>WLWD01000008.1_pt1:637500-2670330 | contig 2670330 bp, 2218 predicted proteins | sample 6712731 | NCBI WGS metagenome assembly WLWD01 (sample SAMN12718690, study PRJNA576275) | sponge metagenome | isolation source: marine sponge | host: Mycale hentscheli | place: New Zealand: South Island, Marlborough, Capsize Point | collected 2014-11-01
GGTAAAAAAGAACGACACATTGTCGCAGATTTTTAAACGGAATGGAGTTGGGATTGTTCAGTCGTACCAAATCGCGGAATTGGAGGGAGCAGAGGCCCTACTCAAAATAAAGCCCGGGCAAAAAATACAGTTTAAACGCAATGATAATGAAGAATTGCTAGCCTTACGTTACCGAATAAACAAACTCGATACGTTGACTATTTATCGTACTGAGGAAGGTTTTGAGGTCGATTTCGAAAGCCGACAACCGCAAATCAGATTGAACTCGGCGAAAGCCACTATTTGGAACAGTTTACTGGAAACAGCAGAAATTGCGGACATCTCTTTCAACACCATGTACGATTTTATTACGCTGTTTGGCTGGCAAATCGACTTCGCAAAAGACATCCGTAGCGGCGACCAATTCTCCATCATTTACGAAGAAAAATATCTTGATGGAGAGAAAATCTCAAACGGCCGCATTGTTGCTGCCGAAATGATTGCCAGCAAAAAACGTTTAAGAGCTGTTCGACATGCCGATGAACATGGCAATATTGAATACTACGCGCCAAATGGTGATGGAGTGAAAGGTTCATTCCTTCGCACTCCCATCAAGTTTGGCCGGGTGACATCAAAATTTACCAGCAAACGGCTCCATCCGATAAAAAAAACCTGGCGAGCTCATAAAGGCGTTGATTATGGCGCACCCAGAGGGACCCCTGTATTGGCGACAGGGGATGGTGTAGTCCGCCATGCGGAGAACAAGGGAGGATATGGAAAAACCGTTGTCATTCGCCATGGGGGGAAATACGACACACTGTATGCCCATCTTAATAAAACTGCGAAAGGAGTCCGTAGAGGTAGTCGGGTAAAACAAGGACAGGTGATCGGCTATGTTGGCAGCACAGGATTGGCCACTGGTCCACATCTACATTATGAATTCCGCATCCACGGGATACATAAAGACCCTTTGACCGTGGAACTCCCCAAGTCTTCACCCATAGACGATAAATATAAAACCAACTTTCTGAAAATAGCCAGCGTGTGGGCAGACAAGCTTGATCAACGGACGACTCCTGCGTTAGTTGATAACCAGACAGGAGAGTAATCGATGCCTGGAACGTCAAGTGACCCACTTGACTATGCCATTGGCATTATGTCGGGGACCAGCGCTGATGGTATCGATGCTGTACTCCTCGAAATCACTGAAAATAACAGCTTTAGTGTTGTAGCAACAAACACCCTTGATTTTCCCCTAGATGTACAGAAACAAATCAGAGATCTTGGACAACCCAGCAACAATGAAATTGAGACGATGGGTTCTGTTCACACGAAACTGGCGCACCTGTATTATCAGGCCATCAAACCACTACTAAAAAATAGCCATCGCTTTCCGGTTTCGGTCATCGGCTGCCACGGCCAAACCATCCGGCATCACCCGGACAGGGAGCATCCATTTACAATACAAATTGGTAATGCTGCATTGTTAGCTCAGCTATCAAATGTGCCGGTTGTGTCAGATTTCAGAAGTGCCGATATTGCCGCGGGAGGCCAGGGGGCCCCTCTCGCGCCTTCGTTTCATCAAGCGGCGTTCGCTGCCGAAACAGAACATCGTGGAATTATCAATATTGGAGGAATCAGTAATCTAACCCACCTTCCCGCGGCCAACGGGCAGGTCACCGGTTTCGATACAGGTCCAGGAAATACACTTTTGGACCACTGGACCCGCCTCCACTTAAACAGGGAATATGATGAAGATGCCAACTGGGCAAAACAGGGAACCATTATCGATACACTGCTTGAAAGGCTTCTCAGTGATTCCTACTTTGATCGCCTCCCTCCGAAAAGCACAGGGCTTGAATACTTTAATCTGTCATGGCTAACCGAAATATTACAGACCCATAAGAACGATCTCTCGATTGAACTCGCCGCTGTGGATGTTCAGACAACACTGACGGCGCTCACCGCAACAACCATTTCAGATCAGCTCAATCGGTGCCACCCCTTACTGGAATCCGCATACGTTTGTGGCGGTGGGGCCAAAAACCCTCTTATCATGAAAATGTTGCGAGACCTGACTTCAATTCCCATTGTTACCACGTTGAACCTTGGTATTCATCCACAATGGGTAGAGGCTGCGGCTTTCGCATGGATGGCACATCGGACATTATACCGACAGCCATCCACACTACCATCGGTCACCGGAGCAAAAAAAGAAACCATTGCCGGTGCTATTTATTTCTCATGAAGGCACTTTCCGGGCATCGTCTAACACTTGCCCCGATGGCATAGCAATAAATGGCATGGCAATAATTAAAAACAGCTCCTGAAGACCCGAATATCGACAAATCTATCTGATACTCAGGCATCGGATTGTCTTCAGAAAAAACTCCCTGTATCCCTTTTCCGTTTCCTTTAAATGCGGCTGAATCAGCGCATGCAATTGAGGAAGGTTAAAAAAAGCACCCCGGGATAGCAATGATGCGCTGTATGGTAAGGCATGTTCCAGGCGAGTTTACGGATCAGAGAATTCGTAAAAATAGTACGAGTGTTAACAAACATATTCTCTTCGTGAGCACATCCGGTGTGTTCCGCCATTAGATAAACCCTTAGAAAAGGCTGTCCCAGAAGCATCGGCACAATCCAGACATAAAGCAATATTGCCGAATTCATGACTACTGACAACAGGATTAGAATTGCATAAAGCACCCACATTATCCTCGCCTCCCGACGACACCCAGCAACGGCTTGCTCGGGCACGTAGTCATCATTGATCACACCAAAAGCATTGCGAAAAAGCGTTGCAACATGGCTTCGCCAAACGAGTAATCCTGAAATCATGGCAATGAATTCCCGAATGTTTTCAGGTTTTCGTTCTTCAAGTTCCGGATCTTTACCAGGAACATGGGTATATCTGTGATGCTCAAAATGAAACAGCCTAAACCACCCAACAGGCAATATAATCAGAAACCCGCAGATGAAACTCACGACCTGATTCAACCAAAGTGTTCGAAAAGGTGTTCTATGAACAGTTTCGTGAACCAGCGTAAAAAGAAAGACCAACAGGATCCCCTGAAACACCATTATCAGAGGCCACAAGGGCGCGCCACCTGCGATAAGTATCCCCAATATGACAATTGCTCCCCAGTGAAAAAAAAGATGCAAAAGGCCTTTTGTATTAGAGCGGGCAAGCAAGTGCTTTCGCTGGCTTGATAGTAACGAAGAAATAACGTGACGATGATCCATGGACTGATTGTTGCTGATCTACAATAAAAAACCAAGCCATAAACTCAGCGAAGCTATAAACTCATTGCCTATCAAGGCCTGACCTCATAAGACCTGAAATAGGTCCCACAGCGCCTCTTCATGTTATTTCGTCTGGAATCGTCGGTGAAAGATAGAACCGTAGACGATTTCCACCAATTTATTTTCAAGCCGCGACGGGCCGCGACGGAATATACTCATATAACAACGATCTTTCTCCGCTGTTTTGGAACGACTATCCTGGATAAAAATTATGCCCGAATCCAATTTCGGCATCCTCTCGACGAAGACAGGGTTGAAAGCAAAAAATGAAGTAAAAATGAATGACGGAGTTCTCTATATAGTTGTCAATAAGCCAAACTAGCTGGCTTATTTGTTGGTATTATTCCGGGTATTTTCAATCTTAAAAACCTACCGATTAGTTTTGCGGGCAAGAGCACTATCCCTTTTAAGATACCGTTTTTGTTAAATGATTAAGCACATGAAAGAAATCGAAGCTCTCTCTAACGAAGTACAAAACCGCTATGAAACACAAACCTCTCAGGTTGGGACCGAAATACTGGGGGGGCATTTCCATCTAGGGTACTGGGATAACACAACCAACGACAACAAATCAGCAACAAGGAAACTCACAGAGTTGATGATTGATAAGGTTCGTATCCAACCAGGTCAACGTTTTTGTGATTTCGGTTGCGGAGTTGGTGGACCGGCAATCCAACTAGCAGAAACGAAAGGTTGTTATGTTGATGGAATTACGATTAGCGAATTTCAATATAACGACGCATGTCGTCGAGGTCTTGCTAGCAGCGTCCCGGATAGTGTGAGGTTTTATCATGGAAACGCGCTAAGCACACCCTGGGAAAATGAGACCTACGACGGTGGCTGGTTTTTCGAATCCATTTTTCACATGGGGCATGCAAATGCCTTAGCTGAAGCCCATCGGGTTTTAAAACCCAATGCTGAGCTCATTATTGCGGATCTTCCATTATTACCCCATGCAGATGATTTGTTTGTAAAATGGTCCCTTGAAAAGGGGCTTGCTGAGCATGTTCATCCGGATCAATATGAAGCACTATTCTCAGACGCCGGGTTTGAACTTGTGAGTTATCACGATGTTAGTGATAACGTTATGAGTCCACTGGTGGAAAAAACCAAAGAGCTCATTGCAACAGAGACAGAGCTCCTGTCCATGCATTCGAGTCCAGCTGCAATAGACGACGCCTTATACGTTTATGATCAGATGGCCGGCAATTTAGGGTATGCCCTAATCACAGCAAAGAAAAAATACTGATTGGTTTCTCCCTGACAGGCTTCTAATTTTACTTTGTATAGAGAGAACTGCGACCAGAAAACACAAACAGAGAATCAGTCATTACTAAAGGCGTCTGGGATGCGTAAACCGTTTAGCTACTCATACACCAAAGATTAAACACAGGTGATCTGACTTTTTATTCATGAACCTATTCCGGGTTCTGAAACTTCGTATTGCGAACATAAAAAATTGAAATCAAAAACACCCAACACCATCGAACAGCTGAGAGACAAATACAGTCAGGAGAGAAATAAGCGACTCAGGGAGGATTACGAAGAGCATCTTGTTGATCCATACAATCCTGTTCGGGTTCGCAAAAGTCTGACTGATGAAACAGAGGTAGTTATTATTGGCGGTGGATTCAGTGGTCTAATGGCCGCTGTGCGGATTAAGGAAGCCGGCATCAATGACATCAGAATCATCGATCAGGCCGGAGACTTCGGCGGAACCTGGTATTGGAATCGCTATCCAGGAGCCCAATGTGATATTGATGCCTACATCTATCTTCCTCTTCTCGAAGAATTAGGATACATCCCAAAATCCAGATATAGCGACTCTCCGGAAATTTTTGCCCATTGTCAGGAAATTGGCAAACACTATGGGCTGTATGAAAACGCCTGTTTTCATACGAAAGTAGTTGAATTGGAATGGCTGGAAGAAGACGCAAGATGGATCATTTCAACGGATCGTCAAGACCGAATGAAAGCGCGCTATATATGCCTTGCCGATGGCCCCCTGACACAACCAAAACTACCCGGCATACGGGGGATTGAGGACTTTAAAGGACATATTTTCCATACGAGCCGATGGGATTACGATTATACCGGTGGAAGTCCGGAAGGCGACCTCTCCGGCCTCCAAGACAGGAGCGTAGCGATAATAGGAACAGGTGCAACCGGGATTCAATGTATCCCCTATGTCGCAAAATCCTGCAAACAGCTTTATGTTTTTCAACGAACTCCTTCATCAATTCTGGAGCGTAATAATGCGGCAACAGATATAAATTGGGCTGCTTCTCTGGAGCCTGGTTGGCAACGCAAACGAATGACTAATTTTAACCGTGTATCAAGCGGAGAATTTGAGATAGAAGATCTCGTAAATGACAGCCTAACGCAATCCACGAGGAAACTTGGTTCCAGGTTATACTTTCAAAACACCGAAAACGCCTCAAGCCCGGATCAAATAGATACACTACTACAAATGGACGATTGGGAGCTGATGGAAGAAGTCAGAAAACGGGTTGATGATATTGTCATCGATGAAACAACAGCCAGTCACCTTAAGCCATGGTATCGACTTTTTTGCAAACGCCCCTGTTTCAATGACGACTATTTGCATACTTTTAACAGAGAGAATGTCTCACTCATTGACACCGATGGAAAGGGAATTGATGGATTAAGCCATAACGGCGTAGTAGCAAAAAACCGGGAATATTCGGTCGACTGCATCATCTTCGCCACCGGCTTTGAAGTAGGCACTAGCTATCCTACCCGGTCAGGTTTCGAAGTATATGGGCGAGAGAATTACACATTGACAGAAAAATGGGCTGACGGAATCAGAACCTTGCACGGCATAATGAGCCACGGATTTCCCAATTGCTTTTTTCTTGGAATTACCCAGGGGGCATATACGGCAAACTATACCCATATGCTCTATGAGCAAGCCCATCACATCTCTCACCTTATCGGCTCATCAATAAAGAAACAAAAAACCATCGAGCCCGGCGAATGGGCTGAGAATGATTGGGTGAAGACCATAATCAGCAAGTCAAACAGTATTCAAAAGTTTTCCCAGGAATGCACCCCGGGGTATTACAACAATGAAGGAGAGCCTGGCAAGAGGCGATCCGCCAGGATACCCGCTTACTACGGAGGGCCATCTGAGGAGTTTTTTAACATTATCAGGGAATGGAGAGAAACAGATGACTTTGCTGGCATCGAGTTCAACTAAACGACCCATGTAGATATCACACCGGTCTTGTTTCCAATTGGCCAGGAATTAGTGATGATCGGCATCAGCTGTCATCAGTCACATTGGGGGCCGCCGTGCTTCCTGCCATGATTCCCCCATCAATCACCATCTCCATTCCAGTAAGATATTTCGATTCATCCGACGCAAGATAAAGCACACTATAGGCAACATCGATCGGCGAACCCATTTCTCCCAACGGGATCCCTCGTTTTACGAATGACAATGATTTCTCAATTTGGTCCTGGTCATTTCCTAGCAAAGAATCCCAAATCGGGGTATAGATCGCCCCTGGATGCGATGAATTACAGCGAATTCGATATTTATTTTGAGCGCAATAGATAGCCACGGTTTTCGTATAATTGCGAACAGCGCCCTTACTTGAACAGTATGCTGCAGTTACCGGAACCCCTACCATACCCGCTCGGGATGACATATTGATAATGGAACCTCCTTTTTCCTTCATCAGCTTGATCCCATATTTACAGCCCAGAAAAACGCCATCGAGATTCACTTGATGTACATAATGCCAATCCTCAAGGGAAACATGCTCCGGGTCCTGGGGCCCAAGGCCCAATCCAGGCTCAAAACCGGATACGCCTGCATTGTTAAAAACAATGTCGAGTCTTCCGAAATGATTCACGATGTCTTCACATACGATTTCCCACTCCGCCGGTTTTGAGACATCCAGATGGTAATAAACCGCACCCCCTCCGATTTCTTCTACCAATAGTTGTCCCTCGTCATCCAGCACATCAACAACGATAACCGTCGCACCTTCTTTAGCAAGCAATTTAGCCGATTCAGCACCAATTCCCCTGGTACCTCCCGTTATTAACGCGATTTTATTTTTAACTCTCATTATCCTATTTCATTTGACTCAACTTATTTATACAAGAGGTCTCTATCTGTCATTGCCAGGGAGACACCAGGTTATAGCCAATAGAATCCCAGAAGTCACACTCCTCCTCATAGGGATCCGTAACGACACTGCTGACAGGCAGATTGAATTCCATGTACTGTTTTGTACTCTCCTGAAAATGCGGCCATTCTGGATTATCGCCCCCACCGCCACCATTGGGATTCAGGTAAATTGCAAAATTGGTCCAATAATCAATCATTTGGTGGGATGGTTTTTTCTCATCCTCGGTAAAGCTCTCATGCATTAAACTTGCAGTGTTAAAAACAAAAGGGAGTTCCACCGCGTGACAGACATTATCATCCTTGGCGCAGTTCTCAATACTGGTACCATAGATATTAAATGAGGGTTGATGATCAAAATAGTAGCCGAAGACTGGTGCGGAGGCCTGTTTAAGAAACCAGCGGGTGCTGCAATGAAAAAAATCTTCGGTTTGCACCCTGGCCCATAACGCACTGTTGCTCGCCAGTTGTTTGCTTGGATATTGCTCAATCACCCTTTGAAATTTTTCACCAAATATATTCGCCATCCATGTTGCATACTTCTCAGGTTTGATAGAGCGATCCCTGACGAAGGTAACACCTTCGTTTTTGTTCGTACCGATAATTATCGGCTTATTCATATTTTCGGGATTACCAACCGCCTCAATCGGCTGTTCGACAATAACATCCCCATCAATAGCCGGAGCGAACGGTAGGTAGTACTTGGGCCCTGAGAAAATTTGACTCATTTCTGGTGTAAATGTTGCTTGCACAAGCAATAATTTTCCTACTCCAGTCTGTTCGAGACATGAAACATCACGACAGTTCACGGCCTGTTTAAATAGATCTCCCACATTCCTTTGATCGGCCAGTGATTTATAGGGCAAAGAAAGTAGATTACTTTCCATAATACCGGCATGAAACAGTGGCTTACTATCCGGGGCGGAAAGAAGGTGCAGCCCTACCGACATCGCACCTGCACTTTCTCCGAAAATGGTGACTCGCTCCGGGTCTCCGCCAAAACTGCTGATATTTTGTTGCACCCATTTAAGGCCAAGTTGCTGATCCAGGAAACCGTAGTTGCCGTTTAATCCTTCCGCTGCCAGAAACCCAAGCGCACCCAAACGATAGTTGAGGTTTACAACAATCAAATTTTTCGAAGCAGCAATATAAGCACCGTTATACATGGGGGTTGCGGCATCACCGCTAGTAAAAGAACCACCGTAGATGAAAACCATCACCGGTAGTCCCGCCCCTGCATTGGTTATCACGTCCTCCGTTGGAGTCCAGATGTTGAGGCTTAAGCAATCCTCTGAATAGGATTTCACCCCAAGCTGAGGACAAGGAGCCCCGTAGTCAGTAGCAAGAAAAGTCTCGCTCCAAACGGCTTTAGCCACAGGGGGCTTCCATCGGTTGGGAAATGCGGTTGACTCAGCGAACGGAATACCCCGATAGGCATTCGCCTGTCCTCCTCCTGGCAAATTGACCTGGGCTCCACAAACAGGACCTGACGGACTATTTACAATAGGAGTGGCACAACTATCCTGGAACGCAAAGGACTGAATTGGTTTAAGAAACAACATACTCCCAAGAATAATGAGCACAGAAAATAGTAAATGTCGTCGCGAAATTCGTATTGGTTTGAGAATCATCACAGCCTCCTATTAATTTGTTCTGCTAAAAAATTGGCGTTTTCATTTCCGATCACACTATAATGATCGCCAGGCACATCAATCACCTCAAGCTTCCCTGCGGTCAAAATGCTCCATCCTCCGTTATCCACTTCGAGCAATGGATCCTGGGATACTTTAAATAGAGTGATTTCACCCGAATATGGAACCGGGTTATAGTCATCCATCAAAGCCGCATTGGATTTAAAAACCCGGTACAGACGTTTAAGTTCCTGCAACTCGAAATCATCGCCCAGCAATCTGGCAATTCTGTTCAGAACTCTATCATAGTGAGGCTCAAGAACCTTGTCTCCGATAATAATTTGAATTTTGTCTGCATCGTGCACACCCAAATTTCTGGCGAACCCAATTAACAATAGCCACTCACGGTCGTTGTCACTGCCTCCATTGGACTCGATTATTTTGCGTTCATATTCTTTTACGGCAGAGGGCGTATGGCTCTCAATGAGAAAAAGATTGATTTTGTTATCGGAAATTCGACGATATTGTTGCGCCACTTCAAAGGCAAGCACACCACCCATTGACCATCCTGCAAGGTTCAAAACCTCTCCTTTATGTGTTTCCATGATGGAATCAAGATAGATTCCCGCCACCTTTTCAAGACTCGTTTTTTCATCGCAGTCACGGACGCTTTGCAATCCATAAAGTGGTCGATCCTCACCCATTCTCGCGATCAGATCCTGATAGGACATTACATCACCACCCGCAGCATGAAGAAAAAACATGGGATCAAGATCGCCTTTGGTATGAATGGGAACTAAAGGAGAAATTCGCTGTTCGTATTGTGAGTCGAAGTACTTTGCCTGCTGAAAAACAGTGGGAGCTTCGAACAATGTCGAGATAGGGAGATCCACTCCCATTTCATTAAAAATAGTCGACATAAGCCTAACCGCCAATAATGAATGCCCACCAATTTCGAAGAAGTTGTCATGCACACCTACCCGGTCCCTGGTTAGAACCCGTTGCCAAATATCTATTAATTCAGACTGTACGGGAGTTTCGGGTAAAACGAATTCAACTGCCTGTTCAAACTCATCCCGTCGTTCGGCAAGTCGTTGTCGATCCACCTTGTCCCCCGCAGTCATCGGTATTTCGTCAATTTCAATAAAAAAGGAGGGGATCATTTGTTGGGGCAAATGAGATTTAAGCGCCGACTTCAACTGACTTCCTTGAATGGTTGCGCCTGGGCTTACTGGAACGACGTACGCAACCAGGTGAAGAGTCCCACCGATCATCTTATCAATGACAACCACATCGCGCATTCCCAAATGGTGCCGAATGGCTGCTTCTACTTCCCCGATTTCTATACGATGCCCTCGAACTTTTACCTGAGAATCCCGCCTCCCCAAAAATTCTATATTACCGTCCCCTAACCACCGTGCAATGTCCCCAGTGCGGTACATTCGCGAGTTTCTAATGAACGGGTTATTCACAAAGTTCTGATCAGTCAGATTTTGATTGTTAAGATAACCAAGGGATACGCCTCGCCCCCCCACATAGAGTTCGCCCGAAATCCCTTGAGGTACGGCTCGCCCGAAACAATCGAGGATATACATCGCCTCACCCGCCACCGGCTTACCAATGGGGATACTTTGGCCAAGGAATCTGGTGTCTGATTCAATGGCAAAAAATGAGGAAGTTATGGTGGTTTCTGTCGGCCCATATGCATTGACCAACCGACCGTTTTCCATTGAACTCTGCTTCCATAAATCCACGGTGTCTCTGGTGAGGGCCTCACCACCGGATATGATCAATCGTAACGTAGATGGAGAGTTTTCCCCTTTAGGAGTAGAGTGCAGCAATATCTCATGCAAATACGAGGGAGGAATATCTGCAATAGTGATACCGTAATAACCTACCCTTTCAAAAAACTCCTGGGGAGTCCAGATATTTCGATCTCTCAGGATGATCGTTGCGCCAACGGTGAGACCAGGCAACACCTGCTCAAGAGAAGGATCTACGTTAGCCGATGAAAACTGGAGCACTCGGTCAGTATCACAAAGTTCATATGCCTCCCGCATAGCCATACACTGGTGATAGATAGAACGATGTGGAACTAAAACGCCTTTTGGTCTGCCAGTGGAGCCAGACGTATAGATTAAATAGGCTGGTTGTTCTGAATTGATCACCGTTCCACCTGGCTCAACATCGGATCGAACAGTGTCTTGATCTTCTCCATTCCCTGACGGCACTCGATATTTACCAGGAATGCAAACCCGACGTTCATCATCGTCCAACAATCCAAGGGCCCGGGGTCGTAATACTTCGGTTGTCAATAGAAGCTTCGCTTCACTGTCTTCAATCAGATATCTGATTCTTGATTCGGGATACTCTGGATCCAGCGGAACATAAATACCTCCAGACTTAAAGACTGCCAGTATTGAAACAACCCATTGGCAGGAACGCTCCATGAATACGCATACGGGTTCCCCTGGCTGAAGACCTCTTTCATGAACAAGGGCATGCGCGAGAGCCGAACTATCATTGTCCAGCTTTGCATAACTCATGGTTTCTTCACCAAACCGAAGTGCGACCTTCTGGGGTGTTAGTACTGCCTGTTGACTGAACAGTGTATGCACAAACCCCGTCTCCTCAAGAACATCCATCCCCGTATCCAGATGACAATGACTCCAATGGTCAATCAACAGATGTTCTTCTTCCTGTCCCAACAAGGCAATCTCTCCCAGGAGCAAATCAGAATCATTGATAGCAGATTGAAGTATGTTTACATAGTGATACATCATGCGTTCAATCGTCTGGGGGGAAAACAGGTTAGCATCATAGTCCACCTTAAGCGTAAACCCCCCTTCCGACTCATAGACTTCCAAAGCAAATTCGTCTGCTCCTTCCTGCTCCAATCCTTCAATAAATTCGATACTACTGAATATTTCACTATCCCCCAACTGGCTGGAAGGTATGAAATTTTGATAGGCATAGGAAATTTGAAAAACCGGAGATGACAGATACGTCTGTTCTGCTCTCAGCGCATCTACCAGCACGGGGAATGGATACGCTGAGTGGTCAAGCCCATCCGCCACGGTTAGTTGCAGTGACTTCAAAAACGAGGAAAAATTATGGTCATTCGACAACCGGGAACGAACCAGAATCATATTGATGAAATAACCTGGCAACCCTTCAAACTGGCGTTCCGGGCGTCCCATTGTCGGCATTCCAATAACGATATCTTCCTCCCCAGTATATCGGTAGATCAATATTTTTAGCACCGCAAGGAACAACACCGAAGGAGTCGCATAATTCTCCCTGGCAAACTGACCTATTTTCAACGACAGAGAAGCGTCTAGTGACACACGAAAAGTGTTGCCATTTGAAGCCTGGGTGTTGATCCTATGATAATCAGTTGGAAGCGTTAAAACCGGCAAACTACCAGCGAGTTGGCGTTTCCAGTAAGCGAGATGCTGTACTCCTTTTTCGCTATTCAACAGGGATGTTTCCCATTCAACAAAATCGGCGTAACTGGCTTCACTCTCACTACTCAACGACAGCCCTCCTCCTTGCCCCTCGCAATACTGATGGTAGGCTGTCATCAATGCTTCCATGAAAATTACGGACGATGCTCCATCAAAGACAATATGGTGGATAGTAATCAGTACGCTAACGGTAGCGACTTCCCCTGTTTTTTCTTCTTTGCCATATCCATGATTAGCCAAAAATACGCGAACCAGTGGGCCATTGTCCAAATCGAAAACGGTTTTTGATTTCTTCTTGAGAATGCGCTGAATTTCTTCCTCACTCTCAGTAACAAAATCCAGTTCCTCATAATAAAGTTCTGGACTCCCAGGGATCGACTGATAAGGCTCCCCCTGGGCCTCCTTAATGCTGGCACCTAATATAGGATATCTATTAAGCACCCATTGACAGGCTTGCAAAAAAGCCGCTTTATTGAACCCATGGCGAAAACGCAATGCGATTGGAACATTATAGGCATGCATACTCGGGTATAGCTTTTGCAATAGCCACAGTCCTTTTTGACCCTGAGACAGTGGAAACGTCATTAATTCAGAATGACGGGGCTCTTCCAATCGGTTGATGTCCAATGAGTGGGAAGAAACTTCTTCCAACTGCACTTGATCAGAAAGAGATGTTGCTAACTTCTGGATGGTAGGAGATTCAATAAGATCCCGAGCAGATACGCTAATACCAAAACTCGCTTCCAGTTCTCTCATCATTCTTTGTCCACGGATCGAATCTAATCCATAGTCCTGAAAATGGCGATGGGATTCGATCTCCTCCTCAGCCACGCCGACAATCCCAGACAGAGCAGTGAGCAGAAAACGCTCGATGTTACGAAAAGTGGGTTGAGATAGCTTCAATGGTGGGTGAGTATCAACCAGCTCCCCACCACCGGATTTCCCATGGGCCCCAGTTTCCGGCTCTGCTGCTTCGGGCAACCAATGTCGAGATTTTGAAAAAGGGTAGGTCGGTAAATTGATCACGGAATGTGGCACTTCCTGACGCATCGTCGTAAAAGGGATTTTTATCCCCCGGGTCCAATAGTATCCAATCTCATTTAGCTCTCCCTGTTCAATCAAAAGAGAAAGCATTGCATCCCCCGACTTGCCTGCGAACAGTGCTTTCACTTCGGAATAATCGTCCAGCAGATTACCCAGGTAGGCTTTGCAGGGAAATTCCTGGGCAATGCCACGGATTCCCAGGGCTTTCAGAGCCTTAGGGGAAGCTAATTTACTGAGAGCCTGAACTAGCGTCTCACTGCCATTCACAATCAGGGCTAATCGTGAATCCATAAACGTCCTACCCATTTGCAGGGTATAGGCAATACGGGATAAATCGGCACCCGGATTCGACAACAGATAGTCGGACAATCGGTGACAAATTTCTGCTAGTTCCTTATTATTGCGAGCGGACAGTAGAATCAATTGATCTAAAGGAATAGTCTCGGAAGAGAAGGGCTGGGCCTGGAGCTGGGTTTGGAGTTGGGCTTGGGGAGCATCAGCCTCTTTCGCAATATATTCCTCAACAATTAAATGAGCATTGGAACCACCTGCTCCAAAACTACTAATGGCTGCCCGGCGAGGGTGGGATTTCATAGCTCCATTTTTCCCGTCCTGAATAACCGGTTGTGGCCAATCAATCAATGATTTCTGGAGCACAAAAGCCGTGTCTTCAAATTCGATCTCTGGATTAAGCGCATCCACTTTGATTGTGGGAGTAATCTGACGATGCTGTAGCTGCAATATCACCTTCGAAAGCTGAGACATCCCCGAGACGGCTTCTCCATGACCAATATTTGACTTGACCGCTCCAATTGAACAAAAGCCGAGATCCTGCGTGAACTGCTTAAATGCTCTGGATAGAGCCCTAATCTCCATGGCATCGCCCATGGCAGAACCATTGGCTGCGGACTCAACATAGCTGACTGTTCTCGGATCAATCCCGGAGCGCCGGAAATGGTTTGCAATCAACTCGTACTGCGCTTCCGGGTTAGGCACAGCATATCCATTCGACTGGCCGTTGTGGTTCAACGCTGAGGACTTGATCACCGCCATAATGTTATCCCTGTCTTTGATGGCCTCATTCAGTGGCTTAAGTAGCACGGCTCCAACGCCTTCACTCGGGAGGTAACCGTCTCCTTCGGCGAAGCTGGTACTGTTAGCATTACTTCCAACTAATTGCCCAAGGGAAAGCCCCACGTATTTTTTTGGATGCAACGACAGATTGACACCGCCCGCAATGGCCACCTTACATTCCCCGTTTATCAGGCTTTCGCATGCCGTATGTACTGCAACCATGGAAGAAGAACACATAGTATCCATGGCCACGCTAGGGCCTTTAAAATCGAAAAAATAGGATACACGATTCGCAATTGAGCTGTGGGAAGAAAGAGACACCGCTGCTTCTCTAACAAAATCAGAATCAAATGCATGATAGGGTTGATACATTGAACCAACAAAAACACCAACATCACTGCCACATCGGGATCCGGAAATCTCTCCTAAATAACCTGCGCCTTCCAATAAATCCCATGTCGCTTCGAGAAATAAACGCTCCTGGGGATCCATTAATTCCGCTTCACTCGGGGAGATTCTGAAGAACAGGGAATCAAACTGATCCACATCGGTTAAAAAACCGCCCCATTTACAATATGTGGTTCCAATACTGTTTTTGTCTTCAGAAAAATACGGCCTATAGTCCCACCGCTCCCTGGGAACTTCCACAATACAATCTGTTCCTGATTTTAAATTCTCCCAGAACTCCGCCAGATTTTCCGCTTTGGGGTATTTTCCACTCAAACCGATAATCGCAATATCCCTTTGAGAATGAGCTTCTGCACTACGAACATCATGGGCCTGTCCCAGGTTAGCACTGGATTGCAACCTGGGAGTTATCCGGTTGACATGGGTTTTTCTTCCCTGCTGGGGGAAATTGGAAACCTCTGAATAATCACGTACTTCGGCAGAACCACCAGATAGTTTCTCCCTTAGCTTATTTCGGTATCGCTCCACCAAAAATTCACTTACCCGCTTCACACTAGGGTATTCGAAAAACAGCGTTTTGGGTAATGATGGATATTCTCTTTCCAACTCATTGACGAGTTGCGTCGCTATGACCGAATCCACACCATAAGTTTCGACAGGTAGTGACTCATCAATCCGATGAATCGGAACTTTTAAAACATCAAAAATTACTTTTGTTACATCACCCAGAACCATAGCCAGCAGATCGTCATCAGAATCTGCAATTTTCAAAGATGATTCATGCTCTTCCTTCTTTTGAATGGAGTGGTTCTGAAGACTCAATTCATCACGCTGTTTTTGCTTTATCTGTTGGGTCTTCGCCTTTTCATCAACAACCAGTTGCCCCGCCATTGACATGGAGAGCTTATGAACATCTCCTTGCAATACCATGATCTGGCTATGCTTTGATTGCAACCCCCGATAGATGGTCATCATTGCTGCGTCATGCTCAAGGGGAACCATACCAACATTTCGATAAAGCACTTCCTTGGCATTGTTATCGATATCCATTCCCCCCTGCTCCCACAAAGGCCAGTTAATAGAAAGCATCCGAGTGCCGGACTCTCCATCCATAGATCGCGCATAGGCATCCATAAATCCGTTCGCCGCAGCGTAATCGGACTGTCCGGGGTTACCCACGGCTCCAGCAGTGGAAGAGAACAATAAAAAGAAATCAGGATGTAAGGCACGACTTGCCCGATGTAGATTCACCAGTCCTTCCACTTTTGGTGGTAACACCTGCTCCCAATCACGATCTGTTTTGTTTACGATCAAACGATCTCGCAGTAATCCTGCACAGTGGATCACACCATCTACGGTACCATGGGTCTGCGCTATGTCCCCCAGAACATTTTCCACATTCTGATAATTGCTGACATCCATGGAGTAATAGACCACGTTCAGACCGGTTCGCCTTAGCGAATCCAACTCCTGAACAATTTTAGAATTCTGATCGTCACCGTCCACTCGCGAACGACCAGTGAGAATTAGATTAACTTCCTTAAGCTGTTTTGTGATTTCCCTCGCCATAACCAACCCCAAACCGCCTGCGCCACCGGTAATTAAATATGTTCCCTTTTCCTTCCAGGGCATCACAACAGGTTCTACAACGTCCGCAACCTCCTTCCAGCGACGGGTTTGCACCCCCCCATCGCGATAAACGAAATGTTGACAGTCGCGGTAACAGGACAATTCAGCAAGGGCCGTCGAGGAAATCGTATTCTGCCCATTGTCGAGCTCGATTAGCTGCCCAGTAAAATCAGGGCTTTCCAACTGCGCGGTTTTTAAAATGCCGCTTAATCCTTTTATCCACTCCGATTTAAACTCCAAAGGGCTTCTCTCCTCGCCATCCTTACTGACTACAATCTGCAACAGACATTTCCCGTTTTCATTGTGCCCCAGCATCTCTTTCACTAACCGGAAAACACTAAGGGAAAAATCAGCGTATTGACCGCCAATACTTTTCGCAGATGATTCCAGCAACTGACAAGTTGGTCCATCACCATCCAATGAGGCACCCAATAACACTACCGTATGACTGTGGTAGGTTGGAATTCTCTCCAACTCTTTGAATGAAAACGGTTCCCAATGGGGTATCAGTGTCAGCAAACCATGAGGTGACTGATTCTCTGCTTTCCCAGAAGTTTGTTGGCTGGCAGTTACACTGAAATGACTATTGGTATCCAGACTTCCGGTTGGTTTGCTAACATGGTTTAAAAAACGACAACTGAATCCTCGGATCTCAATGCAGACGAGACCGTCTTCGTTGGTTATATCTATATCCACCTTTCGAATGTCATTATCCGTGGAGCCAGTATCATCGAAACCCCAACGAACCCAGGCCCACATCTGCGCCTGGCAAGGCTCATAGACAAAAATTTCGTCAATGGCAAATGGTAAAAGCGGCTTTACTTCCGCTTGATTATTCCCCTGATCACCAAGACCAAGGGCAATAATTCCCTGAAGCGCACCATCCATGATTCCAGGGTGCAACATCATCTCTTCAATCTCAGAACCTGACTCATCCCGGGTCGAGTTACCCGATATGGATAATTTCACTAACCCCTGACTACCTGGCTTGGAATGCTGCTGACCAGCATAGTAAATTCGTTCAATACACTGATGGGATGGACCGTATTCAAAACCCATTTTGCTGAAAAGCCCATAGCAATCCTCCTTGCTCAGATGGGTATTTCCAAAGGATTGTCGCAAAAAAGAAAGATCCAAAGATGAACGAGGCCCCATGGTTTCATCGAGGAAAATGCTTCCCTCACCGCATACCATGGCCTCATTCACGTCCTCACCCATTGACTCGCCCTTCGTCGTCGAACCTACTTTACGGATTGCGTAATGGATTCCATTATCTTGCAGACGGATATCCGTAAGCAACGCTAATGGCTCATGATTGTCAATCCCAATTGCTTTGATCCACACGTGATTTCTGAAAACATAAGGGATAAATGACGCTGAATCCCTCGACAGTAACGTAGCTCCAGCATGGTTAGCAGCAGCTCTGGCCATTTCGAACTGAGCGACCCCCGGAAACAGCTTTTGCCCATTAATGACATGATCTTTCAGAAACGACTCTTCACCACCAAAACCTGAACGATATCGTTGGGCAGTAAGGTCAGAAATATTTTCATGTAACAGTGGGTGAATCCACCCACTTCCTGTTCCTGTGGATCTGGCTCTTCCCCCTTTTTCCTTCTCGATCCAATACCGCTCCCGAGCAAATGGATAGGTTGGAAGACTGATACGCACTGGCTGCCCATCATCGCGTTCCCTGCCATACTGTTCCTTTCGAGAGCTATAGTAGTCAAGCCAATCTATTTCAACACCCTTGACCCATAAACCAAGCAGCTTGTCCCACTTTTCCAAACTCATCCATTGCCGCATCATATGGATCATGTCTTCTTCTTCAGACAAAGCAACCAGGCTTTCATCAATCCTGACAGCAGTGCCGTAAAAGGTATTTTGCACCTGAGAGACACTCGTTTCCAAATCATCCAAATCATCAAGCAACAACACTGTTTCCCTGAGCTCGTCCAAATTCTCCACGAGCATGGCCAACCGATATGGCATCGGTTGACGACCAACCTGAAGCGTATAGGCGATATCCGCAAGCTTCACTTCTCCAGCGTTTTCTTGAAGAAAACGGGAAAATCGAGTGACCATTGATTGCAGCTGTGAAGGCGTTTTGGCTGACAACAACACAGCGCAGGATTGATGAACATCATTTGATCCTGGATGGGAATCCGATAGCCCATTGTCATACTCCCCAACGATCATGTGTGCATTGGATCCTCCTGCACCGAAGGAAGAAATTCCCGCTACTCTTTCTCGAACCACTCCATCAATCACGGGCCTTTCCCAGGGTCGAAGTTCCTGGTTAACGATGAAAGGTGTTTGCTCAAAGTCAATATTGGGATTTAGATTTTCAGAATGTAAAGAGGGAACAATGGCCCCTTTTTTCATCTGCAAGAGAACCTTGGTCAAACCTGCAATACCCGCTGCTGACTCACAATGCCCGATATTGGATTTCGCAGAACCAATCCAGCAAAACTGCTTTTTACTGGTATGTTTTGTAAACGCCTGCGTCAATCCAGTAATTTCAATGGGATCACCCAGTTTTGTGCCAGTCCCATGGGCTTCAATGTAACTAATTTCTTCTGGACCCACTCCGGACTGATTCAGCGCGTCGGCAATAACCGCTCGCTGGGCCCTGGGATTAGGGACGCTATATCCATTGGTTTTCCCTCCATGGTTGATTGCACTACCTTTAATAACACCATAAATGTGGTCACCATCACGTTGTGCATCTGCAAGACGTTTTAATACCACAGCGCCCACTCCTTCTCCTGGAATGTACCCATCTCCACCGACACCAAAGCTCTCACAGTGACCGTTGCTGGATATAAATTGCCCGGCACTTAGCATGGTGTACTTATTGGGATGAATCGTGACATTCACCCCACCCGCCAGCGCCATATTGGTTCTCCCCAATGCTAAATCCTGGCTAGCTAAATGAATAGCTGTCATGGAGCTTGAACACATTGTGTCCAAAGTCATGCTCGGACCATGCAGATTCAAAAGGTAGGACACGCGATTAGCAATACTGGCATAGCTGCTACTGGCAACCACACCACCTTCGTAGGATCCCGCATCCATACCAACCAACTGATATTCTCCGTACATCACTCCCACGTAAACGCCGACTTGCCCACTTAAGTCATTGTCGATTTCAGTCATACCATTCCCTTGCTGCAACCATTGTGGGGTATAACCAGCATCTTCCAGTGCACCCCAGGAGGTTTGTAAAAACAGTCGCTCCTGAGGATCCATAGACTCAGCTTCTCGTGGGGAAATATTGAAAAATAGAGGATCAAATTTATCCACATCCGGCATAAAGCCACCCCATTTACTGAAATGGCCGCCATGACTTGTGCGGTCGCTGGTATAGAATTCTCTCCAGGACCAGCGATCTTCCGGAACTTCTGAAATACAGTCCTTACCCGACTCAAGGTTTGACCAAAAACTCCCCAAGTCGATGGATTCGGGATAACGTCCACTTAATCCCACGATAGCGATATTCAATGCACCGGAAACTGGACGATGCTCAATGGAGGAAGCCCGTTTCGTCCTTCTGGCTCGAGTAACATCGTCGATTTCTGACTGCTGGATCGGCTTGATATCAGTTCTACTAGCGAATCGCGCAGGTGATGGTCTGTCAAGTTTTAGCAACCGATCCATTTTCTCACGATGTTGCTGTAAAAAGTAATTCGCTAATTCCCGAATGGTTTGATATTCGAAAAAGAGTGTCTTGGATAGCGTACCGAATACCGTCTCCAATTTATCTGTAAGTTCGATAACCATCATTGAATCGATGCCATATTTCTCCATGGCTTCATCCGCTTTAAGAGCTCCGGGGCTCAGTTTGAGCGCGGTCGCCAACAGCTGCCTGAAATAGTCATTGGCTTTCTTTTCTATTTCTTTCCGAGTGAGAGAGTCGGGAGATTTAGAAGCTGCTCCGCCAGATGCGTTTTCCCTAATCGATTCAACCGAAGCCGATTGCGGCAACGGCTCATCGTGCACGGTCGTGGAATCAATCCGTCGAGATGCCAGTCCACTCAGGGATAAAAAGATATCTCCCTTTTGATCGACCAGATCGATATCCAATTTAGGCACACGATCATCCTTGTGACTGTTTTCTGCAAAACGCAACCATACCCACATGGTCTGTGAGGGCGAAGCAAGCAACAGCAATCGATCTAATGCAAATGGAATCAACACCGTAGAATCATCCGTGTCACAAAATGACAATGCGATTGCTGATTGTATTGCGCTATCCATTAATGCGGGATGAAGCACAAATGTATCCATTGAATTCATGGCTTCCGCCGGTATCGACACCTTCGCCAAAACCTGGGTTTGTGAGGCCAATACTTCACGCAGCCCCTGATGACACGGGCCATATCGTAGCCCCGATTCGTCAAACCGTGCATAACATTGCTCTACTGAAATCACCTGACCCGTGGCGATTATTTCTTTCCTTATCCTATCGAGGTCTATTGCGCTATTCTGTTGAGGAGCTTCTGATTGTAAAAACACACATCGGCCACGACTATAGACAACACGATCACTGCTTTTCCCGGTGAATATTTCATAGTCAATTTCATGCTGACGATTCACATCTCGAAGATATAGAGAAACCTGGATATGGATGCCATCATCCGGAGCAATAATGGGCTGAAACCATCCCATGTTTTCCAATTGAATTTTTTGCGATTGATCCACAACCCCGAAGGATTCCTGAGCGGCAGCCCTCGCCATTTCTAACTGGGCCACTGCTGGCAATATTTTTTCTCCGTTGATCTGATGATCTTTAAGGAAAAACTCTTCTCCGGTGAAATAGCTGCTAAAAAGCTGCGTATCAAAGGTTGAGACGTTTTGATGTAACAGTGGGTGAATAGCCCTGTTTCTGTGGTTATCGGACAACAAGGTGGTCGACGAATCCAAAGACATTTCCACCCAATGTCTGGTTCTTGCAAATGGATAGGTAGGTAACGAAAGACGCTGTCTCTTACTCTGGAACAGGCCATCCGAGTGATACAGCTCCTTCCATTTTTCAAATTTCCCTTTGACCCAAAAAGCAAGGAGCTTTGACACATCTCCGTTTAATTTGGCAAGCCTGATTTCTTCATCAATGGTTCCCATGGATGAATCGGCGGCACCACGTTTCCGTTGGGTTACGTATCCACTGTAGATTCCACTATTGGCCCTGACCAGCACACCGTCTTCGTCAACCTCAGTTGAGTGCATCAATGAAATGACCTGCTGCAACTTTCGCGCTAAATCCACGGTATCAAAGGCCACAAATCCCAGTCTTTGTTCCATTTGCTCCCTTCCCACCTGAAGTGTATATGCGAGGTCCAGAAAATTGATATGGGGGTTTACTTCCGTGGCCAGGTCTAAATCAACATTATCTCCATCAATGACACCGGTGTGAATGTGGCTGGGGCCCTCAAAAGAAGAGAGGTGGGAATAATTATCTACAAGCATCCTTGAGATTGAAGAGATCGCTTCACATCTTAAAAAAGCCTTGGCATTCATTTCGATATCAAATGCCTTCTTGATGGACTCCATGATTTGAGTTCGTTGCACCATGTCCACCCCCATGTCTTCGAAGTTTTCATGACGGCCAATTTCAGTAGCATCGACGCCAATGGCTTCACTCACCAATTCGACAATCATCCCATCCATTTTCCGGGTTTCATCGTTTTCGCCGGGAGGCAATCGTTCAGGTTTCGACTTCAGGAAATCCAATAATTGCCTGGCGCGCTCCATCAATGAGTCTGCATCCCGTGCTGACAGAATGATTGGATAGCCTGACGCTAATTTAGGCTCTGATTCAGCTTGAGATAAATCCCGGGGGTGGGGCAGATATTCCTCCAGAATCACATGGGCGTTTACACCCCCAAACCCAAACGAACTCACACCTGCTCGCCGCGGCAGCGCCAAGCCATTCCCATCTGATAGAGCCTTCCACTCCCGATTACGATCAACGATATAAAATGGGGTATTTTCAATTTTGATATAAGGGTTAACACTCTGACAATGCAGGGTTTGCACTAACGTTTTATGTCTGATTTGCAGAATTGTCTTAATTACCCCAGCAACACCGGCTGATAGTTCCAGATGTCCAATATTTGTCTTTACTGAACCAAGACCACAATAGGGAGGCGAATCCCCGGAAGTCGGGTTGTCAACAAGAGCCGAAAACGCATTTTTCAGCGCTTCGATTTCAATAGGATCACCAAGTTCTGTACCAGTACCATGAGCTTCGATGTATCCCACCGTGGTCGGATCAATACCCGCTCGTTGATAAGCCTTTTTTAATAAAGCAGCCTGCGCCTTTGGATTCGGAGCAGTAAGTGAGTTCGCCCGTCCTCCATGGTTTTCTGCGCTTCCGATAATCACAGCATGAATATGATCACCATCACGCTCAGCAGCCTTCAGCTTTTTTAGAAACAACACACCGATACCTTCGCCCCGGACATATCCATTAGCTGCACTGGAAAATGTTTTACAACGCCCATCTTCGCTCAGCATTCCAGCTTTGTTGAAACTAATATGTGTTTGTGGATTGATGATCAGATTACTGCCCCCCACAAGGGCCTGTTCGCAATCACCAGCCCTGATCGCTGTGATGGCTCGGTGGATGGCTACCAGAGAACTGGAGCAAGCTGTTTCAATAGGCTCGCTCGGTCCATGAAGGTTTAGATAATAACTAACCCGGTTGGGTCCTACGGAGCCCACTACCCCAGTAGAGCTATAGCTTTCGATGTTCACATTTGAACTTGCCATCATCTCCCCATATCCACTTGAAGCCGTTCCCATCAGTACAGCGGTATTGCTACCAGAGAGACTTTTGGCCGAATATCCCGCATCTTCAATTGCCTTCCAGACATACTCCATCAACAGTCGCTGCTGTGGATCCATCAATTGCGCTTCCCGGGGAGAAATGCCGAAAAACTGTGCATCGAAATCCCCAACCTCATCAATAAAACCACCCCATTTGACGTTTGTCTTATTCGCTTCTTTTTTCGGATCCCCCCATATTTCCCGCCAATCCCATCGGTCAGAGGGTATTTCGGTGATGCAATCCTTTCCCTTTTCCAGATTGTCCCAAAACTCATCCAAATCCCTGGCCATCGGGAAACGCCCACTCATACCCACAATGGCAATGGCCTCATCCCCAGGAGTCTCAGCGCCAGTCAACCCCTCCCCATCTGAATCATCGTTTTCAGATTCATGGGAGTCCGCAATGCCCACGATCGGTTGCTGTTTTCGAGTAGATTCAAACAAAGGCATGAACTGATCCGGATATTCTTCCAGTAAATGCTCAACCAGCTCCGTTATATTGGGAAACTCGAAAAATACCGTTGGCGTAATTTCTGTTCCATACTCCCGATTAAGTCGATTAGCAAACTCCGTGAAGGTGATAGAGTCAAACCCATATTCTCCAAGCTCTGTCTCCACATCCATTTCATGAAGCTCGAATTTCATCAAGTTCGCGACATCGATTATTAATAATTGCTGCAGCCATTCAGTCGGGTGGCCAACTTCCATTTGCTGGGCATCACAGGAACATTTCTCTTCCACAACCATTTCCGTATCCATCTCTATAGCCGCAGGGGCTATCTGTAAATGCCCTCCGGTGACTGACTGCTGGTTCTGAATATCAGTGGGCATTGCCAACAACACGGAGTGGTTATCCAGTAGATATTCGGAGAATTCCGCCACAGTTGGATATTCAAAAAATATGGTAGGAGTTAATTCTGTTCCGTACTGTTTGTTTAATCGATTAGTAAAATCGGTAAAGGTAATGGAATCAAACCCGTATTCGCCGAGTTCTGTTTCCACATCGAGCTCCTCGACGTCGAACTTCATGATCTCGGCGATGAATCTAATCAGCGCATCCTGCAAAGAAACTAATCGGGTTCCTCCAGATGGGTCAGACGGGGATGAGTCGGCGATAAACTCATTCACCGCTGTGGGCTCTTCAAGAAGATTGTTACTTTTTTTCAACGAAGGACTGTACATCAGGTTTTGACGAATCCTGGCTGGATCACCAAACATGACTAACATTTGAGGAGAATTGATATGAAACGAACGATAAAACGCACTGATACCCTGGTCGGTTGGTAAGGGCATAACCCCCGTCCTTTGGGTCATAATCATTTGTGTTTCCGTATCCATGGCCATACCCCCAGACTCCCAAAGTGGCCAGTCAATACACACTGTTCTGCCATAAGCAGCGCCTTCATCGACCAACGATTGTCGATAGTGAGCATAGCCATCCAGAAAAGCGTTGGCGCAGGCATAGTCGGCTTGGGTCGCGCTTCCAAATACCCCAGACCCGGATGCAAAAAGAACAAAGAAGTCCAGTGACTCTGAACAGGTAGCCTGATCCAGATTGACTGTTCCCGATAGTTTAGGCTTAAAAACCTGTTCAAAATCCTCAATCGACTTATTTCTAATGAAATTATCTTGCAGCGTCCCGGCTGCATGGAGCACACCATTTATGGGGCCATATTTTTGATTCATCCTGGCGACAAGCTCATCAACCTGTGATGCAATAGCCACATCAGCCTGTTCGTAAACTACCCTGGGACCAAACCCTTCACTATTCTTAATCAGTGCTTCTATCTGTTGTTGTTTTTGACCCGACAACGGCGAACGCCCCACCAATATCACCACAGGGCATTGCACCCTAGAAACGATCTCCTGACAAAACATCATTCCTAATCCGCCGGCTCCCCCGGTTATTAGGTAAACGCCTTTCTCTTTCCAGGGTATTGACTCCCTTTGATCTGGCTTGTTAACACCTGTCTCTTCTTCATTCTGTGAGCCAGGTTCCATGGGATCGACCACTTCCTCCCATTGCGGGACAAAACGCGCGCTCCCCTGATATCTAACTTCGTGATCTTCCATTGCCAAATAGTTATCGGCCAATGCGCCACGCAGAAATGGTAGCTGGGGTTTCTCGTCAAACCAGATTATCTGACCGCGAAATCGTCGGTATTCCTGCTCTACTGTTTTTAGCAACCCCCTCAAACCCCTTAATACCACGGAAGAGCCTTTTCCATAAATCACCACCTGAACCGACAGGCGTTCCTTTGATGTATTGTTCAGTAAGACTTTAAGATGTTCAAACAGGCGGATCGAAGCCGCTCGAAAGATAGCCGCAGGTCCACTCTCCCCGGTTTCAGGCTTTGCCTGAATAAACACCAAATCAACGGGAGATAACTCTTCCTTGATCACATTGCCATGGCTTGAAAGCCCGCCATCTACCGCAAAGTCAATGATAAACACAGTTCGTACTGTCTTTTTCTGCTGATCAACCGGAAGATAGCCTGGTGATGTTTTTGTTACCCTGGTAGTTAAAGGTATTGAACGCAAAACCGGCCTATATAGCATCACGGTAGTGTCCTTAGACAAAGAGTCAGTGGATTCCTTCAAGTCAATTTTTCTTGAGGAAAAACCACGAATCGTCACACATGTATCACCCAACGAATCGTACAAGTCGATATCTATTCGTTGCACCCGACTATTGACACTATTTCCTTTGGCATAACGTATCCAGGCCCACATTTGATTACAGCAAGGTTGATAGATCTTTAAAGAATCTATCGCAAAGGGAAGGGACGGATTATCAGTACTCGTTTTCGATGCAAACATCAAACCGATACACGACTGCAGGGCGGAATCCAACATGCTCGGGTGTAGGGTATAGTCTTGCAATGTGTCGCTGACCACATCAGGAAGTGATAGCTTTGCCAGCACCTGAGGTGTCTGCTCCTGCCCCAGATCCCCATTACGGTCTACTCCGTATAAAATGGACTCTATCCCCCTGTGTGCTGGCCCATAATTAATGGATAGCCTGTCAAAAGAGGTATAGCATTCTTCAGCAGAAATCACACCTCGACACTCGCTATTTTTCTCGAACCACTGTTTTATTTTTTCCAGACCCATTTCTGAAGGGCGTTCAGCAGTTTTTAATTCCCCGTGTCCTTGACTGTGCAACACGTCGCTACCGTCTGGAGACTGGCTAACTATCTGATAACGTATACTCCTGTCACCGTGTTTTTCTACCAGGATAGAGAGCACATTGGATTCGCCACTGATCGAAAACGGACTGGCCCAGACAATATTACGCAATTCGGTTTGCTCATTTTTGTCTCTCACCATCAGCTGTTGCAGGCTCTCGCATCCCATTTCCAGATAGCCTACCCCGGGCATAATCCTGCGCCTATTCACAACATGATCGGCTAAAAAGAATTCCTGCCCCGTAAACCTTGAGGTAAATCCCAACGTTTCCAAACTAGCCGTATTCTGATGAACCAGTGGATGCAACATCCAATGTATAGGGGATTGGTTTTTTCCGTTCCCTGTTCCACGACGATCCGTCACTTCCCCGGGGTCTCGCATCGGTAGCCAACATCTTTTTTCAACAAAAGGATACGTTGGCAGGGCAACCCGTCGAGGCAACAGGTTCTGGTATCTATCTTGCCAGAAGGCACCCTGATAGAGCTGGATCCAGTCCGGATCAATTCCCTGTATCCACAGCTCCGCCAATTCTGCAAGGTTTCCGGTCGCCAGACATTGATTCAGTTTAGGTTCCGTTTCTGGATCATCCAGCAATACAGTTAATGCCTTTCTATTAGCCCTGGTGTTACCCCACCAGGTAGTCGCATTTTCCGAGTCTGATGTCTGCTGTTTTTTGACGAAACGATCCAGGTTGTCAATGAGCTCATCCAACGAGCTGACCGTGGTAGCAAACCGAAACGGCATGCCGTCCCGGCCTACCTGCAAAGTATAGGCAACGTCGATTAGCTCAGGAGGGCGAATATCTAACTCATTTCGGCATGTCTGTAGATACACCTTAAGATTGTTTGCTACCTGTTCAAGACTTGACTCATTTTTGCCGGAAAGTACAACAAGTGAGGGGGTTTTTCCTACCTCCCGGGTATCAGGCTCTGGTAGATACTCCTCCACAATCACATGAGCATTTGACCCACCTGCCCCAAAGGAGCTAACACCGACCCGGCGGGGAACAATCTGCCCATCTACTACGGGCGGCTGCCACTTCTCACCTTCCTGCAATAAATAAAAAGGACTATTTTCAAGATCAATCATTGGATTCACCTCCTTGCAGTGCAAGGTGGCATAAAGGCGTTTTCGCTTTAGAGAGAGCAGCGACTTTATTATCCCGGCAATACCTGCTGCGGTTTCAGCATGACCAATATTCGACTTAACCGACCCTAATGCACAATGGGGCTGAATCGGCATCGGCAATCCTGCCTCCCGGTGCATCCTCTCAAATGCCATCTTCAAACCATTGATTTCAATGGGGTCGCCAAGGGGAGTACCCGTACCATGACACTCAATGTGACTAATGGTTCTCGGGTCGATATTTCCCCGTCTACAAGCCTCAACAATCAGTTCCGCCTGCGCTTTGGGATTGGGTGCAGTAAGGGAGGTAGATAACCCACCATGGTTTTCTGACGAACCCCTGATTACACCTAAAATGGTGTCTCCATCCTCCTTAGCTCTACCCAGAGATTTCAACAACACCGCGCCAACGCCATCACAACGGGCGTAACCATTCGCATCCTTCGAAAAGGTTTTACACCGACCATCCTCACAAATCATGCCAACCTTGCTATACATAACGTGCATATCTGGCGTAATTAGCAGGTTTGAGCCACCGGCAATGGCCATTTCGCAGTCTTCATGCTGGATGCTCAAAACCGCCCGATGCAGAGCGACCAGGGAACTTGAACAAGCGGTATCAATTACCTGACTCGGACCGTGTACGTCTAGCATGAAAGAAAGACGATTAGGGCAAAACATATGGCCGAGGCTGGTGAGATGAAGCGCTTCGATGGCCCCATAACGATCAATCAAATGGGCATAATCCTGCAGATTGATACCGATAAACATCCCTACTTTCTTACCCGATAGAGATCCAGGTGCGTGGCCAGAGGATTCAATTAAACGCCAAACGCATTGCATAAACAAACGATGCTGGGGATCCATTAACTCCGCTTCCCTGGGAGACATACCAAAAAATAACGGATCAAATTTATCGATTCCCGGTGTAAATCCACCGTATTTTACTTTCGTAAACTCCCCTTCCTCAGGATCACCGTATACCGACTCCCAGTCCCAGCGATCAGGGGGAATTTCGCTGATACAGTCGCTCCCTGTCAGAAGGTGCTGCTCAAATTCATCAAGGTTTGCACTATTGGGAAACTGACCATCCATCGCGATAATCGCAACTGGCTGATAAACCGTTTTATCTGGAGATGGAGTAACACTCTCCTGAAACCCGTCTGAACCAATGGATTGGCTTAAATCCTCTGATGACACATCCTTGATAAAATCTCTTATCCACTCTGACACATCGTCATCAATACCTGGTTCATCCATCTCATCCAGAGACAACGCCCTGGCAGACGATGGATGCGCAGATTCCTGGCCGAATCCCTGTCCTTCCGGGTTATCGATACGGGAGTTATTAAAATCGGAGTCTGATGATTGATCGTCACTCCTGAGAATGTCATCTGCATTGGTTTGCTGCGCACCCGCCAGGCTAACTTCAGACTCATACCGCGCCACGACTGCTTTCGGATAGCGGCTAAACAGAATATCAACTAACTCATTAAGATGACGGGCTTCGAAAAACACCGTCGGCGCAATAGGCAAATCAAGCACATCAGAAATGCGTTTGACTATTTCCGTAACGATAATCGAGTCAACTCCGTACTTAGCCATGTTCTGCCGAACATCCATCTCATCCAGGGGGATTTTCAGCACATCTGATGCAATATAGAGAATTTCCTGCCTAAACTTTTCCGGCGCTTTTTGCGGCTTCCCGGCAGGTCTACTTTTTCCAACAACCTGACTTTCAACAATGGGTGACTGATCAGTTTGATTTTCTCTAATCGTTTCACGGGCAGTGGCTGTTGAGTTTTTCTGTCTCTGGCTTGGCCTGGAGGGCTTCTCCTGTTGTTCGCTATCATCTCCTGCTGGTTCGGCAGAATCCTCAGCAGCACTGCTTCCAATCATGGATAATGAAGCGAGAGCCGCATCCACCAACTCCTGATCCAGGTAGTCAAACATGACCTGTTCAAGATCGCTTTTCTTTTCATTGGTCACGACAGCTAATCTCTATCTCTCATCCAGCAAATCCCGGTAGCTTCTAGCCAACTTGAGAAATTTCCAGAAATCCACTTCCCAAAGATGCCGATGAGAATCCACGAAATAGTCCTGACCGAGATCAGGGTCTTCTTCTTTCTTGATCCGTAAAAACTCATGGTAACCTTTACCCTTATCGAGCATCGCACCGATATAACTTCTGACAAACTGACCCTGGAGCCGTAGCCCATCCCCGAGCCCTGCCGCGGCATTCACAAAACCGAAAAAGAAAATATTATCGAAGTCTCGCGGGGCAATATGTATAAAAAGATCAGGAATTTCACCCTTCCAATCCAGCAAATTTCGCTCTAGAAAGGGAAAGTCCCGGTCATAACCCGTAGCATAGATAATCAAATCTACCTCGGCCTGGCTTCCATCCTTAAAATGCACGATTTTGTTTTCAAATGAATCGATGTCTCCTTTGGGACTAATGTCTCCATGTCCAATGTGATAGAGGATCTGGGAGTTCATAATGGGATGAGCCGCATCCAAAGGATGGTCAGGTTCGGGCAATCCATAATCTGTGCCGTCAAATCCTGCCAACTTGAACACCTGTCGGATATAGGCCATGGTTTCATCCTTGGTTTTAAACTTGTTCCCTATTTGCAACATCCACTGGGGTGTCGGTTTACCACCAATAAACTTGGGATAGTAGTGATAACCCCGCCGTGTACTGTGATAGGTTTCCCGGGCATGATGCGCGCCGTCCACAGCAATATCGCAACCTGAATTTCCAGCTCCCACGCACAACACACGTTTATCCCTTAACTGATCCGGTGATTTGTAGTCCCTGGAATGAAGCACCTCTCCTGAAAAATCCCCGGGATAGCCGGGTTTTGGATATCGGGGAATTCGTTGAGCGCCATTACAAACAGCAACAAAAAAATAACGTTTGGTCTCTCCATTGGACAATGTGACATCCCACTGCTCCCCTACGGGTTCCAGTTTAACCACCGAGGTATTAAAAATCGCTTTTTCGTAAACACCGAATGCTCTGGCATATGAACGCAGATAATCCAGCATCATTTTGTGATTGGGATAAACCGGATACGAGTCCGGCATGGGGAAATCAGGCACCTGAGTATTGAACTTTGGTGAGATAAGATGTAACGAAGGATAAACCCGACTGCTCTCTCCGTCCCCATTCCATACCCCACCGAAATCGGATTCGGTTTCATACAAATCATAATCGATGCCACCATCATTCAGCTCTCTACCAAGCCCGATACCAAGGGGCCCGCCGCCAATGATGCACAATTTCCCGGTATTACTCATGTAAGGTTTTTCTGGATTGTTATCGAAAATTGATTTACAAACATTGTTAAACGTCAAAAATCAGAGTTTTATGTTGAAAAGTCGCTCCATAGGGCCAATGGAAAACTCTTTCAAATATCCTATTGGCACACCATTTTTATCGTAAAACATCACGTTGTATTTCCTGCTTGCAACACCCCTGGCATGCTGGAGCCCCATCTGGGTGTGACTCTTTATACAGGTATAGTAAAACTGTGGTAGAGCCTGAAAAATCTGGATATGCTTCAATGACATTGGCAGCAATCGCTGCCCTTGGGGACTCATACTCCTAAGTAATTTCCAGACCATATGCAGATTGGCCGGGTGAAATAGCGTTGGTTCAATATCTTTAAATGGGCCGTCTTTAGTGACATCTCCATTAATTCCCGCGAAGCCCGATTTAGCTAAAACCATATTTGGAGAAACAAATAACTCGCTAACAGAAAGAGCATCAACTTCCCCTCTGGTCTCAATATTCAAATCGTAGTTGGACACATTCACTGGGCTTAACCCAGCCTGTAACATCGCAATATCCACCTCAGGTAGTACCTCTCCAGCATCACGGGTTTGAAGCCGACCGATGTGATTTATCTGTTTCTCCTCATCCTCATAGGCAATGCTATAGCCCAGATCGGGTTCTGAACCATGAAACGCCAGGGTCACGCCACAGGACCGATCTGAATCAACGACAGATCCGGGCGCGCCCCAAACCAGATTAGAAAGTCCTGAAACCGTTTTGCCGAGCGCAGTTTCACCCGCAACCCGAGCCATTTCCACGTAATGCAAACCTGGAATAATTTCATCGCTTTCGTTCTTCTGGCAATACAAAAACGATTCATTACCCGTAAAGCGGCTGAAAAAAATGGACTTGTTCAACAACGAAACATTGGTATGCAATAGAGGGTGTATTTTCGCCTCAGAGGGTTGTTCCACAATGGTCGTCAAAGACTCCTCAAACTCGATCCAATACTCTTTATTGGAAAACGGATACCCGGGTAATCGTAATTTCTCCGGAGCGTTTAGATGTAATAGGTCGCCGGAGAGATCATAACCCTGGCAATAGAAGTCGCCCAATGCGAACAAAGCTTCCTGAAATTCATTTCCACAATCAATCAGAGTCTGACTTTGACGCAAAAGGTCTTTCACATAACGCTTGATTGCAACCTGTCCAGAAAACTCGATATCAACCTGTCCATGAAAAAGGTTATACCGTTTCTCACCGGCCGTTGCGGCCTGCAAACTGACGATGGCATCCCGAATGCTTTTGACCACAACGGCGAAACGATAATTAAAGTGATAGCGACCATCGAGTAAGGTGTAACTTATTTTTGCGAGGTCATGATTCTCTAATTCCTGGGATCCCAGAAAAGTCTCCATGTCTAAGATCTTTTGATTTAGTGCATCCTGTGTCATGGCAGAAAACGCCAGCAGATAGTATGGCGATTCCGGTTGCTCAATTTGCGGCGCAACCCTGCCTTTAACAGAATCCCCGCTACGATATTCTTCTACCAGCACATGGGCATTCGTTCCACTCATACCGAATGCACTCACCCCACCAAGTCGTGGGCTTTCTGGATCCCGGAACCAGGGTTTGAGTTGTTTATTGACATAGAATGGGCTTCTCTCCCACTGGATATAGTCATTCTCCTGATCACAGTTAATACTCGCCGGAATTTGCTGGTGTTGAATGGACTTCACCAAAGACATCATGCTAAGCAACCCTGATGCCGCAAACGTATGGCCGAAGTTGCTTTTGGTGGAAGTCAATGCACAAAATCCGGTTTGGTCTGTTTTCCGTGTGAACGCATCGTATAGTGCATTAATCTCTACCGGGTCGCCCAGTTGAGTTGCCGTACCGTGGGTGACAATGTATTCAATATCTTTCACTGCTACATCTGCACGAGAATAGACATCGTTTAACAGCTCAGTTTGAGACGCTCCGCTCGGAGCGGTAATGCCATTGGTTTTTCCATCATAGTTGACCCCTGAGCCCCGAATAACCGCATGGATTGGGTCTCCATCCTGCTCAGCTTTGGACAAACGCTTAAGAACCACAACAGCAACCGCTTCGCCGGGCACCATGCCATCTGCCCGCTGATCGAAAACATAGCATTTCCCGTTGGGAGAAAGCATACCAGCCTGGCTCATGCCCACATAAGCATCCGGAGAAACCAGCAAATTTACTCCTGCAGCAATAGCGGTATCACACTCCGAACTTCTCAAGCTCAAACAAGCCTGGTGCACAGCGACAAGGGAAGATGAGCAGGCGGTGTTGATGGCCATGGTGGGCCCTTTCAGATTCAAAAAATACGCCAATCTGGATGCTAAAATACCATTGTGGCTTGAAGTCAGACTAATATCCTTTAGCCGCCGCTGATAATCGCTTCCCTCTTCGACACCCACGAACATTCCTATCTTGTTCCCTGCGATCTGGTTTTCTCCATAACCAGCATCTTCGAGGGCTTTCCAGGACTCTTGCAGCAGATGGCGTTGCTGAGGATCCATGCGTTCTGCTTCCAATGGAGAGATTTCGAAAAATAAAGGATCGAATTCGGCAATGCCCGGAATACATCCCCCCCATTTGCTGATGCTACCGTTATTCGGGTTTTCATCATCCGCGTAAATCGATGACCAATCAAATCGGCTCTTTGGAACCTCCCCCACTGCATCTACCGAATTCGCCAGAATTTCCCAAAGCTCGTCAACATTTCTTGCATTAGGAAATCGCCCACTCATACCAATAATGGCAATGGGCACATCAGAGTGCATCGCGATCTGGTACCGGTGATTAGATTCTCCCAGGGCCGTATTTTCTGACTGTTCCTGATGGGGCTGCTTTTGGTAATCCTGTTCCAGAGTAATGGTTTGGGGCGCACTCGACAGATCCACTATCTCTTTGGGCTGTGGACTATCCAGGGCCACCTCCAGGACGGGTTCTGATTTTCGTGGTTGGTAAAATAACTCCATCTCCCCTCGAAAATCTTTACTCAGATAGCTGGCCAATTGCGTAATGGTGGAATAACTAAAAAAAACAGACGGCGTGATATTCACTTCAAAGTGTTGGGTCATCACTCTGGCAAACTCCGCTAGCAAAATGGAATCAAAGCCAAAATCTGCCAAATTGGTTTTCCCATCCAGGCGTTTGCGATCAATTTTCAACATGGAATGAATTAACTGTCTTAAGTCCCAGGTCAAACATTGAATGGTGTCCAGCCCTTCCATCTCCCCTCTCCACCCTTTCCCAGCGGATGACAACGTCACGCTCGAACTCAAACCATATGCAGGCTGAGAAGCAGCGCCCTGCTGCACATAAGTGGTAGGTCGGGTCACTTGATTCAGAGTTCTTTGAATTCGCTTTTGATCACCCAGCATGACGAAATTTTGCACAAAGGGCTTGCCAAGAAATTCATCCAGAAGCATGAGAGCAGTATCAGTATCCAGCATTTTCTGCCCACTGGATTCAAGATATAGCCTGGACTGATCGTCACCACCAATGGACTTACCACCACTCTCCCATAGGGGCCAATTTATGACAATAGAGTCACAGACACCTTCTCCATGGATCTCTTTTCTTGACTTGCCATAGATCGTCTGAAACCGGTTACCTACAGCATAATTACACGAGCCGAAATCTCCCAGCACAGCTGATGAAGAAGAAAAATAGCAGATAAAGTCGAGATCCTGCTCTTTGGTCACCGTTTCCAATACCAGGCTGCCCTGGATTTTGGCCTCCAACACCGACTCAAATGCATCAATGTCTACATCCAGAATATTTGGACTTCCTGGAACGCCTGCAACATGGATGACGCCGTCGAGCTTGCCGAATCGATTATCAATACTCTCCACAACCCTTTTCATTTGGCCCGTATCGCTAACATTACCCTCCACATAAATCGCTTCTCCGCCCAATTCTTTTAGTCGCTCTAGCTGGAGAACAATTTCGGGACTATGAGATGAACGTCCCGTTAGCCCAAGTTTGGCATTGAAGCGTTTTGCCAGGTGTTGGGCAACAATGAATCCGATTCCACCCGCGCCTCCGGTAATAAGATAACAGCCACCTTGTCTTATATTGTTAAATTGCCTGGAGAGTCGATTCCCATCCATGGTTTCAGTTCTTGACACCGATTGAATTCGCGAAACGTGACGGGTACCTTTTTGATAACATGCGCTGCCACCCTGGGGATGAAATAATTCAAGAGCCAGGCAATCAAACCAGGCCGAAGAATCCATCCCATTAAAACCCATTGAAGAAGACTCTCTTTGGCTTAATGCATTGACAAGCTCATTGATCCCAGAGTTGTTGATCCCAGAGTTATTGCTCACAGGCTCATTGGTCTGTTCGAAAACAACTGATACCCGAATGTTGGAAACCATTTGGAGTGAACGCTCAAAACCGATCCAACTTTCGACGTATGCCCGCTGCAATCCGGTCTCCGTACGGGCTGAAAGAATGAGCTTTTTCAAGCTTTGCGAACAGGCATTGGCTGATTGCAAAAGGCGAACAATAACGGAGGCATTGTAAATACAGTCGCTGTCCTCCCAGGGCCATAGATACAAAACGGCGTCAAAATCGCCTCGTTGCTCCTTGTGATACTCCAACGCCTTCCTGAATGACTGGGAATCTGCTGCATCGACAGTTGTTACCCTGCCTGAATCCAGAATGAGCTTTTCGGGGCTACCATTTTCGAGTTTCGCAACAAAACTCACCTGGGGGGAGCTCCCATCCTGGCGATACTTTCCTAGCGCCCGGGAAATCGCCTCCTGGTCATCAGACTGGCTGATAAAACAGATCACATGGTCAAATTTGACACCTGGAAATGGTACATCCAGTGCTTCCTGTTCCCAAACCTCCTCAAACAACAGAATTTCCTTATCTCCGGCCGCGGAAGTGGACTTGGCGATAAGCTCTGAATCGGGTCTCTGAGCCATTCCCTCGCTGGAAATGGTTTCCGGTTTCGTATCAAACACCGACTGAGATGATAGATTTTCTCTTTTTTCGCCTTGGTCGTTATCATCTGCTTCTGGAATCCAATATCGTTCCCGCGCAAATGGGTAGGTAGGTAAAGCAACCTTTCCAGGCACCTTTCCAACAATCAGTGCCTCCCAGTCAACACTCACTCCATTCACCCAAGCCTGAGCCAGTTTGTCTGTTTTACCTTTTTCGACCCATACCCGAATGACGTCGAGCATATCCTCATCATCCGTTAAGGCGGACAGGCTGCCATCATTAGCAACTTCTCCATGAAAACACGAACACTCTTCATCATGACCAAATTTTTCCAATATGTCTTTTGCGTCAGACAGACTGGAGGCTGAAAAACTGAGTCGATGAGGCATCTCATCTCTTCCCTTCTGCAAGGTATATGCCAGGGCCGCCAGGGACCCGGAATATCGGGTTGCGAGAAAATTCGCCAAATTGCGGCAATGCAGTTTTAATGCTTCAAGGCTCTTGGCTGACACAATAATGATACTGGGATGAGCATCTATCTCATCAGTGATTTCTGGTTCGTTGTTACTCGATGAATGGGGATCAGCCAAATACTCTTCGATTACGAGATGGGCATTTGAACCACCCACCCCAAAACTACTCACCCCTGCACGCAGTGGAAATGGTCCCTGGTCATCATGACCATCTGTCTTCCCTGGAACATCTGGAGTATCTTTGCATATGCTGTGGGATATGTTCTGCGATATTTTCCTGGGCAGCCATTGGCGACTTTCTCTCAGGAAATAGAACGGTGTTCCCTTTGGTTCTAAATAGGGATTCATCTCTGTCAGGTGGACATTGCCTGGCATCATCCTGTGGCGTAGCATCAATAACACCTTAATAACCCCGGTGACTCCTGCTGCTGCTTCCAGATGGCCTATGTTGGCTTTTACCGAAGAAATACCGCAATGGGGCTCATCAGGCTGCTCAATATCCCGGCGTCGATAAAGGGTTTCAAAAGCCCCTTTTAAGCCATTGAATTCCACTGGATCACCAAGCTCAGTTCCTGTACCGTGGGCTTCAATGTAGCTAACGCTTCTGGGGTCAATATTGAAACGATCATATATATTCACCAACAATGCTTTTTGAGCCGCCGCATTAGGCGCAGTAGGCGAAGCCGCTCTGCCACCGTGATTTTCTCCATTCGCCCGAATCACTCCGTATATTCGATCTCCATCTTCAATTGCCTTATCCAGGCTCTTCAGAAAAATAGCGCCTACACCCTCACTTCGGACATATCCGTTGGCTCTCTTATCAAAGGTCATGCATCGTCCATTTTCACTTAGCATCCCAGCCTGACTGGAAGCAATGGTGATTTTTGGGCTTGCCATGACATTAACTCCACCAGCGATCGCTCCATCGCAACTTCCATGACGAATACTTTCGATAGCCCGGTTGATCGCAATCAAAGAGCTCGAACAGGCCGTATCGATAACCTCGCTTGGCCCATGAAAATTAAAAACATAGGAAACCCGATTCGCAACCATAAAAGGAAATGGCTCTGCTGGCACGGTCACAATTTTCTTCAGCTTTGCCTCATGCCAAAGGTCCTTGTAATCGGCGGTTGCTACTCCCGCAAACACTCCGGTGTCGCTACCAGATAACGAACTGGCTGAATATCCAGCATCTTCAATAGTCGCCCAGACTGTTTCAAGAAACAGTCGCAACTGAGGGTCCATGGATTCTGCCTCCAGAGGGGAAATACCGAAAAACAAAGGATCAAACCTATCCGCATCTTCGATAAAACCACCCCATTTGACTTTGGTTTTTCCCGGCTCACTATTGGGGTCACCGTAATAGTCACGCCAATTCCATCTATCTTCAGGAACCTCAGAAATGAGATCTTCATTATTGACTAATGCCGTCCAGAATCGATCCAGGTCTCCTCCACCTGGAAATTTCCCCGCCATACCGATAATGGCTACGGCCTTTGGCAGAGACTCTGAAGAAGAGTTTTTGGTAATAGCAGATGACGATATGGGGCGAGGGGCATTAGGCAATACATCCACAGCAGCAGATGGCATTTCCCTATTCAGCAGGTTAAACATTTTGGTTTTCAAAATGTTGGGGGATTCCGACGACTCATAGAGAGTCTCTGTGACAACATCCCCTCCAGCATTCCCATTGTTTCCTGTAGTAGCTCCCCTTCCAGGATGATCACTTGCTAAGGGATATTTTTTCTGTAATACATCCTGATGATGTGCCAGCAGATAATCCGACAAAGCTAACAAATCCTGGATCTCAAAAAACACCGTGGGCATAAGAGAGATTTTCAGCGATTTATTGATTTCATTGGTGAGTTCAGTAAAGCTGATTGAGTCAAAACCGTAACTGGACAACGCCCTTTTCAATGAAATCTTATTGAGTGGTATTTTTTGTACCTCTCCAACAATTCGAATTAACTCACCATGCAGACTCTCAATATAACTGGAAACAGATTCGACACCAGAAGGAGCGGCGATATCAGGGGTGTGTTCACTGGGCCTGCTTGCGCTACCATCCACCGATGAGCCGGAAACGGGAGGGTAATCATATGACAGTAGTTTTCTTTTTATAGCTTGCTTATCGCCCCAGGCAACCAGTATCTGATCGTGGGGATAATCAACGCAATGCTGTAACCATTGATCGAGTGAACGAAGACCGTCTTCACCAGGCATCGCAGCCATGCCGGTTGCATCAAACATTAGGGTTTCATTGGCCCCTCCCATGTTCATTCCGCCATCCTTCCACAATGGCCAGTTGATTGAAATGGTTTTTCCCCTTCGTTTTCCTTCCTCCTGCAAACGATTACGCTGGGCTGCGAATTCATCAAGAAAAGCGCTGGCTGCCGCGTAATCTGATTGACCCGGATTCCCCAACACTCCTGCTATGGACGAGAACATTATAAAGAAATCCAAAGACAAACCCGATGAAGCGTTATCCATCGCTTGTACGGCATCCACCTTCGGTTTTAATACTTCACATATTTCCCCGGGTGTTTTTTGTTGAATATAGTGATCGCGAATAACCCCGGCGCTATGAATAATGCCATTAAGTTCTCCGTGGTCCGAAATGATCTGACCGAGTATTCGTACCACATCCTGTTCCTGGGACACATCCCCCTGAAGGTAACTTACCTCCGCGCCCTTGTTTTCGAGGGAGCGGATAAACTGTTTACTTCTTCCGGCAAGTTCAGACCGGCCGGTTAACACCAGTTTTACTCCTGGATTAGCGAAATGATCACTGACCAGCTTTCCGATGCCCCCCAATGCACCAGTGATCCATACCACCTTGCCCTGTCCCAGGGGAGTGGTATTGGAAAAGGTTGGCAATGAGACTTCCGATAGTTTCCTGGCTGAACGGATACCGTTCTCAGAAAACCTGATTTCGACATTGCCATTGGAGGAGAGCAATTCCTTGCTCACTCCCGATAATAACGCTGCCCGCCCTTCTTTCGAGCTCTCAATAAATCGAATGGCCTTCACCATGCGACCTGGGCTCTCCAGTTTCGCAGTCTTTAGAAACGCAACCACCGCAGCAAACTGAGCTGAATACAAATGTTCCGGAACAAGAAAAAGGATCGCCCCCCCCTTGTTGATTTGTGGGTTGGTTTCCTGCAACACATCCAGCATCCAATGCAAGTCTGTTTCCAGTGAATTTTTACTCTTCGACAACGAAGTTAAAGAAGGCAAATATTCTATCCTCGCAGAAGGCATCATTGCCTCTATACTTCCCTGCAATTCTTCGTTTTTTGTCGCCAGAATAAACATTGGGTTGAGATGAACAACATCAGTAAAATCCTGCGTTACTTCTTCGTCCAACCAAAATTTCGCCGCTTGAATGCTCCCCATGGTTCGCATGGGTTGAGACCGGCCAAGGGGATTATTATCATCCCTGGTTTGCTGTTTAGGAAAAACCAGGGACAGATTCTCCATCTGTGCTACCCGGTTCCCTGCCAGATCCATAAAGGACAGATTATATTTTCGAACACCACCCTCCAGGGACAATTTGGAACCTTCCTGAACCGAACGAATATGTACCATCATTCTTCTGTCAAAACGGGCGTATACCTTCATGCTATCCAGGCTAAACGGCATCGGCAGTGACTGGTCGTCCTGTTGCAACAACGTCCAGACAACAGCACCCAGCAGTCCACCATTGATCATGGCTGGATGAAGTACATGTTGAAGTACATCGGGATGAAGCACATCGGAATGAAATGCATCGGGGTCATCGTCAATTTGCGGCAACAAGAGTTCGACCAAAGCTTCATCTGTGCTGTAATGAAGACGCTCAATACTCATTAGTCCCGGTCCATGGGTACCCTGCATCACTGCAGAACATCGGGCAGCATCAACGACGGCATCACATCTTTGTTTTATCAGTTCGGCTTCCTGGCCTACTTGATTTGGTTCGTCAATCAAAGCGCTCGGCTTAAGAGTCTTTATCATTCCCTGACAATGGACCGTACTTTGAGTATCAGTCTCATTGGTCATCATGGAAAACCTCTGTTCTCCATCCTCCAGCAGCAGTTCAAAGCGGAGCACCTTTTCCACCGATTCAACCATCAATGGTTTGGGCCAAACTATATTGCTTATCTCAAAACAGGAAATATCCACAGGGGCATTTTCCTTGTTGTCACATCCCCCCCATATCTGCTGAGTAATATCCCCAATGAATGACAAATACACTGCACTGGGCAACATTCCGCTGTGCTCAGCAAGGTAATATTGGTCTGGCTTAAGAATAGTATTGATCCGGGTTACGCCATCCTCCGCATTTTCGCCCGACGAAGTCTGGATAACCCTGGAAGAAAAACCTCGAATCTGAACAATCACAGCACCTTGTTCGTCGCAAAGATCAATGTCGAGTTTTTCAACATTATCACCAGGTTTGGAATCAGCTGACCATCTAATCCATGCCCACATCAACCCCTTTGTCTTTCCAAAAATAGCCAGGTCGTCCAGCCCAAAAGGTACAGCGGTTCGATTACGGGCCGATTCATCTGGATTACCACTCTTGCTAACCATATCCAGTGCAAGACCAATGGTTCCCTGGAATACACTATCCATTATTGTAGGATGCAATCCGAAATCAGACGAAGTGTGCGCAATGGAAGCAGGTAATTGAATCGATGCCAAAACCTGACCCTGACCAATATACAAACTGGAAAGCCCCCGTAAGGCGGGTCCATGCACAATCCCGTTTCGCTCGAATGCTCCATAACACTGATCTGCAGTCACCGTATTGCCGGAACAGGCTTGTCGAATCGCGGATATTGCAATGCGTTCTGGCTGAATAGGAGCGGTTAACGAAACCATTCCCTGACAGTGCTTGTCTCTCCCTGTGGAATCGTCCGGCGAACCGTGCGAGGATTCGATGGAAAAGCCAAGACTTGCTTCATCACGAACATTAAATAACGTGGTCATAGTAACCCCATCATCACCCAAACTCTCTTGGGGGACCAAAGGTTTCATCCAGACAACGTTAGACATTTTCACGGGCCAATCCTGGCCCTTCCCAATGGCAAGGCAGAAACCCGCTCGAATCATTTCCAAATACGCCACCCCGGGAAGCAGGCTTCGGCCTTCTACCCGATGATCAGTGAGAAAAAACTCATCTCCGGTTAGCAGGGTGCTAAATTTATGCTCATACAATGTCGAGATATTTTCATGCACCAGGGGATGCAACATGCTCCGGACTTTGCCATCTGATTGCGTGCTAACGTCTTCGGGTTTCCAATACCTCTCACGATAAAATGGATAGGTTGGCATGTGCAGCTTTTTCGGAAGTTGCCCCTGATACAATTCTTTCCAGTCGATCCACTGACCTTCAACCCACATTCGGGCCAATTGGTCATAATCACTCTGGGTCAACAGTCGCTTTGCATACTCTGTATTTTCAATAGTTTTGGATCGTCCTTTCCTGATTCTATTTTCATCCACATACCCTTGCCAGATATGTGACAAATCCAGACTTCCCGCAAGATAAGCCTCCAGCGACAACGCCAGCTGTTCCATGCTCCCGCATCGAAATACCAATCGCTGCTCCATCGCTTCTCGCCCAATTTGCAAGGTGTAAATCAGATCATCCAGGGCAGATTCATGATTGATTAAGCCATTGTCTTCTCGAATATATGCCAACAGATTCGACACAGCCTTCGAAAGTCGATCCTCATCTTTTGCTGATAGCAATATGAGTCCCGGCCTTTGCCCAGTTTCCATACCCACCACCGGTATTACTGCCCGGGTAGCCGATGGAGCAGTATATTCCTGCACGACCAAATGGACATTAGTACCACCATGACCAAAGGAATTTAACCCTGCCATGAGTGGATGCCCATCCTTCCCCTGCCAGGAAACCATTCGTGGATCCGGATAAAAAGCGGAATCATCAAGATCAATCAACGGATTGAGAGAAGAAAAATGTAAGAAGCCTGGGGTGGAATGGTATTTAAATGATAAAAGTATCTTAATCAGACCAATGACCGCTGCGGATGCTCCGGTATGCCCAATAAAGGACTTTCCACTTCCAATGGCGCAAAAATCGGTTTTATCAGTGAACTGTCGAAAGGCTCTTACCAATGCATTGGCTTCAATTGGATCCCCCAACCGGGTCCCCGTACCATGGGCTTCGACGTAACTGATCCGTTCCGGGTTAATTCCATAACGCCGGTAGGTATCGACGATCAGTGATTCCTGGGCCAAGCCGCTAGGTGCGGTGATGCCATTACTCGCACCATCCTGGTTCAGACCCGAAGCTTTGATTACCCCATAGATTGCGTCCCCATCACGTTCGGCCTCCTCCAATCGCTTTAGGGTCACCATACCTACTCCTTCCGACATAACCATACCATCGGCGGCGGCATCAAATGCATGGCATTTACCAGAGAACGACAACATTTCCGCTTGACATAAACTGATTAGAGGAGTCGGTCCCATGACCGCAAAAACACCACCAGCCAATGCCAGATTCGACTCCCCACCACGCAGGCTTTCGCATGCTTGATGGATGGCAACTCCCGAAGAAGAACAACCTGTGTTCACGACATAGGCTGGGCCCTTCAGATTAAGGTAGTAGGATAACCTCGCCGCCACGATCGCCTCTGAAGATCCCGTAAATGTTTCATGCACGTAGGCAGTTGGTTCTGAACCAACGAACACTCCCGTTTTGGACTCACTCAGAGATTTGGGGTCATAACCTGCATCCTCGAGTGCTTTCCAGCTTTCTTCCAGAATTAATCTTTGATGAGGGTTCATTGACTCCGCCTCTCTTGGAGAGAGGTTAAAAAACATTGGATCAAAACAGTCGCGATCCGATAACACCCCGCCCCACTTACAATACGCTTTACCCTTTTGTTTTTCCGGATCGTACTGGGTACTTACATTCAGATAAGGAGGAGTGAGTTCACTAATCGGATCAATACCTTCCATCATATTGCGCCAGAATCCTTCCGCATCATCGGCACCTGGGAATTGACCAGAAAGACCCACGATCGCAATATCAGTATTGGAATCAGTATTGGAAATTATTTGTTTTAGCTCTGCATTTTGATTGTGATTGACATCTGCCCTGAGCAATTGAGTTTCCTTTGGAATGGAATTTCTTTTTTTGAATTCGATATTTCCTCGAGCATGTGTCAATCCAGCTTCGCTTGGATTGGACTTATTTGAATTAGGTCTGGCTGGGGCTTCAGTGAGCGTTTCCATGGGATCCCGGGCGGGCATCTTCCGCTGATCTAAAACCTTAGCGCCAAATTCAGGCAGCTGTCCGATCCTGGCCGCATGGGACTGCGCAATATGATCACGTAACCGGGAAACCGTGGTGTAATCAAACAGCACCGTGGTGTTGATATTCGTTCCCAGGGCATCATTGATGAGCTTCGTGACATTGATACCTATAATCGAATCCACACCATAATCAGAAAAAGGCAAATCGAAATCCACCTCGTCGGGCTGAATTCTTAAGGCTTGCACCAGGGCATTTACAACAACATCTTCCACATATTGCACAGTCTGTATTGATTCAGATTTCTGCAAACCTACCGCCACGTCGGGTTGGGGATCCAGACTTTCCCTTGAAGTCGAAGCAGGGTTTTTTATCGGTGATACAGCTAATGCTGGTTTCTCGCCGAAGTCCGGAATGATTTGGCCACTGTGAGTTTGCTCGATGTAACCGCTGAGTCTTTCTACCGTGACGTAATCGAAGATAATGGTTGTACCGATATTAATCCCCAACTGATCATTGATACCCTGAACGAAATTGACCCCAATAATCGAGTCAACTCCATAGTCAGAAAAAGGAAGATCGAAGGCAATTTCTTCCGCTGGCATACGCAAAGCTTTCGACAAGGCATTGACCACGGTGCTCTCGATCCACGATCGGATATCTTCCCTCGCCATTTCGCTATCTGGCTGCTCCTGATTCGAGTGTGCCTTTAGCATTGCTTCATCCATCGCCTCTTGCTGGGCAACCAACGTGGATTGTTCAATGTTAGATATTTGGGAACTGCTATTAGGGATCGGTTTGTGCTTCCTGCTTCCCTGACCGTTTTTCAGAATCCCTGCAAGGCTTTCAGGATGATTTCCACTTTGTTGAACCCAGCCATCACTCTCGCCCACAATAATCTGCTGGCCCAGATGATGGGCAGACCTGGCGGGGAAGCTAACCGATTTATAGCCTTCCTGAAATAGTAGACTTTCCCAGGTTGCCGGGTACAACCCTGGGCTTCCTGGGATACGCAAAACACTGTCCATAGCCAAAGACCAACCATCGATTAATCCAAACAGCGCTGATGCAAAAACTGTTTTATCACTGATCTCATTAGCAATAAGAATGCCATTGGTTTTAAGCGCCGCCTTGGCATTACGAATGGTTTGTCGAATCGAAGGGGTTGCGTGTAGCACATTGGTTGCGATCGCGATGTCATAACTGCCCGCCTTTATTCCCTGGGGTTCAAGAGGCTCACCGATATTCCAGATTTTAAAATTCAAGTAAGGGTATTCATCACCAAAACGTTCATCAGCATGAATAAAAAATGACCTGGATAAATCAGTGTAGCAATATTCATCTATGTAGCTGGCCCAGGGCTTTAGATGGGGTAAAACCGTGGCCGTTGTACCTCCAGTACCCGCTCCAATTTCTATTAGTCGAATACTGGCATTCGGATGATCGGCAATTCTTTGGCGGATATAGGTTTCAACAGTTCCAGCTACCACGTCATTGAAGTAATCGCAAATGATGTTATTGCGATAAAGACCTTCAATTTTTTTCATCGATCCATTGGGAAACAAAACATCGGTAATCAGTGTTTCTCCGGATAGAATTTCCGGTAATACTTCCATGCAATCGTTCAGCAGAATCGCCAGGGTGCGCGTTTCTGGTGCATTAATTAACGCCTCTTTGTGTTGTTGCCATTGCGCCCAGACAATCGAGGGAGAAACCATTTCCGCGTTGGCTTGTACTGTAACCAGATCATCTTCCAGCTTCACATAACCATATATTGAAAGATTGCTCACACATTCATCCCACCATCGATCAAATTTTTCCAACATACCCGCTCGTTCACGTAAGCCAGAAATTGTGGCAGGCGTTTTTTCCTGAAACACTCCCATTTCTCTTAATTTGGCAAACGTTAACCGCATAATCCATTGGTTCAGGGTGTCCGTGTGCGTATTGTGTTGCGGTATCGGTTGGCAAGGTTCGTAGCTCGCAATACCTGGTTCACAGGAACGAAAGGGGGCCGGATACCGGGTTACCCATTCCCGTAGACTCGATCTTTCAATGGTATCGGGACGGGTGGTTTTGGTTAATGCTAGCTGGGTCTTACTCTGGGCCAGCAAGACATTCAGTCCTTGCATGCCCTCTTCAGGCGAAAGGGGAATCACTCCTCTGGCCCTCACCATATCCTTTATGGTATCGGACACTCTACTACCGCCCCCTACTTCCCAATAGCCCCAATGCATCACTTTGACGGGGCAGGAAGATATTGTCGCTAGTTGATCGGCAAAGGCACTGATAAATGTACAACCGGAGGAGTAGCTACTCATACCAGCGGCTTTGGCAAAAGTGATCATCGAAGAGAAAAACAGGATGAAATCCAACGGCTCTTTGTGAAAAGTCTGCGCCAGACAAATGCTGACATCCAGCTTCGCTGACAGTACTTCACGAAAAAGGCGCTCATCCATTTGCGCAATACCACAGTCATATTCACCTAACGCCCCATGGATAACTCCATGGATGCTGGAGAAACGACGCTTGATCTGCTCATGGGCATTTTGTAGCTGTTGAGTGCTTCGGGCATCGGCCTGGATATAAACAGGTTTTGGACCAAACTCGCTCAACGCTTCACAACGACGCTCAATATCCTCATCGAATGGTCTACGACCAATCCAGATAACCTGGGCATTGGCGTGTTCCATGACCCAACGAGTCCAAACCTCACCCAAACCGCCAGCACCACCGATCACCACGTACACACCATTTTGACGGTAGTCCGTTTCGTCGGACATGTTCTCATGGTGAGGGGATAGTAAAGGCACCAATTTCTGTTCATGCCACTGATTATTTCGCCATGCCATGATTTCCCCATCCTGCTGATCCAATCCCCACATCTGCTCTGGAATCTCATCCACAAGATCGAATACTCGAACTTTCCATTCGGGATATTCTTTGGCCAGACTTCCAACAAAACCATGTACGGCACTATGGGTTGCGTTGACAGCATCGGGATGATAGATCCGAACGGCGTTTCGGGTGAGTACCGTCAAATGAAGAGGCCTTTGCAGGTATCCCGCATCAATCAACGCTTTGCTCAAGCGAAACAGCTGAATAACCCCCCGGTCCTGTTGTTTCAGACAGGTATCGTCCAACAGAAGTTGCTGATCATGTCCCCTGGGTGCGATCCAGATGACGTGGCCCAAAGGGGCAGATTCCTTCAGCCTGGATGCGATAGTCTCTAAATCAGTAAATTCATCCGGTGATGCAACGCTAGCATTCGGATAGGCGTCAATCGACGACTGAATATCAGAACGACTATCACTGATAACAAGAACATTACCAAGGACCTGGGAGTTAAAGGAATTTGGCTCAACGACATCCCAAACGGGACAAAGTAGTTTTAGTGCATCTGGTGATTGTTCCTCTTCCGCGATAACGGTCTGCGGTGTTCTCTGCTGATCAACGAAATCTGAATCATTCAGAGGATCGGGTACGCCAGGCATATCGGTAACCATTCGATTACCTACCGAATCAGAAGCCTGGGTATCGCCGGAATCATAGTTCACACCAGAGGTCCGCCCCTCGGTCGCTGGCTGGGTGATTTCATCCCCTATCCATAAACGACGTTTTGAGAAAGGATAGACAGGCAAACTGATTTTTCTGGGAGCATGGTGCTCATAAAGCGTCTTCCAATTAACCGAAACGCCCTTACACCAGAATTTCAACAAACTATCGTAATTTCCCTCCCTTAACCAACCACTGACAACCTCTTTAAGTGCCCGATCATCTGAAAACACGGAGACCAGATCCCCACTGTCTTCTACCCGTCCCTGGTAGCTGCCACGCGCTAAAGTTTGACTGGAAAAGGTTTCACTCGACCGGATTTCCGCGGCAGTTTCTCTGGATAAGATTTCTTTGGATAAGGTTTCTCTGGACAGCCATTCCTGTAGTTTCTCAGTAAGAGATTTACGATCAGAAACAACCAACGCCAGTCGATATGCCATTGCTTCCCGGCCAGTCTGCAAAGTAAATGCCAAATTGGCCATAACACCAGACTTCTCTCCCTGAAAGTTGTTTTCGTCTTTGGTAAACGACAACAGGTTTTCCGCAACTTTCTGCAGGCAGTGTTCAGTATGGGCAGAAAGAACTACGGCGAATTCCTGATTGGAATTCGATGGTTGTATACCGAAGGCAATCTCTTTTTCCGCAATTGTCTGACTCTCCGGTTCGATATATTCCTGAACGATAACATGGGCATTTGCTCCTCCTGCTCCAAAAGATGAAACACCCGCAATTCGGCTTCTCCCCTCGGGAGCATTCCAGGATTCCAATGTCTGCTGTACCCTAAAAGGCGTTCTATCAAAATCTATATTTGGGTTCAGGTCATCAACATGTAGCGTGGGCGCCAGCGTACCGTGTTTCATTTGCAGAATCACCTTGGTCAAACCCGCGATTCCCGCAGCTGCTTCTAAATGCCCAATATTGGACTTAACGGATCCAATATGGCAAAAACCGGTTTGCTCCGTATCGACTTCAAAGGCCTGGCTCAAGCCAGTAATCTCAATGGGGTCACCCAGTTCGGTGCCTGTACCATGAGCCTCTATATAGGATATATCCTCTGCACTAATATTCGCTTTATCTAGCGCTGCACGAATAACTTTTCTTTGAGCGACCGGGTTCGGCACCGTATAACCATTAGTTTTTCCACCGTGGTTAACACTACTAGAGCGGATGACCCCGTGAATATTATCTCCATCAAGGATGGCCTGAGACAGGGATTTAAGTAGAACTACGCCCACACCTTCACCTGGGACAAAACCATCCCCCCCTTGTCCAAAGCTTCTGCACTTCCCATCCCTGGAAAGCATATAAATGGATGACAATCCGACGTAAGAGGAAGGATGAAGATAAAGATTAACACCTCCGGCCAATGCCATTTCACATTCACCCCGGCGGATATGCTCACTGGCCTCGTGAATCGCCGTTAGCGAGGAAGAACACATCGTATCGATGGGCATGCTGGGACCTTCAAGGTCAAGGAAATACGAAATACGATTGGCTGCAGAACTAAATGAAGTGCGTGGATACAGCCGTTTTCCACTCTTGATCATTTCCGATTGATAGAGATCGTAACCGGTCTTGGTGATTCCAGCGAAAACACCCACGTTACCTTTGGTTTTTTCATGTAACGACGCACGGCTGTATCCAGCATCTTCAACTGCCTGCCACGCGCTTTCAAGAAACAAACGTTCCTGAGGGTCAATACATAATGCTTCACCCGGAGAGATATTAAAGAAAAGTGGATCAAAGTCAGCAAAGCCATTGATAAAACCACCCCATTTACTATAGCTCTGACCATTGGCGATGGCATCAGTCTGATCTGGGTTAAAGAACCCTTCCATTTCCCAACGTTCACTGGGGATTTCCCCAATGCAATCCTTGCCTGATCGAAGATTCTCCCAAAAACCGTCCAGGTCATCCGCTTGAGGATATCGTCCAGCAATACCAATGATAGCAATACCGTCATTTTGGGAATGACGATTAAGGTCTCCCCCATCCACCGTGGGAACCTGGGAAACCCACTCAATGCTGGCCCTGGTGGCTTCGACTTTATTCCTGTCAGAATTACCGGTACGTTTGAAATTGATAATCCGGTCTTCCTGAATCTCATCAGGAACTATTTTCGCGACAGGTGCTAAACGGTCAAACCCCGTCCAGCTAATGCAATCCTCTTCATGATTGCTCGCCAGAAACTCCGCGACATCTTTGAGACACCGGTATTCAAAAAATAGGGTTTTTGATACCGAATTAATCGATTTTTCCAACCTCTGATTCAGTTGGGCAATGATCACAGAATCAATGCCATAAGCTTCCAGTGGTCGGTTGGCATCAATTTTCCCCACATCAAGCCCTGTGGTATCAGCAAGCACCGACTTCAGTTCTTCGAGGGTCTTGTGTAACAGGTGGTCTTTATCAATCAAGCAACCGGGAGTTGTTGATGGGTTTTCCGTGAGAATATTTGTATTTCGCGAATTCTCACTATCCTGGGGCTGATCTCCGGTACCGCAATAAACATCAGACAAACCTCTCGTTAGCAATCTTCTGGTTTTGCAGGCATGACCGTAAATCAGCGTCGATTGTGAGATTTCCGAATTGAGACTCCAAACTAACGCCTCCATGCCAACATCAGTTGGCATGGGAATAACACCATGGGATTTTAGTAAAATTTCCTTTTCAGTCTCGCCCACCTCCATTGTGCCAGAAGCCCATAATGGCCAGTTGATGGAAAGGGCTTTGCCTCTTCGTTGACCCTGTTCAACCCATTGGTTACGAAGGCCTGCAAAACCGTCCATGAACCCATTGGCAGTGGCATAGTCGGCTTGGCCCGGAGCTCCGGTAATCGCGGCAACAGACGAAAAGAACATCATGAAATCCAGATCCATATCTTTCGTCGCTTGATCCAGCTTTGACACTCTGTGGACCTTAGGTTCTATCACTCGCCGGAATTCTTCGTTGGATTTTCTGAGAATATAGTTATCCTCGATCACCCCTTCAGCATGGACAACACCGTTGATAGTGTCACGATTTTCTACCACTTGCTGAATAATCTCAGCAAATGGATTAGTCATATCATTACTGACCTGTCGATAAACGATTTCAATGTGGGATAGCGTTGCTTTTTTCGTCCAATTCAGAAACTCTTCATTTCTCTTCCTTCGCCCCGTTACAATCAATTTTACGTGCCGCATTCGGCTGGCAATATCATCAATTAATAGCCGACCCAAGCCTCCTGTTCCACCAGTGATTAGATATATTCCCCCTTCTCGCCACGGGAGTTCCCTGGAAGTACAGAAATCCCTCTCCTCCATTATTCGAACCTGTCGGTGGAGTGAATCATATCGAATGTGCCGGTCTTCCGGGACTCTGGCATTTTCAGAGATAACATCGATCAACGCCGTTTCGTCTTCCAGTTTCAGATGTAAAAGCTGACCTACTATTTTGGGGTTTTCTGACCGGGCAGTCTCCAGTAAACCGGTAATTCCCTGAAACACAATCGCTGTTTCTTCCTGCGGCACAACCACCTGAATCAACGCTCCTCCTTGCGGCTTGTCCTGAATGAGTTCCTTAATCCATTCATACACAGTTAATGCAAGTCGTTCGTAGCAAGTGGCTGGATCCTGATTAACAACCGCTGGCTTCAAGTCAAGCCAAATAAAATGAACATCCCTCAATTCGGATTCGATTCTGTTTCGATCTATGGCAGTTTCCTGTGAAAAGACAATGACTGAATGCTTTTCATATCCTTGACTTCCCTCCAGAGTATTAACGGGTTTTGTCTGCCACTTTGGAGTCGCCACGAGAAGCGATGGTGCAGTTTCAATATCTGATGACTCATTGACAAAATGAGGGGAAACGAAATCTCTCTGGGCTGCTTCTGTCTGGCTTTTTTGTCCTAAGGCAGTTTCAGATATAACCCAATAGTGATCCTTCGCAAACGCGTAGGTCGGCAAACTAATTCTTCCTGGGGACCGGGTCCGATACAGCTGTGACCAATCAATTTCTTCACCAGAAACCCAGCGTCGAGCAACATCATTAAGGACAGCATGATCAAAACAATCTTTGTCTGGCAGGAGCTGGAAATGGCCACCGTATGCATTATCAACGGATGCTTTATCGCGATTGTCGATCAGGTGATTTGAGTCACCTTCACCGACAAAAAAATCAGCGTGAAAGTTTCCCATTCCCTGGGTAACGATTTGCTCCAGTTTTACCAATAGATCATTAAGACTAACAGCAACAAAGGCTATTCGGCTTTGCATCTCTTTTCGGCCGACCTGTAAGGTATAAGCGACGTCTGTTAGTGAAACGTTCGCTGTGGTTGATGATAAAAATTGATGTAGTTTTCTTACATAATCGATCACTCTCTCCTGATCCAACGCACACAACACAATGACTGAATCTTCCCTACTTGAATCTTCCCTATTGTTTAGCGTTCTTTGTTTATTGAGCCGATCTTCAGGTCCAGCTAAAACCTTACCTCGGTATTCTTCAAACACGGCATGGACATTGGTGCCGCCAATGCCAAATGAGCTCAGCGCTCCTCGTCTGGGTCCACTTTCATTCGACCACTCCACCAACTGATCGACAACATAAAATGGTGATGAAGCAAAATTGATATCAGGGTTTGGGGTCTCATAGTTAATGGAAGGAGGTATTTGGCCATGGTAGAGACTCATCGCAAGCTTGATGCACCCGGCGACACCAGCCGCTGTATCCAGATGGCCAATATTGGGTTTGACTGAACCGATCCCACAATACTGCTTGTCATGGGTGTACTGTTCATAGACCTGGCTCAATGCCATTAACTCCACTGGATCTCCTAACCGGGTTCCCGTGCCATGGGCCTCCATATAAGTAATAGTACGTGGGTCTATTGCCGTCTTTTCAATTGTTTTCTTAATAACGGCGGCCTGGCCATTAACACTCGGCGCATAGAATCCTGCCTTATCCCTACCGTCGTTGTTTACGCTGACTCCCCGTACCAAACCGTAAATGTGGTCTTGATCCTCGATGGCATCCAATGCTCTCTTGACCATAACAACGCCGACTCCTTCTCCACCTACCAAACCGTCTGCTCCAGCATCGAAGGTCCGGCAACGCCCGTCACTGGACAAATTCATCCCTGGTTGAAAAAGATGCCCGGTACCCGGAATCGGAAACAGTGTAGAGGCTCCAATCAGCGCACTGCGAGCTTCGCCCAATGCAAGACTTTGATTGGCGAGGTATAAACCGGTTAGCGATGATGAACAGTTAGTATGCACGGCAATGCTCGGTGCCGTAAAACCGAACTGATAGGAGATCATGGTTGGAATTGTGCCCTGCTGTCCCGCTATCCAGGCCACATATTCATCAGACTCTTCCACGGTATTAGCATTATGTAACAGGGTCTTATAAAAATTGTTACTTGCCGACATAAACACAGCGGTTTCAGGAATGTCTTCAGGCACATAGCCAGCGTCCTCAATGGCCTGCCAGGAATGCTGTAATAACATGCGAAACTGTGGATCCATGAACGTCGCATTTTTAGGCGTGATATTAAAAAAGCCGGAATCGAAACTGGTTTTGCCCGACATACTGTATTCCACAGGGGTAAAGTCAGGATCGTTTAAAAGAGTCTCACTAACCCCTCTTGCTTCCAGTTCTTCCGCGGACAGCAGGCGAGAGCTTTCTTTGCCATTTCGAAGATTGTCCCAGAAATCATGATGGTCTTCCGCGCCTGGAAACTGACAGGATATGCCGACAATGGCTAGGCTATCGGCGTAATATCCGGGATATTCATCGTTCTCTTTTTTAACTGGGTTTTCTTCGCCAATTCGCCGGGATGATCTGGGATCAATAAACGACACGGAAGCACTGGTCCGTTCTTTCGACCTGAAAGCCTTAACATCATTCATCGACTCAACTACGTTTTCGACTGGCATTTCAGTTTCGTCAACACCTTTCTCTAGCATACCTCCAACATAGTCACTTACCGAGGCGATGGTTGAATGCTTAAAAAGCACCGGTGCGCTAAATTCAATCCGGAACAATTCGGCAATGCGTTGCGCGAGAAGAACCGAAGTAACTGAGTCGCCACCCACCTCGAAAAAACCATCATTGATGCCAATGCTCTCCACTTTCAACAAGTCCTGCCAGATCTGGCGCATGCGTCGTTCTATGGAGTTCTGAGGCTTCGTTTCTTTGACCGGGGTATTAATTGAAATCGGGCGAGCCATGAGCTTCTTTCGATCCGTTTTCCCATTATCGGTTAATGGAATCGAATCAATAAAAAGAAAAATCGATGGCACCATGTAATCCGGTAATAATCCACCAAGATACTGTTTGAAGTCCTGAGCTATGCTTCCTTCCGCTGAATCAGGGAAATCAGCCGCAACCACATAGGCAATAAGCTGCCGTGATCCCGCATGATCTCTTGCAACTACGGCGACATCCCGGACCCCTTCATGTTGATTAAGGAGGGATTCGATCTCTTCAAGCTCTACTCTAAAGCCGCGAATTTTGGTTTGGAGATCCATCCGTCCCAGATGCTCAAGCGTGCCCTGATGAGTCCACTTAGCCAAATCTCCAGTTTTATAAAGACGCTGACCTGGGATGAATGGATGGTCGATAAACTTTTCTGCTGTCAGGTCCGGGCGATTGAAATAACCATTCGCTAACCCGTCGCCCCCAATACAGAGCTCCCCTGGTAAACCAATGGGCAACAACCGATTTCTCGAATCCAGGATATAGATCTGAGTGTTATTGATGGGTTTACCAATATTGATTGGTGTTTGCTTTTGGATGGTACTAACGGTAGACCAAATAGTGGTCTCCGTTGGGCCAAACAGATTCCACGCCTCGCTGTGGGTACGAATAAATTCATTCTTCAGTGATTCAGGCAGAGCTTCCCCACCACAAAGAATTTTTATTTCCTCACTGTTCTTCCAACCGCTGTTGAACAACATGGACCAGGTCGAAGGAGTGGCCTGCATCACTGTGGGTTTTACCCGATTAATCTCGGCCGTGAGCGAAACAGCATCTTTGGTGAAATCCGAAGGACAAATGATGCACTGAGCCCCTGTCACCAAAGGCAAAAATAACTCTAATGCAGCAATATCAAAACAAACCGTGGTGACTGCGAGAAGTTTGTCCTTTGAACTCAAACCAGGATATTGAGACATTGAAAGCAAAAAATTGCCAAGAGCACGATGGGAAATCATGACTCCTTTTGGTTTTCCCGTACTTCCCGAGGTATAGATGACATAGGCGAGATGAGAAGGGTTTCTCTGCCCAACGAGCACTGGCCTCTCTCGGGCTTCCAGGGATATTTCGTCCCATTGCTCGTCGATAGTTAATCTTTTTAGCTCACTTTTCGTATCACGAATAAGAGTGTTAGCGTCCTTATCCAGAACCGTGTGGGTCAGAATCAACTGACACCCACTGTCTTCAATGATTGTCAGCAATCGGTCTTCGGGATACTCGGGATCCAGCGGCACATAAGCGGCACCCGATTTCAAAATCCCCAATAGACCGATCATCATGTCGATGGATCTGGTCATAAACAACGCCACCAGATCCTCGGGCTGGACTCCTTTTCGTATCAGATAATGCGCCAGATCGTTACTGCGTTTATCAAGTTCTGCATAACTGATGTGCTCATCCTGGTAACACACAGCCTGGGCGCCTGGAGACCGGCTCACTTGATACTGGAATAGCTCAAGAACGGAAGACTCGGGAGGATAGGATACCGTAGTATTGTTGAACTCACTCAACAGCCTTTCACGTTCTGTATCCAAAATCAGCTCATAATCCCCCATGGGCCGATTCGCATCTTCAACCACTCGATCAATCAACCCACCAAAATGAAGGGCCATTTTTTCAATGGTGTGCTGACAATACAGACTTGGGTTGTACTTCCAGTTCAACTGAAAACTTCCCTCTTGCTCCCTGACCTCAAGGACCAGTTCATATTCTCCTTTTTGATAAACATCCTGTTCAAAAGACACCGACAATCGATTCTGGTAATTCTGGTAGAAGTCGGTCAAATCATGGTTAGAAAATGCATTTTGGTACTCGAACGCTACCTGAAAAATGGGAGCCAAATCCATGGACCTTTCAACACCAGCGATTTTCACCATGCGCGAAAAAGGAAAAGCAGCATGATCTATACCGTCCACCATGGTTATTTGTAGCTGTTTAAGAAAGTCCCAAAATGGTTTTTTCTCCAGATCCTGGCTACGTACGGGTAGCATATTAATAAAATACCCCACAACCTCCTTAAACTCCGGATTCGCTCTCCCTTTTTCAGGCATACCCACAATGATGTCGTTCTCACCGGTATAGCGATGGAGCAATAACTTGAACACACCAAGAAAAAAAGTAGAGAGGTTCATTCTCGATTTCTGAGCAAATTTTCTTAGCTCATTATTCCTCTCTCCATCCAGCCCTGTGGAAAAAACCGCGCCTTTAAGTTGCTCCATTGAAGAGCGCGAATAGTCGGTAGGAATATCAAGTACCGGCAGCGGCCCTTTTAATTGGTTTTGCCAATACTGTGAATAACGATCACCCAACGGGCTCTCCAGCAACCGTTGCTCCCAGTCAATGAATGATTGATAGGAGGTCAAACCCGATTGGAGTTCGGATCTGGAATTTGCTGAAAAAGCTAAATAGCCATCTAGCAGGGTGGTGACGGTTGGAAGAAATGATCCGCCATCAAAAATAATGTGGTGAACCACAATCATAATCCATGATCGGTTTCTCTGCCCCTGAAAAAGAAAACACCGAATTAGTGGGCCAGTTTCCAAATGAAATGGCTCATCCGCAGCCGCCACCAGAAAATCAGATAATTCATGATCAGCAATGTCACTAATATCTTTCTTTTGAACCCGCAGCGACATCTCTGGCTGCAAAATCCTCTTTGGATGTCCGGATTGCTCATCAAAACGGCTGGTCAAATCCGGATGTTGACGGAGTAGGAAATCACAGGCTTGCTCAAGCGCATCTTCATTAATCCCGGATTCAATCCTGAAACACAACGGTATATTGTAGGCGGTGTTTTCCGGCAACAATTTTTGTAGCGTCCATAACCCTTTTTGACCGACTGAAAGCGTCAGATGAGTCAGCGTGGGAGACACTTCGGGATGCTGAATTTTGACCGTTGAATCCCCGATGGTCGAATATGTTTCCACTAATTGAGGTTGGTTAGAAACTTTTTGCTGCAGATACCCGGAAAGCGCCTGGATAGAAGGATATTCCAGCATTTCTCTACCCAAAACCTCTATCTTGAAATGTTGACTCAAACCCTGTATGAGCTTCATGCCAAGTATCGAGTCAATACCATAGTCGTAAAAATGTTTATCAACATTGATCTCGCGAGAATCAATATCCAGCTCTCGCTCCAACACAGATAATAGATAACTTTTGATGGTAGTCTGCTGGGGATTTCTTGAACCATCCAACTCAACCGGTTTTAGATTTCTGGAGTCGGACAGGCCACTTTTTATTTGCACGACTTTTTCACTGGAATGTCCTGCCCAATATCGCTTTCGCTTAAAGGGGTAACCAGGAAGAGAAATTCGTTTTATTTTTCTATTCTCGAACATCAATTCCCATGGAACATCTCCGCCCTGGGTCCAGCACAACGCCAATTTGCTAAAATCCTGACGCTTGACCAGAACCCTTAGGAGATCTTCCCCGGACTCACCGCTAAACAATCCTTTGAACCCTGGGCTGCCATTAGATGCATTTGCAAAATGAAGACCTTTGGTTTCCTGATCAACCCCTCCTTTTAGATAACACTCCAGCAAATGGTGCAATTGTTCAAGGCTGTTGGCCACGATACCAAGGCGCTCTTCCATGACATCCCGGCCTATCTGTAAAGTATAGGCAATCTGGTCTAAAGAAACGCGTCCTTGACCAGCTTCCGTTTGGTCTTCACCATTCGTTCCGTCTTTGCCGTCATCCTTCAAGACCCTTTGGACATATTCACTCAGCTGTCTTGCATAGATCGAAAGTCGCTCTTTGTTAGTGGCAGAAAGCAACACCACTTCGGTCTGACACTTGGCCTTTGGCCTGCCTGGCACGAAACCAGTAGAGGAAGTATTTTTACCTGGCACATACTCCTGTAACAGGATGTGAGCGTTGATACCACTCATCGAATATCCGTGCAAACCGGCCAAACGACTGCCCTGGGGTGCAACCCATTTTTCAACATCGGTGGCTAGACGGCACCACTTCCCATCTGAATCAATTTCTGGGTGTGCTTCTGAGAAATCAGGTATGGGATAGATTTTTTGAGTTCGTAAGCTGTGAATCACTTTCAACAATGCGCCCATCGCCGAAGCGGATTCCATGTGGCCCAACATCGGTTTTAATGTGCTAACCCGGCAAAACCCCGGTTCCAGTTCAACACCCTGTTCCGCCGACAGTGAATCAAGCGCCCGATTAAATGCCTGCCATTCAACCAGGTCTGCAAGAGGATTGCCCATTCCCTGAGCTTCGATATATCCCAGGTTTCGAATATCGATACCCGCTGTTCCATAACATCGCTGGATGAGGTCCTGATGACTTCGACGATTAGGTGCCGCAATAGATGCCCCTCCCTGTCCGTTGTAGTTCACTCCGGTATTTACAATTAGCGCATAGATATGGTCACCATCGGCCTCTGCCCTGGACAATGGTTTAAGAAGAACGCTGCCAACACCTTCCGCCCTGAGATGGCCCTGAGCCTGGGCTCCAAATGAATTGACCGAAGGAAGGGGGCTTAACTGCTTACTCCTGGAAAGTTGAATAAACGGATCCGGACTCAAAATAACATTCGCCCCTGCAACAATGGCTTGTGTCATCTCACCGCTACGTATCGCTGCAACTGCGCGGTGAATTGCCACAGCGGCTCCTGGGCATTGGGCTTCGACGATTTCACTGGCACCGCGAAAATCGAAGAAATAGGAAATACGATTCGCCGCCATACAGGCCTGGGCATAGCTGTCTCCTACATCCTGCCCCATACTCTTTAATACCGCGTTATATTCATTATCCTGAACCGCGACAAAAACCCCAGTCTGGGATTTCTTTAAAGAAGCTGGAGCATATCCAGCGTCGGTCAGAGAATCATAGACGGACATTAAAAGCAATCGCTCTCGCGGGTCCATTCGAACTGCCTCCCCAGGGAGAATGCCAAAAAATCTGGCATCGAATCCGCTAATATCAGGAACAAAGCCTCCCCATTTGGTTCGACTCTTATTTATGTCTTTGCCAGTAGGATCATAAACTGCTCTCCAATCAAAGCGGGTTTTTGGTATCTCTTCAATTAACGAAGCACCCGCGTCCAAATGGGTCCAAAACTCACGCACATTGGCACTTTTCGGAAGGAAAGCGGAAACCCCGACAATGGCAATGGGCTCTATTGCGCTCGCATTGGGCGCCGGGGGAACTTGTGCTACTTCATGGGAAAACGAGCTGGCAGAGTCAACATCTTTCTGCCTACTCGAAACATTCTGCAAAAAGCGTTCTATTCTCTTTAATTCTTCTTGAGTATCTGTCACGGCTTACAACTCCCGAACTTAGAACAAACAAAAACGATGTAGCTGACTTTCAATGGTGGTTTTATCAAACCTGTGGCAAAAGCAACCATCATCTTTACATCAGACTAAAAATAAACACCTCCCCATTCCTGGAAACAAAGAGACACTTCGCCCACTAACACGGAAACGTCTTCCTGACCAAACCCGATCCATAGGGCAAAGAAAATAGATGATTAGCGTTTTCTAGCTTTAACTAGCATATATCCGAGATTTTCGCTCATGTATTCAAACAGATATATCCAATCGTCGATGGCTTTTTCATCCACAACCTTCAACACATCATCCCTATGCAAATCTATGGCTTCGGCAAGTTTTGGGCCGAGCAACGGCATCACATTTTTAGAAACATCATCAATACTTTCCAACTCGAAACCCGCATTGGCCATTAACGATTCATAATCGCCAAGTTCTACAAAATAGGATTGAATGTGTTTTCCAGCAAATTCGATGAACTCCCTGGTAGTGTGAGGTAGCAACGGTAGATCAGCGAGTACAATAGAAGCGCCGGGCTTAAGAACACGGCCTGCCTCACTCAGGGCTTTCTCATGCCCCATGTGAAAGATAGATTCAAAAAACCATCCACCATCATAGCTTTGATCTTCCCAGGGAAGTTCGATGGCATTGCCATGAAAGAAGCGGGCATTATCTTGCAAACCTGCTTCCTGTGCGCGTCTTGTCGCATCCTTCTGCTGAAAACTACTAATAGTAATACCGTCAAGGTAACAATCCCGGGCACTTACTAATTTCAAGCCTGGACTTCCTACACCGCATCCGATATCACAGAATCGCTGTCCTGACTGTATGTCTGTTAATTTGATCATTTCCTGGGTGAGGCGATCCGAAGCATTGGCAAAGGTGCCATTTATATTCGATTCATCCCAGTATCCCCAGTGAAAATCCCCTCCAAATAACATGGGACCTAATTGACCTTCCGGAGAATCGTACATTTCCGAGATTTTTTCAGGTGAAGTATGCTGTGTCATATTTTTATCTTAAAGTTCTAGCTATCTATCGTGAATAATGGCAATACCAAATCCAGCGCCAGGGTTCCTGGCTAATGTTTTTGGCTAATATTAAAGTGCGAGCCTGTGCTCTTCCGGAATATCCATGACATCGACCTGGTGGTCGTATTTATGAAACTCACCGGTTTTCATATTGATCAAATAGTTATTGAACAGTTTGCCATGAAGCTCTCTTTTAAGTTTGATGCGCGTGTTATAGATTGGCATGCAACGGATTACATAAACCTCTCTGTTGTATTCTTCTTTTTTCCAGGCTTCCGCTGCATGGAAATTCTTATTGTTCCAAAGCAGAACCTTACCCTTTGATTCCTCGGTTTTCACGAACTCTGGGCCATAGTGATTCTTGGCCATTTTGATGGTGTACTTATAATGGTCCATCAACTCCTTGTAGGGTTCGCTTTCTATAAATTCATCAATTTCCTTTTCCTCGATTTTATTCGGATCAATGTATCCGTCTTCATCCAGGCAGCTTGCCTTTTTCGAGAAGTGTTCCTCCAACTGTTTCAATAAGAGATTGCCAGGGAGTTTCAGTTTACTCTCGGGCAAAACCATAATTCGCCCCCCATTTTCATCATTAAGATCAACCAACGGAATGTACAAAGTAACGTCGTTTTCCGTTTCATAGAAATGATGAAAATTCGGTGGGTCAGTGTGGATACCCGCAGCGGAATGGTTGTGGTCGTTATTCAGATAGATATCGTAAGAGACTAACAAATAGGGCGTTTTGAAAAACCGCTGCAAGTCCTGCTCCAATAGGTTCTCAATTACCCTCTCTATACAGGCCTGTTCGCAATAAACCGCCTTGCTATAGGTTCTGTCATAGAGTTTCTTTACCATTTTCTCCGCCAGTTTCGGAAATGCACTAAAGACAGATCCAATTAACTTGCCTTCCAAATACGCCTGATGTTCATTTTTGGCAAAGAACTTGGGGAAATCATTACGTCCTTTCGCCAAAGTAGCATAGTGGGCCTTAACTTCATCAACAAGTTCATTAGACAGACGCATACCGGTCTCAACAAAACCATTGGTGTAGTATTCACGAAAATAGTTTTCTTTTAGTACGTCAAACATTTGGATTATCTATATGGTTCCACATTAATGAGAAAAACATAGGCGTCGTAGGTTGACGCACTATCACGGATCATCGTTCAATGACGATGCAAATCTGGTTTAAAGTTTAATTCAATCGGGTCTGCAGCGCCCTTATAAACCGGAATAAGGCCCTCGATCTTTTCGCGGTATTTCTTTGGCCATAAAGCCATGGGCACTCGATCACCAAGCACACTCCTGTCAACCACCTCAGCAATGGGCTCCGACTCAGTCAGCCCCATGTCTGTTTCCGAAAAGGAGCGAATGCGGGCTTTGACGGGTTCTGGCAAAGCAGAAAAGTCAGGGTGGTAACTCAGGCTCAACATTACCCTCCTGCTCCTCGACTGGTTGGGGTAGGCACTGTGCAACAAGCGGGTATCCGACACAACCACGTCACCAACATCAACACAAACTGGCACTTCATCTCTCCATGAGCCATAGATGGGATGATCCGGATCAACCACTTTGCACAAGTCAACATCATATTCCACTTCAATATCATGAATCGGATGCCCACGTTTGTGAGAGCCCGGGATTACCCGCAAGCAACCATTCTTCGGAGAAGTTGTATTTTGATAGATCATCACATTCACTTGGGGAATGCCGGAACGATATGATATGGGGTCATTCCAGCCCCACCAATCCTGATGCCAAAACAGGGGAGGTCCCCCCGGAGGTCTAGCAAAGATCGCTCCGGAGTTATAGGCTGCCTCGTCAAAATCAAAATTGAGTCTTTGAAACACCGATTTAATCGAATCATGGGCAATAATATTGGCAAAAGCTGGAATGTCTCCAATATCCGGGCGACTCCCCTGGGAACGAAAAAGCTCCCAATGTTCCTGGCCCAACCCATCAATCACACCATTACATAGCCCAGTCACCTCTTCCACGAAAGAGGCAGGCAGGAAACTGCGCAGAATGGTATACCCATTGTCTTCTAGCTCTTTCCTATGATCGGTCATCTGTTCAAAATAATTAGAAACACTAACTGCACTATCACATAGCCTTACTTCTGAGCGGAAGCAAAAAGACAGACACCGGTGATAGCGTCCAAATAATAGTAAGTCCAGAGAATCTCTGTCAGCTGGACGATATTTAGTCTACCGTGGTAGAACTCCTCATGAATCCGGTTTACGACAAACAGAAAATGCGCTCCCCAGACCTCCCGGGAAACATCCTTGACCACCACATTTTTGAACCCCGTATCCCTTAATAGCTCCTCATACTCCTCAGCGGTCTGGATATGATTTTTCGGATCAGGAAAAACAGCGTGTTGTTCCAGTCGATGTTTCGACGTCATTAACACATCAGATAAAACCAGTGTCCCGCCAGGTTTCAGAATTCGCATGGATTCTTCCAGAAACTTCTTCCTGGTTTCGAAATGAAAAGCCGCTTCAATACACTCAATCGCATCAAAAAAATCATCTTCGAACCCCATCTCTACGGCACTCATTACTTTTGCATTACAGCCAGGTGCATTCTTTTGGGTAGATTTGATTTGCTTCTCAGAGATATTAATCGCCCAGATATTTTCTGGGGCATAATAATTCATGAGCCGTTTCGTGGAGGCCCCCATCCCACAGGCGGCATCCAGAATTCGTCCTGCTTTTTGCGGAATCATTTCGAGTAACGCATCCTGTAGGTTTTCCGCCGCTGAGTTTTGATTTGTAGTCTGATCGTCCCAGTATCCTATATTGCGAAACTCCGTATCCCCAAGTAACAGCCCCATTATTCCATCATCATTATAAAAAGCCTCATCATAATAAGTATTGATGGTACCTGTGAACGACTCAGACCCACCATCAGCGCTCTCTGGGTTCTCCAACCCATCTGACGAGAGGTACTCGATGTCTTCGTCGATGTGACCAATCGTATCTGACTGGCTTTCAAATCCCTGGGAAATTTTTCGCAAATCTTCGGCAACGTAACCAATCATACCAATCTGATTGGAGATGCTTGAAAATAGACGGGACTTTAAAACTTCTTCAAATTGTTGAGTAGTATCAGGCACAGGAATATAAATGGAGTTAAAGAATCGGGAAAAAAATACCATTTATACTTTGCCAGCGGCAACTAGACAAAGCAACCCCTAGATCAGATGGGCATTACAAAAATTTACCTGAAAGTAGAAAATATTGTATGGACATGCCTTATAATATTCTCCAAAATCTCTCCAGTTTGCAAGCGCACGCGAAAAAACAATATGAACAACATACTGAACGAGCGATACTTTGATGAGTACTTCTTCGAAGGGTACATCGATACCGGCATTTCCTTAAGTACCTCTCTGGTCGAGGAGATGCAACAGCACTATAAAAATCTGGAAGAGGGGAGAAACGATTATCCCCAGTATTTCAAGGAAAACGAACACCAGGCTTATCTTGAAGGTAAAGTAACCGGCACAATTTTTAATATGATGCCCAGGTTCGCTGAAAAGATGGTCACGAAGTTATACGATGACGCATATAATAAAGCCGCTCATCTGGAACTTATTTACATCGAAAAAGTATTTGAAGAACTGCTTCAACAGGACTTTAAACGGTTTTTTGAAACACGGTATATCGTTGCCTCCTACGACATCTATCTTGGAAACAGCCGGGAACGCCGATCATTCACCGATATTCATTCAGATGTACCAAACTTTCATCACTTTTACGAGACTGAAAATGACATCACGGTTTATATTCCGCTGGTGGATGTGAATGAAGAAAATGGAGGTCGGCTTTCTATCTTGCCCGAATGCAAGAGCAATCTTAAAGTTCCCGGCAATCTTCTACTTAAACTGTATGAAGATGCGTTTTTGGACAAGCCTGATTGTCTTGATGAGAATGGGTATATCGTCCCGGAAAAAATTAAAGACAAAGATTTACAGGCGTTTATAAAGAGTGCTTCTTACAAGGAGCTACTGCAAATCTATAAAACCAGCACCGCGCTGGTTCGAAAATACCACAGAGATAGTTTTATTAAGTCGGATTGGAACGCTGGAAAGGTAGTGCTTTTCAACAACAAGACTTTTCATGCCGCAGAGACCTGGACGGGAGACGATTACAACAGAGAAATTTACATGATTAGACTACTCCCTGTTTATGACACCAAAATTCAGCTAAAAAGCACGCTCCATGGCAAACCATTCAACCGTTATCTTATAGACACCCATACCAATGAATTTCACAAATTCGACAATTCTGTTGACTTCAGCAAAATAGCGGACGAACATAAACTGCCGTTAACCGTACATTGATACCGCACACTGATCTGCGTTAACTGCGCACTCATCTGACAAAAAACAACGTTTTAGTTACTAACCCTTTGTTATAGGACCCTATAACGATTTGATCTCCATGGGATCACTATGGGCTTAAGTCCCCAGTTCCCACCCTTTAGGGAACTATCCTCGGGAACAATAAGGTATTTCGTAATAAAAAGAGAATGACGTAATTGAATACCCACCTCTCGCGGTGGGATAGTCAATCAAAGGGATCGGGTTCTATTAATTTATTAAGAGACAGAGCGCTTTTAATCAGATATCTAACCCACCTAAAAACTATTCTGGAAATATCAGATGTAGCATTCAGATATAATTCGACACCAGCTCTTTGAGGTATCCAAGCGATTCCCTGACTATGGAATAGTCCACACCGAAATCAACCACACAGGCTATTTCATCTACGCCAATCCCAATTGCTTCTTCAACAACGCTCAATCCATCGTCCACCGTTCCAAAAATTGCAGCAGTTTTGAAGTACCTTTGATAAGCATACTCTGTCATTTTTTTCCGTTCATCTTCTGTCAGTCGAACACCTTCATGTCGAGCATCTGCCGCGGCTTTGACATGAGCCTCCAGAGCACTTCTTATATAGGATTTAAATGGTACTTCCACTGCCTTTTTGACTAACTCAAGGTCATGGTGCAAAAGTGTGTGCAACATCAGGGTCACGGTACCACCCTCAGGATCTAACCCAGCCTCAGCCCTGCCCTGCTTATAAATAGCGATTTTCTGTTCCATGGCCTTGAAGTTCCGACCGTATAACATGGTAAAAACGTTATATCCCTGTCTTCCAGCATGCAGAAAACCCTCATCATTTTGGGTAACCAGTAACCATACATTTAACTCTTTCTGGATCGGTCTGGGGTGTACTTTAATCGGAAACTGTTCTCCTCCAGGCCCAGGGAAAGATACTGTTTCACCACGCCATAATTGTTGGATAATTGGGATACGGTCTCCGCATATCATACGACGGTCTTCGTAACTATCCGGAGCATAAATGAAATCAGGCTTGTTCCAGCCAGAACCAAAACCCAGATCCACTCTACCATTCGACAAGATATCATTCATCGCCCACCACTCTACAATTTCCGCCGGGTGATGCAAAGGCACCGAGACCCCTGCTGTACGAAATCGTATACGCTCGGTTTGAGGAATCAGATAGGCAGCCATTACCGCAGAGTTTGCGTAAATTGAACCGAACTCATAGAAATGACGTTCAGGAATATAAATTGCTTCAAACCCGTTCTTATCCCCAAAAACGGTGATGTCTGTCATAAAAGCATATTTCTCCGCGTTTGAAATATGTTGCTGAACATCCGAGAAAAACAGAAAACTGAACGCGATTGGATTTTTTTTCTGTTTTTTCTCCGAAGCTACTTGAGTATCACTGCCAGAAGACACTCCTAATAGGTCTTCAATAGATTGATTCATGAACTGTTTCCTAATCGTTTAACAAGTGTTCGGCCAAAGTGCTAACTGTGGGATAGTCAATCAGCCATTGCGGAGGAATTTCCCTATCCAGTTTCCGTTCCAATCGAGTCGCAAGCTGCATCGCCGAGATGGAATCAAGGCCATAGTCCTGAAAAGATTGGTTATCATCTATTTCCTGTAGTTTCAGCACTTCAGCAAATGACTCGATGACAGCTTCTCTAATGTCCACATCATTTTCTTCTGTTTTTGACCCAGATTGTCGAATATCATCCTGGCGCTGTCCGCCATGCTCTTTCTCACCAGCCTCAAACCCGCTATGTTCTTTAGGCAATAGGGCATAAATACGATGAATGAGACCCGCATCAAGCCTCATAATTTCATCCATAGTGATGAACTCAGCTAACTCCAAAGCCTGTAGAGAATACCCACTTCCTGATCTCTCTTCCCACTTCGTAATCTGAGACTCAATTAGCGACTCTGTTCGTAACTCGATATGCGCCGGTTTTACATCATCTTTACCATTCGCATTCCCGGTGTCCGGTAATTTCCGGGTTACTGGTTTCTTTCTGCTTCTTTCCTTGGGAAGATTCACTCCCGAGGAGTTCTCTTCAGGCAAAGAAGCACTCAAACTGACCGCTCTAAAACCGCCTGACAGACTATTCTCCACTGCTGCAACCAGTTTTGATCCCATTTCCTCTGTCGTGGGTTCTGTAGGTCGACCCGGTAGATCAAGAGTCGCTTTTAGTAAATTAGTACTTACCGATTCGAAAGTCACTTTATTCAAATAGCTATTCAGCGTCCAACTAGCGTCTTTTTGCGACAGAGCCTGGTCAAAAAAGGCACACCCCTCTTTATCACTATAGGCATAAACTCCAATCGCCCCTAAATGATGGTTCAACGTTTCCAAAACGGTTTTGGGCACTCGGGTTGCAATCCCTGTTTCACTCCAGTCTATCCAGGTAACCGCCTTAAAAGCCTGTTGGTTTTTTTGATGATAGTGGTAAGCAGCAAAATAGTCGATGAAGGCATTAGCCATGGAATAGTCAGATGATCCTCTGGCAAACCCGGGTATCATGCTCGTTAATGAAGAACCGCAAAGGAAAAAATCTAAAGCATCGGATTCAAAAACCGTGGCCAAATGTTCAAGACCTTTGACCTTTGGTGCAAACATCCTGGCAGTATGATCGAGATCCTTTTTAACGAATGCTGGAATTGAAAGATCCGGACCAATGCCAGCGCTATGAATCACTCCCCTTATCGCGCCACAGTGCTGCCGAATTTCACTAAAAAAGGAATGTAATTTTGCAACATCTGTCAACGGCCCGGAGTAGATCTTCATCCATTCGGTTTGTTCGCGAATCCCAAGCAATCGCTCAAAACGCTCCCTTTCCTGAATTGACAATGACTCTGAATCCGCAAGCTCTTCCCAGCGGTTCTCAGCGGCTAGAGTATTCATCCCCATCAGAACCAACTTCCTAGCTCCCCGTCGTACCAGATGAGCAGCCAATTCCAGGCCAATCCCATTAGTGCCTCCACTAACAACATAAACCCCTTCACTGTCGGCCTTAAAGGAAGCGGAAATCGTGGGCGCCTGATCGAGATCAGAGCGACAGTTAGCATTACTTCTAATGTCAATATAAGGCATATAGCGGGTATCACTTCGATAACAGATTTCCGTTTCCTCCAGGGACGACGATAGCTCGAGAAGAATCATTTTCTCCAAAGCACGGGGGTCACCATACATCTGGTTATCAATGTCTATTGCCCGGGAACCAATCAATGGATATTCACTGCTCAACATACGAATCAAACCAGCGAACTTCGCCCCGGCTAAACTCATTTCCTGGTTGCCAAGCGCTATCAACCCCTTTGTAATATAGATAACGTCAAACTCAGCATTCGTTTTGATCAGAGACTGATAGAAGGCAATCTTCCCAGACTTGTCCGCATCACTTGTCTTTGACTCATCATATAAATCACCCAAATCCACGATCAATCGGGTTTTTTCAATCACATCGACTAACTGCAGGGCAGTTGCGACACTGATTTTGGGATCGTTTTCGCTAATCGCATAATGCCACTCCCCCTGACTTTGATCACCGTTTCCAACAAAAATGCACCCGGAGTCTTCACTGGAAAATAGCGATTTGGCTAATTTTAACGAATCCCGATTTACCAATATTAATATCTCGTTGGATACATTATCTTTGAGATGCCCCATCAAATCAGCGGCCAGTGGACGCTGCTTCCAACACTTGAGAAAGCGATAACTTTCCCCAGATCGTATCCCTTCATCGGGAACAATATTGATGGCGAAATAATTATCATTGTTATCCCTACCTTCAGCATATCCCAGTCTTGCACAGACACCGTATCGTCTTGCTCCCGCACCCGGGGGATAGAGTCGATCGAAGGAAAACAAAAACTGTTTAGGAGGTGAACCCTGATCCAGCGTTAGTGCCCTGGTGAGATTCTCAATTAACAATATCTCAGTCATTACGAACTCAAATTGAGATAAATTTTGACTACAAAAAGTATCCAGGAGCGGCGCCTCTGCGGCGAAATGGAGGACGCAACCAATATCAGCATGTCTTGCATGAATATCGGTTACAACGGAGGTCACTGACTCCATATCATTCAGATGCTCCGCATAGTAGTGCAGATCGGCTCCCATACTTTCAGCTCTTGACATCCAGGGACTTTTTTGATGTCCAAGTACAACTATCGAGGGTTTATATTTGTCTGCTATTGTTACCAGAAATGACTCCGCCAGATCACCTACTGTGCCGGTTACAACCAGAGTATTACTGAAATATTGATCCGCTTCGATAGCGGACCCCGTAGTTAAACCACCATTGACAACTTCCAGGCCATAATTTATCTCACGGTTCTCCCGATCATAGCGAACCTGGGTAAATTGCTGACGACCATCATCGGCTTGTACCACCAGCCATTCTTGCATAAGACGTTGGTATTTTGAGACAGTGTCTCCGTTGTTCACATGCACCATTCGCCAGCAATGCTGTGGTAATTCATTCATTGCTGACTCTAATAGTCCAGCTAACCCATAAACATGGGGCAAGTGAATGCTGAAATCTGTTTCCCGCAAGATAAAAATCTCTTTGGGTTCAAGCGGAGAAACCTGAATCAATTGCTGGCCAAGTTGCTGAATAGTTGCGATCGCGCTTTTTTCATCCACCGATGCCGATACCAAAACAAACACAGTTTTTGCGCGCATTAGTATCGTCACTTTTTCAGCAATGGTGGTCCGTTCCATGGAAATGGGAGCAATATGCAACCTGCCCACTAATCCAGCAGCTTTAGCCAGATTTTCAACCAACGAAGAAAACCCATCAAACTCTTCCTTTTTCTCACTCACAACCGCCACGGTGGAGTCAGCATATGCAGCCAAAGCACCTAGCCAATCAACGCTCTCAGCAATCGGTAGACTATGCCAAATCATCTTCTGTGCTGCCCAATAGGCTTCCTGACTGCCCTGGTCTGTTTGCACACCCTCCTTAGAACCCGTTATTTGAGGTGAATAACCAGAGCTTGTGGCAGTTTGCACTGAATTGGCCAATTGCGTGCCAGTAACGGTCTCCGGTGTATCGACCCAATATCGTTGTTGCTCAAAAGGATAGGTTGGCAGACTAATTCGGTAAGGTCTGTGGTCAGATGGTTGATGTCGATACAACAATTCCCAGTCAACCTCCAGTCCCTCTACCCAGGCAGCCAGCAACTCATTGTAGGAAGATTCATTGACAAGGTTCTCCAGCCATTGCTCGACGGTTGAAAAGTTTAAAACATCCTTTTTCAATCTGCCTTGAACCAGTCGTGATGGCTCGGCCTTTCCCCAATGAATTTCTGGCCCTTCATCCATTCCATAAACTGTCCGATCCCCTGATTCGTCACTTATCGAATTATCGGCCAGAAACTTCCTGAGCCCAGCAGACAACCCAGCGGCATTTTCGGTGACAAAGGCCATTCGCTCCGTCATGGCATCACGTCCCATCTGTAAGGTATAAGCAAGATTAGCAAGGTGTTGATTCCTTACAGCGCCATCCAAAATACCCTTACCGTGAATTTCCCGGTCCACATAATCAAGCAACTCACGAACCTGCCTCTCCATCCCTGGGCGATTTCGAGCGGACACAACAATCAAATACGAGGGGTTCCCTCCCTCAGAAAATTCATGGGCAGTTGGCTTACGATAGTTTTCATCATACTCTTCAATAACCATGTGCGCATTGGTACCACTAAAACCAAAAGAACTAATTCCCGCAGTGCGGGTTTGTCCTTCCTTCACTGTCCAATCCGAGAGTTGGGTATTTACATAAAATGGTGTATTCCCAAGATGAATATGCTCGTTGAGGGATTCGTGATGGATGCTGGGTGGCAGTTGTTTATGTTTCAACGACAACCCTAGTTTGATAACCCCAGAGATACCCGCCGCCGTGGCCAGATGCCCAATATTTGTTTTTATTGAACCCAGGGCACAGAAACCTTCTTTTTGCGTAAAGTGGCTGAACGCATTACACAGGCCCTCTACCTCGATAGGATCACCCAGTTTAGTTCCTGTACCATGGGCTTCTATTAACTGAATATTCTCCGGATTAATACCCGATTTCTCATAAACCTCTTTTTCCAGTTTAGCCTGGGAAATCGGATTTGGCGCAGTAATGCCATTGGTCTTGCCATCCTGATTAATTCCCCAGCCACGAATCACGCCATAAATCTGATCCCGATCATCGACGGCATCCACCAATCGTTTGAGCATGATCGCCCCCACCCCTTCACCCGGGACAAATCCGTCCGCACGCTGATCGAAGGTATAACAGTGGCCCGTTGGCGATAGCATTCCCGCCTTGCTCATCATAATGTGGATTTCAGGCCCAGTCATAATACAAACACCTCCAGCCAATGCCACATCGCTTTGCCCCAGTAGTAAACTATCACATGCATTGGAAATCGCGACCAGGGAAGACGAACAGGCAGTATCGACCACCATGCAGGGCCCTTGCAGATTGAGAAAGTAGGCAATTCTTGCAGGCAGCATGGAAACCACGTTGCCCATTAGGCCCTCAGCACTCAATTCCAGGTTCTGCACCGCGTTGCTGTAGTCTCCCCTATCGCAGCCAACAAAAACACCGCATCGAACCCCGGACATGGTTTTGGGACTGTATCCCCCGTCCTCGATGCATGCCCAGGCGGTTTGCAAAAACAACCGCTGCTGAGGGTCCATCAACTCCGCATCCCGAGGAGAAATACTGAAAAACAAAGGATCAAAGTGGTCGATATTTTCCAATACACCCATCCACTTGTTATTTGTTTTCCCCGGTTGCTTCCCATCTTCATCATAGTATTTTGACAACTCCCAGCGATCAGAAGGGATTTCTGACACGCAGTCTTTTCCAGCAGCAATGTTCTCCCAAAACTGCTCCAGATTCCGTGCTTTTGGAAATTTTCCGGCCATGCCAACAATCGCAATGGCATTCTCATCACGGGACTCTCCATGATGTAGCTCCCACCCTCCATTAGCAGAATTACGATTCGATGAATAACTCCGGCTCTTCATATTTGAACTGGAAAGTGAAACACGGACATCCTCGACATCATCCTCTGGGATATCGGCATCCTTACGTGATGTGCCCTCGTATCCTGATGCGTTCCCATAAGAATTATCATGCTGAATTCCTGCAGAGAAGTGTTGCTGAATATAGCTAGCGAATTCTTGCAGTGTGGGATAAGCGTATATTTGAGTTGCTTCAATAGACAGTGAAAATCGCTGATTAACTACTTTCATCCATGTAACTGCGATAATGGAATCCATGCCCATATCGATAAAATTCTCCCCTTCGTCTACCTGTTCCGGGGAAAGAAATAACTCCGCGGCAATGGTCTGCTTCAACACGTCCAGCACTTCTACAAGGTCCGTTAACTCTGCACCAGGTTCACCAGAATCTTTGTCCATCGGCACGGTGGGTGGCATGGAACTCTGAGAGCCAGGCAATTCCGGCACGGTCTTCTCGATGGGATGGGTCGGTTGATGGATACTTTTTAAAACAAGTTTTGAAGCTGCCTGCCGGCTCGATTCTTCTCTCCCAACTGTTCGCTTTTGTGGTACCAAAGGCTTCCGGGGAATAGCTTGCTGAATGTATTCCGACAGCGCTAACAAAGTCGGATAAGCATATATTCGGGTTGCTTCCATGGATAAACCAAACCGCTGATTGATGGTTTTCATCCAGGTCACTGCAATGATGGAATCCATGCCCAGATCCGTAAAGTTCACGTCTTCGTGGATACTTTCCACAGGCAAAAATAATTCCTCGGCAATGGTATGTGCAAGAATTGACAAGACATCATCAAAAGAACTTTGCCTATCAGGTTCCTGTTTGGCGGTATTAACCACACGAGAGCCTGCTGCTTCCAAAGAAGACAGAGTCACATTTGGTTTTTGCTTTAGCGTGCTCACGCCTGACTCCATCACACCGCTTTCATCCAGCCCTGCCTGTCCCACGTCAGCTATCTTAAGCCCTGTCCTCCGCTGCTCTTTCTGAGGGCTCTCATCAATAATAAATTGTGCAAACTGACTAATCGAAGGGTAAGCATAGACTTTTGTCGCTTCAAGGGATAACCCCAGTCTCTCGTTTACCTTCCTGATCCAGGTGACTGCAATGATGGAATCCATCCCCATATCAACAAAACCCGCATCCTCGTGCACACTTTCGAATGGGATGTACAGCTCTTCCGCAATGGTCTCCCTGAGAGTCAACAGGACCTGGTGTTCCAATGGTACGGAAGACGGGGCGTCAACCTCCTGGGAAACTTCAACAGGAGAATTTCCGACCTGATTGAAATTAGCGGCAATTCGATCAATAACCTCCTTATTACCAACAAATGTTTTGTCGTGCATTGCTAATTCCTGATCATGGGTCTGATCCAGGTAACTACGCAAAAAAGCAGACCGTACTGACTTTTCTTCAATCAGTCTCTTCCGATCCAGTTTTGCCATTTGTGATGCAGTTTTAAGAGCATGGGATAACACATCAGATCGAGGTAACACCACAATGCCATTGTCTCGACCTCTAAACTCAATGCCCTTATATTCCCGGGCACTCATCAGAATTTCCCTTGCCAACTCAAACCCAAAGCGAAAAGGGAAAATCATTGTCGAACCAGCTCCGGGGGTAAATCCGTAGTTCATATAGGGACTCTGGTAGACACTTTCTTCGCTAAAAATCACATAATCACAAAACATTCCCATCGACCACCCACCGCCAATGCCATGCCCTTGCATGGCGGCGATTACGGGAATGTCACATTCAAGGGGTAGACAATGGATTTTGTTGTCAGTAAAGCGCATTTTTCCTGACTGAATATCCAGCAATCCATCCAAAGTTCCGCCGCATGCGAAGTATTGATCGTACCCGGTCAAGACAACCACCTTATGGCTAGCCTGTTGATTGATATAACCAAATACACTCTTGAGCCCTTCACTTAAGGAGTCAGAGAACATGTTCTTTTGCACACGTTCCTGTAGTTTGATCAATACCACTCCGTTATCAAACTCCGTGGCCTCCACTGACTGAGATCCCACGGAAAGTAAATGACCGTCTTCTACACTCAGGCCCTGCTGTTCGCTATCCTTCAAAACAACAGATGGTGATTGCCTTGCACCGGCATCCAAAGAAGACAACATCATTTTTATCACATCATCCACCGAAGACTCTTTCCGGGTTCCATATAATGCAAAAATACCAGCTCGCATGTGTTGGGAGAGCTGCCTTTTTAGTTCAACCAGTGTTCCTTTTGAATGCCTAACGAGTTCCCTGATCAGGGCCTCTGACTGTTCAAGCGCCTCATCTTCGCTACAAGTCAGCATTTCAATTTCATTTGAACCGAAACCAAGATCCACCTTTTCAAAACCCACCTTCTGTTGACTACTGTGGAACAGTTGATTTGGAAGATTTTCGAAACGTAGCCTAAACAGATTTTTTTCTTCAGCGGAGAGCACAAAATCCGATGTTGTTATCGATTCAGCGGATGCGGAATCAGGCCAACTGTCAGCGACTGTGTGAAAAAAGAAATCACTGGCAACGGCCAAAAGCCACCCTGGTACACCGACTCTTCCCCTAAACACAGAAATCACCGGAATGGGGCAATTCCCAACACTGTGCACTAATTGCCGCTCCAGATCCGGATCAGACAAACTTTCCCGGGAAAATCCCAAAGCGTTCTCCCCGCTCTCCAAAATAATGGCTTTGATTTCATCTTGTGAGACGGCTGCGCCTATTTCTTTAATCACCTGATGACACATAGTTGCCGTGTTTGGGAAGTCTTCTGCATTTATCAAAATCGATAACGCACCATCAGCAAATCTATTCACCACACCAGGAGCAACACCCCCTACCCGGCGAGGCGGAACGGACATGGTCACGTCGGGTTTTGTTGGTAAAAGTGAGGGCTTAAAGATACCAATCGGTTTTAACTTAACGCCGTTAACCACGCCCCGCTTCTGCTCAACTTCAGGTACTTCCGCATTATCAGAGGGAGATTGCGTCCATCGTTGCACCGACAGTGCTTTCAATTGGATTTTCCCCGATTTCATGGCTCCACCCTCTGAAGCAGGAGTATCAGAAACGGAATTTAAGTTATTCCTATCAACCGGAACGCTATCTGAATCAACCCGGGGCATGGCGGTTAAGGAACTGACATCCCGCTGCTCAGAGCAAGCTGCAAACATGTCCCACCATATTCTCTGCCGCAAGAAGGGATAGCCCGGCAAACTGATTCGACGGAGCGTCGAGGCGTCGTGCATCTTCAACCAATCTACGTCCCCTCCCCTCACCCAGAAAGTCAACAGTTCTTCGTAGTCTCCTTGTCGAATCCAATCATTGATCTGATCAGATAGATTTTCATCCTGGCCCAGCTTTTCAATTTCCTTACGGTTCACATTACCCCAATGTATACCTTCAACCTGTTCTTCCTTACCCGATACATCCAGCTTCTGTACCAATTCATCGAGTGAATTTGCGGTGGTTGCCCACCGACTATTCATCAGCTCACGACCAACCTGTAACGTATACCCAATATTTCGAATATCCGGAGCGCTATTTGCAGCAATTTGTTTTATCAGGAAGGCCTTTAATCGACCCCGACATTCAGAAAGTCGTTCACTATCCCTAGCGGATAACACGATGATGGTTGGCGACGAATCCCGGATCTCTCCTGAATTTTTTGACTCCTTCGGTAGACCAAATTCTTCCTGATTTTCATATTCTTCCAAAATCACATGGGCATTTGCCCCTCCTGCACCGAACGATGAAATCCCCGCCATTCGGGGAAATGTTTCTAACTCACCGTTGATATGAAGTTCGGGTTTATGCCAGACCGAAGAACGGGTCTGCACTTTAAACGGTGTTTGTTCAAATTTGATATTTTCGTTCAGAACATCTGCATGCAGTCCCGGAACCAGCTGCCGATGTTTCATTTGCAGCACAACTTTGGAGAGTCCAACAATGCCTGCGGCGGCTTCCAGGTGGCCAAGATTTGACTTAACGGAACCAATGGCGCAATAACCCGTCGTCGGATTATTGGGGTTGGCACGATTCGCCTCAGCAGAAGAAAACGCACGACTCAAAGCGGTAATTTCGATAGGGTCACCCAGTTCCGTGCCGGTTCCATGGGCTTCTATATAGGATATTGCCCGAGGGTCCAGATTAGCCTTCTCCAGGGTTTTCTCGACCAGAGCCTGTTGGGCATGGGGATTTGGCACGGTATAACCATTGGTTTTGCCACCATGGTTAACATGACTTGCCCGAATGATACCGTGAATATTATCGCCGTCTCTTTCAGCCCTGGATAGAGGTTTCAGAATCAGGGTACCTACTCCCTCTCCAGGTACGAATCCATTAGCATCAGCACCAAAGCTTTTGCACTTCCCATCCTTCGACAACATGCTCATGGCGCTCAAACCGACATAGCTTGATGAATGCAAATAGACATTCACCCCTCCAACAATGGCCAGCTCGCAGGCATTACCATTTAGTTTTTCACACGCCTCATGTACCGCAGTTAGTGATGAAGAACACATCGTATCAATGGGCATACTGGGTCCGCAGATATCGAGAAAATATGAAAGGCGATTGGCAACGGACGCGAAATAAGTATGCGGATAGTCAGTTTTTCCCTGCTTCCATAGCTCGGGGCCGAACAGATCAAAACCAGTGCGGGTAATGCCAGCGAACACTCCAACATTTCTTGCATAATGTTCTTTAAGCTGTAATCTCGTGATCCCGGCATCTTCCAATGCATGCCAGGCACTCTGTAAAAACAGTCGTTCCTGAGGATCCATGGTCAGCGCTTCCCTTGGCGATATATTAAAAAACATCGAGTCGAATTCCTTTTCCCCCTCAAGGCTCGCCATCCACTTACTGTAACTCTTTCCTTCGCTAATCGCTTTTACTGGATCCGGTTCATAAAACCCTTCCAACGACCATCGTTCTTCAGGAATCTCAGTGACACAATCCTTTCCCTGGCTTAGTATTTCCCAATACTCATCCAAATTCTCGGCCATGGGGTATCTGCCGCTCATGCCAATAATGGCAATGCGATCATCCTGCCCATTGCCAACATTTGTCGAACCGGAAACCTCAACGCCGACCTCTGCAGCACTTCCAGTGCCCTCCGTTTTCAGTTCTGTTTGGGGCTGCGCGGCCAAATCGAAAAATGAAACCAATGCTTCCCTATCGGTGTTGATGAAATACCTCACCAATTCACGAATTGACTGGACCTCGAAAAAGAGTGTGCTGCTGATCTCAGAAAAATCTTCTTTAAGACGATTCGTCATTTGCACGATTAATATGGAATCAATACCATAGTGCTCTAATGGCGTGGTGTCATTAATGTCATCCACTTCCATTTTCAGTGTCTCGGCCATCAGTGTTTTGAGATATTCAGTGGTTTTCCTTTCCACGTCGCCATCCCCATTGGCAACACTTTGGCTTTTCCTGGTCTCCGGGTCATGTCCCGTATCCAACTTCTCCAATGGTGCATTGATGCTGCTGGTAGTCGAGTGGGGATATCTGACAATGCCATCACTTTCAGCAAGAATGATCTGCTGCCCAAGGGAACGTGCAGCAGGCATGGTAAAAAGAACATCAGGAAAACCTTCCGAGTGAAGCACTGTTTCCCAAATATTCGGGTACAACATCGGAGAGTTAGGAATCCTCAAAGCAGAATCCTTACTTAGCCACCACCCCTCCAATAAACCAAAAGTAAGATGGGCGAATACGGATACATCACAGAGCTCATTTATAAGTAGTAAACCGTTTTTTCTGAGTATTGCTTTTACATGGCGGAGCGTTCGTTTAATATCCTGTGTTGCATGTAACACATTGGTCGCGATCACAAAATCATATCCACCGGGATCAATTCCCTGACCGTCAAGCGGCTTCTCAATATCCAGCAGATGGGTTGTGAAATAGGGATATTTCGAGAACAACTCTTCTCCATGAAACAAAAACGCCTTGGAGATATCGGTGTAACAGTATTCTTCGATCACACCTTGATGGGCATGAAGCATAGGTAGAATGCTTTTTGTTGTTCCACCCGTACCGGCCCCGATTTCCAAAATTCGAATGCGAGTCTTCGGCTGGTTCAATAGCTGCGCTGAGATTCCCTGAACCAGCGTATTTCCCAACCCTTCATTAAACAGATCAGAAACCCGATTGCCACTGTAGACCCCTTCAACCATGGCCATGGATGAATCTGGAAACATGATGTCGGTAGCTCGAACTTCCCCTGTAAGAATCTCAGGAAGTTGGCGCAGACAGGCCTCAACCAGTCTGATTCCCGAAAGGATATCCCCACCTGAAAGCCAGTCCGCTCTTTGATCTTCCCATTGCTTCCACAATTCAGCCAATGAGCAATCTTTTTGTATATCCTCCTGGTGTGCATTCAACAAATCCACACTCGAAGTCAACCACCGCTCATAGAACCCTGAACACTCCTTATGATGCCCATCCTTAGCGATGACTTTCCCATCGGTTAGCCTGATTACCCCCATTGAAAGGAGGTTTCGATAGAGCATTGAAAGCAGCAATTTTGCAAGGTCGTCAAACTGAAAAACCGCTGACCGATGCAGATTGCGAATGGTTTCTTCGCCCATGGAATTCTTATCAATAGCTTCGCTAATGGAAGGCAAGAGGCCTGGATGATGGTGGTCATACTGAAGCATTTTTTCAGCTGAAGAAAACAGGGATAGTGACTCAGGACGTCGGGTTTTGATCAGGGCTACCTGTGAATTAGACCCACTTAGCTGCTGCTCAAGGGCTCTCATTCCCTCCAGCTCTTCAATGAGCACCGTGCCGCTTTGCTCGACCCTGATTTTCGATGCCTGGGAAATTGAATTACCCGTTCCCACACCCCAGTGTCCCCAGTTAATGGTTTTAAGCACTTTTCCAGTTCTTCGAACTAACTGATTCACCATTGCATCCTGGATGTTACAGCCAGCAACATATCCACTCATACCACCGTTTTTCTCGAATGCTGTTATCGATGAAAAAAACAACATAAAGTCCAGGTCGTCAGCACCAAAGGTCTGCCACAGGTTAATACTAGCGTCGAGCTTGACAGACAGAATCCGTCGAAAACGACTCTCATCCATTTCCTCGATGCTGTGATCGAACTCTCCTACTGCCGAGTGCACCATACCGTCGATGGTTTTATAGTGTTCTTTAATGGCAGTATGTGCGTCTGATAACGACTCTGGGTCCGTTGCATCTGCCTGGAGATAAATCGGTCGGATTGCTCCAATGCGGGTGAACAGATCAAGTTTTTTCGAAATTTCCTCGTCCAGTGGGCGACGCCCAACCCATACTACCCGGGCATTGAATTGGGTACATACATATCGGCTCCAGAGTTCTCCCAACCCACCTGCGCCACCAATCACCACGTAGACCCCCTGATGCCGATAGGGAGATTCATAGGCCGATTCGTAGGTCGATTCATAACCAAAAACGTTCCTGGTCTGCTGGTACTCCATATTTTTTATCAACGACTGTTTGAACCACTGACCATCGCGGTAGGCCAACGCCTCTCCCTGTCGATCGAATGGCAACTCAAATATTTGGTCAATCGGCCATTGACTTAAAGAGTTTTCCTTCCCATTTCCCCGATATCCTGGATGAGAATTCATTACGGGATCAGGCGTGTTCTTTGAGGCGTCCAGATCCAACAATCTGATTTTCCAATTTCCATACTCCTTGGCTAACACTCCAACAAACCCATGCAAACTCGCATGATCTACATAGCTATACTCCTGATAGTTAACCTGGCAACTCCCTCGAGTGACGAACGTGAGTTTCAGCGCTCTATCGCCATAACCCAATCTCGCTAACGCTTTTACCAATCGGAAAACCTGGATCACCCCTTGATACTGATTTTCAATAATTTGCTGACCCACTTCACCTGATGCAGGTTCTGATGCAATCCAGACAATGTGTTCCAGGTCACCGAATTGTGCGAACTGTTTCTCCATGGCATCCATGTCATCCGAGGCATGAAACAAATCCATGGTTTTTATAAGGGGATGGCGTTGTCTGATTGGCTCCAATTCTTCTTCAGATCCACCCATTATCAACACATTCTGGCTTTCAAACCCCAGATCCTGACAATCCAAAGTGACCCGATTCCAAACAGCGCAAAGCGGCATAACTGGAACTTTCGAGGTCTCCTTTTTCTTCCTTGTGTCCTTTTCGGTATTGGTATTGGTATCGTTGGCCAGCGAACTAATTGCTGTGGGCTCAGCTATTATTTTCTGGAGCCAATATCGATTTCTTGCGAAGGGATAATCAGGGATGGGGATTCGCCTGGCTCCGTTGTAACCAGATGGACCAGAAACTAAAGAGGTTATATCACTTTGTATCTTACGCCAGTCTATAGGGGCTCCCTGAACCCAGTCCCTGCCAACTTTCACCCAAAAATCAGCTTGAGTTGAAAATGTTGAGATAATGTCATTTCTGGTATTGGCTGAGGCAGCTAGTGGAGAAACCTCGCCCACGTAAATATCCATCCCAGTGTCCTCAGGGCTGCCCCCTTCGTGACAATATCGAGACAACCGCTCGATCAGTTCGGAATGGTTCCCAACGATTGTTGCGAGTCGATATGCCATCTCCTCCCTTGCGGTTTGTAAGGTATAAACCAGATCTGGCTCGGGTTTGGGAAGATAGATGAGTCAGATGAACAGAATAAATGCGAAGCTTATAGGAGCATGGTTTTATTGATGCTTCAATGGCTGATCGCTGGATACTTAGTGGCCCAATACTTCCAAGTTTAGGTAAAAGATGGTGGCGACTCGATTCAATCGGGTATCGACTCAATATCATGTTACCAAACTGTCTGCGCCGGTTCTCGTGAGGAGGGGATTGACTACAGTGCAAGTCAACACCCGCACCATATACCCAGTAGTACTCTGGTAGTCGTTCAGTGATTTGTTGAACCTGGTCAACCATGCCTGTTCTGGGCCAAAAGCGATCAACTTCCTGAAGTGCGATCACATCCGCCCCCTGTATTTCCCCAACAATACGCTCAATATCAACGATATTATCCTGTCCTTTTCCATATTGAATATTGTAGCTGACTAATTTCATTAGTTCTGTTTCATTAGTTTTGTTTCATTATTTGTAGAGTACTCGGTATATGGAATCAGACTGGCTAATGGATGCCAGGTACTACACGGTTAGCCTGAATTGATGAAGCATTTCATAATACGGCTGTGCTGCATCCGAAATTGCCCTTTGTTCATCATTAAGTACAGGGTTTCCGGGAGTGTATTCTGCGAACCCAGTGGACTCACATACTTTGTCATACCAGTATTTCGCCCACACTCCGTCGCTGTTTCTTGGTCCTTTGGACCAGGCTATCATCTCCGTACGAAAAGAAATTGATAGCTTTTGACAGATGAGTCGCTGCATGTCTTCCGGGTTTGTCAGAAAGTCTGCAGAGTCAATCACTATGGGAATAGTGCCGCTAATTTTTATAACAAAATCAAATAGTGCTGCCTGTTGAACAAACCCAATATCATCCAGGGTTAGGTCGGCTCTGACTTTTGAGTAGGATGCGACGACTTCTTCGGGGGACCGAATGAGGAAACAATTGGTGACATTTGAAAGCCAGCTTCGATCTATTTCCGGCAAAAGATGCATTGTCATGTGTTTTTGATAAAAAATTGGAGCGCCATTTTGTGGGCTGCCGGAGCATCGATGGGCAATAGCCTTCCAGTCGGTCCCCTGATCAGCGATGACTTCCTCTGCCCCCGGGTGGGGAATGCCCGTCTTATAGAGATAATGTCCATAAAAGGGCTCATCCCACACTGCTGTGTCTTTTCGACTCTCCCAGGATCTCATCATCGCGGTGGAAATATTTCGTGGGCCTGACCACATGGCGATTCTGGTAGTCATTTTTAATCGCACTCCGACTTAATGAGGTCAAGATAAAGATTCTGAATACGCTCTACCATCGGCCCTCTGGTCGCATCGCCGATGGCTCGACCATCAATATTAATAACGGGTGCTACGCCAGCAAATGTTCCGGTAACAAAAGACTCACCCGCACTATAAACATCGGTCAAACTAAAGTTCTTCTGATAAACCGGAATATCATTATTCTCGCATAGGCGAATGATATTACCTCTGGTGATTCCTCCCAGGCAGTAGTCTCCGGAAGAAGTCCACACCTCACCTTTTCTAACAATGAAAAAGTGAGTGGAGTTGCAAGTTGCAACGAATCCATGGGGATCCAGCATGAGTGCTTCATCTGCGCCGGCTTTCGTGGCCTGAATGCACGCGGTAATGCAATTGATTTTGGAGTGGCTGTTAAGTTTGGGGTCCTGAGTGTCTGGATAGGCTCGTCTAACATGAACGGTAAAAAGCCTAAGGCCTTTGGTCAGAGTCTCGGGTAGTGCCTGTTTGTATTCGGGAATGATAACGACTGTGGGCGGAGTGATGGTGATCCTCGGATCCTGGTAAGGCGTCGCCTTAACACCTCGGGAGACCATGAGTCGTATGTGGACTCCGTCTTTCATACCGTTTGCAGCAAGAATCCCATGAAGTCGATCCGTCAACGCCTGCCGATCCACATCCATGTCGATATCCAGCGCTTTGGCTCCTTCGTAAAGTCTGTCCAGGTGTTGGTCGAGAAAGGCGATAACGCCTTCGTGGAACCGAAGTCCTTCCCAGATTCCGTCTCCCAGCACAAAACCGCTGTCGAAAACAGAAACAGTGGCTTTTTCCCTGGGGAAGTGTTCACCATTAACATCAATTAAAATTGATTGATTCCGGGGATCACTTTGGTATTCGTGGGTGCCTTTCATTGCTTTATCACAGGAATAGTATGGGTAGGGAGGGGATTATGTCATAGCCCTGTTAATGTCACTAATGTTCCGCCACGGGAAGGGTGATTTAGCGGGAGGAACAAGCCACCGCGTGCTTTTGGCTGTGTCAACTGGCTAAATCGAAGTACAATTCCCAATATGAATACTGACTGGCCCAGGAAATCGCTTAAAAAATTGCCCAGGAAATTGAATCAATGAATACCCCTAATATAATCAATCGGAAACCGGCACCATTACCGGTCAGGACGCTGGCAAAGCATTTGGAATGTGCCGAGATATCAGCAGAGTCTCATGTCGACGAATGCCTGGGAAAGGCCGTAAAGTCGTCCAATGTTTTTGTTTCTATTGATGAGTCGGTTCGTGAGTCAGCCAGAGTTGTTGATGCAAATCGGCAGGATGGTAAATCGATGTCGCCTTTGGCCGGCGTGCCAATCACATTAAAGGACCTTTTTGATGTGAAAAAACAAAAAACCCTGGCAGGGTCGAAAGTCTTGCAGCATACCGCAACTCTGGCGGCACAGGACTGCGATGTGGTGAGGGATTTGAGGGAGGCAGGTTTGCTGTTCCTCGGTCGAACCAATATGAGCGAATTCGCTTTTAGTGGAATGGGGCTAAATCCTCATTATGGTAATTGTCAAAGCGTGTGGGATCGAAACACTGGCCGCCTTCCCGGTGGATCATCATCGGGGAGTGCAGTCAGTGTTGCTGAAGGTATTGTTTCCGCTACCATGGGGTCAGACACCGCAGGGTCCTGTCGTATTCCAGCTGCTTTTAATGGGATTGTGGGTGTAAAGCCCAGTTATGGAAGGTTATCTTTAAATGGGGTGTTTCCTTTGTCCAAAACTTCTGACGTTCCGGGTCCGTTGGGCGTTGATCTGGATAGCTGTTTTTTATTGGATCATGTCATGACATCTCCTTCGATAAAGAATGCAACCAGGGTCTCACAATTGCCATCGATTGCAAAACACGAGCCTGCTGATATTCGGTTGTTATTACCAGAGTCTATAGTATTGAATGATCTCGATTCTGACGTTGAGCGAAGATTTGAGCGTTCGGTTGATTGGATGAAAGAGGCAGGTTTCTCGGTAATTAGAGAGAAAATGCCGGTTCTTGATCGCTGTATAGATATGTTTAGTAGCAGGGCGATTGCGCTTTATGAAGCCTGGCTGCTGCATCAGGAATGGTTGCAAAGCCACGGTGATTTGTATGATCCATTTGTACGGCAACGAATTATGAATGGCAGTGCGCTTAATGATCAATTGCAGCAAGACCGATATGATGAAAAGCATCAGATTGTTACCGACTTTAATCAGCAGTTTTCGGATACGAGTGCGGACGTGGTTATTTATCCGACGGTGGCTTGTGTTCCTCCTCCGATTTCAGATACGGATGATACGAGCAGAATAGCTGAGATTAATTTACGTTGCCTTAGAAATACTTCAACTGCGAATTGCTTTGATGGTTGCTCGATCAGTTTGCCCTGCCATGATGTTGGTGAAGCACCCGTGGGTTTCATGGTTAGCGGACCAAATGGAATGGATTCGCGTTTATACGAAATAGCCGCTACCATTGAGTCTGTACTCAACGATGCCAGAAAAACGGGCTCCCCATCCTGATATTCCAGATGGATTAAATATTCTGCGAAGAAACATCATGTCAGACGATCATACCCATCACCATAACGCGCCACTGAGTGAGATAGATCAGCGGGTAAATAGGTTGCAGGCGTTGTTAATTGACAAAGGACTGATCAATCAGGCAGCCATGGACGAGCTTATTGATACCTATGAAAACAAAGTGGGACCCCAAAATGGCGCAAAGGTGGTAGCGAGGGCCTAGACCGACCCGCAATACAAGGCCAGGCTATTAAACAATGCGACTAGCGCGATTAGGGAGATGGGCTACGAAGGGAGGCAGGGAGAACATATGGAAGTTGTCGAGAACACAGTGGGTGTGCATAACCTCGTAGTCTGTACGTTGTGTTCCTGCTATCCCTGGCCAGTACTTGGGTTGCCACCAACATGGTATAAAGCCTCAAGCTATCGGGCAAGAGCGGTGAGCGAGCCGAGAGAAGTGTTGAAGGAATTTGGTGTTGAGCTGTCTGCGGATGTTGAAGTTCGTGTCTGGGATTCCACTGCAGAAATCCGTTATCTGGTACTGCCCCAACGCCCTACTGGTTTGGATCATTTGCCGGAGCAGCAGCTGGCGACACTAGTGACCCGGGATTCGATGATCGGTGTGGCCGTAATCTCCCAACCTTCCCCTGACGAATTACGATAAATAACGGCTGATATTAGGTTGATAACTTATGAACGGTGCGCACGATCTAGGGGGAATGCATGGTTTTTCTCCCATCAGTCAGGCTGACATAGACCAGGCTAACATCGAAGAGGGAAAAAGCAGAAATTTCTCAAGTCTATGGGAAGAAAAGGTTTTTGCCATGACCCTGGCCTGCGGAATGCTGGGAAAATGGAACCTTGATCAATCTCGTTTCGCACGAGAAAATGTTGATCCAGCCCATTATCTTAACAGCACCTACTATGAACACTGGCTTCACGGACTGGAAACCCTGTTACAGGAAAAGAAACTAATTTCGAAACAGGAGTTAGAGCAAGGTAAGTCAAACAGTATGTCTTCTTTACCTGCTTCTTTGTCGGCGATAAAAAAGGAGGATGTGAGTGCTATCCTTAAAAAGGGTGGCTCAGCGTCATTGCCCAGCGACCAGCCACCACGATATGGAGTTGGTGATACAGTGAATGTTGCAAATTTTCATCCGAGCTCCCATACACGGGCCCCACGTTATATAAGGGGCAAAAAAGGAGTTGTTGTGAAACACCACGGTACGCATATTTTTCCGGATGAGCATGCTATATCTGGAATCAAGATCCCTGCGCATTTGTATAATATTCGCTTTGAACCGGTGGAACTTTGGGGTAATTCCAGGATAGGCACAAATAGCGTTTTGTTTGTGGATGTCTTTGAGCCTTATCTGGAAGACCCTGGTGGATAGACCGCTAGTAATGATTATCGGTTGCCCTGGTATTGCTGGTATTGGGGTTAACTGATAAATCCAGCTCATGAATCTGATCCATGAACATGACCCATGAACTTGACCCGTCAATCAACCCCTCATCGAATTCCTACTCATCTAATTCCTAAACGAGCCCATGACTCAGCTAACTAGTCTCCCAACTTCAGCTAACCATCTTTTGTCAGGGCAGCCTCAAAGGGATGGGGAACCCATTTTCGACTCGCCATGGCAAGCCAAAGCGTTTGCCATGGCGCTCCAGTTGCATAGCAGAGGGCATTTTGAATGGCAGGAATGGGCGGATCTATTATCCACTAATATCAGACTGTTTGAGGAAAATAGCCTGGTTAGTAGTAGCGACGATTACTACAGTATATGGCTGGATACTCTCGAAGATATAATGAAGAAAAAAGCACTTTAGGTGATTTGAACCTGCGCTCATTATTGATGATTCATGTCTTGCAACACCAACTATTACTGTTTTTTCGCGAATTAGCCAATTACCCGAGTTTTTGGAGATTAGTAAGTATTTATTACTTTTACACCGGTAATCGTCTGAAAATGAGAAAACGCTGGCGGCGTTAGAGGTAGTTGTATCGGTTTTTTCCGTTTTATAAGATTTTCCGTAATTCTTTTATTTATAGTTGTTAGTATCTGTTTTTATTCCGTTAAGCATATTTCCACTCATCAAGTTGATCGACTTCTCTGAAGATGTTTCAGAGGGGTTGGGCGGAATTGTCGATGATGATGATGTCTTTGCCTCATGATGATGCAGTGAGAAACAGTAAGCTGGGGAGGAAAATAAAATTAAAAAAGTTCAAATAGTGTGAGAAATCTCACATTTTTTTTATTCTGAATGAGGCAAGATAGTTATCACTTGGTAATCCTGAGGGGCATCAAAGGATTGATGTCACCCGGCAACAGTGAAAGAGAAGCTGTCGGACTAGAGGTCCCCCGGACCATTGCTCTGCTCCGAATAATATGGATTCAACAGGCGTTGGAAGGGCCGTTTCTTTTCACAGGGTAAGTTGTCGGGTTTTTCTTTTTGCAGTTCCTCTTTTGGTATCCTGCGGTATCTCGTGATTTCCGGTAATTTTACTTTGATTGTTTCCTGCCTGGGCTCACGTTCCAGCCCTTCTTGTTCAGGTCTATGCAGTGGATTATGCGGTGGTCTGTGCAGGTTTTTTTGTGCAGAGATTCGTAGAGTTGTTACGTTAGAGTTATAGAAACTCCCTGAGTTTATCTGACAGCTCGGGATCCAGTCGAGGGTGCTCAAGCCCATTCATATTTGTTGTTAGCCATCTCTTCAAGGGCAGCATTATCGGATTTTCGATATGTTTTCCGATAAGTCTCATTACCCGATTTAGATGCTGCAAGTAGACGGGCTTATCATCTCTTAGCCACAATCGAACAAAAATTCCAGCAACTTTACAGTGTCGCTGGGCTCCCCAAACGACCAAATGGTGATTGAAATGCTCCTCGTTAATTCCGGGATTCTGATTCAGGTATTGACGTTTTAAACTCTCGTTCAATGCTCCAGATACATCTCGACGAGCATCTTCCAATAATGAGACCACATCATAGGCGATTGGGCCTATTAACGCATCCTGGTAATCCAGTACGGCACATTCACCGTCAACCATCATAAGGTTATCTATGTGATAGTCTCTCAACACCAGAGTAGATTGAAGGGTAGGTAAAGATTCGAATATTTGCCACCAGACGGACTCATAGTCAGACCTTTGCGTGGCACCTGTTTTCCGTTTTTGGGTGGCGGGTAGATACCAATCGGTAAAAAGATAGGCTTCATTTATGAAATGTTCAAAGTCGTAGTTTCCCAGATCTATCTTTGTCGCGTCTATTTGGCGATGGACCTTTCCAAGGACACCCATTGCCTTGCTGCATAGCTCTTTCTCGCTATGGTCCTTGAGTAGTAAAGTGCTAAAGGTGTCACCACCCAAATCCTCCAATATAAGAAACCCTCCATCAAGGTCCTGGTGATAAATCGCCGGAGTTCGAATTCCCAGACTGGTGAGATGTGCGGTAATTTTAACGAAAGGAATAACGTTTTGTTTGCCGCCGATGTCATCCATTAACATCCTTCGCTGAACACCTTTTTCGAGTCTGAAATAGCGGCGCGCGGAAGCATCTGGAACCAATGGCGTAATCTCGGCATCTGCCCAGCTATGTTCAGCCAGGAATGCCTGTCTTTGATGTTTTCGATCATTCATGTTTTCAGATAGCACTGTCTTGAGCAGATCCACTCTTCCCGCTGGGACAGATTTACACCCATTACTAATTCAGCCTTCTAGCCTGCGGGGGACAAGGAAGCAATGAGTTTATTTTCAAGGCACTGTCGCTGCTCTTGAGACTGTACGGGATTGCCATCACGATCAGTGATAAAAAAAGTATCTTCTGCTTTCTCACCAACAGTTGAGACTTTCGCAGATAGCAGTTTGACTTTACATTCGAGTAATGCCATGGAAACGTGATAGAGCAATCCGGGCCGGTCCTGAGAAACGATTTCCATGGTGGTATGTCGGTTTTCCATGTCATCCGTAAAAGTTACTGAAGTCGGCACTTTGAATTGCTTATAGGCCCTCGGTAAAACCCGTTTGGACGGCGCGTAGTTATGTTGTGGCGCGAGCAGTAGTTTTCGAATATGGTCTGACTGCTTTTCAAGTAAGTTGGTTTCCAGGGTTTCGCCATCCCGGTTCACCGCAATGAAAACCAATATTGCCAGGCCTGAGTGGGTATGGTGGATTCTTGCGTCCAGGATGCTCAGATTCATTTTTTCCAGCGTGCCGGTGCTTTTGAGAAGCAGTATCTCGGATTCCGGTGCGACAACAAGAATTTGTTGTGCCTTGATCTCTTCACGATAGCGAATTTTTACCAATGGAAGATCTGCCACATTGGCATTGTGTATCTGCAATGCTTGCCAGGCACTGTTTTCAGGACTGTTTCTAAGAAAGTATTCCTGGTCGAGTTGGTCCCAAAACTTCTTGAGAGTCTTTCCCGGAATTTCATTGTCGAGTATTTTTTCGATGGCCTTTTTTCTGTCCCGAACTCTTTGATTGGCGGCCTCGATGTCGCTGAGACCAGACCGCAAGCGTCTGGAAGTCGCAGTATAGAGGTTGTGTAGTAGTTGGCCTTTCCATTCATTCCATACTTTGGGGCTAGTGCCGATAATGTCAGTCACTGTCAGGAGGTAGAGATTATCAAGATGCTCCTGATCTCCCACGATTTCGGAAAAACGATCGATGACATGAGGGTCAGAAGTGTCTTCCCGCTGGGCAGTCCATGACATGATCAGGTGGTTGCGCACGAGCCAGGCGACGAATTTGGCATCATATTCAGAAAGCCCGAGTCTTTGACAAAAAGATAATGCGATTTTTTCGCCGACCTCTGAATGATCCTTTCCGCTACCTTTGCCAACGTCGTGGCAAAGTGCCGCAAGATATAGACGTTCTCTTCTATTGAGTGTGGCGATTAGCGATCTTAATGCCGGAAAGTTCAGCTTATCGTTACCCTGGACCAGTCCTCTTACATTTCCAACTACGAACAATGAGTGGGCATCAACGGTGAATATGTGAAAAAGGTCATGCTGCATTTGTCCCACTATTCTTCCAAAATCCGGAAAAAACGCACCGAGTACACCATAAGCGTTCATTCTTCTTAGTGCGTGGGTAAGCCCGGTTTGATGTTTAAACATACTTAAAAACAGCTGTCGGTTTTTCGGTTCATTCCGATATTTGCCGTTGATTCGATGCAGATTGTTTCTCAGTTGGCGTATGGTGCTGGCTCTGACGCCTTTGAGTTCCGGGTGCTGTTGCAACAGATAAAAAATTTCGAGGATGGTGCTGGAATCCTGCCCGAATCCGTTAGGATCAGAAATCTCCAGAAAATCTCCTACAGACTGAAAACGTGAGTTTATCCTTACAGCTAACGGCTTTTTCTTCGCGAGGATAGCTTCCTGAAAATGCTGAAGCAGAATTTCGTTCAGTAACTGCAGCTCTTTGACTGTTCTATAATACTGCTTCATCATTTGCTCAACGGCCAAATGATTATTTCGTTGTTTATATCCGAGTTGCTGGGCGAGATCCCTTTGATAGTCAAAAAGCAGACGATCTTCACATCGTCCGGATAACTGGTGTAGTCCATTTCTTAGCTGCCAAAGCAAATTCCTACCTTTGATGAGAGATTGGTACTCCGACTGACTTAAGAATTGGTGTTCCACCAGCTCAGAAAGATTGCTGGTTCCGAAATATCGATTTGCGACCCATCCAATCATGTGCAGGTCTCGCAGTCCTCCTGGGCTCTCCTTAATATTGGGTTCAAGATTGTAGGCAGTGTCGCCAAAATGAAGATGGCGTTTTTGTTGCTCTTCGAGTTTCCCTTTAAAGAACTTTTCAGCAGGCCATAAATCTGGGTGGTGGATGGCTTTCCCGAATTGGACAAACTGGTTTTCGTTCCCAGTAAGCAAACGGGTTTCCATCATATTTGTCATTATCGTTAGATCGCTTTTCGATAATTCAATGACCTCTTCAATGCAGCGAGTACTGTGTCCGATCTTGAGATTGATATCCCAGCAGAATTGGACAAATTTTTCAATTAGGATAGCGGTGGAGTTGGTTGGCTTCAGAGGAACCAAAATCAGTGGGTCGATGTCTGATTCCAGACTTAATTCCTGTCTGGCATACCCTCCGGCGGCGATTAACGAAACACATGTTGCGGAGTCGGTTCTTTCGCTGACGATCCGATTCCAGGCGAGAATAAGCAGGTTGTCGATTAGCCAGCAATGGTACTTCGCCTGGATTGCTGCACTCCCTTTTTCCAGATGATACTCCGAAAGCAGATTTTTTCCGTGACTCAGGGCGGCTTGAAAAGCCTTGATCGCGCTATTGTGATCTATGCTTTTTAGGTTTAGTAATTTTCTATCAAGTAAAGATGAGTAGGTTAATCTACTCATGATTTCGTGAGAATTTCGTGACCGGTTTCGGTCACCAGGATAGTATGTTCCCATTGAGCAGAAAGACTCCGATCTTTGGTCACCACGGTCCATTGGTCTGAAAGCAATCGAGTGTCTCTTTTGCCCGCATTGATCATTGGCTCAATGGTGAAAGTCATACCAGGCTCTAGCTGAAACCCTGTCCCAGGCGTGCCATAATGTAAGACCTGTGGGTCTTCATGAAAAACACGGCCAATGCCATGGCCGCAATATTCCCGAACCACTGAGAAACCGCTACTTTCTGCATGTTGTTGGATTACATGTCCAATGTCGCCAAGGCGGGTTCCAGGGCGGACCAGATCGATACCTTTGTGCATGCAATCGTAGCTAATTTGGCAGATTCTTTTAGCCCGAATTGATGGTTCGTCGACAAAAAACATCCTACTAGTGTCACCATGGAATTCATCCTTGATTACTGTAATGTCGATATTGATAATGTCGCCGGATTTTAATTTTTTATCTGAAGGGATACCATGGCAGATCACGTGATTAACCGATGTGCAAATGGATTTTGGGAATCCTCGATAGTTTAACGGGGCTGGAATCGCGTTCTGCTCTTCAGTAATGTACTTATGGCAAATAGTGTTCAATTGGTCGGTAGTGACTCCCGGTACTACATGCTCACCAATCATGTCCAGAACCTGGGATGCGAGGCGACCTACGACTCGCATTTTTTCTATTTCGTCCGAATTTTTTATCGTTACAGCCATGTTTTTCAGGAATAATTGGTAAATGAGCGCGTATGCTCCCAAATTCTGCTTTTTTCTTCAACTATTTTTGGTTAAAATCCGCCGCCCTTATGGTTGGATTAAAAACTCCAGCTAAAATTCCCACACGGCGATTATGCTCACTTGGGTGCCTTTGATATTTGTATCGTGGGTTCATTAAAGTACATCTTTTGATGACCGATCCTGATGATCGATGCTTTGATGATCGACGCCATGACAATATATCTTCCGGGTTAGTGAGCAGTAACCGTGGAGGTTTAACCCATATACATAAACTACCAAACTATGGCTGATATCACTATGCGCCAGCTGCTTCAGGCTGGAGTTCACTTCGGACACCAAACTCGTTATTGGTCTCCCTCCATGGCACCTTATATTTTTGGTGACCGTAACAAAATTCATATCATTAATCTGCAGGAAACATTGCCCATGCTTCAAGAGGCAATGAACTACCTGGGTTCGAAAGCGGCCCAGGGTGGAAAGGTTCTATTTGTGGGGACCAAACGACAGGCCGGCAAGATTATTAAGGAAGAGGCGACTCGATGTGGTGCGTCCTATGTTGACCATCGATGGCTTGGTGGTATGTTGACAAATTTTAAAACTGTAAAAAATTCTATCGCCAGATTAAAAGAGCTTGAACAGAGAATTGATTCTGGCGCTACTGCCAGGTTGAGTAAGAAAGAAGGGCTGACTTTAGAAAGAGAGCGACTGAAGCTTGACAAAACACTCTCTGGTATTAAAGACATGAATGGATTGCCTGATGTTCTGTTCGTGATCGACGTTGAGCAGGAATATATTGCGGTTGCAGAAGCAAACAAACTGGGCATTCCTGTGATTGCCGTTGTGGATACAAACTGCTCTGTTAAAGGAATTGACTACATCATTCCAGGTAATGACGATTCGACCCGTGCCATTAAACTTTATATGGAAGCAGCAGCAGATGCTATTTTGGCTTCCAAAACAGCCGCCAGGGCGGTTTCTGCCGGAAACTCTGGCGAAGAATATGTGGAAGTGACGGATGAGGCCGCGGTTGCTGAATCAGAAGCATCCGCGCCTGTTGCTGGTGGTGAACCAGTGGTAGAGGTTGAGGTCGCCGCTGAACCTGTGATAGAGGAAGCTGTTGTTGAGCCAGCAAAAGAGGTTGTTGAAGACGCTACCGCAAAAAAAATAAGCAAAAAGAAAGTCGTTCGAAAAAAAGCTGCTGAAGGTGGCTAGCTAAATCACATGGCAAGCCTTGGGGTAGGATTAGACATTCCTTCTTCCTTTGGCTTCACGCCCCAGGAAATTCATTTTTTTAGCTCCGTGTCTTGGGGCTTAGGGATGGCTACATAATTTCGAAATTTAATCTGATAACTGATACCGACTATCCAGAAGAGGCGATATGACGATAACGACTGCAATGATTAAAGAGCTGCGCGAAAGAACTGGCGCAGGTATGATGGATTGCAAGAAAATATTAACTGAAACTGAGGGTAATATTGAGCTTGCAATTGATGAGTTGAGAAAAAAAGGAGCTGCTGCAGCGGAAAAAAAGGCGGGACGAATCGCGGCGGATGGCATTATCGTTTGTGCTGGAAATGATTCGTTTGGCGTCATCCTTGAAGTGAACAGCGAAACCGATTTCGTAGCCAAGGATGATTCCTTTAAGAAATTTGCTGCCGACGTTGCTGATGCGGTGCTCAATTCCGATGCAACCGATGTTGAGGCATTGGGATCTGTTTCAGTTGCCGGAGGAACGGTTGAGGACGCAAGGCAGGAATTAATTACCAGAATTGGTGAAAACATTAGTATCCGCCGATTTGAAAAAATCGCGGTTGGCGAAGGCCAGGTTAGCCACTATTTACATGGTGCCCGTATCGGAGTGCTTGTCCATTTGAATGATGGATCTCATGCGTTGGGTCGGGATATAGCGATGCATATTGCTGCTAGCAAGCCATTGTGTGTTTCAGAAGAAAATATGCCTCAGGAGGTTCTGGACAAGGAAAAAGAAATTTTCATCGCCCAAGCGGCAGAAAGTGGCAAGTCAGCCGATATCATTGAGAAAATGATTGGCGGAAGAATGAAAAAATTTCTAAAGGAGAATACTTTGTATGGCCAACCCTTTGTCAAGAATCAGGATCAAACAGTGGGCGAGCTACTCAAAAGTGAGAATGCCACTGTTACACAAATGTTTCGATTCGAAGTGGGAGAAGGCATAGAAAAAAGAAAGGATGATTTTGTTGCGGAAGTCATGGCACAGGCGGCGAGTTAGATTTATTCACCATTTCCATGAGCGAAAGAGATGATATTCCCTGGAAGCGAATTCTTTTAAAGCTAAGTGGAGAATCGTTGGCCGGAGATGATAAATTTGGCATTGACAGCGACACAATAAGTTCCACTGCATTAGAACTAAAAGCGATTGTTGACATGGGTGTGGAGCTGGCGGTGGTGGTCGGCGGTGGCAACTTCTTCCGCGGAATGCAGGCTGCAGCTAAAGGCATGGACCGTGTTGGTTCTGATTACATAGGAATGTTGGCCACGGCAATGAACGCTTTGGCTTTGCAACAGGCGCTGGAGGCAGGCAATACTCCCTCAAGGGTACTGTCTGCGTTGGCAATTTCCGGTGTAGCAGAGCCCTACGTTCGCGCTCGGGCTTTAAAGCATCTTAAAAAAGGGCGAGTAGTGATTTTCGCAGCAGGGACAGGAAACCCTCTTTTTACTACTGACACTGCGGCAAGTCTTCGTGCACTGGAGATTGGAGCGGACGTAATGGTCAAGGCGACTCGGGTGGATGGGGTTTACGATGACGATCCGGAGGAAAATCCAAATGCCCGAAAATTCGATTATTTGACTTTCAAGGATGTGTTGACCCGTAGACTCAAAGTGATGGATGCAACCGCTATTACGCTGTGCGAGGAAAATGGAATGCCGATACAGGTGATTGATATGCATAAGCCTGGAAATCTCCAGAGAATGGCTTTGGGTGACATGATTGGTACGCTGATTTCCGATTCACTCTCATCGTGAAAATGTGATATTCGAGACTGCTTCAGTTGATGCCTTTTTCTGGTTTGGCCAGGAAACCGTTCGGTAAACTTACTAGTACATTTTTTGTAATTTAGTTGTTAACATATCGGTGTTTGAACCTGGTAAAACGAGTGGCTGGTTGGGCGCCCTGGTTTGGATCGCTTTAAAATTGTCTCCAGCCGGGCTAGTAAGATAAGATGTTAGAGTGAGATTGAATATGATTGATGAAGTTGAAAAAGACGCTGAAACGCGGATGAAAAAGACCGTGGAATCAACTCGCGATGATATGGTGAGAATTCGTACTGGTCGGGCATCTACGGCATTATTGGACCATTTGACCGTGGACTACTATGGGTCACCTACCCCTATTAATCAGGTCGCGAGTGTGTCGGTGGCTGACGCCAGGACTATTTCCATACAGCCCTGGGAAAAGCAAATGATGTCCTTGATCGAAAAATCGATTTTGGAATCAGATCTCGGATTGAATCCCTTGACTGCCGGTGAAACCATGCGGATTCCTCTCCCTCCAATGACAGAACAGAGAAGAGTTGAGTTAACGAAAGTTGTCAAGAATGAAGGTGAAAAGGGAAAAATCGCTATTCGGAATATTCGACGGGATGCGATTCAAACCATTCGGGATCTGTTAAAAGAAAAGGAAATTACCCAGGATGAAGAAAAGCAATCTGAGGGAGTTTTACAGGACCTAACCAACAAATATATCGCTCTGATCGATGAGGTTGTTGCGGAAAAAGAAAAAGAAGTAATGGAAGTGTGATTGTCCCAGGACCATTGTACTTCCTCACTCCGCCCAGATGAATATACCCTCCGCTTCATGCGATATTCAGAATGTTCCTAATCATGTCGCGGTAATCATGGATGGAAACGGTCGGTGGGCCAAAAAGCTTGGTTTGCCCCGTGTGGCGGGTCATAAGAAAGGCGTAGATACCATCACCAGTCTGTTGCCTATTTGCAGAAAGCGAAAAATACCTTATCTCACCTTATTTGCGTTTAGCAGTGAAAACTGGAGAAGACCTCCCGCTGAGGTCAATCTTCTGATTGAACTTCTTTCCTCAACGCTTGAGTCAGAGATGAGAAGATTGGATGAAAACGGAATTCGTCTACGGGTTATTGGAGACGTGACTCAATTTCCGAAGCGTTTGCAAAGCCGGATCAGGCAGGCCTGTGAACTCACAATAGACAATGATGTGCTTAACCTCACTATCGCGATCAACTATGGAGGGCAATGGGATATTACTCAGGCCTGTAAGGCGATTGTGGAAGGAATGAAAGCAGGCCAGATAGAAAATCAGGAAATCACACCATCACTAATTAGCTCATTCCTGAGCACCAAAGACCTGCCTGAGCCTGATTTGTTTATCCGTACGGGCGGAGAAAAAAGAATCAGCAATTTTCTGCTTTGGCAGTTAGCGTATACCGAGCTTTATTTTACAGACACCTATTGGCCGGATTTTGACGAAACCTGTTTCGATGAAACACTTACCGAGTTCGCTGGACGACAACGACGTTTTGGTAAAACCGGTGACCAGATAGTCAAGTTCAAATAGTGCTGAAGAGAATAATTACAGCGTTAATTTTGGCACCTATTGCGGTTGCGCTGACCGTCTTCTTACCTAATGTCTGGTTTACACTATTAATTGGATTGGTGTTTTTATTCGGGTTGCGGGAATGGCATCATTTGTCCGGATGTGATGGGAAAGACGCTATCTTTGCCGGAGGGCTATTTGTTGGTTTAATGCTTGTGCTTTACCAATCCTCTGATGGGTTGTACTTTGTTTCGGCATTGGGGGCTGCATATTGGTTCTTCCAGGTTTTTTCCCTAAAAACCTGGACCACAGTAACCAGAAGGAACAGTTTTATTTTTATCTTTAGCAGCGTAACAGTATTGCTTTCTGCTTGGGCGGCATTGGTTTTATTACATCAGTATACGCCCCAGGGACCCATTATGGCCATTGGTTTTATGGCCGCTATATGGGCTGCAGATAGTTTTGCCTATTTCGTTGGTAAAGCATATGGAAAACGAAAACTCGCTCCACACATCAGTCCTGGGAAAACCGTAGAAGGTGTGGTTGGTGGGGCTGTTGGATCGGTTCTTTTTGCTATTCTATTTTGCTATTTTTCTCCTTTTATGTCATTTCAGACAGGAGTTCTTTGGTCAGGTTTGGTCTTTTTAGCTGCATTAATTAGCGTTGTGGGTGATCTGTATGAAAGTCGATTGAAGCGATCTGCAGGAGAAAAAGACAGTGGCACACTGCTGCCGGGACATGGAGGTGTCCTTGACCGGATTGATGGGCTAGTGGCAGCGACACCTGTATTCGTGGCTTTGTTCTTATCATGACAATTGGTGTGACGGTTTTGGGATCGACCGGTTCCATCGGTATCAATTCACTTGATGTAGTTGCACGACATCCTGATCGGTATCACGTTGAATCATTGTCCGCCCATAGTAATGTGGGCTTAATGTTTGCGCAGTGTCAAAAGTACCAGCCGAAGCGAGTGGTGATGGTTGATCCGATACGGGCCCAGGAGTTAGTGATTAAGTTGCGTAAAGTGCGTTCATGCATTGATGTCATGAATGGTCCAGAATCGCTCAGCGAAGTAGCAGGACGGGAAGATGGTATTGTTATTTGTGGGATCGTTGGTGCAGCGGGATTATTGTCAACACTTGCGGCAATCAAAGCCGGTAAAAAGGTATTGATTGCAAACAAGGAACCGTTGGTTATGTTGGGAGAACATATTATGGAACTAGGGAGAAGTTATGGTGCCACATTATTACCTTTGGATAGTGAGCATAATGCGATCTTTCAGTGTCTCCCCCAACCAACGAAGAACTGTGAGGGGTTAGTGACCAAAATTGAAACGGGCTCAGGTGTTAGAAAAATACTATTGACCGGGTCAGGAGGGCCGTTTCGCACCACCCCGGCTTCAGAGTTTCCGGTTATTACTCCTGATCAGGCATGTAATCACCCCAATTGGAAGATGGGTCGGAAGATTTCGGTGGATTCTGCCACAATGATGAATAAGGGACTGGAATTGATTGAAGCCTGTGTTCTGTTCGGGGTCCATCATGAGTTTATTGATATCGTGATTCATCCACAAAGTGTTATCCACTCCATGGTGGAGTACGTGGATGGGTCGATAATCGCCCAACTAGGTAGTCCGGATATGAAGGTTCCCATTGCAAATGCATTAGCGTGGCCCGAACGAATTGACTCCGGAACACCCTCGCTAAGTTTGCTGGATTGTCAGCGATTTGATTTCGAACCCCCCGACTTGAATCGATTTCCTGCTTTGAGGTTGGCCCGGGAGGCTGCTGAAAAAAGAGGAAGTGTTCCTGCTGTGATGAACGCGGCCAATGAAGTGGCAGTTGATGCGTTTTTGGAAGGTCAAATTACATTTGATCAAATTGTACACGTGGTTGAAAAAGCGATGAATAAAATGGACTTTCATCAGGAGGTTAGTTTGGAATCGATATTGGATATTGATCGGCGAACGCGAATTTATTGTGTTCAGTCTCTACAGTGAAGTTTTTATGATATTCGTCTTCTGCAATGCTAGTTAACACGCAAAGAGCAAGTTAAATGATTGGATTTGGATATAGTATTTTTGGATTTCTTGTCGCTATAGCAATCCTGCTGGCTGTGCATGAGTTTGGGCATTTCTGGGTTGCCAGAAAAATGGGAGTAAAAGTTCTCAGATTTTCCATTGGATTTGGCAAATCTCTGTTCAGTTGGAGGAGAAAAGGTGATCCTACTGAATACAGCATCGGACTGATCCCCTTGGGCGGATATGTCAAGATGCTTGATGAACGAGAAGGCGATGTACCGGAATCGGAGCAGAATCAGGCATTTAACCGCAAGTCGCTAAGCGCCCGTAGTGCCATTGTCGCCGCAGGACCGATTTTTAACTTTCTATTCGCAATTGTTGCCATTTGGTTTGTATTCATAGCGGGAAGCGATGATATAAGACCAATGGTCGGCCATGTCGTCGCAGACTCAGTAGCTGAAAAAGCGGGATTTAGAAAAGGCGATAAAATCGTTGATATTGACGGACGTCGTACCCAAACCTGGGGGCAGCACCAATTCTATATCTTGCATCAGGCGATGAAAGGTAATGAGGTCAAAGTGGCGGTTGAGAACCAGGATTCGTCTCATAGGTTGTTGATGCTGGATTTTTCTACTCTGGATCAAGCCACTATCAGTAGTCGATCTATCACGTCACAAATCGGCCTATGGCCTACGATTCCCCGTGCGGTTGTTGATCAAATTGTCGAAAATTCACCGGCGAGCGAATCAGGACTGATCCCAGGTGACCTAATTCTCGAAATAAATGGAGACCCAGTCGCCGACTGGAGTGTGATGGTGGAAAAGGTGTCTGGGAGTCCTGGTGAAAAGCTTTCATTGCTAATTCAAAGAGGGGAAGAAAGAGTAATCATAGATATTGTTCCAAAAACAGTAACAGTTGAAGGCAAACAATATGGACAAATTGGCTTATATCGACCTCCATTGGAGGTTATAGACTTGAGCTATGGCCCTTTCCATGCTGTTTGGGCGTCTGTTGAATACAACTGGCGAATGACTGCGATTACTCTGCGTTCTCTTGGAAGAATGCTGACGTCCCGGATGTCTTCTGAAAACCTGTCCGGTCCCATTACGATTGCGAGGCTGGCAGGTCACACGGCGGAGTCTGGATACATTGATTTCCTGAAATTTCTTGCACTCATCAGTATTAGTCTTGGGCTACTTAATTTGTTGCCAATCCCGGTACTTGATGGAGGGCATTTGGTATACTTTGCGATAGAAGCGATTATAGGACGCCCACCATCAGAGAGATTCATGATTTGGGGCCAACAAATCGGCATACTGCTTTTGATGTTGCTGATGGCGGTTGCTTTCTACAATGACATAGTGAGGCTGTTTCAATAATCGGTGACTCAGAACAGTGTCAAACACTGATGAGCTGGCGTCGATCAGCTGTCGATGTGCTATTTAAGATGCAAAGATGTCTAAAAAGTGTATGTTTGGCAAAAGAACGTTAATCTTGAGTATGGTAATGCGATAAGCGGTCTGATAAGCAAGTACGATAAAATCCAGCAACATTCCATATTGGCCTAAATTGCGGCTTAAATTGCTAACGGATTATTCAGCCACCGCCATTACGTGTCCGTAATGTTTCATTCAAGAATAGCGATGTGACTTTAGGTCATTCTGTTGTATTATCGGTTTCGGAACATAGAGGCCAAACTGTCGTGGATATTTAGTGATGTTACGAGGCAGATGGTTCTGACTGTAAATGCAAAAATTGGAGGCTGACTGTTCTTCAATGTCTCATTATTTTTATGTCCACATTTTGAACTGGCTCGATTAAGGCTACAAACTATTTTTGATAATTGGAAGAATGAAAAAACTGACCCTTGCTGTTCTGCTAATCATCTTATCGCCTCTGGTCTATGCTGCAGAGTCTTTTGTTATCTCGGATATACGAATCGAAGGGATAGAGAGACTGGACGCTGGAACTGTATACAATTATCTACCCTTGAAAGTCGGTGATACGCTTGATGATGAAGAAGTTCGTCTAAGCACTAAAAAACTATTCAGTACGGGATTCTTTAGAGATGTGACACTAGAGCGTGACGGTACTGTGTTGGTGGTAAATGTGGTTGAACGACCTTCTATAGCGGCAATTACCGTTAATGGCAATAAAGAGCTTGACGATGAGGGTGTTAAAAGCGGATTGGAACAGGCGGGCCTTGTACAGGGAAGGATTTTCAATCGGGCAGAAATGGAGAAAGTGAAACAGGAGATTAAGGAAACCTATCTGTCTCTTGGAAGATATTCAGCCACTGTTGAAAGCACGATTGAAGATCTGGATGATAACCGTGTGGCAATTACGATAGATATCAATGAAGGCAGGGTGGCCCGAATCAAGAAAATAAATATTATTGGTGCTCAATCTGTTTCGATTAAGAGCCTTAAAGATGAAATGCGGCTAAAGGATGCTCGCGGATTTCGATTGTTCTCAAGAAAAGATCAATACTCCAAGCAAAAGCTTGAAGCAGATGTCGAAAGTATTCGTAGTTACTACCTGGACAGGGGCTACCATGAGTTCAAGATAACTTCCACCAACGTAGAAATTAGCCCTAATAAACAAAATGTTTTTATTAGCATTAGTTTGGAAGAGGGTGATTTGTTTACTTTTGGAGACACCCGGGTCGAAGGTGTGGGAGCAGTAGAAGGTGAAAATCTTTTGAAGTTGGTAACGATAGAGCAGGGAAAACCATTTTCTCGAAAACGGGTTAGCCAAAGTAGGGCCGCCATCGCTGAGCGTTATGCCGATGATGGATATGCATTCGTTGAGATTAGACCAGTGTTCCAGAAGCGGGAAGGGAGCAGTGTCGTTGATACCGTGTTTGCAGTTACAACGAATCAACGTGTTTATGTGAGACGAATCGATATCAACGGTAATCTTCACACCCGTGATGAAGTAATCCGAAGGGAGTTGCGTCAGTTTGAGGGGGCTTGGTTTTCTGCGTCAGCAGTGCAACGATCCAGAGATAGATTGCAAAGATTGGGCTTTTTTGAAAGCGTTAATATTGAAACACCTCCTGTGCCGGGAACCACTGACCAGGTTGATATGAACGTTGTGATTCGGGAACGTGACACGGGTTCTGTTCAATTCTCAGTGGGTTATTCGGATGCAGATGGTGCCATTGTTGGTGGTGGGTATCAGCAACGTAATTTACTGGGTACGGGTAAAGATCTTCAGGTGGATATAAACACCTCCAAGTCTGCTCAAACCGCATCTGTTTCCTATACTAATCCTTACCATACATTGGATGGAATTAGTCGCACGATTCGTTTTACCAGTCGCAGACTGGATGCGAAAGAGGCGAATACTGCAGAATACCTGTTAAACACCAATGCAGCGGGGTTGATCTACCGCATCCCTATTGCGGAAACTAATTCCTTTAATCTTGGAATCAGTTATGAGCAGATTGACCTAAAGTCAACGGATGAAACACCACCAGAGATTCTTGCATCTATCAACCAGCGAGCCAAGGGGGACAACGCGGTGTTGACGATGGGTGTGTCTAAAGACACCCGGGATGACTTTTTTTTCCCAACCCGAGGAGCTACCGGGAGTGCATCTCTTGAGGCTACGGTCCCTGGAAGTGAATTCGAATATTATAAAATTAATCTACAGGGAGCGATTTATGTTCCTCTAAGCCAGTCGCTAACGATTAAAGCGGGTTTGGGCTTTGGTCAAGGGGAAGGATATGGCGATCAAAAGGGACTGGGACTTCCCTTCTTTAAAAATTACTATGCGGGTGGCGCGAGTTCGGTTCGCGGTTTCGAAGGACGATCTCTTGGTCCCCGGGATACTGGTGATAGCCCTCAGCCCCTTGGTGGAGACAAAAGGGTCTTAACCAATCTTGAGTTACTGTTCCCGCCATATGGTGATGGTAACGATAAACGAGTTGGGATGTTTTTCGATGGTGGGATGGTATACGGCGGCTCAGAAGAGTTGGATTTGAGTAAGATGAGATATTCTGCTGGTCTTGTCTATAATTGGTTCTCTCCTCTTGGTCCCTTTAGTATTAGTTATGCTGTGCCGATTAATGAAGAAAGTAGCGACAACAAAGAGGAGCTTCAGATTTCATTCGGTAGCGTTTTCAGATAATTTTATTACATGTTTGCAGTAAATCTAATGTCAGTTTTTTGTATGCGAAAAATAAAGCGGTCGATTTCAGGTTTTGTTTGTCTGGCATTGTTGCTGCTAGCCGGTGCTTCTTATGCAGACAAGATTGCGTATGTGGATGCCAGGAGACTGATTGATCAGGCACCCCAGGGCAAGTTGGAAGTGCGTAAGCTTGAGGAGGCTTTTAGCGTGCGAAATCGGGAGCTTAGGAGTAAGTTCGAGCTTTTTAGATCTCAGAAAACGGAATTTGAGAAAAACAGCGTTCTTATGCCCACCGAAGAAGCGGAAGAAAAGGCCAAGGAACTGAGGTATATGCAGCGAGATCTTGAACGAGAACAACGGCAATATAATGAGGACTATGCCGAAGTCAGAAATGAGGGATTGGCTCGATTGGAGAATATGATATCTCAGGTTATTGTCGATATCGCCCAGAAACAGAACATCGATCTGGTTTTGCAGCAGGTTGTGTATGCTAGTGATCGGATTAATTTGACCGATACTGTTCTTGAAGAGCTGGAAAAACAATTCGAACAGTAATGCAAAAAGACTGGGAAGGAGGTTTATTAGTATTGGTTCCAAAACCCGGACTCCAACCTGAATGCTGACACTTCTCAGGATCGCCGAAATCGTTGGTGGCATTCTGATTGGTGACAAGGATACAGTAATCACCGATCTCGGTAGTCTGAAATCAGCAAAAGCCTCATCGCTGTCTTTTTATAACGATTCCAGACAATCCCAATTGCTTTCAGAGTGTCAGGCTGGAGTGATGCTATTGCGACAGCAAGATTCAGAGTTGTTCTCCGGAAACAAAATTCTGGTAGGGGATCCTTATCTTGCCTATGCCCGCCTTAGCCAGGAGTTTAAGGATGTTTCATTTCACTACTCTGGGATACATGATACTGCACTTATTTCCCCCACAGCCATGGTTGATGACGGTGTGTGGGTGAATGCTTATTCGATTATTTCTGGGAATTCCCGGATTGAGAAAGGAGTGAAGATTGGCGCTAATGTGAGAATAGGTGCCAATAGCATCATTGGTATGAATACGATTATTGAGGATAATGTTGTGATATATCCTGGGTCGAGCATTGGCGTGGGATGTTGTATTTCATCCGGAGCCGTTATCGGAGCCAGTGGTTTTGGTTATGCCCCGAGTCCTCATGGGTGGGAGAAAATCGAACAAGTGGGCTCGGTTCAGATAGGAAACAACGTTGACATTGGTGCAAATACCACCATCGATCGAGGAACGCTTGATAATACCGTCATCGGGGATGGTGTAAAACTCGATAATCAAATACAAATCGCTCATAATGTTCAGATTGGTGAAAATACCATTATGGCGGGTTGCGTAGCGGTGGCGGGTAGCGCAAAAATTGGTAAACGCTGTCGGTTTGGTGGCAGAGCTTCAGTGCTTGGACATCTCGAAATCGTTGATGATGTTACTGTTTATGCTAATGGGTTTGTCGCCAATTCAATTAGACAAAGGGGGGAGTATGCATCCATGATTCCCGTCCAAAAAATAAGTGCCTGGAGAAAAACGGTGGCAAATATAAATCGTTTAAACCGTCTGGCAAAAAAAATAAAGAGCTTTGGGGAAACTTGAAAATGACCGATTCTAACGTTATCGATATACATCGAATTCTTGAAATTCTTCCGCACCGATATCCTTTTTTACTGGTTGATCGAGTGTTGGAATATAAACTCAATGAGTCGTTAAAAGCAGTTAAAAATGTCACCATGAACGAGCCCTTTTTTCAGGGGCATTTCCCAAAGCGACCTGTTTTTCCAGGTGTTCTTATTTTAGAAGCGTTGGCCCAGGCATCTGCCATTTTGGCAAGCGAAAGCCTGGAGGAGCACCCGGGGGAGGATGTGATCTTCCTGTTTGCTGGAATTGACAAAGCACGTTTCAAGAAACCAGTTGAGCCCGGTGACCAGCTGACCATTGATGTTAGGCAAACGCATTACAAAAGTAAGATTTGGAAATACTTGGGCAGGGCCACAGTGGATGGCGTTCTGGCTGCATCAGCTGACATTATTTTTACCTATAGAAGTTACTAATTTATGGCCGAGATACACGAAACAGCAATTATTGATCCGTCAGCGAAGATAGGGTCTAACGTTGTTGTGGGTCCTTACACCATCATCGAAGGGGATGTCTCTATTGATGACGGTTGCTGGATTGGACCTCATGTGGTCATTCGAAATCATACTTCTATTGGAAAAAACAATCGCATATTTCAGTTCGCCTCTATTGGAGAAGAACCTCAATATCAGGGTTATGCCGGGGAACCTACAAGGTTAGAAATCGGCGATCGGAATATAATCCGTGAATACTGTACTTTGAGTCGTGGCACTGCAGGCCACACTGGAGCAACTGAAATTGGAAACGATAATTTCCTGATGGCCTATGTACATATCGCCCACGACTGCATACTGGGAAGCAATACTATCTTCGCGAATGGTGCAAGCCTGGCTGGACACGTGGAAGTGGGGGACTATGCCATTATGGGCGGATTCTCTCTGGTCCACCAGTTCTGCAAAGTCGGGGATCATTGTATTACGGGAATAGGGGCTATCTGCTTTCAGGATATTCCACCCTATATTGTGGCAGCAGGAAATTCCGCTAAACCGTTTGGCATCAATACCAAGGGGCTGCGACGCCGCAGTTTTTCTGAAGACACCATCAGTTTGCTTAAGAGTTCCTACCGATTGCTCTACCGCAGTAACCTAAACCTTCAAACGGCAATTGAGCAAATACAGGAACTCGATCCACGTTGTGCAGAGACGACTAATTTCGCTAGTTTTTTGGATCGTTCTGAGCGTGGCATTATTCGATAACGTTCTCAACCTTCTGCAACCCTGAAAGTATTTCGACTTAAAGGCTTTTTAATGGCTCATGTCATTCAGAAAATGAAAAGATGAGTAGTGATGAGTACATTCAAATAGCCATCGTAGCAGGTGAGCCGTCTGGGGATAGTCTGGGGGCGGGTCTTATTTCTGCTGTTTTGGAGGAATATCCTAACGTCAGGTTTGTTGGCGTGGGAGGTACACGGATGGAGGAGGTGGGTTGTGAAATTTTGTATCACATGGAGCGAATTGGTGTCATGGGAATCGATGGACTATTCGGTAAATTGGCAGACATCCTAAAAATAAGAAAAGACCTATACTCACGCTTTTCAAAGAGCAGACCTGCCTTGTTCATTGGTATTGATGTGCCAGATTTCAATTTGACTCTGGAAAGAAAGTTAAAAAAGTCTGGTATTTCGTGCGTTCATTATGTCAGTCCTACCGTGTGGGCGTGGCGAGGGTATCGCATACATAAAATCCGGGATTCCATTAATCATATGCTGACGCTATTCCCGTTTGAAGCCGCTTTTTATGAAGATAAAAAAGTGCCAGTTACTTATGTTGGCCATCCGTTCGCCGATGAAATTGCCTCTCCGAATAGATCGGAAGCTCGACGAAAACTTGGTCTGTCTAAGGGCGATGTGATCGTTGCGCTATTGCCTGGCAGTAGGCGAACTGAAGTAAGAAGACTATCCAGACTGCTGGTTAACGCTGCGGCGAAGTTGCATGAATCCTATCCTGAAATTAGGTTTTTACTACCATTCGCGAATCAAAGGGTAGAAAAAGAATTTTACAAACACGTCGGGGAATTGAACTCCTTGCCCATTACAACGCTTGAAGGGCAGGCTAGATTAGCGATCGAAGCTTCGAATATTGCCGTTGTGGCATCTGGTACCGTGGCATTGGAAGCTGCAATACTACGTCGACCTCATATTGTGATATACAAACTAGGGAGAATTAGTTATTGGCTAATGAAGAGACTGCGTCACGTTGATCACTATTCTATGCCCAATCATTTGTTGCCAAAACCTATGATCCCCGAGTTGATACAGGATGATGCTACCGTTGAAAATATCGTTCGTGAAGTGAATGAATACCTTAAAAATAAGAGCAAGGTGCAGGAATTGGAAAAAGAGTTTGAAAAAATTCATCGGCAACTGAAGTGTAATGCTAACATTCAGGCGAAGAATGCTATTGCTGAAATTGCCGGTTTAAACCGAAATTGAATCAACCAATAGCGGGTGTAGACGAAGCCGGTCGTGGTCCGCTGGCGGGACCGGTGTACGCCGCCGCCGTGATTTTGGGAAAAAAAGAAATTTCTGGATTGGATGACTCGAAGAAAGTATCTCCCGCCCGTCGGCAGCTGCTGGAGCAGCAAATTAAAGAAGAAGCGATTTGCTGGAACGTCGCCAGTGCTTCTGTGGAGGAAATCGATGAAATCAATATTCTTCAGGCATCAATGTTAGCTATGCGAAGGGCTATTTTGGATTTGTCTATTCAGCCTGGTCAGGCATTGATTGATGGCAATCGGATTCCCTCTGATCTTCCCTGTCAGGCAACGGCGATTGTGGGAGGTGATGGTATTCATGCTGAAATTTCAGCGGCATCCATTTTAGCGAAGGAAGCGAGAGACAGGATCATGAGATTACTATCCCAATCCTATCCCCAGTACGGATTTGATAAACACAAGGGATACCCAACCAAGGCACATCTGGAAGCTCTTGAGAGTTATGGTGTTTGTGAGCACCATCGAAGATCATTTGGCCCGGTTAGCCGAATAATAGAGCGCTGACTGCTTTTATGGTCCAGGAAGCATCCCCTCTCGGGACATTTGTCCACTTGCATCTGCACTCCGAATATTCCCTTGCAGACGGATTAGTTCGCTTGAAGCCTTTGGCAGGCGAACTAAAAAAAAGACAGCAACCCGCGATAGCATTAACAGATATTTCCAACTTATACGGAGTTGTTAAGTTCTATAAGGCCTGTTTGTCTAACGGCATCAAACCATTGGTAGGGGTAGATACGTGGTTGACAGATCCGAATGACGATTCGAATTGTGACCGAGGAATTTTGCTCTGCAAAGATAATCAGGGATACAGAAATTTGAGTCGCTTGATAACCGATGCTTATCTTGGGGGACAGAAAAAGAATCGAGTCATTATCGACTGGGGCCAGCTACACGAGTACAGGGAAGGTCTGCTATTTATTATGGATGAGCACGAAGGAGCGTTAGCAAGATTGTGTAATCAGTTGAGTTCGGACGAACAGATTGCCCTGGTAAATCGATACCGTTCCATTTTTGACGATGGGTTATATCTTGGCATCAGCCGGGTAGGTCGGGCGGGAGAAGACCTCTATATTCAGCAGGCAAAACAGGTTGCTGGACAAACTGGCGTTCCATTGGTAGCAAATAATCGAGTGGAGTTTATTCACCCAAGTGACTTTGATGCCCATGAAATTCGGGTCTGTATCAACGACGGGAGGGTGTTGGAGGACAGCCGGCGGCCTCGAAAATTTACAGATCAACAGTATTTACGTTCGGCAGAGGAGATGGGTGAACTTTTTGCCGATATCCCTGAGGCCATCCAGAATACAGTGGAAGTAGCGAAACGCTGCAACCTGTTTCTGAGTTTTGACGAAGACTATTTGCCAGACTATCCCGATACAAATGGACAGCCGGTAGCGGCTGTTCTTCGACAGCAAACGGAGGATGGATTGTGTCGGCGTATGGGAGTTGAAAAACTCCGATTGGAAGGTGGCACAGCTCTCATTGATTCCAGTTATGTAGAGAGAATGAATCTTGAGCTGGGCGTCATTGAGGAAATGGGTTTTCCTGGATATTTTCTTATCGTGGCAGATTTTATCAGGTGGGCAAGAGAAAATGATATTCCTGTTGGACCAGGAAGGGGTTCCGGCGCAGGTTCACTGGTAGCTTGGGCAACAGGTATTACAGAGTTGGATCCATTGTTGTATGGCCTTTTGTTCGAACGCTTTCTTAACCCGGAACGGGTGTCGCTTCCCGATTTCGATATTGATTTTTGTGTTGATGGCAGGGATCGAGTGATCGAATATGTTGCGGAGCGTTACGGACAGGATCAGGTTGCCCAGATTATTACCTTTGGAACCATGGCCGCCAAGGCGGTGGTACGGGACGTCGGTCGGGTGATGAGTTTGCCCTATGGTCTCGTTGATCAGATAGCAAAGCTGATTCCATTTGAGATCGGCATGACCCTGCAAAAAGCGCTAGGGCAAGAGGAAGCGTTTCGACAGCGGTATGAACAGGAAGAGGATATCAGAGAGCTAATTGACACAGCCATGCAATTGGAAGGTATCGCAAGAAACGTTGGCAAGCATGCCGGTGGAGTGGTGATCGCACCTAAAGCATTGACTGGATATACCCCCCTGTATGCGGATACGCACTTGAATCAGGCCATTACCCAACTGGACAAAGATGATCTGGAGTCCATAGGATTGGTCAAGTTCGATTTTTTGGGTCTTAGGACTCTAACAATCATCGATTCTGCCAAAAAGTTTATTGATCATCGACTAAAAACCCAGGGCCTTCCTCCGCTGGATCTGGACAACATTCCACTTGATGATGATAAAACATTCCAGTTAATTCAGCAGGGAAAAACAACGGCAGTTTTCCAGTTGGAATCCCGGGGAATGAAAGAACTGGTGATTCGGTTGAAGCCTGATAGCTTTGATGATCTGGTTGCATTGGTAGCCTTATTTAGACCAGGACCTCTTCAATCAGGAATGGTGGAAGACTTTATCAATCGAAAGCATGGAAGGGAGAGTATTAAGTATCCTCATCCGGACATAGAGTCGGTATTAAATACGACCTATGGCGTCATACTCTATCAGGAACAGGTCATGCAGATTGCACAGATTCTCGCTGGCTATACCCTGGGCGGAGCGGACGTGCTTCGCCGTGCCATGGGTAAAAAGAAGCCGGAAGAAATGGAAAAGCAAAGAGAATTATTCACGAATGGAGCGATTGGCAGAGGAGTCCAGGGAGATGTAGCTGAATATATCTTTGATTTGATGGAAAAGTTTGCAGGATATGGTTTCAATAAATCCCATTCCGTGGCTTATGCGTTGATCTCCTATCAAACTGCCTGGTTGAAAGCTCACTACCCAGCGGACTATATGGCCGCGACGTTGTCTGCTGATTTAGATAATACAGATAAAGTTGTCACTTTACTGGCGGATTGTTCGGAGATGGATATTCGTGTTGAGCCACCGGATGTTAATTCTTGTGATTATGGGTTTAAACCTGTAAACAATGAGACTATTTTATATGGAATTGGTGCGGTAAAACGAGTTGGTAGGGGGGTGGTCGAAGGCATAGTGGAGGAGAGAAATGCCAATGGTGCCTTTGAGAGCTTGTTGGATCTTTGTTGTCGACTTGATACTCGAAAGGTCAACAAGAGAGTGCTAGAGGCCTTGATCAAGAGTGGTGCCATGGACCAGTTAGGGGAACACCGGGCAGCACTGATTGCAGATATTGGAAAAGTTACCCAGGCTGCTGATCAGCAGCACCAAAATCAACAGATCGGTCAGTTTGATATGTTTGGTATTGTGGATGTTCCGGTCATCAAATCCAACGGAAGTGTCGTTGATCAGTGGAACGAAGAAGAGAGGCTTGCTGGGGAAAAAGAAACCCTGGGTCTGTACTTGACCGGACATCCATTTCATCGCTTCTCCGGAGAGTTGAGGGATATCGTCACCCAAAATGTCACGATGATGAATCTATCGAAACCGGGAAATGGGGTGTTTGCTGGTTTAATCGTCGCGAAAAGAGTATTGAACACTCGTCGGGGGAAAATGGCTTTTATCACTCTGGATAACTCCGTTGATAGAGTAGAGGTTAGTTTATTTTCCGAGAAGTTGAAGCAAAATGCAGAAATCCTAAATAAGGATAGTGTGCTGATTGCGCAGGGGGAGCTCAGTACGGATGAGTTTAGCGGTGGCTGCCAGATGAGGGTGGATAATATTTATGATTTAGAGCAGCTACGAAACTATTATCTCCGGGGCATTAAAATTACTATTGCCGAGCATGGGTTGAGCAGTGAAACATTTTCCCAACTAAAGGAATTGCTTACTGAGCATTTTGGTGGATCCGTCGAAATTTCAGTTTTATATGAACGAATCAAAGGAGAAGTCGGGGAATTGAAGTTGGGAGATCAATGGAAAGTGAAACCCAGCCAACTTCTATTGGACCAACTAACGGACATTTTCGGTGTCGACTCCCTGAAATACCAATACGATGCTTCTTCGATACGGGGAGGAGTCCAACCTGAGTTGGCGGGTGAGCTCGAATCCATGTCTCTTGGCTGATTAGCCATTAATGACAGTTCGCATATCATGTATTTCTATACAATATGATCGCTAGTCTCGACTCCATGCAGTTGGGGATGGTGTATTTCCTTTTTGTGTGGTCAGGGTTTGTGAGAAGCAGCCTGGGATTCGGTGGAGCGGCATTCGCGATGCCGTTGATGTTACTCATAGTGAATGAGCCCCTCCTATGGCTGCCTATTATTGCAAACCATTTATTGATTTTTTCCATTCTTACGGTCTACGACCGCCTTAAAAACATAGACTGGACTTCACTTGGAAGAGGTTTGGTTATCCTCATAATTCCAAAATTGATCGGCGTTTTCGGTTTATTGCATCTGCCTAACGAGGTGTTAGCAATAATCATTTATGGTGTGACATTCATCTATGGTTTGACCTGGGTTTTCAACTATACATTCGCTAGCAAGAATAGGGTTGTTGACGGAGTGTTGTTGGTTATCGGAGGTTATGCCAGCGGCACTTCTTTAGTGGGGGCGCCGCTGATTTCTGCGGTGTTTGCAAGACATGTATTGGTTCAAAAGCTCCGGGACACGCTATTTTTATTGTGGATGATTTTGGTAACGATAAAGGTATCCACTTTTGTTGTTTTGGATGTGGATTTGCAGTTTGCGTATACTTTGTATTTTCTGCCCATGGTCGCTGCAGGACATTGGCTGGGGTTGCAAGCCCATAACTATCTGATCCAGGGAAAAGGGGAAAGATACAAAGCCGTGCTGGGGAGTATTCTGTTGCTTATTTGTTGTTATGGTTTGTGGAAAAACGTATTGGCATACGGATGAGGTTACTAATCACCGGGCGGATGACGTTGGTGCAGATCAGCTAGCGCGTAGACGAGCCCGGTGAAATAGAAACCCGTAGAAACCCGTAGAAACCCGACGTAACGGGGTTTTGCATATGTTCCGTTGTTAAAAATGGGTTCCGTTGTTAAAGATGGAACGCAACACCCAACTCCTGGAACCATTTGGGAGTTAGGGTGCTTTTGATCAGAGTACTAATCGAGTTGACTGATATCTCGCACAGCACCTCTCGCTGCACTGGTGCTCAGCACTGCGTAGGCTTTAAGGGCAGAGCTAACCACCCGTTCCCGGTCAGGTTTCCAACCTACTTTCCCTTTGGCATCCATCTTTTCCCGACGACTTTCCAAAATATCATGGTCAACCGCGAGATGGATTGATCGGTTGGGAATGTCGATCTCGATGGAGTCGAATTCTTCGACCAGTCCGATGAGGCCGCCTTCCGCAGCCTCTGGCGAAACGTGTCCAATGGATAGGCCAGAAGTTCCGCCCGAAAAACGACCATCGGTTATCAGTGCACATGCTTTCCCGAGTGCTTTGGACTTGAGATAAGTCGTCGGATAAAGCATCTCTTGCATTCCCGGTCCTCCCCGTGGTCCTTCATAACGTATTACCACAACGTCCCCGGCGACAATGTGGTTTCCAAGAATGCCATCAACAGCGGCTTCCTGACTTTCGAAAATTCGGGCTCTACCGGTAAACTTGAGAATGCTCTCGTCTACCCCTGCAGTTTTTACAATGCAGCCGTCTTTCGCCAGATTGCCAAATAACACGGCTAGGCCACCATCGAGGCTGTAGGCATGTTCCAGGTCCCTGATACATCCGCTTTCACGGTCAAGGTCAAGGGAGACGTATCGTTTGCTTTGGCTAAATGCGATTTGGGTTGGTACGCCTCTGGGGGCTGATCGGAAAAAGTCTCTGGTTTGTTGGTCATCATTTGATCGAATGTCCCATCTGGAAATTGATTCCGACATACTGGCCGTATGGACGGTAGGTATGTTCCCATTGATTAATCCAGCCTTGTTGAGCTCACTCAAAATCGACATAACGCCGCCGGCTCGATGCACATCTTCTACGTGATACTCAGGTGTGGCAGGGGCGACTTTGCAAAGATTTGGTACCTTGCGACTCAGTCTATCGATATCTGACATTTTGAAATCGATTTGTCCTTCCTCCGCAGCGGCGAGCAAATGAAGGACAGTGTTGGTGGAGCCGCCCATGGCGATATCAAGAGACATGGCATTTTCGAATGCATCGAAGCAAGCAATAGTTCTTGGTAACGCACCATGGTCGTCCTTCTCATAGTAGCGCTTGGCGAGGGTCACAATGGTTCGTCCAGCTTCGAGAAAAAGGTTTTCTCTTTCACTGTGCGTAGCAACCAATGTGCCATTGCCTGGTAGCGATAGGCCCAATGCTTCGGTTAGGCAGTTCATGGAGTTGGCGGTGAACATGCCAGAGCAGGAGCCACAAGTGGGGCAGGCGGATCGCTCCATGGACTCTGATTCCTCATCCGTAACTGTATCATCCGCTGCAACCATCATGGCGTCCACCAAATCAACAGATCTTTCATGATCTCGCCAGGTCACTTTTCCTGCTTCCATAGGGCCACCAGAGACAAAAACAGCGGGGATATTAAGTCTCATTGCTGCCATTAGCATGCCCGGTGTGATTTTGTCGCAATTCGAAATACAAACCAATGCGTCAGCGCAGTGAGCATTAACCATATATTCTACGGAATCAGCAATGATCTCCCGGGAGGGTAATGAATAGAGCATCCCACCATGGCCCATGGCAATACCATCGTCAACAGCGATGGTATTGAACTCCTTAGCGACGCCACCCACTGATTCTATTTCTCTGGCGACTAGCTGGCCCATGTCTTTTAGGTGGACATGCCCTGGAACGAATTGGGTAAAGGAATTAGCAACGGCAATAATGGGCTTGTTGAAATCATCGTCTTTCATACCAGTGGCGCGCCATAACGCTCGCGCCCCCGCCATAGTTCTTCCTCGTGTTGTTGTCCATGATCGATAATCAGGCATATTTCTTTCTCTAGTGTTCTCTAAGGTAATTCGGAGTGTATCGATGGCACGATTCTATCAAAAACTAACGGCATGTAACCAAAACCGGGAAAGAATCAAAATGAAGTGAATCAATATATTCAATACGTGGATGCCAGAATATGGACCAGAATATGGGTACCAGACATTTGATGTCGAATTCCCATTTTTTGGCTGTTAACGCTTGACTATTAACGTCTGGCTGATAATTTTTATCTGATTCTTTTGCCGGATATTGTGGATGGAATTCGAGTCACGGGCCCTGGTATTAGTCTCTGATATTAGGTGGTAACGACATGCTATTTGTCTTCAATTAGCGACTTGAGCTGTCCATCAAGTACATCGAGAATCTCATTGTACTTAAATGCGCCGACCTTCTCTCCCTGTTTTTTTAAATTAACGTAATTAGGACCGCACCAAAGCCCCAGATCCGCATCGTCAGTTTCCCCGGGCCCGTTGACCCTGCAGCCCATGACGGCAATGGTGATTGCATGATCTTTAGCATAAAGGGTCCGTTCCTTCACTTTTTGTGCTAGTTCAATGAACGCCTCATTTTCGACTCTTGAACAACTTGGGCAACTGATCAGATTGAGTTTCTTTTCATCGAAATGTACCACGGTCCTGACTCGCCCCTGTGCGATATCTTTCAATATTTGACGACCGGTGCTGATTTCCAGGTGTTTATCGTCATAGGGCAGTGTTAGTGAGACACGCACGGTATCACCAATGCCTTTTCCAATTAGTTGCTCGAAGGCTATTCTGGTTTTCTCCACACCTTCCGGGGGCATTCCTGCTTCAGTAACGCCAAGATGTAAGGGGATATCAGGTCGTATTCTGGCGTATTCCTGATAAGCCTCGATAACTTTCTTTGGGTCGGAATCTTTAAGAGAGACGCAATATCTCGTAAAACCCAATGTGTCTAGCCAGTCACTGTGTTCCAATGCGCTCTCTACCATGGGCTTGATGGAATGAGGATCACTTTGATTAATAAGCCTAGCGGGATCCACTGATCCTGCGTTGACTCCGATCCTCATCGCACAGTCGTTTTTCTCTGCAATATCCACTAGATATTGAACTTTGTCCTTCCAGGGTTTTTTCTTTTCATGGTGATAGAGGTGACCCGGGTTGTAGCGAATCTTGTCAACATGTGGAGCCAGGATCTCGGCGAGTCGATAGTTTTCCTGTAAGTCGACGCTTAGAGTCGCGTTTGAATTCGCCCGAAGTTCTATGAGTGCCTGCGCATCTTTTTTGTTGTCCGCTGCGATGCGAATAATATCCGCTCCTGCGTCTTCCAGAGATTTGAGTTGTTTAAGGGTGGCAGGTATATCGGTAGTGGGGGTAGCGCACATGCTTTGCACTGCGATAGGGTGGTTATTACCGATGAAGACATCGCCTATTTTAACTTCTCTGGTCTGATTTCGCTGGATCATGAGGTATGATGACTGAATGATTTTCGGGCATCGTACCCTATCGTTTCTTCCATGGTGAATCAATCTTTTCTGTGCAGAATTGAAGGTGTGTTTTATGCTTCGGTTGATTGTTTCTTAATGTCAATTTGTTTTTTTTGGGTCCATGGTTTTTCCTGGACTTTTGCCTAACTTGCTGGGTGTGAAAATATAAACTCAGAATAGCTGTTGTGGATGAATTCCAGTGATGAATTATAATGTTGAGGAGATTGCGAAGCGTCTAAAGTCGCGAAGCCAGGGTAAGGTGCCTTTTATAGAGCTTTTCGAAACCATTGAATCCACCAACAGCTATCTGTTGAGTGAAAAAAGTGTCGCAAATCGTGTTTGCCTTGCTGAGAATCAGACCAAAGGCCGGGGTCGGCGAGGGCGACATTGGCATTCCATTCAATCTGGTTCAGTATTGATGTCGATGGGCTGGGAGATACAGGGGCAGGACGTCAGGGGGTTATCGCTGGTAGCCGGGTTGGCTGTGGTGCTGGCATTGGAGGAGTTCGGATTAAAGGGGATAGGGCTTAAGTGGCCAAATGACTTACTTGTATATGGAAAAAAAATAGGTGGAATTCTGGTGGAGCTAAGCGGTAAGAAGTGTGTGATCGGCCTGGGGTTAAACATCGATACGCCGTTTGGTATCGAAGCAGATATTGACCTCTCCTGGAGTGATCTAAAGCAGTCTGGGCTAATTGTTGACGTCAATGATCTGGTGTCTGCGATAATTTATAATTTTGATGAGGCCGTACTGGAATTTTTGAGCGATGGCTTTGTCTGCTTTCAGTCACGCTGGAATGCCTGCCATGCCTATCAGGATAAAAGGATTATTGTCTCCACCCAGAGTGAGATATGGAGAGGAATTGCCAGGGGAGTAGATTTTCATGGTGCACTGGTTGTTGAGATGGATGGTGAAACGAGGAGCATTGAATCCGGAGAAGTTAGTGTTCGATTGTGCGAGTCAGCATTATGAAGCTACTTATTGACGTAGGTAATCAAAGGACTAAATTGCTGGATTCCTGTCGGTTATCTAAGAAGCCAGACATCGCTCCTGATGTGGTTAACAATGATTCTCCCAGATTTGCCGAGGAAATAGGCCGCTGCCTGGAGAAAATAGAACTCCCCAACTCTATCTGGATCTCAAGCGTTTCAAATCCAGTGCTGGAGCAATTATTATCGGATTGTGTGTTTATACGTTGGGGTCTTCGACCTGAATTCCTAAAGTCAACCCAAGGGCAAAATGGAGTGAATAACCACTATATTAATCCCTCACAGCTGGGTGTCGATCGGTGGATGGCGATTATCGCCGCCAGGCATGTTTGCAAAGACAATGGTGTGATTGTGATTGATGCTGGAACTGCGGTGACATTAGATTATGTTGATGTCGATGGTGGCTTTAGAGGGGGGGTTATCTTTCCGGGCATTCAAATGATGCAAAAAGCATTGAATATGCAAGCGGAAAAAATTACTATCCCGTCGCCCAATAGTGAAGATATTGATCAACGGTTGAAAATGACAAACACTGATACACAATCTGCTGTTAAAAATGGCGCCGAACTTGCGGTGACAGCAGCAATTGAGTCAGGGATCAATCGTATATTGCTATCCTGGGAAGCAATGGCGCGGGTGGTCATAACCGGAGGAGACAGTAAACGAATTATGGCATTAACAGATTATCCCATACAGCATCATGCGAATCTTGTATTGCAGGGTATCAACGTGGTAGCTGAGGAGGTTCAGCAAGCATGAAATGGGTTGCAGCATTATTAATGGTGGTTAATGTGGCCATTTATCTGTCCGTGGGAAGTCGGTCCGTTGATGTCGACTCGTCCGTTGGAGATAATCTGGATGTCAATATTGAAGGAATGTTATTGCTAAATGAATCTTCGAAGCCTGTTTCTGATTTGCAAGAGGGGATAGTATCTGCCAGAGAGATCACGCCGCTGGTAAAAGAGGACACTATTTCAAAAATACTGCCGTCTGGAGACGGTTCATCCAACCTTTTAACGGATGCGAATGCATGTTATCGGGTTGGCCCTTTTAAGTCGGATGAAACGCTCAATCTTGCGACTCAATGGATGAGTGAGAGAAGGTTTGAGTTTAACCAGACGACCAGTCAGAGTAGGCAGCTCAAGGCAACGCGAGTCTATCTTGGGCCATTCGATAATGCTGCATCGGCAGCGCCAACAATTAGCCAGCTAAATGTTGCTGACCTGGATCATTTTGTTTATAAAAATGATGACGGGCTAATTCGTATTTCATTGGGATACTTTACGCAGGAAGGTTTAGCTGAGAAGTTCCTCACACATCTGTTGTCAACGGGCATCGAGGCAAAATCGTCACCTGATTATCGGCAATTAGGACCATTCCACTGGTTGGAGGTGAGGATGAGTGATGGGTCTCAGGTATTGTTAGAAAGCCAGTCATGGGTAAATAAGGGAAGCTCGGTTTCCAGAATGGAATGCGCCTGATTCAAAGTCCGGAGATAGAGTCACCGGAGAGCAGGTCCTGGTTTAAAAAGAGAGCGAATTCTTTGGCGATAAGGCCTGTGCACATTTTCCATTTTTTCGTTTCATTTTGTAACTCAAGAAGAAACAAAAATATCAATTTAACCATTGCATTTATTGGTGGCTTTTGAGTACAATCGCGCTCCATTTTGGATTTGGGGGCGTTGTCGCGCTCAAGCCCCGGTCAAAAATGGTTTAGTGCTGATGTCAGAAGTGAATTTTTGACAATCGAATATGCCTGCATAGCTCAGTTGGCTAGAGCAGCTGATTTGTAGAAAAATTGCACCTTGGTAGGGAAACCTGTCAAGTGGAGGCGGCTAAAACGGGGAAACCTTAACTGTGTTGATACATTTTTTCTGTGGCTTTCTGTGGAATGTATTTGCCAGCTGGCAATCCCGTGCTATCTGTTTGGGTTGAGGAGTTTCCTGGCCTGGAGACAGAGAGTGTAGAGACTTTACACCGCCCACCTAAAACAACTTGATTGTCAGGGTGAAGAGAAAGTCCAGACCCCAAACTCTCAGGTGAGAGGCCGCGAAAGCGGTAGTAGGTAAGAATCAGCAGGTCGTGGGTTCGAGTCCCTCTGCGGGCTCCATTTCGTGTGTGGGTTTACGAGATGGTGCTAAGAGATAAGGATTGAGATGTCCGTCACTTTCAGTGGGATATCTTTATTGATTTTAAGATTTGAAGCGATAGTTTTGGAGGGGTTCCCGAGCGGTCAAAGGGGGCAGACTGTAAATCTGCTGGCTCAGCCTTCGGAGGTTCGAATCCTCCCCCCTCCACCACTACTATTTCCAGCTTTAGTCTGAGCGGTAAGTGCGGGTGTAGTTCAACGGCTAGAACCTCAGCCTTCCAAGCTGATGATGTGGGTTCGATTCCCATCACCCGCTCCATCAAGGTTTGAGAAAACGTTGAGAGCGAAGGTTATGCTTCGTGAGGGTGTTTTCCGTCTTATGAGGCCCACATAGCTCAGTCGGTAGAGCACTTCCTTGGTAAGGAAGAGGTCACCGGTTCAAATCCGGTTGTGGGCTCCAATGGTTGTAGCAATGGTTTGGCCAGGGTTGAAGTTGATGTGTTGATTCGTATCAGTGTGGCTGATTTGCCGGGCTGAACAAGTATGATTTGCTGAATTTTCTGGAATTACAAAAATGGCGAAAGCGAAATTTGAAAGAACGAAGCCGCATGTAAATGTCGGCACGATCGGTCACGTAGACCACGGTAAGACGACGCTGACAGCGGCGATGACGAAAGTGCTCTCCAGCAAGTATGGTGGGGAAGCGCAGGATTTTGCGCAAATCGATAATGCCCCGGAAGAGCGTGAGCGAGGCATTACGATCTCGACAGCCCACGTTGAGTATGAAACGGCAGAGCGTCACTATGCGCACGTTGATTGCCCGGGTCACGCGGACTATGTCAAGAACATGATCACGGGAGCGGCCCAGATGGATGGAGCGATTCTGGTATGTTCGGCAGCCGATGGGCCGATGCCCCAAACCCGGGAGCACATACTGCTTGCGCGTCAGGTAGGGGTTCCGTATATCGTTGTTTTCCTGAACAAGGCGGACATGGTTGACGATGAAGAGCTGATGGAGCTGGTTGAGATGGAAGTCCGGGAATTGCTGGATTCGTATGAGTTTCCAGGTGACGATACGCCGATTATTTCGGGAAGCGCGCTGAAGGCGCTGGAAGGTGATCAGGGTGATGTGGGAGAGCCGTCGATTCTTCGATTGGCGGAGGCGCTGGATAGCTATATTCCGATGCCGGAGCGAGCGGTAGACGGAGATTTTCTGATGCCGGTAGAGGATGTTTTTTCCATTTCAGGTCGTGGTACGGTGGTCACCGGTCGTATAGAGCGTGGAGTGATCAAGGTAGGAGAGGAGATTTCGATAGTAGGTATTCATGACACGAAGAACACGACGTGCACGGGAGTTGAGATGTTTCGCAAGCTTCTGGATCAGGGCGAGGCGGGAGACAATGTGGGTGTTCTTCTGCGTGGTACGAAGCGGGAAGAGGTAGAGCGTGGTCAGGTTCTTGCGAAGCCGGGATCGATAACACCGCATACCCATTTTGAGGCAGAGGTTTATATTCTGTCGAAGGACGAGGGAGGACGTCATACGCCATTTTTCCAGGGATATCGTCCACAGTTTTACTTCCGCACGACGGATGTAACAGGAGCCTGTGAGCTGCCGGAAGACATAGAGATGGTGATGCCGGGTGATAACGTAAAAATGACGGTGAGGCTGATAAATCCGATTGCGATGGAAGAAGGATTACGCTTCGCGATTCGTGAAGGTGGTCGAACTGTTGGCGCCGGTGTGGTTGCCAAAATTATTGAATAAGACTTATCCAAATTTATAATAAGTAATCGCCCGGTAAGCTTTTGCTCGCCGGGCTTTTGCGCTAGATGAGTTGTAAAAACTGAAGTAGTCAGATCGAAGGCCAGTAGCTCAATTGGCAGAGCGGCGGTCTCCAAAACCGCAGGTTGGGGGTTCGATTCCCTCCTGGCCTGCCACTTCGTTCTAACAATTGCTACTTTGGGCCATTTTCGAAACGACTTTTGGGTGGATTAAATGATCGACAAGATCAAGTTGGTAGCCGCAATACTGATAATTGTAGTTTCAATTTTTGCATATTACTATTTCGCAGACATTATGCAGCTGGCTCGCATAGGGTTTGTTGTAGCAGGGGTTGCAGCTGGTGCTGGTCTTATGTCGACCACCGCAACCGGTCAATCAGCCTTTGCTTTTATTAAAGGCGCAAATATCGAGCGCCAAAAAGTAGTGTGGCCCACAAGAAGAGAAGCCATGCAGGTGACGATAATGGTGATTATATTGACCATCATTCTTGGCTTGCTAATGTGGCTATTTGATTCTTTGTCTTTTTACGGTATTTATGATCTTGTGCTCAGGGTGAGAGGTGGCTGATATGGTTGATGATACGATGGCACAGGATGGACAAAATACGGAACAGCCGACTAAAAAGCGATGGTATGTCGTCCAGGCTTTTTCAGGGTATGAGAAGCACGTTAAAAAGGCCATTCAGGAGCACGTGGAGCGAGCTGAAATGGAGGCGTTCTTTGGTGAAATTCTGGTTCCCACTGAAGAAGTAGTGGAAATGAAGGGGGGGCAGAAAAGAACAAGTGAGCGAAAATTTTTCCCCGGATATGTGTTGGTCAATATGGAAATGACGGACGAGAGCTGGCATCTGGTAAAAGGTGTTCCAAGAGTGGCTGGTTTTATTGGTGGAACAGAAAATCGCCCTATGCCTATTAAGGATAGAGAGGCCCAGGAAATTATCCAGCAGATATCTGACAGCGTGGATAAGCCGAAAATGAAATTTACGTTCGCCCCTGGGGAAATCGTTCGGATCGTTGATGGCCCATTTCAGGACTTTAACGGAACCGTTGAGGATGCCAATTTTGAGAAGGCGAAATTACGAGTGTCTGTGACGATTTTTGGTCGTTCCACACCCGTTGAATTAGATTTCACACAAGTTGAAAAAGGTTAGATTCTAACCTCCTTTTTTATTAACCGGGGAGCCCTGTTTTATATCGGGCGTTTGCACCCATTTCGGAGTCAACATAATGGCAAAAAAGATAGATGCGTATATAAAACTGCAGGTGCCGGCTGGCGATGCCAAACCGAGTCCCCCTGTTGGTCCCGCATTGGGGCAGCATGGTGTGAATATCATGGAATTCTGTAAGGCATTTAATGCAGAAACCCAGGACATGGAAAAAGGCATGCCGATTCCTGTTGTGATCACGGTATATGCAGACAAGAGTTTTACTTATATTAAGAAGACACCTCCGGCTTCCGTGCTCCTGAAAAAAGCTGCCGGGATTCAAAAAGGGAGTGGTGTTCCTAATAAAGATAAGGTCGGAACGATCACAAGAGCGCAGTTGGAAGAGATTGCGAAGATAAAGGAGCCTGATCTTAGTTCTTACGATATGGATCAAGCGGTTCGTATTATTGCTGGTAGTGCCCGGAGCATGGGTCTGGAAACAGAGGGGGTAGTTTAAATGGCTAATTCAGGAAAACGTATTACTGCAGCAGCGGCCAAAGTTGAACGTGAAAAATTGTATCCTTTGGGTGATGCTTTCTCTTTGGTGAAGGAGATTTCTTCGGCGAAATTCGATGAAACCATTGATGTGGCGATTGCCCTTGGGGTCAATGCCAGAAAATCGGATCAAAATGTGCGTGGTGCAACCGTATTACCAAAAGGCACGGGTAAGGTGGTCAGAGTCGCAGTGTTCGCTGATGGTGAAAACGCTGAAGCAGCGCAAGCTGCTGGTGCGGATATTGTTGGTCTGGAGGATCTTGCCGATCAGGTAAAAAAAGGCGAAATAGATTTTGATGTCTGTATTGCTACGCCAGACACCATGCGAGTGGTTGGTCAACTCGGTCAGATTTTGGGTCCCCGGGGAATTATGCCAAACCCTAAGGTTGGCGCCGTTACTACTGATGTGACCAGGGCTGTGACTGACGCAAAGTCCGGTCAGGTTCAGTACCGTATTGATAAGGCAGGTATCATTCATTCTCCAGTTGGAAAGTCTTCTTTTTCTTCAGAAGACCTGGAGGAAAACCTGAATTCCCTCATTGCTGCGCTGATTCGTTCAAAACCGGCTTCAGCAAAAGGACAATATATTCGTCGCGTTTCAGTCTCCAGTACCATGGGGCCTGGCGTGAAAGTCGATCGCTCAAGTATTTCAGCGATCAAATAGGTTTTGGGGTTTCATGCAGATTTTTTTTCTGGATGAGATTGTCAAAGACCGCGGGTGAGCTTTGCTCTTAAGGATTCGCATCTAGTTTGCTCTATTTGCTAGTCGCCAGCGTAGACGGTGGCCCGAAGTCAGGAATTCCCCTGATGCAGGACACCATTTTTGTTAAATGGGAGTGTGTTTATGAGCTTAAGTCTTGAACAGAAAAAAGCTGTCATTAGTGAAGTGTCCGATGCAATTGGATCGGCACAAGCTGGTGTTCTGGCTGAGTATCGTGGACTGACAGTTGCACAATTAACCGCATTGCGTAAGGACGCGCGAAACTCAGGCGTATGGGTCAAGGTAGTTAAGAATAATCTTGCCCGGCGTGTGATTTCAGGCTCTGATTTTGAATGTCTTTCAGAGCATTTTGTCGGACCCGTTATTTTTTCTGCATCCGAAGATCCAGTTGCGGTTGCGAAGGTAATGTCCAGGTTTGCGAAAGATAACGATAAATTGAAAATCACAGTGGGAGCGATGAATGGCTCACTGATTGATTTGAATGCTATCGAAAGTCTTTCGAAACTACCGGGTCGCGATGAGTTGCTTGCGAAACTGATGGGTACGATGAATGCACCTGCTCAGAAATTTGTATCGACGCTCAATGAAGTTCCTACCGCGTTTGTCCGAATGCTATCTGCTATTGCTGAGGCAAAACAGGCAGCGTAACGACCCTTTGGATAATTGTGTACTGTTTTTAAGTAATATTTTTTAGTGTTCCAGCTATCAGGAGCAAATACTATGGCTTTAAGTAAAGAAGAAATCCTCGACGCAATCGCCGAGATGTCAGTGCTAGATCTGTCTGAGTTAATCAAAGACATGGAAGAAAAATTTGGTGTATCAGCTGCTGCTGCTGTTGCCGTTGCTGCACCAGCTGGTGGTGGTGAAGCGGGCGCCGCAGAAGAAGTGAAAGATGAGTTCGACGTAATCCTCTCCAGTTTCGGTGAGAAGAAGGTCGGTGTTATCAAAGCTGTTCGGGCTATCACTGGATTGGGTCTTAAAGAAGCAAAAGACCTCGTTGAAAGTGCTCCAGCAGCCATCAAGGAAGGTGTTTCAAAAGCTGATGCGGAAGAAATGCAGAAGCAAATTGAAGACGCTGGTGGTACTTCTGAACTTAAATAGAATTTTCGTTCTAATAGGTTCAGTAATAGCAAGACGGGCGTTAAAACCCGTCTTGCTATTCTTTGTTTGGAGAGATGAATTATTGAATTCAAATTTCTAACTGGTTGAGATAACCAGTTAGAAATTTGATTTTAAGTTGAGGTAGATCTGATGACAGTTTATTTCCATAGACTGTTTTTGGATTAAGACTGTTTTTGGGCGATCTGTACACGAGGACAACTAGTGGGCTATTCTTTTACCGAAAAAAAGCGAATCCGTAAGAACTTTAGCAAGCGTTCAGATGATTTTAAGGTTCCTTATCTGTTAGCTACACAGAAAAAGTCCTACTACCAATATCTGCAAGCCGATACTCCCCCTAAGCAACGAATCGATCAGGGTATTCAAGCTGCGTTTAAATCGGTATTTCCCATCGAAAGCTATAATGGAAGCGTTATTCTTGATTTTGTTACATATCGTCTGGAAAAGCCAAGATTTGATGTGACCGAATGCCAACAACGGGGGCTGATTTATTCCTGCCCTCTCAGGGTTGTGCTACGCCTTGTTATTTTTAACAAGAGCGGAAGTGGGAAGAAGCCAAAAGATGTCATTGAGCAAGAGGTTTTTCTTGGTGATATGCCGTTGATGACCGATAACGGAACATTCATCATCAATGGAACAGAAAGGGTTATCGTTTCTCAACTTCATCGTTCCCCAGGGGTTATTTTTGACCATGATGGCGGAAAAACACATGCTTCACGTAAACTGCTTTTTACTGCGAGGGTTATTCCTTATCGGGGCTCATGGCTGGACATGGAGTTCGATCCAAAGGATTTACTTTATATCCGAATAGATCGTCGAAGAAAGCTCCCTGCAACCATTATTTTAAGAGCTCTCGGGTATAGCACCGAGGAAATCCTTTCGATGTTTTTTGAGAATGATACGTTCAATCTCAAAGGTAAGACAGCGACGCTTGCGTTGGTTCCGGAAAGACTACGTGGACAACAACTGGAATTTGATCTTAAAGCGGCTAAGGGTAAAGTTCTGGTCGAAGCCGAAAAACGAATTACGGCTCGGCATATTAAGGAATTGGAAAAGGCAGGGATCAATCCAATTGAAGTGCCAAAAGAGTTTATCGTAGGAAGGACTCTGGCCAGAGATATTATCGATAAATCCACTGGTGAATTGTTGATAGCGGCGAATCATGAGATTGTCGAAGAAACACTGGAAATACTGGCCGAACATAATGTCTCAGAAATTGAAACAATCTATACCAATGACATTGATTGCGGGCCGTTTATCTCAGAGACATTGAGAATCGACCCCACTGAATCGGAAGAACAGGCCCAAATTGAAATTTATCGCATGATGAGACCGGGCGAGCCTCCAACCAAAGAAGCCTCTGCCGCACTGTTTGCAAATTTATTCTTTAATCATGAGCGGTATGACCTTTCCGCTGTGGGTCGTATGAAACTCAATCGTCGTCTCGGACGAGAGACCGACGAGGGTCCTGGTACGTTGAGTAAGCAGGATGTTGTTGACGTAATGAAAAAAATTGTCTCGTTGAAAAACGGAAAAGGCGAGATTGATGATATTGATAACCTTGGTAATCGACGGGTCAGGTCCGTTGGAGAGTTGGTTGAAAACCAGTTTCGAATAGGCCTGGTTCGAGTTGAGAGAGCGGTTAAAGAACGTTTGAATCTCGTAGAAAGTGAAAATCTGACTCCCCAGGATCTGATTAATGCGAAGCCCGTTGCGGCGGTTGTTCGGGAGTTCTTTGGCTCCAGCCAATTGTCCCAGTTTATGGACCAAACCAATCCGTTATCAGAAGTAACTCACAAGAGAAGGGTCTCTGCACTAGGCCCTGGTGGACTTACCCGGGAGCGAGCGGGTTTTGAGGTTCGGGACGTGCATCCAACACACTATGGTCGCGTCTGCCCCATCGAAACCCCGGAAGGCCCAAATATCGGTCTAATTAATTCGCTTGCATGCTTTGCTCAGACCAATGAATATGGCTTTCTGGAAACCCCCTATCGGAAAGTGGCAGATGGAAAAATAACCGATCAGGTGGATTATCTTTCTGCCATTGAGGAACATAAGTATGTCATCGCCCAGGCTAACGCAGTGTTGGATTCGGGAGGTACGTTTACTGATGAGTTAGTTTCCTGCCGTCATAAAAACGAGTTCTCGTTATCGTCGCCGGAACAGATTGATTATATCGACGTTGCTCCGCAGCAAATTGTATCGGTGGCTGCGTCGCTGGTACCCTTTCTTGAGCATGACGATGCTAATCGGGCGCTGATGGGTGCGAACATGCAACGTCAAGCAGTGCCCGTGTTGCGTAGTGAAAAGCCCTTAGTAGGTACGGGTATGGAAAGAACCGTGTCCATTGACTCTGGCGTTACGGTTGTGGCTAAACGGGGAGGGCTTGTTGATTCTGTTGATGCTTCCCGCATTGTGGTGCGCGCGAATGATGATGAAGTTATCGAAAATGAGCCGGGTGTCGATATCTACAATCTGACTAAATATCAACGTTCAAATCAAAATACCACCATTAACCAACGTCCACTTGTGAAGTTGGGAGACACGGTTTCCCGGGGTGATGTTCTTGCCGACGGACCTTCGACAGATATGGGTGAACTGGCTTTGGGACGTAATGTACTTATCGCGTTTATGCCCTGGAATGGTTATAACTTCGAAGATTCAATCCTGATCTCGGAGAGACTGGTTAAGGAGGACGTCTACACTTCTATTCATATTGAGGAATTGTCCTGTGTTGCGAGGGATACCAAATTAGGATCTGAAGAGATTAGCCGGGATATTCCTAATGTTGGCGAAAGTGCACTGTCGAAACTTGATGAGTCCGGCATTGTGTATATTGGTGCCGAAGCTCAGCCCGGGGACGTTTTGGTCGGAAAGATTACGCCCAAGGGTGAAACTCAATTAACTCCGGAAGAAAAGTTGCTTAGAGCCATTTTTGGCGAAAAGGCCTCTGACGTTAAGGATACGTCCTTGCGTATGCCCGCAGGGATGAAAGGCACGGTAATCGACGTTCAGGTTTTCACCCGGGAAGGTTTGGTGAAAGATGCCCGGGCTGCTGCAAATGACGATGATGAATTGACTATGGTACGTAAGGACCTTAATGATCAGTTGCGTATCGTTGAGGGTGATTCTTTTGCCAGAATCGAACGTTTGCTGCATAACCATGTGGCAGAAGGAGGTCCCAATGGTCTTAAGGCCGGGGATAAGGTCACAAAAGACTATCTGGAACAGTTATCCCGTAAGGAGTGGTTTGATATTCGATTACGTAATGAAGATGCCAATGCAGCGATCGAGAAAATACGCGATCAGCTGGAAATGCAGCGCAAAGAGTTCGATCGACGATTCGAAGAGAAACGTGAAAAGATTGAAATGGGCGATGATCTTGCCCCTGGCGTATTAAAAATTGTGAAAGTTTTTGTTGCAGTCAAACGTCGTCTTCAGCCGGGAGACAAAATGGCGGGTCGTCATGGAAACAAGGGGGTTATCTCAAAAATTGTCCCCATTGAAGACATGCCTTATATGGAGGACGGCACTCCGGTAGATCTTTGCCTAAACCCTCTCGGGGTTCCATCCCGGATGAACGTTGGTCAGGTTCTTGAGACCCACCTGGGCTGGGCCGCCAGTAATTTGGGCAGCACGATTGATGACATGCTTCGTAAGAACAAAAAGGCAGATCAGATTCGTAAATTCCTTGGAAAGGTTTATAACACGAGTGGAAAGAAAGAAGATCTCGATAGTTTTAGCGATGAAGACATTTTTGATTTGGCGGGAAACCTGAAAAGAGGCGTCCCAATGGCGACTCCTGTTTTTGACGGCGCTGAAGAAAAAGAAATCAAAGGAATGCTGAAATTGGCTGGTTTGCCTGAAAGTGGCCAAACGACACTTTTTGATGGCCGCACCGGTGAGGCGTTTGATCGACCGGTCACCTGTGGGTATATGTATATACTCAAGCTGAATCACCTTGTTGACGACAAAATGCATGCCCGCTCCACTGGCCCTTATAGTTTGATTACCCAGCAACCCCTTGGAGGCAAGGCACAGTTTGGTGGTCAGCGATTTGGAGAGATGGAGGTTTGGGCGCTTGAGGCTTATGGTGCTGCATATACACTTCAGGAGATGTTGACAGTTAAATCAGATGATGTCGTTGGACGCTCCAAAATCTACGAAAATATTGTCCGCGGGGATCACGGTATGGATGCTGGGATGCCTGAGTCGTTCAACGTTCTGGTTAAAGAAATTCGTGCTTTGGGTCTCAATCTTGAACTCAAACAGGACGTCAACTAACCATCAACCGAAACATACAGAGGTAGGTCCAAATGAGAGACATTTTTAATCTGTTTAAACAGAGTGATACGGTTGAAGATTTTGATTCCATTCGTGTCAGTATTGCATCACCGGAGAAGATTCGGTCCTGGTCTTTTGGCGAGGTCAAAAAGCCTGAAACAATTAACTACAGAACTTTTCGGCCTGAGCGGGATGGCTTGTTTTGTGCAAAGCTATTTGGTCCTGTTAACGACTATGAGTGCCTGTGTGGCAAATACAAGCGGCTGAAACATCGGGGGGTTATTTGTGAGAAATGTGGCGTTGAAGTCACTTTACCGAAAGTACGAAGAGAACGGATGGGTCATATTGATCTTGCCGCTCCATGTGCTCATATCTGGTTTCTAAAGTCACTTCCATCCAGACTTGGTTTGTTGCTTGATATGACGGTTAGGGAAATGGAAAGGGTTCTGTATTTCGAGGCTTATGTCATTGTCGACCCTGGTGCCACTGATTTTCAAAGGGGTAGTCTTCTCACCGAGGAGTCCTATCTCGATGCTATCGAAACCTTTGGAGATGAGTTCGAAGCAGGTATGGGGGCTGAAGCTATTCGTTCTTTACTGAGTGAGATCGATCTGGAGGAAGAGGCTTCGTTGTTGCATGAAGAGTTGGATTCCACAAAGTCTGAAACAAAGATCAAAAAACTGACTAGTCGTCTAAAAGTGGTTGAGGCATTCATTAGTTCAGGAAACAATCCTGCATGGATGATTATGGATGTGCTACCCGTGCTTCCACCAGATCTCCGCCCTCTGGTTCCCCTTGAGGGTGGTCGTTTTGCAACATCAGACCTCAATGACCTTTATCGCCGAGTAATCAATAGAAATAATCGATTGAAACGTTTGCTCGATCTGAATGCTCCCGATTTGATTGTGCGCAATGAAAAAAGGATGCTACAGGAAGCTGTGGATGCCATGCTGGATAATGGTCGACGAGGTAAAGCCATAACGGGTGCCAACAAACGTCAGCTTAAATCTATCTCTGACATGATCAAAGGCAAACAGGGACGCTTTCGTCAAAATCTCCTGGGTAAGCGGGTAGATTACTCTGGGCGTTCGGTTATCGTGGTTGGTCCAACGCTTAAGTTGCACCAATGTGGTTTGCCGAAAAAAATGGCATTGGAGTTGTTCAAGCCATTCATTTTTAGCAAACTTGAACTTCGCGGATTGGCGAGCACCATCAAACAGGCAAAAAAAATGGTGGAGATGGAAAGCCCAGAGGTTTGGGATATTCTGGAAGACGTGATTCGTGAGCATCCAGTGATGCTTAACCGTGCTCCTACTCTCCACCGTTTAGGTATTCAGGCGTTTGAGCCGGTGTTGATTGAAGGAAAAGCCATTCAGCTTCACCCTTTGGTTTGCACACCTTATAACGCGGACTTCGACGGAGACCAGATGGCTGTTCACGTTCCGTTGAGTATCGAAGCTCAGTTGGAAGCTCGTTCGTTAATGATGTCTACCAACAATGTTTTGTCTCCCGCCAATGGAGAACCAATTATTGTTCCGTCCCAGGACATTGTTTTGGGGCTTTACTATATGACTCGGGAAAGCGTTGATGCCATAGGGACTGGTTGCTATTTTTCTGATCTTAGTGAATTGCGTCGCGCATATGAGTCCCGACAGGCCCATCTGCATGCTCGAATCAAGGTCAGGATTCCAGTATTGGACGAAAATGGCGAAGAAAGTGATGAGACCAGAGTGCTGGATACCACTTTGGGTCGAGCGCTACTCTATGAAATCTTGCCTAAGAAACTGGATTTCAGTTTGGTGGATCGGCCAATGAAAAAGAAAACGATTTCAGAACTGATTGATGTTTCCTATCGAGAGGCGGGTCTCAAAGAGACAGTGATATTCGCTGACCAATTGATGTATACCGGATTTAGGATGGCGGCACTCTCTGGTGTGTCCATCGGTGTGGACGATATGGTTATTCCAGAGAGTAAGGCCAGAATTCTGGACGAGGCGCAAAGAGAAGTGGTTGAAATCCAGCAGCAGTATAGTGCGGGCCTTCTAACGGACGGTGAGCGATACAATAAGGTTATCGATATCTGGACCAGAACCAGTGAGCAGGTGGCTGACTCCATGATGAGAGAGTTGGGAGTCGATAAAGTTACTAACCTGGATGGCGAAGTCGTAGAACAGGATTCGTTTAACTCCATCTACATGATGGCGGACTCGGGTGCCCGAGGATCTCACGCTCAGATCAGACAGCTTGCAGGTATGCGGGGTTTGATGGCGAAACCGGACGGATCGATCATCGAAACGCCAATTACCGCAAACTTCCGCGAGGGTTTGAATGTTCTCCAGTACTTTATTTCTACTCACGGTGCGCGTAAAGGTCTGGCGGACACGGCATTGAAAACCGCGAACTCGGGTTATCTGACCCGGCGTCTTGTGGACGTTTGTCAGGATCTGGTAGTAACAGATATTGACTGCGGAACGACTAACGGTCTGTCGAGAGAAGCCCAGGTTCAAGGAGGGGAGGTGGTTGTTCCGCTTAAGGACAGGATTCTTGGTCGATTTGTGACAGAAGACATAATTAACCCATCTACGGGTGAGATTGTCGTTTCATCTGATGAAATGGTTGATGAGAGATTGGTTGAGAGAGTTGAAGAAGCCAATATTCATGAAGTCACTGTTAGATCTGCGGTTACCTGTGATACCCGATACGGTGTGTGTGCCAAATGTTATGGTCGCGACCTCGGGCGAGGACATGTCATTAATATCGGTGAGGCAATCGGCGTGGTAGCCGCGCAGTCCATCGGTGAGCCTGGAACCCAGTTAACTATGCGTACCTTCCATATCGGTGGTGCTGCTTCGGGTTCTTCCGTCATTAGCCAGGTAGAATTGAAAAACAGCGGTAAGATCCATTTGAAAGGCGTTAAACTGGTTCGTAATAGTGAGGGAAAAAGTGTTGTTGTAACCCGCTCAAGCGAATTGATTGTTCAGGACGATCACGGTCGAGATCGTGAACGCCATAAATTACCTTATGGCGCTGTGCTTGGAATTGAAGAGGGTTCTAATGTTGAAATAGGCGATATCGTGGCGACCTGGGATCCCCATACTCATCCGATAGTGACCGAAGTTGGCGGAAAGATTGTGTTCACTGACATGGTTGAAGGCGTCACGGTAAATATGCAAACCGATGAGCTCACTGGCAGGAGCACGTATGTGGTGCTTGATCCACAACGACGAAGAGGCAGTGCTCATGATATTAAGCCAACAATTAGTCTGGTAGACCCCAAGGGAAATCCCGTAAAAATTCCTGGCACTGACGTTGACGCAAGATATCAGTTACCACCGGATTCCATTGTTATGCTGGAAAATGGGCATGAGGTACAAAACGGTGATGTGTTGGCAAGAATACCCCAGGAGTCATCGAAGACCCGGGATATTACGGGTGGTTTGCCGAGGGTTGCAGAGCTATTTGAAGCAAGAAAACCGAAAGAACCTGCGATCCTCGCGGAGACTGGTGGCGTTGTGTCATTCGGAAAAGAAACCAAAAGTAAATACCGATTGGTTATTACCGGTAAGGACGGGGAATCTAATGATACGTTAATTCCGAAAACGCGAAGAATCAATGTCTTCGAGGGGGAAACGGTTGAGCGAGGAGAGGTTGTTGTAGACGGTCCTCCATTGGCTGCTGATATTCTGGCTTATCGGGGTGTGATCGCTCTTGCCGATTACATCGTCAATGAGGTTCAGGATGTTTACCAATTGCAGGGCGTCAAAATAAATGACAAACACATCGAAGTGATTGTTAGACAAATGCTGAGAAAGGTGAAGGTTCTTACGGTGGGTGATAGCGGATATTTGCCGGGTGAGCAAGCGGAGCGATCTTTATTGTTGGATGAAAATGAAAAGCTCATTCAGGAAGATAAAGAACCTGCTACCTATGAACCAGTATTGCTCGGTATCACAAAGGCGTCTTTGACGACGGAATCATTTATTTCTGCGGCTTCATTCCAGGAGACAACGCGGGTTCTCACTAACGCTTCGGTAAACGGCAAGGTAGATCGCCTGCGCGGCCTTAAGGAAAACGTCATTGTGGGTCGACTTGTTCCCGCAGGAACAGGCCTGGCTTTCCATGAGGAAAGAAAACGAAATCGTAGTGAAAATATGCTGAAAAACCAGGAGCTTGAAGATCTCTTGAGTGCCAGTAGTGAAGGTCTGTCAGACATCGACGAGATCATGGTTTCTGACAGTTAGAACAAACCCTGTATCGAAACGCTTTTCCATAGAATGTCGAGCAAAGCAATATAATTGTTATTGCTTGACAGGCCTTGGTTCAAAGCATAGAATCGCCGCCCCGTGGGTCTATCCGGTAAACCATTTGGTTTTCCGTTCAACCCATCGGAGAAGTGAAAAAGTTAAACACGAGATAATTTGAACGAATGCCAACACTAAACCAATTGGTTAGAAAGCCGCGAAAAAAGCAGGTCAAAAAATCCAATGTTCCTGCGTTGCAGGCATGTCCCCAAAAAAGAGGTGTATGCACTCGGGTTTACACAACGACGCCTAAGAAACCAAATTCCGCATTGCGGAAAGTTGCGAGGGTGAGGTTGACCAATGGTTTCGAAGTAACAACCTATATTGGTGGTGAAGGGCATAACCTGCAGGAACACTCTGTCGTGCTTTTAAGAGGCGGTCGGGTAAAGGATTTGCCGGGTGTTCGGTATCATACTGTGCGAGGAGCTCTGGATACGTCTGGAGTTTCTGATCGTAAGCAGGGACGATCGAAATACGGTGCCAAGAGGCCCAAGTCTTAAGAACTTAAATCAGCCCTTTCCCGGGCCTTGTGGTTGGCTTCAGGCCACCCGCCTTTTTGAAAACTCCCGTTCTTTAGGTTATTCCTGAAGGGGATTCGCTTAGTGTTTTTTGAGCGTATTTTAAGGAATGACAACAGAAATTAACAATAACCTTATAAGGTAAGGGCGATTTTTTTCGCCTTGCATTTTTATAACGAGCCGAAAGGTTGTCGAGACCAAAGACATGCCAAGAAGAAGAGAAGTCCCGAAAAGAGAAATTCTGCCCGATCCCAAGTATAAGGATCAGACAGTTGCCAAGTTCATTAATATAATGATGCTGGATGGTAAGAAGTCTATCGCTGAAAAAATCATGTATGGTGCTTTGGACATGATAAGGGAGCGGGGCAAGGAAGACGCTATCGGCGTTTTTAACGAAGCTCTGGAGAAGGTAAGTCCGGGTGTTGAAGTTAAAAGTCGACGTGTTGGTGGTGCCACTTATCAGGTGCCTGTGGAAGTTCGACCGAACAGGCAAATGGCATTAGCAATGCGCTGGTTGGTCGATGCCGCCCGTAAGCGAAATGAGAAATCCATGACCGCCAGATTGGCGGGTGAGTTTATCGATGCTTCTGAGGAGCGCGGAACCGCGGTGAAGAAACGCGAGGATACTCACAAAATGGCCGAAGCGAATAAAGCGTTCTCGCATTATCGTTTCTAGCTATTTAACCTTTTCCACCCCTTAGCCTCGATAGATAATCCTGTGAGCAGAAAGACTCCTCTTAACCGGTACAGAAATATTGGCATTATGGCCCATATTGATGCTGGGAAGACGACGACCACTGAGCGCGTGCTTTTCTATACTGGATTGTCCCACAAGATTGGTGAGGTTCATGACGGTAATGCGGTGATGGACTGGATGGAGCAGGAGCAGGAAAGGGGGATTACGATTACTTCTGCTGCCACTACCTGTTTTTGGAGTGGCATGGCCAAACAGCACCCAGAGCATCGAATCAATATTATAGACACTCCGGGGCACGTTGATTTTACGATTGAGGTTGAGCGGTCGTTAAGAGTGCTAGATGGGGCTGTAGCGGTGTTTTGTGCTGTAGGCGGAGTTGAGCCCCAGTCAGAAACTGTCTGGAGACAGGCTGACAAATATCGGGTTCCAAGAATGGCTTTTATTAATAAAATGGATCGCGTTGGAGCCGATTTTTTTCGCGTAATAGATCAAATTAAATCTCGCTTGGGAGCTAACCCGGTTCCAATGCAGATTAATATCGGATCTGAGGATCGCTTTGAGGGAGTCGTCGATCTGGTGAGGATGCAAGCGATTCATTGGGAAGAGGAAAATATGGGTGTGTCCTTTGTGCAAAAGGAGATTCCTGATGAGTTGCTGGAGTTGGCCCAAAAATACCACGAGCAATTGGTGGAGGCTGCTGCGGAAGCAAGCGATACACTGATGGATAAGTATTTTGAAAAAGGAGGGCTTTCTGAGCAGGAGATAACGGAAGGTATTCGCATCCGAACTCTCAGAAACGAAGTGATCCCAATTTTTTGCGGATCCGCTTTTAAGAATAAAGGAGTTCAGTCGATGCTTGACGGTATTCTTGACTTCATGCCTAGCCCATTGGATGTGGAGGCGATTCGAGGTCTCTCCGCGGATGGGGCTAAGGAAATTGTAAGGCAGTCTGATGATGCAGAGCCCTTCGCGGCATTGGCCTTCAAAATCATGTCTGACCCGTTCTTTGGCCAATTGGTTTTTTTCCGTGTCTACTCGGGTGTAATGGCTACCGGTGATACGGTTTTGAACTCAGTCAAAGGAAAGAAAGAGAGAATTGGCCGTATTCTTCAAATGCATGCGAATGACAGAGAAGACATTAAAGAAGTTCGTACGGGAGATATTGCGGCAGCGGTTGGTCTAAAGAGCCTTACCACAGGGGATACTCTGTGTGCTGTTGGTGCTCAAGTTGTGCTGGAGCGTATGGAGTTTCCTGAGCCAGTGATTTCTCAGGCAGTGGAGCCCAGGACCACGGTGGATCAGGAGAAGTTGGGTGTTGCGTTGGGCAAATTAGCCCAGGAAGATCCTTCTTTTAGGGTTAGGTCTGATGAGGAGTCCGGACAAACTATTATTTCGGGAATGGGTGAGCTGCATCTGGAAATTATTATTGATCGCTTAAAGCGCGAATTTAGCGTAGATGCGAATGTAGGGAAGCCTCAGGTTGCGTACCGCGAAACCATAAGTAGCGCTGTGGAACAGGAACACAAGTATGCTAAGCAAACCGGTGGGCGGGGCCAATACGGGCACGTCCATTTACGACTGGAGCCCCGGGAATTAGGTGCTGGTTATGAGTTCGTGGATGAGATTAAAGGTGGTGTTATTCCTAAGGAATATATTCCATCGGTAGACAAGGGTATTCAGGCGGCCATGCAGTCAGGGGTGGTAGCAGGGTATCCAATGATTGATATCAAAGCGACACTTTTTTTTGGATCATACCATGACGTGGATTCGTCTGAGCATGCATTTAAGGCGGCGGGTAGCATGGCCTTTAGAGAAGGAGCTCGGGCTGCGGGTCCGCAACTTCTCGAGCCAATGATGGCGGTGGAGGTTGTGACCCCGGAAGAATACATGGGTGGAGTTAACAGTGATTTGAGCTCCCGAAGAGGAATGATTCAGGAAATGGAAGATTCTGGTAGCGGGAAAATTGTTAGGGCGGAAGTGCCTTTGTCTGAAATGTTTGGTTATGCCACCTCCTTGAGATCGGCGACTCAGGGTCGGGCAAATTACACCATGGAGTTTAAGAAATATGCTCCGGTGCCTGGTAAGGTGGCCGAAGCCGTTAAGAACGGCTAGCTGAACAAGTATGATTTGCTGAATTTTCTGGAATTACAAAAATGGCGAAAGCGAAATTTGAAAGAACGAAGCCGCATGTAAATGTCGGCACGATCGGTCACGTAGACCACGGTAAGACGACGCTGACAGCGGCGATGACGAAAGTGCTCTCCAGCAAGTATGGTGGGGAAGCGCAGGATTTTGCGCAAATCGATAATGCCCCGGAAGAGCGTGAGCGAGGCATTACGATCTCGACAGCCCACGTTGAATATGAAACGGCAGAGCGTCACTATGCGCACGTTGATTGCCCGGGTCACGCGGACTATGTCAAGAACATGATCACGGGAGCGGCCCAGATGGATGGAGCGATTCTGGTATGTTCGGCAGCCGATGGGCCGATGCCCCAAACCCGGGAGCACATACTGCTTGCGCGTCAGGTAGGGGTTCCGTATATCGTTGTTTTCCTGAACAAGGCGGACATGGTTGACGATGAAGAGCTGATGGAGCTGGTTGAGATGGAAGTCCGGGAATTGCTGGATTCGTATGAGTTTCCAGGTGACGATACGCCGATTATTTCGGGAAGCGCGCTGAAGGCGCTGGAAGGTGATCAGGGTGATGTGGGAGAGCCGTCGATTCTTCGATTGGCGGAGGCGCTGGATAGCTATATTCCGATGCCGGAGCGAGCGGTAGACGGAGATTTTCTGATGCCGGTAGAGGATGTTTTTTCCATTTCAGGTCGTGGTACGGTGGTCACCGGTCGTATAGAGCGTGGAGTGATCAAGGTAGGAGAGGAGATTTCGATAGTAGGTATTCATGACACGAAGAACACGACGTGCACGGGAGTTGAGATGTTTCGCAAGCTTCTGGATCAGGGCGAGGCGGGAGACAATGTGGGTGTTCTTCTGCGTGGTACGAAGCGGGAAGAGGTAGAGCGTGGTCAGGTTCTTGCGAAGCCGGGATCGATAACACCGCATACCCATTTTGAGGCAGAGGTTTATATTCTGTCGAAGGACGAGGGAGGACGTCATACGCCATTTTTCCAGGGATATCGTCCACAGTTTTACTTCCGCACGACGGATGTAACAGGAGCCTGTGAGCTGCCGGAAGACATAGAGATGGTGATGCCGGGTGATAACGTAAAAATGACGGTGAGGCTGATAAATCCGATTGCGATGGAAGAAGGATTACGCTTCGCGATTCGTGAAGGTGGTCGAACTGTTGGCGCCGGTGTGGTTGCCAAAATTATTGAATAAGACACGCCATTACTTTATTAAACATTTACCTAAATCAGAGTCACGAGAGAAAACAGAATAATGGTTGAAAATCAAAAAATCCGAATTAGCCTGAAGGCTTTTGATCACAAGATGATCGATCGTTCTGCGTTGGAAATTGTCGAAACGGCGCGTCGTACTGGTGCTTTGGTTATGGGGCCGATTCCATTGCCAACAAAAATAGAGAAATATACGTTGTTGCGTTCTCCTCATGTAAATAAGAAAGCCAGAGACCAGTTTGAAATTCGGACTCATAAACGCATTCTGGATATTATCGAACCCACTGATAAAACTGTCGATGCTCTTATGAAGCTTGATTTATCTGCTGGTGTGGATGTGGAAATAAAGCTCAACTAAAAAGTTGGCGATCAGAACGAATAGAAAAGTAAAAATAGGTTACTAAAAATGTCACTCGGACTAGTTGGAAAGAAAATAGGTATGACCCGGGTATTTACTGAAACTGGTAATTCCCGACCGGTTACAGTAATTGAAGTGTCGCCCAATCGTATCACTCAAGTGAGGACCATGGAGAATGATGGTTACGACGCCCTTCAGGTCACCGTTGGCGAGCGTCGGGCAAGTCGTGTGACGAGTCCAATGAAAGGACATTTCGCGAAGGCGGGGGTTGAACCTGGTAGAGGGCTTTGGGAGCTCAGGCCTACCGACCCTGTTGAGCACGCGGCGGGTGAGGAACTCACTGTTTCGCTGTTCTCGGAAGGCCAGAAGGTTGATGTGACCGGCCAGTCCATTGGTAAAGGTTTTGCTGGTGTTATGAAAAGACATGGCTTTGCTGGAGGTAGGGCAACCCATGGTAACTCTAAAGCTCACCGTCTTCCGGGTTCCATTGGAAACGCACAGGATCCAGGGCGTGTTTTTAAAGGTAAGAAAATGGCTGAACACATGGGTGCAGCTCAACGGGTGCAACAGAATTTGGAAGTTATCAGAGTTGATAGTGATAGAAACCTGATTCTTGTTGAGGGTTCGATTCCTGGATCCAAAGGCTCAGATGTCATCATCAGGCCTTCGGTGAAAATGAGTTCGAAGAATAGCGACTCTGAATAGCATAGCTGAAGCGAAGAACGATGAGTATTCAACTGAAAGTAAATAGTGTGTCTGGTAGCGAAGTTGGCAATGTCGACGTTTCTGACGTCAATTTCGGTGTCGACTTTAACGAGGCGCTGATTCACCAGGTTGTAGTAGCCTATCAGGCTGGTGGTCGATCAGGCACTCGTGCGCAGAAGAACAGATCTGAAGTGAGTGGTGGTGGAGCAAAACCATGGCGACAAAAAGGTACAGGACGAGCCAGAGCTGGTACAATACGCAGCCCGATTTTTCGTGGTGGCGGTCAAACGTTTGCCTCTTCGACCCAAAACTTTGAGCAGAAGGTGAACAAAAAGATGTATCGAGCTGCAATTCGTTCGATCCTTTCGGAATTAAATCGTCAGGAACGATTGATTGTGGTTGATGGATTTGCATTAGACGCGCCGAAAACTAGGGACCTTCTCGGCCAGCTTGATGGTTTGGGTGCGCCTGAGGCTCTGGTTGTGCTTTCGGGGTCAGATCACAATGTTGAATTGTCTGCGAGAAACCTGAAATACGTATCGGTTTGCAGCAATAGCGAGATAAATCCTGTCAATTTGATAAGTCATGAAAAAGTAATTATGACAGCGGATGCGGCAAAAAAGATTGATGAGGCATTACGATGAATAAAGAGCGGCTTTATCAAATTATTCTGAAGCCAGTTATTTCGGAAAAAACAACGATAGCGGCGGACAAGCACGGTCAGATTGTGTTCCAGGTTTTGCCTGACGCAACGAAGATCGAAATTAGTGCTGCAGTCGAGGAGCTTTTTGAGGTCAAGGTTAAGTCTGTCCAGGTTTCCAACGTCAAAGGTAAGGAAAAACGGTTTGGTAGGGTTCAAGGAAGAAGAAGCAATTGGAAAAAGGCTTATGTTAGGTTGCAAGAGGGTCATGACATCGATTTTCTTGGGATGGCCGGAGCATAAGTAATAATTTTTTGCCGAAAAAATCAGTATTGAGTAACTAACTATGGCATTAGCAAAACAAAAACCGACTACCCCCGGTCGTCGAGGCATGGTCAAGGTGGTGACACCTGATCTGCACAAAGGTAAGCCTCATGGGCCCCTGTTGCAAGCAAAGAAGGCGATCAGTGGTCGGAACAACGAAGGCCACATCACTGTACGTCATCGAGGGGGCGGTCACAAACGTCACTATCGAATTGTTGACTTCAAACGGGATAAGGATGGAATTGGAGCGGTAATCAAACAGATTGAATACGATCCAAACCGTAGTGCTCACATTGCGTTGCTGGTTTATAGTGATGGGGAGCACCGTTATATGATTGCTCCAAGGGGATTAACAGCCGGTGACAAAGTCATGTCTGGGGTTGGTGCGGGATATAACGTTGGGAACTGTATGCCGCTACGCAACATCTCAGTGGGAACCGTTGTTCACTGTATCGAATTAAAGCCGGGGAAGGGCGCTCAGATAGCTCGCTCAGCTGGCGCATCCGTACAGTTCATTGGTAAGGAGGGCGCTTATGCCCAGCTTAGATTGAGATCTGGGGAGATGAGAAAAGTCCATCTCGATTGCCGCGCCACAATTGGCCAGGTTGGTAACTCAGAGCATAGCCTAAGAAAATTGGGTAAAGCCGGAGCTAAACGTTGGCGAGGTATTAGGCCGACTGTTCGTGGAGTTGCCATGAATCCGGTCGATCACCCGCATGGTGGCGGTGAAGGCAGGACCTCAGGTGGCCGTGACCCTGTATCACCATGGGGAATGCCAACCAAAGGTTATCGTACACGTTCAAATAAACGTACTTCATCAATGATCATACGCAGGCGGAAGAAATAGCAATGCCACGTTCAATTAAAAAAGGTCCTTTCGTCGACCATCATTTATGGTCAAAAGTTTTAAAGGCCAAAGAAGAAAACTCTCGCAAACCGATTAAAACCTGGTCAAGACGATCAATGATTATGCCAGAGTTTGTTGGGATCACCATTGCCGTTCATAACGGTAGGCAGCATATGCCGGTTCTTATCAGTGAGAATATGGTTGGGCATAAGTTGGGAGAGTTTGCTCCAACTCGTACATATCGTGGCCACATTGCGTCAAAAAAGGCTAAATAACTATGCAAGCTAAATCAGTAGCGAAATATATTCGCCTCTCACCTCAAAAGTGTCGCCTGGTTGCAGATCAGGTCAGGTCTCTGCCCGTTGAACGAGCTTTGGAGATTCTTGAGTTTAGTACCAGGAAAGGTTCGTTGCCCATGAAAAAGGTGCTCGAGTCGGCCATAGCCAATGCTGAGCACAACGAAGGTGCTGATATTGATGAGCTTTGGATTAATCAGGTAATGGTGGATGAAGCACCTACTTTGAAGCGTTTTCGTGCAAGAGCGAAGGGGCGGGGTACAAGAATTCTTAAACGTACCTGTCACATCACGCTGAGTGTCAGCGACGAACCAAGAATTTCGCAAAAAAAATAGCGAGCGGAGAATATAAATGGGTCAGAAAGTACATCCTAACGGTATCCGGTTAGGAATTGTTAAAGATTGGAGTGCGAAGTGGTACGCTAATAGCGGAAACTACGCAGCTACCCTTGAGAACGATCTCAAAATCCGCCAGTTCCTGGCTAAACATCTGTCGAATGCGGCTGTCAGTAAAATAGCTATAGATCGACCCGCTCAGAATTTGAATATCACTATTTTTACCGGGCGGCCTGGTATCGTTATTGGTAAAAAAGGAGAGGATATCGAAAGACTCCGTCACAAGCTCACAAAAATCAATGGCGCTCCTGTTCAGGTGGCTGTTGAGGAGATTCGTAAACCTGAGCTTGATGCCAAACTGGTTGCTGAGAATATTTGCCAACAATTAGAAAAGCGCATTATGTTCCGACGGGCAATGAAAAGAGCCGTACAAAACTCGATGAGACTCGGCGCCGAGGGCGTTAAAGTTATGTTGGCAGGTCGTTTGAACGGTGCGGAAATCGCGAGAACTGAATGGTATCGGGAAGGGCGTGTGCCGCTGCATACACTTCGTGCAGACATCGACTATGGTGTACACGAGGCCCACACTACCTATGGAATCATTGGCGTAAAAGTCTGGATTTTCAAAGGTGAAATTTTCGAACAAGAAAAGGCTGCGTCTGAAGGCGTAGAACAAAAGAAAGAACTGGCATAGTTCGGGGTTAATGGAAAATGCTTCATCCTAAAAGAACAAAATTCCGCAAACAGCATAAAGGCCGCAATCGTGGCTTGGCAAGTCGCGGAAATAGAGTGAGCTTCGGTGAGTTTGGTCTTCAATCCTCTACCAGAGGGCGTTTGACTGCCCGGCAAATCGAAGCCGCTAGAAGAGCTATCACCCGTCACGTAAAACGGGGCGGTCGAATCTGGATTCGTATATTTCCAGATAAGCCAGTTTCAAAAAAGCCTCTTGAAGTCCGTATGGGTAAGGGTAAGGGTAATCCCGAGTTCTGGGTTGCATTAGTTCAGCCTGGTACCGTGCTTTACGAAATTGAAGGGGTTTCTGAGGAGCTGGCACGAGAAGCCTTTCGCTTGGCCGGTGCCAAGTTACCACTACAAACAACTTTTGTGAGACGTCAGGTAGGCTAAGATGAAAGCTTCTGAATTAAGAACTAAAAGCGTTGAAGAGCTCAACGAAGAATTGCTTGGTCTTCGGAAGGAGCAGTTCAATCTTCGGATGCAACGAGGTGCAGGTCAGTTAGCCAATCCAGCTCGTTTCAACATTGTGCGAAAAGATATTGCCAGGATTAAGACGGTTCTGACAGAGATGGTGGGTGATAAGTGATGACGACAGATACAGCAGTGGTAGAAAACTCCGAAGTTGCTAAATCAGGACGACTGGCGGAAGGAAGTGTTACAAGCGCTTCAATGGATAAGACCATTACCGTTCTTGTGGAGCGTAAGATCAAGCACCCCATTTATAAAAAATATATTCGGCGATCAACGAAATTGCATGCACACGACGAGCAAAACATATGCCAGGTCGGCGATATCGTTCGCATCGAAGCATGTAGGCCATTATCCAAGTCAAAAACCTGGCGATTGGTTGCAGTATTGACAAAAGCGGTTTAGCCGTAACGTTTGGGAGTTAACAATGATTCAGATGCAATCGATGATGTCCGTTGCCGATAACAGCGGAGCTAAGAAAGTGATGTGTATTAAAGTGCTTGGTGGATCCAAGCGCCGATATGCCGGTATTGGAGATATCGTGAAAATCACCATTAAGGAAGCGCTACCCAATAGCCGCGTGAAGAAGGGGGATGTTTATGATGCAGTTATTGTCAGAACCCGAAGTGGGGTTCGACGACCAGACGGCTCTCTTATTCGTTTCGATCAAAATTCAGCAGTTTTATTGAACGCAAACCATCAACCTATTGGTACACGGATATTTGGTCCTGTCACCCGTGAACTGCGCTCCGAAAAATTTATGCGTATTATTTCATTGGCGCCAGAAGTTCTGTAACCGGGACTCCACCGAACTTCCATATTAAGAGTAATGACGATGCAAAGAATCAAAAAAGGTGATGATGTCATAGTGCTTGCCGGTCGCGATAAGGGTAAGCGGGGCAATGTCCTGGACACCATTGGGGATAACAGAGCTTTGGTTGACAACGTTAATATTGTTAAGAAGCATACCAAAGGAAACCCAAATACAGGGGAAACAGGAGGGATTCTTGAGAAAGAAGCACCTATCCATGTCTCTAACCTGGCGTTATATAACCCGGTGACAAATAAAGGCGAGCGGATTGGTTATAAAACTTTAGAGGACGGCCGAAAGGTACGTTATTTTAAGTCCAACGGCGAAGTTATTGATCTCGCATAAGGCGATATCACAACCTGTAGAATAAAAGCTATTAGAATGTCTAGATTACAAGAGTTGTATAAAACAGAGATCGCTCCAAAACTCCTGGAGGAGTTTGGATTTGCGAGTAGTATGCAGATTCCCAGGATAACAAAAATCACCCTTAATATGGGTTTGGGTGAGGCAGTAGCAAACAAGAATGTGTTGCAAAACGCCACTGCAGATCTCGAAAAAATAACGGGGCAAAAGCCGGTTGTTACCAAAGCAAAGAAATCAGAGGCTGCTTTCAAAATTCGTGAAGGTTGGCCAATCGGGGCAAAAGTTACGCTGAGAAAAGAACGTATGTATGAGTTTTTAGATCGTCTCATTTCAGTAGCTGTGCCACGAATTCGGGATTTCCGGGGACTATCAAGCAAGTCATTTGATGGCCGTGGGAATTACGCATTCGGACTAAAGGAACAAATTGTTTTTCCAGAAATCGATTACGACAACGTTGATGCATTAAGAGGTATGGATATCTGTATTACAACCTCAGCAAGCAACGATGATGAAGCTAGGGCTCTGCTAAGAGCATTCAACTTTCCTATGAAGAGCTAAGCAAATGGCCAAAAAATCCATGATCGCGCGTGAGGCTAAGCGCGCAAAGTTAGTTAGTAAATATGCTCAAAAAAGAAATGAGCTGGTTCAGGTTATTTCAAATCTGGAAACTTCGGGTGAAGATCAATGGGAAGCGATGATCGCTTTGCAGAAATTGCCCAGGGACTCCAGCAAGGCACGCCGTCGTAATCGCTGTGCGCTGACGGGACGCCCCCATGGGTATTACAGAAAATTTGGCCTTTGTCGGAACAAGCTAAGAGAAGTAATCATGCGGGGAGAAGCTCCCGGTGTCGTAAAGTCGAGCTGGTAACAGTTAGGAGAATATATAAATGAGTATGTCTGATCCCATTGCGGATATGTTGACCCGTGTTCGTAACGGGCTTCAAGCCCGAAAAACCAGCGTGTCAATGCCTGCTTCGAATAGCAAAGCAGCAATCGCCAAAGTGCTACAAGATGAAGGCTACATCAAGGGCTTTGCAATTTCTGGTGAAGGCGCAAGCAAAAGTATGTCCATCGATCTGAAGTATTTTCAGGGAGAGGCGGTTATCGAAGAGATCCAGAGAGTGAGTTTACCAAGTCGTCGGGTCTACAGTAGTTGTGATGATTTGCCAACAGTCAAAGATGGATTGGGAGTCGCTTTAGTCTCTACTTCCAAGGGTGTAATGACCGACAAAGCTGCACGTCAGCTGGGTGTGGGCGGCGAAGTCATTTGCACCGTCTTCTGATTGGAAAGCTAACAGTTTAACAAGAGTAAAGTCATGTCACGTATCGCAAAAGCGCCGATTTCTATACCCTCCGGTGTGGAAGTATTAATCGAAGAAGGAACAGTTCGAGCTAAAGGCCCTAAGGGTGAGCTTAGTTTGAATCTGGCACGGGATATTCGTCTGATACAGGAAGAGGGTTTGCTGAGTGTTGAGACAGCCGATGCTACTGATAAGGCAAAAAAGGCTAAGAACCTGGTTGCCATGTCAGGCACCACCCGAGCCATGGTTAACAACCTGATAGTGGGAGTGTCCCAGGGTTTCGAACGCAAGCTGAATATCATTGGTGTCGGGTATAGAGCGCAAGCCCAGGGAAATAAACTAAACCTGAGTCTCGGTTTTTCCCATCCTGTTGCCTACTCTTTGCCGGAAGGCGTCACAGCGGAGACACCTACGCAAACTGAAATAGTTTTGCGCGGAACAGATAAACAGGTTCTTGGGCAGGTTGCTGCGGAAATTAGATCATATAGACCGCCTGAACCCTATAAGGGCAAGGGGATTCGATATGCTGACGAACACGTTGTCCGTAAGCAAGCGAAGAAGAAATAACCAGAAATCACTGTAACTATTATGAGCGATAAAAACCGGGCTAGACTCAGAAGAGCGAAAAAGTCCAGAAGCAAAATAGCTAGATTGGAAGCGACAAGACTGTCAGTCCATCGTACTTCACAGCATTTCTACGCACAGATTTTTGACCATTCTGGTCAGTCAGTCCTCGCTTCAGCATCAACGTTGGAAGCTGGGCTTCGACAGGAGCTAAAATCTGGCGGAAACTGTGAGGCAGCAGTTGCAGTTGGTAAGTTATTGGCCGAAAAGGCGAAGAGTGCGGGTATCGAAGATGTTGCATTTGATCGATCAGGATTCCGCTACCATGGAAGAGTTAAGGCTTTTGCCGACTCTGCTCGTGAACACGGTTTGAAATTTTAATTCCACATTATTATCATGGCTAAAGCAAGAGAACGAGACAACGCGCGTAAAGACAATTATCAAGAGCAGTTGATAAACGTAAGACGGGTTTCAAAGGTAGTAAAAGGTGGGCGTATTTTTGGTTTTTCCGCACTGACAGTTGTAGGAGACGGCGAGGGACGTGTGGGAATGGGTAGAGGTAAAGCCCGTGAGGTACCTATTGCTGTTCAAAAATCAATGGAAGATGCGAGACGGAATATGTTTAAGGTCCAAATGAAGGGAGCCACGTTACAGTACCCGATGATTGGTCAGCACGGATCTGCTCGTGTTGTTCTTAGACCAGCGACTGAAGGTACCGGAATCATTGCCGGAGGGACGATGCGGGCAGTGTTCGAGGTCATGGGTTTGCAAAATGTCCTGGCGAAGATTATCGGAACGACTAAACCCGTCAATGTCACTCGGGCGACGATATCGGCACTTCGAGGTATGAAGAGCGCTAGTTATGTTGCCGCTAAGCGCGGTAAAGACGTGAAAGAATTACGCTAGATACAAGATTCCCGTTAAAGAGTACGTATAGATTAGAGGATTGGGTAATGGCTGAAGGTAAAAAACTGCAGGTTACTTTGGTGAAAAGCATGAATGGTCGATTGAAAAAACACCAGGCATGTGCGCGAGGATTAGGACTTAGGCGTATGCACCATACAGTTGAGGTGCTAGATACACCTCAAAACCGCGGAATGGTAAAAAAGATATTTTATATGGTGAAGTGTGTAGAGGTCTAGGGATCCTATATTTCCTTCTATATTCACTACGCACAATTAGATCTGAGACATGCAAATGCGACTGAACACGATAAAGCCGGCCGAAGGGTCCAAAAAAGTAGCCAAAAGAGCAGGGCGTGGACCTGGGTCCGGGCTAGGGAAAACTGCTGGACGAGGGACTAAAGGACAAAAGTCAAGATCAGGTGGCTATCATAAAGTAGGCTTCGAAGGTGGACAGATGCCACTTCAAAGGCGTTTGCCAAAACGGGGCTTTCGTTCAATGACTAATAGGCACACCGCTGAGATCAGGCTAAATGAGCTTGCGAAAGTGGAGGGCGATGTCGCCGATTTGAAATCACTTCAAAGCGCAGGGGTAATCGAGCTTCATATTGATAGGGCTAAGGTAATATTGTCCGGAGAAATTAACCGAGCTATTACGGTAAGAGGCCTGACAGCTACTAAAGGTGCCCGCGCTGCTATAGAACAAGCAGGCGGAAAGGTAGAAGACTAGTGGCTAAATCAGGAGTTCCTTCCCCAGGAATGCTTGGAAATCTCTCTGAGCTCAAACAGAGGATCCTTTTTGTTCTTGGTGCCTTGGTTGTTTTCCGTTTGGGAACTCACATTCCCGTTCCTGGAGTTGATCCCGCGGCAGTAGCTGCTCTTTTCGATCAGACAAAGGGCTCCATCGTTGATGTGTTTAATATGTTTTCCGGTGGTGCATTGAGCAGGCTATCAATCTTTGCCTTGGGCGTAATGCCATATATATCTGCCTCGATAATCATGCAGATGATGACTTCAGTGGTGCCGAAGCTAGAGCAACTAAAGAAGGAAGGAGAATCAGGCCGAAGGAAAATTACTCAATATACCCGTTACTTTACAGTGGTTCTTGCTGTTTTCCAGGGCGTGGGTATCTCGGTTGCCATTGAAAGCCAGCAGGTTGCCGGCAGTCCTATCATTCTCATTCCAGGTATTGGATTCAAGATTATAACGGCTGCTACGTTGGTTGCTGGAACGATGTTTTTAGTCTGGTTAGGTGAACAAATAACCGAAAGAGGAATTGGGAACGGGATTTCCTTGATAATTTTTGGGTCTATTGTTGCGGGGCTACCTTCGGCGGTGGCAGGTACGTTGGAGCTGGCCAGAACAGGGGCATTTTCTCCTCTGGGAGTTTTAGCTTTGTTCGTTGGTGCGATTGCTATTACTTACTTCGTTGTATTTGTTGAACGGGGTCAAAGGCGAATTACCGTTAACTATGCAAAGCGTCAACAAGGCAGAAAAATGCTTTCCGCGCAAAATAGCCATTTACCCTTGAAACTGAATATGGCAGGCGTGATTCCGCCCATCTTTGCTTCCAGTTTGATTTTATTTCCCGCCAGTATTGGTAGTTGGTTTGGTCAGGCAGAGGGCATGGGCTGGTTAGGCGATCTTGCGACTAAATTACAGCCCGGCGAACCGATATACACTCTGGCTTATGGGGGAATGATTGTTTTCTTTTGTTTCTTCTACACTGCTATGGTTTTTAACCCCACGGAAATTGCGGATAATCTCAAGAAATCCGGGGCCTTTATTCCCGGTATCAGGCCTGGGGTGCAAAGCGCGAAATACATCGACGGTGTTGTCTCCAAGTTGACTTTAGTTGGCGCAGCGTACATTACCTTTGTGTGCCTTATTCCTGAGTTTTTAATTGTGAAGTGGAGTGTTCCTTTCTACTTCGGTGGAACCTCTTTGCTGATCATTGTGGTGGTGACGATGGATCTGATTTCTCAGGTGCAATCCCACCTAATGTCCAGACAGTATGAAAGTATTTTGAAAAAGTCGTCACTTACCGGCCCTCAGGGGATTAGGTAGTGCTGCTGTAAAATGACAATGTTGATATAGGAACTTAAAGTGAAAGTTAGAGCTTCAGTAAAAAAGATTTGTAGGAACTGCAAGGTGGTTCGGCGAAATAGAACCGTTTGTGTGATTTGTTCAGATCCGAGACACAAACAACGTCAAGGATAAAATCCCCGAATAGTACTGATATTCGATTGAAGGTAACGTCTAAGTTTGTTAGAATCCGGCGCCCTTCGAGATACCATCGATATTTAAATAAACTTACCAAGAGTATATAACGTGGCACGTATTTCTGGAATTAACCTGCCAAACCATAAACATATTGAGATTGGTTTGACATCAATTTATGGTATTGGACGTAAAACTGCGCAGAATATTTGTGATGCTGCGGGTATTGATCGATCAGCAAAGGTTCACAGCTTGAGCGAAGAACAGGCTGAAAGGCTACGTGCACAAGTTGCCCGATATGAAGTAGAAGGAGATCTCAGAAGAGAGATTTCTATGAATATTAAGCGACTCATGGATTTGGGTTGTTATCGTGGCTTGCGCCATCGCAGAGGCTTGCCGGTAAATGGGCAACGTACCAAGACTAATGCGCGTACCCGAAAAGGTCCGCCTCGTGCAGTTAAGAAATAGTTATAGGGGCATATCATGGCTAAGGTTAGCGCAAAAAATAAAGCAAAGACGAAGGTTAGAAAAAATGTTACTGCAGGTATTGCACATGTTCATGCAACCTTCAATAACACGATTATTACGATTTCTGATCGTCACGGAGATACCCTATGTTGGGCGTCTGCGGGAAATTCCGGTTTTAAAGGCTCAAGAAAGAGCACCCCTTTTGCCGCCCAGATGGCTGCGGAAGTTTGTGGTAAAAAAGCTCAGGAAATGGGCGTAAAGCAACTTGAAGTAAAAATTAAGGGACCTGGACCCGGTCGTGAATCCGCTGTGCGGTCTCTCAATGCATTGGGTTTTGAAATACATGCTATTTCTGATATCACCCCGATTCCACATAACGGTTGTCGACCACCTAAGCGTCGTCGTGTTTAGTCTACTGTTTAAACTAGGTAACTGTGCTAATGGCAAGATATATCGGACCAACCTGTAAGTTGGCCAGACGTGAAGGAACCGACCTCTTCCTGAAAAGCCCCGTTCGTACCATCGATTCCAAATGTAAGTTTGATCGTGCTCCAGGGGTAAAACCAGGCGGGAGACGTCCTCGTACCACTGTATATGGTACACAGCTTCGTGAGAAGCAAAAGCTAAGGAGAATATACGGCATCCTGGAGAAACAGTTCAGTAACTACTATAAGGAAGCAGCAAGGCTTTCCGGCTCAACCGGTTTAAATCTTCTGCAACTGCTTGAAAGCCGACTCGACAACGTTGTTTATCGTCTAGGCTTTGGGGTTACCCGCGCCGAAGCGAGGCAATTAGTAAGTCATAAGTCAGTTTTGGTTAACGGTCAGAGAGTCAATGTTGCCTCTTATCAGGTACGTCCTGGGGATGAGGTAGAGGTTGCCGAGAAGTCCAAAAAGCAACTTAGAATCACCTCTGCACTGGAAATCGCGGAGCAAATAGGTTTCGTTCCTTGGGTGGATGTGGATGTTAAAGGTGTTAAAGGCACTTTTAAAGCTTTGCCAGAACGCTCCGATTTGCCGCCTGATATCAATGAAGCACTGGTCGTTGCTCTTTACTCCAAGTAAAGAATTATTGTTTCAGTTTTGATATTAACTTCGTCTTAATTACGAGGAGTACAGATGCAGGATCCAACAGTCGAATTTTTGCGCCCACGCTCGGTGGAAGCAAAAACCATCGATGAACAGCTGTCACGTATTACAATTGAGCCTTTGGAAAGAGGTTTTGGGTATACCTTAGGCAATGCACTAAGACGTATCCTGCTCTCTTCCATGCCCGGTTGCGCTGTCACCGAGGTGCGAATAGAAGGTGTGTTACATGAATATTCGGCGCTAGAAGGCGTTCAGGAAGATGTCATTGATATATTGATGAACCTTAAATCTTTGTCTTTGATAATGCATGACCGCAACGAGGCGACATTAACACTGAAGAAGAAAGGCCCCGGGCGGGTGACTGCTAACGACATCGAACTCAATGATGATGTAGAAGTAGTTAATCTGGATCATCATATTGCAACATTGTCCAAGGACAGTGAGTTGGATATGGAATTGGTTATCAAACGGGGTAGGGGTTACGAAACCGCAGAAAGCAGGATGCTGGGAAGTGAAGAAACCCGTTCAATCGGCGTAATACAGCTCGATGCCTCTTTTAGTCCAATTAGTAAAATATCTTATTCCGTCGAAGACGCACGGGTTGAGCAGCGAACGGATTTGGACAGATTAATACTTGAAATCGAATCTGACGGATCTATCGACCCGGAAACTGCAGTCCGAAGGGCGGCGACGATTCTGCATGATCAGATATCTGTGTTTGTGAACCTTGAAGAATCCATGGTTCAAAGTAAGGTGGAAGACGAACCCGAAGTCGATCCAACGTTGCTTAGACCTGTTGATGATCTTGAGTTAACCGTTAGATCAGCTAATTGTTTAAAAGCAGAAAATATCTACTATATCGGTGATTTGGTTCAGCATACAGAAACCGAGCTATTGAAAACCCCTAATTTGGGTAAGAAATCGCTGACAGAAATAAAAGATGTACTTGCCCAACGCAATCTGGTATTGGGTGTCAAATTAGAGAACTGGCCACCGGCTTCGATTGCTAAAGAAGAAGAAGGCAGCAACATCGGAATGGGTTTATAGCAATGCGTCATAAAAAAGCCGGACGGAGTCTTAATCGAACTTCTTCCCATCGAAAAGCGATGTTTAGCAACATGACTAATTCTTTACTGCGTCATGAGCAAATCAAAACAACGTTGCCTAAGGCCAAGGAATTGCGGCGAGTTGCCGAGCCATTGATTACCCTTGCAAAGGAAGCTAGTGTTGCAAATCGCAGAATGGCTTTTGCAAAGCTCAGAGATCGAGAGATAGTGGGTAAGTTATTTGATGATCTTGGTCCACACTACAAAGCCCGTCCTGGTGGATATCTTCGGATACTTAAGTGCGGCTTTCGCGATGGAGATAACGCTCCCATGGCCTATGTACAATTAGTTGACCGCCCGTTGTTGGAAGATTCTGAAGCTGAGATAGCCTAACTTACCTCTCCTTTTTCGATTATTATAATGGGCGTGTATATTATTGCACGCCCATTTCGCTTTCTTGATAGCTAATACGATTTGCTTCATGACTTTAACGTCAGCGACAGCATAATACCGTGCAATCATTCTTTTTGAGGTTCAGAACCCCAGAAATTTTGCTCATGCTTATGGCATCAGCGGTTCCACTTTCATTTTCGACCTGGTCAGTTCTGATTAATAACTTCACAATTGAAGTTGGTGGATTTACAGGTGCTCAATTCGGTATATTGCAGAGCCTTAGGGAAGTTCCTGGTTTTTTGGCATTTTTGGTTGTTTTCCTATTATTAGTTGTTAAAGAGCAAAAGGTTGCTTTGGTTTCCTTGTTGCTGTTGGGGATCGGGACCTCTGCTACCGGTTTTTTCCCAACCGCAGTTGGACTGTATTTTACGACTGTACTGATGTCTGTTGGTTTTCATTATTATGAAACTATCCAGAACTCACTTTCGTTACAGTGGATCGATAGGAAGAGAGCTCCCTATGTGCTAGGAAAACTAATCGCTGTTGGTTCTTTTTCCTCGTTGCTCGCCTATGGCGCTGTGTTTATGGGTCTCACCTGGTTTTCCAGGAGTTACGAGACACTGTTTCTGGTGGGTGGGATTGCTTCTATCGTCATCGCAATTTTAGCGTGGTCCATTTTTCCACACTATACCTCAGACTTTACGCAAAACACTCAAATTGTTCTGCGCAAGCGATATTGGTTGTTCTATGTTTTAACTTTCCTTTCTGGGGCAAGACGTCAGATCTTTGTAGTATTTGCCGGGTTTATGATGGTAGAGAAATTTGGGTATAGTGCTTCCGATATAACTATTCTATTTCTGATTAATTGCGGTATTAACATCTGGTTAGCTCCATTAATAGGAAAGATGGTTGTTCGTTGGGGCGAGCGAAGGACGCTTATTTGTGAATATATCGGGCTGGCGGTTGTTTTCGCGACGTATGCGTTTGTCGAGAGCGCTGTTTTGGCCACGGTGTTGTACATTATTGATCATTTGTTTTTTGCCATGGCAATTGCAATAAAAACCTATTTCCAAAAAATTGCGGATCCTGCGGACATTGCTTCAAGCGCTGGAGTGTCGTTTACGATCAATCATATCGCCGCGGTTGTATTGCCCGTTGTTTTGGGTTTTGTTTGGTTATCATCACCTTCACTCGTATTTTTGTGTGGTGCGGCGTTTGCTGTTTTGTCTTTAATCATGTCTCTGATGGTGCCTGGTGATCCCACCACGGGTAGTGAAACCCGAAGAATTATCCAACGAAGCACTTTTCAGGTTTGATACATCTATAAGTAAACTTTGGAATAAATGATCGGTCATACTCCAATGTAGTTGTTAAGGTGAGATAGAAAATTCTCTTGTTTCAGGTTTCCCCGGTGTTGTTTGAATAGGTTATGTTGCCGGGCTAATTCAGGTATTTTATTGGGGCTGGTTTAAATGTCTAAACAGATTATCACGGTGATACCAGGTGATGGTATTGGTCCAGAAATCACCGAGGCGTCATTACGGGTATTGGATGCCGCAGGATGTGATCTCGGATATGATATTCAAATAGCTGGTTTGCAAGCGATCCAGGAAGGATTGGAATTGATCCCTGAAGCGACTTTGGAGAGCATTCGGGCAAATAGTATTGCGCTGAAAGGGCCGCTTACTACTCCCATTGGAAAGGGTTTCACGAGCCTAAATGTATTATTGAGGAAAGAGTTCGAACTCTACGCTAATGTGAGGCCTGCTATCACAAGAAAAGGAATTAAATCCAGATACTCCAATATTGACTTGATTACGGTGAGAGAGAATATGGAAGGCATGTACTCTCAGGAAAAACAAACGGTTTCTGACGATGGAGAAAGAGCTGAATCGCTAAGCGTTATAACCAGAGAGGGAGCAACCAGGATACTGCGCTATGCCTATGACATGGCCAAGAGGCAAAGCAGGAAGAGAATTGCAGTTGTACACAAGGCTAATATACTAAAAGCGACTTCTGGTTTATTTCTCGAAGTCTCTCGTGACATCAGGGAGGAATATCCCGAAATCGAAACCACTGAGTTAATTGTGGATAACATGTGCATGCAATTGGTGACGCGGCCTGAGCAATTCGATGTCATTGTAACGACCAATCTTTTTGGCGATATTATCTCCGATCTGTGTGCTGGTTTGGTTGGCGGACTAGGAATGGCTCCTGGCGCGAATATTGGCGACGAAGCAGCAATCTTTGAAGCCGTCCATGGTTCAGCACCCGATATTGCCGGCAAAGGTATCGCTAATCCGATAGCGCTTATCCTCGCAGCCACAATGATGTTGGATCAACTGGGTTTGGTCGGACAAGCCAGGAATATTCGAAATGCCATTGACGAGGTCATTGATCACGGCGACCGTTTGACCGCTGACTTAGGTGGTGTTGGTACGACACGTGAAATAACAGATTCGATTATCGACCGATTGTGAGCGCGTGGAGAATTTCTAACGGTTGAATGGTTATACGGGAAAGTTGATCGGGGACTTGGGTGCAGGTAAAAATATAATTGCTACTCGACCGATCATACTGACAAAGTTTGCTCCACACTGATCGCAAACACCTTTGATCGTTGCTAATCGATTCTGTTTTTCCACTGCAGGTAATTTTATTTTAATTAGTTCGTGGTGGTCGAGGGCAATTTTGATTTCCGCGATTACGGTGTCTGTTACGCCATTGTTACCAATGATAACAATGGGTTTTTTATCATGAGCGAGTGCTTTAAGGTGTTTGATCTGCTTTTTATTTATTGCCATAAGTCAGTCCCCCGTGAATCCATTTGAGTAAGATGTTATTTGCGAACGATATTATATAGTTTATGTCCAAAAGCCGACAGCAAAAGAAAACCAATAGGTGGAATGATAAACAAAATCGGGATCAGTACGTTAAGAAAGCCCGGGAGTCAGGATATCGTGGCAGAGCGATTTATAAACTGGAACAAATTGATAGGAAATACCGGTTGATCAATCGGGGTTCGCTGATTGTAGACCTCGGTTCGGCCCCGGGAAGTTGGTCTCAGTATGTGTCTTCCATCGTCTCATCCTCGAATCAGATTGTAAGTGTTGACTTGTTGGAGATGGAGACCATAAAGAATGTTCATTTCATACAAGGTGATTTTACCGACCTTGAAGTGGTGGAAAAGATACTAACAAGCCTGGATAATCATCAATTGGATCTTGTATTGTCTGATATGGCCCCCAATATCTCTGGGATACGTTCTACTGACCAGGCGAGAGCCTGGGAGCTACAGGAGATGATCAGCGTATTTTGTGATCGGGCGTTGAAAAAAGGCGGCACCTTGCTGACAAAGCTGTTCGAAGGTGAAGCCTCAGTGAGTACAAGAAAACTATTTAAACAGCAATTTAAGGAGCTGCAAATGATTAAACCGGATGCGTCCAGGTCTGAATCAAAAGAGATCTTTTTATTAGCCCGTGGCTTTAAACTCGATTAGCCAACTTTCTGATCGAATAGGAAGAATTATTTGTTTCTTGGCTTCCGAGTGAGCTGTTCCGCAACATCCATCAAATTGTATACATTATCTATGTTGGAAATTGTGGGAAGCTTTAGCTTGAAGTTCCCGTATAATGTGAGATAGCCAACCAGGTTGGTGGAAAAAACAATCGTCCAGGAGTCAGTACTTTGCCAAACATGACCAAAAATATTTTGCTATGGCTAGTTATCGCCATGGTTTTGATGTCGGTTTTTAATAATTTCGTGAGCCCAACGAATAACTCGCGTCATGAGATTGATTATTCTACTTTTCTTTCCCAGGTAAAGAATGGAAATATTGCTTCTGTTGAAATTGATAAGGAAATTATTACGGGTCAAAGCGTCTCGGGAGAGGCGTTCGAAACTTACGCACCAAACGACCCCAAGCTGGTCGACGATTTATTCGCTAATGGGGTCAAAATTAAAGCGGTGAAAGAAGACGAAACATCGCTACTCGGTCATTTGCTGATTAGTTCGTTTCCGATACTACTACTCATTGGGGTCTGGATTTTCTTCATGAAACAGATGCAGGGAGGTGGCCGGGGAGGGGCTCTTAGTTTTGGCAAAAGTAAGGCCAAAATGCTGACGGAAGACAAAAACCAGGTGACCTTTGCGGATGTTGCTGGGGTAGACGAAGCGAAGGAAGAGGTCGAAGAGTTAGTTGAGTTTTTAAAGGATCCATCCAGATTTAAGAAACTTGGAGGAAGGATTCCCAGAGGTGTGTTGATGACAGGTAGTCCAGGAACAGGGAAAACACTGCTTGCGAAGGCCATTGCGGGTGAGGCGAAGGTTCCCTTTTTTACGATTTCGGGTTCTGACTTTGTAGAAATGTTTGTCGGTGTTGGTGCGTCAAGGGTTCGTGACATGTTTGAACAAGCCAAGAAGCACGCTCCATGCATTATTTTTATCGATGAGATTGATGCTGTAGGTCGACAACGGGGAGCAGGTTTAGGTGGTGGTCATGACGAGAGGGAGCAAACCCTTAATCAACTTCTCGTAGAAATGGATGGCTTTGAAGCTGGAGAAGGTGTGATCGTGATTGCTGCAACAAACAGACCAGACGTATTGGATCCCGCACTATTGAGACCAGGGCGTTTCGATAGACAGGTTACTGTTCCACTTCCTGATATTCGAGGCCGGGAAGCAATTCTTAAAGTTCATATGAGAAAAGTACCGGTAAGTGATGATGTTAAGCCTGCTATTATTGCTCGTGGGACACCCGGTTTCTCAGGTGCCGATCTTGCCAATCTCATCAACGAAGCCGCGTTATTTGCGGCGAGAAATGACAAGAGATTGGTGACCATGGAGGAGTTTGAAAAAGCAAAGGACAAGGTGTTAATGGGTGTAGAACGACGATCGATGATAATGCCAGAAGAAGAGCGTAAGAATACGGCTTATCATGAATCAGGTCACACGGTGGTGGCCAAGATCCTGGAAAAAGACACTGATCCGATTCATAAAGTCACAATTATTCCCCGAGGGAGAGCATTGGGTGTGACTATGCAGCTGCCTGAGGAAGATCGCTTTAGCCATAATCGAACCTACTTATTGGCCCGCATTGCTGTGTTGATGGGTGGACGAATCGCCGAAGAAGTTTTCATGAATCAAATGACAACTGGCGCATCCAATGATTTTGAACATGCAACTCAACTAGCCCAGAATATGGTGGCTAGATGGGGAATGAGTGATGCGCTTGGTCCCAGGGTTTATGGGGAAAACCAAAGTGAAGTGTTTCTCGGTAGAGAAATGTCAACCCACCGCAATGTGAGTCCGGATACCGCAGAAAGAGTCGAGAAAGAAATCTCCCGAATTATTGACCAGGAGTATGCTCGAGCCCGAGAAATCATCGAGAATAACAGAGACAAAATGGAAGTGATGGCACAAGCGCTGCTTGAATGGGAAACCCTTGATGCGAGTCAGGTGAGCGAGATAATGAATGGACATCAGCCCACTCCTCCGGATGAAAAAAGCGATGACGATAAATCGGGAAGGAATGGCTCTACACCAACAGAGGGTTCAAAAAAGTCTCCTTCATTAGATGAGTCAGATTTGGATCTATCCGCCTCTGACACGTTGTAAATTGAAGGCTGTACATAGAAAACTGATATCATAATTCCATTCGAGAGGCAAAAATGTCCGAATCCCTGTTTGGAACAGATGGAGTAAGAGGGAGAGTCGGTTCCGAACCTATCACTCCTGATACGGTGCTGAAACTGGGATGGGCTGCAGGCTCAGTTTTCGCTGAGGCTGGCTTATCAGGCGACAAGGTACTTATAGGTAAGGATACCAGGGTCTCTGGCTATATGATGGAGTCGGCGCTGGAAGCGGGCTTTTCAGCGGCGGGAATAAATGTTTCCCTACTTGGCCCGATGCCAACTCCTGGTATTGCCTATTTGACAAGAACAGCGAGAGCCTGTGCGGGGGTGGTTATCAGTGCCTCCCATAATCCTTATTATGACAATGGAATAAAGATATTTTCCTCAGAGGGAGCCAAGCTCCAGGATGAGCTCGTCGAGAAGATAGATGCAAAAATGTCAGAGTCCATGACCTGCGTGCCTTCCGAACAATTGGGGAAGGCAGAAAGATTCTCTGATGCTCCGGGCAGGTATATCGAGTATTGTAAGAATACCATCGATGGAGCTCTGAACTTATCCGGACTTAAGGTAGTATTGGATTGTGCAAATGGTGCAGGATATGACATTGCTCCCCATGTTCTGACTGAGTTAGGGGCGGATGTCACGCCCATTGCCAATCAACCAGATGGGTTTAATATCAACCGGGAATGTGGTTCTACTCATCTATCACTTCTAAAACAGCATGTTATGGAATCGGGAGCGGATATTGGCATTGCTCTGGATGGAGATGCTGATCGGGTTTTGTTGGTCGACAGCAAGGGAGAGGAAGTAGATGGAGACAGCATTCTATTTGTGCTGGCTAATCAACGGAAACGGGATGGACGACTTTCTGGTGGAGTCGTTGGTACGGTAATGAGTAACCTGGGTTTGGAGCTTGCATTGAAGGATATGTCTATTCCGTTTCTCAGGTCCAAAGTGGGCGACAGATATGTTCATGGAATTCTTAAAGAGAAGAATTGGGTGCTGGGCGGAGAAGCATCTGGTCATATTATTTGTTTGGACAAAGGTACTACCGGGGACGGCATTGTCGCTGCGTTGGAAGTCATGGAAACAATGCTGAAAACGGGCCAATCGCTTCGTGAACTCACTAAAGGCATGGCGATTTATCCACAAAAGATGGTGAATGTATCATTCGCGCCTGGTGGAAGTAGCAAGGCAATCGTTGCAAGCGACACCGTTAGAGATGCCGTTGTTAAGGTGGAGGCGATGCTTGGTAAAGCAGGGAGGGTTGTGTTGCGACCTTCGGGAACTGAACCCGTTATTAGGGTCATGGTGGAAGGAGAGCAACGTTGTGAGGTTGATAGCCTAACCCATGAACTTGTTGAAGCTGTTAAATTGGCTGCGTCCTAATTTGCCGAAGAGTGTTTTTACATTCACTTTTTAAATCCACATTGTTTTTAAATCCACATTGTTTTTAAATCCACATTTTTGTATTTTCCAGGTTCCAAAATAGGATTCTATTTTCCATAGAAAATAACACCTTGTTGCGTCTGATGTCTGGCTCGTTGGAGAGAGAGTATCTCCTGAGAAAGCTGGAGCTAATCTTCCAAAGATTGCAAATAGGCCAATACTTTTTCCGGATGGTTAGCTGCTTTGGGTACCCTTTTCCAGTGTTTTAAAACATCACCATTGGGTCCGATTACAACCGTTGAGCGAATCGTTCCTATCCGTTTTTTTCCGTACATCATTTTCTCTCCCCATGCACCGTATTCAGACATGACTGTTTTCTCTGGGTCGGATAGCAACGTGAAAGGCAAGCCAAATTTTTCAATAAAACGGATATGTGAGTCCGCGCCATCAGGGGAAACTCCGAGGATTACAGCGTTCAGGGCAGTAAACGCTGGTTCGTTGTCTCGAAAACTGCATGATTCTTTTGTACAACCAGGTGTGTTGTCTTTTGGGTAGAAATAAAGTACTACTGTTTTTCCCCGAAAGTCGCTAAGAGAGACATCATTTTCATTTTGGTCCTTTAAAGTAAAATTGGGAGCCGCGCTATTTTCTTCTATATTCATTCTTTCTTTGATTTATTAGCAATGCAGTCAATTGTCAGGATATAGGGAGTCGATTTTACCTGGCGTATTAGGGCTTTCTGGTTGGCGTATTAGGGACTTCTTTATAGGGTCTATTGGATTTAAGTGGGAGGCGACCACCGCGGATTTCCCCAGAAGGGAGTGCGGATTTGTCTTCCATGTCCACGGAACCTTTGAATTGACATCCATCACTCAGAACGACCCTCGGAGCTCTTATATCTCCTATCAGTCGCCCGGATGGATTGATTGTGACTTGTTCATTGGCCCTTAGCTCGCCTTTGACCTCACCATCTACATGGATTGTTTTAGCAATCACATTCGCATTCACTCGACCACTCTGGCCAATCAGAACATTATGCTCGCGAAAATCAATGGTTCCTTCTACGCTCCCATTAATTATGATGTCTTCTTTTCCACTAATATCTCCAGTAATAATAATAGAAGAACTAATCAGAGCTTTTATATCAGATGGTTTTTCATCGAAGCTAACAGATTCCGTTTTCATTTTCTTTTCAGTCATGGCGGTGATTTAGATGGCAGGTAAGCTTGAATAGGATTCAGTTTCTACTTTATATCGTTTGGAGTCTTCGAAGATTGGTAAGGCTGTTCCCTATGTGGTACTCCTTATCACGTCTGGAATAGACAACGCTAAAATAATGGGCAAACCAATTTCGGTCCAAAACCTTGATTTTCACTACTAAGTCTAACGTTTCCAGTTTGAATTCGCCAGCGAATCAGGAGTTTCTGAAATGCCCGATTGACGAATAGATGGTTGGTTGATGTTGAATAATCTTTGCTATTCCAATCTATCTTCATGATCATCAGCGAATATATTTTGACATACGCTACAGCTTGGTAGCGAGCTTTCTTAAGAGCAGCCAATTTATGCGTTGGGATCTAAACAGAGTTTGAACTTCACAGGATTCGTATCCAGGGTACCTTGGAGAGGCCTGGGCGTTTGAGGTCCAGGAGTTTGAGGTCGAGACGTTTCGGGCTCCATCTATTATCCGCTGGTCGCCCGCTTACTCTGGGTCCATTTAATCTGGGTCTATTTAACCTGTATCTGTTTAACTCGAGCCGATTTGATTTTAGCCAGCTAAATCTATCTGTCTTAGCTTATCCAGCCTGGCTTCCCCTTCTTTTCTTGCGATAGGTCGTAGCGAACAACGAATAAATGATATCTTCCTTGTGCGATTACGATTTCGTCCATGGTACCGAGGGTCGGACTCGAACCGACACTGAGTTTCCCCAATCAGATTTTGAATTCAGACCTTATACTCATTTCTCGACGTTGAATAACGTTCCGTAAAGTAGATTAAAGCTCTCTATGTTGTTGATATAAAAGGCTTTGTATCTATATTCTGTCTGCGGTAGGCAATTCTGGTGTTACTCAAGATTTCTCTTGGGATGCAAAAATTACTTCCATTTGCATCCCAGATGCATCCCAGATTTTGCCGGTGAGGATGAACATAAGGAGATCTCATGGGAGCTATATCTGATAACCGAATCAAGTTCAATAAACCGAACCTGAAAGCTATCGAGAAACGTATTAATCGAGGAGAGTTTACCAAAGAGACCTACATTTATGATGCGGATAGTCATCTGGCTGTTCGAGTAAGACCTGGTCGCTCCTACATTGATAGTGCTTTTTGTATGTATGCACGTATTCGAGTTCGTGGTGAGCACAAGAGCAGGATGTATAAACGCCAGATAATGAAGGTCGGCGAAGCTCGTAATGCTGAGATCACCATTTCAGAACTACGGCAGAAGGTTGATAGCTTATTTTTGGAAATTCAGGAGGGCCGAGACCCTCAAGTAATAGCTCAAAAAGAAGCCGCAAAACAGGCTGATAACCAAGGCCTGATAGAGGCAAGGCGCTCATTCAAAGATATGATCTACGGAACGCCGGTTGATGGAAGTGATGAATGCCTGCCAGATGGCTTTATTGCCGAGAGACGTCCAGGCCAGCGTTATTTAGTGGATATCAGAAATAAATGCGAGGTTCTCTTAGTTGACCTGTTAGACCTGCCGTTACACAGTATTTCGGCAGAGCAGGTAAAAACTGTTTATCTCCAGAAAGTAGTTCGTGGTGAAACCCAGCTCAATTGTGCTATGCGTATTCTTAGGTCGATCTGGAATTGGGCACAGACTAAATACGATGATTCGGATCTCTTTATCCGAAATCCGATTAGCCGCGCTATGAAGCAGCTGGGTGTAAATATTAATCGTACCAATCGTTGTACTGGCCGGTTAGATGATGCTGATTTTAAGCCATATCTGAAGTCTGTCTTAAACCTTCGAGAGCATGATCATACATCCGCTTATCGTAATGGCCGTGATGCATTGTTATTCATGTTATTTTCCGGCGTAAGGCGAACTGGGACGATGACTGTCCGAATGGACGGGATTGATCTTGATAGATTAGTGTTCAACATTATAAAAAAGGGGGGCGATCAAGTAGAGCTACCCCTAAATGCAGTAACCGCAGCTATCGTTCGTAATCGCCAAGATTATTTGCCTAAAGATACTGAGTATTTGTTCCCCGGCATGGGAGGGAGAGGATATTACAGAGATACCAAGTCCGTCCGCGATATCGTTAAAAGCCAAACGGGCATATCTGTTACCAATCATGACCTTCGACGCACGTATAAATCTATAGGGACGGAACTAGACATTAATTCCGTGATTGTAGATGAGTTATTAAGTCACGCGAGGGAGGGTGTTGATGCCCATTATATTCACCCGTCTATGACAAGGCTTCGAGATGCTAGTCAGAAAATTGCTGACTACATGGTTAAACAAGCAGGGTTTGATTTGATCGACGAACTCACGAGCCGCTGGTAGCAACCAGATGCTATCTGTGGTTACTTCATTTCGGGAAGGCTATAAAGTTCTAAATATATATGTCGTTAGATGAGATTTTGGTGCTCAATTCTTTGAATTCAAGAACGTCTGATTCGAGATAGAATACATGGCGAAATCGCTTTCTCCAGGTTAATTCGGGGTGTTCATGGGTGCAGCGCCATTTTCTCAGTGTGCTGGGTGATAAGCCAAGTAGCGAAGCCGCTTCCTTGGTTGTGAGTTCACGGTCATTATTAGCTGCTGCGATATCATCCATGTTTTGATGTCCGGAAGAGTCAAAAGCTCATATTAGCCAGCCAAAACATTAGCATTGAGCTAATTATTTTTGCAAGCTAGAATCCAAGCTATCTTTTTATCAGGGAGCTAAACACGCCCTTTGCGAAGGCAGTCACTTTGTTCCGGATGGAGTCCCTGGCGTGGCAGTAGAACCTGGTCTGATGGCTTTATCTCTGGACTGCTTTCGTTCCTCGATCCAATGCTCTACTTCAGCTAAATCCCAGGCCACCTTGCGGCTCGTCAAAACGATACGGCGTGGAAATTCTCCACGCTTTTCCATGTTGTAAATGGTACGGTCCGAAAGTGGGATCATTGCCAGCAATGTTTTTCGGTTAATCAAGGTTGTTATCTTGAGAGTGCTGTCTGTACCAATCATTCGCTTGTTCTCTTTTGGGGTCGGCGATTTATCTTACGATCAGTGTTCAGACAACTTCTCCCTTGAAAACAATGACCCCACAGATAGTGGCTTCTTCATTCACTTCGATAATTCGATTGGGCCAGTCTGGGTTGAGGGCTTTTAGATACTGTTTCCCTTCCTCAATGATCAGTTGCTTGAAAGTCGCTTCATTTGAGTCATCAAGCCTTACCACCACGTATTTTCCGTTGTCCGGTGAGACATCGGGGTCGACAAAGATCAGATCGCCTTCATGGAATTTGGGTTCCATGCTGGCTCCACGTACCCGCAGAACAAAGGAGTCTTGGCTGCACTTTACCGGGCAGGGCAGCAACTCCGCACCGTAGGCCGGTGCAAAGCTTTCAGATATTTCATGCCAGTTTCCAGCTTGAACCCAGGAAATTAACGGGAGCAGGCTATGCAGATCTGGGCCGTCGTGAGCATTGTTTTCTTCGTCAGGGCTTGCCCCGTCTTTGTGCGGCATATCCATCCATCCTTGGGGCTTCTTAGTGGCTTTTTCTAGTTTTACTGCCAAGTCGTCCCCGATTGCGCGGGGAGTCCCTTTCTTGGTGGGTAGCTGATTACGAACCTGGCTCAGGTAAGAACTATTGGTATTTGCTGCCCGCGCCAACTTCGCGGCAGACCCCGACTCGGCAATCAAAATTTCGAGATTGTGGAGCCGAATCTGGTTAACTTTTCGCATCATGCTAAATACTTTATCAGAAAATTTAGCAGAGTGATAAACAAAAAGTGGGCGCTGTACCATTGTTGAATGATTTGCATGGTGCTAATGTTTCTGCGCATGGAGCTAAAGGACTTTCTCAAAGAGGCAACCAAGAGGGAACGCGCAGAAGTTGCCGTTGTTTGTAACGACTCTGTTTCCTACTTGTATCAGATTGCCGGACATCACCGCTACGCAAGCCCTCTGTTGGCGACGCAGATCGAGCGGTATACCCGTGTTGTTGCAGGCGTGTCGGATGGTCGATTGGAGCCCGTGCCTCGAGCGACCATGGTTCGTCATCCAGAGATTTTTTATGGGGTGGAGGAAAAACCTGACAAACAAAGCATGGGTGGGGAGCATGAAGACAGCAGCGCAGAGTGAGGCGGCAGCAGACCACAATGCCCAGAAACCCATCAAGGGCGATTGTTCTTTTCGGACCAACAAGCAGGTGGACATTACCTGCATTCGTCATTATGCACGCAACCCTCGTCGCCAAACCAATCCTGAATATCACCGTATTAAGGCTTCCATCAGAGCTGAAGGACTTGATCAGCCATTAGTCATCACCCAGGAGCCAGGTGCTGACGACTATGTACTCCGTGCAGGAGGTAATACCCGGCTTCGGATCTTGAAGGAGCTCTATGAAGAAACGGCGGAGGAACGTTACCGCCAGGTGGATTGTGTTATCAGGCCCTGGTCCCAGGAGTCCACCGTCTTGTTCGCGCACCTCCGTGAAAATGAATTGCGTAGTGGCCTGCCTTTTATCGACAAAGCATTGGCTGTGTTTGAAGCAAAATCCATCCTTGAACAAGAGTTGGCGGTTGAAAGTCTCTCACAGCGACAGCTGGAAGAGTTGTTTCGGGATCGAGGTTTCAGTTTAAGTCACAGCATGATTTCCAAGATGGGGTATGCGGTCGATGTCCTTTGGCCTGTGATGCCCAAGGCTTTGAGCGCAGGCCTGGGTCGTCCTCAGATTGAAAAGATTCGGGCACTGGCGCGGGCCGCTCGTGAGATTTGGTGCCATCATGGACTTGGCGATGAGCACCTGTTCGATGAAACCTTTGGCGAACTATGCCGCCGTCACGATTGTTCTGAATGGGACAATCAACTGTTGCGAACTGCGCTGGAAAATGAGCTGGCTGTTGAGTCAGAACACAATCAACAGGTTATTCACCTGGCATTGGAAGCCCAGCTGGCGGGCAAGCCCTTCGATCACCTGTTCGACAGGGAGACGACAGAACCGCAAGAGAATGGAAGGGCATCCGCTGCGGCGGGATCATTCGAGGCAGAGGATCCCAATGACCCTGAAGAGTACCCACTGGAGAGTGTGGAATCAGAAATACAACCGGTTGACGCGAGCGGGAAAGACTCCGTTTATAGCAATGTTGTTGACAGCGAAACGGCGGTTATAGCTTCCAAAGCTGAGGCTTCAGATGATGTGTCTGAATTACAGTCTTTGCGAAACCAACTTTGGGAGTCCGTCAGTAAACTAGCGGAGCATCACGGCCTGGGTGATCGCGTCATCGGCGTGCCAGAGCTAGGGCTGGGGTTTCTGTTGTGCGACGTTCCTCCCCAGGATCTGAACGACACCCTGGATCCCGAGATGCTGGGCCTGGTGTCCACACTTTGGTGGCAACTGGCAGCCTGTTCTGAAATCACCGTGGCCCCAGTCGATCGCCTCCTGCCTTACCTCGATGAAACATCCATTCTTCATCGGGCACTTGCTTCGCAAGATGCCGGACTGCTGTTTGACAGCGTTTGGACATTGGATCCTGGACACCTGGGCAGTCAACTGTGGCAACAGCTGAACCCTCCTGATTGGCAGCTATTGTTGCACATGATTGAGACCTACCGAACGATTAAACGGTATGCCCACGATACGGGGGTAGAGTTATGGTCCACTCAAGGCGAGGCAGCAGATGTCTTCGAGTAAAGAGGCCGATCTCACAACAGCAGTTTTGCTGTACGCGATGCGGTGCTTGGCCGAGGGCGATCAGCAGGCTCTTCGAGCGATGAACTTTGGGCCTAAGGAGCTGGAAGCGCTGAAGGATATGAACCTGTCCGATTTGTACCGCGCCGATGCTTTGCGAGTGCATTGCCTGAAAATAGGCCTAGACCGGGCGGTATTTTGGCCTATGCTCGAACACCTGCAGCGTCAGCGAGAGACTGAAGATCTACAGCGTACGATGATCGTCGCCGATGCACCATTGGAGATGATGCAGCAATTGTTTGGGCTAAGCTCACGCGAATACACCCGATGGCGACGTTTACTGACGTTAGCGCCTTCGGTGGGGCGTCCTTCAGAGCCCAGTGAAGAAGATACGCATAAGCTCTGGTATGCCTGGGAGGATAGAAAACAAGCCCGAGGCGATAACCCGTTGATTGCATCTGACTACTTGGCGCTTCAGCAGAAGACCGATATAGGATTGCGGGCAATCTGGCTACTGGTGCAACGTTGGGAAGATTACGGAGAAGGTTTGGGTAGCAATCAGTCCGAGCGGGTTGGCGAGAATGCCCCAGGATGATGACCTGCGCCCTGAAACGGTTGCCCTGGATGCCTTAATCAAGGCAACTGTCCAGCGCGTAAAAAACCAACCTGATGCCGCATCGCCAGATGTGATGTTGTTTGTGGGTAACTGGCACCAGGCGATTCCTGCCCTGGTGATTCAGGATCCGGTATTAGAGCCGGTCGACAAACTGGTATGGATGGTCATCATGCTGCATGCCAGGGAAACGGGAGGGCGAACTGCCTTTCCCAGTTATGAAACCATCGCCTGCAAGTCCAATGTTTCCTCTACTTCAACCATTTCTCGCGCTATTGCCATCCTGCGTTTGACGCGCTGGTTAACCCTGTGTGCCAAGGTTCGACAGAAGAGTGGGCGCTTCACCGGAAACGTCTATGTGCTGCACGATGAACCCTTGCCCCTGGTTGATGCTCTGTATCTCGATCAGGCCTATATGACCTATGTACAGCAATCACAGGAACACCATCATGCACGTGTTCGCCGTATCGCTCAGGCAGTCTTGGATACGCTCGACCAGGATGTGCAACAGGGTAAAGATTTATCCAACTCGGGCTCAATTATAGAGCGGCGACTGCAAGCGGAAAATGTTTTAGGAAACACCAGCAAGAATCGCGACAGAGATGGGCGGTATTTCACATTCAACTCGTCAGTCATTCACGGACTCAAGAACGCCTCAGACAGGCCTCGTGAAGAGAAGAGCGGCCAACACCAAAATTCAAAGACGGAAGAAAAAGAACACTACAGTAGTGGTTGTAGTAGTAATTATAAAAAAACAACTACAACAACCACAACACAGAATAGCAACACAGAAAAGAAAGATTTGCCTGAATCGGACAACGCGTCGAAGTTACCGTCTGATCAAGCGCTCATTTATCCGCCTCGCCTATCGGATAACCAGAAGATTCTGGCCGATCGTTATTTAGCCCTGGTGGCCCCCGAGGATCGTCAACTGCTGCTGGATGAGCTTCAGGGACGACTGGAGTCGGAGCAGAAGGGCATGAAGCCCGTCTACGATGAACTTCGGTTCCTGCATTCGCTGTGCAAAGCAGCACAACTAGGAGAGTTCGTGCCGAACCTGGGCATTAAAGTGGTCGAAGCTCGTCAGTCGAGAAGGCAGGCGGCAGAACCTGTTGTAAACGATGCGCAAAAAGCAAAATCAGCTGAGGAGCAGGAACGCTCGAAGGCCTACGGTCTTGAGCAATTGGCCAAGCTTCGCGCATCGCTTGACCTCGAGGACAAAAGCCAGTCCGACTAATCCCGTTTCTCGGTGGTTCCACTGGAACCAGTCGTTAGCCACCATCGAAAAAGCAAGGCAATCAGCGGCTGGATATACCGTGGTGTCGTAAGGTGATTCATGGGTTCATAGCGGGTACAGAAAACCACTATGGGGAATCCCGCATATGAACTCAGATAACCTCCCGATCCCTGACGATTCAGTCGTTGAACAAAGTGAATCCACCATTGGTGCCTTGCAAGGCGAGGTCTGGTTGACGGTTCAGACCTACCAGGCGCAAAGCTTAATACGGGGTCGCCGGAGTTCGGAAGGTAAATCTGCCATTGTCGGATTGATCGGTTTTGCTGATCGACTGAAGAGCTTATGGCAAGCAGTGCGTTTCGATGATCCTTACGCGGATTGGTGGTTGGTCAAAGTCGAAGAGGCTATCGCTGCCAGTCGATCACAGCTGCAGCAAGTCCAGGAACAGCTTGAAGCGTTTCCGGCCCTGCATGGCGGGCTTGAGTTCGCCATCGCAAAATCCAGTAAGCCGCAGCGCGTGTCGTTGCAGTTTGCCAACCCCTATGCGTTTCGTGCCGCGCAGATGCTGGCGGAATTTGACCAGATGCTGTGCGCCGTTATGACATTTCGCCACCTGGGTGTTGACCTGCCCACTAGCCTAGACGAGCAAGTGAATGCCAGTGGTCGATGGGTGCGTCGCGTATTCGCTGTGCCTCAGAGCTACCAGAGTCTGGGTGTTTGTCGCGATGACCTACGCCAACACACCGCGCGGGCCGAAAGGGCCCGCGAGCAGATGGGTGAGCTGCCAATAGAGATTCTCAGTGGAGAGAGGCTTCCATCCCTCCGTCCTGTTGCCTTTCGTGGAACAGACAATGATGCCGAGAATTACCCACATATTGGCGAGTCGCGTGACTGATGAGCACCCTGCAGAGCGTTACTGTTGATTTGGACATGCGAATGCCGCTGGAGGCGCTGATTCTTCAACGGTTACGACGACTGCCTGTCTGTCGCCATAAAGAATGGGTTAGGCAGTTGGTATTGGTTGGTTTTCGCAATGAGTGCCAGACCATGAAAGCAGAATATGTAAATGGGTCGTTCACGGGTGTGGACGGTCATATGAAATCGTTTTCAATAACACGCCCTGTCCAATCGAAGGATGACTCGATGCCCGTGTCGTCCGCTAGTAGGGCGCAAGCAGCCGAGACACAGACTGAGATCCAATTGAGCCCATCATTCAGTCCCCCAGAAAATTCCTCAGATAACACGTCAAAACCTTTTGCGCATCTCAAACGCGTGATGGGCGATGGATAACGAATACACCTTTTTCAGGAAAAGCGTCATGACAGAACTGATCGACAAAAAAATACAGCAGGATGAAGAACCACCCACCAAAAGGGATCCCATGCAAGTGATACAAGTCGGGCTGGACGATGGGTACGCCTATACCAAAGTCGCTCTACCCAATGGAAAACTGATGGCCGTACCATCTCGTGCGCGCATGGGTGAGGCGGGCGTCACCTGGATTCGGGAAGAAGAGCAGCGGATATTTGAATATGAAACTGACGGTACCGTGTATTCCGTCGGTGCTGTCTACGGTGAGCCGACACAATTCGATGAATACCCAGGCTCGGGGCTCAACCGAGTTATTGTGCAACATGCACTGCAGCAAGCAGGTTTGACGGGACACTCTGTGCATATGGTCACGGGCTTGCCAGTGTCGACGTTTTATAGCAACGACGGTAAAAGACGCGACAAGGCAATAAAGAGAAAGCGGGACAATCTGAAACTGACCGTCGATCCGGTTCCGCCGCATTCGGCCAGCCAACAGTGGCCGGTCAAGGCCAGTATCGCCTTCCATGATGTGATACCCGAAGCACTGGCGGCTTGGTATGACCATGTCATTATCTTACAGGACGACGGCGTCACCCTAGATGCTGACCGGTTGAATGCGCCCATCGCCATTATCGATATTGGCGGTCGTACCACCGACTATGTGGTAGTTCAGGATCAGGGCATCGTGCACGGTTCATCGGGCTCGCTGAATCGCGGCATGCTGAATGTGAAGATCCGTGTCGCTAATCAGATACAAACGAAGTTCGATATTAACGAGCTGGGTGAGCAGAGTATCGCCAAAGCCGTTGAAACGAACAGTCTACGCCTGCATGGCAAAGCGCACGATGTCTCCGTTATGGTTAAGGATGCAAAGCGTGAATTGGTCGAGCGGCTATACGCAGAAACCCGCCGCAAACTGGGATTGGGAGTCGAACTGGATCGCGTTTTATTTGTTGGAGGTGGCAGTGCGGCACTGGCTTCCGATATCGCTGACTGGTTTCCGAATCAGACCATTGCCGATCATGCGGCCTTTGCCAATGCACGGGGCATGCTCAAGTATTTGCAATTCGTTTGTGATGACACAGCGACACAGTAGTAATAATGGCTTTGTACGTGACCACTGCGGTCTCAGTGGTAAAGAAGGTGTCATCGGATTGTGCAAGCGACATCGCGGCTTCGCCGTCAATCCAACGTCAGGACTTTCCTGATTTTTACTCACCCTGCCGGGAAACACCTTCCCGTCAGGGAATCGTGTTCTCTGGCAGTTCATTATGTTCAAGGAGAATATGTTATGACCAGTAGACAAACTAACCCTGAAAAACCGAAGTATTTCGATCTTGATATCCATGGTATCGGTTACCTCAATCGCGTCCGGGAAGTGACACCAGAGAATGGTATCCCCTTTCTCAGTGTTACCATCGCCGCGCTTCGAGGGCCTGCCGACAACGTCCAGCATACCCATTTTGATTGTGTGGTGTCGGGCGAAGAAGCGAAGGATCTGGTTCGCCAGTTGATGCCTGCCGTTGCAGCCGACATGAAGGTGTTGGTGGGATTTCATCTCAGCGACTTGCAGGCGGAAACCTTCACCTTCAAGAACGGTGATCGAGCGGGAACGACAGGCATTGGCCTGAAGTCCCGATTGTTGCGGTTCCACTGGATAAAAGTTGAAGGGCAGCCCTATCCTGCCCCGTCGGCTGAACCCGGTAACGCCGTCGCCTAATCACAAACCCTGGCAGCATCCACCGATGCTGCCAATCTTTCAATTCCGTGAGGAGATCGACTCCTCGCGGGATAGGTCTCTTCGATCTATTCAAGGAGACTTGTCATGGCTTCAAAAAACTCGCCTGCAACGGCGAAAACGAAAAAGCAAAACCGTTTCACGGCTATTAATCCCGACAGCCTAAACGACATTGAAAAGCAGTCCCTGTTGGAACTGGCCTTTACCGTGCTGCAGTTATTGCACTCCCCCGGAACTGAGTTGCCCACGCCCAATCAGACCCGTGATTTTTTGCGGTTGCTGTTGGCGGAACGGAAAGCGGAAATTTTCGGCTGTCTGTTTCTGGACAACCGGCACCGGGTGATTGATACGGCCGAGTTATTTCAGGGAACCATTGATGGAGCCTCGGTGTACCCCCGCGTGGTGGTGCAACAGGCATTATCACTGAACGCTGCCGCTGTGATGTTTTTTCATAATCATCCCAGCGGTGTCGCCGAGCCCAGTCATGCGGATGAGGCGATTACCAAGCGTTTGAAAGAAGCACTGGCACTCGTTGATATCCGGGTGCTGGATCATTTTATCGTGACTGCGGGTGAATCCGTGTCGTTTGCTGAACGCGGATTGCTCTAAAGCAGTTTACTCAACCCGTCGGGGAGTCTCTTCTTCCCGATGGGAAGGAGGTGCTCCCTGAGATTTTTACTTTACTCCCAAGGAGAAACCTTATGAAAAATGCAGAGAATACATCGTTGGAAGCGGTCTTTGGTCCTGTTGTTGCGAGTTACAGTCGTGCGCAGGCCATTGATGATGGTGTTTTGATCGACGTCAGCAGTATGGCGCGAGAAGCCGGTTTTAAATGGCCGGTGGCACTTACCCATGCGGCCTGGTGTGATTGTGTTGCCTGGACGGAGCGAAATAACCGTTTTCAGGTGCATCAGGATGAGTCTGGTCGTTTGTGGGATGTGCTGTTCATGGCGTTTTACGCTATCCGCACGAGCAAGGACTCCGGCGGTCAACTGCAATTCTCGCTCTATCGGGTACCCAAAGACGGGCATTCGGTGGAAGCAGAGGAAGTGACGTTGAAGCTGATCGTCGGTCCTGGCGATTCTGGTGAGCCGGTTGTCACCATTCTGCTACCCAACGAGGATTAATACCGCCGACAATAATCGGCTCCTTGCCCTGGCCACTTGGGATAAAGTGGCGCCTCTTTTCTTGCTGCCTGCGTTATCGTTCGATTGCTTTGCCCCTACTGCTGATTCCAGCGCCGTATACCCTGATGTTTTGCCTGTGGTTCCACTGTAACCACGCGTCGATCAATTGTGCCTGTTTAACTGCCATGACAGGTCGGCAGACCTGGCGTGAATGTTGATACGTACGAAGCCCTCGTCACTGCTGAGCGAAGCGGGGTAGTGACGAGGGCGGCGGAGCACGGAACGACAACGGTTAGCGGTCAGATTGATGCGTTCGGAACGAATTCAGTCTGGCTATACTGGCTGCCATGCATCACAAAACAGCTTCATACGCGGCCACGGCGGTAACGTGGATGGGGGTGTCGTCCTCGCCATCGGAAATGGCAAAAACGACAGCAGCGTCAACAGGGCTGGAAAGGCGCACGGTTTCGACCGCAGCTCATCTTCAATAGATCTTCAACTGCAGGGCATTTGCCTTAGCTTCAATTCGGCAACAGCCGCTTTCATTCCGGCTCTCAAGGAGCTAATTTTCAATGTGCCACTTCAGTGGCAATTTCTTTCAACTCGCGGACAGATGGTTTCGCACTTTAAAAGGAGGTGAATTATTCACCATCAATGATGGCTCTAGCAGCCATCGGTTTGCCTGGCACCATCTTCAAAAGAAGAGCCGCTAGGTTGCCTGCGACCAGGCTTATCAGGTCGAACGGGGAGTAGTGTCCCTTGACCTTTCCGCCTCGGCGGACCCAGTCAAGCTACGAGCTTGTGGTTGGTCATAAACACTTACCAGATAGGAAAGTACACGATGAGAGACCTGAACTACCAACTGAAACAACTGTGCAAGCGAAATCGCGACGGCAGTTACAGCACGCAAGCCAATCGCGCGCGCATGCTCAATCAAATCGCCAATCAGTTGCATGAGATGGGGTATCGGCGAATGACCACCCGATCGCTGAAGCCCAAGCATGTGGATGGGTTGGTCAAACGCTGGCTGTCCGAAGGGATGGCCGCAGGAACAGTTAAGAACCGTATGAACTGCTTACGCTGGTGGGCGGCCAAGGTGGATCGACGCAATGTCGTCGCAAGATCCAATGGCTTTTACGGGATCCCCGATCGGCAGTTCGTAAGCAATGATTCTAAGGCCGTCATCGTCGATGAGGATGTATTGAAGAGCATTAAAGACGAGCATGTTCGCATGAGTCTGGAATTGCAGCGGGCGTTTGGGTTGCGGCGGGAAGAGGCCATCAAGTTTATGCCCGGTTATGCTGACCAGGGTGATCGCGTTCGTTTGAAGGCGTCCTGGACGAAAGGTGGCAAGGCACGTGTGGTGCCCATTCGCACACGAGAACAGCGCGCAGTGCTGGATCGTGCGCACCGTTTAGTGGGTGCGGGTGCGTTAATCCCGCCACAGAAAAATTACATTCAACAGTTGCGTACTTACGAGCGCCATACCACTCAGGCGGGATTATCCAAGTTGCATGGACTGCGCCATGCCTATGCACAGTCGAGTTATCAGCAGTTGACAGGCTGGGCGTGCCCGGCGGCGGGTGGGCCGGTATCCAGTAACCTCAGTGCGGAGCAAAGAAAGGTGGATCATCATGCGCGATTAACGATCAGCCGCGAATTAGGCCATATTCGCGAACAGATCAGCGCTGTTTATCTTGGCCGGTAGACGGCAAATATAAAGCCCGACAGTGAGCGAGTGGATTAACCATTAACGAGCGGGCTGAGCTTGGCGATGATGCTGCCATCAATATAGAGCGGAAACTCAGCATGTTTATTCATCGCACAATCTTTTTTAGGCGTTCGACGCTGGTCTGCAGTCTATTCGTTGCGCTGTCGAGCAATTTGGTACTGGCATCCAAACAACCGGTAGCGGCAAGTAATGTTGCCGCCCAGGTTGATCGCTACTCCGTCATGGTCGTGGGCCCAACAGCGGGTCAGCTCGACTTGCTCGAAGTGACATCTCCGGTCGTTATCCCGAACGATATAGAGACGATCGGCGATGCTCTGGGGTGGCTGCTACGAGACTCCGGTTACCGCCTGGCGTCAGAGTCTGTGTTGACGAGCGACACCAAGAAAATGCTCGAGTTGCCATTGCCAGTCGTACATCGCCGTTTTAACTCAATGTCGCTCAAGACAGCTATAGCTCTTATGGTCGGTCCCGCATTTCACATCGTACAGGATCCGGTGCATCGCCTTATTGCGTTTGAGCGCTGCGAGACTTCACCAAATCATTCAACGACAGGAGAACCCTTGTAATGGAAGCCTTTATCGTGGCCATCATTTTTGTCACTGCTTTGGTGTTGGGCTCCCCGCACCATCAGGATGAATCAGAGCAGAGCCAGACAATAAATTCATCACTCTCCAGGGATCAGCTTGTCGAGGACGGGGGCTCGGTATCTGTCTGCGATCCTAGTCACCACTCGGTGGTTTTGCGTGACCTCTCTAAACCCGTCGAACACCAGGTAAACGATGATGGGTATTGATAGCGGTCGGAAAAGATGCATTCGCTGGATGATGGTGAGCAGTCTATTAGTTGCTGTTTCTGCAATGGCCGATTCAGAGCCGCTGACCACAAATCGACAGTCCACGGCTCATTCCATAGATCGCTCGATCACCGAACGTCTAGATTCCAAGGTTTCACGCGCTGAACAGTGGAGCCTGAATGATGCTGAGTGGCAGCGTTACCGGTCATTGATGCAGGGTATACGCGGCAGCATAAGCCCTGCGACGCTGTCGCCCATTGAAGTGCTGGGTATCCATGCGCGGAATAACGAGGAGCGGCGACGATACGCCGAACAGTGGGCGATGATGATGCGTGAGGATGCAGAGCGCATCCTAGCTTTTCAGCATGCCTACGATGAAGCGCAAAAGCGCCTGTTTCCCAATAGCGTGTTAATCGACAGCCGTGCGTTAACCCCCAAAGAATCACCGCGAGATCTGGCAGAGGATCTAAGTTGGCAGCCCATTGACCGTGTATTGTTCTTTACCGATACACAATGCTCTACCTGTGATGCTGTCCTGGAACGTCTGGTCAGCCAGATAGAGCAGTTCGCCGGTATCGATCTGTATCTGGTAGATGTCGCAGCAGGAGAAGAAGCTTGGATACGTGAGTGGGCAGCATCAAAGCAGATCAATCCAACCTGGGTAAGTGAGCAAAAGGTGACATTGAACATCGATGCAGGTGCACTCGATAAGGTGTCGACACATACAGGCCAGCAAAGTACGACACTACCCGTGCTGGTGCTTCGGCGAGGTGATCAGCTAACGCCGTTGCCAGTATCTCGATTCTAGGGTGTCGCGTATGCACCGATGGACAGCTGTGGTTCAGATTGTCGGATTGCTGGGATGTTCGGCCGTCACAAGCGTCGTGAACAGTGAAACCATTCCAGCGGGTTATGTTCAGGTCGCGAATCGTTACGATATACCGCCGGTCTTACTCTATGCAGTGGCTCTCACCGAAAGCGGCCAAAGCTCCCTCAGCGACGGACGGTTTCGGCCCTGGCCCTGGACACTAAACATCAATGGTGAGGGACATTACTTCCCCTCGCGCCAAGCAGCATGGCAAGCCCTGCAATCATCGGTAGACATTGCGAATAACTCGGTGGACATCGGGTTGATGCAGATTAGCTGGCGTTACCATAGTACTGCTCTGGGATCTGCCTGGCAGGCGCTGGCTCCCTACCATAACTTAACGGTCGCCGCCGCTATCCTTCGGGACTGCCAAAAGAAAAACACCAGTTGGAATGAGCGTGTCGGTTGTTACCACGCACCGAACGACTCAGCACGGGCAATAAGCTACGCACTGAGAGTCAAGGTGCATTGGGAACAATTGTCCGACCCATCCCAGGAGGTTGTCAATGATATTCCTTAATCGACAAAGAGTGTTGGCATGTTTACTGAGCTTAGGCGTAATCACGCCCGCAATCGCGGAATTGACGGTGATTTATGACAGCGGTCAAACCCGTTCCCTTATGCCCTTGCTCAGTCCATTGATGTCGACCGATGAGCAAATGGGTGAATCGAAGCAACCGGCACCAGAGAGCCCATCTTCACAACCTTTGCTTGGGCCAGCAGACATCAGAAATCTCTTGCCGATACGTTCGCCCGGTTTGCAGGCGGGTGATATGGGTGACAGACAGCCCAACGCCCAAATCATAGCGCGGCTGGCGCAAGGTAGTCCTCGCCCATTTTTTTTGGTCGGATCTGATTTCTTCTCGTTGCAGTGGCTGACGACTCACCGGGAAACGTTGAAATCCCTGGGAGCTGTAGGGATGTTGGTGCAGGCCGAGACCGAGACGGATGTCCAGCGCGTCGCCAATGTTGCACAGGGATTGCCCATTAGCTTGGGGTCAGGCACGGACCTGGCTGCTGCTCTGGGGGTCCATCGATATCCGGTACTCATTACGCGAGAAGGTCTTCGCCAGTGAGCGCTCATCCGATGGAGGCGTTGCTGCGCCCGCCAGTGGAATTGTGGTCTACCTGCACGGCGTTTGCCGCTGCAACTCTTGCTTGGCTTGCGCCCTGGGCTTTGATGATGCCGCCTGGAATAGCGCTGGCCACCGGCGCGGCCTTTTTCTGTTTTGGGGTGTGGCGCGGCCGACAGGCCTGGCGTGTGCTGCGCTATCAGCGCCATATGCGCCAGCTGCCTCACTATCAATTGCGGGCTGAGCAGATACCCATGAGTCGCCATAAGCTGTTTTTAGGGAGAGGCTTTCGCTGGACACAGCAACACACGCAGCGGCTGCGCGATACCCTAAAGCCCGAGGTGCAGCAATACGTACAGCCCGGAGCCTTATACCAATGGGCGCGGCAAAAGGAGGTTGCCTGGGAATCGGTATCGGGCTTGTCTCACATCGCGAAGGCGCTTCGCAGCCGATCCCGCTGGAATCCACTGGCACCTTTACCGGCTGTGGGTGGCAAACCGGCGTTGCATGCGGTAGAACCCCACGAGCAATCGGTATGGATGGAATTAGGAGAGCGCGTCGGGCATACCCTGGTACTGGGAACGACACGGGTTGGCAAAACACGCTTGGCGGAACTGTTAATCACTCAGGACATCCGCCGTGGCGATGTGGTGATTGTGTTTGACCCCAAGGGCGATGCCGATCTGTTGCGGCGCATCTATGCCGAAGCTAAGCGTGCCGGTCGGCTCGAGGATTTTTATCTGTTTCATCTAGGGTTTCCTGATCTGTCGGCGCGTTACAACGCTATCGGTAATTTCTCTCGTATTACTGAAGTGGCCACCCGTATTGCCAATCAGTTACCTAACGAAGGAAATTCCGCCGCGTTTAAAGAGTTTGCCTGGCGCTTCGTCAATATCATTGCAAGGGCGCTGGTTGCGTTGAAACGACGGCCCGACTACCAGCAGATTCGTCGTTACATCAATGACATTGAGCCGCTGTTTGTCGAGTACGCAGGGCATTGTGCCCAATTAGCTGGGATTGAAAACTGGGATGCGGTGGTCGAAGAGCGGGCCTCGGAGATTAAGGAGCGCAACCTGCCTGCGGCGCTGCGGGGGCGCTCGCTGGCATCAATCGCCTGCATGCGTTTGCTGCAAGAACAGGCTATTTATGACCCGGTGTTGGATGGCCTGATTTCCGCATTCAAATACGATAAAACTTATTTCGACAAGATCGTTAGTTCCGTTGGGCCGCTGATGGAAAAGCTCACTACCGGAACTATTGCCGCGCTCATTTCACCGGACTATCAAGACGAAGGCGACGAGCGACCCATTTTCGAGTGGATGGAGGTGGTGCGTCGCAAGGGCATCGTCTATGTGGGGCTTGATGCGCTCACCGATACGACGGTGGCCAGTGCCGTGGGCAATTCTATGTTTGCGGATCTGGTATCGGTGGCTGGACATATCTATAAGCATGGCGTCAGTGATGAGCATGAACAAGGGCAGGGCCAAGTACCTAACAATCAATCGATACCCACCATCTCCCTCCATGCTGATGAATTTAATGAGCTGATCGGCGATGAGTTTGTACCGCTTTTGAACAAGGCCGGTGGTGCCGGTTTTCAGGTTACAGCCTATACCCAGACCTGGTCAGATGTGGAAGCGCGTATTGGCAACCGGGCTAAAGCAGGGCAGGTGGCTGGCAACTTCAATACCATGCTGATGCTGCGGGGGAAAGAACTGGACACCGCGGCGATGTTGACCGACCAGTTGCCCAGGGTGGAAGTATTCACCCTGATGAGTGTCTCAGGCGTGGATGATTCGTCGGATCCCGGCTCCGGTGTGGATTTCAAATCCCGAAACGAAGACCGGATCAGTGTTTCGGAAGTGCCTATGCTCACTGCTGCCGACATGGTCACGCTGCCCAAGGGGCAGGCATTCGCGCTATTGGAAGGTGGTCAGCTCTGGAAAATCCGCATGCCGTTGCCGGATAACCGAGAAGATACGGACATGCCGGGTGACTTCGAGGAGATGGCGTCAGCCATGCGCCGTAGCTATATCACAAACGACCATTGGTATCGGGTAACGGATCATTGGTGGCATGCCGTATCTGAGGAAACGGATACCCAGGCTGAGCCAGTGGAAACCTCTTAAGATGGCGGAACCGACCGATCCCCGGAGGACTGCCGCGCGTCCCGGTACTATCTCACGTGTGCTCACGGGCATTGCCCAATGTCTTAAATGGCTGTTTCTCTCTTTGCTTTTCTCCATCCTGGTCGAATGGATCGGCATGGTGTTCTGGTGGGAAGAGCAGGGGTTGGGCCACAGTCGCCAGATGTTGGTAAATGAATTGCAGTTTCTGGGCGCAGATTTCAATAGAAGTTTGTTGACCTCGCATCCCATGGGATTTGCCAGTGATCTATCCAAACGGTTCTACCAAATCGCATTTGAGTGGACCGGTATCGTCGATCTCATCCAATGGGTGACGCCTGGGCCGACCGCTGAGGAGTCGGGCATACGACCGGCGCTGCATCGTGTCTATCAACCAGTCTCTGAATTCATTTTGTCTGCCATGCAAATTACCCAGGTGTTTGCTGTCCGCCTCGCTGTTCTTACTCTAGCGACCCCAGTATTCGGGTTGTTTACTTTAGTGGCATTGGTTGACGGGCTGGTGCGGCGGGATCTGAGGCGATGGGGCGGCGGCCGGGAAAGCTCCTTTGTCTACCATTACGCCAAAAAAGCAGCCATCCCACTGATTATCATGGCCTGGGTGCTGTATCTGGCGTTGCCGTTCAGCCTGCACCCGTCCTGGATCATCTTGCCGTTTGCACTGGCATTCGCCTTTGCCGTCACCATCACCGCAAGTACCTTCAAGAAGTATCTCTGATATGGTTGACTGTAATGCTACAGTTTGCTAGGCTGTATTAAGTCACTGTAATATTACAGTAATGGAGGTGCATATGATCGCTCAAGCCGAACAATTGCTGCAACGTGGTTCCAGTGTAACCAGTTCACTGCTGCCAGCGATTTTTAATATCTTCAGCCAGTGGAAACTGACCGGTGCCCAGCAAATGACCCTACTGGGGCTCAGCAATGAGAAAACGCTCTACAACTGGAAGAGTCAGCCGGAGAAAGCCAAACTGACGCGGGATTTGTTGGAGCGGGCCAGCTATATCCTGGGTATCTACAAGTCTCTGCAAATCCTTTTACCCGATCAGGCACTGGCCGATCAGTGGTTGGCGACCCCCAACGACAATCCGTTGTTTAACGGCACTGCACCGCTGGATCGACTTCTGGCCGGTCAAGTAGTAGATCTGGCCGTGGTCAGGGACTTCCTCGACGCGGAGCGAGGTGGCTGGTGATTGATATCGAAGATCTGCCAATTAGCGAGGTGAATGAACCGGTGTACCGGGTCATTCTTTCTCGCTATCCCCAGATCGATTTGTTCGAGCGCGTTGCCAATCCAGAGGACTGGGATGTGCTCTATGCGGTTGAGTCTTTGACCAACCCCAGGCTGCGTGATGAAGTTGGTGATATTCGACTGGTACCACCGGAAGACCGGGTCTACGGCGATGGTGCATCCTGGATTATGGCCGCTTTCACGCACCCTCCGGTAGATGGCCGTGGCGGTCGCTTCAACCGGGATTTTGGTATCTATTATTGCGCGGCCGACGAGGCCGTAGCCATTGCTGAGTCATCATTTCACCGGGCACGGTTTCTCCGTGAATCCCGAATTGAACAAACCACCCAGGATATGCGGGTTTTACGAGCGCAACTAGGTGCTACGTCTTTGCACGATCTGCGGCAACTAATCGGGCACGCCATATACAATCCGGACGATTACGGAGAAGCTCAGCAACTCGGTTATGCGTTGCGAGATTCCAAGAGCTATGGCGCTCACTACCAGAGTGTTAGAGAAGAAGGTGAATGCTATGGCGTGATGCGTCCGCGAGCATTATCGGATGCCGTCCACTGGCGTTACTTGCGTTACCACTACGACCAGGGATCGATTGTCAAAGTTGAATCCCTGGACGGGAGTGACAGGAGGTAATGGCCATGCATAACGAACTGCTATGGATCTTTACTCAACTCCCTGACGATTACATCGTTCTTGATACCGAAACCACCGGGCTGCCGGATGAGAATGGCCTGCCTGATATTGTTACGTTGGGCATAACGGTCGTCAGGGGCCGAGAAATAGCAGAATCCATTGAGTTTGAAATACGGCCGACGCGAACAATTTCAGAAGAAGCGCAAGCCGTACACGGTATTACCGATGAGCAAGCTGCCGCCTTCGAAACCTTCGAATCACAGTGGAGCCAGATTGCCGACTATTTGAAAGATCAACTTATTGTCATCCACAATGCCAGTTTTGACTGGCCCATTTTGCTGGATCACGTTGCCCGATACGATGTAACGATGCCACAAATTAAAGGCGTATTTTGCAGCCAGAAAGCGGCTACTCCCTGGGCTCAAGCTAAGAATCTTCCGTGTAGCCACAGAGGTCCGTCGCTGGATTTGCTCACAGAAGTGCTTGGTGTTGAAGACCTTAGATCAAAGAGCGACGGAATTCATGGGGCGGCTATTGACAGCAGGCAAGCTGCTAGGGCAATAGAGGCGATGAGATGTCGAGGAAATATAAGTTCAGATTAAATTGCCAGATAGTTGATCTACAGTTACGTATAAAACTACTGAAATTAAACAGTTTGGAAAGTCGGGTGTAATCAAACTTTGAATATGGACGTCGGTTTAGTGAATAGTGCAATGGAAATCTCGCCCTTACGTAAGGTTAAGCAGAATGGTGAACGGTATTACCGCCGGCAGCCGATTGAGACTATGTTGGCCGAACTTGCGGGCATGTCATTTGAAGTGCTTGCAGAGCGTGCACGCATCCTTGATCGACGTTCGCCAGATTACATACCTTCGGAAATTTTAGTTCATTGGGTTAGGCAAACGAAAAACCACAGGTCGGACGCAACATTTAATGCCCTTTACCCTCTGTTAGAGCAACGGATCCGTCATGCATGCCCGGCGAAGGAAATTCGTGCGCATGGCGTTGATGCAGAAGTTGGCACATATGCTGATCTTCAGGAGCATGTCCTTGAGCGTGTAGTTAAGCTCCTGCTTCGCGACAGATCAAGCTACGAGGAAAAGCTCGATATTTACGAGGTGGTCTTTGACCGGGCCGTTGCAAAGCTACGTGATAGTGCTTTTCGTAGTGTGTTTGCCAAAGATAACCCATTGGCTCCAATTGAATACGATGAAAGTGGCGATGTAACAAATGAAGTAGAGGAAAGCCTGGACCGGTATCGGCCAGAAAGTATGACACAAGAAGAGGAATTGACTTACCGGTTTCAGTTACGTGCTGCGATTGACTCTCTCCCAGAGGATGAAAGAAGGCTCATTGATATGGAAGAAGCCGGCTATCCTGATCAAAGTGAAAATCCAGAAGTGGAAACGATCGCGAAGCTACTTGGCCGTACACCAAAAACAGTTCGAGCGATGCGTAAACGTGCTTATCAAAGCATTCGTGAAGGTCTCTGCATTGAGGTTCAAAATGATTAACGATATTAACTTTGACGACATACTCGATGAGTTCACAATGGAAGAACCGTTGGATCATTCGGTTCTTAAGAGCTATATCGACAGATACCCCAGTTTGGCACTGGAATTGACAGATCTTTACCATGAGTTGGCAATGGCGGATGCGCGTAATGATGTAGAAAGCGTGCAGCTGGAAAGAAGGCACTTAGCTTCTGCAACAGCGCTTGGCCGTACTAGTGTTGAAGCAGCACTCGCTGGCGATGAACTCCGATCTTTGGCTCGGAAAGCTGGTCTGCCTAGAGACTTTTTTGCTGGTTTTCGCGACCGCAAAGTTCGGCTTGGCTCTATACCGGAGCCAGTTGTAACAGGTTTAGCCCGCGAACTGGGTGTTGCGGTTCATGCTTTGGTTGACTTCTTGCGAAGTCAGCCTCGGGCGAACACTGGTTTTGCTTTCAAGGCCGATGGAAAGCCAGACGAAGGAGTGATTCTCGAGTACGATGAGTTTCTTGACAGTCTCGCCTTGACGGATCAGGAAGAAAACGCACTGGATCGGTTTTGCCAAGTAGATGGACATAGTTGAATTCGCACGGCAGCGTGCAGCCGCGCTGCATGATGAGCTCGTCTGTGCTGGATATGATCCGGCACAGTCATATACGTTCGTCTTGGAGGAAGCCGGGAGGCGGGATATTGAGGTTCGAGGGTATCCGCCAGGACACGCGATGCTCAATGGTGGTCGAGCCCTTTATGACCCAGCCGGAACCATTCGTCACGAGCGCACGGGCGATGAATTTCTGGATGCATTTTTCGTTGCTCATGAGATTGGGCATGCCGAGCTCGGTGGACACACGGAGATCACGGCGAGCATAGAGATTGATCCTACCCGTCCATCGGACGGCGGGGCATCTGGTGCCGAACGAGCTGTTGATTACAGTCGAAAAGCTCGGCAGGAAGTGCAAATGGATCTCTTTGCGCGCGAGTTTCTGTTTCCACGAGCACTTGCCCGGCGCTGGTATCTCAAAGAAGGACTCTCAGCGCAGGCAATAGCGGATAAGCTTCGAGCGCCTTATGACATGGTCGCGGTTCAAATATTTGATGCAATCTGGCTTCCCACAATTGCAGAACCGGAAATTCTAGGGGGCAGTCCATCGAAGCCTTTGAACGACGCACAAACCAGTGCTGCACGCCACCGTGGTGGACCATTGCTTCTGCGAGCAGGCCCCGGCACGGGGAAAACCCAGACGCTCATCGGTCGGTTGGCGGAGCTTAGGGATTCTGCGGTCGAACCGTCTTCCATTCTTGTTCTGACATTTTCAAATAAAGCCGCTGGTGAAATGACCGACCGGGCGATGTCCGTCTGGCCAGAGGCGGCCGGAGAGCTGACCGTCGGGACCTTCCACTCATTTGGGCTAGACATTCTTCGGCGTTTTCATGAGCGAGCCACACTGCCGGCTGAACCGAGGCTGCTCGATACCGCCGAAGCTGTTGCCCTGGTCGAGAATGAGTTTGTTCGGCTGAACCTCCAACATTTTAAGGAGCTACGTGATCCGACCGATGTTTTAAGGGACCTATTAACTGCGATTTCCCGAGCCAAAGATGAGGTGGTTGACCACCACGACTATAAAATACTTGCTCAGTCGACATACGACTCGGCTCAAACCGATGAGGAACGGATTCATGGCGAGAAGTGTTTGGAAATTGCCCAAATATATGACGCCTACGAGACGCTGAAAGACGAGCGTGGTGTGGTCGATTTCGGCGACCTGGTATCCCGTACCGTGAGGCTTATCGAGACTGATGCAGATGTGCGTGGGCAGTTATGCTCACGTTACTCTCATGTCCTTGTAGACGAGTACCAGGATGTCAATCGCGCAAGTGTCCGGTTGTTGAAGGCGTTGAAGCCTGACGGACAGGGACTGTGGGTTGTGGGGGATGCCAAACAGTCGATTTATCGCTTTCGTGGTGCCTCATCGGTCAATATGGTGCGGTTTGAGACCGACGACTTTCCCGGCGGTCAGGCGATGGGGTTGACGGTTAACTACCGTTCTGTCCAAGAGGTTTGTGATGCATACGCAAGATTCGCGTGTGCAGATATGAGAGCTGCGGAAACTGGATTTCAATCGGAAGCACATCGAGGCTTATCCGGCCAAAAACCCGTTTTCGTAAGTGTGGGCACGAAAGACGATGAACTGAATGAGCTTGTTGCTCGGATCAATGCCTGCAAGGATAGTGGCATCACCTACATGAATCAGGCAGTCCTTTGTAAGTCCAATGATAGGCTGGCTGAAGTGGCGGCTTGCCTCGAAGCGCAAGGCGTACCTGTCCTGTTTCTGGGGCCTTTGTTCGACCGGCCGGAAACCAAAGAGGCGCTTTCACTGCTTTCTCTTCTCGTCGACCCGCGGGCGATGGCGCTGGTAAATGTTGCGACAACTCCAGAATTTTCAGTGCCGTTGGCGGACGTTGAAGCTGCTGCAAAGGCCCTGGCTGATGCATCTTCCCTGGAGCCACTTGCCTGGCGCAACATACTTCCCACAAGTGAGGGAATCTCCTCCGAAGGTGCTAGTGGCTTTGCCGCTCTTGCGAAAGCGTTTCAGGGGCTTACGCCCGAGTCAACGCCCTGGAGGGCTTTCGCTTCGCTCTACCTTGATCGCACTCGCCTTGCTGCCCGGTATGCACATGGCCTGGCCGAAAATGAGTCGTTGCCTGCGATCGCACTGTGGCAACTGCAAAACTTTCTAAGATCGACGTATATTGAACGGCATGGTTACCCAATTGGAGACCTGCTGGACCATATTCGTCGACTCGTCATTTTGTCGGACGAGAGAGATTTGAGGGATCTTCCCGTCGCCGCTCAGTACCTTGACGCCGTCCGCCTATTGACGATCCATAAGAGCAAGGGGCTTGAGTTCAAGGCCGTACATATGCCCTCGCTGTCTGCCGCTTCACTGCCTCAGTCTGCTAATCAAATTCGTGCCTTACCGCCTCCAGATGGATTAATTGATGGGGAAGGTATTCGGGGCCTCGATGCGCTGAAACCCGGTCATGATGAAGAACAGGAGTGCCTCTTCTTTGTCGCGTTGTCCCGTGCAGTAGACCGCCTCTTTCTATACGCGCCTTCGAAACAGCGGGGCGGTCGCTCTCAGAAGTCGTCACCATTCATTGATCGCCTCGGCGATACGCTGAGGACTGAAGAGCCGTTGGTTATAACCGAGGCACCGCTGACGCCCCCAAAGCGTGTAGACATCCAATTTGAGGAAACGGTTACCTTGACGCCGGCACAGCTCGCGCACTACGACAGGTGTCCGCGCCGCTTCTTGTTCACTCACGTTCTCAAGTTAGGAGGGCGTCGTACGGAAAGCGCTTTCATGCAAATGCATGCCGCCGTTCAACGCGCAATCGATGCTCTTTTGACAGATCCATCGAATGAGATCCCCGACTTTGATGAGCACTGGCAGGCACGTGGCCCGGCTGATAACCCAAATGCGGAAGACTACAAAGTCGCAGGGCGCAGGCTATTCGACATCTTGATTGCCCTGCGAAAGGGCGACAAACGACTTACGCCACGCGACCTCGAGATAGACATTGGAACGGCGAAGATTGTGGTTAAGCCCGATGACCATGTTGAGAAGAGCGACGGTCGGGTTGTTGTTCGTCGCATCTGGACCGGTCGCCAGACTTCCAAGGCTACCGAGTCACTCGATGCTGCTGCATACCAGTTGGCGGCTGGTCGGGATGCAGAAGTGGAGTTTGTTTTCCTTACCGATGAGGTCGCCGCTCCGGTCTCCTTGAGCCAGAAAATGCTCAATAATCGCCGCGACCGGATTGGCGACGCAGTCGGCAAAATCCTGTCTGGCGATTTCCCTCCCAACCCCAATCGAACTTGCCCCCGATGTCCGCACTTCTTCGTTTGTGACGATCCCCCAGATGGGCTGCTTATCAAAAAAAATCTCTTCTGATTTACCGGTCTTGTGAAAATGCTGCGATTGACCTTCTGAGAGCAGGAGCATAGTGCCCCTGTAGCTAACTAGAAGGACATGTCTTATGACTGATAACCCTCAAGACCAGAATCTCGATGATCTCGCTGACGCTGTTCATGACGGACGTCCGCTCAAGCCTGGTGCCCGTTTTCGGGTATTGATCGCGGATGAAACGTTGGACTTCAAAAATCATATTTTTGATGACCCCATGCCTTTGGGGCGCCAGTTTATCGAAGCGACAGGTGGTGCCCCCGTTCACGAATATACCGCGACGGCTATCCTCCCCAGTGGTGATTTCGAGGATATTCGCCTCGATGAACCCTATGATCTACGTGGTCGTGGTGCTGAACGGGTACTGGTGGCCCGAACCGACCGCAAGTTCCTGTTCAAGATTGATGATAAGGATCTCGAATGGCCGAAGCGCTTTATTTCTGGCTTCGTTCTCAAAAATCTTGCTGCCCTTGCGCCTAACTACGCGCTTTGGCTGGATGTTCCAGGCGGCCATGACCAGAAAATCAATGATTGCGATCTCGTCGATCTCGGAAAATCTGGTGTCGAACGCTTCATCTCGATCATTGATCAGACCACAGAGGGCAGGGAGTTGATCCCATCCGGTGATCGTGCCTTTCTTGAAAGCCGAGACCTTAGTTTCGACGTCATTAAGAGTGGCGGCACGGTAGGGGTGATTCTCAAAGGTTACTCGCTACCGGAAGGCAAGTACGACAATGATGTGGTTGATGTCCTGATTATCTTGCCTCCCGGATATCCTGACACGCCGCCTGACATGTTCTATACATCACCACGGATCAAGTTGACTGCTAGCGGACGGGAAGCTCGTGCTGCGAATGTGAACCACAATTTTGCTGACCGAGTCTGGCAGCGGTGGTCCCGTCATTGCCCCGCCTGGCGTCCCGGGATGGATGGCCTACAAACGATGGTGGCCCGGGTTCGTGTTGCCTTGGAAGAGGCGCGCTCATGATGGTGGACTTCGATCTCGTTCTTCAGGCGTCACACGAAATTCAGATCAGGTCACTGCTTGAAAGTCCAGGCGGCAATGAGGCCGCGGCAACGTTGCTATTTGGTGTCGCCGATATTGAGGAGGATCCGTGGTCTGGAGTCCGACGTCGCCGGTTTGTCAGTCATGCCTTCCAGCCTATCGCCCGGAGCGACGTGGTCGACACCTCGCCGGTTCACATCACCTGGACGACCGATAGCTTGATGCACCTTTTTGGAGAGGCCGCGCGGGAAGGATGGATTCCGGCCATCGTTCACACGCATCCAGGTGGGATGGCTGAGTTTTCGGAGCAGGATAATCGCAATGAAGCGGAGCTTGCCCGTACGGCAGAATTGAAGGGTACGCAGGGCCTGATTAGCATCGTAATCAACAGCGATGGTGTGATGGCCGCACGGATATGGATTACGCGCGATCAGGTTGCGCCGATCGACCGTATTCTTCATGCTGGACCACGCATTGCCTTGACCTCACAGGAAGCCAACATCGGGCCGCCTGATTTTCTCGACCGGCAGCAGCGGCTTTTTGGGGATACCGCAAATCGCACGATTTCGAATCTTCGCATTGGTGTAGTCGGCGGTGGTGGCACAGGCAGTGCGGTGCTTCCGCTGCTGATGCGTCACGGAGTCCAGAAGGCGATATTGTTCGAAAGAGATAAGGCGGAGCTTTCCAATCTTAATCGGCTTCACGGCAGCCGTCGCAAGGATGTCGAAGATCAAACCTCCAAGGCTGAAATTCACCAACGTATGGTTCAAGAAACTGACATTGGAATGAAACTTGTCACGATCGACGCATTTGTTGGTGACCTTGGCACAGTGGACGCCCTAAAAGCGTGTGATGTCGTGTTCTCCTGCACAGATGATCACGCTGGCAGACTCGTCCTGAATAGGTTCAGCCGATTCTATGGCATTCCTGTTATCGATGTCGGCCTTGCCATGCAGCGCCGGCCAGACAGCGGGTTTGATCTTTTTGCTCGCGTATCAACCTTAGTCGACGGCCATCCGTGCCTGCTATGTGGTCGACATATCGATCCGCGGCGTGCTCATGAGGAAGCACTTAAACGCCGTGATTCGGCAGGGTATGAAGCCTTAAAACAGGAGGCCTATGTACTTGGTGAGGGAGACCCAGCTCCAGCGGTGGCTGCATTTACGACGGAGGCCGGATGTATGGCTATCGGTGAACTCCTCGCTGCTCTTACCGGCTTTCATGGGCAGTCGGGCATGCATGCGACGCGTGTTCGACGCTTTCACGCCAGTGACGATCGGTTTCCTGGTGTGACCTCAACACCTGGCTGTCCTGCTTGCCAGGATCCCAACACCCTTGGCCGTGCGGATGTCGAACCCTGTCTAAATATGGTGCTCTGATTATGAAAACGTGGATTATAAAAACTGCGAGACAGCTCGGCTTGCTCAAGGCCGATTTCACTGCGACGGAGCGAATGAGGTTGCCCTCGCATGGTCAACGTGAAGATGAAGAATTTATTTTGGTCCGTGATGGCAGTGTATCTAAATGGGCCACATTTCGATGCCCTGGAGGTTGTGGAGAGCGGATTGATCTTTCACTCAACCCTCACCAGAGGCCTCGCTGGAAAGTTACTTTGGATTGGTGGCGTAGACCGACCGTTTCACCTTCAGTTCATCAACGTAACACCTGTGGCTGCCACTTTTGGATTAGGAAGGGTAAAGTAGATTGGTGCAAAGGAGGGAGGCCTTTCAACATATCTGAACGGTCCTAGGACATTAAGGAGAAGGCCACAGATTTGGACGAATCCTAATTGTTGTTGATTGAGATAATGGTCTCCCCTGGGCAAAAAAGGTTTTGCCTAAGGGTTCAAAAACCACCCCACCCACTGTATAGATTTTCCATCGTCCCCCGCACCTAATTCCCGCACTATGCCCCGTAACAACACACGGGAGCATCAGTGCTATGAAACGCCACCTCTGGCTACCTACTTTTCTGATTATCGGATTGGCAATTACGCCAGCTGCGTTCGCTGATGCAGACGCTGAGCGGGAGGCGTTGGTAAAAATTATTCATGAGCTGAATACCCTGGAGCCACTGATCAAACATGCCGAGGCCAACGCTGAGCAGGATTCTCGCATTCGTTTCCGTTACGACTGGCTGCGTCAAGATCTGAAGCAGATCAAGGATGGCATTCAGTCCCACATCGATTCACCCCGTGCGCAGCCACGTTCATTCCCGCCACTGCGCGGCGATTATCGCCGCTAGGTTCTGTTATGACAGCCGCACAACAAACAGCGTTTCAAGCAGGTTCCGGCGTTACGTCCAGCACGATGCTGACTGCTATTGCATCAATGGTATTGGTATTGGCGTTTGTCTGGGTGATGTGGATTGCCCTCGGCACCTTTCGGGCTTGGCAGGAGGGGCAGGCGACGGTTTTTGATCTGACCTGGAGCACCTTGCGGGCAAGCATCGTGCTAATGGTTTTGGGTTTCTATTTGCGGTGAATCAATCGAAGAAGTCCAGTAAGGGCAAGCGTCGGAGCACCACAAAGAAATATCGGGGCAAACCCCACTTTTATCAGCGTTTCACAAGAGGACATTTGTTATGGGTACATCAAATACAGGAAAAAGTTACAGCAAGAAACTTGCTGTCATTCAGAAACCGTTATTGGCGACGGCAGCAGTGTTATTCCCGATGCCGCTCTGGGCAGCGTTGCCGACGCCAGTCGCGCCGAGTACCGCTCCGGCAGCGGGTGACTGGATCGGCCTGATTCAAGGCTACATCAAAGATGGTGGTCTCGTGTTGGGACTGGCCATTGCGGTACTGGGTTTTCTCTGGATCGCCTACCTGGGCTTTGCCAAGTTCAATGAGGCGCGTCAGGGCAAAGCGGAATGGGCTGAGGTGGGCGTGTTGGGCATCGTCGGTGCGATCGTTCTGATCTTCGCCAGTTACCTACTTACCGAAGCTGCTGGTGTCATTTAATGCGCGACGCCAAAAGCCTGTAACGGGAGAAGCGAATGTCCAATGACCATGAAATCCTGGCGGATCGGCTCAATGCCGAGCCCGCCATTTTCAAAGGTTGCTCATCCTCCGAGTTGGGCATGATTGTGGGGTTGGCCATTGTGGTATGGCTGCCCCTCAGTTTGTTGCTGGCCTGGTTACTGGGTGCTGTCACCATGGGTTTTGGTATTGCCGGTGTAGGCGTGGTCGCAACTGTCGTAGTTATGGCTACACTGTTCCAGCGCATCAAGCGAGGACGCCCTGAAGGCTATTACCAACAGTGGCTGCGCATTCGTTTGCAATCGATGGGCTTGGTTCGAGCGCCCTGGGTGCTACGCAGTGGATCTTGGGATATTGGGAGGACGCAGCATGCGCCGCTATCGTCTCGAGATCGATAATGTGCGATCCCACCTGCGTTCCCTGTGGGTCATCATCGGGCTGCAGGGGATAATTATTCTTGCCCTGTGGTTTGGCTGGAGTCAGTCACCGAAACAGCTTCGTGTTCATGTGCCTCCCGATCTGCGTTCGGGGGCGATACTCACGGCTGAGGAAGTGCCGCCAGCGAATGTTTATGCCTTTGCGTTCTACATCTTTCAGCAGCTCAATCGCTGGCCTGACAACGGTGCGACAGATTATGGCAGTGCGATATTTCGTATTTCACCGTATCTCACACCGCGCTATCGCAATGATCTGATTGCCGATATGGACTTGAAAGCCCGGCGTGGTGAGCTGGCTTACCGAGTGAGAGGCGTTCATGAAGTCCCCGGACATGGCTACGAAGAGCGTCGTGTCGATGTGTTATCCACCGATACCTGGGTTGTCTGGTTGGATATGGATTTGCTGGAGTCAGTAAAGGGTATGACTGTAAAACAAACCACCATTCGATACCCCATCCGCGTGGTACGCCAGGCCATTGATCCTGAGACTAATCCCTGGGGGCTCGCACTGGATGGATATAGCGGTGATGGGCCTCGACGATTGACCGACACCGAATTAGCTGACCCCAACAAACATAGCGCCCATTCCAATAAGGAGTCTTCCTGATGCCAGCCGTCCACAATTACCTTTCGATTATGAAATGGATCGCGTTTGCCTTGCTTTGGCTTCCCTTGGTATCCACCGCACAAACCGATAATGCTGATCCCTTAAACCCTGAGCGGATTGTCTGGCGTAAAGCGCCCATTGCTATCCCCTTGGTGGTGGGCGAAGAGCGCCTTGTGCATTTTCCGGATTCAGTGAGCATTGGTCTACCGCAGTCACTGACGCCTGTATTACGCGGTCAAAGCATTAACGGCACCTTATACCTGTTGGCAAAACAAACTTTTAATAACACGCGTGTCGTGGTGAGATCCGAGCCCGATGGGCCAATGTATGTACTCGATATTTCAGCGGTCTCAAAAGATCCGGAAAGGTCTGTATTGCCCGATGTTCAGATCATGCTTGAATCGAAAAAGGCAGATAGTACCGCCAGCTCTGTCACTGCCGACAGCCACCAAGCATCACAATGGGGCTATGTTGCATTAACGCGTTACGCGGCTCAGCAACTCTATGCACCCAGTCGGCTGATCCCGCAACAACTGGGGGTGGTGACTATGCCAATCAGTGATGAGCCGGTCAATCTGGTACGTGGTGGCAAGATCGAATCCGTGCCTGTTGCATCCTGGAAGGCAGGCCTTCACTACGTCACCGCTGTAAAACTGATTAACCGCACCCAGAAAGCGGTGGTGCTGGATCCTCGTGAATTGCGCGGGGCTTGGCTTGCCGCAACATTTCAGCATAACCGTCTGTTGCCTGCGGGGAGTGACGCCGATACTACTGCTGTTTACCTGGTGTCAGACCGACCTTTTGATGTGGCGCTTTAGGGGAGGGTAGGCAGCATGTCGATGGTCACCAGTAATCGTTTATTACCCATTCTCGCCGGAGCCGTTTTGCTCCTTACAGTATTTGTGGGTGTAAAGTCCTGCACGCCGAATGAAGAACAGGCGCAGCTGTTAGAGGCCGTGCCGCAGGCACCGAAGCCTGATGCCGATACGCCCGCAGATACGATCAAGACACTGACGGCGAATGTCAGCGCCATGACGTCAGAACTCAATGCGCTGCGGCGGGATAATTCAACGCTCAAACAGGAAAACCGGGATCTCGTCGAAGATAGACAGCAGATCGAAAACAATGTGTTTTCCAGACTGCAAAACGTTTTGGCTGCCAAACACAGTGACACAGCCTCATCCGAAACGGCTTCCGCCATTACGGCGCTTACGTCTAGGGTAGATACTCTGGCCAATCGCCTTGGCAGTTCGACACCGCAAGTATCAGTTAACGGATCGGATATACCCATTGGGCTTGGCCTGGATAACGTTCGAGCACCGACTGCGAATTCAGAAACATTGGTTTGGATCAACCCACTTGAGCTTGCGGAGTCGCCGAACAGTGACGAGGGGTCGTTACTCAATCGCTTCAGCAACACGGGCCGCAGTGCTTTGGATAGCGCCCGCCCGCCGGTGAAGTCGCTAGTGGAAAAGGGGAGCGATGCGCTCAATTCCACGTTACCGGTTTACACCGTGCCGCGTAATGCCACACTGATCGGTTCCACTGGAATGACTGCTCTGGTTGGCCGAGTGCCTATTCAGGGCCAGGTGCGCGATCCCATGCCGTTCAAGGTGATTACTGGCAAAGAAAATCTCGCAGCCAACGGACTACGCATTCCCGGTATTGAAGGCATGATCTGGAGTGGCACGGCCATTGGTGACTGGACCCTCTCTTGTGTGACCGGACAACTGGAGTCTGTGACCTTTGTTTTCGAGGACGGCACCATTCAAACCCTATCTAGCGATGATAACCAGCTGGGTGGTTCCAGTGGAAACAGTGATAGGCCATTAGGCTGGATTTCTGATGCGCAGGGAATTCCCTGCATTACCGGCGAGCGTAAAACCAACGCACCAGCATTTCTAACGCAGCGCATAGGAGTGATGGCGCTAGAAGCTGCCGGGGAAGCTGCAGCGCAATCAGAAACCACCACCCTCATCAGTGACTCAGGAACGGCGACCAGTGTGGTCTCCGGCGAAACGGGCCAATACATTTTGGGCAAAGCACTCAGCGGTGGTAGTGACGAAGTTGCGCAATGGTTGCGCGAGCGGCAGGCGCAAAGCTTTGACGCGGTATTTGTTCCCGTCGGTGTTGAGCTGGCGATTCATGTCGATCACGAACTTCCCATCGATTTTCAATCAAACGGCAGGAAACTTCACCATGAAATCAATCTTTTTCGGCAGACGACTGTTACCACTGGCTCTGGTCTGGACTAGCCTGTTGGTTGTCGGCTGCGCCAGTACCAAAGAGTCGGTATTGCCCCAGGACGGGCCTACCATGAAATCTATCTATGATCAGCATATGACGGATGTACAGCGGTCGAACCAACGCCAAGGGATAGGTGGTCGGCCATTGCCCCGGTCGGGTATTGACCATTATCGGGGTTTCGTGCGAGAGGCCGCCAATGAAATCGACACCGTATTTCCGCGTCTGCCCAATCCTACTCTGGTGATGTACATTTTTCCCCATCTGTCGGGTAGTGAGCGCACCCCGGTGCCGGGCTACGTCACAACTTTTCCCTTTTACGAAAAGGTGGAGTACGCATTGCCGGGGGAAGTGCCTGGTGAGTTACCTGAGAAATAGGAATATCCAATGCCAAATCAAGAACCCGGCGAATCCCCTGAATCGCCCCTAAGTGCTGCTACGGTCAAACAGCACTATGAGCGTCCACCATCCTTTACCGACTTATTGCCCTGGATGGAGTACATTCCCGAAAGCAAGGCGTTCCTGCTAGAGGATGGTGTCAGTCTGGGTGCTCTATTCGAGGTGCAGCCGGTGGGTTGCGAAGGTCGCACGTCGGCCTTTATGGCGCAGCTGCGTGATGCCATTCAAACGGCGATTAATGAGGCCATCCCTGAACGTGATGATGCGCCCTGGGTATTGCAAGTTTACGTTCAGGATGAACCACGGCTCACTCGTTTTAATGAATTATTGGAAAGCTATCCGACATCAGCTATCAAAGCATCCAATTATTCCCAACATTACCAGGCAGTCATGGCGAAACACCTAAAGGCAATTTCGCGACCTGGAGGCTTGTTTGACGATACCACTGTCACTGGTTCTCGCTGGCAGGGGCAGCAGCGCCGAATTCGTGTGGTGCTCTACCGGCGACTGAAAAACAACGGCAAAACCCTAGCGGCCATCGAGGTGGAAGAAGCGCTGAATGATGTGGCGACCAAGTGGGTTGCATCACTGGCTTCAGCTGGAATCAGTGCCAAACGTGTCGATGGCCAGGCGTTTTACGAATGGCTGTTGAGCTGGTTCAATCCCAACCCGCCGTTTACAGATAGTGATCCACAAAAACTATTGCAGATCGCACCATACCCTGGGGATGAAGAGCTGCCTTTTGGCTATGATTTTGCTGAACAGCTGACTTTGTCGATGCCTAGGTCCGATGATGCCAGGGCCACGTGGCTGTTCGATGACCTTCCCCATACCGTGGTTACAGTCCAAAGCCTGCGCCGCGCACCCGACATCGGGCACTTTACGGCAGAGCGCCAGGCGGGCGATCAGGTGTTCTCCTTGTTTGATCGCTTGCCTGAGCACACCGTCATGGCAATTACGCTGACCCTAAAACCGCAAGATACCACTCGTAATCACATTGCCCAGATCAAGCGCGCATCGGTAGGGGACTCGGCGGAAGCGTCTATTACTCGGGAAGATGCTGAACAGGTGGAGCGGGAAATGGCTCAGGGCAATAAACTGTATCCGGCGAGTATTGCTTTCTATGTGAGGGGGGATAATCAAAAGGCGCTGCGGTCCAACCTTAACCGGCTCAATGCGCTGCTATTGCCCAATGGTCTGCAGCCCATTGCTCAGGAAGCAGATCTGTTGTCGTTGGACAGTTATATCCGCAACCTGCCGATGGCCTATGACGTGGAACTGGATAAATCTCGACGTCGCTCACGCCTGATCTTTTCCCGTCATATCGCCAATTTGGTGCCGTTTTATGGTCGATCAAGGGGGACAGGGCATCCAGGTTTGGTGTTCTACAATCGGGGCGCAGAACCCCTGGTCTTTGATCCATTACATCGAGACGACCGCAAGAAGAACGCTCACATGCTCATTCTGGGGCCGACTGGTGCAGGAAAGTCGGCGCTACTGGTTTATCTGCTTCAGCAGATGATGGCTCGCCATCGTCCACGCATCTTTATCATTGAAGCCGGTGCTTCATTTTCTCTGTTGGGGCAGCACTTTGAACAACACGGCCTATCAGTCAATCAAATCACCTTAAACCCCAATGTTGATGTCAGCTTGCCGCCCTTTGCCGATGCACTGAGGTTGTTGGATCGGCGTCATGCGCTGAATACATTCGAAATGGGAGAAGACACGCTGGATGAGGATCTGGAGGAGGATGATATTGAAGACGACACAGGTGGCCGCGATATCCTCGGTGAAATGGAAATTGCTGCCCGCATCATGATCACTGGCGGTGATGAGCGAGAAGATGCTCGGCTAACCCGTGCAGACAGGCTGCTCATCCGTAATGCGATATTCCTCGCTGCAAGAACCGTGAAAGAAACCAGTCGTGGCCAAGTGATCACCCAAGACGTGGTCAATGCGTTTCAGTCTCTCGCCAGTAACACGGATTTACTGGAACATCGCCGTAATCGCGCCCTGGAAATGGGCGATGGTATGGCGCTGTTCTGCTCGGGATTGGCTGGGCACTTCTTCAACCGTTCGGGGCAATCCTGGCCTGAGGCCGATGTCACAATCCTGGAGATGGGCATGTTGGCTAGAGAAGGCTACGAGGATCAGCTCACTGTTGCCTACCTCTCTATGATGAGCCATATCAATGATCTGGTGGAACGTCACCAGAACGATGATAGGCCTACACTGGTGGTGACTGACGAGGGGCATATCATTACCACCAATCCGCTTTTGGCGCGCTACGTGGTCAAGATCACCAAAATGTGGCGAAAGCTCGGTGCCTGGTTCTGGATTGCTACCCAGAATCTGGAGGACTTTCCCGATGCCAGCCGCAAGATGCTGAATATGATGGAGTGGTGGTTATGCCTCGTGATGCCAAAAGAAGAAGTGGAACAGATCGCCCGCTTTAAAGACCTCAATGATGAGCAGCGTAACCTGTTACTCTCTGCCCGCAAGGAGCCTGGCAAGTATGTTGAAGGAGTGGTGCTGGCCGACAAAGTCGAAGCGTTGTTTCGCAATGTGCCTCCAGCGCTATCGCTCGCTTTGGCCATGACCGAAAAACACGAGAAGGCGGAACGCGCGGCCATAATGCGAGAGAAAGGCTGCTCCGAACTGGAGGCGGTCTATGAGATTGCCCGGCGTATTGAGCAGTCTAGGTGATCACAACTACAACTTTTTGGGTCACGCTGATGCTTAGGCAGTATTAATATCAGCTGACAAAGAGTATCAGTTCAGGTCAAGATCTCGTTGGATAGGGCGAGATACCAGGTTTGCATCTACATCGACAGCTGGCTGACGATCCCTCGTATCTAACGCCAGAACGTCGTGAGTGAATAGTTCGGTATTACCAGAGCCCACTAATATGTCGGGCCCGTAATATCGGTCTTTGGCAAATTGGCTAAGGATTTCTGCTTCCCGTTTTGCTGCCTTACCTCCCACTTCAAATTGCCACGTCTTTACAATACGAATACGTAGAAGATCTAGAGTAGGGAAACGCTTTTTTATTGAGAGATTAGTAATGCCAATTTTATATCGGACATCTCCATCGTCGGTTGTTACGGCTATGTAGTACAGCGTCCCTGGCTTCGTTTGATCAAACCCTGACTTTGAGCAGCCCGGGCAACCTGCTTTGTTGCCTTTTACGTGATTTACTGGAGATTGCCAAAACGAACCATGTTCAGGGCATACTATTTCTACCTTTTCGTGTGAAGACCTATATACAGTTTTTGAATAGTCATACTTGTCACCATGTACGCCCAGCGCTTCGCATATGAAACTTTCTGTTGTTCCAGATCTTATAGATGCGGCGCTTTCATCCCCACATTTTGGACAACCCACATCCCGGATATGATTGGCTGGGTTTTGTCTAAATGGGCCATGCTCAGGACAAATGATAGTGACCTTGGTAAGAGCATTGATGTACTCAACCTGAGAATAGTCATATCGGTTGCCATGTGCTTTTCGGGCGTCATCAAGAAAGCGTTCATAGGTATGGCTCAATTTATTGGCCACATTAACGCGACCGCATTTATCGCAACCATAACCCTTTAAATGTGTAGCTAGTCGCTGATGAAATGAGCCGTGATTCGGGCAGATAATTTCAATCTTGCTTTCAACGTTTTTAAACACTACACGGGAATAGTCATAGCGGCCATTATGAATTTTGTTTGCACGATTGATAAATCTATCTAATGTTAGTGGTTTATTACCGCCACATTCGGGGCAGCCATATCCGGTACAATGATTTGCGGGTGTTTGCTCAAACTCACCGTGTTTGAGACAGATGATGGTGACTTTCTTTTTAGCGGCTTTGTACAAAACTTTTGAATAGTCATAGCGATTGCTGTGCTTTTCACGAGCACGTCGAACAAAATCTTCTGTCGTTACACGTCTAGACATGGATCAAACTCGGCTGGATTTATAAGTTTTCAGTAGCGTTACAGGACATTTTTTCAACGCCTGGGACCAGCCACGTTCATAATCGTTATGTTCCTGAGTGCCTCTTCCATAAGGGTTGATATACCTTCCTTTGTTCATGTGGAAGCTAATTTCTCCTTCTCTGATGTGCCTTCTCATTTTGAACTCTTCAAAATTGGAATAGTTGTGCCTTGAATAGATACTATTTAGGCTGTTACGCTTATGGTAGGCAGAAAGGCGTTACGCCTTCAATAGAGGGGTTTTGTGAGAAAAGCGTTACCTGAGACAAATGAGGTGTTTATTTATGAGAAACAGGGAAAGCCTGTGGTTTGGGATTTCTTTGCTGAAGAAATCGTTGACGCTGTAAATAACAAAGAGAACAGAAAACAGCTGGTTTTCATCGAACTCCGTAATTGGTTGTCCAGGTATCTCCAGGAGGGAATTACAGATGCCTTGCTTGATGATTTGAACAGTGCCATTCATGAGACCCGGTATGCTAAATATATTCTTCCAGTAGACTTAATGTCTTCGGAAACAGGATTACCTCAAAATGCTTATGTGGCTCAATACGACAAGCTCCCCGACCCCAGAGCCTACGCCGCCGATGACTTTTCTAAGCTTCTCACGAGTGGGCAGCTAAAAAGATTAAAGATTTGTCAATTAGAAGAATGTGATAATTTTCTGTTAGGCCCCCCGCAGGCGCGATGGTGCTCAAAAACATGCGGATCTAAATTTAGAGTACGTGAAAAGCGTAAGCGGGATTCTCAGTGAATAATTATAGGGTGGTTTCCGAGCTGGAACCGGTTTATGAGATTGCCCGGCGCATCGAGCGATCTCGCTGATTGCAAAAACTTCATCATTTCACTAGCGGCTCGGTACAACCCCACGACAACGTGGAAAACTGGTGCAACCCCAAAATTCACTACCTGCGTTTTTACCTTTTCTTGCCGTTCGCAGCACCATATCACTGCCGCATTTGGGGCACTGTGGACTATGTGACGAAGATGGCTCGCTCTTAGCTCGAAGGCGATTGACATGCTGTCGGTTGGTGGCCAATCCTCTCTGCAATCGTAGAGACTCGATTTGCGCTATAACTCCATCCACATCTGCTTGGCTGAGAAGAGCTTCCCGCTTGGATTTGATATAGCGAATGTATCCGCCTGCATAGGTGACATTATCGGGCATGTCAGTTTTGAAGGTAGAGGGGCCGACGAATACCACCAATGAATGAATCGCCGCAGATGGAATATCCAGCAGATCTTCAAGGGTTTTTACGTGCTTATAGTTTTGGAAGAGCGGATTCTGAAACTTGTTGGTGTGTTTATAGATTTTCTGTGTCCAGGTTTTTTGGTTCGCTGAACCGAAGATCCAGCCTTTCATATTCTTTGTTTCAATTACAAACACGCCGTAGCGTGATACCACGATATGGTCGATCTGCGTTGTGCCTTCCCGAGTTGGTAATGTCACATCTTTGATTAAGTGATATTCATCCTCTGGGAGAAACAGCCGCGCAGCCGTGTTGACCAAAAATTCACCTGCAACTCCTTTAAACCAGGGGGATTTCAGGATGCCTGCAAGGATGGCGAGCGGCAGGAGATACCACAGTGCGCCAAAAACTTGTTGAATGATGGGGTCGAAGTCCATTTCCTATTGCTTCTCCGTTATTAATTCTTCTCCATTATAGGAATGTCGCCCTCGATCGGCTAGAAACCTCGACCACAGACGTCTGAATAATCCGTTTATCGAAGGTGTCAAATCCTCCAGGATGAATGCCTTATCAAGGGTATTGTTCTGGATGGTATTCAGTGAATGTTGCAAGAGCCTATTTCATTTTCACCATTGCTTTGACCGGGGCTTTCTCGGATATCGCCATGGCTGACGGTGACTCCCGCTTGATTGAGGTGCTTACCGATTCGCATATTTCGGTACTTACTAATGGTCTATCTTCGACAGTGTACAGAGTTGACCGCATCGACCGGTTGCAACAGGCACTTTCCGAGGGTCTACCCACCGATCCCAAGACCGCAAAACAGGCAGCCCTTGATCGCTTTCAGCTCATGGATAGCCAACTCAGTAGCGAATTGGAGAATGCAGCCAAAGGGCTGATACAGGCAATGCAATATGGCATCGATCGCTATCCGGCCATTGTGTTTGATGGAAAAGCGGTGGTTTACGGTGTCACCGATGTCAAAGCTGCCAACGAGCTTTACGAGCAGTGGCGGGTGGAGGGCGAAAAGCAATGAAACGAGTGTTTCGTCATATTGGTTTCGTCCTTTTAATGTGGATGCCACTGGTCGGTAATACGGGGTCCATTACTACCCCGGAGATAGTTACCCAGACGACAAGCGCTGCCTTGAGCTGTATGCGTTGGATGCCGGTCGGCATTTGTTTTTGGTTACGGTGCTCCTTGTCTGGTTGCAGTGTGCGAACTTCTCTCAAAGTTGGGCACTATCAGCCCGATGCGGTAGTGAGCAGCTATAACGAACTGGGTGGTAATCCCTGGGTTGAAATTCGTTCGACCCTGGGCCTGGCGCAAAAAGCAGCCGCCAATGGACTGTTGGGCAGTTTATTGCCTGTGCCTATCGACAGTGCTGGTAATCGAACTGAAGGCGGGCAGGGCAACAAGGATCACCGCAACCTGGTTTTTCGCGAGACGGACATCATTGGCCATCCTGTCAGCTCACTGTCGAGTATTGTTGCCAGCACCGGTTATCTGTGTAATTCACAAACGACCTCCTTTTTCCCCTATTTTCTATCAGGGTTAGATGCGCTCTCCTGGAGAATGGAAATCCCCGAGATGTTCTATCCCGCGAGCCTGATTCCCGGACTGCGGGAAATTGGAACCTGGCCGCTGCAAACCTGGGGCGGGGTTTACCCTCGTACTGGCTGGACTACGCAGGCTGAGGAGCCAAAAGCTGCAGCAATCAATGCCCAGCGTGCTGGCGATATTGTCACGCGCAGGGGGCAGCCTCATATCTACGTCCCAATCACTGGCGGATCCAGTTCCCGGCAAAGAGTCTGGCCACCCGGCCCGCTGGTAGAAGATGACCCCGATACCGGCGTATGGCAGATGTTGCTGCCCAAGCCCGAATCCAGCTGCAAGGTCTTTGGTACCAATGATCTGGCCAGTCTTCGTGGTTGGGGTGGTGGCCGGGTTGATAGCCAGGGGGACTACACCTGGAATTTATGGCGACCCTATAGCTGTTGCCGGGATCGTGGCTCCTTTCTTTTTGATATCAACTGGATCAATTACCCACCATGAACAAATGCTACGCTAGCCAAATCCTGCTGCTTACCCTTGCAGTAGCCATTAGCCAGGTCAACCACGCTGCTCAAGCGCCGACTGAAGATGGGCTCTGGTATTACCAAATTGGCGGAGCGGAACCCGTTTCGGTACCTGCAAACCCATCAGTTGTCTCCGTTACCCTCGGTGGATCTGCTCAGCTGGGCCTTGGCTATAGCTGCGGCAAGTTCGACCCTGTCGCCGCGGTGACTAATACCTTGAATGACATTGGAGCCGGTGTCGACAATATGGTAAACGCCATGACAGCTGCGGCGACCAGTGCCATTGCCGCCTTACCGGCTTTGATTCTGCAGCGGGCCAATCCCGGCTTGTATGACCTGTTTCAGAACGCCCTGATCAAGGCCGAAGAGACCATGCAACTGGCCACCAAATCCTGTGAGCAGATGGAGGCCGAAATCGCCCAGGGCAAGAACCCCTATGCGGATCTGATAACCCTCTCCAAAGGTAATGACTGGAAGGTACAGATGGGCATCGGTGGCAACGACGCGGTCACTGCAAAAACCACAGTGGAATCCTCAAACGGTGACAACGGTGTGCCCTGGATTGGCGGTCAGGCCGGTGGCAGTGGGCAACCAGTGCTGGAGTTTACTGGCGATATTGTTGAAGCTGGTTACAACATCAATATGAACCGAGCGGTCACGGATACCAGTCCGGTACCGGCTGCGTCATCTACACGCTTGTCGGAAATCTGGACTTCTCCGGTAGAGGCCAGGGACTGGACGGTGGATGTGGTGGGGGAGAATATTGTCACCACTTGCGATACCTGTCGTAAAGACAGCATTCCCGGTACGGGTCTGTTGCCTAAACTCCACCAGGAATCTGTCACGGTTACTACCGAAATCCAGAGCCTGGTTAGCGGCGCAACACCACCCACGCTGGCCAATCTTGATCAAATCACTGCGCCTGGTGTGGCCATCACCCGCCAGGTAATCGAAGCAATAAGGGAAATGCCCGTCTCCGAACAAAGCCTGATTATGGGTCGCCTGGTATCGGAAATCAGTACCGCACGTACCGTGGAAAAGGCACTTTTTGCCAGAAGGTTGCTGCTGTCAGGCAGACAAGTTCCTGAGGTTTATGCCACCGAGGTGGCGAGAGAACACGCGGATAAATCCATTGAAGAGTTGGATAAAGAGATTGAGAACCTGCTATTTGAAACCCGAGTACGCAAGGAGGTGGTCTCCGATACGGTGGCGATATTACTGGAAAGGGCAGCAGCCAAGCGACAGAGCTCCTTGACTGTACCGGAAGCCCCCACCATTGACCCCAATCCGTTGCGAGGTGGGCGTGTTCAATAACACACGGCCAAAGCGTAAAGGCTTTTTATTACTCACCTTTACTGCTGTTGTACTGACAGCGCTTGTTGGCTTTTTTCTGATGCACCGGCTACAGACGGAGTCTGTTCAATCCATTCAGTACAGTATTGATAGCTGGCAGTTTTCACTGACGGCAATTCGCTGGGCTGTGATCGTCCTGATCACGCTGTTTTGGAACCACCTGGTCGGTGGATTAGTGAAGTCAGGAATTATCGATGAACAACAGGCAACCGGCCTAACGGCTTTTCGTTGGCGCGCAGTGACCTGGTTGGTGCTGCTGGAATTGATCGTGGGGCAGGGCGTGCTGATTAAAGCGGCAAGTTTAATTTCAGGAGCTGGGCAATGAGTGTCGACAGTTATCTGGAGCTCTTTACGTCTCTTTTCGGTTGGACTTTCTACGGCATCCTGTGGGATGTGTTGGTCAGTACCGGCATCGTTTATCTACCGTTTTTGGGTATTTTAATCGACAACTGGCGCGAACCAGCACAAGGAGGAGAAGTGGGGCATGCCAGTGGGCTGTCACTAAGGCGCATGGAGATAGAAATGTTTATTGCCCTATTGGTGGTCGTGTTGGCAGGGCAGCCAGCTGTACTCACGCCTCTTAATGCGGGAACCTTATCCTATTCTCCTCCGCCATCCTTGCTGGATCCAACACCGGCCACCGCCACTGTGGCTTCACCGCAAAGCACCTATGGCACAACCGGTTTCACTGGCTCGGCGGCAACGGTCAATGTGCCTGCCTGGTGGTACGGTGTCATTGCGCTCAGCTCGGGTATGAATCACGCCATTGTTGAAGGGCTGCCGACGGTAGCGGATATGCGCACCTACGAACAGCAAGCACATCTGGCTACCATTGCTGATCCGCGCCTTCGGCAGGAGGTGAGTGACTTTTTCAGTCAGTGCTATATCCCAGCCCGCTCGAAATATCAGGCAGAACGACCCAATACGGCAGCGATCAGTGGTCTTCTTGTCACATACGGTTCTGATGACCCTGACTGGATGGGATCACATGTCTATCGAGATACCCCCGGTTACTACGACACACTGCGCCCGGCCAGCCAAATTACGGGCTGGGCCTACAATGCAGCCAGGGATACGGAATATGATCCGGCCTCGCCACCAACCTGGGGAAAACCCTACTGTAAACAGTGGTGGGAAGATTCAACAATCGGCCTCAGAGAAAAACTGATCAATGAAGCCGACGCCACATCTGCTGGATTCTCTAGCCTGGTGGTCGCCATTGCGCCAGCGTTGGCCAGTGAGCAACAGAATGATGCGGTTGCAAAAACTGTACTTACCAATGCGCCACCTTCATGGTCGAGTAATGAGCTGATAGCCAACAATGCTTCAGGTTCAGGAATCGTTAATGCTGCGGGCTCATTTGTGAAAGGAGGGCTCGCGACCGGTGGCGTAATCACCGCCTCGGCGCTTTTCTCGGTGACCATGACTGCCGTACTTCAGGCACTGCCTATGGTACAAGCCATTATGCTTCTCGGTGTCTATGCGCTACTGCCACTCGTGGTGGTGCTATCCCGGTACTCTGTTTCCATGATGGTGGTGGGCGGGATGGCCATCTTTACCATCAAGTTCTGGACAGTGCTCTGGTATCTGGCCATGTGGGTGGATCAGAATCTAATCCTTTCCATGTACCCGGATGTGAATGTCTTTCTGCAGATTTTCGCGAACCCCGGTGAACATGACGCCAAGCGTATGCTGCTGAATATGATCACCACCAGTCTCTATTTGGGATTGCCGCTACTCTGGAGCGGGATGATGGCGTGGGCTGGGGTGAAAGTTGGCCGTTCGCTTGATAATTCTACGAACCCATTAGTAAAACCGGCTAGCGACGCGGGTCAGAAAGGTGGGGCTATAGGGAAGGCGGCGATAAGTAAGGGAGCCAAGAAAAAATAGAGCGTTAAGCTCTAATCGTGGTCGTACCAACCATATGGGTCTGTGCCATCGTCACGTTCCCCGGTTCGATAATTTAAAGAGCCTCCAGTAGAAGATGTGTGTGCACTATCTGCTTCGGATTCGTCATCAGCGCTGAACAGAAACCCAACGGCAGTTACCAAAAAGGTGGTTATAGCCTTAAGAAGATGTATAAACGTGTTGGCGATATTCATTGGCAGACTCCATTGCACTGGTCATATGAGGGTGGACCAATCAATAGTAATGGCTAATAAGTAGACAACGGTTACTCCAATCCACTCCTCATTATAACGCTCTTAAGCTGAACCCTTCAGCAGAAAGTACCTAAAGCAAAAATTGGCACCAATTGGCTGGCCTTGTCGCACATGGCCGAAAGAGCCAGGTGCCAATCCCTATGACGGTTCATATAGGTGTCAAAATTGTAGTATTATACCCAAATCTGTACTATTTCGACAGATTCCCATATGGCTACTTTGGGTGAGAGAGCAGAGAAGAATGGCTGATCAAATAATGACCGTTAAAGAGGTTGCTGAATATCTCAAGGTCAATGAGCGTACCGTTTATCGGATGGCTGCGGAAAGTAAGATACCCGCTTTCAAGGTGGGTGGCTCCTGGCGATTCAAGCAGGCAGAGATTGAGAAGTGGATTAAGATGCAATCTAACGACAGTGGAAGTTAAACATGTTACAGATGGATCACTTGAATAAGGCAATATTGAGGGCGCAAAAGAATCGCTCTCACCTAGTATTCTTTTTGGAGAGACAGGCAATTGGGGCGAAATTGGATAGCTATCCGTCGCTTAACTTGAATGCTTTGCTGTCTGAGCAATTACTCGGATTCCCAAGACAGAGTCGAGCTAGAGAAACTGCACCACTAGTTCATCAACTTGTGGATGAAGTGGATGAGTCGACCGTTCTTCTTCACGACATTGAAATTCTTTTTGACCGTTCTTTGGCTATCGATCCCATACGTCTGCTGATGGCATGTTCTAAGAATAAAACACTTCTGGTCTGCTGGCCGGGGGATAAAACTGGTTCTGGTTTGAGTTATGCAGTACCTAGCCATTCAGAATATCGAACCTATAAGACATCAGATTTAAGTGATGTAATTTTCTTAACCACTGACGCGCAGCTGCACTGAGGGATGTAAATGAAATACGGTGACTTAATTCAGTTTGAACCATTGGAATCGGTGCTCCAGTTACGTGCTGCAAATGATCAGCAAGCCGCAGCCAATATGGTGAAAACTTATGTGGTGTCTGATGAGATGGCAGAGCGCCTGATCGATATCGTGATACCACAGCTGCAGTTTGAGCAACCAATGGACAATAAAGGCATCCTGGTGGTTGGTAACTACGGTACAGGTAAATCGCATTTGATGTCAGTAGTATCCAGTATTGCCGAGCATGAAGATCTGTTGGCAGACATCAGTCATCCTAAAGTGGCTGATGCAGCAAAAGTTATTGCTGGTAAATTCAAGGTTATCCGTACCGAGATCAGTGCTGCGTCTGAAATGTCGCTTAGGGATATTGTCACGACTTTGTTAACAGAAGAGTTGGCTAATATGGGGGTGACTTATGATTTCCCCTCAGCCGACAAAGTCACTAACCACAAAGCTTGTTTCGAAGACATGATGGCAGCATTCCAGACTGTCTACCCAGATTATGGCTTGCTATTTGTGGTAGATGAATTGCTGGATTACCTCGACTCCCGTAAAGATCAGCAAGTAGTGCAGGATCTTGGATTTATGCGTGAGATTGGCGAGTCCTGCAAGGAATTGCGTTTTCGTTATATCGCCGGTATTCAGGAGGCAATTTTTGATAGCCACCGTTTCCAGTTTGTCTCGGACCGTTTACGCCGAGTCAAAGACCGCTTTGAGCAGGTATTTATTGCCCGTAACGACATTAAATATGTGGTATCAGAGCGTCTGCTGAAAAAGACGGCAGATCAACAGGCTAACATCCGCGACTACCTGACCCCGTTTGCCAAATTCTATGGAAACATGAACGAACGTTTGGAGGAGTTTGTTAATTTATTTCCAGTGCACCCGGATTATATTGACACCTTCGAACAGGTCAGTGCAGTTGAGAAACGCCAGATACTGAAAAGCCTTTCTCGTAGCATGAAAAAACTGATGGACCAAAGCGTACCAACTGAACATCCGGGATTGGTCGCCTATGATAGCTACTGGCAGGAACTCAGTGGTGATGCTGGGTATCGCACTATCCCTGATATCAGAGAAGTGATCAACGTTAGTAACGTACTTCATGAGCGGGTAACCCGTAGTTTTACTCGCCCTGCCTATCAGGATATGGCGCTGCGAATTATTGATGCACTATCTCTGCACCGGTTAACGGTGAACGATATCCATGCACCGGTAGGAGCAACTGCCAAGGAGCTGCGTGATGCGCTTTGCCTTTACCAGCCAGGTATTGAAGAGTTAGGGGGTGATCCTGCCGATGATTTAATGTCGCAGGTAGAAACCGTACTGCGTGAAATTCACAAGACGGTAAGTGGGCAGTTTATCTCGGCTAACCCGGACAACCACCAGTTCTATATCGACCTGAAAAAGACTGATGATTTCGATGCCATTATCGAGCAAAGGGCAGAAACACTCAGTTCAGAAGCGTTGAACAGGGCATACCACAAGGCCCTGTACAACATACTGGAATGCTCTGACTTGCCGGATACTGAATACCGAAATCTTTGGGGCGATGAAGTGATATGGGCCGAGCGTAACTCGGGTCGAATGGGGTGGCTGTTCTTTGGTACACCGAATGAGCGTAGTACGGCTTATCCACCAAGGGATTTCTATCTCTATTTTATTCAGCCTTTTGAAACGCCAAAGATCAAAGATGAAAAACGAGCAGATGAACTGCAATTCTTCCTGACTAATTATGACGATACCTTCAAGTCTGCTTTGGAAAACTATGCAGCAGCAATAGACCTGTCTGGCACAGCCTCCGGCCATGCCAAGGCTACCTATGAAGCCAAGGCCAATAATTTCCAGCGCGATATGAATAAGTGGCTTCAGGAGAATATGAACAAGGCCTTTGATGTGGTCTATCAGGGTAAGAAAAAGCCAATGATGGATTGGGTGAAGGGGCAAGCACTGCGTGATAGAGCGGGCTTAGGTGCTAATGAGCGCATTAACTTTCGCGACATGATTAATACCATATCCGGTATTTGCTTGTCTGGCCATTTTGAGGAGCTGGCTCCTGAGTATCCAGAATTTTCAGTATTGGTGACGGATCGTAACCGTGAACAATACGCCAAAGACTGTTTGCGTGTCATCAGTGGTGGTAAACCTACTAAGCAAGTCTCTGCAGTGATGGATGCTTTAAAACTCTTGGATGGAGATCGAATAGCGCCAGGATTATCGCCCTATGCCCAGTACATCGTCAGCAAATTAAAGGCCAAGGCGCAAGGGCAGGTGGTTAACCACAGTGAGCTGCTGGAGGAAATACACGGTACTGAATATCTGGCCCCTGACAGTTACCGCTTGGAAAACGAGTGGACAGCAGTGCTGTTAGCATCACTGGTTTATTCAGGTGATATTGTACTTGCGATACCGGGTAATAAGTTTGATGCCTCGAAGTTAGCTGAGCTGGCCGCAACTCCCGTTAATGATATCGCTGCTTTCAAACATATCGAACAACCTAAAGATTGGAATCTGCCAGGCCTACAGGCGTTGTTTGAGTTGTTGGATTTGGCTCCGGGCCTGGCAGTTGAAATCTCGCAGGGTAAAGACGGTAGCATCTCCTCACTGCAGGACCGTATTGCTGACAAAGTTAGAAAGCTGGTCACAACAACCCACAGTTTGAGAGAGCAATTGCCTTTCTGGAGTGGCAAGGTACTCACTGAAGCAGAAGCCGAGCAGTACAAGCAGCAGCTGACGGAAACCAAAAACTTTTTGGAGAGCCTGCAGGCATACAGTACCGTCGGTAAATTAAAGAACTTCCGTTATGGTGTTGAAGAGGTTCGAGCTCACAAAACTAGCCTTGAGCAGCTTGATGCAATAGAGCGCTTGCAGCAATCGGTTGAAGAGCTTAGTGGCAAGGCGAACTATCTGTCTAAAGCTGAAGCAGTCTTGCCACTGAGTCATGAGGAAGTTGCAGGTTGGCAGGAACGCCTTAAGGCTACGCGCAGTGACGTACTTAAAGCGTTGGGCGACGCTGAGCAGCGTATGAAACCGGGCTTTCAGTCCAATGCAATCAACCAGCTTGCTGAACTAAAAAACGAATACATCCGACTCTATTCTGCTCTATTTGCAAAAGCCCGTCTGACAGTCAATGAAGACAAGCGCAAAGCGAAACTGCTGAATGACAGTCGGATTGAGCAGCTGCAGGCACTGAGCACTATCGATATCTTGCCGAGCAACCAGTTGAATAGTTTTCGTAACGCCTTGGCTTCGCTAAAAGCTGCCAATGCTTTATCGGAAAAAGACCTGCAAATTGACCCTGTACCCAGCCATTCAGGTTTCCAGCCTAACCATGAGGACCTGACAGTTTCAGCCTCACAGAAACTGGAGAATCTGGAAAACAAACTTGACCAACTGGTGCAGGAATGGACTCAAACCTTGCAGGACAATCTGGAAGACCCGGTTACCCACGACAGCCTGAATCTGCTGGCCCCTGAAGAGCGATCCATAGTGGATGAATTTATTGTCAATAAAACTCTGCCACAGCCAGTTGATGAAAGGTTTGTAAAAGCTTTAAGGCAAGTTCTGCAAGGACTAGTGCCTGTTGAATTAAGTGGCGAGCAAATACAGCAAGCCTTGTTTGCGCAGGGCTCTGCAGCCACGGTAGATCAGCTTAAAGACAGACTGGATAAGTTCTTGGTCAAGCAGTGTCGTGGTCAGGATATGAGCAAAGTGCGTATTGTGCTCAAGTAGGCTGTGATAAGTAATTAAAAAGTGAACGAGTTCGCGTGATTCTGGACCTGCTTGCTCAGTGGACCAGTTGAATAGATTGATATACCGCTTGCTATAGATCGATGGATGATCGAAGGCTGGTGGTAATAAGAGAAAAATTATTCATGACAACAGAAATGCAACCGCAGGGCTTAGACCTCAATAATCCCAACCAACAGACCCAGGAAGATGGTCCTGTAGAGTGCCTGGGGAAAACCTTTGATAGCGATCAGGCTCGTCGTGACTATTATCTGGCGCTTCTGACTGAGAAGCTAAAAGATCCGGAGTTTCGCAAGATAGAAGGTTTCCCGATTGGTGATGACGAAGATATCTTGGAGTTGTCAGATCCGCCTTATTACACAGCTTGCCCGAATCCGTTTATTGAAGATTTTATTAAGCATTTTGGTCGGCCCTATGATCCAGCTGAAGAATATAAGCGCGAGCCTTATGCGGCGGATGTGAGTGAGGGGAAGAACCACCCAATATATAACGCTCATAGTTACCATACTAAGGTTCCTCATAAAGCGATTATGCGTTATATCCTTCATTATACGAATCCAGATGATGTTGTTTTTGATGGTTTCTGTGGGACAGGTATGACAGGGCTGGCAGCTCAGCTTTGTGGAAATAAAGAGATTGTAGAGTCTTTAGGTTACAAAGTTTTGCCAGATGGACAAGTTCTGCAGGAGACAGAGGCAGAAGAAGGTGCGGAAAAATGGCGTGAGTGGTCAAGTTTAGGTAGTAGGAGGCCGGTGTTAAACGACTTATCACCAACCGCTACTTTTATAGCCAATAACTATAACTCTCAATTCTTTGATGTTTCTTTCAAAAAAGAAGCACAAAGAATTCTTGAAGAAGTTAGGTTGGAGCATGGTTGGATGTTTGGGACACTTCATTCTGATGGAAAAACCAAAGTGCTCGCAGATTATACGGTATGGAGTGAGGTCTTTCATTGTCCAGAGTGTGCAAATGAAGTGGTGTTCTTAAAAGAGGCTCTTTGCTTGGAAAGTAGAGAGGTAAAGAAAGACTTTCCTTGCCCACACTGTCAAATAACTTTGACGAAAAAAGGAATGGAGAGAGTCTTAGAAACTTATTTCGATCAGACTCTTAACGAATCATGTCGAAGGCCGAAAAGAGAGGCAGTGCTGATAGCTTATAGGATTGGAAAAGATAAGTATGAAAAACAACCAGACGACTATGATTTTGAAATCTTAAGTAAGATTGACAAGGAGGCATCCAAGCTGAGTTTTACAACTGCAGAATTTCCATTCGATCAGATGTGGGAAGCTCCAAGAATAAAAAACAGAGGTGTTTCGCATGTGCATCAATTGTTTATTGCTCGCACACAAATCGTATTGGAATCTTTGTGGAATAAGGTTAACCAAGTCGATAATTATCGAACTAGACAGAATTTGAGATTCTGGCTAGATCAATCTATATGGGGATTTTCAGTTCTCAATCGTTATAGGCTGAGGGCGTATTCGCATGTTAATCAATATATGTCCGGAGTTTATTATATTCCTTCTCAATTTGCTGAAAGTAGCCCTTGGTACAATTTATCAGGAAAGCTAGACCGCCTTCCTAAGGCTTTTAGCGGCTTGAAAATCAGTGGCAGCTTTTGTGGAAGTACTTCGTCCTCTACAAAACTAGCATTGCCAGATGAAACTGTTGATTACGCATTTATAGATCCTCCTTTCGGGGACAATATCCCTTATTCAGAGCTTAACTTTGTTGTTGAAACGTGGCTAGGTGTTAAAACGCATATGAGGCCTGAGGCAATTGTGGATCGCTCTAAGAAAGATAGATCCGCGCAAAAAAGTGTTTTGGATTATATGGGTCTTATAGAAGACTGTTTCAGGGAAATATATCGAATACTAAAGCCTGGCAGGTGGATGACGGTTGAGTTTTCTAATACCAGCGCAGGAGTCTGGAATGCTATACAAACATCTTTGGGTAAGTCGGGGTTCATTATTGGTAACGTTTCAGCTCTGGATAAAAAGCAAGGAAGTTTTAAAGCAGTAACTACTCCGACAGCAGTTAAGCAAGATTTAGTTATATCAGCATATAAACCAAATGGAGGTTTTGAGGATAGATTTGTAAATGAATCTGATGAGGAGGGGATTTGGGATTTTGTCAGAACGCACTTGGGATACCTCCCTGTTACAAAAGAGCAATATGATGAGCTAGTCAAGGTGCCTGAGCGCGACCCTAGAATTTTATTTGATCAAGTAGTTTCATATTTTGTTCGGAATTTACGTGATGTGCCAGTTTCTAGTAAGGAATTCCAAGAAGGCTTATTAGAGCGTTTTGCTGAGCGTGACGGCATGATCTTTTTGCCAGAGCAAGTCGCTGAATATGACAAGGCTAGGGTTAGCAGCAAACAGCTTAGACAGCTTTCCATCTTCGTTGATGATGAAGCATCCGCGATAGAATGGCTGCGCCAGCTACTAAACCAAAAGCCACAGTCCTATCAAGATATTCATCCCAAATTTATAAACGAATTATCCGGCTGGAAAAAAGCTGAAGAGCAGCTAGAGCTTTCTAAACTCCTTGAGCAGAATTTTATCAAATACGATGGCGAAGGGCCTTTGCCGCCGCAAATTCATAGCTACTTGTCTACCAACTTTAAAGAAATGCGGAATCTGCCCAAAGACGATCTGCAGCTAATCAAAAAGGCCAAAGATCGTTGGTATGTGCCAAATCCTGAACGTGAAGAAGATTTACAAAAGCTGCGTGAACGAGATCTGTTGAAGCAGTTTGAGGAATACAAAACGCATACTGGTCGGAAGTTGAAAACGGTACGTATGGAAGCCGTACGGTGTGGCTTTAAGAAAGCTTGGCAGGAGCGCGATTACCCAACCATTATCCAGGTGGCAGAAAAGATTCCGCAGAACCTATTGCAGGAAGATCAGAAACTGCTGATGTGGTATGACCAGGCGCAAACCCGTCACAGTGATGAGAGCCTGTTTTAATGAATCAATCCGTTAAGGACGACAAGTTTCAAATAGGCGACTGGGTATGGCTGGATCAATACCAGCAACCGGGGAAAGTCATCGAGTGCCATAGCCTTTGGGGAGTCGCGAATTACCGAGTGTGGCTTTCGCAAAGTAACAGTGTCATCAAGGTAGATGCCGATCAAGTATCGCCTTTTGTTGCAGCCCAGTCTATGAATGCAGCTTCGATTGCCTATTTGGCCACTGCTGCCCGAGTGGCTGCAAGCCAGCAAGAGGAAGTGTTGCTGGCACCTATGGGCAGCAATGTCATCCCATTGCCTCATCAGTTGAAAGCGTTGAATAAGGCGATCAGCCAATCTCAGGTACGTTATCTATTAGCTGATGAAGTGGGCTTGGGTAAAACCATTGAGGCAGGCCTGGTGATGCGTGAATTGAAGTTGCGCGGCCTGGTACGCAGAATTTTGGTGGTTGCGCCTAAAGGCCTGGCAACTCAGTGGGTGAGTGAGATGCAAACCCATTTTAATGAGCCCTTTGATTTGGTCATCCCGGGCGAAGCGATTGGTAATGCTGACCCTGAAGAGAATATCTGGCAGCGCCATGATCAGGTAATCTGCCCAATGGACTCTATTAAGCCGATTGAGAAACGCCGTGGCTGGAGTCTCGATAAGATTAACCAATACAATAAACAGCGCTTTGACGATTTGATCAGTGCCGGATGGGACCTCATCGTTGTGGATGAGTCGCACCGCTTGCAGGGCAGTACCGATACAGTTGCCCGATTTAAGCTGGGCCAGGGGTTGGCTGATTCTGCGCCTTATTTCCTGCTGCTCTCGGCGACACCGCATCAGGGTAAGTCTGATGGTTTTCATCGTTTGATGACACTGTTGGATAGAGACCGCTTTCCTGATGAGGCATCGGTGACTCAGGAACGGGTAAAGCCTTATGTCATCCGTACCGAGAAGCGCCATGCCATAGATGCTGAAGGTAATACGTTATTTCGACCACGGAAAACACAGCTGGTAAGTGTTGCCTGGCAGGCGAATCATAGTGTTCAACGTGAGCTATACGACGCAGTTACCGACTATGTGCGTGAAGGCTATAACCAGGCATTGGCAGCGAAACAGAATGCCATTGGTTTTTTAATGATTCTGATGCAGCGCTTGGTGGTTTCCAGCCCTGCCGCCATTCGTGCCACGCTGGAGCGTCGTTTAAACGTATTGAATAAGCCTTCCCTGGCTGAGCAAGCCTCCCTTTTAACCACAGAAGAGTGGGAAGATCTGGATGGTCAGCAACAAACCGATGAGTTGCTGAATACCAAAATCAAAGCGTTAAAAGATGAAAAGCAGGAAGTACAGTGGTTGCTGGATTTAGCCGATAGGTGTGTTAAGCAAGGCATAGATGCTAAAGCTGATGCTTTGCTGGAATGGATCACCACACTGCAGCGCGAAGAGGATGACCCCAATCTGAAGGTGCTGATCTTCACCGAGTTTGTGCCAACTCAGATGATGCTGGCAGAGTTTCTGAAAGCGCGAGGTATGTCTGTTGTTACTTTAAATGGCTCTCTAAGTATGGAAGAGCGTAAGCAGGTCCAGAATTCCTTTGCTGAGAACACCCGTGTGCTGATCTCTACCGACGCAGGTGGTGAAGGCCTTAATCTGCAGTTCTGCCATGTCATTATTAATTACGATATCCCGTGGAACCCGATGCGGTTAGAGCAGCGAATTGGCCGGGTAGATCGTATTGGCCAGAAGAAGACTGTACGGGCACTCAATCTGGTATTTGAAGATACTGTTGAGTACCGGGTTCGAGAAGTATTGGAAGAAAAGCTTAATACCATTCTGGAAGAGTTTGGCGTTGATAAAACCAGTGATGTGCTGGATTCCGCTCAGGCGGGCCAGCTATTTGATGAACTCTATACTGGGGCCATCAATAACCCGGAAGCCATTGACGCTGAAATTGAAAAAGCTTTGCAGCAGCTGCGAACACAAGCCGAAGCCAGCCAGGGTAGTAAAGAGCTGTTCAGCGATGATACACCTGTGGATGCGACTGAAGCAGAGAAGATTAGCCTGCACCCACTGCCGTATTGGATAGAGCGTATGACGCTGAGTTACCTGCGAAGTAATGGCGGTGAAAGCTATCAGAATGATGATGCAACCTGCAGCTTACATGGCCAGATGGGGAGCAGTGGAACAACAGCTTGTTTGATAACAAGTTGGCTGAAGATAGGCCAGCAGTTGAGCATGTAACGCTGGACCGGCCTAAAATTCGCGGCTTATTGCAAAGTCTACCGGCTTGGATTCCTGAACGGCAGGTGCCTGTGGTGAGTATCCCCACTATCCCTGAATCGGTTGATGGTATTTGGTCGCTTTGGCAAATAGTGCTGGATACGTCCAGACTCAGTCAATCAAAGAGTGTAAAAGAAACAGCATATTTCCCTGTATATCAAACGATGGAAGGAAAACCCTTCCCTGCTACGGCAAAGCGTATTTGGGAAGCGTTGCTGAGCAATGATACAGCAGTTGATAGCGGCGAGCTGTTGCAGCCGGATCATACATCGGTATTTGCCTTTGCCAGTCAGCAGGCTGAAGAGCAGGGTAAGTCAACCTATGAGCAACTTAAAGCACGATATATCGACAACCTCGAGCAGGAGAAAGAAAAGGCATATTACGGTTTTAAGGCTAGACGAAGAGCGATAGATCGTATTGGTTTGGCCGAAGTTAGAGACTATCGGCTTGGTAAGCTTAAGGCGGAGCAGCAGCAGTGGGAGCTCGATTATCAAGAAAGGCAAAAACTCAAGCCTGAATTAAACGCTTTATTGCTGTTACGAGTGAGACCCGCTGGATAGGTAATGTTATGAATAGTGATCTCACTGGAAGTGTCGCAAATACAGAGTTGCCAGGCTGGCAGCAAAAAATTCTAGTACATATTGACCAGCGAATCGCGAAAGTTTTTATTGCTGATGATCCCGATGGGCTATTGGTCGAGGAATCGTTGCAGCAGGCCCTGTTGGCTAAAGGACTTGAGCTGCACTTTTATGAAGATTCTATAGCTCTTCGCTATTTTTTGGAGCATAAAATCAGGCCGCAGCAAGCGGCTTGTGTGATCAGTATTGATAGCGATCAGTTTAATCCTGAAGCTATTGCCTATGATATTTTGCAGCAATCTGCTCGTTTGTCCTTGTCCCTGGGGGATTGTTTTCCTCAACTCTCCTACGCTGTGTTGAAAGCATTACAAGCTGAGGAGTTGAATTCACTGGATAATGCCCTGTGTGAGTACACGCCAGGTGATCTAAACGAAAGTGCCAGTAGCGATTTTGTGCTACGTCACGTATTCAAAATTGCACCTGAAATTGTGCAAACGTCTTCGGACTTATTGCGGGCGTTATTGCGTTTGCATTATCGAGACATCGAGTTGCCAGATGTACTTAAAGCCCGTTTGGTGGCGTTGCTAAAAAGGCGAAAGCAGTTTCAACACTGGCCATTGGAAGAGATAGTCGCGCAAAAGAAGAGTTTCTTTGCTTTTCTACAGAAGCATTGGTCTGGTTATGTGCATGAGGTTATTGAGTCGCAAGGCTTGGGGGTCAAAGAGCCAGCGTCTGTCTATCAGGTGAATACCGAGTTAGAAGATAAAGTGGTTTTACCTTTCGGGCATGATGATGTGCGAGTTTATATAGATAACCTGTTTCTTGAGGGGTATCTCACTCCTATAGAAATCTTGGAGCCCGACAGATTAATAGGCCACTGGTGCTTGGTAGGGGTATTACAGGATCCAGACAAAGAGCAGCAAAAACGATTCGATGGTTTGGTAAAGCTGTGTGATGAGACTTTGCCTTGTATTGATGATCGGCATCAGCACTGGCAGCAATTCGCCTATCGTTGGGCTGAGTTGTCTGCGCGCTATCACTTAAATAGTCAGAACAAGAAGGCTGATGCAGAGGTATATCAAGCCCTGCAACAGCGTATTGACGACTCTTTTTCTCAATGGTTGCTGGCGAAATATGCCGGGCTGCATAACCATCCGCCTGTCCCCCCAGTAATGTTGCATCATGTGCCAAGGGTGATGGCCAGAGAAATAGAGAATGACCAAGCGGCTAAAGTGGCTTTGATTCTGATTGATGGCTTGGCCTTGGACCAATGGATCACGGCGAGGGAGAAGCTTTCTGAGCAGCAATTTACCGAGGCCAGTGTGTTTGCCTGGGTGCCTACCGTAACCTCCGTATCAAGGCAGGCGCTATTTTCGGCAAAAGCGCCATATCAATTTGCAAAAACCATAGCAACGACCAGTTCAGAGCCGAAGGCGTGGCAACAGTTCTGGATGGATCACGGTTTGGATAAGAGCCAAGTCCATTATGAGAAGGGGCTGGGTACTGATGATATTGATGCATTGATTGACAGGTTGAGTGATCGCCGCTTTCGAGCGGTTGGTTTAGTTATCAACACGGTTGATGACATGATGCATGGCATGTTACTGGGTGCACCGGGTATGCATAATCAGGTCAACTTGTGGGCCGAGTCTGGCTATCTGGATAAGCTACTTGATGCGTTGCTTAGCAATGGCTTTTCAATTCATGTAACGTCGGATCATGGCAATGTTGAGGCCGTAGGTTCTGGCAAAGTAAACGAGGGAGCTATTGCTGAATCGAGAGGTGAGCGCACTCGAGTGTATGAAACTGAAACGCTAAGAGGAAGCATTTCAATTGAATCTGTAGAGGTTGTTGATTGGCCTCAAACTGGCTTGCCCAATGACTATTGGCCTAAAGTAATGAAGGGTAGGGAAGCTTTTGTTTCAAAAGGAGAAAAAATAGTAGGGCATGGTGGGATAGCTATCGAAGAGGTAATTGTGCCCTACATTACAATTAACCGAGAAGTAAATGAGTAAGAAAAAACCACTGGTGGGTTTTGACCGCTATGTTGAAAAGCAGTGGATGGACCAAGCTGCGAAACTGGTAGGAGATGGAAAGCCATTGGCGGAAATCAATGTACTACTTGATGAATATCTGCTGACTTCAATTGATGGAGAAACCAGCCGTCGTAAAACGAAGAATATTCTGACCGCCACATGGGTAAAATCATCTGGTGTTGACGAAGTATTCAAAGCTGAAGCTGTGGAGTTATTTAGATCGGCAAATAACGCAGAACGTTTGGCAATCCATTACGGTATGGGTATAGCAACTTACCCCTATTTTCTATCATTGAGCAAAATATTGGGAAGGCTATTTAAGTTACAAGACGAAGTAACTAATTCGGAGTTTAATCGTCGTGTCATAGAGTCTGTAGGTGATAGAGAGAGTATTAAGCGTGCTGCAGCAAGATATTTGCAAAGTCTTATTCAGTGGGAAGTATTGGTCTCTACAGGGAAGTCATCAGTTAAGCCTGGTAACAAAATCCAGTTGAAAAATAGTGCTCTGATAACCTGGTTGTATTCTTCGGTTCTGTTTTCTTCCGAGAAAGACAGGCTGTCCATGGATGAGATTGTTTCTGATCCTGCTTGGTTCCCATTTGAAATAGCTCCTGGCTGTTTCAAGCTGGCCGAGTCACAGTTGGTTGAGGTCGTTCATCAAGGAATTGGAAGCACCCTGATTTCCTTAAGTGCTTCAGCAGGCAGTGACACCTAATCACTAGATAATCAAATTGGCACAATAGGATTCATATATGAGCGGGTTAAAAGAAAGGAGGCGGTATGAGCTCAGGGATTAAAAAGATTACGTCGATAAAGAATCTGGGCATCTTTCATGATTTCAAATGGGACGATGCGTTACGAGGTGGGACGGGTAACGTAACCGATTTTAGTGCCATTAATGTACTTTACGGCCGTAATTACTCCGGCAAAACGACTCTCTCGCGAATTGTTCGAGCGATGGAGACTGGATGGATGTCCGACAAATTCGAGAATCCATCATTTGAAGTTTCGTTGGCTGATGGGCAACAGGTTACACATGCAAACCTGGTAGGGCATGGAAATAAGGTCCGTGTATTTAATGAGGATTTCGTTCGAGATAACCTTCATTTCATTACCAATCCAGATGAGAGTATTGAGCCTTTTGCGATACTTGGTGACGACAACAACAAGATAGAAAAAGAAATTCATGAGCTTGAAAGGGAGCTTGGTTCAAATGAAGAGGGGAGTCAAACTGGTTTATTTGCTGAAAAAATCAAGGCATTAGAGGTATATGAATCAGAGAAAACGGATCATAAAACGGCAAATGACAGTCTTGAGAAACAGTTAGGAGATAAAGCTACTGATAGAAAAATTGGAATAAAGTACAAGGCGGAACGATATGGCGATCAAAATTACAATATACAAAAAATAAAAAACGATATTCGTAGCGTTTTGGATGAAGGCTATCAAGCGCCGATTGATAGTCAGATAGCGCAGTACGAGAAACTAATTTCTGAAAAGGCACTCGATCCAATACCTTCGTTTCAAGCTCCTAGTCTTAGTTTGTCTAGTTTTATCCTGCAGGCAAATAAACTTCTTACCAAAAAGATCAGTGAGTCCGACAAAATTGATGATCTTTTGAACGATGCCATTCTAAACCGTTGGGCCAATGAAGGCCGAATGCTTCATAAGAATAAGCGAGATAATTGTGCCTTCTGCGGCAATCCTATTGATGATGATCGATGGACGAAATTAGACAAACATTATGATGAAGAATCGGAAAAGCTTGAAGGCAATATCGATTCGCTGATTGAGGATATAGAAAAGGAGAAAACGGCAGTATCCTCAGCACTTAAAGTCGACAAAGACATATTTTATTCGAACTTTCACGATGAGCTTGATGATTTTGATAGACGTCTAAACGACGGTTTAGGGGAATATTTAAAATCACTGGATTTATTGATTGGTCAGCTGCAAGTGAGGAAAAACAGCATCCTGACTCCGATACCGTTCAATAGACCCGATGATGTTAGTGATGGTTTGGAGGAGTTGTGGAGTTTATATGATGGTATAGCAACACAGTCAGATGATTTTTCTAACTCTCTGGGTAAAGAACAGGATAGAGCGAAATCGGCTTTACGCCTGAAAGAAGTCTTTGATTACCTTGTAACTGTTAGATATGAGCGTCAGATTTCAGCTATAGATGAATTAAAGCAAAAGCGCGATGCAGCTGGGCAAGAGAAAAAGCGTATAGAAAACGACATCGGCGATAAGGAGGAACTACTGGCATCCAAGAGGCGCGAGTTGAATGATGAGGAGAAAGGTGCAAAGAAAGTAAATGAGTATTTGAATAACTTTTTTGGGCACCAGTTTCTTTCACTTCAGGCATTGAAAGACGATATACCAGGCGACGAAGCGAAGCATATCCGTTTTGAAATTGTTAGGGATGGAAAAAAGGCCTACCACCTAAGTGAAGGAGAAAGCAGCCTGTTGGCCTTCTGCTATTTTTTGGCAAAACTTGATGATGTTGATACAAAAGATTCGAAGCCAATTATTTGGATTGACGATCCAATATCATCGCTCGACGGTAATCATATCTTCTTTGTCTACAGTTTAATAAGCGCTGAAATAGTATCCAATGGACGATTCGAACAGTTATTTGTGTCAACTCATAACCTGGATTTTCTCAAATATTTGAAAAAGTTGCGCGGGAAGTATCTTGATGCGGATGGAAAGGAGAAGGATTACCAAAAGGGTTATTTCGTCATAATTCGGCAGGATAAGATATCAACCATTCAGAGAATGCCAAAATACCTGAAGGAATACGTAACCGAATTTAACTATCTCTTCCATCAAATATACAAGTGTTCAGAAATCGAACTCATCGATGACAGCAATTACACGACGTTCTACAACTTCGGAAACAACGCGAGAAAATTTTTCGAGATTTATCTTTACTACAAGTACCCAGACAAAGGAATGACATCTGAAACTCTGCATCTTTTTTTCGGTGAAGAGATGGTGCCTGCTGTTCTAACCGACAGGATCAATAATGAATACTCTCACCTTTGTGGTGTGTTTGAGCGTGGGTCAACGCCAGTAGAAGTGCCAGAGATGCAAACGGCAGCCCGACAAATCATTAGTAAACTGAGAGAAGATAAAGGGCAGTATGCGGCTTTACTTAAGAGCGTTGGAATTAGTGAGGAGCAGGTTGTAGAGGAAGCTGGCTCAGTAGAGGGTGCTCAATGAAATTTATACATGCAGCCGACATTCACCTGGATAGTCCTCTAAATGGCTTGGAGTCTTATGAAGGTGCTCCTGTAGATGAGATCCGCAGCGCTACGCGCCGGGCCTTTGATAATTTGATCGAGCTGGCGATTGATGAGGAAGTGGCATTTGTATTGCTCGCCGGGGATTTGTATGACGGCGACTGGAAGGACTACAACACGGGCTGTATTTCGTTGAACGCATTGGAAGACTGCGCGACGCAGGCATCCGTGTGTTCATAGTGGCAGGAAATCATGATGCGGCCAGCCAGATTACAAAGCACCTTCGTCTGCCAGACAATACCACTCTATTTTCAACGAGGAAGCCTGAACGGATTGTCCTGGATGATTTGGGTGTAAGTATTTGCGGGCAGGGTTTCGCAACACGGGCAGTCACGGACGACATCTCACAAGACTATCCGCAAGGTGATCCACAACTTCTTAATATTGGTCTGCTTCATACCTGCCTGGACGGTAAGCCGGGTCATGAACCCTATGCCCCTTGTTCGGTTGATGGATTACGGTCCAAAGGATACCAGTACTGGGCTCTAGGGCATGTCCATACCCGCGAAGTAGTCAGTCAAGATCCTTGGATAGTTTTTCCTGGGAACATTCAAGGTCGGCATATACGTGAAAAGGGGCCTAAGGGATGCACATTGGTGACTATAAACAGCGGAGAAGTCACGGATGTAGAACATCGTGATCTGGATGTGATGCGTTGGGCGCACTGTGAGCTGGATGTTTCTGCTAGCGAGTCAGTTGATGACATCTATGAGCAGGTGCGCGAATGTCTGCAATCAGCATCAGATGCCACAGAAGGGAGGTTAGTTGCTGTACGCCTAGTTCTGAAAGGGGCTTGTGCTGTACATTCGAAATTGCACGCTGATCGTGAGCGCTGGGTTCAGGAGTACAGAGCCTTGGCAACGGGACTAGGTGGTGCAGGCATTTGGCTGGAAAAGGTTTCTATCAAGACAAAACCGTCTGTTTCGGTTGATGAGGTGCTTGAACGTGATGACGCTCTGAGCGGTTTGCTGCGTGCGATCCGCGATATGGAGCTTGACGCTTCGGTTCTAGACATACTGGCAGATGAAATATCCTTGCTTCGTCAGAAATTGCCTGCCGAGCTGCTGAGTGGCGATGATCCTTTTGATCCGTCCAGCCCAGAATTCCTTAAAGAGACGCTGGAGGATATCAAGGAGCTTCTCGTGAATCGCTTGCTGTCCACGGAGAATGAGGCATGAAGATTCGGACTTTGAGCCTCACCGCATTCGGGCCCTTTACTGAGAAAGAACTGACGTTTGATGAAGAAGGGCTACATATTGTTTATGGTCACAACGAGGCGGGAAAGAGCTCTGCGCTCCGTGGTTTGAAAGCCCTGCTTTATGGCATTGATGAGCGTACTCTCGATAATTTCATTCATGCGAACGATAAGCTCCGTATTCAGGGATATTTACAGAGTATCGATGATCGTGAACTCGACTTCGTCCGGCGAAAGGGCCGAAAAAACACTTTATTGACTCCAGAGGGGGGAGTTCTTGAGGAGCAGGCACTAGCACCTTTTCTCCAAGGAGTGACACCAGAACTCTTCGAATCTCTATTTGGAGTTGATCATCAGGCATTGGTGCAAGGAGGAAATGAGATCCTTGAGCAGAAAGGAGAAGTCGGGCAGGCGCTTTTTTCCGCAGCACTTGGTAGTCACGCTCTGCATAATGTCCTTGGGGAATTAGATGATTCGGCGAAAAATCTTTTTCTTCCTGCAGGCTCAAAACCAGTAATAAACTCTGCCATTCGAGAGCATAAGGCAGTCAAAAGTGAGATCAGGAATAAATCTCTTTCATCAAAAGAGTGGGATGAACATCGTCGTTCATTCGTGCGTATAACGGACGAACTGGCGAGAATTCAGGCTGACTTGGGAGACAATCGGGCGGAGGTAAACCGTTTGCAGCGTATCCAACGTGTTCTACCTAAACTTTCCAGACGGCGTGATCATTTTCAGGAACAGAAGTCGTTAGGCGATGTGGTAGTCCTTGGCGATGATTTTTCTGGTCGTCGCGTGAAGGCAGTTAATGAGTTGGAAACGGCTCAAGCCATCGTGGACAAGACAACCCCTCGCTTGGAAGGACTACAAAAGCAGCTAGCTGGATTATCGACCAATCAGGCATTGTTGGAACAGGCAGAGGCCATTGAAGATCTCCATGCGCGCCTGGGTGGTCATCGAAAGGCACTGCAAGATCGGCCACATCTTGAAGCTGAAGCTAAGCAATTATTGGCAGATGTTGAATCCATACTTAAAGAGAATCGCCCCGATCTTGAACTCAAGGATATTGAGCAATTACTCCCGGTATTGGCGAGCAGACAGCACATTGCCAATTTAGGCAGTAAAGATGCTGTTTTTAGTGCCCGTGTAGAGCAAGCAGAGTCCAGTCTGCGTGAAACCGATAAACGCCTGAAATCTGCCCGTAAGGAGCGTGATGATATTCCTGAATCTGGCCCTACAGATGCGCTGCACCGAGCGATAACCGCAGCCAGGAAACAAGGGGAGTTGGATGCTTTGATTCAGTCCGCTCAAAGTCAACTTGTAAGCCTGGAGGCAGAATGCGAGGCCGATCTCTCAAGGCTTACGCTTTGGGAAGGTGAACTAGGTGTGGTGGCTGTGTTGCCATTGCCAAACCGAGAAAGTATCCACCAATTTGAAGGTGACTTCGATGAGCTCTCAAAAAGTATTCAGCGACTTGAGGAGAAAAAGGGCGAGCTAATTGATGATTTGCAAGACGCATCTCAGAGACTTGATGAGATCGGACGAGTCGGGGAGGTGCCGACGGAGGCTACACTTATACAAACTCGGTCCGAACGCGATGCTGTTTGGCAGTTATTACGCGGGCAGTGGGTGGATGGTAAAGACGTATCTGCTGAGGCAAGTGAATACCGAAGTGAAGGCACACTGCCGGATGCCTTCGAAAACCGTCTCGCAGGCGCTGATGAGGTGTCTGATCGGTTGCGCCGTGAAGCAGACCGGGTACATAAATTGGCAAGCCTTCAGGCCAGACAGGAGGCTGTGCAGCAGCAAGCCGAGAAGACATCCGAGCAGCTTAAAGCAGTTCACGCAGAAAAAGCCCAATTGGAAGCTGATTGGCAGGAAATATGGGCTCCTTGCCAGATTATTCCTCGTAGCCCTCGAGAGATGCGAGCCTGGCTTGATGCTTTTGACAAACTTCGTGATCAGGTGGGGCAACTAGAGATATTGCGTCAAAAAGAGGCCGAGCTAGAGCAGAACCGTAGCACGCACATCCAGAGGCTTAATGAACAACTGGTCGGGCTGAAAAGAGAGGCTTCGACTTCGGAGGCACTAGAAATTGTTCTTCTGGAATGTGAGGCGTTAGCAAGTGAACTTGATGAGGCCAAACGCACACAGGATTCCTTAAGCAAGGAAGTTAAGGATCGGGAAGACGATATGGAAACGTTGCGAGAAGAGTATCGATTGGCAGCAGAAGCGCTTGAAGCATGGAAGACGCAATGGTCTGAGCAGATGCAGAGTGTTGGTTTGCGAAACGAGACATTACCTTCGGAGGTTGATGATTTCGTCGAAAATGTCAGAACGCTGTTCTCAAAACTGGGTGAAGCGGAGAAACTGCGTATACGTATCGACACTATAGACGAAGACGCCTCAGTATTCCGTACCGAGGCAGCAGCTATGATTGCCGCAATTGCCCCGGATCTTGGTGATCTGCCAGCGGATGATGCCGTCGTTCGACTTAACACACTATTATCAGAAAACCGATCGAAACAGACAAAACGGCAACAGATTGAAGAACAGGTCGAACAGGCAACACAGGAATTACAGGAGTCGAATGCGGTCATCAACACAATGATGGAACGATTGGATGCATTATGCGCTGAAGCAAAATGCGATGCTCGCGATCAACTTGAGATGGTGGAACGCCGCTCAGCTGGTTATCTTAGAATCAAGGCGGCAATTGATACGATAGAACAGGAGATCCTAGAGGCAGGCGAAGGTAGTACCATCGAGGAGTTGGAGGCACAAGCGGCGGGAGTCGATCCGGATAGTTTGCCTGGTCGCATCACAGAGTTTGAAACTGAGATCGATGACGAACTCGAACCCAAGCGTACAGGACTAGCAGAGGCTAAGGGGCGCGAAGAAAAGGAACTGGAGCTTATGGATGGCAGTGATCATGCGGCGGTGCTCGCTGATCAGGCCCAAGCCATACTTACAAGCATCCGATCAGATGCTGAGCGTTATATTCAGGTTAAATTGGCTGGCAGGATATTACGCGACCAGATTGAGCGTTATCGTCAGGAAAACCAAGGGCCACTGCTCAAGCGCGCCAGTGAACATTTCTCTGAACTAACTCTAGGGTCGTTCGAGGGCCTCATGACGGACTTCAATGATAGTGATGAACCCATTCTTGTTGGTATTCGTCCAGATGGTAAACGCGTGACTGTCGATGGTATGAGCTCTGGTACGCGAGATCAGCTCTATTTGGCGTTACGTCTAGCCTCACTCGAAAAATACATGCAATCGTCCGAACCTATGCCTTTCATTGTCGATGACATACTTGTGGACTTTGATGATGCCCGTTCACAAGCAGCATTGAGTTCACTGGCTGATCTGGCCAAGAAGACGCAAGTCATTCTGTTTACGCATCATTCACGGGTTGTTGAGCAGTCGAAGAAAGTAAATGGAGTGGTTAACGTGCAAGAATTGTAGTTTTCGATACGAACAGCATGAATGTTATCGATAGACACATCAAACAAGGACTTGTGGATAGGTGACTGAAGCAATAGGGGGCCAGCGGTTCCAAAAATGAAAGAAACCAGCACGTCTCGTGAGGAATTGTTCGCTTTGGTCTGGGAGCGCCCAGCCACTGAAGTTGCACGCGAGCTGGGAATTTCAGATGTGGCATTGGGAAAATTGTGTAGGAAGCTGCAGGTACCAAAACCACCAAGAGGTTATTGGGCTAAGATAGCGGCTGGCAGAAAGCCTAGGCCGCCGCCGCTGAAAGCCTACCGCGAGGAATTGGAAAAGAAGTATAAGAAGCAGATCACCTCCAATACGCTGATACGGCTTACCAAGTTGCAGCGAGAGTTCCTCAAATTTGCTTTAGATGAATTGGTCACTACTGGAGTTGATGCCGGGGAATGCGAGTTGGCCTATGATGGAATTCGGGCTATCCAACCAGAGCTCGCTGCTCAGATTTTGATCGTTCTGCAGACTCGCTACGAAAAGTGGGTAGCGGACAGGAATACAGCTTCAAGCAGACATGGGGCGATCAGCAGCCTGAGTAATTTCGTTGCCAAATTACTGCCTCATGCAAAGGATCAGCTACTGGTTTTTCGCCGTCAGTCGGATGATCGTTACTCATACTCAGATGGCCCCACAGTGTCAGTTCGGGCGACAGAGGACTTCCTGGGGAGAATTGCGCACCTTTCTCGCTTGTCCAGGGAGAATGGCTGTTCCTATATAGCCGCCGATATGTCTGCCTTGGAGCATGCGTGGTCTGTCAATCAGATTTACTCTCCTGGAGCGTATTTGAGGGCAAAGACTGAGCTTTGCGTTTCATCTAACGAAGTCTGGGTCAGGGCTGAATTGCATAATTCCTGGTCTCGGGATCAATTTGAGACTGCTCGATTATCTTTGAGGGATATTTGCCCGATTGAATTGGTACCAGCGAATGAACAGCGGCTACCGGGAAAAATTTCTCGATCTGGGATAAAACCCTATGCGGAACGGCTGCAGGCGTTAAAGGAGGCGCAGGCGATATATCATGGAGTGGTAGATGCAGCTTATGATTTGGATGGGGCTGTGCCGAACGATCGGCTTGCGCTGATTGATAGGCTGATTTTATCTCCAGGGGAGGAGGGGCCATTTATGACTGCTCGGCAAGCCTGGCGCAGTTTGGAGTCAGACCTGGATCAATGGGGAGAGCAGCTCGAATCGGAGACCGTGGAGCTATGTCAGGATGTGTTGGGCATACAGAGCGGGGATATTGTGCTGATTGAATCTGGCAAGGGTACTGCGACTGAAAGTTGAAGGTATGAGTATTCATGTTTACGAGAAGCAGGTCGTATTTAGTGTCTGGGGGACGCGATTCCGCAAAGACGGCTTGCCTGGGAAGCGTTCGGAGTATTTCAACATTGCTGTTGAAGAGTGATTACTCAAAGTTGAGGGAGGTTCTTCAGTTTGTATCCCAGATGCATCCCAAGACCAAATCTATGGTTTGGGGCAGGAAATAATCCGTTGGGTTTAAAAAGGAAAGGAGGATGGTACCAGAGGCCGGACTCGAACCGGCACACCATTGCTGGCGGGAGATTTTGAATCTCCTGTGTCTACCAATTTCACCACTCTGGCACTGCTTAGATTGTAACTATTTCCCTCTGGGATACAAAATCGCTTGAGAATTTTGAATCTGACGCGTCTACCAATTTCGCCACCCCGGCATGGGACGGCAAAGATATAGGGTTTTAGATCAGGATGCAATATCCGGGAGCAAAAATTTATTTTAAAACCCCATTCAAAGATGAATGAACTTACTAAAACGTTTCCGCCTGTTGTTAAATTGAATAGAATCCGGGCTGAGAAGATACTTTGAGACAGTTATGGATCTAAACCAATTCGACTACGACTTACCCGAAAATTTAATAGCCCAATATCCGCTACCAGAAAGAACGGCTAGTCGATTGCTTGCGGTCTCTTCATCTAACAACGATCTAGAGGAATGGAGATTTAATCAACTGGATCAACTCTGTTCTGCTGGAGATCTTTTGATTGTAAACAACACCCGTGTTATTCCCGCGAGACTATTTGCCAGAAAACTGACGGGTGGAAAAGTAGAGATAATGCTTGAGCGAATTCTCGATGAGCATACTGCCCTCGTGATGCTCGGCTCTAATAAACCGGTAAAGGTTGGTCAGATTCTGACTTTTAACCAATGTGACGCTAAAGTGTGCGACGCCAGAGTGGTTGACAAACAGAATCAATTTTTTACTCTAAGGTTTCATGAAAGAGTAGAGACAATGTTTCAAGAGAATGGAGTAATGCCCATTCCCCCATATATCAAGCGGGCGTCTGAAGAATCAGACCAGGAACGTTACCAGACAGTCTATTCGAAAAAACCAGGGGCCGTTGCAGCACCCACAGCAGGTTTGCACTTTGATCAGAATCTGATTACTCGATTAACGGACAAGGGTGTTAACTGGGCATCCGTTACGTTGCATGTGGGTGCTGGGACCTTTCAGCCTGTTAAGGTGGAAAATATTCACAATCACATTATGCATAAAGAGCACATCGAAGTTAGCCCGCAGGTTTGCGATTCGATTTCCCAAACCAGGGAAAACGGCGGGAAAGTGATCGCGGTGGGCACTACCGTCATAAGGGCATTAGAGACCGCCGCTCTTATGTCAGACTCCGACAACCCGGGATCGCAAAGTATGAAACTGAGTCCTTACTGCGGAGATTCTGATCTATTTATCTATCCTGGATTCCGATTTAAGGTGGCGGATGCATTATTGACTAATTTCCACTTGCCAAAGTCAACACTAATGATGATGGTTTCGGCATTTGCGGGCTATGAAAAAGTGATGACGGCTTATCGATTCGCAATCTCAAAGCAATTTCGTTTTTTTAGCTATGGTGATGCTATGTATCTCCAGAGGTCGTCATGAAGTTTACCATCCATTCCACTGATCACAAGGCTCGTTGTGGAACCATCAATTTTGAGCGGGGAGACATCGATACTCCTGCCTTTATGCCTGTTGGCACCAGTGCCACCGTAAAGTCATTGACACCCGAGGAAGTTGAGAGCACCGGCTCCCAAATCCTTCTGGGTAATACATTCCACCTAATGTTGCAACCCGCTATGGAGGTCATAGAGGCTCATGGAGGACTACATAATTTTATGAACTGGCGAAAACCCATTCTTACAGACTCAGGAGGTTTTCAGGTATGGAGTCTGGCTAAACTTAGGAAAATCAAAGAGGCAGGTGTTACCTTCAGGTCTCCCAGGGACGGGAGCTACATCTTCATGGGACCCGAAGAGTCCATGGACATTCAGGCAACCCTGGGTTCAGATATAGTGATGGCTTTTGACGAGTGCACAAAGTACCCAGCGACTCATGAGGAGGCAAAAACGTCTATGGAATTGTCTGGAAGATGGGCGAGAAGATGCAATGAAAGTTATCGCGGAAGCGGCACCTTGTTTGGCATTATTCAAGGAGGAATGTATGAAGACTTGCGTTCGGAGTCTTTAAAAATTCTGGAAGACATCGGTTTTGAGGGGTATGCTATTGGTGGTTTATCCGTAGGGGAGCCCAAAGAAGACATGTCTCGCATTCTAAAACACCTTGCACACACTATGCCTGATAATAAGCCTCGATATCTAATGGGTGTTGGAACGCCTAAAGATCTTGTTCACGGAGTATCTCAGGGGGTGGATATGTTTGATTGTGTCATGCCGACCCGTAACGCACGAAATGGATGGTTATTCACTCATGACGGTGTGGTAAAAATTCGAAATGCGGTGCATCGGCTGGATACCAACCCACTTGATGGGAAGTGTGACTGTTATACATGTATGAACTATTCAAGATCTTATCTTCGACACCTTTATCATAAGAATGAAATTCTGGGCGCAAGGTTATGCTCTTTACATAATATCCACTATTACCAGTCTCTAATGAAAAGGATTAGAACGGCCATTACGCAACAGCATTTCTCCGAGTTCGCTGGATCGTTTGAGGGCTGAAATACCACTATGGGGACCTTCATGTCTCCTTTTCAAGCAGGTAACAATCCCAGTGTTGGAAAGGTGAAAGCTATGATAGGTAAGAAGAAATCTGGCCTACTATTGGCTGTTTTCTTTGCTCTTTCTTCTGTTTCGTTGGCTCAGCAGGATGCCTATCGTATTGGAACAGAATATTATGCCAATGGTAACTATGAGAAAGCCGCAGAAATTTGGAAAACCGAGGCGAATGCAGGCTCCGTAGAAGCCCAATTTAATATGGGAATTTTGTATTACGAGGGAAAGGGGGTTGAAAAAGATAGACAAAAATCCATTTTCTGGTTTCGTAGAGCTGCAGAAGCAGGACATGCCCAGGCCCAATACAATCTTGGGCATCTCCTGTTGGAAAAGCAGCAGGATCTTGCGAAAGTAAAAACGGGAGTAGGCTGGTGGAAAAAATCAGCAGAAAATGGCTCAATTCTTGCCCAATATAACTATGGCAAAGCGTTATTTTATGGGTTAGCAATTGAGCAGAGCCTTGAGCAGGCTCATTACTGGATCTCTAAAGCGGCCAGGTCAGGGGAGGGCGCTTCTCAAAAATTTCTTGAAGAACATGCTGAAGTATTTGCTTCTTTGGATCATGCTGAACAGGAACGTTTGAGAGTTGCGGAAGAAAATCTTGCTAGGGAGATGAAGGGGCAGAGAAAAATACTGACGTCGAAACAGGGGCTCGAAGTCAGGTCGCTGGATGTCAAGGTAAAAGGATTAAAGGACTATGATGGAGGGTTGTATATCAAGGAAGAGCTAGAAGCTTCAAATACTCCTAATACTCAGCCAGCAAACACTTTGGATGCGAATGGGGCAGATGATGAGGTAGACAAGGATGTGTATCGGGTCGAAACCGACTCCGGTACGATCAATCTTAAAGACTATGTTCTGGTAAAAGAAAATCAGACTACCCTCTACTCTGCGGGAAACCATAGCGCTTTTGTGATTGGAGAGGTTGCGCCGAATATGCTATTACGAGTGGTCGATAAGCAAGGGAGCTGGTTATCTGTCCAGGTCCCGGGCGGAATTCCGGCCTGGGTGCGGGCCTCGGCGGGAGAACTTGTGAACAGTTTCCTGGAGGTCACAGCTAATCCAGCAGTGATTTATGCTAAATCAAATGACGATTCAGGGGAAAGTCAGTTTGGGAAGTTATCTTATGGCACAAAACTCCTTTTTATTGATAAAAAGGATGATTGGTATCAGGTGTTGATTCCAGAATTAGTTCCCGTTTGGCTTGAAAGCGAATTTGTTAAAAGGGTATCTGCTCCAATTTCCAGGGTCGGTTCAATCTGGCAGGCTCAACGATTGTAGCGCAAGAACGAAATCGTTTCCAGTTTGTCCGGAGGGAAGTGGGATGGAGAACATAATGATTCATCGGTGTCCGTTGGAACAGTATCAAAATCTATCACTTCTTTAAAAAACCAACTAGGTGATTATTTTAAAACGGGGTTTAACAAGCTCATTCCTATTCTGGGTTCGACAATTGAATCAGAAGGGACAGGCGATTCTACTTATATCCCCGGCGATAATCCAGACAACACCCTGGTATTACCCGGAGGAGCCTCGTCTGATTTTGTTCAAGAAAACCAAAATGTGGTGGAGCAGGATAGTTTACTACTCCAACCCCATTCAGTTAGCGGAACCATTGCCTCTGGGGAGAGAGAGCGCTATCGATAGTGAAGCTGTGCCCGAGGGTGAGAACGTTGTCGCAAGCGCTGGACTTGACCCCGGCGGCGAACATTCCTCTGGGAATGAAAACTCAAAAAGCACCAGCGACAGTGAGTTAGAACGATCTTCCTTCCAGGAAGTGCTCAAATCTTCTGTGGAAAGAGGTAATGAAGTTGCATCTTTTTCCAATCTGAAGACACAGATGTATCGAATTAATACGGATGACGCCCCAGTGGTTCATATCCCTCACAATAGCGGAATACCGGTTGCTTATATCAAAAAGGAGTCATTGGTGGATGTGCTAGGTGTTAGTGAGCATTGGGTTAAGGTCCGTATCCCCGGAGGGATGCCTGCATGGGGCAAGTCAGAAGATTTCATTCTCGACAATGGAGAGGGGTTGTTTTATCCCGTCGGGCAAGGTTGAGATTGGCTCCAGACGATAGCGTAGGTAATCCCGTTCTGGCAATCCTCCACAGCGGTTTTCACGCAACACTGCTGGACCAATCAGGCGACTGGGTAAAAGTGCTAATGCCTGAGTGGGTAGCCGGTTGGATGGAACAGTCTTTTCTTGAAACAATTGAGAGTGATGAATATGACTTCCCTATACTGCAAAGAGAGTGGGGAGAGCAATCGGAGGTTAGACAAGGGATGTATGAGTAGAGTGATGGAAGTGTCTATCCTAGCTCCATCTGTTCAAGCTTGTTCAGCTCCCAGAGAAACAAAAACTGTTTTCTAGTCGTCTACCCTGGTAGTTGTATTCTGGTTGCTGTATCCATGCGTTACCAAATATTATGTGGCTGGAGTGTCGCGCATAGCAAATACTATGCTACCAGTAAGTAAAATTGATGTGCAAAACACCGGCGGTATTTACTACAATTGCGCTGTAAAAATCTTATCTATTATTTGGAGCCCTGAATGTTCAAGAAAAACGAAACTACTGCTGATTTCGATCCGGAATTGTGGGATGCAATTATCAAGGAGGAAAACCGACAGGAGGAGCATATTGAACTCATTGCTTCTGAAAACTTTACCAGTCCCAGGGTTTTGGCAATGCAGGGTTCTGTATTGACGAATAAATACGCAGAAGGATATCCGGGTAAACGATATTATGGTGGTTGTGAGTATGTGGATATTGCAGAGCAACTCGCAATTGAACGAGGGAAAGCACTTTTCGGAGCAGCTTATGCAAATGTACAACCTCATTCAGGCTCATCTGCAAACCTTGCGGTTTTTATGGCGTTAGTTGAGCCAGGTGACACTATTTTGGGCATGAGCCTGGCTCACGGTGGCCATTTGACCCACGGAGCGAGTGTTAGTTTTTCGGGCAAAGTCTATAACGCTATCCAATATGGTCTAAATGAAGAGACCGGTGAAGTGGATTATGACGAAGTTGAAAGGCTGGCAAAGGAACATAGCCCAAAAATGATTATCGCTGGTTTCTCCGCCTATTCCCGTATCATGGATTGGCAACGTTTCAGGGATATAGCTGACAGTGTTGGAGCTTATCTTTTTGTTGATATGGCTCACGTAGCCGGTTTGGTTGCCACAGGCCATTACCCTAACCCTGTTCCCATCGCAGATGTGTGTACGACAACTACTCATAAAACCCTGAGAGGACCTCGTGGCGGTATGATTCTTGCGAAGGAAAACGAAAGTATCACGAAGAAATTGAATTCCCGGGTTTTTCCTGGTACTCAAGGGGGGCCTTTAATGCACGTTATTGCGGGTAAGGCGGTTGCGTTTAAAGAGGCAATGGAGCCTTCTTTTAAAGATTATCAGCAGCAGGTTTTGGACAATGCTAAAGCGATGGTAGAGGTTTTCCAAAGCCGCGGATACAAAATTGTATCCGGTGGGACAGATAATCATCTTTTTCTTTTGGATTTGATCGACAAGGATGTAACAGGAAAAGATGCAGATGCAGCATTGGGCCGCGCGAATATCACCGTCAATAAAAACTCGGTTCCAAACGATCCTCGATCGCCTTTTGTTACCAGTGGATTGCGTATCGGTACTCCTGCAATGACTAGCCGGGGATTCGGTGTTGAGGAAACCAGGGAATTGACAGGGTGGATTTGTGACGTGCTGGAAAATATCGGTGATGAATCGGTTATTGCATCCGTAAAGCAGAAAGTAGTTGCTCTTTGTCAACGGTTTCCGATTTATAAAGGTTAGTTTCTAACCAGGATTTTCAGATCTGGCGCGTCCAGGTCCGATTTTTGCCAGTCTCTTTGAGGTGAGCCGTTATAATTATGGCCATGTCATTGAATTTTAAAATTTGCTACGAGGCTATTTCAAATCGCGACTCCCGATTTGATGGCCAATTCTTTACGGGTGTCGCCTTTACCGGTATTTTTTTTCGCCCGATTTGTCCTGCTGTTACTCAGAAACCAGAAAACTGCCAGTTTTATCTGTCCGCAGCTGCGGCTCTGGAGGCAGGGTTTCGCCCATGTCTACGTTGTCGACCCGAGTCAGCTCCCCAAAGATCCCGCATGGAATGGCGTAAAGACCACTGTTAGCCGCGCTTTGAAGTTGATTGATGGCGGCGCCCTGGACCATCGGACTATGAGCCAGTTTGCCATGAGATTAGGGGTTGGAGAACGCTATCCTAGACAACTGTTCGCTGAGCATATCGGACTCAGTCCAACGGCGATAGCCCGATCTAGAAGAGTCATGGTGGCGAAGTGTCTAATCACCGATAGCCAGAAAACGATGGCCGAAATAGCCCACCTTGCTGGTTTTGCCAGTATTCGTCAGTTTAATGATACGTTCAAAATTCTATATGGCAAAACACCCGGCGCGTTGAGAAAGCTGGGCAAATGAAGATAAAAAGCGAATGATGAAAATACTTATGTTCCAGACTTATAGCAGTCCGATAGGGGATATTACCCTTGTGGAGTTTGAGGAAACACTTTGCTACCTCGATTTCTCTGAAAACGATGATCGACTGGAGCGTCTCTTGACGATACGGTTTGGCAGATATCAAATGAAAAATGGAGTTATTCTTGACATGGAAGACAGACTGAACCGCTATTTCGATTGTGATTGGTCGGCTTTCGAAGGGTTGCCAATTACCACCGCTGGAACGGAGTTTCAGAAAACGGTGTGGAGGAAATTGAAGGAAATTCCAATTGGATCCACGATTTCGTATCAGAAATTGGCGCAAAACATCGATAAACCCAAAGCAATCCGGGCAGTTGCAAGCTCAAATGCAAGAAACCCAATTGCAATCATTATTCCTTGTCATCGCGTTATCGGTAAAAGTGGTGCATTGCGTGGTTACGCCGGAGGGCTACACAGAAAGCAGTGGCTATTGGAGCACGAGGGCGCTTCCTAATTATTGAGCTAATTTCCGCTATGATTACTTTATTTTGAACCTTGCACTTAAATAGCCAAGAGATCATTTTACAGTAGCCGTCCTTCACGGCCACAGTCCCAGTCCGCAATGCGCCTTGAGCATTTTGCTAGTCATTGAATGATTCCGGCTGTGGAGCGCCCAGGATGCCCTGGTGCTTAAGGCGGTGTCGATAGTGGATTTTGAGGCTTCCCGTTTCGTCACGTTGTACCCATGCCAAAGGCCACGGGGGCTTAAAACGGGCATTACGCTGGTTAGGGAGAAAATAGAAATGTTATCCTCTTGTGTTTCGCTCCGATGTCAAGGGGTATTATGATTACATTGACCATGCTGTCCTCATCCACCAATTGGATCAGTTGATTGGAGATAAGTTGATCCTGGTGTTATTTGTTCAGGTGATCCGTAGAACCGTTGAATGGGGCGAGATGTTTAAGGAAATAAAACGGGGGATTGGCTGGGGTTCTCTCTTAAGTCCCTTGTTTGCCTCCCTTGATCTCAAATCCCTAGATGATGCGATGGGTCAATTAGTGAATAAAGGGGTACGGGCTATGTGCGTTATATGAACGACTGGCCAGTGCTTGCTTCGACACGATGGTGGCTGGGATGGATCATTGCCCAGGGCCTTGCCTACATGGATGTAGGCAAGGGGCGATAGCAGGAGCGGTAGCTTTTATTTTCCGGGCTACCATCATATCCGGGGAGGGAGTTTCCCTGCCGGGGATACCATCAACCGTTTTCGTGCACAGATTAACCGGTTTTTTTGGCAGGATGCGGGGTACGCGCATTGGAGCGTTAGACTAGACTCGTCGGTGGGGTTGGTATACGGCGGATTACCGATGCATCAAGTGCTTGTCAAACCAACCTGGACTGACGTTGCAGGAACTTCCTAAAGGGTCACAAGCCAGGAGCAAGACGCCGTGTCGCCCCCGGCGTGAGTGACGGCAATCGTGTAAGTGTCGCCCGCCATACAGTCACTACCCGGCGGTGGACCTCCCGCAACCCCGCCCGGCGAAACCGTTTTAACCTGAAGTCTGGGAACTGCACATCCAAGTGATATCGAAACATCAATGTCCTCCGTGCTCCCGTCCGCCCAGGGACGAGGAAAGCCCATGACAGGCGAGGAGATAGGTATGATGGCGGTGTCCTGAGTTGGGGAACACCTGAAGCCTGAGAACAAAAAGGACCCAGCTCCGTCGGACGAGACCGTGCCCGACTCTGATACCGCTGATATCTCGCCAGTGGACATGGTGACAATTTCGACTGTCTCCCCGTCAATTTGGATGGCGCTGATAGGATGGCTAAGGGCAGCACTAAATGTATGTGTAACCGCCATAGAGTGATCGTCCCTGATGCGGGAAGCCGTACCATCGCCCCAGTGTACCGTACCGGTGGTGACGCCGGGTGTCGCGCCTTGCGGCCGAATTTGGAAATAGAAGGTGTGGGGCTGACCGGCGATGATGGGTTCATCATAGATCACGTTAATAAGAGAGCCAGAAGTAGAAGTGAATGCGGTGGCTGAACTAAACGCAGGGCCGGAACCATAACCCGAAGAAGTGTCCGAGGTCGATCCGCTACATCCAGCCAGTGTTATGCCAACCAAAAAAAAGAGTAGATGACGGGTTGAATTGAAATATTTCACAAGAATCTCCTCACTTACCTAAATCTCTAATTAATTAAAAAAGTGTCCCATCGGGATGACAACACGATAATATAGTCATCAAGAGTGTATGGGATTCTAAAAGCGGCCTCAAGGGTAGCTATTTGTGTTGTTAGGCTATTGCCTAACAGGAGGCGAGAGTCATAAATATCACGGTGGGGAAAAGATGGATTCTCTTTTTATTCTCAACGTTAACTTTTGGAAAAAGGTTAACGTTCATGCCGTCTTAAGTAAGAAGCTAAAATGCTTGGATGTATACATTTGTAAGCCTCCTCTTATTTTTTCTTTTATAAATTAAAATAAACCATTAATCTTGGAAAATATTTCATTCAATCGAAAAAAGAACTAGAATAGTCCGTCCTGAAAAAAGGCGCGATGTCGTTAGCGATCATGCGTCATTTTCGACCTTCGGATCAGGACAACACCCAGACGACGATTAGCGGCGTCCCAAGGGGCTGACAACAGGCAATGGCGAGTAATGTTTGCTCTTCGCCGTTGGGTTTTTCAAACAAAAAGAAAGCGATCATCCACTTTCTCAAATTCCACGCGCAACCCGCCATCAGCAGATTGATACGGTCTCCTTCGGCTCCCTTCAGCCAGCTCCTCAATAAACGATGATCATGCTTCAAATGACCGATGATCGGTTCTATCGCACTTCGTTTGCGACACAGTATCCGTTTCTTCTGGCGTTGATAAGCATTGTCCCGTTTCAGCGGAGGACCCGGTAACAGCACCTCACAATCCACTTTATTCTTCGCTCCCCGATATCCCCGGTCAACCACCGCCAGCCTGATCGATGTCTCACGGTGGGTATGGGCTTCTGTCAGTGCTGCTTTCAGGGTCTTCGAATCATGATCATGTTCGTCATGACTCACCACCCCACAATCACCTGTGACTCCTTCGTCGCCACCACTGACGCCTTGCGACCATACTCATACGCCTTGTGATCCTTCCCCTTGCCCACGCAGTACACAGCAGGATCATGCAGGGAGTAAACCTTGTTCCTGTCTTTGGGCTGTTGAGACAAAACACGTTCGTATAACGCAAAGTTCGCTTCCTGCGCCGTCAGAACATCGATCGGTAACTTCCGTTGGCATTCCCTGAGCAACACACCCGCAATGGTTCGTAATCGTTTCAACGCCTTGTTCGCCTTACGACGTCGTTTCACGTGACGGAAATGACGACATGCCAAACGAAGTGACCGCACTTCCTTTACGTACGTTCGTCGTTGTTGTATCCCGTGTAACTTCGACAGCTTGTTCAGGCGATTGATGATCCTTATCGCCAACTTGCTGTCTGTCGGGTACGTGATCGCCTTCTCCTGTACCGTGGTATCTACCAGTACTGTCTGCTCCTCTGCCAGCTTCCCATGCAGTTTTACCGACAGCGAAAAGATCTCCCTGACTCCCTCCGACCCAATCCGGTTGCGGAACTTCACCAGTTCCGTCGCATGGCACGGTACCTGCGTCTGGAAACTCACCTCACCACAGAACACCTGAAAGTACGGGTTCATCTTCCATTGATCCACCACCGATTCATCACTTAAGCTGTACAGCTGTTTGATCATCACCAATCCGCTCATCAACCGGATCGGTTTCGCGGCCCGCCCCTTCGCGCTGTAGTACTGGCTCAGGGAGGCTTCAAGCGATGACCAGTCAAGGGTATTGCCAAGGGCAATCAGGGGATGGGACGTATCCAGCTGATCAACGATGTTGAAGAAACTGAGTTGATCGTCATTCACCGGGCTGTCAGGTAGCATATATACCTCGTGTTCGACCAGAAACTGAACGCCAGTTTAACAATTCCGGTCGATTCAAACCAGGACTATATCCAGTTTATACTGGATATGTAGCCTTTTCGGGTTCTTCAGGGACGACTAGAATAACGATTCGTTTAATGCTGCGCAATTTTGGGGAAAGAATCCACATATAACTGAGGATAAAACCGAGAGTCTTATGAGCAGGAAATGGTATTCATCTTAATAGAGGTATATATAAGATAGTGTTATAACCCTAAATGATAATCTTTTTACTTCTCCATCGTTGCATACTAATACGGAGCGTGGTCCACTTCAGCTCAGTCGGGGTAGAATGACTGGTCAGTTTAATATTGTTACCGGATGAATAATTTAGGGCTGTAGATAACAATATGAATTACCTACACAAAACCACACAAACGGGGCGGCCACTAAAGGCAAACACCCCTTAATAGTGGTCTGTCCCTGAGATGTCCCCACAAATTAGCCATTTAAAAGAACAGATGTCAAATACGTCTGAACGTTGCGTACTGCCCGCTCGATCACATCAGATGGGCATTTGAGCCTGTGCTGTTTGATCAATAAACGAGTCATAAAGATAACAGGGTAAGGGCAACGTTTGCTTGAAGAGTTAATCCGAATCTGCTTTATCATACCCGCGTCTTTAGCAAATACCCCCATTGCCCAAAGCATAAACAGCGCACAGACAACCAATAAGCATAAAATAGCACGCCGATCCGGATTCTTCGAGGGATACCGGGATAGGGTGACGCCATATTCACTCGCTTTGGTATCTCGGAACCCGGGTTCAATCTGCATACGGGTTTTGTATAGGTAGACGATCTGCTTGGCGGTTCGGGTACGTAAAGAAAGAGAGGCCACTAGAATCCAGGGGTCCGTTTCCCTTTGGCCAGGCTTTCGGGTTCGTTCACACCGTCGTTTCTGGCCTTTTGTGTTGAGGGTTTTACGACACTGTCCGGGCTTTCTATACCGGACCACCCAGGTGAATAACGGATGACTTTTCACCCATTCGCAGACCTTCAATGAAGTGGGCCTGGCGGTCGCCTTACCAAAGATACTTTTGACGCTAAACCATTGGGATGACTTCGTTTGCTGACGAAGATAAAGGCTTCCCCTGACCCGGCCTAACCAATGCCCGTGGTGCTGATTTTCAATGTACCGGAAGAAGGGAGTTTTGAATCCGCCGTCAGCGACAATAATGGGGCGACAATGCGGTGGCAGGAAGGTCGCAATCTGATCGATAAAACGATGTTGGACTTTTCGATTACCGTAATCGCATTGAGGATGGACTTCCTCATACAGCGTCACCGATTGTCCGCCCAGTGGGACGGATGCACCCAACAGCTGCCAATGCTGATCCGCGCGCAGGGGAGACCAGTCAATCAGGATAATCGGCTCATCAATGCGCCACAGTAATCGATCCACTATTGACCGGTAGAGTCCGCCCCGCTCTTTGTACAGATGGGGATTTGATAACAGGCGATCAATACGTTTGATCTTATGTTTGTCGTATACCTGACCTCGTAACCCGCGGCCTATCGCCGTGACATTAGCTCTGGCACCGTGGACGATGGCATCCACCGCACAAACCAACGCGCGAAGCCTGGCGCCATGGATAGAAGGAACGGACTGAGATAACAACGTGTGTAATACTTTGGCTGTGTGCATCAGGTTCTCCGAAAAGTGAAGCGTTCGGAGGAAAAAATCTGGTGCACACGCTGTTTTACCTAAACCTTACCCGTTATTTCGTTGATTTCAATCACTATTTTCTGGGGATATCTTAGGGGCTGTCCCCTATTTACATGTCTCCTATTTACCCAAGCTAAGGTTTGATATAGGAGTATCCCATCGCTTGTAGTTTGGCGACCTCTGCTACACCACTAGATACAATGTCTTCTTCTGAAACATCATGGAGATCGGCCTGGTAATCGACTTTCCGTCCGTTAATGGTATTTGCGCAAACGTGGAATCCGACCCCTTGGTCTTTTAGTCCAGCAATTTTAGCGGCGATTTCGTCATTTGCGCTTGCGCTCTTAAATTTTGGTACGCGTGACAATGCATCAGGTTCTAGCAGCATGGCTAGGCCATTACCATGTAGTACCACTTTCAGATCGAGATTTTCTTCTCCAACAGCGTTGATATGATTTTGGATATTTCGAAGTGCACCAGTGTGCTGTTTGGGGTTGTCATAATTAATATGGTAAACCACTTTTTGCTTGGCATAACCTGATTCGGCGTTGACAATGCTGCTACTCCAGAATGCAGCAGCTAAGATTGTCACTATAGCTAATTTAAGAATGTTGTGCACGAATTCGCTCCAATTGATGGTTTGTCGGAAGTAAGATTCTAGCACCAAAATTGAAATTGCCATGTTAATGGTGATAGCACCGAGCCTGTGTTTGGGTGCTTTCTCGTTGCCGAAAAATGAACCGCAAGTCGGTTTGCGGTCCATTTTTGCAGTAAGGCGGTAGCAGGAAGGTTATCTCGATGCTCTCAACATCCATGCCGTTTTTTCATGCACACGCATTCGGTCTGAAATTAATGAAGCAGAGGATTCGTCATTTGCCTGTTGTGCCTGGGTTAAAACGATTCGACAGATTCTGACTACCTGTTCGTGGCCTTGAACCAGGATCTGAATCATTTCCTCGGCCTCGGGTATATGCTCAATTTCCTTGATTTCACTGAGTTTGCTGAACGATGCATAAGTGCCGGGAGCTGGCATGTCCAGAGCCCGAATTCTTTCCGCAATTTCGTCAACGGCAACCGATAGTTCTGTGTATTGCTCCTCAAACATGAGATGTAATTCACGAAACCTGGGGCCACAGACGTTCCAGTGAAAATTATGGGTTTGAAGATAAAGGGTATAGGAGGTGGCTAAGAGGCCGCTTAATCCGTCGGCAATCACTAGTCTGTTTTCGGCGCTAATTCCAATATCTATTTGCTTCATTATCATGGTCCAATTTGGAGTTGACGGGCTTCAATGATTTGTGATCATCGATCTTGTTTTGTAGTGGAATCATAATGAGTTTCTGTTGATAAATAAAATTGATTGTTTATATTTCTTTGATAGTTTTTAGCTATTTATCTCTCTTTGTCCTGGTATTGCTATAAGATTCCCGGCCATGTGTCTTTGGTTGCCAATGAAAGGTATTCCACTGAAAGATACTGGGAGTTCGCCCCATGTTAATAAAACCGCTAATGCTTCCGAATTGATTAGGCAGCATAACGAACTGGGGCGATGAATAATAACGATAGATGGTGATAGAGAATGAAAGCAGCCTGGTTTGAACGTTCCGGAAAAGCGGGTGATGTTTTGATAGTGGGTGACAGGAAAAAGCCCGACCCGGGTCAGGGAGAAGTGCGGGTCAGATTATATGCATCAGGAGTTAATCCTTCTGATGTGAAAAAAAGAGCGGGATTCCAACCTGCGGGATTGGACCTAACTGGTTTTGTCATTCCTCATAGTGATGGTGCTGGTGTGATTGAAGAAGTTGGTGCTGGCGTGGCCCAGTCCCGGATTGGTGAAAGAGTCTGGGTGTATCAGGCGCAATATCAAAGGCATCAGGGAACGGCGGCAGAATATGTATGCCTACCGCAACAAACTGCAGTGAGATTGCCGGATCAAGCTGATTTTTCCATTGGCGCATGTATTGGAATTCCTATCATGACAGCCCATCGATGTGTTTTTGCCGATGGGGATATTAAGGGAAAGACAATACTCGTGACGGGTGCATCCGGGCGTGTTGGGCACTATGCGGTGCAGTGGGCAAAACTATTCGGCGCCAGGGTAATTGGCACAGCGGGTAATAAACATCGGTGTCAACTTGCAAAGGACTCTGGCGCTGATCATGTCTTTAGCTATAAAGAAACAGATTTAGCGGATCAGATTATGCAAGTCACTGATGGTGAAGGAGTGGACCGAATTGTGGAGGTTGAGTTCGGGGATAACATTGAAACCAGCTGTCAGGTATTGAAAACTTCTGGCACTATTGCCAGTTACTCCTCTTCCCGGGACCCGGAACCCGTTCTGCCTTTTTATCAGATGATGTTTAATAACATTACTGTGAAAACGGTATTGGTGTACAACATGCCTGAAGAGGCAAAGCGCCATGCAATCCAGGATATCTGGCGAGCTCTGGAAAATGGACAACTGATTCATCGAATCGCCAGACGCTATTCACTGAATGATATCGCTGGTGCTCATGAGGCCATAGAAGAAGGCGGTATGGATGGTTGCGTGGTGGTGGACATTGAATAATATTTCCAGGATCTCAAATCCACTAACTAGTTTCATGAAAGGGTTTCTTATCGGAGTTGGCCTTACTGCACTGGTCGCGCTAATTGTTGGGTTAACGCTGGATATTAGAAGCTTTGATCGAACGTCAGGCGGTTATGAGTATCCCTATGACAATTGGACGGGAGAAATTATTGATTTTTCTTCCATGTATCAAACCTCGGAAGGTCTTTATCAAAAAGGATATGTGATCGACCTGTTTTTCAATTGTAACCATGGACTGATTACCTGGGAGGTGTTTGGTGTTTTTAAAGGAGAGTTTAGAACGTTCTCTGAAAGAGCAATCGTTGTCCATCGACCCCAGGATGAATGTGAGTCCCGGGGTTTTAATACGAATTCCTGGGCGATTAGCGACCTTTTATAGGATTTAGATTATAGCATTTGGATTCGGTGTGATTTAGATAGTTGTAGTGTAGATAATTGTGATCTGGATAACGGTGGCTTAGCTATTGCTCCAGATTAGCTGGGGAAATCGGTGACGTTGCCAATGAGCGTTGAATTAGCGGTAACGGGGGTTAGCGATAACCAGGATTAGCGGCAACTAGGATTAGTGATAATGGGTAAACTGAAATAGATGTCAGGAGGGAAGATAAGAGTCGTATTGGTACCGAGGAAAGGACTTGAACCTTCACGGGCTAATGCCCACTAGCACCTGAAGCTAGCGCGTCTACCAATTCCGCCACCTCGGCACTAATTGGAGTTTGGACTGTACCGATTGTTATAATTATTGTCAATTCCAGATTGGAGCTCAAGAACTGATTATCTACATTTCCCTATGTCATTCGGCTGGGAAATTGGGTATCCTCCGCGGATAAAATCTACCGTGATAAGTGATAGCATGCTAAGTCCCAATGAGCTTTCAGAATCCCTATCTAACGCAGACCAACGTGTCGTTGCGTTAAGGGGGTTTCTTTGACTATGACGCAAGGAAAGAGCGACTCGAAGAAGTTAATTTAAGACTCGAGGATCCCACTATCTGGGATGTTCCAGAAGAAGCGCAAAAACTGGGTCAGGAACGGGCTAGTCTGGATGATTTTGTTCGTGGTTTGGATGAACTATCGAGAGATATTGCAGATGCATTGGAACTGCTTGATCTGGCAAAAGCTGAGAATGATGAGGAAACCATGGCTGAGGTTTCCGTCGAAGTCGGAAGTATTGTTACAAGACTTGAGCGACTAGAGTTCCGACGGATGTTCAGCGGTGAGGCTGATGGGAGTAACGCTTTCATCGATATTCAGTCTGGATCCGGGGGTACTGAGGCCCAGGACTGGGCGGATATGTTATTGCGAATGTATCTGCGTTGGGGGGAAGATCAAGGTTATAAGCTAGATATCATCGAGAAGTCACCCGGTGATGTTGCAGGGATAAAAAGTGCGACAGTTAAGATGACGGGTGAATATGTTTATGGACACCTTCGAACTGAAACCGGTGTTCATCGTTTGGTGAGGAAAAGTCCTTTCGACTCCGGCAATCGGCGACACACCTCTTTCGCATCGGTTTATGCCTATCCGGAAATTGACGATAGTTTCGATATTGATATTAATCCAGCTGATCTGAGGGTAGATACCTATCGGGCCAGTGGTGCAGGTGGACAGCATGTGAACCGAACGGATTCGGCGGTCCGTATTACCCATGAGCCTACGGGTATCGTGGTGCAATGTCAAAATGATCGATCCCAGCACCGAAACCGGGCGGAAGCGATGTCAATGTTAAAGGCCCGTCTGTATGAGGCTGAAATGCAAAAGCGAAGGGATGTACAGCAATCAGAGGAGGACAGCAAATCCGATATCGGATGGGGGAGCCAAATACGATCCTATGTGCTTGATCAGTCCAGAATCAAAGATCTGAGAACAGGGGTTGAAACCGGTAACACTCAGGCTGTGTTGGATGGTGCACTGAATCAGTTCATCGAAGCGAGCCTCAAAGCGGGCCTTTGAACACGTCGTATCGTTCAGAAAATACGATTGTAGGGTTGTTACAGCAACGGTATCGTCGTCAATATTTTTTTAGCATTAAACTGAAGATTAACCATTGATTATGAGTGAAGAAAGCGAACAGATTCAGCAAAGACGGGAAAAACTAACTGCACTGAGGAAGTCTGGCAATCCCTTTCCCAATGATTTCAGGCGGGATGCATTTGCCGCTAATTTGATGAGCCAATACTGCGATGACAAGGAAACCGTGGCCAATAGTTCCATTCGGGTAAAAGTGGTTGGCAGAATGATGTCTCGAAGAATTATGGGTAAAGCAAGTTTTGCGCATATTCAGGATATGACCGGAAGTCTTCAGTTATTCCTGCAAAGGGATAACTTGCCCGAGGGCGTTTACAACGAAGAATTTAAAAAATATGACATTGGCGACATCATTGCTGTGGAGGGGGAGTTATTTCATACGAAGACAGAAGAGCTAAGCGTACGCGTTGATACTATTCGTTTGATGACGAAATCCTTAAGACCATTACCAGAAAAGTTTCACGGACTAACAGATCCAGAGACTCGATATCGGCAGCGTTATGTCGACTTAATTATGAATGGAAACAGCCGCGACGTATTTAGGAAGAGGGCAGCGTCTATTCAGTATATTCGGCAGTTTCTGGTGGAGCGGTTGTTTCTTGAAGTGGAGACGCCGATGATGCATCCGATTCCTAGTGGAGCAGTGGCCCGACCTTTTAGTACGCACCATAATGCATTAGACATGGAACTTTTTCTCAGGATTGCACCAGAGTTGTACCTGAAACGGTTAGTGGTCGGCGGTTTCGAAAGGGTGTTTGAAATTAATCGAAACTTTAGAAACGAGGGAGTCAGTACCCGACACAATCCAGAATTCACGATGTTGGAATTCTATTGGGCTTATGCGGACTATCGGGACCTGATTGCGCTTACCGAAGAGATGGTCCGTGGAGTTTGTGAATTGGTGACGGGTAAACAAAGAATTGAATATCAGGGCATGGAGATTGACTTCTCTAAACCATTCAGGCAACTCACCATGTTGGAATCTATTGTCCACTATAATCCCGATCTCAGCATTGAAACTTTAACTGATTTGTCATCTATTCGATCGTTATGCGGTAACCTTGGAATCGAACTGAAGGACGGATATGGGATTGGCAAGTTACAAACTGAAGTTTTCGAAAAGCTGGTAGAAGATCGTCTGGTTGAACCAACGTTTATTACCGCATATCCCGTTGAAGTTTCGCCTCTATCTCGTCGTAATGATACAGAACATGAAATTAGTGATCGCTTTGAGTTCCTTATTGCTGGTAGGGAAATCGCTAATGGGTTTTCAGAATTAAACGATGCCGAGGATCAAGCCGAACGTTTTAGAAAGCAGGTTGAAGAAAAAGAAGCGGGAGACGATGAAGCAATGCATTATGATGGGGATTATGTGAGGGCGCTGGAGTATGGGATGCCTCCGACGGCAGGAGAGGGTATTGGCATCGACCGACTCATCATGCTGCTAACGGACAGTCCGTCAATCCGTGATGTGTTGCTGTTTCCTCATATGAGGCTCGAGGGATAACCAGTTAGGAGGGTGACAAGGCCCGACACGATTTTGCACGTATCGGTAAATAAACGAACAGCGGCACACGCCTGTTTTAGGTCTTGAGGGACTGCGGTGACTGATGATTAAACCACTAGAGCTGTTTATTGGTCTGAGATATACAAGGGCCAGGAGACGAAACCACTTCATTTCGTTCATATCAATGACATCGATGTTGGGTGTCATTCTTGGGGTCTGGGCGCTGATTACCGTCATGTCCATTATGAATGGATTCCACAAAGACTTACGGGACAGAATTCTATTTGTTGCTTCCCATGTTACGGTGAGCGGCTACGAAGGCCTGCTGGACGATTGGCAGGGGACCTCTGTCGCTGTGGCAGAACACCCCGCGGTTGCATCCCAGGCCCCATTCATTATTGGTCATGCAATGCTAACCAAAGGAAGTCAGGTTACCGGAGCGCTTATTCGAGGTATTGATCCACAAAGGGAGCGAAGTGTTTCTCAGGTGATGGATCACATTGTTGAGGGTAATCCTGCTGCGTTAACATCGGGCAGTTTCGGTATTATTCTGGGCAAAGAGCTGGCGCGTAATCTAGGAGTTTCCCTTGGAGAAAAAGTCACAGTTTTGGCTCCAAAGGGTCGTGTTACTCCGGCGGGTTTACTCCCCAGGCTGAAACGGTTTACCGTGGTTGGGTTATTTGAGATAAAGATGTACGAATACGACAGCGGTATTGCCATGATCCATATCGACGATGCTGCCAGATTTTTAAGTATTAAGGGAAAAGTCAGTGGACTCAGGCTGAAGCTAAACGATGTCGAGCAAGCGAGGCGGGTTCGGTTTGAATTGAATCAACAGTTTCAGGGGCAGAGGAAGGTTAGGGACTGGACGTTGGAGCATGCCAATTTTTTCCGGGCACTGGAAATTGAAAAACGGGTTGTTTTTATCGTTTTGCTGCTGATTATCGCAGTGGCTGCCTTTAACATCGTATCAACACTGGTGATGATTGTGACTGATAAGCAATCAGATGTAGCTATTTTGAGAACTCTCGGGTTGAGCCCCAAGAGCGTGATGAGAGTGTTTATGGTTCAGGGAACCGTGATTGGGGTGATTGGTACGTTTATCGGCGGAGTGCTTGGCGTGCTGACAGCTATGAATATTGAAACCATTATTCCCGCCATCGAAGAATTCTTTAACACCGAACTGTTTCCATCCGATGTTTATGTGATTAGTGACTTCCCCGCTGAAATGCGTTGGTCCGATGTAGTAAGGGTTATTCTGTCAGCATTAACCATGAGTTTTCTGGCCACTGTTTATCCAGCCTGGAAAGCGTCCAGGGTGCAACCCGCGGAGGCGTTGAGATACGAATGAGTGAGCGATACCAAAAACAGCAAGAAAACAGGAGTGCACTGCCGCCGATGTCCATTATCGAATGTGTCGATGTATCAAAGACCTATTCAGAGGGAAAGTTAACTGTGGACGTGTTGCGTGACATAAATTTTTCTGTTGGAGTTGGTGAACAGGTCGCGGTAGTTGGTGCATCGGGTTCCGGGAAAAGCACATTGCTTCATCTTCTTGGTGGGTTGGCTGACCCTACCGAGGGACGAATCATGATTGATGGCCAGGATATTAATCAACTTTCCCAGTCTGCCCGGGGAGAACTGAGAAACAGTGCCTTGGGCTTTGTCTATCAGTTTCACCACCTGCTTCCAGAGTTTACCGCCCTTGAGAATGTTGCGATGCCACTTTGGATACGAAGAATGGACTCTAATGACGCAATCACACTGGCTGAAGATATGCTGGCTAAAGTGGGATTGGAAAAAAGGATGGGTCATAAACCTGGGGAATTGTCCGGGGGGGAGAGGCAGCGTGCCGCCATCGCCCGTGCACTGGTGGCTAAACCCAAATGCATTATGGCGGATGAACCCACAGGGAATCTCGATACCAAAACCGCAGAGTCCATTCATCAGTTGATGCTTTCCTTGAACACAGAATTCAAAACCAGCCTGATTGTGGTTACCCATGACATGAATTTGGCAAGAAAGATGGAGCGAATCGTTGGTATTGAAAACGGACGAATAGTGAATAAATCAGATAACTAGACTAACACCTGGCACTCTATTCATTTGTCCAGACGGACCTCGAGGTTTTTCACGAGATTTCTCATGAGATTTCACATCGGGAGCAAGCCGTCGTTAAGAGTAGGATGTGTTCAGATCTGAGTAACAGAGATTATTTTCCACAGCCATTGGGAATTATGATCTTATCCCCATATACGATCAACTTTCTTACTCATTTCCAATAACTAATCAGCCTCAATAACCGACCAGGTTGTACTAAAGCCAAGTATGAACGAAGACGTCACTGTAGAAGTGGTTACTGATTTAGCCCGCCCAGAAGATGTACTCCCAACGGTTCTCCATCTTCTTCCGCTAGAGAAAAAGCCCTTCTTTCCGGGCCAGGTTCTCCCAATCATTCTTGATTCCAGGCGTTGGGGGAAAACCCTTAAAGCCATACAGAAATCAGGTCACCGAGTTGTCGGCGTCTCTTTTACCGACGGAATAAGACCCGAAGCTGTTGAAAAGAAAGACTTTCGAAAGATGGGAACGGTATGCAAAATTCACCAAATGGAAAAGCATGACGATCAGTATCATGTGGTTCTGGCAGGTATGCAACGTTTCCAAATTGACAAATGGGTTTCGGATAAACGTCCTTTCACGGCTCAGGTTAGCTATTTTCCTGAACTCAATCCTAAACCAACCACTGAACTTAAGGCGTACACAACAGCCATTGTAAATATCATCAAGGAATTGCTCCCGCTTAATCCGATGTACGGCGAGGAGTTGAAAATGTATCTCAATTACTTCGGAACTGGTGAGCCATCTCGACTAGCCGATTTTGGCGCTAGTTTAACCACCGCTAATGCGGTGGAAATGCAGGAGATTCTTGAGGCTGTTGAATTGTTGCCTCGGATGGAAAAAACCCTGGTTCTGCTACAAAAAGAAGTGGAGGTAGCGAGAGCCCAGACTGAGATAAGACAGCATATCGAGGGCGAAATTACCCAACATCAAAGAGAACTGTTTTTACGTGAACAGCTCAAGTTTATACAAAAGGAATTAGGTATATCGAAAGATGACCGGGAAAGTGAAATCGACACATTGCTGGATAAGCTGGATGGATGTGTCATTCCGGAACATGCCCAGAAACGTATGAACGAAGAGTTGGAAAAAATGTCGGTACTCGAACGGGGTTCGCCAGAGTACACCGTTACCCGAAACTACCTCGATTGGTTAACCAGTGTTCCATGGGGAAAAAATAGCGAGGATTCTCTTGATTTGGAAAAGGCAGCGTCTGTGCTGGATAAAGATCATGAGGGGCTAAAGGATGTTAAGGAGAGAATTCTGGAATTTATTGGAGTCGGAAAAATGAAGGGAGAGATTTCCGGTTCGATTATGTTGTTAGTAGGACCACCGGGGGTAGGGAAGACTTCGTTAGGTCGGTCTGTTGCCAATGCTTTGGGGAGAAAATTCTATCGCTTCTCCCTGGGTGGAATGCGTAATGAGGCAGAAATAAAGGGACATCGGCGAACCTATATTGGTGCCATGCCCGGAAAATTCATTCAGGCATTAAGAGAATGCGAAACTGCAAACCCCGTCATCATGCTGGACGAAATCGACAAAATGGGGGCTTCTTTCCAGGGTGATCCTGGTTCGGCTTTGCTTGAGGTGCTGGACCCTGAGCAAAATAAGGATTTTCTTGATCACTATCTTGATGTTCGAGTTGACCTTTCCAAGGTATTGTTCATTTGTACTGCAAATCAACTCGATACCATCCCAGCGCCGCTGCTGGACCGAATGGAGACCATTCGACTGTCAGGTTATCTGGCTGCTGAGAAGGTCTCTATTGGTCGAAAGCATCTGCTCGGAAGGCAGCTTAAGCGCGCAGGTCTTAAACAACGAGGCCAACTTCGTATCGATACCGAAGCAATTCGTCGTATTGTTGATGAGTATGCTCGGGAAGCTGGGGTACGTAAATTGGAAAAAATGCTGGGCACCATTGCCCGAAAAGCGGTGATGAAAGTGCTAAAGGGAGAAGAACTGCCAATTCATGTCAAACAAAATGAGCTAGAGGAATATCTTGGGAAACCGGCATTTAGTGATGATGACAGAATCACTGGAATTGGTGTTGTAACTGGATTGGCATGGACAGCGATGGGTGGGGCGACATTAGACATTGAGGCGACAAAAAGTCATACTTTTTCCCGGGGGTTTAAACTGACCGGACAACTTGGAGATGTAATGAAAGAGTCTGCGGAGATTGCATATAGCTTCGTGCTTGGCAATGCTGAGAGATTTTGCGTTGATCAGTCCTTCTTCGAAGATGCTATGGTGCATTTGCATGTTCCTGCGGGGGCTACGCCCAAGGACGGACCGAGTGCTGGTATTACGATGACATCGGCACTCATTTCGCTGGCAACAGGACAAACGGTTAACAACTCTCTGGCGATGACTGGCGAAATTTCGCTGACAGGTCAAGTGTTGCCAGTTGGTGGAATTAAGGAGAAAGTGATAGCAGCAAGACGAATGAATATTAAAACTCTGATTCTTCCTAAGGCGAATAAAGGGGATTTCGAAGAATTACCGCAGTACATAGTAAAGGGCGTCAAGGCACATTTTGTCGCGGACTATGAAGAGGTTTTTTCTCATATTTTTACTCATTCCTAAAGAGTGATTGGTGAAAACTGTTTTCTGGCGATTTTAGTAAAAGGGCGCTACTGATATGTTAATTGTTATTTCTCCGGCGAAAACCCTGGACTATGAGAGTCCTTTAAGTACTCAACTAATTTCTGAGCCCGACTACCTCTCTCATAGCACTGAGTTGATTGATGTGCTATCTGGATATTCGCCATTAAAGCTGGAAAAGCTGATGAAAATCAGTCCCAAATTGGCAGAATTGAATATGGAACGTTATCTAACGTGGCATACGCCATTTACCCAGGATAACGCCCGGCAAGCAGCTTTAGCATTTAAAGGGGATGTCTATGTGGGACTGGATGCCGTTACTATTTCCGATGAAGATTGGGGGTGGGCGCAAAATCACCTGCGTATTCTGTCCGGGTTGTATGGCTTATTAAAACCGCTGGATTTAATTCAACCATATCGACTTGAAATGGGAACCCGTCTAAAGAATTCCCGAGGCAAAAATCTCTATGAATTCTGGGGTGATGAAATTAGTGCAGGTTTGAATCAACAATTAGCGTCGATAAACAGCGATGTGTTAGTAAATCTTGCGTCCAATGAATATTTCAAGTCAGTAAGGTTATCCGCTCTGAATGGGAAGGTGTTGACTCCTGTGTTTAAGGATTGGAAAAACGGCAGTTATAAAATGATCAGCTTTTATGCAAAAAAAGCAAGGGGTTTGATGAGTCGTTGGATCATCGAGAACAGAATTCACAATGCGAACGATCTAATTGATTTCAATGTCGATGGATACCGCTACGATTCCAAAAGCTCTAGTGTGGGTAGTCCAGTTTTTTTGAGAAAACGCTAAAAACAATAACCTGGCGGATCGCAGGGATCGAGACCACCTGAAAATATTGCCACAGAAGTCCCCTCCCCTGGTCAGAAATCCCGGGCTGGTATTAATTTCAGGTGTAAAAAGCTCTAAGGGGAATAGAACGTTGTTACTCATAGGTTTGGCCGTGGTATTTTAGCCATCCAGAGGCGTGTTTCCCTCTTGGGTCGTGATGAGTCCAATGGACGACACCGCCCTTGTCGTTCCATTCAAACTCTCCATAGAATTCGATAGTTTCCCCTTCTTTGGGTGACGGCACCCTGGGAGCGAGATCTATGTTGTGAGCAATCAAAATCACATGTCCATTGTTCAGTTTAACTAAAAGACGTTGGTGCTTACTGCCATGGGTATCGTCTGGTAACACTTTAACTATTATCCCACTGGACTGTACCTGTACATCACTTTGTTTTTGGGCAATTGCCTGACTCAGGGCATGACTCGGGGCTGGTGTGTGTGATTGACCCGGTAGGTATTTCGCCACATCATATTTTTCAAACAGCCAGGCGATAGCCAAGGCTAATACGATAAGAATTATTTTCGCTGGTTTTTTCTGAGCTGTCATAATTGGATCCTGGACAGGTGTTGAGCCAATGAATGGAATAGTGAGTCTATCGGAATCCAAGTGGAAATTCGATGTTTGTTCCCGATGCTTTTCTCGTTGAAAACGGGAAGGTATCCCACCGAACCAGGAGTATAATCATCGTTCGTCTCGAATGCACCGTCCCGGTACTCAGGAAGCGGAAAAGGTGTTTCGATTTCAAAAGGCATATCACCAAAAATCTAATTCACTATGTCACTAGGGCGTTGCAAATATTGGATATTCGACATGGATGGGACGTTGACAAAACCCATTCATGACTTTAATTTGATTCGCCAGCAGCTCGGAATCAAACAGGGAGAGCCTATCCTGGAGGCCATTGGAAATATGCCAGCGGATCGGGCTCAGGAAACAAAGATAAGACTTGATGATCTTGAAATGGAGCTAGCCCATGAAGCAGTGGCTCAACCAGGAGCTCATCGGTTGTTGGAGAAATTGAAGAATACTGAAAAACAACTGGGTATTCTAACGAGAAACGGTGAAGAGATTGCGCGGGTCACTTTACGTGCCTGTGGGCTTGATCACTTTTTTGAACCAGATTCGATCATTGGAAGAGAGACCTGCGCGCCGAAACCCAAGTCTGATGGAGTGGAACATCTACTTAAACTATGGAATGCTGATCGAGATAAAACAGTTATCGTCGGTGATTATCGCTACGACATTGAAGCAGGTTATCTATCGAGAATCAAGACTGTGCATTTTGATCAAAGCAGATCATTTGAATGGCCTGAGTTTATGGATCATGGAATTCAACGCCTGGAGGAATTGATTGACCTTTCTCAAACGGGGCATTAATGATGTTTATTTCTGATGTGACTGATTTTTGGTTTAGCTTGACTAAAAATGTCAAAAGCCATGTTGTTACCTGAGCTTACTGACCATGGGGTGATGTCCATCCACAAAATCGATGCCAGGAATCAGTTTGGACTTTCGAATCAGGTGAATGTCGCGGGTGAATTACCGTTGACAGTCGAGGTCGATGGTGTGGTTCTGGTGACGCTTATGACTCTTGGGACCCAGCCAGAGAAGCTCGTATTGGGATATTTGCGAAATCAGACTCTGTTTGATTCATTAGACCAGATCAAGTCAGTTTCTGTAGATTGGGGAAAAAATTTGGCTTCTGTCGTTACGCTGAATGGTGACGGACTGAAAGATGTAGACTTGAATAATAGAACTGTGACAACTGGATGTGGTCAGGGCACCGTGTTGAGCTGTACCCTGGACAAACTATACGATCATAGAGTTGTGAAAGCACCTATTCGACAGTCGGATATTTATCGAGTGCTAGGATCCATTCAGTCATTTAACCGAGCTTATCGGGCTGCAGGCTCAGTTCACGGATGTGGATTATATAAAGACGGGCAGGTGGTGGCGTTTATTGAAGATGTCGGTCGCCATAACGCCATGGATACCATTGCAGGGGAGATGTGGCTAGAGGATATAAAAGGAGAGAACAGTTTCTTTTATACCACCGGAAGATTGACCTCGGAAATTGTGATGAAAGCTGCACTTATGGGAATTTCTGTTTTGATTTCGAGGAATGGCACTACCCACATGGGCCAGGAGTTGGCAGAAGAACTTGGAATAACGTTGATTTCCCGAGCTAAAAGCCGACAGTTCATTGCGTTTAATGCTGAGAACATCATTTTTGATGAAAAACCGGAATAGACTAATTGGCATATCATATCCCCGCTGAGTCGGCGCAGACTGAATATACGGTAAGGAAAAGTCGATTTATTTCCCGAGCAGAACAGGTGGAAGATAAAAGTGAGGCAAAAGTATTCCTTAATCAATGTCGAGCCGATTTCCCCGATGCAAATCATCATTGTTGGGCGTATTTGCTTGGTGATCCAGCGAATGCGGTCAGTGCGGCGATGTCTGATGATGGAGAACCCTCTGGCACCGCAGGTAAACCAATTCTTAACGTCCTCCAACACAAGGGTGTGGGAGACATCATGATTGTCGTGTCTCGATACTTTGGCGGAGTCAGATTGGGAGCAGGTGGGTTGGTTAGAGCCTATTCTTCTGCAGCGCAACAGGTAATGGACCACTTGAAAACCCAGGAGCGTCAACTGCTAACCACGCGGAAGGTGGTTATAGACTTCCAGGGAGAGAGCGTATTACGTCGCTGGTTGACCTCCAGGGGTGGCATACTTTCGAATATCACTTATTCTGAGCAAGTGACATGTGAAGTATCAATTCCCCAGAGCGAAGTTGTTCAACTGCTTGCAGTCAGCGCATCCTACGGATGGTTTGTTCCCGTTGATGATTGAGAGGCCATAGGTCGGCTGGTTTGTCTGCGACGTCTAACTGATAGGTTTTGTTTTATCGATCTCGGTCTTATAGGTCTTTCTATATGTAGTGGTTTTGGGAGACGAATACAAACGAATCCAACTGGTTTGAAACCAGACTCATTATGGTTTGACTGGCTCATTCACTGAGAAGTAGAAATCCACCCGATTGTCTTGCCCAGAGTTCACTGTAGAGTCCTTTGCTACGGAGTAGCTCATTATGGGAGCCCTGCTCGACAATTACCCCATCATCCATGATCACGAGACGATCCATGGCTGCGATTGTAGAGAGTCGGTGGGCGATAGCAATTACCGTTTTGCCTGCCATTAGGCTGTAGAGGCTTTCCTGTATTGCTGCCTCGACCTCTGAATCCAGAGCGCTAGTCGCTTCGTCAAGTACCAGTATGGGAGCGTCCTTTAGAAGTATGCGGGCGATGGCAATTCGTTGACGTTGCCCCCCGGATAATTTGACACCCCGCTCTCCAACATGGGCATCATACCCCGTGTTTCCATATAGATCTTCCAAATCCAGGATGAATTCATGGGCATGTGCTTTTTTCGCCGCGGCAATGGCATCATCCATCGTCGCATGTTGTTGTCCGTATCGGATGTTATCAAGTACAGAACGATGGAGTAGTGATGTGTCCTGACTCACCATGCCAATTTGTGATCTTAAGCTGTCCTGTTTTACGGACCTTAGGTCCTGGCCATCCACCTGAATATTTCCGGCTTCAACGTCGTAAAATCGAAGAAGTAGATTTACCAAAGTAGACTTTCCAGCACCAGACCGACCAACAATGCCAATTTTTTCACCTCCAGCTATTTCCAGTGACAAGTTGTCCACCACGCGTTTGAGCTGGTTTTCCTCTGATTTGATCTTGCCGTAATTAAAGTGGATATTTCTATAGGCTATATTCCCTTGGGTAACCTCCAGTTTCCTGGCGTCTGGTCGGTCTTTTATCACAATGTCGTTTGAAATAGTTTCGATGCCATCTTGTACAACACCAATGTTCTCAAACAAACCGGAAATTTCCCATAGAATCGCCTGGGACATACCTTCCAGTCGCATTACCAAGCCAATCGCAAAGGCGATAGACCCTGTGGTGATGAGACTCAATTGCCAAAGCCATATCGAGGTCGCAGCGACCAGAAATATCAACACTCCGTTTAACAAACTGAGCATGGAAGTCAAAATAGTGACCAAACGCATCTGTCGATGTACGGTGTCAAGAAAGAGTTCCATGCCTTCCTGGGCGTAAGTATTTTCATGATCCGAATGTGCGAACATTTTGACTGTAGTGATATTGGTATAGCTATCGACTACCCGGCCCGTTACCATGGATCTCGCTTCCGCCTGCTCCATGGATATACGTCTAATTTTTGGGATAAAAATCCACATTGTGAGAATATAGCCGGCCAGCCAAAATATCATTGGAATGGTAAGTCTGATATCACTAGCGGCGAACATCACCAACGCGCCAAGAAAGTAAACTGCGATATACAGAATCACTTCGGTTACTTTGATTACAGCATCTCGCACACCCAGAGAGGTTTGCATCATTTTAGTTGCTATCCTCCCGGCGAAGTCATTTTGGAAAAACTCCACACTTTGTCTAAGCAAATAGCGATGGGCCTGCCACCGGGTCCTCATGGCGAAATTTCCCAGTAATCCCTGATGAATGGTAGATTCATAGAAGAATTTGAGTGTGGGTAGCAAAACCAACGCAACAAAACCTACAAAAATTAGATGATGTTTGTAGGTCTCCCAGAATGTCTCTTTTTCAGATGTGGCCAGCCAATCAACCAGATTCCCGATAAAAGAAAAAAGATACACTTCGGTTAGGGCTAGTGATACAGATAGGACAGCGCTGACCAGGATGAGTGGAAAAAAAGGCCTTGTATAGTGAACGACAAAACCAAATAGGCTCGCCGGTGGTTTGGCCGGTAGATTCTCCGGGAATGGAGGATAGAGTTGCTCTATCCAATTAAAAAATGCGTGAAATGGGTTCAATGTGAGTTTTTGGATCAGTTCGTCGGGTTTCGTCGAGGTAGTGTCTATGATACTTTTTTTAACAATCAAAAGCTGCGAAAAAATGGGGTGTAGGGTGAAAACTGAATCTCCCTCCTTAACAGCAAGTAAATCGAACATGGTTAGTTGGAGAATTTCCCCTATGGGCATTTCCTATCGTTATTTTTCCAATTTGCATGTGACTTTTTTCAGTGGACAGGGTATAACGCAGCCATGAAAGTTCTGCTCAGCAATGATGATGGCCACCTCGCCCCAGGGTTAATGGCGTTGTATCAGGTTGTGAGCAAGTTTGCGGATGTGGTGGTCATGGCCCCAGACCAAAATCGCAGTGGCGCGAGTAACTCTTTAACGTTGAGAAAACCCCTCACCGTGAATTACGACGATAATGGATTCGGTTACGTTGACGGGACTCCGGTTGACTGTGTTCATTTGGCGGTCAATGGGATGTTAGATTTTTTACCCGACATGGTCGTTTCCGGAATTAATCACGGTGCAAATCTCGGTGACGATGTACTTTACTCTGGTACCGTTGCTGCCGCTATCGAAGGAAGGTTTCTTGGGCTACCAGCAATTGCCTTTTCTTTAACTGGTTCCGAAGATCCTTATTTCTACGATACGGCGGCGGCGGTGGTTGAAGAACTATTTATTCATTTGATGGCGAACCCGTTACCGGCGGATAATATTTTAAACGTCAATATTCCGAATATCCCTCTCGGGCGAATTAAAGGTATGGAGTCGGCAAGGCTGGGCTCCAGGCATCAATCACAACCAATTATTAGGTTGGAGAGTGAGCCTGATGATAAAATATACCAAATTGGTCCGCCAGGGGATGAAGCGGATGCTGGGCCAGGGACAGATTTTTTTCTAATTAGTCAAAATAAGGTATCAATAACACCCTTACAGACTGATATGACCCGGCATCACGACTTAGGGAAAATTAATGATTGGTTATCTGAACGCTAGACGGATCAGAGATCTGGTCGTTTATTCTGGCCGTTTATAAAGGGCCAAAACCACAACGAATACAGACAACGAATACAGAGTTGTTATTGATTCTGTTTCAGCTTCTTATGAATTAAATTGCAGTTTTCTATGCATATGCAAAATAAAACGTTTATCGATGGTTGGATCTAGCGCATTGACCCGAGAGGGTGTCGGTATGACTTCCCTTAGAACTCGTCGACGACTAATGAGTCGTTTGCGTGATCAGGGTATTACAGATGAAAGCGTTTTGGCTGTAATGGAGCAGACCCCCAGACACATGTTTATTGACGAGGCGCTGTCACATAAAGCTTACGAAGATACCGCTTTACCTATCGGACACAACCAAACTATCTCTCAACCTTTGGTCGTTGCATTGATGACCGAATTGGTGCTGGACAATGATATTCCGGTAAAGCGGGTTCTTGAAGTTGGCACCGGATGCGGATATCAAACTTCAATTTTATCCCAGCTGGTAAGCTGGGTATTTTCCATTGAAAGGATTGGCGCTTTGCAAAGACAGGCCAAGGAGAGAATGATCTCTCTCGGGTATCGAAACGTCAGTTATCTCAATGGAGATGGATTTGATGGATGGCAAAGTAATCAGCCTTTTGATGGAATCCTGGTTTCAGCGGCGCCCCAAGTGGTGCCCGACAGCTTGTTGAAGCAGCTTGGGATTGGCGCAAAACTGATTATTCCTGTGGGTAATAGCGATCACCAACGGCTAAGAATTATTACTCGAAAGACAGACCGGTTCGAGGAAGAGCAAAGGGAAGCAGTTCGATTCGTACCCATGTTGAATGGGCGTCGCTAGTATAAGATTACCAGTATAAGATTGGAAATCATTAGGTAGGTGGTCTTTCGATGTTTAAATTGATATGTACCAGGAAACTTTTGCAAAAGTCGTGAACATCCATCTTGAGCGGGAAGTAATCAACCAAATAAGCAACCTTTGTATTGAGAAACCTTGCAATAGCTCTGCTATTGTGAAGATTTCTTGCCTTGACGTTGAGCATTTCCTGTCCCAATCTGCCTCAACCAGACTTATACCGGGATTCCTTGAAGCATAACCGGGCGATTAAAAGAGAATGAGAGTTTTTGGAACGCTTTATGACAGGATGATGGCCTGGTCTCGCCATCCACATGCAAAAAAGTATCTGGCATTCATCAGTTTTGTGGAATCCTCTTTTTTCCCCATTCCTACATCTTTGATGTTGGCCCCCATGGTTATGGCCCAGCGAGGCCGCGCCTGGCAGCTGGCTAGCCTGACAACGGTAGCCTCCGTATTGGGTGGTATTTTTGGGTATATGGTTGGGTATTTTTTATTCGAGCAGGTTGGTATTCCAATTATCGAATTCTATGATGCCGGAGATAAATTCGAGGAGATCAGGTTCTGGTTTGAGGAGTACGGAGTCTGGCTGGTCGTGCTGGCTGGACTGACTCCTATTCCGTACAAGCTTTGTACTATTGCTTCTGGTGCATTAGAAATGGCTTTGATTCCTTTCGTAATTGCTTCTCTCGTTGGACGAAGTTCGCAGTTTTTTCTGGTCGCTTTTCTTGTTAGCTGGGGTGGGGAAAAAATTGAACCTGTCTTACATAAATGGATGGAAGTGATTGGATGGATTTGTATCGGCTTGGCCGTAGTGGTTTACTTACTGGTTCGTTAGTATGAAACTCTGGGGGAGTATTTTGCTAATCTTGCTGGTGTTTACATCCTGCGCTCCCCATAAACCACCCATCGTTATTAATAAATTGCCGGATGCCAGGTCGCCGAGCCCGACTCCCAGGTCTTCAAATGAACACATTGTGAGTAAGGGGGAGACGCTCTACAGTATTGCGTGGGGGGTAGGACAGGATTTCCATACTTTGGCAAAATGGAATGAAATCCATGATCCTTATACGATCTATCCAGGGCAGGTCATCAAACTAACGCCACCAGAGACAAAAAGAAAATCTGATACCAGTACTCTATCTTCAAAGAGTCCGCAAAAATCAGAAACGAATACAGCTATCAGCATCACCTCCAATAGTGAAAACGATTCTCAAGTTGTCAAAAGCTCTGATCGTAGCGAGCCTGCCTCCATGGACGCCGGGTCCGTTTCAGCTTCCAATCCAGTGAAAAGATGGCGTTGGCCATCTAAAGGAAAAGTGGTTGAAAGATATCGACCCGCTGTGGGAGTAAATGGTATTCGCATTTCTGCCGCGGTCGGAAGCCCCATTAATGCCGCGGCTGAGGGAGAAGTAGTTTACGTTGGCGAAGGATTAAGAGGATATGGAAAACTGGTTCTAATTAAACATAATACGACATTTCTCAGCGCCTATGCTCACAATGAATCCATTTTGGTTTCTGAGGGGAAAGAAATCGAAGGTGGACAGCTAATCGCTAAAATGGGGAGTAGTGGTACAACAAAAACCATGTTGCATTTCGAGATTCGCAAAGATGGGAAGCCTGTGGATCCGCTTGACTACCTGAATTAGTCGAATGTTGCATATTTGTCACCAACTACCCATGAATCTGTCCATGGCTTGATCTACTTACCTTGTGGATCTACTGATTATGACGTATGTGGTGGATGATCACAGTGTATTTCAGGCTATGATATAGGCTGAGTAAATATAATTTCTAATCTATTTGGAGTATCACTATGGATTTGCCCTCAGCGAATCGTCAATTAGCCGCAGGTCAGGATCTCTCTAGAGACCAAATGCAGTCAGTGATGAGCACTATCATGAACGGTGATGCCACACCTGCTCAGATTGGTGCTTTTTTAACTGCTCTGATGATAAAAGGAGAAACTGTGGAAGAGATTGTCGGCGCTGCCAGTATGATGCGGGATCTGTCCGCGAAAGTGACTACTGAATCAGACAAAATTGTTGATACTGTAGGAACGGGCGGTGACGGAGCCAAGTTATTCAATGTATCCACCGCCAGTGCATTGGTTGCTGCCGCTGCCGGTGCAAATATGGCCAAACACGGGAACCGGGCTGCTACTGGGAACTCAGGCAGTGCCGACGTACTGGAAGCCGCTGGAGTAAATATTCGAATTACACCGGATCAGGTGGGTCAGTGCATAGACCATTGCGGGATCGGTTTTATGTTTGCGCCAACCCACCATGCGGCCACACGACATGCCATCGGACCCAGAAAGGAAATTGGTATTAGAACCATTTTCAATTTGCTTGGACCACTAACTAATCCAGCTCAGGCGAAGTATCAGTTGGTTGGAGTATTTGATCAAAAATGGATAAGATCGTTAGCGGAGGTATTCGCTGAGCTTGGCAGTATCCACACTATGGTAGTATGTTCCAACGACGGATTGGATGAAATCTCAATTGCCGATAAAACCAAAGTTGCAGAGTTAAAAGAGGGTGTGATCACGGAATATGAGATTGATCCAATGGACTACGGCATTGAGCGTACCCCACTAAGTGAGATGCTGGTTTCCGATGCTGATCACAGTTTGGCCTTGATTAAGAATACCCTGGCTGGGGAGCCGGGCCCAGCCTTTGATATGGTTGCCATGAACGCGGGAGCAACCATTTATGTAGCGGGTCTGGCGAGCTCGCTCAGTGACGGGGTGGATAGGGCAAGAGACATAATGAGAAGTGGTGAACCGCTCAAAAAACTGGATGAATTGGTGGGTTTTTCCACTAAATTTGATGGTTAGGTTTTGTGAAAAATATTCCTACTGATTTGCTGCGTACCTATGTGACCGTTATTAAAGAGGGAGGTTTTAGTCTTGCCGGAAAAAAACTTGGCAGGTCCCAACCTGCCATAAGTCTGCAAATTAGTCGTCTGGAAGACCTGGTGGGTTCGCCTATTATGATGCGTAATGGGCGTTCTTTTGAACTTACGGAACAAGGAGAGATATTGTTGGACTATGCGCAGCGCATTCTACGATTGAATGACGAGGCGCTATTAAGATTGAGTAAGCCGGATGTGACAGGGAAAGTGAGATTGGGGATTCCGCATGAATTTGCCATTTCCTATTTACCTGGCTTTCTTACCGGGTTTGCTGAGGCTTACCCTGGGGTGGAGCTCGAAGTTATTAGCGAATTATCGAGCAATCTTCTGTTGCGCCAATCAAAGCAGGAATTGGATCTTGTTATTGCTATTCATAAGGAGTTTGATCCTGATCCGAATGCCAAGGGGTGGCATGAAGAGCTGGTTTGGGTCACTGATAGTAAACACAACAAAACCCGATTTGACCGAATACCGCTGGTCGTCGCCCCCCATGGTTGTGTCTATCGTTATCGGATGCTACAGGCCTTGGATAGAGATATGGTGCCGTGGCGCATTGTGTATACCGGGACCAGCTATGGTGGTATTTGCGCTGCGGTCACCGCTGGTCTGGGCGTAACGGTGCTGGCAAAAAATACGGTTCCCAGGGATTTGGAAATCCATGAATGTACAAGCCGTTTACCCCAGCTAGAAGATGCTAACGTAGAACTTCATTATGACCCGGCCAATGCCGAGCCCGCTGTATTGCAATTGGTCGACTACATCAACAAAGTCAGTCGGCAGTTTTCGATTGGATGAGGTAGATACCACAAAGAACGAAACCCAGGGCGAATAAGACCCGTATTTCTAATACTTCACCAAGAAAAAGAACTCCCCAAATACTACCCAACACCGGGATAATATAGTTTATTTGCGCAAAGGTAGTCGCACCTAGTGCCCGAATGACCTCAAAGTAGATGAGTGAAGCGATGGCTGTGGCAAATATCGCTAATGCCAGGATAGCCGCCAGACTCTCCCAGGATGGTGAAATTGATAAAGGGTCTTCGAAGATAAAGGCAAGAGGAAGTCCGGTCAACGCTGCCACTACGGAAACTCCAGCGGCCATCTGGTAGCCCTTAAAACTTGGTTGGGTTCTTACAAAAACCGTTGTCACTGCATAGCTAACTGCTCCACATAGTACGAGTATCTCTCCAAAAGTATTGCCGCTTAATCCTTTAAATGCAGATATTCCAACTAGTGTAATCAATCCCATAAAACCCAGAAAAACACCCAGTGATTTTCTGAAGGTCATGGGTTCTTCCTGGACGAAAAAATGTGCTAGAACAAAAGTACATATCGGCATACATCCCATCAAGATTGCTGCCATGACACTGTCAATATAAACCTCTCCACTGCTGATTAGCAAAAAAGGTAAGGTATTACCGAGCAGGCCGACTACCAAATAAAGTAGTAGGGCTTCTTTGTGTAGGGGGATTCTTTCGCCCTTATATAGGAGAAAAAGACAAAGAATTATGGAGGCGAGGGTCAGTCGGATCGCAGTCAGCGTAATTGGACCGACGGTCTGGACGCCAATCTTAATCAATAAGAAAGAAGTGCTCCAGATCGAAGCGAGCAAAAACAGTAACAGATAATTTGTCAGGTTATTTCGCATTGGTTTCTATGATAAGTTTCCACACAATGTTTGCCATGCTTTTTTGAAGCAGATATTGATCATGCCGTGTTAGCCTGTCGTACTCACTCAATGATCCTGATAACAGATTGATCTCGACCACAGATTTTGACCACAACTCTTGACAGCAGGAAACGGACAGCAGGAAACGCAATCGCTGTTTGTAGATAAATCAAATGCTAAATCCCAATGAACCCTCTCCCTACGAAGTCATCAATGAAAGCGGTGATGCGCCCATTCTGATTACCTGTGATCATGCAGACAATCGGATACCTGAAAGTCTTAAGGGACTTTCCATTAGCGATGCTTTGCGAGGGCAGCATATTGCCTATGATATTGGCGCAAAACAAGTAGCAATGATGCTATCTGAGAAATTTGATGCTCCATTACTGGTTGCAAACTACTCACGCCTTGTCATCGATTTGAATCGCCACCCCGGTGACCCGGGGCTAATTCCACAGGTCAGCGATGGGCACGAAATTCCCGGAAACAAGGGCTTAACCCGGGCACAGCGCCACCAGCGAATGGATGCTCTCTTTGAACCGTATCACCGCAGACATAAAGTATTGGTCGATCAATTAGAAAGTCAACATGAGTCCCCCATTATTTTTTCTGTGCATAGCTTTACGCCAGTAATGCAAGGATTCGTACGTCCATGGCATTATGGCGTATTATGGGATCAATGCCATGAGCTTGCAGAGAAACTGGTGATTGGCCTGCGTCGGGATGAATCATTGTGTATCGGGGAAAACCAGCCCTATAATGCCGTTGAACCAAGGGGTTATTCCATGAATGTACACGCTCAGGATAGAGGGATTGACATGGGGTTGATTGAGATTCGGCAGGATTTGATTGAACACGAGACTGGTCAGAGAATTGCAGCAGGTATTGTTGGTAACGCATTGCGAGAAGCGATTGGTCGTGTATAACATTGGATGGTGTTAAAAGAGATAGGGTATTGAACTATCCCAGGATGCTGCGTTTGGAGTAATTCGGAATTTATGGTCGGAAACCCATAGACTTATAAATAACATAAAAAAATAGCCAAGGTGATTCACAATGAAGTTAGTTATTGCTGACTATAACTATTCCTCCTGGTCCATGCGGCCCTGGATGTTTGTTCGATATCACAAACTGGATATCGAAATTGAACGATTGATGTTTGAATCCCAGGAGCTGAGACGACAAATGGAGCGGAGTTTTTCCAATGGCAAAGTGCCTGTATTGATTGACGGTCCAATTGAAGTTTGGGATACCATTGCGATTCTTGAGTATCTTAATGAGAAATTTCCTCATTCTGGTGGTTGGCCAGAGTCTGCCGATGGAAGAGCAGTTGCTCGTGCAGTCTGCGCGGAAATGCATTCAAGCTTCCAGGGTTTGAGAAGCGATATTCCAATGAATTGTCGTCGGTATTTTCCGAGCTATGAGGTTGGAGAACGAGCAAAAAAGGACATCGATCGCATTCAGCATTTATGGCGATATTGTCGGGAAAAATTCGGCCATCAGGGTCCCTGGTTATTTGGAAATTTCACCATTGCGGATGCGATGTATGCGCCGGTTGTGATGCGTTTTCGTAGTGTTGATGTTGATTTGGATGAGGTGAGCCAGGCGTATTGTAAAACCATGAACGAAAGTGAAGCGGTGAGGGAATGGTTGCAACACGCGCAACAGGAAAGCCACGTCTTCGATGAAGATGAGCTGGACTGGCCATCGGAACTACTTTGGTAATTGCGTTGTCTCTGGGTAAAATATCCTGGGTAAAACGTCAGGGGAAAAACATCCAGAGTGGAGCAGAGGAAGTTTGACTATTTGATGTCGTCGTGAAAAGAATAAGGTGGAATTCAGTTACAATTCGGCGTTACTGAATTGAATATAGAGTGAGTAGCAAAATTCGTGTCTGGAAATAGTTTTGGCCATCTTTTTACCGTTTCAACTTTCGGGGAAAGCCATGGACCTGCAATAGGGGGGGTGGTTGACGGTTGTCCTCCAGGTTTGGAGATTGATGCAGAAGATTTGCAAATAGACCTTGATCGACGTAAGCCTGGCCAATCGAAATACACGACCCAAAGAAAAGAGCCCGACGAGGTGGAAATTCTATCCGGCGTTTTTGAGGGAGTAACGACGGGAACCCCAATTGGGCTCCTTATTCGTAATCAGGATCAGCGCTCCAGGGACTATGACAAGATCAAGGATCGATACCGACCGGGACACGCCGATTATACTTATCAGAAGAAATATGGGTTAAGAGACTATCGGGGCGGTGGTCGTTCTTCTGCCAGGGAGACTGCCATGAGAGTGGCCGCAGGTGTCATTGCGAAAAAGTATTTAAAGCAACATTATGGAGTAACGATTCGGGGTTGTGTCTATCAAATTGGCGACAGGGAAATTCCCGTTAATAATTGGAGTGAGGTAAATAAAAATCCTTTTTTTGTGGCAGATCACCACAGTATTTCGGAGCTTGAGGCGCTGATTAAAACCATTCGCAAAAAGGGCGAGTCAGTGGGAGCGGGTGTCTACGTCGAAGCATGCGGTTTACCAGTTGGATGGGGTGAGCCAGTATTTGACCGTCTGGATGCGGATATTGCCAAGGGCATGATGAGCATTAATGCCTCAAAAGGAGTGGAGATAGGGGCGGGATTTAAGTCAATCAGCCAACTGGGGTCAGAGCATCGTGATGAGCTTGATGCTTCCGGATTCAAATCGAATCATGCCGGGGGAATCCTTGGAGGTATTTCAAGTGGGCAGGATATTCAGGTTCGGGTTGCATTTAAACCTACCTCTAGCATTACCGTGCCAGGTAAAACCATCAATTTGGACGATGAAATCGTGGATGTTGTGACTACCGGAAGACATGATCCTTGTGTAGGGATTCGGGCGGTGCCTATCGCGGAGGCGATGTTGGCGTTGGTGCTTATGGATCATGCCCTAAGGGATCGAGCACAAAACCTCAGGAGCCTCTAAACAGGGCGCCTAAATAAGTCCCCCAAATAAGGACCGTCGTATGAAGTTGGCATCATGAAACCAGACGAGACAGAGCAGACAGGGTCAGATCCCCAGGTGCGGTAGCCAATAGCCCCGGTAGGGCATCGTTATTTGGGCATAGGACGTTATGCAAAGTGGGCATAGGACTTATGCAAAGGATGTGGTCTTTCATGCCACAGAGAGCAGGCAACAGCATTCCGGGATGAAAACGCTGCTTTCATAGTCCACTCTCAATCACAGTGTTTTCGAGCATTATGATATGATCGGCTCAATTTTCATTCCTGTTTTCAGGCAATTTTATGGTAGCTCAGACTCTTTACGATAAAGTGTGGCAACAACACGTTGTTCATCGATACGAAGATGGAACCACTTTGATTTATATTGATCGACATCTGGTACACGAAGTTACTTCACCCCAGGCTTTTGAAGGGCTTCATTTGGCAAATCGGAAACCATGGCGAGTGGACACGATGCTCGCGGTTCCGGACCATAATGTTCCGACAACAACGGACGGTGCTGGCATAGACGATCCGGTTTCCAGGCTTCAGGTGACTACCCTTGACCAAAACTGCCACCACTTTGGGATTACAGAGTTTGATATGTCTGATCCCAGACAGGGAATTGTCCATGTGATCGGACCTGAGCAAGGCGCGACGTTGCCGGGAATGACCATTGTTTGTGGAGACTCACACACTTCTACTCATGGCGCATTTGGGGCGTTAGCATTTGGTATTGGTACCTCAGAGGTTGAGCATGTCATGGCGACTCAATGTTTGATGCAGCGAAAATCCAAAAACATGCGTGTATGGTTGCATGGAGACAAACGACCGGGTGTGACAGCAAAGGATCTGGTGTTAGCGGTTATTGGAGAAATCGGCACCGCCGGTGGAACGGGATACGCCATCGAATTCGGCGGTCCAGTGATCCAGGAATTATCCATGGAAGGCCGTATGACGGTTTGTAATATGGCAATCGAAGCCGGCGCTAGAGCGGGTATGATCGGAGTGGATCAGACGACGGTGGATTATCTAAAAGGAAGACCCTATGCCCCTTCCGGTGAAAATTGGGACATGGCAGTCGAGTTTTGGTCGGACTTGAAGACAGACAAAGACGCGGTTTTTGACCACGAAGTTACTCTTGATGTAAGCACACTACAGCCCCAGGTAACCTGGGGCACGTCACCGGAAATGGTAGTCGATATCACCGATACGGTGCCGAATCCTGATGATGTAACAGATTCGGTTAAGCGGGAAGGAATGGTTCGAGCATTAGAGTACATGGGGCTAACCGGGGGGACTCCCATGAATCAGGTTGAACTGGACCTGGTTTTCATTGGATCCTGCACCAATAGCAGACTGGAAGATCTTCGTGAGGCTGCCGAGGTAGTTAAAGGAAAAAAGGTCGCTGATTCAATTAAGCAAGCGTTAGTAGTTCCGGGGTCGGGGTTGGTAAAAAGAGCGGCAGAGTCTGAAGGCTTGCATCAGGTGTTCATCGATGCGGGTTTCGAATGGCGAAATCCTGGCTGTTCAATGTGTCTGGCAATGAATGCGGATCGATTGGAACCAGGAGAACGGTGTGCGTCTACATCCAATCGGAATTTTGAAGGACGCCAGGGTCAGGGAGGTCGGACCCATTTGGTTTCTCCCGCAATTGCCGCCGCCGCCGCCATAGCGGGACACTTTACTGAACTGACGGAGATTTAATATGCGAGCCTTTACCGTATTAAGTGGTTTGGTCTTACCCCTTGATCGATCGAATGTGGACACGGATGCCATTATCCCCAAGCAGTTTCTAAAGTCAGTGAAACGGACGGGCTTTGGTCCTAATCTGTTTGATGAGTGGCGTTATCTTGATCATGGTGAACCGGGTATGGATAATGGGAATCGACCAGCTAATCCTGATTTTGTGCTCAATTTTCCTCGGTACCGAAATGCAGAAGTGCTTCTTGCAAGGGAAAATTTTGGATGCGGTTCTTCGAGGGAACATGCCCCATGGGCTTTGCTGGACTACGGTATTCGGTGCGTCATAGCGCCAAGCTATGCGGATATCTTTTTCAATAATTGTTTCAAGAATGGGATTTTGCCTATTACATTAAACGATGACGTTATCCAATCATTATTTGAACAGGTGGAAGCACAGCCAGGATATTCAGTCGTGGTTGATTTACCAAATCAAACAATCACCGACCCCCATGGTGAGATACTTGCATTCGAAGTTGAAACCTTCCGTAAGCACTGCCTGGTGAACGGCCTGGATGATATTGGGCTTACCTTGCAGCATTCCAATCTGGTGAAAGAGTACGAAGAAAAACGGAAGTTGGAAACCCCATGGCTTTTTAATCGGTAATGTGGGTAAGGTGATGAAAATCCATATTGATTCAACAAAATCACTTTAGGTGGATTTTTATGTGGGCTTTATGACATGTTTAAGCGATTAAAATCATTAGCGGTATTGGTGATTCTTTTTCCAGTTGTCGTGAATGCCATTGGCTTGGGAGGAATTACTGATCGATCCCAGGTCGGCGAAAACCTCGATATTGAATTGATTCTTGAAGGAGTCGGGGCTGATAATTTAGGAGATTTGAAAGTCGGTTTGGCATCAAGAGAGGAGTTTCTTGATGCCAGAATCGCCTATCCCCGGGATGATTCCATTTTCGGATTTGATGTTCGAGAGGCCAATGGTGGCTCTCGTCTGGTTATCACGTCAACGACGCCTTTCCCAGATTCACATCTTCGATTGCTAATCGAAGTTGTTCTCAGAGAGGATGGACTGGATGTGGAAAGGGTAGTCAAGGAATACATTATCTTGCTCGAACCATCGAGCTCTCAAAATGCGATTCAACCAAACGCTAATTTAGAGTTAGAAACCGACAATGAAGAAGCCTCGATTTTTTCAACAAAGGAGAGATCGTTTATAACAGGGGATGGTGATTCTTTGTCTGGCATCGTCAAGGGACTCGATGTACCTGATTCTATTTCAATTTATCAGATCACTTCTGCAATAGTCCGAGCGAGCCCCAATGCGTTTTTGGATGGCAACATGAATCAATTGATTATTGGAGAAAAGCTAACAATTCCATTCTGGCAGGCTATATCTGAAATAGACGAAAATGAAGCATTGGATGATTTCAATGATCAGGCGGAAAGGTATGCAAAATGGCTGGAAATTGGCTCTTCATCTGATTCTGACAATTCTTATTCTGACAATGATGACGCTGCTCTACAGGGCGAAGAGTCAGAAACCCCGGTTCCCGCCCAAAACCTGAATGATTCTGGGGATTCAGAAAACGAGAATGTCTCCAACAACGGTTCGACTGGAGCATCTCAGTCAGCAGCTGAAATTAACGCTGGATTAGAAGGGGAAAATGTCACGGACTCCGAAGCTTCCGAGGCAAGGGAAGTCGCTGCATTGACACCCGAAAGTAGCGAAGATGTGAGTGCGGAGGCGACGCTCAAACTCTCTGATAGGGCTGATAGTTCGGCAGATGTCCAGCACACGCAGCCGCTTGAAATTGAAGTTGTCATCATCTCGGGTCAGAAAACAGAGCCGAGTATTTCGTCAGACGAGTCCGTCGGTCAGAATTCTTTTACTATACCGAACATTATTCAAAATGAGACAACACCCCTCAGCCAAACTGAGTCGGGTAATGGTAACTCTCTGGCATTGACGAGTGAAGATGAGTTTGAGAAAGGGGTACGAACGGATTCCACGAAAGTCGATAGTGAGAACGGTGCAGCAACCGTTATGGATGAGGGTGGGACTACGGAAATTGTCGATGAAAATAATATCGATGAAAACAATGACCGAATAACGGAGTATGGGCTCATTGAATCCCCCGAAGCACCCATGCTGCTTGATTCAACGAGCGAGCTCACCTACGGAATCAATGTGTTGAAAGATGTCGATGAGGGAGCAGAATCCTCTGATAGTGGACCTGATAGTGATATTGTAACTGTCGAAGAGAATCCAGATACCGAACCAAACCTGGAGAAATCCATACCGTCTGAGTTGGCGCCAGAACCTGATGGAGAAACGGAAATGGTGATAGAAACGCCGATCGATTCCACCGTTTCCACCACTGGTGACACTCCGGCTGATATGCCTGCGGACACCCTGGCAGATACCTCGACAGGTATCTCGGCAGACGCTCCATTGAATTCAGTAACCTCCATCGATGGCGGAGACAACGACGGCGATAATAACCTATCTATCCGGGTCACTCCGTTAGAAAAAGATGAGGTGAGTCCATCTGCCATTGATGAAGAGGTTGTGGATCAAGAGTCGTTTACTACAGCGTTTACTATCCTTGGTGACGAAGATGAGGTGTCTGCACCCCAATTGCCGCCTGCGGAGATTGACTCAGCGGATTCAAACTCCTCTATACCTGCCCAGTCTTCGAATCCTGTGCTGGAAGGAGGTATTGATCTTAAAATAAAACAGATCCTTGAACGTAGCTATGGCCTGATTTATGAATATGTTTCCAAACTTTTTTGGGTTTTGCTAGGCATCATTCTGCTCTTATTGGGCTATCGTTTTGTTATGATGAAAAAGAAAAAGTTGCTCAACAACGATTCAAGAATGACTGAAGTGACTTCCCAGGGGGATGAGTCTGTTATTGAAGACATCGCTGATACAGAGCCCTTTGTGTCAGATGTGCAAATGCAGTCATCATCAGCATTTCAGGAACCACTATCAGAGTTAGATAGTACTCACACTAGTGATGACTCTCGCGGAACTTCGGGAGTGATGGGTACCGTCTTATTCAATGGCAGGGAGGGTTTGGATGAAAATGTTGCAGATGAGCCAGCGTGGGATGACGATCAGAATCAGCAACTCAATGAACAAACCTCAAAACCTGATGAAGCCCACGAGAGCGCTGCGGAGGTTGAAAGCGTTTCAGAAAAGCTTGAGCCAGTAACATTTGAGACTGACCCGTTCGCTGTTCAGGATTTGGGGTCGGAGCCGACGCCCGGGGATGAGGGAGGGGAAAGCTCAGACCTGGCTGAAGTGGAAGCAACATATAATGAAATTACACGAAGGGATCAGGAACAGGACAATTTACCTTCGGGGCAAGTGGACATTCTGGAACTGAATGAAACAGAGGTTGGTTTGTCCATCGATGAAGATTCCCGAACCAATGAGGAAGACGTCTATACCGGAGATGAAGATGAAGACGCCCCGACCATTATTGCCTTTGATGACTCGGCGGACGAAGGGGTAGATTTGCAGGATCCAGAAACGGCGTTAGATCTGGCTAGAGCTTATCTGAAACTTGGTCAGGAATCTGTCGCCAAGGGGTTTATCGATGAAGTAATCGTAAATGGGAACGAGGCACAAAAAGCTCTGGCTCACGCTCTGTCAAAAGAACTATCTGATTCAGAAGAATAAAATAATCACCAGTTTTTGACGCCATGTGACGACCTCCGTGTAGACGCCTCCATGTCTCCTGTACAACCAGTGTATACAGCCGTGCCGTGGCTCACGTCGAGTGCAGCAAGGAAAGAACAGGAGAACGTTACGCGGTATGGCAAATGTGGTTAAGATAAAATTCGTTTGCTTTTATTTCGTCCATTTTACCTTGTCCAATTGTCTGGACTGAATAAAAAGTGACGGTTCTTAACTGTTGATCTTTCAGCCGTCTTTGGTCTTCTCTTTACCTGTCCCGTGCGGTGCCTTTGGCAAGCTCTGCAACAAAAGTATGAAGATTTTTCACAATTTCACTTTTAGGCAATTGCGCAGTTAATCCTTCTTCAATGGTGTTGATCAATGCTGAGCCAACAACAGCGGCATCTGCAACAGCTGCTGTACTGGCTACATGGTCCGCGGTTTTGATACCAAACCCTACTGCGATGGGTAAATCAGTTTGCTTTCTGATTCTTGCGACTGCTTCGTTGGTATCCGAATGCTGGGCGGAATGAGTGCCTGTGATGCCAGTGATGGAAACGTAATAGACGAAACCAGAACTGTTTTTCAGGATTTTTGCCAAACGTTCATCATTTGCCGTGGGTGTAGCCAACCTGATCCAATTTAATCCAGCGGTCATGGAAGGGTGGCAGAGTTCTTCATCTTCTTCTGGAGGTAGGTCAACAATGATAAGACCATCCACACCTGCTTCAATGGCAGCATCGATAAATCGCTGGGTGCCATAGTAGTGGATAGGGTTGTAATACCCCATCAATACGATAGGCGTCTCATTATCCAACGTTCTGAAAGTAGCGACCTGGTCTAGAGTTTTTTGCAAGGTCATCCCATTTGCCAATGACCTGAGGTTAGCCAGTTGTATGGCGGGTCCGTCTGCCATGGGGTCAGAAAAGGGCATGCCGAGCTCAATAATGTCGGCACCAGCCGCCGGTAGACCATTGAGAATTTCCTGGGCAGTATTTGGGTCTGGATCTCCTGCGGTCAGAAAGGTTACCAGGCCTGCTTTATTTCGTTCTTCCAGTTGTTCGAATTTCTTTTCTATCCGGTTTTCGCCGATCATATTTCTACTCCCAATGCCTTGGCTACGGTGAATACATCTTTGTCGCCCCGACCACAAAGATTCATGATAATGATTTGCTCTTTATGCATACCTGGTGCAATTTTTGTCACGTGAGCTAATGCATGTGCTGGTTCCAGAGCAGGAATAATTCCCTCTGTGCGGCAGCAAAGCTGAAATCCTTCCAGCGCTTCGTCATCGGTGACAGAAACGTATTCCACTCGACCAATATCATGCAGCCAGGAATGTTCGGGGCCGATGCCCGGATAGTCCAAACCGGCTGAAATTGAATGAGCATCAATAATCTGTCCATCACCGTCCTGTAGTAGAAAAGTGCGATTCCCGTGGAGTACACCCGGTTTTCCACCGTTTAGTGATGCGGCATGCTGGCCGGATTCAACTCCATGTCCTGCAGCTTCTACCCCAATGATGTTTACCCCGGGGTCATCGAGGAAAGGATGAAAGAGACCGATAGCATTAGATCCACCGCCAATACAGGCGACGATTGTATCAGGTAGCCGATTTTCTTTTTCCAGAAGCTGGGCCCGAGCCTCAATGCCAATAATGCTTTGGAAATCCCGCACCATCTTAGGGTAAGGATGGGGCCCCGCAGCAGTACCGATTATGTAGAAAGTGTCATCTACATTGGTTACCCAGTCTCTTAATGCGTCATTCATCGCATCTTTCAAGGTGGCCGTTCCGCTAGTAACGGGAACGATTTCTGCTCCCAGCAATTTCATGCGAAAAACATTGGGTGCCTGCCTTTCAATGTCCTTGGCTCCCATATATACCACGCAAGGCAAATTAAAAAGAGCACAAACAGTCGCAGTGGCTACGCCGTGTTGTCCAGCACCAGTTTCCGCGATAATTCTTTTCTTGCCCATACGCCTGGCGAGCAGAATCTGACCCAGGGTATTGTTAATTTTGTGAGCCCCGGTGTGGTTTAGCTCATCCCGTTTGAAATAAATTTTCGCTCCGCCTAATTCATCCGTTAGCCGTTGCGCGAGATAAAGCGGACTCGGTCGACCGACATAGTCATTGGAGAAATAGTTTAGCTCGGACCTGAATTCTGGATCATCCTTGTATCTGTTGTAGGCCTCTTCTACTTCAAGAATCAAAGGCATCAATGTTTCTGCGACGAATCTGCCGCCAAAAATGCCAAAATGTCCTCCTTCATCCGGGCCTGAGCGGTAGGATTCGGGAGCAGAGGATTGGTCTGATGTATTCATAATGACTGTTGATTAATTTGCTAGGGCAATTATACAAGGAACCTTTTTACAAACCAGATATTTATTAGCATCAGGGATGGGATTGGGAAAAAGTGCGTGGTCAAGGACACTGAATTTGATGCCGCATCTTACAAATAATAATGGAAACGTTCTTAGTTGACACGGGCTTAAAATTTGATATTATTCGTCATGCGCCGATTTGATATTCAGCTTGCGGGCGCCTTAATAAGTACGGCTAAAGAGACCTGGATAAATCCTGTTTTCGCTAACTCGATAAACACAATTGTTCTCGATAGCCGATAACGGGATTTTTTATGCCCGTCAGTATGTTGATTTTTTCAACGATGTTATTTACCAGTAGTCAGGACGGGTCCATGTTAGCTCCAGCGAAATCGTATCACCCTCAAACCGTGGCCATTCGCCATGGTCATGAACCTACCTTCCATCAGGAACATAACGAAGCCATTTTCATGACTTCCAGTTTTGTTTTTGACAATGCGGCTCAAGCAGCTGCAAGGTTTAACGGAGCGGAAGAAGGTAATGTTTATTCCCGGTTTACCAATCCCACAGTTGCCAGTTTCGAGCACCGCTTGGCGGCTATGGAAGAAGGAAAATATTGCGTCGCCATGGCATCAGGTATGGCCGCTATTTCTGGTGTGATCCTCACATTACTCAAAGCTGGAGATCATATTGTTACTTCGTCCAGTCTTTTCGGTACCAGTGTTTCTTTGTTCTCCAAAATTTTTAGTCGTTTTGGCGTTGAAACCACTTTTGTTAATCTATCGGAACCGGGTGAATGGCGAGATGCTGTGCAGGACAATACCCGCCTTTTTTTCCTGGAGTCCCCATCCAATCCCTTGTGCGAAATAGCTGATATACAGGCTATTGCTGACATCGCTCATGATTCAGAAGCTCTATTAATGGTAGACAATGCCTTTTGCACACCTGCATTGCAACAGCCACTTAAACTTGGGGCAGATATCGTGGTTCACAGCGCAACCAAATATCTGGATGGGCAAGGGCGTTGTGTCGGTGGAGCTGTGGTGACTAATCATAAAGATATCTATCAGGAGCTCATTGTGATGATGCGGACAAGTGGCCCCTGTCTGAGCCCTTTCAATGCCTGGACATTTAGCAATGGGCTGGAGACACTATCGATGCGAATGGCTCAACACAGCAAAAATGCATTTGAGCTGGCCAGATGGCTGGAAACCCACAACTCGGTTAAGTTTGTTAACTATCCCGGGCTAAAAACTCACCCCCAACATGAATTGGCAGCTAAACAGCGAAATCCTATGGCTGGAGCGTACGATGATGCAGGAGGGTTCGGGGGAGTCGTTTCATTCGAAGTCATAGGCGGTCAACAGCAGGCATGGGACGTTATCGACTCTACCAGGATTTTGTCAATTACTGCTAACCTGGGCGATATGAAAACAACGATTACCCATCCTGCCACCACAACCCATGGACGGTTGACTCAGCCACAAAGAGATAAAGCACGAATTTCCAACGGTTTGATTCGTGTGGCGGTAGGACTTGAATACATCGGGGATATCATTTCTGATCTGGAAACTGGATTGAACAAAATCGGGCTGGGTTGAATCACGAGTCGCGGATCAGGGTTACAAGGGTTTATATCTGGGTTCTGACTCTAAATTTCCTTGAGTAGTCGGTAACGGGGAATCTTGCCGGTATATCGTTGGGGTGTCTTGTGGAGTTCTTCGACCTCTTCGTCGGTCAATTCTCTTACTACTTTTCCAGGAGAGCCCAGAATCATTGTGCGGTCTGGAAAGGTTTTCCCCTCAGTGATAAGAGTATTGGAGCCCACAATGCAGTTTTCACCTATCACTGCCCGATTCAGGACGATTGTTCCGATGCCGATGAGGCTATATTGTCCAATGCGGCAGCCGTGCAGCATCGTGCTGTGACCAATGGTGACGTTTTCATGGATGAAAAGTGGAATGCCAGGGTCGGTATGCAGCACGCTGCAATCCTGAACGTTTGAATTGTTACCGATAGAGATTAAATCATTGTCTCCTCTTAAAACGCAGTTAAACCAGATACTGGCATGAGCCCCAACCTTCACAGAACCAATAATGTCCGCGCTTGGAGCGATGAAACTGGTTTCATCTATTTCAGGCTTTCGATCTGGTAGGCTATATATCATTGTTCGTTTATTGCGAGTAACTGGTTATCTCCGGTGGTAGAGGTAGTGATTAAACCGATTTTCAAAAGTCGCTCATTTAGTATTGTTACATGAGTAGCGGTTTTTCAAAGTCCTGCATCATTTTTTGCTGCTGTCTCCATCGCAGTGACATGATGGAAGATAATTTGTCCATCATGTTTGTTTTTTCGTTGAAGGATAAATTAATCAGCTCCGTGTTTTCCCTGGCAGACATTAAATAGTCGTCACTGGTTTTTAGCTCATCAACCAGACCAAGCTCCAAAGCCCGTGTACCAAGCCAATGCTCTCCCGTTGAAACGTGGTCAATATCCAGGGATGGACGTTGGGATTTCACAAAATCCTTGAATAGGGTATGGGTTTCTTCGAGTTCCTCCTGCATTTTAACTCTCGCTTTGTCGGTATTTTCACCAAACATTGTCAGAGTTCGCTTGTACTCTCCCGCATGGAGTTGTTCATAATCAATGTCGTGTTTTTTGAGCAAACGATGCAGATTTGGAATCTGAGCCAGGACGCCGATAGAACCAATAATAGAGAATGGTGCTGCGATAATCCTGTTAGCCACGCATGCCATCATGTATCCGCCACTTGCAGCTATTTTGTCCACGGAAATTGTTAGCGGGATTCCCTTGTCTTTTATTCTTTGCAATTGGGAGGCTGCCAAACCGTAGCTGTGAACCATGCCACCGCCGCTTTCGAGTCGAACAAGTACTTCGTCCTTTTCAGTCGCATGGGTCAGAATGGCACTGATTTCTTCGCGCATTGAATCTACAGCGCTAGCGCGGATATCCCCATCAAAATCGATTATAAACATTCGGCGTTTTTGCGCTTCTTGATCATCATTGGATGCCGAAGCTGTTTCCTTCTGATTTTTTTCCACAGACTGATCGGATGACCCTGTTTTTTCTTGTTTTGTTTTACCTGCTTTTGTTTTATTAGCCTTCTTTTCAGCCCGCTTTTCTTCTTTGGCCTTCTGTTTATTCTGCTTTTTTTCCAGCTTCATTTTGTCTTTTAAGGCGGCATCGCTAAGCAATGCGCTTGAAATGGTTTTCTCCATCTCTTCATATTCCTTGTTGAGATGAGTAATATCCAATTGCTTGTCCGAAGACCTTTTCTGGCGCATCGCCATGGCGGTCAGGAAGCCCGTGACGATCAAAATCGCGACAACGATGGTCACTGCTTTGGAAAGAAAAAGACCGTAATCAGTTAAGAAGTCCATAATCAGGTTTATAGTGGTTTAGTGATGTACCAGGGCTCAGGGTTTGCGCTGCTGGTCGAGTTTGGCCCAGCTATCTCTTAGAGTAACAATCCGGTTGTAAACAAGATTCGATGGATCGCTATCGTTATCAGGATAGAAGTATCCCAGGCGTTCAAACTGATACCGGGTATCTGGAGCAGGGGATCCCAGTGACAGCTCAAGTTTGCAGTGAGTCAGGACTTGCAGTGAATCGGGATTAAGCGACTCAGTAAAATCTCTATTCTTGTCTGCGAGCGGATTAGCTTCTCTGAACAATCGATCGTAAAGGCGTATCGTTGCGTCGATGCAGTGCTCGGCGGAGACCCAGTGAATGATACCCTTTACCTTACGACCTTCTGGCTGATTACCATTCCTTGTGTTGGGGTCGTATGTGCAACGTAGCTCAACCACCTCACCGGCATTATCTTTGACGACCTCATGGCAATGCACCACAAAACCGTATCGTAATCTGACCTCTCTATCGGGTCCTAATCGGAAGAATTTTTTCGGTGGGTCTTCCATAAAGTCATCACGATCGATACAAACTTCCCGTGTAAGTTTGATTTGTCGAATTCCCATTGAAGGGTCATGGGGATGATTCGCAACATCAATGGTTTCAGATTCACCTTCGGGATAATTCTCAATTACCAGTTTGAGTGGTTTTAAGACTCCCATTGCTCTGGGCGACTTGCTATCAAGATCTTCTCTTACCGCATTTTCTAACATACCCATTTCAATGACATTGGCCTTTTTGGTAATACCCACTGACGCGATAAAGTTTCTTACTGAGCTGGCCGTAAAGCCCCGTCTACGCAAACCGGAAATGGTTGGCATTCTTGGGTCATCCCAACCATCTACATACCCACTCTCTACGAGTTGAGTCAGCATGCGCTTGCTCATCACGAAGTAGTTAAGATTGAGCCTTGAGAACTCGATTTGACGAGGATGACAGGGGGCCGATACATTTTCTAAAAACCAGTCATATAGAGGGCGATGATCTTCAAATTCCAGCGTGCAAAGTGAATGGGTAACACCTTCTATGGCATCACTCAATCCATGAGTAAAGTCGTACATTGGATAAATGCACCATTCATCACCGGTCCTCTGGTGGGAATGATGTCTTATTCGATAGATTACCGGGTCTCTAAGATTAATATTGGACGATTGCATGTCTATTTTCGCCCTAAGTACGTGTTCGCCATCGGAGAACTCCCCAGCTTTCATACGCTCGAACAGATCGACGTTTTCTCCAACGGAACGTTCCCGGTAGGGGCTGTTTTTTCCTGGCTCTTTAAGCGTGCCTCTGCACTCCCGCATGGTTTCAATGTCCATGCTGTCTACATAGGCTAATCCCTTTCCAATCAATTCCAGTGCAAACTTGTATAGCGCTGGAAAATAATCCGAGGCATGGGCAATGCGACTCCATTTAAAGCCCAGCCACCGAACGTCCTGCTCGATGGCTTCCACGAATTCTTCGTCCTCCTTGATTGGGTTGGTATCATCAAACCGAAGTGTGCATTCACCATCATAATCGTTAGCGATGCCGAAATTGAGCCAGATGGATTTGGCGTGCCCGATATGAAGATAACCATTGGGCTCGGGTGGAAAGCGAGTAATGATTTTGTCGTGTTTATTGCTGGCAAGATCCGCATTAATTGCTTGCCGAATAAAGTTAACAGGTTCTTCGGGTTTATCTGACATTATTAGGGATGAAGGGTTAGGTTGATGCTAACTTGGGTGATGTTGGAACCATTTCATTGCTTACTCATTTTTTGCGTTTTTCAGTTTGGCTTTTCGTAGCTATTAGGCTACATAAATGTAGAAAAAGTGGGGAACAATGTTGATGAGCACGGTTCAAAAATGGCCGGGAAGTATACCTGAATCCACTGCTTATTTACACGACATCCCGTGGTGGGCCAGTACGAACAGGGAGGGAAGCCAGGCTTGATCTCATATCACCATAACCCGTAAAACGATATTCATATTCGAGCTTAAGGCGCTTGGCGATTTGTTTCGCCTTGGCTTGCAACTCAGGATTCTCGGTTTGGGCAATGAACACGACTTTCTTATAGTTTCCAAATACGAATTCAGCCATGTCATCCCGACGATCGAGCCCAAGTGCCTCCCAAACGAAGGTTTCAAAATACCGGCAAAAAAAGTCTGTTAGATAAAATGTCGTGATTTCATCCCCGGACCACTCATCGAATTGCTTATTTCCTGAGAAGAAAGAAAAGCAATGAGGGCCATCTATGCGGGAAACCTGCTCATCCTCCAATACCTTGTCCAGCAAACCACCGGTTCCACAATCCCCATACATTACGTAGATATTGGGATATTGATCCCGGTTTTGTCGTATTTTTTTTCTAAGCGCTTCCGGAATAAGCGCCGGTCGATGGTGATAGTGTGCTGGTAAACAGGTCACTGCCAGGTGACTCCACTGATTCGTTTTAATCAAGGCGAAAATTTCGTGACTCAACGCGCCGCAGGCAATAATCAGGGTTTTATGTTTGTTATTGGTGGCCAGTGCTTTCATCATCGGTTATCAACAGGGGGCACGTCAATCAAACCTCGACTTGTTTCTGTATCGCTTCATCATATGGATATGGGGATGTTCGCGAAATGGTGATTGAAAATTGACAATCTTTACCGCTGACCCTAACTATCTTTGATGCATTGGTACTTGTCACGTTTTTCTGCGACAGCCCAGGATACATAAGCGGCATGTTTTTTAAAATCAATATAGTGTTTCTTCGTTTGGGGGCTAACCTGATATTCTGATATCAATGCAATGGGCTTACTCATCACATCGGTGTACAGAACATTGGTGCACAGATTGGTTTTGAAATTAAAGGACCTGAACACAGGTTCACATTCAAATTGTTTCAGATCACCGCCCTATTAATCTGCGCCAATCTACATGACCTTCTCGCGTTTTGCACAACGCTGAATATCATCGGCTTTTTCTAGTTTGTATCCACTGTTGTTGTTTTGTGTTACTTTTTAATTTCTCTATCCCCTTAAGGGATTTCTACAAAAATCGGGAACAGTCATCATAATGTTTTACGGGGGAACCCCGTTTGATGAAATTGTATGGTAAGGCATTTTGAAGAGTACGAAAGAAGCACAGGTCGCTATTTTCCTACCTTATTCTGTTGACATTTTGGGTTTTTTATCATCCCTGCTAACTTGAACAAATCAGAAACAGACGGTACACCATCGGCTAAATCCGTTGGTGATAAACCACTTGGTCGAAACCTACTGATTTCCTGTTGTGGCGCTCATATTATCCAGGATGGATTGGTGGCGTTGCATTACGTGCTTTTGCCAATCCTGGCTCAACTATTTGGTTTGAATTACACTCAGGTCGGGTTTTTGCGAGCAGTGGGCCAAACCGCGATGTCAGTGCTTGAAATGCCCGCAGGAGTACTGGCAGAACGTCTGGGCGAGAGGCGGTTAATGGCCTTTGGTTTGGTGTTCGCAGGATTGGGGTATTTGGGCGTTGGATTTTCTTCCAGTTTTGTGTTTTTTGCTTTCTTTTTGATCGTAGCTGGCATTGGTGCTGCTTTTCAACATTCCCTATCATCTGCCATTATTGTTAAAAATACCCATGCAAGTGCGCGTAGACAGGCCATGGGTGCGTATAACTCGGCTGGAGATGCCGGTAAGCTACTGTTTACTGCACTTTTCAGTTTGGCGGTAGGAGCCGGGGTTGCCTGGGATAAAACACTCATCGTTCTCGCTTTGATATCGATCCTGTTTGGGCTGTTAACGATAAGGCTGCTCGCTGGTTCGGAAGCGGATTCTAGAGATACAACAAAGGGAGAAAAAGTATCGGATAAGGTGGGACTTGAGGAAATAGAGCCGAAAACCCCGAATACTGGGTACCTAACGGAGCAATGGGGAATTAAACGACCTCGCAAATTCGCTTTGCTGGGAATCGTGGTATTTTTCGACAGTTTGGTTCAGTCAGTTTTTTTGACTTTCCTCGCCTTTATCATGATTGACAAGGGCGGCAGTGAGGGGCTGGCATCAATGTCTGTAGTGATTGCTTTGGTGGGAGGGATGATAGGGAAATATGTCTGTGGTGTCGCAGCAGCCCGTTTTGGGGATCGTTATACGTTTTTCGTTTTACAGTCGTTAACAGTATTGGGCTTGATACTAATGATCTGGCTTTCTGCTAACACCTTATTATTTTTATTGCCCCTGATCGGGTTGGTAGTGCAGGGGACGTCTACGGTGACTTATGGGTCTGTGGCAGATTTTGTCACTACTAATCGTCAGTCACGGGGTTACTCCCTGATCTATACCGCGTCGAGTATTATCTCATCCGTAGCGGGTCCCGTTCTAATCGGTTTTGTTGCAGATGCCCATGGCCTGGAGACATCGATTTGGATCATGGCTGCATTCAATCTAATAAAAAGAATCGGGCTAATAAAAAGAATCGGAGCAGTATTATGCCTCTTGGGTATATGTGTTACAGCCCAGGCCAGCGACTATCGTTTAGATCCAGCCAGGGTCAAAGGGCCGGATGCTTGCGGCGAATGCCATGAAAACTCGGTTAGCGCATGGAAATTATCTCATCATGCGACGACTTTCAAAGACATGCCCCGCAGTGATGGAGCAAGGGAGATCGCAGACAAAATGGGAATCAAACGTATCAAGTCCGAAAGCGATTGCCTGACTTGTCATTTTACTGCTTCAGAGAATGAGGGATCTACTAAACCAATTGCCGGAATTTCTTGTGAGTCCTGTCATGGTGCTGGCGCAGACTGGATTGATATCCATAGCGACTTTGGAGGTAAAGATGTAAAAGCGGAAGATGAAGATCCGGCACATAAACTAAAACGTTATGCGGACTCGGAGGCTGCTGGCATGATTCGACCCAGCAATATTTATAAGCTGGCCGAGAACTGTTTTGGATGTCATACCGTTCCTAATGAGGAGCTAGTGAATAAGGGAGGACATGTTGCAGGCAGCAAATTTGAGCTGGTTCGCTGGACGCAGGGAGAAGTGAGGCATAATATCTGGTATTCCGATGACAATACCGAGGCCTCTCTGGAGCGTCGGAGAATGTGGTTGGTAAGCTACTTGATCTTGAGTATGCGCTAAGAGGAGTTTCCAAGGCCACGGTAAAAGCAGACTATGCGCTTTCCATGGCAAAGCGAGCGAAGAAGGCCACTGCCTTTATCAAGAAAATATCAGAATCAATTGATACCCCAGAGCTTGCCGAGGTATTGGGAGTTGCTGCTTCAGTTAAACTTAAACTGAACAATGAGGCTGCGCTGGTGGAAGCAGCAGATTCCATTTCAGCCGTTTCTTCAAAGTTTGCGGGTAGTTATGATGGCAGTACTTTCTCTGGTCTCGATGCATTGCTACCTACTCCAGATAAATACAATGGATCAGTGTTCGAGGGCTAGGTGGTTGAGATAGATTGAACTCTACCAGTCGTTGTCGCATATCGGCGATGTCTGTATCGATTGTGGTTCATTTACTGATTTACTGATAGTCATAAAGAAATAGTAAGAAACAGTGTTCATTGGCCTCGCCCTCCATGCCGGCGAGGTCAGTTTCGTGGAACGCTGTTTTTTTTTGCGGGAACGAAGGGTGTTTTTATTAAGTGGTATTTATAATATAAGTGGTACTTAGGGGCATGAGGTCGATATTGGTTCGTATGGTTTTGCTGCGCCAAGGATATGGACACGCAAAGGAAAATTACACTCAATGGGCGCTATAAAGTGTGTCGAGTCTGCGCCATCACCCCGCTTTTCTACACTGGGCCTGTTTTCAAAAGAAATATGAAAATCTGACTTAAATCTGGTAGGTTCGGAAATTAACAACCCAAAGCACGCCGCTTCAGAATACCAGTGATATGAAATCTCTTCCTAGTTACACCACTTTGTTAGGCAGAGTTTGGCATTTTGCTTACCTTGGTATATGCGGTGTTGTTTTCTTTATTCTGATTGCACCGATTCTGGTGGTGATTCCACTGTCATTTAACGCGGACTCTTTTTTTACGTTCTCTGAAGGGATGCTGAAATTGGATCCCGACGCTTATTCACTCAAGTGGTACGGCGATCTTTTACAGTCACCTAACCGGCCTAACGATACTTCCGAATGGATTCTCGCGGCTAAGAACAGTTTTTTTGTCGCTATTTGTGTGACTGTTTTAGCCACTCTTCTGGGTACCCTGGCCGCCATTGGCCTGAATCGACCAAAGATGCCCGGACGAAGAATAATCATGGCAATTTTATTATCGCCTTTGGTCGTTCCCATCATTATCACTGGTGTTGGCATGTTCATGTTCTACTCATCGATAAACCTGGCTTATTCTTTTACGGGTTTGATATTGACCCACACAGCCCTTGCGACTCCTTTCGTGGTCGTAACGGTAACTGCGACCTTGTCGGGTTTTGATGAGACCTATGTTCGGGCGTCCTATGGATTAGGCGCGAACCCGCTTTCAACGTTTTATCGAATCGTAATGCCTTTGATATACCCGGGAATTGCAACCGGGGCGTTATTTGCTTTTGTGACTTCTCTTGATGAAGTGGTGGTGGCTACCTTTCTGGCAGGACCGGATCAGGTAACTTTGCCAATGCATATGCTTGCGGGCTTAAGGCAGGAAATTAATCTATCGATACTGGCAGTGGCAACTATCCTGATTATTATTTCTATCGTGCTGTTAACCGCCGTAGAGATGCTGCGGAGAAGGAATGAGCGGCTGACCCAGGTCAGGAGATAAAATGATGAGATTGGGGAGAAGGAATACCCTAACGATGAATTCCTAATTGGAATTTCTGGATTTGATTTTACTTATGTCAAAATACTGATACCTGGCCATGGACTGACACAGGGTTGATGCGGGGTTGTCCTATCAGGTTGGGTTGTTAGGGTTTTGATACTCATAAATCTCTGCAGGGGGTTTCAGCGGTAGCCTTTCATGGGGCATGGTGTAAAACAAAGGTTCCTTACCGATCTCCAGAGAGGTCTCGTAGTCGTGGTTCATCATCAATGTAGATTCTTCTCGGGTTGAGCGGTCCATGGCCTTCTTTAATGCCACCGCATCCTCATAATTCCAATCCATTCGATAGTATCTGGGCTGGTACTCGTTGGGCAGTCGTAGCCAAAGATAGATGGATTCTCCTTCCGCCATACTGGCGGCTAACACGATGGCGTCTTTATCGATGGACGAGCTTCCCAGGCTGTCAATGGGTTGCGGTCTTCCTAACAGATTGACCAGTGCACTGTAGTTAAGCAGTATCATTCCAGCCAACGCAACAATCGCCAGCATACGAACACCAAGACTTTTTCTTGACCAGACAGCGATAGTGGCCAACATACAGCCTAGCAACACAAATAGTAAATAGAGGCCAGGTATATTTTCCATTATTTATTGCCCGATGACCTTAAAGGGCTGAATAAACTATTGACACTGCCTTTAACCATAGATCCCGTCTCGGTTAGCGTGAATCGAGCCAGCGTAACCTCCTGACCTTGATAACGAATCTGTGCCCTGGTAAACAAAATGGGAATGACCTGAGTGATACCATCCTTAACTATTTTGGTGCTAATGACTGCTTCTACGTCAAATGGGGGAGGGCGTTTCGAATCGATCCGATATGCATGTGCATTAATGGTGTATTCTCCAGACTGAATTCCCCTACTATAAGCACTTTCGTGGTTTACGCTGGACAAATCCATGGTTTTGCCCAGATCATCGCGTAACAGATTGAACACCGCTCCACCTTTGTTGGAATAACCCACTGGGAGATCCCGGGGAGCCTTTACCCAAAGATCAACATCTGCGTCGAGGTCTTCCGGCCATGTGATTTCTACGCTAACGTTGCCAGGGGTGGGTGACTCTGAAACATCTTTTACGCCATCTGGAGAAATATGTGGCAATAACAATACAATGACTGATAAAAAACCCAATAGGGCAAGACTCAATACGTCACGAAAAAGGGTATCTGAAGGTTGGGTCTGATCTTGAAAGGGATCCAGCATGAGATCAGATAACGTCTTTGTTGTTATGAATATGGGGAACTTCGGAATACTCAATAATGGCATTGACGAGATTCACTGTTCCTGTCGCCAGTATCTGGTAGCACATGGAAAGCCATACATGAAAAATTGCTCCCACCAGTGTTGTGTACAGCGCGACGGACATCCCCTGAATAAGCGTCGATATCATGGGTGCCACTGCGGCAATGTCTGCGACGCGCTCGGCTTCGACTCCACTTAAAGCAATCACAAAGCCAATGACGGTTCCGATGAGTCCGAGGGTGATTAAATTGTTGGCGATTAGCCGAATAACGCTGATTCTGGAGTAGAGTCGGGATCGTAGACATTCAGCAAGGGCGGTTTTGGAACTCTGTTCTGCGTGCCGGGTTAAATCGATATACCATTGTGCCCTGGATGGTCCGTGCTTGACGGGCTCCAGCACCGCATTGAGCTGATCCGAGCAGCGGATGATCTTATAAGCGCAAAATATCCACCCAAGTAGAAAAACGCCGCTAATAACAATGGTGATACGGGTTACATCCTGTTCGATCATTTCATGTATCCAACCTTCCATCCAGGCGTATGCAAGAATGGCCACTGCAGCAATATTCAGGATGATAAACCGGAAAAGCAAAAGGAACGCATGACGCATATTTTTTTAGCCCTGACAAATGGTTGATGATTATTCTACCTTATGTTTTGATTGAGTGGTGGACTGTGGTTTTTTGGGGAATCGCATCGTTAGGAAATAGAAGTGTTGATTAGGCTTTAGCCTGCACTATTAGCTTGTACTATTTGTCTGCACTGACCCATCCCACTTTTTTTAACATAGCCTGATAACACTTATAACGAGGATTGATGCTTGTGAAGACGTTGTCCGATTCCTGTTTACTACTCGCTTGCCAGATAACGGTACCGATGGTGCGTAGCGTGGCTGATAAACAAGCTCATGTAGACGAAATGGCGCGAAAAATATCTAACCAGCTTGATCGATATGCCCAGTCGAATTCCATGGGACATCAGGTGAGCATGGTGGTTTTGCCTGAGCTGTCAACCATCGAATATTCAAGAGACGCTTTTTCCTTGCTACCCAGACTTGCGGAGACATTGGATGGCCCCAGTGTTCAGAAGATGTCCGAGTTGGCGTCTCGTTACAGGACCGCCATTACTTTTGGTATGCCCAGAGTGTGTGATGGGCACTATTTTATCTCTCAGGTTGTCCTTGATGCAGAAGGCAGGTTATTGAGTTGCTATGACAAGTTACACGTGTGCCAATATGGCGCATCCATGGAAAAAGAATATTTCGAACGGGGCGATAGGATCTCAGTATTTGACGTTGCTGGTTTTGTTTTTTCGCCCATCATTTGCTATGACATACGTATTCCAGAGCTCTGTCGAACACTAACTTTGGAGCATAAAGTGGACTGCATTTTGCATTGCGGTGCCTATTTTCGAGATGAATCTTTTTCTACCCGGCATGCATTTGCCACTACCCGTGCGATGGAAAATCAGATTTATATGGTGAGTCTGAATCGGGCAGGAATGGACTATGGTGCATCAGTGTTTTGCCCGCCCTGGATAGATGATGAAAAGCCCGTCGAGCATTTTTTGGATTTTGGAGAGGAATTTCGTCTTCTGTCTTTGAACAAAAATGAGATCATTGAAGCACGGTCAAAATATACCTTCTTGCAGGATAGACTGGAGGATTATCAATCGCTCAACTGTTTTCAAATCGACTAACGTAATTTTTTCTTAACTAAGAGCGAAACTTAAGATAGTAGACGGACTTTTTGTCTTATTGTTTTTCGTCTTGCGGTTGAAGATCTGGCGATACCCAATATGAATTTCATTTTGTTATTATTGCCCTGAATTTTTCTGGAGCGGGATTACCTGGAGTGGAATGACTTTGATCCGTAGGATTACATTAAAGGTGACCATTATGAGCAGCAACCCTGTTGCTAGTTGCCCATGGTTAATGAGGAATTAATTGAGGCTTGCTCGCTGGAAAAATATGAGCAAAAATAAAAGCAGTATTTTGAGTGGATCCTGTTGGTCATAGCGAGAGTCGTAATATAAAACCCGGAATAAATCCTGAATTGTATTTTCCGGACAGACAATTGTAATCTTAAACACCCACTTGACCGTATTTTAAGGTACAATATACCGAAGAAGATCAGATTTTCCTGATCGTTAAGCAGAATAAATATAAACCAGGCTGGAGCACCATGGCAGTGAGTGATCAAGACGCATATGTTCGTTTCGAACAAGTACAAAAAAGCTACGACGGAGAGAATCTTGTTGTAAAGGATTTTAATTTAGCTGTCGAGCGAGGTGAATTTCTCACTATGCTTGGTCCGTCTGGATCTGGTAAAACAACTTGCTTGATGATGCTCGCGGGGTTTGAAACAGCGACCAGTGGCGAGATTATCCTGGACGGAACATCCATCAACAATGTCCCGCCCTGGAAGAGAGAAATTGGGATGGTTTTCCAGAACTACGCACTCTTCCCCCATTTGAGCGTTTTTGAAAATCTGGCTTACCCTCTTATTGTCCGCAAAATGAGCAAATCTGATGTGGAGCAGCGGGTGAATAAGGCATTGGATATGGTGCAACTGGGAAGCTTTGGTGGTAGACGTCCAGGCCAACTTTCGGGTGGTCAACAGCAAAGGGTTGCTGTGGCTAGAGCGCTGGTTTTTGAACCCAAACTTGTGTTGATGGACGAACCTTTGGGAGCGTTAGATAAACAGTTGCGAGAGCAGATGCAATATGAAATCAAGCATATTCATGAAAATCTCGGCGTTACAGTGGTGTATGTTACTCATGACCAATCCGAAGCATTGACCATGTCAAATCGTGTCTGTGTATTTGACGACGGGGTTGTACAGCAGCTTGCTGCTCCCAATGTTCTATACGAGCAACCTGATAATGCATTTGTCGCGCAGTTTATTGGCGAAAACAATAGACTCATTGGAACCGTTAAGGAAATCAATGGAGATGATTGTGATGTTGAGGTGGAAACCGGAGAAATCATTAAGTCACTAGCAGTGAATGTGGATGGTGCAGGTTCCAAAACCACATTATCACTTCGCCCTGAAAGGGTGATCATTGGCGCGGAGCCTGGAACATGCCCTAACAACATTGAGGGAACGGTTAGAGAGTTAATCTACCTTGGTGATCATATTCGGGCAAGGCTAGCGCTATGCGGCCAGGAAGAATTTATCGTGAAAGTACCCAATTCTTCCAGGCATGCCCAATTGGTGGAAGGTGAATCTGTTAACGTCAGCTGGCATTCCGAGGATTGTCGTGCCCTGGACGCGCAATCCTGATCGACGGAGGAATTATTGTGAATACAACAGCTCAACCGCAAACCATCATGATTGATGGTGTACCGCTTAAAGATCAACTTGCAAAAGCGGAGCGTAGAAAACAGATAACTGCGTTTTTATTGGTCGCTCCCCTGTTGGCCTTTATTATTTTCACGTTTGTTATTCCCATCGGAAATATGCTTACGAGGAGTGTGGACAATCCCAGGATGGTTACACTTATGCCGAACCTGGTCGAGTCGCTGGAAGAGTGGGATGGTAAAGAACTACCTTCTGAAGATATTTATGCAGTCATGTTCTCGGAGATTCAGCGTAATATCGAGGCAGCTACTATTGGACGGGTTGCTACCCACGTAAACTATAATATGGCAGGGGCTCGGAGCCTTTTTCTAAAATCCAAGCGTAAATTCAAAAAAATAAATGGCCCTCCTTATAAGGAGCAGATGATCGCTGCGGACAAACGGTGGGGGGAGTTACGAACCTGGCGAACTGTTAAAGCCGTTAGTGATCCAGTAACAGCTGCCTATTTTCTCAATGCCGTGGATCGTAGTTTCGATGCAGAGGGAAATATTATTCAGCAGCCGGAACAAAAACGAATTTACGTGACACTGTTCGTTAGAACTTTATGGATAAGCGCGTTGGTCACACTTCTGACGCTTATTCTGGGTTACCCCATCGCATATCTGATTTCAACCACACCACCACGAATTAGCAATTTGTTGATCATCATGGTGCTATTGCCGTTTTGGACGTCTTTGTTGGTTCGAACGACTTCCTGGATCGTGTTGCTACAAACACAAGGGGTTCTCAACGACATTATGGTGTGGATTGGAATCATTTCGGAAGATGGGAGAATCCAAATGATCTATAACCTTAACGGAACTTTGGTGGCGATGACGCAAATCCTGCTGCCGTTTATGGTGTTACCAATGTATAGCGTCATGAAAACCATTCCGTTATCCCAACTGAGGGCATCGCAGTCCCTGGGCGCGAATCCGTTTATCACCTTCTTCAAAATTTTCTGGCCACAGTCTATTCCAGGAATTGGTGCTGGGGGATTATTGGTTTTTGTTCTCTCGGTAGGCTATTACATTACGCCAGCATTAGTGGGTGGCAGCTCTGGACAGATGATAAGTAATCAGATTGCATTTCACATGCGCAGTTCTCTTAACTGGGGCTTGGCGGCGGCATTGGGAACAATCCTGTTGTTCGGTGTTATGGCGCTTTATTGGTTGTATGATCGCATTGTCGGTATCGACAATATGAAACTCGGTTAAGGGAGGACATAGATATGAGTTTGCCAGCCTATACTGGAACCCTGGGAAGAATATGGCACTATGCCTACCTCGTTATATGTGGATTAGTGTTCTTTCTTTTGATGGCTCCTATTCTTGTCATTATTCCGCTGTCATTTAATGCAGAGCCCTATTTTACTTTCTCTGAAGGAATGGTACAGCTAGATCCCGAGGCCTATTCCCTTCGATGGTATGAAGACGTATTGGGTTTTGGGGAAGGAACCGGTGCGAATCGTGGTCATGAATGGGCATTCGCAGCGCGTAATAGTATTCTAATCGCAATATTCGCGACCCTGATCGCCACGACGATCGGTACTTTGGCTGCGGTGGGCCTAAGTCGACCACAGATGCCATTTCGACGTCCAATTATGGCGCTCCTGATTTCACCCTTGATTGTTCCAATCATTATTACTGCAGCAGGTATGTTTTTCTTTTACTCGAGTGTGGGTTTGGCGTATAGCCACCTTGGTGTGGTATTGGCCCATGCTGCAATTGGAACTCCTTTTGTGGTCATTACAGTAACGGCAACTCTGGTTGGTTTTGATGAAACACTGATTCGGGCATCTTCCAGTTTAGGTGCCCAACCACTGCGGACATTCTTCAAAGTTATCCTACCCTTGATTACCCCCGGAATCGTTTCTGGCGCTTTGTTTGCGTTCATAACCTCATTTGATGAAGTTGTACTGATTTATTTCCTGGCGGATGCTGATCAAAAAACCATCCCTATCCAAATGTGGTCTGGATTACGTCAGCAAATTAGCCCAAGTATTTTGGCGGTTGCAACGCTATTAATCACTTTTTCTGTGATTTTGCTGGTTGCAGTGGAGTTACTCAGGAGGAGAAGTGAAAGGCTGCGGGGAATGTCACCACAATAGCCACAATAGCATTGTGAACTGGTCCTTTCGCATATTTGTTTAGTTGAAATATCTGGATAAATACATACGACGGCCTGTTGGGTTTCTAACGGGCCGTCTTTCATTGTGCCAGGATTATGTAGGGATTATGTCAGGGTCCGTGAAAAATCAGTTAGTGTTCGCTTTTTCGGGATTAATATTCGACTGGATAAATACGCCAAAGTTGGTTACATTAAAAAACCCATTAGTATCGTTTCGGATCAATAGAATCGGTTTAGGTATTAATTTTTATTTTTTTCATAAACATAATTCAATAGTCTGTGGAGGATTATATGCATTATTCAAAATCAACTATCGCGCTTTCCGCGGCGGTAATGGGGCTCGGTATGATGAGCTCGGTTGCTTCTGCTGAAGGAAAGATTACCTTTGTTTCGTGGGGTGGAGCCTACACTGCAAGCCAGGTTAAAGCTTGCATCGAACCTTATCAGGCAGCAACTGGTCAGGAATTCAATATCGTTGACTACAATGGTGGTTTGGCGGAAGTTCGCACCCAGGTAGAAGCAGGCAACGTTCAGTGGGACATTATCGATCAAACTCCTCAGGATGCTATCCGTGGATGTGACGAAGGTTTGTATGAAGCTCTAAACCACTCCCAGTGGAAGCCTGCTGCTGATGGAACTCCAGCGACTGAGGATTTCATAGATGGCGCTCTGGGTGATTGCTATGTGGGTAATATCTCTTGGGCAACCGTTCCTGCATTCGATGCATCAAAAATTGCGGGCGATGAAAAACCTACCACTATGGCTGACTTCTGGAATGTTGAGAAGTTTCTTGGTCGACGCGGACTACGTAAAGTTCCCCGAGTAAATCTTGAATGGGCTTTAATGGCTGACGGTGTTGCAAACGAAGAAATATACCAGGTACTTGGAACTCCTGAAGGTCAGGATCGTGCATTTGCCAAGTTAGCTGAAATTAAAGACCACGTTGTCTGGTGGGAAGCAGGTGCTCAACCACCTCAAATGCTAGCCGATGGTGAAGTTGTTATGACAACTGCCTACAACGGTCGACTGTTCAACGCCATGTATAAAGAAGGCAAGCCTTTCGAAATCATGTGGGGTCCACAAGTGTTTGATATCGACACCTACGTTGTTGTGAAAGATGCTCCTAACAGAGATGCTGCAATGGAGTTCCTGAAATTCTGCACTTCTGCTGAAGCATTAGCGGATACCACTAACTATATTTCATACGGACCTTTGCGGAAGTCGTCTTTTGAGTTCATAAACCCCGATATTCTTCCTCATTTGCCAACTGCTCCTGACAACTTCAAAACTGCGTTGACTTATGACATTGATTTCTGGGCTGACAACGTTGATGATCTTACCGAGCGTTTCAACGCCTGGTTAGCGAAATAGGCAGTACCCCTGAAGTAGAAAAAGGCGGGCTTTTGCCCGCCTTTTTTGTTGGTTTTGTTCCGTTCTGTAATAAGTTGATATCAATGTTGTTTCTAGAGCGATAAACAGAACATTGAATAACGATTCGGACCTTGTTCAGTCTGGTCCTTTCAATAAAGACAAATTACCAGTAACAAGTGACCTTGAGACCCTTTATTGAGTGCTAATTCGATAGCACCGGACAGGGTTGCCAAATTTTTGGAAATCCAGATATGACATTTCTAAAAGAGAGTGATTTTGAAAATCAGGATTTACCCATTTATATAAATGGAGAATGTGTCAAAGCTCGAAGTGATGGGTATATTGAGAGTATCGACCCTGCCACAGGAAAATACTGGTACCGACTCGCGAATTGCGGCGAACTGGATGTTGATGAAGCGGTAAAAAGTGCGAGTGACGCATTTAAGGGTCAGGCCTGGTCAAAGCTGACGCCCACGGATAGAGGCGAATTGCTCCATGAACTCGCTCGCCTAATTGGCCTTCATGCGTCAGAGTTCGCCGAAATTGAAACCAGAGATAATGGGAAGCTGCTAAAGGAGACCCAGGCACAAATTCGATATCTAACCCGATATTATCGATATTTTGCCGGTATGGCAGATAAAATCCAGGGCGATGTGATTCCAATTAATCGAACTGACATGCTGAACTATACGACCAGAGAGCCTATTGGTGTCGTGGGTTTGATTGTTCCCTGGAATTCACCGCTAAATACGATGAGTGTTACAGCCGCTGCATGCCTTGCTGCGGGAAACACTCTGGTGGTGAAGCCTTCGGAACATACTTCGGCCAGTACGATTGCTTTTGCTCAACTTGTCGGTCAGGCTGGGTTTCCAGAGGGCGTTTTCAATGTAATTACAGGAGAGGGAAGGATTGCTGGAGATCTATTAACCAGGCATGAGGGCGTGTCGAAAATTGCATTTACCGGAGGCTCTGACACCGGTAGGAAAATCGCCGCCAATGCAGCGGAACATCTTGCTCCTTGCGTGCTGGAACTTGGAGGAAAATCTCCCCAGGTCATTTATCAGGATGCGGATATTGAACGAGCGGTGAATGGCGTGATCGCCGGCGTATTCGCTGCCAGTGGCCAAACCTGTGTTGCAGGTTCACGGTGCCTGGTAGAACACAAAATCTATGACGAAGTGGTTGACCGGTTGGCGGAGCGGGCCAAAACCATTAGAGTTGGCCATCCTAAAGATCCTGATACTCACATTGGACCACTCGCTACGTTAGCGCAGTATCACAAGGTATCAAACTACGTGCAATACGGGCTCGAAGACGGGGCTAAACTGGTGTTTGGAGGGTCCAAGGTAAGACCGAAAAGCTACGAAGAGGGCTATTTTTATCTACCGACGATTTTTTCGGGGGTCGACAATGAAATGCGTATTTCCCAGGATGAAATATTTGGACCGATAGTCGGTATTCAACCATTTAATGATGAAGCTGATTTAATGCAAAAAGCTAACGATACACGTTACGGATTGGCGTCGGGTATCTGGACCAGAGACATAGACAAGGCGATGCGGTTTGCGAAAGAAGTCCAGGCAGGAACCGTGTGGGTAAATACCTATCGAACCGCTGGATTCACGACTCCCATGGGTGGATTCAAGGATAGTGGATATGGCAAACACAATGGACTTGAATCCATGATGGAATGGACCCGATCCAAGAATGTGATGATCGACTATTCCGGTAGCACACAGGACGCCTTCGTCATAAGGGTAAAGTAATGCATTAATGAAAGTGTCAAATAATCGTTCTCCGACCATCCTGAGCGGTGGTAGAAATCGGTGTTGACTGAAACCACCATGCACTCAGAACTCGTCACGAATCAATTTCTGATGAACCACACTTTTCTTTTTTCGCCATCCTTATCAATGACATGCCATTAATTGAGCTTCAAAATACTCGATTATTCTATGAGCTATCTGGTCCAAAGGATGGGATGCCCTTGGTGTTGATTCATGGTGTTGGTACGGACCATGAATCCTGGAATTGGGTGATTAAGAGACTTAACGGATATTATCGTATTTTGACCATGGACCTACGTGGACACGGCCTGTCGTCCCGGACTCGAGAGGCATATACTCTTGAGATGTTTGCCGATGATGTGATGGCACTTTGCAGAAGGATTGGGTTTTCCTGTTTCTACCTTGTGGGTTTTTCTTTGGGAGGACTCATTGCCCAGAAAATGGCAATTAAATATCCAGATTCATTGTTTGGGCTGGTGATTATTAGCTCGGTGACAGGCAGAACCGATGAGGAAAAACAGAAAGTAAAAATCAGGTTAGATGCACTGACATCAGGTGGGATGGACAATCATTCAAAAGATGCGATGAAACGATGGTTCACGGATGAATTTATTCAAAATTATCCAGATACCCTAAAATGGCGAAACATCAAAAGTGCGAACAATGATCCTCATTGTTATGCGGCAGCCTATCGGGTATTAGCCGAAAGCGATCTGGTCGAGGAATTGTTCAGCATTACCGTACCTACTCTGGCAATTACTGGTGAACAGGATATCGGTTCAACACCGAGAATGAGTGAACTTTTGGCGAACAGGGTGCAAAACGGAAGCGCAATTATTTTGCCGGGGCTAAAACACTCCGTGCTGTTGGAGGCGCCGGATGTAATTGCCAATTGCCTCGATGAGTTTATGGCAGAATTGAATGATAACCAGCTGCCTGGTGAGACTTAACCTTTTCTGCGGCAATACATAAAGAGAAAAGTGCCCCAAAAACAAGAATACCCCGCCTCTATATCGCAACGGTTTAACGGAATGACATTGATACTCCCGCTTAAGGAGATAGTCTTAATAAACAGCGGCGTTTATACTTGGGTCTCCTTTGGAACCTGGCTATCAATGATTGATAACGATCTGAGTTTTTAACTTTCTGAACATAATGAAAAAGTGTTGATGTATTTCCGTGGACCAGACCGTGTCGAAGAAAAATATGACGAATAAAAAATGAAAACTGCATATGTTGCAAATTGCAATCTGCCAAATCATTTTGCTCATGCGGTGCAAATTATGAAAAATGCCCAAGCCTGGCATCGTAATAGTGAGGATTTTCAATTTGTTTCAAACTTAACGTTATCAAACTGGTGTAAGGCGAACCATGATGAAATTAACCAGTTTTATGGTATTTCAGATCCATTTCCCATGAAATTTTATCCGTTTATGGATATTACAGGGAAATCCTGGTCGCCGTTCAGCGAAACCTATTACAAGAAAGCAGCGCATTATCTTAAAACCTGGGGTGCAGAGTTGGTGTTTACGCGGACTTTCGTATTGCCGAAATACTCTTTGGATTTTGATATACCCACACTGGTTGAGACTCACGGACCGCCGGGTAATTCAAAGGAAAAAGATGAGCTCTACGAGCGTTTGAGTGAAGATAATTTTTTGGGCATTGTGACCATTTCGGATACTTTGCGGGATATGTACATTGAATATGGACTTCCAGCGGATAAGGTATTGGTGGCTCCTGACGGAGCTGATTTGTCAATGTTTTCCAATCCCAGGTCCAGAAAACAGGCAAGAGAGTTTCTAAATTATCCCACTGATGGCAAATATGTGCTCTATGTCGGACATCTCTATGGTGATCGAGGGATACAGAATATTCTGGATACTGCAGAGTTTTTTCCAGACGTTACTTTTTTATTCGTCGGAGGCCATCCCGGTGATGTGAAAAACTGGCGTGAGAAACTCAGACTCAGTGGTTTGAAGAACGCTGAGTTCGTCGGCTTTGTTCAAAACAGAGAGGTCAATAACTATCTCTGGATGGCAGATCTCTTGTTGATGCCTTACAGTCAATCCTGCCCCACGGCGAAATGGATGTCCCCACTAAAAATGTTCGAATATATGGCCTCTGGCCGAACGATTATTGCTTCGGATCTCGATGCTATCAAAAACGTATTAAACCACGGTAAAGACGCCTGGTTGGTGGAGGCCGATAATTCTGACAGTCTTAAAGCGGGAATCGATCAGTTATTACGTGATGAAAAACTGGCGGAACAATTGAGTTCTGAATCCCATAAACGGGTTCAACAATATTCCTGGGAGGCTAGGGTAAGAGATATTTTCGATTTCGCTTTGCACCAAATGTCCTGATCCGCGGAAATGGTCTGCAAAAGCCAACTTTTCGAAATCTGTGCCAACATGCTTAAGCAACACTAAACCATTATTATTAGACTCTGGAAAAAGCCCCATGACCCAACCTGTTATCCTGACCTGCGCTGTTACCGGTGGCCATAACAATCAAGCCAAACATCCCAATTACCCAATTACCCCCAAGCAAATCGCAGAAGATTGTATCGCGGCGGGAAAGGCCGGGGCAGCGATTGCTCATATCCATGTCAGGGACCCCGAAACAGGAATGCGTTCTGGCGAGCTGAGATTGTTCGAAGAGGTTTGCGAAAGAATTAAGGCCGCGGGTAGCGATATTCTGATTAATCTGACGACCAGCGAAGGCGCAAGATTCAATCCCGGAGAAAAAACACCGAGTATAGGAGGGGCGGGTACAACACTAATTTCTCCGCTCGAACGCCTTGTTCACATCGAGGCATTGCTTCCGGACATTTGTACCCTGGATGTAGGGACTTTCAACTTTGGTGAAACCATTTTTGTTAATACACCGGAACATCTTCGAATCATGGCGACACGTATTAAGGAGTTAGGGGTAAAACCTGAAATGGAAGTCTTCGAACCAGGTCATATTATGTTTGCCCGGTCGCTGATTGAGCAGGGCTACATTGATGGATTGCCGATGTTTCAACTGTGCCTCGGTATTCCCCATGCATCTCCCGCGACACCCGAAATCCTGAACGTTATGAAAAACCTGCTGCCTCAGAACTCAAACTGGAGTGCATTCGGTATCTCCCGCTGGCAATTTTCCATCGTTGCCCAGGCCGTCAGCCAATTTGGAAACTGCCGAGTAGGATTAGAAGACAATCTTTATCTGGGTAAAGGAGAATTTGCAACCAATGCTCAATTGGTGGAAAGAGCAGTACGCATTATTCGGGAAATTGGACGCGAACCCGCTACTCCCCAACAAGCTACCGAGATATTAGGCATTTGATCACAGATTCAATTGAGGACACCCACAATTTGATTAGGCAGATCAATTAGCGAAACTCAATTGAGGAGATATATGAATACCTCCCGTGATGTGTCTAATTGAGGACACCCATTAACAGAAATTCAATTAGGGAGAGATCAATTAAGGACATTTAGTTCGGGATCCCCATAGGAAAAGGGTTGACAGTTGTGTCATATGAATTAGTCTTGTGAACAGGATTAACTGCTATCAGACAGGAGTCAGGATGACCATAGCCAGACGTCACCAAATCAACCTTGAAGCCACGCCGTATTACCATTGTACGTCCCGTTGCGTGAGACGGGCGTATCTGTGCGGAGAGGATTCGCACACCGGTCAGAGCTATTCCCATCGCCGGAAGTGGGTGGAATCCTGGCTATTGAAGTTAAATGAGGCCTTTTGCATTGAACTGGTTGGTTATGCGGTGATGTCGAATCACTATCACGTGATTTTACGGGTGGATTCGGAGGAAGGGATGCAGCTGAGTGATGATCAGGTGATTGATCGCTGGTCGCTGATTTATCAGCCGGGAGGTTTGATGCGTCACTATCGACAGGGAGGGGAGATCACCGGGGAGGAATATCAGGTCATCAATGAAACCCTGAACCGCTGGCGGGAGACCCTGATGAGTATCAGTCGTTTCATGGGTTATCTGAATGAACGGATAGCCCGGGAAGCGAACCGTGAGGACCAGTGCAGGGGTCGATTCTGGGAAGGACGGTTTCACAGTCAGGCACTGCTGGATGAGGCGTCGTTATTACAGTGCATGGTCTATGTGGACCTAAACCCCATCCGGTCGGGCATTGCGTCAACGCCGGACTCCTCCGAACACACGTCAGTGAAGCATCGGATTGACAAACGGAAGCGTCATGAAGGGGATCAACTGATGGGTTTTCCTGATGATGTCACTGGAGAGAGGGACAATCATGGTGAAGGATCACTCCCCCTGACTTTTACAGACTACCTCACCTTGCTGGATTGGAGCGGCCGGTTGGTAAGGGAAGACAGGCGGGGATATATAGCGCCATCATGCGGTGATATTCTATTACGCCTGGGTTTAACGGAGGCACACTGGAGTGATGCCCTTCATCGACAGGGGGTCTGGACGTCGAGGGCGCTGGGTTCAGGGGAGAAGTTGAAGTCATACAGTCAGCTCCTTGGTCAGCAATGGATTTGCCAGCGCCGTAAATCGACCGCCTTACCCCCACCTTCGTAGATTTCAGGGTTTTTATAAACCACCCGGTGGGTCAGATCGTTCTCCCTGATGAAAGAAGGAAGGCTCTTTCACTGGATGAGTGGCGATAGCCGGATTCCAGACTCGATGTACTCATCTAACTGATTCACTCATCCCGTTACGGATGCAATGATGTTACATCCCATGCCATTTAGTCCAGTTAATGGGTGTCCTGAAAAAAGCCCATCCTCAAAAAGCCCCTTAAACAAGTCTCAAAAATGAAATATGGGGTGGGGAATGGTGTTTGAGTGTGGGGGCGTGTAATAATGCGTCGGGAATCTGTTTCAGATAAAAATTGAATTTGAATAACTTGTTGGATAGCTTGCGTGTTGAACCTCCCTTTGTTGCATTGGATGAGGTGAGATTAGTTGCGGCGAATGAATTTCATGTCTCCGGGGAGCTATTGGAGCTGGGAGGGGAAAGGGATCGAAATTTCCTAATTCGGGCGAAAGATGTTGAAGTGGTGCTGAAAATTGCAAATGTGGCGGAGCGAGATGAGATTCTTGACTTGCAATGTAAGGCATTAATGCATATTGAAACAGTTTGCTCGGACCTTTGTACACCTAGAGTCTGGAAAACAACGGGGGGTGAAAGCTGGGCGACATTTCGTTCGAACAAAGGAGAAATGTTAAGGGCAAGGATGTTTAGCTGGTTGCCAGGCGACTCAGTTATTCAAGGTTCAGAGGATCCGGAGTTAATGTTTAATCTTGGTGTAACCCTGGGAAGATTGAATTTGTCTTTGCGCGGTTTTTTTCATCCTGCTGCGAGGCATGCTTTAGCATGGGACACTCAACACGTTGATGCATTAGCTTCATTAATCTGTCATCTTGAAGATCCAAAGGAAAGGGAGTTGGTGCGTTGGTCACTGGATCGTTTCGAGCGATTGGTGAAACCAAAACTTCCTCAGTGCCGATCCCAGCTAATTCATAATGATGTTTCATTCCATAATACTGTCGTTTCCTCGGACGATCCAGGCCAAATAGCCGGTATTTTTGATTTTGGGGACATGATCTACGGACCTGTCATTCAGGATCTGGCGAATACGGCGGCTGAATGGCCCGCTGGATCACTTCAACCATTGGCTCGTGCGACAGAGATTATCAAGGGGTTTCACTCAGTTCACCCATTGGAACCCAGTGAACTGAGGTTGATCCCTGATCTAATGGCGGCACGTCTGGCGGCGTGTTTGTTATTGGAGGCTTGGGCTAACCATGAAAATTCATGGCAGGATGACAGGCCTCATCTGGATGGTTTGCATTTGCGGTTCGTATCGATGTTGGAGGCTTTATATAATGTGGGCCCCGGGGAGTTTGAATCCATGATTCGTGTTGCTTGTGTTTCCCCTTCACCCGCGACAGCTTGTCTGCCGATAGCTGTCGACAAGCAGGTCGCCTGGCGACGCCGGCATCGGTATCTTGGTAATGCGGATTACTTTGCCTACGACGATCCTTTACACTTATCCCGTGCTGAAGGCGTTTGGCTTTACGACACCGATGATAGAGCATATCTGGATGTCTACAATAATGTGCCCCATGCTGGTCATTGTCACCCCGAGGTGACCCGGGCGATTGGGAATCAAACGGCAAAGTTGAATACCAACACCCGCTATATCTATGATGAAGTGAGTGAATACGCCGAACGATTAACCGCGACGTTACCCGATGGACTGGATACCTGCTATTTCGTTTCATCGGGCAGTGAAGCGAATGATCTGGCATGGCGCCTGGCGACCCATTGGACTGGCCAGAGCGGCGGATTGATTATGGATAATTCGTACCACGGTATTACAGATGCCACATATCGACTTTCTCATGGGGAAACCCGTAAGGCAAAGCGGTATTTCCCCGAAATTGAGACTGTGCCTATCCCCGATGACTATCGTGGAAAGTGGAAGCGCTCAAACTCACAGCGGGGAGAACATTATGGGGCAATGGCAAAGGAGTCAATAGAATGTCTTGGTGCCAGAGGTTATCGCCCTGCGCTATTTATGCTTGATTCAATTATGAGTTCAAGTGGCATTTTTACCCCACCGCCAGGATACCTGGAGTGCGTGTATGGTTTGGTTCGAGAGGTAGGTGGATTGTGTGTTGCCGATGAAGTTCAATCTGGATTCGGGCGAATGGGAACACACATGTGGGGATTTGAATTTGGTGAGGTGGTCCCGGATATCGTGACATTTGGAAAACCAATCGCAGGTGGCTATCCCATGGGGTTGGTCGTAACACGGAGAGAAATTGCCGAAAAATTCGAACGGCATGGAGAGTTTTTTAGTACCACTGGCGGAAATCCGGTAGCCTGTGCCGCAGCGTCAGCGATGCTGACGGTGATTGAGAATGAGGAGCTAATGTCCAATGCAAGGCTTATGGGAGAAAAAATCAGAATGGGATTAACGAAACTGGCAAAACAATGCCCATCAATTGGGGATATTCGAGGAAGTGGTTTGTTTATCGGTGTCGAGCTGGTACTGAGCCAGGTAACCAGGGCACCCGCAGCGAAGCTGGCGGGAGAAACTGTGAATAAATTGAGACATCGTGGTGTTTTAATCGGAGTCGACGGAGTTCATAACAACGTATTGAAAATTCGCCCTCCAATGGTGTTTGATGAAAGCCACGTTGACTTGCTCCTAATGGAGTTAGGGTTAGCACTGAAGGGCTAGACATTGAAGATTAAAACTTAACCCGTACCCGGTAGTGGGTCTGCATTTTATGAATATCTCTTTGATTCATGAGGAATTTGGCGCGGAAATTCGAAATATTGATCTTTCCAGGCAGCCTGGCGACGATGAATTTAGCGAAATAGTGGCAGCAGTGAATAAATATTCGCTTTTGATTTTTAGAGATCAGGACCTGGATGACAACGGTCAAATGACATTTAGCCGGATGTTTGGCTCCCTTGAAGAGGAGCACACCGCCTATTACAGCCATGGTCAGATTACCTATATGGGGAAAGTGGGAAATATCGATGATCGGGGAGAAAAGTTAAGCAATAATAACCAGAGTGTAAGGTCTCAGACGGGTAATCAAATGTGGCATTCCGATAGTTCGTTCCGGGAGGTACCAAGTCTGTATTCCCTGCTTTATGCCCATGAAGTTCCAAAAATCGGTGGAGATACCGAATTCACCAGTGCCAGAGCGGCTTATGAACGGCTTGATGACCAGACCCAAAACCACATCGAGCCTTTAATTGGAATACATGACTACATCCATTCACGGACCAGGATAAGCGAAGATGCGGTTAGCTGGGGGCAACGGGCCTACATGCGGCCCGTTCGTCAGAGGCTGATTCGAAAAAACCCAGTAACCGGACAGCGGAATCTCTACCTGGGGTCCCATGTAAAAGAAATTGAGGGGTTGTCAGGAACACACTCCCGTGAGCTTATTAACCGCTTGATGAGTGAGATCACCCGGGATGAATCCATTTATCGTCACCAATGGAGGAAAGGAGATTTTGTGTTATAGGACAACCGATGTCTGCTTCATCGGGGTTGTGGGTACGACGCTGATCGCTATCGGCGACGACTACATCAGACTCGGGTCCGTGGCTGGGGAACAACGCTTGCAGAACCCCGTTAGTTTCTTCCAGATAGGGTTCTCCACTTTCGTTAACGAGTTGATAATTCCTGAAACCCGTGAAGAGATTGAGTCCAGGCACTCAAATGCACGTATTCAAATATAAAAATTCTCGCCCGGGAGCCTCAAAACAAAACCGCGGTTATTCAATGTTGCTTTTTTGATATGGTTATCGATAGTGTTATCAAGGATCAGGGGTTATGCCGCAAATAATAAAAAAATATTCATGTTTACTGCTTCTATGTGTCATGGTGTTACAACTCAGTAGTTGCGCCAGTACGTCGATGAGTATTGGGAATCTTCTTGATTGCGAAACCGCAAGTGAGACGGCTCTGTATGCCGCAATTTCTTCAAACGCTTATCTATATCCGGAACGGGTCCGGTTTCCCATAGAAGAAACCGGATGGCAAAAGGTGAATCAGAAAAGCGAAAAAATTCCGCCAACCCAGGCATCCTATCGCAATTTCTTGACGGGGCTAGCATTGGACATTTGGGAAGAGGAAGGTACCAGGAAATCCATTTATTCGTTTAGAGGAACGGACAGTTGGTGGGACAATATTACGGCGAACATCTCTATTCCTATTTCAATTCAATATAAATTAGCAAACAAAAAATTTAGAGAATATAGACGAAATTCAGGTCGGGATGTTTCAGTTACAGGACATTCATTAGGTGGTGGTTTGGCGCTCAGTGTTTCTGCAAAAAATAATCAGGTAGATGCCATTGTATTCAATTCATCGCCAAGGATTTTTGATGGATATGATAGAGAAAAACGTGATGGCTATCGGGTTCTGATTTCTCAACGAGGGGAGCCTCTGGAAGAAGTGAGAAAACGATGGAATGTGACCATTGACCGGCTGATTCCCTTCAGTAACCGATATGTCACGGAGTATCGCTCCGACTTTCGATCCCACCGCGCTGATTTGATTGCCATCGGATTGGTGAAGCAGGGGGCAGAGTATGATACGCACACCAGACGACTCAGGGATCTCACACCGGTAGAGTTTTTGGATATGGTAAATTAGCCTTCATGAATTTGGTATTTCCAACTGTATTTTCATTGGAATGCCCGTGAAAATACAGTTGGAAATGACACGGAAATACGCATGAGTTGATGTGGTTCATGATTACGGGTCGTTGGTGTATCGTTATCCTCATGGGCCCTTTTTTTACAGATAGAGAAATACTTATCTGATACTAATAGGAGAAAGAAAATGAAGATTATCCTGATTGGCGCAAGCGGCACTGTTGGTCAAGCGGCGTTGGAAGCGTTGTCACCGCGACATGAAATTATTACCGTGGGCCGAACCGGGGGAGACATCCAAATAGATATCGAGCGCGTAGAGAACATACGTGCCATGTATAAACAGGTCGGAAAAATTGATGCGGTGGTGTGTTCTATCGGTGATGGGCATTTTGGTCCCTTAAGCGAAATGAAAGGCCATCATGTGATGTTGGGCATCAATCGAAAAACGCTACCACAGATAAACCTGGTACTTGAAGGATTGGACTATGTGAATGACGCCGGGTCTTTCACCCTCACTACCGGCGTATTGAATCGTGATCCCATCATAGGTGGTGCTGCCGCGGCGGCGGCGAATGGCGCTCTGGACAGTTTCGTTACTGCTGCTGCTATTGATATGCCAAGAAGGATTCGTATCAATGTGGTTAGCCCCGAAATTCTTGAAGCATCCCGGGAGAAATACGATGGTTTTTTCAGGGGACACCGACACGTTTCAAACGAAGAGGTTGGACGGGCATATTGCAAATCCGTGGAAGGCGCGCTGACCGGTAGAGTGTTTATCGTGGAGTGAAAATTGATCAGCTTGCACGACTGTGGCTGGGCATCGTCCGGGAATGTTTCTGTGAATTCTGCAACCCAGGGGATGTGATCAGAGTGAATGGAATAAATCGATAACGTCCAATTTTTCCTTCACGCAGTGGCTAGCGGCTTCAGGTGTCTGGGTTCTTCTTAATCTGATTGTTTATGTTGTGGTCCAATGTCTCCAGACATCATTTCCGATATGCGTTGATGAAACCATTTTCCGAGTTGGTCGTGTCGGGAATTAAAAATTCCACAAGAAGCCGCGTGCATTTTTCGTCCCGTCTGTAACTGCTTGATTACCTGTGAGTCCTGGTCATTGATTCGATAGATAATGTCTGCCAATTGACTTCGGGAGAGTGCGTATTCATGGTTCATTGCCTGATTACCAATGACGTACAAGGCGATCTTTTCATCCGTTTGATCCACTGCTGTTGGCATCAGAATCATTGACCAGAGATAGTTTCCTTCCATCACAAGGCAGGTGTTTGGAAAGATAAAAAACAAGTCCTGCTGAAGAGATAACGGTGGGTGTCTACGGGTATCGTCGGGCCAGCAGGGCAAAGGCTTTTCTATTTTGTTTTTTTCTTCCCCGGCTGTAGGATGAACGCAACCGATGATGTCCTTCGACAGTCGTTGATTCTCGACTTCGAGACCTAGCGATGCTTCAATGGAGTCGCCAATCTCCGGGTGTATCCAGGGGAGGTGGTAGTTATCGAGAAAGTTCTCGGCAACCAGTTTCCAATTGCCGTTTAGTGAATAGGATTGCTGACTGAAACAGTTCAACAGCGAAGGTGGTCGATGCTGGTGCCAGCGTATTTGCAGTTCCTGAATATGTTTTTCAAAGGCTTCTGCCTTGCCTGAAAGATTGACAAATATAATGTCGTACCAGATTTCAAAGGCGATGGAGATGAGCCCCATACTGCTTTTTTCTTCAGATGTAGGAGACGAGTTTTCAGTGCCATCCCAAAACGGAGCGACAACAAAGTTACCCTTGAGGTCGTAGCTCCAGGCATGATAGGGACAAGTTAACAATTTTTTGTTCGTACACTCCCCCTCCACCAAAATATGTCCTCGATGCCGACAGATATTCGCAAAGACATGGAACTTACCTTGATCATCCCGGGTCACTAACACCGGCTTCCCCAGTACGTCGACGGATTTCGCCATTCCTGTTCGAGGTAATTCCGAAGCAAACCCAATAGCCATCCAGCTATTTTCGAAGAACCGATTTAATTCAAGTTCATGGTAGCCACTGTCGGTGTAACACGATGAAGGAAGTTGAGCGTTACTCCCGCCTCCCGCGATCGCGGCCAATGACCGTTCTGTTTTTTTGTTTATCACAAAGGAAAATAAACTAGAGAAATGAACTAGGGAAACAAACTAGGGAAACAAACTATAAAAGTACATCATTGATTCGGAAGTTGAACTATGGGGATCCACGACACATCCTGGATAGATATTTCGTGAATTGCCAAAGATTTTTTTCCAAAGGGTGATAGGTACCTGTTGGAAGAAGAGGAGAGCGAGTACCGATATGTAGAGCCTCGACCAATTCCTTGTCTTCCTCATTGGCAATGTCCATGTAGTGTTTGAATTCACTGACCCATTGCTCATAACCCGCTTTAGGAATGTCGTCAAAAACTTCCGGCGGAATGGCAACTCCCCAGGTCGCAATCATTTGATCAGTACCTTTGGGTTGGACAGAAATATACCAAAGATAGTCAGGCATCAGGGTGACAAGGTGGTTTGGAAATACACAAAAGTCGACCATCATTCGACGCCATTGCCCGCTAAGCCGCTGGTTTTTCGGATGAGCTGCGCCTAGTCCTGTGTCGGACTTTTGCGCTGCCCGGTGGTAGCCATAGTGATTGTTATCCTCTCCACAAACGTATTCTTCCAGTGGTTTTTCATGTTTCGCGAAGGTTTCCCCGTGGGCCATGGGCACATGGTAACTTTCGGTAAAATTCCCTATCAGATTTTTCCAGTTCGCATTCCAGATCATGGTTTCCCGCAAAACGGTGATATAACAACCCATGTCATACCGACCGACAACATTGTTTGTGAGTGTTTTTAATCTTTGATCAGGCGGTTCAATGGTTTCGCTGGCTAATGTGACATAAACAAAGCCTTGCCAGGTGGATAGCTGAAGCTGCCGAAGGCCATGATCTGATAGTTGAAATCCTTCTTTCATTTTCATATAGGGAGCATTGATGAGCTGCCCGTCCAGACCATAGGTCCAGGCATGATAACGGCAGGTAAAGCGCTTAGCTGTTCCTTTGCTGCTGGTGTTATCTTCTTCGTTACCGGGCACCAGGCAGGCAAACCGATGAGCGCAGGCATTCACAAAGGCTCGCAATATTTCTTTCTTCTCACGCACAATTAGCACGGATACCCCAGCAACTTCATGGGTTAAATAGTCGCCGGGATTTGGAATCTCGTCCTCCCGGCCAATACAGATCCATTCCTTGCTAAAAATCACGTCATGCTCATGGGCAAGAAAAGACTGGGCATGATTCAATGCCGGGGGGATAGGTTGTGCGCACTCAAAAGGCTGACTAGTGCATGCTTCCAACTGTGCCAGCGCATCGGACAAGGGCAAATCGGAGTAGGCGTTTTTATTCATCGGGGGTATCCATGACTTTACCGATATCTATGATTCTTAATAACGGCGACAGGTTTTCATTGGATAGTGGCTGGACGGACCCAAACTGCAGTATCGTGGAAAACAGCGCCGCCACTGGGTCGCGCCGGTTCGGAACTAATGAGTACGTTGATACCGATGCCTTCCGGGAAAGCGCTGGCGGGTCATATTCCTTCGACCACTACGGTATCCCTCTGAATATTCTCCATTATTTGCACCGTGGCTGTGACAGAACCTCGTTCATTTCCAATGGTGGCCTGGTCGTCGTTTTGAAGTCCGCATAGTTGGGCAGCTTTGGGATGAATTTTGATCCAGGGCTTTTTTTCCCGCTTAATGGAAGAAGGAGACTGGTTGAAACTGCTATTGAGGTATCCCCTTGATGGAGCTGCCACTAGTTTGAAAGGGTGGCTTGGGCTCCGTTGATCAATGATATCCCAGTGATCAGGCAAGGCGGGCATCCCATTGCCTCCGGAACCTAGCGCAGGCCAGTCTGGTGCAAAACGAAAGCGCTTGTCCGGCCAATGGAAGCCGTTTTGAAAATGGGCGTCTGTAAATTCCGGAGCGCAGTCAAGAACATGTTGTTGGTCGAATTCGCTCACTGGAGGATATCCCGAGCGCGTCAGACTTTCGCTGATCATTTCTTTCTCGCTCGTGTCGAAGCAACGATTTTGGGTGCCGAGCCGGTGGGCCAGTTCGTTAATTAGTTCGTGGTTGGAGCGACATTGGCCAGAAGTTTCGATAATTTCTTCGGTGACCTGAAGGAAAGTGTGTCCATAGCTTGTATAAATGTCCCCGTGTTCAACAAAGTTGGTGGCGGGAAGAACCAGGTCCGCCATCATCGCTGTCTCAGTCATGAATTGCTCATGCACGCAGACGAACAGATCGCTTCGGGAAAGTCCTTGTCTTACCTTTGCCAAATCCGGCGCAACGAGCATGGGATTGGTGTTCTGAATCAACATGGCTTTTACGGGGGGGCCAGATAGCAATGCGGTATCATCACCGCAGAGAATTTTCCCAATTTCCGACATATCCAAAACCCGACCAGCGCCGCTTGAGTTTCGTGGTTCATCCGGATCAAATCCGTGAAAAAGGTCTTCCTTAAGATGAAAACTATTTCCTGTGGAAAGTAGTGCCCCTCCTCCAGGATATTGCCAGGCGCCGGTCAGAACAGGTAAACAGGATACGGCATGCACATTGACCGCGCCGTTACGTGAACGGGAAAAACCGATGCCAAGTCGAATGTAACTTTTTGGGGTAGTCCCATACCAACTTGCCAATTCTTCGATTTGTGCCGCGGGTACGCCACTGATGGATTCTGCCCAATTGGCATCACGAGCTTGCAAATGTTGTTCAAGATGAGTGGTATCCTGGGCATATTGATCAAGATAAGCTCTGTCAATGTGACCGTTTTTGAAAAGCTGGTGCATCACCGCGCATGCAATCGCGCCATCTGTACCTGGTCGGGGAGCAATATGTAAATCAGCAATTTTCGCGGTGGGTGTCTCATAAGGATCAACCACAATGAGTTTTGCGCCTCGTTTTCTTGCCTTACTGACATGATGCATCACGTTAATCTGAGTGGCCGCAGCGTTGCATCCCCAAAGAACAATTAGATCGCTTAGGGCAAGCTCCCGGGGATCGCTGCCCAAACGAATTCCAGCACCTGCGGTCCATCCGTCATAGGCGATTTTTACGCAAAAAGTACGTTTCATCCCTGAGAAACCATACTCATTGGCAAGTCGTACACTGCTACCTTGTTGAACCAGTCCCATGGTCCCGCCATAATAATAGGGCCAGATTGATTCAGCTCCATATTCTTTTGCTGCTTTCTGAAATTTCTCTACCATCATTTCCATCGCTCCGTCCCAACTGATAGGAACGAATGAAGGTGGTGCATCCTTGGCAGAAGTCCGTATCATCGGGTGCATGATGCGTTCAGGGTGGTGGGCGCGCTCGGAGTATTTTGATACCTTGGCACAGATAATGCCGTCAGTATAGGAGTTATGAGTCGCACCGCGCACTCGTCCAATTTTGTCCGGCGCAATCTTCTCAACCTGCAATGAGCAGGCTGAAGGGCAATCATGGGGACATGTACTGTTGTACCAGCCAGGTTCAAATGGTGTTTTCATGTAAGTACCATGTTTGGATTCAGGAGAAACTCACAGTCTCAGAAAAAAGGATCAGCTTGCCGATTGCGTTCGTCGATTGCGCCTATTGATTGAGTTTGTTGATTGTATGGGGAAATTGCATTTCAACATTGTCTTGCATCAAATCTGTCTGATATCAAATCGCAATCAATTCTCTTGGAATATGATTGACTCTCTCGCAGGGGCCATCGGTTACGATGGCGGTTTCGCCAATACACATGCTAAGCCTGTTTTCCGGATCGATCAATATGATATGGATGAAAAAACCCATACCTGCCTGAATAACCTGGGGATTATTTTTCCACAGCATCGGCCAATCCATCCAGGTGGGTGGGTAGGCAATCCCCAGTGAGTACCCGCAGGCAGCCAAAGCGGCATTGCCATGCCCGCGGTTCGCGACGGCCTTTAAGTGTGTATCATATAGTTCTCCTACGGTAATTCCTGGCCGAAGTGATTCCTGACAGGCATCAATGGCGTCGCAAGCTGCAAGGTTCATACTGCGATGTTCCTTTTTGATTTTTCCGGTGAGAATGTTATACATAGTGCAGGTATGATAGTGGCGATATGCAGCTGCCGGCTCAAACAGAATCTGATCGTTTTCACTAATGATTTCGCTTCCCGTGTGATACCGGCAAAAAGCTGCGGCCTCTCCTGCGCCCATGGGCCAACGGGATGCGGTGGGATCGCCGCCACCTTCCATGAGGGTTTGCATCATGGCTCCATAGACATGTTTGACTGGGACTCCAGGGCGAGTCTTTTCCACACTCATGTCGAATATGTCATCACACAATGCCCCGGAAGTGCGGATATAATCAAGTTCTGCTGGGCTCTTTATCAAACGTACTTCACGAACAATGTCGGTGGCTTCTATTAGCTCGCAGAATCCCTGCAATGCGTCATCCACCATTTTTGCCCGCAACCCGGTGAGACCATAGGAATGGTACTCAACGCCAAGACGCTTTCCCTTACAACCAAGATCGTCGAGCATTTCCCGTAGATCATTACCCGGGTTTGCGCCTTCATGGTCAGTCCATATTCGTATGTCATCAAAAATCGAAGTCATCCTGGATTGCAGACGGTCCGCCGTCCTGGTAAGCAAAGCGGTTTTGCCATCGGCGCCGATATAGCCAGCCTGAAACATGGTGTAACCACTGGTATCGTAACCCGTTAGGTAGTACATGGACTCCTGACGAAAAAGAATCAGGCCGTCAAGGTTGTGTTCTGCCAGAGATTGAGAAACAGTTTGCTGCCTTTGGAGATACTCTTCCCGACTAAATTGCAAAAAATCCATACTAGCCCCTCAAGGGTGATTAAGAGTGATACCGTTAGTGTTCAAAGTTGAAGAGGTAAAAGGTTTCGGAGTAACCCAATTTATTGGTCTTGCCTATTCATCTTATCTATTCACCTTATCTATTCACCTTGTCTATTGATTCTGGAGACACATGTCATTGGAGAAGGTTTTACCATCGACTTGTTTTACAAGGGCCTGTCCTGCAATAGGGGTTTTGCCGTTAAAGGTCATGGTTGGACTCCCATATAAATCCCAGCCCTGATTCAATGCCTCAGTGACTCGCATGCAAAATGCATCATCATCTGGCCCGGTTAGAAATCGATATAGTTTCATTTGGGAGTCCCGTGATTGATTGAGTTTCAATCAGATTATAGGATTGATTTTCTTCGGAGTCACTGACTGATCCAAAAAAGCTAGTAAACCCTTGCACCAATCCAGTTATGTCCAGTTATGCCCAGTTAGGGTTGACCAGGCAAGAGCAATTGACACAGCTATGGATATACTGCTTTGGTGGACTTCAGTATTTGATCTCCGGTGCCATTTGGGCCGCCACAGTCCCTGGGTACTTTCAGAATACTGAGGATCAGTTATACTGCGCGCCCTTTTACACGGATTTTGATTATGTGGTTCAGAAACCTGGTTGCTTTTTATTTCGAAGAAGTGCCCGAATATACTCAGGAAATACTGGAGGCCAAGCTGGCTGAGAGAGAGTTTGCGCCATGCGGTTCCCAGGAGCCGTTTAGTCTGGGTTGGACATCTCCGATGGGACGTCTCAGCGATCAGTTCTCTCATTGGGGGAGCGGCGCTATTTTGCTTGCCGCAAAACGTGAAGAACGGCTACTGCCGGCCAGTGTTGTGAAGGAAGCGGTGATGGATAAGGTAGCGTTGATCGAAGCGGAGCATGAGCGTCGGGTGACGCGAAAAGAGCGTGTGGACATGCGCGATGAAATGACCTTTGAGCTAATGCCAAAGGCCTTTACCCGATCCAGTTTAATGAATGGAATGATCCTTCCTGAACAGAAGCTCTTGATTATCGACTCAACCAGTTGGAAAAAGGCGGAAGAATGGGTCAGTTTATTGCGGGAAACCCTTGGATCATTGGCGGTGAGACCGGTGGAAATGACCGAATCTGTAAGCGGTGTGTTCACTGGCTGGCTGGGAGGCACCGCTGCTGTGCCGTCCTTTATCGAAATTGGAGACGAATGTGAGTTGCGGTCCACAGAAGAGACCGCTGCAGTGGTTCGTTGTCGGCATCAGGACCTGGGATCTGAAGAGATTGCTACTCATATCAAGGCCGGTAAGGTAGTGGTAAAGCTGTCGATGCATTGGGGGGAATCGATGTCCTTTGTGCTGAGTGACACCCTTGAAGTAAAGCGCCTGCAATTCAGTGACACATTGATAGAGCAGGCCAGTGACGATGGAGCGTCAGATGCGGCGGCTGAGTTCGATGCAAGTTTTACCCTTATGAGTCTGGAGCTGGCGCGGTTTTTACCGGCCTTATGGGATTTGTTTGGCGGAATTGATGAAACCGTTTAAACCTGGAGCTCAAGATAGATGAGTGGAAGCTGCATAATTGACAAATTAACATCATCCATTTCAGTGAAAAGACATGAAGTTTCAGAGCACAGATAGATACATTGCGACGGATGAACTAAAGCTTGCGGTGAATGCCGCTCAGGTATTAGAGAGACCGTTGCTCATTAAAGGTGAGCCCGGGACCGGGAAGACTATGTTGGCAGAGCAGATTGCAAGCAGTCTGAACATGCCCCTTATTCAGTGGCACATTAAGTCTACTACCAAGGCTCAGCAGGGTTTGTACGATTATGATGCGGTTTCCCGCCTTAGGGACTCCCAACTTGGGAACGAACAGGTGAGTGAGATTGCCAACTACATCAACAAGGGAAAGCTGTGGGAGGCGTTTGAAGCTGATGAGCAGGTGGTATTACTGATCGACGAAATTAATAAGGCGGATATCGAATTTCCCAATGACCTGTTACAGGAACTTGATAGGATGGAGTTCTTTGTTTATGAAACAGGACAGACGATAAAGGCTCGGCACCGGCCCATGATCGTGATTACAAGTAATAATGAAAAAGAGTTGCCGGATGCGTTTCTCAGACGATGCTTTTTTCATTTTATCAATTTTCCCGATCCCACAACCATGAGGGAGATTGTTGACGTTCACTATCCTGATATCACCCCTGGACTAGTGAATGATGCATTAGAGATTTTTTTCGAAATTAGGGATATTCCAGGATTGAAGAAGAGCCCTTCAACCAGTGAGTTAATCGATTGGTTGAAATTACTGCTTTCTGATGATATCCCGGATGACATCCTCAAGAACAGAGACCACCGTAAAGCAATTCCACCACTTTACGGTGCCTTGTTAAAAAATGAACAGGATGTTCACCTTCTGGAGCGCCTGGCTTTTATGCATCGACGGGAGACTAAAAATTAGTGTGACTGCTCCATGCTGACGAACTTTTTTTATTGTCTGAAATCATTTGGTGTTCCAGTTACGATTCGGGAACATCTGGATTTGTTAGCAGCAATAAAACAGGGAGTGATCTTTGCGGACCAGGAAGATTTCTATCATTTGGCCCGTACGGTATTGGTGAAAGACGAAAAACACTTCGATAAGTTTGATAAAGCCGTCACTGCCTTTATGTCTGGTCTTGATTCGATGGAAGGATTAATTGAAGCGCTGATTCCGGATGAATGGTTACGAAGTGAATTCATCAAACAACTAAGCGATGAAGATAAGGCTAAAATGGATAGCATGGGTGGATTGGACGAACTTATTGAACAGTTTAAAAAGCGGTTGGAGGAGCAAAAAAAAGACATGCTGGAGGCAGCAAATGGATCGGAACTGGGGGTACATCTCCGTTTGGACACGGGGGTTTTCATCCTTCAAGAATTCGTATCGGTGGGGAAGGGCAGCATAACCAAGCGGTAAAAGTCTGGGAGAAACGGGAGTTTCGGAATCTGGATGATTCCACTGAGCTGGGTCGAAGGAATGTTAAGTTGGCACTGAGAAGGCTACGCAAGTTCGCAAGGGAAGGAGCCGCTGACCAACTGGATCTGGATGACACCATTAGCAGCACTGCCCGCAATGCGGGATTATTGGATATTAAAATGGTGCCGGAAAAACGTAATGCAGTAAAGGTTCTATTATTTTTCGATGTAGGGGGGTCAATGAGCCCCCATGTGGAAATATGCGAACAGCTATTTAGTGCCGCCCGAATGGAGTTTAAGCATTTGGAATATTTCTATTTTCATAATTTCATTTACGAGTCGGTGTGGAAGGACAACCATCGACGTCATACTGAGCGTTTCCCAATTCGAGATGTTTTTAACAGGTATGGTCGGGACTACAAAGTGATTTTTGTTGGAGATGCTTCCATATCTCCCTGGGAATTGGTTTATCCTGGTGGTAGCGTGGAACACAATAATTCGGAGTCCGGTGAAGTTTGGATGCAGCGGGTAATGGAAACCTATGATCGTGTAGCGTGGTTAAATCCTGTGGATCAGCAATATTGGGAATACACACAGTCCATTGGAATGGTTAGTGCGTATATAGACGATAAAATGTTTCCTCTAACATTAAAAGGTCTGGAACAGGCGACGAAGTGGTTGGCACATTAATTTTTGCGATAACCTGAATTGATCATGCTTTCACTATACGAAAATAATTCTAATATTGGGGTGATAATCTTGTTGATATAATGCTTTTTTATTGTTTGGCTTATTGATGTTTATCATTGGTATCCTCCAAATCTCGTCAGTTTTACGGTCGGTTTTACGGTCGGTTTTACGAAAGCATAGAGTACAAAAGCATAGATTATGACAGATAAAGTGGAAATAGGTGGCCTTGCTATAGATAAGGCGTTGTATGAATTGGTTGAAAGGGAAATCGCGCCGGGAACGAATGTCGACACGGATGATTTTTGGCGATCCCTGGAAAAAATTGTCTCAGAACTAGGACCGAAAAATAAAGCACTATTGCAAAAACGGGACGAATTGCAAACTCAAATTAATCAATGGCATCGAGAGAATAATGATATTTCCGATTTCAGACGCTATAAGCAATTCCTAAGCGATATTGGATATCTGCTTCCCGAGGGAGAGACCTTCGAAATCACAACCAGTAATGTTGACGAAGAAATCTCCAGGATTGCAGGACCTCAGCTGGTCGTCCCTGTGGACAATGCCCGTTATGCTCTGAATGCGGCGAATGCCCGCTGGAACAGCTTATATGATGCGTTATACGGTACAGATCTGATTCTTGAAGTTGAAGGCTGTAAGAAAACATCCAAATATAATCCTGTGCGTGGTGTACAGGTCATTAGATACGCCCGTGAGTTTCTTGATGCGGCAGTCCCCTTGGCTGTGGGTAGCCATTCCTATGCGGTTAAGTACAAAGTCAAATCCGGAAAACTGATTGTGGTGATGGGAGATGGTAGTGAAACCGAACTTGGTTGGAGAGAGTGTTTCGTTGGGTATCGGGGCGATCCGGCTTCTCCCTCACACTTACTTCTAAAGCATAACGACCTACACATTCAGATTCTGATCGGTGAGGGTTATTTTATTGGACAGGGCGACCTCGCCAATATTTATGACGTGCAACTCGAATCGGCTATTACTACCATTATGGACTGTGAAGATTCCGTGGCCGCTGTGGATGCCGAGGACAAGGTCCGTGTTTACCGAAACTGGGCTGGATTAATGAAGGGTGATCTGACAGCCAGTATTAGAAAAGGCGAAAAGGTAGTAGAAAGAACACTCAATCCAGACCTGGTCTACACTAGTCCTTCGGGAAATGAAATTACGATTCACGGACGCAGTTTGATGTTTGTCAGGAATGTGGGGATGCACATGTATACCGATGCAGTGACCTACCAGGGAGAGGAAATTCCAGAAACCTATCTGGATGCCATGGTGACGGTGTTAGCGACGATGCATGATCTCGGAGGGGAAAATAGACATTGCAATAGCCGGGAGGGCAGCGTTTATATCGTAAAACCGAAGATGCATGGTCCCGAGGAAGTTTCTGCTGCGGTAGAGTTATTCGAAAAGGTGGAGGACGTGTTGGGGTTAAAGAAAAACACGCTGAAAATTGGCATTATGGACGAAGAGCGGCGCACTACCGTTAATCTTAAAGAATGCATTCGGATAGCCAAAGAAAGGATTGTCTTTATCAATACTGGTTTTCTGGATCGAACTGGGGACGAAATTCATACTTCCATGGAGGCCGGTGCCGTTCTTCCAAAGAATGACATGAAAACCAGTCCATGGTTATTGGCATATGAAGACTGGAACGTTGATGCCGGCCTTGCGCTCTGTATGCCAGGGAGGGGGCAAATTGGTAAGGGAATGTGGGCGGCCCCAGATAATATGGCTGCCATGATGGAACAAAAAATTGCCCACCCCAGAGCAGGAGCCAATACTGCATGGGTACCTTCTCCAATTGCTGCAACCCTGCATGCCATGCATTACCATCATGTTGATGTCGTCAGCCGACAACAGGCATTGAAGGCTTGTTCTAGAGCTAGTTTGGATGACATTCTTACAATCCCGCTACTAAATGGTAGAGCGATTCACGATGGAGATTTATTCAAGGAGCTTGAGAATAATGCGCAAAGCATTCTTGGGTACGTTGTGCGGTGGATCGATCAGGGAATTGGATGCTCAAAGGTGCCGGATATTAGTGACCTTGAATTGATGGAAGATCGTGCTACCTTGAGAATCTCCAGCCAGCATATCGCCAATTGGTTGCATCATGGAGTTTGTTCAGAAGAACAGGTTTTACAGGTCTTTCAAAAAATGGCGGGCGTGGTAGATCGTCAAAACTCCAATGATCCTAACTATCGAAAGATGTCAGATGATTTGGAAAACAATATCGCCTACCAAGCTGCGCTTGATCTGGTTTTCAGGGGACGCAATGTCGGGAATGGATATACTGAGCCGGTGCTGCATGCCAGAAGGCGGGAATTCAAGGCAAGGATGAGTGGGATTATTTGATTCGGGTCGAGTGAAAATCAGGTCTGCTCCCCATGAGGAGGAATCATTTCTTATTTCTCCATTTTTCGCCGAAGAGAGCAGTGAGGTAGACACCCGTTTTTAAAAGAGATTCGTCCCGTGGATTCAAGGCTTTTCTGGTTTCAGGGTTCTCTTTCGAGATTGCTTTTGGGTTGACCTTCATCTCTCTCATTCAGGTTCCAGATAGTGTGTTGTCTTGGCCGGGGCTCGTTATCAGTTTTGTTCTTAATCGAATATTCGACTCGCACCATTGGCAGTTTTTGGTTTAAGATGTTTTGTATTTCCCGGTTACGGTTTATCATTGGTAGCAAGGTAATGAGAGAACCGAACAGTAACTACCCTAACTAACTTAAGATGACCCCGGCCATTAAGCTCGTTGAAAGCAAAAAAATAGACTTTCAGATACATCAATACGAGCATGATTCAGACGCCGATTCATACGGTGTGGAGGCCGTCCAGAAGCTCGGACAGGATGAGAATCAGGTGTTCAAGTCAAGACGTTGGTTCTAAAACTTGATAATGGTAGGTTGGTTGTTGCGATTGTGCCGGTGAGCCAAATGGTGGGTGTCAAGCAGGTAGCGAAAGCTGTTGGCGTTAAGAAAGTAACCATGGCACCCCCTGCTGAGGTTGAAAAGTCCACGGGTTATGTATTGGGCGGGGTGAGTCCATTGGGCCAGAAAAAACCACTGTTAACCGTGCTTCACGATTCCGCCATGTCCTGGCCAACGATTTTCGTTAGCGCCGGTCGAAGAGGAATCGAATTGGAAATATCACCTCAGGATTTGGCGGATCTAACTAAAGCAAAAATCACCGATATTTGCCAATCCTGATTTTTTTGTTCTGACTCATTTGTTTCAGTTTGCTAGGTCCAGCTTACCAAATCTGACTTGGAATTCTCTTTTTTTCTTCACTTTTTCAGCATTTTTTTCGCAATTCAGAAGCTGATGGTCTTTCGCACAATTCTCGCTCAAGATGGGCCTTTTCCGATTCTTGCAGGGGATCTAAATACCACCAATATTGATCAGAATACAAGCCGGGGTTATCCGTTATAATGCCGCGATCTGCAAACCTGGATGCATGACAGGATCTCAATAAATGTTCGATAAGCAACTCAGCGGGAGCAGGTATTGCAAATAATTCTGCGTTATCGAAAGCCTTATCGAGAGATAGGCGAAAGGTGCTTTTGTGTAATTGGATTCTGATTATATTAATAGTCTGGAATTCATAACAGTTCATATTTGTCTGTGCGGGTCTGAAGAGGATGAAGCGACTACCCATCCTTATAACAATATCGATTGGATCTGATTTTTGAATAATAATGTTAAGGCTGCATTTCTGGTTGTGCTCGGAATGATGTTGATTTCGTCCAATGATGCGATTATGAAAGTAGCCAGTGAGCACCTTGGTATTGGGCAGCTGCTGTTTATTCGTGGACTCCTGGCCATGGTGATTTTCTCTGCTGTAATTAAGATAAAGGGAATGTCATTGAGGCCCAGTGCCTTTATTACCCGGTGGAATAGCCTAAGAGCCTGTTTCGAATGTGCGGCGACCTTGTGCTTTATTACCGGGTTATCCCTGTTACCCATTGCCACCACTTCGACTCTAGGTTGGACTGCTCCCATATTCGTCACGATTTCGGCGGCAGTGATTCTCAAAGAGAGAGTGACGCTTATCCGATGGGTTTCGGTTTTTGTGGGTTTTCTCGGTGTTCTACTGGTGACCAATTCATTTGATGGCGAGTTTTCGAATGCCATGATATTGCCGCTGCTTGCGGCTTTATTTGTGTGCTTTCGAGATATTGTGACCCAGAAAATCGATATCAGTCTTCATTCTCTGTATATCACTTATGTCTCTCTCGTTCTGGTGACGTTGGTGGGGGGAGGGATTGCGAGTTTCCACTGGCAGCCCATTGATTTGATTGATATCGGCTGGCTTTCTTTGAGTGCTCTGCTATTGGGTCTTGGTTTTTTTGCTCAGGTGACTGCTTTGCGCTTAGGAGAACTTTCTTTTATCGCGCCTTTTTCTTTTGCCGGGATACTCGTTTCTGTTGTTTACGGGTATCTGATTTGGGATGAGTTCCCCACTATCATGATGTTCGCCGGTATTGGGTTAATTATCGGAGCCGGTATCTATGCCATGTCTTCCCAATCCTCCTCTTCTCAGTCCTCCTCTTCCGGTCCGGTATCCCCTGAGGCCTGATCCTTTCGGGTCTTTGAGATACACATATTTTTCCATGGAGAAGCCAGGTAAGCGCAGTTGATAAAAGGGCTGCTATTCAGGCTCTCTGTACGAGGTTGGTCATTCCTGGTTATCATCCCTATCTATCATCTTAGGGTCGGTGCGATGGATTCAGCTTCCCTATCGGGATAGCTCACTGCTTGAAAATCATCACGTTCAGTCAAGCAATGTTCTGCCCAATTTTCCGGCATCAAATCTGACCACGTCCTGAACAGGTAAGCCAGTTTCCTGTTCAAGTTCGGCGATTTCTTTGATTGCGTCTGCTTCACTTAACGTAGAGGTGTTTAGTGCAATACCCACGGTCTTCGCCTTCGTTAAAGAACCGCAAGCCGTGGCCAATGCTTCGTTGAGAGCAATAAATTCGCCAATGGGAGGAACCTTGATGTATTCTGGTTTCCTTAGTTTTGTCATCCCGGCTCTATGACACATGATCAGATGGGTGGCGCAACTACCGCGCATGAGAGACAAGGTGGCGCTACTACCGGGATGAAGTAATGATCCTTGCCCTTCCACGAAGACAATATCACTGTCAGCTGTTTCCATGACCATGGTTTCAACTGCTCCACAAGCATGATCAACTTTAAAAGCATCAAGGGGAATTCCCTTGCCGGTGATAGTGATGCCAATTTGCCCGGTGGCAAGAAAACGGGTACTGATACCCTGCTCCTTGATCCAGCTGTAAACCTCGAGGCCTGCGGTCATCTTGCCGATTGCCATATCTGTACCTACTAACAGTACGCGCTTGTTGTCCAGGTTCGCGGCCTGGGCACTGGCAATTTTTGGAATAAAGGAAGGTTTTCTGACATCCCATATCCATTGATTTGGGCCAAGGGATTGACCGAAGCGATCATTTAGTTTGTCGTGCAAGCCGTTGACGATGCACATGCCGTTTTCAATTGCCTGAGATAGGGGAGCGTTCCATTCCTCCGGGACACGCCCACCAGACGGCGCCGTCCCCAATACCAATACCGTTGCTCCCAGTTCCAGTGCCTGGGAGATGGAGCCAACGACGGGGTAGTCAAAAGGTAGTTCAGTGGCTTCATTAACCTTCTTTCCCCTATGAACACTGTCGATGACACAGACGACGGGGTTTTGACTGTAACGCATGACGCCAAATCCCATTTTCCCGTAGTCGCTGTCCAGATTTTTATCCATGTAAATGGCAATTTTTTGATTTTTTTGTAACATATTTCTATCCGGTAATTTGAGCGCCATGTCCGGGTAAATCGTTAGGAGTAATGACGCCATCAATAAGTTGTGCGCCGCTGCATGGGTCGGGTTTCAGGTTTAGCTGGGAGTCCAGGTCGATATGATCCAAAAGTGCGGTGATCGCTGCCGCTGCTGAAATTGACATGGATGATTCTCCCATGCAGCCGATCATGGTTTTCAAACCAAAAGCTCTGGCTACGGCGGTGATGCGAAGGGCTTCAGTGATTCCGCCGCATTTCATCAGTTTCATGTTAACGCCATCGACTGTGTGTGCCCATTTCGGAATATCGCCGGAAAAACGACATGATTCGTCCAGGTAGATCGGTAAGGGACGGTTTTTGTAAATGGCGGGAAGTTCTGACTCCTGTCCTTCCTTGAGGGGCTGTTCTACGTAATCTGTGTTTCGTTCAGATAACCACTTCATCATGAAAATAGCCTGATCGGTACTCCATCCTCCGTTGGCATCTACCCGGAGTTTGACATCATGACCCCTGGTACTCTCCACTACCTGTTGGAACATCGCCTGGTCCGCTTCGATGCCTTCAGGGGATCCCAGTTTTATTTTTAGTGACTTTATTCCGGTTCCATTTAACAACAATGGTACTCGCTCGGCCACTACTTCCGGTGGGTTTATACCGATGGTCACCGATGTTGGTACCGTAGGTTTGCCAAGCCCTAATAGTCGGTGCAATGGGAGGTTGGCTTTCTTACCTAACCAATCCCAAAGTGCGATATCCAAAGCCGCCTGGGCGCAGGCAGGAAGTTGTTGTTCGCGGCCAAGATCATATATCTCATGGATGGAGAGATTAGCGAACTCGGGTTGGAAAAATTGACTCAATGCCTGCTGTGCTTCTTCGGCGGTTCTGGCGCCTTCTGTTTTTCCTGGAGAAAGCTCTCCCCAGCCGGTGAAGCCCTGATGTTGGATGGAAACGAACAGATTATCCGACCCTGTGCTCACGCCACGGCTTATTGCCAACGGAAATCGTTTGTTTAACCTGAGTATCTGAAAGCCAATTTCCACTTATTTATCCTCTGGGTTGGGCGTGCCTTTGATTAGGTATGCCCCTGTTTGGGTAGTTTGAACCGCCTATTTAATGTCGCTAATCGTTTACCCGGCTACGGATGATTATTCTGACCTGCCTGTAAGGACGTAACGGCAACAAGTTTGACAATATCGTCAACACTGCAACCCCGGGATAGATCATTGACTGGACTCGCCAGTCCCTGAAGTATGGGGCCGATCGCATCAACTCCCCCAAGGCGTTGGGCGATTTTGTAACCGATGTTGCCCGATTGCAAGTCTGGGAAGATGAAAACATTGGCTGGAGCAGTAGCCTTTATGTCTGGTGCTTTACTCTTCAATACCTCGGGCAATACGGCGGCATCGAATTGCACTTCAACCATCAAATTCATGTCCGGATCCTCTGACTGAATAATGTCTCCGGCTTGCTTGACCTTATCGACATTAGGATGAGACGCGCTTCCCGCGGTGGAAAATGACAGCAATGCCACGGTAGGGGAAATACCCAGCAATTCCCGAGCACTTTTAGCGGATTGAATCGCAATTTGTGCCAGTTGCTGGGCATTGGGTTCGATCACCAAACCACAGTCTGCGAAGAGGGCTGCTCCCTGGATAGCCTGGTGAGGAAGGTTGTGTTGCATTAGAAAAAAGCTGGAAACCATGGAGCTACCGGCGCTCATTCCAACCACCTGTAAGGCTGCCCGAACAACGTCAGATGTGGAGTGAGCAGCTCCGGCTACGCAACCATCAGCGTCGCCGGATTTAACCATGCAAGCGGCATGAATTAGAGGAGAGTGAATAAGTTCGCTGGCCGTTTCCCTGGTCATGCCTTTATGTTTTCTGGCCTCCATCAGCGTGCTGATGTATTTGTCCATATCTGGACTCTGCTCGATGTCAACAATGTCAATCTGCTGAATCTCAATGCCATTGTCTTCTGCCAGATGTCGGATTTGGTCTGGCTTCCCGGTGAGTATAGGCTCGGCGATACCTCGACTTTTAATAACCTGGGCTGCCCGCAAAATGCGAACATCATTCGTTTCTGGCAAGACAATTTTTTTACTATCAGCCGTTGCTTGTTGAATGATGGATTCCATGGTGTTCATGATGGATCGGTAGTATTTGTTCGTTGGAGATTAGGGCATCTGTCTGGGTTTTTAGCCAGATAAAATTCCGGGAGTACCGCCTCGATGAAGTTTAAGACGCATAGGAAGTGGAATTATATCTGATGAAAGAAACTAAATAACGATTTTCCAGAACCTGAATGAAGTCACTCGAATACGCTTTTCTCTACTGCATGTTAGCTCGTGTTCCGAGTACTGATTATCCTAAGAGGAATCCTCTAGAGGAATTGCATTGAGTCGTGCTTACGGGGTAGGTGGCGATGTGGCACAGATAATTCTCGCAATCTCACCTGGGCAAGAAAAAGCCGCACTCGAAAATCGAGTGCGGCTGTACAGTGCTTACAGCTCTTATCTGTTTTATTATACGTAATCTTTGTATTTCGCCAGATGACGAATAGGTTTGGACAAGGCGTCACGTCGGAAAGGATCGCCAAGTTCACGAGTACACATGATCTCGATAACTGTGGTTTTACCTTCGTTCATCTGCATATCGATGGCTTTCTTGAGCGCTGGACCAACGTCTTCCAGTTTGTCTACTACGATGCCTTCGGTTCCCATGGATTTACCAATCTCAGCGAAACTGGTGTTATCAAGTTCGCCAGCAACGAAGCGTCGACCGTAGAAATCAACCTGATTTTTCTTTTCGGCACCCCATTGGCGATTGTGGAAGACCACACCGGTAACAGGGATGTTATGTCTGACAGAAGTCATAATTTCAGACATGCTCATTGCCCACGCTCCATCACCGGAATAAGCAACAGCTGGGCGATCAGGAGATGCACATTTCGCCCCGATCATGGTAGGTAACGCATAACCACAATTACCAAAGCTCATTGGAGCAAGGAAACTACGGTTTCGATCGAAACGCAAATAGCTGTTTGCAATGGCGTTGATATTACCAATATCCGTTGAAACCATGACATCTGCAGGCATGGCTTTTTCGAGCTCGCGAAGTACCTGGCGAGGATGCAGCCAGTTTCCTTCTTCCTCTGCCTGTTCCTTGATCATATCAAGGCTGAAATCATCTTTCTCATGAATCCATTCGGTAAGTTCTTTTTCCCAGGCTTCTTTTTCTTCAGCAATGATTGCAGAACGTTCGTTACTGTTCTCCTCACAAGCCAAAGTTTTGCCCTCCAATCGAGAAAGTAATGCTTTTGCTGATGCACCAGCGTCGCCACAAATACCCACGGAGATCTTCTTAACTAAACCGAGCATTTTGTGATCGGCGTCAATTTGGATTATTTTGGCGTCCTTTGGCCAGTAGTCGATGCCGTATTGCGGAAGTGTACCGAAAGGACCCAAACGTGAGCCCAGCGCCACGATAACATCTGCTTTGCTCATGAGACTCATTGCGGCTTTAGAACCCTGATATCCCAAAGGGCCCGTCCAGAGACGATGGCTTGCGGGGAAAGAGTCATTGTGAAGATAACCATTCGCAACCGGTGCATTTAGACGCTCGGCCAAAGCCACACAGTCTTCAACAGCATCTGCCATGACAACACCGCCGCCGGAAAGGATAACGGGAAATTTCGCCTCTTCCAGCATCTTTGTTGCTTCGGCCAATGTGCTTTCGCCGCCGGGGCCACGATCAAGTCTCATTGGCTGTGGGATTTCCACGTCGATATCACCGTAGAAATAATCACGAGGAATATTCAACTGGGTTGGGCCAATCTCAGACATCGCACGATCAAAACATCTGCCGGTGAATTCCGCCATACGATTTGGATTGTTAACGTGTCCCTGGTATTTTACGAATTCCTGGAACATTGGAAGCTGATTGGCTTCCTGGAAGCCACCAAGACCCATTCCCATGGTGCCGGTTTCTGGAGTAATGATAACCACGGGAGAGTGAGCCCAGTAAGCTGCTGCAATGGCAGTAACACAGTTCGAGATGCCGGGGCCGTTTTGGCCGATGCAAACACCGTGTCGGCCACTAACCCGGGCATACCCATCGGCCATGTGAGCAGCACCCTGCTCGTGAACCACTGGAATAAGACGGATACCCGCTGGAGCGAAGATATCCATCGCGTCCATGAAAGCGGATCCCATGATGCCGAAAATTTCGGTTACATTATTCGCAACCAGCGTTTCGACGAATGCTTCACTTGGAGTCATTCTAGTCATTTTGTTTCCTCAAGAATCAAATTTGGAAGGGAGAACCTAAAGCGGGACGAAAAATCCCGTTTTAGATAGAAAAAACTCGGCGATTATACAGCAGACGACTCATATATATCACTCAACCGTAAAGGTTTTCGCTATACAATCTCCGATAAATCCGAGAATTAAGACAATGCGGTAATCGGATCGACGTAGTCATAGCCAAGATCTTCCGCAACTTCGCGGTAGGTGATCCTGCCGGCATGTACATTCAGACCATTACGTAAATGCTCGTCATCCAATAACGCCTGTTTTGTACCTTTGTTTGCCAGTTGAACTGCAAATGGTAAAGTCACGTTATTTAGCGCGTAGGTGGAAGTACGAGGTACGCCACCTGGCATGTTCGCAACGCAATAGTGAACCACTCCGTCAACCACATAGGTCGGATCTGCGTGAGTGGTAGCTTTTGATGTTTCACAGCAGCCCCCTTGATCGATCGCGACGTCGACAATAACTGCGCCTTTTTTCATGTCCCTGACCATATCGGCAGTTACCAGTTTGGGTGCTTCAGCCCCAGGGATGAGTACGCCACCGATCACTAGATCAGCCTCAAGCACATGGCGTTCAAGGGCATCCACTGTTGAGAACACAGAGTTGGTGCTACGCCCGAATTGTGTCCAATGCCTTTCTATGGCATTGGCATTGTTATCGAGGACCCACACATCTGCGCCCATGCCGACGGCAATATGAGCGGCATGAGTACCCACCACACCAGAACCAAGAATAACGACCTTCGCCGGGTCAACCCCAGGAACACCGCCGAGCAACATACCAAGTCCACCGTTTGGTTGTTCCAGGCAGTGTGCTCCGGCATGGATTGCCATTCGTCCGGCTACTTTTGACATGGGTGCTAACAACGGCAGTCCACCGAAAGGAGATGTGACAGTTTCATAGGCAATGCAGGTTGCGCCGCTGGCAACCAGATCTTTGGTTTGTTCAGGGTCTGGCGCAAGGTGAAGATAAGTGTAAAGAAGTTGGCCTTCGCGCAACATAGCACGTTCAACAGCCTGAGGTTCTTTCACTTTTACGATCATATCTGCTTTGGCAAAAATCTCTTCCGCAGTATCCACGACGGTTGCACCAACAGCCTGATACTGACTATCGTCAGCGCCAATTCCGGCCCCGGCATTGGTTTCGACCATGACGCTGTGACCGTGCTTCACCATTTCACGAACACTGGGGGGCGACATGCCAACGCGGTATTCATGGTTCTTAATCTCTTTAGGTACACCTACTAGCATTTGTGTGTCTCCACGTTTATTAGGTATTGAAATGGGTTCAGTAGGGTTCTGATGGCAAATCCAGACCCAAAAATCCGTGGCGGGAAAATAGAGATTCCTGTCAATCAAGACTAGTACCAGACTAATGCGGTAGCCAGGTCCAATTCTATCAGGAAGCCGTTATAGCGATAGGTGGGTGTTAGGGTTGATGGGTGGCGAAAATAAGTATTGGGCTTACCCAGAGGGCTTATCGAATTTCGGTTTTATAGCTAAATCGGTCAGCCCGCCCCCGGGTAACCCGGTATTCGATAATTCGGTCATTGTTAGCGTGTGTCGTTCTAAGCAGCATCACCAATGGATCTCCGATTTTGATACCGAGAATATTAGCGGTTTCCGTATCAGCGATGTCGGCGGTAAGAGTTTCCTCTGCCCGGACAATTCGAACGCCGAATTTCTCCTCTACAATGGCGTAGAGTAAATCCGGCAGGTGTAGTTCCACATCTTCCAGGCCCTCGACCACATCGGCGCGCCACCAGCAACGTTCTATCAGGACTGGTAACTCTTCTTCATCATAGCCGATCCGCTCGATGTAGATTAATGGTGTTCCGGGTTCGACTTGCAAATGCTTGCAAACCTCGGAAGGGCCTTGTAATCGTGTTCGATAGGGTGTTTCCTTATGAATTCGGGTTGACTCACCAGAAGCGGTGCCATAGCTAAAGAAACGGAATAGGCTGTTATCAAAATCGATGCGAGAAACATATGTTCCCTTTCCCTGGTGGCGAAATAGCAATTTTTCCTTTTCGAGAATGTCAATGGCTTTGCGCACGGTACCAACGCTGACATTTAACTGTTGGGACAGACGGGATTCAGAGGGAATCAAGTCACCGGGAATAAGCTCTCCGAGATCAATGCGTTCTCTGATAAATTCTTCGACTACCTTATACAACGGTCTCTGCATGATTGTGTCCGTGCTGTCTGTTCGCATGTGGTGAATGATTTCTCCCAGTCGATCATAATCCCATTTTGACTCTCCCGGAGATCCTGGTCAGGGTATTTTCCGGGCTGGTGTGAAATTCCCGACAATTATGAATATATGGTCTGGAAATTGATCTGTCGTGGGCGTATTCTCAAACCTGATCAATTATTGATGATACTACTGCTTTTATGAGACTCAAGGACCAGCTTTTTTTCGGCGTACTCACACTTCCCCATATCATGGTTATTTTGGTGCTGGTCAAGCTCTGGCTTGTTTTAGGCCAACCATTGATTGTGACATTCACGCCTCATGATGATCTACTCTTCGTCATCCTGGCACAAAACATTCTTGATGGAAACTGGTTGGGAGAATTTACCGATCGTGTATTGATCAAAGGAGTTTTTTATCCGCTATTTATTGCGTTTTCCAATCTTATTCAGATACCACTACTGATGGCCCAACATCTCTTTTATGCTCTTGGGTGCGTGGTGCTAGTTCAGGCGGTATCTCCCATTGTCCGGAACAAATGGTGGTTGTTGGGAATTTTTCTTTTTTTGCTTTTTAACGCCTTTACTTATAACTACAGCAGCAATGGGCGGGTCCTGCGCCTTGGAGTCTATTCTGCTCTGGTGGTGTTTTTTTACGCCACCATGATTGCCATCCTGATCCGTTTACGAGATAGTAATCTGAAAACCAGATACCGTAGTTTGATCATCTGGTCCATGGGACTTGGTGTTTCCCTTGCTGCGCTTTGGCTAACAAGAGAAGAAGGGGTTTGGTTGCTTCCTGTGCTGTTGCTGTATGCCGGTGTGACTATTTTTATCGTGGTTTTAGGTGATTTTCCCAAGGTAAAAACCGGGGTAATAATCTGCGTTTTACCTTTGATCATATGGGGCGCCTCCCTGCTCACGGTTTCATTCGTCAATTACCAATATTATGGCGTGTTTTTGACCAACGAGATTAAATCAAGCGAATTTCGCCATGCATATAGTGGATTATTAAGGGTGAAATCGGATGATTGGCTGGCTCATCATCCTTTTAGAAAAGATTCCCGAGAGCGAATTTATAAAGTTAGCCCATCCTTTAAGAAACTGGAACCATACATTGAAGGAGATATGGGCAGGGAATGGCAGGGCGGCCATCCTGATATTAATGGTGGGCTGTTTATGTGGCTATTGAGAGATGCAGTGGTGGAAATTGGCCACTATAAGCACAGTGATGCGCCTTCAACTCTGGCCTTTTATCAATCCATGGGGGACGAGATCCACGCCGCCTGCGACAGCGGCCAACTGGATTGCGAGACGTTGCTGCATCCTTTGACACCCCCCTGGCGGTCTGAATATACAGAGTTGTTGATTCCCACGTTTACCAAAGTGCTGGTAGACATCGTGAAATTCAGGCATTTCTCTCCCCATCTTAAAACGTTTAGTCATACCGCCGGTTTTGATTTCGTAGTGCCCACTTTTCAATACGTTACCAATGATACTCAACAGGTGGATCACCCCATTCATCTTCCCAAACTACCGAAATTTTATCGAAAATGGAATGAAATCAAGCGCCATATTCTGGCTACGGTGGGGGAGTCTGTATATCGTAAAATCCCCCAATTGCTATTCGTTGTGAGTTTGCTGGCGCTATTGTATTTACTCATTGCGCAACTAAGGCGAAGAGATGTCGATCCCATTGTAATCAGCGGGGTGTTGTTACTGGGCGGACTGTTTAGCCATGTTGCCATCATTACCGTTGTCAATATCACTTCCTATGACGGCGCATTTCGCCTTGGACACACGGACTACCCCATTGTTTTGATGTTTTGTATTTGTGGTTTGGTCGCGATTCGCAATGAGCTGCGTCGAAAAAGGCAACAAAGAGCCATAACTTCGTCGTAAAGATTAGTTGTCGAGATGGGTCCTGGGAGAGATGCAGGTGGGAGGCTTTTCTGTTCTTTTTTTCTGTTCTTTTTTTTGATTCCTTTTTAGGCCCAGGACGGGTGGTCACTGGTCTGGTTTGGTAGTGTTTTCCTGGGGTTCCTTTAATTGACACCGTGTTCCAATAGTTTGTAAGATTACTTCGCTCAAGTCGACAGGCAGTGAGCTTAAATCAGGTGTGTGTCATTATCGAAGGTTATGTTCGGTATAGAAAATCCCCCATGATTTTCATGCGGTTTATTTTATGGGGTTTATAAGAGTATTAAGCAACCGGCAATTGTCCATGTCGCCAGATCTATATCATGAGGTCCATGTCATGAGGTCTATGTCATGAGGCATGTCTTCAGGGTTATATTGATCGATTGAAATAGCCGGTTTTCCGCCTGATATTGGTCGATATTTCCATGAGATAACATATTTTCCTGGGATAGCTTTCCCTCAGATAGCAATGGGTTTTAGCACAATAACGGGGCAGTATAACGGTTGCGAAAACTTAAGGGACATAACCATATGTTCACACATTCTGCGCATTCTCCTGCGAGTCGAATGACTGTGAGGTTTGCGCACGAAATAATAGGTTATTTAATATGACTAGGTTCGACCCCAAAAAGCTCAGAAACGCATTTGGTACTTTTATGACCGGCGTCACTGTAGTCACTACCCGGGAAACCAGTGGTATCCCACGAGGGTTTACCGCCAACTCTTTTACTTCCGTGTCCCTGGATCCCGCGCTCTTATTGATATGTATCGATAAAGCAGCAGAAAGCATCGATGTTTTTACCAATGGAACGGGGTTTGCGGTGAATATACTCTCCGCTGATCAGATCGATACCTCGGGTTTGTTCGCCTCCAAACGAGCGGACAAATACGATCTGGTGAAATGGAAATACAGTAACACAGGTAATCCCATTCTTGATGGAGTATGTGCGTGGTTTGACTGTAAGCGCAGCCAGGTCGTGGACGCTGGAGATCACGTCATTCTGATCGGTGAGGTCCAATCGTTTCATCACACCGATCAAATAGGATTGGGATACGCCAGAGGCGGTTATGTGAATTTGGCCCTTGAAAGAACCGCATTGCAGGCAGCAGAAGGGAGCAGTGATGTGGTGGTTGGGGCCATTGTGGCGCATGAGAATCAGATTTTATTGGTGGATGATGGAGAAGCCGGTATGCTTGGATTACCTGCCAGTGGTTTGGATGAGTCTCCAGGTTCCCTGAAAAAGCTCACTGCATTGCTCAATCGTCTTGGGGTTGGGGTATCCATTACTTCGGTGTATTCGGTGTTTGAAAATGAAAGCAATGCCGGGCAATTTATTTATTACCGGGCAAAGGCCGAGTCAGATGACATCGATGGTCGTTTCTGGCCGCTAGATGGAATTCCCTGGGATCGCATTAATTCTGAGCCAGTCCGGGTGATGTTGAGACGTTATTGCGAAGAAGCAACCAGTCAGCTTTTCGGGGTTTATTTTGGTAGTGATCGGGCCGGTGATGTGACGACATTTAATGCCAGTGCCGGGAATGGTCATGGCGAACACTGATTCGCGGCATTTTTCGGGAACCTGTTTCAGACTAAGCGAAGACTCTACGGATAAACCGTTAGTGGTGATGATTCACGGTGTTGGTCTGAATCAGGATCTTTGGCTGCCCTGTCGAGGTATTACGTCATGATTACCGGGTGCTGACCTATGATTTCCTCGGTCATGGCGGTAGTCATAATCCACCGGGAGAAAGAACAGTGACAGATTATCTTTCTCAGCTTGAGGAGTTAACGCAACACATAGGCATGGACCAATTTTCCCTGGTGGGTTTTTCCATGGGGGCGCTAATCAGTCAGGCCTATGGATCGGTTAACAGCCATCGGCTGAACCACCTGGCATTGTTGCACAGTGTTTATCAACGTACTGAAGAGCAATGCCGGGGAGTTCGGGAAAGGCATCGAATCACGCGGGATCAAGGCCCCATGTCAACGGTAGAACTGGCCATTCAGCGGTGGTTTTCAGAGGAATATATTAGGCAAAACCCCAATCAGATGGAAGAGATTAGAGGAATCTTTGCCCGTCACAGGGACGATGGATATCTTAAAGCCTATGGTTTTTTTGCCCATGCAGAGCCGGTGATGAAAAACTATCCTGTTGAAGAGATTACTTGTCCGGCCCTGGTAGTTACCGGGGAGGAGGATGTGGGTTCTACCCCGGCAATGTCCGAGGCCCTTGGAAGGAATCTACCCAACTCCGAACTCATTATTAACTCTGGGCATAGACATGGTGCACCCTATGAACATGCCGAGCTCATGGCGAATCAGTTGTATGATTTTCTAAATCGCCATGGCCCCGAATAACCTTCTGGTCAGAGCCCTAAATCAAAGGACCAAATTAAAATCCCAAAAATAGTTGAGTATCGTTGCCGAAGTTGACAACAGAGAATCACAAATGAAAACGACCACAGCTTAAGAGAAAGAGAAAAAAGAATGAAAAAGTATCAGCAATATATAGACGGTCAGTGGTGTGATTCCTCAGACGGCACTGTCATTACCACCATCGATCCATCCAATGAAGCGCCATGGGCCCAGGTTCCTGGAGCCACTGAGGAGGATGTTAATCGTGCCGTTGCTGCGGCGAAAAAAGCACTATATGAAGGTCCGTGGAGCTCCATGACCGCCACCCAAAGGGGGCGATTGCTAAGGCGGCTTGGCGATCTTATTGCGGAGAAATCCCATCATTTGGGAGGCATAGAAACCACGGATAGTGGAAAGCTGGCCAAGGAAACCCGGGCGCAAACCGGCTATGTTTCCGATTATTATTATTATTTCGCGGGTCTTGCGGACAAAATTGAAGGCGCTACTTTACCCATTGATAAGCCTGATATGCATGTATTTACCACTCGGGAGCCCATTGGGGTTGTCGCTGCGGTGGTGCCATGGAATGCCCAGATGTTTCTAACCGCCACCAAACTGGGTCCGGCTCTGGCCGCGGGAAATACAGTGGTTTTAAAGGCGTCGGAAGATGCTCCAGCACCCATGTTCGAATTTGCGAAAATCATTGAAGAGGCGGGTTTTCCAGCCGGGGTCATCAATGTGATTACGGGTTATGGTGAACCATGTGGTAGAGCATTGACGGGGCATCCTGATGTTGCCCGGGTGGCGTTTACCGGTGGGCCGGAAACAGCTTCCAGAGTGATACAGAATACCAGTCGAAACTTTGCCGTGGTGTCCCTGGAGCTAGGGGGGAAATCTCCCATTGTGGTGTTTGATGACGCCGACATCGACGGTGCTGTGAATGGTATTATCGCTGGCAATTTCGGGGCTTCAGGGCAGAGCTGCGTGGCGGGCTCCAGAGTGATTATCCAGGAAGGCATTTATGATGAAATTATCGAAAAACTGACTGCCCGGGCAAGCCAAATTCAAATTGGCGATCCCCTGGATGATGACACCCAAATGGGACCACTTGCGACAAAAGCCCAAATTGATCGAATTGTGGCAGCGGTAGAAAAATCCCAACAACAGGGAGCAACGTTGCACCATGGTGGTAAACGTCCAGCCCAATTTGAAAAAGGTTATTATTACGAACCCACTATTTTGGGCTGCCCGGATCAAAATGTAGAGACAGTGCAAAACGAGATGTTTGGTCCGGTCCTTAGTGCCCTGAAGTTCTCGGATGAGGCGGAGGGTATCGCCATGGCAAACAATACTAAATTCGGTTTGGGAGCCGGTGTCTTCACTGAAAACCTTGCTCGTGCCCACAGAGTTAGCGCAGCAATACATTCTGGCATTGTGTGGGTGAATACCTATCGAGCTATTTCACCCATCGCTCCTTTTGGTGGTTTTGGCCATAGCGGATATGGCCGCGAAGCTGGGATTGATGCCTTGCTGGATTACACCCGAACCAAAACAACCTGGATTAATACCTCCAGTGAGCCAATGGCGAATCCATTCATTATGCGATAGCCGTAAGGGTTGTTGTATAAAGGGTTGTTGACGCTTGTTAGGGCGAGCGCTTGAATGGGATGGTAATAAGGTAGCAGTTAATAGGGTATTAGTGAAAGGTATTAGCAGGTGTCCTGTTGAGAAAAACCGGTTGTAGAGGCTCGTAGAAACAGCCCTAGCGGTTTTTCTCACATGCCAGATAAATTCACTTCAGGCGAAAACTAGGATTTCGGTGCGAAGCGCAAAATCCAGACGTCAAGCTGAGCCATGTTACTATCATCTGTTCTAGAGAAGGGGTAGATCTCCCCGAGGCTTATTTCGCTAAGCCTTTATTTCGTTTTGGCCTTATTTTGTTCTGGCGGTATCAGATTCTTCGAACGATCCCCCGGATTTATTTCCCTGATTTATTTTCCGGACTTTGTGTCTTTTACTTAACCCGCATGCCTGGTTCGGCGCCGTCGTCCGGGCTAAGAAGGAAAACTTCTTTTTCACCAAGCCCTGCGGCCAATACCATGCCCTCAGACATGCCGAAACGCATTTTTCTCGGCGCCAGGTTAGCGATCATGACAGTAAGTCGTCCTTCCAGTGTTTCTGGTTCATAGGCTGATTTGATTCCGGCAAACACATTACGGGTTTCACCTCCAAGATCCAGCGTCAGTTGCAATAACTTGTCCGCTCCTTCTACTCGGCTAGCCTGAACAATTTTGGCAACCCGAAAATCGAGTTTGGCGAATTCATCGTAACTAACTTCTGGGGAGATGGGATCTTCTGCTAGATGTCCGGTTAGTGCTGGCTTTTGTTCGACGATGGCTTCTTCGGTCATGGCTTCAATTTGTTTGTCTTCAACACGGGTCATCAGGGGTTTAAATTTATTAATGCGGTGGTCAAGAATTGGGGCGGCGCTATCTGACCAGGCTAATGTATCGATGTTTAAAAATGTTTCCGCCTTTTCGGCAATGATGGGTAATACTGGCTTTAAATAGATGATCAGCAATCGAAATAGATTCAGACCCTGGGTACAGATGTCCTGCACCTCCGCCTGGTGTTCGGGTTGTTTAATCAGTACCCAGGGCCTGGCTCCATCAATGTATTGATTGGCTTTGTCAGCGAGTCCCATGATATCCCTGATGGCTTTGCTGTAACGGCGGTCTTCATAGTCCCTGGCGATACTGTCTCCCATTTGGACGAATTCATCGAACATGGCGGAGTCTGGTAATTGGTTCGATAATTGACTGTCAAATGTTTTAGTGACAAAACCCGCACATCGACTCGCTATGTTAACCAGTTTCCCAACCAGGTCGGAATTAACCCGACTTTGAAAATCAGCAAGACTTAAATCGAGATCATCGATAGAATTATCGAGCTTGGCAGCAAAGTAATAACGCAGATACTCTGGATTGAGGTGATTGTTGTAGGTGTCCGCCATAATGAATGTGCCCCGGGATTTGGACATCTTCTGGCCGTTAACGGTCAAAAACCCATGCACCCAAACGGCGGTAGGGGTTCTAAAATCAGCGCCATGAAGCTGGGCTGGCCAAAACAGGGTGTGAAAGCGGGCGATGTCCTTGCCAATGAAATGATATAGCTCGCATTCACTGGTGGGCTTGAAATATTCGTCAAAATCCAATCCTTCACGATCGCAAAGATGCTGAAAGCTGGCGAGGTAACCAATGGGGGCATCCATCCACACATAAAAATATTTGTCTTTCTCTCCTGGTATCTCAAATCCCCAATAAGGGGCATTCCGGGAAATGTCCCATTCAAATAGTTCTTCCTGGAACAGTTCTTTTTGTTTATTGGCGATTTCGGTTTGAGTGTGTCCCTGGTCGAGCCAGTTTTGCAGAAACTCCCGAAAATCACCGAGTTTGAAAAATAGTTGTTCTGATTCCCGTTCCTCCGGTCGAGCGCCAGAAACCGCAGACACGGGATTGATCAAATCTGTTGGTGAATAGGTGCTGCCACAGACTTCGCAGTTATCTCCATATTGATTTTCGGATTGGCACTTTGGACAGGTTCCCTTAACGAAGCGATCAGGTAAAAACATTCCCTTTTCAGGGTCGTAGAATTGTTGAATACTGCGGCGATTAATGTGGCCTTTTTCGTTAAGTCGATTGTAAATCAATTCAGAATAATGCCGATTTTCAGGGGAGTGAGTGCTGTGATAATTATCAAAGGAAATCAGGAAGTTGGTGAAATCCCGCTGATGTTCTTCTCGTACCCGATCGATCAATTCCTGAGGAGATATTCCCTCCGCATCCGCCTTAAGCATGATCGGTGTACCATGGGCATCGTCGGCGCAAACAAAATGGCAAATATGTCCCCGCATGCGCTGAAACCTGACCCAGATATCCGTTTGAACATGCTCCACCATATGCCCCAAATGGATCGAACCATTGGCATAGGGAAGGGCACTGGTAACAAGGATTTTCCTTCTGGAAACTTTTCTTTGGGAATCGGTCATTAAAATACGGCGTGAACTGGCTGTGGATTTGATCTGAACTGACACATTTAGGCGGATTATACGTTGACATGGACTTGAACGGAAAATTTTAGCCCGACTCTTTTTTTCTTCATCCGCCGGTGGGTCGCTGGTATAATCGCCGCTCCAAAAATTTTGTCTGGCGATTGGGTGCTTTACCAAATTTGTCCAGACGTCCACTCAAGGGTCCGGTATGATGAGCATCACTCGAGAAACAGTTGAAGAAAAATTAGGGGGAGTCATCGACCCCCACACAGGCAAAAGCCTGATGAAAGGGAAATCTATCAAGGATATTCGTGTTGATGGAGATAAGGTGAGCATTGACATTGTTCTTGGTTATCCGGCAAAAAGCTGGACACCAGAGCTGACAAAAATGATTCAGTCTGTGGTAGAAAACGCCGACGTTTCTGTGGCTTGCAATACCGCGTCCCATGAAGTGCAAGAAGGAATCAAACCCCTTGCCGGAGTAAAAAACGTCATAGCGATTGCATCCGGGAAAGGTGGTGTTGGTAAATCCACTCTTTCGGTGAACTTTGCGCTGGCATTGGCCGCTGAAGGTGCCAGAGTCGGGATTCTGGATGCAGATATCTATGGTCCCAGTCAGCCTCGAATGCTCGGTATTACTGGTCGACCAAAATCCAGAGACGGCAAAACCCTGGAGCCGATGACGGGCCATCAATTAGAGGCCATGTCCATTGGCTTTCTCATCGATGAGGAGTCTCCCATGATCTGGCGAGGTCCCATGGTCACTCAGGCGCTTGAGCAATTGTTAAACGATACCCAATGGAATGATCTGGATTATCTGGTGGTAGACATGCCTCCTGGTACCGGCGATATTCAGCTCACCCTGGCGCAAAAGGTGCCGGTTTCCGGAGCAGTAATTGTGACCACTCCCCAGGACATTGCCTTGCTGGACGCCCGTAAGGCTTACAAAATGTTTGAGAAAGTGGATATTCCCATTCTCGGCGTGGTGGAAAACATGAGTACTCACATTTGTTCCAGCTGCGGCCACGAAGAACATATTTTTGGCGCTGGCGGCGGTAGAGGCATGGCTGAACAATATGACTCGGAATTTCTGGGCGATATCCCTCTGGATCGATCAATCCGGGAAGGAGCGGACGGTGGATGTCCTACGGTGGTCGCCGACCCGAATGGCGTGATTACCGAAAAGTACAAAGCCATTGCCCGTCAGGCAACCGCAAAACTGGCGATGCGCAAAAAAGACTTTAGCTCGAAATTTCCGAATATTGTTATTCAGCAAAACTGACCCGGAAAATGAAGCCTGGTAAGAGGTCTGGGGTGAGATCTGGGAAGAGTTCTGGGATTGCCCACGAGATGGGCCATTTACTGGGGTTCGGGGTGATCGAATTATTCGTGCTTAAGCGCGTGGCAAATTATGTCTATAAAATCTGATCGATGGATTCGGCTCATGGCCGAATCCACTGGAATGATAGAACCGTTTGAGCCCGACCAGGTTCGGCAGTCTGAGCAGGGGAAGGTCATTTCTTACGGGACATCGAGTTACGGTTATGATATTCGATGCTCCAATGAGTTCAAGATATTCACTAACATTAATTCTGCCGTGGTTGATCCCAAGAACTTCGACGAATCCAGTTTCGTGAACTTCACCGGAGACGTTTGCATTATTCCCCCTAACTCTTTCGCATTAGCAAGGACCGTTGAATATTTTCGAATTCCCCGAACGGTGTTAACGGTCTGCCTCGGAAAAAGCACCTATGCCCGCTGCGGCATCATCGTCAATGTCACTCCCTTCGAACCCGAATGGGAAGGCTATGTAACCCTGGAATTTTCCAATACCACCACCCTGCCAGCGAAAATTTACGCTAATGAAGGCGTCGCCCAGGTATTATTTTTTGAAGCCGATGAAGAATGCGAAACCTCCTACCGGGACCGAGGAGGAAAGTACCAAGGACAGGTAGGCGTCACCCTCCCCAGAGCCTGACTTTACACCACCCCAGAAGCTCTTCCCCCGCCTTACACCTCGTTCCCACGGTCCCGTGGGAATGCATACCCATAGCAATTATTCTTTAACCCCAATCTTACCCACCCTGACTCAATAAGACCCCGGTGCCCCCTGAATCACCGAAAGACAATGCACAGTGAGGGGAGTAAACCTTTAAGTGAGAGGAGTAAACCTTTAAAGGGCTCCGCACCTCGTTATCTCGTTCCCCCGGTCCCCCGTGGGAATGCAGACAGGCGTTAAACAGGGCGGCGCACTAACACTGGCCATCACTAACCACCCCGGCCGTTCCCGTGCTTCCACAGTCCTCGGTGGGAATGAGAGGAGAACGGTGATCGATGCTGAAGCGCGCTCGTGAATGGGGGGTGGGACGCTGAGGAGGAATGGATTACGGGGATAATCAAGGCTCGTATGCATTCCCACGGAGGACCGTGGGAACGAGGTGGGATTTCCGCTTTCGCCATCGACAATGTTTCGGGTTCTTCGGATATCGTCCTGGGGGAAGGCCCTATTCTGATTTGTCTCCTCGTTTTTCTCGTTCCCACGCAGGAACAATACCAATCAATAAGAATCCAGCAACCCCTGAATCATGGGAAGATAATGCTCAATAGGGGGAGTCATCTTTAACGGATCCTTGGCCGCGTCATCATACTTCCTCACCCGGATAATCGTATCCAGATAGGGATTCTGCTCAAACTCTGCAATCTGATCAGAATCAAATGGCCCGCCCTGTAACTTCAACGTCTCCACCGAAGCCCCAGACAGACAGGCAAAATACCCATCATCCACCGCACAAAGATAGCGTTTGGCTTCCACATGCCAACGAACCGGCTCAACCACATCGGCGTGAAAGAACTTTTCAAGCACCGCCGCCCCCGCGAGCTGATGACGATTGTCCATACCCTGTTCGATGTAATCCTCAGGAAACTCCCCGGTATAGTGACCGATATCATGTAACAGGGCCGCGACAATGACGCTGGTACTCTCTCCCTCCTGTTCCGCAATCTGGGCCGCCTGAAGCATGTGCTGGGACATGGTCACAGACTCCCCGAGATAGGATTCCGAACCCCGTCGCAAAAAAATATCCGCGAGATAGGGAACAATATTGTTGGGGTTAAGCTGGTATTTGTCATTCATTGTTAATGGTTGGTAAGCCGTTTGTACCACCTCGTTCCCAAGGTCCCCCGTGGGAATGCATAGGGGCAATGATATCGATACGGAGTCGAAAAATACAACTAAAATGAGGCGCCCCTTTGTCCGGATTGTTCTGCGTGTTACCGGCAGATTGATCACTTTATCCGACCCGACCGGTATTCATCGATTTACTTTCCCCTGCCTGACCGCCTGCAAATTATTCAATACCGTTTTTGTCGAAGGGTGATCACTTCCAAGGACCTGACTAAATGTCTCCAACGCCCGTTCATAATACTCAATGGCGCGGTCATACTCGCCCTTCGAATACCACGCACTTCCCAGATTATTGCGTCGTATCGCCACATTGGGATGCTCCTCACCGAAGGTCTTAAGATCCTCTCGTTCCCACGGTCCTCCGTGGGAATGCATACTAGCCTAAAAATACGCTCGACAGATGCCACCAGGTCAACACCAAAGGAATAACTACAACTCTGGCCCCATTGGCTTCCCCTTAGGCTAAGAGCCATTATTTTTGGGATCCTTTCAATGGTTTTAAAATTATACCCATATATGAGAAAAATGATGTGGTCTATGCCGCACTATTCACAGAAACTGCTAGCTTTGGTATGCGTTCCCACGGAGGACCGTGGGAACGAGGGGCCCGGATTCGTCGGCAGTTTTTAGGCTGGAGGTGGTGGATACGCTCGAAGGGTTTACTTCTTTTTTCCCTTTTTTAAACTGAGAGGCGATCCAACGACTCGGGGGGGCAACGGCAACGAGTATGCTGATTAAAGCAAGGCAGATTCCAGTGATGCTTACGGGGTCCATGTCGTGAAGGGCTGAGTGTTAACTGTAGGAGGACTATAGCCTGGATAGTTCTGCGATTCGATAGGACGAAGGGAGGTTTTTTACAGACAATAATCTTCCATATGACCCTGGGACAAAAAATCGTCTCAGGCGTTATTAGGATGGGCGGTGATGCCGCTGTCTGAGTACTGCTGCCTAAGTACCGACAACCTGCTTTTCAGGGAGTCCTTGTCTGCATAGGCGCCGTGTAACCACCTTGTCCCGGTGCTGCTGTAGGCGGTTCTTCCGTGGAGGACTCGAGTGTTGTCCACGACAAAGAGTTCATTGGGATTGAGTTTGAAGGTTACTGCCAGCTGGGGGTCTTCGAGAATCTGTCCGAAACGTCGGTAGGCGCGATAGTAGTCCTCCATTTTGGCGAAAGGAATATCCCGTAGGGTGTGGCAGGATCGATTGTTGAATCGTATGCCTGTGACCTGTCCCTGGGGAGTGCAAGCGATCATAGGTTTGCTGGTATGCAGATGAATGTCGTTGGATTGTTGATAATCGAAGCGAGCGTGGAAGGTGGAGAGTAATTCGAAATAGTCTGGTGACTCTTTGCGCAATATCTCCACGGCACGAAAGCTGTCCACCACGATGGAATCGCCTCCATCCGCCTCATTTTGTAAACAGCCCAGGATTTGAAGGGTAGGTACAGGGTCTCGATAGGGGTTATCCGTGTGGACCTGAAGTCCCTGACCGGTATAGGCGAGGTTCACCGGGTTGGTTTCGGTTCTGACTTCAAACACTTGTCCATAGTTAGTCTCCCGAACATAACCCAAGAGTTTGATGGCCTCGAGTATAGGGTAATGATTGACATGAGACTGCGATGGCAAGCCGGACATGACCGCGAAACCCCGACGGTCGATGTGTTCCAGCCACTGTATTAAGCATTTTGGGTCTTCGGTGGCTTGTTGGAAGGTGGTTCTGGGGAGGTCGCCAGCAAGTTCACGGCCCCAGGTGATTATGTTTTCCGATAGCAGCGTGGGGTCGCCTACGTCATCGTATCGGTTAGCTTTTAACCAGTTCAGATCAATGTGGGTGTGTTTGTTGTCTGGTGAAAAGACGAATTCAATTTGGCTTTGCGGGTTCAGTGTGGCGGAACGGATGGCGGTGTCGGCCGGGATGTTTTGTAGGGTAATTAATTTCTGACCATTGCCGGGGTCTCTGGTGTCCGGATCCTGGCCGTTGTCCCGTAACCAAATGGCATGGTAGCGACTGTGTGTCCCGTCATTCCTCCCATCATTCCAGTGGATTGTGAGTACATTGCCTGAATTCTGGATTTCCAGTTTTGGAGTATCCGCAGAGGTTCCGTTGCTGAATTCATTGGAGCTGAGGGCACGGGGTTTTTGTGTCATCGGTGTCATCCGGTCAATCTGGGCAGAGTTATGGTTTAAACCAGGGAGACTGATCATGGGCCGCATCAAGTTTGGTTCGTCAATCTGGCCCATGGGCTAAACCTGAGATACTTTAGTGCAGCTGGGCTCATAAAACCAGAGAGGGTTTTTGTTTATTTCGATGTATTGGAGATTGTTCGGTGGCGTTTCGTGATCCAGAGTGGGCTAATTCAAACGTAAAGGAGGATACGGCATTGCTTTTGGATGCTGATGCGATGGTGATTAAGTTAGTGTGGTTAGGGGTTGGAAAACGAGAAAAGTAGATTTCTGAAGATAGTCACTGTCATTGTTGGTATGTATCCCCGCAGGGAACTGCTGGAACGAGGAGTGTAGGTAGGGGTAAATTTGATAGTATGGATATCGGGGAATGAGGCTGACTCAGATTGAATCTGAGTCAGCTGTTGCCTGTGTTACCCATTACCCATCTCGTTGGCTACTATTCATGTTTCAGGGCAATGGTTTTAGTTCAACTCCTGAGTAGTTTCTGATCAGGTGCGAAGGAGATCATTCCATCCCAAAGGGTTTGCTGGACTCATCGAACACTTCTTCGGTGGATAGCCCGATGTCCTTTTGTAGTCTCCTATCCAGATTCGCCAGCGCCCTGCGTTGCTTGCTGCGTCGGTGCCAGGTTAACACGACGTGTCCCATACGCGTTATTAAATTGATGAAACCGGACAGGTTAGGGGAAGTTGGCGTGGAATGGGTTAACGCCAACGAGAATGACTCTTTGTATGAATTGAAATAATTTGACATAATAATTTCTCTGTTAGCTTGTTGATCGACAAGAAATCTGTTTTAGTTCAAATTTGATCTGAAATTAATTTAGATTTAGCTTGTGATGGATAATGTAAAGCCATTTTCAGCTGCTAACAAACGATGATTTTTAATATTTCACATTAGAAAAAATAATCCATAGTGAACCATAAACTTCCACCATTAACGACTTTACGAGTGTTTAAGGCGGCGGCTCATTCCTTGAGCTTTACTGAGGCAGCTAAAGAGTTGAATGTGACTCAGGCCGCTGTTAGTCATCAAATCAAGTCCCTTGAAACTTTTCTTGATCATCCACTCTTTAAACGGGGTAATCGCTCCCTGGAGTTAACTCCGGGTGGAAGCAAACTACTGCCTTATGTGGATCAGGCATTTTCGGTGCTGCAATCCGGGATTGAAGCGATAATGGAAGACGAAAATAAAAATACGTTGACGGTGACGGTTTTGCCTTCCTTTGCGTCACGCTGGCTGGTGCCAAGACTGGGGTTATTCATCAAAGCTCACCCAGATATCGATTTTCGTCTCGCACCTTCCCGAGGTCTGACAAATTTCAAGCGGGAGAAAATTGATCTGGCAATCCGATACGGGTCGGGGCAGTACACTGGATTGCATAGTATTCATCTGCTGGATGAAAGCATCTATCCGGTGTGTTCGCCAAAAATCATGGCAGGGCCTCATCCGTTAAGCTGCTCTTCTGATTTAAAGCACCATGTTTTACTTCATGACGAAGGACATGGTGATTGGCGAAAGTGGTTGCTCGCTGCCAAGGCGGATGGCGTTGATGCCAGTAAAGGCCCGGTTTACACCGACTCAAGTATGGCGGTGCAGTCAGCCATCGAGGGCGATGGAGTTGCTCTGGCGCGTAGCCAATTGGTTAAGAGCGATATCCATCGAGGATTATTGGTAAAACCATTCGATATTGTTCAACCATCCAGATTTGCTTATTATTTGGTTTATCCGGATGATCAGCCCGCTACTCTAGCTATGCTGGCTTTTATGGAGTGGATTCAGGAGCAGGTCAATGAGGAATCCCAATACGAGGATCGGACCTGATTGATTCCTGTTTTTGGTTGGAACCACTTCGGTTGTCTAAATATGGGCTTGAATACAGATGTGAATATGAGTTTGAACATGGTTTTGAATATTCTATTTTGAATGCTCCATTTTTAGTACTCTGCTTTTTTAAATGTGTTTTGTGTTTTCGGTTTACTCCGCTATTTTTGATCCTATTAATTTTTAATTCCAATGACTGATTCGATAATCGATAATATTCTGGAGCTCGCGGCTTCACATGGCCTGGTCGCAAGGGGAGGTTTTGTCTTTGATGATGTCGGTGATATTCCCGAGGGGAAGCATTGGAAGTCAATGATGCTTTTTGGTAATACCGGATCTTCGTTGTGGGGTAATTTCTGTTCTTCCACTGAATATCTTGATGGTGAGCCCAACCCACTGGACAGGTGGAGCCTACGAATAGGAAATTCCATGGCCAGGGAGCTTGGTGGTAAAGCATTTTTTCCATTTGGTGGCCCACCTTTTCAGCCTTTTCTGGCTTGGGCAAAAAAATCAGAAGGACTTGAGTCCTCCAAATTAGGTATGCTGATCCATGAGGAATATGGACTCTGGCACGCATACCGATTTGCGATTGCCTTACCCCATGAATTAAAGCGCCATGAACTGGAAGGTCTGGGGGCGAAGAAAGAAACCCTAACGGATATTTGTGGACAATGCGTTGAACAACCGTGTCTGAAGAAATGTCCGGTTGATGCGTTTGGTGAACATGAATATAAGGTGGAGTCCTGCTATCACCACATCAGTACACCAGAAAACACCTGTATGAATAACGGCTGCGCAGCACGACGAGCCTGTCCGATTGGGGCAGACTTCCTATATGATAAATCCCATGCCCAGTTTCATATGAATCAGTTTCTATCCTCCATGAAACTAAGATTTATATCCTAGCTATGGGAGAGATTCGTATTTGGAACCTAACTGGCTTCTGGGGGTGACGCTTCTGAATAACTATGCTGCGCATCAGGACCCAGACGGGATATTTGAAGCTTTCGGATTCCTTTAAAATCCGGATTCTGGGTGTTTTTCGCCAGTTGTTTTTCGCTGGGTGTTTTCCATTAGTTGTTATTTGTTAAAAGCGCTTCCCAGAGTTTTTTTTTTAGCCTCCTCTTTCGGGCTCTTTGTTTTCAGAAAGGGTGTGATATTTGATGCCACTGGCCAAATGTAACTCCACCGAGTTTTTTTTAGTTTTTACTGATTCCTATCCACTATATTTAACAGCCCATAATCATGTCTTACCAATTAGGTATCGATACCGGTGGAACCTATACCGACGCGGTAATCGTTGATAATCAACGGAATGTTGTGGCGAAAAACAAAAGCCTAACAACCAGTTATGATCTGGCAATTGGCATTGGGAATTCTATTTCTAACCTGCCTCAGGAGTTGATGGGGGCAGTTAACCTGGTTGCCCTATCAACCACTTTGTCCACGAACTCCGTGGTTGAGGGCAGAGGATCTCCGGTAGCTATTCTGCTGCCAGGTTACAACGACACCCAGGTTTCAAAGAGCGGCCTTCTTGACATTCTTGACAGGGAACTCATCACGATTCTTGACGGCGGACATTCAGCCATGGGGCAGGAAAACATGCCTTTGAATGTGGAATATGCAAAGGAAAAAATCCTGGAGCAAAAAGATAAAGTATCGGCTTTTGCCATATCAGGTATGTTCGGTACCCGAAACTCGTCCCATGAAAAAATGTTAAGGGACCTGGTCATTGAGTTAACCGGCAAGCCCGTGGCCTGTGGTCATGAATTGGCATCGAGTTTGGGGGCTCCGCGAAGAGCGTTAACGGCAGCGTTAAATGCTCGAATGATTTTATATATTCAATCATTAATCAATTCGGTTAAACAGATTCTCGATGAGAAAGCGATTCGCGCTCCTCTTATGATTGTTAAGGGCGATGGATCCCTGGTAAATGCAGAAACCGCATTGCATCAACCTGTTGCCACGGTGTTGTCCGGGCCTGCTGCCAGCGTGGTGGGGGCCTGTGCGCTTAGTGGTGAACAGGATGCTATTGTGGTGGATATTGGCGGTACCACCACAGACATCGCCATTGTTACCGACGGGCAGCCAGAATTATGTGAGGGCGGGGCTCGCATTGGCGATTGGCAACCCATGGTGGAAGCCATCCGGGTTTTTTCCATTGGCCTTGGTGGAGATAGTGAGGTGCGTTTTAAGGCGAAAATGGACATTTCCCAACGTCGGGTAGTTCCCGTTAGTTTGTTGGCTTACCAGTATCCCTATGTGGTCAAGGCATTGGAAAGGCAGCTCGCTTCCTCTGCTAGTCCAAGAAACAATCGATTTGCATTACTGTTACAAAAAAATGAAGTACTCATTCGTAATTTGAATGAGACTGAACTCAGAGCATGGGAGGCCTTGCATAACGGCCCGATTGAACTCGAATCCCTGGTGGATACCGACCGGGGAATGCTAAGAGCTCTTGCCAGAATGGAACGATTAGGCCTGGTGATTTACAGCGGATTTACGCCTTCCGATGCAACCCATGTATTGGGCATGAGTGATCACTGGGACACCAATGCGGCTGAGTTGAGTGCAAAAATATGGGCTCGTCAGATGAGGCATCTTTATGGGTGTGGCAACTGGAAACAGGATGATGCCCTGGCCCCCTGTCAGGATGTCTTCGATCTAGTGACCCGGCAAATTAGCCAAAAGCTGATTGAAGCTGGATTGAATCAGCATGGTAAGTTGATGGATTCCCGATCATTAAATTTAACGCAATTATTGGCGGATATTGTTCTAAAAACCGGTGAAGCGAATAAAGTTAAGCCTTTGTTTGATTTACAGTTTGCCAATAATTACCCCATCGTAGCGGTGGGCGGTCCGGCTGGTGGTTACTTCCCCCAAGTCGCGAAACAGCTGAATGTGGAATTGCATTTGCCCCCCAATGCAGAGACTGCGAATGCCATCGGAGCGGTAATGGGAGCAGTGGTGCAAATTGCCCACGTGACAGTGAATCAGCCGGAGTTTGGAATTTTCTATGTCTTTCACAAAGATAATCCCATGAAGTTTGAAAACCTGGAAGTCGCTCTGGAAAAAGCGGTGAGTATTGCCAAAGAACAGGCCTATGCCATGGCTGTGGCGGCGGGGGCCTCTTCCATTGAAATTAAGTTAAAAGAAGATAGCAACCACGTCAAACATGACATCGATGGTGAACTGTTTGTGAGTACCACCGTTACTGCGGTTGCAACGGGTAGACCGAGTCAGGGCGTCGCGGAAGCGGCTTAGCTTAACTCAGCTTTTTTACCACTAACTTTTTAAGAACCCTACTGAAATATTAGAAAGTTTATTAGGTTTAATAGCAGGTTTTACTCTCAGTGAGCTAGACGATTTAGCTGTTCTATTGTTTGTTTGGCCATTTATCCAGATATTTATCCAAGCGTTCATCCTGCCTGATATTCAGGTCGACATCAATTTCTCATCAAATGGGCATTGGGTGAGATTTTCAAAGCCATCTTCGGTTACCAGAAGTTGATCTTCCAGTTTGATCCCGTCAGGGCCGCCGACTTCTCCTACATAAGCTTCGACGCAGAGCATCATGCCTGCCTCAAGTACGCCATCATAGCCTCGTTCCTCCCAGTCAATGGGGTATTTTATCGCAGGCCATTCATCGCATAAGCCGACGCCATGAAAACGAGACCCATAGCGTTGCTTGATGTAGATGTCTGGCAGTTGATGCCCCAGGTAGGACAGTTCTTTCAGTGTGACGCCGGGTCTAACCAGTTCCGCATTGGTCATAATGTGTTCATAGGCTACGGCATGCATGTCCTTTTGTCGTTGAGTTGGCTGCCCATCGCCAATGAACCAGGTACGGGAAATATCAGAACACATTCCATAGCAACCAATCAGATCCGTATCGAAGGCGAGAATTTCGTTATTCTGTAATATCCGTGGACCACATTCCTGGAACCACGGATTGGTTCTTGGCCCACTGGAAAGGATACGGGTTTCGATCCATTCTCCGCCGCGCTTAATGTTTTCTTTGTGTAATTCCGCCCAAATGTCATTTTCAGTTAGCCCGGGTTGGGTAAAATCCCGCATTTTCGCCACGGATTGTTCACAAGCCCACATGGCACACCGCATGGCTTTAATTTCGTCCGGGCCTTTTATGGCTCGGGTCATCTCCATAAGTTCTTCACCGTCGGCGACCTGAATACCGAGGTGGTCCGGAGCCCTTAGCCCCGCGATTTGAATTTTATCCACCGCCAATCTACGATTTTTACCGCATCTTTCCCGTAGTAAAGAATCGATTTGTCCGGCAAAAAGCTCGGCTTTTTCCTCGGTACGGGATCCGGTGGCGAAGTAGAAAAAGGACCCGCCACTACGGACTTCCTTGACCAGCGGGTTATAGGATGACATATAGTCATAGCCGCCGTATTCCCATAGCACCATATGGCCATCGGCAAGAATAAGACAGGCGCGAAACGGATTGTGGCTGGCCCACAATTGCATGTGGGTGGTATCCGTTGCGTAACGGATGCTTAACGGGTCATAGAGCAATACCCCGGCAAGCTCCCTTTGGTTGATTTGAGCAACCAGTCGATCTCGTCGAAATTGCCTCATGGCGGGGAGATCAGGACACTCTAATCCAGCCAACTGCCACTCATTATATGCAAGTTCGGTAGGCCCAATCTCAATACGGTCATTGTTGTCGGGCGTATTATCCGGCTTCATTGGAATTGGCTTTGATGGATCGATTTTTGGATTGCTGATCGATAATGGAGATTGAGGCATGGAATGAGCTCCGATAAGATTGGGGTGCTAACTCAAAATTGCACGCTATTGCACGCTGCAAGGCAGACTATATCCACAAACTGTAACAATGTGATAGTTTAAGGATGGGTTTTTGCATGGACCATTTGTATGGACTATTTACGTAGACTATTAATATGAACCTGCTTATGGGGTTTTTGTAAAAAGCGTTAGTGTTATCCGATTAGGGAGCGATTAGTGAGATTGAGAGGTGATGGTTTATCAATATTCCAATCGTTTATTAATACTATACTCCAAGATAGCGGGTTCGTAATTCCGGTGACCGGGTAAGTTGATCCGAAGTTCCCTGCCACACGGTTTTCCCTTTTTCGATAATATAATGTTGATCGGCAATTCGGGTTAAGGCATCGAGGTTTTTGTCTATGAGTAAAATCGTCAGCCCGGATTGTTTTAGTTCCGAAAGCCTGAGCCAGATTTGCTCTCTTATCAGAGGAGCGAGGCCCTCGGTAGCCTCGTCCAGAATCAGCAATTGAGGATTGAGCATCAACGCTCTTCCAATGGCGAGCATTTGTTGTTCTCCACCAGAAAGCTGATTTCCCATGTTGTCCAGCTTATCTTTCAGGGCAGGGAAAAACTCAAGCACACTTTCCAGCGTCCAGGTTTTTTTTGACTGGGAAAAGTTAGCTGCGGTGGCGATTAGGTTTTCTCTAACCGTCAGGTTGGGAAAAATCTGTCGACCTTCAGGCACAAGACCGATTCCTTTTTGCGCTATCTGGTAAGACGGAAGCCCTCGGATTTCATCCCCAAGAAATCTAATTGCCCCTTTTTCGCTCGGAACAATGCCCATGATGGAATTTATCGTGGTGGTTTTACCCATGCCGTTTCGGCCGATCAACGTGGTAACCGTCCCTTTCTCAACGGTCATGGCCAGCCCGAATAGCGCTTGACTGGTCCCATAATAGGTATTGAGGTCTTCTATTTCCAGCATCAGCAGGAGTTTCCTCCAAGATAAGCAGACTGGACCTGAGGGTCTGAGCGAATATTGGCAGGTTCGTCTGATGCAATAACAGAACCGCTGACCAGCACCGAAATGGTGTCCGCCAGCTGAAATACCGCGTCCATGTCATGCTCAATGAGCAAGATGGCTTTGTCCTGGGAAATGGTTCCAAGCAAGCCGGTAATTTTTTCGGATTCAGCATGCCCCATGCCTGCCATGGGTTCATCCAATAACAATAATCGAGGTTGCATGGCGAGGGCCATGGCCAGTTCGAGTTGTCGTTGTTCGCCGTGGGAGATATCCGATGCGGGTTTGTATCTTTGATCCCACAGGCCTACCTGTTGAAGCACTGTAATCGCTTGTTCCTCAATGTCTTTATTCTGACTGGCGGGTTTCCAGAATTGATAGGCATGTCTTTCCCTTCCTCGAGCTGATAGCATGACATTTTCCAATAATGTCATGGGTAGAATAATGCTGGTAATCTGAAAAGAGCGAGCAAGTCCCTGTTTCGCTCTTTGCTCCACACTTTCTTTGGTAATGTCTTTTTGTGCGAAAGAAATGGTGCCTTTATCCGGGGTGAGGTCTCCGGACAACAATGAAATCAGCGTGGTTTTGCCAGCTCCATTGGGTCCAATGATGGCGTGGATTGTATTGTCAGCTACAGATAAACTGATGTCATTAACGGCTTTGACGCCACCAAAGCTTTTCACGAGCCCATTGGTCGAAAGCAATATGGATTCTTTGTTTGTCATCGTCTTTCCCCAAACAAAGCAGTGATTAATCCGTTAATACCGCCTTTTCCAAAAAGAACCAGAGCAATGAGCATCAGGCCAAAAATAAAATGCCAGTAAACCGTAATGCCAGACAACCATTCCTCAAAGAAGATGAATAACATGGAACCGATCAGGGGGCCAAAAAGCGAATTCACTCCACCGATAACGATCATGAAGATTAGCTCTCCGGAGTGAGTCCAGTCCATCATTTCAGGGCTGATAAAACTGGTGAAATTTCCGAGAAAGACGCCGGCGATGCCGCATAGGATGCCGGATATAACATAACAAACGAGGCGATATCGATAGGTGTTATACCCCAGGGATCGCATGCGTTCTTCATTGTGTTTACTGCCAATAATTACTCGACCAAATGGTGCCTGAATGAGGCGGTGGACTAATAGCAGAGATCCAAGCAGGGTGAGATAAATGCAATAGTACAGATTGGTGTTATTTTCAGTGTCAAACAGACCGGGAAATTCGCTGCGTAGCTCGATGACTAGTCCATCATCACCGCCGTATTCTTCCAGGCTGACAAAGGTGAAATAAAGCATCTGGGTGAAGGCCAGGGTGATCATAATGAAATACACCCCTTTGGTTCTAAGACTAATTATTCCAGAAAGAAAGGCGAAAATACCGCTTAGTACAATGGCCAGCGCCAGATGCACAAAACCATTGTATATCTCGTAGTAAGCTGGGATACCGACGCAATAGGCTCCGATTCCAAGATAGGCTGCATGCCCCATACTGATCATGCCGCCGTAGCCGAGAATGAGATTCAGGCTCAATGCAGCAATACCCAGGATCAGCATGCGGCTCAATAAATCAAGATAAAACGGTTCGTTGATTAGTGACAGAAAAGGCGGAGCGAACCCGAGTAATACGATGATCCCCAGATAAACCGTAGTGGATCCAGACACTTTTCCCCAGGACTTCCCCTGTGTGTCCCGATCTGGTTCCTGAGGGGGATTGGTTTGGCTACCCGTCATTCTGGTCTATCACCGTGGTCTGTCATGTTGGTCTGTCACACTATGGGATGGATACGATATGTGGTAGTGGCTTTTTGTGGGTTAGCTTTTTGTCGCGGGTGGAAATAGTCCTCTCGGGCGAAACGCGAGAATGGCTGCCATCAATATGTATACCATCATTGCAGACAACGCAGGGGCTGCTGTCTCTGCATAGTTGGCAGGCATGGAGAGCTTGAGAAAATCATCCAGATAAGATCGACCAAGGGTGTCGATCAGGCCGATGAGCAAGGCACCATAGAATGCGCCCTTGACTGAGCCGATGCCGCCCACAATGACGACCACAAAGGCGATGATGATAATTTCGTTGCCCATTCCCACACTAGCCTCGGTAATCGGGGCGATTAGCATTCCAGCGAATCCTGCCATGGCTGCACCGATGGCAAAAACAATCATATACAGTCGATCGATATTTATCCCAAGGGCGGTGACCATAACCCGATTGGATGCTCCCGCTCGAATCAGCATCCCCAGGTGGGTTTTATTGACCAGTAAGTATAATCCTCCCGCTACCAGTAATCCTGCGATGATAATGACGAATCGATAGGTTGGAATCACGATGTCGCCCATATTGACCTGCCCATCCAGAGCGGGAGGAAGGGGAATTGTCATTCCCTCGGCGCCCCAGAAAAAATGCACGGCTGTATCAAAGCAAAGAATGAGCCCAAAGGTCACCAGAACGTGATCAAGATGGTCATTTCGATAGAGCCTGCGTGCCAGTAGGGCTTCCACCAAAGCGCCAACGATCAGAACCCCGATCAGGGAGATGACTACACCCAGTATGAGAGACCCCGTTAGGTTGGTAATTGACGCACAAAAATAGGCCCCGATCATATAAAACGAACCGTGGGACAGGTTGATAAAATCCATAATGCCAAAGATCAGGGTCAAACCAGCGGCGAGTAAAAACAATAACAAGCCGAGCTGGAGCCCATTTAGACACTGAATGATCAGGAGGTCCCAGTTCATTTTTCTGGTTTCAGATTAAAAGGGGTATATGGTAGAAAGTGAAAAATGCATGTCAGGTGAAACTTTTTTTCACCTGACATGCATTAAATATATAGTAACGATGACTATGCGATAGATCGTACCCTCCGGCTTCCGCTACAGTTTACATTCTGCGGCATAGGGGTCCTGATGATTTTCGAGTACGGTGCTGACAATCTTGCTGGTCCAATTACCGTCCGCATCTTCGACAACTTCCCTTAAGTAGAAATTTTGAATGGGAAAGTGATTGTTTCCATAGGTATATTTACCACGGACCGAATCAAAGTTAGCCTGTTTCATCGCTGAACGGACGGCATCCATGTCATCAACATTTCCACCGGCGCCTTCGACTCCGCTGTTGATTAACATAATGGAGTCATAGGCCTGGGCGGCATAGAAGGAAGGGTATTTTCCATACTTTTCACGGAACCCGCTGACGAATTTCCTGTTTCCAGGAGTATCCAGGTCGGGAGACCAAAACATGGTGTTTCTGGAGCCTAATACACCTTCCATGTTCGCACCTTGCAGCTTAGGCAGTGCAATCGAGTCCACGGTGAAAACGGTGTATAGCGGCAGACTTTCCACTAAACCAGCTTGCTGATATTGCTTCATGAACGCGCCACCTGCTTTGCCTGGGTAGAAGACAAATAGTCCCTCTGCGCCCGATGCCTTGGCTTTGGCAAGCTCCGCAGAAAAATCCAGTTGGGCATCTTTACCCCATTTTGTGAGGCCTTTGCCAGCAATCTCACCTTTGAAAGTTCGTTCAACACCCGCGACCATGTTTTTTCCGGCTGCGTAATTTGGCGCCATTACATAAAGCGACTTTACGTTTTGCTGGTTCAATACTTCGCCCATCGCCATGGGAGTTTGGTCATTCTGCCAGGAGGTGGAGAAAAAATTCTCATGGCATAACTTGCCGGCGAGCTTTGATGGTCCGGCGTTCGCGCTGATCAGGAACTTCCCTGCATCAAGAGCTGACTTTCTTGAAGCCAGTAATACATGGGACCAAATAAAACCGGTAACAAAATCGACATCATCCTGTTTGACTAATTTGTCGGTCTTTTGTTTGCCAATTTCGGGTTTAAAACCATCGTCTTCGAAGAATATTTCGATGTCCTTGCCCGCCATTTTGGCGCCCAGATGGTCCACGGCAAGATTGACCGCATCTTGCATGTCCTTTCCAATGACCCCGGCCGGAGTAGTCAGGGTGGTGACAAAGCCAATTTTGACGCTGTCTGTGTAGGCATTACTGCATAAAAGTAAGCCAGCACATGCCAGTGCTGTGCCTATTTTTCTCATTGGTTTCGGTTTTGGTTTCGTTTTCATATTGTTTTTCCTCAGCCGCCAATTCAAAGTCGAATGGCTGGTTTTATATTGTTTTATGACTCTTTCTTATGACATTTTTTATGCCAGGGTCCGGATAAGAACTCATTAGTTCAGGTGTGCCGGGATGTAGTGTAAGAGTAAGTAACCATTCGAGTCTACACCCTTTGTGGGAATAAGTTTTGAATTCCTGGCAAAAAACGCGCCGCCCCGGAATGGGGGCTGCACAGTTGGGTTTCAGTTAGATTTGTACATATTCGCGCTTAAAGGGAACGACGTCTATGTCGAGTTCAGTATCGAACTCCTGGGCAAAACGATGTCCATGATAAACCGCTGCTGCGATGGTTGAAGGAGCGAGGCAGTCACCAATTCGTGTAACAGTAGTTAAGCCGATGTGATCTGCCTCTGGGGCGTTATTCGATGTTAAGTCAGTGTAAATTGTATTTTCGGGAATGCGGGATGTCACAAAAACCACTGCGTCCGCTGGGATCGATGATACTGAACTGGCATTTATCTTACTCAGAATTACTTCGTTGTCGCGTATTTCACTGATAGTGTGACGGCACAACATGTTGACCCCCAATGAAAATAGTCGCTGCTCGATTCGATCCTGTTCCAGGGTGTTTTGGGTCCATAGTGCAACCATATGAGCAGGAGTGATCAGTGTCACTTCCGATCCTGCATTAGCCAGTTTTTCGGCAATCACACTGCCCATGTAGTAATGGTCATCATCATATACGATGACTCGATTTGTCTGGGGGAATGAATCGCCCATAACGTCATCTGGGCTAAATACAGGAACACTGTTGTCATGACCTATTGGCCGATGGTGTTCTCTGCCAACGCCGTCTTTTCGCCAGCTCGAACCCGTCGCCAGGGCAACATGCTGGATATTGAGTTCGCGGCTGAATTCAACTATCTGTTGGGGGTTAAGTGAACTATTAAGATGCATTTCCACTTCATTCAGTCGGGTTATCTGTCCCAGTCGATAATCCACCACTCGCTTCCATGCACTTAAGCCAGGCAATGCGCTTTCTCTTAATACTCGACCTCCTGCTTGCTCTGAGGCTTCTGCCAGCGTAACCGAATAGCCTCTGCGTCCCAGTGACATCGCGGCCTCCAGTCCTGCCGGACCGCCGCCCAGGATTAATATTCGCGCATCACTGGTTTTGGGTTTTATGATTTCAGGATGCCATTGTCGGCGATACTCTTCGCCCATGGTGGGATTTTGGGTACAGCGAATTGGCGTGATGGTTGAATCACCGGAAACGCAGATATTGCATCCAATGCACTCCCGAATGTCCTCCAGTTCTCCCCGTTCGATTTTGTTTGGCAAGTAAGGGTCTGCAATGGATGGCCGGGCAGCACCAATTAGATCCAGCACCCCTCGTTTTATTTGAGACACCATGGTATCCGGGGAGGTGAACCGACCCACCCCAACCACAGGTTTTGTCGTCACCTGCTTGACGAATGAAATGTATTCTTCCTGAAACCCTTCTTCACTAAAGCGTGATGTCTGGGAATCATTAGACCAGTCGCTGATATTGACATCCCAGAGATCGGGCAACTCCGCCAGCATTTCCACAATCTCTCTTCCTTCGGTGGCACTGACAATACCGTTGGAGCTTAACAATTCATCCACGGCTAATCGAATAGCAATGCCGCATTTATCTCCGACGGCTTCCCTGGTGTCAATTAATAGCTCCTTAAGGAACCTCGCACGGTTTTCCAATGATCCTCCATATTCATCGGTACGCTGATTGTGTCTTGGACTCAGAAAGTGAAAAGGTAATGACAGGTCATGTCCGGCATACACATAAACAATATCGAATCCGCAGTCCCTTGCTCTGACTGCGGCGTTTCGATGCATGGTGCGAACATCGGCAATGTCTTTCTTTGACATCCCATAAGCCTGGTTAGGGTCGTAACTGTGAACCACCAGATCCGACACTCCCATCACGGGTAGTCGGCTGTAGCGATTTGCTCCATCATGTCCCTGGTGAACCAGCTCAATAGCGGCCAGGGCGTTGTGCTCATGAATGGCATCCGTACTTAGCTGGAGTCGCTTCATGTCTTCGTCGTCCCAAAGGCGAGCCTCAATGTAAGGTGATACGTCAGAGGTGGGGTGAATTTCACATTCTTCTGTGGATATTACGGACCACCCTCCCTGGGCCTTAACCCCTCGAGCTGCGGCAATGGACCTGGGATAGGTATGTCCCATGCCATTGCAGTGAGGTACCTGGTAGAATCGATTTTTCGTGGTTACCGGGCCGATTTTTACCGGCTCGAATAAAATGTCGTATCTCGGGTCTCTAGGCATTTTTGTTTTTATTAGTGATTATTAAATGACGATTGCTAGTGATGACAATGGCTAAAAGGTACCTATAGATACCATGTTGTTTCAGGTTTTCCGGATTCAACAAAGGCTTCATATTCACGAATCTTGCAGCTGGCATAGGCGTTCAGATAATCCTGCCCCAAATAGGATGCAAGCCGCTTACTTTGCTTTAGTTTCATGACTGCATCGGGAATTCAAAGGTAGATTCGGGTCTGAAACTTCACCGGCATTGCCCTCGTTCGGTTCACCGGGCTCTATCTGGTTGACAATGCCATCATGAATAGATGCGAGCAAGGTCGCTAAAACCAGATAGGGGTTGGCATCCGCTCCGGAAACGCGATGTTCGAGACGCCGAGCAGCTCCGGGACTTTTGGGGACCCTGATGGCGACGGATCGATTTTCGTATCCCCAGCTAGGGGTAACCGGGACAAAGATATTCGGTACATACCGGTGGTAGGAGTTTGCATTAGGAGCAAAGATTGCCATGGAGTCCGCCATATTGAGTTTTAGTCCTCCAATGCTGTGGAACAGCAGGTCGGTACCACATTTCGATGTCCCGTACTGGCCACCTCCATCAAATACGTTTTCTCCTTTCTCATTGACCAGACTGATGTGCAGATGTAAGCCACTACCAGCATTGTCGAGGTAGGGCTTAGCCATAAACGTACCCTGATATCCGTGTTTTCTTGCGATACTCTGTACCGCCCGACGAAACAACACACAATGGTCTGCTGCCCGTAACGGATTGTTAGTATGTTGAAGATTTATTTCAAATTGACCCGGTGCGTATTCCCCGGAAATTGCCCCGGTAGTCACTCCTTGTCGCAGGCAGGTTTGGGTTACTTCGTCCAGATACAGACTGAAATCTTCGACATCATCCATACTATAAACCTGGGTCGCATCAGTGCGCTGTCCTGTTAGGGGAGATTTTGGAGGAACAAGTTCATTGTTAGCATCCCGAACAGGATCAAGCAGATAGAACTCCAATTCGAAGGCAACCACCGGAGATAGTCCAATTTCCTTGAATCTATCCAATACCCTGGCAAGGACATTTCGGGGTTCGTAGTAATAAGGTTCTCCATCAAGGCTTTGCAGAGATAACATGACCTGAGCAGTGGGAATTTGTGTCCAGCTCGCAGGCGTCAATGTACCCGGTATGGGAATGCCCAATTCGTCTGGGTCACCGTCTGAGAAGCCCATGCCTTCGGGATCCATGGATTCTCCCGTCACAGCGAGCAGAAAGCATGAACCAGGAGTCATCATCCCTGATTCAAAAACTTTCTTCGCCCGGGCAATAGGATATCGCTTACCACGAATGACATTGGATAAATCCGAATAAAAAACATCCAGGTACCGGGTATCCGGATAAGTCTGTAGAAACTCGTCTAGTTGATTGGCCAATGACAATGGAAGCTCCCCCAAAAAATTGGAGATCTGGTTAAAGAAAGAGAATAATTCTATGCGATTTCGAACAAAGCTGCTGCACCCATGCCGCCGCCAATACACATCGATACAACGACAAATTTGGCACCACGCCGTTTACCTTCCAGTAGTATATGTCCAGTCTGTCGGGCGCCGGTCATTCCGTAGGGATGCCCGATTGAAATTGCGCCGCCATTGACATTAAAAATGCCATTGTCAATTCCCAGATGGTCCCGACAGTATATGGTTTGGCAGGCGAAGGCTTCGTTGATTTCCCATAAATCAATATCGGTCATTTTCATCCCCGTGCGTTCCAGTAGTTTTGGGATCGCGTAAATAGGTCCTATTCCCATTTCTTCGGGTTCATTTCCAGCGACCGCCATTCCACGATAAATACCCAAAGGGGTGAGGCCACGCTTTTCTGCAAGGCGACCTTCCATGACAACGCAGGCAGAAGCGCCATCTGATAACTGACTGGCATTTCCGGCAGTGATCGAGCCACCTTCAATAACAGGATTGAGGTTATTCAGCACTTCCAGTGTGGTTTGCGGGCGGTTACCTTCGTCTTTGGAGAGTGTGACACTGTGATGACTGATTTCACCGGTTTCTTTGTCTTTCACCACTTTCGTTGCGTTGATTGCCACGACTTCATCATCAAACTTGCCATCGATCTGCGCCGCCGCTGTCCTCATTTGAGATTGCAAGGCGTATGCATCCTGAGCTTGTCGGGTAATTCCATATTTTTTAGTAATATTTTCAGCTGTTAATAACATGGGCATATAGGCACATTCCGCGTTATCGGTGACATTGGAATCTTTCTGTTCGCCTACCCATTCGAGGAACTGGTTTTGTACCGCGGAGACATTATCTTGTCCACCAGCTACCACGATATTCATATTGTCGACAATAATTTGCTTTGCAGCAGTTGCTATTGCCATTAATCCAGATGAGCATTGACGATCAATGGTTTGTGCAGATACCGAAAATGGAAGGCCTGCGGCAAGGGATGCATTTCGAGCAATATTCATACCAGCCGTACCAGCATTTAATACTGAACCGATGATTACATCATCGATAGTCTCTTCCTCGACACCGGAACGATCGACTGCATGACGAATGGCGTGGGCTGTCATGGTGGGAGACTTAATATTATTTAGCGAGCCTCTAAAAGCCAGACCGATGGGGGTGCGTGCGGTTGAGACGATAACGGCATCTTTCATATTTATACCTATTTCAAAGTGTGGGATATGTAGTCGGCGAGCTTTTCGCCTCGGGATACCAGGGTTTCCAACAATAGAGCGGGATGAAACCATATCGCACCATAATCGCCAAGACTGTGTTGGTAATGGCGCATTCCTGCCAGCACTTTGTCCAGGCCAATTTCATCGGCATAATGTAGCGGCCCTCCGCGCCAATTAGGAAAGCCGTATCCATTTACCCAAACAATGTCACAATCACCTGATCGATAGGCGATTCCTTCCTGGAGAATTTCCACCGCTTCATTAATCAGAGGATAGAGGCATCTTTGCAGAATCTCATCATCGGAAATTTCACGGCGCTGTATTCCATGCTCCAAAGCGAGCATCTCACATATCGAGTTAATTTCCGGGTCGCTGATTCTATCCCGCCCTTGATAGTAGTAGTGGCCCCTGCCAGTTTTTTGTCCATATCGGCCCAGTTCGTACAGCTTATCCTGAATCACATGATAAGTAGGGTCATGGCTAATTTGATCCCGTCGGGATTCACGAATACAATAACCGACATCAATACCTGCCAGGTCGGATACCGATGGGATCCCCATGGCCATGCCGAAATCAGTCAGCACCCGGTCAACCTGCTCCGGTGTGGCACCTTCGAGCAACAATCTTGAACCTTCCCGAAAATAAGGTTCAAGCATCCGATTACCAACAAAACCATAACAGACCCCAACAACAACTGGCACCTTGTGAATTCGTTTCGCCAGTTTTAAAGCTGTTTTTATCACCTCTGCCGCGGTGTTCCTACCACGCACAATTTCCAGCAGACGCATGATGTTGGCAGGGCTAAAAAAATGTAAACCAATGACGTCAGATTTCCGATCAGTCACTTGGGCAATTTCATTCAGGTCCAGGGTTGATGTGTTAGAAGCGAGAATTGCACCTTGCTTACAAATTTTGCTCAGTCGCTTAAAGATTGTCTTTTTAATTTCCATGTCTTCGAAAGCCGCCTCAATGACCAGATCAACTTCGGCTAATGCAGAATACTCCAGCACCCCAGTCAACGACGATTTCAATTGCAGCGCTTTGTCTGCATCCATGCGGCCTTTAGCAACCAGGCGGTCATAATGATCAGTGATACGGGATACGCCTTTACCAAGAGCCTCGTCTGACATCTCAAGTAAAGTGACGGGTAGGCCTCCATCAAGGCAGGCTATGGCAATACCTGTGCCCATGGTGCCGGCGCCAATGATCGCAACTGACTGAATCTCCCGGGTCTGGGTGCTGGAATTTAATCCTGGAATTTTTGTGGCCTCTCTTTCGGCGAAAAATAAATGGTTCAGTGCACGGGCCTGGGGAGTTTCCAGGATTTTTGCAAACGACAGTTTGTCTTGCTGAATTGCATTAATCAGCGGTAGTTGCGTCGATAACTCAATTGAGTTAAGGCAAAATTCATGGGCGACATGGCCCTTGAATTTGGTTGCCATGGATTCATGAATATCGCTAAAATAATTGTCTGGGATATCGTTCATATTAACTTGCCGGTCCTTGCACTTGCGCAATGGAGCCTGGGTCTCAAGTAACTCCGAAACATAGGAAATTGATAACTCCAACAGATTAGCTGTCCCATCAATTACCCGGTCTAGCAATCCGCAAGCAAGCGCCCGCTCAGTGTCGATAGGATTTCCGGACAGGATCATCTCCACAGCAACCCTGAGTCCAGCGATACGCGGTAAGCGCTGAGTGCCCCCAGCACCAGGAAAAACACCGATTTTTATTTCTGGCAATCCCATTTTTGCGCCCTGGCTTGCAATTCGATAGTCACAGGCCAGGGCTATCTCAAAAGCGCCCCCCATTGCAAACCCATGAATGGACGAAACCACCGGCTTCTCAGAATTTTCAATGAGATCAATTAGGAAGTGTAAATCAGGCTCATCCCACAATCTCCCTGTTGCGAACTCTTCGATATCGGCCCCCGCTGAAAAAAGGGGCTGGTCGGAAATCAGTAATATCGCTTTTGCCTGATGGTCATTGAAAGCCCGCTGGAGTTGATTAACCAGATCGATACGTAATGCCTTTCCGAGCGCATTCACCGGCGGCGAGCTCATCGTCAGAACTGCAATGGACTGCTTTATTTCATAGTTGACCATCTTGAACTCCGTTTAGTTTTTGTTCGATTTCTGACCAGTCAGTAGCCTGAATGACTTTACAAATCCCCCCAGAGCAATCGGTCCAGGAAAAAATGGCAAAAAATGGATGATGATAGACCCGGGTTGCGTGTACCCGCCCAGAAGGATTCCAGACAGTGCTGCCCGCGTCCAGCTCTACCCAGGGCCCTTGATCAAATCTCCAGCCACTTGGGCCCGTTAAATTAAAATAGAGTTCCGGAGAATCGTGGTTATGATCCCGATAAAGCGTACAGCTGTCTAACATGAATAAACCAATTGAAAAATTCTCATCATAAAAAATACAGCCGTTTGGCCCGATCAACTCGGTATGCATGTTGCCGGAGATATACCCTTGGCCAACATCGTCTTCAAGGTCGTAATAATGGCCCGTATCAACTTTCCAGATGAGTTGCTCCTGAGTAGTTGCAATCATCCGGGCAAGGGATTGCAGTGAATCGTCGGTAATTGCTGCAATGGCTGATTTCAGCAATTCTTTACGCTCGTCGGGCAGGGTACCAACCATAGGATGTCGATGTCGATAGTGATCAAGATGTCGATCAATGCCAGCCAATACCAGATTGACCCCCTCTTCCTGTTGCTTTTGCTGCAAAAGGTTTCGAATTTCTGTCAGTAGATTTAGCCGGTTACACGGCGACTCAGATCCATGATCCATGCCCATCTTTTTTGGTTCCAGTGTTGAGTGTTTATTCAGAGGTATTTATATGTTTCGGTTTTATAAAAATAACAAAGTGACACCGGCCATCAACAATGACATCCGCCACCAGACCAATCGTTTTGCAAGAATTTCATGGAATATAACGATTAGGCCAATAGTGGATTGGGTGAAAGCGAGCAGGACGTCAAAAGGGTTTTTTGCCTGGATGTATTGGTTCGAGTTGCCTTTAGCCGATTTTCTTCCATTATACCGGCGGCGATAAAGGCTGCACCACATACTGGTGAGGTAATCGTGGACGATAATGGGACTAATGACCGAAGAATAGTGGTTTTAGGAGTGGTCAGGTAATGAGCAAATTATTCTACGCTGTGGACTTGATCAACATATTGGATTTCGGAATAAATCTATATTGTGATGTTACAGAATTATAAAAGAATTGGGTGTATGGGTAGTTGAAGAAAAGCCGCGTATCTGATTAATTTGAAGTTGCCAGAAATCGATTTAATCACGGGAGGACACACCACCCACAAGTAAGAATACCGTGGTTTCAATGGGCGATTGAGGGGCTGTTGCTGATCAATTAAGTATCAATCAGTTAGTTGATCTTTTTCGGACCGGCTAGCAGCAGTTGAGCCGATCAGCCTGGCTCATTAGCCTAGCTCGTTAGCTGGGCCATTAGCTGAGCCCATCAGATGTTGAAGCCGAGTTGGTGATCTGATCGACCATTATATTGCGGCTAGAGCAAATCGAAGAAGGGAAAGAAAAAGGCGGGGCGGTTGTTACGCGCAACGGCATATTTGATAGCCTTTGTCGGTATGTTACTTCAACTTGGGTATGTCGGTGCGTACTTATGGGTGTGTATTAAAGTGTTTTCAAATACTCAATCAATGCCCAGGCATCTTCTTTGCTATCACCCCAATCAAGCTTGTAGGCTTTACCGTTTAGCTCGATATCCGTGTCATGGCCAGCATTGCTAATGGCTGGTGAAGAACTGGTATTGTAAAGATATCCTTCTGTTTCATCCCAATTTTCCTGTTGCCATTTGAAGCCAACCAATTTCTTATCAAAGTCGAGTCGGCTCTTAACAAAAACTGTGGGGCGTTCGTCTGGAACCAGCATGTGGTAAAGCGTTGGGACAGAACCATTGTGAAGATAGGGGCCTTGGGCCCAGAGACCTGGCAACGGTAGTGCGTTGTAGCCGTTGTGTACCCTCGGTGGCAACATCACCTGTTTGCTTTGCCCTTCTAGCGAAACACCTCGATATTCGGCGCAAGGTTTTACTGTTTTACCGTCCATTTCGACGGTGGTCGTTGTTGAACAGTTCGCGTTACTGGCGAAGCTTTTCTGAGCTGCGACAGTAATGATCGTTCCGGCAATTTTTGCGCGTCCCATGTCTGTGCCCATTTGGGTATATACCATGCCGTTATTTGGCTGATGGCAGTCGGCACAATTTTCAGTGAATAGTTGCTGGCCTTTTTTTGCTAATTCCAGATCAACTTCATAGGGATAGATAGCGGGTGGTAAAAATTGTAGTAGCTTTTCGGAATGGGCAGATACACTGACATCGATATCGGGAAAGCCTAGTGTTACCTGCGCAGCGAGATTTTTGTAGATTGGCAAGGGAATATGTCCGTTCCATTGGCCACCGCCATTAATGAGTCGAGTCTTGTCTTCATTCCAGCGAGGGTCATGGGAATCCTGGTCCCACACGACCATAATGTCAGTGATACCGTGGCTTTGGGGCAGCGCCAGACCTGCGAACAGACGAGTCAGTGGTTTCGATTTCAAGCCCTGATAGGCGCTAGCGGCATTAAACCCAATGGCATCTTCCATACCTGCAAAGCCAGCACTGATGCGTTCTTTGATATCGGGATAGAATTTTTTCGCGATCGTTAGCCAACCCTCATACACCATTTCCTGATGGTTGATAAATTCGGTAATAAAGTTCGTGGCGCCTTGTCTAAATAGTACGATTTGTTTTGCTTCGTATTGGGCATCGAAGTGACGTTCATCATATCGGTAGTTGTTGTAAAAGTAATGCGGATCTTTTTGCTCATCCAGCGCTTTTAACAAGGCCGTGATAACTAGCTGATTCTTTTTGTCACGGTTCGTTTCATCGCCGTAAATTTTGTTTAGGGTTTGAACGATTCGTTGTCGGTATCCGATCACATTAAATTCTGAATTAGCTCCACCGTCCAGATATTCATAATTGCCATCTTCCAGGCGTACTCGGCCTACATGACAACCACCGCAGGTAAAGGAAGCATAGTCTATGTTAGCGCCAGGATCTTCTCTTACCAGACCGGTAAAACCTATGCCAAGCGGGAAGGGTGCACCCTTATTTCGTTCGTCGTAGAACAGCCCCATTACTGATAGGAAATTGTCTTCATCTCCCCAAAACTCAGGCGCTAATTTAGGTAGTAACTTCAAAATAATGAGTGGAATCCCCTGGGTTTGACTGACGGGGAAATGGGCAAAGTGATCGTAGTGAACTTTGTGTTTTGCCAGATGTTGGGCAATCTCTGCTTTACGTTGTTGTTGAGCCTGCTCCCAGTTATCCGGTACCTGGTGCACAAAGGCTGGAGGTTTTGGGGCCTGCAGGCGACTGTCAAACAAGCCGCTAGCTTTACCATAGAATACAAAAGTGATTATGGCTAAAGTACCAAGTACGAATGGTAGCGCACGCTTTAACATTTGTGACTCCGTGGTTAAAAACTGGGTTAAAAGCTGGATTAAAAACCGGGTTTAAAGGGTTTTTAGGTATTCAATAATGGCCAGGGCTCCGGTTTTGTCATCAGACCAATCTAGTTTATAAACGTGGCCGTTTTCTTCTATGTCTGTATCGTGACCAGAATTACTAAAGGATTGGAAGCTGGTGGTATCGAAGATATAACTATGTTCGCCTTCATAAGGTGTTGTCGGAGAGTCAGCCCAGGCGTAGCCAAGTTTCTCCTGGTCGTAGTCGAGTCGACTTTTAACAAAACTAGCCGGACGTTCGTTGGGTACCAACAGATGGTATACCGTGGGTATTGAACCGTTGTGCAAATAGGGTGCCTGTGCCCAAATGCCACTGAGAGGTCTTGCGTTGTAACCATGATGCTGTTTATTGGGAGAAATGATGAGATCCTTTTTTCCTTTAAGGGAAACACCATCAAACTCTGCACAGGGTTTAGTGGCCACACCGGTCATGTCAACGCTGGTGTCGGGTGAGCAGGTGTCATTGAAACTGCTGATACCCCCTCGCCTGATCAACCAGTTGACTACCTTGCTACGATCCAGATTAACGTTTAGATTGCTGTAGACTTTGCCGTTGTGAGGTTGATGACACTGGGCGCAGTTTTTAAGGAATAGATCTTCGCCCTGTTTGGCCAGAGCTATATCTACGTCGAATGGATAAACGCTGGCAGGTAATTTATCCAATAAGTCCACTGCAAATGCGGATACTCTAATGTCGGGGTCGGCCAAACCCAGCGTCATCTGTGCCGCGAGATTACGATACATCGGAATAGGGATATTACCATTCCATTGGCCACCACCATTAATTAGGCGCTTATGGGACTTGCCCCATTCTGCCTTGCGCTTATCCTGCTCCCATATCGACATGAAGTCGGTAATTCCTGGCGAGCCTGGCAAAATAATTGAGGCGAACCAGCGGGTAAAAAAGTTCTCTCGGAATGCATTGTAGGAGTTAACCGTAAAAATACCCGTGGCATCTGCCATGCCGGGAAAGCCTTCCAGTGAACGTGCCTGAAAACCCTTGTAATTCTTATCCAATAACGCAGCATAACCCGTGTAATTATCAGTTGCTCTTTTTGAAAAGTTGCCAATAAGCTCGGCAGCCCGTTCGGTAAATAGAGAAATTTGTGCTTTTTCGTAAGCCGCGTCAAAGTTAACCCACTGATTTCGATAATTTCGGTAAAAGAATGTGTCGCTGCTTGCCTTGGCTTCTTCCAGAGCACCCAGAAAGGCATCTATCAGAAGCTGTTGTTGTTTGAGTTTGTCAGTTTCACCGCCAATCACTTTTTGCAGGGTCTGGTAGACTTTTACCCGGTAAAGCACAATATTAAATTCAGTATTGACCCCACCATCCAGATAGACTACTTCGCCATTGGGTTTGGCTACACGGCCTATATGGCAGGCTCCACAAGTAAAGGAAGCGTAATCGACATTGGCGGATGGGTCTTCCTGGGCCAGCGCACTGATGCCTATGCCGCGTGGCATTGGATAGCCATTTTGTCTGGGGTCGTTAAATAGGCCTATAACATCCAAAAAGTTGTCTTCACTTCCCCAAATCCCGGGCGCAATCAGGGGCAGTAGTCTCAAAGCAATATAGGGAGTGCCATCGGTTTTGCTAAAAGCGAAGTCAGCAAACCAATCAAATGCCGCCTAGTGTTGCTGTACGTATTGGCCTCTCTAGTGCGTGAATCCTGGTATTCAGTCCAGTTGTCCGGAGTAGGTTTAACATAGGCCGGAGGAGATGGTGCTTCTAGCGGTTTCTCAGAACAAGCGGTGACTAAAGCTGCTGCGATTAGTAGAACAACAGGTTTGGTGATTGACCAATTATTCATATCTCTGATTTCTCATTCGTTTTATGTTGCACATGGAATTGCGAGACTAGTAGAACTGACAACTTCAGTGTCATAACATGGCAACACAGTTACTTCTGAAGCCAACCGATTATTTCCAGGCAAGCTGGTATTCTCCCGGGAATGGACCATCTTTATAGTCCATGGCTGACGTCGCGTGAATATCAGTACGTAGAAGTACCTGGCGTACCATTTCCGGAATCATGGCCATGCCGACGTATTTCCCCAGACAATCGTGCGAAGCGAAGCCATAGTTAAAATTATGGTACCAGTTGCGGTCCGTTTTGAATTCGTCTGGGTCTTGGTAACAATAGGGGTCGAACATCGCCGATTGAGTTAAAGTGAGAACATTGGTTCCTGCGGGGATCGTTGTTTCTCTGTCGGTACCTTTGGCAATGGTGTAGTCTTGGGGTAGCTGGCGGAACATATAAGGGCTGATAGGCACATAGCGCAGAGCTTCCCAAACCATGGCATCAATTTTGTCGGTGTCTTCCTGAGCAGAAGCGGCCTTTGCCTCCGCCAGGAGCTCAGGACGCTCGAGGAAAAATTGAATAACCTGAGCGACTGCAGTTGAGGTGGTTTCTACTGATCCAATTAACAGACCACCCGCATTGGTACCTATACGCGCCAAAGAAAAATCCACCTGTTCTGCAAACGTCGAACGCAACATGCGCTTGACAATGTCGTCTTTAAACTCGATGGGTTTTTTCTTAAAAATGATTCGAACCAGATTGATCACTTTGCGTGCCATTGCAAACAAACGATCCTTTATTTTTACCGTCAGCAATTTACGTACCATTAGTACGGCGATGTAGTCCACCAACTCCTTTGATGCTTTTGCGTGTTCGTTAATAATCTCGTCGTATTTTTCTTTAGAATTCAGATTGAATGGCTGGTTGTGAAAGGTGTTGTACTGATTCCAAAACGACCATCGGATTAGATTTTTTCGATTGATGCCATCTAGCCCAAAATACTCCTGTACCATGATCGCAGGCACCATTCGACAATAATTATTGACGATTTCAATATTGCCATCGGCCTTGCCTAAAATCTCCTGGGCAGCGTCCTTAATGATCTTTCTAACCCTTGGGATATCGTCCCGATTAAGCATACCTTGCATAATCGACTTTTCACGATAGTGTAGTGGGTCGTCATCGTGAGCCATAAGGTAACCCGGGCTCGTATCCGTCACCCCCATTTTGGGTTTATACAGGTCAACGGTGAAGATTTTGGGCATTTGCAGAGCGTCGCGAATATCCACAAATAGTGCTAATAGGGTACATTCTGGTGTCACCAGCACGGATCTTTGTTCTCTCAGTTGTTTGAAGAACGGAAGTGGTTCCGTCTTCATCCAATTCTGAACCAGAGGATATTTGTCTCCTTCTGCAGCGGCATCATACTCGGCTAAATAATCTTTGCTCATTACTTATTCCTCAGCGGTTAAAGTGTCTTGAGATATTCGATGAGATCCCAGCGCTGTGACTCTGTCAGCGCTCGCAACGTTTCGCCATTTTTCTGTGGCGTTCTGCCTGCTCCGTATTCATGTCCGGTATTCTTGTCGCCTCTACGTGAGGTGGTAAAGGGAGTACCATTGTAACCTTCGGAGCGGAAGCCAACTTTTACTGGATCAAATGCACGGCTACCTACCATAAAACGATCCGGTCGGTATTCACCTGACTCAGGGTCGTCCGGTTGTTTTTTTGGTAATAAGAGGTCATAGAGCGTGGGCACAGAACCATTGTGCAAGTAAGGTGCTGTTGCCCAGATACCATTTAGTGAGCGCCCTTTATATGCCAATAGAGAGTCATAGGGGTTGGACATAGTGTCCGGCTTATAGTTGCCGTTTTTAATGGTGTTGGGTATATCGTTTTCCGTTAAGGACATCACAAGTATGTAGAGGAGATCCAGCCAGCGTCTGATGAACATTTTGTCAGGATCCGGTGTCGCGATGACCCCTTTAGTTGCCGAGGTCAATATTTGGGCTACAGGTGCGTTTTCTTCAATAATGACTTTGCCAGTACTGTCAACTGATTGTACGGTGTGTTTAAAGTTGCCGGACTTCCCTGAATACTGTACACCGTTTTCGGCCATCGCTTCGTCCGTCTTGATGAGATCAATGCTAGACATATCAGCAACGATTAGGCGATCCCAGTTATTACGATCAACCACCTCATGACAGGACTGACAGTAGCGGGCATATATCAACTGACCACGCGTCGCTTTTTCCTGATCAATTTCACCCAGAATTTCTTGCGGCCATTCTGGCGATTTAAGCGTTTTTAGATGTGACTCTAAACGGTGTAAATTGGTTATATCGATGGATGATTTAAAGTTGATAACTTCGTTTTTATTTTTTTCATTGGTAAGAAATGCCGACAATGACGGAAGTTTGGGTTTGTATGATGTCCAATCCAGAGTCCCAAAGACACCGATCACTTCTCCCGCGTTACGTCCCAATGGACCGGGCCCGTAGTTATGTGCAATGCCATTCCATTGAACATAATCAGATTGGGCGATGTCCCATAAAAATGGGTAGCTTACTGGCGCATTGGCTTCATTGAATACTACATCGCGCACTCTGAGTAGCTCGCGCTGAGTTAAACCAGGATAACCGGGTTCGGTAGATATAAGGCGTTCAAGAACCTTACTAAACTGCTTATCGGTAATGATATTTTCACCAATACCATCCAGAACGTTTTTAATTTCAGCATCGGACAGGATGGGTCTACCATTCACGGTTCCCGTCGCGGTAGCCAGTTTCATCGCATTGGCTAGCTGCTCCTTATTAATTATGTGCTGTAACACACGGTTATATATACGACCGAATGCGTCCAGTCTTGCGTAACCATAATTAATATGACTATGGTTTATTGTGTTATAGAGCTGAATGACTCCCCGCCACTGTTGCAGGCTGTCTATAACCTCTTTTTCTTTTTTAAAATCGTTGTCCAATGCAAGAACATTTTTGACAAAACGCTGTTTCTTGTCTTCGTTTTTAAGCGTTGCTGTCATGGCTTTTTCCAGCGCGGTTAGGAAGGCCACCATGTCGGCCATCGCTGGACCGCCATCAATACGTATGGCTGTAGTTTTGCCGCTATCATCGGTGTAATTCACTTGACCAGTGTGGCAAGCAGCGCATGTGTAGCCGACGTAATCCTTACCTTGATAGGTATCTTTTACATAGCCTACAGGCAATCCGTCTGGGTTAAAGAATGTTGGTCCCTGGGGTAAGTAGCGGAACTTATCCATGTTCTTATTGGAACGCAGTAGCGCTTCAGAGCCCTCTTCTTCCAATACGATAAAAAGGTCATAAGGCATTAAATCTGAGCCTTGGGTAGTATTGTAGTACCACAGACTGTCTTCTTCGTCCCATCCCTGGTCAAGGTAAACAGGGGTGAGATAGCTTTCATCAAAGGCACCATTTTCAATGGCAATAGCGCCACGATCCGGATCATCATCCCAATTTTGATATATTTTGCCGATAGAAAGAGCGATAAACATTGAGATAGCAACTACCCCTAGCAATATCCAAAAATGTTGAACTAGGTAAAAGATGCCGGCAAGCAATTTCTGAAACAATGTAGCCATACTGGGTTCCTCGTTTAATGATGAAATATAACCGTTGTAGTACGGACTAAAATTTGCTTATTGTTAGCAAAAATCAGGTCTATTTTCCAAGACTTATCTCTCAGAGAATAATCATATTCTAATAAAATAGCCTTTATTCGCTATTTTATATCTCTTATTCGTTAGTAAATAACTTTTATTGATTTAAAAAACCTCCTACAGATTATTGAATAGTTTTTACTAATTAGCAACATTGTGCTGCTGGAATAGATGACCATCTGTTAGAGAATTTTGAGCGGAGCCCGGAAAACAGGCAGATAAGCCAGGGGGGCAAGGCCCAGTTGCACGAGGGCAGGACCGGTGACGGACACAGATGACACAAGCTGCGGGGACTTTCATTCCCAGTAGTGGAGACGCCGGTGCCAGTGCGGCGAGCAATAGAGTAGGCCGTAAGGTGATGATTAGTAGTTTTAGTGCGAAGAAAAACACAATCTACTAGAATGTCCATTATGAATAGCATTAACACTGATTTCATAACTGATACTGGCGTAACAGTTACACCGACGACAGTGCATATTGGCGCAGAAATAGGGGGCGTCGATCTGAGAAAACCGTTGACCGGTGATCAGGTTACCGTGATCCGGCAAGCTCTCAATCAGTGGAAAGTGGTATTCTTCCGTAATCAACCACTGGATCATCAACAACATATCAATTTTGGCAGGCAGTTCGGTGACCCCACCGTTGCCCATGTTGTCTTCGGAAGTGATGGGAAATACCCAGAAATTTATCCCATTACCAAACATCGTACCTCGTTCGCCAGTCGTCCTGCAGCCACGCGTATCTGGACAGACTGGCATACCGATATTACCGCCGCCGTTAATCCACCCTTTGGGCTCTATCCTTCGAGCAGTAACCATCCCTCCCTATGGCGGTGACACTCAGTGGACCAACATGGCTGCCGCTTATCGAGCTCTATCACCGACCATGCAGTCTTTCCTCGGCACACTTCGCGCCATACACCGATTCAAACGCGCAGACAGCGGTAAAGATGCCCAGGCCTATAATGAGAAAGTAAATAATAAGGCACTCATCTCAGAACATCCTCTGGTCACGGTGCACCCTGAAACCGGGGAGTATTGTTTATATACCAATTCAGAGTTTGTTCAGGAAATCGTCGGGCTAACCAAGGCGGAAAGTGATTTATTGCTCAATTATTTGTGGGAACATTGCATAAGACCAGAATTTACTGTGCGCTTTCATTGGCAGGCGGATAGCATCGCCTTTTGGGATAATCGCTCAACCCAACACCTTGCTATCCGTGATGTTTATGACACCGACTTCGACCGGGAGCTTTACCGTGTTACCCTGAATGGTGAGCGGCCCATTGGAGTCGATGGCAAGCCCTCGAAAAGCCTATCCGGTCAGCCAATTGGAACGATTAAAAAACCTTGAACGAATTGTGATTCCCGGTTATGGCTGCATACTGTTACTCCTAACTTCTACTCTTGAATAATTCCCCAGAAATCTCTTCATGTATCCATTAATCATTCCCGCCGTATTATTATTCGGAGGTTTCTACTTCCTTGGGAGAAATATCAGTTTTCTAAGGAATCAAATAAAGTTGGGAGCCTATCTGGAAACAAACCCAGCAGGAAAGCGATGGGTGAAACATTTTGGGCAGGAAAAAGCCATTGAATTGTTCAGAAGGTACTTCCTTCCTGTGGGTATCGTAATCGCCCTGGCTATGATTTGGGTAGGCTGTTGGGGAACGTATAAAGTGCTATTGCAATATCTTCAGAATTAACGAGCTAGGCTAGGGAGCTGATGATGAACAGGTTTGGGTGTCCTCAATGAAGGCCAGGAGAACCAAATAACACAAATTACATAACGCGAATTACATAATAGACATCAATAACTTCAGGGCGCCCACTTTCAAGACATTTACAGGTCAGGATATTTTCAGGAGGATATTTTCAGGACATCCACTCTAAAGACATCCGTTCCCAGGACACGGGTGCGGAACCGAGGATTAGGACAGATTTTACAGCCGGGAACGGTTTAATGATGAAGCTCAAGGTTAATCTGACTGACTGCGTTGGTTTGTGTTTACATAAAACATGGACACAAGTGCCAGGAGTGACATCACGACCAGCCCGATTGCCCCGATCATAAAATCCTGTGCCCCACCAATAGCCACTAAAACGCTTCCAGCAATGCCTCCCATGCCCATTTGCATCGCCCCTGCAATACCGGCACCGGTTCCAGCGTGTTGGCCGGAAGCAGCCACTGCACCTACCGTGGTATTGGCAACAATCAAACCATTGCTGAATCCAAACAGGCAGCCAGGAATCACCAGGGAAAGAATATGGGTCATCGCCATTGCGTCAAAAGTAAAAAAGCCAATGACTGCTAACAGGTTAAGGTAGCAGCCTAACAATGCTGCTCGCTCCAATCCCAGGTTGAGAAAATAATAGCGATTGAGGGCATTACCGATAATGTAGCAAAGCGGCGTCAATGAGAATGCAATACCGAATTCCATACTGCTGAATCCAAGGCTGTTGTACTGATAGGGCAACAGTCCGGTGAGAGAGAAAAACATTCCGGTTTGCATGGATGTTGTCACCGAAAACCCCAGAAACACTCTGTTTTTCAGAACCCCTCGATAGGCCTGCCACGCCGAGTGCGAACGCGTAACTGAACGATCAACCAGCGTTTCCCGTAACAGATGGAGTGAGGTTACCAAAGACAATAACCCGAATGCCGACATGATCAGCATCGCCCCTCGCCATCCCATATAGGTGACAACAAGCCCGCCTAGTGCCAGAGACAGCGCTGGGATGACGGCCATGATGGTTTGCACCAGCGACATGTAACGAGCTGCCTCAGACCGTTCAAAGCAATCATTTATGATAGCTCTGGCCATAGAGAAACAGGCGGCGGCTCCGATGCCCTGGATCACACGAAAACCGGTTGCCCAATCTATTTCACTAGCCAAATATCCACCAGCTGCACCCAGTGTGTAGAACAATGCCCCAGTCATCATTACTGGCCGTCTACCGATCCGATCTGACAGTCGACCGAAATATAATTGCCCAAGGGATATCGCGATTAAGTAGCCAGTGATAAGCAGCTGCACAGCATTACCGGTAGCATTGAATTGTTGTTTGATCAGCGGTAGTGCCGGACTCAGCAAGGTTATACCCATTACAGAAACCGCCGACACCAGGGCGAAATACCACAATGGCGGAGACCAGGAGGACTTTGAAGCAGAACTATCCATGAACAGGATTTAGACGAAATGAAGGGTAGAGTCGGACGATGGGGAACATTACCACAACAATGCTAATACTGGGGATATATACGGCACTGGCAAACCAATATTCGGGGAGTATGATAGATTCGTACAAGTGTCCTTCCCCAGGGCAACAAATTGATTTGCTCTGGTTATTCGGCAATATCAATTTGGGGTTCGAGAATAAATACTGGTACATGGCCATTGTTCGCTATTTCAACGGCTGTAGTGGGGTTGGTGTATGAGCGGAAAAAAGGGTCAAAGGGTAGTCAGCTTTTGGGACAGTTTTGCTCAGTAACTGGCTCAGATAGCTTTTAGCTCTTATACTCTGTGGGCATTCCAGCGCATACTCACTGATCTGATAACTCAACCTCACCTTACTAGTAACAATGGATCCTAAAGACCATCAAGAGAACCAACTCCTGTGAGAATCAAATCAGGCACTTTTCCTCCAACAGGTCTGGTATTGATCGCGGTTACGTCGATTCAACTAGGAGCCGGGATCGCTACGCACCTTTTTCCGGTATTGGGCGCAGAAGGCACAGTAGCGATCCGCATTATCTTCTCATCCCTTCTGCTTGGTTTGGCCGCCCGGGGTAGGGTCGGCACATTCGTTGGGACTCTGAAGCGAAATTGGGGCTTGCTTATCGGGTTCGGCCTATGTATCGCCGCGATGAATCTGTTTTTCTATCAGTCCATCGCCCGAATTCCCTTGGGGGCAGCGGTGGCATTTGAATTTATCGGTCCTTTGGGTGTCGCCGCATTTTCCTCAAAACGCTTGAGTCATTTTGCGTGGATAGCACTTGCAGCCCTCGGCATTGTGCTTTTGTCTCCCCTATCCGGAACGGATTTAGACACCCTCGGAATTGTTTTCGCATTATTGGCAGGAGGCGGATGGGCGCTATTCATTCTTCTTGCGGCGCGAGTAGGGGAGCGGGTGTCGGGGAATGATGGGTTGGTGATTGGTATGGCTGTCGCTGCGGTCACCATGGTTCCATTCGCCGTCCCGGTTATGACGGACCTCGTCTCCAACCCACTCATCCTCATCGCCAGCTTTGGCGTGGCTTTGCTCTCAACGACCATTCCATTCACACTGGAATTCGAAGCATTGAAGCGAATTCCCTCCCGGACCTACGGTATCCTGGTAAGCACGGAACCCGCCGTCGCAGCAGTAGTAGGCGCTTTGCTACTGGGAGAACGCATTGGAATCCAGGGGATGGTTGCCGTTGCCTGTGTTGTCATTGCCGCTATTGGCATCAGCGTATCAGACCAGAAGGACTAGTCTGCGAATTAGCCTGTTTCGGAAATACAGTCCAGAAGGTGTTTAGTTTGGATAAGTTTAGGAAAGTTTAGGACACCCATAATAGGAATATATATAAGTTTAGGACACCCACAAAATTATATAAAATTCAGAATTTGACAGGGTGGTTTCGAGTGGTAATTTTGGGACACCTATAAAATTCAAATGAATAAGTTTAGGACACCCATAAAATTCAAATGAAAAGAAGATTGCCAAATTATGGGCGCTTCCCTGATTTACATAATCTTTTCCAAAAAAACGGGATGAATTTATTTTTGATGGAGTGAAGCTATCCGGTTCATGGTGGCTGCATACGGGGCAATACGCGTCGTTAACTAGCACCCTACACGAGCTGGAATAGTGGTTTGTTTTTTATCGTGGGGTGGCATGAGCTAGTGTTCGATTCAGTTAGAATATTGAACTTACTTTACGCTGCAAGAAGGCATTATGGTTAGTAAGCAATTAATATTATTGCGGCATGCGACAGCAAGCTCTCAGGAGACGACGTCTCAGAATCCTGGTGGGACGGTTTTGAACGCCCTCTGAATGAACGAGGATTGTCCGAGGTCCGAAGGGTCGGTCGGTGGATGGCGAGTCAGATCGAGGAGCCGCAGCTTATTATCAGCTCATCCGCAAGACGGGCTCGCGAAACCATTGAACGGGTTTGCGAGGTGGCAGGGTGGAGTAGCGATTTACTGTCCTTGACGAGAAGTATGTATTTGGCAGATCCGGCTACGATTCATAAAATTATCGATGTGTATTTGAGGGATCGAGATCGAATAATGATTGTCGGGCACAATCCAGGTCTGGAGCTTGTGTTTCGAGATTATGATACTGACATGGTGCCCAGTGCCGGTGAGACCCTGATGAGCGTTGCGTCCATTGCCGTGATCTCCTTATCAGGTCCTTCTGATAGTGCATCGGGCAAATGGGATGCAAAAACCGAGCAATTGCTTCAAGTCGATGCTCTAGACTAGCATGGTCTTTTTGGGAAACCCTGGAAAAAATTGGGACACCCATAAAACTCGGATTAAAGGGAAGAACTGGGACACCCATAAAATTTCATAAAACTCGGGTTAAAAAGGGCACTGTCAAATTGTGGATGTCCTAGTTTAGCTAATGATAAAGAGGGATCGAGGAATGTCTTTGAACTGATTTGTTCAGAGGTTTTTCAGCAAATTAGGTAGGAAGGAGGCTGATGGATAGGGGCTGAAACCAGGTTGGTAAGGAAATTCATACGATCCACATGCTTTTGGGCATATGGATCGCATGAATAGGTCTTTATATCGGGTGTTCCTGACTAGTGGTTAGGAGCATTTTCTTAGACAGCGTCGGATACTGGGTTTTTGTCGTCGGCTAATTTGTAGGCGATCATCGATATTCTTGAACAGCACATACCACAACTCATCTTCAGTTTTCTCCAGCCCATCGATGTGTCGAACAGAAATGAGTGCATTTCTATGGGCACGGATAAATTCATCACCAAGATCCCTTTCAATATTATTGAGGGTTTCGTTCATGTAGTAGGTTTCCGTTGCGGTCTTGACCACGATATATTTATTCTCGGCTTTAAAGTAGCAGATCTCCTGAAGAGGAACGAGCTTTACCTTTCCTTTCATGCTGACAGCAATATGAGATCTATTTTCTGCCATGCCTGACTCGGTAAATCGGTTTTTGCTAAACCAGGTCGCTTTTTGCAGGGCCCGTTCGAGTCGTTCTGGCTGGATAGGTTTTACCAGGTAATCGATGGCGTCCGAATCGAATGCTTCGAGCGCTTGCTTACCGTTGGATGTTGTTAGAATCGTGGAAGAGAAGTAGGGGGCGGATGAGCAATGAAGAGAAACCTCAAATCCAGACATATCACCAAGGTCAGTCTCAGTCAAAATAACTTCAGGTTGATGAAATCTAAATAATCGTATTGCGTCGCTACCACTTGTCGATTCGAGAATAACTCCTCGTGGATTCATCTTGAGCAGTATTTTTTTGAGCTTTCGACGGTCTTTTGCGTCTCTATCAATAATCAAATATTTCATATTGGAAGGTATCCTGTAAATGGGTTATCAGGTAACCCCGGTCTAACGAACTAGGTGTATAAATATTAGTCCCGTAATGTGGGGAAAAGTTCGATAGCGATTAAGATGGTAATACAAATGGTCTATTTTGAGTAACATGGAGTACTAAATATTGGATGTAATTTTACCCGGTCAGATATCTATCCAACATCGCAATTCCGACATTAATTGCTAATCATGCCCCTATAAGCCTTGATTTCCTGATTATTATCCAATATGACTTTTATGCTGATTCTGGCCTGAGTCTCAGATTGATCAGGTAGAACAATCGCAATTGGCATCTCGTTCGGCATGGAGGTCTTCAACGAGGAGAAATAGAACTTCAAACCTTCTTTCTCCCGAGTATGATTAATGAGCAGCCATGAAAATGAGTTGCCGGGGGAGAATTCCAGCCCAGGGAAGAAACGTCGATAGTTCCCCGTGATTTTCTTTATTCTCCACAAATGATCAATTTCAAAGAAACAATCATTGGTGAGCTCTATATAGTCAGCCAGTCTATCACTGGTTTCAGCATGGCGTCGTTCGCTGTTGCTCAATGTTGAGACGTCAATGGCGATGACGCCAATTCCTGAGACTGTTCCAGCATGGAACGTGGGAAACTTCTGAACGAGCAGGGTTTGATTGGTTTCTGAGCCTGGAACAATGTCTATTTGGGTTTCAAGGGCTCGATTGGTGATGACAGTATTATCGTGGTTAGTAACGTGATCAGCGAATTCAGGGGGATAGATCTCATGGGGCTTCTTGCCAATGGTGTGGCCTTTTTTGAATCCGAAGTTTTTTCAAATTTTTCGCTGGTCGCAATGTAATAGCCATCCTTATCCTTGATATTGATATCCAGAAAAGGTGTGTTAAAAAAAGATTCATAAATCTGGACCTTGTGCCTTAATTCTTCTACTTCTGACACTACTTTTTCGATGTTGGTGAAATAAACGGTGACAATCGTTGCACCAATCTGATGTTCTGCAATGCAGTGCACGGGCAGGAAGTCACCAGAAACCGAGCGGTATTGGCAATCGTAGCTAATCGCTGTATGCTGGTTCATGACTTCCAGAAAATCTTTCCACGAATCAGGGGTTAGTGCGCTATCGATGTCGAATAAAGATATTTCGTTAAGTCGGCTATTTTTGGAGATGCCAAGCTGTTTTATCGCTTCATCATTCGCATACTGTAAGAAGCCTGCTTTATCTACATGTATGATATTCGCAGTGGTCGCTGAAGAAATGAAGCTGGATTCCTGCTTTGCTTCCTGATTTCCATGAACCAAATACAGTTGAGGTTTGGTTTTTGGGATTCTATTTTTCAAGGTTTGGAGTGTTTTTTTTATTTTTATATACACCCAATATACACGGGTATACGGGAGATTAAGAGTAGCATGATTCAGGCGATAGTCGTTGAGTAAAAATAACGTTGAGTAAAAACAACGATGCGGGAATCGGTCTGATGATCGGATTCTGTTTGTTCATGGTCATTTGTGATTCTATCGCAAAGTTTATGAGCAAGGAGATAGATGTACTTGTGATCGTCTGGTATCGGTATGTTTTTCACACAATAGGATTTGTTAGTTTTGCGGCGGTGATTCGCTTAAGAAAGCCCGAAGAGCGGTTAGTTGTTGGCAGCCACAAGCTGCAGTTTGCAAGAGGACTATTACTGATTCTATCAACGATGTCATTTTTTTACGCCATCGCTCAAATGCCTTTGGCTGAATCTTTAGCGTTACTGTACATTTTTCCAATTTTGTCCATTGTTTTTTCCATTTATTTCCTCAAGGAAAAAATAAATGGAAAACAATGGTTTGCGATTTTATTGGGCTTCGTTGGCATTGTTATCGTATTACAACCCAAAGGAGAAGTCTTTAATGTAGGGTCGTACTATGCGCTATTTTCGGGACTTCTAATGGCTGGTTATACCGTTTTGACCAAGGCTGTATCAAGCGATAGCCATCCGGTTAGTTCTTCTATTTATACCGGATGCATCGGTATATTGCTTATTCCTTTGGTTCCGGGTTTTACCTTTCCTAGGATACACTTAACTCATATATTACTGGCCGCTGCTATGGGGTTTTCTGCAGCAATTGGGCATTACTTTCTATTTTCCTCATTGACAAAATCTCCTGCATCAGTGGTGGCCCCGTTTGCCTATCTTGAAATCGTGTTCGCCAGTATTGCCGGATTGATACTATTTGATGACATGTTAAGTCTAAGTCTCATAATTGGCATTGCGCTGATCTGTCTGTGCGGCTCGGCATTGGCGCGTATCGACAATACTGTTTCCGATGGCTGAAAGATTAACGGGTCATACGTTTCCCTGGGTATATTTTCTCCAGAGAGTAGTTGCCTACCACCTGCTTTCGAGTAAAGATTTATCGTTTTCTACAATGGCTTAATTCTGGGTTAAACATGAAATGCATAACCTTGGAACACAAAGATTACCGGGGAGTCCAAGTAGGGGTAAGATCTCAATATTAGACTTGTCAGTGAGGCATCGGCCTTAATCTCTTTCTAATTTCTTGTACGAAGTAGCAGCATGGGAGCAGTTCGTAACATTCGGCATGTGGGAATTTTGAATGGTTTTCCCGAATGAGTTTGTGGTTAAAAGTGGTATGAAATATATAAAATTCCCCACTGCCTGAATGCCGTATCATTTTTGTATTTGTGTTATGAAGCCTTTCTTGTTGTTTGTACTTCGATAAACGATGTGTCTTTGTAGTAGGGCGGTAGTTCTACCGTTCCCTTCCGGTACCCTGGTTTGCTGGACGCCTCGCCGAGTATGATGCTATCCATAAAAAGTGATGGTAATTTGTGCTTCACAAGAGGAAACGCGTCGGCAGCTTTATATTCGGTAATCAGTATTCTTCTGGGAGCATGAGACATGTTTGGCCCAGAGCCATGGATGGACCAGGTATTCATGATACAAAGACTGCCTGCTTTGGCCACGATAGGTGTCAGTTGGGGTTTTAATTCCTGCATGACAGCGTCGCTCACTTTTCCGGTGAATTCATTGTTTTGATAGTGGCTGTGTGGTTTGTGGTGAGATCCAGAAACAATTTGTAAACAACCATTTTCAATGGTGGCATCATCCAGCATCAGAAGTGTGACTAATACGGAGTCATTGGTCTGGGGTTCGAAAGCATGATCCTGATGGTAATCAATTTTCGTGCTCATTCCTGGATATTTTGCATTTATTTTGCAGTGATCGAACTTAATGTCCTGGCCCAAAATAGGTGTAAGCATTGATGGAATCGTTCCGTGGAGGACCACGTCTCTGAATCGATTGGAAATTTCAATGGGATTGTTGATCCGACGTAGCTTTGGTTTTGTTCGACTGTGGCCTTTTTCAAGATCAAATCGGGCTCTTCCGTCAATCAGCTTCCCATAGTTTCGATCGTAATTTCTACTTTCACTTGTCCATTCATCGACTTTTTGTTGAAGCGAATCCAGCTTTTCGGAAGAAATAACGTTAGGAACAATAACGAAACCATTTTTTTTGTAGAATTTGAGTTGGGTTTTATTTAACATAGCTGTCTTCTCATTGTTTGGGTTGTATAAGTTTAGGTTGTATAACTAAAATGGAACCAAATGGCTCTGGTGAAGCTTGGGGCGTAATGCCCTGGATGGCATCAGCAGTTTGCTAAAGGTAGCAGTTCCACGGATGAGTAAAAATATCGGATTTTTTGGGGAAAATACAAACTTGACACTCAGGGCCGATGATGTGCTTCTAACGGGCATTTTTAGTTGAGTATTGTAAAAATAGGTTTTTCCACATAATTCGTACTCTTGTGGAGTAAATTATTTTATTTGGAATTCACTCTTGTGTGTGTCAAATCCACTATCACAGCTTGGTAATATGGAAATGAATCAACAGAATCTCCCACCATATGTTGTTGTGGCCGAAGAGTGCCGCCTTTGTTGCTCTAAAGTGAGTCATCATGATCTGTACAAGGTGGTTGGGCTATCCCTGCAAGAGGAGATAGAAACCTGTAGTGCATGTCAGGGATCAGGAATTCAATATAGGGCAGAAAAAAACCAGGAATACCTGTTGGCCCGCCTATCCTATCGGTTCGTTGTTGTGGGGCAGGGAACCATGTTTAAAAAGATCGTTGATCAGGGAAGTATCCTGTTTGAACCCGCTGTAAGGCTAAAGGAGGCCCATGCTCATATTCGATCCATTGAATTGGATACCTCGAACAACAACCATGTTGGGGGACAATATATGGAATTGCAGATTAACTTCGAGGGAATTGATCAAACCCTGCATCCCTACGAAACTATTCAATATACGCCAATGCCCGAATACACTGGCAAGGTGCTGAGTATTGTAAAAAAGTAGCCTTCTGCCTGTGTTTGCTCGAAGGGTTTACCAGAAAGATGCATCCAGGAGATTCACCAAGGTGATTAGCCAAAGAGATTAGCCAGAGCAAAAAGGCTTGCAGCTATCGCTACTCATTTTTCTGCATCAATTTTTGCTTAAGATGATCTACTCAACTGCATCTTCTATAGAAATTCCCTAAAAGGATAATGGGGGAGGTCGTTAAAACAGACGCCCTTGATAGGTTACTGTAAAACGAAGTTGTGAATCTCTGTGATATCGTCTAAAACCATTTATCGCCGCTTTTATGATATTCAGGAAGCAAGCGTAATATCAATCAACTGGTTATTAGTTGAGGAAACCTGTTCAGCTATAAGGAAAAGCGATATTCAAAACGTGCGGCGCAAGGAATTTCGGGACTGATGCCTTTCAAGCGCCAACTGGATGAGCCGGTCGATTAAATCGGAATAATTCAAACCAGATGCGGCCCAAAGCTGAGGATACATGCTGATGGGAGTAAAGCCGGGCATGGTGTTTATTTCGTTTAGATAGACTGCCTCGTTTTCCTTCTCCACAAAGAAGTCAACTCTGGATAGTCCTGCTCCGTCTACTGCCTTAAATGCTCTGATCGACAATTCCCTAACTAAATTGCTCGTTTCGGGACTGAGTTCTGCCGGGATAACAAGCTGGGACTTTTCGTCCAGGTATTTGGTTTCATAGCTATAAAACTCATCTCCAGGGATGATTTCTCCCAACACAGAAGACTCAGGGTTATGGTTCCCGAGAACTGAACATTCGATTTCCCGGCAGTTTTCCATGGATTTTTCGATTACTGCTTTGGTATCGAATTCGAGTGCATGATCGATGGCGCTGCGTAGCTGTCGGGAATTATGAGCTTTATTGATTCCTACGCTCGACCCCATATTCGCCGGTTTGACAAAAAGTGGATAGCCAAGAGTTGCTTCGATGTCGTGCATGATGGGTTCAGACTGGCATTGCCAATCGTAGCCAATCACAACCTGATAGGGTGCCTGTGGAATGCCTTCTGCTTCGAAAACTTTCTTCACAACGGATTTGTCCATGGACAGGGAAGAGCCTAGCACTCCACAGCCAACATAAGGAATTTCTGCTATTTCCATTACACCTTGAAGTGTCCCGTCTTCTCCAAAAGTTCCATGCAATACGGGAAAAATAACGTCCAGGGGGGGAGGTTGTTGGGAGGATTGACCGGTTGTGGATAAGGGCTCAGTGGAATCCGAAACCTTTGCCAGATTTCCCTGGTCATGCAAACCCAAAGAAACAGCATAAGGTAAATCGTTACTTTGGTTGTTCTTGCCTAAAAACCCGGAAGATGGCTGGACTGTGTTCTTTACAGATCCATCTTCTACGATAGCATCAAATTCATCGGTGAGTAGCCAGTGACCCGATTTGTTAATGCCTATCAGTGTGACATCGTACTTGTCCCTGTCTATTGCCTGGAGTATGGATCTGGCGGAAGTGACCGACACTTCGTGTTCGCATGATCGTCCGCCAAACAGGATACCAAGACTGATTTTTCCTTTCATAATGCGGTATAAAGTCGGTTAACTTCCTGAATTAGCCTCTTGGACTTGGAGAGCGAGGAATAATTCAAACTCCAAATCCAGCAATAACATCATTACAAATGCTGATCAAAGTGCCTATCCACGGGAGAATCGCGACGATCAGAAGAATATTCACCGTTAGAACCGCCTTGCTGTCAGATCTGGCGGAAACAGGAGTCTCGTTCACAGGACTGTCAAAATAGGCGAGCTTAATAACCCTTAAATAATAGTATGCACCGATAACCGCTAATATAACGGCGGTGACAGCGACCCAGATTAGTCCTGCATTTATCAGCGATTGGATCACGGAGAGTTTGGCAAAAAATCCTGCAGTAGGAGGAATACCGGCCATGGAAAGCATCAATATAAGCAATAGAAGGGCTAACCCCGGGTTACGCCTACTAAGCCCAGCAAGATCGCTCAGTTTGTCATATTCATTATTTTTGCTGGATAAACACAGAATCAGGCCAAAGGCGGCGGCACTCATGGTTGCATAGATAATCACGTAAAACAGGGAGGCACTGTATCCCGCGTCCGTTCCACTAAGAATTCCGAAGAGGAAAAACCCCATATGAGAAATAGTCGAATAGGCCAGCATCCTTTTTAGATTGTCCTGGGCGATGGCGATGATATTACCAACGGCCACGGAAAGGATAGCCAGAATAATTAGCATCTGCTGCCACATTTCATGGAGCTCTCCCAACCCACCAACCAGTAGTCGCACGATGATAGCGAATGCGGCGATTTTGGGCACCGAACCCATGAATGCTGTGGTTGAGGTTGGTGCACCCTGATAGACATCAGGTACCCACATGTGAAATGGAACCACGCCTAGCTTAAAGGCCAGAGAAACAACCACGAAAACCACCGCCAGCGCTAATGCCAAATTACTCTGATCTATAGCGCTCAGAGTGTTGCTGATGGCCCCTAACTCCAGCGAGCCAGTTAGACCGTAAATCAGTGACATTCCGTATAGCAATATGCTTGAAGCCAATGCGCCGAGTACGAAGTACTTCATAGCTGATTCTACTGCTAATTTATCGTCCCGATAGAAAGCGATCATGGCGTACAAACATAAAGACATAAGTTCCAGGCCGAGATATAGGGTAAGAAGGTGGTCAGCTGAAATCATTACCATCATTCCGGCAACACTAAATAAGCCCAGAACGTAATATTCACTTTTAAAAATATCACGATCCAGATTGTATTGGCGACTGTAAACAAAAACCGTTGCTGAGATTAGACAGACAGCTATTTTCAGGAGCGCGGACATGGGATCACTGATAAAAAGACCATTAAATGCGCTGATGGGACTACCGACGATACCGTCGAAAGTTAATGCGGCTGTTGCAACAAGGGTCAGGAGACTCAGCCAGTAACAGGTTCTATCTCTACTGTCTTCCCTAAGAAAAAGACCGACAATCAGTATCAACGACGCCATGGCCGCTATAAAGATCTCGGGCAATGCAACCGCAGTTTTCAGGCTGACTAAATTCATGTCTGGCATGTCTGGACTCGTTAAGGCTTACGGCAATTTTGAAATAGCGATATGTTGTAACAGGTTCTCTATGGATGTATGCATCACTTCGAGAATAGGATTTGGCCAGATTCCAACAATGAGCACCATTGCCGCAAGAATCGACAACATAATGATTTCCCGGGGGTTCACGTCTGAGAGTGAAAGAACATCCCTATTGACTACTTTGCCGTATATCACTCTCTTTATCATCCATAGGGTGTAGGCCGCGCCAAAAATGAGTGTTAGGGAGGCAATAATGGCGAACCATGGATTGGCCTGGAACGCACCCAGGATAACGAGAAATTCTCCGACAAACCCGGAAGTACCAGGTAATCCAGAGTTTGCCATGGCGAATAGCACCATGAATCCGGCGAATACCGGCATTGTGCTAGCGATACCGCCATAGGTTTGAATCATTCGGGAGTGCAAACGATCGTACAGTACACCGACGCAAAGAAAAAGTGCACCGGAGATAAAACCGTGGGAGATCATTTGCATCATGGCGCCTTCGACTCCCTGGGGGTTGAAGATAAACAATCCCAGTGTGACGAAACCCATGTGAGAGATGGAAGAATATGCAATTAGTTTCTTCATATCCTGCTGAACAAGAGCGATTAAGGCAATGTAGACCACAGCGATTAATGATAGGGTAATCATTAACCAGGCAAGTTCATGGCTCGCGTCCGGGGTGATTGGCATGTTAAATCGAATAAAGCCGTAGCCTCCCATTTTCAACATGATTGCTGCCAGGATCACGGAACCACCAGTAGGCGCTTCAACGTGAGCATCAGGTAGCCAGGTGTGAACCGGGAACATCGGGACTTTGACAGCAAAGGCAGCAAAAAAGGCAAGAAACAGCATGATTTGGACATTCATGCCAAGTTTTATCTGATGAAAATCCAGGATACTGAAACTATTGCCACTGACATTGTACAGATACAAGAGGGCGACCAGCATCAATAATGAACCCAGAAGTGTGTATAGGAAGAATTTGATCGTGGCATATATGCGATTTGGTCCACCCCAGATGCCAATAATAATGAACATTGGTATCAGCATGGACTCCCAGAAAACATAAAAGAGAATGGCATCCAGGGATGCGAATACTCCTATCATGATGCCTTCCATGATGAGAAATGCCGCCATGTACTGGGCAACCCGTTGGGTAATAACCTGCCATCCCGAGATGATAACGATGACGGTGATGAGTGTGGTTAACAATATAAGAGGCATGGAAATTCCATCCACGCCAAGGTGATAGTTGATGTTAAATGCTTTAATCCAACTTGCTTTTTCGACGAATTGCATCGCCGCTGTTGATGAATCAAAGAGGGTATAAAGGGGAATGCTGAGTAGAAATACAAGAATGGAAAACCCTAGGGACAAACCACGGACCATTGTGGCTTTTTGGTCGCTTCCGACCGCCAAAATTAAAATGCCGGCAATTACCGGTAGCCAAATAAGCAGGCTTAAGAGGCCGTTCTCTAGATCTAGTGGATTCATCAGAACCAAACAAAGAAAGTAATGAGCGCAAATAGCCCGATAATCATGGCAAATGCATAGTGATAGGTGAAACCGGTTTGAACTTTTCTAAGGACACCGGAGATGCGATTGACCGAGCTAGCTGTGCCGTTCACAAGAGCGCCGTCGATCAGTCCCGCGTCGGCGTATTTGTGAAGAAACCGACCTACCAGTAATGAGCCTTGGGAAAATAGTGATTGGTATAACTCATCGAATCCATATTTTTTATCAATAATGATGTATATCGGACGAAACGCATTTTTAATTTTTCCAGGTAGAGCCAGATTCTTGCAGTAGCAGTACCAGGCGAAGATAACACCAGCTAACGCTAACCAGAAAGGAGGTGTTTGAACTCCATGACCAATGGCAGAAAATATCATGCCGATACCACTGGTTCCTTCATATTCCGCGGCAAGTTGGTTCACTACGTCATGGGCAGGCAGAATAAAAATTGAGTCGCCGAAGAAGTTACCATTAAGCACCGGCTCAAAAAACATGAAACCAGCCAAAATTGAGGGGACTGCCAGCGCTAGCAGAGGGAAGGTAACCACGTTTGGTGATTCGTGTAAGTGCTTGCGGGTGTGTTCATCCGAACGATTACTGCCATGAAAAGTCATGAACAATAGTCGAAAAGAGTAAAAGGCAGTAACAAACACTCCAAGAAGAACGGAGATATAAGCATATTTGGCGCCCCAAATATCACTGTGGTGAACGGCTTCTATGATGGCATCCTTTGAGAAGAAACCCGCAAAAGGGGGGATGCCTGCTAATGCCAGTGAACCGATGATGGCGGTTAGATAGGTGATAGGCATAATGGTTCTTAAGCCTCCCATTTTTCGCATGTCCTGCTCGTGATGCATGGCGATAATGACAGAGCCTGCGCCAAGGAATAATAATGCCTTGAAAAAAGCGTGAGTACCCAGGTGAAAAATAGCAACTTCATAGGCTGAGACCCCCAGGGCAACGGTCATGTAGCCTAGTTGAGACAGGGTTGAATAAGCCACAACCCGCTTAATATCATTTTGTACAAGCCCGACTAATGCCATGAAAATAGCGGTGGTCGATCCAATGACTAAAACCGTGGACAGGGCCGTTTCCGAGAGTTCAAAAAGAGGAGACATTCTCGCGACCATGAAGATCCCGGCGGTGACCATGGTAGCCGCGTGAATGAGTGCGGAAATAGGAGTTGGACCTTCCATGGAATCAGGTAACCAGACGTGTAATGGGACCTGTGCTGATTTTCCCATGGCTCCAATAAAGAGCAGAATGCATGTGACCGTTAACCAGTTCCATTCTCCAAAAGGAGACATCACTGTAGCGTGCTGAATTCCCTCGGCGCTAGCAAATACCGCTGCATAATCCAATGAACCAAAGAGATATAAGACTGCGGCGATGCCAAGCAAAAAGCCAAAGTCGCCCACCCGGTTGACCAAAAATGCTTTCATATTGGCAAAAATGGCAGTTTCCCGGTCATACCAAAAGCCAATTAATAGATAGGAAACCAGGCCGACTGCTTCCCATCCGAAGAATAACTGCAGGAAGTTATTCGACATAACGAGCATTAACATAGCGAAGGTAAACAGGGATATATAGCAAAAGAATCGTTGATACCCCGGGTCCGATGCCATATATCCAATGGTGTAAATGTGGACCATGAGTGATACAAAAGTGACGATGATCATCATGGTTGCGCTTAGTTGGTCTATCAGAAAGCCAATTTGAAGCGGAACAGTGCCAGTGATTGCCCAGGTATAGAGCGATCCGTTGAACGTATTTCCGTCTCTGACATCGGAGTAGACAATCAGCGAAAGCAGGAACGCAATGGCGACTCCGGCAATGGTTATGGTATGAGCGCCTTTGCGTCCAATAACTTTACCGAAAAGGCCTGCTACAATGGATGCGAATAAGCAAACCAGAGGAATAGCGATGTAAATATTCTTCATCCTTTTAGTGAATCAAGTTCTTCTACGTTAATGGTCTTGCGACTGCGAAATAACACGATCAAAATGGCTAAGCCAATAGCTGCCTCCGCCGCGGCCACAGTGAGTATGAAAAATACAAAAATTTGACCGGCAACATCTCCAAGGTAATGTGAAAAAGCGACAAAATTGATGTTAACGGCAAGCAGAAGCAGCTCGATGGACATCAACAGGATGACGAGGTTTTTACGATTCAGGAATATACCAACTACGCCAATGGCGAACAGTAGCGCGCCAAGGATAAGGTAGTGAGACAGTGGAATCATGATGTTTCCCCATTTGAAGAAGGTGATTCGGTCGTGGAGGAAAAGTCCTGCGGCTTTTCTGATGCCATCTTTACGATACGAAGTCTGTCTTCGCGTCTCACTTTTATTTGCTCGCCAGGGTTAATATATTTACTACCGGGTCGTCTGCGCATGGTTAGGGAGATAGCTGCGACAATAGCGACCAGTAGGATGAAAGCAGCGATTTCGAAAGGGTATACGTAATGTGTGTATATCTGTAGCCCCAATTCCTGGGTATTGCTGTAATTTGCGCCATGGGGAACCGGATTGGTGAAATCCGCTGGCAGAAAAGATTGATGCATAACCAATGCAATCTCCGCGACAAGTAGAGCCGCAATAATTCCGCCAATGGGAAGATAACGGGTAAAACCTGCTCGCATTTCGGCGAGATCAATATCCAGCATCATTACCACAAAAAGAAACAATACCATCACCGCCCCTACGTAAACCAGGACGAGGACAATGGCTAGAAACTCGGCTTCTAATGTGATCCAGACGCAGGCAGCGCTGAAGAAAGCTAAAACCAGAAATAGTGCTGACTTAACCGGATTTCGCATGGTTACAACCATGGTTGCAGCTATAGTCAGTACCGCACTAAAAAAGTAAAAAGCGATTTCGAGGAATGTCATCGGTATGGGGCATCCTGTTTACGGGCTGCAGAAATTTCAGCTTCAAATTGGTCGCCGATCTTGAGTAGATCCTGCTTTTCAATCAATCGTTCATCATTAGACTCCATGTGAAACTCATGAATATCAGTTAATACAATGGAGTCTACCGGACAGGCTTCTTCACAAAACCCGCAATAAATGCACTTGAACAAATCAATGTCGTAACGAGTTGTGCGTCGAGTGCCATCATCCCGCTCCTCAGAATCAATGGTAATCGCCAGAGCTGGACATACTGCTTCACATAATTTACAGGCAATACAGCGCTCTTCTCCATTCGGATAGCGGCGAAGGGCATGTAGCCCCCGGAATCGCGGAGACTTTGGCGTTTTTTCCTCCGGGTACATAATGGTCGTCTTTTTACGAAACAATTGTCTCCCGGTTACGCCAAGACCCTTCCGCAATTCTTTTAGCGAGAATGTCTTGTATAGCTGTTTGATATCAATACCCATATTGCTATCTCATTTCGTAAAATTAAGTTTTGTCCTGGATCGGGTTGACCATTTTCCAATAGGCTTCAGCAAGTATTAGCTAAAGAAGTACTAGCTAAAGATGAAACCGATTGGGGTATAAAATTTGCCTAAACCGATCACGGCTATCCACACAAGGGTAACCGGGATTAGTACTTTCCATCCCAATCGCATAATCTGATCATATCGGTAGCGGGGGAATGTGGCCCTAAACCACAAAAAGAAAAAAGCAACCGCCGATGTCTTCAATCCAAACCACATAATAGGAGGAATCCAGGTGAATGGTGCCACGTTCACGGGAGGAAGCCATCCTCCGAGAAACAGTAGTACTGTGAGTGCCGCGATAAGAATCATATTGGCGTATTCAGCCAGAAAAAATACCGCAAATGCCATTCCCGAGTACTCAACATGGAAGCCCGCTACGATTTCTGATTCGCCCTCTGCAACATCGAAAGGCGCCCGGTTTGTTTCTGCAACTCCGGAAATAAAATAGACCAGAAATAGCGGCAATAGCGGTAAGAAATACCATTGCCAGAATCCCCCGGATTGATGTTGCACGATGGTGACGAGATTCAGGCTGCCAGCAACCATCAATACGCCCACGAGGGCGAAACCCATGGCAATTTCATAAGCGACGATTTGAGCCGCAGAGCGCATGGCACCTAAAAAGGCATATTTTGAATTGGATGCCCATCCAGCAACAATGACACCGTACACTCCCATTGAAGTAAGGGCGAGGACATAGAGCAAGCTGGCGTCAATATTGGCTAATACCAGGGTGTCGCTGAAAGGCATTACTGCCCAGGCAGCCAGTGCTGGCATTAAGGAAAGAATGGGTGCGATTAAAAATAGAAATTTGTTGGATTTCTCGGGAATGATGATTTCCTTCATCATCAACTTTAATGCATCGGCAATTGGCTGAAGCCATCCCCTGGGTCCCACCCTGTTTGGGCCAACTCTTGTCTGCATGTAGCCGATAATTTTGCGCTCAGCAAAGGTGAAATAAGCCACGCAAATCATTAATGGCAGTACAATGGATACAATCTTGAGCATTATCCAGACCACAGTCTGGACTGATTCAGGTAGCCATTGAGTCAGCGAAAGATAAAAATCAGGCATTATGCTTTCTCCAGACTAACCGAGGTTCGTACACCTAACGGAGCAGTTTCTACGTGTCCAGTAGGAATATAGACACAGCCATCCGGAACGCGATTATCGAGTCGGATGGTGAGATGGATTTCACTGTTTCCCTCCACGGTTTTAACCAGCGCAGAATTGCTATCACTCAAGCCATATTTCTCCAGCATGCGCTGATTCAGTCCTGCTGCGGGAAAAGGGTTATCCGCGGTTTTTTGCAAGGCATTAGCATGTCGAAGAGTTGCTTCTGTGCGGTACATTGGGGTGTCTGATATTCTTTGTAGACCACTGGTGTGGTGATAGATCAGTGATGTATCCATTTCCGGCGATGTAGTCCGGGCGGAAGGTGTGAGCTGATCAAGACTTACTTCAGCGGTCACGTCCGCAAGTGTCACCTGGTCAAAACCGGGTAATTCCATGAAGTTTCCGAGAACCCGTAGAATTTTCCATGCAGGTCTTGCATCTTCTTTTGGAGGAGCCGCTACTGCAGATTTCTGGATCTTGCCTTCGCAATTAATGAACGTTCCGGTGGTTTCGGTGAACGGAGTCATTGGCAGGAGCACATTGGCATACTCCATCGCTACAGTACTTTTAAATGCGCTAATTTGAACCACAAAGTCCGCAGCGGTCATAGCATTCAAGGCTTGTTGGCCATCGACGTGATCAAGGTCAGGCTCGCAACCCATAAGGAGATAAGCCTTTAAGTCCGAGGTTAGCATTTCTACTGTATTTTTTCCCAAATTTCCGGGAATGCAATTCGCTATCCAGCCGGCAGCGCCGTTGGCCTGAGGGAGAATCGCCAGCTTTGAATCAGTGCTCTCGCAAATCCACTGTGCAATGAAACGGATGATACTGGCATCCTTGTGGCTTTGAGCGGTAGCGCCGAGGATGATCAACGTTTTTTCTCGAGAAAAAAGTTCATTGGCGATGTTAGAAATAGCGGGGTCGTTCCCGGCGTCTGCGCCAATCAGGGATGCCAGCTGATTTGGCAGGCTACCCTGGGTTAATTTGCAAACCTCAGATGCCAGAGATGCCAGAGATGCCAGGTTTCCGAGCAGTGCACCGGGGTCTGAGATGACGGTCTCTGAAAGATCGAAATTCATCTCGTAATTAATGACTCCCATAGCACTTATTTTTGCATCGTTTTTTAACGTAGCTTCCCTTAGCCTGAGAGACAATAGGGGCTGTTCTTTTCGAATATTAGCCCCGATCAACAGTCCGGCTTCGAGATGACTATAGTCTGCTATGTTGAGTTCTGAAGCGGGAAACACTGGGGCTATGGAATCATCTCTAAAGTCGATTTGCTGGAGCCGATGATCCACATTATGACTTCCCATGGCTCTGATGAGTTTTTGGAATAGATGAAATTCTTCCAATGTAGACGATGGGCAAGCAAGGCCTCCAATCCTATCTGCTGACGAAGCGCTTACTGCGGTGTCAAACCCGGAAGTTGCATATTTCAGGGCAGTTTCCCAATTGACTTCTCTCCATCCGCCGTCATTATCGGGATTACCATCGCGAATCATCGGGATAGTCAGGCGCTGCTCGCTGTTGACCGATTCGTAGCTATAACGGTCGCGATCCGCTAGCCAGCAATCATTAATTTCAGGGTTTTCAATGGGAAGAACCCGTTCAACCTCATTACGCAATGTTTGAATATTAATGTTGGTCCCGAGGCAATCGTGGGGACTGATCGATGGATGGTTTTGTAATTCCCAGGATCTGGCAGCAAAACGGTATGGTTTTGAGGTTAGGGCTCCTACTGGACATAAATCGATCATATTGCCAGAAACTTCGGAGTCAACGGATTGGTTCAGAAATGTCCCAATTTGAGTGTGTTCACCCCGACCCGGAGCACCCATTTCCATTATTCCAGCTACCTCTTCGCCAAAACGGACACATCGGGTGCAGTGGATACATCGTGTCATTTCCGTGGCAACCAGGGGGCCAATGTCATGACTTGCAACAACTCTTTTTCGCTCCATAAAACGGGATCCATCTTTACCGTATCCCAAAGCCTGATCCTGAAGAGGACACTCGCCACCCTGATCGCAAACCGGACAATCAAGGGGATGATTAATAAGAAGGAATTCCATGGTACCCTTTTGGGCTTCACGGGCGAGTTTCGATTTGGTATAGACTTTCATGCCATCCATAATCGGTGTGGCGCAGGCTGGCAACGGTTTTGGCGCTTTTTCCACTTCTACCAGACACATGCGGCAATTGGCTGCAACGGAAAGCTTGTCGTGATAACAGAATCGGGGAATATAGATGCCGGCCTTGTCGGTGGCTCTAATCAGCATTTCTCCTGCTTCTGCTTCTAGCGTTCTCCCATCTACTTCAATCGTTGCCATTTTTACGCAGCGTCCACAGTCATGTTGTTCTGGTTATGATCGCCAGTATTGCTATTGTATTCAGCTATTTTGGCTTCAAATTCGTGTCTGTAATGCTTTAGAAAGCTCTGAACAGGCCAGGCCGCCGCATCACCAAGGGCGCAAATTGTCCGCCCTTCAATGCGATTCGCGACATCAAGTAATGTATCGAGGTCCTTTTTTACTCCCTTGCCGGTATTGATTCGTCGAAGAATACGGTATAACCAGCCCGTTCCCTCCCGACAGGGGGTGCATTGACCACAGGATTCTTCGTGGTAAAAGTAAGATAATCGTTCAAGTACTTTGACCATGTCTGTAGTGTCATCCATGATGATGACGGAACCGGCACCTACTGCTGATCCATTATCTCTGAGTGAGTCGTAATCCATGTTTGATTTCATGATCGCTTTTGCGGGCATGACTGGTACCGATGATCCTCCCGGGATCACGGCTTTTAGTTTTCTTCCTTTCCATACACCGCCGGCCATTTCCAATAGCTCACTGAACGGAGTACCCATTTTTATTTCGTAATTACCAGGTTTTTCCACATGCCCGGATACCGAGAAAACTTTCACTCCACCAGCGTTTTCTACGCCAAGATCTCTAAACCATTGTCCGTCCATCCAGTTGCCATTAGCGCGAAGGATAGCTGGAACCGAAGCGAATGATTCAGTGTTATTAATGGTGGTTGGTTTCCCATATAGACCGAATGCAGCAGGGAAGGGTGGTTTAAAACGAGGTTGTCCCTTCTTGCCTTCGAGTGATTCAAGCAACGCGGTTTCTTCGCCACAGATGTATGCGCCAGCACCTAAATGCGTGTAGAGATCGAAGTCAAAGCCGGACCCAAACAGGTTTTGGCCAAGCAAACCTGCCTCATAGGCTTCTTTCATGGCGGCTTCCATTCGTTCGTAAGGCTCCCAGAACTCACCCCGGATGTAGTTGTAGCCTTTGGTTGCACCCATTACGTAACCACCGATCGCCATTCCCTCAATCAACGCATGAGGATTCAGCCGCAAAATATCTCGATCCTTACAGGTTCCAGGCTCGCCTTCGTCTGAATTACAAACAACGTATTTTTGACCTTCTGCACCTCTGGGCATAAAGCTCCATTTTATTCCAGGAGGAAAACCTGCCCCGCCTCTTCCTCTCAAATTGGAGGTCTTAAGGGTATTAATGATATCGGTATGGGGTGTTTGTTCGCGCAATACCTTTTCCAGCGCCTGATAACCACCGTTTTCGCGATACGCTGCTAGTGTCCATGGTTTCTGAATAGATGGGTCAGGCAAGCAGACGTTAAAAGCCTTGCGAACTGTATTAAACATATTATCAGTCATACCGATATCTCAAGACAAAGAGTCCAAAATTTCGTCGATGCGTTCTGGAGTGAGATTTTCAACGTAATCCCGGTTCACTTGCATCATGGGTGCGCCTGCGCAGGCTGCGAGGCACTCAACTTCTTTTAAGGTAACCTTGCCGTCGGCGGTGGTCTCACCCAGTCCGATGCCCAATCTTTTACCCAGGTGTTCTACGATTTCGTCGCTACCTCTGAGCATGCAGGAAATGTTGGTACAGACGCAGATTTTATTTCGGCCCACTGGCTTTAATTCGTACATGGAATAAAAGCTTGCAACCTCGTAAGCCCGAACAGGTGGAACTCCAATTACTTCGGCGACGTATTCGATCAGTTCGTCGCTCAACCAGCCCTGTTCATCCTGGGCAATGCGCAATGCAGCCATCAACGCTGATTGGCGCCGATCAGCAGGGTACTTGGATAATTCGTACTGAATGTCCTGGAGGGAGGCTTCGGATAACATTAGCGATCAATTTCTCCAAAAACGATATCTTGGGTACCAATAATGGCGACCATGTCAGCAAGCATGTGTCCCTTTGACATCTCGTTCAGTGCTGCCAGATGAGGGAAGCCTGGTGCGCGTATCTTCAGGCGATAAGGTTTGTTTGCTCCATCTGAAACCATATAAATTCCAAATTCACCCTTGGGATGTTCAATGGCAGCATAGGCTTCTCCTGCAGGTACACAATAACCTTCGGTAAATAATTTGAAGTGATGGATCAAGGATTCCATATCACCTTTCATGTTCTCCCGGGGGGGCGGTGCCAATTTGTAATCGTCTAGCATGACAGGTCCCGGGTTTTCTCTCAGCCATTTGATGCATTGTCTGATAATGCGATTTGACTGCCTCATTTCTTCTACTCGAACAAGGTAACGATCATAACTGTCGCCATTAGTGCCCACTGGAATATCAAAATCCAGTTGATCATATACTTCATAGGGTTGTTTTTTGCGCAGATCCCATTCGATCCCTGACCCTCGCAACATCGCTCCACTAAAGCCTAAAGCCCTGGCTCTTTCCGGAGAAACGATTCCGATATCCACTGTTCGTTGTTTCCATATACGATTGTCGCTTAACAGCGTCTCATATTCATCGACATAGGCAGGAAACCGATCGGTAAATGCCTCGATAAAATCTAGCAAAGAACCTTCCCGGTCGGCATTTCTGTCTCTGGTTTCTTCGTCCGAATGCCTTTTCGTCCCAGCATGTTTTGGCATAGTGTCCGGGAGATCCCGGTATACCCCTCCTGGTCGATAGTAGGTGGCGTGCATTCTGGCTCCAGAAACTGCTTCGTAACAGTCCATTAGGTCTTCACGCTCTCTAAAACAATACAAAAATACGGTCATTGCACCAATGTCCAACGCATGGGCTCCAAGCCAAAGACAATGATTCAGTATTCGGGTAATCTCGTCAAACATGACACGAATGTACTGTGCCCGTATAGGCGGAGTTACGCCTAGCATCTTTTCGATAACCATCACATAGGCGTGCTCGTTGCACATCATTGAAACGTAATCCAGCCTGTCCATATATCCGATGCTTTGGTTATATGGTTTGGTTTCGGCGAGTTTCTCTGTGCCTCGATGGAGCAATCCAATGTGTGGATCACATCGTTCGATGACTTCACCATCCATTTCCATGATCACCCTCAACACACCATGGGCAGCAGGGTGTTGTGGACCAAAGTTCATGGTGTAGTTACGAATCTCAGACATGGCTATTGCGCTCCGTTATTCCCAGTTTTCCCCGTCCTGAGACTATTGGATCTCAAGCTATTGGACCCTGCATTGGGCCCTGTATTGGAAAAGACATCTTTTCGAATAGTTCGGGGAACCAGTGTTCTTGGTTCAATGGTCACCGGTTGGTAGATGACCCTGCCCTGGTTTTCGTCGTAGCGCATTTCTACTTTTCCTGAAATTGGGAAATCTTTACGGAAGGGGTGACCAATAAAACCATAATCCGTCAGTAACCGTCTCAAGTCAGGGTGTCCAACAAAGATTATGCCAAACAGATCAAATGCCTCCCTTTCAAACCAGTCCGCCCCAGCCCATACGCCAATAATTGAGGGAATACCGAGTGAGGATTCGTCAGACAAATTGGCTCGCAACCTGATTCGGCTGTTATTTTCAATGGATAACAAATGATAGACCACCGCGTATCGGCTACCTTCCCAGGTTTCCCCGCCTTCCTTTCCATAGTCGGAATAGTCCACCGCGCAAAGGTCAATCAACACATCAAAGCGAGCCTCGGGTGCATCCCGCAGTTTCGTGCACACGTCAACAATGTCTTCCGATTTCACCTCGCAAGTGATCTCTCCCAGTTCGTAGTGGCACGAGATAAATGGGCTGCCAATGAGATCAGGCAGGGTTTCGATTAATGTTGACTGAGTCGTCATAGAAAGAATGTCTTTAATTTGCGCTTGATAGTTACGACAATTTTGGGCAACAACTAATATTCAATGATCTATTCGCTGATCGTAAAACGCTGTGTTTCTCGTTTTCGCCCAGTTGTCAGACAACTCGGGCAATCGTATTGGTCTTTCTGATTTTCTCTTGAAGTTGCAGAATGCCATAGATCAGTGCCTCTGCAGTAGGTGGACAGCCCGGTACGTAGACATCAACAGGAACTATTCGGTCACATCCTCTAACTACGGAATAGGAATAGTGATAATAACCGCCACCGTTTGCGCAGGAACCCATTGAAATCACCCATTTAGGATCCGGCATTTGATCGTAAACCCGCCTCAGTGCAGGCGCCATTTTATTGGTTAATGTGCCCGCGACAATCATCACGTCAGATTGTCTGGGGCTTGGTCGGAAGATAATGCCAAAACGATCAAGGTCATAGCGGGCGGCACCTGCCTGCATCATTTCCACTGCACAACAGGCTAAGCCAAACGTCATCGGCCACATTGAACCAGTTCGAGCCCAGTTAATTAAATCGTCTAATTTGGCGGTTGCGAAACCTTCTTGTAACGTACCTTCAAGTGCCACTAGCTTCTACTCCCATTCTAACGCGCCTTTTTTCCACTCGTAGATAAACCCAACGATCAGAACTCCGAGAAATACCATCATTGCCCAAAATCCAAAAACACCGATTTCGTCTAGAACGATGGCCCAGGGAAAAAGAAACGCGATTTCAAGATCAAAAATAATGAAGAGTATCGCCACTAAGTAGTAGCGAACATCAAACTTCATGCGAGAATCTTCGAATGCCTCAAAGCCGCATTCGTAAGGTGAAAGTTTTTCGTCGGTAGGATTGTTGGGAGCGAGGATTTTTCCTGCTGAAATCGCAATGGCGCCCACACCTAGTCCTACGGCAAGAAATAACAGAATCGGTAAGTAATTCTCCAGCAACTCTCAATGTCTCCTGTGGTTACGTTAATATTCTGATTAATGTCGTTGGTTAAAGTCTGCGGCTTTGTCAAGGGCCTTAATATTCTTCAGTGGAAGACTGAACCAGCCTATAAGCAAGGTCCATTGAAAGTACCGAAGAGAAAGCACTGAAGAGCTCCTGATTTTTTTGCACCCGGAGTCTATTTGCTAGCCAGGTTTCAGTCAAGAAGGAGCCTCGCGATTGTAACTAATTGTTTGTGTTTTTTATAGGTGGCACAGCGTTTTTTATACCCAAAGAGCGAAACGCGATAGCATTAGGCAACGGGAATGCCAGATTTGGAGGGAAACTGACCCGGTGCGCCGGGTCAGTGTTAGCGAAGGTGCTGGGGGCTACACCAATCGGAACATACGTTGTTATTATGTGTTACGAGTATGTGTCACTGTTATGTTTCACTGGGTTATATATCACTGGCATATATTTCATTAGCACGGCTCCCTTTCCAGCTACTGCAAATTCGTTCAACCATTTGAACGTCTTGCCTTTGAACGTCTTGAATACGCAATTTCCTGTTTGCTGAAAATTAGTTTATTGTGCTTGCGGCGCGATATATTCGGGCGACAGTTACTAGCCGAAATGTTCAAACGTAACTGAGCAGTACTAATATAGGCTGGGGGCACCTAACTGTTGGTGAATCTGGTTCACTGTTTCCGGCTGCAACCCCAAACCCTGGGCTAGTTGATGGAGATACTGGGCTTCCGGATTGCTGTCCAAATCTATCGCGGTAAGTGACATGGCATAGACCTGATTGCCCAGGCCCCGGGGAATCCGGTTTACGAATTCATCGGTGTCCAGGGGTTTGGAGAGTTCGTTGTTAATGAAGTCAATTTCGCTCTGATCAACCTGTCCTAGTTGTCCGGTTATTCTTTCCTTTTCATCTCCATCGAGTCGACCATCTGCCTTTGCTGCATTGATCATGGCCTGAAGAATTAGCGTCGCCTGTTGGTTCGCTTCTTCATAGTTGATTTCAGGGGAGTGATCAGCAAACTGTCGAGGCTGGGCATTTTGCTGGACAGCTTGCTCATTGTGTCCGAACTGATTTAATGCCGCGCCGACCAGTTTGCCGAGGTCCATACCTCCCCCCTGGGCTCCTTGTCCACCGAGTAGCCCACCCAGCAAATCACTAACGTTTCCAGCTGACGGTGCTCCGGTATTGGAACCGCCGCCTAGAACGCTGCCCATCAGGTCGCCCAGACCACCGCTTGAACCGCCCTGTGCATTCTGGTTTCCACCCAGGACATTACCCAGAATATCTCCCAGAGGATTGTTTGTGCTGTTACCTGTTGATCCAGCTTGGCCACCCAGCACACTGCCAAGTAAATCGCCTAGGCCGCCACCGCTTTGCCCACCGCCCTGAGCTCCAGATACTGCTGCCCCAACAACCGATTTTAAAATATCTGAACCTGATCCAGCTGACATACCACCGCCACCAAGAAGTGCTCCCAGGATTTTTACTGCATCAACCATAATTCTCTCCGGAGTTAAGTAAATGTGAGTATTGATTATTGCGCCAATAACGCGAATTGAACTCAATTTGAGTACTAAATTTAATTAAAGTGATTTTACCTTTTTACATCCCACGTGAGGAGGTCGATAAACGACCCACTCTTTCACCAATTTTCGGTTTTTACCGTTGGATTCTCTATTTTGCTTTGCGGTGATTCTTAATGTGGGTTCGAGCTGCCAGGCGGTTAATTATCTGATCACGGGGATTAGAAAACACTTCAAACTACTGGATCTTTTTCGTGAAATTAGGAATAAGGGAGCCGCGAGGGTTTTTTTGTCAATTCGTGGTGAGAAAAGGGTGGACAGTAGAATATGGTTGGGCAACAAAAACTACTCTAGTTCCTAAATAAACTGTTACAAGCAAGTCGTCATGGGCAAGTTGCCACAGGCAAAGTATCACAAGCAAGCTGTCACAGTGGATGGCACCAACAGAACTGGATTTTGGTGTCCACATCCGGGTACATTATTATGTGTTATTGTTTTTTGCATAATAATAAGTAAAATTTATTAAAATCATAAATATATACTGATTTTGATTCATCAAATTGTGGTCTAATATCCCTCCCTTTTTTAACCTTGAAATAGTACGTGGCGTTTTAGTTTTCTCGTCTACCAGGTGATGCAGTTAGCTAGCCTGAATATTGCTTAAAGATGGTTCTTTTCGCATGGTCATACCCGTGGTCATGAGCAATGAGTAACAATGACCCGTTTGGGGTTGTTGGTGCATTGCGAAATTCTGCGATATGGAATGATGTCTGAATCTGTATGTGTATCTGTGTGTGGTTGGCCGATGAAAAACTGTCCTGCTATTTCTTTATTATTTTTGAGAGATTTCTTGCCGTGGTAGAAAACACTGTAGATAAGTATTTGGAAGCATATGTGAGAGACCAGAGTCTGGCGGAGAAAATGATTCCCACCGTGGGAGCGATGTACCGGGACAAGGGCGTAGTGATCACCGTTTTTGGACGAAAATTGATGAACGCTTCAACAATTGACGTCATTAAGGCTCATCGGCTGGGTCGCAGCATGATTGGCCACCCCATGCCATTGACCCAGACCACCGAAGTATTGGATGGGATGGTGAATCTGGATTTAGGGAATTGTCGGATTGATATTGGGAAGCTGGCCCATCAGTTTGAGTCAAAAGATAATCAGGATATGGGTACGTTTCTGGTGGAAACGTTAGCTGACGCAGTACGGCATGGAAACGAGAGTATCAAGAAATCCCCAGACGTGGTTCTTTACGGATTTGGCCGAATTGGCAGGATTTTGGCTCGACTGATGATCGAGCGTACAACCTCAAGCAACAAGCTTAATCTTCGTGCGATTGTGGTCCGCGGTGGTCGTGATGGTGATCTTGAAAAAAGAGCGAGTCTGCTGCGTCGGGATTCGGTGCATGGACCATTTAATGGTTCCATTGTCGTTGACCACGACAATAATGCGATTATCGCAAATGGTAACTATATTAAGTTTATCTATGCCAACCAGCCTGAGGATATTGATTACACTGAATATGGGATAAACGATGCACTTATCGTTGATAATACCGGTGTTTTCAAGGACGAAGCAGGTTTATCCCGACATCTGGTGCCAAAAGGGGCCTCAAGAGTATTGTTAACTGCTCCCGCTGGAGGGGCGATAAAGAACATTGTTTTTGGTGTTAATGACCATATGATGGACAAGGATGACACCATTGTCTGCGCGGCCTCGTGTACGACCAATGCGATTACTCCCGTGCTGAAAGTCATTAATGATCTTTACGGTATCGAAAATGGCCACGTTGAGACGGTTCATTCCTATACTAATGATCAAAATCTGATTGATAATTATCACAAAGCGGATCGACGAGGCCGAAGTGCGCCTTTGAATATGGTATTGACTTCTACGGGAGCTGCAAAGGCTGTGTCCAAAGCATTGCCCGAGCTAAAGGGTAAGTTAACAGGAAATGCGATCCGGGTGCCTACACCAAATGTCTCCATGGCTGTCATTAACCTGAACCTGTCCCAGGAAACAACCAGAGACCAATTAAACGATGAAGTTCGAAAAATCTCAATGGATTCCCCATTGAGTGAACAAATTGACTACTCTTCTTCCAAGGAGGTTGTTTCTTCGGATTTTGTGGGAACGCCGGAGCCAGCCATATTCGACTCCGTTGCCACTATTGTTGAAGGTAAAAGCTGTGTACTTTACGTTTGGTATGATAATGAATTTGGTTACTCCATGCAGGTTATGAGAGTAATGCGTCAGATGGTGGGATTGCATATTCCAAGATTTCCGCAGTAATGATTTATGCCCGGATCATGATCGTATTATGAGTTCTGGGCATTATTTCCCCATCTCCCCCCTTGGTTTAGGAGGAGAGTTCGTTACCCTGGTCATCACCTTGGTCATTGCTCTTCATTACCATCGTGGTTTAAAAGCTACGTGTTTGAGCCTGGGATAGTATGCGTAAAGTCCATTGCCGTCGCGGCACTCCATTTTGACTGATCAGTGAAGTGAATTGATTATTGGACGTGGAGTTAGACATGGAGTTGGTCCGATTTAGATGTGGCTGGTTCAGATGTGTCTGGGAACCTGGGTTGGGTTAAAGGGTGTCTGCTGGGTGGAGTTTGCTCTTTTACGAATTGGAAAGGGGAATTGGTCCGAGCCAATTTGGCATTAGACGGAAGGCTGGGTTTCGGTAGAACGTAAACGAAAGAAGGTTAGAGGATTATTTAATTTAGTGAACACTGGATTGTTTTCCCTTTTTTTCGGGTCTCTGTTGGCCTCTACGGTGCTTCCTGGTGGGGTAGAGGGATTGCTCTATTGGTTAGTCAGCTCCGGAACCTACTCTTTTGGAGCATTATTGGTCACCGCAACTTTCGGCAATACCCTTGGCGGGGTTATTACGTTCTACATGGGAAGGCTGTTGTATCGCGGTGTCGCGAATTTGTCTGAAAAACAGTCATCACAATCCATGACCCCAAACCATATCCGATCCCGATTATCTCGCTTCGCCAGCTTATTCGAGCTTAAGGAAGCCTCTGTAGAACGAGTGCGTAAATGGGGAACTCCGATTCTATTTTTCAGTTGGTTGCCAATTGTTGGCGATCCGTTATGCATCGCTGCGGGATATTTAAGGCTGCCGGTGCTTGCGAGTATCGTCTTTATCGGTGTTGGGAAATTTTGCCGCTATTTGGTCTTGTTATGGGCTTTGGTGTAATTGGAAATGCAATAGGCGGGCATGGTGCTCTGTCTGTGGATTTTTTTCATATTCTCTTTTCATCTTTCCTTATTCCTGTCCCGGCGGATAGCTCTCAGCCTGAGTTTCCCGGTGAAATTTGTCGATCACTCCCAGAAAGGCTTCTCCATAACGGTTCAACTTGGTTTCACCTATGCCGTTGATGGATAGCAGTGCTTCATTGTTTTTAGGTTTATCTTTCGCCATTTCAGTGAGCGTTGCGTCATGAAAAATAACGTAAGGGGGGACATTTTGTGCTTCAGCAAGTTGTCTACGGCAGCTTTTTAACTCAATAAGCAACATCTGCTCTGACTGCGAAAGCAGGATATCCCTTTTTACCTCTGAGCGACTTCGGGACTGGGATCGAGATGTCGGTCTGGGTTCGTTTAATTCTTCCCTTAGGTTGAGCTGAATTTCGCTTCGCAACAGTGGTCGGGACTTTTCCGTTAATCTCAGGGCACCGTATCTCTCGTGATCTGCAATAAGAAATTCCTGTACCAACAGTTGTCGGATCACAGATCGCCACTGTTGATGATTTAGATCCTTGCCAAGCCCAAAAGTGCTGAGCCCATGGTGATTATTTTGAATCACTTTTTCCGTTTGCTTTCCTTCAAGGATATCAATAACGTGGGCCGCGCCAAATCTTTGCCCGCTTCTATAAATGCATGAAAGCAGCTTTTGTGCAGTTATCGTCGCATCCCAAAGTTTCGGTGGCGTCAGGCAAATATCGCAATTACCACAGGAGGTTTCCAGTTTTTCATCAAAATAGGCGAGTAATGCCTGGCGACGGCATTGGGTGGTTTCGCACCATCCAAGTAATGCTTCCAGTTTCTGTTTTTCCCTTCGTTTGAATAGTTCATCGGCATCTGACTGATCCACCATTTTCGATAAATGCACCACATCCTGCAGGCCGTAGACCATCCAGGCCTCAGCGGGTTTTCCATCTCTTCCTGCTCTCCCGGTTTCCTGATAATAGGATTCGACACTTTTGGGTAAGTCCAGATGAGCAACAAACCGAACGTCCGGTTTATCTATGCCCATGCCGAAGGCGATGGTAGCAACCATGATGACGGCGTCTTCCCGCAGAAATTTTGCCTGATTCACGGATCGCGCTTCCTGGGACAACCCAGCATGGTAAGGCAGGGCGTTAAATCCCTGTTTGCGGAGCCACTCAGCAGTTTTGTCCACTTTGTTTCTGGAAAGGCAATATACAATTCCGGACTCTCCGTGATGGCCGCTTAGAAAAATCTTTAACTGACTTCTGGCATCGGTTTTTGTTTTGACCAGATAGCGAATGTTTGGTCGGTCGAAACTTGAAATAAAAACCTCGGGGTCCGTCAGTTCAAGCCTTAACGCAATTTCCTTTCTGCTAATTGAGGTAGCTGTAGCAGTCAGGGCCATGCGCGGAACTCCGGGAAAGGTGTCTTTTAATCTATTAAGAGATAGATAGTCTTGTCTGAAGTCGTGGCCCCATTGAGAGACACAATGAGCCTCATCGATGGCAATCAGGGACAGCGTTATATTTTGAAATTGTTGTAAAGTGTAGGGTTGCACAAGCCTCTCCGGGGCAATATAGAGAATCCTGGTTGTGCCGTTTGCAATATTTTTCAGCACCTCTCTTTGTGCCGACGGTGAAAGACTGGAATTAAGAAATGCTGCCTGGACTCCAATTTGCAATAGGGCCGACACCTGGTCCTGCATTAATGCGATCAGGGGCGAGACTACAATGGTCAGACCTTCTCTCAAAAGACCGGATATTTGATAGCAGATGGATTTTCCGCCGCCGGTAGGCATTAACACAAGGGTGTCCATTCCCGCTTCGGCGCTATTGATAATGGCTTCCTGATGCCCTCGAAAATGATCGTATCCGAAGAGGTGATGAAGGAGTTCAAGGGATTTTGCTGACATCTTCCGATTATATCGGCAAACGAATTTTCAGGTACATTTTTAGAGCATGGGTACGCCATCGCTTAGTTGGTGCGTTGCTATTTTCTTTCAAGCCGGTATTGATCAAGCTGATTTACCAACAGCAAGTAGATACGATTACGATTCCAGCCTACCGAATGTTATTTGCCTTGCCTTTCTATCTGGCTGTGGGATTGTGGGTTCTTCGTCGACAAACGAAACCGTTATCTACTAAAGGGAAGGCTGTTTTTCAGGCCATTGGTTTGGGTATTGTTGGTTACTATTGCGGCCTGTGCAGATTTACCTATGCAGATTTATATGGGTTGCAGTTCATCAGTGCCCAGCCAGGTCGAATGATTCTTTTCACTTATCCCGCTCTGGTGGCTTTGTCTGGTTGGTGGCTGTTGGGATATCCCATTCGAAAGGGCACATTCAGAGCGTTACTCGTTTCCTATCTCAGTATCGCATTAACTTTTTCCCAGGATTTTCAATTATATGGAAGTGATGTCTTGCAGGGTGCCAGGTGGGTGCTGGTTTCGGCGATTGCATTTTCCTTTTTTCTGGTTTCTAGCAAGGCACTTATCCCTGGGTCACTAGGTAAGTGACCCTCCGCAGCTGCTTCCGGCGCCAGCGGTGCAACCAAAGCAGTGTTTTCCCACGGTGATGGGGGCGTTCTCAAGTTTTGTGGAATCTATCTCCCACAACTGTTTTCTTCCTGTTGCGGCCAATGGAAGCTCTAGCATCTGGTTGAAATCACAGTCGTAGACATAGCCCTGCCAATCAACGCTAATCAGGTGTCTGCACATCAATGGTTCCACCGTGGTTGGATTAAAGTTGTCCACCAATAGTTGCATGTAACTTTGCAATTGACCGGTACGGCTCAGGAAGTGTTCAAATCGCTTCACTGGCAGATTAGTTAACGTCAGGAGACTATTGAAATCGATATCGAAGTCATTTTTCAATCTCTCCTTGTAGTCCATCTGTAAAGACTGCTGGCTAGGGGGCAATACCGGGCCAATGGGGTTGTAAACAAGGTCGATGAGTTTATTTCTCTCTCTCCCATAACCCGCAGCATTAAGTGCCTGTAGTCCCTTGATGCTTTTTCCAAACACTCCTTTCCCTCTTTGTTTGTCTACATTTTGTGGCGTGTAGCAGGGGAGGGAGCAAACCAACCGAATATTACGGTCTGCATGCCACTGGGCCAGACCTTCCATTCCAGGCTCAAACAGCACGGTTAGATTACATCGGGAGGTGATTGAAATGCCAAGGGCTAACAGCTGGTCGCAAAAAGTCCGAAACCCTGGGATCATCTCTGGTGCGCCACCAGTGATATCAACGGACTTTACCTCATTCTCTTTCGCCCAGTGGACAATTTTTCTCATGGTCTCCTGGCTCATCATCTCTGTTCTTTTTGGCCCTGCCTCAACATGACAGTGTTCGCAGGCCTGGTTACAGAGATATCCCAAATTAATCTGTAAATCAGATAGTTTGCTACGACGAATCGGACGATGGTCATGTAGCTTCAGCATCTGGTTGAAATCGTGATTAACCTTGATGTCCATGGTGCGTAATTATTTTGGGCGTCGGAATTGGAGTGAAATGCTTGCGGACGGTATTCTAATGTATTTTAATTCTGTTCATTCAGGTCAAGGCCAATGCCCGGACACAGTCTGAACTACAGTCTGGACCACCGCAAGGTAATGTTATCCATTAGTCTGTCGGAGCCTGGAATTAGTTCCCTGGGATGAGATCTTCCCCAAATTATTTTTTCGGCATGAATAGGCCCAAAAATTGATCCGTTAATTGTCTCTGGTTCTGATGGGGTTTTGTCCAAGGTTGAAGCCTGATTTTTTGGATGGAATCAACTATTGCCTTTACTGCCTAATTCCCGCTTTTGCTCTACTTATTCAAGATTCAACACTATCAGTTGGGATAAGCGAGCACTCTTTGATGGCACTTCAAAAATAATGTTATGAAATGATGATCAATTCGTTTGTTCAAGGGTATTGTAGTTTGCTAAAATAACCAATAAACTAGTTATATAGTTTATTGGTTATTTTATTCAAAATTAAAAATTTAGAATGTGAACATCAAAAAGGCATCACAAGGGTTTGCGGCGGCTGGGGCTGAGCCAAGGCTTGGCGTGTTAATGAAGCTCGTTAGGGTCGGGCCCGACGGAATGACGGTGGGGGTCTTGCAGGAATCCCTGAAAATCCCATCTTCGACCCTCGCTCATCATCTGCGCTGTTTATCGAGCGCGGGTTTGATTGTGCAAAAGAAAAAGGGACGTCGGGTGGTTAATATTGCGAACTTTATACAGCTGAGAGAGTTAGCTGATTTCTTTCTGGATCAATGCTGTGCGGATTCCGACGTTGACCAGATCCGTGTAGGCCAGGTCTGTTGTTAACCAGATCTGTTACTAACCGGGGGCTGTTTCCGTGTGCCACCGGTGGCACTGTTGTGGTTATTTTAGCCCGGGTGTTCTATCAGATAAAAACTACCTTATCCCTCTTTCACCTGGGCGTTTACTGAAATACAAGTCACAAATATGCAAGCCAAAATCCCCTGGGGGAAAAATAAATCATGAGTTCATCCTTTCAGCGCTACCTGTCTGAATTTGTTGGTACAGCCTTTCTGTTGGCAACCGTTGTCGGCTCAGGAATAATGGCGGAGAGCCTTTCTGGTGGAAACGTAGCAATGGCTTTGTTGGGTAATACCCTGGCAACCGCCGGGATATTGGTAGTACTGATCACCATGTTAGGTCCCGTATCCGGAGCACACTTCAATCCGGCAGTAACCTTTATCTTTATGATCAAGAAAGAAATAACCCTTCAGGACGGGGCTGTTTATTTTCTGTGCCAATGCTTTGGTGGCATGCTTGGTGTGGTAGTAGCACATTTAATGTTCGATCTTGAGGTTTTTCAGGCTTCCACAAAATTAAGGTCAGGTAATGCACAGTGGTTTTCAGAATGGGTGGCGACATTTGGATTGTTATTGACCATTCTCGCAACAATAAAAGTCAAAAAGGAATCGGTGGCAATGTCCGTGGGCCTATATATTGCAGCTGCTTGCTGGTTTACCGCCTCAACGTCGTTTGCCAACCCCGCCGTCACTATTGCCCGCAGTTTTTCTGATACGTTTTCCGGTATTTTTCCTGCCCACGCACCCGCATTTATCATTGCTCAACTGTTCGGTGCCTTGGCAGCTTTGCTTGTTTTTAATGTGTTGTTCTCTAAATCTTCCGAGTCACAATAATCCAATCGTTATAGTCCAATTGTTACGGTAAAAATAAACCCATGAGCAGTAATCAGAATCAGGAAACCACTCCAGAAAAGGCGCCTAATATTGATCGAGAGCGGATTCGCCCAGTTGACCCAAAGGGTTATATTTGTCCAGAATCGGATGATGGGCATAGCCCACGGATTCTGTTGCTTTATGGATCACTCAGGAAAAGATCATTTTCCCGATTGGTTTCTGAAGAGAGCGCATACATATTACGATATCTGGGGGCCGAAACACGGAGCTTTGATCCGAGGGATCTACCTTTGCCGGGTTCGGTAGAGCCGGATCACCCAAAAGTCAGAGAACTAAGGGAACTCGCGCAATGGTCGGAGGGGATGGTATGGGTGTCACCGGAACGACACGGTGCAATGACCGGTGTGTTCAAGTCTCAAATTGACTGGATCCCCCTGTCCGATGGTGCTGTTCGCCCCACTCAGGGCAAAACCCTTGCGGTGATGCAGGTTAATGGCGGTTCCCAAAGTTTTAATGTGGTGAATCAATTGCGGGTATTGGGGCGCTGGATGAGGATGGTGACCATTCCGAATCAGTCATCTGTGCCGAAGACGTTTTCTGAGTTTGATGACAATGATCGAATGAAACCGTCTCCTTACTACAATCGAATTGTGGATGTGCTGGAAGAGTTGGTTAAATTCACCTATATGACCCGGGGACGATCTGATGACCTGGTCGATCGATACTCTGAAAGAAAGGAAAGTGCCGAGGCGTTGATCGCCAGAGTGAATTCGACACCGGGGTAGCTCAAAACTATTCAATTAATCAGTCAGGAATACGGACAATGCTAATTCCGGAAAACCTTTTCGATGAAAATATCCACCGTACTGTGGTTCCCGCTCTCAAAACCCACCCCAAAGTTTTGGGCGGAAGCAGCGAGAATCTTTTCGCTGCGGGAGTGGCAGATATGGATTTCAAGGCCCCTCCTTGCGTACTCCATGCGATGCAAGAGCGATTAAATCATGGTGTTTTTGGCTATGAGGCTTTGCCTGACGAACTATTCTGTGCCTTGATTCGTTGGTTTGACCATCGTCACCGTTGGAAAATTGAGGAAGAGATTATATTAAAAGCGCCTAATGTCCTAAATGGGCTTGCCACAGCTGCGCAGTCATTCACTGATCAGGGTGATGGCATCATTGTTCAGCCTCCGGTGTTTTTTGATTTCTACGACATAATCAAAGAAAACAATCGTCGATTGGTGACCAATCCATTACTGCTAAAAGACGGATTCTATAAAATGGACCTGGAAGGGCTTGATCGGCTGACGCAGGATCCGAAGAACAAAATGTTGTTTTTGTGTAATCCCCATAATCCTATCGGCCGGGTTTGGGGTAAGTCGGAGTTGATGGCTGTGGGGGACGTGTGCGAAAGAAATGGAGTCATTGTCGTGTCAGACGAAATCCATGGCGACATTACATTTCCTAGCCATCCTTATACGCCATTTGGGTCAATGGGAGATCGATAGGCTGACAATTCAATTACCCTTATTTCCCCGGCAAAAAGCTTTAATATCCCAAGTTGCTGTACCGCGTTTACCCTTGTGCCCAATAAGGTTAAGCGGCAACGGATGAATATCGAAAACAGCCGTTTAACAGTGAATAAAAATAATGCATTTGCCAATGTTGCCATGGAAGCGGCTTATCGTGATGGAGAGAGTTGGCTTGATGCGGTAATCGAGTACCTAGCGGGAAATTTGATTCTGCTCGAAAATGAGCTTGCCCATATTTCTGGTGTTCAGTTGATTAAGCCAGAGGGGACTTTTTTAGTATGGCTGGATTTTCGTGAGCTTGTCCTGTCACCGGATGAGCTCACGGACTTTCTGAAGTTTAAGGCTCGCTGGAGTATCACGAGGGGAGTTGCTTTTGGAGACGAGGGCATTGGTTTTATGCGACTGAATATCGCTTGTCCACGACTAAAACTCAAGCAGGCCCTTGGTTTTTTGAGTGACGCGGTTAGTCGTTTGTCGCCAAAAAAAGATCACAAACACGACCATAAAAACGATCATAAAAAAGATTATGAGTAGGAGAATCCTGGATAAGCAGATAGTCAGACAGAGCCTAGGTTTTTGAAGGAGTTACCCAACTAAACGCGGTATCGCAAATGTCATTAAGTAAACATGTCTCGCATTTAGGTTTTCGTGCCACGCATGTATATCGACCAAGTAGGATTAGCCAGTGATGAGCGTCAATTTTGAAACGCTCGGGCACGGCTTCCAGTAACGCTTTTTCAACAGCAACAACGTCTTTTCCTGGTGCAATACCGGTGCGGTTTGAGACTCTGAAAATGTGTGTGTCCACAGCAATAGTGGGTTGTCCAAAAGCCGTGTTTAGAATAACATTCGCGGTTTTTCTTCCCACTCCCGGCAGAGCCTCGAGCTCCTCTCTGGTTTGTGGTACTTCGCCGTTGTGGTTTTCGATCAGTATGCCACAGGTTTTTATGACATTGTTTGCCTTGGTGTTGAATAGCCCGATGGTTTTTATGTATTGTTTTAGTTTTTCGACGCCGAGTGCCCGGATCGAGTGAGGAGTATTGGCCACTGCATAGAGCTTGTTAGTTGCCAGATTGACGGAGACATCGGTGGCCTGGGCGGATAAGATGACCGCAATGAGTAACTCAAACTCGGACTCATAGTTCAGCTCTGTCCTGGGGTTTGGGTTTTGTTTTTGCAGTCGTTTAAAGGCTGTGGCGATTTGTCTGGGTTTCATGTTGATTAGCGCTTTTTGTTAACGCTCTTGCGGCGTTCTCATTCTTTCATTTTTTCTTTGCACAGCGAGCATGATTTCCTTTTTCATGCGCTCTCGGGCCTTGATCTGGTGTTGTTGTTTCCGTTGATTTTCTCTTCTTTCGGTACGTAAACATTTCTGTTCGGTAGCGGTGCGAGCCCGTTCGATCTGCTGTTCGGAAAAATCGGGCCATGCGCTCATGATTGAATCCACCTTTTCCGGTGGAGGGATAAGGCTGATGCAATCAGTGGGGCAGACCGGTAGACATAATTTACATCCGGTGCAATCGTATTGAATGACGGTATGCATCATCTTGCCTGCGCCAACAATACAGTCCACTGGACAAGCCTTGATGCAAAGCTTGCAGCCAATGCAGGCTCCTTCATCGACGAACGCCACTTGTTTGGTTTCTGTTATACCGTGGGTTGTATTCAGGGGCTTGGGGTCGATCAGGAGTTGTTCCGCGATGAGTTTAATACTAATTTCTCCCCCGGGTGGGCATTGATTAATGTCTGCCTCACCGCGCAAAATTCCCTGGGCATAGTCCTTGCATCTGGGATAGTCGCACTGGGTACACTGGGTCTGAGGCAGGCAATGATCAATGTCGTCGATCGATGGTTTGGTATGATGGCTGTTCATCCAGTTTTCAGTTTTATCCTGATCTAATAGGCAGGCGGATAAGGGGGTGAATCATCCCGAGTGATGATACAATCCAGGCCTTGAACTTTTCTCGATGTATTATAGCCCCATCGATGTCCTATTCCGAAAAATTTGATCAGATTGTTTCTCAGACTACGTTTGGGTTGCTCCCCGAAAGCGAACAACTATTCGTGCGCGAAAAAGCCCATGACTTCAGGTTCACTCAGCAGGAATTGCGCATTGTCAGTGAAATGGCGTTAGACAGAAAACAATGGAAGGAATCTCCTCTTTCAAGCCAATGGAAGCGTATACAGGAAGAATATGAACACATCGCCGATACGGCGCAAAAGAAGAAACGACTCATCTCATCGCTAACCGATGTTCACTACAAATTGAAGTCCGGGATAAAGAGTTACGGAAGTTTGTCTAGCTCGGACAAACCCGTCACGTTAAAGCCTGTCTTGAAAACCACGGTAAAACCAGGACTGGGTTTAGGCCGTTGTCCAGTGGCCTCTGAAAAAACACGTTGCTGTAATCTGTTGACGCTGGATGCTGTGGAAAAGTGTGGTTTTGACTGCAGCTATTGCAGTATTCAGTCTTTCTATCATGGTAATGAAGTCGTTTTCGATAATGACTTTTCTAAAAAACTGGCTCAACTCAAACTCGACCCGAATAAGACTTACCACGTTGGTACTGGGCAATCTTCGGACTCTTTGATGTGGGGTAATCATAATGGAGTGCTGGAAGCGCTGACTGATTTTGCCGAGCGCCATCCCAACGTTATTTTGGAATTAAAAACCAAATCCAGGAACATTGGCTGGTTAATGGAAAATTCCATTCCCGAGAATATGATCGTTACCTGGTCATTGAACCCACAAACAATAATTGATCACGAAGAGCATCTGTCGGCGAGCCTGGAGCAACGTATTACATCAGCGAGACGCATGGCGGACAAAGGTTGTATTGTTGGTTTTCATTTCCACCCCATCGTTTTTTACGAAGGCTGGCAAGAGGAATATACACAAATTGGAGAACGCTTGAGCCAGGAGTTTGATCCGCAGGAAGTTGCCCTTGTGTCCATGGGTACGCTGACTTACACCAGGTCGGTAATGAAGACCATTCGACGACGAGACCTGACGAGTAAAATATTGCAAATGCCAATGGAGGAAATTGCTGGAAAATACTCTTATCCACTGGAGGTCAAGCTGGACATGTTCAGGGGAGTGTACAACAGCTTGTCAAAATGGCATGGAGAAGTTTTTTTCTACTTATGCATGGAGGCACAAAGCTTGTGGATGCCGGTATTTGGATATGAATACAAAGATAATCTGACTTTCGAAGCGGCGATGAAGGCTTCCTATTTCGGGAAAATTTATCCTAACGAACATCCGGCTGTTCCAAAAACTCGTTAAGTAATTTTAGACAGAATATAAAACGATGACGAAATCACCTTTTCTCACTGGTGCTGATTTACTCAGAAGCTCGAAATACAATAAGTCGACTGCGTTTACCGAGGAAGAAAGGGATACGTATAAATTAAGAGGACTACTTCCAGCCAACGTGGGCAGCATGGAGACCCAGTTGACTCGTGTGCTTGAGAATTTAAGAAGAAAAGAAAACCCGCTTGAAAAATACATTTTCCTATCGGCTTTGCAGGACCGTAATGAGAGACTTTTTTATCGGCTCATCATCGAGAATTTTAAGGAGATTATGCCGTTAATCTACACTCCTACTGTGGGTCAGGCATGTAAGGAGTTTGGGCATATATTTAGATCAGAAAAAGGGTTTTATGTCACAGCCAATGACCGTGGTAGGGTTCGGGAGATTCTTGACAATTGGCCATATAGAGACATTCGGATTATTGTTGTCACAGATGGCGAGCGCATCCTTGGTCTCGGGGATCTGGGCGCAAATGGGATGGGGATTCCTATTGGAAAATTGGGACTCTATTGCGCGTGTGCCGGGATTTTACCTGAACAGTGTTTGCCTGTGATGTTTGATGTTGGGACCAATAACCAGGAGCTACTGGATGATCCAGTGTATTTAGGAGTTCATGGAAAGCGAGTTGTCGGTGAGGACTATTTTGACTTGATGGATGAATTCGTGGAAGCTGCTACGGATGCCTTTCCTGGTGTGCTGATTCAATTTGAGGATTTTGCTGCGGGTAATGCCTATGCCCACCTTAACAAATATCGAAATCGAACTCTATGTTTTAACGACGATATTCAAGGTACCGCGTCGGTTGTGTTGGCCGGAGTGTATGCATCAACCCGAATTTCCAATCGTTATTTCAGGGATTTAAAATTCGCTTTTCTTGGGGCTGGTTCTGCTGCTACCGGGATCGGTATGATGATCGCTCAGTCACTGATGGAAGAAGGATTGAGTAAGGACGAGGCTTATCGGCGACTATGGTTTTTCAATAGCAAAGGCCTGGTTAACAGTAAACGGGAAAACCTGGCGGACCACGTTAAGCCGTTTGCCCACGATATTCCCAACCAGAGTTTTCTTGAAGTGATAAAAAACCACCAGCCGGATATTTTGATTGGTGCAACGGGTACGCCGGCTACCTTCACTGAAGAAATGATTCGTTTGATGGCAACCATTAAGTCCCGCCCTGGGATTTTCGCCTTGTCTAACCCAACTACCCGGGCGGAGTGTACCGCGGAAGAGGCGTATCGTTGGACAGAGGGAAGAGGAATTTTTGCCAGTGGAAGCCCTTTCTCGTCGGTATCAATCAACGGTAAAACCTATTATCCAGGGCAGGGCAATAACTCCTATATTTTTCCAGGCGTTGGTCTGGGAATGATCGCCTGCGAAGCAAAGAATATTCCTGATTCTGTGTTTCTTGAGTCTGCAAAAGCGTTGTCTGAATCCGTGACTCAGGAAGACCTCGATCAGGGATCGATTTATCCTCCCATGGATGCTATTCGGGAGGTCTCGCTAGAAATCGCTACGGCGGTTGCAAAATATGCCTATGATAATAATCTAACAGATCGCTCTGAGCCTGCTGATGTGAAGGGGGAGATTCAAAACATGATGTATGACCCCAGATACTAAAGCCACTTAAGCCAGCCACTAAGCAAAACGACCAGGAAAAGATAACAGGTCGGAGCTGATAGGGTGGAAGAGCCTGGGGAGATCTCTATCTATTGGGCGTTCCCCTTATTTTCGCTATCCCGGTGGTGAGGCGGTTTATGTAAGGTCGATCATTAACGGCTGATTTTTAAATTATGGTGAAAGTCAAGAAGCTGCTTAATGAAGCTACAGCAGGAGAGCTACCGCAAGCAAGTGGGCCCTGGAAGATATGCCCCATCAGTTCCTGATTGGAACTCCGATGAGCTATTTTTCGCTTATCTTTTTATTTGTGTTTGTCATTATTCGTTGTCAAAAATTATTGCTCTCATAAGGAAGTTTACTCAAAATCAATCAATATAGCGGAATTAGTGTCTTCTACTCTCGCGGGGCAAAAGGTAGAATCTCCACCCCACATATTTTGTGCCAGGTCTTTCAGGGTGAATTGAGCTTTTTATGAAATCCAGTATCAAACAACTTCTTTCCTTTTCTGTGCAACAACTCCAAAAGAATGGTGTGCTGGATCACACTGCTCTGGATGCTGTGAGCGTTGAACGAACCCGGGATTCCAAACACGGAGATTTTGCTACCAACCTGGCAATGGTGCTGGCTAAGCAGGCTCGGTGCAACCCTCGCAAATTAGCCGAAATGCTAATTGAGAATCTGCCTCAGTCGGAGCTAGTGCAAAAGACGGAGATTGCTGGCCCTGGATTTATTAATTTCCACGTGAGTATTGCTGCTTATCTTTCCCTGATAGATCAGGTGCGATCGGAAGACGAAAGCTATGGCAGAAGTAAAATTGGCAATGGTCTCAAAGTGATGGTGGAATTTGTTTCGGCTAACCCAACCGGACCATTGCATGTAGGGCATGGGCGGGGTGCGGCCTATGGGGATGCGGTTGCTCGAGTGTTAAGAGCGGCTGGTTGTGAGACCCACAGCGAGTACTATATCAATGATGCGGGGAGACAGATGGATATCCTTGCGGTCAGTATTTGGCTGCGATACCTTGAAATAAATGGAAAGCAGGTGCAATTTCCAGAAAATGGATATCAGGGAGACTATATTAAAGATATCGCGACAAGTATGAATGCAATTCACAAGCAACGATTCTGTGTGGATGAGTTTGCGCTATTTGAACATCTTCCTGACGACAAGGAAGAGCGTATTGATGAAATCATATTGCGCTGCAAGAATACATTGGGCGCAAGGGGTTTTCGCGTTCTGTTTGATCAGGGCAGGGATACATTGGTGGAAGACATTCGTGTTGATTTGGCCGAGTTTGGCGTTGTTTTTCAGGAATGGTTTTCAGAGCGAAGCTTGTTGGAAAATGGAGACATTGAAAAATCCATCTCAGTGTTGGAGGAGAATGGCCATGTCTTTAATAAAGAAGGAGCTAAATGGTTTAGGGCTACTGAGTTTGGCGATGAAAAAGATCGAGTGGTTATGAGAGCCAATGGTATCCACACCTATTTTGCCTCGGATATGGCTTATCACTATAACAAGGCGGAACGCGGTTTTGATAAGATGCTGGATATTTTTGGGGCTGACCATCATGGATATGTTAGTCGCATTATGTCCTCGTTTGAAGCTCTTGGAAACGATCCTGAAAAACTGTCTATTCTATTGGTTCAGTTTGCGGTGTTATATCGAGGCAGTGAAAAGGTATCCATGTCTACTCGGGGTGGCGATTTCGTTACCCTAAGGGAATTAAGAGAAGAAGTAGGAGAGGATGCTGCACGTTTCTTCTACGCGTTGAGGAAACCGGACCAGCATATGGACTTTGATCTTGATTTAGCTAAATCTCAGTCTTCAGACAATCCGGTTTATTACATCCAATATGCCCATGCCCGAATCTGTAGTGTGTTTAGGCAGCTTGTTGAGAAAGGCCTGGAGACTCCGGAAGATGGGAAACCGAACTATCAATTGTTGAAAGAGGTTCAGGAATTTGAATTACTTCAGATGGTGTCAAAATACCCCGAAGTGGTGGAATTGGCCGCCAGAAGTTACGAGCCCCATCAGATTGCCTATTATTTGAAAGATCTCGCAAACACTTTCCACAGTTACTACAATGCCCATCCGTTTCTTTCCAGTGAAAACGACATTCGACTCGCACGACTGGGATTAATTGATGCAGTAAGAATTGTGTTTGCTAATGGGTTACAGTTGTTGGGTGTAAGCGCGCCGCAAAAGATGTGACACTGAGGCTGGGGCTGTTTTTTAAATAATTTTTCCAATGATATTTAACGTCATAACCTTATTGCGCTGTCAATTGCCGTTTTTCCTTGGGGAGGCGCGTTCGCTTCGATATGCCACAGGGGATTTGCTGGTCTATTCGATAGGGGTAACTCCTGGTTAAGGAGGAGTTATGGTGCAAGCTAAACGCCGAAAGCCCGCTAAAAGAGCGAAAGAACATGTGGATGGACGTTCTGTTTTCCACGGGCTGGGATTGCTTTCCATGGGTGTAGTCATTGGAGTGCTGTCAACAATATTATGGCAGGGGATGAATTCAGTGGATGACGGAGTTGGAGCAGGTATTCGTCAGATGATTGAAACTTCACGAACAGAGGATCAACAGGAAACGGAATCAGCTAGAGAGGAAATCCAGCAGCCTGAACCTCAAGAAACCAATTATGACTTTTATACCGTCCTGCCTGAAATGGAGGTGGTGGTATCTGCGGATGAAGTGGTAGATCTAAACGGTGGTAGTGATATCGCAGAATTAGCCGAAGATTCGACGGTAAGTAGGAATGAGAATACGGAAAGTAATCTTCCTGAATCGTCGTCAGAAACTCCTTTACCGCAACCGGTGAACACGGAAGAGAATATGTACATGCTTCAGGCTGGATCCTATCGCGTGAACACGGACGCTGAGCGGTTGAGGGCTAATCTGGCAATAAAAGGACTAGTCTCTACGATTCAGAAAGTGAGCATCCAGGGTAAAGGAGACTTTTTTCGTGTCCGATTGGGGCCCTATTCAAGTTATGAAAGTATGGTTGCGGTTGATGAAGCGCTGATTCGCCAAGGAATCAAGTCGTTGAGACTAAAGATATCCCAAAATGGCTAGTATTGGCTGATGTGTACACCGGTTGGACATTCTCTAGGGGCGTTGATAATTGGGACGGCAATGAATCGAAACCAGACTTGGTTTCCTTCCTTTGGAGTGTTGCTGTTTTATTGTTTTAGTGCGGTCGCTGCAGATTTAGATTTTCTAATCGGTTGGTACTTCGGCAATATTAATCAATATCATCACCAATTTAGTCATTCGATTGTAATGGCTATTTTATATGGCATGCTGGTATATCTGGCGATTCTGATCTGTCAGAAGCTGTGGGTGTCCAAAGTAGGAAGCCCAGGAGGCTCATTCCATGGGGAGCTCCAACGTTCTCCATCCGATGTTCAGTCCGATTCCCGGTTCTGTGCCCTGTTTTACGGATCAGTAGGGGGATTCATCTATTTTGGTCACCTCATTCTTGACTTATTGACTGTGGATCAGGCTTACCCCATTGGGATGCAGCTGTTTTGGCCGTTCTCTGATGCATATGTGATAGCACCTTTGACCCCATTCCCATCAGTACAACATCACGCCGGCGGTAGCAATATGCTGGAATTTGTAAAGGGAATTCTGGTGTCACATAACCTGCGCACAGTGCTGATGGAAGTGGTGATTCTTTCGCCTGTCTATGGACTTGTCCTATATTTAAAACCTAATTACACGAGGTGGAACACACGACGATGAAGAAATTAGTTCGAATAGGCACAAGACAAAGCCAGTTAGCTTTATGGCAGGCGAACTATGTGCGGGATGAATTACTGAAATTCTATCCAGATAAGCAAATAGAGTTAGTGAAGATTGTGTCAGAAGGAGATAAAACTCTGGATGTGCCATTGTCCCAGGTGGGGGGCAAGGGGTTGTTTCTCAAGGAATTGGAGCATGCGCTGGTCGATGGAGAGATTGATTTGGCGGTGCATTCGATGAAAGATGTGACGGTATCTTTTCCGGATGGCTTGCATATTCCCGTTTTTTGTCCCAGAGAGGACCCAAGGGACGCCTTTGTTTCCAATAGATATGCGTCATTGGCGGATATGCCAGAAAATGCGGTAGTTGGTACCTGTAGTTTGCGGCGACAAAGTCAGATTCAGGCTGCCTACCCACACTTGGTCATGAAGAATCTCCGTGGAAATGTGAACACTCGGCTAAAGCGGTTGGATGATGGGGGCTACGACGCCATTATTTTGGCAGTTTCGGGTTTGAAGCGATTGGGCTTCGATGATCGGATCACTGCTGAAATTGACACAACAGTTTGCTTGCCAGCAGTGGGGCAAGGCATTGTGGGGGTTGAGTGTCGAGTTGATGACTCACAAATGAATGAGTTATTGCAACCATTAAATTGTCCTCAGGCCACAATTAGAATTTCCGCTGAAAGAGCAGCGAACGAACGTCTTGGTGGTGGATGCCATGTTCCGATCGCGGTGTATTCCGAGATTAAAAACAATGGTCAGGAAGAATATCAGCTGTTCGTTCGCGGATTGGTAAGTGAGCTGGACGGATCCCGTATTCTTCGCAGTGAGGCAGTTGGTTCTATAACCATCGCCAGAGAGCTTGGTCATCGAGTTGCTGAAGACCTCCTTGCCCTGGGGGCTGGTGAGATTCTCGAGTCTGTCTATCAGCGTGATGCGTAAGTAACTGTTTGATGTCTTTAGCGAACAAAGGGATATGGGTAACACGACCCCTACCCCAGGGAAACAATATTTCCCGTTTGATTCGTGAGAACGGCGGGAAGGCGTTCGTCTTTCCGGTATTGGAAATCCAACCACCTAATGATGTCATTGCTTTTGAACGTAGCTTAAGGAATATAAGCCAGTATGACATCGTTATTCTGGTCAGCTTATCGGCAGTTAATAGCTTTGCTGCCGCTTTGGGGAGGCTTGGTCTGAGGATACCTGATTCCGTCGAGGTGGCAGTGATGGGAAAGCGGTCTGCAGAGGAATGTGAACGGCATAGCATCACAGTGAAATATCTACCCAACAGCTCAATGGATAGCGAAGGGCTTTTAAGGGAGTTTCTTTCGGTAGACCTGAATCAAAAGAAAGTGATGATTGTTCGTGGTCAATCCGGCCGTGAATTGCTAAGAGATGAGTTGTCCTTAAAGGGGGCTTCGATTCATTATGCCTATGCATATCGCAGAAGCGTAACACAACAATCGCCAGAGGCACTTGTCCACCAGTGGCACAACGGGCTAATTAATGGAGTAGTCGTTACTAGCAATTCAATTGTTGATGGGGCTTTAGCGTTGCTTGGCAAACATGCGGTACTTTTCAAGAAAACCCCAATCATTACAATCAGTCATCGTATATCGAATTACTGTAGAGATAAGGGGGTATTTTCATCGATACACGTCGCTAATAGTCCATCGGATGAGGATGTTCTGCAATGCTTAATCGATTCTCAAACCGAATCCATTTAATGGGTTCGTTTCGGTTGGTATGTAGTCCACCTGGGTGTCCTGGCGGTGTCAATTTGACCCCGATTACGGTACGATTGTGACCTGTATTTTAATTATTTTAGAGGAGCCTAATGGCACAAGACGTTTCTGATGCAGGGACACAATCCCCGAAGAGTTCGAGGAAGAAAGTGAGCAAAAAAAGGGTGGTGAAAAAGACCGAAACTGAATTAGTGGAAGCAAAAAGCGCCACAGAGAAACCAGAACCGACAAGGTCGGAACACGATGAAATTCCGAGTGAAGAGGTCCCTGACGGTGTAGAACAAGGTACACAGAAAGGGGAGGAGGAGTCTGGGAGTAAACATGTTAATGATTCGATATCCAAGGATAATGTTAAAGATAAGGATAATGTTAAAGATAATGTCAAGGGTAGTGTAATGAATTCAGCATCATCCCAAAAACTCCCATCATCCAGTAAAAATACGGTGGCGTGGATTGCTTTTGTACTTGCTCTGGCGTCTTTGGCGATGGGGGGATTTGTCTGGTACGAGAACATGATTAATAATCGGTTGCAAACCAGTCAGCAAAGCAATCGAATCGATACCTTAAGTGAAAGTTTGGCTAGGCTTGAACAGGGACAAACAATGATGGAATCCAGGATAAGCCAGGCTAAAGGCACCATGCTTCAGACAGAGGAAACGGTTTCCAATCAGGTCAGGGCTATTCGCAAAGAAATGATTGATCAACAGGCGACTATCAGTGAACAGCTTGCATCTGCAAGAAACATCCAACAGAAACAGGCAGAACGTTATCGGGAAGATTTCGCAGGCTTGTCTGAGTCCATTGTAAAACTTGGAAGTGATCTTGGACAAACAGCAAATGATTGGGGAGTGGAAGAAGCTGGACAACTGATTTTTATTGCCAACCAGAGGCTGCAGCTATCAGGAGAAACGGATCTTGCGATACGAGCACTGACCCTTGCTGACGGAAGGCTGGAAGCTATGGGCAACCCGGAACTGATTGAAGTTCGACGACTTCTGGTCGAAGACATCGCACTTCTTGAAAAGGTTGAGAAACCAGACTATCTTGGAACTCTCGCGGCAATCGAATCCCTGTTGGTTGATCTGGATAAGTTACCATTGCCGGGGGATATCGAGACCATAATTTCCAATGGTGATGCTAATACGCAGAAGAATACAAGCGACAGTGAAGAATCTGGGGTGTTGACGGATAGTCAATCTGATTCACTGTTAGATAATGACCTGATTCAATCCTTTGTTAATGCGGGCAAGGTATTTTTTGCGGATTTGGGCGACCTAATCCAAATCGAGAAAAATGGAAAGCCCGTGGATCCAATTATTTCCAGTGAAGTGAAATTTATGACCCTGGAGAAAACCAGATTGATTCTGGAATCAGCGCAATCTGCGTATCTTCGTCAGCAGTTCGATATTTATCAACAGAGACTTTTATCTGCCGGATCCTGGGTTGAAAACAGATTTGTCAGCAGTGAACAAAGGGACCGCTGGCTGGAAGAACTTGCCACGTTGTCCTCAAACGTGTCCACAGTCGAATTGCCTGACGCATCCGCATCTCTGGAAGCAATCAGAGCCATAATTGACCGATAGTTGAAAAGGGATAGATACCCGTGAAACTCATTCTGACCATTATTGTTGCATTTGCCGGCGCCGTAGCATTAGCCCGGATGTCCATGGAAGATCCGGGTTTTGTTGTTTTTGCTTGGGATGACTATACGGTTAAGCTGCCTTTTTTACTTTTTGCTTTAATGCTCGTAATTTCATTCGTCGCTCTGTATCTACTGATAAACACCCTAGTGGGGATGTTTAAAGCCCCTAAGAAAATCGGGAAATGGAATGTCAGGAGAAACGAATTCAGTTCCCAGGAAAGCACTATGGAGGGATATGCTGCCTTGATCGAGGGGGATTGGAAAAAAGCGGAAAAAGCGCTTTTATACAAGCTGGAAAATGATCGATCTCCATTAATGGGTTATCTGGGTGCGGCTTATGCCGCGCAACGGCAGGGCAAGATGAACGAGAGAGATCGGTGTTTGGACGAGGCACTGAAAAAGTATCCAGGAAAACAATTAGCGATTAATTTAACCCGCGCTCGTTTACTTTTCCAAAGTGGTGATTTAGCGTTATCTCGGGAGTGGTTAGAGCGTCTGAATGACTCGTCTCCACGAAATATTTCGGTGATCAGATTGTTATCTGAGGTTTATCAAAAATTAGGTGATTGGCATGCCCTGGTAAAATTGCTACCTAAGTCTTCCCGGCTTGGAGCTTTTGCTGATAGTGAATATCGTTCTCTGGAAAAGGCAACTTATAAGGGTTTGCTTGACTCACCGGCATTGCTTCAAGGTGGAGTTGCGAGATCAGAGCAGATTTGGCAGTCGCTGCCGAGCGAAACAAGGAAATCACCGGAGGCCATCGCCGCCTATGTAAGACAGCTTATCGATGCTGATGAGATGATTGCCGCTGAGAGAGTGATACGTCAATCGATGAATCGATCGTTCGATTCTGAATTAGCCTACTTATACGGAAAAGTTGTGTGCGATTTGACATCTGATCAGATCAAGCTAGCATCGTCCTGGGCCAGGGAAAATGAAGAGGATGCGAGTCTGAAATTGTCACTGGCGAGACTGCATCAAAGAAATGGCGATACCTCTAGTGCCAGAGCTATCTTAAGAGACATCCTGGATGACCGACAAAGAGGGGAAGAAGCGTCTTTGGAGTTGGCAGGGTTGCTGGAAAGAAATGGTGAAAGAGAAGCTGCTATGATTTGCTATAAAAAAGCACTATCTCTTTTGACCGATCCAGATCAGAACGTTAATCCCTCTCGGGATGTTGTGGTCGATGGTGAACTAATACTGCTGTCGGAAACCACTGAGCAGGCTGCCCCGGAAGTTATTCCCGTATTGAGGTAGTTCGCAGTCAAGGGGTGGCTAGTGAATATGGCCTGGTACGGATGAGTTTATCTTTCTGTAGTGTCAATAAGGTTTCAGGCGATACCTTATTTTTGAAACATCTTCTTATAAGTCTCTACTAAGTGATGAGACTACCGTGAGGATTTAAATTCGAGTCCAAAAGATGCTAGCTTTGAGGGGCAAAATCGAAGGAGTCAAAAAAGAATCGATCATTGCGCATGTTTTTAGCAGTTAGACTATCTCTGACGGAGTTCACCATGATGGGTGGGCCGCTGGCATAAACATCAAACTCTTCGAAGCTATCATAGGCCTCACACACTGCATCATGTACCCACCCAGTCGCTCCTTCCCAATCAGCTGTTTTGCATTCTGACAACACGGGTGTGTATTTTAGGTTTGGGTGTTTATTTAGCCATTGCTCAACTAGTTTGGACATATAAAGGTCCTGTTGATCTCTTGCGCCCCAAAACAGATGAACAGATTGGTTTGGGTTTACCTCCATGGCGTGCTCAAATAGCCCTTTTACTGGTGAAAAACCTGTGCCGCCAGCGATCATAATTACCGGTTTCTCCGGTTCGGACTGAAAAAAGTAAGTTCCAAAAGGACCTTCAAATCGCATCAGGTCGCGCTCCTTAATGGATTCAAAAACCCGGGGAGTGAAATGACCATCGGGAACAAGCCGAATATGCAACTCCAGCCCTTTTTCTCGAGCTTCTTCGGGAAGGTTGCCAATTGAGAAACTCCTTCTTTGACCATCCTTGAGCACGATGTCGACATATTGACCGGCAATAAAGTCGAATGTCTGGGTTTTTGGCAGTGTCAGAAATAAGCGAATAACATCATCGGCAAGTCGTTCGATTTTACCTACCCGGCAAGGCAGCATTTTGATTTGAAGACTTTGCCCTGCCATCACTTCATCGGCGTCGATAATGATGTTTTCCAAAGGCTTCGCCTGGCAAATCAGGATTTTACCATTTTGCTTCTCGTCGTCACTTAATGCGAAGTCTTCGTATTCACCATGATGAACTGAACCACTCAGTAAGCTACACTTACACGCACCGCAAACTCCATTCCTGCAGCCATAAGGGTAGATACGACTATCACGTAAAGCAGCATCTAAAATGGTTTCATTACTTTTTACAGTAAACTGACCGCCGTTACGTTGATTCGTGACTGAAAATCCCATTTTTTGATAAATGACATGTCGGTTATAAGGGATGGGTCTTATATATTCTAAAATTAGCGTTGTCAATCAAATGCCAGAGCTGCCAGAAGTAGAAACAACTTTGAGAGGAATTAGTCCCTTCCTTCACAACGAAAAGCTGTCGCGGTTGATAGTGAGAAATAGGAGCTTAAGGTGGCCTGTGGACCCTGACTTGGAGTCAAAAGTGGCCAATAAAAGTATTCTGGGTCTGGAGCGTAGGGGAAAGTACATTCTAATTCATTTTGGCTACGGTGGACTGATCATTCATCTGGGAATGTCTGGTTCAATGCGAGTATTGATGGAGGAAGACACACCTGGGCCCCATGATCATTTCGACCTTGTCACCAGTAAAGGAGTAGTTATACGTTATCGAGACCCCCGGCGTTTCGGTTGTCTTTTATATGCTGCAGACCCAGCGAAACATGAACGGCTCACTGGGTTAGGGGTTGAGCCGTTAACAGAGAATTTGACGGGTGAATACCTTTATAGGATATCCAAGGGAAAACAAACAACGGTTAAATCACTTATTATGAATGGAAAAATTGTTGTCGGTGTGGGTAATATCTATGCCTCTGAATCGCTATTTGACGCAGGTATCCATCCAATGCGTCGTTGCGACCGGATCTCAAAATTACGGTATCAGGGTTTGGTGCAATCCATTAAACGAATCCTATATCGATCTATCGAACAGGGTGGTACGACCTTGCAGGACTTTGTGGGTGTTGATGGCAATCCCGGATACTTTGAGCAAAAGCTGGCTGTTTATGGTCGAAAGGGTAAGAGTTGCTTTCGTTGTGGAAATACAATCAGGAGCGCAATTTTAGGGCAAAGATCTACATTTTATTGCGTAGTATGTCAGCGGTAGCTTTTTTCCATCGCGACTGGTAGTTAATGCCTGATCTTGCTAAAATTCGGTAAAAACGAAGTAGTTGAACCCGATATTTCCTAAGCTACTATATGAATAAGCTGTAACTGTTTGAATTTTAATAAATAATTTGATTGTGATAGTGAGTTTTCAGTTTTGCTCTCACATAGGATTCGTTGCAGTGGTTAGTGTTTTATTTGTTTAACACAGGTCAAATTTGTATTTTATGCCAACCAGATCGATCAAAGCCTGTCTGATTTTACTTTTTGGAGCTCATGATTCTCGCTCCGAAAGGCGGGCTATACGCTGGGATTCTATTTTCTCTGGTTTGATTGGTTTGATGTTTCTTTGGGGACAATCAACTTCAGCGTCGGATCAGGGTCCCAGTCATACCATTGATGATCTCGGTTTCAATGCGGTAATAGATAGTCGGCTTTTTTCTCCCTTCGGATTGAAATTCCAGTCAGTATCCTCTCTTGGTCCAGTTAGTAAGCCGGGACTTGGTGAAATGAAGAGTTTGATCGAGATTGAGTCTGTAGCCAGTAATGATGGGCAGCGGACATCAGGTCTTCTGGATTCAGAGAATCTGCTTTCGTTTTCAGAAACCTATAGTGAGCAGGGCTTAAAGATAAAAAGACTGAGTGCGGAATGGCAGTCAGAAGCAGGAACACTAACCGTTGGCAACGATTGGGCCAATTTTCAGGATTTTCTCAATGAAGATTCATTGTCGCGGAATTCATTGAATGACCGAAGGACATCTGATTTTGTTCGGTGGTCCTCCAATCGTGGTTTTTCGATCGCACTGGAAGACTTGAGCCCTGGAAAGGTAACGACTGGAGAACATCGACTCGAATATGTGACGAATTCATCGCCCGGAGTTATTTTAACCTGGGAGAATGGATCCAGAGACTCCGCACGGTATCGGGTGTCGGCTTTGGGTAGACAATTGGATACTGGCCGCTTTAACACTGATCGGGATGTGGGTTGGGGCCTGAATATAGAAGGAGGTTGGCGTTTTGGTGATTTGTTTACGGCACTCTTAGTGACATTGGGTAACGGTATTAATAGTCTTATCTTCAGGGATGGGGGAAATGATGCGGTAGTTGATAATAACGGTTCTTTGAACTGGGTTGAATCCATCACCATTAAACCGAGTCTGAAGTATAGTTTGAATGAACGGTCCGATGTCCATTTATCCCTTGGGCGTTATATCTCCAATGAAAATCAATTTGGAAATGATGCGGATACACTGGATACTATTCATCTTGGTTATACATGGGCTCCCTGGCCAAGTACCCGGTTTGGGGTTGAGGTCGTTGGTCAGGACATTGACGGACTATCTGGTGACGATGATCGTAATACACAAGTCAAGTTCGGGGCGCTTAAAAACTTCTGATTCAAAATCCTGCTTTAACAGCTGTTTTATTTGTTAGACCTGCTTCACTCATTTCCCTTTTCCCAGTTTTATTCTCATCTTTTTGTCCTCATCCGTAGTTGTATCTTTATCTCTTTCCTGTCCTATCTTCGCACCAATTGTGGAGCAATCGAATAAAGTAGTAAAAAATCAATGAAGGGCGGGGTTTTTGAGCGAACCGGTTTTATCAGTTTAGCTCAGCGCGCCTCATTATTCGCAATCCTGATTTATGAATAACCCGATTGGTGACGCTGATGATGATTTGGATGCTGGGAAGTTCGAGGAATTTACGATCTGATGACTTGCTAGTCATTGGATAGGAATTTCGGTGTCAACGAATTAGTCGATTTATCCAATCACTGGAACTTCTCCAAACCGTCTGCTGAACCGTCTTTTGGGAAGCATGGTATCAACCAGCGCAGGTGGGGCTTTTTCTGTTACCGTCTCGTCTGGCTTTGTTTTTTCAATTTCAGCTGATTTGTTCGAAAACAGTGAAGTTTGTTCCTGACCTTTAGTTTTTATTGTGTTTTCGACTTTGGATTTTGATTTCGTTCGTGGCTTTGCTTTCGGGTTTCTTGGCGCAGGTTTGGCTCTGACGATATCCGCTAGCAAATCTTCTGTCAGTGTCTGCTTGGGTATGGAATGGCCAATGTGTTCCTCGATATCCATAATAGAATAAGCGTATTTTTCACAGACAAAGCTGATTGCCTCTCCACTTTCTCCTGCTCGAGCAGTTCGGCCTATCCGATGAACGTAATCATCAGCATCATTAGGTAAATCGAAATTGAAAACATGACTTACTTCTGGAATATGTAGTCCTCTGGCTGCTACGTCAGTCGCTACCAGGACAGACTCCTTTTGCGATTTAAACTTTTCCAGCAGTTTTTCCCTTTTTTTCTGTGGAACATCACCAGAAAGAGCCGCACTATTGATGCCGTTTGCGATTAAGGTATCACACACCGTTTCCACACTGTGTCTTGTATTGGCGAAAACCACAATCCGTCCTGGTTTTTGCTTTTTGATTAAATTGACCAGTAATGGAAGCTTTTCATTATCAGCAGGATAATAGCTGATTTCCTGTACTTTTTCGGCTACCACGTTTTCCGATTCGATCCTGATCTCGCTGGGGTTATTCATGTGTTCATAAGCTAACTCCATGACCCGGTAGGATAAAGTGGCGGAGAATAGCAGATTTAGTCTTGTTTCCGCTTTCGGCATTTTCCTCAAAAGAAACCGGATATCTTTTATGAAACCAAGATCAAGCATGCGATCTGCCTCGTCGAGTATGGCAACCTGGGTGATGCTTAGGTCGAACAAACGCTGTTTGAAAAAGTCAATCAGTCTTCCGGGAGTCCCAATGAGAATATCAACTCCATCATCCAGCATTTTCTTTTGTCCTTCATAATCAGTACCTCCGTAGGCGAGCCCCATTTTTAGTCCTGTGTATTTCGACAGGAGCAGAGCATCTTTATGGATCTGGATAGCTAGTTCTCTGGTTGGGGCTAGCACCAGAGCCCTTACCTGAAGCTTTGTCCTACTTTCTGGGGCGGGAGTTATCGTTAAATATTGGAAGCATGCCAGTAGGAAAGCGATCGTTTTTCCGGTACCTGTTTGCGCCTGACCCGCAACATCCGTTCCCTCCAGTGCAACTGGGAGGCTTTGCGCCTGGATAGGAGTACAGAACTCAAATCCGGCCTCCTGCAAGCCTTGCTGTGAGGGCTCAGACAAGTTGAAATCCGTAAATTTTTGATCTGTAAGATGGGTTTTCGACATTAGTGATTGTAAGTAACTTAAGACGGCGGTTTTATCAACCGATTTATTTTTATTCGAGGACTTGATTTAAATCAACGATAACTGCATATTCAATTTTTTAATGAATCAAATCTACAATATTCTCATGTCAAATCTAGTCTTACATGTTAGTGATGGAAATTTCGAAGAGTTGGTGCTCAATTCTCCGACGCCCGTTCTTGTTGATTATTGGGCTGAATGGTGCGGCCCCTGTAAGATAATAGCTCCCGTTCTTGATGAAATCGCTGAGGAAATGGGTAAAAGGATCACGGTGGTCAAATTGAATATTGATGACAATCCTGATACTCCTCCAAAATTCGGAATTCGTAGTATACCAACGCTGATGCTGTTTAAGGACGGTGAAGTCGAAGCAACTAAAGTGGGTGCTGTTAGCAAGGCACAGTTGATCGATTTTATCGAATCGAATATATAGGACTGAATATATCACGTCAGACTCTAATTCTTTTAACTACTTGGCAAATTATCCTAAATTTCAAGAGAAATGCACAACCAGAAATCTATCATCGTCATTTTCTGGCAATAGTTTAGACTAATTAAAGCTGAGTCGAATGACAGGTTTCAATTCTTTCTTAAGGCCTATCTTCTCTAATAGGTTCTCTGAGAACCTATCTTCTTTAGGGTTATTCAGGTTAAACCCCCGACTTTTTTAAGCCGCAATATTCATAATAAATTTGACATTCCGGGATAGACTCAGAGTGGTTCTCGATTTCCGGTTTTACAACTTGTGCGCTGGGGTTTTGTTTTATCCAAACGAACTCTCAAATAGAATGCGAATAGTTGCGAGGAATAACAATTGTACGGAACACTAGACTTCTGCTTTGAAGCTATATATGATACACCAATAATATGCTATGTAGTCGCCCAGACTACATTCAGCAAAAATAAATACTTCCTAAATTCTGTAAGCTAGATTCTCCTACTAGACTCTTCCAGTTTAAACATTTCAACACGCCAGCCCGCTCGGGTGGGCCCCCACGTACAACATAATATTCTTCTGCTATGCCAATTAGTCTCCTTGAGCTTAAATCCAAGTCTCCAACTGAGCTGGTTGAACTTGCCAGATCATTGAATCTGGACAATATCACCCGACTCCGCAAGCAGGATCAAATTTTCTCTATCCTGAAAGTGCAGGCAAGAAGAGGTGAGAAGATTATGGGCGAGGGGGTTGTTGAAATATTACAGGACGGATTTGGATTTCTAAGATCAGCTTCGGCTTCCTATTTGGCGGGTCCTGATGATATCTACATGTCACCAAGCCAGATTCGTCGGTTTAGTTTAAGGACTGGGGACACTGTTTCGGGGCAAATCCGACCGCCTAAGGACTCTGAACGGTATTTCGCGCTGCTAAAAGTCGAAGAAATCAACTACCAGTCTCCAGAAGAAGCTAGAAAGAAAATTCTGTTCGAAAACCTGACACCATTGCATCCAGATGAAGGACTTCGACTGGAAAGGGAAAACGGCTCGAATGAGGATCTGACTGGCAGGGTGATTGATCTTATCGCCCCTATAGGGAAAGGACAGCGCGGATTAATCGTTTCTGCACCGAAAACAGGAAAGACGGTGATGTTACAACAGATAGCGCAATCAATTACTTCTTTGCATCCGGAAGTCATGGTAATGGTCCTATTAATTGATGAAAGACCTGAGGAAGTGACAGAGATGCAGCGGACAGTCCGAGGGGAAGTTGTGTCCTCCACGTTTGATGAGCCTGCATCTCGCCATGTGCAGGTTGCAGAGATGGTTATTGAAAAGGCAAAACGTCTTGTTGAACATAAGAAAGACGTGGTAATCCTGTTGGATTCAATCACCCGTCTAGCCCGAGCATATAACACCGTCGCACCGGCATCTGGAAAAGTATTGACGGGCGGGGTAGATGCAAATGCCTTACAGCGGCCCAAACGTTTTTTTGGTGCTGCTCGTAATATAGAAGAGGGAGGGAGTCTTACGATTATGGCTACTGCTCTTATTGACACGGGTTCCAAGATGGATGACGTCATATACGAGGAGTTTAAGGGAACAGGAAACCTGGAGATTCATCTTGATCGGAGAATTGCTGAAAAAAGAGTTTATCCCGCGATGAACATTAATCGTTCAGGTACGCGTCGGGAAGAGCTATTAACCGATCCATCTGAGCTACAGAAAATTTGGTTACTAAGGAAGCTTCTTCATCCCATGGATGATCTTCAGGCTGCCGAGTTCCTGATAGATAAACTCAAAGCTACGAAGACCAATGAAGAGTTCATCAAGTCGATGAATCGCTAGTTAAAAAATGATCCAAAAGAGGGGAGATTTAGCTTGATTTGGCAAACAGTTTTATTTTATGATCACCGCCCCTACCGATCCCCTTATTTTGGGATTGCATAAGAATTTCCAGGAGACCGCTATGAAAGCAGACATTCACCCGGCATATACCGATATCAAGGTGGCTTGCGCTTGTGGTAATAGTTTTGAAACAAAATCAACTTTATGCAAAGAATTGAACGTTGAGGTTTGTTCGGCTTGCCATCCTTTTTATACCGGGAAGCAAAAAGTGATGGACACCGCGGGACGTGTTGGTAAATTCCAGGCCCGATACAAAAGAAAATGATTGTTATCGATCTGTATTAAGAAAGGCGCATTATGCGCCTTTTTTCTTGCCTTCTTCTTTTGGTCTAAACTTCTCCATATCAAGCTTCACTTTCAATAAAAGCGCTCGATTTTTTATACTTTATGGAGCCATTTTACCCTGGTTCGTTTTCCCTTGGCTCATTTTGCCACTGTACCGTGTTTCGAGTCCTTGCTGAACAAATTTTATGACAATATTCACCATTGAGCAAAAAGCAAATCTGATTTCAGGTCTTTTTGAACAAGCTGGACTATCTTATGGTCATGGCGTAGATAACGCCTGGGATGAAGCTGTTTGGGTCATTTTAAAATCCATTGGTTTTCCTATGGAGAACAATGAGATTGACTGGGAGCAAGTGTTGGATGTCGAACAGATAAATCAAATAGATGTGCTTGTGGAGAAACGGATTCGTACTCGTCTCCCATTTGCGTATATCGTAAATGAAACCTGGTTTGCGGGTTTAAAGTTCTACGTCGATCAAAGGGCTTTAGTCCCCCGGTCATTTCTGGGTGAATGGATTCCTGATGGTTTTGAACCGTGGATTGACTCAACGAGTATTCACTCCATTCTTGATTTGTGCACAGGATCCGGGTGCATTGCCATTGCATGTGCGACATACTTTGAAGGAGCAAGTGTCATTGGCAGTGATATTTCAAAAGAGGCTCTAGTGGTTGCTGAAACCAATATTCGTAATCATTCCCTGGAGCATCGGGTGACGCTGAATTGCGGTGATCTATTCGAAGGCATTGATAAAAAGTTTGATCTTATTGTTTGTAATCCTCCTTATGTATCCGATGAGAGAATGCGGAATCTCACAAAGGAATATTTGCATGAACCCGATCTCGCACTTCGTTCGGGAGCCGATGGTCTGGATTTTATTCAGCGGTTAATGATGAAGGTTGGGGGATGTCTAAATGATAATGGTGTTCTTATTCTCGAAGCTGGCTCTGCTTCCTTTGCATTGGAAAAGGCATATCCTTTGGTTCCTTTTACCTGGCTAAGTACCGCACATGATGAAATGGTTGTTCTCGTTATTTCGGCTGAAGAAATATCTCAATATTTCAGCTAATTCACGGGTTCAAGTAGTTATATGGATGTTATCTTTTTAATCTGTTAGAGAAGAGTCGACAGTCTACTGCCCTTAAAGGTGTCCTGGGAATAGAACTTTCAGTGATTAATAATCAATATGAAACCCCATATTAAACTCCATGTTTATTATGGTTTACTGTGGAGCAGGTGGTATTTTTGAGCGCTATTCCCTTATGCCTGGTATTTAGCTAGTCGTCCCTGAAGAACCCGAAAAGGCTACATATACAGTATAAACTGGATATAGTCCTGGTTTGAATCGACCGGAATTGTTAAACTGGCGTTCAGTTTCTGGTCGAACACGAGGTATATATGCTACCTGACGCCCGGTGAATGACGATCAACTCAGTTTCTTCAACATCGTTGATCAGCTGGATACGTCCCATTCCAGTTTCGGTAATAAAGCGCGAAGGGGCGGGCCGCGAAACCGATCCGGTTGATGAGCGCGCCAGATGTGATGGTGGTGGATCAATGGAAGATGAACCCGTACTTTCAGGTGTTCTGTGGTGAGGTGAGTTTCCAGACGCAGGTACCGTGCCATGCGACGGAACTGGTGAAGTTCCGCAACCGGATTGGGTCGGAGGGAGTCAACTTTTTGAAAACGCAAAAGAAAGTCATACCCAGGTGGCGTTAATTCTCCAGTACGGGCTTTTGGCATCGTCAGTCACGGTCGGAGCGCCGGTCTTTATAAAAAAGGCTAAGGGTGCCCATATTTATGGTCGCAAGGCGTCAGTGGTGGCGACGAAGGAGTGGTGATTGTGGGGGTGGTGAGTCATGACGAACATGATCATGATTCGAAGACCCTGAAAGCAGCACTGACAGAAGCCCATACCCACCGTGAGACATCGATCAGGCTGGCGGTGGTTGACCGGGGATATCGGGGAGCGAAGAATAAAGTGGATTGTGAGGTGCTGTTACCGGGTCCTCCGCTGAAACGGGACAATGCTTATCAACGCCAGAAGAAACGGATACTGTGTCGCAAACGAAGTGGATAGAACCGATCATCGGTCATTTGAAGCATGATCATCGTTTATTGAGGAGCTGGCTGAAGGGAGCCGAAGGAGACCGTATCAATCTGCTGATGGCGGGTTGCGCGTGGAATTTGAGAAAGTGGATGATCGATTACTCGCCATTGTGTTGTCAGCCCCTTGGGACGCCGCTAATCGTCGTCTGGGTGTTGTCCTGATCCGAAGGTCGAAAATGACGCATGATCGCTAACGACATCGCGCCTTTTTTCAGGACGGACTAGCTATTTGATGTTTTCCATCGTAAACCTTTCTGATTCTATCGCCCACTAACCTTGCAAGATTCCAGTTTCGGTAATAAAGTCTGGGGCGCCGATGTTGGTCGATGCCCATTTATCTGTCATTATGAAATATGAATAATCAACTTTTTGAAAACGCAAAAAAAGTCATCCCAGGTGGCGTTAATTCTCCAGTACGGGCTTTTGGCTCAGTAGGTGGAGCGCCGGTCTTTATAAAAAAGGCTAAGGGTGCCCATATTTATGGAGAAGATGGCCAGAAATACATCGACTACGTTGGTTCCTGGGGGCCCATGATTCTGGGACATGGTGATTCAAGAATAATTGACGCAGTCAAAGCCCAGGTTGATGATGGTCTAAGTTATGGTGCCCCTACTGTATTGGAAACCGAGATGGCAGAATTGATTTGTCAGCGATTACCCTGGGTAGAAAAAGTGAGGATGGTGAATTCCGGGACAGAAGCGACCATGAGTGCGATTCGTTTAGCCCGTGGACATACCGGCAGGGATAAAATTATCAAGTTCGAAGGTTGTTATCATGGACATGCTGACAGTTTGCTTGTTAAGGCCGGTTCCGGAGCATTGACCTTCGGTGTGCCCACTTCTCCGGGCGTTCCAGCGGCGATGGCGGAGCATACCCTGACTGCGACTTACAATGACTTGGCTTCTATAACCAATATTTTCGAAGCTGTGGGGGATGAGGTCGCCGCTGTAATTGTTGAACCAGTTGCTGGAAACATGAATTGTATTCCACCAACTGAAGGATTTTTGAATGGGATACGCTCGTTGTGCGACCAATACGATAGTCTACTGATTATGGATGAAGTGATGACTGGGTTTAGAGTGGGACACCAGGGTGCCCAGGGGCTTTACGGCGTTCAGGGAGATTTGACTGCTTTGGGCAAAATTATTGGTGGGGGAATGCCAGTGGGTGCGTTTGGAGGGAAAAGGGATATCATGGCTAATCTTGCTCCGGAGGGTGGAGTTTATCAGGCTGGTACACTCTCTGGAAATCCCGTTGCAATGGTTGCAGGGCTTGAAACGCTAAAGGCTGTGGATGTCACTGGGTTCTATGAAGAACTGGAAAATAAGACGGCAAATTTAGTTTCCGGGATTCTTGATGCCGCTAGAAGTCATGGGATTGGATTGTGTGCAAACCAGGTTGGAAGTATGTATGGTCTTTTCTTCACAGAGAAAACTAGTGTAAACACTTTCGCAGATGTCATGACCTGTAATGCTGAGAGATTCAACCAATTTTTCCACGGAATGCTTGAGGCGGGGATCTATATCGCACCATCTGCCTTTGAGGCTGGCTTTATGTCAGCCGCACATACGGATGATGATATAAACAGAACCATTGAAGCTGCCTCAAAGGTTTTTTCAACTCTCTGATTCTTTGCTGGTCAGATTATAATTACCTGACTGTAATTACCAGATTGTGATTATAAGGACTCCAATAAATCCCTAGTAAAGTTTCCTGGGGATTTCTAATAGGCCCTCATAGGTTTAAGAGACAATTAGATTAGCACCGGATTTTGTAACGCTAACGATGAATGTGCCGTATCCCGGTGATGGGGGCAAGATAGGTAGTTGTTCTAAACATGGTTGCCCTAAACATGCGGGTTGTCTTAAATACACTGGGTATTGGATTGCTTTTCTGTTTTAATCACTTCTGTTTTAATCACTTCTGTTTGTATCACTCTTGCTCAATAGTGATGACATGTTCGGCTGCCAGCCCTCTATCTCTTGTTATTAATCCAAATTCGACTGTTTGTCCTTCAATCAGTGTTTTGAAACCATCCCCCTGAATTTCCCTAAAGTGGACAAAAATATCATCTTCAGTACCGTCTCGCTGAATGAAGCCGTAACCTTTTCTGTTGTCGAACCACTTGACAATACCGATATATCGATCTGACATATTTATACTCCGGATTTATTTTTATAATTATTCCATGTAACGCATCCCCAGAATTAGTCTTAACACGGTATTACAGTTATGACCAGGTCATCAAAAAGGCGTATCCGGGACGCATTTATTTGGGAGTATCTCTTATTTAGCACCCATTTTCCACGTAATTTACGTTTGATGTGTCAAATTTCTTTGTTAGCTTTCGGTGTTAATCAGATGTCGCATTTTCCTCAATAGCCAAAAAGAGCCTTCAAGACGTCTTCTATAATGCCGCAGGGATCGGATAGTCATGGAGCTTATTTTGAAGTTCGACAGAATGGTAAATTGGACATTTCCATGAGATCTGAGAAAGCGAAAAATATTTCAGATGAAGCTAGACTGGTGCCCTATATTGGTTCCATAAATGCGGCGTGAAAATGGTGGTTGGAGGTAGGTAGAATTTAGTGAGCCGTGAGTGCCACTGGACTTTGACTGACTCTCAGGAGCCCGTAAAGACACTATTTCCGGGAGCTTGATTTATGTAAGGGCTCTGCTCCGTTTCTGTGTGTGAGCTGAGGAAAGGTGCTGATCTTCTCTGGGTTCCTCATAAGTAGATTCTGCCTGGATAGGTGCCGTTAAGGCCGGATAGAAAAAAGTCAGGCAACTTCGGCTTGGTCGCCTTTTTCGTTCAGCCAGGCTTTTCTGTCTCCAGAGCGCTTTTTTGCCAATAGCATATCCATTAATTCATGGGTTTTTTGTGCTTCTTTTACATTGAGGCTTATCAGGCTACGGGTCGATGGATTCATCGTGGTTTCACGAAGTTGTAATGGATTCATTTCCCCTAGCCCTTTAAAACGCTGTACATTTACTTTTCCACGCATTTTTTCGTTTTCAATTTTTTCCAATATAGCTGTCTTATCGTCATCGTCCAGAGCATAAAATACCTTTTTGCCAACATCGATTCGATAGAGAGGCGGCATGGCAACACATACTCTGCCAGTTTCGACCAGAACTGGAAAGTGACGAAGAAACAGTGCGCAAAGCAAAGTAGCGATATGGGCACCGTCTGAATCAGCATCCGCCAAAATGCACACCCTTCCATAACGAAGGCCAGAGAGATCTTTGGAGCCCGGGTCTACTCCAAGTGCAATGGCAATGTCATGGACCTCCTGAGAAGAGAGTACTTCTGCGGGGTCTACTTCCCATGTGTTTAGAATCTTTCCTCGCAATGGCATTATTGCCTGGAAGTTGCGGTCCCTTGCCTGTTTTGCGGAACCGCCTGCTGAATCCCCTTCAACTAAAAATAGCTCAGTCATTTCCAGGTCGTCACTTGAGCAATCAGCTAACTTTCCTGGTAGAGCGGGACCGGTTGTAATCTTTTTACGTTTTACGCGTTTACCTGCCCTTAGTCGGCTTTGGGCATGGTCAATAGCAATCTGCGCAATTTTTTCTGCATCCGGTATGTGTTGGTTCAGCCATAGGCTAAACCCATCTTTAATCACGGTGTGCACAAAGGAAGCGGTTTCTCTGGATGAGAGTCGGTCTTTAGTTTGGCCGCTAAACTGAGGCTCTTTTGTCCTAACAGAAAGAATATAGGTGCAGGTTTGCCACACGTCTTCGGGAGTTAGCTTTACCCCTCTGGGAAGTAAGTCGCGGAATTCACAAAATTCCCGAATAGCATCTGTCAGTCCACCACGGAACCCACTTACATGAGTTCCTCCCTGAATGGTCGGAATCAGATTAACGTAGCTCTCCGAAATGTTATCTCCGCCATCAGTGACCCATGCCACGGCCCAGTCCAACTCACCTTCCGGGCGTTTATACTCCCCGTGGAAAGGTGGGTTGGGAGTAATTTCGGCTCCTTCCAGAGTGTTGCTGAGATACTGTTCAAGGCCTTTTTCATACTGCCAGCTTTGGTTATTTTCCGTATTCTCTTCATCAATGAAGTTAATGTACAGCCCGGGGCAAAGAACGGCCTTGGCTCTTAGGTTTCGTTTCAGTCGGGTGATATGAAATCGCGGAGTGTCGAAAAACTGAGGATCGGGATGAAATTTTAATGTTGTTCCGGTGGACTTTTTTGGCACCTTCCCGATAGCCTGAAGCTCCGTTTGTTTTTCTCCGTTGGCAAAAGAAATGTGATGGCGCTCGCCATCCCTCTGTATCCAAACCTCCAATGTGGTGGATAAAGCGTTAACAACTGAGACACCAACGCCATGTAATCCACCTGAATACTGATAGTTCGCATCTGAGAACTTGCCGCCAGCATGTAGTCTGGTAAGAATGAGTTCAACTCCACTAACGCCTTCTTCCTCATGAAGATCAACGGGCATTCCACGTCCATTATCAGAAACGGTCAGAGATCCATATCTATGAACGTGCACTTCAATTGAATCTGCATATCCGGCAATGGCTTCATCGACCCCATTATCGATCACTTCGTGAGCGAGGTGATTAGGACGATCTGTTTCTGTGTACATCCCTGGTCGTTTTCTTACTGGCTCAAGACCGGTTAGAACTTCGATGGCAGAGGCGTTATATTTTGAACTCATAGTGTTGTTTTCGTCTGTATCAGTATCCAGATGAGCTAACTCTCCCGGAGGAAGATCAGGAATCAGGATATGTTTTTATCCTGAAAATTCCCACGATCTCACATGGGAAAATCGAAGTCTGGATGATAACTGAAATCTTCCTAATCAGCATATTGAGTTTCTCTGATTGGGCTCCGATGGTAGACTATGGGCTTTAGTATAAACAGCCGTTTATTGATGGGTTTTTCAAATATTCCTAACGAGATCGGTTTGGGTTGTTAGGGCGGAGTTCGTCTGAATTGGCGAACTATTGATGAACATCTTCAAGACTGGTATTCCGAGCTGACATTCCGATTAACTCGAAATAACGCTGTTTGTTTCTCACGTGAAGACAGATATTAAATATTGGCGACAATCAATGCCCTCAGCAAAGAAAAAAGATGCGGTCGATTTCGAACAATCCCTGATTGAATTGGAGAAAATTGTTGAACGTATGGAAAGAGGGGAGCAATCTCTGGATGAAACAATTTCCGATTTTGAACGAGGAATGACGCTGTCGGATCAGTGCCAGAAGAATCTTGACTCTGCGCAAATGAAAGTTGAGAAACTGATTAAAAAACATGAGAAGTACCAGCTAGAGTCTCATGAATCCGAAGTGGATAACGATTGATTTAACCCCATTGGATGCAAAGCTATTGGATTCAACGCTATTGGTATTAAGCGCCACTAGCGCGTTCAATTGCCCTCGTATTCAACTGAGTTTTCTGACCAAATTCATTGATTAATTCCTTCGTTCTGCTTATGGCTGGATTTACTTTAATTAGACTTGCACTGTCTGGACTTGCCATTGAAAGATTTTGAATCAACATGGCGATATTATCGTCAACGTATTGAGAGTGTGCTTGAAGATAAATTTAATTCGAATGAGGGCGCTCCGACGAACCTTATTGATCCCATGAAGTATGTTTGCCTTGATGGTGGAAAACGATTTAGGGCGTTTTTGGTTTATGCCTGCGGTGAACTGGCAGGCGCAGAAATGGCTCAACTTGATGCTCCCGCTTCCGCAGTAGAAATGATGCATGCGTATTCTTTGACCCATGATGACTTGCCTTGCATGGACGACGATGATCTAAGACGGGGCAAGCCAACTTGTCATATTGCCTACGATGAAGCGACCGCCGTTCTGGTTGGTGATGCGTTACAAACCCAGGCTTTCTCCACAATCAGTGAGGAATCAGATGCTCTTATTTCGCCGTCACAACGAATTAAAATGATTGCTGAGCTAGCAAGGGCTAGTGGCGCAAGAGGCATGGTTGGTGGTCAGGTTTTGGATATGGAAGCAACAGGCTGTCGGGTTGATTTTGAGCATTTGCGATTGACGCATGAGTTAAAAACGGGTGCCTTGATCAAGGCTTCATCGATGCTTGGTGGGCTCGCTGGCCATCGACACGATGAAGTTTTCATGAAGGGTTTGGAAGAATATGCAAAAAACATTGGCCTGGCGTTTCAAATCGCCGATGACATTCTTGATGTAACTAGAAACAGCGAGACGTTGGGAAAGCCTGCTGGGTCCGATGATAGGATGGATAAAGCTACCTATGTTACTTTTTTTGGAGTCGACGAATCCATTCGACAGGCGGAACATTTGTCAAATACAGCTATCGAGATAATAAAGGGTTTAGGCGATAATACGGAAGTACTCGAGCAACTCGCATATTTCGTCGTAACCAGGTCATATTAATGTTTCAGGATACTACTAAGGAAAAATCAAACTACCCTTTATTGTATAGTGTTGATCACCCAAGTCAGTTAAGAGAACTTAAACTGGAAGAGTTGCAGCAGGTAGCAAGGGAGTTAAGGGAGTTTTTAATCGAAGTAACATCTCAGACCGGTGGGCATTTAGCCCCAGGTTTAGGAACGGTAGAACTTACAATTGCACTGCATTACGTTTTTAATACTCCGGATGATCGCCTTGTGTGGGATATTGGACATCAAGCCTATCCGCATAAAATTCTTACTGGACGGAGGGATCAGCTGCATTCCATTCGGCAGTACAAGGGAATCTCGGGTTTTCTGAAACGCAGTGAAAGCGAATTCGATACTTTTGGTGCAGGACACGCCAGCACATCGATTAGCGCCGCGCTCGGTATGGCGGTTGCTTCCGGGTTGCAAGGCAAAGATAACGAGGTAGTGGCCATCATTGGCGACGGTGCGCTGACAGGTGGAATGGCATTTGAGGCATTGAATAATGCAGGAGATCTGGATGCGAACCTACTCGTGATCCTCAATGATAATGAAATGTCCATATCCCCCAATGTTGGTGCGATTTCAAACTACCTTGCCCGTATTCTCTCGGGTCATGCCTACACCACTGTTAGGGAGGGAAGTAAAACCGTGCTTGGAACTTTGCCTCTGTCCGTAAAAAATCTTGCAAGATGTTGGGAAGAACATATGAAAGGTATGGTGATGCCCAGCACACTCTTTGAGGAATTGGGGTTTTATTACATTGGTCCTATCGATGGCCATGATTTGAACACAGTGGTCGCTACTTTGAGAAACATGAAAGACATGAAGGGACCAAGGTTTTTGCATGTAGTGACACAAAAAGGTAAAGGTTTTGAACCTGCAGAAGGAGATCCGTGTGTTTTTCATGGTGTAACACCATTCAATCCAGACACAGGTAAGCTGGAGACGAAGAAAAAAGGGAGGAGTTATACAAATGTCTTTAGTGATTGGTTGTGTGATATGGCTGAACGGGATCATCAGCTAATTGGTATAACCCCAGCAATGAGAGAGGGATCTGGGCTTGTGAAGTTTTCTCAACAATATCCTGAACGATACTTTGATGTGGGCATTGCTGAACAACATGCGTTAACGTTTGCGGCAGGTCTGGCATGTGATGGGTTAAAACCCGTTGTAGCAATTTATTCGACTTTCCTACAACGTGCCTATGATCAACTTGTACATGATATCTCTATTCAGGGGTTAGACGTTCTGTTAGCCATTGATCGTGCAGGATTAGTGGGAGCCGACGGAGCGACCCATGCCGGTGTTTACGACTATTCATTTTTGCGTTGTGTGCCTGACATAGTCTTAATGGCTCCAGCGGATGAGGCAGAATGCCGAAATATGTTATTCACTGGGTATCAATATGTTGGCCCAGCAGCAGTACGTTATCCGAGAGGAAATGGCCCAGGAGTTGAGGAAAACAGTGAAATGACGCTCCTACCCATTGGCACAGCGGATCTGTGGCGCTCGACTGGTTGTGAAACCAATCGGATTGCCATTCTTGCGTTTGGAACCATGGTTCACCCCTGCCACGAAATTGCTGAAGAAATTGACGCTAGTATGGTCAATATGCGCTTTGTTAAACCCCTGGATGAAAGTCTGATTCTTGAACTATCAGATAATCATGACCTGATCGTGACTGTCGAAGAAAATGTGCTGATGGGAGGTGCGGGTTCGGGTGTAAATGAATGTCTCCATAAGTATGGAAGAACCGTTGATATTTTGAATCTCGGTGTGCCGGATCAGCATTTGGATCACGGATCACAGGGGCAACAACTTGCAGATTGCGGTCTGGATAAGCAGGGTATCAAAGAACAGATCATGGGGCGATTGTCGGCGCTTGTTGATAATACAGTTCGCTTGCTTCCTGTTTCTGCTTCGAATTCCTGAATGGATTTAGATCATCTCCAAACACAGCTCAAAAAAATCAGACGGAAGTCAGAGAAGATAGAATAATGTTTTTATTGAAAGTGTTTCTGTTCAGCGGCAGGGTTATCCTGGCTTCTATTTTTGCATTGTCCCTTCAGGTTTTCATGATAGTCCAGTCGCCAGAATATTTACTCTCTGTTCAGGAAAAAGTGAAATTAGTAATGTCGACCACTTTTAGCTCCGTGGAATTCGATTCCCAGTATCGGGTCGCATATAACTTTATCGGCGGAGATAATATTCTGGTCCATACTGTATTCGTCCTGATATCCTATCTGTTGATCATGTTGGTTTCCGCTTTGTGTGTGGGTATTTACTCTTATGGGCGGAATCGATAATCAATCAATTGCCTTCAAATTGTTCACGTCACATTCAGATAAATTGATCTATATTTGAATCAAAAATGGATAAAGGTATCAAATGGAAAATAGAACAAATATCTGGCTGGATAGCGTCTTTCACCGAGAGTGAATATGTATTGCTCAATTATGTATTGCTCTATGACACATTGATTTATGATGTCCTAATTGGAAAACTGGTTTCGAACTCGGCGGGCAGGAGATGACAGAAGTCAATATATTTGAGAATCCAATTGTAGAAGCGACCGATGTTCACTTTTCATTTGACCAGCGTCGGATATTTGATGGATTGGACTTGCAAATTCCCAGAGGCAAGGTTACGGCGATTATGGGGCCTAGCGGATGCGGCAAGTCTACTTTTCTTGGTTTGTTGGGAGGGCGGTTACCTGTTTCATCAGGGTCAATCTGGTTTGATGGAGAGGCAATTCCACAGAAAAAGAATGAAGCCCTGTTTCTCATGAGAAGGAAAATGGGAATGCTTTTTCAGAATAGTGCACTGTTGACTGATTTGAGTGTTTTCGAAAACGTGGCCTTTCCGTTACGGGAACAAACTGATTTGCCCGATGAGTTAATTAGAATTCTGGTTCTCTTAAAACTGGAGATGGTTGGATTGCGAGGAGCCAGAGATTTAATGCCTGCGGAATTATCCGGAGGCATGGCTCGCAGAGTCGCATTGGCCCGGGCCATTGCACTTGATCCTCAGATGGTGATGTATGACGAGCCATTCGTCGGCCTCGATCCCATTTCAATGGGAGTGATTGTGGAGTTGATCAGAAAGCTCAATGACGCACTTGGATTAACATCGGTAGTAGTGACCCATGATGTTCCCGAAGGTTGCAGTATTGCTGACTATGTTTATTTGCTTGATTCGGGAAGAGTTATCGGGCATGGAACACCAAAGGATATGCTTGCCAGTACCCAGCCAGAGATTCATCAATTCATGAATGGGTTGCCAGATGGCCCAGTCGGTTATCACTATCCTGCGATGGATTACTTAATGGATTTGAGGACCCAAAAGTGAGTTTTCTGGAAAATTTGGGCAAATTTGGTTTGGGCTTCGTTTCCCGGCTCGGGGTCTCCTTTTTGTTTTTAGTTCAGGCACTGGTTGGCGCGGTAAAATCTTTAACAAGGTTTCGACTTATTGTCCACCAGCTCTATTCTGTTGGAGTATTGACCATGCTGATCATCCTGGTCTCGGGTTTGTTCGTTGGCATGGTATTAGGTTTGCAGGGATATTATCAATTGGTTAACTTCAGTGCAGAATCCAGTTTGGGAATGGTCGTTGCATTATTCCTGGTTAGGGAGTTGGGACCAGTTTTAGCAGCATTGCTATTTGCGGGGAGGGCCGGCTCGGCTTTAACCGCAGAGATCGGATTGATGAAAACCACGGAGCAGTTGGCCGCCATGGAAATGATGGCTGTCGATCCAATGATCCGGGTTATTGGACCGCGGTTTGTCGCTGGTTTTATTGCTTTGCCCGTGCTTGCTGCCATGTTAAGCGGTATTGGCGTCCTTGGTGGATACCTTGTGGGGCATGGACAATTTGGAGTTGATCCCGGAGTTTACTGGTCTTCAATGCAAAATGGTGTGGACTTGGTGGATGATGTGCTAAATGGTGTCATAAAGAGCATTGTTTTCGGTTTTATTGTGACTTGGGTAGCATTATTTGAAGGTTACTATGCTGTTCCCACGTCGGAAGGTGTAAGTCGGGCGACAACCCGTACTGTTGTGACATCTTCGCTAGCGATTTTGGGTGGGGATTACATTCTCACCGCACTCATGTTTGGAGGTTTGTAAACTATGCAAAGTAAGGCAATAGAAGTCTGGGTCGGTATCTTTATGTTAATCGGAGTGGCCGCTCTGGTAATGCTGGCTGTCCAGGTTAGTGGGGCTGGGAAGGGAGGGGGTGAAACTTATCGCCTTGAAGCCAAGTTTGAAAACGTAGGTGGCCTCAATGAAAAAGCACCAGTAATGATTGGTGGGGTTCGAATAGGAAGAGTCGGTGGTATTCGTATCGACAAAGATGACTATGGTGCTGTCGTAGAATTAGATATTGAAAAACAATATGACAACCTTCCCATTGATACTGGAGCTTCAATTTTGACCGCCGGCTTGCTAGGTGCTCAGTTTGTGGGACTTTCTCCTGGAGCGGATGATTTTTTTCTCGAACCTGGAGATATGCTTGAGTTAACTCAATCCGCCATTCAGCTCGAAAATCTAATTAGCCAGTTCATGTTTAATCAAGGCAAAGGAGAAGAATAATGAAGTTAATACTTAAGTCGATGGGCATTTCATTTAAGAGCGGGATCGGTTTGTTGGCTTTATGCCTGATTCTCACTGTGAATATAGCCCAGGCCGAACCGGCGCCTGAAGTGGTGATCGAAACCACTGTGCAGAAAGTGCTCAATGAGTTTGTGAGCGAACGGGAATCCTTAGAGACCGACAAAAGACGGCTTTACAAATTAGTCGATGAATTGGCTAGCCCATTGTTCGATTTTCACTATGTATCAAAGCTTGTGCTTGCCAAAAACTGGAAAACAGCCAGCGAACAACAAAGGGCTGATTTCGCCCAGGAGTTCCGAAAGTTGCTGGTGATTACCTATGCCACGGCATTGTTTCAATACACTGGAGAAGAAAAGATGACCTTCGAGGGAACGGAAATCAAGGAGCGTAAGGGTGTGCTATTTGCCAAAGTTGACTCCCAGGTTATTCTGGGGGAAGGAGCGCCTATTCCGGTAGAGTATGCGCTGATTCAAAATGCAGCTAAGGAATGGAAAATTTACAATCTTACTGTAGGAAGTCTCAATATGGCATTGAACTACCGAAAAGTGATTCAGTCTTCCATTCGAAGTTCGAGCCTGGATGATGTCATTGCTTCCATGAAAGAGAATAATAATAAGAACTATTGATCATCAGTCAGATTAAGCCAAATTAATTTAATGGAACCACGGATGTTGATGGAAGGAGATACACTGATGCTTTCAGGGTCGCTGACTTCGAAAACGGTGTCGAAGCTATTCAGTCATCCACCTCAGTTTGAGCCCGCTGTGCAACTCGTCGATTTAAATGAGGTCGTAAGTATTGATAGCGCTGGCCTAGCGCTACTTGTACATTGGAGCCACGAAGCAGAAAAACAGCAGTCTGCCGTCAAATTCATTAATACACCCCAGAAATTAAAAGAGCTGGCAGTGATATGCTCATTGGGAGAAATGTTTGTCTAGGTTCTTTTAGTATCAATATTTTGATGGTTCTTCAAAGACTTTTGAAATTTTTACAATAAATCATGTGTTTGCTTCAGCAACGGTACGCGTACTGTGACCGCAATGAACCCAGAGCGCTATTTGCCATGCCGACGATTTCTATTTTGAGATGAATCATCAAAAAGGGTTGCATCGGGGAATATTGCCCCCATCCAAGTGCCTGCAGTTCAACTTTTATTCACGGTTTAAAAAATGGTAACACCTCAAGATATCCAAGGGTGGATTGCCGCTGGCCTGGCCGGTAGCGATGTCACCGTAGATGGCGACGGTCAACACTTTGAAGCAATGATTATTTGCTCCCAATTCGATGGAAAGTCTCGGGTACAACGACATCAGATGGTATATGGCGTGCTCGGTGACAAAATGAAATCAGAAATTCACGCACTATCAATGAAAACGATGACGCCGGAAGAGTATAATAAGAGCGCGGAAAATTAATCGAGAGAAATAAATTATGTCCCTGGTCCAAGAAAAATTAAAAGAAGTAATTGAAAGCAATGAAGTCATCCTGTTCATGAAAGGTTCGCCTGATTTCCCGCAATGTGGATTTTCTGGTCGCACAGCCCAGATCCTACAAGCCTGCGAGGTTCCCTTTGCCTCTGTGGATGTTCTAGCCGATAGCGCAGTTCGTGATGGAATTAAGGAATATTCAAATTGGCCAACCGTGCCACAATTGTATGTTCGTGGCGAGTTTGTTGGAGGTTGTGACATCATGACCGAAATGTATGAATCTGGTGAACTAATCAAAGTCCTTAAGCCAGAAGTTAACTAGGTTTTCCGGGTTTTTTAATACGATGGAACCCGGATTGGGTTCCATTTTCTTTGTAGGCCTTTTTATATTAGGATTGCTTTGCGTCTCCATTGCTTTTCGTCTCTATTGCTTTGCGTCTCCCATAAACTCTCAGATGAACTCTCAGAGTAATTTAAGCACCTGAAACTCAGGCTTAATACTGCCTGTAGAAGTGCTTGAACACTGAATTTACCTCTGGATTATTTGTGGTAGAGAGTGATGAGTTCCGTTTTCCTTTAGCTGGGTTCAGGTTGAAGCGTATATTATTTATGCCTTTGACAACAGCTTTTTGATACTCCTGTTTATTTTCCTTGGATTCTTTCAAAGATCCTTCCAAAGATTTTTCCAGAAAATATACCGAATTAGCATCTTTTAATTCTCATTCTGTTTATTTTTTGCGATTGTTATTGTTATTGGGGCGCTAGACTACCCTGATATCCCGTCATTCTTTAGTTAAAAATAGATGATTACCCCCGAAAAACCGATTCGGCCAATAAGGAGTTTTGTGATCAGAGAAGGTCGCATGACGAATGGGCAAAAAAGAGCCATTGAAGAGTTTTGGTCCGCATACGGGTTGTCTGTTAAAGACTCAGCCTCCCCCATTAGTTTTGAAGCTTGTTTCGGTCGAGTTGCGCCGACGATATTGGAAATTGGTTTTGGTGACGGTGGGGCTCTATTTCAAATGGCCCGTAGATACCCGCAAAAGAACTTTATTGGAGTGGAAGTGCATAGACCGGGTGTTGGAAAACTTCTCGTTGATGTCCATAACGACGATTTGAAAAATGTCAGGGTTTTTTGTGAAGATGGCAATGAAGTTTTGGCTTCCGCAATAGCAGACAGTAGCCTTCAGGGGGTGAATCTTTTTTTTCCTGACCCCTGGCATAAAAAGAAACACAATAAAAGGCGCATCCTGCAACCGCATTTTATTGAGCTTGTAAAAAGCAAGCTGGAAGTTGACGGATATTTCCATTTCGCTTCAGATTGGGAACCCTATGCTTTAGAGGCTCTTGAGTTATTGGACAACACCATTGGTTTAGTTAACGTTGCTGGACGAGGTTCGTTCTCACCCAGACCAGATACTCGACCGCTTACCAAGTTCGAAAAAAGAGGGCAACGTTTAGGTCACGGGGTATGGGATATCGTGATGACCAAGCCTGCTGTTAGTTCCCGGATGTAATTAGCGCATCCAATTTTCCAATGTTATCAATGGGGTCGGAACAACTTAATCCGTGGCAAACGTAGGCAATGGTTTTTCCATTCGATTTTTTTGCCGCCAATGTTGGTGGTAAACCCTGAGCATCGTTAGCAATGACGTAGATATTACAATTATTTGCAATGCTGTTTTGGTTAATCACTGTTTGCCAACTCAACGCATCAGTTTCTTCGCCTCTAATGATGATGGTCTGATGATTTGATTGGGTCCACTGAAATGAAAGACTCAACGAGCCATAGATGGACGGAGATTTTGCTATCTCAGTAGCGAATAGCCTAAGTGCCCGGTCAGCGCTGCTGATGAAATGTGTGTTTCCTGTCAACTGACCAAGTTTGAGTAGTGCACCTACCGCAGAACCATTGCCTGAAGGAATGGCATCATCTGCTCCAGATTTTGATCTATGAAGCAGGGATTCATGATCATGGGATGTAAAAAAGAAACCGCCTGATTCGGTGTCCTCAAAATTATCCAGTAACGCATTGGCAATCATTGTGGCGAATTCCAGATTGGTTGAGCTCCACCTGTATTGAAGGAGTTCGACTATTGCCTCCAACATAAATGCATAGTCATCCAGGTATCCGTTAAGGTGTGCTGTCCCCTCTCTACAGGTGGCAAGCAACCTCCGGTTTTGCCATAAATTGTTGCGAATAAAGTTCACTGATCGTTGGGCTGATTCGATAAACTCAGGCCTCCCCAAGATTCTACCTGCTTTTGCCATTCCTTTTATCATTAAGCCATTCCATGCAGTAAGAATTTTGTCATCCAACGCGGGAGGAACTCTGGTTTGACGGTGTACTAACAGCTTTGTTTTCGCCGCTTCAATCAGTTTATTCAGCTCAGGGGTTTGTAGAAGAAGTTTGCGATCAAGTTCAGGGTTGATATTTAAATGCCAATAACCGTCGAAATTAGCGTCACCGTAAAGTGCGAAATAGTGTTCGATTGCTCCATATTCCTGTTGGCTGAGTAAAACTCTAAGATCGGTTTCGCTCCAGGTGTAATATTTGCCTTCAGCGCCCTCGGAATCCGCATCCAGGGTAGATGCGTAACCTCCTCCGGATTGCTGCATCTCGGACATGGTCCATTGCGCAACTCCCGCCACGATATCTGCGTATTCCTGATCCTTTGTGGTTTGATATAAATCGCAGTACAGCCCCAGTAGCTGTGCATTGTCATACAGCATTTTTTCGAAATGAGGGATGCGCCATTCCTTATCCACCGCATAACGGAAAAAACCTCCTCCAATCTGATCGTACAAACCGCCACGAGCCATGCGTGTCATGGTTTTCTTTGCCATGGACAAACTGGTGTCTTCGTTTTCATCCTGTTGGTTCTGTGCATGGTAATGGGAAAGTAGCAACGATAGCTGACAAGGGTGCGGAAATTTTGGTGCATCACCAAATCCACCGAACTCATTGTCGAATTGGTTTTCCAGCTGCTCGGCAGCCGATGACAATACCAGCTCAGGCGTGGGAAGTTCGCTATTGCTTATTTTTGGGTTGAGCTGACTTAGCGCTTCACCGAATGAGTGATGGTAGTTCTCCATTTGCTCACGGTTTTTCTCGAAATGGCTTGAGATTTTTTCAAGTAGTTCACTAAACCCGGGCAGATTAAACCGCGGCTCCGGTGGAAAATAGGTTCCTGCAAAGAAAGGGGCATGTCCCTGGGGAGTCAATGCCAGGGTGAGAGGCCACCCTCCGGGGCGTTGCGTGAGAATCTGATGTGCTGACTGATAAATCTTGTCCAGATCAGGTCGTTCCTCTCTGTCAACTTTTATACACACGAAATTATTATTCATAATATTGGCGATGGAGTCACTTTGGAAACTCTCTTTTTCCATAACATGACACCAATGGCAGGCGGAGTAACCAATGGACAGCAAAATGGGTTTGTTCTTTTGTTTGGCTATGTCCAATGCTACCTGACTCCACGGATACCAATGTACCGGATTGTTGGCGTGTTGCAGTAGGTATGGGCTGGTTTGATCAGCAAGATAATTGGGCATTGGAATAGATACTAATGATGGATGATCAGTTAGAATGGAGTTGTAATGGTGTGGCACTGGAGTGTTGCACTGTTTAGGTTGTTACAGTTTGAATTTGTTTCAACACTCGGAAACAGGTTTTGTAGACTGAACCTGCTTGTCAATCCGGGTTTAGGCCAGCTCTTCGAGGATAAGGTAATTCTAAAACCGGATAACGTATCGAAGTAGGTTCACCTCTAGTGCAGTTAAGCTGAGATAGATTTTTGCTCTGGGTTTTTCTCCAGGACTTTTGTTCAGAATGTTCGCACAAGGGGTTTCGTTGCTTCTTTTTACTTTATTGCCGAGATAATTTCAAAGGCGCGAATCAGGGAAAACCCAACAGTGATTGTACATCCAAACTTCGATCCAGTAGCGATTTCTATTGGCCCTTTGTCGATTCATTGGTACGGTCTCATGTACCTTTGTGGATTTGTTGCCGGGATTTGGCTTGGTCGTTATCGGGCGTCTCAAGCGAATTCAGGATGGGATCCCGAAGAAATCTCGGATCTGGTTTTTTATGCCGCAGTCGGAGTGATTCTAGGGGGGCGTTTAGGGTACGTACTGTTCTATAACATGGAGTTCTATATCGCCAATCCGTTGGATATCTTTGCCATGTGGGATGGTGGTATGTCATTTCATGGTGGTGTGCTGGGTGTTTTTGTTGCTGCACTGCTTTATTCCAGAAAAACTCAACGATCAATCTTAAATGTTGGGGACTTTCTGGTTCCACTAGTGCCTTTGGGGTTGTTTTTTGGCAGGGTTGGGAACTTTATTAACCAGGAGTTGTGGGGGCACGTAACGGATGTGCCCTGGGCAGTGTATTTTCATACGGCCCCAGATGGTCCGCGACATCCCTCTCAGCTCTACGAAGCCTTATTCGAAGGCCTGGTGCTATTTGCCCTGATTTGGTGGTTTTCTTCCAAAAACAGAAAAGCCGGGCAGATTTCTGGTTTGTTCTTTCTCGGTTATGGGGTCTGTCGATTCTTTATTGAGTTTTTCAGACAGCCTGATGCACACCTTGGAGCCATTGCGTTTGATTGGATGAGTATGGGTCAACTATTGAGTATCCCAATGGTTCTGTTCGGTTTATTTCTTCTGTTGAGAAAAACAGACACTAAAAGTAATCACCAGGTTCCATCCTGAGACTTTTTTCAACTGTCTTTCGGCAGGGTGAGCTTTGGGATGCGGGTATTTTCTTTAGAACACCATGTTTTTTTTCGCGTCTGCGTGTGCAAAATAGTATAATCCTGACGTCCGCAGTGCGCCGTTTTAAGGGGACACCGCCAGACGGTAAAAGATGTAGGGAATTTCTCCCTGGTTCTGCCTATCAGAGTCTGTGTTTCACATCCTTAGGATATCGTAATCCAGGTGATTTAAAGAGTATTTGTTCGTTTTATCGATACTGGTCGCAGTAATTTTAGCCTTGTGATTGATACTGAAAAGTGCCCTGATTTCATTGGAATTCAAACAATCTGACCTCATCATGCTTTTAAAGGATAGGGAGTAATTGATCAAACTGAAAAAGCGGGAGCATTTTGCCCGGATGTTTTCAGAATCTAATTTAATAAGGTCATGCGACTTAAAAAATTACAGGTATCCGGATTTAAATCGTTTGTCGATCCTACAGATATAAGATTGCCTTCAAATCTTGTTGGTGTAGTTGGTCCAAATGGTTGCGGGAAATCCAACGTCATTGATGCTGTGAGATGGGTCATGGGAGAGTCATCAGCGAAGATGCTGCGTGGCGATAATATGACTGATGTCATCTTTAACGGTTCTTCATCGAGAAAACCCGTGGGCAAAGCTTCGGTTGAATTGATTTTTGATAATTCAGAGGGGAGAGCAACGGGAAATTACGCACAGTTTGCGGAAATCTCTATCAAACGTACCTTGACCCGGGATGGTCAATCTATCTATGCCATTAACAACATAAAAACTCGCCGTAAGGATGTACTAGATCTGTTTAGGGGGACAGGACTTGGGCCTCGCTCCTATTCGTTCATTGAGCAGGGAATGGTCAGTCGAATTGTTGAAGCAAGGCCGGATGATTTGAGGGTTTTCGTAGAGGAAGCAGCGGGCACTTTAAAATATAAGGACAGACGCCGTGAAACAGAAAATCGGATACGTCATACTCGGGAAAACCTCGAAAGGGTAAGTGATATTAGTGCCGAATTGGAGAAGCAATTAAGACGACTAAAACGGCAGTCTACTGCGGCTCAACGATACAAAGAGCTGAAAGAGGAGGAAAGGCTCGTTAATGGCCAGTTGCAGTACACGAAGTTAAAAGAGTTGCAAACCCAGCTTGAAGAGCAGGACCGGGTTTTCGCCCGCCATGAAAACCAGCTTGAGTTAGCTTTAGCCGGACAGAGGGAAACAGAAGCGTTGTTGGAAAAATTGCGTCAGCAACAAATCGAAGCCCAGGAAAATAATAACCAGGTGCAGCAGGAATATTATGGAATAGGAGCCGAAGTCAGAAATATCGAACAGCGCATCGAACATATTGTTGATACCAAAGCCCGCAAAAGTCTTGAGTTAGAAAGACTAAAATCAAGTCGGGATGAGCGTCAAAGGCAGATTGATCTTGATCGGCAAAGAGAGACCCAATTGACACGAGACCTGGATACCCTTATGCCGGAATGGAATCAATTGGGTGAAGATAGTGCAGAGCTGGGAGAACGACTCAATGAGGCGGAGTCCATTCTGCAGGGTTGGTTATCCGATATGGAATCATTTAGTGAGCAGGTCCGGGTTCCTGCTCAGGCTCAGGAAGTGCAGAAGTCCAGAATTATTCAACTGGAACGACATCTGGATCAGGCAAAACAGACAAAGGATAGATTTACCCTGGAATTGGAATCCGCTAAAGATCAAATGACGAATACTGAACTGGTTTCTCTAAGGGAACAGGTTGTCGCCCATGATCTTCTTTGCGATGAAGCAGAGAATGAGCTACAAATTACTGAAAACACCATTCATGGCTTCAGACACACACTACAACAAAAAAGGGAGCAACATGGAGAAGTCCGTACGAGGCAGCAGGACGTAATCTCACGTCTGAATTCGTTAAAAGAAATTCAGGTTGCCAGTCTAAAAGATGACGATGGCGCTCTTCAGGGATGGTTGCTAAAGAACGGGTTCGCTGACAAAACAAAACTGGCAGAAAGTATTTCCGTTAAGGATGGCTGGGAGAAAGCCGCTGATCGGTTGTTGAGCGATTTTCTCGGGGCAGTCTGTCTTGAGGCGATTCCGTCGAGAGAGCTAGTGGATGGGCAATTGGACTGTCACTTCACATTGGTTTCCGTTCAACCAGTTGGTGTTCGCACTCGTGTTTCCAGTGCCCCAAGACTCATCGACAAAATTTCTTCAGCTAAAGTTGACCTTTCGGCTCTGCTTGATGATGTATTTATCGCGGAGGATGTTGAAGAGGCTTTGTCAAAACAAAGGGAACTGATTGGACGAGAATGCTTCGTTACTCGTGATGGAGCACTGGTCGGCTCCAATTGGGTTAGTTTTGTCAGCCGAGGTAAAGCAGAAACCGGGGTTCTGGTTCGAGAAGAAGAAATTAATCAATTGGAGCAGAAGAAAAGCGGGATCGAGGAGAACGTAATTGTTCTGGATGAAGCTATTGATGAGTTGCTTCAGGAAAGAGATCAGCTAGAAATCGTATTCCAACAACAAAAGTCCCGGTTGAATCAGTTGAGGTCTGAAAAAACCTCCTACCACAATCGGCTGGGGCGGGATGAAGCGCGGTATTTAGAGATACAGCAGCGCATAGACCGATTATCCTCGGAACTAACGGATCTTGACAGCATTATTGATCAGGACAACGTTGAGTTGGAGAAAGCCAGAGAATTGCTTGAGGAAGCCGAACAAAGAAGCGGGGATCTTCAGATTCAAAGGGAAAACATGACTCAAAGGAGAGATGTACTGCAAAGCGGGGTCAGTGAACTTAAGGTAAAGTTCTCTGATGTCAGGGAACGTTATCACCAGAAATCTTTGCAAAAACAAAGGTTTGAATCCGCTATTGATTCCGTGATGGAGAGCATCAAACGATTGCAGCAACAGTACGATGCCTCGAATCTGCAGCTCTCTCAAATGAGCGAAGAACTTAACGAGGTGAGCGATCCAATCGACGAATTAAGGGAGCAGTTGCAAACTATGCTCGATAAGAGAGTTGAGATAGAGGGACGGTTCTCAGTTGTAAGGGACGCTTCTGCGGAGTTGGACAACCAGATATTGGAAGTTGGAAATCAGAGAACAGTTGCATTGTCCAAGGTCAATGATGCTCGCGATGCCTTGGATCAGCATCGAATGTTGAGGCAGGAAACCTTTGTTCGAAAGGAGACTCAAAACGAAGCGTTGGTTGCACAGGGGTATGATGAGAACGAAGTGGCCCAATCGATTCCTGAGGACGGAAACGCTCACATATGGCAAGACCGTTTAAGTACTATTGAAGGTAAAATTCATCGTATTGGTCCCGTTAATCTGGTGGCGATTGATGAATTTAATGAGGAAAATCAGCGCAAGGAATATCTGGATAGGCAGCATGCTGATCTGGTCGAAGCTCTGGATACTCTGGAAAGTGTGATTAGGAAAATTGATAAAGAGACCCGGGCGAAATTTAAAGAGACATTTGAGTTATTGAATACAGGTTTTAACGAATTTTTCCCACGACTATTTGGCGGTGGTCGTGCTGAATTGCAACTAACAAGCGATGATTTACTGACCGCAGGGGTGTCAGTTATTGCTCGTCCCCCGGGTAAAAGAAACAGTACGATTCATCTGCTTTCCGGAGGAGAAAAAGCACTAACAGCCGTAGCGCTGTTGTTTGCGTTATTCAAACTAAATCCCGCACCTTTTTGTATGCTGGACGAGGTGGACGCGCCCCTGGATGATGCAAACGTTGATCGTTATTGTAATACGTTAAAAGCGCTTTCCGAAATTAGTCAAATAATAGTAATTACCCACAACAAAATCACAATGGAAGCAGCTAAGGTTCTGGTTGGTGTTACAATGGTAGAGCCGGGCGTTTCACGAATGGTCTCGGTGGATATAGAGCAAGCCATAGATATGGCGAGTCAGTAATGTGGTTCCAGGAGATGTTCAGATTATCTACTGAGTTATGAACTGAAGAATAAAAAATTGTGAGTCTGCAAAACGCATTAATTTTTCTTGGAATAATCGTCGTAATCGGCATTTATTTCATGTCCAGTCGACATGAAAAGTCCAGACCTTTGCTGGACGGCAGAAAAAGCGAAGGAGATGGATCACAACGGCATGGATCACAACAAGGACTAAAACATCGGCGGGGTAATGGCCGTGGATTACCTGGAGAGCATGATTTTCTATCGGAGGATTTTGATGCTACCGATAAGGATCATGGTGGATTAAGCGCTTATCGGGGGTCGGTAACCAGAAGAGTGATAGGGAGTGCGGATGGTGAGCTGAGTATGCCAATGACACCTCCTTTAGCTGAAAATAACCGGATTCAGTTAAGAGAAGGAGTGATGGATGGATGGAACCCGGTTAATGAAAACACTCAACCTATTGGAAACCGTAAAGGAAATAGGGATACCTCTTTCCCAAAAGATCCTTTTGGTGATCATAAACTTTATGAAGACGAGACGTATCGAAGCGATGTCGCTCTTTCCACGATCGTTAGGGAGAAGGATTCCGGGAACAGTGCGATGGATACACAGGACGACACATCCACTGATTTATCCACCGAATTTAATAGCGAGGAGATAATTAGCGAGTTTGGATACCGGGCACCCGAGGGGTTTGAAAAAATTAGCCAGATCGACTATTGGGTAAAAATCTCCGGGGAGAGAGATGTTGGTCGAGAGTCGGTATTGGGCATTTATCGAGATAGCATTTCATCGGTTACCAAAAAAAGTAATATCTACGGTCTTCGGTTGCCTGATAAGGTCTGGTGCGACCTGGAGCTTGAATCAGAAGAAGCAAGATTCGGAGATTTGGTAGTTACCGTTCAGTTGGCGGATAGATTTGGCCCGATTAGCGAAAGTGAAATGACTCGCTTCTCTGTACTGGTTTCCAATTTATCTGAGAAAACAGGGAGGGGATTTTCTTTTATGGCCCCTATCGAGAGCGCCATGGAACAGGCGAATGCCATCGATTCCTTTGTCCGTTACTTTGATTCGGTGTTCATTGTTAACATAAAACCGAAAGAGTCTGCTGTTTTTAACGGCTCAGTGATAAAGCGATGTGCAACCCAAATAGGTTTGGAGAAAAGCCGTCAGAATTACTATGTCCGCAATAAGCCTGTTGGTAGACGTAATGTGTGTTTATATAGCCTGGCCAACATGAGTGATACAGGAGAATTTAATTTTGATGAGATTGACCAACAGACAATTCATGGCGTAACTTTTTTTATTAAACCACCGCAGATTCAATCGCCAGGCCCAGTGTTCGCAGAGATGGTGGATACGGCGAAAGCGTTTGCGTCGCGGGTTAAAGGGGAGGTGACGACCCCTGGACGTGAAGATTTATCCACTGAGGTAGTGGATGTGATTAGAGCATCTATCGAGGACATAGCCTTCCAAATGGGACAGGCTGGTATTCAGCCGGGCAGTGACGAGGCAATCAAAATATTCTGATCTACAGTGTCATCCGTTTATCGCCAAATTAATGAGCTAAAAGAGCAACTGGAATATCACAATTATCGTTATTATGTGCTCGATGATCCGGAAGTGCCGGATAGCGTATACGATAAATTGATGAAATCCTTAATGGCGCTAGAGGAAGCTTATCCCGAATATCTGTCGCAGAACTCGCCAAGCCAGAAAGTAGGTGGTTATGCACTGAGGTCGTTCTCCGAGGTGGTTCATCAGCAGCCCATGCGTTCCCTGGCCAACGGCTTTTCTAAAGAGGAGCTTGAAGGCTTTGATCGAAGAATAAAGGAGGGCGTTGGTCAGGATGAGTCCCTGATTCGTTACGTGGCGGAGCCGAAACTTGATGGTTTGGCGGTCAGTTTGAGATATGAAAATGGCTGGTTGGTGCAGGCAGCGACTCGGGGAGATGGTAAGACTGGAGAGAATATCACTCAGAATATGAGGAAGGTATTAGGGGGGGCTACTCAACTAAAAGGAGATAGCGTTCCGCAGGTGGTTGAGATTAGAGGAGAGGTTTTCATGACAAAAGAAAATTTCTCTAAACTTAATAATATTCAGCGGCGAAAAGAGAAAAAACTATTCGCAAACCCGAGAAACGCAGCAGCCGGTAGTCTTCGTCAATTGGATCCTGCGATTACTAAGGCTCGTCCCCTGAATATCTATTGTTATGCTTTGGGTGAAGTCATTGGTGCGGAAATACCCTCAACTCATTGGGAGTCGCTGGAATGGATTCGTGCTTTAGGGTTGCCAGTAACGTCTCTGGCTAAGCTGGTTGATGGCGTTGAAGGAGCTCTTGAATATTACAATCACATTCTTGATCAACGGGATGATTTGCCATTTGATATAGACGGAGTAGTGTATAAGGTCTCCAGACTGGATTGGCAAAACGATCTTGGGTTTACTGCAAAGGCACCGAGGTGGGCATTAGCCCACAAATTCCCTGCCGAGGAAGAAATAACAACCGTTGAAAATATTGAAATTCAGGTAGGACGCACCGGTGCTATAACGCCTGTCGCGCGGCTGAAGCCTGTTTTTGTCGGAGGAGTGACTGTTTCGAATGCGACTCTGCATAATCAGCAGGAGATGAGCCGTTTGGATATTCGTATCGGCGATCATGTCATTGTTCGGCGGGCGGGGGATGTGATCCCGGAAGTTGTTTCGGTGGTATTGTCTCAACGACCCGATGATGTGCGATATTTTGTGTTTCCAAAAACCTGTCCGGTTTGTGAATCACCCGTTGTTTCTGAAGAGGGAGGTGTGATTGCGAGATGTAGTGGGGGATTATTTTGTAGTGCTCAAAAGAAAGAGAGCATTAAACATTTCGCTAGTCGAAAAGCCATGGATATCGAGGGGCTTGGAAATAAACTGGTGGATCAATTGGTGGACGACAAGCTAATTGATGATGTTGCAGACCTGTATTCTCTAAGCGTTGAGACAATTAGTTCCATGGAACGGATGGCGGAGAAATCAGCGAATAATTTGTTTCAGGCGTTGGAAGCGAGTAAACAAACTACGTTGGCGAGATTTCTTTACGCACTTGGTATCCCATTGGTCGGAGAAACTACCGCTGAGACCCTGAGTCTTTACCTTGGCGATCTTGCAGCCGTTATGAGTGCCGATGAGGAGCAGTTGATTAATATCCCAGATATTGGTCCGGTGGTTTCTCTTAGTGTGATGGCTTTTTTTGAGCAACCTCATAATAAGGCAGTGATCGAAAAACTGTTAGCAGTGGGGGTATCATGGCCGCCCGTAGAAAAGATAACCGAGATGGGTGAAAGCATTTTTAGCAATAAAACTGTGGTTCTGACTGGCTCTTTATCCATGCCAAGATCGGATGCGAAAGCATTATTAAAGTCTCTGGGAGCCAAAGTCACGAGTAGTGTTTCGAGTAAAACTGACTACTTGATCGCGGGTGAGGATGCAGGTTCAAAGATGGATAAAGCACAACAATTGAGTGTGGAGGTCCTGGACGAGACTGAGTTTCTACGGTTATCGTCTTCAGATGTTTCTACATTGGGCCATGTTCCTGAGGATTAGGAGTTTGATCTACCAGCTTAATGATTGAATGAGCTACTGCAGGATCATTTTTTATCGCAAAGATGGCTGTCATTTATGTGAACAAATGGCCTGCGAACTCGAGCAATTTCTTCAAGCCCGTAGCGATCGCCACCAAATTACCATAGAAGAAAGGGACATTGAGGATGATTCATCCTGGTATGACAGCTTTCGAGAATATATTCCTGTATTGGTAGTAGGAGCAGAAGAGGTTTGCCACTATTTTATGGATCGAACCGAATTGAATGCGGCAATATCAAAACAAATACAAACATGAATGAAGTTCAATCAAAGTACGACTATTCAAAGACGCTAAAACAACTGGGGGAAGTCTTTGGTGATCGATGTATAACTTCCAGGTCTGTGTGTGAGCGGTATGGTAACGATGAGTGTTTTCATGCACCAAAACCTCCCCATGCTGTTATTCAACCTCTGGACCGGGAAGAGGTACAGAAAATTGTCCGTATCTGTAATGAATTCCATACTCCTGTTATTCCTTATGGTGCTGGGACGTCATTGGAAGGAAATTTCGCGGCGTTAAAAGGTGGTGTATGCATCGACAGTGCTTTAATGAATAAAATTATCAAGATTAACGCCGAGGATTTTGATGTTGTATTACAGCCTGGGGTAACACGGCGGCAGCTTAACCAATATTTAAAAGACACTGGCTTATTTTTCCCCATCGATCCAGGTGCAGACGCTAGCTTGGGAGGGATGGCTGCAACCCGGGCGTCAGGGACTAATGCGGTTCGATATGGAACCATGAGAGAAAATGTCGTCAATGTCGAGGCGGTAATGGCTGACGGGTCTTTGGTGCGTACCGCGAAACGGGCGAAAAAGTCCGCAGCGGGCTATGACCTAACTCGCCTGTTAGTGGGTTCTGAAGGGACACTGGGGATTTTTACCGAACTTACTATTCGTTTGCATCCGGTTCCTGAGTCGATTTCTGCAGCTGTTTGCAATTTTGATACTATAGACGGGGCAGTGAATACTGTGGTGCAGATGATTCAGTGCGGAATCCCTGTTGCGAGGGTAGAACTGTTGGATGCATTAACGTTGAAGGCGATTAACCTCTATTCTGGAACAGAGTTTGCCGAGGCACCGACGTTGTTTCTGGAATTTCATGGGTCAAGTGCCAGTGTTGATGAACAAACAGTAATGACCCAGGAGATCTCGGTTGAAAACGGTGGAGGCGAGTTTAAATGGACAAAGAATACTGAAGAAAGAACCCAAATGTGGCGAGCCCGTCACGATGCGGCGTGGGCGAGTAAATTATTGCATCCAAAGGGCGAAATTTGGTCAACCGATGTCTGTGTGCCGATTTCCCGTCTAGCGGAATGCATCAATGAAACCCGGGCTGATCTTGACGAATCGGGAATATTGGCCCCCATGGTAGGTCATGTTGGAGACGGTAATTTTCACCTGATCTATTTGGTGGATCACGATAATCCTGATGAAGTGCTGTTAGCTAACCAGCTGCATGAGCGAATGGTAGTGCGGGCAATTGATATGGACGGCACTTGCACGGGAGAGCACGGTATCGGGTATGGAAAGATTGACTTTCTGAAAAAGGAACTTGAAAGTGCGATAAGACCCATGGCGCTCATTAAAAAGGCGTTTGATCCTAACAATATTCTCAATCCAGGAAAAATTATTCAAATTTGAATGGATTCGGAAACTAATCGTCTGGAGTTCCTTGGTGGGCAATGTGTTCTCATCGAACGCTTTTTAGAGAAGTCCAGAGCGGATCATTACTTTGCCCGAATACGGGAGCAGGCCCAATGGAGTCAACCAATAATTCGGTTATTCGGCAAGGATATTCCTTCTCCTCGATTATCTGCATGGTACGGCGATAAATCTGCGATCTATAGATATTCGGGTCTATATTGCGATCCTTTGCCCTGGTTTGATGAGCTATTTGAACTCCGCCAATTATTGCAGAATTATACAAATCAGTCGTTTAATAGCGTACTGCTAAATCTTTATCGGGATGGGCATGACAGCATGGGCAGGCATAGCGATAACGAACCCGAGCTCGGTGAAGATCCCTGTATTGCATCCATTAGTTTGGGTCAGACTCGACGATTTGTTTTTAAACATAAACATAAAAAGAACTGTCCACCAGTCAGTATTCACCTTGAACATGGGTCATTATTTTTGATGGGTGGGGAAACACAACGTAGCTGGAACCATAGTCTACCCAAAACGACTAAATCCATTTCAAGCCGAATAAGTCTAACCTATCGCTGGATTGAGCCAGAGTATCATTCTGTTTCCCGCTCAGGAAAATCCTCGGATTGAACAATCAGGAAACGGTGGGTTTTGCAGAAGTATGGTCGCAATCATAGCCGTTGCATTCTCCAGAGTAGCGGTAGCTACTCCCTTAGCAAAATATAGGCAGCCCCGGTTCCGCCATCCTGGGGTTGCGCAGAGCAAAAAGCGATGATATCAGGGTGTGTTTTCATCCAGGAGATGGCCGCCGGTCGAATGACTCCTTTCCTGTCGGTTGAATGGAAACCTTTTCCGTAGATGACAAGAATGCACTGGTAATTGTATTCAATTGCTTCGGACAAAAAAGTCTCGAGAGCCGGTGCAACGTCACGTTCCCTTAGTCCGTGCATGTCCAGCACAGATTGATAGCGATAATGGCCTTTCTGAAAGCGTTTGAGTGCTTTCCTTGAGAGTTGCATCCGTGCAAAGACGATATTTGAATTGTCCTCGTTAGTTTCATCCACGGCGATAAACCCAACTGCCTCTTTCGCTGTTGAGACTGACTCGAGGTGGGGAGTCCGTACACGTCTTTCGATTCCCGGGGAAGTGGTTTTCGTTGGGGCTCTGTCCACAGGCGACAGTTTTCGGGTGCCAGAAACAGCTTCCTGAAACAGAAGGGTATCCTCGTGAGAAACGGGTGGTTTTTTATTCAATTTTCTGAAAAAGTATGGATAGCTTATTCATCTCTATTAGCCAGCCCGATTAAATAATCCCCATTAACCAATCCCTACTAACTAGTCCGTCCTGAAAAAAGGCGCGATGTCGTTAGCGATCATGCGTCATTTTCGACCTTCGGATCAGGACAACACCCAGACGACGATTAGCGGCGTCCCAAGGGGCTGACAACAGGCAATGGCGAGTAATGTTTGCTCTTCGCCGTTGGGTTTTTCAAACAAAAAGAAAGCGATCATCCACTTTCTCAAATTCCACGCGCAACCCGCCATCAGCAGATTGATACGGTCTCCTTCGGCTCCCTTCAGCCAGCTCCTCAATAAACGATGATCATGCTTCAAATGACCGATGATCGGTTCTATCGCACTTCGTTTGCGACACAGTATCCGTTTCTTCTGGCGTTGATAAGCATTGTCCCGTTTCAGCGGAGGACCCGGTAACAGCACCTCACAATCCACTTTATTCTTCGCTCCCCGATATCCCCGGTCAACCACCGCCAGCCTGATCGATGTCTCACGGTGGGTATGGGCTTCTGTCAGTGCTGCTTTCAGGGTCTTCGAATCATGATCATGTTCGTCATGACTCACCACCCCCACAATCACCTGTGACTCCTTCGTCGCCACCACTGACGCCTTGCGACCATACTCATACGCCTTGTGATCCTTCCCCTTGCCCACGCAGTACACAGCAGGATCATGCAGGGAGTAAACCTTGTTCCTGTCTTTGGGCTGTTGAGACAAAACACGTTCGTATAACGCAAAGTTCGCTTCCTGCGCCGTCAGAACATCGATCGGTAACTTCCGTTGGCATTCCCTGAGCAACACACCCGCAATGGTTCGTAATCGTTTCAACGCCTTGTTCGCCTTACGACGTCGTTTCACGTGACGGAAATGACGACATGCCAAACGAAGTGACCGCACTTCCTTTACGTACGTTCGTCGTTGTTGTATCCCGTGTAACTTCGACAGCTTGTTCAGGCGATTGATGATCCTTATCGCCAACTTGCTGTCTGTCGGGTACGTGATCGCCTTCTCCTGTACCGTGGTATCTACCAGTACTGTCTGCTCCTCTGCCAGCTTCCCATGCAGTTTTACCGACAGCGAAAAGATCTCCCTGACTCCCTCCGACCCAATCCGGTTGCGGAACTTCACCAGTTCCGTCGCATGGCACGGTACCTGCGTCTGGAAACTCACCTCACCACAGAACACCTGAAAGTACGGGTTCATCTTCCATTGATCCACCACCGATTCATCACTTAAGCTGTACAGCTGTTTGATCATCACCAATCCGCTCATCAACCGGATCGGTTTCGCGGCCCGCCCCTTCGCGCTGTAGTACTGGCTCAGGGAGGCTTCAAGCGATGACCAGTCAAGGGTATTGCCAAGGGCAATCAGGGGATGGGACGTATCCAGCTGATCAACGATGTTGAAGAAACTGAGTTGATCGTCATTCACCGGGCTGTCAGGTAGCATATATACCTCGTGTTCGACCAGAAACTGAACGCCAGTTTAACAATTCCGGTCGATTCAAACCAGGACTATATCCAGTTTATACTGGATATGTAGCCTTTTCGGGTTCTTCAGGGACGACTAAGTATAGTTCATTTTCTATGGTTCATTTTCTTTAGTTCGTTCGCTCTGGGAGCTCGAGTTCGATAGATGTGTTAAACAAAAGTCGATTTCTCTCTGAGATCACCGGATTGCCAAAGATAGAGAACAATTAGCGGCTGGGCCTGGGTTTCAAACCCATGATCACGCATCGAAGCAACATGAATCACGTCTCGCGGAAATGCGCTCATGGAAGTTGAACCATCCAGAGTGAAAACCGCAGAACCACTCATGACGAGATAAATTTCCTCTGCCTGATGGCAGTGTTTGGGGTAAGAGATGTGTGGTCCCCATATACCAATTCCGCAACGGATTCGGTCGCTCAAAAAGGGACCGTTTTTCCCTATGATCTCAGCAAACCCATATCCTGCCAGCATTGCCCGACTAACAGCCTTATCCGCTTTACTGTAACTTTGTTCCCAATGAAGTTGATCTTTGTATTTGTGGAATAACCCAAGGAGATGCGCTATTTCTTCCATGGTTACATCCCGTTTAGTTAATCTGACAATCCCATTATGGAGATCAGAAGGCAATAAATTGGCAACGGGCAACCACTGAAGGGAAACAGCTTTCCATTGGTCCCCCCAATTTACCAGATTATCTTTAAAAGTTCTGACACCAGGGTGTTCGAAACTGGAAATTAATGCAATGATCTGATTGAGTATTTCGTTAGCAGGCATATGGTTCATATGAAAATATTTTGAGGAATTCTCCGGAGGTTCCTAATAGCATGTTAACGCTAAAATGCACTAAAGAAACCAATAGCATTAGAAATAGGATTGTAAAGTGATTGAACCCGATAAATGAAACGGCCGTCCTATATCTTACCTTTGATTATCTTTTCCCAGTTTGCGGGCACTTCTTTGTGGTTCGCAGGCAATGCTGTGATTGATGACTTGGCTCGGGATCGACAAATTGTAGATGTGAGTATTGCCGCCATTACAAACGCGGTTCAATTTGGTTTTATCCTGGGTACGCTAGTATTTGCAGTACTTGCTATTTCCGATCGATTTCCGGGACGTTGGGTATTTTTTTCCTGTGCCTTGGCAGGAGCAGCTTCTAACGCTAGTATTCTTTTCAACTTTATGGGAATTGAACCTCTGGTGCTACTACGGTTTCTCACCGGCTTTTTCCTTGCGGGGATTTACCCCGTGGGGATGAAAGTTGCTTCGGGTTGGTATGAGAAAGGTCTGGGAAGGGCGCTTGGCTATCTGGTCGCTGCGCTAGTAATTGGTACAGCGTTTCCTCATTTGCTCTGGGGTGTGGGCATTAGGTTATCGTGGCAGATCGTAATAATTGCCACTTCCCTTTTAGCAATAGCAGGGGGCGCTTCGATTCTCCTGTTTGTGCCGGATGGCCCAGGTAGGGCGGTCTACTCTCGATTTGAGCCAGGAAAGTTTTTGCGCATTTTTGAAAACCCGGTATTCCGTTCATCGGCGTTCGGTTATTTTGGTCACATGTGGGAGCTATACGCCTTTTGGGCCTTTTTACCAATTTGGCTTGGGCACTACAACGCACAATCTTCAGTGGAGGTAAATGTATCTTTATGGACGTTTGCCATTATTGCGATCGGTGCATTTGGCTGCATTTTTGGTGGACTCATTTCAGAATCAAAAGGAAGTCGATACGTTGCTGGGTTCTATCTACGAACCTCAACAATTTGTTGCATGATATCTCCACTTTTCTTCCTTGGAAATACCTACATACTAGGAGTATTTTTATCGATTTGAGGCATGGCGGTTATCGGAGACTCTCCCCAGTTATCTGCCATGAATGCAGCAAATGCACCGCGACATTATGTTGGTTCTGCTTTGACCATTGTTAACTCCCTGGGATTTGGGATTACGATTTTCAGTATCGCCCTGGTCTCATGGTTACTGCCATATATTAACGTTCAGTACCTGTTTCTGGTCCTCGCGCCGGGTCCACTCTTTGGACTTTGGTTCCTTAGACGTTGAATCCATCATTTATCTCTGGCTTCTCGGGGGCCATCGTTATAATCTTCGCTGGATTCTGGATAAAGTGAAATTTATCCATCAATAACCCGTCCATCAACGATGTGACCTCAGAAAAGAATCAGTGATCGATTCGGGCTTGAAGTTTAACTTCGTTCCTATCCTTTCTATTCTCGTTTACTCTCGAAAACCTTTTGACCGATCATGTTCAGAAATAAAGGATTACCCTACTTTCTCATTACTGCTGCGGGCCTGGTTTGGGGTGCAACATTTTCCCTGACTATCGTTGCCACAAGGGGAGAAGCTGGCCCAATGTTGCTGGTAACGATCCAGTCCATTGTCAGTTGTGCCCTGTTTTCCATCCTTTGCATGGTATCTCGAATTCGCCCGTTCAGGAGAAAATATTTACGCCACTATCTAGTATTGGCTGCGGTGGGGATTGTTGTGCCAAACTCAATTTACTTTAATGCTGCTCCCCATCTTTCAGCGGGAATTCTATCCATTACGGTCTCAACCGTACCAATGTTCACCTATATCTTGATGTGGGTGATGAAATACGAAGCCGCAAAAGGAAGCCGAATGGTTGGAATTTCGCTGGGAATGTTTGCCATTCTCCTGCTGATCGTTCCTGACCAGGGACTGGAAAGTACGGATGCGAGTTTATGGACCATTGCTGTTTTGGTCTGTGCGGTACTTTATTCCATTGAAAATGTATATATTGGTGAATGGGTAGATGATCATATCGATGTCAGAGAGCTGTTATGTGGAGCTAACATCGTTGCCAGTGTATTCCTCATTCCCATGATTCTTGTTAATGGACATGGAGTTGCCATGAGTTGGTGGCAAAGTGAGTCAGCGATGGCTGTTATGGCCATTGCTCTTTTTAGCGCCACGGCTTACACGCTATTTTTCTATTCCATAAAACTAGCCGGGCCCGTATTTGCTAGCCAGTGTGCTTATATTGTTACCGTTTCCGGGGTGTTATGGGGGATTGTTCTCTTTAGCGAGTCGCATTCTTTCTGGGTTTGGGTGTCCGTTGCGGTGATGTTATTGGGTTTATCATTAGTGTCTCCAATCACGACACAGGAAAAGACGAGCAGGAATGATTCCGGCCAGTAAAAGTAAAAGAAGTCAACTCTGGTTTTTTTTCTGAAAGAGCATAAACTCCCTTTCTTTTTTGGGACGTGAAAAAGGCAATTATGTTATCAGTTGTTGAAAGAATTGCAGCCGAATTAGAAATTGCAAAGGGACAGGTACAGGCAGCCGTTGCGTTGTTGGACGGAGGGGCGACAGTGCCGTTTATCGCCCGATATCGAAAAGACGCAACGGGATCCATGGATGACAACCAACTAAGGGTTCTTGAAGAAAGATTGTCCTATATAAGGGAATTGGATGACCGGCGGGAAACAATACTTAAGAGTATCGTGGAACAGGGAAAGTTGACAGATGAGCTAAACATCGCATTGAGATCTGCGAAGACCAAAACCCGCCTCGAAGATCTCTATCTTCCTTATAAGCCCAAAAGAAGAAATAAGGCACAGATCGCCATTGAGGCTGGCCTAGAACCTCTGGCAGACTCCTTGTTGAATAATCCTGAATTAGAACCCCAGGTAGAAGCGCAGGCCTATATAGGTACTGAGGGTGGCGTGCCGGATGCCAGGGCTGCTCTGGATGGGGCACGAAGCATCTTAATGGAGCGTTTTTCTGAAAACGCTGAATTACTTGAGAAACTTAGGATCGAAGTGCGGGAACATGGGCGCTTGTGCGTATCTCTCGCCAGTGAAGACAAACGTCAGGAGGGAGAGAAATTTGCCGATTATTTCGATTATTCTGAACGGTTAAACCGTATTCCGTCCCATAGAATGTTGGCGGTTTTAAGAGGCAGAAACGAGGATGTCCTTAGAGCTTCGATTAAGGTGGGGGAGGATGAAAGCGAGAATTTACCGACCGCCAAATCAGTCCATCCCTGTGAGGGAATAGTTCAACAACATTTCAACTACAAACACCTGGGGCGTCTTGGGGATGATTGGCTGAAGAATGTATTCGTCTGGACCTGGAGCGTGAAGCTTGGCTCTCAGATCGAATCCGATATCATGTTGGAGAAACGTCATCAAGCCGAAGAAGCTGCCATTGACGTATTTGCGAACAATCTAAAGGATCTGTTGCTAGCGGCTCCTGCTGGCCCAAGAACAACTCTTGGGCTTGATCCTGGTTATCGAAGCGGGGTAAAAGTCGCCGTAGTGGATGCATCGAGCAGGGTTCTGGATCACCAGACCATCTATCCCCATGCTCCCCAGAAGCACTGGAATCAAGCCATTACTGCGGTGGCCACGCTTTGTGATAAATATGATGTTGATTTAATCAGTATCGGAAACGGTACGGCGTCCCGGGAAACCGAAAAAATGGTGATCGAATTGCTGGAGAAGTTCCCATCGTTGAAGTTGAAAAAAATCGTGGTCAGTGAAGCGGGGGCATCTGTTTATTCCGCCTCTGAATTCGCATCCCGGGAGTTTCCAGAACTCGATGTCACTATTCGAGGGGCGATTTCCATCGCCCGGCGTTTACAGGACCCGTTGGCTGAACTGGTAAAAATCGAACCCAGGGCCATTGGAGTCGGTCAGTACCAGCATGATGTGAATCAATATCGTTTGGCGCGGACACTGGATTCAGTGGTGGAGGACTGCGTAAACTCTGTGGGTGTTGATCTCAATACGGCATCAGAGCCTCTACTCGCGAGAGTTTCGGGGCTGAATCAGAGCGTTGCTACTAACATCGTTGAATTTCGACAAACCAATGGGGAGTTCAAAAGTCGAAAAGAGCTATTGAAGGTTGCACGTTTAGGGCCAAAGATGTTTGAACAGTCTGCTGGCTTTTTGAGAATAATGAACGGAGACCATCCCCTGGATGCTTCCTGTGTGCATCCCGAGTCTTATCCAGTAGTCGAGAAAATTGCCAAAAATCACCAACGGGAGATACATACGCTTATTGGTGATCAGGCATTCCTGAGGAAAGTTGATGCCACTCAATATGCTACTCAGGAACTGGGTACGTTGACTTTAAAAGATATTCTGCATGAACTCGAGAAGCCGGGAAGGGATCCCCGTCCAGAATTTAGAACCGCTGAGTTTCAGGATGGTATAGAAAAGATATCTGATTTAAACCCGAATATGCTGCTTGAAGGCGTAGTAACCAATGTCACTAACTTTGGTGCTTTTGTCGATGTGGGGGTTCACCAGGATGGTTTGGTACATATCTCTGCCCTGTCTAACAACTATGTCAAAGATCCAAGAGAAATTGTAAAGGCTGGGGACATTGTTAAAGTTAAAGTGATGGAGGTTGATGTGCAGAGAAAGCGTATCGGTTTATCCATGCGTCTGGCTGATTCAGCTATTGATCCCGATGACGTATCTGCACGAAAAACCACGGCAAAAAAAACTGTGGCCAAAAAACCTGATGGCTCCAGATTCGCACCAGAGACAATCAGGAGCCGTCAAAAATCAAAAAGGGATACAGCAGGCGGCCGCATTAAGAAAAGCAATGAAATAGCTCTTACTATGGGCGGTGTTGGTAATTTTCGGTGTTAATTCGACTCTGAATCCTTACCATAAACCATTGAGAAGTCTGATATGCTCGTTGTGGTTGTGGTTGGTGATCGCGTTCATGAAAGCGAAAGAGCTAGTCGAAGAGCCGCATCTTTTGATCTTTTGTTTAGCTTTTCGGTTGAACCTAATGACGAAAATGATTCGACATTGAAATAAATTCCAATAATACCAGTTGCAACGATTTGGCAATCGCGAAGCTTACATTGTGGCCATATCTTCCTCAGTCTTTTCGCGAAACCATCATTGAATTCATCGATCCAGGTAATCAGGCTTGCTGCGACGTCAGGATATTCAGTTCCGGCGACAATCAATGCCCCTGCAACAAGCGCTAAACTCTGGTCTCTTGACGATTCATCAAACAATGTTTCAACCAAACTAGCGGCATCCATTCCCGCGGTCAGGCATGACATTAATTCCTCCGTCGATTGCCTGGATTTTGTGATAAAGCGTGTAACCAACGCTTCCAATAAGTCGTCCTTATTACCAATATAATGTCTGAGCGAACTACGCCGCAGTCCAGCTTCCTCGGCGATTTTTTCCAGCGTAGAGCCCTCTACACCAAATCGTGACACGCACCTCTCGTAGGCATCGAGAATCTCCTGTGTCCGTTCTGCTTTGATACTAGGTCTGCCCATATTTATTTTATTGTCAGTATTGACAATTTAGTGGTTAGCAAATATATTGTCAATTCTGATTATATACTAATTAACACAAGGTTGATACGATGGAATTTCTGACAAAAGTCTATACAGAAATGGAGGTTTACGCGTGGGACGAGTCCTTCAATAACTGGTTCTTTCTGATAGCACTAATTTTTTTGGTGTTCGAGTTTTTGCGTTTGGTCGTAAAGGGTAAGTTCAAACTAAATATATTGACCGACGCCATCACGAACTTCATCACGTTGTATGCCTTTATAGGATTGAATTTCCTCTTGGGTGGCTTCTATCTGGCGACATACTATTTCTTTTATAACTACGTCAGCATCACTCATATTCCTATTACAATGTGGTCAATCGTTTTATGTATTGTGCTTGCTGATCTGATCTACTATTGCGAACATCGATTTATGCACCGTGTTGGGTTCGGATGGGCAACTCACACCGTTCACCATAGCTCACCCTATTTCAATATTTCTGTTGCCTACCGATTTGGTCCACTGGATGGGCTAATACCCTTGGTGTTCTCTATACCATTGGCAATGTTAGGGTTTAATCCTTTCCTAATATTCTTTGCGGAAATATTTGTGCAGCTTTATCAAACCGCTTTACACACTGAAGTTGTTCGCAAACTTCCGAAATTTGTTGAAGCCATTATGAATACACCGTCTCATCATCGAGTCCATCATGGTTCAAATAAGAAATATATCGACAAAAACTATGGGGGAATTTTTATCATATGGGACAAAATGTTCGGCACTTTTGAAGAAGAACAGGAAGAGGTGGTTTACGGTATCACTCGACCGATCGAATCTGTGAATCCTTTTGTTGTGTTCTTCCATGGGTTTACTCGACTTTTTGGAAAAATGGTGGAAACCCGGGGTTGGCGAAATAAAATTGGATATCTTTTTATGCCCCCGGTTGGGAGCCTGAGCGTGACAGTAGTGTGTCCAGGTCCAACAAACCCTAACGTTCATTTGCCATGTCCAAATTTCGTGAAATGGAATCGATAGCTTCCGCGCCCCTTGAATCTGCGAGATCACTGCCATTCGCTAGTTACGTCGATCCAGATATATACACATTGGAACGTGCACAAATATTCCATAAAGATTGGATATTTGTTTGCGCAGAGCAGGAGTTAAAAGATGTGGGGAGCTACTACGCATTTAAATTGGCTGACGAACCAGTCGTAATAGTCCGTGGGAAAGATAGTCAGCTTCATGCCATGTCAAATGTTTGTAGACACCGTGGAACAATATTGTGCGAGGAAGGTATGGGAATTAGCACAAGGTTTGTGTGTCCCTACCATGGATGGACTTACGATACGAAGGGAGTATTAATCGGTATTCCACATCAGGGAAGTGCTGATATTGATAAAGCAGAACATTGCTTGCCTCAGTTTCGTGTGGATACATGGGAGGGCCTGGTTTTCGTGACGCTCAGCAATGATGCACCTTCATTAAGTAAAAAGCTCGCTGGCATAGAACCTTATCTAAGGAAGTATCAGTCGGAGCGCTTTCAAATCTCAGTGCCTAATGGCGAGGAGGAGTGGTCTACAAATTGGAAATTAGCTATGGAGAATGCAATGGAAAGTTATCATCTCTTTCGTGTTCACACCGAGACTCTGGAAGCAGTCACACCAACCCGAGAGGCTTTCTACATCGAAGGAGGTCGTGACTGGACACTAACAGGGGGTAAGATAATCAATGCCAGAAGTAAGGTGTGGGACTTTTTTGCACCCAAAGAAAGTGCCGTATTCGAGAACTACCTGCTTATCTCAATCCCTCCATCATTTGTTGGAATTATCACCTACGATTCCTGGAATTGGATAAGTGTTCTACCCATATCTCCACAGAAATGTTCGGTTAGAAATGCTGGTTTATATGAATCGAAGCCAGCCAGTGATAAGGAAACAATGGATTTCGTACAAGCTTTTTTCGCAGAGGACAAGGCTATCTGTGAACGCGTGCAATCTGGCATGCACGCTACTCATTCCCAAGGTGGTAGATTGGTTGAGCTGGAAAGAGTTGTTGTCGACTTCCACCACTACCTGGCTTCCATGCTTTTTGAGCATACATGAACCTAATAAGGCCGGTGCCCGGAAATACACTCAGGAAATACATACAGGAAATATATATAGGAAATACAATGAAGCCTCTTTTTTCAGGTTTCGGCTATTAATGTTAAAAGTGGAGCTTGAGTTTAGCCCTTAACACCGGGCAAAATATCATTTCTAACTCTGGCATTAGGAATGATGGACCCCATACCACGTTACAAAATTTGCTCTGCAGAGGTACTCAAGAATCGATTGGAGATTCGTTGGGGAGATAATCATATCAGTGCATTCCATCCTATTTGGATGCGCCATCAATGTTATTGTACAGATTGCGGGACTCCCTTAAGTGGAATTCGTGGTATTCGATTACATCAAATCCCCGAAGACATTGCCATTGTATCTGCCGAACTATTTGATAACACGGTAAGGATACGCTGGTCTGGAGGGGATCATACCTCGTTGTATTCTGGAGAATGGCTTCGAAATCATTGTTATTCGAGTGAAGAACGCAGGCGGCGGCGTCACCAGCCAATTCTTTGGGATGCCTCTTTGGCTAACGATATACCCATAGGAAGCCTGACTCAAGCAGAGAAGGATCCATCATCTCGACTTCGTATCCTTGAAGCTATCTGCGATTATGGATTTTGCAAAATCACCGACGCCCCAACCGATATTGCTGAAAAGCAACGATTAATCGCTCTCGTTGGGGTTCAACGTCAAACCCATTTTGGCACATATACGCTTACCAGGAAGAAAAGGATGACAAACGTGGGAGATACGACGAGCCAATTAGACCCTCATGTTGATGAACCTTATCGGTTGTCACCGATAGGTATTACGGTATTTCAGGTTCTTCATCCTTCAACCAATGGTGGCGAGTCCACATTAGTAGACGGTTTTGAAGCCGTTCGGAGACTAAAGCAGCGTTGGCCAGAAGACTTCCATTTATTGTGCCGTTTACCAATTGTTAATCAGCGCTTTGATCCAGGAGACAATAGCCACGGAAACGAACGATGGTATAAATCCCGGCTACCGGTCATCAAGCTAGACGATAACGGGAAAGTTTGCGGCATACGTACTAACGAGCGACAAATGTCTCCGCTAGATATTGCTGAAGATATGGTCGAACCTTCCTACCGGGCACTCCGCCGACTCTATTCGCTGCTTTACGATAAGGAATTGAGATTGGTATTTGCTTTGAAAGCAGGAGAGGGATTGCTTTTTGATAATCAACGGCTGCTCCACGGGCTCAATGAGTTCATGCCCGAAGAACCGCAACGATCAGTACTAACGAGTTCAGTGGATCTGGACGAATTCCATTCCTCCTTACGACTATTACAGCGGGACTTAAAATCAGATCGAATGCATATGCTTCTGCGTCAGGGAATGGCAGGATAAATAAAAGCTGCATTCAAACTCCCTGGATCGCTCACCAGGCAACAACTACTATCCAATGTAACCTTATCCTGGTCTCGCCTCATTCACCGAAAACAACACTGCCAACAAAAATCAACTAGATAAGTTTAAGGCATAAACGGAGGTCCCTGTTTATTCTGAACACTACTTCGTTTTCTAATTTTCCTCTGCATAAACCATCTCAACCATATACCGTTGTACATTGCTCATTGCTACATTGACTATCTTCTGTCCGGTCAGCTTTAGTCACATACACTTCAAAAGAATCTGATTCAACAATGGTTTTTGTTTCATTGAAATAGGGGGGTAGGGGGCCATTTCGAGCATCAAAATTTGGGACAAATTTGGTTTAAACCAAAACAGAACCAATAAAATCATATCGTAATATTGACTCCGGTCTATTTTTGGTTTAATTCAAATATGAAAAATAAATACTTATAATTACTTATTAATCAATAGGATATAGACAAAATCTAGAAGCAAGATGAAATAATTTTCGGCTATAGTCACATCTCTTCGAGTTTTTCAGCTGTGGATTTACTTTTCTAATCTTATGATCTGTTGAGAATTGAGTAATTTTGGTGACCATTAATTGAATATTAAGAAGGAACCTGACTGGCAAAATCATCGCAATATCGACCTCTACCCTGAAATGAATTGGTATAAAATAGCGCCTCCGAGTTCTCTATTTTGCCAAGTTAGTTAGTGAAACAAAAATCAGGATCTAAATGGGTCGTCATCGCAGCGTTGATCGGCAATGGACTTATTGCCATTACTAAATTTTTTGCATCCGCCATGACAGGCAGTTCAGCCATGCTCAGCGAGGCTGTCCACTCCTTGGTTGATACCGGCAACCAGGGATTGTTGCTCTGGGGAATGAAACAGTCGTCTCGTCCTGCTGACGAAAGGCATCCTTTTGGATATGGCATGGAGCTTTATTTTTGGACCTTTGTTGTGGCAATTTTAATTTTTGCGATTGGTGCGGGAGTTTCTTTATATGAAGGAATCAGTAAGATAAACACCCCCCATGAGGTATCCAACCTTCATATTAACTACATTGTTCTTGGTCTCGCCATGGTATTTGAAGGCGCAGCCTGGACTGTGGCGTTTAGAGAGTTTCGTAAAAGAAAAGGGAAATTGGGGTATTTTAAGGCGATGCAGGTAAGTAAGGACCCGACTGTTTTTACTGTTTTATTCGAGGACAGCGCTGCAATGCTCGGGCTGATTGTGGCGTTTGTTGGTTTGCTTTTAACGCAGTGGCTTGGTGATCCCATTTTTGATGCGCTGGCTTCCATTACCATTGGTATTATTTTAAGCTGCACTGCTATGCTCCTCGCTTTTGAAAGTAAGGGCCTCCTAATCGGTGAAGCTGCAAGTAAAGATGTAATTGTTGGGATTAGACGGATTTTAGCGTCAGAATCGACGATATTAAGTATTAACGAAATTTTGACAATGCACCTTGGTCCGGAAGACGTGCTGCTGAATATCAGTCTGGACTTTAATAGTGGAATTTCCGCTGATCAGGTAGAAGATACCATTACCTCGTTGGAGCGGTTAATCAAAAACGAATATCCGGAAGTTGCACGGATCTTTATTGAAGCGCAAAGTCGATACGGCCATTTAAGAAACATCTCTGAAAGTCAGTTGAAACCCAATGAATCCTAGTCATTATTTCCTGATCTTAAGAGTGAAACCACTCTCGATGGTCGCCCCTGTCTAGGGATGCTCAATTTCCCAGTCTGTATATAAATCTGTAGCGATGTTGACCTATGGATGCCGTTATTAATGTCGCTCTTCCGGTGTTTGGCCTTGCGTTGCTGGGATATTTTGCAGTGCGAGGTGGATGGTTTCCAGACAGCGGAATAATTGGGTTATCGAGGTATGTCTTTGACTGGGCCGTTCCCGCTCTGCTCATTAGAACGTTTGCCAATGCGCATATTCCTGAGACTATCCCCTGGGAATTACTAATTACCTTCTATTTGCCTGCGGCTTTAACCTATCTGTTCGGTGCGATAGTAGCTGCGAAGATCTTTGGGAAAGATTTTGGTGGAGCAGTTATTGCTGGATTTGCATCTTCATATGGTAATTCAGTAATGGTTGGTATCCCATTGGTTTTATTGGCATTTGGAGATGCTGGGGCAATTCCATTTTTTATTCTGATGTCGTTTCATGGATTGAGTTATTTCATGGCAACCACTGTGCTTATAACCTACGGCCAAAGCAAGGAACGAGAGCGCATGGATATCAGGGAAATGCTCGGAGAACTATTTGGGAACCCCATTATTCTTGGCTTGATCATCGGCATCGTGATGAACAGAGCAGGGTGGACTCTTCCAGGTCCAATTGACAGAATTGCTGAGTATTTACAACTGTCCGTGATCCCATGCGCCCTTTTTGCATTAGGTGCAAATATGACCCGTTATCAACTCGGCGGTCAGAGCGTCCATGGGCTGTGCATAGTGGCCCTTAAAAATGTTCTTTTTCCACTAACAGTCTGGGTTTTTGGCAGCAAGTTAATGGGATTACCAGAGATTTGGACTATCGTGGCGGTGGTGCTGGCTTCTACGCCTACTGGGGTCAACGTTTTTCTGTTTGCTCAGCGGTTCAATGTCGCCCAGGATCTCGCCTCAACTTCCGTTCTTTTATCCACCGCGATCTCCATTTTTGCGCTCTCTTTTGTGCTTTATACTTTTTCCTAGGTTGGATCATGGGACGAACTAATGTGTGGCAATTCCAGATCCGGTACCGGGAAACTTTAACGACATCAGGAACCTGTGTTCTTAAATAACTTCATATTTAACTTATATTTTATTGATAAATAATGATTTTATTTTTTAAGTCCTGATTTTCTGAACAACACGGGTAGCTTTGATGTTTATGTATAATAATTGCATTCGCTGCTTCGTTTGTTATTGTTCCCCCTCTGCTTTAGAGTCAAGATCCGTATCCTAAATAATCTACTTCCATGCTCAAAATTACTAACCTCAAAGATGAGTTTGATCAAGTGGTTGACTACTGGTCTCCTCGAATAATCGCTCAGGTGAATGATCAATATGTAAAGGTAGCAAAACTCAAGGGTGAGTTTACCTGGCATCAACATGAAGATGAAGACGAGCTTTTTTACGTTGTTCAGGGGGAGCTACTCATTGAGTATGAAAATGAAACCATCCGTCTAAAGGAGGGGGACATGCATGTAGTGCCGAAAGGTATCATGCATAATCCTTCGGCAGCAGAAGAATGCTGGATTGCACTGATTGAGACGGTCACTACCAAACACACTGGCGGCATTATTACAGAACAAACCAAAACCGTTGAACAACAACACACCTGATAACCAACCAGATGGATGTTCGATGGGGAGGTTTTCTGAAGTTGTTTCGAACCTCCCGTGTCCCGGTCTCACTGGAGATGGAAACAGGGTTTGGCCCAGGTCACGACAGCTTCTAAGGCCATATATGTCTACAGATACATTCCATTGCTTTATTGGTTACTTTGGTGCTATTTCTATATGGAATACCTCATCGTAGAGCTCCATTAATCCAGAGAAATCCGGGTTAAATGTTGTTCTCGCCACAGGCACTCCATCCGGAGATTCTGTGCCTTGAGAGCCATACCAGTGTCGTCCTCCCCGATAGTACAGACAGGCGCTAAAAACTGGCCATTCATTGCCGTTGCAGACCAATATTTTTCCTTTTTTTCCATATAAATCATTGGTTGGTGAAATTCCCATACTCATGTGGGACTGATTTATAATCCGGTAGTCCGGGTACCTGCCAGGTCTAACCAGTTCATTATCCAGGGTGTCGAGCTGATCATTACTATAGATCAGCAATCGTTTTCTTTTAGAAGTGAATTGGATATTAAAGAGGGTGCGTAGGCGGTCAGTATCCACCACTGAATCGTCATTGTTGAAACCATAAATACAGGCATTTCCAGCTTTTTATTGCTCCATAATCGCTTTAGATATCGAGTTGTCTTGTAATACTGGGCAGCGCCATTAATTGGTATCGAGTTATATTTCGCTGGATTATCTTCGATGATCATGCCTCCAAACACCCAGGGTTTGAAAACCGAAACTAGCGATGCCCAGCGTAGTAGACTGTTCATCCGGCTTTCATAAGCTGGTGCAATTAGGAACAACCCAGCAATGTCGTCATTTTCCACCGCAAGAATAGTTGCAATCACACCGCCCAATGAGAATCCCCCAATAAAAGTAGGTACCCCGTCAGAGCGCCATAGAGAAAGCTGGTCCCTCGCCATGTTTAACCACTGGACATATGAAACGTCGAGTTGGGCCTCGGGTGTATTTCCATGACCAGGAAGAAGAATCCCCCGAACATCATAACCACGATGTGCCAATTCAGGTGCAATATCATGCCAAACTGCCGGAGAATCATTCAGTCCATGAATGAGTAGATATTTTCCCCGGTACACGGCATCAGGATTAGCATTAATCTGAAAAGGAAGATTAATTTCCACATCACTGGGTCGCCGCTGCGGTAGTTGGGTTTCGAGTAGATAGCTTCGAACTTCATCAATGTGTAAAGAGAAATCTTCCTGGGGAGCAGGGCAACTCAATGAAAGGGATTTCTCTGACGATGCCTGAGCTGGTGCGAAGCAGACAAGGAAGAGGATTGTCAGGATGGTAATAAAAGAAACCCACGTTCGCGGATCTCGATGTTTCTGGATTAGCGATAATTTGCTCAATTTAGTGCTCTGGACCTCAAAACAAATTCCTGAATTTGGTTCGTATTACTAGTTTGGTTTGTATTATTCAAGTATGTCTCATAACTTCAAACATTTTTCGCCCGTGGGTTCGAATAAGCTGGGCATAAATCATAGCGGATTGATCCGCAGTATATCCACCAATTCGAATGCACGGACAATCTTTTGAGAATATACTGCTGAATTCAACGGAATGTAAAGGCTGGGCAGGGGGGGCTTCATATTAGGAATGGATGGGTTTGGCCATTATGGATTCATAAACCGACTTCACGGATACGAATGCTGCCTGGAAACCGACCACAATTTTTAGTTATGCTATCTCTGCGTCGGCCGCATTTATCTTTTGTATGGTCATCGCCATTCTAGGCGCGTATGAGTTTTGAGATAGGTAGGGGTAGAATGGGAGCTATCGATGTTAATAAATAACATTGAAAGTCATTAATATACTATTGATATTAATGACTTACTTATACTCAGTTATTGACTTAAGTCCAATCCAGTACTACCTTGCCGCAATTCCCATCATTCATCTTGCGAAATCCCTTGTCGAATTCTGTGATGGGTAGTTTGTCGGTAATAACACGACGAACATTCAGGCCATTTTGGATCATCGCAATCATTTTGTACCAGGTTTCGAATATCTCCCGACCATAAACGCCTTTGATTGTTATGGCTTTAAAAACAACACGGGACCAATCAAACGTTGATTGCCCTGGCGGTACACCTAACAATGCTATTTTGCCACCCATTACTAAATTACTAATCATTTGGTCGAGTGCGTTCTGATTACCGGACATTTCCAGCCCAATATCAAAACCCTGTTTGAGTCCTAACTCAGAAACTACGTCTTTCAAACTTTCTTCCATTGGGTTGACGGGTCGAATATCGGCAATTTGCCCGGCTAGTGCTAGCCGTGTGTTGTTTACATCAGTAATTACAACATTTCGCGCTCCAATATGTCTGGCCACTGCTGCTGCCATGATACCGATAGGCCCAGCACCCGTCACCAACACATCCTCTCCGATTAGATCGAAGCTGAGTGCTGAGTGCTGTGTGCACTGCATTGCCCAGCGGGTCCAGTATTGCGCCAGTCTCGTCATCAATTTCATCCGGTAACAGAACAACATTAAATGCGGGTAGACGTAGGTACTCAGCGAATGCACCGTCCTCGTTTACCCCTATACCCCGAGTTCCAGGATCAAGGTGGAATTTTCCAGCGCGGGATTGCCTGGAGGTTTTGCCGATGAGATGACCTTCACCAGAACATCGCTGGCCGATGGCCAGGTCTTCGACGGCAGAACCGACCTCAACGATTTCTCCACTAAATTCATGGCCCGTAATAAGCGGAATCGGTATCGTTTTCTTAGCCCATTCATCCCACTTCCATATGTGTAAGTCAGTACCACAAATCGCTGTTTTGTTAATTCGTATTAATACATCCTCTGCGCCGATCTGGGGAATTGGTTTCTTTTCCATCCATATTCCCGGCCTAGCTTTCGACTTTACTAATGCCCTCATCGACGTATTCATGACAATACTCCTATCTTTTTGCCCACTTGCTCAAATGCGTTCAGTGCAAAATCAAGTTCATCGATTGTGAGTGCCGCATTCATTTGCGTACGAATTCTAGCCTGCCCCATGGGCACTACTGGGTAGAAAAATCCGGAAACATAGACACCCCGCTTAAACAAATCGGTCGCCATATCCTGCGCAAGCTGGGCTTCACCCAACATAACGGGAACGATCGGGTGCTCCCCTGGTTGCAATTCAAATCCGAGGCTCTGCAATCCCGAGCGCCAATATTTCGTATTGGTAAATAGCTGCTGTCTGAGCTCATCACTACCTTCAATCAAATCTAAAGCCGCTAAGCCCGCCTTTACCACCATCGGTGGCAGAGAGTTAGAAAATAGATACGGGCGCGCACGTTGTCGCAATAAGTCGATGACGACTTGTGGCCCGGCAATATAACCGCCTATGGCCCCGCCAAGTGCTTTACCCAAAGTCCCTGTCAAAATGTCCACGTCAACGCCAAAGTGAGCTGGCGTACCCGCACCTTTAGGTCCCATGAAACCGGTCGCATGGCAATCATCGACCATTACCATGGCATCATATCGCTTTGCCAGATCAACGATATCTGGCAATTTTGCCAGGTAACCATCCATTGAAAACACACCATCAGTAGCAATCATCAGATTAAAGGCGCCGTCTTCACGAGCTTGCTTCAACTGCTTCTCCAAATCCTGCATATCTGAATTTGCATATCGATAGCGTTTAGCTTTGCAAAGTCGGATGCCATCAATGATAGAGGCGTGGTTCAAGGCATCTGAAACGATCCCATCGTTTGCACCCAATAGTGGTTCAAACAGGCCGCCATTGGCATCAAAGCAAGCCGCAAAGAGAATGGCATCATCCTTATTTAGAAATGTCGCCAGACGTCGTTCCAATTGAAGGTGAATGTCCTGGGTACCACAGATAAACCTCACCGAAGCCATGCCGAAACCATATTCCTCTAACCCGGTTCTGGCAGCTGCCTTTAGGTCTCGGTGATTAGCTAGACCCAGGTAATTATTAGCGCAAAGGTTAAGCACAGAGCCTTGATCCAGGTCTTCCTTACCAACTTGAACACGGGCGCCCTGGGGTGAGTGGATAGGGCGCTCAAATTTAGTTAGACCATCATTTTCGATTTCGGCAAGGGTTTTTGATAAGTGATTGATGAATTTCTTAGACATGAAAAGCCTGAACCAGTCGTATTTTAGAAAACAATGGATTATGTGATTTGAATTAAGAATGATATCTTTATAAACACAAAAAATGCTTCTTAGTTTTGAATATATCTCTACTTACGCAGAAGTTTCTTCTGTATTATTCGATTTATGAAGAAGATTCAATAAAGTGGAGAATAATGAAAAGTTCCTATACACCAGACAAGTTAGATAGGAAGATCATCTTTGAGTTGCAAAAAGATGCTCGCATAAGCAATGCGGAGCTTTCCCGACGGGTATGGCTATCCCAATCTCCTTGCTGGACCCGAGTAAAGAACCTGGAAAACAGTGGAATTATTTCTGGATATCAGGCTGTCATCAGTCAAAAAGCATTGGGACGAAAAGAAATCATGATGGTCCAGGTGTCGATGGATAGACACGATGACAAGAGTTTTTCTAAAGCTGAATCGGTGATTCGAACACTGCCGGAAGTATTAGAGGCTCACCTTTGTGCTGCTGAATTCGATTTCCTGATTAAAATTGCGATCAGAGACACAAAAGAATTTGAACAGTTTCTTAAACAAAAAATTTATAAAATTCCAGGAATCAAGAACGTCCGCTCCATTTTGTGCATTAGAGATATTTTAAAAGAAGACATAGAAAACTAGATTTCCATCAAACCTTATCTTATTCAAAATCTACCGATTCTGGATGAAAAAAAGTAATGTTTCTGTTTTGCTGGAAGACCACATTACTAAATTGCCCCTACATAACACATTTAGCCCAAATAGAAATGTTACATTCTTCTGCGGCTATTGATTTGAATCATCGTTTCAACGCTATATACTAAGTGTTAGGCTGCTTTTGATTAAACCAGGTATAGCTTTATGACTGACAACATAGAATCCAGATTAAAAGATCTAGGCTACGAACTGCCACCGACGGTAGGAGGCGACTATTACGGAACACTCTATGGAACGATGAAGCCATACCACATCGTCGGACCCGTACTACATTTGTCCGGGCATGTGCCGATTCGCAATGGAAAGCCTATATTCCCAGGACGGCTTGGTGAAACTGTGACTATCGAGCAGGGCCAGGAAGCAGCTGAGCTTACTGCAATGAATGCCATTGCTGGCATGAGGCAGGCCCTGGGAGATCTGGACAGAGTAGTTAGCATTATCAAATCACTTAACTTCGTTGCATGCGCTCCAGATTTCACCGATGTGCATATGGTTTCTACCGCGATGGCCAATCGGTTTGTTGAAGTGTTTGGAGAAGAAAGAGGAGTTGGGTGCCGAGCTACAATAGGCGTTCAAAACCTTGCCAGTAACTTTTGCTTTGAAACCTGGATTGAAGTTGAAATTAAATAAACGAGTAAGCGGCAAGGAACAACACACCTCAGTCTAACAAACGTATACAGTCGGGCTGGTCTTCGGCCAGCCGCTAATGCGAAGCGACCAGTAAGGGAAACGCGGGCATACACAGTTAAAATAGTAGTCAATCGCATGTCTGTTATCGCTTGGCTAGCCTTAAGCTATGGATCAGTGCTGCGCCTAATCGCTTGTTACTGGTAATCTCCCCCTGTTTCACTTGGCTGGGTTTATCAATATGAGAATAGGGTAGTCTTTCGTTCTGGTAGTAAATCTCTAATCGACCATCGGGGTAATCATGCACCATCACCGATTTGCGTCTCAAATCTATTTCAGTGGCATCCGGATCAATCATGAACAGCACTTTGTCATACTGAATGGTGAGGTTTTTAGAAACAACGCGTGATTCCTGCCAGCTCATGACTCGGTCCGGATCATCAAAATCAGTAAGAGGGCGGTGCCTGTTTTTATCGCTTTTTGGAGGCCTGGCAAACTTTTTGTTGAATTGAGTCAGGAAGTCCGGGATAAATTGATTGCCTTCCTCTCTCGTTGATACACCAGCCAATCGCATTTCTTTTACCAAACGATCCTGTCGTGTTTTATTGGCACGTTCTACACGCCCTTTGGACTGAGATGTATTGGCGCAGATAATGTCAATGTTCGATTCATTCAGCGCACGGCCAAATTGGATCATTCCTGTCCCTCCCGTAGCGCCTGCTTTATTCACCCGAAAGACAGCGTGTTTATCACTGTAAAACGCGATCGGTTTACCGTGCTCGGCAAGATAATTCCGGGTCGACCGGAAGTAATCAAACGTACTTTCTGACTCAGCAAGTTTGAGATGCATTAGTCGGCTGGTCGCATCGTCAATGTAAACCAGTAACGTGCATGCCGGGTCGCGATCCTCGAACCAGTGATGGCCTGAACCGTCTATTTATACAGGTTCTCCCAGGCACTGTCTGCGATTGCGGGGCTGATGAATACGTGAGCGCTTTTTACGGGTGACCCAAATACCCGCGTCAATCATCCACTGTCGAAGGGTTTCCCTGGGAAGGTGAATATCATGTATCTGAGATAATTTCTCCATTGCCAGAGTCGGCCCAAAATCGAGGTAGTGGCTCTCGATCAACTGAATGACCTGACTTTTTACGGAAAGGCTGATGATTGTTAGGTGGCTTGCCGCGTTGCGCGTTTATCAATCCTTCAGCTCCCTGGATCCGATAGGCGGCATACAGACGTTGTACCTGTCAAACGGTGAGGGAAAGTAGTTGTGCCGCGTCTTTTTGTTTTATTCGTTTCTCATCAAGTTTTACCATAACGTCGAAGCGAGCGGGCTCCTGTTTGCTCATTGTCAACAATGTCTCCAATATCAAACCTTCTCCCATCCCAAATCCGTTGATTCTGGATTAAAAAAGGCGACACTCCTGTTTTGCGTAAAGACGACATTCTGGCTTTGCTTTTACATAACGTGTCAAACCCAGATAGAAATGGCACAGCTAAAACCATTTATAAATGTCACATTAACTACTGGCATTGATAGGCCGATATAGCCTCCAATCGCTACGCTCATTCCGTCGATATCGGCGGAAAATCTTATTTACGCCAAAGTTTGCTAAATACTGTACAACTTGAGATATCCATTACGGTCATTCGGGTTTGAATCATCACTTCGACGCTATATACTCAAAGCCACCACTCGCAGAGATTTGGGGCAGTGCTTTAGATTATAAAACCGGTCACTTGTTTCTCTCCAGGTGATGAGAAAATAGTCGACCAACAACTAGAATCACATTATTCTGACGTTATCGGCATGTAACTACTTTGACGATCATTCAAACAAATTCATAAGAACGAAATAGAAAAATGGACCAACATGTTAAAGAACTTGTCATCGTTGTGGGTTTGACAGTAGTTGCCTACTATTTCTCTCGTCGGTCGGATGCAGGGCTCGTTCAGAACTTGTCTAGGTTGTTGACCGGTTTGCTAGGAGCCTTCATTCTTTTAGGTGGTGTCGCGAAGTTTTTTGAACCATTCAACACAATGTTTTCAAGGCAGATTTCTCATGCACAACTTCCGTTTCCAGAAATATCTGCTTTTGCAGGACAGTTTGGTGAAATATTTAGTGGCCTTATTCTAGTTGGATTCTTTCTATTCGGGCGACAACTCGCAGAATCTCCCTGGGCCAAGCTGTTTAATCTAGCGAATTTAACAGTTGTGATAATCATGTTGGTAGCTGTCTACGTGCATTTGCATCCGGATGTCCCTGCGGAGGTATTACCGCTTCAGTCTAAACCGCCGGTGTTGACGATAGTCATTATGCTTTTGGCGATTGTAAATATATGGCTGCGACGCTTAGCTTCAAAAAGAAACTAATTAAAGTAAGCGGCACAACTTAAATACTCAGTGACTGCATTAGGTAGGATTGTTTTATTGTAGTGAGAATAGTTTGACTGAAAAGGGCAAACAGTACTCATTCAGCACGGATCCATAAATGACAGCTTCACAAAATCTGTCATTCAACAGCGATTTTCCTGATAGTGGTCGTTACGTTACAAGTCAAGAATGAGTACGCGATATTCACTCCAGACGAGTCTGTAACTTAAACTGTGTATCTGCGGAAATTAATATTTACAGATAATCGGTCAGTCGATCTTCGAACTCGATCACCTCGGTGCCCCTTGAGGGTATAAAACGATTGAGGGCAGGTTTCCAGTTACGGATCGGCATGGTCCATTTCCTGGACGCTTGCTGGATAGCCAGATAAGTCACCTTTTTAGCCGAATCGTCCGTTGGAAACAGCTTGCGTTTGCGAATCGCCTTTCGGATAACACTGTTCAGTGATTCAATCGCATTGGTCGTATAAATCGCTTTGCGGATATCTGCAGGGTAGTTGAATAACGTGTTCAGATTCTCCCAGTTCGTCTTCCACGAACGGCTGATTTGAGGATAGCTGACATCCCATTTTTCACCAAAACGATCTAATGCCAGCAATGCCGCTTCTTCAGTTGTCGCCTGGTAGATTTGCTTCAGATCAGCAGACACTGCTTTATAGTTTTTCCACGGAACATACTTCACCGAGTTACGAACCATGTGAACGATACACAGCTGGATTTGTGTCTTCGGATAGACCGTTTGAATGGCATCAGGAAAGCCCTAGAGGTCATCAACACAGGCAATCAAAATGTCCTTCACACCACGGTTCTGTAACTCAGTCAGTACGCCGAGCCAGAATTTTGCCCCTTCGTTCTCAGACATCCAAAGCCCCAGAAACTCCTTGCGGCCTTCCATGTTAACCCCAAGGGCAAGATAGATCGCCTTGTTAATCACTTTCCCGTCTTGACGAACCTTCACCACAATACAGTCCAGATAAACAATGGGATACACCATCAAGCGGTCGGGACTGCCACTCGATCACTTGATCAAGGACAGTATCTGTGACTCTTGAGATCAGAGTGGGCGAAACGGCGGTGTCGTACAACTCTTCCAGCGTGTCGGTGATCTCACGCGTACTGAGCCCTTTGGCATACAGGTACGTGATCTTCGAGTCCATCAACGGCAATCGTGTTTGGCGCTTCTTGATGGCCTGTGGTTCAAAATCACCTCGCCGGTCTCGGGGAGTCTCTATTTCCAGCGCACCACTATCGCTGTAAACTGTCTTGGAGGAATGCCCGTTGCGGGTATTGCCGGAATCGCTGGCAGCATGTCGTTCATGACCGAGGTGTTCGTCGAGTTCGGCATTCAACGCCTTCTCATAAAACGACTTGCGAATAAACTTCATGGCCTCGGCCATCTCTTCTTCGCTGGTAATGCCCTTGCTCGCTTGATCAACGAGGGCCGTCAGTTCTTTTTTGTTCATGGTATCTACCTTAACAGTGGAGTTAAGCAGATACACAGTTCAGGTTACACTCTCCTCCAGACATTTTCAATTTTCGGTTTCCACCTGTTCTTTATGGAAATCAGACGCGTAATGCAGAAATAAATCTTATCCAAATTTCATTTCCGTCAGAATAGAAAGCTATCTATGCGCGGCTACTGAATCATTTGCGGAATACGTATTGTGTCCTCCGTTTTCAAATGTCTTCGCGTTTCAGAAGTGTTGGGGTTTGTCACATTTGACTTTTAGTGGTTCTTCATCCAACCCGCTATTGCCAAACCAATTTCATCGAGCGAGTCTTCCTGCACGAAATGAAGGCCTGGTACCGAAGTTTCTGTGAGGTTTTTCCAACTACGAACAAAATCACTAACGGGTCCATCAGCTATCATCACGCCAGGATCGGCGTTAACAAACAGTTTGGGGATGGAGGCCTCTTTAAGCCACTTGGAGTATTCATTGACGATGTTGAATACATCAGCGGGTTCGTTTTCTATAGGGATCTGACGAGGGAAGGTCAGCGTAGGTCGGCGATCTTCACCCGTTTTGACAAAGGGTCTGCGGTATTCCGCCATTTCATCGGCATTTAAATCTCGCAAAATTGATCCTGGCAGTATTGCCTCTACGAACAAATTATTCCCGAGCACCATTTCTTCGCCAGCGGGTGATCGTATAGCCTGAAAAGTTTTACGAGCACGTTCCGGAAAATTATCCCAGCTGGGTATTGGCGCTACGATTGCTTCCATAAAAGCAACCCCCTTAACAGCATCTGGATGTGTATGTGCCCAATGAAAACCCAGTCCGGAACCCCAGTCATGTAGAACCAACGTAACATTTTCTGTTATACCCAACTGTTCAAGAAGCCCAAAGAGGTAATCTCGTTGCTCTGCAAAGGTATAACGCTCAGGCCCGCTGTTATCAAGCTTGTCTGAGTCACCCATACCGATCAGGTCTGGTGCGATTAGTCGGCCGAGTCCGTCCAAATGTGGCATTACATTACGCCAAAGGTAGGACGAAGTGGGATTTGCCGTGCAAAAACACAATCGGATCGCCTTCCCCCTCTTCGATATATGCCATTTGCTTTCCGAAAACAGTTGCAAATTTCTTTTTATCGGAAAAACTTACCATTCTGATGTGTCCAATATTAGTGTGCGTACACATTGTAGTGGAACGATCGTTCTAGTACAATAAATTTATGCCAAGAGAAAGATCAACACCCCGAATGGGCTTGCTGGGCAATGCTATGAAAACCTTTTGGAAATTTGGTTTTCATGTTGTTTCTATGGGCGATTTGGTACGAGAAACAGGTGTAAGCCGAGGCGGTATTTACAGTGATTATTCAAGCAAGCGAGCATTATTTCATGCCTGTATCGATCATTACGAGGATGTTGTAATAAAGCCAGTATTCGCACCAGTTGAAGAGGCCGCTGCGGGAGTTGAGGGAATCCGTACGTACTTGGAAGCCCTGCTGACCAGGTTCGACACAAATCAGAATTTCGGTCGAGGCTGTCTGGTAGGAAATACCTTCACTCAGCTGGCAGAAGGAGATGATGAAACGCGTCAAAAAATCCTACGTTTTTACGCTAGGCGTACGTGTGCCTATAGTAACGCTCTTTCCTATGAAAACAGTTCTAACAACCGTCTTACCGAGGCTGACGTTGAAGGGTTGGCTAGCTATGTAACGATCTCTGTTCAGGGCCTTTGGTCGTATTCTCGACTTGTCCAGGACTCATCTGTGCTACGCCAGTATTGCGATATGCTTCTAGCTTACCTTGAGTCACATCTACGCGGTACGCCACGTTCCAATTATCGAACGGTTTGAATAATAGCATAGATGGGTCCTGGCACCGAAACTTAAAACTTTCTACTGCATCACATGCTTATCTATTCAACCCACTGCACTAAGCCATAAAGTACAACCAAGAGGCTATAGCGAGAAAATGACTATCAATCACCAAATCAGACTAGCTTGTCGCCCTGTGGGTATTCCAAAACAGTCAGACTGGTCACTCATGAAGGAACCGATCAGGGACATTGCAGACGGGGAAGTTCTCGTCCAAAATTATTATATCTCCGTCGATCCTGCCATGCGCGGTTGGGTGAAGGATATCGATAGTTATGTCCCTCCGGTTAAGATTGGGGAGGTCATGAGAGCGCTCACAGTCGGCGAAGTAATCAAGAGCAATCGTGATGAATTTAGTGAAGGTGATTTCATTGCCGGTTGGGACGGTGTGCAGGAATACAACCTATCAGATGGCAAAATGCTGACTAAAGTCGATACGTCCATCGCACCACTTCACACCTATCTGACGGCATCGCCGGTCTTACCGCATATTCCGGGCTCCACCAAATCGGAAAACCAGATCCTGGCCAAACGATCCTGGTTTCAGGGGCCGCAGGGTCAGTAGGTGCGCATGTAGGACAGCTTGGGAAAATACATGGATGCCGTGTAGTTGGCGTGGCTGGTAACCCTGACAAATGCAGATATCTTAAGGAACTTGGGTTTGATGCAACCGTTGACTACAAATCTGGCGACCTAAGCAGGCTTGTAGCCGAGGCATGCCCTGATGGCATAGATGTATTCTTCGATAACATTGGCGGCGAAATCCTTGATGTCGGGCTCGCTAATATCAACCAGGGGGCCCGTATTGTACTTTGCGGCCGCATATCTGATATTAATGCCGCCGCTCCAGGCCCGGGACCTCAAAACTATTTTGCTTTGACGATTAAGCGGGCTCGTATGGAGGGGTTTATCTATATGGATTATCGGGACAAATTTCCGGAAATGATAAGCAAAATGAGCCAGTGGATTGCTGATGGCAGAATCACTTGTAAAAGCGATATTGTCGAAGGGGGTGTTTCACTGTTTCCTGAAGTATTTCCGCGTCTTTTTTCCGGCGAGAACTTCGGAAAGCTGATGATAAAAGTATAGGGTGTAAATAGATGACGGGCAGCCTCACTTGGTCTACACCAGAGTAATATGGCACAACATTCAATGGCAGCTTAGGGCAAAACTCGGGCATAGACAGCTTATTTTTTCGTTGATGCGAATGTCTCTAATGGCCTGTAAAACTAAGCAGTAGCAAACTGGGTGTTAGTTTGTCCACGGAGCTTTGGTGCTCTCTTACTACGCCGCTGTGTTCGATTAATTTGTTGTTCCTTAATCTGACCAAAGACTGCTCCTAGTCGTTTATTGCTGGTGGTTTCACCTTGTTTTACCTGGCTGATTTTGTCGAAATGAGGGTAGGGTAACCCTTTTCCTTCAAAGCGAATTTCTAGTCGTCCATCTGGATAATCATGTACCGTAACTGTTTTTCGTTTAAGACCAGCAACAAACTCTATAGGTTCCAGTAGAAACAACACTTTGTCGCACTGTATGGTCAAACTTTGCGATACCGTTCGGGTTTCTTGCCAGCTCATTGCGCAGTCCAAATCATCAAAGTCAATAAAAGGTCGATGGCTATCGTTATCCATTCTCGCTGGTTTAGCAAACTTCTGGTTGAATTGATCTATAAACTGCGGCAGATAGGCGTTGGCAACCTCCATTGTCGATATGCTCAGCAATCGCATTTCCTTTACTAAGCGACCCTGTAGAGTTTTATTGGCGCGCTCTACACGACCTTTGGCTTGAGAGGTATTGGCACAGATAATATCAATATTCAGTTCATGCAGCGCCCAGCCAAACTGTGTCATGCCACTACCGCTAGTTGCACCCGTTTTATTGACTCCAAAAGTGGCGTGCTTATCGATATAAACCAACAAAGTACATCGAGGGCCACGATCCTCAAACCACCAATGATCAGAACCATCGATTTGCACTAACTCTCCCAGAGAATCCCGACGGTTGCGCGGCTGATATACGCGTTGATTATGTTGCCTTCGTGATGTCCAAATACCCTCTATCAGCATCCAATTGCGGACTGTTTCTACACACAAACCGATCTCATGGACTTCTAGTAGCTTCTCACACGTAAGTGTCGGGCCAAAGTCAGCGTAATTGGTACGGATGATCTCAAGAACGTATTCTCGAAAATACTCGGGGTAACGCCGATTGCTTGGCTGCTCGCGCTTCTTCGAAGCAAGACCTTTTGCACCACGTTTTTTATAAGCATCAATCAGACGGCAAATCTGACGGCGCGATAGGTTTAAATGCTTTGCAGCCTGGCTTTGTGTTAGTCGTTTATCAATAACCTTAACCTTGTTAACAATCTCTAGGCGGCTTAATTCTTTTTGGCTCATCGTAATACACATTCCCAGTCATGCTCCTAAATCGTCTGGATTGTGACATTACTAAATAGCGCTAACATAACGACTTCGTATAATGTATATTATGTAAAGTTAATATGCATAAAGAAGCCTACCTGGTTTCATCTCCTTATGCGATCTTTTACAATATGCTTTTTATTTATCGTTAAGGCGAGTATATTTCCCCGTCGGTTCTTTTTGGACTTTAGTCTTTCGGAAGTAACCTCAAGTAGTTCCACACGCTGATTGGTTTTAAAGCCGGAAATCCAGACCTATTGTCTGTTCTGATATTACTAACCATTAATACACTATGAAATATCGCACTCCTCTTGGTTTGCTTGGGCGCGTCTCTGAGGCCATTAAGTTATCCGCTATTATGATACTGCCGTCGAAAAATACGCCGGCCAGAGTCTATGAGTTACTTAATACCCATAATAATCTTGCTGAAGAAAGCCTCTATCTAAATATGGGATATTGGGTAGACGCGAACACTTATGACGAGGCCTGTGAAGCCCTTGCCATTAAACTTGCTGAATCGGCGGAGCTGAGCGAGGAGGACGACGTATTGGATTGTAGTTTTGGTTTCGCTGATCAGGATATCTGTTGGATGAGGAACTTTAAACCCAAAAGTATCACAGGAATCAATGTTACTCCGGTTCAGATAAAAGTAGGGACCGAGAGAGTTGCAGAAGCAGGATATGCTGACAAAGTAAAACTGATGCGAGGTTCTGCCATCGATATTCCTTTAGCCGACTCTAGCGTGACGAAGGTTTTGGCATTGGAGTCAGCGTTTCATTTCCATACTCGGGAAGATTTTTTCCAGGAGGCCTTTCGGGTACTGAAGCCCGGTGGCATGCTGGTAACGGCTGATATCGTTTCAGCCGATGTACAAAAGCAGTCAACAGTCAAAGGTTCTGTGAAAGGATCTGCAATGAGAAAGTTTTGGCAGTTTCCCCTGGAAAACGCTTACAACAGCGCGTCCTACATTGAAAGATTGAACAAGTGGGGGTTTGAGGAGGCGAATATCGAATCTATCGGTAAGGATGTTTACGGTCCGTTTCACGCCTATGCACGTAAAAGGGTGAATGACCCATCGGTAACCCTGAGGTTAAATCCATTTATTAGAAAGATGTGGAAAGAGAGCTACAACGAAGACACTCATGTGGATAACGTCGATTACATCATCGCCAAGGCCAGAAAGCCGAATAAATAGATGACTAAAACCATTGAGATGATGCCGTACAGTTTTGTAGATTACCTGGTTACGCTAACCCTCCCTCCGGAAACTCGTTAGGCCCCCACCCCCCATCGACACTCAAACTCGCCAGGACGAGCACCGTCCGTTGACACAAACCTGTAGTATAACTCGTCGCCCACCTTGCACTGCGGTAGGCCATCCGAACGGGCATTAAGAAAATTGAACGTCACAGGGTCCGCAAACAATGAATCGGAGAATGTGCTTAACCGGGGGGCAAGGCGATGAGAGCATATAATAGTGGTTTTCGTTCCCGGAATACCCGTAAGCTGAGGGGCAGTAGCCGCGAACGATACTTCGCTAGAATCATTGAGGGGAACACCTCCCGGTCTTGCATTAATGCAGTCAGCACCCTCGAATATGCCTGTAGCCGTGAGGATACCGAAACGTGACGTTTCGGTGGAAGCAGAAGCACCGGTAGCGATGGAACTGGTACCAACAACAACTTTCTCTTCACCGTCAATCTGCACAGCAAACTTATAACTCCCCGCAGAATAATAGGTATGCAAAACTACAATATTATGATCATCCCGGATACGTGTATCAGTATTGTCTCCCCAATGAACCGTTCCTGTGGTTGCTCCAGGTTCAACACCTTGTGGTCTTAACTGAAAAATGTAGCTCTGTGGTTGCCCTACTTCACCGGTGTTTGAATAGATGGTATGAATGACGCTACCTGAAGCTGACTCTACCGATGTAGATTTACTCACTCCTTCCAAATCACTGCCCGAACCTGAACTGACAGTAGAACTGTCGCTGCAGCCAACCAGTAAAGCTGCGAAAACATATAGCACAGACACGATGTTTTTTCGAAAGAAAGCCATACTTATAATCCTTTACCAGGAGTTCTGATAAAGACAGCATACTAAAATAACATATGGCCCACTTGCCCTATAAGTAGAAGGTGCAACGCATATCGGGATGCATATCGGGAAACATGGAAATGGTAGAGGTACAGATGTTCGTTTCTGGAATCTGGTCCAGTTCAGGATGACTATGACCGCTCCAATCAGTTTAAGCTTGTATTCTCGCCAGAATATCTTCCAGACCAGCATGCCGTACATCTTCACCGCTTTTGATAAAGACGATATGTCCTGCTATATTTTTTGCGTGTCCACCAAAACGTTCCAGGGCACGTATGCCCAGTACGATATCGACAAAATGTCCGACGTTTCGCGCATCTTCCATAATGAAGGTGCTGAGGCGACGAATGGTGGACTGCAATTTGTTATCGAGTTTCAAACTGTCATTCAGAACATTTCCCGCAAGAGCGAGATCGAGATCATCAAAGGATTTCATGCTCATGGTTAACATCTCCATCACAAAATCAGACAATGCATAGATGTCTTCCAGAATTTCCTGTCTGGGTGGGTTTTCGGAAGTTTTAAAGAAACGGATGGTCAACCCCGCGATTTTTCTGGCTTCGTCCCCTGCTCTTTCCAGATCTGCGACAATTTTTCCCACTGCAATAATTTCCCGAAGGTCTTTGGCCATGGGCTGCCTGCGCGCAATAATATTAGTAATTTCATTGTCTGCTTGAATATCCAGAGCGTTTAATCGTGCATCATTAGTAATGACTTGATGAGCCGCGTCGACATCCGCTTTCTCGAGGGTTCCATTGGCGTCAGCCAATTGCTGAACTGCGAGTTTCCCCATGTCCAGAACCACGGAATGTAGGTGGCTCATTTCCTGGTCGAAACGCTTAAAAATATGACCTTCGCCTTGAATTTTCATTTATCTGTCACCTGGTTTGTTACGTAAAGCGGTTTATGATGGTTGATTATTTGGGCGTCTCAACTGGAGAGTCCTACTTATCCAAATCTGCCAGTGATATACCCTTCTGTCAGTTCATGCACGGGATGGGTAAAAATATCGTCAGTGAGTCCAATTTCGATGAGTTTACCCAGATGAAAATACGCTGTTCTCTGGGAAACTCTCGCTGCCTGTTGCATGGAGTGAGTCACGATGCAAATTGAATACTGCTGCTTAAGCTCATCAATCAGCTCTTCGATCACCGAAGTTGCAATTGGATCAAGGGCCGAACAGGGTTCGTCCATCAGAATCACTTCGGGCTGGATGGCGATGGCTCTGGCGATACACAACCTCTGTTGTTGCCCACCAGACAACCCTGTTCCAGCTTGTTCCAACCGATCTTTTACTTCTTTCCATAATCCCGCTCTTCGTAAACTCGATTCCACAATTTCGTTGAGATCAGATTTGGTTTCCGCCAGGCCGTGGAGCCTCGGTCCGTAAGCGACATTTTCATAGACTGACTTAGGAAATGGATTCGGTTTTTGAAATACCATCCCAACCCGGGCACGAAGATAAACCACGTCCGTTTCCCTGGAGTGGATGTTTTCGTTATGCAAAGTGATTTCACCGCTGACACGGCAGATATCGATAGTGTCGTTCATTCGATTAAGGCATCTCAAAAACGTTGACTTACCACAGCCGGAGGGTCCAATCATGGCCAATACTTCGTTCTTCGCGATATCGAGGGACACATCGAAGATAGCCTGCTTATCGGCATAAAACACATCCACATTGCGGCAGGTTATCATGGGATCGTCGGAAAATGCATTCCCAACAGTTTGATACTCCTGGTTTTCTTTGAAACTCATTTTTGAATTAGACATTACTTATTGCACTATTTTTTCGTTGAGTATCCCAGCTGATAGGTCAGTTAATGAATTGATAAGCCGATTGATAAGATAGATCTGAGACCCAGGTAGATCCAGTTCTGATTGGCTCTACCATCGACGTTCTACCTTATTTCTAAGCATTGCAGTTAGGCCATTAATACTCACTAATACAATCAGCAACACAAGGATAGCGGCGGATGTACGTTCAACAAAGGCTCTCTCCGGACTGTCGGCCCAAAGGTAGATTTGTACAGGTAATACCGTGGAAGGTGAATCTGGGCCGGTTGGGATATCCACGATGAACGCCACCATACCGATTACCAGCAGCGGTGCGGTCTCACCCAGCGCTCGAGCAAGACTGATGATCGAACCCGTTAGAATACCTGGGGCAGCCAGTGGGAGGACATGATGTAATATCATTTGTACCCGGGAGGCACCAACACCGAGAGCCGCTTCTCTAATACTTGGTGGAACCGCAGCGAGAGCGGTTCTACTTGAAATGATAACTGTTGGTAGTGTCATCAATGCCAACACCATTCCGCCCACCATGGGAACGGATCTTGGTAATCCGAAGTAGTTGATGAGAATAGCGAGACCAAGAAGCCCAAAAATGATGGACGGTACTGCAGCAAGATTATTGATATTGACTTCGATAAGATCGGTGAATCGGTTTTTTGGCGCAAACTCCTGTAGGTAAACTGCGGCAGCAACTCCAATGGGTAATGCCAGTAACATGGTAATTAAAATGGTGAATATGGAGCCTTTCATTGCGCCCCATATTCCGGATAGTTCGGGGTCTCGGGAATCTCCGGATGTAAAAAATGTCCAATTAAAGCGGGTTTCTACCCTGCCCTCAGCAACAAGCTCATCAACCCATGAGATGGTTTTATCGCTAACTCGCCGGTTACCTTCCTCGATGTTTCTGTCAATTAATCCTTTCATTAACATATCGATCTCATCGTCTGCAAAAACCCAAAATCGGTGGGTCGTACCGATTAGTTCCGGTGATTCGATAATGGAGTCACGAATGGCATACTCTGCCCCATTGCTGACAATTTTATAGAGTTGTTTCTTGTCTTTCCTTTTTTTTACATCTGGGAAGTCTTTCCTTAATGATTTTTTTATCATTTTGCCAAAGCTCGCAGATTTGATCGATGCCTTGTTGATAGGCTGATCAAAATTGTCTTCATCCAGGGAAATATCCACGGCGACGAGGGTTTGGCGGAGTGCGGAGGTAGCGTCCTGCACGATGGTTACCAATAGCCACAATAAAAACATCATTCCGATAACCATCGATATCATACCCATTTGCTGAAACCGTCTTTCCTTGCGATAACGACCGGCAATGGTGCGTTTTATGGTGCTCTCAACGTTCATGATCTATTAGAAGATGGTCAATTAAATGGTCTAACCCTGTTTAATACTGAATGGAGGTATCGGATCTGATAGTGAATAAATAGGACAAAAAAACCTAGTCATATTGTTCCTTGTATTTTTTTACGACTTTTAACGCGATCACGTTCAACACCAGTGTAATAACAAAAAGTGTAATCCCAAGGGCAAACGCGGCGAGAGTTTTGGGGCTATCGAATTCCTGGTCACCAACCAGTAGTGTGACGATCTGTACCGTCACTGTGGTCACAGAGTGAAATGGATTCGCCGTCAGATTCGCGGCAAGTCCTGCGGCCATGACCACAATCATTGTTTCGCCAATGGCGCGGGAAATTGCCAGCAGAATACTACCTACAATACCTGGAAATGCAGCAGGTAAAACTACTCGTTTGATGGTTTCCGAATGAGTGGCGCCTAGCCCAAGGGAGCCATCTCTGAGAGCTTGGGGAACAGCATTAATTACGTCGTCAGAAAGTGAGGAAATAAAAGGCAAAATCATGATTCCCATGACTAACCCAGCTGCGAGGGCGCTTTCGGACGCTACGTCAAACCCAAAACCGGAGGCATGGTTCCTAATTAGCGGTGCCACTGTAAGTGCAGCAAAAAAACCATAAACTACCGTTGGAATCCCCGCCAGTATTTCAAGTACAGGCTTGCCAATGGCACGGACTTTTGAACTGGCATATTCCGATAAATAGATTGCTGACAATAACCCCAAAGGAACGGCTATAACCATGGCAATCAGTGTTATTAAGAAGGTGCCAGTAAAAAGTGGAACTGCTCCGAAAGCACCACTAGAACCTACTTGATCCGCGCGGATAGCAGTCTGTGGAGACCATTCAAGGCCAAATAGGAAATCTGTAAGGGGAACGATCTGAAAGAAACGAATGGCTTCGAACAAGACCGATAAGACAATGCCGATGGTGGTAAATATTGCAATGCATGCACAAAGAATCAAAAAGCACTTAAACCCAAACTCAATCCGGTTTCGCATTGATCGTTGTCTGCGAAACCAATGCAGCGCTACCATCAATACCACTGGTAATCCAATAAAGAAAAGAAATAGGGAAAACAGGGTATTCATGGAGATGTTGTCTGTTGAAAAAGGACGAAGCTTGTAAAAGAAACCCCCATTCCCTAAAGATCAGAAATGGGGGGTGTCTGTCACAAATAACCGAACCTATTATAGTTCCAAACTGGTTCGATTTTCAGCATTCTCCTGAAATACTTCCATTTCTTCCTCAGGCATGGAGATCAGACCCCGATCAGCCAAATATCCCTCTTCACCCAGCGTGTCTTCGTCCACCAGTTCTGCAATGAACTCTGACATTCCGGGGGTGACCTGGATATGGGCTACTTTTCCGTAGACATATAATGATCGGGATACTGGATAAGAACCATCAGAAATATTTTCAAACTCTGGCTCAATGCCATCAACCAAAGAACCCTGGACCTTATCGCTGTTCTGGTCAAGAAAACTATATCCAAAGATACCGAATGCATCAGGATTTTTGTCAAGCTTCTGCACGATCAGATTATCATTTTCACCTGCTTCGACAAAGCCACCGTCTTCCCGAATGGTGTGACATAGAGCTTTATAGGCACCTTTGTCTGTTTTTTTCATGGCCTTGATCCAGTTAAAGGATTTACATCCTCCTTCCATGGCTAGTTCAACAAACGCATCACGGGTACCTGACGTAGGAGGTGGACCCAATACCTCTATTTTAATGGCTGGCAAAGAGGGATTCACTTCGTTCCAATATTGGTAGGTATTCTCTACTAGAGACTCACTGCCATCAGGATTAGGAATTTCCTTCGCAAGGGCGAGAAAAATATCTTTACGAGAGACGTCAGCCCGATCGGCTTTTTTGCTGTTGGCTAGAACGATACCGTCGTAGCCGATTTTAATTTCCAGAATATTGGTGACACCATTTTCCTGACAAATATCGAATTCTGATTTTTTAATTCGCCTCGAAGCGTTGGTAAAATCAGGATGGGCATCACCCACACCAGTACAAAACAGTTTCATTCCACCACCAGACCCAGTGGATTCAATGATTGGGGTATTAAAGTCAGTGGAACGACCAAACTTCTCAGCTACTACCGTAACAAAAGGATAAACCGTGGATGAACCGACTACTTGAATATTGTCCCGAGCAAAAACTGGCGCGCTGGTGACCACCGCGGCAGTCAATGCTGAAACAGATATTAGTTTAAAAACCGATTTACGCATTATTGAAGCCCTAAGTTAATTTTGAAGCCGAATTGTATGGACGATTTATGACAGATATGTGACAGATATATAACAATTCCAAAAAATAAGGCGCAGTAGAAACAAGTGTGAAATGGACTAACTAGTCCGTCCTGAAAAAAGGCGCGACGTCGTTAGCGATCATGCGTCATTTTCGACCTTCGGATCAGGACAACACCCAGACGACGATTAGCGGCGTCCCAAGGGGCTGACAACAGGCAATGGCGAGTAATGTTTGCTCTTCGCCGTTGGGTTTTTCAAACAAAAAGAAAGCGATCATCCACTTTCTCAAATTCCACGCGCAACCCGCCATCAGCAGATTGATACGGTCTCCTTCGGCTCCCTTCAGCCAGCTCCTCAATAAACGATGATCATGCTTCAAATGACCGATGATCGGTTCTATCGCACTTCGTTTGCGACACAGTATCCGTTTCTTCTGGCGTTGATAAGCATTGTCCCGTTTCAGCGGAGGACCCGGTAACAGCACCTCACAATCCACTTTATTCTTCGCTCCCCGATATCCCCGGTCAACCACCGCCAGCCTGATCGATGTCTCACGGTGGGTATGGGCTTCTGTCAGTGCTGCTTTCAGGGTCTTCGAATCATGATCATGTTCGTCATGACTCACCACCCCCACAATCACCTGTGACTCCTTCGTCGCCACCACTGACGCCTTGCGACCATACTCATACGCCTTGTGATCCTTCCCCTTGCCCACGCAGTACACAGCAGGATCATGCAGGGAGTAAACCTTGTTCCTGTCTTTGGGCTGTTGAGACAAAACACGTTCGTATAACGCAAAGTTCGCTTCCTGCGCCGTCAGAACATCGATCGGTAACTTCCGTTGGCATTCCCTGAGCAACACACCCGCAATGGTTCGTAATCGTTTCAACGCCTTGTTCGCCTTACGACGTCGTTTCACGTGACGGAAATGACGACATGCCAAACGAAGTGACCGCACTTCCTTTACGTACGTTCGTCGTTGTTGTATCCCGTGTAACTTCGACAGCTTGTTCAGGCGATTGATGATCCTTATCGCCAACTTGCTGTCTGTCGGGTACGTGATCGCCTTCTCCTGTACCGTGGTATCTACCAGTACTGTCTGCTCCTCTGCCAGCTTCCCATGCAGTTTTACCGACAGCGAAAAGATCTCCCTGACTCCCTCCGACCCAATCCGGTTGCGGAACTTCACCAGTTCCGTCGCATGGCACGGTACCTGCGTCTGGAAACTCACCTCACCACAGAACACCTGAAAGTACGGGTTCATCTTCCATTGATCCACCACCGATTCATCACTTAAGCTGTACAGCTGTTTGATCATCACCAATCCGCTCATCAACCGGATCGGTTTCGCGGCCCGCCCCTTCGCGCTGTAGTACTGGCTCAGGGAGGCTTCAAGCGATGACCAGTCAAGGGTATTGCCAAGGGCAATCAGGGGATGGGACGTATCCAGCTGATCAACGATGTTGAAGAAACTGAGTTGATCGTCATTCACCGGGCTGTCAGGTAGCATATATACCTCGTGTTCGACCAGAAACTGAACGCCAGTTTAACAATTCCGGTCGATTCAAACCAGGACTATATCCAGTTTATACTGGATATGTAGCCTTTTCGGGTTCTTCAGGGACGACTAGCTAAACAGGTAGCGGGAGCAGTGATATCAGCCGGTTTGATATTTGGTGCTCAAGCAACGAAAGCTGACGACGTAAACGTGGGTTTTGTTTATGTTGGCCCAGTCGGTGATCACGGCTGGACCTATCGACATGATGAAGGCCGAAAAGCTGTCGAAAAAGAGCTCGGTGTAAAAACTACTTTTGTAGAAAGCGTAGCAGAAGGTGCTGATGCAGAACGTGTCATTCGTACTCTAGCAACCAGTGGCAACAACATCATTTTCACCACATCCTTTGGCTATATGAATCCAACGCTTAAGGTCGCGAAACAATTTCCAAATGTGAATTTTGAGCATGCGACCGGCTATAAACGCGCTGATAACGTCAGTACCTATTCCGCTCGTTTCTATGAAGGGCGCGCAATTTTAGGAACTATTGCGGGTCATATGAGCAAAAGCGGTGTAGTTGGCTATATCGCCTCTTTCCCCATCCCCGAAGTAGTGCGCAGCATTAATGCTTTCATGCTGGCAATGCGTAAAGTTAATCCTGATGCAATCATTAAAGTTGTCTGGGTCAACTCCTGGTATGATCCAGGCAAAGAAGGGGACGCAGCAAAGGCACTCATCGACCAGGGCGCAGATATTATTACCCAACATACCGATTCTCCAGCACCTCTTCAGGTTGCCGAACAGCGCGGTGTCTATGCATTCGGTCAGGCATCAGACATGAGCGCATTTGCTCCCAAAGCACAATTAACGGCGATTATTGATGACTGGAATCCATACTACGTTGCGCGAGTAAAAGCTGCCATGGAAGGTAACTGGTCTTCTACGGATACATGGGATGGTCTGAAAGAAGGAATGGTAGGCATGGCGCCCTACGGCGATGTCGTACCTGCAGATGTTAGAGCTGCTGCGGATGCTGTAAAAGCTTCCATCATTGACGGTTCTTTTCATCCTTTCCAGGGCCCAATCAATAATCAGGCCGGGGAAACGGTGGTTAAAGCCGGAGAAACATTGGACGATGGTGCGTTACTTGGAATGGATTGGTATGTGGAAGGAATACAGGGCCAACTTCCAAACTAATCATTTAATACCAGGTATTTAAACACTAGTCATTGAGAAGCATTGGGAAACCAGCTATAGGTTCACCTTGGACCTTTTAGCATAACCCGGTTCTGATCTGGAGATTGGTATTAGTACCGGATCCGGGTTAACTCAAATATAATCGACCTTACGGTCACCTCGACCCCGAATTCAGCTTCTTGATTCGGGGTCGTTTTTTTAATCCGGATTTTCCAGAATTCTGCATTCCTGACAATCTCAGATTTATGGCCAGATTTGCGGCCCAGATTCATGATTCTGTAGTTATAGGATCCTATAATTATAGAAGGCCAAAAGAACGGATAGCCAGGACTGGTTAATGAATTCCAGGTTTGAAAACTCCCTGATTTCGAGTCACAATTATCTGTCCTCATTGAAACCATGAACTCAAATCCATGAGCCTGAACCCACGAGCCTGAACCCATGATCTTGAACCCATGAAACAGTCAAGGGGAAAATAACCGAAAATGACGACGATCATAGTTCAGGACCCACACCCTTGAGTATGACAATTTTTGATCATAATAATGAACACAGACGCTGAATTTCCTTTTTTCTGGTGATCGGTGGCGTGTCTTCCAATTTGATTCCTACAAGCTGTTTCGAAAAAATATTTCCTGGAACCTCCCACTAGAAATTAACGTCCAATCACAAATGAAAACATTCATCGACGCACTGCCAAAGGTTGAACTACATTGTCATATTGAGGGAACATTCGAACCAGAATTAATGTTTCAACTCGCCAGGCGCAATGGCGTTGAACTGCCCTATGATTCCATTGATTCACTTCGTGAAGCATACGCTTTTACCAAACTCCAGGACTTTCTTGATATCTACTATCAGGGAATGAATGTATTACTGACGGAACAGGACTTCTTCGATCTTACCTGGGCCTATCTGGAAAAATCCCACACCCAGCAGGTCAGACATGTAGAGATCTTCTTTGACCCCCAGGGACACTTGCCCAGAGGTGTTCCATTTTCATCGGTGGTAAATGGCATCCATAACGCATTAACCCAGGCAAAAGAGAGGTTTGGGATAACATCCGAACTAATCATGTGCTTCCTGCGACACCTTGACGAAGAGGATGCCATCGAAACACTAAATGCTGCAGCACCTTATAAGGACCTGGTTACCGGTATAGGGCTTGACTCCTCGGAATTGGGACACCCACCATCAAAATTCGAACGGGTATTCCAACAGGCAAGAGACCAGGGATATCGATGTGTGGCTCACGCCGGAGAAGAAGGCCCGGCTCAATATGTCAGAGAAGCCATTAGACTCTTAAAAGTGGACCGTATCGATCATGGAAATAACGCCCTGGATGACAGTAAACTCGTCGATGAACTCAGGGAGAAACAAATACCACTCACGGTATGTCCTTTGTCAAACACCCGTTTATGTGTGGTGGATCATATGCAAAATCATCCGATTCGTAAAATGCTGGACCTTGGTTTATGTGCCACCGTCAATTCAGATGATCCGGCCTACTTTGGGGGTTACATGACTGAAAACTATAATGCGATTACTCAATCCCTGGGCTTGAATAAGGAAGAGATTATCACTCTTGCTAAAAACGGCATCGAGTCGTCTTTTGCGCCGAAACAACGCAAACAGGCGTTGCTGGAAGAGTTATCCGAATACGCATCCCGGAACTAATCATTCCGTAGCACAACAATGAGTTTAGTCAGAAAACGTAAAATCAGTGCCGTCGGCACCAAAAAACGTGAAACCATCCTGTATGCGGCGGAAAAGGAATTTGAGTTTCATGGCTTTGGTGGCGCTCGAATGCAACGTATTGCAGATCTGGCAGAGGTTCCTAAAGCCAATGTGCACTATTATTTTGCCACGAAACAGGATTTGTACAGCGCCGTGCTTGAACGCATTATCGGGCTTTGGGACCAAACCTTTCCTGCTATCGACGCGGATGATAATCCAGCAAAAGTGCTCATTGGGTTTGTGGAACAAAAAGTGGAATTTACCCGTCTGTATCCTCGGGCCACTCGCATTTTCACTAGTGAAGTACTCTACGGCGGACTTCATCTGAGTGACTATTTGCAGAATCGTATGACACAATGGACCCATAATCGCGCTCACGTTATCAAACAGTGGGTTGCGAATGGGAAAATAAAACCCGTCGACCCATTTCATTTGATTTTCCTTATCTGGGCTAGTACCCAGCACTTTGCTCAGTCGGAAATACAAATAAAATCGGTTTATCAAAAAACAGAGCTGACTCGGGAAGACTATGACCATCAGGCAGCGTCCCTGGCCACAATGGTTCTACGAATTTGTGGACTGGACTGCAAAGACAGCGCTGCGAAGACATCGTTGCGAAGACACTGTAAGTAGCGGTGAATAGCGGTATCATGCAACCATCAAAACAACCCCGTAATAACGAGGTAGCATAGTGGAAGGTCATCTTCATGAATGGTTAAATCTGCTCGTCAGATGGATTCACGTTATCGTGGGCGTCGCGTGGATCGGCGCTTCGTTCTACTTTAACTGGCTGGAAAACAACCTAAATCGAAAACCTCCTCAGGAGAAAGGTATCGCCGGCCATCTTTGGGCGGTACATGGCGGTGGGTTTTACTATCTTAAGAAGTTCAGCCATGGTCCTGACACGCTTCCCACTGAACTGCATTGGTTTAAATGGGAGGCCTATACCACCTGGTTAAGCGGAATCACTCTACTGATTATCGTTTACTATTTTAATGCCGAACTTTTTCTTATCAATTCATCCGCCGATGGTTTAACGGGCGCTGAAGCTATTTTGCTCGGCATCACCGCAGTTGGTATTTCCTGGTTCATTTATGACCTGCTTTGTAGATCACCGTTGAAACAGCATCCCCTATTTTTGGGAGTGCTCATTTTCATTTATTTCAGTTTACTGGCCTTTATGCTCAGCGAGGTCTTTAGTGGACGGGGAGCTTATATCCATGTGGGTACTGCTATTGGGACGGTGATGGTCGCGAATGTTTTTTTTGTCATCATACCCGCACAAAAAGAAATGGTTTTAGCGCTCAAGGATAAGCGACCGCTGGACCCTGTCTATGGCCAAAATGGCCTGCTCCGCTCCAGACATAATAACTACCTGACTCTTCCAGTTTTATTCATCATGGTTAGTAGTCATTTCCCCAGCACCTATGGACATCACTGGAATTGGTTAATTCTCATCGCGCTGTCACTTATCAGCGTTGCCGTTCGCCACTATTTTAATCTGCGACATTTGTTCCGATCTCTTTGGTGGATACTCCCTTTATCATTCATCGCCATAATCTGTCTAATGTGGCTTACCGCACCTAAACCACACCAATCAACCAAACCATCTGGAGCTGTGACTACTAACACTGTTTTTCCCATTATTCAGGCACGATGTACCAGTTGTCACAGCAGCCTACCAACTCAACCAGGGTTCAGTACAGCACCACAAGACTTGGCTTTTGATTCGCTAGAGGATGTAGAGACCCATGCAGAACGAATCCATAATGTGAGCGTAGTCAGCAAAACCATGCCCCTTGGGAATCTTACAGCAATGACAGACGAAGAAAGGCTTCTTATCGCGGATTGGTTTGCTTCACTGTCGACACTTAAGACTCAATAGATTAACTATAAAACGGCAACACTCAAAGAGCAATGGTCAAAATGGGCAATACGTAACCGGAAGATGAAAAAACCAATAAAATACCCAAGAGACATGGTGGGATATGCAGATCAACCACCCCAGCCAAAATGGCCAAACAGCGCACGCGTTGCTGTGCAATTCGTCATTAACTATGAAGAAGGCGGAGAAAACAACGTTCTTCACGGGAACCCTGGCTCAGAAGCATTCCTCTCGGAAATCGTAGGTGCCCAATCCTATGCCAATACCCGCCACTACAACATGGAGTCCATCTACGAATTTGGCTCGAGAGCAGGATTCTGGCGACTGCATCGCCTGTTTACCGACAGGCAGATCCCTGTTACTATTTTTGCCGTGGCCATGGCGATGCAACGCAATCAGTACGCGGTCGATGCAATGCTGCGGGCTGGTTGGGAAATCGCCAGCCATGGATATCGTTGGATTGACTATCAATTCATGTCTGAACAACACGAACTTGAACATTTGCAAAATGCCATCGCCATCCACGAGCAAACAACCGGTAACAAACCTCAGGGTTTTTATCTAGGTCGAACCAGCCCAAATACCCATCGAATTACTGCCGAACATGGGAATTTCGTTTACAGCGCCGATAGTTATGCGGATGAACTGCCCTACTGGATGACCGACCACGCCAACCCTTTATTGATGGTCCCTTATACGCTGGATGCCAATGAAATGCGATTTGCCACACCTCAAGGATTTAACAGCGGTGATCAGTTTTACGCTTACCTGAAAGACAGTTTTGATTTACTTTACGAAGAAGGCCTCACGGCACCAAAAATGATGTCAATTGGACTACACTGTCGGCTGGTTGGGAGACCTGGCCGAGCCGCTGCCCTGGCGCGTTTTCTTGACTACATTACTGACAAAGACAATATCTGGTTAGCCAGACGAGTTGACATTGCTAACCATTGGAGAAACCATTTCCCATTATGAAAGACTTTTCCACCCGCTGGGTAAACCTGACTTCAGCAAAACTCGGCGCACAGGCATTAGCCTGCAGCGATGACTTTTTCGCACCCATGGAACGCATGCTCCATGATCAGGCGCCGGTGTTCATTGAAGACAAATACGATGACAATGGTAAATGGATGGACGGCTGGGAATCCCGGCGCAAACGGATCGCTGGCCATGACTGGTGCATTGTAAAAATGGCTCGACCTGGTGCCATTCATGGTGTTGAGATCGACACCGCTCATTTCACCGGGAATTACGCACCCGCAGCCTCATTGGAGGCATGTTTCTACGAGGGCGATGATTCTGATCTGAACAATGCTTCAGATATTCAGTGGACAGAGTTAATCAGCAAAACGGAGTTAGATGGCAATAATTATCATCAGTATGAAATCGAAGATAATCGGATTTATACTCACCTGCGACTGCATATCTATCCGGATGGTGGTATCGCTAGATTGAAGGTATACGGTTCTCCCACAGTAGACTGGAGTCGAATTCTCCCTGGTGAACTTGTGGATATTGCTGCTGCACTCAATGGCGGAGTGGCATTAGCCTGCAATAATGAACACTTCGGTACCATGAGAAACCTGCTTACCCCAGGTCGTGGAGTAAATATGGGAGACGGTTGGGAAACCCGGCGGCGGCGGGAACCTGGCAATGACTGGGTGGTCATCGCATTGGCACACCCTGGAGTCATCAAAACCATCGACATCGATACTGCACACTTCAAAGGCAACTACCCGGATCGATGCAGCATTCAGGGAATCAATACCAATCAGGTCAATTTGGATACCATCGACTCAGACAGTCAAAGCTGGCCTACATTGCTCCCGGAGGTGAAACTCGCGGCGGATACTGAACATGTATTCAAAGAGGAAGTCATCGGGATAGGCCCGGTTAGCCACATTCGGCTTAACATCTATCCTGATGGCGGCATTAGCCGCCTTCATTTATTCGCAGAAATACTCGGGCAGACATAATTAATAGACATGAGTAATAGTAATAAAGAGCACCCGAAATAAAGAGAATATGGATAGTCAGCCGGTAAAAGAGAACCAAAAAGAGACAAAAAAAGAGCTTAAGAGACAATAATTTGGAACTTGCTATCAAACCACTTACTGCGGAGATCTTTGCTCCCTATGGTGAAGTTATTGAGCTGGAAACTGCAAAACAGTTTCCCATTAACGAGGGACTAACCACCCGATTTCATGATCTCTGCACCATCAATACTCTGGAACAGGGAGGGAAACCCATCGTTAACGTGTTTCGTACTGATCCTATCAAATTACCCCATCGAGTTCAGAAAATGGAACGACACCCACTGGGCAGTCAGGCCTTCATTCCCATGGATGACGCCGCATTTTTTGTTTTGGTGGGAAAACCCGGAGATAGTCTGATGGCTCAGGACCTGACCTTATTTATCACCAATGGCCGACAGGGAATTAATTTACACAAAAACACCTGGCACCATTTCCAGTTATGCCTTGGTGAAAGACGTGACTTCCTGGTAATTGATCGTGGTGGATCTGGGGAGAATCTCGAAGAAGTGGAAGTAACTGGCGAAGCAATCATTCCCAAACCAGACCAATAGATCATCAGCAAATCTGTCAAAACCTGGGGGCAAACCGGCCTGTATTCCGGGTAGATAGTTTCTATTTTGAGGGTTTCCAGGATAAACAACTGCCCCGGTAAATTTACAGAAACCTCCTCAGTTGCTACAATTCTGACCATATAGTCAACTTTTTCATCTCCTGCATCGATGATCCAATTTCTGCTCAACAATGAACTGGTCGAACTGGAAGCATCCAACGCGGACCTTACCGTTCTGGACTTCCTTCGAACCAAAAGACGACTCTGCGGCACCAAAGAAGGTTGTGCTTCGGGGGATTGTGGAGCATGCACAGTAGTTGTGGCAGAGCCCATGTCAGTTTCCACTACGGAACACATACTCACAGATAAAATCGAAAGCAAGGTCGAAGGTAAAACTGAATGCGGTGCAAACGTTCTTCGTTATCAAAATATAAATAGCTGCATCACGTTTCTTGGCGCACTACATGGAAAACAGCTGATCACCGTGGAGCATTTGTCCGGGAAAGACCGATTACACAGTGTGCAGGAGGCCATGGTTACGCACCATGGGTCCCAATGCGGATTCTGTACACCGGGTTTTGTTATGTCCCTTTTTGCCCTGCAAAAAACCATTCCTATTGTCAATGAAGTCAGTAATAACGATCACGATAGCGACGGCGGAAAGACCACAAAAAACCCGCCAGGCAACCAGAAACTGGACAGCGCTAACGCCAAAAGACATCGGGCAAGTATAGATGAATATCTCGGTGGCAACCTTTGCCGATGCACCGGCTATCGCCCCATCATCGATGCAGCCTTGCAGTCTATGGAGAACCTCGAACATGACCAATTTGACCGTTCTTCGAAAAAGACTTTGAATCGCCTGAATGCAATCAGGCACTCATCTGATTTCTCTTTCAAAAGTAGCCGATACCCCTTTTACATTCCTGAAAACCTGGCCCAGTTACATGAGTTGATGAGCCAATTTCCAGACGCTCGCCTTCTGGCCGGAGGCACTGACCTCGCTCTGGAAGTCACCCAACAACTCAAATCTCTACCCGAGATTATTTTGCTCACTGAGGTCCATGAACTAAAGCGCATTGTTGAAGAGGATGACCATTTTGAAATCGGATCAGCAGTTTCGCTATCGAAATTATTGGACCTATTGGCACCTTACTATCCAGATGCTAAAGAGTTATTACTGAGGTTTGGTTCGAGACAGGTTCGCAATCAGGGAACCATCGGCGGCAATGTTGCTAACGCTTCCCCCATTGGGGATTTACCTCCAATGCTAATTGCCCTCAATGCGAGCCTGGTTCTGCAAAAGCGCATCGCATCCACTATTCAAACAAGAATAGTGGATGCTGAAAACTATTTTCTCGACTACCGTAAGACGGACCTACAACCCGGTGAAATCATCCAGTCTATCCACTTACCAAAACCCGTATTGGAGTCAGGGGTCAAAAAACAACTTAAAGTCTACAAGATTACCAAGCAATTTGATGATGATATCTCTACGATTTGCTCAGCAATACACATTGAATTGACTGACAATGTCATCAGCTCGATTCGAATGGCATTAGGGGGGTATGGCAGCAATTCCTAAAAGAGCGACTCACTGTGAAGAAGCAATGATTGGCAAAACCTTTAATAAAGACACTATCTCTTTGGCCCAGCGAGCCATAAAAAAGGATTTTCAACCCATTTCTGATGCCCGAGCCAGTGCGGCATACCGAATTCTCATTGCGCAAAATATGCTTTCCAGACTACATTTTGAGATCAGTAGCCCAGACGTTCCCACCCGGATAACCACCCATGTCTGATAACGAACAGATAGTCATGGGTCCTGGCAAAAAATTGGAGCATGAAAGTGCGTCAAAACACGTTACCGGGAAAGCCATCTATATCGACGATCAAATGGTTTATCAGGGCCAGCTTTTCGCTTGTATCGGTGGAAGCCAAATTGCTCATGGTCGAATTACCATTTTGGATCTTGATGCAGTGCGATCTGCCGAGGGCGTAATTGATGTCATTACAGCAAAGTCTGTTCCCGGAAAACTCGATATTGGGCCGGTGTTTCCTGGGGATCCATTATTCACTGATGAGCTAGTGGAATACTGGGGTCAACCCATCTTCGCCGTGGCAGCAAACAGCCATGAACAGGCCAGAAAGGCAATAACGCTTGCGCACATTGAATATCAGGAGCTGGAGCCAGTGCTCGATCTGGCTCAGGCCATGGATCAGTCATTTTATGTTCGCCCGCCCCATCGTATGCAAAGGGGGAACTCTGAACAGGCGATTCAAAGCGCCTCTCATCGAATTCAGTCCAAATTGCTTGTTGGTGGACAGGAACACTTCTACCTTGAAGGTCAGGCCTCTGCCGTGATCCCCCAGGAAGATGGAGGTATGCTCATATATACCTCCACCCAAAACCCCAGCGAAACCCAAAAGCTGGTGGCAGAAGTACTGGATGTCCCCATGACCAGAATTGATGTCGTCACCCGAAGAATGGGAGGTGGTTTCGGCGGCAAGGAAACTCAGGCAGCACCCTGGTCCTGTGTGGCTGCATTGTTTGCCAGTCGAAACCAATGTGCAGTGACCTGCCGACTATCCCGTAAAGATGACATGGTCATGACCGGCAAACGGCATAATTTTATCAATCATTATGACGTGGGATTCGATGATGACGGTAGCATCTCTGGCATCAAATACACGCTGGCTGGGCAATGCGGATACTCCCCGGATCTATCTGACGCCATTGTCGATCGAGCCATGTTCCATTGCGACAATGCATACTACTTGCCAAACGCTACAGTGGATGGCCTCCGATGCAAAACCCATACTGTTTCGAACACCGCTTTTCGAGGGTTTGGCGGCCCCCAAGGCGTCATAGCAGCAGAAACTGTAATAGACGAAATTGCCTTCGAACTAAAAAAGGATCCGCTGGAGATCCGCAAACGCAATCTCTATAACACCACGGACCGCAACCAAACCCATTACCACCAGAAGCTGGATTCATTTACCCTACCGGAGATCATCGCGCAACTGGAACTTGATGCGGATTATTGGAACAGAAGAAAACAGGTCTCTGAGTTTAATGCAACAAGCCCTATCCTTAAAAAGGGACTGGCCCTGACGCCGGTGAAATTCGGTATTTCATTCACGGTTTCCCACTTAAACCAGGCTGGTGCTTTGATCCATCTTTATACGGATGGGAGTATTCAGGTTAACCATGGCGGCACTGAAATGGTCCAGGGTCTGATGACTAAAGTGGCGCAGATTGTGGCTCAGGAGTTTCAGGTCAGTACGGACCGAATTGTCGTCACCGCAACCCGCACGGACAAAGTACCCAATACCTCTCCCACTGCGGCTTCTGCGGGAACCGATCTTAATGGCATGGCAGCCCTGAATGCAGCAAAAACCCTAAAATACCGGCTGACTCATTTTCTATCGGACAAATACCAGCTACCCGCAGAAGAGATCTGCTTCAAAAATGGCGAGGTTCAACTTCGCGATGATGCCCTGAGCTTTGCCGAGGTAACCAAAGAAGCCTGGCTAGGTCGAATTTCCCTTTCCTCAACGGGATTCTATAAAACACCGAAAGTTCACTATGATCGACAAACTGCCAGCGGCCATCCTTTTTACTATTTCGCCAACGGAGCATCCGTCTCCGAGGTATTGATCGACACCCTAACCGGTGAATATAAGCTACTGCGCACCGACATTATCCACGATGTGGGAAACTCCATTAATCCGGCGTTGGACATCGGGCAAATAGAGGGCGGATTTATCCAAGGACTGGGATGGTTAACCTGCGAAGAGCTAAAATGGGATAATCAGGGTAGACTTATTACCGACGGTCCCGCCACCTATAAAATTCCTGCTATCAGCGATACTCCCGAAGTCTTCAATGTGCGGTTACTACAAAATTCTCCCAATTCTGAGGCAACAGTTTTCCGATCCAAAGCCGTGGGTGAGCCGCCGCTGATGCTGACAATCTCTGCCTGGTGTGCAATCCGGGATGCCATAGCATCGGTGGAGGGAAGAACAACCTTTCCACAACTTCATGCTCCCGCAACCCCAGAAGAAATTCTAAGAGCAATTCACCGTGACTAATAAAAACGTCTGACGGGGTGCAAAATTGCAAAACAAAAAAATAAAAAAGGAAAATGGAATCCAATGAACTGGATTACCGCCCTTGCTCGACTATCCCAATCAAATTCACCATTCACCATTCAGCATTCAGCATTCACCATTCACCATTGTCACTATTTTGAATGTGGAAGGCTCCTCTCCCAGGGATGCACAAACAAAAATGATCGTGGATGCGAACACCATCTATGACAGCATTGGTGGAGGTAATCTCGAATATCAGGCTATCAAAAAAGCCCGGGAGTTGTTATCGCTAAACCGATCAGCATTGCATCGTGAAACATTTTCATTGGGCAAGGACCTGACTCAATGCTGCGGTGGAAAAGTAGAACTACTGTTTGAAGCCTTCCCCGCTTGTGACTTTAATGTAGTGGTTTTTGGAGCCGGACATGTTGGCACGGCCCTGGTAACCATTCTCGCAGGCCTACCCTGCCGGGTTTATTGGGTTGATTCCAGACCGTCTGAGTTTCCAGACAGTAATGAATTTTGGGAGGTCAATACCAATGTGGAAAAAATCATTATGCGCAACCCCTTCCAAACCATCGAATCCTGCCCCTTTAATGCCTATTACCTGATTATGACCCATAGCCATGAAACGGATTTTGAGCTATGTGAAGCCATTCTTTCACGCACTGACACAGCTTTCTGTGGACTGATTGGGTCGAAATCAAAATCTGCCAAATTTCGTAACCGACTTACCGGGAAGGGATTTTCAGCACAAGAAACCAATCGCCTGGTATCTCCCGTTGGACTTACTGATATACCCGGAAAGACCCCCATGGCAGTAGCCGTCTCCATCGCAGCCCAACTCCTTCAACGCCAGTCCTAGGAATCACATTAGGCAACAACTCACCGGTTTCTCAGCTCACGGCGAATAATTTTCCCGGTTGTTGTCATCGGCAAAGAATCCACGAATTCGATTTCCCGGGGATATTCATGGGCAGCCAATCGGGTTTTCACCCAAAGCTTTAGGTCCTGAGCCAAGTCATTACACGGATAATAATTCTCATTAAGTTTGATGAAGGCCTTTACAATTTCCGTACGAGATTCATCTGGCTTACCTATCACTGCAGCGATAGCCACCGCCGGATGCCCAATCAGTGTGTTTTCTATTTCTCCTGGGCCGATTCGATATCCCGATGACGTAATAATATCGTCGTCCCTGCCCACAAAACAAAAACTGCCATCCGTCCTTTTGATACCTGTATCACCGGTTATTAGCCACTGCCCAAGGTATTTTTCAGACGTTGCCTGGGGGTTGTTCCAGTATTCCAGAAACGCCACCGGATCTGGCGTTCTCACTGCGATATTTCCCATGACACCGGGTTCACATATCTCCCCTTCATTGGAAACTATCTGCACATCATGACCGGGAACAGCGAACCCCATCACCCCTGGTTGAGCTGGGGCAATTGCTCCGCAGGATGAAACAATCATATTACATTCTGTCTGACCATAGAACTCATTAATGGTTAGTCCAAATTTCTGCCTACCCCAATCAAGCAACTGCGCCCCTAACGTTTCTCCGCCACTGGCAATGGTGCGCATCTGCTGTTTGCAACGACTGGAATCAGTTTCCGCTCTCATCATCTTTAGCGCAGTGGGCGGAATAAAAGCATTTCGAATTTGGTGACGTTCGATAAACTCCATCGCGATCTGACCATTAAACTTTTCGAACCGATGCGCCACCACGGGAACACCGCGATGCAGGGCCGGCAACAGCACATCCAGCAAGCCACCAATCCATGCCCAATCCGCAGGGGTCCAGATTTTGTCACCAATCTGGGGGAAAAAATCATGGCTCATTTCTACGCCGGGTAAATGTCCAAGCAAAGTCCGATGCCCATGCAAAGTCCGATGCCCATGCAACGCACCTTTTGGCTGCCCAGTAGTACCAGAGGTATAGATGACCAGAGCCGGATCACTGGCGAGCGTATTCACAGCCACAAAATCCCGATCCTGCTTTTTCATTTCCGGCCAGAGAGACCTAATACCGTGATCGATGAGGTCGTTATTGTCATCATTGTCATCGATACAAAAAATATGCTCAAGTTGAGGTAGCTTGTGCCAAATCTCCAGTAATTTGTTAGCACCTTCACGGTTGGTAATCACCGTCCTGGCTCCCGCATCGCTCAATCGAAACTGAAGTGCTTCGATACCGAATAACGTAAACAACGGGATAGCGATTCCCCCGAGTTTATAGACCGCAATATGGGCTATTGCGGTCTCTGGTACCTGGGGTAGCAGAATGCCAACTCTGTCTTTCTCACCGATGGCCATGCTGGTCAATAAATTGGCGAGCTGGTTGGAATGGCGTTTTAGCTCGGCATAATAAAAGTCCTGGCTACAGTGGTTTTTGTCTACATAGGTCAACGACAGTCTATCTGGCTCCCGGTCTGCCCACTTATCACAGACATCTACCCCTATATTGAAATACTCGGGGATCTCCCAATGAAAATTTCGGGTTAACTCTCTAATCGATGTTTCCCTGGATAACAATTCAACGCCTCAATATTTGACATAATGCTAATGCCGTTTATTATACTCACAATACCTATAGCGACCGTCTTATCGCAGCCGTTGAATCATGTGATTTTGAGCCCAGTTATTTGAATCATTTCTACCATGCTGGGGAAATAGAGGCGCTACTGAATGACAAAATCAGGAAATCACATCACTAGTTCGGTATCGTTATATTAAGAAAACCCCGGAAATTCCGTTAGCTTAAAACCATGAATGAAACAACTTCTTCTCATTGTGATTCTATCGATTGGTTTTTTGACTTTATTTCCCCTTACGCCTATCTCCAGCATGAGCAGCTCAAACGCCATTACGGCGATTGCTCGATTAACTACCGCCCAATTTTGTTCGCCGGATTGCTCAAACATTGGTCCCATCTTGGACCCGCTGAAATTCCCCAAAAGCGCATCATGACCTATCAATATTGTCACTGGTCCGCGAAAAAACAGGGAATCCCATACAAAACACCCCCGTCTCACCCGTTTAACCCCCTGCCCCTGTTACGACTCTGTGTATCACAAAGAAATGCACCTAATGTTGTGAGCGGTATCTTTAATGCCATTTGGGGCCAGGGAATGGATCTTTCTGCACCAGGAAATATGGACAGGCTTTGCGAGGAGCTCAAAATTGATGCCCCTCAAGAAAAGATCAGTGAGCAATGGGTTAAGGATGAACTAAGAGACAATACCGAACGCGCAATCGATCTGGGGTTATTCGGTGTTCCGACGATATTAGCCGGAGGAAAGTTGTTCTGGGGATGTGATATGACGGAGATGGCAATGGCTCACCTCGAAACACCTACTCTATTTAGCTCCGGGGAATACCAGCGATTAGAAGCTCTACCCGAAGCAAAAACGAGAACATAAAACTCAGATGAAATATCCAGAAATAGACAAGATCGACGCCTGGGTACTATCTAAAGTACTAATTACCCAAGCCCAGGCACTAGGAAATCGACCGGCTATTACGTTTATTGATGGAGAAAAATGGACTTATGCAAACTGCCTGACTGAGGCACGGAACACAGCTTCAGTTCTGTCCCGTCTTAGGATCAAGACCCAGGATAAAGTGGTAGTAATGGTGGAAGACCCCGCGGATTTTTGCCGATTGTGGTTTGGGCTTTCTTTATTGGGCGCGGTCATGGTCGCCATCAACACCGGACTTAAGGGAAAGATACTGGAGCATCAAATCACGAATTCCAGCCCCGCGCTAGTGGTGGCTGATTCGGCCTGTTCTTCTGCGGTTACTGAGGCAGTGGAGTCAACCTCCAGCAAAGTCCCGGTTAAATTAATTCAGAAAATGTCACCCAGCCAGGTGCAAACCAGAGTCTCCTATCAACCTTTCAACCCCCAAACCCAATCATCCGACCTTGCCTGCATCATGTATACCAGCGGCACCTCAGGGCCCTCAAAAGGGGTGATGATGCCCGAAGCCCATTGCTTCATGTTTGCCCTTGGAACCATTGAAAACCAAAATCTCCGTTCCAGTGACACCTTCTATATCAGCCTACCTCTGTTCCATGCAAATGGACTATATATGCAGCTTTACCCTTGCCTCATAATGGGAGCCAAAGCAGTAATTCGCACTCGCTTTAGCGCTAGCAACTGGCTAAAGGATATTCGAATACACAATGCGACTCACACCAACCTGCTTGGAGCCACCGCGGCCTTCGTGGTTGCTCAGCCAGAAACCCCCGAAGATCAACACCATCAGCTACGGGTGATTGGTGCAGCACCTTTACCAGAGCAACCTGAAAAAATTCTGCGAAATCGATTTGGCGTAAAAGACGTCTTGCCCCTTTATGGTATGACCGAAGTAAACATTCCTCTTTACGGAAAACTCGGCGAATCCGCTCCCGGAACCTGTGGAAAAGTATACAGTCGCTGGTTCGAAGTCGAAATTCGCGACCCCAATACGGACCTACCCGTTCAGGACGGCACTGTAGGGGAGATCATGGTAAGGCCCAGGCAGCCCTTTTGCTTCATGTCTGGATATGCAAATATGCCCGATAAAACCATCGAGGCCTGGCGGAATTTCTGGTTTCATACCGGTGATGCAGCCAGAAAAAGGGATGACGGTTATTTCGTTTTCGTCGACCGAATCAAGGATTCCATACGACGAAGGGGAGAGAATATTTCTTCCTATGAAGTTGAACAGGCACTGCTTGGCATTGAGGGCATAACTGAAATCGCAGCCTATGGTGTACCCGCAACAATGAATAAGAAAAAAGTCGAGGGAGCGAGAAGTTCCACCTCTGGTATTCATGATAGTGAAGGCATGGAAGATGAAGTCATGGTCGCGATTCAACTTACTCCCGGACATAAACCAAACCCCAGAGAGATCCATCAAATAGCCCTCGAAACCCTTCCAGGGTTTGCGGTTCCAGGATACATACGTTTCCTTGATACGCTACCCAAAACCGCAACTGGTAAAATTCAGAAAGTGGTTCTAAAAAAGCAGGGGGTCACCGCAGATACCTGGGATGCATTAGTCCACAAGTAGGATCCCGGGGAAATGAGCCAGCCACTGTCGGTTCGCGCTTCAGCCTGCCTCCTCTCAACTTACCTCCCCATACTACCCCCCAGACATCTGCCCATTGGAGCTGTTTTGGAAGCCAGAAACAGAGAAATTCGAGGCTCCCCACCAATCTGTACCACAAGTCCATACCATAAGCCCATACCATAAGCCCATACCACAAGCCCATACCGCAGCCTCGGACAACTTAAGGCGAGAAACCACCCGAGGCGATGTCGTCACATGTTTCTTCGGTACTGCCCACCAACCTCATACAATGCATCGGATATTTCGCCAAGTGAGCAATATCGAACCGCATTCATTAATTCAGCGAAAATATTTTCATGATTGATAGCTGCCTTTTTCACTCTGTCCAAGGCAATTTTACTCCGATCATCATGGCGTTGGTGAAAGTCGCGAAGTCGTGAGATCTGGCTTTGTTTCTCTTCTTCAGTTGAACGGGCGAGTTCAATGGTTTGCTGGGTTTCCGTAGCATGGGGATTAAGAAAAGTATTCACTCCAATAATGGGTAGGCTTCCGTCGTGCTTACGATGTTCATACAACATGGACTCGTCCTGAATTTTACCTCTCTGGTAGCCGGTTTCCATGGCACCCAGCACTCCCCCTCTTTCCGAAATTCTCTCAAACTCACAAAGCACCGCTTCTTCGAGCAATTCCGTTAGCTCGTTAATGATGAAGCTACCCTGATTGGAGTTTTCATTCATCGCCAACCCCCATTCATTGTTGATAATCAACTGAATAGCCAGCGCCCGTCGCACTGAATCCTCGGTAGGGGTCGTAATCGCTTCGTCAAAGGCGTTAGTGTGTAAGCTATTACAGTTATCATAGATAGCGATTAATGCCTGTAATGTGGTTCTGATATCATTAAAATCCAGCTCCTGGGCATGCAGGGATCTCCCAGATGTTTGAATGTGATATTTCAACTTCTGGGACCGCTCATTCGCGCCATAACGCTCCCGCATCGCAACCGCCCAAATTCTCCTCGCCACTCGGCCCATTACCGTGTATTCCGGGCACATTCCATTGCTAAAGAAGAATGACAGATTAGCTGCAAAATCATCCACTTTCATACCGCGTGCCAAATAGGCTTCCACGTAGGTAAAACCGTTGGACAGCGTAAAGGCCAATTGGGAGATGGGATTAGCTCCCGCCTCTGCAATGTGATAGCCGGAAATTGAAACAGAGTAAAAATTGCGCACCTGATGGTGGGTAAAATATTCCTGAATATCGCCCATTAGCTTAAGAGCAAACTCGGTAGAAAATATGCACGTGTTCTGTCCCTGATCTTCCTTAAGAATATCTGCCTGCACCGTACCTCTCACGTTAGTCAATGCATAGGCACTTAGCCGTTCTTTCTCTGTTTCATCGGGCTCATGACCATTTTCCCTCGCAAACTGATCGACTTGCTGGTCAATTGCCGCGTTTAAAAACATGGCAAGAATCATTGGTGCAGGGCCATTGATGGTCATAGACACAGAAGTCGAGGGGCTGCATAAATCAAAGCCATCATACAAGGCTTTCAGATCATCCAGTGTTGCGATGGACACACCTGAATTACCCACTTTCCCATAAATATCCGGGCGCTCATCCGGATCACACCCATACAATGTCACCGAATCAAAAGCCGTAGATAGACGCTTTGCTTCAGAGTGCTCAGATAGCTTTTTGAACCGTCGGTTAGTCTTGAATGCGTCTCCTTCACCAGCAAACATACGGGTGGGGTCTTCATTATCCCGCTTAAATGGAAAAACACCCGCAGCAAAAGGAAAACGTCCCGGTAAATTATCCAGCATCAACCACTTGAGCCGATCACCGTTGTCGTGAAAGTCCGGCAAGGCCACCCTTGACACCCAGGTTCCTGACAGGGTTTCACGCTTTAATTCGGTACGTATCTCTCTCCCTTTGACAACACTAATCATCTCCTTACCAGTATAGTCTTCCTGCATTTGATGCCAGTTTTCCAAGGCGACATCCAGTCCCGGTTCCAATCTGGCACTCCGCTCATTGATCAAACCATCGATCACCGCACTTTCTGCTCCGTCTTTCCCATTATTAGCCGCCGTTAACATATCCCTTGTGCCTCTTAGCTGTTGGATTTCCCGGGCGATAGTCGATTGTGCTTCGACCCGGGACTTATAACTCCTAATGGTTTCAGCGATCTCAGCTAAATATCGTATCCGTGATGCTGGAATAATTTCAGTTTGAAAAGTGGAATACCGGGTTTCAACCAAAGGAAGTCTGTTTTCAGGAAGTAGTAGACCTTGCCCCTGAAACTCATTGAGAATCTGTTGGAACAATGCTGTCATCCCGTCGTCGTTAAAACGGGCTGCGATGGTCCCAAATACCGGCATCTCAGTAGGACGTTGGGAAAAGGCTTCCCGATTTCTTTGTACCTGCTTACTCACATCCCGATAGGCGTCAGCAGCTCCTTTTCTATCGAACTTGTTAATGGCAACCACGTCCGCGAAATCCAGCATGTCAATTTTTTCAAGCTGGCTTTGGGCACCAAATTCCGGTGTCATGACGTACAAACCGCAATCCACCAAATTGGAAATGCCCGCATTACCCTGACCAATACCGGGTGTTTCAACAATAATCAAATCGAAACCCACCAGTTTGCAGGCGGCAATCATATCCGGCAAATAGTCAGGTAATTCCGAATTCGACTGTCGGGTAGCGACAGACCGCATATAGATATTCTCGTGGTTAATCGCATTCATCCGAATACGATCACCGAGCAGCGCTCCCCCAGTTTTTCTGCGGGTAGGATCTACTGCAATGACACTAATCTTTAAGTCACTTCCCAGCCCCATCCGAAAACGAAGAATGAGTTCATCGGTCAGGGAAGATTTTCCTGCTCCACCCGTTCCGGTAATTCCCAAAACAGGAGTATCGTCTTTGGACATTAAAAGCGAATCATGCACTTTTCCCATGAGATTCGAATCCCAACTACTATTCTCGATAGCAGTCAGCACATGGGAAAGAGCCCGCCAATCACCCTGAGAAAGGGGTTTAATGTCTTCAGGAGCATCCACACCGGGATCATATTGGCTCCCTTGAATTGTGTGCTGAATCATGCCGGTCAATCCCAGTTTTTGACCGTCTTCCGGAGAGTATATTTTGGTGACACCATAATCCTCCAATAAGGTAATCTCTTCCGGAATAATGACCCCACCACCGCCAGCGAAAATTCGAATTTTCTCACCGCCCCGTTGCTTTAGCATGTCAACCATGTATTTCAGATACTCCACATGGCCCCCCTGATAGGAGCTGATAGCTATTCCCTGGGCATCCTCCTGTAAAGCAGCAGTTACGATTTCTTCCACCGAACGATTGTGGCCAAGATGGATGACTTCAGCGCCACTAGATTGCAGGATTCGTCGCATGATGTTTATTGCCGCATCATGCCCATCAAAAAGGCTTGCTGCGGTAATAAACCGAACGGGAAGTGCTTTACTGGAAGGTAATTCTGAAGAGGAAGTCAAATTTTTCTCGCCTAAATACACGGGTTCTGATACCGTAGCAACTTACATCACGTTTACGTAAACGTCAACTTAAGCCATGCAATAAAAACAGCAACATAGTTTACATATTGGACAAGAAAGGCGTGAAGTTAAATCGCCAACAGATCCGCAGGAATCCATTCAGTGACAATCCATTCAGCGAAAAAGAAAACCACTTATTCAATCTCCCAGCTGGCGAAACACTTTGATATAACAACCCGCGCGATTCGATTTTATGAGGATAGAAAATTACTGTCGCCAGAAAGGCATAAATCCCATCGGATTTATAGGGAGAGTGATCTGGTTAGATTGAAGCTGATCTTAAGGGGGAAACGATTGGGTTTTTCCCTTGAAGAGATTCGAAAAACCATGGAGCTCTATGACACAGAACCCAATGAAAAAGCCCAGTTGGTATTCGTTCTAAATACCATCTCTTCCCATCGCAAGGAACTGGAACTTCGTCAGGAAGACATTCGTAATACCCTTGACGAGATGAAGACTGTAACGCATCGAATCAAGAAGAAGCTCCAGGAATTAGATGGAACATGATAAACAGACTGACATTGGGATAATAGCTGGGGAACACGTATGCCATCCACAGCTCAGATCGGATAAGCACAACCTCTAGATAACCTTCTCTAAACAGCCTTCTTTAGACAATCTTCAGATATCTTTGCTATTCCTTTTGCAGGTATTTCTGGGCTTATTTCTTTTTGCACAAAGGCAGGTATTTCAACAGGCCACCTGAGCAAAAAAATGCGTAAACTGCGCCACGACCTCCTGATTCTGGCTTATTTTCAGTGATCACCCCGTCCGCCTGGACCATGACCTCCCGTAGAGTCCCCGCAAAGAAGGTAGCTCAATCGAGATAGATAAGCCGATCGCCTGGAATACCCCGTATCCTTATCCGAGTTTTTTGCTGCAACAATTGAAGGGTCTGCCGCATCATCCGTGATGATATAGGTATTAAATAGCCACTGAACGTTTCGGCGCAAAGAATCCATTTCAGAATACTCCGCACGAATATTCCATTTTTTATCCAGTTCATCCAACGAAGAAGGCAACTTTTTATGCGTCCCAAAATAGCCTTCAAGTTGTTCCAAACGCCGGATATCCTGAATAACCCCCCGTGGTACAAAACGGAACAAAAGCGGTCTAATCACCTTACGATAAATCGTTGGGCTAAGCATCCATGGAACCCGAACTTTTTTCCCAGTCATCTCCACACTAACTTCCTGGGCACATTGAATCAGGGCTTTGATTGAAACCGCATTTTCACCGGTGCTCAGCCAAAACTCCTCGTTAACAATATTTTGCTTAATAATTTCAGCAATCAACTTTCCAACCACATCCCGGGGAATAATATCGATGTATCCCTGATCATTAGCCACAGCTACCCTCATCGATTCACTAAGAAAAGAGCACATGGTTTCGTGAAATCCCTGAAAGGTCGGCATATACCCTGTCGTCGAATCTCCTGTAACAATGGAAGGTCTTATAATGGAAACCGGGTGCCCACTTTCCTGAAGCAACTTTTCCGCGGCCAGTTTCGACTCAACGTATAGATTATCGCCATCAGGCTTTTCAAAAACCGGATGAACGAATGCCGTAGAAATATGAAAAATCGGTACGTCAGCACGTCGGGCCAACTTGAGAATTTCAGCAGTTCCCTGCACATTAGTCCTATGCAGTTTCTTCTTTTGGATGAAGTTGGTTAGCGCGGCGGAGTGGATGATGCCTTTGATGCTGTCGGCTAACTTATCATATGCCTGGTTATCCAAGCCAAATTGAGGTTTACTGATGTCCCCGGAAAACGATTCAACATCCCGATAGCTAGGTTTATTATGATGATAAAGTGTAATTAGCTCTTTACCCTCAAATTGACTAACTATTGGTTCACCGAGCACCCCGCTCGAACCGGTGACAAACAATTTTTTTTGCATCAGTACTTTTCTTTTGCGAAGACGGCATCAATTGGAGTTTCTGCCAGACTCTTTCTGCGATACCCCACCCTTCAGTTATAGTTATATTTTCTTGTAACACCAACGTCTTACAACGGTTTTTATTTCTGGAACGTTAATTAATATACGTTGTAGCGTAGGAGTGGAATTCTAACTGATGAAGGTATGCAAATCAATTTTAAAAGTAAATTGCAGGCTAATTTCGGCTATACCAATGGCATTCTGATAAAGAAAAATAATCCACGAACAAGCTGTTTTGGGGGGTTGCGAAATGGTTAATGACCGCAGGATAGGAGAACCCTGATTCTGTAAAAAGTCCTCTTGCGCTGGTTTGCCGATGAGCGAACACGTCTTTATTTTCCGGAATAGGTTCGAAACAGCAGTCCAATTTAGATAACGCTATCTGCCACTCACTCAGGGTTCCCGACTTTAGTATCATGGCCACATCCCGTTTCAGCGCCTTTTGGGGTAATGCATCGTCATACCGGGGTATCCACTCGCTTCTTTTTATCCCACGACAAAAGTTCGCCCAAAATTTTCTCTCTATCGCACCTAAAGTTATAAAACGATCATCCTTTGTTGGATAGATGTTGTAATAGGCTGCGCCGCCGGATAGCAGATCGGTAACCTCTGGCGCGCCCGAGAAATATTGCCATGATAAAACTGACTCATAAAGACTGACATCCAAATGACAGCCCCGATTATTCCTGGCACGACTAACCAGTGCAGCCAGGATGGCATTCATCGCCTGTAGAGAACCAACATGATCTGCCAGAGGAGGAAAAGGAATTTGAGGAGATCGGCCTTCACTGGTCGTATTGCTAAACATCCCTGCCACTGCACAATACCCCAGATCATGTCCCGCTTTCATCGCATCTGGCCCACTTACACCAAACCCCGAAAGAGAGCAATGGATCAACCCACCATTCAGCGATCTCAGGCTATCCGCACTAAACCCCAGTTTTGAAAGCATTCCCGGACGGTAACCATCAAGTAACACATCCGCCTGTGAAATGAGCTGTGAAAACTGACCCTGACCGGATGAGGATTTGAGATCAACAAACAGTATTCGCTTGCCACGATTGAGGTGGTTATACAAAACAGAGACGGACGACCCATCCTGGTTCATTAACCTTCTCATGGGTTCCCCGCCAGGGGGCTCTACCTTGATAACATCAGCACCGAGATCGGCCATTAACCGGGTGGCGTAAGGGCCCGGAACATACTGGGATAAATCGACAACCCGAACTCCAGCTAGCAGTGCTGTTTGATTTTCCGGAGCGATCACATTGATCACTGATTAATCATACTTCCAGGCATCTTCGATCACCAGACCATCATTAGCCAACGAACCTGGCGTAACCAGATTGACATCTCCTCTTAGCTTACAATGTTCGCGGATGCTGTTGGCAATCGCCTCACACAGCGAAGAGGAAGGGAGATCAGTTTCACAATGAAGCGTCATTTGGTCACTTTCATCAATCCATTCGATAGTTAATCTGGCCTTCTGAATTTCAGGATGATTCTGTACTACCCGATTCACTTGTTCCGGATGAACAAACATTCCACGAATTTTCGCGGTTTGGTCTGCGCGTCCCATCCAACCCTTTATTCTTCGATTGGTTCTTCCGCAGTCGCTTTGTCCCCCCATTATGGCAGAGAGATCACCAGTAGCGAACCGTATCAACGGATAATCCGGATTAAGAGTGGTCACCAAGACCTCCCCCACATCTCCATCAGCAACAGGATCCCCGCTGCCAGGACGGACAACCTCAAGGTAGATGCCCTCATCAATGATCAATCCGGAATCAGGGGATGATTCATAGGCAATGAGTCCCAGGTCAGCAGTGGCATAGCACTGCAATGTATAGATACCACGCTCCATAAAGAATGACCTCAAGGAGGGGGGGGTAATGCTTCCCCGGAAACCAGCGCTTTATTAATACTGGAGACATCCACACCCAACTCATCAGCCTTCTCGAGGATAATTTTCAAAAAAGAAGGCGTACCAACATAGCATGAATGGTCTGTACCTGTAATTCTGTTTGCCCCACACCTGCGGGAATCACGGTACAACCTAGCGCGTGACAACCGGTATCTGCCAATGAGCCCGCTGGGGTGAGGTGGTAAGAAAAACAGTTATGAACAACCTCACCTTCTCTGAATCCTGTGGCATAAAGTGCTCGAGCAAATCGCCAGTAGTCGGGTCGGCTCATACTCAATTCATAGATTGGCCCCGGTGAAGAAAAAATGTAGGCAGGGCGACTGGAAGAGGAGGAAGTCAGCCCGCCGAAAGGTGGGGTTTGCTGCTGTTTTTCGATTAATTCCGACTTTCTGGTGATTGGATAGGCTGCTATTTGCTCAAATGAAGTTATGCCCTCGCAATCAAATGAGCGTAATAGTTCACCATAGGCAACTGTGGTATCCCGGGCATGGGTCAACTGAGCGGATAAAGATTTTAGCAACTCTTTTTCGCGCTCATCCGAATTCTGTACTTCCAATAAATCGTAAAAATCTGACATAAAAAATCCGATTACAATGCTGATAACAAAAACTTCACCAACCAGGAGGAATGTATTTCCTCCCCTCGAAAACCCCGTTCCCTATACTTTCTACCATTGAATCCGTATAGGTAAATCATCGTACAACCAAATTTATGGCCAGATTTATAGCCAGACTTATAGCCAGATTTATAGAGTGGTGGCAGAGAAAAATCCCTTCTGTTTTCAAAAACATCCAGGTTTCTGGATATCGTTCGCTCGGATGCATGTGGGGTACTCCTTAACCATTTCAGGAGGCGGATACCTGCTTGATTCAGTCACGTACCAAGAAAAAACAATCAATAATCTGTTCTACTTTCTCGCGATGTTCAATCTCCTCACGCTCCGCAGGACCCTTCCAAAGCATCTGCCAAAACAGGTTGCTTTTCATGTGGGTAATACGGCCAGTCATCAGGTTATCCAGCGTGGACATGCCCTTAAATAAAGCGATGTTCTGAAAGGTCCGAGCAACACCCTGCTTAGCCACTTCATGGGGCTTCAACGCAGAACGTTTCTCCCCTCGAAACCAGACCTCTCCTTGCTGGGGATGATAAAACCCACTAATGACATTCAGTATTGAACTCTTCCCTGCGCCATTAGGACCAATAATGGCTCTGATTTCTCCTTCGAGAACATTAAAACTAACATCAGTTAAGGCTTTCACCCCCCCGAAGGAAAGGGAAATATTTTTGATCTCAAGTATCGGCTCCCCAAAATTTCTTTGCATCGTCATTTAGCTCGCCCTGGCTGTCTTCTGGTCAATGACTTCGAATACTTTCGCGTTCATAATTTCGATATCAGCCTCAATCGACCCTTTTCTACCGTCTTCAAAGGTCACCTCAGTCTTAATGTGACAATCAGGTTTGTCTGAATATAGCGCATCAATCAGCACTGCATATTTCTCAGCCACTATTCGGCGACGGACTTTACGCGTCCTTGTCAGCTCACCATCATCGGCATCCAGCTCCTTATGCAGAATAAGAAATCGATGAATCTGTGAACCGGAAAGAAATTGGTCAGACGCAAGGTCTTTGTTCACTTTTTCGACGTTCTCCAACATCATGTTGTATACCTCAGGATGCCCTGCTAGTTCCTGGTAACTTGCATATGGAATATTATTGCGTTCAGCCCAGTTACCTACCGCTTCCAGATCAATATTAAGCATCACCGTAACAAAATTCTGTTCCTTCCCCAAAGCCACGACTTCTTGAATCTGTGGAAAAAACTTTAACTTGTTCTCAATGTATTTAGGTGCAAACATCGAGCCATCGTTCAGCTTACCCACATCCTTGGCCCGATCGATAATTTTTAAATGTCCTTTATCATCGAAATAGCCAGCATCACCGGTCATCACCCATCCATCCGCATTTTTGGTCTCCCGTGTTGCTTCTTCGTTTTTGTAATAATGTTGAAAAACCCCTGGGCTTCGGTAGATAACTTCACCGTCATCGTTAATTTCTACTTCCACTCCTGGAGAAGGCTTCCCCACGGTATCGGCATAAACCTCGCCATCCGGCTGAGTAGTAACAAAAACTCCCGCTTCTGTCTGGCCATAAAGCTGCTTGATATTGATGCCCAATGATCGAAAAAAATCGAAAATTTCTGGTCCAATGGCTTCACCAGCGGTATAAGCCAGTCTGATTCGACTGAATCCCATGGTGTTCTTAAGCGGTCCATAAATCAGGAAATCACCAACACCGTACTTCAGGCGATTCAGAAAAGAAACCTGATCACCATTCAGCATTGCTGTCCCAGTGGTTCTGGCTACTCCCATAAAGTAGTGGAACAACTTTTTCTTGAATGAGCCGACATCTTCCATGCGAATCATGACGCTGGTTAGAATATTTTCAAATACCCGAGGAGGGGCGAAGTAATAAGTCGGTCCAATTTCCTTAAGATCAGTTCCCACAGTTTCTTCACTTTCCGGGCAATTGATACAAAACCCGGTCACATAGGCCTGTCCATAGGAAAAAATATGATCGCCGACCCAAGCCATAGGGAGATAGGAAAGCGTTTCCTCATCTTTAGTGAGATTATCTAACCCGACACTATTAATAGCAGTGATCAATACATTGCTATTGGATAACACGACGCCTTTTGGTTTCCCCGTGGTACCAGAGGTATACAGGAATATTCCTATGTCATCCCCGGTCCCTTTATCTATTTCAGTACGCAAGTAATCAGGATTACTGGAAGCAAACTCCCTGCCCAGTTTTTGCGTATGTGTAAAGTCGTGGAGATCTTCAATCTCATAGTCTCTAAGGCCTCTGGAGTCGCTAAAAATCACAGTTTTAAGGGAAGGGCAATTGGGTTTTACCTCTAGCACTTTATCAACCTGTTCCTGATCTTCTGCCAGGACAAAACTTGTTTCCGCGTGGTCGAGAACAAATTGCAGTTCCTCCGCAACCGAATCCTGATAAACGGGCACAGGTATGCCACCCAGACATTGCGCCGCACAGATCCCCCAATAGAGCCGGGGACGATTGCTTCCAATAATGGCGAGCTTGTCCCCGCGTTTGAAACCCAAAGCTGCGAGTCCGTTTGCCAGGGCAAAGATCTCGTCCCTTTTTTCCCGCCAACTCCAGGATTGCCATATTCCCAGGTATTTCTCCCGAATGGCTGTTTTGTCGCCCAATGTATCGGCATTTCGAATTAGCAACTTTGGAAAAGTATCTGTCATATTGGTATTTACAGGATTAAATTGACCATCTAACGGCATAAGCCATTTAGATAGACTCTTGTTGTCATTTTCCTTAACTAAAAGCGATCTATTACTACCTACCTACTATTTACTACCCTACTACTTACTACAAACTCTATTTACTTAAAATTACTAAAAACTCTATCTGACAATTTCAGCCTAAAGTCAAATCCGAACCCGGACAACTCAAAATTGCGAAGAACCCGGAAGGCGATTCATATAAAGAAGCGCACAGCAGCAACTCACAGAGACTATCCATAAAGATATCCCGTATAAGCAACCTCCGAAGATAACTTACAAACGCAATAGAATTATCAAACAAACCACCAATCGATTGCACCACGTTGAAAACAAGGTATCGGTCTTCCACGAATCGTTGGGCATTCTAACCATAGGAAGCCATGCAGCACAAACATATCCATCGGAAAATTGTAAATAGAATGTAAAAAGCATGACAAATGAGGAAAAAGCGGATAATACTCATCACCATGAAAATTATTATCATCTTGGGGAATTGAGGATTGGTTTGGTCTCTAAAAGTACTGGAATATCTCGACCAGGGTGTCACTGTTTTTGACCAAAATCTGAATTTGGTGGCATGGAATCAACGGTTCATTGAATTACTGGAACTGCCCGATGAGCTCATGCGGCTTAATCAGAATCTAGAGAGCATTTTTCGATTCAACGCGGAGAGAGGAGAGTATGGAGAAGGGGATATCGAACAACTGGTTGCCGAACGCATCGCTCTGGCCAAGACCTTTAAACCTCATGTGTTTGATCGGGTTCGCCCCGACGGCACAATCATTGAAATTCGGGGAAATCCCATGCCGGCGCGAGAAGGCCCCCGGGGTTTTGTAACTACCTATACCGATGTGACCCGACAACGTAACACCGAAACCACACTGGAAAATCACGTTCTAAAAAGGACCCAACAATTGCGAAAGGAAGCAATGGCCCACGAAAAAACCACCCAGGCATTAAAGGAAAGTGAGAGACTAATTAGGCAGATTACTGACGCTGTTCCCGCCCTAATCGCCTACATAGACAATGCTGACAGATATCAGTTTATCAATAAAAAACATAGCGAATGGTTTGCCTTAAGAGAAGAGGAGTTATTGGGAAAGTCGATCTTTGGTATTGTCGAAAACCGGAATCGTGACCAATTGGAAAGGGATTTGCAGTCAGTGAGGAAGGGCGAGCTGGTACAGTCCGAATATTGTGTTCGTGGCAAAACCGGAGAAAGCTTCAACGTTTCCGTATCCTTCATTCCCCACTTTGATGAAGACCAGCAGTTTTCCGGATATTTCTTTTTGGGGCAAGATTTAACGGAGTACCAGGCGACCCAGAAAACCCTTATGGAATCCCAGAAAATGCAGGCATTAGGGCAGATGACAGGTGGAATTGCCCATGATTTCAACAACCTACTGACTATTATATTGGGCAACCTTAATCTGTTGGAAGAAGAAGCATTCGATCAGGAGGAAGTAAAAGAGATCAGCCAATCCTGCGTTCAGGCTGCCCGCAGGGGTAGCGAGCTGATCCAGCGACTGCTCAGTTTTTCCCGCCAGCAAGCGCTGGAACCCCAGTCAACCGACATCAATCTCCTCACAGAAGACTTTATGGTTTTATTGCAGCGCACTATGGGTGAGAAAATTCTCATTGAATGTCGACTTGAAGCAGGACTCAAACCAGCTTTGATTGACCCAAACCAGCTGCAAAGCTGTCTGATCAATCTTACCCTTAACGCAAGAGATGCCATGCCTGAGGGTGGGACCATTATTATTCGAACCCAATCACTCCTTATCCCGAACGAGCAAAATTCAAAAAACCATCAAAAACAAACGCTCCCCCCGGGTCACTATATCTCCCTGACCGTGGAAGACAACGGCGAGGGCATGACGAATGAAAACATCCGTCGGGCGTTCGAACCCTTCTTCAGCACGAAACCACCTGGTGTCGGTACTGGGCTAGGATTGAGCATGGTTTATGGTTTCGTCAATCAGTCCGGAGGTAATGTCGTTATTGATTCCAAACCCGGAAGTGGAACTATTGTCAGTCTATTTTTGCCAGCGTTTCCAGACACCCAAAAGGGTGCTGATGATATACAGGCCAGTGAGCCTGATCTCGCTTCACTGAGCAGTCCCGGCATCTTGCTCATAGAGGACGACGACGATGTCAGAAGGTATGTAAAACGAGCCCTGGGAACACTGGGTTATAAAGTCACTGAGGCAGAAAATGGCGAAACAGGTCTGCAAATGCTTAGGAATCTGAAAGCGGGACAGGCCACCGACCCAGAAAATGGAGATCAGTCACTTTTCGATCTTGTACTGACAGACATTGTCATGCCCGGCAGGATTAGCGGTTTGGATATTTATCAGTATGCATCGAATCACCTGCCTGAGACCAGTGTTTTGTGCATGACCGGATATAGTGACCGATTAGATGCTAAAATTGATCGCAAGAGCCTGATACAAAAGCCGTTTCAGACTAAACAATTGGCAGATAAACTTGGAAAGTTACTACGAAGATAAAATGGGCCATGTCACCTGACAAATTCAGAGTATTAATTGTGGATGACGAGCCTTCGATTCAGTCTCTGGTGAAACGCTATTTTGAAAAAAATGGGTTCGCCGTTTCCTGCGCAGGTTCGGGTTCAGAAATGCGGGCGATACTCAATATTCACCCTGTACAGCTTGTTATTCTGGATATTAGTCTCCCTGATGAAGATGGCTTTAGTCTATTAGAAGAAATTCGCACGGGATGTTCAATGGGTGTCATCATGTTAACGGCGAAAGCAGAATTGAATGATCGACTCGCAGGGCTGAACAGTGGCGCAGATGATTATCTCCCCAAACCCTTTGAACTCTCCGAACTCATGGCAAGATCAAAGGCGGTGTTGAGACGCTTTAGCCCCACCATTGACGCCAACCCCAATCGTTACAATTATTCTTTCGGCAAATGGAATCTGAATACTCGAACCCATCAGTTGACAGATAAGAACGATCGACTCATCGACCTTTCTCCCGCAGAGTATCAACTTCTATTGGTGTTTATTACCTATCCTCGAATTGTTCTAAGCAGGGATTATCTTCTTCAGCAAACTCGTGGAAGACCAAGTTCACCATTCGACCGCACCATTGATGTCAGAGTAGGGAAATTGAGAAAAAAACTCAATAGCGATGAATATTCCAAACCATTGTTTGAGACCATACGTGGCGCTGGTTACCTATTGAACAGTGATGTACTTGCGATCTAATTTGGTTGCTGTGTTAGTTGCTATGTTATAAGACACCATTGCCTATCATCTCTTAAACCATGAAGCCAAACGATACAGAAAACGATACAAGGCACTCAAGATCCACCTTTGCCCACTTCAGAAAAATCCAGCCAAGATGGTCCGACCACGACATGCTTGGACACCTAAACAATGTTGAATATTATCGCTATTTCGAATTTGTAATCTTAAACTTTCTTGAATCTACCCCGTTAAAATGGCTAACCGATGCAGCTATCCCCCTGGTTGTAGAAAGTCGATGTTTTTTCCGAAAACCCATTCCTTACCAAGCCACAGTAGAGGCCGGGTTGCGAGTTTCTCACATAGGCAATTCCAGCGTCCATTTTGAAATAGCGCTATTCACAAATCAGGATGCCTCACCATCTGCTTTTGGATACTTTACCCATGTCTATGTTGATCGGGAAAAAGAACGCCCGATCTCCATTCCATCATCAATTGCAACCGTTATTCGAAATCGTCTTCTGGTGTCAAATTAATCTTCTGAATAATTTTCAGCAGAACTACTTTCAGCGCAACCAAAGCTGCCGATAGCGTTCTGGAACGCACTGAATTGTGTATTTTTCCAAACCAGGGAAGCCGACTCACCCTGACTCAGTGATCGCTCCAGGGGGCACAGAGTAAGTGGCGGGTAACATGAGCAACACATTCTTCCTTGCCTTCGGAATACAGTGACACCTCCCCAATGATTAGTTTTTTCCCCACCTTGAGAAGCCGACATTTACCAAGAATATCCCGGTCAGAGGCAGGTTTTCTAAGAAAATTGATATTCAAACTAGTGGTCACAGCCATAGCTACCTCGCCAATGCATCCGATGATCGCTACATAGTCGTCCCTGAAGAACCCGAAAAGGCTACATATCCAGTATAAACTGGATATAGTCCTGGTTTGAATCGACCGGAATTGTTAAACTGGCGTTCAGTTTCTGGTCGAACACGAGGTATATATGCTACCTGACAGCCCGGTGAATGACGATCAACTCAGTTTCTTCAACATCGTTGATCAGCTGGATACGTCCCATCCCCTGATTGCCCTTGGCAATACCCTTGACTGGTCATCGCTTGAAGCCTCCCTGAGCCAGTACTACAGCGCGAAGGGGCGGGCCGCGAAACCGATCCGGTTGATGAGCGGATTGGTGATGATCAAACAGCTGTACAGCTTAAGTGATGAATCGGTGGTGGATCAATGGAAGATGAACCCGTACTTTCAGGTGTTCTGTGGTGAGGTGAGTTTCCAGACGCAGGTACCGTGCCATGCGACGGAACTGGTGAAGTTCCGCAACCGGATTGGGTCGGAGGGAGTCAGGGAGATCTTTTCGCTGTCGGTAAAACTGCATGGGAAGCTGGCAGAGGAGCAGACAGTACTGGTAGATACCACGGTACAGGAGAAGGCGATCACGTACCCGACAGACAGCAAGTTGGCGATAAGGATCATCAATCGCCTGAACAAGCTGTCGAAGTTACACGGGATACAACAACGACGAACGTACGTAAAGGAAGTGCGGTCACTTCGTTTGGCATGTCGTCATTTCCGTCACGTGAAACGACGTCGTAAGGCGAACAAGGCGTTGAAACGATTACGAACCATTGCGGGTGTGTTGCTCAGGGAATGCCAACGGAAGTTACCGATCGATGTTCTGACGGCGCAGGAAGCGAACTTTGCGTTATACGAACGTGTTTTGTCTCAACAGCCCAAAGACAGGAACAAGGTTTACTCCCTGCATGATCCTGCTGTGTACTGCGTGGGCAAGGGGAAGGATCACAAGGCGTATGAGTATGGTCGCAAGGCGTCAGTGGTGGCGACGAAGGAGTCACAGGTGATTGTGGGGGTGGTGAGTCATGACGAACATGATCATGATTCGAAGACCCTGAAAGCAGCACTGACAGAAGCCCATACCCACCGTGAGACATCGATCAGGCTGGCGGTGGTTGACCGGGGATATCGGGGAGCGAAGAATAAAGTGGATTGTGAGGTGCTGTTACCGGGTCCTCCGCTGAAACGGGACAATGCTTATCAACGCCAGAAGAAACGGATACTGTGTCGCAAACGAAGTGCGATAGAACCGATCATCGGTCATTTGAAGCATGATCATCGTTTATTGAGGAGCTGGCTGAAGGGAGCCGAAGGAGACCGTATCAATCTGCTGATGGCGGGTTGCGCGTGGAATTTGAGAAAGTGGATGATCGCTTTCTTTTTGTTTGAAAAACCCAACGGCGAAGAGCAAACATTACTCGCCATTGCCTGTTGTCAGCCCCTTGGGACGCCGCTAATCGTCGTCTGGGTGTTGTCCTGATCCGAAGGTCGAAAATGACGCATGATCGCTAACGACATCGCGCCTTTTTTCAGGACGGACTAGTTAAGCGCTGGTTATCCGTTTTGCGGGATCGAAAAAAGGCCGAGGCACGACTTCCATGAGTCGTTCTCCTGATGACGTCATGAGTTGCGCTTTGGTGCCCAGTTCAGTGTTTTCCACCTTCATCATGGCAAGGGCGATATTCTTTTTCAGCCTAGGGGAATATATTGCCGAAGTCACATGACCAACTTGAGTTGAGCCAATCATAATGGGCCAGTGGGTCGTATTTGGGCTCTCAAGGGGCTCTCCCTCAATAATAATTCCCACTTGTTTCCGCGCCACTCCTTTGTTACGAATATCGCTTAGAGCAGCTTTCCCAATGAAATCTGCATCCATATCCAAATTGATTAATCGCTCCAAACCCAATTCAAAAGGGTTGGTATTAATATCCATATCTGCATGATAAGAGAGCATTCCTCCCTCTATTCGGCGGATTGACGAGGTATGTCCAGGATGCAGGCCAAGGGGTTTCCCAATGGACATCAAATGTTCCCATAAATGCTCCCCTTTCGAACCATCTCTCAAATAGATCTCATATCCGAGCTCACTAGACCAGCCCGTTCTTGAAACAACCATCGGAATGCCTTCAATTTCGTACTCCTTTAACCAGAAGTATTTCAAATCGGTAATATCGTCGCCAAACACTGCTTTCATAATGTCTCTGGATTTGGGACCCTGCAATTGCAAGGGGGAAACATCGGGCTCACAAATAGAGACATTCATGCCGGAATTTACCGCAACACCCTGAGCCCAGAGTAGTACATCACTATCCGCCAATGAAATCCAGAAATGGTTTTCCGCCAGCCGCAACAAAACTGGATCGTTAATGATGCCTCCGGAGGCATTAGTGATCAGTATATATTTGCATTGCCCCACGGCGCATTTTGACAGATCTCTTGGAGTCAGAAGTTGCACGAAACGAGCCGCATCCGGCCCGGTGATCTCGGCCTGACGCTCAACCGCAACATCACAAAGGATGGCTTCGTTAACCAGATTCCAGAAATTTTGCACAGGATCACCAAAATCCCTTGGGATATACATGTGGTTGTAAACCGAGAACCCTGTCGCTCCCCAACGAATTGTGGCATCGAAATAGGGAGAACGTCGAATTTGCGTACCAAAACCAACGCTACCGGTCATCGCATTGGTCAGTTGTGTTTGAGTCATAATGGGTTATCAGCATGAAGCCTGGAGCAGGAGCTATTCAGGCGAGAAAATTTGCCGCGGATTATAACCCTAACACATAATGCCAAAGTTGAAATATTTCCATTTGAGGCAAGATTTCCAAAACCACTCTACTCATCTGACGGGGTCCCCATTACCGCTTGCGCTGGATATGTGAATGTATATACGATGACTGTATGCACGTAAAATAGACCCACAAAAGTAGAGTTATAAACACAAACCCCTGAAAGGTCAGTCGCTGAAAGACAAGCCGATATAAAAAAAGCCGATAAAAGATAAGCTCATGGACTGTGGGCTTTCGGATCGGATACCAACCTGACTACAACCCTGGGATGAATTACACATTTGGCGGTGGCGATTCAATATATTGCACATCGCCGGTGTAGTAGGTTCCCTTTCCCTGCTGTTTCCGCACCCCTTTTCTAGCGCCGTAAATCTCCATCTGGTCCGAGATGGGCCGCTGTTTCCAGGCTTTTAGCCATAGACGCAACAAATGGCGTTTTCTGGCGGGGTCATCATGATCGAAGAACTCAGTACGAGTATGTAACGTAGTGAAATTGTTGAAAAAACACATCTCCCCAGGCTCCAGCATAAAGTTAAAACGAAATTCCGGACTGTGGGCAATTCGATCAAAAGTATCCAGTGCTACCAACTCTTCCTCTGTGTGTTCGACACCCATTTCTTCATAGGCAAGTTCGATGTAACTACGAAGAAAATAGACGCTCAAATAGCCGTCCAGCTCTGAAAACACAGGGACCCGGTCTTTCGTCACTGGCGGAGTTCCCGGCTCCTGCTCCCCAAAGAGATGATAATGGTAACCTTCAAAGAGAGTACCAAGTAATTCCGGATAATGGTCAACAAAGTGGTTATAGACTGCTGGTGCGCTGGTGTAACCACTTACTCCGCCCTGACTCGCTTTAACCAGACACATCATGGCAACAATATCACTAGCATCCGTGTGCAACGCAAGCTCAACACTATTTCTATACGCCCTTTCCCGGGTATCCTTTCCACCGACGCCTACTACATGACCCAATCGATCACCCATTGGGCTCTGGGACTGCGCTTCGCCAAAATGGGTCCCCAATCCATAATAAATAGTGGCACATTCTTCTTTGGTGTATTTTTCAATGGGTAGCCCAGTTAACACCATCAAGCCCCGCCCCTCGTTAATTTCGTCAATCCACCGATTCACACTTGAAGCGATACTGTCCAGAGGAAAATCACGGTATTTAATGTCCTCCACCTCTATACCTTTGATGGACACGGCTGCCAATGCCTGATCGAAAGCCTTAATGTGTTGGGGTTGTAGAGTTTCGCTGATTGTTTCTTTTCCTCCCAGGGTATCCACGGTCCATGCTGATGGATGATCATACCTGGTTCGAGCCTCATTCATTGTTTGATTTCCTCAGGTTAATTGCTGTATACGAATCGCTATGCAGTATCAATCTATCAATCACGGTTTCGGTCCAGTCAGGCATTCTTTGAGCGATAGGAATGGATGAAAATTAGAAATATCAAAAGGATCCCGGGTGCACACTATCCCGATAGCGTTGCTGAAAATAGCCCACACCCTGCTCATGTCTGGGAGAAAGGGGCCCAGGTTGGTAACCGCCGCTTGCGTAATTTTTATGGGTATCGATACAGATCTGAAAGTCCTGCTTTACCACGGCCAGGTTTTGTCGAATAATGTCTTCTCTTAAGGCTTGGGTTTCGTCGCTATCATCATTAAAGTAGAAGTGATAAATCAGTTCAGTATGCTGATGATCGATAGGATTAATACGTGACGTGTTTATCCCTCCTTCGAACAGGGACAGTGTCCAGTTTGGCCACATCCAATACCACCGCCCTTTATAGAAAAGATCTTTTTTCGCCGGAGCGGTCATCTTCACGTAACCAACTTTAGCCTCGGTCTCAAATTGATCGAAGTGAATCGCATCGTAGAATTCTGGATGAATGCCAGGGATATGATACCCCTCCACAAAGTTGTCAGTGTAGATTTTCCAATTACCATCGAAACTCAACTTTTCAGAATGAGTGCATAGGTAATCCTGTACGGGAACATCCTCTAATTCACCAACAATAGCACCAAGTTGGTGAATTAAAGATTCCCTGGGATCAATACAAACAAACACCAACCCCCGCCAAATCTCAATAGAAATGGATTCCAAATGCCATTCATCGAGATTCAAATCTTCATCGTCTGCAAACCATGGAGCATTGATAAGGTTGCCTGCATCATCGTAAAGCCAATTGTGATAAGGGCAACGAAGAGTGTGGCATCTGCCCTCACCCCGATTTAGAAGGAGGGCTCCCCGATGTCGACAGACATTTCGAAACCCTCTTAACTTCCCGTCACGGCTCCGAATTGCCAGAACTCTGGCCCCAGCAATATCTTCACTGACGTAGTCACCGGAATGCATGAGTGAGCTGGACGGACCAATTAACTGCCAGGTCTTATTGAAGATAGCCTCTCTTTCGGATTCGAAATGCTGAGGGGCTACATAGTATTTTGCATCAAGGTTAAGTTTCATCTGGACAACTATAAAGTCTTCATACGTTTATCAGGTTCCCTATTAACCGGTTGCAGGAAAAATCCAAAGTAACGGTTTACCATATTCCACGCTCCCCATACAGTACGCTCTTACTTCATTGAATCAATTCTTTCGCTCTGATTTATTCCTGTCCTTCCTTCACTAGCCCACTTACCAGCCTCTCTTCCAGATACAAATGCCCAACCCAGATGATAGCCGTATCGCGGAAGCACCAAGCTACCCAAGCCAGTGGATCCCGCAGCATAAAGTCCTTTTATCGGCTGACCATGTTTGTCCAATACCTCCATCTTCGATGAGACAGCCAGCCCTCCTTCCGTGGATACGATCCTATTTTCCAGAGGGCCCATAGCATAAAAACCCTTCCCCGCTGTATCATCAGAGCCTGCCTGTTCGCTGCTGGAAAGTGACTCATTAAGATTTTGTAGGTTAACGGATATTCCGGTTCCAAGTGATTCCATGGACTCAAAATACCTCAAAAACGGAACTGATATTTTTCGGGCCTCTTTAATCGTCAATCCCATAATCGATGAAATGTGGCAAACACTAACCCTATCCTGATCAATCCTGCTCCCAATGAGATCATCGAATACCAGCCAATACTGAGAATCTTCCTTATCTCCACCCAATCCATCAGCACTAATATCATTGACTTTTTGACCGGAGTCATCCACTAATATCGCTCCATAGGAGACGGCACTTAGTGATGGTGCCATAGCATGAACAAGGGACCGAGCCATGATGCGTTGCAACCTGGTGCTGGAAAAACAGGTTAGTCCAAACTTAAGCAGAAACCGGGATTTCAACCAGCGGGACTGATAATTGGAAGAGTCAGCCTCAACAGAAAGGGAAAAGCGAAGTTCAGGCCCCCAGGTCAGATGGGGGTTGCGGACGATCCCACCGACCTGACGAGCCATCATGTGTCCATCACCGGTATTTTGGGAATTCATCCCACTAACATAAGCAGATGATGAATCTAACAACTGGCTTTTAAGCGATCGATTACCACTGAAATCTCCGCTAGCGATTACCACTCCCCGATTTGCTTTTATCTTGAGAACATCTCTGTCAGGATCTAGCTCTCTACCCTGATAGATGAAATCCACTTCGACTCCGCTTACGCGATCATTGGTTTTTGACAATCCAATTACCCGGGCATCAGTGAATACCCTGACCTGCTTTCGAATCAGAGCCCTAAGGATCTGTGGCAGATAACCGCAAGGACCGGGCAATGCAACATCAGTACAGGGTGAATCCGATGATATATTTCCTTTGATAGGAAACAAAACGACACCAAGCTTCGATAACCATCCCAAAGTACTTGCAATATTTCTGTTATAAAGCCCATCCAGCGAAATACCATTGCTGTGGCAGGACTGCGATTCGACATTGAGCTCTTCCGTTTTGTCATTCCGTGACAGGCCCCTGAGTTCATCCGTAGAAATAGTACCTGGGGACAACAGTAGATTCCCTCCAGGTTTTTCGCTTTTTTCTAAAATGATGACACTATTGCCGAGCTCCGCAGCGGATAAACCCGCAGATAGACCTGCGGGACCCGCACCAATCACCACTACGTCTGCAGCCATGGTATTAGTAATATTCTTTGCAGTTTGTACTGCCATAATGCAATTTGGGTAATGACGGTTTGGTTGTTAGGCGCCTTTGGCTCCTGGTTTACACTGCTTCAAGGCTGGGCTGGAATGATGAAGGAATTATTTACCTCATCAAGCAAAATATTAATGTCCTCAGAATCCGTCCATTTTAGAAGAGAGGTCACATTAAGATAGAAACTTTCAGGACTATTGCTTTTGAGATTTGATGCAATTTTTGCGTTGAGCATAAACTTGTCCATAATTTGTTCGGAAGACATTCTGTTTTCTGGTGCCCCCAGAGGAAAAGCAACTTCCGCACGATGCACAGTACCGTCATTCATAAGCACTTCGACCCAATCTGGATCGATCGCATCATAGTTCAACGCTGGGTTAGCAGGCACCCTGGCTACTTTTGTTACTTTAGAGATAAGTTCTTTCACTACCGGTTCCTCCCACGCCCGTCGGTGGATTTCCAACAACGTGGGAATACGCCCCAAAAGCGTCACTGCGATGCAAAATGGTGCACTGAAAAGCGCTTCGGAGCGATTAGCTGGTTGTTGAAATGGCAGTATGTTGCTATGAAAATCTGGAAGTGATGCAGTTACGCTTTTTACTTCCATTGGATCAAATTCAGAATTTTTGCGAATCTGGATAGCACAGTCAATAAGCCTGTGAGTATATCCGCAACAGGGATAGGCTTTCACAGCCAATCCATATTGATCTATTGCAAGTGTCTCCCATGGAAATTCCTCGAAGGGGCGATTAAACCGCTGAGTATCGCCATGGGACATCAAAGTTTTCAATCCATTAGGGGCATCAAATACGTGGGTTTGGCCATTTAAACCACTTTTCGCTAATTTCGCCGCAAAGACCCCAGACTTCGCCGCGAATCCTGCCTGGAGAGGTTTTGCATCAGATCCGAATTGGCAGGTATAGCCCGATGCCTGGCTCGATGCAATGGAAAGCGCATTAGCAGTTTCTTCAGCAGTTAAGCCAAGCAGTTTCGCAACACTGGCCGCCGCACCGATTGCACCCAGCGTTGCAGTCGAATGCCAACCCATTGCATAGTGATAAAAATTCATCGCTTCGCCCAGACGGGCAATAACTTCAAATCCAGCGGCATAGGCAACTAGAATATCCCGCCCCGAAGTCTCTTTGGTAGATGCAACCGCTAGCAACGCCGGTATCAGTACCACGCTGATATGGGTATTTCCGGGGCTTTCCCAGTCGTCGAAATCAAGGGAATGACCTGCTGTAGCATTCACAAACGCTGCCCAGGGCGCAGCAAGCGTGATTCCAGTTCCGAATACGGTGGACGATCCCATCCCCCAATCCTGAACCCCAAGCAATGCTTTTGCAGCGCTATCTTCTTTCATACCCACTACTATGCATCCAAGTGTATCAATCAACGCGTCGCGAATAGAGACTTGGGAATCCGGAGTTAAATGAAAGTCTTTTTCACTGACAAAAGTTGCAAGCTTTTGCAATGCGTTAAGAGAACAACTGGTAGAACTTTCTGATGACATTATGAATAGGAAGATGAAAAATGCAAGCGGCCGATGGACGGGGGATATTTAACCAGAGCCCTGGACGGGTTTCAATCGTGACTATGGGTCGGCAACACAGCAAGACAACATCAAGACAACATAGGGATACAAAACAGGGATGTTACAGGAACATTATAGGGACTCAGAGAAACAATTAGCGAAAAATGCGGCGCCCGATTGGCTAAAACCAATCAATGAGCACATCATCTTTAGAGCTTCATAGAGCAGCCTGGCAATATTCACCAGAGGTTGACTGGTAAAAAGCGCCAATAGGGTAATTCAAAGAGCGCTATCCAGTATTCATCGTTGAAAGATAATGACGCAAAAGAAACATTCGATCATTCCCCCAGAATATTTTTCCACCAACCACAACACTGGGTAAACCAAAAAGATTGGCTTTCACTGCTAATTGAAGATTATCATTAAGCAACTGCTTATAACGTGGATCAACCGCGGCACTAATGGTTTTTTCCGGGTTAAGTCCGACTTTTTTCGCTTGATTCGCTAGCCACTCAAGATCTGAAATATCTTTTTGCTCCGACCAGTAGCCTGCCATTACGGCGCGCACAAATGGTTCAGCCAGATCGCATTCACTGGCAAAAATCGCGGCGCGCAAAGCCCTTGAAGGCCTTTTGGGATACTCGGTATGGGGACAAAATGGCAATCCCATCAATCCAGCAGTATCATATTGATCCTGTTGGTACCAGCTAACGAACCGCGAATTTGCTTCTAACGGTTTCCTCCCATCCACAGCCTGACTCAAATTAGCAAGATGGACGGGCTTCCAGTTCACCTTCAGCTCAAACTGGTGGGCAATTTCACCAATCTGGTTTGCGGCGAAATAACACCATGGACTGTGAAAGTCGAACCAGAAATCGATGCCCTGGATTTTCGGTTGCTCCACACTGCCACTCTCCCCACTTCTGACTTTTCCCTTTTTGACTGTCTGATTAAGGTCGCTTCGTTTCATTACTGCTCGATGATGTTGACCCTGCATAATTAGTGACTCTTCCTGGTAGGCCTCAAGTTCAAATTCCAGTCGCCGACCCTGCTGCCGGACAAGAGTCGCGCTTACTGTGACTGGTTTATTTCCCCACGCGGGAGCGAGGTGGTCAACATTCACATGAGTTCCAACACTTACCTCATCAGCCTCGAAGAACGGTAATACCAAACTATGTGCAGTTTCTTCAAAGTAAAGAATAACGTGAATGGTAGAAACCACATCCACACCGTGATTACCGAGTGCCGACGCCAGGTGCTCCGGGCCAGGATGAAAAACCTGACGATGGGTAAAACCTTTGTGCACAACTTTCATGAATACTTATTCCCTTTGTTCCACCGAATCATTACTCAACCTACGAGGCAACCTATTCAGCCATGCTTTTGTTATATCCTTCATCATGTCTTTACTAGGCCATTATGCCTTTACCAAGCCGTTCACCGGACTATTGAATGGGGCTGAATGGGATTATTGAATGTCAAACCTTGAGGGTATGATGGGAAAATCATCTCCAGACATCACATCACCGTGTTGTAATTTGCAATGGGGAAAGGGTGGAGAGGTTCTTCCCTGTCTAACAGCAAAGGTTGCATCATCGCCAACCCATCTGCTTGAAAAAGCGCGCCGCCGGCTGGAATTGGACAGATTTGGTGGTGCGCCATGGATCGTTAAAAAATGAAACGCAATAACGTCACCTGGCTCCACTGCCCACTGAAGGATCTCATATTGGTCTCGATTGGCATCAATATCAGGCAGGACCTCATCCTTATCGTTTTCAAACAGCGGAGATTTATCAAATCGTTCAGGTCTGAACCATTTATTCCAACGATGAGACCCGGCCACAAACTCAATAGAAGTGGTTTGATCAATTTGGTCCAGAGCGAGCCAAAGACTACAATTCTGTTTTCCATCGACACAGTAGTAAGGTTGATCATGATGCCATGGGGTGGGAATATTGGTATTGGCTTCCTTAACAAGCACATGTTCATGGAATAAACGAGCGTGTTTTGACCCCATTAAGTGATTGGCGATGTCACCCACTCCTGACTCAAACAGAAAGCGGCGATATTCGGGAATTCGATTCCAGTTACAATAATCCCCAAAAAAGCGACCATCACTGGAATCACGATAATCTCTGACAAATGGCCCAGGATCATTGATATTTTTCTCAATTCCATCCCGAAGGAGTTCGACCCAATCCTCAAATACCCCTCGAATAATCACAGCCCCATGGACATTAAATTTTTCGACAGTATTTGTATCGGCTAAAGGACTTCTCCCCAGATTCGTTTTAATGGTCAGAGCATCTTTCATTTTATTTCCTGGTAAGTCTGTATTCTGGAGAAAACCAGTCGCCAGTAGTTAGGCTGCCATGTGTCCGAGCGGAAGATGAGAGCAATTCGAGAAAAGTAGTCGGATTCCCTCTTTCACTATTGTATTATCTTCACAATATATCCCAAATCCACCATGAAGATAATTGCAATAATAAACTACCCCGCAGCAAGCTACGGGGTATTAGAATAGAGTAAGCTGATAGTTATGGTGAATCTGTTTATATTGTTGCCCTTGATTCTTGACATAATTTTTGATCATTTCTTCGTCTCCATGCTTTCCCACCGTACTGGCAAAATATCCGTCTGACCAAAACTCACCTCCCCATAGGGCTTTCCTAACCTCGGGGTAACGACGAAATACTTCTCTCGCTGTGATACTTTTCAACGTTCGTACCAGCTTTGTCACGCTGTAAGTCGGTACCGACTGAACCAGAAAATGAACATGGTCCTTATCCGTACCAATCTCTAAAAAGTTAATTTGGTATCGCTTCTCAATATCAAGACAAATTTCCCGAAGTATTTCATCCACGGCTTCGTCAAACACTACCCGCCTATACTTCGACGGAAATACCAAATGGTAGAGTAATACCGTAACATTATGGCTTCTATGAGTATAATCGCTCACCCATACATCTTACGCCCCAAGGAGCGGGGAATTAAACCCTAAGAGATTAAACTAGAAACCCCTAAAAGAGTCGTGAATAGCTCTCAATAACCAACCCCTCGCTTGGGAAACTTCGCAGCAGCTTTTGTTACTACGCAGATTTCCTGCCCCAGTGTTAGCAAATTCTTCAATGTATTTTGTTTAATCACTCAGTAATTCAAACATTCAAATGAAATCTATCCCTGCCCCACCTATCCCGGAAAAAATCAGTGACTATGTTTTCTATCACACAGATGACCATCCCTCCCGGGAAGCTCTGGTGTGGCAGGATGTCCGATACGATTATGGCCAATTAGCCAAAATGGTAAAAGAGGTTTCCAAGGCATTAATAGCCTATGGAATCGGTCACGGCGATCGAGTAGCACTGCTCGGTCCACCACGGCCGGAATTTTTTATCGTTATGATGGCCACAGTAGATATCGGTGCAATCTGGATGGGCATGCACCCTCGATATAAGCTTGCAGAGTTTCAGCATGTAGTGGCCACAGCAATGCCAAAAATCATTTTCGCATTTAGCGAGATTGATGGGAGAAGCTATCAAACGGAGCTGGCCACCCTGGAATCGGAATATTCCTGTATCAATGAAATTGTCATATTCGATCAACCCCTAGGAGATCAACGGATGGCGGAAAACATCGACACAGGCATCAGCTATGCAGATTTTTTATGCCAGGGAAATGAGATCACCGGGAAACAGTGGCAATCCCGGAGAGATCGCGTTAAAGCGGATGATTCAGCAGTGATCATTTTTACATCAGGTACCACCGGTCGGCCCAAAGCGGCGATGAATAGTCATTTCGGTCTCATTCACTGCGGTCGCATTGAACTCAGCAGATGGCCCAGTGAAAGTTTGCGGGTATTGCAGAACATGCCCATTAATCACATTGCCAATATCGGTATGATGTCGAGTTATTCCCTCATCGCTGGTGGAACACTGGTTTTCATGGACCGCTTTGATACTGGAGACATTTTGAAAGTAATCGAGAATGAGAAAATTACCTTCTGGCTGCAAGCCCCTGCTATGTTTCATCTGGTTATGAACGATCCTGAATTTGTCAGAACAGATCTGTCTTCACTCCAATACATCATCTGGGGAGGCGGCCCCATGCCCCAGCACATGGTCGAGTCTCTGGGCCAACTGGATGCAACCCTTGGGATGGCCTATGGCATGACTGAACTTACAGCTTATGCTTCATATTCAGATCTCGATGCCTCCATTGAGGTGCTTGCAAATACCATTGGTAAACCAGAGCCGAGATACAATTTACGCCTCATGAAATCAGACGGAAAAAACGCAAAACCCGGAGAATCCGGAGAAATTCAAGCCCAGGGAAGATGGCTCATGAACGGATATTTCAATCAGCCCGAAGCAACAGCAGAGTCATTTACCAAAGATGGATGGTTTAAAACAGGGGATGTCGCTGAGCTCAGGGAAGATGGAAATTGGAGATTGGTAGGCAGAACCAAATAAATGTACAAATCCGGGGGATTTAATATTTATCCCAGAGAGATTGAGATCGCCATCGAAGAACACCCTGCTGTCGCGATGACCGCAGTGCTTGGAATATTTGACCCGATTTACAATGAGGTAGGTTACGCTTTTATTGAACTACAGCCGGGTATGAACACCACAGAAAGCGAAATTCGACAATGGTGCGGTGAACGGTTGGCAAATTATAAGATACCCAAGACATTCGAAATAGTTGATGAACTTCCAAGGCTCCCCATTGGGAAAATAGATAAACAACGACTAAAAGCCAAACTCGCCAACCTGCTTTCGCCCAAAACTCCGAACAACTAATCGCCCTGAATACACATTATTCAGGGCGATTAGTAAAACCAGGCAAACAGTATCTCCTATGTTGTCTCGCCTTTTCTTGATCTCACCTTTTATGTCCCGGGCTACATCCTCACAGGATTGATTAGGTGACATTCCCAATACGAAAAATTGCAAAAAGCGTCTAAAACAGCGAACTATTCAACCAAATGTGGGTGAATACGCTGGCGGCATAGCCCAGGAAAATCACTGGAGCCCATTTCAGATGTCCAAAAAATGTATAGTTTCCTTTTGATTGTCCCATTAATGCCACACCCGCTGCTGATCCGATGGAAAGCATACTACCCCCTACTCCCGCCGTGAGTGTCACCAGTAGCCAATGTCCCAATGACATGTCAGGGTTCATGGTTAACACAGCAAACATTACCGGAATGTTGTCCACGAGGGCTGACATAAATCCCACACTAATATTTGCCGCCATGGGGCCCCATACATTGTACATAATATCCGAGGTAACAGCCAGGTAACCAATATGCCCCAGGCCACCGACGCACATTACTACTCCGTAAAAGAATAACAGCGTGTCCCATTCCGCTCGGGAAACATTCTGGAAAACGTTAAATGGGCGAATATCTCCGGTTGTTAAAAAGGTTTCTATGTCTTCCTGTGGAATATCGTATTTTTTGGAAATATAGGCTTCGCTGAAGGTTTTTTTAAGATAAAAGCCGAATAGCTGTAGATACCCCAGACCAAGAAACATACCCAACACTGGAGGCAGATGAAGGAAATTATGAAAACTAACGGCCGTCGCGATAGTGATCAGGAAAAGCAGGATAATGACCCATGCATGCCGTTTGAGTTTCACTTCGTCTGTGACACTATTAGATTTTGAATTATCCACCGCGAAGCTCATGAAGACAGCAGGAATAATCCAGTTCACTACCGATGGAATGATCAGATCGAAGAATTGCCAGAAGGACACGACTCCCTTTTGCCAGACCATGAGTGTGGTAATGTCGCCAAACGGACTGAATGCTCCGCCCGCATTGGCAGCAACCACAATGTTAATACAACCGATGGAAATGAATTTCCGGTCAGTTCCCCCTACAGCCATAACCACAGCACACATCACCAATGCAGTTGTAAGATTGTCCGCGATGGGAGAGAGAAAAAACGAAATCAAGCCAGTCAACCAGAAAACCCCTCTGAGGCTAAATTGCTTACGTACTAGCCAGACCCTTAAATAGCTGAAGATTCGACGTTCTTCCATCGAATTAACGTAAGTCATCGCAACTAACAGGAATAACATCAATTCTGCGTATTCCAGCAAATTATGCCTTGCCAGGTCTTCCACAACTCCAGACAATCCATTTTGTCCATAAGCCCATGCAACAAGAGCCCAAATAAATCCAGCTGCAACAATCACGGGTTTTGATTTTGACAGATGGGTGTACTCTTCAAGCATTACAAAAATGTAAGCAACCACGAAGATGAACAATGAGGCGATCCCGACCCAATGGTCGGTCAGATCAAACCCTTCAGGTACGCCTGTTCCCCCCTCTGCATGGGTTAGGACAGGAAAAATCATCATAAAAAATGAAACTGACGTGATAGAACAGACCATGCGAAACAAATCACGAATACTTTTTCTCGAAATCATAATGCCAACACTTACGGGTCTGAGTGGAAAGTTAGGAATAGAAAGTTAGAAGTAGAAAATTTAGGAGCAGGATAACGATAGATCAGAAAAGTGAACGCCTAATGAGCGCCAACGCCTAATGAACGCCAATGATCAGGCTGAAATATCACGGACCCCGGGCTGAAAAGTATACATAACGCCCTGCTCATGGCGCTTCTAATATTACGTATTTTTTGTCGTCTATTTTATTGTCTATTTTGTTAGGCCAGATTTCAACTATGCCACATCGCAACTACAGTAGAGGTATTTCTGCGACTGCTTCTTACATAAATAGGCCCGGGAGCTGATGTTACCGAGTCTACCATGTTTAGAATCTATTTCAATTCGCCGATCTACGTGTAATTGGATTTAGTGGGATCCCCACGGATGACATAGGATTGGGGCCAGAGAAAGATTAATTTCCATTCAAGATGATCGTTAAAGTGATCGTTAAGGTGACCGTTCACGATTTTCTCGAAACCCCGTGCTAAATCATACTTTTTGCAGCAACAAAAGCTTGCACTGAACGCTCCACATCCTGTTCAGTGGTCATGTAGGAACAGACGCTGATTCTAATCACGACACGCCCTCTCCATATCGATCCACTGCACCAGCAAATTCCACTATCCTGAACGTATTGCAGGATTTTTTTTGTTTGACTATCCGACCCGCTGGCAACTAACACCTGGTTGAACAACACCTCATTAAGGACCTCAAAACCTTCTGCGGTGAGTAATTCTGCAAATAATCTGGCTCTGGCACATAGCTGATCAACCAACGCTGCGATCCCCTCCCCGCCAAGGGTTCTCAGCACGGCCCAAAGCTCAACTACCCGGGCCCTTCGAGACATGTCCATGGTATACGACATCCCATCGCGATTTTCACTCCGTTGTATATAGCTACCTGACGCCTGGAGGGCCGAAGATAGAGCATTACGATGGCGGCAAAGAACAATTCCACAGTCATAAGGAACATTCAACGTTTTATGGGCATCTACTGACCAGGAATCAGCCAGCTGGGCGCCATCGTATAAGGGGTAGGTAGCACTGGATGTGGCAGCCCAAAGACCGAAAGCGCCGTCCACATGCACCCACGCATCTGCTGCTCTGGCCAAAGTACCGATGGTTTTCAGGTCGTCAAAACTACCGCTGTTTACCTCGCCGGCCCCTGCAATGATTAATGTCGATGAATCCATGGGAGGCATCCCTTCTAACTGCATTCTACCCTGGTTATCGCAGGGAACCCGAATGGCCTTACGAGTACCAAGACCAATGAGTGATAATGCCTTGAGAACGGTTCCGTGTGCATGTTCACTAATAATAATTCTAATCTCGGGAGCTCCCATGAGGCCATTTTCACTGACAATCCAACCCTGCTTTTCCAATAAGTGGTTGCGGCCGGCAACAAGTCCACAGACCAGAGCGGAAGAAGTTCCACTGACTAATCCCATTGCAGTGTCCTTGTCTAGATTGAATAAATCAACCAGCCATTTTTCACAAATCGACTCCAATCTGGATGCCACCGGAGACATGGCATAAAGCGCCGCATTTTGATCCCAGGTATCCGCGAGCCACCGCGTTGCTAGTCCCGCAGGATGGAGACCACCGTTAACAAATCCGAAATACCGACCCCCAGTCTGAGCAACCGTAGCGGGAGACCCATACTCGTGTAACATAAATAAAGTCTCAGCAGGATCAGATTCCTTCATCGGCAGAGGGACGTCAAAATGGTCCAGGTCACGAATGGCCGAATCGGATGGGAAAATCGGTCGTTCTTCCACTGAGTCGATGTATTCCTTTGAATATTCAAGGGCTTTTTCGAGCAATAACTTTAGTTTGCTTTGGTCCATATCATCATTCGTAAGTCATTCAGATTATTATTATTTTGAATATTGCAGGAGGTCTTAATAGTTGGCCACTCCGGAAAAGTCATAAGGGACTCTGACGGAACCATGCGACCGTGGATGATACCCTGAACGAAACACTAAATAACTGAAAATAAAGCGCTATCATTTCCGGCAGGCTTGCGATCGGGCTATTTTTCAGGGAGAATACGCCCCGGAAAATTTAACCCAGAGAACCTAATGACGATTTCTGAACAACAACTCAATAAGGCAAAAAATTCCGCAGGTTTTATCGCCGCGCTTGACCAGAGTGGTGGAAGCACCCCAAAAGCACTGGGGCTCTATGGTGTCCCTGAGTCATCATACTCTGGCGAAGAAGAAATGTACGCCACTGTGCACGCCATGCGTACACGAATCATGACAAATCCTCAATTTACCTGCAACAAGATACTGGGGGCTATTCTGTTCGAAAATACCATGGATAGAACCGTTGAGGATCTCCCAACTGCTCAATACCTTTGGGAACAGAAACAAATACTTCCTTTTCTTAAAATTGACAAGGGTCTTGCTGACGAACAAGGCGGTGTTCAGATAATGAAACCCATGCCGGAGCTGAATACCTTGTTGGAGAAAGCCAATCAGAATGGTATTTTTGGTACAAAAATGCGCTCTGTCATTAAGCTGGCGACGGAAGCAGGTATCGAAGCCGTCGTAGACCAACAATTCGAAATTGGAAAACAGGTCTGTGCTTATGGTCTGGTACCAATAATTGAACCAGAAATCGATATTAACTCTGCTGAGAAAGAGCAGTCTGAATATTTACTTCGTGACCAGTTAATTAAACATCTTGACTCATTGTCAGCCGACCAGAAAGTTATGCTCAAATTGACTCTGCCAGAGAATAGTAACTTCTATAAAGACTGTATCTCACATTCGAATGTGGTGAGAGTAGTGGCTTTATCTGGCGGTTACAGTCGACAGTTAGCAAACCAGAAGCTATCGGAGAACAATGGCATGATTGCCAGCTTTTCGAGAGCATTAACAGAAGGACTGAGCGTGAGCCAAACCGAATCAGAGTTCACTACGCAACTTGGTAATACGATCGATGAAATAGTATCAGCGTCCGATACCTAGAATCTGATGCACTCGGGGTTTCTCTCCAGTTTATAATGATCATCACACAGAGCCCTTCTCCTTCATCTGTCTACAGGGGTTCTGTTTTGTTGATTTTATAACGGTGACTTTAGATCTAATTTCAGACATATAGCATCTCCGGTATTCATCTCCAGTACTATGGTTCTCAGGCATCAGGTTCAACATGTCTTGATGCCATAAGATGTAGTGCAGGATAGGGAGGCTCTATGGATAAGGGCAAGCAGATATTATCCTGTTATTCTCATCCTGTTATCTTCTTCGTCATGAAACCCTGCATCATTCTAATTCCCTTAGTCTTTCCTAATCCATTGCATTCAATCTATTCCATTACATTCAATCGCGCACATCGAATCAGATTATCGTCAGCTTAGAAGCACTATGTCCCGACGTAGCCCCCGTTTAGTAAAGGGCGTCTGGGTCAGGAGTAAATGGTCTTCTGTTTTTGCACCCGATAACCTCCTTGGCTTTCTTAATTCTAAAGCTCTCTAATTCAAATAATTTACAAGTTTATGGTTAAACCAGGAATCACCAAAGATCGAGTTCTTTCCGGTCAACAATCATCTGTTCCATGTTCATTTGCAAGGCGACTGGGGGCGATAGTTTATGATGCGATTTTGCTTTTTTGTGTTATTTTTATCGCATGGCAACCCATGCCTCTAATCCCGGATTCAATTCCGGATGGTTTGGTATTAGTTTTTAAATGGTGCTACTTGCTAACCCTGGCTTTTTTGTACTTTGGCTGGTCGTGGAATAAGGGAGGGCAGACCATTGGAATGAAAGCCTGGAAAATTAAGGTTTGTCCCGAGGAAACCTCAATCTACCCTTCCTTGCTTGGACCCCAGCCTGGAATTTCATGGCCCCAAGCAGTGAAGCGCTTCTTGCTCGCCATACTTTCCTGGGCGTTCTTCGGCATAGGCTTTCTCATCGGCTTGCTGCGTTCCGACAAACTCGCATTCCACGATATTACCTCAAGAACTCATCTTCAGCATATGAGGAAAACCTAGTTTGAGCCAGGTCCAGTTTGAGCCAGACGACCCGATTAATTCAGGACGACAAATATTTTTAGAACGCGATTAGGTTCCCCTTCCCCCGGACTACATAACCATAAACCAGGGTGTGGGCAGACCTCCAAATTGTCAAACACCAAACTACGTCATCCTAATGTATCAGCCCTGATTTACCTGGACTAATGTATTGAATACGAGTCTGGGAATATGAGCGGGAATATGAATCTGGGAATACTAACCTGGGAATACTAATCTGGGATTGTTTCCTGACGACTTCGCTTTCCCGAAATAAAGAGCAGAACAACGATTGCCGCAGCAAAAATCACCGCTGGAAATGTTACTTTGTTCAGAATTTCCCAGCCAAGAACAAAATGCAAATATCCTGATCCCAGAGCAGTTGCTGAAACCACAGAAAAAACCAGAAAATCATTAAGCCCCTGGATTTTGCCCTTTTCTTCAGGCCGGTAAACTTCAGTTAAGAGCGTAGTGCCGCCGACAAAAAGAAAGTTCCACCCAACACCCAGCAGCATAAGCGCAACAAGGAAATGCCAATAGCTTTGCCCAAACAAATTAACCGAAGCACAAAGTAAAAGTATTATCGCACCACAGAACATAATCTTTAACACGCCAAAGCGATGAATGAGATTGCCGGTAAAGAAAGAAGGAGCAAACATGCCAACAATATGCCATTGAATAACAGTGGCGGTCTCTGAAAAATCCATGTGCTGATTATGCATCGCCAGTGGAGTAGCTATCATCAGAAGGTTCATTGTTCCATAGGCAATCATTGCACATAGTACAGCAACCAGAAAAGTGGGCTTACGGACAATAACGGAAAGCGGTCTGGGTTCACTGGGCAATGATTCATTATCGGTCCGGGGCACCTCGAGTATCTTTTGAATCATTAGGATACCCACACAGAATAGTGCAATAAACAGATATGAAAAGGAGAAACTTGGCCCAGGAAGGACGTCTTTTGTGAACCTCGCTACCGATGGGCCAACGAATGCGGCCACGATTCCACCAGCCAATACCCAGGAGATGGCTCTACTCCTATAATCTGGAGTCGCAACTTCCGCAGCAGCAAAACGATAAAATTGAGAAAAGGAATGGGCGATTCCCAGTAAGACAGATGCGATGCAAAACGTAGTAAAACTTGACTGATATACCCCGATTGAAGCCAATGCTCCACCTATGATGCCGAATGTTGCCCCGATAGCAAAGCCCAACCGCCGACCATATTTTTGCATTAACAAGGAAGCCGGGATTAACATCGACATGACACCGACATAAATCAATGCGACAGGTAAAGTTGCGAGTCTTTCTGTGGGCGCTATTTCAATGCCAACAAGGGCGGAACTGGACATCATCATTGAAATGCTGGACAGCATCAAGGCCTGACACACGGCCAGCAATAACAGATTTTTTTTCATTTATTAAAATCAATTGAATCCTTCGGATCCAAGGTTATAACATCGACCACTGGAAACGATAGTTATGGAACGACAGTTATAACGCCTCTGCCTAAGTCTGCCTCTGCCTAAGTCTGAGTGAATCAACCTGAAGTGAGAAATGATCAGAGTCAAGGTGCAGAATCCTCACAATAGTCGAGTTAATAACAGGTTATTACGAAGTTTCTTAACACCGAAGTTCACTCTTTCTCATTCAAGATGGCTCATTCAAGATGGCCATTCAGGACTTTTGCAGAGATTCCCTGAATATCATAAGTGTGGATATCCAGATGCAAATAAAACCAGATGAAAACAATGCATATCCATTAATCCTTTTGATGCTTGCGAGTGATACTCGCTAGGATAACATCTTATCGACTACTTACTACTTATGCTGAGTAGCACAAATTGAATTATACGATGCGAGTGACTCGATGCGCAGCAAATATGCCATATTTTCGTCAGTCTGGGATATAATCCGCGCTCCTGGGACAGCACTGAAAGATACATCATCTTCCCCGGGTACCAGAATCTACAATCACTGGACAGGATAAATCTCCAACTTTTAACTTCAACTTCGAACTTCATGGAACTATTAGACTCTTTTTACAAACTAGTGCAAGTCATTCTTGTTGATCTGGTACTAGCGGGAGATAATGCCATTGTGATAGGGCTCGTCGCAGCCCGTTTCACCAAAGACTACCGTCGAAAAGTCATCTTCTATGGTGTCGGCGTTGCAGTTTTGCTACGCATCATTTTCGCCCTACTAACTGTTCAGTTACTCCAGATTCAAGGGCTGCTACTATTCGGCGGGGTGTTATTACTCTGGATTTGCTGGAAACTCTGGCAGGAACTCCGAACTCCCGTTGCTCTGCCCGAAGAACTTGATGAAGACGGCGAGGTTAAAGAAAACCCACCGTTACTCTCGGCTATTTCCCAGATCATTATTGCCGACCTATCCATGTCCCTGGACAACGTGATTGCAGTAGCCGGGGTCGCAGATGGAAATAATACCATCCTGGTTATTGGCCTAACGTTATCCATTGTGTTCATGACCGTTGCCGCATCTTTTTTGGCCAATGTCCTACAAAAACACCGATGGATTGGATACGCTGGTTTAGTGGTGATACTTTATGTGTCGATAAAAATGATTACCGAGGGGTATATTCAGATATTCGGATAGCACTTTAATGCGTATTTACGTAAAATAAACCCCGTTTCTAGCGAGCCTGTTATGAAGTAATTTTATCATCTCATTGGAGAATAGAGTTTACTTATTTCGTTATTTATCATATTCGCCTTTAATTACAATTGCACTGTTTCTTTGACATGTCGATGAAAAGTTTTGTTACCCCTAAGCGAGTTACATCGCGTTTAAAACAGTTTTTACGAAATGTATTTTTACCGATATTCATTTTAGCCACTCTCACGCCTTTTGCATTTGCGCAAACCGATGACTATACATCTGCATACATTGGCTACCATCTGAATAATTTTGAATATTCAGAAAAAATATGGACTGAGTTGGCCAAAAATGGCGACATGAACTCCCAATATGCCCTCGGGGTCATGCAGTTGCGGGGTGAATCGACTAACTCTAGTCCCAAGAAAGCGTTTGAATGGTTTAGTATGGCCGCTGAACAGGGTCACTCAACTGCGATGTTCAATGTTGGCGTGGCTCTCTGGGAGGGTTCTGGCGTCGAACAGAATAGGGAGGAAGCGCTGGTATGGTGGGAACAAGCTGCCAATAAAGGAGACAGTGGCGCTCAATTCAATCTTGGACTTGCCCATTATCTGGGAGAGGAAAAACAACGTAACATTGAGGTTGCCGCAAAGTGGATCAGCCTTGCAGAACAGCAAAATCATCCTGAAGCGAATCGAGTACTGCAGGCGATCATAGACGAAAATCCGGGTGTTACATCAAAAATCGTCTCTCAGGGGACCGTTGCGCAACCAGATAATCAGACGGGTAGTGAAATCGCTGCTCCATCGACGGTGGAAATTTCCTCTCCGGAACCAGCTGAATCGGAACCAGAAGCAGTAGTAACGACCGATCAGCCTGAAGAAACCCCACCCTCTGATACCCAAACCTATTGGAAAACTTCACTGGCATCCGATCTGAGATCCAGCCCAAAGAAGAATGCCCCGGCTTTCCTGCCACTGCCTGCTGAAACACCAGTGGATGTTATCCAAACCCGCGGTCAATGGTCCAAAGTCACCCTACCTGAGGGCCTGAAAACCTGGATTTATAATAAGTATCTAATTACTAACGCAGATTCTGGAACGGTCAACGGAACTAACATTCGTGTACGACCTAATGCTTCCACTGATAACGCGACCTCACCACCACTTGGCATCTATCGGAATGGGGATGAAGTCAAGGTATTGAATCAATACGAAACATGGGCTCAAATCCGGGCACCCAAGTATATCGGTGGATGGATACCCACTAAGAACCTGGTCAGTTATAATGATACCAAGGAAAATCGCCAAGCACTTTGGGCACTTCGAGCTGGCGAAGGCCTCTAAGAAATACTGACCGATGAAATTTTGTTACCCTTTCCCAATCAGGGTGCCGCTATTGCTGATTGTACTCAGTTTACTCTGGCTTGTTAATCCTGTTTCCGCCTCTCAACTTAACGAAATCAAAACACTTATTGCCAGTGGTGATCTTTCAGATGCCCTTGCATTAATAAAAAGTGAACTATCTATCGATCCAACCAATGGCGAAATTGCTTTTCTTGAAGCAACCATTCTAGAAAAAAAAGGCAACGTCGTAGAGGCTATTGATCGTTACCAGCTACTTACGGATACTCATCCAGAGGCGCCGGAACCCTACAACAACCTCGCTGTACATTACGCGAACAACGGTGACCTTGATCTTGCTATTGAGTCATTAGAAAGCGCTCTGGGAACCCATCCGAGCTACGCCACTGCGTATCAAAATTTAATATCCATTTACAATCAGATTGCCAGTCAATCCTATCGGATTGCCCTTAACTCCGACGCTCCCCCGGAATATGCGCAACTCACCTCCATGACCGAGGCATCTTTTATTGGTTTTCCGGTTTCTAATGTGGTGATACAGGAAGAAACGATTGAAGAAGCGGCCCAGGAAGAAGTTATTGTAGCCAGCAACGACACAACCCAACCTATTGCTGAGCCCGATGATATTCCATCCCAGGAAGATACAACCACACAAGAGGGAAGATCTGATACAGAAGTATCCGCTACGAATGAGCCTGTGGATATCACATCGGTGACACCCGATAATCCCGATAGTGAGACATCAACCCTTGACACGGAACAGACCGATATAATCGATGTCGAAGTAGCTGTATCTGAGATCGATACTCAAATTGGCGATGCTAGTGATGAACAGATAGAAGAAGTTGTAGCAGGTAACGACAGTGAAGTCGTTGTTCAACCTACAAGCGACGAAGTGACCTCTGACACTGCCCAGCCAGAAGCTAATACCAGTGTTATCAGCTCAATCAGTGATGATGAGATTTTGCAGAATCAGCAACTGCAACAGCAAAAGAATGAAATTATAAAACAGCTGAAGCATTGGGCGGAGTCATGGTCTAGTCAGTCCGTCGACGAATACCTCGCCCACTATTCTGGTAATTTCGTTCCGAGAGGCATTTCCACACTGGAGGCATGGAAAAAACAACGGGAAAGTCGCTTACTTTTGAGAGATTTTATTAATGTAGATATTTCCCAGTTTAACGTGGATATTACTGAGAACGGCGAACGGGCAACCGTGAACTTTACTCAACACTATAAGTCCAACGTGTTCGAAGACACGATACGGAAGACTGTCGAGCTAGAACTGTCTGGAGAACAGTGGCTGATTTTAAGCGAACAAATTTAATTGACGAATACAATTTAATGGCTTCTTTTAAACCATTCTTCACTTTTCTACTCTGCGCGTTACTTACTCTTTATACTCTGGCATCTCATGGAGTATCCGAATATGAAAATGAGGTCATTTCTTCCATTGAAGCAATTGAAAAAGCGGATATCAATCGCTCGATAAACTCAATAAGCGAAATTGTAAAAAAATATCCGAATAGTAAACTGGGGCATTTAATGCTAGCGGATTTACTATCAGTAAGAGCGGGATCCAGCGAACTGGTCAACCGGTTTTCCCAGAACACGAAACAATTGATTGGACTCAGGGATGAGATAAGACAAAGGTGGGAGTATCTTAAACACCCTACCCCGCCTACCACGGGGATGATCCCTTCCAGTATTATTCAAACCTCCCAGGACCAGGAATATGTCCTTATCGTGGATGCCAGTAGAGCCAGGCTCTATGTGTACAGGACAACCGATAAAAATTATGAGTATGTAGATAGTTACTTTATGACCCTGGGTAAAGGTGGTATGGATAAACGTAAGGAGGGAGATACCAAAACACCGATTGGAGTCTACTTTGTGACTGGTTATATTCCCGGCGAAACCCTACCCCCCCGATACGGACCCGGCGCTTTCCCAATTAGTTACCCAAACGAACTGGATCGCATCCATCAAAAGACCGGATACGGAATTTGGATTCATGGAACAGAGCCAGAGAACTACAATCGAATTCCCTTAGCCAGCGATGGCTGCGTTTCCCTTAGCAACGATGAATTTCTGGATATAAAGCAATACATTAAAACCGACGGCTCGACCCCTGTCATTATCGCAAGAGACTTTGACTGGGCTGATCCAGAGACCATCGAGGAAAACCGAAATCAATTTAGTGCCATTATAGACAAATGGAAGGACGATTGGGAGAGTCTGGATCTGGATCGGTACCTATCTCACTATTCCAACGACTTATTTGACAACGGCCAACATGACTATCAAAGTTGGGCTCACCACAAAACCCGGGTGAACTCAGGCAAGCAATTTATCAAAGTCAATATCAGTGAATTGAGTATATTTTCCTATCCGGCGGAAAAGGAAATCGTAGCTGTAAAGTTTAAGCAGGAGTATGAAAGCGATACCTATAGCAGCGTATCCTTAAAAAAACAATATTGGTCCAGGGCTTCAGATGGTAAATGGAAAATCATCTACGAAAGCTAAAATCAGATTTCTTATCTCTTCTCCAGTTCTCCTTAGATGGCAGGTCCAGCAGTAATTAGCTTAAGGGCTTATGTTAACTTTTAGCGACGATGTTCTTTTCAAGCCAAATAATGAGATCATCAAGGATCTTACTCACTTGAGATTCCGTAGGCATTTTCACTGAATGAGGTAATTCGACAGTGATTACAGGGATGTTTTTTTGTTCCCCTGCATACCGCCCCAATGACCCGGGAAATGTACCCAATTGCTTACCTTCCAGAATACCCAGACTGACAGGAGCATTACTGCGGTCCTGTGCATCATAATCTACAAGATTATAGGGAGCGTGAACTGTGATAATGATGTCCGGTTTCAAAAAATCGATTTCCTGAATAAGCCATTGAGACTCAGGTTCACTGGCCGGGTTTCTCCCAGGAAATTTTCTTTCTGATCGTTGTGCGAACTTTCGCCAATAGTCGATGGCTAGATGATGCCAATTCGGAGTCGGAAGGTTTCGATTTAAATCTACTCCATTCGCATTCGTGCGCGTTGGGGTATCATTAAAGAAACCATCGGGATTAACCAATGGCACAATACGCCAATCACCCAGGTTCCTGCCTTTTTGGGATAATTCTGACATCCAATAAAATACGGACCCGACCGAAGTAAGTTCGTCTCCATGGATTCCTCCCAACAGCAATACCCTTTTCCTAGAGAACGAATCGTCTTCGGATAAAAGGTCTGTATAAAATATGGGTTCACCGTTAACTGATTTAACATTTGCGGTATGAAGCGCCGAATGTAAACAATGCCCAAAACTGATGATAGGTAGTGTTTTGTGAATTCTGTCGCAAAAGTCGATATTTCCCGATGACCTGACACTATTGTATAAAGGCGTATCAAAAGCTAGTTCTAATTCCTCCAGAGATGGGCCAGATATCGGAGGAGACTGAATAGTATGCTCATCGATAACACGATAGAACGACTTGAATTCATAAGCCATCAGACGAAGGGGCTTTTCCGGACCAGATGGGCTGTCAACGGCTCCGGAAACTATCTCCGGTGTGAGATCTTTCGACGCCGTGAGGTCAACGATTTCCTCTTGGGATTGAATATCCTGATTCAGGATATCTGGCTCTTTCGTCATTACGATATTGCCACTTAGGGTTGTGGAGATATCTTTCGTTTTTTCGGGCTTACTGAGAATGAATAGACTAAATGATTTATACTCAAAGGAGCTGTCAGTGATTTCGTCCCCGTTATGATACCCTGCACTGGAATTCCCATGCATCGCTTCCTGTTGGCATGCGGCAAGCAGTAATATAATGCCCAACTTCACAGGCAACATCTTGCCTGTCAAAGGGTATATTTTATTTACTGACACATTCATCAAATATCAATCAGGGTGCACAGATGTTACGTTCCTACTTCCCTATATCACGGTTAAATAGCACTAATCCCAAAGGCAGAAACTGGCAAAGCAAAACTTCATTTCCAACATCCTGAGGTACATTTGATTTTATCATTCAATAGCCGCTATACAACCAGCAATCTTGCAAATAAATTCATGTTCACACTGACACTAAAAGAGTTGTTTCTACGTTAATTCTGTAGAGTTCCCCCAATCGTTCCCAATACGTCTCAGGGCCAATTCCTTGTCTGCGTCCAGGTCCCCCGTTTCCAAATCTGAAATTTAGTTACTATTAGTATTGTCAATTTACCAAACCATCCTTCGAGCCAAGAGTACGTTCCTCATGGGGAGTGCGCCCAAATACCAGACGATATGACTTTATGAAGTGTGAATGGGACGAAAAACCTGAGGCGATAGCAACCTCAAGCCCTGAGCGAGAGGTATTCAGAAGAAGCTGTCTGGCATGCTGCAGTCTGAGAGTAATATAGTAACGTTGGGGAGTGGTATTTCTGTACCTCTGGAATAGTCGCTCTAACTGTCTAAGTGAAATAAAAACATAATCGGCAAGTTCATTAGGGCTAAGGGGGTCTTCAATATTCTTTTCCATTAATTCAATAACCAATGCCAGCTTTGGAGAAACTCGAATAAATTCATTTTTATCCGCCATCTGTTGCTGGTCATTGGACGTCCTCAAGCGATCGTGCTGGCACATTTGCGAGATTTGATTGGATATTTCGGGGCCAAAATCCAGTTCGGCTAGTCGAAGAGCCATATCCAGGGCAGCAGTTCCTCCAGCACAGGTAACCCTGTTTCGATCATGCTCAACCAAACTACCAGTAACGTGGCATTGCGCGAATAATTCTTTAAAAACCGGGATATTTTCCCAATGAATAGTGCATCTATAACCATCAAGCAATCCTGCATTCGCAAGAATGAAACTTCCAGAGCTGACGCTTCCCATTTCGGTTCCTGAATTCGCCAGACTCCGTAGTTTCCCCATCATGATAGGGTCATTCATATGTTGACCATCGTTTGCTGAAACAACCACGAGTCGATCACACCCATGGACATCCATCAACGCGTTATCCACAGTAAAACTAAACCCGGCGCTGGAATGCACATCGTCTCCGTTCCATGAAGCTAATTTCCATTGGTAGGCCTGATACTTGAGAAACCGGTTAGCATTTCGTAGAACATCGATAACACAGCTAAAAGACAGTAGAGAGAAATGATCGCATAAGAGAAACACAATCTGTTTTTGAGATTCGATCTTCGGCATCTCTACACTAACGGAAATCCGTACTCTGGGGGAGCTCGATCCCTATCGATGGACAGGACTGCATAAATGATATCCACAGACAGATGGAATAGAAAAAACGCTATGCAGTAGGAACCGGAACCACATAGCGTCTTGGGTGTATTTTGATATTAGTCGTAACGCTAGCGAATATTACTGGCCAATTAATGTTTTCGCCTGTTCAACCCACTTTTCTCTTTCGATTCTTCCCTTGAAACTGAGTTGTTCGTTAATGATCGCAATGTTCTCTGCATCCAGCTCAGCGATTTGCTTAAAGGTAACAATTCCTAGTCCATGCAATTTCTTTTCCAGAACAGGACCAATACCGCTTATTCGGGTTAACTCATCGGGCCCAGTGTCCAAATCATCATTGGTGTCGTTAGACAACAGGCTAGCCTGCACATTTTGAGATTCAGAGAGTGGAACATCGCTACTAAAAGATTCATCCTGGGCTCCATTTTCAGCTTCTAATTCACTTTCCCCAGCAACTACCTGCTCAGTCACGGAGTCTATAGAGCGTACCTCTTCATTTTGCTCTGTGCTTGTCGCAGTTTCATCAGGTTCAACTGACGCAAAAGTTGATGCAACCGCTGGATTTGACTCTTCTACGTAACTACCCGACTTTTTTCTGAAATAGTTTTTTATTCAGCACCACAAACAACAAAGACAGGTCATATTTCTGCAATTTTTCATGTCAGACATAGTTATGTTTCCGTTTAGATTAGAACCTGAAACCGAATTTTATCGGCATCGCGAACATGACGTATTATAAGTTATTCTGACAAATTGTCTTGGATATTGTGGTTTATCAATTATTGTTGGTTTTCCTATGCAGCGTTCTGCATTGGCCTAGTGTTGATACTGGGGTAATACTGGATGAGAGAGGACCTGTCAGGAAAGAAACAAAGACAGCCCAAATCCAATGAATGTCGCCCCACTTATCCGATTGAAGACATTTAGTCTGCCTGGACTGTTTAACCATACACGAATTTGACTGGACAGATAAGCGTAAAGAAATAGAACTGGCCCCTGGATGATGGCCATTGTTAGGGACAGAATACAATATTGAAGAAATAGCGGCTGATCGAGATCGATGAATTGGGGAAACAGCGCAATGCAAAAAGCAATCGCCTTCGGGTTGCTAGCGGTAACAATCAATCCTCGACGATAGAGCTGAACGGCTTTGAGCTGCCTTACCGCATCAATTTGCTCACTAACACCCACTCTCTGTATTTTTGTAACCCACAAACGCAAACCGAGAAAAACCAGATAACTACCGCCGACCAATTTCACCACGGTGAAAATGGACTCAGAATGTTCCAATACGACTCCCAAACCTGCCACAGTAATCGTGGTAATGATACCACCGCTGGGCCCGGTGATATCATTACCACGATGACAACAACATAAACCCAGTATTGATCCACAATGCCCATCAGCAAGTGCTAATTTGATAATGTGCCCGTTCCAACCATTCTGAATTAATCTCTACCCCCCAACCCGGGCTCTCAGGAATGGCCACCTTTCCATCCACCGCCACTGGCAAATTAGAATAAACGTCATATTGCCATGGATAATAGTCTTCTCCTTCAATGGCGAATTCAACATAAGGACCCGCATTCTCAATGGCCCCCATTAAATGCAGGGTAAAAATGGTCACTAATGACAAATTCGCAGCATGAGGCGTGATTATTTTCCCCTTCTTTTTAGCCATCTCAACTACCCTCAGGGTTCTTTCAATCCCACCCATATAACAAACATCGGGTTGGAATACATTGACCACCTCAGATTCGATCATGTGTTTCCATAATGTGAGGTTGCAATCCTGCTCTCCTCCGGTTACATCCAGATTCAGGGTGTGCGTAACTTCTCGAGTCCAGTCGAATTCCCAGTATGGACAAGGCTCCTCGAAATGATGAATACCATTATCTTCGAGCATTTTTCCAACCTCAATAGCTCGATCAGGTCGATAACAACTGTTAGCGTCCACTAACAAATCAATCTCATCCCCAAGGGCTTTACGTATTGTTGGCACAATTTCTTCCGTTCGTCCGGGCCATTCGTCTTGATTTCGACCACATTCTGCTCCCACACGAAATTTAAACGCATCGTATCCATGTCTATCCCTAAGGCGCAAAAATCGTTCGGCTTCCTGTTTTGGGGTAATATCGCGCTTCATGCTTGACGCATATACCCGCAGAGGCTTTGGTTTTCCGCCCAATAGTTCACAGACCGTTTTCCCCAACACCTTACCGTGTAAATCCCAGATCGCGGTATCCAGACCCGTCATTGCACGACATAAATATGATCCTGGAAATTTATGTTGTTTCTCGGAAATAAGATCCAGTAAATCCCCAAGTCGCCCAAGATCTGAAATATCCTTACCCAGAGCTACCGGTGCGACCTGACGATGCAGAACGGTTGATGAAATATCAGAATGATAGGTTGAAACCTGCCCCCACCCCTGTTTTCCTTCATCAGTAGTAACCCGGACCAACCCAACTTCCGGGATACTGAATGTTTCGATAGACTTAATTTTCATAGCAAATACGCGATTAATAATTTAGTAAAAAATTTCCAATCAACCCATCAGGGAAGGCCCAGAACCAGACATAAAACCAGAATCAGGTCTTCAGAGTTTAAACCAGGGCATGGGGCAGTTGGGATGGCATTAACTAACAGTAAACCCTTGCAAGAATACCCCGAATCACCAAGGGCTCGACAATCGCACTGATGAAACAGCATGAAGTATCCGTTAATCCTATCTACTAGTTCAGAAATACGCTTTTGTCCTGATTCAGCGAAGAAAATTGGGATGGGAAATGGTCAACACCAAACTGTGGAACTCTCATAATAACAGGGGCAGCAGCAAGGACAGTAGCTGAGCTATTGAGAAGTTTTGCAAAACATAGGCTAGCTATTCTTCGCTCAGAATGACCGTTCATATTTTTTCCAAAGGTCCTTAAGTTAATTTGTCCTTTATACGATAGTAGCTCACAGATGGTGCAAGAAACCAGGGCTTTCCACGATACAGGGGCCTCGTTTGAAATTTGAGAGCATCCAATGCGGTGTCACCCTCCTTCAACCCAAGCAGTTGCTGTCCGATTTTCGCTCCCATGTAACTGGAAAGAGAGACCCCCGAACCGCAATATCCCATGGAGTAATAAAGGCCGTCCTCATGCCCAAGGTGAGGAAGATTATCGAAGGTATAACCGACGAATCCCATCCAACAATGGGAAATTTTGGTTTCCTCCAGTTCTGGAAAAATATTCGCCATTAGACGATGTAAGCGAGGTGCACTTTTCAATGATGGAGTTTCCCCTATGGATACTCGCCCACCAAATAATATTCTTTTACGGTCCGGCGAATTGCGATAATAGACGATGAGTTTTTTTGTATCTGTGACTGTGCGACCCATGGGCATCAGCCTGTCCATAAGAGCCTCTTCGATCTCCTCTGTGGCAATCATGTAACTGCCAATGGGAATAATTCGGCGTTGGTGCCAGGGAGTTACGCTTCCGGTATAACCACTGGTAGCTAGTCGTCCCTGAAGAACCCGAAAAGGCTACATATCCAGTATAAACTGGATATAGTCCTGGTTTGAATCGACCGGAATTGTTAAACTGGCGTTCAGTTTCTGGTCGAACACGAGGTATATATGCTACCTGACAGCCCGGTGAATGACGATCAACTCAGTTTCTTCAACATCGTTGATCAGCTGGATACGTCCCATCCCCTGATTGCCCTTGGCAATACCCTTGACTGGTCATCGCTTGAAGCCTCCCTGAGCCAGTACTACAGCGCGAAGGGGCGGGCCGCGAAACCGATCCGGTTGATGAGCGGATTGGTGATGATCAAACAGCTGTACAGCTTAAGTGATGAATCGGTGGTGGATCAATGGAAGATGAACCCGTACTTTCAGGTGTTCTGTGGTGAGGTGAGTTTCCAGACGCAGGTACCGTGCCATGCGACGGAACTGGTGAAGTTCCGCAACCGGATTGGGTCGGAGGGAGTCAGGGAGATCTTTTCGCTGTCGGTAAAACTGCATGGGAAGCTGGCAGAGGAGCAGACAGTACTGGTAGATACCACGGTACAGGAGAAGGCGATCACGTACCCGACAGACAGCAAGTTGGCGATAAGGATCATCAATCGCCTGAACAAGCTGTCGAAGTTACACGGGATACAACAACGACGAACGTACGTAAAGGAAGTGCGGTCACTTCGTTTGGCATGTCGTCATTTCCGTCACGTGAAACGACGTCGTAAGGCGAACAAGGCGTTGAAACGATTACGAACCATTGCGGGTGTGTTGCTCAGGGAATGCCAACGGAAGTTACCGATCGATGTTCTGACGGCGCAGGAAGCGAACTTTGCGTTATACGAACGTGTTTTGTCTCAACAGCCCAAAGACAGGAACAAGGTTTACTCCCTGCATGATCCTGCTGTGTACTGCGTGGGCAAGGGGAAGGATCACAAGGCGTATGAGTATGGTCGCAAGGCGTCAGTGGTGGCGACGAAGGAGTCACAGGTGATTGTGGGGGTGGTGAGTCATGACGAACATGATCATGATTCGAAGACCCTGAAAGCAGCACTGACAGAAGCCCATACCCACCGTGAGACATCGATCAGGCTGGCGGTGGTTGACCGGGGATATCGGGGAGCGAAGAATAAAGTGGATTGTGAGGTGCTGTTACCGGGTCCTCCGCTGAAACGGGACAATGCTTATCAACGCCAGAAGAAACGGATACTGTGTCGCAAACGAAGTGCGATAGAACCGATCATCGGTCATTTGAAGCATGATAATCGTTTATTGAGGAGCTGGCTGAAGGGAGCCGAAGGAGACCGTATCAATCTGCTGATGGCGGGTTGCGCGTGGAATTTGAGAAAGTGGATGATCGCTTTCTTTTTGTTTGAACAACCCAACGGCGGAGAGCAAACATTACTCGCCATTGCCTGTTGTCAGCCCCTTGGGACGCCGCTAATCGTCGTCTGGGTGTTGTCCTGATCCGAAGGTCGAAAATGACGCATGATCGCTAACGACGTCGCGCCTTTTTTCAGGACGGACTAGCTACTACTACTTTTTTAGCGTTGATTTTACCTTTGGATGTATCTACCTGGAAATTTGATTTTTCACGATTAATACCCCTCACCTTACAAAAAGGAATGATTGTTACGCCGAGATCTTTCGCAATCGCATACAACCCCTGATGATATTTCGCAGGATCCAACGAAGCATGTTGGGTAGAGAGCATTCCACCGTAATAGGCATCAGTACCCAGTTGCTCATACTGATCTTTTTTTTCGATCATGTGACTGTCCGCCGAAAACTCTGCCGGTGTTTCCATTAGTTGTCTCGCAAGCGCCGAAAACTGCTTTTCACTGTGTGCAGCACAATATCTGCCGACCCGCTTAAAATCACAATCGATATTTTCTGTGTCCACAAATTCTGCAATCCACTTTAGTGCATTATGCCCTTCGTTTATGATATTAAAGGCTGACTCCCTGCCTACTTTGCGGCTTAGCGTCGGATAGTCCGGTTTGATACTGGAACTCACTTGTCCCCCGTTTCGCGAGCTACATCCCCATCCGGCTTGCTCAGCGTCCACCACAAGGACTTGCCGCCCGCCTCGTGCAATCTGTATTGCTGCGGATAAACCGGTGTAGCCTGATCCTATGATTAGCACTTCAGCGTGTTCAGGTAGTGATAAACCTGAAACCTCTGGTCTAGGGGTTTTATCCCACCAATAGGGTTCATTCCTAAAGTCATCTGTAAAGAAATTCATACTATTACCTATCAGGAAAATCTTGTTTTGGCTGCCAATTAATCACATACTACATAGTCCGTCCTGAAAAAAGGCGCGACGTCGTTAGCGATCATCCACTTTCTCAAATTCCACGCGCAACCCGCCATCAGCAGATTGATACGGTCTCCTTCGGCTCCCTTCAGCCAGCTCCTCAATAAACGATGATCATGCTTCAAATGACCGATGATCGGTTCTATCGCACTTCGTTTGCGACACAGTATCCGTTTCTTCTGGCGTTGATAAGCATTGTCCCGTTTCAGCGGAGGACCCGGTAACAGCACCTCACAATCCACTTTATTCTTCGCTCCCCGATATCCCCGGTCAACCACCGCCAGCCTGATCGATGTCTCACGGTGGGTATGGGCTTCTGTCAGTGCTGCTTTCAGGGTCTTCGAATCATGATCATGTTCGTCATGACTCACCACCCCCACAATCACCTGTGACTCCTTCGTCGCCACCACTGACGCCTTGCGACCATACTCATACGCCTTGTGATCCTTCCCCTTGCCCACGCAGTACACAGGGAGTAAACCTTGTTCCTGTCTTTGGGCTGTTGAGACAAAACACGTTCGTATAACGCAAAGTTCGCTTCCTGCGCCGTCAGAACATCGATCGGTAACTTCCGTTGGCATTCCCTGAGCAACACACCCGCAATGGTTCGTAATCGTTTCAACGCCTTGTTCGCCTTACGACGTCGTTTCACGTGACGGAAATGACGACATGCCAAACGAAGTGACCGCACTTCCTTTACGTACGTTCGTCGTTGTTGTATCCCGTGTAACTTCGACAGCTTGTTCAGGCGATTGATGATCCTTATCGCCAACTTGCTGTCTGTCGGGTACGTGATCGCCTTCTCCTGTACCGTGGTATCTACCAGTACTGTCTGCTCCTCTGCCAGCTTCCCATGCAGTTTTACCGACAGCGAAAAGATCTCCCTGACTCCCTCCGACCCAATCCGGTTGCGGAACTTCACCAGTTCCGTCGCATGGCACGGTACCTGCGTCTGGAAACTCACCTCACCACAGAACACCTGAAAGTACGGGTTCATCTTCCATTGATCCACCACCGATTCATCACTTAAGCTGTACAGCTGTTTGATCATCACCAATCCGCTCATCAACCGGATCGGTTTCGCGGCCCGCCCCTTCGCGCTGTAGTACTGGCTCAGGGAGGCTTCAAGCGATGACCAGTCAAGGGTATTGCCAAGGGCAATCAGGGGATGGGACGTATCCAGCTGATCAACGATGTTGAAGAAACTGAGTTGATCGTCCTTCACCGGGCTGTCAGGTAGCATATATACCTCGTGTTCGACCAGAAACTGAACGCCAGTTTAACAATTCCGGTCGATTCAAACCAGGACTATATCCAGTTTATACTGGATATGTAGCCTTTTCGGGTTCTTCAGGGACGACTAAGTACTGATTCGCTGTATGAAAACCCCAGGGTCGCCACCGCGCATAATCCGATGGTAAAACTCATTAGCTTTCGCGGGCCGAATCTATCCATCAACATACCAACCGGCAATTGAATCGACGCATAGCTATAAAAATACCAGGCGGAAAGACTACCCAATGCAGCGCCACCCACGGAAAAATCCCGCATGAGTTCATCGGTAATCACACTCGGGGCGACTCGCTGTATAAAGGCATAACCGAAAAACACACAACCCAAAATCAAGGCGAGGTTCGCCCGGGAACGGGAAACCGATGAAGCTACGAGGGATGCCTCAGACATTAGATATTCCGATTATCTGTAGAAAAGTTGTTCAAGAGGATGATGCTATGGGTCATTGGATTCAGATTTCCGTGAACCCGAGTAATTACCAAATATCATTATGACAGCCACTATGACAGCTCCCTATTTACCAGATCGGGGTAAACCCTCGATTTACGCCAATGATCGGTCCCCTTCCAATAAACCACATGGAAAGATGTGGGCAGCAATACGAATAGATTCAACCTGTGACAAGTGATTATTCGTTGGACTAATTGATAATCGAGTCGGTCAGATTGATAAATTAGGTAGCTACCACAGAGCGGGAAAGTTTATCAGAAAGTATCCTGGCAGACTCCATTAACAGCGAGATCCAGTCCGTAGAACGCCGGTCTATAGGGGCAGAAATGGACAGGCCAACCAGATCTTTTCGATTCTGGTATTCAACCAGTACGCCCACACATCCTACTCCTCGTTCCGCTTCCTCGTCGTCATAGGCATAGCCCTGCTGGCTCGCCAGGGACACTGCTTTTTTAAGCTTATCAGCGGTAGTGATGGTGTTACGGGTATACCGGGGCAAACCGGTTTTGGCTACGTATCTATCGAGACCTTTCTCACCCAACTCACCTAGCATCAATTTTCCTACAGCAGTAATGTGCAACAAAGCTCTCCCGCCAACAATCTGCTCCACCCTCATCATACGATTCACTGTCGCTCTTTCAACGTAAACAATCTCATGGTCTTCTCTAACAAGAAGGTTCACTGTTTCCCCGACCTGATCCCTCAGGTCCTCTAGAACTTCCCTCGCAGTTTCCCGTATGTCAATATTTTTTGCGGCGAGAATACCGAGATGAGACAGACGGATTCCCAACCGATATCGACCATTTGAGTCTCTCTCAACAAAGCCGTTTTCCCGCAAAGATGCCAATATCCGAAATGCAGTGGAAGGATGTAGTCCTGTGTCCGCAGAAAGGATTTTCAGCGTCACACCATTTTCGTAACCCGAAATAAGATCCAGCAAATGAGACATCCTGTCAATAACCTGGATGGAATGGGTTGGCTTTTTATTTTCAATCGATGTTGTCATGCTGCTATTGTAAATAATGAAGCCAAAAGTGGTATAGACCCAAAGAAAAATATCCAGTTTAAAAAGGATACGCCTAAAAAGAAAACCCCGAATAATTCGGGGCTCTTCAAACTAGCAATCCAATGTATGGTCTCTTTCCCATTGACCGATTGAACGGGAGAAGTCATCCCATTCATCCATCTTCAATTTACAGTAAGCATCAACTAGTTCATCACCCAAGGCCGTTCTTAATGATTTACTTTTCTGCGTCAATCGAATGGCATCCAGTAGATTAAGTGGAAGTTTTTTCAGACCTTTAACCTTATGCCCCTCGGTATACATATTGATATCCAGTCGTTTGCCGGGATCGCGTTTATTTTCGATTCCGTCCAGTCCCGCTCCCAGGATACCTGCCTGCAATAGATACGGATTCACCGCACCGTCCATTAAACGCATCTCAAAACGCCCAGCATCAGGGATACGAACCATGTGGGTTCGATTATTCCCTCCATAGCTCACCGCATTAGGTGACCAGGTTGCACCTGAAAGCGTTCTCGGTGCATTAATTCTTTTGAAGCTATTTACCGTTGGATTAAAAATAGAAGTCAGCTCCTCAACATTATGCATAATGCCTCCAAGGAACTGATAAGCCAGTTTTGATAATCCCATCTCGTCTTTGGAGTTCGAGAAGAAGTTTTTCTTGCCATTTTTATCCCATAAAGAAACGTGAGCATGGCAACCATTTCCAGTTAGATGAGAAAACGGCTTGGGCATAAACGTCGCTCTAAGGCCGTGATTCTCTGTCGGTAAAACTGCATGGGAAGCTGGCAGAGGAGCAGACAGTCAATCGTCATAGTCCCAATTCATTTCAAACTGACCATTCGCATCCTCATGGTCGTTTTGATACGGCCCCCAACCGAGTTCTATCATCGCATCACAGATACCTGTGATGACATCGTAGCGACGCATCAATGCTGACTGGTCGTAACAGGGCTTTGATTGAGTGTCCTTTTCATCCGCGATGGTAGTGCCATCCCTACCAGAAAGTATTCACACTCTACCCCGGTTTTCATGGTATAGCCTTTTTTCGCGGCTTTGGCTATTTGCGCTTTCAGGGCAACCCGGGGTGAAGCGGCGATAGGCTCCCCATCCAGATAGAGGTCGCTGGCTAACCAACCCACCTCAGGCTTCCATGGTAATTGGATTAAACTGTCAGGATCAGGCACCGCAAACATATCACCGTCTGCGGGACTCATGTCCAGCCATGCGGCGAAACCCGCAAAACCCGCCCCTTCTTTTTGCATGTCACCAATCGCCCTGGCCGGAACCAGTTTCGAACGAAGTACGCCAAAAAGGTCGACAAAACTGATAAGGAAATACTTTATTTTTTTTGTTTCGCGACCGTCGCCAGATTTACTGCCATATTGTTACCTACCAAGTGTGTTTTTAAATTGAATCCAAACCCGTGAAATATTGAACACAACCCGTTTTAGTCGCAACATCCTTCTGCAATGCTGTGACCTGATGCTGTGATATTAAGTTGCGATGCTGAGCTGTGATATTAAGGCCTTAATGTCTAAATTCGGTTAATTATATCCCCTAATACGCTAATATTTCCCACCTGCACCAGGAATCCAGTCAGTACCAGCCAATGGTATTTTTGCCATGGCGGAAGCTTCGACGGTAAGTGCTACCATGTCTTCAGGTTCCAGGTTACGCACATTGCTCTTTCCTGCCGCCCGTGCAAGTGTTTGAGTTTCCAACGTCAAACATCGCAAATAGTTGGCAACCCGCCTACCGGCTAGCTCAGGATCGAGCCGGCTACCCAAATCTGGATCCTGAGTAGAAATGCCCGAGGGGTCTTTTCCATCCTGGTAGTCATCATAATAACCCGCACTAGTGCCAAGTTCATTATACGCCTCTTCATGCTCCGGCCCATTGTCGCCCATGGCAATCAGTGCAGCGGTCCCAATGGATACTGCATCGGCTCCCATAGCTAAAGCTTTCGCAACATCCGCTCCTGAACGAATACCGCCTGAAACAATCAATTGCACCTCGCGGTGCATGCCAAGATCTTTCAATGCTTCCACCGCCATACGGGTTGCAGGCAGAGTAGGAATACCGACATGTTCAATGAATACGTCCTGGGTCGCCGCAGTACCACCTTGCATACCATCTACCACCACCACATCCGCACCAGCTTTAACCGCTAGCTGGACATCAAAAAATGTTCGGGTTGCGCCTACCTTAATATAAATCGGCACTTGCCAATCCGTTATTTCTCTCAATTCCTGAATTTTGATTTCAAGGTCGTCAGGGCCGGTCCAGTCTGGATGTCGACAGGCACTTCGTTGGTCAATGCCCTTGGGGAGGTTTCGCATTTCCGCTACCCTATCGCTGATTTTTTGTCCCAGCAGCATTCCGCCACCACCGGGTTTCGCTCCCTGGCCAACTACCACTTCTATGGCATCTGCCTTGCGTAGATCATCCGGGTTCATGCCGTATCGGGAAGGCAGGTATTGATAAACTAACAGTTTGGAATGGCCCCTTTCCTCTGGCGTCATTCCACCATCTCCGGTGGTTGTGCTGGTCCCAACTTCGCTAGCTCCTCGACCGAGAGCTTCTTTAGCCTGAGCAGACAAAGCACCGAAGCTCATCCCGGCAATGGTAATTGGAGTTGAGATGGTGATGGGTTTTTTGGCGAAACGCGTGCCCAACGTCACACTGGTTTCGCATTTTTCCCGGTAACCTTCCAGAGGGTATCGAGACATACTGGCCCCAAGGAACAGCAGGTCATCAAAGGTAGGAACGGTACGCTTGGCGCCAAATCCGCGGATATCATAAATTCCCTCACGGGCTGCGCGTTGAATTTCCCGAATCACCGGCCTTGAAAATGTGGACGATTCGAGTAGCCAGCTTTGATCAATCTTTTTTGTCATGTGGTTTTCCTGTATTTAGCTTGCACACTAAATGTTCTGCCCTTTAAAGAGGCATACGGGCATATATTCGCAATGGTCAGTATGCGCTGACGTTGTCTATTTGAAAGTTGTAGAGTTGTCGCGCCGATCCATAACGACGAAATTCATCCACGGAATGATCAATGCCCGCCTGCTCCAATAGCTCGGCCAACTCCGCTTTATGTTCGTCTTCCATCGGCTTCTCAATACAATCCGTTCCGAGGCTTTTCGCTTCCCCTCTAAGATAGATACGTGCCTCATAAATTGAATCTCCCAATGCTTCACCGGCATCACCACAAACCACCATTCGGCCAGACTGGGCCATAAAGGCACTCATATGACCAATTGAACCTCCTACTACAATGTCAATGCCTTTCATTGAGATACCGCAGCGAGCTGCTGCGTCTCCTTCGATCACTAACAAACCACCATGGGCCGTCGCGCCACAATACTGGGAGGCATTACCTTTAATTCGAACCGAACCGGACATCATGTTTTCTGCCAATCCCGGGCCTGCATTTCCGGTAACCACAATGTTTGCACTTTTGTTCATACCGGCGCAGTAATATCCCACATGGCCTTCGATAGTGACATTACACTCAACATCAGCACCAGTTGCGACATTGTGTTTACCACCAGGATTCGTTACTCGCAGATCAGCACCCTGGGTTTCGCTTTGGTGTAAGGCCTGATTCAACTCACGCACCGCTGAATCGCCCAAATCAAAAATAGTCATCAATCAGTCTCTCTCCCAACTATAAATTCTCGCCGGCTCTGGTTCCCAGATACGGGCATTTTCGCTATTTGGCAGTTGCGCAATGGCACGATACTCCGAAGACATTGCCACCCAATCATCGGTCTCCGCAAGCACCGCAGGCTTACAGGCAATGGGGTCACGTAACACTGCGAAGCCATCCCTGGTACCGATGGCAAAAGTATAAAATCCATCCAGATCTGCTAATGCAGCTTCCAATGCTTCATTCAATGTTGCTCCCTGACTCAATCGCCAGGTTAAATATCCTGCGGCTACTTCACTGTCGTTATCGGTCTGAAACCGAATTCCCTCTTTTCGGAGTTTTTCCCGTAATTGATTGTGATTGGACAACGATCCATTATGCACCAGGCACAAATCCAGCCCGGTAGAAAAAGGATGGGAGTGTTCAGTTGTCACCGCGCTTTCAGTGGCCATTCGGGTATGGCCCAGGGCATGGGTACCGGACATCGATGCCAGATTGAATTTGTTAATCACCTGATCCGGCAACCCTTTCTCCTTAAATATTTCGATGGAGTTGCCAACGCTCGTAATGTTAACGCTTTCAAGATTCCGTTCAATCCACTTCGCTGCTTCCTCTCCTTCCATATCCAGTGTCAATACCGCGTGATTCGCCACCGGTTTTAGCACTGCGGCCGAATGAAGACCGTTATTGATAGAGTCACGAATAACCTGCCAATCTACATCATCATCCCCTTGCAGAGTGATTTTAGCGCTTCCCTCGTTTACCGGATCATGATACAGGGCAAAGCCCGCACTGTCAGGCCCACGATCAGTCATCTGAATCAGCATATCCGATAACATAGCCCCCAGATTTTGTTCGAGATCCGGTGATTTGGTATACAAACCCACTATTCCGCACATAATAAAACTCCACAAATAAATCGAGGCGCTAGAATATCAGGTTCAAACCCTTATATCTACCTAAAGGAATCTTTTTTTCCTCAGAGGAAAGACTAATTTTTCCATTGCTACCGTAACGCCAGAAAAAGTGACCCAGCTATATTTAACGACATCTATCAACAAGATCCATTGCCAACAGATTAAATCGTTATTGAAAAATATCAACCGAAAGCATCCAATTCAGATATAACGGCGCAGTAAATGAAAAATCAGGATTTGAATCCTCCCGGAAGGATTGATCATATATCATGAAGATGGTCCCTTGGGGATAACAATCCAAACAAATAACAATTCGGGGCAGATCTCATCGGAGCAAGCCCTACCGCAGTAAATCCCATTGATAAGCTTGATTAAGCGTTGTCCTTTGGAGACAATCTCATTATGAATTTAAAACATCTATTCGAAATCACTCACCCCATTATTCAAGCCCCCATGGCAGGAGTCCAGGATAGCGAACTCGCCATCACGGTGTCCAACGCCGGGGGACTTGGATCATTACCTTGCGCTATGCTCGGACCTGATCAGTTACGAGAGGAACTAAACACTATCACCTCGAGTACCACGAAACCCTACAACGTAAACTTCTTCGCTCACTCCATGCCCACACCCAATGAGGAGCAGGAGAAAATCTGGCGATCTGTGCTCGCGCCTTACTACAGTGAGTTCGGAATTGATCCAGGTGGTATTCCATCGGGACCTAGTCGTTTGCCTTTTAGCAAAGAAACAGCGGATGTTCTCAATGAATTTCGTCCTCCAGTGGTCAGCTTCCATTTTGGACTACCTCCCCAGGATCTACTAAATCAGGTAAAAGACTGGGGGGCAAAGATCCTATCCACCGCGACCACTGTGTAAGAAGCAAAATGGTTGGAGCAACAGGGTATCGATGCCATTATCGCCCAGGGACTGGAAGCAGGAGGACACCGAGGCCATTTTCTGCGCGATGAGATCAACATCCAAATGGGCTCTTACGCGCTAGTGCCCCAAATTGTCCGTGCTGTAAACATCCCCGTGATAGCTGCAGGTGGAATCGCTGATGCCAAAGGAGTCTGTGCTGCATTAACTCTCGGTGCAGCCGGTGTTCAAATAGGAACCGCTTATATGCTGTGTCCCGAAGCCAAAACAAGCAGAGTCCATCGAGCCGCATTAAAGAATAGCCCGTCCGGTCAAACCACATTAACGAATCTATTTTCTGGAAGGCCTGCCCGGGGAATCACGAATCGTATTATAAGAGAGTTAAGCGCAATCTGCCCTGATGCGCCTGAATTTCCCATGGCCACATCAGCGGTAGCCCCCCTACGCGCAGCCGGGGAAAGCAATGACAGCGGTGATTTCTCACCTCTATGGGCAGGACAGAATACCTCTGGATGCAAAGAAATTTCTGCTGCTCATCTCACCGAAGAACTGGCTAGCGGGACCAACTGACTGTGACACCGCTCCAACGCGGGGTTGGATTTTCCGATTAGATATTTCAGCTACGTACTTCAGTTGTTTATTCTAGTGGCTAATCTTATGGAATAAAGAAAGTTATTGGGAATGATCAGGAAGCAGAGATCGGAATTCAAAACTCACTACATTGATTCCACCACTTAATCATCATCACGTTGCTCTAACACAGTTTTCTGCCCAATGATGTAAACATGATTTAGTGGCCATTGATCCAATTCCATGTGTTTGCAGGTCACCCCATTCTCCATCATGACTTTGAGGTTTCCATTAATTCCAATCGAACTATAGTAAAAACGATCTCCATGCCAGACATCCTCGTGCGCACCAACATCGTCACCGAAGGTGTAAATCAATATTCCATTGTCTACTAGTAGATTGCACAGTTTTGCCACCGTTGGTTTTTGCAGCTCTAAAGGAAGGTGAAAAATACTATCCCAGGCGACGATAAACTCAAATTTCTTTTTGGTTTTATAAAGACAAATATCCTGGACCAGGAAAAATTCATCCGGGTGGTTTTTGCTCGCTAATGCAATCATTTCTTCTGAAACATCGAGCCCGGTTACACTATACCCCCGGTTTTCCATCAGTCGAATAAATCGCCCTCCAGCACCACAACCCACATCCAAAGCGGCCCCAGACCCCTGGGAATAATCCAGAGCTTTTTCGAATTGACTTACTCCATATTTTGAATCAAAGTGCCGCTCATTCCACCAGTTTGCAATTCGGTCGTATTTTCTTCCAAGTGTCGATGGCTCCATGTCTTACTTTCGTCTTACTCTTTTCTATATCTAATTGGGATACCGGTAGTTATGATTAGTCAGTAATGAAAGTGTATCAGCACATAAATCACCCCAACAGGAGTCAAAAAGAATCCCTGGAGCGAGAATCGTAATCATTCATGCACTCCGAAAGACTTAATCACCGAAAAAAATAATTTTATAACTCCGGCTCCATCGCACTGTCTCTTAGAGACTGTTTTTCCTTTTCTGAAAAATCATTCCAATGGCAATTTTTTATTGCTCCTTCCAGGGAATAAAGATAATAGCAAAAGGGGAGATGCTTATCAGGATAGGCCTGGGATAGGCGACGATAGGCTTCTACCGATCCTGTTTGCTTCAATTCAGATTTAGAACTCACTCCGATTTCATGGAGCCGCGTTGCCACTGTCTTTCCAATATTCTTGAGTTTTACGAGAGATTCATCCGACATTGTGGTTTTCCTCCAAAGTCCAACTACCTGAATTTTATCCTGGAAACCACCAGGATAATAAGACATCAATGTTTATAATCCCATGGGATATTTAACACACCTAAAGCCACGAGGAATCCTGGCAATGATTGATTAAATAGCATGATCGTCAATTCCAGCTCTGATAGCTGGGGCAAGCCTACTCTCAATCCACCCTCCGCACCTTATTCCCAGAATGATGAAACGGTAGCGAAAACGCTGGATGTGAAAACCACTGCGGAGATGTGCCACAAAATCCTCTGGCGCTCTACCAGAGTCTGGAGCACCTGGAAAAACAGTCATTACTCTGAACCGCCATTCGGTCCTGCCTATATTGCCTGCCTATATTGCTTGTCTTGTCAGGTCTTCGTCCATTAATATCAATGGGATATCTTAATTATCCAGCCCATGTTATCTAGCCTATGGAAACACCGGATTTTACGTTAATAGCAGCTTCACAGTCGAACTTTAAAGACATGCCGATCCCTCAGCCTGACTTTTGGGTCTTTGCCTATGGTTCATTGATATGGGATCCGGGCTTTGAATTTATTACGTCAAAACGAGCCACACTCACAGGCTATCACCGACGGCTATGTCTTTGGTCAACACGCTATCGCGGCAGTAAAACCAAACCAGGCCTGGTGCTTGGTCTGGATATCAGTGGTTCCTGTGAAGGTGTTGCATACCTGGTTTCTCCACAACACCGAAGCCAGGCTGCGAAATATCTTTTCGATAGAGAAATGCTCAATAATGCTTACGCACCCATGATCTTACCGCTGCAATTAGAAGATGGTTCCGTTGTTTCTTCTCTCGGTTTTGTCTCGAAAATAGATCACCCCCAATACGCCCCTCCCCTGGCATTCCACGACATGTTGAAAATTATTAAAACTGCGGCGGGGCCAAGAGGAAGCAACCGGGAATATGTCACCAATACAGCGGATCACCTGAATAAACTTGGCATCCGGGATAAACAACTTGAGAAACTCTCAAAGGCACTGTACGAGTCCTGATAAGAAGCGGCTTTCCATACGCCGACCTGCCAGGTTTAACTCGTTGGTCCTCTCCAGACAGGAAAGCCAACTCTGGGCAACGTGGTAATATCGATAACGAATCCGCACTTTCAACGACGAAACCACCGGCCACATGGAACCAATACGAAAAGCGCCTAATGAAACCGGTTCTGCATTTTTTATGCTGGGGATTTCTTATGCCGGGGATTTTTCATATCAGGGATACCTCATACGGAAATTGCCATACGGAAATCCATTTTCCATGGGAGCACTGCTGTAGTATATTTCTGTGCCGGCGGATCCTACGGTTCATTTGACGATCATTCAGTCGGATGTAGAAATCAATTGGATTGAAGTCGAGCGATATGAGCACCCATTAAATAAAGTTCTAGAGAGCAAATCGTCAAATACCCCATGAGCGAAGACACCCTATTTAGCAAAATCGTCAAAAAAGAAATTCCCGCAGACATTCTGTTCCAGGATGACAGGGTGACAGCCTTTAGAGACATCCAGCCCCAGGCCCCCACCCACATTCTGATCATTCCTAACAAAATCATCCCAACTGTGAATGATGTTTTGGAAGAAGATGAGGCCACGTTAGGACATATGTTTGTGGTTGCCAGAAAAATCGCGGAACAGGAAGGTATCGCGGAAGACGGGTATCGACTTATTGTTAATTGCGGCCCCCATGCGTTTCAGGAGGTTTATCATATTCACATGCATCTGGTCGGAGGTCGGTCCCTCGGACGCATGTTAAAGCAGTAGTGTTTTCGTCGGGGGATATTTCCCGACTGGCATCATTGGCAGAAAATTTTCAATGAAGAGAAATGTGGCTCTCTCATTGCTCTCTAATTATTGCCGAATAAGCATGAAAAAGATTCATGAAAAAAAGCTAACGGCAAAAAAGACCGCAGCTAAAAAACCACAACCATTAAATCTTCACACTGATCACCGTCTGAAGTCAAACTATTATCATTGAAACTTCCACCGTGCTTTTCCTGACACAGTGCTTTTCCTGACACAGTGCTTTTCCTGAATAGGATACCAGTCAGCTAGCAGTGATCGATTTAAATTATCGTCAAACCTGGCGGATAGATCGGTATTGTTTTTTAGTTATGTCGCACCAGTCTGGCTGGGTGCGCATGAGCCATTCAGGGCTGCTCTTCTTTTGATCCCATCAAGAGTATTACCAGGATAGCCAAAGGGCCAAACAACGCCCCCATTACTCCCCAGAAGATAGGCCCCCGCCCTTTTCTTTTTGCAACCATATGACAAATCACCACACTGATAACTGCGATTAACAAAACCAGGGTTATAAAAATCATCGTTTTCACCTACTAATGTTGCTAGAAATAATGTCGCTAAAAGCTGCCAATTGCAGATTCATTCGATACTGATATGAAATCTTATCTAAAGAATAACTGAGATACCACTATTCCACAATGCGTTCGATAAGCACCACCACATAAGCCGCTATACCCTTTTGCTGCCCCTCGAAGCCGAGTCCTTCGGTAGTGGTTGCTTTAATATTTACCTGATTGGACCTGAGGTTCAGGTCACTTGCTATATGCTCCTTCATTTTTGGAATATGCGGCGCCATTTTCGGTTTTTCGGCCACGATAGTACAATCCATATTAATCACCGCCCATCCATCCTGTTCCAACATAGTTCCCACCCTCCGAACAAATTTTCGGCTGTTCATGTTGTGGTATTGCATGTCATTCGGTGGGAAATGCTGCCCAATGTCGCCTTTCGCCAAAGCGCCCAGACAGGCATCACAAATCGCATGCAACAATACGTCCGCATCAGAATGCCCGTCCAGCCCTAAATGCCAGTTGATTTCCGTCCCTCCAATGACAAGGGGTCTATCCGAAACCAATCGATGAACATCATAACCATTACCGATTCGTATCATGGGGCTTCTCCAGATTTTTTAGAAAAAACTCTGCTAATAATAAATCCGACTGCATCGTTATCTTGATATTGGTCGAGCTACCTTCTACTAATTCAGGATAAATACCATATAACTCCATGGCTGCAGATTCATCCGTAGTAGTTAATCCCTTCTCCAACGAGGCTTCCAAAGCGGCCTTGAGCTTACCCATGGGAAACATTTGTGGTGTTAAAGCCCGCCAATGGGACTCTCTTTGCACTGTTGCATCCACTCGCCCGTTTTCATTTGCACGCTTTAGCGTATCTGTTACTCTGGTTGCCAACAGAGCTCCCTCTCCATTGCTCCTCGCAGTACTCGCAAGCAATGCAATGTCGTCGATATCCACACATGGTCTGACTGCGTCATGCACCAGTGCCCAGTCTTCTGTATCAGCCACTTCATTATCCAATAAGAAATGAATGGCGTTTAGCACCGTGTGCACCCGCTCAGTGCCTCCATCACTGATCCCGATCACTTTTTCATGGTCAAAATTTATGCTTTCCCAATGTTCATCATCATTTTGCATACCGACCACAATACCATCAATGCAATGGGACTCACTAAGACGATCCATAGTGTGGCTCAGAATCGGCTTGCCTAACAGTTCCATGTATTGTTTAGGGAGCGTGGATGACATCCTTCTTCCGATGCCTGCTGCGGGAATTATTGCCCAGATTTTTTCACTCATTGGTATAGAAAAAAGATTGCTGTCTAAGAAGATCCCCATATAAAAACATGTCATTAGGTAGACATCTTTACTGACCCAAGTCAGTCCGCCTGTCCATCATCATGCAAATAAATCGCCCGAGCAGATAATCCATTGAAAGCAATCAGAATCCGCTTTTATTCTGACAAAAGTTAACCTCAAAACCATGGTAAAAGCTCAGGTAAATGCTATTTTTCCCAGGGTTTGGCAGTTACAATGCGCCCCCCAATTGAACCCCGGTTTCACATCGTCGTGTCAAGTCAAACAATCGGACCTTTGCTAGAACCCCTTCTCCCCGGTGAAAATAGCCCTGTTAAGTGGAGCAATTTATCCGGGGCTGCATTCGCATTGGCATTGACAGAAACCGTGAATTCTCTCAATGGCTTTTTGGTAATTGTACTTGAAGATCACCGGCAACTTCAGATTCTCGAGACAGAACTAAACTTTTTTTTCGAAGGCAATAAGGACATCCCAGTCATAAATTTTCCGAGCTGGGAATGCCTGCCCTATGATGTTTTTTCGCCTCACCAGGACATCACTTCCGATCGTTTGAGAATTCTAGCCCAATTGCCCTACCTTAAAACAGGCATTCTACTCACCACCTGCGCGAATCTAATGCAACGATTGCCACCGGTCGAATACGTATCGGGGCATACTTTTTCGATCAAAACCGGCCAGACCATCCAAATTGATCACCTGAGACAGCAGCTTGCTGACGCTAATTATGCTGCCGTGGATCAGGTTGTATCTCCTGGTGAATTCACCGTCCGGGGAGGGCTCATCGATCTATATCCTATGGGAACCGTTAGTCCTTTTCGTATCGATCTGTTCGATGATGAGATAGAGTCTATTCGTCAGTTTGATCCAGAAACCCAACGCTCTGAAGGAACCATTGGATCCATTGAGCTACTGCCGGCAAAGGAATTTCCAATGACGGAAGATGGAATCAAACAATTTCGATCTGCCTTTCGGCGCCATTTCGAAGGGGACCCTCGAAAGCAACATGTTTACAACGAAATCAGCAATGGCAATACCCCTTCCGGCGCTGAGTTCTTTTTCCCTCTGTTCTTCGAAAAGACCAACACTCTATTTGACTACATCCCTAAAAGCAGTGTTTTAGTGATGCAACATCACTTCGCCGAGGTTGCATCTACACAATGGGCTGAGATCACCGACCGTTATACCAACGCAAATTATGATGCCCATCGGAAAGTTCTACCTCCCAATGAGGTTTACCTCGATCCAGCGCCTTTAATGGAGATCATTGGTAATTATCGAAAAATTGTCTTTTATCCTGAAAAACACAAACAGCGGAAACAGGACCGATGGATAGCACCCTGTGATAACAACCGTCAATTCCCCGTGGATATTAAAAAGGATGTGCCCTACGAAATGTTACTCAATCATCTGATAAACACGGAAAACCGGGTACTAATTACCACAGAAACTCCCGGGCGCCGGGAAGCCATGGAGGCAATGTTGGTTAACCATCAGCGTTTACCTATCCCCTGTGATGGCTTTCGGGAGTTTTTGCACACCCCCGACCTACGGCTTGGCCTTTGCATTTCCGGATTGGAACGAGGATTCACCAGTAATAAATTAAAGCTGGAAATCATTACTGAAAGCCAACTTTATGGTGAACGGGTTTTCCAACGACGGCGACGTAATAATCAATCCCATGACCCGGAATCGATTATTAAATCTCTGGCGGAGCTGAACATCGGCGACCCCGTTGTTCATATCGATCACGGCGTAGGTCGATATCTTGGATTGCAGACGCTCAATATCAGTGACGAGGAAACTGAATTTCTAACTCTGGAATACCAGAACAACGACAAACTCTATATCCCCATATTGTCACTAAACCTGATTAGCCGTTTCGTAGGCGGCTCCCCGGAGTCCGCCCCGATTCACCGCCTGGGCACAGACCAATGGGAGAAGGCCAAAAAACAGGCGAAAGAAAAAGCCTACGACGTCGCCGCAGAATTACTGGAAATAGAGGCATTAAGAAACGCAAGAACCGGTTTCGCCTTTGAAATAGTGGATGATGACTATGACGGTTTCGTTAGCCGATTTCCGTTTGAGGAGACCGCCGACCAGGAACAGGCTATAGGTGAGGTACTTAATGACCTGACTGCACCTGAACCCATGGATCGCCTCGTATGCGGAGATGTGGGTTTTGGCAAAACAGAAGTGGCATTAAGGGCAGCCTTTGTCGCTGCAAGCAATGGAAAACAAGTGGCATTACTTGTTCCTACCACCTTGCTCGCACAACAACATTACCAGACTTTTGTTGATCGTTTCGCAGACATGCCCATTACAGTGGGTTTACTCTCTCGATTTAATACCAAAAAGCAAACCACGGAGGTGCTCTCAGGCATGGCTCAGGGTTCACCGCTAATCGTGGTCGGAACCCATAAACTTCTGCAGGACGATATTCAATTTCAGGATCTGGGTTTATTGATCATTGATGAGGAACATCGGTTTGGTGTTCGCCAAAAGGAAAAAATAAAACGCTTGCGCAGCCAGGTAGACATATTGACATTAACCGCCACACCCATTCCACGGACATTGAACATCACCATGTCTGGGCTGCGCTCCATTTCGATTATCGCCACACCGCCTAACAATCGACTTTCCATAAAGACATTTATCCGGGAATCGAGCCAGGGTCTTATTCGTGAAGCCTGTTTACGCGAAATACGTCGAGGTGGTCAGGTCTATTTTCTGCATAATGACGTGAGAACCATGGAGCGTACCGTAGAAGAATTAACGGCGTTGGTTCCTGAAGCAAAAATTGATTTCGGTCATGGACAAATGGGAGAAATCCAATTGGAACGGGTTATGCAGGATTTCTATCACCAACGGTTTAACATCCTGGTTTGTACTACCATCGTTGAAAGCGGCATTGACATCCCTTCAGCGAATACCATGATCATTAACCGAGCGGACAAATTGGGACTTGCCCAGCTCCATCAGATACGCGGGCGAGTTGGCCGTTCTCATCATCAGGCTTACGCCTATTTGCTGATCCCGGATAGAAGGCTCCTCACTGGGGACGCAAAAAAAAGACTCGAAGCCATTGAATCCATGGAAGATCTGGGCGCAGGTTTTGCGCTTGCGTCCCATGACCTGGAGATTCGCGGAGCCGGGGAGTTATTAGGGGAGACCCAAAGTGGCCTCATTGATGACATCGGGTTTTCGCTTTATAGCGAATATCTCACCATGGCCGTGAAAAGTATTAAGGAAGGAAAAATTCCAGAGCGTAAGAATTTCGGTCAGACAAAAACCATGACGGTGGTTGACTTGCATCTGCCCGCTCTCTTTCCTCAAGACTATCTTTCCAATGCTCATACTCGCCTGATACTCTATAAGAGGATTGCCAACGCCAGGGATCACCACGAGCTTGAAGAATTGCAGATTGAAGTCATCGACCGTTTTGGTTTATTGCCTCAGGCCACAAAAAACCTGTTCCAGCTCACTGCCCTTCGACTGCCCAGCGAAAAATTGGGTATTCGAAAAATTGAGATTGGCGAAAATGGTGGTGAAATTGAATTCGTGGAAAAGCCTGCAATTGATCCCGGAAGTATCTTCAAACTGATTCAGCAGAACCCCCGGGGCTATCAATTGAGTGGACCATCAGCAATCCGTATAAGCGCGGATCTGACAGAGCCGGAAGCCCGAATTAAGAAGATCAACGCCATCATTGAAGAGCTTGCAGAAGGCTTTATAGACGACTGAACCACCAAGCCGTTGAATAGTTTATGTTAGACTGCATGTACCTATATGCAATTAATCGATATGCGCAAACTAACCGGAATTCTGATCTTTCTTTTGCTGTGTTCATCTCCCGCTCAGGCGCGAACCTACATCGTGGAGTTGATTGTTTTTCAAAGAACGAATGCTGATTCCCAATCTGACCAAACGGTGGATTTCTCATCGGACAGAATCGCCAGGAAGCGTTTGCACATGGAGCAACTCCTTTCGAAAAGCAGGGCCATCAACACCAGTAGCCAACTCTACAAACTGGCTTCGGTGCAAAAAAAATTGACCAATTCCGGGATGAGAATTCTGAAAACCGCTCGATGGAACCAGGAGTCCAGAGTCTATCAACACTCCCCTTTGGTCTCTATTGGAAATTTAAACTCTCCATTATCCGCCGGGTTTATTCGTGTGTATAAAACCTCCTTGATCTTCGTTGACGTAGACTTACAACTAACCCCCACCTTCTATGTGCCAGCGCTGACTAATTCAGCAGCTAATTTATCCGAAAACGAACTGCTTTCTTCCGCGGAGGCAAATCTAACCACGACCGTTGGAGAAGAAAATATGCATCCGCTACAAACTGCCCACCCCAAACCAGTCTCAATAGAACAACAACAACCCTATTTTTTCATTTCAGAAAAAAGGCGACTAAAATTCAAGGAAGTGCATTATTTCGATCATCCTGAGTTTGGCGTGATTATGGGAGTCTGGCCTGGTTAGATCACCTGTATCCAGTCCCTATCAAGGTGTCCGATCTGATAAGACGAGGCATACCAAAGCAGGTTTGTGCTCAAGAACTAACTCAATTCTCGCATATTACGTATCAATTCCAGTGCTGAGCCTGATGCCAATTCCAGATTCTTAAGAATCAGATCCATGGTAATTTCCACCGGGCTTCTTCCAGCTGCAGCATTTACCACCAGCGCCAAGCAGACATAATTCAAACTGGCTTCTCTGGCCAGGGCAGCCTCAGGCATTCCGGTCATACCCACTATGTCCGCACCATCTTTTTCCATTCGATTTATCTCAGCAGGTGTCTCCAACCTGGGGCCCTGCGTCACTCCATAAACTCCTCCATCGATCAACGAGACTCCTCCTTGCCTCGCAGATTCGATGAGAATAGTACGAAGGGATTCACTGTAGGGTTCACTAAAATCGATATGCTCCACCTTTCCTCCTGTACCATCATAGTAGGTACTCTCTCTTCCCCATGTATAATCGATCAGCTGATCGGGCAGCACCAGTTGTCCAGACTGACATTGATCACTGATTCCACCTACCGCAGCTAATGCAATCACGTCCGTGACATCCATTTCTTTTAGCGCCCAGATATTCGCTCGATAATTAATTTTATGGGGCGCAATGGTGTGGTTTTCCCCATGCCGAGGAAGGAAAACGATCTCTCGACCAAATAGCTTGCCGATTTTTATCTCGCCGGAAGGTGCCCCGTAAGGAGTGACGGAGCCATGGGTGGATTGAAGGTCAAAACCCGGAAGTTTCCCAAATCCACTTCCTCCTATAATTCCAAGTTTTCGCATCATTTTTTATATTTAAAATTATCTGTACTTCGATGGTTCAATTCAAAGACCCGGACCAAAGAGTGAGGGTCAATAACAAGAAACAAAAGTTCGGCACAACCTGTCATATGGATAACCCTGGAGCCATCTAGGGTTTAAAACTCCGAGGCTCATAGGAAAAGTGTTTTTTCGCTTTACTAATGGAATAGGTCAGGTTTGCAGACATTCTGGTGGCCATTCCTGCCGAGAGAAACCCGAATCCGGGGAATAGACGCAATGCACGAATACCCAGCCCAACCATGGTTGGGCTCATTTCCCAAATTCGGGGCTTAATCCCCTCAGAGTTAAATACCCTTAAGACCATTTTCCTGTAAGTGAGCGTCCTCCACCCAGATCATAAACCTCAAACTCCGTTCCTGGTAGATCTTTCACTGAACTTGCATCCTGGTCTACTTTGGAAAAACCATAGGTTTGCCCAATCTTCAAACAGGCCCAGGCGAGATCATCGGCATGAACCGGCTGCCGCAGGCCTTCACCTTTGCCCACCAATGGAAAGAAACGAAACAGCCGAATAAATCGACGAATGAAGTTAATGTTCTGATTTCTCGGGCCACCATAAACCAGAGTAGGTCGTATCAAGCTAGTTGGTATTTTATGCATTCCTGAAAAATCAGACAGAACAAGTTCACCTTCCTTAAGCCGATCAACTATTTTCCTGTCAGAATCTGATTCACTGCATTTTTTGCCTTCGATACTAGTGGAACTAAAAGCAATAATCTGTTGGGGCCGAAAACGTTCCAAAGATGGGATCAAACTACCCGTGACCCATACCGGCGCAATGCTAATCCATTGGGAAATTTCACCAAAATCATTAGTCGGAACTTTTTGGAAAAAGCTCAGCGGCAGCCAATGAATACAAACTCCATGTCTGTTGATCTGCCGGTAATGCCCTGGTGTTTTTCTGGTTACTGCAAGATACTGACAGTCATCAGTGGCCAGCCGATCCAGTAAATAGTCACCAACATCCGAATTCGCACCTGATATCAAAACCAGAGGTTTATCGTTAGCAACTAACGGGGGTAGAGACGCTCCACTATGACTTTGATTGGAGATTGGGGCTTGCTTCCGAGGTAAAAATAAAGCTAATAGCCGTTTAAGAAATGCAATAGCAGCAGTCAATACAAAGTGAGCAGTCACCATCATCATGGTAGCCCAATACGTCAGTTTGTTCTGTTCCCTGGCGTGATGCTTACGATAATAGGTGATCATACCGCGATGCTTGTGGCGCTCAACAAAGAAAGAAGAAACATTGCTGGCCCCTTGATAATGAAACACAGAAGCATCAGGGCTAAATATCACTCGATAACCAGCATCACGCATTTTCCTGCAGATATCCAGATCTTCGCAATGCAGGAAGAAATCTTCATCCATTTGACCCACAGACTCAAAATGTGAGCGATTCACCATCATCGCGGCCCCCGACACTGCATCCACTGTCAACGGGGAATCTGGTATGGGCTGGTAGATCAGATCAATTCCTTCATAGCGCTTTGCCATCTTAAGTGAAGTCATCATGCTTCGCCGAAAAGTAGGCTCATTTCGTCGGCATCCGCGCTGCTCACTACCGTCCTCGTTGAAAACCAGCGCACCAACGATACCAATATCTGGATCTGACTGGAGCGTTTCAGCCAGTACTCGAGCTGTCCTTGAAAATACGACGCAATCCGGATTCAGTAAAAAAATACTCTCACCCGTTGATACCGCGAAACCAATATTTACCGCTTTCGAAAAACCAAGGTTTTCCTTATTACGGATAACCGTCACGCTAGTTAGGGTCTCATTGGGCGAGTGATACTTTTCTATCAATGCATCAATAAATTCCAGGCTGTTGTCAGCAGAAGCGTTGTCAACGACAATCAACTGAACGGGGACATCCGACCCCAGAACCGAATCCACACAACGTTTCAGATATAACCCACTGTTGTAGCTGACAACGATAACACTGATCTTCGCTACACTCATTTTACCGACGTCTAAACAGGTAAGGTTTCAGCCATCCTTTCGATAATGACTGCCATATAACGATATTGGAAACAGATCGTCCCTGTTGAATTATTTTTCGTTTTTTGATCGCCATGGGAATACCCTTAATCGCCTCCCATTTCGACTTCAGAATGATCCTTGCCCTCCCTTTCAACCCATACATCAAAACAGATATCATGTTTAGTAACAAATGCTGGGGTAGATACAGCCAGAACAACCAGCCGGGCATATCTTTGACATAGGTCCAAACAAGATTCCGATGTCCATGAAACACTGAGAAATCGCTATTCCTACCAGTGATGGCGGATCCAACATGCTCAACGACGGAATCGGCAACATAATAGAAATCTGCTCCAATCAAGCGTAACCTGAACATCAGGTCCACGTCTTCGTGATAACAAAAATAGCTTTCATCCATACCGCCAACCTGATTCACCTTACTCAAACGATATAAAGCCGCCGCCCCACATGGAGAGAATGCACGGTCATTGTTCTTCTGGACATCCTGCTCCTTAACCCCGTGGTGGCGTCGCCAGCTCAGACCACAAACGTGGTGAATATCTCCCTGACCATCCAGAATGTTGTTATCCTCTGAATCAACTAACTTACTACCAAACACGTCAGTTTCCGGGTTATCCGCCACAGCTTGCATTAACGTCGAAAGCCAATCCTCTCTGGGGATTGCATCGGGGTTGATCAAAGCCACCCAGTCTGCGGATGAATCTTTGGTGAGCAGACTGAAGCCATGATTATTGGCAGCAGCGAATCCCGTATTGGTATCCATAAACTGCAGTCTCACTTCGGGAAATTTCAGCGCAATCTCCTGCGCCGAACAGTCAGTACTTTTGTTGTCAACGACTACAATTCCCTCTGGCTTTTTCGTTTGCCGATGAAGTGCCTCCAGACACCGTAAAATGTATTCGCCACCGTTGTAATTAACGATGAGTATGGCGACTTTCCGTCCGGTTTTAAAATCCGGTTTCGTTCTACTACTAACGGATTTATTTTGGCTTGAAGCATTCATCGCAGCGAGTAAAACGTCTGGAGAACGGGCCTGAATAATTATGAGTTAACTATGAGGATCGATATAGATGTCGAATATTGTAAATCGGTTTGTCCTGGGCTTCATGATAGGTCCTTGTCATCAGTTCGGCCAGCAACCCAAAAGTAATGAACTGCAACCCAATAAATATCAACAGGATACTAAACAATAGTAATGGTCTGCCTGACATGGCAACATCGAAAAAAATCTTCTGTATAGTCATCCAGAAAGCAATTCCAGTACCCATCACGCTACTAAACATGCCAATGGAACCGAAAAACTGCAATGGTCGACTGGAATAACTCAGCAGAAACTTAACAGTGATTAAATCCAGAATCACCCGAAAAGTTCGTGAGATTCCATACTTGGAGACGCCGGCTACTCTAGCCCGATGATTAACTTTTATTTCCGCTATCCTGACACCTACCCAGCTTGCGATGGCAGGAATAAATCGGTGCATTTCTCCATAAAGAGATATTTGCTTCACCACATCAAACCGGAATGCTTTTAGTGAGCATCCATAATCATGCAATTTGACATCAGTGGTATAGGAAATGAGGCGATTGGCAAGTTGGGATGGTAACCGTCTTAACAAAAACCCATCCTGCCGATCAAATCGCCAGCCTGAAACGAGATCATAGCCTTCTTCCATTTTTTCAATAAACCGTGGAATATCCGCGGGGTCGTTTTGTCGGTCAGCATCCATGGAAATAACAATCTCTCCCCTAGCCAAATCAAAACCCGCTACCATGGCTGCGGTTTGACCAAAATTTCGTCTAAACTCTGCAACCACAACCCTAGAGTCGTTTTGCTGTAATGCTTTGAGTTTTGGCAGAGTGTCGTCATCGCTACCATCATCCACATAGATAACTTCAGCGGTGAGTTTTAGCTGATCAAGAACAACGATAATCTCTTCGTGTAATGCCTCAATATTCTCCTCTTCATTGAAAACAGGCAATACAATTGACAAGTCGAGTTCTGGTTTTTCCTGCCGATTATTATTCATTTCTAAATCTACTATTTGTTAGGCCTTGATATCAGGTCTGAATTGTATCGCGAGAACTGAGGTCTGGGGATGCTTTTAGGGGATGTATCAAAATATATATCCAGATCACCAATTAGAGCAGAAGCTCTTAGACTTTCGTTGCACTCTTAGGGCTTCCTATCAGTGACCAGAATAACTCAATGACAGATGACAAATGACAAATGACAAATGACAAATGACAAGCGTGGTGGACGGCGACTAACTACTCAAGGGAAGACTTCCGATGGAACTTCCTTACTCAGCGATCAACATACCAAGATAACGACCATATTCGTTTTTACTTAGCTCAGCGGATAACCGCAGCAATTGCTCATCATTGATATACCCCATACGCCAACATATCTCCTCGGGGCAGCATACTTTCATTCCTTGTCTTTTTTCGATGGTTTCAATGAACTTTCCGGCATCAAGCAATGAATCGTGGGTACCCGTATCCAACCATGCTATGCCTCGACTCATCACCTCAACCCCCAACAATCCCTCATCAAGATAAGTACGATTCAGATCGGTAATTTCCAGCTCTCCTCGTCTGGATGGAGTTAACTCCCGGGCACGACTAGCCACCGTGTTATCGTAAAAGTACAACCCAGTAACCGCATAGCGTGATTTTGGTTTTTCAGGTTTCTCTTCGAGATCAACGGCTTTTCCTTCATCATCGAATGCAACCACACCATATCGTTCCGGATCCAACACAGGATATGCAAACACCCTGGCACCCCGTTTTAGCTTCGCTGCATTTTGCAGGCTTTCGCTAAGATGATGTCCATGGAAAATATTATCGCCCAGAACCAATGCACTATTGTTATTGCCAATAAACTCCGAGCCAATAATAAACGCCTGGGCCAAGCCATCTGGTGATGGCTGCACAGCATAGGAAAGGCTAATCCCCCACTTCTCGCCACCGCCCAGGAGTTGTTGAAATCTCGGCGTGTCTTCTGGTGTTGAAATAATCAGGATGTCCCGAATCCCTGCGAGCAACAGCACAGACAGCGGGTAATAAATCATGGGCTTGTCATAAACAGGGAGTAGCTGCTTTGATACTGCCATGGTAACAGGCCAAAGCCGAGTGCCGGACCCTCCTGCAAGAATGATTCCGCGCACTATTTTCCTCCTGCTGAAGGGACAGGACTGCTTGTTCCCAAGCGAAGACCTGACTTATCGTTTTTGGCCATTATCGTGTTAATCCATGGCTGGTTATTCAAATACCATTTCACCGTTTTCTCCATCCCGGATTCAAACGATTCCTTCGGTTGCCAGCCGAGTTCCGAACTAATCCTTGTGGCATCGATGGCATATCGATGATCATGACCTGGTCGATCGGTCACGAATTGAATTAATTCTCTATATGGTCTCCCATCGGTTGCGGGTTGAATCCTGTCGAGGATATCGCAAACCGTGGTAACCACATCGATATTCGTACGCTCCTCATTACCTCCCACATTGTAGCTCCGACCAACTTTCCCCTGATTAAGAATCCTAACCAATGCCCTTGCATGATCATCCACGTATAACCAGTCCCTGACATTTTTCCCGGTACCGTAAACCGGTATGGGCTCACCCGCCATGGCTTTAGAGATAATCACCGGCAATAACTTTTCTGGGTATTGATAGGGACCATAGTTATTCGAACAATTCGATAACACCACGGGAAGCCCAAAAGTTTCGTTCCATGCCCTTACCAGATGATCAGAAGATGCCTTACTTGCGGAATAGGGTGAATTGGGTTGATAGGGCGACTCCTCGGTGAACGCCCCATCATCACCGAGGCTACCAAACACCTCATCCGTGGAAACGTGATGAAATCGAAATTTCTCTTCTGCATCCTGATCGCCCGCAGAAATACGGCTCCGGACATATTGCCGTGCAACTTCCAATAGCTCATAGGTGCCCACAATATTGGTTTGCACAAAGTCTGCGGGACCGTCAATGGAGCGATCTACATGGGATTCAGCCGCAAGATGCATAATGGCCCGGGGTTGGTACCTGGTGAAAACCGCAGCCATGCTATCCCGGTCGCAGATATCCAATTGTTCGAATGCATAACGGGGATGGGTTGCTTCATGTTTCAGGGTTTCCTGATTTCCTGCATAAGTGAGCTTGTCAATATTCACCACCATGCATTCATGGTCATTTAGTAAATGTCGGACCACGGCGGAACCTATAAAACCCGCTCCGCCCGTCACCAATATTGTGTTATTCATTTCTATCTAAACTCTAATCTGATATTCGAATATTCAATCAATCAGTTCTGGCAACCGGCTAAATAGTCGACATAGTTAAAAACCCCGGTCTCTACTGAATCAAACCCGGATTGATAATCTTTTTCCTTTAAGCGAGACATATCCGCACAGGTATAACTCTGATACTTTCCAAAGAGCGCTTCAGGCATGGGAATATAGCTAATTTCTCCATTGGAAATGGCATCATCAAACGTCAATTTCGACTCACCGTTAAGCTCCCGGCAACGATTTACCACGGCAATTGCAACATCGTTAAAGCTTTGGGCACGACCAGTCCCCACGTTAAAAATCCCACTTACGTCCGGATTATCAAGCAAAAATAAATTGACCTTAACCACGTCGTTTACCGAGACAAAATCTCTTAGCTGACCGCCATCAGCATACCCCCCTGATCCAGTAAACAGTTTGACCCTTTTACTAGCCTGATATTGGTGATAGAAGTGCCATGCCACCGACGCCATTCTCCCTTTATGCTGCTCTCCTGGGCCATAAACATTAAAGTATCGAAGGCCAACACATTGGAATTTGGTTTCTCCATTTATACGGATATGATGTCGAAAAAAATTATCAAAAAGTAACTTCGAATAGGCATATGCATTTAATGTTGACTCATATCGCTGCTCCTCAATGAACGTCGTTCCCCCACCATAGACCGAGGCGGAAGAAGCGTAAATATATTGAGCCTGGTGTTTTTCACAAAATCGAAAAAGCTGTTTGGAATAAGTAAAATTATTTTCCAGCACGTACCTACCATCCGTCGCCATGGTATCCGAGCAGGCACCCTCATGAAAAACGGCGGAGACCTCACCCATGTCCCCGTTACTGGCAATCAAATCAGCGAATTCATGTTTGTCCATGTAATCACCAATATGCAGATTGGCGAGGTTTTTTACCTTATCAGCATTGGTGAGGTTATCCACCACAAGAATATCGTCTATCCCCCTCTGGTTTAGAGCCCGTACGAGATTCGAACCAATAAAACCCGCTCCACCAGTCACAATAATCATGTTAGTTCCCACCTTTTAAGGCTAATCTGAGTTCTTCCAGACTGGCTGTCGCCGTCCCAATTTTCGACACCACAATGCCAGCAGCACTGTTTGCCAGATCCAATGCATCATGATCATCAAGCTTTGCTGCCAATGCCAGCGCCATTGAGGCAATCACTGTATCACCCGCTCCACTGACGTCATAGACTTCCTGGGTTTTCGCCACCTGATAGATAGGTCGGGTGTTTTTCGCAAACATCGCCATTCCTTTTTCACTTAAGGTAACCAGCAATTTCCTGATATCTAATTGATGAATAACATTCCCAGCGATGGTCTCCAGTTCATCATCGTCTACAGGAGAGCCCACCACTTCAGAAAACTCTTTAAGGTTGGGGGTGATCATTGTCGCCCCGGCATATCGGGAAAAGTCCTTTCCTTTTGGATCAACCAGGGTCTGTTTACCTAACTCATTGGCAAGTCTGATCATTTCTTCGACATACACCAATGCCCCTTTCCCATAATCTGACAACACAACCACATCATGATCGCCCAATAGATCACTGAATCGACTCATCATTCCATTTAACGCTGCTTCCTTCGGCCTTTCTTCGAAGTCGGTTCTAAGTAACTGCTGATTTCGGGATACCATTCGCAGTTTAACCGTGGTTTGCATCGAGGGATCCACATAGACTTCGCTTCTAATAGAGGCGGTCCTGGTAAGAGTGCAAATCTGTTTCCCCGCTTCATCATCGCCCACGACACCTAACAAAGTGCTACTCGCGCCCAGTGACGCAACATTGGCTGCAACATTGGCTGCCCCGCCCATTCTTTCCTGGACGTCATTCACTGCCAAAACGGGTACCGGTGACTCGGGCGAGATCCGATCAACCGAGCCGAACCAGTATCGATCTAACATAATGTCGCCGACAACCAGAATTCTGGCATCGGTAAGTCTTTTAAGATTATCGTCTACCAATTCCATAATAGACCAGACCGGCTTCGCGAATTACTTCAGGGGAAAAAATGTTCCTACCATCGATCACCACATTGCCCCTCATGGCTTCCTTGAAACGCGGGAGATCTGGTGTACGAAATACTTTCCATTCCGTCACCACGATAACGGCATCCACATCCACCAGAGCATCATATGGGTTATCTGCAAAGAGGGTTAATCCCTCTCTCCCAGCATAAATCCTCTCAGCTTCAGTAGTAGCCACAGGATCAAATGCCTTAACAGTTGCTCCCATTTCAAGCAGGGAATCGATCACTACCCGACTAGGAGCATCTCTCATATCATCGGTATTAGGCTTGAACGCCAACCCCCATAAAGCAAAGGAACGGTCTTTCAAATCAGACCCAAAATGCTCAATGACCTTTTCTACAGGTTTCTGTTTTTGTCGTTTGTTTACCGACTCCACCGCTTCGAGAATTTCAGCGTCATACCCCACTTCTTTTGCGGTTCGATAAAGTGCCTGCACGTCCTTGGGAAAGCATGATCCACCATAACCACAGCCAGGATAGATAAACGAATAACCAATCCTCGGGTCGGCACCAATCCCAATACGAACGGATTCAATGTCTGCTCCCAGTTTCTCTGCAAGATTTGACATTTCGTTCATAAATGAGATTTTCGTTGCCAACATCGCATTAGCAGTATATTTGGTGAGCTCTGCGGATGGGATATCCATCACAATAATTCGTTCGTGGTTACGATTGAAAGGCGCATAGAGATGTTTCATTACGTTTAGAGCTCGATCATCATCCGCCCCGATTACAATACGATCAGGTTTCATGAAGTCCTCAACCGCAGCACCCTCCTTAAGAAACTCAGGATTGGAGACAACGCTGAACTCGACATCCTCTTCCCTTCGTTTTAAGGCGGATGAGATGGCACTCTCAACTTTTTTGGCAGTGCCAACTGGCACAGTAGATTTTGTAACAATGGTACAATAGCGATCAATTCTCTCTCCAATCGAATTCGCCACCTCAAGAACATAACGCAAATCTGCCGACCCATCCTCATCGGGAGGAGTTCCAACCGCAATAAACATAACCTCACCGTGATCAACTCCTTCGTCCATGTTCGTGGAGAATGACAACCGCCCAGCAGCAGCATTATCGTGCACTATTGAATCTAATCCAGGTTCATAAATAGGAAGCTTTCCTGCATGCAGACCCGCGACTTTTTCCTCATTGGTATCGATGCACAGAACATTGTTTCCCATCTCGGATAAACACGCTCCAGTGACCAAACCAACATATCCTGTTCCGACAATTGTTATATTCATTTTTGTTGTGTTCTACAAATACGCTAAATGACGAATACCAGATTCTAAATTGTGAAGTCCAGTTGCTGCTGTTCCTGATCAATATAGTGCGAGATCCGTTTCTGAACCGTCCCCCAGCCTTTGCAACCCGGACATTGCCACTGTATGGAACGACCGTTAAAACCACATTGTCGACAATGATATTCGCGCTCTTTCTGCACTACCTGGGAGATCAGCGAAGCTACGATGGATAAATCATTGCTCGATTCGCTACCCGGATTTTCCTGCTTTCTGGCTCCAAGTAACTGACAAAGGCTCTCCAGGTTAGGGTATTTTCTCACCAACCTTAGAAATAGGGCCTGCCCTTCGATTTCCCCGCTGTTTTTCTTTACTAAATCCACCAGGGTCGCAATAATTCTCGGGTCCGGGTTCTTCTCTAGTGCCCCTTCCAGGAATGATCGAAATGACTTTTGATCGTTTAATGCATCATAGCTATTGGCGATATGGCTGACGACTTCACCAAGGGTTTCGGGAGCCCAATGTTCAAGACCTCTCCAAATTGAGATTGCATTGGTGTGGTTTCCCAACATGGAAGATACACGACCGGATTGAATAACCGCTCTCACACAATGGGAGTTACTCTTGAATGCCAGACGAAGATACTTCCCAGCCTGGTCCATATTCCCTTCCGTAATCGCTTTTTCTGCCAGCTCACAGTTATATTGTGCGATTGTTACCGAATGATCCTGATTCGAAATGCGCTGCAGTTCCTCGGCGATAGATATCGCGTTTAACCATTCTTTTTCCTGATCATAGATCTGCAAAAGAAATCTGCCAGCGGATTCTCGATATTCCTCTATCTGAATTAATTCCTGAAATAGGTTTTCTGCCCGATCGAATAAGCCTGCCTTAAAATAATCCTGAGCTAATTCGAAAAGGGCCATGGTCCGTAAAGACTGGTCAAGATCCGTTCTTGCCACAAGGCTTTGATGTATTCGTGTTGCTCTTTCAATCTCTCCTCTTCGCCTAAAAAGATTTCCGAGCGCGGTGTGTACTTCTACCGTTTCCTTGTCAACCTCAACCACCTGAAGGAAAACTCTTAAAGCTTTATCGGGTTGCTCATTTAATAGAAAACTTAAGCCTTTAAAGTATGCTTCCGGGAGTTTTGTTGAACCACCTTTTGTTGAACCACTATTCACCTCATCGGGTTTACGCTGAGCGGCAAACCAGCCACTGATTGCGGCGGTTGGTAATAATAGTAGTAACCAGGCAGGATCCATAAGTCAGGCAGATGGGGACAGTAGAAAAAAATCAGTAATGAGGTTGATAAACCTCATGCCGGTCAGCCCGAATTTTCCTGGGATCTAATTTCCTTTTTCGCCACTGATAATTTGCGCCTTACCTTAAGGGAAGAGAGAAAGCAGATAACATATCCGACAATCAGACCCAGTGTAAAAACAGCCACGAGCAACGTCGGTAGAAAGACATCATAATTGGATGCAGGAAAACTCAGAGTTACTGTCTGATTATTCCAATATGCAAAAACCAGCCCCAGAAAAACCACGGGAACAACCAGAAAAAAATACATGAATTTCTTCATCATATTTGACTACTGACCCTCGTCAACCCGCTTTCGCAGGTTTTCACCCGGCTTGAAATGAGGTACGTATTTTTCAGGCACCTGTACCTTGGAACCCGTTTTTGGATTTCTCCCAATTCTTGGGGGCCGGTAATGTAAGGTCATACTCCCAAAGCTCCGGATTTCAATACGCTCTCCATTGGCCAACGCATTGGACATTCGTTCCAGAATCGTATTAACCGCCAGCTCCACATCCTGTTCGGATAATTGGGGCTGATCCTGAGTTATGTACGCAACCAACTCTGATTTCGTCAGAGTTGGTTGTTCAGAGTTTTGACTATTATCTGAATACATAAAAATCAGCTATCTTAGGAAGTCTGCTTACTCAACTGCTCTTTTAGCTTGTCACCCAGTGTCGCACTACCCATGCTGGCCTGACCAGAGTACTCCTGAACGACTTCTCCTTCAAGTTCCATTTCACGGACTTTCATGGAAAGTGAAATTCGACGATCCTTTCGCTCGATGCTTGTGATCTTCGATTCAATTTCATCACCTTCACTCAGTTCCGTTCTCGCATCTTCGACTCGATCACGAGAAATTTCGGAAACCCGTAGATAACCTTCGACATTTGGTGCCAACTCAACAGTAGCGCCTTTAGCTGTAACTTCTTTAACGATACCTTTGACAGTACTGCCTTTGCTATTTTCAGTAACGTATCCGGCAAATGGACCCTCACTCGCCTGTTTCAAACCAAGAGAAATACGTTCTCTCTCCGCATCAACAGCCAGCACAACCACGGTCAATTCGTCACCTTTCTTGTATTCGGTAACTACTTCTTCGCCAGGACGATCCCAGGACAGATCAGATAAGTGAACCAAACCATCAACAGCACCATCGACACCAATGAAAACACCGAAATCGGTAATGGAACGAATTTTACCCGTCATGATGTCACCTTTTTTATGGGTAGCTGCAAACTCCTCCCAGGGATTAGGTGTACACTGTTTCATGCCAAGAGAAATTCGGCGTCTCTCCGGATCAATATCCAGTACCATGACTTCGACTTCATCACCAAGATGACAAACCTTGCCCGGATGGATGTTTTTGTTAGTCCAGTCCATTTCAGACAAGTGAACAAGACCTTCAACGCCCTCTTCCAATTCAACAAAGGCACCGTAGTCGGTGATATTTGTAACCTTACCGAATATGCGGGTGCTCACTGGGTAACGGCGGGCCAGATCAAGCCAGGGGTCTTCACCAAGCTGTTTGAGCCCCAGTGAGACACGACATTGTTCTTTATCAAATTTCAGAACACGTGCCTCGATTTCATCACCGACATTAAGTACTTCCGATGGGTGCTTAACCCGTTTCCAGGCAAGATCGGTGATGTGTAACAATCCATCAAGACCACCCAAGTTGACGAAAGCACCGTAATCAGTCAGGTTTTTCACCACACCTTTTACAATTTGCCCTTCTTCAAGCGTATCCAGCAGTTTTTCTCTTTCCTCGCTTAACTCATTTTCAACAATCGCCCTTCTGGATACGACTATGTTGTTTCGCTGCTGATCAAGTTTAATAATCTTGAAATCCAGTTCTCTACCTTCAATGTAAGCAGAATCCTTGACTGGACGTACATCAACAAGCGAACCTGGTAAAAATGCACGTAAACCGTTTACATCGACGGTAAAACCACCTTTCACCTTACCAGTGATTATTCCAGTTACAATTTCGCTTTCTTCCTGAGCCTTCGCCAATTCAATCCAGGCACGGGCACGCATTGCGCGCTCTCTGGACATTTTGGTATTACCTGTTCCATCTTCAACGGCTTCCAATGCCACTTCAACCTGATCGCCAACTTTGACGGTCAGTTCGCCTGCTGCATTCTTAAATTCATAAGCAGAAATCTCGGCGTCGGATTTTAGCCCCGCGCTAACAATCACGTAATCGTCATTTGCTTCCACTACGTCGCCAATGATTACCTCACCAGCCCGCATGACGACTTTCGCCAAACTCTCTTCTAATAACTCTGCAAAATTTTCTGTCATATTTAAAAGCCCACACCGGTTGCAGATTTCCCCAAATCAAATGAACTATGCGTCAACGCATAATCAATATTATTTTGGATCACGTTCGGGTAGGCAGCCTCTAAAAAAGTTAAAATTTGAACATTATCCAGGTCTAGGGAATAACGTTCGCCCATATCAAATGTGTATCTATGTAATGCGTAAAGTAATGCGTAAAAATTAATGCATAAAAACAGCGCATAAAAAACAATGCGTAAAAATTTCGCATCTATTTTGGCATTCATAATGGCACACTAACCATTTACTAGCGCCATATACCTCCCATATACCTCAAAGTACCTTAAACAAAAAACTACCTTAAACAAAGCACCTTAAAAAAAGAACTTTAAAAATCTGTACTGAAAACCCGGTTAAAATCACTCAAACCTGACCAGGTTCATCACGCTGGAAACCACCTCGTCAATCCCCATATTCGTGCTGTCAAGACAGATTGCATCGTCCGCCGCTCTTAATGGGGATATCACTCGATTCATATCGCGCTCATCCCGCTCGGCAATCTCATGCAAAAGGCGCCGGATATTAACACCAAAACCCTTATCTCTCAACTGCTTAAAGCGTCTTTGAGCCCTGGCAGAAACACTCGCTGTCAGGAAAATCTTATACTTTGCCCTGGGAAACACCACGGTTCCCATATCCCGCCCATCGGCCACCAAACCCGGAGCTTTGGCACAATCCCGCTGCCATTGCAGAAGCGCTTCCCTGACTGGATGCATAGTCGCTATTTTCGATGCAAGATTTCCCGTCTGCTCCGTTCTAATTTCTTCACTAATCCGTTCCGACCCAAGAAAGACGTCTCCCGATTGAAAGCTCAATTCAAGGTTCCTTGCCACATCTGCCAGAGATGATTCATCCTCTAAATCCATTTTTTTTCTCAGGGCAAGCACACCTAACACCCGATACAACGCCCCGCTATCCAGGTAGTGCCAACCAAGTTTTCTTGCAACAAGTTGGGCCACTGTGCCTTTGCCTGACCCACTTGGGCCATCAATGGTCAAAATCCACTCATTCACTGACATCGATTGATAATCCTATCCGGTTTGCCAGTTCACGAAAATCCGGAAAAGAAGTGGCGACATTAGCGCAATTCTCTACTTCCACGTTACCACTTGCTACTGCTCCTGCAACGCTAAAAGACATCGCAATACGATGATCACCATAGCTATCTACTTTGCCCCCTTTTAACCTACCTCCTTCAATAATCATTCCATCCGCAAGCTCTTCTACTTTAACGCCGAGATTACGTAATCCATTAACAACACTACTAATCCTATCGCTCTCCTTCACTCGAAGCTCCTGTGCACCAGTAATTTTTGTAACTCCTTGTGCGCAGGCTGCGGCGACGGAAATAGCAGGAATTTCATCGATAGCTAATGCCACTTCATCGCCGCAAATCTCACAACCTTTAAGAGACGAGCTTCTCACGACGAGGTCGGCCACTGGCTCTCCTCCCACAATATTCTCATTGGTAGGTTGAATATCGGCTCCCATTTTCGCAAGAACAGACAAAACCCCATTACGGCTTGGGTTAACCCCAACTTTGGCAAGAACAATTTCACTATCAGGAACAATCAGTCCCGCGAGAATGAAAAATGTTGCCGATGAAAGGTCAGCTGGCACGTCAATCTCACAGCTTGTCAGCTCTCCTCCGCCCTCCAAAGAAATGATACTTCCCTGGGTTTGGACATCATATCCGAATCCCCGCAGCATCCTTTCGGTATGATCTCTACTGGGACCAGGCTCACTGACAGACGTTATGCCAGAAGCGTACATGCCAGCGAATAACAGACTGGATTTGACCTGAGCACTAGCAATAGGCATGTCATAATGTCTCCCCATAAGCTTCTCAACCGGAGTCATGTGAAGGGGAGGGCAACCGTCATTCGACTCAATTTTTGCCCCCATCATCGATAGAGGAGTAATAATCCTGCCCATTGGGCGAATAGTTAATGATTCATCCCCAACCAGGGTCGAAGACCATTTCTGACCACTTAATAGCCCGGTGAGCAATCGAAAGGCAGTGCCTGAATTCCCCATATCCATTGCAGCCCCGGGCTGGGATAAGCCATCCATCCCAACGCCTTCTATTTCGTAATTTTTGTCACCCGTCCTCTTGATGGGCACTCCCATTGCTCTAAATGCAGCAATTGTTGCCAAAACATCTTCACCTTCGAGGATTTCACGAACAACGGTTTTGCCGTTAGCGAGGGAGCCCAGAATGATTGATCGATGGGACACTGACTTATCACCTGCCACGGTCAATTCGCCCTCCAGGGACTGTGCGGGAGAGATTATAAATTTCATAAATCGAATATTATCTATGGTTTATTCCTGACTTCAAAAGCTGAACCGGGAATGAGTCTAAAAGTTGAAAACAAACATGCTGTGTCATTAATTCAGGAGGAAACCCCAAAGTGGCTTGACTGACTCCACCACAGAATCAGGTCATGCGATCCTAGCCCGATCCTAGTCAGAGCTTCGCCTATCCGAAACCAGGGATCTCGCCTTTTTAGCAGAAGCAAAAAGGGTTTCTATTGCCTGCTCATCACCGCTTTCAATCAATTCAGCAATCCCACTCAATTCAGACTGAAACTCACCAAGATGCCTCAGAAGTTGCTGGCGATTCATAAGCGAAATATCTCTCCACATTTCGGGATCACTCGAGGCCGTTCGCGTAAAATCATAAAATCCTCCGGCGGCCATTTCGTAACATTTATCTTTTTCCTGAGAATTAGACAAAAAGTTCATCATCGTATAGGACAGCAAATGGGGCAAATGGCTAGTAATCGATAGCACACGGTCATGGGACAACACATCCATTTCGGTTACCAGAGCTCCCACCGTTAACCACATCCTTTCAACCTGTGCATAGGCATGTCTATCCGATGAAGACAATGGCGTCAATACAACCTTATGATTCTCAAATAAATTGCCAGCCGCCGCCGTAACGCCAGATTTCTCCTTACCGGCTATTGGGTGTCCGGGAATAAACTGGCTTATTTTGTCTCCGAGAATACTCTTCGCTCGCTGAGCAATTTCTCCCTTGACGCTCCCAACATCAGTGACAATTTTACGATAATCCAGCGCAGGTTCAATTTTTTCCAGCATTCGGATAACCGTATTAACCGGTGTTGCAAGCACAATAAGGTCTGCATCTTTGGTAGCCGTCAGTGGATCAGACTGCACTTCATCAATCACCCCCAGCGCCAACGCCTTATTCAGGTTCTCCAAAGATCGCCCAACACCAATAACCTGCCCCACGGCACCCGCATTCTTTAGGGCTATAGCCAAAGATCCACCGATAAGACCGACGCCAAAAACAGCCAATTTGGGAATATAGAATTTGTTACTCATATTTTCGCGTTTACCCTACCGCCTATTCATAACAAACTTAATCACAGCCCGGGTCAATTCTCGATGTCACCCAGAAACCGGATAGGATCCAAGGTTCTTGAATAAACCGGCCTGCTCTCTAAGCATTGCAAGAGCAGGCGTCATGGCTTCATCCCTTTGGTGCCCAATTAAATCGATAAAGAACACATATTCCCATAGGCCAGTTTTTGAGGGGCGAGATTCGATTTTTGTCATATCAATCTCCGCATCAAACAATGGTTTTAGCATTTTAAACAGTGCACCTGGCTGATGTTTGCAGGATAACAATAAGCTTGTTTTGTCATACCCGCTCTGCGGAGTTTCCTGCCTGGAAAGAACCAGGAATCGGGTGGTATTATTCGGCTCATCTTCCACATTTTTTGACAATACCCTAAGCCCATAAGTCTCCGCTGCTCCGATCCCGGCAATGGCGGCAGCGGTGTTGTCCGTCGATGCCTTTTTAGCCGCTTCTGCATTGCTACTTACCGGCACTACGGCAATACCCGGCAGGTTTTCACCCAACCAATGTTTACACTGGGCAAGTGCCTGACCGTGCGCATAAACCCGATCAATATTTTCCATACAATCCATACATCCAAGCAGATTATGGTGTACCTTGAAGTTTATTTCGCTGCAAATCAGAAGAGAGGTTGTGATTAAACGATCCAGCGTCGCATTGACCCCACCTTCTGTCGAGTTTTCCACAGGGACCACAGCGAAATTGGTCTGTCCTGATTCGGTGGAACGAAATATTTCATCTATATCCGGTGAATAAATAATCTCAACGGCGCTACCGAAGTGCTGTCGGGCAGCCAGTTCAGTGTAAGTACCTTTCGGACCCAACACCGAAACAGAAAGCCCCGCTTCCATTCCCCGGGTCACTGACATGATTTCACGATATAGGCTCTCTACACCAAAATCATCCAATGGTCCGTTATTCATCGACTTCAATCGGCGAAGCACCTGAGCTTCCCTTTCGGGACGATAAAAATCAGGCTCTTCCAGGGTAGATTTGATAGTCCCTATGGACTTGGCCGCAGTTATTCTCTTGTTCATCAGCGCAAGAATATCTCCGTCTATCTGATCTATCTGTTTTCGATAAACTGCTAGTTCTTTTTCAATATCCTGTTTCAAATCAATTTCAACTCCGCGAGCGCAAAAGGGTTATCGACGCAAATTTATTCGCAAATACCAATTGAACAAAGATGGGTAAATAAAGACGGACAAAGCAAAGACGAGACATAAGTAGCATTTTGGAAGTTTTCCCCTGACAAATTCTCTCTGATAAATTCTCCTGGGGAAGTCCATTCCCGAAGCTGCCTTAAGCGTCATATTAATGAACCGTACTCTCTCCCCCGTTGTCCGCCGGGTCTTCCTCTGAGCTGGCATCTTCTACTTTGCTCACAGTCACCAATCGTTCCTCCCCTTTTAAGGAAATCAGGCGCACTCCCTGAGTATTGCGACCCTGACTGGAAATTTCAGATACCCGGGTTCGAATCAGAATTCCACCATCCGTTATCAACATCACCTCATCCGACTCGAATACATTCAGGGCATTGACTACTTCACCATTTCGATTAGATGTTTTAATGGCAATTACACCTTTACCACCACGATTTTTCCGGGGAAAATCGGATACCGGAGTGCGTTTGCCATATCCGTGGACTGTGCTCGTTAATATTCCGGATTCCATGCCAGATTCAGTCAGCTCACCCTCCCCTGGAACGACAAGCAGAGCAATCACTGACTGACCCGTCTCCAACCGAATACCTCGAACACCTTTCGCTGTTCGTCCCATTACCCGAACATCCTTTTCGGAAAAACGTGCCGCCTTCCCCGCATTACTGATCAACAGAATATCCTCGTCACCATTTGTTAGTGATACTCCAATTAGATGATCATCCTGTTCCAGATTAACCGCAATAATCCCAGAGCTTCTAGGCCGAGAGAAATCTGTTAAGTGGCACTTTTTAATCGTGCCTTGAGCAGTACCCATAATCACAGATATTCCTTCCTCATATCCCTTTATAGGAAGCACTGCCGTCACCTGTTCATCAGCCCCAAGAGGCAACAGGTTAACTAAAGGTTTTCCTCTAGCTTGCCGACCCGCTTGTGGGAGTTGGAAGACTCTTAACCAATAGACTTTTCCAACATTTGAAAAACACAAAATCGTATCGTGAGAATTAGCAATAAACATTCTGCCAACGAAATCCTCGTCCTTGTTTTGAGTGGCAATTCTGCCTTTTCCACCCCGTTTCTGCGCGGTGTAATCCGATACCGGCTGGGACTTGGCATAGCCTGCATGAGATATCGTCACCACTACGTCCTCTTCCGGGATAAGGTCCTCCATCGAAAGGTCGATCTCCCCCTCCAGGATCTCTGTTCTTCTTTCATCACCAAACCGCTCCCGAATATCTTCCAGTTCTTCGGTGATTACTTCCATTAAACGCTCGGGATTGGTAAGAATTTCAAGATAAGCCAGGATTTCGTCAATGATATCGGCATATTCCTTAATGATTTTTTCTTGCTCCAGCCCAGTTAAGCGATGTAAACGAAGTTCGAGGATAGCTTGAGCCTGAGCAGGGGAGAGTTGATAGCCTGTTTCAGTCATACCGTATTGGTCATCCAAATCCTCCGGCCTCGATACATCTGATTCACTTCTCTGCAACATTGCCGCCACAGCACCCGAAGCCCAGGTTTGAGCCAATAACCCTTCCTTTGCTTCTGCTGGTGTTTGTGCTGCCTTAATAAGGGCGATGATAGGATCTATATTAGCTAACGCAACGGCAAGCCCTTCCAGTAGATGGGCGCGATCGCGAGACTTTTTTAATTCGAAAATGGTTCTTCTGGTAACCACCTCGCGACGGTGTTTGATAAACTCATTCAGAGCCTCTTTCAAGGTAAATAACTTTGGCTGATTATTGCTTAGCGCCACCATATTAATGCCAAATACAGATTGCATCTGGGTTTGCTTAAACAGATTATTCAACACAACATCCGACTGCTCACCGCGTTTTACCTCCACCACCATTCTCATACCGGATTTATCTGACTCATCCCTTATAGCGGAAATCCCTTCCAGCTTTTTGTTCTTCACCAGATCCGCAATTTTTTCCATCAAACGGGCCTTGTTCACCTGATAAGGTAATTCGTGAACAATGATTGATTCACGTCCGCTCCCAGATTGTTCAATTTCTGCCCGAGCCCTCACATAAATGCGCCCTTTCCCCGTCTCATAAGCCTGACGGATGCCGCCTCGTCCGTTAATGATTCCAGCAGTAGGAAAATCCGGGCCAGGTAAATGGGTCATCAATTCAGCAATGCCGATCTCGCTGTTTTTAATTAACGCAAGACAGGCATTAATGGTTTCTGTAAGGTTGTGGGGTGGAATGTTGGTCGCCATACCTACCGCAATGCCCGTAGATCCATTGACAAGCAAATTGGGAACCCGGGTTGGCAAAACCAAAGGCTGGGTTTCACTTTCGTCGTAGTTAACACCAAAATCCACGGTCCCCTTATCCAGATCGGAAAGAATTTCATGGGAAATCTTTGCAAGACGAATTTCCGTGTAACGCATAGCCGCGGGAGAATCCCCATCCACAGAGCCAAAATTACCCTGCCCATCGACTAGCATATAACGCATGGAAAACTTCTGGGCCATACGAACGATGGTATCGTATACCGCGGTGTCGCCGTGAGGATGATACTTACCAATCACATCACCCACCACCCGGGCTGATTTTTTATACGGCTTATTCCAATCGTTCCCCAGTTCGGACATGGCATAAAGCACCCGACGATGGACGGGCTTCAAGCCATCTCTAACATCAGGGAGCGCCCTACCAACGATGACACTCATCGCGTAATCGAGGTAGGACTGCCTCATTTCCTGGTCAAGATTAGCCGGGAGAGTTTCTTTCGCGAATGGAGTTTCAGTCATCGACTAATATTCAGTCTATCTATTAATTGAACAATCGGCAGGGATCATTGGCGTCTTCTGAGAAGCCAGAATGTGGAGTCGAGACCTCGGAATCCAAATCAGATGTAGACGGCGTCTAAAGTCCGGATTCTCCAGGTTTACCCGATGTCTTGCTCTTGTGTCTTGCCTTTGTGTCTTGCCTTTGTGTCTTGCCCCTAGTTTCCTCTTGGCCTTCCTCTTGATCTTACCCGTGTTATACCCCGTGGGTTCACCGCGTTTGGCAATCAGCCTACAAGACCAGATTCAGCAAGGAATTTTAGCATAGGCCGAGGCAATTTCGCATGTTGTTTCGTGAATGCTATGATCAAGGCTTTCTATAAAAACAGCATAACGGTGATCGGTAGATATTGAACCGTGTTCTCGAATGAATCGTTAACTGGTAACAGCCTCCCAAAGCCCTGCAAACTGGGTTTGCGCATCAATCCAACCTTTATCCGAAGCGTCCATTTTCACTTCCATAGCCTCGCAACGCTGATACAGTTTCGCCCTCAGAGCTCCAGCCTGGGGCTTAAGCAGCATGGTATGAACTTTATGATGATTACCAAGAAAATCTGAAACGGCCTGCTGAATCAAATGAACACCTGCACCGCTTTCTGCCGAAACCCACACCCGGTCAACCAAACCGTTCTCGCCATACCGCACTCTGGGTTCTTCGCCAATCAAGTCGATTTTATTGTTCACACAAATAACCGGCACCTGGCCAGCGCCGATTTCATCCAAAACCATTTCGACCTGGGCTCGAAACACAGGATGGTCCGGGTCCGAGATATCATTGACTAACAATAAACAAGTGGCACTGACCACCTCTTCAAGGGTCGAATGAAAAGCCGCCACAAGGGTATGGGGCAAATCCCGAATAAACCCAACGGTATCCGAAAGCACAATCTCCCCAAACCCTGGCAAATCAACCCTCCGCATCGTCGGATCCAAAGTGGCAAACAACTTATCCTCAGCCAACACATTGGCGCCAGATATAACGTTAAATAAGGAAGACTTTCCAGCATTCGTGTACCCGACTAATGACACAGTAGGAACCGGCGTCCGATGCCTCGCCCGTTTCCTCAATCGGCGTTGAGATTCTACTTTATCCAGACGTTGGGTGAGGGTTTTAATTCGTTTACCAATTAGGCGACGGTCTGTTTCAAGCTGGGTTTCCCCCGGTCCCCGTAAACCAATCCCCCCTTTTTGGCGTTCAAGATGGGTCCATCCTCTAATCAGGCGAGTGGATAGGTGCTTAAGTTGGGCGAGTTCAACCTGCAACTTTCCCTCGCTGGAGGTCGCCCTTAAGGCGAAAATGTCGAGAATCAGGCCGGATCTGTCCAACACACGACAGCCAATGACTTTTTCAAGATTTCTTTCCTGGACAGGTGAAATGGCATGATCAAAAATAACGATATCGATTTGCAGCTCGCTCACCTGTTCCGCTAATTCTTCAGCTTTCCCTTTACCAATGAACGTGCTAGCCACAGGGACTCTCCTTACAGGCAGGAATTCACCAAGCACCTCAACACCCGCAGAAACAGCAAGTTCACTTAGCTCTCTTAGAGGCTGATCCGATTCACTTGGGGGAGCGTACAATTGTCTGACAACAATTCCCCGGCTATTGACGGTGGAAAAATCAGAACGTTTATTTTCTTCGGGATTAAACAGAAACTTTGATCTCGTGTCGGTAGGAACGGATATTTGACATCCCCTTGTCGCTCAGCTCTCAGATCACAATGTGCAGCAAAACTACGGGGTGCGGTAAAAATAGCAATACATTAAGTATATATCAGCCAGGGACAGATTAACGTCATTGTTTTCTTTACCCTTTACCGAAACCGATACTAACGAATGACTTTAAACGATCTCACCGGGAGTAAATGTCACGTGAAAGATCACCCCCGCAGAATGCTTTTCGCTTGAGCGTGACTAGCTATCGTAAGTGCTACCATCAAAATCCCCGCTGTCCTCTTCTCCGTCATGGGGTATTTTTATTGATCGGGCTGGCACAATTGTTGAAATAGCATGCTTATATATCATCTGATTCACATTATTTCTAAGCAGAATAACAAACTGATCAAAAGATTCGACCTGACCCTGTAACTTAATTCCATTCACCAGAAAAATGGATACAGGGATTCTCTCCTTTCGTAACACGTTCAGAAATGGATCTTGCAATGCCGTTCCTTTTTGTTGTGCCATGTTGTAGTACCTTATTATTTGATCTATTTGTGGTTTTTCGAGTAATCCGGATGGACATCCTGAAAAACTACGAGCTAAACGCTCGTACAGGATACCGACCTGCTGTTCTACTATAATACCCGCCTATAGCAGAGTAGAATTTTATCACAAATCTCACTGTTTGCTCATTGAAACGAACATCCTCTTCACATGATGAATTAGAGTTAACTATTTGATCCTTTTATATAAAAAAGCTAGTTTCGAATTAGAAAAGACAAGAATAAGTTAAATTTATAATAAATATTGAAAAAAACAAAACCCATTCCTACCCTTCCTGACTCCCGTCAGGAAACGATTTCCACATAAAGGTCCGGGAGAGAAATGAAAGCGCTATCATAAACCTGCGATCTTTTAATGAATCTATGCCCTATCGGCGATCCCATATTAGTTCGCGTAGCATGCCATTTGCTCTAAGATAGCGCGAAACAGATTCTGTTTTTTGCTCACTCACATCGAACCAAACCACATTGCATTGTTGGCGCAACCAGGTAAGCTGCCTCTTGGCAAGTTGACGGGTGGCAGCCATAGTGGACTCCATCATTTCATTTTCGGTCATTTCTCCTCGCAAATACCTAATGGGTTGGCGATACCCTACCGTTTTCATTGAGGGAATCTCCTCAGGATTATCAAAACTCGATAACAAACCTTTCACTTCCTCCAATAAACCCTGCTCCATCATTGACTGAAAACGGAGCCCGATCCGATCATGAAGCACCTTTCGATCACCTGTAAAGAGTGCTAACTTAACGATAGGATTCGGCAAACCCACCGCCCGGGTTCGGGACATCACTACACTCGGTGGGGTGGCTGTAATTTTGAAAATCTCATACGCCCGAAGTACCCTTTGTTGGTCGGTTGGCTTGATTCTTTGCTCTAGAACAGGATCAACCTTAATAAGCCTCTGATATAAGTGAAGCAATCCTTTTGCATCCAGCTCCTGCATAATTTCGTCCCGCACTCGCCGATCGGCGGATGGCAAATCAGACAAGCCCTTTTCCAAAACAGAAAAATAGAACATCGTCCCTCCCACTAACACAGGAAGCTTGCCACGGTGATGGATAGCATTTATTAACTCAATGGCATCACGTCGAAATTCTGCCGCGGAATAGGGTTCATCCGGGTCTTTAATATTAATCAGGTGGTGGGGGTATTTTCTCAAAAAAGACAAATCGGGCTTTGCTGTACCGATGTCCATTCGACGATATACTTGTGCAGCGTCTACACTAATTAGCTCGATGTTGAATTGATCGAATAGTGTCGTAACCAACTCTGTTTTACCCGCCGCGGTAGGTCCCATAAGGAACAGAACGGGTAATTGTTCAGCGTCCACGCATAAACCACTTGTCAATTTCTGCAAGGGAAATGCTCATCCATGTGGGCCGCCCATGATTACATTGACCCGAACGCTCCACTTCCTCCATTTGCCTAAGCAGAGCATTCATTTCCTCCAGACTCAATTTTCTATTCGCTCTGACCGACCCGTGGCACGCCACACTGGAAAGGATTTCATTTCTGGCATCTTCAATCCGATCGCTTTGACCATATTCAATCAAATCCGACAGAACGTCTCGAATCAGCATATCAATATCTTCACGCAGCAGCGACTCCGGCACTGACCTTATCACCAACTGCTCCTGTCCCAAAGGCTCAATATCGAAGCCAAGATCGGAAAAGTGGGGCGAATAGGACTCTGCAGCTATAACTTCTGCACTACTCACATTTAGCCGTATCGGTACTAACAATGGTTGAGAGCGAACCGATTGATTGTCGGACTGCACTTTCAATAATTCGTAAGTAATTCTCTCATGGGCTGCATGCATATCCACCAGCACCATCCCTTCCTGGTTTTCTGCCAAAATATAAACGCCTTTGATCTGCGCAACTGCAAAACCCAATGGAGGAGACCCAGGCTCTGCTGGCTGATCCTGACGGATCCCAGGTTGTGCATGGGATTGTGCCTGGTATTGCACATGAGATTGCACATGAGATTGCATTTGGGCTTGAATCTGGGCTTGAGCCCCGGATTGATCAAATCCAGCACCTGCTTCCCCATTTACTGGATCACGGGGCCAGGCGTCTTGCCCAAAGGATACGTCACCCGAAGAGATCGATGACACAGAATCAGTGTCGTTTTCTGACCGAAGACCGGATACATAATCGGAAGAAGTCATCGATTCATAGGCCTTTAATTGTTCCTGGACCATTCGTCTGATGCCACTTTGAGCAGAACCCATGGCTGGAAAACTCGACGCTGCTGCGGGTGTGGGCAGACGGATACCACCTTGTTCCGGTGTTAATTCCGCAATGGTGCGATGCAACGTACGATAAATGTAATCATGCACCGACCTACTCTCCTTGAAGCGGACTTCACTCTTCGCTGGATGTACGTTCACATCCACTAGATTAGGGGTAATGGTAAAAAAGAGCGTAAAAGCTGGATGACGGCCATGGTACATAACATCGTTATAGGCTCGTCGAACAGCATGGGCGATCAAATTATCTTTCACCGCCCGACCGTTTACGAAAAAATACTGTAAATCCCGTTGACTTCGGGAAAACGTGGGTAGTCCGATCCATCCAGACAGGGACATAACGTCGATATTATCTTCAAAATAGAGACTTTGGTCCCCAAAAGCGCTACCGCATAATCTGGCAATACGCTTATCCCTTTCGATCTCACTCACTCCTCTAAGACAATGAAAGACCTCCTTGCCATCATGGGAAAACCGAATTTCAACGTCGAAATGACTCAACGCAATCCGTTTTACAACGTCATCACAATGCTTGAATTCCGTCTTTTCTGCACGCAAAAACTTTCTTCTGGCAGGAGTGTTGTAAAACAGGTCAGTCACCTCTACCGTGGTTCCTAGAGGATGAGCAACCGGCCTGGGGTTGCCAGCCTGATTTCCACCATGAACCTGTATTTCATAGGCTGTGTCCTCTCCTCTTACTTTAGACTTCACACTCATCCTTGAAACTGCGGCAATGCTAGGTAGGGCCTCTCCCCTAAAGCCCAATGTTTTCACCTTGAACAAGTCATCGAATTGAGTAATTTTGCTTGTGGCATGACGAGACAACGCAAGAGGCAATTCATTTTCCGGAATACCAAAACCATTATCTTTTACAGTAATGCGTTTCAACCCACCTCTTTCGGCACTAATCTCTATCGCCGTAGCCCCCGCGTCAAGAGCATTCTCAAGCAGCTCCTTAAGTAGAGAAGCGGGGCGCTCGATGACCTCACCCGCAGCTATCTGATTGATCAGACGATCATCTAATTGACGAATTGAATTACGTTCTTCCATTAGGTCAGAACTCCAGAGCGAACCCGACTGCCCGGACCAACCCGATACTCTGGAACAGCCATACCCGGCTGCTTTCCCAAACGTTTAATTGACATACAAACCCTTATTTTTCTTTAGATAACGCTTAATTCCTTTAGTAATGGCAGTGGCAATCCTGCTCTGATGCCTTGGGCTTCTCAGGAGTGCTTCTTCATGAGGATTGGTTATGTACGCAGTTTCGACTAATACCGAAGGTATATCCGGCGATTTCAGCACAGCAAATCCAGCTTGTTCAACTTTCTCACTATGAACCCTACCAATTTTCTTTAATTCGTCCAAAATTTCTCTTCCAAAACTGATACTTTCGCTGACCGTTTTTGTCATTGAAAGATCGAGCAATACCTCCGCCAACAAATCGTCTTTATCCGCCAAACTAACACCACCAACCAGATCCGTGGCGTTTTCTTTGTCCGCGAGCCAACTTGCGGTTTCACTAGAAGCACCACTTTGGGACAGCGCATATACCGATGCTCCCCTTGCACTCTTTTTCTTAAATGAGTCGGCATGTATTGAAACAAACAAGTCAGCCTGTTTATTTCGTGCAATCAATGTTCTCTTCCTAAGGGAAATATAGTAATCACCACTACGGGTTAGCTCTGCCTGGATTCCGGGTTGGCGATTAATTTCAGATGCCAGCTTTCTCGCAATTTGTAGAACGACATTTTTTTCATAAGACTTCTTACCAATCGCACCAGAATCCTCCCCCCCGTGGCCAGGATCCACCAATACCAGAATGTCACGCTTTTCTGGCTTTTCCGGTTTCGAACCCGCAGTCAGAGATTGGTTCACTTTTGTGGAATTCCCTACTGACTCCCTCGGATAGAAATCAACCACTAGTCGGTATTGGTAGTTATCTACCGGTTTTAGTAGTTGTATGAAATAGCGAACGGGCTTGGCCACATCAAAAACCAGGCGCATTACCTTTGATTTGGGATACCCGGATCTAATTTGCCTAATCAGTGGCCCGGTTGTTTCGGGGGTAGGTATTTTGGCGTCGAGACGGGTGCCCGAAAGGTCGATAACGACCCTGTCCGGCGTGGTCAGGGTGAATACTTTGAAATCTGCCCGCTTGTCCATGTCGAAAACGATTCTTGAACGATCAGGGGCATGCCACATTCGTACCTCTTTAACCTCTGTAGCATTAACACTATTGCCCCAGATACAGCCAATACAAAGCAGCAAAAGCAGAGACACTGCACGATAAGAGTTTTGTGCAAATGCAAGCATCAGCTGATAATTGAGTATTTTCCGTTTTCGATCAATTCAATCTCCCGCCCATTTCCAGCATGGTGAATATCGATGGAAAAATCAGGATCGGGGAGAAAACCATCACCTCGATCAGGCCACTCAATAAAACAAATGGAATGAGGGCCAAACATGTCCCGCATCCCAATCAACTCCAACTCCTCGGCCGTTTTAATACGGTAAAGATCAAAATGGTAGATCATCGTATCTCCAACAGAGTAAGACTCAACCAAAGTATAAGTAGGGCTTTTCACTGGGCCCTGACATCCCATGCCCTGAAGGATTGCCCTCACTAAAGTGGTTTTCCCCGCTCCAAGATCACCACTTAGAAACACCACTGAACCGGGACGAAAGCTCTTCGCCCAGGACTGGCCAAGCACCATCATATCGGATTCAGTCGGGAGCTTTATAAATGCCATTTTGGATAAAGTGTTTAAGTAAGCCGAGTGGTTCGATATAAGTTGTCCGGGAAATTAGAATCGGGAAGGTTTCTCTTGCTGAAACATCTGGAATCTGGAGTCAATTTTAAAAACTGATAACGCCTATTTTACCGGCTAATGCAAGTTAAAACACCCGCCACTTTGTATAAAACAACCTCAACAGAGGATCCAGCAACTCAGCAAACATAAACCTTTCCACTACCCTGGTTTTAAGGAAACTTCCACCAATGCAGAATCGTAAATAGCACTGACGATACATCGAAGGTATAACTCTTTGATCTCCTATCTTAAGTTGCGGTGGCCGACCTTCCAATGCTTTTTTTAATCTTTATCTATAAATCCCCTATCTGCCAGTTCATAATCAGGTTCCATATTACCGATGCAATGTAATCCATTTAACCGGTTAATAGCCACGGCGTGACTGCAAAAAGAACGCCTTTCAATTTTCAGATTTTCTGCCCATGTCCATTGCGGTTATTCTCAGTGCGCTCGCCGCGGTTTCAATATTCGGCGCCTCTCCAGTGGCGGCAAAGCTTGGATTGCAAGGTTTTACCGCTCTGGAATTATCCATCCTTCGAACAGTGATCGCTGGTTTTGTAACCTTACCACTGGTTTTTTTCACGAAAATTGCCCTTCCTGAGGGCCAGCAACAAAAATTATTACTAATAATCTCCGCTTTTTGTGGATTTATTGGATTTCCAGTTCTTTTCACTTTTGGTATGGAACTAACTTCCGCCAATCACGCCTCTATTATTTTGGCGTCCCTACCCATATTCACCACGGCAATAGCCCTGATTTGGGATAAGCGACGACCGGGAACATTTTGGATTATCGGTTGCACCATTGCGCTCTTGGGAGAATATCTTCTCATCACTGGTTTTACTAATACCAAGGGACCCTCAAACACCGTGGGGGACTTACTTGTGCTTGCTTCCAATGTTTTTGCCTCTCTTGGTTATGTGGCAGGAGGCAGGCTGCAGCGCCAAAGCTATTCCGCCAGAAATACAACCTTTATCGGAGTGGCAATTTGCGCTGTTTTTCTTTTACCCGTGCTATTTTTTATTACAGACTGGCAAATCCTGCAAACAGCGTCACCGGGAGCCTGGTTTGCATTACTCTATATCGCAATCGGAGTAACAATTATTGGGTATGTGCTTTGGTATTGGGCACTAGGCACAGGGGGAATCGCTAAAGTTGGCCTATTTCAATTCCTTCAGCCCGTGTCTGGAGTCATTCTTGCCAGCGTCTTACTCCATGAATCCTTGAATCTGGCATTTTTTGTCGCCTCATCCCTGGTGCTCTCAGGGGTATGGATCGCGCTCAAACAGAAATAAAATCAGAAACAAAAAGGTAAAGTACAAATAGAATCTGATGTTATTTACCGAACTCATTCCTCCACTAGCACTGTATCTACTGGCTGCCATAACCCCAGGACCTGCAAATCTCGCCATCATGGAAACCGCCATGAAACACGGACGCATCGCAGGCTTTTTTATGGTTTCTGGTGTTATGTCAGGATCGCAGTTTTGGGGCATCTCTGCGGCTTTCGGAGTCTCTACCCTATTAACAGCGTCGAGCTACGCAATCCCTTTACTCAGTATGATTGGGGCCGGATATTTTTTCCGTCTGTCCTGGCAATCATTACTGTCGGCAAACGAACACCCAGATAATGAATACCCGAATCCTGAAGGGTCGAACCATACATCTGATAATACTCACTGGCAGACTTCCCAACAAAATTATCGGCATCACTTTCTGAAAGGACTAATCATTCACCTCCTAAACCCAAAGGCAGTGTTTGGCTGGGTTGCGTTAATGGCCATTGCCATCGCTCCCGGAGCATCGTCAAACATTGAGTTTTATCTGCTTCTTAGCTCCCTTTTTCTGGGCTTCCTGGTCTTTGGTTCATATGCGTTAGTGTTTTCCCATAAAGCGATGATGCGGTTTTACTTGCAAGCTAAGTCATTCATTCACTATGGAACATCGGTGGTTTTTTTGATCAGCGCCCTTGGGCTTGTCTATATGACGATTCAACAGTTCAAATTGTAGTTCTTCGGCGAACGCCCGTGATGATGAAATATTCATTTAGGAGTCCCACACAAGCGAATGCAATTGATATCCATGGAGAACCGTTGACTCGTTGACTGACGCCATTTTCAGACCTTTCACCAGCGACCAATAATAATACCGTATGCCTCATTTCGTTTCGGCCCCTGTCCCAGGAGATAGTCATAATCCAGACCAACCCGACTTTTAAGGGAACATTTCCACTGAAAAAGCGCCTCCAGCATTTGCTGTCGTATCGATTCAGTGTCAGGCGACTGGCCCAGATCATTCAACTCCTGGGGATCTTCCTGTAAATTAAACAGTTGTGAGGGGAAACCCAGATAGTGAATGTATTTCCATTCATGGTTCGCCAACATGATAGCTCGGCATCGATAGGGTTCGATATTTAATAACTCCCGTGGCCCGCGCTCAGAATAGTCAATTTCACTAAAGGCAAAATCCCGCCAATTTTCTGGTGCCCCTGATGCGCGCAAAATGGGTAGCAAAGAACGCCCCTCGATTCTTTCACGACATGCTTTACCCCCCGCGTATTCAACAAAGGTTGGAACAAGGTCCACGGCTTCTACCAGATCATTACGTGATGTGTTACGAGTCACGTCCGCGTCCGAACCCGGATCAACCACAATAAAAGGAACTTTCACAGATTGATTGTGAAACAAGTCCTTTTCTCCCAGACCATGGTCGCCGAGATAATCACCGTGGTCTGCGGTAAGAACAATCATGGTATTTTCCATCAAACCCCTGGATTCCATAAATTGAAACAGTTTTCCAAGATGATCATCAATCTGTTTTACCAGACCCATATAGACTGGAATAACAACATTTCTTATTTCTTCATTCGCATAGGACAGACTGTATTCCTGCTGCCTAAAGGCATCTACGACTGGATGCGCACACGACCCAGGCCCATTAACCACAGGCTTAACATCCGAAGGTTGATACATATTATGATAAGGAGCTGGTGCTATTAGCGGCCAATGGGGCTTGATGTAACTCAGATGCAGACACCATGGCTGATCAACCGTCTCATTCATGAAGTCCACGGCTCGTCGCGTAGTAAAAGCGGTTTCAGATTGTTCCTCGCGAACCGCTGCGGGATATCTGGAGCTCCTTAATTTCCACCCCGAATGCAGATTTCCCTCCTGATCTATTCCACTGTTTGCACGACGATCCCATGGATTATCTTCTTTGTAACCCTGTTCTTTAAGATAATTGGTATATCCCTGATTAGGAGGCAAAATGGGATCTGGATATAAGCCTTCATGCCATTCATAGGGCTCGAAACCACCGCTTACTGCAAACCGAACCAGTGATGTATGGGGATCTACACCCATGGCCTCCATATCATCCTGACTTTTTCTATTATGGGTTTTTCCGATAACCGCAGTTCGATAACCAAGAGGCGCCAGGTAATCCGGCAGTCCTTTTTCACCTAACTCCATTGTGTCTTCATTACCCATCACTCCATGGCTGGTGGTACCTTCCTGTGTAAAAACTCGCTCTGGATGGCGCGCACAGAGGCGCCTGACAATAAGCCTGATCAAATCTAACACCTCGACTAGCAAGTTTATCAATATTAGGTGTTGACAATGTGGGATGCCCGTAGCAGGAAAGATAATCCTGTCTGAGTTGATCACACATAATGAACAGAATGTTTTTATTTGAATTCACTTTTGACTACCGATTCTTTCTGAGGGAAATAATAGCAGCGGCAGGGTTTCAGCGAACCCGATCCCATCCAGCTTCCGGCTTGTCGAACCATACATGCACCTGACCTGTACCAGTGGCATTTTCATAATCGCTAAAAAGTCGACCTGCGGCTTCGCAATTTACCCCTCCCAAGGCGCCAATCATCATCAGGTAGTGTGCGAATTTACCTTCTGGGGCATGAGTTCGATATTCATCCATATTATCAATGACTGAAGCGTGATCCCCTTCTGCCCACCATCGAAGCCGCTGCTCATCAGCAGCACGGGCTTCTGGGGTAATAATGTGTGAAGGATCAGAACTTTCATGTTGCTCCAGTTCATCAAGAGGCCAAAAACGGTGGCTCATCCCGCCGCTGGCAATCAGAACCACCCGTTTATCGGATTGTTCGATGGCATTTGCAATCCCATCACCAACCGCCAGAAAGTTATGGTCCCGACCTGTCTGACAAACCCCCATCGATAGCCACGACTCGCCTCTATTAAGGAAATGGGCAATATTGATTGTTGGATAGTGAATCGGCAACTGTGGATCGTCGCTGGCATGGCAACGAACACCATTCGCAGAGACATGTTCAGCGATTGATTGCGCCAAAGATGGATCTCCTTTCATGTCATAGGGAATTTGCAACATTCCTCTGGGGAGCTCCTCGGATGTATATTTCCCCTTCCTTTGGGAGTGGGCGCTAATGATGAATTCCACAGTGGTATACCAATGAGTATCGAAAAGCAGAATCGTGTCCGGTGCCAGAGAATCCAATACCTCGGCTCGCAAACGATTCAAACCCGGCACGAGGCTAATTTCCTTTCCTTCGTTGAGTTCATATCTCAGCGCTTTTGGAAACATGATGGTCGGAGCATGAGACAAAACTCCGGCACCCACTATTTCACCCATACACTATTTCATCCATAGTAATAATTTTATAACGGTTATTCTGGTAGTGAATCCTGCATCAATAAACAACTATTGACATTTAATCTGTTGAGATTATCATCCAGCAAGATCGTTTGCAACCAAACAAGTTTCCAGATAACTACGTTATTCCCATGGGAACATCCTATCCAGCCCTGCCCATGAAATCACATACAGATCGTATTGAAATTGACGGCGTCTCCCTCTCTCCTCATCACTTTATTGGAGGAGAACGTATTCCATCGGAGTCCACCTTTGAAGTTCGCTCTCCAATGGATTGGAACAAAAAATTGGCCGATATATCCCAGGGAGATCATGAAACTGCAGATCGAGCTGTCGCATCGGCACAAGAGGGTTTCAAACAATGGTCAGCCTTAGGGGTGCAAAAGAGAACCGACATCCTTTTCGCATTGGCCGATCTCATCGATGCTAATGCAAAAGACATTGCTACCGTTGAGTGCCTTGATATGGCAATGCTATTGGAGAGTCTCAACCTGAGGCTAGTACCCCGGGGAGCGCTCAATTTTCGCAATTATGCGGAACTCGTAGTAGAGCACCAGGAACGGGCTTGGAGTTCCAAGGGCACTAATAATCGTATTATTCGTGATCCAGCAGGGCCCGCAATAATTATCACTCCCTGGAACGCGCCGTTCATGCTCTCCACCTGGAAGTTAGCTCCAGCTCTTGCCGCAGGTAATTCGGTCATTCTTAAACCAGCAGAGTGGTCTCCCCTTTCTGCGAGTTTGTTGGCAGATTTAATCAATGAAGCAGGTTTCCCCCCTGGTGCATTCAATGTAGTCCAGGGTCTTGGTTCTGAAGTGGGAGCAGCCCTGGTTAGCGATCCCAGGGTAAGACGAATTTCATTCACTGGGTCTCCCGAAACAGCGAGGCACATCGGAGTAGCCGCCGCAAAAAACATTGTTCCATTTACTGCAGAACTAGGAGGCAAAGGCCCACTGATTGTTTTTGCCGATGCCGACATTGATGCGGCAGCTAAAAAGGCCGCTGCTCAATTTGAAGATTCAGGCCAGGTGTGCCTCGCTGGGACCCGACTGATCGTAGAGTCTTCGGTAAAGAACGAATTTCTTGAACGGTTGAATTACTATACAGATCAGCATATCCCCGGAGACAGCCGTAATAATAAGACAACATTGAGCGCCGCAATCCACCCCGTTCATTTACAGCGTGTAGAAGGGTTCGTGGAACGCGCCAGGAAAAATGGAGATAAAATCATATTTGGCGGAGGGCGATTTTGGGAAGATAAACTCTGGTACAAACCCACTTTGATTGAACCCCTATCCAATGACTCAGAAGTCGTTCAAAAAGAGATCTTCGGTCCCGTACTCACTCTACAGACTTTCGATTCGCAATCCGATGCCATTGACCTAGCGAACAGTACAGCATACGGATTGTCCGGGATTATCTATACTTCCAATGCGCAACGTGCAGAACAGGTAGGTCGAGCTGTTCGGGCAGGAACAGTTTGGGTTAACTCCTTTTTAGTACGAGATCTAACCGCGCCTTTTGGGGGATATGGAATCAGTGGCATTGGTAGAGAGGGTGGTGACTATGCATTAGATTTTCACAGCGACCTAAAGACACTGCAAATCCTTGATGGATCGGTTTCCTGATAATCAATCAATAAGAGGCAATAAGAGGCGCTATTTCCTGACCATGAGCTAGCGCCACTTCGTCGGTAATGACCAGATAGGGGATAATTGATATTAGCTCGGGATAAACAATCACTGACTCGGGCGCGTGCTAGTATATTCATAAATTTCTTATGCGTATTTCTCATGCGCATGTATTTTGAGTAAGTATCCTATTTATCCACCTTGCCTATAGGTTCTGCTATTGCCTTTCCTATTCTCCGTCTCTATTCTTCATCGAGTTTGCTTTTGTAGTGGGAAGCGCCTGGACCTTTAGGGGCTCTGATTCCACGAAACTCCCATTCTCCACCCATGGCTGTTGATACCACTTCTTCTGTGGTCGTGGGTTGATGGCCGACATCATCTCTAATCGGTGTAGGGCCGTCTACAATGGTATTGGTGAGCGAACCCAATCCTTCTACTTCTACCGTCACCACATCGCCTGGTTGAACTGGCCGGCTGTTAGCCGGGGTGCCAGAAAGCAGAATATCCCCCGGCTCAAGGGTAATTGTTCGGGCAATGTCGGCAACCAGATAATGCATGTCCCATCGCATTTCATTGGTATTACCATCCTGTTTAACCTCCCCATTAACCAATGTCCGAATAGATTTATCGCGAAAATCCCAGCCAGTAACTAGCGCCGGACCAACCGGACATAGGGTATCCGACCCTTTTACTCGCAACATTGAGCCCGCATCCGTATCACGAAAATCATGCAAGCCATAGTCATTCGCCACAGAGTATCCGACAATGTAGTCTCCCGCCTCTGACTGGCTGATGTTGCGGCAGTGCCTTCCAATGACAATGGCGATTTCACCTTCATAATTTAGCCAATTGCATCGCTGCGGCCTTACGATATTCGCCTTATGTCCACACAAAGCAGTAACTGGCTTATGAAAATACGTCGGAGTTGCTGGGAGTTTGGTCATAAACTCATCGACACGGCTACGATAATTCAGATGTACGCATATGATTTTCTTCGGCTCAACTGGAGAAAGATGAACGGCGTCATCAATGGCTACCTTTCGACCGTCATTGGCGATGAGATGCTCATTCTGTCGTTGCACTACGGTGGGGTAGCCTTCCAGTAAGATTTTTCGATATTCAGTCATGGATCAATTTATTTGGTTTTAGACAACGTGGTTGATTTCGGCAGTTGATTTCGTTAGGTAACAAACGATATTATATCAGCCTGGAAATTGGTATATCACAAGTTAACTGCGATGCGTACCCTTTCCCTGTAAACATCATCAACCCTCTGGAGTCACTATATGTCACTGAATGGTTTCATGTTTCCACGTTCTGCAACTGGAAAGTCATCATTAGTACCCGACACCCCATGGCACTACTCTGGTAGCCTGTTGACAATGGAATACCGAACCCATGTTGACCGGGTTGCCGAACTGTTACCCGCTGAATGCGAACTTGCCGATGAGGACCCTGGTGCCGTTGCGATTATCTGGGCAGAGTGGCAAAACTGCCGGGATGACTATAGCGAAATTCTCGATCCTGCTCGCAGCCAATATAAGGAAGTTTTCGTGGTCGCTCGCTGTCAGTATCAAGGCCAAACCTATTCCCGCTGTCTCTATATTTGGGTCGATTCTGACTATGCCATGGTGCGTGGCCATTTTCAGGGTTATCCAAAAAAGCTGGCATCTATTTTTGTCAGTCGACCTATTACCGTTGGACAAGCCGGTCCAAGACTCGAAGCAGGAGGCAAATTTGGTGCCAGTGTTACTGCCTATGATCACAAACTCGCCCATGGTACTTTCGAAATAACGGAAGAAACAGATCACGGTGGGTTCGTCAATGGTCATCCCATGTTGCACCACCGATGGATGCCCGCAATTGAGGGCGATGGCACTGATAGTCTGGATGAGATAGTAACCATGAGGGCTTATCAAAGCGAACTCGGACGCAACTTCAAAGGGAATATAGATCTCAAACTATTCGAGTCTCCGGTAGAAGAGCTTGCGCATCTGGAAGTCCTTGAAAACATAGGAGGATACTGGCAAGAGGTCGGGTTCTCATGGAAAAGCGGGACCACATTAGCACGAAGAAATTTACCGGAAATGGGCTAAATAGTGAACCGGAAAATCCGCTAGAAAACGGATAGGAAACAGGATACATCCATGACGGAGAAATCAAGGGACACCTCCAGAACCATCCAGGAACGTATCGCAACCACCCATGTTAACGAGCTAGGCGTTGACCTTGACGCCATGGCAGTAATATCGAATATCTTCCGGGTATCCGTGCTATTTCATAATCTGGCGGAGAAGCGTTTCCTGGTAAAGCACAAACTGACTTTCTCGGGTTTTACTGTACTTTGGGTACTTTGGGTTTTTGGTCGCATGGAATCCTATCAATTAGCGGAAGAGTGTGGGATTTCCAAGGGCACCTTAACAGGAATAGTCAACACACTGGAAAAATATGAATTCGCTGAGCGTAAACTGCACTCAACCGATGGCCGACGACGATTCGTACAGCTTACCTCCAAGGGAAAGAATCTAATGAAAAAACTGTTTCCAGCGATCAATTCTCTTGAGCAAGAATTCGTCAGCGAACTGAACCAGGACGAGATCAGAGAAGCATCACGAATTTTACGAATCATTCTACACACCCAGGACAGCCCAAAATGACAATCTGGAACCCAGTTGATGATGGTTACGCCGATCTTTCTGACCACGACTCTTTCGTTCAGGGAGTGCCTCATAAAACATTTCAACGGCTAAGAAACGAGGATCCGTTAGCATGGTGCGACGGTGGTCAGTTCGAGAACTACTGGTCTATGACCCGTTACGAAGACATCATTGAATATAATAGCCAAACCGCTGTTCTCAGTTCCGCCCATGGAATCAGAATCGAAGATCAGAGTCATGAAGAATACATGGCGCGCAGAACCTTTCAGGAAACAGACCCTCCAGAACATACCCAAACCCGCACACGTGTCGCAAGAGCATTCTCCCGGCCCATTATTGCCGGATTCGAAGATACGATACGACAACTGTGCAACGACATTCTGGATAACGCATTGGATATCGGAGAATTTGATGCATCACATCTCATTAGCCGCCAACTCCCAATGAGAATGCTCGGCCAGATACTCGGCATCCCTGACAAAGATCTGGATTGGCTGGTCACTAAAGGTGATGAACTTATCGCAAATACCGATCCCGAATATACAGATTTCCTCCACGACCAGGACGATACAGATGATTTTCGCCTAATGCCATTTCGCTCCCCCGCCGGTGCTGAACTTTATGCTTATGCCCATGGCCTAATGAAAGATCGAGTGTCTCAAGGCGAAACTGGCGGAGTACTCGACATCATTCTCCAACCTAATGAAAAGGGGGAAGTTATTAGCGATACAGATTTTCGCAATTTCTTCTGCCTATTGGTTGCTGCCGGAAACGACACTACCCGGTACACCCTATCCGCATCGATCCATGCGCTGGCGAATCAACCCGGATTATTCGAACATTTCGCTAATGCCAATAGTACAGATAATAGTAAAATCTGGATACCAGCTACCGAGGAATTTATCAGATGGGCGTCGCCGACCATGCATTTTCGAAGGACCGCTATCCAGGATTTTGAGCTACATGGCAAAACTGTCCGCGAGGGAGATAAGGTGGTCTACTGGTTCGTTTCCGGAAATCGTGACGAAAGGAAATTCGAAAATCCTTATACGGTAAATCCACTGAGAACACCTAATCAACACATGGCGTTTGGCCAGGGTGGCCCCCATGTATGTCTTGGGATGTGGTTAGCAAGGCTGGAAATATGTGTCCTACTACAGGAATTAGTTAAACGGGTATCCAATATTGAACAGTCTGGAGATCATGAGTACCTTCGCTCAAACTTCGTTGGTGGTATTAAAAAACTTCCCATAAAAGTGACACCTAGATAATCCGATAATGATTTCTACCCATTATTGTCACCATTCAACAACATAAAAACCCATAAAACCATGACAAAAAAAAGACTGCGAGTTTTGTTTTGCGACCATCTCAATCTCGCCAGGGGGAAATATCTTCCGGGGGAACACAGCGATGGTGGAGAATCACGATTCTGCCAGGGCGTATTCGCTCTGACCTATGACAAGGAACTAATCCCTGCCCCGTGTTCAAAGATGTTAGACGGCCTGCCTGACATGATCGCGAAATTTGACAGCCAGGATATCCGGAAAGGCTGGCATCACGACGATGAGGTTGTGGTTGCCGATCTTTATGATACAAGCGGTGATCCCCTCGCCGTGTGCGGTCGCTCATTGCTAAAGCGGACTGTCGACGAATGGAAAGCCCTTGGTTATACACCGAAAGTTGGTATCGAACTTGAGGCATTTGCTTACACCCAGGACGACTCCGGAGAATGGCAGCCTTACGATACCCCCGGTGCCTTTGTCTACAGCACCGGTCCTTTGAGCGATCCGGCGGGCTTTACAGACGCTATCTGGCAACGAGCGGAAGAAGCGGGCTTCACATTGGAAATGATTACCACCGAATTTGACTCACCTCAATTCGAGTTTACGCTTCAATTTGATGATGCTGTTAAAGCGATAGACGATATCTTTTTGTTTCGTTTGATGGCACGAGAAGTGGCAATGGAATATGGTGTACTACTTACTTTTATGCCTAAGCCCATAGCCGAGCTCAGTGGTTCAGGCGTCCATGTCAATTTCAGTTTATGGGACGAAAATGGCGTTAACCTCATCGGGGACAGCACAGCCACCGACAATCTTTCGGACCTTGGTCGTCGCTGTGTCGCAGGGCTGATGCATCATCACCAGGGACTCGCTGGTATTCTCGCTCCCACGGTTAACTCTTATGCCCGTCTACAACCCGCCAGCCTTTCCGGCTATTGGAGAAATTGGGGACAGGACCACCGTGGAGTCACTACGAGAATCACTACAGAAACCGGCAGGCTGGCGAGAATCGAACATCGCATGGCCGATGGTGCCTGTAATCCATATACCATGGTAGCGTCGGTACTTCAGGCCGCATTACTTGGGTTTAAAAACAACTACGACATGATCGCGGCGGAAACTGCTGACTGCCTGGAGAATCATGATGCTAAAGATGGTGTTCCTGATAATTTGGGAGCAGCACTTGAAGCGCTGCAACAGGATCAGGTTTTAGTAGATGCGATAGGGCCGGATCTGGTTGCAAACCTGGTGATGCTCAAAAGCGATGAAATAGAAAAGATAGCCGGATTGGATCAAAAAGAGATACTGAATTTTTACATGCATTACATTTAGACCGCTGATTCTCTGCATAGCGAGGGATAATAAAATCCGATATAAAGTTCGAATTCTTTGGTTGAGAATATTCACCGAAAATATTCACACTGGATATGGCTCTGGTAGATGGGTTAATGGACCTAGGTTAATAGACCTGTTCTAGTATATGTGGTTACCACGGGTCAGGACCATGAGTCTCCAGGTTTTGGTATTTCTTTTCACTCTGGTGTTATTTCAGTTCAGCTATGGTTGACGACATTTTTAGTCGGCTAATTCAGCAATTATTTTAAGAAGGTTTATGAATGATTGATTTTTATACATGGGGCACACCCAATGGTCGAAAAGTTTCCATTATGTTAGAGGAAACCGGTCTTGAATATCGCACTTTTCCAATTGATATTACTAAGGATGAACAGTTTGATGAACAATTTCTAGAGATCAGTCCGAATAATAAAATCCCGGCCATAGTGGATCATGGTAATGACTCCATGACGTTGATGGAGTCCGGTGCTATTTTGATCTATTTGGCACAGAGATCTGGAATGCTCTTACCAAAAGATGGACAGGCCCATTGGAGAACCATGGAGTGGCTAATGTTACAAATGGGGGGCATTGGTCCAATGCTAGGCCAAGTGCATCACTTCGTTAAATTCAATCCGGGGAAAAGCGACTATGCCGAAACCCGATTCAAGTAAGAGGCCCGAAGGCTGTACGATGTGCTTGATGAACGTCTTGAACAAACTGAGTATCTTTCAGGTGAATATTCTATTGCTGATATTGCGACCTGGCCCTGGATCTCAAGATTCGAATGGCAGCAAATGAATCTGGGTAACTATCCTAATCTGCTACGATGGTATTGCGAAATAGCTCAAAGACCAGCGGTGCAAAAAGGCTATCACATACCGTCAAAAATTCAGGAAATTCCCATGCCTTCCTGATAAACACGGGCGGCTTACCATCACACGAAATAAATAGATAGACAATTCCCGGAAAGCAATTTTTGGATATCTACTTTTTAGGTGTGTATCGTTCAAACAAGATTCGTCTTAGCAAAAAAGACCGGCAACTTCCTCTACCGATACCCATTAGTTTTCTGATATCGGAATCAGATACCAATAACTCAATCACAAAACAAGCGCGTAACACATCACAACACCCACTTGGGCCCAGGTTGTTCCGGATTCGCCATTGGAAATGAGATATATGAATGAAACATATGATTGTGTTCAACTCGGTCCTCCAATAGAATTACGACCAGCATCCGAAAGGCACATCACTAATAATTCCAAAACGGACGATAAACAAACGCGGCCTCATAAAAGCAGCCGAAACCCGAAACTCCAAATATGCTTTTCCCATCATATCAATTCCTCTCAATTTTTCTGCCTGCCTTTCTGATAGCCTATTTTATTTGTATCCGATTCAAATCGAATTTGGGTATTCTGCTGATTCTTTGCGCCTCTGCAGTATTTTATTGGGTGTCGAGCCTTATGCATTTGCTGTTGCTAATTACCTCAATTTTTTTCAACTTTTCACTATCAAATAAAATCACAGAGTCAGGTACCGCAAAATCAAAAAAGGCATTGCTAGTTATTGGACTAGCATTCAACTTGCTATTAATTGCCTATTTCAAGTACACCAACTTTCTGGTTGAAAACATTGCCTGGATAAGCGGGTCGAACCTGTCCCATTTTGAAATACTATTGCCCTTGGGAATCTCCTTTTTCACTTTCCAGCAGATTGCCTATCTGATTGATGTATATGAAGGCAAGTCCTCCCAATATTCCTTCACTGAATATGCCACATTCGTTTCATTTTTCCCTCAATTAATTGCCGGACCCATTGTTCATCATAAACAGTTTATCTCACAAATCCGTGGCACCCGTTTTCTCCACTTTGACCTTGGCAATATCATCATCGGCTTTAGTATCTTTACCATCGGACTATTTAAAAAAGTTGCCATTGCCGACGGCTTCTCCGTGATTGCCAATAAAGTATTCGGCGCAGCAGAACAGGGAATTCAACTCACTTTTGCTGATGCCTGGCTTGGTGCTATTGCCTATACCTTTCAGATCTATTTCGATTTCTCTGGTTACGGGGACATGGCGCTGGGTCTTGCCATACTCATCGGACTCTGGCTTCCTATCAACTTTAATAGCCCCTATAAGGCTACTTCAATCATCGAATTCTGGCAACGATGGCACATCACTCTCTCCTCTTTTTTAAAGAACTATCTATATATCCCTCTAGGGGGTAATCGAGGAACGCCCCTAGGCAAGTATAGGAATCTGGTGATTGTGATGTTACTCGGCGGGTTGTGGCATGGATCTTCCTGGAATTTCGTCATCTGGGTGGATTGCATGGTTGCTTCCTCATGATTAATCATGGCTTCAGATATTTCTTCGGTAGGAATACTAACCCCGCTTTCTACCAGCGCACTTTTTTTGGCTTCTCACCATGGTTGCAGTGGTTTTCGCCTGGGTGTTCTTTCGCGCAAACACCCTCGAAGCAGCGCTTGGAATCTCTCGCTCCATGTTGGCATTAAACCAGGATTTTCAACTCGTGATTCCATATTCACTGGTAGCTTTGCTGGAACAGTTTGGTATGACACTCAATCCTGAATTCTTTTCTTTCGGTGGTCTATTCGCAACCATTCAGGTACCGGACAATTACTACCCTTTTCTTATCAAGGGTATTTGGCTAGCGCTTTTCATCGTAATTTTCTTACCTAATACTTCCCAGTTATTCAACCGATATCAGGACCAATTGGGACAACCCACCAACCCATTCAATAATCGAATACTCCTTCATTGGAAACCCACACTCCTATGGGGGCTATTCATAGGCACCATTTTTATCATCTCAATACTGATGCTTTCTGAAGCCACCGAATTTATCTATTTTAAATTCTAACACCCTCTAATACGCATAATGTATAACCGATACTTAACGGGCTTCACATTAGGAGTGATACTTCTCGCATCCCCTATCATGTGGTTTAGTTGGCATGTTGATCCCTTTTGCTTCTTCGAAAGAAATACATTAGGCATGTATTTTCATACTGAGCGTTATTGCAAAGTAGATCTCATCAAGGATACCCCTCACGATAAAATTTTGATTGGAAGTAGTCGGACCGCCTGGATTGACCCCACCCATTCACTGGGGGAAAATGCCTTGAACGTTTCCTTCAGTGGGGCAACCATCGAAGAAATATACGTTTTTCTGCAAAAGCACCTGCAACCGGATACTGAGGTATATCTCGGTATTGATTTTGAAATGCTGTATTTTGAAGGACCTGAACCCCATCAGGCTTTAATGGAAAAAACAGACTTTGACAAGTCATTCGTCGACTACACTGAAAACTTTCTTGGCTTCGAAGTCATCTCCAAAAGTATCGCTGTTTACTTCTATCGCGTTACATTCATACCTTCGATCCCATTAGGAGCAGAAGGACACCGAGTTCCCCGACCCGGGAGAATGGAACAGGAACTCCGGGCTCAGGGTCACCTGGCCAACTACAACCTGGACAGCGAAAAACCCCTTAAGCTTGTTCCCGAAAGTGTCATTGAGGCCCGAATCGGCCTGCTGGAGAAAATAAAAACCGTACTGAAAACAAGGAATGCGACCTACCATGTTTTCACCAACCCTATTATGCCGTCTCGCCTGAGTGTGTATAAAACACACTATCCGGAACTCTTCGAACTAGTCCAGGCACATCAAAGGGAACTCACCCATGTGTTTACAAAAACACGAGATTTCGCCATGGAACATCCTTATACCGACAGCGATTTCAGAGATTGGTCCCATTACTACGAATCAATTGGAAGCCACTTTCTTTCTGCTTTAACGACCGAATAAATATCAAAGCATTCGTATTTTGAAACCGTGAAGAGAGTACTAAGCTTGCCCTAGTCTTGCCTTAATCTTTCTTGGGCATTCTATTCAGGCTCTGGTGCATGTGGATCAGAAAACCTACACGCTAGAAGACTTTATTCTGAGATTCTGAAATTTAGAGAGCATGATTTTGAAAATATTATCATCGATGAATAAAGTCAAACCTGGTATCGATGTCTCCCGGGATATCATTCAGTAATACTTTCTCCCTGATCAGACAATTGAGGAAATCGAATCAACAGCTCATGGGGCAAATACGGTTTATGTCCTCCATGTTCCGTCATTCCAATCACATCCTGTGGTATAAGTTTCACATCACCATCCTTGAAAACGGTGCGCACATATCCCACGGCGTAAACTAGCTGCTCCTCCGGAAGGCTAGTCTCTAAAGATCGAAACTCGTGTCGAAAATAAAATGCCCGATCATCCCAATAGAGCAATTTTGTATGCACACAGTATTTTTGGAAGGGCTTCAGCGACACTTTAAACTGAACGTGGATTGACCCAATCACTACCTTCCAGCCCTTTTTCATAATCCGCGTTAAAAGTCCCACCCGAACTGAATATTCCATTCGTGCCAAATCCATTATCATCGGATACCGTCCATTATTCATATGGCCGTACAGGTCTAAATCAAATGGTAACACCCGCCAAAAAGAAACCACTTCATCTAACGGATCCACCGACGGCATTCTCGACGCTCGAAAAACAGTAACCACCAATCGCCCTAATAACTTCATACCATCTATCGCTTAATAAATTGTTCTACATGCCAGGTTGTCAGCTAACCATTGTCTCAACCATGACTAGAAACAGGGGTTCACCACAACTCTCTCCCAATATTTGAGACAGCATTGGATATACACTTTGATCCACTTCTATATCCGTTAACAGTTTTATATCTGCAAAACCTGGAACATAGGTCCTGTCCACATTTAGGTCTTTCCATACTAAAGTTAATGTCCCTGAATTAGTAGAGAGGCTATCAGACTTTATACTCCTTTCTTTTCCTGGAAAGCGAACTTTCAGATATCGACAATACTTTTGCAATTTCTCCTTGATTCAGCATATGTTGATAGTCAACGATGGTTTTCTCAATATAGGCTTTCTCGTGCAACCGTTTTCGTTCCCGAGCTGTTTTGTTTTCTGCTTCCGGGCTCACCAGAAGTTCGGAGTGAATCGCTTCCAATATCCCGTCTCTTCCAAAAAATGGTAGCCAGACCCGAATATCAAATAACTTGTCTTCGTTTCTCACCAAATAGGAAAACAGGGGCAAAAAAAAAGTGTAACAATAGGAAGCAACATCATTGAATTTGGCGTCATATCCCTTAGGGAACGAAACGTTGCAGACAACACAGGCATCGAAATTATCCCAATCAGGAACAGAACATATACGGCTTGTACTTTCAAAAACTGATTTGTATTCCTCCGATAACCCACCAGCAGTATACTGGCCGACGAGATAAACGCGACAAATAAAAAAAATGGTATCAACCAGAATACGAAATCGCGCAACCCGACCAGCACAGTCTCGTCATCCAGGCTACTGCCATTAACCACGAAACCAAATTGAGCCAACAAACAAACCAGCAACGCACCTCCCAAACACAATCGATCCATGTGTTTTGACAGTGCCCTAACCCCAAATGTAACCAATACAGCCAAACGCAACTGAAAAAACACCAATAGAACCAGCGCCACCAAATAGATTCTGGCTAAAGCCGAAGTGGATGCTCCCCAAAATGCAAAAGTTGATTCATCAATAACATTAGAGCCATTGAAAGCGACCAGTAATTCAATAGCGTTACAGATAACTAACCCTAACAGCATGAAAATGAGAGTTTTTGAAACCCGGTTTTTGAAACGCAACCGTCTTATATTTAGAAGCAGAACCCCCAAACACATTATCAATGCTATTGATGTACCAACGTACGCGAACATACACCTAGACCTATCTTTCCTATTCAATCTCCGTTTTCTTGAGCAACGGTTTCCATTGACCCTCAAATCAATATATCACATCAAATCTTTCAGGAATCCAGAAAACGACAAACGGTTTTTATCATCGAATAAAGCGACTTTTTTCCTAAATGAAAATCACTTATGTTAGGTGAAGGAACCTGTGTTTCTTAGATTTCACTGAAAAGGTTGAAATTATGTCTGCCAGAGCCGTAGCAGAAACTGATGTATGAGTAGTTGAAGAAAAGTGGAGTATTGAATACTCCCAAGTGTCGGTGGTCCCACTTGGGCGAAGCCGCTATGCGTGCCTCACTCTCATCATAGGTAGACACTTGTGAGCTATCAGCTTAACTTGGCAGATACCTGCCGCTAGACTGCTGTTATCAAATCTAAACTTCTACAACCTAAAACCCCAGGCAAAAAGTCCAGAACTATAAATCCGATTCGAGCACCGAAAAAGACATCAGCGAGTGAAATTAGGGTCAAAGACTATTGCTCGTCTGGCAGGGAACATTCCGCATTATTTCTGTACCGACACCTTAAATCTTCATACTCTTCCCGAATGCTTTCCAATCGGAAAAAAAGCGCTTTACCGCTTACACTGGAGCCAACTACCAATTTCATTAATCCATTTATCAGCTTATCAAATGGCATGTCTGCTAACTTATGCGGTGCAACATGCCTGGCTTCTAAAAGAGCCTGAATCAGACTCTCCTTTTCTAAATGTTTCGACACTAGCATAAGTAATTCCAAACATTCCAAAAAGTTGTCTGGAACAGGGTCTTCTCTTCTAAGACTCTGTTCTAATGCTGCTCGAGTCTCTTTATCCGATTCTTCCAACATGCCAAAGTACGCTGCCTCGTTACATGCAACCAGCCAGTATAAAATGTTAGCCGGCCTCGTCCCGCATGAAGGGCAACAATAGTCTGGGTTTACCTCCTGGTACCGCTTTCTCGTAACATCTCTGCCTATTGGGGCAAAGAAATGTCTCCCCATTTCTTCTCGCGTTAAACGCTTAAGCGACCCACTCTCTTCAATTCCAATCGCCTGAATACAAACAGGACATAGCTCTATATTTCTCCGTAGATCACGATGAGGTAACAAACTGGCTTTGGTGGGGGAGAAACAGCAACGGCACTCTACAGATGCGTCTAACCTGGACTTCGACTCCCATGGGCGGTTTCCCGCATAACATGCGTACAAGTTTGGACAATACGCGGAGTCATGCGCGTTTATTGACGATCTCAAAACAATTGAAGTTCTTCGATCATCCATAACATTCGTACAATTTGGGCAATGTTCAGATTGAGTCATGTCGCTGTATTCTGGTCGATATAACTTACCTGACACCTTGGAACAGTAATAACAGAACCGTAAATCTCGATCACAACGAGGGCAATTTATCGTCATCTTATCAACATCATCCGTCTTTTGAACGGGGTAACCACAGTGATGACATTCCAGATAGGTTAACAAAGGATGCTCGCCGCAGTGCCATTGATCACTGCTGTTTTTTGAAATGTAATGGGCAGCCGTATGGCCATCATTCCCTTCTTCAAGACAAATAGGGAAAGTAAAATGGGGAAAGTCATGGCTACCACACTGATGTGGGTGAATATTGTACTCCAACAGTGCCGTATCGAATTCCCTCCTGCGGTGGTGAGGTGACACCCCATCCTTGAAAAAAGGAAGCATTGCATAAGGGATTTTTCCACGTTGTTCTTTTGCTAATCCATTAGATTCACAACCGGGACAATCGAACTGGGCTTTTTTATCGAACGGCCGAATCTCCCATTGCTGTCGAATGCCATTACTATGTTCTTGCTGACACAATGGACAGATTTTCGTGTCACTCGCGAGTATTTGATGTTTATGTTCAGGAACACTACATTGCCACCAGTAAGTTTTTAATCTCTTAGGGTTTAATTCCCCGCTCCTTGGGGCGTAAGATGTATGGGTGAGCGATTATACTCATAGAAGCCATAATGTTACGGTATTACTCTACCATTTGGTATTTCCGTCGAAGTATAGGCGGGTAGTGTGATTGTGCAACTCTAAGTCTGTAACTTCGATTTAGGTTGAGTCATTATTGTCGTTCCACACGATATATCGCCTGTCGGCATTACTCCATTCATCGTCAATCTCAACGAGGATGGCACTGACAAGCCGTAGCAGCGATGCTTCATTCGGGAAAACCCGAACAACCCGGGTTCGCCGTTTAATCTCCTGCTGGATTGGACGCTCAATCCCGTTGGTCGTTCTCATCTTTCGATGATGCAGCTCCGGCAAATTGAACACCGTCAGCCCCTCGGGAACATTGTCCAGTAACCACTGCGACAGCTTCGGATAGTTCGACTCATATCGCTCTGCCAGTTGCTGTAACTGTGTCAGGGCCGATGCCTCGTCCGTTGCATTCCATACCGAACGCAATTCGCCACCAATACGGGTTCGTATCTTCACCGTCGGCGCGTGATTAATCGCATTCTGAACCAAATGAAACTGACAACGCTGCCACGGTACACCGGGAAACACAGCGCGTCTCGCGGCTTTGAGACCGGCATGGTCATCACTGGAGATATACGCAACCCCTACCATTCCCCGTTTCACCAGAGATTGTAAAAACTCTCGCCAATTGATCTCGGCTTCGCTGGTCGCGATCTGTACACCCAGGACACTTCGTCGACCATCCGATAAAATACCTACCGCACTGAGTACCGCTGCATCCACCACTTGGTGATCCATCCTAACCCGTTCGTAGCGGGCATCCAATACCAGGTAGCGTATCTCTCCAAGGGCACGATCGCGCCAAACCGACAAAGCATCATCCAGTAATGCCGTTGCACGGGACACCTGCGTCGAAGATATCTTCTCTATCCCGAACAAATCCAGCACCTTCTCCACTCTGCGAGTGCTGACACCACTGACATACATCTGGGCCACACACAACATCAAAGCGCGTTCACTACGCCGACCCTGTTCCAGGCATTGCGGGTAAAACCCCGCCTCTCCGTGATCACGGGTCTTGGGTATCTGAAGATTAAGCGTGCCAAGCGTCGTGTCCACCTGTTTGGGCTTGAACCCATTGGCATGACCTCGACGGTCGTCGCTGCGTTCATGGGGGGCGGCACCCAGAAACTGAGACCGCTCAATCTGCATCGCCTGATTCATCATCGCGGTAATCACTTCACGAAAGGCACCGGAGCCATGTTGAATCAATTGTTCCATCACCACTTCATATAGGTTACTGTAATCCAGTTGGGTCATTGGGTTGTCTCCACATTTGCTTAAGTCACAAACATGGAACGACTTGATGGCTCAACATTCAACACCGAATCAAGAAAAACCGGCTTTGCCTTCGTTCGCTACGCTCACTTCGCCTAAGCCAAACGAGCATCGCTAAAGAAATAAATTACAGACCTCAGATTACACTACCGGTAGTGTTTGACGAAGCCGTGGATGAAATACTTCGGGAAATTTGTCTTGATATTGAGAAGCGATACCAAATTAACTTTTTAGAGATTGGTACGGATAAGGACCATGTTCATTTTCTGGTTCAGTCGGTACCGACTTACAGCGTGACAAAGCTGGTACGAACGTTGAAAAGTATCACAGCGAGAGAAGTATTTCGTCGTTACCCCGAGGTTAGGAAAGCCCTATGGGGAGGTGAGTTTTGGTCAGACGGATATTTTGCCAGTACGGTGGGAAAGCATGGAGACGAAGAAATGATCAAAAATTATGTCAAGAATCAAGGGCAACAATATAAACAGATTCACCATAACTATCAGCTTACTCTATTCTAATACCCCGTAGCTTGCTGCGGGGTAGTTTATTGGCTCAGTACAAGTTGGACATGTTTTTGGAGGCTCGCGATGGTCTAAATTGAACTTGTCCAATAGATAATTTTCTTTGCAATCAGGATTTCCACATCGGTTTCTAATTGGCTTGCTGCATCCCTCGCACACAGTGTCCGAACGAGATTGATCACTGATATCATATAAACATTCGTTATTTCCGCAATAGATAGTTCCAACAAACTTACAATCATCCAGTAAATCGGCATAGGGTTCATGGTCGGTTTGAAAATGATAGTTGGCGAGACCGTTTCCTTTCTGACCATAATAAGCATCACGATAGCTCTTTATGCTTCTTATCTGCTTTCCAGGACGATAGACTTCTTCAAAATAGATGACCGGATAAGGTGAATCAGTCGTGATAAAACTGGGCTTAACTCCCAACTCGGTTTGGGCGATTTTCTTGAATTGCTGTTCAATGGCTTCCCGGGTTTGCTTGTATTCCTCGGGAGCTGCAAATGCGCGACTCGCAGACAACGCAATAACCAAACTCTCTTGTTGAATCGTTCTACTAGACACTCCGGACCGAAATACGTTACTCCTGGAAGCTCTCAGTTGTCTCCGCAGGCCGTCTTTCCCACTAAGCCTATATGCTGCATAGATAGGTTGATCCATCCAATAGGCCGCGAATCCTCGACAAAAAAGCTTTTGCTGATTCAAGAAAGGAATTAAACGAATTTGCGTTTTTTAGATCCTTAGTTGACAGCCTTAAACCATCAATAATTTTTGGAACGATTACATAACTGATTGGGTATTCCCCATCATCTTTTTTTCTCCTCCGATTATCCTGTTTGGATATAAACTCCTTCGACAGCTCATCAAGCAGCGTTCCAAAAAAGCGCCGGAAATCGAGATTTTCCAGAATCTCCTTTTTTTTCAAATCCTCAGATTCTCCTTCTTCTGGGATTGCCGGGGTCTCTGAGACTCCGTAGTAATCGAGGAATCTGATAAAAATCTCCTTCTCCTCATGTTCGAGTGTCCTAATAAGCGCTTTTTCCAAATAGTTGCTGTGGTGATCAATTTTTTGTTCACGGCGATCGAAGTGACTAGGATTATCCGCATCTAGAGACAGTTCTTTCACAATTAGATCACACAGAGGTTCCAGTTCCCTCTCTAGTAAATTCCTCCTTTCGTCCGTTAGGATTTCACTGTAGTTAATAAACTTAGCGACTTTTCTCCTATATAGGTTTATCGCGTCTAGCTTTTTCTGATTTTTTTTCCTGATAGATCGTACTAGCTCTATGGTATGTTCAAGATCCACTCCACTGATCAAGGACAACATGACATCTAGTCTTTCTTTTTCGCGCCGAGTAATCTCCTCACTATTTGGTTTTTCCATTCCAACCTAGACGGGCTCCTCATCATGAAACCTTTCCTGCTCAACTCTAACAGTCTCTCGTTGGTATTTTTGTTCTTCTCTGATTATTGAATTTTGCACGCCCTTAATCATGTCGTTGAAAATTTCAACGATCAGATTTCGGTTCCGCGCCGACTTTCTTGCGTTGTGTTCCATATACATTGAGCTATATATCTCATTTTGAAACAGAATACCCAACTCATACCGAAGTAAATAGAACTCTGGTGGGGCAGATACCTCAATGCTTCGAAGGTCGGCATCTCTTGATAAAATATCTATCATTCTGCTCCATTTGGAGAGGGTTGACTCCAGTGAAAATAGTATCTCCTCAGTGTCACTCCCAAGTTCAAATACAATCCAGTTTTCTTCAAGAGTTTGGTCCAATCCTGCAAGAACTTCGTCAATGCTTTCCCAGAAGTTTCCAATCTCCTCTTTATATATTTCACCCAAACTTCCTATGTTTGCACTATATATTGGCATATTGCCATTTTCTTCTACGACTGGGATCCTCGAATTGGAAATCGTGGACTCCCAATGCGCACCGATATCCTCAGAAACAAATTCTCGATATCTATTTTCTATCTCTAAGTAAAATTTATCCATTTTGAACTTACGAATAGATGAATTTCTACGATCTATAGTCGCATCACGTAGTCTGTACAACAGTTTTTCAATTCGTGAAGATCGATGAGATATCAAGTTAGAAAGCCGTTTTTCAATAAATGAGATAGTTAGATCTCCCACTGAAAGCTCGTTTGATGTTGATCGTTGTTCACGATAGAGCCTCTTTCCAAGAGAGCGATGCACCCTGTCCAAACAGTACCGAAGCAGCCCATCTGCCATAGACTCAAACCCATCATCCTGAAGAGCCAGAGTGGTTGACGTCCCAAATACATAACTTGATTCGACAGACCTTGGGTGAGAATTTGAATCCGTTAGCAGATTGTCTCTACCTACCTGTATGTCTCGGTAGATGTCATACCTTATACGCGCTAATACGTTTTCCGCCATTTTACATACAGTGGTATGTAATGCGGTTTTTCCATGATCAGGGGGCATCCCCCCTGTTGCAAACGCTTCATATAAATAGATTCTTTTAAATGATGGCATTGTACCCGGTCGCCCCTCATAGTTTTCGATACTCGAGCCAAATTGATAGACAGTCTTGAAAACGTCTTTTCTACGCCAATTCTTTAAGGTAGCTAGCTCCATCAAACACGCATAGGCATTAGGCTTTATTCTTCCCGCTTTATCTAATTCTTCAAACGCTCCGGGTAACAAAAATGCACTATGTAAATCGAATTTCCTCCCCCGCCCACTCAATACCATGTTTGTTAGAAAAGCGATATCCCAGAAGCACCCCGCCCCCGTTCCACCTGATAGTGAACAAATGATATGAACCTGTAAGTTCTTACCCATCACCGTTGCATCCGATAGACGACTAACCGCTTCAACTATTCGAGCCCTAAGTAAATGGGCATGCTTAAAAAAAGCAATGCGTCCAAAAGGCCTCCATTGAGCAGCTCCCCCTTCGCCCGCCTGGGCCTCAGTAAGGCCATATTCCTTGTTCTGATTGAGATATGGGAACCATTTTCGGATAATCTGATCCTCTGGAGTATTGTCAGTAAACGACTGATTCATGTCCCTGGCAGGATCGCATTTCAAATTTTCCATAGTTTCCTGGATAACCTGGTTATCCAGAAGAACATAATCTTCCACTACGGGCAGGCGATCATTGTTTTTTAGTGCGGCTCCTACCATTGATTGACCTGATCCTACGATATAAGGATCAACCATCTCTTCTTCAGAATTTTCTTTCTGGTCAGTATCTACAGCGATTAATTGTAATTGTCCATTGCGGTATAAATCAGAAAGTTTTGTATCGCCGCCGTGTTCGGCCAACCATCGAATATACCGGAGAGTTTTCACTCCAGTTCCACCTAATCCTATGAATAAAGCCGGAAACCAAACTCCATCTTCTCCATTATTGTTCACGACATACCTCCAGTAGAAGTGATACTGATCTCACTATTTTCAATATTTCCGTTGCGCACTCTGGATTCGACCGCACTCCTAACAGGTGCGTTTCTAAAAGCATCAATACTCGATTTTTCATACAGGGGATGACTTAACGGTATAGAGCTAATCCCAGCAAATACAATTGACAAAATAAATATAATTCCTAAAGCTCTCGTAATATTGTTCTCGAACAAATCCCTTCTGTTAATAGCCTCTATTCCAATAAAAGTTGATCGGTTTCTTCTCTCTTTAATACTTTTACTAGTTTTGACCTTCACAACAATTTCAAAAATGCCATATGCCAAAGAAATGCTAACCAGGACCGACATCACCCAAGGCACAAAAAATGACGGATGCAGCCAAGGGGAATCAAAAAATGCTCCCGAACCCGGCGACACGATTTGGCGCATCGATTCTTCAATCTGGGCTTCCGGGTCGTAGAGGTTTGAGTACCAATATGTTAAGAGTGGCGACAACTTAAATACCCAATCAAAAAACACGTGCCACGATGAAGAATATGCATGTAGGATATCCGTATCCTTGGACAACCTCGTTATAAAACCTAAACCATTATTTCTCAAAAACCGATAAAGTAACCAGGCCCAATAAGTCACAGCAAAGTAAAACAGAGAATTCACGACTATTCTAAACAGCATATAAAAATCAAATAGTCTACCGATGCCCGATGTAGAAACTTTGACTTCAACCCCAGAGGCCTCACTGTTATTGATTGTAGACACAGCGAATAATTCATCTAGCCTATTTTCCAGGTCTTTGGAAACAGGGATAAACACAGTTTTTTCTGTCCTTAGTTCCGTAGACCCAACGCTGGTAGGAGTTTCTAAAACGGCGACTTTCTCACCTGAGGTATCTCGGAGGTAGACGTCAATATTTTGGGTAGTTAACGAGTTGTATGCCAAAATACGTTGAGCAACAAGATCTACCCTAGCGAAATAGCCTCCTCCATCTTTGCTAGGGATTTTCTGCACCCAAGCACCCTCAATAGAGATCCGTAAGGGGTCAAACAACAAGGGATAGTACTCTTCCTGACCATCAACGGAAAACTCTGTAACGAGAGGATTAAAAATAGCCCACGCTTCCTCGCTCAATACAAGATCTTTTGATTTTTTCCGATTTGGTTCAATGTACTCCGGTACCGACAACCTCTCTTCTACTACTGTTCCATCTTCCGAACGCAGGGAAATGGCTTCAACTTTTCTGACCCAAGGACTTTCATTATTGAGTTCAAGTCTTACAAACTGATTATTCTGAAATCTTATACCTTCCAATGGGGTAGAAATTTTTAGTGGAACCCTCTCTGGAGTTTCTACAGCAATACGATTAGCACATCCATCTCCTCTAAGCCTAGGAATTGATTCCTTGATACAGAAGTAAACCCTCTGACCCGACACAAAAGTAACTTGTTTTTCAACATCATTAAAGTCAACCTGGATAGTCTTTGACTTGTTAGCATCAATCACATCATCGATTCGATCTAACTGAGCAGCTCGAGAACCATTGGCATCGGTAGATACTTCAAGAACCATTCCCCCCTGTGGATAAGATGCTTTATTCGTCACTTCGACTGAAAATGTTGGAAATTCTTCACTCCAAGAGAAATTTGAAAGCTCAAGAGGTTCTGGAATGGTTCCACCTATGCTCGCTTGTACGGTCTCAAGATCTCTATCAGTAATCCTAATCCAGATGAACTCACTGGATGGAGGGACACGTGTTTGAAGCACTGGACTATAGGGAATAAAGCCAACATAGCTGCCGGGGGATTTCATATCGACCAATAAATCCGGTATTGGCACCTCTTCCGCTCCAGGAATCCTCATCGGCGCCTGACGGGCTAACCTCAATCCTAAGAATTTGGTTACCCATTTGTCCTGGTAAACGTAGAGCTAGTTTTATTGAAAGCCCGTCCCCTTCAGTCACTACACGGCTTTTTGAGGGCAATATGACAAATTTTTGGGGGCGCTCGTTAACAACTCTGAGAACTGGATCATCTATACCCACAAAAAAGCTTGCTAATTGAAGCAGTTCCGTATCATTGTCAGCCGAGAATATTCGCTCGCAAAACCGAACAACACTATTTGAACGTGGCAATATCTCACTGTTGTCAATCTGGCAATGATCAATTTGATTGCCGTTCTCCGAGTAAAAGTTAAGGGTTGGCATAAATTCAGGACGAGACTCATCGCTATTACTAACGGCCAACGCTAGTCGATAGTCTCCTGGTTCTAAAGACTTCACCCAGGAGACCGAATCGATTGTCAGTTTTGATTCACCTTGGGGTATGTCTATCAAAAAAGGTGGAGACAGTACTCCAGTCTGAGTGCTAATCACAGCAGTTACTGAATTTCCTATTCGTGCTAGCTTCTTCTTGTTGACTGTATTGAAAATAAAAGATTTTTCAACCTGGGAGTCGGGTTCTAACTCTTCAAAATCAGCAGGTAAACTGAATGATTCTACGTCGTCATCCCCATAGAAAATTAGAGGCCCTAGTGCCTTTTTTTCAGGAGATGGGTTTTCTATCGTCACCTGAATAGTTGATAGGTCATCCGATATACGAGCCCTACCGATGACCAGTGCGGTTTCATCGACGACGGTAAGATTACTCGATAAACCAAACGATAATGGAGACTCATCTTCAAATTTAACCGACAATATGTCCTGATTGGCGACCAACCTCCTTGGTATGTCAAATTCGAGATTTGTAGTTTCCCCCGGACCGATCACGCGAGACTCAATATCAGGGTCAAATAGAATTGAATTTGAATCAACGCCATGCAACACGACTTGTTTGAGCTCATTGGCAATCAGTCCGTTGTTCTTCAATTGCAGTTTTACAGTGGCTAGATCGTCCACCAAATGTAGGTCTTTTCTCATCAACTCCAATGCCGGTAGTGATGCCTGCAGAATATCCAATGACATATTTTTGGCAAAAGCGTCAACGTCGTCCTTTAGATCTTCATACTTAATAACCTTAGTGGCAACCCCATCGACATCTTCCAGTCGTGAGGTAATAGGGCGCCTCACAAGGACTCGCCTAAAACAATCATGATAAGATCCCGTTCTGTTTATAGTAGGCACCACCTCCAGGAACCCGAAATAGACATTAATACCAGATATTTCCTGTATTCTTCGAATTCTCGATAAAGCGCTTTCGATTACGTCATCAAGAACTAGCCCTAGTCCGCTTTCCAGCGCAGTAGCGGCAGCGCACATATCTACCGAACTATTGGAAGGATCATGAATGAAGTCACTAGCAATCAATACTACCTTTTGTCGACCATTGAGAACCTGTGAGTCAACATTATCTGCGAGGTGCTTAAAAAGCGAATCCATTTTGGTCGTTCGATCATTACTGGTTTGCTCGGAAAATTCGCCAAGCGCTGACTTCCAACCATCGATATCACCGCCATCAATGGGCTCACCAAATGCCTCCACCTTGTCACCAAAGGTATATAGATATATTCGGTCTCCTTCGGAAACTACATTTTCCTGTCCAATTTCTGGTACTGGTTGAGAGAAGAGTGCTTCGAACATTTCAGGTAGGCGTTTGCTGGGAGCGTTTTCGCCGCCTGAGAATATCGTTTGGGAATTGTCCAGGTAGACAAAAAAATCTAAAGGTGGAAGTTGTTGAGAATACGATGAACGGACAAATAGCATCATAAGGATGAATGCTACTATTTGGGATATAAATCCCGTACTTTTTATAATTGTTTTCATTTCCCTGACACCAGGCGCTAACTCGACACTATGTAGTTTTCCTAACCCCTGTATGCAGATCCTATAGTCCACTGAATTCAGAGAACATTTCTATAGGTTCATGCAAGGGTATACCCAAAGGAAGGATGCAATATAAATATGCTTTTGTCGAATAAGTATTACCTTTAGACAGTAAATTTCACCCAAAAGTACTAGAGTCAGATTACGAATTTCTTAAATTTAAGCCTCGATTCGGCCAAATAGTGAATGCTCTGACAGCAATACCGGAACGTTTATTGGCAGATTACCTCACCACTTTACTTTATTTTGGAGTGCGCTTCCTACGGTAGACTGGCTTATTGGATTAGGAAGAAAGGGCTGTCCCAGCTAACAGAAACAAAAAGGCCTTTGCCTTTTATTCAGATAATCGGACACTAAAGCTTGAAGGATTTTACCGACAGAGGGCCATTACTCGTCTGGGTGCAGGATAGCCCTCTATGGTTTTCTCACAATCATTCTGATCGAGAAAGTTGCTTAACGATTCGAATGTCATCCATTTCGTTTTCCTTTGTTCCTGTGGAGTAGTTTTACTGACATCAAGAACGGTGTTGTTGGTGAAACCTGCAGTTTGCAATTGGGTTAGAAGTTTGGGGATGGTGGGGATGCTCCAGACGTTGCGCATTTTGGCGTATCTTGTCTCAGGGATAAGTTCATTTTCGTCATTGCCGTCGATGATCAGTGTTTCGAGGATAAGATCGCCGCCTGGTTTTAAACATTTTTTTGCTTCCAATAAATGCTCTATTGGGCTCCTTCGGTGATAGAGAATTCCCATGGAAACCACGGTGTCGAATTTAGCCCGTTTCTCTGAGATGGCAGCGAATGGTAACTCTTCGCTTTTTAGCGGGAGAATAAACCCATTCAGGTTTGGGAGATACCTTTTTATCGCATCAAATTGAGCAAGAAAAAGGAGGGTTGGATCAATACCCAATACGCATGAAGCTCCGCTGCCAAGCATTCTTAAGAGGTAATACCCATTGCCGCATCCGATATCGAGGACAGTTTTATCCTGAAAAGAGTCCAGGTGGTTTTCGAGGCGGGACCATTTCATGTTAGAGCACCATTCGCTATCAACCTCTACGCCGAAAAGATCGAATGGGCCTTTCCGCCACGGGTGGAGTGCCATCAGCCCCCTTTCCAATTCAGCTCTAACACTATTGCTACAATCGCTCTCAGATCCAATAGTCACCGCTTCACGATTAAATGCGATACAGGACGGGGTAATCTCAGGAAGAGAATTGATGACAGACTGCCACTTTATCAGGTCGCCGTGTTTTCTGGTCTGCAGCGTTTTTTCAGTAGCCTCCAGCAAGTCATTCTTAATGGGGAATAGAGAAGTTCGCTCCAAACCCGAACACAACGATTCAGTATTCATGGGTTATTTGATGGCGATAAACGAACTGAAATTGAAACACTGAAACCAGGGTAGAACCTGTTTAAACCCCACGGAGGTTAAACGTTGAATCTGTTTCTCCTAGTTGTCCAGAAGCATGACATTTTCCAGGGCCGTTCTTTTTTGATTAATTTCCAGATCGCTATAGCCGTTGAGGGATTTGAATGTGTGATGCAACATTTCAATAGTATCTTGCTCATACTCCCCCGGTCTACTTTCGTCCCTCCTGTCTACACTCCGGTCAAGTTTTTCTGAAAGTACAAACACTCCCCCCGGCAGCAGTCCCTGGTAAATATTCCGAACCATATCAAGCCGCACTTCAGGCGGCATAAATTGTAATGTGAAATTCATAACAACCATACTGGCATTAGTAATTTCCGTTTTCTCTGCTGATTGCTCCACCAGCGTAAGCTGACCAGGATCAATGGCTTTTTCAACTGTCTGTCGACATCGGCTTAGCATTTCGGGGGAATTATCAATGCCGATATAGTTCACCGATGGAACATCAACCTGACTATGTACAGACAGCAATGACGCGCCCAGGGAGCAACCAATATCATAGACGTTTGAATTCGCCGTGACATACTGGGCGCTTAAAACTCCCAATAAGGAAATGATGGTTTCGTAACCTGGGACGGAACGGCGAATCATGTCCGGAAACACGTCGGCGACGTTCTGGTCGAAGGCGAAATCCATAACGTGTTTGTGTTTCGCGGCGTAAACCTTATCGACGGTCTTCACTGAACGTATCGAAAAATGGTAACGGTTTCGGGAACCCTAAACCTGCTCCAGTTCTACAAGCGCACCTACCATGTCCTTGGGATGTAGAAAAATCACCGGTTTTCCGTGGGCTCCAATTCTCGGTGTTCCATCGCCCAGTACCCGCAAACCATCTTTCACCAGAGTGCTTACCGCACCACCAATATCTTCAACTTCATAGCAGATATGATGCATGCCACCATCAGGGTTTTTATCCAGAAAACGCTGGATGGGAGATTTTTCGCCTAATGGATATAGCAATTCAATTTTTGTATTTGGCAATTCCACAAATACCGTGGTCACACCGTGGTCGGGCAGATCCAATGGCGGGGATACTTTTGCTCCCAACGAGTCACGATACAAGGCTGTTGCAATATCAATGTTTGGCACCACAATGGCCACGTGATTTAGTTTACCGATCATTTTTCTACCTATGTTTCAGGAATTCTGTTACCAACTTTGACGCTGCAATGGACGGAGGCAATGTACCGTCCATGACCTTTTTTTCCAAAGGATTAAACCCTGTTTTCGTCAAAACACTCCTCTTGAGTTCATCCAGCAGATGCTCCCTTGTTTCGCTCCAAAACCATTGCTTGGATTGAGCCTGTCGTCTTTCTTGTAAACACCCATCACTGAGGATTTCTCGATACTCACAGACGCGTTGCCAGACTTCTTCGATACCGGTGTTATCCAGCGCCGAGGTCATCTCTACTGGAACTCGCCATTGAGCAAGCCGAGGTTGAATCAATTGCAGTGCCCGCCGGACGTCCGCCGCAGCATGAATAGCTTTACGCTTAAATTCCCCGTCTGCTTTATTCACCACCGCAATATCAGCAAGCTCCATGATCCCTCGTTTGATACCCTGTAACTCATCTCCCCCCCCAGGCAGCAACATCAACAGGAATACATCTGTCATATTCGCCACTAGCGTTTCCGACTGCCCCACTCCCACTGTCTCGACAATGACGACATCGAAACCCGCGGCTTCGCAGAGCAAAATGGTTTCCTGAGTTCTTCTGGCCACACCGCCGAGGGTTGTCTGGGATGGACTCGGGCGGATAAATGCCCCTGGATTCACGCTTAAGGTCTCCATCCTTGTTTTATCTCCGAGAATCGATCCACCAGTCAAACTGGAGCTTGGGTCAATAGTCAGCACTGCCACATGCTGCCCTTGATCGACAACATAATTCCCTAGCACTTCAATAAATGAAGATTTTCCGACACCAGGAACACCCGTGATACCAATGCGGATGGAATTTCCGGTATAAGGCATAATCGACTCCAACAATTGCTCTGCTGAATCACGGTGATCAGTGCGCGAGGATTCAAGCAATGTAATTGCCTTACCCAACGCTCGCCGATTACCGCTTTTCAGTGCATCAATGTCAATCATTTTTCCATGCTGGCACGGTTTACACTCACCACCGATACGCTATCTAATCCTTGCCTTGTAATACCGGAGGAAGTGGTAGCATCCAGACTCAAACAGTAATCAGCTGGATTCAAACTGCAAAATCGGTTGATCAACTTCAAGAGTGTCTCCTTGAGTCGCTAGAACCTCAGCAATCACCACGTCCTGTTCCGCACGCATTGAGTTTTCCATTTTCATCGCTTCAATCACAGCCAGCTCTTCTCCTGCTTTTATTTCCTGTCCTGCTTCAACTTTCAGTGAAACCAAAAGGCCCGGCATGGGGGATAATAGGAAACCCGACATATCCGGGGGCATCTTTTCAGGCATAAGTTCGTTTAGCTCAGCGACTCGGCGAGTTAACACTTGCACATTCAACTCATGCCCCGAGCGGGAAACATCATAGCTATGGCTGGTTTTTTCGATCTGCATATAAACACGCTTACCGTTAACCGTTCCCCGATAAACCGGATCTCCCAGCTTCCAATCGTCAGTGATACGATAGTGCTCATCATTGTATTGAACATCCCAACCATCATCTTCGCCGGTAAGTTTGACAGCATGCTGCTCCCGGTTAAATACCACTATCCAATCAGAACCAATCGAGCGACCATGGCCTCTTACCTGTCCTGAAGTCCCCGCTGCGCGACGAGCCAAACGATGATGCACAGAGGCCATCACGACAACCAGTTCACTCATGTCCGTCTTCGGTAACTCGTCCGAGGAAAACCCATCCGGATACTCTTCAGCAATGAAATTCGTTGTCAGTTCACCCGCCTGGAATCTTGGATGAGCCATAATTGCCGAGACAAACGGGATGTTGGTTTCCACACCACGAATATAGTATTGATCCAACGCATTCTGCATCGCAAAAATCGCTTCATTTCGGGTCGGTCCCCAAGTGACCAACTTGGCGATCATGGGATCATAAAACATGGAAATCTCGGCACCTTCATGCACCCCCGTGTCCACCCGAACACTCTGACTTTCCTCTGGGGCCTCATAGCGGATTAACCGGCCAGTGGACGGCAGAAAATTACGAAAAGGACTTTCCGCGTAGATTCTCGATTCCATAGACCAACCGTTAATCTCCACATCCTCCTGTTTTATAGGCAGTTCCTCACCCGCAGTAACACGAATCATTAGCTCCACCAAATCCAGACCAGTAATGTATTCGGTAACCGGATGTTCAACCTGCAATCGGGTATTCATCTCCAGAAAATAGAACTGACGATGACTATCAACGATTAGCTCCACGGTACCCGCTGATTGGTAGTCCACCGCTTTAGCCAGCGCAATGGCCTGATCGCTCATGGCTTTACGGGTAGCATCATCAATAAATGGAGACGGCGCTTCTTCAATAACTTTTTGATGGCGTCGCTGGATGGAGCATTCGCGTTCATTGAGTGCTACGACATTCCCATGACGGTCAGCAATTATCTGAATCTCAATGTGCCTTGGTTCTTCGATAAATTTTTCGATAAAAATCCGACCGTCCCCGAAACTCGACACGGCTTCACTGGTTGCCCGTTCAAATCCGTCTCGACACTCGGACTCGTCATAGGCAACTCGCATCCCTTTACCGCCACCACCTGCACTCGCCTTTATCATGATTGGATAACCGATTCGGTTTCCAATTTCCACTGCCTCATCGGCATCTTTCACGACTTCGGTGTGACCCGGAATGGTATTCACCCCGGACTTCTCTGCCAGAATTTTAGAAGTAATTTTATCTCCCATTACTTCAATGGCTTTTCGGCCTGGACCAATAAACTCAATACCAGCGTCACCCAGCTGCTCAGCGAAGTTCGAGTTTTCTGATAAAAATCCATATCCGGGATGCACGGCCTCCGCCCCGGTCTGCTTACATGCATCAATAATTTTTTCACCGATGAGATAACTCTCCGCTGCGGTTGTCCCCCCGATGGACACAGCTTCGTCAGCCTCTAAAACATGTTTCGCATCACTATCCGCACCCGAATAAACCGCAACGGTCAAGATCCCCATCTTCTTTGCTGTTTTGATTACCCGACAGGCAATCTCGCCCCGGTTAGCAATTAGTATTTTCTTAAACATTATTATCTATCTTATTATTTTGTCTGACTTAGAGAGGAATATTTCCATGTTTCTTCCAGGGATTTTCCAGATCCTTGTTTTGCAGCATCGCCAAAGAACGACATAACCGTTTTCGAGTATTGTGAGGAAAAATCACGTCGTCAATATATCCCCGACGCCCCGCCACAAACGGCGTTGCAAACTTACTTCGATATTCCTCTGTTCGCTGTTCCAGTTTTTCCGGATCTTTAGCATCTTCTCTAAAAATAATTTCCACCGCACCTTTGGGACCCATAACCGCGATTTCAGCACTAGGCCAGGCAAGGTTAACATCTCCCCTGAGATGTTTTGAGGCCATTACGTCATATGCACCACCGTAGGCTTTGCGAGTAATCAACGTTACTTTGGGCACCGTGCATTCCGCATAGGCATACAGCAATTTCGCTCCATGAGTAATGATTCCTCCGTATTCCTGTGACGTTCCAGGCATGAACCCAGGAACATCAATCAATGTAATCACAGGGATATTGAATGCATCGCAAAAACGCACAAATCGAGCACCCTTTATGGAAGCATTGATGTCCAGACATCCCGCCAAAACCATTGGTTGATTTGCCACAAAACCAACGGTTGACCCCTTCATTCGACCAAAGCCCACAATAATATTTTTGGCATAGTCAGGCTTGAGCTCAAAGAAATCTCCCTCGTCGACAATCTTCAGGATCAACTCCTTCATGTCATACGGAAGATTAGGATTCGATGGGATTAATGTATCCAGAGACATTTCTGGTTCATCCAAAGTTTCAACGGTTTCCCGGTAAGGCGCTCCTTCACGATTACTGGATGGCAGAAAATTGAAAAACCGCCTTGTCATAAGCAGAGCCTGCACATCATTCTCAAACGCCAGATCAGCCACACCTGATTTTTGGGTATGAGTTGCTGCTCCTCCAAGGTCTTCTGCCGTCACTTCCTCATGGGTTACGGTTCTCACCACATCAGGTCCAGTCACAAACATATATGAACTGTCTTCCACCATAAAAATGAAATCCGTGATAGCGGGAGAATAAACCGCACCACCGGCACATGGTCCCATGATCAACGACATTTGTGGAATTACCCCTGAAGCCATCACATTTCGCTGAAAGACTTCAGCATATCCGCCCAGGGACGCAACCCCTTCCTGGATTCGCGCTCCCCCTGAATCGCTAATACCAATCACTGGTGCCCCAACTTTCATCGCCTGATCCATCACTTTACAGATCTTTTCAGCATGTGCTTCCGATAACGAGCCACCAAAAACAGTAAAATCCTGGCTATAAACAAACACCAGACGGCCGTTAATCGTGCCATATCCAATTACCACACCATCACCCGGAATGGCTTTGTCCTGCATACCAAAATCAGTACAGCGATGCTCAACAAAAATGTCCCATTCTTCGAAGCTACCATCGTCAAGCAGGACTTCTATTCGTTCGCGTGCGGTTAGCTTCCCTTTTTGATGCTGCGACTCTATTCTTTTCAGGCCACCCCCTAGTTTGGCCAATGCCCGTTTCTGTTCGAGCTGTTCAATAATATCTTGCATCTATGTTCTCTTTATTTTTATGTTATTAAAATGATTGCTCTTAATGTATGCAGCGATAAACGCCTATTAATCAATTATCGACTTTCCAATAGTTCCAATATTCGCGTTGCTGCTTCTGGTATATTCGTTCCTGGACCAAAGATTGCTGACACGCCCACTTCATAGAGTTTTTCATGGTCCCCCGGAGGTATAACTCCACCACAAATCACAATAATGTCTTCACAACCCTCTTCTTTTAAGGTCTTCATCACCCCCGGCACCAAGGTGCGATGGCCCGCTGCCTGTGACGAAATCCCAATAATATGAACATCGTTTTCGATGGCTTGCTTTACCGCTTCCGCGGGCGTTTGGAAAAGCGGGCCGATATCTACATCAAACCCCATATCGGCGAAAGCTGTCGAAATTGTTTTTGCTCCCCGGTCATGACCATCCTGTCCAAGTTTCACAACTAGTATTCTGGGTCGCCGACCTTCCTTTTCCTCGAATGTCTCGATTCTTGCTTTCAACACCTGGAACCCCTCATCTTCTGCATAAACCGCGCTGTACACCCCACCGACTGACCGAACCTCCGCTTTATGACGACCATATACCTGTTCCAGAACATCCGAAATCTCTCCAACGCTAGCTCTTGCTCTTGCTGCACTAACGGCTAACTCCAACAGATTTCCAGTATTGGACTCCGCGCTTTTTCGGAGTGCACCTAACGCCTCCTTGCAGATAAAATCATCTCTATTCTCGCGAACACGGTTAAGTCGCTCAATTTGGCTAACCCTCACCGCTTCATTGTCTACCACCAAAATCTCAATATCTTCCTCAGTTTCCGCCTGAAACCTATTCACACCGACAATGACCTCTTCACCACGATCGATACTTGCCTGTTTTCGTGCTACTGCTTCTTCGATTCTCAATTTGGGAACTCCCGCTTCCACAGCCTTGGTCATGCCTCCCATTTCTTCGACTTCATCGATCAATTTCTCTGCTTCAACAATCAGACTATGGGTCAAACTTTCCACATAGTAAGAACCTGCCATGGGATCCACTACTTTGGTAATGCCCGTTTCGTGTTGAAGAACCAACTGAGTATTTCTGGATATCCGGGCAGAGTTTTCCGTGGGCAATGCCAATGCTTCATCGAAGGAGTTAGTATGCAGTGACTGAGTTCCGCCCAATACCGCTGCCATGGCTTCAATAGTGGTGCGCATGATATTGTTATAAGGGTCCAGGCTTGTCAGGCTAACCCCTGATGTCTGACAATGAGTACGAAGCATTTTTGATTTTGGATCAGTGGGAGAAAAATGTTTTTCCATTAGCTTCGACCAAAGTGTACGGGCAGCCCTGAGCTTGGCAATTTCCATAAAAAAATTCATGCCTATTGCGAAAAAGAACGACAACCTGGGTGCGAACTGATCAACATCCAATCCACCCTCTATCGCCGTTCGAACATATTCCACTCCATCAGCCAGTGTATATGCGAGTTCCTGAACAATGGTGGCTCCCGCTTCCTGCATGTGATAACCAGAAATAGAAATAGGATTGAATCTGGGCATTTTTGAAGCAGTATATCCAATGATATCCGACACAATTCTCATAGAGGGTTTGGGCGGGTAGATATACGTGTTCCTAACCATAAACTCTTTTAGGATATCGTTCTGCAAAGTACCAGACAAAGAGGCCTGATCCACACCCTGCTCCTGTGCAGCAACGATATACATTGCCATAATCGGCAAAACTGCCCCATTCATTGTCATTGAAACCGACATTCTGTCCAGTGGAATCTGATCGAAGAGAATTTTCATGTCTTCCACTGTGTCAATCGCCACTCCCGCTTTTCCAACGTCTCCCTCAACTCGGGGATGGTCCGAGTCATAGCCTCGGTGTGTTGCTAAATCAAATGCCACAGACAGACCAGCCTGCCCAGCAGCAAGGTTCTTTCTATAAAAAGAGTTGGATTCTTCTGCGGTCGAAAAACCGGCGTATTGCCGAATTGTCCAGGGACGACCGGCGTACATCGTTGCCTTGGGCCCCCGGGTAAATGGCTCAAGACCGGGCATGGTGTTGACACATCCCAAACGAGCCAAATCAGCAGCAGTATACAAAGGTTTGATAGCAATCCCTTCTGGAGTTTGCCAGTCCAGATCGCTCACAACCCTGCCTTTTAGCTCCCTCTCAGCAAGCGCCTGCCATTCGGATAGCCCATCGGACAGCCCACTGGGTTGGGTTGATGAATACTCGGTCGATTGGACCATATTTACCTCTTACAATTTAAAAATATTACTAAAACTACTGGAACGCTCGTTAGGCCGAATCCAAAATATCGCTCACGGGAAGATTTCACAAGGGAAAGAAAATCAGACGCAAAAAAGTGAGAAGACGAATCAAAAATCACTACTTTCCAGTCAACATTCACTAATTTTGTTACTACGAAAAATTCTGGAATACTGCTCAAATTCCAACTGGCACTCTAAACATAATTAATGTCATTTACAATGATAATCGCGCAAATAAACTGATGAATGGAAAACCAAGTTCAAAAAAAACAACAAACAAAAAGTTTTGGAATAAGTCCAGATTTGTAATCACCTTTTGTCCTGTTCTCAACGGTTAAAAGAACGACAGTGAGAAAGAAAACCAAACCAGAAATCCTACTCATCATGTACAAACCAATATTATTTTAAGTCACAAACAAATCGATTGTACACCGCTGTAAATTCAGGGCAATTATACAGAATATAGCGACAGTTCGTAACCTGTTGGCGACACAATAACCGATCCCAGCACTATTATCAATGATCGAATCAGATCAAACTACTGAGACGGATCATCATCGCAAATTATGACTTACTAAATAACAGTGGATGGCCATTACATTAGCCGTTAACGTCATTGCCACCTCCATTGCCACCTCCATTGCCGCCTCCATTGCCGCCTCCATTGCCGCCTCCATTGCCGCCTCCATTGCCGTTATTTCCAGTAGTACCACCATTTTGTCCTGAGCTTCCCTCTACGCCGGCACTGTCATCACCATTTTCGCCTAACTCAGAGCTTCCAGGATTATTAGCAGTAGCGGCTTCATCATCCTTACTTATGTTATTGCTCCTATCTGATTCTTTACCAGGGAGCACTGAAGCACTGTCCTTGCTCTCTCCGTTAGCGTTGAGCTCATGAACCAGAAATCGTGGTGCTTTTTTTAGTCTGACAAGTCCGGCGAGGCCACTATATCCGGACTGGCCTAATTCAACCTCAATGGATTCGCAATTAGCTAGTGCATCCTCACAACGAGTCATAAAAATTACGCCTTCCACAACCAGGGTATACATACCATTCGGCAGAAGATTTTGAATACGCTCAATTGAATCGGAACCTACATCAACGCCCCAGGGCTCCTCGTTCTCATATTGTCCCTCTTCCTCTCGACAATCTTCACCACAGAGCCTGGAAACGAACTCAGTGCCTCTTACACCGATGCTTCCAGCCGGGGTCTTTAATAAGAAAGACTCAGGCACGCTCTTGGAGATCTGACCAGTAATCGCCTTCAATCCCCCCTTTAGAAGGTGCAGTACCGTTGACTCATCATTGCTTTCCTTACGGTATTCCTCAAAAGTCAGCACAGAATCAGGCCGTAAAGTGAATTTGCCACCGTCAATCATCTTGAGCACGACGTAACCATTTGAGCCACCACCTTATCCTGTTCGTAAATCAAACCTCCTGTTCTTGCAATACGAGATGTCCCCTCCATCTCAATTGTCACGTCACCTGTCGAAAAGGACACAGTACCAATTACTGATTCGGCTTTTGCATTGGCCAATACAAAAACCAGCAAAAATGCTAAACGGGATAATGCCACCGAATTCAGAGATGGAAAGAACATATATTAAGTAGTCTCGCTCGATAGTTTCTTTTTTAGATCAATGTTAATTTAAGTCGCTTGATTAATGTCAAAGAAGGCACAGAGCATAAAGATAAAAAATCCAACTAGAACGAAAATATAAATTGCTACATCCTACGGTATCCCAAGCACCCCAGACATCCCAAAACTCAATAGTAAAAAATCAAACAGTGGTTGCTGAAAACATTATCTTTGATCAATCATGTTAAACCATTAGCATTATAGGTAGCTCTATTGGGGTTTGTACATAAATTAGTGGCATGAATTAATCACTAGCCAATAAGGCAGAAGCCTCGATATGACCGGGATTCAATCATATCCGCACTCCCAATCCTCACCATGGCAATCCTAAATCCATTGCATCCCAGGATCGAATCCCAAATTGGAGAGCTCGTGGATTCCTTTGAGAACGCAGGTCGAACTGAAGAGCATTATCTGGTGAGTGACCATTAGCTCAACCGACGCCCAACTCTGATCCCCTCGATTGGCAAATATCGGAAAAACAAATTACTGGTCCTCTCTATCTGGTTCTCTCTATGAAAAAGAATAGGTGGATCCACCGATAACACTCACAAAAATTTCACTGTCCTAAATTAGGTAATTTTTCTCTGGCTGTTATTTCAAAATAATGATCATCCTTTAACCACCCAACCAAAACATACATATCAAATGACAATCGCAATGTTTTCTCTACACAAACGAATCGGAGGTCTTACCTGAAACCGCACGAGAATCTTTGGCTGTCCCAATTTTCCCCAATTTTCCTTGGCTGTCCCAATTTTCCCTTTTAATACTCCTGACTCTCGAGGGTTCCCTCTGGGCCTGTAGGGGATCAAGCCCAAAATAGGGATTATCTGCTTTTACGATAATAAAGGGCTCAATCCGGAGATCTCAAGATCAGTCAGCTTACCAGGAAAGGTGGCTTATTAATGAAGACTTAAGTGGAGACATTAAAACCTATTCCGGAACCCCATTCAGACCGTTAAACAAATTCGACACCTTTTCCACACTTACCTCTTTCGCATTCGTCTCTTCCGTATTTGCCGAAACCAAAATTCCTGATTTACGCAAGTCAACCAAAATGAAAGCTATGGATTTTAAAATCAAAGAGCCCCTGCATTACTTCAGGGGGCTCTAATTTCCCAAAACTTTATCGAAAAAGAAGCTGACTAAGCTGCCATATACTTAATGGCTTCTTCCGTAGTCCAGACAGCATTGGCTATGTAGCGGAAATTAATAAGCGCTGCATGATAACCATCGCCTTCAGGAATTTTCGCCGCTGCGGTCGCATCTTTCACTACGGCCACCTCAAAACCCTGTTCCAGTAACTCTCGCAAATGGGCCTCTACACACAAGTTGGCCGACATACCAGCGAGTATTACCTGATCGACACGGTTTTTGCGTAACTGCAATACCAGGTCATTGGCTTCCGGCCCATAAACCTTATGAGGTGATGTAATGATGGTTTTTCCATCCAGAATATGCTGTTTGTATTCAGGCATGAAATCTGCTCCCGAGTCATCGAAGCCGTCCATGCTATAGGGGCTGTTGCGGTTGAACATACCAATTTTGTGCATCAACTTCTCCAGCGCACCTTCAAACATCCAACCCTTATCGGATGGATAGTAGTAATGCGGGGAAACCGCTACGACCATGTCCTGTTGTTTTGCAGCTGCAAATAGTTTACCGATATTTTCGACAGTATTGTGTTCTTTTACACTCTCACCCACTACTCCCCAGGTCACACCATTTGGGCTGAGAAAATCTACTTGTGGGTCGGTTACCACCAACGCCGCCCTTTTGGAGTCCAGTAGCATGTCAGAGGGGGGTAATGCAGGGTTTTCTGGCGGAGCGTAGAGATCACTCGCCGCATTGGCTGTGCTGCCTATTCCTGCACCAATCGCTCCCGCTACAGCAACGCCTGCTGCCCCCAATTTTACAAATGAACGGCGGTCTAACTGCTTCCCTTTGCTATCGTTTGTGTGGTCACACATTTTTAGGTTTCTCCTGAGTCAAATTTAAGTAAGTGCACTTGTTGTTTAAGCACACGTACAGTTTCTTCCTTTGAACGTGCCTATTGGTATGCTCGGGGTGCCGAATAGTCCAGTGTGGTGTGGTAGAGTCCAGATTGTGTATGATATTGTCCAAAATAAGAGATTGATCTGAAGAAAGAGCGATCTTTTGTACCGCACTGTCCCTGTATTTAAATTATGTTATCCATTGATATATTATTTGAAAATCTAGACATTACTGTTCACCCATTTGTCTTTTGCTGCGCCGAGAATGGCACCTCATTATCTCTTGGCCCTCGGGAAGAATCGACAATTCACTATGTTCTGGGTGGGGCGGGCACTTTAAACTTCCTGGGCTATCCGACTTTTAAGGTAGAAGCAGGCGCCATGATTGTGGCTCCGGCCGGAACCAAACATCTACTCCGCGGCACCGGAACGGTAGGGCAGATTCCAGAAACTCTGAATGCCTGTCAGCCTTTAAGCGCCGGTCTTGAAATAATGGGTTCTGACCTACACACTCTTGAAGATGGGATCGCAGTGGTTTGCGGCTCTGTGGATGCGCTATACCGTGGTACTGAAGGGATATTCAATTACCTGCCCGAACCCATTATGGTACAGTCCTGTAAGGGTGAGATGATTTGGCGCTCTTTCGACATGATTATTCAGGAAATGATTCGAGCTAAATCAGGCTCTCGAGCCATGCTAAGACTGTTGTTTCAGGAATGTCTGCTTTACATGTTAAGAAGATACTCTGAAACCAATGTCAAAGGGTTGGATTGGCTGAGCGCTTTAAACAGACCTCGCTTAAATAAAGTGATTGAAACCATCATCGAAAACCCGGCCACACCCTATACCCTCGAATCTCTCGCCGGTATTTCCATGATGAGCCGTAGCAGCTTTGCGGCACAGTTCAAAGAAGCCTTGGGTCGCTCAGCGATGGACTTCGTTAAAGAAGTCCGCCTACGAGCCGCAGCAAAGATGTTGGTACAAACTGATCTTCCCGTAAAATCAATCTGTGCCAAAGTCGGTTATGACAGCCGCAGTCACTTTACCAAGTCATTCGGCAAATTATTTGGAGCCTCTCCAGGTGAATACAGAGCATCCCATACAACAACCCATACAACAGCATTGTAAATAATATCGGTGTCATAGGTGAATACCTCTCGAGCAGTCAAACAGCTTTGTGTATTTATTCGATAAATCTGTCACCACAATCGTCAGCTATATACTCTACCCCTGGGTTAGAAATTCATCACTGAGTTCCTTTCTATCCAGTCCCAGACTTTCAACGTTTCCTTTTCGGTCCAACAGTACTCTGGACTTTTCAACCCCGTGAATAGAAGCGTCGGTATTCGGAATTTTTTCTCCAATTCCGAAGCTCCGTGGGATTTTATTTCCTACACTGATTAATGCCCTGGCCAACAAGGGATCTGAACTTCCAACCATACCGTGTAGTTTCAGCGATAGGCGAGTTTTAGGGACAAGTGTCTGAACAATGGCTGGTTTTACTCTTTCGGGAGCCCCAAATAATTGGGCATCCAGAATCTGCTGTAGTTGGTAGACATCAGTCTGGGCTTGTGGTCGATTCGCAAAGATTAACGGAGGCTCCCCTTCCCTGTCAGATACTGGTTTCATAAACAGCGCTGTCCATGCCTGAAACGACACATATCCAAGTAAAATCAAACTCGAAAGAACCAATGCAGAATTAGTGATTCTATAAACCACTGTTGTTGCCTGTGCTTCCAGGGAGATTAAGAGAGACCTGAATATTGGTCAAACCATTTTCAGATCGCTCGACCCTACTGGATATCGCTTCTATTTTGCGACGCCTAAGTTGGTCCAACCAGGAAACCCATTGGTTAAATTTGACATCAGAAAACCAGATCTTTACCTCACCGCTGTTTTGCGGTCGGATACGCTTCACTTCTTCAGATAAACCGATTTGCTTAATGCTGTTTTCCAATGTGGACACCAGCGAAGGGGCCTGCGCGCTTGATACTTCTTTTGCTTCATTCTTCGCCTTATTCATTTCCTTATCCTTCGATTGGTTCAATAGACTCTGTATTCCCCGCACTTGGTCTTTCATCCAAACATAGGTTTGGGCTTTTTGGGGAAGCTGTTCCTGTAAGGTGTAATACCTCCTATAGTTAGGTTCAATAACACCCGAGTACACGAAATAACCCAATCCAAGGCAAATGCAAAGGACAATTAGCACTTGTTCCCGACGGGATAAATCCAACCATTTTGATTGATACTTATGGTCCATTTCTGACCATTTTAAAGCCTATTTAAGTTTTGCCACGAATCTACTCGATATTTTCCCATTCAAGGAACCAGATGAGCTCAGCGCAATATCCAACCTGTCAACGTGTTTCAGTCTTTGATGAAAATGATCAAGCGAAGAAAAATTATCTAACAGACAAACAAATGCCAATTCGTTGTTCCTATAATCCATGCTTTCAAGTTCGATATTTGATGAGTGGGTAATAGGTGACAATAGACTGAGAATAACCAATAGCTCATCTCCACCATGGCTACCATTTTTAATTTGGGAAATCTTATTCAACAGCTGCACTCTCGGATTTACAATACGTTCTACTTCAGGAAATGTTTCCGAAAAAAGTTGAATAATTTGGTTATCCAACTGATTATCTCTGTTAATCAATCCAATGTAGTCATAACCATCACTACCAATCCTGATAAAAATTGCAAGCAAGCAAACCAAAAGGGCGAATTTCATTCCCCCATATTTCTCGACTTTGTGCCGCGGAGTAAACTCACCCTCCAAAAGGTTAAACTCAGCAATGCTGCGATGCTCTCGCCCAACCCAGTCTACCCAGCTCTTTCCAACAAACCAGCTGACTACATCCATATCAGTCGCAAAGCCCAACTGACCTAGCAAAACTTTATCATTGCAAGCAATTGAAGAACTGCGATCGCTCAATGTACTGCTTATCTGAACACCCGAATTTCTATTTGCAGAATTTGCCCACAAATCCAAAAAGACCTGTCTGATTTTCTTTTTGTAGAAATATTCTTCGTGGATATAGGCATAGCCCACCTCATCGAATAGCAATGAATAATCAGCCATTTCGTGGCATGGCATTAATGCAAAATCCGGAATGATTTTATCCAGCCGAATACCGGCACGCTCCGATTCAGCTAACCATAGCTTCAGCTGCTCTTTACCTACAACCATGGTATGTTTTACTTTTTGGTTAAGAGGTCCTATTAAACGAAAAAACAATGAATCGATATCCTCGATCACCTCTTCCTCCAGTGTATTGGGTAGAACACTTGCAATTTTCTTCTTATTGTTAGTGGGTAATTCAACCGTCCGTATGTTGATACACTGGCCCGGTACCACACCAATTTTTGGACCTCTGGCTTTTATTCCGGAGACATCTTCCAACTTATCCAGTTGGCCACGCGACTTTTCCCTCCCATTGGTATCCGTAACAAGGTACTCAAAAGGCGGTTCAAGATGAATATATATGCTCATGAGACACTGGTAACCCGAACGATGTCGACATATACCTTTTCCTCAACGCTCCTTTTCAAAAGATAGCGATTTTTAATGATAATTCTCCCAAATGAGCTAGTCACATTAACCAAAAAGTATGAGCTGGAAACATCAGCCAGGCTGACAGCCACATCGCCATGAGACGCCAATTCAGTGGCAGCAATAAACTCGTCTACGGAAAGATAACCACCCTCCCCTCGACCCGCTACCAACGCGCGGCCAACTCCTTCGGGCAGCACGGTACAACCCATAATACCGAATAGTAAGTCCGGGCAGGTATTGACGTTGATCCTCAAATTCGTCGTGGGTATTGCCGCTAAAAAGGGGCTTATTTTTTCAAATATCTCCATATCAATATCCTTAACCAATAGTAGTTCACTAATATCTCCCATAGCGCTATTGGCCGCTCTCATCGGCGGGTCGTGGAGCAAATAGTCATCATCCTCGGCCCCTTCAAAACCTGTTGGATTAGCATCCTCATCTATCCAATCCTTAATCTTCGCTGCCAACCCAGGAGGCTGATCGACCATTTCCAGCAGATTTTCCAAACCCGAAAGCCAAATCCCTCCGGCATCATTTTGTAAATTATTGATATTGAATCTGCTCTGGGCATCAAGTACTTCGATGCTCAATGCTCCATTTTCCACATCGACAGGCTGGGCCAATGTGTTCCACGGTTCATTTAGGTGGTCCGTTGTTGACGATTCTCCATCTTTTTGCAACACCAACTTTACCCATTGCAATCCACTTTCAGCAAGATAATGAGCCTGCAAATAATCACGTTGGTTTTCAACGCGCCTTATTGCCTTGTGATCATCATGGATTAGATAACTACCCGCAGAAGCCAGTAGTGTCAGACTCAGTAGTACCAGTACCAGGGCCACTCCTTTTTGTTTCTCAGAATTCACCAAAAAACCTGATTTGTCGGTTGATAACCACCCCACTTTGCGGGGTAATAAGAAGTTCCATGTGATATTTCATGTTAGTGCTATCAACCTCCTTCGCTGCCTCCAGATCAGGTTTGATCACCAATTGAACGTCTTTAACGCCTGTCAATATTTTGTGGCGAATGGGCTCTGTATCCTGGGCCTGATCAAGCACCTGCCAGTATGATCGGACTATGTCACCGTCATGGAAACTCCAGCTGACCCGAACCAGCCTGCTTAGGCCTTCATGACTGTAATCCGGGAATGAACTAGTGAATGACAACAACTCGTTATCATCGACAGGCCCAACCACAATGGTTGCCTGAGATTCCCCATATGGATTCCTTACCTTTCGATTTACGGCATACTGAACATCCCGCTCAATCATCTGAAAAAAACGGTTCATCGTCGCGAACTGCTCTTCACGCTGACTGAGAATCTCTGTGGTAGAAAAATACTGATCCATTGTCAAAAAAACTGACAGCGATATCACTGAAAATATTGAAATGGCCACTAGCATTTCAAGCAAGCTGAAACCTTCAGACTTAATGAGTGCTGTAATATTCATTACACTATCAGTTATCGTTAGACCTCTGATTGAGATTTGCCTTGTAGTAGAATAAGCTGCCATATCCTTCTGTCTGATTGAGACTTGCACTAACATCAATCCGCACAATGTCCGTATTCGGTGTCGTCGACTGTTCGACTCTTACTTCCCACTCGTAACCTGCCATACTTTCGCTGGCTCCATTCATTGGATTCTGCCAGGCATGAGATTCCAGCAGCCTGTTTAGCTAGTCGTCCCTGAAGAACCCGAAAAGGCTACATATCCAGTATAAACTGGATATAGTCCTGGTTTGAATCGACCGGAATTGTTAAACTGGCGTTCAGTTTCTGGTCGAACACGAGGTATATATGCTACCTGACAGCCCGGTGAATGACGATCAACTCAGTTTCTTCAACATCGTTGATCAGCTGGATACGTCCCATCCCCTGATTGCCCTTGGCAATACCCTTGACTGGTCATCGCTTGAAGCCTCCCTGAGCCAGTACTACAGCGCGAAGGGGCGGGCCGCGAAACCGATCCGGTTGATGAGCGGATTGGTGATGATCAAACAGCTGTACAGCTTAAGTGATGAATCGGTGGTGGATCAATGGAAGATGAACCCGTACTTTCAGGTGTTCTGTGGTGAGGTGAGTTTCCAGACGCAGGTACCGTGCCATGCGACGGAACTGGTGAAGTTCCGCAACCGGATTGGGTCGGAGGGAGTCAGGGAGATCTTTTCGCTGTCGGTAAAACTGCATGGGAAGCTGGCAGAGGAGCAGACAGTACTGGTAGATACCACGGTACAGGAGAAGGCGATCACGTACCCGACAGACAGCAAGTTGGCGATAAGGATCATCAATCGCCTGAACAAGCTGTCGAAGTTACACGGGATACAACAACGACGAACGTACGTAAAGGAAGTGCGGTCACTTCGTTTGGCATGTCGTCATTTCCGTCACGTGAAACGACGTCGTAAGGCGAACAAGGCGTTGAAACGATTACGAACCATTGCGGGTGTGTTGCTCAGGGAATGCCAACGGAAGTTACCGATCGATGTTCTGACGGCGCAGGAAGCGAACTTTGCGTTATACGAACGTGTTTTGTCTCAACAGCCCAAAGACAGGAAAAAGGTTTACTCCCTGCATGATCCTGCTGTGTACTGCGTGGGCAAGGGGAAGGATCACAAGGCGTATGAGTATGGTCGCAAGGCGTCAGTGGTGGCGACGAAGGAGTCACAGGTGATTGTGGGGGGGTGAGTCATGACGAACATGATCATGATTCGAAGACCCTGAAAGCAGCACTGACAGAAGCCCATACCCACCGTGAGACATCGATCAGGCTGGCGGTGGTTGACCGGGGATATCGGGGAGCGAAGAATAAAGTGGATTGTGAGGTGCTGTTACCGGGTCCTCCGCTGAAACGGGACAATGCTTATCAACGCCAGAAGAAACGGATACTGTGTCGCAAACGAAGTGCGATAGAACCGATCATCGGTCATTTGAAGCATGATCATCGTTTATTGAGGAGCTGGCTGAAGGGCGCCGAAGGAGACCGTATCAATCTGCTGATGGCGGGTTGCGCGTGGAATTTGAGAAAGTGGATGATCGCTTTCTTTTTGTTTGAAAAACCCAACGGCGGAGAGCAAACATTACTCGCCATTGCCTGTTGTCAGCCCCTTGGGACGCCGCTAATCGTCGTCTGGGTGTTGTCCTGATCCGAAGGTCGAAAATGACGCATGATCGCTAACGACATCGCGCCTTTTTTCAGGACGGACTACATAGTTGCTTGACACCAAATTGGCGATGAATCTCTTTTCGATCTCATCTCGAATGGTGATGCTCTGGGTAATCATCTTCGCTGACGCAGCGATCCCAACTGCGACAATGGCTAGCGAAACAAGCACTTCCAGCAGCGTAAATCCTTCATTGAAGGATCGCCCTTTTTTTGAACTACTCAACGTTTGACTTACCCATTTCGTAATCTGGATAACACCATGAGTCATGCTACTCACCGAGCAAACTTTCCGTTACCACCACATTTAGCTCATCATTAATCTTGATGTCATAACGATATCTGCTTCCCAAAAATGAGGCGGTAAAATTTGAAATCATCCCGACAGGGTCAATAACAATCGAATCACCGCCACCAGGAGGCAATAACAGGGAGGCGCTGATTCCATCAGGAAATAGTGTATGATGAAAAAAATTATCGTCGTATTCCTGCCATCCTTGCTGATAGATATAGAATCGATATCCCCGCCCGAATGCACCACCAATTGCATCGGCAGATGGACCAACGAAACCAATGGACATTTTTTTCCCTGAGAGCGTACTTTCTTCCCGAATCAAATCAATTGCTTCGGCAAATTTGATTGCTTCAGAGCGAGCTGCGTTGTCATCATTGACAACCAGGTTGGAAATCGCGAGTGAACTCACAATTCCAACCAATACACAGACAACCATAATTTCTATCAGCGTAAAACCATGTTGGGAAAAAACCGGTTTCTCCTTGCACCGTCCTGTCATCAGTGTCTGCCGGAACGTAAATACTCTAATGGGTAGAGACCCAGCTTGTTATATCTGCATTATTATCCTGTCCGCCAGCTACGCCATCAGGGCCGAATGACCACAAATCAAAAGCGTTATGCTCCCCAGGAGACAGATACTGGTAATCGCTACCCCATGGATCCTTGGGTAGTCGATCAATATATCCTCCCTCTTTCCAGTTCTTTGCTCCTGTTCCTGGATTAATGATCAACGCCTCCAGCCCCATATCAGTGGCTGGGTATTGATAATTATCGAGTTTGTAAAGCTTAAGCGCATTGGTTAAAGATTGGATATCACTATTCGCCTTGGTAATAAATGCCTGCTCTTGCCTGCCGAGCACCCGAGGTAAAATAAGGGTCGAGAGTATTCCGATAATCACAACAACCACCATTATTTCTATCAACGTAAACCCATTCTGGCGATCTTTTTCTTTTTCAAAATACCGATTTTGGTTCCACTCCATGGACCTCTCCATTTTTGATGTAATTTTGTGTTATTTGTTACGTTGTTTGCTGTGTTGTTTTCACTTTGTCAGTAGATTCGCTCATCAACTGATGATCTGGTTTATGTCGAAAATAGGAAGCAGAATCGCAAGAACAATTAGCATCACCAACACGCCCATCACCAGAATCATTAATGGTTCAAAAAAACTCACAACGATGGTAATACGGGATTCAATTTGTCGCTCGGTTGCTGTGGCTGATTTTTCCAACATTTCGGCAAGCCGCCCACTTTTTTCCCACTTTGGATCATTTGAATCATCAGAGGAGAAAAATGCCCTGCTCGCGCTAGCGCCCTATGTAAACTAGCACCTTCAGTAACTTCTGTTGTTGCCTGCCTCAGGCTATATCGCATTCTCCGATTCGCAATCACTTTGGCTCCAGCCTCCAAAGCGGTCAAAAGAGGCACGTTACTCCCTGTCATGATCGACAAGGTCCTCGCCATACGAGCTGCATTTATACTTTGGCTCAGTTTTCTGATACCCGGGAGTTTTAAGTAAATTCCATGCAACCACAATTGGGGTAGCTCCTGTCGAAAGATTGACGCGGAAATCACAATGAAAACCACAATCACCCCAATCATGGATAATCCATTTCGCATGACGGACTCGCTAACAGCTATCAGAACCCGGGTTAACCAGGGTAGCGTTTGCCCGGTGTCATTGAAAACAGACACGACCTTCGGTACAACAAAAGTAATCAATCCACTGACAATTAGTATGGATACTATAATCAGGATAATCGGATAGACAAGCGCAGTGGTAATTCTCTGACTAATCCCTAATCGATTTTCAATATACTGTGCAAGCCTTTCCATCACTTCCGCCAACTTTCCAGTTTGCTCTCCAGCTTCCACGGTGGATATATACAGCTCAGAAAACGTTCGGGGATAGCTAGAGAATGCGGATGCCAGTGTATGCCCTTCGATCACTTTTTCCTTAATGTTAGAGAGCATGGATTTAATTTGGTGGTTCTCTTCCTGATTCACCAATGCACTAAAACAATCTTCAATGGTTAATCCGGATGACAGTAAAATGGCAAACTGCCTGGTGATAATGGACAGGTTCGTATCATTTAGCTTTAACCTGCTTGTGAAACCCCTTTCTTTGTTTTTGGTGTTACTTTGAGTGAAAACGGTAACGGGGAAAAGGCCCTGATCCCGCAGACCTTGTCTCGCCTTTTTGGCATTGTCCGTCGTGACCATTCCTTTTCGGGTTCGTCCTTTAACATCCAAAGCAACGTATTCGTAGACAGGCATGATGCGACCTCTACTGTACCGTAACCCGGGTCAACTCCCCGGTACTTGTGATACCAGCCTTTACCAGCTCTAGCCCACTTTCCTGAATACCAACACTCGTTAACCGTGCATGAGCCAGCATTTCATGTTCTGGTCGTTTTTCATGAATCATCGATCTGAGGGTATCATCAACAATGATCAATTCGTAAATACCCGTTCTCCCCCGATACCCAGTAAAAGCACAGGTTTGACAACCCCTGGGCTCGTAATGCCTTTGGAACACTCTGTTTGAGAAACCGGTGTCTTCCCAAACACCAATTCCTCCGCCAGGCTCAACAAGCTGTTTACAATTAGGACAAAGTTTCCTAACCAAACGTTGGGCAAGAATACCAATCAAACTGGAAGAGATTAAAAATGGCTCTACGCCCATGTTGAGCAATCGGGTGACTGCACCAATAGCTGTGTTCGTGTGCAGCGTAGAAAGCACTAAGTGTCCTGTCAAACTGGCCTGAACAGAGATTTCTGCGGTTTCCAAATCCCTGATCTCTCCAATAAGTACTACATCCGGATCCTGACGCAAGATAGATCTAAGGCCCATAGCAAAAGTGAAATCAATTTTTGAGTTAACCTGAGTCTGACCCACTCCGTCGAGGTCATACTCGATAGGATCCTCAATAGTCAGGATATTGAGTTTATCCTTATCCAACACCGAGATCCCGGCATACAATGAAGTGGTCTTCCCTGATCCAGTCGGTCCTGTCACAAGAAAAATACCATGGGGCGAATGGATCAATTCTTCGAAGCTTTTTGCAAGCTTGCTTCTCATCCCCAAGCCATCAATCCGAAAACGCAAAGCCTGCTTATCGAGCAACCTGAGAACAATACGCTCTCCATGTTGAGTCGGCAAAACAGACACTCTAACATCAATTTGTTTTTCACCTACTCTAAGAGACATCCTCCCATCCTGGGGTAAACGTTTTTCTGCGATATCCAGTTTGGACATCACTTTAATTCTGGATACCAAAGCACTGTGTAACCTCCTTTGAGGGTCGACGACATCTCTTAACAGGCCATCTATGCGAAAACGGACAATTGAACTGGATTCGAAAGCCTCCAGATGAATATCAGAGGCGTCCTCCCGAATCGCCTGAGTTAATAATGCATTAATCAGTCGAATAATCGGGGCATCATCGACGGACTCCAAAAGATCCATTATTTCAGGTAGCTCCTGAGTAAGCATGGAAAAGTCTTCCTCCTCTCCCAGGTCTTCAACCATCTGAGTCGCAGCAGACTGCCCCTTGTCATAAACCCTTCGCAACACCGAATTAAATGTTTCTTCTTCGACCTGATAAAGTTCAACTCTCAGTCGAAAATGGCGCTCTATCTCCTCTACCGTCTCCACTGAAATAGTCGGCGAGTGAATCACCGATAATACGCCGTCTTTTTCATTAACCACCATTGCTTTATGGTGCTTCGTGAAATGATAGGGAATTCGATTGGTCCAGTTTGAATCTGATAAGGCAAACCAGTCACGTTCTTCAACGAAAGGTTTTGAAGTCGCCAAACTTATTAAACTACCATCCTTGGGGGAAATCGTCATTGTGCCCATCCCTCTATGAGTTAACAAGAGCAATATACGTTGAAAGTAAACCCACACTGGATACAGCCAGTCTAGATACAGCCAGTATGGAACACCGCCTTTTTACTGAGTTTCCTTGCATTATTTTCTTCCAGATTCCTTCACGCGGACAACCTGACTTTTAGGTTCATTAGGTGATGTTGCTTCGACTCGCTCCTTCTCAAATTGACCGGTTTCCCAATTGACTCTGGGAAGAATCGGACCTTTTACTTCTCTAATTAGTTCCTTTGTATCGGGTTGACTTACGACTTCCTTCTGTCTAATCATCTGATACTTTCCCTTCGTTAGACTCAACATGTCCGCCTGCGAGCGAATAACCTTGGGTCTCAGAAAAACCATTAAGTTTGTTTTAGCATTCGCTTTTGATTTTCTCCTGAACAGCGCCCCCAGCAGTGGAATTTTGCCAAGCCCCGGGACATACTCGTAAGTGTCCACTACGCTATCACGAATCAGCCCTCCCAAAACAATGATCTGCCCGTCATCGACCAGTACCTTGGTTTTGATCGAACGATTATCTGTCACCAAATCGGAGGCACCCTGTAAAGTGGTTCTGCTCACATTGGAAATAGTCTGCTCGATATCGAGTTGAATGACATCACCCTCATTAATCTGGGGCGTGATCCTTAGGCTTAACCCCACATCTTTCCTCTCGATGGTTTGAAACGGATTCACAACACCCGTAGTTGTCGCCGTTGCACTATCAGTGTCGGATAACGTCGTGCTTGCGTTTGAGACGAATTGTCCGGTGATAAAAGGGACTTCCTGCCCTACTGTAATTTCAGCAGCTTCGTTATCCAGTGTTAGTAAATTTGGCGTGGACAGAATATTGGCACTGGCATTGCTTCTCAGTGCACGTAACACCAGTCCTAAATCAGGAACAAGGTTCCCGGCAAGGTCAAACACGAATCGATTGATAAAACCCAGTGCAATACCACCCGTTTGAGTCGTAAAACTGGTTGACGCCGCAATCTGATCCCCATTGATACTCGTCTCTCCATTTAAGCCAAGCCCATTATTCAAATTCCACTGGACGCCAATATCCGACTCCTTACCCTGGGTCACCTCGGCAATAATCATTTCAACGTACACCTGCGCTCTCCGGATATCCAGTTTGTCTACTACAATTTTCAGATCCTTAAACGCCTCTTCTCCCGCACGGAGAATTAACGCATTGGTTTGCTCATCCGCCTGGATAGTAATGGTTGATCCATTATTCGCAGAATCGGAACCCACATTCTTACTCTGTATGACCGTATTGAGAATACCAGTAAGCTCTTTGGCTTTTGCATGTTTGAGATAAAGCACATGGATATTGGAAGAGGGGTTTCGATCGATATCGAGTTCGTTGATGACTGCCTTTAATTTAACGAATTGCGCCGGCGGGGCCTGAACGATCAATGAATTGGTTTCAGGATCCGATTGTATAACGATCCCTCTGGATTGTTGGGTGAGGGTCTGTTTGCAGCTGAATTACAGTCGCAAGCTGTGATAACACCTGGGCAAGACTACTGGCCTTTGCGTACTTCAAAAACACGATATTGATATCGGAATGACGATTTGGTTTATCGATATTTTCAATAATACTCAACACCCTTTTAATATTGCCCACCGTGTCTGTGACAATTAGCGTATTGGTTCTGACATGTACTGCAAAATGGCTGGTTGGGGGCAAAAGTGGCCGTATCAATGGAGCTAGTTCATTCGCTGATGCATGCTGCAGTTGATAAATTTGGGTAATTTGTTCATCGGCATTATTTCCCGGGTCATCGAAAGATGTTCGTGTTGGAACGCCCTTGATCTTACTGAGTGGGATGATTTTCACGACATCCCCAGATTCAACTGCGGAAAAGTCATGTACTTCCAAAACGGAGAGGAATACATCGTAAATAACGGAAGGATCAAGGGGAGCCCCGGAAACAACAGTGATTCGTCCTTTCACTCGAGGATCAATAATAAAGCTCTTCCCGGTTATCTGGGAAATGGCAGCAATAAACCCTTCGATATCTGCCTTTTCGAAATTTAATGTAACAGCATCGGAGTTACTTCGGGCTGACGAATTTTCGGTTACAAAAGGACTAGTCGCTAAAAGACAAAATACAATCAGTGATACTTCTATCCTGGAAGATATTTCAGATTGTCGAAAAATAGTCATGTTTTTCATTCCTTTGAAAAATAGTCATGCTTTTCACTCCTTCAGTGTTATCCTTCCACTCTCCATAATCAACAGGTAAGGATACCGATGATATTTTCTACACATCTCCGGATTACAAGGAGTCATACCAGGCTGTTTTTTATACTCTTTTGTTCCCTATCCATGGTCGCTTGCACTAGCGGAGATAGTGCAACAACATCTGGCGGTCCAAGCTTTACCAATGTCGCAGGGAATTGGCAAGGTGAGATAACAGCCTCAGACAACAGCTCTCCAGCCACTCTTCTACTCAGCATTGTATTGACTTCGGATGACATTATCAATGGAGTCGCGACCATTGGCGACACCAAGGCAACCTGCCTTACCAGCGGTACCCTGACAGGAACAGCGGCCAATGGGTTCGTTACATTTACGGTCACTAACAATGTTTCTACCACCACATTCGCAGGTACCGCCTCGATCACTCAAATGCTCGGCACATTCGTCGCTTCAAGTGAATCTTCAACATCAACCGATTCATCTACTACTGAAGATACGTCGACGAATGAAAATTTCTGTAATGGTATGAATGGAAGTTGGAGTGCGCATCGACTCTAGAACTTCGATAGTTGAACTTCGACGAAAACCCGCGCAACTTGAACAGTTACAATTTAGCCAGATATCAAAACCGACAGGACGCCTTAATTTTGACATTTATTCAATCTAATACTCTTTTGCTTTTCTATTTCGGTTTTGGATTACTCGGAGTCTGCGTTGGGAGCTTTATTAACGTGGTCATACATCGTCTTCCCATCATGATCCGTTATCAACAACATTCTTACTGTTACGGACTACTCGATTTGGATGAGGAAGAAAAGCCTCCCTGCAATCTGATCTGGCCCCGATCAAATTGCCCCCATTGCTCGACACCGGTAAACCCCAGACATAATATTCCTGTGATTAGTTACGTGTGGTTAGTCGGAAAGTGTCACTCCTGCGAAAAGAAGATATCAATCCGATATCCATTAATTGAATGCATCACCGCAGCAATGACGCTTCATGCGGGTTTCGTATTTGGTCCCACTGTCGCCTTATTGTTTGCACTGGTATTCTGCTGGTTCTTGATCAGCCTTTGTTTTATCGATATTGAAACCCAGTTGTTGCCAGACAATCTTACCCTTCCGTTGCTATGGATAGGGCTTATTGCAAATTACTCATCCCTGTTTAACACGCTAGAGTCTGCTGTATTAGGCGCCGTCTTTGGATATTGTTCACTCTGGCTCATCTATCATATACATCGACTGATCACTGGAAAACCAAGCATGGGTTATGGGGATTTTAAGTTACTTGCTGCGCTCGGTGCATGGACGGGGTGGGAATTGTTACCCATGATCATACTCCTGTCTTCTATCTCTGGAATACTATTTGGATTGATAAAGATATTACTAAAACATAACCAACCCAGAACACCCATTGCTTTTGGTCCTTTTCTTGCTGGTGCAGGGTGGGCTACGCTCTTCTGGGGGATGCACTAAAATTTATTGGTATTAACCGACAATCAGGTAAGAGAGTCAGGTAAGAGAGTCAGGTAAGAGAGCCAGGAAAGAAAATCAGAACAGGCGACATAGTGATCTTCAGATTCAATAAAAGTGAAATGTCGAATAACATTTGATGATGAATCAGTGACTAATCAAAATATCGTACCGTTAATAGCCAGTTTCAATGGGGGAGAACCATCCCCTCGTTTTTCCATGGCAAGTATTCGACCCGTTGCCCACGTACCACCTTGCAGAACAGAGCAAAGGGGTAATTCCTCAGAGTTCTTGCCAAGTTCAGTGCGAACCCCTTCCGCAATTTTATCCAATAAATACACCGTAAGCGCTCTCCACTCCACCACTGGCTCAGATGCTAAAGCCAGTGGTCGCGCCAGTATCCCCGAACCCCTGGTCTTATCTTCAACCTTATCTTCGATCCTTTCTTTAACCTGAAGCACACCGCTATCCAGCAACAATCCTCCATTTCGGTATTCAGGTAAGCCAGTCAATTCATCAAGCCCGGTTACTTTAAACCCTCCCCATTCCAACGGTTCAACAAGAGAGTAACTTAACCACTGGGATAGCTTATGAAACGCAACAATACCATCTGTGCCTGGTTCACCCTCTACCCCATTGTAATAGCCGCAATCCCCCAGATTAACCCCTTTGTGATCATAGCCGCTTGGCCAGATGTCCCCGAAACCCATTAAAATCAATCGCAAAATTGAGGCCGCAGCAATAGTGTGACTTTGTTGATTTCTTGCTTCTTTTCCTCTGTCCTCCTGTTGAGACAATGCAATGCATTGATCATACAAATCTCCGGGTCGAGAGAGTACGTTACTCTTTGATAGAACCCTTCCCAACCCCTTTAGCAACTCCAGTCGCCCAGATAGCCCAATCAATGGATTGGTGTCACTGGATTGAAACCCCTCGGCAAGCTGATGAATGGACAATGTTTCCAGTGCATGAGCATCCACCCACCATCCCCGGTTCGAGTCAAATCTGGCAAGATGTTTAAAAAAGAAATTGATACTGGCCGCTGCCAGCCCTTCAGAGCGTGATAGTCGCTGCCCGGTAATTGAATCATGATAAATCCAGCTTCCTCCTGCTCCAGCATCAAGTAAGACGCTAACAAACGCCAGATCAATGGCACTCTTCGCCAATGCCTCCCTATTTACGCTAAAACCACTCACATGGTGGGCCCAAAGATCCGTTGACACAGACGGATTTTCCTTTTTCTGAACCACAAAGTGCCGCCATCGGCTATGCAGTGGAATATCTAGACTCGGGTAGTTTTCCACGCAGACCCCAACTACCCGATGAATACAATCACCAAGCTTTTCGGGGTGATACGAAAACCATTTCGTCTGATTTCGTTCAGCGAATTCCCCCACCTGATAACAACGTTGCCTTACTGCTTCTGCAGAAAACAGCTGGTCCAATGCATTCGTGTCGCTTTTTTTAGTGTCGCTTTTTACCAAATGAAAACTCCTAAAGGCGAATTTTCAACGTGGAACCAGCATAAGATAATTCTGTGGGATGTCATTCTTCTCGTTAATCCAAAACTTTCAGGGAAAACCAATCACTTTCAGTGCTTTCTTCCAGCACTCTTCCAGATCAGTATTCTTCCAGATCACGCCCGTGTTTTTGCTGTAATTCCCGCTCGGTTGGAACATCACCATCAGTGAAATATCCCGCGGCTTTCTTCGCATCCATTTCGACTTTAGCGTCGGGGGGAATACTATCTTCGGGGATAGGAACCCGTTCGATAATTTCTATGCCCTGGGAGGTGACGGCGTCGTATTTCATATTGCTCATCGAAATAAACCGGTCGATCCGCGTTATCCCTAACCAATTCAATACATCAGGCATTAACTCCTGAAACCGCATATCCTGCACTCCAGCAACACATTCTGTTCGCTCGAAATAATGTTCCGCAGTATCACCGCCGGTTTGGCGCTTCCTCGCATTATAAACAAGGAACTTTGTCACCTCACCCAATGCACGACCTTCTTTTCGGTTGTAAATAATTAATCCTGCTCCTCCTTGCTGGGCAGAAGCAATGGCGTCTTTAATGCCATAGACCAAATATGGACGGCAAGTGCAGATATCTGATCCGAATACATCCGAACCATTACATTCGTCATGGACCCGGCAGGATAACTGCTTTGCCGGGTCTGTGATCGCTTCTATTTCACCAAATACATAGGCCGTAATACCACCGATGGGTGGTAGAAAAACCTTCAAGTCAGGGCGAGTCACCAACTCTGAAAACATCCCTCCGGTTTGCTCAAACAACGTTCGTCTTAATGCATGTTCATCAGTATTAAACCGCTCTGCAATGCCGGGTAAGTACCACACTGGTTCAATGGCAATTTTAATCACATTCACCTCCCCAGACTCCAGTAACACGACCCCATCCGGTTTCAATGAATCTCCATCTCCATTTGACTTCGAGCTAGCAGATTCAAAATGACTTGATTCAGAGCTGACTGGTCTGGGGTTGATGAGTTCAGGCACGCTCAATCTGGCACGAGTAATAGCAATAGTGGGTCTCACATCTACTCCATCCTCAATGAAACTGGCAAACGATTCCCCCACGACATGCCCCCAGGGGTCAATGGAGACAATTTTGTGAGGGTCACTCCATTGCACAAAAGGACCAATCTGCATCGCCGGAGCGGTATTGGTCAGATCGGGTTTATGAAGTGGATCAAGGCTGCCTGCTGCCACCGCCAAAGCGCGATAAACCGCATAGGAGCCTGAATAGGCACCAATGGCATTTCGTTCTCCAGAACCCGCCGGAGTAGCGACCACTGGACCTCTTCTTGCTGCATCCGGTGCGCCCCATTGAATCCCAATCGGTGTTTGATCACCGGTGGGATGGGATGTCAAAACGATGTGTTTCATCGGTGGGTTCGGTTCTCGCATAACGGACCTCTTTCATTAGGGAAGAATATAGACACTTTCCCTGGACCACGAAACCCAAAGAAAAGTGCCATTATTTGATGCGCTTTCACTAAATCCAATTTGATCCAGCTCCTTTTGAAACAACTGTATACGCAGCTCGAAACCGCTGTCCGTCTCTACCAATAAGGTTACCATGGCGCCAACGAACTCCTCACTGATCAACCGACAGCGAAACTGATTATCACTGGGCTGATCGGCATGAGTTTGGTTGATATGGGTACGGCTGGAATTGGACGAATCATCATCCACTGACAAACTCATGGCATCTGCGCTGATCACTAGCCCCAGATGGGAGCCTTGCAGACATGCACGATCAACCGGCAAGTTTGCCTGTACTAAACCAATTTCTGTATCGATTGTAACGCTGGACCCATCCATTGATTGAAGACTCCCGCTAAGAATATTGTTGGAGCCAACAAAATTGGCAACAAATTGGCTTGCTGGCTTCCTGTACACCTCTTGGGGAGTACCAATTTGTTCGATAACGCCTTTGCTCATAATCACCACCCGATCAGCCATGGCAAATGCTTCAGATTGACTGTGGGTAACATACACAAACGTAATGCCCAACTCCTTTTGTAAACGGGACAACATACCTTGCATGCGCACCACCAGGTTTGCATCCAGTGCACTTAAAGGTTCATCGAGCAGCAGTACCGGTGGTTCTGTAACCAACGCCCGGGCCAAAGCGACCCGCTGCCTTTGCCCACCGGAGAGCTGATCAATGGACCGATCTGCAAATTCTTCGATTTCCATCCTCGACAGCCATTCGAGAGCTCGGCGTCGACGCTCCCCGGTTTCAATTCCTCGCATCTTCAAGCCAAACTCAACGTTTTCTATCACATTAAGAAATGGAAAAAGCGCTAAAGACTGCCAGACCATGGGAGTATTTCGCTCCGATGGTTTGAGCTCATTGATACGTTCACCATTTAACCGTATCTCTCCTTCAGTTGGGGTTTCCATGCCTGCAAGCATGCGAAGCGTGGTGGTTTTTCCACAGCCGCTGGATCCCATAATGGCGATAAATTCTCCTTTTTGAATACTCAGATTCATTTTTTGCACGGCCGCCACATCACCGAAATACTTAACGACATTCTCGAAAACGATTTGAGGCTCCTGATGCATATCACCCATAATTTCTTCAGTTGCTTTCATATCACTTTTTTCTAATCCGACTCATGATTCCTTACCCATGAGTCCTTAAGGTGTTTTAGGAGAGCGAAAACTAAAAAATAGCTGCGCAATAATTACCAGTGTCATCGAAGTAAAGAATACAAATGTACCAATGGCATTAATTTGGGGATCGATATTACCCTGCAAAATTTCAAGAATAATGACCGGGATAGTTTTGTTCAGCCCCGACACAAACCAGGCCACGGCAAACTCATCGAATGAAACCGCCATGGTTAGGCACAGCGCAGAAATAATGGAAGGCGTGGCAAATGGGATAACGACTTCTTTCATCGCAGCCCATTCACTAGCGCCCAGATTCCAGGCAGCGGACTCCAAATCCGCATCCATCTGCTGCAAGCGTAATCGAATGACCGCCATGGCAAACGGAGCGCACAACACGGTGTGGGCCAGGATAATGGTCCAAAGCTGACCAGACACACCAATCTTTGAAAACCAGGCCAGCATCGCCAACGCCAAAATAATCAGGGGCACTGTGGGGGGTAATAAGGCTAATGCAAGATAGGTATTCTTGAACCGAAACTGGTATCGAAAATCAGTATAGGCAGTGCAAAAACCAATGATTGTGGACAGGATACCCACTGAGACCGCCACAATAAGACTGTTCCTCGCGGCTTCCCACACATCTGGATCACTGTAAATGGTTTCGTACCACTTAAGCGTGAATGAACCAAGGGGAAGAGTGGGAAAACGATCGGAGTTAAAGGAAAAAATAATGCTGGTGACGATGGGTGTAAAAATAAAAATAAAAATAAAGGCCAGATAAACGATCAGTATTGCCCGAATTATGCGTTCAGAATTTCTCATGACTTTTTACGGTAGGCATATTTAATCGATGCAAAAGCCACAACCATCAACGTCACCATCATGATCACCGCCACTACCGCAGCCCTTGGCCATTGTTGACCTGACTTCGTGGTATCAATAATCATAATTGGTAGGGTCGGCGGCTTCGACCCACCAAGATAATAAGGGCTAACAAAATCACCAAATGATAAAATAAAACAAAAAACCGCGCCAATAATCAGTCCCACCCTGGCGGATGGAATAATCACTTTTACAATGGTCCAAAAACCATTCGCACCCAGATTCTGAGCGGCCTCCACCAAACGCCGATCCACGTTAGCGATGGACAGGGTTTGCAAAATAATCACCAGAGGCAGCGTTAGTGTCATATAACCCACCATAGTGCCAAACTTCGTATTCAGCATGGTATAAGGGCCGAGCCCAACCCAACCCAATACGTTATTTACAACGCCAGATTCGGCGAGGATGACATACCAGGAAAAAGTCCTCACCAGATAGCTGGTGAAGAAAGGTATAATGAGAAAGAAAATTGCCCACCGACGGGTATTTTCTGAAACCTTAAACGCCAATGCATAGGCCGCTGGGAATGCCAGACAACTCGCGACTACCGTGGCAAGAGATGCAAGGCCAATGGTGAGAAAATAGGAATCCCAGAAATAACCTTTCCCCATCATCTTTACCCAATTCTTCATTTCAAAGGCTTCGGTCATGCGGTAGTTCTTCACCAGAAAGAAGGTCATCGCAATGGTGAACAATAAAGGCCCAACAAAAAATAGAAGCTGCCAAAAAATAACCGGTAGTCGCCACGTCAGCGCATAACCATCGACTTTACTGCCTATTCTTCCAACCGCCTTTTTTTGAGTATTTATTTTCATCTCTTAAGCCATATCTCAAGCCATACCCAAAAATACAAAGCGGGTGGTTTCCCACCCGCCGTTCGCTGAACTACCAAGCGATATTGTAACAAATATCGCCACTTGATCACCGCATAAGCGAAATTACGCATTCTTATATTCTGACCAAAAATCGTTCCAATCTTCCAGCGACTGTCGCTGTGGAATGTCCCGATAATGAATACGCCCTTCTTCGATCAATCGAATCGGGTTATTTATCGCCCCCTCAACCTGGCCGGTTCGCTGGGCTTCAGTCATGTTCGCTGCCTGCAAGGCAGATACACCACCATTTGTCACACAAAACCCAGGATATGCTGCCATTTCCGCAGATCTTACCTGCCCCTCTGGGGAAAGCATGTATTGGATAAACTGATTCACTAAACCAGCTTTTTCAGAACCTTTACCAATGCAATAGGATTCGGTCCACTGGATTCCACCTTCCTTGGGAACCACCGAAGCAACCGGCGCACCATCTTTTTCAAGTACTCCCGTGATCCAGTCACCAATGCCACACATAGCAAGCATTTCACCATTTTTCAGAGAATTAAATGTACCACCATAATCGAAGAAGCCGCCAACCTGTGGTCTAAGGCTCATCGTGGTTTCCTGAACTTTATCCCAGGCACCGCCATCGATATCAAAAGGTCCGGGCTTGGCATTACCGTTATAAAGACTCATCATACCAAGGCTTGGGAGGTGCCAGTCAAAATGACCAACCTTACCAGCTAACTCAGGCTTCCAGAAACACTGGTAGCTCATTGCTTCCTCAGCGGTCACGTGATTTTTGTTATAGGAAACACCTAAATGACCAAATCGAACCATGGCCGAAAATAACTTTCCATCTTTCCAATGCCCCGGAAATTGGGTGAAATCATCATACAGAAAATCATCAAAGGGATAGTCATCGGCGTTTAGCTGTTCAATGTACCCGGACTCATTTAGCTGCTGAACGAATTCGCCGTCAGAGAGAATGATATCGTAAGTTCCAGGTGGAGATTGGGCAATCAGCGCCACCATATTATCACCACCGGCGTAATACTTAGGCTTGAACTTAACATTGTTCCTCGCTTCGAACTCAGAAACCACATCAGGTTCACCGTGACCATACCAGGCTAGCATATTGATCTCGACTGGATCTGCACTGGCCTTATTGGTTGTCAGGATCATCGGCATTGCTACAACGCTGCTGACAATAGTGGACTGCTTAAGAAACTTTCTACGCAACAAATCTGTTTTTTCAGTCATTTTGATCTCCAATTACTGATTATTAGCCATTACCATTAAAGGTCTAAACATCATCACAATTTTTCAGCCAATTTCCGGAAAAATGTCCTCGGGCTTGAAGTTCCGAAAGCTTGCGAGCGTTTGACGGTTGCATTGTGCCGAATATCAGAGTCAGAAACAACACAAGAAACTACTTTGTATTTCTCCCTCATGGACTCAGAAGCAGGATTTTCCTCCACACAAACCGCTGCTATTCCCCCAACAACCCCTCCCTGTCTTTCCACCAATTCAATGCCCGATGCCATGGTTCCCCCGGTTTCGATCCATTGATCAACCAAAAGAACCCGGGTTCCCTTTGCAAACGCTGGTTTTCGCATCTCCATCTCCTGGGGTTTTCCAGAGTAGTTCAGCATTGGTACAACATCGAAATCTACGGGGATCTTGCCGCCCTTTCGGATGGTTAGAAATCCCTTCCCAAGCCGGGTTGCCATGCCCGCACCTAAAACAAAACCCGCTGCATCGAATCCCGCAACTACATCAATCTCATCCGAATTAAACGGTGCACATAAATCATCCAGCATGTCGTGAAAAGATTGACCATTCACATAAGCGGCGGAGGGGTCGAGCCAGGCATATTTTTCTCCTCGAGTTCTCGGCGCCATCAGATCCAGATACCACCGATGATTTCGGTCGCTGGATTGGCCATGGTTTTTCCTATTCAGGGCAGCCTGGGCTTCGTTTGATAGACGAGCCTTTTCAATCAGCCGACGAAGTTTGGTCGGACTAATGTGATAAAAATCACCGTCATGATTAATACCGGTTGCAACCAAAACGGCATCCAGGTCATCGACGTATCGATGGATGTTCCAGGGAGTAATACCCGACGCCAATGCTAATGCCTGATCACCCACACCCTGGCGAAAGGTGGCGACCTTAGCAGTTCCTGCCTCTTCCCCAGTAGCGACACCCGAAGTAGTCACCACATCCATCCAACCCGCTCCAAGCTCAGCGGCAGCAAGGTAGTCTTTTTCATCCACCGGACGTTGTTTCTTGAATGCAGTTCCACCGAAGTACAAGCCGTTCCAGCCACAATCTGCTTTGGCGTCCATGATTGCCTTCGCTTCCTCCTGATCATCCATCGCCCTATTTTCATCAATTCGTGCATCGTCGGCCCAATATCCGTCGACCTCACACCCCGTTTCGCAAAGCTCAGCGAGGGTAGCGAAGGCATGAAGCCCCGTCACCCCCAAAAAATTCACGCCTAACCAAAGGGAAGGAAAACATGGTCGAATATGCCGAATAATGGGAAGGAACTCGTCCACACCAAAGTCGTGATTAATCAAAAAAACACCGGCCACTCCCTCCTTGATCGCGATTTGTACGTTTTTATGGGTCTGTTCATTATTCAACACATGAATAACGGGCAGTATCGCCGGCCCCTGGGTTTTGAAATATTTTCTTAATGCGTAACGGTTCATTATATTTTTTCAGGGTAAGTCAAATCATCATTCAGACATATCTGGGCATCAAACAGCTTCATTTCCCGCGATGTCCTCATACCAGACATCTGGCCTCTCTTCGATAAACGTCGACATCAGGGACTTACACTGCACATCATCAATCAATGAAACTTCAACGCCGTGCTCCCTTAGAAAATCAATATTTCCCGGGAAATTTACGTCTTCACCGACCACAACCCGTTTAATTCCGAAATGCAAAATGGCTCCTGTACACATCATACAAGGGCTCAAAGTGGTGTAAAGAACAATGTCTGAGTAATCCGGTAACACCCCGGCATTGCGTAAACAGTCGGTCTCGCCATGCATCACCGGATCGTTTTCCTGAACACGTTTGTTGCGACCACGCATGATCACCTGCCCATCTTTTACCATCACAGCTCCAACCGGAACTCCCCCCTCGTCATATCCGCCTTTGGCTTCAAGATAGGCTTCTTTCAGGAACACCCTGTCCTGTCGATGATTATCTGTACACATTAGGAACGACTCCGAAAAATGATCGAAATGATGATCTAAAAATGATAAACGTGCTCATCATTGATCTGCTGGGAAAAATGTTACGGGTACCGATTTTTGCTTTAGCAGGTCAATGGCCGGAGATTGTGTTTCAGGAAGTGCAATCACCATCGCACCAATAGAAAATTGCAATACCGTTCCAACCACTAACATGTCTGGATATCGAGTTGAATACAAAGTGAGTTCCGACTGATCACTTCGCCTACCCGCCTGACGGATGCATTCCATCTCGGCCACCGCAATAGGATTATTCATCTGCACGATCTGATCGTGGGCTTTAACAATTAGCTCATCACCCTTTACCAATACAGCCCCCACACTAACCCCATCATTGGATTCGGCGGTGCTGGCCTCGGCCCGAGCAAGTCCGATAAAATGAGAATGAGTCTGAAAACGATTCAAAGAATTTCCCCTCTATAAGGTTACTTGAAGTTAATGCTAACGTATCTGCGACGGGTCTCACCAACCCAGTCTAAAACCACACAGGCTAAAACCACACAGGATCAAATAGAACCACTCAAATCGCTTCTTTCAGATTCGTTCATCATCTGCCCTCATCCCTGATAATGAAACCAACCCGATACTCTATTCAAAATGGCCAATGCAGCGCTACTTATATAATGGACCTAACCTAAATAATGATAAACAAATTGGCATCCGTTCGCCAGTTGGTGTACATTAAATTTTAACGCCCCAGGAAACGGATCAAAGGGGCTCATTTCTTCGACAACTTCATCTACAACGCCATTGGAACCCAAAATGAATGTAACCATTGTTGACCATCCCCTGATTCAACACAAACTCACCCTAATGCGTCGAAAAACAACACCAACCAGCGCGTTTAGACAGCTCGTCAATGAAATCGCAATGTTGCTGGGTTATGAAGTAACCCGGGATCTGGCACTGACTAATCGGACCATCGAAACGCCTTTGGAAGAAATGCAATCTCCTGTATTAGCAGGTAAAAAACTTTGCTTTATTTCCATTTTACGCGCCGGCAATGGTCTACTCGATGGCATGCTCGCCCTGATGCCCTCGGCCAGAGTCGGGCACGTAGGACTTTACCGGGATCCGGCAACCTTAACCGCAGTAGAGTATTACTATAAAGTGCCCCAGGATATCGGAGAACGCTTGTCCATTGTCGTCGACCCCATGCTTGCCACCGCAAATTCTGCGATCGCCGCAGTAGATCGTCTCAAACAGGGCGGAGCGGGGAAAATGAAATTTGTCTGCCTACTAGCAGCACCGGAAGGCGTCCGTGCATTTAACGCAACTCATCCGGACGTGCCAGTTTATACCGCCGCAGTGGACCGTGAGCTGAATGACCACGGATACATCCTACCCGGATTGGGAGATGCCGGCGACCGCATATACGGCACCAAGTAAGAGGTTCAATTAAGCCACGATGAGCCTGAGATTATAAGAGAGCATAGGAGGCCATAGGAATGATAAAGTGTTGCAACGACCTATGAACCCACCCCTCTGAACGGCCATTCAACGGTACCCGTTGATTACAAAAAATACTTGCCAGGCGGGCGTTCCAGCTAGTTTACGTGAGCCAAAAATTTTGCCACTCTCGATTGCGTTCTGCACATCAACGGAAACATGACTATCCGTTCTGTCTAAGAAATTCTATTAGCAGCGTCGATATCTTTTCGGGTTGGTCCTCCATGGCGAAATGGCCACAATTCTCGAGTATATGTAGTTCAGATCCCGGGATCGTTTCGCGCAACTTATGTGCCCAGTCGACTACCTGCCAGGCGTCCTCTGCTCCCCAGATTAACTGCACAGGGATCCTAGCTAATTCTGGGTATCGAGCTGAATACTCATCGGTATGTTTCGGGTCATAATGCATGACCTGATGTTGAAACAGGCTGCCCTGCCCAACAGGGTTGCAAATGAAGTCAAGGAACACTTCCATGGAAGTTTCTGCCAGCCGTTCCTTGTTTTGTACCGTGGAGTAAAGCCATTCACGAAAATGTTCACGGTGTTCCGCTTCTGGTGCCTTGATCAGTTTTTCAAGACCGGCCTGCATTTGCTCATGGGTTCTTTTAGATGGCCAACTATCAAAGCTCACCACATCGATCATGGTAAGCGAATACACCCGGCCGGGTGAGTCAATAGAGAACCTCTGCGCCACACCGCCGCCGATATCGTGAGAAACAACATGGACCTTATCTAAACCCCAATGGGCCAGAAGCTGTTCAAGGATGGGTACCTGCCCACTCACAGAGGTATCAATTTCCGGACTCCAGGGGCGTTCGGAGAGGCCATACCCAAGCAAATCGAATACATGGACCCTGTGTCCTGCATCTACCAGAGACGGCAGGATATTTCTCCATATATAGGATGATGACGGTGTGCCATGAATTAGTACGACTGGGGAGCCTTCCCCGTGCACGCCATGGGCTATGCGGGTACCGTTGATAAGTACATGTTCGTTAACGTGGTGATGTATTTGATTATCCTGAATAAATCGTCCGAGCAGATCATGCATCAGGGATTGCCATGAATCAAATGAATTGTTATCATAATTTCATCTATTTTTGTCATGCAAGATTTGTATTGTGAATAATCTCCGATTTGACATCGATGTGTTGCAGGCAATTTGTGCGATCGAAGATTTTGGCAATGTCACCAGGGCCGCGAATTATCTGGCTCTGTCTCAATCAGCCGTATCGCACAAAATCAGACGACTGGAATTACGCCTGGGATATGACCTTCTGACCCGGCGACCTGGCAACTCCAGCTTCACGGAAGAAGGACAAAGACTGCTGAACTATGCCCGGCGAATCCTTTCATTGCATGATGAAGTACTCGTGAGCCTGACCCGGACTCCATTAACAGGACGAATTCGTCTGGGTATGACCGAAGACACAACCGGTGGTGGGCTGGCTCGAATCCTCGGACGGTTTTCCAGAATTAATCCTGAGGTAAGTGTTCTTACCCATGTGAGTCAAAGCCGCACTCTAGAAAGGGAATTAATGCAAGGAGAGATAGACCTTGCCATCATGCAGCTATTCAAGCATGAGGTTAAAGCGAACGACATTATTCTGACTGAAGACAAATTGCACTGGGTCGCGTCTTATGATTTTTCACCTGATAAATCGCGTCCGATTTCGTTTCTGGCATTTGACGACAACTGTTTTTACAAAGATTGGGCACTACAAAACACACATCCCAATCTTTTCGGTTTGCGAGTTGTACTGCGTTGTACCAGTACTGCTGGTATCGTTTCAGCCGTTTCGTCGGGGCTGGGTGTAACCCTGCTTAACCAACGACATCTCACGCCCGACATGAAAATAGTGGATGATCAATTTGGACCGTCACCGCCCGATATTGTTTATATTGTCAGAATCGCAAAAAAATCTAAAAGTCCGACAGCTTTGTCACTGGCGCATGAAATAGAGAAAGAGAACAACGCAAGGTATATCAATCTCCAGGTAGCATAGAAATTAACATTCCCCGTAGTTTTCTACAGCTTGCAATGATGAAACTAACGGTCAGAACAAAAAGCGGGCTTCGCGCTATTAATGGATGAATGTCCACTTCGGGCAAAATTGAGCCCAAGCCGAAGGTTTGGTGCAACTAGATAGGGTAAGTATCGCAGTCTAATAAATTGCATCAAACCTTCAGTCGCCTCTACAATAGAACCAGTTAAATTTGGCTTTTTTAGGCTATAGTGATCGAGGCTTATTGGTACTAACTGCGACAACTCACCTATCTTTAGACTCTATGCCAACTCAGGAAAAAAATTAGGATGATGGAGTTGCTTTAGAGTGATTTGTGTCATCAACCTACTAATGCTATTCCGTCTCCAGACTGGCATCAATCAGTATTGGCAAAACGACGGGCTAAATTGGAAAAAAGTGGAGATAGCTTTGTTGATTGGGAGATTGCTAAAAAGAGACTGCGGAACTAACCAGTGTGAGGATTAAAATACTCTCACGGGCGTTGGAAGACATGAAGGGAGGACACCAGTTTTACGAGAACTAAAGTCGAGGATTAGGGAGCTACTTTCTTAATTCTGTTTTTTAGACATAAACTCTCTTCAGTCTGTGCGACTCATTCCATGAGGCTGACGAAACCATCGTTGATCTACAAGCGTGCGAAGAACCTGAGGGCGGTGCAACCATTGCCTGGTCACACTAAGCTTGAAAGCATGGTTCGATATCCTGGTGTGGAAGTCGATGACGCCGTGGAAATGACGGAACAAACCAAAGTATAACGATAGGCACGTACCGATGATGGGGTTTAAAATACCTGTTGTCGGTACTATCCTTATAGCGGACATTCGGCGTCACATAGAGTCAGCAGTGTTTTGAATTTTTGACTAGAATCTTCATATCTAGAAACAGTCGTTATTAATGCGGAAGGTGATCAACAATGGCGCGAGTCGAAGTATTCTATTCACTGCAAAGCGATTACTGTTATTTCTTGCTCGATCGACTGATCGGCCTAGCAAGAATGGACGTAGAGATTATCATTCGTCCTGTGTTGGGTGGAGTACTGCGTCTACCTGAGCGCTACCAAGATCGGGATGAATTGGAGCAACGATATTTTCAGATCGACACAGCGCGTACAGCAGCCTATCTCGGTTTACCTTATGCCTACCCAGTCCCTTCACCGATCCAGTTCAAGCCACTCTCACTCTGGATGCCTGAGGACAAGCAACCGTTGAACGAGTACTTGAACCGATTTTATGTGGGTGCGGTACGAGCGAAAAAGGGGCTTGAATTTCTTGACAATGTAGGCCGAATGCTTTGGAACGGATCAACACCCGGATGGGACGAGGGAGAGTACCTTTCCCACGCGATGGCTGGTGCCTGACTAGAACTTGAGGATGTACTGAATACCACGCCATGGAACAAAGCAAAATTAATTCTCGATGCGAACGCGCAGGCCATGATCAACGCAGGTCATTAGGGTGTACCCCTGATGATTTACTGCGGTGAACCATTCTATGGGCAGGACAGGTTCGACCAGATTATCTGGCGGATCCAATCTGAGAAGGAGTAGTAGTTCGTTAGTTGCAACTGAATGACCGTAATGGGCCAGCTTTTGCCTGCTTGCGTATCAAAAGCCGGGGGCACCCGAGAAATGCTGTTTTTTCGAAATTGGTCGGCAACCCTATACTATTCGGGAAAAATAGAGGCTTTATGTCGCTATACGTTGAATGGGCTGCGATAACAGATTAGTATACAGGTATGGCTGATAGCGTAATTTCAATATCCAAAGATGTTCTGGGTGGCACACCAGTGTTCTCAGGCACCCGAGTGCCTGTCGATATCCTAATCGAGTATTTAGAAGCGGGAGATTCCATAGATCGGTTTCTCGAAGGTTTTCCCTCTGTGACAAAGGAGATGGTATTTGGGTTTCTCGAAGAAGCAAGGGACCGAGCCATTTCAGCGGCTTCTTGAAAGTCCTCTTAGATGAGTGCGTTGATCGACGGTTGGCGCTTGAGTTCCTGGCTTCTCATAGTGTTTCTACAGTGTATCAATGTGGCTGGTCGGGTATAACAAACGGGAAATTGCTGGCTTTGGCGTCGACGGAGTTTGACGCATTTGTCACCGTTGATCAAAACCTGCGACACCAGTAAAATCTCCGAAATATTGACATGATTGTTCTGGTTATTCGGGCTAAGTCAAATAGATTAGATGATTTAAAGTTAACCCTACCAGATGCGATAGAAAAATTGGTACATGGCAAGCCGGGTAGCGTATTGATTGCAAGTGCCTAGTGCCAACTTCTAATGTGAGATTCTGGAGATTGCCGGATCGCTTTATTCGATAAAACACAGAATGCGAAATAACGCACACTTGATGCCCGTCCAATAATACGAGGTACCAAAATGCATCAATCGCACTCTAATGTTTCGGACTTCGTTCCCTGGAATAAAGGCAAGTTGATAGGTCAGCGACCCGCTCTAAAGCTTCAAGAAGTTTGGGCCATCAGAGTCCGGCTTCAAATCTCCGAAAACCTGCAAGAGCTTGCTCTTTTCAATCTTGCTATAGATAGCAAACTGAGAAGCTGTGATTTGGTCAGATTGAAAGTCAGCGACATTTCCACGATGGGTTCTGTCTCTAGCCGGGCCATGGTCTTGCAGCGGAAAACGAAAGTGCCTGTTCAGTTTGAAATTACGACGGGCACTCGTGATTCTTTGAGTACTCTCATCAGGGTAAAAGATCTTGCTCCTGAAGACCATCTGTTTAGGTGTCGTGATGTGTCAACCCTAAATAGGACAAAAAGTTAAACGGATTGTTGTAGTATTTCAAAGTCACAGGGTGACAGATAGTCATAGGCAGAATGGAGCCGCTGACGGTTATAAAAGACTTCAATGTATTCGAATATATGTTGCTTTGCCTCGAGTTGGTTATTGAATCGATTCGAATGAATCAGTTCAACTTTCAACGTATGAAAGAAACTCTCTACTACCGCGTTATCCCAACAATTACCTTTACGACTCATGCTTTGAATGATGCCATGATCCTTTAAGATAACCCGATAGCTTTTGGAAGCATATTGGCTGCCTCGGTCAGTGTGATACAGTAACCCCTTAACCGGTTTACGTTGAAACAAAGCCATAGTCAGCGCATCATTGACCAAGCTCGTTTTCATATGATTAGCCATTGACCAGCCGACGACTGACTGATTCACCTAACTCCTGGAGTTGACGCTTGAGTCTACGAGTGCCATAAGTACCCCGACTGGCGTGGAATAATTCGATGATTATGGCTTTGAGACGTTCTTTTTCGGCGAGTCTACTTGCCCCATCAGCCTTCGCAAACCAGTGATAGAAACTACTACGAAAAACCTGTAGACATCGACACATGGCACTGATAGTGAATTGGTGACGATGAGCTTGAATAAACCTGTACTTCACCTCAGATCGTTGGCAAAGTACAGTGCGGCCTTTTTTATGATATCGCGCTCCTCCTTCAAGCGTGCGTTTTCTTTTTTCAGGCGTTTAAGTTCATCATGTAAATGATCATCATTTCTCGATACTGCAGCCTTGGAAGGCTGGGAGTATTTTCCCATCCAGGTATGCAGCGTATTCACGTTCATGCCGAGCTCTCGGGCGGTGTGAGAGATTGGGCGATCCGATTCAATAGCCAATTTGACCGCCGACTCTCTGAATTCAGATGTATAGGTTTGAAATTTGGATTTACTCATGATTAAGGACTATATGGTTGCGTTAGTTTACACTCAACTGTGTGTCCTAATTAGTCGTCCCTGAAGAACCCGAAAAGGCTACATATCCAGTATAAACTGGATATAGTCCTGGTTTGAATCGACCGGAATTGTTAAACTGGCGTTCAGTTTCTGGTCGAACACGAGGTATATATGCTACCTGACAGCCCGGTGAATGACGATCAACTCAGTTTCTTCAACATCGTTGATCAGCTGGATACGTCCCATCCCCTGATTGCCCTTGGCAATACCCTTGACTGGTCATCGCTTGAAGCCTCCCTGAGCCAGTACTACAGCGCGAAGGGGCGGGCCGCGAAACCGATCCGGTTGATGAGCGGATTGGTGATGATCAAACAGCTGTACAGCTTAAGTGATGAATCGGTGGTGGATCAATGGAAGATGAACCCGTACTTTCAGGTGTTCTGTGGTGAGGTGAGTTTCCAGACGCAGGTACCGTGCCATGCGACGGAACTGGTGAAGTTCCGCAACCGGATTGGGTCGGAGGGAGTCAGGGAGATCTTTTCGCTGTCGGTAAAACTGCATGGGAAGCTGGCAGAGGAGCAGACAGTACTGGTAGATACCACGGTACAGGAGAAGGCGATCACGTACCCGACAGACAGCAAGTTGGCGATAAGGATCATCAATCGCCTGAACAAGCTGTCGAAGTTACACGGGATACAACAACGACGAACGTACGTAAAGGAAGTGCGGTCACTTCGTTTGGCATGTCGTCATTTCCGTCACGTGAAACGACGTCGTAAGGCGAACAAGGCGTTGAAACGATTACGAACCATTGCGGGTGTGTTGCTCAGGGAATGCCAACGGAAGTTACCGATCGATGTTCTGACGGCGCAGGAAGCGAACTTTGCGTTATACGAACGTGTTTTGTCTCAACAGCCCAAAGACAGGAACAAGGTTTACTCCCTGCATGATCCTGCTGTGTACTGCGTGGGCAAGGGGAAGGATCACAAGGCGTATGAGTATGGTCGCAAGGCGTCAGTGGTGGCGACGAAGGAGTCACAGGTGATTGTGGGGGTGGTGAGTCATGACGAACATGATCATGATTCGAAGACCCTGAAAGCAGCACTGACAGAAGCCCATACCCACCGTGAGACATCGATCAGGCTGGCGGTGGTTGACCGGGGATATCGGGGAGCGAAGAATAAAGTGGATTGTGAGGTGCTGTTACCGGGTCCTCCGCTGAAACGGGACAATGCTTATCAACGCCAGAAGAAACGGATACTGTGTCGCAAACGAAGTGCGATAGAACCGATCATCGGTCATTTGAAGCATGATCATCGTTTATTGAGGAGCTGGCTGAAGGGAGCCGAAGGAGACCGTATCAATCTGCTGATGGCGGGTTGCGCGTGGAATTTGAGAAAGTGGATGATCGCTTTCTTTTTGTTTGAAAAACCCAACGGCGGAGAGCAAACATTACTCGCCATTGCCTGTTGTCAGCCCCTTGGGACGCCGCTAATCGTCGTCTGGGTGTTGTCCTGATCCGAAGGTCGAAAATGACGCATGATCGCTAACGACATCGCGCCTTTTTTCAGGACGGACTAATTAGTGTAACCACATCAGTCACTTACTTTTAGAGCAACTTAGCAAGGAACTACACGAAACGGTACACATGCTAGTGCTTGATAACGATGAAGCTGTGTATGTAGATAAAGTTGACGTACATCATCAAGCCGGAGCACTGCAGTGCTCTTCGTTCATTGGCTTACGAACGGATGTTTATTCCACGGCTTCGGGAAAGGTGTTGCTTTCAAATCTGGAGCGTGGTTCTTTAGATGCCATTTTGAAAAACATTCAATTGCACGCTATCACACCCTACACGCTAACAGACATAAATGAGTTTGAAAAAGAGCTGCTACTCACTAAAGAACGAAACTATGCGTTAGATCTCCAAGAACATTCACTGGGATTACAATGTATTGCCGTACCGGTGTTAAATTTACACTCTCAATGCGTCGCGGCTATTAGCGTCTCCTGCCCCATCGCAACTATTTCCAGAGAAACGCTCGAAAGCGAAGTACTCGATAAGTTGAAAGAAACCGGGAAGAAAATTTCTGCGGTAATGGGCTACATACCAACCTAGATTACGATTGAATGCATAAGTACTCTTTTTAACTAATGCGCGAGTCATAAGCGAAATTCGTGCACAGATAATTGAAAACAATGAACTAAAAGACCAAAGGAGTTAATCACTAAGAAAACTATAGTACTACAGTGGTTCATTTGGTGGATTTTTCTTGAACACACGACGAAAATACTTTGGAACGCAGTTATACCTGACGTTAAACGGCAATTAGAAAATCAAACGTTCTATTTTTTTAGAACGCCATTTTTGTGTTCAGGAGTGTGAAAGAAACAATCTCAAAAAATCAGCAAGTTATCGATGCATTAGACAAAATAAATATTTTGGATGATAGCGTAAATGCCATTGCATTTTATGCTGGCACGCTTTCCAAATTTGATATATTCCCAGACACACCATATAGTCAAGGGTATCGACATTAACACTCACTTGGACACCAAAACATGAAAATATTCCTAACAGGCGCAACCGGCTTTATTGGACTAGAACTTGTTCATGCCATGAAAAAACGCGGATGGGAAGTGACATGTTTAGTGCGAAATGCAAAGGGAGAGAGCGCACAGTACCTCAAAAAACAGGGGTGCAACTTACACCAAGGAGATATTACCCAAGAAGGAGGCATGGCAGAAGTAATGAAAGACATGGATGTGGTCATTCATGCTGCCGGGGTCTACGAACTCGGCGGTAGTTCTGCACAGAAGCAGAAAATGCACAAAATAAACATAGAGGGAACAACGAATGTATTCGAAGCGGTATTACAGGCCGAAGTGGCCAAGGTCATTTATATTTCCTCCGTTATCGCTCTAGGGGCAAGCAGTTACTGTCCTGATGATCCGGTTGTAAAAGATGAAAATCATTCTCCCGATGGAAGAAATCTCACGCCATACGGTGAGAGCAAAGCACGGGCGCATGAAGTCGCTGTTGGGTATCGTGACAAAGGCGTGTCAGTTAATGTTGTCATGCCCAATGCAACAGTCGGCGTAAACGATCATTCAAATATGGGTTATTTTCTCAGGCTTCACCTTCTAAAAAGAATGGTGCCAATGGGTTTTGGCGGAGACTGTGTTATTGCCCCAGTGCTGGTTGACTCACTGGCAAAAGGTATTTGTCTCGTAGCAGAAAAAGCGCCACCTCAAGAAGATTATATTTTCAGCGGCGAACCCACCACTTTTAAAGAAATATTCGCTTTGTTCAATAAGCATCCCGGTGGAGCCAAAGTTCGATTCTGGTTGCCGCGATGGTTAATGTACCCCATAGCTGCACTGCTGGAGCCTTTACAAAGAGCAGCCGGGATCCCTTCTGTCATCTCAAGGGATGCTGTTGACTTAACCAGAGGGCATTTAAATTTCAGTTCCACCAAGGCCAAGCAAGATCTTGGTTGGACACATCCTAGCCGAGAAGACATGTGGGAGAAAATTATTGAGAAAGAGCGTGTGCTGATCGGGCGTAGGAAAGGCTTTTTCAATAAACTCAGACATCAATCAGGAAGGGCAGAGGTATAAATTAACTGAGCGAAACTAAAGAAGAAGATTATTATCTCCACATAGATTGACCCAAAGGCAGGCTACCTTCTAACAAGCAGTGGGGTGTTTCATATGGAGTTCTGACTAATATCCCGCTTTACAAGCATCACAAAGTCCCCAAGAAAAGCATTGGCAACAGAGACTGACGTCGTTAAAGATGGATGGAGTTGTATTGTAATACTCAGTCTATTGTTGGTGGTTAAACATCCCACACCAATCATTTGAGTCGCAGTCACTGGAGGTGCAAAAACCCAGTTTTCTTTATCGGTATTCTCCCCAGCTTTTTCACTTAAATCCCATGCTCCCAGATTAGAGAAAGTCCCGAGATTCCATTGAAGCACCGCTCTGTTAGAAGTTATTAACCACTTTTTGATAAATATCGGAAGCCAGTACCCCATTTTATATTTCTTATAAGTCCCCCAATGCTCACCATTTGACAGTTTGGCATAGATATCATTGTGGATATCTTTTATGCTGTCCTCAGCGGAAACGTTGACCGCGATGTAGCTAAAAATATTACTGGTGTCGGGGGTCTGTTTGATCCCTCCTCTTAGATTGACAGGAATCATCCATGGCACTTTTTCAGAAGGCTCATCAAGGTGTTTTCTCGTTACTTCGCTCACGTGCTTTAGCAGCAATGAGTTAACCGTAACACCAGCGGATTTTCCATATGATCTGATTTTCGAAGTTTCGTCCTCTGAAAAGACGTGCCACGCGTATGCAGGTGTTGGTGCTGAATAGACGGGCTCCAGAGCTCCTTTATCGATGTCCTGTGATATTTGAAGCACTTTCCTGAAACCAAGGAATCGCGGGAGCAACCTCAGTAGTGAAAGCCATGAATTGTTACTAAGTTGATTTGTTTCAGGCAAGCTCGCTATTTCAATGCCCTTACTTCTCAGAATACTCGCAAACCCTCCTATGCCGTCGAACTCGTGGTGAGGTTTATAGATCCAATCAACTTCGTCACTGGACCCACTTACTCGGCCAAATCGAATTCCGACGAATTCTCCCATCTCTTCCAGAACCTCAAACCAAGGCTGAACGACATCTTTCAATCTTCTATTCCCCACAAAGCATTAGAAAACCTCTGACCAATTCTGAGTTACCGAGACCATTAAATTCATGAACGAAATTGGATGAAGTTTTAACCTATCCGAATAATTACCAACCATCATAAGGTAGTTGGAATCCGCTTACTATATAGTCTACTCTCTTTCTTAGTTAGTGGAAACTGACTTTTCTGTCACAATGTATCCCCCTTCAACAGCCATCCCCGTTCCTGTTGCTAAAACCGTGATGACCGCATAGGCGGAATATAAGAATTGAAACCCACTATTATCTGTGTTTAGAATACGGCTTTTTGAGAAAATTGCGTCGGTAAAGGTGTCGGAGGGATAAAATTTCAATCAACTTTCTTCCTCGGTCGACCTCGCTTTTTGTAACCTGGTTTTAAACCATACTGCTGTTCGATCTGGCGGCAAAAATGGTCGCTGCCAATCGGCTGGCAATAGTGGGCTGCTTTTCTAATGAGAGTCAAAGCGGATTCATCTAATTCAGAAAGAAATAAAGATCGATACGCCTGACATCGCGACTCTTTCGTTCTTCCTAAACCAAGATACTCATCATGATGCGTAATCCAGCTGTCGCCACCCCAGCCGTTCGTACCATAGCTTGACCACTGGTACTCTTCAGGTCGCTGCACCATCCCTGCCCGTACTGGATTGAGTTCGACATACCTATAACAGCTTAGTAAATACGACCCCGTATCAATTAGGCTTGATCGATGACGTCCCTCCCATAGGGTTCCTGAACGACCATAAGTGCGATTGATGTAGTATGCGTATCGACTTCCCACAACCTGCAATATCCTGGATAGTCCGCACTCCGTACCAGGTGTTGCGATAAAATGAATATGGTTCGTCATCAGGCAATAAGCATGAACCTCAATTCGATATCTTTTACAACATTCTTCCCACAATCCAAGATAATATGTATAGTCGCAAGGCTGGATAAATGTGGCTTCCTTGTTGTTTCCCCGTTGGACAATATGATACGGATGTCCACGCACATAGCACCTTTCTCGTCTCGGCATCCTGCCTCCCATTTCTAAAGTATTGTAGACCAAGTGAAATTTAATTCATTTTCTTAACAAAAGAAACCTGCATTTTTTGCGTACCAATGGCTCCCTGGATTAGTGTTCTACCCAAGCGAACCCGCTGCTTAATTCTTAATCCCTCCGACACCTTTTGACTTGCTTAATCCCTCCGACACCTTTTGACTTGCGACACCTTTTGACTTGGCGCGACACCTTTTGACTTGGCGCGACACCTTTTGACTTGGCGTCGTTTCAGGGACAAGCTTGAATGGGCTTAACTTTCATTTTGATATCCTGCGGCTGGCACGGTTTAACACAGAACCTGAGCTGGTGGAAAAAGATGACTCATAAAGATGTGATATTGCACACTTAAAGCCATAAAACAGAGGTTCTCTGCGGCTTCCATCCCATGGCTCTGTTCGGCAAACGACTCTCCCTGATCTACGAGAAACACTACAAATAACAGTGGTTGCGATACATGATGTTGTGACGCACAATAGTTTCACCCGTTCACAGAATAGTAGCGCTAACAATTCCTAATGTCGGGGCGTTAACCCAAGATCCACATCTAACAATAATATTATCCAAAGAGGACATCAACATGGCTATTTCGCCACCGTTAAAAGAACTCAAAATACAGGTTGCGGAAAACGGATTTTACAGAGGATTTAATAATCTGGTTGCACTGGTATCAAAAGTTATTATCGCACTCATCAGTTATCTGGTGCGCCGCTTATCCAGAACACGCCGGAGAAGTACTAGGAAAGATGAAGAACTGGTCCTTCGCCCATCTCAACTACTACTATACCTGGAGCGTCGCGTTCTACATCGATAATATCCTTATACCCAGGATGGGGGAAAACAAAGCTTGGAAACGACGACGGAGAACCCGAGTTTTCGAATTTTTCATGGTTCTCCATGATGTTCGGCGCGGGCATTGGAATTGGTATGTTAGGTTATGCGACCGGGGAACCCATGTGGCATATCGCTGATAACCCGGATATCAGAATGAGTGCCGAAGCAATTCGATCAGCTCTTGGTGCTGCAAATATCGCGATATCAGAGGGAGCCGATATTTGGGCTGAATACAACACCCAGGTAGCGGCAGGAACGATACAGGCTATTGATAACCTGGTAGTACCAAAGACTGAATCTGCCATTGACTCGGTTTATAAATACGCCTTTTTGCACTGGGGCCTCGGTGCATGGGCCTGTTATGCGTTAGTTGGTATTTCGTTGGCTTTCTTTAGTTATTCTCGAGGGCTTCCGCTAACCATCCGATCCACACTAGCTCCTCTTTTTGGGCACCGCCTTGAAGGACCACTTGGCCACATTGTCGATATTACCGCTGTGGTGGCGACGATCCTTGGAATATCCCAAACCATTGGGTTAGGCCTCGCTTCTTTTGCTTCGGGTTTATACAACATCACAGGAGCCCAGTGGTTAGTCGCTAATGGGGAACCTACTAATGCCGCACTGCTTCTTGCTCTTGGGGTGGTGATGATTTGTTCTACCTTATCTGCACTGTCTGGTGTTGGAAAGGGAATAAAATGGCTAAGTAACCTGAACATGGTTTTATCTTTTGGTCTTTTAACCTTTTTTATCATTTTTGGCGCCACCGCCCTGGCGATGCAAATACTGGGAAAAGGCCTGATCAATTACGTCATGCATCTACCTGCTTTGACGTTTACTGTATTCCCCGCTGATGGCCCAGGGAGTCCAGGTGAATGGCAGGGGTGGTGGTCCATCTTTTATTGGGCATGGTGGATCGCATTTGCTCCTTTCGTGAGTATTTTCCTTGCTCGAATTTCTAAAAATCGTACGATTAGAGAGTTTGTTATTGGCGCAATTCTCGCCCCGTCACTGATGTGTTTTCTATGGTTCACTCTACTCGGTGGCACCGCCATTGATCTTGAATTAAGTGGTGTTGCGGAGGGGAAAATTTATGCCAAGAGCCTCACTGCTCAATTATATGAAGTTATCAATATTATGTTGAGTCAGGGACTAGCAACCGTTATGTCAGTTCTCATCGTTATCCTGCTGCTTACCTACCTCGTTACGTCTGCAGACTCTGCGGTTCTGGTTGTTAATACGATTAATGCAGGAGGTGAAGCAGGAGCAAAGGGTAAAGCCCATATCATCATCTGGGGTTTGATTCTAACCGCTGTGATTGCTTCCTTGTTGATCGCTGGGGGTTTAAATGCGATTCAGGCGGCCATGATCGTTGGCGCTGTGCCTTTTTCATTCATGATGGTACTCATGGGTATCGCTTTGATCAAAGCCCTGTATCGGGATGGATTAAGAAAAAAAGGTGATCAGTAATAAAATCACCTGATTCCGTATTCACGTATATTCACGGATCTACCCAGAGATCTATCATTTGAACTGATGTATTGTTTAGATTAAACGGATCAAACCAAAAGCCCCGTCCATTGTAGACGGGGCTTGCTGACGGGGTTTTATTCTTTTAGACTATTGTTTTCATCAAACCTGGTCTCACTCTCCTACCACACTGCGACCGTTACAATCACAACAAGGCATCTTCAAACGGAAAATGGGTCATCAGCTCATAACCGGTTTCTGTGACTAAAACCTGCTGTTCCAGCTTTACACCATCAGGCTCGCCCACCGCACCCATATAACTTTCAATGCAGATCACCATTCCCGCTTCAAGTTCTCCATCGTAAACGCACTCTCCTCTAAACGGTGGCCTAACAAACGGATACTCGTCGCACATACCAACTCCGTGAAGGATGCATGAGTAGGCGTTTTGGTGAAACTCTTCCGGCACTGAATAAGCCTGACTTTGAAAATCTGCAAAGCTTACCCCAGCCCTTACCAGTTTCAAATTATGATCTACCTCATCACTGGCAAGGCGATACAGTTGTTTCTGACGAGCAGTTGGTTTCGCCGGACCACAGTGAAAAGTTCGAGAGAGATCAGCAAAATATCCGTGAGGCCCCACCATATCGGTATCAAACCCAACCAGATCTCCTGATTGAATTTCCCGCTGGGAAGCACTTTGCAACCAGGGGTTGATACGGGGCCCCGAGGCCAGCATATGTCCCTCATGCCATCCTCCCTGATTTGCAAGATTGGCATAATTCAGCAACCCCCATAGCTGCAATTCAGTCACGCCAGGTCTCATCATTTCCCGCATTTTTCCAGCTCCATGTTCCGCCACTGCGCATGCCCATTTCATGCACAATATTTCATCTTCTGACTTAATTATCCGAGCCCGCTCGGTAATATCAACGCCATCTATCACTTCCAGACCTTTTTCCATTAATGCCTGAGTAACAGTGGGATTCACGTATTCAATGGCTACCCGACGATTATCCGTCCCGATTTCATTAAGATAACTGACAACATCATCAGCAAGACACCGGGACCATTTGAACAGATCGTTTCCTCCATCGAAAAAACTGATGGGTATGCCTGGGCGAATATCACTAACAGTGATTTCAGAATCATATCCATTGTGCAATACAACAGGACCATCCGTAGGAAAAAACAGGTAGGTAGACGGAATGTGAGACTGAAATAGTGCGTAATTCTGATAATTGATGGCATAACGCAAGCTAATTGGATTAACCATTAAACACATGGCTGCATTCGCCCTGATTAGCTCCCGCTTGATGCGATCAGTCCGATATTCATGCATCTTTTCAAAGTCGATATTCGGCTTGGTTTGCAACCTGCTCAGGTCACTCCAGTTATCATCGAGTATAATTTGATCTATAGAAGTCATAGCCGCCATTAAATGGAATCTAGATAGATATAAAACCGCGAGTTAATCGTATCAACGATGGAGATGGAGATGGAGATGGAATTAGGATCAGCCTGTAATTACCATATAGACGAGCATATAGACAAGCGACAATAGATAGAATTGTATGTTTAATAAACAAACAGATCGCGTTATCCTGAAAGGGATTTCTCATGTTGAGGAATACCGTCCGGATAGCACATGTCAGACCTGGCAGAGCGTGTCCAAATATGTGCCTGGATAGGGTACCAATCCGGATTGTCGAATGTACCGCCAGCAATGGCTCTGAGCCCAGGTCGCATTTCCAAAGTCCAACTTACCGCTGTGCCACAACGTAAGCAAAACTCATTTCGAATCCATCGATCGCTGGTATCAGAGTTAAATTTATAAACAGACATTTCTCCCTGAAGAAACTCCACATCTTTCTCATCAAAATAGACCCCTACCCCATAAGGAGAACCTGTTCGTAGTCGACAGGTTATGCAATGACACGCCATGGCCCTCGCCGGCTGGTTAGTCGTTCGGTATCTGACCGCGCCACATTGACATCCGCCTTCTTCGTGCCTGTGTTTTTCGTGCCTGTCGTTTTCGTCTTTGATTGACATTATTGAATCCATACCTGCTTGATGTGTAAGTTCCAGGATTGGGAAAAAAACCCGATAACCCGTAGTGGCCGTAATATTTAACTAGATACTTCAATCAGTACATTGCTACTGGACGCATAATACAAGGGAAATAGGCAAGTAGTGCGCGCCAATGCAAAATCAATCGATGTTTATCGCATCTGTGGTTGCCAGCTCTCCAAGAGTAATGGGTCTAACAGGCGGACGGGCTCGGTATCGCCCCACATTGGCCACAGAGCGATCAAGTTCGTGGGCCATAATCTGCTCCACCGTATTGGAGCACATCCGTCCCTGACAAGGTCCCATACCACATCGGGTAAAGGATTTTGCCTGGTTCGGGCCCATGCAGCCTTGTCGTGTGACTTGCCGAATCGTGCCGGCAGTAACTTCTTCACAGCGACAAACTATAACGTCATCAGCCGGGTTAAGATAGGATTCAGTTACCCTGAAATTCAGATTCAAAAATGGTCGAACCATTTTATGACGCCATCTCGATAATCGAGATGGCAATGACAAACGTCCGAGCTCGACACTACTGATCTTTCTCAATTCCCTTGCCAACCGTAGGCCAACTATTTTTCCGCTTAATCTTGCGGATTTGGCTCCCCCAATGCCGGAGACATCTCCAACGATGGAGATCTGATTTTGCGAGCTCTTACCCCATTGGTCAACCGCTGGCACCCAACATTGGTTTCCTTTGTCCCATTGAATTCGGCATCCTGCCGCTTCAACAATATGCAATCCTAGAATCACCCCCTGATGCAATAACAGCGTATCCGCCTGAATGTGATGCTCCTCGCCTTCAGATTGAAATGAGATTGATTCAAATTTGTTCTCACCGAAAGCTTTTAGGTCGCGGGATGACCGATAAATCCGGACACCGGATAACCGCACATAGATCATCATGTACAGTCCTTTGAACAAGTACTCTCCTGCCACGAGCGCTCTCGCCAGGTAAAGTGCTTTTAACCACCAGGCGGATGAAGCAGTGGTATCGATCATCGCCTCCACCTTCACCCCAGCGCGGCAATACTGGTAAGCGAGCAACCACAATAACGGCCCTGACCCTGCGAGGACCGTACTTTTAGGAGACATTGATGCAGACTTCAACATAATCTGTGCAGCCCCGGCTCCCATCACCCCTGGAAGCGTCCATCCAGGAATTGGCATGGGGCGTTCCTGACAACCGGTTGCAATCACGACTTTGGCAGCATGAAGCTGATAACTGGATCCAGATTTTAAGACTCCAAGTTGATTACCCCCGTTGATGTACCATACTTTTGATTGAGAATGGTATTCAATATCCCCTCGGTCAACGGCATTTGTAAATGTCGACACGATTTTCTTCCCGGCACTATAGTCTCTACCTAATAGGCGTACTAATTTCGAGGGAGTCGTTCCAATATTTCTGTAAATTTGCCCGCCTGGCTGAGGGCATTCATCAAAAACTGCGACACTCAAATCGTATTCTGCAAGAGAGATAGCAACTGACATGCCTGCTGGACCAGCTCCGATCACAACGACGTCGTAATAAGCCTTAATTCCCATATCAGACAGGTCGATACTCATGACTCTAGTCCATCACTATCCGCTGCTAAAAACTTCTGACCTGCTTCCCCAGGCGTTGGAACTAACACCGACATCCCCGGTTGAACTTCAATCTGACATGCCTGCTGATTGCGCTTTCCGTCAATCTCCACCAAACATTCGAAGCACACACCCATCATGCAGTATGGACCTCTGGGAGCTTCACTAATCACTGAATTTCGAAAACTGGCCCAATCAAGATAAAGTAGTGCCGCTGCAACAGAGATCCCCTCGGGGACCGATGCCTGGTGCTGATTGACTGAAATTTCAACCAGCTCAGTGGATTGATCGACCTGCTGATCAGTAGATGGAGGGCTAATTAGTTGGAACATCAAATCGGTCCGCTGAGAAATCAGAAATAAGAGGATGGGTCTCATCACCAACGACCCAATCCGCAATAAAACCTGCATGCAATGCGGCGAGACTGACTCCACTATGGCAACTAAGCGCAAAAGCTCCTGGATGTTGTTCCGAATGGTGATATACCGGAAGCCCATCTTGAGTCACAATACGAAGCGCGCCCCATGCCCGATTCAGTTTTACCGAATTTAAGTGCGGAAAAATTGTCACCGCTCGTCTGGCGATCTCCGCCATCACCTCAAGAGTTGTTCCGTCATTAAGGCCGACTACTTCATAAGAATCGCCCATTTGCAAAGTTCCTTCCTCGGTTTGGCGGATCTGAATACTTGGATGCTCCAGGAATCGATCAACTCTTTCACTGATCAAAAGCTGACCTCGAACAGCGTGAATAGGTATGAGCATATCGAGATCATTGGCTAATCGTTGATTATCCAAGCCGCCACATAGAACAACTTTCTCACAGTGAAAAACGGTATTACTCGTGGATACATCAAATCCTTTTTTTAACGCCCGAATCGAAATAGCCTTGGTCTCCGGGAGATAGATGCCACCAAGTATCTGAGTCCAACTCTGAAGTCCACGTAGTAGGTAAAGAGGATTTAAATGCCCATCGTGGGGAGAGTAGCTAGCACCAACTACCTCATCTGAAATCAAGGGCATTATTTGCTTCAGCTCAACGTAGTCGAGCATCTGGTATTTGAATTCGTTATGAGTATGTCGGCTAACAGCAGACATCTCTGACAGACGGTTATCCCATTCCTTTTCGGTGAGACAAAAATCAAAACCCCCATTCTGACTCAAACCGACATCGATCCCAGTCGCTTCCTGGAGGTTTTGCTCAAACAATGAATAATGCTTAGCTGCTAAACCACTCCATTTAGCGTATGGAGCATAGTTAGCACCTTTTCCTTGTACCCAAACCAACCCAAAATTACCACGGGAAGCCCGATAGTCCCTATCCCCTCCATCGAGAATGGCCACAGAGCCGCCTTTTCTGGCGATGCCACAGGCCACGGCTGAGCCAACCAGTCCTCCTCCAATGACAATGGTATCAAAACTCTTTTTCACGGGGCGATAGCCAACTTTCTAATTTATCGTTATCAGTTCTTCTATATTCTGCCAAAGTATAAACTCCCTGGATTTACTTTTTAAGCTAAATGCCATGAAAACAGAGGAGAATGGCTTATAAACGGCGTTAATATATATACTTTCGGAAAAAACTTCTAAACATTTATTCCCTATCCTTTCACATAGGATTCAGTGGGTAGATCCTTTTGTAACCAATCTGTAAACCCGCCATCCATATGGGCAACTTCGATACCGATATCAAGCAAAGCCTTGGCAGCCAATGCTGATCGCCATCCCCGGTTACAATGCAAGATAACTTCCTCCGCATCCTCGAAGTAGTCTTTAAAGTAGGGACTATCCGGATGCATCCAGAATTCCAACATGCCTCTGGGTATATGCTTCGTACCGGGAATACGGCCCTCTCTTTCCAATTCACGAATATCTCTTATATCAACAACCAACGTACCGGGTTTCATCCGGCGAGCATCGACATCCTCCGGTGTTAGGGTTGTCACTGCATTATCTGCGTTGACAATCATTGTTTCAAAGTCAACAACGGGCGATTTTAGTGTCATGTTTTTAATCTCTCTTCTCATTTTCAAACCGATTTTCACACGAAAATATCTTCATCGTGGTCACGGTCTCTCTACTCTGGCAGTTGCTCTGATGACAGCTTCACTTCCCTGGATATCTCTCTAAACATCTCCATGAATACCCCTTGATCGAGGGGGCGGGTTTGTGCCACCGATCTACCCAAAAATTATTTCGCGATTATTCTAGCCGATTCCTCATTCAATGACATTATCGACACAGCGGTTTCGGGAAATATCGAACGAGCCATAGAGTCTTCCAGCCACTCTGCTTTGATCACTATTAAGACAGCAAGATATTGTCTGGAAAATATCCTACCAACCAGACCTGATCGCAAAACTGCTACAATAAAGTGACCCATCACATTTATTGATGTCATGAACGATTCCAAATTTGATATTGAGAAAATCGACAGTAGACTATCAAGTCTGTATTCCTCCCATGAAGACAAATTGGCACACTATGATAGTTGGGCGGACAGCTATGATTCAGATTTGATTAATGATCTGGACTATGTGGCTCATCTCACCTCATCGCGAACATTTCTCAATATTGTCCCGGATAGAAGCTCAAAAATTTTGGATGTCGCCTGCGGAACTGGGTTGGTTGCTGAGGAACTTCGCAAAATGGGATATCAAAACATTGATGGAACAGATTTTTCATCGGAAATGATCCGGGTATCCAGAGCCAGAAACCTTTACACAAATTTGTTCCAACACGATTTCACCATGCCGCTGGAGCGCCAACCTCTATATGATGCTGTTATCTGCGTCGGACTATTTGCCTTCACAGTACCTGGCATTGCTAATATGTTCCATGTCGTCGAGGCAGTAAAACCCGGCGGAATATGTGTGATCACGGTAAATGGAGCAGCGTGGAAAGAACTGAATCTGGGAGCAGCAATAGAGGAAGAATCCGACAAACACGGTTTCGACATAGAACAGGTCGTTTGTGCGGATTATATTCGAAGCGAGAACATCGATTGCCGAATACTGGTTATACGACGTCCAGAGAATAGATAGCGATTTAGACGGGTACAAAAATCAGAAGCACCTGAATACTCGTACAAGTTGAAAAGCAGCTAAAAACCCCTATTCGTCTTCTCCCACGAGTAGATATCTCGGACCATTGCCTTCAGCGGACTTATGATCTCCCGAATTATAAAGCCTGCACTTTCCAAGAGACAAGCATCCACAACCGATACACTCAGATAAACGGTCTCGCATTCTTTGCAAACTTTCCATGCGTTGATCCAATTGTTTACGCCAATCACCCGATAGTTTCTCCCAGTCTTTCCTGGTCGGTGTTCGTTTCTCAGGGAGGCTTTCAAACGCCTTTCCTATTTCTACCAGGCTCAAGCCCAGTGTTTGTCCTATACGAATAACAGAAATTTTTCTCAGCATCGCCCTTTCATATCGACGTTGGTTTCCCATACCACGGGTAGATTGAATCAGTCCCCTGGACTCGTAAAAACGCAAAGCTGACGCGGAAACACCACATCATTTTGAGATTTCACCAATGGTCAGCAAATCGCTAGCGGTTTTTTTCATGGAAAATTGCTATATGTGAAATAAATAGACATTAAGGTGCTGTTTCAGAAACCTGTCAAACGAGCTTACAAAATTTTATAAAATTTGATACTTGACTTAAAGTTAACTTTAACTCTTATACTAAAGAAAACTCAAACACTTTTCTAACATCCGGACAAATTCATGAGCAATTCCCAAAACAACCCTCCAGTCGAAGCATCGGTCGTTGAGGCAAGCCCAGAGTCTGGTGCAACAAGTTGGATTTACGCCAAACCCCTTGAAGATATTGTGACCAAGGGTACGGCGTTGGCAAGAATTTCTGGAAAACAGGTTGCTCTTTTTAATACATCGGAGGGTATCAAAGCCTGCGATAATCGTTGTCCCCACGAGGGCTATCCCCTGACAGAGGGGAGTTTATCTGGGAAATGCACTCTCACCTGTAACTGGCACAATTGGAAGTTTGATTTAGATTCTGGTGACAATCTATACGGTGGCGACCAATTACGCACCTATCCCGTTGATATTCGTATAGGGGAAACTGGCCAGGAAGTCTGGATAGACGTTAGCGATCCACCCTATGCACAGCAATACGAGAAAATTAGGAATAATCTGCATGGTGCATTTATTGATCATAGCTATGACCGAATTGCGAGAGAGATTGCCAGACTGGAGAAAATTGGAGCCGATCCGCTAGACGCTATCAGACTATCGATAATGTGGTCTGTCGATCATCTGGAATTTGGGTGGACCCATGCCTATGCAGCCATGGCGGATTGGTTGTCAGTATATTTGGAATCAGAAGGAGACAAAGAATTGCAGCTGCTTTCTCTGGTGGAATGTGTTGCTCATACCTCATTCGATGTCCTACGGGAAGATGAATATCCTTTTAGTCCGAATACACAACCCTTTAATGCAAATGGATTCGTTGAGGCCATAGAATCTGAAGACGAGCCGACGGCCACAGCGATGATACGAGGAGGCTTGGCTCAAGGACTTCAATTTGAAGACTTTGAATACGCACTCACTCAAGCAGCATTTGCACACTATAATGATTTCGGCCACTCCTTAATCTATGTCACTAAAGCCCGGGAACTGATATTGATGCTTGGGATAGAAGTGGCAGAACCACTGCTTTTATCATTGGTTCGCAATCTGATATTTGCAACCAGAGAAGACAAAATACCGGAATTCCGGAGTTATCAATCCGTGTTGGAAAGCTGGACATCGACGCATACAGAAACCAATCGTGATTTAGCCTCGCCTTGTTCCGACCACTGGTTTAGAAAAGGAATTAAACCCTCATTGGAAACCACATTGAGTTTCAAACATCTCAGTGCAGACTCCATATTACACTCCGCTTTTGGATACATTAGCAAGAAATATGTTGAATTTCGACCTATCCCAGCAATATAAAACTCATATTAAGGTATCCGGAAACGTCAATTGGCTGGATTTCACCCATGGACTCACTTTTGCAAACGCGGTGAGAAAACAGTGCCAAAAGTTTCCAGCGTTGTGGCCCCAGGGTTTACTGCAAATGGCATGTTTTGCAGGCAGAAACGCGGCATTCGTCATAGACGAATGCCAATTTGATGAATGGAAGCCAGATTTATCGGACGGGAACCTGGACGCTCATATAGAAAATATACTGCAACAGGTTTTTGATCACGGATTAGATGAATATATCGTGTCCGTACATTGGATTAAGACAGCTCTTGCGGTGAAAGAAGAAATTAAATGCTGCAATGACGAGAGCGCCCAAATATTATTCGCCGCCCTAAACCGGTTCATTCACTCCCCCCTGAAAAGAAAACAACCACGCCGCACCGCCTACCAATCACTGGAATTCGTCGCAAAGGAATAGGCTAATCAATTTCAACTGCACTGCGGGTCATTAGCGATCCACTGATTGTTCACTGATCGCTCACTGGTTTCACATACTGGACTCTGACTCGTAGTACCGTTATTCCTTTTACACTAAACGAATTAATCGTTACTGATAACCATAATTTTCCTCTTGCTTCGAACCGGTTTTACGGTTTGGCTACAGTTTGGCTGGTGTGTCTTCACTAAATTTTCCAGCCTCTACTCGTGACCGGGTTCCGTTCATTTCATTTTCATTAGTTGAATCTGAATTTTGATGAAACAACGATTGCAATCGAAGCCCTTTGGTATCCGGAACGATGTGTCCGGTCATTTTCATTCCTGAAAACCTCGCCCACACCATTCGCTTCTTGGTTTCCTGGTGGGGCTGAAACCGATTCATATCTTCAACTGTCAATGAATCTCCCCTTATGAGATAACCCGACTGGATCGCCCGATCCATCAATTCGCAACCCCTACGGGTTCGAACCACCGCTGCATTAGAACCCAAATCCGTTTTTTGGGACACCCAATCTGGTGATCCACCATCCCAAGTGTCAGAAGCTGCTATATCAGCAGAGTCGCCGATACCATCCGGGCAGACTTTACATCGTGGCGGTAATTGCCATGCGGAATCATCCTCGCCCCAGAATTCGAGATAGTTTTTGCTTATAACTCTGCCATCCTGGGTTTTAATCGTAGTGGGACCAGGACATCCATAGCCACGATATCTGAGCGAAGTTACCTCATCAAAATTTACATCCAGATTCTTGAGAAACTTTCGCATTCCAGCGGGCTCCATAAACCCTCCACAAACCATGGTCAACATATAGAGGCAGTAGCGATCCACACGTTCATCGTGCCTCGCATAGTTTCTCAACGCGCTGATATCACAGGGAGTGCCAATGAAAGCAAACTTCTCCTTTTTCTCCTCGGCCTGATTCAGTACTTCTACAATGTCCTCCAGCGTTGCCGTGGGTCCATATCTCGACCCCGAAGCTTCAAGCACCTGCTCAACACTTCGACTAATAAAGGGTTGTCCAAAAGTTGGATTATGTGATGGTTCATGAGCGTGTAAAATGAAATCCACCTCACCAGATTCAATTAAATACAAACCCAGACCGGTCAATAGGCCACCAGTGGAAGCCATATGCCGAATCCTGGGACTTGCTGCATAGGAAAAATAGATCTCCTGAAAGATGCCCCAAACATCATCATTCTTACTGCCCTCATCGACCAGAGATTCAGGCATGCCCTCTACCCGTGTTCCCGGGCATACATCCATAATCTTATCAACTTCAGCATGTTTGAGAGTCTGCTGTATTAATGGTCTCTCGTATCCATTTGCTACGATTTCCATTTTTATCTTTTCAGGTCCAACCAGACTTTGACAAATACCGCAACCAATACACATTCCATGTTCGGTTATCTGGTTAAATTTCTGGTTTGGGGTCAAACCTGACTGAAGAGTTTTCAAGTAATCTGAAGCCATTTCTCTCAAAAATATTTGTTTTAAGGAGTCTTATTTCCAGTATACCAGATTGCATGGAAAGTTTATATTGAGAAATTTCAACAGCTAATCCATCATCGTCAAAATACTATCGGGAGCCTTTACTCCAATCCCTACAACATTCACAGTGATTTGACAGTCATGATTAGAGCATTGGGGTTTAAAGAACATTGGGGTTTAATGATTTATACAGTAAAATCCAGGCGGACAAATATCTCAGAGGTATGGCCCCATCACTTCAAGAAGAATTCGGCTGGATGGCAAGGACAATATTTTTCGATTTTCTGACTATCGATTCCAGTCAATAATGATCCTGATACCGCTCTGAGCGTTCTTAGATAATGTAATAAATCGCAATAAATCACAATAAATCGTTCGTGCATTCACCTACTGAGAATCTAACAATCCATGCAAAATCACCAAAAGTTTTATATTAATGGGCAATGGGTGGACCCGCTTACAGATGAAAGAATCGACGTCATTAACCCTGCCACAGAAAAAGCATTCAGCCAAATAGGGTCTGCCGGAGCTGAAGACGTTGATCGGGCGGTTAATGCTGCCCGGGATGCGTTCAACACTTACTCCACATGGGATGTCGAACAACGATTGACCCTACTTGAAGCGATCCTTGAATCTTACAAAGAACGATATGACGACATTGCTGGGGCAATTTCCATGGAGATGGGAGCGCCTCTGGATCTGGCGAGAGGTTACCAAACCCAATTAGGACAGAGCCACATTGTTGCTGCAATGCAGTCACTTCGTCGGTTTCGTTTTGAATCCGAAGAAGATGGGATGGTTTTACGGCATGAGCCCATTGGGGTCTGCGGATTGATTACTCCATGGAACTGGCCTTTAAGTCAGGTAGCTGTCAAAGTGTTCCCAGCATTAACCGCAGGTTGTACAGTTGTATTGAAACCGAGCGAAGAGTCTCCTCTGGGAGCCATGGTGTTTGCTGAGGTTATGGATCAGGCTGGCGTTCCTCCTGGAGTGTTCAATTTGATTAACGGTTATGGCCCCGTGGCGGGCAATGCCATAAGTTCACACCCCAACATTGACATGATTTCATTCACAGGCTCTACCCGAGGTGGCATCGCAGTCGCCAAGTCTGCAGCCAACAGCGTCAAACGTGTTGGACAGGAACTAGGGGGGAAGTCCGCCAATATTATTCTGGAAGATGCTAACTTGTCGGAAGCAGTCATAAAAGGTATCCACTATGGCATGGGAAACAGCGGGCAGTCCTGCAATGCCCCCACTCGAATGCTGGTTCCTGAAGCAAAAATGGACGAAGCCATCGAAGCAGCCCAGATCGCTGTCGGTCAAATTACCGTTGATGACCCTGCGTTAGCTGGAGACCATCTCGGACCAGTCATCAACCTCTCACAGTTTGAAAAGATACAGGAGCTTATTCACAGAGGCATTAACGAAGGAGCAACACTGATCGCCGGCGGACCGGGCAGGCCCAGCAATTTCGAAACGGGTTATTACGTAAAACCTACAGTGTTTGCGAATGTCGACAATAATATGGTCATCGCCAGAGAGGAAATATTCGGCCCAGTGATCTGCATCATTGGCTACCAGAATGAAGAAGAAGCCATCCGGATAGCCAATGATTCTGACTATGGTCTCGCTGGATACGTTTGCTCGGAAAATATGGAACATGCGAAAGCCATCGCGAGTCGTTTGCGCGCAGGACAAATCGCGATCAACTATAAAGGCGGGAATGCCGAAACCCCCTTTGGAGGTTATAAACAATCCGGCAATGGACGAGAAAGGGGTAAATGGGGATTGTTAGAGTTTCTCGAAGTAAAGGCAATTACCGGACTATAAATGACTGGACTATAAATGGCATGAGCCTTTACACTGTTCTGCTTGAATTCCAGACTGGCCCTCGCCAGTCCTCCAACACACAAAATACCGCGATAAAAATACCGCGATAACCGATAACCTTATCCACCCTCGACAACTTTTTCGACAAAGGCGGAATAAGCCGGTTGGGCTACCAGGAGACTACCAATCAAGAGGCCACGGACAGAAAACTACCGATACTGATTGGCAAACATTAAGACGGCATTGACAAAGTGCTGACGGATCCGTTCCAGACGATCACCGTGATGGAGCACTGTTTTTGAGACTATTCTTTTCTTTACATTTTGCCCTCCCTGGGTTTCTACAGATACCTAGGCAACAATGTGGTCAGAGCCGCTTAACATTCCAGTGAAAAATGCATTCGCATCGCTTCTCACTCTGAGCCGTTCGATTTCCACTTTAATATTTCTTTGACTGGAGGTGGAAATCATGCCGGCATATTGCATGGCAGTAAGGATGCCGTACTCCAGATTCATTTCTTCATATACATCCACTTTTTCCCATTGTGCCCTGACTCTGGGAGCCAACTCAACGGTGATATTGCGATACGACTTTGCTGGACTAACAATTAAATTTTCATCGTCAGCTTTTCTCGGGCTGGCTGGGTTATTGACTGAATTATTGTCATCAACAAAACTGACGAAGTCCCCCTGTAAATTAACCGCTGTTCTATTTCTTCCTCTTACGCATTCATATTGGGTTTCGCTAGTGTAGAAAACGTTTTTGAAATTACTAATAACCCTCACCACTCCAGAGGCACCGATGTTATTTGCATATTGTTTCAGTTCTTCATGGACCTGAACAAACAAGCTATCACAAAGGGTTTTTAATACCATATCGTACTGTTTCTGGGCTTCATTTCGGGTCAAGCCTGTGGCTGCTGAAGCCTTGGGCTTTCTGGGAGTACTGCCCCGGATGGTAAACCCTCTATTCTCGATTTTCCCTAAGGCTTCAGGGTAAGTTTGATTGCCGAAATAAACCGGAATATCATTATATCCCTGTTGGCCCTGTAACGCCTCAGCGATACTGAATTTGATCCGTATTGTTCTGGCATGGGCTGGATGAAACACCATTATCCCAAGTATCAACCAGGAAAAAATCAATGTTCTCAGCCATCCTGGACCCATCGCTCCTGACTTTATCGTAATCTGCATCTTCTTCTTAACTCCGCTACCCTTATCATGGGAGACTGTGTATGGTTTCTACCTCATTTTGTACGCGGGCTTCTATTCGCTTTACCAATTTTTTATAGCCCGAGCCTTCAGGTATAGTGAATCAGACAAAAAAAGTCCACCAAAAATATTGCCTTCCTGTCAGAGGGCTTTTGGTGGACGAATGATCCGGAGCATGACATTCAACGGAAGCGGAGGATTAAAACCGGACAAACGAAATTAGTCTTTTAAATTCCATCACTGGGGGTCAATACCCGTTCAGCTTGTTTTTCAGGAGAGAGGGACTGAAATTCTTCCCATCCCGCATCATAAATTGCTTCATAGGCCGCCTTGTTTTCACTGAACCAGGCATCGGCTGATTCGGCTAGTTCATAACGTTGAGTACCATCTTTCCATTTAAGAAATCGATCATCATCAGTATTAAACTTCGTGGTGCCATCGGTTTTTAACGGGGTTGGAGCAAATCTTGACGGCCATATCGGGCGAATAATCACATAATAGGTTTTATTCGCCTCAACCTCTGCTGGCATGAAATCAACGTCCTGGATATGGGTCATAAATACTTTTTTACCCGGTTTGGTCCGATGCGCGATTTTCGACTTATCTGCCATGGTCCCTACAAAAGACAGCTCACCATCGCTCTTCTCAAACAGGTTCATGCTCACGCCACCCATAATAAACGAGGATCGCATAAAGACCACCACTGCAGAGTCGTCGCTAGGCGCCGGTATTTCATTGGTCTCTGACTTAATACTATGGCTGGTCATACATCCGGTTAACACTAACGCAGCGGATAACATAGCAGCGAGTTTCATTACTTTTTTCATACTGGTAGTTTTATTGTCAGATTAAGGAATAAGGTAGCTATCAATACAAACTGGATTTAACGGTAGTCTGATCCGTTCAATATAATTCCAATCCTTTGGCCTGGAGCGAATCAGACTGCTTGGGTCGATTCTAAAGGTGAAGGGTTCGATATAAAATCACCAAAAAGTACTATTCCTGCATGAATATCTGCATTTAGAGCAGGCCTTCTCAGATTGAAAAACGTCCATCCGTCTGCTAATTGCAATTCCACTCTCTTGTAACCAGTAACATTACACTATCCGTATTATCGATACTTTCCATCGGTTGAACTCGCCACACTCACCAGACATACGTCCTCCGTCCTACTCGATTAAACCATCCTTAGTCAGCGATAGCCTCCATTAAGCTCAGGAATAGCTTGACCTCTTCGATAGTGTTGTAATGGCACATGGATACTCGAACACAGTTTTCCATACCCAGGGGAATCAACACATTTCCTGAAAAATAATCGTTCTTTCGAACATGAGTCCGCACCCCGCCCTCGTTTAATTTTGTCACTACTTCCGCAGAAGGCACTCCTTCAACCGCCAATGAAACCAGCCCTTCCCGATAAGGGTTATCGTATCCACCGATGGCAAAAACCCTGGGCATATCTTTCAGGCCTTTTTGTCCATGAACGCCGTTGCACATGGCATCAACCAGTGTCGCTTCATGCTTGCTCATGGCTTTCCCCGCCTCAACAAGTCGAGTTCTGCGATCGTCGGAATCCGTAAAATGGGAACCTAACCAGTCGAGATAATTGACGACTTCCGAAAAAGTAGCAAAGGCTGACGTATCTCTGGTTCCAAGTTCCCAGAAATCTTCTGCCGTGCCATCTAATTTGTCATGGGGTAATACGCTTAATCTGGGAGAGACCCAAGCAACCCCATAATTATGTTTGGAAAAAACTTTATAGGCAGAGACTGCAAAAGCATCGATATTGTAGTCATCCAGATCCAGTGCCCCATGAGCCGCGTGCTGGATACCATCAACGATAATGTAACAATCCGGCGATACTGATCGAATGGCTTCCACTACTTTCTTAACGTCTACCCCCATTCCAGTAACTGGGCTGGTTTGAATTATGGTGGCTACCCGGGTATTGGGGGTAACGTATTTTTCGTAGTCTTCCGGGGTAATTGCAGCGGTATCATCGTTATGAGGAATAGACACGTACTTCTTATTTCCAATTTCGCACCAACGTTGACAGGCACTAACTGTGGCGGGATGCTCCAACGTACTTCCTAGCACTTCTCCACCCTTTTCCGCTCCCAGAATCGCAGTGCGCACTAACCGAAACAGTAGCTCTGTTCCACTCTCCCCAACAAAGACTAATCCATTATCGACCCCCAGAAACAACTTAATGTCCTTACGAGCCTTATCAATCACCCTGACCAGCTCGTGGGAAGCAGGATTATCCCGACCCTGGTTATCAGGGATGGCGGCGAAATGTGTATTCACTTCTACCACTGATTTAAGCGTAAGTGAGCCTCCAGCATTTTCAAAAAATACCCTTTTTCCCTGATAGGGACAGTTATCAACATGGTGGAACCGGTTACGAATTTCTGTGAGTAATTGAGGATTAAACATGGTCTGTTCGTTCTTAAAATTGAAATATATATCGACGATATGGATTTAGAGATACGAATGGAAATACAAATACAGAATAATTTTCTTTATTCCAGCAGATGATTTCAGCAAATGGTAAATCTCTCTAACTCCGCCTTTACCGAGGTTTCGTTACCTTCGTCCAGACTCAATCGTCTGAACTCCAGACACTAATCTTTTTCGGAATCAATCCTGTTCATCATGCCGTCATCGTATCGACGGCCGTAGACGGTATCTTCATTGATTAACTCGTCAAGTTGTTGCACAACGGAACCAGGCAATGAGATATCTCCGGCTCCGGCGTTTTCAATCATATGATCGATGCGTTTAGTGCCTGGGATAGGAACCAGATCATCCTGGGCAAGCAGCCAGGCAAGGGCCAACTGCGCCATGGTGCAGCCTTGCTCTTCGGCAATACGAGCATATGGTACAAGGAGTTTTGTATTTTTGTTGTAATTCTCCGGCTCAAACCGGGGTCGGGCAACTTCAGTGCGGATATCGCCTTCCTCCATCTGTGATATCTCAATGGATTTTCCGGTAAGAAATTATCTTGCCAATGGAGAAAAAGGGACAAACGTGACGCCCAGTTCCCGGCAGGTTGCCAACATTTTTCTTTCCGGAGTACGACTCCAAAGTGAATATTCCGATTGCACTGCGGTAATCGGATGGGTTGCATGGGCTCGGCGCAGGCTCCGTGAACTGGTTTCAGAAATACCAATGGTTTGAATTTTTCCTTCCTCCACGAGTCTGGAGAGCGCCCCTATGCTTTCTTCAATAGGAACCCGGTGATCAATTCGATGAAGATAATACAAATCAATCACCTCAGTGTTCAACCTCTGCAAACTTTCTTCACAGGTTTTTTTCAACACTTCAGGTCGACCATTCACTTCGGTTACGTCTTCCTCATTGCGAAAAATGCCGCACTTACTCGCAAGCACATAGTCATTTCGGCGGTGTGAAAGATACTTTCCTATAATGGACTCGCTATGCCCCATTCCATACATGGCAGCAGTATCAAAAAAGGTATAGCCATTATCCAACGCCTGATTGAAAAGGGCTCCTGCCTCCTCATCTGATGGCAGCGAACCATAACCCATGGAAATATTCATACAGCCAAGACCGATGGCTGAAACTGAGAATGGGCCAAGTTTTCTATGATGCATGGTTATTGTTTGGGTTGGTTAAATTACATTGTGAGTCAAACCAGGTAAAACGGGCTAGGTAAAACAGACCAGGTAAAATTAAGGTCGAGACAGGATTCAGATAAAAAACAAAGGAGAAAGAACAATAAGATAGATAAACTCCGAACTCTCATTAACCTGGGCTTTCACAAATAGGAACGTGGGGATGCTATCTTGAAGTGAATATCAAAAGCAAATCTTCGTTGGCTTAATCAACTCCCAGGATATCGCGACATCGAACATGATATTGAACGTGGTATCGCCCATTGGCCTCATGAACCGGCTATAATGAAAAGGTCATAATAATAGCCTGATTCGATCTAATTGGATTCCAATACAGCAAAGGCGCAAAAGGCTCGTGTTGACCAGAGATAGCCTGGTTCCATCATTCCTGCCGACCGGTCCAGCGTTAACTACCGTTAACTACATGGTATCCGTAAATTTATAATACGTCGACAAGTCAATCCAGGTCCACCGATTTCCAATGCGCTGATTTCCAATGAATGAACCAATTGAGAGAATTCCGTGAAGTGATGGACTCTGCTTCAGGCCAACCATATGAACGTTCCGGTGTGCTACCCTCCTCTCCCAATCGACTTGAGACTCTATTGCAGAATCTCCCTGGGATGGCCTACCGATGTTTGAATCGCACCCATTGGCCTATGGATTTTGTTTCAGATGGATGCTTTGAATTATGTGGATATCATCGATCAGAGATTGAAAATCAAAGTGTCTTGTGGGGAGACTTCACTCACCCTCAGGATATCCGGGAAGTGGATAGGAAGGTTCGCCTCGCCACGGAACAACGACAGCCGTTTGAGGTGGAATACCGAATTATCGCAAAGGACGGAACTCAAAAATGGGTTTGGGAACGCGGTCGGGTCGTGGATATTCGACATGATGGTGTGGCGGTATTGGAAGGCTTTATTACGGATATCACGGATAGAAAACTCTCTGAAGCTGCTTACATTCATGCTAATGCCTTTGCTCAGGCGGTGGTGGATTCTGTTACCGAAGCAGTGATCACTATTGATAATCAGGGGCATATTGAGTCTTTCAATCAGGCGGCCCAGGGAATGTTCGCTTTTCGGTCCACAGAAGTGATCGGAGATCAATGCCGGATATTAATTCGAACTTCTAACTACCGGGAGTTTGATCAGTTTTTTAAACACTGCCGGGACCAGCTTGATCCCGGCAATCCTGCAAGGCCAACCAGTATTGGAATGGAAACCAGAGGAAACAAAAAAACCGGAGAATTTTTTCCAGTACACCTCACGATTGGTCCAGTGCAGGATAAGATAGAAACTAAATATGTCTTGCTTATTCGCGATCTGACGGAACAAAAAGCCGCAGAAAAAGAAGCCGCAGACCAACGGGAACTACTGGCTCATGCGGATCGGCTTAATACACTGGGAGAAACCGCAGGCATCGCCCACGAGATCAATCAACCCTTAACAGCCATATCAATGTATGCCAATTCTGGTTTGAGTTTTCTTGATCGAGGGCCTAAGGATCTGAGCCGGGCCAGGGAGGCACTTAACAAGTTAAGTGAGCAGGCCCATCGAGCGGGTGCGATTATCGAACATATGCAGAAGATGACCCGACCCCGGGATAGTCGGCATGAAATCACCAATTGCGAATCTCTTATCCGGGATGTTCATAAACTTGCAGAGGTTGAAGCCCAGTCAAGGAATTTCGTTATTGTGCTGGATCTGCCTGTCAAGATACCAAGGGTCAAATGTGACCCAATTCAAATCCAGCAGGTTATCTTTAATCTTTTAAGAAATGGGATGGAAGCAATGGAATCATGTTCATCAAGACAGGAACGCAGAATCATACTCAGCGTACGCGTCATAAAAGACGGAATAAATAAAACCATGGCAGATAGGCAAATATCAGATAAGCAAACAATAGAGAAGCAGATAAAAATTTCTATTGTTGATAAAGGACCCGGCATCCCAACCGACGTCGGGGAACAGTTATATCAACCATTTGCAACCACCAAATCTTCTGGCATGGGCTTAGGTCTGTCTATTAGTCGATCTATTATCTCGGCCCATCATGGCGTTCTCGAATACGCCAACAATCCTTCTAAAGGAGCCACCTTTTATTTTACGCTTCCTTGTGTATCTCTCGATGCGCTAGTGGATCAGACCGGTGAATAGTCTTCCCATAAGCCCGGGCAAACCTCAAAGCCCCGATACCACCTCCACAATGGTTCAGAAGGTATTTATCATCGATGACGATGTGGCGGTAAGAGACGCCATGGGCATGTTGTTAGACTCAGAAGATCTCCCCCATGTGGGTTTCGAATCCGCTGATAGCTTCCTCGGTTTCTATGACGGCAATCAATCCGGATGTCTGGTTTTAGACATTCGCATGCCCGGCATGACGGGATTGGAACTGCAAAAAGTCATGTCAAAATTCCAGTCATTGCTACCCATTATTTTTATTACCGGTCATGGTGACATTCCCATGGCTGTTGAAGCCATGCGACACGGAGCATTTGATTTTTTGCGGAAACCCATTCAGGAACCAGTCCTGATCCAACGCATTAAGCAGGCTCTGAATGTGGAAACGAATTTGCAGTCAAGAAAGCTAACCAGAGAAAAACTCCACGACCGGATTGACTCATTGACCCACAGGGAGTTTCAGGTATTCGAGGAGGTCGCCCAGGGCCATGCGAATAAGGCCATTGCAGTGACGCTTGACATCAGTGAGCGTACCGTGGAAGTCCATCGTGCTCAGGTAATGAAAAAACTCGCAACCCGTAGCATTGCTGAAGTAGTTCGTATTCATATTGAATTTGAGCTGTTCAAACAATTCAGGAATCCCCCCAGAAATCTTCTGCAAAAACCGTGAGCGGTAACTCTGAGCAAAAATAATCCACTCTGGGTTTAACCGAATTATCGACACGTCAACGGGGTCATTTTGTTGAATACTCATCTACGGGATTTCCACAATACACCACAAAGAAAATAATCCCTAAACTGCTGGTGGATTTCTCGTAGATTTCTTGCGGATTTCTTGCGGATTTAGTGAGCCTGGTGGGCTTGGTAGATTTAAAATAAGCACTGATGGGCCTGAATCTATTCACTTTATCCTTAAAGTCATGATCAATTGCGGTTTCTAATTGAATACGGTTGTTATGATTTGCATGGAACAGTCTCAACAAGTAACCAACTACGAGATCTGTAAAATGGTTTCCTGATGCAGGATGATATTAGAGATCTGGATTTCCCCATATTGGGGCCAGGCATAGCTACTGGCAGGGTTTTCATTTCCATTTAGTTATTTGGGCCCCCAAGACTAAAACCAGAACTCGAACCAGAACTAAAACCAGAACTTGAAGCCATTACCGGATTGCCTCATTGACGCAACTGTAAAAAGAGAAACTGTGCATTTATTAAACGTCAACTATTAAATATCAACTGGAGAATACCTATGACAAAACGCGTTGCGGTTATTGGTGCTGGTCCGAGTGGCCTGGCACAATTGAGAGCATTTCAGTCCGCCAAAGAAAAGGGGGCAGAAGTTCCTGAAGTTGTCTGCTTCGAAAAACAATCCAATTGGGGTGGTTTATGGAACTATAGCTGGCGTACTGGTCTGGACGAAAATGGTGAACCGGTACACTGTAGTATGTATCGATATCTTTGGTCTAATGGACCGAAAGAAGGATTAGAATTCGCAGACTATTCATTTGAAGAACACTTTGGTCGACCCATAGCATCCTATCCTCCTCGCGCTGTTTTATTCGATTACATTGAAGGTCGGGTAAAAAAAGCCGGAGTCAGACACATGATTCGTTTTGACTCTCCAGTAAGACACGTTACATATGATGAAGATAGCGGGATGTTCAAGGTCACGGTCCAGGATCATTCCAAAGACGTGGAATATACCGAAGATTTTGACTACGTGATTGTGGCTTCCGGTCACTTCTCTACCCCTAATGTCCCTGAGTTTCCCGGCTTTGATAGCTTCAACGGTCGAGTCCTGCATGCCCATGATTTTCGCGACGCGCTGGAGTATAAAGACAAGGATATTCTAATCATTGGTACCTCCTATTCCGCTGAAGACATTGGATCCCAATGTTGGAAATACGGCGCCAAATCCATCACTGTATCCCATCGCACAGCACCCATGGGCTATAAGTGGCCAGATAATTGGCAGGAAGTCCCTCTGCTTGAAAGCGTCAATAATAACACCGCTACTTTTATTGACGGCACAAAAAAGGAGATTGACGCCATCATTCTTTGCACTGGATATCTTCACCATTTCCCATTCATGGCGGAAGACTTAAGGCTGAAAACCAACAATCGACTCTATCCCGTGAATCTCTACAACGGTGTAGTATGGGAGCATAACCCAAAATTGATGTATCTCGGAATGCAGGACCAGTGGTTCACGTTTAACATGTTTGATGCTCAGGCCTGGTATGCACGGGATATCACCATGGATAGAATCAGCGTTCCCTCCCAGCAGGAAATGCACGCCGACATTGATCATTGGCGAGACCTTGAAGATAACATTCCAGACGATTATGGCGCCATTGCCTACCAGGGTGACTACACCCTAAAATTGATGGAGATGACGGATTATCCGCCATTTGATATCAGTGATGCGGTGCAGGCTTTCCTTGATTGGAAAAAGCACAAAAAGCAAAATATCATGACTTTTCGCGATCACGGCTATAAGTCAGCCTTAACCGGAACCATGGCTCCCGCTCACCATACCCCCTGGAAGGATGCACTGGACGACTCCCTTGAGAGTTATCTACAAACCGAAGCATAAGTTCCCAACTCATTGCTTTGCGCTATGGAGAGGTCTCACTTCGGATGAGACCTCTTTTTTTGCACTTTTTAATCAAATCGTTCAGGTTTCATCTTTTGGTTCCTAATCTCCTGACTCCGGCGCTTTGGTTCTAACCTGTATAGTCCTGAACTCCAACCCTGAAATTCTGCCCTGGTCATTTCAGCCTTGCCTCCTGCTTGCCGCCATTGCTCTTGAACCGCCGCAATACCCTACAATACCATGGGGTTCTGTTCATTATATCTACAGGCCTTCATATCTATAAGTCTTCCCATCCTTCCCGTTTCTGTCTGGCCTTCTTTGGAAACCATATTCGACTGTGTTGCCCGTCTACCTCAGACTGGCCCCGTGTCTCTATGCGAAGAAATGATGAACCATTGGGCTTTAACGAAGACAATCAGGTTAACACTGTCCGTCGGAAAAGCGCTCTCCAAATGATCACCTGACGTTTTATCCTCTATCAAAAACCTCCAAAAAATGCTGACTCATGCCGCAAAAATATGCAAGAATCCCGAAAATCCTGTGTGCACATCAAATATCTGGTTTTTGTTGAAAATAATAGCGCTTTTTGTTCCATAATCCCTGACTACCTGTCTCCCTAAAATCAGATCCGCTACCTTAATAATGACACCACCCAATCCATCTCTTTCCCAGTCAGGTACCAAGCCCTCCTTAACCTATTTTCATGGCGTAATTCTCGTAATAATGGCCGGGGTCTTTTGGTCTACTATGGGAATCGGTATTCGGCTCATAGAAGAAGCTAATGTCTGGCAGATTCTCTTTTATCGCTCTTTATCACTGTCCTGCTTCCTGTTTGTCGTTATTGGTTTTCGTTCAAAGTATCAACCAATCAAAACCATAGCAAAGTCAGGAATTGCCGGTGTAGCCGGTGGCCTGGGACTAGTCGTCGCATTTTCCGGAGGAGTGTATTCAATTCAAACCACTACCGTGGCCAATGCGATGTTCCTTTTTGCATCTGCACCATTTTTCGCTGCAATTCTAGGGCGTATTCTTCTGCGAGAAAAGGTTCGAACTGGTACCTGGATTGCCATTGTGATCGCACTAACCGGCATTGCAATCATGGTTCGGCAAGGGATTTCCGCGGGGCATCTGGAAGGAAATGTATCGGCGTTATTGTCTGCATTGGGTTTCGCGATATTCACCATAGCCCTGCGATGGAAAAAGCTAACTGATATGTTACCGGCGGTTTTCCTCGCGGGAGTATTCACCGCTGCCATTTGTGCACTGATCTGTATGTCGAAAGGTTATTCATTTTCATTACCCACAAACGACGTCGCCATTGCTGTTTCCATGGGAATGTTCCAGGTTGGATTGGGATTGGTCATCTACACTATCGGTTCTACTGTAGTACCCGCAGTGGAACTCACTTTGCTATCAATGACAGAAGTTTTGCTTGGGCCGGTTTGGGTATGGCTGTTTATGAGCGAAACCGTTAGCACTAATACTCTGGTTGGTGGTGGCATTGTCCTACTCGCCATTGTCTGGAACGCGTTAACCGGATTAAGACGAAAACCAGTGCCTGTGCTGTAGTCTCTCTTCTCAATTCGAATGAGGCAGATTTTCATCCGGTTATTTACAGAGAATCCCTATTCGTGAATTTTTAGCCTGATTTTAATCCATTTGATGGATTAAGATTAGATGGATAAAGATTGGATAGTTAAAGACTGAATAGTTAAAGATTGAATTGATCTTCATCAATACGTATCCATAGAATGCGTATCCACAGACCAGAAATACGAAGCCCTGGTCCCGCTTTGACTCTCTTATTGTTATTCGGTTGCATACAGCGTAAGTGATCGTTATGATTCCGAGGGTTACTGACATCAGGAAAACCTTACACCAGGCAAAGACAGTCTTTACCAATTACCGTCATGTTTGACACAGCCAAATAAAACCCATGACCACCAATGCAATTGCCGTCAATGGCGTTGATAAAGTTTATGGTAGCGGCGCTAATGCCGTTACCGCATTGCAAAACATTCATCTTGAAATCAAGGATCAGGAGTTTTTTACCCTACTTGGTCCCTCTGGATGCGGAAAAACTACCCTTTTAAGGCTGATAGCCGGCTTTGAACAACCCAACCAGGGGGAAATTTTACTGTTTGGTGAACATCTGGAAGGGCTGGAACCCAATCAACGACCAGTAAACACCGTGTTTCAGAACTATTCCTTATTTCCCCATATGACAATTTCGGAAAATATCGGTTTCGGATTGAAGATGCAGGGAGTGGATTCCGCTCAAATCAATACCACAGTGGGGGAAATGCTTGAGCTGGTGAAGATGCAGGAATACGGTAGCCGGAAACCCAATCAGCTTTCCGGGGGGCAACAACAGCGTATTGCTCTTGCTAGAGCTCTGGCACCGAAACCAAAAGTACTATTACTGGATGAACCGTTCTCTGCGCTGGACCTCAAACTCCGTCAGGCCATGCGCCACGAACTAAAACAACTACAAAAAGAAACTGGTATCACCTTTGTGTTCGTTACTCACGATCAGGAAGAAGCAATGAGCATGAGTGACCGCATCGCTGTTATGTCTCAAGGGAAAGTCCAGCAACTCGATGCCCCTGAGACGATTTACGAAATGCCGGAGAATCGATTTGTTGCTAACTTTATTGGGGACGTTAACCTCATTGAGGCCACCTTAACCCGACGCCATAACGAAAATTTGATTTGTGCTGCAGGTGCTATGGAAATCATCGCCAAACCGGGCCGAAGCCATTCAACCCTTGTCGATGGTCAAAATATTCAGCTCGCCGTACGTCCCGAAAAACTACAAATCACTGAGATCGGAGAAGGTGCCATTGACGCCATCGTCCTCGATTCCATGTACATCGGTACAGATCGATTTTTTACTGCCCAATGCAGCAATGATCTGGTGTTGGAAGTCCGTATGCAGAATAGCCACCTACAGGAGCGACCCCCAGCCTCCGGGGACCGGGTAGGACTTAGTATCCCTCCGGGCTCTGCGGTGGTATTAAACGATTAACGGATAAACTTCCAATAATTAAACTGATGGCAATACAACTATCCACCTGAAGCCCATGAACCAGGAAACAGAATATTACCATGGCGTTTAACCTACCCGAGAACCCCAATACCCGACGCTGGCTTGGTCTAATGCCCGCCATACTGACGATATTCTTTTTTATGGTGATCCCCATTACCATACTCGGCGTTTTTTCTTTCAAACCCGCCGATCCCTATGGCGGTGTTGAATCCGGTTTTAGTCTGGAGGCCTGGATACAACTGTTTTTTGAACGGGATCTGGACGATTCCCTGATTTTCGAACCTGTCTATTTACAGATTATTCTTCGCTCCATCATTTTGGGGTTGCTCGCTACTGCCGCCAGCTTGCTAATGGGTTTCCCGGTGGCGTGGTATATCGTTCAGCAACCTACCCGTCAACGTGATTTACTTCTATTTCTGGTTACTATCCCGTTCTGGACGAATTTGCTAATTCGCGCATATGCCTGGATTTTAATTCTTGGCAAAGATGGCATGATTGAAAAACCACTTTATGGGCTTGGCCTAATTGATGAATCTCTGGAGTTGATGTACGGCAATCTGGCCATTGGTGTTGGACTGATATACAGTTACATCCCTCTCATGATTCTTCCCATTTACGCCAGCCTCGAAAAACTGGACACCAGTTTGATCGAAGCCGCGAGAGATCTCTATGCGAATCGTTGGACCGTGATCAGAAGAATTGTTATTCCACTGTGTTTACCCGGTATTGTGGCGGGATGCATATTGGTATTCGTACTTAGTCTCGGTGATTTCATCTCACCATCGGTATTAGGCGGCGGAAAACGCATGATGCTAAGTAACCTCATTCAGTTTCAATTTTCGTCAGCAAGAAACTGGCCCTTTGGTGGTGCATTGACAATGTTACTATTGTTAATGGTGGCCATCGGATCCTGGTTCTATATGCGAGTCTCAGCAAAAGACGGGGCGGTTGAACACTGATGGCTAAAAGCATGAATACACCAAAAAAAACGCGAAACCCCATTAACTGGCTTAAGGCATGGAGTCATCTTTTTTTCCTCTATCTTTATGCACCAATTGCTGTACTTATCATTTACTCCTTCAATGACAATCGTATTGCCCAGGTCTGGACCGAATTTTCTACCAAGTGGTATGTCAAGGCCTTTACCAATGAAGACATCCAAAGAGCGATAGTCAATAGCTTAAAAGTAGCCTTTGTAGCCACCATCGTTTCTACGCTGTTTGCTACCATGGCAGCGCTAGTCCTGTTCCGACCCAAATTTCGAGGGCAAGTCATCAGTAATGCCATTATCAGCTTACCCCTGTTGGTGCCCGAAATTGCCACTGCGGTAGCTACGCTGAGCTTTTTTGCTGCCATCAAATTTCCCCTTGGCTTAACCTCCATTATCATCGCCCACATTGTGTTCTGTATCCCCTTTGCATTTATGCCAATTCGAGCTCGACTTGCGGGTATGGACCAAACACTCCAGGAAGCAGGGAAAGACCTTTATGCAAACGAATGGCAGGTGTTCTACTATGTTACCTTACCCATGTTAAAGCCTGGCATCATTGCAGGCGCCATCCTGGCATTCATTATTTCAGTGGATGATTTTATTATCTCCCTAATGGTTGCCGGTGCCGGTGCGACTACTTTACCGCTGTATATCTACAGCATGATCCGTTTAGGCGTCTCGCCTGAAATCAATGCGGTTTCCACCGTGTTGTTCTGCATCTCCGTATCAGCTATTGCTGCATACTGGCTCATTTCAAGACAAACAGAGGATAAAACTCATGTTCACTAAACACTATTACAAGAAGACTGTTGCTCTTGCTACTGCCGCATTGCTAGGTAGCGCAGCAAGCGCAGACGGCGAGCTATTCTTCTACAACTGGGTAGATTATACCCCACCGGAACTCATTCAAAAATTCGAGGATGAAACCGGAGTTAAAGTTACAGTCGATACCTACGACTCGAACGAAACTTTGCTTGCCAAATTGAAGTCCGGTGCTACGGGTTATGACGTCGTAGTTCCTAGCCAGAACTTCGTGACCATCATGATCGCTGAAGATATGTTAGAAAAAATCAGTGTCAAAGAAATGTCAAACTACGGCAATGTCGATGATCGCTGGAAAAATCCAAGCTGGGACCCAACCCAGGACTATACCGCTCCATGGCAGATGGGTAGCACTTCTTTCTCCATTAACATGGAAGGCTATGAGGGTGAAGGAAATTCTCTGGGCGAGTTCTTCGAACCTGCGGAGTCTATGCGTGGCAAGGTTCAGGTTTTCCGAACTCCTGATGAGGTGATCCCACTAGCGCTAATGTATCTCGGTCTTGAGCAATGTAATGAAAACCCCAGTGACATGAAACAGGTGCAGGAACTACTACTCAAGCAAAAACTTTTTGTCAAAACCTACAACTCCGAAACCATGGTTGCTAACCTGACAAGTGGAGAGGTTTCGATGAGTAGTCATTGGGATGGTTACTCCATGAAAAACCGTTTGGATAGCAAAATGGAATCGTTAAAATATGTTCATCCTAAAGAAGGCATCATTGGCTGGTTTGACAGCATGGTCGTCCCAAAAGATGCACCTAACAAGGCAAATGCCGAGAAGTTCATCAATTTCATGATGGATGCAGTTAATGGGGCGGAACTCTCCAACTTCAACCGCTATGCATCTCCCCTGAAAGCAAGTGCAGTTGGTGAACACCTTGATCCGACACTGGGGAGCGCTCCAGAAATCAACATCGACCCAAGCGTCCCTGTTCATTTCAGCGAAACCTGTAGTGCAAAATCAACCAAGTTGTATGATCGTGTTTGGACCAAGCTTCTTCAGTAAACTTCTGACCTGTTCACCAGGTTAATAAAAAGGACGGCATTGCCGTCCTTTTTTGTTGGAACTTGCACTGTGACTTAAGTGTAGAATACTCTCCGAATTTTCAAATATCAGATTGGAATAAAAATCGAGATGTTTTTGATCTCAGGGGATGGGGAAAGCAAGCTCCCCTGGAGATGAATGCTGTGCTCGAAACCCCTCAGTATGACAAGAGATACCATGATCTATCGAACGATATCCAAACCACAGCAGCACTGAAGCTATGTGGCGGACCAACAGGATAACGGGGCATTAGGCGCTCATCTATTAGATCAATACGGAACAAATATCGATATGATACTTTCCCCTGGAATACCGAAACTATTATTAACTTTAGCGATAAACCATGCCTCTAAATAAACTTCAAACTCTAGAAATCAAAGACGCCCAGGTTATTTTCAGAAACGTATGGGAGTCACTTGTCGATGATTTTGGTCAGGATAAACTCCAGTTTCCCAAGGAATTAATTTTACTCGGCGGTGCACCAGGCTCTGGTAAGGGCACTCAAACCAAATACATTCTCAATCTGCGTGGCCTAACCTGCTCTCCCATTGTGGTGAGCAGCCTGCTTAACTCACCCAAGGCTGAAGCACTTAAGAGCGCGGGGAAACTGGTGGAGGATAAAGACGTGGTCGATCTGGTGTTTCGAGAACTACTTGTGGAAGAATATAGAGACGGCGCATTACTGGACGGCTTTCCGCGAACCCAGGTACAGGTTGAATGTCTCAAACTACTGGTAGACAAAATTCAATTCCTTTATGGGGAATATGCGAACACGGACAAGGCCATTTTATTTCGACGACCGACCATCCATGCAATGGTGCTATTTGTCAGCGAACAAACCAGTATAGATCGGCAGTTATCCCGGGGAGAAGAGATTATCGCTGAGAATGCAAAAATAGAGGAAACGGGCGTTGGCGAAAAAGCAGAAGTACGGGAAACCGACGTTTCCCGGGTAGCCGCAGCCTCAAGATATCGGATATTTAAGGAACAGACATGGGATGCGCTAAAGTCTCTTAAAGAAATTTACCACTACCACTTTATTAACGCAGAAGGAGAGATTTCCGAGGTAGAGTCCAACATCCAAAAGGAGCTCCAGTACCAGAGCTCACTGGAATTAGATCCACTAGCCTATGAATTACTAGATCCACTCCCCATTGCCCAGACCCTCTCCTTGCATGCTAGACAGGGTTTAGTCAAACGACTCGATTGCTACGCAATGTATCAACGGGAAACCTTCGAAAAGGTATTGAGTATCATCCAGAAATCGTTTATGCCTATTATCGCCCGACATGCGATTACCGGCGATTCAAGAATAAGAACCGAGGATGAGATATTCAACAATCCAGATGCATTGTCCATGCTCATCGATATATTTTCGGAACGGGGTTTTAGTGCCACTGTTGAAAAACAGATTGTTGCCATACCCAAGTCCTTTGACCTGAGCTCTGGCGAAATCACCTGCGAAAACAAAAACGTCTACCGAATCAAAGTTAATTTTTCCGGCTCTGCCATACGTCGAGGTTAGCCTTTTTGACCAATGCTATTGCATTAGGTCTGTTCTATTTCAACGCTATTGTTTAAGGCCGCTTTCAACACCATTTTGAAAATTACCAGGCTTCGATCTTTTGCACATTAAATTTTTACATATTGGATAAGAAGTGGTTTCGAGTAGTTTCGATAGTCATTGAACATGGCTATCGCACCATACTTTGAGCACTCGAAGATTAGTCGACCTTTCCATCCATAGTAAGCAATGCCTGCGATCGCGATATACTCCCCAACTTTCTCGATGGGATTGAATGGAAGACAGATCAAAAGTATGAACCAATACGCATTGCTCATCACGGCTGGCAACCCGGACTTTATTACCCAACTCATCGCTAATGAACGAGGATCCGTAGAACATGAGTTCCATCTCTCTCGGCACATCGATATTGTTCGTCATATCACTCGCCATATCACTCATATTAGCGGCTTCCAGACCAATGCGGTTTGACGCAATAACCGGCATAATGTTCGCCGCCGCATGACCGCACATTACATTCTGCCAGTGAGACATTGAATCCGCATTTGGGTCCCCGGGCTCGCTGCCAATGGCGGTAGGATAAAGCAGCATTTCGGCACCTTGCAATGCCATACACCTCGCCGCCTCGGGAAACCACTGATCCCAACAGATACCAACACCAATCTTCGCATATCGGGTATCCCAAACTTTAAAGCCAGTATCTCCTGGACTGAAATATTGCTTCTCCTGATAACCGATGGCATTCGGCAAATGAGTTTTTCGGTAGGTTCCCATCACCGAACCATCTGCGTCAATCATCGCCACGGAATTAAAAAATGCTAACCCGGAACGTTCGAACCAACTGATAGGGAGCACCACAGATAACTCCTTAGCCAACGCACACATTTGCTTAATGGCAACGCTTTCTTCCAATGTCGATGCCAGCTTCAGATGTTTGAATTCCTGCTCAATACAAAAATACGGTGTTTCATACAATTCCTGTATAAGGATCACTTCTGCCCCTTTGGCAGCTGCCTCCCGAATCAAGGTTTCCGCCTGCTGGATATTTGATTCGATATCCCATGAACAGGCCATTTGGGTCGCAGCAACCGTGACTTTCTTACTATTATTCATAATGTGTTCAATCTGCAATGTTTAATTTGCAATATTTAACTTGCAATGGTCAATCCACCGAGACTATCCGTTTTTTTGACATTGGTAGTTTAGTGACCACGCCTGTTCTTATCAAACCATCACCAGATTCAACTTTTACCTGGGTGCCATCGTTCCAACTGTGTCTTTCAATCATCCCTAGCGCAATATTCTGCTTGAATGCCGGAGACCAGATTGCAGTGGTAATGGTCCCTATCTGCCGATCGTTTTCTTTGCCCATCCCCAGAACAGGCCAGGGAAACTGACAGGGTGGACAAGGAGAGCCATCGAATATAACACCTCGGATTTTCCGGTCAGGGCCTTTACTACTAATCGCTTTTAACGCCTCATACCCAATAAAGTCGATGGATCCGTCCAATTGGCAATACTGTTTCATCCCGCATTCCAGTGGATTATTCTCATTGGTCATTTCATTTCCATAGGATAGCAACCCACCCTCTACCCGTTCAATCAAATTTGGCGAACCCGGGGAAACATTAAATTCCATTCCGGCATCCCAAAGCGCATCCCAAAGTTCGGCTCCCATTTCAGGCTTGTCGAGATATATCTCAAACCCACCCTGCTTACTGTATCCGGATCGGGCAATCAATAATCCATGACCGTTAAACGGTAACCAGGCAAATCTAAAAAAGTGAATATCCCGAACCATGTCGCCGAACACCTTTGCCATTAGAGCATCAGATTTCGGTCCCTGCACAGCCAGTGGCCAAACGTCAGGTTCGCAAATACTTACCTCCAGAGACATCCCTATTGCAAGCCCCCTGGCCCATAGCAACACATCGGAATCGGCGATAGACAACCAGAAATGATCCTCATCAAGCTTAAGAATAATGGGATCATTGATCATCCCAGCCTGGTGGTCAATCAGTGGGGCGTATAAACATTGTCCCACAACCGCCTGTCTCAAATCCCTGGGAGTCATGAGCTGCACCAATCTGGCAGCATCCTTCCTTTTCAATTCAACCTGTCGCTGGCAACCCACGTCCCAAAGTTGAACATGGTTTTTAAGATGCCAGTAGTCTTCTTCAACGGACTTCTCGAAGCCTTTAGGCAAAATGGTGTGATTCACCACGGAGTAACCGGATACCCCCAATGACTCCACTCGAGAAGTGTAAGGAGTCGCGCGAATCCGACGGGACACATTGAGTTTTGGTGCTACCATTGATCTGTCTCTGTTGCTTTATTTGGACCACCATACCGAATAGGAATGTGGAGCCAGCATGATGGGGATGTGGTAGCGTTTCTCTTTGTCTTTCATGGTCAAACGAACCACCACTGTCTTCATTGTCGGCTCGCCGTTTTCTGCAATGAAGGGTTCCTGATTAGCGTTAGACTTTGCCAAAAAGTAGTCTCTACTGTGAAAAACAAGTTCATACTCCTGCTCAAACGTCTCAGCAGCTAATTCCACTAATTCTGCGATCCGCCCTTCCTGATCGGCAGAAATGTCGAACAGCTTTGTTCGTAAACCATTGGATTCAATACGGAATAGTTGAGCCCTAATGCCGACCGCGGAACCGCCATCAATCGAGTCCAGGATATGAGAGGAAACAGTAGCCATGGTTAATACACTGATTTTGAAGAGCGCCTAGATGAATATTTGGATAAATACTGATACAAATACGTGGATAAATTAGTGGGGCGACCAACTCATCGAATGTTAGGGAGAGTTTAAAACCACCCACTCACTATTCGATGGATGCCTTGTCCCGCTTACTGGTAGTGGCCAGCACAATGGGGCTAATATGCCCCACCGTCTTAACGTTAACGCAGGCAGTTTTTCCGCTAGCAATGGCCCGTTTCACAGCGGGAACAATTTGATCACGGGTTTCTACTAACTCGCCATATCCTCCCAACCCTTCAAACATGGTATGAAAGGGAATATCTCTGAAATCCGTAGCAAAATGGCACTGATTAGCGAATAACCTTTCCTGCTGCTGGGAAATGCAATCCAGGCCACCGTTGTTGTCGATCACGACTACAATGGGCAGCCCTTCCTGAAATGCGGCTTCAATACTGGAACCTCCCGATAGAAACGCCCCGTCACCGCTTATGACAACTACATTACTATTCGGATGGGTCAACCTGGCCGCAGCACCAAAGGAAACACCAACGCCGAGCATGCTAAACGTTCCTGGATGCAAAATATTACCAAGTTTTTGCCCTTTCCAACCCGCAATGTTAACCGCGATTTCAGACCAGAAATGAGTATTACCACCGTCAATTATCAGCCAGTCCTCTTCGCTCATGGCTGTCTGTACATCTAATGCGAGACTCAGCGGATGGATTTTTCCATCCGCCAATATGGGAATTCCAGCGATGGTCTCCTCCACCCATTCACCCCGTCTCATCCGATTAGTGTCAAACCATTGACGATCAAAAGGCGGAACTGATTGCATTGCATCGAGAAATGCACCAGGGTCACTTAACAACGCATAATCCGCAGACCGATTAAACTCGATTTCCTCATGGGAGCCATTGACACAAACTACCTTCGTTGAGTGTGGAAAAAAAGGTGCATTGCCAAAGTTCATCTGATTATCCAATCTCGTTCCGATCATGATAACTACATCAGATTCCTCCAAAGCTAATTTTGACGGGGCATATTGGTGCACATCCGCCAAACCCATATAGGATTCACATTCCTCGCCCAGCAGTTTCTGGTGATAGGGAACGTTAAACACAGGAATGCCCAGGGATTGCCCAACCTGCTCCAGTTTCTTTTCTGCCTTGCTCCACTAAACGCCATGTCCACCAATAAGAATGGGGCGTTTTGCCTTTCGAATAATGCCAAGCACTTCATCCAGGTCTTCCGGACAAGGCCATGCCCGGGGAGGGGGTTTTCCTCGTCGGTCATAAGGACGCTCATCACGCATGGCATCCTCTTCATAGGAGCTGAACATAATGTCAACGGGAACACTCAGATGCACGGCACCCGTATACCCACCGGTCGCGATCTTCCAGGCTCGATCAACAAATTCTGAAATGCGCTCGCCATCGCTAATGGAAACGCTATACTTGGTGAGAGGAGCCGCAATGGCTACGTCATCAATTTCTTTAAAACCACCGCTGCCCTGTCGCTTCAGGGTACTGGAGCCTGTAATAAAAATCACCGGGGAACGTTCTCCCCAGGCCTCCATCATCGCTGGCACCGCATTGGCAAATCCTTCTGGTCCGACAAGACAAACCGCCAGGGTCCGGGTTATCCGTGTATACCCGTCTGCCAGGCGCCCCGCCACCTGTTCATGGGGTGCATTGATTACTGAAATACCGCATTCCATAAGGCCTTCCAACGCTGGATTACAGAACCCTCCGCTGAGGGTAAAAACCTGGGAGACACCTTTTTCCAACAAGGCACGGGACAACAACATACCGCCTCTAATTTTCATGTACAGTCTCCAAATAGTAGTCAAAAATGCGTGAAAGAATTTACGCCGCTTCCCACCTTGCGAAACCATATGACCTGGGAATCGAATTAATAGAGACAGGCAGAGACAGGCAGAGACAGGCGACGAAAAACAATCGCGAGTTTAGCTTGGGGTCAAACCATACGGCAAATATTATTATTTCTCATGTGCATACATAAATACTATATTGCCCATTACTTCGACAATGGCTGACAATCAGGCAGATCCGAAACCAGGAAAATAGCACTATGAATCCACGGCAAATTACCGCATTCCGAGCGACCATGCGTAGCGGTTCAATCACTGGAGCGGCAAAGCTGTTGTTTGTTTCCCAGCCCAGCGTCAGTCGCCTGATAGCAGATCTTGAAATTGAAGTGGGGTTTCCATTATTCACTAGAACTGGGCATGGGCTGGTAGCCACTCTGGAGGCCCGTCGGTTCTTCCATAGTGTTGAACGCATGTTTATCGGGCTCGACAAGCTAAAGGAAACCGCAGAGGCGATTCGAATGGCGAAGGATGAAATGGTTTGCTTTGGTGTTATTCCCATTTTCGCTTCTTCTGTTATGCCCAAAGCAATCAGGCTGTGTAAACAACAACAGAATGATCTTCGCCTGGAAATCTTTGTTAAAAACACACCGGAAATTGTGGATGCGGTGTTACTTCAACAATTGGATCTGGGGATGATTTGTCCTACCCATCAGTACGAAGGTATTCACATCATCCATCAACAATCTGTGCCCTATCGTTGCCTTGTGCCCACTTCCCATCCAAAAGCCCATTCAGAAGCCCGTTCCGAAGCCGGTCCAGGGAATCATTCCCATAGCAGAAGAAAAACAAAGAGCAGAAGCAAAAACGGATGTCACGAAATAGACCTTGAGACATTGCTCGATGAGGAAGTGATCGCATTGGACCCTGATTATCTTGAACGGGTATGTGACGAACCAGAGGTAATCAAAAAAATTCGACCCAATATCCGAATCATCGCCCACTCAGACCCTGCCATTGCTTCCATTGCTGCGGCGACCCAATCTCTCGCGATCGTCGATCCCTATACGGCGCGGATAGCCGAATCTCAGGGAGACATGATCTCCTTACCCATCAAACAACGGCTCAATTATCCCATAGCCATTATCGCCCGGGGGAAAGACACGCTTTCTCTGGCCTCAACAAGACTTGCGGGATCACTCATCAAATCGCTCACCGAACCAATGGATCAATCACCCGAAAGACACTCCGCCCAATTATCTGCCAATCCCTAAATGAAGAGTACAGAATGGAGAACATTAATTCGTCGTGTTTGTTCTCACAGAAAACTCACTATTTCTGATGATTGGACGATCACCCCACACCACAGTCTAGACCTGCTGTCTAGAACTGTTGTGTAGAACTGTTCTGAAACCATTAACCACGAACTCTTAGCAGGAACGCCTTTAGCGGTGGGACAACCCTTTGAGGGGCCTCAATAAGAATGGAATGTTTCAGACCATCCAGTATTACCAACTCCGAATCTGATAGCTGTGAATTGATAAATCGATTCAATCTGGGGTTACAACCGCCATCCAGCTCTCCAGTTAACACCAGACAGGGGCATTTGATTTCATGTAACCAGGGGGCCATCTCCGTGGTCCCATACATCCAGAACACGCTGAGGAAAACAGCTTCCGGGGTATCTTCGACCTGCTTCATACGCATTTCAATAAGATCAGGTCTGGCATCGATAAACTCATCGGTGTACCACCTTTCTACAAGAGTTTTAATAACGGGCATGACGCCCTTTTCTTCCATGAGGTTGATGACATTTCGAAGCTTTGCAGAGTCGTCTTCTGTGCGCCCAGCCGCGGTGCTCAATAATCCCACTGAGAGCGTTCGATCTGGGTAGGCTTTTGCATAAGCCGGGCCGATCATCCCACCCAGCGAATGCCCGATCACATGAATTTGCTCGTGTCCGAGTTTTTCCCTTAGTGCCTCAAGGTCGTTAACCATGTCTTCAAGGGAATAGGGTACTGTGCCGACTGGACTATCTCCATGCCCACGAAGGTCATAGGTAACACAGGTAAAATCGCCTTCCAACTCTGGCACAATACCATCCCAGGTCACTTTCCTGGAACCAATACCGTGCACCATGTACAAAGCAGGGCCACTGCCTTTAACCTGGTAACTCACTTCTACTGCATTCATTACTTTCACCTCAAAATAAACGTAACCCCACTGGGTCTCATGACGAATGACCTGGAGAGACTCCGGGATCAGGATCAGGCAAATGGTATCCCGGCGTTAAACACAGAGCAACCACTTCTATTCCCGGTGACTCGGGATAACTTAAACCCGCTAATTATCCCTCATGCCCCAGTTCTGACAGTATCATCAACGTCATTTGCTGTGAAATCTGTGGGCCGTGAAATTTGTGATCTACTAAATCTGCGGTGCCAGACAACGTAAAACCATTTAATGCTGAAACTAAAACGGTCATTGGATAACATACCGACACTGCCCTGAGTCAAGTTCGAATTCAGATTAAAATCGACCATAAAATAGACCACATAAAATCGACAACCTGGATTTATTCACTAATTACCTTAAAAGCAATCACTAATTGATGAAACTCTACCTAATTCGCCATGCACAATCGGCTAACAACGCAATATTTTCGGGCAATGAACATGAGGGTGGTCGCACCCCTGATCCGGAAATCACCAATATAGGGCATGAGCAAAGTAAACGGTTAGCGCAATTCCTAACCACCGTAGGGAATGAGCCCCGACAACACCCCTATGCCTTAAATGAGTCTGCTAACTTCAATTTAACGCATATTTATTGCAGTCTGATGACTCGGTCCATACTCACTGCTAGCTACATCGCTCAATCCTGCGCACTTACCCTTGAAGCCAGAGACGACGTCTTTGAACGTAAAGGGTTATATGAAATTGGTAGTAATGGTGAAGAAGTTGGTGTATCTGGCCCCGGTAGATCCTATTTTGAAAATCGATTCCCTGAACTGATGCTACCTCGTTGGATCGGGGAAAAAGGCTGGTGGAACCGACCTATGGAAAACGACGAACAATTTATCCAAAGAACAAAAACTTCAATCAACAAAATTATAGAAGAACATAGACTTATGGAAGCGAACGTCGCCGTTATCGTTCATGGGGACTATATTGACCAATGCATCAACGCAATATTGGGTGTTCAACGAAAACCCCAAAACTATGCCAGCCATTGGGAAGCCAACTGGGTTTCACACAATACATCCGTTACCAGAATTGACATCGAAGACCATTCAAGTAATATCATCTACCTAAACCGCATTGACCATTTAACGCCAGAGTTAATAACCTGGTAGATCACTACCTTGTTGGTTGATTTCGGTTCTGATGTTCAGGCCGGAATTAGCTGGATTAGCCCATTCGCTGATTCTGAACCTGGCCATTGTTCTAATTGTTGTTCTGATCGTTATTCCCAATTTCCATAATGAATGCCCCCCTTATCTCCAAAGAGGAAAACTCAATCTTTAAACGAGACGGCGCGGTGTGTTTACGTCAACGATTTGATCCTCAATGGATCCAAAAACTGGCGATTGGAATGGAAAAGAACTTTGCAGAACCAGGACCCTTTCACACTGCCTATACTAAACCCAGTGAACCGGGAGGGTTTTATGACGACTACTGTAATTGGAATAGAATCGATGAATATCGGGACTTTATCTGGAATTCGCCAGCGGCAGAGATTTCAGCCAGATTAACTGCATCAGGGACTGCACGTATCTATCATGAACATGTTTTGATCAAGGAACCGGGCACCCGGGAAGTGACGCCCTGGCATCACGACCTACCCTATTATGGTGTCGATGGCGATCAGCTTTGCTCCATATGGCTCCCTCTGGATCCGGTTCCGATGGACGCTTGTCCAGAGTTCATTGCCGGCTCTCATAATACCGGAGAAATGTACTACCCGAGACTATTTATTAATCATGAAAACTACGCAGAGGACATAGCCGGCGTTAATACCATCCCAAATATCGATGAGCATCGCAACGACTATCGTATTCTTTGCTGGGATCTGGAGCCGGGGGATTGCATCGTATTTCATATGCGAACCATTCACGGCGCCCCAGCAACCATCGGACTGACCTCAAGACGAAGAGGTTTCTCCACCCGGTGGTTGGGAGATGATGCACGGTTTGCGACCCGTCCCTGGAAAAGCTCTCCTCCTTATCCAGAAGTGGAACTGTCAGATGGCGCAAGGATGGAACACCCATCTTTTCCCATTATCTGGCGAGGACAACCCTGATTGAAAAATGACCGATTGGTATGGTTTGTACAGACCTGATAATCTTCCCTTAATCAATAAGACTGGTAAACAATGAGACTGGTGGTGCCGGTTGTCTATTTGAAACAAGTCAGAACATTGGCATCGAACATTGACATCGAACATTGACATCGAACATTGACATCCAAATTTGATATTAAGAATGTCTTTACTTTAAAGTCGTGAAAAGACTCCCGAATATTAATACCCTAATCAACGACTGAGAATCACACCCCTGACAATCAAACGATCGCTACTCCATAGTATTGGCCCATCGTATGTGTCTGCTGTATGCGTCTGTTGTATGGACCTATTGTCTTGTAGCATTTCACTCATAATTTAGGCGCCATTCATCACTGGGGTCAAACCAGATTTTATTACTCCTATCCTCAACGGATCTCAAAAATGACTGCTGGAAAAACCATAAAATCTCTATTTGAACTGAACGACAAAGTTGCACTAATTACCGGCGCCAGCAAAGGTATCGGTGAATCCATTGGCCGGGGAATGGCGGAATTCGGTGCAAAAGTGATACTGAGCAGCCGCAAACAGAATGCCGTGGATGCCCTTGCCGAAGAATTTCGAAAGGACGGATTAGATGCAATCGGAATTGCTGCGAATGTAGGAAGCTCCGAGGATATTCAACAGTTAATAGAACGCGTTTGTGAAACACGAGGTGGTCTCGACATCCTGGTTAATAATGCCGGGGCTAATCCAGTTTTTGGCCCAATACAGAATACCGGTGACACAGCCTTCGATAAAATCGTCAACGTAAATTTGAAGGGACCATTTGAGTTATGCAAAGCAGCTTATCCAATCTTCAAGCAAAGAGGGGGTGGCGCCATCATCAACATAAGTTCCATTGGTGGTATCACACCAGAACAATTTATCGGGGTTTACAGCATTAGTAAGGCAGCAATTAATAGCATGACCAAGGCCATGGCTCAGGACTGGGGAACAGATAATATCCGGGTGAACTCGATCTGTCCTGGGCTGATAAGGACAAAGTTTAGTGAAGCACTGTGGAAAAATGAAGACATACTTGAACGCTTTGTTAGCCGGATTCCCCTGGGACGGGCGGGAAATCCCGAAGACATTGCCGGGCTTGCGGTTTATCTCGCTTCAGACGCTGCAGCCTATTGCACCGGTGGCATATATATGGCCGACGGAGGATATTCCTCGACATGATTAGTCACATAAATCAAACCTGGGATGACGGTAAATTCCAAGCCAAAGAGGCACAAAAACACCCTGCCACGACATCGATAAAACCTTCTTTCAGGGGGATTCAGAAAGCGTTTTTGGAAAAATAGACAACCACCACCTCTGCCCTTGTATTTGGATTTTAAACCGAGTATGTTCTAAAACTCATACCGTCTAAAGATAACTCTAGAACTCATACCGTCTAAAGATAACTCTAGAACGATCAACCGCCGTATAAACCAGTCACCCTTTCGTTAAGCCCGGAGCCATCAGTGAACAACAACGTTATGCATTGGAATGAAACCATGCCCGTTAGCTATGTAAAAAAAGTTGGAAGTTTTTTACTAAGTATTTCAGCTGTTCTTATTTTCTTCCTTCCCATACACGCTTTTTCTGCAGAAACAGAGGCCGCTGCTGAAACTGAAACCACGCTCTCCTACAATACACTCACTAACGAAGACCTGCTCACCCGTACCAACGACACTTATCAGGAAGCCTATGCGCTGGTGCTTAGCGAAACCCGCGCACTTGCCAAAACCAGCTTTCTATTAGAAAAAGCCCGGGAAGAAAGAACATCGTTCACCATTGGTCACGCTATCGACGGAATTGCCTTCGGCTCAAGTGCGGCGACCCAATCAGATTTATCCATAGATCAAACCAAGGCCAGTGCGGAGACTGCAGAGGAAAAGCTTGATAACCATGCGAAAAAAGTCCAGTTTGCCCAATCAGAATACGACTTACTGCAAGCGCATATTGCTCAGCTTACCCATACTCAGTCTGCAATTTTGTCTTTGAGAGATATCATCAACTCTCTTCAACTACCTTTGCTCGAAATCGGACTTCGTATTGCAGACGGTACATTAAGCCAGAACCAGGTTCCCAGAGAACTCAGCGTTACCAACATTCAGGATCAATTGGATTTTGTGGAAGTACGCAATGAAGAACTTAAAACGAAATCCAAACACGCGTCCCAGGAGCTTGAAGGGTTAACGACTGATCGGGATACATTAGTTGCAAAATTGCCGGAGTATCAAACGGCGTTTAATACTGCGAAAAACCGTTTGTCAGAAGCACTCAAGCGACAGAGTCTGTTACAGGAGTTCGATGAATATGAGCCTCAAACCCTGCTTCGAACACTTAAGCAAATGCAAGGTGAAATGATTGGGCTTAGAGGTACCTTCCAAATATCCGCTAACCGATATAACCGGAATAAAACGAAAATTGACCTACTGGAAAAAGACCTCGCCAGACTCGAGGAGCCAGCTATCCCCAACAGTAGCGTTAACACAGCCACCGCTGAAGAACTGGAGCAACTACTAGAAAAAATTGGCGAAGTTGTGGAATACTAGGAATCGAATGCCAGATTGTTAAGATCATTAAAATCCTCCTATAGCAACCTTGGGAAACAGGGCAATGTTTTCCAGGGTGATGCTGCGGTGCTGAATGATCATGTTTTCAGAATGCAGGTCCCTGCCACTATCATTGTTCAGAAACTGGAGTCCGGCGATATTGATGAGTCATTGAATCCAAATATAGATTTGGAATCGCTGGCGGAAACCAAAAAGACGGCTGAAATAGCCATGGAAACCGCGGCAAATGGCGTCAAGCTCGCCCAATCCCGAATAGAGGGAATGACGGAGGAAATTACCAGAGCGAATAACATCAGACAGGAAGCCCAGCAACGATTAATTAAACTGGGTGTTGCTGTGGAGTTAGCCAATCAGGCTAAGCAATGGAGTGTGGAAATTAGTGATCTACCACCAGAGGAAGTGGTGGCGCGTTTTGAACAAACCGCTGATAGCCAGGGCGAGAATGTTAACGCTATTCGTGAAGCTAATCAGGCAATGGTGGAAGCAAGGGAGCAACTAAACGTTAAGCAAAGGGAGTTTGAGACCCTCCTCAACCCTCTCCTTAGGAGCACTCAGCAGAAACACGCCGCAGAGCAACAGGCCATTTTAAAGAAACTGTATTCGTTTACTTCGCTCGAGCTTCCCACAGAAACAGAAGATGATGCTAGTGGAAAGTCCGTTACGGCCAAATCAGAAAATGTTGGTGATACTACGGGAGATACTGAAAAATATCAGAATTTACTTACCACACGTACTCATATCATCGTTGCAAGGGCTGAAAAACGAGATGAATTAGTTAGGTACTTTGATGAATTGAAGGTGAGAATTGAGAAATATGCCGAAGCGATCAATGAAAGCCACATTCTCTCTCAAAAACAGTATGCAAATGCCATTGAGTTAAAAACCAGAATTGGCCGTCGACAACTCTCAGAAGAGGACATTCCTTATGGAATCACTGAGGCATTAAGTCAGGATAACATTCAACAGTTGCAAACTGAGCTGGCCGACTTGAGCCATCAGGTTGATATTATTGATCGTCAACGATCTTTGTTCGCCGCCCCCCATGAGACCACTCAGAATCTCGGCGCACTGATGGATGAGACTATTGGAACTGTGGGCAAACGACTGGATGTTATTAAAGACCTCGACAAGCTACAAACTGAGCTAAGTGGGGCATCCGGCACTGCCTCTGCTATAGAGAAAACATCTCTTGAGCAGGATGCTGGTCGACGTCTTGAAAACGAGAGTTCACGCAAGGAATGGCTACTTGGTTATGTTCCATCATCTCGCGCAGATCATCTTACGAATGTACTTAAAGTTTATTATCAGGAGCTAATTGGACTCGAAAAACAACAGGTTAACATTATCCATCAGGAAGAGCTAACCAATCGTATTATTGAACTGATCGAAGAAGAGAAGGCCTCAGTCAACACATTAACTCCTTTACTTCAAAAAGAACGGGACGAGATGGGGGTGATTGAAGAAGATGCCTGGGTTACTGCACTCGCGGCGTTTACCCCAGACCAGGCGACAGAGATACTTGCCCAGCATGAAGCGAAAACCAAACGAAGATTAACTCCTCCTCCCATTGTATTGGATGACGAGAAGATTCAGGTATTGGAAGAAACTGCCCATGAAATATTCGCTGATCATATGCAGGTATTAGCAGCAAGCCGATGGATCACACTTTTTCAGGATCGTTTGTCTGCAAAAGGACTCCAAGGAGAAACAGCAAAGTATCGGGATGAACTATCAGCGTTAAAGTCCCGGGCTTCCGCCGTTCAACGCCGTATCAATCGTATCTCTGGTAAGTCCCCGGAAACCATGGCCACACTGGATGATGCAGATATGCCTCAGACTGAAGCTGAGAAGAATTTGTTTCTTAATGGAGAGATTGGTCGCTTAAGAGCAGAACGAGCAGATATACAAAGTGATTCCATCGTCCAACTCGTAGCTCGTATTGTTGTAATCTGGGTACTTGCATTTATCATTACTCTGGTGTTCTCCCGGATCATCAATCGCATGACCAGAAAACACAAGGATTCCGAATCGGGAAGTAATGCGCAAACCCTATTGGTACTATCTTTTATCAAGACCATGGGGAAAATTGTCATTTGGATTACCGCTATTATTCTGATATTTAGCTCTCTGGGATTTAATGTCGGAGCCGTATTAGCCGGTTTGGGTATTGGTGGCTTGGCTATTGCCATGGCCGCCCGCGAGACGCTTTCCGATCTACTGGGTGGAATTATGATATTCATCGAAAGACCCTTCGTAATCGGTGATGTAGTCAAAATTGGCGGAGGTGTTACTACAAGAGTTGTGGACATGACCTGGCGGAGTACATTGCTTAGAACTCCGTGGAACTATACGTTCAGTACCCCAAATAGTCAGGTAGCTAACTCCGTCATCAGCAACTTCACCAAAGAAGGACCCACCATGGACTTTGTTCCGGTTTATCTTTCGCCAGAATACGATCCGGTTATGATTCAGGATTTAATTGAAAAAGCCGTCCTATCAGTGGACATAACCTATGGCGATGAAGGCGGATGTTCCACTGGTGGAATCGTATTGGTCGAGACAATCACCCTAATGCGGTACTGGCCATGGTGGTATGTGAACAACTATGCGTCACGAGGAAAATTTAGAGGCGCAGTTTGGAAGGCTATTTGGGCAGAGCTGTCTGCGGCTGGAATTAAGATGGAAATCAAGCCTATTCCCAATATTGATTTCTCAGACACAGAAACCGACTCAACCTTTCCAACGACACCAAAGGCGTTAACCCAAAATAAATCTGATAATGATGGAGCGAAACATCTCGGTCAGATTGATGGCGAGCCTGAGGTATAGTTAAGCACCCAGATACTATCGAGTAGGCAGATGGAACTGCCTAATGGTCACTTTGTATTGGGATGTTATTATTATCCATAAACCATCTAATTCGCCGTGGTCCAGACTATCTGGTAGTTGGAATTGATAGGCAGGCCAAATAGACCGTCCAAACGGATAGGCTAAACGGACAGGCCAAATAGACAACACGAACAAACTGATGCAGAAGTGTTAAAAAGTATTAGCGGCCCGTTTGCCATTGGTAAACGGGCTATTTTATTGGGAGACATCCATAAGCAGGTACTGTATGCTCCGCAGCATTTTGTTTCTTTCACTAATTTATGCCATCCAATCAAGATATTCCGCTAAATTCCTCTCAAAATTTCAACGACCTGGAACTCTCTCCATCTATTCTTAAGGCCGTGTTTGAACAGGGATATACAAAACCCTCACCCATTCAGGCCAAGGCAATCCCAACGATACTGTCTGGTGCAGACGTGATGGGTTCAGCCCAGACAGGAACAGGGAAGACTGCCGGATTCACCCTCCCTATCCTTGATAGGTTGTCCACGGGTAGATCTGCACGTAGCAACCAGGTTAGGGCTCTAGTCATTACCCCAACCAGGGAGCTCGCGGCTCAAGTGGGTAAAAGTATTGAAATCTACGGAAAATACTTGCCCTTACGGTCGGCAGTGGTATTTGGTGGCGTCAACATTAACCCTCAAATGATGCGATTGCGTAAAGGTGTGGACATCCTTGTGGCAACACCCGGCCGGTTACTCGATCTTTATAATCAGAATGCAGTAAGGTTTCGCCACCTTGAGGTGTTAGTCCTTGATGAAGCTGATCGTATGCTGGATATGGGATTTCTTCCTGATATAAAAAGAATACTGGCCTTGTTACCCAGGAAAAAACAAACCCTGCTTTTCTCGGCAACCTTTTCTGATGACATTCGACGCCTTGCTAAAGGGTTGACCACAGACCCAGTGGAGATTTCCGTGACACCCCGAAACTCCACCGTAAAAGCCATAGAGCAATGGGTCAGCCCCGTGGACAAAAAACGCAAACCGGCATTGCTTACCAGGCTCATCAAGGGAAATGACTGGGGACAGGTGCTGGTTTTTACCCGCACAAAACACGGAGCAAACAAGCTCACCCGCCATTTGCAGGAAAACGGCATCAAATCTGCGGCTATACACGGAAACAAAAGCCAGGCTGCACGCACAAAAGCACTCCATGAATTTAAACTTGGATCAACTCAGGTATTGGTAGCCACGGATATCGCTGCAAGAGGTCTTGATATCAACCAACTGCCCCATGTGGTTAACTTTGACCTACCCTCCGTACCCGAAGACTATGTGCATCGAATCGGTCGTACGGGTCGAGCAGGCGCCAGGGGTGAAGCGGTATCTCTGGTTAGTGCTGATGAAGCCAGTCAACTAAAAGAAATCGAGCGATTGATTCAACGCTCCATCCCAAGGGAAACCATCGACGGCTTTGAGCCCAACCATGATGTCCCCCCTAGCCGGATAAGACCACTCCCACTCCGTAAAAAGAAACCCAAAAAGCAACAAAACTCTTCCACCCAGGAAAACAGGAGTTCGAGAACCGCTCAGGAAACCAGCAAAAATGGCAATACCAGACATGCCGATACCAACAGAGCAAGGAAGAACACTAACACCTCTTCGCAAAAAGATGGAAATACAAAACAAACCACCTCAAAAAGCTCTTTCGCTGGAAAAAGGAAACCAAATCGTAATGCAGCAAGGAGGACCTCTCATTCCTAAATGCCGTTACCGTACACTCAGGCTCTGAAATGCCAGTAATTCATTCAACATCGCTTGAAACGAAGCGGTTATTGCATATCGGCCTACCATTAGTCGCCGCCTATGCATCGGAATTCGCCATGTTTGTCACTACCAAAATGGTAGTTGGGCAATTGGGTTATCTTGAGCTGGCAGCCGCTGGCATTTCCGGTGGACTCTCGCTCGAACTCAATGTCATCCTCATTGGGCTACTGTCCATCGTGGGTGTCCTATGCGCTCAAGCCGTTGGGGCCGGAAAAAATCATGAAGTTGGATTTATTGTGAAGCAGGGATTCATTATTTCATTGCTGATCGGTATTCCTGCAACATGGGTAGTCTGGAATTTCGATATGGTTCTTGTCTGGACGGGGCAGGACTCCACCGTTGTCGAACTATCGATTCCCTATTTGAGACATTTAAGTGGTTTTATGTTGCCATTGCTGTTTTTCTCTGTATTGAGAAATTTCGTCTCAGCTCTGTCACGACCCCACATGGTTATGACGATTGCTGCTCTCGCCGTTGGAGTAAACTATTTATTAACGATATGGTTGGTCCATGGCGGTTGGGGTGTACCTGCTATGGGGCTAGCAGGTGCTGGGCTGGCGACCAGTATCGTCTCCTGGTTAATGTTTCTCGGTCTTCTATTCCTTATTTATCGCACCAGAGATCTGCGTGGGTACGGTCTGTTCCAGAGAGGATGGAAAATTGATCTTTCCTATTGTTCTGAAATCATGCGCCTGGGATTGCCAGTGGCTGCATTGGTTTTTCTTGAAGCAGGACTATTCACCGCAAGCTCAATCCTTTCGGGAATCATCAGCGCTGAAACCCTGGCTGCCTATGAAGTAGTGCTGGCATGGATTGGCCTACCCTTCGTGATTGCACTTGGTATCGCTGAGGCAACCATGATTCGCGTGGCTCACGGCGTAGGCAGTCGACAGTTTTTTGATGCTCGAAGGTCAGGCATGGTGGGAATGGGGATCGGTGTTGGATTGCTCATACTACTTATTTTGCTACCCATTGGGTTTCCAACCTACATTATTGGTTTCTTTATACAGGAAAGCAGCCCAGGGTTTTCCATCGTGTCTCAGCTGGCGATCAATTTTCTCTGGATTGGCGCGATTTTCCAGGTATTTGACGGCCTACAGGCAATCGCCGCCAGAACCCTGAGAAGCTACAAAGACAACTTTGTTCCCCTATGGATTGCTACATTTGGATACTGGATTCTCGGCATTGGCGGTGGTTCGGTCATGGCCTTTTGGCTCAATATGGGAGGGGCGGGGTTATGGTGGGGGCTGGCTATCGGCTTAACCACTACGGGATCCTTGCTTGCCTGGAGATTTCATCGTCTTTCGTTAAGATATTTATCAGTGGATGAGTCAGGGGATTCATGATTTATATGATTACCATCCACACTCTCGTAAATCAGCCTGCTCTGGCGGCAATTGGTTACGAACTGGTAGCCATCGACGGATATGATAGAGTGAAACAGGCTCAGATACTGCGGTCTTCCCTAATGCGATCCCCCTCTTGGCATGGCGGTCAGAAATGAAATTTGTGCCATCGGGAACAAGTCGTTATTTAGCAAGTTTTCAATATGATATGAAACAATGATGGAGGACACAGTCTTGATTCCGGGTTATGCACCAGGAAAAGCCGTGGAAGGCCAAGGCTCAATGGATCATGGATAAAAAAGAAAAAGATGGAATTGTTATGTACTCCGTGGGCAGTTCCTATTTGGTGCTTACTGAAGACGGCCATCAGCGTAAATGCCGAATTAAGGGAAAGTTAAGAACTACCGGAGTTCGCACAACCAACCCTGTTGCGGTAGGTGATCATGTTGTTTTCGAAGATGCATCCGATGATACAGCAACAATAAAATCCATCAAACCCAGACGTAACTCCATCATTAGGAAGTCGGTAAAACTCTCGAGACGAGCCCATATAATTGCAGCGAATATTGATCAGGCCTATCTGGTAGTCACACTGGTTAATCCACCAACTTCCACGGGGTTTATCGACAGATTTCTTGTAACTGCTGAACTCCATGACATCCCGGTCTGTCTTGTGTTTAATAAGATTGACCTGCATGGAAAGGCAGAAAATCAGCTGCTGAAGACTTACCGGAGTATCTATACTGGCATCGGATACGAATGCCTGGAGTTATCCGCATTGGATACCAATGATATAAATCGCCTCAGGAATCGTTTGGACAACCAGGTTAATCTATTCAGTGGCCACAGTGGCGTGGGCAAGTCCACATTGATCAATGCCATTTCACCCGGTCTCAATCTTAAAACCGCGGGCACATCAGACCATTATCATCTTGGTCGCCACACGACCACGTTCGCAGAGATGTTTCCTTTGCCCACCGGAGGATACATCATTGATACCCCGGGAATAAAAGGGTTTGGTATTGTTTATCTGGAAAAAGAAGAAATAATGAATCAGTTTAGAGAGATACGGGAAATCAGGGAGCACTGCAAATTCGCCAATTGCATTCACGATAACGAACCCGAGTGTGCGGTCAAACACGCGGTGGAATCTGGTAACATTGCTTCTTCCAGATATCAAAATTATTTGTCGATTTATCATACTGATGAAGATGAAACTTACCGTTAAGCATTAATACTTTTTTTATTTTCTGTTTAATTAAATCCTAACGTGCAAAACCCAGGATCATTGCCCCTAGACGACCCGAGCATGCTAGCCATCGCCGGTATCGCATTTGGAGCCGGCTTAATACGAGGATTTACCGGCTTTGACGGCCCTGCGTTTATGCTCGCCATACTGACCACTTTTTTTTCACCCATCGCCGTCATATCGAAAATTCTAGTGGTTGATTTTTTCGCTGGCGTCTATTTATTCAAGCAACGGTTCAAACAAATAGACTGGCCTGAGGTAACGAAAATTGTAGTGCCTACCCTGCTCTTCGCCCCATTAGGGCATTGGCTATTGACTGAACTTGACCCCTCTTTGTCTAAGCGGATTATCGCGACAATTATCTCCGTCAGTTGTATCCTGATGCTAGCGGGCCTGCGTTATAAAAGAAAAATGAATACAATGTCACTGATGGTTGTTGGCATTATTTCCGGTATCGTTTTCGGTGGCACCTACATTGCCTTAATTACCGTGGTTGCGATTCTCCTGGGGCCCTATGATAAAGAGGAGGGCCGTACACTAATCATCGCCTGGTCATTTTTCGCGATGCTGGTTTTCGCGCTGTCCTCCTTCTACAGCGGGACCACAACCACAGCGGATATTCTGGTCTCACTCCCCGGAGCGGTAACCTATATGCTTGGTGCATGGCTCGGGTCCCTGGGGTTTCGGCAATCAAGTGAAAAACTCTTTCGCCGAATCGCCATTCTCACCCTACTACTGCATCCGTATTCAACCTCGTTGCCTAACCAAGGAGAGCGCCTTCTGATTGCTCTCATCCGGCTGGAAATATCATGCGTCTGTATCTCATCCGTCACGCCCAATCCGCAAACAATATTATTTATGACGGCACTGACAATGCACTGGGCAGGGTCGCTGACCCAGAAATAACAGAACTAGGCATCCAGCAATCTAAAGCGTTAGCCAGATACCTAAGTAAGCCGGGTACGGAGCCCGGACAGCATCCTTTCGACCCAAAAACAAAACCCAATTTTGGTATCAGTCATTTATATTGCAGTTTCATGACCCGCACCATCCTGACTGCCAACTATCTGTCGAATGAGATCAATATTCCGCTGCATGTGATGTCATCGATTTTCGAGCATAAAGGTTTATATGAAGTCACCCGCGAGAGAAAAATGAAGGGAGTCCCCGGCCCTGGTAGATCCTATTTCGAACATCGTTTTCCAAATCTCGTTCTACCCCACTCACTGGACGAGAGCGGTTGGTGGAATGGGTCAATTGAAACTGACGAAGCATTCAGACTGCGGGTCAAAAGCGCATTCGCTTACCTTATCGCCGAACATGGGAATACTAATCATGTCGTCGCTCTGGTGACTCATTGGGGTTTCATGGATCAATTTGTCAATGAAGTGCTAGGAATTGACCCAAGACCTGAAAACCATAGAAGTCCGTGGCGTGCAGATTGGGTCTTCGACAACACCTCTGTCTCCAGGTTTGATTTCATTAATGGCTCGAAAAACATCATTTATCTAAATCGTACAGACCATCTGGGATTGGAGCTAAAGTCCAGGGTAGTTCGCTGACACCCGATGCTTTTAATATTTCATATCAATAGGTTAAGAGGTTTTTCTTTTGTTACTCATAAAATATCAAACCAAAAAGAACTCATAGTTCCCACTTTCTCTGGGCGCCTGGCTTCCATACTCAAAGGAATATAATAAAAGGCAATTTGTGGTGAGAGAGACAGTAAACGAAGGAATTTATGGAATAGTTTTACGCTGAGGATCTGGTAATCAATGATCGGTCTTTGGGGCCAATTATCACGCCGTGAAGGAGAAAGTAGCCAGGAAGATACTACGTGGCAAATGGCAATAACCTTTAGTTCGAGGTAGCGAACCTGGCTAATTTATTCCGGGTGAACTCGCTAAGTATCAAACGCCCACTAATCGCCGCCCTGGCGGGAAGCAGGTCATCCCAGTGATCAGTGCCTTGCCAAAATACTTTTTTTAGTTCGGACATCGCTTCTGGGCTATAAGCTGACAACCGATGAGCGAGGGCATCAACCCCGACATCCAACTCCTCCGCAGTATCAAATATCTGGGTATACAAGCCTTTGGATAATGCCCAGTTTGCATCATAAAACGATTCTGCATCAATGGTCATTTGTGACATTGCGCTTAGGCCAATTTTTCGCTCCACCGCTGGACCCACCACAAACGGACCGATACCGATGGCTAATTCACTGAGCTTGGCAGCGGCATACTTGCTCGCCATGCAGTAATCCGTTGCTGCAGCCAATCCCACACCACCTCCCACTGTTTTACCCTGGATGCGACCGATAATGAGTTTTGATGATTTCCGCATTTGCTTGATAACGTTGGCAAAACCGCTAAAAAAGGCAAGGCCACTGTGAACATCATCAATACTCATTAACTCAGTAAAACTGGCACCAGCACAAAAGGTTCGATCACCACCGCTACGCAGAATAATGACTTTAACCTCGTCGCTATCACTGGCCAGCTTGACTTTGTCAGCCAGCTCGCAAAGAATAGTGGAAGGTAGGCTGTTTTGAGCAGGATGGAAAAACTCAATGGACGCTATGCCCCGATCGATGTTGGTAGTTACGTACGCGCTGGTCATATAATAAGGTTCCAAAAATATCAAACTGGATTCTAACTCGAAACGCAGAGCGCTTCCGAGGCAAAACCCAAATGGGAAATGCATAACGTTTAAAGTAACACTAGTCTCCTATGAAAATGCCATGGTAATCCTTTCGGCATTTCAACCTGCACAGGTATTCCTCAGTTCGTAATTCGTTTCACTGACAACACATTCGGTACTGCCTGAAGTTGATTTTGCACCCGAGTGAGCTTCTCTACTCCGGCTATTTCAACTTTCAACTGGATCCGCGCAACATGCTCGTCATCGGTTTCCATGTTCATCATCAATATGTCGATACTGTTACTCTTTAATACCTCTGTCACTTCATGGAGCAAGCCACCGCGGTGATAGGCAGATATTTCAATATCGGTCTGATAGGCAGCGCTGGTTTTTTCGCCCCACTCAACGTCAATTAGACGTACCCGCTTCTCATCCTCCATCATCAGCATATTATTACAATCCTGTCGGTGAACGGTCACCCCTCTTCCTGATGTAATGTAACCCACGATGTTGTCGCCGGGTAATGGGTGACAACAGCTATCCATGTTTGTCAGTAAATTGCCCACACCATTTACCTTAAAATCATCCTTTTTCCTCGGCCGTTCTGATCTGGTTTTAATAAGCGACGACGGCTCCGGTTCAATATTTTTTTTGAATGGGCCCAATGCTTTGGACAATTTATAGTCATTAGCACCAATGGAAGCGAGCATGTCGTCCACTTTTTGAAAGTGGGTATGCTGAACGATTTTTTCATATCCTAGCTCTGCAAGCCCTAATCGATGAAGCTCTTTCTCCAACATACCGCGGCCTTCAGAAACATTATGGTCATAATCCTCATGACGAAACCATTGATGTATCCTTGATCTGGCTCGATGAGTCCGCGTATATCCAAGATCATTTCTTAACCAATCCCGACTTGGCCCACCGGTTTTAACTGTTTGTATATGTACCTGATCCCCATTTTTTAATTGGTAGTCGAGAGTCACCATTTTTCCATTGACTTTCGCTCCCCGGGTACGATGACCGATCTCGCTATGGATCGTGTAAGCGAAGTCGATGGGAGTAGAGGTTATTGGCAAATCGATAACGGTCCCTTTTGGAGTAAAGACATAGACTCTTACATCATTCACCTGCCCCTTGAACTGCTCTACCAACCTACCGTGATCCATTAGTTCATCTTTCCATTCAAGCAGTTGGCGTAACCACAGCACTTTGGAATCAATGCTCCTATCCTGACCCGCATTTTCTTTGTATCTCCAATGAGCTGCCACACCCAATTCACTCGCCTCATGCATTTCAAAAGTACGAATTTGAACCTCCACACTTTTCTCCCGGGGACCAATCACTACAGTATGAATAGAGCGATAGCCATTTTTTTTTGGAGTAGCAATGTAGTCCGAAAACTCACCAGGAAGATGTCTCCATCTGGTGTGCACGACCCCCAATGCCAAATAGCACTCAGACACACTGTCAACCAATATGCGAACTGCTCTAATATCCCATAGATTCTCAAACTCTAGCCCCTTGTTTTTCATCTTTTTCCAGATGCTATAAAGGTGTTTTGGTCGACCATGCATCTGTGCTTTGATCCCAACCTTAGACAAGGCCCGATCCAGACTTGACAGACAATCTTGAATATACTGCTCCCGATAGGTTCTTTTCTCATCCAGTTTTATCGCAAGCTTCTGATAAATCTCCGGATCAATATACCTCAGCGCATAATCCTCCATTTCCCATTTTAATTGCCAAATACCTAACCGGTTCGCTAGTGGAGCATAAACATCCAGTGTGAGCTGGCTGATTTTTTGCTGATAATCCCGGGGCTCAGGCTTTGCATTTCGCAACCTCTGTAAATGATTGGATAGCTTGATCAGAACGACCCGAACATCATCGATCATGGTAAGCAACATTCGCCTAAGATTTTCTTCATTGGTGTCGGAATGATCAGCCTGGGGCTCAGTCGCTAACAAATTGGAAAGTTCAGACATCCTGTTGACCCGTTCCATCAAAACCACGGTTCCCTCGCCAAAATGAGTTTTTGCAAGCGCAAGCTCCTTTTCGCTCAATGGGGAATAACAATGTAGCATTCCAGCAGCAACACTTTCATTGTCACTGCCCAATAGCTCTAATATCTCGGCTGTTTTAACGCCAGTGTAGATTGATAGGCTGTCCCTGCCTGAACAATGGTCATGAACCCATTGGGATGCGGTTGTCAAAAAGGTTGACATTAGATACGGAAAATCAAAGTAGAAAAATAGGTTTGGAGAGGAAAGCAGCGTGATTCTGATGTGCCGATTTTATCAAATTCAAACCCGATAGTAGTAGAGCAGATGGTGATGTTTAGGATACGTGGAGTATCCTGTATTTTCAAAAACCGAAGTGGCCACACTTCTGTTCCCATCCTGCCCCACACATCCTGTAATGGTATTGAGTTTTATCCCCTGGGATGATGCTCTCGATGTAAATTGCGGAGCCGGGTCTGTGCGACATAAGTATAAATCTGAGTGGTAGACAGGCTGGAGTGCCCTAGCAGCATCTGCACGCTCCTCAAGTCGGCTCCATGGTCTATGAGGTGGGTCGCGAAAGCATGTCGAAGTGTATGGGGGGACAATGAGCCATCAATCCCCGCCACCGATGCATAGCGCTTTATGTTCAACCAAAACCCCTGCCGAGTCATCGGCTTTGCCTGGTTGGTAACGAAAACTGCGTCACTCATTCTCCCCCTCAGAATGTCCGATCGATGAAATCGGAGATATCGGTCCATCCACTCCATTGCCTCATCTCCCAGTGGTACCAGTCGCTCCTTGCTTCCCTTACCCAATACCCGGCAAACACCAACGGTCAAATCAAGCTGGGCCAACTTTAATTCAACCAGCTCGGTTACCCGCAATCCAGTGGCATAAAGCGTTTCCAGCATCGCCCTATCCCGGCATCCAAGGGCGGCATCTGAATCAGGCGCATCGATCAATCGCTCTACATCCGATTCCGACAAGGACTTTGGCAAGGGCTTTCCAATGGCAGGAGCGACGACATTCGCACATGGATCATGGTCAACAATATCATCCAGCAACAAATAGCGATAAAAACGCTTAATGCTGGATAGTGAACGTGCGGCTGTTCGATTTGAGCTCCGTTGTGCTCTTGAAAAAATATATTCGGATACATCAGCAGAATCTAGCTGGAAAATATCCAAACCACCTTCCTCAATCCATAAACCAAATTGCCTAAGATCCTGGCGGTAAGCTGCAAGGGTATTAGCACTAAGACCCGATTGCATCCATGCATCATCAAGAAACAGATCAATCAGATGCTCATAGGTTTCATTATTCTGAACGTCAGTTTCCATCTTCAATGCTGGAAACGTATGAATCGAGCAACCAGATCTGTTGTAACTTTTGTTTAAGGGAATTTTTCCGACTTTCTTCCGTGGCTCTCTTGAGTAAATCCTCAAATAGTGTCCTTGCATCACTGACCTGATTCGCCTGAACCAGGGATTCGGCGGCACGAAATCGCGCTGACTCTCCCCATTGATCAAAACCATTGGCCTTTTGCAACGCAGAATACAGAAAATGATCCGCAGCTTTCAAATACTGTCCCGTCTCCTGAAAAGATTCAGCCAACCAGTAGGCAATCTCTCTTTGATGACGATCAGTTGACGAACGATCACTAATCAAGTGTAAGAGGGTTAGTGCTCGTTTATGTTGATTCACTTTCTGAAGATCAAACACAGGCTGCAATACTTTGTCAGTTTGCTCTGCCGTGAGACGCGTATATGATTTTAACCAGTTGCTGAGCCGATCAGCGCCCTGCTCATATTCTCCGGCGATAATCGCAACCCGGGCGACATGCAGAACCCAATCTTCCTGCCGCATCCCTGATGGGATTTCAGTGAGTCCATTGTTCACGGCTGCGGCAAGTTGGATATTTCCTTTCTCTAGCGCATGATTCGAAAGATAAAGACCAATATCCGCACTGAGATTCAATTCTCCAAGCATCGAATCCTCGCCAAATGCGGCCAATATTAGCCCTGTCCTTCCCGAGCCAATGAGAGTGTTAACATACCCATCTATCGCCCTGCGCCTTGACAAGGGATTGGTAATATTCATACACAAATAGGCGTACAAAGACTTTTTAGATGCATTATTATTAAGTGGAAAACGCTCGATATAATCCAGCCATTGAACATGGTCCCCTATCAATAATCCGAATCGATTCGCCTCCTGTAACGCTATTTTAGAATAAAATTCGAATAAGTCTGCCACATCATATTTCTGATAGGACTGACTTCTTTCGATGTCCTCCAAACTAGCTAGAACATATCGTTCAAGTAAATCAACGGTGGACAATTGCGCACGAGATCGTTTTGACGCTGATATCATCACTGATAACGCATCTAACTCATTAATGTCATCCCCATTACTCTGAAGCAGCGCAGAAGCAGCACCAAGCGCCTGTTCCGGAGACATCGAACCGTTGCTCAACCTTGCCTGAATGCGAAGCAAACGAGCGGCAGGATTGGTTAACGGAGCCAATAGATTTATCGCCTGATCCAACCGACCGATTTGCATGTACACCCGTGCGCTTAACAATAGCCAGTCCTCTTCCTGAGAGCGGTAATCATGCTGGTAGTGTTCCATGGCAATAGTGGCATCCCTAAAAAGATTATCGTCAAGAAAACTCTCGATGACCTTTACCCTGAGATCTTTTTTGTTAGCTTCAGAAATTGTGCTAGAGGAAAGGTGTTTTCTAATTAGACGTCTAGCCTGTCCTCCCCGACCCATTGCAATCAATGCAGAAATCGCCTTGCCATCTGCTTCAAAGTGAATAGACGCAGGAAAACCTGGTGGGATCTGGGAGATTCGTTGGTACAAACTGTGCCACCGTTTTCTGGATTTATAGAGCGACCACAGTTGGCGCTCCCAGTTGATCCAGTCATCACCTGGAACTGCTGGTGGCCCCTGGGTTTCCAATATTCTTTGAGCGAGATCGAGGACATTTGCCCGAATCAGTATCTTGACCCGAATTAGTTGGTTGACATAGGAAGGATGGTATTCTGACGTGCCGATCCGGGAAGCACCAATGGCCGTCTGCTGTGCATGACCCACTGTTCCAGGCAGAGCCGTTCCAAACAGAATGACAATACAAAAACCGAAAAAGCGGGCCAAAAATAAAAAACGGGCCAATGTTTGGCCCGTTTTTCTAATTCCAGAAGTCGCTAATCGTGACATTAGTCGAGCAAACCAGTGTATTATCATCTAATTTTCTCTTTAATACGCGCAGCCTTACCAGTGCGATCCCGTAGATAATACAGTTTTGCCCGACGAACATCTCCTCGACGCATCACTTCAACTTTAGCAATCAATGGACTATGGGTTTGGAACACTCGTTCTACACCTTCACCACTGGCTATTTTTCTCACCGTAAACGCAGAATTAAGACCACGGTTTTTCTTCGCAATTACCACCCCTTCATAGGCTTGCAATCGCTCTCTTGTGCCCTCTTTAACCCGCACCTGAACCTTTACGGTATCTCCAGGACCGAATTCCGGGATATCAGATTTTAGCTGCTCTGTTTCCAGTTGTTTAATAATATTACTCATCTTCGCACTCCACATTCGTTCCCAATTCAAGGGATTTCAATAAACTAATCTGTTCGTTATCCAGATTCGAATCAACCAGAAATTCTGGTCGACGATTTTTAGTCCGAGCGATTGAGGCATCAAGCCTCCAACGTCGAATACGCTCATGGTAACCACTCAACAATACCGAAGGTACGTTCAATGATTCAAACACTTCGGGCCTCGTATAGTGGGGACAATCCAGCAACTGTCCCGAAAACGAATCCTGTTCGGCAGACAAATCATTTCCCAGGACTCCTGGTATTAAACGAACGACTGCTTCAATAATGACCATCGCACCCAGTTCACCACCGGCCAGGATATAATCACCAATTGATACCTCTTCATCGACCCGAGTCTGAATTAGTCTCTCGTCGATACCTTCATAACGCCCACATAAGAGTGTCATCTCCGGCAGCTTGCTGAAACTACGAACCCCACTCTGATCAAGTCTTTTCCCCTGCGGGGACAGATACACAACTGGACCCGCTGCCACTCTTTTAACTTCATCCAGACATCGCGCAAGCGGCTCTGGTTTCATCAACATCCCCGGTCCACCTCCATAAGGTCTGTCGTCAATGGACCGATGTCTATCCAATGCAAAATCCCGGGGATTCCAGCATTGAATATCCAACTGCTGCTTCAACACTGCCTGATTGGTAATCCCAAAATCAATTAGCGCATCAAACATTTCAGGAAAAATAGTAACGACGTTAAATTTCACTACTGTCTTCCTTCTATGCCCTCGTACAACTGCTATAAACGCCTATGAAGCTTATATAGTCGCCGTTCGTACATTTCTGAAAAATATCCAGGCATTTAAAGTTTTTCTAAACGACTAGAACTCACTATCCCAATCAACCACAATTTTCATCAATTCCAGATCAACTTCCAATACAACGTCGTCAATCCATGGAACCAAACGTTCACGTTTAGTTTCGTTATCATTCACTACCAATACATCGTTTGCACCGGTTTCGAGAATATGGTCAATAACACCAAAATTCTCTCCTTGCAAATTGCTCATACGCAGTCCAATAAGCTGCTTCCAATAATATTCACCTGCTGGAAGGCTTGCTAACTGTGAATCATCAACAGCGATTTCACAATTGATCAGCGATTCTGCCTGTTCCCGACTGTCAATGCCCTGCAGTTTCATAACAAGGCGCCTATTCCGGGATCCATCCTGAGATCGAGTTTGCTCGACCTTAACCTCTTTCCACTCTCTTCCTGGTGGAGAGACCTTTACCCAGAGGGTAGAGTATTGAAATATCTCGTCAACCGGTCGGGTATAGGAAACAACTTTAATCCAACCTTTAACTCCAAAATGTCCAGCAAATTTACCAAGAATCAGGGCATTGTCAGATAGAGACATTGTCAGAGACCTGGAAAAATTCGATTTCTATACTTCCTGTTGTTGCTGACGCGATCTCATATGATCCCAGCAACATGTCCCCCCAGAGACTATGCAGCAGCTTCTGCAGCGGGCTGGGATTTAGCTTTTTTATAAAGTTGGGTAACTCTTTCGGTGGGTTGGGCTCCCTGACTAACCCAATGCTCAAAACGTTCAGTATCCAGGCGAAGTAATTCTTCTTTTCCTGTAGCTACCGGATTGAAAAAACCGATTCTCTCAATAAAACGTCCACGGGCAGAGCGACGTTGATCAGCGATCAAAATTGAATAAAAGGGTCGTCTTTTTGAACCACCGCGGGACAGGCGAATTGTAACCATAATTAGCGTATTCCTCTCTGGAATTAGTGCCATTCTAAAGGCGCGGGATTCTACCATAAAAACAAATGGATAAAAAACTATTTTGCTTATCCGAGACCAAACAGAACCCCTACAAAACACGGACACGCTCATCACAAAACGTCGACTCAAATGCCGTAAGAATCCGTATCTGCATACACAAAACCACCCTACCTCCTTGCCGGGGTCGGAGGCAGATTCCTTCCATTATTCTGGAGCGAAATCGGTGCTTAAACTGAATTTCAAATCAAAGCAGCGAAATTTACCAGAAAGACCCGGGAGTAACATATAATCCCTCCTGCAATTTTCTTCCATAATCAAGATGAAGGTATTCTCCGGCCCTGGATTTTCTTTACTTCTCAGTCTAGTGCTCGCTTTGGGGTTGGGCGGCTGTGCATCTAGCAGTGTCCCAACAGTGGAACCCACCCTCACCCCATTAGCAAGAGCCGTCGCCGATCTGGACGAAGCTAAACGTCTAAATGCAGAATGGATGGTAGCGAATCCGCTAAACCCAGAAGAAACTGTCAGTTTGAGTCGTTTATTAGCAATGTCCCGGCAGTATCAATTACAGGAAGAACACCGACTGGCCACATTTCTGGCGGAAGAAATCTCCAAATTTGCAAAATTGGGTATCGTACAGGCCCTTGGACAGGCTAACCCCACCCCTTATTATGATTTTTAGTCTTGAGTCGTGAAAATAATATGCAAAATCACACGCCAAGTGACATTTCCCGTTCGGGGCTGGGCGATTTATAAGTGCCTAATTTATAAATACCTGAATAACAAAAAGAATGACAAAAGAAATATATAGCGTTTCTCAACTTACCCGAGAACTTCGTTCTCAGTTGGAATCCGGTTATCGAGCCATCTGGGTGGAAGGCGAGATATCCGGCCTGGCCACCCCAGCTTCAGGACATCTTTATTTCTCTTTAAAAGAGAAAAATGCCGTAATTCGCTCTGCATATTTTCGAAATAAACGCAGTTTAACCTCGATTGCTCCTAAAAATGGGATGCAGGTTCTGGTTAGAGGCCAGATCTCCCTGTATGAACCCCGGGGAGATCTCCAACTCATTGTTTCGTTCATGGAGGAGGCCGGTGAAGGGGCGCTTCGACGATCATTCGAATTATTGAAACAAACCCTTTCCCAGGAAGGTTTATTCGATGCGGTTCATAAAAAGGCGCTTCCTGCATATCCTCAGAAGATTGGCGTCATTACCTCTATTTCAGGAGCCGCTCTACAGGACATACTCACTACACTCAAGAGAAGATACGCTTCTGTGTCAGTTATTCTTTATCCGGTACTGGTTCAGGGGGAAATGGCGACCCAGCAAATAGTGGAAATGTTGAATAGGGCGAATCAGCGAAATGAAGTCGATGTATTAATTCTCGCCAGGGGCGGCGGCTCCCTTGAAGATCTCCAGGCTTTCAACGAAGAGTCGGTGGCAAGAGCAATTTTCAACTCTGATTTACCTATAGTAAGTGGCGTTGGACACGAAGTGGACTTCACAATCGCCGACCTCGTTAGTGATCTTAGAGCTGCAACGCCCACTGCGGCAGCTGAACACGTTAGCCCAAGTCTTAGCCAAATGAAAAAGGAAATCCAGGATGTCGACCAGCAACTTCGAAAAACTCTACTCAAGCACCTTCAAAGTAGCCAGCAAACTCTGGATTATTTCACTTCCCGACTAATTCATCCCGCCCGGAAGCTGGAATTATTGGAACAACGCAGACAGCGGTTGCATTATCAACTCAAAAATAATATTACCCAACATGTCTCGCGAAGGGAGTATGAACTGCGGGGTTTGAACAGCAAAATTCAACTTCATTCTCCCCAGAATCGACTGAGTTTATACCGGCAGCAGCTCGAGCAAGATAAACGATCACTCAAAAACACCATGCTCAGGAAGTTAACTGATACCCAACGAAACGTTTTTGGTTTTCGGGAAAAATTGCAAATCATGAGTCCAGAACATACCCTGAACAGAGGGTACGCCATTGTTCAGGACAAACAAAACCGGGTTGTTCTTGACTCCGACTCCACCCGCTCCGGGGATGAAGTTAACATCAAATTAGCAAAAGGCAATATCGACGCCATTGTTTCCCGCAGGAATCAATAGTTGAGTTCCTTTCATGCCTAACTCTCGATATCTTCACATTACCCACGGCAATCGCCAGAACAGAGGCAAGAGGAAAACTTTGCAGTCTCAACCAGCTTCCATCGGCATTCATTTATTAATCGCATTCTTTTTCATGTCATTGCCATGGAAGAGCGCATTTGCCAATATGCCGTTTCATAATCCGATTCCTGGAGGCATTGCAGTAATATATCTGGCGGATAAATCCAGCACAAAACCCTCAGTAAAATTTGGCAACAAAGAAATACTGGTGCTAAAAGACAATAAAAAATGGGTGGCAGTTATTGGCTTATCACGGGAAATCCTACCGGGAAATTATCTCATTAACATAGAGTTGGAAGATAGATCAAAGGTTTCCCAGTTATTCAGAGTTGATCCCATTCCATCGTCTATGCCCGGTAGAATAATCGAGTTACCCGAGGCACTATTAGACATGAAATTCGAGCCAGTGAAACTCAGCCATTTGTTAGCCAATGATCAGACCTATCCATTTTCTGGCCCCAAAGCTGTTGTCCCGGTGTTTAAGATGCAGCAAATTGTCAGCAAAGGTCAATACGTACCCTATGGGTTAATCATTAAAAAAGGTAAAAACACTGAACTGATTGATCATTCATGGATTACCTATATCACCGACACAGAATCCGTTGTGGCATCTCCAGGGGATGGAGTAGTGGAACACATGGGGCAACTGGATGATAAAGCCATTTATGTGGTGCTCCATCACGGAATGGGCATGCGATCTATTATATCCAATCTCAAATACACATCGTTAAAAGTTGGCGATACCATCAAATCTAAAGCGCCGTTGGGAATCACCGCCGGCTCGGTAAAAGGGAGAGTCGATTGGCAACTCATAATCAATCAGAACAAAGTGGACCCGCTACAATTTTCTCCTTCTTCCTGAGCGTTTTTTAAAACGTACCTTTTTTGGGTTCCTATCTTTGAATGGATTGGTACTCGATCTCGGGATCACTCTCAAAGGGGTACCGATGAGACGGTAAACTTTGGAAAAATAGTTAACCAGATATTTTTTATAGGATTCGGGTATAGATTCAGCCTGGTTTCCATGAACCACAATAATCGGTGGATTTTTTCCTGCCTGATGCGCAAATTTCAGTCTCACTGGCCGTTGATTGTGCATTGGTGGAGCTGTCTGGGATACCGCATCTTCCAGTGTCCGGTTCAGACTGGAGGTAGATATGGAGACCATAGCAGATTTATAGGCCCTTTTTGCGGCGGGCATCACATCCACGATATTCGAACCATAGAGCGCCGAAATAAAAAGGATGTCGGAACGAGGTAGAAAAGGTAGTTTGATCTCCAGTTCCTTACGAATTTTCTTCCGTTGCTCCGCTTCCAAACGATCCCATTTGTTCACCACAACCACGATAGAACGACCCAGGTTCTGGATCATACCCGCAATGGTTGCATCCTGAGATCCGATCTCACTGGAGGCATCCAGAGTCAGGATCACCACATTCGCTTCTTCGATTGCCTGTAGTGTTTTTACCACTGAGAATTTTTCAATGGCTTCATCCACTCTGGCCTTACGTCTCACACCAGCGGTATCAATCAGCGTATAGGGCTCATCCCCAACCCTAAGAGGGATCTTCACACTGTCACGGGTTGTTCCTGGCAAATCACTGGTAATGACCCTGTGCTCACCAACGAGCTTATTAATGAGTGTCGATTTGCCGACATTGGGACGACCCACCAGAGCAATTTTTGGTCCCGCACCATCGGGCTCTTCCTCCTGGACCTCAAATTCTTCAAGCACGCCATCAATAAACTGAGCAACACCATCCCCTCGTTTCGCAGATATGGCTACCGGTTCCCCAATAGCCAGCTCCTGAAACTCAGATGACGCCATATCTGGTTCCGCCCCCTCACTTTTGTTCACCAATACATAGATTTCTCGACTGCTTTGCCGCAACTGGTTTGCGATTTCAACGTCTTGAGGTACCAGACCATGGCGATAGTCAACCAGGAAAAAAACAACTTGGGCTTCCTCTATTACCTGAAAAACCTGATGTCGAATTTCGGAAGTAAAACGCCCCTCCTCAGATTCCAACCCTCCTGTATCCACAACAAGATAAGGTTTATCTCCTATACGTCCACGACCATATAAACGATCTCTGGTCACGCCGGGACGATTATCGACCAAAGCATCTCTGGAACGGGTTAGTCTATTAAAAAGAGTAGACTTTCCAACATTCGGACGACCAATCAAGGCTATAACAGGTAACATCGGCTTATTCTGGATTCAACAAAAAAGAACAATCTCCTCGTTCTGGCCAATCCAAAAGAATGATCCAGGAGCATAAGCCGCTCAGAGTCAATTAAGAGGTCTCTGCATAAATTTAAGCGAGACAGATAGCGGTAAGAAATGATCATGGTTAAGACACGAAACTCACGTATTGGCAGCACTAATAGCAAGCTATTGTGAAGTTTCCCAATCCAGAGATTGACTATTTCTCGCTCAAGGCAGCCGTGCAGGGGTTTCTGCCGGGTACGTTGGCAGAAACGAGACTGCTACAGGGAATAGGTTGCAATCTTTCCTTCCGATGAATAAACCGTGAATTGACCATCGCCAACACTAATGGATACTATTGCACCTCCAATCGCGCCTCTAGACTGAATTAGCTTTCCCGTTTTAATCTCAAGTGTATGTAGCTTACCATTGGAGTCCCCTACAATGACACGATCAGAAAAAATCACAGGGTGACTCACCCCCCGCCCCTGAAACCCATTTTGCTCCCACAGAGTCTCTCCGGTTTCGATGTCGATAGCTGCAACGCCACCAAGCAGCGTGGTTGCGAATAGAGAATTCTGATGAATCGCCATGGGCAATCGGGTGGATAACCCTGATTTCCACACAGTTTCCGCGCCTTCAATCCTAAGTGCGCTGATATTACTTCCGTACGCTGCCGTATAAATCACATTTCCCTGAACCAAAGCCGGAGTGTCGGAATCAATCAAGCGTTCCAGTTCGTTGGTTCCTCGCACATAGGCAATTTCAGCCTCCCAATATTCCCGACCATTGATGACATTCGCCGCAATTAGCATTCCACTTGGTAAACCAAGAATTACCGCATCTCCAATAATTGTGGGAGTGGAATCACCATGTACACTTAATCCAGGTACAGGCTTCTCCAAACGCCACACCGGACGACCCGTTTTCGAATTTAATCCAATGATCATCCCATCCGCGGTCCTCACCACGGCCCGGGTGTTTCCCACTACTGGAACCGCCGATATTTGACGTTTAATAGAGCTTGCCCACACCGGTTGCCCATCTTCCAGCGAAAGTGCAATCACTTCACCGAGATCAGAAGATACTACGGCCACGCCATCACCCACTCCTACTCCAGAAAAAATACGTTTGCCAAGTTTTTTCGTCCATTCCACGCTGCCATCGTCTGCATTAACCTTAAAAACCTTACCATCGCGATTCACCGTGAATAATGCATTTTCACTATAGGTCGGCCGAAGAATAGTGTAGCCATCCGTGTCGCCTTCTCCTAACTCCAATTTCCAAAGTTGGGTAAGCTCCAATGCTCCAGTATCGATGGGATAGGGTTGAGGTTCAATCGGCTCTTGATAGACACCCCATAAAACCTGCTGTTCCTTTCCGGAGCAACTCGCCAAAAAAGCACAGGCGAAAAGAGAAAGAAAAAGGTATTTTATGGATGAGTTCATTTCAAGCTCCGCTTACATTTTCGAGTTTAAGCTGGATTAACTGCCGACCACCAGATGCAATGGATGAGGCGTCCAGGCTGTTTTGATATGCTTCTTTCGCCTGCTCAACATCCCCCTGTTGTGCATGGGCATCACCGATAAGTTCATGGTATCTGGATGCAAAAGTCGACATTTCCGCCACTTCCAACAGAGTTAGTACCTCTCCTGCTTTTTCCTCACTAAGCATCACTGAGGCCAGTCTTAAGCGAGCAATATGTAGCATTCCCAGATCTTTTGAATTAGACAAAATCCAGTTTAAATAGGTTTTTGCCTTATCGATATCTTTCGCCTCGAAAGCACTTTTTGCAGCAGCTAATGCCCCCAGGGATACATAGGGAGATCCACTATAGTTTTCAATCAGATCATCCGCAATGACCGTAGCATCCTCTCCAACGGTGATTTGGTCAAATAAGGCCGAGGCGCCTTCACCTTCCGTTTTCTGTAAATGCTGCCAATAGTTGTATCCAAGTATTGCAGCCACTCCCAGGACAACACCACTAATAATTGAATTGCCATTGGATTTCCAGAATGCCCTCGCCCTTTCCAGATCTTCATCTTCCGAAAACTGAGGTTTCTCTCTTTCCGCCATCTAAATACTCTCGTTATCAATTAAAAATTATCATCAGATTTGCTGGTGACCTTGTCTATTCACATGTCTATTCACATTCTGGCCTGTTGCAAATTCTAAATAACTCAACTTCCGGGTATTCATCCACTAACCCAGATAATTCTTACACCAGTCAACCAGAGTGCTCAATGGGACTTCCCTTTGGATACCCGAATTCCGCAGTAACTTAATCTGCGCGACACCTTTGGCTTTTTCATCGTCGCCAAGGATGACAGCAATTCTGGCGCCGCTCTGGTCCGCCTTCTTCATCTGATTTTTCATTTTCCCACCGCCGCAATGGCTGACAACCCGCAGACCGCCATCTCTTAGATCTTCGGACAACTTCGTCGAATCACTCAACACTGCGTCAGACAACTGGATCACATAGACGTCTGTCTCCATGGGAGGCAGGTTTTCACTTTGCATGCTGAACAGCTCTACCATTCTTTCCATACCAAGTGCGAACCCAATAGCGGGTGTAGGCTTTCCTCCACGTAGTTCAACCAATCCGTCGTATCGCCCCCCGGCACACACAGCACTTTGGGCGCCTAATTGGTCCGTGACCCATTCAAAAACAGTGCTCGTATAATAGTCTAACCCTCTCACCAGTTTCTGGCTCACTACCGGCTTTATGCCAGCGTCATCAAGTAGTTCACACAATCCCTCAAAATGCGCCCGGGCGTCGGCGTCCAGATGCTTGTGCAACACTGGCGCATCCTTGAGAATCAACTGGGTACTCTCGACCTTACTATCAAGAATTCGTAATGGATTCTTATCCAATCGGCGTAAGCTATCCGCATCAAGATCTCCACGATAACGGTCAAGATATTGATGCAGGGAATTACGATAGGCATCCCTACTGGACTGGTTGCCAAGAGTATTGAGCAAAAGTGTCACGCCCTGAATATTGAGTTCTTTCCAGATACGCGCACCGACTCGAATAATCTCTGCATCGATGTCAGGACCCACCCAGCCAAAAGCCTCAATACCAAATTGATGAAATTGTCGATAGCGTCCCCGCTGTGGACGCTCACGGCGAAACATCGGTCCCATGTACCACAGTCGCTGTTGGGTGTTATGCAAGAGACCGTGCTGGTTGCAGGCACGAACCGTACTCGCCGTAGCCTCTGGGCGCAACGAAAGCATTTCTTCTCCACCATCGACAAATGTATACATTTCTTTTTCGACGATATCGGTCTGATCACCAATGGACTGCTGAAATAACATGGTTTTTTCCAGCATGGGCGTGCGCATTTCCTGATACCCATAGCCCCAGGCAACGTTACGCAGCGCATTTTCCACATAATGCCAAATACTGGTCTGGTCCGACAGAATGTCATTCATGCCCTTGACTGACTGGATTTTTTGTTTCATTCCTGTAACTCGCCGAGTTTAAATCTCGCAAATAGACCACTAGAGTGGGGTTTAAATGCAACTGGCTCCCCCATGTAGTTCACTGACACGCCGGAAGACGTCCCAATAAACACATAAAACGGAGGCTCTCCTTTCAAATTCAAACGCTGACCACTTTCAACAGTCTGATAGATTAGTTTTTCCCCAGTCACATCTCTAACATCGATCCAGGTTTCAGTTTCAACCAATAATTCAAGACTATGGGGAGAAAGTGGATCAAAAGACGTAGATAAACCATCATCCTGGGATGGTAGGCCACCAATATTCGCACCGCCTGATACTACTGTGGAACTATTCGGTGTGGAACTATCCGGATTCAACGTTAACGCATTATTCGAATCACCAATAGATTCATCCCCTGATTGCTGAAGTATGCTGGCCCCGGCCTCCCCGGGCTGCTCAATCGTTACCAAGCCACTTTGAAGCCCGAGGTTATTTTCAGCACCTTGCTGCTCAGTAATCGATACTAAAGGTGTATTACTGCTGTCTAACAGCGCACTATTTTGTACTAAAAGCTCCTCATCTGTGTTTGGAATCACCTGATCGGATGTACTCTGATTAGATGCCCCCTGGGAGTTATCTGGTGGGTTGTCAACGGCCTGGGTATCGGCTATTTGTAACTCACCGGACTCGGCGTTAGCGGATACTGAAGACGAAGTCAGTAGCTCATTGTCTGTAGAGTCCGGCTGCTCCGGAGATTGAGACGAAGCCGAATCCACTGATACCACAATTTCGCCGAGTGACTGTGCATCGTCCTGATATTCGTCGGAGAAATTGGGTTCAGGAAGTACCGTTGAATGCTCGACCTGATCTTCGCCGACGGTAGGCGCAGAAACGCCACCGATGACCTGTAACCCTTCTTCCTGGGGAGCCAGTTTAGCCAATCGGGTATTAGACATATTATCAACCCATTGATTAAATGGATTGTCTTCGGGATTTTGCCACACCCAAATAATGGACAGAAAAATACCAGATAGCAGCAGAAAAACAAAAGCCGAACGCTTTCTGTTCTTTTCCTGGTGCCCTTGAGCCTTTTGGTGATTTGCTTCCAGCGTGATAGCGCTCAACGGATTCTTCAACTGCCCTTTATGCAACTCAATGGACTCTTCGATATCCAGACCAAGTAACGCAGAATAGCTGCGCCAATATCCTAATACGTAAGTAGCACCTGACAGACTTCCATAATCATCCCGCTCGATAGACTCAATTTGGGTATTGGAGAGCAATAGGGAGCCGGCCACTTTTTCCACTGGCCAACCAAGCTCAATCCGCTTTTGCTTCAGTAGACTTCCTGGAGCAGCAAGGGCTGAGATATCGGCAGTTAGTTCAGGTACCATTTACACTCCAAATTTGTTGTGCAGTTAAATTAGATTCAGGACCGAAGATGCCTTTTTCGCTTCCCGGGTATCTGGAAATTTGTTTGTCAGCTCCCTGTAATATCGTTTTGAACTGTGTTCATCATCCAGTTCGATTTCGATCATTGTAGCCAGAAAAAGCGATCGTGAGGAAACGGATCCAGTAGAGAAATAGCGTTCGATAAACCCCCTGGCCCCAAGAAACTGGCGATTTTCATAACTAATCTCTGCCATAGGTAATAGTGCCTGGGGAAGGTATGCGTGTTTTTCCAATACCTTCCTGAAAAAGCTGGCTGCGACATCCATCCGACCTAATTTCTGATTACAAACACCAAGAGCGAGATCAGTTTGAAACAACTGGTCGTTGTCTGGATGATCCTGTATGGTCTCAAGCAAGCCCAATGCAGTCAACTCATCTTCTTGAAATCCATCTTCCTGAAACTCAGCTATTTGCAAAGCACCGTCAAAAGTTCCATTTTTATTTTGATCTGTCAAAATAGTCTCCGCTTTTTTTCCCCAGCTACCTTCTCTCCAGATATCTTCTCTGAAGTCTGTTCTGAATTCCGCTGGCACAAATGAACGGCGTAATCGTTAATTGCCGTAAAGTTCAGAGGATTTAGTTTAATGGACTTCCTAAACATCTCCGCCGCTTCCAGCGGATGACCTGAACGTTCGAACAATAATCCTTTAGCGTGATAAAGCGTATCGAGACTGTTATCAATATTGAAGGCCATATCAAGTTCACTACGAGCGACATCGAATTGGTTGTACCGGAGATAATCAAGAGCCAACAAGACGTGGATCTGGGCTCGCTCCTGATTTGAAGATACCTGTTTTTCGAGCACGGTTACACATCCGGTCATTGACAACCCCAGAACGAAAACAACCAATGTCATCATCCGCCGATTCACGAAAAACTCACCCGCTGCTGACTCATACGAATTGAACGTTTTGTTCTGTCATGAAAATTTCCAGCTAGCTGACCACAGGCAGCGTCAATATCATCTCCTCTAGTTCGACGTTTAATAGTGAAAACACCTTGATCAAGAAGAGTTTCCGTAAAGCGATCTATGGTTTTAGAATCCGATCGTGCAAACTGAACGCCGTCAAAAGGATTGAAGGGAATCAGATTAACCTTGGCAGGCATATCGACCAGCAGCTTCGCCAATTGTAATGCCTGAGCGGGAGAATCATTCACCCCTTTTAGCATAACGTATTCGAAGGTAATACGCTGTCGATTCTTCTCTCCGACGTATTGCCGACAAGCATCGAGTAACTGCTCAATGGGATATTTTTTGTTGATCGGAACTAACCTATTACGTAAATCATCGGTGGGCGCATGCAAAGAAACCGCCAGACTGACTGGACAGGTTTCTGCTAAACGACTTATGGCCGGCACCACCCCAGCGGTACTCAAGGTGACGCGTCTTTTGGATAAACCGAATGAAAAATCGTCCATCATCAAATTCATGGACGCGACAACATTATCGAAATTAAGTAACGGCTCACCCATTCCCATCATCACTACATTTGTGACCGGGCGTCTTTGATCTACCGTAAAAGTACTGTTGGAACTCTGATTGGTACTGTCATCGTCCTGAAAATAGCCACCAACGCCAATCGACTCCAATGCATTATTGGCGATCCATACCTGAGAAATAATCTCGTCAACATCCAGATTACGATTATAGCCCTGGCGGGCAGTTGCACAAAAAGTGCAATTCAAACCACACCCCACCTGAGAAGATACGCAAAGGGTTCCACGATCTTTTTCGGGGATATAGACAGTTTCGATGCAATTCCCATCTCGAAGCTTCAGCAACCACTTGCAGGTTCCATCTTTAGATAACTGCTGGCTAACAATTTCCGGCATGGTAAAACACGCTTCAAGGCCGAGCTTTTTCCTCAGGGATTTACTCAGATCCGTCATCTCATCGACATTGACGACATTACGTTGATAAATCCACTGTAACAACTGTTTAGCGCGAAATCGCTTCTCCCCCATGTCTAAAAAAAAGGACTCCATGGTCTTTCTATCCATGGACAGCAAATTGATGGAGGAGTCGTCTAGCATATTTCGTGACCAGTCGTTCGCGCAGGCGTTGGCAAGGTCAGGAACTCAACGGGTACGAGGACAGATTTGATCATCAGAAAAGAAGAATGCAATCTCCTCCGCAGCTGTTTCCGGCGCATCTGAACCATGTACAGCGTTTTCATCGACCGTCGTCGCAAAATCAGCTCGAATCGTTCCTGCCGCCGCTTCTGCTGGATTGGTCGCTCCCATGATTTCACGGTTTCTTAAAATCGCATTCTCTCCTTCGAGAACCTGAACCATAACCGGTCCTGAGATCATGAACTCCACCAGGTCGTTGTAAAAAGGACGCTCACGATGAACAGCATAGAACTGCTCTGCTTGCTCACGACTCAAATGTAGCATTCTTGATGCAATAATGTTTAAGCCTGAATCCTCAAAACGTTGATAGATTTGACCGATATAGCCTTTGCCAACAGCGTCTGGCTTTACGATAGAAAAAGTGCGTTCAATCGCCATTAAAAACTCCGATACTTTTCGTATTAATATAGCGGAACACCAAACAACGACAAACAGCGGGATTTTAAGTCACCTCGGGATAAATTAGCCCGATGAAACGTAGACGCAATTCCGGAATCAAAACTAAAATTAAAACCGTCAATGCCTCTTACCAATTTACACTGATTTGTCATGTTGTATCCGGGCGTTCCAGGGTAGAAATTGTCAACGGGCAAACCGACGACCAAGGATAAACAAACAGCCGGATTGTACCTCTAGGACAGTCTCCGGGCAATTAAAGCATCCGCTGAAACTGCTGTAATCTCGACATTAAGCCATCCTGATACGCCACCATCTTCCACGATAGTATCACCAGCGTGAAAATCAGCGTTTTTAACAGGTTCAACCCGGATTGGAAAATAGTTGCTTGCTCTACCAGATATGACGCCGTTATTGGCCCTGTTGTCATTGGTTCTATTGTCATTGGATTCCAACAGAATTCGCGAGTGGTCTCCAATTTGTGCCATAGCAACCCGGCGCCATACCTGCTTACCCATCTCCCTTGCCTTTACCGCCCGTTCTTTTCTGATTGCCTTGGGCACCTGGGATGGAATTCTTGCGGCGGGTGTGCCGGGTCTTGGGGAATAAGCAAAAACATGAGGATAAGCAATGTCCAGGTCATTCATGGCTTCGAGGGTTTGCTGGAAATGCTCGTCTGATTCAGTGGGAAATCCGACCAGAATATCAGCGCTTAACACCAAATTTGGAACCGCTTTTTTTAAAGCGGAAACACGCTCATATAACACGTCTCTGGTAGCCCTTCTTTTCATCCTTTTTAAAATCAACGTACTTCCACTTTGCATGGATAGGTGGAGCTGGGGACAAATAGCCGGTTCGGAGGCAATACAATCAATTAGTTCATCCGTAATATGTGCGGGGTCAATGGAACTTAATCGTAAACGGTAATCCCCCTCTACTTTAACTACTTCTTTCAGCAACATCGTCAGATTCTGGGAACTGTCCTCAAAATCGGAACCATAAGACCCAATATCGACACCGCAGATCACAATTTCCTTATATCCATTGAGGACCAGTCGCTCGATCTGGCGACGAATCATGGATAAGGGAAAAGAGCGGTTTGGTCCTCGGGCTTTATGGATCACGCAAAACGTGCAACCCTGATCACAACCTTGTTGAATCTGGACGAAAGCCCGGGTCCGACCCTCATAACCACTCAGCAACTCATCAGGAAGGCTTATTTCCTTATCGATATTTTTCCCTAAAATGGGTGGCAATTCGCCCTGATAAAGGGTGTCGAGCAGTGAAGGAATATCCAGCTTTTGGCTGTTTCCCACAACCAGATCCACACCTGGAATCATGGAGCAGGCGTTGGGATCAATTTCGGCGTAGCATCCGGTAACCACCACCCAAGCCTGGGGATTTGACCGTATGGCCTTTCTCACCAATTGCCTTGCCTGACGGTCAGCTTCCGATGTCACTGTGCAGGTATTGATGATGTATAAATCTGCTTCTTCCGTAGATTTGACTCTGGAATAGTGACGACCCGAAAGCTTTTGGGCAATTAACTCCGTTTCGAAACTATTCACTTTACATCCCAGGGTGGATAAGGCAACACGCTTATTCCCTGAGATAATGTCTTTTTTCGCCATTTGCGGCGGCATGACTGAAATGGAATTCATCACGGAAACATCAAAAAAAGAAAGCCCTGATAAGGCTTTCTTTCCTGGTAAGGATCATTGTCAGAAAAGCGGGACGATCAGGAAGTAGTGAAGCTTTCACCGCAACCACATTGTTCGGTGACATTAGGGTTTCGAAACTGAAAAGATGAAGATAAACCATTCTCTACATAATCGACCTGAATGCCATCCAGATATTTCAAATGATCAGGCTCCACTATTACCTTTACTCCGTAGCTTTCAAATACCTCATCAAGTTCGTTAATTTGATCGGCATAGTCCATGATATATGCCAAACCAGAACAACCGGAGGTCTTGACTCCCAAACGTAACCCCGCTCCTTCACCCCGGGATAGCAAATGGGACTTTACTCTCTGCGCTGCAGACTCTGTTAACAAAACAGCCATAATAAAAATCCGATTTTAGTGATACTCAAGTTTTAGTAGCACTCAAGAATGTAAACAGTTAATTTTAAGTAGTTTCGAGTTAAAGCTGCCGGGATTAAAGCTATTTCCAGTGGAGCCCGACCCAAGCTATCTCCAGTGGAACCTGATAACATCAAAAAGCCCGTAAAAAAACTCGCTTGCCTAACCAAACCCCGATCTAATCAGGACCTAACTAACCCCACAGATATCTAGCAGGAATATTTAGGGTAATATTTATGGATTTTCATGATCACCAGGACAAGTGTACTTAATCCTGTATTTCATCGCCCTGTATTTCATCACCGAAGCCCTCGACTCATAGCGGCGAGTATAACATAGGCTTGACTTTATACGTCATCGCCAGTTTTGAAAGATTGAGGTTCAAGATCAATTTTTTATTAGTAATTTGCTATAGAATACCCCCTATCGAGATTCGGCGGATTATTGACGCTTTTCTGGATGTATCCTGGTGGATGTTTCTTAAGCGCAGTCATCCATTCCGCCAGCCTATCGCTCAACAATATCGCCTAACAACATCGTCCAGCAACATCCCCAAGGCTCACCCAATACAGATCTATGAACAAACAGGCATTTGGTATTTTTAGCATTGCCCTCGCCTCCCTTCTATTGGAGTTAGTGTTAATACGGATATTCGACGTGTTGTGGTACCCCAACATGGCCTACATGATCATTACTTTGGCCGTATTTTCCTTTGGCCTTGCGGGCGTCTATTTATCTATAAGACCCGTTTCCCTCGGTAGTCGAACATGGTTGTGGTTGTCTTCTGCAACCCTCATTATGGCCATACTGACCCTTCTAATATTACCGGCTATCGATAGATTACCCTTTGATTACATGGATTTAAGTCAGGAAGGTGCCAAAGGTGCATTAAGAAACTTTTTTCTCATCTACCTCGTCATTTGTGCGCCATTTTTTCTTGCCGGATTCTCTCTTTCGCTAATTTTTTCTCATTATGCGAAGCAGATTAGAAGACTCTATTTCTGGGATTTAATCGGAGCAGCAGTTGGCAGCGTCCTTCTGATTCCATTACTTCCCAAGCTCGGCACCGTGGGAATCCTCTATATTGTCGGTGGATTCTGTCTGGTTTCTTCTGCCTGCTTTTCCCAGAACAAAATTTGGACACGGACTACTTTGGTACTTGCGCTGATTACTTTCGTTGCACCATTCAATTGGAGCAGCATCAAAACCTTCGATCCCCATATGGATAAACGAAGTTTTAGAACGTTACAAAGCATCTCTGAGGGAACCTGGTGGGATCCTATTTCCAAAGTCGACATAATCGACTATGAAGAACTTGGAAAGATTGTTGGAAGAGACTATACATTTAAGTGGATAGCCTACGATGGCGGAACTCAAACCAGCTACTTTTATCGTTTTGATGGCGACTATGAAAAATTAAGAGCCAGCCTCCCGGAAGACGCCAAATTGCATTTCTGGGATAGATACCTCGCCATATCCCACTATCTTAAGGCGGACAGCGATGCCCAGGTCCTAGTCATCGGTAGCGCAGGGGGGCAAGAAACCAAAGCGGCACTCGCCTACAACGCCGCTCACGTTGATGGCATTGAACTGGTTGGCAAGGTTGTGGAGCTTGGAAAAACCACCTATTCCGAATACATCGGCAATGTGATGAACGATCCTCGAACTGATATTCGCCGAGGAGAAGGTAGGAGCTATTTGCGATCCACTGACAAACGATACGACATCATTCAAATTAATAGCAACCACACAAGCTCAAGTATTGCCGCGGGAAGTGGCGCCATGCAATCCGCCTATTTACAAACCGTTGAAGCCTATGAAGAGTTTTTCAGCCGACTGCGAAATGATGGTATTCTGCATATTAATCATCACATCTATCCTAAAATGGTGGCCACGGCAGCACAGGCCTGGGCGAATAGCGGCAGACGGAACTTCCGTGATTATGTAATGGTATTTGAAGCATCCGGGATGCATGACAATCTTCCTACTTTTTTGGTCAAAATGTCCCCCTGGACAAAAGAAGAGACAGAATTAACCAGGGAATTTATGTCCAGTTTTAGCTTAGTGGTAAACCCATTTGATTCCGATAATTCGTTTCTGACCCAACCATTTTTTGAACCCAATTTCCCACAGGAATTGGTAGACAGGATTCCCTATCGGGTTGCTCCTCCCACGGACGACCAGCCTTTTTTCAATTCATTGAGGAAATCCGTTGATGAACTACCCAATCACCAGGATGACGTATTCGTCAACTCATCCATCTCAGGCTTATTAAACTCCCAACGATCCACGGGTATTCCAATTGATATCGTACATCTGATCGTCACGGCAGGTGCTGCCTTAATTTTCGCCTTGATTTTCACTTTTGTTCCACTTTTTTTCTCCCGTGCCGGGAAGGCTAAATGGTCAGGAAAAGGAAGTTTATTGGTTTATTTCTCTTGTCTGGGGGCGGGGTTTATCATTTTCGAACTGATATTCATTCAGGTCTTTATGAAGCTAATTGGATTCCCCTTATATGCCTATACCACCGTATTTTTCACCTTCCTGTTTGGCGCGGGCATTGGGAGTTTGATGTCAGAGAAAATGCGTTTGATCGAAAACAGAAGATGGTGGCTTCCTTTTGTCGGAATTATTGTCTCCACGCTGTTGTTGATTATCTATAAACAATACCTGTTCGATCTGTTCCTGCAATACCAAACTCCTGTGCGGATATTGATTTCCATTGCCATGATTTTCCCTTTGGCTTTTTTCCTCGGCATGCCCTTCCCCATGGGAATACTGGCAGTTCGTTTTAAACCCGAAGGCACGGTTGCATGGGCCTGGGCATTCAATGGCCTATTCACAGTGGTAGGAGGAATATTCTGCGCTATTTTCTCTGTGTATTTCGGTTTCCAGGCAACCCTGGTAGCTGCCATGTGCGCCTATATTATCGCACTTGTTATTTATAGGAGACTATACAGTGGATATGTCTCTGACCTTTCTTCCAGTAGTTCGACGGATGATTAGCCAAGTAATTTAGCGACAACGGATCCACAGAAAGAAGTGAATAGCGGCAACTTCCCATCAACAATTTTATTTAGTCGTTCCTGAAGAACCCGAAAAGGCTACATATACAGTATAAACTGGATATAGTCCTGGTTTGAATCGACCGGAATTGTTAAACTGGCGTTCAGTTTCTGGTCGAACACGAGGTATATATGCTACCTGACAGCCCGGTGAATGACGATCAACTCAGTTTCTTCAACATCGTTGATCAGCTGGATACGTCCCATCCCCTGATTGCCCTTGGCAATACCCTTGACTGGTCATCGCTTGAAGCCTCCCTGAGCCAGTACTACAGCGCGAAGGGGCGGGCCGCGAAACCGATCCGGTTGATGAGCGGATTGCTGATGATCAAACAGCTGTACAGCTTAAGTGATGAATCGGTGGTGGATCAATGGAAGATGAACCCGTACTTTCAGGTGTTCTGTGGTGAGGTGAGTTTCCAGACGCAGGTACCGTGCCATGCGACGGAACTGGTGAAGTTCCGCAACCGGATTGGGTCGGAGGGAGTCAGGGAGATCTTTTCGCTGTCGGTAAAACTGCATGGGAAGCTGGCAGAGGAGCGGACAGTACTGGTAGATACCACGGTACAGGAGAAGGCGATCACGTACCCGACAGACAGCAAGTTGGCGATAAGGATCATCAATCGCCTGAACAAGCTGTCGAAGTTACACGGGATACAACAACGACGAACGTACGTAAAGGAAGTGCGGTCACTTCGTTTGGCATGTCGTCATTTCCGTCACGTGAAACGACGTCGTAAGGCGAACAAGGCGTTGAAACGATTACGAACCATTGCGGGTGTGTTGCTCAGGGGAATGCCAACGGAAGTTACCGATCGATGTTCTGACGGCGCAGGAAGCGAACTTTGCGTTATACGAACGTGTTTTGTCTCAACAGCCCAAAGACAGGAACAAGGTTTACTCCCTGCATGATCCTGCTGTGTACTGCGTGGGCAAGGGGAAGGATCACAAGGCGTATGAGTATGGTCGCAAGGCGTCAGTGGTGGCGACGAAGGAGTCACAGGTGATTGTGGGGGTGGTGAGTCATGACGAACATGATCATGATTCGAAGACCCTGAAAGCAGCACTGACAGAAGCCCATACCCACCGTGAGACATCGATCAGGCTGGCGGTGGTTGACCGGGGATATCGGGGAGCGAAGAATAAAGTGGATTGTGAGGTGCTGTTACCGGGTCCTCCGCTGAAACGGGACAATGCTTATCAACGCCAGAAGAAACGGATACTGTGTCGCAAACGAAGTGCGATAGAACCGATCATCGGTCATTTGAAGCATGATCATCGTTTATTGAGGAGCTGGCTGAAGGGAGCCGAAGGAGACCGTATCAATCTGCTGATGGCGGGTTGCGCGTGGAATTTGAGAAAGTGGATGATCGCTTTCTTTTTGTTTGAAAAACCCAACGGCGGAGAGCAAACATTACTCGCCATTGCCTGTTGTCAGCCCCTTGGGACGCCGCTAATCGTCGTCTGGGTGTTGTCCTGATCCGAAGGTCGAAAATGACGCATGATCGCTAACGACATCGCGCCTTTTTTCAGGACGGACTATTTAGAATAAAAACGGACACTATCAATGACGAATGTCGTTCCTGTTACCCACGCTCTGTTCGATATGGATGGATTATTGCTCGACACCGAAATAATTTATACCCGAGTCACCCAAAAAATCGTTTCGCGCTTCGGCAAGACCTTCGACTGGTCTTTAAAGTCAAACATGCTTGGCCGAAAAGCCATTGATTCTGCCCGATATCTGGTAGCTGAGCTGAATCTTCCCATCACCGCCGAAGAATACATTGAAGAACGCAACGGAATGTTAAGAATAGAGTTCGGCAATACTGATGCTCTGCCCGGTGCTGAGCGGTTAATTCGTCACCTCCACCACCACAATATACCCATTGCGGTAGCAACCAGTTCAAATCGCGACCTATATGAGATCAAGTCCTCCGGCCATCAAAGCTGGTTTTCACTGTTCAACACCGTGGTAGCTGGAGATGACCCCGAGGTAAAGGAGGGGAAACCTGCCCCGGACATTTTCAATGCTGCCGCACAAAGAATTGGCGCTACCCCATCTGCTACGCTGGTTTTTGAAGACGCTCCCTCTGGTTTAGCCGCAGGCGTTGCGGCAAAAATGAGAGTTGTTGCTGTCCCGGATTCCAATATGGATAAGACCCGATACGCTCAGGCTGATCTAGTTCTCGATTCCTTAGTGGATTTCGACCCATCGCGATATGGATTGCCGGAGATGACAAAATAGGCGTTCCACTTTTTGATCAAAAACTTGAATGTGAAAGTTAATTTAGGTATTGATTAGCAATGAAAATAATTGAAATTCTCTTTAAAAAAACACTGCTTTGGTCATCGTTGTCGAATACATTTTTTGCTGGCGTATGTCTTGGGGTTTCTTTCGCCCTATTTTTTACATACCCTGATTCAGTCATTGCCCAACAGACAAATAAAGAAAAAGAACTTGAGACTCAGCAGTTCAAGGATTGGACCGTACAATGCCCAGTCACTGACGAAACCCAGAAAAAACGATGTATTCTGTTTTATCGTGTTCTATTGAAAAATGGATACCCATTACTCGTGTTCCAGGTATCCAAATCACCGGAAGTCGATGATCGATTTATTGGCGTGTTTGACGTACCGCTTGGGGTCTACCTACCCACTGGAATAAACGTAATTGTTGATGAGACCCAATCCATGCAACTAAGTTTTGAACGATGTGATCAAAACGGGTGTTACGCTGGTACCCTGATGAACGACGACATTCTTCAGGCACTAAAAAAGGGAGATCAGGGAAAAGTGACCTTTGTTGACGTTGCCAATCAAAAGATAACCGCATCTATCTCCCTCAGCGGATTCACTGCAGGACTACGGGCATTATAGAGTTTCAGAAATTTAGCTCCTATTCTATTCCAGCTCCTATTTAGACTCTTATTCAGGCCCATGACCTATCGATCCAATTGTTATGTTTACTTACTTAAACCCTGAAGTCAGACAAAGACTGATTCAACAAGGAAAGTTAACTCGCATCGACCACATGGGAAAGGAGATTTCTGAATCAACCCTGCTGGCCGACGAAAATATCTCTATTCGGTTATTGGGTCCAATTCCCTTGCCACTGTCAATAAACAACAAAAAATACCATGCAAAGTGGTATGCTGCCGTTCGTAGCACCGAAATCAGTAAGGTCGAAGGTCTGGCCAGAGATTTGCTCAAACAAGGCGGTCAAAATCTTTTTGCCACCCTGGCGACCCCCATGGCAGTCAATAGCGTTCTTGTCTTCGGCAATCCGCGTGAATCATCAAACCCGATGGTCCGGGTACATTCCAATTGTCTTACTGGGGATGTTTTCGGGTCACAACGTTGCGAATGCGGACCGCAACTCGATCTCGCCATCGAGCGGCTAGGACGTGAGGACTCAGGCGGATTACTGGTTTACATGGCCGGACACGAAGGCCGCGGTATCGGTCTATGGGCAAAAGCAGCCACCTATTTACTTCAGGACGGGGGGGAAAACACTTATGAGGCGAATGAATCTCTAGGGCTTCCCGCTGATTCCAGGGACTTTAGTGATGCGGCTTCCTTAATCCTAAGATTTATCGGTAATCGCCCGTTTCGACTAATGACTAATAATCCTAAAAAGGTAGGAGATCTCGCTAAATATGGACTGAGTAATATCACCATGGAAAAACACGTTATTGGTGTCAACGACACTAATCTCTCCTACCTGAATGCAAAAAAGAAGTGGGGGCATCATCTTGAAGACAGGGATCTCAGTTCCCAGTCTGTCTCCCACACCCATCTCTCTACTGACAAGACGGATGATACTGACGATATGATCTGACCACCCCAGCGTATTTTATTATTCTAGGAGCACTTTTAAGAATACGGGGTATTAGGCACAGAGTATTGGGCCCCTTCCCTTAGCCTTCTTTAATTTAATAAAGCTGGAGTAATCCTTTTCGCTCAGATAACCAGTAGTCCTTTCTCTGTACTCCCCGCCCTGTAGTCCTGTAGTCCGCTGAAGACATGGTAAGGAAACATCGGTGGGTACAGGTCAACTCTGGCCACCTACTCCAGCCTACTAACCTAGCCACGCATCCTTTTTCCACTCTGGTCGAATAGCATGCCCTCAAACAACGTCGCAGATCGTCGCTTGCCCAAAATCTCTATCTCCACATTCAACCCCTCTCTAATCGACTCAACGGGTAAAAAGCCAATTGCAACACTTTTTTCACTGTAATGGGCATATCCCCCAGAAGTTACGAATCCAACGACTTCGTCTCCTATCCAGATGGGTTCATCTGCGACCACATCCGCATCCTCCGCCTCGACGATAAACGTACATAATTTGCGCGCTGGCCCTCGTTGCTTTTCTTCCAGCGCCGGCTGTTTTCCGATAAATTCAGCTTCTTTTTTATAAGCCACAAATCTATCCATACCCGTTTCCGCTGGCATATACTCCGGTTTGTATTCCCTCAACCAGGAACCAAAGGATTTTTCGAGACGTAAGCTCATCATCGCTCTCATACCAAAAGGACGCAAACCAAGGTCTGCACCTGCTTCGGTAAGGACGTCATATAGCGCTATTTGCTGATTTGCAGGAACATAGATTTCATAGCCCAGATCTCCAGTATACGAAACCCGCTGCACAATGGCGTCACAGGGCTCAACCTGCATGGCTGTGATCGACAAAAATGGAAAAGCCTCGTTACTCACATCTGCCCTCACTACCCTATTCAGCAAGGTTCTTGCACTAGGGCCCGCTATTTGAAATCCAATTCGTTGCTGGGAAATATTACGGATGGAGACACCGGATTCAGGCAGATTTTGTTCGAACCAGCGTTGATGGAAGGACTGGGAACCGTAAGAAGCATTTAGTTGAAAAACATCTTCCTCCAGGCGGGAAATCGTGAAATCACCAATTAGCCTACCTTTGGGACTTAACATGGGAGCCAGGGTAATACGACCAACCCTGGGAATTCTACCCGCCATAATGTGATCCAGCCATTCTCGCGCTTTCTCACCCCGAACATCAAATTTACTGAAATTGTGAACTTCATTGATCCCCACCGAAGTCCTGACTGCCATGCACTCTTCAGCAACGGTTTCAAAGGCATTCGAACGTCGAAAAGATGGGATCTCAAACGGCTCTTCACCTTTAGGTGCGAAATAATTTACGTGTTCCATGCCGAAACCAGAGCCGAATACTGCGTTAAGCTGCTGCCATTTCCCATAAGCCGGTGTCGTGTGAAAGGGTCGAGCTGCGGGTAACTCTTCATTGGGATAGGACACAGAAAAACGCCGTTGGTAATTTTCCCGAACCTTGATTCGCGTATAGGGTTTGGTGCAATAATCACCAAACCGGGATACATCCATCGCGAACACATCTCTGGAGGGCTCCCCTTCAACCATCCATTCGGCCAGTATCAATCCAACCCCTCCGCCCTGACTAAACCCAGCCATAACGCCACAGGCAGACCAATAGTTTCTTAGTCCCGGAACTGGCCCAACCAGAGGATTGCCATCTGGAGCAAAGGTGAAGGGACCGTTGATCACGGTTTTAATTCCAGCTTCAGCCAAAACAGGATATCGTTTGAAAGCCAGCGCCAGTGAGTCTCCAATTCTCTCCAGATTATCCGGCAATAGTTCATGTCCAAATTCCCAGCTGGTTCCATCCACCGCCCATGGATCACAATTTTGCTCATAGAATCCGATCACCAACCCCTGCCCTTCCTGCCTTAGATAACTTTCACCCTCGGGATCCATAACATGGGGAAGCTCCGTGGAACGATTAACCACTTCGTCAATTTTTTCCGTCGCAAGATATTGGTGCTCCATGGGATGCAGAGGTAAATTCACTCCTACCATTTCCCCCACTTCCCTTGCCCAAAGCCCCGCTGCATTCACAACATGTTCCGCATGCATAACTCCCTGTTCGGTAATAATTTCCCAACTACCATCAGTCTTGGGGACCAGGCTGAGTACCCGATTACGTAGAATAATGTCCGCCCCTTGTTTTTTCGCCGCTCTTGCATAGGCATGAGTGGTTCCGGAGGGATCCAAATGTCCATCCAATGGATCATACAATGCACCGATAATTCCATCAGTGTTGGTAATAGGAGACAATTCCCGGATTTCCTCAGGTGTGACAAGATGGGTGTCCAGTCCCATGTACCGATGTTTCGCCCTTTCAGCACGGAGATAGTCCATCCGATCAGGAGTGGATGCCAGGGTGATGCCACCTACATGATGCAAGCCGCAGCTTTGTCCTGAAATCTGTTCCAACTCTCGATAAAGGCCGATGGTATAGCCTTGTAACGCAGCCATGTTGGTATCCGCATTCAGGGTATGAAACCCACCCGCAGCATGCCAGGTAGACCCGGAGGTTAACTCCGCGCGCTCAATCAGCGTCACGTCTTTCCAGCCCAGTCTCGTCAAGTGATACAACACACTACAACCAACAACACCGCCACCAATGATGGCTACCCGGGTATGACTTTTCATAAAGACCTCAAATAATTAATCGCTGCAAAAAACGTAATTTAGTTCCCAATCATCCGTAATCGACTTACCCCAACATTCAATCAACGTAAATCCAATCAACGCAAATCACCTAAAACACAACTCAAAATCACCTAAAACAGGAAGACCGAATCGCTATTTTACTTTACCGAGCTGCTCTCGGATAAACCTAATCCCTTCATTCGGCTGAACAATCGATGCTCGGATCAACTCATCAAACCGATTGGAGAATAAACGAATATGTTGGCGACTGTTTAACACAAGATACATCTGTCCGATAAAAACTGCGACTCTCAAGGGTCCAAACACAGTGAAGGCCGCGGTGTACATTTGTCGACCATCGAATAGGTACCAACGAAATCCCGGATAGAGTTTATCCAGTAATATGATGATATGTTTCAGTTGCTGTTTTCTAGCCTGAGCAGATAAACCAGCCCAAATGCCCTCTCCCAAGGCAAAACTCTCGATATCCTGAATGGACTGACAAACCTCCATTTCCGCTTCTTCCTGTCGATGGTGAATCAACATGCGATGGGTATCGCGAATGCTTTGGTGGGTTTTTCCAAGACCGTATCGTTTAAATTCATAGGTAGCAACTTCTTCAGTCTTGAGTAGATCAGGGAGGGTAATTGGAATATAACGCACCCGATAACTACCCGCTTCCCGATGCCACTGGAGCATGGTTTCATTCATCGTAGAGCCGGAAAAGTCTTCGAACTCCAGAGGTTCCTTCATCACATCCGGGGACAGGGTTCCTTGATCAGTTAAGCCCAGCAACCAATCGATACTGACCTGATATTTCTCCGCCAGATTCGCGATGGTATCGGCTCGGGGCAATCTCAGATTCCCTTCAGAAAGCAGCTGGGATAATGTTGACCGTTCCACACCAATGGTTTTCGCGAAACCTGCGTGATTTAGTCCGCTGTGCTCAATCACCCGTTGCATTCGCCGCCGAAACACAGCAACTCTTTGCTCATATTTCACGATCTCACCTACCAGTCCGGCTTTAACTCAGATCGTCGCCGAATAACGTAGTCGTCCAATTGTTCTCGAATGGCCGGATCCAAATCGGGCTCTTCATAGCTTTCGAGAATTTGTTTAAAGAGCACATTCGCCCTATCCACTGTCTGTTTTCCCCCACCTTCTTCCCATGTTTCAAAATTGCTCCAATCCGAGACAATGGGTGAGTAAAAAGCGTCCTTGTATCGATCGATAGTGTGTTGGGTTCCGAAGAAATGCCCACCCGCCCCGACATCCTTAATGGCCTCTAAAGCAAGTTCTGCCTCATTGACTTCGATGGGGCGAAGGATTTCGGACATCATTTGAACCATTTCCATATCAACAATGAGTTTCTCAAAAGATGCGCAGAGTCCTCCTTCGAGCCAACCACCGCTGTGCTTGATCATATTGCCATGACCCATTACCGCTGACCATAAAGACATACCTGATTCCCAGGCAGCCTGGGCATCCACGCAATTGGAGGCGTTTACATTTGAGGTTCGATAGGGAATGTTATAATGCCGGGCAAGCTGGCCTCCAGCCAATGCAGCTTTGGCGTATTCCGGGGTACCAAAGGCGGGGGAGCCTGACTTCATGTCCACATTTGATGTAAAGCCGCCATACATTGCCGGGGCACCGGGATTCACCATTTGTGTCACTGCCAATACACCCAAAGCCTCGGCATTCTGTTGTGCCAATGCTCCAGCCAGAGTCACTGGACTCATGGCTCCGGACAAGGTAAACGGAGTAACCACCACTGGCTGACCATGACGTGCCATTTCCATTAATCCATCCAGCATCGGAATATCGACCTTTAACGGCGAATTCGTATTTACCACAGTCATTATGCTCGGTTCTTTCTTCAGAGTTTCCTTGTCAATATTTCGAGCGATACAAATCATCTCCAACGCATCTTCTATCTTCCCATTCCCCAAGCTGTATGCATGCCAGGGTTTCTCCGTAAGAGTGATAAATGCATGATACGCATCAAGATGGCGCACGTGGGGGGCAATATCGATGGGCTCAACCGGATATCCCGAAAATAGACTGATCACATTAAAAGTCTGACCAAGTTTAAGAAACTTGCAATAGTCTTCGAAGTTACCGGTTCTTCTTCCCCTATCCAGATCTGAACAATTTGGTGCACTGGCGACCAGACTAAAATTAATGTGATTACCGCCATAAGTAGAATTAAGTTCGGGATTTCTGGCATGCAGGATGAACTGCCCAGGGATGGTTGCAATTTTTTCCATCACCATTTCCCGATCCATTCTCACGTAACCCGTTGCATCATCGATGGTAGCACCGTGTTCAACCATCAATGATCTGGCAGTATCATTCACAATTTCCAATCCAACCTGCTCCAGAATTCGCATTGAGCCATCATGAATCAGCTCCAGAGATTCTTCGCTTAGCACATCAATGGGTGCGTAGGGATTTCTCAACTGTGTGAATGGTAGTTGCCCCAGCTTGAACGCTGGTTTCTGACGCACTCTTCCAGATCTTTTTGCCATTAATCCGTACTCCCAATGAACAAATTGCGATAATGTTTATATTGCACGATAAATATCCCCGGATGTGGCTGGTTGCTCCACCTGAAACCTGAGAACACGGAATCAATATATGTTATTTTGTTCATTAAAAACAGCATTGTTGACAAAAGTTAACAACAATTTGACAAACTCAGAAACTTGCCCGGAAATTTCCGATGTTATATGCCGCTAGTTTTATAGAAATTTATAGACAACTAAATCGTGACCAGTTTTTTTTCAGCCTACCTGACTGCAGCAATAAAACAAAATCAAATGAAAAACCAGCATAAATCAAAGAAGAAAACCATTTCCGTGGCCTGCGGCATGTACACTTCCACTAACGCCCTGAAAGAAGCATGGTCAGCTTTGTTCCATCAAATGCACGACACTTCAATGGATTTCAGGACACAAACCTGTCAGTGTCATATAGCACAGGTAAAGAGGCCTATACCGATCCTGGTTTATTTGTCGGGCATACCTGCGGCTATCCTTATCTGTTGAATTGGCAAGCCAGTCACAAACTGGTTTGCGTTCCTATTTTCGATGTCGATGGTTGTCAGGGTAATCAGTATTGCAGTTGGTTTATTACTCACCCCGGTTACAAGGGGGCTAGTGTGGAGGATTTTCGCAATAGGGTCGTGGCATTAAACGGACATAATTCTAATAGTGGTATGAATGTATTGCGTTATGAGATTAGTAAAATGAATCCGGGAGACGCTTTCTTTTCCAGAGCCATTATCAGCGGAGGACATGCAGCCAGTGTCGAACTGATCAGTCAGCAAAAGGCAGACCTGGCTGCCATTGACGCAGTTACTTTTGCTCATTTGAAAAAAGGAGGTTTGCTTGACCCAGGTAAGATAATATTAATTGGGCAATCTGAATTCACCACCGGATTACCCTTTATTATGCCCAGAATAATGTCCGGAGTCATGTCCAGATTTCCCATTTTCCAAACGGACGAAACCAGTATTACAGCCGCGATGAATAATGCCCTCGTTGCTATAGACCAGCGCCATCGCCAGCAATTGGGAATTCGCAGTTTCGAGATAGTTACTCACTCTGACTATGACAAAATTGGTGAGTTGAAAACCACGGCTGAGAATCTCGGATACCCCGTGCTGATATAGTCGAAAAAATAGTCAGAAAAAAATGAAAACAGAATGAAACCAGAGGGGTGCGGAGTAGACCAGGCTTTATTCCTTTACGGAAAAGATATCTGAAAAATGTAACGAAAAAACAAACCCGGTCACACTAAACCAGGCTGCTACCAAGCAAAATTCCAATTCCCAGAATCGTTGCAATTGCCACGCTTCCAGTTTTCCACATGGTTACAGAGGTGACACCTAGTGCCAAAACTTCATAAGTAGATCCCCCCAGAGCTCCCGGCACGATTAGTGCCATCATTGCGCAACCGGGTAATACTTCAAGAACTCCCTTAAATCGCTCAGCCCTCTGGAAACCCATGCCTAACACATAGCCCCCGATTCTGGTCACGAGTACGACGAGTGACATCAACAATATCATCAATAGAGCTGTTTGCGAATTCATGGCAACTTTCCCTGTGATTCTCTGGAGGTATTGAGCTTGTAAAAAAAAGCAAGCACCCCAGCAAGAACACAACTGGGCATTATAAGATAGCTATGCACCTGGAAGATTGTCAGGATAGCCGCACATAGCCCCGACACAATCCAGGGAAAGGCATTTTTTGTATTTCCCTTCGCGAATAACACCATCATCAGTGTGGACATAACCAGCACCCCAGAGAACCGCATTGCCTGAATCTGAGAATGACCAAAGAGATCCGTAAAAGTTAGACCACAAAATGTTCCTACCATCCAACTTATATGGAGAATAAATCCACCGCCGAGCATATAGGCAATCCTATTCGTATGCGTGTCATTAGACTGGGCGAGCTTCAGCGTGGTAATTGCATTGGGGTCGGTTAAAAATGACATCGAAAGAATCCGCCAAAATCCATCCCGGCCGGGAAACTGTCCAATGAGTACCAATCCGAGCAAAATATTTCGAGAACTGATTAATATACTGGATATCAGAATTGTGACCAAAGGTGCCGGATGATTCCACACCTCCAGGCTGGCAAATTGCACCGAGCCTGAAAATACCAGCGCACTCATGGTTAATGCCTCGAGTCGGGAAAGCCCAGCGCTGGTTGCCGCAATTCCGAACATCAAACCGAACATAAGGGTACTGATAGCAAAGCCCGATAGCGCTGATGCTCCCTTACCCATTGAGCGGCCCATTGAACGTAATAGCGAGGATAGACTTTGAAAACTCATTGGTGAAAGGACGCTGATGATATTCCCGGGGTCCCGAAATGAAGTCGGTTCATCCCAATGAACCTATTGAATTCGAATGAGTCAACAAAAAGCACCCGGCATGGAGTAATGCTCTCGCAAAATTCCCTCGAGTACCGTGACAAAATGTTTTGCGTTATCCATGGAAAAACAAATCGGAGGTTTAATTTTCAGCACATTATGTAGCGGCCCATCAGTACTGATGAGTATACCCTCCTGCTTCATTCTTTCTGCGATATAACTGGCCTGCTGGGCCGCAGGCATTAAGCTCAATTTGTCTTCAACAAGCTCGATTCCAATAAACAAACCCAAACCACGCACGTCTCCCATGATGGGGAAGTCTGACATTAACCCTTGCAGGTTATTCAGTAACCAACTTCCCACGAGCCGTGCATTCTCCTGGAGTTGCTCTTCTTCGATAACGTCAATTACCGCCGAACCAATGGCACAAGAGACAGGGTTGCCGCCAAAAGTATTAAAATATTCCATGCCGTTATTGAAAGCTTCAGCAATTTCGCGGGTAGTTACCACCCCAGCCAACGGATGCCCATTCCCCATGGGTTTTCCCAATGTCACGATATCGGGGACCACGCCCTGGGTCTCAAAACCCCAAAAGTGAGTACCCACCCGCCCAAAACCAACTTGCACTTCATCGGCGATACACAAGGCACCGTGTTCGCGACAATGTCGATACGCGGCTTCCAAATAGCCGTCAGGTAAGACGATCAGTCCCCCACAACCTAAGACAGATTCCACAATAAACCCAGCCGCACCACCTCTTTGGTCCGCCGCACAAAGAGCTTCCTTCACCGAATATGCATACTTTTCTCCTATGCGAGTCACGTCATCCATGCCATCCGAATACCGATGTAAACCACGAAAACCATCTGGCATTTCTGCTTTATGAACGTAATCGGGCCTCCCCCTCTCCCCCTGCACCATCATGTTTATAGGGACTGATATCAATCAGACTGGAGAGATTTCCGTGATAGGCATGGTCCAAAATCACAACATCCTGCTTTTGGGTGAAATTTCTCGCCAGCCGTAAAGCCAGGTCATTGGCCTCACTGCCACTATTCACAAGAAAACAAACCGATAACGGTTTCGGAAACAGACTCACCAACCTTTCGCTATATTGAGTTAAAGCCGAGTATAGATAACGGGTATTGGTATTCAGTACGCCGGCCTGTTTTTTTTGTGCATCGACAACTCTGGGGTGGGAATGTCCTACATGGGGTACATTATTCACTGCATCCAGATACTGTCTTCCTGTATTATCATAAAGGTATGCCCCTTCTCCTCGAGCCACATGAATAGGCGTCTGATAGGATATGCTCAATGAGGGATTCAAAGTGCGATTTCTCACCTTCATCATTCTCACCACCCCGTCCCTCTCAGTCCCAGAGAGACTCGCTGAATCAGCGAAGCTGCTCATAGGGCCACCCAACTTCTCAGAATCACCTGAATGCAAAAGGCTTTCATCGATTCCTAAAATGACATTAGGGTCGGGACATAAACTTCGCCACACCTCTTTATGGGCGTGGGATCCAACTCCTACGAAAGTATCCACCTCCCCTAACATATCCGTAATCACTTCGAAATGCACATGGGGTGGCCAGTTACCATTTTCATGAATGTCCCCCATCGCCGCAATGCATTGCCCAGCCTTTACAGATTCACCTCTTCGTAGATGAGAAAATGAAGCCGGCGACAAATGTCCATATAGGGTATAGAAGTAGACGGTCTTACCATCGTCATCCGTCATATCAGCAGGAAGTTGATGCTGCAGAATAACAGTCCCACCATAATCCAATGGCGCATCATTGTTAGCGATTCCATAAACCTCGCCATCCAGAGGCGCATAAATACGGCTGGTTGCAGGCATAAACACATCCAAACCGATGTGCAGGGTTCTACGATGCCCAGTGGCGTCGATAAAATCATCGTTTCGATAAATCAGCCGATATTCATCGTATTTTCCAATGCCTGCTACACATTTCCTGTCCTCGATAATTCTGAAAAGATCGACCGAGGCCCTGTTAGGGTCATAAGGCTCGATGATACTCCCGACATCTGGACTCGACACACTGGTATCGAGTATGCACAAAGGATCTTTTTTTAAATCAACATCCACAATGGATTGAAATTCGATTTCCCCACTGGCCAGCCAGCCCACAATTCTGTCTCTATTAGGGACTGGTTCAAAACCACAAACCTGACGAAACACAAAGTGGGCGTAATCTATCGGGATTTCAGCTAGTGCATGAAGTGCTTCCCATGCCGGTCGCTCGCTGATTTTCAGATAATCGTTATCAGGCTGCAGGGATTGTTGGTAGGCACAAATGCAAACACTCATGCAAAGACGCATACCAATCAGAGAGAACAGGGTTTGAATTTCCTCTTCAGCTAACGGATAACATTGGTGATAACCTTTAACCACCGAGGCTGCAACATCGATGGGGTTTGTACCCCTTCCTTTTTGATCCTGGCTTTGAAAACCACCAAGCAAGGCATAGGCCGCGGCAATGGCAGGGTCTACCACTATCCACCCCTCAACGATATCGCCATAGTCAATAATATGAGAAACCGTCAGGCTCCATGGACCCTGACCACCTACTAGAATATTATTGTCGTTCGCGTCATTATGAATCACGCCCATTCGAAGTTTATGAGAAATGGGCAAGACACGGTCAGTGAACATGGTCTTAAAGTGCTCAACGACCTGAACCTTACCGGGATCATCAATCATTGGCAAAAATCGATCCAACACCGACACACCGGCACTCATATCCCAAAGTAAAGTACGATCAGTGCCCTGATGCTGAAACCCCGACAGCGCCCTGTCGACCTCTGCTACTTTTCTTCCAAGACTTTCCAGTAAACCAGAAGGACGGTGATCAATCTCACTAAATAATCTACCTTCAACAAAGCTGACTACCCGACACAAATGTTCATCGCCGTTTTCTGAGGCTATTTTTTCGACCACATTTCCCCGCAAAGACTTATGGGAACGCTGTGAACCCGGGAAGCTCCCGCTTCCATGTAATCGTTCAAAGATTTCATGTTGACACAGCAATAGATCACGGCTTTCTTCATGGTTTGCAATCTTAAAAACGAACCGTCCCCGGTCGGTGCAAACAAGATAATTGAGGTCTCTTTCTCCGTGGAGCAAACGAAAATCACCGGACAAACTAAATAGTCGTTCCTGAAGAACCCGAAAAGGCTACATATACAGTATAAACTGGATATAGTCCTGGTTTGAATCGACCGGAATTGTTAAACTGGCGTTCAGTTTCTGGTCGAACACGAGGTATATATGCTACCTGACAGCCCGGTGAATGACGATCAACTCAGTTTCTTCAACATCGTTGATCAGCTGGATACGTCCCATCCCCTGATTGCCCTTGGCAATACCCTTGACTGGTCATCGCTTGAAGCCTCCCTGAGCCAGTACTACAGCGCGAAGGGGCGGGCCGCGAAACCGATCCGGTTGATGAGCGGATTGCTGATGATCAAACAGCTGTACAGCTTAAGTGATGAATCGGTGGTGGATCAATGGAAGATGAACCCGTACTTTCAGGTGTTCTGTGGTGAGGTGAGTTTCCAGACGCAGGTACCGTGCCATGCGACGGAACTGGTGAAGTTCCGCAACCGGATTGGGTCGGAGGGAGTCAGGGAGATCTTTTCGCTGTCGGTAAAACTGCATGGGAAGCTGGCAGAGGAGCGGACAGTACTGGTAGATACCACGGTACAGGAGAAGGCGATCACGTACCCGACAGACAGCAAGTTGGCGATAAGGATCATCAATCGCCTGAACAAGCTGTCGAAGTTACACGGGATACAACAACGACGAACGTACGTAAAGGAAGTGCGGTCACTTCGTTTGGCATGTCGTCATTTCCGTCACGTGAAACGACGTCGTAAGGCGAACAAGGCGTTGAAACGATTACGAACCATTGCGGGTGTGTTGCTCAGGGAATGCCAACGGAAGTTACCGATCGATGTTCTGACGGCGCAGGAAGCGAACTTTGCGTTATACGAACGTGTTTTGTCTCAACAGCCCAAAGACAGGAACAAGGTTTACTCCCTGCATGATCCTGCTGTGTACTGCGTGGGCAAGGGGAAGGATCACAAGGCGTATGAGTATGGTCGCAAGGCGTCAGTGGTGGCGACGAAGGAGTCACAGGTGATTGTGGGGGTGGTGAGTCATGACGAACATGATCATGATTCGAAGACCCTGAAAGCAGCACTGACAGAAGCCCATACCCACCGTGAGACATCGATCAGGCTGGCGGTGGTTGACCGGGGATATCGGGGAGCGAAGAATAAAGTGGATTGTGAGGTGCTGTTACCGGGTCCTCCGCTGAAACGGGACAATGCTTATCAACGCCAGAAGAAACGGATACTGTGTCGCAAACGAAGTGCGATAGAACCGATCATCGGTCATTTGAAGCATGATCATCGTTTATTGAGGAGCTGGCTGAAGGGAGCCGAAGGAGACCGTATCAATCTGCTGATGGCGGGTTGCGCGTGGAATTTGAGAAAGTGGATGATCGCTTTCTTTTTGTTTGAAAAACCCAACGGCGGAGAGCAAACATTACTCGCCATTGCCTGTTGTCAGCCCCTTGGGACGCCGCTAATCGTCGTCTGGGTGTTGTCCTGATCCGAAGGTCGAAAATGACGCATGATCGCTAACGACATCGCGCCTTTTTTCAGGACGGACTAAATAGTTCGTGAGCGTAAGACCGAGCCTGTTCGACGGTAAAATCGGGAAGCAAGCAGTTTTCAGACATGGGAGATCAAAAAGAATAAACCAGGGTTCACTGATTTGGCTAATCTCAGACCAATCTCTGACCAATCAGTGGGCGCTAAAATAAAAATAGGATGAGGGTCGCGTTCAAATTCAATGGTGTTGATTGCTAATGCCGCTGTATTGTACCGCTACCACACAGAGTAATGCAGTGATCGCTGCAAAGAAAATCGCGATGTTGTAACTGGCAAACTGATCAAAAACATAGCCTGCGAACCATGGACCCAGTAGCCCAGCTAACCCCCATGCAGTAAACACTTTTCCATATACAATCGGTCCGGCGACCTGGCCGTAGCGTTTAGATATGGAAACGGGGTAGACAGTAATAATTGAGCCGTAGGAAAATCCGATAATACAAAGTAGTCCAATAGCACCCCCCGCATCCGATGTAACCATAAGCAACAACAAAACGATCATGCAAAGTAGTGGTAATCCCTTAAGCAGCCAGGACTCTGGCCAGCGATCAATGAGGTAGCCGGACATAAAGCCCCCCGCGGTACTTCCAATTCCCACAGCTACCGCTCCCCAAAATGCAACGGATTCACTGGCACCACGGCTTTGAACGATAGCAGCAGCATGACCGATGATCATCAAACCGGAGAGAATACCGAAGAAATAGCACAACCAGTATACTCTTACACCTGGCTGTAAATCCGACTGTGCGGTCTCAAAGGAAGAGCCATTTATATTATTCATTTTTGGTAAATCGGGAGAGGCGGAATCTGGCTCACATTCTTTGTAATGCCCCCCTTTGTAATGAACCCCACTGATTCTCAACAGCAGTGCACCGAGTATTCCAAAACCAATCAGACAAATAGCCAAAATACGAAACACAGTACTCACCGATTCCGTTTCAAGCAAGTCAGCAAAAATGAATGAAAAAACAATGGAGCCGAAACCATAGGCGGCCGTTACCGCTCCCATGGCGAAGCCCCGACGCTGGGAAAAGACCCGTCCCATCAGTTGTAATGTGTAACCGTAACACAAGCCGTTGATGCAACCGAAAACCAGACTATATCCAAGAAAAATTCCAATCCAACTGTTGCTAAACGATGCAATGCCTATGCCAAGGGCACCTAAAAAGCAGTAGGCTAAGATCATTTTTTCCGGAGATAACCATTCATAACAACGATGCCCTACAAGCACCATGATTGTTAGAAAAACCAATGCTAGTGAGTAAAAAAGACTCACCTCTGCCCGACTGGCTCCAAGCAACGACTCCAGAGGGGAAAGAAAAACAGAAAACGAATGCACCGAACCAAACAAAGTCATCACTAGCATTGAAGCGGTTAACGTGATTTTCGAATTATGCATCTTCCCACTCATACAGTCTTTTTAATTTCAACATCGGGACTGGAAATGGACAATGGTGCTTTTCCATATATCGTTACCCTGATTGCCTTATTCTGGATTAGCCTGGATTAGCCTGTTCTGGATTAGCCTGTTCTGGATTAACCTGCTCTGGCTTAATAATTGGTAATCACTAAGCTCGTCAATCAGATCAAGAAATTCATCGTCAGCTTGAGATTCAAAGACACGAAACCCTTGAGAAGAGGGATGATGTCTAATTTCATATATCATGGTATCAGGAACTATATCGGATGGAGTATCTAATATATCGTCGGATATCACGCCAGCTGAATTCACTTTACCTGACTTCTCAGTAAGCTGGTCGAGCATGAGGTGTTTAGTCCTGACAAGCAGTTCCGGGGGCAGTGAAGCCAGCTCTATTTCTCCCACATAGGAAATACCCATGCCGCCAGAAAAGTGGATATATAGCATGGTCATTAACGCCCCGCAGCGAAGGGTGGCTAAACTGCGATACCAACTAGCAACCATGCTCTTCGTGTGTAGATTGCTTCCCGACTACCACTGCCAAATCGTTCCCGAGCCATTTCTACGGTTTTGTCAGCCCATTGGTTGAACGTCGCGTTAGGATTGTTGATCGACTGCAAGGTGTCATACCAGATATGGCCTGCTTTTTCCCATGCATTGCCGCCGAGATACTGGGAAAGCAGATAAAAAGCGTGATTCGGAATACCTGAATTAATGTGCACACCACCATTGTCTGCCAAAATATCCAGGTACAAATCCATGTGATAAGGCTGGGGGTCTTTACCAAGCAGCTCGTCGTCATAAGCCTCTCCTGGCGCCTTTAGGGATCTTAGCGAATCACCGGTAATACTCGGGCCGAATATTCCTTCTCCAATTAACCATGAGGCCTCACAAGCACTTTGCCGGTACTTCCGCTGTAGAGTCAATGCACCAAAAACATCAGCAAAACTTTCGTTTAATGCACTGGATTGATTACGATAAATGAGCCCGCCTGAAAACTGAACGACACCATGGGATAATTCATGACCAATGACACTAAGCTCAGTCATGGTGGTGAATACCTCCCCATCCCCATCTCCGTAGGCCATTTGCCGGCCGTCCCAAAAAGCATTGTTATATTTATTTCGATGATGCACTGTGGAAATCAGTTTCATCCCTTTGCCGTCCAGTGAATTCCGACGGTATTCATCAAGAAAAAGATCATAAATATCTCCTGCACCGTCGTACGCAATATTCACACTGTCGTCATCACATACGGGCGGATCCCCTTCTTTTCTAACAAGCTTGCCGGGTAGACGAGCTTTCTTTTGACCATCATACACTTCACGATACACACCAGGTTTTTTGCTCAGGCCCAAGAGTTGGCGCTTTTTTAAAAGCATCAGATGGTGCTGCCTCCGCTCTGGCAAGGCGATAGTTATCGGCATTTTTCACCAGGCTTGACACCATGGATTTCTGCCTTTTATTACCTCTCACACCAATAGTCTCAAGCATGTGAGGTGGTAATATGCACTCTATTGAATGGATGTGCTCAGATGTACACATAAGTTAAATCCCGCTAGTATCGGTTAGCATAAAAACATTACTATATGGAAACAATAGCATAACCGAATACCAGTGTTTGATCACTTCCATTTAGCATACTTCATTGCATTTAAATCTGGGCATTTAAATCCGGCTGCACTTTAAATGGCATGGAGAATCTCAAGACACTACGACCGCAGCCCACAGATCAATCACGATAATTCATTTAGTATCTATCAGGCACTAAAAGCTCTCAGAAAAGCCCCAGAAAAATCCCCGTCGAACTATTGCAAATACCCTGGAAACGCCAATACCAGCGACCAGGGGCTGTTAAAATTTGTCATTCCTGGCCCTTTACAACCGGTTTCTGTCAGGATAACCCGCTACCCGCAGACATACTGACGATCAAAACAGATCTTTGTATTGTTCTCGTAGCTGATTTTTTTGCACTTTACCCATGGTATTACGGGGTAGCTCGTCAACCACGATTAGTTTTCCTGGGTGCTTGAAACGTGCTAGTTCCCTGGCGATATGTTTCAAAATAGTATCAGGATCTGGTTCCTGATCAGGCTGTCGGACCAAAATCGCCACGGGTGTTTCACCAAAATCAGCATGAGGAACACCAATCACAGCACTTTCCAACACTCCGCCCTGTTTATCGAGGATTGATTCAATTTCCTTTGGATAGATATTGAAGCCCCCAGAGATAATAAGATCTTTATCTCTACCAATGATATGTACATAACCATCCTCATCAATTTTCCCCAAATCCCCGGTAATGAAAAAACCGTCCTCCCGGAGCTCCGCTTTGGTTTTCTCCGGCATATTCCAATAACCCTTAAAAATATTTGGTCCTTTCACTTCGATCATCCCGGTTTCTCCTCTTTGAACTTCTATTCCACTTTCCGGAGATACAATTTTTAACTCCACTCCAGGTAAAGGAAAACCAACCGTTCCAGCCCGACGTTCTCCCCGATAGGGGTTTGACGTGTTCATATTGGTTTCCGTCATTCCATAACGTTCCAGAATACGGTGCCCTGTGCGCTCCTCAAACTGAAAATGGGTTTCTGCCAAAAGTGGTGCGCTGCCGGAGATAAACAGTCTCATTTCCCTGGTGAGGTCCTTATCAAAGTCAGTCTCAGCCAATAATCGGGTATAAAACGTGGGCACACCCATCAAGCAGGTGGCATCAGGCAGCTTTTTAAGCATGGCTTTAACATCGAATTTCGGCATCATAATCATTGAAGCACCCGATATAAGGACAATATTAGTGGCAACAAATAAACCATGTGTATGGAAAATTGGTAGCGCATGTAACAACACATCCTTACTCGTAAACTCCCAATATTCTGTCAGGGTTCTTGCATTGGATAACAAATTGTTTTGCGACAGCATGGCTCCTTTGGATCGACCGGTAGTTCCTGAAGTGTAGAGAAATGCAGCAAGGTCCTCACCATGGGCTTCCACGGTGTTAAATTCGCTTTCCTGGGCTAAGGACAGATCAGCAAGCGACCCGGAACCGTCCGCATTCAGAGTCATCAACAACGCGCTTATATCTCTGGCAATGGGCTGGAGACCCTCCTGTCGGCAAGTATCACAAATAATCAAACCGGCTCCGCTATCCTCAGCGAAATATCGGACCTCCCGCTGGGTATACGCAGTATTCAGTGGAAGAAAAACCAAACCAGACTGAACGCAGGCAGCATAAATACATAATGCTTCAACGGACTTCTCTACCTGGACGACCACACGATCACCTTTATTCAACCCAGCATTGGCGAAAACATTGGCAAATCGTGCGCTCGTAGAGAGAAAAGAGCGATGGGTTATATCGCGACCATCCGTAGTAGTGATAAAAATGGTTTCAGCGCTGGCATATTTCCCAAAAAGCGCGTCATATAATGGATTGCTCATTTATCTGGATTCAACTGTATGGATTTTGTTCATATTTACGATAATCTCTGCGAATTTTAACTGATTCTGGGTAAAGTTCTGCACCGAGTACTTTACGGTATCAGTGCCGCCCCTTTTGGTTACTCAGCTATAATCCAAATTGAATTGCCATAACAAGGTGCGTCGCAAAACACTTACGCAAAAACACTTGTGCAAAACAACCCTCAGCATCCAATGCCAAACCTGCTAATTGTCTCTAACTGTCCTTCTCGAAACACCCGACTCCTGCAAAACGCGGTGCTTGAAGGTTGTCAGCACCCGGATATCAATGGCGTGATTACCCAAGCCAGGGAGCCATTGGAAACCGATCATGAAGACCTATTGTGGGCTCATGGTCTGATACTGGGAACCACAGAGAATTTTGGTTACATGAGTGGCCAGATAAAAGATTTTTTTGAACGTATCTACTACCCCTGCCTGGAAAAAACAGAAGGACTACCCGTGGCGATTTTTATTAAAGGAGGATTAGATGGATTGGGTGCCAGGACCAGCGTGGAACGAATAATAACGGGATTAAAATGGAAACAGGTTCAGCCTCCATTGGTCATGACTGGAGAGTTCAAACCAGATTTCGTGGACCAATGTAGGGACCTTGGCACATTGATGGCCGCTGGATTGGAATCTGGAGTGTTCTAGAAATTCAGTCTCATCACTCTCCACGAATTGGTTGACCTCGACAAAAGTCGTGAGTGGCCATCTTATGCGAGAAATCGAAGAAGATCAGTGTTGCAAAACTTCGCACATACCCTGCTATTGCGAGCTTTCGCTCCTCGATTTCGATGGTTTCCCATGCCAATCTGCTCGCTCAGACTTATGCGCAGACTCCATGGGGTGTATCTCGCCTAATTATCTGGCTTGGTTATCTGGATCGATGGGGTCATAGCTGCCCAACGAACGTATCCGCTATGATCTGTTGGCCGACGTCGTTTGGGTGGATGCCATCGGCAAGGGTTACGCTACCATCCCCCAACGCATTACGGACCTCAGCGATTCTCGCGCCACTCAATGATCTAATACCGCTACTGATTTCCGCCGATCGTTGGTTCAGTGTCGCGGTTGTTAAATAGGGAGGCAGTGTTCCAACAATCGCCGTTACGCCAGAAGAGTTTGCAAAGTTAATCATGTACTGTAAATTTCTAAGGGCACCTGAAACCGTTCCTAACCGAGCATCATTTGTGCCAAGCAGCACAATAAGATGGGTGGGTTTGTGCAGAGTAATCAATCCCACTATCCGTGCAGCACCTCACTAGTGACCCTTCCATCCGCACTATCATTGATCAGTGTGGCTCCAGTGGACTGCTGAATGCGAACTGGGTAGGGCACCGCAAGACCATAACCGGTACCAATGCTATCTCCAATAACCAGGATTTTGCTAGCGCTGGTTGCGCCCCCTCCTCCACTTGAAGAACCACCACCGGAGCTGCATCCCACCAGAGAAGATAAAATGATCGTTAGAATCAATAATCCAGTTACCCGATATCGATTCCAAATAACACTATTTAGTAACATAACCAAAATCCACAAGCTATAAAAATGACAATGAGATACTCACAAGATAATGACGAAAGACGATCATAAAACGGATAGACTTAATTAAACCTGGAAACCAGAAACCTTAGGAGACCGGGACATTAAACCGAGTTTCCGTGCGCAACTCTCAACGTCTTCATGATTCAGATAGCAACCTGCCATTTTTCGCTTTCCGGTGAACACGCCTCGCCCATGCATTACTCTCCAGTTATCAAAAATTAGCATTTCGCCAGGAGCGAGTATATGACGCCATTGAAGATTCCGGGAATTGGCCAGTTTATCGTAGACTCCCAGAGCATGGTAGAATTTTTCCATTACGCCATCTTCCAATCGAAATGGGGCGCGATCATAATTATTGAAGCTGACTTGCAAAATTTCCCCATGATGGTTCGTCCTAAAAACGGGTCTTTGGGCAATTAACTCTACACCATCACCCACATATCGCCCCTTCACAGAAATGGATTTCAATAACTCGAAGCTTTCAGGATCATTGACCGCCAGCGTTTCCGCTATTTTTAGTCCATCAACCATGATCGACTCTCCCCCCTCGGCGTCATACTCACAACACATCAAAAGCTGTAATCCTGGGGCATCGTGACTGTATGTGCCATCAGTATGAGGCCGGAGTTCTTTGGGCGTATAGGCGGAGTCAGCCATCCCTTCATTTGCCTCGAACTCCCACAAACCACCAAAAATAGTATGCCTGACATAACCGATTTGACTCGCAATTTGTTGAACCGTGTCAAAGTTGGTTGGGCAACCGCGCATTAATGCAAAACCGTTTTCCGTTATCCGGGCCATTAGCCTGGCAAGGCCGTCATCCTGCAAAAACTGACTCCATTCAATCAAATACGAGTCCTCAGTAATGGAGTTTGCGTCCCAGATTACTTTATTCCAGACATCTAACTGATTCCTGGGCTGTATAAATTCCCGCAAAAATTTGCCGGAATAATGAACCGGATCCGGCAGGCCCGGCCAATGAATCAGGACTGACTCGCCGTCCGTGGAAATATCAGCTCCTAATGGCACAATCTCCGGATTGACTTTCGCTGTGAATAACTCCCTTTGTTGGCTTTTCGAGTCGAAACTCAGCGGATCTTTTGCATGGTCGCGCAACCAAAATGACGGATATGACGTCATAGTCCCATCCCTCCAGTGCACGTTGACCTTACTATCCACTATTTCCAGCTGCTGTATTTTCATGTATTCGAATCTCTTTGTTTTCTACTGGATTGCCAGCATCACTAACAGAGCGGTTTTGTAACACAAAAAAGAGCTTCTGGCATACCCTTGTCAGAGCCAGAGTTATGGCCCGTCGAAGGCTCCCCCTCTGTCCTTACCAGGGGAGACTAGTCCGCAGAGGCTGGATTATCCTATTTATCATTAAGATTTCGTAATAATTTCAATTATTGGTGAACAATCATGGCACATATGGATCATAATTTCGGGGTGGCTCGGTTCACTTACCAATCCATCAATTTGTAACTCAATTAGCACACAACCCGAGGAAAAATGAAATTATCGGACTTTTTAACCAGGGACGTCATCAGGCATCTGTTTCTCGGAATAACGGGATCATTCATTGTGATCGCGTTTTTGTTTTACGCATCGGTCAACCCGGGCCAGGAAATCCATCCTCAAAAAATTATTTCCGCCATTCGGGAAAGCTCCATATCGTGGTTTTTTCTCTTTATTGTGATTGGTGTTATCGGAATCTGGCTTCGGGCAATTCGCTACCTTATTCTCATCAAGGCTTCCCTCATGGACCAACCCGAGGCACTAAACTCTGAGGTCCCAACTATCCGGCAGATGATGCTAATTACAGCGATTCGTGGCATGTTGGTAGATTTGTTACCTGCCAGACTCGGGGAGCTCGCCTATGTGGCCCTTCTGAAAAAATTTGCCCGAACATCCATCCCGGCTGGCTTATCCTCTTTGCTATTCGCAATTTTATTGGACATTGCCGTACTCGCTCCAATTACCATATTATTGGTCCTGCTTATCGGTTTCCCCACCGCCACCCCTCTCAAGATCGCCATCCTGGCGCTTGCCATTGTTGTCTCTTTCTATATTGGCATACGGTTTATTCTGCCGTTAATTATGTCTCTCATTAATGGATTCAACGATAAAAGGGAAAAGTCCAGTGGTGTTATTTTTAAACTTATCAAAATCATCAACGAGCTCAATACAGCGGTTCAGACTACGCTTCGCGCCGGGGTTTTTCTGCGAGTTCTGTCCATTACTATCGTTATTCGCACACTCAAATATTCAGGTCTGCTTATTCTGTTTTACAGCGTTGCCAGAGGAAGCTTTCCCGAGTTACAGGATATGAATGCGATAAAAACCCTTGGTGCAATGATTGCCTCGGAAATGACTGCTGCACTGCCGATTCCGACGATCATGAGTTTTGGCGCCTGGGAAGCCGGTGGCATGACCTTCATGTCTTACTTCGGTGCACCTCCTCAAGACTCACTGCTTGCACTGATTGCAGTGCATATCAAAACCCAGGCGGTGGACTATGGAATAGGATTAACTGCCCTTTTATTGCTCTTCAGTAGTGGACGAATTATGAGCCGTTCTGCTAATCAGGGCCATTCTTTGGCAACGAACAATAAACCAATCTCAAAATCCCTGCTACTGGCATTAGGGTCCAGCATCCTGGCCATCGGTGTGGCGGCGGGTAGTTGGCAGTGGTTTGAGAAACAATCCAATGAGTTCCACTTCGAAACCAATTTTCCCGCTATCCCTTTGACCGAACGCCCGGAGTGGATGCAGGAACTTAGTGGATTCGTGGTTTGGTCATCCAATCAATACGGGAATCACGACATTATTATCATGGATCTAGCGGATCTCAGTTCTCGACAATTAACTAATCATCCCAATACGGAAACCCATCCGAGAATCTCCCCAGACGGCAAAAAAGTGGCCTTTATTCGATCACTGAGCAAATGGCAATCCTGGCGGGACCAGCGCCCATGGAATGTATGGATAAAAGACATTGAATCCGGAGAGGAAGAACTAATTGCAGAATCCGGAACCGCACCCAGCTGGTCGGGAGACGGAAAAACCCTTTACTTCTATCGCAGTCCTGCCCAGATATGGGCGCACGATTTCGAAAGTGGTAGTCAAACCCGGCTGTATCAGAAAAATGAACATGGCGTACCCGATGCAGAATTACTGTGGCCTTCTATAGATGGGAAAGGCAGATTAGCCGTTTCCTATAAAGATCGAGGTCGACCGACAACCATTATTGCGGAACCAGGCAAGGATCTGACTGTGGTCGCGTTGGGATGTATGTTAACCTGGTCACCACAAAATGATTTCGCTATTTTTGTATCAAATATTGAAGGGGGCAACCAACAAAATCAGTTTAATAGGTATGACCCTAAAACTGGAGAAATAATAAAGTGGCTCGATCTGCCAGGCGAACTCAGCCATGAGTACTTTCCCAGACTGGACGCTTCCCAGAACTTTCTGGTATTCGCCGCATCAGACGGAGCTCATGAGCCAGATATTGAAGATTACGAGATTTATATCTGGAAAACAGACACAGATAATGCCGAGGCACAAAGACTGACCTTTGACACCGGAAATGACAGTTGGCCAGACATTTATCTATCTCAACCGAGACAGTAAGGATGAAGCCTGATCATCTTTAGAGACCTTCATAAAGGCTTTGCTAGAGCAATGACCAACATCAATCTGTGAGGTCAGGACTATTCGATTGCTTTTCCAGTCGATTAACCCAATAGGAAGTAGCGCCAGCAACGGCCACTGGCATGGCGAAAAAATTAAGCATTGGCACTAAAGTGATAATCATTACCCCAAGGCCAAACCCAATGGAAGCAAATCGATCAGCTTTTATGCGCAACCTGACCTGTTTGAAGAATAGCCCTTTATTCGATATCGGATATTCTACATATTCTACATATTCTACCGACAACATTCGGGCGCCAAAATAGACCCAGGCAACTGGAGCAAAAACATTGATAAAAGGGATAATGGAGAGAATGGCCAGAAGCACTAGCCATTTTATCTGATACAGGATTTTTCTAGCTTCGCTAAGAACTGTTCGGCCAACCAGTCCCAATGTAAGGTTTGTCCCGGTTTCTTTAGCCACTGCTCCTCTTAGGTCGTTTTCCACTCTCTGGGACAGAAGTGAGTTAAACGGAGCGGCCAAAAAATTAGCAACCAATGTGAAACTATAATAAACCACAATCATGACCAACAGGATAATCAGCGGCCAAATTAACCACTGAATCCAATCCAGCCATGCTGGTAGCCAGTTAATCAGGGACTGCAAGAATGAATCGAAAACCCATAACCCAACCCGGATGGCCGTTGTGAATACGGCTATATTTACCATGAAGGGGATAATGACGAATCGACGAATTCCAGGTTGAAAAATCAGGCGGAATCCATCGAATACAAAACCAAACCCTACCGATAAACCACTCAATACATTAGTCATCAATCTCTTCTTTCTTCATAATTCTGCGCCAAATTCAATGTTAATGGTGAACCCCAAATAAGCCCCATTCCCGTTCTGGACCAAGCGCATCAGCCCCTATTCAGTGCACCTCCTGGCCCATGGGTCCTAACGAGACCCAGGAGATCTTAACCAGCACAGAAAATAAGCCGAATTGTGGATTTTCCAAAACCCACCGATCTTAACCATGAATCAGACGGCATAGGATGAGTTTATTTCAAATAACGCCCCTTCAACACTCTAAAAACAGTACCTTTTTATTCGATTTAAACCTATACTTGCCCTCGCTTCGGTTTCTGTCGTAGACCTTATCGGATTTTTCCTCCGCCGCATGATTTTCTGGTTTAACAAGCCTGTAAGCAAACAGTGATTTACTATACTCACAGTGGAAAACTTCTATAGGTACTGTGAGACAGTTGAGTCAAGGAGACTCTCTTTCATCCCTGGCCAACACCGGTAGCGAGATATTTTTCCGTGTGGCCCAAGGCAATGAAATCAACGATGTCACTACAACATCGCAATTCACTGTTTGACCAGATCAGCTAATAGGCAACAGAGTCAGTCACCGAAAACAGGCTTTCGAGAACCAAATTAAATGGTTTTGGCCACCTAACTTAATACAGGGAAATCACATTGAAAAAACTGTTTGTTGGTAACTTGCCAACTGATACTAAAGAAGCCGACTTAATCGAACTATTTGAAAGATTTGGAACAGTCCGGTCACACAAAATCATCATGGACATGTTTACCCGAAAATGTAAGGGATTCGGGTTCATTGAAATGGAAGGACACGAAGCATGGGCAGCAATCGAAGGGCTTAATGGTAAAGAATTTAATGGTAATACCATCAAAGTGAACTTTGAAACCCAGGCACCCAAAGGTGGAAGGCGGAGATAGATTAGAATCTGCAATCTTTAAGCAGAAGTCGTACCTGGGTGATGTGCAGACAAATTGATCGAAATATTCATATTGTCCAGGTTGCCCACAGTTACTTCAAGCAGAGTTACTTCAAGCAGAGTTGCGTTAAGAAGAACCTTCAAACATAGATTTTGAGTGCCGTAGGTTTTAATCGCCCCAGACTTTGAGAGCAGCTACTGTAATCTAACGCAATTTATTCCAGGCGGTTCATGCCTTTTCTTGCTGGCATTCCCGTGCCAGCGACCTAACCGCTCAGCCCCACCTGGATCACTGAATTAGCCGCCGGAACCCTTAAAAATGGCTCCCCCTTTTGGGGACCTCTGCTTGCCATCTCCTTTTTAGCCTTCCTTTTTAGCCTGACGTAATCCTGCACTTTTTTGATGGTGCTAAATCCAGTGCTGGGTTGCGCCTGAAAAAGCCAACCGGCTTCAGCATAAAACCCACATATTCAACGGGCATTACCGGAAAGTCTTCAGGCCTTGGAAGATGCATTATCCCCATGGTGTGCCACAAAACCACATCTTCATCCACCAGTGGCCTATCCTCCCTAACCCACTCCGGGATACCTGGACCAAGTTCATTCTGATTCACATAGTGACCAGGCGCCATTAACTGTGTTGCATCGAATGCAGTCACCCAAAGATCATGGGCAAGGAATCCCGCCCTTCTCATAAAGGGTGAATCGGGCTGATGCATGGGCTTAATCTTGGGCCCAGGCATAAGCTTATATCCAGGATGCCAACCAAGCTCATTCTGCTTGCCTTGATTAACTATTTTCCAATATCTTGCATTCTCAGGTTTAGTATCCCGTCCAGCATCTTTTTCTGACTCCAACATTGTTTCAGTGACACCATGGGCATTACCATGTGGATTATCGGAACCGGTTTGTATCCGATTAACCTCCACCTCAACCACTGAGTTTCGATCTCCATCCACACTCATGTCGAGCCGGACATTAAAATAGTGCTCATGAATCATTCCCACCAGGTTGGGCGAAACAATGCGTCCATATTGCGGGTCCTTACCGGACGCGATTTCATCAGAGTCCAATGCCCTCGAATAAAGTATTCCTGTCAACTTGGCTTCAAATTCGATATTACCGTCAAGATATAAATACCAGAAAATGCCATAGTCATAATTTCCCACGGTAAAAAAAGAAGAAATAACGAGCCTGCGAGACCGGCGTACTTCCGTCTCATCGGTCAAGGTATTTGTGTGTTTCCAGAGAATCCCATAGTCTTCTTCATGCATGCAAATGGCATTTGGTTTAATTACAGGATTGCCATAACCATCACTTAGGACCACATCAAAATATCTGATTTCACCCAAACAATCGCAACCCAAAGTCAGGGAATTCACAGATCGACCGAAAATACCGTCCCCCAAATCAAAGGAGTGATTGGAAAAATGGTCACCGGATGTTTCGCCATAAGGCACTACTAATTCACTGAGCGAAGCCCGGTAGATCACCGAACGCTCCGCCTCACCATCATTAAAAGAAAGGGTATGCAAAACCAGCCCTTCCCGGGGAGTAAACCCCAATCGGAATTTCCATCCTTGCCAACTAACTTCATGTCCATCAACAACAAAATCTGGGCCAGATTGCTGAATAATGTCCAGTTCCGCAAGAGCAGGACGTTCGACCCCAATCTCGCCTTTTTGGTACATTCCACGGTTTGGTGGAATTGGAACAATGCCACTATCTTCGATACGCAATACTTCCATCTTATTTAAATCAATAATCGGAACCAAACCTTCAATTGGACGTGCGTGGGTATTGTCCGAAGGGTTTTCGATATAAAAGCAGTGCGCCCGGGATAACCGAAGATGGCGCTCTTCGGCGCGTGCAAAATTGGCCACGGCTAATCCCTCTACGTAGACCTGGTCAGGATTATCGATCCCCCTTTTTTTAAGCCCTTGGACGAAATCAGGATGAGCCTTAACAATTCCTGCTATCTGCTCACTTTCTTCAGGTAGGTAGCCAGCCTGTACTCCGGGGATATGAGTGGAAGACTTAACTTTTTCTTGAGTAATGGAGATAACGGTCTCAAACAATTCGCCCGAATTCCGATTCCACACAACCACAAAGGCTTCACGCTCGATGGCATCTTCCAGCAAAAAACTGCGAACAACTTTTTTATCTGGTTCGTTTAACCTAATTTGTTCAAAAAAGAAACTCGCACCCAAATCCATATCCCGTTTAACTATTTCGGCTGCCAGGGTGATTTCTTCAGGCTTTAATGAATCAAGGGGGTGGTTAACCATAGCTATTCATCGGAGTTATTCACCAGCTATCGTGGCTAGTAGTAAAAGTTTGCAAAACACCCTTCGCCGGAACAGATCTCAAAGTGGGATACCAAAGATAGTCCATACTCATCGTACAGGGCCCTGAGGTTCGGGTTTGCTACAAGCTACCACAATCTGCATTATTCGTAACGACTTCATCAATCGAAATAGAACCAGAAAAACTGCCTCGACACCCTTCTGGTGTGTTTGTAGTATCAGTTGACAGTGTACCATTCGCAACCGGAACAACGGGAGTGCCTAATCCAGCACCGCTAAATTCCAACAGTGTTTCCTCATTGCCGCCGTCGCGACCGATCTCTCCTGAAAAACTGACACCGTCAAAGATGAACTGTCCCGGAGTTGTACTAAATAGAACAGCAGATTCATCCGTATTACTAACCACTACATTCGTTAGGGTTGTGGTAGACGTAGCGGCGTTTCTAGCCATGTCACCGAAATTTAACGCATGTGAACCGCTATCTGTAATCGTGACGTCAGTCAGACTTGTAGTGACTCCGGATGCCCTCATCCCAAGACGGCGGAAATAAATTCCATTATCCTGGGCCCCCTGGATAATTATATTGGTTAGACTAGCCACCACTTCCCCGGAGGCATCTCTTCCTGCGTTCTCGAAGTTAATACCATTATCTCCCGCGTTAGAGATGATGATGTTATCCAGAATAAACGATTGTGAAGCAGTGAAATCAGACGCAAAATAAATACCATCATTGTCTTCGACATCCGCCCCGGCACCCTCAATGGCTATTCCACTGATCGACACATCTCCGCCAATACTCACCACGCTCCCACCACCATCAAACTTTAAAGTTGGGCGTACCCCACTCCCGCTATAGACGCCCCCCTCAATTTCCAGCGGCGTGGCGCTGCCTATTACGACTGCACCGTCATTAAAGAATATTTCGCTGTCATATTCATCTGCTCCCCGTCCTTCGATATAAATAGTATTTCCTGGAGGACCAAAAAATGATGCAGCATTAACGTCTGCAAATGGGTTCTCGAATGTTCCATCCGGAATCCCTCCTCCCACTCTCCCGTTATCAACAAAGGTGATGTTTCCCCGTAAGGTATTCGTTCCTGAAACGACGGTACTTGAGCTAATGGAACTGCTACTCGATACCACCTCTTCACTGGATTCCTGCCGACTAACATCTTCGATTGGCTCACTTTGACCCGTTTGAACCCTCACGTCCCTCATTACCATATCAGTGTATTTTCGATGGGCGAATGATTTGGTACCAGCCAGTCGAAAATTCCGCTTAAAGCTTTCCCATGTGTTTCTCCCTTTTAACGGAATACGTAGTTTCGCCCCGACAAAATAATCTGTGCCGTTTAGTGCATCGTCCTCGAATATCTCAGCGTCAAAGGTTAGATAGGGGCCAGCTTTCACTTCCAGCCTGGCTTTATGCCCTTCGACCCTACGACCAAACTCACCCTGGAAATCGTATACGCCTGCGAAGAGCCGGATTGTCGGAGAATTGCGCGATATCGGGAGATTCAATCCAATCTCTGCATCATAGCCGTCCAAACCCGCCTCAAACTCCTGTAACACCCGGTCAGTAGTGGTGGTAGTCTGGGTATTCGTTACGGTAGTCGTCGAGGTTCGGGTAGTGGTATAGTCTTGGACGATTGCATACTCCCGGGGTGTAGGCACACCATAGGTGGTCGTGCTACTCACGGATGTGCTACTTGAAGTTCGGGTGCTCACCTGGGTTTCCCGTGATGTGGTTTCCCTGGCTACTTTGGGTGAAGAATCTGCATCATACCAATTCACCCGGGCATCGACCCACTTACTCAGAACCTCGAAACCAATGCCCGCCTGATTAAAACGATTCCCAAAACGGGAACGTCGACTATCAACATAGGCATTTGTACCAATGATCGCATTCGGAGCAATTAGTTTTCTCCATACAATTCCAAAATTTCCTTCAAATTCACCTTCATCTTTAAGGGAGAATCTGGGATTCAATAAAAGCGTTCCGTCGTTTCTATCATAGAGCGGGATAAGAAAATCCGCGAATGGTTCCAACGTCGAGTCCCCCACCCGGAAACCTGCAGTTAATTGAGTATCCTTTTGCGTTTCTTGAGTAGAAGAGGCTGAGGCACTCTGAGTAGAAACGATAAAGATCACCGTTAGAAAGATCAATAATTTCTCCCAGAGAGTGGTCGGGTTTTTTCTAACCGGATACATGATCTTGATCTGAGTTATTTCAATAATTATTCGCTAATTATTTGTTGTTAATGGAAATTGTTGTTAACGGAAACCTGGGACCTAAATAAAAGCTCCCGCTACCCCTGGTTGCGGGAGTTCGAATGCTTTCGGGAACAGTGTACTCTATCCCGCTTTTTTTTGTTCAAAAAGATCGTTAACGCACCCCCCGGCGAGTCAGCCGAGGGAACTACCCCCTCGGCTGCTCTTAGAACCCAGCGTGAGTCTCTCAACTCACTGGGCTCCCATCATTCAACCGTCGGCTTCACACCCAGTTGCCAAGGTGGAAATAGATGAGGACTGCGCTTCGCAATCCTCCCCAATCTATACTCCGCTCGTCTTCTATGGCGTTGCAACCTCTTATATTTCCTCGTCGCCCATAAGATCAGCTTACCATTGATATGACGTAACGTCGGATACAATGCAGACTTGTAGAATCGACCATAATAGTGAATCCAGCCTCGAATCTCCGCCCGGAACATACGCGATGGATCAAGCAATGATTTGTCGCTCCGCAAATGCAGTCGCCAACGCCTCACTGTTTGTCTGATCACCTTGATCGCCTGGGCGCTAATCGCTGGACTGAAATTGATAAAGAACTTACCATAACGACTCTTTGACCGTCTTGGCCTAAAGGTATAGCCCAAAAAATCAAAGCTCGTCACCGCATAGCCTCCTCGCCTATCATCGTCCTTACAATACTCAATCTTCGTCTTATCCGGATGAGCTGATAGTCCACATGCTTCCAACCGTGCCGATAAAGTCTCTAGCACCACTTTGGCTGCTTGCTCACTCACACAGTGCACAAGCCCATCGTCAGCGTAGCGACAAAATGGCTCACTCGGAAACGTTCTTTCCATCCATTTATCAAATGCATAGTGCATGAATAAATTAGACAGAACCGGACTAATCACCCCACCCTGCGGCACGCCGCGTGTGCGGGGAATCGTTGTCCCATCTTCCTGTTCAATCGGAGCAGTTAACCAACGCTCGATCGACAATAATAGCCAACGATTATCTGTATGCTTCTTTACTGCCTTCATCACTAATACGGGATCATCCGCCCCTGTGCCTTGCCTCGATACTCAGTTTCTCATAGGGTCTCTACTTGAAGTGCTCTCTTCTCATCAAGACGACAGGTTCCCACGTTCCACATAAAAGCCTGTGCGACATTCTCGCCTTCTGCATGCCGGATGCCACTTGGGCAGTAATCAGGTTCCTCCCAAACTTATCCCGAGTTAACGACTCCCCCTCGGTTTTGACATCACCGCTACACTTTCCGTCACGCTCACCACCAGGGCTCTTTACCTTCGCAGCTGACGGTGGTTTGAAGCCGCCTCCTGAAAGGCGGCTTCGAGGGGCCTCCCCTCATCTTTTATGCAGTTCAACAGTTAGTCTCTGTTAATCCATATCTGATCCTCCTGTCTTCGTGGCACACTGTCGTCCGTGAAACCCTTTACTGCCACTGTCTGTCCGGAGCCTCTCCAATACAACTCAAGCTATCCTAGCTTAGGTAAATATATCATCTATCATTCCAGGAAATTGTCAGAAAGCCAACCGACCAAACTATATCTCCTATTCCCACCCCAGATGATATGAATTACGATTCTACTAATTACTACCCATTGGGATTACCTTCTTAATCGTCAGGAAACGACATGTTGAACATCGACCCCATCACGCCAGCAATAGGAGCATCGATTAGCGGAATCGGTTCTAACTCCTTTTCAGATCCCTTGTTATGCGATGAAATTTATCAGGCACTGCTAAAACATCAGGTAATCTTTATTCCCCAGTCAAACCTTAAACCCAGCCAACATCTGGCGTTTGCAGAGAATTTTGGAACTTTGGACGATCCCCATCTTCACTACCCCCATGTTGAGGGCTATGCCAACATCGTATTACTTGAGAATGATCAGAACAATCCCCCAGACACCAATAGCTGGCACACCGACCTTACTTTCAAAGCAATTCAGCCTTTTGCGTCGATTCTGATTGCAAGGCATATCCCGGCTTCCGGAGGAGACACTATGTGGTCCAGTTGTTATGCCGCCTACGATCGACTCCCGGAAGGCATGAAAAATGATCTCGAGAACTTACAGGCTGTGCACGACTTTGGGGATTTCAGAAATAGTTTTGTTTCTGATCAGGACGGGCAGTCCGGGGTTGAACGCCTCAATCTCAACGTATCACGATTTGGGCACAATATTCGCCCTCTAATCGATAGCCATCCTGTAACCGGAAGAAAGTTTCTGAATTTTAATGAGGCTTTTGTGACCCACATTGCCGGGATGACCACCAATGATTCGAATGCGCTTAGAACTTTTCTGGCTAATCATATGAACAAACCAGAAGATCAGGTAAGGTGGCGGTGGTCAGTGGGCGACCTCGTCATGTGGGATAATCGCGTCACCATGCACTATGCCCTTGCGGACTATATGCCTCACTACCGTTGCATGAACCGGATTACCGTGGTCCACGACCGACGTGCTCCTGATTGTTCATAGCGTTACAGATCAACATGGATCTGGTCACGCAAATTCAATTTCAGATTACGACAAACCGCTTCTCCAATTACTGATTCGTCAGTAGATGTCAGTGGATTCAGCCGTGGATCAGACTATCCTGAATCATCCTGAAACAATTAGAGAGATAAAGAAATAGACAACGCTAGCCACACCTCTAACGACACAGAATTTAGGGGTGGACTGTTAAGTGCATCCAGACTTATCTATCACTTACTTATATTTCACTTAGCGTTAACAGGGCAGCTAAATTGGAGGTGATAGATGATTAATCGATAAATCGAACCTGATCGCTTTCTAGCAGCGTTTCAATTGCCGCTGGCAGTTTCAATCCATCCACCACTTCCTTATCGAGAGCAGTTTCCAATTCCTTGATCCGCACAAGTCGCTTAATGACTTCATCAATAATTTCATAGGGTACGACGATTACTCCGTCTCGATCAGCAACTACCATATCGCCAGTTTCAACTTCCATCCCCCCAATCTGAATCGGCATTCCGATTTTCCCTGGCCCTTGCCCCACGGGAGAATTTGGATTAATTCCCTTACACCATATAGGCAGGCCCACCTCCACAATACCCGCATAATCTCGCACTGGTCCGTCTGTTACCAATGCTTTAGCGCCATTATTTTTCATCATACCCGCCAATCGATCTCCGCAGGCTGCGCAATGCTGATAGTCGCTGAATGATGAAACAACCACATCACCAGCTTGTATGAATTTAAGCGCACCTAACAATGCCAAAATATCCGCCGGCCCCGTGTCTACAGTCAAAGCCGGTCCAACAAAATTGTATGGCAGATCTCTTCCGTCTCCTACCGGTCGAATTTCGGGACTGAGGGCTCCGATTCCATCCATGGCATCTACAATGAATCCAGTGGGAACTCCCTCAAATGCAACGATCTGATCAGCGTTTGGTCGCCGAGAGGGTTTCCTAATTGTCAATTTAACAGGTTCTTCAATCATAGGTCGGTATGAAATTAGTATGTGATTAATGTGTAATTAGCGTGAAAATAATACGAAGCCGGATGTTAAGGTTGGAGCCATCAACGCTCATGCCCGATAAAAATCGTGTCGTATAAGCATCAGGGAAACAAACATTCTTCGGTCGCCCCCCTATTTACCTTCTGGGATTCGTCAGTTATCTTTCCACTTTAGTGACCTCGAAAATGCATTGATTAATGAATGTGAATATCGCGAATATAATGGTAGTCATCGTTCCAATTCAATGTAGATTTTCTTTGGAACACCAAAAGCCACCGAAAATTGAGGTGACAAGAGCAATCAGGTGATAGGGAATTTCCGGGTAATCGCGTATTCATCAACATTGATGAACGACGTAAAACACAAGCGTAAAAGATAAGCGCGAAATATAATCGCAAAATATAAAATTGAACTTAAAAACCCAATGCACCATCTACAAGAGAGAATTCAGTTGGCAGTGGCATTTCGCTGGGCAGCCCGTTTGGGCTGGCAATCCGGTATTTGCAACCATTTTAGTATGGCGGTTGATGGCTCCAGCGGCCCGGCGGGTATACTAATCAACCCACAGGGGTTTCATTGGTCGGAATTGACTGCCTCATCACTATTATTGATGAATGCTGATGGTAGAATTATCGATGGTGAAGGAGCTGTCGAGGACACCGCTTTTTTCATCCACCTTTCCATTCATAATCAACTTCCGTCGGCTACCTGCATATTACATGCCCATCCTCCCTACTCAACCGCGATCATGTGTTCTAAACCGGGAAGAATTGTGAACTGCAGTCAGGATAGTTTGAGATTCCACGGAAGAATCGCTTATGACGATCATTTTGGCGGATTGGCCGATGACACCAGAGAGGGTAAGCGAATCGCCAATGCACTGGACGGTAAGTCAATCATGCTAATGGCTAATCACGGCATTACGGTTACTGGTCCTTCGGTGGCCAAAGCGCTGGATGACTTTTATTATTTAGAGCTAACCGCTAAATATCAGCTGCTAGCGAACAATGCCGGCGAAGGCCTGAACATTCTCTCTGACGAAAAGGCTAATCAACTCGCTCCAGCTATCCAGGAAGAAAACGGGCAAGTAGAAGGGCACTTTAATGCGATACAGCGAATACTGGACAAAGAAGAACCTGAATATCGCCAATAGAGCAAAAACTATGCCAACTCAGAATGTTAATCCGCCTGAGTCCTAGGGTTAAATCACTAACTCCTATTTATTTTGATGATTGGATGCTAAAAAATTGGATATCTTGCTCATGGGTAATAGACCACAAACGTCTGCCATCAGGATTCAAAGATATCGCTTTACTTCTGAACCTTTATCCTATATGTTCCGCTGCAGCATAAAGGTTCAGCAAGTTTAAATTCTTCGTTTTTTGTATTGCCTCTCGCAAGTTGTCACATTCTCTTTCACAGCTCTTTAGTAGTTCGTAACAAATAGTTTGTTTCCTTCGCTAGTTTACCGCATCAAAGTTTATAAATATCTGCTTTAATTTTTCGCTATTCGTGCCGATTAAGGCGTCCAACATATTTACTAACAAAGGTAATAAATATGGCTACTCAAGCTACAGGAACCGTTAAATGGTTCAACGAAACTAAAGGTTTCGGCTTTATTGAACAGGAATCCGGTCCTGATGTTTTCGCTCACTATAGCGCAATCGTGGATTCGGGATTCAAAACATTGGCTGAAGGTCAAAAGGTTCAGTTCAATCTTACTCAGGGTCAAAAAGGCCCACAAGCCGAGAACATTGTTGCCCTATAAATGGGGCTCTATACATAGGTATGAGTTAATCCGGTATGGGTTTGTCAGAACAAACCCTTGATATACCATATTCACCCGCTGGAGACTATCTAAAAAGACTACCTGAAAAAGGCTACCTGAAAAGACTAGCACTTTTTCAGGTAACCAGCCCAGCCCCGGTATTAAAAGAAATCCAATTACCGTTTATGGTAGTTGGATTTTTTTATGAATTTTTTATGAATTTTTTATGAATTTTTTATGAATTTTTTATGAATTTTTTATGAATTTTTTATGAATTTTTTATAGGTCATTACTCGACATCTAACATCTAATCCATTGAACCCAGCTACCCGATAGGGTCAGTTATCCGATAGGAGCGACAAATTGAATCGGTTTCAGCCGCGCTCGAAATCAACCCGATGGCGTCTCCGCTTGAGCTGGCTTTGCTGCTTTTTCGCTTCCAGCCTCCTCTCCCGGGAGGCTTTGGTAGGACGGGTTATCTTACGTTGCTTCTTCGTTTTAATTGCGGACACAATCAGGTCGACGAGTCTTTGTTGGGCATCCATCCGATTTTTTAGCTGGCTGCGGTAATTTTGTGCTTTTATAACAATCACTCCCTCCCGACTAATCCGCTGATCATTCAATTGGTATAGCTGTTTTTTGATAGAGTCAGGTAGTGAAGATGCACCAATGTCAAAACGGAGATGGATAGCGGTAGACACCTTGTTAACATGCTGCCCACCCGCACCCTCTGCTCGAATGGGATGCAGATTAATCTCTTCCGAAGGAAGATAGACGCCCTCTTTTATCCTCAACATGTTGCATGCTTCCGCTAAATAAAAATTGGAGTATATGATGACAAACCTTTATGCTGGCTGAATAGCAACGTCGCTTCCGAACAACCCATGAGAAATCAAACAATGCGCCAACAGACACGACCAGGTAAACACTAGCAGCAGATTCTCATGCTTGCCCAACCTGCTGCTGTATGGATTTCATATCATCCGGGCGGCTCTTAATCATATCTTCCAGTCTTTTTCTCATATCCTTTGCATCGGGATCATCATAAATATTATGGAGCTCAAAAGGATCTTCCTTGAGGTCGTACATTTCTCCGGCCCCACTTCGTAAATCCACGGTCAATTTCTCAGTTTCAGTTCTCACCGTTTGCAGACTCAAGGCCACGCCAGCCCGGGTGGGTAGCAATTCCCATTCATTAAAAGCAAAATCACGGCCTGCATTTTCATCTTCCAGCAGAGGTTTCAAACTGGTTCCATGTTGTTTTATATCCATTTCCGTATTTGCAAAATCAGCAAACGTCGCAGCCAGATCCATAGACGAAACAGGTGCGGAAACAACGGTATCGGGCTTAACACCTGGTCCGTTAACAATCATCGGGATTTTAAGTAATCCGTCATAGTGCATCGGACCTTTTAGAATCAAACCATGATCACCTAACCAATCTCCGTGATCGCTAGTAAAAATAACAATGGTATTCTCATCCAGCTGCAGGTCCTTCAGGCACTTCATTATTCGACCAACATGGTGATCAATGAGCGAAATCATGCCGTAAGTATTTGCAATAATCTCTCTCAATTGCTCATCCGTTTGAGGCACTATCCGACTATAGGCTTTTCGGGTTTCGGCATGAACAGGGTCCCCTGTGGGCTCCGCAGTGAGCACCGCCTCATGCCACCAGGGTCTACCTGCAAAATTCCGTTCCCGATGCGATGGCAAATCCACTTCATCGGGATGATGAAGGGTTGACCAGGGTAATGGTGCATCAAACGGATGGTGGGGATCAGGAAAGCTCACCCAGGCACAGAAAGGCGATTCTCCCTGTTTCCCAAGCCAGTCAATGGTTCGATCGGCGGTCCAGGTGGTGTTATGCCATTTCTCGGGCAGTTTCGAATGCCATGTCTGGGCACCTTGTGTGGGATAGGCATTCTCATTGTAAAGTCGATTCTTCTCATCCCCTTTCCCATCAGCATAGAACCAGCGCTCAAAGTGCTGACCATGGGGAGGTTTGTTAGGAAGAAACCAGTTATGCCCTACTAGCATTAACTCGACGTGGTTAAAGCCCATATAGGGGCCAAACCATGTTTCATCATAATTTGCCGAGGACATGACACATTCCGGTGTGCCGGTGGGCTCGAAAGTGTGATAGGTAGAAAAATGAGCTTTACCAAAAAAAGCCGTTTCGTAGCCACTTTTAGCCAGCGTTCCGGCGAACCCCTTTTCTCCCAATTCCGGATCCAGATCAATGCCATTATCGTGGACGCCATGGGTTCGGCAAAGTTGGCCCGTTAAAATCGAGGCCCTGGACGGTTGGCAAACTACATTGGATGTAATGCAGTTATGGAACCGGGTTCCTCCTCTAGCCAATTCATCAAGATTTGGCGTCTTTATATTACGACCAGCAAAACCAAAGCAGTCTGCACGATGCTGGTCAGCACTAATCAGGAGTATATTGGGACGAGTCATACAATTAATTACCTTCTAACAATTACTTTTCTAAATGGTTCCGTGAGGAGAGATATTTTTTAGACTGACGCCTATTTAGACTGATGGCTATTTCTGGAAAAAAGAAAAATCACGGCCACTGCAATGACCATGAGCCCAATGGAGATGGGAGAATCAAAAAGAAACCAGGCATTGCCACCAGAGGCAGAAAATGCCTGTCGGGCTGTCTGTTCTAATGAGCCGGCCAGGATAAATGCAATAATAAATGGCAAAATAGATATCCCAAGCCGCCGCATAAAATATCCTAATAGCCCAAATCCAAATGCGAACCCCATTGCACTCATGGAGGCTTCCTGAACGTGCAGGGCTGTTAGCGTCAATAGGAGAATGATCGGCAGCAATATTTGCTTGGGAACACGTATCATGACTCCCATCATTCCCATGATATGGCTACCGAGGAACCAATTCAAAATATTAGCGGTGACCATCAAAGTAAAAATACCAAACACCATAACGAGCTCTGGATTGATTGATTCCTGAGTAAATTTGAAGACAGAAGGGCCGGGATTAAAACCGCTAATGGAGTCCGTTGCCAGGATAAGAAAAACAGCAGATGCGTTGCCTGGAATGCCCAGAGACAAAACCGGAATGAGATTCGCGCCTGAAACCGAGGAGTTTGCCGCTTCCGTAGAAGCAACCCCTTCCGGCGCTCCATCGCCAAACCCAGGCCCCATGGGCTGGTTTTTTCTGGAGTGTCGTCTCCTACCTGCGCTATACCCGAGCGTTGCTGCCAGCGTAGAACCAATCCCCGGCAATGCACCGATGGCGGTGCCAATAAACGCCGAATTACGAATATAGGGAAACAATTGACGAATTTCTGCCCAACTCAAACTCCCTGTTGTTCCCTTCATCTGGCTTATTCGTCCATCACGGGAGCTTTCGACCCAGATGTCTTCGATACTTTTAAAAACCTCTCCTAATATCATGACACCCAGAATAACAGTGGTAATGGGAAATCCATTTTCCAGGCCGGAGATGCCAAGGGTTAGACGGGGTGTAAAGTCCTCACCGGTCCCAATATAGGCAAAAAACAAACCAAGGCTCGCAGCAATCAAACCCTTGGCCACAGATTTGCCGACAACCGAGGCTATAAAGGTTAAGGAAACAAGGATCAAGGCGGTTTTTTCAGGATAGTCCAAATACGACTCCACTAACACAGCCAAAAAAGGCGCACAGACGAAGAGCACGATATCAGAAAACATATCCCCGGAAACCGAAGAAAAATGAGCGATTCTTAAGGCTTTTCCCGATTGACCATTCTTTGTCATTGGATGTCCGTCCAAAGTAGTCAACATGGCATCCGGTGTCCCTGGAGCATTAAACAGAATCGCAGGAACTGCTCCGCCCACTGTTGCTCCCTTCATAATCCCAATCAAAAAACCAAACACCGGAAGTAAGGCATCCGATGAAAACCCAAATACTGAAATGAGGATAGGCAATGCAATCGCCATGGCCATGGGCCCCGCTAATCCAGGCGTGGCTCCTACTACCACACCGAGCAGGAAGCCTGAAAAAATCATGACAATCGTAATTGGGATAGCAATATCGAGCAATGTGAAAGCCGTGGGGGCCTGTAGAACCGCCAATACACCCATCCAGATATAGTCAACTACCTCCATTAAACATTCCCATTTGGTGGCAGCACAAGATCATCAAAAGGTAAATCATAAAACATGGCGCAGGCCAGACTCACTCCAAAGGCTAAAACGAGTCTGCGCCATCTAAACCGTCGCTCACTTAGGCATATCAATATTGTTATCCAGAAGGTAGATCCAGCCAGATAACCCAGATATTTCCAGGGTAAAGTATCTCGCAAAGGCCGATACCCGGAAAAACTGCTGTCAAATACACCAGGTAGCATTACCGTCAATGGCCCCACCCATCTCATTAGCATCATCGCGATGATTCCGATCACTATCATCATAAAAACATATTTGACGTTGCTGGAAGTCAACAGGGTTATTGGGGGGTGTTTAAATGAATCCATTAACATCATTAACCCTGAAACGAAAAGTAATGTTGTGGCAATGGCAGGTGCAAATGAATCCCCAATCTCCTTTCTTGACCGAACTTTTTCAATGAGTCCGGTTTCAACATCCAGAGGAATCCAGATAAAACCGATGCACAGGGCACCGACTACGCAAACAATACCGATCACAGTGTCGTGGCTAATTCTCATGAAAAATGATAAATGGAGTCATCAAATAAAAACCGGCCGACGCCCTACAGAAATCCATACTTCAGGAACCTCTGCATAAGCCTGAGCGAGTCAGGCCTGAATGAGCAATGATCGAAACCATGGCACGGAACGCCCGTCATAGCAGGGCTATTGCGAAGGTTCGTCACGCTGACGTTGATTATTTCTCGATCAAGATGACTGTTCACGACTTTGCGGAGATTCCCTGGTTGGGCTATTCAATATCCAGGCTGATCAATATATAAACTGGGCTGTTCAATATAAGCAGAAGAGACCGGGGTACTGATCTCTTCGCTTATTAATATTAAACTGACCTGACCAAGCCGGTGTTATTCATTGTTAACTAAACATTTAGGATTAGTTTCCAGTTAGCTTACTCTGACACTTCTTTCAAAATCGTCCTGGCTGAATCTAATGACTCGGCCAAAAACTTGTCCAAATCGGCTCCCTGAATGATATGGCTGCCACCAAACGCTTTTGCCAGAAACTGCGCGGCCTTGGTGGACTCATCGGTAACGATATCCACAATTGCTCTGGTAATTGTTTCTCGAGCTTCATCAGGAATACCAGCGGGAGCGGCAAAAAGAAAGTAACCATCAGCATAAAAAGGCAGCCCCAAATCTTTGGTCAATGGCGCATCAGGAGAAACACTCAAAGGAACGGGCAAACCAGATGCCAGGTTAACCATATCGCCGGCTTTTACCGCTTTGTTCTGAATCCCCGCACCCCATCCAATGTCAATATCGCCGGCATTAAGCCCATTCATGGTACCTTTTCCGCCTTTGGTAGTAACGATATTGAATTCCACATCGTTTGCCTTACCCAGAAGATACGCCAGATCAGATGATTTTGGACTCATTGCACCAAAGCGAATTTGTTCTCCTGCCTTAGCCGCAGAAAATACGTCTTCCATGGTTTTCCAGCCCTTATCCGTTTTGGCTACGACTCCCATTTGAAAACCCGATGTAGTGGTCAAAAAGCTAAAGTCTTCTTGTGTATAAGCCGCTTTCTTCGCTGCGATCATGTTGTAGTCAAAGGTTTCTGAAATCACGATACCGATGACGCTACCGTCATTGGGCTCGTCTTTCATCGACGCCGCCAATACCGCCCCACCCTTTCCTGTTAACTGTTTAGGGATGATTTTCCAGCCATGACGTGCTTCGAGTTCTTCAGCGATCAGCCTGGATTGAGTATCAGCACCGCCCCCAGCTTTAAAAGCAATCAGCATTGTCATTGGACCTGGCGGCGCCCAATCCGCAATACTCATGTTTGAAAAACAAAAGATAAAAATAAAACCGGTTAAGAGTCGAAGTGACTTCATGATAATTTCTCTCGCATTTTAGTTATGGTATGTAAATCTGGATCCAATATTTTCGGACCACCTTCACTCGCTCGTCATTACCGGGGCTGGATAATCTAAATAATAATCCGAATAGCTGAGCCAATACAGTTTCTTCATAGCTGATTCAATGGACGCAGCATGGATCATGCTAATCGATCAAATCCATGATAAAAATACCAATGCCACTGTCCGGTAAAAATGTGCAAATAAAATATTGACATACTTCATTGGGTTATGTCAATTTAGTGTCTGCTACAACAATTGACAAATCAACTAAATATTTGACATCCGAAAATATTGTGAAATCATCGCCTATGAAAAAAAATACGAAAAAGGATTCAGAGAGTTCTATATCGGAGTTAGCGAATATTTTTGACTTGCCCATCACCCAAAATTTTACTTACCGGCTCGCAGAAGCAAGCTGGGCATTAAACCGTCAGGCTACGACTATTTTGAATTCAGTCTGCGGCCTTGGGCTAAACGAGTGGCGCGTCCTACGCATGGTCGCTTCGAATAGTGCAAAATCCAATACGGAGCTTTCGAAGTTCATTGGCATGGACAAATCAATCATTAGCCGCTCCATGGGCTCGCTGGAATTAAAAGGGGTATTGGCGCTCGAACGTAATCGGGATGACAGAAGAAAAGTTGACATCACCCTCACCACCAAAGGATACGAAATCTATAAGAAGACGCTGCCACACATGCAGGCGAGACAACGATACCTTTTCGATCAGCTTAATGAGGATGAGCAGAAGCTATTGGGGAAAGTGCTGGAAAAGATCAAACATGCCGCCGCTAATTGGAGTTAAGCCTACTTTGACTAAGAATATACAAGGAACATCAAATTGAATTCAAATTCGGAAAATCTGCTCATCATCATGTCCGACGAGCATCAGGCAAAAGTGATGGGATGTGCTGGACATCGCTTTATCCACACACCTCATCTCGACGCACTGGCTTCGCAGGGGATTCGATTCACTAATGCCTATACACCATCGCCGATTTGCGTTCCAGCCCGGGCCAGTTTTGCCATTGGTCAGTACGCCCACCAGATGAGATTGTGGGACAATGCCATGCCCTATAAAGGCCAAACATCTGGCTGGGGTCATGCACTTCAATCCAGAGGAATTAATGTGGAGTCCATTGGCAAACTCCACTACCGCGATACTGAAGATCCCAATGGTTTTGATGAAGAACATATCCCCATGATGGTTGTTGATGGAGTAGGCATGGTCTGGGCATCAATCAGACAGGAAAACCAAAGAGTAGTCAGCAGCGGTCGGATGCTGGGAGAGTATATTGGACCGGGAGAGAGTAGCTATACGCGATATGACCGGTCTGTCACGGGTAAAGCCATAGAGTGGTTGAGTAACCGGAGGCAACAGGAAAACACCCAGCCATGGTGTCTTTTTGTTGGTTTGGTTGCTCCTCATTTCCCTCTGGTAGTCCCGGAAGTGTATTTCCAGCTTTATCCAGAGTCAGTGTTGGATGAACCCAAATGCCACCCGAATAGTGGTTACAAACGTCACCCCTGGGTGGAAAAACAAAATGCGTTTATGGACAGTGAAAGCAAATTCAGGGATTGGACAGAAAGACGTGCTGCGGAATCCGCTTATTACGGTCTGGTAAGCTGGATGGATAACAATGTAGGGCAAATTATTTCTGCTCTCGATGATTCCGGGCTCGCTTCAAATACCACTGTGATCTACACCAGTGATCATGGCGACAACATTGGTGCCAGAGGATTGTGGGGGAAATCCAACCTTTATGAGGAAGCGGCCGCCGTCCCCATGATCATCGCGACCCCGGAAACACGATCCCGGAACACAGCCGTCGAAAATCATACTCCGGTGAGTCTGGTGGACCTCGCTCCCACCATCGTTGATCACTTTGACACGGATTTACGTGACCAGCATCCTGGTCGTTCTGTTTATGAAATTGCAAATCAGGCAGATAACCCCGAGCGCATGGTTTTTAGTGAATACCATGCCGCCGGAGCGGTCTCTGGAGCATTCATGGTCCGACAGGGGAAGTATAAGTATATACATTATGTCGACTTTGAACCTGAATTATTTGATCTGGAAAGCGATCCTGAAGAAACAGTGGATTTATCCTCGAACCTTGACTATCAGGAAACGCTGAACAGATTAAACGAAGGACTGTTATCAATTTGCGATCCACAGGAAACCAGCGACCTTGCCCACGCTGATCAGGCAGACATGATTGAGCAATATGGTGGACGTGAGGCTGCACTAACGATGGGAGCGCCCGGCGCGACACCGCCGCCTGAAACCACCTAGCACATAACAGCCCTAAACTATTTCCAACAACACCAACTTAGGGAAACAACACGAGGAAACCCAATGTGATCGACATTCAATTCTGATTGATTCACTTAGGGTCATCTCCCGGTTTCAATCCATTCCCCGATGAAAATCGGTAAAAAACGAAAATAGACGAACTAACAAGAATAAACCACGCAAACGAATCGCATAAACAAACCATACAAACAAACCAAAAGAATAGACCAATGAATACAAAGGTTGTCGATCCGACTTTAATGGGAGACGTTTGGCCTGCGGCAAACCCTGGCGCATTGACGGAAGAAGACCCCGTGTTATACGGACACGTCACGCTCAGTCCGAAAGGAGAATTCCAGGTACGAAGCATGCAAACCTTCACCTTGAACTATACCGTTGGTCGATATGGTATTGATGATACGGGCAGTATTCGGGTAGTTTTTCGCTTTTTTGGCGATTGGGGGGATCTTCAAACCACTGACCCAGATCAGGAAAACTATGTGACCGCTTATTGTAGCGGACAATCACGACTCTCTTTGGACTACTCCAGAACTGGCCATCAACGCCCCTGGCTTCGGTCATTGACCGTAAGACTCCATGGTGGATTCCTAAAAGAAGGTGACACCATCACCATTATTTTTGGCGACACTCAAAAAGGATCACCGGGAATGAAGATGCAGACATTTTGTGAGTCTGGTTTTGAATTCAAGGTACTCGCTGACGTCTGCGCGACCGGGCACTATGTACCCTTGGGTGAGACACCTTATGTATCCATCGTACCGGGCCCTGCCTATCAATGGAAAGCCATACTTCCTACCCTTCGACAACCTGGAGAAGAATTCCGTCTGGGTTTGAAAGCAGAAGACCTATGGGGCAACCCCACCCCTCTGGCAGAAGGTTCGTTTCGACTTGATAGTGATTTGGAAATTAGTGGATTACCCGAAACCATTAATTTCCCAAGCGGTGAATGTGCTCTCACCATCGATAAGCTCACCTGCCATACACCAGAGAAAGGTTACGTCCGCGTATTCGATGATCAGGGGAAGCAGGTTGCCGAAGCTGGCCCTCTCATTATTCAAGGAGGAAAATCTGGGTACTGGGGAGATCTCCATGGTCAAAGTGGGGAATCAATTGGCGTCACTACCTCTAGACAGTATTTTGATTTCGCCCGAAACAAATCTTTTCTTGATGTAAGCAGCCATCAGGCAAATGATTTTCAGGTAAACAATGCCTTTTGGTCCTATCTGAATAAACTCACCGCCGAATTCCATGAGGACAAACGTTTTGTGGTGTTTCCAGGTTATGAATGGTCAGGAAATACCTCGGTCGGCGGCGATAGAAACGTTTTTTTTCGCCATGAGGGGCGAAGTATTCGTCGCTCCTCCCATGCACTACTCTCTGATCGATGCGATCTGCACACCGACGCAACAACGGCGGCCGACCTTTTTACTGCATTACAGGATGAAGATTGCATTGTTTATGCCCACGTGGGTGGGCGCTATGCAGATGTGACCCAGGCCCATGATTCCCGGCTTGAAACAGCCATGGAAATTCACTCGGCCTGGGGAACCTTCGAATGGCTACTAACCGATGGTTTTGCCCTTGGTCATCGTTGCGGTGTGGTCTGCAATAGCGACGGACACAAAGGACGACCTGGTGCAAGCTATCCTGGTGTTTCCATGTTTGGCGCCTATGGCGGACTGACCTGTTTTCTTACGGAAGAACTAACCAGGGATAGCATATTTGAATGTCTGAGACGACGACATCACTATGGGACCACGGGTTGCCGGATGCACATGGAGGTTAACGCTCACTTTGACCAAACTGCCACGCTGTACGAACGAGATCCTCGATCTACCTCGAACACCGGATCACATGCCGGGGAATTTGCCAGGACTCATCAGGTGACCTCGGTGATGATGGGAGATATCGTCGCCAGTGATGCCCAATCGGTCAGGCTTGCTATTAACGTCCAGACCCATTCTCCCATTTTATCCATTGAAGTCAGAAACGGTACCGACGTTATCCACACTATTCGACCCTACGAAACAGACAACGACTGCCAACGAGTTCGCGTTATATGGAGTGGCGCTGAGTATCGCGGCAGGGGTCGGCAAACCAGCTGGACCGGCGAGGCGTGTTTTGGAAACAATACCATCGCTGGGCTAAAAAAAATAAATGCATGGAATCCAGAAAGGAAACTGGAAAAGACCGACAACTCAACCATTGCGTTCGATGCTATTACGACCGGAAACTTTGGTGGTTTTGATGCATGGTTTAACCGACCGGCAGAAGGAACCTTCACTGTTAATACCAACCACGGCCGACTAGAGGCGGATATCAAACAACTCACCAGGGAAGGAATGACCATGGATGCTGGCGGACTAAAGCGTCAAATCAGCGTTTTCCCCCTGCCAAAAGAGATGGTAGAACGGAAAGTGCAGCATGATTGTGTTATCCCTTTGAACCGCGCCTTTGACAATCCACTTTGGATTTGTGTTACCACTGAAGACGGGTTTCAGGGCTGGAGCAGTCCGATTTTCGTGATTGACCCCGTAAAAGGTTAAGGCCGACACATACTATCTAATACAGCGATGTCATACAGTATCGGTTATTGGTTCTTTACTGGCTTTTTGCCGGTTCTTTATTGACTCTTTGTAGAGTGCATTCCAGCTATCGTCGTTGGGAATAGTGAAGTGTGGGTGGCAAAAGACAAATTTATTTTCATCTATATTTGACAAACTCACATCAGTCCACATCCCTGTATCCTGTTATACACTAATTGTTTCTTTCTAATGATGGTCACTGAACAGATGAGTAAAAAACTGGTCATTCTTCATTCAACATACTGGTCACCAAAACTACCCACTCTGGTATCGCAGTGTAACCATGAAATAGTTCAGAGTACCGACTTTGTTTTTCTCGACACAAACACTGTCATTGAGCAAGGTATTGATAACACTATCGACCAACTTAGCCTGAACCCTCCCGATGGCATCGTTGGGATGAACGATGACGCTTCCCTATTCGCAGCAATCGTTAGTGAAAAACTTGACCTCCCCGGGCCCAGCCTCTCAGCCGTCACCAGCGTTCAGAACAAATATCAGGCACGTTGTAAGCAGCGACTTAGTATTCCCCACGCCACACCTGCCTTTAAGCTAGCAACGGAAATCAGTCAGAAAACTCCATTCGCAGACACCTTTCCTGACGATTTTCCAGTAATCATGAAGCCAGTCAGATCCCATCTTTCTTTGGATACTTACATCATCCACTCTGAGCAGGAGCTAAGAGCGCGACTTCGTCAAATGGATTCGAGAAGGCCATCTCCAAAAAACTCCAGAGAAAATGCTTTTGTCAAATACCTTGAAAACAAAACACTCGCGACATCTGACACCAGCGGGCACACGAACGATATGTTAATTGAAACCTATGCATCCGGGGAGCAATACACCGTTGACGGTTATATCCATGAGGGGAAATGCGTCTTCCTGGGATATACCCTCTCAGAGTTTCTTCCTGATACTTTGAGTTTTTCCCGCTTTTCATATCCCTATCAGTTTAACCCCCACCTCAAGGCACACATTGAAGAAACAATATAACGCTACATCTTCGCTGCGGGGCTCAATAACACCATGTTCAATGCCGAATTTCGCATAGACCAGAACAATGAAACATTAACAATCATTGAGGTAAATACACGAATTGCCTCTCAATTCATTCAGATGATCTATCATGTCACTGGCACCAGCTCCATTGAGTACATGCTGATGATCGCATTGGGTGAAGATCCAGCACAACTACCAGAGTCTTCAGACACAAAGTATCAAATCGCTAGTTCTTGTGTCTTAAGGAGACAACATGACGCAGTGATCACCCGTATTCCCGATGAAAGTAGACTAGCCCAAATTCAGGATCACTATCCCGACGTCCAGATTGTCAATTTCGTAAAGGAAGGCCAAAAACTCTCAGATGTTGAACAGGATCCATGGACCTATCGCTATGCCTGGGTCAACATTCCGGGAAAGTCAAAGGAAGATATCGATCAACAACTGACATCGATTACTAAAATGCTGGGATACGATTTCAGCGCTATACCAAACAATGTAGCGAAATGGGAAGAAGTAGCGAAATAATAAAAAGTTGCAGTTCTTCAATTCAAGATAGACAAACACCAATGGCACTAACCGGATACTTTATATTGGGCCTTTGGTGTTGGGCCGGATATTTGATGTTGAGATGATTATACGGCGTCAGGTTTTTTTCCCGGACAGTCTAGTGAACCCATCCCTTGTCTGGGGTAGCTTCATGGATAATTCATTGCTCGCCACCTGGGTTCGCAAAATCTGCGCCGTACCCCCTGCGATAGTAAACATCCGGGCGTCCCGAACATGACGCTCCAAAGGAAGGTTTCTTGAATATCCCATCGAGCCGTGCAATTGGAGCGCATCGTTGGTTACTTTAATCGCTGTCTCCGCTGCCAGTATTTTCCCCTGCGCCGCTTCATTCATGTCCGGAAACCCATCCCCAGCATTTGAAGCTGCCTTGTAGAGCAGCGCCTGAGCAGCATTCAGGGCAATGGACATATCGGCTATCATCCATTGCAGACCCTGAAACTCGGCAATGGGTCGCTTGAATTGCTGTCTTCGTTTTACGTATTCCAGCGCTGTTTCACAGGCGCCCTGTGCGATTCCCAACGCCACCGTTCCCGCCCCTACCCGTTGTGCATTATAGGCATTCATCAGTCCAGCGAACCCTCGCCTCAAACCTTCAGGTGGAATCACTAGCATGGCCCTGGAAACAATCAGATCTTCGAAATGCAAATAAGTCTCCGGGATTCCTCGAACCCCCATTGCCGGTTCTCTTTCTCCCACCCGAAACCCATCCTGCTCCCCGTCGCGAATAAAAATAAAGCCGCCAATGCCCAAAAAATTTCCGTCCTCAATTACCCGGGCAAAAATCAAATGTATTCTGGAAACGCCTCCTCCGGTTATCCAGTACTTGGTTCCATTAATAATGTACTCATCCCCATGTTTAACAGCAGTCGTAGTCATATCTGTAGCAGCACTACCCGCTTCTGGTTCCGTAATACAAATTGCAGGTTTGTCTCCAGCCAACACATAGGGGGCTACTCTCTTTTTTTGCTCTTCGGAACCATATGCCATGATCGCTCCGATAGCCCCCATGTTTGCCTCAACAGAAATGCGGCCCATGGTCGCACATGCCCGAGCCATTTGTTCTACTACCAATACCACATCGAAATAGGATAAACCCTGACCTCCATAACATTGGGGAATAGTCATACCCATGAAACCCGCTGTTGCAAGTTTTTTAACGTTTTCCCAGGGGTATTCCTCAGTACGATCAATGATTTCGGCCTGTTGTGCAAACACCGATTTCGCAAGTTCTGAGGCTTTCGCCTGTAAAGTGAGCTGATCTTTAGATAGCTGAAACATACTGGTCTCTCAATCGTAAATTAAATAAACACCCAAAGTGGTGAGCTTTCGACAAGACAAAATACCACTCCATGATCCAACAGGAAAGGATGTTGTTACCATTCGGAATTAGACCGAAAAACTCTGGGGAAAACTACTATTAGAAATCATGACAGACATCACTATCAAAGACCCAATCTATTCCAGCATAATACAAAAAGCGAAGCGGCTTTGCTTAATAGTGAGCATAGATAATCTAACCACAGCCGTGTGTAGTCACACCTCGAGCAGCAGCATGAGGCCGAAGAGCCATTTGTTCAAAAATTACAGTCAGTAGACGCAGTCTAAAATGAAAATCACAGAAATTCATGTTTACGCTATCGACCTTCCTGTAGCGAATGGTCCCTATACGTCATCAGATGGGGATATCCATGCTGTGAACTCCACCGTGGTGGAACTCATCAGCAAACATGGCCTGATTGGATACGGAGAATGCTGCCCAATTGGTCCAACCTATGCGCCGGAACATACCTTGGGTGCAAGAGCCGCTCTGGCTCAAATGCTACCGGGCTTAATTGGAGAAGACCCACTAAATCGCCACACTATTCATAGCAATATGGAATCCCACCTTAACGGTCACCGCTATGCTAAAGCCGCTATTGACATCGCGCTTTGGGACCTTGCGGGAAAACTATACGGCGCCAGAGTGTGCGACCTCCTTGGCGGAGCACGGTCAGAACAGGTAATTTCTTACTACACCACAGGATTGGTGAGCCCCGATGACGCGGTACGTATTGCGATGGAAAAACGGGACCAGGGTTTTAAACGATTACAAATCAAAGTGGGTAATCGCCCGATTCAAATAGATATTGAGGTCATACGAAAAGTATGGGAAGCCGTTGGATCGGACATGAGATTGGCGGCGGATGCGAATAGAAGCTGGTCAGCCAGAGACACAATTTTTGCATCCAGTTCTCTTTCTGGTGTTAACGTGGTGTTTGAGCAACCTTGTGATACGTTATCGGAAATCAACGCCATTCGAAACCGAATCCAGCATCCTATCTATCTGGATGAATGTACGACGGATCTCAGTATCGTGGCCGAAGCTGCCGGATCCGGACTATGCGACGGTTTTGGTTTCAAACTCACTCGATTGGACGGCATCACTGGATTAAAAACCGCAAGAGATATTTGTCAGGCCAGGAATCTCCCCCATAGCTGCGATGATGCCTGGGGTGGAGATATCATTGCAGCAGCCTGCCTTCATGTTGGTGCTACGGTAGACCCCAGACTCAACGAAGGTGTCTGGATCGCGTCCCCTTATATCGAAGGGCACTACGATGAACAAAATGGAATTCGACTTATCAATGGCAAAATTAACCTTCCCAAAGCCCCGGGGTTGGGAATTGAACCTGACATGGATAAACTAGGGACTCCGGTTGCAAGCTACGCATAAACCACTCAATCATCTGCGGTCGAGTGGCTTATGCATTTTTCATTCTGGTGGAATGACAATTCATCTCAAGAAAATGGCTCAGGAGGATGGCAGCCGCTCCTCATTGCGCCTTGTCAGGAGATTACACCTTACCAGGAAAGAAACTCGCTCTGCTCGCCTGGACGCTCTACTCAGTAAAACGCCAACTCTCCCTAGGACAGCGCCCTACGGTCTAAGAAAGCCTGGTTCAAGGTTCCCGGATCCATGTACTCCAATTCTCCTCCCATAGGAAGGCCTCTTGCCAACCGTGTAATATTCACCGATTTCGGCTCTAGTAGATCAAGTAAAAAATCCGCAGTAGCCTGTCCCTCAACAGTAAGATTGGTCGCCAAAATAACTTCGGCAATTTGTTCTTTTTCCAATAGTTCGACCAGCTGATCAATTCCCAATTGCTCCGGCCCAATGTCATCCAAAGGTGAGAGATGCCCCATCAGCACAAAATACATTCCCTGATAGACACCGGCTTGTTCAATGGCCTCCAGGTCAGCGGGGGTTTCAATGACACAAAGTCGATCCCCATCGCGTTTCGCTGATGAGCAGATCGGACACATTGGCGACTCACTGAAATTATTACAACGCTGACAGTGATTAACTCTGGACAACGCTAAACGAATGGCCTCTCCGATTTGACGACCACCTTCCCTATCCCGTTCCAGCAAATGAAAAGCCATGCGTTGAGCGGACTTTGGTCCAACACTAGGTAGACGTTGTAATGCTGTCTTTAGGACTTCAACAGAACGAGGATCAGCCATAGGGATAGAGGATTAAATCAATCAACGTTGGACCATGATCAAAACGGTAATTTCAGACCAGGAATATTCAACCCGGAGGTGAGCCCTCCCATTTTTTCCTGAGATACTGACTCCACTTTGCGTACAGCATCGTTAAATGCGGCAGCAACCAGATCTTCCAATATTTCTTTTTCGTCGCTCATCAGTGCCGGATCAAGATTAATGGACTTCACGTCATGGCGACATGTCATCACCACCTCCACCATCCCCGCACCAGACTGTCCGATGACTTCCATCTGAGCCAGTTCTTCCTGTGCCTTTTGCATGTTTTCCTGCATGGCCTGGGCCTGTTTCATTATGTTACCAAGTCCACCTTTCATTATTTCACCTCTGCACCAATTTTATTTGTTATGAATTAATACTGATCTGAATTTACATCAATCACCGAACCAGAAAAAAACAAAACCACTCTCAACCCGCTAATTAATTCCTGGCAGACAATTGTCAAGTCCTGCTCTAGTTATTCGACGATCTAATTGATTCTGTCATCACTCTAGCATCAAACATATCGACCATTTCCTGAACGTTGGGATCATGAATAAACGCTGCCCGAGCTTCTGCTTCCCTCTCCCGCTTTTCTCTTTCTCTTTTCTTTGACGGCGTTTCCTGACCAAGTTCAGCACTATTTTCAACATCAACCTGAAATGCGACATCAATATCCAGAACCTCCCGACAATGAGTCTCAATTTTTTTTATTCGATTGGCATTGAAAAGGTGTTTCTGACTAATATCCAAACTTAACGTAACGATCTTACCTTCAACGCTTTTGGGAACCATGTTCATCACTATTTCACGGGCCATACCCACGAGCCCGGAATGATCAACAAACTCATTCCAGCCATTGATATCTGACATATTTTCTATCGACAACGACTTCCCTCGCACCAACTCATCATATCTCTCCAGGTCAGGAGACAAATCTGAAGTTAAGTCTGAAGTTAGGTCTGGCGCCAAATCCAATAGTTGTTCCTGGGGTCGTTCCTGGGGCTGATTCTGAAACTGGTTCTGGGGCAAATCGACAAAGGGCTCGTGCGCAAAATCAGAATACCCTCCATTTCTACGATTGTCCTTCTGCCCATTTATGGAGCTCAAATCGGACCGATCGCCCCAGGAATTACTCAAATCACGTTCCTCTCCCTGAGAAAATCCGGGGGGGACTGAGGTAGAGGAATCTTCTACACTATCCACCAAATATCGGTCAATTCTCCTCTCTCGCTCTAAATGAGCGTCTTCGACTTTCTTAATCTGGTCCTGCTCTTCGTTTGACGGAATAGCCGCACCCCCAACCTGAGTATTCATTGAAGACCCAGACATTGGCGGTTCAACATTATAATCGCCAGAATAGTTGCCAGAAACTTCCCATGACTCAGAAATCATGGGCGGGGCTGATTTCCCGGGAGAGCGTTCAATCCTGGAACGGGGAGAAACCGAAGACGCGGCTGTTGAAGGGTGAGCGTTATCAGCCACTTGTCCCAGGCTGGTTGGCCCTGGAGTGGCTGATCCTAGGCTGGCTGGTCCTGGAGTGGTTGGGCCTGGAGTGGCTGGTCCTGAACCCACTTGCCCTGGTTTATTATCTGATTGGCCTTCTGGCTTTTTCCCGGGCTTTTCAGGCTTAAAGGCCAACATCCGCAACAGCGCCATTTCAAACCCAGTACGAGGGTCCGGAGCCAAAGGTAAATCTCTTTTGCCAAGAAGGGCAATTTGATAGAACAGTTGCAATACTCCGGCGTCTGCAATTTCGGCCAATTCAGATAACTCTGCGGAGTCCAAACCCTTCCACTCCAATGCTTCTGGGTTCACCTGGAATAAAGAGACATTGTGAATCATTGTGAGTAATTCATCCATGCCCGTACTGAAATCTACCGAACGCTGGGCCATCTCGCCCACGACCTGAAGCAGTTTAGTCGCTTCATCACGACAAAGAAGCTCAAGTAAATCCCGGGTGTAGCTCTCGTCAATCATACCCAACATTTGCCGTACCTGATCAGCTCTAACTTCGCCATTGCCAAAGGCAATGGCCTGATCCAGTAAACTTAAAGCATCACGAACACTTCCATTGGCTGATCTGGCCAGGACCATTAATCCGGCTCCATCGTAGGGAATATTCTCCGCCTCCAGAATTTTCTCCAATTGTCCGTTTAGTCTTCCCACGTCCATGGATTTCAGGTTGAACTGGATACAACGGGATAAGATGGTAGTGGGTAATTTTTGCGGATCTGTCGTCGCCAATAAAAACTTAACGTGGCTCGGGGGCTCTTCGAGAGTTTTCAATAATGCATTAAAACTGTGGGTAGAAAGCATATGTACCTCGTCAATAAGGTATATTTTGTACCGCCCCTGAGTAGGTTTATATTGAACATTATCGAGTAGCTCCCGGGTATCATCAACCTTGGTACGGGACGCTGCATCTACTTCAATTAGATCAATAAAATTACCCTGATCGACCCCACAGCAGGCAACACATTGATCACATGGAGTCGAATTTACTCCTTTTTCACAATTCAACGCCTTGGCGAATATCCGGGCAAGCGTAGTCTTCCCTACTCCCCTCGTGCCAGTAAAAAGAAAAGCATGATGCACTCGCTGGTTGTTTAACGCATTTGACAGAGCCGACACCACATGATCCTGGCCGATGACCTGATCGAATGTTTTAGGACGCCATTTTCGCGCAAGTGCCTGATAACTCATAGAAAACTGGAAATTTTTAATAGAAAAATCTGCAAGATAAAAATAGGGAGTGGTCGCTTTTCTAATCTAATATTAGCGTCTATTGACTAGTCATCAACAGCTGAAACATCAACATTAGCGAGGCTTTCCTCTGCAGGAATGGTAGTCATAGTCGAAGTTGATATGATCGAAATTGATATGGATGGGCTGCCAGTTGTCATCTGTCCAGACTCCAGAATACCTGTTTTGCTGCAAATGGTCGCCCAGATAAAATTAGACGAGTCCAGTATGACCCTAAATTGGAAAAATAACCAAAGACCAAACGCTTCACAGGGACAGATTATATATTGATGTGTTACTCGATCACACCGCATTTGCCAGATAAATCGCGCTATCTATTCCAGGTTAGAAATAGACATCGCTAGAAATAGACATCTTTGAACTACGCCAGATTCAAGGTCTCATTATTTGATCACCGTTAATCTCCACCTCAGAGTATTTGCCAAAAGAACATGTCAAAAAACGAGGGTGATCTCCATCCTGCCCACAGCTTTCCCTTTTACATGTCCTCCCTCGCTTCTAGCTATCTCTGGTATCTTTACCTGCAACCTCGGGGCATTGACAAAGCTCGCGTCCGTTACGTTCAGGGTCTGTCGCTAGCTCCGGAAATGCTAGCGGTTTCGGATAGTCTGGAAGAATTAAAGCTGAAAGAACTAAAGAGTGAAGCCGGAAAAATGAAATCCAGGATTTTCTGGACAGAATCAATCTGGAGGGCGGGGCGTGGTAAAAGGACGCGGTAGAAGGAATCGATAAAAGAGGTGGCGGATCACGAAAGCCTTACCCTGGCACCCGAATCGGATGCTACGGCTGCTTCCTTCCGGACCTGACCGGGTTCACAACCTATCGCCACCAGGGAGACCAACCTTCACCGCCATAGATGATGGTCAAACCTCTTGGACTATTGTATGAAATTTGCTCTCTCTTAGAAACCTCATTGAGACATAAAAAGAGATATAAAAGTAAAAATGGATCAAATTCGTAATTTACTCCATTTTACAATGCCGACAAAACATCATCGACACAATGTCATCTACATAACTTCATCTATACAACTTCATCTATACAACGTCATCGACACGATGTCGAACGCCACCTCTCCATACCAATCTCCTATTAAATTTGAAAGGTACGCGAGTACTGCCCATTTTCCTTTATACTGAGGGTGTAGGTTAGTGGTTTTAAACTGCCTTTACCTATGAATATATCGCATTACTTGTTCTACTGGTTCGTAACCCAGTCAACCGGGGAGATTCTTCAATAGTGATCTGAGCCTCTATTTCACACCCAGAGAAGTTGTCTCCTTTATTTGTTCCATCACAATATAGGTATGGGTCTGGAGTACTCCCTCCATATTCGCTAACTGCTCTCCATGGAAGCGTCGATATTGAATCATGTCTTGAAACCGGAGTTTTAACAGGTAATCAAAACCTCCGGCAACCATATGACACTCAAGCACCTCTGGAAGCTTTTTAACTCTCGTTGCAAATTTGTCAAAAATATCCGTGGTGGTGCGATTAAGGATAATTTGCACAAACACGACAAGTCCAAGGCCCAGCAAATCAGCATCCAGCTTGGCATGGTAGCCTTGAATAATTCCTCTATTCTCCAGTTTTTTGACCCTTTCCAGGCAGGGAGTCGGGCTCAAATTCACCCTTGAAGCCAATTCAACATTGGTTACTTTTCCATTTTTCTGTAGTTCCCGAAGTATTCGCTTGTCGATGGCATCCATGTTTCTAATTGTTCTTATGAGTTAGAAGTCTACTATATTGAAAGAAGGCTCACTTAGCTTAATAGTATATTTCTCTATATATTTTAATTCTACAACATATTTTCACTATTAGTTTTAAATAACAGCAGAATATTCTGCCAATAAATTGATAACATCATTGTCTGAGTCGACCACTTCATCTCTAAATAGCGAAATACCTCGAACCATGAAATATCTTGCCCCGCTGGGATCAACGGACCCACTCAGACTAGCGATTAGGACACATTACCACGCAGATGAAACAAGATGTGTTGAAGAATTATTGGAGATGTTAAACACCTCGACGTCTAGTCGTGAGCAGGTTCGATTGTGCAACTCTAAGTCTGTAACTTCGATTTAGGTTGAGTCATTATTGTCGTTCCACACGATATATCGCCTGTCGGCATTACTCCATTCATCGTCAATCTCAACGAGGATGGCACTGACAAGCCGTAGCAGCGATGCTTCATTCGGGAAAACCCGAACAATCCGGGTTCGCCGTTTAATCTCCTGCTGGATTGGACGCTCAATCCCGTTGGTCGTTCTCATCTTTCGATGATGCAGCTCCGGCAAATTGAACACCGTCAGCCCCTCGGGAACATTGTCCAGTAACCACTGCGACAGCTTCGGATAGTTCGACTCATATCGCTCTGCCAGTTGCTGTAACTGTGTCAGGGCCGATGCCTCGTCCGTTGCATTCCATACCGAACGCAATTCGCCACCAATACGGGTTCGTATCTTCACCGTCGGCGCGTGATTAATCGCATTCTGAACCAAATGAAACTGACAACGCTGCCACGGTACACCGGGAAACACAGCGCGTCTCGCGGCTTTGAGACCGGCATGGTCATCACTGGAGATATACGCAACCCCTACCATTCCCCGTTTCACCAGAGATTGTAAAAACTCTCGCCAATTGATCTCGGCTTCGCTGGTCGCGATCTGTACACCCAGGACACTTCGTCGACCATCCGATAAAATACCTACCGCACTGAGTACCGCTGCATCCACCACTTGGTGATCCATCCTAACCCGTTCGTAGCGGGCATCCAATACCAGGTAGCGTATCTCTCCAAGGGCACGATCGCGCCAAACCGACAAAGCATCATCCAGTAATGCCGTTGCACGGGACACCTGCGTCGAAGATATCTTCTCTATCCCGAACAAATCCAGCACCTTCTCCACTCTGCGAGTGCTGACACCACTGACATACATCTGGGCCACACACAACATCAAAGCGCGTTCACTACGCCGACCCTGTTCCAGGCATTGCGGGTAAAACCCCGCCTCTCCGTGATCACGGGTCTTGGGTATCTGAAGATTAAGCGTGCCAAGCGTCGTGTCCACCTGTTTGGGCTTGAACCCATTGGCATGACCTCGACGGTCGTCGCTGCGTTCATGGGGGGCGGCACCCAGAAACTGAGACCGCTCAATCTGCATCGCCTGATTCATCATCGCGGTAATCACTTCACGAAAGGCACCGGAGCCATGTTGAATCAATTGTTCCATCACCACTTCATATAGGTTACTGTAATCCAGTTGGGTCATTGGGTTGTCTCCACATTTGCTTAAGTCACAAACATGGAACGACTTGATGGCTCAACATTCAACACCGAATCAAGAAAAACCGGCTTTGCCTTCGTTCGCTACGCTCACTTCGCCTAAGCCAAACGAGCATCGCTAAAGAAATAAATTACAGACCTCAGATTACACTACCGCAGGTTCAGCTTGATGCAGCCAAACTTGTTGAAACCATTAGAAAAAACAACGAAAGTCATGGTGGGCTGGATGCATTTCTACAGGAGTTCAAACTGTCCAGCGAAGAAGGAATAGGTCTTATGTGCCTCGCCGAAGCACTACTGAGAGTACCAGATGCCGATACTACCGATGATCTCATTCAGGACAAGCTTGCGAACAAAGATTGGTCTGCTCATCTAGGAGAGAGTGAGTCATTTTTTGTCAATGCTTCCACCTGGGGACTCATGTTGACGGGAAAAGTGGTATCTCTTGAGCAATCCACTGTACAAAGCCCTGGGAATTATCTTGGCAAGCTTATTGCTCGTAGCGGTGAGCCCATTATTCGCACCGCTGTACGTCAGGCAATGAGGGTGATGGGGAAACAGTTTGTTCTTGCTGAGAATATCGAGCAAGCGATGAAAACATCTAAAACTAAACAAAGCCAGGGTTTTACCTATTCTTATGACATGCTCGGTGAGGCAGCAAGAACTAGCGATGACGCCGATCGATATATGAAAGCCTATGAAACGGCGATCCGAGTTATTGGCACTCATTGCACTACCAGCGACCCAATTGCTAACCCGGGAATTTCAGTCAAACTCTCCGCATTGCATCCACGATATGAATACCGACAAGCGAATCGGATTACACTGGAACTTCTACCTAAACTGAAACAACTTTGTTTGCAGGCCAAAGAAGTGGGTATTGGACTCACCATCGACGCAGAGGAATCAGAACGATTAGATCCGTCGTTAACATTGCTCGAAGAGATTTGTGGTGATCCTGATTTGCAGGATTGGAGTGGGTTGGGTTTTGTTGTGCAGGCCTATCAAAAACGCGCCCCATTTGTAATTGACTGGATTCAATCCCTGGTCAGGAAATCCGGTCGTCGAATCATGATTCGATTAGTCAAAGGAGCTTATTGGGATACAGAAATAAAACAGGCTCAACTGGAAGGATATTCAGGATACCCGGTTTACACTCGCAAAGTCTCTACTGATCTCTCTTATCTGGTATGTGCGCAAAAGCTACTAGCGAGCCCTGACAGCTTTTATCCCCTATTTGCGACGCACAATGCACATACCGTGGCCTCAGTCTTAAGCATGGCCAAAGGCAGGCGGGATTCCGAATTCCAGTGTCTCCACGGCATGGGAAATATCTTATATGACGAGGTGGTTAGTCATTACGGCGTCAGGTGCCGTATCTATGCACCGGTAGGTCCCCATAAGGACCTTCTTGCCTATCTTGTTCGTCGCTTGCTGGAAAATGGGGCTAACAGTTCTTTTGTTAACCGGCTTGTAGATAATGAATTACCCATTGAAAGGGTGATTCGAGACCCAATCCAAATCATACTTTCCTTAAACGAAAAACCCCATCCCAAAATCCCTCTTCCCTGCAATATTTTCCCTGATCGGGAAAACTCATCCGGCATAAACCTAAATAGTGAAATCGAACTTGGTACCTATTACCAGAGTGCTAGAGAGCTGGCTAAAACTGACTACCAGATAGCTTCTCTGGTCGCGAATACCAGTTCCCTGGAGCATTCGCAGAAGCATTCCTCAACACACCCAAAGCCACACCCAGAAAAGCACCCTGTACCGCAGGGAAAAGATATCCCAGTAATCAATCCCTGCAATGGTCGGCCAATCGGAATACTGACACCACTGCAAACTGGAACCATTGAAAAGACCATTGATTTCGCAGTAGAGAAAGCCCGAAAAAACGCCAAACACTGGAACCAAATGGGCGGTAAGGCGAGAGCAACCATTCTGAGACTAGCTGCTGATAACTACCAAAAACACCATGAAGAACTCCTGACTCTCTGTCTAAATGAATCAGGAAAAACATTGGACGATGGGATCGCTGAACTAAGAGAAGCCATTGATTTTCTAAGATACTATGCACTATTGGCTGAGAGAGAGTTTACCCCTCCTATCAACCTGGATGGGCCAACCGGAGAACTTAATCAGCTTTCGCTCCATGGTCGGGGAATTTTTGTCTGTATCAGTCCATGGAACTTTCCTCTGGCCATTTTCACCGGTCAAGTTGGCGCGGCATTAGCCGCGGGAAATGCGGTAATCGCCAAACCAGCAGAACAAACCCCTATTATCGCTTATCGGGCAGTGCAGATTCTTCATGAATCAGGTGTTCCTGAATCCATATTACAATTGTTGTTGGGAGATGGTCCTTCGATCGGCGCTGCATTGGTTTCTCATCCCAATATCGACGGCGTGGCGTTTACCGGATCAACACGAACAGCGCAGACTATTCACCGAGCACTAGCACAAAAAGAAGGCCCCATTATCCCCCTAATTGCAGAAACCGGAGGAATCAATGCCATGATTGTTGACTCCACGGCCCTGCCTGAACAGGTGGTTCGAGATACTATTCGTTCTGCCTTTCAAAGTGCAGGACAGCGATGTTCCGCACTTAGGGTGTTATACATCCAGGAAGAAGTGGCGGACCAAATGATTCAAATGCTGCTGGGTGCCATGGCTGAGCTAAAGATTGGTGATGTCACAGAAGCCAGCACCGATATCGGCCCTATCATTGACCTGGCTGCACGCGACAACCTGATCAAACACATCCAGAAATTTACCGACTCTGGTTCCCCAGTGACTACAGGACCACCGATACAAGGCGATAAAAACGGCTATTTCCTCAGCCCAACAGTGATTGAAATTGAAGGGATTGGGGAGTTAGAACAGGAAGTATTTGGTCCCATTCTGCATGTATGTCGATTCGCATCATCGGACCTGGACAAAGTTATTGATGACATTAACGCCTCAGGCTATGGATTGACGTTTGGAATCCACAGTCGAGTGCAATCAACCGTGGATCGAGTCATTAATCGTATTGAGGTCGGAAATATTTACGTAAACCGTAATACCATAGGCGCAGTGGTAGGCGTCCAGCCTTTTGGTGGAGAAGGGCTTTCTGGCACCGGACCTAAAGCGGGAGGACCGAGGTATTTACATCGCTTCGCTCTGGAACGAAGCATCAGCACCGATACAACAGCGGCAGGAGGGAATACATCATTGTTGTCGTTGGAGTCTCTCTAAAGGGGGGGTTACCAAGGCTTGAGGTATTAGACAGACTCACCTTCACCCATCAGTGCCATCTATATACTGGGTGGAGGAAACACTTTTTTGAAGCTGAACGCCTGGGGGGTGTCTCCCTTTTCGTTTAATTGATTTAATCTGGCCTGGGCCTCCTGAACATCGGGAAAGTGGCCATCTGCAATCCACCAAAGAACATAGTAAGAGGATTCAAGAGATTCAAACCAGGTTTTGCGCCTTTTGACAAACTCCACATGATGAGTCTGGTAAACAAAATGCCTAAGGGAGTTCACATCATCCCAAACGGACATATTTGTGATAACCAGCGGATCTGAAAAAGCCTGAATCCCGGTGGCATTACCAGATTCATCTTTGAGACGCCAAACGAATCCAGCGGACTGCTCGGCAAGTTGATTTATACTTTCCAGGTTATCAACGAATTCTTTCATGGAAGGAGAAGTCAAAGGATACTTTGCCTTAGCGATATTAAGTTGAGCAAGTTTGAACACAGGCTAATCGTAGTTTATACAGTGCGGAATTAGGGACTTCTGTAGAAGCTCTTTAGTTCGTTAATTGGGGGCAGATTAAAATGCTACGACTCTATCCAATGACCAGACCAACTGCTGGTCCAATCATATCAGACCAGATGACTGAGTTTTTTCCGCACTGGGTGCAATCAGCATAGAACGTCTGAATTCCCTATGTGTTTATATCAAGCTTCCAGAAAAACACTATTTTACCCACCGTTCTAGGTATCACTACCAGGAAAACCAACAACTTAATTCTTTCCACCAAACTTACTGGGCGTTAGTTAACAGGAAATGGTGAGTTTAACGGTTGCTAATTTCCAGTTATTGATTTGCAGCTATTGATTCCCTAGCTCAACTTTCGTTGTTGGCAATAGGTTTCATTCAGTTTAATAATGCAAAACAATGCTAGCACGTTGCAGAAAAGAAGCGCCGTAAATGCAGTGGTAAAAGCGGAAGCACCATACAGTCGTGCGCCATTGATCATCTCACCACTCCATTGCCCATCCAATAGCCAGCCAATTAGTGGTTGCATCACGGCACCAGAACCGACGACAAACATATTTAGCAAACCAATCGCGGTTACGCTGTGGGTTGGAGAGTTTAGTTCCTTTGCCATACTAAAACAGACGATCATCACCGAACCCGAAGCACCGCACAAAAAGAATAATGTTCCAAGGAAGAATGTTTCCGCAAGATTTCCGTAGATAATTATGCTGAAGAACAGAATATTCAAAATACAACCAATATACAGCACAGGTTTTCGTTTGCCGATAAAATCCGATAACCAACCCGCCAACGGTGAACCCACTCCCCATCCAAGAAAAAATAGAGAGGCAATAGCGGCAGCTTCAGTTTTGGAAAACCCCATCTGAGAACTCAACCAGGGCACTGACCATAGGCCCGCGAATGCCAACATTGTGGCGGTCAGCCCGAAACCAATCAAAGAACAATACCAGCTCTGAGGATTTACACAGACCTTTTTCAGACCAGATAAAACACCGTAACCGGTCGTTTTAGTCCCTCGCTCTGATCCAGCGACTTTTGTATTGGTCGAGCGCTTGGGAATGATGAAAAATAATAGCAGGGACAATACAATAGCGATTACCGCTAAACCCATCATGGTGCTGCGCCATCCCACCTGTTCCACAGAAAAGCGCAGGGGCGCCTGCCCGAGCATTGCCCCACACATCCCTACAGCCTGCAAAACGCCAGCCAAAGTTGCAAATCGGTTGGGAGCGAACCAATAGCCGAGTATGGTTAACGTTCCGACAAAACCAAAGGCCACAGTTGCACCAATCAAGCCGCGATAAAGGGATGCGCTATGTAGTCCGTCCTGAAAAAAGGCGCGATGTCGTTAGCGATCATGCGTCATTTTCGACCTTCGGATCAGGACAACACCCAGACGACGATTAGCGGCGTCCCAAGGGGCTGACAACAGGCAATGGCGAGTAATGTTTGCTCTTCGCCGTTGGGTTTTTCAAACAAAAAGAAAGCGATCATCCACTTTCTCAAATTCCACGCGCAACCCGCCATCAGCAGATTGATACGGTCTCCTTCGGCTCCCTTCAGCCAGCTCCTCAATAAACGATGATCATGCTTCAAATGACCGATGATCGGTTCTATCGCACTTCGTTTGCGACACAGTATCCGTTTCTTCTGGCGTTGATAAGCATTGTCCCGTTTCAGCGGAAGACCCGGTAACAGCACCTCACAATCCACTTTATTCTTCGCTCCCCGATATCCCCGGTCAACCACCGCCAGCCTGATCGATGTCTCACGGTGGGTATGGGCTTCTGTCAGTGCTGCTTTCAGGGTCTTCGAATCATGATCATGTTCGTCATGACTCACCACCCCCACAATCACCTGTGACTCCTTCGTCGCCACCACTGACGCCTTGCGACCATACTCATACGCCTTGTGATCCTTCCCCTTGCCCACGCAGTACACAGGGAGTAAACCTTGTTCCTGTCTTTGGGCTGTTGAGACAAAACACGTTCGTATAACGCAAAGTTCGCTTCCTGCGCCGTCAGAACATCGATCGGTAACTTCCGTTGGCATTCCCTGAGCAACACACCCGCAATGGTTCGTAATCGTTCCAACGCCTTGTTCGCCTTACGACGTCGTTTCACGTGACGGAAATGACGACATGCCAAACGAAGTGACCGCACTTCCTTTACGTACGTTCGTCGTTGTTGTATCCCGTGTAACTTCGACAGCTTGTTCAGGCGATTGATGATCCTTATCGCCAACTTGCTGTCTGTCGGGTACGTGATCGCCTTCTCCTGTACCGTGGTATCTACCAGTACTGTCTGCTCCTCTGCCAGCTTCCCATGCAGTTTTACCGACAGCGAAAAGATCTCCCTGACTCCCTCCGACCCAATCCGGTTGCGGAACTTCACCAGTTCCGTCGCATGGCACGGTACCTGCGTCTGGAAACTCACCTCACCACAGAACACCTGAAAGTACGGGTTCATCTTCCATTGATCCACCACCGATTCATCACTTAAGCTGTACAGCTGTTTGATCATCACCAATCCGCTCATCAACCGGATCGGTTTCGCGGCCCGCCCCTTCGCGCTGTAGTACTGGCTCAGGGAGGCTTCAAGCGATGACCAGTCAAGGGTATTGCCAAGGGCAATCAGGGGATGGGACGTATCCAGCTGATCAACGATGTTGAAGAAACTGAGTTGATCGTCATTCACCGGGCTGTCAGGTAGCATATATACCTCGTGTTCGACCAGAAACTGAACGCCAGTTTAACAATTCCGGTCGATTCAAACCAGGACTATATCCAGTTTATACTGGATATGTAGCCTTTTCGGGTTCTTCAGGGACGACTACATACTCATGATAACGGTCATGACCACATTCTTCACTATGTCCAGTCTTATGTTCAAGTCCTATGCCTATTGTCATGATTCCCTATTGTCATGATTCCAGTGCAGCATCCGCGTCATGACGTCATTAGCTACTGTAATTGTTATTCGTCATACTTGGCAAGCTAACATCAATTAATTTTTTATGAACAACGAATTTGACTACGTGATCATTGGCGCGGGATCCGCCGGTTGCGTTCTTGCTAATCGACTCTCAGCTAATGCCGGAAACCGTGTTTTAGTGCTGGAAGCTGGTGGATCTGATTTACGCTTCTGGATTCAGACACCCATTGGATACGGAAAAACTTTCTATGACAATCAGGTTAACTGGATGTACATGTCCCAAGCCGATCCTGGTTTGAATAATCGCCAAAGCTACTGGCCAAGAGGCAAAGTCGTTGGAGGGTCCAGTTCGATTAACGCCATGGTCTATATTCGCGGGCAGCACGAAGACTACAACGATTGGCGTGATAAGGGAAACCCTGGATGGGGGTGGGAAGACGTTATGCCCTACTTCAGGAAGTCTGAAACAAACTCCCGTGGTGGAAATGAATATCGTGGTGATAGCGGCCCACTTTACGTTAATGACCCTAGCGCGGACTATCATCCCCTTTGCCAGACATTCTTAAAGGCAGCGGATGAATATGGCCTCCCTTATAATTCTGATTTCAATGCGAAGACCCAGGAAGGTGTAGGGCTCTACCAGATCACGACTAAAAACGGTATTCGAATGTCTGCTGCCCGGGCTTATCTGAAACCTGCGTTGCGGAGAAAAAACTGTCAATTGGTTACCCATGCCCATGTAATGAGAATTCTGTTTAAGGGCAAACGAGCCGTCGGTGTTGAATATCAACACAAAGGCGTTGTGAAGCGCGCGACAGCGAATAATGAGGTAATTCTTTCAGCCGGCTCTGTCAATTCACCCCAAATTCTACAACTTTCAGGAATTGGGCCGGGGCAGCTTTTAGCGGATCACAATGTTAACATTACCAAAGCCCTGTCTGAGGTTGGTAAAAACATGCAGGAACATCTTGGGTACTCCCATTACTATAAATCCAAGGTACCAACCCTGAATAATGAACTCTATCCATGGTGGGGTAAACTTCGGGCAGGAATGCAATATATGTTGTCCCGAAAGGGCCCGCTTTCCCTTAGCGTCAATCAGGCTGGCGGCTTTTTCAAGAGTAATCCGAATCGACCAAGACCTAATTTGCAGATCTATTTTGCAGCAATTACCTACACCACCGCCCCTCCTGGGGAACGCCCCCTGATGCAACCGGATCCCTGGCCTGGATTTTTGAATTCAATCTGCCAATGCCGGCCCACCAGTCGGGGTGAGATTGAAATCACCTCCAGCAATCCGTTTGATCATCCCAAAATTACACCAAACTATCTCTCTACGGCGGAAGATATTCAGGAGATGCTCGAGGGAGCCCGATACATCCGGGATATGGCGAAAACTCCAAGCTTAAGCGCTATCATCGATAAAGAAATAAAACCCGGAATTGAAATAGACTCGGATGAAGATCTTCTCGAGGATATTCGTCAAAGAAGCGATACCGTGTTCCACCCTACCAGTACCTGCATGATGGGCTCTAGCGAAACCAATTCTGTGGTAAATAATCGGTTAAAGGTGCATGGTGTTGAAAGACTTCGAGTAGTTGATGCCTCCGTATTTCCGAATGTTATTTCCGGCAACACCAATGGTCCTACGATCATGGTAGCGGAAAAGGCTTCGGACATGGTTCTCGAAGACGCAAAATCAGGATCCTGATTCATGTTTGTTATTCCACATTAATTCGAGGTTGGCGAGAGCAAAAAAATGGATAGTCATGGTTTAATGTTTAATCTGATCATTTATCTGTCAGCGGCGGTTATCGCTGTACCTATTTTTACCCGACTGGGCCTTGGTTCCGTACTGGGCTATCTCGTAGCAGGAGTCTGTATTGGCCCCTGGGGATTAGGCTTTATTGATAACGTTCAGGATATTTTGCATTTTTCAGAATTCGGTGTCGTTCTACTATTATTTATCATTGGTCTTGAACTCGAGCCATCAAAACTCTGGCGTATGCGAAAGCCGATTCTTGGCGCCGGCGGCGCCCAACTTGGCCTATCCACCGCCGCTATTTTCATTATTGGATATCTATTTGGGCTAGATTGGAAAACCGCCATTATTATTGGTTTAGGTTTATCCCTCTCTTCCACTGCTATTGCCCTTCAATTGTTTAGTGAAAGGCGATTGATGTCGACAGAAGTGGGGCAAACAGGATTTTCGATTCTTCTATTTCAGGACATTGCTGTTATCCCCATCATCGCCTTGATACCCTTACTTATCGTTTCTGGCGACCCTGGCGTAGAGACCTCCAGTGGAAAATCAACCTGGGTGATCATGGCGGTAATTGGTGCCATCTTCCTGGTAGGTCGGTATGTGCTTCGCCATGTTTTTCGTTTTGTTGCCGCTACCCATCTAAGAGAGATTTTTACCGCATTATCACTACTTTTGGTCTGCGGTATTGCTGCCATCATGAATGAAATCGGTGTTTCCATGGCATTGGGAGCATTTCTTGCGGGAGTTCTGCTGGCTGATTCCGAATACCGACATGCCCTTGAGTCAGATATTGAACCGTTCAAATCATTGCTGTTAGGGCTATTTTTCATTTCCGTTGGCATGTCGGTGGACTTTGGTCTGCTCCTGAGACAACCATTTCTGATACTCATTTTGACGTTAACCCTTGTGTTGGTTAAAACCGTTGTGCTTTACATAATCTCTCACTTTTCTGCTGTTGCACCCAAACAACGCCCTCTTTTTTCTTTTCTATTATCACAAAGTGGAGAATTCGCCTTTGTACTGTTTGGTTTCGCGGTTTCAGCTAATGCTCTGGATCAACAGCTAGCGAATCAGATGACACTCGTCGTAGCGCTATCCATGTCCACCACACCACTGCTGATGCTGCTCCACGATAAGATGATTGAACCCGGATCCATCGATCTCTCCGTGCGCTCTATGGACGAAATTAATGAGGATGGGAGCAACATTATCATTGTGGGCTTTGGCCGATTTGGACAGGTCGTCGCTCGTTTGTTAATGGCAAACAAAATACCATTGACGGTAATTGACAATAATCCTGATCACATCGAAAGAGTGAGGCGTTTTGGTTACAAAGCCTATTACGGAGACATCCTCAGACACGATATTCTGCACTCGGCAGGGGCTGATAAAGCGAAATTGATCATTCTGACCGGAGATGGCACTGAATCTATTGACCTCGCCGTCGCCAGCATCAAGCGGGACTTTCCCAACCTTTCTATTATGGTTCGGGCTTATGATCGAAGTCATGCCGTTCATCTCATCGACAGCGGAGTGGATGGTGTCGTTAGAGAAACGTTTTATTCAGCAGTGGAACTCGGTAAGAAAACCCTCCATTTTCTGGGATTTAATGAGGCTCAGATAGACCGCCAGGCCAAAATGTATATCGAACATGATGTCTCTACTTTACATAAACAACTGAGTATTCAGAACGATGAAAAAGCCATCATATCCCTGGCAAAAAACGCACAACAGCAACTTGAGCATACGCTGGCTGCCGACCAACAGGAAAATCTGACAACCTCAAACGACGACACCGTTCTTACCGAGGCCGCTACCAGTGCAAAAGACACCACATAGAGTGAGTCCTAACTATATTAAATTATCTGAATCAAACTAACTAACAATACTAACTATTCCAGCATGTCAAACACCGCTCCTTTCATTCAGGGATCCACGATGCGCCACGTCGTTGTGATGGCATCCACGGCATCTCTCGGGTTAATGACGCTATTTGTTGTTGATTTGGCAGACATGTACTTCCTGAGTTTATTGGGGGAATCAGAGCTGGCCGCAGCAATCGGCTATGCAGGGACCATATTATTTTTTACTACTTCTATCTGCATCGGGATTGCCATCGCAGCGGGAGCACTAGTATCACGCTCCCTGGGTGAAGAAAACATTGCTCGCGCAAAACAATACAGCACCAACGTATCGGTTTTTGGAGTGGTGCTTGCAACACTGGTCTCCATCGGAGTATGGGTTTTCATTCCGACATTCCTTGATCTACTCGGCGCCAAAGGTGAATCCAAAGCCTTTGCGATCGATTATTTACAGATTATTATTCCAAGTATGATCGTCATGGCCCTCGCCATGAGTGGTAGCGGAATTTTACGGGCCGCCGGTGACGCCAAACGATCGATGTATGCCACTGTGAGCGGGGGTATTGTCAATGCAGTTTTGGACCCAATACTGATTTTCTCGTTCTCAATGGGGATTAAAGGCGCAGCGTGGGCATCCGTTGTAGCGAGGATCACCGTGGCCGCCATTGCATTTTATGGCGTAGCCAAACACCATGAATTGATCGCAAGATTCGAATTCAGAAAGTTCGCTGCCGACCTGAAAGACATGGTAAAAATTGCCATCCCAGCCATTCTCACCAATGTGGCAACTCCCTTTGGCAATGCTTATGTAATTGCGAGTATTGCCAAATTTGGCGATAGTGCAGTAGCGGGAATGTCCATAGTGGGGAGACTTGTTCCAGTAGCATTTGGCGTGGTGTTTGCGTTATCTGGCGCTGTTGGTCCAATTATTGGGCAGAACGTCGGAGCAAAAAAAATGGACAGGGTTTTACAGACTTTAAAGGATGCCATTGTATTTGCAACGGTGACAGTGACAACAGCAGCAGTATTATTGTATCTTCTCCAGAACATGATTATCACAGGGTTTAACGCTACTGGTGATGCAGCAGTGATCATCTCCCTATTCTGCACATGGGTCGCTATCAGTTTCATATTCAACGGGATGCTTTTTATTTCCAATGCCTGTTTTAATAATCTGGGCTATGCGCATTACTCCACATTAATAAATTTCGCCAAAGCCACTTTGGGTACCATTCCCTTTGTTTATCTTGGTGGTGTCCTCGGTCAGTTTGAAGGAGTGTTAATTGGACAGGCCGTTGGCACAGTGGTTACTGGTACGATTGCTCTTATCATCTGTTTTAAAATGGTGCATCGCTGTTTGCGGATGAATGCTCCTACAGGAAACCGTGAAAAACCGTTTAATCCAAAAATACCACTTTGGCCACAAACCAACACTCGGGGCTAATCGGTCATCGCCATCGTTAGGACATCAAGAGAACCCACACCAGAAACCACTCGGTATCGATTACTTTTTCTTTAAAAGCTTCTGTATCTTTTTTGTACATGATCTACACCATGTCCGTTAACTCATAGTCAACTATCTCATTGACCTCAGAGAAACAGAGGTCTCAGCAAAAAAGATAATCAGGAGATGTCATGAACAACCATTATGCTTGCGCCACATTTCTGGATCATGCCCCTCTGGAACATTGACACAAGGATTGTCAGTATAACCACGTAATACGGCGTATTGTTTTATTTGGTCTGTCGTCAGTAGTTTCGTCGTCTCGATATGTCTGGACAAATGGACGAAACGCAAATCAGCACGGGCCGTGGCGGCTTCGCTCAGCAATTCGTTTAATTGATACTTCTCTAAATTCTGATTCTCGAATGCACTACTTAAGGCTGCTTCCGCTGCAATGAAGCGTTCACCAGTAATGATAGCATCCTCCTTCATAGCCCTATAGATATCCGTAATTTGATCTATTTGCGTGGTTGATAACTTCAAAGGCTTTTTAAGTTCGAGCAGGTGCTTGGGGCCAGGTAATCCATTGAGTTCGGCTGGAAGCGCTAATCCCCAGCCATGCCCCTTTTGAATTTCCTCGATATCCTGTTCTGACAGGCTCTTTATTGGGCGTGACTGAAGACCAGCATACGGAGTGGCATCGCCGTTATGTCCGTGGTTTTGAGACCATGGGGATGACCATATATATAGAGAGGCGAATCCTAATACGCAAACAGTAATGATCAGATAGATGGCTTTCACTGTAACTTTATCCATTGTAACTTTATTTTTTGGGGGAGAAATACAGCCCCACTTCACAAACAGTCGTTTGCGCGACAAGGGCAGACGGGAGTAAACCCATACATAAATTGTACCTCATTCTTTCTCCGATCAAGCACATTAGCCCCATTTTCCGCTAACCATATCCATTCTGCACAGGGATTACATCCTAAATTGAGTAGAGACGAAAAGGCGTTAACGCGCTTTTCAGATGTTTCGCATTTTCGCAACTGGAAATGTCCGCCGCCACAATTCCCGTTGATACTCTCCATAAACAAAGGGGGTAAAAGTTTTATTTTCCAGATCCACCAAAGGTTCAATAATCACCTCATGATTCGGATTGACGAAGAGTGGAATCGAATAGCGGTCCGTTCCTGCGCGGTTAATAACTCGATGTGGAGTCGAGGAAAAACGTCCATTAGACCAATACTGCATAATATTGCCGAGGTTTACCACGAAAGTATCTGGCATCGGTAGTGCACCTACCCACTCTCCATTTTTGTTCTGAATTTCCAACCCTCCATGATCATCCTGCCAGAGAATGGTGAATGCTCCCGAATCGCTATGTGGTACCACACCAATTTTATTTTCATTTTTTGCAGCATATTGCGGAGGATAGTGATTTAATTTTAATCGTGAGGTCGGTCGATCAAACATCCTGTCAAAAAAACCAGGCTCTAACCCTAATGCCTGAGCAAAAGCAATCTGTAGAATACGACTGACTCTTTCAACCGCAACAAAGTACGACTCCATTATCGATTTGAGCTCCGGGGGATGTTTCAACCATTGATTCGGTCCTTCCAATAAGTGAACATCGTTGACAGGGGTTTCATGACCGATCCAGAAACCTTCCTGATAGCTGGTTCCCTCTCGGCGCTCACCCTCATAGCTCTGGTAACCCAGGGGCAGATATCCCCGAATCCGATGGTCAATCAGAATCTTTTTCTTCTCTTCCATGGACTGCTGAAAAAACAATATCGCCTGATTATGAAGCTTCGCAACCAGGTCGAAATCAATACCGTGATTCCTGATATAAAAAAAGCCAACCTCCCTTGCTCCATGTTCCAGTGACTTAATCGTTGGATTATGAGACTCCCCCTGAACCAATGGAGCAAGATCCACCACCGGAATTTCGGAAAATTCAAGTCGTCTGGAAATCGGAATCGTCATCGAATACATTCAGCGGCTGCTCGCCGCAAATTGGTGCTACCTGTTTTCGCTGGCATGACTGATATGAAAACACAAATTTAGAGCAATGATATTAGTAAGATATGGATAAGGGAAGGTGCAGATAAGAGATAACCATAATCCCAAATAATCACGATGATCAGGTCTCAATGATCGAAAATGGCGAAATAATCACGACTCTGACAGAGAGGGCCTATTCCGCCGATCAAAATAGGTCATTCTTTCCAGAAATACCCCGTTGTCACGGGTTTTGACCATGGCCATTCCACATAAGTCTGTGCCATCCAGCTCCCACCATTCCCAATCCGTTAAAACTCCATCTTTATCCTGACGAACCTCGTCCCTTAAGGTCCATTTATTCGTTGAACCAACAAGTTGGGTTCGTCTATCCCATCTACCCATATAAGCTGGCAACTCATCCCGACTAACCGGACCGGGTTCAGCGGGGTCATCAAAAATAAAGTCCGGTGCTGACGCCGACACCAGCTTTTCGGCATTCAGCTCATACCAACCTTCAATATAGCGCGCGCAGATCAAATCGACTCACTATTTTCCAACCTATTCGATGCAGATTATTTGATGAACTAAATAGTGGGTCTGACTTTTTCGGCCCCTTTGAACAATATCTCCCGCATAGCGTCAGTGGCTTTTTTGTGATACGCCACAGTTGTTGGATCAAAATCACAGGCTGGTTTCGGTGTATGTTCGAAATAACCATATCGATCTCGCCCCCTTACTAATGAAGCGCTATCCCATTCGGCATTGAGTTGACGAGCATTTGTGGGCATAAAGTGCATGGACAACCCAATTCTGCGGTCAGCCGTGATATTTGGGCCAGAAGCATGGGCAATGCGAATATTATGGATGGACATTTCCCCAGATTTCAACGGCATCGATACTGCCTTACTTTCATCGATAGTGACAATTTCCTGTCCGCGAGTTAGCATATTGTCATCATGGTAACGGTCTTCATGATCGAGAGGTTCTCCGAGGTGGCTGCCGGGCATGACATTCATACAACCGGCATCTTCACTGGCCGGAGAAAGGGCCAACCAGGCAGTAACCAGTTTATCGGTATCAAGCCCCCAATACTGACTATCCTGATGCCAGGAAACAAAACTACTGGTATTGGCTTCTTTTATCCAAAACCACGTATTCCAACAAAGGATATCCGGACCAATAAGATCTTCAACACAGTCCAATATGGTTTCATTCCGTATCAGACTATCCACCCATTTAAAAAGCAGATGGGGTTTTGTCCTTAATGGCCCCCGGACTGGATGGCCTAACTTTTTCTCATAGGCTTCCAGTATTTCCCGGTATTTCATTGCTTGCTGTGCGGTGAGAATTCGAACGGGAGAGTGATATCCCGAATCTTCAAACTGCTTAGTCTGCTTTGTATTCAGATGTTTTAGGGTTCGATTGAGATTCATCTTTAACCTTTATCGGAAAATGGAGGAATTTATATGAACAATACTATAAATGAGACCCAATTTGACACCTGGGATTAGAATGAAACTCAATTAGGTAACAGAAAAGTTGACAAAGGAGTTCAAAAGAGAACACCCCGACACTAGACGACTCTGGGAATAGTATATCGATTGCTTAAAAACATATACGAAAATCGCGGCACTAAAATCAGACCAAACGGCTCGGATCATTAGGTTAAAAGCCGATTAATGCCCTACTCCTTTACACCCTATGGGATGCCATAATCCGGGATCATGACGTATTTCTGACTATCAACGCCAAGGCTTTCGCGAATGGCATCCCTGTGGCTTTCCTGGAATCAGACAGAATCTGGCTATGCGATCAGAACAGTACCAAACGTATCGCAAGTCCAATAAAAAAGACCCCGGCTATGCCATCCAGCCACCTCCCCATACTAGTCCGAGCCAACCAGCCGGATGCTCGACCTGCCGCCAATCCAATACAAATCAGGAATACCAATCCAATGACATTGTGAATACAGCCCAGTAAAAATATCTGTAAGCCAACCTGCCCCAGATCTGTGTCAACGAACTGAGGCAACAGTGCAAAATAAAAGACCACTACTTTTGGGTTCAATATATTTGTGACCAGTCCCCGCACAAAGACCTCCCTGGCTGAGGTTTCTGCTATAGGGCCGCTGTTTTCATTAACGGATTGTTTATTGGTATACCATTGTATTATTGCCTTCACGCCCAAATAAGCAAGGTATGTTGCTCCGCCGTAGCGCAAAACATCGAATGCGATTGGAGAAGCAGCGATTACTGCAGAAACCCCAACGGCTGCGGCGAGAGCGTGCACTATAGAACCCGCACATATCCCCAACGCCGAGGCAATGGCGCCACGACTGCGATGCTGAATCCCGTTGGCGATTACGAACAACACATCTGGACCAGGGGACAACGCCAGAGCGGTGGCCAAAACAACATAGGCAGCAGTCAGCGATGGATCAAGAATCATTGTTGATCCTTTTTGTTGGCTTGGTTCTTTTGTTGGTAAGGCCCCTGACCCTGACTGGATTCATGACGTTTTCCATTTTGCTTTTGAATAACGAAGCAAAATCAGTCAAAAGAAATTTCATGGTAAAAACTACTATTTAGCTTTTGACCGTTAATCGATAGGAATGCATGTGTTCGTAATGGGGTAACACTATGTCATAAATGGCTCGGACATGAGCTGGGGCGTCAACGATGTCCACGTATCTCCTTGGCTGCGGTTTTAATCCGTCTGAGTTTCTTAGACTGGCATGCCATGACCCTCCATCATACCAACTAACCTCGGAACGATCTCCCGCTTCCCAACTCAATGCGTCTGGTATAAATGGAACGCCTACCCCTTGACACCACCTTTCCACAATCCCATGGGGGTCTTCCAGTAAATCATCGCTGTCGATAATGGGTGGTGGTTTTCCATCCCGATCACAAATACGGTCAAATAGTTCTCGTTGTTCAACAATTCCGGTTTCTTTTAGTACAAAATCCGACCAATGCTTAAACATGGAGGTAACCACTTTCGCCGGGTCGCGAATAAGAAATGAATGATTAAAATTTGCCAGAAAACCGTCAGTCCAGGCGTGTTCAACATAATGGGGAAAATCCTTGGAAAATGTCGGACCAGCCAAAGCAGATTCCTGCATGGATGACCATACTTTATTGAACGTCAGCCCTGGAATCCGTGGACTATCTTCGCTGAGTCGAGGCCACTGCGCCCCATCACCCTGATACCACCATTCCCCGAAAGGTTCATGGAAACAGGTCATATCACCCCGCATTCTCATCATCCATTCAAATGCAGTTGAGGTTGATCGAGGCGTTGCCCATAAGACGAGAATTTTCTTCATCAGACTCACTATTATTTTAGGAAATACCAAAGACAGAGCAGACTTGAACACCCCGAAATCAATCGATTTGAGTCCGACAGCCCCTAACAAAACATTTCAGGAATATTGCAGAACAATAAACATTACGCAATAGGAGGGCAGGTATCTGATGGGAGAACATTGGATCCCGTCAGTGGTGGTTGAAGAAAGTTATTTGGATAATAGTCCTGGGCAGAATGATCTGCTCAATGCAACCAAATCAGTACTACTTACCGATCGTTATCCGACCTCCCTGATGAAGTACATACACCCCTGAGATAACCACGAGGCTACAACCAATTAACATATTCGCGTTAACGGTTTCTTCAAAGATGAATACGCCAATGGTAAGGCCAAACAACAGTCGGGAATATCGAAAAGGCGTAACCGCCGAAACTTCTCCGGTACGCATGGCCATCATTAAACTCATATAGGCAACCACACCTGCGGCAACCGCTCCGGCCAGCATGACCAAATTGTTATCGTTGATCGAAACCATCCTGCTTTCATCCCAAAACGAGTAGCCCATTCCTGCTACTACCACAGTGGCAAAACCATAGAAACCCAATACTGAAGTTCGAATAGACATGGAACAGGCTCGTGTTGCGAGGTCTCGACCGGCGAACCCCAACATACCCAAAACCGCCAGAAAAGAAAAAAAGGTAAAACCATCAGTTCCTGGCTGGAGCACAATGAGCACGCCGAATAAACCGCAAAAAATGGCAAACCAACGACGGATCCCTACTTTCTCCCCAAACAGAATGGCTGCGCCTGCTACTACCACAATGGGGGTCGCCTGAAGAATTGCGGTTGCCGATGACAAAGGGGCTAACGTAATTGCCAGCACATAAAACAGTCTCCCAATCAGCTCACAGATAGCGCGAACGATCATTGTCGATGATAGAACTGCCGAGTTGAATAAGTGATCACCCTTGATCAGAGCGATCACCAGGAAAACCGAAGCACCGCCCAAGCCAAATATCATCAGTATCTGCCCTGTTGGCATGAATTCAGAGACTCTCTTGATAAAGGCATCTTCCATGGCAAATGCTGCCATTGATGCCATCATCCACAAGCTACCAATAATATTTGAACGATGATCAGTGCTAATTTCAGGTTTCACAATTAAAATCAGGAGGAATCAAACCGACCACTTAAGCCAGATGAAATAAAATAGACCGGGTGATGGGCATAGATTCTCCGGAAACACTATAAACAGGTAAGTGTCCTGCAAGAAGGGCTAACGAAAGGCAAACCTATCTACAATGGGCTCACCAATATTGCGATTAAATGCCTGAGGTCATCAAACCAAAATAGCTTGAAGCAAACCGTGTTTCTCGTCACTAAACGGTTAACTATCTAAAGTTTGACGACAGATAAAAAGGCAACCCAGCCCATTGCACAAAACGACAGCCAGCAGACCGTACTCCGGCTAATGGAAAAGATCTAAAAAGGGATACTAATCCGTAGGCATACGATGAAGAACGCAGATTTTATTCCCCGATGGATCGAGTAAATATCCAAGATATAGATCTCCTTTGGCACCTTTTCGCACACCAGGAGGGTCTTCACATGAGATTCCTCCGTTAGCGAGGCCCGCAGCATGCCATGCATCCGCCTGCTCTGGGTTGTCCGCAGCGAAACCAATAGTGCTGCCATTTCCGTTGCAGGCAGGCTCGCCATTTATAGGTCGTGTGATGGCAAATACGCCACCTTTTGTATAGTAGAAACATCGACCCTTAGGGTCAATCACCCCAAGTTGGTGGCCCAGAACACCAAGTACAGCATCATAAAATGATTTCGATTCGGCGATATCATTTCCGCCGATCATTACGTGACTAAACAATTCCAATCCCTCACTTTTCTAAATATTTAAATCCTACGTTAGCTACAAAACCTGGTATAGACCAGGAATTAGTGAGCTTTTTATTTACAGAACGCACGAAGTTCAAAAAACACCCATCTGCATTCGAAACCAAAAGAGTACTCCCGGGTTTATTTGCATCATCAGTTTGTCTCATCAGCCTGCTTGTTCTGAAAACTAACAGGACAATGGAGACCGATACTTTTGGCAAACCGTACTAGCAAAACCGAAGTAGGCTTTTGGGCAAACCACGGACAAAGTTCTTTTAGCATATGGACTCAATGCAAAATAGCATCTGCGAAATAACATCTGGGAAGTAATCCCTTCGATCCAGCCAGTGTTCTCACAAAATGCTCATAAGCAGGAACCGGAAACTCGCCCTACAAAACTAATGTAAATCGGTGATGTTGTAATCCAACTAGTTGAGGATCGTACCACTGACATCCATGCTAGCGCTACATCGCTTTGAATAGAACGAGTGAACGTTGGTTTTGATGATTATTTACAGCGGATAATTTTGTCAGGGTTAAGGACTGTCTGAGCGAGCGCTCGAAAGACCCCCGAATTTTCTACACTTGATTTTATACCGCCTGATAAGAAGCACGTCAGCATTAAATTCGGGGACTTTTCATTTAAAGATAAAGAATGTATCGGGAATCCGCTACCCGTTAACAACCACCCAGGCTCAGTTAATCCGAGGCAGACCTCTCAGATCAGCAAATCCAACATCAGATTCCCCAAAAAGGCTAAATTGGTACTAAACCAGTATCAGGAAGAACTAGAATCTAGCAGTGGATTCTGGCCAATCGATGATAGCTGGAATGGAGAGTTGGAAGAACTAACTTGACTACATCTGTTCCCAGTCTGTTCCCATGAAAGAAATGGAAATTTTGAAAAATACTAAAAATCGAGGGTTTTCAATCGGGTGTTTCCCAATACTATCTTTTCGCTATCACCATTCACCCTTAGCACCTGCTTCCATAATGGATACTAGAGAATCTCGAATGCGACGTCCATTCTCTTTAAGTTCGGCATCCAATTGCGAATCAGGGTGCCACATAAATGTCAGCCAGGAAACATCCCAATCCAGGGTCATCAACCAAATATCACCCTTTGCATCCTCAAGTACAGATATGCGGCAAGGCAGGAAGATCGCAAACTCCGGGCTATAGTCAAGTACCATACGCGCTACCAGCGCGTCGCAGTAATGAAAAACCTCAAACTTTGGAGTTGGTTTTCCTGTTTTTGCTTCCACTTCCTTCCATACCTGATTTCGACCAACCTGCTTAATATTTTCCTCTACTGCCTGACTCTCCATGGCTTCGACAACATCGTTAAACTCCAAACCGTCATCTGCCTTCATTTTTAAAGTCATGAAGCTAAAGACCTGCCTCAGTGACCATGGGTTGACAACTGCCATGTTCTGCATCATCGCTGCTCGCATTTCTGGAGGAAACACTTCGGTCACTGTATTCGGAACCCACTCGGATTCTTCAGGCGGCTGCATCATCATGGGAATGGGAAACGGAAGAGCGTTACTTTTCCGCAATGTTTCCATTGCCGCTTTTACCTGATCCTGTATTTCCTGTGAGGGTAGCGGCGAACCTGATGAGTCAGCATTTTGGGCCATGGCCAATTGAAAAACCGGAAAAATGGCAGGGAGGGCAAAAAGCATTAATGCCATAACAACACCGATGAATCCATTACCAGGCTTATCGGTCAGAATATCCAGGATAAAGAAATGTGCTTTATGATTTTTCCGCAACATGAGTATTCACCAATTGAACGATATAAAGAAGAATTCCTATTAGGGTCTAATTGATTGCAGACCAATCAATTAGACCCTCTTTATCTCAGTTTCAGTATTATTCGGTTTTTTCGACGACAGAATCTTCTCCCTGTTCCGCAGCTTTCAGACCAATATACTCATACCATTGGGTATACATTTCTGGATTCATCATCGTTTCCATCATTTTTGTATAGAAAGTGGGATTCATCATTTCGCCCATCATTTTCATGTATGCATTGGGGTCCATCAGATAAGCATACGTCCCAGGGTTCATCATACTCATCCAGCTAATCGGATTTAGCCGGGCCTTCATTCCTTCGGCACTCATTATGGTGGCATAGACATCAGGATTCGCCCAATTTCCAGGGTTCATCATCATTTGTGCGCCGAGGTTGCCCTGTGCATTTCCTGAATTAGGATTCATCATTGCCATGGGGTTCATCATTCCTGTCATGGGAGCCATCATCGCCATGGGGTTCATCATTCCCGCCATGGGATTCATCATCGCCATGGGGTTCATCATCGCCATGGGAGAGGCAGAGCCTAAATCGAGCGGAAGCGGATTGGTAGTTTTTCCAGTATTTGGCTGCTGAGAATTCGTCGTCCCCGTAGAATCCATATTCATTGAGTTCATCATGGCCTGCATCATTTGCTGGAATCCATCCGTAGCTTCATCTGCGGATTTGCCTACGGACTCCTCCCGGACGTATTCCCCTGACTATTTTGGGAGGCGTCCTGTGCGATCGCCACTGGAAAACTGATAGAGACAAGCACAAAACTTATCCCAGTAAAAAACAATCTAATTTTATTTCTAATTTTGGTCATTGGGGCTTCACTCCTCGTGGCATCATGGGTTAATGAATTGTTTAGGGAGTGTAGAGGATCGCCCATTAATTCTCTGCTAACCAGAGTAGATAGCAATAAGGGTATGAAACAGAAACAGCGCTAGCACATGTTTACTAATAGCAGGTATTCCAAAAGGATATCCAATTCAGATGCTCTATAACTCAAAGAGCATATCCGTGCGAATAATGTATTTTGTGCCGGACTGTATCGGCGCAGATCCATGAACACAATGCAGAGGGTGTTGGCCATGGGGAAAACATAGCGCAGCTCCCAAAGGTGTCCTCACGCTTACAACCCGTGTCGTGGATTTGCTATTTTCCGAGTCGGTGATTTCGCCATCACTCTCCAGGAAAAATTCTGTTTCACCACCCATGAAGTTATCGCTTAGGAAAAACAAAACTGTCATCTGGCTCCATCGATCAGGATATGCCGATGCTATCAGTTCACCATTAATAACCCGGCTTCCCGGCCAGGAACCATCAGTATGAGGCTTAAAAAAATCACCCATTGAGTAACGATAGAACCGAAAACGTGCATTCAGTCCCACAGGGCTTTTGTTACCGAACCAACGACCGTCCTGACTAACGAGGTGGGCAATGCGGGACCATATCAAATAGTCCGTTTGTTCGTCCACGACCCAGGTTGTGCTGTGGTTGTGGCGGACACTTCGGGGCAATGAAACTGCTGCGTCCTCCAGATAACCTAGCGTTTCAGTAATTCCAATGAACTGTTGACATTCTTCTCCAGAAAGCACGTTTAATAATTGATACGCACCAGGCACCCCTGCTACTCCCACTCGTTCGGCTTTTAAATGCCTGAAAGTCGGCTTCATGGAATTCGAATCCGTCGAGCCCGAATCCAACCCAACGGGATTGACTAGTCTATTCGCCCAGGTGGGGATATCATGTTTTTCTGCCCCGGGTTCACGGGCAACAATGTAAAACCCCCGGGTTTTCCTGGTTTTTAGATGCATGTCTCAGAATAGTTCATCCCGGAATAGTTCATCCTGGAATAGTTCAAGTAAGAAAAATGTCTTACAGCCAGATTTAACCATGAGTGCATACTACATGGGTATATACAGCATGAGTACATAAAAAAGGATTCGGGATTCGCAATATCTCCGCTACAGGATTACTCAGCTTTTACTCAGAATAAGTGCCTCGCGTAAACACCTGGGGTGCCTGCTTTGAGTATGAGCCTGGAATATGTGAACGAAGATGGGCAACGAATCCGATACTCCGATATCTACCCTAAATTCTTTCCCTAAAAAGCCTTCAAATAGTGTCTGTTGCGACTACCAAACCCCGAATCGCAATTTTATATCGTGATAACCTGTTTATCAGCTTTGGTATTTACGATTACCTGATGATCCTGCGAATGCCACTCATGATAAATACCTAGTCTTTTCATATACATCAATGTTAGTACTTCCCTACTAGTTTCTAACAAACGGTTTCAAAAAAATTGACATTTGTCACTAAAATATATAAATTACGACAAAAGTCATTAACTATTTTAAAAACAATGGTGATTACCACTCGATACTCTATCTATAAATTAATAGGTGTTGTTTATAAACGGTGGTTCCAGATCCTGTTCGAGATAAGGGGTAATTCCTAAGACGCTACTTTTGGAATGCGCTTGTCTGGAATCCAGCTGTTGATGGCCCTGTTTATTTTTATTAATGACCCATCTATTAGTGACGTACCATATTAGATTTATCAGTTAGATTTATCATCAGGTTAATCGTAATTTGTTTTCCCAGTAACTTTTACTGAGGTCTGTAATGAGTAGCTTACAACTAATTGAAGACAGAGATGAACTCTCACCAACCGAAATTCAGGTTGCCGAGGTCCATGCAATGCAACGCGCCTGTCTTCGCCTGTTTGAGCATTGGCGCCTAACGGACGAACAAGCCTGCATATTGTTAGGTAATATTGCAAAACGAACCTATCAACGCTGGAAAAATGGCGAATTAGGCCGTGTAAACGTTGATCTATCTACTCGTTTATCTAATTTAATGGGAATTCATAAAGCGTTGAGATTGCTTTTCACCGACCCAAAAAGAGGTTATGAGTGGATTCATCGTGCCAATACAACCTTTCTAAACAAAACTGCGCTGGAGATCATGCTTGGAGGGCAGATTACTGATCTCATGCGTATCCGTCGATATCTTGATGCTCAACGCGGCGATTAACGGGCCCGCTCATGGGAAATGATGTCACGCCACATAATCATCTTACCGGGAATTCTAATACTGTAGACTCCAATACCAGGCATTCCGATAATGGTGACTCAATCCGAAAGCGTAAGTCGAAACATGCTTCATCCCAACCAAAAAAGTCTGGCAACAACCAGACCATCCTCAACCAAACCATCCTCGACCAGACTACCCTCAAAAAAACCCGGGTTAACTGGCCCAGGTATTACCGATTAATTAGCTCATCCTTTCCACCTATCGATTTATTTGACGACATTTCAGACCCAGAAGATTGGTCACTGTTATGCTCAGCGGAAAGCAAAACCAACCCCAGAGTAAACGAGAATATCGGAAACCTTGACCTGGTTTCTCCAGAACATCGCATTGGTGGACCGGGAGCTACCTATGTCATGGCGCCATTTACCCATATCAGTACAGACCGCCCTGGTCGATTTCACGATGGAACCTATGGTGCTTTCTATGCGGCTAACCTGTTCGAAACGGCAGTATTGGAAACGGCCTATCATCGGGGATTATTCTATGGGGCCACTGATGAGCCTACTGGCTGGATTACTCAGTTGCGAGAGCTTGTTGGAGAGATAGACAATCAGCTGATCGATATTCGAGGTCATGGTTTCGATCAGTACCACGCACCAGACAGCTATGTTGAATCCCAGAAATTCGCCACCAATGTTCGTTCTGAAGGCGCACTCGGTGTTGTGTATAACAGTGTGCGACATCCAGAAGGAGAATGCTTTGCAGCTTTTTACCCCAACGTCATGAGTATTCCTGTTCAAGGTGCTCATTTGGCTTATCATTGGAACGGCGAACGAATCGATCAGGTTAAGGAACTATCCGGCGACGGTGCAGTATTCCGTATTCAGCCTTAATTGGCATGCCTGTTCCGCGCCAGTCAAGCACGAAGATTCGATATTAAATCTCTGGATAGCAAATTATTGGACATCGGACCCTGAAGACTAAACCGGCAAAAACTACCGCATTTCATATTGGTCAAATCCAATGGAAACCATCCGGCCCGATGAATTCGACAACGCATTACTTTCTACATTAAGGAGGTTACCGGATTTTCCTCACTAATTTCATCCACCAAACGGGTAAACTCAAACACTAAACCCAGGACCGAGCTAATGAAAAAATCAGAAACGACCTCTAGAGCCAACCCCAGATTAAGCCCAGAAACCAGTTCAATGGATAGTTGAATGATCAGTCAGAACCAGCAGTTGGTTATCAACGTCTCACCACAGTAAACGGGATCAACATTGAAAATAGCAATTATCGGCGTTGGGGCAATGGGATCGGTCTATGCAGGACTGATGGCTGAGGCTGGGCACGAGGTTTGGGGGATCGACCTTTGGAGCGATCACGTTGAATACATCAAACAGAGCGGACTTCACCTTGACGGAGCCAGTGGAAACAGAGTGATTAGCAATATCAATGCTAGCAGGGATGTTCATGACGCTGGAGTTTGCGACTTATATGTAATCGCCACCAAGGCATCTGGCGTAGGATCTGCTGCCAGAGCAATTGCCAGCTTAATGGGACCACAGTCACAGATATTGACGATTCAAAATGGATTAGGTGCGGGTGAGCGAATTGCGGAACACATGCCCACGAATAATGTTTTTCTGGGAGTCGCGGATGGCTTTGGTGCGTCGTTAAAAGCTCCCGGGCATGCTCACCATTCCGCTATGAACATGATTCGTATTGGCGAAATGACGGGGGGTATGACAGATCGCCTGATTGAATTGACCCGGTTATGGTGCGACGCTGGCTTCAATGCCAAGGCATTCGTTGATATCAATCAACTGATTTGGGAGAAGTATATTTGTAATGCGACGCTAAGTGGGCCGTGTACTGTATTCGACTGCACTCTAGGGGAGCTAATGGCAAACGACGTATTGCGTAAAATTGCGCTGGGCTGCACATTGGAAGTTTATGAGCTGGGTAAGGCAAAGAACATCCATTTTTCTTTCGATGATCCGATTGGATACGTTACAGCCTTTGCCGCAAAATGCCGAATGCCAGACCTTCCATGTTATTGGATCATCACGCTAAACGCCCATCTGAAATCGACGCCATCAACGGCATGGCGGTCACGTTAGGGAAGGAACTTGGGATACCAACCCCTTATAACGAAACCTTGACCGCAGTAGTTAAAAAATACGAGTCCGATTTCCACTGATAATCCTTATCAGCCCGTATCAGCCCGTGATCAATCAATAACTACCAAACCCCGGTGTACATCACACAGTCGTTGCCCTCCATTCCTGGTGACCACGAAGGGCTCGGAGACCGCGGCTCCGAAATTGTCTAACCAAACACCGGATTGAAAGTGGAAGCACATACCCTCTGTCAACTCCGTTGTATCTCCGGGTCGAAGGCTCGCAGTGCGCTCGCCCCAATCTGGTGGATAATTTAGCCCAATGGAATAACCCACCCGACTTTCTTTTTTATATCCATTTCGATTTAACACTCGCTGCCAGACTTCTTCGACCTGCTCACAGGTCGCACCGGGTTGAGCGGTCTCCAGAGCAGCATCCACTCCTTCCACGATGACCTGGGCAAGATCCACCACTTCAGATGGCGGCTTGCCAACATAAATGGTGCGGGTCAATGGTGCATGATAGTGACGCCTTGCCGCACCCAATTCCATCATCAGAAGAGAATCATTTGGAATAAGGTCATCTGTCCAGGTTAAATGAGGAGTGCTTGTTCCTTCCCCAACCTGAATCAGAGGGCACAAACTGGTGTAATCGCCAAACTTTCCGTTCACACCCATTATTTGCGCATGATAAACATCAGCAATCACTTCATATTGCGGCACTCCTAGCGCAATCTTTTCGATGGCGCGATTCATGGTTGCGGTACAGATTTCCCCGGCCTCTCTCATATAGACCAATTCTGCTTCAGATTTTACTAACCGTGCCCAATTCACCAACTCATGGCAATCTGAAACAGTGGCATTGGGTAGTCCCTTAACAAGGTGATGATGGCATCGGGCGGTGTAATAATGGGCGTCAAACTCGACTCCGATTCGATGGGATGACCACCCTCTTTGTTTAATCAGATCCGCCAGCTCATCGAATGGATGCCCAACCGGGTGATGTATCAGGGGTTCGGAATAGCCCACAATATTATGAGCTGGGATATCCGTGGTGATGTGGGCCGCCTTTGCATCCTGGGCACGCCCAAACCAAATCGGCGCATCTTCATTAAGGTGAACCAGCACAGCCTAGGGAACGTAGAAAGACCATCCGTCGAAGCCAGTTAACCATCCCATATTGGCCGGATCCTGGCAGATAATCAGATCATAGCCTAACCTCGACATCCTCTCCCGGGTTTGCTGAAAACGTCGCTGATACTCTGTTGGGTCAAACGGTTTCTGGTATCCCATATTTTGCTCAGGCATCGTTCGCTATCTCATTGCTCTTATTCTGTGTCGCTCTTATTCTATCGTTACTCAATTTTTAATCGCCTTCATCTGGCTCGCGCGAAAATCGATGTACAGACTCTCACCGTATCAGGCTAAAGGAGAACGGGCTTGGGATAATAGGGTAATGTGTCTGTTCTCACGTTATTGGGGTCCCGTTCGTACTCATTGCGCACATGTTGTGCAATTTCATGAAGCGGTGCGAACCAGACATCCCCTCTTTCCAATACGCCTTCCAGCCATTTCTCCACGGCTCGCCAACGCGCAAGTCGACCGGTTAGAAAAGGATGCCAGATAGCCATCCAAAAACCTCCGGCTTCATAATGCGCTTCGAATTCCTCCATGAATCCCTGCAAACCCACAGAAGGCGCAGCAACAGGCATCATGTATCCAATCTCTTCATAGTGAGCAAAAGTTGGCCAGTCATCCGTACCCCAGTGGACCGGTAATTCAACCAGATCCCCCTTCCCTGTTTTTAGCATATAGGGTATGTCATCTCCCATTAACGAACTTTCATAACTAAAGCCGTGTTCAATCATTAGGTCGATCACGGCCTGATTAATGTTGTACACCGGCGCCCGATATCCTTTGGGCTTTGAACCGGTCGTTTTTTCATATACCTCAAGTGCCCGTTCGAACCAATAGCGTTGTTCGTTGGGAGTGTGGCTTGTTGGATCTTCGTGCAGATATCCATGGTGGCCAATTTCATGTCCTCTCTTGAGAATCGCTTCCATGGTTTCTGGGTATTGTTCCATGCACCACCCTGGTGCAAAAAAGGACTGTTTAATACCCAGCCGTCGGTAGGTTTCAAGAATACGAGGCGTGGCAATGGTTGGACCATACTTTCCCATACTAATGGGGTACAAACGAGTATGCGCGTCTTTCGGTTTTGCAATGTGAATTAAACTATCCGCATCGATATCGAAAGTAATAGCACAGGCACATCTTGCGCCGTTCGGCCATTTAATAGGTGTATGAAGCATCAGAGTAGTCTCCAATAATCGTTCATGGGTAGGATGGTTATTCTGACTAACATCAAATAGTTTGTCAGCGATGATTGAACGTGCAACACATGATAGCGTATTTATGTTCGATGCGCAGGTGGAAGTAACGTTACTCAAGCCGTAATAGTATATCTAGCACATTCGCCTCTCCAGATTGACTATCCCAGACCGACTACTCCAGACCAACTATTGGGAATTGGGGACATTGGTGATCTGGCGAGTTATCAGGTAGTTGAAAAATCCCTTAAAAATCCCTTAAAAATTCAATGAAAGCCAAATGGCAAAATATTTATCACAGATACTCCAGGATTCGGAGCCAGTCTGCTTCCCCGAATGTCCTGGACATGCCTGCTGGACATGCCCGTTGTCATTGATAACTGAAGTCTGCGCTATTAGGTGATTGGGATAGCAGTACTTTTGTATTCGCCCATTAACCCAGGTAGTATGAGCGTTTTTTCGATTCGTTCTACATTGGTTTTCAATTCGCGTAGGGAACACTATACTGGAATTGTTCATTAATTGGATGCAACGTCTCCTAAATTTGTTTGAATTGAATAGGTAAGTTATTGATGTCATCAACACGACCGTTAAGCGGTATTAGAGTAATCGATTTTGGACAGTATCTCGCGGGACCCGCCGTATCCATGATGCTTGCTGATCAGGGAGCAGAAGTCATTAGGATTGATCCTGTTTCTGGCCCATTTTGGGATACCCCAACGAATGCAATTTTAAATCGTAACAAAAAAAGCATTGCGTTGAACCTGAAGGAAGAAAAAGACCTTCAAATTGCCCAGCAGCTGGTTGCTTCAGCAGATGTTGTCGTCGAAAATTTTCGCCCCGGAGTTATGGACCAATTAGGGTTATCAGCCAGGCAGATGACGATGCTTAATCCCGCTCTTGTTTATCTATCCCTACCAGGATTCGCGCACAATGACAGGGAATGGGCCCAGGTACAGGCATGGGAAGCTACTGTGGGAGCTGCCATTGGGCAATTTATGGACATGGGGCTGAACCGAGTGTTAATGGGAATTAATCCCTCTTTCTCTCCTTTGGTACTAGCATCGGGATATGCGGCAACATTGGGATCAATGTCTGTTTCTCTGGCTCTTTACGCTCGGGAAAAAACCGGGCTTGGAGACATCATCGAAGTACCACTTGCAACCGCCATGATGGAGGGGCTGGTTTATAACTCAATGAACATTGAAAACCTGCCTGAACGCTATCTGTCTCGGCGGGAGCGGGAAATCAAGCGACGTCAACAGGAAGGGATACCAATGGACATGACTTGCCCTGAATTGCGTGGGTTTCTTGATCCGCTGTATCAGAACTACATCTGCGCTGATGGACGACCGTTTTATGTCGTCTGTGCGTCACACACGAGCCATGTCCGAAAGATATTTGAAGTGTTAGGTATTTGGGAAGCGATTCTGGAAGCGGGGATTCTAATGGATGATCCCTATATTTCTTCCCGGGGATGGGCTGAAGACTGCACCTTATGGGCTTATCCATTCTCGAAAAAATGGGCTGATTTCCTGACCAGGAAGATGGAAGCTGCTTTTCTGCAGAAAACCAGTTACGAATGGGAGGAGATTTTCGGAAAAAATGCATTGCCGGGAGCTGCCCATCGCGAAACAAAGGAGTGGATTCACTCGGACCATGCCATTCAATCTGGACTCATTTTAGAGGTCGACGACTCAAACTATGGCTTGATGCGTCAGGCGGGAAACGTCGCTTGGTTGAACGGTGATGCCCAAAACATTGTAAAGAAGAAGCCTGCACCGACGTTGAACGAACATCGCGAAGAAATCCTGGATGAGCTTGAGCAGGATGTCGAAGATAAAAGAAAGCAGACAAGAGAACGCTCTGTTCAGGTCCATGGAGAGAGTCGACCCGGATGGTTGAGTGGCGTAAAGATACTGGATTTGACCAATGTGATTGCAGGTCCAACAATCGCATCAACTCTGGCTCGATTCGGGGCCGACATTATTCGGATAGATAACGTTAAACCAACGTTTGATCCCTGGAATACCGTCATTTTCGGATTACAGGCCAATCGCGGAAAACGAAGCATACTTGTCGATCTAAAATCTGACGAAGGAAAGGAAATTATTGAGCAAATCATTAAGGACGTCGACGTGGTAACAATCAATGCGGTAGATCAGCAACTGGAGCGTTTAGGACTTACTCCAGAACAATTAAAAACCATCAATCCAACTATTATTTTGTGTCAAATAGACGCTTATGGAGGCCCCCTACCTGGCCCGAGAAGCAATTATGTGGGATTTGATGATTTGATTCAGGCCTCAACCGGCATCATGGCTCGATTTGGTGGGTCACTGGACACCCCTGAAGAACATGCTCATCTGGGAACAATCGATGTTCTCTGTGGATTTTGTGGCGCTTTCGCCCTGAGTGTTGCCCTTTTGAAAAGGGTATTAACGGGCCAGTCAGACGTCGCTCGAAGCTCTTTGGCCGCAGCGGGGCAATTGTTGCAACTTCCGTTTATGTTCGATTATGAGGGGCGTGGTCCATTTGACGAGCCCAGCGGTCGGGAAGCCAAAGGAACCAATGCTTTTTATCGTTGCTACGAAACCCAGGATGGTTGGGTATTTCTTGGAATCAAACCCCGGCACCACTTACAGTTAGCAGTGGTGCCTGAATTTTCTACTATCCTGTCGGCTCAGGAACCCTCGATGATTCAATACCTGTCTGATCGATTTCAACAGCATCCAACATCCTACTGGATCGAGACATTGCAAAAGTTGGACATTGGTATTTGTGCGATCAACTCCATGGCCAAATTGAGAAAAGAAAATCTTTTTGAAGAAGCTGGTGAGAAAATTGATTTTGATGCACAAACCATGTATTTCATTCGCTATCAACACCAGGGTCTGGGGCGTAAAGTCGATATCTGTTCGCCCACAGCAGTAAGGCCATTTAGGAGTACTGCCCATGCTCCTTCTCATGCGCCGAAATATGGACAGCATACCCGGGAGGTACTGCTAGAACTGGGATATCCTGCGTCGAAGATTGATTCACTTATTAGTAACAAAATCGTTAGTGAAAGCTGGAGCCAACACTACTTACCAGACTAACCAATGGCTTTCAAAACCAGACCAGCCAGGAGAGCACCGAGAGGATCATGGTCAATAAACAAATAGTATTCATTAGCTTTTGTCTGGTTCAGATCCTAACGGACCCATTGTCAAACAACTGGGTTGCTGACCAGGTATGAATAATTACAACTTCGACCCTAATTAAGACACAACACCCTAATTAAGACACAACCAATAGGACACTACCAATGAGAACAATCTCCTGGCGGATGTTATGCTTATGTTTTATATTTGTGCTCCATGCCAAGGAATCTCTGTCAAAGTGAAAAGTATTTTTCGTTAGTCAGGCTTATGCAGCGACTCCCTGGGACATATCACCAACTCTACTGCATAGCATCAATAATATGAATATCCTCATTTTTGGTTTGATCATCTTTATTGGGATTCATCTGGTTCCCTGTATTCCCTCGTTTAAATCTTCTCTGGTTGGCAAGATGGGCGCTAATGGATACAAAGGTATGTTTTCCATTCTCTCATTCCTGAGTCTTGGTCTGATTATTTATGGTTTTGGGGCCGCTGAGTTTGTGCCGGTCTATGATCCACCTCATTGGGGTCGATATTTCGCCATGATAGCCATGATTCCCGTTCTCATTTTGCTACCAGCGGCAAATATGCCGACCAACATCAAACGATTTATCCGCCATCCCATGCTACTGGGTGTTGTCTTGTGGGCGGTCGCGCATCTTTGTGCCAATGGCGACCAGGCCTCTATGATACTTTTCGGCGCATTGGGTGTTTACGGGGTGTTTGGTATCTGGTCCGCCAACTCCAGAGGAGCAACAACATCCACTGAAGTGGTTTCATTAAAGAAGGACATGATTGTCATCGTCGCAGGACTCGTGGTCTATGCAGTGCTTATTTATTTCCATGGCACATTGTTCGGCGCACCACTCATCTAAGCCATCGTTGCATGACGATTCAAGGATAGACGATAGTTCCCGGGAAAAAGCTAACAACCTTCGAGTTTGCAGTTAATTCAAACGATACCGGGCAAAATGAAGTAGAAGCCTGCTTATCCTCCTGGGATAAGCAGGCTAGCTTCAGAGCGAATACTCCAGACGGAATGGCAGAACGTCATAAGCGGCGGACATCATGATTCGGTCCTCCCGCCAGATTCTGCCTTCCAAATGAGCTTTCTGGGTCTATTTCGTCAGTCTATCTTCCCTCCAGGCAAAGTTCCTGCTCTCGCCCGTTCATTCTCAGCACTGATTTCAAATCGACTTTCCTGGGAAAGGCTGGATTTATATTTCAGATAATAGATTCCAATGCCAACCATGGGGAGCAACAATAGGAACAATGACCAAACCGCTTTGGATTTTAACGGTAAGGATGATCTTAGAATGTCCATGATTGGAATTGTAATCAACATGGCATGCCAAATGCCAAACACCACCAAAAAACCCAATAACGCGCTATCCATTACTACCTCCTTATCAGTTAGTTACCTATTCTTGATACCTGTGGACATCAACATCGCCTGCCTGAAACCTGGCCTAAAATATAGCTTGAAACCTGGTCCGTCTGAACAACGCTTTAAAACCTTTTGTCCATCTCGATAGCCTACTATATTGCGCTCATGTTTCGGGGGAGTCAAATATGGTGCAGCGATAAATTACCCAAAGATATCCACATCATAGCTATCCGTATCCATATCATCGGCATTTGCCAAATCATTCCCTTCAATGGATAGAAACTCTCCTCCGTTTATGATCCAGGCGTTGAGTTGGTCAATGACATGGGTTTTTTTCTCAGGGGAAATTCCCCTTAAAGCACACTCCCAAACAAGCGCCGTTCGCCAACCTGATCGCTTCAACTCGCTTAGATTTCGAGCATCCCGAAGCTGATTTTTGCCTAGTTTCTCATGCCAAAACTGCTCTCGGGTTTTTGGCCATTTGAATAAGTGACAATCATGCACATGCCAGAAACATCCCTGAACAAAAATAACGCATTGATATTTCGGGAAAACCAGATCTGGTTTTCCCGCCAATTCCTTGTCATGCAATTTAAAACGGAATCCCCTTTTGTGCAATGCACGACGCACCAATAATTCAGGCCTGGTATCTTTGTAACTGATTCCTGCCATCATTTGACTACGGGTATCCGTATCAACAATATCCATGCATACCTTTGGAGATGTCTACGACTATTCCTGATTCTACAAACTCAGACGAATACAGATGAAAACGGACATGCCTTGAATTAGTTTTACCCAGGCAGTGTACTCCATGCAGCCATATAGTAGACAGGGAGGAAACAGACACCTCATTCCCGCCAGGAGGAATCCGTTTGATCCAGCATGGTCTTAAGATAGGAAAAGTGACCTTCCGCCAGCCCCTCACGGTAGGCATCCCATCCTTTAGCTACTGTTCTTGCCAGTTCATCATCCATCAGATTAAGCGCCTGCCCGGTGGAATAAGCCAAAACCATGGTCTGCGCAGCCCGTTCGAGATAATACAAATCCTCAAATGCCTCTGCCACAGTACTTCCGACGACGGCTACACCATGATTGCCCATAATCATCACTGAATGCCGACGAACCCCCCGGGCGAGTCGCTCGCCCTCACCCTCTTCGCTTGCCAATCCACCAAAATCCAGATCAATCTCCATTCGTTCAAAAAATCTTGCGGTATTCTGATCAATGGGTTTTATGGACGGATCCTTGAGACCACACAAGGCCGTTGCATAGGGGGGATGACAATGAAGCAGAACTTTCGCATCAGGAACCAGACGGTGGATTGATCCGTGCAAGCCCCAGGCCGAGGGGTCCGGCGCGTCCTCCCTTACCATCACTTCCTCATCCTCTGAATCCAGCTTCAGTAGATCGCTAGCCTTGATCGTAGCAAAATGCTTCCAGCGGGGATTTAACAGAAAGGTTTTTCCATCTTCAGAGGTAACCGCACTGAAATGATTCGCCACTGACTCATGCCATCCAAAGTGAACCGCCAACCGAAAAGCCGCAGCAAGATCCACTCGTAGTGCCCACTCCGATTGGCTAAATGATCTATCGCTCATTTGAGTCACGGTATTTGTCATTGATTCGACCCCTTCCAGTAAGTTGTAGCCGCTGTGGCTGAGATAATGAGTTGATTCTTTGTAAATGATAACTGCTGGGGAGATTAACAGAGGTATCATTTCTGTAACAACCACGAATAGCCTATCACACCGGTAGCAGACCTATTCACTGTTAAAGCGGGTGATTCGGGCTTGACGAGGTTCGCTTTTTAGGACAATCTGCGTTCCCAAGCCATAATAACGATCAGAATCATGCACCATTTTATCCGCCAAGCTATCACTCTTATTCTAACCATTACCCTATTTTCGTCTTCTGCTTTCGCTATTTCGATCTCTGGAACGTTCAGAACCGAAACCAATGATGAAGGAGGTTATTTGTATGTCGAAATGATCCCCTGTGAAACGGATAGCAGTAAAGTGTGCGGGAAAATTAAAACCGCATTCCGGGAGGTGGACAACGGTGTTTCCAATCCAGACTACGAACACCTGGGAAAGCTAATCGTTTGGGACATGGAAGATCATGGTGATGGAACCTACTCTGGGGGCAAAATTTGGGCACCAGACGAGGATAAGATTTATAAATCTAAAATGCGAAAGGAGGGAGACAAGCTGATTGTCAAAGGATGCATCCTTTTTATTTGCCGCGGCCAGGATTGGATCCCGGTTAACTGATATCAACACCTGGGGCTAATACATTTCTTGCTGTCAGGTTTTTCATCATCGCCATCCACAAAGATCCGTCAGGAAAATCTCATATCTCTGCATGACACCAACCCATTGCACCAATCTATGACATCGATCCATGACATCAATCCATGATACCTATCAGGGTCATGAATCGGCAGTGTAGTCCTGGGGATAGTACTTTCTGACAATTTCAGGATAGCTTCGCTCCCAACGTTGCCAGTATCGATGACCGAAAACTCTGGGCAGGTTTTCAGTTCCCTGTTTCTGCGTCCCCATTAGAATCTGCTGCCTGGACGGCATAAATCCGGCATTTTGATGCCAGGCGCTTCTCCGTGCCTGTTCTATCAAACCTTGCCCAAGTGGTAATGGATCCAGACGGGCGTGTAAATCAGGGCTATAAAAAAAAGCCGATGAAAATCTTTCGACGGGTTTGGCATTGACCACCCGGTGCGGTGCCGCAATGAAATAATGATGGGTGATCATCTGGAGCAGTTCTCCAACGTTAACAACAAAAGCTCCTTCCCGTGGCCGAATACCATACCATTTTCCATCGCAGGCCTGTGCTTCTAGCCCTCCTATATTGTCCTGAAGAAGCAAAGTCAAATAGCCAGAATCCTTATGAATCCCCACCCCCTGGGAGCCAGAGGGAGTGGATGGATACCGGATCAACTTGAGATACGGACCTGGGATTTCCCCGAAGGAATGATGAATCTGATCGCTGTCCAGACCCAGAGACATTGACATAAGCGACAGTATCCTTCGAGCTACTGTAGACATCTTTGCCATGAAGGTCAGAACACATTCCTGAAAACCGGGCAAGGCGGTCGGCCACTGATTAGGCCCAATCAATCGTTCATAGTGTGGGTAGGGATTCGTTAGGGCTTCCCGCTCCGGACCAATGTCCAATTGCTCCCTGTGATCCACCTGATTATTCGTTAGTTCAGAGCCCAGGGACTCCCATCCCCTGAAGTGTGGGGAATGGATCTTATTAATAGATTCCTTGATTTCTCCGGGTAGTTCAAAGAAACGCTTTAAAAGCAGCCAATAGTCATCCAGCAAAACCTTTTCAACCCCATGATTAATCACATAGAAAAAACCATATTCATGGCAGGCAAATCTGATTTCGTCTGCAATTCTGGCATCATGCTGGGAATCGATCTGGGACAAATCGATGACACTGATCTGTTTAAGTGACATTACCTAAGCTCTGGGTCTCCACGAAAAGTATAGGAAAGCATATCCCGGTTGAAAACCGAAATGAACATAAAACTCAAATCATTATAAAACTAAAGCAAAAATGAAATAGAATTTTATCTATCACAAGGTTATTAGTAAAAAATCCTATTTTTGACAAAAACTGTAGATACTATACCCATTAAACTGATTTTTTAGATAATATTCACTCATCTTTATGCATTGGGATTTGGTGGATTTTCTTTTGACGGTTTTTTTGGATTGTTTTTTAGGTTGTCTTTCACTGTTTTGACATGAGCAAACTACTGGTAACTCAACCGATGAGGCAATAGCCCATCACAAAATCATCGACGATTCTCCTTTAAGCAGAGCAGCTATTTTTGACGTTAGCTTGATTCTGGTTTTCCATAGACCCCTGGCATCTCTATATTGAATTGACCACACGTTAGGAAAATAATGAAAGAGCAATACTACCTGGACAATGCTACTACAACCTGGCCGAAGCCAGAACGCGTTTATACAACAATGGATCAGTTTTTCCGTCAATACGGAGTAAACCCCGGACGGGCTGGACATGAAATGGCAGTAGAGGCGGAACGGATGATCACAGAAACCCGGCGGCTTCTAGCCAGTTTTTTTAACCACACGGGCGACCCCCAACGGGTGGTCTTCACTCAAAACGCCACTGATTCTCTTAATATGACCCTGTTTGGTTTAGTCCAGCCCGGAGACCATGTGATCACCAGTAGGCTTGAACACAATTCCGTCACCCGCCCAACCAATCACATGGAAAGAGATATGAATGTGGAAGTGTCTCAAATTCAAAGAGATGGCGAGGGTTATCTTGATCCTGAGGATATTCAAAAAGCCATAAAGTCAAATACCAAAGTTATTGTCATTAACCATGCATCTAACGTATTAGGCAGCGTACAGGACATTGACGCCATTGGAAAAATTGCTCGGGAAGCCGGTGTTCTATTTGTTCTTGATTCATGTCAGACGGCAGGGGTCCTGGACCTTGATATGGAGAAATCCTGTGTCGATGTGATGACTTTTACCGGTCATAAAGGACTTTTCGGACCCATGGGGATGGGCGGCCTTGTAGTGGGAGATCATGTGGATATTCGCCCCGCCAGAGTCGGCGGCACTGGTGTGGATTCCATTACGCCCTATCAACCCGATGGGTATCCCTACCGACTCGAAGCTGGCACTGTCTCGGTGCCTGGAATCGCAGGACTTAACGCGGCACAAAAGTGGTTTGCGCAACTTGGCGAAGAACAATTTTCCGACGGCAAGACCCGGTCTCACCGGGAGCTATGTGTCGCTGCATTGTCACATATCGAAAAAAAGGAAGTGTCTCATGTAAATATGCTCGCAGATGCTTTCAACGCCATGGAAAACGTCAATGTGTACGGGCCTAAGGGTGATAGTCCGCGGGTCGCCACACTGTCCATCAATGTGAATGGCCTGCCTGCGGACCAGGTTGGCACCATGTTGGATGCTGATCATTATGTTTGCGTCAGAGCAGGGTTGCACTGCGCGCCATGGGTGCACGAGGATGAAGGTACCGTTGAACAAAAAGGAACAGTGCGGTTCTCTCCTGGGTATTTCGCAGATGATGATGATTTAAATCAGGCAGTCGAGGGAATCCGCGATATTGCTGAAGGATAGATTTTACCCTGGTGAAGTACAGTGAGAAGTACGCGGAGAAGAATATTCGTTCCTCTGGCGCGAATGTCAAATATCATAGACCGCTGGCAGTACGAAAGAAAATCATTTAAAAACATGAGTGTGGACGTTAGAATTTAACTTTAATGGCTTGAAAGGTTGCTACGAGGCTTTGACTCGACCTAACGCTGTGTCAGTCATAGTCAAATGCACATGCCAAATCAACTTTGTCACTTTTTTGGATAGAACGAATGCGTTATTACGAATCGATTATCGACACCATTGGTAACACCCCGCTAGTTAAACTGAACTCAGTCACCAAGGGCATTAAAGGAACGGTGCTTGGAAAAGTAGAATACTTTAATCCTGGTAACTCCATGAAGGATCGCATGGCTGTCAAAATGATTGAAGACGCGGAAGCTCGAGGTGACCTCAAACCCGGAGGAACAATTATTGAGGGGACATCGGGAAACACAGGAATGGGCCTTGCTCTTGCCGCCATTGCTAAAGGTTATAAATGTGCCTTCACGCTGGCAGATAAACAGTCCCAGGAAAAAATCGACATTCTCAAGGCCGTCGGTGCGGAGGTTCATGTTTGTCCCACTTCTGTGGCTCCTGAAAACCCCAGGTCTTATTATTCTGTCGCCAAGCGGTTAAATGAGGAAATTGAAAATTCATACTACCCTAACCAATACGACAATCTGTCAAACGCCCAGGCCCATTATGAAACCACTGGGCCTGAAATTTGGCAAGACACTGACGGACGTGTCACCCATTACGTCGCCGGGGTAGGCACCGGTGGTTCGATGTCCGGAGTGGCCAAATATCTCAAAGAAAAAAACCCCGATATTGTTACCGTCGGCATCGACACTTACGGGTCGGTTTTTAAAAAGTACAAGGAAACCGGCATATTCGATGAAAATGAGATCTACCCTTATCTGACCGAAGGAATTGGTGAAGACATCCTACCCGCTAATGTTGACTTCTCTGTCATCGACCACTTTATTAAAGCTACCGATAAAGATGCAGCCATTATGACCAGACGACTCTCCCGAGAGGAAGGTATGTTCGTCGGTTGGTCATGCGGTTCCGCGGTTTGGGGAGCCCTTGAATGGGCCAAAGACAATCTCAAGGAGGATGATGTCATGGTAGTCATTCTGCCCGATCATGGTACACGCTATTTGGGAAAAGTCTATAATGACACCTGGATGAAAGACCACGGTTTTCTCGAAGAACGGGAATACTCTTCCGCAAAAAGTATTATTGGCAAACAAAGCGGGGAGAATGCATTGAGTACCATCAATGAAAATTCACTGGTATCGGAAGCGGTTTCTCTGCTCACATCTTCAAGCATCTCTCAAATTCCCGTGGTTAGTGACGCCGGAGATTTTGTCGGCAGCCTCTGCGACAGTAGTTTGCTTTCTCAACTTATCACCGAACCTTCCTTAAGGGAAAAGGCAGTTTCCGAAGTGATGCAAAAACCGTTTCAATTTGTGCCAGCCGATACGACCATGGATGTTTTATCTTCCATGATTACCCGGGAAAACCCAGCCGTCATGGTCCGGGATGACGAAGGGCTGCCGAGAATTATCACTCAACATGATTTACTGGAACTAATTGGAACCAGTTAGGACGCATCAATTAGCGTTAAACCAATTAACGTTAAACCTGGCGGAATTTGGCGGAATTTGGCGGAATTTGTATTCCGGAAATTGGCACGGTACTTTTTATTCCTCCAGGTGGACGGTGTATGTAGGTTTATTCCGACCTGTCAACCCGACTATTATCCATTCCTGAAAATCCATGATGGATGCGGCATATAACCCCCTGGTAGAACAACATTTTTGCCGCCAGGGTTGCTGTACTTTGCATTGGTTAAGAAATTATAGCGATTACCTTCCAGTCTTCCCCACTTTGAAAGACAGTTAACTGGAATTGCGCACTCAGGAGCACTCAAGAAAACTCCAGGGAACTCAAGAAAATTAATAGGATTACTCTTTGTCTGGACCTATATCTACAGTGGACCCATAAATGAGCTTTTCTCAGTTACTATCGCCTTTCACTATTCGTCAAACCACCTTTCGTAATCGTATTTTTTCCACGGGGCACATGACCCGGATGACGAAAAACGGTTTACCCACCGAACAGATGATTGCCTATCATGAGGCGAGAGCGAAAGGCGGCGCGGGATTGATTATTCTTGAAGCGGCCCGGGTGCATGATTCCGCGTTATCAGATTCACCGGCGGTGGATGCGAGTACTGATCGGTGCATACCTTCCTATGCCAGCATAAGTAAAGCTATCCATTCTTATGGATGTCGAGTCTTTGGCCAAATTAGCCACTCCGGGAGAGCTAACGATCGGCGAAGAGGAGGGTTAAGAGATGTCCCCTATAGTGCATCCGCGACACCCGATGAACGCTTTCATAACATGCCCCGCTCCATGAGCGAAGTGATGATCTCCGATATCGTCAGCAGTTATGCAACAGCAGCGAAACGAATGGCTACAGCAGGGTTGGATGGAGTCGAAATCCCCGCCAGCCATGGGTTGCTTCCCGCTCAATTTCTTAACCCAAGGGTAAATATCCGATCAGATAAGTACGGCGGATCCCTGATCAATCGATTGCGATTTCTAATAGATATCATTCATGCAGTAAGAAACGAAGTTGGTGAGACCCTGGCATTGGGAGTTCGAATATCACTGGACGAAATGGAACACCATGGGCTTGACACCGAAGAAACAGTCAAAATCTGTACCCAACTTGACAGCCTTGCTGAACTCGATTATCTCAATATAACTGCGGGATCCATGGCCGGTCTTGGGGGGTCCGTTCACGTAGTTCCACCAATGATGATAGAACATGGATATACCGCCCCTCTTGCCGCAAGGATAAAAAAACTCATCAATAAACCTATTTTTGTTGCAGGCCGAATTAATCAGCCACAGATCGCCGAACAGATTCTTTCATCCGGACATGCTGATATGTGTGGAATGACCCGGGCGTTAATCAGCGACCCCGATATGCCCTACAAGGTGATGAATGATCAACTGGAAGATATTCGTGCCTGCATTGGCTGTAATCAGGCCTGCATCGGTCACTATCATCTCGGTACGTCCATATCATGCATTCAATTTCCAACCACGGGTAGAGAGTTGGCGTTGTCAATCCTGCCTACCCTCTCAACCAGGAAGCGGGTTGCGGTCATCGGTGGGGGACCTGCGGGCCTCAAAGCATCGATCACTGCTGCCCAGAGAGGTCATGATGTTACCCTTCTGGAGGCAAATTCCCGCCTTGGGGGTCAAGTGAACCTGGCCCAATTGCTACCTGGACGTGGTGAATTTGGCGGGCTCATCACAAACCTGGAGCGGGAAGCTAAAAATGCCGGTGTGAGTATTCATCTGAATAGTAAAATAGACAAGCAATGGCTTGAAGATAATACTCCGGATACGGTCATTGCAGCCACCGGCGCCACACCTTACCAGCCTGATATTCCAGGCGCTGAAGATGCTCATGTGATCGATTCATGGGATCTGCTACGCAAGAAAGAAAAGCCGGGGGTAAATGTGCTCATCGCTGACTGGCGATCAGATTGGATCGGACTTGGCGTCGCGGAATACCTGGCGAGAAATGGCTCAAGCGTCACCTTAGCGGTAAATGGAATGCATGCAGGTCAGGAGGTACAGTCCTATACCCGGGATCAATGGATCGGGACATTACACAAACTTGGAGTAAAAATTCTACCTTACATGCGCTTATATGGCGTTGATGCCCAAAGCGTCTATTTACAACACACCTTAAGCAATGAACCTGTCATCTGCGAGGATATTCATACGCTTGTACTTGCACTGGGTCACCAATCCAATACTGGCCTGGAAGTTATTCTGAACGATTTACAACTGGAATATTATCTCGCTGGGGATAACCTAAGCCCTCGATCCGCTGAAGAAGCGGTTTATGAAGGAATGATGGCAGGCATGAGAGCATAAGCTTAATCCAGCACCAACCTAAAGATGGAAACATAGAAATAACAGGAGCAGTGATGATCGGTATTTTGATGTTAAATACTCAATTTCCCCGAGTAGCGGGAGACATTGGAAATCCTGGAACATTCGACCATCAGGCGGTGTACTACCGGGTTGACCAGGCCATGGTAAAAACCATAGTCAGCAACCAGCCACTGTCGGAAACACTATTGGAAGAGTTCGTAAAAGGAACCCATGCCCTAAAACAGATGGGGGCCAGTGTTGTCGGCACTAGCTGTGGTTTTCTTGCATCGTGCCAGGCACGTATTCAACGTCGCACCGATATCCCGGTTATTACATCATCTCTGGTATTAATTCCCACTCTACAGACTCTCTTCGGAGATGACGTTATCATCGGAGTACTGACTTTTGATAACCAAAAACTCGGTTCGATCCACCTGGCCCTGACGGAAGAAAAAGAAATTAGTGCATCCATTCGGATTGCAGGACTACCCCAGGACGGAGAGCTTTATCAGTGCATAAAAAATGACCATCTAACGCTGGACACAAATCTGGCCTGGGGCGACGTTCGCGCGACGACGCAATCGATGGTTGCAGCCCATCCACAGATTGACGTATTGCTTATCGAATGCACCAACATTTCCCCTTATAAAGCTCGCTTAAGAGCGGAATTTGGGCTTCCGGTTTTTGATCTGGTCGATGCGCTTAAGTGGATAGATCAGTCGTCATCGTCTTGACATTGCCTCTGGAAGGAAGGTAGCGATTTGCGGAAATAAAGCAAGAATGACCACAGCAATAACCATTAGAAAAAACATGGGTGCAGCAGCTCTGGCTATAAACGCCATATCCTTGCCGGTCATTCCCTGCAGTACGAATAAATTGAATCCAACAGGCGGGGTTATCTGCGCCATTTCTACCACGACCATCAGAAAGATTCCGAACCAGATCATGTCAAAGCCTGCCTGTCTAACCAGTGGTTCAATTACTGCCATGGTCAGTACCACGGAAGAAATGCCGTCGAGGAAACAACCTAATATAATGTAAAAAACCATCAACGCAAAAATTAACATCCATGGCGATAGACTCAATCCACCTATCCATTCTGCAAGCGTTCTTGGCAGGCCCGTGAAACCCATTGTCAGGGATAAAAAGGTTGAGCCGGCAAGAATAAATGCAATCATGGCCGAGGTTTTCGTCGCACCCAGCAACGCTTCCATGAATGACTTTCTGGTTAAAGAGCGTTGCAAGGCGGAAAGGAGTAAGGCGCCAACTACACCGAGTACAGCGGCTTCTGTGGCCGTCGCAATTCCCGCATAGATCGAACCCATCACTGCAGAAATCAGAAATAAAATAGGAAGTAACTGGAGTACGTCTTTTAATCGGCCATTGTGTTTTTTAACAGACTCCCCTTCCCCTTTGCCAGAAAACAGCCCCCATACCGCCACGTATCCCATGAATAATGCGGCCAACATTAATCCAGGAAAAACACCGGCAATAAATAACTGGGCAATGGATTCATTTACCGTGACGCCATAGATAATCAGAGTAATTGAAGGTGGAATCAATAGCCCAAGGGTACCCGCTCCTGCAAGGGTTCCGATGATCATCTTTTCAGGATACTGACGCTGACGGAGCTCAGGAATCGACATTTTACCCACAGTGGCCACTGTGGCTGCCGAGGACCCGGAAATAGCAGCAAAAATGGTACAGCCCGCAATATTGACATGCAATAATCCCCCGGGTAACCGGGCGAGTAATGGAGTCAGTCCCTTAAACAGGTTTTCAGATAATTTGGTTCGAAACAGAATTTCTCCCATCCAAATAAAAAGCGGCAACGCAGTTAGTGTCCAACTTGAGGAAGCTCCCCAGATTGTAGTCGCCATGGCATCGCCCACTGGACGGGTGGTGAATAGCAACATACCAATAGCGGCGACGCCGATAAGGCTTGCTGCAACCCAGACTCCACTCCCCAGAAACAGAAACAGAACGGTTAGAAATATTAGCGTTAATCCAAGCTCATCCATAATGGGAAACCTCTTGTAGTGTTGCTATAAGGTGTATCGTTATGAGGTATATCGCTGTTTCACCCACCCCCCTATTAGCTGTCTCGTTCATCGGGTTTGATACTGCCTGGATAGTAGGCATTTAATGAAATGATGGACGATGCAGATTGCAAGAATAATCGATCCGACCATCACCATGGTTTGAGGTTTCCAGAGCAAAATGGCATCCGCTCCTTCACTATATTCTTCAAACTTCCAGGAATAATAAACCAGTCGCGTCAAATAGGTTGCAAGAAATACTCCAATTACTGAAGCAACTCCAAGGCACCATATTTCCGCATACCATCTTGTGGATTCACTCAATCTGGTTAGAACCAGCTCGACCCGGATATGCCCTCCCTCTTCAAAGGTATAGGCCAATGCCAGAAAGCTCGCCCCTGCCATGGCATATCCTGAATACTCCGTTAAACCCGGGACATAAACAGACATCATGCGAGAGATAATGCTCCCAAGTACTAGCACTGCAATCGCCACCATACAGATCGCAGCCGCATATCCGCTTAACCGATATAACTTTCCAAGCCCACGATCAACTGCGCAAAAAAAGCGTCCCATAGTATTGATTACCAAAGAGATTAAGGATTATTTCTCATGATGATTACTCTGACTTCCTTATGAATTTCCCATACCCTAAAAATACAGGCACCGAAGTACAGACATTAGTTACAGACACCATAAAATAAAAACATCATGAACTAAAAACGCCATGACGGCACAATATAGAAGAAATCAGAAGATACTGAATGAGGGGAATTTCCAATTCCCCTCATTCAGTATCAACTTTATTACATTACTTTATTACATTGACTGATAAGCATCCACCACGGCTTTCCCTGCATCACCTGCTTTTTCCAGCCACTCGGAAGTCATTGTCTCACCAATGGCAACAAAATCAGCCTTTAACTGATCACTTGGTCCTTCGATAACCATGCCGTTAGCAGCAAGTTGCTCTTTATACCAATCAGCCAGCTCTTCCGCCTTAGCCCAACCAGCCTGCTCCGCCATAGCTGCTGCGCCAAGAACAATGCCCTGAGTTGCTGCGTCAAGACCATCCCATGCATCCTGATTAACAATAACCATGTTTTTAGGTAACCATGCCTGAACATCATACCAATACTTAACATGCTCCCATATCTTACGGTCATATCCAGTTGAGCCAGAAGACACCATACTCTGTGCGACTCCGGTGGCAAAAGCCTGAGATAACTCCGCGGCCTCTATTTTGGTCGGAATCGCGCCCATAAGCTCAGCCAGTCTAGAGGTCGCTGCGTTATACGCTCTGAACTTCATGTCTTTCATGTCTGCGGCGCTATTAACAGGATTAATGTTGTATAAACCCTGGGGAGGCCATGGAACGGCGTATAGTAGTTTCAGACCCTTACTACCCAGAATCTCGTTCATCGATGGTTTGGATGCCTGATAGAGTTTCATCGCATCAGCAAAACTGGTCGCAAGAAAGGGTAATGCATCAATTTCAAATAGTGGATCTTCATTACCCAATGCAGAAATCAATCGTTCTCCAATAGGGGCCTGACCAGTTCGAATTGCGCGAAAGATCTCTCCACCTTTATAAAGAGAACCACCTGGATGGGTGACGATTTCCAGCGCACCGCCAGTAGCATCGGTCACCGCTGCCGCAAATTTGGCGGCATTGGCAGAATGATAATTAGTTGCAGAATAGGCGAGTGGCATATCCTACTTTTCTGCCTGGGCAACACCTGCGACGAGGATCGTCGAAGCAACAACCAGTTTATATATAGACTTCTTCAGCATAAAATTTTCCTCATTAGCTAAAACTAATTCAAAATAAATGGATATCCCCAAAGTGGAGCGCAACCATTCTACACTGTGTCCGATTCGATAAGCCAGATAAAATACCGTTCATCTAAACCCAGTTTTATCGACCCAGGACACCGCGGAAACCTATCAGCGAGATTTCGTTATGCTCTGTTTTTTTCTGTGAATGAGACTTAAACAGAGGGGGGAGAGGTACATTGGAATCTGCCAAAGCCCGACGAATATCAAAAAATCATTCGTTAGGAATGGCCCTGATATGGCGACCACCAGTCCAAGATTTCGATAGGCTGATAGCATCCCTGCGGCCACCGCAGTTTGCACACCAAGGTGACGAAAGCAAAAATATGAAACGAAATAAAACAAGGTATGAATAATCATTACCCAAGCGAATAATTCAGCCACCAGCCCAGGGGACTCTACCCATTTTTGGGCAACCCCATCCATGACGGAAATAGCGAAAATCACTAAAGCGATAAGTACGGCGATATTTAGTATTTCATCTTGACGACCCCTTCCAACGAATTTCTTCAGCATCTGATAAATCGCTGATAATCCCAAGGGTAAAATAATAAAAAGTCCTATTCTGGAAACATAGATCGAAAAATCAAAAGCTGAACCTGCCTGATTTTCCGTCATGATCACCAATGGTAAAATTAGCAACATGGTTAGTGGCAGTAACAGAGTTGTCGCAATTACGCCTAGTAGTGCCTGGGTTCGATCAAGCCCCAATAATCCGGCAAACGCAGGAGTTCCAAAAACGCTTCCTGCACCAGCAACTAATAGGACGTAATATCCAATAGAAGAGTCAATATCAAAAGCCAGGTAAAAAAGAAACAATACAATAGGAAATACCACCATCTGCACGATTACCATTGCGGCAACGGCTATAAGGTTAGCGCGTATCTTCAGCCCAATCCCAATGAAATCAATTTGCATTAATGAAAATAACATGATGCAGAATAAACTGACGAACATCATGTCGTTTAACCAGGATGATAAAGCCGGGAAGATCAATCCTATAAAGACTGACGATGCCAAAATAATTAAGGAAAAATTCATTTCAATTCAACGTTTTAATCACCTCTCGTCCGGAGCAATTATTCACAAAATTGCAGAGGCCCCCGGGTACAACTTCCACTGTGCAAAACCTCAGCGAAATGAAGTTTAGCGCAGACGGGCTTTTTTGCCGGTTTTAGCATATCAATTTTGCCAAAATACCAGCAGCATTCAAAAATTTTAAAAAATATTGCGAAAAATGTCGAAATATTCCAGGCTTATTCGTTATAGCTTTGTTAATGGGTCGAAATCCGAATCACCATTGCACCAGATACACCTAACCAGAGGAAACAAAAATGTCTAAATACGTGTTCGCCTACCACGGCGGCAAAATGCCGGAGTCCGAAGAAGAAGCAAAGAAGGTAATGTCCCAATGGGTCACATGGCTTCAGGGTCTAGGTAACAACCTGATTGACGGTGGCAATCCCGTGGGAAAGTCATCCACGGTACAAAGCGACGGTTCTATCACCCCTGACGGTGGAAGCAATCCACTTAGTGGATATTCTTTGATCGAGGCAGACACCATGGAACAGGCATTGGAATTTGCCCAAGGCTGCCCTGCACTAGCGGCAGGTGGTTCAGTGGAAATTGCCATGGCGATGGAAATGAACTGATATCAAGATATTGAAACCCATTTTGCACGAACCTACATCCCCGTATAACGCACATTTCAGGAAAACAATATGCAATATTTGTTATTAATCTACAGCGCCGAAAGTCTTGACCCCAAACCTGGTAGTGAGGAGTTCGGACCCCTTATGAACGACTATTACAAATTCACCCAGGAAGTCAAGGAACGAGGAATCCTGGAAGCAGGACAGCCCCTGGAAAACGTCAGCACAGCGACCACTGTGAGAGTAAGAAACGGAAAAACGCAAATCGTTGATGGCCCTTTTGCAGAGACCAAAGAGGTGTTGGGTGGATACTATCTTTTGAACTGCGAAAATCTTGATGAAGCCCTTGAGTGTGCTGCCAAAATTCCTACTGCAAAATACGGCAGTATCGAGGTTCGACCCATTATGATTCTTCCCAGGGATTAGCCGATAGAGAAATCATTCCGAACAGAAATTGCCTGGTCTCATCTGTCTCATCACCTTATCTGATACCGGAGAATGACAGTGAAATGACAAGTGATATGCCGGTAAATGCTAATCTGGATGAGACTCTCATCCAGATTGTTCGGGAAAATTCAGCAAGGTTGCTGGCTGCACTGGTCGCCCACTGTGGCGACCTTTCTCTGGCCGAAGACGTCTTACAGGAAGCAGTGCTAATCGCGCTTAAACAATGGCGGAAGAAAGGTGCGCCGCAAAAACCTGCTGCATGGATCTATAAAACGGCAAAAAACAGGGCTATTGACTACCTGAGAAGAGAACAGAGTTTCACAAGAAAAACCAATGAAGTAGCCGCTTTATATGCGACAGAAGTTGAAGACTCCTTAACGCTTCGTGCAAAAGCCCCCGGGATTCCCGACGAAAGGTTAAAACTTATTTTCACCTGTTGTCATCCCGCTCTTCCAGAAAACGCCCGGATAGTGCTGACGCTTAAAACACTTTGTGGCTTATCCACAGCACAGATTGCAAAGGCTTATTTGGTTGATGAAACCACGATGGCGCAACGATTGGTCCGGGCAAAGCATAAAATAAAGGCCACTGGAATACCCTATCAGATCCCCCGACAACACCAACTTACTGAACGAGTTACCTCGGTGTTATCCGTCATCTATCTGATTTTTAACGAGGGCTATGTGTCCAGCGTTAACCAATCCCTAATGAGAACCGAATTATGCGAAGAGGCTATCTATTTGGGTAAAATGCTGCTCACACTCCTGCCAATGAACACCGAGGCCATGGGGTTACTCGCGTTGATGTTTTTTCACCATGCGCGAAATAAAGCCAGAATAAGCCCCTCGGGAGAGCTGGTTTCCCTTGAACATCAAAATCGCAAAAAATGGGATCACTCACTGATTGAACAGGGTGACAAAATTTTAAAACCAGCATTGATGGTAGGAGATATTGGTCCATATCAACTCCAGGCAGCAATTAGTGCAGTCCATGTTCACGCCCGCCGCTATCGGGACACTGACTGGAAGCAAATCGTCATGTTATATCGACATCTCGACCGTCTACAGAGTACGGGCACCAACCCCATCGTTAAAGTCAATCTTGCCATGGCGTTATCTTTTGCCGAGACACCTCTTCTTGGCCTCGCCTACCTGGACGCAATACCCAGGGATAATCGTATCGATCAGTATCACCCCTACCATCTGGCGAGAGCAGACATTCTATTTCGATTAGAACGATTTGATGACGCAAAAGAGTACTGCCTAAAAGCCATGCAATATTGCGAAAATAAAACTGAGCTCTCATTCATAAAAAAGACCATTAGGAATATAGAAGAGAAAAGGCAGAAATAACGACATAACCTGCCAGTACCCGATTTGCACACTATTTTTAATGAAAGAAACAAAAAACCAAACCCAGGAACGCTTTTCAATTCAGGAAGACCAACCTTCAAATTGGTTTGAACCGCTGTATTCCAGCGCCAGTATGGATGGTGAGGGTGTTCCCTGGGCTAATATGGAAACCCATCCTTCTTTTGGTAATTGGTTAAACCAAAACCAACTGGAAGGAGACGGAAAGTCAGCAATGGTAGTGGGTTGCGGCATGGGCGATGATGCTATCGAGCTAGAATCCCTTGGATTCCAGGTAACAGCCTTTGACGTTTCAGCGACTGCGATAGCATATTGTAAAGAGCGCTTTCCTCAGTCGACCGTAGAATTCGAGCAGGCCGATCTCCTGACGAATCAATCTCAATGGCAACAACAATTCGATTTTGTACTCGAGATCTATACCGTTCAGGCGCTTCCCCCGAAATATGAGAAGACAATAATTGAAAACATTTCCAATTTTGTTGCGCCTGGCGGACAGCTTGTTGTGATTGCCGAAGTAGGTAAAAAAGCGAGATCTTTCCAGAGTGGTCCCCCTTGATTACTCACTGCGGAACACATAAACACTTTTGTGTCATACGGGCTGAAAGTTCAAGAAAAAATTATAGAGCAAGGTTCCTTAAATGGTGACGAAAACACATTTGTCACCACGTTTAGTAGATGAATACCTGATCAAACTATCTCGTCTGAATTCTATTTGAATACTATCTGAATATCTCGTTTGAATATCTTTCGGACGCTATAAAACGGAACCATTTAGACTGTGTACAGCCATTTACGCAGGCTTTAACAACGTCTTCCATGCCTACTCATAATCTCCAGGAACTGAGCATGATCAATGGCCCGGCAGACCTGATCTGCCGGGCGTAGAGTAGTCATGTCTTGCGCTGAGACCATGGCGTTGATCACTGCTTCTTCCACCGCTTCCACGACATTGAGATAAACCGTATCGAGATGATCGTCATCGATGCATTCAAATTGTAGTTTCCTGTTGGAGTCTGTGTCGTAGTCTGGCACTACCGGTTTTGAGTTAGCCGTTGAAAAAGCGAGAAAGATGTCACCGGAATTATTTCCTCCTGGCGTCCCTCCTCGACCGATTCCGAGTGCCGCTCGTCTGGCAATTCGTTCAAGCTGACCCGGGAGTAATGGAATATTGGTTCCCAGAATCACGATTATTGACCCCCTTTCCTTGTCGCCATCAGTGACACAATCCTCTTTTATCATCCGTCCCACGGGCACACCTAATGGAGTAAACCACTCTCTAATTCCATGATTCGCCTGGACCAATGCTCCCATAATATAATTCTCATTATCGACAAAAACCTGTCTGGAAGAGCTTCCAGTTCCACCTTTAAACCCGTAACAAATCATTCCAGTTCCACCGCCGACATTACCTTGCTCTATCGCAGAGGCTGATGCGTTTTTAAGGGCGTCCAAGGTATCCTGTTGAGTAATATGCTGCCCATTGATGTCGTTCAAGACACCGTCATAGGTCTCAGCAACTACCGGCATCGCCCATAAATGCTCCTGCTCCCACTGCTCTTTATATTGTTCAATCATCCAGCGAGTTGCCCCGTGGTGCACCATTCCCACAGAGTGAGTATTGGTTAAACAAATGGGCCCGACGAGGTATCCGGCATCGCGGATCCAATGGGACCCGGTCATTTCGCCGTTACCGTTGAGAGCATACATTCCCGCCAGCACCCGATGGGGGATTCTCTCCCTGCCCCTTGGCAATATTCCAGTGACGCCAGTTCTAATCGGGCCTTTTCCGGTAATCAGAGGGCCGTCTCCTTCAATAAGGGTCTTCATTCCAACCAGAACTCCGGGAACATCCACCAGAGAATTGGTCACTCCAGTCACTCCGGAGAAATCCAGTCCCAGATCCCGAGCTTTTATCGACGACATCGCATATTCCTGTGGAGGATGGGGAATTAAAGATCGATTAGGACTTTATCGAAAATAGAGGACTACCCAGGACATCGAAATCGGGTTCAACACCCAAACCGGGCTTATTACTCATAAACATAGCGCCATTTTCAATAGCAGGTCCTCCCCCTGCGATAGCCAGACTGTGATACTCGTGGAAAGCCGATGATTGAAAATGAAATTCACGGGGCGTTGAATGAGCGAGATGGGCAATGGCCGCCGTAGCAATCTCTCCGCCCCAGGAGTCCTCAATAGTCATGGTAATGCCAAATTCCATCGCTAGATCCCGAAATTGGCGAGCCCGGGTCAAACCGCCAATGCGATTGATTTTCAGATTAACCAGATCCATTGCACGATCCTGATATCCTCTGACCAGCATTCCCAAACTGTCCATGCATTCGTCAAGAATAATGGGATGATCAGTATGGCTTCGAACAGCCAGACACTCTTCATAACTGGTGCAAGGCTGTTCAATGTACAAGTCTACGTCCTTGACCGCCTTGACCACTCTTATTGCCTCATGCTGTTTCCAGCCTGTGTTAGCGTCCGCTGCCAGGACATTACCTGGCCGTAAATTCGCTGAAACCTTACGAATACGCTCTATGTCATCATCAGCCCCAGCTCCTACCTTCATTTGAAACTGGGTAAATCCCTGATCCTGATATTCACTGATTTTCTTTGCCATGATGTCCGCACCCTGTCGGGTAACCACCTTAAAAAGTTTGACTTTTTCCTGCAACAAACCACCGAGTAACATATACGCCGGTTGGCTGTATGCTTTTCCCATAATATCCCAGCAAGCCATATCAATAGCGGATTTCACATAGGGATGACCCTTTAGCAATTCGTCCATGCGGTTGTTAATTTTGGCAATGGCCAATGGATTCTCTCCAAGCAACCCCGGAGCAAGCTGTTTGATTCCTGTTCTGGCTCCTTGGGCATAAGCAGGAAGGTAGGAAGGCCCTAGAGGACAAGTCTCTCCATACCCCTCTAATCCTGAGTCCGTCTCAATGACAACAACAGTGCTATCGAAAGCAGAGAAAGACTGATTGGACCAACTGTATGAACCTTCTTTCAGAGGAAGGTCCACCTGATAACAAACAAGACCGGTAATTTTCATTGTTTCTTTTAGTTAATTCTTAAATAGTCGATGCGTATGTTAAAACGTTAGTTGTGAACAACGATAACAATACATAAAAATCAGGAATCACTGTTGTTTATCCTCATTGTTTATCCTCATTAGTTTGTTCTCATTAGTTTGTTCTCATTATTTATTCTCACTGCTTATCCTCACGAAACTGAGCCGAATCGTAATCAGGGTACTCCCAACCAAAGCCCCAACGCCATGGGGTGGGCAACCAGGACACACCACCCATGCGCACCCCCCAGTAATAAATTCGGGAAAGTGTGGGATAGCCCCGTTTCTGAATACACTGACGGAGGGTCAAATCTGCCGTTTTTCTTAATGCCATGGAACCACCACGCCAATAGGATACATCGTGAATATCACAGCAGTCACCAAAACCAAAATCCGGCATAACCGAACACCCATCCACAAAACATACTTTTGGCGGTTGAGTCGATGACAAACTTTCCCCAGGGATTAATAAATCCCCAACATCGCTACCGCTCTCACTGGAGCTAACAGCACGAATGTCCACGATAGGCTCACAGGGTGTTTTTGTCGACACACATCCCGAGATCAGCAAACTCAATGACAAAATCAACGGCGGAATCAACAGCAAAGTAAAAAACCAGAAGCGAACGTTCATTACATTTACTTTCCAATGTATGGGTCTGGGTATGGGTATGGGCAAGTAGCTAGATCCTCCATGATATTGCCACACTATCAGTGTACTAAAAACAGTTGACTAAATATCAATTGGAACCTACCCAAATTGGCAGCGAAAGAAGCACTCAGCTAGCCCTTACCCTTAACCCCTAACCTTATCACTCATACTCGATTCTGGTGGCTCAATTTCCGGTGGCTCAAATGCGGTAACTTCAGGCAGATTGTCAGTGTAGCGCTCAACCTGCACCAGGCATGAATGTGCAATAGGCCCCTGGGCAAGACGGGATGTCCCTTTATCCATGGTCAACACATTGGGATTGCCGTGTTTGCACAAGCTACCCAAAACACCCGGTTCCTGGGGATCAAACCATGCGCCAGTACTCAGCTGGATTACACCACTTCGAATTTGATCATCTATGATCACACCGGTCAGGCAGGCGCCGCGGTCGTTAAAAATTCTAACTACGTCTCCGGTTGTCAGACCTCTTTGCGCCGCGTCCTTGGGATTAATCGTCATCGGCTCTCGCCCATTAATTTTAGATTGGCGACTGTGGCTGCCGTGATCGAGTTGAGAATGTAACCGTGTAACTGGTTGATTGGATATCAAATGCAACAGGTATTTTGCGGTTGCATTTCCGAGCCATTCACAAGGTTCCATCCAACTTGGATGCCCCAGGCAATCGTCATAGTTAAATCCATCGATCTGGTCACAGAACAACTCTATTTTCCCGCTTTTGGTCGACAGGGGGTGCTTCTGCGGGTCCTGGCAAAATGCGGCAAGAGTAATAATGTTATCTTTCGGGGCTGGCACTTTGTACCAACCATCCCGTTGAATAGTCTCATAATCAGGCATCTCGACTCCCTGCTTTCCAGCTCTTTCCCGGGTTGTATTATAAATCCAGCGAATCCAATTTGCTGCACTGCGTCCTTCAGTGAACTCGTCTTCCCTGTTCATTACTTTAGCAATGCCACTTAAGATTTCGTAGTCATTCCGACACTGACCAGGCTGCTCACTCACCTTTTGCATCGCTATCACATAGGGATCTCTCGGAGAAAAAGCCAAATCATCCCGTTCCAAAGGAGTAGTGCAAGGCAACACAATGTCCGCATGTTTTGCCAGCGCATTCCAGCTCCATTCATGAACGATCACCGTGTCTGGTTTTCGCCATGCTTTCACCATTCGGTTCAGGTCCTGGTGATGATGAAAGGGATTTCCTCCTGCCCAATAAACGATATGAATATCAGGGTATGTCGCCTGTTGACCGTTATATTCAAACGAGCCCCCTGGATTTAGTAGCATATCGCTGATTCTGGCCACTGGAATAAAGTCTTTAACCGCATTCTTACCCTGCGGCAGTGCGGTGGACTTTAATCTTCCAGCCTGATCTCCCACGCTATTGGTTGCGCTATAGCCAAAGCCTATCCCTCCACCGGGTAGCCCAATTTGTCCAAGCATGGCAGCCACAGCCAACGCAGCCCAGAAAGGTTGCTCTCCGTGGTCCTGTCGCGTCAAGGCCCAACTGACCGAAATCATGGTTCGGGTGCTGGCCATACGTCGTGCCAGCATTTCAATGTCCCCGGCAGGTAATCCACTGATTCCGGATGCCCACTCTGAATCTTTTTCGACACCATCGGTTTGCCCGAGCAGATAAGGCAAAAAGCGCTCAAAGCCTACGGTATAGTGCTCAAGGAAACGTTGGTCGTGGAGGCCATGGGTATAAAGGGTATAGGCAATACCAAGTAAAATAGCAACATCCGCACCCGGTCTCGCTGCAAACCACTCGGCCTTTACAACCCTATCCATGTCACCGCGAATCGGGCTGATATTGACAAACTCAATGCCTGCTTCCGCTGCTTTGGTAATGCTTTCCCGTTGAATATGCCGTCCCACACCGCCTGAGTTTATCTGGCCATTTTTCAGTGGTATTCCACCAAAGGCCACAAACAATCTGGTATTTTCAATGACTGACGGCCAACTCGTGGTGGTGGATAATAAATCGTACATACCCCCAATGGGGTAAAACAACCTCTCCCGCAGCCAGGCTATAGGAGTTCACAGAACGGGTATAACCACCAACACAGTTGAGAAATCGGTGGATCTGGCTTTGAGCATGATGGAAGCGACCGGCACTGGACCAACCGTAAGAGCCGGCATAAATCGAACTATTACCAAACTCCGTTTTCACACGATTAAGTTCGTCAGTGACCAGTTTCTCCGCTTGCTCCTAGGGTATGGGGATAAAAGGATCTCTGCCACGACGGTCATTGTGCGACCCTGGACCACCTTCTAACCAGCTCTTTCGGACCATGGGCTGAGTGATTCGGGTCGGACCGTCCTGAACATCCAGTATTCCTGTTCCAATGGGAGAAGGAGCGTCATCCATCTCAAAGCGATGCAGCGCTTTCGCTTTTCCATTTGCAACCTCTACCCGATGGGTTCCCCAATGAGCACAGGTCAATGGTCGCTTTTTCGAAGGCTCAATATTAACCAATAACGTCACATCAACGACATTGTCAACCTGGGAAAGAGAATCTGATTTTCGGCTTTCCAATTGAATATATTGGCTTCTGGTATACGGAATACCAAATACTAAAGCAGCGATACAAATAAGTATATAGATCCTGTAAGCACGTAGATCCCAGATATTTCGCTCACGAACAGATCTTCCAGACAATCTATTCCAACTATTCCAAAAGATTTATGGTGACTCATCCAGTGCCGTTCATAAACTCAAAATCGAAAAGCATAAAAAAGCAAACACAAAACCTCAACCGGAGATACATTCGATTTGGAAGCCGGTCTCAATAGCACCTACCCAAGATCTGAAACTCCGCAAATAGACCAGTCTTGCCCACCTCCTTAGGTCTTATCGTGAATAAAGCCCTAGGGAGTGATGCTTCTGTAAGTTTCCGAAAATCAGATGGAATCCATCGATATTTCGGAAACTTACATTTCGTTCAGATTTAGGTCTCAGGCAAATCTCAGGCAGGTCTCAGATAGTCCAATGTCGTACTATCCAGTATTCCCCAATTTTCAAGGGCGTACATACGCGTAACCCTGTTCCTGAAGCTCCATGATTTGGGCCACGCCCGCAGCAACACTGTTTACACCTTCGAGCATTTTGGGTTTGTTGCCGGTTTTCTTTTCCACGGCATTCATGGTGTTCTGACAGGCACTGAATGTAATATCCTGTAAAGTCAGACTTTCCACTCTCGCTTTTTGAGCGCTACTGGCAGTCACTAGTCCAATTCCCGGTCCATAGGCTACAATTTCAATCTCCACATTATCGATACCATAGTGTTTTTGTAAGTTTACTGCGTTATTCAAAGCAATTTTTTGGGTTCTGGGGTCGTCCGTGCTTACCTGGATCACCAGCTTATGCGGTTTATCACTTTGCGCCTGGGTATTCGATACCAATACTCCAACCATCATGGAACAGGCCAGGATTAATGTTCCAATTTTTAATATTCCTGTTTTCATCATTTTGGTACTCCGTTGAATTTTTGAGATTAGGTGGAAGGTTCCAGATTAGCTTCAAATTGATATTCAAATTAACCATGGAAATCAGTACAACCCGGTTTTAGACCACTTATCATTTCGAAGTTCAACCCGGTTAGAACAAAGTGTACCCTGTTTTAGGGTGATGGAAGCAATGATTATGACCAAGTCGGGCCATTAGAATAACGAAAACCTCATTTTACGTAAAATGTCTAATAGATTTCGTAATCCATCAACCAACCACGAAATCTCCATGACATCATCAAAAAAAACGTGAGATTTAACATGTCATTAACTCCGAATCTGAATCCTTTCATTACCTGTGCGGTCACCGGCTCCGGGGCTTCCCAGGACCGCTCACCTCACGTACCACGGTCTCCAGAACAAATTGCCAAAAGCGCCATTGACGCGGCGAAAGCGGGGGCTGCTATCGTCCATTGTCATGTTCGAGAACCTGATACTGGTGCTCCCTGTCGACGCCCTGAATTATTCCGTGAACTGGTTGACCGAATTCGGGATTCAGACACCGATGTCATCATCAATCTAACCGCCGGGATGGGTGGAGATATTGTATTCGGCGACGTCGAATCGCCCCTTCCCGTGAATCAATCGGGCACTGACATGGCCGGTGCCACCGAACGCATGCTTCATGTCACCGAATGCTTGCCTGAAATCTGCACTCTGGATTGCGGCACCATGAATTTTGCTGAAGCCGATTATGTTATGACCAACACTCCTGGAATGCTTAGGGCCATGGGACAGATGATGACCGATCTGGGCGTACGACCAGAGATTGAAGTATTTGAGACAGGACACTTGTGGTTTGCTAAACAACTGGTTTCTGAAGGTATCATCGAAGACCCCGTGATGATTCAGATGTGTATGGGCATTCCCTGGGGGGCACCCAATGATCTAAATACTTTCATGGCTATGGTGAACAACACCCCACCGAATTGGACATTTTCCGCATTCTCCATTGGTCGAAACCAGATGCCATTCGTTGCCGCCGCAGCCCTCGCTGGAGGAAACATCCGGGTTGGATTGGAGGACAACATTTGGCTTAGAAAAGGCGAACTGGCAACCAATGCCCAATTAGTGGAAAAAGCGGACGCTATCCTTGGAAACCTCGGCGCTACGTTAATGACACCCGCAGAAGTCAGAGAAAAGTTACAACTCGAGAAACGCGCGCTCCTATCAATGTGATCGGTCAATATGATCAGTCAATGTGATATAGAACCAGGTGACGTAGAACCAATCGGCGCGAATTCGACATCATCACACTCACATTCAGTCTTATATTTGGGTCTACACTCGGGAAAGAGAAATGTCAGAAATTAAATCTGCAGCGATTATTGGCGGGGGTGTTATTGGTGGAGGATGGATTGCCCGTCTTATCGAGAACGGCATTAACGTCAACGTCTTTGATCCTGCCAGTGGTGCCAAGCGAAAGGTTAATGAAGTACTCGAAAACAGCCGGGCAGCCTATAGCAAGCTCACGGAGTCGACTCGAGCAACGGAGGGAGTGGTCCAATTCGTTGACAGCGTTGAATCTGCGGTAACAGATGCAGAACTAATCGTTGAATCCGTCCCCGAAAGACTAGATATCAAACAAAGTGTTTACCAGGAAATAGAAAAACACGCTTCAAGGGAAGCCATTATTGCCTCCTCAACTTCGGGTATCATGCCCTCTGATTTACAGTCAGGAATGCAGTTTCCCCAACGATTTTTAGTGGCCCACCCTTTTAATCCCGTCTATTTACTTCCGTTGGTGGAACTCGTTGCAGGGAAACAGACAGCCCCGGAAACCATTGAAAAGGCGAAATCTCTTTACACTTCCCTAGGCATGCGTCCTCTGCATGTTAAAAAAGAAATTGAAGCCTTCATCGCTGATCGATTGCTTGAAGCAATTTGGAGAGAGTCTCTCTGGTTAGTAAAGGATGGCATCGCAACCACAGAGGATGTAGACGATGCTGTGCGTTATGGATTTGGCCTTCGCTATGCCCAAATGGGTGTTTTTGACACCTATCGAGTTGCTGGCGGAGAAGCAGGAATGCGCCATTTCATGGCCCAGTTTGGACCTTGTCTCACCTGGCCCTGGACGAAATTGATGGATGTACCTGAATTCAATGATGACCTTGTTAATCTGATTGCAGATCAATCCGACAATCAATCCGGGCACATGACAATTCGACAAATGGAAAAAGCCCGGGATGACAACCTGATCGCCATCCTGAAAGCGTTGAAAGAAAACCACTGGGGTGCGGGAAAAACTCTGGAGGAACACGAGCAGCGACAAATGAGGTCTGGTACAGTTCGAACACAGTAGTGAGTAAATAGAACCCCGATCGCTTATCCCGGCAACGCAGTCAGAGATTAAAGATACCAGAGAGAGGAAATCGAAATCCGTAATCGGGCGGCTATTCCGTATATGTTCATTCCATACATACTTTTTTCACAGAAACAAAAGCTCGTCCATGCCAACTGATCAGATAAATCACGCTGAGCTGTAATTCGAAAAGTGAATAACCGCAAACCCTGCCCGGTTCATTTTCCCGACGTTGCGGATATATTTCAACTTTTAGTCATCACTCCTTTTGTTGGAAATTCATTTGTCGAATCAGTCATATAGTCAAGGCAACAACACCTTCCTCGGTTACACCGCGGCAATCATTGTGGTATTCATCTGGTCTATCTGGCTGGTGGTGAGCCGATCTGGTGCTCAGTCGAATTTAAGCGTTTTTGACCTCGCCGCACTAAGGTATGGTGTGTCGGCCCTTGGTGCATTGCCATTCGTTTTATATTACAAACCCTGGAAATCAATGACGCTATTTCAGATCGCAGCATTGTCGTTCACACTCGGGCCTGTCTACATTCTCTTCGTATTCTGGGGCTTCACGTTCGCCCCCGCTTCTCATGGTGGTATCTTTATGAACGGCGCATTGCCAGCGATCACACTGATTGCCGGATGGATCTGGTTTTCTGAAAAAATTCGCCTTCCCCATTGGATAGGTATCTGCCTCATCCTAACTGCATCCGTTTTGGCAGTACTGGATGGTGCCGCACTATCCTTGTCAGAGAGTTGGTTAGGAGATCTGATGTTTTTAATTGGTGCCATCTTTTTTTCCGCATATCTAATACTTAATCGACTTTGGAATCTCGGCGCTACCCAGGTGTTACTCTGTGGGTCAGTGGTAAACGGTCTTATTTATGTCCCTATCTGGTGGTTATTTTTGCCGTCAGGACTTACTGAAGTGTCGCAGGGGCAATTGGTTCTCCAAACCCTCTACCAGGGACTTGTTCCAAATTTGCTTGGACTATTACTGGTTTCGATTTCGGTAAGATCCATTGGCCCTGCTGCTTCCGCTGCATTCATGGCCGCCGTACCGGGCATGGGCACGTTATTGAGTCTGGTTTTCCTCGGTGAAGTACCTGGTCTACCGGGGTGGTTTAGTCTGGTGCTGCTGACCCCTGGAATTCTTCTTATCGCCTTATCGAAAAAAAGCACGAGTCAAAAGTAGGCTTAACCTCAGTCTAAAGACTGTCAATCTTTACTCGCTATGATGTCGATCTAATTATGTTGACCTATATTGGGCATAACGCTATTAGCCATAATGTTTATGTTGATGGTTTGTATTGACGACGGCGATGGCCTCTTAATCGCACCCAAGGATCACCATATCGCGGAGTCGTGTTCTTCTCTGAAGAATAGCGAACGATGTCAGGAGTCTGCACGAATGGCCATGGCGCTCTGGGTCGCTTCTGCCGCCATCTTTTCCCATCCCATTGCGGATAAAATCTCAGAATATCCCTGCCATGACCAATTGGAATGAGCTTTGTGGCTAATTCGATCTGTAAACAGAGCTCTGGCTTTATAGTGATTACCGCTGGCTTTCGCCGCATCCAACATAATCATGTGAAAGACATCCCGTTGCGCTTTACTCCCACCAATCAGATCCATGGTATACCGGACGGACTCAATTTTTTCCATCGCAAGGCGATACTGTTTATTACGAGCATGAAACAACCCTTCTGCGAGACTGATACCAACTTCCGCAGTCACTTTACCCTGGGTACTACCATCAATGGCCCAATTCCCAATGGTTTGCATCATTCTCTCAACCCCTTCTTCGTCGTTTCCTGAGATTAGCGCCATCAAATAATGCAGCGAAGTGAAAATCAAATCGGTGTCATTAATGTGTCCTTTTGAAATCTGAGCAAGCCTTCCCCATCGATCTCCAATATCGATGCCACACATCTCCAATCGCCAGAGCAACGAAGTTGCATTGCACATGTCCAAATAAAACTCGGATTCAATGTCACTAACGATCTGTTCATCGTAAATTGAAAGAACCTCATTGAACTCTCCCCGTTCGATATGAAACAGACATTGATGCCAATAAAGATGAAACCGGAAATTATTCGCCCTGGACCAATGGGGTTTTAATGCCTCAATCCATTCAATGCCCTCTACATGACGCCCAGTCATTTCCATTACGTGTGCAACTGCATGAACGGACCACGAATCACTGGGGTTTCTTTCCACCGCCATTCGTCCATAACGTTCAGCTTCCAGATATTCTCCAGCCTCCTCAAGGCCAAAGCTATACATTCCTAACAAGTAACCATAGTTACGATGATCTTTCTCCCACAGCGGCAAAACCCGAGCAATTGAATCCCGGGTGCGACGACCATCACCAGAGTAAAAATGAGTAAAGTGACTCAATTTTAATGCCATCCCATCCAATGGCCATCTCACAAGAATTTGCTCCCAGACTTCCGTGGCGAGATCGAGATTCCCCCTGGACCATTGATCCAGAGCCTGCCCATGCAATTGTTCCCTAGAATTAGCATTACAGGTGTTCAAGAGCGTCTTTAGTTTTTCTGCAATGGCTAGGGCGCGCTCGGAATGACTGGCACTGCCAATCAACTTAGCAAAATATCCCTTGGCGCATAACGCCATTGGCATATCAGGATCTGCTTTCAAAAGTGATTTTAGGATATTCCCGGTTTCCGGGCGGAAACCCATGTAGGCATCAACTAATGAGTTAAACGTGTCAACGCTCTCTTGACAATCCGCGGTAAATTCAATGCCGTCCGGGTCGAAATAATGTTTCATTACTGCGTACTCTTAAATTTAAGCCGACAAATACACGTATTCAGCCAGATTAGTAGATCAATCAGCCTAGTGGAAAAGCGCCTATTTTACGATGAACAACTGGTTGGTAATCAGCAAAAGATACTTCAGATCACCGGATGAGTTTCTCGGAATATCTGGGGAAAGTGAATTCCTGATATTGTTTGTTTCAGGGGGCATCGTGGCTCAACAGTTTTTAAGCTGGGTTTCTCCCGGAGCATTTCTGGCGATGAACGGTATATTATCAGGACACACACTGAGGGTGTCGGATGATGTCAAAAAAGGGACGTTTCAAGAACACTAGTCACGCCCTCGTCATCAATTATCCAGGGGCTTATCCACGTATAATGATGCTCGCTTCCCAAATCGGGAGTAAGTCTATCTGTCAGTCGATCATAGAAATGTGCTTGAATGGTAATCAGATACAGTCAATACAAACAAAAAAGAGAAGAAGATGAAGAAAATGACTTCGTTAAAAAAAGCATCTCTGGGCCTGGCACTGTTAGTTGGATCTAACGTCGCGATGGCGGAGTGTGGCGATATCCAAATCGCTGAATGGAACTGGGCATCCGGCGAGTTAATGGCAAACGTCGACAAGATTGTTCTTGAAGCAGGATACGGCTGCAACGTGGAAATGATCCCCGGCGCGACCACCACAACTTTCGCTTCCATGAATGAAAAAGGCCAACCAGACATCGCTGGCGAGTTGTGGATCAATGCAGTTCTTGAGCCTCTAACCAAAGCATTTGAAGCAGGTAGCCTGCATTCTGCAAATGGCGGTCCAATCACTGATCTTGGTGAAGGCTGGTGGATTCCACCGCACACTGCCGAGAAACACCCAGAACTGAAAACTGTCCTTGACGTTCTCGAGCGCCCAGATCTGTTCCCTGATGTAGAAGATCCATCCAAAGGCGCTTTCGTTGGATGTCCAGCAGGCTGGGGTTGTCAGCTTGCCAACGCGAGTTTATTCCGCGCTTTCGATATGGAAGCAAAAGGCTGGAAACTGGTTGACCCGGGTTCTGCTGCTGGTCTCGACGGATCAATGACCAAGGCAGTTGAACGCGGCCAAAACTGGTTCGGTTACTACTGGTCTCCAACTGCAATGATCGGAAAACACAAAATGGTCAAACTTGACTTTGGTGTGCCTTTCGCAGGCCGTGACAACTGGGATAACTGCATCGTCAAGCCAGAGCAGGAATGTGCTGATCCAAAGCCTACTTCCTGGACCGAATCTGAAGTACACACTGTTGTAACCGATGATTTCAAAAATAATGCTGGCCCAGAAGTCATGGATTACTTTGGCAAACGTGTTTCCCCAGGAGACATCATGGGAGGAATGCTGGTATTTATGGCAGAAAACCAAGCGGGTGGTGAAGACGCTGCCATTGAATTCCTTGCAACACAAGGTGGTGTTTGGGAGCCTTGGGTGAGTGCTGATGTAGCCGCTAAAGTTAAAACAGCTATCCAGTAAGCCACGAAGTAGCAAATAGAGCATTTGGGCTCAGGTAATAAAGTAAAACTGCATTACCTCGAAACCCATGCTTTAATCACCTAAAAACCTGTCCCGAGCAATCGCTTTGGACAGGTTTTTTTATGTTATTGAAACGGAGTAACGATGGACTTCTTTACAAAATTTCCCGCCATGGGCCGTCAGGGCCTCCGGGATCTTAAAAAATCAATAGATGCGGGCTTTCGGGATTTTTCCCGGGAATTTGGTGAATCATTAGAGAACTTTTTCGAACCGTTGTTGTGGTTTCTGGTGAGACTGGAAAAGCTATTAATCGCAACTCCCTGGCCAATTATTATTCTGGTGCTTGCTCTGCTTGCATGGGTTGGATCAAGAAGCGTGAAAATTGTTATCGGCACCATTCTGTCTTTCCTTGCTATTGGCTACTTCGGCATGTGGAAGGACACCATGTCCACGCTCGCCATCATTTCGGTTTCTACCATTGTCTGTATCACAGCAGGCATCCCCTTGGGAATCCTGATGGCACGCTCTGATCGGGCTCAGTCCGTGGTCACTCCTATTCTTGATATCATGCAAACCATTCCGGCTTTCGTTTATCTGATCCCGGTAGTCATGTTGCTTGGTATAGGTAAGGTTCCCGGTCTTCTGGCGGTTTGTATCTATGCCATACCTCCAATCGTGCGGCTTACCAACCTTGGGATCAGGTTGGTTCAGAAAGAAGCATTAGAGGCCGCGGATGCATTCGGTGCCAACTATAAACAGAAACTGTTCGGTGTTCAGATTCCACTGGCATTGCCGAACATATTCGCCGGAGTGAATCAAACCATCATGATGGCGTTATCCATGGTTGTTATTGCCTCCATGATTGGTGTTGCAGGTCTGGGTGTTCCGGTACTGCGATCCATCTCCAATCAATATCTCGCTCTGGGACTGATGAATGGTTTAGCCATTGTTGCCCTGGCCATTATTTTCGATCGTGTTTCACAGCAGTATGGTGAACGTCTACAAAAGCACCGACAGGGTATAAAACATGACTGAGGCTAAAATTAGAATTCAGAATCTTTACAAAATTTTTGGCCCCAAACCCCAGTCGGTCATTAGTAAAGTACAAGAAGGCATGTCCAAGCAGGAATTGCTGGAGGAACATGGCCACGTCCTCGGTCTTAAAGATATCAACATTGATATTCCAGCCAGAGGGGTTTCCGTCATCATGGGGCTGTCCGGTTCTGGGAAATCGACCCTTATCCGTCATATCAACAGACTCATCGAGCCGACCTCCGGTAAGATGATCGTTGATGATCAGGATGTTCTCGCCATGAGCAAAGACGAGCTCATCGAGTTCAGACGTTATAAGGCCTCCATGGTATTCCAGAAATTCGGTCTGCATGTCCACCGAACAGTCGCGGAAAACGCTGCCTATGGATTAATCATTCAGGGTACACCTGTTCAGGAAGCTAAACAGTTGAGTCAGAAGTGGATTGAACGAGTAGGTCTCGGCGGGTTTGAGGGCCATTACCCCTCCCAGTTGTCTGGCGGCATGCAGCAACGGGTAGGCCTTGCCCGCGCTCTTTCTACGGATGCTGAAATCCTACTGATGGATGAAGCATTTTCTGCTCTCGATCCACTGATACGTACTGACATGCAGGATGTATTACTCGGACTTCAGGAAGAGTTACACAAGACCATCGTGTTTATTACCCATGACCTTGACGAAGCGCTTCGTATTGGTGATAGCATCGCAATTCTAAGAGATGGAGCGGTAATCCAACAGGGAGACCCTCAGGACATCATCATGCATCCTTCTGATGATTATATTGTGGACTTTGTCCAGGACATCAACCGTGGTCGTGTTATTCGATTGAAAACCCTGATGGCGCCAGGTGAATCAACATCCGGACCTAACCTTCCCCACACCATGAACCTTGAGTTGGCCCTTCCCTTGATTTCCGAGGCTGAATCCAAATCAGGGAACGTCGTTGATGATGACGGACAGATCATTGGTAGTATCAGCCTTGAGCAAATCATCAGCGGTTTAACTCGACCCGATGTTGATACTGGCTCTGAAACCCGATATCAATAACCTAAAGCCCGATATCGATAATCTAAAGATAGAAGGTAGAAAAGAAACCGCTAAAAAATCCGGGAGCTCCTTGAAGAAATCTATTAGATAAAAGCCTGTTAGAAGAAGTATAAAGGAGAGAGATACACCAGCCAGGCTTATTTAAGTCCGACCGATGCTGAACTGGACTCCTTACCGGATTTTAAATTCTTGATAAACCACCAGGAATTCTTAGCTAATTTTTACCCTATTTTACCCCTGGCATTCCTGCGCCAGGGGGTATTATTTTATGAAGCGTACCATTGTCAGGAGCAGGTGTGTCAGGAGCAGGTGATGCTCACAACCGGGTACACATAAGTTGAGCAGTGGCTATTCGATTCACCATCTTTTCGATTAACTGCGAACCCGGGTTTTCGATGGATCAAAGAAAGGAACTTCTTCCACCACCGCTGTGCCATTGAAGTCATCACTCACAACATCGAGCGTTGTCCCAGAGGCCGCGGCGACCTGTTTCAGATGGACAAGAGCCAGAGACTTGTTCAACCGATGAGACCAGGCGGGACTGTTCAAAACCCCTACTTCCTCCCCATTCAGCACCAACTTTTCACCGCCGACCAAAGCGTCGCCATGATTGACCGCAACCCCCGCCGCAATGAACCGAGCCTGGGATTCGAGCTCAAACGCTTTAGCCTTACCACGAAACTCTCCCTTCTTGCGACTCATGGTAAATCCCAAACCCACTTCCCAGGGGGTGTATTCATCAGTCATGTCATAACCAAAAAATAGCAACCCCGCTTCAATCCGAACTTTATCCAACGCGGTAAAGGAACACGGTAGTATCCCCCCTTCTTTTCCATGCCCAAGAATGTTATCCCAAATGTCACCCACAACGGAGGCTGATGCCAGAATCTCATAGCCACGTTCTCCGGAATAACCGGTTCTGGACAAACGACAGGAATGACCAAATAACTCGGCTGGCTGATGGTGGAAGTATTGTAGGTTTTCAAGTTCTATTGACGTATGAGCGTTTAACAAAGATAGCGCCTGAGGACCCTGCAAGGAAATGTTGTGAAGATCATCATCAAGTTCGATGTCAACATTTAGACCTTGTGCGGATTCTGTAATACGCTGCATACTGTCGCCAGAGCCGTGACACAATAACCATTCGTTGTCACCATTATTCGCCAAAATCGCATCGTCACAAACCGTACCCTGCTCGGTAAGAACAGCGCCATAAGCCGACTGTCCCGGTCCAACCAAAGCCATATTTCGCGTAATAACATGATCAGCAACCTTCCCTGCATCAGCTCCCCGGATATATACTTTTTTGAGTGGAGACATGTCAAATAAACCTGCCGATTCCCGTACGGCATCATGTTCATCATTAGGGTCACTGTTATAACTCCAGGCCGTTCCCATTCCATTCCAGTCTTCAAGACCAGACCCAAGAGCCGTATGGCGGGAGGCGAGTGCCGATGTGCGTGTTAATTCTGTCATTTGATGTTCTCCGAAAAATCAGGTTATTTGTATTAATGCTATTAGTGGTATTTAATTAAGAAAGTTTTCCAACAATCCTGGATGAATAATATCTCTGTGTATGTTTCTTGTTTCGGTTGAAGAAAGACTCTTGGATCGCAAAACCTGTTATCTCCAATCTATAGCAAACTATTGCAGACTATCCTAATCACTACCACTATTATGGCCTGGTCATGATTGTGGACAGTCAGTACCAATGATCCTCAACCGCATTCTTTTTTCTACTCACGTAGTCAATCAGGGCTTCATTAACCCCGGGGTCAATCTCCGGGGCCTCGTATTGTTCTAGCATGCTTTTCCACTTTTGATTAGCGCGTTGTTCGCTGTTCAACGAACCAGTATCCGACCATTGCTCGAAAGACTGAGTGTCGGCAAGCAGATCAGACTTATAATTGGCAGTCTCGAAGTTGCTCAAAGTGTGATCCACACTAAGGAAATTCTCTCCTGGTCCTGATTGAAGATAAGCAGATTTCGCTAACTGGTTCTCGTCAATGGTTAATCCTCCTAACATACGACACATCATTCCGCAGCGATCAAGATCCATCATGAATTTTTCGTAACCCATGGTCAATCCCCCTTCCAACCAACCCGCGGCATGAAAAACAATGGAGGAGCCGGCCATCAACGCAGCAGACATGGTATCAGAAGATTCCTGCATTGCCTGCCCGTCCGCCACTTTGGATGCAGTAACGTGACCAATGCCCCTCAATGGAAGATTCATTCTACGACTTAGTTGGCCCAGCGCCAATGCAGACAGGCTGGCCTCAGGGCTACCAAAAGTGGGAGCACCGGTAAGTAGATCCAGAGTAGTTAGGAAATTTCCGTAAATCACCGGAGAACCTTTGCGAAATAATTGCGTCAATGCGATCGCCGCAATGGTTTCTGCATGAGCCTGGGCAATCAACGCGGGTTGAGTAACTGGTCCCATAGCACCACCAAGAATAAAAGGTGAAATAAAACAGCCCTGATTTGCTTTCGCATAGGCCTTTAGAGAGCCGATCATGATGCTATCCAGAACCAGTGGTGAATTGAGGTTAATGTTTCCCTGAATAACACAGTGCTCTTCCATAAATTTTTCACCAAAAGCAATTTTTGCCATTGCGATGGAGTCCAGAGCCCTATCTGCAGCAGCGACCCCACCCATGAACGGCTTTGTGGAGTAACGCAGGTGAGCGTAAACCATATCGAGGTGCCGCTTGTTCACCGCGACATCAACGGGTTCACACACCGTTCCTCCAGAATGGTGCAGCCAGGGAGAATGATAAGTGAGCTTAATGAAGTTTTCGAAATCTTCAATCGTGGCATAACGTCGTCCCCGATCCATGTCAGTCACAAAGGGAGAACCGTAACCCGGACAAAAAGAAACCGAATTTCCTCCTACCGTTATTGATCGTTTTGGATCACGACCGTGCATAACAAATTCAGCAGGAGCTGTCGCACAAAGGGATTTGGCATGGCCAGGATCGAAACGGACCCTTTCTCCATCAACACTGGCGCCAGCCTGACGAAATAGATCCAATGTTTCTCTATCACCTCTAAATTCAATCCCAATCTCCTTAAGAATCCAATCAGAATGAGCTTCCAGTTTGTTTAGACCCTCATCATCAAACAACTCGGTAGTTGGGATATGACGTTTCACGCTAGAGGGGATTATCCGTACTGGATTCCGACGACGTTCGACTCTCGCAGATCTCCCCCGGCGTTTCAGGACTCCTGGATTGTCAACAGCAGGATTGACAGAGGTATCATTCATTCTTTATGTCTTCCACTATATACATTCTGGCATATACATCCTGGTTCAATATTTTTGACCAAATCTCTCGAAAAATCGAAAAAAACAAAGGTTAAAGTGATCTATTCCCAAATCACCCAGAATCGAAATAAAGCGTATAATTGCGCTTGAATAGACCCACTACCCACATGGGATAGTGTTCCCTTTGCAGCACGAACACAACTCAAAAATTTTTCACCCTCGTTTAAATTTACTGAACGACAAATTATTCCAGCACGTTATTTCAGTCATGTCTTTTAGATCATTCAACGCGCTAAGAGTGCTCAGCGTGGTTTCGCAGACAATGAGTTTCACTCAAGCGGCGCATAAACTGCATGTCACCAAGGGTGCAGTCAGTTACCAAATCAAACAACTTGAAGAAGAAATGGGGTTTCGGGTTTTCGCTCGCACCAATGGAAGAATCCAATTAACGGAACGAGGAAAAAACCTCGCTGAAATCGCCCAGCACTCACTCACCGCTCTGGAGAACGAAATTACTGATCTCAAAAAAGAAAAAAGACCTTCTATTACCATTGGTATGTCCACTTATTTCGCTTCACGATGGTTGTCCCCAAGGTTAATGAACTTTACCAGTAAACACTCGGACATCGGCTTAAGGCTACAGCCTTCCACTGGGCTGTTCGACCTTGAGGAGGAAAACATCGACATGGCCATACGATGGGGAAATGGCAATTGGGATGACCTGGAAATAGAACATCTATTTCATTGTCCCGCCATTCCAACCGCTGGAAAATATGTTGCCGAAAAGATCAGAACACATGGACTGGAAAGCATGTTAAAGGTAATTCCCCTACTTCATGATCGCGAGGCCAGCGATTCCTGGAGGGAATGGCTCGATGCTGCAGAAATTGACTATCAGACAACGGCAAATGATCTCACGATCCCTGATCCCAATGTCCGGGTTCAAGCGGTTATCGATGATCAGGGACTAGCATTGAATGATCGACTTGTTCAACCTGAGATTGATGGACGACAGCTATTTCAGGTATCCAGTATCAGCCTGGATCAATACGGCTACTATCTTGCGTATCCCAGGCATGCCTTGAAGAATCCTCATCTGCTTGGATTTCGTCAATGGATTCTCTCCGAAGCAAAAAAGGAAGAAGTAGCCCGCCCTAAATTCTGACTCATAAGCCCACAGATAAGGCCTAGAAAATGCGACCCGAGGTTAAGGTCGTAATTTCAGGCCAGTCACGTTGTCCTGGAAGGCGTCCTGGAAAGCCCCCTGGAAAGCGATACTACGAGGGCGCAGGCTCACAATGGGCCTTTCCATCACGGCCATAGGATTTAGGATTGACCTGAATCGCTTTGTATTCACCTGGAACCAGCTTGCCCAAATGCCAATGACCAATGGCTATCCGGACAAGGCGCAGAGTGGGAAATCCGATCGCTGCGGTCATTCGACGCAGCTGGCGATTTCGACCCTCGATGATTCTAATCTCGATCCAGCGGGTTGGAATATTCTCCCGATACCGAATTGGTGGCTCCCTCGACCAGATCTCCGGGTTGGGAATTCGTCGAGCCCTGGCGGGCAGCGTTAATCCATCCCTGAGCTCGATACCCTTACGCAGCAACTTCAAATCGCCGTCGGTGATAGCACCCTCAACCTGTATCCAATAAGTTTTAGGCAATTTGTGATTGGGATGGGCAATTTTATGCTGTAGTTTTCCGTCGTCAGTCAGCAGCAAAAGGCCTTCGGAATGGAAATCCAGACGTCCCGCAGGATAAACCCCGGGTTGGCTAATATATCTTCCAAGAGTAGGTCGATTATCCGCATCAGTGAACTGACTCAGCACACCATAGGGTTTGTTAAACAGTACTAATTTGCCCATTGAGCCATCTCTAATAGCCTCTTATACCACAAGCCACGGAACCGGGATCTACTCCTGGTTCCACTCGACGGTATTTTCCCATTGAGGTCAAGGGGAATGTTCACGATTTCTTCTGGCCGCCATTGCTTCACGATGAGAAATATAACTAATTGATGCGACAATAATCGAAGCACCTACAATCACCCAAATATCTGGTACTTCGTCGAAAATCAGGAAACCGAATAGCACAGCCCAAACCAGTTGTAGAAATGCGAAGGGTTGTATAGCGGTGAGAGGGGCTTTTGATATGGATTTAGTGATAGCGTAGTGTCCAGCGGTAGCAAATACTGCTACTAATGCCAATCCCAACATCTCAACCAGTGTGGGCGTTTGCCATTCGATCAATGCTCCGGGCAAAAGTACCACCGTGCAAAACAGCGTCAAAATGGCAAGAATGTTACTGGATGATTCGGTTTTGGTTAGCTTTTTCGTAAATAAAAAGGAAGCGGCAAAACACATCGCCGCGAAAAACTGCGCCAGAGCACCTGATTGTATCTCCACCAACCCGGGTCTCAGGATGATGAGCATGCCCACAAAACCAATGACAATTGCCGCGATCCGCCGCGACTGTACCTTTTCTTTAAAAATCAAAATTGCACCAAGGGCGGTATAAATGGGGGTGGTGTATCCAATGGCAGTGACTTCTGCGATTGGAATTCTTGCCATTGCATAAAACCACAATATTACTGCCATACCATGTACGAGACCGCGATAGAAATAGAGTTTAAAACCCTCCCTACTGATGGTTCGCCACTGAATTTTCATTAATACTGGCAATACGAATAGCAACCCAAAACAATAGCGCATAAATGCGGCCTGAACTGCCGGCATATCGGAACTCAGAAAACGAACCGAAATATAGACCGCCACGAATAATAGCCCACTGGCGATCATCCACAAGGCACCGGCAAGATAATGAGGTTTGGATTCTTCGACCTTCATTTGGTTCGTAATAGATAATCGTTTGTAGTGGATTAAAATTTGAAAAGACCGACGAAGTAGTACAAAGTCTGGAAGCATCAAAACATAGAGATCATCTCACACACATCATCCAGAGAAAGACCATGGGCCACTAGCACATCGCATGACATCAACCAGCTACTGCTCAAATTTTTAGCTCTGAAAACACGCCAAATAGAGGCTCCTGGGGACTATCAGAGAACGGTCTTTTTAAAATCGATAGGTTATAAAGAAGGATGAATGAAAAAAGGAGATAAAAACAGGGATAGGAAGTCTCACAACTTTCAGCAGTCTTTCGGGCTAATCTTTTCAGGTAACCTGATTATAAAAAGTCGTCATCTCAAGTGCTCCATATCCATCCTCTACTCCATATTCATCCTTCAGGCAAAAACATCCTACCACTCATTCTTATTTCGCCAAGCTGTTTGCAGATAAAGTTTCTCAACTTTCTTTCTCGCCCAGGGCGTCTTACGGAGAAACTTAAGCGAAGAATTAACCGACGGATCAGAAAGAAAACAATTTATTCTGATCTTCTGGCTCAATACTTCCCATCCGTATACGGATACTAGCCGTTCCACGATCATTTTCAGGGTAACGCCATGCATCACATCCGCGAACTCTCGGTCTTTATTTTTTTCTTTTTCTTCGATCACCAGGAAATGAGTAAAACAAACAGGTGTAGATTCAAGGGATGTTCCTTAACGTTCCAGAGCAGGATAAAACAAAAACAGCAATCAGGTTACCAGGAAAAGTAATCGACGAATAGTAATCGACGAATAAAATGCAAAGCGAAACTGATCACGCCGTTTTGTCATTTATGCCATAAAAATATGTCATGAAAATATGTCATAAGAGCATGCCACAAGATCATCCCTATTTTGGCAGTAAACGAGATAACTCAGCCCAAACTGTTTCGAGAATAATGGGTTGGGCCAACTCAGTGGGATGGTACCCGTCTTCCTGCATCAGTGCATAATCCAATGCGACACTTTCCAGAAGAAATGGCACAACGGGAATACTTAGCTCAGAAGCAAGTTCAAGGTAGACATTTTGAAATGCCTGGGTATAGACCTTGCCATAATTGGGGGGAATCATCATCCCCAGCAAAAGCACCTTGCTTCCATGTGATCTGGATGATTGAATTATTTGGAACAGATTGTGTCTCATCTGATTAACATCCAGCCCCTGAAGCCCATCATTCGCTCCGAGTTCAAGGACTACAATATCCGGGTTGTAATCGATTAGCGCTTGAGAAATTCGCTGGGAGCCACCATATGAGGTTTCGCCAGGAATACTTAAATTGTGAACCGAGATATTCCGGTTCGCCACCCGCTTCGATAGCAAAGAAACCCAACCGCTATCAATGGGAATTCCATAGGATGCACTAAGACTGTCTCCCATAACAAGAACACTATAGGCCAGAGTTCGACCCGGTAATCCAGCAACAAATAGCACTGCCAGGAAAACTAACGCTCTAGGGATATATTGACGCATAGAAAAATTCCAAAACAAATATGAATACATACGACGTTAATACAGGTGATATCGCGGTGCAAGGAATGAATATTACAAAGTCAGTCAGTTTGGGCTCACAGGAGATCAACATTCTCTGTGATGTGTCACTCGATATCAAACGCAAACACACTGTGTCCATCACCGGATCATCTGGTTCCGGAAAAACATCCCTGCTCGGTGTACTGGCTGGGCTGGATCTCCCTGATACTGGGTCTGTGCAGTTGTTGGGAAACGAACTCACGAACATGAATGAAGATCAAAGAGCTACAGTACGTTGTGGCGAAGTGGGTTTTGTTTTTCAATCATTTCATCTCCTGCCCAACCTCACCGCATTGGAGAACATTTCCCTCGCACTGGAGGTAACACCAGGAAGCGTGCATATTCGTGAGCGAAGCATGACGGCCCTGGAACGGGTTGGTCTTTCTGATCACGCTAATCATCTACCCTCCCAAATGAGTGGAGGCGAACAGCAAAGAGTCGCACTGGCAAGGTCGGTGGTCATTAATCCTTCCGTACTATTTGCCGATGAACCTACCGGCAATCTCGATTATCGAACCAGTGACCAAATATGCGATTTGCTTTTTTCTCTATGCAAGGATGATGGCACGACACTGGTCCTGGTGACCCACAATCAGCAACTCGCCGCTCGTTGTGATGATCAAATCATACTGGAAGCAGGACGTCGGGTCTGATGCCATAATCATCTCATGAATGATCCCCTGGAAGAATTCTAAACTTCATTAGCTCCCTGCCACGGCCCTCCTCTAAAGACTTAAAGACATTCTGCTAAAATGCAAAATCTAACTCGTCTTACACGACTCGCTGAGTTTAAATTATTCATTATCGGAATATTTCTGATCGGTGTAGTGCTTGGTGCAGTGGGAGTTTTCAGTGAAAGAGTCGAACTTGCCATGGAGCTTCGCACCAGCGAATTACTTGGTGCTGATGCCCAACTTTCATCCAGTCGTCCTTTAAGCCCGGAATATAGAAGTTTGGCCCGGGAGCATGGTCTTGAAACCGCCGATGCTGTTAGTTTTCTGAGCATGGCACTCAATGAAAATGGCAGTAAGCTCGCAGGGGTGCGAGCGGTATCCTCAACCTATCCGCTAAGAGGAGAAATTGTAGTAAAACCATCCCTGACCCACCCAGCCTCCACCTCCGCCCCGAAACCTGGAGAAATATGGGCGGCCACCCAGTTGATTAGTGACCTTGGACTTAACTCTGTTCGCCGGCTTCAACTCGGAGACCGGAGTATGAATTTTTCCCGGGAAATATTACTCGAACCCGAAGGCGGGGCAGGAATGCTTCGTGTTGCCCCCAGGATATTGATGAACATTGAAGATCTTGACAGCACCGGGTTGATCACGCCTGCTAGTCGAGCCACATTTCGCTTACTGTTGGCGGGGGAAAAAGCAAACATCGAAGCATTTTACAATTCTATTAACTCACGCCTAAAACAGTATGAGTCATGGGCAGTAGCAAACACCCAACGGGATGAGGTTCGCGCAACTATTGGCCGAATCGTTACCTATGTTCGACTTGCAACTCTACTCACACTAGCTTTATGTGTAATTACCATGGCGCTTGCAGCACAGGGATTATGGGGACAACAGATACAGGAGGTAGCTTTATTACGCTGTCTGGGGCAGGAGCATAAACACACCCTTCGTAGCCTTCTGAAAACCTATATGATGTTAACCATACCGGCAGCACTGATTGGAATCAGCACTGGGTATGGATTGCAATTTGTTGCCATTGAATTTCTTGAACAGGCAACGGCTATGACGCTCCCCGGGAGTGGTTTATTACCTCTGTTTTTCGCCTTATTAATGTGCATAGTGATTGTTTTAACCATCATTTTCCCTATTCTTTTATCAGTTAAACAGGTGTCCGCTATCTCATTACTCCGTTCAGGAACCATGGACCAAATCAAAAGTAACAGAGCCACCATCCTTTCTGTATTCGCTTTACTGGTTTTAGTCACACTGTTTCTTGCTCGCAGCACCTATTTATCGCTGGGTGTTTTAGGGAGTTTTCTATTGGCCTCCCTGGCTATCTGGGCATTGGTTCGAGCTATTATTTTCTCATTTGATCGACTGATAAAACCTAAACCTTTCTCCTGGTATGTTGCTTTAAAGTCACTAAGCTCCAATAGTGCGCGGAGTGCCTGGCTCACCAGTGCATTCGCCATCACAATTTTTGCATTAGCATTACTCGGCATTATCAGAAGCGACATATTCAATGCCTGGCAAAAAAATGTACCCACCGATGCACCGAATGTTTTCATGATGAACATCAAATCCGTTGATAGAACGCTGTTAACCAATTTGCTGGTAGAAAATCATATCCCGGAACCGGAGCTTTTTGCGATTATCCGGGGCCGCATTGCATCCATCAACGGAAAGCCCATCGTAAATAGACCCATAGATAGTAATGCTTCTGATCAGAAGAAATCGAAACGTGAACGCATGAGCCATGACTTCAACCTAACGGAGCTGGACGTTCTTCCAGCGGAAAATGTGGTCGTGGAAGGAAGCTGGTTTGATTCTACAACCAACACCAAGGGGTTTTCTGTTGAACATGAGATTGCCGAAGAACTGGGGCTTAAACTGGGGGATGAACTCGCCATGAACATCGCCGGCAAGCTCTATGAAGCAGAAATCACAAGCCTAAGATCCGTTAAATGGGAAAATATGAAACCTAATTTTTATATCATCGCCTCGCCAGGCACGCTGGATGATGCACCACGGAACTACATCACAGGAATATATAGTGCCGCCGAAACGGATAGTTTAATTCACCAAGTCAACAAGGCGTTACCGAATGTTGCGGCCATCGATATTAGAATGATATTGACGCGTTTTAGAACTTTGGTGAATCAAGGGGGGCAGGCAGTTAGTGTCATTTTATTATTTACTATGGCTGCTACCCTATTAGTATTGGTAGGTGTATTGCAAGGCCAAAAGAACGCAAGACGGCAGGAAATTGCCCTACTCAAGTCAATGGGAGCAAACGGCACATTCGTGCGTAAATCCATTCTGACTGAATTCGCCATGATTGGGTCCCTTGCTGGTTTTGTCGGAGGTGGCCTGGCAATTTTTTGCGCATCAATGCTTGCACGTCGAGTTTTTCAACTACCACTTGATGCTCAATGGGACTGGTTATTCCTAAGCATCATTCTTGGCATGGTTATCGTGGCCGCGACAGGATATATCAGCACCCGGCGTCTATTGACTGAATTACCTGGTCGTCTTTTTTCTGGCAACCGTAACTGACTACTGATTGTTTATCGGGCATTCCAATCCTCTACCCATCCATCCTTAAGGATCAACCTCCTGGGGAATCATCATTCCTCCCATAAAGAGGTGAATACGCCCATTCGTTGTAGCTCGTTTGCCCTCGAAACCATTCCTCATCTCTTACCATGGGTTGATAATCCCAGGATTTAAATTTGCCCCTGGACAAGGCAGCGTTAATTATTCTGCGCCTCCCTTGACTGTTGGCGACATCTGTCGCGATAAATTCGACATCCCATTTTGCCAATACCTGGTTTCTTAGCTCGTCTTCAACCTGTTGACAACCCTCGCGCCCACAAAGATTCACGAGTTCATTAGGATCCGCAATTAAGTCATACAGTTGGGGAGGATATTGATCACTATGGATATACTTATATCTCCCCTGCCGGATCATGAACATCGGGAATGGTGTGCCTTCGCAGGTGATCTCAGCATATACCAGGGCATCTTTTTCCGGCTGGATGCCATTGATCAGCGGCAGCAAATTAACGCCATCCAGTGTCTCAACAGGCTCGATAGATGTTGTAGCATCCACGGTTCCACCGGTCTCAATCTTCTGGTTTTCGGCTTCATCCCGATGTTTATTCTGAGTTTTATTCTGAGTTTTATTCTGAGATTTATTCTGGGGCTCATTCTGGGGTCTAATCCGGGCTCGATTTTGGGCATGGACGTCAAGATTAGATATGCCGATCAGTGTGGGCAACAAATCCACCAGTGATATAGCCTCGGCGACCCCTCTTGCCTTCCAGAACATCGGACCATGGATAAGAAAAGGCACTCTCAATGCGGGCTCAAAGAAATTTTTCTTCAACCACATCCCTCTTTCGCCAAGCATTTCTCCATGGTCGGAAGTCAACACAACCACAGTATCCTTTCCAAGGCCGGTATCCTCCAGTACGCTGAGCAGCCTCCCTATTTGTTCATCTACAAAACTGATTGCGCCATAATAGGCCCGGCGGATCCGGATGAGTTCCTCATCTGAGACAACTCGGTGGAGCATACCTGACTGAATGAGCAGATTTTTACTATGGGGATCTATCTCACCAATGTCCCTCGGGCGTACAGTAGGCAAAGGAATATGGACGCCATCATAGAGGTCCCAGTATTTCTTCTGGCACATGAACGGATCATGGGGATGGGTAAATGATACTTGCAAAAAGAATGGCCGCTCCGGGGCATGGTTTTGTGTTTTAGCCAAGCCCAGAAGCCTTCTTTCAGCTTCGAAACCCACACGAATATCATATTCAATTTGGGAGTTTCTGATACACACTCCTGCAAAATCAACCATTCTGGAATCGGTAACGTCCTGATGCATGCTCTCCTTCCAATTAGCTGCCCATTGAAAATCCGACGGATAGAGATCGGATGTCAGACGCTCTTCAAAACCATGTAGCTGGTCAGGCCCCACGAAGTGCATTTTTCCACTTAAGATTGTCTGGTATCCAGCGGCTCTCAGGTAATGTGCATAAGTTGGCACCGAAGCTGGAAATTCCGCGCCGTTATCATAGGCACCGATGCGGGAAGGCAATAGACCTGAAGCCATGGAAAATCGGGATGGAGCACAAAGGGGATAATTGCAATAGGCATTTTCAAACACCACACCGCCTGCGGCGAGCCTATCAATATGAGGCGTTTGACAAGCCGTATTGCCATAGATCTTTAGCGCTGACGCCGCCATTTGATCGACCTGAATAAAAAGGATATTGGGTTTCATGGGAGAGGGTCCAAATTCAGGTCCAGGTCAAAACCAGGATAAAGATAAAAGTCAAAGTGAAATCATCGAACATCACGTTGGAAAATGTTCCAACGACTTTATATTCCAGAAGACATATTCCTGACAACTATTTAAAGCAATCATTCAAACGCTTTTGTAACTGCTGTTATTTACAGCAAATGAGATTGCATCTTAAGGACGTCAACATCCAGTTGCAACTTCACTATCTTGACCCTGACCAGACTTCCGTCGATTTATATCAGCCCTCTCAACCATACTGGCCTGAGCCTTGATGAGTGCCATTACCGCTGGATTCCTGGTGTCAAACGAGTGAATTTCCGGTAGACCTTACGGAAACTATTTTCTGACAGAAATATGATGGGAGCCTTCTCATTGAATGGTAATATCGGCCTCATCACAGACAGTCTGTATCACAAACACTTCATTAATCATTTGTTTCTCTGAAATCACCCAATATCGCTATTTACCACGGCGAATGAATAGATCAATGCATAGATCAGTGGCCTGAACCAGTCAAATCAGATTAATTGACGGATTAATGGAGATAGATCAATGGACATCGACCGTTGTACTTACTGGTTGAACCCAAGAAACTGAGCTTTACCGAATACATCCATAATACAAAATCATGGAAAAACCTAGAATCGCTGTTGTTGGTGCTGGTCTTATCGGGAAGACCCATGCCTCACTAATCTCTGAAAGCGAAGAATGCGTCCTGGCTGCCATTGTCGATCCTCGTGATGCAACCGATGAGCTAGCGAAAACACTCGGCGTTCCCAGACTAAAGGATTTTGATGCCCTACTGCTAAAAGATGATTTGGACGGCGTCATCATTGCCACACCCAATCACTTTCACGTCGAACAGGGAATAAGGTGTCTTAAGGCCAACCTTCCAGCCCTAATAGAAAAGCCGGTTGCACATAATTACGCTGAAGGGGAACGCCTTCGTGCTGCAGCGGAAACATCCACCACTCCTTTGCTCGTCGGACACCATCGCATGCATAGCCCCATCATGGGCTCAGCCAGGGAATTTATCGATTCAGGTGCATTAGGTAAGCTAGTCAGTATTTCAGGGAGCGCTCTATTTCTAAAACCGGATGACTACTTTGTAGCAGGAGAATGGCGAACCCGACCAGGTGGTGGTCCCATTCTCATTAACATGATTCATGAGATTGGGAATCTTCGCTATCTATGTGGAGAGATCGTTGCGGTTCAGGCAATCTCGTCCCACGCCCAGCGAGGATATGCAGTGGAAGACACGGTCGGGATGGTGTTTTCCTTTGCCAATGGCGCCATTGGTACCTTCGTATTATCGGATACTGCGGGTTCCGCAAGAAGCTGGGAGCAAACTTCTCAGGAAGACCGCCGATACCCGTCTTATTCCGACGAAGACTGCTACCATATTGCCGGCACAGATGGTTCGATTTCGCTCCCGACCATGCGGGTAAAGCGTTATCCGAATCAGGACGAACGTTCCTGGTGGAAACCATTCAAGTGTTCTTCTATTGAAATCAACAGGGAAGATCCATTAAAAGCCCAACTCTCGCACTTTTGTCAGGTGATACAGGGAAACCTGAAACCCAGAGTCAGCGTTCATGACGCTTTACAAAATCTTCTCATCACCGACGCTATCGTAGAAGCTGCCAGCTGTGGCAGGACGGTGGACATCAAACAATTCAGAAAACACCTGCTCGACAATACGATGAACTCTGCCTAATGACAGGCTTTGGGCGACACGAACCGGCCCATCAGTACAAACCCGGAAACCCGAGACACATAGACACCTGGGACCCGAATAACCCCTGGTCAACGGATAACTGGTCAACCAATAGCTGGTCAACGAATAACTGGCCAATGAATAACAAAGGCAAATTAACAATATAAATCATCCATTCTTGTATTAAACGGCCCTAATCTAAATCTGTTGGGTCAACGGGAACCGGACCAATACGGTCATACCACCCTGGCTGATGTCGAAACACTCTGCAGGGATGCCGCAAACAGACTGGGGGTGGAAATCGAATTCTTACAAAGTAATCATGAAGGTAGACTTATTGACGCTATTCATGAATCAGGCAAACTCAGGAGCGAAGGCAAAAGATTGGGCGTTGTCTTTAACGCTGGTGCTTACACTCATACGTCGGTTGCGCTACACGATGCCATCAAGGGTGCGGATATACCAACCATCGAGGTTCATATTTCCAATGTCCATGCAAGGGAGAGCTTTAGACACCATTCCTTTCTTTCTCCTGCTGCTGAGGGAATTATTGTTGGATTTGGCATTGATGGCTATGTATTGGCCATCGAAGGGCTCGTCAGGAAATACACACCCTCATGAGAAACACTCTGAGTTAACTGGATATAATGCAGTGATAACAAACTGTCCATAAAACCGACCATAAGACTGACAATAAAACTGACAACAAGCACAACAATACACTCGCCTTATAAGTTCAATCCAATAAAACGGAGACCACCTGAATACCAGCCTGAACACCAGGAAGATAGCTTGCAAATTATTGGTGACGTTGTCTACTAATCAGGCCCATCATTACTGCCAACACCCGAGCAGCTACTAATGCCCCCCTGCCCCCAACGTCATTGGCGGGCATAAACTCCACCAAATTAAACCCCGCTATTCTGGCCCGGTGGGCCACTCGGGTAAGCACTTTGATCAAGCGCCAATAGTCGAATCCGCCAGGGGCAGGGCCAATAACAGACGGCGCTACCGCGGGGTCCATTACATCGATATCCAAAGTAATAAACACCCGACTACCCGGTTCAATTCCAAGGAGCATCTCATCCATATTGGAATCGATAAGATCGATCATGGGAAAGAATTTCACTCCCCATTTAATTGCGTCCGCATAATCGGTAGGCCGGGCACTACCTAGCCCCCGTGCTCCAACCTGAATCAGACGATCAACCCATTTCATTTCTGAGGCACGACGCATATTGCTGGACAATCCGAATCGTTCTCCGGCAACCTCATCGCGCCAATCGATATGTGCATCCAACTGCAGAATGGTAATAGGGGCATGTTGTTCGTAGGCCTGAAAGACTGGAATGGGAATAGAGTCATCGCCGCCAATCACTATGGGAACGGCTCCATGTGCAAGAATGGTACTAACACAGTGGCGGATATGACTGCGGTTATTTGCAAAATCCGTTTCACTATATGGTAAATCTCCCCAGTCAATGGCACTGGTTTGCTCTAAAAGGATTTTTCCTCCAAGATCAAAATCATGATGTTGAAGAACTCCAGGCCAACCAAATGCACTGCGAATTGCTTTCGGCGCATCGGCACAATAGGGCCCAACAGAAGAATACGGCGTGGCGCTGGGTGCACCAACCACCACAATATCCGCATCACCCTGGCCTTCGACCTGCATATCCCCAATTTCCCCCATGGGCAAATCAAATAATCCCCGATTAACCTGACCGCCAAACATCGCGCCCATATTCGGTGAAGTGTCTTCAGTCATCGCCTGTCTCCCATCGCTTATCTCTTATTGCTTATCTCCCCTCACTTGTTTCTTATTGCCTGTCTCTCAATCTTCTAACTGGGGTCTCATTTTTTAGTCCAACCCACCCACGCCAAACCCAATAGACCAGTCCAAGAGAAACTATCGAAATAACTTCAATAATCAATCGATCGACGGAAACAGGGAATCAGAAAGATCACTTAGTTTCACCCCAGAGGTATCGAGGGAAAATATCGCTTGTTCAATGGCATTAGATCGTTCAACTCCAGCAGATGGATGAGAAAATGCTCGAAACTTGGCAATAATCTGGTTTCTATCCACTGGGTTAGTGTGTTCTCCTGGGGCTCGAACAATACCGGAATCAAGAACCTTACCTGTTTTCTTGGTAATAATGGTCCTCCCTAATCGATCCTGTGGAAAATTATCATTGCAGATCGAACACTCAGTCACCCGGATTCGTTCCACGAGCTCGGCAACGACCGGATCATTAAAGGTTTCCCCGGACACTTCCCTTGCACTAACCTGTCCAAACGCAAGTGCAGCAGCCACCGGATAGCTAATGCTGTATTGTGCCTTTCCGGTAGTTTCGGGTATTCCCTTAGCTAATCGGGTAGCTTCTTCGAAAGCCAATATTTCAATGCAATCGATATCTTCTGGCAACAGACGATATTTGCGCCTGAGGTCGAGGGACGCCTGGATAGGAGCGTGTGCCCAACGGCAAACGGGAAATAACTTGATATTCTGATCATTCGTCAACCAATTTACTCCGAGGTCAGACCAGTAAGGAGCAGCATCTTCGTTTTCTATGGTAATGGCGGGTGCGCCTTCAAAACCAGATAACGCTAACTCCGCCGACACTACCCCAACCATGGAGCCCCAACCTGATCCATCATGCAACATGGTCGGATTATCAATTTCCCTCATCATTTGGCTGCGGGGTCCGTGATATTCCGCAATCCCTACCCCTTGACGAAGAATATGTTCATCTCCCCCCATCAGTCGAACCCCCAATGCCGCAACCGCCAATGATACCCACGCGCCCGAAGTGTGATAGTCACTGACTGTGCCGTGGAGCGCCATTCCTGCCCGACAGGCTACTTCATAGCCGATGACCATTGCGGTAAGAAACTCCCTGCCGGTCATCTCTGGCTTTGATTCTGCAAAACATAACAATGCAGGTAATAACCCACAGCCTGCATGCCCCTTGGCTAGACTAAAGCCATCGTGTCCATCCAGGCTATCAATTTGATTTGCACCTGCATAAGCTGCACCTGCCAAACTCGCTGTTCGCCCATCAAATAGAATACGGGCAAGTGTGTCTTCATCTTTGCCATTGAACATGCGCAAACAGGTCTCACGACCGATCCGGGATGCGATGATATTGTGAGAAGCAGCACTCACTCCAATTAGGTCCAGAATCAGATCCTTGACTCTTTCGATGGTCTGCCCCGGGATATCATCATAGCGGGTAGTCAAAACAAACTCAGCGAATGGTTTGACCACAGGATTTTTGTCATTCACGATTGATTCCAGAACTGTCGTTAAGAGTATAGTGCTATCGCTGTACACCGGGTTTTCATCCCCGGTTATTTTCGCGATGGGCCATTTCGCTAATGTCTCAGCAGTTAATAGTGGTGATCATCCGATAAAGCCGTTGTTTACGTCAACCCTACCCCTGACTTAGCTGGAATAGATCCCGGCAATGCCTGTGAGGAGTGAAAAGTAAGATTCAGGCATGTTGGTTCAGGCGAATTTGTGGTTAACTTAAAAACCATTCTCTCACCTTTGCTCACGCACTCATGCAAGATAATCATCCTCTTCCTGAAACCTGGCAAGATGAGGTTTTTCCAATTCTAAAATCAGTTAATGTTAAACACATTGCTTACGTTCCTGACGCCGGGCATTCGAAAGCGATTAAGGCCGCAAATACCGACGTATCAATTAAAAGCGTTGTGTTAACCACAGAAGAAGAGGGATTGGGATACCTCGCGGGAGCATGGCTTGGGGGAGACCGTGGGGCATTATTATTGCAGTCCAGTGGGGTAGGAAACTGCATCAACACCCTGGCACTGCAGTCCTGCGCCCGGTTTCCTCTGTTGATGTTGGTAACAATGCGGGGGGATTGGGCAGAATTTAATCCCTGGCAAAACCCAATGGGTCAAAACACCGAAGAAATACTAACCCGAATGGGGGTCATGATCTGGCGCGCAGACAAATCCGAGGACGTTGCTCCTCTCATCAGAGGCGCTGCAACCATGGCATTTGATGGAGATTCGGCATGTGCCGTTATTCTTGGGCAGCGACTAATTGGAGAAAAAGAGTGGAACAATTAGACGACAATAAGGCAAGCATGCAAGACGAAAACATAGGTCTGGACCGACGAGAAGTTGTTAGGATGCTATTGAAAGATCGGGTCGACATGCTGGTTGTCACCGGACTTGGTTCGCCCTCCTATGATGTTATGGCAGCGGGGGACCATGATAACAATTACTATCTCTGGGCAGCCATGGGAAGCGCGTCAACGGTTGGTCTTGGGTTGGCCAACTCCCAGCCTGACCGAAAAGTGCTTGTCATTACAGGAGACGGAGAGATGCTCATGGGGATAGGTTCAATGGCAACCATTGCCGTGCAAAAAACTACCAATCTGTCCATTGTTGTTCTCGACAATGGACACTATGGGGAAACGGGAATGCAATTGAGTCATGCAGGCCAAGGCATTGAACTGGACAAACTCGCCTCTGCCTGCGGTTTCGATTGGACCGACAGTATTCGTTCCATGGAACAGGTTAAGTTGCTACAACAACGAATTCACCACAAAGAGAGTCTTAACTTTGCAAACGTGAAAGTGAATTCTGCAAACAAACCCCGAGTCATTCCACCCCGGGACGGGGTATACATCAAAAACCGATTCAGAATGTCACTGGGTTTCAAGCCAGGATAACATCGGTACTAATACACTGGACTGCAGGCCACCAGGGCAGTTATATCTCGAAACCATTAAATAAGAAGTTCTATTCTCCTTCCCAGAAGATGGGAACAGGATCCTGTCGTGCCCCAAAAGACAAAAGAAACCATTATGTCCTCTCCTTCATGTCCTCTCCTTCAAGAGAGTGAAGAATAGAATAAAATTTTTGGGATTTTTGTTTGATTACATGGTAAAACAGAGAATCAGAAAGTGTACCACCCTTGCTCGAAGGGGCCAGGTGGTAAATAAATAACACCGGAGGAAATCGATAGATTATGAAAAAAAGACTAAAACAAGCGGGTCTGGGCATCGCAGTAAGCAGCATTGTTGCAATGTCAGCGGTGACTTCACCTGCATACGCTGAACATGGAGACACCCTCAAAGCCGTCAAAGATCGGGGAAACCTACTCTGCTCTGGACACAATGGTAGTTTCCCTCCATTTGTTCAGGTTACTGATGATAATAAATGGAGTGGATACGATTGTGATGGTCTCTCTCGCCATTGACTACTGCCGAGCATTAGCCGTCGCTATTTTTGGTAGTGATGATGCACTGAAAGTGGTCCCTATTAGCTGGGCTCAACGATTCCCTTCACTGCAATCTGGCGATGTGGATATTATTATCAAGGCCACCGGCTGGACTATGGGACGTGATACAGAATTAGGTATTCAATTCTCGGTGCCCTACTTTGTCGGCGCAACCAATGTCATGATGCCCAAAGAACTCGGCAGCACTGCCCCAGAGACATTGGATGGCGGTTCACTGTGTGCCAACGCTGGTACGTCCACCGAACGACTGGCGGCTAATTTCTTCAAAAGCCGTGACATCAATATCGAGATGATTACCTTTGAGAAATCTGAAGAAACCCGCGAGGCTTATTTCGCCGGTCGTTGTGACAGTATTGTTGGTTGGGGGCCTAACCTGGCTGTAACCCGACAGAGTGCAGAAAATCCAGACGATCATGTCATGATGGATATCGCTCTAGCCCTGGAGCCCGAGTCTGCCGCCATGAGGCAAGGTGACGACAATTGGGTTGATATTGCCAACTGGATGTTTGCAGTTACCTGGATTGCGGAATCCAAGGGAATTTCATCAACCAACGTTGATGAACACAAAGCTAACCCTGGTGACAGCACCGTTGAGAAATTGCTTGGCGTAACGCCTGGCATTGGCGAGCGCCTTGGCCTCTCCGATGATTGGGCATACAACGTGATTAAGCAAATTGGTAACTCTGCAGAAATCTTCAGTCGTAATATTGGTGAAGAATCCGTATACAAACTTGGTCGAGGCCTGAATTCTCTATGGAGTGAAGGTGGTGTTATCGTTCCAATGGTACTCGACTAATCCATAGTTAAAGTAAATCCCGATATTGTCATTCAATGAAGTACCCAGTTGTTCTGGGGGTTTTTCTGGGGGAGGGCCCCACGACCTCTACCTCCGGAAAGCCATGAGCTGGAAGGATAACCATGGCCAGAAAGACAGTCATGAATAGACTGTCTTTTGGGGCATGACCCATCAGATCCTACAACCGGGCACTTCTGTTGATTTCAAATACAGTTCCCATCAATACACCAATGATCGGCCTACTTAGAAATCGTAAGCTTAGGGAAGCTGTGACACAGGCTGTGGCTGTCTCTGTCGTGGCAACCATCGTGGTTGCCATGGTAATAAATGCCCGAGCAACGCTAGATGCGCAAAGCCTGACAACGGGGTTTGGGTTCCTCAGACGATCCACCGGTTGGGACTTCTCTTTTTCTGTTCTCCCTTACACTATTAGTGATACCTACTCCCGCACAATCCTTATCGGCATCCTTAACACGTTGTTGCTCGGTTTTCTCGGATTACTTGGGGCAACATTACTAGGAACGCTAATTGGACTAATAAGAACATCAGGCAATTATCTGTTTTCACTGCTTGGAACCATCTATGTCGAAACGTTTCGCAACGTTCCACTCATTCTACAGGCAGTGTTCTGGTACGCGATTGTTTCACATCTCCCTCGCCCCAGGTCTGCCATATCTTTAGCGGATGCAGTATTCGTTAGTGGCCGAGGTGTTTACTTTCCTGTATTCAATATCGGTTTATTTTCAGTGGCCATAATGGGAGCCCTAATCATTTCCTGGATATTGATTCTCTCCTGGCACAAACGCAGAATTGATCGCCCATCCGCCTACCACCAAATAAAAGTCTTTGGCTGGCTAGCGCTAGCTGTCATCATCATCGCCATTGGCTATTTTGCTCATACAACAGGTACTCCTATTTTGGACATACCCTATCTCAAAGGACTAAACTTTGCCGGGGGGATGCGAATGCCGCCAGAACTGACCGCATTGGTCATCGCGATTTCACTCTACGGCGGAGCCTATATCGGAGAGGTAATGCGAGCGGGGTTAATGTCTGTGCCAAAAGGACAAATAGAAGCAGGATTGGTCAGCGGACTCAGTAATTTTCATATATTCTCGAGAATTCGAATGCCCCTCGCCATTCGCTCCATATTCCCGGCACTGACTAATCAATATGTGCAATTAATGAAAGCCACTACCATTGGGATTGTGGTTGGTTTTTCAGATCTTTTCATGATTATTTCCACCTCGATCAACCAAAGTGGCCAGACTCTGGAGTTACTGGCTCTTTTGATGGGTGGATTTTTACTCATCAACTTGACCATTGCTTTTGTGATGAACACGATCAACAGAAAGATAGCACTCAAAGGTTATGAGGTTAAAGGCTGAGCTCGTGGAATCACAAAAAACCTATCAAAGCCCTCCTGTTGAATCCACTGTAAATAAGCTTCGGCGTCGGCTATTTAACAGTCCTTTGGACACAGTAATTATTACTTCCGGGTTCCTGATTGCTTACCTGATCGCCAATGCCATCGACTGGATATTCCTTTCCAGTATCTGGTCTGCTGAAGACGAACCTCTTTGCCGGGAAGCCACTGGCGCATGCTGGTCCGTTATTGACGCTCGCCACCGTATCATCTTCTTCGGCTTATTTCCTTACGATGAACACTGGAGATCAACTCTCGCTTGCATCATCATGATTGGTACCATTGTGGCATCCTGCTTTTCCTGGTTTTGGACCACCGTCAGATTGGGACTTCTTTGGATAATTGGCTTTGGAATATTCTATGTCCTGATGCATGGGGGGATTTTCGGTCTTAGTGTCATCACACCAGAGCGCTGGGGAGGTTTGGCGCTGACAATTTTCATTTTCGCCTCAGTTTCCATTATTGGTATGCCCCTGTCTGTGGTTCTGGCATTGGGCAGGCGGGCAAAGCTCCCGGTCATAGCTCGAATGGTGGGTCTTTTTATAGACTTTTTTCGCTCACTACCACTATTAACCATACTTTTCACCGCGGCAGTCATCACCCCTTTTGTCCTTCCGGGATGGCTATTGGGAGATAAACTTTATCGTGTAATCGCGGGCTTTGCCATTTTCTTCGCCTGTTATCAGGCAGAGAATATTCGCGCCGGCCTCCAGGCTACTCCCAGTGGCCAGGACGAAGCCGCACTGACGTTAGGGTTGAATTATTGGCAACGGGTGAGTCGTATCCAGCTCCCACAGGCATTCAGGTACTCCCTACCCGCCATCGTCAATCAATTCGTTATTACCTTTAAGGAAACCTCTATCGTGACCATTGTGGGATTCTTTGAGATCCTGGCATCTGGCGCTGCTGCCTATGGTACAGGTCAATGGACCGTTCACTACGTGGAGGTCTATGCGTTCATCGGCTTTATCTATTTTATGTTTGTCTTTTCATTATCCAGATACGGCGCCTATCTGGAGAAAAAACTGAGAGTGGGGCATGTCTAACAGCGAAACCAACACAATACCGGCAGTAAACATGTTCGGTGTGAACAAGTGGTATGGTGATTTTCATGTACTTAAGGACATTGATCTCAACATCGCTGTGGGTGAAAAAATAGTTATTTGCGGCCCTTCAGGTTCGGGAAAATCAACATTGATTAGATGTATTTGTAAATTGGAGGACCATCAGCGTGGTCTTATTCAGGTATTGGGTACCGAACTCAATGACGATGTCTCCAATATCGACGAAATTCGTCGTGAAGTCGGTATGGTTTTTCAACAATTTAACCTATTTCCCCACATGACTGTCATGGAGAATTGCACCCTGGCCCTGAAGCTGGTGAGAAATAAATCCCGTAAGGAAGCCGAGGTTATCGCCAGCAGCTTTCTGGAAAAAGTTCGTATTCCAGAGCAGGCGAATAAATACCCTGGGGAGCTATCCGGAGGTCAACAACAGCGGGTCGCCATTGCACGATCACTTTGCATGAATCCGGAAATCCTGTTGTTTGATGAACCCACCTCTGCCCTGGACCCGGAAATGATTTCTGAAGTATTGGATGTGATGGTCTCTCTCGCCGAGGAAGGTATGACCATGGTTTGTGTTACCCACGAAATGGGTTTTGCACGACGAGTGGCTGATCGGGTTATTTTTATGGACGAAGGGGAAATAGTCGAACAAAATACCCCAATGGATTTCTTTGAAAACCCACAAAATGAACGCACCAAATTGTTTCTAAGCCAGATACTGCATCACTAGTTTATAGAGCTGTACGTTCTTTTATACGCATTTAGAGAGAGCTGATCCGGCTTATCACCATCATGGCTGCCGGAATTACGATTGTGATTATGATTCCCAAACAGATTGAAGCTTTTTCTCCAGAAGCTTTATGTAATCACTCTTTCGGTAATTTATTTGGTTTAATTCTCCAGCCCGCCGAAGGATGAATCAGCTTCGCATGCAGTGAGAATAACGTCAGGAATTTTGAAAATGAAAAAAAAGCCGCCTAATGTGCTGATCTTCATGGTCGATCAATTGTCCGCATTTGCCCTGAGAGCCTATGGGGGGACCGTTTGTAAAACCCCTCATCTCGACCAACTCATGTCCCACGGAACAGTCTTCGAAAACACCTATACTCCCTATCCACTATGTGCCCCCGCCAGATTTGCCATGATGTCCGGGCGACTCCCTTCCCGAATAGGTGCATATGACAATGGAGCAGAATTCCCGGCTTCAATACCAACCATTGCACATTACCTCAGGGCATCCGGTTATTACACTTGTCTTTCGGGGAAAATGCACTTTGTCGGCCCTGATCAATATCATGGTTTCGAAGAACGGCTCACCACTGAAATTTATCCTGCGGATTTTTCCTGGACCCCGACCACTCATTACGGGGATATATCCATGGATGATGAACGCCGTTACGCTTCAGGAGTTTCAACCATGGACACGGTGTTTGACGCTGGCCCGCTTGCGAGAAGCATGCAAATGGATTATGACGAGGATGTGGCTCATTGTGCAATGCGGGAAATCTACCGAATAGCTCGCTCGGACGACCAGCGTCCATTCTTTCTGACAGTCTCCCTCACCCACCCCCATGACCCTTATGTGACCACCCAGAAATTCTGGAATTTATACAGTGATGATGAAATTGGCTCCCCTACTGTGGGATTTATTCCTCTCCAGGACAGAGATCCACACTCCCATTCACTGTATTTTCATTATGGGCAAGATAAGGTCGACGTCACCGACCATCACTTGAGACGTGCACGAAGAGGTTACTATGCAATGGTATCCTACATTGACGACTTATTCGGGCAAATCCAGTCTGCATTGGACAACTCAGGGTTGTCTGATGATACCGTTATCCTGTTCACTTCGGATCACGGTGACATGCTGGGGGAGCGAGGCATGTGGTTCAAAAAAACTCTTTTTGAGCCAGCAATCAGAATTCCTCTGATCCTGTCCTCTCCGGGACAAACAGCCAAGCGAGTAAAAACACCAGTCACACTTGTCGATATATTGCCGACTATTCTTGAATTGACAGGTGTTCAGGACGATTTTGAGCAGATTCCCATGGATGGGCATTCCTTCATGTCAGAACTTGATACCTCGACTCTGGACGCACCCTCACAGCAGGACACCCTTGACCATGAAAACCGCCCCCCGGGGAAGCCAGTGTTTGTTGAACATATTGATGGAGGAACCATCGCACCTCGCCTCATGGTACGGAACGGAAACTATAAATACGTCTATTCCAGGGCGTATCCACCTCAATTGTATGATTTGTCTCAAGACCCCAATGAACTCAATAGTCGCGCCGGAGATCCCGAACTATCGGACATTGAATCAGTTTTGTTCGAGTTAATCAGAGAGAACTGGAATATCGATCGTCTTGGAGATGAAGTCGCTGCAGATCAGGCCGCCAGACGGGTAGTTGAAAGCGCATTAAGCAAAGGTCGACAGGAAATTTGGGATTTTCAGCCCCGACCACAAATTCATAATACTCATTATGTGCGTCGCGGCGACTCTTTCCCGGATTGTGAGCGACGGGGGTATCTTTCTTACCCAGAATCAGAGTCTTGATCTTGCTCGCTTTATGATGGTTCCAGGGTCGCTTAAAGAGCGGAGTATGTGGATATCAGTGAACTTCGGTGAGCTAATCATGGATTTTGCCTTTCCCATGACAAAGTAAACATCGGCGCTGATAATACAGGTGACAAGATGCGGATGTCATGATATGGACGCCATGGAGGCATTCAAAGTATGCCTTTGCTTGAGAGTGCATTCATCTCTGCCATTAGTTCCTGATTATTGTAACGATCAAAAGATAGAGCTGAAGCATAATGGGGCTTTTCACCCCCTAAAACCCAACTGGCACACAATTCCCCAGCAGCACAGGCAGACATAGTGCCGAAGCCTGATAGAGCACCCACAACAAAGGTATTTTCTATTTCCATCTCACCGACCAGCGGCCAGTTCTCTTTAGTCAACGTATAGTAACCTCCATAGTGCCTTGCACTCCTGGATAGTCGCCCCTGGTATTTTTTCAGACCGGGGTTCAGCCGGGAAGCCCCTCGTAGCACAATCTCAGGAAAGGTCGGTGTTAACATCGGCTCCCTTATCGCATCTGTAGGGGTGTCATTAAATGCCCAACCCATCTTAATCCAGCGCCCCTGATCTCCGCCATCCGGGCGACAGTGAATAGCGCCTGGCATTTTCTCGGTTAACCACTTCAATTCCGGGGCGCTTCCCAGGAGTTCTAGTTCTTCATTAGACCAATCGATTAGCTGTGAGTCCAAATCAATAGAAAATGGCATGTTTCTTGGGATAACTCCCCACTTATCTTCAAATGCCAACTTTTGCTGCAACGTATTTTTTATTGGTAATTGGGTTCCCAACATTTGGGCGATTTCATTGACAAACGGACCGGCAGCATTCACAACCCGCTCAGCGCCAAGCTCGGAATGTGGACCAACTCTCACACGAAAACCATTTGAAGCCGTTATCTCACTTACTTCCCCTATTATGCGCTTCCCCCCGCTTTCACGAAATCGCTCCAACATATATTGCCCGAGCTGCTGTCCGCTCAATGAGCCTGCGCGACGAATATGAACAAGAGTACACACAGTGTGGTCATAGGAAGGAAATTTGTTTCGAATTAGGTCAACATCGGTGATGACATCAACTCCGGATGGCGCAAGGCGCCAATCAGCACTTTCAGATAAAAAGTAGAGCTCCTTTGAAGTTCGATCATGAAATCTGATACTCCCTTCCACAGCATCCGCATAACCCCGAGCCAACTCCTCCATCAAATCATCAGTATTGTCAGATCGTGTCACTAAGGAATATCCCCTTCGGGTAAGATTAATCACATTCCCGGTCTCGTTAGCGATTTCCTCCATGGGTTCTATACTACGATTCGTAAAGGCCGTCATGATAGGGTGAGGCCACCAATTTCGATAGTTTTCTCCAGACTGGGCAGACGTCAATCCCATTGGCGGACCTGAGTCCACCAAAGTCACGTCTAATCCGGGACTCATTTTTTTCAGATAATGCGCCGTTGAAATTCCCACAATTCCAGCTCCAATTACCAGCACATCACAGGATTGGTCATTCAATTTACGTCAAGCTCACATTTATCGAGTATCATTTTTAATCCCAATTTCAACCCCACTCTCGCAGTTCAAATCAGATCTCCAACACCAACCTCTTCCAATATTTTCATCCAGTGAGGCTTCTTCTATCCTTTATCATCGTTATCCATTTTCTTGACCGCTAACAATTGAGTCAGCCTTATTCCATTTGCAAGACGTTTTAGAACGAGCCCTATTCAGACCCAGTCTTTCTTAGAATTCGCCTATCTGTTGTATAGCATAATACTGACTATATTAAGTGAATAGTATTAAGTGAACAGTTCGAGTTGGGATTGGAGTGAAAGCCTCTGAACGGAACGATAAGCCCTCACCAAATGTCGCTTGACCTATGCATGGATTTCACGCTTATATGTGCGAATGACTGGAGCTCAGCGTCCTACCAAACTCAAAGCATTTAAGGTTAAGCAAGTCTTAACCTTGGCTACCTATCGATTTTATTAATCCGCTCAAAAGTAAAACGTGACTAATAACATAAAAGGCATCTTATGGGCGTTTATTGCCACCGGATTATTCGCTGTAGTAGCTGCGATGGCTAAAGTTGCAGTGGTCGAATACCATGTCTTACAAATTCTTTTCTTCAGACAGGTTTTTGTTTTTCTTTCAGCTTTACCTTCCATTAGAAAGTCTTTCCCTGGAAGCCTTAAAACCAAATATCCAAAAATACATGGATTCCGACTTGGAGGAGCTTTTATTGCCTTGTCCTGTAGCGTTTGGGCCGTTGAGTTTTTGCCTTTAACCACCGCCATCACCCTGGGTTTCGCCCAGGTGTTTTTCGTGGCAGTGCTCGCATTCCTATTTTTAGAGGAAAAGGTCGGTATACACCGGATGGTTGCCGTGGTGATGGGGTTTCTGGGAGTTTTGGTGGTAATGCGACCTGGTGTGGAAGGCATCATTAATCCGTATACCCTAATTCCGGTATTAGGAGCGCTGGGCGCAGCGGTGGCAATCACATCGGTGCGAAAGCTTTCTCAAACAGAGTCCACTGCCACCCTACTGGCCTATCAGGCTATTTTCGTGGGGCTTCTATCGGGAATTCCCCTTTTCTGGTTATGGACCACTCCGAACTTCGAGGGTTGGCTATTACTCATCACGATGGGGGTGCTAGCAACAGCGGGTAACTGGATAGGAGTCAAAGCACTTAGAATGGGAGAAGCCAGTGTTGTCGGTAACATCGAATATGTAAAACTGGTATATGCTGCCATACTAGGGTACTTTATTTTTTCAGAAGTCCCGGATGCTCACACCATCCTCGGTGCCCTGGTAATAATTGCCTCGTCGTTGTATATCCTGCACCGGGAGTCCTCAAATCGGAATAAAACCTGACAACCTCTATTTTGAGGTTCAATTTCATCTGGCAATCGAAGTACAATTTACAGAGTTCAATGGATCGTTGCGACATACGCATCGAAACATGCGTTGAGATATACATTGAAATATACATTGAGCTCACTCATCGCTGGAGCCATTCGGCGAAGTCCTGATATTAGCAACAGCCATTCACCGCAACGACAAATAGCGTCGCAGCCGCTACCTGATTATTACCAGGAGCAGATACCCTTGACGAAAAATATTTAATGAACCGCGAGGCTTTCCCAGTGGAACGAACGGACAACGTACCGCTAGCAGTTGGAACGATAATTTTTACTGTTTTTGCCCTATCTTTGGGAGACGCACTTGTCAAGATGACCAGTGGAAATTTTGTTATCTGGCAGATTTTCGTGGTCCGTTCCCTAATTGTAATTCCATGCCTTGGGCTCTATCTGCTAATAAAGAAACGCCCACTTATTCGGCTTCCTGATGCACTCGGGTGGATAGTCCTCCGCAGTCTTCTTTTGGTAGCCATGTGGATTAGTTATTATATCTCACTCCCGAATCTGGCACTCCCAGTTGCGGCAGCAGCTTACTACACGCTGCCGATATTCATTACATTACTCTCCGCCATCATCGTGGGAGACACAATCAATCGTACTGGATGGTTGGCTGTTTTCCTTGGCTTTATAGGGGTGCTTCTTATTCTTCGACCCCAAGCGGGAGATTTCAACTGGTTTGCCCTTCTACCACTTCTCTCTGCCATACTCTATGCCCTTGCCATGATACTGACCCGGACGAAATGCAGAGTAGAGAACCCGATTATCTTATCACTCGCGCTAAATATCGGCTTTGTTTTCGTGGGATGTGTCGCCGCAGCTTTCACCACGACCTTTCCAGATGAAGCACGAAAAGGCTTCCTTCTTGCGCCATGGGCTGCGATGGGATTTCCCCAATGGATTTCGATGAGTTTACTCGCAGTGGCGATTTTGATTGGAAGCATTGGTGCGGCCATCGCCTATCAGAATGCTCCATCTTCAATAATCGGAACATTCGATTTTGCCTATGTCGGTTTCGCCGTTCTATGGGGTATCGTTTTCTTCGCCGACATACCGGACGACATCTCTATCATGGGCATGGCGTTAATCATAGGTGCAGGGATAATGTCGCTTCGTCAATAACAAATGGGATCTACTGGATAATATTATTGACGCAGTCCATAGGCGTCATTTACCACTCCAATGTAATGAACAAGTGCCAAACTGTCGCTAACCAGATTTCGCGATAAGCATTGTGTTGTGGACAACATTGGATCAATGGAAAATCCTGAAACTCCAAAGGTGACAGGAGAATATAAATAAGTAATTAGTCGTTCCTGAAGAACCCGAAAAGGCTACATATACAGTATAAACTGGATATAGTCCTGGTTTGAATCGACCGGAATTGTTAAACTGGCGTTCAGTTTCTGGTCGAACACGAGGTATATATGCTACCTGACAGCCCGGTGAATGACGATCAACTCAGTTTCTTCAACATCGTTGATCAGCTGGATACGTCCCATCCCCTGATTGCCCTTGGCAATACCCTTGACTGGTCATCGCTTGAAGCCTCCCTGAGCCAGTACTACAGCGCGAAGGGGCGGGCCGCGAAACCGATCCGGTTGATGAGCGGATTGCTGATGATCAAACAGCTGTACAGCTTAAGTGATGAATCGGTGGTGGATCAATGGAAGATGAACCCGTACTTTCAGGTGTTCTGTGGTGAGGTGAGTTTCCAGACGCAGGTACCGTGCCATGCGACGGAACTGGTGAAGTTCCGCAACCGGATTGGGTCGGAGGGAGTCAGGGAGATCTTTTCGCTGTCGGTAAAACTGCATGGGAAGCTGGCAGAGGAGCGGACAGTACTGGTAGATACCACGGTACAGGAGAAGGCGATCACGTACCCGACAGACAGCAAGTTGGCGATAAGGATCATCAATCGCCTGAACAAGCTGTCGAAGTTACACTGGATACAACAACGACGAACGTACGTAAAGGAAGTGCGGTCACTTCGTTTGGCATGTCGTCATTTCCGTCACGTGAAACGACGTCGTAAGGCGAACAAGGCGTTGAAACGATTACGAACCATTGCGGGTGTGTTGCTCAGGGGAATGCCAACGGAAGTTACCGATCGATGTTCTGACGGCGCAGGAAGCGAACTTTGCGTTATACGAACGTGTTTTGTCTCAACAGCCCAAAGACAGGAACAAGGTTTACTCCCTGCATGATCCTGCTGTGTACTGCGGGGGCAAGGGGAAGGATCACAAGGCGTATGAGTATGGTCGCAAGGCGTCAGTGGTGGCGACGAAGGAGTCACAGGTGATTGTGGGGGTGGTGAGTCATGACGAACATGATCATGATTCGAAGACCCTGAAAGCAGCACTGACAGAAGCCCATACCCACCGTGAGACATCGATCAGGCTGGCGGTGGTTGACCGGGGATATCGGGGAGCGAAGAATAAAGTGGATTGTGAGGTGCTGTTACCGGGTCCTCCGCTGAAACGGGACAATGCTTATCAACGCCAGAAGAAACGGATACTGTGTCGCAAACGAAGTGCGATAGAACCGATCATCGGTCATTTGAAGCATGATCATCGTTTATTGAGGAGCTGGCTGAAGGGAGCCGAAGGAGACCGTATCAATCTGCTGATGGCGGGTTGCGCGTGGAATTTGAGAAAGTGGATGATCGCTTTCTTTTTGTTTGAAAAACCCAACGGCGGAGAGCAAACATTACTCGCCATTGCCTGTTGTCAGCCCCTTGGGACGCCGCTAATCGTCGTCTGGGTGTTGTCCTGATCCGAAGGTCGAAAATGACGCATGATCGCTAACGACATCGCGCCTTTTTTCAGGACGGACTATTTACGCCGCCTCTTTACCCGAAATAAAGGGAGTCACTATGGAAAGCGTATGCTGCACTGTGGCTTCCTTTTCGCCAACAGGAGCGACATAATGAATCGCCTGAGCAGCTGATTCTATGCCTGATAGCTTTGCTATTATCCAGCTCGCGAGGTATTGAGAAGCCAAACAGCCTCCCGCAGTTGCGATATTGTCCTTAGCCGTGAAAGGGCGATCAATGACGTTTACCCCTGCTTCGACTACCCAGGGTTTGGATATGAGATCAGTGCAGGCTGGCAGATCGCCAAGCACACCCAATTTCGCCAACAGCAGAGTGCCAGAACACTGTGCACAAATAATTTGTCTTTTGCTGTCCAGTTGGAATCTACGGAGTATGGAAGAATCTTTGCCAATGTCCCGAGTCAGTATCCCGCTGCCGAAAAGCACGACATCTGCGGTATTCGCAAATTCTAGTGGTTGTTGTGCTTTAACAGTAACTCCATTCATCGAGGTAACCTCTTCTGAGGGGCACGTAATTTGCACATTGTATCCAGTGCCTTTCATTCGATTTAGAATACTCGATGCTATAAAAGAATCCAGCTCGTTAAATCCATTGAAAGTTAGTATCGCTATGTTCATCTTCACACACCAAAACCTGTATTAGAAATTAGACGATACGCTTGTCGAAGACGGGGTACGAGAGCCAATTAGTATCCATTATCAGTACCAATAATTTCTGGCAATCCGATACATCAGCAATGATAAAACGCTATTTCAGCTGAATGTTGGGGTTAGAGGGTATTGGATTTACTGCGTATTGTTTCTTCGCTCGCTCCATTGGGTTCACAACTACCCTGGCCTGTACTCCAGATACTTTGCCCTTGCCCTATCAATAGCTATACCGATAACTAGACCTAAATCCATATTACTCCTATCCCGAAATTGTATGTCTCGGTGGAAACTGACAGTTTCTACATGGAATCACTGGACAAATCCACTTGGACAGACCTATTGGATAGGCTCGCTGGATAGACGTACTGGATAGGCCTGCCAGATAAATTCATGGGGCGTCGGTTTTCCAGGTTGGTGCATTGCGTTTTGCATATATTTCTCGACGACGGGCATTGATATAGGCATCCCCTTCCGGTGTGCCATCATGAAAACTTCCAAAAATCTTATCCCAGGGAGTTTCATAGGAGCCGTAATTGCAGTCGATAAATCGGTGATGAAGTTGGTGCATGAAGTCACCAAGCACAATTCCCCGATTCTTACCAAATTTGACTCGTTCAAAGCCGCAATGAGAAGTGGGGCCAGCAATAGTGTGCAACATGGCATTAAAAATAACGTGGATGGGATGACTTGCAATCAGGAAGTAAATCAATAAATCCGAATACAAAATAACATGCTCCAGCGGATGCATGGCATGCCCAGACCAGGGGCCGGTATTCACGTTTTTATGGTGCCAAAAATGAACGGATTTATATAACCACCGTGTGTGTAAAAGCCGATGTTGCCAGTAGAAATGAAACCCGCTCCAAACTGGAATAACTAGCAGTAAAGTGATGAACCAGATGGGATGTTCAGCAAAACTAATTATCGTAATATATCCATTGGCATATCCCCACAGCGCGAGACATTCAAATAATGTTCCAATGGGGACGGATCCAGCCAACGTCCATACCACATTGTCCCAAACCTGATTATTGAAGTGGAATATATTCGAATTTTTCGCCAGCGGCCTGGGATCAAAACGTTCGTCGTCTCCCTGCTTGCGAAACGTATACAAATAAAGATGTAGTCCGCCAGCTACTGTTAGCACAATAATTAGATTACGTAGGCCGATTTCCAGCATCCAATCCCATTGGAAGTTGACCGCACGTTCAATATCAGGGGTAAACCATATCCAAAGTGCAATGGAAATAAGCAAAAGCAGAAAACGCTGACTTAATGGTTGCCAAACAGAAAACAGGTACTTTAGGCTTTCCAGCAGACTAAATGGCCGTTCGAAATAAGGCGCCTGCCTGATTGGCAGGGCTGGTGTGTAATGCCAGATTTTACGCGGCTGTTTCTTCACTGACTGATTCCTAGAAGAGGTTTTCGACATAAGAATATAGATCTAGAATATAGATCTGAGGAAGATCAATCTAAAAAGTTTTATCTGAAAGATGACAACGTGGAATTGAAGCAGTGTTCCACATTAATCTCAATGGATACTTTTCTAGTCTGAGAATAAGTTAAACTTAACCTTATTATTCATAGCCACACGCTTGCTACCTGACCCAGCTCTCCCTGGATTCATGGTTGCAGACATAACAGGCCAAACGTCGCTTTTTATTATTACTTTCGATGAGAAAAAATATTCCTTCCTTAAACTGGCTTCGGGTGTTTGAAGCTGCAGCCAGTGCGGAAAGTTTTGCCCGGGCGGCGGTAATACTCAATATGAGCACTTCCGCAGTCAGCCAGCAAATCAGATCCCTTGAATCACATTTTGGTACCAAGCTGTTTATCAGAGGCGCCAGACAAGTAAAACTCACGGACTCAGGGCATGCACTACTACCCAATGTTCGACATTCCCTGATGCAAATTGAAGATACGTGCGATCATTAATCTGCAATCCACACTGATATTCGCCACTTCCTGGCTCTCGCCACGGCTTACCGATTTCAGTGAAAATCATCCGAATGTGCAATTTCGAATTACCGGCCTTTATCACGACATGGACTATAAAATTGCCTGGAGCAGAGTTAAAGATTGTGTTTGGGCCAGTTCATCGAAATTGGGGGCAATGTGATCGCCTATTCGACGAAAAGATCTATCCTGTGGCCAGCCAGCACATCGTCGATAGTCTTCATACTCCGGAAAACTTCCTTGATAACCGTCTGATTCAGGTACCGAACCACCAAGTAACCTGGAGTCAGGTCCTGCGGGAGGTCGGTTTAAATGGAACATTCGGTGAACAATTCTGTTCTGCAGATTCCACCGAAATGGCTCTTTCTCTCGCTTCAGCCGGTTATGGCATCGCACTGGCACGTTTTCCAACCACAGATTTTTTGGTAAAAAAACTGGGTCTTGTCAAATGTCCTCTAGTACCTATGATCAAGAGCACAGAAGCCTATTATCTGGTCTACCAAAGCCAACAGTCTTTGTCCAAATACGCTCACTATTTTCGTATCTGGTTAATTGACTCTGCATCCCAATACACTCAAAACTGAGTTCATCCCAGGATGGAACCAACACCACGTTTCAGGGAAAAAAATTTGCCTTTAAATAATCACGGTAAAAAACCTCTAGCTTTCTCAAACCCGCATATTCGAACTCCACCTGGGCTACATTCACCCCGCCTCTTTTTTTGGTGCTTCTTTTCCTAACCCCGCATTCGCGATCCATCCGGATCGTAAAGTGGCGCACCCTGAACTTCCGCAGAATAGAGCTCGCCGAGAATTTCCACCTCAACCCAGGTACCAGGTTCAGCGTATTCTGTAGAGACATAGCCCATTGCCATGGACTTACCTACATGGTGGGCATAGCCGCCTGAGGACACATAACCCACAGCCTTGCCATCCTTCATAATCGCTTCATCCAACGTGACATCGATTGGTGAATCAATGGTTAAAGTGACCAGACGCCGGGACACACCCTGATCCTTAATACCGAGGGTCGCCTCCTTTCCTGTGAACTCTTTTTTCCAGTTAATGAACGTTTCCATACCGGATTCCACTGCATTGAAATCTGGCCGGAATTCCAATGTCCAGGCGCCCCAGGCTTTTTCCAGACGCATACTCATTAACGCACGACTACCGTACCAACAGTAACCCAGATCACTACCCGTTTCCTCAATGGCCTCAGACAAACAAATCAGATACTGGGGGCGACAATAAATTTCATAACCCAATTCTCCGGAAAAGCTAATTCTATGGAGTAATACTGGAACACCGCCAACATAGGTCTCTCGAGTATCACGGAATTTAAATGCTTCCGCAGACACATCATCCCGGGTAATCCGGGACAACAGTTCTCGGGATTTAGGGCCAGAAATTGCAACCCCATGCCAGTCGCTGGTTTGATTTTCATGGACCACGCCCTCTGGCAAGGTTCGATCAAACCAGCGACGATGGGCATCCTGCATGGCTCCAGAGCCGAAAAGCATAAAACGTTCATCGTCAAGACAAGCTACGGTGAGATCACCATAGAGACGTCCCTTCTCGGTAAGCATTGGGGTCAATGTGATGCGACCGGGTTTTGGAATATAGCCCGCCATGGTTTTATTTAGCCACTCCCTTGCTCCAGGGCCTTTGATTAGATGCTTGGCAAAGTTTGCAACTTCGATACCGCCCACACCCTCACGCACCGCTTTCACCTCCCGCGCCACATAATCGTGAGACCGGTTTCTTTCAAAAGTTGGATCTTCCCAGGCATCTTCTGGACTATCGGCAAACCAAAGCGCATTCTCCAAACCAAAGGTTTGTCCCATCCTTGCGCCTTTGTTGATTAAACGATCATACAAGGCAGTGGTCTGCTGACGGCGACCTTTCGGTAAGGTTTCGTTAGGAAACGTCATGACAAAACGGCGTTCATAGTTTTCACAGGATTTCACCGTGCCCCAATCCGGAGATGCCCAGTTACCAAACCGGGCCACGTCCATGGCCCACACATCAATGGACGGTTCACCATCAATCATCCACTCGGCCATGGTCAAGCCAACCCCGCCTCCCTGACAGAAACCGGCCATCACACCCACGGCGCACCAATAGTTGTGCATACCAGGAACTGGACCGATCATCGGATTTCCATCGGGGCCAAAAGTAAATGGTCCGTTAATGGACTGTCGAATTCCTGCACTGCCAAGTGCGGGAATACGTTCAAAACCAAGCTCCAGTCGATCCGCAATGCGCTCCAGATCAGGATTTAGTAGCTCATGTCCGAAATCCCAGGGAGTGCCGTCAACCCTCCAGGGGGTTCCCTTGGGTTCATAGGTCCCAAGCAACATGCCGTCTCGTTCCTGACGAAAATAAAGATTCGCTTCATAGTCAAAACCACAAGGCAACCGGGAACCAAAATTTGCCACCTCATCAATTCGTTCAGTTAGCAGATAGTGGTGTTCCATGGGCTGTACCGGCAATGCCATACCCGCCATATGCCCAACTTCCCTTGCCCATAACTCTCCGCAGTTGACCACGTGCTCGGCATTAATAACGCCCTTTGAAGTGGTCACATCCCAGGTTCCATCAGCGCGTAGCTGGGTTTGGGTTACTGGAGTATGAGTAAAATAGCGTCCCCCATAATGTTTTGCCGCCTTGGCAAAAGCGTAAGTAGTTCCCGATGGGTCAAGGTCACCGTCCTGATCATCCCATAACGCAGCATAGTAGTACTTGGGATCGATCAAGGGGTGTCGTTCCGCAACTTCCTGAGGAGAAATAAACTCCTGATTCAAACCCATGTAGCGAGCTTTTGAGCGCTCACGCTTTAGGTAGTCATACCAGGTTTTGTTCGAAGCAAGATAGAACCCACCGGTTAAGTTGAGACCAACCGACTGCCCTGACAGTTCTTCTATCTCTTTATAGAGGTTAATGGTGTAGCTTTGTAAACGGGAAATATTCGGATCAGAACTAATGGTGTGGATTTGACCTGCCGCATGCCAACTGGAGCCTGATGTTAGCTGGTCACGTTCAAGAAGAATCGTGTCCTTCCAGCCAAACTTGGCCAGATGAAAAAGGATTGAGCAACCCACTACTCCGCCACCAATGACGACGACTTTGACATGGGTAGGCAGTGTCGAGTTATTCGTATTTTCTTTGATAATTTCAGGCATGGATATTTCTCCAGTTCACTTCTCTAGCTGATTTTCTTTAGCTTGTTTTCTCTAGCTTATCTTCAATAGCGGTTCGGGTTGAATGGGTAATCAATCTTTGTAATCTGATCAGTACCACATTTCAGGGATTTCTTCTTTACGCTTCGCCACATAGGCAGTTAATGCTTCCGCGGTAGCGGGATCCATGGCAGGCTGCTCGTAGTTATCCAACATGCTAGTCCACTTATTAAACGCACGTCTGCGCATATCCATACCTCCTTTATCTTCCCAGCTCTCGACATTATCACTGTCACTCAGCTCGGCATTGTAGAACGCCGTCTGATAGTGTCGCATGGTATGGCTTGACCCAAGAAAATGCCCTCCCGGTTCAACCTCCATATACGCATCCCGGGCAAATTGATCGTCGCTCATATCCGCTCCAGCCAGGAGCTTTTGGTAACTACCCAAACGGTCAGCATCCATAATGAGTTTTTCAAAACCCGTTGCCAATCCGCCTTCAAGCCAGCCAGCAGCATGGAGGGTATAATTTGACCCGGCTAGAATGGTTGAATGCATCGAATCCGCACTTTCATAAGCTGCCTGGGCGTCTTCAATTTTTGATGCCGTTAATGATCCTCCACAACGCAAGGGTATTTTTAAACGTCGAGCCAATTGTCCAATCATGTAATTCGATAATACGGGCTCTGGCATTCCAAAGGTTGGCGCACCAGACTTAAGACTCATTGAAGACAGGAAATTACCCATGACAAAGGGCGCACCCGGGCGAACCAACTGCGCGAATGCACAACAAATCATTACCTCAGCCATCGCCTGGGCCACCGCCGCCACGGTGGAAACCGGGCCCATTGCGCCAGTGAGGATGAAAGGAGTTACCACCATGGCCTGCCCCCGAGAGGAATACACCTGAATCGCTTCAGTCACGACTCGATCAATCAACAATGGTGAATTCGTATTAACGTTAGCCATAATGACCACGTTGTTGTCCATGACCTCCTTACCGTGCAAAATCTCGGCCATATCGACACTGTCCTGGGCCCGACTTTTCGCTGTGATCGCGCCAAGATGGGGTTTATCATTTAGCGTCATGTGGGCGTAAACCATATCAAGATGCCGGGTAGACACCGGAATATCGGTGGGCTCTGCGATAACCAGACCACTGTGGTGTAGATGTGGATGCATGTAGGTCAATTTCAGCAATTTCTGGAAATCAGCAAAGGTTGCGTAACGGCGGCCACCTTCAAGGTCCCGAACAAAAGGCGCACCATATATCGGTGCGAAAACCTGATTATTCCCCCCAATAACCACCGAACGTGAAGGGTTACGGGCTAATTGAGTAAATTCAGACGGTGCTTTTGCACACAGTGCTCGAACCCATTTAGCATCAGCAAAAACCTTATCTCCAACAATTTTCATACCCGCCTCCCGCCAGATCCTTGTGGCTTCAGGGTCGTCACGAAAAGCGAAACCAACATTCTCCAGCATCCAGTCTACCTGGTCTTCAACTTTGAACAATTGCTCTTCATCCAAAAGGTCGAAATGCGCCAATTTTCGTTTGATATAGGGTGCAGCGGGAGTAGTAAGGGCTGATTCGCTACTACGGGCTGATCGACGATCTCTTCGGGGCATTGAATTCACTGAGTATATGTGGAAAGAGGATAATAACCCTGAAAAGCTAGAATGTAACCCTTGTAAATTTTGATCAATTACATAGACTGTGGCTATGCGAAAAACCCTAAAGCTGATTGCCTCTCCAAGAAACCTATTTATCTTCGAGGCTGCGGCCCGTCTCGGGTCTTTCACTCTCGCCGGAGAGGAGCTAGGGATGCAACAACCTTCGGTTAGCGCAGCCATCAAACAGTTGGAACGCGCCTTATCTGTACGACTGTTTGACCGGGAACATCGAAAAATCACCTTAACCAATGCAGGTCTCCGGTTTTACGCCGATGTTTCCCAGGCCCTAAGGGGAATTGAGAAGGCTGCTGAATCCATTCATAACATGGGAAGATCGGACTACGTTACCCTGAACTCTTCTTCCGCATTTTCCTATTACTGGATGATGCCCAAGCTTCCATCTTTGCGACAACTTTATCCCGAGATTGATCTGCGACTACAAAATAGTATTCACGAACCTAACCTCGACATCGAAAACATCAGCATCGCAGTTCGACTGGGCGATGGGCAATGGACAGATTGTCACACAGAAAAAATAGCTGACGAGATCATTTTTCCCGTAGCCAGCCCTGAGGTTATGCGTGCCGCGCGGAACCTGCGATCCATCCCCAATCTTCTCCATGAGCGGCTCATTCACCTCGAAGAACCCGTGCGCATCCGTCCAACCTGGGAACAATGGTTCGAACATCATGGCATAAGAAATATTGTTATTTCTGAGGGAATGCGTTTGAACGATTATGCCCTCGTGCTCCAGGCAGCACAAACCGGCGAAGGCTTCTGTTTCGGTTGGGCTCATATCGTACGGGACCTAATCGACCGACGGTTGCTGTCGGCAAGAGAGGATTGGTCCTGGCACACTGGTAGAGGTATTTATCTGGTATGGTCAAAATCCCGCCCTCTATCGGCGAATGCTGAAAAAGTGCGGGATTGGATTTTGTCCTTCGTGTAGAAACTCCTATGGATAGGTAGCCCATCCTGGAGTTTTAGACCTGATTTAATTCCAGTGTGTTCATGAGGGAGAGTAGAGAGCAAGCCATCCGGTTTACATACTCCGGTGTGATACGGACATATGATGAGCTTTATTTCTCCTTTGTATTTAAAATCAATAAACTTATCTTGATTTTATTAGGCAGATTAATGTAGTTAGTCCGTCCTGAAAAAAGGCGCGATGTCGTTAGCGATCATGCGTCATTTTCGACCTTCGGATCAGGACAACACCCAGACGACGATTAGCGGCGTCCCAAGGGGCTGACAACAGGCAATGGCGAGTAATGTTTGCTCTCCGCCGTTGGGTTTTCAAACAAAAAGAAAGCGATCATCCACTTTCTCAAATTCCACGCGCAACCCGCCATCAGCAGATTGATACGGTCTCCTTCGGCTCCCTTCAGCCAGCTCCTCAATAAACGATGATCATGCTTCAAATGACCGATGATCGGTTCTATCGCACTTCGTTTGCGACACAGTATCCGTTTCTTCTGGCGTTGATAAGCATTGTCCCGTTTCAGCGGAGGACCCGGTAACAGCACCTCACAATCCACTTTATTCTTCGCTCCCCGATATCCCCGGTCAACCACCGCCAGCCTGATCGATGTCTCACGGTGGGTATGGGCTTCTGTCAGTGCTGCTTTCAGGGTCTTCGAATCATGATCATGTTCGTCATGACTCACCACCCCCACAATCACCTGTGACTCCTTCGTCGCCACCACTGACGCCTTGCGACCATACTCATACGCCTTGTGATCCTTCCCCTTGCCCACGCAGTACACAGCAGGATCATGCAGGGAGTAAACCTTGTTCCTGTCTTTGGGCTGTTGAGACAAAACACGTTCGTATAACGCAAAGTTCGCTTCCTGCGCCGTCAGAACATCGATCGGTAACTTCCGTTGGCATTCCCTGAGCAACACACCCGCAATGGTTCGTAATCGTTTCAACGCCTTGTTCGCCTTACGACGTCGTTTCACGTGACGGAAATGACGACATGCCAAACGAAGTGACCGCACTTCCTTTACGTACGTTCGTCGTTGTTGTATCCCGTGTAACTTCGACAGCTTGTTCAGGCGATTGATGATCCTTATCGCCAACTTGCTGTCTGTCGGGTACGTGATCGCCTTCTCCTGTACCGTGGTATCTACCAGTACTGTCCGCTCCTCTGCCAGCTTCCCATGCAGTTTTACCGACAGCGAAAAGATCTCCCTGACTCCCTCCGACCCAATCCGGTTGCGGAACTTCACCAGTTCCGTCGCATGGCACGGTACCTGCGTCTGGAAACTCACCTCACCACAGAACACCTGAAAGTACGGGTTCATCTTCCATTGATCCACCACCGATTCATCACTTAAGCTGTACAGCTGTTTGATCATCAGCAATCCGCTCATCAACCGGATCGGTTTCGCGGCCCGCCCCTTCGCGCTGTAGTACTGGCTCAGGGAGGCTTCAAGCGATGACCAGTCAAGGGTATTGCCAAGGGCAATCAGGGGATGGGACGTATCCAGCTGATCAACGATGTTGAAGAAACTGAGTTGATCGTCATTCACCGGGCTGTCAGGTAGCATATATACCTCGTGTTCGACCAGAAACTGAACGCCAGTTTAACAATTCCGGTCGATTCAAACCAGGACTATATCCAGTTTATACTGTATATGTAGCCTTTTCGGGTTCTTCAGGAACGACTAGTTATTCAGTCAGCCACCCTTCTTTCGAAAAATGGGTTGATTAGCGAAAGGGAAATTATAACTGCCCCGTGCAGCAACAGACTCCTGCAAAACACATACGAAGTCTACTTCATCAAACATCAGCGCTAACATGCAATGGATTTTGGCCTGTCAAAATCCGTGAAATAAGCAGTCCTGGAAGCAGTGATTATGATGTTAATTGTCTCATTCACTACAATGACGCATGATCGCTAACGACATCGCGCCTTTACAGAGATAGCGCTTTCGGAAATCCCCAATCGTTCAGCGGCTTTCTTTTGATTGCCATTAGCCATGGAAAGTGCACGGATTAGATAACGCTTTTCATGTAATGTGCGCCTTTCCTTCGCTAGCATTTCAGAACCATCGTAGTGCACGAAGAACTCTTTATGGCGCGCCATATCCAGTCGAAAAGCCTGTGTAAACGGGATCCACATCCTGATATCGTAGAGTCTATCGTTACCGAGGGCATAACTCAGAGTGATTAAAAACAGGGTAATTCCAATTGGCAAAATAACCGCTGCATTTACCTCATAACCCAGAGACATCAGCATCAGCGAAACTAGTATTGGGGCTGTCAGACTGCAGACTGAAATCAGTAGATACATACAGCGAAGTCTCTCAAATTGGTTTTCCAATATTCGATAACCATAGATGCAAACCCCAATGGCAAACAGGGATAATGCGAGCCCATAGATTGGTACTATCGAATAGAAATCTCCCGGCACCCTGGTTACCGTATAACCAATGGAGCGGGCATCAACGACAAGCCAGTCGGTGAAAAGCATCACTGCAGTCATCATAGTCGCAATGACATAAACCGCTATCCCACCTTTGCGATTTAATTCCTGATAAGCGATCAGCATGGAAATCTGTAGTAAAAAGGCTAGTAGCCAAAATAAGGTAACATAGTAGATCTTAAGCAACAGTGCTGAAAAAAAAGGAAGAGTGGGGGAAGAACCGTAATACAAGCTTGCTATTTCAATGACACTTGCAATCGTTTGAAGAACGAGCAGACCCAGGAAGGTTTTGGAAACCGCTGAGGTTATCCAGGATGTCCGATATTGATATAACAGAAAAAGTTTAATAGCTAATGCCGTAACTACAGGTATATAGATCAACATCTTGTACTATCAGCCTCCAATTAGATCGTCAAACCAAACCAGGTTAGAACATGTCCACTTCCGCTGCTAACAAACATCATTTTTTCGCCAGCGTTCATTTTGCCTGATTTCTTTAGCAAATCATAGTTTAACGGTATTGTTGCAGTAGTAATATTTCCTAAATGATCAAAAGTTTTGGGGATATTGTCAGGACGATATGTCAGGACTTTAGAAACGATCTTTGACATCGCCTCATAAGGTTTCTTTCCTACCTGATGCATCACCAGATTCGTCACTTTTTTGTTTTCCTCATTAAATGCAGCAATAGTTGCAGGCAATTGCTTCGCACATTGACGGACACCGATATAGCTAATTCTTTCCATCACCATTCCACCTTCTATTTCCCCATCCACAATACGATAGCTACATAGATCATTGTACTGACCGTCAGAAACTGTATTAATAACCTCAATTCCACGCTCGGGATCAGTTTTTTTGCTCAAGATCATTGCCCCTGCAGCATCGCCCACCGTAAGCGCCCCCAGGGAATAGGAAAATTTATCGATGTCCTTTTCCCTTTCAAGCAAAGGAAGAAATAACCGGGAGACTTTTGTGAGCTCAGCCGTCACAACCAAGGCGGTCTCAACTCCAGCTCCTATCATGAGATCAGCAAATAGCATTCCATCACAAAATCCGTGGCAGGCATTCGACACGTCTTTGCAAATCGCATTTATGGCGCCAATCTTGTGTTGGATAATATGAGCCGTTCCCGGTTCAATGAAATCACCCGTGATACCACAATAAATAATTGCACCGATATTCAATGCGCTGATCCCCGCATCGTCAATGGCTTCCTGTGCGGCAATGGCAGCAATATCAGAAGGTAGCAAATTTTCTTCACAATAGTGTCGAGTCTTAATACCTAGCGCATCATCCATCCACGTCGATTGAATACCAAACCGGGCCTCTGAACGTAGACCATCCAGCAAGTCCACTGAAGAAACCACCTTCTCGGGCACGAATGACCCTGATCCTATAATTTGAGAGCTGCCTCTGAAAATCATCTTTTATCCTCTTATTTACCCAATCTGAAGCACTATCGTTAGAACAGATGCGAAACCCTTAGATTTAAACACTGATAAAATACAGTTTCAGAAAAGAAGATCATTTTTTTGGGCTTTATGGCGAATTACTAGGCTTAAATTCCAGCCAAACCTGCATCAATACACAATCTAGCAGTTATTAGCCGATTAGCTTCCATATACATTCCGTTTGTTTTAATAAATTCCAATCAAGCCAAATTACAACAGGAGTACTAACTCCCACATACTCTGTATTGACTGGAGTAAGCAAGGGGAAAACGATGAACCTGGCAAGTTGAAAGGAGGGAGAAAGTCACCTGTTTGGCGACAGTGCTATGGGTACCAGCCTTGAGGGTATTCCAAATAAAGCGGATCTGCGCTGCGCCTGGTTCCTACGCATATTGCTGAGTAATTTAGAAGCGCTACGAATCATCCAAGTTTCAGCTTTTTCAACTGGGCTAAGTAGTCCGTCCTGAAAAAAGGCGCGATGTCGTTAGCGATCATGCGTCATTTTCGACCTTCGGATCAGGACAACACCCAGACGACGATTAGCGGCGTCCCAAGGGGCTGACAACAGGCAATGGCGAGTAATGTTTGCTCTCCGCCGTTGGGTTTTTCAAACAAAAAGAAAGCGATCATCCACTTTCTCAAATTCCACGCGCAACCCGCCATCAGCAGATTGATACGGTCTCCTTCGGCTCCCTTCAGCCAGCTCCTCAATAAACGATGATCATGCTTCAAATGACCGATGATCGGTTCTATCGCACTTCGTTTGCGACACAGTATCCGTTTCTTCTGGCGTTGATAAGCATTGTCCCGTTTCAGCGGAGGACCCGGTAACAGCACCTCACAATCCACTTTATTCTTCGCTCCCCGATATCCCCGGTCAACCACCGCCAGCCTGATCGATGTCTCACGGTGGGTATGGGCTTCTGTCAGTGCTGCTTTCAGGGTCTTCGAATCATGATCATGTTCGTCATGACTCACCACCCCCACAATCACCTGTGACTCCTTCGTCGCCACCACTGACGCCTTGCGACCATACTCATACGCCTTGTGATCCTTCCCCTTGCCCACGCAGTACACAGCAGGATCATGCAGGGAGTAAACCTTGTTCCTGTCTTTGGGCTGTTGAGACAAAACACGTTCGTATAACGCAAAGTTCGCTTCCTGCGCCGTCAGAACATCGATCGGTAACTTCCGTTGGCATTCCCTGAGCAACACACCCGCAATGGTTCGTAATCGTTTCAACGCCTTGTTCGCCTTACGACGTCGTTTCACGTGACGGAAATGACGACATGCCAAACGAAGTGACCGCACTTCCTTTACGTACGTTCGTCGTTGTTGTATCCCGTGTAACTTCGACAGCTTGTTCAGGCGATTGATGATCCTTATCGCCAACTTGCTGTCTGTCGGGTACGTGATCGCCTTCTCCTGTACCGTGGTATCTACCAGTACTGTCTGCTCCTCTGCCAGCTTCCCATGCAGTTTTACCGACAGCGAAAAGATCTCCCTGACTCCCTCCGACCCAATCCGGTTGCGGAACTTCACCAGTTCCGTCGCATGGCACGGTACCTGCGTCTGGAAACTCACCTCACCACAGAACACCTGAAAGTACGGGTTCATCTTCCATTGATCCACCACCGATTCATCACTTAAGCTGTACAGCTGTTTGATCATCACCAATCCGCTCATCAACCGGATCGGTTTCGCGGCCCGCCCCTTCGCGCTGTAGTACTGGCTCAGGGAGGCTTCAAGCGATGACCAGTCAAGGGTATTGCCAAGGGCAATCAGGGGATGGGACGTATCCAGCTGATCAACGATGTTGAAGAAACTGAGTTGATCGTCATTCACCGGGCTGTCAGGTAGCATATATACCTCGTGTTCGACCAGAAACTGAACGCCAGTTTAACAATTCCGGTCGATTCAAACCAGGACTATATCCAGTTTATACTGTATATGTAGCCTTTTCGGGTTCTTCAGGGACGACTACTTAGTTTTGCCAAAGAGAACCGGACAATTTTGCATCTATACCCGATGATTGGACTTATGCTCGGTCATCCATCCCTGCCTCTCCTTGAAAGAATTATGCAAAACCGAAATTACGAAGTCGGATTGAGCGCACGACAATACTGAGTCAGGAGCAAGAGAGCTTTGAAGCAGAGCTATAATAGCAAGAGCGACTTCCGGAAGGATTATTAGTGGATGAGCATATTCATAATCCTTCCCCGAATAAATATCGACAGGAAAAGATCGAAGGCTGAAGGCGCGGCATATTTCGAATTTAGTGATCGAAACACACTTTTATTTCAGCACCTCTACTCTGGAAAAACTCAAATTTTCTTTCTATCTCTACTCTTCCGTATCCAGGGGTGATAAAAAATTTGTTGCTCCCCTTATTCGCGGGTATAACGATATTTCGTATGGGTTTTGCATTGGGAAAGAATGTCGTATTAGGAAAATAACTCAGCACCATATCGACGCTTTCAAGATTAACTATTTTCGTGATTGTTTGCGTGGGTTGAGTAATCTTTCCGTTAATCGGTGCGCTGACGAGCGAACTTCTTCTACCAAAACTGTAACTCCTGGACGAGTTATTACAGTCTTTACTATAGGCATCCTCTTTTTGAATAATTTCCCATTCAACAGGATCATTGAATTCTACACTTGCCATGGGATGGCTCCCAGAGACGGCATCCCATGACAGTTCTGCGTTACAAAACTGATCATTAGGACACCTATATTTGTTCTTGATGGTATACCGACTCCTACCTTTTTTGACAAGCTCCCACTCAACTCTATCATTAAACTCCACACTCGCCCTGGGATGGGTACCGCTACGCCCGTCCCAGGATAATTCCGCATCGCAGAATTTATGGTCAGGACACCCATACTTACTTTTAATGACATAATGTTTTGTACTTTGCTCGACGAGTTCCCATTCAACCCGATCTCCAAACTCCACACTCGCCCTGGGATGGGTTCCCGTACGGCCGTCCCAGGATAGCTCTGCGTTACAAAATTTATGATTGGGGCATCCGTATTTGCTTCTTATGACATAAGTGGGTTTAGAGGAGTTCGGGACTACAATGCAATCAGTGGACGCTGGCATTTTTAGGCAGTTTTCCAATTTCTTAAGCTCCTTCACTGCTGTCCCTCGATTAGCCACTAGAGAATTTCGGCCGACCATGAAGTCATGGTATCTGGACTTGGTTGGGATGGTGTTCCTCGCACTTGAAAGTATATTAGTGCTGCCAGCAGCGAAAGGGTTGATTTCACCCATCTTTAACGAATCAGATGCGGATTCACGAAACGCATTGATCTTATGGCACGCAGTACAACCGTTGCCACTTTTTCGGGAGACATTAAATATTTCATGGTGATCATGTACCACATTGTAACTAGTGGTTTCATCTAATTCAGGAAGGACTCGTTGATCCAGTTTTTCAACTCCATTTACCATCTTCTTCGTTCCAACATTCCAATAATGTGGTGTGCGTATAAATGGGTCATTGGTGCTGGTACTACTTCGTCTTCTGCATATTTTCCAAGGTACTGATAAAAGCAGGTCTTCCCTGTGGGCCGATGGCGCTGGATCACGGCAATATCGTAAAAAAACTTCGCTCTATTCGCCACGTCTTCATGGTTGCTGTTGAGATCCCTACGACAGGAGAATATGATGTCGACGTCCTTATTATTCTTCGCCAATCGCCCTAGTCTGCTTCCATGAACACAACGTCCGTAAAGGGCTTCAGGGTGTTCACATACTTTCCTTTCTCCGCTCCCATCGTTGTAGTTTTTTATTGTCTTTGGAACTTTATGACCATCCATACAGTTAAACGCGGGAACAGGCTCCGGGATTTCAGCATGACATTGGTCGATCCATTTCGTCGAATAAAGTTGTGCTGAAACAGGATTTGAGATCAGTAGGGTGACGAATAACATCGCCAACATTGCTCGAATAACGCGTAAAAAGCCGAATACTTCGCCCGCCTGATAGCAATTAGCCATGGGACCCTCCCGGGTAATTAGGTAAGGATGGTAGGTAAACCCTAATACAAACCCAGTGGATAAACAAGATGGGTTGCCGCGAAAGTAGATATTTTCGTCGGAAAAACAAGGAAAAAAGGTTGTAGAACAGTGTTTTTAAACACATTAGCTACCATATGAAAGGACGTTCCCCACCCAAAAAGTGGACTGTAAAACGGACTGGATCGAAGGTCGTACAGCCATCTTTTGTCAATGCTGACCAACTTCTTATACGAGAATCGATGCCGCTACCACAATTGTCGATAGTATGAGGCTGCAACGCATTGAGGTAATTTTTTACGATGTAACGAGCGCGATTTATTAGCACACCCGTACCGGTTTTATAGGTTTTTGAACGATGTTCGATGTCAAATTGATGCGGTCTCAAGTCCACAGCACCCAGAGCCGCAAATTGTTGCAACTGATCTTCATTCGTTAAGCTGAACAAATCTAATGACCTGGTAATACTCCGTTCCAGGTACATGATAGAAGGCCCTGTATATAATTTACCAGTTGGGGTGATTACCGGGATGACAGCCGTAACTTCAGCAAGCAGCAACGAGTCATTCTCCAGCAGCTTCCACAGGTCGTCTGAAAGTAATACCGAATCATAATCGCAAAGCTGTTGTATCGTTGGATCACCATATTTTTCGGTCAGGAGTCGATAAACAAGATCCGCCAGGACGATCTCTTTCTGAGTCCGAGGAGATCCCAAAGCAGGGTAAACCGAAGGGGAACGTCTCTTCGTTTCAAGTTCCAATTGCGCTGTTCTCTGCAGCGCAAACTCCCTTTCATCATGGCCTTGCGCCGTAGGTTCCAAAATCTTTCCGGAGCCAAGGGGAATTTGGTTATATCCTGTGTTTCTACCCATTAATTCTGTTACCAGCACCTTGGCCACATAAGAGTCAGTGTTGAACCCCATTTGGGATGCATGGGAGATACACGCGAATTGAAGGGGCGACAGGTCTCCTGTTTCACCACACTTTATCCGTACACCAGATAGAAATGAATCCTGTAGTTTGCGCGTAGCCCAATCAACTTTTTCATCTGATAAAGAAGCCAGGCAAATTTCAATAGGCTTATACAGTGGCACCTTCCCATGATTTTCCTGAACAGTGGCTTGGACTGCATCGGGTAAATTACCTGGGATGGAAAAGTAGTTTACGATGCCAGAACTAACATAATCATATCCCAGCAGGCTACCGGGTGTTAACAATATCCATCTGGTTTGCAAATCAACTTCCCAGTTAACACGATCCAGCACTCCCAAAATGCCATAGGCTGCAAATATTTTGCTAACAAGCCCAGAATCCATCTCCTGTGAACTTTGATGCGTCCAAACCAGATTGGCTCCTTGCCCTCCAAGTGCAGTCGTCCCAATAATAGCAATAGTTTCTATTTCAGACTCAACAGCAACTTGCTTAAGGGTGTGAAGAACCCATGACAGGGCCACAGTGTTTTAACTTCCTCATCTTTTGCGGAATATGCCACGATGGCGGAAAGATTAGCGCCGACTATCAAGGTTTGAGGTTTCCTATCGACGAGATAAGAATATAAAGTAGAGCGTTGCCGATACTCCTGGTCATTAACATTTCCAGGTGATAACCCGATTGGCACAATATCAAGAACTTCTCCCGTAATTGTGAGTGTTCTCTCACCATGGCTAATAACTAATGTCGTTTCATCCTTAAATTCTGAAGAAAGGTCTCCTACTAAATCGACCACTTTTTCTGTTTTGCTCAGTTGATAGGCAAGTTCTGAGATGCTAATGGCCGTAACATAAATTCTGTCTACGACAGATGTATTAAGATTGGTATATAGTCTTCGTTTCTGTGGTCTGTCAGAATTGGGATGAGCCCACTCCAGTACTATTTCTCTGAGTGTGGCCCCACCAACAAGCCCTGCTCCGATAATGACAATAATTCCATCGCCTGTAGAATTAGTCATTTTTTACTCCCCCCCCAATAACCCCAATAACAGTCAGATTGGTGTGGAAGACCAAACATGTCTGCCAGGAAACTGATGCTACTACAATGAGGAACACCAGGATAATAGGTTACAAAATCCTGAATGCCGTCGACTGACGTCAGCCATTCTATCCTGTGGGAAATAGATGATAGCACCTCCCCGATGCTGGCAACACTTTTTTCACTTGTTGATCCGACAATCGCGGCATAAATAAACTTGTCAGACGTACTATTTTGAATATGGGATTGTAGGGCAAAAAGCAACTGGTCTGAGTCTGTAAAACTGGCCACACATAATAAGGGAGCTGCATTTTCTGTTGACAATACCCAGTCATCAACAGCTACGTTGTAATTGACCAATAAATCGGTTCGGAATGCTTGCGGAAAAACTTCCCCCATTACATTTCCATTAAGCTTTTGCCGAAGTTGTTCCATTTCTGCGAGATGCGATGTCGAATAATTGGCTAATTGGGTTTCGGGCATGAGAGGATCCGTCGTTGTCTGCTTCAACAATTGCCACTCCTGGGCGACGAAATACATAAATCTTTCATACACTTTTTCATGGGCAAAAACATCCTGTAAAGACAGACATGCTTCACCTCGCCGCCTGAATGCTAAACTAACTGCTTGTTTTGCTGCAGCCTGGAGCATTGGCGTATCCATGTCCGGAAAAACAAGCATTATTGGGAAATGATCAGAGTAAAAATAGTGATGATGGCTTTCGTTGACTAAATGTATTTTTAGCTGATCGAGGGTATTTTTATTGCCAAAATAGATAGCTCCATCCGCCTTATTGATAAACTCGCCGATAAGATCAGCATCAGGCGTAATGTCCTGGTCTGAGCGCCAGGTAATTCTTGAAAAAGCCGATCTGACATGCTCGGGTAACCAATGAATCATTTCATGGAACAGACAATCGTACATCGAAGGTTTTACTAGCAAAGAAAACTGGTTTCCATTTTTAGCGGCTTGAGCAAGAATGGCACTCCATATCAAAAGAATAGTTTCAAATAACCCCAAATTTCCGGATGCCATTATTCCGAATTTTGGAATAACAGTATGTGTGGCAAAAAACTGGGCAGGAGAGTCCGTGCCAAGCATTGCTTTTAATTGAAGTTGTTCTCCCTGAAAATCGTGCAAAAGACTTCTTAACGCCTTAATATCTTCAAGAATCTCTGAAATTGGGACGCCCTTGAAACGAATGTAGGTTTGAAGAAATTCACTGTCTGGACCCTGTGCTACTTCATATTCTAGAGTTTCATGTAACGCTTCAATGACTTTAATCCCTTGGTCAAGCGTCAGGGCCGGTTGTGATGCACGTAACGCCTTCTTGTCCGCCAGATCAATCGCCGCCTGTAACGCTATCCTTGAACCAGCCCCCCAAGGGTTACAGAACAATTGATGCCCGTTATATGATTCAATTAAGTGCAAAGGGGTGGAGGGATCTTCCTGATTTGGTAATAGCTCGGAAATGGAAAACATCTTCCCACCAATCGTGTACCAAATGTCATTGTATTGAATCATCAGATATCACCTATCCGGCGCAGCCACCGGTTGCTGCACCACCAAAAGACCGCGGATGATCGAGAACCGGCTTTAGGTCATCATCCAGATCAAAATCGTTATACCGGAGAATTTTATGATGTAAAGATAACGGATGACCGAACTCATCGGTTTCCAACACATTCACTAAATTTCCAGTTGCCGAAGAACGAATCATTTGAGATTTTAAGGCTGACACTAATCGTGTCGTACCATCAGGAACCCAGACTTTTTGCCCATTTTTTTCAACGTATTCACCGTTTTCCCAAACAGACGCCCAGTTAGTTTGTAGCAAGACACCCCAGGAATCCAGCGATATTGGTTGAAGGGTGCGTGGATTAATTACTTCCGTCAATGAGGGAGCGATTTGAATGATATTTAAAACACTCATTTTCTTAATGATCTCAGATAGTTCCTCGTCCTTCGGAATCACGGATACATAGTAGGTTGGCAATGATGCAGTATCTCCGTCGATATTCAAGACAGCGATTCGATTTTTTGCCAGAACCTGAAGAGTTTCTGCTGTCGGTGTCGCACTCGACATTAAGACTAAATCCATCTGAGTCGCCATCTTCTTAAGCGCGCCAGGGATGCCTTGTCCCTTCGCGGGATGATCAATGGGTGGGGCAACGAGAATATGAACATCATGTTCTTTCATAAGATAGTAAAACTCCTGATCACTTGCACCAACAGGTTTTGCCAATAAATGTACGCCGTACTCACGAAGTTGTTCTTCAAATATTGGTTCTGCAATATGCCTACGATCATAGGTTGTCGCTGCAAAACGGGACTTTTTAATGATCTCCTTTAATGGCTCCAGAATCCTCGCCATTGTTTGAACAGATGCCCGCCAATCAGCTTTTGGAATAATAATATAAACATAATCGCTTCCTCTGTTGGCAGAGGTACCACCCGTCCATTTCCGTTTTTCAATATGAAAATTGGGGTTAACCTGGGTCGGCGCATGTTCGCCGCTGCACAGATATGCAGCAATGGGAGCAGGTAAAAAGTTCATCCAGCCAAGGAGGCGCTGGTGTTTTTTTGTGATTGGTAGAACTTTAGATTGGAACGCTTCCCAGTTCGTAATATGTTTTGGCTCAAGGCCGTAAAGATCCCAAAGATATTTGATTACTGGCGTTGTCGCATATGAAAATTGGAGTTGCGCTTTTAACAACTGCCATTGAATCAGCCGGATTTCATCCAGTGGCAACTTTGCAATGGATAGGTCGTTCATGGAACGTATTGGCAATTGTTCTGGAGCCCGCGCCAATACATATTGGTCAAAATTGGTAATATCAATAGGCGCTCCCCCAATGCGCTCGCTATCAAGTAGTAAATCGATAGCGTTTCCCATGTGTTCCTTCCCTCTCCCCCATACCGTTGTCATTTCACACCCTCTTTAAATTTGCCAACCAGAAAGAATATTTTAATTATGTGCATTTAGATAATATTTTTTAGCCATCGCCAGAAAAATTGAACGCGAGCTGTTAATTGGCTTACAACTTTGGATAGTTTCTCAGTAAGCCCGTGCTTAAATATGAACAGGCAAAAATGTGATTATCGAAACTATAGGGTTTGATTCATTTGTATCAATCACTTTTGATGTTCACTTTTTAGCACTATTTAATATCCCTGAGCTAAACCCGAAAGTCATTCAGGAAACAATAATTCTTTCCAGGAAACTGAATTTTAGCGGATTTATAGACTTCGCCCTACTTCTACAACGCTGGGGTTAGTCGGGAACAGAGCGAATCAGAGCGCCGAGACAAAGTAATCCTATTTTATTGCAAACCATACCGCCTCCCAGTCACATTGATACCACAATAAATCATGGGAATCCTAGCCACCTCCCTGCTTCAAAGTATTGCTCTTCAACACCGTTGACAGTACACGCTTGCAATGTATATGACGCTATTAGAGGCTGTAGAACATCTCTATATAGTCAAACACATTAGCACACTCAGTAAAGCTATAACCAAAACCGATGTATGAGTAGTTGAAGATAAGTGGCGTATCCGAATAATTTAAAGTTATCAGGCTCTCGCATTATTCAGGTGAGAGTACGGCACTCATGAGGAAGAATACCGTTGTCTCGCTAAAAGATCGAGTATCTTTTAGCGGTTAGTTGACTGACTTTTTGCTTAATGGAAGCCAAAACTAGCCAGACTAGCGGTTGAAGCGGAGGGAGCCGAGCACATCGAGCAATTTTCCATTCAGTAATTCGGTGAGGGTTAAGCAGCCACTGTTTATAGTAGCTGGTCACGCTATATAGCAATGACCTGATCCGTTATCTCCGTAATCAGCGTAACGTACTAATGCGAACCCATCTTCAGAAAACAAAAAGCTGGGAGTTTCTAGACCGGATCAAAGCGGCAAAATACGCGCTTGATTCTGGGCAGATAGACCAGCTCGGATGGCTTCCGAGCTTGTTCAGCGAAGACTTGTGGTGATCGACGGTCTTTGTTTTACCAAGGAAGAGTTTTGTGCATTGAGGGGGAATTGAACAGTATGGAGTCACCAATAAAGACCTGAGGCAACGTCTCGATTCGCCAAATCAACAAGCTGACCGTTCCATATGACAGAACCTGGGATTGAGACAGAGGAAGAACAAAGCCCCCTGACTGGGGCTTTATTTAACGAATATGGATCGAATTAGATATCTCTCAATTGTGTAACTTTGGAGTTTATTCACAGACTCGAGAACTGCGGATAGTCGTCAGCTATTTGCCCGAAGCGGTGTAGCATAATGCTCAAATTACACGAACTTAAATGACAAATAACCATCCGCTACCGCTATTCCCGCCTTCGCGGGAATGACTAATGGTCGAGAATAGCTAATGCTTATAGCCCAATACTAATAGCGTCGATGGCCGCTTTGAGTATCTCAGAGAGGTATCAAAACTACAACCATACTCCCTTCCTCACCCCAGTAGTAATTAGCTAACGCCGACACCCTTGCTCGATATTTTCAAATTACCCTGAAACCCCGGCAATGGGGAAAATTCGACGCCAGTTCCTGACCTGGTATTGCTCATAATTCTCTCCATTATCTACTGACCCTGAATCACCGACTAAAGGTTTAACCGGTACATCCCAGCGTGGATTAGCAAAAAAGGGAATGGAAAAGCGATGAGCGCCGGACCGGTTTATGACCCGATGGGGTGTTGATGAAAATTCACCATCGGACCATATTTGCATCAGGTCGCCAAGATTAATAACAGATGTTCCAGGTATGGGCGGTGCTTCTACCCATTCGCCACTCTTACTTTCAATTTCGAGGCCACCGTTGTCATCCTGCCAAAGTATTGTGAAGCCAATTTCATCGATGTGAGGTACGACACCAATATTATTGACCGTTTGATGATTATCCTGCGGTGGGTAGTGGTTTATCTTTAACAGCGATGATTGACGTTGAAAAAGGTCTTCAAAGAACTGGGCTGGTTGACCGAGGGCGAGGGAAAAAGCGCGTTGCAATATCTGTGATAAATCTGTGGCAGCAGTGTAATAAGATTCCATGGCCTGTTTCAGGGCTTCGCCGTTTTCAGGCCAAAGATTTGGGCCATCAAGTCTATTGTCCTGATTTATCGGACGATCTTCGCCAATCCAGAAGCCCTCCTGGTTGCTAACGGCTTCAATGGCTTCGCCTTTATATGAGCTATACCGCAATGGCAGGTAACCGCGTATGCGATCACTCAAAATAATTTGTTTCTTTTCTTCCATCGGGCGAGCAAAAAATTCCCGGCCTGCTATTAGAACATCTTCGATCAAAACCTGGGGGATACCATGATTTTTGATGTAGATGAAACCGACGTCACGGCATGCCTGGCCGATGGTCGCTACAACGGCTGGATTGTCTTCTCCGGCCACCAGGGATGTCAGGTCGATAACAGGGATTTCAGCGAAATCGAGGCGACGGGATTTTGGGATGCTCATGATTGTTGTTCTTTCTAGTTGAAAGGTGCATTAGAAAGTGAAGCGTACTCTTTTATCCTACCTTAAGTCGACTGGGCTCATGGAAAGATAAGGGGACTATAATTTGGTGATTTACTAATTCAGTGGTGAAATTGGAATAGTAATCCCGTTATGCCCTTTGTACAGGGTTAACTACAGGTAAACGCTTTCTCTGTGCAAAGTGGATGGCGGGTAAGACGCCGCTGATCATAAGGGTGGCCCCAGTCCATTCTTCAACCGATGGTCCGCGATCCTCGTGAATAAACCCATAGATCAGCCCAAATATGACCTCGCTGACTAAAAGCTGCGCTGCTAGTGACAAAGGTAATCGTCGCGATGCCACAGCCCACGTCCAAGCTGCAACCCACGACCCACCAATGCCTGAGATCACGCTCCACATCAGGAACCTAAAGCCTTCTGGGCTTGCAAGCGACTGGGTGCCAAATGATGTCTCACCGGTGATCCACATGGCAATGCTGATCGGTATCAATCCCAGTAATGCCCCCAACACCATGTAGAGATGTCTATGGAAAAGCCCTGGGCGGATCATTCACGTTCATGGCCTGCGCATTGAGTACACCGTAGAGAATCCACAGGAACAGGGCTAGAAGAGAAAAACCTGTTCCAATAATAAGATTCTGCTGAATCCCCAGCTTGCGCGCTTCTTCGATCGCCCAGAAGTTAATGAGCAGAATACCGATCCCGATGATCGCCAACGGAATGAATAGCAATGGCCACGGGACGGTTTTATCGCGAATATTTCCGACTACGGCCAGTACAACTGGTAAAAGCCCTACGAGTAAATATCCCCCGGCAAAGCCGGGGGCTTTAGTTGTGTGAGCCGCTCGAAGCGGCGTTACGGAGCATAAAGCTCCTTGAATTCCCTAAAGGGAATCGCGTTATAGGAAACTCTGTTGATCCTGACGTCGGTCCGCTTTCTCCTGATGACGAATGTAGTCGCGGATCACCTGTTCATCTCGACCTACCGTAGAAACAAAATAACCCCGGGCCCAAAAGTGCTGACCTACGTAGTTCTTACTTCGCCCTGAGTACGTCCGTGCTATGTGGATCGCACTCTTACCCTTGATAAACCCTACCACCTGAGATACCGCATACTTCGGCGGAATCGATATCATTAAATGCACATGGTCAGGCATCAAATGACCTTCTTCCATTCTACTTTCTCTCTGCCTCGACAAGCTGTGGAATACCTCTTCCAGCTCTTTACGTATCCGGCCGAACAGAACCTTTCGTCGATACTTCGGAATAAATACAATGTGATACTTACACTCCCAATAGGTGTGATTTAAACTATTTACCTGTCTCATGATTTCTCTTTTGCATGGTGCCTGGCGGCTCACGCAATTGAGTTATCATGGGATTTCTGGAACTGTCAAACTTTGAATGCCTCCCCAGCGTAGCTAGGGGCATCTCCCCTCTGTACTAGAAAAATGTGATCTACTCAACTAAGTTGACCAATCAAATACGCAATAGCGGCCAAGGTGACTAAAGCAGATTAACGATTCTCGCCGCATGATTTGAAGCGACAAGGGGCCACGGAAACCACAGGGGCCAGAGCAGAAAAACAAGAGGCATCAGGACATCGCAGCGAAGCAATGTTGGACATCTACAAAAAATCAATACAGTTTGGTTAGACCGACTGGAGAACGACGGTATCCAGTACACCCTGCCAGAGGGGGGTTACCAAAATAACAGTAAAGGGTACTCAAAACTAGAGCAGTTATTTTACCGAGACGGGCTAAATACTCAACTTTTTGGGAAGATAAAAAGATAAAGCTGAGGAGAAACAACAACTTAAATGGTGGCCAGGGACAGAATCGAACTGCCGACACGGGGATTTTCAGTCCCCTGCTCTACCGACTGAGCTACCTGGCCATATCTTTGCGCTGAGGGTGCGCATTAGAAAACACAGGGGGGAATTAGTCAAGTATTTCCCTCTTTTTCCAGATAATTATTTGGTTGCTTTTGACCGGTTATGAGACTCCTGCTGTATGCCTCCTTCGGACAAAACGAAGTCAAGAAAAATCTGCGCGGTGGCTGAAAGTTTCTTACCACGCCGGTAGGCAACGAACCATTTTCTCATAATTGGAAAATGCTCAACCTCCAGTGAAACCAGGCGCCCGGCATTGAGTTCCAGGTCAACTGTATGGGCAGATACTACTGCTAGTCCCAGACCTGCTTCCACACTTTGTTTTACCGTTTCATTACTCGATAGTTGCACACCGAATTTGGGTTCGACTTCGTATTGCCTGAACACTCGTTTCATCGCAGTCCTGGTCCCCGAACCAGGCTCTCGCATCACAAAGACTTCATTCGCCATTGCGCTTAACGGAATATTCTTTTTGCCACACAGTTTGTGTTGGGGGTTGGCAATAATGATTAAGGGATTTTCCATGAACGCCTTGGCTACCACATCCAGTTCTTCTGGTGGTTGACCCATCAGAACCAGGTCTGGTTGATTGGCCTCAAGTCGTTTAATCAACTCTTCACGATTGATAACGTCCAGACTAATTCCAACGGATTTGTAAACGTCACAAAATCTGGAGAGAAGCCGGGTCGCAAAATAGTTAACAGTTGATGCAATGCAGATCTTGAGTTGGCCGCCATCAACGCCTCTAAGACCGTTAATGTCTTTTTCGATTTCGTTGAGCTGAGCCATCATCTTACGGCTATGTTTCACCATGGTTCGACCGGCTTCAGTAAGATGAACCTTTTTCCCCAATTGTTCAAAAAGGGCGATATCAACCATGGACTCCAGTTGCTTGACCTGCATGGACACGGCTGGTTGAGTTAGATGCAACTCTTCCGCTGCCCTGGTAAAACTCAGGTGTCTGGCGACAGACTCAAACACCTGTAGCTGTCTCATCGTAATATGAAGTGCCATTGGGAATTCTTCCAGAAAAATTTCACTTTGCCCATATTTTCATAAATAATTCATTATGCTGAATGGGGTATAAATCTAGTTTACCTTATAGCGAATTTATCCGCATCAATCCTGATGAAAGTTTTTTTTCGCATAACGAAATCTCCATTTCAGCAATATTCCATGGAATCATTTACCCTTCTGCGACAGTTTTATTAGATAGATTTTCATATACTCCTTTATTTGAGCGATTTCATACATGTCCGTTAATCATCCCATTGTCGTGGTAACAGGATCTTCTGGCGCTGGCACGACTACTGTAAAAAGTGCTTTCGAGCATATTTTTATACGGGATAAGATTTCCGCCGCCTACGTCAGTGGAGATAGCTTTCATCGACATACTCGAAAGGAGTTTGAAAAGGCCGTAAAAGAGGCCGAAGAACAACGCAATTCCCACTATAGCCACTTTGGGCCTGAGTCGAATAACTTTGGTGAGCTTGAGAATCTTTTTAGACAATACGGGAAGGATGGAACAGGCAGGTATCGTCATTATCTACATAACAATCTGGAAGCCAGGGAACACGGTAAACGATTCGACTTCAAAATGAAGGTGGGTGAATTTACCCCCTACGAACCCTTGCCAGCCGACACTGATATTCTCTTCTATGAAGGACTCCATGGGATGGTCCGGGGGAAGGGCTATGATACCCCCAAGCATGTTGATCTCGCCATTGGCGTGGTTCCGGTTGTCAATCTTGAGTGGATTCAGAAAATACACCGTGACCGATCAGAACGCGGTTATTCAAAAACTGAAGTGATCGATACAATTCTTCGTCGTATGCCAGATTATGTTCATCACATCACACCACAGTTTTCCAGAACTGATATTAATTTTCAGCGCGTTGCCACAGTAGACACCTCAAACCCATTTATCGACAGAGATATTCCTACATTGGACGAAAGCTTCGTCGTGATTCGCTTTCGTGATGTGAACAAATTCAAACCTGATTTTTCCTATCAGCAATCGACTATTCGCGGTTCTTTCATGTCTCGCAGAAATACCTTAGTGGTTCCAGGTGGGAAAATGGGCATGGCAATGGAAGTCATTGTTGGTCCCATCATCCAGGATATGCTTAAAAAAAGGAACTCACCCAGGAGCAACGAAATTACTGATCAAGACACATAAACTCCTGTCGATATCGCTGCCAATCGAATCCAGGACCCGGATCCGTCTTGCGACCAGGCGCGATATCGCTATGGCCCACAATGTGAGAGGGAATAATGGAAGGATATGCTGCCCTTAAACACCGGGTCAATTGAGAAAGAGAAACATATTGCAAATCCTCAAATCCATCATCATCACAACCTTCCAATTCGATGCCAATGGAAAAATCATTCACCCCTTCCCGGTTTCCTATTCTTGAAACTCCAGCATGCCATGCCCGATGGGTGGTGGGTACAAATTGAATAATAAACCCCACTCTATCGATAAAGAAGTGCGAGGAAACCTTTAGCGTATGAATATCTTCAAAGTATGGGTGGTCTCTGGGGTCGAGGCAGTTAGTAAACAACTTCTCAACGTAGTAACCTCCATAGCACTGAGGCGGCAGGCTAATAGCGTGGATAACTAACACATCGACCTCCGTTCCCTGCGGCCGCTCGTCGAAATTTGGAGATAGTACTTGCTTAAGAGGTTTTACAATTCCCGTACGACAATCGATATCAAGAGACTCCTCAACCTCGTTCACAGTGACAGCCCAATTTGATGTTTAGTTAGTGTGGAAGGTTTCAGATCATATTGCGACTGCAATTGGCGACCGAGTTCAATCATTTCATTGATTTCGCCATGTTTCAGCTCTAGTTCGACTTCATGCAACGATACCTCGCCATTGTGGACCCTGATTGAGCCGGTATCGAGCACCATTTCAACCATGCATTCAGACATTTTCAATCCAAGGATGGTTCTTTGCATATCCACGGTGATCTGCGGAAAAAGAACCGAATCCTCATTCACAAATTCCAGTACTTTTTCTCTCAACGGTCCGAATGGCAAGTCATTAACAGACGCCAACAAGCCCCCGATATCACATTCAAACTCTTCTCTGATAGAAAGCCCATCCACAATCTCTCCTTTTAATTTAAAAGCAGCTTTCCATTTCCCCCCCCCTCCATCCTCGCGCGTAGGGAACACTGTAAACGATTCATTTCCCCATCTTCAGTGTCATAGTAGGTTGCTAAAAATCTTACCGGTTGGTGATGGTGAGTTCTCTTAATAGCCCCATCTTCATGGGATGGGGTATATCCTTGAATCAGTGAAGAATGAAGAATCTGTTGCAGCGTATTAGCACTGCTAGCAGTGAGTTTTATTTCCTGTTCCAACATATCTGATACTTTAAAGGGATGAACGAACCCCGCATTTTTCCCGTACGGGTCAACTCGAAATGGCGTCGACTCTAAACCACCTCTACTCGTAACTTAACAATCGCCCGATCAGTATTTTCTTCCACGGTAAAACGATATCCTTTCTCGACAATAGGGTCACCCTTAGACGGAATATAACCAAGTTGAGCCATAACAAGCCCGCCAATGGTATGCGCTGCTTTCGTATTCAGGTTGGATTCAAGCATCTCATTCACTTCAGACACAGAAAATCGTGAATCCACAAGATAAACATCATTCCCGAGCTTTTCAAAAACCCTCTTCCGCCTCGGTAGATATTCTTCAAAGTCATATCCCACATCAATATCACCCACAACCTCTTCAACAATATCTTCCATGGTAATGATGCCGATAGCGGATCCAAACTCATCTACCACGATGGCCATATGGTCTTCCCTCTGGCGCAGAATAGGCAGCAGCTGATCAATGGTCTGAAATTGCAACACATAATGGGCCGACCTCGTAAAGTCCTTCAAATCCTTTTCCAGAGTTTTTTTGTCCATCATGTCCCAGGTGGTTAACATTGCGGTACCAATGATGTTACTGGTATTGCCTTTGTAAACCGGCAGTCGGTTGTATCCCTTTCCACGGACCATGGCAACCACCCTTAGGATACCCCGGCTGCTGCTAATCGCCGTCACTTCCGCAATAGGAATCATTGCCTCACCAACTGTGGTATCGCCAAATCGAATTACCCGACGAATACGCCCCCTATCAAAGGCATCAACAGAAGAGGTTCTCTCCGTCATTTCAACCACTGACCTCACCTGTTCCCTGGTCATAAACACATTCTGCTCCACTTTTCCACCGCCAAGCATCCTCGCTACCAGTCGTGCAATTCTCGAAAAAATGAAAACGATGGGATAAAAAACTAGCGAGAAGAACCTCAAAGGAAAAATCGCGATGGGAGCGAGCTCATCAGACTTTTGTTGATAAATACTCTTTGGCACAATCTCTCCAAGTATCAACAACACTGGAGTGAAAGCAAGCAGTGCATAGAGGTCACCACGATCACCAAACCATTGAATAAACAAAATAGTCGCCAGTGTAGTAATCGCTACGGTTGCTATATTAGTGCCCACCAGCGTGGTCCCTAACATCACATCCGGTGACTTATACAACTCCAGCACTTCTTTCGCCCCTCTACTACCCTGATTTGCTCTGGCCGCCAATTTCACCTTGTCGGAGTTCACCAATGCAATCTCTGAACCAGAAAAAAAACCTTTCAACAATATCAGAATAATGATCAGTAATATCAGTCCAACAATGCTCATGATGACCCCTCGGCTTTTTGATAATCTTCTTCAGGTTCAATTTCCACCGTATCATCGATAGCATCTGGAATATCTTCAATCTCTTCCCTGTCTTCCGAACGAGGGTCTTTTACCTGCTCATCCTCGGCCTGAATGACGTCTTCGGAATGGAGGAAATCTTCCTCATCCACCCCTTTGGCGACACGAACCCTTGCGATACGATGATCATCCATTTCCTCTACCTGAATAAACATATCTTCATATTCTACGCGATCACCTTCTTTCGGCAATCGATCAAGCAAGCGGAAGGCAACTCCCCCAATGGTGGTCATCCGGGGGTCCTCAATACCAAAGTTAGTAAGATTATTAAAATCTGTTAGCTTCATATCCCCGGGCACTTCATAAATATTATTGTCTTTTTCTTCATAGAAATCTGCGGTTTCTTTAGACCCTCCACTGATATCCCCGAAAATGAAATTAAGCACTCCACGCATGGTAATAAACCCTTCCACACCGCCAAACTCATTTAAGCATGCCGCTGCCCGGGCGCGATGCAACTGAAAAAAGTCAAACATTTCGTCGACCTTTTTTGTAAGCGGCACAACCACCGGAGGATGCATAATTTGCTCGGGTGTCATTTTCTCAAGGTCAACCTCATCCAACACCAACCGCAACACATCCTCAGCATGGATAAATCCAACCAGGTTGTCCCGATGGGTCTTGAAAACAGGAACTCTGGGATGGCGATAGGCAATAAACTTCTCAACCATTTCCGGCACAGACATTTCCACATTCAGAAATGCCATCTGGGTTCTCGGTGTCATCACTTCAACGATTTCTGTATCTCGAGCCTCAAGTAGGTTATAAATCAACGCTCTTTCCGTCGCATCAAGCACTCCTTCCTCAGAAACCTGCTCAACCAAAGTTAAAAACTCATCGACCTGTAGAATGTTGTCTGCAGTTTTTACTTCCCCCACAAACCAGGTCGTAATCCGATCAGCAATTCCCCGGATGGCCCATCTTAAGGGGGAAATCAATTTGACCCACATCCACATCGGTTTTGCCACAATACCGGTGCTATATCTCACTGGATTCGACACCGCGATGGTCTTGGGTGTCACCTCGCCAAATAACAGCATGATGGGAACCATAATTAGCAGATTAATCCAACCACCCTGTTCTGCACCATAAAGGGTGACCAAAATAGAAGTCATATTAGCCGCGGCAGCGATATTAACGAGTTCATTGCCGCTGAGAATAGAGATAATCAACCGCCTGGGTTGATCGAGCAGCTCATGAATGGTTTCGGAGTGAGGATTGTTTTCTCGACGAAGCTGTTGCAGGTCGAGTCTGGAAAGAGAAAATAACGCAGTTTCAGAACTGGAAAAGAAAGCCGAGCAGACGAGCAGAACAAACTGTATGGTGATACGAATCACCATATCTGGCTGATTTAGCAACTCCGTATCGAAAACGAACACTTCGATCACAGGCTGTAGATACAGACTTAGATTGTGCAGAAACTGGTCCATTGATTATTTGAAAATGACTCGACGGGGGGTGATCGCTCATAAAACAAGCGTTCTCCATAAGATTGAATTAGCGTTAATATCGCTCAATATGCATTTGATTACAATAAAAAATGTATAATCAATAACGGTTTATTAAAATTCCTTGAGTCCACTTTTATTTCAAGCTGGTCAATCCAGCCTGAGTCCATTTTCCTAACCAGCGTTGCTGGGAACCTGGTCTTGAAATTTGGCTAAATAAGCTGTCCTACGTAGGATATAACGAGAACTTCTCAATCACTCGTAAACCTGAACGATCGAGAGAAATGCCGATAAGACCAATAAGGCCGATAAAAGCGGGAGTATAAGAAGAGAAGCAATTGAATACGACCATGTTGCCGAAATGACCAGACAATCATGAATAAAACAACTCTAATCAAGGCATGAATAAACCAACACTAGCCAAGGCAGGATCCGAGCCTGACTTTTCCGTACCTGGAGACGCTGAACCGCTGGTTCCTGATCTCGAACTGGAGAAAGCCGAGTACTATCTTAATCGGGAAATTACCTGGTTGGAGTTTAACCGTAGGGTCCTCAACGAGGCTTTTTCCCGGAAAACCCGTTATTGGAGCGACTTCGGTTTTTTTCCATTTTCTCTTCGAATCTGGATGAGTTTTTCATGAAGCGAATTGGTGGGCTCAAATTGCAGGTCGCCACCCACGTCTCTAACCTCAGTGTCGATGGTCAAACCCCTCAGCAACAAATTGACGCATGTCGAATTCAGACGGAAGAGATTGAATCCATCCGCGATGAACAGCTTCCTCTCCTGCTTGAAGAACTCATCGCCCATGACATCCGTATACTGGACTATGATCATCTAAGTAAAACTCAAACCGTCTACCTTAGAGAGCACTACTTCAGAAATATATTTCCATTAATTACTCCTCAAATTTTTGATCCTGCCCATCCGTTTCCATTTATTTCAAACCTCTCTTTAAACATTCTGGTCACGATTGGGCACAAGAACGGAAATGACGTCTCTCTCGCCAGAATAAAAGTACCCGTCGGTGTTGGCGTACCTCGATTTATTCAGATCGGTGAAAGTCACCACTACGTCCCATTGGAACAAATTATTGCCAACAACCTGGATTTACTATTTCCTGGCGCCGATGATATCGATTATGACTTTTTCTTCGTTGCCAGAAACGCCAGTGCGGAAAGAGAAGAATCCGGGGCTAATGACTTACTTTCCATGATTGAATTGGAATTAAGGGATCGCCGGATCGCCCCCATAGTGCGTATGGTGGTAAACAAGGGAATGAACCAGGACAGGAAGACGATGCTAGCGGATCAACTAGGATTGAATAGCGCACAGGATGTTTTCGAAACGGAAACCATGATGGCCCAAAAGGACCTGCTTCAACTATGCTTCCTACCGGTGCTGGAATTGCGTTACCCCTCCCATGTACCGGTAAATCATCATCGATTACAGGATTCCCAACGAAGTATCTTTCACACTATTAGGGAGTCAGGCGCAATCCTGCTCCAGCATCCCTATGAGTCATTCGCCACCTCAGTGGTTCGATTTCTTGACGAAGCAGCCTATGACCCGAAGGCCCGTGCAATCAAGATGACACTGTATCGCACGGATAAAGACACCAGAGTCGTAGATCTATTAATCAGCGCAGCAAGAAATGGAAAACAGGTAGCTGTTGTGGTCGAAATAAAAGCCAAGTTTGACGAAGCGGCTAATATCAAATGGGCAGAGCGCATGGAAGAAGCTGGGGTCCACGTGACTTACGGTGTAATGGGCCTTAAGACACACTGTAAGGTAATCATGGTAGTTAGACAGGATTACAATGGTCTACAGAGATACGTTCATATCGGCACTGGCAACTATCACGGCGGTACGGCTAAACTCTATACTGACCTGGGTTTGCTTACTTGTGAGCCAGATATCGGACATGACGTGACTGAATTGTTCAATTTTCTGACAACCGGATACGCTCCCAAAAGAAGTTATCGAAGCATCCTGCCGGCTCCTAAAATCCTGAAAAAGCAGCTACTATCTCGCATTGAGAGGGAAATAGAGCACCATGGTTCAGGTCGGGGAGGCTTAATTCAGATTAAAACCAATGCATTAGAAGATAAAGACATCGTAAAAGCGCTTTATCTGGCATCAATGGCTGGCGTGAAAATTGAATTGGTGGTGAGAGATACTTGCCGATTGAAACCTGGGGTCGTTGGATTATCAGACAATATCACTGTTATCAGCATTGTTGGTCGATTTCTTGAACACAGTCGCCTTTTCTATTTTCAAAACGGAGGAGACGATGAATATCTAATCGGTTCGGCAGACCTCATGAAACGCAATCTTGAGAGCCGGGTTGAAGTAGTTGTCCCTATCACCAATCAGTCACTAAAAGATGAGCTCAGGATACTCCTCAACAGTATATTAGACGATGAAAATGATGCCTGGGAAATGCGGTCCGATGGTTCTTATGAAAGAAGGACGGTAAAACAGGAGGGTGCGGTGGGCAGTCAAATCAAACAAATCGAGTTTGCCAAAGCGAGGCTGAAAACCAAGCGCCACAAGAGACTGCTAAAAACAGCAACCCAAAGAAGAAGAAACCAGTCCGATACGGTAACATCACTAAACAGAAAATCCTAACCGAATCGAAACAACCTGAACTTCAGGTGTAGAACTTTAGAACCAATTTTTCCACCCCTACCACAGGCGTCCCGGCCTTTTTCTTCCCCATCTTGCCTCGCCTTATCTCACCATAGACCCAGATGATGCGTGGATATACTTTGATTCTCCAACATCACTGGGATATTGTCTTCTACGGGATAAACAATCGAACCGTTTTGTGTAATCAATGCTTGATCGAGAGGATCCGATAACACCGTTCCATCAATCGAATGAACCTCTCCCGATTCTATCATCCGGTTAAGTTTCGTTAAACGATCCTCATTCAGTAACGAAACAGAGAGTTTTGTTATAGGGCAAACCAGAATTTCCAACAACTTTCGGTCAATGGTCATGATCAATCGAACAGATTCAAAGTAAAATAATTGAAAACCGTTTTCCTCCTGCGAAGCAGCTTAGAAAAAACAGCAAAATGTAATTGGCCAAAATCTAGTTGGCTTAGTGTTAGAGTTTATTAGTGTGAGAGTTTAACAGCGTCCCTGAAAAAACGCTGGGCAGAATACCAATTCAAAATTCTTGGCAAACTCCCAATTAAAACAGTCAAAATTAACCCACCGCTTTTCAGACACTATCCTGGGTCAGATATATCTCTGATTTCCGGCTCCTTCAGTCTGGTTCTATTAACAGTCTCGGTCTCATTAGAAATGGTCCGGCTAACGAAAGGGTTGGGTTAGAAGACGGTCGAGTCTCGCTTCTTTTTCACTCCTGAATTTATCAAGCCCAATCTTCATGTCCAAATGGCCGTCCCTCGGTTGATCACAATAGCTTGAGAACAGTCTATCCCATATTGATAGACAGAACCCGAAATTACGATGATGTTCATTGGTATGAATGGAATGATGTACCCGATGCATGTCCGGAGTCACGATAAAGAGACGTAGGATCTTATCCACTGAAGACGATAGACGAATATTGCTGTGATTAAATATTGAACATCCATTCAGGATAATCTCAAACGCAATTACTCCCAGAATAGGTGCCCCAAGCAGGATAATCACCATCGCCTTGATCAGAATGGAAATCAGTATTTCAATAGGATGAAAACGTAGTCCGGTACTAACATCGATAACGGTATCCGTGTGGTGCATCCGGTGAACTAGCCAGAAGTGAGGCAGATTATGAAATATTCGATGTTGCCAGTAAATCGCCAGATCCAGGACCAACAACGATATAATGATTGAGGGCCAAAGTGGTATTTCCAACCAAATCAACAAACCGAACTGATTAAAAACTGAAAATAAGGAAACCTGAACAGCAGTTACTGGCACCACTACCAGCATTAGGGAATTCAATACGATGATACCGAAATTAGCAGGCCAGCGAAGCTTTCTAAGCATGACCTTTCGTCGTGGCCATATAAATTCCCAAAGAAACATCGCCCCAAGAATGCTCAGAAAAAAGAATAACCTAACTGCGGTTTCGGAATTAAGAAAATCCATTATCACACCAGAAAATTAAACGAAGACCGGATACTTCGAATCAAAATAATCGTTCCGGTTTTTATATGCTACCCCCCAAGCGGTCTTTTTTCAGAATAGGGCCAGAGCAGCATTGTCACGCTTAAAGTTGACGAGCATTTGCTGATAAAGTTCCATGGCGCGGCGAGTTTCCGGTCCGCCCCCCGGAGCAAAATCTACCTGTGTTCGGTCTTCCAGCGCCAGGGAAATCACGGGCATGACCTCACGGGTTGCACTGGTAACAAAACACTCCGTTGCATTTTTTAGTTCTTCACAGTCGATCTCACGTTCCAACACATCCACTCCATCCGCTTCCAGGAGATTCACTAGCGTCTTTCGTGTCAGTCCTATTAGGTTCCCGCGCAGAGGCGTGACGATCTGATCGCCAATCACAAACCAGACATTGCTGTTTGAGCACTCTGTCACTTTGCGATTGGCATCCAGCATTACACAGTCATCTGCACCAGACTCTCTTGCCTGTGCTAATGCCAGGATGTTATTCAGATAGTTGCCTCCCTTAATATTCGGATCAAGACTGGTTACTGAGTTTCGTCTTAGCACAGGCACCGCAAGGCGCACACCGTTGGTGTAGTAGCTCTGGTTCCATTTTGGCACCCCTTTAACAATGATAATCAGCCGATTTCCTTCGGATAAATCAGGATTTAGATCAATAGGACCGGAGCCCCGAGTAATTTGATATCGAACATAAATATCTTCACCAGCGTTAACATCACTTTTCGCCAGAGTAGCCATCACGGCATCCCGAATTTGCGCCGCAGTGTGAGTGACTGTCATACCAATGAGAGAAGCAGAATTTAGCAATCGTTCATAATGCTCATCATACATAAAAGGGATACCTTCATAGGTACGAAACACTTCATAGATTGAGTCGCCATAAAGAAACCCTCTGTCCAGAACCGGAACCTTTATGTTTTCAAGAACATCAATCTCACCGTCAATATACCCTACTGCCTTAACCATGTTTGAACCTCATACATTATCCACCTAGACTTTGTAACAGTTTATTTTTTAATTTGTCTTTCAGTTCCTGCTTTAGAATATCTTCCACTTTCCCGGCAGGATCTTCTGATAGCTGATCAAGTACTTGCTCCGCATTACTGGAAGCTCCATCATAGTTTGACTCACTGTTCTTTTCCCCTTTTAGTACTTTCTCAAGCTCTTTTTTCATTTCCCGGCGGGCTAGCGTCACCATATCCAACCGATAGCCTGGATCCACTATGGGTCCGTCAACGAGCAGAGGAATGGTAATGCCTTTTAGCTGTGACAATTCTTCCCCGCCCTGCCCCTCCAATGAATCAACCACTACTACATCCAGGGACAGATCAATCTGCTCGGTAGGTAACGAAATATCTCCACCGCCCTGAATACGGAAGGCCGGTGCCTTCATGGACAGATCATTTGTCCTAAACACGCCACCATCCACCTGGAAACTCCCAGATAATTCAGCAAATCGGGTTTCAGACTGAGGTAGATTCTGGTTTGTGCTTCCGACGTTGGCAATACCAAGTGCCTTTTTGGCTTTCAGCAAGGACGCCTGAATATCGATACCCCTAACCGCACCATTAAGGAGTTGGGTATTTAGTTCCCCGCCAAGAGAAGCTATCAGTTCATCGACGTTTCTGCCTCTCCCTCTCAACGCGGACTTTAAATGTGCGTTACCACTTAATCGCTGATTGAGATTAGTAGCGATTAGCAAAGCACCGACATCCACATTAGCAGCGTCTAGCACCAGACCAACATCGGGTATTCCACCCGATACATCATATCGGAAATTTCCCCTCAACCTTCCGCCGTAAAGCTCAGCGCTGACATTAGGTAGCGTGAGCACATCGTCCTCCGAGAACACTTCCATATCCAATTGATCCAGCTTCAGTCCAGAAGCAATGATACTCGCAATGGAAAAAGTACCTTTGGCATTCAACCCCTGTAAAGCAGCAATAGGTAACAATGCTACCTCTGCCGGCTCAGCGGAAGCTACATCGCTACCTTCATCAAACAATCCGAGAAATTGATCAATATTCAATGCGGTGGTTTTCACCGCAAATCTATATTCATACGGCGGGCTGGATAATGACTGAACACCAACATCTGCTGATAAACGAACATCATCTATTTGAGCGTCAAGCTCCGAAACCTGTAATTGGTTTTCGTTGAGTAAAAATTGCGCATTAAATTCCACTACCTGTCCAATACCGTCTGGCAATACATCGATATGGTGTTGCCTAAGCAGCGCTGGAATTTTCTTGCCAGATAGGGCCAATCTGGCAGAAGCAGACATCCCCGGTAGCCCCCCATCCAATCCTTCGATCTTTGCTTTGGTGATAGCTATTTTTGAATCATTTTGCGCCAGAGTTACTGAGGGAGCTTCCAACGACTGGTCGGCCATATCGTAGTGAAGATAAGGTATGAGCAAATCAACCTGATGGGTATCGATTTTCGCAGCAGATTCCAGACTATTTATAACAAGTTTATCGCTGACATAGCTAAATCCCGCGTCCAGTGTGGTTTTACCAATATCATAGTCCCCCGTATCAACATTCAATCCCCACTGAGGGAGTAACTCCAGTGGATCTTTGGCAGATATCGTTAACCCTCCCTGAACCGAAATGTCCCGATTTGACAAAAAATTGGCGACCTGAAGATCACGAAACAATAATTTCGATTCGCCGTTGGAGATCGAAATCTCTTTTGCTGCGATGATTTGCTGGTTGCGGTCTATGGAAGCTTCTGGCACCAAAACCGTATATCCCAAACCTGATCCAACGAGATCAATACGCGCCTGATTCAAAGTAGCTTGGGAAAGGTCCAAACTGAACTCCACTGTGGTCACAAATCCTAGAGACATTGGTATAGGCAAATCGTTGTCTTCCAGATTCAAAGATAACTGAACATCCAATGGTTCACCTGGAACCAATCGATCTGTTGTCAAATCAACATCAGAGAGAACAATTTTTCGTGACACACTTTGATCATCAAAAACTAATTTTCCACCTTCAATGGAAATGCCTTCGATCACAAGTCCCGCTAAACCCAATGCGCCGGAAGACTCGGGGCTTGAATGATTTATATCAGAATTCGTGCTGGAAAGCCGCTCAACGATGTCTCCCCAATTCGTCGCGCCATCAGCCAACACCACCATATTAATGTTGGGCTCCTTTAGTAAAATGGTGTCTATTTCAAATTGTTTTTTTAATACAGGGAGCAACTTCAGTCGAATATGGGCCGCATTAAAAGACACCATGGCATCATTTCCAAATCCATCTCGTTGGGCCAATGTTGCATCATTAATATCCACGCCTAGCCATGGAAAGAATGAGATAGAAAGATCTCCATTAATCGTCAACTTTCGACCGATTCTATCTTCGACCACCTTCTCAATATTGGACTTATATTCATTGGGATCGATCAAATTTGTCACGACCACTCCCGCCCCAATCAGGGTCACCACTGAAATACCAAAAACCCACAAAAAAATGTTAATCACTTTCATCATGATTGTTTAACTCTCAAACTCCACATAACTTTCCTATAATTGATCAGCAATATACATTCTCAAAGAAACATAAACTCCACAATTGAAGTGCCCGTTTCTGGTGGCAGGTTTCATTAGCCCTGCCCATTAGCCCTGCCCATCAATCGCCCCTAACCAGACCACCGCCAGCCCCGTCTCCTGTTGTTCCTTCTGTCAGCCTCATCCGGCTGCCGCCAACCCAACATCCTCTTTCTCCAAAAAAACATGCCTGGATGAATCTCGATGAGACGAGCAACCCTGAGAAGAAGGATCTTGAGAGGTATCACTATTTCCAGCATCGCCGCCCTCTTTCTCAGCCTCTTGCGAAACGAAAGACAATGCCTTCTCTATTACCTCCAGTCCTGCTCCATGCTTTGGCCCGTGTTCAGAAAGATACCTTCGCCACCGCTTGGCCCCTGGTTGTCCGTGAAATAATCCAAGAATGTGACGAGTCATGTGTCGCAAATAGATATCCTGAGACAACTGGGATTCAACATAGGGTAGAAAAGCCTCCACAATATCAAAGCGAGTCTGAATCGGCGATGAATCCAGTCCATCAACAGGCTCACCAAATACTCGTGAATCTATGTCATGGAGCACCCATGGATTAAAATAGGCCTCTCTTCCAATCATCACTCCCTCAAGAAGCTCAAGATGGGTTTGGGCCTGATCCAGATCGGTGATACCACCGTTAATGGTGAACATTAAATGCGGAAAATCCTGCTTAAGTTTATAAACACGGTCATAATGCAAGGGAGGAATCGTTCGGTTTTCTTTTGGGCTTAAGCCCTGGAGCCATGCTTTTCTTGCATGAACAATAAAATGCTGGCAGCCTGCTTTTGAAACCAGATCGACAAATGCCACCAATTCCTCATAGCTATCCATATCATCAATACCAATTCTGGTTTTAACCGTAACCGGTATATTTACGGCATCCACCATCGATGCCACACAATCCGCCACCAGGGTTGGATTAGCCATCAAACAGGCACCGAAGGACGCGTTTTTCACTCGGTCACTGGGGCATCCGACATTCATATTGACTTCATCGTAGCCCCACTGTTCAGCGAATTGGGCGCACTTCCCTAGCTGCTCGGGATCACTGCCGCCAAGTTGGAGGATTACGGGATGCTCTATTTCATCGTATTTCAGGAATCCTTCCCGGTCACCAAACAGAATAGATCCCGTCACACGCATCTCGGTATACAGGCGGATATGTCTGGAGAAAAGGCGAAGAAAAGCCCGACAGTGCCGATCTGTCAGATCCATCATTGGGGCTATGGAAATCTCTTTTTTCAAACTCAGCGAAATTCAGGTTAAACCGGTTACAGATTTTATCATTACTCCCAGGCAAACCCTGAGTTTTATTTGCTGAACGTCTGAATATTGTCGAAATCCCTGGGAAGTCCATACCAAACCAGGATCCTGTTTAGCAACGTATCCAGAGCCCTTCTTACGCTGCTTTCTCATCGCTTTGCGGTTCTAAACTGAATTCTCTGTAGTCTCTATTATCTGTAACCTCTATTAATAGTATCTATTACCATGATGAAGACTAATTAAAACAATATGGTGCAGCGCTATTTGTCTTTGCAGCCGATGGTATAAGTTTCGAGTCTTTTTTCGGCTACCACCCATATTTGTCCAGGGAGCAATTAGGTCGGAATTTTATGGAACATTTGATTCCCTATTTTCCTGATGAAGCGCCTCAATCGGTTTATACGTCAGCGGCTGAAGGAAAACGAACCATACCCCTTGATGCAGTGGGAGTCGATCAAGCGGCAGTGATGGCGGTGTCTGCACTAATTAATTTGGTGGCAGGAAGAGAAGATAAAGTTGTATTCGTACCTCGTGTGATGCAGGTGGACACATCAAATTTGCAAATAGGCTGTAAGGTGATGGACGCAGGTTGTCGGTTTTCAGCCAGGCTGGGTTGCAGGGAGCTACCGCGTCCAACGCAAACACCGCTGATGGCTTCTGTCAATAATGGCCATATCAAAAAAGAAAGGAGAACAAATTACTGGTTCGGTGAAATATCGATTGGTGTATGAAAAAATTCGACAGGGTATTCTCGCTGGCGCCATTGGAAAAGAAACCACTCTTTTGGAGGCGAGTGCGGGCTCTACCGGAGTTGCATTAGCTTATGCAGGGAGCCAATTAGGGCTGAAGGTTGATATTCACGTTTACGAAGGTGACACCCCTAAGTATCAGAGGATTAAACACTATGGCGCCAGATTGGTGGTGCATGACAAAACAAAGCCTTTCCCAGTGTTATTGAACGAAATGCTTCATTCCCGAGAGAAACAGGGTATCTGGCACCTGAATCAATATGACCGGGCATCCGTAATTCTATCTTATCGGGATTATGCTTTTGAAATTATGGATCAGCTTGCCACTAGAGACATCCAACCAGAGCAAATATTATGTGCTGTAGGGACAGGAGGATTGCTTCAGGGAATCGGCACAGCTATTCGAGGAGTTTTTCCCAACATTAAGATCACAGCATGCGAACCGGAAAGTGGTTGTGAAATCGATGGCATGCGAAACGCTGATGATTTTCATTTGGGAGATGATGATCCTTACGACAAAACCTTTCCCGATCAAAGAATATTTGTACAGCCCGTGTTACGGGAATCAGGGTCCCTGGGCGATGGAACCAATTCGATTTTAAACTACATAAAAAGCAGCGGCATTAGTAACTACTTGCTCATCTCTCCCGACTAACCTTAACACCATACCGCTTACATCGACTTCCAATAGGGATCTTCAATAGGTATGCATATCAACAAGGCTGTTGGTGGTTAAAAATTGCTTGATTCCGATGCATTTTTTTCTTGATTTTCTTTGGTTCAGGACGCACTCTACCGTATCGCTAAAACAGAGTTTTCACTGTGCTAAAAAACATCGAAAAGCAAGTTAATGACCTTGCCTCACGCAATCTGGAGCATCACCTTGGCCAGCTGCAACGGGGGTTGGAAAAAGAAAGCCTCAGGGTCGATACTGATGGTCTTTTGGCACAGACGCCGCATCCTTCAAAGCTCGGCTCTGCACTCACCCACCCTACCATCACCACAGACTATTCTGAGGCACTGCTGGAATTTGTAACCGGTGTCCACAGCGACTCGGATGCGTTATTGTCCGAACTCTACGATATTCATCACTATACCTATCGGCATCTTGGCAATGAAAAACTCTGGGTAAATAGCATGCCTTGCATTGTTGAAGGCGAGCAAAAAATCCCCATTGCCAGATTCGGAAGCTCGAACGTTGCCAAAATGAAGGAAGCTTACCGGCGAGGGCTAGGACATCGTTATGGAAGATTAATGCAAAGCATTGCGGGTATCCATTTCAATTTTTCCCTACCGGATGCTTTTTGGAATGACTATTTTGATATAGATTCAGACACCGAGCGGCAGGATCTACAATCAGATGCCTATTTTGGATTAATTCGAAACTTTCATCGGTTATCCTGGCTTGGCTGTTATCTATTTGGTGCATCACCTGCGGTGTGTAAGTCCTTTCTCGGAGGCCGGGAACACATGCTGAGCGACTTCGACCAACATAGTTTCTACGCACCCAATGCCACCTCGCTCCGTCTGAGCGACCTCGGGTACAGTAACAACGCCCAATCGAGTATTAACATTTGCTACCACGGCGTACAGGACTTTTCAAAATCCCTACATCAGGCTATTCAAACCCCTCATCCGGAATACGCGAAATTTGGAACCAATGTGGGAGGAAAATACCAACAATTGAATGCGAATATCCTACAGATTGAAAATGAATTCTATTCGGTTATTCGACCAAAGCGGGTGACTCAATCAGGAGAAAGCCCATCTCAGGCACTTAGCAAACGAGGTGTGCAATACGTGGAGGTAAGAAGCCTGGACCTCAACCCTTTTGAACCTACGGGGATCGATAAAAGCTGCATCCACTTTTTTGATACGCTCATGCTCTATTGCCTCCTAAATAATAGTAAGCAACTGGACAACAATGAATGGGGGACTACGGCGTTAAATCGCAATCGTGTCGTGATGAACGGACGGGATCCGGATCTTACCTTGCAGCTTGACAACACAGAACAGCCCTTCAAAACCGTGGCCAATCAGATTCTCGACCACATGGAACCGGTTGCGGCACTTTTGGACAGCGCTAGCGGGAAGAACGACTATGCCTTGTCATTAAAGCAGCAAAAGGAAAAGATTAAAGACACTTCACTGACCCCATCAGCCAGGATTATTGCCCAAATGGAATCTCAGGATATCAGCTTCTTTCGCTTCGCCATGAATATGGCAGAAGAACATGGGGCACATTTCAAACAATGCTCTCCTACCGAAGACAAACTTCAGCTATTTCGCCATCAGGCCCAGCTATCCCACGAGCAGCAGGCTGAGATAGAGCGAAACGACACCATGAATTTTGATGAGTTTCTAAACGACTATTTTGCAAGGCAGAACGGGCCACTTTAAGTGGTACCCAAAGGAGAGATTGTCCTTAAATTCGATAAGGTCGAACCAACCTGATTAATCTGCCTTAAGCATGTGAGGGGCAAAGCAGCTTTTCAGCTGCTAATCGAACACCGCAGTGTGGACTTTCTCCTTTTAAAGTCGAAGTGTATTTGGGGTTTATTTAAGGCGTATTTGAAATGTATCTGAACAGTTCCCTTCACTCCCATTACCTTGTTCAGCAGGGAAATCCCGAGGAGCTCAAAATTAGAAGAATCGAATAAGATGGTGGGAGCCAGTATTTCACATAACCGACTTCTCCATATAGTTTAGTAGATCACACGTTAGTAGATCGGATAGCGCTTACAAAAGTCAGCGACACTCGCCCGCAGTTCATTGAGGTATCTCACTTCACCCGACTGTTGTTTATCCCGTAAACAGCCGGAGATCATGAAACCCAATGATTCCATATCCGCATTGTTGAGTCCCCGGGTAGTTGCTGCCGCAACCCCCAATCAGGCCCACCCATTCGGACGGTTTGGCTGAGTCGAAGGGAATGGGGTTTTTGTTTGAGGTGAGGCTTATTTCAGCTAGAGTGTCCTTAGCCTGTTGTCCGGTCAGCCCTAATTCTTTTAGATTCAACAACACCAGATGGGTATCGGTTCCACTGCTAATCACATCAATTCCATTAGTCATTAAAGTGTAGGCCAGGGTGTTTGCGTTGGATTTGACCTAGGCGCCATATTGCCTGAACTCCTCGGTCATCGCCTCCCCCAGACAAACCGCTTTCGCGGCAATAATTTGAGTATGCAAACTACCTTGTACACCCGGGAATATCGCCGACTGCAGCTTTTTGCGCCAGCTATCATCCCGGGATAGAATCAATCCTCCTCTCGGACCACGCATGGTTTTGGTCGTCGTACAGGTTACGATGTCCGCCAGTTCGATGGGAGAGGGATGGACTCCTGCGGCAACTAAGCCCGCAAAATGAGCCATGTCGACAAGAAATAAAGCACCCACACTATCCGCTACTTCCCGCATACGATGAAAATCAATTTCCCTGGGATAAGCAGAACCGCCAGCAATAAGTAACTTCGGTTTGAATTCCCGGGCCTTGTCTGCCATCCGATCATAATCGATTAACCCACTGACAGGATCAACCCCATAATGCTGGATATCGAACCATCGACCAGACAAGTTGGGACGTGCGCCGTGGCTAAGATGGCCGCCGGCAGCCAGGTCCAGACTCATTACCCGGTCGCCGGGTTGCAGTAGACTAAAAAATACAGCCTGATTCGCTTGAGTCCCGGAATGAGGCTGGACATTGACATATTCACATTCAAATACCGACCTGGCGCGATCAATGGCGGCCTGCTCAATGATGTCAACAAATTCGGCCCCTCCATGGAAACGATTGCCAGGATACCCTTCCAACGTTTTATTGGTAATTTCATGGCCCAATGCATCCAGTACCGCCCGGCTGACGATATTCTCTGAGGCAATCAGCTCAATCTGACCTTGTTGTCTTCTTTTCTCACACCCGAGTGCATCGGCAATTAATGGATCCGTTTCACCGATATCGGCACTAAAAAAGCTCTGGCTCATTGATCACTTCAATGTTGATAAATTTGAGCGTGAAGTTTATCTCAAATACTGATTCGATTGATGAGAATGATGATGAAAATAATTGGAGATCCCATTCACATTCATATTCAAGTTAATATCAATTCCACTTCAGTCCAAATTTGCAGAACTCATCTTCCTTCTCAACGACAATCCCCTTGTCTGATTCCACCTCGCAGGGCTCCAGCCTCAGTGCTACTAAATAAGACTTCATACCCCTTTGGTAGTTGCCGGCTATTGGGCATACTCAACCATAGCCGATATAGCAAACGGCGTTTATCTGACGTGGGATCATCACGGAAGCTGTTTCTGGAATGATAAATAATGTGATTATTAATCAATTGAATATCACCTGGAATTAAACTCATCTCGAGGCACAGTTCGTCACTAATCTGTGCAAGCATATCAAGAGCCTGCCACTTTTTTTCCGACAGCTTTTTGATTCCAGGGATGAGCTGCGCCGCTTCCACATAGGTTCGTGAATAGTGACTGGCAAATTTGCCATTTTGCACACCCCAGACAGGAATGGAATAAGTCAGGTTTTCACCGCCGAGCTCTTCTCCAAGGTGACTGCGTTCCAGTTCCTCATAAAGTAGCGCTGCCAGATCGGGGTGACGACGAATCATTTCATCCTGCACAGCAACGGAACTCACCAGTCGACTTTCACCACCGCTAGCGGGCTGCCCCAAACACAACAAACCCACAACATCTGTTCGATCCGTATGCCAACGGAGTGGTTGGGTAGATTGTGCCCTGGATCTGGCCGAATAAAATGAATCGCCGTTTTCGCTGATTAACTGCCCCCTTTTTAACCCAACATCTGGCCCTTCATCACAGATCTCACCGAGCAACTCACCTCTGGCATTTTGAAAAACTGGAGTTCCGATCCAATTCCCAAGCCCATAATAAATCATCTTCAACTGGTCCCTATTATAGAGCTCGATGGGTAACCCCCTCAGTCTAATAATTCCCCGACCATTCTCCAGCTGGTCCGCAATGATCTTCAGTTCATCTTCTATGGATGCCAAACAGAAATTGCGCCGGTTTAGTTCATACCAAACAAGCCCGTGACCTTGCGCCACTGATAATGCCGAATCCAGTGCCGCCAACATCTCTTCGGACCAATGATGGGTCCATTCATTGCTATTCTTTAAATCCGCCCCTTTCCAGGAGGCAACCCCGCCCAATACAAGAGGTTCGCATGGGGATTCGCCTAAGAATTCTTCTGAGAATTCGTCTGGAAGTTTGTCTTTACAGGGAGACTCAGTGTCGGTATTCATCTGGACTGTGGTTTCCGAGCTCGATCATTATTCTGCCAGTCGTTATTCTTGTAGTCATTGCCTCTATGCCATCATACCCACATCGCTAAACAAGGCAGCAAAAGCCCGAGTGAGACGCTCCTTCTGTAATCTATCCCGATAGCCAATAGCAATGATTCTACATGAGTCCGGCGGGCGAACTTTAGTGGATTTTTCAAGACTGGCACGAAAACCAACGAAACTGAAGTAGTATTCCTGCTCTGGTTCATCCAAAAAACCCAAAAAACCTTTTGCCCGGATGCATTGATCTGGCAATCGTTGCACGAACTTCTCGAACTCGTTTCGATTCACTAAATAGTTCGTTTCGTAACTCCACTTGTCATATTTGTGTAAATGGTTCATCCTATCTCGGCCGTTATCCACATCATCGCCGGAGTCCGGGCGATTGGAGCCAGAATCGACCTTAGAATTGACCCTGGAATCGACACCAGAGTCAGCTTCATTTCCAGTGTTTGATGGCCCCTGTAGTTGAGTCCATCTAGCGGACGAAGGAAAATTACCAATAATCTCAAGGGGAATATCACAATAACTAGTTGGCAATATTCTGGTATAGGGTGCGGACTGCACCAGAGTGGCTTCAAGGCTCTTAATCCGCACAGAGTCCGCAACATCCATTTTGTTCAATACAATCAGGTCACTGGATGCACCGTGATCGATGATTTCTTCTCCATCCTCATAGCTCATACGATAAAAGTTCTCCGCATCCAACACATAAACACTGACATCCAAACGGGCGAGACCCGCCGCTTCCAGCGCATTGAATGAAGTGGAAAAGGATCTCGGGTCTGCTACACCGCTGGCTTCGATAAAAACCCCGTCTGGTGGGAAGTCCAATTTCGCTAAATCTGCGATTTTATTAACGAGATCATCATTGAGAGAGCAACACACGCAGCCATTTTTCAAAGAAATCCGATCCTCCGCAACTGTGTCGATAAGATCGATATCGATATTAATGGCGCCGAAATCATTAACAAATACCACGAATCGACTTCCTCTGGACTCAGTAAGAACCCGGTTAATCAATGTAGTCTTGCCCGCTCCGAGGAAACCACCGATGACCACAATCGGCAAGCAATTCCCCGCCACCGCCTGGTCATCCACCACTTTTCCAGACCGCCTCCCCCGCAAGATAAGTCGCCAATACATTAATATCGGTCAGTTTTTTGGCAGGGGTTTCTAAAGGGTTGGCATCCAGCATCACAAAGTCAGCATGCTTTCCTGGACTAATTGATCCGAGTTTTTGTTCCATCTTTATGTGATAGGCAGCATCGATAGTCACCGACTTCAAGGCAGCTTCCACGGTTATGCGTTCCTCTTCCCCGAGGCAACGCCCGTCCCCAGCTATTCGGGTAGTCGCAGCCTTCATCAACTCCAGCGCCGAAGGGTCAGTCATGGGTGTATCAGCGTGAAGGCTTGTTCGCATGCCCTCGTTCACCGCTGATCCTACGGGCATATAATGAGCAGCCCGGGCTTTACCGAACAGAGAATCTTCGATGGGTACTCCCCAATGGGTAATATGATTGATAAAGAAACTGCATTGGACTCCCAACTTCTTTGCTCGTTTTAATGGCAAGACCACCACTTTGTATAAGAAGCACGTTTTTAAACACCAGAATAATAAGTACACTAAACACTTCACGCTGACGGAGTCATTTGCGAAATCAGTGAATTCCGCCTTTGGTCGTTTGGGAGCGATACATCTAGGGGGTGAGACGATGCTCGATTATGCCCACCGACTTGGTTTCAATGGACAGTTTTCTTCAGATTTCAAATTCGATAATGGCCGAATCAAAGTGGATTTGAATGATTCATGGGAGGTCGTTGAAATGTCCACCGGATATACCCGCAACAACACGCTCTCTCCACTGCATGCCGCAGCAATTGCCGCCACTGCTGTGAACGGAGGCAAACTGATTGCTCCGGTATTGGTATCCGCTGTGATTGGCCCCTATGGCATACCTGTTTATCAGCACAACGAACCGGCCTCATCCCCAGTAATGACCACCTCAACCTCCCGGCAACTTGGGGACATGATGCAAGCAACGGTCAAACAGGGCTCGGCGAGAAAATCCTTCCGCCGCCTCAAGAACAGCGTCCTCAAAGATGTAAAAGTGGGAGGAAAAACGGGTTCACTCACGGGTTTTAGCCCGAAAGGAAAATATGACTGGTTCGTTGGATTTGCGGAAGGCAAAAATCGGAAAATTGCTTATGCAGTATTATGCATAAACAAGGAAAAGTGGTACGTAAAATCAGCACAACTTGCGAGGCAAATGTTAGAGTATTACTTCGAAAAAGCCCCTGAAGAAATCACTGCGTTATAAGTCTTTTCTTTCTAAAACTACGACAAAAAAAACGCTGAAGCCAACCTGGTTAGCTGTGAACCTGTTCGGTTGTAAGAGTGATTCAGCAAAGCCCAATACATGAGTGAAGCAGGATGAAACAGTATCTGGATACGGTAAAAGAGGCGCTCGAAACGGGCTATAGGAAGGAAAACCGAACAGGTATCGACACACTATCCACTTTCAATATCAACTACGAAGTTGATTTAAGAGAAGGTTTTCCGTTACTCACGACGAAGAAAATTTCATGGAAGAATATTGTGATTGAAAATCTGTGGTTTCTATCGGGCAGAACTGATATTGAGTTACTACTGAAACACAACTGTCATTTCTGGGATCCATGGGCAGATGAAAATGGCAAGGTACCCAGCGCCTACGGAAATTTCTGGCGACACTTTCCACTGCCCAATGGTGAAAGTAACGATCAGATAGCCTATGTGGTAGACCAGCTAAAAACCAACCCCATGAGTAGAAGAATGGGTGTGTCAGCGTGGGCTCCGGGTAATGCGCAAACCAGTGCATTACCCCCCTGCCATGCATTCTGGGTAGTAAATACCCAGATGGATGAAAACCAGTCTCCTTATCTATGCCTGCATCTCACCCAACGCAGCTGCGATATTGCCTTGGGTGTCCCCTATAATATTGCCGGCTATTCACTTCTACTTGCGCTGTTCTCTCGGTTCAGCGGTATTCCAGCAGGAATTTTCGCCCATACACTTATTGATGCACATATCTACACAGCAAAAGAGAACGGCTCCATGGAGGAATACGATCATGTTCCCGGACTGCAACTGCAACTGCAACGGGAACCCCGTGAATTACCCACATTGGAGATAGATCCTTCAATCCAGAATCTCGAAGATATTGAGCCGTTATTGGAATTGGGGACAGATGAAATCATGTCCCGATTCGTATTACATGATTACGACCCCTACCCGGCCATCAATTTCAAGGTCGCGGTTTAACATGGATCGATTTCCTCCTTGCCTCGGCGCCATTGTCGCCATGACCAAAGATGGCGTCATTGGTCTGAACAAACAACTTCCATGGCATTACTCTGAAGATTTACGTCGTTTCAAACGGATCACACTAAACAGCTGCATAATCATGGGCCGACTTACCTGGGAGTCTATCGGAAGCAAGGCACTACCAGGAAGAAGGAATATCGTGGTTAGTCGTTCCGGGGTTGAAGGTGTGGAAGGATACCATTCTATCGAGGAAGCACTATCGTCCTGCATCAATGAACAAGTGTGGATCATTGGCGGTGGACAGATCTATCGCTCTGCAGTGGACTACCTGACCGTATTGGATATCACTTATGTACCCGATACAGTAAACGATAAAAACGCAATTCATTTTCCTGATATCGACAACCAGGTCTGGCAGGCATCGGAACCCAACCGTCTCGGAGATACGGAACTAGTTAACACTATCTATACCCGACGAGCTGAACACCCACCTTCATCCCTGATAACCAGTTTATAGCCCTCCATGGCCATTCGTGTATTTGATACCTATCATGCGTCAGACGCGGAAATCAACGGCGTGAAATCGGTTTTGGATAATGCCAATATCCATTTTTATGAGACCTACAAAGGTAAATGGGGAATCGGATCTGCGGCAATCTGGATAAAAAATGAAGATGAATATCAGGCTGCCAGAGCTGAAATAGAGGCTTTTGAGCTGGACTGGAAACAAGAGGTCCGCGCACAGACTCCCGCCAGAAAAATAAACTGGCGCCTAATTCCTTTCGCAATATTCATCATTACAGTAGTCCTATATCTAAATTTTTCCTGGCTTTATTAGAATTTTCGAACGGGAAAGCGAGCAACGGCATGGTGAACACTCTACGTAGTTCGAAAGATTTATTCCTCTGGTATTATCCTTCTCGCGATGAGTCAGACTAAAAATAATCTCCGGGACAATCACTAGGTAAAACTCCCTGCCACTGACGAGCAATCGGAAGTGTTGCACTTATCCAAACTTGCGGCGCAAATTAAGAAGTGGGCAAAAGACCTGGGGTTTAACCATACCGCTATTAGTGATATCGATCTCTCAACCTGCGAGACCCAATTAAAAAAATGGTTGGATGACGGTTTTCATGGGGAAATGGAATACATGACCCGACATGGGACTAAGAGAACCCGACCCGCAGAATTAGTCGATGGAACCGTCCGGGTCATTACTGTTCGAATTGACTATTTAAATCAACCGATGCGAGATGCTGTCCAGATCCTGAACGATCCCAATAAAGCCTATATCTCCCGATATGCTCTGGGACGGGATTATCACAAAGTTGTTCGCAACCGCTTGCAGACCCTGGCCAAGTGGATATCTGAACAAAATGATCATCATGGTTATCGTGTATTCAGCGACAGCGCCCCGGTTATGGAAAAGGCGCTGGCTGAGAAATCGGGACATGGCTGGATTGGAAAACACTCGAATTTAATTGATCGACACCACGGCTCCTGGTTTTTCCTTGGGGAGCTGTATACAAATATTCCCCTCCCAATAGACCAACAAACCCGCGCACATTGTGGATCATGCAAATCCTGCATGGATATTTGTCCCACAGCAGCTATTGTCGAACCCTATCGGGTTGACGCCCGACGATGTATTTCCTATTTGACCATTGAGTTAAAAGGCTCAATTCCTGTGGAATTCAGGGAACTAATAGGAAACCGGATCTATGGTTGCGATGATTGTCAGCTAGTTTGTCCATGGAATCGATATGCCAGGCTCTCTACAGAACCTGATTTCCAGACCCGTCACAACCTGGCTCATAGCGATCTACTCGTTCTTTTCGATTGGGATGAATCCACTTTTCTAAAACGAACTGAAGGTTCTGCCATTCGCCGAATCGGTCACAATCGCTGGTTACGTAATATTGCGATAGCATTGGGAAACGCACCTTATTCCCCAGAGATAATGAAGGCATTGAAAACCAGACTCGATTATCCAGATCATGTAGTTAGAGAACACGTTGCCTGGGCACTTAATCAGCAATCGAATAAAATATCAGGTCAGAACTCCCTGCGTATCTCCCCCCAAAGTTCAAAACAAAGAAACGGCATCCCTCTTCATAAAATTCCTGTAAATCCTTCATAAACAAGGCATCATAAACAAAACATCACAACTAACATGAAGAATCGATTTGACCACCTCGTTTTCTGCTCCACTACTCTTAATGAAGGTATCGACTATATTCATAAAGTGCTTGGGGTAGAAATTCCAGTCGCAGGAGTCCACACAAAAATGGGGACCCATAATGCCGTGATGAAACTCAATGACAATACCTATTTTGAAATCATTGCCATAGATCCGAACCAGGGACCACCTGACAGGCCCAGATGGTTTAGTATGGATAATTCCAGTGACAGATTGGCCACACTTAATCACCCGAGACTCATTACCTGGGTAGTAAACACGAGCAGTCTGGATGAATGTATCCGAAGGTCCAGCTATCCCTATCCAGCGGGATTTCCCATGAGCCGGGAAACAAAAAATGGACGACTCGAATGGCTGATTACAGTGGCAGAAGACGGAACCCTTCCTGCTGGCGGGCTGTTGCCAACCCTAATTCAATGGAAATCACCTCATCCCGCTGCACATATGCCTGAATTGGGATGTCGATTGGAATCAATAACGATATTTCATCATAATACGAGCTGGTTAGCCGCTCATCTGGAATCAATCAATTGCCACGAGTTTGTTACGCTGATTAAACTTCCCGCCAATTCAGCCCCTTATTTCGAAGTAGTAATACGTAGTCCCAAAGGAATGACAACCCTTAGGAGTGCTTATTAGCCTTCTACACAGGAATAATATTTGACGATAGATGGGACCGATAGATGGAACAATCACCCCAAATTAAAACCGCGACCACCCCGTTCGAAAAAATGCAAACAACTGATCAGAAAAACATCAATAAAGCCGCCGATCTGAATCGCAGCTACATCGCGCCAGAAATCGCGAGACAAAGACTTAGAACCATTGAAGCCCTGGATATCAAATCTGGTGAGCACATTCTCGATATCGGCTGTGGAACTGGCTTTTTAACTTATGAAATGGCCCTGATAGTTGGGGACGAAGGTCGGATACAGGCCATAGACATTAGCGACCCCATGATTGACCATACTTTGGATAGGTGTAGGGACTTATCACAGGTCAGCGCCAAAGTCGGCGATGTCTGCAATCTTAACTTCGAAGACAATAGCTTTGATGCCATCACCTGCACCCAGGTATTGCTCTATGTTGAAAATATCGACGACGCACTAGCGGAAATGCATCGGGTTCTTAAGCCTGGTGGACGCATTGCGGTGCTTGAGACTGACTGGAGAGGAGTGGTTATGAGCAGCAATTATCCTGAAATAACCGAAACAATTATGAAGACATGGGACAAGACTGTTGCAAGCCCTAACCTTCCTCCCAGGCTATCAAAACTGCTAAAACAAAAAGCGTTTAAGGCCATAAGAACGGAGGCCATTCCTCTTTTGAACACAAGTTTTTCCAAAAACTCCTTTTCTGTCAATACAGTTCCATGGCTGAGCAAAAACGCCTATAGGATGGACGCAATTACCAAAGAAGACGGACAGGTCTGGGTGGAAGACCTAGTAGAGCTTGGACGCACTGACGCCTATTTTTTTTGTTTGAACCGCTTTTTGTTTATCGCCATCAAGTAATAATTTCCGATACCCATCCAATGTTTCTATTTGCATTGGAGGTAAAATTAAGGTCTGTTTCTATTGAAAACCATCCGCACTATTCCTCCAACCAGAAGGGCCCAAAAAGCGGAGCTCACACCCAGAATTTGTATTCCCGATGCGGAAACAAGGAACGTAATAGAAACCGATAAACGATCTTCTTCATGAAGATATGCGTTAGCCATACTATTGCTAAATGTGCCGATAAGCGCTATCCCTGCAATTGCCAGAACCAGCGCTTTAGGGCTGATTGACAGTAGCATCACGATCGTAGCTCCGAATAGAGCAGCGATAAGATAAAAAATACCACCAAAAATAGAGGCAAGATAGCGATGGTCCGGGTTTTCCCCTGCTTCCTCGCCCGCGCAGATTGCCGCTGTAATCGCCGCAAGATTCAAAGCAAAACCGCCGAAAGGAGCGGTAAAAACCGTCACAACTCCTGTCCAGGAAATCAGCGGTGACGCCGAAACATCATAACCAGAAGACCTCAAAATGGCCATTCCAGGGACATTCTGTCCAGCCATGGTAATGAAGTATAAGGGTATCGAGATTCCAACAACGGCACTAATTGAAAAAACCGGCGTAGTCCAAACAGGCTGCGCAAATGAAAGTTGAATATCATTCGTTCGAATCAGGCCAGTGCTCAGCGACAGGATCACTCCGGTGAGCAATGCTAGCGGTACAGCATAGCGGGGCAGGAATTTCAAACTGACCGCAAAAACAAGAAACATTCCCCCTACCAAAACAGGTTCGGTTTGTAACTGCACAAAGGCATCCAGACAAAATTGTAAAAGAACACCCGCCAACAACGCCGAAGCGAGCGCAGGGGGAATAAGTTTATTGATGCGTTCAAATAAGCCCGTCACGCCTGTGAGAAAAATTAGCATACCCGATAGAATAAACGCACCGATAGCCTGAGCCATATCGAACCCGGCCAAAGCACTAATCAGAAATGCTGCTCCTGGAGTTGACCACGCAGTAAGAATTGGCATTTTATAGAACCAGGATAAGCCAATGGAGGTTAATCCAAGTCCCAGCCGTAATACCAGAAACCAGGAATTCATTTGATCCGGAGTTGCAGCCACCACTTCAGCCACCTGGAAAATAATGGCGACAGAACCGGTATAACCAACCAGAATAGCGATAAAGCCCGCGACAATGTGACTAACTCTTAATTCACTAAACATTGGTTTCTTTCCACATACCAGAAAATAGGAGACAATGCCGGATCAGTTTGCCATTGTTGGTTCCTTAACTACACTATCTTTTAGTAGCCTTCTTCAAACACCAAAACGCCTCCATTTCGGGATAATCTGTGCTTTACCCTCACCTCTGCTATCTGATGCCGCCCCTACCGTAGCAGTATGTTTATTCAAGGTCACCACATGCATATTTCCCCAGGTTCGATCTCGTGGTTTGAGTTCATGCCCCCGTTCGATCAAACCTGCCAGTGTTGCTTCAGATAGAGCACCCGGCTCATATTGGATCGAATCAGGCAAATACTGGTGATGAAACCTTGGTCGAGACACCACTGATTTCGCCCCGGCACCTTTATGGAATTCCAGCGCTGCCAACAGAACCATGGAAATAATTCGACTTCCACCTGGTGTCCCGACTATTGCCACCCGTCCTCTGGTTTCAAGGAAAGTCGGACTCATACTTGAAAGCATTCTTTTCCCAGGCTCAATGGCATTGGCTTCCGCACCTATCAAACCATAAACATTTGGAACACCTGGTTTGGAAGAAAAATCATCCATCTCATCGTTCAATAGAACTCCGGTCCCCGAAGCAACTACACCGGACCCAAACGGGTAATTAATTGATAATGTTGCAGCGACCCGATTACCCATCTTATCAAGCACTGAAAAATGGGTTGTATCCTGTCCCTGGGGGTCGTGGGATTGAGTTGGAGCCAACCGCTTGCTCGGCATGGCGCTATCCATTCGAATGGATTGACGAAGTCCATGAGCGTAGTCTACATCCGCAATCATTTCTGTAGGAACATCGACAAAGTCTTCATCGCCCATATATTGAGCTCGATCACGATAGGCCCGGCGCATGGCTTCGACGGTAAGATGAGTAAAATCAAGCTCATTCATGGCCTCCAGATCATAACCAGACAAGATATTCAGACTTTGAGCAAGCACCAATCCTCCAGACGACGGAAGTCCCGCTGAAGTTACCTTCATGCCTTTGTAGTTCACGGTAATGGGCTCTCTTATGCGCACTCCGTACTGCTCCAGATCTTCCATTGTCCAGATCCCGCCGGACGCACGCACGCCATCTACCAGTTTTTGTGCGACTTCACCTTTATAGAAACCATCATGCCCTTTTTCTGCAATCTGTTTTAGCGTATTGGCAAGATCTCTTTGCACGATGGTATATCCAATCGAAGGAACCTCACCATTCACCAGGAATATCTCGGCCGCTGCCGGAGATGCTTTAATGGCATTCGCCCTGAATTTCATCAATCGATAATATTTCGGACCCACAGGAAACCCTTTCTCAGCTAACCTGATGGCAGGCGCCAAAGATTGGCTTAGTGGCAAAACACCATGATTTTCTGCGATCCATGCCAAAGCCGCCGGTTCCCCGGGAATACCGGCCGCCAACGCTCCATCGACCGATAATTTGGGGATGACATTCTTGTTTTGGTCCAAATACATGTCTCTGGTCGCCGCCAAAGGCGCTTTTTCTCTGCCGTCAACCATGATATTTTCGCCGGTGCCACTATCATGCAACAACCAGAAGCCACCCCCTCCCAGCCCCGAGCCCGCCGGCTCAACCACAGCGAGTGCAGCCGTTACCGCTATCGCGGCATCAAAAGCATTTCCACCCTGTTCCAGAATCTGAATACCCGCTCTGGTTGCATAAGGATGCGCCGATGCAACTGCCGCCCCATGCTTCGACTCTTCTTCCGTGGTTATTTCACTATCCTCCCTGGCATCATCATCATCGTCTTTAGTCTCAGCAAAGGAAACTGAAACCAGGGATATTTGCATAAAGAATATAATTATCAAAGAGAAGATCTTTTTCATCTTGGGACACTCACTTTATTTTGAAGATTAATTATAGACACGACCAGCGCGCGCATTCTCGTATACGATTGCTTTTGTGTTCTTTAGAAGATTTTAGGCTCTGGCGCCTTAATAAATGTTCTACGATAGTACTTTAACTCAGAAATGGATTCCCGAATATCATCCATGGCCTGGTGTGTGCTGAACTTGGTAAAGCCTTCCAGCAACTCAGGTCTCCATCGCACCATTAGCTCTTTGATGGAGCTTACATCAAGGTTACGATAATGCAGATAAGACTCTAGTTTCGGCATGTATCTGGCGAGAAAGCGCCTATCCTGACAAATCGAGTTCCCACAAAGCGGAGACTGATTCGCCCCAACGTATTTCGAAATAAAGTCCAGAGTTTCCCTTTCCGCCTGTGTCTCATCATAACTGGATTCCCGAACCCGCTTTACCAATCCGCTTTCAGTGTGCGTACGTGTATTCCATTCATCCATTTCCATCAGGCGTTTGAGCGATTGATGAACAGCAATTACCGGCCCTTCTTCCAACACATTGAGTTGACCATCCGTTACGATTGTTGCGATCTCTATAATTAAATTTTTTTCGGGTGAGAGTCCGGTCATTTCCAGATCAATCCACACCAGGTTTTGGGAATGCATAGGTTCTCCTTGCAAGACTAAAAGCAATACTAAAATTTTGATATCAAAAAGCGACTAAGTGGGGATAGTTTTCCCGGATCAACGTCATAACAATCATTCAGAACAAACACAAGCCTAATATCAGGAGATAATCTGATTCATCGCAGATAACAGACTAACTGCTGCAGCTTCTGTTCTTAGAATACGGTCACTTAGTCTAAGTGACAGGGCTTCGCTTTTTTCCAGGGCAGTTATTTCCCAATCACTGAATCCACCTTCCGGCCCTATCACCATAATAATTTTCCTGACTTGTGCAAAATTCATCGATTGCAAACCTCCTACAACACTCCCTCGATGATCTGCATATAGTAACAACCGGTCTTCACTTTCGTCCTCGATTAAATCCAATAAATCCACTTCACCTTCAATTTCTGGAAAATTCTGTTGTCGGCACTGTTTGCAGGATTCCCTGACAATGCGACCCCACCTTTCCTTCATTCTCGGCTGATAGGTGGTGGCACTATATTCACAGCGTAAAGGTATAAAGGTACTCATGCCGAGTTGAGTTGCCATATCAAGCATTATCGACTGTCTGTCCCCCTTTGGTATCGCTGACGCTAATACCCTTTGGATTCGATTTTTTTTGAAAACCTCTACAGACTCAACCACCGCAGTAAGCTTATTGCGTTTGGGAGTGGCTGAAGTAATCCGCGCCTCGATCACACTGCCAAGCCCATCCGTTAAAGAAACACTGCCCTTGGGAAACACGTCTGGCACGTAAGATATGAATTGCCTCATCACCTGTAATTTCAACCTCCTCTCCCTGCGATGGACAAGAATCAAGATAAAAGAAAGGTGAAGAGTTTGATGGACCCATTTTTACTGATGTATAAACATCTTAATGCAAATTGCGTTAGTTATGGAAGTCGGGGGTAAAGGTAACTGCAGGTTCACACTTCATCTTCAAAAGGTTTGTAGATATCGAAACGTACTAATTTTGTCTTAATTTCCCCTACTTTATGACCCCCACTTCTTTTAATCCTACTTTTTATTTGTGGCACTATTAGGGGTGGCGCCACATGGGGCCGTTTTACGACTACCCGCTGAGTTGCACACCCCAGAGCTTGCAAAAGAAGCTGTTCTTCATTAACCGGATGACCCACAAGGTCCTGCAACACCTGCATATTCTTCCTGGGCCTGGCAGACTTCGTTTTCTGTGGATACATGGGATCAAGATATACCACACATACTTTCTTTGTTAATTTCACAAGATAGTCAACGCTATTTCCATGTACCAGTTGGAGACGGCTTTTTAGCACGCTGGACTTCGCCTTTTCCCGAGCCAGTACCAGCATCTCCATCACAACATCATTTTGTTCAATCGCAGTGACGTTATATCCCTGATACACAAGATTCAACGTATCATCACACCACCCTGCAGTCACATCAATGACATTCCTGGCATTTTTTCCAATGGCGCGAATTAGCGGATCATTTCGTACAGGTCTCCTTGGAGCATCAAAATCCAAAGAAACAGGTTTAAACGACGGCTGTCTTAAGCAATGCAAAGTAATATCATTCGATTTCACCTGAATTGCATAGGGTGAAGTCACGGCACCCACCGAAGTAACCACAGATGCTTTCAATCGACGGGCAATATTCCGGCAAAATTCGTCATCATCGGGTCCCCACCCAGATGCACTGGTTTCGCAAATAATCGAGACGACATGGTTTTTGTTCAAGATTCCTCTCTGATTATCCATTAGCACCGAGTTGGACGTATTGTCGTATACATATCGCTCTGAGCCTATTGTTCTGTGCCTATTGTTCCGTGCAGGGAGTTATCTATCCACAGTGAAACCCCTGCAACTATATGCTTAAGATCGAATATCGATTAATATATGCCCCACATATTGATTAGGGGGAAACAATTGCGGTCATTTCCGGCCAATCAGGCCCGGTTTCGACATAAAACCGGAAAACGCCATACCTAACGGCGTACTTCCACGTATTGCCAAAGGTATAGTTCCAATGTGGACTTACTCCCGGTTCATCGTAATTCAAATCAATATTGGTAAGCGTTTCTACCTCACAATGAAATTTTCTATCACCAGGTTCATGGCGTCAGGTTTATGGCTTGCCCAAACAAAAACGCCAATACGCTTATTACAACATAAAACTTTTACCAGAATTTTAACAACAACGAGGTCAAATAATGGGGTTTCTAACCGGAAAAAAAGCGCTAATTGCGGGTATTGCCAGTAATCGATCCATTGCCTGGGGCATTGCTCAGGCAATGCACGAACAGGGAGCAGAACTGGCATTTACTTATCCCAATGACAAACTAAAATCCCGTGTTGAAAAACTGGCGGCTGAACTTGGTTCGGATATTGTATTACCCTGCGATGTGGCAAGTGACGACCAAATTACCGATCTATTTAGTGAATTAGGCAAGCACTGGGACGGTCTTGATATCATGGTCCACTCCATTGCTTTTGCACCCAGAGAAGAACTGGAAGGCCTCTATCTCGACGCAGTCACCCGAGAGGGGTTTAAAACAGCCCATGAAATTAGCTCCTATAGCTTCGCAGCCATGGGAAAAGCAGCACTACCCATGATGGAAGGCAGAAATGGCTCAATGTTGACGTTGACCTATATTGGTTCCATTCGATCCATGCCCGGTTACAACGTAATGGGATTAGCCAAGGCTAGCCTCGAAGCCAATGTCAGATACATGGCACAATCAGTTGGTGAAAAGGGTATCAGGGTAAATGGCATTTCCGCTGGCCCCATTCGAACGCTGGCTGCGGCTGGAATCAAAAATTTCAAAAAAATGCTGGGACATTTTGAGAAAGTAGCTCCACTCGGACGAGCAGTAACCATTGAAGAAGTAGGGAATACCGCTGCTTTTCTAAGTTCTGACCTTGCTTCGGGTATCACCGGGGAAATAACTTATGTAGACGGCGGTTTTAATACTGTAGGCATTAGTAGTACATTCGTTGACGAAGCCTGAACCAGGACCTGACCAGGACAAAGCCAAATATCCACTAATCATAAGCCGCTAACAAAAAGCCATCTGGTTCTGTAAAGGCAATATCGATTTATAGACAAAGAAAACGAGTCCTGGAAACACGCTGCTTCTCCCAAAGACCAGTTGAACTAGTTCTCCTGGAATCTGATACCTACAAATAAAAGCCGTAAAAAAAGGGAATCAGAACGATTCCCTTTTTATTCGCCTTTTTTACGCATCCTTTTTATACATCCTGTCCCATTCTGGAATAAGTTGACGCTAGGAAGACTTTTTGATGGAAGATGACCCGTTGACGAGGGTGTGTTACCGAATAACCCAGGTTGTCACCTGAGTTATTCCCGAGTTATTGTGCCAGTTCAGTTCAAACCTAATTCAGCCAGCTTACCCGACGTTGGAATACCACTTTCATCCCAGCCTCTTGTTTCATAATATTGAGGAACCAATACATCAAGCTCAGCTACCCCACCCTTAGCAAATCCGCTTGGCAGAGGATCGTTTAGCATTCTTGGAGGCAACGTATCATCCGCTCGTCCTAAACCCGCCTTGAGATTGAAAAGCTTTTCAATATTCCAGACCCTCTCTCCAATTTTCTTCAATCGCTCTTCATCCCAGTCCCCATTGCAATCAGCATTGATCATCTTCACAAAATGATCGTATCCCCATGTACCTGTGGTAAACAAACAAAGTCCGGATGAGTCAACCATCGCCACAAAATCCTGGCTGGTTGCGCATGCTTTTGCTTTGCCTGAAGTGCCAGCATCAGCGAAATCCTGCTCAAAGGTGTCGTGTCGTAAATGACAGGCTCCACGATTACTTGTTGCATACCCCAACCCCATTCCTTGCATGGCCCTTCCATCATAGCCCGCAAATTCCTGCCCCTTTGCAACCATTGCAAGCTCAGGATGCCCGTATTTCTCACAGAGACGTTTCGCCCCTAAACCAAGATCTTTCCCGAAACCTTCATATTTACCAGTTTTCTCAGACATTACCACCAATGCTTCGGCACTACCAAAACTCAAATCAATCCCATCAGTTTGTTCTTTGGTAATTACTCCTTTCTCATAAAGCTCCATGGCCGCAGCAAGGGTAACACCGAAAGAAATTGGATCCATTCCATGCTCATTCATCATAAAACCAGCGAAAGTTAACGCGTCAAGATCATCAACCCCCACCACCGGTCCAAACGCAAACGCAGTTTCGTACTCCAAACCACCAGACGCAATCCAGTATTCGGGTCGGTCTTTGACACTAAAATGATTAGGATCAATCTTCGCAATTCGGCCACAGGCTATGGTGCATCCGAAACAGGCCGCATTGGTTACCAGATTGGTATGGCCGTTTCGGTTTTTAATGGTGACCGCTTTGTGGTTTATTTTATCCACCCCACCAAATGAAACCCTTTGAAAATTGTCCGTGGGCAATCCGCCAAACTCCTGCATACTATCCATCATTGCCAATGTTCCGTATCTCATCAAACCACGGCGATTACCACTACCGTGAAGCTCGTCATTCACTTCCTTGACCACTTCCATGAATTTACCTGGGTTCTCGTCTTTGAGCCCTACTGTACCCCTAACAGAAATTGCTTTCAGATTTTTACTGCCCATCACTGCGCCGACACCGGATCTTCCAGCTGCTCTGTGCAAATCGTTGACCACACAGGCATATTTAACGCCTTGTTCCCCGGAGACTCCTATTCCCGCAATTTTGACCTGGGGGTCCTGACACTGTTTGCGAATCCACTCATCGGCATCCCAAACGGTTTTACCCCAGATATCTGCTGCACTACGTAGTTCAACCTGGTCATCAGCAATTGAAAGATACACTGGCTCGTCTGATTTTCCTTTAATAATCAACAAGTCATAACCCGCGTATTTTAGTTCTGCACCAAATTTACCTCCAGAATTCGAACAGGCAATCGCATTGGTAAGTGGCCCCTTGGTAATAACTGTATATCGACCGCTTGTCGAAGCCATAGTACCCGTTAATGGGCCAGTTGCAAAAATTAATACATTTTCTGGACTCATCGCATCAACTGAAGGGTCCATTTCCTCCATTAAATATTTGCTGCCCAGCCCTCGGGATCCCAGATACTTTTCAGCCCACTCCATATTAAGCGCTTCTTTGGTCACTGTCCCTTGGTTAAGATCAACACGCAGTACTTGTCTTTGCCAGCTCATAAACTCTCTCTCAATGGTATTTTTCCAGCTGATTCCCGTGAGGAAATGTCGCTGATATTATGTAATCGCTTTATCAACACGAGTTTTTAATCGATATTAGTACTATATCGGTAACATATCGGTTAACAAACAGATCTTCCAAAAATAGATCTTCCATGTACGTCCACCTATTCAAAAAGTGGATGCATCACTGATCGCGACACAATCAGGCTATCAAACCAATTCCTATTTTAGTCAATTCTGTTGGCAGGATAGCAGAAAAAGTGAGTACAGAGAACCAGTGCAACAGATACCCGGAAATAAATCGTAAAATCACATTTCTCCCAGAGAGAAAAAAGCACCACCGCTGTAAACTCCGAGACTCTCATACCCCTCCTCCGTTATTAATGTTTCTCCCAAACCGTTAGCCCATTTAATTCCATCTTCACAGGGCGCTCTTTTAGGCTGAGCCATTTCCACAAGCTCATAAAATACAGAGCGGCTGATTTTTGCTCGAAGCCCGTCCCTTACCACAACGAATGGCAAAGGGTGTTGGGTATTCTCATCGATTTCGACCACAATGGGATGCTCTGCATCTGCCATCACGACTTCGTCCATATTCGTTCTAAAGTACAGTTCTTCATCAAACCCCGATTTCCGTCGATTGAGTTCAACAGCTCGAAATGGAACTTCTTCTACATCGATCCGGTATTTCACCTGAGGAGTCACAAGGTAGTAAGAATCACCTTCCTTCCTCAGTACCGTAGAAAACAGTTTTACTAAACGATGCCGGCCAATAATCGATCCCTGATAAAACCATTCGCCGTTCGCTTTAACAACCAAGTCAATCTGAACAACCTTTACAGGATGCCACTTATCGATAGGCGGTTTATTGAATGCCTTCAGTTCATCGAATAAGTCATCAAATCCAACATCCAATTGCCCTTCTCCCTTATAAAGAATTGTTTTGATTACTAAGGGCGCTACCCAATAATTTTGCGGTGACATCCACGGTTGTAATCACCTCTTCGTACTGCATTCTAGTGGGTCCAATCACACCCAACACACCAACCTTTTCGTTATCAACTTCATAGGATGAGGCAATCACACTACAGTTCTTAAACATTTGGTAACCTGATTCTTCACCAATAAATATATTTACACCTTCAGTAAACATACTTTTTTGTAGGAGATCGAAGAGAATTTGCTTGGTTTTTAGCGTATCGAATATTTGGCGTAGTTTGTCCAACTCGACAAAGTCCGGAATTGATAGCAGGTTATTTTCACCGCTAACCAGAATCGCATCACTATCCGAGTTTGATTCATCTGCAAATAACTGGCCAGCCATGGATATTGCCGTTCTCATTTCCCTGTGAGTATTGCGATGATCCTGGTGCATATGCCTTAACAGCTCATCCCTGACAATATTCAGCGACTTACCGCTATATTTGGCATTGAAGTAGTTCGTTGCTTCAGTAAGCTCCGAATCATTGTACTGCTTATGTGCACTCAGAATTTTGTTCTGGACCTGTCCGTCTTCGGTAATCAAAATCGCAAGCACCCGATTTTGCGATAAGCTCAGAAACTCGATCTGCTTGACATGGCTGTGTTTCTTACTGGGCATGGGCACCACGCCGGCAAAAGAAGTGATTGTTGAAAGCATCTCCGATGCGTTGGCCAATGGTATTAGTATCTGATGTTGACGTAAACTGTTCCGTAATCTGCCCAAGAGAATCGATACCCATGGGGCTGACCTGTAAGATGCTATTGATAAAAACCCGATATCCTTTTTCTGTCGGAACACGACCCGAGGAAGTATGTGGTGCCTGGATCAATCCACTATCCTCAAGATCGGACATTACATTTCTAATCGTAGCAGGGCTCAGCGACAGGTCAGAGTCCTGTGCAACAGTGCGCGAGCCTACGGGGGTTCCTTCTTCAACATAACGTTGAATTAGCCCTTTAAGCACAGCTTGAGCGCGATCACTCAAATCAAACTCATCTTTTTCACTCATAAAATACAGGTATTAGAATGCTGTTTTATAGCCCATGAGAAAACACGCTGACGCTACCAATCCCACGTACGAAATGTCAAGATTGTTTTTTGTTCGATTCTGCATATACTGCTGGTCAGTTTCCGGGACATATTGATTATTTCGGGGATCAACCCAAAATGCTAAACCCAGCACACTTCTGATCTTTCAGTGGCAACGACAATCGAGCTCGATTCGAATAGCCTGATCGTCAGGGTCTGATCATCAATGGTCATCAATGGAATGTATCGTCAGCAGAGTATATGGAAATACATAGTGGGAATACATCGCGCAATCCTCATGATTCCGCCATTACTTACCCAGGTTACACTGATATGTCAGATCCAGACTCTCTTTTCGCCAACCCTATTCGGTTTTCAGAACAATAAACTAATATATAATATCTGTTTAAGATAGTGTGCCTACTGTGAAAATTAATCAAGTTGGTTTATTCGGAAAGTTTAATGATAGCAGTGTCGCTGACGCGGTCACTGAAGTTCGTTCTGTGCTTGAGAATAAAGAGATTAAAGTACTGCTTGGCAACACCACTTCCTCAGACATCCCCGGTGAACGTTTAGACACTCAAAGCAGTCCTCTTGGTGAGCTAATTGACATTGCCATTGTGGTGGGGGGGGATGGAACCATGCTAAATGCCGCTAGAAACCTCGCGGAACACGATATTCCTGCTGTTGGGGTCAATTTAGGCAGATTGGGGTTTCTCACTGACATCGCACTACAGGATATCTCTAGTGGATTCGATTCGATTATACAGGGGGATTACCATCTTGAGCCCCGAACAATGTTACAGACCATAATTATGGAAGGAGAAGAACAGGTTTTTAAAGGAATTTCTCTAAATGATGCTGTGGTATCGAAGGGTAACACGGGAAGGTTGATCGAATTTGAAATTCGCGTAAATGGACAATTTGTCAGCCACCCCAGAAGCGACGGAATTATCGTCGCGACACCGACAGGATCTACCGCTTATTCCTTATCTGCCGGAGGACCCATTATTTATCCTAACCTTCCCGTCCTAAGTATGGCGCCTATCTGCCCCCATACCCTCAGTAATCGGCCCATTGTTCTTGGCGAAGATGCAGAAATTGAACTATCAAAGCTGAAAGTTGCTGAAACCCACGCCAACCTTGCACTGGACGGCTTAATCAGTTTTCAACTTGGTGGTAGTGAAACCATACTGATTAAAAAGGCCGTCAAAAAACTACTTATGATCAGGATGAACCAACATAATCATTTTGAGACTTTGCAATCCAAACTTGGTTGGAATGGATGATTGACTGGCTGCAAATTCGGAATTTTGCCATAGCGGAAAAGGTTGATCTGGAATTTGAGTCCGGGCTAACGACCGTTACAGGTGAGACTGGTTCGGGAAAATCCATCATTGTTGACGCCATTGGAATCCTACTTGGAGACCGTGCTGACAATGGACTCATTAAGCACTCCCAAACCACCGCAGAGTTGCAAGTCGGATTTGAACTTCCTAACGAGCACACGGCATTTACATGGCTGGAAGAGCAAAATCTGAAAAATGAAAATGAGTGTATTCTCCGAAGAACAATTCGAAGAGATAAATCCAGTCGAGCATTCATCAATGATCACGCTGTCACCGTTTCCCAACTCAAGCAACTGGGAAAAGAGTTAGTCGATATCCATGGCCAAAATGAGCATCATTCCTTACTTCATCGACAAACCCAAAGACAGCTCCTTGACACGGCCGCAGATAACGGAAGTCTGATCAGGGAACTGGACACGATATATCAGACTCTAACCGATTTGCAGGCTCAAATTGATCAGCTCAATAGCGAAAGCCAGTCTACCCAGGAACGAAAAGACCTGTTGGCTTTTCAGTTAGAGGAGCTCGACGCGCTCAATCCAACTGCCGGTGATTGGACTGAACTGGAGCAAGCACAAAAAAGGGCTCACCATGCAAAAGAGCTTACCGCGGGAACACAACTGGTAGCCACTAAACTTTATGACGACGAAAATCAAAACGTCAATAGCATTTTGTCTCACTGCCACCAACAACTACAGCAGCTCAGCCAATACGATGATACCTTGATCCCTATCGCCACTATGCTGGAAGACGCAAGAGTGAATGCGGAAGAAGCTGCTACCCAGTTGCGGGACTTTTTCGAAGGAAATGGGCTTGATGAAGAAGAGTTAGACCGTATTGAAGAACGGTTTTCGACTTATCACCATTTAGCCAGAAAGCACCGACTGCAACCTCAGGACCTATCAGAACATATGGAAGGCATGAAAACCGAACTTTCTAACCTAAAGGACCCAGAGGCAGAACTCACCAGGCTTTTCGAGCTTCAATCCATATCACAGGATGGTTATCATGTTCTGGCTGGGAATATTTCAAAAAACCGGAACAGCCATGCTACTCGACTGTCGAAGGAAGTAACGGAAATCATGCAGGAGCTCGGTATGAAAGGGGGTACATTTGATATCCGACTAATACCCAATGAACCCGACACCTTCACACGTTATGGCAATGAATCCGTGGAGTTCGTTGTCACTGCTAACGCTGGTCAACCTCTTGCCCCATTGAGTAAGGTGGCGTCTGGGGGAGAATTATCTAGAATATCGCTGGCCATCCAGGTCATTCTTGCAAAACAGGCCCAGACTCCAACGTTAATATTCGATGAAGTAGACGTCGGCATCGGTGGTAGCGTCGCCGATGTTGTGGGAAAAAAACTTCGCGATTTAGGCGAGTCCACTCAGGTGATCTGCATAACACATCTCTCTCAGGTTGCAGCTAAAGGTAATCAACAATTTAATGTATCAAAAGGTGGCGAAGGCACAGTAAAAGCCCAGGTGATCGAACTTGAGGGACATGATCGAGTGGTAGAAATTGCCCGAATGACCAGCGGATCGAAACTAACTGAGCAGTCACTCGCCCACGCCAGGGAGATGTTGGACCAGGCATGAACACACAGAAAGCCGATAAAGGATATGATATTGTGCCTGCGTCGCTAGATGATGTGCCAGGCATATTTAGATTACTCCAGTTCTATAGCGACCAGGAAGTTTTGCTACCTCGACCAGAAAGCGATATCTATCGCTCACTCAGAGACTTCCGTGTTATTCGTCGGGACCAAACAGTAATTGCCTGTGTAGCATTGCTCATCTACACCGAAGAACTTGGGGAAGTTAGAAGCCTTGCAGTGGACCCTGAATATCTCAATTGCAGACTGGGTTATCGTTTGGTTCAGCACATAGAAAACGAAGCCCAGCGCCTGGGTTTGAAGAAATTGATGGCTTTGACCTATGTCGAAGATTTTTTCAGAAAGCTGGACTTTAATGTGGTAAAAATGAGCGTCTTACCCGAAAAGGTATGGGGCGCTTGCATCAACTGCCATAAGTTTCGTAATTGTGATGAAATAGCGGTCCTGAAATACATTAACCAGAAAAAGACTCCAAAAGAAAACTGATGAAAAAAAAAGCAATCACCTTTGTTTTTTCTTTGCCCATTCTAATTGGTTTGATTGGCATATCTGGGTGCAGCGTTTACCGGGTTGATATCCAGCAAGGCAATGAAATTACCGTTGCTATGGTGGAAAAACTCGAAATGGGCATGTCACAGAGAGCAGTCACCCGAGTTCTGGGCTTCCCATTGATTAATGACCCCTTTCATAAAGATAGATGGGATTACTTCTATTACAAACGAGAAGGAAGTACAGGTAAGACTACACAGAAATTAGCGACACTTATTTTTAAGGATGGTAAATTGATAGAGGTCAAGGGAGATGTCGCCGAGTAACCCAGGATAAATCAAAGCCGCGGGAAGAGAGATCCCGGGAAGTTTTTGAATAAACAGATAGAGCGAACAAACAGATAGAGCCGATTTTAAACATCTACAGTTTTTAACATCTACACTGGGAATTTTAGGTCAAGCCTTTTACGTCGAATCATCAAATTGCTAAATCAATGAACTAACCTGGCAACCTTTTTCTGCCACTCTCTTATTACCTTATTCCTACTTTTTCGTTATTCCAGAACCAGCCAGGGACAGGTAGGAAGGTCAAGACATCCAGAGATACTTGCCAGAGATACCTGTCAGAAAGACCTATAACCCCCTGAAAGCACTATAAAAATTCCAAGGCGAACACGCCAACGAATATACCGTAGCCCGTGAATTAGAAATATTTTCCAATTATGGGTAAATTATGGACTAGTTAACAGAGATTCCAGCCTCTCCTAATAACTGTTCGACCGGCAAGTATCCTGGAATCACTTTCCCTGTGTCCAATATCATGGTTGGTGTTCCTCTTATTCCTATTTTTTGCCCTAACGCATACTGGTCTGCGACCGGATTCTTGCACTCAGCATGTGCGACCCTACCTCCGGATTTTGCGATGGTCATGGCTTGAATCTGATCGTCTGCGCACCAAACTGAAACGGCTTCCCGGTAACTATCCGATTCAAGACCGGCTCTTGGAAACATCATATACCTAACCTGCAATCCTTTTTCGTTTAGTTCGGTAACCTGCTGATGAAATCGCTGACAATAGCCACAATCCGTGTCAGTGAAAACAACGACATATCTTTCCGGATCACTACCCATTACAATCATTTCTTCCTCGGGGACTGATTTCATTGCCTCGGAAATTTGCTCATTTTTTCTTTCCTCTCCTAGATTGATACGCTCTTTCGTATTATAAACGTCGCCAATCATTAGAAATTCGTTCACGCTATAGACATACAACACCTGATTACCCGCGGTTACCTCAAACACACCTTCCATGGGGGTTTCCTGAATGGCTTCAACTTGCATGTTCGACGGCAACAATCTGGCGAGATTCTCTTCCATACTTGAGTCTTGAGCACCAGCAATCCCAGTGCGAAGACACAATATTCCCACCAGAAGAGCAACGGACAATTTTTTGATCATGATCATGGTTAACGACTATTTGTTAGTTTAATATTGTTAGGTTCTTAGACTGACTTAATCCCGAAAGTTCGTATATTGTAGTGGCAATCCCAACTTCTGATCCTTAATGAATGCCATTACTTGTTGCAAATCGTCTCGCTTCTTGCCGGTTACCCTAACCTGTTCTCCTTGAATCGCAACTTGAACTTTCAGTTTTTGATTTTTAACAAGTTTAACAATTTTCCTTGCCACCTCGATTTCTACACCTTGTCTCACCTTGATCGACAATACCGCCTTACCCGTGGGACTAACTTTAACTTCCCCTTTCTCCAATGCTCCGATGTCCACTTCCCTTTTGGATAATTTTAGCTGCAAAACTTCAAGAACCTGACTTACTTTAAAACGATCATCAGCAAATACGGTTAAGTCCGGATCATTTTCTTCCACCTTGGCATCACTTCCCTTAAAGTCGTATCGAGTTGAAATTTCCTTATTAGCCTGATTGACAGCATTCTTGACTTCTTGCCAGTCCACTTCAGAAACAATATCGAATGAGGGCATAGTATTTGAGGAGATATTTGATGGATGAAATGACAGCTTCGTCGGTATTTCTACATGCCGGATTCAGACAGGCGAAAACCCTAGCTGCGTATATTTTGATTATCTAACAAAATAATGCATACTGCAAAAAGATGTTGCCAACTCCACGGCGAGTCCAAAGAGGCAAGTCCAAAAGCAAGTCAAAACCATCCATCCGGAAAATGAACCAATCCTCACTCCAAAACATTGATTAGCATCCTGCTTCCTTTTAAAGACGCGGAGGGAACCCTTTTAGCCTGCCTTTCATCCATCTTGGCGCAATCGTATCCTCATTTTGAGATTATCGCAGTAGATGATCATAGCAGTGACGACAGCGCAAACCTAGTCCGTCAGTACCCTGACTGCCGAATAAGATCTGTAAAAAACCAGGGAAATGGACTCATTCCGGCACTCAACTGCGGACTCAGTGTTTGCCAATACCCCTACGTTGCAAGAATGGATGCCGATGATTTGATGAGACCTAATCGTTTGGCCACCCAGCTCGCCCATTTTCGTCGCATTCCCGAATTAACCTTATCGGGGAGCCGGGTTTCCCTATTCTCAAAAACGCCGTTACGGGCAGGCTATATTGAATATATCTCATGGCAGAACGCCGTTCTTTGTCATACCGACATCCGAAACCAGATCTATGTTGAATCTCCTTTCGCCCACCCATCTGTCATGTTCAAAAAGGACGCTGTGCTGAATGTCGGCGGATATGAGGAAGGCGACTTCCCGGAAGATTATGATTTGTGGCTGAAGTTGTTTTCTGCGGGACACCAAATGGAAAAACTTTCCCAAACGCTGCTAGATTGGAGGGAAGCTCCAATCAGAGAGTCCCGGACCAATCCCCGTTATCGTCGAGAAGCCTTTGATCGTCTTAGGGCCAGGTATTTATCCAGAGACAATAGAATAATACCCAGTAACCGACCCATTAGCATCTGGGGGGCAGGCAGAAAAACCCGATTACGAGCCAGGTGGCTTCTAGACCTGGGAATCCGTTTAAGCAATTGGATTGATATTGATCCAAAGAAGATAGGGAATGTCATTAATGGTATTCAGGTAATTTCCCCTCAATCCCTCAACAACCTCAAAGAGAAACTCTTCGTACTAATTTATGTGACTAATCACGGGGCGAGGGACGATATTTCAAGCTATCTTGACTCTATTGGGTATTGCGGCGGAAAAGACTACCTTGCCGTTGGCTGATTGGAGAGTCCGGGCCCGGCACCACGACGCCACCTGCCCCCTTCCTTTAGGTTAAATTTAGAAACCTTTGCATAAGCCTGAGCGAATCCACCAGGATGAGAAGAGATCCCCTGCAAAATGTGTAACCCTCGTAATGGAAGGGTCATTGAAGCAATGTAGAAGCAATCATTTCTCTTTCAGGACGATCGTTCCATCGATCACACTCATATCTTAACTTTGTCTACATCCGTTTCAAAAATAGACGGTGGACGATGTTCGTCAATTCGCTGGATCTGTCCTTAATCAGTTGTTTGATGGTCTCCAGAGTAACCATGTTCACGTTATTTGGACCATCAGATATCAATTTCAGGCAAACCGCTTTGCTGGATAGGTTTTTGGAATTCAAACACCTCAGAAACCCTGCGGACTCCATCTCATAGACAACGTTATCGTGATAAATCCTCTGCATTTCATCTACGCAACAGATGGCTACCGTCTGCAACCCTATATCCTTAACTGAAGAAAGATTCCAAATATCCCCGGAAGTGCGATCCATGATCTGTCTTGCGATAATAAAATCTCCAATAGAAAATCCACCAGAACCAGCCACACCGAAGTTTAACCAATGATCGTCGACTCCTGCGTCCCCGGTCAAAACATTTGTGGCGTTAAAAGCATTATGGGCTCCTTGTCCACCAATGATCAATCGGACCTGATCGTTTTCGTACACAGGATATAGATTCTGTTCTTTACTCCGTCTTAAATCAAAAAACTCTATCAGCGGAATAGCTTCCGCTTTAAATGCAATTAAGATTTTTAGCACCGCTCACTCCGGTATCGCCAAAATATAGAAATATCAGAAGCCATTACGCCACGCTCATCATGACCACTTATCCAATAAAGACTGATACAACCCATACTCTTCCAGCTTTCCCCTTTTTTGGAAACCATTCATGAGAATATATAATTTAGTGCATAACACTTCTCTGGCTTCTCTCTCATTGACTTCGTTCAACTGACCTGATTCGAGTACTTTGATCAAGGCACGGACACGAAACCGATCCATCCCCCAATATAACCGGGATAGCTGATCTGAATGGCCACCATACTTTTTCATCAAATACTCTGGAACAAATACTATCGCGTAGCAACAAAAGACTCTCAGCCATAGATCATAGTCCTCGCATGCAGGAAGTGATTCATCAAATGTCCCAATATGATTTAACACTTCCCGACTGATGAGAATCGACGAAGGAGAAACACAACAAAGAGGCAGACATTGGCTAAAAATCCAACCATTGGGCTTTGCATGCTTCTTCATGGCATTCACCCTTCGACCATTTCTAACCCAGATCTCGTCAGTATGACACACCTGAAACTCAGGATTTGCTACCAGCGTCTGTACTTGCCGGGCCAACTTGTTATTAAGCCATTCATCATCAGAATCCAGGAGCGCAATCCAATCCCCGCTAGATATCCTGATTCCTGCATTACGAGCCGCACTCACCCCTTTATTTTTTTGGGTCAAAACGGTAATGGACCCACGATAGCGCGCCAATACCTCGCCGGTCTGATCCGTTGATCCATCATCAATAACGATAATTTCGTGGGGCAAATACGATTGAGCCAACACCGAGTCAATAGCCCGCCCGATGACCAGGCTCCGATTGAATGTTGGAATAATGACGCTAATTTTCAAACTACTTTCCAGGGTTGTGCGTAATATGCGTCTGAAACGGAAGCGGAGAACATCATGCCTGGTAAATCATCTGTTTTGAGTTTCATTTCCATAAAAAAACGGGCTGTTAAGCCCGTTTTAAAGCGCCAAAATAGTGAAATCACATTAGATGTTTCACTGCTTCTCTTTCCTCTTTTAACTCATTTTCAGTCACACTCATTCGTTGCCTACTAAACTCGCTGATCTCCAGGCCCTGAACGATTTCATGGTTCCCGCCACGACATATCACTGGAAAAGAATACATCAACCCCTTCTCAATACCGTAACTACCGTCAGATACAATGCCCATGCTAACCCAGTCTCCATCCGGAGTTCCCAAAGCCCAGTCTCTAACATGATCGATGGCCGCTGATCCAGCGGATGCAGCACTGGATGCTCCTCTGGCTTTGATAATTGCAGCACCTCCCTGTTGCACGGTGGGAATAAAATCATCCTCTAGCCATTCCTGTTCTACGAGGTCACTGGCTGTTTTCCCATTCACCTGAGCATGGGAAATATCCGGATATTGAGTGGCAGAGTGATTTCCCCAAACAATCATTTTGCTGATTTCATCGTGGTGGATACCGAGTTTCTCAGACAACTGAGACTTTGCCCTGTTGTGATCCAAACGCATCATCGCAGTAAACTGCGAGTCATCCAGATCAGGAGCGTTCGCCCGGGCGATTAGTGCATTGGTATTTGCTGGATTACCAACCACGAGAACTCTCACATTAGAGGAAGCGTGGTCATTCAATGCTTTACCCTGGACAGAAAAAATTTTTCCATTGTCTTTTAGTAAATCTCCCCTTTCCATTCCGGGTCCTCTGGGCTTGGAACCCACCAAAAGTGCATAATCAACATCAGCAAACGCGATATCGGCATCGTCAGTAGCAACAATCCCATGAACCAAAGGGAATGCACAGTCATTTAACTCCATCACCACCCCATTCAATGCGTCCAGAGCAGGCGTAATTTCCAATAATTGTAAAATAATGGGTTGGTCTTTCCCCAACATATCACCCGCCGCGATACGGAATAATAGAGAATAGGAAATATTACCAGCGGCCCCTGTGACCGCAACTCGAACAGCAGATTTCATTGAATACCTCAATATTGAATAGAGACATTCGATTATAGTTTAATCCGTCCCCTTACAATACCACACGATCTCATTTATTCTTATCCGTGGACAATATAAGAACCTGGAAAAGTTCTCTTGTTTTTGATCGCTACAGATGACAATTCGGTCAATGGATATGTTACCTGTGCGGGTCTGAGGATCCTTATTCCTAGCGCTCTGGAAAAACGTTAGTTTTTTCTGAATAAGTGGCTGTTCGGGTTGACTATGGTGATACCGAAACGTACCATGCCGCGCTATGAAAAATCCCACTTTCAAGGCCCTTCTGATCTGCGTGATTACCCTTTCTTTTCTAAGTGGCTGCTCTTTTCGACTTCCCTGGCGCTCCCAGCAAGAATCCGAAATTTCAGCTCCTAAAACGCCGTCTGTCTCCGCTTCCGTTGAGGAAACATCAGAAAGCGTCACCAAACAGAAAGATAATGATCTGCAAAACCAGCCACAGTCATTAAGTCAACAGATTAATGAAACTGATGATAGCACTGACAATGGACATGTCGATGCGGATAAGGTCGATGCAGATAAGGAGGTCGTAATGACCTCCTTCAGCCCTTCTATCCCTAAACCACCAGAGAATACATGGGAGCGTTTGCGCCGGGGCTTCCGCATGGACACAGCCTATCTTGACAAAGAAGCGCTCGCGAAATTCGAACAATGGTATAGCAAACGCCCTGAATATTTTGAACGACTTGCTGATCGTGCATACTGGTTCCTTTCCCACATACTCGACGAGGTGGAAAAACGAGGAATGCCTACGGAAGTGGCCTTACTACCCGCCATAGAAAGCACTTTTCGACCGGATGCGACGTCAAGATCCCGGGCAGCGGGTATGTGGCAATTCATGGGATCCACTGGGGAACGATTCGGGTTGGATCAAAATTGGTGGGTAGACAATCGGCGGGATCTGGTTTCATCCACCACCGCCGCACTTGATTATCTTGAATATCTCTCTTCTGAGTTTGAAGGGGACTGGGAGCTCGCATTTGCTTCTTATAACGCAGGAGAAGGTCGAGTCAGTCGGGCAATCAGGAAGAACATCAAAAAAAGCAGGCCCCCCTACTACTCTTTTCTTGATTTAAGCAAAGAAACAAAACAATATATTCCAAAGCTTATTGCGGTACGCAATATTGTGAGTAGTCCGGAAAAATATGGAATTACATTAAAACATATTCCATTGGAGCCCACGCTGGATACCATTGATGCCAAAACCCAAACAGATTTGACGGTAGTAGCCTCTCTAGTAGACATCCCGATGGAGCAGTTGTCATTTTTTAACCGCAATTATAAACGCGGAGTAACTCACCCAGATGGACCTCATACTATTGCTATTCCCGTAGCACTGTCGGAAAAACTGACTCAAAAACTTGGCAACCTTACCCCTAGAGAAAGATTGCGATGGGCAAGACATCGAGTCAAAAAAGGAGAATATTTAGTCCGTCCTGAAAAAAGGCGCGATGTCGTTAGCGATCATGCGTCATTTTCGACCTTCGGATCAGGACAACACCCAGACGACGATTAGCGGCGTCCCAAGGGGCTGACAACAGGCAATGGCGAGTAATGTTTGCTCTTCGCCGTTGGGTTTTTCAAACAAAAAGAAAGCGATCATCCACTTTCTCAAATTCCACGCGCAACCCGCCATCAGCAGATTGATACGGTCTCCTTCGGCTCCCTTCAGCCAGCTCCTCAATAAACGATGATCATGCTTCAAATGACCGATGATCGGTTCTATCGCACTTCGTTTGCGACACAGTATCCGTTTCTTCTGGCGTTGATAAGCATTGTCCCGTTTCAGCGGAGACCCGGTAACAGCACCTCACAATCCACTTTATTCTTCGCTCCCCGATATCCCCGGTCAACCACCGCCAGCCTGATCGATGTCTCACGGTGGGTATGGGCTTCTGTCAGTGCTGCTTTCAGGGTCTTCGAATCATGATCATGTTCGTCATGACTCACCACCCCCACAATCACCTGTGACTCCTTCGTCGCCACCACTGACGCCTTGCGACCATACTCATACGCCTTGTGATCCTTCCCCTTGCCCACGCAGTACACAGCAGGATCATGCAGGGAGTAAACCTTGTTCCCGTCTTTGGGCTGTTGAGACAAAACACGTTCGTATAACGCAAAGTTCGCTTCCTGCGCCGTCAGAACATCGATCGGTAACTTCCGTTGGCATTCCCTGAGCAACACACCCGCAATGGTTCGTAATCGTTTCAACGCCTTGTTCGCCTTACGACGTCGTTTCACGTGACGGAAATGACGACATGCCAAACGAAGTGACCGCACTTCCTTTACGTACGTTCGTCGTTGTTGTATCCCGTGTAACTTCGACAGCTTGTTCAGGCGATTGATGATCCTTATCGCCAACTTGCTGTCTGTCGGGTACGTGATCGCCTTCTCCTGTACCGTGGTATCTACCAGTACTGTCTGCTCCTCTGCCAGCTTCCCATGCAGTTTTACCGACAGCGAAAAGATCTCCCTGACTCCCTCCGACCCAATCCGGTTGCGGAACTTCACCAGTTCCGTCGCATGGCACGGTACCTGCGTCTGGAAACTCACCTCACCACAGAACACCTGAAAGTACGGGTTCATCTTCCATTGATCCACCACCGATTCATCACTTAAGCTGTACAGCTGTTTGATCATCACCAATCCGCTCATCAACCGGATCGGTTTCGCGGCCCGCCCCTTCGCGCTGTAGTACTGGCTCAGGGAGGCTTCAAGCGATGACCAGTCAAGGGTATTGCCAAGGGCAATCAGGGGATGGGACGTATCCAGCTGATCAACGATGTTGAAGAAACTGAGTTGATCGTCATTCACCGGGCTGTCAGGTAGCATATATACCTCGTGTTCGACCAGAAACTGAACGCCAGTTTAACAATTCCGGTCGATTCAAACCAGGACTATATCCAGTTTATACTGGATATGTAGCCTTTTCGGGTTCTTCAGGGACGACTATTTAGGGAAAATTGCGCGGCGACACAGTGTGACTGTAAATTCAATAATGTCAACGAATAACCTATCTTCCAATCTGATTAAGCCTGGTCAGGTATTAAGAATTCCATTGAGTACGGGGAAATACAACTATAGCACCACCCGGTTTAAATCTATCAAAGCCCGGGAAGGAGACACCCTGTATGTCGTCCAGTCAGGAGACTCTCTCTGGACGATTGCCCAACGAGCTAATACAGCGCTTTCAAACCTCCTTAGCTGGAATGGAATGACCAAACGCACTCGGCTCTATCCTGGTCAAAAACTGATCATTAGTCGATAAATAGGGCACTAAATAGACCACTAGTTTGGACGGGAAATATTCGCCACCAACGAATAGAACTCCGATTAGCTTTTTTTTCGTAGCGTCATCACAAGGGCATCTTCCTGACCACTGGTGTTTCCAAGGTTGCGATGATAATAGTTTTTCCGGGTACCAGACTGGGTAAATCCTATTCTTCCATATAGCTTTCTTGCGGGAACGTTGGATTCTCGCACCTCTAACCAAACATCTTTCACTGATTCATAGCGTTTCATCTGAAAAATCGACGTCAACAGAAACCCACCATACCCCATCCCCTGATAACGACGGTGGATCACGATATTCAGTATCTCCATTTCTTCTCCAATAAGCTGGATGACACAGTATCCTGAAACCCGTTGATCTTCGATTAGCTTGTAGCAGTCGTATCCCGCGTTGATACTCGATGCAATATCCGATTTACTCCATCCATATTTGGTCGAACATTTCTCTAATTCTAGAAGAATATCGATGTCTTCAACGGAGCACGGAACAATTTTTAAACGTTGAAAACAACCCATTTTCCTACACCCCTTTAATTCTGTCACTCAGGAGAAAAGATAAATTTGACAGAAACAGTCAAAAATAGTCAGCGAGGGACATCACATCAATCAGTATCGCCATCCCTCTTCGCCAATTATCAAATGTTAACGGTGTCGGTCATGGAACTTGCTGACTCGACCAATTCCCTCGCGAACCATAAATCGTCCCAGGCTTTTGATTTCTGATCGGGACTTCTTAGCAGATAGGCTGGGTGATAGGTGGCGATCAGTGGAATCTGCTGTTCGCCATAATAGTACTTGCTTCCCCGTATTTTTCCCAGGGGCTTCGTTGTCTTAAGCAACGCCTGGGCGCTAATTCGACCTAATGCAACGATCACTTTCGGTTGCACCAGCGCCAACTGCTGCTTGAGATAGTTTTCACACTGCTCTACTTCCGAAGAAAGAGGATCTCTGTTGTTTGGAGGTCGACATTTAAGGACATTAGCAACATATACATCTTCACGCTGGATCCCCAAAGCCAGAATCATCAAATCGAGAAGTTTCCCGGCACGGCCAACGAATGGAGATCCTTGCAGGTCCTCCTGCTGCCCTGGCGCCTCCCCCACGAACATCCAGTCTGCATTGGGATCCCCATCTCCGAAGACAACGTTTGTACGGGTTGCATGCAATTCGCATCGCTGACAATTCGTCACATGAACTCTAAGCTGGTCAAGAGACGGTAAAATATCGACAACTGCAGTCCGCTCCGCTGTTGTGTTCCGCGAGTCTTCGACCAATGAATTGTCCTGCATTCCCTCGTAGAGAGAATTACTTGCTGATTCACCTGACAAGTTCGTTCCCGTGTCTGTCGTCGGTTGCCCTCCAACCTCTATCCCTGTTTCGGCGGTGTGGGTAGCAACTATTTGGTCGCGTTCATTATCCTGGATAGGAGGTTTCCGTGTTACCCAGACATCGACGCCCATCCGATTCAAAAGTTGTAGCTGATAGTCTGAATACGGCATCGTTATTCCCTTCTATATTTACAATTTTCAGTAGTCGACCTGAGTGAGTGCATCAAATCACAAAAGAAAAGGCATCGATGAATCGACACCTTTTCTCCAATTGCCTATTTATAATCACCTATTTATATTGCCTGCGCCATTTGGGGATGCACTTTACCTTCTGGGTTACACAGTTTATTCAGGGCATTAACGTAAGCTTTCGCTGATGCGATCACAATATCCAGATCTGCACCATGGCCGTTGACAATTTCTCCATTTTTCTCAAGCCTGACACTTACTTCACCCTGGGCATCGGTGCCACTGGTAATGCTATTGACCGAATAAAGCTGGAGTAACCCACCAGAATCGACGATCTTCTCTATAGCTTTAAACGTAGCATCGACTGCTCCATTACCCTGCTCCTCAGCCTTGGCGTCTTCTCCATCAACTTCAACAACCACGGACGCAACCGGGGTTAAGCCGGTTTGGGAACGAGTCTCAATGTGCTTTAAAACAAACCGTTCGTTTTCTGAAATATTTCCTGATTCCGTCACCAGTGCTTGAAGGTCGTCATCAAAAATTTCATGCTTTTTATCGGCGAGGTCCTTAAATCGGGTAAAAGCGGCAATGGAATCCTCTTCGGACGCGAATTCAAAACCCAATGATTTCAACCTTTCCTTAAAGGCGTTACGCCCCGAATGCTTACCGAGGACCATACGATTAGCTGCCCATCCAACATCTTCAGCACACATTATCTCATATGTTTCCCGCGCCTTAATTATTCCATCCTGATGGATTCCTGCCTCGTGAGCAAAAGCGTTTGCGCCAACAATTGCCTTGTTGGGTTGCACCGGAAACCCAGTAATATTTGAAACCAGTCTGCTTGCAGGAACAATCTGAGTAGTATCAATGTTAATGTCACAAACGAATTCGTCCTGACGAGTCCGTACAGCCATCACAATTTCTTCCAACGACGCATTGCCCGCACGCTCTCCTAGTCCATTAACGGTACATTCCACTTGTCTAGCCCCTTCCATCACCGCTGCAAGCGAATTTGCAACAGCCAGACCAAGATCATTATGGCAATGCACAGAGAATACTGCTTTGTCGGAGTTTGGTACATTTTCCATAAGGTTCTTCACCAAAGTACCAAACTGGGACGGAAGGTTATAACCGACTGTATCTGGAATATTGACAGTGGTCGCACCAGCGTCGATAGCGGCCTCCAGAACCCGGCAAAGAAAATCAAATTCTGATCTTCCCGCATCTTCTGGAGAAAATTCGACATTATCCGTGAAATTCCGGGCTTGCCTGATCGCTGCCACAGCATGGTCAATAACTTCATCGGGTTGCATTCGCAATTTGTGTTGCATATGAATGGGCGATGTTGCAATGAACGTGTGAATCCGCGATGAAGCCGCGGGCTTTAGGGCTTCTCCCGCTTTTTGGATATCTTTCGGATTTGCTCTTGCCAGGCCGCAAACGGTGCTGTCTTTAATGATCTCAGAGATCGCATTCACAGACTTAAAATCTCCTGGGCTCGCTGCTGGAAACCCAGCCTCAATCACATCGACTCTCATCTTCTCGAGCAGCCTGGCAATTCTGATTTTCTCGTCCTGAGTCATTGAGGCGCCTGGGCTTTGTTCACCGTCCCGTAATGTGGTATCAAAAATCACTAATTTGTCTTTCATTGTTCTAGATGCGTCTAGCTAAAGTTAAAATTCAGGTATTCGTTTCCTGTCTGTCTTGTAGACAGAGGAGGAGATTCAGCGAGAAGGGGGAATAATTAGTGCGCCAAGCGGCGCAGTAGTAGAACAACACAGGCAACCACAAGCTGATTACAGCCTGGGGTTTTGTTTGAATCAAATTGAAATACCTGAGTCATGGGGGCAGTCTATTACAAGGTTATCATCTTATGCAAGTCCATATTTCATCTGTTTTATATTTTCGCCCTGTTAGTCCCGGGACTCTCCGCTATCTTCATCATCTTCATCCGGCAAAAAAGCCGGTGTCCCTTCTTCTCCTTTTTTTCTTCGAATCAACCAACCAACGGGACCTGAAACGACGTAGCCCAAGGCAAAAATAAACAACACCCTTGGAGGATCAAATGAAATTAGAACGAAGGTCACCAAAAGCGCGATAAGAACAAAAAAAGGAATCTTATGCTTTGGATCAAAATCCTTAAAACTGCGAAACTTAACATTACTGACCATCAACACCGCCATAGCAAGTGTCGCTGCTGCACTCTCCCAGGTCATTGACTCACCATCTATTTCTGATACATGGAAATTCCAAACCCAAAAAACAATGAATGCCGCCGCCGCAGGACAAGCCAAACCATAAAAATACCGACTATCTTTTATAACCAACGTATTAAATCGAGCCAACCTCAACGCTGTAGCAGCTGCATAAAGAAATGCGATTAACCATCCCGTTTTGCCAATATACTGTAATGACCAGAAGTACATAATCAATGCCGGGGCCAATCCGAAAGCTACCAAATCCACCAGGCTGTCGTATTCCTTACCAAAATCACTCGCGGTATTTGTCCATCTGGCTACCCTTCCATCCAGCCCATCCATGATCATTGCAATAAGCAAACCGACCGCTGCACTACCAAAATTATTTTGAGTAGCCTGAATAATTGCGTAAAAGCCAAAAAAAAGTCCAGCAGTCGTAAATAGACTGGGTAAAAAATAAATGCCTTTTCTGGTATCTTTATTTTCTTCTTTATTCATATTTTTAGCTCTATTTTATTTCGAAGAAGGTTACGCAAACCCAAAATCCGATGGCCAATCTGTTTCAGGAAACAGACTTGGGGGTAATCAGTCCAATGACATCATTACCAGAACTTACCCATTGACCCAGCTTAATCGAAACCCTGGTCTCCAGAGGTAAATATAGATCAACTCTGGATCCAAACCTTATAAAACCATATCGCTGGCCTGTTTCCACCTGGTCTCCCTTTTTTACGTAACATAGAATTCGACGGGCAATCAATCCCGCTATTTGTACACTCACTATATCATCTCCCTCCGCTGTGTGAATCCATACTGCGTTTCTTTCATTTTCAGAGGAAGCTTTATCCAGAGCCGCATTTACAAATTTCCCAGGGTGATACCAAACACCCCTTACTTCTCCGGCAAATGGAATCAGGTTTGAATGCACTGAAAACACATTCATAAAAACACTGACTTTTCGGGACTTCACGCCTTCAATATAGGGATTAGCGACTTCTTCGATAGCAACAATTTTACCACTTGCAGGTGACACAACCGCACCGGGCTGAGTGCTGATATTCCTTCTTGGGTCCCGAAAGAACTGCACCACAAATAGCACTAGAACCCACACAGGTATGGAACCTAAACCCCATAACCATGTGCTCAGGAACCCGCAGAAGAACGCAATACCCAGATGGATTTTCCCCTCTCTCGCGAAAAAGGGATAATCAAATTGTTTTATTTTGGACATGATAGATTCATGGTAGAACCATGAAATTCAAAGTGGCATGTTAACTGATCAAACATTCTTATTCATGCTCTATCAGAAACACATTGGATTTAACGAATGCTCAACTTTCGATACAAAATCATTTCGCAGATGTTTCTTATTCAGTAATGGACAAGCTCCGATACAGATACGCTGCATCGGAGCATCAATACAAAACTGAGGTTATTTTGAGTAATGTAAAGACTAACTAGTTTTTTGTCTTATCAACAATTTTACTATCTCCAATCCATGACATCATAGATCGAAGCTTACTACCCACTTCCTCAATCTGGTGCTCCTCGCCTCTTCGACGAAGCTCAGGAAAGCGCTTGCCGCCACTTGCGCTCTCATCCATCCACTCTCTGGCAAAATCTCCAGATTGAATTTCAGTCAGGATTTTTTTCATCTCAGCTTTGGTTTGCTCGTTTACAATTCTCGGCCCGCGTGTCAAATCACCGAATTCCGCTGTATTTGAAATAGAATATCGCATATCCGCAATACCCCCTTCATACATTAAATCGACGATCAGTTTGAGCTCATGAAGACATTCAAAATATGCCATTTCCGGGGCATAACCTGCTTCAACCAGCGTTTCAAAACCTGCCTGAACCAGAGCGGTGGCTCCGCCACACAATACAGCCTGCTCACCGAATAAATCCGTTTCTGTTTCTTCTTTAAATGTGGTTTGAATAATCCCGGCTCTTCCTCCACCTACTCCAGAAGCATAAGCCAGAGAAATAGCCAGAGCATCGCCAGTGGCATCCTGATGAATCGCAACAAGACAAGGAACACCGGCTCCTCTTTCAAACGTAGAACGGACCAGATGGCCGGGACCTTTAGGGGCGATCATAATAACATTGAGATCTTCACGAGGATTGATGTATCCGAAATGAATATTGAAACCATGTGCAAAAGCCAGTGTCGCGCCCTGCTTAAAACTTCCCTCGATTGAGCCATAGATTCCTCCCATCAGCTCATCAGGACACAGCATCATTACAACGTCAGATTGAGAAACAGCTTCATCGACTTCAGCGACGGTCAAACCAGCTTGCTCTGCTTTATTTCTACTCGAGGATCCTTCACGCAGACCAACAACAACGTCAACCCCATTATCCTTGAGATTATTAGCATGGGCGTGCCCCTGGGATCCGTAACCTATGATCGCTACTTTTTTGTCCTTAAGTAGCGCCATATCCGCATCGTTATCGTAAAATACTTTCATCTTTGTGTCTCCAATATCTTGATTTGGCTTGATTTGGATCGTTTGCAACATGACTTCAATTTTTCATTGAACTGGATTTGCTAACGACTGGGTAAATTAATAAGTAACTAAACAGAATCGATTGTGCTAGCGAGTCTTAAGCCTTAAGGGCGCGTTTACCACGCCCAATACCTGAAACGCCTGAGCGAACAACTTCGATAATTTCAACTTGGGATAGCGCATCCAGAAATGCATCTGCTTTGCTGGTACTGCCGGTCATTTCCAGCGTATAGGTTAGTTCTGTAACATCGATAATCCGTCCACGGAAAATACCGATAAGGCGAGCAACCTCCTCCCTTTGTTCATTATTCGAGGCGGTTACCTTAACCAGCATCAATTCCCGCTCGATGTGTTTTCCTTCGGTTAGGTCGATTAGTTTTACAACATCAACCAACTTATTCAGCTGTTTTGTAATCTGCTCAATGATCGCGTCTGTTCCACTAGTAACGATGGTCATCCTGGACAACGAAGGGTCGTCAGTAGGCGCGACTGTCAAGGATTCGATGTTGTATCCGCGAGCTGAAAATAGCCCAGCAACCCGAGATAAAGCGCCTGCTTCATTTTCTAGCAGAACCGAGATGATTCTTCTCATTACGCTAACTCCCTCTCTTGCTGATCACTACCCTGTCCCGGTTTCATCACCATCTCATTATGACCTTTCCCTGCTGCAATCATTGGATATACATTCTCAGTATGATCGGTCATCACATCAATGAAAACCAGACGATCTTTCATGTCGAATGCTTCTTTTAGTGCAGCCTCTACATCTTCAGGTTTTTCCACACGCATTCCAATATGCCCAAAGCTCTCTGCTAGTGACACAAAATCAGGAAGCGCATCCATATATGAATGCGAATATCGTCTGTCATAGAAGAATTCCTGCCACTGACGTACCATTCCCATGTATCTATTGTTCAGATTTAGCACTTTGATTGGCAGTCCGTACTGCAGACAGGTAGAGAGTTCCTGAATGCACATAATGATGCTGGCATCGCCAGTAATACACACCACAGTTTCATCCGGATGCGCCAGTTGAACTCCCATAGCGGCCGGCAAGCCGAATCCCATCGTTCCAAGACCGCCTGAGTTTATCCATCTTCGAGGTTTCTCAAAGGTATAGTATTGCGCTGCCCACATCTGATGCTGCCCAACATCGGATGTAATGTATGCATCGCCATCGGTCAGCTCCAGCGCTTTTTGAACAACAAACTGGGGTTTGATTATTTCATCACTCTCGTTATACGCCAGCGAATCCAATGAACGCCACTGGTTGACCTGTTCCCACCATCTATTAATCGCAGATCGATCGATTTCGTCCAATCTACCGGAAAGCTCCTTATTCATCGCTGTCAACACTTCGCTACAATCTCCAACGATAGGAACCTCAACCTTGACATTCTTGCCAATGGAAGATGGGTCTATATCTATCTGTACGATACGCGTATTAGGGGAAAATTTTTCGAGATCACCTGTGACCCGGTCATCGAACCGGGCACCAATAGCGATCATAACGTCACACTCATACATCGCCATATTGGATTCATAGGTGCCATGCATTCCCAGCATACCGAGGAAATCAGGATGGGACGCTGGAATGGCACCTAATCCCATTAGCGTACTCGTGCTTGGATAGTTCAGTAATCCCACAAGTTCACGTAGCTGTTCAGATGCATCACCAATAACCACACCACCACCAGTGTAGATAATCGGTCTTTTCGCTGAAAGCAGTAGATCGACACCCTTGGTGATTTGTTTAGGGTTACCTTTGGTATTAGGCTGGTAAGAGCGCATTATCACAGATTCCGGATAGCTGTAGTCCGTTTTTTCTGCAGTAATATCTTTTGGTACATCCACAACAACTGGCCCGGGTCTACCAGACATCGCAATATGAAACGCTTTCTTCATGGTGCTGGCAATATCATTGACATCCTTGACCAGAAAATTATGTTTCACACAGGGACGGGTGATACCAACCGTGTCAACTTCCTGAAAGGCATCATCTCCAATCAGACCAGACGGAACCTGACCACAGATCACCACCATAGGTATAGAATCCATATAAGCAGTCGCAATTCCTGTGATTGTATTGGTCACACCGGGCCCGGAAGTCACCAACACTACCCCAGGTTTGCCAGTCGATCTGGCGTACCCGTCAGCGGCATGGGTTGCACCCTGCTCATGTCTTACCAGGATATGTTTGACCTGATCCTGCTTATATATCGCATCATAGATATGTAATGCGGCTCCGCCAGGATAGCCAAAAATATGTTCAATTCCCTCGTCCTGCAAACAACGAACAAGAACATCAGCACCAGTTATTGTCACTCTGTACCTCTATGCCTATAAAAAAGGTCCGCATGAATGTGCGGACCAACGTAAAATTAGAATCCGATATTATAGCGATATTTAGCCTGAGATACCAAGCGTTTAAGCTCGGTTTCCGAAATAGAAATGCATCGAAGAATCCAATTTGTCTGACAGGCAAATTGTTATATCCACCCACTATTCAGTGAGAGAGGAACCTGCCGGAATCAGAGCGGCATTCCTGGCATCCCACCTCCCCTGAATTGATCCATCATGCCTTTCATTCCTCCTTTTTTCTTCATTCGTTTCATCATCTTCTGCATCTGCATAAACTGCTTGAGCAAACGATTTACGTCCTGAACCTGGGTACCGGACCCCAACGCAATCCGTTTCTTTCGTGACCCCCTTAACGTGGCAGGAAATCGTCTTTCGTTTGGCGTCATTGAACTAATAATAGCGATGACCTGCTTTGTTTGTTTATCACCAAATTGGTTCATGGCCCTGGGAGGCAGGTTATTCATACCTGGCAGCTTATCTACCATACTCATCATTCCCCCCATTTTTTCCATCTGCTCCATTTGTTCCCTGTAGTTTTCCAGATCAAATCCTCTGCCCTTTGCCAGCTTGGTTGCGAGCTTCTCTGCTTTCTTTTTGTCTACTTTACGCTCTACTTCCTCAACCAACGTGAGCACATCCCCCATCCCCAAAATACGGGAAGCAATACGTTCCGGATGGAATGGTTCTAGTGCATCCATTGCTTCCCCAGTGCCCAGAAATTTAATGGGCTTTCCGGTCACGTGGCGAATGGACAGGGCTGCTCCCCCCCTTGCGTCACCGTCTGTTTTCGTCAGCACCACACCCGTCAGGGCCAGAGCTTCATCAAATGCCCTAGCGCTGCTCGCAGCATCCTGCCCTGTCATACTGTCCACGACAAACAGGGTTTCAATGGGGTTTATTGCCTGATGAAGTTCCGTAATCTCGGACATCATCTCTTCATCGACATGCAGGCGGCCCGCCGTATCCACGATCACTACATCAATGCCGTTTTTACGAGCATGATCAACCGCATTGGTTGCTATCTCTACCGGTTTCTGGGAACTATCACTTGGAAAAAACTGCAGGTTGAGAGTTTTAGCCAATAAACCAAGCTGTTCGATAGCCGCAGGTCGATAAATATCCGCACTCACCAGAAGCACAGATTTCTTTTCTCTCTGTTTAAGTAGATTACCCAGTTTTCCGGTAGTAGTGGTCTTCCCGGCCCCCTGGAGACCAGCCATGAAAATAACAGCAGGTGGCCGTGTGGAGAGGTTTAATTGGTCATTTTCCTCGCCCATAAGACTAACCAATTCGTCATTAACTATCTTAACAACAGCTTGACCAGGTGTGAGGCTATTGAGCACCTCATGTCCAATCGATTTCTCCTTTACACGCGCAACAAACGTCTTGGTAACCTCCAATGAAACATCCGCTTCCAGCAACGCAATCCTGACTTCTCGCATCGCTTCAGAGATATTTTCCTCGGTTAGTCTGCCCTTTCCATTTAGGCTTTTAAAAGTACTTTTGAGCCTATCACCTAGCTGATCAAACATAAGTTCTCTATTCAATATTCAAGTTAGAATCCGCCGCATCCGGGGAAACAGGCGTGTATAATTAACTCGAAAATGAGTCACGCCAACAAAATTAAAAAACAAAATCAAACAAATCCTGTCTAATGGATACAGTCTATCGACACGGAAATATGATAGACAAAAACATGGTAGACAACGGAATTAAAGCCACGCAAATAAATTACGCTATAAATTACGCTTAGGAAACATCCTTTAACTATTCATGTCCATTTTATTCGTAACCACCCTGATAAGCTATACCATGAGCATTGGTTTGGTTTTTTTCACGGTAAAAAACATAAAAAGCAGAGACAAAAAAGAGGCAGAAAGCCGATTTAAGACAGAGAGTATCTGTCGTTTTTCGCTCTTAGCCAGCATCGTATTGCATGCGGGTTTATTATATATGACTAATCATTACGATGGAGAATTCAACCTATCCCTTGGGCGAGCAATTTCTCTGTCCGCCTGGATGTCCATGGCGCTATACCTGGTTTTTTCACTTTTTACCAAAACGCTCAGCCTCGGAATTATTATTGCCCCCATCGGTATGTTTGGTTTTCTCGCGGGTTACATGACACCCGGATCTCCGTTTCTAATTAGCGAGCTATCTACAGGTCAAAGTTTGCCCGGCATGATCTTACACATCGTTATCGCCGTTCCGGCCTATGGGGTTTTGTGTATCGCCTTCGCCCAGGCCATGGTGCTGTTCTTTCAGGAAAAACAACTTCATCGACCAAACCCAGTTTCCCATCTGAAATTTTTACCCGCCATAGAAACAATGGAATCCAATCTTTTCTGGTTAACCTATATGGGTTTTATCCTATTGACTGTAAACTTGATTATGGGTGGTTACCTAAGTTGGCACTACTATGGACAGGTGCTCTGGATAAACCATCATATCCTACTATCACTACTTTCCTGGTTTTGTTTTGGGTTTCTCCTGCTAGGTAGAAATCTATTTGGTTGGAGAGGAGAGCATGCGGCTAAGTGGACAATGGGGGGATTCGCATTCCTTGCCCTGGGTTACTTTGGCACAAGATTCGTAAGAGATATCATTCTTGCCTAAATTTTAAACACTACCATCAAACACTACCATACATATGGTCTTGAGTATCGCTCCAAAAACAGAACCAAATAATAACAGGGCGTGAAAACCGAACGTCGAATCTGAATCACCGCGCAAAGTCTAAATCAGGGATAAAAATGGAAGCAATCACTCCAATATCTTTTCGCAATAAACTTCATCGAATTCTAGTATGGGTTCAGCAACCAGTTGTGTCACACTCATATACCCTAAGATTAGTTTTTATCCTTTCTACACTAATCTCTTTAAGCGCCCCTTTTTCTCTTTCAGCCAATGAAACACCTACTGACCTGAAGGAAGCAGGTTCATACACCATCTATCTCACAAACAAAGTAATAAATGGGCAGCCAGACACAAAACCTGCGGAGGTATTTGATTGCTCAGACAGAATTCATTTAGTTGTTGAAGGTCACAACCTGACTCCAGAACGACACGAGTTAACCGTTAAATGGCATAACCCAATCGGAGATCAACAGGAATTGACCCGATTTAAATTCGCTGGCGCAGTGATGACACGCACCTGGGCCTGGCTTCAGCTCCACGGCTCTACCGCTGCCTCTGTGGGGCAGATTTTTGACCCTTCCTTTGGCATGGATGATTTTATTGGCTTTTGGCATGCAGAAGTACTTATCGACAAAAAACTGATCAGGGAAATAAAATTCGAAGTGCTTTGCTAACGACCTGGCACCCCTAATGCCTCTAATACTCACAAGCATATCAAAGGCCAGTCATTGCACCGTGACTTCCATTGACTACCTTACCCGAACTATCCCACATTGTAATGCTAGGGGCCCGTCGATTTGACCACCTGATTTCGCACATAACTTGCCCGTAAATCCAGAGGATTCACGCAAAATTCCATCCCTTTCATCGAGGCAACTTTATTGATAAACCTGGCCTCAGGGTACTTCCCTTTCTCCCACCGAATATTCGAAATACTCCCTTTTTCCTGGATCTCTGCGAGCCCCTCCTTCATTTTTAATCCATACTGATCCCATCCGCTTCCTAACCCCAGGACGGCCTCTTCCCCAATCACAATACGAGTTTTAGCAGGATAACAAACGATAGGTGCAACCACTTCAACCAAATCTATTGAAGTATCATAGAGTCCACAGTAAATTTGCCCCATTCGGGCATCAAGGGCTGGAAGTATGGTCCCTTCCGAGGTAGACGCCGCTAACACTTCCAAAGAACTTACACCTAGAACAGGTAAATTAGCTCCATAAGCCAGCCCCTGGATTACCCCTATCCCTATCCGAACACCGGTGAAAGAACCAGGACCAATATCAACAGCCATAACATCTAGCTGGGAGATAGAAATTCCCATATTCTGACAGAGTGTCGAAACTAATCCCAAAACCAGGTTTGAATGCCCAATACGTTCATCACTAACCAATTGCTCAGTTTGCCCATCGTAGGTAATAGCGACCGAACAAACATCTGTGGCCGTATCAATGGAAAGAATATTCATACCTCAAATTTTCCAAAAAAGTTTCTAACATCCTGAATAGATCCAGTTATTGGCATCGGAGGCAAGCTATCAATAAATAGAGACCCATATCTCCTGGTAGTTATTCTGGGATCACATATCACCAGCACACCATAATCCTGCTCGGACCGGATGAGCCTCCCTACTCCCTGCTTAAGGGTAATCACCGCATTGGGAACCTGCAAATCGATAAAGGGATTTCCACCTCTTTCTTCGCAATCCGACAACTTGCTTTTTGTTACTGGATCGCCGGGTGAGGCAAAAGGAAGTTTGTCAATAATGACACAGCTCAGTGCCTGACCTTTGACATCCACTCCCTCCCAAAAACTATAGGTACCAAGAAGGACGGAATTAGAAGTAGATATAAATCTATTGAGGAGTTGCTGTTTGGGTGCTTCGCCCTGTACCAGCATTGGAAATCCAAGCCTCCCCGTTAGGTTCTGACGAACTTTTTCCATCATTGCGTAACTGGTGAAAAGGCAAAACGCTCTTCCAGAACTCGCCTGAGTCACCTGAAGAACCTGTTCTGTGAGGGCATATGCAAATTCCTTATCCCTCGGATCTGGCATTCGCGAAGGCAAGTATATTAAGCCGTTAGAGTGAAAATCATATGGGCTTTGCCACTGTCGTAAGTCGACATCCGCGAGGCCCATTTCATCACAAAAAGCAGAGAAGTCATCGCCAACGGCAAGCGTCGCCGACGTAAAAATCCAGGACAGTTTATTTGCCGCCATCACGTTTTTGAACCGATTACTAACTCTTAATGGAGTCGCCACCAGACGAAATGACTTTGATTCGGAATCAATCCATCGAATAAGCTCCCGATCCCGACCTTCAATCCATATATCCAATCGGTTCTGAAGATCCAGACATCGATCGTGACAACGATTTAGTTCTTCCCCAACCATGGCAGCATTGCCCAGTAACTGCTCTAATTGATCGAGACAGGCCTGAAACTGGCCTAGCAGGTCATCAAACGCCCGGTTTTGCAACTGTTCATATCCCAGATATTTCTCACCTGACTTCCCAATCCTGATTTGGAGTTCTCTTGATAACTGTTCAATTATGGAAAGCACCAACCGGAAATCCTGAGCGCTATTTTCCTTTTTTTCTGCATTAAGAATGTCTCTGCCCAGCTCCCTGATCTGGTAACTGGAGATTGAGAAACCAAAAAACAAAGACGCAACTTCTGCAAGGTTATGGGCCTCATCAAAGATAACCACCTCATGCTCCGGTAACAATTCGCCAAATCCATCTGTTTTTAGTGTCAAATCTGAGAAAAATAGATGATGATTGACAATCACGATGTCCGCCTTCAAAGCCTTATGTCTGGCCTTATTAACAAAACATCGAGAGAAATCCGGACACTTTCCACCGAGACAATTATCCGCCGTGGACGTGACCTGCTTCCAAACCTCTGACCCTTCACTAATCCCTGACACCTCGGAAATATCCCCAGTCGATGTTGTTTTTGCCCATTTTTCGATGTCAGCATAGGATTGCCTATTTTGCTTGCCAATCAAATCCGTCTGCTCCTGCTGTTGGCCAAGATAGTAATGACAAAGATAATTTGACCTTCCCTTAAGCAAAACCACGTTGACAGGTACGCCTAAACTATTGGCAACCACGGGCAGGTCTCTTAAAAAAACCTGCTCCTGAAGATGTTTGGTTGCCGTGGAAATAATTCCCTTTTTTTGGAAAGAACCAATGGGACCAAATAGGCGTAGGTCTTTCCTGTTCCTGTTCCTGATTCAGCAACCAGACAACCCTTAAACCTGATTGCGTCCTCTACAACCTCGGCCATTTCCTGTTGAGCCAACCGGGGTGAAAAGCCGGGAATGTTTTTATGGAATACGCCATCTTCAGATAACACCCTGACACATTCCGGTTGCTTTTCGCTATCCATTGCTGACTCCATTCGACCCATCACTCCAAATCCAATGCAAACCCACTACGCTTACCCCGATAAAGATCGTGACAAAGGTCGTAACAAAGGTTATTAAGTCGTTCCTCATTATGCTCAGGGTTTCACGCAGATGCGCAAACTCTACGTCCCCTCCCAAGCAGGTAAATTGAATTGGTAGAAATAAAGAAACACTGGAACATCTGGAAACCCATCAATCAGAACTCAGACAATCACCCAATGCCGTCTTCCAATGCCGCAGTTCCTGGCTATAAACTTCCTTCATCTTCTGATTGGACAAAACAGAATAACGGGGTCTTGGAGCGGGTGTCGGGTATTGATCACTCGATATGGGATTGACCGATATCGAGTGATCAAATGTTTGCTTCATAATTTGCTGGCAGAATTCATACCAACTGGTCTCCCCCTGGCCTGTAGCATGAAAAATACCGCCGCGATGAGAGAATCTCCCATCCGAGATCCCAGAAATAATATTTGTCGTCACCTGAGCCAGATCTCCAGCAAAAGTAGGGCTACCGATCTGGTCACTTACTACATTGATCTCAGGTCGTTCCCTGGCGAGACGTAACATCGTATTCACAAAGTTATGTCCTTTTTTAGCGTAAACCCAGGAAGTCCTCAGAATGATGGAAGCGGGAAGCTGTTTTAAAGTGGCTAGCTCGCCTTCCCGTTTGCTTTTGCCATAGACACTTTTTGGATTGGTTACATCTGTCTCCGTATATGGACAACTTCCCTGTCCATCAAACACATAATCAGTAGAATAGTGTACAAAACCTGAACCAATATCCGCACAGGCAGCAGCCATACGACAAGGAGCCTCTGCGTTAAGCCGAAAACACAATTCCGGCTCACTCTCCGCTTTATCCACAGCGGTGTGGGCAGCAGCATTAATAACCCAATCAGGTTTGAGACTGGTAATAAACGGAATAATTCGATCTGTATCCAAAAGGTTCAGATCAGTTCGATCAACCTCAACGAGATCAAATTGCGGGAGATTTGTAACATAATTCTCCAAATAACCACCTACCTGCCCACTTCTGCCAAAAACGAGAATTTTCACTCTGATTGATAATATTTAAAATGATGAATAGTTTTTGTGATGTCTACCTAACATCATGGGCTTCCACCAGGCTACCATGGTTAGAAAAAGCCCGACCGCATGGATATCCCGCTTTCCATTCGTGCAGGAAATTTGATTTCCACAATACCTAAAAACCTAACCTCAAACAGAACCGTATAGACAGGGCCAATGGTCTAGAGCGTTCGAATATCGGACAGGAAGGGAGCAGAACTGTCTTTCTTTGATATTTCAGGATTGTTAATTGGCCAATCGATGTTTATTTCCGGATCATCCCATCGAACCGCCGAATCATCTGATGGCTTGTACAGAGAGGTGCATTTGTAAACCACATCCGCAACCTCACTGATTACGCAAAACCCATGAGCGAATCCTGGGGGTATGTAGAGTTGCTGTTTATTGGTCTCATTCAAGTAAAAACCCACCCATTTTCCAAAACTCGGTGAATCCGCCCTAATATCTACAGCAACATCAAATATCTCCCCAACAACCGCTCGAACCAACTTACCCTGCCACTGCGGGTATTGATAGTGGAGACCTCTTAGTACACCTCTGGTAGAACGTGAATGATTATCCTGTACAAATGTATTAGGTAAATTGTACTGGGCAAAAGAAGACTCGTTGTAAGTCTCCATAAAAAATCCCCTCGCATCATCAAAGATGCGAAGAGTTATAAGAACCACTCCGGGTAAGTCTGTTTTTTCTACGTTCAAAAGAATATCCGAACCACGGTTAAAACAACTTTAAAGCCCAATCAAAAATGCAAGGCCCATGAATGATTGTCAAGTCACTAAATCATCAAAGAATGATTTTATCTTGTCTGTCCAACTTCCGCTACGAGGAGAGTGGCGGTTTCCGCCTTCTGATAAGCTCTTATCAAATTCTTTTAACAACTCTTTTTGTTGTTTGGTAAGGTTGACTGGCACCTCGACCACAATTTTGCAGTATAAATCACCCTGATTACCATTTCTTACATTACGCACTCCTTTACCTCGAAGTCGGAAAACTTTTTCAGACTGTGTCTCAGCAGGAATCTTAAGGTTTGCCCTTCCTGACAGAGTCGGTACTTCAATTTCTCCGCCTAGCGCCATTGCACTAAAGCTAATGGGAACTTCGCAATATAGATCATCACCATCCCTGTCAAAAATGGGATGTTTTCGAATTCTTACCTGCACATAAAGATCACCCGGCGTAGTCCCTGGTCCACCACTCTCTCCTTCACCAGATAAACGGACTTGATCTCCTTCATCAACACCCGCAGGGATTTTCACAGACAGGGTTTTTTCATCACGCACCATTCCCTGACCGTGGCAGGATGCACAAGGATCAGTAATAACCTTTCCCTGTCCTTTGCAGTTTGGACAAGCCTGCTGAACCGAGAAGAAACCCTGTTGCATCCGAACCTGACCCTGGCCGTTACAGGTTCCACAGGCTTTGGCCGTGGATCCCGGACGTGAACCAGATCCTGAACACGTTGCACAATCCGACATTTTTGGTATCTGGATCTTTTTTTCAATTCCTTGAACCGCTTCTTCCAGAGAAAGTTCCAAATTGTACTTTAAATCGGAACCTCGACTTCTTCGACGTCCCCCTCCAGCAGCACCACCGAAAATATCACCAAAAATATCGCCAAAAATATCGCCGAACCCTCCAGCACCTCCTTCACCACCACCTGCGGAACGATCAACTCCAGCATGTCCAAATTGGTCATAGGCCGCTCTTTTTTGACCGTCGCTGAGAACACTATGTGCTTCTTTGACCTCCTTGAACTTTTGCTCAGCCTCCGCACTACCCTGGTTTCTATCAGGGTGATGCTTCATTGCCAAACGGCGATATGACTTTTTAATTTCATCATCGCTCGCGCTACGGTCAACGCCCAGTATTTCGTAATAATCTCTTTTCGACATGTTTCAATTCACGCAAAAACGGGATCATCAGATCCCGCTTATTGTTAACAATACTGTCTGATCGTAATAGTGCCGGATCAGCCCGGATAACGCCTATTTTGTTATCCGGGAATTGTATTTATATAGTGTACCTCGTTTATCGGGTTTCATGAAAAGTTAATAATTTAAGGAAGAAATGAAATCAATTTCAGGATTTCTTCTCTTCATCTTTCACTTCTTCAAATTCAGCATCCACAATGTCATCCGTGTTAGCAGAATCGTCCTGTTCCGATGGGGTACTTTCTTCAGATTGAGCATACATTTGCTCTGCCAGCTTATGACTGGCTTGAGTCAGTGTAGCTGTTTTTTCATTGATCACATCAACATCATCAGTCTTCAGCGATTCCTCAAGTTCAGAAATCGCAGCCTCAATCTTCGCTTTTTCATCCTCATCAAGCTTATCACCCAATTCGGTCATGGATTTATTGACACCATGGATCATCGCCTCCCCCTGATTACGGACGTCGACCAACTGTTTGGCCTTTCTATCCTCATCCGCGTGCTCCTCAGCATCTCGAACCATTTTTTCGATCTCCTCGTCGGACAGACCAGAACTGGATTTGATAACAATTTTATTTTCTTTTCCAGTAGCCTTGTCTTTGGCCGAAACATTCAAAATACCATTGGCATCGATGTCAAAAGAAACCTCGATCTGAGGCACTCCTCGTGGAGCAGGTGGAATTTCAGTTAAGTCAAAACGACCGAGAGACTTGTTACCATTGGCCATTTCGCGCTCACCTTGCAGCACATGTACCGTTACAGCTCCCTGATTATCATCCGCCGTTGAAAAAACCTGGCTAGCATTAGTTGGGATCGTTGTATTCTTATCTACCAGTTTAGTCATGACACCACCTAGCGTTTCTATACCAAGTGACAATGGAGTAACGTCAAGCAGGAGCACGTCTTTTACATCCCCTCCCAGTACACCGCCCTGGATAGCGGCACCCATAGCAACAGCTTCATCCGGGTTAACATCTTTTCGAGTTTCTTTACCAAAGAAGGCCTCAACGACTTCCTGAACCTTAGGCATACGTGTCTGACCACCCACAAGAATCACTTCATCAATTTCTGATGCGCTGACACCAGCATCTTTTAGCGCTATTTTGCAAGGCTCAAGCGTTCTTTGCAATAACTCATCCACTAATGACTCCAGTTTAGCCCGTGTCAGCTTCATGGTAAGGTGCTTGGGGCCACTGGCGTCGGCGGTGATATAAGGCAGATTTACCTCGGTTTGAGAGCTGGACGATAATTCGATCTTTGCTTTCTCCGATGCTTCTTTCAACCGTTGCATGGCTAAAGGATCTCCTTTTAGATTCATCCCCTGGTCTTTCTGGAATTCATCCGCGAGATAGTCAATCAAACGACGATCAAAGTCTTCCCCGCCGAGGAAGGTATCTCCATTAGTGGACAACACTTCAAACTGATGCTCGCCCTCAATCTCTGCAATCTCGATAACTGACACATCGAAAGTACCACCACCTAAATCATATACGATGATTTTGCTATCGCCCTTGGACTTATCCATGCCATAGGCCAAGGCAGCCGCTGTGGGCTCGTTAATAATTCGGCGAACTTCAAGACCCGCAATCCGTCCAGCGTCTTTCGTCGCCTGGCGCTGAGAATCATTAAAATAAGCCGGAACCGTGATAACAGCTTCTGTAATCTCTTCACCCAAATAATCTTCAGCTGTTTTTTTCATTTTCTGGAGAATCCTCGCAGAAACTTCAGGTGCTGCCATTTGTTTGCCACCAGCCTCAACCCAGGCATCACCATTTTTCGCCTTAATGATTTTGTAAGGCATCAAATCCTTATCTTTTTGAACCACATCCTCATTAAATTGACGGCCAATCAACCTTTTAACAGCAAAAACGGTGTTCTCTGGATTGGTAACTGACTGTCGTTTTGCAGATTGGCCAACTAAAACCTCACCATCCTTCGTGAAAGCAACTACAGAAGGAGTTGTACGATCACCCTCGCTGTTTTCTATAACTTTAGGCACATTTCCTTCCATCACCGAAACGCAGGAATTGGTTGTCCCCAAATCGATACCAATAATTCTTGACATTGTATTTTGTCCTCTATAAAGCCTGAGATAATTAAACTGCCCCTGATATAGGGCTTATAACTTGAATAACAAGGTTATTTTTCAATGATTAACACCAAAAAAGCCCTTCCTTTTCAAGCTATCCTGATTGAGCAACAACGACCATCGCGGGTCGGAGTAGGCGGTCTTTCAACATGAACCCTTTTTGCATAACATCCACAATGTGATCCGGCTCAATTTCGCCTCCCGGGATCATGCTGATCGCCTGATGGAATTCGGGATTAAACCGTGTACCAGGTTCCGCTTCAACTTCAACTACTGAAAATCGGGAAAGCGCCGAATCCAGCTGTTTAAGAGTTAGTTCTAACCCTTCTTTCATTTTTTCTGTGGTTTCAATCCGGGATTCTTCCAACGGTACCTTCGATGCCTGATCCAGACTATCTTTTACACCCAGTAACTCCTGTGCAAATCCTTCTATGGCATATTTTCGGGCTGACACTATCTCATTTTGAGTTCGACGACGAATATTCTCCACATCAGCCTTGGCTCTGAGATAACCGTCTCTCATCTCAGAGATTTGGCTATTCGCATCTTCTAACCGGGTAATTAATTCTTCTTTTGACACTGCTTCCAACGCTACCTCATCCCTATTTTCAGAAAAATCTGATTCGGTTTCTTCCTCAACAGATTCTCCAGCGTCAGAATCAACGTTGATTGGAGCTTCGGAATCAACATCAACGGAGTTTCCAGCATCATGAATGTCTTTTTCTTCGTTATTCATATGTGACGGAGTTCTTTTTACTATTTGAAATAAGTTAAATTTTCGGCAATATGGGGCCGCCTGGTAAAACCTCAAGGCGCAAAGTGAAATAAAATTTAAAATACTTCCGAACCCACATCTGGGGATAATTTTCGGCAAGAACACCGATTGCATTAACTAATCTGGAAGGGCGCCCATCAATAACGCATTTGAGCACCGAGCAGAATCCTGGAATTGATTTACCACGGAACTGGGACAAGCTAGTTGATATTGATTACGACGTGCCAGGTACGACATGCTAGGTACGACATGCAGGTCGCAACGGGCCTATCACAACCGATCTGATTCGAATTTGAATCCGTGACAAGGTTTCCGCTCGATAAGAATATTAGACTACGAACCCCTGGATCACAACTCGATCGCCAAACATTAAACAACAGACTTTGAGGAGTTGTTCGAAGATCTCCCTTTTCTTAAACATCGTTGCATCAATATCGACACCAGGAATCGATACCAGGACTCAGGTTACTCAGAAATACCTGTAAGAGTTTTCCCGTTTCTAGATCGAGAACGATGATCCGCAACCACAGGTAGTTGACGCATTGGGGTTATTGACCAAAAAACGGCTTCCCAGAAGATCATCCTTGTAATCAATTTCAGCTCCGTCTAAATATTGAAGGCTAAGCATATCAACGAGCACCCGAATTCCTTTTTGCTCTATGGAAATGTCATCTTCCGCAGCAGCGTCATCAAACTCAAACCCATATTGAAAACCTGAACACCCCCCTCCCTGAATGAAGACTCTGAGCATCAAATCAGGATTGTCTTTCGTCGACAATAACTGCTGGACTCGAGTTACCGCACCATCAGAAATCTTTAGATCAGTTTGCATAGGAATAATGTAGGCAATTAACAGGTTATAGATTATAAGCCAGGCAAAACCTGATTCACATCATCTTAATGATAGCAAAACCGAAAAAGTAAATAAGTTTCGCCTCCAGAAGTTATTGACCCTGGTTGATCTGTTCTCATATTTTCTGCGGCATCCTCAAATAAGTTGGCCTTACTGTGTTATCGTGGTTTGTCAAGGTGGCTAACCAGTACACACCCAACGTTTACGAATCTTCCACGAATTTAAACAATTGAAGGTTCATTACATACCAATGATCTGTATTGAGTTATACCCCCCAGAAGAGATTAATACATTACTGATAACCCACTCCAGTTTGAATAAACTACCCCGCAGCAAGCTACGGGGTATTAGAATAGAGTAAGCTGATAGTTATGGTGAATCTGTTTATATTGTTGCCCTTGATTCTTGACATAATTTTTGATCATTTCTTCGTCTCCATGCTTTCCCACCGTACTGGCAAAATATCCGTCTGACCAAAACTCACCTCCCCATAGGGCTTTCCTAACCTCGGGGTAACGACGAAATACTTCTCTCGCTGTGATACTTTTCAACGTTCGTACCAGCTTTGTCACGCTGTAAGTCGGTACCGACTGAACCAGAAAATGAACATGGTCCTTATCCGTACCAATCTCTAAAAAGTTAATTTGGTATCGCTTCTCAATATCAAGACAAATTTCCCGAAGTATTTCATCCACGGCTTCGTCAAACACTACCCGCCTATACTTCGACGGAAATACCAAATGGTAGAGTAATACCGTAACATTATGGCTTCTATGAGTATAATCGCTCACCCATACATCTTACGCCCCAAGGAGCGGGGAATTAAACCCTAAGAGATTAAATAGGGGTTTGGCTAAACAGGAGTTTGAATAACCTGGATCTGCATGAAGTTGGTTGGTGTATTCAACTCGTGTGTTCTCTAACAGCGAACCCACTCCTATCCTGAACTGATCGAAATATTCCTTTCCAGGAAATTACAGATTTCTCCAAGAGATTCTGCAGCCTCAGGGATCTGTGGATAAAATTCAAACACGTGCCATAACTGTTCCCATACAGTTAGCTGAACTTCAATCTCTGATCGCCGCATTCTTCTCGATAATCTCACGGCATTGCTCATTAACAGATCCCGCGTCCCAGTTGAAATAAATGTTGGTGGAAAATTAGCTGGGTAGTCAGAAAACAAGGGGGACAACTTCTTATCAGTATGATCCATCCCCGGAGCAAACATTTCCGCTGCACGTTTGAGCAGCGAGGCGGATAGAGTAGGGTCTCTTCCATCGTTGAAGTTCACCGAGTCTCCACTTTGAGAAATATCCGCCCAGGGAGATAATAACGCACATGCTCCGGGCAACTTCATCCCATCAGCACAAGCAGCAAGCAGGATCTGCAGGGCTAGATAGATAGCCCCCAGCCGACTCTCCAACAACCAGAATTTGACCATGCCCATATTCACGGGTTAACGCGACGTACACCGCGAACACATCATTAAACGCGGCAGGATATACATGCTCCGGAGAAAGACGATAATATGGGCAAACCGTCCTGACACCTAACCCGTTAGCAACAAAAGCACTTATGGGCAAGTCCTCTTCTGGACTCCCCATAATGTATCCCCCACCAAACAGATAAAAGATCACCACATTGCCCCTATTCTGATCCCGATATCGTGGATTGATCTCAAGACAGGGAACGCCTCCTACGGAAATATCCTGGTCTGATGAAGTATACTGACGACGAGAAGACTCAAACGCCACCCGATAACCCTCCCGGGTTTCTCGACGAATCCGTTCTATGTTGTGAGAATCAGGTAATTCAATGGAATTTCGTAGTGGGGGATTTCGCAAAAGGTTCTGTTGCAAAAAATTGCGCGCTGCTTCGCTTAAGGATTTATCCGACATAGAAAACACTCATAAAAACATTAGGAGATCACCGATATTAACCACATTCATGCCTGGTGCAATGAATCCAATGAGGCGCATACTCGCCATCGCGGGCAAGTTGTAATTGTCAAAATCGATATCCAACTGAAGGAATCACCCACCCTTTCCTTATATCTGAGTAATCGAGCCAGAAGAGACATGCCATATTGATGCCAAAACCATGCTGAGTGTACTATAGGCAACAACTAACTTTTCACTGATAACCGAAGAGTAACACGTGACCAGCCCTGACCTAAAATATCCCCAACCTGACGCAGATAGCTTTCTTGCTACCATTCAATCAATGACTGGATTGCCAAATGTCGCTTATGAGTCCGAGTATTTTGCGCAATTCGAAAGAGATCACGTATTAGCGGAAACATGGGTTTGTGTCGCAAACCTCGCTCAGCTTGCAAAAGATGGGTGGGTGCACCCAGTGGACTTGCTGGAACTTCCCCTTCTGATTATTAGAGATCGGGACGGGAGCATCCGCGTATTCCATAATGTGTGTTCCCACCGCGGGATGAAGTTGGTCGAAACTCCTCGCCCTACAAATGGAATCATCACCTGCCCATATCACGGTTGGTGTTACAAAAGTAGAGGCGAACTAAGTGCCACCCCGCACATTAAGGGTGAGGGTTCGCACAACGATGATCGTTTTGATCGATCACTTCACGGATTAAAACCTGTCAGAAGTCACATCTTCGCTGGAATGGTTTTCGTTAACCTCTCTGGCACAGCCCCGGAGTTTGCCGAATTTATTTCTCCTATTCAAAACCATTGGGATGAAATGGACTTTGATTTATATCCCCACGGTGGCAGTCATTCATTTTGGGAAATTGAATTGCAATGCAACTGGAAATTTGCCCAGGAAAACCACGTGGACGGCTACCACCTCCCCTTTGTTCATCCCGGGCTACACAGTTACTCTCCCTTGGGGAATCACTACCCATTGGTAGTAGAAGGTGTCGCGTCGGGACAAGGGAGTCATAACCAGGCACACAGCGGGGCTATTGGAGACATTACACTTCCAATGAATAACAACATGAGTAGAACCTGGCAAAATGGTCGCGCCGAGTTTCTTAGTGTATTTCCGAATATCATGATCGGCGTTCAAGCCGACCACTTTTGGACAGTACACTTAATTCCGGTTTCAGCCTCAAAAACCATAGAACGCATGGACCTGCATTACTTTGGCGACGGCGCCACTTCCCAGCAGTACGAGCATTTAAGGACCAATAACCGTGATCGTATGCTGGAGATTTTCGAAGAAGACCGAGCAATGGTTGAGGGTATGCAACGGGGGCGCAAGTCACCCGCTTTTACAGGGGGAGCGCTTTCTCCAGAAATGGATGTGCCCGCGCACCATTTCAATAAAATTGTTGCCAGCGCCGTGATTGCCGCTCTGGATAAATAAACCTGCTCCATTTGCTGGCCTCTTCATCCGAATTGAGGGTTACAATCCGGATATCTGCGCTTTTTTAGCAAAGGACTCGAAGTCGGGCTTTCGATATTCTTCAGCAGACTTCCATTATTACCATTCACCATACTTAAGACTCTAAACATGCAACTAGATATTGATTTCGTTAGAAGCCAGTTCTCCCAACTAAATGACGATTCAGATTTCGTTTTCTGCTCTAACGCTGGAGGGAGCTACGTTTCAAATCAGGTGCAGACCGTTATGGAACACTATAACCGACATACGAGAGTCCAACCCTATGAGAAATATAAAACGTCTAATGAAGCGGGACAGGCCATGGACAGGGCAATTAACGGATGGGCTCAGGCGCTTAACATCGACAGTTCAGAACTTACCATTGGTCCTTCTACATCTTTGAATACCTATGTCATGGCGAATGCCATTGGTAGTTCGCTAAACAAGGGGGACGAAATCATTGTCACCAACCAGGACCACGAAGCGAATAATGGCGTATGGCGTCGCAAAGCGGAGGAACACGGAATTACCTGCAAAGAATGGTGTGCAGACCCGGTATCAGGGTTGTTGGATCCGCAGTCGCTATATGAATTGGTGAATGAGCATACCAAATGGGTGTTTTTCACCCATTGCTCAAACATTGTAGGGACGAGTAACCCGGTACAAACCATTACATCAGAAATTAAAAAGCGATCAAACGCGAGAGTATTTGTTGACGCCGTGGCTTACGCGCCCCATCATATTAGCGATTTGAAAGCGCTGAATGTGGATGGGTATGTGTTCAGTCTATACAAGGTGTTCGGTCCTCACCAAAGCCTGATGTATATCAAAAAAGAAGTGTATAACGAACTCACTCCACAGTGTCACTATTTTAATCACTACTATTCTGAAAAGCTGTTAAACCCTGCTGGACCCCAGCATGCCCAGGTCGCAAGCTGCGCGGGAGTACTGGACTATTTTCACGATTTATATAATCATCATTTCAATGACCAATCATTGTCTTCAGCTCAAAAAATGGCAGAAATTCACACATTAATTGCGCAACACGAAGACAGACTGGGCGCTCCTATTCTGGATTACCTGTCCAACAGCAAAAAAATACGGCTTCTGGGTAAGACTCACACCCTGGACCGGGATCGAGCTCCCACCATTGCATTTGTTCCTACCGGGCAAAGCTCCTTACAAGTTGCTACCAAGATGCAAAACCAGGGAATTGGCACGGAGAGTGGCGACTTTTACGCTCTTCGACTAGTTACTGATCTTGGCATCAACCCCGATGACGGCGTTGTTCGAATATCCCTTGTGCACTATAGCTCCCACCAGGATGTGGAAAAAATCCTACTGGCGCTAGACAACGCACTGACCGATCATAGTTAACCTAACCAACACCTGATTCACCAACACCCCTGACTCATTGTGTAAAACTAACGGGAAACTAATCCGAGCAATGACTAAAGTCTGGTGGAAATATGATGTAACCTGCAATGCCATTGCACCGGGACTTTTTTCCAAAGAGTTGACTCAAGCTGTTTTCTCAAATCCAGAAATGGAAAATGAGCCTCAAGCCAAACAGCCATTGGAAGAAATGACCTTTGAGAAGGCGCCAGGGCCTCAAACACAAAACAGAGAGGCACTGATCGCAATCGAATCCGCGGCGAATCCGCGGGAATCTGTGGATCAGGCATTCATGCGCATTTGGGTCATGACCCTAGGCTGCAGCAGATGCTTGCCAGGAGTTTTTGCAAGGAAAATGCTCGGTCCCCAAAGTTATCCTGAACATATAATCCATGCCATACTGGTTTCGAAATCAGCCTTTCCCTGACCTACCATTGACCTACTCTTTCCGACCATGTGGGAACAACTAGCTCTGATTCGTTGTCTTACCGTTCATGCCTATTCTGAGGGACCCAGTAATATTTGGGATAGGCAAGGAACAGGGCAAGTCAAAGCTATTCCAACCGATGGAAAAGCACTGATTTTTGAAGAAAGTGGATATTGGAAAAACTGTGCAGGAAAAAATATTCCGTTTAGAAATACTTTCAAGTGGGTTCAAGACTCCGAAAGGCGGATATCACTTAGCCATCTAAGATACGGCCCAGAACAGCCAGTATATTTATTCACATTCACCAAGATCACCAATAAACTTTGGTATTGTGAAGTTCCTCACCAATGTGCGATGGACCAATACGCAGCTGAAGCCATTATTCGAAAAGACGAAATCCGCCTCAACTGGAAAATCACCGGTCCAAGAAAGAACGAGAATCTTCATTATTGTTACCAACCCTGATATTTACACTATTGTCTTCCCTGTAATGCCCATGGTTACTGATATTCATCCTTTTTTGAAAATCAAATAAGATTTCTCTCTCCCCAAGGCATAAAAATGCAGCAGATTAGAGTGAACCCCGAAACCCTAGACCGAAGTAATAATCGGTATGGACATCACTCTATCCAACAAAACCTGGTATCGATTGCGCACAATGGGGTTATTGATCGAGAACCGATAAAGAAATTTGTCATTCTGGATTCTACTGTGCTCAGGTTGGTACTGCTTAAGAGCCTTTATGAGCTGTTTCTTTCCAACCCTCACATCAAACTCTGGATAGTAGAATCCAACGTCCAGGTAATAGGTTGAGTTGTGCACTAGAGGCAGTCCCATGTACAGGGCCTCCATGTACAAATAGTTAAGCCCGTTATAGTGTTGGCATCCAAGCAACACATGGGGTTTATCGAAAACGTCAAAAATTCGATAACGACCGGAAAAAAAAACCTTGTTTTGTTCTGAAGAGAGGTAGGACAAATTCTGGACAAAGTTGCTTAGAAAATAAGGAGCATTGCAGTAGTGCATCCCGTTAAGCACTGTGGCCAATTGAAATATATTCGGATTTTCGCGACATACTTCATTTAATATCACCAGTGGGATTAGCGCATTTTTCAATACACTAATATTTGGTTCCATAACAACCACATTTGATGCATCCGCATAATCATTATTCGCGAACCGTCTATTTACGAAATTGGGTTCCCAAATAAACGGTGCAAAATCAACCTGAGACTGATACAACGCCTCAATATAATAGACAGACTTTTCGAAGTGTGGACTAATCCACACCATTTCGGGCTTTCCGACATGGCAGTTGGACGATAATTCATTTTTGACAAATAGCCCTTCCATGTCGAGAAAGAGCAAATTGCCATACCGGACACATACTATGCGAGATCCACAACGTTCCCGTAGGAAAAAACGATCTCTCTGGATAAGTGTCAGCCCAGCTTCGAATACGACATCAAAATGGGTTTGCTGTTCAATAATTTCCGTGGCTGACCTTACTTTGTAAATCTTCCCTTCCAAGCGAAGAAAATCGTCCTCTCGTTCGTCGGTAATCATATAAACATCATGACCTAGTGAATCAAGCAGTTCATACAAAAAGATGACATTTTGATTGAGTCCACTTCCTCCTAACAACTGGGTGGTGGCTTCTCCCTGATTAAACGTAATGCCTAGGGTGAGGGGTGACATAGCCATAGTTAGTGGAGAAACGATAAGGTAATATCAAATAAGAACAGTTCGCTAACAATTTGCTATTGCTAATCCACGAAAGACAATCAGACCTATGCAGAAAATTCCTAGTTGAATTCTATCTTTTGATCAAAATCTGATAGCTCTTTTATGACCCGGGAGAACTTGCGAAGCCTGGGTCTATACTCCTGTTTTTGATCCGAAGAAATTGTCATCAACCACCGTTTCGCAGATTTCCGGGAATCGAACACACCCACAATGGTTTTATATATTTCTTTTTTCGTCTGGTATGACATCCCGTCGATCTGACCGTATTTCTTCACAAAGGCTGATAACTCACGTGGAGTTTTAGCGCTATGTATTTCAATGGTGTAATTGGTACGTTTCTGATTTCGAATCCAGACAGAATCTTTTTGGGAAGTGACAATAGCAGCATTGGATAGGGTTATAAACTCTGTAGTTTTTCCCTGCACATCAGCGAACGATACAATCGATGTTGAAAGCCCGGAGAATGCATCGGGAAGTCCATTGATGGCATCTTGCGCTTGTTGCTCTTCAACAAAAACGCCAGAAATGACATTCGCCTTACCATCAATTTCCCGATAGATTGCAGCATTCCCGAGAGAATAATTAGTAACGAACCTCAACGCTTCTGCTTCAGACCGTCCCTCAAACAGAACAACTGTGTAATCGGAAGGGTTTCTTTCCAAAATCCAGTTTACCCCCAATGTCTCAATGCCCTGGGTAATAACCTCAGGAGCGAGTTCCGAGATAATATCCTGATAAAAAATAGGCTGGGGTGAGAAAAGCTTTACTTTTTTAGGTAATTTATTTAGCGCTCCTCTTGCCTCCTGTTCATCAATAAATCTCCCCTCTATAACCCCGAAGGTATTATTTTTTCTCTTGTAGGTCGTAGCACCAGCAATTTGAAACTGCTCTACAAAATTTTGGGCACCAGCCTCGCTGGTACTACTGTACAAAAGCAGAGTATATGGTCTCTGGGTAGGTGATTCCGGTCCCCAAAACTGGTCAAAGCTCACCAGAACTCCCGGAGAAAATGTTGCCCTGACTAATTCCGGCGTTATGCTTTGAGTTGATGCGTGTTCATAAAGACGTTCGAAGCTGATCGGAGAAGGTCGAAAAAGAAGTATATTTTCAGGCAATCCCGAAGTCACTTCGAGAGCCGCATTCTCACTCTGAAAAACCCCGGATATAACGCCAAATTTCTCCCCCATTTTGTACACGATACCATTCAATATCTGGTACTGGGTTAAAAACTGTTTCGCTGATTCAGCAGAGTCTGAGCTAAAAAGAAGAACGGTAAATTCATTCGGTCTTCTGTTCAGCGTCCAATCACCTGATGCGGTCGCCTGGGCAGTTTGAGCATCACTATTCGACCCACTTAACTCATTACTTGCAACGGGAGTACTACGCGGATTAGCTGGTTTGGTAGGTGGATTTAGCGCTACCTTTACCTTGGTAAACTGCCTTGGGAACGGTTTATGCCGTTTGAGGCTAGCGGGGAGTTTTCCAATTTCCCGCCTTACCACACCAGCTCCGGAGTACACGCCATCAATAACATCATAGTTATTCGCTGCAGTTCGATATATCGCAGGCATTTTTAACTTATAGCGTTTCACAAACTGCACTGCCAATTGATAGGTCGAAACCCGTATCATCCGCATCGTATAGTATTTGGAATTTTGCGCTAGAATCCATTCCTCCGCTGGAATACCATCGTCCCCCGCAGTTGGCGATGGTACTACCGCCGTTTCAGTGTGCGCCATACCAGCTCCATCCGTTGTTCCTTCCAGCACTTTATTGGATGAGGCAAACCTTGGTGCGCCCAATACATCGTGTATATCAGCAAACTGTTGGGGAAACGGCCCATACTGTTTCAACCCATTAGGCAATCTACGAATCGCCTCCTGAGCCACAGCCCGGGTCGCAAAGACGCCCATAGTCACGATATTGTCCCGGTTTTGAACAAGATGAATCGCGGCACCTGCCACTGCATGATCACTGATAAATTTCAGCGCTCTCTTGCTTGTCGGGCTTCTTACAAGCTGGACAGTATAGTATTTGGAATTTTGATTCAGAATCCAATCCTGACCATACACCGCAGGCTCGTCATTGGATGAGCGATTAATTTGGGTTGGCTGGGAAGGCTCTATAGTGGTCGATCTTTGAGTCGCGTTTGAAGACGCACTGGCCGTGAGTGCTGGCGTGGGCTGGGTGAGCGTCTTTCTGATCGGCTGCAATTCTGCTTGTATAGTGGAAAATATCCGAGGTCTTGGTTTATATTGCTTCACCGACTCTGACAGCTTATTTATTTCAGCAAATGCACCCTCAGGACTTGGGAACACACCAGAGACAACTGTAAAATCACCGTATTGAGACTGGTAAATCGAAGCATTTTCGAGCTGACTATAAATGATAAATTCCCGGGCATTGTTCTTGGAATCACCCCGGTAATATTCGATGGTATATGAAGTTGGATTCTGCATTCTAACCCATTGATCATCGAAGGCAATTACCGTCGCAATTTCAGCGTTTACCTGAGCCAGGAGCTCAATCGCTTCCTGATGATGTTTTTGCGCCGCCTGAGTCAACCACCTCTTTGCCGTTAGTATATCCCTTGGGACGCCTTCTCCGGAAATCAGCACTGCAGCCAATTTTGTTTGGCTATGTAAATCCCCTCGCTCAGCAGCTTTCACCCACCAGTAAACCGCCTCATCAACATTTTTTGGGAAATTGGGACCACCTCTATAGTATAGCGACCCCAATGAAAAACTTGCTGGATCATAACCGGCATCTGCAGAAGTTCGGTACCAATGCGCAGCGATCCCCCAGTGTCGATCCACCCCTTGACCCTGTTCGTAGAGCAGAGCGAGATTGAATTGCGCTAACACATTTCCAGATTCCGCCGCAGTTTTCCATCTTCGCGCAGCTTCATCAAAATCGCCTCTTTTATACGCCGCCACCCCAGTATCAAAGTTATCGGCATGGACAGTGTAGGAAGAAAAAGCGGCAAAAAAAAGACAAAGAAACGCAACGGCGGATCGCCGCATGTAGTATTGCCAGCACAACCGCTCGTTTTTTTTGGAAGTATGGATGACTATATTACCTATCACCAGGTGTAAACACCTGCCAGTTATGTAAAGTACTAAAAAATAGATGTGCTTTATTGGTGAACATGGAACTTAATGGCAAGTCGCTGTTTGCGCACATTATATCCGGCCTGGACTCAATTTTGAATTCAATCCAACTTAATCCAATTTAGTCTAATTCAAAAGAAAAACACTTTAAGTTTTAGAATCAATGGCATACTGAACGCCAGGAAGAAAATTACATCGGACTTGCATATTATCCTAATCGGGGATCGAAGCAAAATACATTTTTAGTCTAACTGCACTGAATCACATTCAGGCTAGCAACAACTAGCCGATGGATGGTTGCAGTTAGCATCCAAGGACACCTGATCATCGGGAAAAAATAACGATATTCGTTTAACCAAATTTCTCTTTTTTCATTTTTGCAATTTCAACAAGACCTCGATTCATTTTTTTAGTAAGCGAAGCAAAATCCTGTCCCTCGGACAGTCGTTCACAGCCGTCTACCATCTCATTGCGAAGCTCAGATGTGAGTTCCGGTGCTACCAATCTCGTCCAGGGTAGTTTTAGCGCCGGACCAAACTGGTCGAGACAATATGCCATTCCACCTTCTCCGCCGCCCACATGAAAAATCTCGCATGGCCCCATCAAGGCCCATCGAGGGCCTGGTCCATTGACCACCGCTTGATCAATTTGTTCAACCGTTGCCTCTCCATTAGCCACCATGTGCAACGCTTCTCTCCAGATTGCCTCCTGCAATCGGGTGGCAATAAAACCCGGTACTTCTTTTTTTAAAACCAAAAGGGATTTGCCGGCCGCCTCGTAAAAAGCTTTCGTCCATTGGATTGTTTGCAAATTCGTTTTCTCGCCCCCAATCATCTCTACCAGTGGTAGTAGATAGGGTGGGTTAAACGGATGACCGACAACTGTACTACCTGGATTTTCGCAATGAATCTGGATGTCCGTCATTGATAATCCGGACGTACTGGACGCTATTACCACGTTTGGATCAACTAAACTGTCCAGTGTTTTGTAAAAAGATTGCTTTAACGACAAAACTTCTGGAACACTCTCCTGAATAAATTCAGCGTCCTCAACCACTTCTTCGAGGTCACTGGACCAACTGAAATTATCCAAAGATGCACCTTTCGAAAGCCCCATCTCAATAAGACTCTCCCAGGCGTTCTCTATCAACCGCTTAAGCGCTTCGACTTCCGCAGTATCATGTACATAGGTTTTTACTTTGTATCCCTTGGCCAAAAAATGTGCAGTCCAACCGCCACCAATAGGGCCGGCTCCTATACATGCGACACGAGTAACGTCTTTAACTTCTTGCGTCAACATCACCAATTCTCCTCTTGTAGTTTATCTTTTTCTCTTTCCCCGCAAACTTTCCATTCACTCCCTTACAAACTCAACGAGCGATAAAGGCAAAGGATGCAAAGGATATTTTTCACCATGAGCAGTGACATGGAGCCCACTAATCGCCTTTAAAGTCAGCTTTTCTTTTCTCAACGAAAGCGCTAACACCTTCCTGTGCGTCCTCCGATTGCAACATGGCACGATACATTGGCAGATCGTCATTACGCATCTTATTGAATGAATCATGAATGCTTTCACTATCGATAGCGCGCAACACTTCCTTAATAGATTGCAAAGCCAAAGGAGCGACCTGGGATAGCTTTTCAGCCCATTCATAGGCGCTCTCCATCAATTTATCGGGGCTAACAACCTTGTTCACCAATCCGTAACCCGCAGCTTCCCTGGCACTCATCCTGCGCCCAAGATACAACATCTCCACTGCAATATTGTAAGGTAGACGACGTGGTAGTCGCTGCATGGCGCCGGCATCCGGAATAATTCCAAGAGGCAGCTCTGGTAAAGCAAACTCGACGTGGTCTGCTGCAATAATCAAATCACAGGCCAACGCGATCTCAAAGCCAGCCCCGATCGTCAACCCATTCAACGCTGCAATGACAGGCTTATTGAGATTCCACATCTCGGTAATTCCCGCAAAACCTCCCAGCTCAGGGTCTTCATTTTCCCACCAGTTATCAAGCTGACTATCACCACTATCCAAGGCCTTCAAATCCCATCCGGCAGAAAAAATCCGCTCCCCCATCCCGGTGATGATGCAAACTTTGAGGTCCGGGTTATCGCGAAAATAGACCAGGGATTCGCCCATTTTTCTACTTGCCAGAGTATCTATCGCATTTACTTTCGGACGATTTATGGTCATTTCCAAAATTGCACCTTGTTCCCTTAGCAAAATCTCGCCGCTGTCATTCATGCCTTAATCTCACTAATCCGACTGTTAAATTCAAACGGGAAGTGTATTCGACACAAAAGAAAAATGGTATATCATTATCAGTCCGTTTACGGATTCTCAGACAGTAATGGGTAGATGTTCCATAGCCGGTCTCTGTTAGCGCTATTTATTATTAAATCTCCAATCAACCCTAACCGGAAAAAACCATGGACTATCCATTGACTCATGAGCAACAAATGCTCGTTGAAACTATTCGAATGTTTGTGGACCAGGAGCTTGCTCCTTATGAAGAAGAAGCAAACCGAACCGGTGAAGTTTCTGCTGAACTTGGGCAACGGATAAAAAACAAGGCAATCGAAAAAGGTTTTTATGCGCCCAATCTACCAACTGCCATAGGCGGCGGTGGACTAGACTATAAATGCCTTGCACTATTAGAAAGAGAGCTTGGAAAAACCAGTTATGGATTGCACGGTTTTTTGCACCGACCATCGGAAATACTAATGGCGTGCGAGGGAGATCAAATTGAGCGATACCTGTCACCCTGCGTCACCGGTAAAAAAAAGGAAGTGTTTGCCCTAACAGAGCCCGGAGCAGGGTCAGACATCATGTCCATGCAAACCAAAGCAGTCCGTCAGGGCAGTGATTTTTTCATAAACGGCACAAAACATTTTATTAGCAGCCCTGTCATACCAGATTTTGCTATTCTTTTCGCTCAAACAGGTTTAACAGAAACCCCGAAAGGTGATCGCAAACTTGTCACGGCTTTTCTCGTAGACGCAGGCACGCCCGGTTTTAATATCCAGCGTGGCCCTCGTTGTGCTAGCCAACGTGCCTATCACACCTGGCAGCTATCCTTCGACAACTGTAAGGTTGAACAGGGACAGATTCTAGGGGAAGAACACCATGGATTCGATTTAGCGGAAAAGTGGTTAAAAATGGGGCGAGTATGGGTGGCCGCCGCAGCCTGCGGCAAAATGGAAAGGCTACTGGGACTCGCCACCAAATGGGCAGCAGAAAGAAAACAGTTTGGCCAACCCATTGGTCGTTTTCAAGGCACCTCTTTTAAACTCGCCGATATGGCCACCGATTTAAAAGCATCAGACTTACTGGTGATGAGCGCCGCAGATAAAGCGGATAATGGAATCATGACGAACCAGGATGCCGCCATGGCGAAGTTGTTCGCGTCAGAAGCAGTAGGTCGAGCCGCGGATAATACCATTCAAATATACGGCGGAATGGGGTTAATGGAAGAACTACCGGTGGAACGAATTTGGCGAGATGCCCGGCTCGATCGAATTTGGGATGGCACCTCAGAAATACAACGACACATCATTTCTCGCTGCTTACTACGGGAGTACAACGGTTGATGTCAGCTCTATCAGCAAGAAAGGCCAACCTAAAGCGACTACTGAGGCCCCGGCATATTGCGTTTATTGGCGGAAACGACGCCGCGTTTTCAGCTAAACAATGCGCTGACCAGTTCAAAGGACCTGTTTGGGGAGTGAATCCCAACTGCCAGGAACTAGGCGGTCAACCCTGCTATCCCACCGTACTGGATTTACCTGAGGCACCAGACGCTGTATTTTTGGCGACTCCAAGAAAATTTACCACCAACATAATTTCCCAACTCAACGATATGGGGGCAGGGGGAGTAGTATGCTTTACCGCCGGATATGCCGAACTGGGCGAACAAGGCCGACACGCTGAGAAGGAACTAATTACCGCGGCAGGGAATCTCGCCTTAGTGGGCCCGAATTGTTATGGTTTAATCAGTTTTGCACATGATGCGATTTTGTGGCCGTTTGGTGCCGGGAAACAGCACCAAACCCATGGTGTTGCACTGATCATGCAAAGCGGAATGATTGCTGCAAATCTAATAATGAATCAACGATCAGTGCCTTTTTCCTATGTGATTTCCGCAGGGAACCAGGCTGTCCTCGCGATGGAAGACTATATTGACGTGCTAGCAGAAGATCCCGCTGTTTCTGCAATCGGTTTATATGTTGAGGGTATCATTAACATTGAATCGTTCGCTAATGCATCGATAAAAGCGCTTAAAGCAAATAAGCCCATTGTCATTCTAAAAAGCGGCAGCTCAACCATCGGTGCCGAACTTGCAGTTAGCCATACCGGCTCGCTGTCCGGCACAGACGAGGCCTACAACGCGCTATTTGATGAGATCGGTGTCCTCCGTGTGGAATCACCAGAGGCTATGTTGGAAACCCTTAAATTCATTACAGTATCTGGTTTGCCTAAGGGGAATCGCTTGTTTGCATTCACTTGTTCCGGCGGAGACGCTGCACTGGTTGCTGACTACTGTGAAAAGAGGGGAATCGAACTTCCTCAACCAACAGCCGATCAGGCAACGATGCTCTGCGAACTACTGCCTGATATTGCCACGGTATCAAATCCTTTGGACTACACCACGCCGTTATGGGGCAACGCACAAATACTGCCCAATGTATTTCGCACAGCCATGAAGGACCAGTGTGATATGGGCATTTTTATTCAGGATTATCCTCCAAAAGCTATCCATCCGGACAATTCAGCCTACGTTACCGACGGGCTGTCATTTATGTCTGTATCCCGGGAACTCATGATTCCATCAGGTATTTGTAGCGACATTTCGGAGAATATTGACCCTGAGTCCCGACAAAGAATGGTAGACCGTGGCGTCACCCCTTTACAGGGAGTTGATAGAGGACAGGATGCTTTGGCCAATGCATGGTGGCTAAATCGAAAGCGCAACCAACTCCTGGCGAGATACGGAAAGGAAAAGCTCTTTTGTCTTGCAAGAGCATATTCGAACCCACCACTTAATGAAACCTATGTATTGAATGAGTGGCGGAGTAAAGAAATGCTCAAACGGTCGGCCATACCCATTCCTTCATCCGTTCTGATAGCCGATAGAGAAACCAGGGAAACGATCAATGCGATAAGAGATTTACGGTTTCCTCTCGTCGTCAAGGCAGTTAGTGCTTTGCTCCCCCATAAGACCGAAGTGGGTGCAGTGAAGCTGAATCTTCAGAATCAGCAGGCGGTCATTCAAAGCATGGAAGATATTCAATCATCAATTAGTGGGAGCAATCCATCACTGACAGTGGATGGTTATCTTGTAGAAGAAATGATTTCTGACGTTATTGCTGAACTGGTTGTAGGAATTCGTTATGACCATCAGTTCGGCTTGGTCCTAGTCATCGGTAGCGGCGGTATCCTGGTGGAACTCATAAAAGACACCCAAACTCTGTTACTTCCAACAACGACCCGTCGAATCCAATCAGCGCTCGAAAAACTAATGATCTTTCCATTGCTCAAGGGGTACCGGGGCAAGCCCGGAGTGAACAAACAAAAGGTTGTTGAAACCATTTTGCACGTCACTGAGCTTGCCGTATCCCAAGCCGGTAGCATTGTCGAACTGGAAATTAATCCATTAATAATTACTACTGATTCAGTTTATGCAGCAGATGCATTGATCAGATCAAGGGCCGAAGAAACCGTCTGACAGTGGCAACCCTCCGGCCGCTTTACCAGATCAGCAGTTTGGATTTGATCTTATATGATTTAGTGTTTTATTTTTGCCTGAGCGCTGGGATGACAAACCCGACGTAGGCAATAGAAACCCATCAATTTCAAAGAATTACTGCACTCTTTCTGAAGGCTGATGCCGACTAAAAATCAATCCTATTTCAGGCCCAGCTTTGCTCGAGCTTCCATTGGTGATAAAACCTTCGAGCCTAACCGTTCGATAATCTCAACCGCCCTTTCCACAAGCATCCCATTGCTCGCGAGAACCCCCTTATCGAGGTAAATATTATCCTCAAGTAACACGGACATTGCCGCCTAACAACACTGCCTGGGCTACCATGGGCATTTGGGTGCGACCAATGCCGAAACCTGCCCACATTGCGTCATGGGGTAATGCATGTTTCATCGCCGCCATGGTCTCGGTATCTGCTCCAGCTCCCCAGGGGATCCCTAGACAAATTTGAAACAGCGGTGGTGTGTCGATAAGCCCTTCGTCGATCAATGCCCTGGCGAGTCTGATTTGCCCTAAATCAAACACTTCAAGCTCAGGTTTTACCCCCAGCTTTTGGACAATCCCCGCCATCTTGCGTAAGAACGGAGCTGTATTAATATACGTATAGTCCCCGTTACCAAAGTTCATCGTGCCACAATCCAGGCTACATATGTCCGGCAAACATTCAATGACATGGGACAACCTTTCCTCAGGCCCCACCATGTCTGTTCCAGGTCCTGGCATAGATGGGTCTTCGGAGTCAGGAACCCAGTCTCCCCCCATTCCAGCAGTCAGATTAATAATCACATTAGAGCCACTCTCCCTCACACGGTCCACTGCTTCCTTAAACAATGCTGTATCTCTTGATCCAACACCCGTTTCAGGGTCGCGCACGTGAATGTGAGCCACTGCAGCACCCGCTTTTTCAGCTTCAATCGCGGCATTCGCTACTTCCTCCGGAGTCACAGGAACGTAGTGGCTTTTGCCAGTTGTCTCTCCTGCACCCGTTACCGCGCATGTGATAATGACTTCATTGTTCATTTTAATATCAACCTATGATGTTTGTGGATAGTTAACAAATTAGCGTAAATAGGTGCCGCTCTAATTGTTATGGTTTATGGTGTAAAGATACTCTGTTTTTGGACAACGATAAAGGTACCCGCTGCAATCGTTATATTAAATTCGGATCCTTACCCTACTGGGGAACAAACAGAAATGCACCTTCAGGAAAACAAATCACGGCTTTTTTACCGTCTCTAGCATTTGGTCGAAAGCCCGAACCATATTTTCCCCAAAAACCTGTGGATTACATAGCACAGAACCACCCATTGTTTCTCTCAACCTGGATCGTAGTTCCGTTAGCTCCGCCACAGAGTCCGCCAGTGCCACGGCGCAATCAACGTATTCCTCCAAACTATCACCGCAGAGTTTATCCAAACCGATTCGGCGCAATATGCTATTTGTTACTCGGCTGCGATGGGAGTTACCCGCAAAAGAAACCACCGGAACTCTCATCCAAAGTGCCTCACACGTAGTAGTTGTTCCATTGTATGGAAAAGTATCTAACGCAATGTCGATATCGTTATAGAGTGACAAGTGCTCACTATACCCATCAGCGAATTGTAAAAGAGTGATTCTGTTACTCGATATCCCATATTCACTAAACTCGGAAAGTATTCTGGTACTAACTCGTTTATCTGTGAAGGTTTTACTTTTTAAAATTAATCTTGCATTTGGTAGCTTTAGGAAGATCCCTGACCAAACCTCTATAACCTGTTTCGTGATCTTGGAGATATTGTTAAAACTTCCAAATGTGACGTATCCATTCTCAACAACAGGAGGAATTAGGCGGGCATTAACTACTTGCCCGGCCTGGTAGCACAAAAAGCCAGTATCTATCCTCACCAGTGACTCAGAATGCAAATTGTCAGACACACCTTGAGGATCAGCAATCTCGTCGGTGATTCGAAAGTCAATGGCAGAGAGCCCCGTAGTGTTTGGATATCCGAGCCAGCTTGCCTGTACTCTAGCTGGTCTCAGTGCAAACAATAGTAACCTGTTGTTGCTTGTATGCCCGGCGAGGTCGATCAGAATATCAATTTTATCGGTTTTTATTAGCTCCGCTGACTCCTCATTGCTAAGCACCAGAATCGAACGCCATTCCTGAACCTTGCGTTTTATTCTTTCGGTAACTGTGTCCTCCCTTTGTACATTGGAATAACAATATATTTCATATTCAGATGGAGCCAGTCCTTCGATTAGGGGTTCCAAAAAGTAGGCGACAGAGTGCTGGCAAAAATCCCCTGACACAAAGCCAACACGCTTTATTCCGGTGCCACGGTTGCCCTGTGACGGGTTGCACATAACCTCATTAGATATAGAGGCCACCTGTTGCTCATGACCATGGCGGCGATTCCACTCCAGATGTTCCTGAAAAATTTCCACTTCAGACAGAACGCTTTCGTAATTCAACCCAAATAAATAATTATGGAAGGCATCTACGTTGCTGGGGTCAATACGCAGCGCTTCCAAACACACAGACCGAGCACTATCAAAGTCACGAATATCAGTATAAAGCCCGCCCAGGTTTCCAAGGGCCATGCTATTGTCTGGCTCAAGCTCAACAGCATTTTGGTAGTAGCCTATAGCCAACGACACCTCTCCCAATTTTTTGTAGGTGTTACCAAGATTATTATATGGTGCAGGAAACGTCGGATTGGAATCGATTGCTATTTTGTAGCACTCGATCGCTTCAGGAAACAGTTGGAGGGCTTGAAGAATATTGGCTAGATTGTAGTTAACCGCAAAATTTTTTGGATCCGCTACTAACGCTCTACGCATACACGTTTCAGCTTCCTGTAAGCGACCCACTTTCATCATCAGGTTGCCTGTATTTATGTTGCAATCGAATGAGTTCGGCTCCAGAGCTAATGCTTTATTAGCCATGAGTAACGCTTCATCCGTTCTCCCTAGACTATCTAACGCATTTCCAAGGTTATTGTACACACCAGCGAGATCAGATCGAATAGATATTAGGATATTGTATTCATTTACCGCCTCAAGTAACAGACCTCTCTCCTGATAGAGACAAGCAAGAGAGAAACGAGCCTGGATATCGTTTGGCTCTTCTTCTAAACGCTGTTTTAGAGATACAGCGGAATCTATTAGATCGGACATTAGAATTCAGTCACACCAAGTGGCATGTTCACCTTAGAGTCACGGGGCAAGGAATAGAGAACTAAATGGAAAATAAAACCAATTGATAGAATAGACGTTATTAAACGACGCTATCAAATATAGAGTTGATATCAATGAATAGGTAAAACCAGATGTCAAACCTAGAAAACGTCAATAATGATCGATGTATTACCTATAAACACATCAATTAGAAAATTCTACTTTTTAGAACCAAAAAACCCCCCACCACAGTGAGGGTTTTATTTAATCGAGAAACCTCTATTTAAAACACTTCCAAAGAAAATGAATCTATCTAAAAATGGGCTTACTTCATAGTGACTTCTTTTTAAACTTCCAGGAGACACCAGCCCGGTAAACAACTTCGTCCATGTTAGTACCCAGACCAAACTGTACATAGGTTCTGCCTTCGCCATCTTTTCCTGCTAAACGTTTTGTATAGTCGAAACCAACTGCAGATTCGCCCTGAAAATAACCAACCCCAATTCCAGCTCCTGATTCTCCAGGAGACAAAGCGGGTCCAGTTGTACCACTAAGAGCAGCCAACGATGCAATACCACCTCTGGATTCTTTAGTTAAATCTTCTACCGCTGATTTATTAACTGAGATATTAGCCGAGTTTGTAGATACGTTGGTTGAAATAGTGGCTAAGTTAGTTGAGTTCACCGCAATATTTTCTGAATTCACTGCAATATTAGCTGAGATATTAGCCGAGTTTGTAGATACGTTGGTTGGAATATTGGCTAGATTGTAGTTAACCGCAATATTTTCTGAATTCACTACAATATTAGCTGAGTTCGCTGCAATACCTTGGGCATTGGTAGAAATATTCGCTGCATTCGTAGAGATAGCACTCGCATTCACCCTAATATTTGCAGAGTTTAAGGCAATGTTGGAAGAGTTCACCGCAATATTTTCTGAATTCACTGCAATATTAGCTGAGTTCACTGAGATATTAGCCGAGTTTGTAGATACGTTGGTTGAAATAGTGGCTAAGTTAGTTGAGTTCGCGGCTATGTTGCCTGAGTTCGTAGTTATACTTGCAGAATTTATTGTAATCGAATCTAAAGTACTAACAGCGGTAAATAACTGGGCTCCATTTACAGCGTTTGTTGAAGTAGATGTAACTTGGCCATCGGCCACGTTAGTTAGCAATCTCCCCCCCCCCACACTATCAAACGATGCTTCACCGCCCTGCGCTGTCGTTACTTCGGTAAGCGTAACGGAGCCAATAGTTACTGTGGTATCTATGTTATTTGCCGTTATACTATCAAGTGAAGTTGATGCGTTAGAACCTATCGCAATGGACCCAACATGACTAGTTGTCGCTCCAGAACCAATAGCAACAGAGTTGGTGGCTGAAGAAGAAGAACTTGCCCCGATTGCAACCGAGTTATTAATTCCCCCACTTAAATTAGTGGAATTATAACCAATAGCTACGTTATTCGCCCCAGTCAAGCTAGCCCCGGCACCGTTGCCTAAAAATGTATTGAATGCACCCGATGAACTTTCACCAGCACCACTACCTATTAGGGTGTTATTGGGCCCAAGCGTAGCTGTTGTGGTCCCGGAACCGATTGCTACGGTGGTGGTTCCAGTGCTGCCATTAGGTGCAAGACCCGTATTCGATCCAGCATCTGTTATAAATACTGTTTGAGCGTTTGCTGTACCAATCGCCAAATTAACCGAAACAGCAACGGTTATCGCTGTAGACAAAAACTTAAAATCATTACCAGTACCATCATGATTTTCCGTTAGCTGATTGTCACAGAACTGAGCTTTCTGTACTCTGGCTTTTTGATGGATTTTATTCTTATTCATTTCCATAAGACTTTCTTTATTAACTTTTCATAGAGTAGCATGTCAAAAAAAACAAGCTTCAAACTTTCTGCAAACTACTACTGTTTTTCTAAGAAAGACACATCCGACATGATTATGACAATCGCATTTTAAATACCTTCGGACAATCTAATAATAATACGGCTGAATTTAAAACTATTGACTAAATAGTAAAGTACTTTGTTTCAAAATGACAACCATATTTTAATTTAACTATCGCTGTTTCTTGAAAGAATAACACCAATAAAAAAAGAAATCTACTATAAATTTCGACGTTATCTTCTTGTTATTACAATGATAGTTCAACGACATATTCAGCATGATAGAGAAACACTCGAACCAAAGAGTGATTGGAAAGTTCGTAATTTCAAATTTAAATGGATCCTTCTTTTCAATATAAACACCCTTCTAGCATTTGTATTTAGTCCGTTAATTCTACTAGCGAACCGATAGTCGATATAAGTTAAAACCCCGAAGATCGTGATTAGAAACAATCCTGATCTATCATTCTGACAAATTAAGGGTGGTTTACCATTGTCCTCAATTTGTCAGAAAAAACTCGTGAAAGGAAAATATTGATCGCCAACTACGAGAAAATCGGAAATTGCACGATTTAGTATTGATTACCTCTCTATCTGAACCAACATCAATAACCCAAGAGGAATCCCCAGTCAAACGGAGATTCGTTAACTGCCTGGAAAAACCATAACCTGCAATTTCACGGACTTAGCTAAATCAAATACAGCGCTCCCCTCTCCATCATACAAAACAGACGACCTCACTCCAGCAACCCAACCATCACGGCGGTTAATTTGAACCCAGACTAGCAAATTAACCGCCAATTATTGCACCTCATCAAGGCGAGCGTTTATTAAGCCTCGGCCCTGTCACTACACCATGTTCTCAACGACTTGCCAATATCTTCGATCACAGACCGCCACTCCCCCTCGGACTCCTGCCGAAAAAGCCTCACTGATGGATACCATACACAATGCTCTCTATCATACAGGTTGGTTTTCCCATAGCCGCAGATAGATGGGCAACAGAAGTGTCCACGCTAATAACCAGATCACAATTCGAAATTACTGCAGCGGTTTCATCAAAGTCAGTCAGGGCGCTGCTGAGGTCAATAATATTCAGCTCTGGGACTGTCTCAAAATCTCGACCATATTCATAGTTTTGCAGACTAACAAACTGAATGGACTTATCGCACAACGCACCAAGATCTTTCAGCGGAACAGATTTTGCTCTCCCCATCTTCCCCGAAGCTAAATTCGCGGACCACACTAGTCCAACCTTCCTGATATCTGGCTTCTGAATGAGCTGCTCCAGTCGACTTTTACACTCGACATGTTTTCTTTCGCTATGGAATAGGTAAGGCTGCTGATTAAAAGTAAAATCGCTCTCAGTCCTGCATAACCCAAATGGCACAGTACCCATGGGACATTGATAGTCAATGTCTTTATATTTAGATAACCAATTCGGACCTTCACCAAGTTTCCAACGGGAAACTGCTCTTTTGCTACGATCATGGGCAACAACAGTGACATCGGGAAACGACCGCTCAAACAAAGTAGCCAGGGAAGGGGTACAGGCAATAATCAGATGCTTGCACTGATCGATCAATCTGGGAACCAAAGACATAAACATAATTTCGTCTCCTATTCCCTGTTCCCCATGAATAAGCAGCGTTTTATTCGACAGAGCTTCCCCGCGCCATAGCGGATGTTCGAAAGGAAATATTTGCAAACTACTGTCAATATAGTTGAAGGCTCTTAAGCGTGATTCATAAAATGACCAGCCCTGCTTAAATCTCCCCGTTAACAAAAGCTGCATCGCATACTCCCAGCGATATTCCTCATATAGAGACGCTTTACCCTTTTTCCCATCGTGCGAATCGATCAGGGACAAAGAACGTTGAAACCAGACTTCAGCTTCATCCAATCGCCTCAAACAATGCAGGGTTTTTCCCATCATCATGCATAACTCAGGGCCTTCCGACTCAGTTTTCACCAACCTTTCAAGCCAAACCAAAGCCTGACTATACTGCTCATCAGAGAAAAGCAGTTCAAAATAATCAATGAGAATGCGGTTAATAACATCTCCAAACCCAGTCAATCTACGCAATATTTGCTCCGATTGCTCCACCCTGCCAGCCTGATAGGTAGCTCGCACCAAACCGCTCCAACTTTCGAGCCAGTTTTCCGAACTATGCGGCAATTTTTTAACCACATACTGATAAATCGCCATTGCATGTTTACATTGACTTCTTGCAAGTCGAAGATTCGCCAGCCTCAACATGGCATCCAGGTTCGTGCAATCCAATGACAGTGCGCCCTGTAAACAAGCCTCCTCATCTCCCAATTGCCCACTATTTTGAAAGCCATCGCTCTGCTTCAACAATAGTTTAATATGCTGCTTTTTATCCATTAAAAAACTCTCTTCCAAAAGCGCGACGCTCTAGCAGAACCAGTCATTTTCACCTTTGACAGGATCTAAACCACTGACAGGGACTTCCTTTTCCGCTGGAAATCCGAGAATGTTGATTGAATGCACATTAAAAATGTCTTTGGCTTCGTGAAAAATATTATCCGGATTAAAAAGATTTGGAACATGCCACCATAGCTGGTAGTGCAAACTCTTTAGCTTACGAATCAGAGGAGGAAGCTTCTCCCGACGATCAGCTTCCAGATACAAAGTTGGCCGACAGGTTCGAATTGTTTTTTCACCGCCAGTAATGACGTCCAGCTCCATCCCCTCCACATCGGCTTTTATTAGGGCACAGCTCTCCAGTCTCAAACTGTCAATAGTCATGCACGGGACTTCAATCATTGGAGACTCACCTTCCCGACTATTCGCTGATACCCCCCCAAAGTTACCGGCCTGACGGGGAGACAACTCCGGAATCAGAATTTTTCCTGCTTTTGCTCCTACTCCCGCCCAATAGGCGTGGACATTATCGCATTGATTAAGTGCCAGATTCGCGGACAGTGTCTGGTAAATGAGGCGCTGGGGTTCAAATGCGTAAAGGCGGCCCGACCCACTAATCCGCTGAGACAACGGGATGGTATGTGATCCAATGTTAGATCCGGCCTCTATGACATTGGCGTTGGACAAATCCAATAAGCCAATCACAGCAATCTCCTCCCAGGAGTACTCGCCGTACTGAATCAGCGAGCGACCAACGTACACATCGTTCTTATTGACCAGCATTCGACCAAAGCGGGTCATGGTCAACACATTAAATGTAAATTCGGAATCGTTGTTATTCATGCTCATCACGAAATTCAGGCTGACTTAAGAAAGCCAGTGTCGTCTGTTTTGATAGATTTTCTCTTCACTGGAACATTCAGTTATACAACCCCTTTTACCTGGAGTGGAACAGACAAATATGAAAACACGATGAAGTTCCCTAAGGTTGGTTTTCCAGCCACTCACCAATATCAGCGGACAAATCACAGATAACGGAATCCCAATCTCCCTGGTGGGGCTGGCGAAACAATCTGGCAGATTCGTACCACACGCTTTTATTTCCCCCACGGCCCCATCTCCAGTCAGCTCGATTCATCAACAATAGCCAAACCGGCTTCCCTAGCGCACCTGCAAGATGGGCAACAGAGGTATCCACGCTAATAACCAAATCCATATTCTGTACCAATGCCGCAGTATCAGCAAAATCCAGCAAATCTCTATGAAAATCAATTATATTGAGCTCTGGGATGTTCGAAGCCTCCATCGCAGCATCCATATTCTGCAAACTCACAAATTGAACACGATCACAATAACTTGAAAGCGGCCTAAAACTCTCTGCAGGAATACTTTTTTGCACTGACCGACGACGAGCCCAAGTAATTTCCAGCGAAGGGTTTGCTCCCCACATAATGCCAATTCTGTATTTTTTATCAGCCCCTATTGTTTTCGCCAGTCTTTGATTAAACATAGCCACCTGATCCTTATCAGGTTGTAACAATACCTTTGTTCCCTGGAAATCGACCATCTCTTTTCGTCTCCAACGGCCCAGGCTCCCGATTGGAATTTGATAGTCTATTTTTCGATTTGACATATCTGCTGGACCAACGACAACATGATGAGGAACCACATCAATCTGTGGATGAGAGTTTGCCAACAATCTCACTAGCGGAGGGCGGCATCCCCAAATCACCTGCTTAGCTTCCTGCTTAATATCAAACATAATTTCATCACCCAAGCCCTGTTCGCCATGCACAAATAATGTTTTCCCATACAGGGTCTCTCCCTGCCAAAGGGGATACGGATAGGCAGACTACATTCGTCCTGTTTCCAGCCGCAAATCGGTGGTCATATGCCCTCCAACCTTTTTCCCAATCGCCTAAAGCAAGCAAAAGATGCGAATACTCCCATTGAGTGGCTGCAGGTTCGCTCCCTCCAATGGCAAGAGAACGCTCAAATGCTGCCCGGGCTTTGGTAATTTCATCAAGGTAAAAAAGTGTCACCCCCAAGCGATGATGAAAATCCCCTAAAAGAGGTTTAGGTAATATCCGTTCCAACCGATATAGCAACTCGAGGGCGGCTTCAAAGTGTTCCCTTATACGGAGCTGTTCAGAATAATTCCAAAGCGCGTCAACATGATCAGGCTGAATCCTCAAACAGGCCTGATATGCCAACATAGATGCATCTTCATTGCCGGCCCTGGAGTAAAAAACACCAAGGTTATATTGCACATTGGCAATAGTGGGATCAATTGAAGAAGCATACTCTAATAATATCAATGCCTCTGCACATCGATCCATTCGCTCAATGGACACCGCAGCGACTTCCAGAGCATAAGGAAACAATGCATCACCCATCTCGACTTTCATCGCCTGGTGTTCAGCTTCAGCATATCGCTTGTTATTGAACATCGCGATTGCTGATTGAAGGTTGGATTGAGAGTTGTGCACCCGAGTCCTCTAAAATATGAAACCCTAATATGGAGCCTTATCAAATAAATTTATGTGCCCGCTGACATGCAGCAACTACTGATTCCATCTCAAATAATAGGAGTAAGTTGAGCAGTAATAACCAGTCAAACACTGCGCACCTCACAAATAATTGATACAAAAAATATTCAAAGACAATATACTCGTTACAGCAGTGATAAAAGTAGTGAAGCCATCTCAAAAAAGCCACTGAAAAGGCGAGGATAACATCAAATTTCCCCTGGCGCGAGACTTCGATAAAACCTCTTCTTCTCTCTGCAAAAATCTGTTTATACTCGCTCCATCGCTAAATAGCAGATCAATATAGATTGCCAATCAGGCGTTTAATGAGGCCAAGCAACCCGTGACAAAACTACAGATTGGGATAACATTTGATCAATCAGCCGTAAACCTTAGTCAGGGATGGTGGAGTAATGGTATCACTCAGAATATCAAGTTCTATTTCGATCTGCTAGAAAAGCTTGGGCATCAACCCGTCTTTCTCACCTCTTCTTCCAATCAGGGTCCATCTTTCCCTGTTACCATCAAATTTGAGGAAAAAACTTATAAAACACTCAGCTATTCAGAAGTTGTTGAAAAACATATCAAACTACACTTAATTATTGAAGCAGGACTCTCAATCTCCCCCCATGATAACGAGCTGCTTCGAGAGACAAGCGACGCCAACGTTATTGGTTTACGTTGCGGCAATCCACTCTTTATGGACATGGAAGGTCTGTTCCTAAAACATGATCTTCCTATAGGGCTCCACGAGCGAGTACAGGACGTGATGTGGTTACTACCACAACACGGAAAACAAAAACAATTCGTTGAGGTTGTGCACGGATGCCCGGCACAGGTTGTTCCTTACATATGGGAACCCGACTTCATTAGTTCGATTGGAGAACTCCCTCCGTTACCTGACACACCCAATATTATGGTCATGGAGCCGAATGTCAGCATTGTAAAAAATGCACTAATACCCATGACAATTCTAGAGTCGCTTTATCTAAGGTCACCAGATTCCTTTGATAAGGCTTACGTTCTTGGTAGCGAAAATTGGTTCAATAAGGATTATTTTCTCAACAACTTCGTGCAACACCTCCATGTGCTTCAATCAGAAACAGAAAAAGTATATTTCTGTCCCCGCTATCGCTTTCCGGAGGTAATGCAAATAAAGGCGGCTCTGCTTGGATTTCAAATAGAGAATGAGCTGAATTACCTTTATAACGAAGCAATTTATTGTGATTTACCATTCGTGCACAATGCACGAGCCTATGAAGAAGTTGGACACTACTACCCCGACTACGATATCTCCGCAGCCACAGATCAGGTTTTAAAGGCCATAGCAGAAAATAAACAATCAAAAACACAGGAAAAAAGGAGACAGTTCCTTTTCCAGTACTCCATTAACAACCCCAGTGTTCAAAAACATTATCAGGCACTACTTGAATATGCCATGTCCTTTTAGTCATCTCGCTTCCATTCCTGTGAAAAAAACAAATCCACCACTATCATAGCAAGACCTAGCATTAGTCGTAATATCCGTTCTAACATTCCTCGATTCCACAAAATCAGGTCTCTCCCCACATGCGCAGCAAATTGTGAAGCACAAAATTGACTTTCTGGGTCGGCGGATCACCTGGATGACTATTCAGCAAATTTGTACTCGCAACATTGAGTTCATAAACCAGATTTCGTTTCTCTGCATCTTTAATGGTGCACTGATACCAACAAACGCACACCAATCGAGTCCCCGATATCACCGGCTTGACCTGGTGGAGATAAGTTGATGGATAGAGCACTACATCCCCCGCTGCGTATTTCACAGTGGCCACACCAACTGGCGTATGGAGTTCAAGCTCACCGCCCTCATAGTCATCAGGCTCATTCAGAAAAACAGTACTGGAAACATCGGTTCGAAACCGTTTTTCTGGAACCAATGGATCCTGATGATTACTGATGCCAGCGCTTAGTGAAGCGTCCAGGTGCATGCCATAGTGCATCCCTTCGGTATATCTGGAAAAAATAGGCATTGTGTTGCTAACCGGCATGATCGCATTTTGAAACACCCAATTCTGCTGTAAAGCAGACATAACTACCGAACTCAAATAGCGAATATTCTGATCATCCTGCGAAACCTCTTCATTACGTTTCACCCGGGAAGCGGTCGCACCAGCGCTCAATGAACCATCGACGAAATTCGCATTTCCCAGTGCTTCCCGAAATTCCTGGAGTTGAGTTTGATTGAGTATGCCTGGAATATGGATGAGCACAGAGTCACCTTAGTAAGTGTTTAGTGGGGGTCGGGTGCTGATTATCTAAATATCGAAATCCGCGCAGCGTATTTTACCTACTTAGTCGTCCCTGAAGAACCCGAAAAGGCTACATATCCAGTATAAACTGGATATAGTCCTGGTTTGAATCGACCGGAATTGTTAAACTGGCGTTCAGTTTCTGGTCGAACACGAGGTATATATGCTACCTGACAGCCCGGTGAATGACGATCAACTCAGTTTCTTCAACATCGTTGATCAGCTGGATACGTCCCATCCCCTGATTGCCCTTGGCAATACCCTTGACTGGTCATCGCTTGAAGCCTCCCTGAGCCAGTACTACAGCGCGAAGGGGCGGGCCGCGAAACCGATCCGGTTGATGAGCGGATTGGTGATGATCAAACAGCTGTACAGCTTAAGTGATGAATCGGTGGTGGATCAATGGAAGATGAACCCGTACTTTCAGGTGTTCTGTGGTGAGGTGAGTTTCCAGACGCAGGTACCGTGCCATGCGACGGAACTGGTGAAGTTCCGCAACCGGATTGGGTCGGAGGGAGTCAGGGAGATCTTTTCGCTGTCGGTAAAACTGCATGGGAAGCTGGCAGAGGAGCAGACAGTACTGGTAGATACCACGGTACAGGAGAAGGCGATCACGTACCCGACAGACAGCAAGTTGGCGATAAGGATCATCAATCGCCTGAACAAGCTGTCGAAGTTACACGGGATACAACAACGACGAACGTACGTAAAGGAAGTGCGGTCACTTCGTTTGGCATGTCGTCATTTCCGTCACGTGAAACGACGTCGTAAGGCGAACAAGGCGTTGAAACGATTACGAACCATTGCGGGTGTGTTGCTCAGGGAATGCCAACGGAAGTTACCGATCGATGTTCTGACGGCGCAGGAAGCGAACTTTGCGTTATACGAACGTGTTTTGTCTCAACAGCCCAAAGACAGGAACAAGGTTTACTCCCTGCATGATCCTGCTGTGTACTGCGTGGGCAAGGGGAAGGATCACAAGGCGTATGAGTATGGTCGCAAGGCGTCAGTGGTGGCGACGAAGGAGTCACAGGTGATTGTGGGGGTGGTGAGTCATGACGAACATGATCATGATTCGAAGACCCTGAAAGCAGCACTGACAGAAGCCCATACCCACCGTGAGACATCGATCAGGCTGGCGGTGGTTGACCGGGGATATCGGGGAGCGAAGAATAAAGTGGATTGTGAGGTGCTGTTACCGGGTCCTCCGCTGAAACGGGACAATGCTTATCAACGCCAGAAGAAACGGATACTGTGTCGCAAACGAAGTGCGATAGAACCGATCATCGGTCATTTGAAGCATGATCATCGTTTATTGAGGAGCTGGCTGAAGGGAGCCGAAGGAGACCGTATCAATCTGCTGATGGCGGGTTGCGCGTGGAATTTGAGAAAGTGGATGATCGCTTTCTTTTTGTTTGAAAAACCCAACGGCGGAGAGCAAACATTACTCGCCATTGCCTGTTGTCAGCCCCTTGGGACGCCGCTAATCGTCGTCTGGGTGTTGTCCTGATCCGAAGGTCGAAAATGACGCATGATCGCTAACGACATCGCGCCTTTTTTCAGGACGGACTACTTATTCAAGAATCCAATATCGTTTTGCACCACTCTGTCCGTCTATCGCTGCTTAACTGGCTTTTTCATTCATCCAATATCGGGTTTTTTTAGAGACGTCATTTTCAAATCGAAGCCAAAGACCGAGAAAAGATTCTGAAAAATCATGTTTTATTCAATATTTTGCCCGATATTGGGCAAAATATTTGTCAAAAATAAAAATTTACATCATTATTGATTCATGAAATCGAACAACCCTTTGTCTGACCTCATTGAGCACCTCACCCGGTCAAACCCAATAAGCGAAAATCTGGCGCACAAGCTCGTTCACGAGGTCACTACCTACTTTGATGAAAATATCGAGCAATTTGTGCAACGACGTCATTTTGAATTGCAGGAAGCAGGTTTCAAAAATTCACAAATTTTCACCCTCATTGAAGATGAGATCACCCAAATGCGCTTCCCTGCCACCAGGCTCAGCCATCGTCAACTACGACGTCTTGTCTATGGATAGCCCGCTTGAAACATTATCTAGTCCGCCCTGGGGTCCCGGGAGTCCTCAAACTAAAAACAACATAGAGCCAGCTCCCGTTCAGTATAGCCCACCAAAGTAAAAATCTGGAGAATCAACATGTGTGGAATCATCGGTTATATCGGAAATCAACCCGCTGCACCCATTTTACTTTCTGGCTTAAAGCGTCTCGAATACCGGGGTTATGACTCATCCGGAATCGCGTTGGGCTATCGAGGAAAACTAAGAATTCATCGGGCGACAGGAAAACTAGCCAGACTCGAAAATCAATTACCAAAGAAGCTGGCAGGAAAAGTCGGCATCGGTCATACCCGGTGGGCAACTCACGGTGAACCAACTGATGAGAATGCACATCCCCACGTTGACAGCAGCAATCAAATTGCAATTATCCACAACGGTATCATTGAAAATGCAGCGGAAATCAAACGGCGACTTGAAAAAGAGGGATGCCAGTTTACTTCAGAAACCGATAGCGAAGTCATTGCCCATCTAATCGCAAATATCAAAGGCGGATCTTTTCTCGACGCTGTTCGTCTGGCACTCAAGCAACTAAAGGGAACTTATGGCCTGGTAGTCATGAATAGGGACGCACCCGACGAACTCATTGCTGCAAGAAGCGGCAGCCCAGTCGTTATTGGCATCGGAGAGAATGAAATGTTTATTTCTTCCGACTCCGCCGCACTTTCTCGCCATACCCGTGAAATTGTGCATTTGGATGATGGAGAAATTGCCGCCGTAACCGCAAAAGGGTTTCGAGTCACCACCCTGGATTCCATTTCAATGCATAAATCATCAATCACAGTGGACAACTCTCAATCTGATTACGACAAAGGGGGATATGAACACTTCATGCTGAAGGAAATTTACGAACAACCTGCATCTGTCAAAAGAACATTGAGCGGACGTCTTGATCATCAATTTAACACGGCACACCTTGGAGGACTTAATCTTAACCCCAGAGACTTCGCGAATATAAATCGTGTAAAGATACTCGGATGTGGTTCTGCCTACTATGCGGGCATGAGTGGTGCAGATATGATTGAAACACTTGCCAGACTTCCATCAACTGCGGAACCTGCTGCAGAATTCCGCTACCGAAATCCGGTTATTGAACGGGACACTCTGTATATTGTGGTCAGCCAATCCGGTGAAACCTTCGATACTCTGGCTGCGTTACGGGAAATAAAACGAAAAGGAGGACATGTTCTGGGGGTCAATAATGTCGTTGGAAGCACCATCGCGCGGGAAGTTGATAGCGGTATCTATATGTACGCCGGCACAGAAGTCTCCGTAGCATCAACCAAAGCATATACCAGCATGCTCGTCTGTTTCGCATTGCTCGCCTTACATCTTGGAAGGATCCGGGATCTCTCTCCTCAACAGGGTGAGACTCTCGTACAGGCGCTGGATCAGTTGCCTGGAAAAATTTCCACAGCCTTACTGGAGGCTGACAACATCAAAAAGCTAGCTAAAAAGTACCACCACATCCACAGTGCTTTTTTCATCGGAAAAACCAATGCGTTTCCAGTGGCCCTGGAAGGAGCACAAAAACTTAAGGAAGTTTCTTACATTCATGCAGAGGCCTATCCAGCCTCCGAATTAAAACACGGCCCCCTGGCGCTAGTGTCTCCCCGAACGCCAACGATTATCGTCCTCCCTGATAGCGACTTATTAAGCAAGTCAATGTCATCATTGCAGGAAATCAGGGCCCGCAAAGGACCTGTTATCGCTTTAACCAATTCAAACGACCCATCCATCGAAACACTGAGCGATGACCTAATCACAGCGCCAGCTACCCATCCGGTTTTGCACCCCATTGTCATGGGCATTGCATTACAATTATTTGCTTACTATTGTGCCGTAGAAACAGGAAAGGACGTCGATCAGCCTCGTAATCTGGCGAAAAGCGTCACAGTAGAATAGTTCTCTCACCGCCATTGTCCAAGCCATAGCCCCAAGCCATAACTCTGCAGGTTATAAATTCCCAAGTCATGAGCTCGTTTTGTGGTGTCGTAAATCACCTTGTACTATAATTTTAGCGGGACAGAGATCATTCGGTAGCATCTTAATTCACCCTACCCTGGACGCTGTCCAAAAAAGAGAGGTCCTAATTGGTATACGGGCAAAATAACCGCGACCACAGCGTACTCGGTTTAAGAGCCATTACAATTCCAGAGCCTCCTCACAACACATCGACAACCACATCGAAAACCGCATCAAAAACACATAGAGAAATACATTGGATAAAGAACTATTTGAACTGGGTTTAGCCCAACGAAAAGGCACATTAGGTGCGGAATACGTCGAAAAAAACCTGGCAAATGCCGATGATTTCACCCGTCCGTTTCAGGAAGCGATGACAGAGTGGTGCTGGGGCTTTGGCTGGGGCGATGATGCCATTGATGCAAAAACCCGCTCAATGATGAACCTGACCATGATTGGAGCATTAGGGAAAATGCATGAGTGGGAAATTCATTGCCGAGGCGCAATAAGCAATGGGGTAACCAAAGAACAGCTCCGAGCGATTATCCATGTTGTCGGAATTTATTGTGGTGTACCCCAGGCGTTAGAGTGTTTTCGTGTCGCCAAAAAGGTCATGGAGGAAGTAGACCTGTAAAAAGCAGCCCTGTAAAAACAGGTCTACAAAATAGGTCTATGGGGTCGCAGTATGGGGACATGCTCCCTGATAATCATCTGGCAATTCAACCCAGCTGCGCGCCCTGCCAAATAACGGGATGAGGACAATAGAGTTCGTTGCTTACCTATGCCTATTTCAAATTGGGCCAAGTATTAGGCCAGGTATCACCCAGACGATAGCCTCCCGGCCACGGGTCGTCAGGATCAAGAAGATGTTGATGTATACCCGTGACCCAGGCTCTCCCCGTTAGTGAGGGAATAATTACTTTTTTTTCGGCGATCATTGTTTCTTCTATCGCCTCACAGATAAAGGTGGAATCAATAATGGATTTGCCGATAAATCGCTGATTCAATTTCAGGCTCCCCCGGGCATGTAACACTGCCATCCTCGCCGAACAACCTGTTCCACAAGGAGATCGGTCGAGTTTTCCCGGGGCAATCACCACTGCATTTCTGCCAATCAGGGCACCATCAGCCTGTTCTATGGGTGCGGCTATTTGACAAAAAGAAATATGCGACCAATCCAGATTTTGCGGATGTTGAAAGCCTAGCTGTTCATTCGCTGCCCGGGTAATCAGAACACCTTGTTCAGCAATGTCCCGGGCCTCATCCGGACTTAGCCCAAAACCCAGCGCTTTTGAGTCCACAATCACAAAACTATCACCACCATAAGCCGTGTCTACGGTTAACGATCCAATCCCTTCTACTTCAATCACCGCATCCAGCCTATCAGCAAAGGAAGGAACATTGCGAATTGTCACACTTTTAGCTTTACCATCAGCGCATTCCACGCTAGCCCTTACCAAGACACCGGGAGCTTCCAAACAAAGCTCGGTAACCGGCTCCTTCATTGGGACCATCCCGGTATCAACCAATACCGTTGATACGCACATGGAATTCGACCCTGACATTGGCGGCGTGTATTCCGGCTCCATGATGATCCAGCCCGTATCCGCATCGGGATGTTTTGGGGGGACCAGCAAATTCACGTGACGGAACACCCCACCTCTGGGCTCATTCAATACGAAATTTCTTAGGACTTCATCGTTGGCAATGAATCTTGATTGCTCCCAAATCGTTTCTCCCGGAGGAGGCAGGACCCCTCCGACGATTACATCGCCAACTTCACCTTCGGCATGACAACTGATAACGTGAATTGTTTTTGTTGATCTCATTATTGTTTCTTCATTGTTTCTTCGGTTTTCACCTATGTTGATTTCAGGAGTTTCTACCTTTGATAACCATCTCTCAATGTTTTATGGTGTTTATCGCGTTTTATGTCAGGTTTCATCTAAAGTATCCATTTTACTCGCCATGTTTTCTGTCTTCCTGCTTGAGCGCAATAACCAAATCCATCACATTCGTGCCAGTTGGGCCGGAGACAAACAAGCCCCCTACCTGCTGCAACCAGGTCCCCGCGTCAGCTCCTGCCAGCGCTTCGTCAGCGCCATCCAGAGCATCGAACGTATCGCCATCGACAATTCCTCCCGCAGCATCCGTGGGTCCATCGGTGCCGGCGGTACCGGCGGCAATCACCGTAATGCCCTGGGCTCCCCGAATCAGTTTTGCAATAGCAAGGGCCAGACTTTGATTTCGCCCACCTGTTCCCGGCACCTCCGGCAAATTAATCGTGGGTTCACCTCCGAACACATACAGTCCCGGCGCCCCGATGCATATTTGATCGCTTAAATTCTGCGCTACCTTAAACACATCGTCATTCAATGCTGATCGCTCCATTACCACATTGATACACTGTGCCTTTGCAAACTTCGCCGCTGCCTGCCTGGCAATGCTATTGGAAGCAATAATTTTACCGCAGTAGTTAGTATGGTCTTCATTATTGTAGATATGACTAGTCTGATTGGTCGAAAAGCCGGTGGACATGGGCATGGGCGTGGGCGTGGGCGTGGGCGTGGGCGACAAACCTCCCAGAATCCCAGAAACTTTGTCCGGCAACGAAAAGTTAATCTCAAAATCGGTCTCGGAGGGCTTTCCTTCCGATCCGATCCCGGAGCCCACAAGATCGAGATCATCGTTGGGAATGTCCGATATCGCAAATACAGTTACTTTTCTTCCACCAAAATGGCTAAGCAACTTACCCCCTTTTATTAGGGAGATTGATTTTCTCACCGCATTGATTTGACCAATGTGGTATCCCTTGGAGATCAGCTCATCCGTCATTTCCTGGAGCTCAACCAAACCGATCTCACTCGGCAGCATTTCCATCAAGGCTGATGCTCCTCCTGAAACCAACATTAATAAGACTGATTCTGCTGGCATGGATTGCACGAATTCCAACGCCTGGGCACCCGCATCCAGACTGCGTTGATCAGGAATGGGGTGGGAAGATTCAATGACAACAACATTTTCACGATGCCGCAAATCATCATCCACATGACCATCCTTTGTAATCACTAAACACCGGCCGTCGTGATTCAGAATTGGCAAAGCACCTTTACACATCGTTGACGCTGCCTTACCCACCGCAAGCAAGTGAGAAATAGATTCAGGACCGCTTTCATCAAGTGCTACCCGAACAGCATTTTCGCCCTCCACAGCGCGAACAGCGGCTTTCCAGCACTGGACCAGAAAAGCCCGGGGTTCTACCCTAGGTTCTGTGATCGAATACAATGACCTATCCCTCTGCGGAATCCCGGGATACACCCAGGGTAAAAAGAAACAGTACTACCATTACCAACAGAACACCAACCCATTGAATTGTCGTTAACGATTCATTGAGAATCAACATGGCAAGGACGATGGAAACCACGGGTTCGGTATTCAAAATAAATGCTGCTTTTTCCGATGTGATTCTAGACAGCGCCTGAAACTGGCAAATAATCGCGGCAATGTAACAGGCTGTCGCCCCTGCCAATGCCCAAAAGCCCTCCGCACTTTCAGGCAAATGAAATTGGTTGAATACCAATGGAATGATCAAAATTAGCCCTACCAAATTAACCCAGAATGTCAGCATGATCGGATTCATTTTCGGTGCTATCTGCTCCCCCACGATGAACGTATACGTCGCACCCAATGCCGCCAAAGACGCCAGCGCCACTCCCCACATACCCAGTTCAAATTCTCCATCCATTAACATGAGACCAATGCCAGTGAACACAATAAAAAAAAGCAATAGCATTTTAAAATTTGGTTGTATTTTTCCGCTAAAAATACCGATCAATAGAACAATTAATGGATAGGAATAAAGAATTAATACGGCAATACTGACCGAAATAAACTGCACTGACATCAGATAGCTAATCATGGCACCAGACCAAACCAATCCCAATAACAAAACAGATTTGAATAACTGAGACCCTGAAAGAAACCCTCCGGACCAACAACAACAGTCCAATAACCGCGACCGACATCACAAAACGCCAAAACATCAGGGTAAAGGCATTGCCACCATCGGCGTAGACCAGTTTTGCCTGAGTGGTAATTGCGCCTAATCCAACTGCGGCGGCGAGGGCATAGAGAAATCCAATTCGATGGCTACTTTTCACGGTCATTTACTCATAGACATTTACAACAAAACTCCAGAATTCAATGGCGCTCCCGCTCTGGTTCAAAACACGAAGTCCAAACACTAGCTCACTATCCATGCCAATCGATTATCTCTTCCTATCGTCCTCGACCACCTAACCCTGTCTGATCCGCTCCGATTGAACTGATAACCAATCCAATTAATTACTCGAGGCGATTAACGCGTTCCTGACTAGGCGAAACGCCAAACACGTCCCGGTAACACTTACTAAAATGAGGACCTGAAACAAATCCTGTGGCCACGGCAATATCATAAACCCCCATACTACTTTGGATCAGTAACTGTCGGGCACGAATCAATCTCAACTTCACATAATAACGCGCTGGCGTTACCTTCAGATATTTCCTGAATAAGCGCTCCATCTGTCGTTTTGTAATCCCGGCATGAGCAGCAATTTCCTCTAACACAATGGGCTCCTCAATGTTTGCTTCCATTAAACCAACCGCTGTGGATAATCTCGGCTGACTATGCCCAAGCTGTATTCGCAACGGATTACGCTGTCGATCATTTTTTCCCCGAATCCGCTCAACTAAAAAACTCTCCGCGATTTCATTCGCCAACGTCCAACCATGACGGCGGGCGATAATTTCCACCAGCATATCCATGGAAGACGTGCCTCCAGCGCAGGTATATCGATTTTCGTCAATGACGAAAATCTCCTGACTGATCATCAGCTCTGGATGTTGCTCCCGCAGAAAAGACATGTTTTCCCAATGGATCGTGCATTTATGATTAGCCAGTAATCCCAGTTCAGCCAGAATATAGGTTCCGGTACACATGGAACCAAGCGCAGTTCTTTTAGCATCCAGTTTATGCAGCCAACGACCGATGGAGCGATCAATACTGACATCTATCTCGATACCGCCACAAACAAATAACAAATCAAATTTATCTACTTCACTGGTTTGGTAATCAGTATAAACCTTCAGACCATTGCTCGCCCTGACCGGCCCTCCATCACTGGTTACGGTGACCCATTCATAAAGGGGTTTGCCACTGATTCGATTGGCCATTCTCAACTGATCTACTGCACCAGTAAACGCGAGCATGGAATACCCGGATAATAGCAGGAATCCAAACCGTTCAGTCATGAGAAAACCGAACGCAGCTAATCCGAAAAAGGGGAACGGCCTGGGAAATCCAGCGAAAGGAAATCCGGCACAAGGGAGTCCAATTAGGGATCCAATGATGGAAAACCCCAACCCGGAAAATACAATCCTGACGGATGCTAAATACCAAACGCCCTTTCCCGTAATTTGAACTTCTGGATTTTCCCGGTTGAAGTCTTGGGAAGTTCACCAAAGACCACATTTCGTGGGGCTTTGAAATGGGCAAGGTTTGCCCGACAATAATCAATAATCTGTGCTTCGGTTAAGTCACCATCACTGGCAAGAGTCACAAAAGCACAAGGGGTTTCTCCCCACTTTTCATGGGGCTTTGCCACCACCGCGGCTTCAAGAATTTGTGGATGCCCATAAAGGCAGTTTTCCACCTCAATGGAAGAGATATTCTCACCGCCAGAAATAATAATATCCTTGGATCTATCCTTAAGCTGCATGTAGTGATCATCATGCATTACCCCCAGATCTCCGGAATGAAACCAGCCACCTGCAAAGGCTTCCTGAGTCGCCTCGGGATTTTTCAGATACCCTTTCATTACAATATTCCCGCTAAACATGCTTTCCCCCATTTGCTCTCCATTGCGCTCCACCGGCGACATAGTAACCGGATCCAACACATCAAGCTGCTCCAGGGCATGATAGCGCACACCCTGGCGGGATTTTTTAGTTGCTTTCTGGTCACTTTCCAATTCATCCCATTGAGTATTCCAGGCGCAGATTACCGCGGGCCCATAAGTTTCGGTTAACCCATAAACATGGGTCACATCGAAACCCTCCTTCTCCATGGACTCCAATACCGAAGCAGGAGGCGGAGCAGCTGCAGTCATCATTTTGACTTTATGATCAAATTCCCGCCGTTCAGAAGAATCTGCATTGATGATCATATTCATGATAATCGGCGCACCGCAAAAATGCGTCACCTTGTGTTCTGTGATGCTTTGATAAATCAAGGCTGAATTCACCTGTCGAATGCAAACACTAGTGCCAGCAATAGCCGCCAAAGTCCAGGGGAAACACCAGCCATTGCAATGAAACATAGGCAGCGTCCAAAGATAAACCGGGTGATGGGGCATTTGCCAATCCACAATGTTACTCATGGCATTCAAATATGCACCACGATGGTGATATACCACCCCCTTGGGATTTCCTGTGGTACCAGAAGTATAGTTCAGCGAAATCGCATCCCACTCATCACCTGGCCAATGCCATGGGGCATCTTCTAGCCCAGAATCAAGAAACGCTTCATATTCCACCACATCCACATGAGACAGCCCACGGAAACGGTTCAAATCTGAAGTGAAGCCCGGTGCATCAACTTCTACTACCAGAATTTGACGGTCCACCAGCGACAACGCCTCCACCGCCAGGGGAGATAACTCCGCGTCCAACAGCAGCACGTTGGCTTCACCGTGGTCCAGAATGAAGGCAATAGTTTGTGCATCAAGCCGGGTATTGATGGCATTCAATACCGCCCCGGACATGGGAACACCAAAATGCGCTTCATAGCCAAGCAAAGAATTCGGTGCTAAGCAGGCCACGGTACTTCCCTTTTCCATGCCCCGCCCCCTTAATGCAGAGGCTAGTTTTCGGCAACGGGAATAAACTTCAGACCAGGTTTTGCGATTATCTCCATCAACTACCGCCAGAAAATCTGGATAAACGTCTGCAGCACGGGATAAAAACCCAAGAGGTGTCAACGCAACGTGATTTGCTTCACATTTTTCCATTCCCTGTTCGTAAATATTCGTTATCATTAGGTTATCTATTTTAATTTGAGCGTGAGTATCGCCAATGGGTATCGACACCTATCGATATCGACGTCCCAATGAAATCCACAGAGGTCGCTTTCAAACTACAGCTACCTGCTACGGTCTCTTTTTTTAACACTTAATCCGAGCGAATGCCAACCCATGACAAGCATACCGACATTAAGAAATATTCTAAAGCAAAACAAAACCATTGCAGTAGTTGGGCTTTCAGCAAAATGGCATCGCCCCAGCTTTTTCGCGGCAAAATATATGCAACAACATGGATATCAGATCATTCCCGTCAATCCCAATTATGATGAAATTCTTGGAGAAAAATGTTACCCCGACCTCAAATCCATTCCCCATGAAGTGCACATAGTGGATTTGTTTCAACGATCAGAAACCGCGGTGGATTATGCCCATCAGGCCATCGATATCAATGCCCGGGTACTCTGGCTCCAACTAGGAGTCATCAATCAGGAAGCAAAACAGATTGCGGAGGCACAAAACATTCAGGTTGTCATGGACCGGTGCGTAAAAATCGAACACGCAAGGCTTTTTGGTGGGCTTAACTTTATCGGTGTAGATACCAAGGTCATTACCTCAACTCGCAATAAAACCATCGCGAATTGACCCGCACTGAGACAACTCCCCCACACAGACACAAAGACACGGATACAGAAGCAACTAATAGAGACATCAAAATAAAGACACGATCTGATTAAAACCATGAGTGACCACGAATACGAATTTGCAACCCTCTGCCTCCACGCCGGCACCCCACCAGACCCGGCAACTGGCGCCAGGGCGACTCCAATCTACCAGACGGCGTCCTATGTCTTTGACGACACCGCCCACGCCGCCAGTCTGTTTAATTTGCAGACGTTCGGTAATGTCTATACTCGTTTGATGAATCCAACCACCGCCATGTTCGAAGAACGTATGGCAGCATTAGAAGGGGGAAGAGCAGCGGTGGCGACCAGCACCGGTATGGCAGCACAAATGACGGCATTGCTAACAATTCTTAGAAATGGCGATGAAATCGTTGCTGCAAGCACACTCTATGGCGGCACCGTTTCCCAATTTGCCGTGACCTTCAAAAAAATGGGCATCACCACGGTTTTTGTGGATCCCGATGATCCGCAAAATTTTGAAAACGCCATTTCGGATAAAACCCGCGTGATCTATGGTGAGACCGTGGGCAACCCAAATAACAACGTGCTCGATATCTCAGCTATCGCAGAAATAGCTCACCGTCACGATCTACCTTTGGTGATCGACAATACCTTCGCCTCCCCCTACCTCTGTCGACCCTTTGAGCATGGCGCTGATATCGTGGTCCACTCCGCTACTAAATTTATCTGCGGACACGGCACATCCATGGGCGGAATCATTATTGAATCCGGCAAGTTTCCCTGGGATAACGGCAAATTCCCCGACATGACCAATCCGTCTGAGGGATACCACGGGGTTAAATTTTATGAAACTTTTGGTGATTTCGCTTTCACCATGAAAGTCCGATGTGAAACGTTAAGAACACTGGGCCCCACCCTGAGCCCCTTCAACTCATTCATGATGCTTCAGGGTCTTGAAACCCTCCCTCTTCGCATGGACCGACACGTTGAGAATGCACAAAAAGCTGTGACTTTTCTAAACCAACACGAGCTGGTTAGCTGGGTAAAGTATGCCGGGGATCCGGCGAGCCCCTACTACGCTCTCGGTAAGAAATATCTTCCAAAGGGCGCCGGCTCCATTTTGACTTTCGGCATCAAGGACGGTCAAAGTGCCGGAGCACGATTCATTGAAAACATGAATTTCATGAGTCATCTGGCCAATGTCGGCGATGCTAAAACCCTGGTGATTCATCCCGCCTCCACAACCCATCGTCAATTAAACGAGGAAGAACAGCTCAAAGCTGGGGTAAGTCCGGACATGATCAGAATATCCGTCGGCCTGGAAGCCATCAACGACATCATCTGGGACATTGATCAGGCGCTCCAGACCTCCCAGGGAGATTAGTTCGTCGGATCCATTCCATTATAAGGGGAATAGATTGACTATCCACGCCGCACCATTGTCCCATGGGTTTTGGTGGGGTATGAAGAACGATTACTGGTACTCATTTCAGAACCGAGATGGAGCGTCGGGTGAAATATCAGAATATCGGTAAAGTATTTTCCCAAAAGCAATACCCTATTCCACTCCCGACCAAATGAATTCAATGCGAATTCCTCCGGGTTCATACACCATCATGTGCATCCGGGGTCCGTTGCCAACGGGTTCTGGCGCAAACTCAATCTCGACGTCTTCCGCCTGTAGCATAATTTGATGAACGTGGTCGAGTTGCTCCTGACTTTCTACCGTCAACGCCAAATGGTGTAAGCCAACGTTCTTTTTTCGGTCGAAAAGATTCGCTTGGGAATTCTGGGTTACTTGCCACAAGGTCAAACCGAATACAGCCATCTGTCACTGCGGTACGGGGATAGGAATCATCCCGACCAGATTCAGTCCACCCCAGTCGGTCCACGAAGAAATCCCGGCTTGCTTCCAAATGCAATACCGCCAACCCCAGATGGTTCAGCCCATGAGTAATAGGTCGAGTGATGGGCTGGGTAATAGGCTGAGTGGTGGACCTTGGTGTAATAGGCTTCTGACCCAATGTTTTTGTGGTCATAACAATCCTGCTGACAATTTGAGAAGGTAAAGGGATGAATAGCGCTAAATTCACAAACGCTCAATCTGCATTGGCCGACGCTCGTCATCGATGCAAACATAGGTAAATGTGGCTTCGGTTACTTTTAAATTCTCTTCACTAGCGTGTTTTCTCCTAACCCAGGTTTCGATATGCACGGAAATAGAGGTATTACCGATTCGAGTGGTCTCACAATAACAACTCACCTGGTCGCCAATGAATACTGGCAGATGAAAAGTCATACTATCCACCGCCACGGTTACTAGCCGTCCCTTAACCACATAGCTCGCGAAAATCGCCCCGGCGATATCCATTTGGGACATGATCCAACCGCCAAAAATATCACCACTCGGATTAGCATCCGCAGGCATGGCCACAGTTCGAAGAGAAGGGGGTTGCTGGTTTTTAATGCTCGGTTTATTCATCAACTTAAATTCAATCCTGGTATTGGACAGCGTATTGGGCAGGGTACCGAACAGAGTTTTAGCTACAGTATGGTAGTGGAATTGGTTGTAGCTCGGCCATGGCTCGCCGTAAAATGGTTATGGATTGGCTTCAGGCTATAAGACTGACGGAAACACACTTAAAGAACGCACAAAAACATGCATCAGGGAAACAAACCGCTAATCGAAAACCGGATTGAAATAATGTTTACCCGATGAAATCGTATTAACCTGTCTTAGTAACAACTCGTAGTGTTCCTCATTCTCAATAAAATCCACGTTTTCCGCATTCACTACCAATAAGGGTGACTCACGATAACCGAGAAATAAACGGGAATAGGCTTCTGACAAGTCCCGCAGATAATGTCGCTCAATGTTTCTTTCAAAGAGAATACCTCTTTTTTGAATCCGAGTGATCAGTAAATCCACCGGAGCCTGAAGATAAATCACCAGATCCGGAGTGGGTATTTCCTGATTGAGCTGCTTATATACCTGTTCATAAAGGTATAGCTCATCATCATCGAGCGTTAATCTGGCAAAAAGCGGGTCCTTGGCCAACATGTAATCCGCAATTTGAATGGGGGTAAATAGATCTCCCTGTCGAAGCTCCTTAAGCTGCCTTGCTCTTTGGAACAAAAAGTAGAGCTGAGTCTGTAAGGCATACTGCTCAGGGTTTTTGTAGAATCGTTCCAGAAACGGATTGTCAGCTGGTTGCTCCAGAATCAGGCCTGCACCAATGGACGTCGCAATTTTTCGGGCTAAAGTAGTTTTCCCCACCCCAATTGGTCCTTCCACAGCGATGTATCTTTTCGTACTAATTATAAACCTCTTCTCTATCGTGATCACAAATACCTGATCTCTGGACTCTTTTCCAGAACGCCTCTAACCAAATCTCCTTCAGATACCGCTAATTTATTTAAACGATATTTTATATCAAAAATCCAGGATAGCTGTGGACCTATTTGGTTCAATGCTGTGGATTTCCTATTTATCCTCACATCGAAACCGAGATGTCCAATGGCACAGGATATTCCAGGCATCTTCGCGACATACCATACTGTGCATGACATGATAATCACAAATTCGTATACTCCAGTTTCCAAATACAGGACAAACGCGGTGACACGTCCTGAATAAAGATATCTCAGGATAATCATCCCCATTCCCATTAAACGTCACGGAACTTTTCACAGAAATTTGATGAAACTATTATTCGACCTTTTTCCTCTGCTGGTATTCTTCGGCGCCTTCAAGATGTACGACATCTATACCGCTACCGCCGCCGCCATTATCGCCACATTTATTCAGGTGGGTGTATTCTGGTTTAAACACCGACGCTTCGAATCCATGCATCTCATTACTTTGGTGATTATTTCTGTTTTCGGTGGATTGACCATATTCCTACAGGATGATGCATTCATTAAGTGGAAACCCACAATCGTTAACTGGGCGTTTAGTATCGTCATCTTTGCCATGTTGTTTACCAGGAAAACTGCGCTGGAATATGTCATGGGCAGTCAGCTCACATTACCGAAGTCTATCTGGCAAAAACTGAATCTTTCCTGGAGCATATTTTTTCTCGTCCTTGGTCTGATTAACTTGTATGTCGCCTTTTACTACAATCTCGACGCCGACCAGGAAGTACGAACTCAAACCTGGGTTAATTTCAAGGTGTTTGGCTTAATGGGACTAACCCTGGCATTCACCGTGATTCAGATGCTTTTTCTCGCGAGGCACATTGACCCCAAATCGAATTCCGACTCCAATTCCAACTCCCAATCCGACTCAGAATCTGGTTCCTAATACAGATAAAGTCAGCCCAAACGAAACCAAAAAAAGATCAAAACATGTACTACACCATCTGTGCCACAGACATCGAAAATAGCCTGGAAAAAAGACTTGAAGCCAGACCCGCTCACGTCGAACGACTAAAAAACCTGGTGGAGGAAGGACGACTATTGGTTGCCGGCCCTAACCCGGCAGTAGACAGCGAAGACCCTGGTACTGCGGGTTTTACCGAGCGTTATCATCGCTGAATTCGACTCCCTGGAAGATGCCAAAAGCTGGGCCAATAATGATCCCTATGTCGCTGCCGGTGTCTATCAGAAAGTTGAAATAAAACCCTATAAAAAAGTACTTCCCTAAATTCTCTAACCTAAATCCTCTGGCCACCTTATTCCCGCCCTCAAGAGTCCCCCGGTGAAAACGAAATAACGAGAAACGGAATAACAAGACGACCAGAATTCCACCAAAAGCGGTTAACACCACCCATGCATAGCCGAGGAATTCTGCTCAACTTACCAGTAGTAGGCTTGCGGACAAGGTATCTGGACCCGCGATGCAAGGGATAGCAAGGGGAAATACACTCAAATCGGTCCCAGGACAATGTTCATTGAAGATATGATGGGCAACACCCAAAACCACTTTTCACATTGATTCTGTCTCAAAATACAGACTCGACCGCTCCGTCTACGATGAACCCCCAAGTTGACTGATCTTTATCAACTGGAACTCAGAAAAACCCGCTTTGATTCTCGCTTCGAAATTAAAGGGCCCGTGTTTGCGGCCGGGGAGGTGTTTCTTAATGAGTTCGAGCAGGGTATTTTCTGGATCAAGCTGCCTCTTCTCGCACTCATGTTTAAACCATCTCTGACCAATGGCAACATGTCTGACTTCTTCTTCGAGAATCAATCTCAAAATATCCGAGGTGCCGTGATCGCCAAGCGCTTCCAGACGTTTGATCATGGGCGGCGTGACATCCAGTCCCCTGGCTTCAAAGACGCAGGGGATCAGAGCCATCCGTTGCAACAGGTCCCGGTCAGTTTTCACAGCCATGTCCCACAATCCGTTGTGTGCAGGGAAATCACCGTACTGATAACCAAAATCATTAAGCCGCTGGGAAAGCAGTCTATGATGGTTCGCTTCTTCTTTCGCTACGGATAACCAATCTGTATAGAACTCCCAAGGCATATCCCGGAATCGATATACCGCATCCAGCGCAAGATTGATGGCATTGAATTCGATATGGGCCAAGGCATGAATAAAAATGCTTTGTCCCAGAGTGGTGGAGAGCTTTCGTTTTTTTAGCTCTTTCGGTGGAACCAGCACCAGGTTTTCCGGGTGTCCTGGGATTGCCCTTGGAATTGTCTTTCGAATTGTCTTTCGAATTGTCTTCGGAATCGGAACTCGCCCCGTCGTCGCATCAGCCTCCATTCTTCGTTTACCCTCCCGCCATCGCTTCCACAGATCGGCTACAAGAGTTGTTTTTTGAACCGGACAACTGGCACAAAGCGCCCTTAAGCTGAGGTCGAAAAGAAATTCTGAATCAACGGTTTGTGGCATTACACTCTCGGACATAAAGGGCTTTTGCATAGAGTATCCTGACATAACGGGTCATTCGAAAAGGACCTCAGAACTAATGCTAAATCCACTGTTCAATCATGCTCAGATACCACGGCTTCTCCGTTTATTTTCTGCCATATGGCTTTTTCACCGGTGCTTTTTTCAATCAGCTGCATCCATTGCTCATGGCCCTGCATCTCCTCTTCGGAGGCGAGAATAATCGGAGTGCTAATATGGGTATCGGCATGGTAGACGGCCTTGGTGCGTTGGCTATTGTATTCAGTAATATCTTCGTTTTCCCCTAGCAGGGTGGTCTGGCCCCCGGTCATCATTAAATACACATCTGCTAGAATTTCAGCATCCAGCAATGCGCCATGAAGGGTTCGCTGGGTATTATCCACGTCATAACGCCGACATAACGCATCCAGATTATTCTTTTGGCCTGGATGTTTGCTTCTCGCCATCGCCAGGGTATCCAGGATTGTGCAATGCTCCCCGATCAGGCTTTCACCATGACCGGCTAATTTGAATTCATGGTTCAGGAATCCCACGTCAAAGGGGGCATTGTGGATGATGAGTTCCGCGCCTTTAAGGAAATCAAACAGTTCCTGTGCCAGATCCCCGAACAAAGGTTTGTCCTGTAAACTTTCCAGTGAAATACCGTGGACTTCCTGGGCCGCCTCGTCAATTTCTCGCTCGGGGTTGATATATTGATGAAATCGGTTCTGTGTTAATCGCCGATTGATCATTTCAATAGCGCCGACCTCAATGATTCTATGCCCCTGAGAGGTCTCAAGGCCGGTAGTTTCGGTATCGAGGATAATCTGTCTCATAGTTTCGATTACGCCATGGTGTTATTTTAGGAAACCTCTCCATATACCGAAGAGAGGCGGATTGGTATAAGGAATGATGAAAATCAGGTCAACAACAAATAGAACTCATTAGTCGCAATTGTTGATACTAGTCGTTATTAGTCATTAACGCTCATTTATCTATTCAGATCACAATGACAGCTCACCACCCTAACGGATTAACTCTGTTGGCCAGTTCAATTCATCGATACCCTGATTCGCCAATTGGTCCGCGCGCTCATTACCAGGGTCTCCAGCATGACCTTTTACCCAATGCCATTGGACTTCATGCCGTCCAGTTTGCTCATCCAGAGCCCGCCAAAGATCCTGATTCTTAACTGGCTTTTTCGCCGCGGTCATCCAGTTTCTTTTTCTCCAATTACCTATCCACTCCAGAATACCTTTTCTTACATATTGGGAATCAGCAAAAAGGTCCACAGAACAGGGAATCTTCAATGCGGTGAGAGCCTTTATCGCTGCGGTTAGCTCCATTCGATTATTCGTTGTTTCATGCTCTCCACCATGAATCGCTTTTTCATTTTCCTTGAATATGAGTAGCGCGCCCCAACCTCCTGGTCCAGGATTTCCCCGGCAGGCTCCATCGGTATAGATTGTTACATTTCGAAGGGACATGTCTTTTGAACTCAGTCTTTTGGATTTGGTCTTTATAATGCAAGGAGTCTCTTTACAAGTCTGAACGAGTCAGGTTATTTCTCGTTCAGAATCACCATTCACGACGTTTACAGAGTCTCCTTAAGATATTGATTGTTTTCAGTCGAAGCCATTTTAGCAATAGCCATTTCGTTTATGGCAATGTTGGTTATAGCGATAATGAGATCAATATCCAGTGATATATTCAGTAGTATATTCAATGGCATCCAACGGCATTAGTTGGCGCTAACTGGGTTTAATATGTGTTAAACGTGTGCGAACCCGATTCCCAAGATCCAGAAACAAATTTGGAAGGCTATGTGGATTAGAAATAACTAGGTTATGGGTTTGTTATCCACGACCAGTCGTAAACTGGATCGGCGGGATCGCTGGTTTGACGCCTGAGCCGCTGGCTGGGCAGCGGGTTTAACGATACCTGGAATTAGCTGACGCCATCGCCTTCCCCGGGATGAGACAGTGTTCATCGACATTTCTTTTTTCCGTCCCACGATAACATAGACCCCACCGAGTCCTGGCCACCACCGGTCTCCTGCCCGATCCATAAAGGACAATTTTTGTCGATAGACCGGATTCTGCATCGGTAGACCATAGGACATCATTCTGGCACCAACAAGGTCAAAGCCCAATAGGGATAACCAGTCCTGAACCCTTCTCACACTATAATAATGCCCGTTCCAGGGTGCAGCTCCGACATGCTTATTGAACCCCCGGAAGACACCGTAAAAGCTAAACAGATTAAAGCCAATAATCGCCACACAACCTTCAGGATTTAACACTTGATTAACCTGCCTCAATACCTCATGGGGGGCATGGGAAAAATCCAGCGTGTGGGGTAATACCACTAAATCATGGGTCCTTTCACCGAAAGGAAGCGCCTCTGGATTTGCCACAGCCCAACCGTCTCCCCCTTGGCCATATCCGGACCCGCCCTGGCCAGACTTCCGACTATTAGACGCCGTTGAAAAACGACTGACTAACTCTTTGTCATTGTCCACAAAGCAGCGGAACCCTGATCCAACTTTCTCAAGAAAATTGCTCCGGGACAAACCTACCTGCAGGCTACTTGGATAGTATCCAGACCGGATTAGTTTAAAACATCGCTGCCTTTCTTCTTCCAGCAACGCCGCTCCTAATGAGGTAGCAAACCATTCATTGATTGAGCATTTTTTATCTGAAAAGGACATGGATCAAAGAGAGCGTAAATACGTAAATAAAGAACCTGTGAGAAACAAAGGGAGAAATCAGTGTAAAAATAGTGTTAGCGAAAAAGTAGGCCAGACAAATAGTCTAAACAGGTGGCCCAAATAAGCAATCCAGGGAATGCATTTCTAAATGCTGAAACCCATGGAACGAACACCTGTTTTCGCAAAGTTTTACGACTCATCGGCATTCGTTGCTACAATGCCTGACCTTAAATCTTTAATCCCGGAAAATCAACGATGTCCGAGACGTTATCCTCTTACTCCCCCACCATTGACCTCGCTCAGGCACTCATTCGGGAGCCTTCGGTGACCCCGGAAGATGCCAATTGCCAGGCTATCCTGAAAGAACGGTTGAGGACCATTGGATTTGAGGTTGAAACTATGGTCTTCGATAATGTTACTAATTTATGGGCCACTCGGGGGAATGCTAAACCGTTAATGGTTTTCGCCGGACACACTGACGTGGTTCCCACGGGCCCATTGGACCAATGGGAAATTCCACCGTTTGAAGGAGTAATAAAGAACGGCATACTCCACGGTCGCGGTGCCGCAGACATGAAGGGCAGCATTGCCTGTTTTATCACTGCCTGTGAGCGCTTTATCGCATCTCATCCGAATCACCAGGGGACCATAGGCCTGTTGATTACCAGCGACGAAGAGGGCCCTGCTACTCATGGCACAAAAGCGGTAATGGACGTATTGAAACAACGGAATGTGGACATCGACATGTGCATCGTCGGCGAACCCACCAGTACGTCCAGATTGGGGGATGTAGTTAAGATCGGGAGAAGAGGATCATTAGGTGCAAAACTGAAAATAAAAGGCAAACAGGGACACATCGCCTACCCCCACCAGGCGGACAACCTCATGCATCGCAGTATCCCGGCACTAAACGAACTCATTGCGAGGCAATGGGACCAGGGAAATGAAAACTTCCAACCAACCAGCTTTCAGATATCGAATATCAATAGTGGGACCGGCGCAACCAATGTGATACCCGGAGAAATGGACGTTCTTTTTAATTTTCGTTTTTCTCCAGAAACCACCGACAGGGAATTAATGGAAGCCACTGAAACCATTTTACAAAAACACGGTGTCGACTATGACATCCACTGGAATCGCAGTGGACAACCCTTTGAGACCAAACAGGGAAATCTGGTGGATGCAGTTGTTGACAGTATCAAAGCAGTAACAGGCAATACCACAGAGCTATCTACCTCAGGTGGCACTTCAGACGGTAGGTTTATTGCTCCCACGGGAGCTCAGGTGCTTGAACTGGGACCCATTAACGCCACAATCCATCAAATTGATGAACAAATATCCATCTCTGATCTCGATTTGCTGTCCAGTTGTTACGAACAAACATTGAAAACACTCCTAACCTGACTCTGGAAAACCGCAACTCATATCAGCCATTCCGCCCCCATGTCCGTTTTCAAACGAGTAATTCTGATGCTTTTTGTCCCCTTATTCGCCATTGGGTTCGGATTGGCATGGTATGGAATGACAGTGAGATTTGTGACTACGGACAATGCCTATGTCAAGACGGATATTATATCCATTAGCTCAAACATCGATGGCCGGGCCCATTCAATCCACATCGAAAACAACCAATTCGTGCGAAAGGACTAGGTTCTTTTTAGCCTTGATGATGAAACTCACAAAATTTCGGTGAGTAAGTCGAAGGCCAAACTGGATTCCGTGTTGCTTCATATTCGATCCCTGCGATCCCGTTATCAGCAGGCACTCAGTGAAATTGGTCATGCCCAACAACAACTGGAATTCAGACAAAAACAACTCCGCCGCCAACAGGATCTCGCAGATCGGAATGTGGGTTCGGTGGCGACGCTGGATAATGCCATTCATGAACTAAAGATTGCTGAACGGAATTTGTTGATGAGCAATGAATCCGCTCAACAAGTACTAACAGAACTTGGGGGAGATATTGATCGCCCGGCGAAGACACACCCGATGTACCTGGAAGAAATAACCGCCTACAAACAGGCCAGATTATTACTCAAGGACACAAAGATCATCGCCCCCGCCGATGGAGTCGTTACGCGAATGAATCTTCAACCTGGGGAGTGGGTAGAGAAAGGTCGACCGGTTTTTAGTCTGGTAGACAAACAAAAACAGTGGATTGAGGCGAATCTCAAGGAAACCCAACTTACCCACGTAAAGGTTGGACAGTCGGTGAAGATTCACATTGACGCCTATCCGTCAACCACCTGGCAGGGCAGTGTTAAACACATTAGTGCTGCAATGGGCAGCGAATTCATGATCCTACCGCCTCAAAATGCCACAGGAAACTGGATTAAAGTGGTCCAACGTATTCCTGTTCACATCGACATTGATGGTCAAACCGATAAAGCTCCACTACCAAGAGCAGGCATGACATCGACAATCACCATCGACACAGAAATCGAAGGCGCCATGGCGAGCTGGCTTCGTCGACATTTCAGTCGGTTTTTCCAATCCATTGAAAGACAGTGAAGCAAGCCGATTCCGTCTTCAATCCATGGCCAGGTTTTTTCGCTGTGGTGATGGCGTCAGCAGTTTACGCTTCGGCCTCTGGACCTTGCCCAATGCTGTACTGCCGCAAATTCAGGGTGGTCTTTCAGTCAGCATCAATGAGGTTTCCTGGGCAGTAACTGCCAGTGTGGTAGCAGGAGCCATAGGCATTCCCCTTACACCCTGGCTAAGCCAGCGATTAGGAGCCAAGAGGTTGATGATGACAACGCTGGGATTTTTTTCCGCTGCGTCCGCCATGGTCGGAACGGTAACCAGCTTTGAGGAGTTAATCATCTGGAGAGTGATCGCCGCATTTGCCGGTTCTCCCATTCTGGCATTATCTCAATCCGTGATTCTTGAAAGTTTCGACTTAAAAACACGTAGCCTGGCATTTTCATTGTGGTCCATTGGAATTACCGCTGGATGGGTTCTTTCACCGGCTATTGGTGCCTGGCTTGCCGATCTGGTGAGCTGGCGTCTGGCCTTCTTTAGCCTGGTACCATTCGGATTCATTGCCTTCATATTTTGCAGTATTTTCATGGCACCGTCTGCCTATCAGCAACCCAGTAAGTTTGATTGGACCGGTTTTCTGACATTGGTCATTGCCTTAACCATGATGCAATTAGTGGTAAACCGGGGACATCGGGAGGACTGGTTTCACTCGGAGGCCATTATTAGCTTTACCATCGTTGGACTCACCGCATTTTATTTATACGTTGTTCACACGCTCCACTGCCGATCACCTTTTTTGAATTGGGCAATTTTTCGCGATCGAAATCTGGTAATCGGCCTTTGCATCACTTTGATCTACGCCTCTATCGGGTTAATCCTTATGGTGTTACTACCTATGATGCTGGAACAACTGCGAGGAGTTGAAGTAATGACATTGGGGGTGCTTTCCATGCCCAGAGGAGTCGCTCAGATTATTGGTCTGGTTTTTGCAGGACTTTTGGTCAACAAAATAGACCCCCGGTATCTGCTAGGCGGTGGACTAATGGTTTTCTCTTTGTCTACCTGGCAAATGGCCCAATACAATATGGAAATCGGTGCCTGGGATATCTTCTGGCCAACGGCCCTCCAGGGATTGTCTCTGGCCTTTATCTGGATTGCCCTTCTGGCCACGATTTACTCCACCATCGAATCCCATTTGCGAACCTACGCCACCACGCTGGTATCTCTCACTTATAGTTTGTCCAGCAGCATGGGAGTTGCCCTGGCGATGACGACTCTTGGTCGATCCATACAAACGAATCATCAGGAAATCAGTGCATTCATGGACCCGGAAAGAAAAATATTTCACTTCGCTGATAGTATGACTAATTGGTCATTTGATAGTCTACAAGGATTGCTATCCATGGAACAGGAAATCACACTGCAATCCTATTCCCTGGCATATAACAATGTATTTTTTGTTCTCGTTGTTTGTGCCCTTGGAATGATTCCCCTTGTCATATTCATGCGGCGATAGTGGGGATACCCAAAAAACAAGAAAACCAAGATGAATATCCTGACGATTATTACCCATCCTATCCAAAGCAGTTTTAATCATGCCCTGCTCGAAAACGTAGTCAAGGGTCTGGAGCAATCCAATCACACGGTAGATATTTCTGATCTTTACGCAGAAAACTTTCAATGCGCCATGACTGACGCGGACTTTGCCCAATTCCACAACAAGCCCATGCCGAAAGACGTATTGGCTTTTCAAAAACGGGTGGAATGGTCCGATGGACTGGTGTTCATTTTCCCCATTTGGTGGTGGTCAGTGCCCGCAATGCTCAAAGGCTGGATTGACCGGGTAATTAGCTATGGTTGGGCGTGGTCCGATCCCCTGAATCCTGATAGCGGTTTTTTGAAAGAAAGAAAAATTTTGGTATTGGCTACTGCCGGCGCAAGCAAAGCCGCATTGGCTAAACGGAAATACGATGAATCATTGCACACCCAACTAAATGTTGGCACATGGGGTTATTGCGGTTTTCGGGACATCACTACTCACTTCTACTATGAACTTCACAGTGAGACCCCTTTGACACGTCGACAGTCCTATTTAGACCACGCGCAGCAACTGGGAAGTACCGTATTTTCATCGCCAGATTCATAACTACGGGCGACGCTAGCACCAGATCCATGTTCAAGCCGACAGCATATCTCAGCCATGGATACATTCCTTGATACGGTTTACTTGACCTACAATCACGGTTGATTCAAGATTCGCGTTCGTTAGCAATGTCACCGTTTTATTTTCACACTTTGCATTTGATCACCCAGGCTGACCTTAGAAGATGACCACTCAAAACGATCAATCACTATCCACCGAAACCAGAATTACCCAGGCCCTGGGAAGAGAGGACGCTGAAACCGGTGCAGTGGTCCCGCCTATTTATGTATCAACCACCTATGCGCGACACGGAGACTATAGCCTGCCAGATAATCGTTCCTATATTCGTGATCATGGGCTGACTCAATCACTCCCCGAGGCCATGTTATGTGAGCTTGAAAGAGGAGCCGAAGCATTGTCTTTTTCATCCGGAATAGCTGCTTGCACAGCCCCTTTCCACGCTCTGGAACAAGGGGATCATGTCGCGGTATCTGATACGATTTATCACGGTGTATTAAGCTGGTTGGAGTTTTTCGCCAAATCAAGGGGCCTGAGATACACGTTGTTTGATGCCAGAAATTTGAACGAGTTCGCCAACCTGATCTCCAGCACTCCTACTAAATTAGTCTGGTTTGAAACCCCTGCAAACCCAACATGGCATATTGCCGATATTGCCGCACTCAGCGAAATTGCCCATCGACATCAGGTTACGGTGGCTGTGGATTCCACCTGCGCAACACCAGTGCTTTGCCGACCTATCGAACTCGGAGCAGATATTGTCTGTCATTCGGCGACCAAATACCTAAACGGACACTCCGATGTGCTGGCTGGAATGCTAATCACAGCCGCAGAAACCCCTCTTTGGCAAAGAATAAAACAACACCGGCTCATGGCTGGCCCAATGCTGGCATCCCTGGACGCCCATTTGCTTGTTAGAGGAATGAGAACACTTTTCCTCAGAGTAAGAAAACAATGCGAAAATGCGCTGACACTGGCATCCTATCTGCAAGCGCATCCCGGAGTTGAATATGTCTACTATCCTGGACTGGCAAACGATCCTGGTCATGAAATTGCGAACAGGCAAATGACTGGGGGCTATGGTGGAATGTTATCCCTTCTTATCCCCGGTGGTCGGGAAGAAGCTGTGGCAGTGGCTTGCCGGGCTCGGGTATTTAAACGAGCCACCTCTCTGGGTGGGGTTGAGAGCCTGTTAGAGCATCGCAAAACCAGCGAATCTGATAATACCAAAACGCCCGAAAACCTAATTCGGGTATCCGTTGGAATCGAGGATATTAACGACTTAATCCGGGATTGGGAGTGGATGCTTCAAGAGTAACCGCTCCCTGGTTCTGGTATTTTCTTACTTCCCTCTGCAAAGGGAGCTAATCATTCAATACCGATTTCGAGTGAGTATCGCTATGAGTTATGCGGAACAATTTTTCACTGGCTGAACTATGCAGCTAATTCAGGTTAGCTTTTCGTAAACACAAAACCATCCTTCAAGTTCACCCTGGTCGAAGTACCGACCTATCTCCCGATAGCGGCAGGCGAGTGTTTGTGAGTTTTCCAACTCCTGCAGCATTTTTTCAAAACCACTTTTCTGCCACAGTTCACCATGGATTGTGCAGGCAATAAAGCCACCTAACCTGGTAATTCTTGAGATTTCGTGAAAGGGTTCGGGGCCCACATGTCCATGAGTGAATGTTCCAGAAGAGATAATGGCATCGAATTCACCATCGTCATAGGGTAAGGGCAAATTGACATCCACGACCCTCAGACCTTGATAAATTCCTCTTTTACCTGCAACCTCAATCATATCCGGTGAAAGATCCAGGCCATGGAGTGCTTTGAACCCTTCATCATGAAGATATTTGGATGTCAGACCGGTGCCACATCCGATATCCAGCACCTTTGATTCCTGATTCGTCAGATACCGCGTCAATTGTTCCGCAATCAGCCGGGGTGAGCAATACCCCAATCCCTCAATCATCTGCGCATCATAGTCATCTGCCCATTTCTGGTAGAACAGTCGCATATCATTATCATCCGATAATCCATAGGCTTCTGCCAGAAATTCCTTCGATTTCAATTCACTAATGCCGCTACTATTTTCAGGTTTTTTCATCAGAATATATTTTCAAAAAGTCTATCTGGGAGACACAGGACCAGGAATCCGCAATCATGCTCTTCGTCCTTCCCTCGTTGTCTTATGTCTTACTCTCTTATCATTCCACTCTCTTTACTTACCCTTTTACTTACCCTTGGTCCTATGAATGTTCCCCCTGATGCAAACCCGGATGCCATACTATTGTTTTTCTGTCGGTGACTTCAAAACCATAGCGACTCCCAACATACATAAAAACATACCTATTAGGGCCATTACACCAAATCGCTCATCAAACAGGAACCAGGCTTCCGCGGCCACCAGGGGAGGAACCAGATAGAACAAACTGGCTACCCTCCCGGCTTCGCCCTGGCGAATTAGCCACATCAATAGCAACACTGCCCCGATAGACAATACCACCACCAACCAACCCATGGTCAGAACAAATTGCAGATTCCAATAAATAACCTGTGATTCGAGCAAAAAAGCTAATATCGCCATGAAGACGCAGTTTGCTGCATATTGCACAAACACTCCGGGTAGCAAATCATAATCACCGCAAAACTTTTTCTGGTAAATCGTGCCAATTGAGATACCAAACAATGACGCAACACAAAGCGCAACTCCGATGGCGTTGAAATGGGAATCAGCCACACCTTGCTCACCCACTACCAGGATGATTCCAATGAAACCTGTTACCAAGCCCAATACCTTCAATCTGGTCAAAACTTCCCTAAGGAAGAGCATCGCGAATAGCGATGTAATTAACGGCTGCAGGCCGACAATAATGGCGGCAATAGACGCAGGGAGCCCATGATAGATCCCCGCAAACACTCCGCCAAGATAAACACCATGGATCAGAACACCAACCACGGCGAGGTGAACGTAACCAGCCCGGTCCCTTGGCCAGGACACCTTTATAAAAGGGAGAATCATCAAAAGCGCCAACAAATTAAGCGCCGTCCTGATCGTTAGGAAAGTAAAGGGCTCCGCGCTCGGCAATCCGAACTTAGCGCCCACAAAACCAGTACTCCACAACACAACAAATACCAGAGGGACACCGAGTTTAATTAACATGGGAGCCTAAAAAGTTAATCTGAAAAAGTTTGGGAATACGACCATTGTAAAGCGTGGAGTCTAAGTGAAAGGACCTAAAAAACGAAAGCAATAGTAAAAAAATGATCTAAAAATAACTGCGACCATGTTAACTACGGTCGGGAGGCATCGGTGTCAGTGAACAGGGTCAGTGCATGAAGTCAAAGCCAGAGCAGAGAATCGGGCATCCAGACATCAGGTTCGATATTCCTTAAATATCGGAATCATTTTCCCTGAGTTTTTAATTAGTCCGTCCTGAAAAAAGGCGCGATGTCGTTAGCGATCATGCGTCATTTTCGACCTTCGGATCAGGACAACACCCAGACGACGATTAGCGGCGTCCCAAGGGGCTGACAACAGGCAATGGCGAGTAATGTTTGCTCTTCGCCGTTGGGTTTTTCAAACAAAAAGAAAGCGATCATCCACTTTCTCAAATTCCACGCGCAACCCGCCATCAGCAGATTGATACGGTCTCCTTCGGCTCCCTTCAGCCAGCTCCTCAATAAACGATGATCATGCTTCAAATGACCGATGATCGGTTCTATCGCACTTCGTTTGCGACACAGTATCCGTTTCTTCTGGCGTTGATAAGCATTGTCCCGTTTCAGCGGAGGACCCGGTAACAGCACCTCACAATCCACTTTATTCTTCGCTCCCCGATATCCCCGGTCAACCACCGCCAGCCTGATCGATGTCTCACGGTGGGTATGGGCTTCTGTCAGTGCTGCTTTCAGGGTCTTCGAATCATGATCATGTTCGTCATGACTCACCACCCCCACAATCACCTGTGACTCCTTCGTCGCCACCACTGACGCCTTGCGACCATACTCATACGCCTTGTGATCCTTCCCCTTGCCCACGCAGTACACAGCAGGATCATGCAGGGAGTAAACCTTGTTCCTGTCTTTGGGCTGTTGAGACAAAACACGTTCGTATAACGCAAAGTTCGCTTCCTGCGCCGTCAGAACATCGATCGGTAACTTCCGTTGGCATTCCCTGAGCAACACACCCGCAATGGTTCGTAATCGTTTCAACGCCTTGTTCGCCTTACGACGTCGTTTCACGTGACGGAAATGACGACATGCCAAACGAAGTGACCGCACTTCCTTTACGTACGTTCGTCGTTGTTGTATCCCGTGTAACTTCGACAGCTTGTTCAGGCGATTGATGATCCTTATCGCCAACTTGCTGTCTGTCGGGTACGTGATCGCCTTCTCCTGTACCGTGGTATCTACCAGTACTGTCCGCTCCTCTGCCAGCTTCCCATGCAGTTTTACCGACAGCGAAAAGATCTCCCTGACTCCCTCCGACCCAATCCGGTTGCGGAACTTCACCAGTTCCGTCGCATGGCACGGTACCTGCGTCTGGAAACTCACCTCACCACAGAACACCTGAAAGTACGGGTTCATCTTCCATTGATCCACCACCGATTCATCACTTAAGCTGTACAGCTGTTTGATCATCACCAATCCGCTCATCAACCGGATCGGTTTCGCGGCCCGCCCCTTCGCGCTGTAGTACTGACTCAGGGAGGCTTCAAGCGATGACCAGTCAAGGGTATTGCCAAGGGCAATCAGGGGATGGGACGTATCCAGCTGATCAACGATGTTGAAGAAACTGAGTTGATCGTCATTCACCGGGCTGTCAGGTAGCATATATACCTCGTGTTCGACCAGAAACTGAACGCCAGTTTAACAATTCCGGTCGATTCAAACCAGGACTATATCCAGTTTATACTGGATATGTAGCCTTTTCGGGTTCTTCAGGGACGACTAGTTAACATTAAGCCTCACCAGCCTCCCCGACAATGTTGGGGGTTTAGAGCTTCTCTATATCTTTGGATTCAGCTGCCGATGATGCTTGAAATGGAGTATCCGTATCTCTGTATCTGTAATACGGTAAATCAATGAATACGGATATCTTCTGATGGTGAGTTTCCGTATCAATTCCCCCTTATGCTTTCTGCCGAGCTTTGGCAAAGCGCCAAGCAGGTTAGATTTTTCTTGAATGAACTGCACAACCTCGACGGCTGCCTTGGGGTTCCGTTCAAGAAGATAATTGTATTGCTCCGTGAGCTTTGCTTTTGCCGTCGGTGACCAGACAACGGTTTTTTTCACGTAGTGGATTGAGTGGCAATTCGTTGCTGTGCTTTATCGATCATTTCCTGAAAAAATATATTCATACTCTCCTGATCAATCCCCTGCCCTTCATCTATTTCTGCTTCTGACTGTGTCAATATCGCTGACTCTTCCAACTCTTCAATCACACTATCAAGTACCGCTTGTGGGTCTTGGTGAAGCCGCTCAGCAACCTCAAACACTATTGTCTGTTGGTCTTCTCTGAGTTCTAGCTTTTGGGTATTCGCTGCCATAGTGGACAAAGAAAGAAATATTCACTGTCATTATACGCCTTTATGAACGAGTTCCCTACTCTATTTTTTCCTCTCCTTATTTCGTAAGAAAACGTTTTTCTGGTTCATAACCCATCAATTATCGGTAAAAATGCTCACTTGTTATAACCCTAATGTTAACTTTTTACGAAAAGTTGGCATTAGTTTTGGCGCTCTACCGCTCCATTAGCAACTAAAACAATGCTGACTATAAAATCAACAAAAAGGCTTTTTTATAGCCAACTTGAGCCTAACTCATTTAAACTTTTCCTCGGCTAACTCTTTAAAGCTGGGGCTTTGTTGCAACGTTTGAATAATTTTTGCCAGCCGAGACATATTGGATAGTCTATCTGGAACCCTAGGGTGAGAGCCTGTCTTTGTTTCCAGAAACTCCATTAAATCGGCAGGTCGTGGGCGTCCTTCGGAACTACATCGGTAATCACTAGCGTTTCCCATACTACAACGGTATTCTTTACCGGCGTTAAGGCGGTCCTGTGAGAGCTCCAGAAACTCAACTAGTGTCCCAACTTCAGATTTATCAATCAAACTAACCAAAAAAGTGTCTGCCTCGGTTTCAAGACGTTGACTCTCCATATCTTCAATCATTTCGAGTATATCTAAACGACCAGTTAGGCGTTGCACTGAAGAATCGTTGAAATGAAAAGCCCCTTTATGGCCCGCTAGTAAATGTCCAATCTCATGGCCAAGTACCCATGTCAAAAGATAAAGGATGTTATTTTCATACTCTTCACTACTGAGTTCTTCGCCGAATTCAATTCTATGTGAGTAATAATAATCTCCAGATATGCTCATTGGCTCCACGACCTTTTCTACTGACTTACTAAGTTCGAGGTGCTTGGACAAAAACCTGACCATAGCAATATCGCAAATTATAGTTTTACCATCCCCTAAATAGGCGCACAACCGAGAATTATACTTACTTACGAATGTATCGCTTATTTCAGAGTCAAATAGAAATATCCTTATTCCCCAAGTTTCTTTCCTGGGATTTATCGTTACGAATTCTTCTGTGGCTCCTAGCAAAGATAGAGCATGTTGGGCTTTGTTGATCCAATAAGCCTCTGGAGAGTAGTCAAGGAGATGATCTGAATTCGGGTAACTTGGAAACCAAACTCTCAAGATTGTGACAGAGGTTAGAACGGCCAATACAAAAAAGACTAGACGAGAGTTTTTGCTCGTCAACATCTTACGGTTCTCTGCGGCTTTCTAGTATTTTGTCACAAAAAAAGCCTGTTTGAAAAGCAAAGACAAACGCCAGTACATAGTCTGGTTGCTCTTTAGCAGAAATATACACACCAGAAAATACAATTGGCGACAACAGCATTGATCTCCACAAATCTGGACTCCTAAGAGCCGATACAATACTGGATCTGGATACTGGCCCCTTTTGATCTGACCATTGCCTATGTAGTGATCCGAAAACAATTCCCATAACCATGGCCACAACAGATAAGCAAATCTTCAGTGTCTCTTCAGATGCAGACGGAAGAAAACCGAGATTATTTGATGATGAATTGCCATAGAATGCAATTACTATTATCAACATTGTGAGAAACGCTGTCAAAAAACGAATCATATTCAACCTCCTAAATCTACCGGGTTATTGTTGAGTCTTATCCACATCTATGTTCTTACGTTAATATCGGGAAAATGAGAGAGTTCTATTCTGGAGGTGAAGCAAGTTAATGAGCATAGTAGATTGATAGTCTATGTTATCTAACACCAAGTTAGCAAACGCGCCAGCGGAATGGTAATAGTCAAGTATCCAAGCTTGGGTATGTGAGAAAACCCCATATTTTGGTAACCGTCGTTAACTTTTTTCCATAAGTTAACATTTTTTATAGAAGGCTTTTAATATCTCGTTTACCATGTAGCACACGATAAACCTCCAGCACATCATTCCGTTTTTTGTAAAAAATCTGATAAACAGGATATTGCCCTGCTGGAAAGAATAAGATCCCTTCTATCTCATGCAATACGGCTGTGCCGATATCGGGATTTTCCGATAATACCTCTACTATCACTCTTTCGATTTCGCCTATAACTTTATTGGCTACCGTTGCCCCTGCAGTATCGACCAAGTGATCTGCTATCTCGGAAAGGTCATTTATTGATAGCTCCGAATAGGTAACCCTCATATTACGTAGATTTACGTTTTATTCGGTTTCTAATTTCAGAAAACAATTGCTCAGTTGTTTTGTCAGACATACCTGAATCTATCCCCTCTTGAATCAGCCTCGCCAGTTCTAGCTGCTCTTCTTGTTTGGATAAATCCTCTCGTACTAAATGCCGAACGTAATCACTGGGTGTACTAAAGTCGCCTTTAGTAATTCGGCTTTGTATTTTTTTCTTTAGCTGTTCAGGTAAAGAAATATTCATCGTTGTTGTGCTCATATATTCATCTTATCAATTTGTCAATATTTGTCAATATTTGTCAATATTTGTCAAATTGATAAACAGCCTAATACTAACTTTTTACTATAAGTTAACGTTAAGTAACTGTGATTAAAGCGTATAACTTAATTTCTACGTCCAAGTTTAGTGGACGTTCGAGATGGACTCGCTGGCGGAAAACTAGGGGATATTACTGGATCAGTCCCTATTGACGCTCCTCCACTAGGATCGTCTTTTTTTCCTGAAATCAGACCCAGAAGTCTCTCTCGAAGGCCCTCTTCCAGTGCTCTGGAAATGCCCATTGTTGCACCGAATAGTATCATTCCCGCTGGTACTGCTATAAATAAAAGTGGTGATGGTCCAACTACTGTATATGCAGTCCATGCCCCAAGCCCGGAACCAGAGGCACCTCTTATGATGTCTACTAGTGCTTGACCACTAACAGGGGAACTTTCAAATGGTACTATTTTAACCCGTGGTGCATTTGGGAATTATTAAAAAAGGAGTAAAAGTAAGCTGCTCATTAACCGTATTGGTTTATCATTGCGTTTCGACCAAAAAACATAATGATATGAGCAACTTACACAGCAGTTATAACAAAATAGAAGCCCTATTGCACGAATTGGATGCACAAGACTATTACCTTAACCAAATTCGACTACCTCGACTCACCGACAAACAACTGATTGCGCTTAGCCTCGCTGCTGAAAGCCTAGGGATCGACTCAGAACGCTATTTATTCAAGCGAATACCCCACGCTATCAAAGCGAAGATTGAACGCTCCGTGCACAATCGCAGGCGGCGAAGGCTCGCCTTTAAGATCGAGCAATTCAGACAGATGATAACCAACCAGATGACAGTAGATCGCCAGCACCATATTATCGATAGTATGCCCTTGGAAGTTTGTCGGTTTAGCCGGGCTAAGCGATCTAGAATTTGCCGTGACACGGTTGAAGTCTCTCCCGACTACGGTTATTGCGCGGCACAAAAAACCACCTACTTTGGCTATAAGTTTCATGCCGTTTGTTCTTCCGATGGTGTATTCCAAGCCTTTGATATTACGCAAGCTTCTGTCCATGATATCCACTACCTTGAAGAGGTGAAGACTCAGTTTGCGCACTGTGTGTTGATCGGTGACAAAGGATATCTGAGTCAGCAATGGCAGGAGGACTTGTTTGAGAAAAAAGCCATTCGGCTTGCCACACCGCAGCGACGCAATCAGCCTAACTTTGAGCCCTTCAATCCGATCTTGAGGAAGGCCAGGAAACGAATTGAAACTCTTTACTCTCAGTTATGCGACCAATTTATGATCCGAAGAAATTACGCCAAATCTTTTACTGGACTGACCACACGCATCGTTTCAAAGGTCACCGCACTCACTCTTATACAATGGTTCAATCAGCGCAATGGGAATCACATCAATAATCTCAAAATTGTCATCGCCTAAATGCACCACTGGTTATTTTATCTCTTGATAAGCTCTCTACGAAGTGGGGAACTTCAATTTGATGTTGATCTCCAAGATAGGTTTCGAAACTTAGGCATCTACTCATTGCCAACCATATATCTCCCTCTAGTACCAATTGACCTGACAGAGGATAGCCTATAGTTCTTTTATAAAGCTGCACTTCTTGCTCGAAGTCCTGCATTGCTAATCGATTCTTAACAGACCGCGCGGGGAGAGTAATAAAGCTAGCGTTGTGAGACACAGAAGCTAGTGTAGTTTCATAAAATTGGGTAAGTTTAGTGTCCGGAGTTTCGTAAGTTACCAGCATAATTAATAACTGCTTGTCTGCCTATTTAATAGCGATACCACATGGAAAATTTTCAGTAACTCTCTTGAAAAACGGTAAGAATGAATACTAAAAATCACATTATTTTTAGAAAATTGAGTAACTTCTTTTAGTATACAACGATCTGCCGAGTAGTCTCTATTCTATATTAATGTTAACTTCTTAGCAAAAATTAGCGTTTTGTTCCCAATGAGGGACTACTCAGACGGAGGCCAAAAAATGCTGTTGGCACACTGCTCCAAACACTTGAAATCAGTGCCTTGCAAATCCCTTTCTTATTCCAGGGAGTGTTCCGAAAGCAGGCACTTGCCATAGCTTTGGCACAATCGATAATTCCATATATCCCCCAAAGCAACAAACCCTGATCCGACAACGGCCAGGGTTTTCTCCCAGGTTTCGCCCAACTTCTCATGTCCTAGAACAACGGTCGCTACTAAAATAAATAAACCGATTCCACCAAGGAGTAATACATAGAGGTGTTTGTGTTTTTTTACATCCTATTGTCATTGTATAGAGATTTGATAGCACTATAGCTATCACAAGCCACAGATGAAACGCCTCATCTTGTAGTGGTAGTCCTGCCAAAGCGGTTAAAAGGTAACAATCAGAGGCGTTGCCAGACAGTGAATAGCGCAAAGATTAGATAGGGCTAATAGCTGCCCTGCCGGATATCGCTTGGTTCATATTAAATTGATTGTTCTGTCTGCAAATTCCGATTTTTAAGTAAGAAGGATCAAAGAAATGTGAGAAATAACGCCTAAAAAAGGAAGTTCCTTTCCAACAACAGGTCAGACAGTTAAAGGCTAAGTTATTCCCAATAACAAATTTTGTAGGTTTTCAATTTAAGTTATGTTATAACATAACTTAAACCATTACTCTCTGAGGGCTAAAAAATGTATATCTATTCTCGCGCAGTCTATTTCGTGATTGCGCTCTTCTTTTCGACGATCGCTATTGCGGAAGCTCGAAAATCAGTCACTATCGCGGCACCTTGGGAAGTCGCAAGCTATGATCCAGCGGTTTCTGGTTTTGCGATTCAGAAGCTTCAGATCATGGAGAATCTGGTCGATGCAGATGAGTCCGGAAAACTAAGACCAGGGCTCGCGACATCTTGGAGAGTATCGGACGATGCGTTGACATGGACTTTCGAGCTTCGTGACGGTGTAACTTTTCATGATGGGACGCCTTTTAGCGCTGATGCTGCTATCTTGGCTCTAAACCGCGCTTGGCAACAGCCTGGTGTTCTGGCTAAAGCACCGATAACTGGGATCGTAAAAGTCGATAATGCAGTCGTGTTTACGTTGGACAAACGCTTTTCGGCTCTTCCTGCTATTTTGGCGCACACAACCACTATTGTGCCCGCGCTGTCTGCGTTCGACGCTGAAGGAAACCCATCAGCTTTGATTAGCACCGGCCCTTTCCAAGTCACCGAATTCACGCCACCGCAGAGTATCGAATTGGTGCGCAATGATGCTTATTGGGGTGATGCCCCGCTTATCGAGGCCGCAAGCTATCTTGCCGCAGGGCGGGCCGAGACCCGGGCTCTGTTAGCCGAAAGCGGAGATGCAGATATGGTATTTACGCTAGATCCATCAGGTTTTTCGCGTCTTGCTGATATCGACTCAGTTCAGACTGTTGCAGTGCCAATCCCCCGCGTTGTGACTCTGAAAGTCAATTCAGGTCATCCATTCTTTAATGCCCCCGTGCCCGACAGGCGCTAAGTCTTGCAATTGATCGAGATGGTATTGCAACTGCAATCACCCGTTTCCCAGAGGCAGCGGCGGGTCAACTTTTCCCACCAGCGTTGAATGCGTGGCACGATACTTCTTTGCCCCCTCTCGTTCACGATATGGAGGCGGCTAAAGCGCTATTGACAGATCTTGGATGGGCTCCTGGCCCAGATGGGATTCTGGAAAGAGATGGAGAGCGCTTTTCGATATTGCTGCGTACCGCCCCGAGCTGCCTTTGATTGCAGCTGTTTTGCAAAATAGTTGGAGAGAAATAGGCATTGAACTAGAAATCAGCGTTGCCAACTACTCTGAGATCCCGGCTGGTCATCAGGACGGAACCCTCCACGTTGCGCTCTATGCCAGAAACTACGGGTTGACGCCCGACCCAATTGGTACGGTATTCCAAGACTTCGGTGTTGGTGGTGGAGATTGGGGCGCTATGGGCTGGGAAAACGCTGAAGTGGCTCAGGCTTTAGGTTCAATTGCTGCAACGGGAGATGCTAAGGCGCGAACTGAAGACATTGCTAAGGTGGCTCGGGTACTCCACGAGGAGCTACCTCTCATCCCAATTGTCTGGTATCAGCACACGGTTTCCATCGCATCTGGTTTGAAAGGCGTAATCATTGATCCTTTACAACGCAGCTATAACCTCAGCAAAGTATCCTGGGATGAGTAGCGTTGCTTAAGTCCTTATTCATAGCTCTTGCACAGCGAGGGCTGCAGGCATTCTTCGTCGCCGTAATCGTCGGTGTCGTTAGCTTTGCCATGATGCAAGCGTTGCCAGGTGATGCGGCATTTCGCATTGCTGCGGGGCGATATGGGTATGACATGATGGATGCTGCGGCGGCCGAAGCAGTTCGACTTGAGTTGGGTCTTAATCGACCCTTTTTGGTTCAGCTTCGGGATTGGCTTTGGGCGCTAGCCCAGTTCGATTTGGGTGAGTCGTTCGTCTACGGTGGACCGGTTTCTCAAAAGATTGCGACGCAACTGGGGTTTTCCCTTCTGCTAGCAGCTGGCGCAGTTATTACCTCGCTTTTGTTCGCTTTGCCTATTGGCATCGCTGCAGGGTTGAGCCCTGGCGGGGTGATAGACCGCATCAGTCTCGCAGTGTCCATATTGCTGCGTGCTATACCTGCATTTGCTTTAGGAATTGTCTTGGTATTGATCTTTTCCGTGCAGCTTAAGTTATTCCCGGTGGCTGGATTTCGTGGCTTCTCCTATTTAATCTTGCCGTCGTTAACGCTCGGCCTTGGACTAGCGGCTGTGTCGAACCGAGTTGTACGAGATGCAGTAGTTGAAGCAATGTCTACAGAATGGCGCCTCTTTGCCCGAACCAAAGGGTTGTCAGCAAATGTAACCATGCGGCGCCATGTGTTGAGAAACGCCTCACTACCTGTAGTCACTTATGTTGGGGTTCAGATGGCCTATCTTGTCGAAGGAGTCGTGATTGTGGAGACTGTCTTCGCCTGGCCTAGAATCGGGCACGCGCTAGTTCACGCCATCTTCGCCCGAGACATCGCTATGGTTCAGGGCACTGCATTGACACTCGGGTTGATTTACGTCGTGCTGAACTTAGTCATAGATATCACTTGCCGCGGAATCGATCCAAGATCACAAATGACATGACCAGTCAAACACCTTTCTACAAAAAAAAGCGCAGGTGGCTAAGTATTGGGGGCGCTCAGTGGGTCGGACTTGCTTTGCTTGGGATCTTAGCGACCTGTACACTACTTGGTCCAGGCTTGGTTGGGCATGATCCAACGAAGCAATCGCTTCTTGCAGCAAGGCAGCTACCAAGCGCCGATCATCTGGGGCGGGATATGGCTGCACGGCTTTTATCCGGAGCTCAGCTTTCGCTGTCTCTTGCAGTATTATCCATACTCACAGCTGGCATCCCTGGTACTCTACTAGGTATTCTTGCAGCTTGGTTTGGTGGATTGATGGATCGTATTTTGACCAGCTTCGCAGATGCGGTTTTAGCGCTGCCTGGGCTGCTGCTAGTGTTAATGTTAGCAGCAATATCGCCAGGGTCATGGTGGGCGTTATACGCTGGAATATCGTTGACACTGTGGGTTGAATACTTCCGATATACCCGTCAGCGAGCCCGAATTACTTTGTCCGAACCCGCGATAGAAGCCTCACGATTACTAGGCCTCCCGTGGCATCTAATTGTTCTGCGGCATTTGGCACCGGAGATTGGTCCTGGGCTTCTAACCGTTGCTGCCTTCGGTGCCGCGACCGCTGTAACGGCTGTGGCTGCGCTAGGTTTTGTTAGCGTGGGTGTTCGTCCGCCAACTGCGGAATGGGGAGTCATGATGACAGAGCTTCTGCCCTATTGGCGTGAAGCCCCCTTTCTTGATTTTGCAGCCCATTATTTGTCTCGTTGTCACTGTGCTTTCCCTCCATTTGAGCGTCGGAGGGCTACGTAAACCATGATTGTAATACAAGTGAAAGCTCTTTATGTCTTTGCAGAGAACAATTGTCTTTTGGGGCCAATTAGCTTTGAGATCCAGTCTGGAGGGGTTTTAATTGTCATGGGGGAGACCGGTGCAGGCAAGAGTCTGATTATCCAGGCTATTCTTGGAACGCTACCAGAACCGCTCTGCGCCGAGGGCGAAATTTTCGTTAATGGTCGTCGAATCGATGACCTGGCTCACGCTGAACGAACAAATCTCTGGGGGCGTGAAATCGCCTGTTTACCCCAAGAGCCCTGGTGTGCACTGAACCCGTTGATGGCATCCTGGCGACAGGTTGCCGAAACCTACAGATATGTTGCGAACAGAGCTTCTCGTGCAGCAAGATCAGAGACAGAAAAACGGTTTCTCGCGCTAGGTCTGAACAGTGCCGAGCCCCGGCTACCAGGGCAGCTTTCAGGTGGAATGGCGCAGCGCGTTGCTTTTGCAGCAGCTACGGCCGGACAGGCCCCCTATCTTACTGGCAGATGAACCCACAAAGGGACTAGACAGTGACCGCCAAGCCCGTGTATTGAATTTGTTCGAACATGAACGAATATAGGTGGTGCTCTTTTAACAGTTACTCACGATGCCTCTGTGGCCAAGGCTCTTGATGGTGACATTATCGTGTTACGTCAGGGTCAAGTTGTTGAACGAGGCCAAACAGAAAATGTTCTAGTCAACCCAAAAGCCGATTATACAAAATCGCTTCTGGCAGCAGACCCCGCTGCATGGCCTAAGGCCCCAACAGTTGAGCACGGAGAGATTTTGCTGATCGCAGAGAATATTGCTGTTGGCCGTGGCTCTCAAATACTGGTCGACGAGTTTTCTCTGACACTTCATGCGGGAGAACGAGTGGCCATTTGCGGACCAAGTGGCATCGGTAAAAGCACGCTACTTGATACGTTTGCCGGGTCAATTAAGCCCATACGAGGCTACATTAAACGCGCTGAAGAACTTGAGTTGTATTCCGTACAAAAACTCTATCAAGACCCGCCTACGGCCTTCCCAAAATATATATCGTTGGGACGGAATTTGCGCGATGTTGCGAATCTTCATCGTGTCCCTTGGGAACGGGTTTTGGCGTATTTGGACGCCCTAAGTTTGCATCAGAACCTTTTGCAACGACGAGCTGATGAAGTTTCTGGAGGCGAGTTGCAGCGACTGTCTATTGCTCGAGCTTTGACCATCAATCCGAAAGTACTGCTTGCTGATGAGCCCACTAGCCGCTTGGACCCAATCACGCAAAAAGACACTTTAGATCTAATCGCCAGGATCAGTAGCACCGAAAGTATCGCCGTTGTTCTTGTCACACATAGCACAGAGATCGCGAAGAAATGGACAGACAACATCGTCGATCTTGCTAATTGACATCCAGCCGACAGCCCAGCAGTTTCATTACTTGACTAGAGTCTCCTGCAAAAACAGGATGCATTTCGGTTAACTTCGTTAACTTTTTTCCATTAGTTAACGTTTCAATGATCCCTCTAGAACTCTATTCCTCTCGCATCAAGGGGCTTTTCTAAGTTCACTAAATGAAGAATACTGATAAGTTCCCTTTCCCCGTCAATTTCATAAAAGGCAGTATAGCCTTTATATGAGAGTTGTCGAACCTCCGTTCCCTCTACCTTTCTGCCTGTCTCTGGGAAAAGAGAAAGCATTTCCCTATAATGGTTTACTAGTTCGTCAACAAATGTTTCCGCTCTAACTGGATTATCTCGGGCTATAAAAAGACCAACTTGCTTGAGTTCAGACCTAGCCTGCCCTGTGAACTGAACACGATAGTTCATGTTAGCTCTGGCTACTAATTAAGCTCTCTTGGATTTCTCTTTTTAGATCTGCAGCGAAATTTTCATCAAGTAAATAAACATCACCGTCTTTAACCTGTTGGCGACCGACTTCAATCTTTTCCATTATTTCTTCACTGCGAAGCCCCATCAAAGCCGCTGTTACAGCATCTTCTTCTGATGGATAAACACCACTATCTACAGACTGATCTATCTGATTTAGCAATGTTTGTTTCAGATGTGTATTCATACTCCCATCATAGCATTTCTTTCATTCTTCTCAAGTTAGAAACAACAATGTTAACTTTTTACGAAAAGTTAACGTCAGGATTTGATTGTAATGAGAGAAAACTACTGATAAATGTTTTTATGTAAAGTTTTGATTATGCTATTTTTGGTGATCGTTCAATGCTAAAGAAATTATTATGAATAATGTCCCTTTTGAAATAGAAAAGCTTATTTCCTCAATTGCTATAGGATCTATATGTTGCTTTGGTTTGTTTCTAATTTTGGACTCGATAAATTCGACATTTTTTCACTTCTTCGAAATCTACGTGCAAACCGAGTCTTTTGGTGTCATTGCAGCAATTCCAACTCTAGCCCTTTTATACATAGTTGGAGTATTGATATCAACGATATCAGATTTAATTTTTCAAATACTTCGCCCTAAGAAGTGGAGCAAAGAATGGCAGGTGATGGGATATGTGATAAATAGTCAGAATTCAGCTTTGGTATCAACTTTTTTTGAGATGCATCGCAAAAAGAAAAACATAGAAGGCAGTATATTTCCTCTGTGTATTTTAGGTCTAGGCATATATTTAGAACATACGAATCTTCCAGATTTAAGAAGTCCATTAATTTTAGCTTCAGCTAGTGTTATCGCTATTTCTTTACTTCTACCTTTATTTTCAAATAGAATCCAAAAAGATATAAATCAATTAGTTGAAATAGCCAAGGCTGCTGAATAACAAATGCAAAAACAAAGCAACAAGTCTGTTTTCTTAGCTATCTCAAAGGCAATAAACACAACCTCGACTATACTATCCCCGCTAATTTTTGTTAGTGTTATTAGTGATGTTTTTAACGCCGTAGAATTTATAGGAAAATATTATTTATCATCTCTCATTTTACTCAGCTTTCTTTTTATTATTTTTTCCTACCATCTTGTATCGATAGTACGACAAAAAAGCTTCTTTCCAATCCGACATACAAAGGAATCACTAGAAGTCATACCAGAGAAAACGCCTGTTGAATACTCTAAGAACTCAAAGCGTCGCTGGGGAAAACGCTTTATCTGGGGGAGCATTGGGACTGGCATATTAATCTCTACATTGATTTATGTAGTATACATATTTAACCTTGCAGCTCAGGGTCTTTATTATCCGATAATTTCAAGTTTGCCTAAGGAGAATATAAAGGCAAGGATATCCAACATCAACATGGAGATAAAGGAGAAAGGATATACAGACTTTAACGTTAATTTCTATTGTCGAAGTGACCAGGAATTCTGTGCTTTAGTGCCTAACGGAATACATTTTTCTAAAATATCCGCAAAACAATCTATCGAGATAGCTAAAAAGATCATTCCCGAGAATGTTAGTCATGATCACAAAGTTATCTCCCATACATTGAAAGATACAATAATGAGGAAAATCAAGAAAATACCTGAAAAGCTCTCTTTCTAAGGGTCTTTACCAATATATGTATTTGTCATGTCAACTTCACATAAGGGATGTTATGGAAAGTTGCTACTCCGAATGTCCGCTTACACTTTTTCACCTACTATCGCACAATATTCGCGAAAGGCAGTTCGGAGGATATAACGGGCAATCGCATAATTGCCAATTTTGGCATTAACGTTAACTTTTTTCCATAAGTTAACATTTTCGAAACCCTAAAATATGTCAACAGATGAACTATGAATAAGGGTGCTTATGTTGAGCTGATCCTTACACTCGAGCTTTATCATCTCCTACATGAACGATACGCCCATCCTGAATTACGACAGATTCAGCCTCGAGGCACCCATCATCCATTGTAATGATGGTTCCGCCAGTAAAAAATATTTCTTTCATTCTTTGCTACACAAGAAGTGGTGTTGATGAGTACAGTAACTGCCCAAGCTCCCAAGGCAGATAATTAACATAGCATCCATAACCAGACCTAAACAATACTGCCAAGCGATATTGTGACAGTAGTTCGGGCTTTCATACCGCAAAGACTGATCTAATCGATCACTAATTCGAAATCCATGCTTCATATCAGGAAACAGCCAGAAGAGCCGTTATTGAACTACAGTCATCGACCTGAGTTAATGAATCCTAGTCACGACATATCAATGATCTCCACCATTTCCCGGAAACATACATCATAAACCTTAACAATGGCAGCGAAGGTGGTACAATTCTGACCCGAAATTTCAACGGACCAATCGTGCTAAATCGATGTTGAGCTAAAGATGCCTGGCTACCCTCGGCATCTTTGTTTTGCATCTATTCCCATTAAGCAGTGATACGTAGATCGTAATACATAGATCGTGTTATTTCGGTGGTTTTATATCCTCGATTTATACGAGGTTTTATTGTTTTATTACTAGTGAATCAGTTAACAAAGTTTCACGCACGCCTTCGTAGCTCAGGGGATAGAGCGATCGCCTCCTAAGCGATAGGTCGCAGGTTCGAATCCTGCCGAGGGCGCCATCCATTCTATATAAATCAATTGGTTACGACTCTGAATTGAGTCAATTCCCCCTTTGTCCCCCTTGGAAACACCCTGTCGTGCCCCAAGAATGCTTCAAGACATCAACTGTTTCTGATCATGAAGGCCCACCTAAAACCCGAGGGGAAAACGACGAATGGTTAACACCGCCAAAAATTATCAAAGCGCTCGGACCTGTTAGTCAGCCAGATCAAGCTGGTGCACCTTCGATTGTGTTATTCCCGTAAGCTGCATCCTCGAGCTTACCCCAGGGAAACCCGGGAGATGGTGTTTGATGCCTATATGAAGGAGGTTGAGTATTATAGTGGGACGCCCCAAAGGATGGGCCGTGGCCATTCTAAAACGGTTGTGAATACGATCTATCGAGGTAAGGAACAGATATTCACTCGATGGTTTCTGTGTTTAATGAATCACTCTCAACTTCTTACCAGCATTTGAGTGAATAATGCTGGCAGAGGCTTACGAATATTCCACTAAAACCCCAGAAAACTAGCTAGTCGTCCCTGAAGAACCCGAAAAGGCTACATATCCAGTATAAACTGGATATAGTCCTGGTTTGAATCGACCGGAATTGTTAAACTGGCGTTCAGTTTCTGGTCGAACACGAGGTATATATGCTACCTGACAGCCCGGTGAATGACGATCAACTCAGTTTCTTCAACATCGTTGATCAGCTGGATACGTCCCATCCCCTGATTGCCCTTGGCAATACCCTTGACTGGTCATCGCTTGAAGCCTCCCTGAGCCAGTACTACAGCGCGAAGGGGCGGGCCGCGAAACCGATCCGGTTGATGAGCGGATTGGTGATGATCAAACAGCTGTACAGCTTAAGTGATGAATCGGTGGTGGATCAATGGAAGATGAACCCGTACTTTCAGGTGTTCTGTGGTGAGGTGAGTTTCCAGACGCAGGTACCGTGCCATGCGACGGAACTGGTGAAGTTCCGCAACCGGATTGGGTCGGAGGGAGTCAGGGAGATCTTTTCGCTGTCGGTAAAACTGCATGGGAAGCTGGCAGAGGAGCAGACAGTACTGGTAGATACCACGGTACAGGAGAAGGCGATCACGTACCCGACAGACAGCAAGTTGGCGATAAGGATCATCAATCGCCTGAACAAGCTGTCGAAGTTACACGGGATACAACAACGACGAACGTACGTAAAGGAAGTGCGGTCACTTCGTTTGGCATGTCGTCATTTCCGTCACGTGAAACGACGTCGTAAGGCGAACAAGGCGTTGAAACGATTACGAACCATTGCGGGTGTGTTGCTCAGGGAATGCCAACGGAAGTTACCGATCGATGTTCTGACGGCGCAGGAAGCGAACTTTGCGTTATACGAACGTGTTTTGTCTCAACAGCCCAAAGACAGGAACAAGGTTTACTCCCTGCATGATCCTGCTGTGTACTGCGTGGGCAAGGGGAAGGATCACAAGGCGTATGAGTATGGTCGCAAGGCGTCAGTGGTGGCGACGAAGGAGTCACAGGTGATTGTGGGGGTGGTGAGTCATGACGAACATGATCATGATTCGAAGACCCTGAAAGCAGCACTGACAGAAGCCCATACCCACCGTGAGACATCGATCAGGCTGGCGGTGGTTGACCGGGGATATCGGGGAGCGAAGAATAAAGTGGATTGTGAGGTGCTGTTACCGGGTCTTCCGCTGAAACGGGACAATGCTTATCAACGCCAGAAGAAACGGATACTGTGTCGCAAACGAAGTGCGATAGAACCGATCATCGGTCATTTGAAGCATGATCATCGTTTATTGAGGAGCTGGCTGAAGGGAGCCGAAGGAGACCGTATCAATCTGCTGATGGCGGGTTGCGCGTGGAATTTGAGAAAGTGGATGATCGCTTTCTTTTTGTTTGAAAAACCCAACGGCGAAGAGTAAACATTACTCGCCATTGCCTGTTGTCAGCCCCTTGGGACGCCGCTAATCGTCGTCTGGGTGTTGTCCTGATCCGAAGGTCGAAAATGACGCATGATCGCTAACGACGTCGCGCCTTTTTTCAGGACGGACTACATAGTAATCCGATGCCCACACGTCGCGTCAATTCCCATCTCTTGACGTTGGGATGATATTAGGCTTTACACCAGGATCATTCTACCAACCTCTCACACCATGGAGTGTCATATCCTTCCAAACTCTCTCCTTAGAGCACTGATTCACCCCGTTTAAAGCTGCAATATATTTCATTAAAGACCCTATACCCCTGACATATTTAGCATGCCGGGGGCATACGCTACCCATTTAGAAATCTATTAAACCTACTTCAAAAATATTGGTAAGTTGTGGTCACACTCCTTCTCATTAAATAGTGACAATGTGATTTATTTTTTACAATTTTGCGTTTTAATAAGAATTAGAATGCAAATCTCTCTTTACATAAAGAAATTCCATTTAATTACAAATACTTACGAGGCGGTTGTCAAATGTTATTTACAGGCCATTCCCAGATTTCAGGGGTAGGTAGTTACTTCCCCGAACAAATTGTCACTTCTCAAGAACTACTCGAGGAGTTAAAAACTGAGACCAGATTCGGCATTGGGCACGATTGGATTGATAGAAAAGTCGGGATCAATGAAAGACGATATGCCCCTGACCACGCCAAACCATCGGAGCTAGCAATCATCGCGGCACACCAAGCGATAGAGGATGCGGGAATTTCACCGAAAGACATTAGTGCAGTGATCTATTGCGGAATTGTTGGAGACCAGATCGAGCCCTCAACTGCTCATAATATCCAAGCTCGGATAGGCGCTCATAACGCCATGTGCCGCGACGTACAAAATGCCTGCCATGGTTTTTGTGATGGTATGCAAGATGCTGATATGATGATAGGTTCCGGCGCAGAACACGTCCTAGTTGTCAGCACAGAACTTACTCGCGTGTCCCGGCTCGCGTTTCCGAGGTTGCAGAGGATAAAAAAAAAGGATAACTTTATGTCAATGATTGGCGGATTAACTGTCGGGGATGGAGCCGGCGCAATGATATTGAGCAGGAAAGAAACAACAGAAAAAGGAATTCAAAAAATAAATTTCCATTCAGAAGGAAAATACGCCGACCTATGCAAATATGGATACGATATCGTTAACGGAAAATACGAAGGATGCATGTCTATGGCGAAGATTAGCGGAGTTATGATAAGATTAAACGGACGTTTGCTAAAAAGAACTTTAACTGCATTGAACTGGACCAAAGGTTCGATAGACCATCTAATAATGCATCAGGTAGGTCAGAGAACATTTGATGGCATGCTCAAGCTAACAGGCGTTGAGAAAAATAAAGCGCCTAAAACACTAGACAAATTTGGAAACTTAACTACAGCGACAATTCCCGCTAATTACAGCCTTCTAAAAAGTTCTGGCAGTCTAAAACCCAAAGATAAGTGCTTAATAGTAGGGGCAGGTAGCGGAATGGTTATCAGTCATATGGGCGTAGTAGTATAATGGCTAGTAGTATAACTTGGTGAATAAAATGTTAATCTATATACCGGCAACTGTTGCACTTTTATTCAAGTTTTCTTTATTTTTCTACATAAGACAGTCTTTCTTTAAAAACAGATCTTCGAAAACCCTATTAGCTTTACTTTTGATCCTCACAGTGACTAATATTGTTGAGCTAATTTCCTATAGATACACATCAAACCCAGATCTTTTTCTTATATTTTTGAGAATCTACTATGTATCAATGTCAACGTTACTCGCTTGTTTGTTACAGTTATCTTTACTAACCGTTTTTGAACGACTAGATCGAAAAGTAGATCTAATCAACTTTTCATTGGCAGCAATGTCCTGCTATCTATTACTATTTACAGATTTTGTAATTGCTGGAGCGGTTTCAAATGGATATTCGGTAACCAGAGTTCCTGGAGAGTTGTATTGGTTTGTACCTTTGTATTCTGGATCAATGCTTCTTCTAACTCTCGGCACATTAATCTTTGGTTATTTAAAAAGTAAAGATCAATTTCGAAAGGTAAGGGCTCTATATATACTCTGTGCCGTTGCATTCTTGGCAATGCCAATTTTTTTAGCCATAACACTAATGGCCATTGGATTTAATTTGAACGCGACGGTGGTGTTACCTATAGGCGTAACGTGTTTTCTGTACCTAGTTACTCACGCTATAAAAAACGAGAAACTTTACGATATAAGAATTCGTTTTCCATTTTCGACGAGATACAGGCTTTTTAAAGCTATCAATGAGGAATTTATGGTTTTCGAGGACGGGAACGAGGTATCAGTGAGAGACCGTAGAAGAAACCATGAAAAAATATATTTGATAAAAGCTATATTAGACTATGGAAACACCCTCAACCAAAAAGAAATAGCAGAGAAAATGAATATGTCGGAAAGTTCACTGTCCAGAAAACGCAAAGAGTATGGAATATAGATGCTAATCGACACCTCCCCGGCAATGTTTTTCAATCTCCTTTTCTAGTTCTTGATATCAGGACTATTTGAACTTTTAGCTTACAAAGATACGTATTGGAAATCACATCGCCAATTATAAACACATTACACACCTAGCTTATTCTCAGCCTTTATCTCTCATGTTATAAGGAGAATGAAGTTATCATGATGAGAACCTCTCAACTACCCCGCAAAACCTTTCTACTTCCTTCTCTGTATTAAAATAGTGTAAAGAAGCCCTTGTAAGGGATTCGAGGTTGCGGCTTTCCATGTCCCATCTTGCGCTACTCACATTGGAAGTCGAGACGTTTATTTTTTTTTCTGTAAGTGCTTTTTGGATTATGTCAGCGGGAATTCGATCATGGGTGAAGGTCACTATTCCGCATTTTTCGATTCCAAGGTCGTGTACTGACACTCCTTTGACTTGTTGGATTTGATCCCGGAGCGACTGCGCCAGATATCTTGTTCTTTCATAAATATTATCCAAGCCCTGGGAGATCGCATACTCGACAGCTTTTGACAGACCGATCTTTCCGGCGAAAAAGCACTCCCAGTTTTCAAATCGTTTTGCGTCATCACGGATTTGATATTCATCGTTTGCAGTCCATTTAGCAGCGTGAAGATCGATAAACGGTGGTTCCAGCTTTTCAATCATTGCTGACTTGACGTATAAAAACCCAGTGCCTCGGGGGCCACGAAGAAATTTTCTCCCTGTTCCTGATAACATGTCACATCTGATCTCTTTGACATCGATTGGCATTTGACCAACAGACTGACATGCATCTAATAAGTAGTCGTCCCTGAAGAACCCGAAAAGGCTACATATCCAGTATAAACTGGATATAGTCCTGGTTTGAATCGACCGGAATTGTTAAACTGGCGTTCAGTTTCTGGTCGAACACGAGGTATATATGCTACCTGACAGCCCGGTGAATGACGATCAACTCAGTTTCTTCAACATCGTTGATCAGCTGGATACGTCCCATCCCCTGATTGCCCTTGGCAATACCCTTGACTGGTCATCGCTTGAAGCCTCCCTGAGCCAGTACTACAGCGCGAAGGGGCGGGCCGCGAAACCGATCCGGTTGATGAGCGGATTGCTGATGATCAAACAGCTGTACAGCTTAAGTGATGAATCGGTGGTGGATCAATGGAAGATGAACCCGTACTTTCAGGTGTTCTGTGGTGAGGTGAGTTTCCAGACGCAGGTACCGTGCCATGCGACGGAACTGGTGAAGTTCCGCAACCGGATTGGGTCGGAGGGAGTCAGGGAGATCTTTTCGCTGTCGGTAAAACTGCATGGGAAGCTGGCAGAGGAGCGGACAGTACTGGTAGATACCACGGTACAGGAGAAGGCGATCACGTACCCGACAGACAGCAAGTTGGCGATAAGGATCATCAATCGCCTGAACAAGCTGTCGAAGTTACACGGGATACAACAACGACGAACGTACGTAAAGGAAGTGCGGTCACTTCGTTTGGCATGTCGTCATTTCCGTCACGTGAAACGACGTCGTAAGGCGAACAAGGCGTTGAAACGATTACGAACCATTGCGGGTGTGTTGCTCAGGGGAATGCCAACGGAAGTTACCGATCGATGTTCTGACGGCGCAGGAAGCGAACTTTGCGTTATACGAACGTGTTTTGTCTCAACAGCCCAAAGACAGGAACAAGGTTTACTCCCTGCATGATCCTGCTGTGTACTGCGTGGGCAAGGGGAAGGATCACAAGGCGTATGAGTATGGTCGCAAGGCGTCAGTGGTGGCGACGAAGGAGTCACAGGTGATTGTGGGGGTGGTGAGTCATGACGAACATGATCATGATTCGAAGACCCTGAAAGCAGCACTGACAGAAGCCCATACCCACCGTGAGACATCGATCAGGCTGGCGGTGGTTGACCGGGGATATCGGGGAGCGAAGAATAAAGTGGATTGTGAGGTGCTGTTACCGGGTCCTCCGCTGAAACGGGACAATGCTTATCAACGCCAGAAGAAACGGATACTGTGTCGCAAACGAAGTGCGATAGAACCGATCATCGGTCATTTGAAGCATGATCATCGTTTATTGAGGAGCTGGCTGAAGGGAGCCGAAGGAGACCGTATCAATCTGCTGATGGCGGGTTGCGCGTGGAATTTGAGAAAGTGGATGATCGCTTTCTTTTTGTTTGAAAAACCCAACGGCGAAGAGCAAACATTACTCGCCATTGCCTGTTGTCAGCCCCTTGGGACGCCGCTAATCGTCGTCTGGGTGTTGTCCTGATCCGAAGGTCGAAAATGACGCATGATCGCTAACGACATCGCGCCTTTTTTCAGGACGGACTAAGTAAGGAATCTTATATTTATTAGCGACCCGACCGATAGCGGCAGCTGGGTTGACTAACCCTCCCTGGGTTGGAATGTGGGTGACTGATATAAGTTTGACTTTCTCATCCAACATATTCTCTAACGCTTGAACATCTAATTGCCCTGATTCATCATCAGGCACAATATCAACTATTACTCCTCTGGTTTTAGCAAGTTGTAAATAGGCCAGGGAGTTGCTAACGTATTCAGCTTTGGCAGTTAGAATTCGATCCCCCTCTCCGAGGTTCATGGAATAGAATGCCATATCCCATGCACGAGTGGCATTTTCGATAAACGCGACCTCCTCTGGTTTACAGTTCAGTAGTGTCGCAAAGTTTCGGTAGAAAGCAGACAGTTCTGAGGAATACTTTCTTGCCGTGGCATAACCACCAATACGGCGCTCACAGTCAAGATAGTCAATAACAGCTTCGTATACATAATCCGGTTGCAATGATGCACCAGCATTGTCAAAGTGTAAAACTTCTTCACAGCCTCTTGTTTGGCTCCTTAGTTTATGGATATCTAACATCTTTGTATTTTTTGGTGCTTAGTGGTCTTGTGTATTAGAAGAATAGTTTCCCGGGAAGAACTCCCGCTCAATCAACTCAATGAGAATATGAATGATTTTGATGTGGAGTTCCTGAACTTTGTCGGCGAACTGACGATCGACCGTGTAAATATCAATATCAGCAATCTGTCCGAGAGCTGATCCATTCTTTCCAGTCAAACTAACTACCTTCAGACTATTTTCTCTGGCATAGTTCGCAGCTCTAATCACATTTTTGCTACTACCACTGGTACTGATTGCTAACAGACAATCTCCGGGCCTAGCTCTCGCCTCCAGATACCTGGAAAAAATATGTTCATATCCAAAGTCATTGGCAACACAGGAAATATGCCCTGGATCACTGATCGCAGCTGCAGAGAGTCCCAACCTGTCTTGTCGGTAGCGACCAGTTAACTCTTCAGCAAAGTGCATGGCATCACTCATGGATCCACCGTTCCCACAACTGTAGATGCTACCTCCACTTCTGAGGCAATCAATCATTATGCTTGCCCCACCAGAAACTCTCTCGATTTTTTGACCATCATTGATAAAACTCTCAAGTGCGATCTTCGCATCGGTTAGCGCATTTAGTATATGATTTTTCATAGTGGAAATATTTAGCAACCAGCCCAGAAGCAGGAAAGTCGATAGATAGCTCGAATCAGGCTGCTAATTAGTCAACAAGTTAACTTAAGTATTGAGCTATCCAAATCATTCAAGAGCCTGAATAATTTCATGATGGAAGCCGCTATTGGTAAATTGAGAAAGCTCCTGCAAACCTGTTGGGCTAGTCACATTGACTTCAATCAGCTTATCTCCAATTACATCAATGCCTGCAAAAATAATTCCTTCGTCAATTAGCGGCTGCCTCATCGACTCACAAATTTCCAGATCCTTCTCAGTGAGTTCCACAGGATGAGCACTACCTCCTGCATCAAGGTTGTTTAATTCCACACCTTCGGCATGCATTCTGAGAATTGCGCCCAGCGGATTACCGTTCAGTATCAATATTCGTTTATCTCCATTTTTTGCTTCTTCGAGATATTCCTGAACGATTACCCAATGGCTGCCGTTATGGGTAACCAAATTTAATCCTTGTTCATCATCTCCCGGGCGATAGAAAATAATTCCTTTTCCACCGAAACCGTCTACCGGTTTAATCGTAACCCGTCCCTGCTCCCTCGCGAAACGTTTAATATCTTCTACATCATTGGTGACCACAGTCTTCGGCGTAAATTGTGGAAAAAGCAGTGCTGCCAGTTTTTCATTCCAGTTCCTCACTCCTGATGGCCGATTGATAATTTGGGTATGATCCGGCAAAAAATCGAGCAGCAATGTCGTGTAAAAATAACGCCGATTAAACGGAGGGTCTGTTCGTAACCACACCGCATCGGTCTTACCAAGAGGAATAAATTCTTTTTTAAGGGCTGTAAAAGGTTTTTCATTGTTATCCAGAACATCCAGCCAGACTACGTTCCCCCAGAGTTGGTCATGCACCAGTGAGAGCGACTGTTGATCAAGATAACAAACCTCATGCCCTCTTTCCCTGCATGCCAGCATTAGAAAATAAGTGGTATCCTTCCAGGGCTTGACCGACTCTATAGGGTCCATAATAAACGCGTGTTTCATTCGCCTTCCGTTCTTTGCATCAGCAATATCATTGAATACTCTTAGTCTCTCAGTCTGGACTAGTCCTGGGAAGTTAACCTTTAGGGTATCCCATAGATTGAAGAGATTCAGTAATCTCGTCAAGAATTACAGGATCATCAATGGTAGCGGGCATTTTCCACTCGGTATTATCTGCAATCTTCTTCATGGTTCCTCGAAGGATCTTTCCAGAGCGGGTTTTTGGCAAACGCTTAACGACCACCGCCAATTTAAACGCCGCTACAGGGCCAATCTTATCCCGAACCAATTGGATACATTCTGAGACAATTTCGTTTTCGTCTCTACTCACACCGGAATTCAGAACGATACATCCCAGCGGTAGTTCACCTTTTAGATCGTCATTAACCCCCATAACAGCACACTCGGCAACATTGGGGTGGGAAGCCAATACCTCTTCAATGGCACCGGTTGACAATCGATGTCCCGCAACATTGATTACGTCATCAGTCCTTGACATAACAAACACGTATCCGTCCTCGTCAATAAAACCAGCATCGCCGGTTTCATAGTATCCTGGAAAATTCTTCAGATAGGATTCAAAGTGTCGCTCACGCGCATTCCATAATGATGGAAAAGTTCCTGGAGGTAACGGCAGTTTTGCCACTAATGAGCCGATCTCTCCAGATTCGATTTCATTACTGCCTTCATCCAGCGTTGCTAACTGCCACCCAGGAACCGGACGAGTGGGAGAACCATCTTTTATTGGGAGTTGCTCAATACCTAAACAGTTGGAACATATGGCCCAGCCCGTCTCGGTTTGCCACCAGTGATCGACAACGGGCACACCTAACTTCTCTTTGGCCCAATTCAATGTATCGGGGTCAGTTCTCTCTCCGGCCAGAAACAACGAATCCAGACAGGAAATGTCATACTTATTTAAATACTCTCCCTCTGGATCTTCTTTTTTAATCGCACGAAAAGCAGTTGGAGCAGTAAAGAGTACTTTTACATTATGTTCAGAAATGACTCGCCAAAAAACCCCGGGATCGGGAGTCCCAACGGGTTTTCCTTCAAACAAAAGAGTGGTATTTCCATTGAATAAAGGAGCATAGACAATGTATGAGTGCCCAACCACCCAACCAACATCAGAGGCAGCCCAATAAACATCCCCAGGGTCAGAGTTATAGATATTCTTCATCGTCCACTTTAATGAAACGATTCCGCCTCCCGTGTCTCTCACAACCCCCTTAGGTTGGCCCGTCGTTCCAGAAGTATAGAGAATGTATAACGGGTCTGTCGCTAAAACAGGCACGCAGTCTACAGGAGACGTTACGCGCATGGCTTCTTCCCAATCAAAATCCCGTTGGGTCATACTCGCTTTACACTGAGGCCTTTGCAGCATGATACAGGCATCGGGTTTGTAATCAGCAGTTTCGATGGCGCGATCCAGTAAGGGCTTGTATTCAACTATCCTACCCGGTTCCAGACCACACGAAGCGGCAACAATGAGTTTTGGTTGGCAATCATCAATCCTCACAGCCAACTCATTAGCGGCAAAACCACCAAATACCACTGAATGTATCGCTCCAATTCTGGCACAAGCTAACATCGCGATAGCCGCCTCGGGCACCATTGGCATATAAACGATAACACGATCGCCTTTCGTTACCCCATGACTGGATAAAACACCAGCAAATCGGGACACCTGATCCTGAAGCTCCAGGTAAGTCAGTTTCCGAATGCTACCCGTTATCGCGCTATCATGAATGATGGCAAGTTGCTCTCCTCTCCCCTGCTCTACATGTACGTCGACTGCATTAAAGCAAACATTAGTTTGAGCGCCCACGAACCATCGATAAAACGGCGCGTCAGAGTCGTCGATCACCTTGTCCCACTTCTTATACCAATAAACCTGCTCCGCTATTTCAGCCCAGTATTCTTCGGGGTTCTCGCAAGCTTCTTTATATACTTCGTTAAAGGAATTCATCTATACTCTCTATCAACTTCTTTTTTGGAAAATCCTGTGGATTGTAATCGGTACTCCATCGTCCATTTTGAGGAAGATAACTGGTTGCAGGATAGTTTAAAAACCAGATCTTGTGCTTTGGCTTGTTTTCAATTCACCTCTAAACCCAATATCATATTTCTCTTTATCCGCTGAAATTGTGGTGCTATTGCCTGTGGTGTCAGTGCAGTGAAAAATTCGTGATTCGACCTGGCAAATTATCGTCATATTGAAAGCTTTGTAAATGGACAGACAATCAATGTATGGATAACAATTCACGTCTTTTATGTAACAACAAGGTCGATATTTTTATCGATATTTTCAGGCTAGTTTCAACGAACGATGAGCATGACATAATACGATCAAATTCACAATTTATTGTCCTTAAATTTTAATCAGGCATACCTGATTTTTGTAAAAAAACGAAAACAATTCACGTATTCTTCAAATATAAATTTTTTGGGAGACCACTTAAATGTCCTACAAAAACATCATTGTTGAAACTCACGATAGTGTCGGACTGATACGACTGAATCGGCCAGAAGCGTTAAATGCGCTTTCATCAGAACTCATGATTGAGTTGGGCCAGGCACTAATGGGCTTTGAGAACGATAACACCATCCGCTCCATCGTGCTAACAGGTAATGAAAAGGCTTTCGCCGCGGGAGCCGATATAAAGGAAATGAAAGACAAGACATACATGGACGCCTATACTCAGGATTTTATTACAGACAACTGGGAAGCGGTTATGACCTGTCGCAAGCCGGTTATTGCAGCTGTTGCTGGATATGCATTGGGCGGAGGCTGCGAGCTTGCCATGATGTGCGATTTTATCTTGGCGTCTGACACCGCACAATTCAGTCAACCAGAAGTAAATCTTGGTATATTACCGGGAGCCGGTGGAACCCAGAGACTGACTCGCCTGGTTGGAAAATCTAAGGCAATGGAGATGTGCCTAACTGGTCGAATGATGGGAGCTGAAGAAGCTGAACGTGCAGGACTCGTGTCTCGGGTTATTCAAAGTGATCAGTTTATGGAAGAAGTTATGAAAACCGCAGGAAAAATCGCTGGGAAATCACTACCAGCATTAATGATGGTTAAAGAATGCGTCAATCGAGCATTAGAGACCACACTTACCGAAGGTTTGCTATTCGAACGACGGCAATTTCACAGCTCATTCGCCACCATGGATCAAACAGAAGGAATGGCCGCTTTTGCCGAAAAAAGAAAGCCAGACTGGAATCATAAGTAAAAATCAAAAATTCGATATTTGAGCCTGAAAGTTAGGCCATCCACTTTCCGAATGCTCTTTTAGTCTCAACCAGAATCCGTAAACCATATTTTCAAATCAAGATGAACAAAACGGTAAATGCCTGGCGGACCCCTCTCATTGTGATTATTGCGGGTTGCTTGATCTCTACCACGGGCTTCGGTGCCAGATCCGTATTGGGTTTATTCCTTGAACCCATGACCACTGCTAATGGTTGGTCAAGAGAAACATTCGGACTCGCCATGGCGCTCCAAAACCTGATGTGGGGAATTGGTTTACCTTTGCAGGCGCCCTTGCCGATAAATATGGATCTACCCGGGTGATTATCGCAGGCGCCATTGCATACAGTATTGGCTTATTTGGAATGTCCGTTGCACAAAGCGGGTTTGCACTTCAACTCACCGGCGGCATTCTTAGCGGGCTCGGTGTAGCATTCTCTGCTTTCACGTTGACGATGGCAGCCATGGTACGAGTAGTGGGCCCGGAACGACGTTCTCTCATTCTGGGGTTAGGAACTGCTGCCGGCTCTTTCGGTCAGGTCGTATTTTCCCCATTGAGTCAGGGTTTTATATCTACTTATGGATGGCATACTGCACTCATCCTGTTGTCTGTCATTGTGCTGCTACTCATTCCATTCGCAATTTGCCTACCCCAGGGCAATCCTTCTGCTGATCAAAAACAGGCCACCAGGCAAACGCTCACTGAGGCTATTAAGGAAGCCTTTGCCCACCGGGGTTATGTTCTACTAATGGCAGGATTCTTCGTGTGCGGATTTCATGTCGCGTTCATTACGGTTCACCTGCCAGCTTATATTAAAGACCTTGGCTTAAGCCCTTCTATAGGAGCCTATTCCATTGCACTAATTGGTTTAATGAATATCGCTGGCTCATTCCTTTCGGGTATGGCAGGACAGAAATGGAGCAAGAAATGGGGATTAGCCTTTATTTATAGCACACGCTCTATTGTCATTTTCTTACTCATTATTTCCCCTAAAACTGACCTCACAATGTATTTGTTTGCCGCCGCGATGGGATTGTTGTGGTTATCCACTGTTCCGCTTACAACAGGAATCGTCGCTCAGGTCTTTGGTGTGCAATACATGGCAACGCTATTTGGTATCGTTTTTCTTAGCCACCAAATCGGGAGCTTTCTTGGGGTCTGGTTGGGAGGTCGAATATACGACCAAACAGGATCCTATGACGGGATGTGGTGGGCTGGAATTATTCTTGGCCTACTCGCTGCCCTCATCCACCTACCAATCAATGAAAAACCACTAGCTAGAATAAGCGAAAAAATTGCCTAGTGCACCAGTAACATTGAGCGAGTTAAATTCATGAGCCTCAAACGAAAGGTAGTTTTAATTACGGGGGCCGGCGGAGGGATCGGTCTGGCGATTGTTGAACGTTTGAGTCGCGAAGGTTCGATAATTATTGCATCGGATTTGAACCTTGAGGTTTTACAGGATGCCATCGCCATCGCGCATAAGCACAATGCGACTCTCTATCCACTGGTAGCGGATCTTTCGGTCAAGTCAGACTGCGACCAGCTTCCACAAAGAGCGTACGACATCAATCATAGTCTGGACGTATTGATCAACAATGCGGGCCTCATGCGTCGTGGCAACATACTTGAGACGTCAGATGAAGATTGGGCGTTATCCATGGGCGTCAATGTCGAAGCTATTTTCCGTCTTTGCCGTTCAACGGTTGGGATAATGAAAAACCAGGGGCATGGTACCATTGTGAATACAGCTTCCTGTTGGGGAATCTATCCGGGACCAGACCACTTTGTGTACTGCACAACCAAAGCCGCTGTTGCAGCAATGACTCGATGCCTGGGGCGAGATCATGCGCCAGACGGTATTCGGGTAAATGCCGTTTGTCCAAATGAAGTGAATACTCCCATGCTCCGTACAGGGTTCGAAGTTAGAGGGTTTGACCCAAACGAAGCAATCGAAGAGCTTAACAAAAGCGTTCCCATTGGCCATATCGCCGAGCCTGCTGAAATCGCCGATGTCATCGCGTTTCTGGCTTCAGATGAATCCCGATACATGTGTGGTGCCCTGCTAGAAGTGAATGGTGGGAAACCGGTTTACTAGGCACTTAGAAGACATACCATGGGAATTGAAAATAGAGTTGTGGTTGTTACTGGTGGGGGAAACGGCATAGGAGCAGCCATTAGTGAACGGTTTTGCCAGGACGGCGCAGAAGTAGTAATCGCACAAAGAAGTATTCCACAAATGAAGAATATCACCCATGTCTCTGCAGACCTTTGTGTTCCCCAGGAGTGCAAGAAGGTGATTAGCCAGACAATTAAAAAATTTGGCCGCATCGATGTTCTGGTTAACAATGCTGGCATGATGCTGGAAAAGACCGTGGAAGAAATGTCCCTGGAACATTGGGAAAAAACAATATCATTGAATCTGACTGCACCATTTCTGCTTTGTAAATACGCCATGCCACATCTAAAAAAAACCAGGGGATCAATAGTCAATATTGGATCAATTGAAGGAATGGTGGCAAACCCGAAACACGCTGCCTACTGCGCATCTAAAGCAGGAATACACGCCCTGACAAAATCCCTTTCGGTGGATCATGGAGAAGATGGAATCAGATGTAATGCCGTCGCACCCGGATGGATTGATACTGATCTTAACGTCGACTTCGTAGAATCCATGCCAAACCTTGAAGAGTTTAAGGCGAAAATCGGTAAGATCCATCCTATTGGACGAACGGGAAAACCGAGTGAAATAGCAAGACTCGTGTATTGGCTATCATCGGAAGAGGCAAGTTTCATTACCGGTCAGGTTATTGTGGTCGACGGAGGAAGAATGGCGAAACTCAGTCTTCCATCATGAAGATCGCCTGGGGAAATCCCACGAAATAACCACGCTAATAACAAATATGGAGAGGATAGGGAGCATGAATATGAATAGCGCGCGCTAAGCTCCTTCTCTGACTTTTAGTTCGCTAAAAAATAATCTAGATCTAGCAGAGAAACTATTCGTAGTTACCGCGTACACGCTCTTTCTTTGGATCAAAGTGGGGAAACACAACCACCGTTGCTGGAATTCGTTTTTGATGGCCATCCAGCTTCCCGATTTCTACTTCTTTTCCAATTTCAGCGTGGATTATCTTGATTTTAGCTAAAGCGATGTTTTTACTCAGCATAGGAGAAATGGTACCGCTGGTAACGACACCAATCTGCTCACGCCCAATAAAGATTCCATCTCCATGGCCACCGATTTCGCCACCAGACAATTCAAGGCCGATCAGTTTTTCCTGAGGGGATTCCTTCCTTTTGACCAGCGCTTCCCGTCCAATAAAATCATCCTGCTTTGATTTTAATGGAACAGTAAAACCAATACCGGCTTCAAAGGGATCAGTTTGATCACAAAACTCGTATCCAGCGAAAATCAAACCCGCCTCAATACGTAACATATCTAACGCTTCCAGCCCAAGAGGAGCAATCGAAAATTCCTGCCCTGCTTGCCAAACAGCATCCCAAACAGCTTCCGCATCCCTTGGATGACAGAATATTTCATATCCCATTTCGCCGGTATACCCGGTTCTTGATACGATAATAGGAACGCCCATATCATCACCAATTCTGGCAATAGAAAAACGAAACCAATTTAGTTCATTAATCGAAGCCTGATCGGGTCTGGTCCAAATCACTTTTTCCAGTACCGACAAGCTTTTGGGGCCCTGTACCTGTAGATTATGTAGCTGGGAAGTCGAGTCTTTTACCCAGGCTCTAAGGCCGCGCTCCTTCGCCTGCTCCCGCAACCAAAGACCTGAAGTATCATTTCCACCAATCCAACGAAAATTGTCTTTCCCCAGTCGGAAAACAGTGCCGTCGTCAATCATTCCGCCGGATTCGTAACACATCGCGGTATATACAACATGGCCATCGGCGAGTTTTCTGACATTTCGGGTGACACAAGTCTGCAATAACAATTCAGCATCAGGTCCCACTACCTCATACTTTCTAAGCGGGGATAAATCCGTAATAACAACTCCCTCCCGGCAAGCCCAGTATTCAGATACCGCACCATGATTGGTAAAGCTATTTGCTAGCCAAAAACCGTTGTACTCGGTAAAGTTTCTGGTCAGCGAGGATGTTTTTGAATGGAAACCGGTTTCTTTAGTCATTTCAGGCTCGGAATCAGTGGTTTTACGAAACGCGATTGCGCGTTTGAATAAGTTCTCTTTGGTGTAAGTCCTAACGTGTATGTCTGTGGGCACCCATCCATTGGCTGGGTCAATGTCGCACGGACAGGAAGATGAAACACAAACCATGTCCTTCAATGCACGCATCAAGACATAGTCACCCGATCTCGACCATGGATCATCAAACATAAACTGATATGCATCGTCGAAAAAGGTATTGAAAAATAAATTCATCGCCATCCACCCTTTTCTCGGCGCGACAGGGTAGTCAATAAGAGCAAAGTTGAAGTTTTCGGAACAGTTAACATGCCCCGGGTAGCCGACTTCATCGTAGTACTTACTTGTACAAGCCAACCCAAAGCTATCGTGCCGACCACAAGTATCGTGAACAACCTCAAGCATCGGTTCAAAATCAACATCATAAAATTTCGAAAACAGACCAGGACCAGGATAAGCAGATCCCATTAAGGCTCGTGTTGTAGTTGCATCGAGACAACGCTCAACCCCTTTATCCAACTTGGCCATATCAAAACACTGGAAGTCAGAACACTGCCGACCATCAACGTCGATAATCTGAATATACTCTCCCGCCTTGACCTCATAGGCTTTTGCCGTCGACGCATCGATCCGCAAATCAATTGCCTGTTCTCCTAATGGATCTGGCAGTTCATTAGCGATAATGACACCAGGATTAGCCCGGGTAACAAAAACTTCCAGATCGGTGGGAGGATTCTGTTCATAAACCAACATGGGAGCTGCTGGTGCACAAATCAGACAAATTGCCTCTGTTGCGCTGGTAAACGTTGTATTCGTATCCTCTCCAGGTCTACCACTGAGTACTCTGGCAGCTTCTGCATCACCAGGATTTATTGAGAAGGAATCAAGTTTCTGCTTAATCTTTAGCGCTGACAATGATGGACTGTGCAACATTTCAGCAATGGCAGTGCCTCGAATATCCGGCACCAATCCCAGTTGGTCAGTGACAATTTCGCTAACCGAATTAAATGCCAGAACATGGACCTCTTGCAGACCTTCCGGGTCCCGAATTTCCACTGAATCACCAATTAATACCGGAAGCACAACGACACCCCCGCCCTTGACGACATATCGTTCCTTTCCAAGCCAGTCCTGACCCAGCCCGGGCTCACGGACGCGCACAATACTGTTCATATCTATAGACATTTTCCCACACTCCTGGAGCATTCTACGTTTGTATCAGCACAGATAGCCCGACACCAGGTATTAGCTATATTCATCATCATAAGCCCCTGGGATCGGTATTACATAACCTAACTAATTCCCAGAATCGCTTTTCGCTCTTTCGCCCATGCGCCAATCAAGCGATCTGCGATAATCCCTATGGATGCAATTCCTAGCCCAGCCAATATTCCTCGGCCCGTATCTGCAGTCGGCAAGGCACGGTAGATTTCCTGCCCAAGGTCCTGAGAACCGATCAATGCAGTGATCGCTGTCATCGCAAGCGCCATCATAATTGTCTGGTTGATTCCCAACATGATCTCAGGCAGAGCAAACGGAAGTTCTACTTTCCAGAACTTCTGTGATGGAGTACAACCATTCGCCAGCGCAGCTTCTTTAAGCACCTCCGGTACTCGTTTTAGCCCCAGATAGGTGTACCTGACAGCGGGAACACTGGCATAGGCTAAAATAGCAATAATGTTAGATAGATCGCCAACCTTAAAGAGCATAATGACAGGGATCAGGTAAATAAATGACGGAAAGGTCTGGAGCGTGTCGCATATTGACATACTGACCCTGGCGACTCTCTCCGATCTGGAAGCCCATATACCAATTGGCAAACCGATGAGTATACAGATCACGACCGAAGCGGATACCAGATAAACTGTTAGTACAGCAGGAACCCAAAAACCTGTGATAACTATCATGCCAATTAAAAAACAGGTTAGGCCCGCGACCGCCAAACCGCCTAAATAGAAGCCAGCCACTCCAACGATTCCCATTACCACAAGCCAGGGTATCCAGAGATAAAAATCGCGCAAAGGAATAAGCATGGATACCGTTATGAAATCTCTAACCGGCTGAATGTAGTCATAAGATTCTTTTGAGATCCATCTCACCACATGATCCAGATCCCGACCCAGTGTAAAAGTTAGTTTTTTAGGCAGGATTGCAAGCTCTTTCCAAAAGCTGGCAAGAAAAAAAGTAACAATAAGCACAACTAAAAACGTCAACAAATGAGCATGCTTGTGAAACCACGTTTTATGAATGAGAAGATGTTGAGGTTGCCGATAGGCATAGGCTTGAGTTAGACGATCAAGGACAACTGCGATTAAAACAATCGCAAGCCCCTGCTCTACTGCGGCGCCAAGTCGCAATTGCTGCAAAGAAAATAATAACTTTTGCCCCAAACCCGCAGCACCCACTAAGGAGGCAATAACCGCCATTGCCAGGGTCTGCATTACCACCTGATCCAACCCTAGCATCAAGGTACGTTTTGCCGTAGGTAATTGGACTTTCCATAAAAGCTGTCGCTGTGTACAACCCGACATTCTTCCTGATTCAATGACATCGCTGGGTACCGTTTGAATTCCCAGAATGACACATCTCGCCATCGGGGGCATAGCAAAAATTACTGTCGCCATCATTGCTGGAACTTGCCCAAAACCAAAAAGAATAACAATTGGCACCAGGTACGCCATATGCGGGGTCGCCTGCATCAGGTCAAACATCGGAGTGATAATCGCTGCTGCCTTTCGGGAACGTGTCACCCAGATCCCCAACCACAAACCAATAATCGCAGCAAAAGGAACAGAAACGAGGACCACGGACAGTGTTTTCATTGAATCTTTCCACAGTCCAAAAACAGCAAGATAAGCGAAGCTGACAATACAAAAAATGGCCAATCTAACACCGCCAATCCAATGGCCCAATATCCCCACTCCAATAACAAAAGCAACCCATGGAATTGGAGGTAAGCCAAGCATCTTTATTCCTCTAAATAACGCGTACTCAGTCCATTTTAGTGGTTGCGCCAGAACCCAGGAGATTGAACGCGTAAATTCCTTAAACTTGTAATCACCAATCGCCGCTTCCTTGCCAAGCCATTTGAAAAAGTCCGTTAACCAGAACTTCAGGGGCAAAACCAGCTCTGCGGGCCAACGGATAGCACCCTCCCAAACCATCGAGATGATCATGCCTATCGCAGTTATCCCAACGAGTTGGGCAAGCAAGGTGTGCTTTTTGAGCAGAACACCAATACTGTTTTTCATTGCACCGGCTCCCGGATCGCTGGCAGTCACCGTCATTATCCCTCTTCTCCGAATAACGCGTCCGTTATCATCGCGCGATCAACAGCTCCAATGGGCTTACCATTGTCATCAAGGACAGCGACGGGAGCATCGGAATTCAATACCTGGGCAGCGATATCACCAATTTTCGTAGTCGCATTCACTCCATTTTCAGCCGAAACCGTATCCACCAGTGGCCCCATAACTGCCCGGGCGGAGATAATTCTTCCTCGAGGTGCCTTTTTTGCGAACTCGGCAACGTATTCATCGGCGGGATTCAAAACCATCTCCTCAGGAGTACAAAGTTGAACAAGTCTCCCATCTTTCATGATACCAATACGATCGGCTAATCTCGTGGCTTCTTCAAAATCATGCGTAATAAAGACAATGGTCTTCTTTAGAAGCTTTTGGAGTCGAATAAATTCATCCTGCATCTCCATGCGAATCAGCGGATCCAATGCGGAAAATGGCTCATCAAGAAACCAGACATCCGGCTCAACCGCAAGCGATCTGGCAATACCCACGCGTTGCTGCTGCCCACCAGAAAGCTCACGGGGAAAATAGTCTTCCCTTCCTCCTAATCCAACGAGTTCAACCATCTCCTTGGCCCGCGCGTTACGTGTGGCCCTGTCGATACCCTGCACTTCCAGCGGAAAGGCAACATTATCTAAAACTGATCGATGGGGAAGTAAACCAAAATTCTGGAAAACCATGCCCATTTTATGTCGTCTAATCTCGATAAGCTCCTTGGGAGTGACATCAAGTATATTCTCTCCTTCGAAATCGATTTCTCCTGCGGTTGGATCATTCAACCGGGTAATGCAGCGTATTACCGTGGATTTCCCAGATCCTGAAAGACCCATAATGATCATTATTTCTCCAGCTCGAACATCGAAAGAGACATCCCGAACCGCACCAATATAACCTTCGTTCACGAAGTCTTCATCAGAAGGCTGCCCATTGTGTCTGGCAAGAAAATCTTCGGGGTTTGTACCGAACACTTTCCAGATATTTCGACATGATATTTGTACTTCGTTGTTCATTTGCAGCCTTTATTTTTAATGAAGCCCTAATTGTATTTTCGGTACTTCCATTCCGAAGATTTTCTGATCAAGCTTATTATGTTTCTGTTTTCAGCCCCAAAAGCGAGCGTTATCTGGCCTGGTAGTTTTTACGATACGTTTTGGGCTTTTACGTCTTTAAACATAACCAGTTAGAAATAGTCAATATAAACAGTCAATATGAGCAGTCAATCGCAACAGTGAATGGGAAATCAGAATTTTTACTTCCCTAGTATAAAGAAAAACCGGGTATAGAAACTATACCCGGTAATGTTACAACGTGCATTTAGTAAAAGACAAAAATAATACCTAATTGTATTGATAATTGTATTTACATTTATTGTAGTGACGAACCTTTAATTACTGCCAGGACGCAACAACATCAGCATTGTCTTCAATCCACTTAACAGCAGCCTCTTCAGGAGACATTCCTTCAACATCGACTAACGAAGATGCAGAAGCGATCTGGGCATTGTTAAAGTTGATTTTCTGAATAACACCCCAGGCAGCAGGGAATTTATCCGCCATTCCACTCCACGCCGCTTTCTTCAACCATCCAGCATGAGTTGCACCACAATCTCCGACCGCATTAGAGTTAGGTCCCCATGCTGGATCTTCGAAACATGCAGGCTCTGGCTGAGGAAAATCTACGAACTGGCCTTCGAATACCGCTTCGATATAGTTAGGAGTCCAATTGAACAGTACAACAGGCTCTTTACGATCATACGCAGCTTGAAGCTCCGCCCAAAGTGTTGCCGCTTGACCTACGTTGATCGCAGTGAAATTCATTTCCGGTGCTTCGATACGCTCAGCATAGTGTTTTCCCCAATCTGCTGGAGGACCAACAAAGCGTCCTTTAGGTGCAGTTTCTGCAGTCGCAAATTTCTCGGCACAGGCATCGAGTGCTTTCCAGTCAGGAAGACCTGGACACATGTCATTCATATAAGAGGGGTACCACCATTCTTCACGAGTCACCGCATCATGAGTTCCAGCGTCGATCATGCCTTCTTCAACTGCATTTTCGAAAGCGGTTTTCATTGAACCTTCCCAGGCTTCAACCTGGAAGTGCATGTCACCATTTGCGATTGCTGTAAACTGGAGCTGAGAATCGGAAGGAGTGTATTCAACAGTATATCCCATGCTCTCCAACACATTTCCAACAACATTGGATAGAACCAATTGGCTGGTCCAGTTATTCTGAACAATGATAATTGGATCATCCGATTCAGGAACCGCCGCTGACGCGACATTAATCAAACCTGCAGTAGCCAAAATAGCAGCTGCAGTGATTAGTTTTCTTTGCATAACTTCCTCCGGGGAATTAATCGTTATTATGGCGCCAATTCCGAATGTTCTCAGTGGAAAATCAGGAGCTATCTTCCATCTTATCCTCATACACTCTGGAACTAACCTGCGCTATGATAGAGATCATATACAAACGAGTTAGACAAGTTTTGTTAAAAAAGTGATTTTATTTGTTAAAAATTGTTAACAAAAATGCAACGTGAAACGAGTAATCAGAAGGCTAACTTACTGATTGTGGAAGATGATGAAATTGCCCAGTCGAAGATGAAGTCATATTTCGAACCGGAAGGGTATGGCATCGCGACGGCCAGCAATGGCCAGCAAATGAGAAAACACCTGCAAACCAGGGAAATAGATTTGGTTCTGCTCGACATTGACCTTCCCGATGACGATGGCCTCTCTATCGCCAGAGACCTGCGATCCAATTCCAACATTGGCATTATTCTCGTTACCGGAAAGGACAGCGAAGTAGATCGAATTATCGGGCTAGAGATTGGCGCTGACGATTACGTGACGAAACCTTTTAATTTCCGGGAATTGCTCGCCCGTGTGAAAGGGTTGCTGAGGCGGGCGGAAGCGCAATCATCACCCAGGGTAAACCATGAGAAACTATTTGCTGGTTGGGGACTTAACCCGCTTCGGCGAACGCTCACGTCTCCGTCCGGAGAAGAAATGGAGATGACCAGAGCTGAATTGGATCTACTGGCTACTTTTACCGCCCATCCTGGACAAACGCTGTCCAGAGAAAGGTTGATGAATTGCATCACCCATCGTAGCTGGAACCCCAATGACAGAACCATTGATGTTCTAATTAGAAGGGTAAGGCAAAAAATGGAAATTGACCCCAAAAAGCCAACCCTGATAAAGACCATCCATGGGGAAGGTTACATGTTTTGTGAACCAGTTACTGATGCAACAAAGTCATCCAATGCCTGAATGGATGCGTTGCTGCAATCAGCAATTTCTCTTATCACTTCGCTTTCTTTTCTTTTCCCATTCTCTACATCATCAAGCAAGTGGAACAGAGATAAAAACCCAAGATTACCGGCTCCGCTTTTCATTCTATGAGCTAACCGGGTAACCGCCTCCTGATCTTCTGAGTCCATGTAGTTCCTTAACTCGTTGATATCACTAGTGATATTTTTCCGATAAATTGAAACCAGTTCCATAACTTTTTTCCGGCCAAGATAAGACAGATCATCGCGAATCAGATTCTGATTCAGTATCGATTGCCGCGGACTCCCCTCCAATGGTTTTGAAGGGTCTGGTCGAGTATCGCTGATATTCTCCCGGACCTGGGCAACTGAGCCCGCCGACTGAATGACATTATCAACATCTCCAGCAGCGTCAACTTCCCCCAGAGTATCAGATAGTGTTAATGCCAGGTCATCACGTGTGAATGGTTTACCGATAAAACCATTCATTCCTGCTTCCAGATAACGTTCTACTTCTTCATTAAACACATGGGCTGACATTGCGATCACCGGTAATCGAGTAGATAACCCTATTTCACTCTGCCTGATTTTTTTCACAACGGCCATGCCATCCGCACCAGGTAAACTAATGTCTAGTAAAACCACATCTAATATCTGGGTTTCAAGTGCCTTTAATGCGATATGGCCATCTTCCGCAACGACCACCGTATGCCCCATGGATTCCAGATAATGCTTCACAACCAATCGGTTGGTTTCGTCATCTTCAACCAATAGGACGATCTTTCGTTCCAATGCTCCCGCAGCCCCCATCCCCAATTGGTTCACAGACATGGGATTAAGATCTTCATTGTCTGCGGATTCGAAATCCAGAATAAGGCAAACTGTGGTGCCCTCACCCAGAATGCTATACAGACTAATGCTCCCATCGAGCAGATCAACAAGACTTTTACAAATAGCTAATCCCAATCCAATTCCTCCATACCGCCTCGATGTGGAGGAATCCCCTTGGGTAAATGCCATAAAAATTTCTTCTCTCTTCTCTTCGCTTACTCCTATTCCGGTGTCGATTACTTCAAATTGAATTTTTGTTTTGTCATCACCAAAATCAATTTTTCTCACTGTCACTGTAATGGTTCCCTTTTGGGTAAACTTGATCGCATTGCCGATCAAATTCATCAGAATCTGGTTTAACTTTCCAGAATCCCCTTTTGACCAAACGGGTACAGTATTATCCAACTCTAACACCATCGTATTTTCCCGCTGCTTGGCCGATGCGGTCATTACGTTCACAACATTGTGCATTAACTCATGCAAATTAAAATTCTCCTGCTCTATGTCGATCTTCCCGGCCCTGACCTGAGAATATCCGAGAACGTTATCGAGAATATCCAGCAGCACTGAATTCGCTGTGTCAATGGCATTTAGGTATTCGCGTTGTTTCGGCGTAAGCCCCGTCGCATGAAGCAGGTTCAAGGTTCCAAGAGCACCACTTAATGGAGTTCTTAATTCGTGGCTAATTGTTGCCATGAAATCAGTTTTCGCACGATTCGCCTGTTCTGCTTTTTGCCTGGCGATGGCGTGCTCTGCTACTTCCTTTTCTAGTTTCTCATTTGACAGCCTTAGCTGGTTGGTTCGATAGTTAACCGTTTTTTCAAGGTTGTTCTTATGGTTTTGCAGTTCCTGATCCAGATTTTCTTTCTCCCGGGCATTGTCCCGAAAAAGAACCAGGGCATCCGCCATACTGCTGAGCTCATCCTTACCCGAATTATCTACTCTATATCCGAGATTCCCTCCAGCTATGGCAAGTGTCGCCTCTTTCAATGACAGCAGTCGGCGAATAACGTTGACATGTACATAACGCCATAGAATCAATAGTATAAGAGCTAAAGCTAAAATCGTAATGAAGATAAAAAGTTGGCGGCTCTCACGCAACGAACTCTCTGCTTTTCGAGTTGCCAATTCCATCACAGAACCACTGGAATTCGACAGCCCGCTAACAATAGAGTTAAGCTTTGAGGCTTCCACCCGGTATCGTTGATCAGATTCCGCCAACGCATTTTGCAAGGCTAATTCCTGCTCTCTCAGTTTAAAAAGATTGAGGGTATTCAACGGTCCGGAATCTAGACGCATACTCCGTAACAACGAATGAGCTTTAAATTTTCTCTGGGGATCGTTAATTTCATTAACTCGCCTTTCAAGGATGGAAACCACTTCAATGGCTTTTTGCTTTAGAGAATTAATTTCTGTTTGTTCTGTTTCCTTAACAACCTGACTCACAATCGAACTCAGATTTGAGCTCCGCAGACGGAGTTCAAACATCCTTTCCATTTCATCGATGTCCACTTCGATAAGTCGATCAAACACATCGTACAACTTATACGGTGGCGTCCCCTGTTCGACCAGATCATAAAGGCTGGAAGCAACAGCGGTCGTGGTCGTCGCTGCGTTTGCTACCAGTGAATTAGACAGATCGCTTAGCTGCGCGGTATTGGAAATCAAACGCTCAGCCATCTCTGTCATGCTTCCCTGTACCTCAAGACGTTTTGCCACGAGTTCATTCTGTTTACCAAGAATCAAATTTATCTGATTGAATACCTGGTTAATTGATTGTAGATAGTCAACCGCAAACTCCTGGTGTACCAGTCGATCGATTAACTGTCGAAAGGAAATCATATGCTGTTTTAGTTGCTCACTGGTCTCCTCATACTGCCGCTGATCACTAACATCCAATAGCCGCTGGGCGAAAGCCCCGATTCTTGTATTAATTCGGGTCAGCGCATGAGCATCCTTCAGAACTGGAATAGCTTGATTAATCACGGAGTTTTGGGTTGTAGAAATCCGCTGGAAACCAAAAATGCCGACTCCTGCAGCGAAAAGCGACAATAAGGCCACCGCCCCGAAAGCAATCAACAGCTTGGCAGTAATGCTAATTTTCACCATATAGTCGCAATAAGAGTTATCGTAATTATCCGATTGATAATAATTAGCCTGATAGTGGTTGGCTTGATAATAATAATAGTTAGCTCTAATTGTCCAGGACACGCCCGACTCGATTCTTCTACTCTGGCATCAGTCAATAACCTGGTAAGGTTATGCCGAAAATCCAACGCAGGTTTCCTGGGAGTGTCTTTGGATCAGCCTTTTGTCACACTACATCAAAGTATTTCTGTCGGTATTTCTGCCAATATTTCTGACGTCAATCGCCCACCAATATCAATGACGGATCCGTTCGTCTCCGTCGTTATTCTACTGACGAAAATTCATCGATTTAGCACTACCGTATTTTATGCCATCTGGCATAAACTTGCGTGGAAGATTCCTCAATTCGGTTTTTTGGTAATAAAAATATAGACAAGGCCAAAAAATCTTGATGTCGCTTATTGATATTAATATGAAAAAACTGAACCAGCTTCTTTTCGTCTTATTCCTTGCTGTACACTCGTCCAATGGCTTCACCGAAGACATTAGGCAGTGGAAAGTAAACTCCTGGAGTGAGCCTTTTAATTATCAAAGTCAGATCACTCCTATTGAATATACGCCTGCGTCCCGAGCTTCGAAACCCTGGCATCTGTGCATCTCCTACCCCCACTTAAAGGATGCTTACTGGCTAAATGTAAACTATGGCATGGTCGAGGAAGCCAAACGATTAGGAGCTAAATTTACTCTGGTTGAGGCAGGGGGATACCCAAATATAGAAAGACAACGTCAACAGATTATGCAGTGCACAAAGTCCGGTGCTGATGCATTGATCCTGGGCACCGTTTCTTTCGATGACTTAACTAAAACAATTTCCGAAATCGCCACCGAAATACCCGTTCTGGCCACTGTTAACGACATCAACGATAGCGGTATCATCGCAAAAACAGGGGTTTCCTGGGTGGAAATGGGAAGAGTTACGGGAGAGTACATTGCTCAAAGGCACCCTCAGGGCGGACCTCCTGTGCGAGTAGCGTGGTTCCCTGGCCCCAAAGGAGCGGGATGGGTCAAGTTTATTGAACAGGGCTTTCGTCAGGGCATCAAAGATGGAGAAATAGAAATTGTGGTGACAAAGTCAGGAGATACAGGTAAGGAAATCCAACGTACATTGGTACAGGAAGCCCTGGAGGCCTACCAAAATATCGACTACATTGTTGGCAATGCGTTAATGGCTGAGGCCGCCATCAGTGTTCTTAGGCAGATGAACCTCGAAAATCAGACAAATATCGTTTCAACCTACTTCACTCCAGCGGTCTATCGAGGGATAAAACGCAACAGAATCCTAGCAGCTCCCACTGATGCTCCGGTACTACAGGGGAGACTCTCAATAAATCAGGCGATAAAAATTCTGGAAAACAAACCCTTTTTCAAACACTTGGGACCAGAAATAAAACTCATAGACCGATTCAATTTCAAAACCATATCAATGGAAGACTCACTGGCACCCTCACCTTTCCTGCCTACCTTCTTTGTGAAATAGCGCTCCCCTTTTGATAGCCCGAAGAGTTATGCCAGATCACTCGCAAATCTGCAGATATCGTTGGACAACTGTTTGCATCCCAAAATCAATACATTCAACAGTTAGCGCATGCCCAATAGATACCTCCAGAACATTGCCAATCTCAAGAAACTTTCCGAGGTTAGCCAGGTCCAGGTCGTGTCCTGCATTAACTCCCAAGCCAAGCGACTCTGCGTAAAGTGACGCTTCTTTATACTTTTCAAAGACTTCAGGTAGGTTATTAGAGTGATACATATTAGCAAAGTGTTCCGTATAAAGCTCGATGCGATCGAAATTTAGCTCCGCAGAAGCTTTGATCTGGATCAGGTCAGGATCAAGAAATAGCGCGCTCCTAATGCCGTAAGCATCGAGTTTGCTCCTGGTCTCTAATAACATATTCCGACATTCCGTCACTTGCCATCCATGATCCGATGTCAACTGTCCTAGCGCATCCGGTACCAGCGTACACTGATCCGGCTTTGTTTCTCCCACTAGCTGCATGAAATCTTCAGATGGATACCCTTCAACGTTAAACTCCACATCACCATATCCCCTCAGTAATTCAGCAAGATCATAGACATCCTTTATTTTAATATGACGTTCGTCAGGTCGGGGGTGGACGGTAATCCCATGCACTCCCAGATCAATAAATTTCCTGGCGTATTCAACTACATTCGGATAATCCCTACCGCGAGAATTGCGTATCCATGCAATCTTATTCAGATTTACACTTAATTTAGTCATCGAGAAAACCTACATCTAATTACTATATACAAAGCTCTTATCCCATTGGGGAACAAAGCCAACAATTGTCACAACACCTGGCATATTAGGGTTAAATAGATAATTATGCCAATATGTCGCTTGATATTAATCATCCTCCACAGCCAACGATCTGGTATTGCAAAGCAATTCAAAACGCTGGTTCGCCTGCTCAAAAATTAGTTTACATTCTTCACTACCAACGATTTTCTCAGCAAGTTGACTATCTAGTGAGAATACCGCTGTTAGCTCTTCATCAAATTCAACAGGACGTTGATAATAATACTCTGAAAGAAACTTAATGGCATTATCGTATCGAATTTTAGGATCCTGAGTTTTATTCGCCATGAATTTAAATTCACTAACAATATCAACGGAGTCTGACTTCACAATCATCATAGTCACCTTTCCGAATGATTCATCATTGATATTGACATCGGCTTGCATTCCAGCAGTCGGTTTACCCTCATGCTTACGCACTGCATGCTGCCTTAGCCGACATTGCCACCCAATAAAATGACTCCTCAATTCGTTTTCGTTACTCAACTTCATTGCCCCGGTTTGGTAATGGATATAAGAGCACGTTAACATACCCTGGAGCATCACACTTGCCAATCCTCTGTTCTCAATAATTTGAATAATAAAACCGCAGAGCTATCAAATCACAACTTTCACGAATACCTGTAGTGCCTTCCTCTTCTACTCATGTGGTATATGATATCCTTTTGAATTCAGCAAAGTGATTACTTTATTGATGATCACGAGCGGTTTACTAACATAAAATTCTGGTATACCGATCCATTAGACAATATTTCCATGCCAACCACCTCTAACCATTCATCTACTCTACTGGTATCGCTAAAATCATCCTGGGCTTTACTATTGGGTTTTGGAATACTCATGTTAGGAGACGGGCTTCAAGGAACACTATTGGCAGTGAGAGCAGACCAGGAAGGGTTCTCGACTACAGTGACGGGAATTATTATGTCCTCATTCTATCTGGGCTTCCTTTCCGGTTCTATCATGACACCTAAAATCATGATTCAGGTGGGTCACATCCGTACCTTTGCTGCGCTCGCAGCCCTTGCATCTGCAACGATATTGGTACACGCAGTCTTCATCCAGATACCTGTCTGGATTGGTCTAAGACTTATCAGCGGATTCTGTTTTGCGGGCTTGTATGTTGTAGCGGAAAGTTGGCTAAACGATCGTGCAACTAATCAGAACCGTGGGCAGCTACTTTCGATGTACATGGTCGTTACTTATGTTGGTGTCGGTATAGGCCAACTATTTCTCAATCTCGCAGACCCCAGAGATTATCCTCTGTTTGTATTGACCTCAGTGCTCATTTCATTGGCAGTAGTACCGCTCTTACTTTCTGCAAGCAAAACACCAAAATTTGAAGAGTCCGTTAATATCAGTTTAAAGGAACTTTACCGAACTTCCCCTCTGGGAATCCTTGGAATGTTCATGGTCGGTCTGGTAACAGCAACATTCTTCGCTTTAGGGCCAGTTTATGGGCAACGTCTTGGACTGGATCTTGAAAATATTTCTTATTTTATGGCTTCAGCGATAGTAGGAACGGTCTTATTGCAATGGCCAATTGGTGCGCTCTCGGATCGGTATGATAGGCGAACTGTATTAACCATAATCACCCTGCTTACCACAGTGGCAGCATTTCTATGTATACCTGCGTCTCGGCAATCCCTACCCATACTTCTTCTCTCGGTTGGTCTATTCGCAGGATTGGCTTTACCCTTATATTCCGTCTGCATCGCCTACACGAACGATCGGTAGTGTAATCTGAGGTCTGTAATTTATTTCTTTAGCGATGCTCGTTTGGCTTAGGCGAAGTGAGCGTAGCGAACGAAGGCAAAGCCGGTTTTCTTGATTCGGTGTTGAATGTTGAGCCATCAAGTCGTTCCATGTTTGTGACTTAAGCAAATGTGGAGACAACCCAATGACCCAACTGGATTACAGTAACCTATATGAAGTGGTGATGGAACAATTGATTCAACATGGCTCCGGTGCCTTTCGTGAAGTGATTACCGCGATGATGAATCAAGCGATGCAGATTGAGCGGTCTCAGTTTCTGGGTGCCGCCCCCCATGAACGCAGCGACGACCGTCGAGGTCATGCCAATGGGTTCAAGCCCAAACAGGTGGACACGACGCTTGGCACGCTTAATCTTCAGATACCCAAGACCCGTGATCACGGAGAGGCGGGGTTTTACCCGCAATGCCTGGAACAGGGTCGGCGTAGTGAACGCGCTTTGATGTTGTGTGTGGCCCAGATGTATGTCAGTGGTGTCAGCACTCGCAGAGTGGAGAAGGTGCTGGATTTGTTCGGGATAGAGAAGATATCTTCGACGCAGGTGTCCCGCGCAACGGCATTACTGGATGATGCTTTGTCGGTTTGGCGCGATCGTGCCCTTGGAGAGATACGCTACCTGGTATTGGATGCCCGCTACGAACGGGTTAGGATGGATCACCAAGTGGTGGATGCAGCGGTACTCAGTGCGGTAGGTATTTTATCGGATGGTCGACGAAGTGTCCTGGGTGTACAGATCGCGACCAGCGAAGCCGAGATCAATTGGCGAGAGTTTTTACAATCTCTGGTGAAACGGGGAATGGTAGGGGTTGCGTATATCTCCAGTGATGACCATGCCGGTCTCAAAGCCGCGAGACGCGCTGTGTTTCCCGGTGTACCGTGGCAGCGTTGTCAGTTTCATTTGGTTCAGAATGCGATTAATCACGCGCCGACGGTGAAGATACGAACCCGTATTGGTGGCGAATTGCGTTCGGTATGGAATGCAACGGACGAGGCATCGGCCCTGACACAGTTACAGCAACTGGCAGAGCGATATGAGTCGAACTATCCGAAGCTGTCGCAGTGGTTACTGGACAATGTTCCCGAGGGGCTGACGGTGTTCAATTTGCCGGAGCTGCATCATCGAAAGATGAGAACGACCAACGGGATTGAGCGTCCAATCCAGCAGGAGATTAAACGGCGAACCCGGATTGTTCGGGTTTTCCCGAATGAAGCATCGCTGCTACGGCTTGTCAGTGCCATCCTCGTTGAGATTGACGATGAATGGAGTAATGCCGACAGGCGATATATCGTGTGGAACGACAATAATGACTCAACCTAAATCGAAGTTACAGACTTAGAGTTGCACAATCGAACGATCATCTTGATCCTAATCAGATGATATCCGCGAGTGGGGCATTGGTACTCATCGCCGGACTGGGATCCGTGATCGGCCCGATTCTCATTGCGGTCATTGTGGATCAATTCGGAATAGATGGTTTTTTCTGGAGTATGGGAATGGTTCACTTGCTAACCACTCTTTTCGCCTTTTATCGTATGACCAAAAGAGCTTCAATGCCATTGGAAAAACAAGGAATTACGACACCAACCGCGATGCACTCATCCAGCTCAGCCATCGAATCAATACAAAAACATGCACAAAATGAAGCCTAGGACGAGACACAATCAGACTGAAGAGACCAATATAAATCATCAGTCCCGCCTCTTTGGACGCTTGAGGTAGTAGCAATAATTCTAGTGGCACTCCTATTCAATATCTAGCGAACGACTCTTACTAATTGGTTGCCCCACCTAAAGATGGGACAGACCAGGAAGGCCAAACAGAACCCTTTTGCGGCAGTGACAAAGGGGTAAAACCATAGTGGAATAAAACTATGGGTCTTTTACTAGCTTTTTTCGATTAAAGTTCTAATATAGAGGATACGAGCAGTTACTTCTTCTTCTAATGCCTGCACTTCTTCCAGAATTAGTTTCTGATTTTCCACAGCACTGCCTCGGGAGTCCATCAGACTATCGAGCTCCGCCACCGCATGCCTAAACTCAGCGGAACTCTCGTATAAAATGTCTGTTTGACGGGTTCCACTATCCACCAACGTGGATTTCTTTAATCTCGGAAATCGATATTTACGACTGACGGGAAGAATCGAACCCTTCTTCCGATCATAAACAATCCGCAGAATATCAGTATTTTCAGACATATAAATCGCATATCGTGCGATTTGTTTCGGATTTTTAACCCCCATGGAGTCTAGCGCAGGAAACTTACTCATGATTTTTCTCGATTAGCGTCTATCGACACTACATTTTCAGTTTGGCTTTTAAGGGTCCTGTTAGTGATCTCTTCAACTTCAACGAGCTCATTCAACCCCAGATGGCAGGAAATCTGATGACCATTGTCTAACTCGATAATTGGCGCATTTTGCACGTCACAGGTACCTTCCATACCATTTGGGCAACGGTTATAGAATGGGCAACCTACCGAGGTTATCTCAACACCTTTAGAGATTCCCACCGCCATTTCCCGTTTACCCATGGTTTCTTCCAGCCACCCTAATCTCAGCTCTGGAACAGAACTAATCAAGAGTCTCGTGTAAGGGTGAAAAGGAGGAGTTAGTACCTCATCTGTGGGGCCTTGTTCCACAACCCGACCTGCATAGAGCACAACAATCTCATCCGCAAAGGATGAAACGGTAGATAGATCATGACTAATAAATACAAATGACACTCCCGTTTTATCTCTCAACGCGGTCAAAAGTTTAATCACATTCGCCCCAACAATAGAGTCAAGAGCAGAAGTAACTTCATCGCACAGCATGACTTCAGGTGATGCTGCCAGCGAACGGGCCAGATTAATTCTTTGTTTTTGCCCCCCAGATAGCTCCATGGGATATCTACTTGCGAAATCCACAGGCAATTCAACCATCTCGAGGATTTCTGATACCTTTCGATGCTTCTCACTCCCTTTCAGACCATGATAAAACTCCAGGGGGCGACCGAGAATGTCTCCAATGAGCTGTTTTGGATTAAGTGCCGTGTCCGCCATTTGAAAAACAAATTGCACTTTCTGAAGTTCGTCCAATGCTCGATCCTGCAAACTACCTTCAAGCTCGTCACCATCGAGTCTGATCTCTCCTTTGGCTTGGGGAAGTAATCCAGCCATGACTCGTGCGAGGGTTGATTTACCGCATCCGGATTCCCCGATGACACCTACTACCCGACCGTTCTTAACCTTGACGTTTATATCGCGTAAGATTGTAATCTTCGGTCCACCGTTCACAACCCCCCCATATCCTGCGGTCATTTTCGAGACTTCAATGGCGGGAACTTCCCGGTCATGATCTCCAGTAACCGCGACTCCCTGGCCCGCTGCGGGTTTGGGTCTAACGGCTTCCATCAACCGACGGGTATAGGCATGCCCAGGATTGTTAATAATCTGATCAGCAGGGCCCTGTTCCATAACCTCTCCACCGTAAAGCACCACGATATGATCAGCGATTTGTGCAACCACTGCCAGATCATGAGTGACATAAATCGCTGCGGCATTCTCTTCCTTTATGACTTTCTTAAAAGCCTTTAAGACCTCGATTTGAGTGGTCACATCCAATGCGGTAGTGGGTTCGTCTAGCACCATCAAATCAGGACGACCACATAACGCCATGGCCGCCATCAATCGCTGAAGCTGACCTCCAGAAACCTGGTGGGGATAACGGTGTCCAATACGATCAGGGTCCGGTAATTCAAGCGCTTTATAGAGCTCTTCCGCACGTTCAGTGGCGGCTTCCTGAGTCATAATTCCGTGCAATACTGCTGATTCAGTGACCTGCTCGCCAATGATAATCGCTGGATTAAATGTCGCTGCGGCGCTTTGTGCAAGATAAGCAACATTGGCCCCCCGTATTTCCCTTTGACGTAAGGGCTCCATCCTCAGGACATCCTCGCCATTGAGCAGGATTTCTCCACCTGCGAAACTCAATCCGGGCTTGGTGCACGCCAGTGAAGCAAGGGAAATAGTTGTCTTCCCGGAGCCTGACTCTCCAATCAATGCGACCACCTGCCCCTTATGAATGTCAAAAGAAACTCCTTTTACGATTGGAATCTCCACTTTCTCATCGTTATGGGCACTAATTCTAAGTTCTTTAACTTCGAGTAATTTATCCATTCTTCTATACCATTTTCTTAGCAAGACTACCGCCAGACTTCGCGGAAATATCATCAACAATAAGGTTGATCGCAATTGTGAAGGTGGCAATCGCGCAAGCGGGCCAAATTGAAGCATAAGACCCGTAGGTTAGGCCCTGGAGATTCTCTCTTACCATACTGCCCCAATCCGAAGCAGGGGGTTGAATACCTAACCCAAGAAAGCTCAAACTTGAGATAAATAACACAACAAACACTAGCCTCAGCCCAAAGTCTGTTGCCAAGGGCATTGCGGCATTTGGTAATACTTCTGACTTAATAATCCACCAGAGTCCTTCTCCCCGGGCTTTTGCTGCCTCAACGTAGTCCTGCACCATGATATCCTGACCCAGTGCTCTGGCAATTCGAAATACACTGGTTGCATATATAACTGATGCGATGCCAATTAAAATGGGGATCGATGACCCAAGAGCAGCGATGGCAATCAATCCGAGCATGATCGAAGGTAAAGCCAAAATCGCATCATTAATCCGACTGATTCCCATGTCTACCCACCCTCCTCTAACGGCTGCTGCAATCCCAAGGGTAATACCAATGCAATAAGCCAATAACGTTGCCAGAATGGATATTCCAATGGTATTCCTTGCACCAAAAATAATTCTAGAAAGCGTATCTCTGCCAAGATAGTCGGTGCCGAGATAAAAATTGTCATATGCATCAAGAAAACTGTCTTCTCCCTCCATGTCCATTTCATGATAAGGCGCAATGGATGGACCAATAATGACAATGATCATCCAGAACACAACCACGGCTACTGATAACTTTCCAATCCAGGAAAGCTTGATGCGGCGCTTTGGGGGTGCATCTGGCAATTCATCAAATGTATCCAGTTTTGCCAGGACTTCTTCTTCTTTTGTTTTATTTTCAGTCATAGTTATTACCTTCTTCTGATCTACTTCGGATGCCGCAGGCGAGGATTGGAAAGAATTGATGCAACATCAGCAATCAGGATCAAAACGACATAAGTACCGCAAAAAATCATTGCACAGGCTTGAACCAATGGAAGATCCCGGGTTTGAACACCGTCAATCATTAACTTCGCGAGACCTGGATAAGCAAAAATAGTTTCAACGATAACCACTCCACTGACGAGATAGGCCAAATTCAACGCAATAACGTTAACAATAGGACCGATGGCATTAAGTAAAGCGTGCCGCAAAATAATTCGTCGCCTCGGCACTCCCTTTAGAATAGCCATCTCAATATAGGGAGAACTCATGACGTTTAGAATGCCGGCTCTGGTCATTCTGATCATTTGCGCTGAAACAACAATAACCAATGTGATCAACGGCATGGCAAGCGCCCTAAGTAATTCCAGACCGGTTTCGTCGCCGCTCATATACGCAATCGCCGGTAACCAGTGAAGCTCTACCGCTAGCACTAGAACGAGGATGGTTGCAATAAAAAACTCTGGGACGGAAATCGTGCTTAAAGTACCGAAAGTAATCACTCGATCGAGCCAGGTACCTGGATGCATCGCAGCCCACAGCCCCAGAATCACAGAAAGCGGAATGGAGATAAATGCAACGATTGCTGCCATCATCATGGTATTGCCCAGGCGGCCATCAATTAAACTGACAATACTGGCTCCCCCCGCTTTTGATGTCCCTAAATCACCACTTACCATATCACCCAGCCAAAGAAAATATCGAATATAGCCGGGTCGGTCCAAACCTAGTTCAGAACGTAGTTGGGCCAGCGTTTCTGGGGTTGCACTTTGCCCCAGAATAATTTGCGCCACATCGCCCGGTAACACACTTGTTCCAATAAAGACAATAATTGACACCACGATAAGGGTTGCGAAGCCGATACCGATGCGTCGCAAGACCATTTGAGTCATCATATGAGACATCCTCTCTTAAACAATTTAGTACAGATTATGTATAGCGTAGTGCTATATAGATGAATAAAAACGATACCACAAAACGACAGGACCTATAGAAAAGATTAGGTACAAACCGCTGGTGCTTCTATTTAGCAAAAGAACCAAAAGAAACGCCATTAAAATCTATCGAGGCGAAACCCATCGAAGACTCACTGAGTAGGGGGAACGGATGAGCCGTTTCCAGAGTATAGAATCAAGCATACAAAAAAGGCCTGCATTTTGAAAATGCAGGCCTTAATTACAATCAGAAAATTACGCGAGCCAGACTAACTCAGGCCATTCGCAAGCACCTAATTGTCCAAGTGGAACAGTTGGCATACCCATAACGTTATTAGAAACACCATCATTGATATTAGAGAAAGCAGGAATAACCATTCCACTTCCTTCGTGAATCAATGTTTGCATTTCACAATACATCGCATGACGTTTATCCTGATCAATTTCAGACAGCGAAAGCTTGAGGAGCTCACCCATACGGTCATTGTTCCAGTAGGTATCATTCCACGCAGCACCAGGGGCGAACTGGATAGCCATTTGTGAGTTAGCGGTTGGACGCATATTCCAGGTAACAACGTTCACTGGCTCATTCATCCAAACTGCACCCCAGTATCCATCAGTGGGTACTTTCTTAACCTGGAGATCAAACCCAATTTTTGCGCAATTAGCCTGAGCAAGAAGTACCGCTTCTTCAATACCGGATACCACAGGAGCAGAGAAGACCTCAGCCCCGCTGATGCCGGCTTTTTTAAAGTGGAACTTGGCTTTATCAGGATCGAATTCTCTCTGAGCCAGCTCTGAACAAAAATCTGGACCATGTGCAGACATGATAGGAGTATCGTTGCCGACAGATCCCTTTCCTTTCAGAATTTTCTTAACGATGCGTTCGCGGTCCTGGATATATTGCATACCCTTCACAAAGTCGTCATTGTCACCGGGAGCAGCATTTTTCAGGCAGCAAATACCCATCTGAAGCGCAGCAGGGGTAGATAACAGTGTTACACCTTCTGCTTCTTCAACCTGACGAAATGCTTTTGGATCAATAACTGTTGCCATTTGAATGTCACCAGAAATCAATGCATTAACACGGGCAACCGGATCGGTAATAGCAGTAACTTCGATGGCTTCAAGATTCGCACCTTCTGCCCAGTAATCTTCATTTCGTGTGTGAACAGATTTTACACCAGGCTCAAAAGAATCCATTCTGAATGGACCGGTACCGTTACCTTCGCCTGTGGTGCCGTCCCTAATAATCTTATTTTGGAACAGGCCCAATAGGGTGGGAAGGTCAGCATTGGATGAATGTAAAACCGCTTTCACTTCATGGGGACCAACTTTTTTCCACTCCTTCACAGAGGACATTACCGATTTAATAACGGAGGTTGAATCTTCCCCCAGGTGACGACTCATTGAATAGACAACATCATCCGCGGTCATCGGTGACCCATCATGGAAATGGACACCTTTACGAATTTTGAAAGTCCACTCCGACGCGTCTGAGTTCGGTTCGAATGTTTCAGCTAATTCAGCTTGAGGAACCAGTTCGTTGGAATGTCGAATCAAACTATTATAAGTTGCTCTACCTCGAGTATAATCAATGGTAGAGGTAAATAGTCTTGGATCGAGTTGATCGTCAGGTCCATGCAAGTTAGATGCCATGCGGATAGAGCCGCCCTTTTTTGGGGTAGACGCCATTGCTTCACCAGCTTTTGTAAATAGGCTGTTTGCGGTTGCGGCAGTTACACCTGTTGCCATCATTACTTTTAGGATCTCACGTCTGGAGAAACCCTTTTTGACGGCTTTTTCAACCAACGACCGATCCGAAGGATCAAGTTCACTCAACTTCATGTCACCGGATAGTGAATTAGGTTTTTCTTTCATTTATATACTCCAATAGTTTTATATTTTTTGTTTCGCTTTCGCTCATCTCTGAATATAGCAGGATGTTATTCTCATTTGTCCCTGGGGCTGTCCCTAGGGCAAAGAGGGTTACAAATAGCGCAAAGCATATTACGTTGAGTAAGTTACTTTGCGCAAGTAACTTTGTGCAAGTAGCATTGAGCCACGAGCAATCAAACAAATTAAGAGACTTGCATAACAAGCAAAGTTGTCAGCCAGTGAGAGCGTAATCTTAAGGAATAAACTGAATAAATATGTAGTCCACACCCATTCTTGCCACCTAGCATCACGATCTCGAAAAGCGGTAGACAGAAGGAACTATAGCACACACACCCACAATTTTTAAAACACCGTTGTCCGAAACCGAACGGCAAGCTCATAAGCTAACCCTAAAGCCTCATTAGATAGGAAATTGACTAAAAAATCATCTACTTATAATTCGGTCTCAATAGTTGGACCCATCAGAAGATGAACCTAAACATTCTGCGGCAGGGAGCAATTATCCTGCTGCCAACTCCCCAAACACTCCCATTAATCTTTGCTGGACTGCCATCCTGGACACTGATTCAACAAAAAAGCACCACCAGAATAAATGAAACGTCAATGCTCGAAATTTCAATCACCGTAGACATATCGAGTTTTCTCTGGCACTGCTTTTACGATTCATCAGCTTTTGTCCTGATGGCTTCAGATAAACTTCTATCGTCTCCGTCTGCCGTACAATCTCTTATTATGATGATGACCATCACGGTGAGGAAACCACGAAACCAAAATTTAATTCTCTGGAGTTCAACCAGCTCTCATTGGCCTGAGGGATTGCTTCGAAGTTCCCTGTTTATGAAGTGCCTCATTTGAACCAAAAGCCAATAAATACATCAGAACCCAAGAGATAGCGGAAGGACTTTAAATGGGACAAGCGATGTTACCTAATCGTTCGGTCAGTTTCATATTTTCTGAATAATCGATGGGAACAATAATTAAAACCGGTCCATCTTCTTTAAACGCGGACTCCAGAGCCGAAACAAGCTCCGCACTTTCATCAACTCTGTAGCCCCTCCAACCAAATGCATTTGCGAGCTGCAACCAATCCGGATTGTCGAATTGCAGGTCAGTGTGTTTACCGAATTCCGCCTGTTGTTTCCATGCTATCAACCCATATTCCCTGTCTTCCCAAACCATGACGACCATATTGCAACCCAGGCGTTTTGCGGTTTCCATTTCCTGAACATTCATCAGAAACCCCGCATCACCGCAAATAGCAAGAATTTGGCGCTCAGGATGTACAAGACTGGCAGCAATGGCACCTGGCAAAGCAAAACCCATGGAGCAAAAACCATTCGGTATCAGGCAGGTGTTAGGCTCATGACATTGATAATGACGTGCAATCCACATCTTGTGCGCCCCGACATCGGACAACAGAATACCATTCTTCCCCATAACCTGTCGCACATCCCATAGTACTTTTTGTGGTCGAATAGTTCCTTTCGTGTCATCGTCTTTATGACGAGCCAGCTCCTGGGTCATCTGCTCCCGAGTAGCATGTTGCTGGCTAAAGTCAAACCGTTGCAGGTCCAGCTGATCAACTCGCTCGTTAAGCATCCATAAAGTATGGGCTAAATCTCCAACAATTTCCGTTCCTGGATGATAGTGCTCATCAATCTCTGCAGGTAAAAAGTCTGCATGGATAATCATTTTGTCCTTTCTTTCATTCCACAATCGGGGATGATATTCCACCATGTCATATCCCAGTGTGATCACAACATCGGCAGCATCTACCGCGCAGGTAACCAAATCTTTAGCTTGTAAACCAATGGTGTAAAGACAATAGTCTGCATCCATATCTACGCAACCCTTAGCCATGAAAGTACTAACAACACCAATCCCTGTTTTTTCACAGAAGAGTCGTAACTGTTCGCTCGCTCGTCGTCGTATGCAACCGTTACCAGCAAGAATCAACGGATGCTTCGCGACTTTCAGAGCATTAATCGCTCGACCAATGAATGGTTTCGTCTGCAACGGGCCTTCGGAATCTCTGGGGAACAAGGGGTTGACTATTGGAGTCTCTTTTTGCGATGTCTTCTGGTAGTTCAATGTGCACCGCCCCGGGCTTTTCGGTTCGCGCTAGTCTTACCGCTTTCCTGACAATTTCTGGAATATTGTTCTCATGCAGAACGGTGGTCGCCCATTTTGTAACTGGTTCAAACATCTGAACCACATTCATAATCTGATGAGATTCCTTATGTAAACGCTCAGTGGAGCCCTGTCCAGTAAGCACTAACATCGGCGCACAATCCATATTGGAGTCCGCAACTCCAGTGATCAGATTAGTGGCTCCTGGACCCAACGTACCGAGGCAGCCCGCGGTGTGGCCCGTTAGTCTTCCATATATCTCAGCCATGAATGCCGCACCCTGTTCATGCCGAGTGAGAATAAATCTGATTGTCTCCGAGGATTCTAACGACATCATAAAATCCGCGTTCTCTTCTCCAGGGACGCCAAAAATGTATTCAACCCCTTCCGCTTCGAGGGATTTGACAAATAAATCCGATGCTTTCATAAACTAGCCCTGAGTAGTGACACTAAATATTAAAGTGACCAATAAGATCACGCCGTTATTCGAAAACCAGGCACTTTCAGCATAATGAACAATCGCCAGACTATCGAAAAATGACATCAAGCCCCATTGGTGTGTTTCATCCCACAAAAGTATAGTTTAAAATATACAATAAATTCGAAACTCTACTATTTTTTTAATAATTGAGTGTTCGATATCCCCAAACCCCAGATCCTTACTGATCATATGGAGTAATTAATGACCTACCAACACATTCAGATTCCAGCAAGCGGCGAAAAAATAAAGATAGTTAACGGCAAAATTTCTGTCCCAGACGAGCCAATTTTGGGCTATGTGGAAGGTGATGGTATTGGTCCGGATATTACTAGTGCGTCATTAAGAGTCTGGGATGCAGCCATCGCTAAAGCCTACAACGGCGCTCGAAAGGTCCATTGGTGCGAACTCTATATGGGTGAAAAAGCAGCCGGAATTTACGAAGGAGACTACTTCCCATCAGAAACACTCAAAGCAATCGAAGATCTCACCGTTTCAATAAAAGGTCCTCTTACCACTCCCATTGGCGGAGGGTTCCGATCCCTTAATGTCTCATTGAGACAGGAAATGGATTTGTATGCTTGTGTTAGACCCGTCAGGTACTATCAGGATGTTCCTTCTCCGTTACAAAAACCGGAAGAAGTCGATGTGGTTATTTTCAGGGAGAATACAGAAGACGTTTATGCGGGCATCGAATACCAAAGTGGCACTGAGGAAAATAAAAAGCTCGCCAAATTTTTGCGGGAAGAAATGGGCGCTGAGTTCTTCGAAGATGCTGGTCTTGGAGTTAAACCGATCAGTCCCTTTGGCAGTAAACGATTGGTTCGCAAGGCAATTCAATATGCCATTGATCATGGCAGACCAAGTGTTACTTTGGTCCACAAAGGCAATATCATGAAATTTACTGAAGGCGCCTTTCGAAACTGGGGCTATGAGGTGGCAAAGGAGGAGTTCAGAGACTATATTGTCACCGAAGAGGAATTATGGGATGAGTATGATGGTGTAATGCCAGAAGGAAAAATTCTTGTAAAAGATCGAATCGCTGATATTATCTTCCAACTGTTGCAGTTACGACCAGCAGAATTCGATGTATTGGCAACCATGAATCTCAACGGTGACTACATTTCCGACGCTGTTGCTGCTGAGGTAGGCGGAGTTGGAATTGCTCCTGGAGCCAATATGGCAGATCACATAGCCGTATTTGAAGCCACTCACGGTACCGCCCCCAAATACGCGAACCTGAACAAAGTTAATCCTTCATCGCTGTTGTTCTCCGGAGTCATGATGCTTGAATACCTTGGTTGGCAGGAAGCAGCCAATTTGATCAATGATGCCTTTCCTGAAGTAATGAAAGATAAAACCGTCACCTATGACTTTGCACGTCAAATGGAAGGAGCAACGACAGTGTCTACCAGCGAATTTGCTGATGCATTGATTGCAAAAATAAATCAATCATAAAATAAAATTTTCGAATAGACAGACAAATACGGACAAATAAGGGGCAATTGCCCTCTTATTTTTCTACTGATCGCCTTGTTTACCTGGAACGGGGAAAACTATAATGCGACAGCAATTACCCTTTTTCTCAAAACAGGAATGAGCGCTATGACTATCACAAAGGCCGACATAAGACATGTAAAAGATGTCGCCCATCTGTTTAATCTGTATCGCCAGTTTTATGGATTTGAATCCGACATAGAGCTCGCCAATCGATTTATAGAAGAGAGAATTCGAAATGATGAGTCAAGTGTTTTCATCGCCACTGAAAATGGCGAAACCCAGGGATTTGTGCAGCTTTATCCATCTTTTTGCTCAGTTGAGGCTGTAAAGATATACATCTTGTATGATCTTTATGTAGAGGAAAGCTATCGAAAATTAGGAGTAGGAGAAGCCCTGATGAACAAAGCCACGCAATGGGCAAAAGAAAACAACGCCGCTCGGTTAGACCTACTCACAGCGAAAAACAATATCGCTGGACAATCTCTATACGAAAAACTCGGCTACAAAAAAGTACTCGAAGATTTCCACGCCTATTCCCTGGATGCCCGCTAAAAAGAAAACGCCCTAAATGGGCATTTTCATTCGTCGTTTTTCGTCATCTCGTCAGTAACTAACTTATTCAATTTAGCTTACTGAATTCGTTCCCTGCTTATGGATAGAGGCGTAAATAATATTTCGAGTCGTCGGTTTTTCGCACGGCCTTCTTCGGTACTATTCGTATCTACTGGCCTATAAGAACCCAAACCAACTACCCGCAGTCGCTCAGGGCTAATGCCTTGAGCGACCAAAAATCTCGCAGCCGCACTCGCCCTACCAGCGGATAATTCCCAGTTTGACGGATATTTATCCCTTCTATCAGCTCGAATTCTAACGTTATCAGTGTGACCTTCGAGGCTAATCTGATAAGTTGGATAGTTCTGGATGATCTTCTTTACTTTCAACAATATCTCCCGCCCTTGCTCAGAAGGAGAAACAGAACCCAACCTGAAAGCAACATCAGTATCCAACTGAAGCATTTTGGTAGCGCTTTCTAACTGCTTGATGATTCCCTCTTTTTCATCAATTTCCGAGCTCATTTCTGATCTAATCTGCTCAAGATCTCTCTCCAGTTGATCACGTTCCTGTTGGCTTTGCTCAACGCTAAGCGCATAATTTTGTTGTGACTCACTCTGAGCTTTTAACTCCCCGATATGCTTTTGAATCAAGTTCTCATTCTCCCTGATCGCTGACTCATATTGCTGACTCAGAACATCAAACTGATCCTGTAATTCCTCGAAAGTACGTTGAAATAATGCAACTTTCTCCTTGGTTTCCATTTCTGAAATCTTATTTTCCTCCGTGTTTACCACACTCAATAAACCATCAATGATATTCTCCACTTCACTACCGGCAGAAACTTCTTTCGACAGCAATGCAGTATATTTTTCTTCCACCGCTTTGAGCTTTTCCTCTGCTGCTTTTGCTTTAGATTCCGCTTGCCTGGAACGCTCCTCAAGAGCAGCTAACATTGCAGTATGTTCCTGCTGATCGAATGACGAGCTTTCATCATCACTTGCCCCATTCGTAGCATCGGACAATTCACTGGCTACACTATTGGAAGAGTCATCGCCTGTTACTCCGTCAGATGGCTCATCCGATACAGTTTGAGTAACTTGCTGGCCACTTTCTTCGTTTGCCGATTCGCCGTCCTTTGAATTACCATCTGTTGAGTCTCTATCCTCGGAACTATCGGCGGAATCATCGGCGGAATCATTGTCGGAAACTGTATTTGTGGCTGACGCGGTATCAGAAACGTTTGCTGCAGTCGTTGGCTGTTGTTCATCAGAATCTACTGCCGAGCCACTAACAACTACATCTTCTGAAGACGCAAGTTTCACCTGGTCAGTATTTGTAGGTGCCTCAGATTGATAGTTAAAATAGCTAAATATGGAAACCGCAGCTGCAATAACCGCCAGATAAATAATTTTCATTTACTGCCTCTATTAGTGTAGATCTTCTTTATATTGGTTTGGATTAACTTCGTAATGAAAGTACTCCAAAGCAATACGGTCAGTGATGGATTCCCACCTGGCATACTGAAAGACTGATTTGTTAACCTGATTTGTTAACCTGATTTGTCAACGATAACGTCCGAAAAAATCGTTAAAATCCAGCATACCAAAATTCTGGCGCTATTCTAACTCTCGGCTCCCTCAAAAGCGACCGTGGATCCCCACTCTACGAAACAAATCCAGTTATGATGCAACTTTCCTGAATATCTTTAGTCTTTTAACAAATCCTTTAAAGTAAAAAGACAGATCAAAAAATGACAAACCGATCACTAAGCCGATCACAAGATATTCTTCACAAAAGGACTTTATTGAATCCGGGTCTCAGGAAACCACTAAAAAGTCGTGGATAATCATTTAAAAAAAGCTGCGATCAACCCATGCATAACGAAACATCGCAATGATTTCGCTATTGCTCTTGGCTATTCCCTTGGCGGTCCCCTTGGCTACTGCGCCTACTTCTACGAGAGTCTAGCACTTTGACTTTGATCATTTTTCATACCAATCCGCCTCGCTCGGGTTCATACAGAAATTTCCTAACTAAACGAATTGAAGAAAATGTCGAAAGGTAAAATATTTATCCTGATTGGATTCCTACTGCTCATCGGCGTACTACTCTATCTTGGACCAGAGAAGTATCTTAACCTCGAATACATGAAGTCCAAACTGGATAGCATTTTGACATACAAACGGACGAATCCCGTGACTTCCGCCACACTATTTTCCGCAGTTTATATTACGATCACCGCAGCATCTATTCCCGGCGCAGCGATTCTTACCCTCCTTGCGGGGGCAGTTTTTGGTTTTGCATTTGGATCTTTGATCGCGATAACATCCGCAACCATTGGAGCAACCATTGCGTTTTTGATCGCCAGGTATCTGTTCGATGATTTGGTTCAGCAAAAAATGGGAGACCGGATAGGTAAGATTCGAGAAAACTTTCGTCGGGAAGGTGCGCTTTATCTTTTTTCTTTGAGGTTAGTGCCAGTGGTTCCATTTTTTGTCATCAATCTGGTCATGGGATTAACAACCATAAAAACCCGTACTTATATGATAGCGTCGTTTGTCGGGATGCTTCCCGGAACGATGGTTTTTATCAATGCAGGTACTCAATTATCAAAGCTTGAATCCATTGGTGGGTTAGTTTCACCAACTATTTTAGCCTCCTTCGCACTATTAGCGGTTTTCCCATACCTTGCTAAATACCTATTAAAAGTAATTAAAAGTCGAGCAAATTAAGTCATGGCAAAAAAGAAAACTGACGCTAATCTGATTGTCATTGGCGCCGGCAGTGGTGGACTGGTTAGCGCTTATATAGCAGCGGCAGTCAAAGCCAAAGTTATCTTAATAGAGAAATCGCTGATGGGGGGAGATTGCCTGAATACCGGCTGCGTTCCATCCAAATCCCTCATCGCATCGGCGAAATTTATCCATGACCTGAAGCGCTCCGAAGAATATGGAATCGAGTCAGCCACCGCCAAATTTGACTTTGCCAGCATTATGAAACGGGTAAATGGGGTAGTAGAAACCATCTCCCCTCATGACTCTGTCGAACGCTACACCTCCCTGGGAGTGGATGTCATCATCGGAGAGGCGGAATTGATCTCACCCCATAGTGTTCGTGTCAATGGAAAAGAACTCACAGCAAAGAGCATCATCATTGCAGCAGGTGCTCGCCCCTTTGTTCCGCCAATTGAAGGCATCAACGAAGTTGAATACCTTACTTCAGATAATATTTGGCAGCTCACCGAATTACCCGAAAAACTCGTTGTCCTGGGCGGTGGACCAATAGGTTGTGAACTCGCTCAATGCTTCGCAAGATTGGGGGCTAAAGTTACCATTGTGGAAATGCTACCTAAAATTATGATCAAAGAGGATGATGAAATTTCTGCTCAGATTTCCCAAACATTCCAGGACGAAGGGGTAACTGTGTTAACGAAACACAAAGCAGAAAAAGTGACAAAAGGAGCAAACACCCATACACTAATCTGTGATCGTGGTGGAGAAAAAGTGGAAATCGAATTTGACCAGATTCTGGTGGCTGTGGGCCGAGCGGCCAACCTTGACGGTTATGGGTTAGAAAATTTGAATGTTCCCATTAGCAAACGCAGGACAATCGACGCAAACGAATATCTTCAGGCAGGTTATTCTAATGTCTATGCGGTTGGTGATATTGTCGGTCCTTACCAATTCACTCACGCCGCTTCTCACCAGGCGTGGTATGCCACGGTTAATGCACTATTCAGCCCATTTAAAAAATTCAAAGTTGACTATAGTGTTATGCCATGGGCTACCTATACGGACCCGGAAGTAGCAAGAGTGGGCTTAAACGAATTAGACGCCCGGGAAAAAGGGATTGCCTATGAAGTAACGACTTATGATCTATCAGGTCTGGATCGAGCCATCGCCGATGGACATGGCAAGGGCATGATAAAAGTGCTAACCATTCCAGGCAAAGACAAAATTCTAGGTGTTACTATTATCGGCAAACATGCCGGTGACCTCATCGCCGAGTTTGTTCTCGCCATGCGACACGGTATGGGGCTGAATAAGATACTTGGCACTATTCACTCTTACCCCACGTGGATGGAAGCAAACAAATTCGTAGCTGGGAACTGGAAACGAAATCATGCGCCCCAGTGGGCGTTAAAGTTGCTGGAAAAATACCATCAATGGAGAAGAGGTTGACAAGGGAGAAGAAGTTGGCCACCTCCAGATTCACGGACTCATGATCAGTCTCTAAAAAGTAAAACAGAGGTAACAGTCTAACTGGCATCAAGGGCCGATCATTCTCAAAAAGAATAATCGGCCCCTGGCTTCCCGGATCGCTATATCTGCGGGATCGCTATATTTCGGGATCGCTATATTTAATGAGTTACGCCGGTCTAATCCTGGATTTTCACCACAGTTCTGCCTACGTTTGACCCATTGAGATAACCCTCGAAGGTAGTAGCCAAATCCTGAAAATTGACTTCCTGTGTAACAATCTTATCCAGGTTGCCTGGTTTAAGATCGTCACCTAAACGGCGCCAAATTTCGTTTCTCATTTCAGCAGGCATTTCGATAGAATTTATGCCTAATAACGACACACCCCTCAAAATAAATGGCATCACCGTGGTGTTCAACTTAAAGTCATCAACCAACCCAATACTCGCAATATTACCCCAAGGCTTAACGGTTCGAGTCAACCAGGCTAAAGTCTCGCCACCTGCATTATCAACCGCGCCACCCCAGGTTGCTTTTTCCAGTGGCCGCGAACCCATTTCAACGCTATGTCGATCAATAAAGTCACTTGCACCCAAAGCACGTAAGTAATCATGCTGATCGGATTTTCCGGTAAAAGCAGTAATCGAATATCCTCTCGATCCAAGAATATCAATGGCAATACTTCCAACACCACCAGTAGCGCCATTGACTAAAATAGGGCCATGTCCAGGAGTTTGCCCATTTTGCTCCATACGCATAACGGCCATGGCTGCAGTAAAGCCGGCAGTGCCAATTGCCATCGACTCTCGCAAACCGATACCATCAGGGACAGGAACGATGCAATCTCCACATACCCGGGCAACTTCTGCATAGCCACCATCAGCGGTTTCAGAAAGCCCACACCCACAAACAAGAACATGATCTCCTTCCTTATAACGATTATCCCTGGACTCCATCACGATTCCCGAAAAATCGATACCTCCGTTTAACGGATACTGTCGTAGAATTTTTCCTTTACCAGTGGCCGCCAACACATCTTTATAATTGATCCCAGACCATTTAACCTGGACAACCACTTCTCCTTCAGTGAGCTGATCCACGCTGAGTTGCTGATACCCGGCGACAATCTGTTTGTCGATTAGATCAATTCTAAAAGCTTTAAACTCATTCATGTCTATATTATCTGTTAAAAATAGAAGTGGATTTTCGACTCAAAGGCCAACTTTGTAAAGCCGACGAATAATTGAAACAGAATTCGGCGAGAAATCGCGTTGTGCTTGTAACGAAATCCCGAACGCTGCATGATGAATCCGGTATACCAATAAAAGGATGATTCAGGGACGAATGGTCAAAGGACGAATGGTCAAAGGACGAATGGTCAAAGGACGAATGGTCAAAGGACGAATGGTCAAAGGACAAGTAATCGAAACGCTAAGCGTTGCTATCAGGGGAAAAGAAACAATATTCCCCGCAACAATAGGTTGGCAAAGACCGCAGCCACGATATCATCAATCATAATTCCAAAGCCACCTTTTACCTTACGATCAATGACCCGTATAGGCCAGGGTTTTAGGATATCAAACAGTCTAAAAACCAGAAATCCCAAAACCACGGATAGTACGGATACGGGAATCAATAACATCGTAAGGAGAAACCCAACAATTTCGTCCCAAACGATACAGGGATGATCATGACCTGAATGTCCACTGTCTCTAAGGCTTTCCATCGCCTTTTCGCATATCGGAATACCAATCAAAAAACCCGTCACCAGGGCCAACCAGTACCAACCTGTAGACACCTCAGTCAAAAGCAGAAAAATAGGAATACCTGCCAGTGTGCCGAATGTTCCCGGGGCAAAAGGAGCGAGTCCAGAGCCAAAACCCAGAGCAAAAAAGTTGGCCGGGTGGCGAAACAACACTTTTCCACCCGGAGTACTAATTACGCACCTCTTTCGCTACTTTATCCAGCACCCCATTGACGTATTTATAGCCATGTTCGGATCCAAATACCTTAGCAATATCAATGGCCTCATCCAACACCACGCTGGTCGGAATATTCTGATCATACTTGAGTTCGTAAGTTGCTACTCTGAGAATCGCCTGTTCAATTAAATCCAGTTTGTCAGCATCTCTATCGAGAAAGGGTTTGATCGTCGAATCAATGTCGTCAATGCATTGAGGTATGATATTGATCAAAGAAAGAAAATAGTCTTTATGTTTGCCTGAGAGCATCGAATTCTTGATGAATGACTTCTCGATATCTTCGTGATCCTGTTTGGTCACTTGCCATTGATACAGTGCCTGCACCACACATCGACGCGCCAAGTGTCTACCACCTTTAGCCATTTTGCCCTACCCCATCAATCCAGTAAGGAAAAACCACAGCCTGCATAAATTCGGTTGAGCTCAAAAGATTCTCAACTATCGAATTCGATGATTTTCGTTTATCCAGATACATTATAACTGCTTCATCAAACTGACCATTTCCAAAGCTGTCAATGCCGCCTCTCCTCCCTTATTGCCGGCTTTAGTACCTGCCCGCTCAATGGCCTGTTCAATGGTGTCCGTGGTCAGAACGCCGAAAATAACGGGGATATTCCCTTCACAAGCCAGTCGGGCCACTCCCCCGGCACATTCTCCTGCAACGAAATCGAAGTGAGGGGTGGAACCACGGATCACCGCTCCTAACGTTATGATTGCATCATATTGTTCAGACAACACCAACTTTCTTGCCGCCATGGGTATTTCGAACGCCCCTGGTACCCAGACACAGTCAATTTCGCTGCTCTCAATTCCGTGGCGAACCAGGATATCCACCGCCCCCTGAATCAGTTTATCGGTAATAAAATGGTTAAATCGCCCCGCGACAATCCCGTACTTCCCTTCACACTGCCTAAAGTTACCCGTTATTTCTTTCATGATTTATTCCAATTTTCCAAATGTTGGGGATCAGAGATATATTCGACAATTTCAAGACCGAAGCCGGAAAGCCCATGGGCTTTCTTCTCTCGGCCAAGAGCCAGTACGGAAGACACACCAAGATTTGCCAGGATCTGCCCTCCAGCGCCCAGCATTCTCAAATTGTCCGGCATCTCATTTTCTGGCGCGCGGCCTTTACGAGCTTTTGAATTGCTTTTAAGCTCTATGCGACTTACCAGTTCGTCCGCTGATTCAGCATAAGACAGAACCACTACGACTCCTGATTCCTGGGCAGCAATCGCATCCAGTGCATTTTCCAGCGTCCAGCTCCACGGCGAAACAGGATCAAGTACAACATCAAGAAATCCACGATGGATGTGAACTCTCACGGGGGTTGGGGCCTTGCCATCAATAACGCCATGTACCAACGCCATATGAACTCCCCCTTCCATCACATCCCGGTAAACCACTGAGGTAAATTTACCCTGCTTGAGGGTCAACGACTGCTCGGAAATTTTTTCCACAGTGGGATCGTGCTTCAATCGATAACCAATCAAATCGGCAATGGTTCCGATTTTGATGTCATGGGTTTCGCCAAACTCCAGTAAATCCGGTAGTCTGGCCATGGTGCCATCGGGTTTGAGAATTTCGCAGATAACGCTGGCCGCTTCAAATCCACAAAGCCGCGCCATATCCACCCCTGCCTCAGTATGCCCTGCGCGGGTTAGAACCCCACCCGGTTGAGCCTTGATCGGAAAAATATGACCCGGTGTCACCAGATCCGTTGGTTCCGCATTGCGCTTTACAGCAGCCCTAATGGTAATAGCACGATCCTGGGCTGAAATGCCCGTTGTCACTCCTTCGGCAGCCTCGATAGAAACCGTAAAGTTGGTAGAAAACCGGGCACTGTTTCGACTCACCATCAACGGTAAATCGAGCTGCGCGCACCGTTCTTCCGTCAACGTCAGACAAATCAATCCCTTACCTTGAGAGGCCATGAAATTAATGTGTTCATCGGTAACGCATTCCGCGGCAATTAATAGATCCCCTTCGTTTTCCCGATCTTCATCGTCCACGAGAATGACCATCTTTCCCTGGCGATAGTCAGACAAGAGATCTTCTATTGGGTCTACCTTTAACACCTTATCCTGCATTTTTGGATTTGCTCACTTGACATCAGATCTTATCTTATGGAACCGCTATCGGAATCAATTAACCGTTGCAAATAACGCGCAACCAAATCGATTTCAAGATGTACCGACATTCCAACTTTCGCCCGCCCCAACGTAGTATTCGCCAAAGTATGGGGGACTAACATCACATCAAACTCGGTGTATTCAGAATTATCAGTAACCGAATTAGACGTCAGACTAATGCCATCAACGGTAACAGATCCTTTAGTCGCGATAAAGCGACCAATGTCTCTGCTAGCCTTAAATACCATTCGGGTATATTCCTCTCCAGGAATACATTTCAAGAGAACTCCCGTCCCGTCAACGTGCCCTGAAACAAGATGCCCTCCGATGGGAGTATTCAAAGTCAGAGCTAGTTCCAAATTAACAAAATCATCCCTGGACCATTCACTGATCAAACACTTATCGAGGGTTTCTGTGGAAACATCAAAGCAGGCCCTGGTCCCTTCAATCTTTGTAACCGTAAGGCAGGTTCCATTTACCGCAATGCTATCTCCCAGATTGATCCTGGACGAATCGAGCGCGCCAAGATCAATCACCAACTCCAGCCCCCCGGATAACGGTTGGGAGCTAATGATTTTTCCAACAGACTGAATAATACCAGTAAACAATTGTAACGACCTATTGTGGGTTTATTGAAAGGGTTAATTTGAGATCTCTTCCAACCATGCGAACATCCTCGTACCTTAGCTCTAGCTTGTCTTCCATATTTATCAGTCCAGAGAGCTTGAACATATCCCGGGCATCGCTCCCTAATAAATTGGGCGCCATGTACACCACCAATTCATCCACCACACCACTTTGAATCATGGCGCCTCCTAAACGGGCACCCGCTTCAACCATAACGGTATTAATTTCTCTTCTTGCCAGTTCTTTCATCACATATACAGGATCAAGTCCGGTCTTTCCTGATGGACATAAAAGTAGTTCTACGTTATCCCTTCGAAAGAGCTCGTTGTCCCGATCATTTCTTGAAGTGACGATTAGCACTGCGCCTAGAGAATCAAGGATTTTTGAGCCTGGAGGTGTACTCAGATGGCTATCGAGTATTACTCTAAGTGGTTGCCTATTGGTGTTGGGCAACCGAACATTCATGGAAGGATCGTCTCTTAAAACAGTCCCGACTCCTGTTAGGATCGCACCACTACTAGCGCGGAGCTTCTGCGCGTCTAATCGAGCGGACCTGGAAGTAATCCATTGACTTTCACCATTGGCCATAGCGGTTCTCCCATCTAGGCTAATGGCAGTCTTCATGGTTACCCAGGGCATTTTAGAGTTCATTCTCTTGAAAAACCCTCGATTAATTACTTTTGCCTGTTCGCTACCGACTCCTACTTCAACCACTATTCCGGCTTCTTTTAGGATCTCTATCCCTTTCTGATTAACCGCTGGATTAGGATCATGGGCCGCAATCACCACCCGGGCCAGGTTCGCTTTCGCCACTGCACGAGCGCAAGGTGGTGTTCGCCCCTGATGTGAACAGGGTTCAAGAGTGACATACATCGTCGCCCCCCTAGCAGCTTCCCCGGCCTGTTTCAGGGCTTTGGCTTCAGCATGATCCTCTCCTGCGAACTCATGATAACCCTCCGCAATGACAACGCCGTCCTTTACAATCACGCAGCCTACCGCGGGGTTTGGATGTGTCGTATCTCGACCTTTTTTCGCCAACGTCAAAGCTAGCGACATAAAGTACGGATCAGTGTCCATGAGGATTATTTATTTTGCAGTATCAAAACAATGTGGAATAGTCGGTCGTTTTAGCATCATAAATGGGATGCATCACATTTATGCGCTACCGATCTCTATAGCCCTTAAGTAAAGAAAGTTTTACCCTCCGACTCTCTGTACTTCCCACTTCCTCAATTGGTATTGTCTCGGAATCATCCGTTGAAAGAGACTCTTTCAACTTCTCTACTTCATCGCTAAATGCGTCCAGATCCTGAAAGCGGCGGTAGACGGAAGCAAACCGAACATAAGCAACATCATCCAAACCACGAAGCTCATTCATTACCGCCTCGCCTATTTTCTCTACGCTAACCTCGCGCTCCCCTTTATGGGTGAACAGTCGCATAATTCGGTTAACCACCCCCTCAACCGCCTCAGCCTCAATGTGGCGTTTTTCCAATGCACGAGTGATGCCTCTTCTTAATTTCACCTCGTCGAATCGTTCTCTTCGACCATCGTTCTTAATCACTACTGGCATCTGAAATACCACATGTTCAAATGTGGTAAATCGCTCCTGGCAATCCGTGCATTCGCGACGTCTTCGTACTCCCTCGCCACTATCCCCTAGTCGGGAATCGATCACTCGAGTTACTTCGCTTGAACAGTAGGGACAATGCATAATAAGAAAAAGGGGGCCTCAACACAAAAAGTCAGGTAGCACCAGAACAAAACCACCAATCATTCTAACGCGCCGATTGGTCGGCTCATTAGACTGGGACTCAGAATACCAGGGCTCAGACTAACGTTCAGATTAAGGTTCCTCATTGAGCTCCTCGCCTTCTTTTTTCACTGGCATCATGTCTTCACGGGTAATCCCAAGGACCAATACCACTGGACTCGCTACGTAAATGGAAGAATAGGTCCCAATGATAACGCCAATGAACAAAGCAATTGCAAATCCACGAATTACTTCCCCGCCAAAAATCATTAGGGTCGATACCACAATCATGGTAGTCAATGAGGTCAAAATAGTGCGGGGCAATGTCTGGTTAATGGAACCATTCATAATATCCAATGGCTCACTCTTTCGCATTTTTCGGAAGTTTTCACGGATCCGGTCATATACCACGATGGTGTCATTAAGCGAGTAACCGATCACCGCCAATACCGCCGCAAGCACAGGTAGGGAAAATTCGAAATGAAACAGCGCAAACATCCCGACCGTGATTAGAACATCGTGAACCAGAGCAACCACAGAACCCACCGCAAAGCGCCACTCGAAACGATAAGTAACATAGATCAGAATACCTATTAGCGCATACAACATCGCTAGGCCTCCCTGATTGGTTAGTTCATCACCTACCTGGGGACCAACGAATTCCACCCGCCTCATTTGCACCCGACAGTCGCTAACCAAACCTTTTGACGCACACTGCTGGGTATCTGAAACCGAAGAGTCTACCAGTTCTTCATCATGTGTCCCACGCAGGGCTTTCATGATCTCACTACTGACCTGGGCAGCGTTTCCGACCTTATCCGAATAGGCAGCTGGCAGCCGAACCATAATATCTTTGGTTGTACCAAAATGTTGAACCACTGCGTCATCAAAGCCGTTCTGTGCCAATGTATTTCGGACGTCTTCAACAGCAACGGTATTCTGATATCCTACCTCAACCAGCGTTCCTCCCGTAAAATCGATGCCAAAATTTAGACCTCTGGTCATTAATGCCACCAGACTGACGATAATTAAGACGGCGGAGACTGCTAATGCGATTTTCCGTTTTCCAAGAAAATCGATCTTTATATTTCTATTTAATAATTCCATCGTAATGTCCTGATACCCGACTTATATTGACAATTTATCGACTGTTTTTCCACCGTAATACCAATTGACTAACGCACGAGTCAAAATGATGGCGGTAAACATTGATGTCAGGATTCCAATACTCAGCGTAACAGCGAATCCTTTAATCGGGCCAGTGCCAAAATTGAAAAGTACAATGGCTGCAATCAACGTAGTGATATTGGCATCCACGATGGTTGAAAATGCCTTGTCATAACCCATATGGATACTGGCCTGGGGGGAATTCCCATTAAGAATCTCCTCCCTGATGCGCTCAAAGATCAAAACGTTCGCATCCACTGCCATACCCACTGTTAAAACGATCCCCGCTACGCCAGGCAAAGTCAGCGTTGCCTGTAGCATGGAAAGTACCGCCACCATCAAAATCAGATTAAGCGCCAATGCGATGTTTGCTGCTATGCCAAAAGATCTGTAGTACATCAGCATAAATGCGAGAACAAAGGCAAACCCAACAATGACAGAAAGAAATCCCTGGCTGATATTCGCCTGACCAAGACTTGGGCCAACGGTTCGCTCTTCAACGATTTCAACAGGTGCGGCCAATGCGCCGGAACGTAACATCAAAGCCAGATCCCTTGCTTCATCCACAGTATCGATTCCTTCGATTTGATACCGTTTTCCAAGTTGATCCCGAATCACTGGGGCCGTCAGGACTTCTTCAACTCGCTGCGTAATGCGAATGGGTCGACCTTCATCGTCCAGCATCACTTTTCCACTCTCATCTTTCCGGGTTTCGGAAGTTGTTTCCAGATACACAACCGCCATTCGGTTACCTATGTTCTCACCGGTAATTCGCTGATTGATGCGAGCCGCAGCCCCATCCAGAGTGATGCTAACAATGGGTGAACCTGTTTGTGTATCAAGGCTTGCTGCAGCATCAACAATACTTTCACCAGAATACGCAATTCTCTTTTTCAGCAAGATACGCCGACCGTCCCTGAAACGGTACAGCCTCGAACCTGCAGGAGATTGTCCGGACTCCACCGCTGCTGAATTATTTTTTTCATCCACCAAGTGCATTTGAAGCGTCGCAGCGCGTCCAAGAATACGCTTTGCCCTGGCGGTATCCTGAACACCTGGTAACTGAATCACGATTCGATTATCACCCTGTTGCTGAACCACGGGTTCAGCAACACCCAATTGGTCTATGCGATTTCTTAGTGCGGTCATATTCTGCTGCAATGCGAAGGTTGCAATTTCGTCCAGCTGGGCGTTATTTAACGTCGCAATAAGCAATTCATCACGATCACCATCAGCAACTACGTTAAGGTCCGGCAGCTCGGCTTTAATCACTTTCAACGCGTCGCTAGCATCTTTTGGATTACGGATGACCACTTCCAGTTCATCTCTATCGTTTACCCTGACGCTTCGATATCGAAGTTTTTCCTCCCTCAGGACCGACTTGATATCACCTTCATAGCGTTCCCTTGCTCTATCAACAGCGCTATTAACATCAACTTCAAGCAAAAAATGCACGCCACCCCTGAGATCAAGGCCAAGATACATCGGATTAGCGCCCGAATTGGTTAACCAGGATGGGGCGCCGGAAAGTAATGTTAATGCAGTGGTAAAACCCTGACCCAGATCCTTTTCAACAACTTCCCTCCCTTTAAGCTGGCTCTCCTGATCAGTAAACCGGACATTAATACCCTTCTCATTGAGGGTCATGGACCGGATTTCTATTGATTCACTGGCGAGCGCTGCCTCCACTCGCTCAAGAGTAGCTGCGGAGACTGCTGCCCCCCGGGAGCCACGGATCTGCATTCCAGGATCATTACCAAAAATATTAGGCAACGCATAAAACCCACCAACGGCAAGGACAATGGCAATTACCAGATATTTCCACCAGGGTGTTCTATTTAGCATATCGTTATTCTTATCTACTTATTTATTCTTTGTATCTCTACCCAAACAGCGCCACTGCACACCATTCTTTCATCCCAACCATATCCCACTACTGTTCCCTAAAGCTCTTGAGTATGCAACGTTCACGAACGCAAAGCCGTGATAAACCCAAAACCAGTCGGAATGTATATATGTGATGTTTCGCGCCCTTTGCTTCGAATCCTGTGTTTCGAACCTTTTGTTTTGGGAGGTCTTATCAAAAGTTCTGACTCAAAATCCTGGCCAAAGATAATCAGTTGATGATGGACTGGATATCAGGTTGAGGATTTAACCGTTCCCTTTGGCATCATCTGAGACACGGCCATTCTCTGAACTTTCACGTTCGTTCCCGCCGCAATTTCCACAGTGACAAAATTTTCATCCACTGCAATAACTTTGCCGAGCAAACCACCGTTAGTAACAATTTCGTCTCCCTTCTGTACGCCTGCCACCATTGCTTTATGCTCTTTCGCCCGTTTCTGTTGCGGTCGAATCAGGAGGAAGTAAAAAATGACGAATATCAGTACCATTGGTAGCAGGCCCATCAACCCCCCACCAGCTCCACCAGTTTGTGCCCATGCATCTGAAATAAAAAAGCTCATCACGTAATCCCGTTAAAATTTGTCGTATATGATTAGCCTGGAAGCAGGCAATTTTTTGAGCGCCCGATTATGCCATAACCGAATTCAAAGAATGGAAATTATATTCATTCAATCAGTAGCAAAATTGTTCACTCTGACCTCGGCATTTGCCCTAGCCTCTGAAGGAATGGGTATCGGGGGGAAAACGGGTGAAGATCAAATCCGAAAAATCATGATCAATACCATCAGGCAAGCGCCTCAGCGCTGCGAACCCTTTTGCATCGCGGATAACTAAATCAACAACAATTCAGATGCGGTTCGCTGATAATCTTTTCTCGTCAAAAAGAGATGCCAACGTCTGCCCCCAAGTTGATGCCACAAAAAAGCGGATCGGATGCCGGCGAATAATGCCGCTCGAACCCTGTTTGCAATAGCCGAATCTGCTAGTTTCTCCTGGGCACCATTTACTATAATTCTCGGAGTTAAAGTGCTGATATTGCGAGAATATAGGGCTGCCAGCTTCTCATAAAGCGCTTCATCCTCATCGAAATTCCCATAATGTCGTAGATGCAACTGCTGAATTTCTGACAGTCCCTCGCCCACTGCTTCTGATAGTGTATCGTACTGCATTAACTTCATACTGAGCTGATGCATACCCACAGTGTATTGAAATATCTCCCTTGTTGACTCCTCAGCCTGGGTTGAAAGAATTTTAACCAGAGTCCTAAGACCAAGATTAACACCCCTTCTTGAACTGAATACGCCTTCTGTGGTTTTAGCATCAAGCCTCAATAAACTATAACAGGAATCGTGTAAGGCCTGAGTATCATGGCGGTCCATTACCGCTAGTTGATAGACCAGGGTCGCTGATTGGAAAATCCCTGCAAATGCAAGAGTTAAATCATTATCAGGTTTTATACGCATACAGGCGGCTCACTAAATAGCTGATTAGTTCGGGGACAGGTGTGGCTAGTATGAAGACGGTCAGACTGCAGGTTATACCCTCCGCCCCCAAAATACGCCATTGATGTAACGAATAATACATTATCTCACAACGGCATTAAAAAACTGACAAGGAAAAGCTGACAGGAAAGATTCAAAATCGCTAAAATAGTGGTAAATCCTGATTTTAAGAACACAGATCAAATTTTTATGCGAACGTCAGGAATGATTTCCGGGAGAATGGCGAATGATGTTTGCGAAGAATTCAGTTTCCCTGGTTAATGCATCAATCTTTGTTTCAGTCATTCGAAAACCATGTCCCTCTTCAGGGTACTCCACATAGTCGTGCATAATACCTTTCTTCTTTAACATATTTACTACCTCCTGGGAAACCTGGGGAGGAACAACTTTGTCTTTTAACCCCTGAAATAGTATGAGAGGACTCACCAGTTTGTCCATCTCAAAGATCGGTGAGCGCTGGAAAAATCGACTTTCGGGTTTTCTTGCAGATTCAGGGTTATAGGTCTCCCCGATTAATCTATCCGTATATTTTCCTTCAAATTTGTGGGTAATATCACACAATGTGATGAGATTTCCGATCCCATAATAGCAGGCCCCACCTGCGAAAATTTCGCCGTATCGTGTCAATGCCCGCAGTACTGCATATCCGCCGGCGCTACCACCACGAATAAAAATTTGCTTCTCATCCACCCAACCCTGAGAAATAGCATACGCCACCCCATCGGCAATATCAGAGGCATCAATTTCTCCCCATTTCCCCAGTAACTTCTGGCGATACCGACGTCCATAACCCGTACTCCCACGGTGGTTAATATCCAATAATGCGTAACCCAGAGAAGTAAGGTATTGTTTCAGCGGAGCTAACGCCATGGTGGTTCGGCTGGTCGGACCACCGTGAACCAAAACAATCATGGGAGGTTTCGTTTCAGGAGGGGCGCAATAGGATAGGTTAGTTGGTGGATAAAAATAGCCATGGGCCTGTTCACCATCCGCGGTTGGGTAACTAACGGGTACAGGATAACTCACGTTGTCAGTTTCACTTTCAGACGAAAACCGGTTAACGCTCAACCAGGGCCCGGGTATATCCAGCAAGTTCGTGGAGCCAGACAAAGATAGAATCTCAGCGGGCCTATCGCAATAGCTCGCCACAAACACGACGTCGTCACCGTTAGTAGAGAGATGCTGGCAAACTGCAAACTCCTCATGCAGGGCTTTTACATCGCTATTTTGGTTATGGCTATTTTGGGTATGGCCATTTTGGGTATGGTTGTCTTGAACATTGTCATGCTCAGCTTCATCGTTCTTCGCATCCAAACGAATCAGCTGATCGCCCATTTTGGTTGTTTCTATCGCAATAATTGAATTTCCGGAAACATACACCCATCGTTTTTGACCAAAAACCCAATGTGCTTCCCCTACCTCAGCATCACGTCGAGTAAGTCGGGTAATTTTCCCCGCATCATAGACATAGAAGTTCCAAAAATCCGTATCCTCGTTGTCACTGGCAAAAACCAAACGCTGATCAGGCAAAAACCCGGGTTGGCTTATGGCGCATTCTGGACGATCCATCACAGGTTCGATCCGATCAACACAAAAAACGTCGTTATGCTCGGAAACCTGTCCACGCATTAAACGACTTTGATCCCATTGCATATAGGGGTTATCCCACTCGATCCACGCAAGGGCGCTTCCATCACTGGAAACCACTGGGGAACAGTAAAAATCCCGACCGGAAATAATTTTCTTTGGACTCACAGGTTGGGGAGCAAGCAGATTAACTTTGATGGAGATCAGAGAGTTTTCATTTTGTTGTCCCGGAACACGTTCTTCACAAACAGCAACCACCACACTATATTGTTCGATAAAGATCAAATCAGCATAGCCGCAAACACCAGAATCGTGGTCATGGTGAGTTAACTTCACGGGAGGTTGGGATTGGTCAAAGTATTGCAGATAAAGACATCCATCCATGAAATTGTTGAAAACGATACCGTTACCCACATCAACAAAACAGTTCCCCCCGTATTCGTGCACCTGGGACCGAATATTAAACGGTTCTGGCAGCAAGCAGATTCGTTTATCATCCAAAGCTCTCATCAAGGCAATACGCCCCCCTTCGTCAGATCGTGCCTCCAACCAATACAACCTATCCTTATTATAAAAAGGGTACATGGGAGGGTTTGCATGGGAAAACAAATCAGCCACGCTAATTGCACTTTCCCATTGGCCATAGGGCATCACTGTTTTCCCCGCAGCAGTCTCAACACCACCGGATTTACCGGAAACCGGGCCTGACTCTTCACTATTTATCATGGTTTTAACTATCTTTCGACAAGGACCAACCTACTCTTTCCCGGTATGAACTGATGCTCCTTAAAAAACCCTGCTCTTGCCTCCAAAGCAAATTGAAAAGGAGCATCTGGGCCATAAATCGGCTTCGCTTCAGTCCGATAGATGTCCATCACCTCGTGATGGATCAATACACCATGGAGATCGAAAAAACCAATATCCAGAGGAGCTTTAACATTATTCATATGGAATCTGGCAACGATGGGAGTGGAATAGAAAAATAGGATGGTACTTGTGTTTATCACTTCTTCACAAACAAACTGATAACCTGCCTGCCTTTCAGGTTCGCTATCCGCTATATGGGTTTTTATCGGCACCACCTCTCCCCGGGCGTTTATGAGAGAAATGGTTAATTGCTCCATGCTGTCCATCCCTGGGGTCGATAACTGACAATCATCCGCCAGCGTAAGAGGACTGAATAATAGAAAAAAAGAGTCAACCACAGGAACCTGGGACTCCTTATCCTCCCCAGGGAATAGGCTCCGCATCCACCTTTAATTTCACAGGTTTGTTGGAGGTTACTGACTAAAAGCAAATTATTTTCTCTAGTGTAGAAGTTCGTGAGATGAACAAGTAATGAGTCAGCCGGTCTATCCTGCTATCACAGATGGTGCGCCAAACGCTGCGCTGCCGGATCGAAACTGTTCAGGTTCATTGATATTGACTGATGTGGTGTTGCACTGGCATCGTCCTGGGCACCCCTTTGGTATTAGGTTGATTGCATTGGGCGGTCTATTGGTCTTTATTTCCTTGTTGTCTCGTCGTCACCTGGGGCTTTTTCTCTCCAGTTTGTTTCACCACTTTCTGCTTACTCCCCCCTAGCAAATTCCCTGATCCTGACCAGCTGATATTCGAGCTACCAAACTGATCACTTATTCGCTGGTAAATTTTCGGCCTAAGCTCATCGCCTAAGACCCTCCCAACCTGCAAACCTTCATGTACAACCAGGGGCATCACCTTTAACAGTTTTCGACCCGCAGCAGTCTGATTGAATTCCACAATGGCTCGCAAATCAGAGGAGGTAAAGTATCGGTGGTAGATAGGATACATCAATGACTGTAATCGGTTACTGGTAATCACTGAGGAATAAATCAGTTTCTGCACTTCTTCCTCAACAATTGTGAACGCCTTGGGTTCAATATCTGGATCGGTTTCGTTCAACGAATCGGTAATTTGCTGAATGAACGCTGCGGCAAATTGACGACCTATATTCGCCGGGGATTGTCCATTTTGCTCCAAAAACCGATCAATCAAAATCTGTTTTTCTGAATTGATATCACTAGCAGTGATTGGCTGCGAGAAAAGGGCCATGATCACAATCACCGCTCCAGGAACGTTCGCCTTTGTAGCAACACGGAATATAAAATGAAAAAGTCTGTATGAATTCGGTTTTATCATAAGCTCGTGGGTTCACCATTGGTGGTATTGAGGAATAACATAATTGCAACAAAACCGATTAAAACAAAAAATTGCTGGAATTTTCCCTAACCACCGCTGTGTTTCTTTCTAAGATTTTCATTTATTTCCCTAAAATCTTCGATCAGGGCATCACAATGTGTCTTCTCCGACTCGCACAATGCACTCATACTGATAAATAATCCAGACTCCTGATTTGTAATATCCCGACGGACGACACTTGGATGTGCGGGATGACTCAAGGGAGTAAATGACCATAGGGTATAGATACCGTTGTGCTTCTTATTATAGATAATCCACCCTTCAAAATTTGTCATGGTAGCAGATTGATCTGCGCTCAAAACCTGATAGGCCTCATCAACGGAACCGAAATCAATAAGTGAATCGGATTCATCCGCCACAGCATTTATCGCAAAACATAAACCGAACGAAAGCAGAGCGATTAATTTGGACATATACCTACCTTTTACTTATCTTTTGAAAAATACATTTAGAACCACAATCTTATCGGTTAGATGACTCCAGATAATTTTCTTACTCGAGTTTCGCCTATCCCCGAATAATCGGCTTAATTAGAAATTGAAACCTGTTACTTCCGGTTGATCGCCTTATCTTTCCCTGAAGAACACAAATTTCCCAAGCCTGTATCTTATCCCGAACGACTCCTATCCTCCATGCTCAATTGGAGGGAGAAATACTTGCATAAATTGCTAGCCCTTCGGATTCGCTCTCAGATTCGGGATAGCAGACCATGGATTCAATATTATCCGCTAGAACGGACTCCCAGGTTTTCACGGATTGACTTTCATCGTTAATTGTCACATTCCATACTCCGCTAATAACGAACAGAAAGCGTTTTCCATTGAGATCCAACTCTTCAATACCAGAGGTAACATGACAATCATTCATAGTCCCAGCATTGCGCCGAAACATGACATTCAACACCTGTGCATTTCCATCGATTGGGCTTCCAACGGGACACAGTCCAGAGTCGAAATGATAAGTTTGATTGATCGATAACAGTATGGACTCCCGTTCAAATTCGAGCTCAACTCCATTCCCCTGAATCATCGTAATGAACCGATCAACACCGGGAAACGCTGAAAAAGGAGCGACACGATCAATATCCGATAAACTAACACGGAACTGGAATTCTTCATGACTAGCACCAGGAGGCAGAAGACAGATATCTGTGGTCATACCCTGTCCATTTTTCCAGGGCTTGACCTCATAATCCCTCTGGCAGAGATGGCGAATGTTTTTCATTTCTTATAAATCAGGTTGTTTTCTAATTTGTGTCTCAGTCCACTACTTCGTTCCATCTGACCTTATGAAGGCTTCACATCCCCTGGTTCCCGCCCCCTGACAAAAGTGAATAAGATAGGGATTAGAAGGATTATAATCCAGGGGTCTCTACAAAAGTCCGGACAATAGTTTGAAACCGGATCCCATTGATGTCCAGTAAAACAGTATTTATTTTTTGAGTATTCATTATTTTGGTCTATCAACACTCAGGCAGAATTCATCGCGATACCCACTGTGGCGAACTTAACCAGGAAAACTTCAGGAAAAGACATGGAACATATTATCCCCGAACTTAGGCAAATTGTCGGCGATAATCATATTCTTACCAATCCCGTGGATACCTCCTCCTATCTTGCAGAATCAAGACACAGATATACCAGCGAGTGCCTGGGAGTAGTTTTGCCGGAAAACGCTATCGAGGTCACCAAAATAGTAGAAATTTGTGCAAAAAATGAGATCGGTATTGTCCCACAGGGCGGTAATACCGGAACTGTGGGGGGAGCAGTAGCGGAGCCCAATCAGATTCTGCTTAACCTAAAACGCATGAACCAGATTCTGTCTGTGGATCCCGGCAGTTACACAATGACGGTACAAAGCGGGTGTATCCTGGAAGCGGTAAAAGATGAAGCAAAAAAACACAGTCGCCTGTTCCCATTGACCCTTGGGGCTCAGGGAAGCTGCCAGATAGGAGGCAATATTGCCACCAATGCTGGCGGAGTTAATGTACTGCATTACGGAAATACACGGGATCTGGTGCTTGGTCTTGAGGTCGTTCTCGCCAGTGGCCAAATATGGGATGGTCTAAGTGATTTACGAAAAGACAACACCGGCTACGATTTAAAGAATCTCTTCATTGGTTCTGAGGGAACACTGGGAGTGATTACCGCAGCCACTTTAAAGTTATTCCCAGACCCGCAGGGAAATGCAGTATTCCTCATTGGGCTCTCCTCCCCAACCCGTGCGCTGCAACTGCTGGACGTCCTGAAAATAGCCAGCGGTGACCGCCTGACCACTTTCGAATTAATGTCAAATATTGCGGTCCAATCCGCTGTTCAGCACATCGAATATCAATCTGATCCATTTAAAAGTCAGCATCCCTGGTATGTTCTGGTAATAGCTCAGAGCAGTAATTCGGATCCAAATATGAAGGATCAAATAATGGATACATTATCTCTCCAGTTAGAAAATCAAATTATTGATGATGTATTAATTGCCCAGAATCAAACTCAGGCTGATGCATTCGCTCAACTAAGGGAAAATGTCGTCATAGCTCAAAAGTCTCTGGGAGCCAGTATAAAACACGATGTCTCCGTCCCAATTTCAGGTATTCCGGGTTTTTTGGAGCTTGCCTTCCAAAGAGTGGTCTCCCGCTTTCCTGGCGCCAGGCCCTATGCGTTTGGACATATGGGTGATGGCAATATTCATTTCAATGTATCCCAACCCAAACATGAAAACCCCGCTAATTTTCTCGCCAAATGGGAAATAATGAATGAACTGGTCTACGATCTCGTTAGTGATCTCAAAGGTTCTTTCAGTGCTGAGCACGGTGTGGGAATATCGAAAATCAATAAGATGGAAAAGTACAAGGACCCAGTTGAACTCGAGTTGCTACGCAATATTAAGAATACCCTTGACCCACAAAACCTATTCAACCGTGGAAAAATAATTCGCGAAGGTAGCTGGAAAAACTGTCGGGAAAACTGTCGGGAAAACTAATGGATCAGAACAATACCATGGGAAATTTGGCTCTGTATCTGGCCACCATACTGATATGGGGAACTTCGTTTTATGCAATCCGACTGCAATTGACCGATGTGGAACCGGAGGTATCGATTCTTTTTCGTTTCTCCATCGCCAGTACAATCCTTATCGTTTATTGCTTGCTGGGAAAAAGAAACATGCGGTACCCACTAAAAGTCCATCTCCGCTTTATCCTGATGGGCTTTTTCCTGTTTTTCCTAAACTTTTTCCTCATTTATTTAGCTACCAGACATCTACCAACGGGTTTGGTATCAGTGGTGTTTTCAAGCGTAGTTATTTTTAATATGATCAATGGTGCTATCTTTCTCAAAGATAGATTGAGTCCATTAATGATCGCCGGTGCATTAACAGGAATCACAGGAATTGTGTTCATCTTTCTACCAGAAATCGCAACATTCGATTATCAGGATCAGAGTCTGGCTAGCTTCGTGCTGGCATTAGTAGCGACAATCAGTGCGTCAACCGGGATGTTGTTATCCTCGAAAAACCAACGAGATAATTTACCCGTGATGCAGAGCAACGCATGGGGAATGTTTTATGGCGCGGTAATCATGCTACTTTATATCGGTATCTCAGGTATTCCAATCACCATTGACCTATCAGTGAGTTATCTCGGCTCACTTTTTTACCTCGCCCTGTTTGCTTCTGTATTGGCATTTGGATTTTTTCTAACTCTGGTAGGACGTATTGGTGCAGGCAACGCTTCCTATGCATCCGTTCTTTTCCCCATTTTGGCATTGGCCCTATCCACTTGGCTTGAGGGTTACCAATGGACGACGTTAGCGGTTCTGGGCGTGGTTCTCGCCATATCCGGAAACGTATTAATACTGATCGACAAACAGAAGTAGGATTAACCCCAACCGCATGCCAAAAGTTGCCTGCTACTTCTTACTTTCAATTAGAATGGCCAGACAATAGTAATCATGGGAATGGAGATAGCGATAACAATCACTTCCAGGGGTAACCCCATTCGCCAGTAGTCACCAAAACGGTATCCTCCTGGCCCCATGATCAATGTGTTATTTTTGTGCCCTATGGGCGTTAGAAAAGCGCAAGATGCTGCAATCGCAACGGCCATCAGAAAAGGATCTGGACTTACACCAAGGCGTCCAGCGATATCGATAGCAATCGGTGCTGCGATAACCGTGGTTGCGGTGTTGTTCAACACATCCGACAACGTCATGGTAACGACCATCAACAGTGTTAAAACAACAAGGGGTCCATATCCTGCCGCAAAATCGAGAATCACCTGGGCAATGAGTGCTGTTCCACCGGACGCTTCCAATGCAGCACCAATGGGTATCATTGAACCGAGAAGAACAATAACCGGCCATTCAATGGAGGTATAGATTTCACGGATAGGAACAATATTAAAAGCAACCATAACAATACAGACAATGGCTAACGCTGCAGGCAAATGGAGCAATCCCATGGTCGTTGCCATTATGGCCACGCTAAAACTCCCCACAGCAATCCATGCCTTGTTTCGCTGAACCACTTGCAGATCCCTCGCTTTTAAAGGAAGCCCTCCAAGCCATATCGCCACATCATTGACTCTTTCAGACGGCCCGAGTAATAAAAGGACATCACCACTTTTAATAGCCAACTTCCGCACACGATCGCGAAATGCCTTTCCCTGTCGGGAAACCCCTAACAAAGTAACCCCATGACGATAAAGTAATTTCACACTAAGCGCAGTCCGACCCTCGATTCGTGCTCCTTCAGGTACAACCACTTCCACAAAAGAAAGGTCTTCCCCTACCAGGCTATCGTGTTTCTCCGAACCCACGTATTCCAATGCGTTTTCACCAACAAAAGTATCAATATTGGCCGCGGCGGATTCAATGACAAGCAGATCTCCCTTACGAACCATTTCTCCTCGAGCATGTCCAGCGAATCGTTTTCCCTGTCTTACCAATCCAATAATCGCAACATCTGCATTTTCTCCAAGATCATCAAGCTCTCTTATTTTCTTTCCAATGAGCAAAGACTTTTCACCCACTCGCACCTCGGAAATATATTCCTGTATTTTGAAGATGGCATTACCGACGCTCTGGCTGCCAGCGACCTGGGGAATTAACCTCCATCCAACCAGGGCCACAAAAACGAGCCCCCCCATGGCAGCAACAATCCCTACTGGAGAAAAGTCAAACATCCCGAACGGCTCACCGACAGCCTTCTCCCGAAAGCTCGCAATAATGATATTCGGAGGAGTACCAATTAATGTGATTAAACCTCCGAGAATGGAGGCAAATGAAAGTGGCATCAATGTCAGGGACGGGCTTCGTTTCGCTTTTGCCGCCGCTTGAATGTCAATGGGCATTAACAAAGCAAGCGCAGCAACGTTATTCATCAACGCAGACAGTCCCGCCGCCACACCAGACATAATACTAATGTGAGCAAACAGGGATCGACCTGCGGAAATCACGAACTTTGCTACCAATTCAATAGCACCTGAATTGGATAGCCCCCGGCTGACGATTAAAACGAGCGCAATAATGACAGTGGCATGATGACCAAATCCATCAAATGCATTTTCCTCCGGGACAACACCGATCACAATGGCGAGAATGAGCGCAGAAAATGCAATCAGGTCGTATCGAATTTTCCCCCAAATTAGGAGACCAAAAACGAGGACCAACAAACCAAACAACAAAATTTAATCAAGAACCATATTTAATATCCACTTAAATTCTTTGAGACACTCTTTGGACTATTGTCTTTGGACTATTCCTAGACGAGTGTTTGTACGAGCAAGCCCTATTCAGCGCGCTGTATGGTAATAATTCCAACGCCAGCAATGGCCAGAACCCCTCCGATGATCATCTTCGTTGTCAGCGTTTCACCAAGAAAAAATACTCCACCGATAACTGCCGTAACCGGAAGTAAAAGTAAAAACGGCATCACCTGGTTAACGTTGTACAACCCGATCAATCGATACCAAAGCGCGTAGGCAAGTGCCGTCATGATCGCTCCAAGATAGATCACGGAACCCCATGCGCCTAATGACGCCGTTTCTATCTGATCCCATTGATTGGACTCAAAAAGAAACGATGCGAGAAATAGCTGAGGAGTAGCAAAAACAGCAACCCCGCTGATCAACATAAACCCACCGGGGCTACCAAGTTTTTTTGATCATAATTTGGCCCACGGCCCAGGACAGTGCACCTCCGATCACCATAAAAGCGTAAATAAGATCACCAGACAATCGGGGCTCACCAATAATTAGAATCGCGCCCACAAACGAAATCAGCACACCAATCGCTTGCTTTAAAGACAATTTGTCACCAAGCCATAACCAGGCAAGCAGTAACCCAAATGGAACTTCTAACTGAATCAATAGTGATGCGGTGGATGCATCAATGCCGGAAACACCAGTAAAAGTCAGACTGTATTGGAGGGCTGCACTGACCAGTGCAATGAAGAACAGGGATTTCCACATCTTAATCGGAGGTCGGAAAAACCAAATAAGACACAACGTAGTTAGCAAAAACCGCAGAGCCATAAGAAAAATTGGTGAAAAATGCACCATGCCTGCCTTGGCTACCACAAATCCCATTCCCCAGATCACTGCCACCGTGACGGCCATAAAAGCATCAACTCTTTTCATCGCCGCTGTTCCTGAGGAATTATTTGAGTCAATCCATTGCGTCCTTAATGAAACAGAGATTTGCTTACACCATTCAAGGCAAAGGCAAAATCAATCATATTTGACATCCAGTATTTCATAAACACGTTTACCACTTGGCGCGTTTACCACTACCTCATCCCCAACATCCTTGGCAATCAGCGCCTTACCAATGGGAGAACTAATTGAAATTCTGGCTTTTTCGAGATCCGCTTCCAGATTCCCCACCAATTGATAGCTCACTTCACTGTCAGTGTCTTCGTCATAGAGAGAGACAGTCGCTCCGAAAACCACCTTCCCCTCCACGGCAATGGAGGCTGGATTGATGACTTCTGCAATAGACAGGTTTCCCTCTAGCTCAGCAATTCTACCTTCAATAAACCCCTGCTGCTCCTTAGCTGCATCGTACTCTGCATTTTCTGATAAATCGCCATGGGCACGAGCCTCTGCGATTGCCGCAATCACATTGGGTCTGTCTGTGCTTTTTAATTTTTTCAACTCCGCCTTGAGTTCTTCCGCACCCCGACTCGTTAGTACGACTCTTTGATTACTACTCATTTTTATTTATTTCTTCCAAAACCCTGTTCAGTTATCGAGCACAGGGATATTTTTGTCTTACCAGAATTAACCCATGGAACCTCCACAAAAGTCGTAAACAGTGATCCAAATTTGATTCACCCTGATTTGTACAGAGGCTTCTTAAGTCAGTTATAGTGTTCATGCAGTTGCTGCAACCTATTCACAACAATTTCTTTACCATCACGATGGGCTTCAACCACGGCCTTGGCAGCTGCAAGTGTCGTATAATAAGTGATTTTGTGCAGCAGCGCCTCCCTTCGGATTTTATAGGAATCCTTTATGGTCTGTTTCCCTGATGTGGTATTGATTATCAATCCAAATTCCCGGTTTTTAATCCTATCCACAATATGGGGGCGGCCTTCATTCACCTTGTTGACCCTCCCTACTTCCAAACCAGCGGTGCTTAAAACCAGTGCAGTTCCCTCAGTAGCGAACAACTCAAAGCCACAATCACTAAAATAGCGAGCAATATCAACCGCTGGCTGCTGGTCTTCCAGTCTCAAACTAAACAGGATTTTCCCAGAACGGGGAATATCATAACCACTAGCTCTCTGGGACTTATCAAAGGCTTCACCAAAGGTTTCACCAATCCCCATTACCTCTCCGGTGCTCTTCATTTCGGGTCCCAGAATCGTATCCACACCAGGGAATTTGATAAAAGGAAAAACCGCTTCCTTAACTGAATAAAAAGCGGGTTTCACTTCATCAAAAATATTTTGTTCTGCTAGACTCATGCCTGCCATACATCGAGCAGCAACCTTCGCCAACGGTCTCGCGGTAGCTTTGGAGACAAAAGGAACTGTTCTTGACGCCCGGGGATTAACCTCCAGCACGTAGATTTTGTCTTCTTTGACGGCAAACTGAACATTCATCAATCCAACCACATCAAGTGCAAGCGCCATTTCCCGGGTCTGTCGCCGTAATTCATCCTGCAATTTACCAGGCAAACTAAACGGAGGCAAGGAACAAGCCGAATCACCTGAATGCACACCCGCCTCCTCAATGTGCTCCATAATTCCCCCTATTACCACTACCGAGCCATCGCTCACCGCATCAACATCGACCTCAATGGCATCATTGAGAAAACGATCAAGCAACACTGGTGAATCGAAAGAGACACTTACCGCATTGGTCATATAGACTTTCAGATCCTCTGGATTGTGAACAATTTCCATTGCACGACCACCGAGCACATAAGATGGCCTCACTACTAATGGGTAGCCAATTTGTTCAGCCAAAGCAAGCGCCTGTTCAGGGTCCGATGCAGTTCGATTGGGAGGTTGAAGTAAATCCAGTTCAGCCAGCAATTGTTGGAAAAAGAAGCGGTCCTCCGCTTTATGAATGGAATCCGGTGAGGTACCAATTACAGGCGCCCCCGCCTTTTCCAATTCCCTCGCCAACTTTAGCGGTGTTTGTCCTCCATATTGAACAATGATACCTGTGGGTTTTTCGACCCTAACGATTTCCAACACATCTTCAAGGGTCAATGGTTCGAAATATAACCTATCCGAAGTGTCATAGTCTGTGGAAACCGTTTCGGGGTTACAGTTAACCATAATTGTTTCATAGTCATCCTCTCGCAAAGCCATAGCAGCGTGAACGCAGCAATAGTCAAATTCAATACCCTGTCCAATTCGGTTCGGTCCTCCTCCGAGAACAATAATTTTTTTTCGTTGCGTCGGCATCGATTCACATTCGTCATCATAACTTGAATACATGTATGCCGTGGTCGTATCGAATTCCGCTGCGCAAGAATCAACTCGCTTGTAAACAGGATGAATTTCATGAGCAACGCGGAAATCTCTAACCTGTTGCTCAGAACAACCAAGTAACGCAGCTAATCTGCAATCCGAAAATCCTTTTTGTTTAAACCATCGCATTTCCCTGGGGTCAATCTTTGCTAACTCCAGCGATTCAATGCGACTCTCAATTTCGATCAGCTCCTCAATTTCTGCAAGGAACCAGGGATCAATACGACAAATGTCATGAATTTGATCCAGCGACATCCCCTGGCGAAAACATTCCGCCAGATACCACACACGATGAGCCCCTGGAATGCGCAGTTTAGAAGATAAAAAGTCCTCTATTGACTGATCCTCTGGCAATTCACAATTATCCAGCCCATCAGAACCGACCTCCAGGCCACGCAAGGCCTTTTGAAACGACTCCTGGAAAGTTCGACCAATTGCCATGACTTCACCGACGGATTTCATCTGTGTCGTTAAGGTAGCATCAGCCTGCGGAAACATCTCAAAGTTAAACCGCGGAATTTTTGTTACTACATAGTCAATACTTGGTTCAAACGAAGCCGGGGTTGCTCCCCCTGTAATCTCATTGTTCAATTCATCCAGCGTAAAACCAATAGCGAGCTTGGCAGCAACCTTGGCGATAGGAAAACCGGTGGCTTTGGAAGCAAGGGCTGATGATCGTGATACCCGGGGATTCATCTCGATCACAATCATGCTACCGTCTTCGGGAGAGATCGCAAACTGAACATTAGAACCACCTGTATCCACACCAATTTCCCGCAGAACTGCAATACTTGCATCCCGCATGATTTGGTATTCCTTGTCTGTCAGCGTTTGTGCAGGCGCGACCGTAATTGAGTCGCCAGTATGCACCCCCATGGGATCAAAATTCTCAATAGAACAAATAATAATACAATTGTCATTTCTATCTCTGACAACCTCCATTTCATATTCCTTCCAACCCAGAATACTTTTTTCAATCAGTAGCTCGTTGGTAGGAGAGGCATCCAGTCCACGACGACAAATTTCATCGAACTCATCCGGGTTGTAGGCAATGCCTCCACCGGTTCCTCCCAAAGTAAAAGAAGGGCGGATAATGGCCGGAAAACCCACGTCTTCCAATATTCTATTAGCATCCTCAAGGGAATGTGCAATATCGCCAGAAACCGTTTCCAGGCCAATTTTCGACATGGCCTTCCTAAACAAATCCCTGTCTTCAGCTTTATCAATGGCGTCGCTGGTTGCACCAATCATCTCGACACCATATTTTGCCAGTACGCCATGACGATTCAGGTCAAGGGCACAATTTAATCCCGTTTGGCCGCCCATGGTTGGTAATATGGCATCAGGGCGTTCCTTTTCGATCACTTTTTCCAAAACCCGCCAGTTAATGGGTTCAATGTAGGTAGCATCTGCGAAATCTGGATCCGTCATAATGGTTGCGGGATTCGAATTCACCAAAATCACCCGCAGGCCTTCTTCTTTTAGCGCTTTACATGCCTGTACACCGGAATAGTCGAACTCGCAGGCCTGTCCAATAATGATTGGGCCCGCACCGATAATCAAAACGGATTCAATATCAGCTCTTTTAGGCATTTGAAGTTCCTTTTTGCGAAGTCATAAGGGATATAAATCGATCGAACAATCCCCGAAGATCTCTTGGGCCTGGACTTGCTTCAGGGTGCCCCTGAAAAGAAAAAGCGGGTTTGTCAGTTCGCTCCAGCCCCTGGATGGTGTTATCAAAAAGTGATCGGTGGGTAATTTTCAGGTTATCTCCCAACGAACTTTCGTCAACGGTGAATCCATGATTCTGACTGGTAATCAATACCTTCCCGGTTTCCAGATCCTGAACCGGGTGGTTCGCACCATGATGACCAAATTTCATTTTCTCGGTGCGGGCACCACTAGCAAGAGACAACAATTGATGCCCCAGGCAAATTCCAAAAATAGGGATATTCTGATCAAGCAGGCTTGATATGGTTTCGATAGCGTAGCCGCAGGGTTCCGGATCACCCGGGCCATTAGAGAGAAAAACGCCATCCGGGTTATAAGCCATGATTTCTTCATAACTCGCAGTGGCTGGCAATACCGTAACTCCGCATCCCCGATCCGACAACAATCTTAGAATATTTCTCTTAACCCCGAAATCACAGGCCACTACATTAAATTTGATATTCCTGGCCTCCCGGTGGCCTTCTCTAAGATCCCATCCCCCTTCGGTCCATTTATACGGAACCGGAGTGCAAACCTCTTTCGCCAAATCCATTCCACTCAATCCGGGAAACAGCTTTGCGGCAGCTATTGCCTGGTCGATATCGGGGTTTTCTGCAGCAACCAGGCAGCCCCTTAATGCGCCGTGGAGTCTAATGTGTCGGGTTAGCTTACGGGTATCAATATCGCTAATGGCAACCACATTATTCTTTTCCAAATAGTGAGGTAGATTATGTTCGCTACGCCAGTTACTGTATCGTCTGGGAACATGTTTGACGATTAGACCTGAGCAAAAAACACTTGCGGATTCTTCATCTTCACTATTGACACCGACATTACCAATATGAGGATAGGTAAGCGTCACCATTTGCTTTGCATAGGACGGATCGGTCAGAATTTCCTGATATCCCGTCATGGAAGTATTAAAAACGATTTCTCCCGTTGCCATTCCGTCGGCTCCGATTGACTTTCCGTGAAATACAGTCCCGTCTTCGAGGACAAGCAAAGCAGTTTTGTTCAATATAAACCCCTCAGGACCCATGAGCAGCGTGCAATCTTCATCAAAAGTTCTCTCAATTGCGACCACGGTAAGCAGCCCAGAAAATGCGCTTAAAAAAAGGGAGAAACCCTGTATTTGGCTTCTCCCCGTCTGGATAATTTGGCGCCGCCGATTCTACCTTTTTGCTCCTAAATTATCAATGAAATATACGTCATTAAGTTGACGCCTCATGATAAAAAACACTTTTCCCTTTCAATACGAATACGGCATCGCAAATCTAAAAAATAAAACACGCAAACAAATACCACAGTCTAAATCACATCAGCCCCAGTGCGTCTTTCATACGATAGAAACCGGGTTGCTGACCACTAAGCCAGGAAGCTGCACGGATGGCCCCCCAGGCAAAATTTTTCCTGTCCGTCGCTCGATGGGTAATCTCAATTCTTTCGCTCTCACCAATAAACATCACTGTATGCTCCCCTGCAATATCTCCTCCCCGAATGGTAGAAAATCCGATGGAACCCGCGACCCGCTCTCCGATATAACCATATCGCTCATAGACCCCGTCCCTGTCCAAATCCTTGTTTAAGGCCCCAGCCACCGCCTCACCCAAAAGCAAGGCCGTTCCCGAGGGCGCGTCAACTTTATGTCGATGATGGGCTTCCATGATTTCGATATCCACAACATCACCCAATACTCTGGCCGCCATTTCTACCAATGACGCACATAAATTAACCCCCACACTGGTATTCGCCGCGAGCAAAATAGGAATTCGCCTTCCAGCATCAACAATCATTTGCTTTTGCGGGTCATTGAGCCCGGTAGTGCCAATCACCATAGCTGCGTTATTCTCAAGACATAAGGCAATATGCTCCATGGTGGACTCTGGTTGGGTAAAATCAATTAACAGGTCGAACGACCCTCCATCAAGCTGATCGACAATCAACACATCTGTTGTCCCAAGCCCACACATCAAACCAATATCCTGCCCAAGGGCCGAACTATGTTTATGTTCCAAAGCTGCTACCAAAAATAGCTCATTGTTACCCTGAAGCTCTCTGGCAATGGCTTGTCCCATGCGGCCCGCCGCTCCGGCTATCGCAATTCTTATCATTACTTAGTTCTTCGATAAATTCCCAAAATAAATTTTAAAAAGTCTTCTAAATAAGCATCTATTAGTAAGCATCTATTTGTTTCTAATCACAGTCTTAATCGGAGAGAGATTAATTTCATCCACCACACTTCCTGAAGGCATATCGAAAATAGCCATGACCGCTTTTGCCACAGTTTCGGCGTGCAACTGATTATCCTGAGATTCTCCTGGGGCGAAATCGAGATCATCGAAGAATCCTGTATCAACCATCCCGGGATTGACAATGCTTACCTTGACATTCGAAGTCGCACACTCCTGTCTTAATGACTGAGCAAAGCCTCGAAGTCCAAATTTGGTCGCACAGTAAACAGCACCCTTCTTACCTCCTTTTAACGAGGACTCAGAACCGATAAATATGAGATCCCCCGCACCTACTGTTTTAAGAACCGGTAATACCAGCCTGCAGATCATAATATGACTGGTAAGATTAGTATCGATTAAAAGGGATATTCGCTCGTTGGAGAATTGTTCTACCGCCCCAAAGTCTCCATATCCATGACAAAGTACCACGCCATCCAGTGGATGAGATTTTTCTTTCCTGAGTCGCCTAATTTCCGGCTCCAATGAATTCGACAATGACTCGAAATCAGACAAATCACAGCCGAGAAATTGAAAGTTCTCTGAGTCAAAATCATGCATTTCTGTTGGGGTCAGCTCGGGCTCCCTTCTTGAAACTCCAATCACTTTGGCTGATCGACTTAACAGCGCCGTGGTAACCGCATGGCCAATCCCTGAACTCGCCCCTGTTACAAGAAATGTTCGGTTGGCATACATTGAAATCTCGTTAGCTTCAGTCACGCAACGTCATCAAAAAAATATCACCGAATAAAACCAACCACAAACAGTTCGAGCGAAAAAGCAAAAGAAATACATTTTCTCTCCATCCGAAGAACTCCTAGTTTTCGCTGGATAAGTCAACGCCGTCGATTAAGACCCATTGAAGGAAGACACTTTTTGGTTCGCATGTTCAATTTTTTCACATCCCCCCATGTACCTCTGAAGAACTTTCGGCACATCGACTGTGCCGTCAGCGTTCTGGTAATTTTCCAAAACCGCCACCAGAGCACGTCCTACCGCAACTCCTGAACCATTTAAGGTATGGAGCAATTCGGACTTGCCGGTTTGTGGATTACGCCACCTCGCTTTCATTCGACGAGCCTGAAATGATTCTACATTACTGCAAGAGGAAATCTCCCTGTAAGTGTCCTGGCTTGGAATCCAGACCTCCAAGTCATAGGTCTTAGCCGCAGAAAACCCCATGTCGCCGGTGCAAAGAGTTAATACCCGGTAAGGTAGTTCAAGCTTCTGAAGTACCTTCTCAGCACAAGCGGTCATTCTCTCTAACGCATCATAGGACTCTGATGGTTTAACAACATTTACCATTTCAACCTTTTCAAACTGATGCTGCCTGATCATTCCTCTGGTGTCTCTTCCATAAGACCCCGCCTCTCGCCGAAAACATGGGGTATGGGCAACATAACGAATGGGTAACTGATCTACGTCAACGATCTGATTTGATACAAGATTGGTCAACGGCACTTCCGCAGTCGGAATCAGATAAAAAGGAGGATTATCTGCCGTTGAAAATTGGTCATCTTCAAACTTTGGAAGCTGTCCCGTACCGTATAGCGTATCTGGATTAACCAGAATCGGCACATTCATTTCAGTGTAGCCGTGATTTTCGGTATGAAGATCTAACATAAACTGCGCCAACGCCCGGTGTAATCTGGCCACCGCTCCTTTCACGACAACGAATCGCGATCCCGCAAGTTTTGCTGCGGACTCATAATCAGTCCCGTTCAAACTTTCCCCAATGTCGACGTGGTCTTTAATTTCAAAGTTAAAACTTCTCGGGGTTCCCCAACGCCGAGCTTCAACATTATCCTCTTCATCCTTTCCCATGGGAACAGATTCATGGGCAAGGTTGGGAATCCCGCTCATCAGCGACTGCAGGGATTCCTGAACCTGATTGAGTTCGTTTTGGCTTTGCTTAAGCCTATTCCCCAAATCGGCAACCGAATCCATAATGGTTTGCACATCTTCTCCTTTCGACTTTGCTACACCGATCTGTTTAGACACACTGTTTCTCTCTGCCTGAAGAGATTCAGTTTCACCTTGTAGTCGACGTTTATCACTATCGAGAGTTTGAAACTCTTGCACATTCAATACATAGCCCCGGTGTTTTAGCTTCTCAGCCACCTGTTCAATGTCTTGCCTTATCAACTGCTGGTCCAGCATTTACTACCTCGTTAACGATTAATAGGAATACCAGGGTCGCCCGATTTTATGTCTTCTACCTCTTGGACTTTATTTTGGATTTTCTGAAGTCACGAGACTCACTTCAATCAGGAATTCATGATCGAGGGCACCTAGTCCGGGATTGTAACTTTTATTGTCCTTCAAAGTCATGAAAACGAAATGAAAAACTCAAATGGAGAACCTAAAAACACACATCAGCCCACATGCACTAAAACAATTATTGAGCAATATTGAAAGTAGTTGGTGAAACCACTACTCCTGTTAAAGACGCAGGACCCTATAACACAGGACCCTATAACAAAAGAGTCCTTACCCAATCAGGAGAGAAACTGGTTCAGCCAATGCCCGCTTAAAAAGCCAAGTCCAGTGGCAATCAGACAAATAACAACATTTCCAACTATATTGACGATGGCTTTTAGCATCAGCCCAGAGCCCAAAAGCTGAATCGTTTCAAGTGAAAACGCAGAAAAGGTAGTAAACCCACCTAATAAACCAACCATAAATAACGAACGGATAAAGGCATCTCTCTCTCCCTGATATCGTTGCTGAAACAGAATCGCAACAACACCTATCAGGAAAGATCCAACTACATTAACGCTCAAAGTGCCCTAGGGAAATCCGACACCGAAGCGATCATTCATTGCACTCACCGCCAGATATCTCAACATGGACCCCAATGTTCCTCCTAATGCCACTGCCAACAAGTTCATCATATGAATACGCCTGAGATTACAGAATCATCGGGATTGTTTATCCAAAGACTTTAACCAGTTCAATTTAGACGATATCTTTTTTTTCAATCCATTCTCGGTTGGTTGATAAAAAACCTGCCCCACCATGGCATCTGGCAAATAATCCTGTCCCGCACTATAGGTATTTGGTTCATCATGGGAATAACGGTATTCCTTACCATGCCCCATTTGTTTTGCAAGGTGGGTGGGCGCGTTTCTTAAATGGGGAGGCACATCCTCATCCGGGTAATCTGCTACAGCCTGAACGGCGCGATTGTGTGCGGAGTAAACCGCATTGCTCTTTGGAGCAACCGACAGGTAAATCGCCGCATGACTTAGTGCTAAATCTCCCTCTGGCACACCCAGACGATCATAGGCATTCCACGCGTCCATCGCCAGACTTAACGCCCGAGGATCCGCATTTCCAATGTCTTCACTGGCAATTCGAACCAGGCGGCGAAAAAGATAGTGGGGATCACATCCTCCTTTTATCATACGGTTTACCCAATATACTGCGGCGTCAGGGTTCGAACCACGGATCGATTTATGCAAAGCGGAAATCTGGTCATAGAAATAATCACCCTTTCTATCGTACTTCACCAACCGCTCGGACAGCACTTCGGCGAGATGATGCACACCAATAACGGCGCTCCTGATTGTCGGATATCCCCCATCATCCTCGACATCATTTAAACCATGCTCCTGATGATGAACGGCAAGATCAGCAACGGTTTCCAATAGTCCAAGTGCCCGGCGCACGTCTCCCTGAGCCTGAAAACTGAGTTGCTCCAGCGCTTCTGGGTCAATGCCCAGTTTCCATTCCCCTAGCCCTCTTTCAGAATCATCCAGCGCCTGTAGAACCACCGCTTCGATTTCTGAAGCAATTAGCGACTTCAACAAATAGACCCTTGCACGAGATAGTAATGCGTTGTTTAACTCAAAGGAGGGGTTTTCTGTCGTGGCGCCGATGAAGATAATGGTTCCGTCTTCTATATGAGGTAAAAACGCATCCTGCTGGGATTTGTTAAAACGGTGAACCTCATCAACAAAGAGTAAGGTTCTACCCCCTTCACTTTGCATTTTTTTGGCTCGTTCAATGGCTTTGCGAATATCCTGGATACCACTGGTTACTGCCGAGATTGAAATGAATTCTGCCTGGGCTTTCGATGCAATCAGCCGTGCAAGGGTGGTTTTCCCCGTACCAGGAGGCCCCCAAAAAATCATGGAATGTAAGTGACCTCCCCGATTTCTCTCCTGATTTCTTTCCTGACTCCCATCACCATCGAGTAGACGGTTTAGCGGTTTTCCTGAACCAAGCAAATGGGTTTGCCCTACCATTTCCTGCAAGTGACGAGGACGCATTCGCTCCGCAAGTGGTACGTTCCAATCTATTGGCATCTATATCTCTTTCTTCACAAGACAAACCTCAATAGAACATCAACTAGAACAACCAATCACGCCATTCAGGATAGTACCAGGTTTTCCAGAGAACCTCAGCATAAGTCAAAACGAGGCAAGCTGGATAGTTTCCTGATTAACAATTAACTATAACTCTTTGAATTTAAAATTGAACTCACAACTGAACTCATAACTACATTCACCATTAAGGTCACCATTAATTTTGCGATTAATTTTACCTTTACTGTTCTTCGGTGTTATCGATGATGTCCACACCATCCGGGGCAACAAAATCAAAGATCGTAGAGGAGATAAATACGTTCTCCTTTAAATCAACGAAACTAATCCTCGTCTTTTGTCCAAGGTTATCGAGCAATTCCATAAGCCTCAAGCGATTATCTTCAAAGCCAATTCTCACTTCCTCAAAACTGCTATTCTGATCGCGGGGAATCAGATTCACCCAATCAAATCGTCCTTGTGTACCGATGTCTTCTACGATGTAGTTGTCTTCGAGATTCCCCGTACCCGCAAGCAGGATAGCAGGAGTATTACCTAAAGCTTCCTGTTGGTTTCGAACCGTCACCTGCTCGAGTTCCACGTCGTGAATCCAGACATTAAATCCGTCTCCAACGATCTCCTGTGCGTCTGGGGCTTCATAGTCCCAACGAAAAAGACCTGGCCGACTGATCCATACTTTACCCTGCCCTTCGTCCACCTCCTCAAGGGATTCGTTCAGAACAATCTGACCAAACCGTGCTTCAAAAGTCTTTATTTCAGTAAAAAAGAAATTCATTGCATCAAGGCCCGGACTCGCCATGGACACCTGAGATACAACCAGGCCCGTTATTAGCATTAGCGCAACCACGCCTTCGACTAATGTGTTTACTGCCAGCTTACAGATTTTCGATGTACTTGTTAATAACCTCATGGTTGTATTCATGCCTTTGCTCAAATTTTTATTAACCCTTGAAGAAACTGGGAATATCCCGCTTTCCGTGATGAGGATCTCCATCAACGAGACTATTCTACGGGTAGCGGTGCCAGCACTTCCCGCTTACCGTTTTCAGCCGAGGAAACAACACCACTTTCCTCCATTGTCTCCACCATTCTCGCGGCCCGGTTATAGCCCACTCGAAGCGCTCTTTGGACCGCGGAAATCGATGCTTTTCTGCTTTTCGTAACGAAACTCACCGCCTCATCATAAAGAGGATCGGATTCCCCTCCTCCTTCAGAAAACGATTCCCCCTTGGAGTTCCCTTCAAAGTCACCCGATGTAATTTCATCAAGATAGTCTGGTTTTCCCATGCTTTTTAGTTGCGTGACCACATTAGCCACTTCATCGTCTGAGACAAATGATCCGTGCACTCGTTGGGTGAAACCGGATCCTGGAGGGAGAAAGAGCATATCTCCCTGACCAAGAAGTTGCTCCGCTCCCATCTGGTCGAGCACAGTTCGCGAGTCTGCCCGGGAGGAAACCTGAAATGCGATTCTGGTTGGTACGTTAGCCTTAATCAATCCGGTTACCACATCCACTGACGGACGCTGGGTTGCCAGAACAAGATGAATCCCTGCGGCCCTCGCCCTTTGTGCGATACGGATGATAATTTCCTCAATCTTTTTACCGACCACCATCATCAGGTCTGCTAACTCATCGACCACAACAACGATATAAGGTAGACGGTCCAATGGCGCTGGTTGTTCTCCGGTTTCGAGCTCAACAGTTGGATCAAATAGGGGAACCCCGCTCTTCCTACCCTGATCCACTTTCTTATTAAATCCGGCGATATTTCTCACGCCAGTGGCTGCCATCACTCGGAACCGACGATCCATTTCAACAATACACCAACGCAGCGCATTGGCGGCCATGTTCATATCGGTAACAACCGGAGTCAGCAAATGAGGAATACCGTCATAAATGGAGAGCTCCAAAAACTTGGGATCAACCATAATCATCCTAACCTCTTCGGGCGTCGACTTGTAAACCAGACTGAGTATCAGCGCACTGATACAAACCGACTTCCCAGACCCCGTTGTTCCAGCGATCAGAATATGGGGCATTTTGATCAAATCGGTGATCACCGCATTACCTGCGATATCCTTACCCAAAATCAGCGTTAACGGAGAAGCACTTTTCTCATATTCACTGGAAGATAATCCTTCTACCAGCCTCACGATTTCCCGGGTTTGGTTTGGAATTTCGATACCAATCACGGTTTTACCCGGAATATTCTCAACCACCCGAACACTGACCACGGACAAGGATCGCGCCAGATCTCGGGATAGTCCAACAATCTGGCTAGCCTTCACTCCTGGGGCTGGATCGATTTCAAAACGGGTAATCACAGGCCCCGGTTGCACCGCCTCTACAGTGACGTCAACATTAAAATCCTTTAACTTTTTGATCAGCAACTGGGACATCGATTCGAGTTCTTCTCTGGAATATCCTGACGATTCTTCATCCGGCACATCCAATAAAGACAGATCCGGCAATACTCCATTGGAGGATTGTCCAGTAAACAAGCTGACCTGATACTCCTTTTGTTTTAGGACACTTTCCACAGGAGCTTCTATTTTGGGTTCGATTCTGGGCGGTTTCTTCTCCACTATTTCTGAACGTATTTTTTTCACCACCACTTCTCGCTCTTTACGAATCTTCGCGCCTTTTTTCCTCTCCAATCGTTCCTGAAGCTGACATTTGATCTCATCGAATACTGAGAAGATTGCATAACCGATCCGATCCATTAGATTGAGCCACGCCACCTGGCCAAGTAAAGTCACCCCGACGATAAGGATAACCAGAAGAAGAATGGCGCTTCCCACCAAACTAAAACTTCCCACAAACATTCCGGCGAGGTTGTATCCCAAAATACCACCAGCGAACAGGTTGGTATTCGGATTTTGCAAAGGGAAATAAATTTGTTCCAGACCACAAATACCAATCATGGAAAGAATCAGGCCAGACACACTCAAAAAAGTAAGCCGGCCCACAGACATTTTTAACGTCCGGTTCCTATAGATTCTCCAGCCTATAATGCCAATAAATGCCAACAGGAAATATGCTGAGCGTCCGAACAAAGTAAATAGCAAATCCGATATCCATGCTCCTGCATAGCCTCCCATATTGATTAGCTCCCGATTGCTACCAGTATGGGTAGGACCCGGATCATTCTCGGAATAGGTTGCGAGGCAAAGCAATAAATAGGCAATCAGCCCGAATAGCAGAACCAGACCTGCTTCAGAGAAGATACTGGAAAACTTATCGGAAAATGATCCGCTTTCCGCAGAATCGTTAGTGGTTTGTTTTTTTGCCTGAATCACGAATAGTTACTGTCGAACAAAACGGGAGGCATTCTAACATGCCCGTCACTCCTGAAGCTTCCTTTGGGGTTTGCCTCCCAGGAATTGCTAAACTGATACTCACTTATAACACTCATCTCAAAGAATCCGCCCTATAAATCCACTTTATAAATCTACCCCAGGGTCAAGGATCAAGTTCGCCCCGTCTTTAGAATCTGTTCCCTTTCCCATAAAACCCTTCTCATCCACCAATTGGAATTCGTTAACGCCCATTGTACGGGAATACCATCTTCACCATTTTGAACTGATGCTGGCAAAAACGATTGAGCATTAAAATTGTCCAGAATATCGGCCGATTCCCTGCCGATTGGGACAGTGTGATCTCGCCCCACCGTTGAGAGACCGGGGAAAATCGGTAACATCGGGCACAGGAAGAACAGCAATAGCCTACTTCCGGATTCATATTCCTCTCCCCCAAAAATCTCCTGTGTAAAAAAGTTGATCCAGCTCTGAGACAACACTTCAGGCGACGTAGGAGCACTGAATTCAGTGGATACCCCACGGTCCGATGCCCCCCCAGAAGAATTGTTATTCGCGCTGGCACTGGCATTGGCACTGGCATTGAAATTGGGTCGAAATACATGCCAATTTGGAAAAAAGTGCTCCCGAACAAAACAATCGATCTCTCGACAACATGCATCGAGCGATCTCACAGGTAAGGGTAATTGATAACTATCGAACAAAATCCGAATATCCGTTCGGTCTACTAATACTCTCCCCGCGTTTTGCCAGTTATGCTCACTTGACTTAACGAGCCCTCCATAGAACGCGGATAACAGCCCTCGGTCGCTTGATCTCAAATCCTGGCCATGGGAGAAATGAGGACTGGGGTTGGTCCATCTTGAAAGCGCCAGCTCAATGGACATATCCAGTATTCTGACAACGCCTTGTTCAGATCGCCCCAGTTCAGATAGCTCCGGTTCAGATAGTCCTGGTTCAGATAGCTCTGGCTCAGTCGTTATTCGCATAATAAGTTTCGGCGATAGAAAATAGGTAGAAAGGTCGAAGCCAATAAAGTCCGAGCACAGCCCAATTTAGCAGAACTCAAGGCGAAAAGTTGATGGACGAAAAATTGATAGACGAGAAGTTAATGGGTTAAAAATCGATGGACCAGAAATCAATGGTCCAGAGTAGGTTAACATTCCCATAATAGCCTTTAAAGCCATACTCAAAATGCACCCTTCCTAATACAGTATCCCGGTAGCAAAGGAAATCAGAATGCAACACAGACTTCCTCACCGATAACCCGCACTGGCAAAGCAACCAAAGACTGATTGATACAAGGACCACGAATACAGACCCCCGTCGTTGGATCAAATAGTGCGCCATGAGTTGCGCAGGAAAGAAACGACTTTTGTTCATCAAAGACCACTCCAGGAACCCAATCCAGCTCCGTTCGCACATGGGGGCAACGGTTAATAAAAGCATAGGGTTGCCCATCAAACTTCACCACAAACCCATTGAGAAACCGATCGACATCAATCGCAAATCCAATGGCGACTCCACGTTCGGTTAAATCGGAAACCAAACAAACCGTTTTGAATTTAGTCACCATTATTCAGGCCGCACTCTAAAATTAGAATTATTCTGGGAATAACTATGACTTAAGATATCCACGACTTAAGATATTCACGCTCGCTAAAAACCATTAAGCATCCTCAAATTGACCAGACGAAAGAACCTGGCTAACGAATTTGGCTAGCCCAATCACATTTCACTCGATACTTTCCGGCTAATAAATTTCACTACCTCGTCGAATTTTTGGGGCACGCCGTCTGACTCTCCTTGACGAAAGTGAGCGGATACCAGGGGTGAGAGCTCTGCCGGGTTATGGTAACCGTAACCCACTGCCAGTCTATCCATACCAGCATTTTCAGCCATCTCAAGATCAAATGTGGTATCACCAATCATTAGCGCCTGAGCGTTATTAATTCCTGTGAAATCAAGAATATCCAACAACATTTGAGGATGAGGTTTAGATCGTGACTCGTCTGCACATCGAGTATATGCAAAATAATTAGACAAACTCGCCTCCTCCATAGCCCTATCCAATCCGGCTCTGGACTTACCCGTGGCGACCTCCAACCAGTATCCTTTTTCAGTAAGCTTCTCCAGTCCATCCATTACTCCGTCAAACAGCGGCATGGGGGTTTTATCGAGATAAATCCAATATTCCCGATATCGGGAAATTAGCGATGTAATCGCCGGAGCATCCAGATGAGGATACAAACAGTGCCATGCCTTCGACAAACTAATACCAATATAGCTTCGAATTTGTTGGCGATTCGGAGCTGGCAAACCAAAATCCTGCGCAGTAGCGCAAAAACAATTGGTTATCCGGTCACCCGAATCCATTACTGTCCCATCCCAGTCAAAGATCAATAGTTTATAGTGCATTTTTCTTTCCGCCGAAAGTCCAGACCTGCATCCCATACCCTGGATCTGATTATGCTCAGAAGCTGATGACTCACTTTAAGAGAGCCGCAGTAATACGCCCCTCCCTAATATAGTTCTCCTGACATAATCTCTCTAACTCAATCCTTCTAGCACGCCCCCTCTAAAACAATCCCTCTAAAACAACCCCTTGAATATTAACCTTTCACGTTGGTTGTTTTATCTCGCTCTTTAATTATTAAATGTCCGGTAGGGACTCAGGGTATCACCCTGACATAAGAAAGCAATAAACCGTTAAAGTGTCGTTAGAAGCTCTGACACTTGAACTGGTAGTGGTGCTTCGATGTTCAACTCAATATCAGTTATCGGGTGATACATTTCTATTCGGGAAGCATGGAGAAAGAGTCGTCCAAGTCCTTGTTTTTTCATCCGTTTGTTAAAGGCGTCGTCTCCATAAACACGATCACCGGCAATCGGAAATCCGGAACTGGCGCAATGAACCCTCGCCTGATGCATGCGCCCGGTTTTTAGTTCAATATCAACGAGGGTGGAATGCGTAAACTGGCATCGTGAAGAGATGACTGAAATCGCTTCCTGACCATTTCGATCTACCATCATACGGGCCTGCCCCTCACTGGATGAACGTTTACGTAATGCGAGTCGAATGGTTCTTGATTTTCCTCCCCAGTCGCCCTTGACCAAGGCAGTATAGAACTTAAACCTATAGATCGGTCACCACCCAGTTTCTGATGCAGCTTCAATAGTACCTGTCTGTTCTTAGCTAGTCGTCCCTGAAGAACCCGAAAAGGCTACATATCCAGTATAAACTGGATATAGTCCTGGTTTGAATCGACCGGAATTGTTAAACTGGCGTTCAGTTTCTGGTCGAACACGAGGTATATATGCTACCTGACAGCCCGGTGAATGACGATCAACTCAGTTTCTTCAACATCGTTGATCAGCTGGATACGTCCCATCCCCTGATTGCCCTTGGCAATACCCTTGACTGGTCATCGCTTGAAGCCTCCCTGAGCCAGTACTACAGCGCGAAGGGGCGGGCCGCGAAACCGATCCGGTTGATGAGCGGATTGGTGATGATCAAACAGCTGTACAGCTTAAGTGATGAATCGGTGGTGGATCAATGGAAGATGAACCCGTACTTTCAGGTGTTCTGTGGTGAGGTGAGTTTCCAGACGCAGGTACCGTGCCATGCGACGGAACTGGTGAAGTTCCGCAACCGGATTGGGTCGGAGGGAGTCAGGGAGATCTTTTCGCTGTCGGTAAAACTGCATGGGAAGCTGGCAGAGGAGCAGACAGTACTGGTAGATACCACGGTACAGGAGAAGGCGATCACGTACCCGACAGACAGCAAGTTGGCGATAAGGATCATCAATCGCCTGAACAAGCTGTCGAAGTTACACGGGATACAACAACGACGAACGTACGTAAAGGAAGTGCGGTCACTTCGTTTGGCATGTCGTCATTTCCGTCACGTGAAACGACGTCGTAAGGCGAACAAGGCGTTGAAACGATTACGAACCATTGCGGGTGTGTTGCTCAGGGAATGCCAACGGAAGTTACCGATCGATGTTCTGACGGCGCAGGAAGCGAACTTTGCGTTATACGAACGTGTTTTGTCTCAACAGCCCAAAGACAGGAACAAGGTTTACTCCCTGCATGATCCTGCTGTGTACTGCGTGGGCAAGGGGAAGGATCACAAGGCGTATGAGTATGGTCGCAAGGCGTCAGTGGTGGCGACGAAGGAGTCACAGGTGATTGTGGGGTGGTGAGTCATGACGAACATGATCATGATTCGAAGACCCTGAAAGCAGCACTGACAGAAGCCCATACCCACCGTGAGACATCGATCAGGCTGGCGGTGGTTGACCGGGGATATCGGGGAGCGAAGAATAAAGTGGATTGTGAGGTGCTGTTACCGGGTCCTCCGCTGAAACGGGACAATGCTTATCAACGCCAGAAGAAACGGATACTGTGTCGCAAACGAAGTGCGATAGAACCGATCATCGGTCATTTGAAGCATGATCATCGTTTATTGAGGAGCTGGCTGAAGGGAGCCGAAGGAGACCGTATCAATCTGCTGATGGCGGGTTGCGCGTGGAATTTGAGAAAGTGGATGATCGCTTTCTTTTTGTTTGAAAAACCCAACGGCGGAGAGCAAACATTACTCGCCATTGCCTGTTGTCAGCCCCTTGGGACGCCGCTAATCGTCGTCTGGGTGTTGTCCTGATCCGAAGGTCGAAAATGACGCATGATCGCTAACGACATCGCGCCTTTTTTCAGGACGGACTAGCTAGCATCAGACATCCGGAGGTTTCTCGATCCAATCGATGAACCAACTCCAGATACCTGATTTCAGGTCGCAATTCCCGAAAAGCTTCAATCAGTCCGTATTTCATCCCAGTGCCACCATGTACCGCTAACCCAGATGGTTTATTCACCACCAACAGATCATTGTCCTCATAAAGAACGGGAACATGGTCGAGTAGCCTCGGAGGAATACTGACATCGTCCTTATTTATTGCATAGCGAATTGGCGGTATTCTAACCTTGTCTCCAGCGGCAAGATGATATACCGCCTTTTTCCTCGAACCATTAACCCTAACCTCTCCTTTTCTGAGGGCTTTGTATATTCGGGTTCTGGGAACTCCCTTTAGCATTTTGATCAAATAATTATCGATTCTCTGTCCATGAGAATCCTCGCTGATTTCTACAGTCCTCGCCTTGAAGGCGCTTTCTGACGACCCGGATTGAGGCTCACCTATCTTTGGGCGGGGTTTTTTTTTACCATTGCTGGGAGGAACTTCCTGCTTCATTGGGACTGTTTAACTCGATCAATGACCATTAGCAAATTACTGCCTATAAATAGTCCTTAAGTTTATAGTAGCTCATGGCAGCAACCAAAGCAGGGGTGCGCAACCAGCTCCCCCCTGGAAATCGTTTGTGTGGAATTTTCTCGAAACAGGCGATTCTTTCCCTATCCACGGTGATGGCTTCACTAAGTAACTTACCAACGTATCCACTAAGCGCCATCCCATGACCAGAAAAACCCTGTGCATACCAGATTCCATGATCCAATTGGCCGATATGGGGAGCCCGATTAATGGTGATCGACACATAACCGCCCCAGGAAAACTCGATTTTTGTATTCCCCAGTTGAGGAAAAACATTTTTCATTCGCTTCTTTAGTGACTCTGTCAGCTTTAAGGGTTGTAATGTTGAATAACTGACTCTGCCACCGAACAGCATTCGGTTGTCTTTTGACAACCGAAAATAGTCCAGAACGAAATTGGTATCCGCCACCGCTTCCCTTTGGGGAATAAGAGAAAGAGCTTGTGACTCTGACAAGGGTTCCGTGGCCACGATATAAGTCCCCACCGGCATGCTCTTTTTGCCAATTTCAGGTTCAAGTCCATCAAGATAAGCATTACAGGCATAAACCACCTGATCGCAGCGAATTGTCCCTTTTGCGCAGTGCACAATTTTCCCCCTGGAATCACTAGTGATTCGATCAACCGAAGAACGCTCATAAAGCCTTGCTCCTGCATCTCTGGCTGCCCTAACAACCCCTAAACAATAGTTCAAAGGATGAAGATGCCCGCTACCTGCATCAAAAACTCCTCCTGAGTATCGCTCAGAAGCCAAACGAGTACGCAATGAATCCCGTTCGAGAAATGTCATATCTTCATATCCGTATACCCGTGACAAATGCTCGGCCCATTGTTCCAACTCCTGGGCCTGTTTGGGCTTCACCCCCACATGCAGATAGCCCATTTTTAAATCACAATCGATGTTGTATTCAAAGATAAGCTGCCTTGTGTATTCAACGGCACCAAGAGAATGTTCCCATAGTTCTCTGGCAGTCTCCATTCCCACCAACTCCTCTAATGTATCCTGCTCCGCTGCATAGCCATTAATGATTTGTCCGCCACTTCTTCCCGATGCCCCCCAGCCAAAATGCTCGGCTTCAAGCAAAATGACGTCCACTCCGCTTTTTGCCAGATTTAGCGCGGTGGAAGAACCTGTCAATCCACCACCAATCACGACCACATCCCCACTTAGATCGCCATCCACCATGGCAGCATCAATATTCAAATTTCTTGATGCTTCATAATACGAATCGGCAGTTTTTCTATCTTTTATGGGCATATTTTTTGTCTTTTTTCAGGGTACATCAAATACCGTAGCTGGGAGTTCATTGAATTAAAAGCTGGAGAAAACGATCCTAAAAGACGATAAAAGCGACCTTTGGGACCGCACGACAAAGGCAGTTCGCACATCAATAATCAGAATATTGGCATTCAAAAAGGAAATCAAAATTATTTTTTTCATACAGTTATCGAAACACATGAAAATAAATGACTAAAACTGAAACAGATCCGATTTAAAAGTCGTTCATGCAGTTATTTCTCCATGCAGTTATTTCTATGCCTGTTTCCAGGTTGCCTGAGAAATTGTCTTTGATTAACCGGATCTTTCGTTTGTGATCACAAAGTCAGTATAATAGGCCCAATTTAATCCATTTAAATCACTGTATGTCAAGCACACCAAATCTGGTAAACAAAGCCCGGGGGAAATTACCTAAGGATCTTAGAGAATGGCTGAATGAAAACAATATAGAAGAGATTGAAGCCGTTATCCCGGATACCACTGGAGTTGCCAAAGGGAAAATTCTGCCGGCAAAAAAATACCAGGAAGATGTTGGTCTCCGACTGCCTGAAAGTATTTTTGGACAAACTGTGGATGGAAACTTCCCTTCTAACTGGGATGTATTGAGCGAAGCAGACGGTGACATTTTTCTAAAACCTGATCCAGCAACCGTCAGACTGGTTCCTTTTGCCAGTGAACCCACCGCTGTGATTATCCATGATTGTTACCATTTTGACGGAAAACCCGTGGAAGTTGCTCCCAGACAGGTTCTACGACGAGTGCTTAACCTCTATCGGAAACAGGGATGGAATCCCATTGTAGCACCGGAAGTGGAGTTTTACCTGGTGCGACCCAACCCTGACGCAGATTACCCCTTGGAGCCCCCAGTGGGGCTATCTGGGAGACCTGAAGCAGGCCGTCAGTCTTATAGCATTGACGCTGTCAATGAATTCGAACCCTTGTTCGAGGAATTGTACGATTATTGTGAAACCTAGGAAATTGGAATAGAAACTCTTATTCACGAATCCGGAGTAGCACAAATGGAAATAAATCTTGAACATGGGGACGCCATGGATCTTGCGGACCAGGTCTTTCTATTTAAGCGAGGCCTTCGACAGGTTGCGATGAGACATAAAATCTATGCCACATTTATGGCAGCGCCGATTGAACAACAACCCGGCAGCGCCTTGCATATCCACCAAAGTGTTGTTGATAACGAAACCGGCGACAATATTTTTGTTAACCGAAGCGGCAGAGAAAGCAATCTTTTCAAATGGTATATCGGTGGATTACAAAAATATTTACCCAGCGTAATGGCACTAATCGCACCCAACGTCAATTCCTATCGCAGACTGGCGCCAGATGAATTTGGCTCACCAATTAACATTGAATGGGGATACGATAATCGAACGGCGGGTCTGCGTGTACCTGTTTCCCAACCTGAGGCAAGGCGGGTAGAAAACCGCATCGCGGGTGCAGATGTGAATCCATATTTGGCCATTGCAGCCTCATTAGCTTGCGGGTATCTCGGAATGATGGAACAGGTCAAACCGAAAAAGCCAGTAGAAGACAATGCATACGACATGGCAACAACTCTACCCCATACCTTGTTAGAAGCAGTAAACGCATTGCTGGATTGCAAAGAGCTACACCCCATTCTTGGTGAGAAATTTGTCCGCCTATATAGCAGCGTAAGGAATCATGAATACAATACGTTTTTGAACGTTATCAGTGCCTGGGAACGAGAGTATCTCCTACTCACGGTTTAGCCCGGTCGATATAATGGATCTTTCCATAGAAAATCCAAATGGAAAGATCCATCAGTTCTATTCCTGTAATGATGCATAACAGGCTAAACCTGGAACTCGATTTTTAGTCATGAAAGTTTCATATCCTACTGATAAACAGGAATAAATATAATTAAAAGCGAAGCCATTAAAAAATCAACTATTACTTTAGCTTTACTCCCTATCCCTCATTAAACGGGACCCCTCTTTACAAGGACATCAAGCTATCCCGGATTCTAAAAAGATGATAGTCATGCCTTTTTTAGAAGAAAATCATGGAAGAAAATCACGGAAGAAAATCATGTTTGAAAAAGAAGACCTGATCAGAATTGCCAATGAAACCATGCCATTTGGAAAATACAAAGGCATGCGTTTGATTGATTTACCGGAGCCCTATTTACTTTGGTTTTCAAACAAAGGGTTTCCTAACGGTCGCCTTGGAGAACAGATGGCATTAACCCTGGCAATCAAAACAGAAGGACTAGAAGGTTTGGTTAAGCCCTTAAAACAACCGTTAACATAGACTCAAATTGTAAAGACCCAAATTGCAAAAATCTGAACCGGGTTTTACAGAATTGCCTAATGTTAACGAGAATTACCCATCTCTCTAAAGTCTGCTTTACAATGACTCCGCCGCGCCCAAATTACGTGCTTTTTTAGCCGATATTTTCTCACTATATGGTGTCATCAGAATAATATTATCGAAGTAATGTTACCGGACTTTGTAAACATGAATTCGATGAGTAATCTCTGGTTCGGAGTAAGGCATGGAGTGGAAACCTAGTCCTTCAAATACTGACTCCCATTTACCCTCATTCTCCAATTTGCCAAGCATTGCCGGGTATTCTGGTTCCTGCAATGGATCGTCGCGCATACTGAAAATAATGGGAGCGTCTGCCCTGGTTACTCTGACTAATTCCTCAAAGGAGTGTGGTGGAGCGTGTTTTGGGGTAATGGTTCCTGAGGAAATGACGGCACCAAAATAGTTATCGGGGAAATCAAGGGTCTCACCTAAAGTTGCCTGTTTCAGCTCCGAGTAGAAATTCTTTGAACTTGCGACCTCAAGCATACTGTCCGATAGATCTATTCCAACGATAGGGCCGTATCCCAGCATCGCTAATGGTCCTGCCTGAATTCCACCCCCGCAACCAGCATCGAGTATAGGAAAGCAACCTTGTGGTACGTATCTGACAAACACAGCGGCAATCATTGCAGGAATACGATACCCCATGGCACAAAGATCAGCTTCATACCGTGCCGCCCAGTTATCATAAGCTTCTCGTTGCTCTTCGACGCTTTTAGCGTGATAGGATTTCGATACATCTGTTCTGATTTTCATTCATTATCCTCTAAACTTTCTTCTATAACCCCGTTTCTTCTACGACCCTGTGCTTTATAGGCCTATGCTGTATAGCCCTGTGCTTTGTCCCTGGTTTCTGTGATCTTGTGTCAGTCGATGTTAGTACCTGCTAACAGATGTTTAGGTATCAGGGTAACTTTGTAAAAATACAATAATATGGGTTTGATTTTAGTATAAATTGCCGGAACGAAAAATGTGAAAGGGCTGTGTGAAAGAACTAAAGGACTATATTATGTAGTGCTGTAAAGCACCTATTCTCCGGGTTTAACCACCACCAGGCCAATCCTTCTCTGACAGAGATCCAATTCCGTGGCGGATATCTGCTTCTATCGCAAACCCCAGTCCTGTTGCATCCCGATCACCAAGTGCCTGTATGATCTCTACATGACGGTCATTGGTATTGTAACTTTGCAGGTGCTCTAAACTGAGAGTAAGGCTTAGGAAAGGACTTACCTGTAGCCACACGCTTTCAATGAGAGGCATAAAAACATCCGATGGTGCTGCTTGATAAAGTGTGAAATGAAACCGTCGGTGCTTTTGCAGGTATGCCTGGTAATCGTTCCGCTCAATACACTGGTCAATTTCATCGTTCAATAATGACAAGGCTTCGATCATCTCATCATCGATGTAGGGAATGGCATCAATCGCGGCTTGCTTTTCCAGGCAGATTCTCGCACTGACCAGTTGATTGAGCTTTTTCCTCGTCATGCAAGGCACCCTAACCCGGCCTGTCGGCGTTAATACCAACGCCCTTTCAGTTGTCAGTCTCCGTAGCGCTTCCCTAATAGGCATCGCACTAACACCCAATTCTTCTGCCAACCCCCTAATTGTTACACTGACACCGGGCTTGAACTCTCCATTCAAGAGGCCAAGCTTCAGGTTTTCATAAACCTGTTCCTGTAACGTTTTATCTTTTAATGATTTAGTCATTTCCAATCAGAAGATAATTAGCAAAAAACGGCAGTTTATAGTTTCACAAATACGCGGCTCTGCCGATCAGATTACCAATAAATAAGTATGAATAATTGCCAATTCAGGAAACAAACGATATCAGCTAAAAAAAGCATAATCCAGTTTTTGTGATCACAAATATTGCCATTCACTCATGTTGTCGTTATTATCCGCTCAGAATGTTTTTCATTGGCCAGATATCGACACTGAAAACGATGAGGTAGCCTGGCTTTCCTCATTTCAGGAACTCAATCACCTTAGCATTAGCAAATTACCATGTTAGCTCAAGAAAGATCCTATAACACAGCGGAATTGCAAGCGCTGGATAGAAAACACCACTTTCATCCTTTCACCGATCATAAGGAGATGAATAAGAAAGGTACCCGGGTAATTGCTGGTGCAGAGAATGTTTATATCTATGATACCGATGGCAATAAATACCTTGATGCCATGTCTGGTTTATGGTGCGTTAACATCGGATATGGACGAACCGAACTTGCTGAAGTTGCCAAACTTCAGATGGAGCAATTACCCTACTACAATAGTTTCTTCCAAACCGCGCAACTCCCCGCCATCGAGCTGGCAGAGATGCTTGCCGAGGTAACACCTCCGCAGTTCAATCGCGTATTTTTTGGGTGTTCAGGGTCTGATGGAAATGACACTGTCGTAAGACTGGTTCGCTATTACTGGCAACTCCAGGGCCAGGAAAATCGCAACATTATTATCAGCCGCCACAATGCTTACCATGGCAGTACACTGGCCGGCGCCAGTCTTGGAGGAATGCAGGCCATGCATGCCCAGGGCGGCATGCCGATCCCCAACATTGAACATATCGAACAACCCTATCATTACCGCGAAGGCGGCGGTTTAAGCAAACATGATTTTGGCATAAAGGCAGCACAGGCGCTCGAAGAACGAATTCTAAAGGTCGGTGCCGACCGTGTCGCCGCTTTTATTGGAGAACCAATACAAGGAGCAGGAGGAGTCATTGTTCCCCCCGCAAGTTATTGGCCAGAAATACAGAGAATTTGTAAAAAATATGACATCCTGCTGGTGGCTGACGAAGTAATCTGCGGATTTGGCAGAACCGGAAATTGGTTCGGCAGCGAAACCTTTGGTATCGAAGCTGACATCATGACCATGGCCAAAGGCCTTTCTTCCGGATATCAACCTATTGGCGCGGTAATGATTGCTGATCGCGTTGCGGAATTACTCGATGAAAAAGGCGAGGAATTCTCCCATGGATACACCTATTCAGGACATCCTGTGGCCTGTGCGGTGGCATTAAAGAACCTGCAAATCATGCGCGATGAACGGATTATTGAAAATGCTCGAGCGGAGACCATGGATTATCTACAGAACCAGATCCGTTCACTCAGTGACCATGCCCTGATTGGAGAAATCCGGGGGATTGGATTTTTGGGGGCAATAGAGCTGGTTGCGAATAAGGAAACCAGAGACACATTTGATGATAAAGGCAGTGCCGGAATCGCATGCCGGGATGCGTGTAGCGAAAATGGACTGATAATGCGAGCCGTTGGTGATACCATGATTCTATGCCCACCACTGGTCATTACCCGCCCACAAATTGATGAAATGGTGTCTAAAATCAGACAAAGCCTTGACACTGCCGAACGTACACTGGTTTAACTAATCCGTTTCAGCTAATCGCTGATTAAATTATCCGGTACTTTATGAAATATACCTGGTTAAGGTTGGTCTAAATGAAATCAGCCAGCAGGTCTTATGGACTCTATCGATAGGAATACTGATTGATCGAATTGCTGTCTCAACGAGCATCATTACAAGTCATTTCATTACAAGCCATCAATGACACTTTGATAACATTTTGACCCAAATGGGAGTTCTGGTTAAGAAATAAATTCAGATCCTCAAGGCAACGTTCTATCACTAATTCACAAAGTTCACTAGAATAGATTTACCCACGGAACTGAGCACGATTATGGCGAATGAAATCGAGAACGGCGAGATTCGAAAGTTCAATGGGGTTGATCATATCTTCTACGACGACTATTGGATTCGATATTATCAACCTCCGGAAGAAACCCTATCAGAGAAAAAAAAGCTCCTTGACGCTCTAACCAGAAGAACATTTCATCACACAGAATCCGGAATTAATACACCTGGTAGCAAACTGGAAAACGCACGAATGGCGTTTGACAATGAACAGGATCCCCAGCGAAAGCGTATTAATGCCGCCATGCTCGCTGGAGCGCTCTTCAATCGCGCAACAGACATCTTCACAGCCATTGTTGATCTCGAACAAAGCGGCATTCATATCACTCGACAAAATGAACTGATGCGACAGTGCTCAGAGTGCTTTTTAGAGGCACTCTCCCTCAGCCAGAATGTTAAACATCATAGCGGGGAGGAAGGGGTCGATGAGCTTTGGGGTGAGCCAGTAAAGGTATTCACCATGACGATTGCAGATTACTATTCGAGCAGATATAGAAAAATTGCGCTGGCGATGAGGGAAATCGATCACATTGGGCGATCCATTCATAAAACCTTATGCGACCAACCCTGGTTTTGCAACGCATCGGAATTAGTTGATGATTTCATAAAGATTGCCAAAAATGAATGCGAAGTCCTAAGAAGCGATCCTGACTACTTCTCAATCTGGCCAGAATTCGTGGCAGACGGAGAAAAAATCACCGAATTTCTGGCTGAGATTCCTCGGGATGCCAGTGTTGAATTGGAAAGGCACATAAAACGGGGAGTCTTGCTGCTGAGATCTGGAAAAGACATTATTTCGTGGATTGCAAACGTTAGAGTACCAATACCAGTGAGTACCCAACGGTACCTCGCCCAGTGCAAAAAATATCATGAAGACACCCATCAGTTGCTCACTTCGTTCTAATTACAAAACATGAGTTTTTAATTCGGTGATACTCCTCATCATACCCTACCTTCATACCAGACTCCCCTCAGGTCATTTGAAAAACAAATACATAAATTTAATCAATTAATTTTTAATATGCATCAGTTTGATTTATGATCCTCCCAAATTAGAACTATCTCCTGGATCCCTGATGAACGACCAGAAATCGCTGAAACAAACCGCTCTTCTCGACTTTCATAAATCGGCGAATGCCAGGATTGTCCCATTTGCTGGTTATGAAATGCCAGTAAATTATGAAATGGGAATCATCAAGGAACATCTCCACACTCGAGAGAAGGCCGGTCTATTCGACGTATCACACATGGGTCAGATTTCAGTTAGAGGCAACAACGCCGCACAATTGCTTGAGAGCCTCATTCCTGTGGATATTCAATCTCTGGGAGTCGGTCGCCAAAAGTATGGAATGTTCCTCAATGAACAAGGTGGGATATTGGATGATCTAATGATTATCAACCACGGAGACGAAATCATCCTGGTCGTCAATGCTGGCTGCAAAGAAGAGGATTTCGACTATTTGCATGGACGACTGGCTGATAGGTTATCCGTTGAGAAAATGGAAGACAAGGCCTTATTGGCGCTGCAGGGCCCCCTCGCCAGCTCAGTTGCCCAATCCCTCACAAACACAGACCTGTCTAACATGAAGTTTATGGACGTCAGGGAAATTAGCTTTAATGGAATTCCGTGCCTGGTCTCCCGTTCTGGATACACCGGGGAAGATGGTTTTGAAATTTCGGTATCCAATGATCAGTCCGTAGAACTTGCTGAAACGCTGATCGACAAACCCGAAGTAGAGCTAATTGGACTGGGTGCCCGGGATTCACTCCGACTGGAGGCCGGGCTATGTTTATATGGTCACGATATTAATGAAGACACAACCCCCATTGAAGCAAATCTCAATTGGGCCATATCCCCATCTCGTAGAACAAACGGTGAACGGGTTGGCAATTTCCCTGGTGCTGACATCATTCTGTCCCAAATGCCGAAAAATGTCTCGCGTCTGTTAGTTGGCTTACTGCCTCAGGGTAGGGCTCCTATGCGAGAAGGAGTGGAAATCGTGGACAACGATCATAACGTCATTGGACAGATTACCAGTGGTGGTTTTAGCCCTAGCTTGGGTTGTCCAATTAGCATGGGATATGTCGACATTGAGTATGCGAAAAAAGGCAATGAACTACATGGGATAGTGAGAAATAAACATTTACCGATAACGGTTTCCAACTCTGTTTTTGTTCCTCATCGCTACTATCGTTAGACACTTTATCGCTAAACGTATTGATACAACCGTTTTAAAACAGAAAAGTAACAGTTCGAAAATTAACAACGCCGAGCCAAGGCAATTAACCGACGAGAAAAACCAATGTCAATAAAATACACAGAAGATCATGAATGGGCCAAGCTGGAAAATGGAGAAGTAACTGTTGGAATTACGGACTTTGCTCAAGAACAATTAGGAGAAATTGTGTTCGTGGAGCTGCCAGAAGTGGGGCAGCAAATCACCGTCGGTGAAGAAGCTGCCGTTGTTGAATCAGTAAAGGCGGCTGGAGAAGTCAAATGCCCCGTAGGGGGAACAGTTACGGCAATCAATGAAATACTGGCTGACTCTCCTGAAAAAGTGAATGACGATCCAATGGACACCGGCTGGTTTTACAAACTAACGATCAATGAAGGCGAAAACCTTGACTCCCTGCTAGATGAAGGCGAATACAAAAAGTTTGTCGAGTCACAGGAATGATCGATCAATATGACTGCTAATCCATCGTAATAACCCTCCACGTTGAATTGCCCTGAATATCAACCATCCATAGAGACCAATCATGCCACGCTCAGACGATTTCACAACCAGACACATTGGTTCGAATCCGGATCACATCACTATTATGCTGGAAAAACTCGGTTTAACGTCACTGAATGAGTTAATCGATGAAACCATTCCCTCATCAATTAAAAGTGAAAAGGCATTTTCATTACCTGCGGCTTTGGATGAAAACCGGCTGAATAAGCTAAGTCGGCAAATCGCTTCAGACAACACCGCAGCGGTTTCCATGATTGGTCTTGGCTATTATGGAACCGTAACACCTCCAGTTATCCGTCGTAATGTGATGGAGAATCCCGATTGGTACACAGCCTACACACCATATCAACATGAAGTTAGTCAGGCACGACTTGAAATTCTGATTACTTTTCAACAGATGATCATGGATCTGACAAAAATGGAGTTGGCCAATGCATCATTGCTTGACGAAGCAACCGCTGCTGCAGAAGCGATGATGATGGCCCACCGAGTGAGTAAAAGTAAATCTAATCGTTTCCTGGTTGACGAAGATTGCCTACCCCAAACCATCGCCGTAGTGAAGACCCGTGCTGAACCTATTGGCATCGATGTTGTGGTTGGCAATAGCGATAAAGAAATCTACAACGGAGAATACTTCGCTGCGCTGGTCCAGTACCCAGGCGCTTCGGGACGAATAAAAGACTATGCGGAAACCATTGAGCAACTTAAAGCAAAAAATTCTCTGGTCATTATGGCCGCGGACCTATTGTCATTGACACTGCTAAAGCCTCCTGGCGAATTGGGAGCGGATATTGCGGTGGGCAGCACCCAGCGATTTGGTGTACCCATGGGATTTGGTGGTCCCCATGCAGCGTACTTTGCGACTCATGAAAAGTTCAAACGCTCCATTCCCGGAAGGCTAATAGGTACTACCATTGATGCTAATGGGAACCTGGCCTATCGGATGGCATTACAGACAAGGGAACAGCACATTCGACGGGATAAAGCCACCAGCAATATCTGTACTTCCCAGGTCCTACTCGCGGTTATCGCCACTGTTTATACCATGTACCATGGACCTGAAGGTCTACTGAGAATCGCTAGTGGTGTTAATCGACTGACCCGGGCACTTGCCGACAGCTTAAGAGAATTGGGTTATAAAATTATTCATGGTGATTTTTTTGACACGGTCACTGTATATACACCGGGCAATGCCCAAAAAATGCTGGATAAGGCTGAACAGGCACGATATAACCTGCGTTTCATTGATAAGGATCATTTGGGAATCAGTCTCGATGAAACCAGTTCCAGGGAAAAAGTAGAAGAGCTTTTGCATGTTTTTGCTGGCGACACCGCAGGCCATGTCAACGGAGAAGTATTTAATAAGGACTTAAAAAGGTCGATTCCCGAACACCTTGAAAGAACCTCTGAATATCTACAACATCCCATCTTTCATCGCTATCGATCTGAAACCGAATTCATGCGGTATCTGAGAAGGACCGCCAGCAAGGATATTACCCTTGCAAGATCCATGATACCTCTTGGCTCCTGTACCATGAAGCTCAACGCAGCAAGTGAAATGGAACCCATTTCCAACCCTCTTTTTGCTCACATCCACCCCTTTGCACCAACAAAACACGCCAAAGGGTACCATCGCATTATCAATCGACTGGATTCAATGTTATCGGATTTGACCGGATTTGCCGGATTCAGTTTTCAGCCGAATGCAGGTTCTCAAGGAGAGTATGCAGGATTGCTAAGTATACGGGCCTGGCATAAATCCCGGGACGACGGACTACGTAACGTTTGCCTGATTCCCTCTTCTGCCCATGGTACTAACCCAGCTAGCGCAATTATGGCTGGCATGTCAGTGGTAGTCGTGAAATGCGATTCCAGTGGAAATATTGATATCGATGATTTTCGCGAAAAAGCAGAAAAACATCGAGACACTCTCGCAGCAACCATGGTGACTTATCCGTCTACCCACGGCGTTTTCGAAGAGTCCATTCGAGAAATTTGTAACATCGTCCATGAAAATGGCGGTCAGGTTTATATGGACGGTGCTAATATGAATGCCATGGTCGGCATTTGTCGACCGGCTGAAATTGGTGCTGATGTCATGCATCTTAATTTGCATAAGACCTTTGCTATTCCCCATGGGGGTGGCGGGCCCGGTATGGGACCCATTGGTGTAAGAAAGCATCTGCTTCCATTCCTACCAGATCATCCCGTTGTGAGCTGTAACCGGGGAGGATCAAGTCTGCTTGGTACGGTTTCTGCAGCTCCCTGGGGATCGCCACTGATTTTACCCATTTCATGGGCCTATATGAGACTGCTTGGCAAACACGGTCTGAAAAGATCAACACAGGTTGCCATTTTACATGCTAACTATGTCGCTCACCGACTGGATGCCCATTATCCCGTAGTTTATCGAGGAAAGAACGGACGGGTTGCCCATGAGTGTGTTATTAGCCTGTCACAGATCAAAGACGACTGTGGAGTTACCGTGGAAGATGTTGCAAAAAGATTGATCGACTATGGCTTTCACGCCCCAACCATGTCCTGGCCAGTGCCCGATTCGCTAATGATTGAACCTACCGAAAGCGAATCTCTGGATGAATTGGATCGGTTTTGTGATGCCATGATATCAATTCGTGAAGAAATCAGAGAGATTGAGACAGGTAGAGCCACACTGGAGAACAGCTTGTTAACCAATGCCCCCCATAGCTATCATTTATTGGTCAGTGATAGCTGGGACGTGCCATACTCCCGTGAGCAGGCATTTTTCCCAACCAAAGAAGCGCGGGATAACAAATACTGGCCACCGGTTGGCCGCGTGGACAACGTTTATGGAGATAAAAATCTTGTTTGCAGCTGTCCGCCTATGTCTGACTACGAATAAAATTGGAAAAGTTGGCATTGCCCCTGGTTTTACTCTCCCTTGGCTTTACTCTCAAGAGGCTTAACCACCCGGTCCAATGATTCCTTTTCATCATTTAGCAACCAATCGCAGTTGATGGTTCTTAAACGATTCCGTTTCTCTGATAATTGAAGAATCTTCACCCGGCAAGCACACCAGTTTGAATTAATTGTGGAACAAAAAGTATCAAAACCCAGGACCGTGGTCGCTGGAGAAAAATTAAGAGGGGCAGATAAAACCGCTCGAATTCCGGTAAAAATAGTCCCTCAACCTAAAGAGCAACGACTCCGAAAACCCAAATGGATTCGCGCTGAGTTTTCAGGAAAAAAGGAAGTCCTTGAACTAAAGAAAGTTCTCCGATCCAAAGGGTTGTTTACGGTTTGCGAGGAAGCAGCATGCCCGAATATTGGGGAGTGCTTTTCAAACGGAACAGCCACATTTTTGATTATGGGAGACATCTGCACCCGACGTTGCCCGTTTTGTGATGTTGCCCATGGTCGGCCCAATCCGCTGGATCCTCAAGAGCCCCAACACCTCGCTGAAACCATTGAAGCGATGAAGCTCAAATACGTGGTAATTACCTCCGTGGATCGGGACGACTTACGAGATGGTGGAGCCACTCATTTTACTAAGTGCATCAGTGCCGTGAGAGAACGCTGCCCGAACACGAAAATTGAGATTCTGGTTCCTGATTTTAGAGGTCGAATGGATATCGCCATGGAAATATTGAAAACCTCTCCATCAGATGTGTTCAACCACAATCTTGAGACCGTGACACGACTATATAAGAAGGTGCGCCCTGGTTCTGATTATGCCTACTCCCTGGAGTTGCTAAGACAATCCAAAATCACGAACCCAGACGTCCCTACCAAATCTGGGATTATGCTTGGATTGGGCGAATCCCAGCAGGAGGTAGAGCAGGTGATGAGAGATCTTAGAGAACACAGAGTGGATATGCTAACCCTCGGCCAATATCTCCAACCCAGTCAACACCATCTAGCCGTGGAACGATACTGGACACCGGAAGAGTTTACGGAGTTGGGAAAAATCGGCAATTCGATGGGATTTACCAACGTTGCATCTGGTCCAATGGTTCGTTCTTCTTATCACGCGGATTTGCAGGCGAACGCCTAAAAAGTATCACCTAATATCTTGGAAGTTTAGTTACTCCTCTGAAATAAAAACATTTTTTTGACTATCAATATTCCACAAACTCAATAGTTTTCCAAAATAAGCAAATCCAAACATACCAAGTGCATCGCATTAACGTCGTTTGTCGATATAAATAGCTGAACTAATGCGATACAATTCGCGCATTCCGGTTCGAACCGGGCACCATTTTATTATTAGAATTTTTTATTATTAGAATTTATTATTAGAACAGTGCCGGAGTTGCATATAACCGGAGTATCTTAACCATAACTCAAAATAAATAGAGGAGAAATCTAATGAGAGTTACTCAATTTGCAGCTCTTGGCGCTGCACTATCGCTGACAGCGATGACTGCACAAGCAGGTACATTGGAAGATGTACAAGCTCGTGGAGAGTTGAACTGCGTTGTAACCGTAGGTGTTGCTGGTTTCGCCGCCCCTGATGAAAACGGCAAATGGACTGGCTTCGACGTTGACTTCTGTCGTGCAGTTGCTGCTGCTGTTTTGGGCGACGGCGAGAAAGTAAAATTCGTTCCTACCACTGGTAAAACCCGTTTCACTGTATTGAACTCTGGCGAAGGTGATATCCTGTTCCGTAACACAACTGAAACCATGAGTCGTGATGCAGACCTGAAACTGACCTTTCTACCTGTTAACTACTATGACGGACAAGGCTTTTTGATTCGTAAAGAGCTGGGCATTACATCTGCCAAAGATCTTGGTGGCGCTTCTATCTGCATTCAAACTGGTACGACCACAGAGCTCAACCTGGCCGACTACTTCCGTGTAAACGGCATCGACTATGAGCCAGTAGCCATTGAAACCAACGAAGAAGGTATCACCAACTACAGCGCCAACCGTTGCGATGTTTATACCACTGATGCTTCCGGACTGGCTTCTACCCGTGCAGCACTGGATGATCCATCTGCTCACATGATTCTTCCTGAAATTATTTCAAAAGAACCTCTGGGTGGTGCTGTTCGTCACGGTGACGACCAATGGGCTGACATTGGTAAATGGGTAGTCAATGCCTTGATCATCGCTGAAGAGCTAGGCGTTACTTCTGCTAACGTTGCAGAACATGCTGCTGCAGCTGGTAATAACCCAAGCATCAATCGACTGTTAGGCACTGAAGGTGACATGGGCGCCATGATTGGTCTGGACAAAGAGTGGGCTGTCCGAGCTATCTCTGCTGGCGGTAACTACGCTGAGTCTTTCGACAGAAACATCGGCCCTGATACCCCAATCGGTCTTTCGCGTGGCCTGAATGCGCTTTGGACAAACGGCGGTATTCTATACGCTGCACCTATTCGCTAAGCGAATATTTCCATCAGTTGGGGCGCTTAAGGCGCCCCAACTGCTATGGAATCGTTAATATTCAGGTCCTAACTGTTGTATTTGCCCATCACTTCCAGATCCAATCTAATTGTTCCCGAACAAAATGGTTTAATAAAAGGGTTTATTGATATAGAGATATCTCTAACTCCTTAGTGCGAAGAGTTGTATGGGTTTGATAGTTAACAACGTATTCAACTGACCTAAACGTTGTCAAAATTACAGAAAACTGAGCAGACCCCATGAGTGAAACCGCCCTGTCTCAACCGCAAAGAAATATTGTTTCCAGATTATGGAACGATAAGGAAACGCGATCCGTAATCATCCAGATTATTGCATTCGCAGCCATCTTTGCGTTGTTCTTTTATATGATACGCAACGCAGTAATCAATCTTGAAGCGATAGGAAAGGACATTGACTTCGCCTTTCTTACCCAGCCTGCGAGCTATGATATCGGTCAAACATTGATTGAATATACCTCCAGATCCAGTCACTTCACAGCAATGATCGTGGGGATAATCAACACACTTCTGATTGCAGTATTCGGAATTTTTCTTTCAACTATCCTGGGCTTCACTCTCGGAGTATTACGCCTATCCAAAAACTGGTTAACCAACAAACTGGCTTATGTTTACATCGAATACACTCGAAACGTTCCGGTTTTGTTACACATTCTGCTTATCCACGGTCTGATCGTCCACGCACTGCCATTACCCAAAAATGCACTAAATGTTGGTGACGCAGCGTTCCTGACTAATCGGGGTTTCTTTCTGCCCAGCCCTCAATTCGAGTTCCTGTTCTGGCTTGTACTGGGACTATTCATCATTGGCATTATCTTTAGCCTCTGGTTCAGAAGTTATGCAAAAAAGATTCAGGACTCTACCGGAAAATATTATCCGGTTTTCTGGATAAGCCTCGGTGCCATAGTCGGCATTCCGTTAATTGCGTACTTCATTCTGGGTAGTCCAATACAGTGGCAAATTCCAGAACTCAAGGGATTTAATTACAAGGGAGGAATGGTCGTGCGACCAGAGTTTATTGCACTTTGGATTGCCCTATCCTGTTATACAGCGGCATTTATCGGCGAGATTGTCCGGGCCGGTATTACTGCAGTAAGCTGGGGCCAGACCGAAGCATCTTCTGCCTTCGGGATAAACCGAAGCAGAACGCTAAGCCTTGTTGTCATTCCTCAAGCGCTTCGTATCATCATTCCCCCATTAACCAGTCAGTATCTCAATATCACCAAAAACTCATCCTTAGCCATTGCCATTGGATACATGGATATAGTGGCTACTATTGGAGGAATCTCCCTAAACCAGACGGGTCGCGAGATGGAGTGTATGACTATCGTACTGCTGCTGTATTTATCTTTCTCATTGTTAATTTCAGCCTTCATGAACTGGTACAACAAACGCATTAAGCTGACTGAGCGATAGGAGAAAAAGTAATGAATAACGAGAACACATCAGCCATGAATGCGTCAATAAAACCAGATTACACGGTTGGGGAACACCCCGATCTACCACCACCATCCAACACGGTTGGAACTATTGCGTGGGTAAGAGAGAATCTACTTTCCTCTCCCGCCAACATTATCATGACAATCCTGTCAATCTACTTTCTCTACAAAGTATTGCCTCCTTCCCTTAACTGGATGTTTTTCGATGCAGCCTATGTTGGTGAAGATCGCAATGCCTGTCGAGCGGTGGCGAATGGAGCCTGTTGGGCCTTTATCAGCGAACGCTTCCAATTGTTCACCTATGGGTTCTACCCTATTGAGCATCGCTGGCGGGTAGATTTGTCATTCGTTTTGCTGGTGGTCGCGGTCATTCCCATCCTGTTCGATAAAACTCCCTATCGTAAATATGGACTCATATTTGCGATGGTGTTTCCGTTTATTGCAGGATGGTTACTAACCGGTGGATTGGGACTCGCACCGGTTCCAACTGAAAAATTTGGCGGTTTCATGCTCACCCTTGTGGTGGGTATTACCGGTATTGCCTTTTCTTTGCCCCTGGGAATTCTTCTCGCACTGGGAAGGCAATCCAACCTACCCATAATAAAAGTATTCTGCGTAAGCTTTATCGAATTCATTCGCGGTGTACCCCTTATTACTCTGCTATTCGTGGCCTCGACCATGTTGAGTTACTTCCTCCCTCCCGGCACCAATTTTGACCTGCTGCTACGGGTTTTAATTATGGTGACACTGTTCTCCGCGGGATACATGGCAGAAGTAATTCGGGGCGGCCTACAGGCAATTCCCAAAGGACAATTCGAGGCTTCTGACGCCATGGGCCTGAAGTATTGGCCTTCGATGAGACTGATCGTATTACCTCAAGCCTTAAAAATCTCCATTCCCGGTATTGTGAATACCTTTATCGGTTTATACAAGGACACGACTCTCGTCATCATTATCGGTCTACTTGATCCATTGGGTATCGGCAGGGCATCTTTGTCAGACACCAAATGGACGGGACTATCAAATGAAGTTTACCTTTTCGTTGCCTTGTTTTTCTTTATCTCCTGCTTTGGGATGTCCAGATATTCGTTATACCTGGAAAATAAACTACAGACCGAACACAGAAAGTAGTTCCAGGAAAGCATAAAATCATGTCAAATAGCACAAAAATCGGTACCGAACAAATGAACACTGATCAAGATAACATCGTTATTCGCATCAATGAAATGCACAAATGGTATGGACAATTCCATGTCTTGAAAAATATTAATTTAAATGTCAAGCGAGGAGAAAAAATCGTCATATGTGGTCCTTCCGGCTCTGGAAAATCAACAATGATACGTTGCATCAACCGACTGGAAGAACATCAGCAAGGTCAAATCGTTGTAGATGGAACAGAATTATCTAATGATTTGAAAAATATCGAGGTAGTCAGAAAAGAAGTAGGCATGGTTTTTCAGCACTTTAACCTATTTCCCCACCTCACTGTTCTGGAAAACTGCACACTAGCCCCTATTTGGGTTAGAAAAACTCCAAGATTAGAGGCGGAAGAAATGGCAATGCAATACCTGGAACGAGTCAAAATTCCGGATCAGGCCAATAAATTTCCGGGGCAACTATCTGGTGGACAACAACAACGTGTTGCCATCGCTCGCAGCCTGTGCATGAAACCCCGTATCATGCTATTTGATGAACCCACCTCCGCGTTGGACCCAGAGATGATCAAGGAGGTACTTGATGTCATGATCGAACTTGCCAGTGAGGGGATCACTATGCTTTGCGTTACCCATGAAATGGGATTTGCCAAAACCGTGGCTGATCGGGTTATTTTCATGGATGGTGGCGAAATTATCGAAGAAAACAGCCCACAGCATTTCTTCGACAACCCACAACACGACAGAACCAGGCTGTTCCTAAGTCAAATTCTGAACCATTAGTCCCCGGTCCAACAACCTATCGGGTCTGGGAGCAGACTCGATAGGACCCGTTCCCACAATCCTCCCGCCCTCTGCCACCCTACTCAGGCACCCTACCAAAGCACTCCACCCAAGGATTTCCCTAATTCGGTTCCTCAAAACCCTTCGTCAATTATTTCGATGTGGTTTCCCGGGCCAAGCCATTTGAACGGTTAGTCCAGAGTTGCAGCACCATAATACTTCCACATTAACAGGGCAGCCGCCGATTGATAGGGGGACCATTTCATGGCTATTTCACTAACTTCCTGTTCCGAAGGTCGGTAAGCCAATTCCTGATAACGTTGGATAGCCACCTGTAGAGCGAGATCTTTTGCGGGGTAAATATCACCTCTATCAAGAGCGAACATTGCGTAGATTTCAGCCGTCCACCTCCCTACCCCCCGGATCTCACATAGAGACTCAATAATCTCATTTGTTGTTTCCTGCTCAGAGAAAAATAGATCGAGGCCACCTTTTTCTACTCCGTCGGCAAGGCTTTTTGCATATTCAATTTTTCGTCCTGAAAACCCGCAGGAGCGTAGTAACTCGCTTGGGGTATCGTGGATTTTTTGCGCGGTAACCTCTCCACTTTGCAACACTTCCAATTTGCTCCAAATAGCAGCAGCGGCTTTAGTGGAGAGTTGCTGGGATACCATAATTTGTAATAAAGTGGCATACCCTGGGGGTCTAGTTCGGGGATCCGGATAGCCCACCTGGTGCAAAACCAGCTTCAACCGATGGTCTGACTTGCAGAGCTCATCAATTTGCTTTTTTAGTGTTCCTGCTGACGTCAACTGAATACCACTACTTCGATTACTATTCTGATACGTTGATTGATTAACAAAAGATCAAGCGACCCATGAGACGATGTCACAAAGTGAAACATAATGCCAGCTTTCGGTCCAAATGATCTGAAACATATGCCAACCTCCCATCGCAAACGCTGCCATTGCAAACACTACCACTGGAATTATTCAGCTCAATATCTCTAACCTGTTCTAATTTCTGCTTTAGGTTTAAAATAGTAGAGGAATACACTTTGAAGCTTGGCTAGCTACTCGTGTGCTAATAGCCAATGTGTTAATAGTTAGCAACCCAAATACCCCCTGTCACGAGCACATCCAATGCGTATATTGATAATCGAAGACGATACGGCTACCGCTACATATATTCAAAAAGGACTCATCGAAGCTGGACATACCGTAGACACCGCTGCAAGGGGTGACGATGGCTTGGCATTGGCGATGGGTGAACATTACCAGGCACTCATTGTTGACCGTATGCTTCCAGGACTTGATGGACTTTCTCTGGTTTCTACCCTGCGAGAACAAAATAATAATACACCAACACTGATTCTCAGTGCCCTGGGAGAAGTTGATGATCGGGTTGAAGGTTTAAGAATGGGAGGGGATGACTATTTAACCAAGCCGTTTTCATTTTCCGAATTGCTAGCGAGGCTCGGAGCGCTCGTACGAAGAACCACCACGGAAACCAAAGCAACCGTTCTTCAGGTGGGAGAACTCACCATGGATTTACTAGGGCGAGAAGTAAAACGAGAGGGACAGGTCATTGATCTACAACCAAGAGAATTTCGATTATTGGAATACCTGATGCGACATAGTAACCAGATTGTGACAAGAACGATGCTACTTGAAAATGTCTGGGATTATAATTTTGACCCGCAAACCAATGTTATCGATGTACATATCAGTCGGCTTCGTAGCAAAATAGACAAAAGCTTTTCATATCAGCTACTAAACACAATCCGTGGTGCAGGATATATCTTACGTGAATCAAAAGCGTAGGTTATTCCATAGTTATACTTTTCGGCTGGCATTACTTTATGCCATTATGTTCAGTACATCTACGCTGATTATTTTCTACTTTTTCTATCTGTTTACCGCGTCATATATGACCGAGCAAATGGACAATACCATTCAGGCTGAAATTCAGGGATTAGCCGAGCGATATAACCAGGAAGGACTCAACGGACTAACGGAACTGATCGCTGAGAGAGTCAATCGGCAACAGGCAACCGGAAACTCAATTTACCTGCTAACCACTTACAGACTGGAGCCCTTGGTGGGAAATCTTGATCGATGGCCAAAAAATGCCCAAATCAATGACGATTGGCTCGAGTTCAAGCTAGAGATTAATGAACAAACCAATGAGACCCACTTAGCCCGAGCAAAAATATTTCGCTTGCCCGGTAGCTATGGATTACTTGTAGGACGGGACATCAATCAGCTCACAGAGGCCAAGAGAAGAATTATTCAGGCACTTACATGGGGTTTGGCTATGATGGTGCTGCTCGCTTTTTTAGGTGGATTGGTTTTGAGCCGACGAACAGTCAGAAAAATTGAGCGTATCAATCAGACGGCTCAAAGTATTATGTCTGGCGATTTATCAAAACGGGTTCCCCTAACCAACCGAAATGATGATTTCGATCAGGTTGCTGATAATTTGAATCAGATGCTGGATAGAATTCAGGCCTTGATGGAAGATATTCGGCGAGTGTCTGACAATATCGCCCATGATTTAAGGACCCCCCTCGCCCGTTTACGACAACATTTGGAAGAGGCTCGTTTACAGGAGCCTGCATCATCGAAATCAGCCCAAAATCTTGAGCAATCCATTAGGGAAGCAGATTCCTTATTGGTGACGTTTAATGCGCTTTTACGCATCGCGAGAATAGAAGCAGGGCAGCTAACCGCAGGGTTTACCCAGATAGACTATTGCACCCTTTTGGAGGATATCGTTGAGTTTTATGAGCCGTTGATGGAAGATAAATACCAAACTCTTGAAACCGGACTTGATACCCATATTCTTTCCTGGGGAGACCGGGACTTATTATTCCAGGCGTTGGCAAATCTTATTGAAAATGCGATCAAATACACGCCAGAGAAAGGGAATATTTCGCTTACTTTAACTCGGCATGTGGATGATGTCATCATCACTATTTCTGACAACGGACCAGGAATACCTGAATCAGAATACGAGAATGTGTTTCGTCGTTTCTATCGGCTGGATCAAAGCAGAACGGCCAGTGGTAATGGACTGGGGCTAAGCATGGTCGCCGCAGTAATTTCCATGCATAATGGCGACATTGCACTAAATAATAATCGACCCGGCTTGAAAATCCAGATCACTCTCCCCGTTACCAAACCGTCTCCGATTACGAAAACATAATGAACACCACTACTGAGAATATTTCCTCATTAACAAAAACCCTTATTGCTGGAGCAGCACTAGTGATTATCATTGGGGGAGTCAAAAGCGCCAGTAGTCTGTTATCGCCATTGTTAATGGCCATTTTTATTTCTATTGTTTGCACTCCCCCATTGTTCATGATGCAAAAGCGGGGAGTTCCAACGATTATTGCCTTAATCGTGATTCTGGGTTTTGTCGGCTTGTGTGGCGTTGCTGTTTTTAGCTTAATCACCAGTTCTATCGATCAATTCAGCCAGTCCCACGAACGTTATCGGGGCAATTTGGCTTTGTTGTACACCCAGTTCAGCGGAATTCTCGCTCAATTAGGGATTCCTCTTAATCTCGATATCGTATTTGAAAAAATTAATCCGAACTCGTTTTTGAAACTCTTTAATTATCTTCTGAACGCACTTAGCAAACTGGTAGCGGATGGCATGATTGTTTTTCTTACCGTGTTATTCATCCTTACTGAAGTAGCAACACTCCCGGTCAAACTCCGCTCAGCGCTAAAAAGCCCAGACAGCTCAATGCCCCATCTGCAAACCTTCACCAGAAAGGTTATCCGCTACCTGGCTTTAAAAACCGCTACCGGTGTGTTAACTGGCGCATGCGTAGCCCTAATGTTATGGATATTGAACATCGACTATATCTTTCTCTGGGCCGTACTGGCATTCGCCCTCAATTTTATCCCTTACGTGGGCTCTATCCTGGCCGGACTGCCCGCGGTGTTGCTTGGGCTCATCGATTTGGGCGTTGTTACTGCCCTTTGGGCAACGGCGGGATACATAGCCATTAACATTGTGGTGGGGAATATCATTGAAACAAGGTGGATGGGCGAAGGTTTGAACCTTTCATCCTTCGTGGTATTCGTGTCTTTAGTGTTCTGGGGATGGGTACTGGGCCCAACCGGCATGTTCCTGTCTATTCCATTAACCATGCTGATAACGATTGGTCTTGAGGGCAATCCGGAAACCAGAAGAATTGCCGGGCTCATGCAAAATAACTCTGAGTAAAAGCCCAGTTTTCGTTAAACGAACCACAGAGTGTGTGCAGCAATCAGAGGCCACTCGTTCTTTTGTTGAAGTCCTTTTGTTGAAATCCTTTTATTAAAATCGGGCTTTCGCTAAAATCGGGATCTCTACTCCTCGATTCGAATGAGCGCTTCTTTAGGCTTATTAGTGTCCTTGTTGATGGGGAAAGATATTTCGCTATCTCCGTCGTCTTCCAACTGGTTTTCATTCAGCAACATAGGAAGCTTCATCATGACCACCAACTCCTGGATATCGATTTTTTCCAGCTTATTAGCAGCGTATATCCCTCCCACTCCGAGTAAAATCACACCGAGCAAGATCTTGAAAAATACGCCTCCAGATTTTTTCTTCTTAACGGTAGCCCGACTATAAGGTCGCGGATTCATGCGGGGAATTGAGGCATCTGGAACTGACTCCTCTGGCTCAACCGCATTTAGAACAGCAACTTCATCAAGCTTCAGCAATTTCGCATAGGAACGAATATAACCTTTAACGAAAGTATGTCCGGGTAATCGATCATAATCGTTTTGCTCCAACGCATTGATAGTATCGGTACCAAGGTTTAGATTCAGCGCAACATCTTCAACAGTGAGATCCCATGATATTCTGGCGGACGAAAGCAACTCACCGGCACTGATTTTACTTTCGGTATCCAACGTAGGGGTTGGCGTCATTCGATCTCGATCTGTCATTTATGGATCTTAACTGGAATCAGGTTAGTTAACAAATAGGTAGGCTATTCAAACTTTCAAAAAATAAATAACTCTACCATAAGAACAACTCAATTTAGTGCATCGGCTTACCGCAAACTACACACTATCTGTGGGAAAGAACCGCCAAAAACGCAGAAAATAAAACAGATAAACTTGCCATATAAAATCAGAACTCAATCAAACTAACACCTACTAGTTAGGTATATGAGAGAGAATAGATGTGTCGGAGAAAATAGGTTGAGAATAAGGAAAAAATGCGGATCCCACTTCAAATTCAATGAAAGAATTACGAAAAAAAAAGTGAAAAATCCGTAAGAATCTATAGGAAATTCCCAGGAGAAACGACACTCTGACGAATCAGAGTGTCGGTATAGTGGGTAAGTTATTTCTAATCTTCAACTGCCTTCATGCTAAGTCGAACGCGCCCTTGCTTATCAACTTCAAGGACTTTAACGGTAACGGTGTCCCCTTCTTTTAGGACATCGCTCACCTGATTGACTCGCTCATTGGATATTTGAGAAATATGGACCAAGCCGTCGCGACCAGGAAGGATATTGACAAAAGCGCCAAAGTCCATCAAACGAACCACTTTGCCCTCATAAATAGCATCCACTTCGACTTCAGCGGTAATCTGCTCGATTCGACGAATGGCATCCTGGGCAGCAGCATTATCGGTGGAGGCAATTTTCACTGTGCCGTCGTCCTCAATATCGATACTTACTCCGGTTTCCTCAGATAAAGCACGAATGGTTGCACCACCTTTACCGATAACATCACGGATTTTTTCTGGATTGATTTTTATTGTGACAATCCTTGGCGCATAGTCCGACATCTCCTGGCGCGGTAATGACAGGTTCTTCGCCATTTCAGACAGAATATGTAAACGTCCTTCTTTAGCCTGCTCAAGTGCCTTCTCCATGATTTCATGGGTGATACCGTCAATCTTGATATCCATTTGTAAGGCAGTAATACCGTCCTGGGTGCCAGCTACTTTAAAGTCCATATCACCGAGGTGGTCTTCATCGCCTAAAATATCGGTCAAAACAGCAAACTCATCGCCTTCTTTAATCAATCCCATGGCCACACCGGCGACAGGAGCTTTGATGTTCACCCCAGCATCCATTAATGCCAGGCTGGTTCCGCACACACTCGCCATAGAGCTCGAACCATTGGATTCAGTAATTTCTGAGACGATTCGAATTGTGTATGGAAATTCTTCCTGGCTAGGAATAACCGCTTGTATAGCACGTTTCGCAAGGCGACCATGTCCAATTTCCCTTCTTTTTGGAGTACCAACCCTGCCAGTTTCACCAACACAGTAAGGGGGAAAATTATAGTGCAGCATAAAGGTATCGCGATACTCACCGCTGATGGCATCGATAACCTGTGAATCCCGTTCTGTTCCCAGGGTTGCGACAACAATTGCCTGAGTCTCGCCACGAGTGAAATTTGCAGAACCATGGGTTCTCGGTAACACACTGGTTTCAACATTGATAGGACGGACTGTTGAGGTATCCCGGCCATCGATTCTGGGTTTACCCGCAAGAATTTGACCGCGAACTGCTGCTTTCTCCAAACGTTTGATTTCGTCCCCAACCACACCGGCAATTCCAGCCTCGTCACCTTCTCCACAAACGGCCAATAGAGTGTGCTCCCTAATCTGAGACAGTGCTTCCTGCCTGGCGGACTTATCAGAGACCTGGTAGGCATCCTCAATACGCCCATCAACCTCAGCGCCCACTTTATCAGCGATAGACTGATCCCTTTCAACCGGCTGCCAATCCCATTTTTCCTTACCAGCTTCCTGGCCCAGTTCTTTCACTGCATTAATAACAGCCTGACTCTGTTCATGGCCGTAAGTCACAGCACCAAGCATTTGCGCCTCGGTCAGCATGTTAGCTTCGGACTCAACCATTAGCACTGCTCCCTCTGTTCCCGCCACAACCAGGTCCAAAGATGATTTTTCTTTCAACACAGAGGTAGCAGGATTAAGGACATATTCACCATCCACGTAACCTACGCGTGCTGCCCCGATTGGTCCATTGAATGGTAAACCAGATATTTCGATAGCTGCGGAGGTTCCAATCAGCGCCAGGATATCTGGATTAATCTCTGGGTCAATCGACATAACCGTGGCAATGACCTGAACTTCGTTCATGAATCCCTTGGGAAAAAGCGGACGAATGGGTCGATCAATCAACCGGCAGGTCAGGATTGCATTCTCCGAAGGTCGACCTTCGCGTTTAAAAAAGCCACCAGGGATTTTTCCAGCCGCATAATTCCGTTCTTCATATTCCACAGTCAAAGGGAAAAAATCCCTTGGAGAACTTTCTTTTCTGCCGACAACGGTAACCAATAAAACGGTGTCGCCCATACTGACAATAACGGAGCCATGGGCCTGTCTGGCCACCGCTCCTGTTTCCAAACGGACTTCGTGCTGACCGTATTGAAAGGTTTTGACTACTTTACTCACTTATTTACTCCTTGCGCTCAAAACGCAATTATTTACGCAAGCCAAGCTTGCCAATTAGGGTGCGATAGCGTTCAACATCAGATTTCTTCAGATAGCTCAGTAGTTTTCTTCTGTGATTAACCAAACGCAACAGCCCCCTACGGGAGTGATGGTCATGGATGTGAGTTTTGAAGTGTCCAGAAAGATCCAGAATACGCGCGGTCATCAGCGCTATCTGGATCTCAGGTGATCCTGTGTCGTTTTCGAAACGTTTGTGTTCTTCGATAATTGCTGCTTTGTCTTCTGCAGTTAATGACATAATAAAATTCTTTAAATTCAGACTATTACTTGTGCTGAAGTAGGACAAAGAAAGTCGAACCTCAAAACACCGTATCCCTCTAAACGGGGCCGCGTATTCTATCCACCCCCCTGTCAATCCACAAGCCCAAACCTCACAAAGCAGAACATATTCTGCCCGGAAACTCGTATAATCCACTTCCCAAATAACACTTACTATTTAAATAGAGAAACAATGAAACTCAATCGCGTCGGATTTGTCGGATGGCGTGGCATGGTAGGCTCTGTGCTACTTCAAAGAATGATAGAAGAAAATGATTTTTCCTTGATTACCGATCCTACCTTTTTCACCACCTCCCAAACTGGTCAGAATGGCCCAGACGTTGGTAAGGGAAGAAGACCATTGGTCAACGCGAACGATATTGCCACTCTCAAAACCATGGACGCCATAGTCACTTGTCAGGGTGGGGACTATACCTCCGACGTTCATGCCAGACTCCGGCAACAGGGTTGGGAAGGATATTGGATTGATGCAGCATCTACTCTACGTATGGCGTCTGAAGCCACCATCATTCTGGATCCGGTCAACCTGCCAATCATCGAACAGGCACTAGCGGATGGAAGGAAGGATTTTATCGGGGGGAATTGCACTGTCAGCCTAATGATGATGGCATTGGATGGCCTATTAAACGCAAATTTGGTGGAATGGATATCTGTTATGACCTATCAGGCCATCTCCGGCGGCGGTGCGCGTCAAATGGAGGAATTAGTCACTCAAATGGGCCAGGTATACGCGAACTCAAAACCATTACTCGAAGATGGAAATACCTCAATACTTGATCTCGACAAGGTCGTTATCGATACCATGAGATCAGATCAGCTTGCCAGCTCACAGATTGGCTATCCACTGGTCGGTAACCTTTTGCCATGGATCGATAAAGACCTTGATTCAGGAACCAGCCGGGAAGAGTGGAAAGGTTCTGTCGAAACCAACAAGATCCTGGCAAGGGACGAAAAGCCCATTCCCATCGAAAGCACCTGCATTCGAATCGGAGCCATGCGATGTCACAGTCAGGCGTTCACCATTAAACTGACAAAAGATATTCCGCTTGAAGAAATAGAAGCCATACTCGATGGCGCGAACGATTGGGTTTCGGTTATTCCAAATGAACGAGAGGCCTCTTTGGAGCAACTGACTCCTGCCAGCGTAACTGGAACCCTGAATATCCCCATTGGACGTGTACGCAAACTACATATGGGTGGAGACTTCATGTCCGCATTTACGGTTGGCGATCAGTTACTCTGGGGAGCCGCCGAACCACTGCGTAGAATGCTTCGAATTCTCTCAGAACACGCATCAGGTAGGACTAATAGTTAATAATTAATACTATAGAAATTTGCTGAAGTGCGAGATGGTGAATCGGATACTAAATCCAATTCCATGCGTCAATAATTCCAGGCATCAATAATTCTATATACCAACAACTATTGTGTACCAACAACCATCGTTATCGATGGACAATTTAGGCCGACTAGCTGATCGTGATTGTATAATTTGGTTTTACCCCTGACGATCACCAGCATGAGGATCGTCAGGGCAGCGTCAGATCGATACCTATTAGATCACGCTCCTTATGGAGCAGCGGTACATATATAAAGAACTGGTGTCTGGGAGAGCTGGTATCCGGGAGAACGGGTGCATAAAAAACTGTACCTGAAGAATAATTTTGCAAAGCAACATTATGTCATTAATGTTTTGTGCTTTAGTTGATGCAATTTACCAAAATGGAAAAATATGGAGTTAAAATGCCTGTAATAAAAAATGCTCTCCTTTTCTTGCTCCTGGGGGCAATATCGGTTAGCTCCACGGCTCTAGCCCAAACCCGGGTTAAAGCAGACGAGTTGTCTAATCTTTCGATTATTGTCGAACGCTCTGTGACCGCCGAAGTAGTAGGTTTGACACAAACCGGGGTTTCTTCTCGAATAACAGCAGAAATTCATAGCCTACCTCTTTTGGTGGGACAACAAGTGGAAGACGATCAGGTAATAGGGATGCTGGACTGTGTCGATAATGAACTGGCCCTTAAGGCAGCTAACGCGGAGTACGGTGCATTGGATGCCAATCGAGTCCTGGTCGAAAAGCAACTAAGCCGACTGGAAAAACTGCGATTGAATCGCAATGCCTCGGAAGAACAGATTAATCAAAAACAGGCTGAAGTGAGTTCGATCAAAGCCCGGCTTTCAGCCCAGTCCATTGCGATCCAAATTGCAAAGCGTCAAATTGAGAAATGCCTAATCATCACTCCATTTAAAGGCGTCGTCACCGAAGTACATAGTGAAGAAGGAAGTTTTGCCGTACCGGGCACCTTATTGTTTTCCATGATGGACCCGGACGATATTGAGCTTCATGCCACTTTGACCAGTACTCAATTGGAACAAATCACTCACCATTCCCTCTACTTCCTGTTTGATCAGAACATCCTTCCTGTAGAGTTACGCACGATCCTTCCTTTGCTCGATTCTATCTCCCAAACTCGAGAAGTTCGCCTGACGTTTCCACAAAAAAAGCCCCTTTCGGGGACCAAAGGGAGATTGCAATGGATACTACCGGGCACAATCCTGCCTTCATCCCTGGTTGTTGAGCGAGAGGGAAAACGGGGCATATTTGCTGTCGAAGAAGCGGCAAATGGTGAGCCCATCGCAAGATTTATCGAACTCGATAACATCGCCGCTGGACAACCCGCCATGGTGGATCTAGAAACAGATACTTTGGTAATCACAGATGGCCGTTTCGGACTTACTGACGGCGATAAAATCGAACTGGAATAATTCCTGGTAGACAAAAAGATGTTTCAGCGTATTCTACAAAATCATGTCCTGGCAAACCTGTTATTTGTGTTAGTGATGCTCATGGGCATATCCTCGTACTTATTGATGCCCAGAGAGCAGGACCCCACGATTAATTTCAACTGGATAGATATCACCACAATTTATCCTGGCGCTTCTACCCCAGATGTGGAAAACGAGGTGTCCAATGTGCTTGAAGATGCTATCCGTAATGTATCGGACATTAAATTCGTTTCCAGCAGTTCCCGGGATAGTGTTTCTTCCTTACTGATTCGGTTCGATGAAATATCAACTCGCACATTCGAGAAGCGACTTGCTGACCTTAGAAGGGAGGTTGAAGGTGTTAAGGACCAATTACCTGATGATGCCTCGGGTCCATTTATATTTGAAATAACAACTTCAAATGCTTTTCCCACAGCAACTGTAGTTATTAGTGCAATATCGGATGATCAAAACCTGCGGCGACAGGCTGCATTGCTAAAGCAGGATATTGAACGAATTAAAGGCGTAGGCCGGGTGTTAGATAATGGGCTGGCAGCCCCGGAGATTCACATCGAGTTCGACCCTGCCACCCTTGAACAATTCGGTCTATCGCCGAATCAGATAGCAGACACAGTACAACTTTATTTTCGAAATGTATCAGCGGGCACCGTCGATGTATCTCAAACCAATTGGTCAATTAAAGTCACTGGTAACCAATACGATCTGGAACGTCTCGGTAACATCCCCATTCTCACCACAGGAAGGAATGTCACACTAAAAGAGGTGGCAAATATCTATGAAGCTACTGAGCCCAAGCGGGAGTTGGTTCGATTCCACGGTAAGCCATCAGTGCTTTTTGCTGTGACCAAGCAGGACAAACAAAATATTCTTGAGTTGGTAGAACATATATCAGAGTTCATTGAACAACGACAACCTGCCTATGAATCCCTGGGCGTTAGCGTAACTCTTGTCGATGACCAGACACAAATTACGAAAGATGCGCTAAGAGTCATGCAAACCAATGCGTTATTAGGGCTTTTATTCGTTGTTGTGGCTACGTGGTTTTTTCTTGACACCAAGATGGCACTATTAACTGGCATTGCTATTCCCTTCATATTGGCCGGTACTTTCTGGTTTCTTTCGAGTATTAACCAAACAATCAATGTCTCGGTACTACTTGGTGTAGTGATTTCTCTTGGCATGCTGGTGGATGATGCCGTGGTCGTGGTGGAATCCATCTACTATCGCCTGCAAAGAGGTGCGGATGTATTAAAAGCAACCGTGGAAGGACTAGCGGAAGTCATTACCCCCGTCTCCACCGCGGTCTTAACCACAATAGCCGCATTTTTACCTCTGATGTTGCTGCCAGGTATTCTGGGAAAGTTTATGTTGATAATCCCTTTGGTTGTTACCGTGGCATTACTAATTAGTCTCGTCGAAGCATTCTGGCTACTTCCTGCTCATATCGCCGCTTTTAACGTCAATTTTAGCAAACCTTCCCGGATTCACAGGACCCGCGAAAGATTTCAGCGCTGGATTAGACTGAATTATGGAAAACTCATCATCCGCGTATTGAAGCATCCGTTTATTGCGATCATTGTGCTACTAGTGGTGTTTGGCGGCACCATTAATCTGGTTGCCACGGGTAAAATAAAATTCGACTTCTTTGCCAGCGATCCTATTCGACTGTTTTATGTAAACGTGAAAATGCCATCGGGAACGGAAGTTAGAAAAACCATGGACAAGGTGCTGGAGGTAGAGAATACAATAAACAAACATATTAAACCCGGTGAAATACGATCGGTTGTCAGCTATTCGGGTCAAATGTTAACGCAGACTGAGCTATTTTTTGGTGAACAGTATGGCCAGATACTGATCTCACTGAACCCTAAAACCAGGGAACTAAGAAGTGTTGATGAAATGATTGAAGCCATGAATTCAGATGTCATGTCTACTACCGGTATCGAACAGATCTCCTTTTTACGTTTATCTGGCGGTCCCCCAGTTACTAAGGCCATTACCGTAAAAGTCAGGGGCAACGAGTATCAGCAAATTCATGCTGCATCCGCAGAGATCAAACAGTTTATGCAGGAAAGTGGTGAATTCCTGGAAGTAGCTGATGACAACCTGCCTGGACAGAACACTCTGGATTTAACCCTTAATGGAGATGCGATTCAGCGAACGGGTATCTTGCCAAATGACATATCGAGAACCCTACGATTATTGGTAAATGGAGAAATTGTTACCAGCTTCCGACATCAAGGGGAGTCCATCGATATCCGCGTTAAATCATCAAACAAGCTCCAGCAAATAGACGATTTATTGGACCATCGAATTCTTTTACCAAATGGCGAGTCTACACCACTCAATCAACTGGTCGACGCCAGAAAAACTCAAAGTGCGAGTACTATTCGTCACTATAACTACCGTCGAACGATCACAGTGGAATCAGACATTGATACCTCAAAAACAGACACCATCGCGGCGAATCAGAAGATCAAGGACTATTGGAAAACTATTCAGCACAAATACCCTAATGTCGATCTGGATTTTAGTGGGGTTCTTGACGATATTGAAGAAAGTCTAAGTGCTATTGGAATGCTGTTTCTTATGGGACTCGGACTGATATATCTGATCCTGGGAACCCAATTTAAAAGCTATTTCCAACCATTTTTGATCATCATGACTGTACCCATGGCGGCCACTGGGGTTGTTCTTGGTCTTTTTATTGGCCAATATCCGCTGAGCCTTTATACCCTATACGGTGTGGTCGCACTGGCTGGGATTGCCGTAAACGCCGCAATTGTGCTGATTTCCACAGCAAACAAACGTCTAGGTAATCAATACAACGTCACCAGCGCAATTGTGCAAGCGGCAAGACGCCGGGTGATTCCTATTTTGATTACTTCCATCACCACCATTGCAGGTCTCTTTTCTCTCGCAACAGGACTGGGGGGACACTCTCTTTTGTGGGGGCCCATGGCAACTTCCATGGTATGGGGAGTCGCAGTCTCGACAGCCCTTACGTTATTCTATGTACCACTATTTTATCGCCTATTTATGAAGCCCTGGCGCAAACCCACGACAAGGGTCAAAACCACTACACCAAAGGAAATTTCCGCATAGCGCTTACATGTGATCCGCTTACATGTCATTCAGTGAATTTCGTGTTTTTTCTTATGGAGTATTAATAAAACTACAGTCGACCGAAACCTATCTAAAGAGACTGGATCAAATAGCGATCAAAATTATAAAAGCTTCGCTGGCCCCATCCCATTACCCCCGAAAAATAAAAGCTACCCTTAGCCGGAATTTCGAGAAATATTGCCCACCCAATGTTTCAATTGAGGCGTCACCTCAAAGTACCAAATTCAGGTGACGCCACAGATGTAACAACAGATTAGCCAGCAAATGGGCGAGTAAACACGAGCAAATAAACGGAACCAGTAAATAATTTGGTTGAACGATTTAAGAGAGCGATTTATGCCACCTTGGTTACTGATTCGGAGCCCAATACTTTTCCAAGAGCATTCAAACACGTATTAACGTTCTGGCTTCGACACGTTTCACCCATTAGTCCAATACGCCAGATTTTACCAGCCAGGTCTCCCAATCCGCCGCCAATCTCAAGCTCAAAATCCCGCAAGAGCAGAGCCCGTATTTCGCCGTCGATTAATCCGTCAGGAATATTCACCGCGTTTAGCTGGGGTAATCGATGGGTTTCCTTCACCAGCAATGTCAGTCCCAGCTTTTCCAACCCAGCCGCTAGTTCCTTGTGATTAGCATGATGTCTTGACCAGGTATTTTCAATTCCCTCTTCATGGAGCATAACCAGGGACTCATGCAACGCATAGAGTGAGTTCACCGGAGCAGTATGATGATAGGAACGACCTGCGGATTTACCTTCACCACTCCAGTATCCCATCACAAGATTGAGATCCAGAAACCAGCTCTGCACTTTCTTTTTTCGGTTTTTAATTCTCTCAAGTGCTGCTTCACCAAAGGTCACCGGTGAGAGCCCAGGGAAACAGGAAAGGCACTTTTGGCTACCGGAATAAACCGCATCCAGACTCCATTCATCTACCCTGATGGGTACCCCACCCAATGACGTAACCGCATCCACAATCACTAATGCACCGTGATCATGAGCTATTTGGGCCAGCCCTTTGGCATCGGACAATACTCCCGTGGATGTCTCTGCATGCACAAACGCCAGGATTGAAGCATCAGGATTATTGATAAAAGCCTGTCTCACTTTATCCAAACTAACGGGACTGCCCCATCCATCCTCTACGACAATCGCCTTTGCACCACAGCGTTCGACATTTTCTTTCATTCGGTGACCAAAGACGCCATTGATACACACAATCACCTGATCACCAGGTTCCACCAGATTGACGAAACAGGCCTCCATGCCAGCGGAACCGGGAGCACTAATGGGCATCGTCATACTATTGCTGGTTTGAAAAGTATATTGGAGCAGCTGTTTGATTTCATCCATGAGTCCGACGAACGCCGAATCAAGGTGCCCAATAGTGGGTCTAGCCGAGGCCTGCAGTATACGTTCATGAACCATGGTTGGACCTGGGCCCATGAGTAGTCGGCGAGGAGGAGAAAATGATTGAAACACAATTAGGTTTTGAGGGTAAAGTTGAAACTAAATCCTAATTCTGTTTGCCTTATTTTCACAATCAAGAAGCGTAATACATAGGATAACGAAATCTGATTACCTGTACACGACACTTAATATAAACTGGCGTCGAGGGGAGGTTCGGTTTTTGATAATATCCGAAGCGATCCGATTTGCCATTCGAACTAACCATACTCCCAGGCGATTTCGCCTGACGAATGGCCGATATCGCAATCATTGAGTACAACTTGGGCACAACTAATTGAGCGTAGCCATTTAGCATAATTATTGAACACAGTCATTGAACACCACCACTGAACACCACCATCTGAACACAATCGTTGAGCTTGACCAATTGAGCACAGCCAACTGCGTACAATCGCCTACTGCGCGCAATCAATTATAGGCATAACAATCGGGCACAAACGTAAAAATGAAAATATTGCTTGCAGATAGCTTTCCTGACACTCATGCTGCGACGTTGACTAAATCAGGCCACCAAATCACTTCTGAACCATCGTTGGATGCGGACACAATGGTTGGTGCCATCGAGGATCACGACATCCTCATTGTAAGAAGTACTAAAGTTACCGCCGCAACACTGGATGCCGCTCGAAATCTTAAGCTGGTGATTCGAGCTGGCGCGGGAACGAACACCATCGATAAAACCCATGCCGCAGAGAAAGGGATTAGCGTTTGTAACGTTCCGGGAGCAAACTCCATTGCCGTTGCCGAACTAGTGATGGGTCTGATTATTTCCATTGACCGAAACATTCATGAAAACGTAAGTGATCTGAGAAGCGATAAATGGAATAAGAAAAAATATTCAAAATCCCGGGGTTTATACGGGCAAAAAATTGGGATTCTCGGTTTGGGCTCCATCGGCTTAGCCGTGGCAGAACGCGCCAGGGCGTTCGGCATCGAATCCTATTCTGTTGCAAAATCAGGCCGATCCAGAGAAGTGGAGAACAGAATTCAGGCATCAGGCATCAGGCAACTTGATTCAATTGATGACGTCCTTGGTTTGTGCGATATCATCTCCATTCACATGCCATCAACCCCCCAAACCCAGAAAATGATAAACGCGGGGTTCCTATCCAAAATGAAGGATGGTGCTATGCTCATTAATTCGTCTCGTGGCGACCTTGTCGATGAAACTGCACTTCTTGAAGCCATGAATACCAGGGGTATTCGTGCGGGTCTTGATGTCTACGATAACGAGCCCTCGACCGGAGAAGGTGCTTTTCACTCTGAAATCGCAAAACATCCCAATACTTGTGGAACACACCATATCGGTGCTTCAACGGAACAGGCGCAGATCGCTGTTGCGGATGGCGTACTTCGGGTCATTGAATCCTTTGAAAGTGATCAGCTAATATTCTGTGTAAACAGCTAGAAAAATCGATAAACCTACTATAGACCTACTACGGTGGCATGGATTCCCAGACGGTATCGCCCAAGTCGATCATGGAAGTTTTTGTAATACCACTTAATCCTGCCGAAAAGTATCCAATATCAAAATTTCAGGAAACCATTAAATGACCAATCGTAAACACAACTTCAGCGCAGGCCCCTGCACCCTACCCTTCGAAGTATTGGAAGAGGCCCAAAGCGAATTTGTTGACTACCAGGGAGCTGGCATGTCACTCATCGAAATGAGTCATCGAGGTGTTCATTTTGATGCTGTTGCTGATGAGGCAATGAAGATGTCAATGGAAGTATTTGAAGTACCGGAAGACTTCAGCGTTCTTTTTCTCCAGGGCGGCGCGATTCTTCAGTTTTCCATGATACCCATGAACCTATTACACAATGGTCAAAAGGGTGCCTATGTCAATTCAGGAACCTGGGCAAAAGGAGCCATCACCGATGCAAAACAATATGGCGAAGTGTATACCGCTTGGGATGGCGCAGAAAACAACTACAGCCGGATGCCTTCTTCTGACGAACTGCAAATGCAGGATAACACTCGATACCTTCATATCACGACCAATGAAACTATTGGGGGCATACGTTTCGCCGAATGGCCTGATGTGGACGTACCACTAATTGGCGACATGTCATCTGAATACATGGCTAGACCAATTCCGTGGGAAAAGTTTGATATGGTTTACGGCGGAGCCCAAAAGAACCTTGGGCCAGCGGGCATGGCCGTGGTGTTCGTTCGTAAATCCATCCTGGAAAATACTAATCAGAATATAGGGAGATATCTTCGATACGATATTCATGAATCAAAAGATTCCATGTTCAACACTCCCCCGGTATTCCCGATCTATATGTTCGGCAAAGTACTTAAATGGATGAAAAAGGAAGGCGGTCTTGCTGCAATGGAAGCCAAAGCCAGCAAAAAGTCATCCGCTCTCTATAATGCCATTGACCAAAGCGATGGCTACTATAACTGCCCCGTTGAAGTTGCTTCAAGATCTCATATGAACGTGGTGTTCCGTTTACCAAGTGAAGAGCTGGAGAAAAAGTTCATTGCGGAAAGTGCTAACGAAGGCCTGTTGAATCTAAAAGGCCACCGCAGCGTTGGGGGATGTAGAGCGAGTATTTACAACGCCCTGCCCTATGAAAGTGTTACTGCTTTGACCCAGTTTATGGAAGCCTTCAGGGCTGCGAATAGTTAGAAAACCTGACCTACTCACAATCGTTTACTCGCTTCTTTCAACATGACGACCGTAAAACCGTTCGATGGATACCTGGTTAAATCCAGATTCGCTGACCAGGTTGTTTCTCCTGCCTATGACTCCGTGTCACCTGTTCAGCGTCGGAAATTTGCCGAGAAAAATCCAGATAATTTTCTCAATACCATGCGGTTATTGGAAGATTTCAGCCCCGACCATCAGCCGACCCATAAAGAACTGCTCGAGTTAAACAGGTCTAATCTGCAACGACTGCTTGATAATGGCTTTTTTAGTTATTTGGCTACACCTTGCCTTTTCATTTATCAGCTAATTACCGGGGAACATGTACAAACTGGTCTGGTTTGTGAGGTGGGGGTAGAAGAATATGAGCAAAATCGGCTACGCAAGCACGAAAACACCAGAAGCGACAAGGAAGACCTACTGGCCGAATACCAAAAGGTAGTAGGTGCATCTTCCAGTCCTATTTGTCTGACCTATGAGCAAAATAACAATATCGATGAGATAATGAAGAAGTACAGCGAGCACGAAGCTGACCTGAAATTTGTTTCCGAAGACGGCGTAAAGCAAAAAATCTGGTGCGTTAAAGATCCGGAGCAGCAGCAGGAATTCATCACACTGTTCAAATCAGTGGACGTCACTTACCTAACTGACGGTCACCATAGAGCCGCATCGGGACGCCGCTACGCTGAGATCATGCGAGAAGAAAAAGGAAATCGTGGAGATGAACCATATAACCAACTATTGGTTGCTCTCTTCCCCGATTCCCAATTAAATCTCCTACCCTTCCACCGTTGTGTTAAAGACAGCAACGGACTGTCGGAAACCGAATTGGTGAAGGTACTTGAACAGGACTTCGAGGTAACTGATCTTGGCGAGATTGATTTGTTTCAACCTGATCAACATGGCGAATTCGGCATGTTGATCAGTAACAAATGGTTCAAGCTCAATATTAAAATGGGAAGGGAAGAATCATCCAACCCCGTTAATTCACTGGACGTCAGTATTCTTCAGACATCCATTCTGGACCCAATTCTGGGAATAAAGGATATTAGGAGTGACTCCCGTCTCGACTACATCGCTGGTGTCAGTGGGGTAGACGGGATACGTCAAAAAATGAAAGAGGGATGGGAGATCACTTTCACCTGCTACGCTACGTCCATAGAACAACTAATGAATGTCGCGGATGCCGATGAACTGATGCCGCCCAAGTCGACCTATTTTGACCCTAAACCCCGATCGGGAATTTTTGTTCGATTAAAATAAGTGGTGGTGGTACCAGGATATATGGGGCAAAAAAGAGGAAGAAACAGAAGGGGTGAAACGGAAGCGAGATTCAAACGGCAGATCCTAATAGACCCATCATCCCCAAAAAGCTGCTGATCCAAAAGCTATTGAACAGTCCATTTTCCTTTTGTTACCCGGTCATTACCACCCAGGTCCAGATGGGTTTCCACCCGCTGAAACCCCTTTTCTAATAGTATACGACGCACCTTTTCGCCTTGTTTAAACCCATGTTCCAAAATAATCCAACCACCTGGAACGAGGAAATCACTGGAATCTTTGATAATCTTTTTTAAATCCCCAAAGCCATTCTCATCGGCTACCAAAGCCATGGTCGGTTCAAAACGAACATCGCCCTGATCGAGATGTACATCTCCTTTTGGTATATAGGGCGGATTTGAAACGATAATATGGAACCTATTCTTTCCGTCGCCGCTGCTTCCTAGAGGATCAAACCAATGGCCTTGCAAAAAACGAACATTATTAATCCCCAACCTGGCCCGATTGAGCTCAGCGAGTTCTACTGCGTCAAGGGACAGATCTATTCCAACCACCTCGTACTGCAATAGCTCAACGGCAACAGCAAGTGCAATCGCCCCACTTCCTGACCCTAGATCTAATAACCTCGGCAAGATCGTCTCATCAAAATCCTGGCTGACCGCCAAAACAGTCTCCACAACCAATTCCGTATCATGACGGGGAATGAGCACATTGGGGTTAATCGTTAAATCCAGGGACCAAAATTCCCGGGAACCCGTAAGATAAGCAATCGGCTTTCCTCTCTCACGCTGATCGACCAGACTTTTAAACTCCAATATGATAGCGTCAGAAAGTATCTCTTCGCCATGGGAGTATAAAAACGCTTTGCTCTTGCCTGACACCGAACAAAGCAGAGCGGTAGCATCAACTAACGGTGAGTCGCTGTTCCCTAACTTTACCCTGGACCAGCTTAATAATTGATCAATCGTCATTACCGACAGAACGCTGCAGTCAGGTCTGATTCATTTCTGCTAATAGATCTGCCTGATGTTCAGAAATAAGTGGTTCAATGACTTGGTCAACCTGCCCTGAAAGCACCTCATCAAGCTTATACAAAGTGAGATTAATTCGATGGTCCGTCACCCTACCCTGGGGATAATTATAAGTGCGAATACGCTCGGATCGGTCGCCACTTCCTACAAGGGATTTTCGCGTGCTAGCCTGTTCCTGTTGTTGTTGCTTGGTTTGCGCCTCCAGTAATCGGGACTTAAGCACGGACATGGCCCGAGCCCGGTTTTTGTGTTGTGATCGTTCATCCTGGCATTCCACCACGACCCCGGTCGGTAAATGAGTGAGCCTTATGGCGGAGTCTGTTTTATTCACGTGTTGACCTCCTGCGCCAGAGGCACGGAATGTATCGACCCTAAGATCAGAAGGATTTATTTCAATGTCATCCATTTCATCAGCCTCTGGCATTACCGCAACAGTACATGCTGAAGTATGAATTCGACCCTGGGATTCCGTTTCAGGAACACGTTGCACACGGTGAGCACCCGATTCAAACTTTAACCGGGAATAAGCGCCCTGACCTTCGATTCGACTGATGATTTCCTTGAAGCCCTCATGATCACCTTCACTGGAACTCATCACTTCCACTTTCCAGCGATGAGTTTCTGCGTAGGCGTTATACATTTTAAATAGATTCCCGGCAAAAAGCGCCGCCTCATCTCCCCCGGTCCCTGCCCGTATTTCGAGAAAAACGTTACGCGAGTCATTAGGATCCTTGGGCAGCAGCAGTCTTCGTAGCAACTCCTGGTTTTCGTCAATTCTCAGCTCTAAACCCGGCAATTCCTCCCTTGCCATATCCCTAATTGAAGAATCCGCATCCTCCAGCATGACTCGGGTTTCCACCAGCTCTTCATCCAATTGCTGATACTCCGCAAACGTTTCGACGATAGGCTCAATCTCGGACAGCTCAATGGAGAGTTTTCTGAACTGATCCTGTTTGGTAATAACATCCGGATCCGACAATAGGACATTAATCTCTTCATGGCGATCAGTTACCTGAAGAAGTTTTTCTTTGGTAGACGGGTTCATATATAGTCTTACAAAAATAGCAAATCAGGAATCAGGGACAAGGCGTATGCGGCATATGCGCCTGGTGTTAACATGAATATACACACTGGGCCTAAAACCACACTGGACCTGAAACGCTGGACCTGAAACAAGTGGGCAGAAGTCATCTACCGATACCATATACATAGATGTCCTATAAAGATATCCGATAAAAGGAGATGATCATGCCCAGGAAATTTAAACAATAATCAGAAGAAGTAAAGAAGGCTATAGATCGAACAGTCTCCTGGCAGCCGACACAATATCCACGTTGTCTTCACCGTGATTATTCCCATCGACCTCCTTATCAATCTGTCTTAATACCTGGCTCGGTTTATGGACAAACTTATTAGTAAGATCATGGGCCAATTGTTCCACCACCTGCTCAGCATCCGCCCCACTCTGGAGTTTTTTCAATGCTTTTCCCAACTCGGCTTCCTTGAGAGCATTCGCTTTTTCTCTCAAGGATTTAATCGCAGGCTCAGACTCCAGAGAACGCACCCAGCGCATAAATCGCACGACCTGGAGATCGATGATCGTTTCAGCCTGCTCTGCTGCACGGAGTCGCATCTCCCTGTTTTCGTCAATCACGTTGCGCAAATCATCAACAGTATAGAGATAAACATCCTTTAACTTCGCTACCGCAGCCTCCACGTCCCTGGGTACTGCAAGGTCGAGAATAAACATTGGTTTGTGTTTTCGACGATCTAATGCACTCTCGACTGCTCCTTTACCCAGGATTGGCAAGGTACTTGCCGTTGACGATACCAGGATATCGGCCTCTTTTAGTCGATGGGGGATATCGGCGAGGGAAATCGCCTCGCATCCTAACTCCTCCGCGAGATCCCTTGCCTTGCCTATGGAGCGGTTCGCAATAATAATGTGTTTTATGTCATTGCGTTTAAGATGGCGAGCGACTAACTCAATGGTTTCTCCTGCACCAATTAGTAATGCGGTTTGCTCAGAAATTGATTCAAAAATTCGCTTTGCCAGGCTAACCCCTGCATAAGCGACAGAAACAGCATTTTCGCCAATCGCAGTATCAGTTCTAACCTGCTTGGCAACACTGAAGGTATGTTGAAAAAGTCGATTTAATATTTTTCCGGTAGTGCCGGCATCTGAAGCAGTCTGGAAGGCGGTTTTCATTTGCCCCAGTATTTGTGGTTCTCCAAGCACCATGGAGTCAAGGCCCGAGGCTACCCGAAAAGCGTGTTTCACCGCGGCCTCCCCAGGATATTGGTAAACACTACTAATGAGGTCCTCTTTTCGAAATCCACTGTAATGTGAAAACCAATCCACAATCCCATCATCACTAACCGCGCCACTACCACAATAGATTTCGGTACGATTACAGGTGGATAATATCGCCGCTTCCCTGGCGTAACCCGAAGATGTGAGATCCGATAAAGCCTGGTTAATGGTCTCAGGACCAAACGCGGCTTTCTCTCGAAGTTCAATCGAGGCCGTGTCGTGATTAAGTCCAAGGGCCAAAAGTTGCATAACTGATAGTAAAGAACAACGAAGAAAAAAGGTCAGAAAACCGACTGACACATTGCTATTTCAAGTCTACTGTTGTCATGATAACAATGAAAAAGTTGCAAAAGCCAAGAATATGAAATCACCAATATGCTAGTCAGCATATACAATAGAGAATTGAAAAAGAAAACAGAAAAACTGAAGTTTCCGCTTTCACCAGCTCTGTTTTCAAGTAGCTCCATTCCCAGGTCTGGATCCAATATTCAAGCTTAATGATAAAGCAAGCCGAAGCCATTTTCGAGGTAGAAGCCATTTTCGAGGTAGTATAATAGTTATTGTCAGCAAAATCTCCATCAAATTCCATCGAAACCAGCGCTCCGTGATGTCTGTAAAAGCAGACGATCAGGGTATGAGTAACAGAAATTTACCATCAACTTGCCCCGAGTTGCCCCCGACTTATCCAGGGAAATTTGATAGACTCACTGCATGCATCCAAAGAAAGATCCGGAATTAGTTCATTCCATCGAATCAAAATGCAGGCCTGTCTTCTCAATTGGGCTTGCCCTGTGCGTTATCGGTTTGAGTGCCTGTTCGACCAGTAATACCGCCGGTATGGCAGTATCAGGGTCAGAGACAACAGTATCTGCGAATCAATCTCCCAATCCAACTACCGATAATCAGAACGAAAACACATCCACCCAGGCTCCACTCGTTGAATCTTTATCTGCTGAATCCTCGCAGGATGGGTCTTTACCCAAAACTCAAAGGGTGCAATCGAATAGTCAACTGAGCAAAGGGTTGCTTGAAGACCTATTGATCGCAAATATTGCATCGAGACGGGGCCAGTACAAGGAAGCATCGGACGCATTATTAAGCGCGAGTTACCTGTCAAGAAATAGCAAAATCATCACAGATGGCATCTCACTGGCATCAATAAGTGGCAACTATGCACGGGTCATTGAACTTTCAAATCTCCTAAAAGAAATTGCTCCAGAAAATCCTGGTGTATTGCTCAACATTGCCAATGCCCACTTCAAGCTCGGGAATAACGATAATGCACTATCAGCATTGTTGGAGCTCGTAGAAACCACTTCCCCAAATCATGACAATGACTCAAGCACATTAATCAGTATTGCCAGATTATTGGTGCAGCAGGAGAGCACCACTATCATCCAGCTTTTTTTTCAACAGGTAGAACAAAATAGAAACAACGGTAACCTGAATCTCATCGCCGCAATGGTGGCATCCAATACAGACCAAATGGGCGCAGTAATGCGTTTTATCGATCGATCTCTGGAATCAAACTCAGGCTGGGAGCAAGCCGCATTTATAAAATTCAACCGACTCCTGGCTATCGACCCGAAGGCGGCGGAACTGTTTGCCCGCAATTTTTTAAAAACCACCCCTTCGGCTAACCAGATTCGGCTAGTACTCGCCAGGCAGCTTCTCCATGAACAACAACTGGATCAGGCAGAGGAAGAACTACAACTCATTCTAAAAGAAGAGCCAGAGTCTTCCGAGGCATTGTTCACCAGCGGATTAATTTACATTCAGATGAATAGTCTGGATAAAGCAAAATCAACTTTTCAGGCAATACTCAAAATCTTTCCACAACACAATCAATCCAAACTTTATCTAGCTGAAATTGCAAATCGTCAGAAAAACTATCAGGAAGCCATTGTTTACCTTCAGCAGGTTGATGGTCAACAATACATTGATGCCCAGATTTCCCTTGCCCGGGTGTTAATAAAACTAAAAGGAGTTAACGCAGCCATCGACTATCTTCAAAAGCTTGGGGCCAGATCTGACGATGACAAAATCAAATTGTTATTGGAACAGGATTCAATTCTGCGGGCAGAAAAACTATTTGATCGCCTGAAACGATTCCTTGACGACAGCCTCAAACAATTCCCTGACCAACCAGATCTGCTCTACAACCGTGGATTACTCGCCGCACAAATGAATTTACTGGAACTGCATGAGCGGGATTTAAAGAGACTACTTGGTTTGCAGCCTGACAATGCCCATGCATATAACGCCCTTGGATATACACTAGCAGATAAAACCGACCGCCTGGAAGAAGCGATGACTCTCATTACCAGAGCAAACGAGTTACTACCAGACAATCCATTTATTCTTGATAGCCTGGATGGGCCTATTTTCGAAAAGGAGACAATGATGCTGCAATCAAATACCTCAGACAAGCATTATCAATGCGACAGGACCCAGAAATTGCAGCTCACCTTGGTGAAGTACTTTGGGTTACAGGGAGTCGGGAAGAAGCAACACAACTTTGGATGGAGGCCCAAAGCGAAGGTGATGAAAACCCGGTTCTACAGGAGACCATTGATAGACTATTAAACGAACAACAAAGCCTATTTTTCCACTTGTCCCTGCCTCTCCATTCTCAAATATCACCCATGTTTATTCACGCTCCGCGCCATCTGGCAGTAGCGATACCTTTCCACTTGCCGACCGTCCATGTCACATCGCGACCAGAATCCACATCTAATACCTAGTAAATCTGATTTTACATTACACTAAATTTCAATAATACGAATGCCTTTTTTGAGGCCCTTCCCAATTATTCAATGCCTCAGATATCTGGATCTTTCCATTGAAAAACACCCTTTTTCCCATGTCTTCATCATTCATTACTCGCCTACTGCTGTTAGGCATACTACTAGTTCTTTCTGGATGTGTACCAGGCATTTCAGTCGCTCCAGACACAGCGGATCAGGCGCTGGACTCATGGAGGCAGCATCAGTCAAACATTGCCAATATCAATAGTTGGGAACTGAAAGGAAAAATTGGAGTAAAAACAGCCAGTAAGGGTGGGACTGCCACACTGAAGTGGATCTATGCGACGGCTCAGCAATTTATTGAGCTTTATGGTCCTTTTGGTGGGGGGCGGGTCATCATCACCGCTGAGCCAGGCCAGGCAACGCTGAAAGACACAAAGGGAAAATTTATTGAAGGAGAAACCCCGCAAGACGTTTTATACCAACGTCTAGGGTGGCATATTCCATTCAATCGATTGGTGATGTGGTCAAGAGGACTTCCTAATGATGATGCGACAGATCTTGAATTCGACAATCGTGGTTATCTTCAAACAATGAATGAAGACATTTGGCATGTTGAATATCAGGAATATCAAATCGTAGACACCAGAGATACCAGTCACACCCTACCAAGAAAACTCACTATTACAGCCCTGCCCGGAACCATCGAAGTGTACGACGACGAGGACAATTACCTGGGTGACCATTTGAGTGTAAAGGTTATTCTAAAAAGGTGGTGGGATATCAAGTCCAATGCACAATAACTCCCGTCTACTACATGAGTTCTCTGCTCCAGCAAAAATCAACCTGTTTCTCCATGTTACCGGCAAGAGGCCCAATGGTTATCATGAAATAGAAACACTTTTCCAATTTTTGGACATCGAAGATCATCTCACTTTTGAGATTACTGAGGACCCGGCGGTTATTCGTGAAGGAGACCATCACTACTGTTCGCCGGAAGAGGACCTGATTATTAGGGCGGCCAATCTGTTGAAAGAGTACTCTTATTCTGGGCAGGCATCTCTGGCACAGCAATATCCAGAGAAAAACAAATTAGTAGAAAAAAGCACAACCCAAAAAAGTCAAAAAGGAGCAAGAATTCACATTAAAAAACGGATCCCTCCCGGATCCGGGTTGGGCGGAGGTAGTTCCAATGCGGCAACCACCCTGATTGCCCTCAACCACCTATGGGAGATTGGATTAAGTCGCGAGCAGCTGATCGAAATTAGTGTACAGCTAGGAGCAGACGTTCCCGTATTTCTATATGGACATGCCTGCTGGGCCACGGGAATTGGTGAAGTATTAGAATCCTATTTTATTCCCGAACAATGGTATTGCGTGGCGGTCCCCACAGTTCACGTTTCAACCCGAGAGGTATTTTCCCATCCCGATCTCCTCAGTAATCATCTGCCCATCGGAATGCCGGGGAATGCTCAACCATTTTCGCTGGCAAACACCGTCAATGATCTGCAGGCGATCACCACAATGTTGTATCCTGAGGTACAGGACACTTTAAATATTCTGGATAAATTCGGGCCCGCACGAATGAGTGGCAGCGGGTCTTCCGTATTCCTCAGATGCGATTCCTCTGACGAGGCAACGGAAATTCTTGAACAACTTCCCAGGCATATTACTGGTTTCGCCGCTCGCGGACTCAACCATCATCCTTTAAGCAACTATCCGAACTAAAATCGTTTTGAAATAATTCTGATCCAGGTTTTTAGCGATATTTGTTAAACCGTTTCACCTTTTTTATGACGTGCTGCATAAAGCGCAATCAAGTCGTAGGCGATGGTTGCTCCCAATAGCCGTTATCTCGCTGGTGTCATAGGGTGGCGACACTTCCACAATGTCCATCCCAACAAGATTAATGCCTCTTAGCGCTCTTAGGGTCCGTAGCGCATGGGTGGAACTCAGTCCACCGCAAACAGGGGTACCGGTTCCTGGTGCAAATGCTGGATCAATGCAATCAATGTCAAAGGTTAAGTATGTTTTTTGGTTTTGCAGCACTTCCTTAATACGGGTAACTAACTCTTCCACGGAATGCTGATGTACCCAATTCGCATCCAGAATATTAAAACCCATGGTTTTCTCATTCGTAGTCCGAATACCAACCTGCACTGACTGTTCCGGTATCACCAAGCCCTCCTTGACCGCATGATAGAACATTGTGCCGTGATCAATTCGACCGTCAACATCCTCCCAGGTGTCCGTATGAGCATCGAAGTGTAGCAACGAAAGCGGCCCGTGTTTTTCAGCATGAGCTCTTAGCACAGGTAGAGTCAGGAAATGGTCGCCACCTATGGATAACATCGCAGTATCTGACTGCAAAATGGCCTTGGCATGGGCCTCAATTTCATTGGGGACGTTCTGGGGGTAGCCGTGATCGAAAAAGCAATCACCATAATCGATGGTCTTCAGCCATTCGAAAGCATCAAACTCCCAGGGCCAATTCCGCTGCCAGGCGACTTCCGTGGATGCAGCCCGGACTCCTCTCGGGCCGAAACGGGTACCCGGACGGTTGGTAGTTGCAGTATCAAAAGGAATTCCCGTTATCGCCAACTCCGCCTCACTCAAATCCTTGGTATAACGACGTCTGGCGAAACTCAATGCTCCGGCATAATTATATTCCGGTGTAGCTCCCGTTAACGACTCCGAAGTAAATGCGTTGTCGATGTTGCCATACATTGATTTTTGATCAGACATGGATTTTGATCCGAAAGAATAGTTCGTTGTTCATTGGACGTTCCGCTGAATTTCCCTACTGAGTTTTCCCGCTAAATCTCATTGAGTTCCAGGGTATTAAGTCTCAGGATATCACAGCGTGTTGGGTGGTCATTTTAGCAACTCCAATCCAAATCCGATAGCCAGCCTTTTCTTAATTCGGTATCATTTAACGCCGATCAGATTAGCTGGGAGTTTTTTCCTAAATGCGGATGGTATTTCTCCCGGTTTGGGCATGGCCTGGAAGAGACCAGCGACAGGAAACCAGGATATCTCGACATTCACTGATAACGGATTCATTAGTTACATTTCTGGTTATACTTTTTTAACTCCAACATAAGTTCAAAAAAGACATATTGGGATGATAAATAACTATAACCAGGCCGGAAAACCCTGCTCAATTAGTGAGGACTATTTCGAAGTTCCCGGCACCAGAGATTGATAATTTCTTATTCACGAAGGCTGCTAGCAGCTTTTGCTGAGATTCATTAATACGCATTTAGCAAACAAATCCTGAAATTGTGTTAACCATCGGCTTCCGGCTTTTCGTATTTTTCAGATATACAACCGGCGCTGTGAGGCATACTTATTCGAAATAAATGACAAATATGCATTGACAGAAAACGCTCTGGCGATGACAATACGCGCGTTTTTTCGCCACTGGGAGCTGGCGTAAAATATATGAAAAGGAGCGTTATTGCAGTTAGGTTTTTACTGTTCTATTTCTCTGGTTGTTTTATTTCATAGACCATTGGGGTGTAGCCAAGTGGCCTAAGGCACCGGATTTTGATTCCGGCATTCGGAGGTTCGAATCCTCCCACCCCAGCCATCATTTTTAGAGGATGCCTCGTGTCAATTGACAATATCGCCTTATTCACCGGCAATGCTAATCCCGTATTAGCCAGTGAAGTTGCGCAAACAATGGGCATCCCTCTCGGTAAGGCACTGGTAAGTAAATTCAGTGACGGAGAGATAAATGTTGAAATCATGGAGAACGTCCGTGGTCGAGACGTATTCATTATTCAATCCACCTGCGCGCCAAGCAATGACAACCTCATGGAATTGCTGGTGATGATTGATGCGATGAAACGATCCTCCGCTGGCAGAATCACCGCAGCAATTCCCTATTACGGGTATGCAAGGCAGGATAGACGACCCCGTACCGCCAGAGTTGCCATATCCGCCAAACTCGTTGCTTCCATGATAAAAACCGCCGGAGCAGATCGGGTTCTAACCATGGATCTTCATGCTGACCAGATTCAGGGATTCTTTGATATTCCTACGGATAACATCTATGGCTCTCCAGTGCTGATGAGCGAACTATGGAGAAAGCAACTTCCCAATCCAATTGTGGTTTCTCCCGATGTAGGGGGCGTTGTTCGGGCTCGGGCATTGGCAAAACAATTGGAAACCGACCTGGCTATTATTGACAAACGTCGACCGAAAGCCAACGAAGCTAAAGTCATGCACATTATCGGTGATGTACAGGATCGATCCTGCATTCTTATCGATGATATGGTGGACACTGCGAACACGTTATGTGCCGCAGCCACAGCCTTAAAAGAACATGGCGCAATAAAGGTATTGGCTAGCTGTACTCACCCTGTCCTGTCAGGGCTCGCCATCGAACGAATCAGAAATTCAGAACTGGATGAGTTACTGGTAACCAACACAATCCCACTGCCACAGGAAGCGATGGATTGTGGAAAGATTACCCAGTTAAGTATTGCTGAGCTACTGGCGGAATCCATCCGCCGAGTATCCTCGGGCGATTCTATCAGTAACCTTTTTATAGATTAATCACTAATTTAGAGTAAGAAAATGTCAGATCAATTTGAACTAGTCGCTCGAGTACGTGCTCGCTCTGGCACCAGCCTGGTGAGACGCCTTCGACGGGAAGGAGATGTTCCAGCCGTGTTGTATGGTGGAGGCGGTGAGAATATCAGCATCGCAATTAACCACGACGTTCTTTTTCACAGTCTGGAAAAAGAGGAATTCCACTCAGCCATTGTCGTTATCAATACCGATGGCAAAAAAGAACAGGCAATTTTACGGGATGTTCAACGACATCCTCACAAGATCAACATCCTGCATGCTGACTTCCAGCGAGTGGATGATAAGAAGGTGTTAACCATGTCACTGCCTATCCATTTTATTGGAGAGGAAAACTGCGTAGGTGTAAGAACCGGCGGCGGACTTATTTCTCACCTGATCAACGAAGTTGAAGTTTCCTGTCTTCCAAAGTTGCTTCCTGAGTCCATTGAACTGGACGTGACCAACCTGGAAATGGGCGACTCGCTTCATCTTTCAGATATTCCTCTTCCTGATGGTGTAAACCTTACTGCCTTGATGCACGATGACTCCCAGGATCATGACTATGCGGTGGTCACTGTTTCAGCGCCGAAAGTATCATCCAGTGAGGAAGAAACGGAAGAAACGGACGAAGTAGAAGCGGATGCGGAAGAGTAGTTAGCGGTGTTCTTCATTATAACAATATGACCCAGCCAGGAATTTCCCTGATTGCAGGGCTTGGTAATCCAGGTAATCAATACGCCGAAACCCGACACAATGTTGGGTTTTGGTTTTTGGAGCGATTGCAAACTGAATTTCACTTCCAGATGACCAGTGAAAAGAAGTTCAAGGCAGCAGTAGGGAGTTTCTCCTTTAATGGCAATCAGGTTAGAGTGGTTGCGCCTCAAACATTCATGAATCTAAGTGGTCAGTCCGTCGCCCCCCTTGCTGCTTTTTATCGCATAACACCTTCGGAAATACTAGTGATACACGATGAGCTGGATTTGGAGCCCGGAGCTGTCAGACTAAAATCTGGCGGTGGCCACGGCGGACATAACGGTTTAAGGGATATTATTCCTAAAGTTGGGGGCGCCGATTTTCTTCGTTTAAGAATAGGCATTGGACATCCCGGCTCCGCCAGAGATGTTTCAGGCTATGTACTTGGTAGGCCCACCAGGCAGGATCAGACACTCATTGAGGATGGCATGGAGCGGGCAATTCACCTGATGCCAGGGATATTATCGGGTGAGTATCAAAAAGTAATGAACGACTTACACACGCCAGCGAAATAGTACAAATTTGTCACTAATTAGCTGCCTAAATTAACCAAAAAGTTATTAACCCCACTCTCTGTTTCTGGTGGTCGATTTTTATTTGTCGTTTTCATTTATCGTTCAGAGAAAGTCATTAACCGCATCTTTACGCAAAAAATCTAGCGAGCAATCAAATGGGATTTAAATGTGGCATTGTTGGGCTTCCCAACGTCGGAAAATCTACGCTCTTTAACGCCTTAACCCGTTCTAAAACAGCGCAGGCTGCAAACTATGCGTTTTGCACTATTGACCCCAACGTCGGCATGGTTGAAGTGCCTGACCAGCGATTGGATCAGCTCACCCGAATTGTCTCTCCACAAAAAACAATCCCAACTACCATTGAGTTTGTTGACATTGCGGGGCTGGTTGCTGGCGCCTCTAAAGGAGAAGGTCTTGGAAATCGATTTCTTGCTCATATTCGGGAAGTAGATGCCATCATACATGTGGTAAGAGCATTCGAAGACAGCAACATTACCCATGTTTCGGACGCAGTAGCCCCAGCCTCAGACATCGAAACCATTGATACCGAGCTTATCCTCGCTGACATGGAAACCGCTGATAAGTCCATTCAGCGAGCCGAAAAAGCCAGTAAATCCGGAGACAAGGAACAGCTCGCTCTAAAAGAACTGCTACTGAAAGTTAAAGGACACCTTGATGAGGGGTATTCATTGCGCAGACTGGTACTTTCTGCCGAAGAAAAAACAGCATTAAAGCCACTTTGTTTCCTAACCATCAAACCCACAGTCTACATCGCAAACGTCAGCGAAGAAGGATTTGAAGACAATCCCTATCTCGATCAGATTCGGCAAATCGCGTCGACAGAAGACGCCCAGGTGGTCGCTATTTGTGCCTCCATTGAGCAGGAACTATCCGAATTAGACGATGAAGAAGCTGCTCTTTTCCTGGCCGAAATGAATCTTGAGGAAACCGGTCTCAATCGGCTTATTCGAGCTGGTTACTCACTTCTCGGATTGCAAACCTACTTTACAGCAGGAGAAAAGGAGGTTCGGGCATGGACGGTAAAGACCGGCTCAACCGCCCCCCAGGCTGCGGGAGTAATACATACTGATTTTGAACGGGGGTTTATTCGTGCAGAGACCACCGCATTTGATGATTTCGTCAAATACAACGGCGAACAGGGGGCCAAAGAAGCAGGACGTTTAAGACTCGAAGGCAAGGATTACATCGTAAAGGACGGAGATGTCATGCATTTTCGATTTAACGTATAAAAGCATTAGAGCAAACACCTTCTCTCAATGCACATCTGCAATCCGCTTTTATAACGCTGTCGTTTCGGTATGTCTTTAACCTACGAAGAAATCGAACGATTACTGGCTAACTATCTCGATCCGGTTCTGTCTTCTCGAAGAACTGCCAGCGGACCAGCGAGGGGCCTTATTCCTCTTCCTCTGGATCAACAGAAATTTGCGCTCCACTGGGCGGATGTTATCCGCAAGTCTAACGCGGAAATGAGCTTTCAGTTCGTCAGTCAGGTTCCTCTCGCATTGAAACTCATGGGATTGGATGGAACCCGGGAATGGTTGTTAAATGCCATGGATATTTATGACAGGGAAGGGCTTTATCCTGGCAGCGCAGCGCTTGAAAAAATGGAAGTGTTCGCAAAAGAATATCGCCTAAGTCATATCTCCGTCAGCCTCGATGAAATTAAACCTGTCCTGGAGAAATTCATTTGTGGACTCGCAGGCAGAAGACTAAAACTGGAGGTTGGTAGGGAAACGTTCACGGATACAGAAACTCTTTATCTACCCAAAGCCATAAACCGCTTTAATGATAAACAAAAGAACTACCAGCTATTTAAGGTAATTGCTGTTCATCTGTGGGCACAAACCTGGTTTGGAACCTTTAAGCGCCGAAGCCCGGATGCACCTCATCTCAAAGAAATACTCGGCGACTTTGCTGATAATGGGCGAGCACTCAGATTATTTAATCTACTTGAGACTATCCGTCTTAATGCCTGTATCGAAAGGGAATTACCAGGTCTTGCTAGAGAAATGTATCACCTGGACACCCCTACCCCACCGCAAGATGAGACATGGCAATACTTCGTTGAACGACTCCAGATGGTAAAAGCCAGTGTGGTAGATACCGTGCATGCCACCACAGAGTTGTATTCGCTACAAATGCCCTGGCCAGACTCCATGATCTATCAGGGTGGTTTTGATCTCGATGCTGCCGTAGTAACCATTGAGAATCGTATCCAGCTTGAGAAGAGTGACCTACAAAAAGGATTAGCCGATCTGCTTGAAGAACATCTGGAAAATAAGGACGGTGAACCCATGGGTGATGATGGTGATCTATCACTCAGTGTCAACGAAACGGACGATGGAGAGCTTCAGGTTAGTTTGGATGGCCAGCCCCTTTCTACTCCCGACAAGCTTGAAGAACTCCTATCCTCCATGCTTCAGGATCTTGACGGGCTACCGGATGATTGGTTTTCAGCTCAGGGGGATGATGGATATAGTGAGAAATCCGGACCAGATCCGTCAGAAGGCCCGGGAAATGGATCAGCAACCCGAGAAGGAGCTCTATTTTATGATGAGTGGGATTTTAGACGTCAGACTTACCGTAAGAACTGGTGTGTGTTACGAGAACTCACCACCCACCCCATCCATGATGATTTCCCGGAAAAAACGCTACAGAAATATCCCCATCTAGTGGCGGAAATCAGAAAGCATTTCGAGGCACTTAGAGGAGAAGACAAAGTCCTCAAAGCTCAACCCGCTGGGGATAATATTGATCTTGATGCATTAATCACAGCCTACGCTGACATGCACACTGGAGTGGAGATGACCGATCGACTGTTTACCCAAATGAATAAAATCGATCGTGATTTGGCAGTGATTTTCATGATAGACGTGAGCGGCTCTACTAAAGGCTGGATCAATGATGCTGAACGTGAGAGTCTTATTTTGCTTTGTCAGGCACTGGAAATCCTGGGTGATCAGTATGCCATTTACGGGTTCTCGGGAATGACGCGAAACCGATGCGAAGTCTATAAGGTAAAAACTTTCAGTCAACCCTACGATCAGGAAGTGCGGGCCAGAATAAGTGGCCTCCGTCCCCAGGATTATACCCGCATGGGTGTCACCATTCGGCATTTGACACAAATATTAAACAACGTCGATGCCCAAACCCGTATTCTTATCACCCTTTCAGACGGAAAGCCCGATGACTACGATGGATATCGCGGCGAGTACGGCATTGAAGATACCCGTCAGGCTTTGTTGGAAGCGAGAAATACGGGCATTCATCCTTTTTGCATTACCATTGACACCGAGGCGGGGGACTATTTGCCTCACATGTATGGCCCAGCGAGTTACGTTGTGGTTGATGAGGTTCGTAAACTACCGCTAAAAGTCGCTGATATTTATCGTAAATTAACCACCTAACCAGACATTTAGCCAACAATTAAACAACAATCTGACTGTTATCCGTGCCAGCATTTATAACCCCTAAAACCGAATAGGATAACTCCAATCAGTAGTGAAGATTTATCGCGAATTTAGTTTAGTTATCACGAACTCACTGATTCTAAAACTGGATTGCATGGTTTTCAAACTGCCAAGGCCTTTTTGAGTTTCTCAAATCCCGACTTTCCCCTACAATGTTCACTCCCGAGACTCACTACTCTGATCGACATATCGTAAAGTGAACACCATCCCTATTTTATATTCCTTTCGCCGCTGCCCCTATGCAATTCGGGCAAGGATGGCATTACACGTTAGCGAAACCGAGTTTGAATATCGGGAAATAGCACTAAAGAACAAACCTCCCTGTATGCGAAAGATATCTCCTAAAGCCACTGTTCCCGTCTTGGTACTGGAAGATGGTAAGGTTTTAGAGGAAAGCCTTGATATCCTTTTCTGGGCACTGGATAAAAATGATCCACATTGCTGGTTGGGACGGGACCACGAGTATATCGAGCCAGCGATGAAGATCATCGAAGTGAACGACGGCCCTTTCAAATACCACCTTGATCGATATAAATACGCTGATCGCCATCCTCATCTCTCTGAGGAAGAACATCGGGGCCATTGCCTATTTTTTCTGGACACGCTAGAAGGCCAGCTAAAGCAGCATTCATATCTTCTAGCCAATCAGATTACAGTGGCAGATATCGCCATTTTGTCGTTTATTCGTCAGTTCGCCTTTGTGGACAAAACCTGGTTCGACTCCGCGCCATACCCTGGTCTCCAAAAGTGGATGAAGTCATTACTTCATACTGAATTATTCCAATTTACCATGGAAAAAAGACCGCTTTGGGAGTTCTAGTCAGGTTTCCAGCAAGACCTAATTATCAGGAAGGATTGGTATCGTGATATCAATCGGAGAAATCAATGTTAACTAACGATGAAATAGCACACCAGGCACTCAACGCTACTCGCTTTACGACTTATTGGCTCGATAGCCTACCGACTGCATCAATAAATCCAGTTCTTGAACAAAACACTTATTGCGATCTGCTTGTAGTTGGGGGCGGTTTTTGCGGTTTGTGGGGTGCAATCCAGGCCAAGGAAAAAAACCCGCAAAAAGACGTAGTTTTAATCGAAGCTTTTAGTATCGCTAATGGTGCGAGCGGTCGCCCTGCTGCAATCATGTCAACATCCGTGATGCACGGCATCGATAATACCGAACGTATGTTTCCACAAGAAGTGGAAGAGCTGGAACGATTAGGTAGAGAAAACATGGACGGGTTCCGAGCAGCAGTTGAGAATTACAATCTGGATTGTGATGTCGAATGGAATGGAGAGTTAACTGTGTCCATTGGAGATCAGGGGCTGGAGGCCATTAACGAGGGATTCGAGCTCTACCTGAAATACGGACATGACGCACAAAAACTGGACAAAAATGCAGTGCAATCCGAGATACACTCCCCCATCTTCCATGCCGGCGTGTGGTCAAAAAAGCGAAGCGGTACTATTCATCCGGGCAAACTTGCCAGGGAGCTAAAACGAGTGGCATCAGAGCTTGGAGTCCGAATATTTGAATACACGCCCCATGTCTCCAACAAAATACATCGAGATAAGAGGCAGGGCGACAAGGTTCTCGTGTCTACGCCTCACGCCGACATTATTGCGAATAAAGTCATGTTGGCCACTAATGCCTGGGCTGTAGGGCATCGAAAAATCCGTAACCGGGTCAGCGCAATTCGAGACCGAATCGTTGTCACCGAGCCTTTGACGGACGAACAAATGGAAAGTATAGGATGGAACAACCGACAGGGTATCTATGATACTCGCACCCAACTCAACTACCTACGGCTAACTAAAGATAATCGAATCCTGTTTGGCGGTAGATTGGGATACTTCTACGGTGATAACACCGACCCACTGTACGATAAGTCTCCAGCCCCCTATATTCGACTGGTTAACGCTTTCTATCGTACTTTCCCTCAACTCAAAGGAAAAATTGTATTTTCTCACGCCTGGAGTGGCCCCATTGCCCTCACCACCAGAATGGCGGTTCACTACCAACGATATCATGGAGGAAACATGGTCTTCGCCGGCGGCTACTCGGGCTTCGGCGTCACTGCCTCAAGATTCGGTGCCAGAGTCGCTCTAGCCATACTCCATGATGAAGATATCCCTGAAACAAAGATGACTTTTGCCAGGACCCAACCAAACTATATCCCTCCCGAGCCGTTTCGGTGGATCGGCGCGAAAATAACCATGTATGCGTTAGATACAGTGGATGAAAAAGGAGGATGGAGAAAGCTCTGGGTAAAGATGGTAGAAAAGATGGGATTTCCAATCACCCTTTGAATTGTTCTGAATAGCTCTGAATTGCTTTCTTCTTTGAACTCCTTCGAATCCCTTTGCCCAAAATTTAAAAGCCTGGCCCCAAAAGATAGATATCTCCTTCGCGAGCTTTAGAGTTTCATATTGAAGCCCATTTACCCATCTATTTAGCGTTAGCGATCTGCCGGATGATTAATCCCATCATAGGTTGGAATGTCTTCGATTTTTAGCGGGTTGATCCCCTCAAGACAAGCGACATTAAAACCATATTGCTCGGGATTCGACCGGCGCTGATGATGGGTATAGATACCACAATGACGACAAAAATAATGTTTTGCTGTTTTTGTATTGAATTGATAAAACGTCAAGTCATTGCTCCCTTTTAAAACATGAATTCCGGATAGTGGCACAGAAGCAGCAATCGCACCTCGTCGACGACACAATGAACAATCACATCGCCGAACATTGACCAGGCCATCGGGTAAGTCGAGTTCAAACTCAATGGCCCCACAATGACAACTCGCCTTATGTTTAGGCTGAATTTCTACTCCCTCAACTTCCGTTATATTCGTTGCCATTATTCGTTCTCTTGAAAAATAGTAATTTCACAACTTCGTGTTCCGGGAGGTGTTGCAACGTTGGCAACCCCTAATCCAGGAAACCATGATAAAAGTGATTGCTAACTGTCACCGATGCTAATCCCCTCACCCCGCCTATTCTAATCGCGATCCTATGCGAATCGGATGAGTTAAATTTCATGAAATAGTCACAAAGGCCCTTCCTGAAATTGCGGCAAGCCGTCGGTGATATCATGCCAACTCGCTTTGTTTCCTATGAAGATATGATCCACGGGTTTAACTCCAGCATCATCATCCAAAGAACCCAGGGGAACGACACAAATTCCTCTATCTATGTCCCTGCGAGGCATAAGAGAACTACAGGTAGCGCAAAATACCTGGGTAAAGAATTTTGCCTCAGGGACTTTATAGGACCTCAAACGATCTTCACCAGTAAGATATTGCAATCCGTCGCTCGATACAAAACCATTGGACGCATGAGCCGTTGCCCTACCATAACGACAGCGGGAACAATGGCAGTTATGGGCCACCTTGAAAGGCTCCGTTATTTGAAATGTGATATCACCGCACAGGCAGCTATCTCGCACTGTAGCCCCGGGACTATCAAGGGGTGGGAGCCCCACTCCATATAGATCAGATTCATAGAGATCAGATTCTTCGGGATAACCATCACTAGCAGGCAAATTACCACTAATACTGTGCCACGGAGAATTATCAGCGACGAAAATATTACCGTCAGGTTTGCGCATTTCGTCGTGGCACCCCCCCCAGGCACTACCCAAAAATCATCAGAGCGATCAGCATAGGGCACAACAGAACCACAAATATCGCATGAACTTCGAACCATCACTTCTGATGAAGCATAACGAACAATGGTTTTGGTGTCGCTCAGCCACTCGATCTCACTCGGCTTAACAAAGCAGTAATTTCCAAATGCCGCACCGTGTACCTTTTGACACATTCGACAGTGGCAGTTATAAATTGCGTAGGGTACTGCCAGTAATTTCCATCTCACACTAGCGCATAAACAACGACCTTCATTCATCTTCAGCCTTCCTCTATTTTTGAAAAAAGATCTTAACAAGATCCCCTAGCCATCGCAAAACTTCCCAGGAAACACCAATACCATAAGCCATTAGCCTCATACCCAAGACTGCTCCCCAAGCTCAAGCCAGATATATCTTGAATCGACCTGGCCCAGGTTGTCATATTGACCCGCTCCTCAGTAATTGAGACACTTGATAAATTCCACCTGATTTTACTATTCATGTCACCTTTAGCCCTCCCCAACTCTCTTTGGGCCGCCACTGCCGAAGCGCCACCGGAAGCCACTTCGCTGGATGACCAGGTCAATGTTGATGTCGCCATCGTTGGTGCTGGGTTCAACGGACTCCGAGCAGCCCTTGTACTCGCCGAAGCAGGTAAAAAAGTCGCCGTAGTCGATGCCGGGGAAATCGGGTGGGGAGCGTCAGGTCGCAATGGTGGACAAGTCAATCCTATTGGACACGAGTCTCCCGAAACCATCAGAAATCGATGGGGAAATCGCTATGGAAACGACATGGTTGATCGCTACACAAGGTTTATATCAGATTCAGCTGATTCCCTTTTTGAACTAGCAAGAAACCATCATATCCACTGTGACGCAGAGCAGAATGGTTGGATTAGAGCTGTGCACGGCAACGCTGCCATTAAGCCCTTCGAAGAACTCTATCAAGGCTGGACAGATGCAGGATCTGAGCTACGCCTAATAGATAAAGAGGAGCTAAGCGCTCTAAGTGGTACTGAAGGATATCTTCTCGGTTGGGTGGCCCCACAAGGAGGCTCCATTCAACCACTGTCTTTCGCTCGGGGGCTAGCCCATGCAGCCAAAGCAGCGGGAGCGAACCTGTATTCACAAACCCATGTGGAAAAACTAATTCCCTCCAAACAGGGTGGATGGCAGTTAGCATCAAAAAGGGGATTGGTCACTGCCGATCAGGTGTTACTTTGCACCAATGGATACACCGATAAACTCTTTCCCGGCATTCGGGAAACCATCGTTCCCGTAGTGAGTATTCAGGCTGCCACCGCTCCTCTCACAGAGCACCAGAATGCCCACATTCTGCCTGACAGACACACCTTCGCAGACACTCGACGAGTGATATTTTATTTTCGAAAAACCGCCGACAACCGACTCGTTTTCGGCAGCGCAGGTACAGGTGATGAATTACCTAACAACAACGATCGACAACGAATCAAAACAGGGCTAAAGACCGTTTTTCCACGACTGCCAGATCTAACAATAGATTACATCTGGGGAGGAAGGATCGCTGTCACCCAGGATCACCTACCCCATATCCACAACCCCGCTCCCGGCCTATATACCGCCCTTGGATGCAATGGACGGGGCGTCGCATTATCCACCGCAATGGGGCGTTTACTCGCAGACCTGACACTCGGACGGGACCCGGAAAGTTTACCCATTCCCATCACTCAACCCAGGCCCTACCCATTTCATCGCTTTCATAGAATCGGAATTAAAATCGCCGTCCCCTGGAAGCAGTTTTGCGATAACCGGGAAGTAACCAGGGAGTAGCACACAAAGTATATGTAAAACGTGTGTTAGGCATTGTATCTTAAGCATCGCGTATCAAGGACACCCATTGATTACATACCGTCTCATGAGAACCTGGATCATTTCCGGGATAAGGTCGTTACTAAATGTCATCCTTCACTTAGCCAATGCGTATTCTCTACTAAATCCATCCTCTACTGAATCCATTTATGACTCTTTTACTATTACATTTTGGGACACCCACTAATTGAATCCTGATTGGGGAAAACATTGACCAGGATCATCGGGAAAATAGCAGCTCCAGAGACTGGAACTCCTTATTACCAAGGGTTCCTGTAAGATCCACTGACATTGCCTGTTCGAAAAACTCTTCCATATCCAATGCAATACCGATAGCTCTTAGTTCAATATCCGGTGACTGTTCCAGGTTGCTGACCACGTATTTCAGGTGACGTTCAAGAAAATATTCATCATTGTAGTTACTGGTCGCACTATCCATGGGAGCGCCGTCCGAGATCATCACAAGACACTTTCTTGATTGGGATAGGTTACGCAAACGTTCTCCAGCCCATTGCAATGCCTCACCGTCAAGCCCTTCCCGGAAATGCAAGGGGTTCATCATCGATGCGATAGAATATCTCGCTCTGCGCCAAGTGGTTTCAGCATTCTTATAAACAATATGCAGTCGATCATTAAGCCGCCCAGGATAATCAGGGCTCCCGTCTTCTCTCCATGCCTTCATGGATTTACCTCCGGTCCAGGCACCGGTTGTAAACCCCAAGACCTCATTTTTTATACCTGCCAGTTCCAATGCCCGACTATAAATATCCACCATGACTGCTACGGCTTCATAGCGCTGACGTTTCATTGAACCGGAATTATCGATGAGGAAACTGATTACCGTGTCGCTATAGGGTGAGTTTTTTTCCTGGTTGAACACTTTCCGATAGGAAGGATTGGACACAATTTGTCCCAGTCTTCTACCGTCGAGATACCCTTCTTCTTCGCCATAATCCCATCCGGCCCGGGATTCAATGGCAAAAATGCGTTGCAGTCGTTGGGCCAATCGAGGAATACTAATCGCTTGAGCCGCCACTAGTTTATCCAGTTTGTCTCTTAATGTGACTCTCTGTTCGAGGCGATAGAGGCTCTCCCCAGCAACCTGTTTATCATAGTCCCTACAATAGATGTAGTAACCGGGGTCTCCGTCTTCACTCTTTTTAGCTCCCGCGCCTGCACCAACTAACACCCCTTCGATATATCGGTCGTCCTCATTATCAATGGGTGGCATCATCAAACGATGCCTCGCGGAAGCGGTTTGTTGATCCATTAACTCGCCTTCTGTCTCCCGGGCAATGGCACTGATTTTCATCGCGATACTCAGTGCAAGATCGCCATATGCTTCCTGGTCACGCCTGGTTTCACGCAAGCGCGCTAGTTCATCGCCAATAATAGGTGCCAACCTGAACCGGGTGGACTCTATAATGTCCTCAACTTCCTGTTCCTGCATAGTGCCGTTTAGTCGGGATCGCACGATATGCGCGATCCCATAAATCAGCAAACCAAGTTCATTCTCAGAGATTCCATCACCGCGACACTGGCGGCACCATCCGTCAAACCCCTGATTCAAATTTCCTCTGACACCCACTAACCCCCGGGGAACCAGCGACTCGGTTCTTAGCTGCTCAAGGATGTCGAACACCAATTTGGCAATGGTATCCGCAGGCATCCGATGGTTATGCAACTGGGAATCACTGTAAACTAAACGACACGCCATCGCATCCGCCACTCCCCGGCAACGACCGATGGGATGAGTCAGTACATCCACGGCAAGATGGGGGGTATAAAGGGAAACACCTCGACCGTTCATGAACAAACGTTCGCGACGAAATTCCGCTTCGGGGTTACCTGATAGAGCTCGAATGGTTGCCGCGCAGTGACGTTCTATTTTACGCCTTCTGATTTGTTCGCTGCTCATCTAACTGTTTCGATCAAAGTCTGCACGCAACAAAAAGATCAGTTATCGAACCCGCTCTTCACAGACTCTCCCTTAATAGATTCCCCCTGAGCAATGGAATATTCTAATTCCTTTCCAAAAGCTCGTTGATAATACTCCGAAATAATCGAGCGTTCGGCGTCGTCGCACTTATTCAGAAATGACAAACGAAAAGCCCTGTCTATATCATCAAAAATCTCGGTGTTTTCCGCCCAGGTGATCACTGTTCTGGGGGACATAACAGTAGAGATGTCACCGGAAGCAAAACCTTTTCGTGTTAAGTCCGCCACAGTGACCATGGATTGAACCTCTTCGACTCGTAGCTTAAAACCAGGAACCTGCGCAATCACGATATTCACTTCATTCTCTGCGGGTAAGTAGTTCAGGGTCGCAACGATATTCCAACGATCAATCTGAGCTTGATTAAGCACCTGTGCGCCATGATACAAACCGTTCAGATTACCAAGTCCTACGGTATTGGCCGTGGCAAATAGCCTAAATGCGGAATGTGGACGGATTACCCGATTTTGATCCAGCAAGGTGAATTTTCCATCCCGCTCAAGGATTCGCTGAATGACGAACATCACATCTGGACGACCCGCATCAAACTCATCAAAAATCAATGCTACCGGCCTTTGCAATGACCAGGGAACAATGCCTTCCTGAAATTCGGTAATCTGCTTTCCATCGCGAATAACAATGGTATCTCTGCCAACCAGATCCAAACGACTGATATGTCCGTCCAAATTAACTCGAATACAGGGCCAATTCAACCTCGCCGCCACCTGCTCAATGTGGGTTGATTTACCGGTTCCATGATAACCCTGGATCATTACTCGTCGATCATTGGAAAAGCCCGCAAGGATCGCTAAAGTAACATCATGATCGAAACAGTAGGCTGGATCAATTTCAGGAACATGTTCATCCCGGATGCTAAATGCAGGGACCTGTAAGTCGCTGTCTATGGAAAACAGTTCTCGAGCGGATACACGAATATCGGGTTGTAAGTCGTTCATCATTTCGGTCCAGGCCAACATCAATATGAAATTACCCACGAAAATTCGCCGGTACGATTTGTCAAATGACACTGACCGTGTTGATTTAAGTCTGCAAAACCATTTACGGGTGGCGGCGGGCTGGCTGATAGCCCTGGATTTAGCGACTCAATGGTTAGAAATATTCAGGTTCGGATTCTAACGGCTTTTATCCCCAATGGGCGAACTAACCTTATTGAGAATACCTATTGAGACATAAACAAAACCACAGTCTTCGCACATTGTCGCTGAGAATTTCGAACAACTACTTTACGTAGTTATTATAAGGAAGATGATATGATCTATTACGCTGATAGACTACGACACCAAAAACTACTCAAATACCTTCAAAACCGCAATGAAAGTCTTTTTGTTCGCCTTACTTGCCGCTATGGGTAATGCACTTTTTGTTTACGGACAAAGGGGTTCCCAGATCTCCGCAAACCCGTTTCAATTTATTCTTAGCGCCCTGGTGATTTGCACAATTTTGTTTCTGGTTTGCTCTCTTGCCAATAAATCTCCACTGGATGTGGACTACCTCATGAAGAACCTTCGATTTATATTAATCAGTGGCGTTGGTTTCTTTTTAACCTTCATTGGTTTCTATTGGTTATACAGCCAACACGGCGCGGCAAATTACATCATTTATGCCCTGCTTTCCATTTTTACCACCTCCATCGGCGTTGGCATAATTATCTTTCGCGAGCCGTTTAATCAATATCATGTTATCGCTGGACTTTTGGCGGTGGCGGCGATCCTCTCCTATGGACTGGGACAACACAAGCTAACAACTCTTTCTGGCTGAACAGATCCATGTTCAGCCTATGTCCAGTATGTATTTAATTTGCGTCCGATTTCCAAACTTTCTGATTTCATGAATACGCATTCATCCGCAGACTTTGCCCATAAAACCGCACCCTCCATTGGTGTATTGCTTTCGAACCTGGGCACACCTGACAGCCCCAAAACCAGCGATGTCAGAAAATATCTGAAGGAATTTCTATGGGATCATCGTGTGGTTGAAGTACCGCGTCCGATTTGGTGGTTTATCCTCAACGCTGTGATTCTTAACACCCGTCCCCGGAAATCTGCGAAAGCCTACAAAAAGGTCTGGACAAAAAACGGGTCTCCACTGATGTCCATTTCAATGGACCAATTGCGTGGAATTAAAGCACAATTCAACTCTGGGGATGATTCCGTCGACTTTTCTGGCGAACACTTCGAGGATTCCAGTGGAAAAATGCCATCTATTCATTTCGAATTTTCCATGCGCTACGGCAATCCTTCTATCGAGTCAGGGCTTAGCGCATTGAGGGACAAAGGAGTTAATCGAATACTGATCCTGCCTCTTTACCCGCAATATTCTGCGACCACAACAGCATCCACTTTCGATGAAGTCACACGAGTCATTTCAAAGTGGCGGCGAATTCCCGAATTGCGTTTCATCAATCACTACCATGATGATGAAAACTACATCAATGCCCTGGCAGCCCGAATCAATATTCATTGGCAAGAGCATGGGAAAGCCGAACACCTACTCATGTCGTTTCATGGGATTCCCCAGGACTATTTTGACTCTGGTGACCCCTACCATTGTGAGTGCCACAAAACCGCTCGCTTATTGGCAGAAAAACTGGGGCTGAGCGATGACCGATGGACACTAAGCTTCCAGTCCAGACTAGGGCCGAAGCAATGGCTGAAACCCTATACAGATGAAACCCTGAAAGCCATGCCAAGCAAAGGAATCAAAAACATTCAAGTTGTCTGTCCTGGATTTAGCGCAGACTGCCTGGAAACCATCGAAGAAATTGCCATGGAAAACCGGGATATATTTATCGAGTCCGGAGGCGAAGTCTATGAATATATTCCATGTCTTAATGACTCAGCGGAACATCTTTTTGCTCTTGAATCCCTGATTCGTAAACATGTTCAGGGCTGGGAAGATCGCGCAATTTCCCAGCAACAAATAAACATGACTAAGCAACGGGCGAAATCCCTGATGCAACCTTGGACCTAGTATCGTGTTTCAACTCTGATCTCAGACCAACCACTAACTCCCCACTTTTCGTATCTGAAATAGCCTAATGAAAGCACTTCTTATTATTGCCCACGGCAGTCGTCGGGAACAGGCCAATAACGAAATCCAACAATTAACCGAATATCTTGAAGAGAATGATCAGTCAGATTTTGCATGGGTCAGACATAGCTTTCTGGAAATGGGACACCCGAATATTCCAGGCAGCATAAATGAGCTCATCCAGAACGGAGCCAGGGAGATCGTGGTTCTCCCCTATTTTTTAGCCGCCGGCGCCCACGTGGCTAAGGATATTCCCGAGATTATTGCGAATCTGCAACAGGAAAATCCTGACGTACTCTTATCCATCATGCCTCATATCGGATCTACTAACGGTATGAAAAGACTATTATTGATGCAAATCCAACAAGCGTCTTTTCGAAAGCCCTGATTTATAATTCCAATTAAAAATCTAGTCTAATCCTCTGATTTGAATATATTTTTTGAAAACAATCAACGGTTTAGCCTAAATCGGTAGCGTTAACTTCACCACGAAAATGGAATTGAAATCCAATCCTTAAAACCCAATACCTGAAAGCCCTATCCTGAAGTCTTATCCTGAAGCCTATGTCTCGAAATTCAAACTTTGAACTCAAAGCCCGGAAGTTTCTCACTATCAGGATTGCTTCATTCAGACACCTCAAAAAGATACCCCAGAAAAATAAAACAGATTCGCTGATGGCTAACACTCCTTCTTCCAGCCTATCCTCACAACCTCTTCTCGACCAGATAAATGGAAAGATCTATCGACAATAACAACCAAGCTGTCCAGGTAGCTGATTATCTGTTTAGAGAGGCAATAGGGTACCGATGGATTTTTCCAAAGCAGTTTGATAAGCCAGCGATGACAAAGCGAGGTCACCAAGCACCACAGCGCGGAAAAGGAACATGGTTCGTTCGTTTTCTGCGCCACGTCCCAAGGACTTTCCTATTACCAGACTGGTAATATCCCCACTTATTAGCTCCATGGGCGCCATGGGATTGGGCATACTCGCTTCCTGCTCAAAATCATCAATAATGATTCGATCCAGGGCAGACAAACTTGCCGCTTTAAAAGGCAACCCCATGTCTGTGGAGGACACGAAGGAACCCGGTTTCAACCAATTACAATCAATAAAAGGCTCCACCTGAACGGTCATGGGAATGGAAGTCACAATGAGATCTGCTCCAGTTACTGCCTCCTCCGGCGTAGCGCAGACCACCGATCTTAAACCTTTTTCTGTGGCCGCTTCACAAAGTGCATTGATGTTATGCGCCCCACGTCCATACGCCCTGATTTCCGTCAATGGAAATAGATCCAGATACGCCTGAAGGTGGCTATTCGCCTGCACACCACAACCAATGAATGCAACAACAGAAGAACGGCTGTTCGCCATTTTTCTGGCAGCAACTGCACTGGCGCAGGCCGTTCTTACCGCTGTCACCCAGTTTCCGTCCATAATCGCTCTTGGAAGGCCTGTGTCGCTGTCGAGTAAAGTAATCAGAGAGTTAATGGCATTCAACCCCCTTTCAGGGTTTTTCTGATTTAAAACCAAAGACTTAACAGACATCAAACCGGGATCATTGGCAGCGGATAGAGTAGTCATCAGATAACGATGATCTGGCCTAACCACGGTTTTTGGTGCGGCCCATACTTCGGATTTCGTTTGTTTATCAATAAGAAGTTCCAGGCTCTCAACAGCTTGTTGGGTAGTAATTCCCAGATTCTTTAAGTCGTCTCTCGACAGATATAACACTTGATCAGCCATAGCCTTACTCGTTAAATTGATTCATTAAATTGGCTCATTGAATTGCTTATTTAGGGGATTGCTTATTTAGGGGATTGCGTATTTAGGTTCACAATCCATTATGTCATGTGTCCTCTGTGTCATGTGCCTATTTGCGTCAAATTTAATCCAGAAACCGAAAAACCCCTCACAATTTCTCATAAGGGGCTTCATTGACTATAAATCAAGAAATCAAGGATGAACCTGTTATCAGAGAACACCAGATAAGGAATTAGGAACGAATCTGTGTTCCTGAAACCTGATTTGGAAAATAGTCTTCACAGTTTCCTTCACGATTTACATCAGCAGTTGCACAGTGCAATCCACCTCCAAAGGGATAAGCATCGCGAAAATCAATGGGAATCACTTCCATTCCGAGCTTGTCCATTTGCTCCATTTGATTTACTTCCGAGGCTTCCACAATCACGGTTTTATGATCCAGCACCAGACAGTTCATTGACAGCCAGACGCTGGAATAGCAAAGTGGCGGCGGTTGATCATTTGAAGGTTGAGCAGCGTCCACAATCTCCCAATCATTTGCCTCGAAGATTTTTCTTTGACGCTCAGGTAACCGTCGATTTGGATTATTGATAATCAGACCCGGCCTTAGGGGCACAAACGTGGCATCAATGTGTATTGGATACGGATCCCCGGGGAAATTTACAGCGTGAACACGATGATTTGGAAAATGTCGTTGTAACCATTCCATTGCCCGAAGATTAGTGGTTAACCCATGCTGACAAAATAGATCTTTTCCCAATCGACATACATCCGCAGCATCGAAAAGTGGTTCATGTTCGGTGGTGACGAAATCTAGCGCAGCGGTACGTGCTAATCGCTCTTCCACGGTAATGTCATCGAAATAACCTGGTTTATACGAATGATCGTCCAACCGCGGCCGGGGGGCTTGCTCCCAACGGAAATTAGGATCTTCATCAAAATACTGTTGCATCAGGTCATGATATGCCAGGTATTCAAAATACCGGCATCGAAAGGACATGGGTGCACTTAGAATCTCGTTACCAATAGTGAGTAATACGTCCCTCGGAGGCATGCAACCAAATTGGGTGCCCGTAGAGAAATCCGGAGTATGGACTGACTGGTTCCATTGAATCGGATTCGGTCTATCTACTCTGACTCCACGACCTTCCAGAATTTCCACCAAATTATCCAATTGAATATTGGCCTTTTCCACAGTTTCCAGAGGACGAGGGCCCCACATACCGCGCATATCGCTGTCTTCGGGAATTTTTGCCTCTGTGGCAGGCTCATCAGGCGGAATACAGGTGTGATCTGCTCGACCCACGATCACGTGTTTAAGCGGATCAAACTCATTCCAGGAATTGACTACAGTGGATATCATGGGATTAACCTTCGTATTCGTTTTTTAGTATATTCATCGTATTTGTAGCACACGGCACCGGCTCCCAATGCGTTAGCAATGCTGGCAGCATTTGAGCCGATAGTCATCGTCAAAACCACCTTAAAAAAAGCCAATAATTCTCACTCGCCAGAAATGCTCCCGTTTTATTTTTCAACCCGAGTCGCACGGTCCTCTGGCTTAACCGAAAATAGCGAGTCCTACAAAAGACCGGGTAATATAATCGACAATGTTACGAAATAGAACCTCAAAATGATAAAAACGAATTCTGCGCATTGTTATAGCTGAGGCTAAAAGAAGGGAGTAGAATCTGCCAGTAATTCTCAAGTCACTTTCCTGGCAATGAATACACATACCGTCACACAACATATTGTTAATTGGTTAAGTGCTTATCAACAAAAATCAAATACTAATGGTTTTGTCGTTGGTGTCTCTGGTGGTATTGACTCAGCAGTGACATCGACCCTCGCTGCGATGACGGGATCTCCCACGCTCTGCCTGGAAATGCCTATTCATCAGGCACAGTCCCAGGATTCCCGGGCACGAAAACACATTGATGCGCTTGAGACCCGCTTCCACAATGTGACTTCCATTCGCACGGATCTCACTCCAGTGTTTGATACTTTCGTTACAAATCTACCAGCCGTTAATGATGAAACATCCCGTTTTCTCACCCTCGCCAATAGCCGTGCCAGAATACGTATGACAACACTGTACTACTTTGCTGGTTTACACGGATATCTGGTAGCAGGAACCGGCAACAAGGTTGAAGATTTTGGTGTGGGGTTTTATACCAAATACGGCGACGGCGGAGTCGACCTTAGCCCCATTGCCGATCTGCTTAAAACAGAGGTTTTTGAACTCGGCGCTCACCTTGAGGTAATAGAAGAAATCCTGGTCGCCAAGCCCACAGATGGACTCTGGGGTGATGATCGATCAGACGAGGATCAACTCGGAGCCAGCTATCCGGAACTGGAATGGGCCATGGCATTCGACGAGCCTGATGAAACAGGACTGACACCAAGACAATCTGAGGTATTAGAAATCTATCGACGATTGAATCGAGCGAACAAACATAAAATGGAACCAATCCCAGTATGCGAGATTGACGAAGCTGTCAAATTTTCCTAACCATTCCTGACTAATCTCGAGTAAGACATGTTTTTGATCTCTCTAACTATCCAACCAAATTGGTCAGCTACACTGACCAGTCGGATTGCGCAGTTAAATAGATCATCCAGGGTGGATAGAATGGTGGCACTGATGTTTTTTCGCTGACCAGGAACGTTGATTCTTCCATGAATGCGAATACGACATTAAGCCGACCAATTCCCGGCATCGCCATGATTGTATTTGGCCTTTTTCTGTTTTCCATTCAGGATGTCATCATTAAATACTTCAGCGGAACTTATCCGGTACTGGAACTCGTTTTTATTCGTAGCGTTACAGGGCTCATTATCATCCTGACCGGTCTGGCGGTTCTGGGAAAGACCCAATCCATTAAGCTACACGGAAAGCAAGCGGTGCTTATCAAGGGGGGCCTTGGTTTTATTTCCTATATTTGTTACTACCTTGCACTCGCCTCACTACCCATGGCCGAAACCGCTACAATCACGTTTTTCGCTCCTGTAATTGTTACTGGTTTGTCAGCCATCCTTTTCAAGGAAAAGGTCGGAATCCATCGTTGGAGCGCAGTATGCCTTGGTTTTTTTTCTATCGTCCTGGTGATCGGGCCCAAAGGACATTTCGGAAACCCGGCCATCGTACTGGCGCTGCTAGCAGCCATCTCCTATGCCGGAATGACACTGTATACCCGTTTTATGGATCCTAGAGACTCTGCCATAACCAGCGCTTTTTACACCACTTTGGTATTCCTTGTGATGAGCTTATTGTTCACGATAGTGATCTACTTTCTTGACTTCGACAACGACAGTTCCCATAGATCCCTGGAGTTTCTGGTTAGAACATGGGAAAAACCATCAGATTTTCATCAATGGCTAATTATTTCAACTGCATTAATCGCCGCGGTGGGATTTTATTGCCTCACTCAGGCTTATATATTGGCTGATTTCAGCGTTGTTGCTCCTTTTGAATATACCTATCTACTCTGGAGTGTTTTATTTGGGTATCTCTTCTGGAATGAACTTCCACAGACTCAAAGCGGATTTGGAATTTTACTGTTAATCCTAAGCAACCTTTATATTCTGAGAAGAGAAACTATTTTGAGGAAAAGAAAAGATCTTCCCTAGACCACCTCTAGATCTACACTACCTGGTAATCCATTCAGACATCAATCATTCATTTCCCCTTTTTATGTCGCGTTCTTGCAACCCCAAGCATGCTGTCAAAAAAACCCTCAGTTTCCGCTATCACGAACGCATTTAGCTCATCAGCCTCAGTCTGATAGTCTCTTTCCTCTGGTGGCGTTACCAGATATTTGTCGTATTCTCTTTGCAATTGTTGGGCGGTTAAAACCATATTTTGCCACGTACTCCCCCATTGAAAGCTGTGGGAAAACCCACCAATAATCGCGAGTGTGGCAGCAAGAACCGGTGTACCCAGATCAAAAACCGCTTTCATTACCTGGTTATCCGCGAGCATAGAAGATGAAGATAAGGAGGCACTCAGAGTGACTAATGCCCCAGGATCACAGTCAGGGAACGAGTTATTTTGTACCAGCGCTTATTCGATTTACTGGAATCCCAATAATAGTTGATTGCATCTTCATACCGAACCCCGATGTATTCATCCTTTACTTGTTGATCTTTTACCTGTTCATCTTTTAAGGTGTGACTCTCTCGTACTTTTTGAGTGTTTTCTCTGGTGGCTTCTTTAGCCGCTCCCCTGGCTACTTCCCTGCCCTGATCATCGGTTGTTGTCATAGTATGGCCTCATGGTATTGTGTCATGGATAATTTCTCGTGATTAGCTATATCGACCAGCTATGATACTGGAGCTGGTATTTCCCTCATGCCCTTGCTCGATGCCCGAATTAACACTGATGAGCTGTCGTGAACCAGAGCATCAATATTAAATGGGAGTAAGTGTTCCTTCAGGGTACTTGAAATATCCCACTCGCTCAATATCCCGAATCTCAACGGTTATTTGAATCTCGACCAATTCATCCTCCACACGAAACCATTTCATCAGGGCCGCCTTCATCTGTTGACCAAGTATCTGTTTGACTTCCAGGGTTCGACCTTCCATAAATCGCACATCTAAGTGCACAAAGGCCAATTGGGGTTCGCCCTGGGCCACATAAAAAGAGTCAGCAGGTCTCACTCTACTTTTACAATTATCGATAAGGATTCCCGCTGTGTCGGACAAAAGTCCATGTAAAGTCTGAAACAATGGTGAGAAATCATGCTGCTGTTTTAGATTCGCAGAATATTCAAGAGTTAGATGGGGCATTTTTCACTGTTAGAAATAAAATAAACATAAGGGCAAATAAAACTTCTTCCAACCTGTTACCAAAGCTCAACTCATAATATATTCTACATTTTAGAAAATCACTAGAATATCAATATGCAAGCCTTCTCAAACATTCGGGTTATTGATCTAACCCATGTCATCGCAGGGCCTTTCTGCACCTATCAACTTGCGGTAATGGGTGCAGATGTCATTAAAATCGAACCCCCGCACAATCCGGACATGACTCGGGCTAACGGGCATGATATTCCCCATGGTGAAAATGGACTTGGTTTTTCTTTCACTTCACAAAATGCTAACAAAAGAGCAATCGGCCTCGATATTAAAAGCCCCAAGGGCAAAGAAGTACTCACCAAACTCATTGAAACTGCAGACGTGCTAGTGGAAAACTATCGCAGTGGCGCATTGGCAAAGCTGGGACTGGGTTATGAAGATGTCAAAAAAATACGACCTGATATCATCTATTGCTCCATGACCGGATTTGGACAGGGCGGACCTAAAGCCCAACACACGGCCTATGACAATGTCATTCAGGCATTTTCCGGACTGATGGAAGCAACCGGAAGTTCTCAAACCGCACCGATGAAAGTAGGTCCCCCGGTACTCGACTATGGTACCGGTATCCAGGCTGCGTTTGCCATCGCCGCAGCATTGTTCCAGCGAACACAAACCGGAGAAGGACAACATATTGATGTTGCCATGCTGGACTCAGCAATCATGTTAATGAGTGCTAATGTCACCTATTACGACCAAATGGGGAAATTACTGGGCAATAGCGGCAATATGAGCGCAACTAACGCCGGGTATAGTTGCTATCAGACCATGGATGGGCTTTTGATGATGGGAGCATTCACCGGAGAACAGTTAAAAAACATGTGGTGTGTGCTGGGAGATAAGGAACATGGAGACGAATTGAGATCACTCCAACCGCCAGCCATGGGGAAACATGTCGAGAAGGATACAAAACGGTTAGCGAAACTCTTCATGGAAAAAACTGCCGCAGAATGGGAAGTCATCATGAATGAAAACAAAGTACCCGCTGCCAGAGTGCGTAAGCTTGATGAAACGCTAAAACATGCCCAGCTACAGAGCCGAACCTTATTGCAGGTTCCTGAAGATTCAAGCAATGATCAAAAGCTCCCCACAGCCTCATTTAAGTATGCAGAAAATGGCCCTGCCCTTCACCGAGCTCCGCCAATGTTTGCTCAGCACACCCGACAGATTTTGACTGAGATAGGATATAGTCAGTCGCAGATTAGTGAGCTGAACAGGGAAGAAATTATTGCTACCCTGGACTGAAACACATATCTTATGCACCTCTCTTATGTACCTCCATCTCATAGTGATATCCGAAGGCTACCATTCACATAGTTGGTAAAATCATTATGAATGCTCCATAAGTGAGCGCGGGTACCATTCCCCCACTTCCCCAGACCAGAAACGTGAAAACCGGCTGATTCCGTTAGAAGTCAATCTCAAATAAACAGAGTCATCTGTATTTTCTATCTTTTGCACTGTCCAGGCATGGACATTGTTGCCTCCGTTATTCATACTACCGAAATCCAAAACTACCGATATTAGTAATATGTAGAGGGATAAGATGAACAAAAATCATATCTAAATGGCGCGTTTCTGGCCAAAAAATAATTACGCGGAGGAATATAATGACGACTAAACTATCGAGGCGGGAAATACTAAAGCGGATTGCTGTAACCGGAGGTTCAGTGCCTTTGGTAAAAGCAATGGGCATTTTGGGGCTGGCCCATGTCCCGGAAGCAGCTTTTTCCCATGACTCAGCAGAAGGAATCAACCCCCAACAGGGAGCCGGCAAGACAGTAGCCATCATTGGTGCTGGATTGTCAGGTCTGACAGCTGCCTAGCCATATTGGTGAGGTTATGAATGCCAGGTCTGAGGCTGCCTATGACGATCAAGAAGAGGTTATGAATGTTTACTATTCGAGCGTGATAAACGACCTATAAGCTGGTATCAGGAAGTAGGTAGGGAAAAAGAAGTCTGCTCTTTCGACGAAGGAAGTAGGTAGGGAAAAAGAAGTCTGCTCTTTCGACGAAGTCGATGGACCTGGTTCGCTATATTTCGAAGCCGGCGCAGGCAGAATCCCCTCCCATCATCGTAATGTACTCCATTATTGTAGAGAATTTAACATTCCCCTGGAAAGTTATATCTTTGGCAGTCGCAGTAATCTGGTTAGGAGCGACAGCATTAATAATGGTAAACCTGTCCAGCTTCGCCATTTCAAACATAACTTAAGGGGTTATCTGGCTGAGATGTTCCGAACCGCAGACTCAAGTCGACTGGACGGCCAGATATCTGAAGAAGAAAAAACCAGACTGCTCGACGCCTTGAGCAAATCCTTCGGTGAGCTTGATAACAATTATGAATACGAAGGTGGGTCTCATGCAGGATACTCAGTGCAGCCGGGTGCAGGCAACCAACCCGGTGAATTGTTTAAACCGTTTGCCTTCGCGGACCTCCTGAAAGCAGAAAAAATCTGGAATAGTCAGGTCTACAATGATATGCGTTATTACTGGCAAACCAGTTTAATGCAACCAATAGGAGGCATTGACAACATTGCAGCAACCTTCCTGCGACAACCTGCTAACAATGGAAAACTGGTTGGGAACCTGGTTCAGCTGAACACAAAGGTAAATAGTGTCTACGTCAACAAGACCCCTGGCAAAGTCGAAATTACCCATCAACACGTCGACCACCTGGGTAATCCCACTGGCGAAGCTGAAGAGCTATTCGTCGCAGATTACTGTGTTTCTACCATCGCACCGTCACTACTGGGTAAAATTGATCACGATTTCGATGAAACATTCGCAGATGCCCTGTTCACTGGAGTTGATAATGTGCATGCTGGCAAAGTTGCCTGGCAGTCGGATCGATTTTGGGAGTCTGACGATTATTACATTTACGGCGGTATCAGTTGGACCTCTGATTTCATCAGTCAGATATGGTATCCATCTGCGGGTTTCCATAACAAACGAGGCATTTTAACCGGAGCCTATGTCCGTGCGGAGGTGGGAACAGAATTTGGAGAAATGACTCGAAAACAACGAATCGCTCAGTCGCTGGAAGATGGCATCAGACTACACCCTGAACTCAATCCAAGCCACAATCCAATGTACCATGATGTCAGCAAAGCGATGACTATCTCCTGGCAGAATATGCCATTTCAGGATGGAGGCTGGTTCACCTGTAGTCAGGAACAACGAGATAACGGGTATCAGACTTTGTTAAAAGGGCAAAACGGCACTCTATTCATGGGGGGCGATGCCATGAGTTATACTCCTGGCTGGATGGAAGGCGCTATCGCTGCAGGTGTCATGGCGACGAACAACGTTGTTAAAAACACTGAATTAAGCAGGCAAGCCTAGGTTAGTCAGACGGGTATATTCGAGTCTGAAATACTTCTCAGGCCAGGAATACCCTATAGACCAGGAAGGTTTTAGAATGCGAAGTGCGTGCAATACGCACTTCGCTTCTTTTTCTATTTATTTTCTTTTTATTCGTTTTCCCGCAAAGACTCCCGAACATCAGTCGTAGGGAGAAGACTGATTCTCCGGTCGGGTTTTAAACCATTTAAAGGTCCACATATACTGCTCTGGTGCGAGCCGAACCATGGCTTCAAGCCCCCTATTCATCAATACAGCGCTCTGCTCTGGCGATGATGACGACAAGTTCTCCATCGGTTCGGCAAACTCAAAAGTGTAAATACCTGTTTCAATGTCCAGTCGGGTCATACAGGGAACAGCCTTTGCTTTTCCAAGCCGGCAAAGACGACCTAACGTAGTGAGAGTCGAGGTTTGCACGCCAAAAAAAGGCGCGAAGGTAGTGTACTTTGCCTCACCAAAGTCTTCATCGGGCAGGTAACATACCACATAGCCTGCTTTGATTCCCGAGATCAAATGCCGTAGCCCATTTTCTCTCATAAGAATCAGGGAATCATTGAACCTCGTCCTTGAGCGATGCATTTTCAACGTCAGCAGATCATTCTTCTGAGGTTTCATGGTCACAACCATGGGACTATTCCTCGAAACCGCAATACCACTCGCCTCTAGCCCCATAATGTGTGGTGACACAAGAATGACACGTTTATTCTCAGTAAGACTCCGATATTTTTCTGGATCAGCACATTGGACGATTTGCTCTAATCGCCGGGGCGACGCCCACCATATGGTTCCCATATCCATTAGCATGGCACCAAAAACCCGATAGTGATTCACCATCATTCGATGGCGTTCTTCATCTGAAAGCTCGGGGAAACACATCAAAAGATTAGTGATAACAATCTTCCTGCGTTTATGGTTACGCTTACGCATCTGGTCACCCAACCAGGCACCCAACCGCATAACCATTTTCCTTGGCAACCAATGTATTAGCCACAAAACAAAGAACATCATCCAGGTTCCCCAATACCGAGGAAGTAAAAAAGAAAATTGAAATCCTGGCATCGAGAATCAAAATCTCACAATAGGATAGATGGAAGAAGGGATAGACAAAATGGAATCAATAAACATCAGTTTATTGGTGTTGGTGTTGGTGTTGGTATCGATATCAGTATAGGTAGTGTATTGCTGCCGCCATTTTAACACCAGCCTATTGATTTAAAAATAAGTTGAGTAAAGTCGAAAAATCTTGCGATATCGGGGGCGTCAAATCCCATTAGACCCAGCTCCAGTTTCCAGTTTCCAGTTATCCAGTACCCAGTTATAGAGAGCGTTTGATTTCTTCTTTACGCTTGGCCACATAGGCCTCTAATTCTTCTTCAATGGACGGATCCATAGCCGGTTTTTCATAATTAGCCAGACAGGCTTGCCAAGTCTCGGTAGCTCTTTCAGTTGCTGTTTTCTCTCCGTCCAACTCCCATACTTCATAGTTACGCCAATCAGAAAGCATCGGAGTGTGGAAAGCATCCTTATAGCGAGCCAGAGTATGGGGATGATCAAAGAACTGGCCCCCAGTAGGCACCTGGGAAATAGCGTCATAAGCAAGCTGTTCTTCGTTCACTTCGATGGGGCGAACGGTTTGTGCCATCATTTGCAATAACTCAGCGTCCAATACGAACTTTTCGAAAGAAGCAGTGAGTCCACCCTCCATCCAGCCTGCAGCATGGTAAAGCAAATTACTGTGGGCCATGACACAAGACCAGATCGACATTTCTGATTCATAAGTTGCCTGGGCATCAACAGTATTACTCGCCGTGGCATTACTGCAACGAAAAGGCAGTCCGTATTTCCTCGCCAATTGCCCAGATGCCATTGCCGCTCTGGCATATTCTGGTGTTCCAAATGCGGGAGCGCCAGTTTTCATGTCTACATTAGACGTAAAACTCCCGTACATCACTGGAGCGCCTGGCCGAGTGAGCTGAGTCAAAACGATGCCACACAGCGCTTCAGCGTTTTGTTGCGCCAACGCACCGGCGAGGGTAGTGGGTGTCATTGCCCCCATAAGCGTAAATGGAGTGACTGCGACACATTGCCCATGCCGGGACATTGCCATGAGACCGTCCGACATTTCCGCATCAAATCGACGAGGCGAGTTTACTGAAATAACTGTAATACACGATGGATTGATCGCCATTTCATCGAGGGAGAGCCCTCGGGAAATAGCAGAGATGTTAATCCCATCCATGGCACGCTCTTCGCCTATGGACGTATTGAGCCAGACTTTATCGGTATAGGTTGCATTAGCGAGATAACAATCCAGGTGTCGCGTAAAGGCGGGTAATTCCATGGGTGGAGTAGGCTGGTTTCCAATACCATGGATGATGTCAAAGGATTGAGTCAGTTTAAGTAGGCTCTTATAGTCATCAAAATTACCTCTTCGACGGCCATTAATCCTGTCGTGGACGTTTGGTGGGCCGCCTACCGAGGTTGTACAAATAGAGTTACCGCCCAATATCATCCTATTCGATGAGTTTCTTGGAGTTAGCGTCACTGAAGACGGCACCTCTCTCAATGCATCAAACACAATTTCCCGGTCTATTCTCACCTGCCCCGTTTCTTCATTAACCACCGCACCCGCAGCCTTGAACAAATTTCTTGCTGACTGGCCCATAAATTCGATACCAATTTCCTCCAGGATTCTCAAGGAATTTTGGTGAATTATCTCGAGTTGTTCGGTTGTCAGTATTTCCAGCGGCGCCATACAGTTTCGCATGGTTTTATAGTGCGAAGTCGACGGCACATCTTTATTTTCTGAGCCTGATCGATTTCTGTTTCTGCGTTTAGGCATCGGTGGGTCCTGATCAAAATTTGTCAATGAAGCGGCGAATACACGTTATGGGGTTCATTTGACCTCAATCCGTTCTGGTCAGGTAACTCTATGTCGACAAATCATCCATACTTTTCGACGCCCAGAGGAGCTTGAGCTAGTTGGCTGGACCTCTCAAATCCGACGCACGGAACCGAATGCGCCGAACCTGGTGTATGGAGTTTAGTACATCGAACCGGGCTGGATTCAGACTCTGTTCTTAACGCTTCTTTTACTAGCCACGGAACATTTACCCTATAACAGTAATCCTGCGGCACTCACGAACAGCACCAATTGTAAACCGCTTTCAAACTGGGAGACCGTGATTTTCCGAAGAAACATTCGCCCCACGAAAACCGCCGACATCGCCGAAAATACCAAACCTACCAAGAGCCAAACCCGATCAGTATCAAGCAGCCCAGTCCCATAATAGGAATTGATCTTCGCCACGTTCGCGAGTACGGAGGTTGCTGCCATTGCACCAACAAAGGACTCCTTACTGATCTTCATTTCCCTGAACAACAGGGCTTTTACAATGTTACCGCTTCCTAGTAACCCTGAAACAAAACCATAGGCAGCAGAACCAAGAACGATACCCATCATTCCTGGACGTATTCCCTTAAGCCATCTGAATCGCTCGATAAAAAGATAAAATAGGATGCTTCCACCAAGACAACGTTTTAATAGGTCAGCAGGTAGATCATATAACAACTCAGCCCCCAGATAGGCAAAAGGCACGCTCACCACAGACATTATCCCGACCAGTTTCCAGTCAATATACTTTCCAAATACCACCGTTTTAGTCACCGTAGAAGCAATAAACAATACGGTTGCAAACGCAATGGTTTCTTTGACAGGAAGCAGGTAGGAACCCAGAGATAGGAAAACCAGGGCTGTGCCAAAGCCAAAAACTCCGGAAATGAGAGCGGAGACAAAGCCGAGTAGAACAAACAAACAGGTAGGTGATTTCCATAATGATCCGGTACAGCGAATTACGTAAACGGTATGGGGTGCAATACTACACCCCCTCTGATCATAAATCCCGCACAACCAACCAGAAATAGCTTAGAACGAAAACAGGTCTTTCATCTTATCCATAGATCCACTCATCTTCGCCATCAATGGGTAGGAAACATCACCCTAATCGCGACTTTCAGGTTTCCAGCCCGGTGATCGAAAAATGTAACCCAATGCCTCAGATAGATTTTTTGCACGGAAAACATCTTTGGCAATAGACCAGAATTCATGGACATTAACCACTAGAGGATTCCAACTTCCCACTGGCGTCGTAATGCCGTAGACCACTTTTTCCTCCTCCATTTGATAGGTACCAAACATTCTGTCCCATATAATCAAAATACCCCCATAGTTCTTGTCGTGGTACTTTTTGTTAGAACCATGGTGCACACGATGGACCGATGGAGTATTGATAATCCGATCCAACCAGCCAAGCTTTCCGATTTTCTCAGTATGCAACCAGGTCTGGTACAGTACGACAATGGAAATCGCAATGATGGTTTGAATTGCACTAAATCCGATGAGAATCATGGGAACGAAAAATATCCATTCGATCACTCCTTCTATCCAGGCCAAACGCAGACTGGTAGTGAGATTGTATTCTGGGGAAGAATGATGAACGCTGTGATAGGCCCATAAAATTCGAATCTCATGTTCAAATCTATGCATCCAGTAATAGGTTAAATCTGCCGCTAATATAGCCAAAATCCATGACCACCACTGATGCTCAATGGAAAGTGGGGCATAGCGCTGAGTTAAAAATAGACCAAGAATGAATACTAATCCGTAGAGAGTTCGCTCAAGCAGGACATTTCCCGTCGCAATCACAAAATTTGACACCGACTCACCCAAATTCCTTCGCCTACCGGAGAAAAAGTCCAGGACTGTCTCCACGATGATCATGACCAAAAATAGCAGCCCAATGATCTCTAACACACCGAATGTTTCTGAAAATGCCTCGAACTGCTGCTCAATATAATTCACAATATTCTCCAAACCAAAAACCCATCAAAAAACTTATCTGAACCGTTCACTCGAAACCCCGATGATTTATAAAGGCGCTAAAAAATTAGTCAATAAAATATACATCCTTATTCAAAAATCAATTGAATGAACATACGTTCATTCAATATAATGCTAGCTGAATAAAAAATCAATGCAAACATGTCAAAAAAAGAACGAACAACCCTCCCCCGAGAGGAATCAACTAAACGGCGTCGGGAACTCATTGTAAATACCGCCATTGAGTGTTTCGCAGAGAAAGGATTCCATCAAACGAGTGTCCGCGATATTGCGTCAAAAGCAGAGATCAGTCTCGGTAGCCTCTATACCCACTTTCAAAACAAGGATGCACTTATCGATAAAATCGCGGAGATCGAATCCCGTGAGTTGACCGTTTTTGAGAAACTATTATCAACCTATGAGGAGCCTGAACACGGACTTGATTGTTTTATTGAAGCCTATCTGAATGAAGTATCGACACCCTTATATTTTATGTTGTCCATCGAAATCACCGCAGAAATGATGCGAAGACCTGGGATAGGCAAGCGCTTTGATAGTAACCGCATGAAGATGCTCGGCGCGCTCGAGCAAGTAATTAAAAAAGGAATGGCGCGAAAGGTATTCGACCCTAGGTTAGACCCAGAAGAAATTGCTGAACTAATTATCGACGTTATTGAGGGAACAGGATCCAGGGCGGCACTCACAGGAAAGAAAATCAGCAAAAAAACGATAAGGATCCTGAAGTGGAATATAAAAAAGTTGCTCCTCATCTAACCAGTCAAATATCCCAAGCGCTAAAAACCTAAGTAACCAGACAGAATAATGACCGTTCGGTTAGCATGAGTTGAATTGCCACGAAACCAGGAAAAAATAGCCACAACGATGCCGCGAACGGTAAATGCCAGCGGGGCTCCTGAAACTCAGATGGGAAGGTTTAAACCTCAATTAAATTCCATGCAGATTTCATAGAGATTTCATGTTGACTTTTTAGGTCCGCTTTCTAATACTGCACTGAACATTCTATCGGCAAGAGAGGCAAATACTTGGAACCCATTCTCAATCTTCGTAGCTACGCTCACAACCCCGCCTGCCATTCCCACAACTTTCACCAACTCGTATTTCCGTTAATGGGTAGCATGGATATTGAAGTGAATACACAAAAAACGGTGATAGAAAAAAACCAAATAGCTGTTATTCCCGCCAATGTTGACCACACTTTTCATATTCACAACGATAAAGATATGCATACCAACCAGTTTATGGTGGCCAACATTCCCTTAGATCTATCTCCATCCGTATCCATGCTACCCCCTTTTATTAACCTCAATCTAGACCAGGGATTGAATCATTATCTGTATTTTCTGGAAAATGAAATCAACAGTAAAAAAAGGAATTCCTTCGATTCAGGAGAAACAAGAAAAAAACAAATCATTCTTCTATTCATACAATTGCTGGTAGACCGCTTTAGTCTTCCTGAGCGCATAGACAAACGACTTGTTGTTGCGCATCGGTACATGAATCAAAGATTGGATCAACCGATTACCGTACGAGAAATTGCATTGGCGGCCCATCTTGGGGAAAGGCAAATGACCACGTTATTTAGACGTTCTTTTGGTATGCCTCCCAAAAGATATTTACTGGAACAGCGTATGCAACTCGCATGGCACCTACTCAGTGGAACCACGATGAGCGTACAGCAGGTAGGGGATAAATGTGGCTACACCAGCATTTCTGCTTTTAGCACGAGGTTTTCCCAGCATTTTGGTCGTTCTCCCATGGATATTAGATCACCCTGAGGTGCGGCGTAAGAAAAAGTAAGAAAAAGAACGAAACAAGCAAGAAAACCGCCGAATCAACAAAGAAAAACTCATTTTAGAAAGCTATTCTTCCATGTCTTGATAGAAGCTCAATCAGCGAGTTTCCATCTATAATATTTTTTAGCCAAAAAGAAAACGAATGAAAATCACCGACTTTAAAGCCCTCACTTTCGATGTCTATGGCACGCTTATCGACTGGGAATCCGGCATGATTGCGGGATTAAAACCCCTGACAGATAAGTTGAACCCCCAGCTGGAGCGCGATGAAATCCTCGAATCCCATGCACGACATGAATCCGCCACACAGGCTTTTAGCCCAGCACGGAACTACCAGGGAGTCTTGTCCGTGGTATATAAAAGACTGTCAGAGGAATGGGGACTAAATGTTACCTAGGACGAATGCCTTGTCTATGGAGACTCAGTGAAACACTGGCCCGCCTTTTCTGATAGCGCAGACTCTCTTCGCTATCTAAAACGCTTTTATAAATTGGTCGTATTATCCAACGTCGACAACCGTAGTTTTTCCTATAGTAACGAAAAGCTTGGAGTCGAATTCGATGCAGTTTACACTGCTGAAGATATTGGCTCCTATAAGCCGGATCAACGTAATTTCGATTACATGCTAAAAAACCTGACATCCATCGGTATCAACAAACCCGATATACTACACACCGCCGAAAGCATGTTCCACGATCATGCACCTGCCAATCGAGCCAATTTGGCGAATTGCTGGATATACCGCCGCCATAACCAAACGGGGTTTGGTGCCACCATGAACCCTGGAGATATGCCAGCTTATCTCTTTTCGTTTAATAGCATGGCCGAATTGGTAGAAGCCCATAAGGCTCAGATACCTGAAACTTAATCTTCGTAGACATGTACAGACCAAATAATGAAGAAATATAGTTTTCTCGATGATTACAGCGAAGGTTGTCACCCAGCTATTCTGGAAGCATTAGTCCAAACCAATCTGGTTCAACAATCCGCATACGGGAATGATGACTATTGTGAATTAGCAAAATCCCGAATCAGAAAACACCTTTGCCGAAAGGATATCGAGATATTCTTTGTATCCGGAGGAACACTGGGCAATATCATCATCACATCCAGTGCCCTAAGATCTCATGAAGCAATCATTTCCGCCCATAGCGGACACATCGTGGTCAGAGAGACAGGTGCCATAGAGGCGACTGGTCACAAAATAATTTCTGTCCCTTCCAATAATGGAAAACTCACACCGGCAGATATCACGTCTACCCTTGCGAACAATGCCCATGCCCCACACATGGCGAAACCCCGCCTTGTTTATATTTCCAACGCCACAGAAACCGGAACCGTTTACACTAAATCAGAACTTACCTCCCTGTTTGAAACCTGCCAATCCAATAATCTGTTGTTGTTAATGGATGGAGCCCGCCTGGGCACAGCACTGTCTTCGGGCACCAGTGACTTAACCCTCCAGGATATATCCCAATTAACGGACATTTTCTGGATTGGCGGAACTAAAGCCGGCGCAATGATTGGTGAAGCCATTGTTATTCCTAACCAAATACTAGCGGAAGACTTTGCCTTTCACATTAAACAACGGGGCGCCCTGCTCGCTAAAAGTAGATTACTGGGGCTTCAGTTTTCAACACTGTTTGAAGATGATCTTTTTTTTAAGCTCACCAAATCCTCCAATGATCTCGCTCAAAAAATCGCCCGCGGAATTGTCGACGCCGGTCATACCCTTGCAGCAAAAACCGAAAGCAACCAGATCTTTCCCATACTGCCTAACACAACCATCGAAAAACTGAAAAAGTCCTTTGATTTCTATGTATGGGAAAAAGTTGATGAAGAAAAATCCGTCATCCGCCTGGTCACCTCATGGGCAACTGACGAAAAACAGGTAGATGCATTTATAAATACTGTCGAGAAAATGAGCACTTAATGGTAGTAATTTGAGGAAAATCGAAATATTGTTATTGCCTTTCAACTTTAGAAACCAGGATACGAAGAGTTGCGATTAAAAGAAACTAGCTAATTTCGCCCGAGGAATGTGCTTTCCAAAGTTTCACTCAGCACGACATTTGTTTTCAAAGACAGTCTGTAAAACATCTCGTTTGTCTCTGGTTATATTATTTTCCGACTCCGCCAGAGACTTTTCGTACTTTTCTAGCCTGTCCTGGATCGACTTGCAAATAGCACTTTGTTGAAAATTGTCCTTTGAAGCAGCTTTTTTGTTCCCGTCTCCATCTATGGGTTCGCTACCTACTTGACCACCTTCCTCTATCCGTTTCTCCAGTTTAGAGATAGTTTTATTTAGGCCTAAAATCACTTTCTTAAGGGTTTTTAGTTCAGCATCCTTATTTTTTATAGTATCTCTGGCATCCTGTAGTTCGACTTCAAGCAACTTTAGCTTTATCACTAAGTCTATTGTCTCTTCATTATTGCCGGTTGTTTGCTGCTCAATGTTATTTTCAAGTACCAGCACTCTTTCCATGAGAACCTCTGTCACCGGCGATTTTCTACCTGAAACTCTAAAGGCCAAAGTGCGGGTTTTTTTGGTTTCTACTCGACGGTTAGTTCCTTCCTCTTCATATTTCCTAATGATGGTAAGATTTCCTGAGACAGTAAGACCATCAAATGTTAGTTCGAAACTTCCCCGATCACTCTCACCTTTCAGAATGTTTCCATCCAAATAAGCATCATCAAAAGTCAGATCGCGAAAAGGAATAGAAACATTAAAACCGGACTCCCTATTTTCAATTAGCCAGACGATAGATTTTCGGGGGGCATCTTTCCCCAACACACCCGCCAAACCAACAGTATCTAGCAGCGAACTGACTCCAGAACTTTCTTCACTGACCACCCAGGCACCAGACATCATAAAACCTTCACTATTTGCCATCGAATTGGAATGCATAAATGCAGTCATCCCACCACATAATAATATGCGAAAAATTTTCAACACAACTGAAAACAAAGAGTTCGTTTTTCTCATTTGATTACTTTACGAGGCTGATGATATCGGTTCTTCTTCGTATTTCGGAGATGAACATTGCAATTGTGTTTACTGGATAAACAAGTAGTAACCACCCGAAAGGAATAATCAGAAGATGATTTAAAGGCGTATTTCCAATTGTCTTCAGTCAGCTTGCCCTGACCTCGAAAGGCCTGTCCATTCTCTGCTTTCTGTTCCTTGATCCAACGGCCTAACAGGTTGGGGTTAATGCCCAAGCTGCGGGCGGCTGCAGCGCAGCTGAACCCTGCTCCTGCACCAAACTAATGGCGTCTAATTTGAATTCTTTCGAATACTTTTTTCTTGTGGTCATCATGCTATTCTTAACTGGTCTGGTCGATCTCACCCGACCACGTCACATCCTTATTTTTTATAGTATCTCTGGCATCCTGTAGTTCGACTTCAAGCAACTTTAGCTTTATCACTAAGTCTATTGTCTCTTCATTATTGCCGGTTGTTTGCTGCTCAATGTTATTTTCAAGTTCCAGCACTCTTTCCATGAGAACCTCTGTCACCGGCGATTTTCTACCTGAAACTCTAAAGGCCAAAGTGCGGGTTTTTTTGGTTTCTACTCGACGGTTAGTTCCTTCCTCTTCATATTTCCTAATGATGGTAAGATTTCCTGAGACAGTAAGACCATCAAATGTTAGTTCGAAACTTCCCCGATCACTCTCACCTTTCAGAATGTTTCCATCCAAATAAGCATCATCAAAAGTCAGATCGCGAAAAGGAATAGAAACATTAAAACCGGACTCCCTATTTTCAATTAGCCAGACGATAGATTTTCGGGGGGCATCTTTCCCCAACACACCCGCCAAACCAACAGTATCTAGCAGCGAACTGACTCCAGAACTTTCTTCACTGACCACCCAGGCACCAGACATCATAAAACCTTCACTATTTGCCATCGAATTGGAATGCATAAATGCAGTCATCCCACCACATAATAATATGCGAAAAATTTTCAACACAACTGAAAACAAAGAGTTCGTTTTTCTCATTTGATTACTTTACGAGGCTGATGATATCGGTTCTTCTTCGTATTTCGGAGATGAACATTGCAATTGTGTTTACTGGATAAACAAGTAGTAACCACCCGAAAGGAATAATCAGAAGATGATTTAAAGTAAGTGGTGACATCAGTTCAGGATTGAGCCCACCGAGTTCGGTTTTGGCCAACTCGTATGCTTCGCTAAGCCCATAGGAAAAATCCAGCAACCATGATCCGAGAACAAAAACCATGAAGGCAAAAATAGCACCAAAGAAATAGCAAATACCGATTTGTAGCTGAATGAGCTTCTTGACATTAGCAGTCTTAAAGCCACTAACCCGCATCAACCCATAGTTGGTTTTCCGGTGTTCGATAACGGTTAAGACCATAAATAGATATACCGCAAAAATGACAAAAGCGAGAAATAAAACTAGCGGTGTACTCACCCACTGCAGTACTTTGTTTAGAAAACCTGCTCTGCTCAGACCTTTGCTGTAAGATCTTTCAATGAGAAAGTAAGTTGCCGGATTTTCGTCACCGCCAGCGAGAGACTCGATGGCTTCTTTTGTTTCATGTAGCCTGGATAAGCCCTTCGTGTATGCATGAAGATTAGTCACTCCCTCAGAAAAAATATCGATTTCCAGAACATCACTGGATTCACAATCCTGAACGCTGTGAAAGTTTGGAAATCCCCATTTATTTGAGTACCTCGAATTTTGATCGCAGAACAGACTCAATTTGTAGTGATCATCGATGCCATACTGATTGGTTTTGATCGTATTAACAACCAATCCTCCAGCCATCGACTTTAGCGTATTGATATCATCAACCGATCCACTTTCCAGTAGACAGCGTTCCAGTTTATCGACCGAATCTACCAAAGGCTGATTGTTAGCGTTACCCTTTATAAAGTCTATTTCAACACTCCATCCATCATCCACAACGCTTTTTGAGTTAATGTCCCTACCAAGACACGCTTCGAACAGAGATAGTTTTTCATTATCAAATGAGCCATCAGAGCTAAATGACACATCAGACACTACCTCCTTCGAATCCCCTTCCAAATAGGGTAGAAATATTTGACTGGCAGGCAGCTTCGTGGATTCCAGTTGTGCGTTTACCAGCATTAACAAATCAGTCTCGAAAGGAAACAGAAATAGATAGTCACTATAGGTTGGAAAACTATCCATCCAGGTAACCTGAAGGGGAATATACATGGATGGCTGGTAGTTCGAGTTTCCGAGCAATGGGTATCGCCACTCACGGTCTGAGTGATAATCCTTGGGCAAGTATTTCACCCACAGAAACCGATGGGAGTAAATATCCAATTTATCAGATTGCTTTTGGTGTTCCTCATAAAGCGCTCGATTTCTATCAGGAACAGCGAACTCATACTGGCTTTGTATACCTCGATGATTTTGATCATCATCAAGTGCCTGCAGGTATTCCTTAACATTAAAGTACTGGGAAAAAACCTGCTTATTTATCACTATGGATAAGGGAAATTTGCTCTGCTCTTCTTCGCTATACATCCCTACCTGATCAAACATTGCTTTCCATAATGGATCCTGGGTCGAAACTCGTAATCCTCTGGGTTTATAGGAATTGTCCTTATTACCCCGGCCTGCAGTACTTCCGCTGGCGGAAAAACAGCGTTCCTGCTTCGAATCATAGCCCTGTTCGCACCAAAATCGATCATCAATCCACCAGGATGAAAAGTTCTTGTCGTTAGGAGCAGACTCTTCCACTGGATAAGCTGTCACTTGATAATCGCATATCCTTTTTTCGTTTGCGCCCAGCTTTTTTTTGCATTCCTTAGTGGAGGTAAAACTATTTCCTGCCAATAGTTCAAAACGGTCCCGGGTGATGTAGTTTTGGCGACGTGCAGGTTTGATTAGAATACTCGCTCCTTCTGACTCCAGAGCACCAACAACGGTTTCGGAGATTTTAAGATTGAGGCCGGAAAACGCTGAGGAGAAAAATAGACCGGTCAGCGTAATTGCCACAAAGAACAGGACAAGCCAGATAAAATCATTCTTGCCATGGTGATACCTCGCGGAACCCAGCACCGGAGTAGAATCGAAGACTTCCTTTCTCGCGAGGTGCCAGTGAATACTGCTTTTACTTTTCATGCTAGTCCGTTAGAGCGAATTAACTGTTATAAACCTGATTTATGAACCTGATTGAAGAATGGAATTTTCCAAATACAAACCACCCATCTTAATCACAATCAACCAAACTGACCCTGTTCTCTGATATCTCTATATGCCAAGGCGCATTCAGAATTTCTTTTTCGTCCTCATGATGAGTAACCCAGATAAAACATCGGTCACTATCAGCTCCCATCCATTCAGAAACCAATTCGAGGATGTCTTTTCGGGTGGTTCTATCCAATGTTCCGGTAGGTTCGTCAGCGAAGATTATCTTTGCATCGGACGCAATACATTTTCCCAATGCTGCCCGCTGCTGCTGTCCTCCAGAGAGTTGACTGGGATACTTATCACGAATATTTCCATGCAGCCTCGGATACAACCTCACTAAAATATTTTCTGATCGTTGCTCAGCATCATCTTCAGGAATACCGGCATTTTGCAGATAAAGTTGAATATTCTCTTTGATAGTGAGGAAAGGTAACAATGCTGCATTTTGAAATGCATAGGAAAAATGTTTCCCGTATAGTGACTCATTGTCAGGATCAGAGCTGGAAAACTCCACTATGGAATTTCCCTGGTTGGTCCACACTATACTGGCTTCCGGGTTTAGCGGTTTCTTCAATCCTGAGATTAGATAGAGCAAAGTCGACTTCCCCAATCCCGAGCGACCTACTATCGGCAATGCTCTCCTATTCCCTGTAAATTGCAGATGAAGACAACAATCTTTAACCAGAAGGTTTTCCCTGTTATCCCAGCCTATGTCACAATTTTCTACGCCAAGCTCAATCATCCATTTTCTCCTTCGCTGTTCAGCTTATTAGGGCAGATACAATTTGGGAATCCAATACACATTATTTTGATTGTTCCCCATGGGCCAAATGAACTTAAACTGTTCATAGTCTTCCACATCCAAACCTCTTTCATCCCTTGGGCCTACCCGGACGATTTCACTGACCCCTCTGGGAATTAGCTTTTCCCCCTGAGGACTGAGGTTCCCACAGGAAACGGGATATCTGGGTGTTACCGGTATATGTTTACCATCCTTAAGGACATTGAGTGCCTCAAGCTTATCTCTCATATAGTCTTTAAGTACCTCCATTTCGCAAGTCGAAACCCTGGCCCGATCGAGCAGATCCCCCATGCTATACCCCATAATGGGGCTTTCCTTAATTGCCGGCAGGTCACTGTGGGTTAAAATATCTGTAAACGCTGCTTCGTTTGATACAGCAGGGTCAATCTTCAATACGGACTGAAACATTTCAATAATTGCCTCCTGATATTCTTCCCGTCGATCAACGCCTTCAACATCCACCAGCATTTCCAGCAACCTGATCCACTTCCTGAACTCGGTATCTGATAACCAGATTTCTTCCTGCAGCTCAACCGGATGATCTGAAGAATTATCCGGATACGGAACATACAATTCCTGAACAAATTCAACCTCCCCTGAACATGCATTCATACCTGCCTGACTACAGATCACTTCCAACATATCCTGAGTCATTTGCGCGGGCATATTAAAACGATCACGAAATTCTTCGCTATCGACAAGGTCATAAACATTATTTCCGCCACTTTCAATCTCATTGACAATGCGATCGATAACCTCCTGGGTATCCACTACTCGCTCATTGACCAGGGAAGAAACTTTATCCACAATTGATTCGATGCTATCGGAATTACTAATTTTCGCTACCACACCCGTGGAGTTTCTTTTGCACTTTTTGTATTCATTTTGATATCGTCGAATAGCCTCATCTTCTGTTGACTGGGCTGCTCTACGTTTAAACGTGTCACACCGTTTTCCCGCAAGCTCTAACGTCTGGTTACGAAAATCCCTGTGAGCCTGCTTTGCATCACTTTCAAACCGGGTATTTGGCATGTGTATAGCGAAAATCTGCGGAGGAATATCAAACAGCGCCCTGGTTTGATCATTACCATAAAGCCGCTGGGATAACTCATCAATGGAAAAAACACGATTACCTTTACTACTCTGCAGTTCCGTGGAGTACCCATGATCTCCTACCAGAATGAATATTTTCAGTCGATTAGAACAACCCTTGGAATTTGCTATCGCCCTGGACAGTCCCCCAAATGTATTTTCATGGAAATCCCTGTCTGTGACGCCATTGATGCTTTTGTCCTTTGCTCTGACATTAGAAAACTCCGAAATAAAACGGGAGTAAGCCTGGGGGTCACTATCGCTTTGCCAACCGCTATCACAGTTTTGGTCATTCAATGCAAAACCTTCATTGATTCCGCCATCAGCGTTCAATATCCTCCCCGTGGATTTATCGAAAATCGCATCTCTGAAGATTTGAAAACCCGCTCGATAACTCCCTCCCTTGGATTTCATTACCTGGGTAAGTTCACTATTTAGCCGTTGCACCACCCCTTCGGTGTGATTGGTTCCTGCAATCGCGGCGATCGCCGTCGTCATGCTTTTGGTTCCGTCAAGCACGTACATAACATCGATGTGCTTAAAACCTTCTGCATCAATTTCTCGGGTCGCCGCCGTTGCCAGTCCGGTACTGGACAATGCAATCTTCACATACTCCCGTCCATTGCTGGTCGTTCCGGTACCTAACAAAGGTGGCCGGTATTTATTGGCGTACCATGAGTCGTCAGCAAATATTTTCTGACATTTTTCTTCTCGACCAATGTCCTGCGGGCTGGCATAGCCACAGAGAAAATACTGGCTCTCTACAAGATTAACCGTATCGTCATAATCCTCTATTCCCCGACTATCGGGGGGAAAGTTTGCGGCATCCCGGTCTTTGGGAACCGGCAAAAAGCCGATGGAAGTGTCCCAGTCAAACAGCCGATTCGAATCAACCCAACCAATGAACCCAATCGATTCAGGGGTTTCGAAACCATTCGCTAGCAAATAATATTCGACGCCGTTTTTCTCCTCCACTGCCCAAACATAGTTCATTGCAAATCGCTGCAGCTTTGGGCATTTCACGGGATCACAATTGACCTGTGGGTAACCAGGAGCGGGTAACGCGACAACCGGGTTTTCATTGACTTCATCTTTTATAACCTTGGTAAATGCTCTACGGTAAATTCCCTGGGATTCATCTCTCACAGGATACTCCCGACATAGAACCGAGGCTCTATCAACCCAATATGGGCCATTTCCGTCGAAGTCACGCACTTCCAGTCGTGACTCATTGCTTGGATCGCTTTGTACATGAAAACGCGCTCCAAATGGCGCCCTACCAGTGGGGGAACCCGATGACGCGGAGGAGAACAAATCCAATTCGTCATATATCGAAAGCACCTTCTTATGCTCATTATCGAACTCTCCAGTTTCTCTGATCAGATAGGAAAAGTCGTAATTCTCACAAGAGATTTCATCATCAGACATCGCTACATTGGCATGTGTAGCGGCGAGAAGTCCAACCATGAGCCAAAGGGACAATGGTCTCGTAATGTTTTTCATAAGTTCCTTACTATGAGCTAGTCTTTGCGAACAGATGTCACGGAGAGATACCTCCCCCCCCTGTCTGTTTCTATTGGTTACTGAGAATAAAGTTGACGAAATTCTGATCGTAGGCAGTGCATTGTTCTTCATCAATGATGTATTCCACCCAGGGTTCACAGTCATCGGTTATCACGAACAGTTTCCGCCTGAGCTTTAACAAAAGCCCAAGTTCCAACGTAGGAACACCTGAGCCAGCAAAAAGAAATACCCGATTGATGTCTTCTCCGCGATTTGCCGCCAGATTTGCAGCGTTATAGATCACCGTCGGATTGCGGCCGCGCTCGGCATAGACGACTCCCTTTTGGATACTGTCATTAGAAATATCTCCCGGGTTTCCAGAATCAAAGACCGGACTGGCCGCTCCCTCGCTACCAATGCCGACCAAACTCAGCGGTATGTCAGACTTAATCCTGTCCGATGAAATGAGATCATTGACAATTTTGCTGGCAATTTCCCGTCCAATGGGATCCGAGTCAGCGCCCCAGGCTCGAGGTAAAGCAGCAACAACAATGTTTCTGCTTTCGAATAACGCTATAAGAGGCAATACATTCAAGACAATTGAGCGCCCTCCATCACCTCCAAAACCCAACGCACTGCATTCACTCAAACGATCCCGACCCTTACTGATGGCATACCATCGCCCCATCAGTTTTGCAGAGGCTTCGCCAGTTCCAATATCGTAAGAAAAAGTTTGTTTATCAACGCCTATGAATGAGCCTTGTTCGCACTTTTCCCGGCTTAGGTATTCCGCAATAGTCAGTCTCGAGTCCGGTATTAGAACTTCGGTAGCGGACTTCATTTCGCCATTTCCATCAGACAAAAGAAGGAGACCCTTTGCAGCCGTTAAGGCATCAATAATGGTCTGCTTCCCGGTCTCATTCAGCTGCTCCTCTAGTGAGTCCTTCAGATTTAGCACCAATGCATAGGATTGACCCCGATAGCGAAGTAAGACTTCGACTTTCAAAGGCAAGCTACCTAAACTGGATAACGAAGAAATACACGAAATAGCCGGAAATCGGTTATCCAGCAGGTGACATTGCCCATCAATGGGATGGCGCATTCCATCCTTACTGATATAAGTGTATTCCCGGGATACATCACCCGGCACCCGATCAAGAACCTCCTTAAGGGACTCCATGGTCAGGGCAGGTATCAATTCGCCAATGTCAAAGACTCTTTTTCCACCACGATCAGACAAAGATAATGGAGAATAGCCATCCAGGGTTAACCTGGTATCGGAACCTACTGGTCTGGCTGATTCACAATGTGGAGTGTCTCGGTAACATCTAAAGCTACCGCCATTGGAAAACCCCATGTCCTCTTTAATGGATGAAAGCAGCAGCGGGTTTTCTTCAATATTGCTTCCTCCCAACTCCAAGGAAAATTGGTTCTCACAAATATATTGCCCCCTGATTAGATCGTTGAAATCAGGGGCTACATCAAACAGACACGCTTCCAGTGAGAAGGGAATGGCCGTACCGACCACATAGTCCGACAGAGGTACCTTAGGTGTATTGACATGCTGCCGGGATTTGTTCGTCAACTCTCGTGACGCTATTCGCATTTGCGTGGATTCAATATCCTGCTTATCGAATCCACGGATCTGAAAGTGGCTTGGAGCTTTATCACAACTCCATGTCCATGAATCAATACCATTGAGCTTCTGACAGTTGACGACAATGTCATTATCGTGCAGGAGGATAAAGCTCTCATCCCCATCCAGATCCGAGTAAAGCTCAGCCCAGCTCTCGTATTTCGAACCAGAGAAAAACGTCTTCGGTGAAGGGATAATGAACGGAATCTTTTGCTCCTCAGCATCTTTCCTCTTCTGCTCCTCCTCAGCATCTTTCCTTCTCTGATCCTCCTCAGCTTTGCTCTTTTTTGCCTCCTTACCTAGTAGATCAGTATCTCCGGCGACTTTAGCTGAATTAGTTAGAGTTAAACGGTAGATTTTCTGCTCTTCATGGATAATCTCAACTCTCTCAACGTTTTGAAGTTTACGAATCGCGAAATCTTTGTGAAATTCCTTGTTCTGGCGTAACGAGATTTTGGTGATACATCCAATGATATCTGCCATGTTGCCAATCTCGTCGTGCCCTCGTGTCCCACTACGGTCAAGGCAACTAATCATACTGTCGTACCCAAACACATCAGAAATCCACAAAACACTATTCGGTATGCCGAAGTATTTCACTCCCTTTGTTTCTTTACTGGCGGCCTTCCCTATCCACTTTCTAACCTTTTTTGGACGCAAGACTCCGGTTTTCAGTATAAGTTTGACAGGTATTTTTCCACTTTCATCCCTGAACTCATCTTTCGAATAATAACAACTAAGATCCGAATATCGCTCGCCATCGAGAAAAAGCGGTCGAGTAGAGGGGTGATTCTTGTCATCCTGGACATGTATAAACAACATTGCCTTCGCTTTAGCGATAAATGGCGATTCCGCACTGCCCCCTCCTTCTATTTCGTACTCCCCATCAATGTCCACCAATCCGAGTTGGAATGAGCGGATTGTGTTATCTTGCTCAAAACAACCTGGGCTCAATCGCTTTTTGTCATCAGTAACACTGCTTGCCTGTTATCTCGGAGGGAGGGATCCTTAGTTGCAGACACCGGTTTCTCAGATACTAGAGAAACCGAATCTTTATAAACAACAGCATCTAATGGATCTAGTTCAGCTGCAGACGTGTTCCCCCCACCAGGGAACCCAGAAACAATAAAGACCAAACTAATTTTTTCGTATCTAATGTCATTCTTCTTTCCCTTCCAGCTTAACTCTGAATCCCAGATATTTCTTTGGAGGTGCCTTAGGGACACAACCGACCAGCTTTCTATTGGTTTCAAGGGAGAAACGTCGGTTAAGTCCAATGGTATGATAGTGTGCCGAGTCATCGGCGCACTTGGTGGATGTCCATTCAGATAGGCCGGCTAAAATGTTCTCCTTGATTAGCCCATCTGACAAAATCAATGCCGCTTTATAATCTTCCAGGGTTGGAATGGAAATTTCATATTTCGGATACTGGTCGTTTAACCACTTAACGTAATCCAATGCATCTTCAAGCGACATTTTCATCGCATCGCGTTTTAGCTTCATGACATTTTCTTCTAGCCTCTCCTTAATCGCTCCATTGGGTAACGAGGCCACAAAGCCCATGAAACTCTTGTAGGTAGTTTCGCTATCCAGAAAACAAAAATCCCGTTGAATTCGAATTCGCTCGTCAGGAGACAGAACGAGTTTTTCTCTCCTGGTTAGGTCATGGGTAACGACGTACTCCTTCTTTCGCACAGCCAGAAAGTTCTGGTCTCTAAACCCATCAATTGCATCGCAATTCAAACTGGGTTTTCTTACATCGATAAGGATTCGGCCAGGGGCGGACTTTTCTCCTCTTGAGTTCTTTAGTACATAAACCAGAACTACATCTCCATCCTGCTCAGGAGCATTGAAATTCAACAGGCCCTGGCTATCCAAACTCCCACTTCCCGCTGTAAAGGTAGCAACAACCTCTACCGTTGTTCCCGACCCAATCTCCTCTTCCGACAAAACTGCCGCTGTCAACGACGACCCCGTCTCCGTTTCCAATCGGATATCTTCTGGCGTATCAGGAGCGGTCCCGGATATGTTAATCACCAATACCCTGGGATCAGTGAGTGGTGCCTCTGTCTCAGCGTCCCTAAATCGGTACTTGATACTAAAGGTCTGAAGCAATGTGGTGCTGCTCACAGTGATTTCATATTGATTATTTTCCCGCTCGACAATCTCCACCCCTTCTGAAGGAGGAAGCAGCTTCACTTGGAGCGCATCATCACTATGTGCGTCATCAGAGAAATCAACCACGATGGATTGCCCGGCAGCCATTTCGACCGGAGAATCAGCCACCCTTATCTGGGAAAACACACTTGGCGAATAGAAGAAAACAACGAGGCCACCCACCAGTAGAGTGACTGGTGAAGTAGCCAATGCAATAGCAAAAAAATGCCCGATTATTTTTTTCATATTAGTCCTTACCCTGATCAGAAATCATCGCGCATCCATTCAATAAACGGTGCATCTTTTTGCTTTATCATTCTAATTTTGACAGCGGATTGCGAATCAGTTTTAACCAGCTCACCGGCCTCAATAATATCCGCCAGTTCTTCCAATGAAGATGGGTCATGAAACACCGCTGCGGTTTCCAATAGTCGAACATATTCGCTTGTCTTTCCCTGCTTCTTAAACTCATGGGCCATCTGGGTAAACAATTTACCAACATTTAGACCAACCATCGCCTGCCCCAATGACATAAACACAGAATCCATATCGCCATTGATAGCGGACTTTCTGGCTTTATTAATGAGCTCTCTGGCGACGTTGGTATTGGTTGGATTCAGCCACTGGGACTCCTCTTCAGTCTTTATCGTTTCCAGATAGGAAATTAGGGGCAATGACTCAAAAATGGGTTCTATTGACGGTTCTTCCCTTTCCTCGACTACTTCAGCCAAATCATCAGTTCCTGAAGAACGATCCAAAAAGTAATCACAAAATAGTACTCCCAAAGCCACTCCAAATAGCAGAAAGCAGGCGCACAGCATCAAACATCGCACATCCAATCTGGTATTCTTCTCTTTCTCATCCGGGGGTTTTTGTTCAATTCGTAGTTCACGGAATAGTTCCGGTGCAGTCTCTCCATCTCCATTTCCATCCTGAACCTCCTCCGGGTCCAAAGAGCGATGACCGATTGGAACTTCCAATGCCTCCACACCGGAGTCCACGACTATCTCAGCAGGGACATCCGCGGTATTAATCGCGGAAGGGAGCGCAAGAGGGGGCCAGTCAACGATCGCGAACCTGTCCGTTAGCGTCGTCAGGGTAAATTGATATTTCGCACCTTCTTCAAGGAAATTCCACGTAATCGGATCGTATACACAAAAAGTCAAACTGCTATCTCCGGCAGACCAATCCCTGATTTGAATATTAGTCGCAGACTTACCCCATCCACCATCGCCCAGGTACGAGTCATTTTGGTCCTTAACAGAGATAGAAAGCGTTTCGAATTTTTTAAGAATATTGAGTTCTTCAACTTCGATACCGTCATAAACGAATTCAATTCTAGATGGAGAGGCTTTTTGGCTTACCGAAATCATTGACTTATTTAACGGGGAACGAAACTAAGTGACTTTGAAGTCATGAATAATGTCACCCAGTTTTTTATTCTGGACAGGATCAAAAGTAGGCCTACCGAATCGGATATTCGCCTCACCAATCTGCAACAAAGACAACAACCAATCCCTTGAATAGGTTTTGTACGCTTCATCCCGAATCAGTTTGATTGTGTCTAAAGAGTCGATTTGGGCACCATCGGAAAATGGTTTGTGGTCGATTCCATTCACTCTGGCTGAAATCCGTTCTTCTTCCCTAATCAAAGACATTCCCAGAGTTGAAACAAAATCATCGATAACGTGGCTCGCAATCATTGCTCCTGTCATCATCGCAAGTTTTTTCTCTCCCACTATTCCGATCCGTCCCTTATATTTTTTCGCGATTTCCTCAGCGAGCCCAAGTCTCGTGGCGGCTTTTTTTATCTTGGACAAAATTTCAAACAGGTTCTGCTTTGAAACGAAAAAAAGCCTATCCAGATTTTCCATCTCTATTCTTCTGGATATTTCACTTTGCCATGCACTAACTGCCACATTCGCTAATTGCATTTCGGGACTCACGCTAGATACCTCACCATGCCCCTCGAGCTCTTCGTCAAAAACCCCCAATCCCCCCAGTAAATCATCCATCGACAGATCTGCTACCTGACTACTATCGGAATTCATCTCTACTGAATTTCTTGAAAGAGCATTAAGTAAATGACTTTCGTTAGATTGGAAGACCTGCACCAGCGCCCCAAGCTTCTTATTGACCCCAGTTGTTCCTGCTATCTCCTTAACGATCTCCTTGAGCTTTACATTTCTTTTCTTAACCTCTTCTTCCTGATCTCCAGCAATAAAGAACTTCTCCAATTCACCAAGCACTTCCCCCTGGATGCGATTAAGGGAATAACGAATCTGTTTATCCTTGATTGATCGATCACTAATATTGCCCATGGATTCCGCGATGTAGCTCGCACCACCGTCATTTAGTTTCAGCACGGCATCCTAGGCATCCCCTGGTGCCTTGAAGTACCGATTGACAGCCTTGTCACTTAGGAAGTTGGTTTTTACCTCTTCGAGAGTCTTTGGATTTCTTAGACCCACCTCAATATCGACACCCTCACTATTTTTTGAGAAGTCGTATAAAGAATGTGCTTTTACCTGGGCATTACGAAAAAAATAGGCGTTCCTGAACGGGTTGTGGGTATCCCACTTATCTACCCAGCCCAGACGATCAGCACCAGCAAATGGGGTCAATAATGCGGTTTCAACGGCAGTTTTTACTTTTCCATCAATCCGCTTCTCGCCGCTTTTTTCAGTAAACAGCTCATCACATCTGGCGATGATGAAAAATAAAGTACAGGCCTGTTGACTACCTCTCTCTTCTGGAGTCTCTCCCTGTAGCTTTTTTATCCAGGTTTCTACGGTTGGGGTAATTACTTTGACTTCCTGATTGCCAGGTTTAATCATTAGCAACAGGAAGTTGAGCTCATAACTGTTGCAATACTTTTCAAAAAGATAGGAGACCTTTCCACGAAGGAAAAAATCCACAAGCCCTTCAGGCTTCACCCGCATTGATTCTTCCGCATCCGGGGTTTCATCAGCTAAACGCGCGCGAGCTCCTGGAAAATCGAGGACATCCGTTGTGTCCTGGAATTTCCATGCCTTTTTCTCACAAAGAATAACCAGCTTTGACGTCAGTGCTGAAACCTTACCTCGAGGAACAGAGATTTCAATAGCGCCTACCTTTAACCCAATCTCCCGGCTAACACTGACACTCTGTCCTGTATTGACTGACTTAACACTGTCAGAACCACCGGACAACATCCAGTATAGTGTAGCCACATCGGTTATCCCCGCTTCCCTGGGGAGTAGCGCATCGGCGGAAGCATAAACACTTTCTGCGAACTGGAGTTTTGCTAAAACATCATAGAGCTGGAGAAACAAACCGGTAAACTGCTCAATATTGCCCCAAAGAAGGCTCAATAAAATGGCTCTTTTTTCAATATCCAAACCAGGGGCAATCTCAATAAACCTGTCCCAGTACGAAACCGTACTCAATACATTTATACTGATCTTTCCGCTGTATTTTCCTGACACATAAGTTGATAACTCATAAGCCTCTATACGATTATAGGGAGCAGATGAGTTGGCAGAGACCGCACCGCTTTCCAATATCTGTTGCTCTCCTACCTTCTCGAATGCTTCCTCTACATCCTCAGGCTTTAGCGGCTTTGATTCATTATGCCCACTGTCATGAAAATAGGTATCAATTAGAATTCGGATGAGATCATGTTGAGTAAGTAACTTAATCTGAACAGGATATCCAGGTAGTGGTTGATGACCATCCTCCAGTATCGTAAAACGGGTAACCACCCCCGTCGACTCCTTATCTCCTGATGGATTTATATCTTCGATAAAGTTGACCGTCTCATTACCTAATCTGGCGTAAAGGGAGTCCTCGCCCTGAGGTCGACCAAGCATGGATACCATATAGGATTTCCCAACCTGGCTCTGCCCATAAACACCGGCGCTCATCGGAGCCCTGGAAGCAGTAACGAGCCGCTCTGCTTCTACTCGAGCAAGCCCCAGACTTCTGATAAGGTGCTCCTTATCCCCTTCATGAATATCCTTATTTGACGAAGCCCAGCCAATCGCTTCGTCAAGGTTACTCTTAAGTTTCTGGCAGTTTTCAGTGATCGACATTGCTTATCCTACTAGTAGTCTACTGAGTAATCCAAAGAACCGCTGTCCATCCAGTAGCCTCCGCTATCCCGAGTCGTTTGAAGTTCAAAATTGATTTTATTTCTGGACCCGCTTTCCGTCTCTACTTCAAGGTACTCCTCGACAAATGCAAAATCCTTGTCTTCATGGTCATCGGGTATCACCCTCGAAAGCGTAACTAAACTGTCATCATCGTCGATGTTGTGAATATTCACCGGCGAAATGTTATACAGCGGAGTTGATGGCCAGGTTGGATCATTGAGTTGCCGATAGCCAATGATCAGACTAGCTTCCAGCTTAAGAGAACTATCTGATTTGAGCTGATTGGGGTTAAGATAGATACGGTGGTCTTCAATGGTCTGATTCTGATTCAAGACACCGATATAGTTAGCAATTGAACCAAGCCGGAAACCCTCCCTTTGGATGCTGAAGTTTTCCACTTTTGCCTGCTGGGCCAAACTACAGATGAGTGCTCCTACCGCCACGGTGGTTTTCGGATCATCAATACAATTGTTCCTTCCAACGTACGGGTACCAGGAATCAACTAACTGGTATTGATGCAAAAACTTAAGGCGATGGGATCTCACCGGCATACTCTCAAGGATAATATCTTTGATCACAGGTAACCTTGAGGGTCTCCCTGCCATGAGTAAAACATCGCAATCAAACTTCGAAATAACGTTTGATAAAGATAAAAGAAGATCACCAACAACGCCCCGAATACACACTTCCATCTTGTTTCGGGACACCTCAATATTGCAAAGAGCTAATGTCGATTGCGTAATTGATTCTGGCAGGAGTTGCTGCATATCAAGTACCTGCTTCGCTGTTGCATCATCACACAACAGATCGGCCACACTGAAAGTATCGAAAGAGAACCCGGGATCCACCGTTTTTTCATAAAGCCCCAGTAAAGCAATTCCCAATCTGGACAAGACATAGCTAACGAAGAGTTTCCTTTTATGGGCGAGCTTAACGTCCCCGGTTAAAGGTTTGGACAACCAGTCCTGGAAATCCACACGCGCTGATATGCCCTGTTCGTTCTCAATGTGTTTACAGAGATTAGGAAGAACCACCTCGGTGATCACGTTATGCAATATGTCGTCACCCGCAACCCGAAAACCATCGCGAAAGTTCTGTTTAGATGTCATCGCGTGTCCAGCCTAGGAGGAATAGTAAGTCATGATCATCAGATCAATCGTACCTCCTCCAATGTCCAGACTTGCCATGCGAAAGGAATCTGACTGATCCATTGACTCTCCTGGACGCGGCCGCTTCTTACCAAACGTACTGAAGTAGTCATCAATTGAGCGACGATATTTCCTGTTTATCTCAGCATAGAGATAAAGCACCTGGGAACAACTGGCCTCATCGAACTGAACAATGGTTTCCGGTTGCTCCAGATGCTTATACTCCTCTATGAAAGGATGCCAGTTTGCAACATCCCAAAGCAGTTGAACTCCGGATTTGCAACGATGCTCCATTATCTGTTTTTCCAACAACAGGGATGCCGTTGGCAGCGTCAGTATTATCCTTCCAAGCTTGCGGGGGACATCAGGGCTGCCTTTTTCATTGCGATAGGAAACCGAATTAATTTGGTTCATGGCATGCAACACCAGTTCGGCAACAAAGAATGAAAACATCGACGATTTAGAAAAATTAGCGCTGGACATATCCAGTGTTTCCCGAGCGGTCTTGCTGATTACACGCGGGAGGCTTGCCCTTGAAGTCTCTTTTTTTCTGAATAAACTGGGTACCTCTCCGAGCGTGTTCACGTATCGGGAAACAGGTCCGATCCAGTTCTTCTCAGCGCCCTTCCCTGCAAACTCGTCGAAGTCATTCAACTTCCAAACCGTTTGATTAGCCTTAGTGGTCCCATAGGTACCGTTTGGGGCCGGACAATCCGGTAGAGCCCTCTGATCCGTCGGTATGACTATTCAGAAACTCGGCCTCAGGGCCAATTCGAGCAGCACTGGGCCACATCATTGGTCGACTTACCCCGGCTCGTTTGCAAAGTGCAGGATCTATTCCATGTAATTTTGCCGAACGAAACTCCATTCGGCTCCTAAAGGGCTCGTCGTTCACCAGGTGAGGACGAGTTAAGTCCCTCAATTCCAATGTCGCTGCGGAGAGGTTGACATTAGAAGGGGTATCCGGTCTTTCAATAAGCAATCCGCAGGTACGGCTATTCCCAATATCAACAACAAAATCAATTTCCTTAATATGAAGATGGGGGTTGCTGGTATCCAGGATTTTGATTTCAGGAACTTCAACCCGGGTCTTCAAGCCATTAAGAAAAACCAGGAAATAGGCCCAATGTGCACATTTTGCATATTCTTCATTGGCCGTTCGCTGGCGGTGTACTGCACGATTTTCGATTCCGATCTCATAGATACGATGTAACCAGTCTCTCATCCATTCGTGGTGCAGTAAAAAGCTATTGGACTTTAATTGATGCGCTAGATCCAATATTCTGTCATCTGGGGTCAATGTTGCCCATGAACCAGTTGTGTCCTCAGAAACAGTTGTGTCGAACGCTAACGTCACGTCATATTCATCTTCGATATCCCGTGGAGTAATAAAAACCCGACTCCATAATTGAGGACCTTGAGCAAAGCCCTGCCCCTGACTTCTCAAATACGGCAATGGCATCCAGTGCCCAGAGTACAATTCCAATGCTTTTTTAAAATTAACCGAGTAAACCCTATCAGGATCGACACGTTCTCCATCATCTATTTTAATCAGTTCCCCATTTTCATCTTCTTCAACCAGAAACAAACGACTGAACAGATTTTTATTGTCTGCGAAAGATTCCTCTTCATAAAACTTAAACACAAGAGATCTTTCATTCTTCTCAGCGGGTAGTTCCATGTCAAGAAACTGGGCACCGGACTGCGGTACCAACGATGCATAAGAACCGTTAAATGCTGGCCGATTTACCATAAATATCTTCCTGAAAATAAGTCTGTTGCAAACGTTCGAACATCTGATAGAAAAAGTCGTTACCGATTGGTTCTATTGACACTGAACCTGGATACTGCACCTCGATACCGGGATCGATTATCATGGTATTGAAAATGTAGTGACAGTGACAACTTGCCCATAATCGACAACACCGGCATGGCTCGTCTCCTCGCCACCAATAACAATATCTATCCGAAATTCGCTCGTGCGGTTACCATTTCTTGACTGCGCATCTTTTACCAAAACACTATATGTTCCGGATTCTGGAATATCGTCCCATCGAATATGTTCAATTGGATCTGACACCAGTTCGTCTGCTCGCACATTCATGTCAATATCCAATTGTCCTCCGCAGTTTATTTTCCGCTTATAGCTGATCTGCTGTCCATTTGGGCAGATAACATAAAGGTCCAGATCATTCTGGTTATTCCACAATAAAGAGATATCAACTTTGCCTCGAATACCTCCCCTTTCCTCTATGGACGGTCTCTCTGGTTCATCGGGCAATTCGGGTTCGGGAATGATTGGCTCTACAATTTCCTCGCGTGGACAATCTGGAAGATCCCTCAGTCTTTGTTCGAGCTCCGATAGTATTGACAATTTCTCACTATCGGGAATTACAGGTGCGAAACTATCAGAGGGACAATAATTTAGAAGCATTGAATTCAATGAGGAAGAAAAAGGAATTCCGATTGCACAGTGCCTTAATAACAAATAAAAAATAAAGGCAAATAGTAGAATTGATAGCAGCGCCGACCATAAAAACCCTTTAGTACTCCACCACCATGGCGCATCCTCAGAATCATAAAAAAAGATCGTCTTTTTCGATTCTTCGTTTATATCATCTGTATTTTTATCAATGATATGTCGTATTTCACCCTCATTAGAAGGACTGTCATTAGTTTCCGGGATTTCTGGAGAACTGGATTCTTCATCCTCTGTGTCTTTCTGAGGACTCAAAAATTGCCCGGAAAATTCTCTCAACGAATACTCAGGTGCAACAGTGCCCGCATCCAGTAAGCCCCAATTCGCAATTACCAATTTACCTTCATGTAGAAACACGGAACTCTGCTCTCTCGGTATCACGAAAAGCCCGTGCAACCATTCAGCAATAGTTGCATCGGTACTTTCTTCAGACAACAACAGAATTTTCTCCGAAAATCCCTCAAGCTGGGTTGCTGCTGCAGACTTTTGAATGTCATTAAAGTCACGAGCTTCGATTAACTCACCCGCATACTCAGAATACCAATCGATGGTTCCTTCGGTTTCATTGATAACCGGCTCACTCAGTACAGAAGCATATTCTCTGGACAAATTACGCTCCAAATAGGCTTGGATGCGCTCTGCAACTTCAATGAGGAAGTTCCCTCCAGCATAATGCTTGTGGACAAGATCCAGTTTGGTTCTATGTATTAATTCCATTTTAGTTCATTGCTCCACCGGTGCGACAAATACCTCCAACAGGGTCGGAGTTCATTCCTTTCGCCCTAATAAAATCCAACACCATGTCAACCCCCAGGGAATAGTGAATTCTATCGGCCCCAGAGTCGTCCTCTCCCAATACGAACGTATTCACCGCAATGACCCTTCCGCATTCATCAATCAGCGGCCCACCGCTATTACCAGGAGAAACACTGGCCTGATGCAATACGGTTGTGCCCCAGGGTTCATTAGGCTGTTTCGACATAATCGCCCCAGAAGTCAGTACCAGATCTGGTACGGATGTAATATCCCCATTTTGTAGATCTCGAAAATGAGCATCAGATTGAATCACAACACCAGGGAAACCGGCCGCAATGACGTTCTGCAATTTGCTACTGCTGCTAGTGAGGGTAAAAGGCGTTAGCGTCGTTCCTTCTGGAAGTTTCAGTAGAGCAAAGTCTGGTTTACCAAAAGCGATATCGGTCGTTTTGGCGACAACAGTAGTACGGACGACTCGCCCTAAACTCTCGTTAGTGACATGCACTACATCACCAACGGCATTTTCAGTGCCAATGACATGGCTATTGGTTAAAATTCGATCAGGAGCAATGGCAAATCCTGTTCCTGTGGAGTTTCCAGACAAAATCAACACCGTCGAAGCCTCTATCAAAGAAAGCAGTGTTTCTCTTTCTTCCCGCACTGCGTCTTCACCAGAATTATCGCTATCCATAGGAGGAGATATTTCCGCATCGGATTCTGGATTATCATTTTGGGTACCAACATCGGGAGTGTGTGCATCATCCCCTTCCACGCCATTTCTTTGCCCATCCGGCTCTTCACCACCTGGAACCCTTCCATCTGGAAGATAGGTTCTTGCTGGGTCCACCGGAAGAGACGGAGTAGCAGATTCCTGTTCAGAAACTTCCGATTCAGGATCTATTAAAGGAGTAGCAAAATTCCGGGGGCGACATTGCTGAAGCTCCAGTGTCGTTTCGAGCTGTCGAATACGACTGTCTAGGGAAGCATCCAGACTACTATCCAAACCAGACTGGGCAACATCCTGGGATAAATGTCGAAGAACTCCTGGTAATAACAAAAACACCAGCACAACGAAGAGCAAAATTGGTGGCCATACAATGGGGGAACGAAACATCAAACTTTCCCTGTCACATCAAAATTACGCAAACCACATCCTACCTCTGGCTCCTTTTTCCACCAATCCACATTCCAAAAATTATTATCCATCTCCTATATCCGTTTAAACTATTCACTGTTACCTAGGAAAAAGTCCAACTTCTTCCTCTGAAATTAATCAGAAAAAACCTTGATGGGCGGAAATATAAAACTTCCAAATGGATTAGTCAAACGATTGGAAGTGATTATTTACCGCTTATTTTGAAAGTCTGGGAAAGACAGGTTAAGCAGAGAGATTGCTCTGAGTATAGAAACCACAGCCCGCATCGAACACGTGAGAAACATCAATTTAACATTGTATCCGCCAGTTGTGACGCGAACTTTTGCTTATCGGATATCTGGATGACTCCTCCGAGGAAAACGATACAACTCCTTATGTCTCTCTCGCATTACATCACGTCAGCAGCGAATCACTGACCGCAATTCCGTCTTCGTCAGCATAAACGTAACTTCCCGGTTGGAATATGGTAGATGCGAATATCACTCTAACATCCTGCTCGCCTTCGTCTACCATAGCGGGTTTAATTGGGCATGTACCGAGGGCTTTTATACCAATGGATAACTTCCCAATGGCTCCTGAGTCCCGGATACATCCATTAATGACAATCCCGGCCCATTGGTTGTCTACACCGAGTTGAGCCAATTTATCGCCAAGTAGTGCAACCTGCCGGGAACCGCCTCCATCAATGATCAAAACCCGATTTCTCCTAGGAGTTAGCAATGTTTTCTTGACTAATAAAAAGTCATTAAATACACGGATCGTTGTCACCTCTCCCTGAAAGGTCTCGACACCACCGTATTGGTGAAAAATCGGATCTACGATTTGAAGTTTACTACCGTACTGATCGCATAAATCAGCTAGCTGGTTGCTCATTTGGACTCCCCCCAAAAAAGTGCGTGCCTATGCTTGACTACCCTATGGACTCGTTTGACTCTGAAGATATGTTTAACGTCCCCTGAACCAGTCGATGAAAATGATGGAGTCCATGCTCACTCTCGCCAGATCTTTCGTCATCCACGATAAAAGGGCCTTGTACATAACTACGTGACTTCAACCCTCTTTGCACAGATTCACAGAGAGAGATGTCCTCCGGGGTCAGGACATCCGCTGTATACTTAACTCTGGATTGGTTTGAATTTGGTTTGCTGGCTAACACCTCTCCTTCAAATCGACAACTGTTTTTATCGTTTGGCCTGATGGCGTAAACCGCAAGCTCAAGACTACCTAGCATAATATTGAACGTTGTATTGGGCCATAGATACCAGAAAGCAGACTCCTGACACTCCTCCTCTTCGCTCACAGGATAAGCGCTGTTTTCATTACGGATAACGGGCCCCAATTGCCTTGACCATTGATCAAAAATATCGACCCGGTAGTGGTTCATATCAATTAATGAAGCAAAGTCGGGATGGGCCGGTGTGCAGTGATAGCATTCTACGAAATTATCAACAACGACTTTCCATCCGGCTTCCACATGGGTTTCACCCAGCATGTCTGAACCGTAGACTGTTAACTCATCGAGACTGGGAACCCTCTTCCTAATGTCCTTTTCCATGTCTGCCGCTAGCTCACTCAATGGTACGGCGGTAGAATCCAGGTTGACGAAAACACATCCGCAAAAGGTTTCAAGCCTTATTTCTCTTAAACTAAAATCCGATTTATCAAATCCCGGTCTGCCATCACTCATGGGTGCGGCCACCAAATGACCATCAGTTTTATAGCTCCAGGCATGATAAGGACAAACAATGGCTTTGGGCTTATTACCCGCGCCAGACACAAGCTCGTGGGCACGATGACGACAGACATTATAAAATGCCCTTAGATTCTCATCTGCCGAACGAATAACGAAAATACTTTCATCACAAATTTTAAACGCAAAGTAATCACCAATATCAGGAAACCGACCCACCGGCGCAACATATTGCCAGGTTTTGTAGAAAATCTCCTGTTTCTCTAATTCGAAGACATCCGGGTCTAAATAGCATTCGGCGGATAGCGTAAAGGAATATTCCGGTTTTTCCACCAACGGATGTTGCAATACGGGAGCTTTTGATTTCATATCAGATTCTCTCTATTCAATTACTGGGAACACTGTTTATTCAGCATTGAATGATTATACAATTCATTGAACAGTCATTCAATAATCGTAACCTTGAACCGGATTCAGCTATGTCTAAAAAACTCAGGATCGTTTATCCCGATGCCGATGTGGGAGATGATCAGCATTACAAAGCGATCTTTAGTCGATTGGAGGCACACTGTGAGTTTGAAATTTATACCGGGCGACCCGAAGCTGAGGAGGAATATATTCAACGAATCAAACATGCCGATGGCGTACTATTAGGTTGGGATATGCCGAAAAAGGTAATGGCGGCAGCCGCTAATCTTAGAGTCATTTCATTTACAGGCGTCGGCGTAGAGAAGTTTATTGATCTGAAGCAGGCGAACGACCAAAATATTGTTGTTTGCAATTGTCCAGGATATTCAGATAACACAGTCGCGGAGCACACCATGGGATTGTTACTGGCGCTGGCCCGTCGACTACCCGTCCTCGACATTTCCACGAAAAATGGAGAATGGACACAGCCATTTGACCAAATAGGATTTGAAGGAATGGAACTTCGTGGAAAAACTATCGGGATTATTGGGTTTGGCGGTATAGGGAAAAGATTTTCCCAGCTCTGCCATGCTTTTGGCATGGAAGTATTGGTGTGGACACGGCGGCTGCCCACGGAAAATCAGCTGGATTTCAATGTTAAATTTGTTGAACTTGAGCAGCTTTACAACAACAGCGATATTATTTCTTTACATCTCGCCGCTAACCCGGAAACGTCCAATTTCATTGATCAGTCTGCTTTTGAGATGATGAAAAGCGGCGTATTATTATTGAACACAGCCAGAGGAGAGCTAATCAACGAAAACGCACTGGTCGCCGCGCTGAAATGCGGTCGTGTCAAAGGAGCGGCAATGGATGTGTTTGTGAACGAACCGGTGACCAAATACGACCCGCTCACCAAACTGGCGAACGTCGTACTGACCCCACATATCGGGTATCGCACCCCTGAGTCCATCGACACTCTCTTCGGTATTGGAGTCGATAACCTCGTTAGCTTTTTCGCGGGTGAACCCACCAATGTGGTCTCTTTATCGTAAAACAGTCACTTCACTATGAAGCGATAAACGAATGATATCCAGAAACGATCTCTACCTAAAACGAATGCAGAAACTGCGTTCAACCATGATAGACATGGGGGTTCCCGCACTATTAATAGTCGATTCGGTCAATATTCTGTATGCAACAGGTGCATCGAATATGACTATATTCTCAACGCGCACACCTGCCCGGTACTTACTCGTTGTTGCCGAGGGACCGACGGTTCTCTTTGATTACTTCGGTTGCGAACATCTCTCAAAAGAGCTTCCGACCATTGACCAGATTCTGCCGGCAAGAGGCTTATGTTTCGTTAGCTCCAACGGAAACATTCAGGAAAGCGCGGATGGACTGGCAGAAGATTTGAAAAGAACCCTGGCGACGTATTCAGTCAACGAAACCAGATTAGCAATAGATCGATTCCCACTCAGTGTTATTGACGCCCTCCGGGAAGCAGGTTTTGAGCTCAGTAACGCTGATTTCATTTTTTCGAAAGCGAGACGAAATAAGCTTCCTGAAGAAATTGAATACATGGACGAAGCAATGGTAAGGGTACAAAATGCGGTGTCTTACTTTGAAGCTGCCATCGAGCCCGGAAGAACTGAGAACGAAATATGGGGGCATTTCCACCACCATCTTATTGCCTCTTCAGGGCAATATGTCAGCACCCGGCTAATGCAATCTGGAGAAAACACATTTCCCTATTTTCAGCAGTGTGGGCCTCGAAGGCTGAAAAAAGGGGATCTGGTTTGCCTTGACACTGACAGCATCGGGTTTGAAGGCTATGCAGTGGATTTCTCTCGAACGTTTCTTTGTGGTGACGGCAGACCCACATCCGACCAAATCACTTTGTATCAGCGAGCCAAAGAACAACTTGACCATAATGTTGAACTCATCGCTCCGGGCACCACATTCGAGGAAATTGCGAATAATGCATGGTCTATTCCCAATGAACATCAGGACAGCCGTTACTATTGCATCGCTCATGGCCTCGGCATGTCTGGAGAGTTTCCAAATATTCCTTTTAAATCAAACACCTCCCCCTATCCTCTAACGGGAACAGTAGAACCCGGTATGGTCCTTTGCGTAGAGAGCTATATCGGCTCCAGGCAGACACAGCAAGGAGTCAAACTGGAGCAACAGTTGTTAATTGAAGACAATGCAACAAGAGTCATGAGCGAAACTGTATTTGATGATCGTTTGCAAGGTCGGTGAAACCCAATGGGAGTGATCAAATTTCATCGCGGGGAAAGCCGCCGCGGAAAATACCATTTGAGCTAAAGATCGCTAATCTTTGTTATGATGGCTGCGACGTAATAGCGGGTCATCCCTATATCAGAGCACTATATCAGAGCTTCACTTCCATGAATTTTCGCTCTCGAGACAATATCAGGGTAATGCCGATTAGAGACTAATTTAGAGATTAATGACGAGACTATCGTCTTACCTGCCCCAACAAAAAGCTGAAATTGGCTGATTGCCCCGCCGCAGTCACTGCATGACTATGGCAACCCAAACAGGTTCCGTCCTGAGCATCCTGGATGTAGGTTTCCATTGTCGTATTGGTTAGGTATCGAGGAACTTCGCCGCTTGGAAACATTAGATCTCTATTCGCTCCTTTCCACTGGGTGGTTAACAATTCATAGTTAGCCCAAATGGTACCTCTGAGCTTTTCTTGCCAAACCTCGTTAATAGCACGGGTGCCTAAAGACGGCCGACAGCATCGAACCACCTGGGGAGGCGACACTCCCTTTGCTATCATGCTCCCGGCAAAGGGCATTTCTTCTGACCATTTCCACACAACTCCGGTAGATGAAACCGATTTAGGTAAATCTATAGAGTTAGTTTCGCAATCCCTGCACTGCCCACTGTGGAATGACTAGGTCCTGGCTGCCATCTTCTCGGCCTGGCATCCATCCGGGAACAATGTTCTTGCAAAAATGCTGTTTGGACCTCTTGCATTATCCGCCATGGGAGCATTATCAACGTGCTCAAACGTTGACCAAATCCAGTCACCGCCGTTGCCACTGCGTGTTCTTTGAACAATATGCATTCCCACCAAACCTACCTGCACATCAAAACAACGGGCTTCCCCGGACTCTACTGCACTGGCTTCCAGCGCGATTAAAGCATCTCGAACAAAATAACGCGAAGTGTCGTCTATTAGAGGATCAAGGATACGCCAGGCAGTCTTTAATTCTATCGCACCCACCGATCCCCCTAGTTTGGTTTCGATGTTGTCATAATACCCAAGAGGAAATTCTATTTCTTGTCCTGATTCTTTGAAAGTACGTTGACCCACCAACGTATCCAGTTGATTTTGCTCGATATAGTGGCTTAGTGCATCATTTACCCGGACGTCATAAATAACGTAATTACCGCTTTGGTCAATAAGGGGCTGTCCAGAAGCCTGAAGATATTCAGCTAACTTCAACATACTATTTCCCTCTTCCAAAGCTTCCAGGTTTTCCTTACACGCCGTCATGGTATTCAGTCCAAACAACTCGTTTGGGCCTTCGTAATGTTGCCATGCCCGAGCAGATGAGGGAACATCGCCAATGGATAAAAAATCGTCAGTTTCCCCAGAATCAGTCGGCCAGTTCAGAGCGACAAATGATTTCCATGAAAACAGATCAAAAGGATTCTGTGCGGTGGGCTCGATAGTCATGTAGACGAAAGATGAACTGAAATCAGTGATATCCTGAGGCAGAACACTGCATAACTGAGTATTCGGTTCGGTCTCGCAAAAATTCACATTAATATCCAGTCGCGCGTTGGAGGTCGACGGGACCTGCCGAGTTGTCTCAGCAATGTCTTGGGAAAACACCACCTGAGAAATAACATAAAGAAAGAACCCAGATGAAACCAACAATCCTCTTTGGCCCAGAATTAAATTCAGAACCAGATTCAGAACTAAATTCATAATTCAATCAGGTGGTTAGGGATTTCGTTCTTCTCCCTGTTCTTTGCTGGACAGTGGCGAGCCAATACGTCACCACATTCACTGATCGCTAATCGATAACCTTCATAGACCCGACCCTGTTTCAGACACTCGGAAAACCGAAGAACCACGTTATCCCACACTGCCTGCTCAACCCGACCACTAATGCCCTGATCAGCAATAACTTCAACATACTTCTCCGCTACTGAAACGAATAACATAATCCCATGGCGCCCTTCAGTAAGATGAAGCCCTTCCAAAAAAAAGAGCTCATGAGCCTTTCGGGAAGCGCGATGCTGTTTTACTTCCCTGGGAATGAGCGCCAGTTTAAGCATAGGAAAGCGAAACAGAACCGTCAGCCCCAAAAAAACAATGACTTGAACTGAGTAGATAAAAGCCCCAGATTCTGCAGTATTGGCCCAGACCAAAACTCCGGATACCAGCATCGAAATCAGCGCCGCACATAAAATAGGAATATATAAATAGTCATCACTCTCCCTGGCGATTACTGCTATAAACTCGCCATCCGTGTTTTTTTCAATGTCATTGATGGCCTGAGACAATTGCTGTTTTTCAGTCTCGCTTAAATGTTTCATTACCATCCTCCCGAAGCACCACCACCGCCAAAGCCTCCACCACCACCGCCAAAACCACCTCCGCCACGCCCAAAACCACCTCCATTGCCCCCTCGACCAAACCCTCCATGATGGCCTGGGGTTCGTCCCATGACCGACCCGGATCCGGTTCCACCCTGTGAAATAAATCCTTTGAACTGAAACAGGGTCAGTCCAGCCACAGCAATGAGGACCCCCACAATGATGGAAGAATGTATCAATCCACCAATTACACCGCATCCAGCAGAAAGAAAACCATTGAAAATAATTCGAGGTCGTCCTTTTGTAATGTGCTGCATCCCCACGATTCCGAGCCAAAAAACCACAATGATAAATAGCCCACTTGGGCCATCGACCAGATTCCTTTTGGATTTCTTTTCACCTGCCACATAGCTACCCTCGATAGTAGCGAGAATTCCAGATACGCCGTTACGAACACCAGTATTGTAGTCTCCGGCCTTAAAACGAGGTAGAATTTTGCTTTGGATAATCTCATGGCTACGCGCATCAGTGAGGTCTCCTTCCAGACCATACCCCACTTCTATCCTCACCTTTCTCTCCTGAGGAGCAATAATCAGCAAAACACCATTGTTTCTTTTTTCCTGGCCAATCCCCCAATGGCGACCTAACTGATAACCAAAAGTTTCAATATCATTGCCTTGTAATGAATCCACTGTAACAACGACAACCTGGTTACTTGTGCGCTGTTCGTGGTCAGACAAAATCTCCCGAAGGACCGTTTTCGTATCCTGAGACAGGATGCCAGCCTGATCAACCACTCGCCCCGGGATTTCTGGAAAATCAATCCCCGCCTGGCCAGTTGGAGAAAACAGGCATAACGATAACCAGAACAGAAAACCTAGCCATTTTGTAGTTGGCCATCCTGTAGTTAAAATACAGATTCGCCTACCCACCCTGTAAAACCGTATCAAAGTATCCGTTCTGTCCCCGGCCATCTATTCTGGGCTTAAAATAACTCACGGGAGAATCCATAGCCTCCAAAAATTTCCCAGACTCAGTCAAAACTCACTTCCGGCACTTGCTGATCCAGAGCATCTACTGAAAATTTTTCTTTAGGCTGTGCGTCCTGATATAGAAATGACTTCCATAATCGCCCAGGAAATGTCCGGATTTCAGTGTTATAAATTCTGACTGCTTCAATATAGTCCCCCCTGGCAACAGCAATGCGGTTTTCCGTTCCTTCGAGCTGAGATTGCAGAGCAAGGTAGTTTTGATTGGCTTTCAAATCTGGATAACGTTCAACCACCAATAACAATCTGGATAACGCGCTACTCAATTCGCTCTGACTCTGCTGAAAATTCTGAAAAGCATCCGGATTAGTAAGAATATCTTTTGGCAACTCAGTGGATGTTGCCTTTGCCCTTGCCTCGACGACGGCGGTTAACACCTCTTTTTCGTGGGCCGCATATCCCTTCACCACATTTACCAGATTGGGAATCAAATCCGCCCGTCGTTTGTACTGATTCAATACCTGGCTCCATTTCGCGTCAACACTTTCGTCATGGGTTGGAATATTATTGATACCACAACCACTGAGCCCGAATACCAGCAATAATACCCATAGGTATCGAATTCTGTATCGGATTCTTGAAAACTGATGCGTTTTTAGATTCAAAATCGTTTTCTCCTAAATAGTCCAAACAGTTGAGTGACACCATCAGTTTAATGGTTTTTTCTACTAAAAATCAATGAGATAAAAGCATCTTTTTCTATGGGGTAAAAGGTTGGATCATCCTCTGCGGCGGTATTCTAGCGAATTTAAATGGGAATCCTGGCACAAAAAAACGGCTCCTGATTTAGGAGCCGCACAATACTGTGGAGAAAATATAGAGAAACGCTATTTCGAAAATCGAACCCACTACGTCTTATAACAACCAATGCCGCAGTAATAAAGACAGTACATAGTCGTCCCTGAAGAACCCGAAAAGGCTACATATACAGTATAAACTGGATATAGTCCTGGTTTGAATCGACCGGAATTGTTAAACTGGCGTTCAGTTTCTGGTCGAACACGAGGTATATATGCTACCTGACAGCCCGGTGAATGACGATCAACTCAGTTTCTTCAACATCGTTGATCAGCTGGATACGTCCCATCCCCTGATTGCCCTTGGCAATACCCTTGACTGGTCATCGCTTGAAGCCTCCCTGAGCCAGTACTACAGCGCGAAGGGGCGGGCCGCGAAACCGATCCGGTTGATGAGCGGATTGCTGATGATCAAACAGCTGTACAGCTTAAGTGATGAATCGGTGGTGGATCAATGGAAGATGAACCCGTACTTTCAGGTGTTCTGTGGTGAGGTGAGTTTCCAGACGCAGGTACCGTGCCATGCGACGGAACTGGTGAAGTTCCGCAACCGGATTGGGTCGGAGGGAGTCAGGGAGATCTTTTCGCTGTCGGTAAAACTGCATGGGAAGCTGGCAGAGGAGCGGACAGTACTGGTAGATACCACGGTACAGGAGAAGGCGATCACGTACCCGACAGACAGCAAGTTGGCGATAAGGATCATCAATCGCCTGAACAAGCTGTCGAAGTTACACGGGATACAACAACGACGAACGTACGTAAAGGAAGTGCGGTCACTTCGTTTGGCATGTCGTCATTTCCGTCACGTGAAACGACGTCGTAAGGCGAACAAGGCGTTGAAACGATTACGAACCATTGCGGGTGTGTTGCTCAGGGGAATGCCAACGGAAGTTACCGATCGATGTTCTGACGGCGCAGGAAGCGAACTTTGCGTTATACGAACGTGTTTTGTCTCAACAGCCCAAAGACAGGAACAAGGTTTACTCCCTGCATGATCCTGCTGTGTACTGCGTGGGCAAGGGGAAGGATCACAAGGCGTATGAGTATGGTCGCAAGGCGTCAGTGGTGGCGACGAAGGAGTCACAGGTGATTGTGGGGGTGGTGAGTCATGACGAACATGATCATGATTCGAAGACCCTGAAAGCAGCACTGACAGAAGCCCATACCCACCGTGAGACATCGATCAGGCTGGCGGTGGTTGACCGGGGATATCGGGGAGCGAAGAATAAAGTGGATTGTGAGGTGCTGTTACCGGGTCCTCCGCTGAAACGGGACAATGCTTATCAACGCCAGAAGAAACGGATACTGTGTCGCAAACGAAGTGCGATAGAACCGATCATCGGTCATTTGAAGCATGATCATCGTTTATTGAGGAGCTGGCTGAAGGGAGCCGAAGGAGACCGTATCAATCTGCTGATGGCGGGTTGCGCGTGGAATTTGAGAAAGTGGATGATCGCTTTCTTTTTGTTTGAAAAACCCAACGGCGGAGAGCAAACATTACTCGCCATTGCCTGTTGTCAGCCCCTTGGGACGCCGCTAATCGTCGTCTGGGTGTTGTCCTGATCCGAAGGTCGAAAATGACGCATGATCGCTAACGACATCGCGCCTTTTTTCAGGACGGACTACTTACATACCCACTTGCAATCGTCATATGACGTATCAAACTAACGGAAAAATACTATCTCAAACACCATTGGTTTTGCTTGGGGTCATCGCTGAATCTACCGATATTAACATCATGGAAAAATTCTATTTGACCGACCAACGGGCAAATTTTATCTCTAGTGGTACAAAAATAGCAAATATCAAACCCTGCTGCACCTAAACGAATGGACTGATTATCCACTATGGTGAGGAAAAATAGTTTAGGTCCTTTCTCTTTTTGAGTCCCACTTCCGTTCAATTGAGCACTTACCCGTGGATTCAGAATGACCCCTCCGGGGGTGTGGTACTCAACCCATGCAGCAGATACCAAAATCAAAAAACAGGTATCGTCACTACTCCCAGAAAACTCCCATAAACACCGTATCAAACTACGATCATAATATCTGCAATAGGATGGTAATGGGGATGTTCACTGATCTGGCGAGGGGAGACCTGCTTCGCTCAAACTGCCCGTACAATGCTTCGCTGAATATCGTCCCCTGGCATCATTTCTGTACAGAATTTATGAGAACAGTTATGGGAAAAGCGATGGAATCAATATAGCGATAGCGCATCAGAAATATTCTTCGTTCTCTCACACAGTCTTACGAAAATCCATGACTGACCTTCATTTGAGCCTCAGTAAACGCTGTTATTCTTAAGAGGGAGAGTGTTTCAGGTCAGAAACGCAGGAAAACGTAGAAACCACGGCAAGCGGAAAACCACCAATGAGATGAATTCTTTCAATGAGTGATCGCGCGCAAACAGGCTGGCCGTAAGAGTTTCTCTGAAAAATCAGAATTAGGATGCTGGTTGCCTGATTGTGTTGCCTGGCTGTGTTTATTAACCGTGTTTTCGGCTGTTTTTGACTCCGATTTCCAAGTCTGATCAAGCAACCTTGCGTATCAATCAAGCAAGCGCCAATCAAGTCCGGGAGCGTTCGCTGCCCGGATCCCAAACCGGGTCAATAACAACCGTGGCCTTTCGTCTTTCGCCTAGCAATTCGATGTCAAATATTGTTCCCTCTTCAGCATAGCCGGGTTCAATATAAGCAAAGCCCAAACTCTTTTTTGTATAGTGGCCGTATCCGCCAGAAGTTGTGACACCAATGGTTCTATTGCCAACTAAAACCGGTTCACCGCCAACAATGTCATTGTCACCGATTTCAACGTCAAGATAGACTAATTTGATATCAATGCCTTTTTTCTTAACGTTCAATGTCGCCTCTCGACCTGTGAATTCAGGTTTCTTATTAGAGAAAAAACGTTCCGTATCCGCTTCCACTGGAGTGATTTCATTAGTTAATTCAGCGCCCCAACCTTTATAAGCTTTCTCAAGCCTCAATGAGTTGACGGCATAAGTCCCAAAATCAGCGATGCCGTGTGGTTCTCCAGCCTGCCAAATGGCATTATAGAGCTCAACCATGTCCTCCATGCGGCAATGAAGCTCCCAGCCTAACTCGCCCACATAGTTGACCCGTAGTGCACGAGCCGTTTTTCCAGCGAGTTGGATCTCTTTACCCGTTAGCCAACGAAAGCTTTCATTCGTTAAATCACTGTCGGTCAAAGAAGCCAGGACGTCTCGGGATTTGGGGCCCGCGAGTACTAGCACTCCCCAATCATTGGTGATGTTAGTGATGGTGACGTCTTCTCCTTCCTCTACTCCCTGTTTTAATACGGCAAGGTCTGCTTCTTCACAGCCTGCTCCGGAGAGCACGTAATAATGTCCGTCGTTCAGGCGGGTAATGGTGGACTCTCCATTGAGTCGGCCTTCGGACGAAAGATAATGGGTTAGTGTTATACCACCTGCACGCACTGGCATTTTATTGGCACTGATTCGATTCAATAACTGCTCTGCGTCTTTTCCGATCACATCATATTTAGAAAAACTGGAAAGGTCGAGAATACCCACTCGCTCGCGTACAGCCCGGCATTCTTCAGCCACCACATCAAATGTATTGTTATGACGAAAGCCGACTTCTTCTACTCTCCCGTCCAGCGAAAACCACTTCGGTCTTTCCCAACCATTGACTTCGGTATGCACTGCACCTTTTGATTCGAGAAGATCATATAGAGGGGTTGTGCGTTCTTTACGGGATGCGGGCCTCTCTTCGCCAGGCATATGCAATTTATACATATGCTCATAATCCTGATGGGACTTCGCTTTGGTGTAGTCCCCAGGGGCGTAGTCACTGAATCGCCGAGGATCAACACTCGCCATATTAATCTCGGAGTCGCCGTAAATAATCCACTGGGAGAGGTACTTGCCCGAACCTGCGCCCGCCGCAATTCCGATGGATGCACCATTGCAATGCCAAAAGTTTTTAAGACCTGCTGCAGGGCCGAGAAACGGATTAGCATCCGGAGTGTGGGGAATTGCTCCACATACCACTCGCTTGATTCCCAACTCGCCCCACATGGGGATTCGCTCCATAACCCGTTCGATGTATGGCATCAGATTGTCGAAGTCTGGATCAAATAATTCGTTTTCCGAACTCCACTCAGGCCATCCACCCCGATGAGTCCAGCATTCCTCTGAATTTGCCATTTCGTAAATACCAATCAATGCAGACTTCTGCTCCTGGCGATAGTATGACGATGGGTAAGGATCTCGAATCACCGGCATTTCATCATCACGATCAAGGAACTCCTTCACGGTATCTGTAACGATGTAAGTGTGTTTCATGTTAATCATTGGGATATCCGTTCCAACCATCTGACTGACCTGTCTGGCGTAACAACCAGCAGCATTGACAACATGCTCGGCGATGACGCTTCCCTGTTCAGTAATCACTTCCCAATCACCCGAAGTGCGCTGCTTGATCTCAAGAACCCGGTTTCCAGTAACGATACTCGCACCCATTTGCCGGGCGCCTTTAGCCATTGCGTTGCAAACTCCGGCTGGGTCAACGTGTCCGTCTCCCGTGGTCCACGCTCCCGCCACAACACCGTCAATCTCAGCATAGGGGAGAAGCTGTTTGATTTTCGCAGGGTCAATGATTTCACAATCAAATCCAATCAACTTACCCACTGAAGCAACCCGTTGAAACCATTCTACTTCGGCTGGCGTCTGAGCAAACCGAATACCTCCACAGCCATGCCAACTTACATACTGGCCAGTAATTTCCTCCAACTTTGGATACAGTCGAATTCCATGATCATGAATTTTCGCCATATTGTAATCCGGGTTGAAACTTGGGCACTGACCCGCAGCATGCCAGGTTGAACCCGAAGTCAATTCTCCTTTTTCAATCAACAGGCTGTCGGTCCATCCTTCTTCTGCGAGATGATAAAGCAAACTGGCCCCCATCATTCCCCCACCCACAATCACGACCCGTGCCTGACCTGGTAGTTGTTTAGAACTCATTTTCATTTCTCCAAATTTTGCTCAATCATTTAACGTGAGCCATAAATACAATAATTCCAAAAACAATAATTCCAGCTAAAGCCAACAGTGACACCTCCTGTATCCCCAGGACGAGCCTCGGCCAAAACGGGCACGAGTTGTCACCGCAGCAAATATCAATCTAATAAGCCCCAATCCAGTATAAGCCCCAGTATGGAAGCTATTCCTGTTTTCCAGGCTTCATTTGTTCCCGTGGAAGCAGTATGTCAAACTGTTCTCTCAATCTGGCATCCAGCTCATCGGAAATATGATTTGGAAAATGAGTTTCCAGTATTTCTTCAGTAATTCTCTGGGCTGGTGAATTGATGGGTTGTGATCCATACTCTCTCCACTCAGATGGCGTTAACCGATTTCCGACTTCAGGATAGACATAGTCTTTTTCCATTCGTGACAAAGTTGCATCATGACCCAAAAAATGTTCTGGACCATTCAGGCAAACGTCAGCAATAGTTTCCAACGCGAGATTATCGTCGTCAATCTCAACCCCTCGCACACTCCGATTAATTGCTCCAAGCATGTCATTATCAATGGTTGCCCCTTCAAAACTAAAACCGAGCAAACTGCCCTGCATACCGGCTGCTTCATATACAAGATTCGTTCCGCTATGTCCTGCAAGGGCTAATGTATAGGCTTTTTCGAACCCGGATTGAGCATCCGGTATTTTGGAATCCGCCATACCCGCGGCAATTCCTGTAGGCAGATTCAAATATCGCCCCATCTGACCACAAGCCGCCATCAATACAGCCTGCTCCCCAGAGCCACCGCTCATTGCCCCGGTTCTCAAATCTGAGACAAAGGGCCAGGGACCAAAAATCGCAGGATGGCCTGGCTGAATCAGATTGACATACGCCAACGCGCCGAGACACTCAGCGCATTCCTGCACCACCGCCCCTGCCAGGGATGCCGGACTTGTTGCTCCTGCCTGGCCCGCAGCTAATAGCAGTACGGGCATACCACCACGCACGCACACTTCCATTACCTTGCAGGCATCTTCGGCAAACCGCATCGGTGGGACTACAAAACAACACGATAGGCTAGCGAAGGGCCGAGCTCGATATTTGTCCTCGCCACCAGCGATTTCGTAGAGCAATTTCAATCCCTCCTCCGCATGCTCTGGTTCTACATAGCTAACCCCAGAGTGCTTGGTAGTGCCCGACACAGATGCATAAGTTGTGTTCAAATCCATAGCCGCTGGGCTTGGGATATCACGAGCAACCATGCAACGCTGGAAAAAATGAATGTGTTCGTGTTTATCCACTAATCTGGATGCATCGTATAAATCCTGCAAAGTGGATTCCCGATAAGCTCCAACACCCGGGTGTTTTTCGTGGGTTTTCCACTCGTCCACCACGTGTACAGCCGCACCAGCGGTTCCGAAATACACCTTGTTACCAGCCAGATGCATATCGTGTTCCGGGGTTTGACCATAAAGGGTAATGTCCCTGGCGCAAATTGCCAGCGTGTCTTCAATCAGTTTGCGAGGAAAAAGTAAACGCCCTTCCGGAGTCAGCTTGCCGCCCGCTCTGGTGACCATTTCAATACACGAAGGAATCGCTCTGGCAAATCCGACATTTTCCAGCAAATCCAGCATCGATGTGTAAATTCGTGCCATCTCGCCTTCCGTTAGCGGATTAAAACGACCACCCAATTGCCCCGGCCTAACGGGTTTATTTTCTTCTGTCAAAGGTGCTGCGCGTAACGCTTTTCTCGCCTCTCGACCACCTGCTCGTCTGCTCGCCATAGTATCAAAACCTTTAAGATTGATGACAAAAATTTGCAATAGTATCCGGCAAACCGCGGTGTCATAAATCCGACTTTACGACTTCAACTTCTTTCTCCGCGTCCCAGCTTTAATCCAGTGATTATCTCAAATCTGGTGATCAGGGGACTCAGGTAGGCTATCAGGATCACAACCAGGAATTATGGGGTCCTATTCTCGTGACATCCAACCATCGTCAACCAAGGATTATTTCCGTGTTTCCCGGGGGGTGACACCGAAACTCGAGAGGTATCGACTACTAAAATGTCCAGACGATTTGAATCCGCACATCAGGGCAATATCAATGACCTTCGCCGTGCTCTTTTCCAACATTTCTCTTGCAACTTCAAGACGCAGGTCCAGGTAATACCGAGCCGGGGTAGTGTTCAGATAACGGCGGAACAAGCGCTCCAACTGCCGCTTCGAAAAGCCAATAAGATCAGCAAGCTCATTGGGTGTTAGGGGTTGTTCAATATTTGATTCCATCAGCTCAATGCATTCCAGCAAGGCAGGGTGACTAATGCCAATTCTCGCTTCCAATCCCATACGCTGGGGCTCCCCCTTGGCGCGTCTGTGGGGATGAATCATGCTATCCGCGACAGAAGATGCGAGTTCATGACCATGATGCTGTTCGATAATGTATAACATCATGTCCATTGACGCCCCACCACCGGAACAGGTAATCCGATTGCTATCAATTTCATAGACATCCGTTGATACCTTCCCCTGGGGATAGGTTTCAATAAATTCTGATAGATTTTCCCAGTGAGTCGTGCAGTACAAACCATTGAGCAACCCCGCTTGAGCAAGCAGGTGACAGCCCGTTTCCAATCCCCCAATCAGGATATTGCGTCGCGCCTCATGCTTTAGCCACGCAAGAGTGGGACGATGACTAAAATCACTGGGTTTAAAAGGCCCGCATATCATCAACATGGATAACTTAGGAACATCGTTCACCGAATAATCAGCCGTCTGCATCATACCATTAGACGCCACCACTCCCTGTCCTTCTTCGCTTATGATAGACCATTGATAAAGGGGTTTGCGAGACAATCGATTCGCAATCCGCAGCGGCTCCACAGCGGAAATAAAGGGAAGCATGTTAAACGAGTCAGAAAGAAAGAACCCAACATTTTTTTGGGCACCATCAACAACATGACCATACTCTGAGCGGCTCATGAAATATCCTGTCTGAAAATAGTGTTGCTATTATCATTAGGTTGAGACCTACTCGCAAGCGCTTAAACAAAAAAGCTCAGAATTGACTGGATTCGCGCTGGGTTTTATGCTCGTTTCCAAATTCCGTCTAAATGTACTCTGGGCTCAATGAAAAGCTTCAACAAAACAATGAAAACAATCGCCATCATCGGAACCGGTAACATGGGCGCACCCATGTCTTTAAACCTAGTCAAAGCCGGGTTTTCTGTCAAAGCTTATGATCTCGTGGAAGAAAAACTGGATGCCTTGGTCCCCCAGGGTGTTCACAAGTGTCACAGTCATGCGCAAGCAATAGAGAATGCCGATGCCATTCTGACCATGCTCCCAACCAGTGTTGAGGTAAAGGATGTTTATCAGAATCACGTGTTACCGCTCGAACCCACTCAATCTATTTTGATTGATTGCTCCACCATTGACTTAACAGATGCAAAGGAACTTCATCAAATTGTGCAGTCACAGGGGTTTTCCATGCTAGATGCTCCGGTTCCGGAGGCACTGTCGGCGCAGCAAATGGTACGTTGACGTTCATGGTGGGGGGAAGTCCAGAGCATATAAAAGCCGCCTCCGCACTTTTTGATGCCATGGGGGAATCCACTATTCATTGTGGTGAAGGGGGCATGGGACAAGCAGCGAAAATGTGTAATAACATGATGCTGGGAATCCAGATGGCTTCCGTGGCAGAAGGTTTCAAACTAGCACAACATTGTGGACTGACCAGCGAGAAACTATTTGAAGTAGCAACACAGTCTTCCGGGAATTGTTTTTCACTCACAACATTTTGCCCCATACCCAACATCGTGCCAACATCTCCCTCGAGTAATGATTATCAACCCGGCTTCTCGACAGGGCTTATGTTAAAAGATATGAATTTGGCTTTAAATGCCGCAAAAAATGCCAATCTGAACCTCCAGACAGCAACCGTCGCAAAACAAATCTATCAATCATTTAGTGATCAGGGAAATGGTCACAAGGACTTCTCCGCTGTGTTCACTTCTATCCAGCCATCCACGAATGACGAGAGCAATGAAAATTGACTTTTTTGGCAAACCTTTGATCGATATTTTCCTTTCTTATTTTCCTTTCTTAATTGTTGTCCCAAGGTCAAATAAGATTTTGCTTAATCGAAAAAATATTTCTTTATTTTGAACTTATTTTCACCCCTTCAGTCTGCATTAAATACAAAAGTTTGATGCCGTTTTCACAAGCTGGCTATCATTCTGAAAATTGTCGATGAGCAAGAGTATGACTCATCATTGATATTAACCCCACAATGGTAAACGCAATGTTAAGGCACTTTCGAACCACATTAATCTCAATGACCGGACTCCTTATGTCAACCGGTGTTTTCGCTGCCGCAGACCCAATCTATACGACACTGTTTAGTAACGCAGGCGCTGGTGGTTATGATGTAGTGGCCTATTTCACTGAATCAAAACCAGTAGAAGGCAAAGATGAATACCAAACTGAATATAGTGGCGCAGATTGGTACTTTTCTTCCATGGAAAACCTTGAAGCATTCCAGGCTTCTCCTGAAAAATATGCACCCCAATACGGTGGATATTGCGCCTGGGCAGTCTACGAAGGCAATCTCTATAAAGGCGACCCCCAGCATTGGACCGTACTCAATGACAAACTGTATTTGAACTACGATGCTGAGGTGCAGACTCAGTGGAACACTAATCGGGAATTACATATCTCTGGAGCAGATAAAAACTGGCCAAAGGTTCTGGAAGACGATTGACCTGGAGGGCAATTGGCTAGAGGAAAATTACCTGGAGAAAAATCCCGTTATTGTCATTCCCACCATTTATGTAACAATTCTATCGCAGTCTACACCTTGTAATTATATCCTCGTTTTAGCCCGCGCCGAGCGGGCTTTTTTTATCTGTCTTTTGACAAAACATTTCAGAGTCTCCTCGAAAATCATACAACGCGGTGTGATAGAGTTCATAAGCGTTTCATAAGTATCTCATAAGTATTGGTGCATTAGACCATCCAGAGAACCAACAACACAACGTCAAACTCCTATCAACTATGCCCACAATTAAAATCCGACTAGCCCTTCCCAGGGATGCAGAAATGCTGGCCAGCTTTAATAGAAATATGGCATTGGAAACCGAGAATATTCGATTAATTCCAGAAGTCATACTGGCGGGGGTCAATCGCATGATTGAAGATGACAATCTCGGTTTCTATTTGGTGGCAGAGGACGAGGGAGAAATTCTGGCCTCATTGATGGTGACCAAAGAATGGAGCGACTGGAGAAATGGCGTATTCTGGTGGATACAAAGTGTATATGTAAGAAAAAAGTGGCGAAAGCAAGGTATCTATCGCAAGCTTTACCAGAAGGTCAAGGAGTTAGCTGAAACCACCAGGGATGTCTGCGGATACCGACTATATGTCGAACGGGAAAACACTGTCGCACAAAAAGTATATGAAAATGTTGGTATGGAGGAAACCCACTATTTAATGTATGAGGAGCTAAAACCTTCAACACGCTTCCACCATTGAGAAACCCAAAGTAGTAACACACAACCCAGGTTCTAAACCTAAAGGAGTTCGCGGTGGCCTGAAACCAGAGATGTGTAGATGTATGGACGCAAAGACGAATCCGAAATAGACCTATATACAAAAAATTTGATACACGCTTCACTAATCATCTTTCAGTACACATTCAAACACTCCAGCCCACCGTACTTTGACTAAAACGGTGGGCTTGTTCTATAGTGTACTCAACCATTGATGACTCAACTGTCTCATGGTTGGGCGGGGTTTACATCGACCGATGCCTGGTCCAAAACGATCCCGAAGAATATTAAACGACTAGTGAGGAACGTAAAATGACAGCACAAATACTCGAACAGGTCATTGTGACCAGTCTCGGACCCATGATGGAACAGGCGGAAGCAGAAGGACTCTGGTTTTTTCATGAAGACGAAGATGGAAAAGAAATCTGGTGTTCCCCGGGGGTTTTACAGAATGAACAAAGAGATGGCAGACTGATTATTGCACCGGAGCATTGGGAACTTCGAAATCCAGCCGGGTATATGAGCAAACTGGTAAGAGATGCCGGGAGTATCGTTGATGAATACAATGAAATGGCGAGAAGACTCAAAATAGAAGAAACATTGGAGCTGATTAGCCACTCTACCAATCCGGCTGACGCTCACTAAACCGGTCTCAGCTGATTATAAAAACCCCATAGCGACCAGGGGCCTCTCCAACCAACTGCTACGACTCAAGCGGGCTGGCAACGCTAATAATCCTAACCGGGTTTTAGACCCCAAGCGCTCGTCTTCTAATGCCTGTGTAAACAGGGAATAGGCTAAATTACCCTCCTATCACGATATTGCGACCCATCAACCACTATTAAGAAGACCGAAGATCTCGATCTACTGGCACCCAAGCTAAAGAAACGTCAGCTGATCGACAAAAGTGTGGTAATTTTCACATTCCTAAAAACCCGTTCGGGTTAATATTCCTACCATAAAGTCGAACAACCGACGGTAATGAGTTGTTTGAATCTCTCTCTAGGGCAACAGGATAATATTTGTTGACAATACAAAAAGGATTACCACGAAAATAGCTGGTCGTTCCTGAAGAACCCGAAAAGGCTACATATACAGTATAAACTGGATATAGTCCTGGTTTGAATCGACCGGAATTGTTAAACTGGCGTTCAGTTTCTGGTCGAACACGAGGTATATATGCTACCTGACAGCCCGGTGAATGACGATCAACTCAGTTTCTTCAACATCGTTGATCAGCTGGATACGTCCCATCCCCTGATTGCCCTTGGCAATACCCTTGACTGGTCATCGCTTGAAGCCTCCCTGAGCCAGTACTACAGCGCGAAGGGGCGGGCCGCGAAACCGATCCGGTTGATGAGCGGATTGCTGATGATCAAACAGCTGTACAGCTTAAGTGATGAATCGGTGGTGGATCAATGGAAGATGAACCCGTACTTTCAGGTGTTCTGTGGTGAGGTGAGTTTCCAGACGCAGGTACCGTGCCATGCGACGGAACTGGTGAAGTTCCGCAACCGGATTGGGTCGGAGGGAGTCAGGGAGATCTTTTCGCTGTCGGTAAAACTGCATGGGAAGCTGGCAGAGGAGCGGACAGTACTGGTAGATACCACGGTACAGGAGAAGGCGATCACGTACCCGACAGACAGCAAGTTGGCGATAAGGATCATCAATCGCCTGAACAAGCTGTCGAAGTTACACGGGATACAACAACGACGAACGTACGTAAAGGAAGTGCGGTCACTTCGTTTGGCATGTCGTCATTTCCGTCACGTGAAACGACGTCGTAAGGCGAACAAGGCGTTGAAACGATTACGAACCATTGCGGGTGTGTTGCTCAGGGAATGCCAACGGAAGTTACCGATCGATGTTCTGACGGCGCAGGAAGCGAACTTTGCGTTATACGAACGTGTTTTGTCTCAACAGCCCAAAGACAGGAACAAGGTTTACTCCCTGCATGATCCTGCTGTGTACTGCGTGGGCAAGGGGAAGGATCACAAGGCGTATGAGTATGGTCGCAAGGCGTCAGTGGTGGCGACGAAGGAGTCACAGGTGATTGTGGGGGTGGTGAGTCATGACGAACATGATCATGCTTCGAAGACCCTGAAAGCAGCACTGACAGAAGCCCATACCCACCGTGAGACATCGATCAGGCTGGCGGTGGTTGACCGGGGATATCGGGGAGCGAAGAATAAAGTGGATTGTGAGGTGCTGTTACCGGGTCCTCCGCTGAAACGGGACAATGCTTATCAACGCCAGAAGAAACGGATACTGTGTCGCAAACGAAGTGCGATAGAACCGATCATCGGTCATTTGAAGCATGATCATCGTTTATTGAGGAGCTGGCTGAAGGGAGCCGAAGGAGACCGTATCAATCTGCTGATGGCGGGTTGCGCGTGGAATTTGAGAAAGTGGATGATCGCTTTCTTTTTGTTTGAAAAACCCAACGGCGGAGAGCAAACATTACTCGCCATTGCCTGTTGTCAGCCCCTTGGGACGCCGCTAATCGTCGTCTGGGTGTTGTCCTGATCCGAAGGTCGAAAATGACGCATGATCGCTAACGACATCGCGCCTTTTTTCAGGACGGACTAAATACCATTGCCGGCGGATTCCATTGCTGGCGGATTATAGACGACGCATTGAAGCGACCACTTTATAAAAACACCAATTGAGACCCAGAACGAGAAACACCCGGAACAAAGTGGATTTTTCAACCAGACACTAGTCTGGTAGTACTTGCCAAAACAAATTAGATGAACATAGAGAAACTAAATTGAACATACTATTGGTCGATGATCACTCTCTTTTCCGAGAGGGAATGAAATACTTACTGAAGAGCCTGGAAAGTAAGACAGTCATTACTGAAGCTGACAGTTGCGAAGGAGCGATCGAGCTACTCTCCCATCAAAACTTCGATCTAATTTTGCTTGATCTTAATTTGCCAGGGAAAAAGCATATGGCAGCATTGGCTGCCGTTAAAAACCTAAGAAGCGACATTCCCATTGTGGTGTTCTCGGGAGAAGATAGTCCAAGTCTGATTCGATTGGCAATCGATTCAGGGGCGATGGGATTTATTCCCAAATCATCCTCCCACGAAATTCTGATCCTTGCCATGAGACTAGTATTAGCTGGTGGCGTTTATCTACCATCCATTGCCATGCAATCGGGGCGAAATGCCCAGGTAGAGCGACACCTTGATGAAAGCGGATATAGCGATGGATTCAGAAAACTGGAAGGGATTCTGTCGGATAGACAGCTCTAGGTGCTCAGGTTGATCGTCGAAGGCAAATCAAACCGGGAAATAGGAGAGGCCCTGTTCATTTCAGAGAATACAGTTAAAACCCATGTTTCTGCTGTAATGAGAGCCTTGAATACAACAAGTCGAACAGAAACAGTTTATTACACCGCAATGCTGGGTATGACCCCAGACCCAATAACACCCCACGAGAAAAAGGATGAATGACACCACAGTGCATCAGGACGGCCATCTATGAGTTTTTGGTTGTCCGAACCAATCGAACAATTGGTTAACAGGGAATACGTTGATAAACGAAGAACAGATACCAGAAACCAGCCAAAAACCGCGGCCTTGATCGACACATTAATTGTCGGTTCTGGCTACGGGGCTGCCATGTCTGCTTTTGCTATTTCAAATCACTATCATGAAAATGGATTTACGGGACATCAGCCCACTGGGCAAAAGAAGGTCGTCGTTTTCGAGAAAGGCAAGGAGTATCTACCAGAGGATTTTCCAGCATCAGTAGACGATACACCTGCATATATCTGCTATAGCCAAATGGAACCCAGAGGCCCCATGGCCCGGCCGGATCCAGGCCAAAGTGGGCTTTGGGATATTCGTCAGGGAAAAGGGATTAGCACCGTAACCGGTAGTGGACTCGGCGGTACCTCGCTCATCAATGCGAATGTCGCACTGGATCCATCGCCGTCGGTTCTTAAAAAGTGGCCCAACCCCATTTTTTCGGATGGTCTCAGGGACGACTTCCGCACACCTAAATCCTGGCATGAAGCACTGAAACCCGCCTCGGAAATGGTTAGAAAACTGCTTTCGGTGCAGGAATATAATCTGGAAAAGCCCAAATTTCAGGCGATGGGAAAACTGGCCCAGGCACTGGGTGCGGACGAATCTGAAATAGAAAAAGCACCTCTTACCATTAATTTCGGAAAACCAAATGCACAAACTGTCAACCATCGCCCCTGTAATAGTTGCGGAAACTGCGTAACTGGCTGTCACTCCGGCGCCAAGGGATCTCTCAATCTTAATATCTGGCCAATGGCCAAACAGTTCGGGACGGAGATATATACTGGCGTCAAAGTCCTCCACGTTGCGCCAAAAATCGAGGACAACAATGAAAAATGGATAGTAACCTGCTGTTTTTCTCACGATGAGAAAAAACAATTTCACGTCGTCGCCAACCGGGTCATTCTTGCTGCGGGCTCTATAGGGAGTACCGAAATTTTGCACCGCTCCGCTCAGGAGTCGAATCCAGCAGGGGACGGGGGCCTCACTTTCTGCCCCTCTCCCCGGCTAGGGGAAAATTTCTCTACCAACGGAGATGTGATGCTATTTGGTGTCGGTCAAAAGGCTCCAGTTGAAGCAGTAAGTAAAGTAGCCGGAAAGACATTAGATGCGGAAGAAGACCCGCACGCCGATTTTGCTTTTCCAGGGCCCACCATTATCGGTAAAGCCAGGATTAGTATTCCGAAACTCACTAACAAACGCCATAACGGTTCCAACGACCATACGTCTTTTATTACTTTGGAAGACGGCACCATTCCTTATGTTCTCACCCGGATTTGGAAAGAAGTCATCACCACTCAAAGCCTGATGGGTCGTTATGCGAATAACAGACCTTCAGCCTGGCATAAAAAGAATAAGGATAAAGACCCTCTTGCGGTCTCCAACGATCTCGCCAGACACAGTCAGATACTCCTTGTGATGGGTCATGACGAACCCAAATATCGCTTATCTGCAAACAAAACCGGACAGATATTTCCGACACGAATCCCCAAGGCTCGTGATGGACGAAAATCGGCGAAAGCGGAGACAACGGGCAACTACTTCGAAACCCTGCACGAGTGTTTCAAGGCCGTTGAGAAGAAAGGCTTCGATGGCGGAAAATATTTCCCAAACCCCGGATGGAAAGCATTTCCGGATGAACTATCAACCGTATTTCAACAACCCTCGGAACCCCAGGGTGGAGTCGTCACAGTCCACCCTCTAGGCGGCTGTTCTATGGGAGAAACCCGGGAAAGCGGGGTCACGGACCCCTTGGGTCGGGTCTACCGAAACGACACTCGCTCCCCCACAGATACATATCAAAATTTATACGTAATGGACGGCGCACTGATTCCGGGTTCAGTGGGAGTCAATCCCTTCATGACTATTGCTTCGCTTTCCTTTTATCTCGCCCGACTTGCAGTGGGAGCAACCGTAGATGAATCCACTTTCCATCAACTCTCCGGGACTACCATTTCCGAAGAGTTCAGGGAACTCCCTGTGGGTAATACCCGGGGTATTCCGACAAAGAAAAGCGAGGTCATCGAAGGTGTATTTAGTGAAAAAATGTTTTTTCGCATACCACAAACCCATGATGGATACGCCAACACACTGGATAGAACTTCTCTAAATAAATTCTTGATAAAAAGAGGACAGAAAGCATTGGATGTAAATCCGAAAACTCTGGCACTCGAAATCAAATTCTTTTTCAGAGAAAAGGACAATACAGATATTGATAAATGGGCCAGCGACCCTTCAAATTCGCCACTTCAGGCAGAAGCAAAATTGTATTTCGTGGAACAGGTGCACCATACCCTCTATGAAACTCCTACCGCCGGCCATTTCATCGAAGAAGAGGAAGACAATAACATCGTGTTTTTGCTTGAGGGAACGGTAACACAGGGAAAGCTGGACAAACCCATTGGATGGTTCGTTAAAATGACGCGCACCCTGGACTCAATACGCCGCTTTCTCAGATATCGGAAGATCGAACTGCTCCTATTCATATCAAATCCGTTCTCAAATCCCTCACCGGAGAAAAAGAGAAAGACCTCCAAATCATTCAGTAGTTTTTTGAGGATCGCATACTTGCACTCAGAAAGAAGGGAGTTAGTCTATGACCTTAAAGAGAAGGGGAAAACCGACGGCATTACGATACGTGGACGGAAGCGGCTTGCCTATGATCTCAAGAGCGATGATATATGGACAACACTCATCACTCTACCGACGACAATGACCCTCGATAGCGAACATTTCGATCTGGAGTTTTCCGTAGACACATTGGATATGACCAAAGGCGCGTCACCGTTTCAAATTACAAATAAGGCTTCACTACCTAACATGCTCATGGGTTTGGTGGGTACCGGTGCGTTCCTGGTTCGGGCCATCATCCAAACTCAATTCTGGAATCTCGGTGCATTGGATTACAAGCGTTATCCATCCAGAAAAGAGACAGAACACAACCCGGAAAGAATGGCAATTCCTCCCAGTTTTTTTGAATATTCAAGAAAAAGCTCTGGCAAAAGATACACGTACACATCCACTTTAAGGGAAGATCATAAGAGATATGACACCAAGGGAACGATGATCTCCCGATTAGTTCGTTACCAACCCCAGGAAAACGAAATCGATGCACCGGCGGAGGCCAGAAAAACCATTTTATTGATCCATGGACTCGCCCACAGTGGCCGAATTTTCTGGACCGACACCATCGACGTCAACATGACCCAGTATTTCCTGTCGCAGAACTACGATGTATGGATTCTCGATCATCGCACCAGCGCCAGCATAATGCTGCATGTAGACCCGGAAAACACCTGGGATGAAATCGCCAGGGAAGACGTAGTCTGGGCAGTAGAAACCGTTTACGACGCTATCAACCGTCCTATTCAAGATGTACCACAATCTTCAGCGTCCCGATCAGGTGATCAAAATGGCGAACAGCCAGGCGCCAGGGGGGAAACCCGCAAAAAGAAAGTTCATATTTTTTCACATTGTATTGGCGCCGGTGCGGTAGCTATTGCTGCGTTGAGTGGTCTGTTAGTAAAACAGAACAACAAAGAAAACCTGAGCGATGACAAAGAAACACCCGCTGAGACACATACTGGAACCCATGGAAAAAATGACGTAAAAGACCACGAAGAAGAAGGAATGGTTGCGTCGTTAGTTCCCCATGCGGTTACTCCCTGGCTAGTAGCATCAAAAGAAAACCGCCTCAGGGAAAATGTCTGGGGGTTGTTCAAAAACCGAACCCCCATCGACATTGTTGAACCAAGACCCTACGAGGATCCATCCCAAATCGAGATATTATTTGATCGGATCGCCAGCTCCACAATCAGCAAGAATCTCCTGCCTCAGCTAAGTGGATTTAAATGGAACTTGAGAAGCATGCCCGGTTTTGCCAGAGGCATTTACATGCGATACACCATCTTTTGGGGAAAACAATGGCATACCCAAAACATTGACCCGCGTACCATGAATCAGTTTTCGGGAATGATCGGTGCGGTACCCCAGGCGATATTACAGCAGCTCTATTTTTCTATAACAAAAGGTCGGATATCAAGTCATGACGGTTTAAACGAATACGTTAATGAAAAAGGATTGAAAAACTGGAATTTTCCAACGCTGTTTCTGCACGGCACTAGGAACGAAGTATTCGATATCGAATCCTCCCGTTTATCTGCCCGGTATCTTACTGCTCAGAAGCGGAGATCAGAAAAGGACCAACTTGCAGAAAACGAGGATCTTTTTAACCCGTTGAATAAATGTAATATTAACGAATATCGGAAGCACGACGTGGATATCGCTATTTTCGAAGAGTACGGTCATATGGATATGGTTTTTGGAAAAAATGCACACTCAGAGATATTTCCAGCGCTAGATAGGTTTTATACCGCTGCAGAGGAACTCGTTAAACACAATGACCATGTGAAAATAAATGACGGAGACGATTTATCTAACCGCAAAACTTTACAGGATTTTCTTGCCACTCCAAGAACTACGCAGGAGAATAGTCTCAGTCAATCAATTCTTTTACATAAACCTCAAGATAAAGTTCTGGCTGGCCCCATTCTGACGATAAAGGACGACTTACCGGGAGAAGAGAAAAATAGCTCAGCCAAAACGCTCAGATTCCTCATCGAAGAAGACGACTTTGCCACTCAGTTCATTACCGGTTTCAAAGCTGAGCCAACGAATGAAACGGGGGATAAAGGCGAGCCTATTGACGTAGAAGAGAATGAACCGGAGGAAGTAATAAAGCAAAGAGAGAAGACTCACGTCAGCTTCAGATTATATGACTTTAGCAAATTTCCCGAAGGAGATTTTTCTAGCGTCGACATTGAGAAGCAATATTACATTCAAAAGGATAATGAAGAAAAAAATCGGGAAGGAAAATGAGTAAATTAACCCCTTTAGATCGAGACCGCCAGCGAAGAACATCTAGTTACAAGTGGATGACATTTCCCTGGTTCCAGAGGATTTTTAGAAACGAACCGCAAAGTTACAAAAATAGACTCTCCTTTATCGTTGGTTCCTGTCTATATCCCGGCACCCAATTCGATCGAAGTCGATCAGACTCAGTCTTTAACGCTATTTTTCAACATATCGAAAGTGATCAGCAGCTGGAAGGTAAACGTTTAAAGACCTTAGAGGATCAGGGTCCAGGAAATCAGGGCAGCAACATTAACCGCTACCCAGGTATCGATCATCTACTTATTGTGGGAGACATTATCTACGCAGATGCTACTGCAGACTTCTGTGATCCCAACTCAAAATATGAACAATTTAAGGGCAGTTACCGAAATGCTCTTAATGGGGAAGAGAGATTCGCCAAGCGTGTATTTTCCAATGTTCCCACGTACTTCGCCAATGACGATCATGAGATCGAAAACAATTGGGATGGGGAAACAGAAGATCTGGATGATCTTAAAAAACTTGAATCCGCCAAACAGGAGGCTTATCGCTATCTGACCCTCGCAGCAACGGGATGGAAGGATTTTAAGCATATCTGGCATGAGTTCTCCAGTCTTGATTGCCCCTTTTTTGTTTTTGATACCCGGTTAGAACGAGACCCAAAAGGGCGACACGGTGCACAAACCATGGTTTCAGAAGAACAATTTGCTGGATTTAAGGCATGGCTGCATTCTGCTCGAACTAAAGCGGCGAAAACGATATTCATTGTCAGTGGCACACCCCTGGCTCCCGTAAAAAGAGACTTCGCCAGGTTTCCGAAGTGCCTGGTCAATCAGGATAATCTTTTGGCCTTTCCCATTTTCCTGGGTGATATCCTAGACGCGTTGAATAAACTCAAAAACACAATAGAGAAGGAACTGAAGGAAGAACTCGAAGAGAGAAAAAAGAGCGGGATAGAAGAGAACGGGATAAAGAAGCAGTTGATAGCAGAAAAAGAAATCATCTGGTTGACGGGAGATCCGCATTTTTCCAGCGCCAATCGCATTATTCTCAAAAGGCATAATTCGTCTGAAAGCGAGCAAGTGGCCATCTTGAATGTCTGTGCGTCGGGTCTTTATTGCCCTATTCCATTTGTCAACGATAATATGAGGAGTTATGATTTTGTGGACCCGCACGACAATCGCGAACCGGTTTTTAACAGAAAACGAAAAGGTGTCATGAGCATTGATCTGGACCACGGACTTTCAGTCCATCTTGAGCAGCACTTTATTACCGACGACCCACAACACTTTGTACGGTTCGACATGGACGAGGATCGTATTCGAATCAGCGCATTTAACGCTGAAAATGAATCCGTTGGAAAGAGTTTTACAGAGCCTAGACTAAAACGAATAGTAGACCAGTCCATTCCTAAGGGCACCAAGAAAACCACTTAGTATTCCATCGTTATCAATGAAACTTTTTAACTCACTCATTATCGGAGAATTAACTCCACATAACCGACACCTGATGCACGAAACCCAGATGGTGAGAGTGAGGCAGTCTCTGGAAGCATTGAAACTAGTGGTTGTAACCGGGGTGGTCTATGTCTGGTCGCTTTGGGACGAGTCACCGAGCTATCAGCTCCTCACCTGGATGATTCTTATTTTCATTACGTCAGTAATAAGGGGGCTCATATGCAAACACATCGAAAAAAACGTCAAGAATACAGATACTGCTGGCCTTATCTGGAATGAAAAAACGCTGTTTTGGACTTCCCTTCTCAGCACGACAATGATCGGCTCAGGGTATTGGTGGGTTTATCTCGAGGGAACCGATAGGGCGATCAATGCAGTCGCCATATTGACCTGCATTTACGCTATTGGCACTACTATTAACTCCTCGATTCAATATCGGAGCTTCCCTACTCTACTCATCTCCAATATCGGACAGGGTTGTCTGTTCTTTTTTGGAGTAGGTGGCAAACCCGGTATAGCGCTTGCGATTGCTATGGGTGCCCTATTGATGCTGTTGTTAGTGTTCGGAAAAAGAAACTCCGAGGTATTTTCTGAATCCATTCGAATGAGGGATCTCAACATTGAACAGAATAAGCGACTCGAACAGGACAAAATACTGATCCAGCAAGCCCTTAAGGAGGCGAAGGAGGCGGATCAGGCCAAAAGCCGATTTCTTGCTGCCGCGAGTCATGATTTACGCCAGCCTTTGCATGCCCTTACACTTTTCCTCGGCAGCCTTCGGCAAACAGTAAGCTCAGAAACATCGTTCGAGCTTATCGAAAAAATCGACCAAACCTCCCGAATCCTTAGAGAACAGTTCAACAGTTTATTGGATTTGTCCAAGTTCGACGCCGGCGGAGTAGAAGTAACACCATCTGAATTCAGGATCGATGAACTCCTACAGCGACTTGGGGCTGCAAATGTATCGGATGCCAACGCTAAGGGAGTTGATCTTTATATTCAGGTGGTACCATCCACGGTTAGTACTGATGAACTGCTGATTGAAAGACTGATAAGCAACCTTGTGACCAATGCAGTTCGCTACACTGAGTCCGGGAATATTACTTTATCCTGCCATGTAGAAGATGGATACTGTACTGTTTCCATTCGTGACACAGGGCCGGGGATTGACCCCATTGATCAGGAACGTATTTTCGAAGACTTTACCCAACTCAATAACCCTGCGAGAAATAGGGAACAGGGCACAGGCCTTGGATTGGCCATTGTTAGACGCATCGCAACGCTGCTCCAACTTGACCTGATATTGAAATCAAATAGAGGAGAGGGGTCAACATTTGAACTCAGGTTGCCCCACCTAAAGCAGACTCAGGTAGAAACAGCTCCCACACGAATATCCTCTGAAAAGTTCCCCATGGAATCAGCCATTGATTTGAATCGAATGAGGGTGATGGTTGTAGACGACGACCCCCAAATCGTGGATGCTTTATCCATGCAACTATCTAATTGGAACTGCGAGGTTTGGGTCGAAACATCCTATGAACGAGCATTGGATGGGGCACAACAGTTTCAGCCAATTGATCTGGCCCTCATTGATGACATGCCAGGAGAGAAACAGTTGTCAGGATTGGACCTGGCATTAGCGCTTAGAAAATCAAAAAAGACCAATCGGTCGATCATCATCACCGGCAATGTCCTGGAATCCCGGCTTAGCATGATTAGGCAGTCTGGATTTGATGTATATACGAAGCCCATGGAGATCTCCACATTGCTCAGGATACTGCAATCACAATAGCCCGCCAGCCCCACTACTCATACTTTAGTACTAGTACCAAAGTATGAGTAGTGGAAACAAAACTGGAAAAATCTCATACCATCAGGTCATGGATTCACCAACGATTTTTGCTCACACTGACGCCCATGGAAAACTAGAAAATGTGAGCACACTCATGAGCAAATCGAGCCTTATCCGCGACAAGAGTCAATACATCCACAGAAAAAAAGACGAATTCAGCTCAGGATTAGAGCACCTTCTTTCCAATCTCCCTACCTTTCGGGCATTGTCGCCAGCCTCCCTAAAAAAGATCAGCCCTCATTTCACCCTGGTAAAAATGAGCCCCGGCGATACCCTGGAAGCCCAACCTAACCATGAGAACTCAATTTACTTTATCGTTTATGGGAGAATAAAAACCTCAACTTTCACTGACAAAGGTAAGGAAATCTGCTTCAACATTCTAAATAGGAATGCGATGTTGGGCTCCATCGACTACTACTCTTATGTAGGAGGGCAGCTACGCTACTGTGCCAAAGAACAAACCCAACTGTTAAAGGTAAACTATGCGAGTTTGGTGAATATCGCGAAAAACTATTGGTCTGTTAACGAATTCATCTTCATGTTCTTACAGAGAAATCTCCAGACTCTATCAACCCGAATTCACGACCACTCCACTTTGAGCACAAAAGAACGAACCCGGAAAAAAATCATTCAGCTCGCCATGCCTACCCACCCCGACGCAAATTCCGCCACCATCAGCAAACTCCCGACTCATGAGGAAATTGCTAACATGATCTCATCACACCGGGAAGCAGTAACAAAAGAAATAGGCAACCTTGAAAAAGAGGGATTAATCCACCGGAAGGGTCGTCAAATATTTATTCCAAATATTAATCTGTTACGGAGTACAAACTCTTTTAAAAATACAACTACCGTGCTTCAATAACTTGCTTTAATAAATAGGTGTTCGTTATTTACAATCTCCATTTCAGTGCTATGGTTCAGTGCTATAGAATAGCATAGCGCTGAAGCCCTCTCGTATCCTTCCCGTATCACTCCATTGTTCCTTCCTATCCATAGGACCATCCCAAAGCCCTACCCTCACAATCTGAAGCGGTCATAACCGCACCCTGCTATATCTGACACTAAGTCAGGGCCACGTCATAAGTCATTCAAATTTTCAGGTTTTGCCAATTGCTCCATCTCCTGGTACGCCCGTCTCATCAAGATGGACTCACTCACCCATATTAGATAATATGGATTACTTAACATATTCGGATTCTGTTGAATAAATAGAATTACAGAAAATCGAACCTTCCCAGCTCTGATAATCCTAACTTTCAGTGACTGTTTATGCAGCGACTGTTCCAAATAAAAGATAGCATTTGCCCGATCAATTAGAACCATCGATTTTAGAGGACTCCCATGACACCAACACTATGGACAATGCTTGATGCGTCAATGCGTCAATGCGGCAACGCAGCCAGCAGCCTGCATGGATTTGTCGCCATAAAACCGGCAAGCAGACGGTGAATTATAAGCAACTAAAAGAAGCAATATTGACCATGGCATCCCTTCTCCGGGAAAAGGACATTGGCGTCGGAGACGCAGTGGGTATCACTGCACCCAACGGCCCTCATTGGTGTGTAGCGGCTCTGGCGTCGTGGAAAGTAGGGGCCTCTATCGCTCCCATTCATATCAACAACAGTGAACATGAAATAGATCAACAGATTGCTGCCATCGATCCGAAAATCATGTTGGCACATGAATCCAGGCTTGAATACCGTAATACTCTTACTATCTCCCTGGATGCTGATCACGATAGAGTAGCCCAGGAACGGGCCACCATGGACGAGGTTGATCCGGATTCAGTGGCAGCAAGGATTTACACCTCGGGAAGCACCGGCGACCCCAAAGTCGTTAAGTTATCCCATAGTAACATGACCTCAAACACTGTGGCGGCGCGGAAGCTGGCCACGTTTAGTGCTGATGACCGTTTTATCTCACTTCTTCCTTTATCCCATGTCATGGGTATTCTTGGCACCATTCTTATTCTCTGGACCACGGCGCTGTCATGGTCACACCCAGAGTTTTGGCAGCCAATGAGATCCTTGAAACGCTGGAACAGGAAAACATTTCGGTCTTAATTGCCGTTCCACGCTTATTTCGAAACATTATGAATGGGTTGGACAAAAAATTTAATGCCGCTAGTGGTGGGCTCAAGCTCTATCTATCATTGATACGTAAGTCTCCCATGTTTTTGCGCAAGAGACTAAACGCGCCCATTCGTAAAAAATTAGGCGGAAAACTTACCGCCTGGGTAAGCGGCGGTTCACATCTCGATAGCAATATTACCCACTATTATCACCAACTCGGACTCCCTTTACGCCAGGGGTACGGACTCACAGAAACCTCTCCTTTATCCTGTATCCAAAAAGAGTTTGACCCCGCGGTTGAAAGCGTTGGCAAGCCCATTGAATACGTGGAAGTAAAAATCAATCAACCTGATAGTACTGGTGCCGGGGAGGTATGGATTAAGGGCCCTAATGTTATGATTGGCTATGAAAATGAGTCTCAAAATGAACTCTCTCTGGAGGACGGCTGGTTCAAATCAGAGGATATAGGGCAACTGGACTCCCAAGGCAATGTCACCCTAACGGGCCGACTGAAACGACTGATTGTTACCGAATCAGGGAAAAATATTTAGTCGTTCCTGAAGAACCCGAAAAGGCTACATATACAGTATAAACTGGATATAGTCCTGGTTTGAATCGACCGGAATTGTTAAACTGGCGTTCAGTTTCTGGTCGAACACGAGGTATATATGCTACCTGACAGCCCGGTGAATGACGATCAACTCAGTTTCTTCAACATCGTTGATCAGCTGGATACGTCCCATCCCCTGATTGCCCTTGGCAATACCCTTGACTGGTCATCGCTTGAAGCCTCCCTGAGCCAGTACTACAGCGCGAAGGGGCGGGCCGCGAAACCGATCCGGTTGATGAGCGGATTGGTGATGATCAAACAGCTGTACAGCTTAAGTGATGAATCGGTGGTGGATCAATGGAAGATGAACCCGTACTTTCAGGTGTTCTGTGGTGAGGTGAGTTTCCAGACGCAGGTACCGTGCCATGCGACGGAACTGGTGAAGTTCCGCAACCGGATTGGGTCGGAGGGAGTCAGGGAGATCTTTTCGCTGTCGGTAAAACTGCATGGGAAGCTGGCAGAGGAGCGGACAGTACTGGTAGATACCACGGTACAGGAGAAGGCGATCACGTACCCGACAGACAGCAAGTTGGCGATAAGGATCATCAATCGCCTGAACAAGCTGTCGAAGTTACACGGGATACAACAACGACGAACGTACGTAAAGGAAGTGCGGTCACTTCGTTTGGCATGTCGTCATTTCCGTCACGTGAAACGACGTCGTAAGGCGAACAAGGCGTTGAAACGATTACGAACCATTGCGGGTGTGTTGCTCAGGGAATGCCAACGGAAGTTACCGATCGATGTTCTGACGGCGCAGGAAGCGAACTTTGCGTTATACGAACGTGTTTTGTCTCAACAGCCCAAAGACAGGAACAAGGTTTACTCCCTGCATGATCCTGCTGTGTACTGCGTGGGCAAGGGGAAGGATCACAAGGCGTATGAGTATGGTCGCAAGGCGTCAGTGGTGGCGACGAAGGAGTCACAGGTGATTGTGGGGGTGGTGAGTCATGACGAACATGATCATGATTCGAAGACCCTGAAAGCAGCACTGACAGAAGCCCATACCCACCGTGAGACATCGATCAGGCTGGCGGTGGTTGACCGGGGATATCGGGGAGCGAAGAATAAAGTGGATTGTGAGGTGCTGTTACCGGGTCCTCCGCTGAAACGGGACAATGCTTATCAACGCCAGAAGAAACGGATACTGTGTCGCAAACGAAGTGCGATAGAACCGATCATCGGTCATTTGAAGCATGATCATCGTTTATTGAGGAGCTGGCTGAAGGGAGCCGAAGGAGACCGTATCAATCTGCTGATGGCGGGTTGCGCGTGGAATTTGAGAAAGTGGATGATCGCTTTCTTTTTGTTTGAAAAACCCAACGGCGGAGAGCAAACATTACTCGCCATTGCCTGTTGTCAGCCCCTTGGGACGCCGCTAATCGTCGTCTGGGTGTTGTCCTGATCCGAAGGTCGAAAATGACGCATGATCGCTAACGACATCGCGCCTTTTTTCAGGACGGACTATTTATCCCGAGGAACTGGAAACACTGCTTGAGCGAGACTCGATGGTTAAAGAAGCTGGGGTAGTTGAAAAAGACATGAAACCAGTTTGTATCCTATCCATTGAGGGCGATAACCCAATACAGGAAGCTCGCCGGATACTAAAGGCATTTAATGGATTAGTGTCATCCCACAACCAAATATCCCGCTTCGCCATTGTTGACGAACTACCTCGAACTCCACTGGGGAAAATGGCACTGCAACAGCTGCCTGACTTATTTGACGAGTTTGAAGTTACCACAAAATAATCTAATTCAACCCGGGCTTCATTGCCTACATCTGGAAACGTCATTCAGATTAGGTGTCGCGCTATTTACCAGACTTCTCCAGCAGACTTCTCGAATAGACTCTTTCAGCGGGCTGTTTGACGGCCCGTTAACTGGTTCACCAACCACTCTATTGGTAAGGTCGGCCACTAATGTGGTGATTTCCTCAACGTTTTTTCAGCACTCTACCAACCCGATTAGCGGCAACCACTTCATCCCGGGTAACATATAGTTCATGATTTTTCTCAATATCTTTAGGAATATATCGGTAGTTGACCATGATTCCCGCTGATTGCTTAAGAGCATTTTCCGACATATCCGCCAACCAGTTAATTCTTTCCAGAGAAGCACCGTTGCCAAGGTGGAACCTGGCAACCGGGTCAAGAGGTTTACCCTTCTTCTTTTCATAAAGAAAATACCTGGCTGCAAGGGGGCGAATTATTTACTCCATATCTTCCACCTTTTCTGCATCCTGGCACCAGTCGGGGTTGGATAGTCCAGATCGGAACATTTTGCATTTCTCTTGTGTATCGATGCCCAACTCCTGATCCGGGAGAGCATTCAGCCATTTCATAAAACCCGGAACCGGTGATAGCGTGACAAAATTTTTGAGATCCGGCAAATCACCTTTTAGATTCTCCAGAACCTGTTTAATCAGAAAACTACCAAAAGAAATTCCCTTCAGCCCCGGCTGGCAATTTGAAATTGAGTAAAACACCGCTGTAGTGGCATCTCTGGCATCAATATAATCGCGACTTTCCGATAAAACCGGCGCAATCGCTCTCGTCGTTTCCCGAGTGAGTGCTATTTCTACAAAAATCAAAGACTCATCCTCCAATGCAGGATGAAAAAAGGCATAACATCGTCGATCAGATGGTTCAATTCGACCCCTTAGGTCCCTCCAGTCCCGAATAGCATGAACTGCCTCATATTGAGTGATTTTCTCCAACACGGCGGCTGATGTATGCCAGTCAATTCGCTTGATCACCAAAAAACCCCGGTTAAACCACGAAGAAAACAGGTGCTGGAAATCGTTGTCTACGATTGATAATTGCGGATGGGATTTTAGATGTTTCAATAAATCTGCTCGCATGGAAACCAGAGCCGCGGTCCCACCGGGCGCAAGATTCAGCCTACGTAACAGTTCATGGCGTCTGGGTTCCGACTCCCGGTTAATGTTATTTAGCGTTTGATCCGAAGCATTGTCTTCATAGGCAGCAATGGCTGCGTTTAGCCTATCCTCATCTGGCCCATACTCGCTTTGCATCCATTGGAAAAATTTGCCTTTTTGTTCATCTCCAAGAGATTGATACACCACAATAACCTGCTGAGCCATGGCAACGCCGGAAGCTTCTCCCGCCATACTCAATAAGTCGTCACACAATAAACGTAGGTTTTTCTCCGGATCTCCGGAATATCGATCAAGATCAAGCAGCGATCTCCCTCTTTCAGCGAGGGTACTCAGGATGTCTTTAATGGAAGGATTTGACAAATTTGAAATACCGTTAAATTTGCTAGAAACCACAATATAGGGCTAAAAAATAGGACTAAAACATAGAACCAGGAATCACTATTTTCACAGTTAGACATAAACCGTCAAACTAATATCCATGTTAAGCCTATAAACAGTCAGACCACCACCGTCATCGTTGGTTCTCAAGTAAGTTGGTTAATGACGTGGTTTTGTCCCTATTGTGGCTATTGCCTAAACCTAAAAAGGCGGCTCAGCAAGAGCCACCTTTTTAGGTTAAAGTTTCTGGAAACAGAAGTTGTTAAAATTGATTTATAAAATTGATTTACTTGTGATAATCCTCAGGTGCTTCTGCAAAAATCGTGAACAGCTATCCTGAGTGAAAAACAATCAACTTCCGGGTTGCAAAACTCCGACATAACCTGCTCTTGTTTATTATCCCCATCATTACCTCAGGAACATCGCTAGAACGCAGCTTTCTCACCCTGATTTTGATCCACCCTGCTTTTTACTCCCTGGCCGTGCAAATCCAGCTCATCCAAATTTATATAGAGGCTCCCTGATTCCATTTGAGATCACAAACAACTCCTTCACGGAAGCCAGATCCACCGATATCAACTATCAAAGTCTGCCCCCTGGTTGCCATAGGCCGCATCTATGGTAGCGAAACACAAATTGGCTTCATATTTTGGTGAATATGCCAAACTCGTCAATATTCCCACAACCTCCCCCGTTTCATTTTTAACATTCCATGTTGATCTCGGTGCGGTAAGCTTGTCACCCATCACTTTAAGATTGACCACTTTCCTGGCCACTCCCTGAGCCGCAATGGTATCCAACGCCTCCCGACACATGTACTCTGCAGGTTTACCTAATTTGAAGAAACGATCTAATCCACACTCAAGGGGATTATTATCTAATGTCATGTCGCTTCCATAGGAAAGCAAGCCGGTTTCCAACCGCTCAATGAGATTAGGACAACCCGCCCGAATGTTGTACTTTTCTCCTGCGCGCCAAACGGCATCCCATAGATCAAGGCCCCGGGATGAGTCCTGAAGATAGATTTCGAAGCCTCCCTGCCCACTCCAACCCGAACGCGCCAGGATTACCTCTGTACCAGCAATCTCTGTTTCAATAAACCAGAAAAATCTTATATCTCTAATATGTTCTCCAACCAGATCAGCCATCAGATCAAAGGACTTAGGGCCCTGCACTGCCAGTGGGCTAACATCGGGTTCAAAAACAGACACGTCCATTGCTCGACCATAAGCAATGCCCTTCATCCACAAAAGTACATCTGAATCAGCGATGGATACCCAGAAACGGTCTTCGGCAAGTCGAATAATAATGGGATCGTTAACAACACCGCCGTTTTCATCACATACTGGCGCGTAAAAACACTGTCCGATAGCGCACTTCGAAATATCCCTCGGAGTTACCAACTCAACCAGAGCCAAGGCGTCTTTTCCAACCACTTCAACCTGACGTTCACAGGCTACATCCCAGACCTGCACATGTTCACAAAGATGGGCGTAGTCCTCTTCCGGACTTTCATAAACCGATGACAAAGGCATATGGTTATATACTGTAAATGCCTTTGCACCCTGCTCCAGAGCCCGCTGCTCAAAGGGGGTTTGACGCAGTCTTCTTGAAAAAACAATTTTGGGTGCACTCATGATTTTTCACTCTAAAGATTAAAATTCGGCTGCGAATATTATGCTAAACGGGCCAACTATATCAAATAGTTTATGAAGGAGCTGCAACATAAAAATGGTCTCTTTCCCCTGTTATAGTGGCAGCGTACCTCTACACGAAAAGACATGAGTTATGGTACCCTAAACCTTTTAATCAGAATTCTGATTTAGCGCAATCCTTCCCTTAGAGCATGAAAGAAAACTACGATGCACTCGGTGCAATTAGTGGATTAAATCACGTTGAATTAAGCCCTGTTTCGTTTTTATCCAGAGCCAGCGAAACTTATGCGGATCATCCAGGGGTGGCCTATGGTGACCGGCAGTATTGCTGGAAAGAAGTAGCGACCCGCTGCAACCAACTTGCGTCCGCACTCTCCAAACTGGGAGTTGGAAAAGGAACAACCGTATCCATGCTCGCAGCGAACACCCCAGAACTGGTCGAGGGGCATTATGGCATTCCTATGTGCGGCGGTGTCATTAATGCAATTAATACCCGCCTGGAAGCTGATACCATCGCTTACATCCTTGAGCACAGCGATGCAAGGGTGCTGATTACCGATACCCAGTTTTCTGCCACAGCAAAAGTGGCGTTGAATCAGCTCGCCAATCCGCCCATTGTCATTGACATTATTGATACTCAGGCTGAAGCCTCAGCTGGCAACGGAGAGTCATTAGGTATTATGGATTACGAGTCATTGCTCGAGACTGGCGAAGAAAATTCGGCTTGGGGGCCGCCAGATTCGGAATGGGATGCTATCGCACTGAATTACACTTCAGGAACCAGTGGCCAGCCCAAGGGAGTGGTTTATCATCATCGCGGCTCCTATCTCATGAGTATGGGAACCATAGCCGCGTGGCAAATCGCCAAACACCCCCGATATCTTTATACCGTACCCATGTTTCATTGTAACGGCTGGGGACATGTCTGGACCATGGCAATCATGGGGGGAACATTAATTTGCAACCGGACCATTAGCGCCGAAGTTATTTTTGACGCCATAAAAACCCATCAAATCACTCATTTTGGTGCTGCCCCAATCATCCTTGCCATGCTCGCCAATGCACCAGAAGAAATACAGTATAGACCCGACCACATTGTTCAGGTCATGACTGCTGGCGCACCCCCGCCAAGTAAGGTGCTGGAAAAAACAGAAGAGCTCGGTTTCAACGTCATCCACGTTTACGGCCTCACAGAGACCTATGGCCACGTTGTTTACTGCGATTGGAAAACCCAGTGGTCAGATCTTACTATTGAGGAACAGGCCGAAATCAAAGCCCGACAAGGCGTGCGTTTACAGATGATGGAATCCGTTGACGTCATCAGTCTTGATAATGGGAAACCGGTTTCCAGGGACGGCGAAACCATGGGAGAAATTGTATTCAAAGGGAATACCATCATGAAGGGATACTATAAAAGCCCCGAAGCTACCGTAGAGGGTTTCAAGGATGGTTGGTTTCACAGCGGTGATTTAGCAGTGATCCATCCTGATGGATATATTGAAATAAAGGATCGCCTTAAGGACATTATTATTTCTGGTGGAGAGAATATATCTTCCATTGAAGTGGAGTCAGTACTGCATAAATTTCCTAAAGTCTCCGCCGCAGCGGTGGTCGCCAAACCTGATGAAAAATGGGGAGAAACCCCTTGCGCCTTCGTCGAATTAAAACCGGGGCAAACCTCCAGCGAAGAAGAAATTATTACTTTTTGCAAGGAAACCATGGCGGGCTTCAAACGCCCCAAAAAGGTCGTCATCATGGAACTACCTAAGACATCCACAGGCAAAATCCAGAAATTCAAACTAAGAGACTGGGTAAAACAGGGAAAAGTCTAAGGCCTGGGCCTGCCTCAAGAACATCTGACTTAGACTCAACTCAGGCGATATGACTCAGGCTCTATTTGGGCCCGATACAGGCCCGATTCAGGCAATAATGAGCAACACGGCGCTTTTAGCGCCGAAGCCTATGCTAACAACGACTAATTGAACTGACGAAAACCGGAAAGAAATAAATCGAAGAACTTTTAATTATTTTATTGGAATTATGAAAGACATCAAAACAGTTGCCGTGCTCGGCTCAGGCACCATGGGAACCGGCATCGCAGGAGTTTGTGCGAATGCCGGATGCAATGTGCTATTACTCGATATGGATCAGGCGGCCTGTGACAAAGCCAAACAAAATCTGACTGCGGGTCGTTCCCCGGTCGTCAAGGATGAATCTATCCTTGAAAATATCAAAACAGGTTCTTTTGAAAACGACCTTTCCACAGTCTCTGAGGCAGATTGGATCTGCGAGGCAATTATTGAAAACGTTGATATCAAACGTACAATGTTTGAAAAAATAGAGTCCTTAAGAAAAGACGGTTCTATCCTTACTACCAACACCTCTGGAATTCCATTACGGGACATCTATCAGGGAATGCCTGAACGAATGCAACAGGACATTGCGGTCACCCACTTTTTCAATCCAGTTCATATTATGAAATTGGTTGAATTGGTTCCAGGAGAACACACCCGACCAGAGGCGATCGAAACCCTTGCGCATTTTCTCGGCACAACGCTCAGCAAAGGTGTGGTAAACGCTAAAGATACCGTTAACTTTATCGGCAACCGTATATTGGCTACTTCTGGATGCTCACTAGTATGCATCTGGCGGAGAAAGCCATGATGGAAGATAACCTGACCATGGGGACTGTGGATGCATTACTGTCATCACCAGTTGGTTTCCCTTCCACGGGTCTATATGGATTAGTGGACCTCATTGGACTGGATGTAATGTATAACGTCGGTAAGAATCTGGATATCAATCTGCCTGAAAATGACTATGGCAGAAGGTTTACCGCTCTTACTGAGAACGTTCAAAAACTGTATGATCAGGGTCAGCTGGGAAGAAAGACCGGCGGCGGTTTCTATAAACTAACCCGGCATGATGATGGCAGTAAAACCATGGAGGCATTCGATATTGTTAATCACCAATGGAGAAATGCCCAGCCGCATACCCTCACCGACTCAGAGCAAAGTATGGTATCGCTTTTCAATTCTGATAGCCCCAATGGCCGGTTTGTTAGCGACGTTATGGCGACCACGTTATGTTACACCGCCGATCTTGTACCGGATATTTCCAACGACATAGTAAACGTTGACCGAGCTATGAAGTGGGGTTTTGGATGGAAAAAAGGGCCATTCGAGCTCATTGATGAACTGGGAGCCCAGAAACTGATTGATCTTGTCAACGCCAATAATATGGGCATGCCTAAAATGCTACAGGTGTTGCTCGACGCCGGTGAAACTAATTTCTATCGCAACGAAGGCCAGGAATATCTTGGCACTGACGGCAGTTGGCACACTGTACCGGCATAGTTTCCCATTCCACTACAGCAAATAATATCCAGATATAAAATTCATTGGCCAGCTAAATGTTGACAGTGATGTCCTAATAAAATGCGATAGCTCACTCTCCAGGCATAACAAGATTCATACCTGAAGAAGAGCCAAAAATTTCACTTTTCTGTTTTTGTCTTCTCAAAAAGGTAATTCCATGTACATCAATGGTGAGTGGCGAGATGCCATTTCTGGTAAACGTTTTGACGTCACCAACCCCGCTAATGGGGATATATTAGAAAGTGTCGCCGATGGTGGCAAAGAAGACACCCTAAAGGCCATTTCTGCGGCGAATGATGCTTCCTCCAACTGGGCAAAGACAACGACCTATCAGCGCGCGGAGATTCTATACAAGGCTCACGACCTGATGATACAAAATCAGGGCAGTCTCGCTGAACTACTTTCTTTAGAACAAGGGAAAGCCTATAAATTTGCATCAGGGGAAGTCAAATACGCCGCAGACTTCCTTTTATGGTTCGCAGAACAGGCTAAACGAATTTACGGCCGAACCATCCCCTCGTCCAGACCGGATCAGCGCTTCATGGTTCAATATCGCCCGGTTGGAGTCGTTGGAGCGATCACTCCCTGGAACTATCCCATATCAATGATCACACGAAAATTGGCTCCTGCGCTGGCAGCAGGGTGTACCGCGGTGCTCAAACCTACAGAAACCACTCCGTTGATCGCTATTGAAACATTTAAGATTCTGGAGCAGGCTGGCGTTCCCAAAGGTGTCATTAATATGGTCACTACCTCCAACCCCGCAGAGGTGGGAAATACACTGATCGACCACCCCTACGTCCGCAAGATCACCTTCACCGGCTCCACAGCGGTGGGCAAGAAACTGGCAGCAGGAGCCGCCATGCAAATGAAAAAAATTTCTTTGGAGCTTGGCGGGCATGCTCCTTTTATCGTAATGAAAGATGCTGACCCGGTTCATGCCGCAAAGGGTGCCACGCTAGTGAAGTTCCTTAATACCGGTCAGGCCTGTATTAGCCCGAATAGAATCTACGTTCACCAGGATGCGATGAATGCGTTCCTTAGCGAGCTTAAGAGTCGGGTATCCAAATTAAAAATTGGCCGTGGCATGGATAAAGGAGTCACGATTGGCCCATTGAATAACCAACAGGCTGTGGAGAAAATGCAAAGCCAGGTAGACGACGCCCTTGCCAAGGGAGCAACCCTGATTGCCGGGGGAAGCCAACCCAAAGACTCAGATCTGGATAAAGGTCACTTTTTCGCACCCACAATACTGACCAGTGTGTCGCCAGAAATGAAAATCTATCGAGAAGAGACATTTGGCCCCATCGCTGCTGTTATCGCTTATGACAACGAAGATGATCTCATAAATCTGGCCAATGACACTGATTATGGATTGGCCGCATATGTTTATACTCAAAACCTATCCAATGCCTATAAGATGATCGAGCAGTTAAAGTTTGGCATCATTGGCATAAATGATATAAACCCCACTGCCGCAGGCGTTCCTTTTGGTGGCATGAAAACCAGCGGATATGGGAGGGAAGGAGGTGAAGAAGGGTTGCTGGAGTATCTTGAGGTAAAAACCGCTGGGATTTCCATTTAACCTGGTTTCGAATTCACACAGCGAGGTGAATTTGAGAGCCATCCAAAAACGCAAAAACGCAAAAACGCAAAAAACCGTCTCTGGATACTTCCAGAGACGGAGAGATCAAGCAGATTTTATTTTTCCAGTTCTTCCTGTAGCGCAGGAACAGCAACGAATAAATCTTCGTTCCAGGAATAATCGGCAACCTGGAAGATTGGCGCCTCTTCATCGTTATTAATCGCAACGATAACTTTAGAGTCTTTCATACCAGCAAGGTGTTGAATTGCACCAGAGATCCCAACAGCCATATACAGATCCGGCGCAACTACTTTACCGGTTTGGCCGACTTGATAGTCATTGGGAACAAAGCCTGCATCAACTGCTGCTCGGGATGCGCCAACAGCCCCACCGAATTTATCTGCCAGCTTTTCCAGCATGGCAAAGTTTTCGCCATTTTTCATCCCTCTTCCACCGGAAACAACGATACGGGCCGAGGTAAGTTCAGGGCGCTCGCTTTTACTCAAAGACTGTTCGATAAACTCAACCCAGTCTGTGGCACCGGTATCATCGATAGAGGTGATGTCTGCATTACCGCCTTCTTCGGCTGCCATTTCGAAAGCCGTAGTACGAACGGTAAGCATCTTCAACGGATCAGAAGACTTAACGGTCGCCAGCGCATTACCCGCATAAATGGGCCTAACAAAGGTGTCTGCATCAACCACTTCACTAATATCGGAAATTGGCTGGACATCGCACAATGCCGCAGCGTAAGGAATCAATGCCTTACCCGCGGTGGACGCGGCAGCCATTACATGGCTGTAGTTTCCCGCCTGGGACTTGATCAGGTTAGCCAGATTTTCAGTAATACCAGTGGCCTGACTAGCGGCGTCACAGGAAAGTACCGAACTCACTCCGGGAATTTTCGCAGCAGCAGAAGCCACATCGCCACAGCCTTGTCCGGCAACCAGTACGTGCACGTCTCCGCCTAGCTGGGATGCAGCAGTTACCGTATTCAGGGTAGCCGGAAATAATTGCGAATTATCATGTTCTGCAATAACTAAAATGCTCATCTAATTGCCCTCTAAATAACTTTCGCTTCGTTTTTTAATTTTTCAACCAACTCGGCTGCACCTGAAACCATCACCCCAGCTTCACGCTCCGGCGGGTCATTAACTTCGATAATCTGTACTCGCGATGCCGTTGACACACCTAAATCCGCCGGCGTCATGGCTTCGATGGGCTTCTTCTTCGCTTTCATTATATTCGGCAACGAAGCATAACGAGGCTCATTCAATCGAAGATCGGTAGTCACCACGGCTGGGCTCGTAATCTGAAGCTTCTCCAAACCTGCATCAATTTCACGGGTTATCAGGAAACCACCGTCATTTTTCTCAATTTGAGAGATGTAGCTTCCCAATGGACGACCCATGATAGCAGCCAGGATCTGTCCAGTCTGGTTGTTATCATCATCAATGGACTGCTTACCCAAAATAACCAGGTCAGTGGCTTCTTTCTCAGCGACTGCTTTAAGCATTTTCGCAACCGCCAGGGGCTCAAGAGCATCATCAGTTTCGATATGTACACCACGGTCAGCACCCATGGCCAAGCCTGTACGAATGGTCTCCTGACATTTGGTGGGTCCAACACTCACCAGAATCACCTCATCAGCGTTTCCTGCTTCCTTGATTCTCAGTGCTTCTTCAACGGCGATCTCACAAAATGGATTCATTGCCATTTTGACATTGGCCATCTCAACACCAGTCTTGTCAGCTTTCACTCTGACTCTGATGTTTGCATCTATGACGCGCTTTACTGGTACCAGTATTTTCATTAGGTGGAGGTCCTCCAGGTGCTAGATCGAAAAGCGAAAATTGGGGGCGGATTTTACCCCAATCAACGCGATGAAAATAGTCAAAAATTTCGCGATATTAAAGAATATTTAACATAATCAGAATTGCGAAAAAGCGACACGAAATATAAAAATATCCCAGAAACCGGCGTTAAAACACCTTTCCCGGGATTAACGCTTTTATTGTGATGCACTTCGTTCTTCTCTCCTTAGAAAAAATACCCATAGGTAGCATTGAAATTCACTATCCTTTTTCCTTTCAATCTACCGGCAGTAAAAGGCATCAGATACAATACATCCCCTGCTCCGCCGCAATATCTGATATCCATTGATGCGGCAGCCCATGAACCCGGATGACTGATTATATGCACCCGATCCCGGACACCTATCTACAAACAGCCATCGAATGCGCAGATCGCGCTCGAACCATTACCCAACACTGGTTTCGGGCCAACATGGAGGTTGTCAGCAAACAGGACAAATCCCCCGTAACCATCGCCGATGAAGAAACCGAACGGGCAATCCGGGATATTATTCTTGGCAACCATCCAGACCACAGTTTTATCGGTGAGGAAACCGGCAAACAGATGAATGATGAAGACTGGCAGTGGATTATTGACCCCATCGATGGAACCAAATCATTTGCCACTGGCAGCCCGACATTTGGCACACTCATTGCACTATTAAGAGAAGGAGTACCGATTCTCGGCATCATCGACCACGCGATCCTAGACGAGCGATGGATCGGTGTCATTAACAAACCCACTACGCACAATGGGAAGGAGTGCGTTACCCGAAATACCCGAACCCTGGATAAGGCATCGATCTATGCCACCACATTGGACATGTTTAACGACCATGCTTTTACCCAATATAATCGACTATCGAAACAATGCCAGTTCCGTGTTTTTGGCGGCGACTGTTATGTTTACGGACTGCTCTCAGCAGGTCTCACTGACATCGTCTGTGAAGCCGACCTTAAGCCCTATGACTATCTGGCATTGTCCACGGTGGTTGAAGGCTCAGGGGGAGTGATTACTGATTGGCAGGGAGATCCCCTGACGTTGAATTCCAATGACCAGGTGCTTGCATGCGCAAACGAATCGCTTCATCAGGCAGCCCTTGCTATACTCAACCCATAACAACGACCGTCACCAGAAATAGAAAACGGACATACCCTTAGCCCCTAAATCCGTGGACCAAATCTGGCCCCGCTACCGTTAAGACAGATCATTGGATAAATCTATCCACGGATGGGTGCCCACTTACTGGTCAATTCATTGTTCAATCTATTGTCCAATCAACGGTTCAATTTTTTATCAGCAATAGTTAACTTTTAAAACGACGAAATGGCTCAATACGTTTTTACCATGAATGGTGTGGGGAAAGTTGTCCCACCAAACAAACAAATTCTCAAAGATATCTACCTTAACTTCTTTCCCGGCGCAAAGATTGGAGTTTTAGGTTATAACGGTGCCGGGAAATCCACACTGCTCCGCATCATGGCCGGTATTGACACTGACATCATTGGTGAAGCCAGGCCCCAGGCAGGAATTAAAATCGGTTATCTTGCACAGGAACCAGAACTGGACGAAAGTAAAGATGTGCGCGGAAATGTTGAAGACGGTTTATCCGAAATCAAGGAAGCCCAAGAGAAACTGGATGCAGTTTACGCCGCCTATGCAGAGCCAGATGCTGATTTCGATGCACTCGCAACCCAACAGGCGGAGCTCGAGTCAATTATTCAGACTTCGGACGCCCACAATATTGACCATAAACTGGAAATAGCCGCAGACGCACTGAGACTTCCACCCTGGGATGCAAAAATTAGCAACCTATCCGGTGGGGAAAAGCGACGGGTCGCACTATGCAGACTGTTACTGTCTGCACCGGACATGTTAATACTTGATGAACCGACCAACCACCTTGATGCGGAATCCATTGCCTGGCTTGAACGCTACCTTCATGAATTTGAAGGTACCGTGGTCGCAGTGACCCACGACCGCTATTTCCTCGACAACGTGGCTGGATGGATTCTGGAGTTAGACAGAGGAGAAGGCATTCCCTGGCAAGGGAACTATTCTTCATGGCTTGAACAAAAAGAGAAACGGCTGGAACTGGAACAAAAGTCTGAGCAAGCCCGAGTCAAAAGCATGAAACAGGAACTTGAATGGGTTAGATCAAATGCAAAAGGCAGACACGCAAAAAGCAAAGCCCGGTTGAAACGGTTTGAAGAACTTAGTTCAGTGGAATACCAACAACGCGCTGAGACCAATGAGATCTATATTCCACCAGGCCCTAGACTCGGAGACCTCGTTATTGAAGCCAAAAATGTCTCCATGGCGTTTGGCGACAATGTTTTATATGAGAATCTGGCTTTCAGTTTACCCAAGGGAGGTATTGTGGGAATCATCGGACCTAATGGCGCGGGTAAAACCACCCTATTCCGTCTTATGACAGGAAAAGAGGAACCCACTTCCGGTGATTTTAGAGTGGGAGAAACCGTGCAAATCGCTTATGTTGATCAATCGAGGGACAGCCTTAACGATAGCAATACGGTATTTGAAGAGATCTCGGGGGGGTTAGACTTAATGCTGGTTAATGGACATCGGGTTCAATCCAGACGCTATGTTGGACGGTTCAATTTCAAAGGCACCGACCAGCAAAAACGCATTGGCGATCTCTCCGGCGGTGAACGTAATCGCGTTCACCTGGCGAAAGTACTAGCTAGTGGCGGAAATCTGTTAATGCTGGATGAACCTACGAACGACCTGGATGTTGAAACCCTGAGGGCGTTAGAAGACGCCATTTTGGATTTCCCGGGATGTGCAGTTGTCATCTCCCATGATCGATGGTTCCTTGACCGAATTGCGACCCATATTCTCGCTTTCGAAGGGGAATCAAAAGTTGTCTGGTATGAGGGGAATTACAGTGACTATGAGGACGACTACAAACGTCGCAATGGCGATAGCATCAAGCCAAAACGTATCAAATACAAGCGATTAAAATGACAATGCTTAAAAGCCATCCGGCCGGGTTTTGCCGAAATAGTCATCGCTCTAAACCTGTCACACGCCTATTATTCGTAAAACAGTTGTAAACTGGGTTTCTATCGCCTTTAATTATACTTCTATCAGCACTACGGCAAAATCCTATGAGTATTCGCCAAAAAATTGGTCTGAGCTTTCTTATTATTATTGGCCTGTTTTCCAGCCTCGGCGGCTATGTCATTTATTCGAAACGAATTATCGCGAACCAACTTACTGCTCTAGACCAACGATTCGAGCAAATCGTTGAGCTGGGAAGTTTAAAACTCGAACATACTGGCCACCTTGTTCTAAACATGCAAGAGACCCAGCTGGCGTTACATGAAATAGTGTTGGGGGATAGGGACGCTCGGGTGAGATACGATAAAAGTATGGAAGAGTTTAATCACCACCACCAGTTATTGGTCTCTACTTATCGCGAAATAGCCAGGATGTTTGAAAAGTTAAATGAAACCAGTCATGAAAACCTTCTGCAACACCTAACTGAATTGGAAAGAATCAAACAAGAGCATGAATTATTTCGCACCAAAGCGAACCAAACTATTCTGCTCGCTCACCATGGCGATTCTGAACAGGCCGAGTCAATTCTGGAAGATGTTCTTGAAAAAGATATCTCCGTACTAGCAGATCGGGTACTGCATTTCGAAGTAGATATTGCAGGCCAGATTGACGACATCACCGGGAGATTCGACGAAGCGATACATAATGTTGTTCATATCATTGAGCGCTTAAGAATCATCAGTATTTTTTTGATTATTGCCAGTGTGCTGATTGCTGCGGCATTGGTGCAATGGCTGAGTAAAATCGTAACAAGACCTGTCCACGATATCGCGTTAGCCGCGGAGTCTATTGAACGGGGTCAATTTGATATCAGTCATTTAAAACCCCTCGGCGACAGACGGGATGAATTTGGTGTGACTGCTCGTGTTTTTCAACGTATGGCCAGCCAAGTCGAACAAAGGGAGCAAAAACTACGCCAACAGGTACAGAAACTGACAATAAGAGTAGATCGCACCAAAGAGAAGCAACAGGTCGCCGAAATTACCGAGACAGACTTCTTCCAGGCGCTAGAGAAAAAAGCGAATGAGCTTAGACTGGGTATGAATAACTCGAAGGTATAAGAGCAAGGTGGCTTCCGACGATATTTTTGCTGAATATTTTTCTAAAGAGAGAGTTCTAAAAAGCACACCGCCCACCCATCGAGCGAATGCCTTGCTATTTCAGATCGAAAGTCTGGTGGCACATCTTGTCTCCAGGTCTCGCCAGATTACAGAACGTTTCTTGACAGAACGGATAGTTGACGAAAGAGAGCTTCGTTTTTTGGAGGCTTACAACCTTGGGAAAACCCCTCCTTTAACACCGACTATCATTGATTTGGAATATTATGCCAGGGAATGGGAGCATCTGGTTCCTGATCGAGATGAAATTAGAGCAGCCCTCATCCATCGGCTATCTGGAAAATACAGTTTCCTAAAGGATGACATCCCTACTATTAGACAAATACTCCAGCTGGATATGTCCTCACTACAGTCTGTTTATAGGCAGTTTTATGAAGGGTCAGTGGCTGAGATTTATAAAAAAAATAGCGGCATACCCGGTCGCCTGAGAAGGCATTACAGTAAATTCGGTTACTGGCTAGAAAGCCTACCCCAATTCTGGTCGGTATTTGCGCTGACACTCACTGAAACAGTAGGAGCCAGTATCCTTGCACTGCCCATTGCCCTGGCCAGTATTGGAGTCATTCCAGGGTTGGTACTGCTAATTATCTTCGGTATCTGCAACGTATTAACCATTGCTTATATGGCTGAAGCGGCGTCCCGAACAGGCAGCATTCGATATGGCAATGGTTTTATGGGAGAAATGGTGTCAGATTATTTAGGCAAGCCGGCAGGGGTAGTGTTATCAATCGCCATATTAGCAATTTGTGCCCTGGCTGTACTCGCATACTACGTCGGCTTTGCCACAACCCTCGCTTCAACCACTGGAATCCCGTCATTGTTCTGGGTGATCGTACTGTTTGTTTTTGGCCTATACTTTATTACCCGGGGATCTTTAAACGCAACGGTTTCTTTGTCTCTGGTGGTTGGGACAGTGAATATCCTGATGATCGTTGTACTGACACTGCTTGCTTTTCCTCACACAACAGTAGAGAACTTTCTTTTTTACGATATCTCCTTCTTGCAGGGAGGAACGTTTGATATCTCTATTTTGGAGTTGGTCTTTGGAATTATACTGGCAGCTTTTTTTGGCCACCTTTCAGTTCCTAATAGTGCGAAGGTTGTGCTCAAAAAAGATCCTACGGGGGGAGACCTGGTGCGAGGTGCCATGGCCGCTCAGATTGTTGCTATCTTCGTAAACTGCCTCTGGGTTTCCATTGTCAACAGCACCATACATCCGCAAAGCCTCGCCAAAGAAACCGGCACATCTCTAATCCCGTTGGCTAAGACAGTGGGGCCAAGTGTTGACCTTTTTGGGACGATTTTCATCGTGTTGGGTCTAGGTATGGTGAGCATCCACCTGTCTCTGGCTTTGTTTAACCTTACTCGTGAGTGGATTCCAAATCGACAGGGAATGAGGATTACATTGCCAGTTAGGCGAGGCTGGTTATCCCTAACTCCAAAGCAGTCTAAAGAGACACCAATACAGGTTGGTCTGCATTATTTGGGGAAAGAGGATGGGGAGCCCAAATTTCGTTTTGATCTACAAACTGAAGATAAAGGTTTTCATTTTGAAACCGTGATTTCCAATGAGTGGAAAAGCCAGCAATGGTTACAGATGTATCCTGAGCTGCAAAAGTTCGCCCAGGTTTTATCCTTTTCACTGGAGCTGCTGTCGACGGAAAATGACCTGATCGAATTCAGATTTATGGGCCCACAAACAATCAAATATCATGCTCAGAACGACCAGTTAGGGTTGAGTGTCTCCGACCTACTAACCCTTCCAGAGAACGAAGCCGATTTTTTTAACTGGATGATGCGCACGGGATCAGCGGACAGTACTCAAATTGAGCAACACATGGAAAAAAACAAAATGGAAACACAACTTTTTTTACAGCCTCTTATCGATAAGGGAGCAATTAAAAAAATGATAAAAGGGAATAGAACGATCTATTCATTGCGAATGGGCATGACTCGGTCCCATCGCTTATCTGAGTCCTTGTCTCAAGAAGTGACGAAATCCGCAGGGAACAATACACTAACCACTTCCACACATCACCGTCATTCGGCAACTCCCAATGTTCTATTTCGTTGGCATGAAGCCCTGATGAATATGGCCTTTGGAGAGCGGGGTGGAAAAATTCTTGGCTTGTTGCCACTTGTAGGGGTTTTTATTGCTGCTGAATTGCTTTTAATACTGGAAAAAGAATCATTTTCCGGCCCTCTTGGGTTTATTGGTGTTGTCGTCGTTGCCATGATGGGAGGGATTTTCCCCGTGCTGCTCTTAGCAGCGAGTCGCAAGAAAGGAGATGTTGTCCCAAAGGTGGTTTATCGGTGGTTAGGCCATCCCGTGTTTTTGTTTGTTATCTATTTCGTTTCACTCACAGGAGTTATCCTCCATGGGTTATTTATATGGGAAAACACATTGATGAGAATCCTCGCCTTGGGGGTTGCATTGATCATCTTGATAATAACCGTTGGCGCATGGCGGAAGAATTCCTTTACATCTGTCTTCGTAGTAACATTATATAAGAAGAACGAAGCAGAAGGAGTCGAGCTCAATATTATGGTTAATGGAAAAAACTATCAAACGGATATAGAGATCAAAACCAGAGAAAACCATGCCCAGCACTTTCATGCATCATCTTGTGAGATACCGGTTTTTGAAAAGTTAGAACACCTTAGGATCTCCTTTCCTTCGCTACTTGCTGACAATGCCAGAATTATCACCAGTCAATTTGGGGATGATGGTCAAATATCTTCACTGCCGATGATTGTTAAATTGAACCAGAGTGTGGATGAAAGTCAATATAAAGGCAGCTCAACTTCAATGTTTACCTCCAGAGATGGGGTGATTGTTCCACTTTCAAAATCATCACCCTGCGTTACACTTCTACCAGTCGGTTAGGGAATCTCTGCGAAATAGCGTCGAAAACGCTTCACAGCAGGAGACCGACCCGCTAATCGACCTATCAACAAGAGCCCACTTAAAAATAAGAGGGCACTAATCTAGCTCCCAGATACCTTTGTAAAGATGAGATGACTGGCCGCTTACTTTCTTTCGCTAATTTTGAAAAGAAAAGCTCTCTTAAGCTAGAAGATTCTGTAACTATTTGATAATCTGGATTTTTATCTCTAAACCTTAAAGGGTTCAAAAGCATCATAAATTGCGAGCGTTTATCCTAATCGAGAAAGAATCAATCCCAGCACCGCAAAACTTCGCAATCGCCCTGTTATGATGGGTGTTTCAGACCTTGATTTCGTTGATTTGTCATCTCGACCTGACTCGTTCAAACTTATGTGCCGAGCCGGGTATGGAGCATTCTCTCCCGGGTGAGTACTAATATTGCATTTATGGCTTAACTCAACATAAATTCCCCTTACCAATTATCTGCCTATAACCCATGTCAAAAATTGTTTCCATTCACTCATTCAGAGGAGGTACAGGAAAATCAAACACCACTGCGAATATCGCCGCTCTTCTTGCCTTGAAGGGGAAGAAAGTAGGAGTAGTAGACTCTGACATCCAATCTCCTGGTATCCACATTTTGTTTGGATTGAAAGGAGAAAACATCGGAGCCTCTCTAAATAGTCGTCCCTGAAGAACCCGAAAAGGCTACATATCCAGTATAAACTGGATATAGTCCTGGTTTGAATCGACCGGAATTGTTAAACTGGCGTTCAGTTTCTGGTCGAACACGAGGTATATATGCTACCTGACAGCCCGGTGAATGACGATCAACTCAGTTTCTTCAACATCGTTGATCAGCTGGATACGTCCCATCCCCTGATTGCCCTTGGCAATACCCTTGACTGGTCATCGCTTGAAGCCTCCCTGAGCCAGTACTACAGCGCGAAGGGGCGGGCCGCGAAACCGATCCGGTTGATGAGCGGATTGGTGATGATCAAACAGCTGTACAGCTTAAGTGATGAATCGGTGGTGGATCAATGGAAGATGAACCCGTACTTTCAGGTGTTCTGTGGTGAGGTGAGTTTCCAGACGCAGGTACCGTGCCATGCGACGGAACTGGTGAAGTTCCGCAACCGGATTGGGTCGGAGGGAGTCAGGGAGATCTTTTCGCTGTCGGTAAAACTGCATGGGAAGCTGGCAGAGGAGCAGACAGTACTGGTAGATACCACGGTACAGGAGAAGGCGATCACGTACCCGACAGACAGCAAGTTGGCGATAAGGATCATCAATCGCCTGAACAAGCTGTCGAAGTTACACGGGATACAACAACGACGAACGTACGTAAAGGAAGTGCGGTCACTTCGTTTGGCATGTCGTCATTTCCGTCACGTGAAACGACGTCGTAAGGCGAACAAGGCGTTGAAACGATTACGAACCATTGCGGGTGTGTTGCTCAGGGAATGCCAACGGAAGTTACCGATCGATGTTCTGACGGCGCAGGAAGCGAACTTTGCGTTATACGAACGTGTTTTGTCTCAACAGCCCAAAGACAGGAACAAGGTTTACTCCCTGCATGATCCTGCTGTGTACTGCGTGGGCAAGGGGAAGGATCACAAGGCGTATGAGTATGGTCGCAAGGCGTCAGTGGTGGCGACGAAGGAGTCACAGGTGATTGTGGGGGTGGTGAGTCATGACGAACATGATCATGCTTCGAAGACCCTGAAAGCAGCACTGACAGAAGCCCATACCCACCGTGAGACATCGATCAGGCTGGCGGTGGTTGACCGGGGATATCGGGGAGCGAAGAATAAAGTGGATTGTGAGGTGCTGTTACCGGGTCTTCCGCTGAAACGGGACAATGCTTATCAACGCCAGAAGAAACGGATACTGTGTCGCAAACGAAGTGCGATAGAACCGATCATCGGTCATTTGAAGCATGATCATCGTTTATTGAGGAGCTGGCTGAAGGGAGCCGAAGGAGACCGTATCAATCTGCTGATGGCGGGTTGCGCGTGGAATTTGAGAAAGTGGATGATCGCTTTCTTTTTGTTTGAAAAACCCAACGGCGAAGAGCAAACATTACTCGCCATTGCCTGTTGTCAGCCCCTTGGGACGCCGCTAATCGTCGTCTGGGTGTTGTCCTGATCCGAGGGTCGAAAATGACGCATGATCGCTAACGACGTCGCGCCTTTTTTCAGGACGGACTAATTAGTCGTCCCTGAAGAACCCGAAAAGGCTACATATCCAGTATAAACTGGATATAGTCCTGGTTTGAATCGACCGGAATTGTTAAACTGGCGTTCAGTTTCTGGTCGAAAACGAGGTATATATGCTACCTGACAGCCCGGTGAATGACGATCAACTCAGTTTCTTCAACATCGTTGATCAGCTGGATACGTCCCATCCCCTGATTGCCCTTGGCAATACCCTTGACTGGTCATCGCTTGAAGCCTCCCTGAGCCAGTACTACAGCGCGAAGGGGCGGGCCGCGAAACCGATCCGGTTGATGAGCGGATTGGTGATGATCAAACAGCTGTACAGCTTAAGTGATGAATCGGTGGTGGATCAATGGAAGATGAACCCGTACTTTCAGGTGTTCTGTGGTGAGGTGAGTTTCCAGACGCAGGTACCGTGCCATGCGACGGAACTGGTGAAGTTCCGCAACCGGATTGGGTCGGAGGGAGTCAGGGAGATCTTTTCGCTGTCGGTAAAACTGCATGGGAAGCTGGCAGAGGAGCAGACAGTACTGGTAGATACCACGGTACAGGAGAAGGCGATCACGTACCCGACAGACAGCAAGTTGGCGATAAGGATCATCAATCGCCTGAACAAGCTGTCGAAGTTACACGGGATACAACAACGACGAACGTACGTAAAGGAAGTGCGGTCACTTCGTTTGGCATGTCGTCATTTCCGTCACGTGAAACGACGTCGTAAGGCGAACAAGGCGTTGAAACGATTACGAACCATTGCGGGTGTGTTGCTCAGGGAATGCCAACGGAAGTTACCGATCGATGTTCTGACGGCGCAGGAAGCGAACTTTGCGTTATACGAACGTGTTTTGTCTCAACAGCCCAAAGACAGGAACAAGGTTTACTCCCTGCATGATCCTGCTGTGTACTGCGTGGGCAAGGGGAAGGATCACAAGGCGTATGAGTATGGTCGCAAGGCGTCAGTGGTGGCGACGAAGGAGTCACAGGTGATTGTGGGGGTGGTGAGTCATGACGAACATGATCATGATTCGAAGACCCTGAAAGCAGCACTGACAGAAGCCCATACCCACCGTGAGACATCGATCAGGCTGGCGGTGGTTGACCGGGGATATCGGGGAGCGAAGAATAAAGTGGATTGTGAGGTGCTGTTACCGGGTCCTCCGCTGAAACGGGACAATGCTTATCAACGCCAGAAGAAACGGATACTGTGTCGCAAACGAAGTGCGATAGAACCGATCATCGGTCATTTGAAGCATGATCATCGTTTATTGAGGAGCTGGCTGAAGGGAGCCGAAGGAGACCGTATCAATCTGCTGATGGCGGGTTGCGCGTGGAATTTGAGAAAGTGGATGATCGCTTTCTTTTTGTTTGAAAAACCCAACGGCGGAGAGCAAACATTACTCGCCATTGCCTGTTGTCAGCCCCTTGGGACGCCGCTAATCGTCGTCTGGGTGTTGTCCTGATCCGAAGGTCGAAAATGACGCATGATCGCTAACGACATCGCGCCTTTTTTCAGGACGGACTAAATAGTTATCTATGGGGAGACTGCACCATAAAAGAGGCTGCGATAGATGTCACCGATACTCTAGGCAATGACATTCAGGGCCAGGTTCTATTGATTCCCTCAAGTATGGAGGCCGGGAATATCGCTCGTATACTAAAAGAGGGTTATGATGTGGGTGTACTAAGTCGAGGACTAAATGCCGCGGTCAGTGAGCTAGAGCTTGATGTATTACTTATCGATACTCATCCAGGTTTAAACGAAGAAACGCTCTTATCCCTGGCACTTTCCGATACGTTATTCGTTGTATTACGTCCGGATCAACAGGATTTCGAGGGTACAGGAGTGACTATTCGAGTGGCTGAAAGACTGAAAGTCCAGAACACCTACGTCATCATCAACAAGATTCCGGATACCTACAATCGAAGTGACATCACCGCTCAAGTAGAGAATACCTTCGACACCAAAGTAGCGGCCGCAATCCCGCATTGTGATGAACTAATGACCTTGGGCAGTCAGGGCATTTTCTCATTGAAATATCCCGACCATTGTGTCACTGAGCTGTATCAGCATATCGCGGATAGAACTTAACGAATCTTGCTGGGAAAATGGCCCTTCCTGCTTTGTTTCATAATAGAAAAAACGATCGGTAGTCAAAGGTAGTTCTCGCCGTTGGCCGGTAAAGTTAACAATGGGCCTGTTTGCCAAGAGTCGGAGCAAATGACTCGAAGCTCGCCTGGTTAGTTAGTCCGTCCTGAAAAAAGGCGCGATGTCGTTAGCGATCATGCGTCATTTTCGACCTTCGGATCAGGACAACACCCAGACGACGATTAGCGGCGTCCCAAGGGGCTGACAACAGGCAATGGCGAGTAATGTTTGCTCTCCGCCGTTGGGTTTTTCAAACAAAAAGAAAGCGATCATCCACTTTCTCAAATTCCACGCGCAACCCGCCATCAGCAGATTGATACGGTCTCCTTCGGCTCCCTTCAGCCAGCTCCTCAATAAACGATGATCATGCTTCAAATGACCGATGATCGGTTCTATCGCACTTCGTTTGCGACACAGTATCCGTTTCTTCTGGCGTTGATAAGCATTGTCCCGTTTCAGCGGAGGACCCGGTAACAGCACCTCACAATCCACTTTATTCTTCGCTCCCCGATATCCCCGGTCAACCACCGCCAGCCTGATCGATGTCTCACGGTGGGTATGGGCTTCTGTCAGTGCTGCTTTCAGGGTCTTCGAATCATGATCATGTTCGTCATGACTCACCACCCCCACAATCACCTGTGACTCCTTCGTCGCCACCACTGACGCCTTGCGACCATACTCATACGCCTTGTGATCCTTCCCCTTGCCCACGCAGTACACAGCAGGATCATGCAGGGAGTAAACCTTGTTCCTGTCTTTGGGCTGTTGAGACAAAACACGTTCGTATAACGCAAAGTTCGCTTCCTGCGCCGTCAGAACATCGATCGGTAACTTCCGTTGGCATTCCCTGAGCAACACACCCGCAATGGTTCGTAATCGTTTCAACGCCTTGTTCGCCTTACGACGTCGTTTCACGTGACGGAAATGACGACATGCCAAACGAAGTGACCGCACTTCCTTTACGTACGTTCGTCGTTGTTGTATCCCGTGTAACTTCGACAGCTTGTTCAGGCGATTGATGATCCTTATCGCCAACTTGCTGTCTGTCGGGTACGTGATCGCCTTCTCCTGTACCGTGGTATCTACCAGTACTGTCCGCTCCTCTGCCAGCTTCCCATGCAGTTTTACCGACAGCGAAAAGATCTCCCTGACTCCCTCCGACCCAATCCGGTTGCGGAACTTCACCAGTTCCGTCGCATGGCACGGTACCTGCGTCTGGAAACTCACCTCACCACAGAACACCTGAAAGTACGGGTTCATCTTCCATTGATCCACCACCGATTCATCACTTAAGCTGTACAGCTGTTTGATCATCACCAATCCGCTCATCAACCGGATCGGTTTCGCGGCCCGCCCCTTCGCGCTGTAGTACTGGCTCAGGGAGGCTTCAAGCGATGACCAGTCAAGGGTATTGCCAAGGGCAATCAGGGGATGGGACGTATCCAGCTGATCAACGATGTTGAAGAAACTGAGTTGATCGTCATTCACCGGGCTGTCAGGTAGCATATATACCTCGTGTTCGACCAGAAACTGAACGCCAGTTTAACAATTCCGGTCGATTCAAACCAGGACTATATCCAGTTTATACTGGATATGTAGCCTTTTCGGGTTCTTCAGGGACGACTAGTTACTTGAGCGTCTTTAGTTGAATTTCGCTCATTAGAAATAACGACCCCTGGCGTAAATCTGATCCGGTTTTTATCCTCGGTTTTTCGCACGGTTGCTCGCTACTCATGATTCATTGACCACATTACAAATTCGTCCTTCAAACCCAGGTGAATGATCACCACATCTTTGCTGGTTTGGCTCGTGGTTCGTATCAGGTCACGCCAGGTGTTACATTCACCCGAATTGAAGTTACCCCGGGATCGTTTTCTTTTTCTGCTTTTTGCCTGCCATCTTTGTCGTAGGCATTTGGATCCTGATTCAAAGCACCAGCGATCAGCCAGTCGGACCCCTGCCTCTCCTGATACGGCCCACAAAGGGGTTCGATAGCCTGTCTAGTCGGATTAAAAATGATCTCTGGGATATTTTTTATCCCAATTTTTCCTGAAGAATTCCTGGTCGTTGAGCCAGGCAATGGACGTCGCTTTTAAATGGAACTGCACCTGATCGCAGGCCATTTCTGTTCGAGTAAACGTTTTGGTGCGCCAATCAGCCCCCCGGGAATACTCCCACTGCCATTCATATTCAGCTTTCGCCGTCAATGGGTTATCAGGATGAATGGTGTATCGTTGTAGCGTTGTGGATGCCATTTCCAATTGGTTTTTCTCAAAACGAATTTTTCCGTTGTCTGCGTAGATTTCGAAGATGTGCTCACCACTAGCCGAATCCACAGTCACCGTACGATGATGTTTGAATTTTTCAAGTTGTGTGGTGGGCAGTGGGTCTCCAGTTCTAGCGACGCGAAAGTCAGTGAGTTTGTCCGAAAATGCATCAGCTTTACGAATCGGCAGCTTTAACTGGCTATTTTGTGTATAGATACTTACCGTAGTATTCTCCGGAGAAGGCCAGGCAATGGGCCAGTAGCTGGTCGAAATGGCCAGTCTTAGTTTGTGTCCTTTAGGTATGGCATAACCGACATGATTTAATTTTACGACTACCCTGGTTTTCGAACCAGGTTCAATGAATTCAGGATCTGACTTACTTAATCGCTGGCTCAGGTTTAATACTCCCCAGGTTATCAGTGTACTTACACCATCAGGCCAAACGTCGCAAATACGAACAGCAATTAGCCCTTGCGGTTTGTTGCTATCCAGTGTTAGTTCCACTTCTGGGTTTCCCAGAATTTCCAGTTTGTCAGATTCCACGTCCAGATCAAAACACAACGAGCCCTGGTCTTCTATTCGTTGATCACCTGGCAACTCATCAGCCGGGCCAAACGCGAACCAGGGCATGTACTCTCCGGAATCCAGGCCAACCGTCTGTGGCGAACAAATCTGAAGAACAGAATCGACAATATCTGCTGTTGATAATGTATTTTTACCAAGATTTAGACTTTGCCAGGATATGTTTTCGGACGGCCAGTTGGATTCTCCAACCCACCGGCCAGGACGGGTCTCATAAAATCGTTCAGGTCGAACGCTATCCTGGATAAATACCTGATAAACAGATTCATCCAGGATGCCCGTATCCTCACCTTTTAACCACTGATCAAACCACCGTAGTGCATCATCAAGGAATCCCACTGTAGGGCCAGGCACACCCAAATGCGGATAACGATGGCACCAGGCGCCTTGTAACCCTCTACGTGGAACAGCAAGGTTTTCTAGCAGACGCGTAACAGTATTGGGCCAGCAGTCCGCATGTCCGCTGATGGCATAGACGGGGATATCTATTGTGTCGTAATTCATTCCTACGGTCCCTCTCAACCAATAGTCGTCTTCACGTTGATGGCTAAGCCAGTGTTCCAGGTAATGAGGTGTTTGCTCTAATCGCTGCCGCCACAACGTTTGCCATTGTTCCCCTATAAGTACAGGATCGGGAGGCCGGGTATTATAACCAAACATCATTGTCGCCCAGCCAATGGTCTGACCCACCATGCAACCCATGTAATAACCAGCGTCATCATAATATCGAAATTCAGTCGCGCCCAAAGCAATCGCGGTCTTGAGCGGCTCTAACTTTCTTTGGGCAAGTTGCAACCCGGATATTCCACCCCAGGAAATTCCAATTGTGCCGACATTTCCGTCAGACCAGGACTGGTCTGCAATCCAGTTAATAACATCAACACCATCCTCAATCTCCTGATCCGTGTATTCATCCAGCATAATGCCGTCAGAACTACCCGAGCCGCGCATATCGACCCTAAGGCAGGCATAACCGTGATTCGCAAACCAGGCAATGGTTGTGGAATCCCGAAGCGCTGAATAATCGTCTTTTCGATAAGGGATGTATTCCAGAATTGCAGGTATTTTCTCGCCAGAGTCTGATTCCGGGAGCCACAATCTGGCCCCCAGTTTGGCGCCATCAGACATTGGAATCCAAAGATGATCGATGCACTTAACCATCTTATACAGCCTGTCGTGGATAGTGACAGGTAAGCAAATGATTTTCGCTCACAGAATGAATCGGTGGAAATTGACTATCACAATTTTGCGATACATACGGACAACGGGTATGAAACTCGCATCCGCTCGGTCGGTCCATTAAGCTCGGTACTTCACCTTTTAATTCAGCACGCTCTATATCCGCATCCGGATTTGGTTGAGGATTGGCCGATAACAATGCCAGAGTATAGGGGTGTCGTGGATGAGAAAAAATATCATCGGTCGGACCCTGTTCCACAAACCGACCCAAATACATAATGGCGGTACGATCAGAAATATGCCGAACTATGTTTAAGTTATGAGTAATAATAAACATACTAACGCCCAATTCATCCTGTAATTTATTTAACAAATTCAGAATTTCTCCCTGAACGGAAACATCCAGACCTGCGGTGGGTTCATCCGCAATTATCAACTTTGGATTTAACGCCAGAGCGCGCGCCACTCCCACTCTTCTGGCCTGACCTCCGCTGAGTTGATGGGGATATCGATCAGAAAAATGCGCTGGCAGACCAACCATCTTTAACAGCCGTGCACATTCCTTTTTCAGGTTTCGATCTTTGAGTCCATGCACGATATAGGGCTCTGTCACTAGTGCACCAACATTCTGTCTGGGACTAAGCGAACCAATTGGGTTTTGCCACATGAATGAGATTTGTTTTCTGTATGCCATCATCTCGGTATTATTCATCGAAGTTACTTCCTTATCGTTGAATAGTATCGAGCCCTCCGACGCAGGCAGCAGTCCGGCCATGGCGAGAGCCAATGTAGATTTGCCTGAACCACTTTCTCCTACCAATGTAAACGTCTCACCTTCGGATACGGATAAAGTAACATCTCGCACAGCGTCGATATAAGGATCAGACTCCCGTTTAAGCAACGCCTGCACCGTAGACATTGATCGAAATCGTACGCGTACGTTCTCTACTGCAAGAACCTTACTCATATCCGGTACTCATATCCGGCTCTGATGGCAGCTCACGAAGTGCCCTGGGGCGCCTTCTGACCAATCGGGAACAACAGTATCGCAGCGGGTCATAAAAGACTCACACCGATTTTTAAATATACAGCCAGGGGGAATGGTCACGAGGTCCGGGATTTCTCCTGGAATGGTCGGCAAAGAACGGGTTTTAATACCAATACTAGCCGGGTCACACTTCAACAATCGTTCGGTATATGGGTGCGCTGGACGATGGAAGACATCACCCACCCTTCCTTGCTCCACCACTTCACCGGCATACATCACAACAACAAAATCACACAGTTCCGCGATTACGCCGAGATGATGAGAAATGAACAATATTGAACACCCCATATTCGACTGCAATTCCTTTAGCAAATGAATAATTTGCACCTCCAGTGTGGCATCAAGTGCCGTAGTCGGCTCATCAGCGATCAAAAATACAGGCTCAGCCTGTAAAGCCATCGCAATTGAAATTCGCTGTTGCATTCCACCAGAAAACTCATGGGGAAACTGTTTGAGTCTCCTGGCGGGGTCTGGTATCCCTACATTGGCTAACATATCAATTGATCTTTGGATTTTTTCGGCCTGGGGTTTTTTATCGCGATATTGTATGTCTGTCATCTGCCGACCGATGGATAACACTGGATTGAGCGTGGACATTGGATCCTGAAATACGATGGACATTCGATCACCGCGGATCTCACGCATTTCCTCTTCAGTCAGTTTTAAAAGATCGGAGTTTTCAAATTGAATTGTTCCATTAGGTACAGATGCGTTTTCAGCTAATAATCGAATAATGGAAGAAATTAAGGTCGATTTTCCGCATCCACTTTCACCAACCACACCAACAATGGCACCCTTCGGCACATCCAGATTGATATGGCGCAATGCTTTGAGTGAGCCACGATCAGTATCATAGTGGACTGATAAATCCCGGATTGTCAGAACATTTTCACTCATTAAAATAAACTCACTAGAAAATTGCGTCTACAGACTTTTTCTAAGTTTAGGATCAATCAGATCCCTCAATGACTCACCGAGAAAAGTAAACCCCAGAGTAATCAGGACGAGAGGGATGCTGCCTGCAATAATTGGCCAGGGCGTGTTTCGTATCAGGGTATAACCATCGTTAAGAATACTACCCCATGATGGTGTCGGCGGTTTTACCCCCATACCCAGAAAACTTAACCCTGCCTCAAGCGCAATAACCGTTGGAATGTCCATGGAAGCAAGAATGATCAAAGGCCCAATAACATTTGGCAAAATATGGACAAATAGTATGCGCATCGTGGAGACGCCCATAACACGTTCTGCCATCACAAATTGATTAGACTTTATGGTTAATGTCTGAGTCCGCACGACTCGACCGTAATTAGGTATGGAAGTGACAATAATTACCGCAATTACGGTACTGAGGGACGGCCCTACTAACGCCACTGTTGCCAGCGCAAACATCACCGTTGGAAACGAGCGAATGGTATCAAAAAACAACATAATAATATTATCTAGCCATCGCGGGCCAAACCCGGCCAACATGCCCAGAATAACGCCAATACAAAGCGCCGCCCCAATGGAAACCAATGCCACTTTCAACGCTATCTGGCCACCGAACAACACTCTTGAAAACAGATCCCGACCGAGTTGATCAGTACCCAACCAGTGGCTGGCAGACGGACCTTGAAGCCGATCAACAATGTTCAGTGCAATGGGGTCGTAGGGAGCGATAACATTTGCTAAAACGGCACAGACCGTGATGATCGTAACCAGAATTAAACCAAAAAGACCTAATGTTTCATGGGTAATTCGTTTAAGGATATCTATCACAGGGACGCCCTTATCCTGGGATCAAGCCACGCATTAATCAAATCGGACAAAGTCGTACTAACAACAAACAAAATGGTACTAATTAATACTGAACCCATCACTACGGGATAATTTCTTGTTGTGATCGAGTCAAAAATCAATTTACCTATGCCCGGACGTGCAAAAACGATTTCGGTAAGTAACGCGGCGGACAACAGAAATCCCATACCCACCCCAATCACCGTCACTGTGGGCAGCACCGCGAGTTTTAATGCATATCGGTAGACCACAATGCGCTCTGGTAAACCATAGGCACGTGCTGTCCGAATATGATTTTCGCCCATTACTTCCAGCATCGATGCTCGAACCAGTCTCGCCAGGTAACCAATCCATGACAATCCAATCGCGAATGCCGGTAAAACCAAATGGGCTACCTGATCCCAGAAATCGCCTTTTTCTCCTGCTCCCACAGCAGGGAACCAGTGTAAGGTGACTGCGAAGATCAATAGCGAATAAAGCGCTACAACAAACGCGGGAGCGGTGATGCAGGCCACGGATAAAATTCCGGTAATCCTGTCTACCAGTGTATTTCTATGCAGAGCAGAATAACAGCCCAGAGAAATACCAATTAAGATTGCGAAAGTAATTGCGGAAAAAATCAACCAGAGTGTATAGGGCAATTGGTTAAACACAATATCCGCCACCGGTCGATTAGTAATTACATCCATACCAAGGTCCCCGGTAAATAAATTTCCGAAAAATCGTAATATTTGTACAGGAAATGGCGAATCCAACCCCATACGCGCTGACATACTTGCAATGAGCTCCGGTGTTGCCCTGGGACCTAACAGGATACGGGCTGGGTCTCCTGGGACAAGATGAATCATACAAAACAACATTGTCACCGCGAGCATTACGATGACAATGCTTAATAAAAGTCGCTTCAGGATATAAAAAAGCATAATGAGGTTTCGGGTTTCAAATCGTAATTAGAGCTTGATGCAGCTAATTCACTAGCTGCATCTCGAGCTGAACCTCCATCACCTTCAAATTGATTTGAATTAGCTGCTACTAAACGATCTAAGCAATGGTAAACCGTCTGGGCGAAACGCAGGATTAATTGAATTTCGGTAAATGACAGGGGAGGCCTCATGGGTGATGAATCGATAAGCACCACTATCTTCCATCATGTCCTGCATTTTACGATACATCTCGTCCCTCTGGGCTACGTCAGATATAGATTTCGCTGCTGCTTCCAGTTTATCAAACTCTGGATCACTGTAACGTTCCCAATTCCAGATACCTTTCTGATCCGTTATAAACCAGGCAGTAGCATAGGATGGATCTGGCGCCATGGAATAGCGATTCAGAATAAGCTGGATATCCTTATATCGTTCACCCGAACTGGAATCACCCAATGACCAAAATGCACCGGATTCATGCAAATTAACCTCAACGGTAATTCCAGCCTGGGCACAAGTTGCCTGAATAACCTGTGCCGTAGTGACATTGGCTGATTTATTTAATACGTCCAGGGTAATGCTAACGCCATCACTCAATCCCGCAGCCGCAAGATGCTCCTGGGCTTTGGCAATATTCATTTCTGGAGGCAACTTCCCCTTTGGGCGATGACCTATCAAACCCGGCGCAATAATTCCGGTTGAAGCTTCAGCAGCGCCAAAGTAGGAAGCCTGTAAAATTGAAGGAACGTCAATGCAATGCTGAACGGCCTTCCGTAAATCAGCATTCGCCATAGTTTCGTTTTCAACATTCATTCCCACCCAAACATAGTACAAAGAGGGATATTCCTCGATTGTGGAATTAGCCGGAGGCGAGGCTTTTAAGTTTCCGACAGAACCTAAAGACACTCGGGTACAGTCAATGTCTCCCGATTCATACGCGATTTGCGCCGTATTCTCATCGTCGATAGGAAATATGTGGATTTCATCAAATGCAGCAACACCACCATGCCAATCAGGATTCCGCGCTAGCACGGTTTTTTGCTTGGGCTGCCATTCCTGATGCATATAGGGTCCTGATGCGCAAGGTGTAGTAGTATCGACTTTTCCACCTGCTTCTTCCCAGGCCTTTTTGCTAATAATGTTGCCAACAATATAGGGTAAGGCAATATTCCATGCTGGTGGATAAGGATCACTAAATACAATAGTACCCTCATATTTGCTATCAACGGTTACTTCTTTCAATGAACCCCAGTCGGGTGTATTGGTTGATTCCAGAGATTCATCGAGAATTCGCTCATAGGAATATTTCACATCCTCAGCAGTCATTTCACCAAAACCACCGGTGAACATGACCCCCTCTTTGAGCTTGAATTTGATACGAGTGTCATCCACCTGTTCAATTGACTCGGCGGCGTCGAGCTCATAACCCCATTCTCGACCCGGTTTATACTGAATCAGTTTGCTGTAAATACTGCTTTGAATTTCCTCATCAACAACTCCCTGAGAATAAGCTGGATCCAGACTCCGCATATCTGCATAGGTTCGAATTTTGAGTATTTTTTTGTCTTGGGCATAAATAATTTCCGATACTCCGCCAGCAGCAGCGGCTAATCCAAGTGCGCCAGAAGTTTTTAGGAAATTTCTTCTTTTGGGATCTGATACCAGAACAGGTGCGGTGTTTTTAATCATAATGTTTCCTCATTTTTGAGTATTTGGTGTTTATATTGAGGTCTCTGTATTTAAACTATTTAGACTACTTATTTCAAATTCTAACGTATTGTTACATTACCGCGTCTTTAGGGGTTGTTGCACTATTTTATTACACCGCTAACGTTACCGCTTTCATCGAGACAAACGCAACCCTTTGATAAAGAAATAGGGGACGAAGAAATAGGGGGACAAAGAAATAGAGGACGACTGAGAAACAGGGGACAACAATGTTCACTTAAACTCAGCAGAACAACTAATCATCCATTCCCATTATCGCTAACAGGACGGAGAAAACTGGCCCAAGAAAATCTCGTTTTGGACATGTACTCCGATTAGAATCACGAATTTAAGAAAAGGCACAAACCAATTTCAGGCAATATGCGCACCTCATTCGGCTCAAGCTGGCCCAATGTTAGTTTGATCCAAACTACCTGACCGCTCACCTGACCTGGCGCGAAGTATAACGTTCACGCATCACTTCCACAGAATCCTGAATCATTTCTGCCAATATATCAAGATCTACGTTACTCAATCGGGTGATATATAAGCAGGAAACCGAATGGGTATGTTTACCGAGCCTTGTCAACTTTTCCTGATAATCCGAAAAACCGGGCATGATGTAAATGGAGATGGCCTGCTTTCGAGAAGAAAAGCCTGTTAAAGGCCACATGCCTTTTTGTCCATTTCTTTGGTGATAGTGATAACGGCCGAATCCAACAATGTTCTCCCCCCAAATAACGGGCTTCTCCGATGTGGCCTTCGACATCATTTCCAGAAGCTGTTGACAGTCTTGTCGGCGGATCGGATGAGAAATAGCCTCAATTAGTTTAGTGGGGCTTTTTCGGGTGGGCTTTGTTTTCAAATCGCTCATTTTCTATTCGACCTATCCTATGTAAGGTAGATGAGCAAATTTAATCATGAGAACATCCACTGGGCAGCTGATAAGCATTGGTAGCTAATTTGGTGAGACCATCCAGCGCCAGCATTAATTTCATCGAACCAGATCTCCGTCCAACCAGATCGCATCTCGTGTGCGAACATCCATCTCTTGATATTCAGAACTATCGCAACTTCGAAAATAACGAAACGATCCCTTGGGCACTAACCCCTTAGGCACTAACAAGGAATCCCTTCAAGCGGTTGATTCAATTGCAGCTAAAATCGCTTCACTGCATTGGGCCGTCGTTGCCTCTCCACCCAGGTCCCGGGTTCTTGCCTCGGGATTTACCAGCACGGACTCCATGGCGGATTCTAGCTCCAGCGCAGCATCTTTCTCGCCGAGATGCTCTAACATCATTGCCGCAGACCATACCGCAGCAATAGGGTTTGCAATTCCCTGTCCCGCAATGTCTGGTGCGGAGCCATGTACCGGTTCAAACATGGACGGATATTCTCCAGAGGGATTGATATTGGCGGAGGGAGCAATACCAATAGAACCCGCTATGGCGGGACCAAGGTCTGAGAGAATATCACCGAATAAATTGGAACCAACAACCACATCAAACCAATCCGGATGCTGTACAAAATGGGCAGTAAGAATATCGATGTGATATTGGTCCGTGCGGATATCTGGATAACGTTTCTTTACTTCTGCGAACCGCTCGTCCCAAAACGGCATGGTGTGGACAATACCATTGGATTTGGTGGCGGAAGTAACCGATTTGGCTTTTCGGGTCATCGCAATTTCAAACGCATACTCCAGAATCCGGTCGACGCCTTGTCTCGTAAATACGGACTGCTGGGTAACGAATTCCCTGTCTGTGCCTTCAAAAATGCGACCACCAATTTCCGAATACTCCCCCTCCACGTTTTCTCTAACCACAATAAAATCAATATCCTCCGCTGAACGACCTGCTAACGGCGGTGTAATTCCTTTTAGGAGTCTGACCGGCCTAATATTTGCATATTGGTCCATTACCCTACGAATGGGTATCAGCAGCCCCCAGAGCGACACATGATCCGGCACTCCAGGCCAACCCACAGCTCCCAGATAGATTGCATCATGATCTTTAAGCATATCCATGCCATCATCAGGCATCATTTTTCCCGTCTCTGTATAACGCTGGCAGGACCAGTCGAACCCAGTCCACTTCACATCAAATCCATATTTCCTACCAACTGCTTCGATAGCTCGTTGACCAACAGGGATAACTTCCTGGCCAATCCCGTCTCCAGGGATGCAGGCTATTTTGTGTATACGCATTACGATAAACTCTTGATAATCAGATTAAAGAACTTCCACGTAAATCCGGGCATGACATACTGAAAGACATACTAGGGTGAGAAACAATTGAAATGCAAAGCATGATCCTTCCCGACCCAGAGAGTGATTATTTCTCACTCAAGTATAGTCACACAGAACTCTTATTAGGGATTTCCAGAACAGAGATATCCAGAACAAAGATATCCAGAACAGGGATATTACGAAAAAGAGCTAATGGGCAATAAGGTCAGATTATTACATGTATTACGTACCAGTTCTAAAACCCAATACATCGTATAGGATAAAGAATCGTGGCTAAAACCAAAACCTGGATAGAGAATTTAAACGATCGCCTACTAATCGCCCACTAACCGCTCAATGATCACTCAATGTTCACGCAATAAATCTTCAGATCTTATTTACGACCCAGTGACACGACACCCTCTCCCAACAAAGACATTTAGCATAGTCTCTAATGATTGAAAACTGGATAATCCTTGCCATTTTAGCGGCGTTCTTCCAAAACCTCCGCTCTGCTCTTCAAAAACACCTCAAAGGAAGGCTGTCTGATACTGGGGCAGCCTATGCGAGGTTTTTGTATGCTCTTCCTCTAGCGATGGGATATCTGTGGGCATTACAATATTTCCAGAACCTAAGGTTGCCGATTATTAGCATTGAATTTCTACTTTACTGCCTCATCGGTGGCATTTGCCAAATCATGTTTACGGTTTTTCTGTTGCGGATGTTCTCTTTCAGAAGCTTCGCCGTGGGGACAACTTTCTCAAAACTTGAAGTAGCAATGGTCGCCCTACTCGGTTCGATTTTTCTCGGGGATACCCTAAGTCTGTATTCTATCGTGGCAATCGCCATTAGCACTGTCGGAGTCATTGCACTTAGCATGGGACAATCCAGGCTATCCTGGTCAGCACTGGTTTCCGGATTAACCCACCCCGCAACCCTCATCGGCTTGATTTGTGCCTTATGGTTGGGAGGATCTGTGGTCTTCTTCCGGGGTGCGGCATTATCACTGAATCATGACAATGTCGTCATGGCCGCCGCTTTTACTTTGGCGATAAGCCTGACCATACAGACGGTGATTATGGGGTTCTACCTTGTATTCCGGGAAGTTGGTGAGATCACAAAAGTAGTGCGACATTGGCGCTGGGCTGGCAGCGTGGGTATCGCCGGAGGCCTCGCTTCGATAGCATGGTTTACCGCTTTTACTATCGAAAATGCAGGCCATGTTCGTGCTGTGGGGCAAATCGAACTCATCTTCACTTTCCTCGTAACCACATTAATCTTTAAGGAAAAGGTAAGCAAAATAGAAGGAGTAGGAATCATATTGGTTGCCAGCGGCATACTAATATTACTAATCATGACCTGAGTGACTCACTCTTATATTCCCAATTCCAGTCATTCGGGAAAAATCATCAGGCGTTCACCACAATAGCCAGTATAGCCGAGTCTATTTTTGGCCTGTTACTCTTCCAGATTCATCGCGCCACTTCGAATTACTGTAAGTACTCAATCCCCCCAAAGTCAAAAAAATGAACCGATCTACTCACCCGTAGTCAGAAATCACAAGTACCAAAGAGTGACACCATCTCAAACATAGCATTAGGTGAATGTGACAATGACGCCAGGTAGAACCCATTCCATCAACTCCCAACATTCCTTTTCCTTGCTGATCTACAGATTGTTGGCCTCCCTGACAACGCTGTTCCTTTGCACATCTTTTGTTCATGCCCAGTCATTCAAACACGCCTGGCCAAACACTGACTTTAATATTCAAGCCATTGATCTTAAGGAGATAATGTCCGGGGGGCCTCCCAGAGACGGCATTCCCCCCATTGATCATCCAGAGTTTGACTCAGTAACAGCCGCAACCTCATGGGTAGCGCCTCTTGAGCCCGTGATCAGTGTTATCCTTAATGGACAGGCAAAGGCCTATCCGTTGCAGATCATGACCTGGCATGAAATTGTTAACGACCATATTGGCAACACCCCCATCACCGTTACATTTTGCCCGCTTTGCAATGCATCCATCGTTTTTGATCGTCGTCTGGAAGATACATTGCTTGATTTCGGAACAACGGGTTTACTCAGGAAAAGTGATCTAGTGATGTACGATCGTCAAACCGAAGGCTGGTGGCAGCAGTTTACTGGAACGGCTATCGTAGGAGACTATACTCATGCCACACTGACGAGAATTCCTTCATCAATCATTTCCTTTCAGTCCTTCGCAACGTCTCACCCTGAGGGTCAGGTCCTGAATAGGGAAACGAGCGCAATTCGCCCCTATGGAAACAACCCTTATCCTGGTTACGATGATATCAACAGTAGCCCATTTCTATTGAGTGATCCAACTGATCCCCGCCTGCCTCCCATGGAGCGAGTTATTGGGGTGCAAGTTGGTGGGCAAATTGATGGACAACATAAAATCTATCCATTCTCCCTGTTCGACAACACTTCGATTATCCAGGATGAAATTCTTGACACCAAATTACTCATATTTCGAGCGGGAGATCTATTGTCTGCCCTCGACCAACGAACCATTGCGGAATCGAAGGTTGTCGCCGAAGTAGTCGCATGGGACAGGACTCTAAAAGATACGAACCAGACTCTAAACTTCCACCTTGAGTCAGGGGTTTTGGTGGACAAGGAGACCAATTCCCGATGGAGCATCTCAGGAAAAGCAATCAGCGGACCACTAGCAGGTCAGCAGTTAGCTGCTGTCGATAGCGGAATTCATTTTTCCTTCGCCTGGCTTGCGTTCAACCCCGATACTCTTATCCATTCAATGGACGAATAATTTTCATTCTCATCCATTTTTGCGAAAATAACTTATCCATGAACTAGTGGTTTAAGTAACCACTTTTGGTTAACATAGCGCTTGATTGACATGGCCTTTGATCACATGCTCTGTAATTGACGTGGCTTTTGGTAGACATAGTCCAGATAAACATAAGCCTGGCGTTGACATAACCCGGCGTTAACTTCGCTTTGGCATAGATTGCTCCAGCAGCCTCAATGATCTAACCCGTTTCGCGGGAAATGACAATTAGAAAAATAACAGCGAGAGAAGTAACGGTGAAAGAAATAATAACGAGGACTGTACTTCTTCTAGCATAGCGTACCGCGAAGTCGATGGCTGTGAGTCGCACTTTTCTTCCCATGACCCAAAGCGGCAACTCACCAATTCTGATAACAACAGATATCCAAAATGTATAGACCTGGAGAAACCATCCGTTCGTTGACGAGAGACGTTGAATTTGACGGTGGAAGACACCATCGGGCGAGACTCGGTTTTATTCTTATGTCAACGGACCTTGCTGCTGAATCGGACTTTTCCGATATGGTTCCTGAAGGGGTCGCTATCCATATTACACGACTAAAAACCGACGATTACACCACCAATGAAACCCTTTCAAAGCACATTGAGTTTATGGCAGACGCCGCCTCAAGGATTCAGCCAGACACCAAACCAGATGTGATCAGCTACAGCTGTACCTCGGGATCCATTGTGATTGGAGAGCAAAGAATTCTCTCCGAGATCACCAAAGGTGCCCCCTATGCAATTCCCATGACACTGGTAACGGGAGTGGTGGATGCGCTCAGAGAGCTTAATGCAAAAAAGCTGGTTGTGGGCACCCCTTACCTGGACGAAATCAATACCAATGAGGCAGAGTTTCTTTATCAAAAAGGATTTAATGTGCTTGATATTCAAGGACTTAACCTTGAAACTGGAATTGAATTCGGTACGGTTACTCCAGAATATTGGAAGAAATTCGCTCTGGAAATTGATCACCCTGATGCAGATGCCATCTTCCTGAGTTGTGGGGGAATACGTGCTCTGGAGGTAGCTCAGGAAATCGAAGCCCTCACCAATAAGCCAGTGATCACCAGTAATCAGGCGCAGATGTGGAGCTGCTTGCGTCGTGCAGGCATACCCGATCACATCGATGGCTTCGGGCAGATTTTTCAGCGAAACGGTCTCACCATTAACTCGTTAAGCGACACCTAAAACCTAGCTCAGGCCCAGCGCTAACAGAGGTTAAGTCTCTTTTCTTCAAAAACACCACGCATAAAAACGAATATTTGATACCAATGAATGAGCAGAACCAGGCTAAGCGTAAATTGATTGAAGGGCGAGCCGCTTTAATTGTGATCGACATTCAGGCTGAGACTTTCGAAGACCGGACCGATGAAGCCATTCCCAGCATGCCGGGATACGTGGATCGTATGCTAGATGCCCGGGCTGTTATCGATAAAGCCAGAGAGAAACAGATTCCTGTCATTTTCATTCAGGAGGTCCATCGACCGGATCTTGTTGACTTTGGCCGGGAGCTGGATGGCTGCGAGGATATACATTGCATAGAAACGAATCCGGGCACGGATATCGCCGTCGAGCAAACAGGCTTTCTCCCCACTGACTATCTAATTAAAAAGCGTCGCTATTCTGCTTTTTTTGGTACCGATTTTGAGATTCTTTTGAAAGGATTGAAAATCGATACGCTACTTCTTTGTGGAGGCCTAACGGATGTCTGCGTTCACTATACATTTGTTGATGGACATCAATCCGACTATTTCTGCCGTGTCATCGAAGATTGTGTGGCAGGATCCAGTGAAGACGCTCACGAAGCTTCACTGCGCGCCATGGAATATCTGCAAACTGGTGCCAGATGTTCCCGTAAAAACGTAATGGCTGCAATGGAGGCGGTTTCAGCTTGAACCAAAACCACCGCCCCCATAGCCAAAACTCTAGAAGAACCCCAAGGGCTCCGTATGTACCAGTTACCCCTGCTCCCATACTGAACAGATGACTATTCAACTCATCATTGCATTGGTCATTTTTCTTTTTCCACTGGCATACAGTCCCGGCCCTGGAAATATTTTCTTTGCAACCAATGGTGCCAGATTCGGTCTTCTCTCCACCCTTCCACTTACATCAGGCTACCACCTTGCAACCTTCATAGTTACTCTGGCTATTGGACTTGGACTTGTTTCGGTTTTGAATCAATTTCCGATTATTTTCTCGTCCATCAAGATACTTGGAGCACTGTATGTTCTATGGCTGGCATGGAAATTGGTCCGCTCTGGCATATTAACTGACACCCGCGAACCAAAACCCGCTGGCTTTTGGGACGGCGTGGTACTCATGGTATTGAACCCAAAGGCCTATTTTATTATTGCGGTAATGTTCTCCCAATTCCTGGATCCTGAAACTGACAATCTGTTCGAGTGGGTTATCTGGATCTCCATCGTCTTTACCATTAACAACCTGATCGCTTTTTCACTCTGGACAGTCTTAGGAGATACCCTCGCACGGACATTTCGAAATAAGCGTAATGCAAAACGCCTGAATACCATCTTTGGCTCCACCCTTGCTCTCGTTGCGATTTGGATGTTTTTTATCTAGGGCACCTATTTATATCCAGGACACCTACCCCACCCAGACTTCTATCCACCCAGGAATAGCTCTCCCACTTTAGGATTGTTCAACAAATCGTCGCCCTTGCCTGCAATGGCAATTTCACCAGAAACCAGAACATAACCAATATCCGCAAATTCGAGTCCTTTCTTGGCATTTTGCTCTACCATGATGATGGTTTTTCCTTCGTTGTGTTGCAGATCATGAAGAATTTCGAAAACCATATCGATGAAACGGGGTTCCAAACCAATGGAAGGCTCATCCACCAGCAAAACTTCCGGGTTCATGACCAATGCCCGGGATATCTCCAACAATCTCCGCTCTCCCCCTGACAGTACCTTCGCCTGGTGCTTTCTCCGGGCAGCTAACCTTGGATATTTATCAAAAACCATCTCTGTCGCCTGTTTCGCCTGAGCTGGTTGATCTTTAAGGAAACCACCCATCCAGAGGTTTTCCTCCACAGTCATGCCAGGAAAAATGGATTTATCCTGAAGAATATAGGCGATACCAGCCCTGGAGAGCTTTTCATTGGGAGTGAGGGAGGTCACATCGAGTTTATCATCGCCGTCTCCAATGGTAATTTGCCCAGAAAAAATATTAGTAAACCCAAAAATTGAATGCAGAATGGTTGACTTGCCTGCACCATTTGGACCGATTAAGCATAGAGACTGTTTACGACCGATACGCAAGCTAATGTCATGAAGAATCTCCATCTTCCCATAACCAGCCCGCAGATTATTGATGGAAACAAAAGACTCCGATCCAGCGAGTTCGTCCAGTTGCTCAACGGTGATAACTTCTGCGATTTCAGCGGCCTGCCGAGCAACTTCCTCAACCGAAATTACCGCATCAACACCACCAGCGCCATAACCCGTAATGCTTTTGTTATCGCCTTTGTTATCGCCTTCGTTAGTTTCTACATTACTCATAATTTTTTATACCTTCTTTAAGGGATAAGGCCTTGAGGGATGAGGCAGGACAACCTGGCACCTTATTCGTTAATCTGGCACTCATTAAACTAACTATCCCCATTAGTGCGCTCCAAGGTAGGCTTCAATTACCCGAGGATCATTCTGAATATCGTCTGGAGAGCCCTGAGCTAACATTTCACCATGGGCAAGACAGTAGATTTTATCGGCCATGTTCATAATCACTCTCATATTATGTTCGATAATGAAAAGCGTAATCCCAAACTCCCGGTTGGCTCGCACTAACCGATCAATCAATCCATTTATCAATGTGGGGTTAATTCCCGCAGTGGGTTCATCCAGCAACAGGGCAGCAGGCTCATTCATCAACGCCATGGCAAACTCCAGTAGCTTCTGCTGACCAAAAGACAAAGAAGCTGCTTTTAACAAACGCTTTTCATATAGCCCGACAAACTCCAGCAAACGATTCGCTTTTTCGTAGTCCGACTTACTATTGAGACTAAAGGAATCCAGAAATTTCATTTTACGGTGGGGCAGAGAAATCAACATGTTTTCTACGCAGTTCATGGCACCATAAATTCGGGTTTGCTGAAAAGTACGAAGCAATCCCCTGCGGGCGATTTTTTGTACCGGAAACCGGGAAATTTCCTCGTTTTCGAATTTGATAGAACCCTCGTCAATGGGGTGATAACCAACGATTGAGTTAAACAAGGTGGTCTTTCCGGAGCCATTAGGGCCAATCAGCCCGGTAATACCCCCTGTCTCCACACTTAAGGAGATATCCTTATTTGCAACTACGCCACCATAGGACTTTGAAACACCCTGAATTTCGATTATTGAACTCATTGGGATACCTCAGCTTTATTCTCGTCCACACGAACGCCAAACCATTCGGGTTTGCGGTGGGCTAAATACCCCATAACACCGTCTTGAAAGTAAACCACGGTCACAACGATTAACGCTCCCAATGCAACCCATTGCCAACCCAGGAAGTAATTCCACGTCACTTCTTTAAAAACATGAAAAAGTATGGCACCAATAATGGGCCCCCATAAAGTTCCTTTGCCTCCGAGTAAGACACAAACCACCATAAAGATTCCAAGGTTAATCGTCTGATATGCCGTTTCGAGTGGTTCAAAGTGGATAAGCTGGAAAGCGGAAATTCCACCCACAATACCAATAAAAAATGCCGACATCGCCCAGGTGGTAAGCTTGTACCTCAAAGTATGAATACCCATAGCTTCTGCTTTTTCTTCATCATCGCGAATAGCGTTGATCGCGGCACCAAATCGGGTTGCATAAAGCCACTTAAGGAAAATAAACAAAACCACACCGGTAAAAGCAAAAAGAAAATAGAAAAGCAGTTTTCCATTATCCAGATCACCAGGATACACCGGTAAGGCAATACCCTGACCACCGCCAACCCATTCCCAGTTAGAGACAAGCTCACCGGCTGCGATGGCAACGCCCAGCGTTCCGATAGCGAAATAAGGCCCCCTTAGTCCGAACGTCACATAGCCAATGATCACAGCGCTTGCGGCGCAAAACAGCCCGGCACCAATTAGCCCAAGGAACATACCAAGAAAATACTGCTGGTCGGTAAACTTATAGACGCCGCCCCCGAAAGCATTGGTGTATCCCCCAACATCATAGGCAAGTGCAATGGTAATGATCGCCGCCACATACATTCCTGTGCCGTAGAAAACAATATTTCCCAACGAGTTATAACCCATTTGCCCACCAGTCATATCCCATGTCATCGCCACAATAATCATCAGCCATAAGGTTGCCAGCTGAGTTCGAAAGTCCGGGAAAGCAAAAGGCGCGATCAGTATAAACGCCAATAGAATTCCATAAAGGATTGATTTGTTATTTTTCATAGTAAGTTCCGTCACTCCACCCGACAATTATTGCAAGCTCTTACGCACTCGGCGCTGTTGAATTAGTCGATAGATCAATACCGAAATAAGCAGGAGAACTGCAATTGCCTGTTGGTAACCAATGCCGAAGATATGTGCGCCATATTGTTCCAGCGCACCAATACCCAGACCTGCCGCAATAACCCCGGGTAGATTTCCAAGACCTGCCGCAGTAACAATCACAAATGCCCTGACAGAATGAGTGATGCCATAGAAGGGCTGAATAACCCAAACCATAACAATAATAGCTCCCGCTGCACCACAAATAGCGGCATTCAGTGAAAATGTAAACGAATAAACTTTTTCCGTATCAATGCCAAGAACTCTTGCAGCCCGGGCATCCTGAGCCGTTGCCCGGATCGCCTGACCCATACGGCTGGATTTCATGAATATGATAACGCCCGCAGCAAGAACCGACGCCATCAGAACACCAATCAATTTGGCAACCGGCACATCGATTAGACCGTCAAAGAAATAAAGGGTTTTATAGTCCAACGACACACTCTGGGTATCGGAACCAAACATCAAATTGAGAAGCTGCGCCATCATGATTGCTAATCCGAAGGTCGCAAGTAAGGAGGTAAACAGATCCCTCTCGATGACTCGGGAGATGACGAGTTTATAAATGACCCATCCGATACCCCATAATACGATGAAGGCAACAGGCACCCCCAGCAACGGCGGTAAGCCCTGCTGGGTCATCCACCATGCTACATACCCGCCGGCAATAACGAAATCACCCTGGGCGAGATTTTTTACGTTCATCACTCCCCAAACCAGGGCTAACCCATAAGCGGCAAGTGCAAATAGAGCCCCAATCATCACACCATCGAGAATTATCTTCAGGTTGACGATAGGAAACTCAGCGAGTAACGATAAGTTGATAAGTATCTGGTCCATAGTGCTGGAATATTCTCTGATAGGGGCAGAAAACCGGAGGAAACCCTGGGCTTAAAACAAAACCGGATATCATAATGATATCCGGTTTGTTATGAAACGCCTGCTTACTGCGCTTTACGCGGCCAGTTAAGAGGGTGGGAAGCAAATGCAGATGGAGCAACTACGTTGTATTCTCCGTCCTGGATCTGACGAAGTACCATGGGCTTGGCAATATTGTTACCCGCTTCTGAAAACTTGATTTGCCCGTAGAAAGTTGAAAGATCAGTGGCAGAAATCGCATCTCTTACCGCTTCTTTATCAAGAGTACCTGCTCTTTCGAATGCATCTTTGAAAACATAAACAGCCGCAGAAGCCTGGGCGGTTTGATAAGGAACTTTTTTGTTTTCATACTCAGTGTAGTTCGCTTTGAATTCAACCTCATACTCCGCAGCAGTTCCAAAAAGCGAGTCACTGTAAGTCAGGGTTTCAGCCCATTGAGTCGAACACAGGATATCATTGGCAGCTGTACCAAATTTACCCACAACGTCCGCTGCCTCACAATGCGTCATTGCAATCATCGGTACATTCAGATTCTGCTCACCAATTTGGCGAACGGCGGTCGCTGCACCTTTGGAGTGTCCACTGACAATTAATACATCAGGCTTTAATAACTTGACCTTGGTCAGAATAGCACTCATGTCAGAAAGATCACGGGGAAGCTGCTCATCAACAACGATTTGCATGCCAACTCTTTTCGCATCTTCAAGTACACCCGCTCGGATATCGAGAGAGAAAGGATCATTCTCAACCGCTACAGCTACTTTTACATCAGAAACTTTACCACCAGACGCTTTTGCCTGTTCAGCCGCTAATGTGATGGCTGAAGCCAGATATTGTTCAGAAGTAGAAAGCACCGCAAACAGATATTTGTAACCTTTGTTAAACAGTGAACGGGATGCACCCTCCGCTTCAACCATGGGGATTTGGTATTTTTCCGTAACAGGAGCAATTGCCTTGGTTAGACCGGAAGAATATGGGCCAAGCATGTATTGAACTTTATCCTGATTGATCAATCTTTCAGCCAGTGTTGCACCTCTGTCACCTTTTGATTCATCATCATAATAGATGGCTTTAAAGTTGTAACATTTATCACCAATTTTTACGCCGCCGTTTTCAGCAATCTTCTTAAATGCAAACTCATATCCATTTTTCGCATGAATACCATTTGTTGCATATTTGCCTGTCAGCGAAATAGCAGAACCCAGAATCAGCTCCTCGCACTCCTGGGCGATGCTGCCTTGGGACATTAGCATGCATGCGCCAGCCATTAGCCCGGTTAATGCAGTGATTTTTTTCATGAAATTATTTCCTCGCATTGGTTTTACAAATAAGGTTTTACAAAGTTTTGAACCGCTTTTTATAACTATTCTCGCGATAGTATATACAGGTTTCCATTTTTATTTCAAACAATCTATAAATATATCCCTAACACCGACGCTCATTGGGTTAAGGTGTGAACTAGGATTCTGCGAGATAAGATTCCACGCCCGTCCTCAGGGATCTCCGGTAGTAGCACAGATGCTTTATCATGCCCGATCATGGTTATTATTGAGTGCCAGTCCGATTGCCAGCCCCATTCATTGCCAGTCCGATAGTCATTCCTCAAGGGTCCTGGTAGCTCTGGTCATCCGAGTGACAAAAAACACGCCTAACAGGGTCATACCCACCAGAGTGTAGATGAGCGCCTCCCAGCTATAACGCTGATAGAACACTGAAGGTAGCCAGGAACCCAGCGCTCCACTTGCGTAATAGATTGACACATACAAGCCATTTACCACGCCCTTGTGTTCTTTCGCATAATAGTTAACCAGCCCCGATAAAGTCGCGTGAATAAAAAACATCCCTGCTGAAAAACTTAACATCATGAACCAGATGAAGTGTATTTCCGTGGTTAAATAAGCTACCAAACCAATAACGTTTAGGCCGAGCCCCCAACACAATGCCCGACCTGCCCCACCGAAAAATGAGATGATTTTTTCATTGTAGATAGCGATTGGCATACCGATAAGATAACCCAAATAAAATAGCGAAATATCGAAAGCAGAAATACCAGGACTAATCTCAGTGAGGCGAAAAGGCAGTAGATTCAACATGCCAGAGAAGACGAAGAAAATGAAAAACAGCGCAAGATAACCGTGGGCAAAAAGAGGAGTACGAAGCACACGGGTAATGGAACGGCGATCCAGTCTGGCAAAACTCAGTATGGCATCAGCTGCGATATATCGCAGCAACAAAAGTGATAGAGCCAAAAGCGTTGCAGTGAATCCAAAAATCCATTGCCACCCAATGGCATCGGCAATCAATCCGGCGAACAACCTGCTGGAAAATCCACCCAGTATAGTGGTCGCGATGTACCACCCCATTACCTTTCGCACACTGTCCTTCGACGACATTGACGAACAGTACGTCATTAGTGCTGTGAAAATACCGGGTAATAGACATCCCTGAAGAAAACGCAAAACAAGAAACTGCCACAAATGAGTGGCAAAGAGAAATAGAAGCTGATTGATGGCTAATAAAGCCACCGCGAAAAACAGTACCGTTCGAGCAGGAATAGCCTGAAGAAAGTACCCATAGATAATTGGCGCGATGGCCAGCGGGACCAGTGTCACAGTAATGAACAGGGTTGCATCATTAGCCGAAATGCCCAATTCGGATACCAATAACGGCAATAATGGTTGAGGGGTATATAAGGTGCAAAACGAAAAATAAGTGATGCACAAAATAGCAAACAGAGTTCTTTTTTCCATCACCCCTTCTCTTCGGTCGAAATCAGTTCTTTGGCTTCCTTTGGGGATTTGATGGAACAGGGTATTTTTTTAGAGTCTTTCAATTAATAATGGCGATCAAAATGGAATGGGAATTGATAGCGAGATAAACCACAATAGAGTCACGGGTCATAAAGTTATTGGCCTACCAATGATAGGCTTTATGATAAAGCATCCACTCAATCAAAAAACCGGTAGTTAGCTACTTTTCTTCCGTCTCCATAACCACCCAACAAACGGAACCAGCATTGCGGTCCAAAGCCATTGCCAATTATTTTTGAAGAAGTGAGAAATTTTTTGTTCCACTGTGACATTCACATCTATGGTCTTATCAAAGGTTCTGATTGCCCTGGGAGTGTCACGCCCATCAATTTCCAATAAAACGCTCAAGGTCAGGTGCAGCTTATGCCTGCCTTCTTCTTTTGGATGTATTTCCATTTCCACTGGGTCTGTTGGTGCTCCGAAATAACCTGTACTTCTGGGGTAATCCTCGTAATCTGAAACATTGAGCCAGAAAGGGAAGCCTGCATTCTGTTGCTGATTTTTATGGTGGCCCCCACTTTCTGACCTTCCTCAATAATCGACTGTTTCAGTTGCTCTGTGGTCTCGGCAATACTGAGTATCAGCTGAACTAGCGCAGAGTCGTCTATATTAATGTTAGTTGGGACATTGAAGGCAACAGCCCCTGTTTCCATTTCATTAAGCAATTGATCCACTCTGGTGAACGCAGAAGCATCACGGGAGCTTTCTTTGGAAGAAGAAATATCAAAAGAAGAGCCATTTTCAAATCGCCCAACCATATGCAAATATAGAATAAATGCCAGAACGGTAGAAAATACCGCAGCACCGATTATAATTTTCCAAAAGAGTTTCATTATTATCTTCAATGGATCATCATCAATGGGAAAAAGTTCTGCTCATCGGTCTGATAGCAGGTTAGAGTCATGGATTAATTATGGATTAATATGGTGATCATATTGCTCTCTTTTCAGAGTGGCCAAATAGTATCGAGTAATGGCACTCGGTAATGACACTGAGTAATAACATTGAGTAAAGTATACCCGAACCCTCATAAGACCTCTTCTGGAACAGAAAAAATCAACCATGACAATTCAACGACTCATTGAAGATCGATACGGACTACCACTTTGTGACCATTTTCCCCAATGCGGTGAAGAGCACTCACAAAGTGGACACACCACCCAACCAACTGAGGATAATTCAACCCTTAGAACCATTCTCCAACATGCTTCGGCGAGAAAGTTTGAATCTGAAAAAATTCAGGAGTCGCTGATGCAACTGTTATTCGCCACAGCATTTTCAGCTCCTTCAAAATCCGATCTCCAACAGGTCAGTGTAGTTCGAATCACAGATCCATCCCAACGAAAGCGCATTATCAGTTCCAACCCTAAAATCGCCTGGACCGAACACGCACCACAATTCATGGTTTGGTGCGCAGACAATCGACGAATTCGGAAAGTATGCGAAGAAAAAGACTATCCCTTTGCCAACGACCATCTCGATTCATTTATGAACGCGGCGGTGGACGCTGGAATTGTTATGCAGACCTTCATCATCGCCGCAGATTCCGTTGGCTTACGCTGCTGTCCTATTAGCGAAGTCAGGGACAATATCGAGTCTCTATCCATGGAACTGAATTTACCAGAGCATGTATTTCCAGTCGCCGGATTATGTGTGGGGTGGCCCAGCGAGTCTCCTTCGACTAGCATGCGTCTACCATTGAATATTACCGTGCATGTCAATAAATACGATGATGAAGAGGCGTTATTCCGGATCTCGGACTATGATCATCGTCGAGAGGCCATTGATCAACCTCCCACAGAAAAGCAACGTCAGCCCGAGCGTTTCGGTATTGCTGATATTTATGGTTGGTCTGAAGATCGGGCGAGACAATATTCCGTACCACTTAGATCAGGTTTTGGCTGCTATATTAGAAAACAGAGGTTCAACCTTTGCTAAGGTCATTCCTGGGATAAGTCCTAAAGCCAGGCTTACAATACATGAGATAGATGAAAGGACATGTAGAAAATCAACAGGTATCAGGTCAAGAGCCAGTTATGGAGTCGCCTCGTACTGCGCCAATGGCTGCAAGAATCGCGCCGGTACTATAAATGGATAGTCCAATCAACGTCACCATGGAATAGTCAACCCTACCCTCTACGAGCTGTAACGCAAACACCACAAAGGGTCCCAATGCAGTCAAGGCGCCCAGGGTCAAGGTGGAAACCAACGGCACCGCCTTTTGTAGCAAATACAAGGGTGGAATGGTCAATAAAAACCCAATCAGGGCATAATACGCCAACTCCATGTTATCCATAGGCTCACTCGGCTCAAAGTCCCAATAAACCAGCAAGCCAGTGACCAGCACATAGATAGGCAATCGCAGACCCAATACCGCGCTGGGTCCGATACCAGCGTTGTTCATGCGTTTGGAGTAAACCAGAATCAACGTAAAAAACACCCCATCAAGTACGGCAAGCAACACTCCCAGTATGGCGGATAATGAGCCGCCACGAACGAATCCGGCGAGTCCCCATATGGTGATCACCGCTAAAAACAACACCCCCAGGAAAATCAGTATATTTCCAGTTGCTTCAAATGGATTACGCATCGGTTCTCCCTCACGAACCCCCAACCGATAAAGAACATAGGCCGTCAGTGGCATCCCACAGCCGGACGAAATCGTATAAGTCACCGCAGGCTCAACCAATTGCACGGATGTGAGATAGGCATGCGTTTGGAGTAAACCAGAATCAACGTAAAAAACACCCCATCAAGTACGGCAAGCAACACTCCCAGTATGGCGGATAATGAGCCGCCACGAACGAATCCGGCGAGTCCCCATATGGTGATCACCGCTAAAAACAACACCCCCAGGAAAATCAGTATATTTCCAGTTGCTTCAAATGGATTACGCATCGGTTCTCCCTCACGAACCCCCAACCGATAAAGAACATAGGCCGTCAGTGGCATACAGCCGGACGAAATCGTATAAGTCACCGCAGGCTCAACCAATTGCACGGATGTGAGATAGGCTGTGAATGTTACCACTGCACCAAGATTCACTGCCAATAGTAGCGCAATATTGAACTGATCGCGACGAAATAGGAATGTACCGCCAATGAATACCAGCGTCGTAATACCGAACACAAGAAAGCCAAAAAGATAAGGACTCATCTTTTGGAAGAGCCCGCCGAAGAAAACGAATTGCGCTGACTCCAGAGTCACAAATGTGAGAGTCAGTAAGACACCCAAGGTCGATTTACTCATTCACTCTACCGTATTAATGTTGTTTTGATGTCTGGAGATGGATGATTTTCCAACTCGTTTTGTGAATCTTTTTAGGGTTGAAAATGCTAGTAGCAGTAAGACTAACCGAAACAAAATCGACTACCTGGCATGTCTGGCTACCCACCTGATAGTACCATTTCAGCAACGGGCACTTTGATTCCACCGACTCAATATTGATAAACCAAAATCAGGTTTCAACAATGAACTGCATAATCAGCGTACACGCCAAAACAAACAATAGCCCGTAAAGTATCATTCGGTAGGTTTCCATGCCCATTTTCTTTCCAATTCGTCGTCCCATCAGCAATGCGGCCAACGCAACCATAGAAAGTGGGATAGTTTGGTAAACCAGCATTGAGCTCACAAAACCCTCCAGACCAAGCACCCCAATTTGAGCCGTTTTATCCAAAAGAAAACAGGTATTCAATATTGGAATCATCTCCAATCTCTTAAGACCAATGCCAAGCAGATAAATAACCAAAACAGCAACCATAACATTGGTAGTCCCTGCGGATACTCCTGCGACAAAACCAAATGCTGCCATTACCAAATAATTATCCGCGCTAACCCAGGGATTAGAAAGACGATCTGAAAAGGTTGTAACCAAAAACAGGAAAATCAAGAATGCCAACACCAGGCGGAAAGGAGATGGATCGAAAATAACCAGCAAATAACTCCCTATCAAGGCACCGATTAGCGCCGCAAAAAAAAGCCACCAATATTGGCGAAAAATATTCTGATAGTTCCCACTAAGCCAGATACTCGCAACATTCACCATCACGGTTGGGAGCAGGGTAAACAAAATTGCCGAACGCACATCCATAAAAACCGTGATCAGTGGCGTCGCAACCATGGGAAATCCAATCCCCATGGTGCCATGCACCAAACCCGCAAAAGCAATAATCACTACCAGCAATAGATAGTGAATAAGAGACAGGTCTGTCAACCATGACATCACGAATAACCAATCACGAGGAGACAGATATCAATCAAAATAAAACCGCTTGTGCGCTGGTAATGGATTCAAAATCCAGGTTTACGAAAGGTAAGATTCCATCCGCTACCGGTTGAATCTGACGATCAATATAATGCTGATAATCAATTTGACTAGTGAGGTATTCGATAGGCTCAGGGCCATTTAGAGTCATGACGTAGCTGATCCAGCCTTTGGATTGATAGCGAAGCTGTTTACCCAGATCGTGATTTCGCTGATCCGCCAGCCTTGCCGCTCGCACATGAGGCGGAACATTTTTGACGTAGAGGTCAAGTTTTCTACGTAGCTGCTTTCGGTATATCAGCTTGTCGTCATTTTGTCCTCTTAAGGTGTTTTCCACGGTTTGTTTCACAAGTTCCGCAGGATTCTTATCGGAAAAAACCAACTCATAAAGTTCCGCTTGAAACTCTTTTGCCAAATCCGTCCAATCCGTTCTAACGTTTTCTAGCCCCTTAAAGACGATTTTTGATTTCAATTCACCGGAATCACTCGATCGAGTTGAAATCAATCCGGCGTAGCGCTTTTTGCTACCTGCCTCGGAACCCCTAACCGTTGGCATTAAGAATCGGCTAAAGTGCGTTTCAAATTCAATCTCCAGATAGCACTCCAGATCAAACTCGGCCTTCAGCTTGTCTCTCCAATTTTGATTAATCAGCTTAGCGATTTCATTTCCAGCTTTCAGGCAGGTTTTTACTTCTGGCTCCCCCTGTAACCAGACAAAGATAGAATCAGTATCGCCATAAATAACCTGATACCCCAGCGCTTCGATCCACTTTTGGGTAGTCTGCAAAATCTCATGTCCACGCATGGTAATGGAACTTGCCAATCTGGGATCATAAAATCGACACCCGCCTGCCCCCAACACGCCATAGAACGAATTCATCAGGATTTTTATGGCCTGAGAGCGAACCGTATCATTATTCTTTTTTGCGATATCCCGCTGTTTCCATAGATCGGTAATGATCTCCGGTAGAAAGTGTTTTTTTCGATCAAATTTGGCGCCGCGAAAACCTTCTATGGCATTCTCTGGGGATTTAAGACCTTCAATCAGCCCCAACGGGTCAACCTTGAAAGTCCGAATGATGGACGGATACAGACTTTTAAAATCCAGCACCAGAACATTCCTGTAAAGCCCTGGCAAGGAATCCATGACATATCCACCGGGACTGGTTAAGCCCCCTTCCCCGGGAATCACTGGAGCCACATAACCTGAGCGATGTAATCGCGGCAAATAAAGATTCGTAAACGCTGTCACCGATCCACCAGCCCGATCCAGCTCCAGGCCTGTCAGCTGCCCCCGTAGTTGAAGAAAATCAAGCATCTGGGTGTGCTCAAAAACCTCCAGTACCAACAGGCAGTCCTGTATATTGTATTCCGCCAGTTTTCTTTTGTTATAAAGAAAATTGTGTTTGATTTCCGCGAAGCGATCGTCCACATCCTGTTCGACTTTTTTCCCCTTTGATAACAACTCCCTTGAAACGGACTCCAATGAAAAACTCGGAAAACTGTAAGTGGCCGATTTAAGGGAATCAATACCGTCAATGGCTACCCGACCTGGAATGTTGATAAAACCCTTTTCCTTGTCCTCCGGAGCATCGCGCCACTTTGCAAGTTGATTCGCTCTACCAATCTGAAACCTGATGCGATGGAAATTGGCCCGTTGGTATAATATCCGAAAATCAAAATTCACCAGACTCCAACCAATAAAAATATCCGGGTCCACGACCCGAATTCGATCTATCAAACCCAGCAGCAATTGTTTCTCATCATCGAACCAAATAATTCCAGTCTTCTTTTGAGTTACCTTTCCATCTTGCTCACTACCGCCATCATCACTCGGTCGACCAATCATTAGAACTTCGTCTACGGAATGGGAATCATTGCTCTGCAAGGAACCAATGGATTCCCCGGGCAGGGTCCGATGGGACAATCCAATGGAGAATAGCTCTCCAGTGAGCTCGCATTCAATATCCAGAGAAGTCAATTTCAAAGGAGGGCGATATTCCGTCGCCTTTACCCGACACCGCACATATTCCAGGTAACCTCTTCGCTGCAAGGCATGGCCAGTAAATTCAATACCACCGCAGATAAATCGTTCGACCAGAAACCGTTCATGTAGACGAATATCCCCTTCCAGCACTTCAATGCCAGCGCGTTTTAAACCTTCTTGAGAACGAAAGAAAATCTGGATAGTGGGACAATAAATGCCGCATACAGGGTAATGATTGAAGGTATTCAGTTCCAGGGGTTTTATCTCCATCTGAAGACCCAACTCTCCCAAAACTATTCTAGCCTGCCCGGAGTCGGATTGACTAATAAAGAAAATCGGACGTTCACCCTGGAATTTAAGCTGCACGGGTCCATGGTCAGTGGCAACCCATAACTCAATTTCAGTACCCTGGTGAGTATCTCGGCTATTCCGGGTCAATAAAAACCCTTTATGTAACTCCAACCCTTCGGTTGAGCCACTATGAACCGGACCTTCACCCCTGGGGTCTGTGGCCGTGGGTTGCGGGCTTTGATGTGTGGAGATATGTTTTGATTTCGAGGTTGTCAATTTACCGCCTACATCAATCATCGCTCAAACTTGAGGCGAAACAGTAAAAGGAATAGCGAGCCAGGTATGACATGCAATGGTAACTCATCATATCTCCTGGTCTTTTTCAAAAGTATCTATCCCAATACCTGGCCAATATCTGGTCAATACCTGGATCCTCGAATCTGGATCTCTGGTCTGGATCTTCGGGCCCGCATTGTTGGACCTAATCCAGGGAAACCGGAAGAGAGCATGAATTAAACCCATCCACCAGAACTGATGGGACTCGTTAAAAACGAAGCATCGCCAGATCCAGCATGGATCGATGTTCCTCATCCAATAACGGTCTTAAACATTCGGCTTTACCCTGAATATCTCCCAAATCTATTTGACTAATATTAATATGCCCCAATTTACGATTTTCTCTTTTTTCCTTGGCGTACCAATAACAGTGTACCCCATCTATCTGGTTCCAGTGGGGATGGTAATCACAACCAATGAGGTTCATCATCAAAGTAGATCGAAAAGAAGGGACTTTAGGGAATACTACTCCGCTCAAAGCCCTGATATGCAAATCGAATTGATTTACTCCACTCCCGGTTTGACTCCAGTGTCCACTATTGTGAACCCGGGGAGCCAGCTCATTCACCATAAGCTTGCCATCCACTTCAAAGCACTCCATCGCCATCACCCCCACATAGTTAAGCCTCTCCATAATTTTAGTTAACATTTGCTCAGCTTCCGCCTGCAGATGTGAACTTGCTCTGGCCGGAGCGATACTAAATCGCAAAATTCCTTGATGATGGTGATTCTCAGCTAATGGATAGAACAACGTTTGACCGTTAGAGGCTCGGGCACCGACTAAAGAAACTTCCCTGGAGAAATCCACTTTTTGCTCTGCAATCAACTCACCAAAGGCCGATGGTGGAATGTCATGTTGTATGCCTCGAGGTATCACCCACTGCCCTTTCCCATCGTAACCACCTCTAGTGGTTTTGATAATCAGGGTTTCCCCTAATGCGTCATGAACCGCAGGCAAATCATCCACCACCTGTAGCATCTGCCAGGGTGCATTATTAACTCCAATTTCATCCAACAAGCTTTTTTGTCGATTTCTAGCCGGCAGGATATAGAACGCACTGCCATTGGCCCACAAATTTGAATCCCTTAACGCTGTTACCAGTTCATTGTTCGGCAAGTGTTCCATTTCCGCCGTGATCACTGAATAACGACGGAGTAGAACAGTCAAATCCGTATCAACCCGAAGATTCGATGTACCCGGAATCAATTGGTCAGTCGCCGTATCCAGACGATCCACCACTACCCCAAGGTGAGTCGCCGCTTCTGCCATCATTAGACCAAGTTGTCCTCCACCGAGGACCAGAACGGGATGATTATGCAAGTGCCAGACTCCGTAGGATTGCCAGACTCCGTGGAATTGCCACGAACGTAGTTAGCAATAGCAGTAAAGATGGCACACTGCTATGCGTTTTGATAGCTTGAACCCCAAGCCAAGATGGAAGACTGAGTTTTGTGTTTTTCATTCGACCGGCAGGGGAATTATGTGGACCGGGGGTCATCGCGCTCCAACACAGTTTGCGTCTGCTCTGAGCGCCAGGCTTCCAGCCGTTCGGCTAGATTGTCATCTTCCAGCGCCAGAATTTGCGCCGCCATCAGACCCGCATTGAATGCGCCGCTATCTCCGATAGCCAGAGTGCCCACAGCTACGCCTTTGGGCATTTGAACAATGGAGAGCAAGCTGTCCCATCCGCTTAACATTCGACTTTTCACTGGGACGCCAAGCACTGGCAGTGAGGTACAGGCCGCAATCATACCTGGCAAATGCGCAGCCCCTCCTGCACCAGCAATAATGACTTTAAAACCGTCTTCCTTTGCATTCGTGGCAAAGTCCATCATCTTTTTTGGTGTGCGATGGGCGGAAACCACACGGGTGTGGTAGCCCAGTTGGAATAATTCAAGCGCTTCACATGCCTTTATCATGGTATCCCAGTCGGACCTGGAACCCATCACTACCGCTACCTTTGCCGCTACCCTTAGTTTACTCATACTGATTATATTTCATACTGATCATATCCACTTAACGTCCTCCCCGTAACACGCTGACCCTGGCACCCTGCCCTTAGCACCCCGGCTCTTCTTATCGCGGCTCCGTATCGGAGCAAAACCAGGAAAATTTTCCTGACCCAACTCTATCCTCTGGACTTCCATTTTGAATTTGTTATATAACCCTTCAGGAGTCGTGGCGTGACATACTCTTTCATAAAACAGTTAATTATCTGCAAATAATCATCTATAAATAATTAACTATAAGCAATCAGGAAGAACCAGAAATAGTCGACTTAGTTATTTGATTTTAAACAAAAAATTTATCAGTCACGATATAATACCCAGAATTCACATTAACGATCAGATCACTATTTTCATTGATGCGCCCGGGAATGTGTACGGGGCTTTATCTACAGGACTCCTGCAGGGTTTTTATAAGGTTTTCTTCGTGGAGTTTAAGCTTGGAATGATCGCGATAATCTACAATGAAGTCAAGGCCAGCGCCTTATCGTTCCAATACAAAAAGAGCCCCATGAGTGAATTTTCAGGTCTTACAATAACAGTCATGACAAGGCCAGATCTGGTAACGACCAAACTAACCAGAAATGAGATCTAAACGATACTCAGGAGCGAAGGCTGTTGGAAAAGCAACCTATCCCGGCTTTTATTCTTTCGTGTTTGCATGTTTCGCCTTTTTTTGGTCTATTCACAGTTCAGGACATTGACGATGAAGAATAAAAAAGTGTGTAGTAAACGATCAGGAATTACCTGAATTTGAAACTCTGATTTTCTTTCTAATTTTCTTTCCTATTTCTTTGACATCCGCCACCAATCCCACATCGGAACTATCGCATGAAAGTCATCCAAACCTATCCCCAGAGTTTTTCAGAAATCGAAAACACCTGGATCACATTGAGTGATGGTTGTCAGCTTGCCGCGAAAATCTGGCTGCCTGAACAGGCCAACCCGGAAATGGAAAATCACCAGCCCGTTCCTGCCATTCTTGAATACCTACCCTATCGAAAACGGGACGGCACCCATGAGCGGGACGCCATGACCTATCCCTGGTATGCCGGAAACGGTTACGCCGGAATCCGGGTGGACATGAGAGGCAACGGGGATTCCGATGGATTGATGCACGATGAATACCTACTCCAGGAACAGGACGACGCATTGGAAGTAATCGAATGGCTGACTCAACAACCCTGGTGCGACGGCAATGTGGGAATGATGGGCATTTCCTGGGGTGGATTCAACGCCCTACAAGTCGCAGCAAGAAAACCCAAGGCCTTAAAGGCAATCATCTCCCTTTGTTCCACAGACAATCGTTATACCGACGATATCCACTATAAGGGCGGTGCTTTACTCATGGAAAACCTTGGTTGGGCAAGCACCATGTTCTCCTATTCTTCACGGCCACCAGATGCTGCACTCCGTCCTGATGATTGGAGGGAAGTCTGGCTCAATCGATTAGAAAATACGCCACTGCTATTGGAAAAATGGTTACAACACCCCCATCACGATGAACTTTGGAAACACGGCTCCATCGATGAAAATTATGCGGATGTTGAAGCTGCAACCTTGTTGATTGGCGGTTGGCATGATGCATACAGCAATAGCATTCCAAGAATGCTGGAACACCTTGAATGCCCTCGAAAAGGTATCACCGGACCCTGGGCCCATAAATATCCCCATTTCGCTGTCCCTGGGCCCCAGGTTGGTTTTCTTCAGGAATCACTACGCTGGTGGGACTATTGGTTAAAAGGAATTGATAATGGAATCATGGATGAACCCATGTACCGAGCCTATATGATGGATAGCGTTCCACCCAAACCCAGTTATGCGGAACGCCCCGGAACGTGGATCGGAGAAAATCAATGGCCCTGTGAAAATATTGAATCCGTTAGTTTTTATCTAAGCCCCAAGGGACTGAGTCAAGCCATTGGCGAATCTGCGGAATACGCCATTAAGTCCCCCCAGGACACTGGCGTAAATGGCGGTGAATATTGCATTATGTGGCTTGGTCCAGACTGGCCCACAGATCAACGGGATGACGACGCCAGATCACTGACCTTTGACGCCGACATTATGTCTGGAAATCTCGCCCTCTTTGGAGCTCCCGTTATGCATTTGGAACTAACTGCAGATAAACCAGTGGGTAATATCACGGTGAAACTATGTGATGTTGCTCCTACTGGTGAAAGCACGCTCATCACCTATGGTGTGTTGAATCTGACCCATCGTAATGGCCATGAAAACCCGAAACCCATGACTCCAGGGCAAACGGAAACCATCCAGTTCAAACTGGACGACTGTGGTTATATCATCCCCCATGGACATCGCATACGGGTCTCCGTCGCCACAGCCCATTGGCCACTAATTTGGCCCGCCGGCGAAGATACAACACTAACACTTCATAGTCCGAACAGCTTCATCGAACTCCCGGTTTTTGATCAGAGCAAAAACCAGCATCAAAACCAGCCAGTGACTCTGCCTGAACCCCTTATTTGCCAACCCTATGACCAGGAAGCCCTCCAACCTGCTGACAGCTATCGTCGGGTCACCAAAGATATTGCCGGAGAAATGACTCAAGTAGAAATACTGAATGATTTCGGTAAGACAAAAAGCAATGTCCACGGACTGATCAAGCATGAAACCAATCATGAGCTCCACCAAATTAACCCGGCTGATCCCAATAGCGCAAAAACCGTGATCACTGGCATGCAATCTCTTCAGCGTGATGAATGGAAAGTAAAAACCGGAACAACCACCGAACTAACCTGCGACTCTTCGAACTTCTATATTAAGGCTAATCTGATTGCCTATGAAGGAGATAAAATCGTGTTTGAGCGAAAGTGGGATACCCAGGTTAAACGTCAGCTTTGAAAGTCAGGACTGAAAGTCGGGACTGGGAATCGGGGTTGGGAATCGGGGTTGAGAGTCAGGATTGAGCGCCAGAACCAAGCCCTGACGCCATGATGTTGTAACAGATTCCAGGCATATAAGTAGACAAATCATTGACGTAATGCCTTCCTGGTACAATCTGTTCCTGATCAACATAAATTCGACGTGTCCTTGACCCGTATAGCCATTACCAGAAACAACATTGACATGATCGATCAGGGAAAATTAGATGAGATTCAGCAATACCGTATTAACCGGATTCGCGGTTGGTTGAATAAAACTGATTGCGCTGGCGTCATTTTGTTTGACCCAGTCAACATTCGCTACGCAACCGGGAGCCGAAATATGCAGGTATGGACCATGCATAATCTCTGCCGATATGCCCTGATTCTGGAAAGTGGAAAAGTGGTGCTATTCGAATTACCAAGCTCGATGCACTTATCCCAAAACCTTATCCACATTGATGAAGTCAGACCCGCTTTTTCCCGGATTTTATTGTCGTGGGTAATCGCTGTCGGGAAATCTCCACTCGCCTGGTCGCTGATCTACAAACCGTATTAGGAGAAGCCGGGGTAACTGGAGAACAAATTGCTATCGATCGAGTAGACCTTGAACTCGTTCTGGCCTTTCAACGGGAGAAAATCCAATTGATCGATGGAAAACCCATTATGGAACGGGCTAGATCGGTAAAATCATTAGTAGAAATTGATGCGTTGACCGAATCACTTCGTCCCTGTGAGCAAAGTGTGGCCGACATGAAGGCACAATTGGAGCCGGGTATGACAGAATCCCAGGCAATGGCATTGATGGTTAAAGGTTCCATTGATCGGGGAGGTGAATATCCAGAGACCCGCTTGCTAACCAGTGGCCCGAGGACCAATCCCTGGTTTCAGGAAACTTCCGACCGGGTTATTGAGAACGGTGACATGCTCGCCTTTGATACCGACATGATTGGACCCATGGGTTTTTATAACGACATTTCCCGTAGCTGGGTTGTGGGAGACAAGAAACCAAACAATACCAACATGAAAGAATACTCTTTACGGATACCTTGGACAATTGCCCAAATCGGTAATGTTGCAAGTGGAGTACTTCAACATAACAGCATCTTGAATGTACTCAAACCCGGTATCCGGTGTTTCAACGTGGAGACTATTCGGATAAAATGCCCAGAAAACCAGTACCAACTCCCGGACAATTGCTTACACTTAAATCGGTACGCCGATGTTGCGCATGGTTGCGATCCGCTTTGCGACCAAGTGGAGTACCCCTTTATCTGGAGGGATTTTGCGACCGGGGAACAGCGGCCTGATTCGAAGAAAACATGGTGGTCTGTATCGAATGTTATGTGGGGGAGTTGCACGGCCATGAAGGCGCAAAACTTGAGCAGCCGGTGTGGCTTCGGTCCGATGGGCCGGTGTTATTGTCAACGTTTCCCATGGAAACCGACTACCTGGCTTAGCAATCGTCAAACGAACAGATTATTTTCATAATGGAATTCCCAGAAAACCAGTCCGAACTGAACAATAACGAGAACAGATGAAATTCCAGGATGATTCATTCTACCCAACTTGATCTGTTCAAAAGCCCTAAGCCAATTGCCCCTTCGATCACTTATGTAGACCGCTTTCTTCAGGAGCACAAAGAGTTCTTTGACTTTCTGAAGGCCAACATTCGCTGGAATCACCAATTCCAATCCAGAAAAACAGCCACGTTTGGGGTGTCCTATGGTTACAACGGAAAACACTATCAATTTCGAACCTTACCTGAATTCCTGGATCCGCTTTGCGACCAAATTGAAGAGCATTTTGCATACCGACCGAACAGCTGCCTGATTAACAACTATCCCGATGGCAATCATTACATTAGTTACCACTCAGACGGGGATATGGAAATGAATAAACACACTGGAGTCTCGATCGTATCGCTGGGCATAGCTCGGGAGATGGCATTTCGAAACATATCCGACCCATCGATAAAATGCTATTACCCCTTACAACCCGGTTCTGCAATATACATGGATGATGCTGTTCAGACAGATTGGCAGCATGGCATCCCAAAAACCAAAGCGCTAGGACATCGCATTAGTTTGTCTTTCCGTTCATTGATAGTGAGATAGTTAATGGTGAAATAGTTGATAGTGAAATAGTTGATAGTGAAATAGTTCAAAATATTCGTCCTCGGAACATGCACTAGAACAAAATAATCGCTAAGGAGACCATTGAAAGAATCACTGCGGAGACTGTCTGACTGAGAACTGAAGTTTCGACTTACTCAGACCCACTTGGGAAAAACTGTTGCTTTAAACTGGCAATCTTCCAATCATAAATGGGACATGATATTCAGTGTCATCCCTGCAGGGTCCCGCACAAAAAACCGCCGTACGCCCCAAGGTTCGTCCTGCAGCTCATAGACGATCTCACCGCCATATATAACTGCCTTTTTATATGCAACGTCCACATCATCCACCTCAATGGAAACATGCGGAACCGACGTACCGCCTCCTCCCTCGGAGGCAAAAGACAATTATGGATGGCTCATTTGGTCGGAAGCAAAGGTAAAGATCCATCCCTGGTCCATCACAATTTTAAGATCAAGCACCTGCTTGTAAAAGGTCTTGATTTGTTCCCCATCAACCACCGAGGGCTTTGTGGAAAAATTGGCCACAATACGTTTTACAGCCATAATCGAAATACCTCCATTGACGAAGCTGGTGAGCTTTGGGGTTCCACTACAATTTTAAACAGCAATCTCCCTAATTAATCTCAGTAGGTGGATTGATCAGGATGCATTACTTATTCGATTTTGAATCTCTGCCAACCTTGCCCATTGCTGCAGTGTAGTCGGCAAAATTAAAATTACTTCCATAAAACCCCATGTGTAGGTAATAATTGAAAAAAGCATCCCCGGGGTAGCTCCTGGAAGGCTCGTACTTCTCCATAAGTTAAAGACCAAAAATGATGTGAGAAATATAAATCAGAATATTTTCCAGTAGAACGCCCACCCCAGTAAGACTTATCCTCTAGGGCTGATTAAAGAATAGATTTGATACACTAGGATTCTTTGACCCTAGCATGGCGCAATTTTTAGTAAAGCCTTTTGACTATGCGTAATTTACATTCCAGCTAACATTGTTTTTCTATACAGGACTCATGCACAGAAGTTACTGCGCAAGCTCAAGCATACGGTAGCCATCACCATCTGTCTCCCTTAATAACTTATTCTTTTTTGCATAATCATAGGGTGTTTTTCCCAGCATGTCTTTCACATGGGTTTCCGCCCCTGATGTTATTAGCGCCGCGATTACTGCTGGGTCGGCATTCCCAATGGCCGCTATGTGTAATGGCGTTAAACCATCAGATGAAAGCGCATTTACTTCAGCACCTGCTTCAATCAATATTTCTAACATTTCAGGAAAATTCGTATATGCTGCAGCATGCAAAGGGGTGAAACCCTCATCATTGATCGCATTTATCCTGGCACCGGAATCGATCATTACCCTGATCACCGCCGGGGTTCTATTCGCATCGGCAGCAATATGCAAAGGCGTATAGCCATCTCTGTTAAGATCCTCCAATGCTGCTCCCGCATTGATCAGGGTATGGATTACTTCAGGATTCCTCGTTCCCTTTGCTGCTGCGTGTATCGGTGTGTACCCTGCCTGCTGTGCTCGTGAACCAACCTTTCCCGACGCATTGACATCTGCTCCCGCCTTGAGCAAAACGGTAAGTACTTCAGTATTCGGATTCGCAAATCCAGCAGTATGCAATGCGGTCATATTGTCAAAATCTCCTGCATTGGGATCTGCACCCACCTCGAGTAAGGCTTCAATTACCCAGGGTTCATTGCTGACTGCCGCAACATGAAGCGGAGTACCAGCAATGCTGGAATCGCCCTCCGACTTAACTTGTGCACCCGCCTGAAGCAATGCATCTATGACTCCCTTGTCACTCTTAATTCCTTCAACGGCGGCGTGTAGTGGCGTATATTCCAGCATGTCCTTTGCATGAATATTAGCACCCGCATCAAGCAGAGCATTGATTACTGCGGGGTCGCTTGTTCTTGAGGCAGCCCAATGTAGTGGAGTCCTGCCGTTCGAATCCCTGGTATGGGAACTGATCAACGTTATCTGGTCTTCTGTGACCGTTGTCCAATCCACGCCAAAGCAGCTATTTGCTGTAAAGGTGTTGCAGCGCTCCGCTGCGTGAGCAGACTGCATTGGAACCAGGACATTCATCAAGGCCAATAACAGAGTTGTTGGACTACATCTTTTTAAATTTTTCATCTACTTTTCCTCCGCTAGATTACTAGTGTTAGATTACCGGTCGCATCGCCTGGATTCCCTTGATTTACCTATTAGCATCACATAATATGCGAATACCTATTCGCATATTACAATAAATTTACTTCTTGTCAATATAAAAGCGAATGTTTATTCGCGATATAAAAATACCATGGCCAGAACCGTCAATCATGCTCGTCGTGAGCAGAAAAAGAGCGAAATTATTATCGCAGCAATGCAATGTTTTGCTGAAAAAGGCTTTCATAGTACATCGATGCAAGATGTGTGCAGGGCGATCAGTATGAGTCCAGGGTCGCTATATCGTTATTTTTCTTCAAAAGACGAAATTATTATCGCCATTGTCGAAGAAGAGCGAAGGCAAGATGACGAATTCGCCAGACAAATAACCAATAGTGGAAGCCTGTTTGGCGCGTTGGAAAAGTTAATTTCTCATGTAATCCAACAAAGTAATGAACCTGGTTATACACAATTATCCGCAGAAATTTACGCAGAAATCAACCGTAACGAAAAAGCCACGGCCATCGCTAGTGAAGCACACACATTGGCTGCAGACGCAGTTGCATTCGCAATTAACAAGGCCATTGAGAACGAGGAAATTGATAGCACCTGGGATCCCGAAGCCCTTGCAGAAGTACTAATAGTGCTGATCGATTCTTTAGACACCCGCCCAATGTTTACGAAAAAAGCGTCAGATAAAGCAATTCATAAAACCGTGATTAAATTGATTGGGTCGATTAGAAACTAGTGTCCTCTTCGGCCAATATTGGTAAGAATAGGGTTCCAGGAATACTTCCCCTAACGCACTTATGCCCTGATATCCACTTTATATTGGGAGTTCCAATATATTGGGAGTTCCAATCGGGCGTTTTCATATTCTCGTCTGTCTTTGCTTATCTAAGGAAGATCGATGGAGGATAGTTTTTGCAGCTCAGCAACTAGGCTCCACGAAATTCATCCTTGTTCATCCAATCCGGCCAGTCTCCGGGGGGCCAGCTCCCTACTCCACATCGATTAGCCCACTGTTTATATTCATCTATTAATGACTTTAACTTACCGGGATACAAACCGGCGAGATCATTTAGCTCGGTACGATCCGCGTCCATGTCATATAGCTCCCATCCATTGGGGTACTTTCGCACCGCTTTCCATTTTCCTTTTCTAATCGCTCCATTGCCCTCATGCTCCAGGCAAATCGGTTTTGTCCTTTGCCAGGATGAGTTTTCACCAGCCTCATCGTGGATCCCAGTCTTATCATGGATCAATGAAACAAAACTCTCCCCTTCCATGGACTGAACATCTGTCTCACCACGCTGACCTGGACAGGCAACACCCGCAAGATCCAGAAATGTCGGCATGATATCCTGGACATGACAGGGAGTATGGATAATCTTCCCCGGTTGAGTAAATTGGTTGCCGGAAAGAATCACCGGTGTCGAAATTCCACCTTCGTGCACAAAATGTTTAAACAAACGAAACGGAGTATTCGAAGCATTGGCCCAAGGCAGGCCATAGCTCATAAAAGTATCGTCACCGCCTGGTTGAATTTCCCTGTCGTTGCCTACCCGCATAGGTCGACCGTCCCAGGTCGGATGGTTATACCACTGACACCACCCGTCCTCATGCAAAAATTCCGCGCAACCGCCATTATCGGACAGAAACATAATCACGGTATCTTCAAACAGACCCCTCTGCTTCAAAACAGTAACCAATCGTCCCACGGACTGATCCATGCGATCAATCATGGCAGCATACACCGCCATACGGGACGCTTCCCATTGCTGCTCTTTTAGACTGAGAGAATCCTATGGAGGTGCATACTCATCTCTTTCAGAGCATTTCCATTGGGAATGAATTAACCCCAATTCCTGAAGCTTTTCGTGGCGGTCACGGCGTAACCTGTCCCAGCCCTTTTGATAATAATTTCGATATTTTTCAATGTCCTCGGGCAATGCCTGTAGAGGCCAATGTGGAGCGATGTGACTCAAATGCAGAAAAAAGGGGGCTGACCCACCAGAGCCCAGGTAATCACGGTCGATAGGATCAGAACCGACATGCTCATTAATCATCTCGATGGCCTTGTCGGTAATGACATCCGTGATGTAGTAGTCTGGTTGTTGCGGCTCAATCCATTGATCCTGTTCCAAAAGATGTTGGGGATTGAACAAACTGGTCGCTCCTGCCATCAATGCATAGGAGCGGTCAAAACCGCGTTGCAGAGGATGGGGATACCCGGGGTCACCGAGCTTATGATGATGCGTGTTACCGGGTAGTCCCACCTCTGGCTCAAAACTCCAATTCACATGCCATTTTCCAGAGTAAAACGTACGATAGCCACCCGTTTTTAACGCCTCAGCAATAGTAACCGTGTCCTCCCTTAACCATCCCTGATAAGCTGGATCAACTCTCCAGTCATCAACCATGTGTCCCACTCCGGCCTGGTGCGGGCTCAAACCAGTCAGCAACGAGGCCCGGGTTGGGCAACATCGGGAACTGTTATAAAGCTGGCTAAATCGTATTCCATCAAATCCCAGTTTATCCAAATTTGGAGTTTCGATTTCACCACCAAAACAACCGATATCAGAAAACCCCATGTCATCAGCCAGGATCAAAATCAGATTAGGCTGTTTTCGGTCCGGCTTTCGGTTATTTTTATCCACGTCCTCTTTCAGCCTGGTTCATTCGGTTTGGCTCATTCGGTTTGGCTCAACAGTACTTATCACTATATTTAGATAGAGAAGATAATACGGACTCCAGTATAAAATTTCCCTGTTAGTCATCTAATGATCCGTCCATTTGCTGGCAGCTAATTCATCAATTATCTGGCCTCCCCCAAAGAGGCCATCACTCCTTGCATGGCAATGGAGAATTTATCCACTAATTCTTCAACCTGGTTGTCATTAATGATAAATGGGGGCGCGAGTAAAACATGATCGCCCTGCCTGCCATCAATGGTCCCCCCCATGGGATAGCAAATTAACCCCGCCTCAAAGGCCTTCTTCTTGAATCGTTTATTTACTCCCAAAGAAGGATCGAAAATAGATTTATCTTCTTTATCCTGCACTAACTCCACGCCCATAAATAAACCGCGTCCGCGGATATCACCAACATGAGGATGTTCGTCGAATTTGTCGTGGAGCGCCTGACGAACCTTTTCGCCTTGCTCATTCACTCGGGCCAATAGCCCACGATTCAAAATCGCCTGCACCACAGCATGTCCCGCAGCGCAGGCCACTGGATGGCCCACATAGGTATGACCATGCTGGAAGAAACCCGACCCCTGCTCCACGGCAGTATAAATTTGATCCGTGCATATCATGGCGCCAATGGGCTGATAGCCTGCTCCCAATCCCTTGGCAATAGTCACAATATCTGCGTTGATTCCATCCCTTTCATGGGAAAAAAGATGTCCCGTCCTGCCCATTCCGCACATGACTTCGTCAAGAATCAAGAGTACGCCATAACGGTCACAAATCTCACGAATTCGTTGAAAGTAACCCTCCACCGCTGGTACGGCACCCATGGTTGCCCCAACCACGGGTTCCGCCAGAAAGGCCATAACCTGATCGGCTCCCAGGCGAAGAATTTCCGTTTCCAGCTCATCCGCTACCCGATGACCGTATTCCAATTCACTTTCCCCTTCCTTTAACCCACGATAGGGATAACAGGGAGAAATATGGGAGGTGTCAATCATTAACGGAGAAAACGGCTCCCGACGCCATAGATTACCGCCTGCAGCCAACGCTCCCAGCGTATTGCCATGATAGCTTTGCAACCGGGCAATTACCTTTTTGCGATTCGGTTGTCCAATTTCAAGAAAGTACTGTCGAGCTAACTTAATTCCCGCCTCCACTGCTTCGGAACCACCGGAGACAAAATAGACACGATCAAGATTCCCGGGAGCATGCTGAATCAATAGGTCTGCCAATTGCTCTGCTGGCTGACTGGTAAAAAATCCCGTATGGGCAAATGCGACCTGCTTAAGCTGGGTTTCAATGGCCGCGTTGATCTCCGCATCACCATGTCCAAGGCAGGATACCGCAGCGCCACCTGATCCATCAAAATACTCCCGTCCATTGGTATCATAAAGATAACAACCCTGGCCTCGCGCGATGGTTGGTGAGTTCTGATTCGCGAGTCTCGGAAAAACGTGGCTCATGGATTTCTCCTAATGGGTTTAAATGGGTTTCGTGGTTAAACAACCTGAATTTGACAAGCCTGGTGCAAATCTCAGGGACCTGCTCCCGAGTTGGATAGCGTACAGTCGCATTTATGTCATCCTCGTTCTACGGTCTCCGCTTGGAATACATACCAACAGTGACTGATTTGAGAACCGAGCCTTCACCATACTCTTTAATTCTCATCGAAGGATACGAATAATTACGACACTGACCCCAATATCCTATCCACACATATCTAGTCCTGGAAAAAACTCAAAACCATCCCGACTCAGGACCACAAATCCGTACTCAGATATCGCTCACCGGTATCCGGTAAAATAGCTAGCAATGTCTTCCCCTGATAGTCAGACCGCTTAGCCAGCGTCAACATACCATAGGTTGCGGCTCCACAGGAAATACCGCAAAACAACCCTTCCTTCGTGGCAAGCAATCGGGTGGTTTCGTAAGCCTGTTCAGTAGTAATCTGGAGAATATCGTCATAGGCTGACTGATCCAGGGTGTCCGGGATAAACCCAGGCGCCGTTCCCATGATCTTATGCTTGCGAGCGATCCCCTGACTCAGGATGGGTGACTCCGCTGGTTCCGTCGCGATAATTCGAATGTTGGGATTGTATTGTTTCAAATATCGGGATAAGCCAGAAATTGTACCGCCCGTTCCTGTGGTCAATACCACGGCGTCCAGAGAGTCACCAAAGTCAGCCCAGATTTCATCTGCAGTCTGCTTATGGGACGCGGGATTGGAAGGATTGAAATGTTGACCAATGAAAAAGTAACCCTTCTCGGCAGACAAACGCTTCGCCTCCTCAATGGCGCCTACCGTTCCTTTTGACGCCGGAGTCTGTACTACTTCTGCGCCATAAATTTTCAGAATCAGTTTACGTTCCTCGCTCATGTCTTCGGACATCACAAACACAGAACGATAACCTTTAACCGCAGCCACCATAGCCAAACCAATTCCTGTATTACCGGAAGTGGGCTCGATAATGGTATCACCGGGTTTGAGTCGACCATCCGCCTCAGCGTCTTCGATCATCTTCAACGCTGGCCGATCCTTCACTGACCCTCCAGGATTAAAACTCTCCAGCTTTACCCAAAGTCCACTGCCCCGGGAACGCCCTTTTCGCCCCTCCCCAAGGCCTTCCACTGAGTCATCGCCTAATCGATTGAGTTGCACGATGGGAGTAGAACCAACCACTTCTAAAATGTTTTCGTATTTCATCTCGGCTACTTTTGTATTGACAAGTTATAATACCCCAATTATGGCGTTACCCGTATTTTGGTACTCCTCAAAATCAGGTTTTTTGCGACGACAGCGAAAATAGTTCTCTCCAACTTATCCAATGGGGAGATTTTTCATATCCAGTGCATCGGGTTATGTTAATGAATATACTAATACAGTCACATATAGAGGATTTATTGTCTATATTTACCATTTAGAAGTAGATGTTTACCCTCCAAATAACGATTATGGAAGATACCAAACCAGTCCTGCAGTCGAACACGAGACCTGATGGAACAACCATTGCTAAAGCAACCATCCAATACCTCATCTATCCGAGCTGAGAGCGTTATAAATCACAGATGAAACAAACGGATTACCGCAAAAACGTTGGCATCATGCTCATCGATAACGACGAGAAAATATTAGCCGGAGAAGCACGATACTATCCTGGTGAATGGATGATGCCCCAGGGCGGTGCTGAAGGGAGTGAAAGCCCGGAAGAGACACTGTGGCGGGAGCTGCTTGAAGAAACTGGTATTACCAGGGACCAGACGACCCTGGTGGCTCAATACCCCCATTGGCTGTACTATAAGTTACGCAGGCCCCTAACAGAAAATAATCACACATTTCTAGGACAAAAGCAGCGCTGGTTTTTACTCCATTACAATGGCCCGCTGCCAAATCTTGAAGAGATAGCAGAAAAAGAATTCCTGCAATTTGACTGGGTAACTTCTAAGTGGCTACTCGCCCACTCAGCAGAGGTAAAAGTTGATATCTACTCAAGACTCTTTTCCTATTTCCTATGAGATAGTGGTCATATTTATCCCCATTTCTTTTAACCACAATGACAACGAAAAGTGACATCCCTCCTCGGATTTTTAAGCAAACAATGCTTCCACAATCCAAGTCAAACAGATTGTTATCAAGTATTATCTGTTGCCGGCTTTAAGGCTCCGCCAATTAGACAATAAAACACTCGTCGTATTTGAACAAACCAATCCCCACACCAAATTTTCATGAAAACTGTTCTAACAGGCATCACCACCACGGGCTCCCCACACCTTGGCAATTACGTTGGCGCAATCAAACCTGCTATCGAAGCAAGCCGGAACGAACAAACCCGCTCCTTCTACTTCCTTGCGGACTACCATGCTCTGATTAAATGCCAGGATCCCAGTCAGGTTCATCAATCCACCCTGGAAATCGCCGCGACCTGGATGGCATTTGGTTTGGATACGGAAACCGCTTATTTTTATCGGCAGTCGGATATTCCTGAAGTAGCGGAGTTGACCTGGTATTTAACCTGCGTTGCAGCCAAAGGACTTATGAATCGTGCGCATGCCTATAAGGCATCCGTGCAAAAAAATACCGAAGCCAGGGAAGATCCGGACTACGGCGTCACCATGGGACTATTTAGCTATCCCGTGTTAATGGCCGCGGACATTTTAATTTTCAAAGCCCATGACGTGCCCGTAGGAAAAGACCAAATTCAACACGTGGAAATGGCCAGGGACATCGCTCAAAGATTTAATCACATCTATGGCGAACACCTCGTCCTACCCCAGGCAGTCGTCGACGAAAACACCCCGGTTCTCCAGGGACTGGATGGACAAAAGATGAGCAAAAGCTACAACAACACCATCCCCCTTTTCCTCACCGAAAAACAGCTGAAAAAGAGAATCAACCAAATAAAAACTAACCTCCTGGAACCCGGCGACCCCAAAGACCCAACCACTTCCACCGTCTTCCAGGTCTGGCAAGCTTTCGCCACCCCAGAACAAACCGATTACATGAGAAAGGAATTTGAAAACGGAATCGCCTGGGGTGAAGCAAAAAAACAACTCTTCGAACTCATCAACACCGAACTAATAGAGCCCCGTGAACGCTACAACGACCTCATCAATAATCCTAAACACGTAGAAGAAATCCTATTAAAAGGCGCAGAACGCGCCAGGATACACAGTCAGAAGCTTATTACCAATTTGCGGGAGGCGGTAGGAATCCGGAGACTTGGGTGAGATACAGCATGAAAAAGATTTAATTCGGAATATGATCCAGGCCTTATGCCAAAACCCGAGAGAACCAAAGACCTAACAACCAAAACACTTAATTGCCAGACCTAGCCCCGAGAGATTTCTGACTTATAAACTATCTATCATTTTCACATAACCCTCGAGTCTGTAAATTGTATAGCCCTCTTTTGAGTTTCCATTCGATAGGTGTTCTCCATTCCAGCGCACATCAACCGGATCGAGAATCCAACGAGGATCTGTCGTTGACAAATTATCTTTCCTCTCTCTATGCCACCAACTAAACAACGGTAGCGTATTTTGTGGCTGAGGGAGTCTTGGATCATGTATGAATCCTTCCAGACGATACACCAAATAACCCTCTATCGCTCTCCCACCACGGATCAAATGATGAATTGGTCTACCGTGCCCTCCATTAGCATCCACACTCCAGTTGTTGACTGGAACAATCCAACGGGGGTCTGAGCTTGCAAAGTTATCCTTACGGTCTGGATTCCACCAGTTGTATAAAGGTACCGTTCCATCAGGTTGTGGCAGAGCCGGATTGAAAACCATACCCTCTAGCCGATACATCGAATATCCTTCCTTCTTGTATTGATTTTCGATGTGATGTCTACCGTAGATTAATGATCTGGGATCAACCGACCATCGAAAATCTGAGGTAGCAAAGTTGTCTGATCTATTTTTATTCCACCAATTATACAGCGGTATCGTTGGATCAGTGCGGATATTCATTCCTATGTTAACATCTCTCCCTTCGCGAACCAGATAACCGCCATAATTGTCCTCCCCATTTTTCTCCATTGTTCCCAATGCAAGATCCTGACTCGCTTGCCTATGAAAAGTAAACCGTTGGCCACCCAATTGATCATAACGAGCATTCGTATTAGATTTGTATATATAAATCAATAGTACGATTGTAGATAGAACCATTAACACGCAGTACTGCACCATCACAGCCATAAAAAGTACCGATTCGCCGATCCGTCAACCGTTCTGACCCAGAGCGCTTGTTCAGGACGGATTGCATTATTCCAGGAATATGATAGATATCAATTCGACCATTCCAGTTTCCCTTCACGAGGTCCCAGCGTCCCACAAAACCCAACTCTGGCCAAGGTTCCGGTTCAGTTACCCCAGTAATGTAACCAGCACGATGTGCATTGACTCTTAACACGTCGTATGAAAGGTAGGTAAACCCATCGCTTCGCGCTGTTCTGCTTTCTTTGCCCCAACTGTTTTTCGCAATGAAATAGTGTTCGTCTGGATCACGACTCTCTCGGTTGAAACCAACAAGCAGAACGCAATGTGATTCTCCACCAGGACCATTGCTGCGCCAAAGGCGAGCGGATTCATCATCCGGATTTTCGATCGTGTAGTTAATTCCAAAGTCCAGTACAACTTCATGCCCCATCGCTAGCACAGTTTCTAATTGATCAATAAAACCATCGTCTTTATTGATTAGGTTAAATCCCTCTGCAGAGTAGTATTCACCAGCAAGCGTATGTGATCTTTCTAGAAAACCCTCTGCAAGATTAAACTCAGAGACCTTTTCTTGTGTTTGCCAAAAAGGAGAGTTGTACGGGTTTGCTATCCATGGATGATCTCTCTCTGTAAAGTTTCTACTCCTAAATGGCCAGACAGCTTCATTAGGGATTTTCAGACCGGATGCAAGCAGTTCGAGTGATTCAGGGCCATTACCACCAGAGCCAAATCCGATTTGTGTCTCACGGCCTTCCGCTCCCCTTCGCTCTACTCTCGACCAATTGTCAAGCCAGAACGTCTTTATCATATAGATAAAAAACCCTTCTGAAAGATCCGTATCACCATATCCAGCACGCTTATACGCAGCTTCAAGCGCAGCAATCGAACAAAACGTTGTACACGTTCTTCTTGATTGATTGCGGATTGGTGTCTGATATTCTCTAAGGTCAATTGAAGATGGCATAATAGTTTCCGATACTAAATTGGGTTAAAGGAGTCATGATTCCAGAAACTGTCGATGTTTAAACCGTCGATGCTCTTAATCCAAAAAATCAACTATCTCCCGCATACTGTACCCACCACTTGCATAAGCCTCCAATATTGCACTATTTCGGTCTACTGCCTCCCGGGAGTACCAGCCTAAAGGCTTCGGAATCGAGTGGCATTGCAATCGTGGGGCTTCGGTAATGTCAACACCAGATTCAGGTTTCGACTGTGCCTCATTTACAAGCTCTTCTCTTCCGAGATAGAACTGACTCTTCAATCCTTCCCAGGGGGACGGTGAGCTCAAACCGCTATACACAAATTCCACATATCTATTTGTCGCTTATTTTCAGCTCGAACCAAATAGGCTCAACACAAAACGAGCAACCACAAAGCTCCAGCAAATAACCGATCTTTTTCACCACAATCCCTTTATAACGTCCCTGGAATACATACCCAACCAACAGATGACAGTAATTGTTCATTAGACAATACGCGTAGATTACCCAATAGTAATGATTACGGGTCGTCCACTGTGAGGATACGCTATAAGCTTTTTTCCGAACGTGGCAATTACCACAAAAATAGAAACTTTTATCCTAAATATTTTGATGTGAAAGTTTAGGTACGTAAAACTCGCAGATGGAACAGAGAGTGAATTACGATCTGTACTAAATTGCTTGGGATTGTCGGAAATGAATTTATTTGAGCCAAGCAGTGTCAAGGAACGAGTCTTCGATTTACTTTTCCTCACCGAAAAACAGCTGAAAAAGAAAATCAACCAAATCAAAACCAACCTCCTGGAACCCGGCGACCCCAAAGACCCAACCACCTCCACCGTCTTCCAGATCTGATATGCTTTCGCCACTTCAAAATAAACTGAATAAATGAGATAAGGAATTTGATAACGGAATCGCTTGGGGCGAAGTAAAAAAGCAACTCTTCGAACTCATCAACACCGAACTAACTCAACCCCGCGAACGCTACAACGACCTCATCAATAATCCCAAACACGTAGAAAAAACCCTAATAAACTACCCCGCAGCAAGCTACGGGGTATTAGAATAGAGTAAGCTGATAGTTATGGTGAATCTGTTTATATTGTTGCCCTTGATTCTTGACATAATTTTTGATCATTTCTTCGTCTCCATGCTTTCCCACCGTACTGGCAAAATATCCGTCTGACCAAAACTCACCTCCCCATAGGGCTTTCCTAACCTCGGGGTAACGACGAAATACTTCTCTCGCTGTGATACTTTTCAACGTTCGTACCAGCTTTGTCACGCTGTAAGTCGGTACCGACTGAACCAGAAAATGAACATGGTCCTTATCCGTACCAATCTCTAAAAAGTTAATTTGGTATCGCTTCTCAATATCAAGACAAATTTCCCGAAGTATTTCATCCACGGCTTCGTCAAACACTACCCGCCTATACTTCGACGGAAATACCAAATGGTAGAGTAATACCGTAACATTATGGCTTCTATGAATATAATCGCTCACCCATACATCTTACGCCCCAAGGAGCGGGGAATTAAACCCTAAGAGATTAAAAGGCGCAGAACGCGCCAGAGTACACAGTCAGGGACTTATTGCCAATTTACGGGAGGCGGTAGGAATTCGGAGATTTGGGTGAGAGATAAAATTGACAATTGGGGGGACAATATGCCTATTAAGTCACAAGGGTTTTAACAGAAACTTACATAATTTTAGCCTCTGGGAGAAGAACAGAAGATAGCGGCATCAAAGAATAATAGTACTTAATCCAAGGAATAAAATATCTACTGTTCCTTTCCTTTTTCGAGAACCCAGATACGAACGATTTCTCTATTCCAAGAGAGAGTATTCCAAAAAGGACATCCACCAATCCAAACCCATTTTCCACCTAAAATTTGATATGCTAATTTTCCGTCAGCGGATAACTACTTATGCATACTGCTAGCCGAATTGTTTTGATCTTCCTATTTTTACTATCACTGATCTGGGCCTATGCTTCAGGGGACATATTGTCTGCGTGGAAACAAATTCGTGGGAACACCACGAGCCAATGGGAAACCCGTTATATCACGTATAGCGAAGATTCTGAATTTGAGCCGGAAAATCATTTTCTCGAATCCTCTTTAGAGGTCAATTCGAGTGCCATTCTTTCAGACAGGTGGTTCCTCGAATCGACTCCAGAGCTTAGATGGGATCGTGCCAACAAAGTGGGTTCTGGCTCGCATTATAATGAGCGAGGGTTGGATCGGTCGGGTATAACGCTTAAACACTGGACAATCAACTATTCTGGGGAAGCCAGCGAACTATCTGTCGGGAAACAAACTTTCTCCTGGGGCAAAGGTGAACTGTTTTCACCTGCTGATGATCTTAGCCCCATCGATCAACTTGATCTGGCCAGTAGCGAAAAGCTTGGCGTTACGGCTTTCACCACTCGCTACTTTGCTGATAAGTTTAGTACTGAATTTGTGTTACTGCCTACTTTTACCCCCAACCGGATGCCTCCCAACAACAATCGCTGGACCCGGGCACGACGGCGTTGGAACAGACAGCAACGAGCCAACCAGGTTTTACTCCGACGCTTAATTTCGGGGAACGTATTCTTCCAGACAGAACCATTGAAAATGCCCAATACGGACTTCGATTCGCCAGCAGTGAGTGGCGAAGCGGCTGGGACTTTGAATTATCTTTTTTAAGGGGATTCGAACCCCATGGCGTTTATCAACAAGCGCTTTCGGGGACAATATTGAATCTCAATCCTGTCTACCCGGAGTACCAACAGGTTGGCGCAGGATTTTCAACATCCTGGGGTGAAATCGAATTTCATAGTGAAGTCGCCTGGCATGATACACGAGACCAGCTCCAGGATGATGATTACCTCTCGTATGTCCTCGGGAGTCGCTATTCTTTTTATCGAATTCCCTGGTCGGAGACCATTGACGAAATCACCCTCACTCTGGAGTACGTTGGTGAATCCATTATGCGTCAACAAACGGCTGGCAGTGCCTACCTAAGCACCGGTTTTGGTCGAGCTTTAACGAATTCTTTTTTAAACCGGCTTGTGTTTAAATTTTCCGAAGAAACTTCATTGGAAGTGGGGAGTTTCATTAATCTTGATCAAAATGATTACTCCGCCCAAATCAAAGGAACACACCGCCCCTCTGATACGCTGGAATATTCATTTAGTCTTGACGCTTTCGAAGGCCCCGTTGGTTCGTTCTTTGGCGAGTGGTCGAATAACCATCGCGCCTCCCTGGCGATGACCTACTACTTCTGATGACCTATCCAGGCACCAGACAGCTGAATTAATTCCAGATAAGACAAGATGCATAAAATCATTTCCAGATCTCTGTTTGTATTCGTGATGGTAGCCAACCTGTCCTATGGTCAAACGGGCCTGGATGTTATGAAGGAGCAGGATAGGCGCCACCGCTCCGATCAGGAGTTCACCGAATATACGATGACATTGCTCGATTCCCGAGGGAAAGAGAAACAGCGTAGAATGGTAAGTTATTCCAAAAACATAGAGCATGGACAAAGTAAGTCGCTGATTAAGTTTCTGGAACCCACCAATATTAGCAATGTCGGACTACTCACCTGGAGCGACAGCGAACAGGAATCCGACAATCAATGGCTTTATTTGCCCGCGTCAAAGAAAATCAAACGAATCACTGGCGGCGGTAAGGCCAGTTCCTTTATGAGCACCGATTTTGCATTCGAAGACATGCGCCCGGAAAACCTGGACACCCATACTTACACCATAATCCGCGAAGAGGAAATTGAGGGTCAATTATGTTGGGTCATTGAGGCATTACCATCTACCTCAAAAGAAAAAAGGGACAGTGGATATAGTAAGCGACAATTATGGGTTGGACATGATCACTATTTAACGATCAAGACTGATTTTTATGACCGCAGGAAGAAGCTGAGTAAAAAGGGAGTTTAAGGGAGTTTATGGTGAATTTGTTGAAATTGGCAATGGGTCATGGCGGGCGGATAAGGTGGTGATGGAAACGCTAAAGCGCAAAACGAAGACTGTCCTGGCAACCAAATCAAGAGATGTTCAGAGCAATATTAAGGATAGCTTATTCGATACTCTGAGCCTAAAACGGCTACCATTGATTAAGTAGTCGACATCTCTTTTATGGACAGGATATTTAAATGGTTGGCCCTTCACCCGATTTTTTGTATTGTCATATCGATATCCATTTGTATTTTTTTTGGTAGACATATCCTCGATCTCAAAATTGATACTTCTGCGAATGGACTGATCATTGATGGCTCTGAAGAATCCGATTTTTACAATGATGTAAAAGCGGTTTTCGGTGATGATGTTTCAATGACCATTTTGTATAAGGCCGATGATGTATTCACTCAGCCCATATTACAGAGTATCGAAGACCTTACTCTGGAAGCCGGTCAGCTAGACGGAGTCTCCCGGGTAGTAAGCTTATCCACAGTAAGCAATCTCAAAGGAGGAGATGGATACCTAAATACCGATCCGCTTATTCCCTATGTCCCAAATGATTCCGAAGCAATTGCATTGATTAAGCATGATGCTCTGACCAATGGGTTGAACATCGGTGAGGTGGTAAATGAGGATGGGTCGGTAGCGGCGATTTGGTTATCCATTGAAGCGCGGGCTGATGACATGCTTTTTAACAACCGGCTGGTCAGAGAGGTGGAAACCCTCATGGAGCGAGAACGCCAAAAGTTGGGCGGAAAGGTTCGTCTTTATCAGGTGGGCTCTCCCCTAGTGAAAACCAGCATCCTCGACTACATCGAAAGGGACACCAAATTCGTTACCCCTATTTCCCTTCTCGCTGTCACTATCGTCCTATTGTTCTTTTTTCGTAGTATGACAGCGGTTGTCCTACCCGTAGTAACCGGGGTATTGAGTATTGTGACCTCTCTCGGGTTCATGGCACTAGCGGGGTACGCACTCAATCCAGTTACCATTATCATCCCGAGCTTGCTTCTGGTAATCGGTTCCACAGAGGACATCCACATCATTTCGGAATACGTTTATGGCATCCGGGAAAAGCTGGACAAACAGGCGGCAATTATTCGAATGTCCATGCGATGCGGGTTGGTAATCTTCCTTACCGCATTAACTACAGTGGCTGGTTTCCTGACCGTGGTGCCGAACGAAATCCCTATCTTGAGTGAATTTGCCATTTCTGCCGCTTTCGGTATCACCATTAATTTCGTGTTAACAGTATTAATGGCACCGACTATTTTCCATATTCTGAAAGTACCAAAATCTTTTAAAGAGCCCGAACCCCCTTTTATGAATGGGCTCAAAGATATGTTAGTTGCGCTATCCGCCCGACATCGAAAATATGTTTTTATATTTTTCTCCCTCGTGGTTGATCTATCGGTATTCGGTGGCTCGAAACTCTTTGTAGACACCAACTATCTGCTGTTCTTTCGGGGTGATGCTCCGGTTCGACAGGCATTTCGGGACATGAGTCAGGACTTGTCTGGAGCATCGGTTTTTTATGTAGTCATCGATACTGGCAGGAAAGATGGGCTGTATCAACCTGGTGTACTAAACGATATTGCAAAGCTATCAGACTACCTGGATAGTAAATACGATAATGTCATGAGTTACGACAGAATGGTCCGAAAATCTCACCAGGAAATGAACGAAGGACAACAAATATTCTTTGCCATACCAGACTCTGAGGATTTGATCGCCCAGTATTCCTTGCTAATGGATCCAGAATCCCTCTCCCGCTTCGTTGATCTTGATTTCCAGAAGACCTGTATTCTCGTCAGGAGCACATTGGGAGGCAGCCGTAAACTCAATGCCGAATTGCCGAAAATCCATAATTTCATCGATACCAGTTTATCCCATCGCCTTGATGCCAGAATCACCGGTGAAGTTGTTCTGATCGGCCAGGCGTCGGACACCATTAGTCGGGAAATTATTTTTAGCATCTTCTACATGATGATCGCTATTTTTGTTCTGATCTCGTTATTGTTTCTCTCAGTGAAAGCTGGACTGTTGACGCTGTTACCCAATGTTTTACCCATCCTTGTGAATTTCGGCATCATGGGCTTCATGGGAATACCATTAAGCGCCAGCACTTTTCCGGTCGCCATTATTGCCTTGGGGATTGCGGTAGACGATACCATCCATTTCATGGTCCGGTTTTCCAGAGAATTGCAAAATACCACCGATAATGAAATTGCCATTGCCCGTACAATCTCCCACGAATTACGCCCGGTGTTCTCCACTAGCACCGCCTTGTGTTTGGGCTATTCAGCCCTGCTTTTTGCTGAATTCGGCTCTATCGCCCAATTTGGTTTCCTCTCCGCTGTCACTATGCTTGTTGCGCTGATTGGTGATCTTATTTTGACACCGACCCTCCTGATTACTAATCCTCTGATTACCTCATGGGATCTGTTCAGAATGAAAATCAAGTCAGACAAGCTTAAAGAGAGCCTTTTCTTTAAAGGTCTAACCAGGGGAGAGATTAAACGAGTTGCGCTTGTTGGTACTGTGGTCGAATTCAAAAAAGGAGAAAACCTGTTAGAGCAGGGACAGACCGATGAACATCATATGTACATTATTTTGTCGGGCCAAGCCGAAGTGAAAGTTCAAAACGAGAACGGACAAAGTAGTCGAATGACCACGTTAAATGAAGGCAGTATTGTTGGCGAAATGTCTTTTCTAAGCGGACAGGATCGAACGGCAACGGTGACCGCCCTTTCTGGAGTTGACGTAATACACGTGGATGCCAAAATGGTTGAACAAATATCAAATCGCTTCCCACTTCTTGGAGTTAAAGTTTATAAAAACATTTCCCAAATTCTGGTTCAACGTCTCGACCAAACGACAAAAAATCTGACAACTAGAGATCTGACAACTAGAGATCTGACTGGGTAACGGGGTCTTGCTAAAACTTACCGCCATCGAAAAATATTTTGTGTTTGATCAATCCCTGGATAAGCCAACCACCTTCTCATCGATTATCAAACAGAATGGAAACCTGGACCGGGAGAGAATGGAAAAAGCTTATGCAGCAACGTTGCGCATCCATCCTCTTTATCACTCCAGGGTTGTTGCCGGATCATTTGACCGATATTACTGGGAGCCCCTGGACCCCATTAAATGGCCTACCATCGAATGGTTGGACGGGAAAATAGATCATCGATCAAAAGACTCTTATATGAACTTATTCCTTCATGCCGGAGTGAATCTCAAGATATTCATCGGAGAAACCGACACCTGGTTTTCATTCAACACCCACCACGCGTGTAGCGACGGGCTGGGGGTAGTTGCATTCTTTAAGAGCCTGCTACTCGCTTATGTGAATAACTGCCCGCCGGAACTCATGGAAAAAACCAATCCGGACCACCTTAAACACCGAGGGCGCTTTGGCTTGTCAAAGTGGCAATGGCTAAAATTGTGTTCAAAACATCGAATTGATCGAGAGCTTTCAAAGAAGTTTATATCCACTCAGCCTGCCCGGCTTTTTCCCATTAACAAGCTAAAGGTCACTCATTCAGGGTTAACACACACTACGCAAACAATCCAAATAGAATCAAAAGTAAATTCGTCAGCGATGACAGTCCGGATATCGCCTGAGGGGAATGCATCTATCCTGTCCGTCGCAAAACGACATGACCTTAAACTCAACGACTGGTTGGTCGCCTGTCTGTTTATTTCTTTGGCCAGGTGGCGACGGGATATTGATCCGGATTCCGACTCCGACATGATTCGAATCGGTGTACCCGTTAACAGACGGACTCGTAGAACCCTATCCATGCCCAGTTGTAACATGAGCAGCACCTTCTTTTTGACTTGTGAACAGGGAAAGATCCACGGCGGCGATGAGTTCTTTTCTTACATTAAATCCTATATCGAAGAACTCAGAAGAAAAGATACGTCGCTATCTTTATATTTAACATTAACACTTTCGAACATCATCCCCTGGGTGCTCAAGCGCCAGGCACCCAAGCCTCAATATAGTGCGACGATCTTTCTCACTAACCTTGGAAAACTAAGAGGCAGGATTAAGATGAAAGATGGTCAAATTTCTAACTGGCAAGACTACGGTTTTAGCGAGGTGATCACTATTCCTCCTATGAGACCCAATGCTCCCGCAGCAATCTCTTTATCGTTACGCCGAAATACCATTGTCATGTCTTTGCGTTATGATGATACTGAGATATCTGCGGCTCTCGCAGAAACACTATTGCGGTATTTTGCCTCTGAGATCGGAGCAGGCAATCACTTCGTCATTCGCCCTTTTCCTGAAATTTGCCATACACCATTATCACCGTCGACATAAGTGCTAACCAGGAATAAGGCCTGAATAAGTATCAGGCACCAGCTAGCTGCAAGGCAACAGATCTCTACTGTTAATATCCACTCCAAATTACTGCCGTATAAATTATGTCCATCAAAGAACCTATTGCCATCGTCGGTATTGGCTGTCGATTTCCAAGCAACGTCGTTGATGCGGAATCATTCTGGCGATTACTGATTGAAAACCGATCTGGGGTGGGTGAGGTACCCAAAGACCGTTGGAACAATGATCGTTTTTATCACCCTGACAACCAGGTAGACGGCAGAATTCATACCAAACGTGCGGCAATGGTGGATCACATCGACCAGTTTGATGCGGACTTTTTCGGTATCTCACCCCGGGAAGCAATGCGGATGGACCCCCAACAACGGTGGCTTTTGGAGATAACCTGGGAAGCGATGGAAGATGCAGGCCTGGTTCCTTCCCAACTCAGAGGTAGTAATACCGGCGTATTTGTGGGTATTTCCGGGAGTGACTATGCTTCCTTGCAGTTTCAGAATCTCAAGGATATCGACGTGCATACCAACGCCGGCGTTTCACTATCCATCGCTTCCAACCGAATTTCCTATCTATTCGACCTGAGAGGCCCAAGCCTTTCCATCGATACTGCATGTTCCTCAGCATTGGTAGCCATTCATATGTCCTGTGAACAAATTTGGTCGGGGAGCTGCGAAATGGCTTTAGGGGGTGGCTCCAACCTGATTCTTGCCACTCAGCTCTCCTCAGGATTCAGCCGTGCTTCCATGTTATCTCCGGATGGCGAGTGTTTTACCTTCGACTCCCGGGCTAATGGTTATGTGCGTGGAGAGGGTTGTGGTTTAGTGATGTTGATGCCACTTTCGAAGGCCATTGAGCAAGGAGTACGCATTCACGCCGTCATCCGAGCCACCGCTTCAAACCAGGACGGCGCAACCACATCCATGGCTATTCCCAATGCCGCAGCTCAAGTACAAATGCTCAGACAGGCGTATGCGAATGCCCAGGTACCACCGGGTCAAGTAGCTTATGTTGAAGCCCATGGCACCGGCACACCAGTTGGGGACCCCATCGAGGTTCACGCGCTTGGTGAAGTACTGTCAGAAGGCAGACTCTCAAAGCATCCGTGTTTAATTGGTTCTGTTAAAACAAACATTGGCCATCTGGAACCCGCTTCAGGGATCGCTGGGTTAGTTAAAGCAGCTCTTATCCTTAAGCATGACGAAATTCCAGCCAATCTCAACTTCATCAAACCCAATCCTAATGTTCCTTTGGATGCAGGTAATTTTGGGATCGTTTTGCAAAACCAGGTATTGCCCAATACAGCGGATCAGGCACCGGTGGTCGGCGTGAATTCATTCGGCTTCGGCGGCACTAATGCCCACGTGGTATTACAAAAAGCACCCAATATTTCCATCAATCCGGGGCCTTCACGGTCTATCAAACGACCCTATTTGCTGCCGATATCCGCACGCAGTGATACCGCTCTGGATGATTCAATTAAAAAGATGATGGACTTTTTTAAGGATGATAGCCAAAACTTCTCCGACGTTTGCACCGCTTCAGGACAGTACCGCGAGCATCACATTAAACGAAGAGTGCTGCTCGCAAATGGTAGAGATGACATGATTGAGTCGATGCAGCAATGGTTAGATACGGATAAGCCCCTCACCCACGATATTTCAGGGGATGGTTTAAAACCAGGGGATAAACTGGTATTCGTCTTCTCTGGTCAAGGGTCTCAGTGGTGGGGAATGGGACAACGTCTAATGGAATCTGAACCAGTTTTCAATAAGATGGCTCATGTGGTTGACGAAAAATTTAAAGCCGTGAGTGGGTGGTCGATCATCGATGAAATGATGCGCTCGGAGCAGGACAGTCAAATCAACCTCACCCGCATTGCGCAACCCACTATCTTCACGGTGCAGGTAGCTTTATCCAAACTCTGGGAATCATTTGGCATTATCCCGGACAAAGTCATTGGTCATAGTGTGGGTGAGGTTGCGGCTGCTTATTGCGCGGGAATTTATAGTTTGGATGATGCGATAAAAGTGATTTACCACCGAAGTCGATTGCAAAACCAAACCGGGGGCAATGGAAAGATGGCTGCGGTGGGTGTTTCCATAGAAAAGGCCCGGTCAATAATCACTGAGTATGAAGGCAGCATTGAATTGGCAGTGGTCAACAGCCCTAACCTGATAAGTCTGGCAGGGGATAGCGAGCCGATGACTGAAGCCATAAAAAAGCTACAAAGTCAGAATATATTCTGCAAGGAGCTGCCAATTGACTACGCGTTTCATACACATCAAATGGAGCCAATCAAGGAGGAGTTATTAACATCGTTATCCGATATTGTTCCCATGGATGGAGATGTTCCTTTCGTTTCTACGGTGACTCAATCAGTAATACCAGGTAGCGAATTGGATGCGATCTATTGGTGGCGAAACGTCCGGGAAGCGGTACTATTCGGCCCGACCATTGAAGAAATCATTGCCCAGGGACAGGGTGTGGATTTTCTTGAAATCGGCCCTCACTCATCCATGCAAAGCGCCATTGATGAATGCGCGTCTGAGTCCCCAAACGGTTCAGCTGGCACTTATTTTTATTCAGTTCAACGTGGGCAGGATGATGGCGTATCCCTGTCCAAAACCCTGGCTCAATTGCATATCCACCAATATCAACTGGATTGGCAGCAGGTTAATGGAGGCAGTGGTTCACGAATTCCACTACCCTCTTATCCCTGGCAGAAACAGTCATTCTGGCTCGAATCTTCTGAAACCGCTGAAAAAAGACTTTCACCGGTTGTTCACCCCTTTTTGTTAAACCGGGTTCATGGCCCGCTTCCCGCCTGGGAATTTCAACTTGACTCAAGACTATTTACCTATATTGAAGACCATCGGGTCTGGGATAGTACTATTTTTCCGGCATCAGCATTTTGTGAAATTGGCATTGCACTCAGTCATCTACTTTTTCCCAATGACTACTACATTGTGGAGTCCCTTGAAATAAAACGAGCCCTATTTCTTTCCCCCAATGGCTCGGCTTGGGTAAGAACGGTTTTTGATGAAAGCGAGCGTCGATTTCTCGTCTATAGCAAGGAAGGCGAACAGGCCCAATGGGATTTAAACGCCACGGGGCAGCTGGTCAAAATGCCCCAGAGTGAAGTTGTAGACGTCGATCTCGATGAATTGAAGTACACATTGCCCCAGCGTAAAACGCGCAAGGAATTCTATCAGCGATTCGATGATGCCGGCTTAACATTCGGTCCTCTCTTCCAATTGGTTCAATCCATTTATAGGGAAGACGGAGAATCCCTCACCAGGATCGTCGTCCCGGACAACATAACCCGAGACAACAATTATCACATCCACCCGGCAACCCTGGATTCTTTTTTTCACGGCATTAATGCCACCGAAGAGTTGGCTTTGGGGAAAACCGCGCGGGAAGAATTAAAAATGCCCGCCTTTATTCGACGGATTGAGTTACTAGCGAAAACTCCCGATACATTTTGGGCATATACCCGAGTTCTTCGCGACCAGGAAAACCGAAAAATTGCGGACATCGATCTTTATGATGAAACTGGCTCACGCTTCGCGTTGATTCGCGGATTTAGAGCCGATGCCGCTCCTGCGAATGACCCTTCCCAGGATCGGTTTCTGAATCATCTTTATCGCTTCGAATGGGACCCGAAACCAATTTTGCAGGCGTATAAAAACGCCAGCGACCTGCCATCCGTGACATCCATTCTCTCCCATGGAAAACACTATCAGCGAATGCCAGAGACACATGAAAGGATAGCGAAATTTAACAATCAGTTTCAGACCCGTTTGGACGTTCTTGGAAAGGCAGCATTCCTCAACGCCTTGGTGGAGCTTGGATGGCAACCTGCGGTTGGCGAGGTAATTCGACTTAGCGGTTTGATTGAAAAACAGATCATCTCAGACAAATACAAATCTCTGGTTTCTCAGCAATTTGACCTTCTTTCAGCCGAAGGCTATTTCGCGCGACAGGATCACCATGAGTGGACCCAGATTCAACCCATACTCCAAAGAGACGAACAAAATTTAGCCAACAATGATTCATTCGAACGAATCCGGCAGGATTATCCCTGGCTTTCAGCTAATTTGGCTTTTTATGAATTGTGTTTCACCAATTCGGCTTCACTGTTGAGTGGCTCTATTGATTACCTTGAGCTAGTTTTCTCTTCAAAAAATCACACCACTTTGGCTAACTATTATCAAAATGGAGAGCATGATGAACTCAACAACCATGTGGTTCAGGCGTTAAAATACATTATCAAAACACTACCTTCCCGTCGGGTATTACGGGTTTTGGAAATCGGCGCAGGAATGGGCTCCCTAACGGAAAAAATCTTACAGAAAATACCAAATGAACGCCTGGCTTATACCTTTACGGATATCAGTCCCGATTTTATTGAAAAGGCGAAAGAACGTTTCACCAACCATCGATGTATCACTTTTGAACAGCTTGACCTAAACCGCGAACTGGACGAGCAAAATATCGATGTCGGCCAATTTGATCTGGTGTTCGCAACCAATGTGGTGCATGCCACTCACAATCATCAACAATCCCTGAAACGGATTCGACAGCTACTTGCACCGGATGGGTTATTTATGTTTGTCGAGACTTTCTGGACTTCTTTTTCCATCAATAATGCTTTTGGTTTTTTTCCAGATTGGTGGAAGACCTTTGACGAAAATCAGCCATCACAAAGTGCATTATTGAGCCAACCTCAATGGCTAGAGGCACTCCAGGAATGCGGATTCGATACAGCATCTAACCTTGCCGGGATCGTCCAGAATGATCAGTCTTTCCAGGGTCTGTTGATAGCTCGATCGAAGTTGGATCAATTCCGTCAAGAGCTATCTGATGACTTACTGGATAGTCAAGAGGATTCGTCAGCAAAACAATATCTCCTGTTCGCAGACAATGGGGGGCTGGTATCCCAATTGGCGACTACGTTACGAGCCCGAGGGCACCATGCATTGGTGGTGAACTCCGGGGAGAGTTTAGGCAAATTGGATGAGCAGACATGGACATTGGATTTCAAAAACCAGTCATCAATAAGGGACTTTTTTGAGCAAGAAGAAATAGCCGATATGCTCTGGGACGGGTTGATTAATGGACTTAACCTTGATCTTCCACCCATTGAGACCATGAATTCCGAAGCGCTGTATGAAGCCCAGAATATTGGTGCGATTCACGCCTTCCAATTCAGTCAGGTGCTGCTCGAGCTCCCGGGCAAACCAGATTTTCGATGGTTTTTCCTCACCCGGGACTGCTTTAAACCACTCGAGATAGATCAATGTAGCGGGTTTACCACTCGCCCACTCGTGGGGTTCCTGCGTAGCGCGAACAATGAAATGTTCAACCATAGCAATACCGTTATTGATCTTCCGATTTCGCCTGGAAACGGGAAAAATGATCCGAAAAGTGATCCTAAAGCCGATCAGGCAACTAACGATATTTGTAACGATATCTGCCTTGAGCTTCAATACAATCAGGATGAGCTGGAAGTTGCCTGGCGAAATGGCATACGTTATGGAGCGACCCTGCGTAGAATGCCGAAAGACCACCTTGTTGTGTCAAAGTCCACCGAAGTTGCCAGGAATGTTGACCGCGGAAACGTTAGTAGTGGACACTCATATCCCATCACTTTTTGCCTGCACTGCGATAAACCAGGATTTCTCGACCATCTGAACCTTAGAGAGATTCCAAGAGCAAAACTTCAACCCCACGAAATTGAGGTTCAGGTAATGGCCGGCGGCATCAATTTTAGAGATGTGATGAAAGCGCTGGGAATTTACCCCGGGAATACCGAAGACCTTCACTGGTATGGGGATGACTTCAGCGGCATCGTGATTGCCGTTGGATCTGAGGTAAACGAGTTTAGCATCGGTGATGAAGTTGCCGGGTTCGCGCCCTACGCCTTTCGTTCCTTTGTGGCTGTTGACGCCCGGATGGTATTTCGAAAACCACCCCATATTTCTTTCATCGAGGCTGCTTGCCTGCCTACCGTCTTCTCTACCGCCCATTACGCACTAGTCCATCTTGGACGGATGACAGCTGGTGAAACGGTATTGATCCACAGCGGTGGCGGTGGAGTTGGACAAGCGGCAATCCAGGTCGCCAAACGCCTGGGACTGAGGGTCTTTGCCACCGCAGGCACCGAGGAAAAGCGCCAGTTGCTAAATGACCAGGGGGTTGAACTGGTAATGAGTTCAAGGGATCTGACCTTTGCCGACGAAATCATGGCCTATACCAGAGGCGACGGCGTCGATGGGGTACTGAATTCTTTGGCAGGTGACTTTATCCCGAAAAGTCTCTCCGTTCTCGCTCCTTTTGGGCGTTTTCTCGAAATCGGAAAAATTGATATCTATACCGGTGGGCGAGTGGAAATGGGAAGCCTGAAACACAATATTTCCTATCAGGTGATCGATCTGGCCGAATTCATGCTTTACAAACCAGATTATATTTCCGGGCTATTAAGAGAATGCGGACGACATCTGGAAAACGATGAATATCAACCAATTCTCCACAAGGTCTATCCCGTTACCGAAGCAGTGTCTGCATTCAAATACATGTCCCAGGGCAAACACATTGGCAAAGTGGTATTGGATTTTGATCTACCAAAAATTTCCGTGGCACCAAACACTAATCATGGGGCACGTTTTAAAGCTGAGGCCTGTTATCTAATTGTTGGGGGCAACCGTGGACTAGGGTTGGAAGTCGCCAACTGGATGGTGATTCAGGGTGCACGACATATTGGGCTATTGAGTCGAAGTGGCCCAAGAACCAAGGATGACCTCGCGAAAATTGACACCATGAGACAATTGGGGGCAAGCATTCATGATCTGCGAGGAGATGTCAGCGAAATGTCAGATGTGATGAAAGCCATCCAAACCCTGGAAATAAACGGATTACCCCTTAAGGGCATGGTTCATAGTGCTCTGGTGATTGATGACGAATTTATTGTCTCGCTCGACCAGGAGCGGTTCGACGCTGTCATGAAACCCAAGGTAATGGGGGCCTGGAATTTGCATCTGGCCAGTCTTGAGCGAGATCTGGATCACTTCATCGCATTCTCTTCCATCGCATCCATGATGGGTGGGGTAAAACAGACTAACTATGCTGCCGCCAATGCGTTCATCGATGGCCTCGCCGAGTATCGACGATCGAGAAACTTACCCGTCCAGATCTTTGGCTGGGGACCGATATCCGGGGCTGGACAACTTGCCAGGGATACTCTCACCGCGGAATATGTACAAAAAGTTGGAGTAGCCATGATGCCCGTGTCTGACGCTATCCGGACGATTCAATACTTCCAGCCCTATGAGATAGAAAATATCATCTCTGCGGATATTGATTGGGAAACGGCTTCAAGCCTGAGCCTGTACGTCTCTAATGCTCATAGCTTCAAAGAGGTCATCAGCCAGCAGAAAACATCCCAATTGATTGGAACATTCAAGGAAATCGTCCTTGCAGCGGCCCCAGAAAAACGAACCGGGTTATTGGTCCACTTTGTCAGCGAGCAAATTGGTCAGGTGCTAGGTAAAACCCCGGATGAAGTTGACCCAGAAGAATCCATTATGAACATGGGGCTAGACTCATTGATGTCCGTGGAGCTGAACCGCCGGATCAGTGAACAGCTGCAAATAAAAGTCCCCGCGGGGCGATTACTGGGCGGTCCGTCTTTGAATGAATTAGCCGGGATTCTCAATGAATTGCTTGGCACACCAGATGAAAATGATATGGATCATGAAGATGTGCAGCTAGAGGGTATGGAGCTGGAAGGAACAAACCATGAGACTGGGCATCGACATGAATATGGGCATACTGAGGCCAAAGGTGTAGCCCTTAATCATGACACTCCTTCCAGCCAATCTATCCACCCAACACTCAGAGAGTCTCAAGGCGAAATCGCCCTATTGGACATTAACGATATAGATCAACTGCCACGGTTTGATACCCTGGTAATCAATTATCTGCATCCCCAGTTCTTTGACATACTTGAAGTCGACAAGGATGAATGGCTTGCAGACGATGGGAACAGTCGGGTCCAAATAACCGAATGCCTCAACCTTAACCAGGGTCGAATCGGTATATTGCGACTTCCCTATCTGGAAGAAAGACTCATTCAGTCTCCGCCAGATCTACTCCATCATTTTGATGAGGCTCGTGAGCTAGCAAAAAAAACTGAAAGTAAAAGCGGTTGCGCTGACCGGTGTACTGTCCTCCATTACTCAACAGGGAACCCAACTCAACACTTGGTTAGATGATATCGATGCGCCAGCATTAACCACTGGCGAACCCGCCAGAGCAGCCAATGTGGTGAAATCCATTCAGGGTATTTTGACCGAAGCGGGGCGACAGATTAGTGGTGAAACTATGACCTGGATTGGCCAAAACCCCATTAGTATTGGTGCGCTACAACTGATGCTCAGGGTGATTGGACATCCAGTAGCGTTAACCTTCTGCTCAAGAGGTCTCTCCCAACTGGATTGCAAGAAAGTCGAGTCTATAATACGGGAAGAGGAATATCAGGGAAACTTCAACATGGTCAACGCCAGCGTTACCCTACCCGAATCATGTTATGACTCTTCTCTAATAGTCGGTATTACCAGCTGGAAAAATGCCATTGATATCAAGCGCCTGGCCACCGGGTCGTTGTTGGTGGATTATTCCTTCCCCCATATCTCCTCCCTGGATGATGCCTGTGTAGAATGGAGCAGAATAACGATATCCTATTTCATACTGGGGCCGCACTGCAACTCCCAGATCCAATATGGGAAACCTTTTATCTGCCCCAAACCGTTGCGCCACTATTGACTGAAGAAACCAAACGAATCCTCCTTGACCGCAGACCTACCCGCTACCCCCAGGAAATTGACGGCTGCGTCCTGGCATCCCTATTAACCAGGAAAAGCTCCCCCCTCTAACCCACCATCGGAAGCTGGAACATCGATCAGGCAGAAATCGCCTATCAGGAATTCAACAAAATGGGAATTACCCCTGCACCCTTACAATTTGCTCTGACCCTGAGAAAGTTGAAAAAGCTAAGGGCTGAATACGTAAAATCTCGACGGAAGCAAAATATAAGTCAACAGATGAGAACCATGGGACTGAACCATGAGACAGCCATATTATGATGAAATAGCAAAATACTATTACCTTTACGGTGACTTTAATAACTCTATCTTCCATAATAATCAGGCGAACACTTCGAAGTCCAGGCCTGTAACCAGAGACGTATACGAGGGCTGAATTGCTGAATTAAAGAGAGATCATCCGAATAATAGTCAAAAGGCCGCTGATCCTCCCGACCGTGGCGCAGTGAGTAGTTAGTTCATTAGTTATTTTATTGATTGGTTTATTATCAGACAAAGAGCTTATGCGAGCATGCTCACTGTTTGATATAACTCAAGCGTTATCACAACGACGATACTTTTTTCATCTCCTGCCAACCCACCAGGAGCAACCATATCAGGCGATCCCCAATGAAAGCACATATTGTTTTAGCCCATCCTGAGAGCAACTCCTTTAACGGGGAATTATCGAGAATTAGCAAGTCAAATCTGCAAACCGCTGGATGGGAAGTTACTTATTGTGATCTTTATACCAATGGTTTCGACCCATGCGAAGGCCCCGGACATTATCTCGAACGATCTAATACAGAACAGTTTCACGCGCAAACTGAACAACGGTTTAATGCCGAGAACGAAACCACACCTCACGATGTCGCCACCGAGCGAGACAATTTACTGCAAGCGGATCTGCTGATCATACATTTTCCCCTTTGGTGGTTTGGGATGCCGGCTATATTGAAAAGGTGGATCGATCGGGTTTTCGTTTACGGGTCTGTCTATCGCGGCGAAATGAGATATGACACTGGAATTTGCAGAGGAAAAAAAATGCTCGCCTGTATCACCACAGGAGCCTCGGAAGATTCGTGTTCCTTTAACGGTCGTGAAGGTGATTCAAGGCTTCTTGCCTGGCCCATGCTATTCCCTTTTCGCTATATTGGTTTCGATGTTTTAGAACCCACAATCTTCCACGGGATAGGAGGCGTTGCCTCCATCGAGGTACAGGAAGGTGGACTCAGCGATCTTGATCGGTACATTAAACAGTGGGGCAACGTGATCCGTAATCATCAAAAACGAAAAATCACACCTTTCAATCAGTCTAGTGACTTTGATGATAGAAAGAAACTTAAACCGAATGCGCCCGTGTATTCACCTTTTATTTCACATCAATCCACAACGCCCTAGGATTAATGCTCAACGAGCCAAGTGCTGGCGCTAAAAGCATGAACAGTATATCCATCGGCACATGAATTTTGCATATTCCTTTTCGATACTGTTTCTCACCGAAAGGAAAATTTAGGAATGCAGCTCCAAGCGACCGATAGGATAGATTATGCATCTTTAAAACCCAATTGCGAGAACGATTAGGTCAGGTTGATTCGACTCAATTACGCCTTGCGTTTTGTCGATTCCTGGAGAATAGATCAGTGTCAGTAGATAGATCGCACTTTTGTTCCTAAAATAAATCTTTCACTTTTCTATCTCTCAGATTTATTGGATTTGAAAATTCGAATTCTTGAGTGTGTCCCGAAGTTATCATATGGTTATGGCTATGACTGATCTATTCACTTCGTGCCAGGTTGGCAAAATGAAACTAAATCATCGGATTGTCCTCGCACCGATGTCCCGGTATCGATGTACACGCCAGACGGCTCCCGACGTAATGATGGCCGAGTACTATAGTCAGCGGGCTTCGGAGGGAGGTCTTGTAATTACCGAGGCGACCCACATCAATCCCGAAGGAACACCCATATGGAATATCTACCCCGCCATTCGAGATCACGGTGGTGAAGCCCCAGGAATCTGGACCGATGAGCAGACAATGGCTTTTCGAAAGGTTGTGGACGCGGTACACACGAAGGGAGCTTATATATCCTGCCAGATTCAGCACTGCGGGCGTGTTGCTCAAGACGATATCAAGGATCATCCGCTGGTGAAAGGTAGCGATCTACCCATCGGCCCCGTCTCTGCTTCTTCCATTCCGATTCCGGTGACCTCTGAGGAAGACAATCAATACAATTGGGATCAACCGAGTTCCCCACCCCGGGCATTGGATTTTGACGAGATTACCCGGGTTTGTGGAGATTATGCCCACGCCGCAACCAATGCGATGAAGGCTGGATTCGACCATCCCTGACGGGGGCACTAAATGTTTTGGTATTGATATAGGTCAATTCTCTTCGCCCCATGGGACGCTTCTAATCCATAGAAGATACAACGACTGGTTGACACTATTGAATCGGTGTTGTCGAATCTAGCTAGTCGTCCCTGAAGAACCCGAAAAGGCTACATATCCAGTATAAACTGGATATAGTCCTGGTTTGAATCGACCGGAATTGTTAAACTGGCGTTCAGTTTCTGGTCGAACACGAGGTATATATGCTACCTGACAGCCCGGTGAATGACGATCAACTCAGTTTCTTCAACATCGTTGATCAGCTGGATACGTCCCATCCCCTGATTGCCCTTGGCAATACCCTTGACTGGTCATCGCTTGAAGCCTCCCTGAGCCAGTACTACAGCGCGAAGGGGCGGGCCGCGAAACCGATCCGGTTGATGAGCGGATTGGTGATGATCAAACAGCTGTACAGCTTAAGTGATGAATCGGTGGTGGATCAATGGAAGATGAACCCGTACTTTCAGGTGTTCTGTGGTGAGGTGAGTTTCCAGACGCAGGTACCGTGCCATGCGACGGAACTGGTGAAGTTCCGCAACCGGATTGGGTCGGAGGGAGTCAGGGAGATCTTTTCGCTGTCGGTAAAACTGCATGGGAAGCTGGCAGAGGAGCAGACAGTACTGGTAGATACCACGGTACAGGAGAAGGCGATCACGTACCCGACAGACAGCAAGTTGGCGATAAGGATCATCAATCGCCTGAACAAGCTGTCGAAGTTACACGGGATACAACAACGACGAACGTACGTAAAGGAAGTGCGGTCACTTCGTTTGGCATGTCGTCATTTCCGTCACGTGAAACGACGTCGTAAGGCGAACAAGGCGTTGAAACGATTACGAACCATTGCGGGTGTGTTGCTCAGGGAATGCCAACGGAAGTTACCGATCGATGTTCTGACGGCGCAGGAAGCGAACTTTGCGTTATACGAACGTGTTTTGTCTCAACAGCCCAAAGACAGGAACAAGGTTTACTCCCTGCATGATCCTGCTGTGTACTGCGTGGGCAAGGGGAAGGATCACAAGGCGTATGAGTATGGTCGCAAGGCGTCAGTGGTGGCGACGAAGGAGTCACAGGTGATTGTGGGGGTGGTGAGTCATGACGAACATGATCATGATTCGAAGACCCTGAAAGCAGCACTGACAGAAGCCCATACCCACCGTGAGACATCGATCAGGCTGGCGGTGGTTGACCGGGGATATCGGGGAGCGAAGAATAAAGTGGATTGTGAGGTGCTGTTACCGGGTCCTCCGCTGAAACGGGACAATGCTTATCAACGCCAGAAGAAACGGATACTGTGTCGCAAACGAAGTGCGATAGAACCGATCATCGGTCATTTGAAGCATGATCATCGTTTATTGAGGAGCTGGCTGAAGGGAGCCGAAGGAGACCGTATCAATCTGCTGATGGCGGGTTGCGCGTGGAATTTGAGAAAGTGGATGATCGCTTTCTTTTTGTTTGAAAAACCCAACGGCGGAGAGCAAACATTACTCGCCATTGCCTGTTGTCAGCCCCTTGGGACGCCGCTAATCGTCGTCTGGGTGTTGTCCTGATCCGAAGGTCGAAAATGACGCATGATCGCTAACGACGTCGCGCCTTTTTTCAGGACGGACTACTTAAAACAAAGTAGTCAAACTAAGAAAGGCAAAGCAGGAGAGAGATGACAGATAAAAACGAATAGCAATACTTAAGGAAAGTTTTTTATTTGGATTTTATCTCCAGGGAAGAGCTTTTTGCTGTCAGGCTTGCCGATTAGGCGAGCCTGCTTGTTTAACTACCTGTGTTTCTCTGACCATAGCGAGTAGCATTATTTATAGGCATTTATAGATAGTTCTCTCCTGTCATTTTAGCGGCCCGTTTTTTCCTATTTTGGCTTTTCTGGGTTAGTTTTATATCAGTTGCGCTAGCCTTTAATTCGCTAGCCTTACTATTTATGTTGTCTATTATGCCAACGTCGAATTACCATCATCCTCCAAACCACCCGTGAAAGGGCATATCCCGATCCTGCGATAGATGAGCCAAAGATGAGACATCCCAGCCACAGAGAGATCAATTGATCCGACATCGAAGTGGAAGTGATCTGGTCAAGGGAAATTGTTTCGTTCCCCAGGATCATCGAGCCAAATAAATACGGAGGGGTATATATTAATACCCATGTGAAAGGATTGGATATCCACACTAAAACAATTGCAAGAGGCAAATACCCCCTAAACAGCCACGCTAGAAAAGACGCCAGTAACATCTCAAAAGGAATCGGCATATAGGCTGAAAATAGACCGATGGCGGCGGCGGAAGAAATGCTCTTTCGGTTAATTTTCCAAAGATCCGGATTGTTCAGACTGCTACCCAGGATCCTGAGGGGCTTCAGGTTTTTTATTTTTTTTGGGGAAGGGAGGTACTTCCTAATGAGTGCTTTGGACATCCAATGAAGAATAGGTAGTAAATACTAAGTAAGCCAGCGAGTGCTTGGAATTATGCGGCAATACGATAAACAGTGGAAGTCTCCAGGGCTTTTCTTGCTAGTAGTAAGTCTTGGCATCATAGGTCATCGCCTTTCCAGTGTCTTGCTCCCAATACAATATCTCCTGATTTTTTGTCTTCTGGCATTTTTTTTGTCCCGTTGGAACCGTCTATTAATACCCGCAACCTGGCTGATTTTCGGATTTTTCTGGGCTAGTTTATTTGCTACTAATCTTTTGAACAAAAGCCTCCCAAAGGAGCTTGAAAAAAAGGATCTAACGATTACTGGCACCGTGGTCAGCATACCGATCCACACCACCCATTACACACGCTTCGATTTCCTTGTTGAGAACCTTTCCTATCAGGGAGTGGCCTATCCATCTCCAGGGAAAGTCAGGCTAAAAGTCTATGATGAGCAAAAGGATGTAAAGATTGCTGAGAATTGGGAATTTGTTGTTCGCTTAAAGCGACCACATGGGTATCAAAACCCCGGAAGTAAATTCAATTACGAAACCTATTTATTCGCCCATCGTATTCGGGGAACAGGATATGTTAGAAAAGAACCTTCTGGCAAAAAATTGCCAAAAACACGGAACTCGTACGTGTCTGTGTTCAGGCAAGAGGCGTTTAGTTTCATTCAGGACCACCTCAGTGATGCCCCTCATTCTGGGATACTAACTGCCCTATTAGTTGGTATACGAAGCGCGATGAAGGATCACCATTGGCAGATACTGCAAAATACGGGCACGATTCATCTGGTAGCTATTTCAGGACTTCACGTTGGTTTGGTGTTTGCGTTGGTGTCATGGGTAACCAGCAGAGTTTGGCGACTTTCTGGATACTGTCAGGGAAGGATGCCGGCCAATTCGTGGGGCGTTATTTTGGGTTTTTTAGCGGCTTTTTTGTATGCACTAATGGCAGGAATGACCATTCCAACCAGGCGAGCAATAACTATGCTTGGGGTTTTTGTATTGGCTGTGCTAAGCCACCGACGCCTGTCAACTTATGAAACGATGATTCTCATGCTCACAGGGGTTCTGCTGGTCGATCCCCTATCACCTTTGTCAGGTAGCTTCTGGTTATCTTTTGGTGCCGTTTTCGCGATCGTCCTATGCTCGTCTGAGATGCGTGAAGTGAAAATCCAGGGTCTGGCCGGTAAGGTATTACGACAGGCACTAAACTGGAGTAGGGTTCAGCTAGGCATTTTTATGGGAATGATGCCTTTGCTCCTTCTAATGTTTAGTCAGGTATCCCTGGTAGCTCCTATTGCAAATCTGATTGCTGTTCCAGTTGTTGGAGCGTTAGTCGTACCATTCGCGTTACTTGGGCTAACCGCGTTTGGTTTTGGTCTTGAATACATCGCTTTGCAGTTCTTTGAGTTTTCGTTATGGATTTTGTCAATTTTATGGCCTGCTTTGCAATGGATGAGTAGCATTGATGGCGCAGTCTGGCAGTTTTCTGAGAAGCCAGTTGTCGTTTTTGTTTGTGCATTCGTTGGCGTCGGTTGGCTATTCCTTCCTTCGGTTTTCTTACCCAGATGGTTAGGTGTCTTTTGGGTTCTGCCCATATTTTCTATCCAGCCTTCCCGGCTTAACCAACAAGAGTTTCGGTATACGATGCTTGAAGTGGGACACGGGCTTGCTAGTGTCATTGAGACCAAAAATCATGTGCTCGTTTATGACACTGGTCCTGGTTTTAGCGGAGGTATGAATGCGGGAGAGAGTGTTGTTAATCCTTTTCTTATTAGTCGAGGGATAATGGGCGTCGATAAGATCATTCTTAGCCATGATCACAACGACCATGTCGGTGGATATGATGCAATCAAGGCGCGGTTTGTTCCCTTACAAACATTAGCAGGGGTGCCTGCGGCAACCAGGAGCTCGCTCCCATGTTACCAGGGGCAAAGCTGGAGCTGGGATGGAGTAGCATTTGAAGTTTTATGGCCCCCGAAAGGTGGGCAATATGAAAAGAACAACGCATCATGTGTCTTGCGGGTAAGTTCAGTGAACGGATCTCTTTTACTAACAGGTGACATTGAAAAAGAGGCGGAGAGGAAACTGGTCATGGAACAGTCAAAAAAGCTACAAAGTGACATACTCCAGGTTCCCCATCAGGGAAGTAAAACGTCATCCACCGAAGCATTTTTGAATGCTGTAGACCCAGATCTGGCCCTATTGAGTACAGGATAGAATCGGTTCAATCATCCCCATGACGTAGTATCAGAGCGTTATATGAAACGGGAAATTCCGATGTTCAATACGGCCTATAAAGGAGCGATTACTGTGTTGTTTGCAGAACAACGGGGAGTATATTGGCATCGTGAGCAGCTTGTGGGTTACTGGTTCTTCGAAAACTGATTACACTGAATCTACTTACTGGTCTTTTTGAGTATGGAAAACTGCGGAGCCTGATATTTGAGAGAAGGAATACCCCCTCAAGGGAGCTTTACGAGTCAGCATGATCAGTCGTATCAGTCGTATCAGTGGGTCGCGAATGATATACTCGTTGTTATAAAAAACAATTCATCTTTTAGTAGAAAGTATGCTTAATATTTTGGTGACGGGCGGGGCAGGGTACATTGGATCCCATACTTCATTGCGTTTATTGGAAGCTGGAAACAATATTGTGGTACTCGACAATCTTTATTCCGGATATCGATGGGCGGTACCGAAAGAGGCTGTTTTTTATGAGGGTGATATTCACAACAGAGCTCTTGTCGCAGATATCATTAACAAACATGACATCACGGCGGTAGTCCATTTCGCCGGATATATTGTTGTTCCTGAATCTGTTTCTAATCCTTCAAAATATTATCAAAACAACGTTATTAGTTCTTTCGAGCTAATCGATATCTGTATCCAGCAGGGCGTTAAACATTTTGTTTTTTCATCCAGTGCGGCAGTTTATGGTATACCGTCAACGACGACAGTGGACGAGACGGTCGAACCGAACCCAATTAATCCGTATGGCAGATCAAAACTGATCACCGAATGGACACTACAGGATTTGGGTTTTGCCGCTGGAGATGAGTTTGAGTTTGTGGCATTGAGATACTTCAATGTGGCTGGGGCATATAATGGTGGAATGCTTGGTCAGGCAACACCTGAAGCAACTCATCTGATTAAAGTTGCTTGTGAGGCCGCTTGTGGTAAACGTGACGGTATGGCGATCTTTGGCACCGATTACGACACATCAGATGGGACCTGTGTTCGGGATTATATCCACGTGGAGGATCTGGCGGAGGCACACCTTGATACTTTGGATTATCTATCTGAAGGGGGACAATCCACCATTGTAAATTGTGGATATGGTCGAGGTTTTAGTGTGAAGGAAGTCGTAAAAACTGTTAAAGAAGTAAGTGGTAGTGATTTTTCCGTATCCATGGAAACCCGGCGCCCCGGAGACCCCCCGCAATTGATCGCTGATAATTCAAAGATTAAAAAGGTGTTTAATTGGCAGGCCAGATTTGACGATCTCGAAACGATATGTCGTACGGCCTATGAATGGGAAAAAAATCTTACCTGAAAGCATTCAGTGGATGTCGTAATAAATCTCGGTGTAATCAGTCTGTCCCACTATAAAGAACAAACGATGCAGGGAATATTATTTAATGACCGACCTTGAACCGGATTTCGTAAACCGCTTATGGCGTAAGGATGTTTCGTTGTGGGATGCCTTGCCCAACCAGTATGACACGATTGCGAACCGTTTGGGTTGGCTCGACGCTGATAGATGGATGCTAGACAATGTTACGGAAATAAATGATTGGATTGCGGAAGTGGTTCAGCTTCCCTGGTTAGAACGGATTCTTCTGCTGGGAATGGGGGGGTCTAGTATGGCCCCAGAAGTATTTGCTTCGATGTTTCCGCGGATATCTGGATATCCCTTTCTGCAAGTAGTCGACACAACATCTCCTGAACAAATCAGAAAAGCAGAAGGGGATCTGTCACGCACTTTGGTTATTGTGTCGAGCAAGTCAGGTAGTACCAGAGAGACGGATGATCTGTGTTCCTATTTTTTTGCCAGAATGGGTGAATGTGTTGATTTTCCTGAAAATCATTTCGTCGCGATCACCGATTCGGGTTCAAAATTACATGAAAAGGCGAAGCATGCGAACTTCAGAAAGATCTTTGTTAACCCATCGGATATAGGTGGACGTTATTCCGCTCTTAGTTATTTTGGCTTGATTCCAGCCGGGTTGATTGGAGTTGATATTCAACGTTTGTCTGATAGAGTCTCGGCATTCTGCCAGGAAATAAAACACTCAGGAGTTTCAGCTTCAGAGCATCTTCATGATGCGATTAGGCTAGGCATGGTAATGGGAAATGCAGCGGTGCAAGGCCATATTCTGATGACCTTGCGGATGGATCATGTTCTCAGTCCATTGTTTGTCTGGATAGAGCAATTGATTGCTGAGAGTACAGGGAAAATGGAAAGGGGAATTGTACCGGTGTTCGAGGAAAATGATTCAACAGCCAAACTACCTGAAAGTCTAACCAGGAGAGATGGGATGTCCATACACATGGGAATGCGGAAAAGTCAGAAATGGAACATTTCGTGTTCGTTGAAAGATGTGACCGCATCTGACATCGTTGCCTGCCCAGAATTGGAGACCGATCTCCAGTGGTCTGTTGACGATGTTTATGATCTCGGTGTGGAGTTTTTTCGTTGGGAGGTCGCGACTGTCGTGGCGTCGAGTTGCCTTGGCATAAACCCCTTTGACGAACCGAATGTTTCCGAGGCTAAAGCGAGTACCGGACTCTTTATAGAAGGACAAAAGAAACTCGAACAAAAACCACATTACCGTGATTCATTCCATGACGTTTTTTACGATGCAGATTTCAATATGCCCGGTGATGCAACGGATAAAACGATTGGGGCTCTTTATCAAAATTTTATAAGCACTGCCGCCGATGATTTTTATATAGGAATCCTTGCATACCTGCCGTTTTCAGAGGAGCTGGATCTAAAAATCAAACTTCTGGGAAAAATACTCTGTGAGCAATCAGGTATACCCGTTACACTTGGATACGGGCCACGATATTTGCACTCTACAGGTCAGCTACATAAGGGAGGCCCTACTCGTTGTAATTTCCTCCAACTAGTGGATGACAGCTCCTTCGATCTCGATATTCCAGGCCGTGATTATACTTTCAAAGAACTCAATAAGGCACAGGCAGACGGTGATTTTTCAGTGCTTGAATCCAGGGGAAGAAAAATCATGCGGGTTGTTCTGAAGGGCGATCGTCTTGAAAGTATGGATCAGTTTCTCGGGATGATTGCGGGCGAATAGATAGTCCGCTTTCCGGTTTTATGTGGTTTTCATCGTGGTTACTTCCAATATTGAAAACACAATAATACCCTGAAGTGTTTTTAAAATCTTTATCCAGACAAAATGTGATTTGTTCTTCCTGATCAGGATCTAATGTGTTCCCTTTTGGGGGCTAGAGAGTTAAGAAACAAAACGAATAGAACTAACAATACAAATTAAACAACATGTTAACGTTCCAGCAATTAATTTTTACTTTGCAGTCGTACTGGGCTGACCAGGGGTGTGTCATTATGCAGCCCTATGATATGGAGGTGGGTGCTGGTACCTTCCATTCCTCAACATTTTTAGCAGCAGTGGGGCCAGAACCTTTAAGGGCAGCCTATGTACAACCATCAAGAAGGCCTACGGATGGACGATACGGAGAGAACCCCAACCGCTTGCAGCATTATTTCCAGTTCCAGATTGTTCTTAAGCCATCTCCAGAAAACTTTCAGGAACTTTATCTTGGCTCATTAGAAAATCTGGGTTTGGATATGTTAAAGGACGATATACGGTTCGTTGAAGATGACTGGGAGTCACCAACATTGGGTGCCTGGGGTTTGGGCTGGGAGATCTGGTTGAATGGTATGGAAGTTTCCCAGTTTACTTATTTTCAACAGGTAGGTGGTTTGGACTGCAGGCCCGTGACGGGGGAAATTACCTATGGATTGGAACGAATAGCGATGTACCTGCAGGGGGTTGATAGCATTTTCGACATTATTTGGAGTGAATCAGCTACTGGAACTTATACTTATCGTGATATTTATCATCAAAATGAAGTGGAACAATCAACTTATAACTTCCAATATGCGAATGTGGATTTCCTTTTTACTCAATTCGATGAAGCTGAAAAAATGTGCCTAAAGCTATTGGAAAACGCCTTACCGTTGCCTGCCTATGAGCAAGTTTTAACTGCTTCTCATTCATTTAACCTGCTTGATGCGAGACATGCCATCGGAGTAACGGAACGGGCCAGGTATATCGGTAGAGTTCGAACCCTGGCTAAAGGAGTTGCCCAGGCTTATTATGAAAATCGGGAAAAACTCGGCTTTCCTCGGGGAAAACAAATGGCTAAACGATTTCCAAAAGGAGGTGTTCGACGTGTCTAGGTCAACCAGGCAAGATTCAGAGTCAATTAAAAAAACTGCCAGAAAACCATCGATGAGGAGACGTAATCTTTTACTTGAGCTTGGTACTGAAGAATTACCCCCCAAAGTACTTCAGAGACTGGGAGATGCATTCTCCAGTCGGATTTTTCAAGGATTGGAGAATGCGGGCCTTCTCGCTAATACTTCCTCATTTCAGTTTTATGCCACGCCAAGAAGATTAGCCATTTGGGTTAAATCCGTTGCCCCCAGACAATCCGACGGCGTTGAAGAACGTAAGGGACCTGCTTTACAGGCAGCATATGACAGTGAGGGGAATCCAACGAAGGCGGCACTTGGGTTTGCACGATCCTGTGGGGTAGATGTCTCCGAACTGGAAGTCCGGGAAGCAGAAAAAGGTGCATGGCTGGTTTTCCAGAAACAGGTGCCAGGTCGCAATTTAAGCGAAGTGGTTAATCAGTGTTTAGCGGAAAGCATCAAACAGTTGCCGATTCCCAAAAGAATGAGATGGGGAGATAGTGATATCGAATTTGTCAGGCCCGTACACTGGTTACTCGGTTTGTATGGTAGCGATATTCTGGCTTGTGAAGTCTTGGGGTTGCGGGCGTCCAGAGTAACATGGGGGCATCGGTTTCATGCCAACAGTGCAATTACGCTACCATCGGCGGACAGCTATTTGAAATCGCTCAAAACCACCGGATTCGTGATGGCTGATTACCAGGTCCGTAAGGCAACGATTGAAAAACAGATTCTTAGGCTTGCTCATAAAGCCAACGCAACAGCAGTTATTGACCCTGAGTTGTTAGACCTGGTAACAGGTCTGGTGGAATGGCCTCAAGCAATCATTGGAGAGTTTGATTCCCGGTTTCTTAAAATTCCCCCAGAGGTGCTGATCTCTTCAATGAGTGACCACCAGAAATATTTTCATCTCGTGGATGATAACGGAGCCCTTTTGCCCTTGTTCATCACCGTTAGTAATATCAAGAGCAAATCACCCAAACGCGTTTGTCAGGGTAATGAGCGTGTATTGAGAGCTCGGTTATCTGATGCAGAGTTCTTTTGGAGCAGCGATCAAAATACCCCGTTGTCAGACCGTACGGAATCGTTAAAAAGAGTTCTTTTTCACCGTAAATTGGGATCAATTTATGACAAGGCAAAACGAATCGGGTTGTTGGCTGATGTTATCGTGCAGTCTCTTTCGGATGATGTGCAAAGTAATCAGAAGCTGGTTGCCCGGGCTGCACTTCTGTGCAAAACAGATCTCGTTACTGACATGGTTGGCGAGTTTCCCGATTTACAAGGGGTGGTCGGGCGGTATTATGCGACGAATCAGGGAGAAAAAAAGTTGGTTGCCCAAGCCATCGACGATCACTATTTACCGCGTTTCGCCGGTGATAATCTCCCCAAGGGTAAGGTATCCCAAAGTCTGGCTCTGGCGGATCGTATCGACACACTTTTAGGTATCTTTGCATCAGGAGAGATACCGACCGGTGATAAAGACCCTTATGGTTTAAGGCGTGCTGCTTTGGGAGTATTAAGAATAATGATAGAGAACAAGCTGGATCTGAATATTCTGCACCTACTCGAAACCGGGCTTAAAAATTATGGTCAAACCCAACCGAGTCCTTTTGAACAACCCGAAGCAATATGTCGTCAGGTGTTGGATTTTATGTTTGATCGCTTAAAGTCTTACTACCACACCCGAGGTTTTAGTAGTGATGAAGTGGCGGCTGTTTTTGCTTGCCGACCATCAACACCGCTAGATTTCGATCTCCGTTTGAGAGCTCTCAGTAAATTTTTCCGGAAGAGAAAATCCGCTGCTAAGGCATTGGCAGCGGCGAATAAGCGAATAGCCAATATCCTGAGCAAATCGGGCAGCAACATTGAAGTTATATCCGCGGTGAAGAGCGTCGACACTTCGCTGTTGAGGGAAGGCCCTGAAAGACAACTTTTTGATGAGCTGGTCAGAATCGACAGTCAGGTAACTCGTTATTTCAATGACAACAAATACGATAAGGCGTTTGAAGTATTAGCAGCATTGCGAGAGCCGGTGGATAACTTTTTTGACGGAGTTATGGTAATGGACCCAGATGAAAAAACCCGCCATAACAGACTTACCATACTGGCGGGTTTGAGGACACTTTTTCTCGGTGCGGCAGACATCTCGGTAATCCGTCATGAGTAAACAGGATTCGTTTTCTGAAATGTTGGATGAAGTCAGGGTATTTCACGAAAAACATCAGTTTAGCCAAACTGGTGGTGAGGACATGGCATACAGGGTGGCCTTGATGGCCGAAGAACTGGGAGAGATTTCTGCTTGTGTTACCAAAGGAAAACCCACAGAAATGCTAGCTGAAGAATGTGCAGATCTTTTGATTCTTCTTTTGGGTAATGCAATATCAAAAGACTTTGATTTGAATCAGGCATTCTGGGAAAAAATGGAAAAAATATCAAAACGAAATAGCCGTATGATTGATGGCAGAATACGTGTTTCAAATTTCGAAGGAAGTGATGAGGCTAATCAATAAATTCAGCATGAACTACCTTATTTTAAGGGGAATTGATTTTTCTCGATGTATGGGTGGAAGCACTGGTAACGGAGGGGGTGTTGAATAGTAAGCTCATTATTCTGGACCGCGATGGGGTGATCAATCAGGATTCAGATCTCTATATAAAAAAACCGGACGAGTGGCATGCGATTCCGGGCTCCCTTGAAGCTATTGCCCGACTATGTAGAGCTGACTACCGGGTAGTCGTGATTACTAATCAATCGGGTATTTCCAGGGGGCTTTATTCACTGAATACTTTGAACAAAATTCATCAAAAAATGATTGATGAAATACATGTGTTTGGTGGTGAGTTGAATGCGGTTTTTTTCTGCCCACACTCAGACGAAGTAAATTGCGAGTGTCGTAAACCCAAGCCGGGTCTATTCCTGGAATTGGCTGAACGACTGCGATGTGATCTTGATGGTGTTTACGCTGTTGGTGATTCGATTCGGGACTTACAAGCTGCATTGCTTTGTGGGGCAGCGCCTGTTTTAGTCGAAACAGGGAAGGGAAAAACAAGTATGGAAAATATTAAAAGTGGCAATGTTGAGGCTATTCCCATGGTGGCTCCGGATGGAACCACCATCAACGTGTCCAGTAAGTTGGGAGATGTTCCAATATTTCCTGACCTGGCGTGTTTCGTGGACTATTTGCTCAATGAAGAAGCGGTTTATTGAAAAATGTTATTTGTACGGTCGACTTTATTTTTTATTTGTCAGTGTTTAAGTGCGGTAGTGGTGAGCCTTTTAGCTTTGCCAAGTCTGCTTTTACCTTCTTTACCTCGAGCGAAGGTAATTGGATTGTGGGCGAGGTTTAATTTATGGGCTTTATCTTGGGTTTGCGGGGTCTCTTACCGTGTCAAAGGGAGGGAAAACATCCCGAATGAACCTGCTGTTATCATCTCAAATCACCAGTCCACCATCGAGACCTTGTGCTTTCAGATGATCTTTCCGCCGTTGTCTTTTATTCTGAAGAAGCAATTACTTTGGATTCCATTTTTTGGTTGGGGATTAGCTGCCAATCGACCCATTTCCATTAATCGGGCAGACAAGCGTAGTGCACTAAATCTCCTGATCAAGAATAGCAAGCAGCGATTAAATGAAGGTAGATGGTTAGTGGTTTATCCAGAAGGAACCAGAATGCCTCCTGGAAAAATGGGGCAATTCCAGGTTGGTGGCGCGATGATGGCAACCAGGTCTGGAGCTCAGGTAGTCCCAGTGGCCCACAACGCCGGACTGTGTTGGCCAAAGGACGATTTCATTAAATATCCAGGTATCATCGATGTGATAATAGGAACACCCATCGAGACGTCTGGTAAAAAACCTAGAGATGTTAACGTGGAAGCTGAAGAAGTGATCAAACAGATGATGGAATCGATCCCCCAGGCACGTTAGCCTGAACATTCTCCATTAGATTTAATAATACTCAAACCTTTCACTTTCATCGCTAGTTTGGATTTGGCGCTAATTCGTGATGGAGGAGATATTTGATAAAGCGATAAAGTCTTCCACTCGCAAATTCTCAGCACGTTGGCTAGTGTCTATACTGGCCATTTTAAATTGTTTGTCCGTTACCAGGTGCTTCAAACTATTTTTGATTGTTTTTCTTCTTTGAGAAAAAGCCGCGGTAACAATTTTTGACAGTGATTCCCGGCAGTTGATCTGAAAATGGTCATCCCGTGGCCACATTCTGATTACGGTTGAATCCACCTTGGGTGGTGGATTAAAGGCGGTTGGAGGGACCTCAAATAGAGGTTCACAATGAAAGTCTATACCAGACATTATTGTCAGCCTGCCATAGTGTTTATTCCCTGGTACGGCGCTCAGCCTCATTGCCACTTCTTTTTGTAACATAAATACCATGTCCTCAATGATGTCTATGTGTTCCAGCAAATAAAAAATGAGAGGCGTTGAAATATTATATGGCAGATTCCCAATGATTCGAAGTTTCTGGTTTTGGACTCTCGTTTTAAACAAAGACGAAAAGTCGAATTTGAGAATGTCTGATTCTATGACTTCAAAGCTTCTTGTTTCATTCTGACCAAATTTGGCTTGGAGATGGTCAATAAGGTCTTTGTCCAACTCCACAGCAGTTAAAGTTGTGATTTTATCAAGGAGTTTTTCAGTGAGCGCACCAGTTCCAGGTCCGATTTCTACAATGTACTGCCCCTCTTTAGGAGTAAATACGTTTACTATTTTGTTCAGAATATTTTGATCGACCAGAAAATGTTGCCCGAAGCGCTTCCGTGGAATGTGTTGGGTTTTCAAGTTTGATCCCGGTTTTGGTTGATCGCAAATTTTCTGGCCAGGTGGACCGCGGATGCCAGGCTGGTTGAGCTGGCGGTGCCGGTGCCAGCAATATCGAGGGCAGTGCCATGGTCCACGGAAGTGCGAATGATGGGGATACCCAGGGTGACATTGACAACATCACCAAAATCGCTGTGCTTTATCACTGGCAGCCCCTGATCATGATACATCGCCAGGATGGCATCCATTGATTTAAGGTATTTATTTGTAAAGGCGGTGTCAGCAGGTAAGGGGCCAATAAGATTAATACCACGTTCACGCAATTCCTCGACTATGGGTTCAATAGTATCGATTTCCTCACTACCCAGATGTCCTCCCTCACCAGCATGGGGGTTTAGACCGCAGACACCAATAGTGGGAGACGGGATTCCGTAGAGTGAAGCAATGTCTCGGTGCATAATATTGATAATGGATGCCAGGCGCTCTTTAGTGATGGCATTTGAGACCTCTTTTAATGGTAGATGGGTTGTTGCAAGGCAAACCTTCATATTGTTACTGGCTAGCATCATTACGGGCAATTCAGCTCCACATCGATCCGAGATCCATTCGGTGTGCCCGGTGAAGGGGATGCCTGAAGCATTAATGATCGCTTTATGGACCGGAGCGGTCACCATGGCCTGGAACTCCCTGGATAAGCAAAGATCAACTGCTAAATTAATACTTCCGATAACTGATGAACTATTCGCCTGATTCAAAATACCTGGGGAACAGGATGTCGTAAGGGGGAGGTGAATAACCGGTAACGTCCCGGGCTTTGATGCTGCACCATCATATTCAACGATATCCAGGGCTATGCCAAGTTGATCCCCTCGTTGTCTGAGTAGGTCGATATCACCAATAGCAACGGTGTTGCTGGATAGTTTTGTGCTGGAGTAAAAAAGCTTGAGTACGATATCCGGACCTATTCCGGAAGGTTCTCCCACAGTGATGAGTAGTTTTTCGTCAGTCGTCAAGCCAGTCCTCCGGCAGAAAGGGCAATTCCACCTCTATCCATCCAAATCGGTCAAAATTAATCCGTCCTCTTTGATCAAAAACTACGCCCTCTTCAGTTAGTTTCTGGCGTTGAAAATGGTCCGCGTATCCTTCTTTTCTGAGGCTTATTTCTCCTCGACTGTTTACCACCCGGTGCCAGGGGATATCCAATCCATTAGGAATGGCAGCCATGGCGTATCCCACTTGCCTTGGGTTGCATTTGACTATGCGTGCGATTCGACCATAACTGGTGACGTTGCCATGGGGGATTCGTTTGACAATTTTGTAAATTGCTTCGTACACGGTCACGACTGTTCACCTCCACAAACTGAAAGCGGAACAGAAGAGGAGTCCACTTCCAATAAAGTACCTGATTCTCCATCATAGGTCAGTTTGAGATAAGGACGTGGTTTGGTAGACATTGTATCCTCCATCACCACGGAAACCGTGATCTTGCCATTTGTCTCTTTCCAGGAATAGGACTTATCCCATTTTATCTCACACCCGAATGTAGTTTTCGTATAGGAGGCGGCATTGGTGGTGAGGAAGCCGAGATAGCTAAAATGAGTTCTTCGTTGAATCCCCGAGACATTTAAAGTTGATTGAACGTTTTCATAACCGCTAATTGAAACCAGACTGGTAGCTAATTCAACGTGCTTTCCAGTGACAGTGAAAATCATACCGTGATCTTGTGCTGTAAACAGACTTTCCAGTTTCACTCCTCGAAGTGCTATTCGTTCGTCAAGGTTTTCGTTCAGAAGACTATATTTTGGTCCACAGCCCTCTGTAAATGGACAGGTTTCAGGAGCTTTAACGACTAAAATGCCGGTAATACGGTGGGGTAGGTCATCTTCGGAAGATATTGTTGTGCTGCACCCGGCAATAAACGGTATCAGTGCCACAATGAATAAGATCTTCAAATAATGCATCATAATATTTTTCTAATACCCCATGTCCTTTTCAATGCCCTTTTCAATGTGCTTTCCAATGTCCTTCCCATCAATCTGCCAGGAGTTTGTCAGACAAAGGAGCGAAGAGATCCTGGATTGATTCCGTGGTAAATAATGTGGAGCTAGATAGACTGCCTGAGTACACTCCTTCGGCAAGTCGCTGCTTTTTTTTCTGCATGGCAATCATTTTCTCCTCGACACTATTTTCTACTACCAGCTTATAGATGAACACCGGTTTATCCTGTCCGATTCTGTGAGCACGGTCAATTGCCTGATTTTCTACAGCAGGATTCCACCAGGGATCATAAATAATGACTGTGTCAGCTTCGGTTAGGTTTAATCCTGTTCCACCCGTCTTTAGGCTGATAAGAAAAAGATCGACCTGGCCTTCCTGAAATTTTTGAATAGCTTCGTCCCGTTTTCGAGTCTGTCCGGTAAGTTTTGTATAGGACATTCCCTCTTCTATGAGTGCCTGCCCGATTAATTCAAGCATGGAAGTGAATTGGGAAAAAATCAGTATTCTTCTTCCTTCCTTAAGTTGTTCCGGCAATATCCTCATCAGCATGTCTAGTTTGGCGGAGCGCTGATTAGTCATTGATCGTTGCAGACGGACCAAACGGGGATCACAACAGACCTGGCGAAGTTTTAGCAAAGCGTCAAGTATCGTAATATGGCTTTTCGCCAAACCCTGCGAAGAGATCGCATCGCGAACCCGTTTATCCATGGAAACCCGAATGCTCTCATAAATCTCTGCCTGTTCTGTGTGTAATTCAATATTGAGCAACATCTCTGTTTTTGGTGGCAATTCTTTCGCCACCTCAGATTTTCTCCGTCTTAGCAGAAAAGGTCGAACACGCTCAGATAAACTTTTCCTTCTATCCATGTCGCCGTGTTTTTCGATGGGTGTTCTATAGAAACGGGAAAACTGATCTTGTGTCCCGAGAAAACCTGGCATAAGAAAGTCAAACAACGACCAAAGTTCCCCGAGGTGGTTTTCAAGAGGGGTGCCGCTCAGGCAAAGGCGGTGATCCGCTGATAGCTGTCTAACCAGCTTTGACATTTTTGTGTTGGGGTTTTTTATCATCTGAGCTTCGTCCAGAATGATGCTGTGGTAGTGAACCTGCATTAACCTTTCCGCATCTCTACTCAACAAGGGATAGGTAGAGAGGATGATATCGTAAGCTTTGATATGTCTGAATTTTTGATGTCTATCGTTGCCATGTAACACCATGACACTAAGAGCTGGAGTGAAACGTTCTATTTCTCTACGCCAATTTCCCATCAGACTCGTAGGAGCAATGACTAAAGCGGGAGCCGTGAAACGGCCTTCCTGTTTTTCAACCAGCAGATGCGCCAGGGTCTGAATGGTTTTTCCAAGCCCCATATCATCTGCAAGTATTCCATTAAAACGATATTCCCTAAGAAATTGTAGCCAGTTTAGTCCTATGTGTTGATATGGTCTTAGGTTGGCATTGAACTTATCAGGTAATGGAATTGTTTTTATTCCAGAGAAATTTTCTAGTTTTTCTGCCAGCCCTCGCAAATATTCACCACCGCGGACCCTGCCTCCTAACCGGTTAATTGCAAGCGCGTCATATCTGGAAAGAGTGAGTGGTTGATCCAGTGCATTTTTAGGAGTTCTATTAAACAGCTCATTAAGCGTATCTACAAACGGTAAAATGCGTGACTTGGGAAGGCGAACGTAGCGGTGATCGCCAAGAGGCAGGGTTAATATTTCTGGAAGTTTGTGAATATCTGACGAAAGAATAGGCGCCAGTAGGGGTCCCAGAGGTAGTCTCTCATCGTTGACGGTTAAGTCGAAACGAAGACTAAACCAATCATTTCCATTTCCTTCTTCACTATCTTCTTCATGAATCGGAATCTCCCAATCACCATCATCAAACTGTAATCTGAAATTATCAGAATAATTGATCTGCCAGCCGTCAGATTCAAGTATGTCCACTTCTTTTTCCAGAAAACTAGACTAGGTATGGATGTCCTCCTGGGTTGGGGTATTGCCAATTGGAAGTAGGGTATGAGGTTGTCTTTTACTGGGAATGGGCGGCTGGAGCGTGAATCCCATGTCGATGAGGCGCTGTATTGATTGGGTTTCCCTTTCCTTACTCCGCTTAACATGTATTCTTTGGTTTTTTGTAGATAGTCGAGTCAGTGTCTCTACGGGATAGGGTAACACTCGATCTCCATCATAATCAAAATCCAGGAAAAGACAGTGCATACGCTTATTTGAGATCTCTACAGAACCTAATGTCAGTCGGGGAGTTATTTTCTCTCCCGAGTTCTCCTTAACCTTCATTGCGACAGGTGGAGGAAGAGGGAGGTCGGGAAATGATTCCAGTAAGGTAGTATTTAACAGAGGGGCGAACTCCGCAGGAATGGTCGGCGCTTGCAATAGCATTGGTATTTGTTGTTGATGCCACTCACTGGACTCCATCATACCCACTTTCCCCGATTGGCTATCAATATACATGGCTGGAATGGTAGGAAGTAAAATTAAATCTTCCGTATCCAGAGTTCTAAGGCAAAGCTCTCCACTTTCCGCGGGTATCCAACGGAATTCTATGGATAGGTCTGGTCCTTTGGCTAAAGGAGGATGTTGGAGATCGGTTAAAAAACAACGTTCGGTTTCTAACATTAGGTTTAGCGCAATTGCACCGGACCTTCCTTCCAATACTGACTCGGCGTTGTAGCTGTAAAGATTGGGATGAAGCGTTTTTAGACAGCGACCGATGTCGCGATCTATTTGCTGAATACGACAACTCTGGTGATGATAAGCGGAACAAAGCTGATCGGGAGATGTTAATCTACCCTTGACCAATCCATTGCCGCTCTTGCGAGAGTGGGTTAATCGAATGTCAACGTGAACGGCCTTAGCCTCATTTTTCCACTGGGTTTGCATATAGACGGGGAATTCTGTACTGCCTGTTTCAGAAGTTCCAGAGGTCTCATGGGTAGTTAAATGAAGGGAATTCAACCAATGCGTGATTTCAGGACTTAGTTGGCCCTTATTCTCATGTAGATTCTGTTTTCGGTGAACAGAGGACAGTTGGTGTTGATTCTTCTCGTAGCACAGGCAAACTGCCGCAATGTGTTTACAGTTATAGTGCATGGGGCAACTGCAATAACCATCCACATCGATGAATCCGTAATCAGCCCGCAAGACGATATTTTGCTCATAAATACGATGAGCCCCCCCTTTAGTTTTTGCCTTGAGCTTCAGTTCGGACTCATCACTGATCCCTTCAGCTTCCAAAAAAAGTACGCGACTTTTCGCAAAGTAATCCAGTCCTCTGGAAAAAGCCTGGTCACCACAGGCATCAATAACGTCCTGGCGTTTCAGTTGCATATCGGTGAATATTATTTCAGCGGAGAAGCTGCGAAAAGCCTATTCAACGGTGACAGATTTCGCGAGATTGCGAGGCTTGTCGACATCCGTACCTTTAATCAGCGCGACATGATAGGACAGGAGCTGCAAAGGGATAGTGAAAATAATGGGGGCAATGGAGCTGTCCACAGAAGCCACGTTAATGACTTGCAAATTCTGTTGGTCGGACATTTCTGTTTCGACATCCGCAAAGACAATGAGTTTACCTCCTCGTGCCCGGACCTCTTCTATGTTAGCTTTTAATTTGTCAAGCAGGCGGTCGTTGGGCGCCACAGAAATGACGGGCATTTCGCTGTCGATCAAGGCAAGCGGTCCATGCTTCAGTTCCCCAGCGGGATACGCCTCAGCATGAATATAGGATATTTCTTTTAGTTTTAGTGCCCCTTCCAATGCGATGGGATAGTGTGTGCCTCTGCCAAGAAATAATGCGTGGTGTTTATCAGCAAATTGCTCTGCAATCTCTTTTATGATTGGTTCCAGCTTGATGGCTTCTTCAACTTTTGCAGGCAGTTCTCTGAGTTCAGCAACGAGTTTTGCTTCATGTTCACTTGAAAGATGACGTCTTCTGCCCAGCGCGATGGCCAATAGTCGCAATGCTACTAGCTGTGTGGTAAACGCTTTCGTTGACGCTACACCAATCTCTGGCCCGGCATGGGTCATCATAACAAGATCAGATTCTCTAACCAGAGAGCTTTCAGGTGCATTGCAGATGGTTAGGCTATTTGCAAAGCCAATTTTTTTTGCTTCACTCAAGGCTGATAATGTATCGATGGTTTCTCCAGATTGAGATAGAGTGACCACCAGGCATTTATCAGGAACAGCATGAACTCTGGATCTGAACTCGCTGGCAATTTCTACCTGACAGGGTACGCCGAGCTCTTCAAACCAATATTTTGCAACAAGACCAGCGTGGTAGCTGGTGCCGCAGGCGATGATTTGCACTGAGAGGGTCGCATCGAATATCCTATTTGCCTCGGTTCCAAAACTCTCTTCCAGCAGACTTTTTCCAGAAATTCTGCCTTCCAGGGTATTGGCGATAGCTGTACTTTGTTCATGGATTTCCTTCAGCATGAAGTGTCGGTGTTCACCTAGCTCCACGGATTCAGCGGTCAGTTTGCTAGTTTTGATTTCGCGTTGTTGAATTTGCCCAAGGCTATCCATGATACAGATATTGGCATTGTTTATATCAACCACGTCCCCGTCATCCAATATATAAAAATCTCGGGTAACAGAGATGAGCGCGGACATGTCTGAAGCAAGGAATGCCTCTCCTTCTCCTATGCCCACCACTAATGGTGATCCTCGACGGGCTCCCACCAGTCGATGGGGCTCATCGGAGCAAATTACCCCTATAGCAAATGCTCCTTCCAGTACTTTAATGGTTGCCTGAACTGCTTCAAGTAAATCAGCCCCGTTGTTGAGATGTTGATAAACTTCGTTGACAATGACTTCGGTATCCGTATCGGATTGAAATTTGAATCCCCTGGTTTTTTGCGCCAAACGTAAATCTTCGTGATTCTCGATAATGCCATTACAGACCAGCGCCAAACCAGGGCCGCTCATATGAGGGTGGGCATTGGATTTAGTGGGTGGTCCGTGAGTTGCCCATCTCGTATGAGCAATGCCTGTTATCCCTCGGGTCTCCGGGTTTTCATCCAGTGCTTTCTCCAGTTCAATGATTTTCCCCACACTTCGAATTCGGGAAATCTGTTTTCCAGCATCAACCACGGCAATACCGACGGAATCATATCCTCGATATTCCAGCCTTCTTAACCCGTCTAACAATATTGGCAAAACATTGCGTTGCGCAACTGCACCCACGATTCCGCACATAATAATCTCTTTCTTCTAACCGCTATTTTTCGGAAGGTTTAACCCAATCAGGAATGGATTTCTGTTTCGAACGACCAATCGTCAAAGTCCCTTCGGGGGCATTTTTTGTAATCGTAGATCCCGCGCCAATAGTTGCTCCCTTTCCAATTTCCACTGGAGCGACCAACTGACTACCGGAACCAATAAAGACATCATCTCCAATAGAGGTCTGGTGCTTGTTCGCGCCGTCATAGTTACAGGTAATCACTCCTGCACCCACATTAACCGATTTACCGATTAGACTGTCACCAACGTAGCTAAGATGATTTACCTTGGACTCATTGTCAATTTTTGATTTTTTGGTTTCGACAAAATTTCCAATTTTAACCCGTTTGCCAAGATGTGTTCCTGGTCGTATTCGGGCAAAAGGGCCAATCTGGCATCCATCTCCCAAGATAGATTGGTCAATTAGGCTGTTTGGTTCTATGATGCACTGATCGCCAATGGTACTGTTTTTGATAATTGAATTAGCGCCGATGACACAGTTGTTTCCGATGGAGACATCGCCCTCAAAGATTACGTTAATGTCGATAACGCAGTCCATGCCGATCTGACACTCTCCTCTAATATCCAGTCGATCCGGATCAAGCAACGTCACTCCCTCGAACAGTAAACGATTAGCCTGGATAGATTGGTATTTACGCTCAAGTTTACTGAGATCCAATCGGGAGTTCACCCCGGCGACTTCTTCCTGTTTATGAGCATGGATGCCGTTAACAGGTACTCCATCACTAACGGCTCCCACAATGATATCGGGTAGATAATATTCATTTTGTGCATTCTGGTTTTTGATGCGGGCCAGCCATTTCGTAATCTGGGCTGCATTTCCCGCCATACAATTAGTATTTATTTCTTTTATTAGTAGTTGGCCAGGATTGGCGTCCTTGTGCTCGACAATTTTTCTAATCTGCCCTTCTTCATCCCGAATCACTCTTCCCATTCCGACAGGATCATCCAGTTCAACAGTCAGCAGATTTAGACTTTCGCTGTGGGTGATAAGAGGAGAAACGGTTTCAGGCTGAATAAGTGGCGTATCGCCATTGAGAATTAAAATCGTTGAGGATGGATTCGCCCAGGAGATCGCCTGCATAACCGCATGCCCAGTGCCAAGCTGTTCGGCCTGTTCTACCCAGTTAATTAATGCCCCTGTTTCTTCAACCACGTTTAATTTGTTGATTTCCCTTGTTACCCAATCTTTTTCGTGGCCCACCACCACATGGATGGTTTGTGGCTTAAGCTTGATGGATGTTTCGATAATATGTTGCAGCATCGGTTTTCCACCAATGCAATGGAGAACCTTGGGTAACGCTGAGCGCATCCGTGTCCCTTGACCGGCCGCCAAAATAATAATTTCAATTGTCACTGGGGTAATTAGGGTCTAAATTTTGTTTTCGCTTAATGCACTTGATTCGATATGATTTAGATTCCAGGCCTTCGTGGTGTATTTTGCTGTGCCTGGTCGTTTTCGTCTGATCGTTTGGTCGTTTGTGTCCGGTCGTTGTTGAAAACTGTGCCAAAGAGTAGAGTTGCAACATAAACAAATGCAACATAACTCTACAGTAGTGTTGGTAGACTCGTTTCTGGCCCATCAGACTTCAGCGCCGGAGCAAGATTCTATTAGGTTAACTCAATTAGGGTCACTCCAAAAAAAGAGTACGTCAAAAGAGTACATCAGGGACGAAAACATTGTTGAGTCCAGCCCATGGATTGGGGTTTCTCCAATCCTGAACAAAACAGGCCCCGAACAAGACAGCCAGAACAAAATAGACTCAGAATTTATCCTCTATCATGAAAAATATTCGTGACCACAGCCCGTTTTCAGTCTGTTTGATTTCGTCGCGTCAGAGGCAGTTACCACGGCGCGCTAATTTTACCTTTGTTTTGCATCAGTTGCTTGGAAAATATACCCTTGGCTGGGTTGAAATCGGATTTAGGTTTCAAAGTCGCCTGGTTGATTAGAAAAACCGGGGTACAATCCTCAACCCATTTTAAACATCGGATTGCTCATGGACAGTTACATTGCCTGGTAAGGGTTGTTTTCGCTCTGAGTAGGTTCAGCAATATCCTTAGGGACATCTTCAGCGATATCCTCACCGACATCCACTGGTAGTCATCGTAGATGGACATGAATCATCGTTTTTACATTCATGTCCTTATTAGTCAATGGGGACTAATCATTTCAGCATGGGGCATCGCCACCGCGTCGCTAACCCAGGTAACTGTCATGAAATATTGCGAAACAGGTATCCCACATCCACTGCGATTGTTTACAGGCATACTCATCGGGAGGACATGGATGAATCACCCTGGATGATAAACCCCGGCACCAGTGGAAACACACGAACACAAGGCGGTCTATCACGCATGATTCCGGTGGTTGAGTTTGGTCGATGGAGTTTTACCCGTCACAAATTCCCCACACCATAGGTAGCGCAGGTCGCTCTTATTCTGTTTCCACTTCCGGGGTAACTTTAGTTCAGTTTATGATGTGGGTAAGATCTGTTTTCTATTCTCGGAGAGGAATACCCAGGTTTCAACCACACTATCCGGATTTAGAGAGACACTTTCTATTCCCTGTTCCATTAGCCAGAATGCGAAATCAGGATTATCTGATGGTCCCTGACCACAAATTCCTACGTATTTTCCCGCTTTTCGGCAAGCCTGGATGGCCATGCTAATCATGGCTTTTACCGCTGAATCCCGTTCATCGAATAAGTGCGCAATAATGGCAGAGTCACGATCCAGCCCCAAAGTGAATTGAGTTAAATCATTTGATCCAATTGAGAAGCCATCGAAGTATTCGAGAAATTTATCAGCCAGGACCGCATTGGATGGAGTCTCGCACATCATAACAACCTTTAAACCATTTTCTCCTCGTATTAATCCGTTTTTACCAAGTAGATCAATCACCTGTCTTGCTTCGTCCAATGTTCGAACAAATGGCACCATGATCTGGATATTGGTTAATCCCATTTCATCCCGGACATATTTCAATGCTGCACATTCGAGTTCGAAACAGGGTTGAAAAGACTCAGAAATATAGCGTGAAGCACCCCGGAACCCGAGCATTGGATTTTCTTCATTAGGTTCGAATTGTTCGCCACCGATTAAATTTGCATACTCATTGGACTTGAAGTCAGAAAGCCGGACAATGACGGGCTTGGGATAAAACGCGGCTCCCAATGACCCAATTCCTTCTACCAGCTTTTCTCGATAAAAAGAGATAGGGTCCTTATATCCCGCCATTCTGGCTTCTATTGTCTCCTGGGTTGATGCGGGAAGCGTCTCCATTTGCATCAGGGCCTTTGGATGAACACCAATGGTATTGTTGATGATGAATTCCAGCCTGGCGAGTCCAACACCGGCATTAGGTATCTTCGAGAGGGCAAAGGCCCGTTCAGGGTTGCCTACGTTCATCGCGATTTTGAACGGAAGTTCTGGCATTTCCTCCAAATTGGTTTTTACGAGTTGGTAATCAAGTATTCCTTCATAAACATTACCAGTGTCTCCCTCTGCGCAGCTTGCTGTTACTTCGATGCCGTCAGTAAGACTTTGAGTGGCGTCACCACACCCTACAATAGCAGGCACTCCCAATTCTCTAGCTATAATCGCAGCATGGCAGGTCCGGCCTCCGCGGTTGGTAATTATGGCAGCAGCTTTTTTCATTACCGGTTCCCAATCCGGATCTGTCATGTCCGTGACCAGTACATCTCCGGGTTGTACTTTATCGAGTTGTTCAATGCTTTTGACCAGCTTTACCTGACCGCTGCCAATTCGTTGCCCAATGCTTCTTCCCTGAACCAGAATGTGGCTCTTTTCCTTGAGTTGAAAACGTTCAAGAACGCCTTTTTCGTTGCGGCTTTCGACTGTCTCCGGACGGGCTTGTAAGATAAAGAGCTCACCGGTTTCCCCATCTTTTCCCCATTCAATGTCCATTGGTCTCTGGTAGTGCTTTTCAATGGTGATAGCCATTTTGGCTAATGCAGCTACGTCTTCGTCGCTAATTGAAAATCGCATTTGATCAGTTTGATCAACGCTTACTATCTCAACGGGACTGTGGTTTTGGCTGGCACGGCTCTTGTCCGCGTAAACCATCCTAATCTGTTTTGATCCCCGGGTTCGGCGGACTATGGCCGGTCTTCCTTGTTCCAAAGCGGGTTTGAAGACATAAAATTCATCTGGATTGACTGAGCCTTGAACCACACATTCCCCAAGTCCAAATGAGGACGTGATGAAAATGGCACCTTCAAAGCCGGATTCTGTGTCGATGGTAAACATAACTCCACTGGATCCCCTGTCGCTTCTTACCATCTGCTGGATCCCCGCGGATAATGCAACATCGTTATGATCGAAACCCTGGTGTTCCCGGTAACTGATCGCCCGATCATTAAAGAGCGACGCAAACACTTCTCGAACGCAGCGCAACACATTTTCGATACCACTGACATTTAAGAATGTTTCTTGTTGACCCGCGAAAGAAGCTTCGGGTAGATCTTCGGCGGTAGCTGACGAACGCACCGCAACACTGCAACCAACGCTTTTGGGGCTTTGGCCTATGAGTGTGTTATAGGCAGCCCTTATGTCCGTCTCCAATTCCACAGGGAGTGGATGCTCGACAACCATGCGCCGGATGCGTTCACCGATGGACTTCAGCTCACTGATGTTTTCAATGTCCAGGCTATCAAGTAGTTGATAGATTTTCTGGTCCAGTTCTTCATGCGCAAGGAAAAGCTTAAATGCATCCGCAGTGGTGGCGAAGCCATCCGGAACAGTGATTCCAGCGGAAGAGAGATTTGAAATCATTTCGCCTAAAGAGGCATTTTTCCCGCCCACCTTTGGGACGTCATCCATGCCTAGTTGGGAAAACCAGTAAATAGTGTTGCTCAATGAATCAACTCCTATGGGTCGATTTAGTTGTTGGACCGATAATCTATTCTATCGAAAAATGGGTTCCCCAGATCTGTTTTCTGGAGCGGATAACATTTGTTGGAAAGTTGACGCGTAATCTGACCATTTTCACCAGATAATGCAATTTAAAATTCTTATGCTTCCGGTTATGGATGTAACTTAAGTGAAGAGGAATATATAATAGGGGTAACTCATTTTGATTAACCAACTTTGCCACAACAGCCCATATTTATTGTTTCTGACGGAAGTGGTGTGACAGCAGAAACCATCTGCCACACGCTTTTGAGTCAGTTCCCAACGGTGAACTTTAACCAGGAATCGTTGCCTTTCGTGGATAGCCTGGACAAGGTCGAAGCAGCCGTTGGTGAAATTAATCGAGCGGCGGCCAGTTCTGGTCTGGCGCCACTGGTTTTCACCACATTTGTGGAAGAGGAGTATGCTGTGGTCTTGTCTCGAGCGAATGCAAGGATCTTTGATCTGTTCGATCCATTCATCGGACGCATGGAAGAATCTCTAGGGCAAAAATCGTCCCACCAGCCGGGTCAGGCTCATGGCATTGCAAACATTCTTCAATACAATCGTCGAATGAGTGCGGTCAACTATGCCATGCATTGCGATGATGGATTACATACACAGGAATATGGCAGTGCCGATGTGATTCTGCTGGGAGTTTCACGTTCGGGAAAAACACCTACCTGTTTGTATTTGGCTCTCCATTTTGGGTTCCATGTGGCCAATTATCCATTAACCCAGGATGACTTTGTTCATGGCAGGCTTCCTGAATCCATTTTGGTGCATCGGGATAAAGCCTTCGGCCTAAATATTGATGCCTCACGGTTGCACCAAATACGGCAGGAACGGAGACCTGGAAGCGAATATGCGTCTTTGAAGCAATGCCGGGAAGATGTTGAGCTGGCGAGAAATTTGTTCGAACGCTACCGAATCCAGCATTGCGACTCAACCTCATACTCTATTGAAGAGTTAGGTAGTACGATAAAACATCAAATGGGTTTGCATTCGGAATTGTACTAATCGTTTTTGTCATGGATGCGCCAAATTTCAAGGTAGCTTTAGGGTGCAGGAAAAATTTCCCTGAATAACAATCTGCTAATTTATTCCGTTAATTTATAATGAGGTACATTCGATACCTCGCTATTCGTAAACCTCATATTCATATTTTGAAGTAATCATGAACCAAACCAGACCTGGTAAAGTTGGCTTCGTTAGTCTCGGTTGCCCAAAAGCGACTGTGGACTCCGAACGTATTCTGACAGAACTTCGAGTGCAGGGTTATGAAATGTCAGTGAATTATGATGGTGCCGATCTGGTCATTGTAAACACTTGTGGATTTATTGACAGCGCGGTTGAGGAGTCGTTGCAGGCGATTGGTGAGGCCCTTGAGGAGAATGGTAAGGTTATCGTCACAGGTTGTCTGGGTGCAAAAGGCGATACTGTTTTAGAAAACTACCCCAATGTTCTCGCGGTTACAGGTCCCCATGCAACAGATGAAGTTATGGAAGTAGTGCATCATCATATCCCTCCTGTTCATGATCCCTTTATTGACCTTGTACCTCCCGGTGGTTTGAAACTTACCCCGAGGCATTATGCCTACCTGAAAATTTCTGAAGGATGTAATCACCGTTGTTCCTTTTGCATTATTCCGCAAATGAGGGGGGATCTGGTGAGTCGTCCCGCGTCTCAGGTATTGGCGGAAGCGGAGGCATTAGTGAGCGCAGGGGTAAAAGAGTTGCTCGTGGTGTCCCAGGACACCAGTGCTTACGGAGTGGGCCTGAAATACAAGACTGACTTCCTTGGTGCGAAGCCAATTCGTTCTCATATTCAGGATCTGTCGTTAGAACTGGGCAAACTTGGTGTTTGGGTTCGATTGCACTATGTCTATCCTTATCCCCACGTAGACCATCTTCTACCCTTGATGGCGGATGGATTAGTTCTACCGTATTTGGACATTCCGTTCCAACACGCAAGCCGGGATATTCTCAAATCCATGAAGCGCCCTGCCCATAGCGAAAAAGTACTGGAGCGAATTTTTAAATGGCGGCAAATCTGTCCAGAGCTGACGATAAGAAGTACGTTTATCGTTGGCTTCCCTGGTGAAACGGAAGAAGATTTCGAGCAATTGTTGGATTTTCTGGAACAGGCACAAATCGATCGCGCCGGTTGTTTCGAATATTCTAATGTGGAAGGCGCCACAGCCAATCAGATTGAGAGCCAACTACCTGCCGCGGTTAAGAGAGAGCGTTTTGAGCGTTTTATGACCAGGCAAGCTGAAATCTCTGCTTCCCGGTTACATCAAAAAGTTGGTTCCACAATAGACATTATCGTCGATCACATCGATGACGGAATATTGACTGGAAGGAGTAAAGGAGATGCTCCCGAGGTTGACGGCTTGGTTGAGGTTTCACAATTCAGTGAGAATGTGCGTGTTGGCGATATCATTCAGGTGAAAGTGGAGGAGGCGGGTGAATATGATTTGTTTGCGATCCAATCCTAGTGTCCAGTGTCAGGATGTTCATTCGTTCCGTATCGTGACCTGGGTTATGGCCGTGTTATGCCTTGAACCATGGGTTATGGGCCCCACTTACTTGCGCAGAATAGTAATGCATAAATAAGAGGTGACAACATGCGTATGGATAAACTGACTACCAAGTTTCAATTGGCATTGAGCGATGCGCAAAGCCTGGCAATCGGGCGAGGCCATCAATTTATTGAACCCCAACATCTAATGATTGCACTGCTGGATCAGGACGGTGGTAGTGCGAAACACCTGCTCACCCTTGGGCAGGTAAATATCAATCAGTTTAGAACTGCATTGAGCCAATCTATCGATGCTTTACCCCAAGTAGAAGGAGGTAACGGTGATCTACATGTATCGAATGATTTGACTCGAATTCTTAACGTAACGGATAAATTAGCTCAGCGAAGAAATGATCAATATATCGCCAGTGAACTGTTTATACTGGCTGCGCTTGAGCATCAAAACGAACTCGGTAAACTTCTTAAACAGTTTGGCGCTTCCAGAGCGTCCCTGCAAAAAGCGGTGGAAACCATGCGTGGAGGGCAGGGTGTGAATGATGCTAACGCGGAAGAACAACGCCAGGCCCTGGAAAAATACACCATTGACGTTACCGAACGAGCAGAGCAGGGAAAATTAGACCCGGTTATTGGAAGAGACGATGAAATTCGACGGGCAATTCAGGTACTGCAACGCAGAACGAAAAATAACCCTGTTCTGATTGGTGAGCCAGGTGTGGGCAAAACGGCAATTATCGAAGGTCTTGCCCAGCGGATCGTTGATGGAGAGGTGCCAGAGGGCGTAAAAAACAAGCGGGTGTTGTCGCTGGATATTGGTGCGCTACTCGCGGGTGCTAAATTTCGTGGGGAGTTTGAGGAGCGACTAAAAGCGGTGTTGAATGATCTATCGAAACAGGAGGGACAAATCATACTGTTCATTGATGAGCTCCATACAATGGTTGGGGCAGGAAAGGCAGAAGGCGCCATGGATGCGGGTAATATGCTCAAACCGGCTTTAGCAAGGGGTGAGCTGCATTGTGTCGGCGCGACAACACTGGATGAATATAGAAAGTACATCGAAAAGGACGCGGCTCTGGAACGAAGGTTTCAAAAAGTTCAGGTTGATGAACCTGATGTCGAAAGCACAATTGCGATTTTAAGGGGCCTCAAGGAACGTTATGAAGTTCACCATGGGGTAGATATTTCCGATCCCGCGATTGTTGCCGCAGCCACACTATCTCACCGATACATCACAGATCGAAATCTTCCAGACAAGGCGATTGATTTGATCGATGAAGCCGCGAGTCGTATTCGCATGGAGATAGATTCAAAGCCGGAGATCATGGACAAACTGGATCGCCGTTTAATTCAGTTAAAAATTGAAAGAGAGGCCCTGAAAAAGGAGCAGGACAGTGCGTCAGTTAAACGTTTACAAGGGCTGGAATCTGATATAGAAAAACTCGAACGGGAGTATGCTGATTTGAACGAGGTCTGGAATGCTGAGAAGTCTGCGGTTCAGGGTAGCCAGCATATCAAGGAATCTCTGGATCGGGCTCGAGTTGAATTTGAAGCCTCCCGGAGGGGTGGCGACCTTTCCCGTATGTCTGAATTGCAGTACGGTGTTATTCCCGAGCTGGAAAAACAATTGACCGAGACAAGTGAGTTGGAAACCACTCAAATGACCTTGCTTCGTAGCAGTGTTACGGAAGAGGAAATTGCTGAAGTGGTCTCCAAGTGGACAGGGATTCCAGTTTCAAAAATGCTGGAAGGAGAAAGAGAAAAACTTCTACAGATGGAGGAGTACCTTGGACGGCGTGTAATCGGGCAGATAGAAGCTATCAATGGGGTTTCCAATGCCATCCGCCGATCAAGAGCGGGTCTATCTGACCCGAACCGGCCCGATGGATCATTCATGTTTCTAGGCCCTACCGGAGTAGGTAAGACGGAATTAACTAAAGCGCTGGCTGAGTTCATGTTCGATACGGAAGATTCCATGGTACGAATTGATATGTCAGAATTTATGGAAAAGCACTCAGTTGCCAGATTGGTAGGTGCCCCACCAGGTTATGTTGGATATGAAGAAGGAGGTTATTTAACCGAGGCTGTTAGGAGAAAGCCATATTCCGTTATCCTGTTGGACGAAATCGAGAAAGCGCATCCTGATGTTTTCAATATTCTGCTGCAAGTACTTGATGACGGGCGATTGACAGATGGGCAGGGACGAACAGTGGATTTCCGAAATACTATTATCATCATGACATCGAATTTGGGTTCAGACATGATCCAAAGTATGGATGCCAATGAATATGATGCAATGAAGTCGGCCGTATTGGGAGTGGTTAGTCAGCGGTTCCGACCCGAATTTATTAATCGCGTTGATGAGATGGTGGTTTTCCACTCATTGGAAAAACAGCAAATCAGGAAAATTGCTTCAATCCAAATAGATGGTCTAAGAAAACGTCTGGCGCAAAGGGACATAAATCTCACTTTGAGTGATAGTGCTTTAGATAAAATTACCGAGGTCGGGTTTGATCCCGTCTATGGCGCCCGACCACTCAAGCGAGCCATACAACTGGAAATTGAGAATCCCATTGCACAGAAAATTCTCTCGGGAGAATTTCCGGATTCATCAGTGATTTATGTGTCTGTCGAAGACGGAGCATTGGTGTTTAGGTGAATTAGGCTTTATCTGTGCCTGTATCTACATGCGTCTTTGCAAAGGCATGTTCACATGTACCAAGGCGGTTCGTTTTGAATCGTCCTGGTACATTAAGCAGAGACGATGGTTCTTCATCGTAGGTTTTGAAGCAAGCGCTCACTGCTGACGCAAATAGGGGTGCACGAACTAAAGATTGAGATACAATGTGATTTCTTCAAAAAAGGATATTCAAGGAGGATGAATAATGGAGCTTTTTCTCTGCACGCATTTTTTTGATCGTAGTCGCCACAAATTCCAATCTGGATTTACCCTAATGGAATTAATGATCGTGGTGACAATCATAGGCGTTTTGGCATCATTGGCGATTCCGGTTTACCGCGATTATGCCATTCGAACAAAAGCCATTCCCAGTACTTTTCCGCCGATTAAAACCGCAGTCTCCATGTATGTCAGCGAACACGGTGAGATGCCAGAGAATTTGAGTTCATTGAGCGGTGTGTCGAGTACGGAAACGGACTATGCAACCAGCTACATAGAAAAGATATCAGTCGCGACAGATAAGGTCAGTATTAAATATCTTGAGTTATCTGAACTTGGTGAAGTGAGCGATAAGGTACTGGTTTATGTTGTCGCGATTAATGGCAGCACCGTTAGTTGGTCCATTTCATCCGAGGACTCCACAGTTCCTCAAAAATACTGGCCACAGTAGAGAAATGATCCGTTGAAGATACCAGACTTCATGATATTTGATACTTTCAGCTGACAGGGTGATCGAGTTTTTTAACTGGCCATGGGATTTGATTTGTGGGTTACTCTGATTGAAAGCGGAATGCGAGTCTGGAACCACACTATGTTTTGGCTATCGCCCATACGCTAACTTTTGATGCCACTCCTGCCTGAATCAGGATTCGTGCGGCTTCATTCACCGTACTACCGCTAGTAACCACGTCATCAACGAGAGTAACATGTTCATAGCGCACGTTTTGTCCTATGACGAATGCCCCTTTAACGTTCATTCGACGGAGCCTTTCGCTGAGTCCTGTCTGACTTGATGTATCGTTCTGTCGCTTCAAGACTGATTTGTTGAATGGGATGTTGAGTTGCTTACTCAGGGTCCGGGTAATTTCCAACGCTTGATTGAAGCCTCGTTGCTTAATCCGGTTTCGGTGGAGCGGAATAGGGATTAGCACATCGGGTAGCGAAGTTGTATTTTCTGGGGACCACTTCCCAAGCATTCTGGCTAAAGGTCTTGCATAGTAAATTTGTCCCTGATATTTGAGCTGTTGAATTTGATCCGAAATGGGTGATGAGTAGATGAATGGAATAACGGATTGGAAATAGTCAGGTCGGAAATTCTGGCATCGGCCACAGATGCCAGAAATGGTTTGCTCAACACCACAAATCGCACAAAAACAGTGTTTCCAGGGAAGCAGGGTCTGGCAATCTATACAAAAACCGGCATTTGTATTTTTTCGACATAGTGCGCATTTTTCTGGCAGTATAGAATCAAATATTTGTTTAATCACGAACATGGAAATCTCTCCGTGAATACTCGTCAGTTGCGACTATTTTCATTGTGCTTTTCAGTCCTTCAATCCTTGGTTTCCTGTAGAAATGCGCTCAGTAGAAATGTACCCGGCGGAGATATGTTCAGTAGGGACTTTGAATATTTCCATTGTTTTTGGCCAAATAAACCGGAATAAATACGGTCTCCATTGAAGATTCATTGAAGACTGATGTGGGCCACTATCCATCCATAGAATTAGAGAGTAACACGATTGGAATTTGATTTAGATAAAGTTGCAGAGTTACGGTCTGCCCTAAAAAAGAGGCCAGGCCCCATGAACTACCTATTGGACCGGGTGCGTCGGGATATGGAAGAACGGATACTTAGAGTTTCGGAGCTGCCGTCAACAGGATTGATTATTGATTTTACTAACGGCGACATGCAGTTTGATTTTTTGTCGGAGCGTGAGGACATTTCCCTGTTGGAATGCCGTCATCCACTTCGCTCCTACCTAGAGTACTATGAAACAGCAAGTTTTGACTGTGTTGTGATCAATTTACAGATGTCCTGGCTCGATTTTGAAAGTCTACTTGGGGAGTCCCGTCGGATATTGCGCTCAGGAGGGATGCTTTTTTTTTCTACATTCGGCCCAGATACATTAGGTGAGTTGGCCGATGCCTGGGGGAAAGTGGATGAGTCAGTACATGTACATCCCTTTGTCGATATGCATTTCATTGGTGATGCTTTAGTGAGATTGGGTTTTTCAAAACCAATTGTTGATACGGACTGGCTGACTATCGAATATCCAGGGGTCGGTATTTTGCTGGACGATCTGAAACAGGAGGGTTTTACCAATGTGCTTTCCACCAGGAGGAAGACTCTTACTGGAAAAAATCGATTTCATCAATTTAAAACTATCCTCAAGGATAGGTTCGAGCATGATGGGGTGCTGTCGGTGAATTTCGAAATTGTGTTTGGCTTCGCTCAGGTGCCAGAAAATACGTCATCCATCAATGTTCGTCCGCCAGAGTTATCGTCCGGATGAGCGTCCATGGGTTAGTGCGCGAATGGACGATTGCTATTGTCGACGTCCTGGCACTTTCAACGGAATGCCAGTGTTCATAATCCCCTGGTAAACCTGTAAGGCAATGTATTCCGCACTTTGAGGCAAAGGCGGAACAGCGCCAGCCTGCATATGGCAGCTAGCGTAACGCCGGTGGATGGTTCCCCAGGGTTGTCCCTGCAATGCCCATGCCGTGCGATACACCGGAAACCCTGTCGATTGCCCAAGAGCAGCACTAATGACGTCGCTGCGAATCTGGTTTCCTGAATTCTGGACATGGCAACTGGCACATGAAAAATTGCGCTGACCACGGCGAGTCCAATAGTATTGCCTACCTTTTTGATATGCGTCTCTTATCATGGGGCTGGAGTAATCAATGGACACGGGTTGTCCGTTTGCTTTGGACTTGTAAAAAGCGACTAGCTTTGCCATTTTCGCTCTATTCGCATTCAATGCCTGTTCACTGTGAATGGATAGGCAGTCGTTGATGTCGCCAACGATTGTCCGTATCGAAGTTCCATTGAAATAGGGGTATTGGTTACCGGGAGGCTTGTCGGAAAAACAAGTGGCTAAACTGGAGCCATCAACGAAGGATTGTTCCCAGTCTTTCTCCATACCCCTGATTTCCCGAATGTGAATTGGAACGGAGGACAATAATTTCCAATTTTTTATGCGATGGGAATATTGCGGTAATCCATTAACACCATCCTGGTATGTTTCAAGCTTAACGGTGGGGAAGCGGTTCTGGAAAAATTTCTGAAATTTCCTTATGTCTTCTCTTATCTCCTCATTATCCGGCGTCCCAAAGGAGGGCGTTGGTGTTATGAGAAAAAATAACACCATAAAAAAAGCCGGTATATGGTAGAAAACTGCTATCGTCAACCGCTGCTGTATTTTTTTGGCTGGCATTTTTTGGCAATGATTTCTGTCTATATTGCAATGCGTGAACGAGCGGTTCCCCGATTTCTGTTAACGTCTACCCAGTCGACGCTAATCAGGTCACCGGGTTTACCGGACGCTAAATGCACGCCAATGATAGGATCTTTGGAAAGTTGATTTCCAAATAACACGTCGGCAAATATTTCCCCGTTGAGGCGGAATTCCATATTGGATATTTGTTGTTTCCTTGGGAATAATTGAGCGGTCTGAGAAATTGAGCAAAATATTCTGTATCCCTGGATGTCTTTTTGAATATGGATTTGAGTATGGTATTGCATTAGTTATCATATCCACTTATGCCTGTTCGTACGTATCTTGATGATCGAAACAGTTGCTTATTTCTTAAAACATAACATGAAATAACTGAACCTTCCTGAAGATCGACTGTGCCATTTGCGGTGGGTCCGCAAGGAGGGTATAGAGTAAAACAGGCAACCAGTGGGTTTTCTGCTGGTTCGATAAAAACCGCCAGTTTTTCTGCACCGGTTGCGGTGATTCGAAATGGAACATAGGAGAGATGTTCCGCCTCTATTGGCATATCAATGATGATACTGGCATCATCATTCGCTTCCGTGGTCTCGAATAGTCTCCGTAGCGTTTTATCTCTGTTTTCGAGAAAAGTTGAGATGTTCCGAGTTTCCCCAAGGGGAGAATAAAATGCCGAAAAAGCGGCCGAAAACCCAGGAATCAATAAGGCGAAAGGTGATAACAGGATGTTTTTCAATGTCTTTCTTCGGGCCAATAAGGAGATCTTTTTAGCTCGTTCATTCATGGGTCATGTTTTATGATTTCCAGGTAAAAAATACATTATTGTTGGGTTTTCTGACTCTTCTCCTCTCTATCTGATTCGGGAGGAAACTGAATTAAAGCGCGAAATGGACCATCTCGCTGATTTTGTCCCTGAATAAACTTTATTCAAATTGAAGCTCTCCGGATATTGATCGCTTGTTTTCCAATTCTTTCAGACGGGCTGCAACACTACTGGAAAAATATCCTTCTTCTTTATTGTCCCTTAGCGCAAGCTTCAGGGATGCGATGGCTCGTTGATTATCTCCCAACAGAGCGTGGTATTCAGCATCTGCCTGGTGAGCCTCGGGAATTTGACCCAATTCAACATTAATCCGGGAGAGCAATCGATAAAGCTGATAATCATTTGCTCGCCGTCGTAAATGGTATCTGGTGACTTTTTTCGCTTCCTCAGCGTTACCGCTTGAAAGCAGTGTACTAGCGAGGTAGTACACCACGAAATGCAGTTCCGGGTTCCTCTCGGACAACCGGGTTAATCGTTCAATGGCTTCTGTTCCTCGGCCGCTGGATTCTTCTATTGATGCCTGAAGGATTTGGAAATAGTGATTTTGGGGCGCATCCGCAATCAATGGTGCCAGGATTTTCTCGGCTTCTGAGTAATGCCTTTCTTCGGCGAGAGCGGTGGCCAATCCATATTTGGCGGCAATCAGTTCCCTGGCTGGTAAATCAGATGTCTGTTTTTCGAAGTATAAGACTGGATCGATTCTGTCTGATGAGTATAAGGCCTGTATTTTTGCCCTAACGAGGTGATATTCCAGGCTGTTAGCGTGATCCACTTTCGGTAATTGTTGAGCGCGTTGCTCTGTTTCAGCGATCCTACTGTAGGAAAGCGGGTGGGTCCTTAAGAACTCGGGTGTACTGCTTCCCTTGGTGCGTGAATAGCGCTCGAGCTTATTAAAAAACTGAGTCATGGCAAAAGGGTCAAATCCCGCATTCGACAATAACTGTATTCCAACGGCATCGGCTTCTCGCTCAAAGTCCCGGGTGTAGCGTAATTGGTTAGACAACAGTTGGGCATTGGTAAGAGTCAATCCTGCCAATCCAGCCTGCCCTCCGATCAGAATTGATCCAATAATCGCTGCGGTTGTTGGTAGCTTGTTATCCTGGGATCGAGCAATCAGTCTTGGTAAATGTCTCTGGGATAAATGAGCAATTTCATGGGCGACCACAGAAGCCAGTTCACTTTCCCGTTCAGTGTTTAATAACAAACCTGTGTTGAAAGTAATGTAGCCTCCGGGTACGGCGAAGGCGTTTAATTCATTGGATCCAATGAGATTGAACACGAGTTCTACCCCACGTAGGTCAGCTGAGCGAGCTACCTGATCTCCTATTTTCTGAAGATAGTGCTTGAGTTCGTGGTCTGTGACATAGTCGGTATTCCTTATTAGTCGCCGCAGAAAACTCTGACCAATTTCCTTTTCTTTTTGAGGAGAGAGATATTGTGTAGCACGATCACCTAATTCTGGTAGCTCATTAGCCTCTGCTTTTAGGGCAGAATTGAAAAGCAACACTAGTAGAAAAAGAAAACGGTGAATTTGCTTTGAATAAATTACTCCCGCGTACTTCCTGAAAATAGTCATATTCAATGTTTTCCGATGCTTTCGGCTTCCAGCTGTTCCACTAAGGTCCAAGAGTAGCATTGGGTAGTTTGTCGGATATGTCAGTCATTATCAAAATTGAAACTCAATCTTAAAAGTCAATCTTAACTGTTTGGTCCGCGTAAACCCGTTAAAGTTCTGTAATGTCTCACTATATTCGTTGAACCCCGAGGTATCGGATCGAGAGGGTTTTCACAAAAATTCAGTCAGGAGAATACCACAAAGTGTGGCGATGAACAACGTGACTACTATGTCCTGGGTTTATTTGATTACCTGAAGGCCCTGTTCAGCGCTCAATAAGAGCACATCCGCGGGTCGTATGGCGAAGATTCCAACGGTGACAACGCCGGGAATCTGGTTGATGAGTTTTTCGGTTTCGATAGGATTGTCAATATCCATGTTTCTAACATCAATGATGGTATTGCCGTTGTCCGTTATAAAACCGCTACGCAGTTCCGGTTGTCCACCCATTTTTACGATGCTTCTTGATACGAGACTTTGGGCCATGGGGATAACCTCAATGGGTAAAGGAAAGGTTCCAAGCCGATCAACCAGTTTACTTTGATCGGCGATGCAGATAAATTTTTCGCTAGCCTGGGCGACTATTTTCTCCCGGGTAAGGCCGCCGCCGCCGCCTTTGATTAAATGCCGGTTCTTTGTTGATTCGTCTGCACCATCAACATAGATAGGCAGTCTGCCGACGGAGTTAATATCTAGTACCTCTATTCCGTGGCTTTTAATCCGTTTTGCTGACGCATCAGAACTGGCCACCGCTCCATCAATCTTGCCTTTTATTTTTGCAAGACCATCGATAAAAAAGTTGGCAGTGGAGCCTGTTCCAACTCCAACTATGTCGCCAACCTGGATATATTCCAAAGCGGCTTCAGCCGCTTCCTGTTTTAGTTTGTCCTGATTCATTTTTTGCCTTTAAGTCGGTTGGTTTATTCGAATACCGTTATGATCCGTTTCTATATTTTCCATTTTAATGTAGTGCCCGTTGGTCGCCTCCTACTGGAGTTGGGCCCACGTGGTTCAGCTCGAACTAGAACAAAGATGCGCTTAGTTCGTTGACTGCCTTCAGCATATCAGGGTCGTCCGTTAGCGTCTCAGATATTGCGCTCCGACAAGCTGTTCTCGCATCTATTCCGGTCTTCATCAGTTTTGCAGCATGGACCAATAATCGGGTACTTGCGCCTTCTTCCAGTCCGCTTCCTTTCAGATTTCGAGTCATGTTTGCATATCTCACCAATCGGGTAGCCGTCTCATTATCAAGTCCGGTTTCTTCTACAATGATGTCGGACTCCAATTGGGCTGATGGGTAGTCAAATTCGATGGAAACAAATCGTTGTCGTGTGCTCTGTTTTAAGTCTTTTAGAACGCTCTGATAACCTGGGTTGTAGGAGATGCCAAGGCAGAACTCCGGTGGAACTGTTAATAGCTCTCCGGTTTTTTCAATGGGCAGGACGCGTCGATCATCTGCAAGAGGGTGAATCACCACTGTCGTGTCTTTTCTAGCCTCAACAATCTCATCCAGGTAGCATATTCCACCCCCACGTACGGCTCTGCTCAATGGCCCATCCGACCAACGGGTTTCTCCGCCGATAATTAAATAGCGTCCAACCAAATCAGCAGCAGTCAGATCGTCGTGGCAAGAAACGGTAATTAAAGGGCGGGACAACTTCCATGCCATGTGCTCCATGAAGCGGCTTTTACCACAACCGGTTGGTCCCTTCAAAAGGACTGGAATGCCATTGTGATATGCGGCGTGAAAGATTTCAATTTCTTTGCCCTGGGGTGCATAAAACGGTTCTTTTTCGATGAAATAATCATCGAGCGTGGAGTCGGCTGTCATTTAAAAAATGCAAATAAGTGTTGTCTTTTTCGGCACAATTTGGGTGGAAGATAAAAACGATTGTTATGTGTCAATCCTTTCCGGCGGCGCGCCCGGCGAAGGGCTATAGTGTATTGTCCAGCGCACAAAGTTACCAGTTTATAACGTTAAAAGTCCCTTGAGGTTTTGTCCCGATCATCGGATGTCGGGGTCGCCCCATCGTTTAGCTGGGTTGGTACCCATCGCCTACCGATACGGTGGTTTCGTTTTCTGCAGTGTAATTGGAGCCAAAAAATATATCACCATCCCATTGGCGATAGGTGGATAGGGTTTGAATGGGCTCCGGACCACTAAGCATGCCAATTTTCTGATCCACTGTTGGTACCGAGCAGCGGGCACAGATCTGTAGCATACGAATGTTTGTTTCATTAATCAGCATGGATTTCCAGTGATCTTCGGCGAAAGCATCGCAACCATCCACCACGAGATTTGGTCTGAATCTATCCATTCCTACTGGAACCTCCAACTTTGAGTTGAGATCATCTAGCGATGCCTGGGAAATAACGAGTAAGGGAAAAGCATCAGCAAACTTCGTATGATCGCCGATGTTAGAAACCACCGGGTCGCAGGAGCGAGTTTCGTCCTCGGGAAAGCAGACCAATTTGCAGGGAATGCCCAGTGCCTGACTAACCCAATCATTGGTGATCCTGTCCAATTCAAGGGCAGATACTGGATCGTTAAACACCTGGGTTGCTATTCTGGGCATATCGGGGGAAGCGTGGGGGACTACATGGGTTTCCATGCCAAAACTCGATAACATTAATTTTCCTTCTCGAATATCTGTATCAACGAGAGACATCTGGGGGTGGATTCGTTGGGTAAGAAAACGATTCTGTTCGTCAACGACCATCCATTGCCTATCGTACTCAAGACCACTGCGAGACAACCTGCTTGTTTCCAATGATACTCCTGCCAGGGATTTTACCGGATAGATATGAATTTCAGTTAATTGCATTTTTCAGAGTCATTCAGAGGAAGGCTATTGGGAGAGACCGAGAGATGAAGATAGTTATCGGTAAGTTTGCCCTGGGCTGGAAAAAATAGATATATTTGTGAGACACTGTCAATTATGAATAGACCCCAACGTTATATCGATATCCTGAGTGAGCTCATCGCATTTGACACGACAAGTCGCAATTCAAATTTGCAGCTGATTGAATACATTCAGTCCATGCTGTCAGATCATGGGGTGAACTCTGAGTTGACATTTGATGCAATGGGTGGGAAGGCCAATCTTTTCGCAACGATTGGCGGGCGGGGTGAGCGTGGGATAATTTTATCAGGCCATACCGATGTTGTTCCAGTAGATGGCCAGGCATGGTCAACGGATCCTTTTAATGCAATCGTGAAAGATGGGCGTCTGTTTGGTAGAGGGGCGTGTGACATGAAAGGCTTTATTGCTATTTGCCTCTCTAGAATCCAGCATATTTTGGATGCCGATTTGGATGTGCCAGTGCATTTTGCATTTTCTTATGACGAGGAAGTGGGGTGTGTCGGTGTCAAAGGATTACTTGATGAGCTCAAGAAGAAACCCATTCAGCCCAGGGCCTGCATTATCGGTGAGCCAACTAGCATGAACGTCATTCGAGCGCATAAAGGCATGTTGTTCAAGCGATGCCATGTGCATGGGAAGTCTGCTCATTCTTCAATGGTGGATGAGGGAGTCAATGCGGTTACTGCCGCAGCCAAAACCATCGCCTATATCGATTCGGTTGCGGGGCGCATTCAGGAGGAAGGGCCGTTCGACGATGAATTTTCCCCACCCTATACCACTTTACATTGTGGCGTTATAAAAGGTGGCACGGTAAATAATATTATTCCTAACGAATGTCAGTTCGATTTTGAAATAAGAAACCTGCCAGAACATTCTCCGCTAGAAATTTTTGAGGAGATTGATCAATACACCAAAAGCAAACTGCTTCCGCAAATGCGTGCTGTAAGCGAAGAGGCGGGTATTGAGTGGAATACGTTAGCGAATTATCCGGGATTAAATACGTCATTGGATGATAATCTGATTTCCATCGCTTCGGATCTATTGAAAACCAATGAACGACCCGGAAAAGTCAGCTATGGAACGGAGGGCGGACATTTTCAGTCCGCAGGTTTTTCCACTATTGTGTGTGGTCCCGGAAGTATTGAGCAGGCCCATAAACCCAATGAATATGTTGCTCTGGATCAGCTGCAACGATGCGATGAGTTTCTCGCCACTTTAATTGGCTCGTTAAACTAAATTAGATGTAGGGTAATAGGGATGGCCATCTATCTGGGGTTAGGCTCTAATGAGGGGAGTCGAAAAGCAAATCTTGAAAAAGCCATTGTTTCTCTTAAGGCGGCGGGTTTCGAAATTCATGAGATTTCTCCTGTGGTTGAATCTCCTGCGATGTTGCCCGATGATGCCGAGTCCTGCTGGAACAAACCCTATTTAAATTGTGTTATCAAGGGACAGGTAGATTGGCAACCAATGCAGGCGCTATCTATCCTGAAAACCATAGAAAAGGAGCTTGGGAGACAACCTTCGAGACGATGGGCACCTCGTCCCATTGACATCGATATTCTTATTTGGAACGAATTGTGTCAGCGAACAGACCAATTGACGATTCCTCATCCTGGTTTAGCGTCCCGGGCATTTGTTCTTTCGCCGTTATGCGCTATTAGCCCCGGATTAGTTATTCCCGGGACCAACAAAACGGTATTCGAGCTGTCTCAAAACGTATCCGTTATACCGTTATGGATGGGAATACTGAATCTGACCCCAGATTCATTTTCAGATGGTAATACGTGGGGCGATAGTCGGGTGTTAGCAGAGTATTTGGATGAAATGATCAGCAACCATGTTCAAATTATCGATTTGGGAGCGGAGTCAACTCGCCCTGGTGCGGAAACGATTTCTCCGAAACTTGAATGGCAACGGTTACAACCTGCACTTGAACTGATTCAGGAGCGATTGGCTGGAATGCAAATCAGGCCGTTGATTTCATTGGACAGCCGAAACCATGAAACCATGCAAAGGGCACTGGGCTATGGTGTTAACATTATCAACGATGTGAGTGGTCTTTCCAGTCCGGCGGTTATCGATCTGGTGAAGAATAGTGGCTGTCAGGTGATCTCAATGCATAGTACCGTTGTCCCCGCGGATCCCTCGAAGCTTCTACCTACAGATCAACCCGCAATAACCCAGGTGAAAGACTGGTTGAACCGTAACCTTGAATGGTGGATTGGCCAGGGAATTAAGCCGGATCAGGTGATTTTTGATCCGGGAGTCGGTTTCGGAAAAAATGTGCTACAAACGCTGGATTTGTTGGGAAATGTGAAGACGCTCAGGGAGTTTGGTTTTCGGTTGTTGATAGGGCATTCCAGAAAATCGTTTATGCGGGGTTTCGCCGATAACTCTCCAGAAGACCGCGACCTGGGAACCCTGGGGATGTCTTTGTCACTATGTCATCAGGGAGTTGATATTATCAGAGTGCACAATCCAGTTATGCACGCCAAAACCTATCGGGCATGGTCGCACATCTCGAATTGATGCCTTTTTTGCCAGGAGCCCGAAAAGACCTTGCCGAGAATACGCCCTACCGAGAATACGGATGGCGCTGAGGATACGGATAGACGGGTTCCCAGAAAAGATGTGGAACCCTGGGGGGAGTAAATCCAGCTCGAAGTCGGAACCAGGAAAAAGGTCACATGCATGGTTCAGTGAAACACCACGCTTGCGGATAAAGTGAATGCGGGAATTGGGGCGTCAAAAAAGTCCCCGTTGTCATCCTGCATTTGATAACTTCCAACCATCGCGCCCACCGGGGTTTTCAATACTGCACCGCTAGTGTATTCAAAACTCTCACCTGGTTTTAGATAAGGATGCTCTCCCACCACTCCTGGCCCACGGACTTCCTCTGTTTTACCTTCCGAGTCGGTAATAATCCAGTGACGGGTCAGCAGTTTCGCTGGTATGTCACCTCTATTTTCCATGTAGATCGTATAGGCAAAAACGAATTGGTTGTTATCTGGAATGGACTGGCTTTCAAGATAAGTCGGCGTTGCGAAAACGAAAATATTTTGTTTTGAAGTCATGAAGAGAATTTAAAACCAGGCAGGGTTGATATGCAAGGCCGAAATTTCTAATTTAAATTTGATTATTGAGATTATACAGGCGAAGTGATATCGTCCTCTAAAACAATAACTGTAAAACGATAACTGGTACTGTTCCTTGGTATGCCACGTTTATTTTTATAGATGGTACTTGTAAATAACTATAAATCCACAACTATAAATCCACAATGGGAGATAGAAATGCAACGATCGCTTTATATTGATCCGGATAAGTGTACGGGTTGTCTGCAGTGTGAAATGGCCTGCTCGTACGAGAATGAAGGGGTCTTCAATCCGTCAAAGTCCAGAATAAAGGTATTTACATTTCATGACGAAGGTCGGTTTGTTCCATATACATGCACCCAATGTGACGAAGCCTGGTGCCTGCATGCCTGTCCCGTTGAAGCAATCACCATGAACAAATCCACCGGGGCTATGGAAGTCAGTGATTCAGTGTGCGTGGGATGTAAAGTGTGCACCATTGCCTGCCCCTTTGGAACCGTGAATTATAATCAGGACAGTGGAAAAGTCGTCAAATGCGATCTATGTGGTGGAGATCCAAAATGCGCAAGCGCATGTCCCACAAGTGCTATTACTTATGTAGATGCTGATGCGACTGGTCTTGATAAAATGCGCGCATGGGCAGCCAGAACCGATAATGCCGGGACGGCCAACTAAGGGGGAAAGAAAATGACTTGGGCACGCAAAATTTTAAGAATTAACCTGACTGCGGGTACTGTAAAGGAAGAAGCGTTAAACATGGAATGGGCAGCCAACTATATTGGCCAACGTGGATTGGGAACACGCTATCTGGTAGAGGAAACGGATCCTGCATGTGATCCACTAGGGCCGGACAATAAGCTAATCTTCGCCACTGGGCCGCTTACTGGGACCACTGTTTCCACAGGAGGTCGGTATTCCGTTATTACTAAAAGTCCCCTAACAGGGGCAATAGCCTGTTCTAATTCCGGCGGATTTATTGGTGCGGAGCTGAAGTCTGCGGGCTGGGACATGATTATATTTGAAGGAAAGTCTCCATCGCCGGTCTACCTGCATGTACAAAACGAAGTCGCTAAACTGGTTTCCGCTGAGGATTTATGGGGAAAGTCTGTTTGGGAAACCGACAAGTTACTCCATGAAAAACATCAGGATCCGCAAGTGAGAATAGCCGCTGTTGGCCGCTCCGCGGAAGAAGGGTGTTTGTATGCCGCTGTGATCAATGATCTCCATAGAGCGGCAGGGCGATCAGGAGTTGGCACTGTAATGGCGTCAAAAAACCTGAAAGCAGTGGTGGTTCGTGGTACTCGTGGTGTGGGTAATATCAAAGATCCCGTTAGATTCATGAATAGCGTGGCCGAACAAAAACAGGTGCTCGCTGAAAATGCCGTTACCGGTCAGGGACTACCTGCTTTGGGTACTCAGGTCCTGATGAATGTTATTAATGAAGTGGGTGCATTGCCGACGAATAATATGCAGGAGGTTCAGTTTGAGGGTGCTAATAATATTTCTGGCGAAGCGATGCTTGAGCCGCGCGAGAGCGATGGCAAACCAAATCTGACCACTAATGCAGCCTGCTTTGGATGCACGATTGCCTGTGGGCGAATTTCTACCATAGATAGAACTCACTTTTCAGTTGAGAACAAACCTGAGTACTGGGGTAACTCTGGCGGATTGGAGTACGAAGCTGCCTGGGCCATGGGTGCAGACACTGGGGTCGATGACCTCGATGCGATTACCTACACCAACTTTATTTGTAATGAAGATGGTTTTGACCCTATTTCTTTTGGTTCAACCGTCGCAGCGGCGATGGAGTTATATCAGATAGGGGCAATTACCACAGATCAAACTGATGGTGTTGAACTGAATTTTGGATCCGCCGAAGCACTTACCTGGTGCGCTGATCAGGTTGCAATGGGAGTTGGATTTGGTCGGGATTTGGGCTTGGGATCCAAACGATTGTGTGAGAAGTATGGCCACCCAGAGCTTTCCATGACGGTAAAAGGGCAGGAATTTCCTGCTTATGATCCCCGCGGAATTCAGGGCATGGGCCTCACTTATGCGACTTCCAATCGAGGGGCTTGTCATCTTCGTGGTTATACAGTGGCTTCTGAAATTCTCGGAATTCCTGAAAAAACTGATCCATTGGAGACAGAAGGTAAGGCTGATTTGGTTAAAGCATTCCAGGATGCGACTGCCGCCGTGGATTCAATGGGCTTATGTGTTTTCACAACATTCGCTTGGACGCTGGACAATATGGCTCCTCAAATTGACGCCGCATGTGAAGGTGACTGGACCGTTGAACGCTTAGCTGAAGCCGGTGAGCGAATTTGGAATCTTGAGCGGGACTATAATATCAAGGCCGGACTAACTGGTGCGGATGACTCCTTGCCTGGACGTTTGTTAAAAGATGCCGCAAAAGCGGGGCCAGCCGAAGGCAGGGTTTGTGATCTGGATAAAATGCTACCTGAATACTACGAGCTAAGAGGGTGGACTCCGAGCGGTGAAGTGACTGACGAAGTTAGACAAAGGCTTTCATTACCAGCATGAATTACGTAATTATTGGCGCTGGCCCAGCGGGGGTGGTTGCTGCTGAAACGTTGAGAAAACTCGATCAAACAGCCACCATCACCCTCATTGGGAATGAACCCGAGCCTCCTTATTCGCGAATGGCTATTCCCTATTTGTTAATCAACAATATTCAGGAACAAGGAACCTATTTGAGAAAACAGAATGACCACTTCCAGGACAAGAGTATTGATGTTGTCATTGGCTCAGTGACTTCCGTCGATATTCAGGCTCAAAAGCTTGGTTTGTCAGATGGATCAGTCGTTGAATACGACAAGCTTCTGGTTGCAACAGGCTCCAGACCTATTTCACCGCCGGTACCGGGCATCGATCATCAGAAAGTTACTTCCTGTTGGACGCTTGCAGACGCGAGGAAAATTGCAGAGGGTGTTAAACCCGGCGCATCAGTTGTGTTGATCGGGGCTGGATTCATCGGCTGTATTATTCTTGAGTCTCTGGTTGCCTCTGGAGCTGATTTGACGGTTATCGAGATGGGCAACCGAATGGTTCCGAGAATGCTTGATGAGAAATGTGGAACAATGCTCGAAAAATGGTGTCTAGCGAAAGGTGTAAATGTGATGACTAGCTCCCAGGTCGAAGCTATCGAATCTGCAGGGTCCAATGTCAATGTAATGATTAGCGGTGGTCGGCAAGTTGAAGCTGAACTGGTGATTTCCGCCGCTGGGGTTCGTCCCAATGCTGATTTTCTATCGGATTCCGGTGTTGAATTAGTCAATGGTGCTATTTTAATTGACGAATATATGCAGTCTTCCGTTCCCAACATTTACGCTGCTGGTGATGTTGCCCATGGAAAGGACTTTTCCACGGGGGAGTTCAGCGTGCAGGCTATTCAACCTACAGCAGTTGATCATGCTCGAATTGCAGCGAGTAACATGGTCAAACATGGAAATGTACGCCATCAAGGCAGCGTATTAATGAATGTGTTGGATACCATGGGCCTAATTTCTGCTTCATACGGTCAGTGGGAAGGAGTGGAAGGTGGAGAGACCGCACAGCTACTTGATGAAGACAATTTCAGATATATGCAGCTACAGTTTGAAGGCAATCGATTAATCGGTGCAAATACACTGGGGATGACTCAACATATTGGTATTTTGAGGGGGCTGATTCAAGGTGGATTTGATCTTGGGGTTTGGAAGCAGAAGCTCATGGACAATCCACTAAGAGTCATGGAAGCTTATCTCTCGGTAACTCATGGTTAGTTTTTGTTAGTTCCGAGAAATATTTTTCTGGGTATGTTGTCAAATATTTTCCCAAGTATTTTTCCAAGTATTTTGCCAAATATTTTGACTGGGGTTGTCAGATGCGAATTACCTTTAAATTGTTTGCGACGTTGATGAGATTTTTGCCAGAAGGGGGGAGCAGAAATGTTATTACCCTGGATGTGGCGGAAACGACGACGCCAAATGATTTGATTGACCGATATAATCTGCCGGAAAAAGAAGTGCATCTGGTGCTGGTCAATGGTGTCTATTTATATGAGGCCGACCGGGATAAACCGCTGAAAGACAATGATGCCTTGGCTATCTGGCCTCCGGTAGCAGGTGGATGAATAACCAACGATCTCCCCATTTCACCTACCAGGCTGAAATGGGCTTCACCCATTATGAACTACTTAAGGGATTGCCGTCGGCGGTAAAGCCCTATCTGGTCCATCGAATTTCTCCACTTATTAACGAAATACGACTCGATGGACGTATGGTGAAATTAACTATTCAGCCAGAAACGATTCGAAAAATTGCATCTATCGAACTACCAATTACTCATGTTTCATTAGACTTTTTTGACTTTGATGCTGATCAATATGACATGTTCATGCATCGATTTAAGCGGTATTTGCATAGAGGTGGTGGGTAAATGAAAGTTACTCTAAAGCTATTTTCAAGTTTGATGGAGTATTTACCCAAAGAGGCGGATTCCAACACGATCACCCTGGTTGTACCCGAGTCTTCCAGTCCCTATGATTTAATCGACCGTTTGAGAGTGCCTAGAAAAGAAGCTCAGGTCATAATGAAGAACGGAGAATTCTGCCCGATAGAACAACGCTCGTACAGTTTGAGTGAGGGAGACACTATATCTGTTTGGCCGTCTATCCAGGGTGGATGAAGTGCTCTCCAACTATCGTCGGGTAGCGCGCTGGTATTGTTTTACCAGTGCTAGTGTTTCTGACAATCAGAAGCTCCTGAAAAGAATAGAAAATCTCGTGGTTTGTTTTGATATCATTCACTTCGTAAGCAAATGCCGTTAAAAAACAACTGGCATCGGTTTCGTTATTTATCAGCTCGGTGGTTCTAATTGAGCATCAGTATTATTTTTTATATTCGGCTGCATACAGGACTGTCATATTGCTGACGATTTATTAATCAGGTACCAATTTTTGATAAAAGATAAACGCCAAAGACCGCTTCATGATATTAGAATATCAGTGACAGATCGATGCAATTTTCGATGTGGATATTGTATGCCCAAAGATGTGTTTGGGAAGAATCATCAGTTTTTGCGCCAAAGTGAGTTACTAGATTATGAGGAAGTCGAAAGGCTTGTTAAAGCGTTCACAATATTAGGTGTTACGAAAGTACGATTGACTGGAGGTGAACCCCTTTTACGAAAAGACCTCGAGTACTTAATTGAAAAACTAACAAACTTCGAAGCAATCAACGATGTGGCAATTACGACAAATGCCTCGCTACTTACTAAAAAAAGAGCGTTATCCCTCAAGGAAGCGGGGATCCGACGAATCAACATCAGCTTCGACGCGATCACTCCCGGGATATATCAACAGATCAACCAGATCAACTACCCAATGGAAGATATTCTCAAGGGGATTGAGAATGCCATTGGGGTTGATTTTGAGGCTGTCAAGGTAAATATGGTGGTGCAAAAGGGGATTAATGAAACTGACATCATTCCTATGGTAGAACATTTTCGTGGATCAGGAGTGATATTACGGTTCATTGAGTTTATGGATGTAGGAAACCACAACCAATGGAATCACAACAAAGTTTTCAAATCCCAGCAAATAATTGACACCATTCAGGCGAAGTATCCACTGCGAGTGGTTGGAGAGAACTATCCTGGAGAAGTAGCCAAGCGATGGGAATATCTGGATGGCAAGGGAGAAATAGGAGTTATTTCTTCGATTACCCAACCTTTTTGTGGTGGTTGTACAAGAGCCCGATTATCTGCAATTGGGGAACTCTATACCTGTCTGTTTGCTCACTCGGGTTTCGATTTGAGAGGAATGTTGAGAAAGGGTTTTAGTGACCAGCAGATTGTTGATGAACTTTCGAAAATCTGGATGAACCGGACCGATCAATATTCCGTTGAGCGATTGAAAAATCCTTCTGGAACAGGATTGCCGCCTAATAGTCAAAAAGTCGAAATGTCCTATATCGGCGGCTAACCGTTCATAAACAGCTAACTCGCCTTATATCAGCACTGCTCTGCCATAACAGCCCATATGACGGAAATGTCCGGTGACGATGGGTTTCAGTACTGAGATCTGTCCCCGGACTTTCTTCATTAGCCTGTTTACAATATCGAATTTCCTGGTAAAGGCAAATTTCCTAGAAAGGCAAAGGAATTTTCATTCCTGCTTTCTTTTTTAGCTGGGCTTTCTTACTGCTTTTTTTTAGCAGCGGTTTTTTTAGCTACCTTTTTCTTTGCAGAAGCCTTTTTGGCTACCGCTTTTTTAGCTACAGTCTTCTTTGCTACTGTCTTTTTAGCGACTTTCTTGGTCGTCTTTTTTTTGATGCCATTGGTGTTGCCTCTTAGTGGTGAAAGCAGTATCCAGTGATTTTGGGTAGTGGGAATCTCAAAGTTGTTGCATGGTGGGTTCCAACCCGCAATGAGTGTTCAAACTGTCCTGGAATAAAAGATGATTGGTGGTTCGCGGTAGTCAGAAACCTAGTGTTCTAGTAAAGTTCAATCAGCTAGTCGAAATCAATCGGATACTTTATGGGGATTTCCAGAAGTCTATCGTTCTACAGTCTATCGTTCTACAAGGGTAAAAATTAGGCTTCTGCGCCTTAACGTGCCGAGACACTAAAATATCTTGATGTTGATGTCAATACGATAGCCGGAATAATGATAATGCTTTTGGCGTCAGTAGTGCCTGGTTTTAGGTGGATCGGTTTCTAATCTTTGTGGAGTTGTTGCTCCTGAAGGTTTGTAAAAAGGTGATGTACGAAGGATATGATGTGCAAAGGATATGCAGTCTGAGTTAGAATTGGCCTTCTGAATTTTACAACTAATTCTGAATTTTACAACTAATTAAGAGACACAATTGAATAACAAAAAAAATAGTTACACAAGGGAGGAGTTGTTGTCGTGTGGACATGGGGAAATGTTCGGTGAAGGTAATGCACAGCTACCATTATCCAATATGTTGATGTTTGATCGCATTACTCAGATCGACGAAGATGGGGGGGAGAATGGAAAAGGGGTAGTGGTTGCAGAACTGGATATTACTCCGGACCTTTGGTTTTTTGACTGTCATTTTGAAGGAGATCCAGTTATGCCGGGTTGTCTGGGGGTGGATGCGCTTTGGCAATTGGTTGGCTTTTCCCTGGGATGGCGCGGAGGCGAAGGGCATGGCCGGGCGCTTGGTTCTGGAGAAATCAAATTTACGGGTCAAATAACCCCGGAATCGAAGAAAGTGATCTACAACATTGTCTTCAAACGGGTGGTGATGAGAAGACTCATCATGGGTATCGCCGATGGAACCGTCTCAGTAGACGGAAAGTTGGTGTATTCCTGCAAAGATCTTAGAGTTGGATTGTTCCGAAACACATCTGCCTTTTAAGGGATTGGTTTATATCAAAAGAAATAGGTTTTGATTTTTTTAATATCGTAATTTCTTTGATAACTTCCTCGGCTCACATGATGAATACCAGTTTAGTGGAAATTACTGTGATTGTCACAGCGATTACCATGATGGTTGAATGGGGTTTTGGATTTTTTCAGAGTTAAGAGTATCCATTGTGTCAATTCGAGAATATTGAGGTCGCTATGAAGCGTGTCGTTATTACGGGCTACGGAATAGTTTCAAGTTTAGGAGCTAATAAGAATGAAGTCGCCCAGTCTCTTATCCAGGGACGTTCAGGTATTGTGCGTTGTGAAGAATATGCGGATCTTGGAATGAGAAGTCATGTTCACGGTGCGATTGATATAGATGCAAAATCACTCATCGACAGAAAACTGTATCGATTTATGGGAGATGCTGCAGCGTATAGTTATATCGCAATGCAAGAAGTTGTCGAGCATGCAGGTTTGGGTGAGGACATCGTGTCGAATGAACGGACAGGCTTGCTGTTGGGTACCGGTGGAGCCTCCCCTGAGAATATTGTGATAGCAGCAGATACTTTGAGGGAGCGGGGAGTTAAACGGGTTGGTCCCTACATGGTGACCAAAACCATGGCCAGTACTGTTCCCGCATGTGTAGGAACGGCTTTTAAGATCAAAGGGGTCTCGTACTCCATCAGTTCTGCCTGTTCAACCAGCGCTCATTGCATTGGTCATGGTGCAGAGCTGATTCAATTGGGTAAGCAGGATGTGATTTTCGCCGGTGGAGGCGAAGAGCTGCATTGGACCCTATCTGTTTTGTTTGATGGCATGGGTGCTTTGTCATCAAAATATAACGAAAACCCGGGGCGAGCTTCCCGACCCTATGACCAGGACCGTGACGGATTCGTGATTTCCGGGGGCGCCGGGGTTGTTGTTCTGGAAGACCTTGATCACGCGCTCAACCGGGGCGCCAAAATTTATGCTGAATTGGTTGGTTATGGCGCGACCTCAGATGGATACGACATGGTTCAGCCGTCTGGAGAAGGTGCCGTAAGGTGTATGAAACAGGCGATGTCAACGATCTCTCCGGAAAAAACCATTCAATACATCAATGCACATGGTACCAGCACACCGGTTGGAGATGGCAAGGAACTGGAGGCGATTGGTGAAGTATTTGCAGAAAACAGCCCCTACATCAGTTCAACGAAGTCGCTAAGTGGCCACGCATTGGGCGCTGCAGGCGTTAACGAATCAATTTATACGCTATTGATGATGGAGAATAGCTTTATCTCTGCAAGCGCTAATATCGAAAATCTCGATGAAAAGGCAAAGGATTTCCGGGTAGTAACGGAAAATATTGAAAACATCGATTTGAATCTTGCTATAAGCAACAGTTTCGGTTTCGGCGGAACTAACTGCACATTAGCTTTCGAAAAATGGAAATCCTAGTCACATTGGATGTGTAATTCAAAGAGTTGCCTTTGACGGCCCATATTTTCAGTTAGGCTTTTCTATGGCGCCGTTGCCCACTGAAATCAACGATAGAGCTCGTCTATCCATATTTACCTGGTTGTGTGGATGTGCTGCGCTCATTTTTTGTATGGTTGTTCTTGGTGGAACGGTGCGGCTTACTGGTTCAGGCCTGTCAATGGTTGATTGGCACTTGCTGATGGGCGCAATTCCCCCGATTGGAGAGAACGCGTGGACCAGGGCATTCGAACAGTACCAACAGTTTCCGGAGTACCGATTGGTGAACTCGGATATGCTGCTGTCCGAATTCAAATTCATCTATCTGATGGAGTATGCTCACCGGCTATTGGGAAGATTGATTGGTGTGGTTTTTGTTTTTCCGTTTGCTTTTTTCCTTTTCACCGGGAGAGTCAGCACCAGGCTTTTTCCACGGTTGTGCTTTTTGATGCTATTGGGTGCGCTACAGGGGGGAATGGGCTGGTATATGGTCAAAAGCGGGCTGGTAGATGATCCCCAGGTGAGCCAGTATCGATTGACATTACATTTTATGCTGGCAGCGTTGATTTATGCATACATGATCCGGGTGATAATCGGATTATCACCTAACCTCAGACTGCCTCAAGTGTCCGGATTGAAGTATTTAAGTCTCGTAGTGCTGGCCTCACTATTAGTAATGATGATAACTGGCGGGTTGGTTGCTGGAACGAAGGCAGGTTTCATTTTCAATACCTTTCCTCTGATGGCTAATCAATGGGTCCCTGATCAGATATTCGATCTTTCTCCCATTTGGATAAATATGACGGAGAACCCAGTTGCGATTCAGTTTGTCCACCGATGGCTGGCGATATTCGTATTTTTAGTAATCTCGCTCTGCGGTTTTTTACTGGTTCGCTTGAATGCCTCAAAGCTAGCAACTGCTCTTGGAATAGCACTAATTCTGATGGTTTTCTTGCAGGTTATATTGGGTATCTTAACTCTGGTCATGCGGGTGCCCTTGCATCTGGGTGTTGCGCATCAAGGTGGTGCTTTTCTCCTATTGACGCTGGTCTCGGTTGTTGTTTCTGCTTTTTTTCAAAAGTTGCATACCCACAACGCCACCCAGTAGTGTTGGTGCACCAGCGTTAATGCTGATCGAGCACCATTGCTTCTTGCTGTTTTCGGACAGAGGTGGAGGTCCAACCCCACGTAATAGATCCAGGTAATTGGCTCTTGTAGTGGGGATTTCGCCAAATAATTGATAATGAAACGACAGAATTCCGGTTTGGTGCTGTTTATCGGGCGGAGTTAAAACTATAATCCGCCTCTCGACCATTTCGGGAACTTCTTTGTCTTTAGACAAGACTAACACCCAGTCTGTAATGGGTTCTCATTACAGTGACAAAGCGGTCAAGAGGCCAAATAGATAGTACCCACTACATGATCATTGTTAGATTTATTCACATCCTGGCGGCACGTCTTATTATTGGCGTCTTGGCTACCATCATTTCGGTTGGAGCGACGGCTGATTCAAAATGGGATATTAATGAACTACTTGCTCGGTTGTCGGCTGTTCAGATGGCGAGTCTTGAATTTGTTGAAAAGAAAAAATCCATGCTTCTAACCGTTGATCTTGAATCATCAGGCAATATTGATTACCGGGCTCCGGATTACATGAAAAAGACCATCCTGAATCCGGTTTTCGAAAGTATATTAATCGATGGGGATGTGTTGAGCATAGAAAAAACTACCATCGGGGGTAAAAAAGAAGAATCCGTGGAGACTCAGCGCTATTCTATTGGATCGGATTCATTACTCAGCTCCAGTGTTGGCAGCGTACTTGCCATACTTGCCGGTGACAGAACATTACTTGAAAGAGACTATGAAACTAATCTTATGGGAGATGAGAAGGACTGGACTTTGACACTGCGTCCAAGAACAGGCGTCATTAGGGAAAAAATCGAGCAGATTATGTTGGCAGGAAACAGTATTGAAATCAGTTTTATCGAAACTACCTATGCTGACGGTGACCAATCCAGTTTGTCGCTTTCCTATCTGGAAATCCAGTAATCTGAAAGGCTGATAGCAGTGGAACAAAGAGGTAAAACCAAGGCAGCCATCATTATCGCTCTGTTAATAGCCTCTGTCATATTCATAGCCCTAAAAGGGAAAGTTTCAACAGAACTATCAGTTTTTCTCCCCGAGGCGCAGACCAGATCGGAAAGATTGCTCCATCATCAACTTGGTAAGGGAGCATCGACCAACCTTGTTTTTGTCGCACTGTCTGGACTGGAACCCCAGAGTTTGGCTGATCTGAATCGATTAATGACAGATAAGCTAAATAGTTCGGGAATTTTTAGTAAGGTAACAAATAGCGCTCTTGGTTACAGTATTGATGATTTTGCGATTGTGGAGCAATATCGATACTTTTTAACCCACAATGACCTGAAAGAGCAGTTTTCTGTCGAAGGCTTCAAGCAGGCTTTGCAACAAAGACTACTGGGCCTGAGCTCTTCAACCGCTGTGCTTGAAAAACGATTTCTCCGCCAGGATCCTACCGGAGAAATATTTAGTATTGTTGAAGGACTCCAGGGTAGATTGAGCAAACATAAGGCTCCCGAGCAACAGCATGGGGTCTGGTTTTCACAGGATCATTCAAGAACATTGATGCTGTTGGAAATCAAGGCGGATATTGCGGATCTGGAAAACCAGACTACTGCGGTACTAGAGGTTCGTCGTGTGTTTGATGAAATAAAAACGCCAGGGCTTAAAATGGTTATGACAGGGCCGTCGGCTTTCGCTGTGGAGTCTGGAGAAGACATTCGTCGGGACGTTAAATTTTTAACCTATCTAGCGGTGTTTTTTGTTGTGCTGTTTCTTTGTGCTGTGTATCGCTCGGTATTTGCAATCGCTTTGATTGTGTTACCTCTGGTCGTGGGAGTGGTGGTGGCAACGGCCAGCGTTCTGGTTTTACATGATCAGATCCACGGTATCACCCTGGCATTTGGTATTACTCTTGCCGGCGTTACGGTGGATTATCCTATTCATTTATTAACCGGAATTACCTCGGATCGTAAGACCACCCATGAGCATGTTCTGAATATCTGGAAAACACTGAAACTTGGTGTGATCTCTACCGTTATTGCTTATGCAGCATTTCTGGTTTCAGGTTTTGGTGGATTACAGCAACTGGGTTTCTTCACCATCACTGGATTGATTACCGCTGCACTCTTTTCCCGCTGGGTTTTGCCCATGATCGCAGTTAAATCAAATCTTTCCAACCATGGGCTGTCGGGATTCCATAACAGGTTGAAATCATGGGGTAAGAAGGCGTCGAGATATCGCTGGGTTGTGGTGGGATCGATGCTGGTTTCACTGGTGATTATGGTGGTAACTCCCTTACCGATTCTTCATATGAACGTGGATTCACTCAGTCCAATAAAGGATAGTCGTCGAGTTGAAGGCAAGATGTTGAGGGACGATCTGGGTTTCTGGTTTGGTGGGAACATGCTAATCGCAACGGGCGACACAAAGGAGGCTGTTCTTCAGTTGACGGAATCCCTGAGTTCGGAATTAGATAGGTTGATCGAAGATGGTAGTCTTGTTGGTTACGATATGGCGGCCCATTTTCTGCCAAGCCAATTGAAACAATCGTTAAATCAGACTCAACTTGCACAGATGGATCGTATTGAAGGTAATCTATCCCAGGCGTTGGAAGGGTTACCATTTCGGGAGAAAGTGTTCGAGCCCTTTTTCGATTCATTAAGAGACTCCGTGGATCTACCCTTATTGACCCCGGAAATGCTTGCTGACACATCAGTGGGCAAAAAACTTGATCCATTGATCTTTGACTTTGGAGAAGGAGCAGGAGGAGTTGTGTTATTGCATGGTGTAAAGAACGGTCTGATTCTGGAAAAGTTTGCGAGTCAGCATGACGATCTTATTTTTATGCATTTAAAGTCTGCGGCCACTGATCTGGTATCTCGCAGCGTGGATAGAATTGCCATTATTATGCTCGGCTCCGTGCTGTTAATTTATGCTTGTCTGGCGTATGCATTCAAGAGTCTGGTTCGTCCTTTCAAGATTATGATTCCAACATTTTCTGTCGCTATTGTGATTGCCACAACCCTGGTGCTTCTCAATTACCCCCTTAGTATTTTTCATCTAATTTCATTGTTATTGGTTGTGGGGCTTGGTCTCGACTATGCCTTGTTTTTTAACCGCCTTCCGGATAATGAGAATGAATGGGAGACAACTTTTCGATCGCTTTGGGTTTGTGGAATTACCACAATACTGGTTTTTGGTATTTTGATGTTTTCCCAAATTCCACCGTTAAAAGCCATCGGCGTAACCGTGGGTATGGGAGCATTGATGAGCATTATTTTTGCAGCAGTTTGGGCGGCCACTCCAGAAAAGAAAGTGAACACTAATTAATAGCGGACTATTTTCAAAAATTCCTGATACGTACAATTTTGGAGGTCAAGAATGGCAAGAATAGCAATTGGTGGTTGGCAACACGAAACCAATACCTTTGCAACCATTAAGGCAGATTACGACGCCTTTGAGCAGGCTGATGAATGGCCTCCAATGAGGGAAGGAGAGTCGATGTTGGAAGCCATTGAGGGCGTCCACCTTCCTATCAATGGCGCAATTGAAGCATTGACATTGGACGGCCATGAATTGCTGCCTCTTTTATGGTGTTCTGCAACACCCTCCGCCCATGTAACGCAGCATGCATTCGAAGCGATTTCGGATAGATTCATAACACTACTGAAGTCATCGATGCCATTTGATGCTGTTTATCTGGATTTACATGGCGCCATGGTCTGTGAGCATTTACCCGATGGTGAGGGTGAATTTCTTAAAAGAGTGCGGGCGGTAGTTGGAGAGGATATGCCAATATTCATTAGCCTGGATCTGCATGCCAATGTAACGCCATTAATGGTGAAAGAGGCAACCCTGATGGATATTTTTAGAACCTATCCACATATTGACATGGGTGAAACCGGATCGCGGGTTGGGAAGTTACTCAGTGAACACTTAAAACAGTCCAGCTCTCTGTATAAGGCCTATAGGCAAATTGATTTTTTGATCCCATTGAATTCGGGCTGTTCGCTTATCGAGCCCTGCCAGGGGATTTATCAGGCGCTTCCTTCGTTTATGTTCAATCAGGTTGTTTCATTATCTTTCGCCTACGGCTTTCATCTTTCGGATATCCATGATGTGGGTCCAGCGGTAGTGGCTTACGGATATGACGAGAATGATGTGCATCAGTCATTGAATCAAATGGTTCAATTAGTCACAGACTCGAAGCGGGCATTTTTTGAAAAAATATGGCCATGCGAAGAGGGTGTTCAAAAGGCCAGGGAAATTGTTAATAGGAAGGGGTCAACGGTGGTGCTTGCGGACACTCAGGATAATCCCGGTGGTGGCGGATCTGGAGATACCACAGGTCTATTAGTCGCACTTATCAATCAGAATGTTGCAGCGGCTGTGTTTGGGTTTCTCTCAAACCCAGATATTGTCTGTGCAGCCATGGACGTAGGAGTAGGGGGGAGCTTTGAAGCATTGCTAGGGGGCAAGTCAGGACTGAAAGGCCAAAAACCTTTTCGATGTGTGGCGGAAGTGGAGAAAATTACCGATGGAAATTTGACTGCAACCGGGCCAATGTACAAAGGTGCGAGAATGTCACTTGGTCCCTGTGCCTTGGTGAATATTCAGGGTGTTCTGGTGATGATTAGCTCAAAGCCGGTTCAAACGGCAGATCAGGAAATGTTCCGGCATATGGGTATTGAACCCGATGAAATGGATATTATCGCTTTGAAGAGCTCAGTGCACTTTCGAAATGATTTTACGGAGCTTGCGAGCCAAATACTGGTTGTAGAGTCTCCGGGTGCTGTGTTTTCAGACCCAACTCAATTGGAGTATGAAAATATTCGACCAAACCTTGAGATTTTAGATATCGATGAATAGATCGGTGGGGATTTTTTCCATTAGAGCAGGTTTTTGAGAAATCAGTGTGCCTGCTCTCGCCTAACAGATATGCCTGGTAGATAGATTTAACAAACAAATACTGAAATGAACGAAAATAAAAATAATAATATTCTTGTCATCATGGCTGATCAACTGACAGCGTTGGCGTTGGGGTGTTACGGTAATGATGAAGTCCATAGTCCGAATATTGACCGACTGGCGGAAACCGGAGTGATATTTGAGTCGGCCTATACCAGTAGCCCATTGTGTACTCCAGCGAGATACGCATTCATGACCGGACAGAATATTTCAAAAAATGGGGGATATGACAATGCTGCCTATATGCCATCTACCATGCCAACATTCGCCCACTATATGCGATTGATGGGCTATCGAACCTGCCTTTCTGGAAAAATGCACTTCGTTGGTGCTGATCAACTTCACGGCTTTGAGGAACGGGTCACCACTGACATTTATCCTGCGGATTTCGGTTGGATTCCTGATTGGGAAAATGCGGATGACCGAATTGATCTTTGGTATCACAATATGTCCAGTGTGAAGCAGGCCGGGGTGGCATCCATTACAAATCAGCTAACCTATGATGATGAGGTTGGCACCCAGTCCATCAAGGCAATTTATGAACACGCCAGAGGAGAGGATGATCGCCCTCTTTGCCTGGTAAGTAGTTTTATCCATCCCCACGATCCTTATGCAACCCGGGACAGGTACTGGGACTTGTATGAGAATGTTGATATTGCATTGCCGGCTGTCTCGAGGCCTTCTACCGATCAGCAAGACCCTCACAATCGTCGCCTGGAGAAGGTGATTGCTTTGGATGCAGTGGATATTAGTGACGAGGAGATTATTAATGCCAGAAGGGCCTATTATGGCAATGTCTCCTATGTGGACGAATGGGTCGGCAGGTTACAGGAAACCCTTGAGGAGTGTGGCATGTTGGAGAACACTACCATTATCTTCACTTCCGATCACGGCGATATGCTTGGCGAGTTTGGCTTGTGGTACAAAATGTCATTCAGAGAGTGGTCCTCTCGCATACCGATGATCGTGCACAATCCATCCAGGTTTTCCCCGGCCCGGATTTCTCAACCAGTTGCTCAGGTCGATGTGTTACCGACCCTCATTGATATCGCCCATGAAGGTACCGGAGCGGGCAAACCCGATTACATTGATCCCATTGACGGTAGAAGTCTTGTGCCTCTATGTGATGGTGAAACAAAGGAAGACCCCAATCGTGCGGTGAGTGAGTATCTGGCCGAAGGCACTGGAGATCCCATGTTAATGATTAGGGAGGGAAATCTAAAGTATATTTGTTGCCCTTCGGATCCAGAACAGCTATTCGATCTGGAGATTGATCCAAATGAAATTACGAATCTGATAAATAACCTGAAATACGAGCCCCAACGGAATTCTTTCAGAGACCAGGCAACATCCCATTGGGATGCAGAAAAGGTTAAACGACAAGTTATTCATGATCAGAATCGTCGTCGTGGGGTGCATGCCGCATTAAGAATAGGCCGCTATCAGGGATGGGATTATGAAGTTAAACGGGATCCGTCCAATGAATACACCCGTAGCCACATGGATTTAACCCGGTTCGATATCACTTCCCGTTATCCCAGACCGGAGCCTTTCAACCCCCGTTGGAAATAAAGACGATTCTGGATTTCATTAGATCTGACGTGTGCCTTGCTGAGAATTCGGTGAGATGGGGATTAAATCCAGTGTGCGGTTTTTGTCATTATCATGGCAGTCAGCCCCATTAGCTTTCTTATGGGACCAGGCAATGGACTTGCTCCTGCCGCGATCGCTGCTTTGGCATGCTCACTTTCGTCCTCCTTCATTTGAGAGATCACCTCACGGCTTCTTTTGTCTTTTCCGGATAAGGCTCCCAGATGACCTTCGAGATGATCAACAACCTGGCGTTCTGTTTCAGCGACGAACCCCAGGTTCCATTTGTCTCCAGCGATGCCAGCAACGGTTCCAATGGTAAATGATCCCAGATACCACAGGGGATTGAGTAAGCTTTTTCTGCCGCCGAGCTCTTCAATTCGTTGTTCGCACCAGGCGAGGTGGTCGATTTCCTCCAGGGCTGATTGTTGCATCTGGTTTTTTATTTTGGGGGTTTTTGCTGTCAATGCCTGACTTTCATAAAGTGCCTGAGCGCAGATTTCGCCGACATGGTTAACTCGCATATATCGTGCGGATAGATCCCGATCTGCCGGGCTCATGGCATCATTCTCTGGCGTGTCGGCAGGATAGCTGCGTTTTGCAACGGGTCTGGTAGTCAGTGTTTGCAGACCATGGGACACAGTGATTAGCAATTGATCCATTGGAGTGATTTTCTTATCGTGCATCGCTGTTTTCGTCGCTGGTGGAAAGGGGTGAGGTGTTATGAGTGAGATTCTATGAACGAGATTTTTAGTCAACGGGCAGCTATCAGAAATCAAAATCAAGCGAACTTTCCTAAAATGGAATAGGGAGAATAGCAGATGGTATAGCCGATTGTTATAGCAATATCCCCCTGGCCTGATCCCAGTGTGACAAAAAATGAAAATAGGTGTCTAATTGGAAAAATGGTTGTGCCGAATATTCTGCTAAATATCCGAACAGAAGTAATTGTCGGACTCGGGTTTATACTGTTACCCTTTTTCTCTCCCTAAGCAATGCTAAAAAGGCAATAAACAATAAAGGCAATAAACAATAAAGGCAATGGTTGTGATGGCTAGGTGATCCGGATCCAGGTATTGATCAGGAGTTAATCGAGAGCTAATTGAAATTGATATGGTGAAAATATGAAAAAGGAGTTTCCATGAACGTGGAGAATCTCACAAAGCTGATGAGAACAGTGCTCTCAGAAGAGTCCATTATTACCGACTCGAATTCACTGCGAGTGTATGAATGCGATGGTTTGAGTGCCTATCGGCAGACTCCGATGATGGTGGTGTTGCCGGAATTAATCGAACAGGTTCAGGATGTGCTTAAAATTTGTAACGAACATGCCGTGCTCATTGTGAGTAGGGGCGGCGGAACCAGTTTGTCTGGAGGGGCGCTACCCCATCAGGATGGGATTGTTCTAAGTCTTGCGAAAATGGACGCAATGTTGGAGGTGGACGATCGGAGTTTAACTGCCACAGTGCAACCTGGAATGCGTAATCTTGCCATATCCCAGGCGGTGGAGCCCTATGGCTTATATTATGCGCCAGACCCCTCATCCCAAATTGCTTGCACTATTGGTGGAAACGTCGCTGAAAACGCTGGAGGTGTACACTGTTTGAAATACGGTTTGACAATTCACAATGTCTTGAGCATCAAGGTTGTTTCTAGCGAAGGAGAGTTAATGGTTTTCGGTGGGCCAGGTTTGGATAGCCCGGGTCTGGATTTGATGGCATTGATGATTGGTTCCGAGGGGATGCTTGGAATTGTGGTGGAAGTCACGGTGAAACTCCTGCCAATTCCTAATGTGGCTAAAGTCTTGATGGGAGTTTTTAATTCAGTGGAAAAGGCAGGCAATAGTGTCGCTGCGATTATCACTGACGGAGTTGTGCCTGCGGGCATTGAAATGATGGACAATCTTGCCATCCGTGCTGCAGAAGACTTTGTTCACGCGGGATATCCCAAGGATGCGGAGGCTATCCTGCTTTGTGAGCTGGATGGATTTCAGGACGATGTCGACCATCAGCTCGAGCAAGTGTCAAAGATATTAAATGACTGTGGGGCAACTGAGATTAGGGTAGCCAGGGATGAAAACGAAAGAGCATTGTTCTGGTCGGGTCGAAAAGCCGCATTCCCGGCGGTGGGAAGGATCTCTCCGGATTATTATTGCATCGATGGCACGATTCCACGGAAATTTCTGGGGCGGGTGCTGGGTGAAATCAATCGTCTATCAGAAGCTTATGGTTTAAGGGTTGCCAATGTATTCCATGCCGGAGATGGAAATCTCCACCCACTCATTTTGTATGATGCAAATGTACCCGGAGAGCTTGAACAAACCGAGGAGCTTGGTAGCAGGATATTACAATTATGTGTGGAGGTTGGTGGTACGATTACGGGAGAACATGGTGTTGGGATCGAAAAAATCGGTGAAATGTGTATTCAGTTTACCGACGAGGAAAGGGAGCACTTCCATCGCGTTCGGGAATGTTTCGATCCAAAAAAAATTTTGAATCCAGGTAAAGCAATCCCCACTCTCGCCCGATGCGCTGAACATAATTCGATGCATGTTCATAACGGGGAACTGCCCTTCCCGGAGCTGGAGCGATTCTGATGTCTAATATAGAAACGATCTTGCAGGCCCAGGTGATTGATGCCGTAAAAACAAAACAAAGGTTGACCATTGTCGGCGGATCAACCAAGGGATTCTATGGCAGAGAGGCAGTGGGTGAGGCCATGGATGTTAGCTATCATAAGGGTATTGTGGATTATGACCCCACAGAACTCGTCTTGACTGCCAGAGGAGGAACTCCGCTAATTGAGGTGAACCGACTGTTAGAAGAGAATAACCAAATGCTGGGATTTGAACCACCGGCCTTTGGTCAGGATGCTACGTTGGGTGGTGTCATCGCGAGCGGGTTATCTGGTCCCGCCCGACCTTTTCGCGGTTCTGTGAGAGATTTTGTATTAGGAGCAAAGATCCTGACAGGCTCAGGCAATGTATTGCAATTCGGTGGCAGGGTCATGAAAAACGTTGCAGGTTTTGATGTGTCGCGATTGATGGTTGGGGCAATGGGGACGTTAGGGGTGATCCTGGAGGTATCCGTAAAAGTCTTGCCTAAACCAGCTTCCGAGATGACGGTTACTATTGATGAACCTGATATTGACTTGGGTATTCGAAAAATGAATGAGTTATCGGCTAAACCATGGCCTATTTCCGGGATGAGCTGGTATCAGGACAAAGTCTGGATTCGTTTGTCTGGAACCAGGGTGGGTGTGACCCGGGGCCATCAATATATTGGCGGTGACCTGGTGGAGACAGGGGAGGAATTCTGGGAAGATTCCAGAGAGCAAAAACTGGATTTTTTCGATAGTGATATTCCGATACTCCGCTTTTCATGCAAACCAGGTGCTGCCACTTTGGGGTCTGATAACGGACAAACGGATTCCCCGGAAGTTGTGCATCCTCCTCTCATTGAATGGGCGGGAGGCGTTCGATGGTTTAAACAATCAAACGACAGTGGAGGTTCCCAGGAAGTCTTGCCTCGGCAGGCTTTGGAGGAGACTGGGTCAGTGGTGGGACAATGGACACAGTTTCGTAATGGCAATCGGAAGGGTGAAGTGTTTGCGCTTCCGTCTCCCCATGCTCTGATTATTCAACAGAATTTGAAGAAAACCTTTGACCCCGAAGGCATTCTTAACATTGGACGATTGTATTCTGCATTCTAAGCTGGAGCTCTGAAAAGTCGTGAACAGCTATCTAGAGAGAGAAATAGTTAACCCCTGGGTTGGGAGGCTTGGCAATGGCTTTTCTATAACGTTTTCTATAACGAAGGTTTCGCGTGTTAACGATGATGATTTCCTATCTCAATTTTCGTCTTTTGGGTCTGTGTGGAGACGCTATGGAGTTACTCCCTATTTTCAAGATAGTTAATTCCTTCAGAAGTCTGTTCGTGGATTGTGTCTGTTCTCCAAATAACCTCCGGCAAAAAATAGAAAAGATATGCAAACATTATTGAGCGCAAAATTTGCTGACAGCTCGCGAGGCCTGGAGGCCGAACGTATTTTGCGTAAATGTGTTCACTGTGGATTTTGTAATGCAACCTGCCCAACCTACCAGTTGCTTGGCGATGAACTGGATGGCCCAAGAGGTCGCATATATCAGATGAAATTGATTTTTGAGGGAGCAGAGCCAACAAAAAAAATGCAACAGCATCTTGATCGATGTTTAACCTGTCGTTCCTGTGAATCCACCTGCCCATCCGGGGTTCAATATAGCAAGTTACTGGAAATTGGTAGGGAGGTCGTGGACGAGCAGGTTTCCCGGGATGTCAGGAACACGCTGTTGAGAAAAGTGTTAACAACCATTGTTCCCAACCGCAATATCTTCAGCTTGCTGATTGGAATAGGGAAACTTTTTAGATCTATCCTGCCATCGACTATCTCCAACAAGATTCCTACCCGGAACAAAAATATAACGCCTTTAACCGGGAATGTGGTTTCTGATAGGAAAATGGTGATGCTCGCAGGTTGCGCCCAACCTGCCCTGACTCCGGGTACTAATATCGCAGCCAGAAATCTGCTGAATCGGATGGGGATAGAATTAATCGAAGTCAAGCAGGCGGACTGTTGTGGCGCCGTCTGTTCTCATACGTCGGAACCAGAAAAAGGTAGATTAGCGGCTCAAAGGCTCATTGATACCTGGTACCCCTATCTATTGCAAGGATTTGAAGCGTTTGTCATGACTGCAAGTGGTTGCGGCGTGACGATAAAGGAATATCCCCATCTATTTGCAGACAATCCGGTTTATCTTGAGAAAGCAATTGCAATCAGTGAAAGAACTTATGATCTTTGTGAAATCATTGAACAGGAGATGTCCACTGGATACAAATTGGATCCGATAGAAAAGCCCAAGCGCGTGGCCTTCCATCCCCCATGCACTTTGCAACATGGGCAGAAAGTTAATGGTAAAGTGGAAAAAATTTTGAAATCAGCGGGTTATGAGCTTTTGACGGTAAATGATAGTCATTTATGCTGCGGTTCAGCGGGAAGCTATTCTATCTTGCAGCCTAAAATCGCTAATGTATTGAGGGAAAACAAGCTATCTTCGCTAGAACAGGGAAAGCCCGATGTTATTTGTACTGCGAATGTTGGCTGCCAATCCTGGCTACAGATGAACTCAAAGCTCCCAATGGTGCATTGGGTAGAATTATTGATATAAACTATTGATATAGTATATGCGGATGTTGAGCCACAGCGGTTCATGGTGGACTACTAGCGTAGCTTTACACATCGTGGCGATGGAAAATGCTATCAATTTTGGGAAACCAATTGCGAATCATTGAAATCTAACCAAAAACTATCAGTAGTACTTGTATCAAAGAGCGCTCTACAGTATCATCCGCGCTCCGTTTTTTCCCATTATTCGGTTTGAATAAATGAAAACATTTTCCGCAAAATCTGCAGAGGTCAAAAGAGACTGGTACGTTGTCGATGCTAACGACAAGGTTTTGGGTCGTCTGGCATCTGAAATTGCCCGACGACTTCGAGGCAAACATAAGCCAGAATATACTCCGCATGTTGATACCGGTGATTACATTGTTGTGGTTAATGCCGAGAAAGTTGCCGTTACGGGTAATAAATATAATGACAAAATGTATCACCACCATACCGGCTATCCAGGCGGAATCAAAAGTGTTAACTTTAGAACGATGATTGAAACTCATCCAACCCGAGTGATTGAAAAAGCAGTGAAAGGTATGCTACCCCGGAATAAACTGGGACGCGCAATGCTTTCCAAGTTAAAGATCTATGTGGGTGAAGAACATAATCACCACGCGCAACAACCGAAAACCCTGGAAATCTGATTCAGATTCAGCAAATATTTTCAGGTAACGATTAAGGTAACTATTCATGGCTCAGACTCAAGAAACCTATCAGGGAACAGGACGTCGCAAATCCTCTACTGCAAGAGTGTATTTGCAACGAGGTACAGGACAAATCACCATTAACAAGAAATCAATCGAACAGTATTTTGGCCGCGAAACTTCAAGAATGGTTGTTCGCCAGCCTCTTGAACTGGTTGAAATGCTCGAAAAAATGGACGTAAAGGTGAATGTGGAAGGTGGCGGCAATAGCGGTCAGGCCGGAGCTATTCGACATGGTATTACTCGTGCGCTAATGAGTTATGACGAAGAGCTTAGATCTGCGTTGAGAAAAGCTGGTTTTGTTACTCGGGATGCCAGAGAAGTGGAGCGTAAGAAAATTGGCCTCCATAAGGCACGTAAAAGACCTCAGTATTCGAAACGATAAAGCTTCTGACTTAGTCGTTCTGAATACTGAAAAAGGGTAGCATTTGCTACCCTTTTTTTGTTCTTGTATTCGTTTTTTTGCTCGTTCCTGCTTTCGTCTGTTGATGGAAATTCTCAATATTGCTGGATAACTACAGGGCTAAAGCTACTTAGGCTACAACTACTGGGAAGTAGTATAATACCCAGAACAGCCCCCTTTCCTATGATTGAAGATAAGGGGGCCAGCAAAGCTCAGGATGCCATGTCCTTTAGCTGTTTCAATGGAATAACTTTGATTTTTTTGCTGGCAGGCTTGGCAGCAACATCCATGGTTTCCCCTGGTCTAAATGGATTGGGGACTCCTTTCTTGGCTTTGGTTGCGGGTTTCTTGATGACCTGAATTTTCATCATACCAGGTAATTTGAATACTCCTGCAGACCGTGGGCATACGTGAGCATTGATTAGATTACCTAGTGAATCCAGAACCGCTTTTACTTCCTTTTTTGAAAGTTGGGTATCCTCGGCGAGTGTATTAATAATCTCTGTCTTGTTTAACGGCTCTTTGTAAGTCTTTTTCATGTGTCAATTCTATTGATTAAAACTAACTGGATTGTAATAGAAGTATTACGAGGAGTCAGCTAGCAAACAGGCCTTTTTCAATAAATGTTGTCGGGGTTTGCTAAATGAAGGCAAAAAATAGAGTTCAAGTATTTTGAAATCTAAAACGGTCTTGCAATTGTAAAACATTTGATCTAATCTCTTGGTCATATATATGAGTTTGTAGGTAAAGCGTTGAGACTCTTAATCCAGGTCTAGGCCTCTAATTAAATAGTCCGTCCTGAAAAAAGGCGCGATGTCGTTAGCGATCATGCGTCATTTTCGACCTTCGGATCAGGACAACACCCAGACGACGATTAGCGGCGTCCCAAGGGGCTGACAACAGGCAATGGCGAGTAATGTTTGCTCTTCGCCGTTGGGTTTTTCAAACAAAAAGAAAGCGATCATCCACTTTCTCAAATTCCACGCGCAACCCGCCATCAGCAGATTGATACGGTCTCCTTCGGCTCCCTTCAGCCAGCTCCTCAATAAACGATGATCATGCTTCAAATGACCGATGATCGGTTCTATCGCACTTCGTTTGCGACACAGTATCCGTTTCTTCTGGCGTTGATAAGCATTGTCCCGTTTCAGCGGAGGACCCGGTAACAGCACCTCACAATCCACTTTATTCTTCGCTCCCCGATATCCCCGGTCAACCACCGCCAGCCTGATCGATGTCTCACGGTGGGTATGGGCTTCTGTCAGTGCTGCTTTCAGGGTCTTCGAATCATGATCATGTTCGTCATGACTCACCACCCCCACAATCACCTGTGACTCCTTCGTCGCCACCACTGACGCCTTGCGACCATACTCATACGCCTTGTGATCCTTCCCCTTGCCCACGCAGTACACAGCAGGATCATGCAGGGAGTAAACCTTGTTCCTGTCTTTGGGCTGTTGAGACAAAACACGTTCGTATAACGCAAAGTTCGCTTCCTGCGCCGTCAGAACATCGATCGGTAACTTCCGTTGGCATTCCCTGAGCAACACACCCGCAATGGTTCGTAATCGTTTCAACGCCTTGTTCGCCTTACGACGTCGTTTCACGTGACGGAAATGACGACATGCCAAACGAAGTGACCGCACTTCCTTTACGTACGTTCGTCGTTGTTGTATCCCGTGTAACTTCGACAGCTTGTTCAGGCGATTGATGATCCTTATCGCCAACTTGCTGTCTGTCGGGTACGTGATCGCCTTCTCCTGTACCGTGGTATCTACCAGTACTGTCTGCTCCTCTGCCAGCTTCCCATGCAGTTTTACCGACAGCGAAAAGATCTCCCTGACTCCCTCCGACCCAATCCGGTTGCGGAACTTCACCAGTTCCGTCGCATGGCACGGTACCTGCGTCTGGAAACTCACCTCACCACAGAACACCTGAAAGTACGGGTTCATCTTCCATTGATCCACCACCGATTCATCACTTAAGCTGTACAGCTGTTTGATCATCACCAATCCGCTCATCAACCGGATCGGTTTCGCGGCCCGCCCCTTCGCGCTGTAGTACTGGCTCAGGGAGGCTTCAAGCGATGACCAGTCAAGGGTATTGCCAAGGGCAATCAGGGGATGGGACGTATCCAGCTGATCAACGATGTTGAAGAAACTGAGTTGATCGTCATTCACCGGGCTGTCAGGTAGCATATATACCTCGTGTTCGACCAGAAACTGAACGCCAGTTTAACAATTCCGGTCGATTCAAACCAGGACTATATCCAGTTTATACTGGATATGTAGCCTTTTCGGGTTCTTCAGGGACGACTAAATAGTATCAACTCAAGTGCTGGCGAAATTTGATCCAACTCAGTTAAGAATAAGAAGTAGGACCGTCCAGAAAAATCACACACAGGTTAGGAGAGCGAAGTGGAATTCCTGAATCACTTTGACAACGTTTTTACGCTATATCATATGGCGCTGCTGGTAGGGGGTACGCTTGCGGGACTCATTCTTGGTGCTTTACCAGGTCTAAGCCCAACCATGGCGGTTGCATTAATGATCCCTTTCACCTTCCATATGGAGCGGCTGCGGGACTCATTCTATTAGGCTCGATGTATACATCTACCGTGGCGGGAGGGGCTATTAGTGCGATCCTCGTAAACGTACCCGGAGCGCCTGCGAATATTGCAACAGCATTAGACGGCAATCAACTCGCGAAACAGGGAAGAGCGGCAGAAGCCCTGCACTATTGTTTCACCAGCTCATTTGTGGGTGGTGTACTCGGCATTTTTGTACTCATATTCTTTACTCCACCTCTTGCTGAACTGGCTTTGAAGTTTGGTCCCACGGAGCTATTTTGGATCGCGATTCTTGGGATCACCATTATTGGCACGATTGGAAGTGACTCAGTAGTAAAGGGGTTGTTGGCAGGGATTTTTGGATTAGCGCTTTCAACTATTGGAGATAATCCGATGCATGGAGAGGAGCGATTCGTCTTTACCGAACATCTGGAAAGTGGAATTCATATCGTTGCTGCATTGATTGGGCTATTTGCCATCCCGCAGGTTTTTAGTTTGCTGGAAGACGCTGGCAAGCAAGCTGATTCCACCCTCAATGCCTTGGGTAAATCGAGTCTTTTCAAGTCCATAAAATACAATCTCGGACGTTTTCGGGCACTTACTATTGGTAGCGCCGTTGGAATTATCGTTGGAATTATTCCAGGAGCCGGGGGGCAAATATCTGGACTGGTTGCTTACGATCAGGCTCGAAAAACCAGCAAAAATCCGGAACGATTCGGAAAGGGAGAGCCTGACGGGATTATTGCAGCTGAATCAGCGAACAATGCAATGGTAGGTCCTTCTCTTGTTCCATTGCTTACGTTAAGTATACCCGGTAGTCCGACCGCTGCAGTGTTGCTCGGGGGGCTCCTCATACATGGATTATTTCCTGGACCAGATTTATTTACAGTCCATGGTGAAGTGACCTGGACGTTTATCAACTCTCTATTGGTTGCTCAGGTATTAATGTTGATATTTGGCTTGTTTTTGAGTCAACACAGCGGGTGGATCATGAAGGTCCCGGGACATTATATGGCAGCGGTTATTTTTATCCTGGCATCGTTTGGAACCTATAGTATTCAGTCTAGTTATTCAGATTTACTGATCATGATGTCTCTTGGTTTAATGATGTATTTCGCCAGCAAATTTGGTTTCAGCGCAGCCCCTTTAGTGCTAGGCATTATTTTGGGCCCTATTGCAGAGGATAACTTTCTACAGGGAACGTTAATCGGGGAGAGTCGAGACGGTGTGTTTGCTTACTTACTTTACCTCTGGATGGATCAACATCACACTGATTGCTCTATGCATTCTCTCAATAGGGTACAGTATATATTCAGAAGCGAAAACCAAACCCAGAAAAGCAACACAGACAACGGGGTAAGTTCCATGAACCAGAATACGACTCACCAGGGCTCAGAAGGCTTTAATCGAGAATTGGGGGCTGCTATTTGCGCACTAATCGTAGCTGCTCTTTTCACTTTCTTTGCTTTTTATGATTCCGATCCTGAGGTGTATCAGTTTCCCCGAATCATTGCTATCTTTTTGGTGTTACTTGCTTTTGTTCAGACTCTTACCGGATTGCGAAATAGTAGACTCCCTGATCAGAAGACCGTTTCAATTGACTGGATGGCTTTGCTGCCAGGACTCATTGTTGGTGTTATTTTTGTTGTGTGTCTGGATGTGGTTGGGTTCTACACCTGCTCTTTTTTTGCCTTTCTTGCGATTACCTCTTTGTACGGAAAGCGAAGTGCTCTGGATCCCCGGGCATTAGCATACAAAATAATGATCAGTGGCATTTTTTTACTGATTTTATACGGATTGTTTTGGAAGTTATTGTACGTACGTACTCCGACCGGTTGGTTTTTCTAGTCAGAAAAAGTGGATAGCTGGAGTCGGTTACCCGGCATGGTTGCCAGCGGGAGGTAATAGTTGATGATTCTGTTTAGCATATAAATTCATCAGTATTTTAAAAAACGGTACAAATTGTTTGAAAAACAATTGTTGTGAGGTTAGTGATACCCTTCGTATCGAGTGATTTCGCTATGGAGGAAAAATTAAAAATCCTTTGGAGGAAGATAATGAAAACCAAATTTAGAAATTCGAAATAAACTACCCCGCAGCAAGCTACGGGGTATTAGAATAGAGTAAGCTGATAGTTATGGTGAATCTGTTTATATTGTTGCCCTTGATTCTTGACATAATTTTTGATCATTTCTTCGTCTCCATGCTTTCCCACCGTACTGGCAAAATATCCGTCTGACCAAAACTCACCTCCCCATAGGGCTTTCCTAACCTCGGGGTAACGACGAAATACTTCTCTCGCTGTGATACTTTTCAACGTTCGTACCAGCTTTGTCACGCTGTAAGTCGGTACCGACTGAACCAGAAAATGAACATGGTCCTTATCCGTACCAATCTCTAAAAAGTTAATTTGGTATCGCTTCTCAATATCAAGACAAATTTCCCGAAGTATTTCATCCACGGCTTCGTCAAACACTACCCGCCTATACTTCGACGGAAATACCAAATGGTAGAGTAATACCGTAACATTATGGCTTCTATGAGTATAATCGCTCACCCATACATCTTACGCCCCAAGGAGCGGGGAATTAAACCCTAAGAGATTAAATTGGCCGTTGGGATTGCGTCGAGCGCAGTTCTTTTCGGCGCCGCAACAATGGCGACTGCCGACACTTATCCAGATCGCCCTATTGGCGTGATGGTGGCTTATAACCCAGGGGGCGCCACTGACTTTCAGGCGCGAATCGCCACGTTGGCTTCAGCGAAGATGAAAGACGACGCACCTTTATCCATTGGGCAGCCTATTTATGTGACCAATAAGCCTGGCGCAGGCGGTCGAAAAGGTTGGAACTGGTTCGCAGAGAAAGCCCCTAAGGACGGATACATGATGGCTGCTTACAATGTGCCACATTTTATCGCTCAGTCCATTGTTTTTGATACGAAATATAGTATCGAAAATCTTGAGCCCGTGGGAAACTGGGGCGCAGATCCAGCAGTATTGATTGTTGGCAAAGACAGCGAGTTCAATACTGCCAATGAGCTAATCGATTACGCAAAAGCCAATCCGGGCAAGGTAACCGTAAGCGGTGCAGGTAAATTTGTGGGTCACCATATTGCTCATCTACAGCTTGCAAAAGCAACTGGGGCTGATCTCAAGTATGTTCCTGGAAAAGGCGGTGTCGGTGCCATGAAGCTGGTCAAAGGTGGTCGGGTAGTTGCCGGATTTAATAATCTTTCAGATTCTGCACGAGCCGCAGGGGATATCAAAATACTGGCGGTTGCTGATCTTGAGCGCCATGAGTTTTTACCCGATGTTCCTACACTAAAGGAGCTTGGTATCGAAGTTGATAACTCCAGCGTCAATTTTCGGGGGCTAATGGTGCCAACAGGAACGGATCAGGCAGTGATTGATTTTCTAGCTGAAAAAGTTCCAGCGATGTTTAGTGATAAGAAAACCCTTGGAAAAATGAAACAAACCAATTCTCCGGTACGTTTAATGAATCGTGATGAAGTTCTTGCGATGTGGCAAGAACGTCAGGGAGCGTTATCTGAATTGTTGGCTGATTTGAAAGAATAATAAGCTTTCGGTTCTAAAACTCTATCGCTGTGGTTGAGACTGTTTCCAACCACAGCGATAAACTTCTGATTTTCCATCGCATCCAGTCTGTCGTGAATATTAAAAACGATGGTTATAAGACCATAGTGTTATAAAACTATAGTCGTTGAAGCGACCTAAGTAACCAGTTTTTTAATCGAGCCACACGGTGTTTTTTTGGCTTGAGCGAATGACGAAGAAAGGCGCCTATTCGATGGTTGCTCATTTAATCAGCCCCGGGAAGATAGCGAACTCCGCTGAATTTGTGCAGGCTGATCTCCATAAACAGATTTGTGCTGGAATACTTCAGAATGTGACTCTTGGGCTATGATTTCCGAAGACGGGTGGTTTCTTACGGTTGATAGCTAGTACATGCTGATTCCCTCTTAATATTAACTCTTGCATCAAAAGCCATTTTTATGAGCACCAACAATTTACAAAGTGGAAGCAATCGCGATAAACCGGCTCAGGAAGAGTGGTCAGCGGAAATTGATGAGGTGATGGCTCGTGCTCGAGCTGCACAGAGTGATTATGAAAAATATGATCAGCAAGCCGTGGATGAAGTGGTGACTGCTCTTGGATGGAGCATTGTCAAACCAGAGAATAATCAGGTGCTTGCGAAGATGGCGGTAGAGCAAACAGGGCTTGGAAATGTCGCCGATAAAATGGTTAAAAACCGCCGCAAGACCATGGGTTTATTACGGGACTTAACCGGAGCCAGGACCGTGGGGGTGATCGCTGAATATCCTAAAAAGGGCCTAATCGAAATTGCCCGCCCAGTAGGCGTGGTGGGGGCCATTGTTCCTTCAACGAATCCCGCAGCTACTCCCGCTAACAAAACGATCAATGCTATCAAGGGAAGAAATGCCATCGTTCTTGCCCCTTCTCCGAAGGGAGAGAGTACGTGTGTGCAGTTACTTGACTATATGCATGCTGAATTGGATCGGGTCGGCGCACCAAGAGATCTGGTGCAAAAATTACCCGCTCCGATTAGTAAAGCTGGTACCAGACAGCTGATGCAGTCTGTGGATCTGATTGTTGCCACTGGATCACAAAATAATGTGAAGGGCGCATACTCTAGTGGCACACCTGCTGTGGGAGTAGGGGCTGGCAATGTGGTTTCAATTATTGATGAAACGGCGGATGTTGAGGAAGCTGCGCGAAAGATTGTCATTTCGAAATCGTTTGATAATGCAACCAGTTGTTCATCGGAAAATAATCTCATCATTGTCGAGGACAACTATGATCGTGCCCTGCGGGCACTTGCAGAGAATCAAGCAGTTCTGTTGTCCGAAGAAGATCAGAAAATACTGGAAAGTCAGCTATGGTCTGGAGGACGTTTGAATCAGGGATTGATTGCTCGCGAAGCATCGAGTATCGCGAGCCTGGCGGGTCTGTCCGGAGCTGGCCTATCCGGTGCTAAATTGAATAGCGCCAGGGTGTTGCTTGTCCGGGAAGAAGGTTATGGTGCGAATCATCCGTTTTCTGGGGAGAAGCTGTCTCCAGTGCTAACGGTCTATAAGGCCAGGGACTTTAAACATGCTACTGATATCGCGCGAGGAATTATGGAATACCAGGGAAAGGGACATTCCCTGTCTATTCATACGCGCAGTGATAGCCGGCCACTGGAACTGGGACTTGACATGCCGGTCTGCCGGGTCATCGTTAATCAGATCCATTGTTATGCAACGGGTGGAAGCTTCGATAACGGGTTACCATTTTCGTTATCCATGGGGTGTGGTAGCTGGGGTGGTAACAGCATTTCAGAGAACATGAACTATCGTAACTATCTGAATATAACAAGAGTTGCCACTACCATTACTCCTAACGAGCCAAGTGAATCTGATCTGTTCGGGGTCTATTGGCAAAAGCACCAATGCGCTCCCAACAACTGATTGTTCAGGATACGAATACATGCCACAGAATTCACACACTGTTCGTGATCTCATTGATCAAAGAGTTGAGCAGAGCCCAGAAAAGATTTTTTTGACTGCTGCTGAAACAGGGATCAATCTTGATTATGAGAATCTAAAAGAGAATGCCATGCTGGTCGCGCAATTATTGGACCAGCTGACTGTTGGAAAGGACCAGACCGTGGGGTTTCTCATGGATAATGGATATTGGTCTACCAGCATCTTTCTCGGGGTAATGTATGCGGGCAGAGTGGTATTGCCTTTGAATGCCGTAGCGGGGCCTGATCAAATTGATTATGTGTTGACCCACTCAGATGTCCAGGTTGTTTTTGTATCCCAAACCTATAGAGAAAAGTTTGCTGACCTAATCGACAAATACCGCTCATCTGTTTTGTTTATCGACTGCTGTGAAGACAATGGGCCAGATTGGTCGAATCTGGTGAAAAAGGAGGGTAGCTCTCCTGCGGGTTTGCCGGAAACTTTACCGAATGATACGGCACTGATGATCTACACATCCGGAACCACTGGCCGCCCAAAAGGAGTGTTGTTGAGTCACAGGAACGTACTCGCCGGAGGGAGAAATACCATGATTGCCCATGATTTGGTTGAAGACGATAAGGGACTTTGCGTTCTTCCTCTTTACCACATCAATGCAGAAATGGTTTCAGTGATGGCGCCTTTGGTTAGTAACAGTTCCATCGTAATGGCCCGTAAGCTGAGCATCTCTAAATTCTGGTCGTGGATGGAAGACCATGCCTGCACATGGTTCAGCGCAGTACCTACGATTATTTCCTATTTGATCGAACAACAGCAAAGAGAGAGCAATCATTCTGATTCTCCGGATTTTGAGAAAATTCAGACCACTGTTCGGTTTGGGCGATCCGCCTCGGCGGCCCTTTCACCTGCGACCCACCAAATGTTCGAGGAGCTGTTCTCCATTCCAATTGTGGAAACCATGGGAATTAGCGAATGTGCGGCACAGATTCTGTCTAATCCAATGCAAAAAGGCCAAAACCGATATGGATCGCCGGGTATTGCCGTGGGAAACGAAATTCGCATTGTGGACGTCCATCGTGAAACGGTTCCTGCAGGAGAAAAAGGAGAGATTGCTGTTCGCGGGGATAATGTTATGAAGGGGTATTACAAGAACCTTGACGCAACATCGGAGGCTTTGAGCAAGGATGGCTGGTTTTATACCGGGGATTTGGGGTATATGGACGAAAATGGATTTGTTTTTGTCACTGGACGCTCCAAGGAATTGATTATTAAAGGAGGTGAAAATGTTGCCCCCAGGGAAATTGACGATGTGCTTTATAAGCATCCAGCGATTCTCGAGGCTGCCGCCTTTGGTGTGCCAGATAATAATTATGGACAGGAAATTATGGCGTGTGTGGCATTAAAGCCGAACAACGATTGTGATGAAGCGACCTTGCTTGAGCACTGCCGTTCCTTATTGGGCGCCTACAAAACCCCCAAGGCAATCCAATTCATGGATGAACTACCAAAAGGCCCATCAGGGAAAATCCAAAGGTTGAAGTTGGCAGAGAGAATGGAAAGTTGATCTTGTCAGTATTCTGTTGCTGATATTTTTTCCGGCGGGCTAGTTAGACTGAACGAAAAAGCCGGCTGATCATACACCTGGTCATACAAAACGATGGATTTCGCTTCCCCAGCCGAAGAAAGAATTATCATGGTAGACACTCATGATACCGTGATTGGTGAGCTGTCTCGGGGAGAAATGAGGACGTTCGGTGGAATCTATCGAGTTACGTACATTCTCATATTTAATAGCCAGGGAGATCTCCTGGTTCAACGCCGAACGTCCACCAAAGACCAATATCCGGGACTGCTGGACCTGGCTGCTGGTGGAGTGGTGGCATCTGGTGAAGGTTATCGTGAGTCGGCGTGTCGTGAGCTGAAAGAGGAGCTTGGTGTTGACGCCCCTTTGACGCATCATGGTAATGTCTATTTTGAAGACATGAACTTTTTCCCTGAAAATCAGAACTGGGGAGGTGTTTTTTCCTGTATATGCGATGGCCCTTTTGTACTTCAAACGGAGGAAGTAGCAGATGTAAAGTTTATGAAAATTGAGTCAATTCTGACAATGGGTGCAAAGGAAATTACCCCAGACACGCGACAAGTATTAGTTTCATATTTGCTATAATCCCCAATCGTCCGGCTAGCGACGTTAGAGTTTATCCCCGAGGAGCCACAATTTTTAAGGCGTATGAGTTTGTGAGTCGGAAGCGGACTGTGTTAATAACCAGCTTCGGAGTCTGTCAAATGCAGAGTCCGTCAAAGCCGTTGTTTGTATTTATTTTTATATTGACGGTGTTCCCACTGATATCTCTGTACGGGCATATATTGATACTCTATTGAGTTCTAATATTGAGTTCTAATTCCATGATTCGAGTTGAATCCATATCCAAACACTTCGGCGGATTAAAAGCCGTCAACGACGCGTCTATCCAGATTGAATCTGGTGCCATTACCGGGTTGATTGGCCCAAATGGCGCAGGAAAGACGACCCTTTTCAATATCATTGCTGGTGTGTATCAGCCCACCTCGGGTAAGGTTTTCCTTGATGACGAGGATATCACTGGGCTCAAACCCCATCAGCTTTTCGGTAAAGGTCTGTTAAGAACCTTTCAGATTGCCCATGAGTTTTCCAGGCTCACTGTGCTTGAAAATCTGATGATGGTGCCTGGGGGGCAGATGGGCGAGTCGATAACCAATACCTGGTTCAAACGTAAGGAGATGATGGAACAGGAGAAGAAAATCGCACAAAAAGCCCGTGAAGTGATTGATTTTTTGAACTTAACGCATGTGATTGATGAGCTTGCTGGAAATTTATCGGGTGGGCAGAAAAAGCTGCTGGAACTCGGAAGGACCATGATGGTTGAGGCGAAAGTGGTTTTGCTTGATGAGGTTGGAGCTGGAGTTAATCGAACGCTACTGTATGAAATTGGTGACGCTATCTTGAGACTTAATCGGGAAAGAGGTTATACCTTTTGCATGATTGAACATGATATGGGGTTTATTAGTCGGCTTTGTGATCCTGTGATCGTGATGGCTGAAGGAGCTGTGCTGGCTCAGGGTACAGCCGAGGAAGTACGGTCAGATGAGCAAGTTATCGAAGCCTATCTTGGTAGAGGGCTGAAAAACAAAAAAGACGCAACTTCTGGAGAGGACCGTGAATCCAGTGCCAGCAGCGAAGTGGTATCTACCAGGGAAGGAAATAACGAGGAGGCGATATCATGAGTTTTCTAGTAGGGGAAAACATGAGCGGTGGTTATGGTGGAGCAGATATTTTAAAGGGTTGCACTGTCGGTGTAGAAAAAGGGGAAATCGCTGTTATTGTTGGACCCAATGGCGCAGGAAAGTCCACTGCAATGAAAGCCATACTTGGGATGCTGGATTTGCGAGAGGGGAAAGTGATGCTTAACGGTAAAGATATCACCGGTTTTTCTCCCCAGGATCGAGTTGCCGAGGGTATTGCATTTGTGCCCCAAACAAACAATGTGTTTGTAAGTATGACGGTGGAGGAAAATCTCGAGATGGGCGCCTATCTTAGGGAGGATGACATCTCAGGGACCATGGAACAAATATATTCGTTGTTTCCAGTGCTAAAAGAAAAACGTAAACAGGCGGCAGGGGAACTGTCTGGCGGCCAACGACAGCAGGTGGCGGTTGGTCGCGCGCTTATGACTCAACCTTCGGTTTTGATGCTAGACGAACCCACAGCAGGAGTTTCTCCAATCGTAATGGATGAACTTTTTGACCGAATTCTCGAAGTGAAACAAACCGGAGTCGCTGTTTTGATGGTGGAGCAGAATGCCAGGCAGGCTTTGGATATCGCTGATAAGGGATATGTGCTTGTTGTTGGGGAAAACCGCTATACAGATACCGGGGCTAACCTGCTTGCTGATCCTGATGTTAGAAAATCATTTTTAGGGGGTTAGGGAAATGACAGAATGGTTTAGCAACGACCTTATTAATGCGCTGGTATTAATATCGAATTTTGTGTTGGTTCCCGCGCTTTCCTATGGCTCCCAGCTTGCCTTGGGTGCATTGGGTATTACCCTGGTATATGGTGTGTTGAGGTTTTCCAATTTTGCTCATGGCGATACCATGGCGTTTGGTACCATGGCGGTGATACTGGTAACCTGGTGGTTTCAATCTATGGGAATCAGTTTTGGTCCTTTGCCCACTGCATTGCTGGCATTGCCATTTGGAATTCTGGCTGCTGGGATTTTATGTATCATCTTCGATCGTTCTGTCTACAAGTACTATAGACAGCGAAAGAGCGCACCGGTGGTTTATGTGATTGCTTCGGTTGGGGTTATGTTTATGATTAACGGGATTGTCAGGTTTATCATTGGCCCCAATGATCAGCGCTTTGCAGATGGTGAAAGATTCATTATTAAGGCTCGGGAATTCAAGCAGATGACCGGGCTTAGTGAGGGATTGACCATCAAGGTCTCCCAGGGTTTGACTATTTTTATCGCAGTAGAGCTGGTCATTGCCTTATTCTGGTTTTTGCAACGCACACGCATGGGGAAGGCGATGAGAGCATTTTCTGATAATGAAGACCTCGCACTTTTATCCGGTATTAATCCTGATCGTGTTGTGCTTGTAACCTGGGTTCTGGTTGGACTGTTGGCAACTATTGCAGGTACTTTGTACGGTTTGGATAAGAGTTTCAAACCTTTTACTTATCTGCAACTATTACTGCCCATGTTTGCCGCAGCTATCGTTGGGGGGATTGGAAAACCGGTTGGGGCGATTGTAGGCGGTTTTGTTATCGCCTTTTCAGAAGTGACCGTCACCTATGCCTATAAGAAGTTTTTCAAGTATCTGTTGCCTGAAAATATGGAGCCAGATGGTTTGATGCAATTGCTTTCGACGGACTATAAATTTGCGGTTTCATTCATTATTTTAGTGGTGGTTCTGGTGGTGAGACCAACGGGTATCTTTAAGGGGAAAGTAGTATGAGCGTAAGAAACAGAACGTTGTTTTCTTTCGCCTTAATGGTGGGATTGTTGTTAGCGGTTGCATTTTTGCAATCCTGGTCTGTGACGTTAGCAATACTAAATCTTTGTCTGATATCGGCAATTATGGCATTAGGAGTCAACATACAGTGGGGCTACGCCGGACTATTCAATGTGGGCATTATGGGTTTCGCAGCTCTGGGGGGAGTTGCTGCGGTGTTGGTGTCGAAAGCGCCCGTGGTTGAAGCATGGAGTGCCGGCGGGGGAGGATTATTCGTTTCTCTTATCTGTATTGTTTTTACGGTGGCCCTTTCAGTTTTTGCCTATCGCAGATTACCTCAGGGTAGAAATCGAGTGCTGTGTCTTAGTCTTATTATTGTCGTTGGGTATTTTGTCACCAGGTATTTTGCGGATCCGGCAATTGCTGCGATCGAGGCGGTAGATGCCGCTAAAACTGGTTACCTCGGAGGAATGGGGTTGCCAATTATGTTCTCATGGATTGCGGGCGGTCTCTTTGCAGCAGGGGCGGCGTGGATCGTGGGCAAGGTTGCTTTGGGGTTGCGGTCTGATTATCTAGCCATTGCGACGTTGGGTATTTCAGAGATTATTATCGCGATACTCAAAAACGAAGATTGGTTGACAAGAGGAGTAAAGAACGTATCGGGTCTTTCACGTCCGGTTCCCTACGAAGTGGAATTACAAAAAAATAGCTGGTTTCCCGAGCTGGTCGAAAAATTGAATGCAGACACACTCTCTAGTGTGGCGTTAGCGGATCGATCAGGTGCATTGCAGAAACTGGTGATCGAGTATTCCAGTGTTTTCGTTAAACTCTGTTATGCGGGTCTATTCGCGCTGGTTCTGATTGTGCTACTGGTTTTGAGCGCCAAGGCGCTTAATTCCCCCTGGGGAAGAATGATGAGAGCGATTAGGGATAATGAAGTTTCCGCTAGTGCCATGGGTAAAGACATTACCGCGCGTCATTTACAGGTGTTTGTGTTGGGCTCCGCCGTTGTGGGGATAGCCGGTGCGATGTTGACTACATTGGATGGGCAGTTCACACCGGGAACATACAATCCCCTTCGATTTACCTTTCTAATCTGGGTGATGGTAATAGTGGGTGGTTCGGGCAATAACCTCGGTGCAGTTTTAGGTGGTTTTGTCATCTGGTTTTTCTGGATAGAAGCAGAGCCCATGGGATTATGGCTGGTTGATGCGCTCACCAGTGGATTCGGCGATAGCAGCTTTATTCGTATCCATATGATGGAAAATGCTCAACATATGCGATTGTTTCTAATGGGACTTGTATTGCTATTAGTAATGAGATTCAGCCCCGGTGGGATTTTGCCTGAAGTCGTTCATCGACGAAAAAAGGAAGAATAATCCGGAATACGTCAGGGTGCTCATTGGCTAACTCGTCGGAGTATCCATCCCAGGATCGGTATGGCCTGTATGATCTGTAATTTAAGGCGAGCAGAAATGCCTTGTTTCGGATGTCCCTGATATTATTCCTCCTGATGTTGTTTCTGGGGAGTATGCTGAGGATTCTGTTGCTACATTTTCTCTGAAATAGTCGCCTCTCTCAAAGAATGTAAAGTAAAAATTGCGAGATAATGGTCAAGCAGTAGACCATAAAAAAGCCCGGCTGAGCCGGGCTTTTTCACTGTCAGTCGGTAAATTACCAGACTTTCATTGCAGAATGCCCATTATCGAATACTGATAGTCTCGAACTCTCCACCTTTGACTTCCAGTTCTTTATAGGATCCGAGTACTTCACCAATGTCATTGAATTCAACTCCAGTGGCGCCAACATAATCGACGTCCCCGCCAGCAGACAGGATTTCCAGTGCCTTGCCGATTTGGCCCGGTAGAATTGCTTCGCCAGGTGCATTGGCAACGGATAGCATTTTGGACTGAATAGCAGCGCGATCAGTTGATCCAGCAGCTTGCATGGCGAGCATGATCAAGGCAGCGGCATCATAGGATTCACCTCTGAAAGGACCATCTCCATCAACACCATTCGCTGTTGCATGTTTGATAAACATGTCAGCACCTTCAGTTGCCCCACCTGGCAGAGTACCAATGGTGCCTGCAAGGTCGTCACCGATAGCTTCGATCAGGGAGTCGCCAATCATGCCGTCAGCAAGAATAAAGTTGCTAAATGCATCTGCATCGATAGAGGCCTGAATAATGCCTTTTCCGCCTTGATCCACATAACCAAATACCGCCAGATGTTCCGCGCCAGAAGCAGAAAGCGCCGCTACCTCTGCAGAATAATCAGCTTTACCATCTTCATGAGCTGCGCTGATCGCGACTGACCCACCCACTGCGCCGAAGGCTCCTTCAAAAGATTGAGCCAGTCCTTTACCGTAGTCATTATTGGTAAAAGTAACGGCGACATTCTTAATGCCCCTATCGTTCAGAACCTGGGCTAATACTTCACCCTGTCTGGCGTCAGAAGGCGCGGTGCGGTGAAACAGGCCATTGTCCTCGATGCTTGAAAGTGCAGGAGAGGTTGCAGAAGGAGAGACCATTACTACTCCGTTCGGAATGGCAACGTTATTTGCAATTGCGGTAGTGACACCGGAGCAGTCAGCGCCAACGATAGCGGCGACCCCATCAGCGGTAATTAGCCGCTCGGCGGCGGCGGTGGCGGCGGCAGAATCGATGCAGGTAGAGTCTGCGCGAACTGGGGTCACAGTTTTGCCACCCAATAGGTTACCAGATGCTTCTTGCATAGCCAGTTCAGCCGATGCAGCCATGCCCGGAGTCAGTGATTCGATGGGGCCGGTAAAGCCCAGGATAACGCCAATCTTAACGTCATCAGCGACGGATACACCCGTCATTGCAGCGAGTAATGACGCTGCCAATAAAGTTTTCTTCATCGAGAGTTTCCTCTTTTGTGTTTTTGGTTAGTTTGTAAAGTGTTAAGTCGCTGCAAAGCATGAAGTTATTCCTGATCAGCAGCAATCAGTAGATGTTCGACTTACACTTGAATATCACATTAATTTGGGGGTGGGTTACCCAATCTCCCAAACCTTGCGCTTTGACTTCCAGTAGGAAATAGAACTTGCAATGGAATCATACCACTGCTTAGCGCATTATTCTTCCATGGGGAAACCAATAATTTCAAAATCAATCAGAAGTGTAGGAACTTTCACCCACTGTCCTAAAAAGTCCTGGTCATCGATTTCTTTGATTCCATTGATTAGTTTCCGGAACATGAATTGGGAAAATCACTCAGCAGTGGCCAAATATAGTGCTGTGTCAATATTCCCCAATTCGCTCTGGTTTCGATTTGATTTCAAAGTTCAGGCTTGTTGGGCGGTGAAAATTGAACTCGACGGTGCCATAAATATGAAATATAGTTACGCCACCATAGCAGCGTGCACGTGTGATCTCGGGATTAGCAATGCCAGTGTAGGTTAGGTCGGATAGATCGGGTCAGATAGGTTAGGCTGATTTTGCATTGTGATTTTGCATCGTATTGATTGTTTCGGTTTCGTAACTTCGATAGTCTATGTGGTAATGTCAACATCTATTAAGAGGGCACAACAATGAATTTCAATGGTACAGGAAAAATAATAGCGGGAACGGTGATGGCGGGTCTGTTTTCCGCTACTGTTTTCGCGTCAAGTGAATTGACTGTTTACACTGCGGTAGAGGCTGAGGACCTCAAAAAGTACGCAGCTCGATTTAATGACGACCACCCAGATATCAAAATCAACTGGGTAAGAGACTCAACCGGTATTGTGACAGCCAAACTACTGGCAGAGAAGGAAAATCCCCAAGCGGATGTAATTGGGGGTTAGCAGCAACCAGTTTGTTATTAATGAAAGGCGAAGGCATGCTTGAAGCCTATACTCCCAAGGGTCTTGAAGGGTTAGATGAAAAGTTTCAAGATAAATCTAATCCACCAGCCTGGGTAGGAATGGATGCATGGGTTGCCGCGGTTTGCGTGAATACTATCGAAGCGGAGAAGCATGGATTGCCCATGCCAGGCTCCTGGAAAGACCTAACTGATCCAGTGTATGAAAACCACGTTGCTATGCCAAATCCAAACTCGTCAGGAACCGGGTTTCTTGATGTTTCCAGTTGGCTACAAATCTTCGGAGAAGAGGGTGGCTGGGAATTTATGGATGGATTGCATAAAAATATTCATCACTATACCCATTCCGGTTCAAAGCCATGTAAGCAGGCCGCCCGGGGCGAAGTAGCCATTGGAGTGTCATTTGCATTTCGTGGTGCGAAATCTAAAGCCAAAGGTGCTCCCCTTGAGATCATCATCCCGTCAGAAGGTATTGGTTGGGATATGGAGGCCACGGCTATTGTCAAAGGTACCGATAATCTTGAGGCGGCTCAGACATTAGTGGACTGGTCTATTACCGATGAAGCTAACAAAATGTATAACGAAGGTTATGCTGTTATCGGTAAGCAAGCTCTGGCAAAACCCGTTGAACATTTTCCTGAGAATATACCTCAGGCAATGATTGACAACGACTTTGAATGGGCGGCTAATAACCGCAAACGTATCCTGGCCGAATGGCAGAATAGATACGACTCAAAATCCGAACCCAAAAGCTAGGCGTCAGTACAGAGCCCCCGCTCACAAACCTATGTGGACGGGGGCTTTTCTCCTGGATGTGAAATAGTATAAGGAGGGGAAAGGCCGTGGCGGAATGAATACCAGTATGAGATGTGAAAAGTTAGATGCGAAAGTGGATAAGTTGTCCTCGATCTCATCACTACCCCTGATAAAACGCTAGCATACATTTATAAGCGACATGTCCGAGCAACCTACAGCCCCCTATTTGAGGATTCGCAGTCTAACCAAGAAGTTTGGACACTTTACGGCATTGAGCGGTGTTGAGTTTGATGTTAACGAAGGGGAGTTCGTGTGTTTTCTTGGGCCATCCGGATGTGGAAAAACCACCCTATTGAGGGCGATTGCCGGTTTGGATGTGCAGACTCATGGACAGATTGAACAGGCAGGGCGAGACATTTCTGCCTTGCCGCCCTCGGAGCGGGATTTTGGCATTGTGTTTCAGTCCTATGCCCTGTTTCCCAATCTCACCGTCACAAAAAATATTGCTTATGGACTGGAAAACGCAAAATACACAAGGACAGAGATCCGCACCAGGGTAACTGAATTGTTGGAACTGGTAGGTATGCCAGATCAATCGGACAAACATCCATCCCAGCTATCGGGAGGGCAGCAACAGAGAGTTGCTCTGGCTCGGGCGATTGCAATTTCGCCAAACTTATTATTACTGGATGAGCCTTTGTCCGCATTGGATGCCAAGGTTCGCGTAAAACTAAGACATGAAATAAAGGACTTACAAGCGCAACTTGGAGTGACCACCATTATGGTGACCCATGATCAGGAAGAGGCGCTTACCATGGCTGATCGCATCGTGATTCTAAACAATGGTGTCATCGAACAGGTTGGTACTCCGGAAGAGATCTATCATGTACCGGCAACTCAATTCGTCGCAGATTTTATCGGTACCATGAATTTCCTCCCCGGAAATACCCTTGGAATCCCTTCTACGGAGGGAGTTAGGGTAAAGATAGGTGATACTGAGTTGGATTGTGACCATGGCGAACAACTGCCTGGTAAGCAAGTACTTGCCTCCATTCGGCCAGAAGATATCCTGGTGAGTAGTTCTCAAGGTCACTTGGCCACAGATGCCGATACAAACATCGACAAAAATATCATTGAGGCGACAGTAGAAGGCGTTGAATTTCTCGGTGCATTTGTCAGGGCAACGCTATGGTCGCCCCAATTGGGGCCAGTGAGATTCGTGGCAGATCTATCTGCTAACCTAATGCGAGCAGAAAAAATTTCAACGGGGATGAAGGTCTCCGTGTCATTTCCTCCTCAGAGTATTCGGGTCTATGCTGCCTAACGTGTGTGGAAAATCCGGAGGAATAAATGTTCATGGATGCCCGATGCCGTCGGCTTATCCCACAAGGCAATTTTGGTCTCTCAAATTGCCAGCTAATGATAGGGCAATGACATCATGATGACACCAAAGATTGTAAAACCCAAAGTTAGTCGTGATGACAAACAGATGTTGGGTTTTATGTTGGTTATCTTATGCTATCTGGTTGTCGCTTTGGCATTGCCCTTATACGCCATTTTATCGAAGAGTTTTAAGAATCACGATGGTCATTTTGTTGGGCTCGCCAACTATCTGGAATACTTTAGTACGCCCGCACTTACTTATTCTATTCAAAATAGTTTAACCGTTTCTATTTTAACGACGCTGATTTCGGTTACTGTGGCGTTTGTTTTGGCTTATGCACTCAACCGCAGTTGTATGCGATTCAAGAGTGCGTTTAAGGTAATCGCACTGGTTCCCATCCTGGTTCCGTCTCTACTGCCCGGTATCGCACTGGTTTATCTCTTTGGCCGCAGGGAATGATCAAGGAGTTATTGATGGGATACGAGATCTACGGTCCTATTGGTATTGTGATCTCTGAGGTTTTTTTTACTCTGCCCCATGCGTTGATTATTATTACCACGGCTTTGTCCATTGCTGATGAGAGGTTATATGAGGCTGCAGATTCCTTAAAGGCCAATAAAGTTCGAATTTTCTTTACCGTTACCTTGCCAGGGGTCCGTTATGGACTGGTCAGTGCCGCTTTTGTGGTTTTTACATTAACCATTACCGATTTTGGTGCGCCCAAAGTCATCGGTGGCGGATACAACGTGCTTGCAACGGATATCTATAAACAGGTCGTCGGACAACAGAACTTCGAAATGGGGGCCGTTGTTAGTCTGGTCTTATTACTCCCCGCCGGGGTTGCATTTTTAGTGGATCGTTTGGTACAAAAAAAGCAGGTTGCCTTGCTTTCTGCGAAAGCGGTAGCGTTGGAGCCGAAACCCAATAAGGTTTTTGATCTTATCATGCTGGGTTATTGTATTTTGGTCGCGGTTTTTATCCTGGGGATTTTGTTTACCTGTCAATATGCCGCATTGGTGGAATTCTATCCCTATAACCTGAATCTCGGGTTGACCAATTATCAGTTCGATTTGATGGATGGCGGAGGATGGGTTTCTTATTACAACTCCCGAACTGGCTTCCTGGACCGCAGTGTTTGGAACTATTATGGTGTTCTGCGGGGCTTACATGGTTGAAAAGGGCAAAGGATTCGGGCTTGGAAGAGGTATTTTTCAGTTTCTTGCAATGTTACCCATGGCTGTGCCCGGTCTGGTTCTGGGACTGGCCTATATTTTCTTTTTCAATTCTCCCAATAACCCATTGGGATTCCTGTATCACACCATGGGTATTCTGGTGATTAGCACTATCACGCACTTTTATACCGTATCCCATCTCACTGCGATGACGGCGTTGAAACAAATGGATCGAGAGTTTGAGTCCGTGTCTGCTTCACTAAAAACACCTTTCTATCGTACGTTGAGAAAAGTGACTGTGCCGGTATGTTTACCCGCGATATTGGATATCAGTATTTACTTGTTCGTGAATGCAATGACCACGGTCTCTGCGGTAGTTTTTCTTTATGGTCCTCATACCAATCTTGCGTCGGTAGCGGTGCTCAACATGGACGACGCCGGAGATATTGCCCCTGCCGCCGCAATGGGCATGATGATTTTCTATACCAATGCCATAGTGAGAATTCTGCACGGTCTCCTCACAAAAGGCGTATTGAAAAAAACGCAATCATGGAGAACGCGCTAGTCCGCTTTCTCCGTTTCCAGGACAATGTTTCCGAGGCAATATTTCCAAGGCTTTGCTCCGGAAAGGGCCTTGCTCCCGGAGTTCCTATGGGATGGGTTAAACCGTTTGTTGGAGCTTAAGTTAAGTCCCAGTGAAATCTAGACCCAGGGCAGTGAAAAAGTTTTTACGTTGGTATAGCTGTTCATGGCTTCAATAACACCTTCTTTATAACCCAGACCGGAATCCTTGATGCCTCCAAATGGAGACATTTCGATTCGGTAACCTGGTACCTCCCAGATATTAACGGTTCCCGTTTGTAATTCAGTAATGAAACGAGTGATGTAGTCCAGGTGGTTAGTGCAAACCCCGGAGGAGAGACCGAATGCGGTGCTGTTTGCGACCTCTATTGCGTGGTCGATGTCCCTGACCCGAATGATAGGAATGGGTAGGCCAAAGGTTTCCTCCACAACCAATTCGCAATCTGCTGGAACATGATCCAAAACCGTGGGTGAATACACTGCGCCCTGTCGGTCATTTCCATAAAGTAACTTAGCTCCCTTTTCGATAGCATCGTTTACCCGGTTTTGGAACAAAATGGCGGCTTTTTCATTAATAACAGTACCGACATCAGTGTCCGGATCCATGGGGTTACCGTATTTTAGCTTTGATGCTTTTTCAGCTACCAGTGCAGCGAACTCATCGCCAATGGAATCCACACAAAGTACCCGTTTTACTGCGGTACATCGTTGACCTGAATTCTTGGTGCCACCTGCTACGGCCATTTCTGCGGCTTTATCCAAATCCGCATCTTCCATGATAATAAGCGGTGAATTTCCTCCCAGCTCCAATACTGTTCTTCGATACCCCGCTCGCTCTGCGATGTATTTCCCCACGGGTACACTGCCTGTGAACGTCACCAGATCGACATGTTCATTGGTAATCATTTCATCACCAATGTCCTCGGGAAGCCCTGTGACGATGGATAGCATCTCAGGCGGAAGACCCGCTTCATAAAGTACGTCCGCCAGGAGCAAAGCAGTTAGCGGTGTAAGTTCCGTTGGCTTTCCCACCATGCAATTGTTCGTCGCGATTGAAGGTGCTATTTTATGAGATATCATATTCAACGGATGGTTGAAGGGGGTAATGGCAGATATGGCGGTAAGCGGTTCCCGTTGGGTGAAAATTTTTCTTTTTTTACCATGAGGCGTAAGGTCGCAGGAGAAAATCTGACCGTCATCATTTATGCACAACTGACCCGCAAGGCTAAATACATCGAAAGCCCGACCTACTTCGTAGAGACTGTCTTTTTTGCTCAGTCCACATTCTGCAGTGATCAGGTCGGAAATTTCGTCTTTACGCGCCACCAGTAACTCCGCGGTTTTCGAAAGAATTTGCTGGCGTCCGTAACGACTGAGTTTCGGTTTGTAGTTGGCGGCGATTTCAAACGCCTGAGCAATTTGGCGTTGACTGGCTCTCGGTACGGTGCCAACCAGTTCATTGTTATAGGGATTTAGCACGTCGATGTGCTTGCCTGTTTCGCCGTCAACCTGTTTGCCAGCGATTCTCATTTTTTCATGTCTAACTTTCATTTTTCCTACTAGGTTTTTTCGGTCAGTGTTCAGTGTTTGAAATTAGTGTTCGAAGCTGATATTAAGCCAATGTTCGAAACCAGTGTTCTAATCTAGCGTTCGAAGTTGAGGACAAATTTGTTCAGCGATGATTGATAGTGTTGGTGTTTTCGTTGGCATGGCTGTCTTAAATCTCGCCCTGTTAACTTCAAATGGCTTCAGTGTGATTTAAAACAATGTTAAAAATATCAAAATTTCTCAAAGGTGATGATCGGTCAAGTCCACTCACAGTCTGACTAAAAATCAATGGAACAATCTGCTCGGATATCCCCCCGTGAGATCTTAGGGGCACTTCAAGTCCAGATAAATCGTGGCGTGCCTCTGTGGTGCCTAGAACAGTGTGAATGTCGGAAACCAGAATAAGATCACCCATGCGATCGTTCGCCAGCAAAAACTCCCGACAACCTTCTTCATTGGTATAGACCACTTCCATTCCTGGCAGGGCAGACAATGCACTAACCACTTCTGGTCCGTCAACGTCCTTATCCAGATAGACCGTGGCATAGGAACCCAATGCACCATGTTGAACCACGTAAGGGTCGGTGATGGGTAGGATGACCCGGGATCGACCTTTACCAACCAGTTTGTCGAGTTCATCCTGTAGGTAGATAATATTGGGTTCGCCGCTATCGTCATGTTTGGCATTCATACCATGGTCCGCCGTTAGAGCAATGGTGGCACCAAGATCGTCAAGCATGGCCCAATACTTGTCCATCATGGCATAAAAGGCATTTGCGCCATCGCTACCGGGAGCAAATTTGTGTTGGATATAATCAGTGGTTGACAGGTACATGATGTCTGGGCGTACGGTTTCCATGAGCTTTACCCCAGCCACGAAAATGAACTCGGAAAGCTCAGCGCTATACACAGAGGGCACAGGCATGTTGACCATGTCTAAAACACTACTAATACCGTTACGGTCCAGGGAAACATCATCAGATTTTTCCGAAGAAAAACAAATCGCGGAATTTTCTCCTGCAAAAGAGAGTTCATTCCCCAGGAGTCGGCGTAATTTATCTTTAGCAGTTACGATAGCAACTTTCGCTCCCGCGTCCTGAAATGCCTTAAAAATAGTGGGTGTTCGAAGAAGGCTGGGATCGTTCATCATCACTTCCTTGTCATTATCCCTGTCATAGTAAAAGTTTCCACAAATGCCATGAACTTCTGGGGGAACGCCGGTAACAATGGACATATTGTTGGGATTGGTGAAACTTGGCACAACGCAATTCCCACGAAGGTCACTGCCTTGTTGTTCGATCACTTTTTTTGTCCATGGCATCACCCCTGCGGCAACGGCCTGTTCGATATAGTCTGGCTCTGATCCATCAATGCAGACAACAACGCATGGGCGAGAGGGCCAGTTACAGGATCGGTTGTTGACTGTTACGGGTTCACCAGGTTTTCCCCGGTCAGTATTGGGTTCTGTGGTCATAGTAGTAACCTGGATTATTGACTCATGGTGCATAAAAAATGAAAGAGAGTCGAACTATAAGTGTTGGATCCTTAATGGTGAAATCGATATTGGTAATGCTTGATATGGATTCTATCTATATAGTGTGGAATGAATAATAGCCACTGAAAACGAGTTTTAGAAGTTAGAGATAAAGTTAATGTTAAAGTGGGTGGCCAGGATTACTCCTTCAGTTGAGAGGCTACCAGTTCCAGGAAGGCATTGGTTACGTGCATCGACCGGGTCTGCTTCAGACAAACTACCAATTCCGAATGTATAAGCTCAGCATTATTGACAGACAATGAGGTGACTCGGGCATCTGCACCGAATTCGTTCTCGGAAACCACGCCAACGCCAAACCCTACAGCCACTGCCTCCCTGACGCCTTCCCGACTGCTGATTTCCATGATCTTCTTAAGTCGCACACCTGCTGTGGCGAGGGCATTTTCGAATATAGCCCGGGTCCGTGATCCTTTTTCCCGGAGTATTACCCGCTGCTCAACGAGCTCTTCAATGGACACGCTCTTCCGACCGGAGCATGGATGGGTCTTTGCCACAAAGATGACCAATTGGTCCGGTTCCAGAGGCAGAATATGAAAACGTTCGTCCACAGATACATTCGGCAAAATGGCGATATCACATTGCTGGGATTCAAGCCATTGCATGATTTGCGCAGAGTTACCGTATCGAATTGAAATTTGAATATCCGGATAAAGGCGTTGAAATTGCGCCAGCAAGGGGGTGATGATATAGGGTGAATCCGCGCCCACTTCAAGGGTTCCCGTCGTCAGGTTTCTTGCGGAAACAAATAGTTGTTCCACCTCTTCCTCATAGTGGAATAATTTGTTTGTAATAGCCAAAGCTGTATGACCAAGTTCGGATAGTTCAATACGGCGGCCATATCGGGTAAAAAGTTTGATGCCATACCGTTCTTCTAACTCTTTTACCTGTCCTGATAGAGTGGGTTGGGTGACATGCAAAACCTCTGCGGCTCTGGTGAAGCTACCGTGGGTGGCAACGGCATGGAACGACCGAAGATGTGCATGTGAGATTGGCATAGTCTATTTCAAACATTAGAAATATCGATTTGATAAATACTATGGCAGGGCGGTATAAATAGCAATCAATCCACTTTATTTCAGGTTCTAACCCAAATGAATAATCAGAATTCCTCGTTTGAGGTCGTGGCATCTGGGACAGGAGATCCATATCTGCTAACCCCCGGCCCACTTACCACGTCGGAAACCGTCAAGCAGGCCATGTTGCATGATTACGGTTCACGAGATAATGATTTTATTGATCTGAATCAGCGGGTACTGGATCGTCTGGTAGAGATGGTTGACGGTGCTTCCAGCCATGTTGCGGTGCCATTGCAAGGTAGCGGAACTTTCGTGGTTGAAGCGATGATAGGTTGCTTTGTACCCCGTGACGGCAAGCTTTTAATTTGTGTCAACGGCGCATATGGACATCGAATTGCGAGCATGTGTCAGTATTATCAGCGTTCTTACCTGATTCAGGAGTCCAATGAAGAGACTCCGATAGATATTAATGAACTGGACCGTCGGTTGTCAGAGGATGAGTCAATCACCCATGTCGCCGTGGTCTATTGTGAGACTACTTCGGGTATTTTGAACCCGATAAAGGAAATTTCTGAAGTCGTCAAAAAACACCATCGGGGTTTTTTAATTGATGCTATGAGCGCATTCGGCGCTCTGCCCCTGAGCAGTAAGGACGTGCATTTTGATGCCGTTGTTGCATCTAGTAATAAGTGCCTTGAAGGAGCGCCAGGTATGGGATTTTGCATTGCACGGAAAGAGGCGATTGAGGTTACCCAGGGTAACGCAATGTCTTTGAGTCTGGATCTGTATGATCAATGGACCGCCATGAAGAAAAATCGGCAATGGCGTTTTACGCCTCCCACCCATGTCCTATTGGCTTTCAATCAGGCCCTTAATGAATTTGACGATGAGGGCGGTGTGGAAGGCAGGGGACAAAGATATCAAAGCAATTGTGATATCCTGGTGAAAGGAATGAGAGATATGGGATTTGAAACACTGCTTCCCGATAAGCTGCAGGCACCGATTATTATTACCTTTCACATGCCTCGTGATAGTCGATTTGAATTCTCCGCTTTCTACGATCGACTTCGCGAAATGGGATATGTTATTTACCCTGGAAAACTCACCATCGCAGATAGTTTTCGTGTCGGATGCATAGGCAGACTGGACGAAACCCAAATGCGTGGTGTGTTGGCAACCATTCGTTTATATCTTGATCGATTAGGTCTGGAAGGCCGGGTGAGCTAGTCGTAGTAAATCTAACTTCATGAATAGGGTTTTCTGAATGATGTCTCTGAATTATGTTAGAGGACTGTCGTGGAAAAATAAAATGGAAACCCCAAAGCTTCTATCAAATCCGTTTTTCAGGACCATAACGGTTAAACAATTAGTATCCAACCAGGCGTTCAGCATGTGACCATGCTGAAGCTTTCGATTTAACGACAATAAATCAAACTAATATCAAGCGCGGAACCCATTTTGGAAACTGGTATCCTATTCGTCGTTCTACTCGCTGCATTTTTTCACGCCACGTGGAATGCTGTGGTCAAATCAAGTGGCGATCATCTGGTATCCATCGCAGGACTTCAATTAGCTTGCGGAATCATTGCTGCCTGCCTTATTCCGTTTGTTGAATTCCCGGAAAAGGAGAGTTGGCCTTATCTTTTCGCCTCGGCTTTGCTGCATTCGGCTTATTACATCGCGTTAAGCGAAGCCTATCGATCGGGAGATTTTTCACAGGCTTATCCAGTGGCTCGCGGAACAGCGCCGATTATTGTTGCTCTGTGGGGTGTTTTTTTTCTTAACGAGGTTCTCACAACATCCGGGATGGTGGCGTTGGCGGGCGTTATTACTGGCATCATGATTTTCGCCACACGCCGCCTGGGTCAGGTAATGAAGGACAAGAGAGCCATGCTTTCAGCGTTGATTACATCCGTTTTCATCGCGGCATACACTCTGGTGGACGGTATTGGAGGACGGTTATCGGGCGGCGTTTCAGGGTATGTTGTGTGGCTGGCAGTATTCGACATGATTCCAATTCTTATCTATACCTTTGCCGTAAGATCCATGGGTGTGATTGTCCCAATCGTTAAAGATTGGAAAAGAAATTTAGCCGGTGCGGTGATGGCATTTGGTAGCTATTGGATAGTGGTTTGGGCAATGAGTCAGGCATCCATCCCTTTGGTTTCCGCGCTAAGGGAAACGTCTATTATTATCGCAGCACTCATTGGTGCTTTTTATTTTAAGGAGCCATCTGGAAAGCGAAGAATAGTGGCGTCAATCATTATTTGCTGCGCCATTGTTCTATTGGCCATTGAAAATCATTGATGCGTACTTCTCCAGGAGTACGTTTTTATCAATGGTATTGATATCAGTCTTCCCAATTTGAGCCAATGCGGTATCGACCTGTTGAATAAATAATTCAATCACGCTGGTCAGCCCCGGATTACTTCCCCCACCGATGCCATACAGTAAGGCACGACCGAGCATGACGAAATCAGCGCCACAGGCCAGTGCTTTTACCACTGCTTCTCCGTTTCGAACGCCGCTGTCAAAGATAATCGGAAAACTATCACCCACAGCCTCGCGGATCACGGGAAGCATTTCAATGGCCGCCGGTGCGCTATCAAGCTGTCTTCCCCCGTGATTGGATATGTATAAACCATCAGCGCCTGCTTTTTTAATATCAATAGCGTCTTCCGTAGACAGCACGCCCTTAATAATCAGATGCCCCTTCCAACGGTCTCTGAGTCGATCCAGAAAGTTCCAATCCACTTTTCCTCTGCTTTCATTGCGAACAAATTTCTTTTTGCCTCCGGTATTACTGGCTTCATTATTCGCGACTTTGGGAACTCCGGTTAGTAGGGTTCGAATGGACCATTGGGGGTGTGTGGCGAAATCAAAGAATTGCTTCGGCCCAATTCGCAGTGGTGCCTGGAAGCCGTTTCGTCTCTCCCGGGGTCTTAATGCGACCATGGGAACGTCTACTGTCAGAATCAGTGTGTCATAACCGCAATTTTCAGCTCGCCGCACCATGTCGAATGCGATGTCTTCGGACTGCCCAACATACAATTGAAACCAGGAGTTACTACCGGCGCGATCCCACGTGGTTTCAATACTGCTGGATGCCATGGTTGATAGACCTAATGGAATATTATATCGGGTAGCCGCTGTGGCTAGCATCTGATCTGCACCTGGCCAGGTGAGATTGCACATACCCATCGGGGCGATGCCAAAGGGCAGATCCCATTGTCTTCCGAGAAAAGTTTTTTTCAGATTGCGGTTTTCAATATTGATCAATACCCTTGGTTGCAAACGGATTTGGTCGAGTACTGAGATATTTTGCCCACAAGCGTATTCTTCGCCAGCTGCTCCATCAATATAGTCAAACATGATCCTGGGCATGCGCTTTCTGGCCGCCTCTCTGGCGTCATTAACGCTAAAAATACTGGTTTTCATGGGAATTGCTAATGTGTGCGCTGGTTGGTGGTTGCTGGTATTTGGTAATACTGGGGGGCGTCAGATTCTAACGCCAATCTTCGGGAGATAACACCGTAAATATCCTTCAAGCCCTGAACTGAGCATATGATCGAAGCTACAGGATCGAGCGAAAATCTCCACTTCAGAACCGCAGCCTGGAATTATCAGTCAGATTGAGATCCTTATAAGAGGCTGCTCAAATAGACATTTTTGATTTGAAATCGGCTTCAGGGTCGTGTTCGGGTAATTTGTTAGCTCTGTGAATTAGGGCAAAGTCATGCGAAATCGCGAAGAGGTAGAATTTTGTCGTTTTTTTTACCTTGGTGTGAGTAGATAATCGATAATATACGAGGGAAACTTTAGAACGTCACAAGGGGCCGCGTCGTTACTTCCGCCAGCTTGTAAGAATCAAACCCTCACCTGTCACTAAAACGTGTTTTAGTGAGCCGGGTATTGGACAGAGTTGGTCCGATTTTCTGATTTGATACAGGATCAGAAAAGGAAATGGTGAATGAGGTCGTAGCAATTAGTAGTGGTAGTATGGGGTTGCTGATTCCGCCTGTGGGTTTTAGCAGAGCCAGAATATATTGCCTTCCGTGTATTTTGAGCCGTTATTTTCAAGTTGATTAATTTATAAGAGAGTATGTCAATGTCAGTAGAGATTCCCGCTCGCGCAAGTGCCGTCATTATTGGCGGCGGTGTCATCGGAACCAGTGTGGCCTATCATTTGGCCAAACTGGGCTGGACCGATGTGGTGCTTTTGGAGCGCAGTCAGTTTAGCTGTGGCACTACCTGGCATGCGGCAGGGCTAATCGGTACCATGAGAGCGAATGAAAGCCACGCAAGGCTTTGTGAATATTCGATGTCTGTCTTGCAGGAACTAGAGGAAGAAACAGGGCAGTCCACCGGTTTTAAACAGGTTGGTTCTTTGACCATTGCTCACAGTGAGGCGAGACTTGAGGAGCTAAAACGGGTCGCTTCGATGAACAACGCCTTTGGTGTGACTCAGGTAGACATGGTCACTGCGGAGGAAATTCGAAGTCTTTATCCTTATCTTGAGACCTCAGATTTGTTAGGTGGAAGCTGGGTTCCCCATGATGGTTATGCAAGCCCCGTCGACGTAACCGCCTCCTTTGTTCGTGGAGCAAGGGGTCGCGGCGCACTTTGTCTTGAAGGCGTTAAGGTTACGGGAATTACCAGGGCGAATGGAAAAGTAACGGGAGTGATGACAGATCAGGGCGAAATTCAGGCGGACTTCGTGGTCAATTGCGGCGGATTATGGGCTCGAAATATCGGCAAGATGGCGGGGGTTAATGTGCCATTACACGCCTGTGAGCACTACTATGCCGTTACCGAAAAGCTGGATGATATGCCCCTGGATCTACCTGTAATGCGAGATCATGATAAGTGTGCGTACTATAAGCCAGATGCTGGCAGTCTGTTGGTTGGTGCGTTTGAGCAGAATGCGGTTCCCTGGGGGCATAAGGGCATTCCAGAGGATTTCAGTTTTGACGAAATTGAAGGACACATGGAGGAACAGATGATGTCAGTATTGGAAGACGCCATGGAACGGGTTCCAATGTTGCAGAATGTCGGTTGGAGAAAGTTTTTTTGCGGCCCAGAAAGTTTTACCCCGGACGATCAGTTTCACATGGGCGAAGCACCGGAGCTGAAAAACTTTTATGTCGCTGCAGGCCTTAATTCGGTAGGTATTCAAACATCCGGAGGACTAGGGCGGGCGCTAGCGGATTGGATGAATAATGGACGCTCACCCATGGATCTTTGGGGTAATGATATTCGAAGAATGTATCCATTCCAGGGAACCCAGCAATATATTCAAAACCGGGTGACTGAAACATTAGGGCTGCTTTATGAGAATCATTACCCTTATAAGCAGATGCGGACCTCCCGGGATGTCCGTCATTCTCCTATCCATGAAAAACTGGTGGAACATAATGCGTGTTTTGGTGAGGCGGCGGGTTGGGAACGTCCAAATTGGTTTGCCCCACAGGGTGTCGAACCCAAATACGAGTACAGCTTTGGCAAACAGAACTGGTTTAACTACTCTGCTGAAGAGCATCGCGCTTTTAGAGAAAATGTGGCCATGTTTGATCAAAGCACGTTCTCCAAATATCTGGTACAGGGCAAAGATAGCTGTAAAGCGTTACAGCGAATTTGTACCGCGAATGTCGATGTTCCGTTGGGCAAAATGGTTTATACCCATTGGCTCAATGATGACGGAGGCATTGAAGCAGACCTGACGGTTACCCGATTGGAGGAGAATCAATATATGGTCGTCAGTGCAGCTGCTGTTACCTATAAGGACCTGAGCTGGTTAAGTCGAAATATTTCTGACGATGCGCATTGTATTGTCACAGACGTGACAAATGCATGGGCAATCTTCGGTGTGATGGGACCAAATAGTCGATCTCTTCTCACCGAAGCATTGAATCATGATATGTCCACCGAGCAATTCCCGTTTGGATCCTTGCAAGACATTGAACTTGGATGTGCAGTGGGCAGGGCAGCCAGGGTTTCATTCGTCGGTGAGCTTGGCTGGGAGATTTATGTGCCAGTAGATATGGCGCGCCATGCCTTCGATCAGTTATGGGAAGTGGGTCGGGACCATGACCTGAAGATGGCCGGGCTTCATTCTCTGGACAGTGGTCGTATCGAGAAAAAATTTGTGCACTTTGGCCACGATGTTGCCGATGAAGACACTCCATTAGAATGCGGCCTGGGATTTGTGTGCGACTTGAACAAAGATATCCCGTTTATTGGGCATGACGCCATTGCCAGGCAAAAAGACACCGGTAGCTGGGAAAATAAGCGCCTGGTTCAATTCCTGTTGCAAAATCCTGAAACCATGCTTTATCACCATGAGCCGATTCGACGGGATGGGAAAATCGTGGGACATCTGACTTCAGGAAACTATGGCCACACATTGGGAGGTTCTGTTGGTTTGGGATACCTGCACTGTGAGGAAGGGGTTACTAAAGACTACCTGGAGAGTGGCAGATTCGAGATTGAGGTGGGTGGGGAAATGATTCCCGCCAAAGCCAGTTTGTCAGCAATGTATGACTCCAGGGCCGAACGGATGAGAGCGTAGTCGACCTTTCCTTCTTTGACACCGGGGTTGACAGATCAACGTCGGGTTCGGGGATAAGGTTGGTTTATTGCGAGATTTCCCGATACAGAGGCCGATATAAAGGTGACATAAGGGTTGACTATTTCTCATTCAAAATAGTCAGTCGCGACTTTCGCAGAAGCTCTTTAGTTAATTCAGCTATGGAAACGGAAGAGAACGTGTGCGCTAAAAGAGATCGGACAGTTTTCTGATTCCACCTTCCAGTTTGTCGGTTGCGATAGATGAAAACCCTAACCTGAAAAAGTTCTGTGGTTTTTTATCTCCATGGAAGAAAACAGCTCCAGGCTCAAAAAGGATTCCATGGGACATGGCCTTAAGAGCGAGCTGTTCGGTGTTGATAGTGGCAGGGGCTTCTACCCAAAAGGCCGATCCACCGAATGTAGATCTACGGCTGCTCCCTGGGAAGTGTGTTTCGAGCAAATCTCCTAGAATCGACCATCTCTCGTGTAAGGTCTGGCTCAGTCGATTAACCAATGCATCGTGGTACCCGCGTTTGAGGAACTGGGCTATGATAAATTGATTATTGCTTGGAGGGTGTCGCAGGATAAGTCTCCTCAGGGATCTCGCCTGTTCAATGAACGCTTTCGAGGTGACCATGTATCCAAGGCGTATTCCCGGTGCCAGGGTTTTTGAAAGGCTGCCAATATAGATCACTCTGCCGTCGCTATCCATGCTCTTTAACGCCGGCGCCGGGTCTCCGACATAATTGAATTCAGACTCATAGTCATCTTCGATAATAATGATGTTGTTTTTATGAGCAGATTCAAGTAATTCCTGCCGTCTTTCTTTCGACATGGTAACTGTGCTTGGGTAGTGATGGCTTGGTGTGGTGTAAATACAATCACATTTCGCTAATTGACGATCAGGGACCAGACCCTGATCGTCCACCGCCAGAGGAATCACTTTAGATGTCAGCATACTGAAAGTATTTTCCGCATCGACATACCCCGGATTTTCAATACCCATGGACTTGTCGGTGTTTAATAGTAATTGAGCAGCAAGATAGATACCTTGCTGTGCGCCCACTGTTACCAATATTTCTTCCTTCTCTGCCCACACTCCTCTTCGTGGTAGTATTTTTTTGTGAATCTGATCGATGAGCTCAGGGTTATCCTGATCAATTTGGTCTTTTGCCCAGTTGTGAATAGCATTGATTGCTGCCGCTTCCCTGGAGCATTCTCGCCAATCAGCAATGGGGAAAAGATCACGATCGTATTGACCGCAGATAAAGGGATAGGGATATTGTTGCCAATTCGGCGGCTTTTTATTCTGACGAAAGCTATGTGGCTTGATGGTGATCATGTCCAGCCAGTTCACCTTCCTCCCCTCGGGGTTTTCCAGCTTTGGAGCTTTGGCGCGGCCTTTGAGGATTTCGGGATTGACGTAAAAGCCACTCCTTTCACGGGCTACCAGAAAGCCCTCATCTACCAGGTGCTGATAAGCATATACCACGGTGTTGCGTGCTACGGAGAGTTGTTTTGCGAGTTTTCGACTCGAAGGTAGCGGTGAATTAGGCTCAATATGCCCGTCAAGAATAGAACTAACTATCATTTCCTGAATATGGGACTGCAGGGTACTATCGCAGTGTTTAGGAAGTGTAAATAGATATTCCGTCACAGTTGGAGATTCATCTTGGTATTTTCTCATTATAGACCAGTATGATGGTGGTTAGCGCAAAATGGCAGCGTCAAAAACGACGGGTGTCTATCTGATAGCCTTAAGAGAGGCCTGTTCCAAGGGTTGCTCAATAAATTTGCTATAAATCTGTTGTGATAAAGGGTTGAGACTTCAGTAGAACCACGGAGGGGAATGGAACAACGGAGCAAATTTAAGTATCGTGGATTTGCCAGCTATTCGAGTAGATGACTTCTTCAATAAATCCTCATCGGTAAATTCAGAGAATGTCGCTAATCTCGCCGTGCACAAATCCGGAATTTATGGGTAGTAGGGCTGCCATAATCGGAAGCAGGAACGGGGCATCTAATTATTAACTCCATCAAAGTTGAAAAAGGACCTCCCATCGATGAATTGGACATTGAATTGAATAGTGAATTGAATAGTTCGCCAGAATTCAATTGGCCCCATTTTGTTCGGGAAACTGGGCCTACTTTATGGAGCCCATTACCGGGAACATTCGCGCATGAAATAAATGTTCCTATGATTCATGGGGCGGTTGCTATATATTCCGTCGCGTCGACTTATAGGCATCGGTTCGGCGGCTCGTTCTCAGTCGCTGGACACGGTTTTTATAACTACGTATTTCAGAATCAAATAGTTTCGTAAATAAAATAGAGGAAAATAAATGAAATCCATGAAAAAAATGGCTCAATGCGCGGTAGCCGCCGCGGTTGCATCAACTGTGGCCACTTCTGCCATGGCAGAAGTTAACGTTGCATTCTTCCTGGAATGGGCAACTCCTAATCAGATTGCTAAAGTTGAAAAAGCTTATGACGAAGCAATGGGCGTTGACGTTAACTGGACCAACTTCGATGCTGGTACTCAAATGACCGAAGCGATGCTTGCGGGTGATATTGATATTTCCTATAGCCAGGGGCTTGCTCCATTCATCAACGCTGTGAATGCGAACGCACCAATCAAAATGGTTGCTATTGCTGTTCAATACCCAGCGAACGATTGCGTTGTTCGTAATGGCGAAGGCATCGATAGTTCAAATGCTTCAGAACTTGAAGGTAGTCTGTTGCAGTACCTTTGGCGACCATGGCCGACTACAGCTTTCGCATGATGATGCGTGAACTGGACGTAGACGTTAGTCAAATCAACGTTATCGACCAGGCTCCTGCGGATGCAGCTGTGTCTTTAGCTGACGGTAATGTATCCATGGCGTGTGGTTTTGGTGGAAACTCAATGGCCAAAATGTTTGAAGTTGGTACTGCCTTGATGACTCCAGAGCAAAAAGAAGCTGCAGGTATCATCAGCTTTGATGTTATTTCCGTGACTGAGAAATTCGCTCAGGAAAACCCTGACCTGCTTCGCACGTTCCTTGAAGTTACCGATCAGGCTAATGCTGCTTTTGCTGCTGACCAATCCAAAATTGACGTAATCGCTAAAGATACGGGTATGTCTGTTGAAGGTGCGCAAGGTCAAATGGCAACAATGACTTTCCCATCTGCTGCTGATCAATTGGCATCTTACTTTAACGATGGCGGAATGGCTGACGTTGCAATCGGCATCGTTGGTAATGCTTTCGCTACCGCAGAGAATCCAGCACTGGAAGACTACAGTGTCACTATTGATACTTCATTCCTGAAATAAGGGTTTGCCTAACGAAAATATCCCGGAAAATATCCCATTGAATTGGATCTGATATTGTTTGGTCACGATTCAATCCGGGGTGTTTACCGGGTGTCTCAGAAAATGATATAAAAATCGCAGGCTATCCTTCTAATAGGTATAGCCTGCCTTTTTTTAACGACACAGCTGTATGTGGATAACGAAAGGTTAGTTACATGAGTGATTTAGTTGCAGATAATGTAAACATGGTTTTTAACATGTCCTCTGGCGGTAGTGTACATGCCTTGAAGGACGTGAGTTTTACATTGAAGCAGGGCGAGTTATTGTCCGTATTGGGTCCTTCTGGCTGTGGTAAAACAACATTGCTAAATATCATTGCGGGATTTATTAGACCCACGGGTGGACAATTCACGTTACAGGAAAAAGAAATTAGTGGCCCCGGTGTTGATCGCGGAATGGTATTCCAGCAGGGAGCGCTGTTTGAATGGTTAACGGTGGAGGAAAACGTTAACTTTGGTTTAAGGATGAAAAATGCTGATCCTGCGGAAACAGCAAAAAAGGTTGAAGAGTGGCTGGAAATTGTGGGTTTACAAGGTTTTGGTGATACTCCAACTTATCAATTATCTGGTGGTATGCAGCAACGTATTGCTTTGGCTCGATGTCTCATTAATGACCCCGATCTGATTTTAATGGACGAACCGCTTGGTGCACTGGACGCATTGACCAGAGAAAAAATGCAGACTCGGGTTCTGAAAATCTGGAAGGAAACAGGTAAAACAATACTCATTATTACCCACTCGGTGGAAGAAGCACTTCTGCTTGGCGAACGATTGTTTGTTATGGCTCCGAGACCCGGTCGACTTCATAAGGAGTATCGCCTGCCTTTCGCTGAGCGTGGTTTGGTAGAAGATCCTCGTGATATAAAAAACAGCCCTGAGTTTGCAACTACCCGTGAAGAAATACTTACCATGATTTGGGATATGGAAGAGGAGATCATGGGAAAGACGGAAGCGGCGTAATTTGAAGGCCGATTCCTTAACTAATTTAAAATTTCATTCGTTGCCATGAAGTCCGGGCCAGAAACTCAAACCGTGCTGCCTAACGATGACGTAATGGAAAATTTTTCAGGAAAACTTTCGAGATACTAAAATGATTGTTGGATTTCTATTTATTGCGTTGATAGCCGCATTGATCTGGTCGATAGTACACGGTCGAAAACTCATTCGTACTGAAAAAACCGATGCAGTATTTGGTAATCCCAGTCGAGCGTTGGGTGGCTGGCATTGGGTTGTGGCAGGTGTCTCTTCCATCTTTATTGTCTGGTTCTATTTTTCCTGGGACGCGGCCAGATCCTATTTCCCCCAGGCAGGAAATGAGCTATGCCAGGTCGCAAAGTTAAATCGCTCTTTGAATCCAATCCGTTCCGTTTTTCCCCTTGATGATCGATTGCTTAACGGCACCGAATTACTAATACGGGATGAGGGCCAGATTAACTTGCTGGAAAAACAACTGGAAAGGACGGACTTCAGCGTCGAGGGTCGAGCAGCACTCAGTGCCATCATCACGGAAATGCGCGACACGTTAAGAGCCCAGGCGGATCCTTCGTTTGTTGATCAATCCATTGCAAGTCGATTTGAGAACATTGCAAATCGCATTAATCAACTCACTCAGGATATGGCGATAGAGAACTACCCAGGGCCGGTGGATGAGCCGGCCCATGCAAAAGCCATGGCCCAGCCAGCCTGGGGCGAGACCAGCGTTGAAATTCCTCCTTTGGCTCAAACGGATCGAGGAAGAAAATTCGATGCAGCAAGCGTTGAGATGAGTGAGATATCCAAAGACTATATCGCGATTCGAAATAACGGCCCTGCTATCACCTCTCGTCTTGAGGCGTTACAGGCCAGATACAAGGGGTTTCAGGTGGCAGAGTCTGGGAATGAAACAACAGACGCTGCGCGGGCTGGCCTTCTCCGACAAATCGACAAGATATATAAACGTATTGATGATGGGCGTATTTTCCCATCATCAATGACCGTCTCCATTGAAGCTGCTCTTATCTCACTGGATGATGAACAAAAAAGGCAACAAGGAAGCCTGCGCTATATTGATGCCCTTGCCATGCCGGGAGGTGATATTCTGGCGGGTAATAACGCCTGTTCTGAACAGGGTTCAGGCAGATGGCTACCCAAGCCATCCGATACGCTTCGAACCTTCCTGCGAATGGCTAACCCTGACGTTGGTTATAAAGGTATTCCCTTATTATGGTTCAAAATGAAACCGGTTTCTGAAATGATCGGTTTCCTGGTACCGGATTGGATTGCCGATCTGGTCCCCGGTGAATACCCTCGTCACGATAATGCAGGTTTTGTATCGAGTAACTTTAAGGGAATGGTTTACAACTTTGCTACGGGGAACTATCCGTCTTTTTCACTGCCGGTTCCCATGGGTCACGTCTGGGATTCCATTTTAAGGGTTCTGGCGGGATTATTCTTCGGCATTATTCTGGGAGTTCCCCTGGGGCTTTTTATGGGACTTTCCAGATTCGCCAAAGGGTTCTTTGATCCCCTTATCGAGTTGTATCGACCAATCCCACCTTTGGCGTGGGCACCGTTAGTACTCACTATTTTCGGTATTCAGGATGACGGTAAAATATTTCTTCTATTCATGGTTGCTTTTGCCATCATGGTAATTTCGGCCAGAACCGGAGCCACCGGTACCCAGCTGTCAAAGATTCATGCAGCTCATTCTCTCGGCGCAAGCAAAAAACAGATCATTCGACAGGTTATTCTCCCTAACTCGCTACCTGAAATTCTGACCGGCATTCGCATCGCAATTGGTGTGTGTTGGGGTACGTTGGTTGCAGCAGAGATGCTAGCAGGTACCACAGGTATTGGTTTTGTTGAGAATGTGGCGCGGAAACAATCCGACTATGAGATTATCTGGATGACCATTTTACTATTGGGTCTTTTAGGATTGCTGTTTGACATGATTATGTGTTGGGTAATTACCCGTTCGATTCCATGGCGTGGTAAGGGCTAGCTTTCCATCCATGTAAAATGAGCCTCCGTGATATTTCCTGTTTTTGATGGATTTACGGAGGCTTTTTTTGGCCATTTTCTTTAGATTATTGTTTTAGCCAGTCGAAGTATCGCTTGCTATTTTGACCACTTTGGACTTTCAGTCAGTCTGGCATGAAGTTAGAATTTCCCGCCAGAAACTTCCCGGGATTTGATGATTTGGATAGTATTTTTATCCGAAATTAGTTGAGAAATCTTGATGAAATGACTCCTTGCGTTTATCTGGACCTCAGAAAGTATCTACTCAATGTCGAGTTTCGATTTCTGTCTGTAAACTTAACTGATAGGTTTGGTGATTTAGGTGATTCATGTGGCCTGGACATACAACCCACAAATAACTGGAGAATAAAGAACTATGAGCAAAATTGTTGATACAAAAAGGCGGTCTATTGTCAAAGGTACCGCGGTCGCGGGGGCAGCGGCTGCAGTTGGTCCCTGGGTTGTCAGCCCGAAAGTACTGTCTTCATCTGGTGAGGTGAATTGCACAATCTGGACAGATTATATTCCGGCAAATGTTATCGAAGATTTTACAGCCGCAACGGGAATCAAGGTTAACTATAAAGAACTCGGCTCCAACGAGGAGTTGATCAATCAAATGAAAGCCACCAAGGGTGCCGGTGTTGATCTTTGTAGCCCAACGAACAACCGCTCCGGGCAGTGGGTTGATCTGAATCTGCTACAACCCTTCGATTATTCAAGAATTGCGAACCTTGGCAATCTGAATCCTGCTATGTTGAAAGTTGGAGATACTGAATGGAATTTTGGCGGTAAAGGCTCTCATTGGCTACCTTTCGTTTGGGGTACTGAAGCCATTGGCTGGCGGACTGACCTATATACTCCTCCAGGCGGGGTACCTAGCTATGGAAATATTTGGGATCCTGAGAATGAAGGTAAAACAATGATTCGACCCCACAGTGGTATGCTGGGCGCGGGCCTATATATGGAAACCATTGGCGAACTGGAGCCAGGTGATGTCTGGAAGGCATATTCCAGCGAAGAAGCAATGCGACCAGTTTGGCAAAAAATCCCAGACTTCTGTATCGCGAGGAAGTCTCAGATTAAGCTTTTCTGGAATGATACTGACAGTCAGAAAAATGGTTTGCTTAATGATGGTGTCGTCGTGGGTCAAACCTGGGATGGCCCTGTTCTGGCGATGAAGAGTCAGGGTGAGCCAGTTACCTATCAGGCCCCTAAAGAAGGAGCCATGGATGGGTGGACAGTCTGGCGATGTCAGCAGCTGCTGAAAACGTAGAACAGGCCTATGCTTTGATGGACTATGTGTTCCAGCCTGAGGTTGCAGGCAAGTCTATTGATGTGCATGGATATAACTCCGCGGTGCTTGGGGCAGATGGTCACACTGGTCCTGCCTACAAGAAGAACTTTGCGGAAGCATATCCAGGTGATGCCCTGGCTAACCTGAACCCATGGCCGGCAGAAGCACAATGGTATGCTGATGTGCGAACCGAGTATCGAAATAAATTCGTTAATGCCTAATCTCTGGTGAGTAAGAACGCCCTTTTCTAATTTGGATAAGGGCGTTTCATTCTTATGACCCTCTGGGGTCATAGATCCGGGAGCAGTAGATCAGGGAGCAGGAAATCTCTGAGCAAATCCAGAACTTTGATTCCTCTGGATTTGCTCAGCGGTTTTGTCTAAAACGTAATGAATAGGGTTTATTGATGAGTGCAGATGTCCAGCTAGATAATGTATGGATCCGGTTTGGCGATTTTGTGGCGGCTCGTAATGCAAACATCCATATTAAAGAGGGGGAGTTCTTTAGTTTCCTTGGACCGTCGGGATGTGGTAAGACGACATTGTTACGAGCGGTTTCAGGATTCCTCGACCCTTCGGAAGGACGAGTGCTAATTGGTGGCCAGGATATGGCCGGTATTGGGCCAAATAAGCGACCCACTGCGCTCATTTTCCAGAACCTGGCTTTATTTCCGTTAATGACTGTGTGGGAAAATATCGCGTTTTCGCTCGAAGTAAAAGGCGTGAATAAAGCGCAACGGCGCAAGAAGGCGGATGAGTTGCTGGAGCTCATCGCATTACCAGGCCAGGGAGGCAAGATGGTTAACGAGCTCTCTGGTGGGCAGAAACAACGGGTCGCAATTGCCCGGGCACTGGCCGCAGAGCCTGATGTGCTGTTATTGGATGAACCCTTGTCTGCATTGGATTTAAAACTCCGCCAACACATGAGAACGGAGTTGCGAGCTATTCAGCAGCGTGTAGGTATTACCTTTATTTATATTACCCATGATCAGGGCGAGGCCCTGACTATGTCTGACCATGTTGCAGTGATGAGTCAGGGAGTCATTGAACAGGTAGCGGATGGAACAACCATCTATGATGCGCCTGAAAGTGCTTTTGTGGCATCCTTTGTTGGCGAGAATAATCTTTTCTCCGGGAAAGTGACCCAGATTGATGATGATTATGCCGTGGTTGAAACGGATTCCGGTTCATTACGCGCCAGACACGGTAAGCGAAATGGTACTGGTCAACTCAATAAAGGGGATAAAGCCTATGTATTTATACGACCGGAGTCGCTGAAATATTCTGAGGAAGGAAAGCATGACAATCTGATCAAGGCAAATATCCATCAACAGGAATTTGAGGGTAATCTTTGGCAGGTCCATTTCGATGTGAGTGGTAATCGTCGAATTAAGCTGTCCATGGTAAATGATGGTGGTGCTATTAGTCGCGATATTGGATCCCAGGTCTCTCTTGGTTTTAATGCAGATCTTGCTGTTGCATTACCCCAGGGTGAATTAGCGGCAGAGTAGCCTGTGAATGTGATCATCATATAAAGATAACGAATAGAGACACTAGATGAATGGTTGAATACTGGCAAAACTTCTTCCGCAAAAACGGTGTGGCCTTAGGGTTGTTCCTGTTGATATCGGTGGGATCCTGGATCCTGTTAATGATTGTATTGCCTCAGTTGTTTATGATGGATTTTTCCTTCAGGGCAAACGTCCCCCCTCCTCAATGGGGAACGGGTGCTCATCACTACACTCTTGAGCACTACAAATACATGCTCTACGGGAGTGCACAAAGTACGGATTCCTATAATTATGTGGATCTCTCTGTTTTTGGTAGAACAATTTTAGCTGCTATTTTCGTGACTTTAATTGATGTCGCTTTGTGTTATCCCGTTGCCTACTATTTGGCTCATGTCGCAAAAGGAGGATGGGCGAGGTTAATGGTGATGTCTCTTATCGTGCCTTTTTGGGTGAATGAATTATTGAGAGCGTTTGCATTTAAAATCATGTTTGGTTCGAATGGAATCATTAACAACTCATTGATATGGCTGGGAATAATTGATCAACCCTATGATTTTATTCGTAACAGTGTCGCGCTGTATTCGGGGCTGAGTTATGCCTATATACTGTTGATGATTTTCCCTATCTATAACGCGGTCGAAAGTCTTGATAGGAATCAGATCGAAGCAGCAAGGGACATGGGATCACCCTGGTGGCGTATCCATTGGCGTATCGTAATACCCCATGCCAAACCCGGAATTACATCCGGGTGTACCATGGTTTTTATGCTGACCGCGGGAGCGTTGGCAGCGCCACAGATTCTCGGTGGCCCCAGTAGTCTGTGGTTTACTCAGATTATCTATCAGTCCTTTAACCAGGCGGGAAATTGGGCAAGAGGATCGGCTTATGCCATCATTTTGCTAGCGACGAGTATTATTTTTGTGCTTTTTGTGATGCGTGTGTTTAAGGTCAAACTGGGGGAGATTGCACGATGACCTCAGATCATGTCCGCAAGGCGTTCAGCATCTTTTTTGTGTTGGGGTTTTTTACCTATCTGTTTGGCCCCCTTATCATCATGAGCTTTACATCGTTTAATAGCTCGTCTTTTCCAAGAATGACTCCCTGGGAGTGTTTTACCGTGGAGTGGTTCGATGTGTTGACCAAGGACGATAAGCTATTGGATGGACTAAAAAATAGTGTGTTTATCGGGATTGGTGTGGTATCGCTTGCGGTACCAATGGGGTTGGCAGGTGCACTAATGCTGACCCAGGTAAAAGAGCGGGTTCGCCCCTGGTACTATACCATCGTCATCTCACCCATTCTGGTTCCAGGGGTTGTTCTTGGTATCTCAACACTGCTATTTTGGGATCGAATCGGCAGTATGTTCGGTGCTGACAGAAATTCACTTTTCTACGATGGTTTCTTTTTGACCATCATCGGGCAGGCGACATTTATTTCGGCATATACAATGCTTGTTTTCATTTCCAGGTTACAGCGTTTTGATCGGGACCAGGAAGACGCCGCCCTTGATCTGGGCGCTACTCATGTTCAGACTTTTCGTAAGATCCTTCTTCCATTTTTAAAACCTGCTATTGCGTCTGCCTGTGTTCTGGCATTCCTGGCTTCTTTCGAAAATTACAACACAACGGTATTTACCATTGTGACCGAAAGCACCTTGACCACTTTTCTGGCGGCCAAGGTGAGACATGGAATCAATCCGTCCATTAGTGCTTTGGCCGTGATCATTGTGGTTATTACCATTTTTGGTGCAGCCTTGCATGAAGTTTTAAAGCGTAGAGAGTTGGTCGCGGAGAAAAATGCGATGCTAGTGGCTAGTGGCAAGCTAAGTAACCGAAAAACACAAAGAAGCTTTATTTTCGAGCCTGCCGTATTGATGATTCTGGCTATCTTTGTGTCAGGTATTGGTACGGCGTATTTTGCTGGCACTATGGGTGTTGAGCAGTGTAAAGCAGATGTTTTAGCTGAGAAAAAGCGCGTTACCGCTCAAAAAATAAAAGAATTGCAGGAGAAAAATAAAGCGCGACAGGCCGCCCAACAGGAAGAGGCGGGTCAATCACAAAGTCAATTGCAAAATGGAGCTGCGACGACTGATAAGTCAGATCGGGCAGGAACATCGAATTTTAATTCCATTTTTAGCACTGGAAATCTGCAAAACCAGACCGGAACCGATGACGAGCCGAAAGCGGAAATTGAAGAACCAGATCGGGTAGGTACCGAAAACTTTAACTCGATTTTCAGCACTCAGAACCTACAGGATCAGACTGGGGCCGCTGAGCCTGATAATGACGGCGCGGGATCTGTAGAAGATGAATCAAGTCGTGTTGGTACAGAGAATTTTAATAGCATATTCGCTCCCACGAATCTGAACCAGCAAACCGGTAGTGATAACTAACCGGTGGTCTGGTAATTTTGGAATTCGGTTTGGACCGGGATTTGGATCTGAATTTGGATCTGGGCCTGAGATCAGACCATGCTTCGTCGTTTTGAATTGGAGAAAATGAAATGCCGCTACTGACCACGTGTATTGGTGCATATCCAAAACCAGATTACGTTAAGTTACCCGACTGGTTTAACGTTCCCGCTGGTCCGGATACGGCAGACCCAACCAAACTGTGGCTAGATGCGATGGAAGGCATGGGAGCCGACGCAGAAAAAATAGTCGCACGAGGGATTCGTGCAGCAGTAAACGATCAAACTGATTCAGGAATTGACATTCCTACTGACGGTGAAATAGCCAGAGAAAACTATATTCACTATCACTGCCGACACCTGAATGGATTTGATTTTGTCAATCTGACAGAAAAAGAGGTCAGAGGAGGAACGTATTCAGCAAGTCTTCCCAGTATTGTGGGACCGGTTTCAGTGAAGGACTCATCCATTGATGCTGTGTCTTTTGAAGATGCCCATCGACACAATGATCTTGCCCTGTTAGAGCATTTCAAAACTACGTCTGTGATTTTTGGTGCGGTAGCCATTGCCAAAAGTCAGGTTGAATCCGTAGAAGAGATTAAAGAACGTTTACTGTTGGCCCTAAATCACATTGACCACGATCGATTGATTGCTGCACCTGATTGTGGATTGGGGCTACTTGGGAGGGAGCTTGCGATGGCCAAGATGAGGAATCTGAGTCTGGCCGCGAAAAGTATTTGATTGGTTTTATTATCAACCATCAGAATAATGACGCAGCTATCGACCAGGTTCTTGCCTGGTTTCTACCTGGATTAACGAGAAATTAGAGTTTGCTACTGGCTCGATCTACCATCTTTCTGGTCTGGTGCTTTTCGGGCACTATGGCGCTCGGAGATAGCCAGCCCCGGACCAATGGTTCTATACCTGGGTGGAATACATTGGTTTATCTTATTTATAAACTTGAAGTAACCAATTATTGTAGCCTGACCACGGATCGAACAATTTTGGGATTTCGTCAGAAATATCGAATGTTGACTGAACATTATCAACTGGATCGCAACACTGGACAGGGGAATTTAGTGGAATTAGCGCGATCCGAGGCATGGAATCTCGCGTACAAAGAGTGGGATAATCGGGGCTTGGGCGGGTTTCGACGGTGGTGCAAGAAAGAAGCATCCAGATATAAATTGGAACTGGAATCTGTCGAAGATGCTGATGTTTTCCCCTGATAACAACCATCGCTTTTACGACGTCAGTTCCCTGGAAAGAATTGGAACAATTTATATACCTATTTACATACCTATTTAGAAGCGAGAGAATAAATAAATGACAACTGAGAAACTGTACCACTTTGTTAATGGTGAGCGCGTGAGCGGGAATAGTGGGCGCTATGGGGATATTTTTAATCCTGCATTGGGTTCGGTGACCAAGCAGGTTCCACTTGCGAGTTCCAATGAAGTTGAGGCAGCTATCGCTTCCGCCCAGGCCGCCTTTCCTGGCTGGTCAAATACTCCTCCTGGGCGTCGTGCCCAGGTGATGTTTAATTTTCGCGGTCTGATCAAAGAACACATGGATGAATTGGCGGAACTCGTTTCGTCAGAACATGGAAAAACACTGGATGATGCAAAAGGTTCCATTACCCGAGGGTTGGAAGTCGTGGAGTATGTCTGTGGGATTTCCCAGATGCTCAAAGGTGAGTTTTCGGAAAACGTCGCAAACGACGTAGACTCCTGGAATGTTCGGCAGCCGCTTGGTGTGTGCGCCGGTATTACGCCGTTTAATTTCCCAGCCATGGTCCCAATGTGGATGTTCCCGGTAGCCATTGCCTGTGGAAATACATTTATCCTGAAGCCGTCAGAGCGGGATCCATCCTGTCCCCTGAGATTAGCTGAGCTGATGAAAGAAGCTGGACTGCCTGACGGGGTATTGAATGTGGTGAATGGTGACAAAGAGGCCGTTGATACCCTGTTAACCGATCCTCGGGTGCAGGGAGTCAGTTTCGTTGGTTCTACCGCCATTGGCGAATATATCTATCAAACGGGAACGGCCCATAATAAGCGGGTGCAGGCATTGTGTGGTGCCAAGAATCACATGGTAGTGATGCCTGATGCAGATATGGATCAGGTAGTAGACGCGGTCATGGGAGCCGCTTATGGTTCGGCAGGTGAACGTTGCATGGCGGTCTCAGTGGTGGTTTCTGTTGGGAATGAACCAGCGGATGCCCTGATTGAGAAATTAGTGCCTAAACTGGACGCATTGAAAGTCGGGCCCTATACTGAACTCGATTCTGAAATGGGGCCAGTGATCAATCCTGCAGCTAAAGAAAGAATCGAAGGCTATATTACAAAAGGTGTTGAAGAAGGAGCGAAATTAGTTCGGGACGGTCGTGGAACTGTGGTTCCTGGTTCGGAAAATGGGTGTTTTGTTGGTGCGACTGTTTTCGATAACGTAACCCGGGAGATGAGTATCTATACGGACGAAATCTTCGGTCCTGTGTTGTGCATCGTTCGAGCTGAAAGCTACGATGAGGCCATTACTCTGGTGAATGAACATGAGTATGGTAATGGAACAACGATTTTTACCCGGGACGGCGATGCAGCACGGAACTTCAGTAGCAATGTGCAAATTGGTATGGTCGGTGTTAACGTCCCTATTCCGGTCCCATTGGCTTTCCACAGTTTTGGTGGCTGGAAACGTTCCCTATTTGGAGATCATGCAATCCATGGCCCAGAAGGCGTTCGTTTCTATACGAAATTAAAAACCATTACTTCTCGATGGCCTTCTGGTATTCGATCTGGCGCGGTATTTAATTTTAAGGCAGGTGGGGAACACTAGTCTGACTCTGACATAGCGTGTTCTAAATACAGAAAGCCCAGGTTGGTGTCAATTGATACCAACCTGGGCTTTTTTTAGGAGTCGGGGATGTATCAATACAATGCCGTTGGGTAGTCAAATGGTCGATAAGGGCCCAGCCTCGGGTGGATTTACGTAAGTGGTTTAGGGGAGCGACTCAGATTAGTCAGACAGATTCACTCTGGCTTACAAAATGGGTTCGTAAACAGGTCGGTAAAGCAAGCCGGGGAATCGGATTAATGCCTTGGTTTATTAATACCAGTCACTAATTCAAGCCATCAATTCAAACTACTAATTCAGGCCATCAATTCAAGCAGACGATCAGGATAATCCGTCGTGATAGTATCCACTCCCCATTCAATCATCCGTTCCATGTCTGATATTTCATTCACCGTCCAAACATAGACTTCCAACCCCATGTCATGGGCGGACTCAACACTTTGAAGTGTCAGGTCCTGATAGTTACTGGACCAAACGTCACCACCCATTGATTTTATCATCCCTGGGACTGACTCTTCAAAATCCGCCAGATCCTGGTAGTTGCTCCACATGTCTGGTTTCCCGGACACGGGAGAAAGTGGACTTCCGTCCCGTTGCATGTCGGTGAGAAATCCTGTCAATAGCTGGGGAATTTGCTTTTTTGCAGCGCACATTAAGCGCCAGTCAAAGCTCTGCAAAAAGCATCGATGCACGATATTGTGTTTTAGCAATGCGTTCATGACAAGACCAACATAGGTCTCAACATCCGGAAAACACTTGGAGTAAATGGGTGAACTTTTCAATTCAATATTGAAAATAACGTCGTCGGAGTATTTGGTAACCGTGTTGATGAACTCCTCCAGAGTCGGAATACGTGTGCCATCTACCGGGGTTTGTGTGTCGAATCTAAGTGCATATTCTGTGCTGGGCTTGATTCTGCCTATATCAAATTCCCGGATCTCCCGAAGGGAGCAATCACGTGCCCGAATGTTTCTATCTATCCACTCACCCTGTGAATTCCGAACGAGATCAGACGACAGAGTTGAATCGTGATGAACAATAAGATGGTCATCCCGGGTGACGCAAAGGTCTACCTCAATCCCGTCGCATCCCAGCTCCAATGCGTATTGGATCGCGACCAGACTGTTTTCCGGATATATCCCTCTCGCACCACGGTGTCCATGTATTAGAGTTCTTTTGTTTGACAGAGGATTCATACTGGTCATTCGTCACCCGACAGTAAAACAGCTCGATTGCCTTTTATCTCTTGCCTGGAAATTCGATTTTAACGGTATCGAGGTCAAGAGACGATTCATTCTAGCCACTCTTCAGAAGGTGGGCAAATGGATTTTGGCCTTCCTCGCCTAATTCTGCCGCAGTTGAAATTGATCATTTCATGGCAAACAGTTCTGCTAAAATGCCCACTTTCAATTTGTTTGATGATGGATAAATGTACACTGCACCTACCAAAGATCTGTTTTTCGCTGCCACCGAACTCGCTGACCTCAAGGGCGTTGCTGCCTTACCTGGACATGAAGAAGTTTCTGACGAATTGCTGTCCGCGATACTGGAAGAAGCGGGAAAGTTTGCCAGCGAAGTACTCGCTCCAATTAATCACAAGGGGGATATTCAGGGAGCCAGATTCAGTGACGGCAAGGTAACTACGCCGGACGGTTGGAAAGAAGCCTACCGTCAGTTTATTGACGGTGGTTGGAATGGTCTCTCTTTTGACACTGAACGCGGAGGACAAGGTTTACCCTGGCTGGTTTCTGCCGCGGTCCAGGAGATATGGTACGCCGCCAACATGGCATTTGGCCTATGTCCACTGCTGACCCAGGGCGCTATTGAAGCGGTGGAATCCCATGCCTCGGAAGAGCAAAAGGCAACCTATTTGAATAACATGGTATCTGGCGAATGGACAGGAACCATGAATTTGACTGAACCCCAGGCGGGTTCCGATTTGGCGGCGGTCAAAACCAAGGCAGTAAAGACGAATGATCATTACCGTATTAGCGGCCAAAAAATATTCATCACCTATGGTGATCATGATATGACAGAGAATATTATTCATCTCGTTCTTGCCAGAACCCCGGATGCTCCTGAAGGAGTGAAGGGCATCTCTCTTTTTATCGTGCCCAAATTTCTACAGGATGACAATGGAAACTGGACGATAAGGAATGACGTCGAAACATTATCCATCGAACATAAACTGGGAATCCACGGAAGCCCCACCGCAGTACTTGGTTATGGCAATAATGGAGGCGCCATCGGTTATTTGGTTGGTGAAGAAAATCGGGGTTTGATGTATATGTTCACCATGATGAATGCAGCCCGGCACACCGTCGGGGTTCAGGGCAACGCCGTGGCTGAAAGAGCCTACCAACAGGCAATTCGTTTCGCCGCAGAAAGAGTGCAAGGAAAAGCCATTGAGGATCCCATGGGTGACCGGGTAGCGATCATTGAACATCCAGACGTGAAAAGGCTACTACTGGTCCAGAAATGTCGGATAGAGCCTTTAAGAGCCCTGTGTTTATTAACCGCATCCGCCATGGACAAAGCCGACAGACACCTCGACGATGAGGAAAGAAAACAGGCTCAGGGATTCATTGAGGTAATGATCCCCATAGTCAAAGGATATACTACCGAAATGGGACTGGAAAACGTGTCTTTGGCGCTTCAAATTCATGGCGGTATGGGCTTTATTGAAGAAACTGGTGCAGCCCAACACTATCGCGATCAGCGTATTACCCCAATCTACGAAGGCACAACCGGCATCCAGGCCATGGATATCGTGGGGAGAAAATTACTAAGAGATGGCGGTGTGATGGCAGCAACGGTCATTGAAATGATTGCGGAAGATTTAAAAAGCTTCTCCAGTGATGAGCGCATTGCTCGAATGGTGAATGCTCTCAACGAAGCCACTGACGACCTCCAGTTGAGTATCGCCCATATTCTTAATTTATCGAAAGAAAACCCCCAGCTCCCCGCCGCAATAAGCGAACCTTACCTCAGGCTGTGGGGCGTTCTGGTCTGTGGCTGGCTATCCGCAAAAGCTGCAAGCGTTGCCGTATCAAAGATGGAAGACGGTGATGACGACATGTTCTACCAAAATAAAATCCATACCGCAAAATTCTACTTCAGTACTGAAATGCCCAAGATTAAATACTATGCAGGAATGATCCGCACCAGTGGAGAACTGATTGTGGAAATGAATAGCGATCGATTTTCGGTGGGTTAGGGATAACCTCTAGTGCGCCCTGCGAGTGCTGCATTTATTAGTTCGTTATGATATAGACCGCTTTCTACTGAATAAATCACAGGAACACGATGAAAATCGACATTTACAAAAGCACAATCAGAGGAGATAAATATCTTTCCGTTCTATCTGGAACTGATGTATCAGAACTTAAGCTACCTGAAGATACTGATACTGATACTGATACTGATGCTGATGCTGATGCTGATGCTGATGCTGATATGTTATCACTTTCACCATTTAAAACCTCAGTTGAGTTAGATGCGAATAGGAATATGATCGGTCTTGATCAGGAAGATATTAAAAATCAGATTGAGTCTCGGGGTTATGCCATGCATCGAGCTGCAATAATATCAAACACTACTCAGATCACGTAGGGCGTCAATAAGCGAAGCGCATTGCGCCGTATGAGAGTGATATGGAAGGATGGGCATCCCAATCCCCAATCATGTACGGAAGATCCATTTAACCCTATCCCGGATTATCGATGCGCTTGGCCGGTTCATGTTAATCCATTGGAGCATCGATTGCCTTATTCAGCATTCCATCGCTATGTAACACGAGGCATTTATGCTCCAGACTGGAGAAGTGGACACGAATGTCGTCCGGATCCCGTGGATTAAACATACGGCGCAATGCGCGCTGCTTATTGCGCCCTACGAGTGTTGCCACAATAGCTTTTGTAGGGCGTCAACAAGCGAAGCGCATTGCGCCGTATAAGAGTGATATGGAAGGATGGGCATCCCAACCCCCAATCATGCACGGAAGATCCGTTTAACCCTATGCCGGATTATCGATGCGCTTGGCCGGTTCATGCTAATCCATTGGAGCATCGATTGGTTGGAGATGTCATCGATTGCCTTATTCAGCGTTCCATCGCTGTGTAACACGAGGCATTTATGCTCCAGACTGGAGAAGTGGACACGAATGTCGTCCGGATCCCGTGGATTAAACATACGGCGCAATGCGCGCTGCTTATTGCGCCCTACGAGTGTTGCCACAATAGCTTTTGTAGGGCGTCAATAAGCGAAGCGCATTGCGCCGTATGGGAATGATATGAGAGGATAGGGATTCCAATCATGCACGGAAGCTGATCCATTTAACTTTATGCCAGATTATCGACGCACCTGGAACCCAGGTGGAACCTGGTTCTTCACGGTCAATTTATTACAACGAAAACACAATGATCTACTGGTTCGCCATGTCGATACGCTGCGACGAATAGTCCAATCTGTACGACATCGACACCCGTTTATTGTTCATGCTTGGGTGGTATTGCCGGGTCATTTGCATTGTGTCATTGAACTCCCGCCGACCGATTCGAACTATCCAATGCGATGGGGATTGATCAAAGCAGGCTTTTCCAGATCATTACCGGTCAACGAACGGCGCTCAAGTGTCAGGCTTGCTCGCGGGGAGAGAGGGATATGGCAGCGACGTTATTGGGAGCACTTGATCCGGGATGAATCAGATTTCAATGCCCATGTGGATTATGTTCATATTAATCCATTGAAACATGGATTGGTTGGTCGTGTCATCGATTGGCCTTATTCAACATTCCATCGCTGTGGAACACGAGGTGTTTATGCATCAGACTGGGGAGGTGGAAATGGGGAGGTGGAAACGAATGTCGTCTGGATTATGTGATTAAACATACGGCGCAATGCGCGCTGCTTCTTATTGCGCCCTACGAGTGATGTCTGACTCAAATAAAAAAACCCTGGACAAAACCTGGGTAATTCAGTTTTCACTCTTGGGTTTGTTTGGACAGGTTCAATTTCGATAGAGCACTTTCATTTGCTTGTTCTATCTCGACCAAACAGCTATGCGCGCTGCTGCCTTGGCCGAGGCTTGAGGTGCCTATGTCGAGGGTGAGTACATTGGGGTTTCCCTGGTTGTCGGTTCCGTCTTCTGTGGGACTGAACCAGGCACCGGTGGGGAGGGAGATTACGCCTTGTCGTATGTCGTTACTTATTTTGGCTTTGGCTAAACAGGCACCGCGGTTATTGAACAGGCGAATGTAACTGTTATCTGTTATCCCGCGCACTTTTGCATCTTCGGGGTGAATACTGGCCGGAGTGGGTCTTTCTCCGGGTATATCGGCGATTGCGCATTCCATTTGGCTATGTAGTTTGTCTCCGGGTTGGGGGGATACCAGGTGTAGAGGGTAGGTCTTCGCCTTGTCGGATCCTAACCATTCCGTGGGGGGAAGCCAGGTGGCATGCCCGGGGCAGTCTTCGTAACCAAATCCTTCGATGGTGCTAGAGAAGATTTCGATTTTCCCTGAAGGCGTATCAAGGGGGGATGATTCCGGGTCCTCGATAAATGCATTAAATTGAGTTTTCGAAAATGTCGGGTTTCGTACGGGAAGGTCTATCCAATTTTGTTCTTCTAACGAATCATAGCTGGGTGCAGTTATGCCATCCTGTTCGCATTCTTTCACGAATCCAGAGTATAAATAGCGCAGCCACTCTTCCGAATTTCTGTTTTCGGTAAACAATTCGCTCAAGCCCATACGTTCAGCCAGTTCTGAAAAAATATCGTAGTCATCTTTGGCTTCACCAACCGGTGGGATGAATGCTGGCATGTGAAACAAATAGGAGTCACCCTGGGCTCTGCCAATGTCATTTCGCTCATAGGAGGTGGTTGCGGAAAACACGATGTCAGCTCTTTGGGCGGTTGCGGTCCACCATGGCTCGTTTACGATAATGGTTTCAGGTTGTTGCCAGGCACGCTCCAGTCGACCTAAATCCTGATGATGATGAAAGGGATTGCCACCGCACCAGTACACCAGCTTTATATCGGGGTAGTGGAGCTTTTGTCCATTGAAGTCAAAGGGTTCTCCTGGTTGTAGCAACATGTCGGCAATCCTCGCCACAGGAATGAACTCCTTCACGCTGTTTTCTCCCTGGGGAAAAGTTAACCCTCCCAGTCGCTTGACGGAAACCCCAATGCCGCCGATGGCTCCGTAGCCGTAGCCTATACCGCCTCCGGGTTTCCCAATTTGGCCAAGCATGGCAGCCAGGGTTGCAGCCATCCAATAGGGTTGTTCGCCATGTTCAGCCCTTTGTAGCGACCAGGCCACCGTCACCAGTGTTCGGGTTTTCGCCATTTGGAGCGCGAGCTCGTGAATTACTTTAGACTCAATTCCACAAATGGCGGCAGCCCATTCCGGGGTTTTGCTTTGGCCATCGATTTCCCCTGTCAAATAGGCTCGAAATTTTTCGAACCCGGTACAGTATTTTTGGAGAAAACCAGTGTCAGTTAGGCCTTCTGATTCCAATACCCAGGCAATGCCTAACATCATTGCGGTATCTGTACCGGGCCGAATCCCCAACCATTTGGCACCATCTGGCGTATCTGTGCGTTGCGGGCTAATGTTGATTCGCCGAATCCCAAGCTGTTCGAATTGTTTAAACCAGCCATTGGTTTCATGATGGGTGACGCCTCCCATACTGACCTGGGAGTTTTTTGGGTTGATTCCTCCAAACATCACCAGGGTTTCGGTGTGCTCTGCAATCATCGGCCAGGTGTTTAGCTCACTCCACATTAGCTTCAGAAAGTGAACGCCAAAAACGTGGGGAATGATGGCTTGAGCTGCGGCGGTGCTATAACTTGCCACGGAGGAGACATAACCTCCTGTGCAATTCAAAAATCGATGGACCTGGCTCAGAGCGTGATGGAACCTCCCCGCACTGGCCCAACCATAGGAACCGCCAAAAATAGACTGATTTCCACTGTCCTTGCTGACACGATGGATTTCCCTGGCAGCGATGTCGAGTGCTTCATCCCAGGGTAATTCGACGAATTTTTCTTTTCCTCTCAATGATCGTGAATCCTTATGCAGGGGACCATGCTCTAACCAACTTTTGCGAATCGATGGCCGGGCAACTCTGGAAGAATGATGTACTGCGGCGGGCAGGTTATAAGGTATGTTTGACGGGTTGGGGTCATGTTCGAAGTCTGAGACCGAGACGATACGATTTCCCTGGGCAGTGACGTTAAAGGCGCCCCAATGACTCGATGTCACTTTTATTGTTTTTTCGCTCATGTAGGTTAACCGGGGTTCTTTTGTTGAAGGCTTGAGGATGGCGAGTGCGCGGGTTAATGGAATTTTACAATGTTATGCACAAATAATTTCTGTTGTCCTTATCAACCCGGATTGATTCAATCTGGGGGTAATCTGATTGGCTATGAAGCCGTTTTATTCTTTTTTCGTGACAGGTCCACATCAAAAATAAGTCTTTCTCCATTGAGTGCAACGAAATGTTGGCTTTTTGCTCTGGCTATTAATGTGACTCCCAATTTTTGCGCCAGTTCGAATGCCATGTGAGTGGCCCCATTCCTTGAAATAAGCACTGGAATGCCCATTAATGCCGACTTAATGACTATTTCCGACGTTAATCTTCCTGTAGTGTAGAAAACTTTGTCCCCACCTTCTGTATTATCCAGCCACATTTTGCCAGATAGTGCATCTGTGGCACCATGTCTGCCTACGTCTTCAAAAAAACTGAGGATTTTTCCATCCTTACACAGCCCACAACCGTGAACAGAGCCTGCGTCACGATAGACAGTGTTTAGTTCTTTTACTTGCTGAATAATTTCGTAAATGCTTGATTGTAATAATGGGCTCTGTGCAAGAGGTTTTTTGGCTATTTTTGCGAGAGCATAATCGACAAGATTCTGTTCTTTTAACCCGATTCCCTGTAGATGATTTTTAGATTGAGGAGATTGAGTTCTTGAGCTCTGTGGTGAAGTGGTGTATCTGTTTTTGGATTCAACGTCAGCGACTTCCCGATCCCAATCAACGGATATGGATTCGATCTGACTAAGCTGGTCAAAAATTGCCTGGTTTCGCAAATAACCAAGAACAAGTAATTCGGGTTGGGAGCCAATGGTCATTAACGTTACCAATTCCTGATTGCCTATCTTGATGGTAAGAGGTTGTTCACCAGCGACATTGACCTGAAGCTTGTGACCATACTGGTCAAAAGCTTCGGCGAGATGCAACGGAGCTAATCCTTGATTACTCAAAACAGGATAACGGTTAGTCATTGGTGCTTTGTGCTTTTGTCAGATGCCGATTCTTTAATAAACACAAATGCCTGAAAGTAAATGAGAGATGACCCTGAAGAGCAGAAACCAAAAGACCGATCAGGTATGAGCTGATCGGTCTTTGGTTCTCCGATACCTGATGTTATCTGTATAGAGACCCGGTTATATCAGTATGTGACTACTGGAGGTAGGGACTTGGCTTGTGCTACCCATCCCTCAACCATGCTCTGACTAGGTATCTGACGGCATAGTTTCTTTTTTTCGTTGGTTTCTTTCATTGCAACGGTAAGATTAGCTGGATTACGATTTTTAAGTTCTTTTACCGTATCCACTCCGGCTGCTTTCAACAGTTCTGCGTATTGAGACGAAACTCCTTTAACACGAAACAGATCCGACATATTAACGAAGCGAAGGATTATTGATTCATCTATGCCAGTTTTGGCGGCAAGCTCTTTTCTGCCTTTTTTAGTTGCGCCCTGTTCGAGCAGTTGTTTGGGGCTCTGGCATTTACTAGCCTTTAAAGCCGCGGCGTGTTTAGGGCCTACGCCTTCGAGTAGTTGCAGTGATTTTGTCATCGATGTGTCCTCAAATTAATAATTGACGCAGCACAAAGTCATATCGTTCAGTCCCCTACTAAAATTAACAGACTCTGGTTACGCTCTCACTCCGGAACCATTATCAAACTGCATCAACAACCAGGTCGCGGTCCAGGCTGCGGTTTAACTAAATACGCCAGTTCGAAAAAACAGACCACTGAAAAAAGGTGACTGATAGGCCACTGTTAAGCGGTTCATGCGCCTCTAATCTCACTTCCTTTAACCTGATGAGGCAAGCTGATTTGTCCCATAGACATCAGCCTGACATTAGCTTGACATCAACCGGCGTCATTCGCGATCAAAAGGTCATCGCTAAAAGGATGAGAGCAGCGTTCTTTCGAAACGGCGCCCAAAACTCATAATGAAACTGGGTTCTGAGGAGTTTAGCCTGGTCGCTTCCGTCAGAACTTGATGCGTCAGGTTCCAAGGGGCAAATTTACCGACCTTTCGCCCAAACATCAACCACTTGGGCATTGACCGGGTATTGACTAAGTATCAGCCTGCTCGTGCCTTAGCTGCTTTTTCAATCAGGAAATTTATCACTTCGATCAATTTTTCATGGCTTCCTGCCAATGAAACAGAAGTTCGATAGCGTCCATCGACAATGATAGCGGGAACACCTGAGATGCCGTATTTTCGTGACATCACATGAGCAAAATTTAATTTATTTTCAACGGCAAATGATGAAAAAGTGGTTTTTATCGCTTGGCCATCGGCTCCATTTTCCTCGGCCCAGACGGCGAGTTCATCAATGGTGTTGATTCGCCTTCTTTCTGCATGAATCGCATGAAAAAGTTTAGCGTGGAGCTGCTCGGTTAATCCCAGCGCTTCAAATGTATAAAATGCCCGGCCATGAAACACCCACTGTTCATTTAGTATGGCTGGAATTGGAACGAATTCAGCGTTCTCAGGTTTATTATTCAGCCAATCCAGAATATAAGGCTCTAATCGATAGCAGTGGGGGCAGCGATACCAGAACATTTCCACCACCTCTATCTTATCCCCGGTTTGCACAGGTTGAACCTCTGCCAATAGCTCATAGTGTCCCCCCTCTACAAATATGTTTTCCTGTGCCTGGGTAGTGATCAGAAATGAGGAGAGCATCAGCGAAGTGATCGCGATGAGAAAAATACCGGGTTTTGATTTTGTCATTTTGAGTATTTGTGTTTCAGTTTGAAAAATTTTGTCTATGATTATGATGACAACGAATTGTCCGGGGAGTTTCGACGGGTTTGGAACTGTTTCATAAGTGATGCGGGTATTCCGTCGAAACCACCATTACTCATGCAAATGATAACGCTATTGGTAGTGAGTCTCAAATTGATTGTTTCCAGCAATTGTTCTTTGCTCTGGCAGGAGACTAACTCAGCTTTACTTGATAAGTGAGCCGTATTCCATTCCTGCTCCGTGGGTTGGTAAATCAGAGCAATATCTGCTGAATCCAGTGCGGGGCCAAGGGTGTGATTATGGCAGCCGGATTGCATGGTATTGGATCGCGGTTCCATTACTGCGATCAAAAGATGGTGAGGATATTTCTGTCGTAGGGTCTCCAGGGTGTATTTAATGGCCGTGGGATGATGGGCGAAATCTTCATACAAATGGGTTGAAGTACTGCTATAAAGTAGTTGTAAGCGTCGGTCAGTAGTGATGAATGTCTCCAATGCCTGGGCGCTGGATTTCACGGTGATGCCGCAAAGGGACGCTGCAGCAATGGCAGCCAATGCATTTTGCATGTTGTGGCTACCCATCAAATTCCAATTTACCTCGTGGATTTTTTCACCCCATTGATAAACTTCGAACTGGCTGTGATCATCGGTGATTGGTCTGGCAAACCATTCGGCATTTATGTCGCCTGTGGAAACGCCGTGAAGGTGGCTCCAATGTCCCATGGCAATCACTTCAGCGAGGTTTTCATCGTCGGCATTAATCACAATGTGGCCATTTCCAGGGATAATCCGTACCAGATGATGAAACTGGGTCTTGATCTGCCCGAGATCTGAAAAAATGTCGGCATGGTCGAATTCCAGATTGTTTAATACCGCTATATTGGGCGAATAATGAACAAACTTCGAGCGCTTATCAAAAAAAGCAGTATCGTATTCATCCGCCTCAATAACAAAATGTTGTCCTTCTCCGGTTCGTGCAGAACTGTCGAAGTTGCCGGGCTTTCCACCGATTAGGAATCCGGGTTTCTTGTCATTGTAGTCAAGAATCCAGGCGATCATGGAAGATGTTGTGGTTTTGCCGTGAGTTCCGGCAACAGCAATGACCTGTCGCTTCATTAAAATATGATTATGTAGCCAGGCGGGTCCGGATTGGTAATCAAGCCCTTGATCAAGCACTTCCTCCACCAGCATATTTCCCCGGGAAAGTGCATTGCCAATAATGATCTGGTCAATGTCCTTTTCGATATGTCCTGGGTCATAGCCCTGTTTTACATCGATGCCTTTATCCACTAGCAGTGTGCTCATGGGTGGGTAGACATTGGCGTCACAGCCGGAAACCCGGTGGTTGGCGGTTTTAGCGATCTGTGCAATGCCCGCCATGAATGTGCCGCAGATTCCAGCGATGAAAATGTTCACATCACATCTCCAGCGAAAAGACTCACTAATACAGTGGAGAAAATCAGCTCAAGGATAAAGTTGATCAACACGGCCAGCGATAAATTAATTTCCAGTGTTTCCTTAAGAATCGAGGTGATAACGGCAAAATTCCAAATGGTCGTGACCAAAACCATCATGGTGGTCAGGTTGAAGTCCGTGGATTTAATCTCCACTCCGGAGTTCAGTATAAAAACAGGCAAAACCACCACCAGCAATATGGACCAGCACCCGTAAATTGCCATAGCTGACTGAGTCCATCGGTCAGTTTGTTTAAACACCACCAACAATAGCCGTAAGCTGACTCCAATCAGTATTACCTGAGTAATGGATATCGCGAATGCTCCTGTTCCGCCAATGAGGTAAAAATTCCGAATCAGAAAAAGCGCTAATGTACCTATGATCACTTTCAGCAATAGATCCTGCCTCGGGGGGAGGTCCTGAGGCTTCGCTTTGAATAGGCAAATGTTGATGAGCGTCTGTAAGAGTGGCGGCATAACCTGAGAATAATTCCGTGTAGACAAGCTGGGGAATGATATCATTAGTATCATGACGAATATGAAAATTATTACCACCGAAGATGAACTGAAAGGATTTGTTGAGGACATCAGGGACAGTGAATGGATCGGTGTTGATACCGAGTTTCTAAGGGAAAAAACCTATTCACCAAGGCTATGTCTGGTGCAAATTAGTACTCCGGATCTGGAAGTGTGTATCGATCCCCTGGCGATCAATGACCTGCAACCACTGGAATCCGTGCTAACGGACTCCCGGATCATGAAGATTCTGCATTCCTGCCGTCAGGATCTGGAGGCTTTTGATACCCGTTTTAGCGGTTGCATGGCCAACCTGTTTGACACGCAGATTGCCGCGGCATTTTGCGGTTATGGCGATCAGGTTAGTTATGCCATGCTGGTAGAGAAAATCTGTGATGTGGCTTTGTCTAAACTTTATACCCGGGCCGATTGGAGTCTCAGGCCGCTACCCTTGCCTCAGCTGGAGTATGCCATAGAGGATGTTCGCTACCTTGAGCAGATTCGGCAGTATCTGGAGGAGTCGCTAATTTCTTTGGGACGGAGAAACTGGCATCTCATTGAGTGTGAAAAATCGTTGAGCCCGGATGAATACCGTATTAAACCAGAAGATGCATGGAAACGTCTTAAGGGAGCGGGTGGTCTCGATCCCCGTTATCACCCGTGTGCAAGGGCTCTTGCTGTGTGGCGAGAACAGAAAGCCCAGTATTCAAATCGCCCCAGAGAATGGATTCTGTCAACTGCTGCTTTGCTGGAAGTCAGTATGCGATCACCACAAAAAGAAACACAGCTTGGGCAGATTCAGGGGGTGAATGCAGGGGTCGTTAGAAAATCAGGACAGCAGATACTCGAAATCGTGAATAACAATCTCCCTGATCCAAATGCAGCGCCAATTTGGTCAACACCTTCCATCATGACATCAGAAGAGAAAAAGAAAGTGAAAGGTGTTATGAAGATGTTAAAAACGGTGTCTGAAGGGCTGAAGATTGCTCAGTCGCTGCTTTCCAATCGGCAAAACGTAGAAAGGTTTGTCAGAGGAGATCGTGAGCTACCATTATTTCAGGGGTGGCGCCTTGAGGTGGTTGGTGCAGATATTTTAGAACGGTATCAGGATTAGGTGCGGCCTGGGGTCAATAACATCGGTACCAAATAATGGATTTATTATGGGGCTTTCTGGGATGAGCCATTCTGGCTAGAAGAGCCAGGTTATTTGGGTAACAAAACAATAAGCTCTCCCCGTTCTTTCATCTCACCGGCCGATTTCTCAGCATAGGGACCATGTCCCCAGAATAAATCAACCCGCAACGGCCCTTTTATCGCCCCTCCGGTATCCTGTGCGAGAACCAGTCTTTGATAAGGTTGATCAGTTTGACCGGGTAGGTTCGTCATGAGCCAAACCGGTGTGCCAAGACTCACCACTCTGGGGTCGATTGCAACGCTACGTTCTGCTGTCAGGGGAACGTTAAGAGAGCCAATCGGTCCGCCGTCTGAATTTTCCCTTAGGGTGAAGAACACATAACTTGGGTTTTCATTAAGCAAAGCGTCTGCTTTTTCGGGGTTCTCTTTCAACCATTGCCGTATGGTGAAAAGTGAGATTTCTTCTCTTTCTAATTCATTTCGGGTTAGTAATACCCTGCCAATGGAAACATAGGGATGACCATTTTGGTTGCTGTAGCCCACTCCGATAATACTGCCATCTGGCAACTGAACCCGGCCAGAGCCCTGGATCTGAAGAAAAAAAGCATCGTCCCTGTTATCTACCCAAATCAATTCTTCACCATTTAGCAGGCTTCTGTCCGATTCAATTTCACTTCTTGAGAAAAAAGGAACAACCCGATTCCCATCCACTCTTCCCCGAACCCGCTTCCCTTTTAATGATGGATAAAGTTCACCGAGATCAACGATGAGTAGAGAGTCTGGTGGAGCATAAAGTGGGTATTGGTAGCGTGCGGATGGAGTAAGACTGCCTTGCAATAGAGGCTCGTAGTATCCCGTTACCATTTCCCTGGATTTTCCTTTGTCGCCATGCAGCCGATGGCGAACAAACCAATGCTGATAAAAATTGAGGGCCTGAGCATCGTCTGGATTCGCTATTTCTTTTGCAGCTGCGCAAATGGTTTCCCACTTGGGCTTTTTGGACAGCGCAATACAGTTGTTCATCAAGGCAGGCCAACTTTCGGCATGATTGTCTACATGCCAGTTCGGAACATCAGACCAGCGAATCTCTTCGCCAATTCCCGCCTTCTTAACGGATAAAAACCCACAGGAAGTCAGCGCCATCACGCAGGCGACCAAAATAAGCGGTCGTAAAAATGCCAGCTTTATCGAATCCATTAAGAATAGCACGGACTAGTATGGATCAATGGGGGGCGAGATTGGCTTCTATTCACCTGGTGACTCGCTGGAGGCGAGCTTAATGCAGGTGCACAGTACCCGGGTCGCCTGTTGGATATCTTCCATTGTCGGAAAAGTAGGTGCTATTCGAATATTTCGGTCCATTGGATCTTTGCCATAAGGGAACGGCGCGCCAGCACCAGTGAGTTTGACTCCCGCCTGCTTCGCCATTTCAATGACCTTTTTTGCTAGCCCCGGCGCAATGTCCAAACTAATGAAGTAACCGCCTTTGGGTCGGGTCCAACTGGCGATGTTCCACTGTCCCAGCTCCTGTTGCAGAATTTCATCGACGAGGTCAAATTTGGGTTTGACCAATTTCCCGTGTTCTTTCATGTGAGCGCGCAACCCAATGAGGTCGCCGAAGAGTTGTAGATGTCGAAGCTGATTAACTTTATCAGGTCCGATTCCCTGAACATTAAGATGCTTTTTCGCATCAGCGATATTTTCTTCACTACTTGCCATCGCTGCGACCCCGGCTCCTGGCAACGTCATTTTAGAAGTTGAGGCAAATTGTATGATCCTATTGGCGTTGCCCGCCTGGTGACTGTGTGAAGCGATATTGGCAAGGGCAGGATGGTCATCACTAAAGTGATGTTCCGCATAGGCATTGTCCCACATGATTTTAAAGTCGGGTGCTGCGGTTGACATGGAAGCAAGGCGTTTGACGGTTTCCTCATCGTAACAGCACCCTGTGGGATTGCTGTATTTGGGCACACACCAAATTCCTTTAATTCCCGAGTCGTGTTGTACTAGCTTTTCTACCTGATTCATATCTGGCCCGGTGTCAGTCATATCAACACTTATGAGCTCGAAGCCCAAATGATGGGTGATCAAAAAATGTCGATCATATCCCGGGGTAGGGCAAATGAATTTGCGTTGAGGTTCTGTATTCCAGGGAGTATTTCCCCCAGGAACGCCAAATTGGCAGGCCCGCTGCAAAGTGTCGTACATCATTGTCAGGCTGGAATTGCCACCAACAATAACATTGCCAGGGTCAACGCCAAGTAATTCCCCAAACAGGGATTTCAGCTCAGGCAAGCCGTCCAGCACTCTGTAGTTTCTTGTGTCGACGCCGCCGGGGCTCAGATGATCTTCTCCAGGTAACGTCATTAATCTTCTGGATAGATCAAGTTGGGCAGCAGATGGTTTTCCCCGGGTCATGTCCAGTGATAAATTAAGGGAGAGAAAAGACTGATATTGAGATAAAAAGTCGCTGTGGTGAGACTGGATGGTCCTGACGGCTGAATCATTCATGGTCTTGTGTGGGGCTAAATTCGAAGGGGCGAATTCTACCAGTTTCAGATCTTCAAATAATATGCCAGGGGGCGTTAGTTTTGACTTTTAGATCCTAAATAATCAGGCAAATTTAGAGATATTATTGTTCTATCCTGTTCGCCATTTCCTCCTGGTGATGGGGGTGTGTCAGGGGAAATTCTGAATTAGCAGGAAAATCAAACCAAACAGTCGGGTATTTCGAGTCAAAACGTATACAAAAAAGAAATTTGGCAGTAGAATCGCGCCCCTTATTATTGCACTCGCTTAGAGGTATCCTATATATGCCATCGGTACAAGTTCGACAAAACGAACCTTTTGATGTCATTCTTCGACGTTTCCGACGTTCTTGCGAAAGAGCAGGTGTTTTTACGGAATCAAGACGTCGTCAATGCTACGAAAAACCTACCACTATCCGCAAACGTGATGGAGACGCTGCTGTTCGTCGGGAAATGAAGCGGGTTTCCCGTCAAAAAGCCAGACGTAAAAGAATGTATTAATTCGATTTTTGATTACGGGATGGTTTTCTGTGGGTCTTTTATTTGTAGATCTCCTCCTATAGCTCCATCCGATCAATAACTCCGAATATAAACCTGGATAGTCAGTATGTCTCTTAAAGAACGTCTACTCGCCGACATGAAAGTGGCGATGAGAGAGAAAGACACGGTTCGATTGGAAACCATACGCTTGTTGAGAGCAGCTATTCAGCGAAAAGAAGTGGATGACCAACGAGACCTCTCCGAAGATGAGGTTTTACAAACTGTTCAGAAAATGGTCAAACAGTGTACTGATTCTATCGATCAGTTCATGAAAGGTGATCGGGATGATCTGGCGGAAAAGGAGAGAGAAAATATTCGAGTGCTCGAAGAATATTTACCTGAAAAACTCTCAGACGATGAGGTCGATAAACTCGTTCAGGAAGCCATCACCCAAACCGGTGCTTCAGCAATGAAAGACATGGGAAAAGTAGTAGGGAGTCTAAAATCAAAATTGCAGGGAAGGGCTGATATGGGTGCTGTTAGCGCAAAAGTTAAATCGTTGTTGTCATAATACGGCTGTTATTGGGGCTCGTTTCCCTATTATTTCCCATTTCCCTATCATTCCCGCGGTACTTAATTCTGGTCCTGCGGTATAAGTTCTGATTATTCCACTCTTTTTCATCTTTCGCCTTTTCCGTCTTTCGCATTTTTTATCTTTCGATTGACGTAAATCTATCCGGTTGTTCAGGGGACTTTCCCCGGGCTGTAAATCAGGATCAATCGTTTTGAATCAGTCTCTCTCTAATCAGCCCCCTAACCAACTTTCCTCTAATCCGGTTTCTTCAAAGAGACTGTTACCCCTTAGGAGGTTCTGGTTACATAAGATAGGGCGAATTCGCGAGGGTTATTGTGGATGAATTACCCGAAACAGTGCGACGATGGTTTTTGCGTCGTCGATTTCTCCATTGGTGGCCATTTCCACAACCTGACTGAGTGGTAGCCAGTGTATCTCAATGAATTCATAGGGTTCCTGATCAGCTTTCCCTTTGGTAATTCCAGCGGCAAGAAACAGATGTAGTCGTTCTGTACAAAAGCCAGGAGTGCTTAGCATGGAGCCCAACGATTTCCAGTGTTTGGCCTCACATCCGGTTTCCTCTTTGAGTTCTCTTTTCGCCACAGACTCAATGGATTCATGCTCCTCTGCAATACCTGCCGGGAATTCCCAGATCCAGCCGTTGGCTGCATGACGGAATTGCTTAATCAGACACACATTTTTGTTATCGTCCATGGCGATCACTACGGCTCCGCCGGGGTGTCGAACAATCTCTAATGCAAAAATCTCACCATTGGGTGCTTTAACCGTTTCAAGCCCTAGATTAACCACGCTGCCTTGATGAATTAACCGTCTGCTTCTAGGCTCCGATGGAATATTAATCAAGGATGGGTAATAGCTTTCAGGTGCCCGATACCCAAGTAGATTGAACACCGTTGATGCGACGTTGGCCAGTCCGCCGGCGATGGGATTGGGAGTGCTGTACGTTAATTCGTATTTATTGTCATCGTGGTCATCGACAATGACAAAAGGAACTGGGTTTAGCGTGTGGGACGTTTTTTTAGTTCGCTCACCGTTTTTTTCCACAAACATCTCTTCTGCATTGCCGTGATCTGCGGTAAATATCAAAATGCCCTGAAGTTGAGTTACCACATCAATTAATCTGCCGACACACCGATCCACGGTTTCTATGGCGAGGATAGCGGCATCAGTATTTCCGGTATGACCGACCATATCTCCATTCGCGAGATTAATGCGACCGAAATCATATTCTCCGGTCTCAAGCAGGTTGATGGTCGCATCGGTAATTTCCTCGGCCTTCATGGCAGGAGCCTGGTCGAATGGAATGTTGTCCGACGGGATTTCAACATGGGTTTCCAGTGCTTCGTCGATGTATCCTGACCGGTTGCCATTCCAGAAATAGGTGACGTGCCCAAACTTCTGTGTTTCGCTGATAGCGAAGGTGCGCAGCCCTTCCGCGCACATAAAATCCCCCATGGTGTTTTCGATGGTTGGAGGATTCACCAAATAATGAGTAGGAACGTTAAGGTCGCCATCGTATTGCAGCATGCCGCAGAAAAACACATCTGGCATGATTCCCCTATCGAACTCGCTAAAACTTTCCTCTCCCAAAGCCCGGGAAATTTCGATAGCACGATCTCCTCGAAAATTGAGTAGGACGACTGCATCTCCGTCCGTGATTTTACCCACCGGGGCTCCCTCGGCGTTCGTGAGCACAAAGGGTGACAGGTATTGATCGTCTATGTCAGGGTTTTGCGCGTATTGTTCTTCAATCTCATTGATTACATCGGTGGTCTTTCTACCAATGCCGTGTACCATTAAATCAAACCCTTTTTTAACCATCTCCCAATCAGCGTCATACCGATCCATGGTGATCACCATTCGTCCTCCTCCTGAAGCAATTTGGTAATCAAAGTCGTTGTTGCTATTGATCTCATCCAATTTGGTTTGAAGTTGGGTGAGGTAGGTCAAAGCGGAACGGGGAGCAACATCCCGACCATCGAGTAAAACGTGAATTCGTACCGATGGGGTGTTTTGTTGATGGCATTGATCCAGCATCAGCAACAGATGGTCAATATGTGAATGGACGTTTCCGTCTGATAATAGTCCAATAAAATGCAGGCTGTTGTTTGATTGGGTTTGGGATTCAACCTTTTTCCATGTCTCGGTCTGAAAAATGGAACCACTTTCGAAACCTTCGCCCACCAGAGTTGCGCCCTGAGAGAAAATTCGACCTCCGCCAAGAGTATTGTGCCCAACTTCGCTGTTTCCCATGTCGCTGTCAGTGGGTAAACCAACATGAGTGCCATGAGCGTACAACATGGTGGCGTTTTTTGATTCCAGCAATTGATCAATTACCGGGGTATGCGCCTGGGATATCGCATTGCCAGGCCCAGCTTGAGTTAAACCAAAACCATCGGCAACGATAAGGAGCAGTGGACCTTTCCTGCCACTAAAAGTAACGAGTTTATCTAGTTTCATTTGCTTGGGTGATGACAATGTTGTTGTCGGGATTATTCGATTTATCCTTCCCGATTACCAGGTTGAATATCGAGTTGATCACGCAAAAGCTTCAGTGCCTGAGCGCGATGGCTCACCTGATTTTTTTCTCAGGTGCCAACTCGGCTGCACTGTATTCGAATCCATTCGGCAGAAAAACAGGGTCATAACCAAACCCATGATTTCCGGATTCAAACATGGCAATCTGCCCTTCCCAGGAGCCCTGACAGATGATCGGTGCAGGATCAATCGGGTGATCGAGATAGACCATGACACACCAAAATCGTGCGCTACGTCGATTGGCTGGGACATTTTTTAGCTGGGCTAATAATTTGTCTACATTGCCCTGGTCGTTGGCGCCCACACCGGCGTATCGAGCGGAGTAAATCCCCGGTGCCCCGGACAGTACGTCCACTTCAAGTCCGGAGTCATCTGCAATCGCAGCAAATCCGGTTTGTTCACAGGCATGGCGGGCCTTGATTATTGCATTTTCCACAAAGGTCAATCCTGTTTCGTCCGCATCTTTTATGTCAAAGTCCCGCTGGGAAACTATGTCATAGGACTGGCTTCCCAGGATTGCCTGGATCTCAGCTAGCTTCCCGGGATTGCTGGTAGCCAGAACGATTTTCTTATCCAAGAAGGGCTTCCTTTTGTGCTTCGAGAAGGGTTTCGATGCCAGACTCTGCGTAGTCCATCATCTGATTCAATGTCTCCCGGGAGAAGATTTTCCCCTCCGCGGTGCCTTGTACCTCAATAATGCCAGCTTTATCGTCCATTACAACGTTCATGTCAGTCTCTGCCTGACTATCTTCCTTGTAGTCGAGATCTGTCACAACCTCATCCTTATAAACACCAACAGAAACCGAAGCGATGGCTGAATGTATCGGGCTGCTTTCCAAAATATCCTGATAGACCAGCCAGTTTACGGCGTCAACCAATGCCACATAAGCACCAGTGATAGATGCGGTCCGAGTCCCTCCATCGGCCTGTATAACGTCGCAATCTACGGTAATGGTGCGTTCGCCCAGTTTAGTCAGATCAATGGATGCGCGCAGCGAGCGCCCGATGAGTCGTTGTATCTCCAATGTTCGGCCTGATTGTTTCCCTTTGCTGGCTTCACGAGGATTTCGGGTATTGGTGGCTCTTGGTAACATGCTGTATTCAGCGGTGACCCATCCCTGTTTTTTGTTTCGAAGAAAGGGGGTACCCGCTCTTCGATGCTGGCGTTACATAACACTTTAGTATCTCCGAAACTCACCAGAACAGAGCCCTCGGCATGTTTGGTATAGTGGCGGATGATGGACACGGGGCGTAGCTCATCAGCTTGACGATTACTGGATCTGGACATGGGAGGCACTTTGTTAAAGGGCGCCGAATTATACACAAAACAGAATACCCAAAACAGCGATCAAAAACCGTTGCCAATACGTTGGATCAGTTCGGCATTGGGGTGTTGGGTAACGGAGTTAGCGTACAGTTATATATTTTCTGAACAAAGTAGACTGAAATCAAACTTATAGAGAAATGGACTTTCCAATCAGGCAGCTAAACAGTTTAAAATAGCGTTTTAAAACTGCTCTGGAGAGAATAAATGTCTACCGAAGATACCTGTTGTTCAATCGCCCCTTACTTCAAAGTCGAGGAGGGGAGGATGGATGAGTTTAAAGCGCTTACTGCCAGATTTGTGGAAGCAACTGGTACAGAGGAAGGAGCCCTTTATTATGGCTTTTCCTACAATGGAGATGTCGCTTATTGTCGAGAAGGTTATATCAATGGAGAGTCGCTGCTGGCTCACCTTGATAATGTTGGCGCACTGGTTCAGGAAGCATTAACCATGTCATCCCTTGATCGAATCGAAATTCACGGCCCAGAGTCAGAGGTGGCAAAATTAAGAGAGCCCCTTGCCGGGCTTAACCCTGCCTTTTCGTACTTGAGTCTGGGTTCCGCCGATAGGATTAGCGTATCGGACTGGTCGTGATGATTGTCATTCACTCCCACTCCAAAACATTTTCGCTTTAAAAACACTTCCCCTCGTTCCCACGGTCCTCCGTGGGAACACATATCGCAGCTTATGCGAACCACCCAGCTTCAAGGGTCGAGTCTCTTTTCCAGCCAAGCCACATCATGATACTGATTAAACTTTGACCCCACTTCGTTCAACGTACCAATGTATTCAAATCCCCAATTTTCATGGAGTCGTATCGAGCCAGGGTTGGGTAGGCCAATGACCGCATAGGCACGATGCAAGTCGGTTTTTCCGATATGTAAAAAAAGTTGCTCATACAATAGCTGTCCGTATCCTTGCCCTTGCATTTCGTGGTCAATATAGATGGTAACTTCTGTGGAGCTTGCATAGGCGGCTCGGCTGCGAAACGCACTGTTATAGGCAAAACCTAACACTCGCCCATTCATTGACCCCACCACTAGATGGTGATTGCTATTGAGTTGATTGAATTGGCTTATCCATTGTTGCCTTTGTTCAAGGCCCCAATCTTCAATATCAAAGGTGATGGCGGTGTTCTGTATATACCAATTATAGACTCGATTAATTCCCCCTGCGTCGTCCAGGGTCGCGAGTCTGATTTCCATTGACGTCGAATCCAGATCAGAATTGGGATTAAATCCCAAATTTAATTTACGGATTCAACTGGGCCGGCATGCCACCAGATTTACCATCTCAAAAGCGATGGTTGCTGCGGCTAATGAGGTGATTTCGGCATGATCATAGGCCGGAGCAACCTCGACGATATCTGCCGCAATCAGATTAACGCCTTTTAACCCTCGAATAATATTCACCAATTCCCGGCTGGACATGCCTGCTACTTCCGGTGTGCCGGTGCCAGGAGCATGGGCGGGGTCCAATACGTCAATGTCAATGGACAAGTAAAGAGGATTATCCCCAATCCGGTCGCGAATTCGCTTCACTACATGATCAACGCCATGGGTTTGTAACTCATCGCAGTGAACCACCTTAAAACCCAGCTCTTCGTCATTATCAAGATCCTGACGACTGTAAAGTGGCCCGCGAATACCAACATGCATGGAAGCGCTATCATTAAACAGCCCTTCTTCTGCTGCCCGTCGAAAAGGGGTTCCATGGGTATAGGGAGCACCGAAATAAGTATCCCAGGTGTCCAAATGAGCGTCAAAATGAACCAGAGCAACAGGGCCTACCTGTTTATTCACCGCCCGCAATAATGGTACCGCAATGGTGTGATCTCCCCCAAGGCCAACGATGGATTTCGCCTTGGTAAACAGATCGGTGGCCGCTACTTCAATCTGGGTAATGGCTTCTTCAATGTTATAGGGGTTGCAGGCAACATCGCCGGCATCCGCAACCTGCAGCTGTTTGAATGGTTCGGTATCGTAGGCAGGATGGAAGTTGGTTCTCAAATGGCGGGACGCCTGTCTAATGGCCTGAGGGCCAAATCTTGCCCCGGATCGATAACTGGTCCCAGAGTCAAAGGGAATGCCGAGCATGGCAACATCGCAATAGGGCACATCCCGCAATTCGGGCAGTCGACAGAATGTTGAAGGGCCAGCATAGCGAGGAACAATTGTCCCGCTGATGGGTTCAATAGGAGGTTGCTTTTCTTCGCTCATATCTGGGCTCAATGACGGGGGGTTAATAGTTATTTTGGTTAAGAATACGCCAACAATACACTAAAAAATGCGCTTAAAAACGCGCCGGCGAAAATACCTGTTGTTGGGCGCTTAATGGCTTCCCGGCGATTGTATCAGCAATCCACTTACCGGTGGTTGGCCCCAGGGTGAGCCCAAGGTGACCATGTCCGAATGCCTGCCAAAGTCCTTTTTTCCCCGGAGTAGGGCCGATAATGGGCAGTGAATCCGGAGTGCTGGGTCGATGGCCCATCCAGGGTTCATCGAGCAGTTGCTCTCCCATGGGTAAGGTTCCTCGAATCTGATCGCTCAGGGCGTTGATCTGGTGGGGAGTGGGATGGGTATGATTGGCTACTAACTCAACGCCGGATGTGACCCGGATACCCATTTCCATTGGGGTAAGCACAAACCCTGCCTGGGTATCAATGACGGATCGGGTCAATGGTTTATCTGGCAGGGGTCGGTAAAGATAATGATAGCCTCGCTCTATGGCGATGGAGTTTTTTAGCGCTGCAGTCTTGAGCAACAGCGGTGATGATGCCCCCATTGCCACCACGATGTCTGTGGCTTGAATGTTTCCATCCTCGGTGCCTAGTTCCCACCCCGATGGGGTTTGGGTGATTTGGGATAGGGTGGTGCGTTTAAATATCCCGCCCAAATCCGCAAATAAAGCCGCATAGGCCTTACAAACCGCGGAGGGATTCGTGACGGTGGGGGTGCCATCTAACCACATTCCCCTGACGTATCTCCGGGTTAAATGGGGCTCAAGCTCGGTGATTTCCCCGGCATTCACCACCTGAAAACTAACCCCATAACGTTCAAAACCCTGGCGCTCCCTTGCGGTTTGCTGAAATTGGCTTTCATCCCTGTACAGCCTTAACCAACCCGTATCGTTCAGATAGCCCATGGCGTTACTTTCCTGGAGTAATTCCAGATGATCGGCAACCGCGTTGCGTAGTAGCTGACTCATTGCTTCGGTGCAATGGCGATCAACGGTGTCATTACAATTTCCAACGAACTGGGATAGCCAGGGGATTAGCTTGGGTAAGTGGGGCCAATGCAAGCGGAAGCGGCTATCCCGATTGGTGGCAAGCACCGGGAGTTGTCGTTTGATAGCGGCATTGGCCAGAGGATGAATACCGCTGTTGGCGATGATTCCTGCATTACCAAAACTCGCTTCTTCCCCGGGTTCCCTGCGGTCAATCAGGGTAACATCGAATCCCTTTTTTCTTAGCGCAATGGCGCAGCAGACGCCAACAAATCCAGCCCCTGCCACAATAATATTTTTCATAATGCTTCGATATAATGCCTACGTGACTAACAGCGGGTGACTAACAGCGGGAATGATTTGGCTGCGATTGAACATATTGAAAACAAAGACACCACACAGTGCCGCATGTCCGTGCTGGTAGTGGATTGTTCTGATGATAGTTGACACCGAGGTCATTTAAAACGAGATCATATAAAAAAGGCAGGTTCATAACAATGTCAATACGGTGTCGATGTTTTGTCTATCATAACCTGACCCCGGATTCTGTGGATTTATTCAGGATGAATTTTCTTTGACTTCCGGTGGTGAGTCTTCCATCATTGACAGAATGATCAGATTTAATCAAAGGTGGGAATTCAATGAGTGGTAAATTAACTCTGGAAGCGCTCCGCAAAGCCGTTGCGGAAAACGAAATCGACACCGTTCTCGCCTGTCAGGTTGATATGCAGGGACGTCTAATGGGAAAGCGGTTTCATGCTCAGTTTTTTATCGACAGTGCATGGGAAGAAACCCATAGCTGTAATTATTTACAGGCCACTGACATGGAAATGGAAACTGTGGAAGGTTATAAATCCACTAGCTGGGAGTCCGGGTATGGTGATTATGTGATGAAGCCGGATCTGGATACCCTGCGCTATATTCCCTGGTTGGAGGGCACTGCCTTGGTGCTGTGTGATGTATTGGATCATCATCGCCACGAACCCGTCTCTCACTTTCCCCGAGCAGTGCTAAAAAAACAGATCCAGCGTCTGCATGAACATGGAATGAGCGCTTATATGGCGACGGAGCTGGAGTTTTTTCTGTTTAGTGATAGCTATGAATCCGCTCAGAAAAAAGGATATCGGGACCTGGAAACCATTAGCGCCTATAACGAGGACTATCATATTTTCCAGACCACCAAGGAAGAAGAGGTGATGCGAGCTATTCGAAACGGTTTGCAGGGCGCCGATGTGCCCGTGGAGAACACCAAAGGGGAGGCATGCGCTGGGCAGGAAGAAGTTAACGTGCGTTATGCCGACGCCCTAACCATGGCGGATCGTCATGTCATCGTGAAAAATGGCTGTAAGGAAATCGCCTGGGCCAAGGGTAAGTCCATTACATTTATGGCGAAATGGCATGACAATCATGCTGGGAATTCTTCCCATATTCATCAATCATTGTGGAGCAAAGACGGAACGATTCCATTGTTCTACGACAAGAGCGCGGAGCATGGTATCTCCGATTTAATGCGTCACTATATCGCCGGACTACTAAACCACGCGGACGAAACTACCTGTTTTCTCGCTCCGGCCATTAATTCCTACAAACGCTTTCAGTCGGGTACATTTGCGCCGACCAAGGCCGTATGGAGTCTGGATAATCGTACCGCAGGATACCGGTTATGCGCCGCAGACACAGCAGCAATCCGGGTGGAGTGCCGGGTAGGAGGAGCTGATCTGAATCCCTATCTTGCCATTGCCAGTCAAATTGCTGCTGGTTTAAACGGTATTGAAAATAAAATGGAACTCGAGCGGGCCTTCGTCGGCGACGCTTATGGTGGTGAAAAACTGAGGGAAATACCGAAGACATTGCGGGAGGCAACCGTCGCCCTGGATCAGTCTGCCATGTTGCGGGAAGCCATGGGGGATGAGGTCATTGACCATTATGTCCATGCTGCAAAATGGGAACAATTTGAGTATGATCGCCGAGTTACTGATTGGGAGGTGAATCGGGGTTTTGAGCGGGCATAAGGGTATCGCGATCAGTTTTTCGACCTTTCAAAAAGCCCTAGGGTTATTCCCCAAGGCTATTCCCCTAACGCCATTGTTGATTGCGAACATTAACAGAACAACAGGTTCAGGTTATCAATTGAAAATATGAGTTCATTAAAATGCATTTCACCGGTAGATAATACCGTTTACGTCGAAAGAAAATACGCGGATTCAGCCGAAATAACCAAAGCACTTCAGCTGGCTAACCAGGCTCAGCGGAGTTGGAAAAATACCCCGGTTGAAGAGCGCCAGCGTCTGTGTACTAAGGCGGTGGACTTTTTTGTGGAACAAAAAGAATCTATTGCTGAAGAATTGGTTTGGCAAATGGGCAGGCCCAGGGCTTTCGCTCCGTTTGAAGTGAATGGCTTTGAAGAACGGGCAAGGCACATGATCGACATTGCGGATCAGTCGTTGCAGAGTGTTAAGCCAGAGCCTAAAGAAGGATTTAATCGCTACATTAAACGGGAACCATTGGGAGTGGTGTTTGTGGTTGCACCCTGGAATTTCCCCTATCTGACATCGGTAAACGCTATTATCCCGGCGTTGCTGGCGGGTAATAGTGTGATCCTCAAACATTCTGCCCAAACCCCATTGTGTGCGGAACGTCTCCATGAGGCATTCACTGTCGCCGGGTTACCGGAAGGCGTGTTCCAGTATTTGCATCTCAATCACAGTGATACCGAAAAAGTAATCCAAAGCGATGAAGTGAACTTCGTGGCCTTTACCGGTTCTGTGGCCGGGGGAAAGATGGTGGAAGACGTCGCGGCAGGTCGGTTCATTGGCGTCGGACTGGAGCTAGGCGGCAAAGACCCCGGCTATGTCAGGCGGGATGCCAAACTGGATCATGCCATTGAAACCCTTATTGACGGTGCATTCTTTAACTCCGGGCAATCCTGCTGCGGTATTGAACGAATTTATGTGCATCAGTCGGTGTACGACGATTTTGTGGATGGCGCTGTGGCACTGATGAATCAATATGTACTCGGACGGCCGGACGATGCTGGCACCACATTGGGGCCCATGGTCAAAGCCGCAGCGGCGGATTTTGTAAGAGATCAAACCCTGGCGGCGGTGTCGTCGGGTGCGGTGGGTCATGCCAATATGGCGAACTTTCCCCTTGAACAAATAGGGTCTCCTTACCTGGCGCCCCAGATTCTCACTAACGTGGATCATTCCATGAGAGTAATGCGAGAAGAAAGCTTTGGGCCTATTATTGGCATTATGTCGGTACCCAACGACCAGGCCGCTATTGAATTGATGAACGATAGCCAATACGGCCTCACCGCCTGTGTGTTTACCCAGGATGAAGATGCGGCGATACAAATTGGCGAGCAGATCGAGACGGGGACCTGGTTCATGAATCGCTGCGACTATCTCGACCCCGCGTTGGCCTGGACCGGGGTAAAAAATTCTGGCCGGGGTTGCACCCTTTCGAGCATTGGGTTTGAACACATGACGCGACCCAAGTCATATCATTTAAAACACGTATAGCTGCCGTACTATTTGCAGCACATATAGTAAAAGTGTATATAGCCAAAACACATATAGCGAAGACACGGTAAAAGATTGATGAATGCTAATTGGAATTATCCCACTGCGGTAAAAGCGGGAGCAAAAAGAGTGAATGAAATCGCGCAAATCTGCGCCGAGCTTAATGTGACATCGCCGCTACTGGTGACCGATCCGGGACTAGCCGCCCTGCCCATGGTAGATGCGGTGGTGGAAACCGCCAAACAGGCCGGACTGGATATTGCGGTGTTCTCTAATATCAAACCCAACCCCACCGGAACCAATGTCAATGATGGCATCGAAGTCTATCGACAGGGTGGCCATGACGGCGTTATCGCATTTGGTGGTGGCAGTGGTCTGGATGCCGGGAAAGCCATTGCCGTGGCCGCTAACCAGAATTGTTCCATGTGGGATTTGGAAGACATTGGTGACAATTGGCTAAATGCTGATCCCGCAAAAATCCCCCCTATTATCGCCATCCCCACTACCGCGGGTACAGGCTCAGAAGTGGGTCGGGCATCGGTCATTGTGCATGAAGAGCAGGAGCGAAAAGCCATTATCTTTCATCCCAAAATGTTGCCCGAAGTAGTGATTCTCGATCCGGAATTGACTCTGGGGTTGCCAGCGAAACTCACCGCGGCCACGGGAATGGACGCTTTGTCCCATAATCTCGAAGCTTTTTGTTCCCCGCTCTATCACCCTATGGCCGAAGGCATTGCCATCGAAGGTATTCGGCTGATCAAAAACCACCTATCCACCGCAGTACGGGAGGGAAGTAATATTGAAGCCCGGATGCAAATGCTGGTGGCCTCCTCCATGGGAGCCACGGCTTTTCAGCGGGGTCTGGGCGCCATGCACGCCCTGGCCCATCCCCTGGGCGCCATCTACGATGCCCACCACGGAATGCTAAACGCTATTTTGATGCCTTATGTGCTCATCGCCAATCAATCTGTGATCAAGGAACCTTTAGCAAGACTGGCAAGGTATCTGGAACTGGAACCCGACTTCGACGGCTTTTTGCAATGGGTTATTGAGATGAGAAAAGAATTGGGTATCCCCAATGATCTGGCGACCATTGGTATCGATGATGAACGCATCGGTGAACTGGGTGAAATGGCAGTCGCCGACCCCTCTGCAGGAACCAACCCCATACTCCATGACGCATCGGCTTATACAAAAATCGTTAATAGCGCCATCCGGGGTACGTTCTGATTGATGTCAGAGGCTTGAGCCTGGACTTAAGCCGCCATTGGGTTAATACTGGGATATGATGAAAATCGGGACTCAACGGGGGCAGGCAATATTAAAAATATGAGCGATTCCGGCAACGTGTCGTCAAAATAGTTCACAAAGTGACCTGAAGGCACGTTACTCCTATACTTCAATCACTTATTCCACTCGCTCCTCGATCGCCGATTTCGCCTGTCTGGCTAAATCCAGATTAGTGGATACCGTTGTCGTAGACGGATGAGTGCTTCCCAGATACTCTGTAAATATCAACAGTGCCTGTTCATAATACTCAATGGCCCGGTCATACTCGCCCCTCGAATTCCACGCTAATCCCAGATTATTGCGGTCTCTCGCCACATTGGGATGCTCTTCACCAAAGGTCTTGAGATCACTGGTAAGGGCCTGTTCATAGTACTCAATGGCGAGGTCATACTCCCCCTTTGATTCCCATGCACTTCCCAGATTATTGCGGTCTGTTGCTACATCCGGATGTTCCTCGCCGTAGGTTTTAAGATCGCTGGCAAGCGCCAGTTCAAAATACTCAATGGCGCGGTCATATTCGCCCTTTGAATTCCACGCACTTCCCAGATTGTTGTGGTCTGTCGCTACCTCCGGATGTTCCTCGCCGAAGGTCTTAAGATCGCTGGCAAGGGCCTGTTCATAGTACTCAATAGCGAGGTCATACTCGCCCTTTGATTGCCATACACTTCCCAGATTGCTGCGACGTACCGCCACTCTAGGATGCTCCTCGTCGAAGGTTTTAAGATCACTGGCAAGCGCGAGCTCAAAATACTCAATGGCCCGGTCATACTCCCCCTTCGATTCCCATGCACTTCCCAAATTGTTGCGGTGCATCGCCACCCTGGGATGATCTTCGCCGAAGGTCTCAAGATCAATAGTAAGCGCCTGTTTTCTGTAAGTCAGCTCAAGATCATGTCCTCCCACCAGTCTTGCCAGCTCTCCTGCGCCGCCCAGATAAAGAGCATTTTCCGGTGACAGTTGGATGGAACGCTGGGCGTGTTTAAATCCCTCCCCATACCGAATTGCTTCCAGCGCTATCCGGCTACGTTGATAGGCTGCCTCCGCTGCCGCGTCTATCACTCCCTGGGATTCGACTTCTATTTGAGAGAAAATCTGATCCGCTTTGGCCCGATCTCCTTCGGATAGGGCCGACAATGCGTCATCCAGTAATTCGTCGGAAACCTGGCCCCGAATGGTTTCCAGTTGCTCAATTCGTTTTCTTAAATCGGCAATGGTGGACTCATAACTCGTCCGAATGTCCCATAACTGTTTTTCAATCCCGGCCTTTTCCCTCAGCAAAATCCCCCGGTCGGCGTCAAAGGACCGGGTCAACGCCAATGTAATTTCTTCTTCACGGCGTCGCAGTCCCTGTTCATACTGCTCCAACGAGATACCAATGTTGATATCGCCCGAACCACTATGGACAATCGGACTAGTCGCATCGCCGTTTATAACCATGCCTGAATTTGGTGCAGATGATTCGGCCTGTGAGGAGACGGTGTTTTGAGATGGATTAAAGTACTCGAATATCGACCAAACACCCCCCAGCATAGCGATGAATATCATCACCACAATCTCCCTATTCTGCAACAACCTGTTTTTCACTTTTTCGAACCACATAAGGGATTGTATTTCTCCAGCAATCAAATCGAACAGGTTTCCCCACAATTCACAGCGTCCATGACTAACCGCACTTCCAGACGACTCCTCGTTCCCACGGAGGACCGTGGGAACGAGGGGTGACTTCTGCGGCCATTTCAACGGATTCAAATTACACCCGTGGGTCAGAAATATCATGTGGCTTATGCCACACTATTTGAAGAAAGTACGTTGTGTCCGGATAAATCACCACCCCAGAAAGCAATTCCCTCTCGTTCCCACGGTCCCCGTGGGAATGCATACTGACCTAAAAATGCACTCGACAGATACCACCAGGTCAACACCAAAGGAATAATTGCGACTTCGACCCCATTGGCCCTTCCCTAAGCTAAGAGCCATTATTCTGGAACCATTTCAATGGCCTTAAAATTATACCCATACACGAGAAAAATGATGTGGTCTATACCACACTATTCACAGAAACTGGCTGCTTTCGAAGCCAGCACATCAGAAAAGCAGCCCCCCGTTTCGTCTTTCGTAATCGAGCTTTACCCTCACACCCGTATGCATTCCCACGGTCCTCCGTGGGAACGCATACTGACCTAAAAATCCACTCAACAGATACCACCAGGTTAACATAAAGGGAATAATCACGACTCTGACCCCATTGGCCCTCCCTAAGGCTAAGAGCCATTATTTTGGGCCCATTTCAATGGCCTCTCTCATTCCCACGGTCCTCCGTGGGAATGCATACTGACCTAAAAAAGCGCTCGACAGGTATCACGAAGTCAGCATCAACGAAACAATTACGACTCTGACCCCACTCGCTAACACCGTCTGGCCACTACCAACCATCCGGGGCGTTCTAGCGCTTCCATGTAATTATGGCGTTGCTGTCTGATTAGTTCCCATTTCCTCTGTTTACCGAGGTGTTCAAAATAACCGGGAAAATTATCTTTCAAATAGAACTGTTCATTCATAAATAAAACAACCGGGCCATCCATGCGGATTGTGCGGAGCATCTCGTCGAGATGCCAGGGCTGAAGGTGGCCGTTGGCGAAAGAGCCGACGCAGATCATACCTTCATAGTGTTCATCCGGAGTTTCAATGGTTTGGGTAAGATCCGCTTTTATCAGCTTCTGATATACGGATTGACCATTTTCCATTTTTGGTCTGGCCTGGTCGAGCATCCCCTGGGAAATGTCCATGCCATCGATATGGTGATAACCTCTTTTTGCCAGTAACTCCCCCACAATGCCCGTACCGCAGCCATAGTCGATAATGGAGGATTGAGAAGGTTGTTGAAATTCACAAAAAGCATCAACCGCGATTTTTGGTGCGATGTATTGATAATGCTCCATTAAGTTTTGATCGTAGTCGTCAGACCACTGATCGTAAATCGATTCGGAGCTGTCGGCCTGCTCCAGGGTTTCCAGAGCAACGAGGTGCCCGGCCATTTTTGTTGATGTCATCTCTATGCCGTCATTGTTCCGGTGTCATCGTTCCATCATCGTGCCGCCTGCAGTACCTGGGTTGGTGTCTCTGCTTCAGACGCGTTCTGCTGTCAGAAAATTCCGTATCCAACCGAGTACTGTGTTGGAGTTTGTTTCCTGACTGGCTAATGATTCCAGAGTGGCTTGGTACACTTCCTCTCCAATTAATTCTCTTCGCGAAGTTGCCCGGAATTCACAATATTCCTTATTAAACTCCGGGTGTCCCTGAATCCCCAGCATTCTATCTTCCGCGACGATCATGCTGTTTGGACAAAAGTCATTTTCCGCCACGGTTTTAAATTCTGGAGGAACCTTAACCACCTGATCCTGATGAATAACGATCAATCTATATTGATCTCCCCGTAGTGTTTCCCTGTTATTCATCCAGGGTTGGGGTTGGGTGACTTTGGCCGCGTGAATGCCGAACCCCCAGCCAACATCAGCCTTTTCAGTTTTACCTCCCAACGAATGAGCGATCAGTTGATGTCCGAAACAAATTCCCACCATTCTGATATTTTGATCCCAACACTTTCGAACAAAACCCTGCAAATCCAGAATCCAGGGAATATCTTCATAAACCGCATACTTTGAACCAGTGATAACATAGCCGTCGAAATCTTCCGGAGCTGGTAAGGTCTCGCCTTTGTGGCAGTGGATGGCGGTCAGTTGAATTTCCGAGGCAGAGTCATCGATACTTTTCTGGAACAGTTCGCCATAAGTACCATACTCTTCCTGTGCAGATTCAGGTACGTCATCGCATAGGAGTAGCCCAACGTTTAAGGGGGATGCTGTCATGTCGTCATTCGCCGTTTAAGGTGGTTAATCGGGCCACAGTGCATTTGGGGCACAGTTCATTAAGCTTATTCTATCAGGGGTTAGCGAATTCAAACACCAGGAATGCATCGCCACCTATCATCAATCCATTTGTCATCAATGAAGAGGATAATTGTCTGCCGTTGTTCCTCGTTCCCACGGTCCCCATGGGAATGCATATCGTCTCCTGGCGCCCCTCTTTACTGATATCCTATCCATGGTCAGGTTCATGCCCAAACCCTTGAAAGATATGATCATTCGGTTTTCACGGTCGAAGAATATATCGTTGTGACTATGATCAAACCTTGTTTAATCAATGCGTTAGCAGTAGTATTGCCGACCTTAAATAAACACGACAACCAGGGTTTTTAGTAATGCTGAAAGGCAGTATTGTTGCAATTGTGACACCGATGTTAGAAGACGGTCGAATAGACTATGATGGTTTGGAAAAATTAGTGGATTTCCATGTGGAAAGCAAGACGGATGGTATCGTTTCCGTTGGCACTTCCGGCGAATCAGCAACAATGGACATTGATGAGCAAATTGAGGTTATTGCGAAGACCGTTGAAATGGCTCGGAGTCGCATTCCCATCATTGCTGGAACCGGTGCAAATTCTACCTCGGAAGCGCTGGAATTGACGTCCAGGGCTGCTGCTCTTGGAGTGGAAGCCTGTTTGCTGGTAGTGCCTTATTACAATAAGCCAACCCAACATGGATTGTATGAGCACTTTAAACTGCTGGCGGAGCAGGTTGATATTCCCCAGATTCTGTACAACGTTCCGGGAAGAACGTCTTTAGATATGCAAAATGATACTGTGGTGGAGTTGTCGAAAATTTCCAATATCATTGGTATCAAGGATGCCACTGCAGATATCCCCAGGGTGGCGGATTTTGTTGCCAGGTGTGCGCCTGGCTTTGCACTTTACTCCGGTGACGATGCCACGACCCTGGAATTTATCAAGGCCGGTGGGCATGGATGTATTTCGGTTACTGCCAATGTAGCACCTGCCAAAATGCATGAAATGTGTCAGGCCGCACTGGCGGGTGACATGGTTACAGCGGAAACCCTGAATGATCAACTGGACGGACTGCATGGCAGTCTTTTCCTTGAATCCAATCCCATTCCGGCCAAATGGGCGGTGTCGGAATTGGGTTTTATGGGTAAGGGAATCCGATTGCCTCTGACGGAGTTCTCAGCGGAGTATCATCAGGCTGTCCGAGACGCAATGGCAAGGGCAGGAGTCGCTTAGATCTCCGAGCCCTACGTCGTAGAATCATCTGGGTACAGTATGTTTGGTCCATGTGGGTGATGGGCTCGGTTGATAGATTTGGCTGACGAATTTGGTTGATGAGATTTTCCTGATAGGGATGGTTTCATCGGGATACCGGTTTGGCTAATGTTATTCAGGTTGATAGTGTCTGTATTCAGGCCGACGTTATTCAATATTCAATTGCTAACGCTCCTTCAATTTGTCCCTGATTTTATTTGTCCCTGATTTTGGTCTTTTTGCTTTTTATTTGATAACACAGAATTATGCTGGTAATGACTGGTTGTGACGTTCTTTCTGATTTTCGTCAGAAGAAGTTGCTGCAATCCCTTCAATCCGTGGTTTCGGAGTGTCAATCTCTGGATGCGCGCTTTGTCTATTTCATGGATTTGTCCCAGCCCCTCGATACTGATCAGCGAGAGACGCTGATGCAATTGCTGGAGGCCATTCCTCTTAAGAGTTCCCCCAATAATGCTCTGACTCATTCTCCATCACCTACTTATCCCGCATCACTTACTGATTCACTGCCTCCGCACCATTCCTTTATCTCCGTGCCTCGCCTCGGCACAATTTCTCCTTGGTCGACCAAAGCCACGGATATCGTTCATCGTTGCGGTTTGGCAACGATCAATCGGGTGGAGAGGGGGATTCAATGGGAGCTTGGGTTTCATGGATGTCTTGATGGTCGTATCTTTGATGACCGTATCGATGTCTCTGTCCTTGAATCATTACTCTACGATCCAATGACTGAATCTGTATTGACTGAAACGGAAGCAGCGTCGGTTTTATTCGAAATTGGTGAACCGGCTCCGTTAAGAGTGATCGATCTCCTAAACGGAGGTTTGGCGGAGCTTAATGCGGCCAATCGTGAATTCGGATTCGCCTTAAGTGACGAAGAACAGGTATACCTGGTCGAGCAGTTTACCCAGCTTGGCAGGAATCCCACGGATGTGGAACTGATGATGTTTGCCCAGGTGAACTCTGAGCATTGTCGGCATAAAATTTTTAATGCGAATTGGACCATTGATGGTCAGGCGAAATCGGACTCATTGTTTTCCATGATTCGTACGACCCACGAACGCTACCCGGACGGAACATTAACCGCCTATAAGGACAATGCTGCGGTTCTCGCGGGATCCGATGCCCGCCGGTTTGCTCCCGATGGCCCCCATAGTAATCACCGTGTCTACCAATACACCGATGAGCCCGTTCACTTCACTATCAAAGTAGAAACCCATAACCACCCCACGGCCATTTCCCCTTTTCCCGGCGCATCCACAGGCTCTGGGGGAGAAATTCGGGATGAGGGAGCTACAGGCAGAGGTGGAAAGCCCAAGGCGGGACTGGTGGGCTATTCGGTTTCTCATCTCCGAATTCCTGATTTACCTGAGCCCTGGGAGGCGAATGAAAATAAGCCATCACGCATCGCAGGTCCTCTACAGATTATGCTGGAGGGTCCCATTGGTGCCGCTGCGTTTAATAACGAATTCGGTCGAGCTGCTATTACGGGCTATTTTCGTACCTTCGAGCATCTGCCGGATTCGGATAAAGGGTCTTTCAGATATGGCTATCATAAACCCATTATGCTCGCCGGTGGATTGGGAACCATTCGGGAGCAGCATGTCGAGAAGAATGACATCGCGGACGGGACACCCATAGTTGTACTTGGAGGCCCGACCATGCTCATCGGTTTGGGAGGCGGTGCGGCATCCAGTCTGGCGTCTGGCGAAAGCGCGGAGTTGCTGGATTTTGCATCGGTGCAGCGGGGCAATCCTGAGATGCAACGCCGTTGTCAGGAGGTAATTGATACCTGTTGCGCCATAGGAACCCATAACCCCATTGTATCCATTCATGATGTGGGAGCAGGAGGGGTATGTAATGCATTGCCCGAATTGGTCCACGATGCGGATCGCGGCGGCGTGTTCGAGCTGCGGAGTATCCTAAATGACGAGCCTGGAATGTCACCCATGCAAATTTGGTGCAATGAATCCCAGGAGCGTTATGTGTTGGCAGTGAACCCTGACCAGTTTGACGTCTTCGAGTCCATTTGCCAACGTGAACGGTGTCTCTATGCCCATGTGGGTAATGCCATTGGCGAACAGAAACTAACGCTAACGGATTCGTATTTCGACGAAACTGGCAAAGACGGAACTGGTAAAGACGAAACTGGTAAAACAGACTCTGACGTGAGACCAATCGACTTACCCATGGATGTCTTATTTGGTTTACCACCCAGAATGCATCGCGACGTAGCATCCCAGACCCCGTCATTACGACCTCTGGTGTTTGATGGTCTCAGTGTGGCCGAAGCGACCAGGCGTGTATTGTCTTTCCCTACGGTGGCAGACAAAAGTTTTCTGGTAACCATTGGGGATAGAAGCGTATCCGGACTCATTGTCCGGGATCAAATGGTCGGCCCCTGGCAGGTTCCTGTGGCTGACGTTGGGGTTACCGCGTCGGGCTACGTCGGTTATACCGGAGAAGCAATGGCCATCGGTGAGCGTCCGCCTTTGGCAATGGTCGATGCTGTTGCTAGTGGACGAATGGCCGTGGGTGAGGCGATTACGAATATTGCCCCAGCGTCCATTGAAAGCCTGTCAAAGATCAGGTTGTCGGCAAACTGGATGGTGGCTGCTGGGGAAGATGGTCAGGACGCCAGCTTATATGCAACGGTGAAATCCGTGGCCATGGACCTGTGTCCGAAACTTGGCATTTCCATTCCCGTTGGTAAGGATTCGATGTCAATGAAATCCGTTTGGGGGTCCAGAGAAGAAGAACATAAGGTGGTCTCTCCTTTATCACTGATTGTTACTGCCTTCTCGGCGGTGACAGACGTAAGACGGACGCTGACCCCTGAGTTAAAAATGGATCAAGGTGAAACCGATTTATGGCTCATCGACCTCGGTGCTGGAAAAAACCGCATGGGGGGGAGTGTGCTGGCCCAGGTGACCCGTCAGATTGGTGATGACGTTCCCAACGTGGATGATCCCCATCACCTGAAGGGATTATTTGAGCTGACTCAAAAGCTCAACCTGGACGATCTGATCCTCGCCTATCATGATCGATCTGATGGTGGAATGATGGCCACACTCTGCGAAATGGCTTTTGCGGCTCGATGTGGTTTGGATATTAATCTTGGTGATCTACCGGGCGATTCGCTAGACATCCTGTTCAACGAAGAATTGGGTGCAGCAATACAAACCCGATCTTCAGATCGTGCCAAGATTGAAAATCTGATGCAGTCATATGGTCTGTCAGAACTCTGCTATCGTATTGGGACGCCCTGTAAGGGTGATCAAATCCAGTTTAAATCCGGCCACTCCATGGTTTATGAAGGCTCTCGAATTTCCTGCCATCGAGTTTGGTCACAAGTGAGTTGGCGAATGCAAAGCATGCGGGATAACCCATCCTGCGCCCAACAGGAATACGACCGTCTGTTGGATAACTCTGACCCTGGCTTATTTTCCAAATTGACCTTCGATCCGGCAAAGCAGCCCATTGTCAATGTTCACACCTCAAAACCTCGAATTGCGATTCTGAGAGAACAGGGAGTAAATGGGCAGCTTGAGATGGCGGCGGCATTCGATGGGGCGGGTTTCGAGGCCATTGATGTGACAATGAGTGATTTGCTTTATGGAACTGATCTGACTCAGTTCAAAGGATTGGCTGCTTGTGGCGGTTTCTCTTTTGGCGACGTATTGGGTGCAGGACAAGGATGGGGAAAGTCCATTCTTCATAACGCTCGGCTAAAAGATATCTTTAGCACCTTTTTTGACCGATCGGACACCTTTGCGCTTGGTGTCTGTAATGGCTGCCAGATGATGGCCTCCATTAATTCCCTGATTCCTGGTGCACAGCATTGGGTGACACCAACCCGCAACCTTTCCGAGCAATATGAAGCTCGGTTTGTGATGGTGAAAGTCAGTGCGGATCGATCCATTCTGTTCAAAGACATGGCAGGTTCCATGCTGCCGGTTTCTGTGGCCCATGGTGAGGGGAGCATGATCTTTGAGGACGGTGCCCAATATGAAGGAGTAAAACGAAGTGGTCAGATCAGTATGCAATTTATTGACAATTATGGAGTGGAAACCGAGACTTTTCCGTTTAACCCTAACGGATCTGCAAACGGCATTACTGGCTTAACTAATGATGACGGACGTTTCACCATTATGATGCCCCATCCTGAACGTATTTTTCGAACTGTCGCGAATTCATGGTATCCTGGTGATTGGGGAGACGAAAGCCCCTGGGCCAGGATTTTTTATAATGCCAGAGCCTGGGTTGACTGATTCTGTACAGGAATTGATGTTTCCGTGTGGCTGCTGATGTGGGATTTTCTCAGTTGATGTGATATAAAAATCATCATTGCATCAATTCTCTAACGGTGAGTGGTTGGATGATAGTATTCCAATACCGCCATAACCTCCCCCAGGACTCTGTTCCATGGCAAATAACAAATTTTCTTTCGCAGGCTTTTTTATTCGTTTGATCGTTGCCACTGTATTGGTAATGGCGACCTTTAATCCGATACAACCGTATTCCTATTTCTATTGGGCTGTGAAGCCCCTAGTGGAAGATTTCAATAGCTTTTCGGTACTGAAAGCATTTCTTGGGGTCGTGTTGTTAATCGGCTGGACGGTTTTTCTCAGGGCAACATTACGTTCTCTGGGGATTTTGGGGACAATCCTGGCTACCGTGTTCTTCGTTCTTTTGTTCTGGTTGATCGTGGATCAGGGGTGGATTTCTCTTGAAGGCAGTACCACACTGACATGGTTAATCCTCATTGGACTTAGTGGTATCCTTTCCGCAGGTTTGTCATGGTCACTGGTTCGTCGCCGGGTTAGCGGACAGTATGACGTTGACGATCCTGAACACTAGGTCTTAAAACCAGGTAAATAAAAATGATCATCGATAGCCCTTATGACAGTGTGGAGATTCCATCCAGCCCGTTAACGCCTTTAGTATTGAGGCATGAGAAAACACTGGCTAATCATCCGGCGCTCATTGATGGTTTAACCGGTGATGTGACGACTTACGGTGATTTAGCCGTACTTATTCGAAAGGTCGCGAACGGTTTTATGCATCACGGTATGAAAAAGGGAGATGTTATTGCAATCTATGCGCCCAATTCACCGGATTACGTTATCGCTTTTCATGGGATTACTTTTATCGGCGCAGTTGTTACGACCATTAATCCAATGTACACACCAGCAGAGTTACGTCGACAGCTAGAGCATTCATCGGCGAGTATGTTGATTACCGTTCCTGCACTATTGGATTCTGCATTGGAGGCGGTATCAAACCTGCCAGAAAACTCTGGATTGCATTCAAACCGAGACTCAGTCGTGGTTTTTGGTGATAGTGAAAGCCACTCATCACCCGGCTTCGATGATCTTAAGGAGTTTGGGGAGTTGGCACAACAGGTCGCTGTTGATCCTGACAATGATCTGCTAGCCCTGCCTTATTCCAGTGGTACAACGGGTTTGTCCAAAGGGGTCATGATTACTCATGCCAATATGGTGGCGAATATTTGCCAGTTTGAAGGGGTTCAGAATTTTTCTCCCACCACGGAAGATGATCGTTTGATTGCGGTATTACCGTTCTTTCATATCTACGGCATGATGATCTTTATGAGCTCGGCCATTTATCGTGGCGCCACAGTGGTCACCATGCCAAGATTCGATCTTGAGCAATTTCTTGGCATATTGCAGGATCAGAAGATTACCCGGGCTTATGTGGCTCCACCCATTGTGGTGGCTCTCGCCAAACACCCTATGGTCGATGACTATGATCTTTCATCGGTGAAGTTGATTTTTTCTGGTGCTGCACCACTGGGCGCTGGTTTGATGAAAACCGTGGAACAGAGAATTGGATGCAAGGTGGTTCAGGGATATGGATTGACGGAAACCAGCCCCGTCACCAATGTGGGACCGGATGCAGAAGGAAAACGAAAGCCGGATTCCATTGGCCCCCCCATTTGTAATACCCAAATGAAAGTAATTGATTTGGAAACCGGTGAGGATCTCGAAAAAGAAAACACCGGAGAGGTGTGTATCCGTGGCCCGCAGGTTATGAAAGGATATTTGAATAACCCGGATGCCACAAATGATTGCATCGATGAACAGCGATGGTTTCATACCGGGGACATTGGGTATGCCGATGAAGACGGATATTTTTATATCGTGGATCGGGTTAAGGAGTTGATCAAATACAAGGGATATCAGGTTGCTCCCGCTGAGCTGGAAGCGCTTTTGCTTACTCATCCCGCGATCGCTGATGCGGCTGTGATAGGCGTTCCAGATGAAGCAGCAGGGGAGCTACCCAAGGCATTCGTAGTGACAAAACAGGAAGCCACTGCAGAGGAAGTCCAGTCCTTTGTAGCAAAACAGGTGGCACCCTATAAAAAAATCAGACTGGTTGAGTTCATCGAAAGTATTCCCAAGGCTCCCTCTGGCAAGATTCTAAGGCGGTTGCTCCGAGACCAATGAGAGTCAGGGGTTGTAGGGAGCCGGCAAGCCAGCATTAAATGCATTAGCGTTCAATGAGCGTGAATGTAACTCCATTCGGCGTCTCTCGTTTGGATGTGTCTACCTTTTGGCCACTTTCTGGTATGGCTTTGCTGGTTTACTGATTCATTCGATTCAGTAGATTTTTTAGTTGCCTCATTCCGGGTTTCAGTAACTGTACCTGAAACGTTGAGCCTGCAAAGCGGAGATATCCATGGTATTGGCAACACCATCAACCAACTCCTGCACCAATTTGGCGGTAGCCGTTGCCTGGGTTAAACCAAGATGCCCATGTCCAAAGGCATAGATAACCTGGGGATTGCCGCTGGAAGCGCCAATAACGGGCAATGTATCCGGGGTGGTTGGTCGTATGCCCATCCATTGTTCTCCCTCCGTTGATTGGAGACCTGGTACTAATTCCCTGGCTTTTAGTAACATTGCCCTGGACCGTTGGTAATTGGGTTCCCGGTCAATTCTGGCGATTTCCGAAGCGCCACCGACCCGAACTCCGTTTTCCAGTGGGGAAATCACGAAACCGTGGGGGCCGAAGAAAAATGTTTTGTCCAGCTCAGGCATTGCTGCCTTAGGTAGGGTGGTGTTATAACCCCGTTCTCCAATAAGGGGTATCTTATCTCCCAGAGATCCACTCAGCTGTCCGGACCAGGGGCCTGCGGCTAGAACAACTTTATGCGCCGTTTGTGTCGGTGTGTTTTTCAGAACTACTTTGGTGCCGTCATCGCCGGGATGGATTGCAATAGCTTTGTCATAGATGGTGTGAACACCTCTTTGGGTCAGGTATGCGTGAATTCCCTGGCAGAATTCATTTGGATCAGTAACGGCCTGGTAGTGGGGTGCGAAGACACCTCCATAAATTTTTTTGGAGATGCCAGCTTGAAAATTCATTAAATCTTGACCAGGATAGGGCGTCCACTCTATTCCCTGCTGTTCTCTCAATCTCCAACCAGCGAGAGCAGCATCATATTGGCAAGGCGTATCATAAAGATACAAAGCACCGGTTGTTTTTACCATTGAACATAACCCCGACCGTTTTAGCATGGGGTCAAGAGTTGCTTTGCCGATCTGCATTAGCTGGGATTGGACTTTCAGACTATGGTCGAAGACGGACTTCCTGGCGGCCAGGGCAAAACGTAATAACCAGCCAGCGGTATGCGGAAGGTCCTGTGGGATTACTGCAAACGGGCCAGTGGGATCGAATAACCACCTGATAGACTGTTTGATCATATCCATGGACGCCATGGGCATCACTTCTGAAAATGCCAGTCCTGCGGCATTTCCATAGCTGGCTCCTGCCGCAATGCGTTTTTGTTCGATGATAGAGACATCGTGTCCTTCGCTTAATAACTTTTCGGCGACTGACAATCCAATGATGCCCCCGCCAATAACGATTATTCTCTTCATTAGTTACGTTTTCCCGGATCGTCCGGTGTTAATTCCAGGGTGGATATTTAAGTTCGTGTGCCTGTCATGAATATGCGTATGGCGGGCATACGCAGTCGTCTAATGGATGCAGCATAAATTCTTTCATGATGCTTCTGCCCCAACCTGAAGGGCCGGGCCGAGTGATCTGATGAAACGTGCCAGATGGTTTCCGTAGAAGAAATTTCCTGGATTGCTTGACCCCTGGATTGCCCGATTGCCAGAGTAAGTAGAGATGAGAAAGACATGCCTGAAAAATCTGTGTTTCAGGCATGTTAGAGCTGGATGTTTGAAGTGATAACTGGGAAATCTACATCGTGGCGTAGTTAGGACCGCCTGTGCCCTCCGGAGTGACCCAGTTAATATTTTGGGTTGGGTCCTTTATGTCACAGGTTTTACAGTGAACGCAGTTCTGGGCATTGATACGCAGCTTTGGCTCAGTGTCGGTATTTTCGAATTCATAGACCCCAGCAGGGCAGAATCTCTGTTCTGGTCCGGCATAGGTCGCGTAGTTTGTCTCTACAGCGATCGAAGTTTGGGCTAACTTAAGATGAATGGGTTGATCTTCCTCGTGGTTCGTACTCGACAAATAAACTGAAGAGGTCTTATCAAAGCTGAGTTTGCCATCGGGCTTCGGATAATCAATGGGCTTAAATGCTGATGCCGGCTTTAGGGACTCGTGATCAGGGGTTGGATCGGTAAGCTTGAAAGGAAGTTTTCCATTAAAAATATTTTGATCAATGAAGTTATATGCGCCACCTAACCAGGTACCCAACTTGTGCATTGCTGCACCAAAGTTGCGGGATTTATATAACTCCTGATACAGCCAGGAGTTTTTAAAATTCACCTCATAACTTTGTAGCTCTGCCTCGCCATTGAGCGTGGCAAATACGGTTTCCGCCGCAATCATGCCGGATTTCATTGCAGTGTGTGAACCTTTGATTTTAGAGAAATTCAGGGTTCCTGCGTCGCAACCGATCAAAAGACCATTGGGTAATACCATTTTAGGTAAGGCATTGAGGCCCCCTTTAGTAATGGCTCTTGCGCCATATGCGACGCGCTCGCCTCCTTCCAGATACTGTTTGAATTCAGGATGATGTTTGAGTCGTTGTAACTCGTCAAAGGGACTAATGTAAGGATTGTCATAGGAAAGATCAGTGATCAAGCCCAGGGAAACCATGTTGTCTCCCAAATGGTAAAGAAACGAGCCACCGCTGGCACCATTTTCTGATAAGGGCCACCCTGCGCCATGCACAACCAGACCGGGTTCATGTTTATCTCCATCGATCTTCCAGAGTTCCTTAATGCCGATGCCGTAGTGTTGGGTTTGGCTTTCCTTATCCAGATTAAATTTGCTAATGAGTTCCTTGCCCAAATGGCCTCGACAGCCTTCAGCGAATAACGTCACTTTGGCATGCAATTCCATGCCGGGTTCATAGGAGGCTTTGGCTTCACCGTCGGACCCCCTTCCCATTTCCCCGGTTGCTATCCCTTTTATACTGCCGTCTTCATGGTAAAGCACTTCAGACGCCGGGAAACCAGGAAAAATCTCAACCCCAAGAGCCTCTGCCTGTTCGCCGAGCCAGCGGCAGACTTCCCCAAGACTGATAATGTAGTTTCCGTCGTTGTGCATGGGTTTGGGAACCATCCATAACGGCATACTGATTGCCTTTTGCAGGCTTCTAAACATGAATACCTTGTCTCGTTTGACTTCCGTATTTAAAGGCGCGTCCATTTCTTTCCAATTAGGAAAGAGCTCATTCAAAGCTCTGGGTTCGAAGATTGCCCCGGACAGAATATGGGCGCCGACCTCTGACCCTTTTTCCAGCACCACCACACTCAATTCCTGTTCTTTTTCCTGAGCCATTTGCATGAGTCTGCATGCGGCCGATAAACCTGCAGGTCCCGCGCCGACAATAACAACATCGACTTCCATTGATTCGCGTTCTGGTTGTTCTGACATGATTTGATCTCTAACGGGAAAATAAATTGTGATTTTTGTTATTTAGTGTTTATTCGCTAAAGTCGCTGTGTTGGGCATGTCGAACCGATGGGATGCGGTCGGATAAGGCCCGTGATCTCAAGCGCTGGAAAATTCTATATTTAACCTGATATTTTCCTATTGATGCAGGTAAAATTCCACTACTTTTACCAATTTTTGCCAACATAAAAATCATGCGTTCTTCCTCGCCGAACCATCAGCCTACATCCACTCAAATCCATGCCAGTTCCAGGGGTTCTTCGATAACCCGGGAAACTCATGATGAAGTCATGACACCGAATTATGCGCCCATGAAAATGATCCCGGCCCGGGCTAGAGGGTCATGGCTATGGGACACCCAGGGCAAGGATTATCTGGATTTCGCGGCGGGTATTGCTGTGAGTGTATTGGGTCATTCCCATCCAGATCTGGTTGCGGTGCTCAACGAGCAGGCACAAAAATTCTGGCATGTGAGCAACCTGATGACCAATGAGCCCGCTATCGAATTGGCTCAACGCTTATGTGAACTGACGTTTGCTGAAAAGGTCTTTTTTGCCAACTCCGGGGCGGAGGTAAACGAAGCGGCGTTAAAATTGGCGCGACGTTATGCCTTCGATAATTTTGATGAAAAGAAAACGGAAATTGTTGCGTTTAATAATGGTTTCCATGGGCGCACATTTTTTACCGTTAGCGTCGGCGGTCAGCCTAAATACAGTGATGGTTTTGGACCGAAACCTGCTGGAATTACCCATCTGCCGTTCAATGATGTCGATGCGCTACGAGGGTTTTTTGCGGAAAAAGGCGATCAGGTATGTTGCGTTATGCTTGAGCCAATTCAAGGTGAAGGAGGGGTGAACCCGGCAAGCAGGGAGTTTGTGCAAGTAATTCGGGAGTGCTGTAATCAGCATGATGCGCTGATGATTCTCGACGAAGTACAAACCGGAGTGGGTCGTTCAGGCAAGTTGTATGTTTATGAAAAACTGGGAATTGCTCCGGACATCCTTACCACCGCCAAGGGGCTTGGTGGAGGCTTCCCTATCGCTGCGATGCTAACCACTGACAAAATTGCAAAAAGCCTTGGGGTGGGTGTTCATGGAAGTACGTTTGGTGGAAATCCCATGGCTTGCACAGTGGCAAACAAGGTGCTTGAGCTGGTTACGGAGTCTGACTTGTTGGAGGAGGTTGACAGAAAAAGTGAATTTCTCGTTAAAGAGTTAACTGCATTAGGTACCAGAAAAGACTTATTTAGCGGCGTTAGAGGAGAAGGATTGCTGCTGGGTTGCGAGCTCTCGGATAAATGGAAAGATAGGTCAAGGGATGTCCTGACTGCTTGTATGGAGGAAGGGTTGATGGTTCTCGTGGCGGGGCAAAATGTGATCCGCCTCGCTCCTCCCATTAACATTAGTCATGGAGATATTGAAGAAGGACTTGCAAGAATGGAAAGAGCGATTGAAAAGCTTGAGGCTACCTAGGGCTTTGGTGAGTCCTGTAGTGGACCCCACAGCAGATTTTCTGACTGGAAACGGTGATGGCTTTTCGAGGAAGCTTGCCAGGCGTCGGTGTGGTGCTTGTGGTTCAGCAAATGCCAATATCGGTATGTCTAGCCTCTGTGTTTTTTAGTGTCCTTTTTCGATGTTCTTTTTCTATGTTTTTTTGTTAATGCCTTTTAAAGGTTTCGATGTTGTATCGGAGTATTATCGGAGTATACGGTTGCTGATTGCAAAAGAATTCGAAGCGTGTTTTTGGTTTCCCGGTTTTATGCTCCCCTCTGGGAATGCGCCTACTCAATATTAACTATCGCTCTGAGACTGAGCTCTCTGAGGCTGGGATCTCTGAGCCTGAATTCTTCTAAACTCTAATGGTTGGCGCGTCGGGGTTTGTTACGCCGGAGTGTGCGAATTTTTGAATACAGTTCATCTCTATCTGCATAGATGCCCTCGATAAACCGTTCACCGACGGTCGCATCGTACTTCCGACGTCCATGGAGTATGCGTCGATTGTCAAATGCCAGCAGGTCTCCGGGTTCGTATCGAAAAATCAACTGATAGTCAGGGTTCTGGAGATATCGCGTCAGGGTGCGAATCGCTCTATAGGCCTTTTGTTGTATATCCAGCGGCGCTTTTAGTGGTGCGCGTAACCAGGTTGTTAATCTGATTTCCTTTAATGCACCATCGCTATCAAGAGTGATCACCGGGCCTTCTGCCCGATAATCCGATGTCTGGGATCGATTGTTGAAAACCCAGGGGGTTTCTATCAATGTATTAAACATATCGGGTTGTTCGCGTCGCAGCGTTTCCGCCACATGGAATCCATCGACATAGACACCCTCACCACCAATGGTAGAATTTCTGCGACAAAACAAAAATTGGAGACCGTGGGGACATTCCCGTGTTGGCATATCCATATGTTGCAACAACGCGCCAGAAGTGAAGACGTTGGAATCTGGGTCTTCCTTAATTTCAAGAACATACTGAGCTCCAAAATTGGATTCCCGGGGCACCCCAATACATCTGACAACCTGTTCGAGTAGTCCGTCCTCATCTGGTAGTCCCCGCATCCTGGCGATGCCATAAGCACTGAGTGCTTCAAGCCAAAACAAAAGCTCGTCATCATTCCTGATCATTTCCGGGCCATTAAAACTGGGAGGTACGTCTAGCTTATCTGCATCCCACCAAATGGGCTCAGTGACCGGTGGTAACGTAGACACAGCACTGTCATCCTTGAACCATGCATGTTCCCTCAGCCAGCCTGGGTGAAAATGACTTACCTCTTGAGTTGACCACTCCACAACCAATACCCCATTTCCATCAACATCAACTGATTTCACTTCAAGGTCTGGTGGTAAATCCAATGGCGAGATAAGCATCTCTCTTGATAGGGGGTGAATGATCTCAGGCTCAGGGCTGTTCTCACGCAGCAAATAAACATCGTATTGGCTGTTCTTTCCATCGGCCCAAATAACTTCTACGAAGGTCCCCTGGGAACTCGCGTGCCTGATTGCGACTTCAGTAGAGTAATAGTCAAAATCCGGTGTCCAGGGAAGTTCACCCATGCCTGTAACGTTTTAATTTTTGTATTCCGGTGCGGTTCTATCCAGCCAACGTATCAATCCCTTCCATTCAGTATCGCCATCATAGTTGTAATCCTCGGAGGTATACATAGCTTCTCGGTATCCGTCTTTACGCTGATCATTTATTAGCTTTAGCATATCCGAATTATTGTGAGTCATCGACAGGGCTTTGTGTTGCACCGAACAGGCCTGCCTTAGGTAATAAGAGCGGAAGAATGCTTCCTTTGCTGATCTACCAAAACAATAATACCCATGGTTGTGGCTGATTAGAATGTCATGCTTATCGGCGAGAGACATGAAAGTGTTTCCGAATACATCATCTTCTTCGAACGCATAATCTATGTAACCGACTAAATGACCGAGGTAAACTGCAGCCTGTGATAACGGTAATAACCCATGTTCGGTGGCTGAGACTGCCATCACATCTTCACAATGACCGTGTACAAAATAATTGACGTCCTTCCTTTGGCCGAAAATCCATCGGGCAAGATTCTGTCCACCATCATTTAGCCATGGGCTTGCGTCATCGACAGGCCGTCCTTTTTTATCAATTTTTACCAATGATGACGCTGTAATTTCATCATAGAATAGCCCATAGGCGTGGATCAAATATTGATCGGGTTGTGTTCCAATCCGGGCACCTACCTCCTGGTTAGCAAGATCAGACATACCATAGCGGTCAAGTACGCGATACAAGGCAGCGAGACTTTGCCGAGCTTGTGTTTCATTTTCAATTGCGGTTTTTTTACCCATGGATAGATATTCGTTGTTGATCACCAGATGGCAGTTTCCAGTACTTCACCTAAAAGAAGTCGCCACAAACAGGCGTATTCTATACATTGTCAGGCAGAATCTTCAAAAAATATTGATGAAACCATATTCCGAAATCAGCGCGCAGAATACTCAGACTGGAACTATTATGGTTTTAACTTCCTACGAATATGGTCAGGTATCCGGCACGTCACCAGGAAAAATAAGATAGCTTGACTCGTCCTCTTTCCGGTTGTGATGACTGCATTATCATTCTACTGACAATAAGAGCGACAGCTAATACAGAACCGGATCCCATGAAAACGCAAATTGCGGGATACCAGATTGAGTCTAAATAGGTGCAGATTCACTGCACTGCACCTGGATTGATCAGAAAATCAATGAGTAATACTGCATGACATTTAGGATGGTTAACTCAGGATAGTTAACCTGGAATAGCCAGCTATCTTACAACAAACGCCCGTTCTACCACGTACTCATTGAATTCACCCTTTCGGGTTTCCCTGAATCCCATTTTATCCAGCAGTTCGCTAGTGCTTTTTAGCATGTTTACGCTACCGCATAACATGAAACGATCGTTTTCAATACTAAAGTCCGGCAGACCGATATCATGAGTCATTTTGCCACTTTCCATTAGTGCGGTGATCCTGCCCTGAGTTTTGAAACCCTCCCGGGTGGTGGCTGGGTAATAGATCAGTTTGCTTCTTACCATTTCGCCGAAATACTCGTTTTCTCCGAGTTCTTTGGTGATTAGCGCCTGATAGGTTAGTTCTTCTACGCGACGGCAGCCATGAACCAGAATCACTCTTTCAAAATTCTCGTAAACTTCGGGGTCTTTAATAATTGACAGGAATGGAGCGAGTCCGGTTCCGGTGCCAAGCAGGTACAAATGTTTCCCCGGCTTCATGTGGTCCCACAATAGTGTTCCGGTGGGTTTCTTGCTCACTAACAGTTCGTCGTCAACCTTGATGTGTTGAAGTTTTGAGGTAAGGGGTCCATCCTGCACCTTGATGCTATAGAACTCAAGATGATCTTCATAATTGGAACTCGCGATACTATATGCTCTCAGTAATGGTTTGCCATCTACCTCCATGCCTACCATGGTGAATTCTCCATTCCTGAATCGCAAATTAGGATCACGAGTAGTTTTAATGGTGAATAGGGTATTTGACCAGTGATGGACATCAATGACTTTTTCTGTGTGGGTTTGTGCCATTGTTATTTTATGCTTGTATTATGTGAGTATGACTCGATGCTATATGGAGGTTTGATCTTTAGTTTCAATCGCAATCTTAAGCCAAACCTCGTAATTCTGTCTGCTGAAAGATGGGTTGAGTTATGATTCCGCAGTAGACTGATACCGAATATCAGGCTTTATCCTGCAACCAGAGTTCTATCAGGTTTCTGGCGATTGAATCTTTACGGGGAAGCGCCTTTTCAGCGTCGGGGTTGGCGTATTCACCAAATCCACGAATTTGTTCTGCAGTAAACCATTGAGCATCTTCAAGTTCGTCCGGGGCGATAATGATATTTTCCTCCCTGGTTTGGGCGCGAAAACCGATCATTAAGGACGAGGGAAAAGGCCAGGGCTGAGAGGCGATGTATTCGGTATGATGGACGAGTAACCCCGCCTCTTCCATGACTTCCCGGGCTACCGCTTCGTCCATTGATTCACCATGATCAACGTATCCGGCTAAGGTGGAATAAATACCCCCTGGTAAACTTTTGTGTCTCCCGAGTAGACACTTTGCAACTCCATCGGTGGGATTAACCAGCTCAACCAGCATGATCACGGCAGGATCAATTCTAGGGTAGGCTTCCTTTGCACAGCCTTCGCTGTCACATTTTCTCACATGGCCTCCTTTTTTCGATGATGTTGAACTACCACATCTACCACAGAAAAGATGGTTTTGATGCCAAAAGCTTAAACCTCGAGCATAGCCTAAAATAGAAGCCTCATCCCCAGGCAGTAAAGAACTGACTGAGCGTAAATCGATAAATTCACAGATCGGGTTTATTTCTTTGAGCCATTCACTAATGTATTCCTGTTTTAGTTTTGTGAAATCCACAGCGAATACTGGAGCATCACCCGAGTCCGTTTGAGTCTGCCCCAAATAGATAGATTGGCACACCCGATGAAAACTATCGGGTATTTGAGAATGGGTTAGTCGAACTGGCGTAGGTGAGTTTGACGGAATCTGCCAGTTTACAAGATTGGCTTGATTGTTAAGTGCGAGGAATTGAGCGTTGGGAGATTGGTATTGTTGTGCTATCCACTCGACATTGTCTCGCAGTACCGGATTTCTCTCAAGGGGCATGCCGGTATAGCTGAGGGCGCTTTGGTTGGATTGGATGGGCTGGTTTTTCATCCGGATATATGCGCCTTTGTGCTCATTCCAGTCTCTGCTGAAACTGGAGTGGGATAGTCGTTAGAAAGAGTCTGAGTCTGCGCATAACAATTAAGCAGACTTTTTCAAACGGGATGCCTGCTTTCTTTCATGTTCCTTGAGCAGTTTCTTCCGTATTCGGATGCTTTCTGGAGTGATTTCCACCAATTCGTCATCACTAATTACTTCAATGGCAGATTCCAGTGTCAGGCGTATGGGTGGTTCCAACACGATACTATCATCTTTGCCAGAGGCCCGAACGTTGGTAAGTTGTTTGCCTTTCAGAGGGTTTACGATTAGGTCATTGTCCCGGGAGTGAAGACCAATGATCTGTCCTTCATAAACTTCAACGTTAGGGTTTATAAACAGTCTGCCCCTCTCTTGAAGATTGAAGAGTGCGAACCCCAGTGCCTTACCCGTACTGGTTGAGATGAGCGCACCATTGTGGCGAACACTCTGGACATTTCCGGCGGTTGGAGCATATTTTTCAAACACATGATAAAGCAGGCCGCTACCTGATGTCAGTGTCATGAATTCGGTTTGGAAGCCTATCAGTCCTCTGGCGGGAATGGAGTACTCCAATCGCACCCGGCCTTTTCCATCGGGTTGCATGTTCTTGAGTTGGCCGCCACGGGTTCCAAGAGCTTCCATCACGGCCCCCTGATTTTTGTCTTCTACGTCTACACTCAGTTCTTCCCAGGGCTCACAGACAACGTTATCGATGGTCTGGAAAATAACATGGGGGCGTGAGACGGCAATTTCATAGCCTTCACGACGCATATTCTCCAGTAAAATGGAAAGATGGAGCTCCCCGCGACCAGAGACTGCGAATATATCTGGGTCTTCAGTCTCTTCTACCCGTAGGGCCACATTGTGAATCAATTCCCGGCGGAGTCGGTCGCCAATTTGTCGAGAGGTAACGTATTTTCCTTCCTTACCTGCAAACGGAGAGGTGTTTACCTGAAAATTCATGCTAACAGTGGGTTCGTCCACTGATAGTGAAGGAAGTGCTTCGTGTTTGGCGGGTGAGCATATGGTATCTGAGATGCCAAGATTCTCGATGCCTGTGAGTGCGATAATGTCTCCCGCTTCAGCACTTTCTATTTCTACCTTTTCCAGACCCCTGAAGCCGAATAGTTGAAGAACGCGGCCATTACGTGCTTTACCAAAACGGTCTATGGCAACCACGGGGGATTTTTGTGAAATCCTGCCCCGGGTTACTCTGCCTACACCAATAGTACCAACGTATTTTGAATAATCCAGCGAGGAAATTTGCATTTGGAACTCACCTTCCACGTCGACATTTGGCGGTGAAACCCTGTCCACAATGGTTTGGAAAAGTGCTGACATATCATCGGTGCGTATGGTGGACTCAAGTGAGGCGAAGCCTTCTATGGCTGAGGCGTAAACAACAGGGAAGTCCAGTTGGTCATCACTTGCTCCAAGACGATCAAATAGATCGAAGGTCTGATCTAGCACCCATTCTGGGCGCGCGCCATCCCGATCGATTTTATTGATGACAACGATGGGCTTAAGTCCATGGGAAAATGCTTTTTGAGTTACAAAGCGGGTTTGTGGCATTGGCCCTTCCACTGCGTCTACCAGCAATAAAACCGAATCTACCATGGATAAGACCCTTTCAACTTCCCCACCGAAATCGGCGTGTCCGGGAGTGTCTACGATGTTTATTCGATAGTCCTTCCAATTGATGGCGGTGTTTTTGGAAAGAATAGTGATGCCTCTTTCTTTCTCAATGTCGTTGCTATCCATTACCCGCTCCACTGGGCCAAAGCGGTCTCCCAGGGTTCCCGATTGTTGTAACAAACGGTCTACTAACGTGGTCTTCCCATGGTCAACATGAGCGATGATGGCGATATTCCGCCTCTTGGAAGTACTCATTGTTTGCTCAAGCTCCTATTTGTGTGCCAATACCGGCGTCAGTAAAAAGTTCCAGTAGGAGCGCATGCTCCACTCGACCGTCAACGACAAGGGCGCTTTTTACACCATTCTCTATCGCATCAAGGGCGCATTCCACTTTCGGGATCATCCCCCCGGCAATTGTTCCGTCTTTAATCAGACCATGAATTTGGCTTGATTTAAGATCCTGGAGTAAAGTGCCGGATTTATCCAATACTCCAGGGGTATTGGTTAATAGCATCAATTTTTCTGCTTCCAGAGTAACCGCAATTTTTCCCGCAACAAGATCGGCGTTAATGTTGTATGTTTCACCATCTTTACCGACGCCGATGGGTGCAACCACGGGGATAAATGATTGGGTTTCGAGCAGTTGAAGAATACCCGGATCGATGGACGCAACCTCACCGACATGTCCATAATCAATAATTTCATTTTTTTCGAGCAAGGGGTCTCCTTCGGAAACATGTAACTTGCTGGCCTTAATCAGATGGCCATCTTTTCCGGTTAGACCAACCGCATGGCCACCAAGGGAATTGATCAAACTGACGATTTCCTGATTAACCAAGCCGCCCAGGACCATTTCGACCACGTCCATGGTTTCGCTATCCGTTACCCTCATGCCATTTACAAATGTGGATTCCTTTCCAATCCTGTTAAGTACTTCGCTGATTTGGGGTCCGCCTCCATGGACAACCACGGGATTCATTCCAACGAGCTTCATCAGGATAACGTCTCTTGCAAAGCTGTGCTTGAGATGTTCCTCTACCATTGCGTTGCCGCCATATTTAATGACTATGGTTTTCCCTTTAAAAGCCTTAATATAAGGTAACGCTTCGATCAATACCTCTGCGGTGAGGTGGGCATTGGGTTGGGATACACTCATCGGCAGGGTGTGCGGCTCAGGCCAGGAAAAAGGGGCCGTAGTTTACCCAAAAGTACTGTTAATGAGTGAGAAATATGCGAAATAATTGCTTCCCTGCACCGTTACTGGTTAAGTGCCAAAGCTGTCAGTTTGGAAGTTTTCCCGCCGTATCGTCTGTTAGAATGATTTATTAGAGAGAAGAAGATCTTCTATTATCTCGAATACGACTTTATCGTGTGGTATGGGATAACAAAACACGACTTAAGTATTCCAACTATCCTCTTTATGGTATATTCCGAAAATCATATAAAGATATCTTTATATGATTTTTTGTGTAGAGTCTTTAAAACGCCTGATCAATATCCCTGATCAAATATTAAAGAGCAGTTGCGGTGATGCCATCGACGGCTAGCCCATCGGTACGGGTTGGTTTCGATGTTCTGCGTTGCAATCTGGAAGTAGGGCTTGTTTGTTAGATCAGAGCGTGAGCCAGTGCAGCGGCGTATTGGTGTATGTCAGTGAGTATTTTAGTGAGTATTTTTCAGGTACGTTGACGTACTTTCATTTTTAATCTGGATTGCCTATTCGCAATCATTGTTATTCGGAGGTTTAACTGTAATGTCAAAGTCGTTTTTATTTACGTCTGAATCTGTGTCAGAGGGGCATCCTGATAAGGTTGCGGATCAGATTTCCGACGCTGTTCTGGATGCACTTCTAAGCCAGGATCCCAAATCCCGGGTTGCCTGCGAGACCCTGGTTAATACGGGCATGGCAGTGATTTCGGGTGAAATAACCACTAATGCGGTTGTTGATTTTCCTGAAGTAGTGCGAAATACGATTCAGGAAATTGGATATAACTCCTCAGACATGGGATTTGATTCCCAGAGCTGTGCAGTGGTTGTGTCATTGGACAAACAATCTGTGGACATTGCCCAGGGTGTTAACGAGGGGGAAGGCCTGGACCTGGATCAGGGCGCTGGCGATCAGGGTTTAATGTTCGGTTATGCCTGTAACGAAACGGATGTATTGATGCCCTTTCCCATTACTTATGCCCATCTTTTGGTAAAGAAGCAGGCAGAGGTGCGAAAATCCGGCCAACTCGGATGGTTACGCCCGGACGCAAAATCCCAGGTAACGGTGCGTTATGAAGGAAATAAGCCCACATTCGTTGACACCGTGGTTCTTTCTACTCAACACGACGATGACATATCTCACAATGATCTGTCAGAAGCGGTTATCGAAGAGATAATAAAACCGGTTTTACCTGCACACATGATTTCATCAGAAACCCGTTTTCTGGTTAACCCCACGGGTCGATTCGTCATCGGTGGTCCAGTGGGTGATTGCGGCCTCACAGGTCGAAAAATTATTGTAGACACCTATGGTGGATCTGCTCACCACGGTGGAGGGGCGTTCTCTGGAAAAGACCCGTCCAAGGTGGACCGTTCAGCAGCTTATGCCACTCGCTATGTGGCCAAGAATGTTGTTGCAGCGGGTTTGGCGGATAAGTGCGAGGTACAGGTTGCTTATGCCATCGGTGTGGCTGAACCGGTTTCAATCATGGTTGAAACCTTTGGTACTGGAAAAGTCTCCGATGAGCAGATCGAGAAATTGATCAGAGCGCACTTTGATCTACGCCCCAAGGCTATCGTCAGTGGATTGGATTTGTTACGACCCATTTATCGAAACTCGGCAGCCTATGGCCACTTTGGTAGTACTGAAACAGAGTTTACCTGGGAAATCACGGATAAAGCAGACGCCTTGAAAGCTGACGCCGGTCTTTAAGATCGGTCTCTAATTTTTACTATTTTGGAAAATAATCATGTCAACTCAAACTGTTGAAGAATTGCTGCCTGACTATCACGTTGCCGATATGGAACTCGCTGAGTGGGGCCATAAAGAAATACGAATAGCAGAAACCGAGATGCCTGGTTTGGTATCTGTTCGTGGAAAATATGCCGAAGAGCAGCCTTTAAAAGGAACTCGTATCGCCGGTTCGTTACATATGACGATTCAAACGGCTGTTCTGATTGATTCGCTTGTCGCATTGGGTGCTGAGGTAAGATGGGCATCCTGCAATATTTTTTCCACCCAGGATCACGCAGCGGCGGCCATCGCAGATAAAGGTATTCCGGTATTTGCCTTCAAAGGCGAATCATTGGATGAATACTGGGCCTTTACGCACCGAATTATGGAATGGCCAAATAACTCTGGCCCTAACATGATTCTGGACGACGGTGGTGATGCAACGATGTTACTAATTTTGGGCAGCAAAGCTGAAAAAGACATTAGTGTTCTGGATAATCCGGGTAGCGAAGAGGAAGTGGCGCTTTTTAAATCGATTAAAGCACGACTGCAAAATGACAAAACCTGGTATAGCACCCGATTAGCAGAAGTGCAGGGTGTGACCGAAGAAACCACGACGGGTGTTCATCGTTTATACCAAATGGCTGCATCAGGAGAATTGCCATTTCCTGCTATTAACGTTAATGATTCAGTTACGAAGTCAAAATTCGATAATCTATACGGTTGCCGAGAATCATTGGTTGATGGCATCAAGCGCGCCACGGACGTGATGATTGCGGGAAAAATAGCCTTGGTACTCGGGTACGGTGATGTAGGTAAAGGCTGCGCTCAGTCACTTCGTGGATTGGGTGCTACGGTTTGGGTCACAGAAATTGATCCAATCTGTGCCTTGCAGGCGGCGATGGAAGGTTTTCGGGTTGTCACCATGAATGAGGTTTGTGCGGATGTAGATATTTTTGTTACCGCGACCGGAAACTACGGTGTCATTACTCACGACCACATGGTTCAGATGAAAAATGAATCCATTGTCTGCAATGTCGGACACTTCGACAATGAAATCGATGTTGCCGGCATGAAGCAGTATGAGTGGGAAAATATCAAACCCCAGGTCGACCAGATTATTCTTCCCAATGGTAACCGGGTAACTTTACTCGCCGAAGGTCGTTTGGTTAATCTCGGTTGCGCAACCGGCCATCCAAGCTTTGTTATGTCTAACAGCTTCACCAACCAGGTATTGGCTCAAATTGAGTTATGGAAAGACAGCGACAAGTACAACAACGAAGTATACGTACTACCTAAACATTTGGATGAAGAAGTTGCGCGATTACATCTCGACAAAATTGGAGCAAATCTCACCGAATTGAGTCAGGAACAGGCAGACTATATTAGTGTTCCTGTGAATGGTCCTTATAAGCCAGGACATTATCGCTATTAGAGGTAACAGAGTCAGGATCATTTCGTTTTCGGAGTGATTATGGCTTGTTGAATAAAAGGCTTCGAAAATAAAAAACCGGGATATGTTCCCGGTTTTTTATTGTAAAGGTTTGTTGGTTAGTTGAAATGAACGGCGACCAGTGAATAAAGGGACAGAATATGGAACATTAAAAAACACTCCTCAAAGGAGACTGGGATTCCAAAATAGTGTACCTGATATTTTTCTCAGGGGTCGGGTACATGTTCTGGTCTGGTCCGTGTTCTGATTCAGATTCTGGTCTCTCGCTGGTCACTGGGAGGGGGACGCCCGCCGTATTCAATAAATATTCAATAAGTTTTCAATCAGGCTTTCCCAATAAAAAGAGTCACCTGGTTCCCATTACAGAGAGTTAATACATCTCTATAAGCGGCCTTGGTTTCTCCCAATATTGTCAGGCTATCCCCTTTTTACGATATTTCTCCTTTGTTAGAAGCTAAGAGAAATATCCCGATGGACAGAAAGGCAGGAGGCGATATCTTCAGCATATTCATCATTGAGTCGTTTTTGCAGCCTTAGACCAATATTCGACTTAATGGTTTGATTATATTCCCTCAGAGAAACCAGTATTGGGCTGGCTGTTTCTCTCCATTCCACTTCCTGGGCATATATAGGTCAAGGGCTTCATTATAGAAATTCAACGAAGCTGTAACATCGGGGGAATTGCCTTTTAGCTTACGTCTTGCTTTCGATAATTTGGATTTAATGTGACTGACCCCGATGACATCGCTAAAGGTAGACTCCAATTCCTTGATTTTTACCATGGCCTGATCCGGTGGAAGCGATTCGATAACCGTACCGATTTCGGATAAACCGAGCTTCAGCGTGGCAAGGGTTGCCCGGCTTTCAATCACATTGACGACCTCAATAATCGGTTCATAGGCAGTGTCCACATTTCTTCGATAGGCAATGCGTGCTTTATTGTCCTCGGACGCGAGATCGGTATAACCCTTGTTGGCGGATTCCCACTGAGCAGGAATGGCATCTTCAAGGGTCTTGATTTCCTCTTCCAGAGACGCAATAAGTCGCTCATAGGGGTCCAGTTCGGACTGAGTGGTTTCGTTCTTGCGAACCAACCGATCATATTTGACTTTGGTTAACTCCAGCTCCGATTCAACCTTTTTTATATCCTTCTGAATTCGCCTCACCTGGTGATGAAGATCACGGTAACCTGGAATGTATTCATTTAGCTTTTGCTCTGCGACTCTGGCCTTTGCTACCAGGCTGAAAGTGTTGTCTGCCAGGTCAAAACTTTCCGAGAGTTTGTTGCGATATGCGTCCGGCAACAGTGACAGATCCATGTTTCTGGCCTGGGCAATACTGCTGCGGATCTGGGTTTCATTATGGATATAATCCTCGAATACCTGCTCCTCCATGCACATCTGCAATCGTGGGTTAATAGGTGGAGGCGCTGTTTCAGACGTTAGAAAGGTTTTATTTGGCATGTAGTTCACCATGCCTGGGAAGAAACCCGTAATGACCAAACCGAATAATTGTAATGCGATAAATGCTGCAGCTCCTTTATAGATATGTGTGGTTTTCACTTCAGGAGGAGCAACACCCCGAAGATAGAACAAGGCGAAACCAAAAGGAGGAGTAAGGAATGAGGTTTGGATATTCAGCCCAATCATGACGCCCAGCCAAACCGCAGTGATATTAGCTTGCGGATCAGCAAGAAGAATCGGTGCAACGATGGGAACCACCACCACAGCGATCTCAATGAAGTCCAGAAAAAACCCCAAAAGAAAAATGACGATCATCACCACGATGAACTGGGTCCAAAATCCGCCAGGCAGGCCAGTAAGAAACTCTTTTACCAACTCTTCGCCACCGAATGCGCGAAAAGCAGAAGTTAGCATTGCTGCACCAATAAGTATGATAAAAACCATGGAGGTCGTTTTCGCGGTATCTATCATTACTTCGTGGAGAGTATTGTCAATGCGGTAGGCCCTTAAGGCGCTCCAGCCAATGGCAAATATCAGAACGGAAACCGTCATTACCGCCAGAAAAATCCCAATAAGGTCACTATTGTTCTTAATGTTCTTGATATTGAGATCAAAGATATTGAGCAGCAATGATGGCTATGGTCGACAACACGGCGAGAATTGCCGGTGTATAGGCGTGTTTCTTGCCTTCCATTAAGCGATAGCCCCCCATGATTAGTGCGCCAATTGCACCAATGGCTCCTGCCTGATTAACCGTTGCAACCCCAAGAATAATGGAACCCAGTACTACAAAAATCAGAGTCAGGGGAGGAACCAGGGAAAGGAGAATTTTGATAACAAAGCTCCGATCATACTTACCGTCATAGGGGACTGGCGGAGCAGACTCTGGTTTGATAAGTGCGGAGATAAGTATATAGGCCATGTAAAGGCCAACCAGTACGAGTCCCGGAATCAACGCGCCCATGAACATGTCTCCCGCACTCGCTGAAGTGATATCTAGCTGGGATGGCATGGAAAATTCCCCGGTAGCTTCTTTGTAATCTGCCTTTCGCAGGGTGCTGGCCTGATCGGCGGCATTGGAAAGTTGATCCGCCAGGATAATGAGGACGATGGACGGAGGAATGATCTGCCCAAGGGTCCCGGAAGCGCAGATGGTGCCGGTAGCAAGGGGTTTGGAGTAGTTATTGCGTAACATCGCGGGAAGAGAAATCAGTCCCATGGCAATTACTGTGGCGCCCACAATGCCCGTGGTGGCAGCCAGTAGTGCACCAACAAAAACAACAGAAATGCCCAATCCACCGGGAACAGGGCCGAAAAGCTGAGCCATGGCAACCAGTAAATCCTCGGCGATTCGTGATCTCTGAAGCATAATTCCCATAAAAATAAATAGGGGAATGGCGATTAGGGTATCTCTTTCAACGTCCCAGTAAAGACTCCGAAAATTTGTCACCCCTGCACTTAACCATTGAACGGGGCCATCCTGGGCGAAATAGGCGCCCACATCGCCTTCCACCACGTATCCAGAAAACGCAGCCAGAGCAATGGAAATAATGGCTGAACCCGGTAAGGCAAAGGCCACGGGGAATCCCGAGGTCAATGCTACGATCATCAAAAGTACAAGAATTGTTAGAAAGACAAGTTCCATCGCATTAGCTCACGGAATAGATTGAATTAGGGTTTAATGGGAGTCAGATTCACTGGCCTTACTTAGGGCAGCAACACCACCGAGAATGGTGCTTACAAACTGTATTGCCATGGAAACGGCAAACACCACCAGAAATCCAGCCATTAAGTATTTAACATACATGCCAAAGCCACTTTGTGAAATCTCAAAACTCAGTAAGGGGCTGTTAATGCTGGCCCCTTTACCAGCCATTCCCTGGGTGAGAATCGTCCAGCATAGAGGTAGGCCAAGTAAAAGTGAACCGAAAACGTTAGAGCGGGCTTTGTTCTTTTCACTGAAGTTAGCGTAAAGCACGTCAACACGAACATGACCTTCAGTCAACAAGGTATAGGAGCTGGCGAAAAGAAATAGCGCTGCGTACCAGAATCTAACCAGATCTCCCATAAACGCCTGTTCATAGGAAAAGACGAAACGGGTTACCACGATAAGAAATTCCGCAAGTACCACCAAAAACGCAAGCCACATAAAACCGAGGGTGCGAGAAAAAAAAGCGATAATGATGGAGATGACCATCAGTGGGTAATGAATATAAAGTCCCCGAAAAATGGGGCGTCCAAGCTGGGTAGTTAAATCCTGTCCCACCACAGATGCCAGCATGTCTTCAACTCTCAAAAAAGAAATAAGGGTATCTGTTAACCCGATTAGTAGCACTGACCAGAAAGCAGCCCTCACGATAAATGCAGCAAAGCGAGAATAAAAATCGGCATCATTTTCCAGAGTTCGAGAAGGGCGCGCCAGAGTGAATAGGATAACGGCAGCAATTACGATGACATATGCAAAGAGTAGAATTAGCCCATTGGTGCCTTGTTCATCGCTTAATTTGCTGTTGGATGAGTTATCTAAAAAATGTGCGAAAACCTGCCATGTTTCTGGCCACTTTAACCAGAAAACGACGTAGTTATTAAATAAATACAAAACAACCATACAGACCATGACCGCCGAAAAGGCTCGGACTATAAGGGTCGTTAATCGATTGGAGGTTGAAGTTAACATATCAATCAGGTTCGGCTTTTAGTTTTAGGTATAAAAAGAGTGCATATTACGGGAGTTAGGATGCTGCAAAAAATCGCAAAAAAGTAATGATTTCAAAATAGTTGTGTGCCTGGTTGCAAGAGCGGATCAGTATATAGAGGTATTGTGACCTCCCCCCCCCATCGATTTTGAAATTATATTATGGTTTCAGTCACACTAGTGGATCCGGGGTGACTGGTAAATCTGTTGTTAGACCATTAAGTCGTTCAATGAGTCGTTCGGTGAATAGTTCAGTAAGAGCCCAGATCACAAAATATATAGCAAAAACGGAGCCATTTGGCTCCGTTTTTGATACCTGCTAATCCGTTCTTACAAACCGAGTACGCGGTTTCGCTGGTTAACGTATTCCTAGTCAGATATTTTTGCCCAGGCACCAACATTGGTTCTTGAGTTAACAAAACTTTCGTGGATACGTCTTGCCATGTCGCTGTGCTCAACAACTTCAGCATAGACTTCGTCAGCAGCTTCACCGAAAGAGTCATAGATGTCGTCGTTGAACTTACGGAGCTGGACGCCTTGCTCATTAATCAGTTTAGCGAGCGCTTCGCCATTTTTCGCATTATATTCAGCCATCATGACGTCATTTTCCATGGAGGCTGCTGCTTCTACAATCAACTGATCGGACTTTGAAAGACCATCCCAGAAGGCTTTGTTGATTCCACATGCCAGCATCGCCGCAGGCTCATGCATACCTGGGTAGTAGTAGTATTTGGCTGCTTCATAGAATTTCATGAAACTATCGTTCCATGGACCAACCCACTCCGTAGCATCGATGGCGCCTGAAATCAGATTTTCATAAATCTGAGACTGGCAGTGAGACAGGTGACGCGCCCAGTTTGGCCAGAACATCACCGCCAAGGCCTGGCATACGCATTTTCAAACCTTTAAAGTCATCAGCTGAATTCATTTCTTTACGGAACCAGCCACCCATTTGAACACCAGTGTTACCGCACATCATGTTCTTTAAACCAGCTTCCGCAGCCAGCTCGTCCCACAATTCCTGTCCACCGCCAAAGCGGATCCAGGCATTGATTTCGGTATAGGTCATACCGAAAGGAACTGCGGTGAAATACGCCCAACCTGGGTGTTTGCCTTTCCAGTAGTAATCAGCTGCGTGGTACATCTGAGCGTTCCCTGACGCCACTTCGTCAAAGGAGTCAAATGGCTTAACCCTTTCACCGCCAGCATAATATTCAACATGGAATCGGCCATCACTCATATCTGCAAGGCGCTGGGCAAATCGTTGGGCACCTGTACCCAGCCCAGGGAAGTCCCGTGGCCAAGTGGAAACGATATTAATTTCGATACGTTCTTGAGTAATTGCGGGTGCAGACAGAGTAGCTGCTCCTGCGGCACCGGCTGCAATGGCGCCAGTCTTTAAAAGTTCACGACGTTTCATTTGAATTCAGTTCCTCAACGAAATAGTTATTATCTAGGGAAGTACAGTCTAACAAACCCATACCAACAAACCCATAAGCAAACAGGCGCAATTCATTCAATGAACCCCCGGGTAGAAAACAATCCGGAATTCAGAGGCAGTTTGCTAAGAAGACTTGTGTGTTCTCAAGTATTACTCATTTGCCCGGGTGAGTCAAAGTATCGAAGTACCGTCGGGAGATTGCCACTGATTGAACGACCCACTGGTGGTAAATATTGGTCCTGAATTTCTGTTCTGAACGTTATAAATCTCTGATCAAATCCGTTTTTCCGCTGTTGCGGAAGTGTCTTTTTGGAAATACGTTCTAGGCTTATATAAGGGTTGGTAAAGGATTGGTAAAGGGTTCGCAAAAAATGCGAACTACAAATAAACGTGGCCTTCGACAATAATATGGGTATGCCCACCCACCAGAATTTCCCCTAATCGTTTCCGGTGGGGCCGAATGAAGACCCTCCCTGTACGGTTGATCATCGTACCCTGGGCAACCAGCGTATCGCTATGCAATTTCCCCTCTGCCTGTAACCAGTGAAAAATCGCGGAATTCAGAGAGCCGGTGATGGGGTCCTCGGTCATCCCACTAGAAGGAGCGAGCATGCGTACTTCATACTGACATTCTGCATCCTGAGGATGGGGTCCAATCAGCCCAACGGGAGTGAAATCTGGCCATCGAACGCCAGACGCATCTGCGGACAATACGTCTTTGGCGGATGAAAGTGCCAGTACATGCCAGGTTGGTCCATTTTCGAGTACAGCACTGTCCTCGATGCTATTTGGGTCGATTCCAAGGGCGTGTGCAATGCTGTTTTTATCTGATTCTGGTAGTGCCTTGATTCTCGTCGGCGGCGCGATAAATGCAGGGACATTGCCCGTCAGATCAATCTCAACGATTCCAACACCGCATTCCTGTCTCACCACACCATCGTGTTTTGGCACACCGCCTGTATGTAACCATGCAGAGCAGCTCCCAAGGGTGGGGTGACCCGCAAACAGCATCTCTCTTGTTGGGGTAAATATTCTTAATTTGTAATCCGCTTCATCAATGCTAGGAGGAAAAATGAAAGTTGTTTCTGCCAGGTTGGTCCAGGCAGCAAAAGTTCTCATCTGCTCGTCGGTCAGCCCTGAGCCGTCTAACACCACAGCTAATGCATTTCCCTTGGTAGGAATGGGGCTGAACACATCGCATTGGATGAACTTTCTTCTTTTCATAGGCTTCTTTTCATGGATGAAGATTGGCGAATCGGGTTTGGTGAATATTAGAGAGATTGGTTCTATCGACGCAATATTCTAGATTTTGTATATTGATTTATAGGCATGCACATAGCCCATGCCGTGTTCATCAGGGTTTGCAAGAACCTGTTGACGGTAGGTGTTGTAATAATCCTCAATGATTTTCTTGCGTTCCTGAAGTAGTCGAGACTCATCAAGTCCAGCCAAAAAGATACTCTCATTCCAGCTTCGAATAGTGGGAATGAGTCCATCAGCGAATTTTTCTACGTCCTTATGTTGTTTGAACTCTTCGGCAAATGGACAAGGCACAACCCGGGTTTCAATGTTCTCCATTCGTAAGCCTGCCTGATAACATTCGCTAGAACTGGAGGTGAGTGGATCGCTGAACTCCTCAACAGTATTATAGTATTGCGGTAGCGTCATATTCTCGTATTCAGCGGTGGTAATAATTCCTTCGCCAAGAAAATTCTGCCAGTTTCTATTGAAGTTATCAAACATGTTTACGCCACCGGTATTACCGAGATATTGCCCTTTTTCATCCCGGCAAAAATTTATCAGAACCAGCCGGCCACCACTCACCAATTCTCTGGCACGACATGCCAAAATGGTTTCCCAGTCTTTTTTAGCCTAGCTTGAAAATGCTCTTAGTTCTTCTCCGCTAGCACCAACCATATGGACATGATCTGAGATATTCATTGGCTTACTGCTTAACCAGTGCATTGCTGTGGCGGAAAAACCAAAATGCAACGTGTTATTGGGAACAGCCTGGAGATAAAAAGAAGAACCAGAAAAAAGAGGATAAACTTCATCGATCCGCTTTAAGTAACTGTCAAAATCCGTGAGATCATGAACAATACTTACCAGCGCATTGAAATCGTTCCGTGGCTGGTCCGAATACACTACGCTGATGCTAGCCTCATTTGCGTGCTTTCTCACCTGGTTAAGAGCGGCTTCTATCATGGACAGCGAAGTGCCACCATCTGCGCAACCCATATCGCTCATTCTGAATTCTCTAAGATTGGGGTTGAGTTTCAGGGCGTCAATGGCATCAATCACCAGCGGAGTTCCATGGTCAATGACATCTTTGGCTCCCTTGGTTGCCAATGAATAAAGCCCTCCACCAGACATGGTGATATCGTCTGCCTGAGCATTTGAGCCAGATAATTGGATTTGGTTGCTATGGGTCATTTTTCTAATTTGGAGGTGATTCCTGGGAACAGGGTCGATTGAAACGGGCGTGGCGGATTTCAGAGAATTTCTTCAGGTGTGAAAATAGGCATTTGGAGTCAATTTTGACATCGATAAACAATGGAGGAATAGCCTTTCCTAACCAATAGCCTGGCGAACACCCTAACGAACACTGGCTATTAGAAAGAAAATGAATAGAACGACACCCGCGATAGGGATCAGTAGCCCTTTCCAGTCTTTTTCCGCTTTTTCTGACTTTTCCATCGCGGGCCTTATGCCTGGAAATACCCAGAAGATAATTAGTAATGCGATGGCGCCTAATGCAAGTGATTCCCAGGTTCCCATATTATTAATGTCTTTAGTGGTTAATTAGTGTAATCGCTGTTTGTCTGACCCCGCGTCGTTTTCACCGTCATTTTCACCGTCGTTTTCACCTTCATTTTTACCAATGGTTACTTCTTTTTCCATTGCCCATTGACCTGTATAAAATTGCCAGCAAGTGTTTTTTTCGTTGCAGTTTCGCCGGCGACTTTTTCAATGGCTTCTAAAGAAGTGCCATTTTCATTGGCTATTTTTTGGTAGTGGGATTTGCGTTTGCTGTTTATGTCTGCAATTAACGACTTGATTTCTGCGCTTGGCGTGGTTACCGCTGCAAGATATCCAGTTGGGGTTTCACCGACCAATCCCTGGGTTTTTGCATCCCCAAGGTCAATGCCCCAGGCGCTTTTAGCAAAAACCAAACAAAGTAAATAAAAGGAAAGGATGACTTTTTTCATGGTTTTCTCATTCGTCAAGTTGATTGTATTTCCGTTCTGAATCGACTGTGGGGTTCCCTAGAATAGCCCACTGTCTTCGCTGAGCACATCTTCGAGTTCTTTTTCAACCTTAACGCGAATTTCATGCTCAATTTTGACGTTTAGGTTAATGGTAATCGGTTTATCTGATGCGCTTACCTCGACCTTGGGTGTGCAGCCGATGGTTAAAAAGCAGAGGAGTAGGTAGGTGAAAATCGCTGGCCTGACCAGAGATTGTCGGGCTATTTGCTGGGAAATAATGCCGTTTATTTTCATGGAGTCATTCAATTGCCAGGTTAATCGTCGCATTAGTACTGAAAGTCGGTCAAATTCAGATCGTTTGTTTTATCAGATGTCCGTATGTCTGGGTCACCGTATGAGCCTACATATGGCCCATATCCAAAAATCAGTATACACGGGTTCCATTCATATGGAGTACACAATCATGTGGGCCGTTCAATGGACTGACCGAGAGTGTAGACTGGCTCCAGACTGTTTCAGGAAAACGCTTGCCTTGATCATCAGTGTTGATCGTTAAACTGCTGCTCTACCGAGTTGCCCAATCGATTGGCGTATTGCAGACTTTGCAGTAAAGATAACACATTTTGTTCGCTATTCACGTTGAAATGTACTGGCCTGCTGGTGGACAAACGAGGGCTTTTTCCTTCAATGTGAAAATTAATGCCTAATTGTCCGTCGGGCTGATAATCCACCTCGGCATTCATAATACTATAGTGAAATTCTTCCAGAGCCTTGATCACTGTCTGACTAAGTGCATCGGCGAGCCCGGGGTTATCCGAATCGATATGGTATTGAATTAGTCCCCCCTCATCCTCTGGATTTTCAAAGTACCCCCTTGTAATATGTACCCCCTTCTTATCAATAATGATGGGTAATACCCCACCAAGTTTTCCGGTAACGACCAGACCTTCGATGCTTTGCAGTTCAAGAATTTCCGGGATGTCCAGACCCGATGCCCGAAGTGAAATTTCATTTCTTTTTCCCAGGGGATCATAGATGAAAGGGAGAGTTGAAAAATCACCGCCAAGGACTTTTCCCGATAAGTCTTCTACCTCGATCTTCGGTAACATTATCCCATCGCTGAAAGTGTTTTCTGAGGGGTTGTCGTTCTGTTGCAATGCTGATGGTCGAAGTCGAATCCGGGATCTAACGTCGCTTAGCGTAATTCCGGTTTCGAGCTGATCCAGGTGAGCGCCAATGGCATCTGGTTCGTCTGTGAATGGATACGACACATCACCTTCCACATTGAGTCCCTTAAACGCCATTTTATTATGCTGCCCATCAATATCCCTGAGTTTTCCGATAATGCGAAATTGATGTTTATTGAATTCATCCCAGCTACCTGATGCTTTTAAATTGATAGATCCTTTCGTCAATTTAAAAGCATCGGCGTTGAAAAGTTCCAACCATTTATTGAGCCCATTGGTATTTTCTTCGATACCTATTTCATCCTTGCTGGTAATGCGATATCGAATCTGCCCGGAACGTTGAATGTATCGGGCGTATAGATCGATTCGGTTGGTCAAATCCATGGGTTGTAACGACATCCAGCTGGACGTTCCGCGGGAATCTATGTTGATCTGGGCGTTAACATAATCCAGATAGTGCAGATTCAGGGAAGATTGACGTGGATGGGGAGTCTCCTGAACCTCTGGGTACACGGCATCAGTGTTTATCCCCAAGGTGCCAACCAGAATTCGAAAGTCGGCACTTTGAGGACTTATGTGCTTGATGTTCAAGGTAATCTTTCGCGAATTTAGTGTTGTCTTAAAACCAGTGTGATTGACGCTGAATGGGCCCATTCTCCATCGGCCATTTTTTAGTTGCCAATTATTCCTGGTATCAAAACTTAGGTCGGTCGGTTTCAAAATAGTGATTTTCCCTGGAGAAGTCCTAAGAAGGTTAGCTTCGGTGGAGGCCAGCTCGATAGTAAACCCTTGTCTTAGTTTGATTTCAGCACCATCGCTATTTTTCTTCAGGGATAAACGTGGAATTATGGATAAATCTGCCAGAGATAAAGTAGGTGTGTTTTCGGTGCGCTGATCGCTGGTAGTTGAATTCCCTACGTTTAATGTCGCCATTTTTAGTCGGCTTTTTTGGTTTAGGTTGAGAGCGACTGTGTCGGCAAAAATCGAAATATCCCCTTGAGGCAGCAGCTGAAACTGAGTGATGGATGATGAAAGGGTTGTAAGATGATTAAGATTAAAGGTTGTTTTAGGGGTAATCGTAATAGCATAGGGCTTGCTTGACGGTACCTCGTCAGGTAATTCCAAATGAAAAGTGGATGCTGTCATGGATCCGGATAAGTCTTGATAGATAAAGTCTATCCCAGGCAATTTCAAAACTGTTTTCCAGTATTTATTCGTTAGTCTCGAATTTAGCTCTACCACTATTTGTTCGGAGATTGGTTCAGGAGTGATGACGTTATTAGTAGAGGTCTGGAAAAGGGATAGCAATCTGCCAATATCCTGAGAGTAGTTTGCTACCCAGTGGTTACTCCGGGGCAGTTGCATCGTTAGAATGGCATCCAGCGACTGTTCGGTCGGTGAAGCCTGAAGGGCTAAGAAGGGTTTTCGGGCTTGTTTGCTAACAGAAGCGTCGTATATGTCAGACCGGTCAGCTTCGACCAGGCTCAGGGTGAGTTTTTTGCTCATTCTCCCGATTTGTATTTCTTCAGGCCGTTTTCTCTCAGGTGTTTTCCCCTCGGGCCCAACTCTTATTTCTGCCAGGGTGTGTTCATCCATCAGTCTAATGATGGATGATTGTTTTGTTTGTTTAGCGATAAGGTGGATAGGGGAGGGTATAACCTGAGTACTAGCATGATCTGCCCAATTTTGGGCATGGTAGGTGAATGCTTTAACCTCAAAAGAATTGATGGACATCGGTATCTCAGAAGCAGCGGTCATTGTCGCAAGTAGATGATGAATGAAAGCACTTTGTTCATCACCTGAAGCCATGGGCGATAGTTTGTTTTGTGGCCTTAGCTGAATGGAATCAACGGTTATATTGTTAAGCACAACACCCTGACCCGGTGAGATAGAATATGAAAGGATTGCCCTATCCAGGGAGATGAAATGGCGGCTTGATGTAAGTGTTTCTTCCGCTTGGATCGATTTTATTCTTGTTTCGGAAAACCCGAATCCATCCAATTCCAGATGAACGATCTTGAGGCCCGCGTTTTCCGCGAAATGAATAATGGTGTGGGTGGCGAGTGAGATACGAGCTTGCCATAATATAATTAGCAATATTGCCAGGCCACTGAACCAGAACAGGAGTTTCCCAAAAAAAAACGACCAGAAAGAAAGCCGACTGATGTTTTTCATGTAAGGGAGAGAGGAATGGAGATCCGTTTTGGAATATTAACTGGTGAGTCCGTTGGCATCATTAATAAAGATTAACAATAAAGATCAACCAGTGGGTTGGTATCGAATCTGGTTGAGGTTAATACCCAGTTCGATATCCCGTTTTAGCGTAAATAAGCGTTGTGCAAGCAGGGCGTCTTCTTTTCCGCTATACAGCTTGCTACCCAGTTTTCCCGGGATGTTTTCAGATGCTGCCAATATTTCTTCCAGCGAGTTATAGTCATTTAGAAGCTTGGCTGCTGTTCGTTTGCCGACTGATTTAATGCCAGGAATTGAGAGTCCAGTGTCCCCGGCAAGTGCGAGTAGATCAGGTAATTGGTGGGGAGAAATCTGGAAGCGGTCGTAAATCATTTTGGCATCCAGAAAACGTTGACCAAAATGGTCATATACCTGAATGTACTGATTCAGTAGTTGGCAATAGTTTCGATCCGTGGACAAAATAGTAACCTGCCCTTTATGTTGGGAGATTTTGCTTGCCATGGTTGCGATAACGTCATCGGCTTCATAGCCCATCATGGCAAAGCTGGTGACACCGATATTGAGCAGGGCCTTTTCGAATCGGGCTAGAAGAGTTTGTAATTCCGTGGGAACGGGGGGGCGCTTTTTTTTGTAGTCAGGAAACAGGCGATGTCTCCAGTTTTTACCATTGTGCTCGAATACCACCAGGCAGTGACTGGGGGAATGTCGTTTCAGCGCCCTTTGTAAGGATCCACTGATGGACCTTACCATGCGGTCTATTTCCGCTGAATCATGGGTCGGACCAGTTTCTCCGTCGCCATCAGGAAGAACGGGACCAGATTCGTCCTTTTTGGGAACAGCGGCATGAATTCGCCGAACCAAATTTAAACCGTCTACCAGTAACGCTTTCATGAATTGCGCCCCCGGTTCATGGTAAGCCCTGTCCTAGCTCCCCGCCAGAGTCAGAAACTCGGTACGGGCTCGATGATCGGTTCGAAAGTTCCGAAGCATCATTGAAATTTTCATAATGGAGTTTTGCTTTTCCACACCTCGCATCATCATACAGAAGAGCTTTGCCTCTGCAATCACTTCAACCACTCCACCCCTCCTTGCCCCAGTTACCGTTTCGATGGCATTGGCAATCTGAGCGGTGAGGTCCTCCTGGATTCGGAGCCGTCTGGCATACCTGTCAGTAATTCGCGCAAGCTTGGACAAACCGATTCCCTTTTTCTCCGATAGATAGGCAATGTGGGACTTTCCGACAAACGGAAGCATGTGGTGCTCACGCATGGAGTAAAGTTCTATGTCTTTCACAATACCCATCTGATCATTACTCGATTCGAAAATCGCTCCATTAACGATACTTTCTCCAGTATACCTCCTGGTTAGGTATCCAGGGGCTTTGGCTGCTCGTTTTGGCGTATCTGGCAACCCATCGCGCCTGGTATCTTCTCCGACCAATTCCAAAATGGATTGATAGTGGTCGGAGATTGTACTGGTATCTAGTGGATTGCTGTCTGGCATCAGATTATTGATATCGTTGACTTGTTTGGTTAAAACCTGATTTTATATTGTATCATTGCTCCCATCAGATAGGCGATCACCAGATGCGATGCTTTAGGAGTTTTGTTGCTTCACTTTGTAGCTCTATTTTGTAGCTCTATAGTGAGATGGAAATTGCGACCGTAACTGGTTATTCAATATAACGAGATTGATTGAAGTTTAGTATGACACAACCTAAAACGCTGCTCCTGGGCGGCCAAAATAAAACTCAGATTCGAATGGATGCCAGTATGGCGAACCGACACGGCATGATTGCTGGAGCCACCGGGACTGGCAAAACAATCACGATGCAAATTCTGGCAGAAGAATTCTCACGAATCGGAGTTCCGGTGTTAATGGCGGATGTGAAGGGTGATGTTTCCGGATTGGCTCGTGAGGCAACACCCCATCCAAAAATTGACGAACGTATTGCTGCAATCGGTATCGAAGGTTATCAGATGAAAGGTAACCCGGTCGTCTTTTGGGATCTTTATGGGAAACTTGGACATCCAGTGAGAGCGAGCGTGGGTGAAATTGGCCCACTACTATTGTCAAATCTCATGGGTTTAAACGATACCCAGGAAGGGGTCTTATACGCTGCCTTTAAAATTGCTGATGATAATGGGTTATTACTGCTGGATTTGGAGGACTTACAATCGCTGCTGGGTTGGATGTCTGATAATGCCAGGGAACTCAAAGGTGAGTATGGCAATTTTACTTCTGCCAGTATCGGTGCAATCCAGCGGGATTTACTGGTGCTTGAAGAGCAGGACGCAGAGATCTTTCTTGGTGAACCTGTGCTGGACCTGGATGATCTAATGCGATTGGACTTTTCTGGGCAAGGCATCATTAATATTCTTGATGTGACCACGGTGATTTCCCGGGGACCGAGAATGTATGCGACGTTTTTGCTTTGGCTGATGTCAGAACTATTTGAGAATCTACCCGAGGTCGGGGATGCAGATAAGCCAAAGTTTGTGATGTTTTTTGATGAGGCGCATTTGCTCTTCGACGATGCGCCTAAAGCCCTTGTTGATAAAATTGAACAGGTAGTGCGTTTGATTCGTTCCAAAGGAGTTGGTATCTATTTCGTTAGTCAAAGCCCACTTGATCTACCCGAAGATGTTTTGGGTCAGCTCGGTCTCAAGATTCAGCATGCTTTGCGGGCTTTTACGCCGAAAGAGAAAAGGGCGGTAGATATTGTGGCAGAGAATTTCAGACAAAACCCGTCCATTAATACTCAGGAGGTAATTACCGAACTTGGCATCGGTGAAGCGTTGGTATCGACGCTGGATGCAGAAGGAGCCCCCACTCAGGTAGAAAGAGTATTAATTCGACCGCCCCAATCCAGGATTGGCCCGATTGGTGAAGAAGAGCGAAAAGACCAAATGAAACGCTCTCCCATTGGATCCAAATACGACGAAGGAGAAAACCGGGAGTCCGCCATGGAAAGCCTAAAGAAAAGAGCAGAAAAAAAGCTTCAATGGGAAACAGCAGAAGCAGAGCGGGAAACAGCTGAGAAGCTTGCGGAAAAAGAAGCTAAACAGGCTGCACGATCGAATCAGCGAAGTGGCCGTGGAAGGGAAACTGCAAGTCAGGCGCTGATAAAAAGTCTCGCCCGATCAGTAGGTAGCCAAATCGGAAGACGTGTGATTCGCGGCGTCATGGGTTCGCTATTCGGTGGCCGTTAATCGGTTCGAATACTGAGAAGATGCTTTGGAGTTCCAATGGAGAGTTCCAATGGAGAGGTCCAGTGGAATTGATAATTGTACCCGGATTGGAAAAGCTGGGTCACCAAAGGTGATTAGATAATGCAGAAAAAACTCACTGGGGTCATTCGTAAGATGCGGGTAACCCCTACGAAACCCGTTACCTATGAGTTGCCCGTAGGAGATGAGCTATTTCAAATTGATGATTATATTGGCGGATCGTTAGTGCTGACCCACACTGGGGGGATTTTTTGTCTTTCCTGTGGTCGTAAAACCAAAAAGAGTTTTTCTCAAGGGTACTGTTTTCCCTGTTTTAAGAGTCTTCCAGAATGTGATATGTGCATTATGAAGCCAGAAACCTGTCACTATCACTTAGGCACTTGCCGGGATAATGAATGGGGAGAAGCGAATTGTATGAGAGACCATTATGTTTATCTGGCAAATTCTTCGGGGCTAAAAGTGGGTATTACCCGGGGTACTCAAATTCCTACCCGATGGATTGACCAGGGAGCCACTCAGGCAGTGCCTATTTTTCGTGTTAGGAATCGATTACATTCCGGCTTGATAGAGTCAACCTTGAAGAAACAGCTCAATGATCGAACGGACTGGAGAAAGATGCTTAAGGGACAAGCCGAAACCATAGACATGGCCGGGAAAAAAAACGAGATTCTGGATTTGGTCAGGGAGGATCTCACCAGCCTTGGTGAACACCATCCCGATCTTGACTGGGAAGAGCTCAACGATGAGGTCGTTGAATTAGATTTTCCTGTGGAGGAGTATCCGGCCAAGGTAACCAGTTTGAGTTTTGATAAGACGCCCAGCCTTTCTGGTTTTCTACAAGGTATCAAGGGTCAGTATCTTATATTCGATACGGGAGTATTGAATATTCGAAAGTTTGGTGGTTATGAGATCAGCATTGAAACAGGGTAGAGAGGGTGCGGCTCTTTTAAGGCGGCATTTTCTGGGAAATGAAAGCGTTACCATTTCGCAATAAATTGCTTTTTCCGAATAATTTCAGCTCAATTTGACGATGTTTGCCATGAATCCATTTCGCTTTTTATTACCGATAGCTGTTTGTTTGACACTGGGTTTATCACAGGGATTGAGTATGGATGTTCGGGCTCAAACAATGATGCCTGGATCGTCCACGGATGCTGCCGTAAGCATTGATTTGGAGGACCCTGTCAGTAAGGAGGCGGTGAGGGAGATGGTTTCCCGTTTGAGTGATGGTGAGGTCAGGAGTTTGCTAATTCAGCGATTGGATGCGGTGGCGGAAGCAAAGGAAAAAGAAGCTCTGGAAAACCGTGGCGCATTCGGCGTTATCCGGGAAGGCTTCGAGCGCTACTGGGAAAACGCTCGTCAATCTATTCTCACCCTCTACCAGGTTCCAGTTGTTATTGTGGATACCTATACGCGAATCATGCAGGCGGCGGAGCCAGAGGGAATTGGGTTCTGGGTGCTTATCGTTATGGCGGCTATCGCGCTCGGAGCGGTCTCTGAACGATTGGTTGCTCTTTTTTTCCGCAAACAGAAACAGAAGTTAATTGATTCCTTTTCAACCACGTTGGGGGGAATTCTGAAAATTATCTATACCCGATTGTCACTGGATGTTTTAGGCGTGCTTGCTTTTTATGTCTTTAGCTATTTTGTCGTTATATCCGTTTATTCTTTCGACTCACTCATCGCCCTGGCTGCGGATACGATTCTTTCAACTATTGTAGGAGCATGGATGGGCTATGTAGTGTGCCGGTTTTTCTTCGCTCCCAAAAGGCCAGAACTAAGAATATGTAAGACGTCTGATGAAAGAGCGTTAAGGCTTACCATCAGCTTCGCCGTGCTGGCTGGATTCATTGTTTTTATCCATAACGCATTTACTGTTCTCATTCAAATTGGAATACTGAACGCTGGCGGTTGGGAGTACATGGGACCCATTGCCTTTTTGATGAATATGTCCATGTATGTGTCATCGGTTTGGGTAATTCTATACAACCGACAAGCGCTAACCGAAATTCTGGTGGAGAACAAAAAGCGAGTGTCATTGGCCATCGGGGAAGAAGTTCCTGAAGACATAAGCTGGTTTGCTGTCCATTGGCCAAAAATTGCCGTATTGTTGATCATTGCAAAATACCTTCTGGTTGAAATCGTGGTGAATTCTGCCGGAGCAGGCGTTTATTCAACCAGTGCTGTCTATATTACCTTTGTTGTTATTTTTCTGTGGCCTGGGGTCGATGCGAATGTATCGCTATTTGTGGCTAGGGGTATCAAGGTGCCGGAGGATGAAACCGAAGGAGCTGGCAAGGCGCGCAGAAGTATGCAACAGGGATTGCTGCGAGTGGGTCGGGTGCTTGTGGTGGGAGCCGTTTCCTATGCGCTAGCTTTGCTATGGGGAGTGAATCTCCTGGGTGTCGCTCAAGCGGGTTTAGGTGTTCAAGCTGCCGGAAGACTGGTTGAGTTGTTGCTAATTGGCTTGTTCGCCTACATAGTGTGGGAACTGGTTTCTATTATCATTGGCCGCTGGATGGCGCTTGAGGGTGGTCATCCTGATGACCATGCGCAAGAGGATGCCGGTGGTGGAGACATCGGCGGAGTGGGGCTTTCGCGGGTAGCAACCTTGTTGCCTATTATAAGAAAATCATCTCAGTTTCTGATTGTGGTGGTGTCTGTCATTATGGTGCTGGATAATTGGGGCGTTAATATTGGTCCGATTCTGGCTGGAGCCGGGGTGGTTGGTCTGGCAATCGGTTTTGGCGCTCAGACGCTAGTCAAGGACATCGTTTCGGGCCTTTTTTTCCTGGCCGACGATGCTTTTCGGGTAGGAGAATACATTGATGTAGGAGGTACCATGGGGAATGTGGAGAAGATTTCTTTACGTTCGTTGAGGCTTCGGCACCATCGCGGTTTAGTGCATACTATCCCCTATGGAGAAATACCCAAGCTATCCAACTTCAGTCGGGATTGGGTGATTATGAAGTTGCGCTTTCGGGTTCCTTTTGACACGGATGTGAACAAAGTTAAAAAGATTTTCAAAACCATCGGCAAGGAATTGCTTGATGATCCCATTCTTGGTGAGGATTTTCTTCAGCCATTTAAATCACAGGGGGTCGCTGAAGTGGATGATAACGGCATTGTGGTTCGTGGAAAATTTATGGCGAAGCCAGGCAAACAGTTCATGATCCGCAAAGAAGTTTATGTCCGGGTGCAAAAAACCTTTGACGAAGCAGGTATTCCATTCGCTCGTAAGCAGGTTATGGTACACATTCCAGGGCTTGAAAAGGGAGGGGTGCTCAATGACGAAGACGCACGGGCTATTGGAGCTGCAGCAGCAGAGAGTGTCGACGAGGAACTTGACACGGATCAGGGCGATAAAAAAGAGAAACCCACTCCCTGATGTTAATGATGTTAATAATTAAAGCAGCCTCTGGGGACCAGTGAACGCTCCGTGAGATGGGCCCATATGCTGTTTTTTTATTGCCCTGCGAACGATTGTGATTGTCCCCTGAACTATTGTGTTATGAACTATTGCGTTAGAGGGAATTCGCAAATCACCTGAGTGCCCTGATTTTGCTGGCTTTGTATGGCGAGTCGACCCCCATGGGCCTGGACGATCATCCGGCAAAGATAAAGGCCTAGCCCGTATCCCCCTGTTTTACGCTGTCGAGAGGGATCGGCTCGGTAAAAGGGTTCGGTTAGAAACGGAATGTGCTCCTGGTTAATACCTTTTCCAAAGTCTTCAACGACGATGCGAAACCCGGGGGCATGGTTAAAAGTGGCTGATTTTAAATGGATGACAGGTGCTTGCCGGTCCGGTCCATTGTGTTTAATGGCATTTTGTAGCAGGTTACTGATAAGTAGTTTTAATCTTGCGATATCGACATAAGCTTCAACCCTGTCGAGTTTGCTGGTGACCCCTGATTGGCTGAAATTTGTTTCTATCCATTCAGAAATCAGGTTCGTTAGATGAGCTTTTTCAGGATTAAGCGCGGCATGCTGGGAATTTAATCGCTCACTCTCAAGTAACTCCGTGATTAGTTGTTCCATCATTTCAATGTCTCTTGATATTTCCGTGTGAGCTGAAGATTCCGGCATTAACGCCAGGTTGACCTTACTCCGGGTGAGCGGAGAACGCAGCTCGTGGCTAATACCCAGCAACAGTTGTCTCTTGGCTTCAATCATGTTGTCGATATCCTGTGCCATGGTGTTAACGTTATGGGCAAGGGTTCCGAGTTGATCGTTGCGTCGATAAGATATGCGATGTTTAAGATTTCCTTCACCAAATTTCCTAACACCATCATTAATATCGTCAATGGGTTTAAATAACCTTCGGGTGGCGTAGTAGATTGTCAGCAAAATGGCGATAATGGTGCAGAGCAGAATGAGACCAAATGGCCCCCCATGGCGAATATCCCGTCGATGGTGAAGTTGAAAATAGATGTCGTAGGGTCTTTTTTTGTCTGTAGCAGTAGTTCATCCTCGATGTTTTTCATCCGAAAACGTTGAAAGAAACGTGGATGTCTGTCTTTATGGTTTCCGTGAAAATCTTTGGAATGATTCCTGGAATGGTCTTCGGAATGATTCGTGATTTCCCGGGTCAATTCATCCAGCCCAAACCGGGTTCCTCCCGTCGACCAATTTTGGTCTGGCCCATATACGTGAATATCAATAGGAATATTTCTGGTAATTCTGCGCGCATGTTCCAACTTTGGGGGATTGCCCAATTCTTCTTCTAGCAATTGCACATAATGAATCATGAATGGTTGAATACTCTGGCGAAAATGGCGTGAAAACCCTTTCCCTAAAATACCCACCACTAAAAGAATTAATATCATCCCGGCAATAATGAATAACACCAGTAGTTTGGCGGAGAGAGAATGGGTGATGCGAGAAAAAATCATGGGAGTGGCGGAAAAAAAACGCAGTGGGAGTATTGCTCCGGTTTCAATCTGGAAGCAGTTAAAAAGCCACTAATGTAACGGTATTCGAACCCTTTGTTGGCACAATATAAACGTAACAGGCGTTTTGTTGTGGAATGTGTTGTGGTTGTGCTCCTCTGCATTATAACGATGTCAGATGGAGGGCTCCGGAGCAACAAATCGGTAGCCAGAACCCCAAACTGTTTTAATGTAATCAGTGGGTTTCAGTTTTTGTCGTAGTCGACTTATCTGGATATCAACAGCACGGGAAAAAAGTTCCGCATCTATTCCTTTGAGCTCGTTGAGGATATCGTCCCGACTAAATTTCTTCCCGGGAGATTGGGAAAACAGCACCAGTAGCTGATATTCGTTGCTGGTTAGATTCACGGGCTCATCATCAATTTTGACTTGCTCTAACGTTGTATCTATCACCAGTCGTTGAAACTGAATCACATCGGTATCATGTTTTTCCTTCTTGTCACTTCGTTTAAGAATATTTTGAATCCTTGCTACCAGCTCTCGGGGTTCAAAGGGTTTGGCCAGATAGTCATCCGCTCCCAGCTCTAATCCAATAACCCTATCCATAACGTCACCTCTTGCGGTTAACATGATGATTGGTATATCACTGGTTTTTCGAATGGTTTTACAGATCTCGAACCCGTCCTGGTCCGGAAGCATTACGTCAAGAATAACCAGGTCGTATTCATTTTCTGATAGCAATGAAAAGCCGTCAGCTGGATGGGTTGCATTTGTCAGGGAAAGGCTGAATCGCTCAAAATATTCTGCCAGAGGGGAAGCCAATCTCTCGTCGTCGTCAATGATGAGAATGTTAGTCATAGGAGAACGATAGAATCCAATGTTTTCTAGACATGTCGACTTTTCGGGTGGTTAACAAGTGATTTAATGATGTTGGTCCAGGCTTTGGTCGAAGTTCTGATTTCACTATTCTCAAACCGCCACTTTACCGTACTTGAAAACACAAGGCGAACGCAGGGGTTGCGCTCGCCTTGGCTAACCAAGTTAACCAGGTGGATTGGGACAGACTACTCCGCTTCTTCATGGTCATGATGGTGTCTTCGGTGTTGCCTGTGATGTTCAGCTCTCTTTTCGGCCATTGATTGCAGCTCTGCTCTTTGTTCATCTGTTAAGCTGTTAGTGAAGCCAGCCGCAGAAGCGATAACCTTTTGCGCCTGATTCTCAATGGCCGTTAGCTTTTCTCTCACCAGTTCCATCGCTTTTTGTTGGTCCAGTTGTTGGTCTTCCAGCAATAGAATCATCTGATTAAAGTCAAAAAACCCATTTTGACGAAATTCATGTTTACTGTCTTTCATTGTAACGATCAGCGACTCAAGAGTAGAGGACTGTTGGGAGTCCAATTCGAGTTTCTGCGTCAACCTTTCCTTAACATGAAAACCATGATGACCACTTTTGGCATAAGCGACTACCCCGCCGGTTAGGCTAAGTGCAATGACACTGGATAAGATGATTTTCGAACGTCTCTTCATTTGTTTTGTCCTCTAAAGTAGGTATTTTGGAAACCAGTATACTACCCAGGGGAATAGGGCGAAGCTTCTCTACTTCGTAACGGTTTGTATCAATCTGTAACAATGGGTCAGACTCAGGCCAGCGTTTGACACCGCCATCCGCCACTGGGCCTGGAATAGGAAATCCGAAACAGAAAACCTGGAATAGGGACCCGGAATAGGTATTTGAGGCGGGTATTTGAGATTATGGGAGAACACTAACTGCCCCGATAGGTTGAATAACCAAAAGGATTGAGTAACAAAGGAATGTGATAGTGTTCACCACCCTCGGCTACTCTAAAGGCGATCTCTACATAAGGATAGAATGACTCGTTGTTATTCTGATAGTAGCCGTCCACGTCAAATCTCAACTTATACATGCCCCCGGCAAGTAGGTGGTCTTCTAATAGTAGGTCACTGACTCTTCCATCCTCGTCGGTCTTCGCTTGACCAAGGGAGGTCCATTGGTCTGGATGATAATGAAATAATTCAATGAGAACGCCTTTAGCGGGTTTACCCCTGGAGGTATCAAGAATATGTGTTGTGATTTGACTCATGATATCGGATTATTATTGGCTATTGTATTCGGTTGGATGATCCAGAGTATGATCCAACGAGTCATGATATGACGCTATGCAAGCAGTTTTTGAATTCTGATTAAAAGAATCTTTAGCTGTTCACCCGCCGCAATTTGAATTTCTTGCTCCGGTGGATTATGAAGGCGTGTTTTTACCAGTGCGAGCATTTCCTCCGCGGTTTTCCCCGTTGCGCAAACAATGAAGATATAACCAAACTTATCCTCATATCGCTGGTTAAAATCAGCCAACTCAACGATGGTCTTATCTGATGCCTGCTCAACCAGCGACTGCTCATTCGAGGCCATGCTATGGGTTGCGGCATATTTTGCTTTTAGGGAAGCAGGATCTCCAATTTTCGGATGCCCGTCAAAGGCCTCGAGGTGGTCTCTTTGTTCCATGACCGACCAGTGCAATCTGGCAGTGTCCTCCAGATGCCTGGTGGACTGAAAAGGGGTGGAAGTTGCCATTAATTTGAACCACCGACGGGCAGAGCAGCATTGCTCAAATATGTCTACCAGTTCTTTTTCTTCTAGATTGTTAAGTTCGTCGAGATTCATTTCCGAATTAATGCATGGAGGGGATGAAATGGAGGATTACTAATGGAGGATTACTAAATGGCTATTGATTCTGACTAGGAAAGAAACATGGAAACGGAGACCCAAAACAGTTCGCAGTTTGCCGATAAGTTTGTCTTTCTGTCCTCGCTGGAGGCTCTTGAATATGTTGATATTTTGGTATTATTTGACCATCTGGTCAAGATTTTCTTTGTCTGAAATACTGAGTTGAATATAATTGTATATTGCCTCAAATTTTTGTGTTTCTTTCAACTTACTTTTTTATTTATTCATGGCATTAACTGCACATCGAGGTGAAATTCTTCATTTTTTTTCTGATCCGATGGATGACCTTACGCTGGGAGTCCAGGGGAATATTCAGAGTAATGGACGGGATAGCGAAGGCAATGACTGCTCGGGCTATTACGAAGATGGTTTGCTGGTATTAGAAGGAGGATATGTGCGTCAATGTGGTGCTACTGCGGATCTTATTGCTACTTTACCTGATAATACACCGATTATTGAACATCACTATGGGCTGATTGTGCCGGGGTTTGTGGATACTCATGTCCACTATCCCCAGTGTGAAGTGATTGCCGCCTATGGCACTCAGTTGCTCGATTGGCTGGAAACCCATACTTTTCCGGCGGAATTGCGGTTTAGTGATCAATCGTATGCAGAGGAGATAACAGGTTTTTTTATCGATCAGTTGCTACGCAACGGTACCACTACCGCATTGGTATTTGGCTCCGTACATCCGGAGTCTGTGAATGCTTTTTTTACCCAGGCAGAGCAACGAAGGCTCCGAATGATTTGTGGAAAAGTAATGATGGATCGACATGCTCCCCAGGCTCTTTGTGACACCCCTGAGTCTTCTTATGAACAAAGTAGAGATTTGATTCTTAAATGGCATGGTCGATCGAGGCTAAATTATGCCGTCACACCACGGTTTGCGCCAACGTCCTCCCCGGAACAATTGGCAATGGCTGGTCGACTATTGCGAGAATTCCCCGATGTGTATTTGCAAACTCATCTCAGTGAGAATCTTAAGGAGTGTGAATGGGTGGCCGAGCTTTTTCCAGATCAAAATGGATATCTTGATGTGTATGATCATCATGGATTACTGGGAAGGCGCTCGGTTTTTGCCCATGGAATCCATCTTTCAGATTGTGAATGGCAACGATTACACCAGACTGATTCCAGTGTTGCTTTTTGCCCCACTTCTAACCTCTTCATTGGCTCTGGACTATTTCGAATGGACAAGGCCGATGAATATGGAGTTTCTGTGGGTTTGGGAACCGACGTTGGAGGGGGGGATAGTTTTTCTTTGCTAAGAACCATTAACGAAGCATATAAGGTGCAGCAGCTTCAGGGTTTTAGTCTCTCGCCTTTTCGCTCTCTTTATCTCGCAACTCTTGGAGGGGCGAAGAGTTTACAGCTGGATGGTGTCATTGGAAACTTCAAAACAGGTAAGGAGGCGGACTTCGTTGTACTCGATTATCATGCAACCGGGCTCCTGAATTTCAGAATCAAGAAATGTAAGACATTGCTGGAAAAGTTATTTGTACTTCAGATGCTGGGGGATGATAGAGCTATCAGGGAAACCTGGGTTATGGGGGAAAAACAGACGCTGAATTAAATTGTTGGTTTTTCCGGGTATTTCTCTTCCTCTATTTTGGGGTATGATTTCTCCTTATTTGAATTATTTCCTCAATCCGTATTTCCGCTTTTTAAAAACAGAAACTGCCATGTCTGAAACTGAACAGGAACCTATTTTATTGCGATCAGACCAGGATCACATTGCGACCCTTACACTAAATCGTCCAGCCAAATTTAATGCGCTTTCGGAGTCATTATTGAGCGAACTAAAACGGACGCTGGATGACATTAATCAAGACGAAAATGTACGTGTGGTTATTCTTAAAGGGAATGGTAAAGCATTTTGCGCTGGCCATGACCTTAGGGAGATGCGGTCAAATGCGGATCAGCAATATATTCGAGCATTGTTCTCGGAATGCAGCGCAGTAATGAAAAGAATTGGTCAATTACCCCAGCCCGTTATTGCATCTGTTCATGGAATGGCTACCGCCGCCGGTTGTCAGTTAGTAGGCACCTGTGATCTTGCAGTGGCTAGTGAGAATGCGACCTTTGCTGTATCTGGAATTAACATTGGGCTGTTTTGTTCAACACCCGCAGTGGCGCTGAGCCGAAATGTTGCGAGAAAGCACGCAATGGAAATGCTAATGCTCGGAGATTTTATTGATACGCCCAAAGCGCTAGAAATTGGCCTGATCAATCAGGCAGTATCCGAGGGTGAACTGGACGCCACCACTTGGGCTATGGCCGAGAAATTGGCTGGCAAGTTACCATCTGCCTTAAGACTCGGTAAGTCGCTGTTTTATCAGCAGCTAAACATGCCCATCGAGAAAGCCTATGAGGTTGCGAGCGATGCCATCACCTGTAACTTTCTAAATGAAGACACAATAGAAGGCATTGATGCATTTCTCGAAAAACGCCACCCGTCATGGAGTCGCTGATCGAATATTTGCATACCCATGTTCCGCAAACAAAGAACATGGGGTTTCAGGCTGGTGAATACTCGGATTCAGGTCTAGCCCTCCATGCACCTTTGTCGCTAAATCTCAATGATAAGCAAACAGCCTTCGGGGGGACGCTAGCAACGCTTTGTACTATCGCTGGTTGGACCATGGTATCCATGATTTGTCGCGAAGAAAGCCTGGCCATTGATATCGTGGTTACAGAGAGTCAAATAAAATATCGATCCCCGGTACGTTGTGACCCTATTATTGCCTGGAAGGGAAGAAACCCAGTGCCTGATTGCTGGACTTAAAGATAGGGGCTGTGGAGCAATTCAGATCGAAGTTGTTGTGAGTGGAGACAAAGAAAAAGCAGTATTGTTCAAGGGGGAGTATTACATCAAGGTGTTAGAGCCTGATTCTGCATAAATCAATATAGGTAATACGAAACCATCGAAAGCGCCACATCCTAAAACGTTAAATCTGGAAAACACTTATCCTAAAGTTACTGTTGATTTTGCGTGGAAGTGCAGAGTCTTAAGCTCTACACATTTACAACTAACAATACGATTAAAGCAACGATTATGGACAATCGGAGGCAGGAGAATGGAAACAACAAAGTAGAGGTGATGACGCCTAAAAACAGAATCTGGGGATTTTTTGTTATCTCGGTATTCTTAATGGTGCCAGGAATTCTCAGCCCGTTGATTCTGGCACAATCATCATCGGGAGCTCCCAAATCAGTTGAATTCTCTAGTCATGTATATACCTATCCCGCTACTCCCTTTGCAGAGAAACAAGCCAGTAAATCTGGAGTGCAGGTCGAACTAAAAACAGAATCCAGTATTCCTTTAACGGGCTATCTATTCCAACCAAGGGATGAAGGTCCTCATAGCGCTGTTGTGTTATTGCACACCTGCACGGGAATTACGGAACATGAATTTCATTGGGCCAATATGCTTCTTGAATGGGGGCACGTAGTACTGATGGTAGATTCCCTGACTCCCCGGAAACAAACGTATATCTGTGATGGACGGCTGGGTTCGGTGGCTCCCTGGAATCGGGCATTAGATGCCTATGGAGCAAAAAAATATCTATCAAACCTGTCATTTGTAGATCCTGGGAGAATCTCGGTTATGGGTATGTCCCATGGTGGTATGGCTATGCTGGAAGCCGTTAAAAAGAGTACTACGGATAATATTTCCATTGCTCCTTTTAACGCTGCCGTCGCCTACTATCCACTGTGTGGCGAACCCACAGCACTCAATGCCCCTGGTTTAATCCTGATCGGCGAACTAGACACCTGGACTCCAGCGGAGCAATGTGTTCAGTATGTCGAAAAGCTCGGTCAGCGTGGAGACATGACGCTGAAGGTTTTTCCAAACGGATATCATCTTTTTGATCATCCGGGGATCGATCAAAAAGAGCTCGGGAAAGTTCTTCGTTCTGATCCTATTCTAGCCAGCCAGGGGATGAAGATTACCCGGGACTTTCTGATTGAACATCTCACACAACCCTAAGTAATACAGCCCATTTTGGTTTTCTGTTTCCAACCTCGCGTACCGCCTGTTAAGTCTTGTTCCTGAAAACATCGGGAAATCCCCGTTACTTAACTATGGGGTCATCGATGATTCTCGCCAGCTTGATGTATAATGATGAGGAAAATAAACACATAATTCACATAATAAAACATAATAATGCAGGATATTCTGCAATCCCTATTGCTCGCTGCGAATCTCGTTCTCTCCGGAGATTCGGATCTGTTTGAGATCATTGGGCTTTCCTTGAGAGTAAGTTTATCCGCGGTTATTTACTCGATATTTCTGGGACTGCCTCTGGGTTCCTTGATCGCGGTGGGGAATTTCAGAGGGCGGCAAGCGTTAATGATTGTGCTTAATGCGTTAATGGGATTGCCTCCGGTGGTAGTGGGTTTGGTTGTCTATCTCTTCCTTTCCCGGTCAGGACCATTAGGATGGATGGAGCTACTTTACACACCCACGGCAATGATTATTGCCCAGGTCATTCTAATTACACCCATTGTTGCGGCGCTATCCCAGGAAATTCTTTCTCAGCTATTTGAGGAGTATGACGAGCAATTTCGCTCTCTTAATGTTCCTCGGTGGGTGGCGGTTCGGGCACTGTTGTGGGACGCTCGATTTAATCTGGTCACCGTGGGGTTGGCGGGCTTTGGGCGGGCTGTGGCTGAAGTCGGGGCTGTCATGATTGTTGGAGGTAATATTGACCATTTGACTCGGGTAATGACCACCGCTATTGCGTTAGAAACTTCAAAAGGAAATCTCGCATTGGCACTGGCGTTAGGTCTTATTTTAATCACCATTTCCCTGCTCGTGAATGCCGGTCTTTTTCTTGTGAAAACCCGATCACAGAAACAGAAGTTCGGTTAATGGAAAAGGGGATGGGACAAGCTTTGCATCACCCTAACATTGGCCCCTACGATGAGAATTTGCTGCCTTTGGTGATCGAATCCGCCTGGTACGATGTTGGTGGCCAGAACCTGATCAATGGATTGGACCTCAGAATAGAGAGCCCGGATATAACGGTTATTATGGGCTCCAATGGTGCTGGCAAGAGTATTCTGTTACGACTGATCCATGGATTGCTGGAGCTAACTTCTGGTGCTATTAAATGGGGAGGAAAAGCCACGGACAATCGCCTTAGACAGCAACAGTCATTGGTCTTTCAAAAGCCTGTTCTGCTACGTCGCACGGTCTCCCAAAACCTGGATTTTGTATTGAAGCTTCCACAAAATCGCCGATTGAAGAGGGGTCCAAATAGCTCAACCAGTGCGCAATTATTAAAAATGGTTGGATTGCATGATAAAGCGAATCAACCCGCCCGTTCACTTTCCGGAGGGGAACAGCAACGACTGGCGCTTGCCAGGGCATTAGCGACCAGACCAAAAGTTCTTTTACTTGACGAGGCAACGGCCAGCTTGGACCCTGCATCCATAAGTATTATTGAAAACATCGTGTTAGAGCAAAAGGCTTTGGGGGTGAAAGTTATTTTTGTGACCCATGACCTTGCTCAGGCCAAAAGATTAGCAGATGAGGTGGTTTTTATGAGTAGGGGGAGAGTGCTGGAGCATTCTAAGGCAACGGAGTTTTTTCTGCACCCCAAAACAGAAGTGGCTAATGCTTACCTGTCTGGTACGTTGTCTGTTGAAGAAACCCATCAATGAGGAATCTCGAATGATATTGTGTTTTTCCCACTTTCTTTTCCCCCTTTTAGTGGGTTTTAGATACGTCCAATTTGGCTAATTTTTCCTATTTCTCACTTCCCATTTCTCACTTCCTATTTCTGGTGCCTTGCTTCTGATGAAAAAAGTACTCGCAATTTTATCTTTCCCCTGTATGAAGACGCTTTTTTGCGTTGTGGTAGTGACCGCCTCTCAGGTTTCTTATGCAAATGATCGATTTATTACCCTTCAGTCTACAACCTCTACGGCGAACTCTGGACTTTATACTGCCATTCTGCCCGCCTTTAGGGAGGAGACGGGAATAACCGTTAATGTCGTCCCTGTTGGGACAGGGCAGGCGATTAAGAATGCCGAGAATGGTGATGGAGATGTCGTGCTGGTTCATGCCCGGGAGGCTGAGGAGAAATTTATTGAAGATGGTTTCGGGGTGGAACGCTTTGATGTGATGTACAACGATTTTATTTTGGTTGGACCTGGAAGCGATCCGGCAGGAATTGTTGGGAGTGACTCTGCCTCCATGGCGTTGCACAAAATATCGGTTAGTGGTTCGATTTTTGTTTCTCGTGGTGATGACTCCGGAACCCATAAAAAAGAAAAACGATTGTGGGATGACTCGAACATTGATCCAATATCAGACAGTGGGAGATGGTATCGGGAAACTGGTTCCGGCATGGGAGCCACCCTTAATGCCGCGGTCGGAATGAACGCATATACGTTAACTGACCGAGGCACATGGATCAGCTTTAGTAATAAACAAAATCTGGAATTGCTGTATCAGGGGGATGACGCTTTGTTTAATCAATATGGCGTGATTCTCGTCAATCCGGAACGCCATCCCCATGTGAAGCAGCAAGAAGCCCAAATTTTTATTGATTGGGTTCTGGGGAAAAACGGCCAGCAGGCAATTAGCAGTTATATGTTAGATGGCCAGCAGTTATTCTTTCCCAATGCAAAATAACCACTCCCGTCTTAGGAATTGTTTCATGATGGTTCTATTCAATGATCCATGAGCTATTCTTCATGAGCTATTCTTCAAGAGCCATCTTTCAAGAGCTGTTTTTATAGGTCGTTAGTCATTGCATCAATCACTAGTCATCAAACATCGGCTATTAATCCTTCCTAAGTCACAGGCATGTCGTTATGGACTATTAAGATGAATGGCGCCGAGCCCGGTACAATCATAACCAGTCATTTCGGTTGCCCGTTTGTGGAATGCGGGGCTTTTTAAAAACGTTAAAAGGGATTGAAAAGGAGGTTCGAACCAGGCACCACGATTAACCAATAAATCAAACCGTTCCTGTGCAATGGGAACAAATCCAAGTTGGTGTTGTTGAGCGACGGATCGAAGCCCAAATGCAACATCTGCCTGATTTGTGGTGATTGCCTGAGCTGCGTCGGTTTCTGTTCGGGCAACATAGCTGTATTGGATTTTGGATATATCCATGTTTTGTTGTTGACATGCAAATTCCAATAGGACTTGAGCGCCCGCTCCCGTTTGGCGTCCGGCGACCCGAAGTTTGAATATGTCTTCTAACACTAATGCTTTGGGAGCCTGGTTTTTTCGAGCTATCAAGCCCCTTTCTCTCCAGCTGAACTCAATCAAGACTGAATTCAGTTGGTTGGAGTATTCTCTGACTTCCTCTGCATTCCATGTCTGAGTGGTTGGATTGATCAGATGTAACCCCGTGGCAATTCCCTCCCCCATTAAAAACCGCTTCAAGCCATCTCTACTGCCATCATAATAGGTAGCCAATCCGCAATCGGATTCCCGAATGGCCCAGTCAAGCAAAGGATCATGGCTACCTAGCAGAATGTTAGGAACGGACTTTGGGTGATCAGAATCAAACCCGAACCCGCGATTCGATACCCAATTCTGTATTTCTTTTTTAGGGAACAGCAATTTTCCTGTTGCCCGGGAATGAGGGATGTCGCCAGTAGCAACAAGATCGTATACTTTTCGCTCCTTGATCCGCAGCAAGTTCGCTAGCTCCCTGGTGGTGAGATACGGGTTATTAGAGAGCGTCATTAAATTCTACTTGCCACTTTATATGAGCCAGGTTCTGAGTGGATGGGCGTTTACTTTCAGCGAGCCGAAACGCATTACCCAGAATTCCATTGTTTCCCCTTTTTTATTCTTTACCAGTGTAGAACTCAGGCCAAATCGCTTTGACAACCAACGTGTCGCTCCCAAGAGAGTGACACTGATTCAAAATAGGGGGTATCGATCTGATGGTTGATGCTCCCGTACCCGTTTGGTTTTGTCGTTGTGCGAGACGCTCGGCTTTTTCCTCTAAAGCGCGGTGCATGGTTTGATAAGCCGTGGTCGATATAGGCCCCAATAGTTCGATGAGATGGGTACAACTATCGGTAAAAGGGATGAGCTTTCTAACTTCTCTCATCCATCCTGAGCCAACCCTGAGTCCCTCGATTCTTTTCATGCTTGCGGCGGCATTTGGGCAGATTCTAAATGGAGTATACGAGACACAGGTTTCCACATGATGAATTTGCATTTCTAAATCCAGAGTAATACGAATTTTCATATCATGAATGGGTTCACCGGCGGGGATATCTCCACGATCATGATTCGAGTAAGTGAAACTTTTTGTATCAACCAGTGAGGCTTCAATGTCCCATAAACCGTCATGCCGTTGAAAACCCTCGCAGTGTATTTGTCGAGTATGAATTCGTTGTCTATCGGTGGGTTTTGATAATGACATAGCTAAAATATGACGTTGGGTCTATAAAAATGAAGCCTGCTGCTAACTAACGGATGGCTTGGGATAGAGTATTAGCTGAGTACATCGAAATTCGGCAATTACTTTCCCCTGGGCGGATTTTACTGAGGAATCCCAGACCTGGGTCGTTTTTCCAGCGTGAATACATTTGGCAATACTGGTCAGTTTCCCTGAACGGGCCGTACCGATTAAATTGGTTTTCAACTCAATTGTCGTAAATCCGTGTGCTCCATGAGGTAAATTTGCCATACAGCCATATCCTGCGGTTGTGTCAGCAAGGGTGACAATACAACCCGCATGTAAATAGCCGTTGATGGCCAATAAGTCAGGACTGATTTGCATTTCACAAACCGATTCCATATCGCCGATATGAGTGGATTTTAGACCCAAGCGTCCGGGAAGATTTTCGGCATCCCGCCGGTTCAGATCGTTACTAGTATACTGGGATTCGCTTTTCATCAGGATTCGACCAGGTAGGAAGAAACGAAAAAAAGTGGTTAGTGTCCACGAAGTGAACCACTCAAGCCGTCCAGGCTATTTACGGTGAGAGTTGGGTGGACTCCCCAGGGATCATAAACCACTGATTTTGAGCGGTGAACCCAAGCGGCCTGCATACCGATAGATACGGCGCCGATGACATCGAAACCATTGCTTGACACAAGCCAGGCGGATGATTTGTCCGAGTTTGTTTTCTTAATAAAGTACTGGTAAACCGAAGGATTGGGTTTAAAAGTTTTAAGATCATCCACACTAACGATGCCTTTGAAATAGTGGCGAATTCCTGCATTTTTCAGGACCTGATCCACCGCAGACTCCTGACCGTTAGAGAATGCAAATAAATTGAAGTCGGTCGCCATGGCTTGCTCAAGACCTGCAATGGCGTCATCGAAGGCGGGTAAAGTGGCATAGCACTGAAGCAGAATCGATTTTTGTTGCTCATTCAAACCACAATCAAGTATTTGGTTGGTGTAGTTCAGAGCATCCCTGGTGCAAATTCCAAAAGGTTGATAGCGTTCCATCAGTCCTCGCCTAAAGGTGTATTCCAATTGTTTTTCTCGCCAGACCTGGGAAAAACAAGGCGCTAGGTCGCCTATATGCTTTTCGAGTTCGACAATCACGCCATGAGTGTCGATAAGGGTACCGTAGACGTCAAAGCCCAGGGTTGGATTAGTGCTCATGGGTTTTATTTCCTCTTTTCAGGTACGGTTTCCCTGTGGATGTATTATCTTGTCAGGCTGTTTTAAGTACGGTGTGCGAAAGAGCGACAATATGGAAAGACGTTGGTCTGGATACTTGGCTCTGGATATTTAGCTGGCCTGATTGACCCGGGACGAAACTGGCTTTTCAAGCTTTTCACAAATAAACCGACCGGTTTTAATCAGCTCCTCTAAATCTACACCATGTTCGATGCCCAATCCATTTAATAAATAGACCACATCTTCGGTGGCAACATTTCCACTGGCTCCCCTGGCATAAGGACACCCACCTAATCCCGCTACCGAACTGTCGATGGTGGTGACGCCCATCAGTAAGGCAGCATAGATATTTGACAACGCCTGGCCGTAGGTATCATGAAAATGAACGGCAATCCGGGAAATGGCAATTTTTCCATGAGTGTCCCAATGAGTGTGGTTACCATGTTCGGCGTGCCCGTACCAATGGTGTCTCCCAGGGAAATTTCATAGCAGCCCATCTGGTCCAATTGATGAGCAATTTCACCAACCCTCCCGGCATCAACCTGACCTTCATAAGGACAACCCATTACACAGGAAATATAACCTCGAACTTTCAAGCCTTCACCTAGAGCGGATTCAACAACTTCTTGAAAACGTTCAATGCTTTCTGCAATAGTGCAATTAATATTTTTCTTTGTGAAGGCTTCTGAAGCGGCTGCAAAAACTGCAATTTCCCGGGCACCACACTGGAGCGCTCCCTGGAGGCCGCGCATATTTGGAACTAACACCGGATAGTGCATGTTTTTTCTATCACTATTCGAAGAGGATTCGGCTTGTTCAAATAGAGCGGTTAACACCTTGTCACTGTTCTCCATTTGAGGGACCCATTTAGGGTGTACGAAACTCCCTGCCTCTATATGCCTAAGGCCACTGTTTGCCAGACGGTTTATCAGTTCTATGCGGGTATTGATGGAGATTGAACGCGTTTCATTTTGCAGTCCATCTCTCGGACCAACTTCAACGATTTTTGCGTGCCGGGGAAGTAGTAGGGTGGGGAAAAATTTGTTTTTCATGATGGATTCAGACTGGATTCGCCGGATTGGAAATCCGGTGTTTCAGGCAGGCTCGTCGCCATACCCATCGATTGTCAATAAAGTGTCACCCTCATTTACCTGATCTCCCTGAGTGAAGTAAATATGGCCGACTGTGCCGTCGTTCGGCGCATTGATTTGATGTTCCATTTTCATTGCTTCAACAATGATAAGTGGGTTTCCCTCTGAGATTACATCACCTTCGTTTACCATCACAGCAACCACCGTCCCGGGCATGGGAGCCGTAAGCTGGCCGTTTTGTTCGGCAGGGTTATTTTCCTGGGCTCGAGGGTCGAAGCGATGGATTTGCCAGTTGCGATTATCATGACAAATTAGCAACTCAGAACCAGTGTCGGTGAGAATCGCTTTCAATTCCTGTTGAGGCGTTTTCACTATCAGGTTGTTTTCGTCACTGAACCATACCTCGCATTGGATTTCAGGCAGAGAATGTGCTTTGGGTGTATCGGATTCAATGCAAATACATAATTCATTTTGCCGCGACCAAGCGTCAATGGTTACTTGACTGATATTAACGGTATCAGAGATTGTATAGTATAGATGGGTATTACCGTGAAGCTGGTTTTGCCAATGATTACTAAGGCCCCAGGGAGAGAAGGGGTCCTGACTTTGTTGCTGGGTCTTTCTGGTTGATTCTCTGGACTTAATTAAATCGTAACACGAGACTAGCAGCGCAATATCGTGCAGTGTTTCAGTAGAAGAAGGCGAAGACAATTCGTCAAAGCGATTTTCGATGAATCGTGTGTCTACGCAACCTTGAGCAAAAACTGGATGAGCTGTCAGGTCGCTGAGAAAACTGATGTTATTTTGTACCCCGAGTATGCAATAGTCATCGAGGGCTCGGGACAAATTTTTTAACGCCGTTGGTCGATCTTCTCCCCAGACAATTAATTTGGAGATCATTGGATCGTAATGAACACTAATCTGATCGCCCTGGCGGACACCCGTATCAATTCGAATATGCTCCCCGGTGATGGGTAGTGTCACATGGTGGAGCATCCCCGTGGCGGGCAGAAACCCCAGGGCAGGGTTCTCGGCATAGATACGGGCCTCAATGGCATGTCCATGGATAGATAGCTCTTCCTGTTTCAATGGTAGGCAGGCCCCCTGAGCCACCAGCAGTTGCCATCGAACAAGATCCTGTCCGGTAATTAATTCGGTGACGGGGTGTTCAACCTGGAGTCGGGTGTTCATTTCCATAAAATAGAATTTTCCATTCGGGGAAAGTAGAAACTCGATGGTGCCTGCGCCCCAATAGGAAATTGCCTTGGCGCACTTCACCGCGGCTTGCCCCATCTGATCTCGAAGCTCCGGGGACATCATTGGTGCTGGGGCTTCCTCGATCACTTTTTGGTGCCGTCTCTGGGCGGAACAATCTCTTTCAAACAAATGCACAACATTTCCATGGGTGTCGCTAAATATTTGAATTTCGATATGCCTCGCGGTGGGCAAATACCGCTCAAGCAAAACCTGTTCATCACCGAACGCTGCCTTGCTTTCGCGTTTTACAGCCTCAAGGGAAGGGGCGAGCTCATCAGCATGGTTAACGACCCTCATGCCCTTACCGCCGCCGCCGGAGACCGCCTTGATTAGTAGGGGATAGCCAATAGTCCTGGCTGCTTCCACCAATACCTGGGTGTCCTGGTTTTCGTCGTCATATCCGGGAAGCACTGGGATACCAGCGGTTGCGATGATTTTTCTTGCGGTACTCTTTGATCCCATAGATCGAATCGCTGTTGCAGATGGGCCGATAAACGTGATATTTCTATCAAAGCATTGTTCTGCAAATGCTGGGTTTTCCGACAAAAACCCATATCCGGGATGGATAGCTTCGAGAATTCTTTCCGCGTTTAGATAGCTTTTTCCTGCCGGAGCAGGGCCAATGTGAATCGCCTCATCACACTCTTCTACATGCATGGCATCGACATCTGCATCGGAGTAAACCGCTACAGTTACGATTCCCATTTTTTTCGCGGTTCGAGCAATACGGCAGGCTATTTCACCGCGATTAGCAATTAATATTTTTTTAAACACTGGGGCCTTTCGCTAATAAAGAAAAATACAATTCCTGGTATGAAATCAACACGCCTATGAAATTCCTGGGCATTGTTGAGGGAGTTCGTGGGTTCTGGGCTGGTTACATTCGAAATACACCAAACTGCGTACTTTCGATAGGAGCATTGAGCGCAGCCGATATTCCAAGCCCTAGTACCGTACGTGTGTCAATTGGGTCAATGATCCCATCATCCCAGAGTCGTGCGCTGGAGTAATATGGGTGTCCCTGGGTTTCATATTGATTCTCAATGGGGGCCATAAATTCGGCTTTTTGTTCTTCGGTCCAGGATTGTCCGCCTGCCTCAAGGGCGTCGCCCTTAACCTGGGTTAGAACACTGGCCGCTTGTTCTCCTCCCATAACGGAAATCCGGGCATTGGGCCACATCCACAGAAAACGTGCACCGAATGCCCGTCCACACATGGCGTAGTTCCCCGCCCCAAAGCTTCCCCCGATCACCACAGTAAATTTGGGTACTTTAGCGCAGGCTACCGCCGTTACCATTTTGGCGCCATCCTTGGCTAGACCGCCCGCTTCGTATTTTTGTCCGACCATGAAACCAGTGACATTTTGTAGAAATACCAGAGGAATTTTTCGTTGTGAGCAAAGCTCAACGAAATGGGCGCCTTTAAGGGACGATTCGGAAAAAAGAATGCCATTATTGGCGACAATACCAACAGGATAGCCATGAATGTGCGCAAAGCCGCAAACCAGAGTGGTGCCGTACTGAGACTTGAACTCGTCGAGTACGCTACCATCGACGACGCGAGCAATAACTTCTCTGATGTCGAAAGGCCGATGTTTGTCTGCTGGGATGATTCCATAGAGCTGTTCCGCCGGATATATAGGTTCTTCCGGTGGTCTTGTTTGAAGATCCGCTCGTTTAGGACGATTCAGATGGCCGATGATATTTCGGGCGATACCTAAAGCGTGTTGGTCATCATTGGCAATATGATCAACCACGCCAGATGTTTTTCCGTGAACCTCTGCACCACCCAGATCCTGGGCACTAACTATTTCTCCAGTGGCAGCCTTTACCAACGGCGGCCCACCCAAAAAAATGGTACCAGTTTCTCGTACAATAATACTTTCATCACACATGGCGGGTACATAAGCTCCCCCTGCAGTGCAGCTACCCATAGTTACAGCGATTTGTGGTATCCCCGCAGCAGACATGTTTGCCTGGTTGTAGAAAATCCGTCCGAAGTGTTCCCTATCTGGAAATACCTCATCCTGAAGGGGTAAAAATGCTCCTCCTGAATCGACGAGATAAATACATGGTAGGTTGTTTTGTAGAGCGATCTCCTGAGCTCGAAGGTGTTTTTTTACGGTAATCGGAAAATAGGTTCCTCCTTTTACCGTAGCATCATTGGCGACAATCACGCATTCGAGCCCTGCTACCCGCCCAATTCCGGTGATAATTCCGCCCGCTGCAATTCCACCGCCGTAAAGCTCCCAACCGGCGAATTGGGAGAATTCAAGAAAGGGCGAACCGGTATCCAATAGCTGGCTAATGCGTTGACGGGGCAGCAGTTTTCCGCGCTCGAGATGTTTCTGTCTTGCCTTTTCATTTCCACCCAAAGCAATCCCGAATATTTTCGTGCGTAGATCATCAACAACGGGTTCCATGGCTGCGGCATTTACACCAAACTCCCTGGAATCGGGAACAACAGCGGATTGTAAAATAGGCATAATTCAGGGCTTTCCGATGGTGTTACGTTCGATGTCTCTGGCAATGACCATTCTCTGGATGTCGCTGGTGCCCTCGTATATCTGGGCTATGCGAACATCCCGCGCGATTTGTTCCACTCCAGAATCCCGGATATAGCCATATCCTCCCAGCACTGAAATCGCATCAGAACAGATTTTTTCAGCGCTTTCAGAGGCAAATAACTTCGCCATGCTGGCTTGTTGTAGGCAGGGCTCCCCGGCATCCTTCAGGCGGGCTGCTTCCAATGTCATTAGGTGGGCCGCCTGAAGCTGGGTTGCCATGTCAGCTAATCGGAATCCGATGGCCTGATGTTGGATAATGGGTTTACCAAAACTGACTCTTTCCGTAGCGTAAGTGCTTGCGATGTCGTAAGCTGCTCGAGCCATGCCGACGCACTGTGCTGAGATACCAATCCTGCCTGTCTCCAGATTCCCAAGGGCGATTCGATAGCCCTGGCCCTCTTCTCCTAGCAGGTGGTTGACCGGAACACGGCATCTATCAAATCGAACCTCTGCGGTATCTGAGGCGCTTTGCCCCATTTTTTCTTCGATTTTTTCGACATGATAACCCTCTTAACTAGTCGGTACAACAAACGCACTAATGCCCTTCTTGCCGGCTTTGGGGTCAGTGACCGCAAAAACGATAGCAACTTGTGCGTTCTTGCCGGAAGTAATAAATTGCTTGGTCCCACTAATCACGTATTCCTCTCCTTGCTTCTCTGCCCGGGTTCGTATAGAAGCAGCATCGGATCCAGCATGAGATTCAGTTAGACAGAAACATCCAGGTTGTTCTCCCCTAGCCAACGGGCGAAGGTAGGTTTCCTTCAGATAATCGCTACCAAATTTGAGAAGCGGGCCGCAAACCACGGAATTGTTCACGGACAAAATGGTAGAACAGGCTCCATCTCCCGCGGCTATTTCTTCCAAGGCAAGCACAAGTGAAATTGTATCTGTATTCGATCCCCCCACTTCTCTGGAACAGTCATACCATAGAGACCAAGGGCAGCCATTTTTTTGAGCGCTTCCTCAGGAAACTCAGATTTCCCTGCCCACAGAGCAGAATTCGGTTTTAAAACCTTTTGTGAAAAGGACCGGACAGTATCCCGGATAATTCGCTGATCTTCGGTTAGCATTTTTATTCAGTTGGAGCAGACTATTCGTGAATTTCAATGGCCATGGCGGTGGCTTCTCCGCCACCGATGCATAATGATGCCACCCCTCGCTTGAGCTTGTTTTGCGTAAGGGCTGATAAAAGAGTGACCAAAATCCGTGCGCCAGATGCCCCGATTGGGTGTCCCAGCGCGCAAGCACCGCCGTGAATATTGACCTTGTTGTGGGGCAGTGATAGTGACGTCATCGCCGCCATGGTTACTACGGCAAATGCTTCATTAATCTCGTATAGGTCAACGTCACCCGCCTTCCAATTCAGTTTCGCTAGCAATTTTTCGATGGCTGTCACTGGAGCGGTGGTAAACCAATCTGGTTCCTGAGCATGAGTACTGTGTCCGACTATGGTTGCTTGAGGAGTGAGTCCCAGTTGGTGGGCACGGGATTCTTTCATCAATAGCAGCGCCGCCGCACCGTCTGAAATAGAGCTGGAATTAGCAGCGGTCACGGTGCCATCTTTTCTAAAAGCGGGTTTCAGCTGAGAGATTTTGTCTATCCTGGCCTTAAAAGGCTGTTCGTCCTGGTCGACGATATGCTTCCCTGATCGATTAACAATTGTCACCGGGGTGACTTCTTCGGCAAAAAGCCCATTTTCAATAGCGTTTTGAGCACGTTTTAGTGATGTAATCGCAAAGTCGTCCTGCTGCTGACGGGTAAACTGATATTTGTCAGCACATTGTTCGGCAAATGCTCCCATCAATGTGCCTTTATCATAAGCGTCCTCCAGGCCATCCAAAAACATATGGTCTAGCATTTTACCGTGCCCCATTCTTTGACCCGCCCGGGCACTGGGCAGGAGATAAGGCGCGTTGCTCATACTCTCCATTCCGCCAGCAATGGCCGTTTCAATGCTACCAGCAACGAGAAGATCGTGAGCTAGCATGGTTGCCTTCATCCCAGAACCACACATTTTATTGATGGTTGTGCAATGGGCGCTAAGGGCTAAACCGCCACCTAATGCCGCCTGTCTGGCTGGAGCCTGGCCTTGTCCAGCAGGAAGAACGTTGCCAATGATTACCTCGTCTATTTTTTGAGATAGTTCATCTGAATTGATAGTGCTACCGTCGACTCCACGACGGATGGCCGCCTTGATCACCGCTGCCCCCAGCTCACCGGCGGTCAATGACGACAAAGCGCCCTGAAACCCTCCCATGGGTGTCCTCGCAGAAGAGACAATGACGATTGGATCTGACATGTTTTTGTTTCTGGCAATTAAAGTTAATACGATGATGATATGGCTGTCCTAACCTATCCTAACCTATCCTAAAGGAAATCGTTCGACTGATTCTATCGACAGGTCAGGCAGTTTCCTTGAATAACTCGCGCCCAATCAGCATTCGCCGAATCTCGGAGGTTCCCGCGCCAATCTCATATAATTTGGCATCACGCAGTAGTCGACCAGTTGGGTTGTCGTTAATGTAACCATTTCCACCCAGGGTCTGAATAGCTTCCAATGCCATCCATGTGGCCTTCTCTGCAGAATACAGAATAACCGCTGCTGCATCTTTGCGCGATGTTTCTCCAGCATCACAGGCCCGACCTACTGCATAAGCGTAAGCACGGCATGCATTCATGGTAGCGTACATGTCTGCCATCTTACCTTGCATCAACTGGAATTCACCGATTGCCTGACCGAATTGTTTACGTTCGTGAATATAGGGGATTACTACATCCATACAGGCGCGCATGATTCCAAGGGGACCCCCTGATAAAACAGCTCTTTCATAGTCCAGGCCGCTCATCAGAACATTGACCCCTCGATTGACTCCACCGAGCAGATTTTCTTCCGGCACAGCAACGTCCTGAAAGACCAGTTCGCAGGTATTTGAGCCCCGCATCCCTAGTTTGTCGAGCTTTTGCGCAGTTTGAATACCGGATTTTTTTTCAACAATGAGTGCACTAATGCCCCTGGAACCTGCGGTGAGATCAGTTTTGGCATAGACAACAACCACGTCGGCATCAGGGCCATTGGTAATCCACATTTTGTTGCCGTTTAGCAAATAGTGGTCTCCTTTTTTTTCCGCTTTGAGACCCATGCTTACGACGTCGGAGCCAGAAGCTGGCTCCGACATAGCTAATGAACCAATATGCTCTCCACTAATTAATCTGGGGAGATAGGTCTCCTTTTGCTGTTCGGTGCCGTTGCGAAGAATTTGATTAACACAAAGATTTGAATGCGCTCCGTAACTCAGTCCTACCGATGCAGACGTCCGGCTGATTTCCTCCATGGCAACAATATGAGCCAAATACCCCATATCACTTCCACCATAAGCCTGCGGTGCGGTAATTCCAAGTAAGCCCATATCCCCAAGCTTTCTCCACAAAGGAAGAGGGAATTCATTGTTCCGATCAATGTCTGAGGCGATGGGAGCAATCTCCTGCTCAGCAAAATTCGAAACACTGTGGCGCAGCATGTCGATGTCTTCGCCGAGATGAAAATTCATCGAAAACTGTTCTTTCATTTCTATGAGGTGCAATTTTTTAGGAAAAAAGAAAGCTACATTACGTTTACGTAAACGTCAACTAAAATTATCGAAAATACCCAATATCAACAACCCACTCCATCAAAATAAAACCCATTGAGTTAGCTAGGAAACTAGTTAGGACACCCAGGTTCAGTTAGGCTCTTGACAGCATGCCCGGATTCGTTGGGCCTGACTTAACTAAGGGCCGAAAAAGGAAGCGGCCGAAAAAGGACACCCATACTTAGCCAACCCAGTAAAGATCGACAAATTGGGTTGACATCGAAATGGAATGGGTTAGTCTTTACCCAGGAATCACTTAAGACAGGAGTCAAAAAATGACCGTAGCCAGACGCCAAAAAATCAATCTGGAATCCACCCCTTATTATCACTGTATCTCCCGTTGTGTCAGGCAAGCGTTTTTATGTGGTGGTGATAGGCATACTGGAAAAAGCTATGAACATCGACGGGCATGGGTGGAGTCTCTGCTACATAAGCTCGGTAAGGCGTTTTGCATAGATCTCGTTGCTTATGCTGTGATGTCGAATCATTATCATGTTGTGCTACGGGTTGATCTTGAGGAGTGCGAATCCTTAAGCGACATGCAAGTGATTGATCGATGGTCGCTGATCCATAAAACCGGTGATTTGATGCGCCTTTATCGAGCAGGTGGCGTTGTTACTGAGTCGGAACGCCGCGAAATTCAGACAATACTCCAGCATTGGCGTGACACATTAACCAATATCAGTCGGTTTATGGGATACATTAACGAACGTATCGCGAGAGAAGCAAACCGCGAAGATGAATGTAAGGGGCGTTTCTGGGAGGGGCGGTTTCACAGCGAAGCCTTGCTGGATGATGAAGCTTTGCTTAAATGTATGGCCTACGTGGATTTGAACCCAATTAGAGCAGGGATTGCGGCAACGCCTGAAATATCTGATCATAACTTCTGTGAAATTCCGCATTGAAAATCGTGAAACAGGTGCTGAAGAACACTTAATGCCTTTCCTTGACGAAAAATATATCTCTGGTCGTAATTTTGAGCACGGTGTAAAGTTGCCCTTAAAGTTCAGCGAGTACTTGGAACTGATTGACCGGATAGGGAGAGTATTTAGGGAGGATAAAAAGGGCAAAATTGCCGATACGTGTCCTGAAATTCGATTAAGACCGTGTTTAGTCGCTATACGCCGAGTGTCTCAGATTAGATTTTAATCTATTGTAAAACGAGGTCACTATTCTGGAGAGGGATGAGGAGCCGCTGGATGTTCAGCATTTTATTTTAAAATATCTTTGAGTGTCCCTAATTTTGTTTAATTTTACCTTTTTACCTGCTTTAAGAATCCATGGGGTGCATGAGCCTCTATATTAGATATGTAAAGCACCCTATAACCGAATTTCGTTGATCTTGAGTGTGCCTGGCTCATGGGTGCTATGAAGTACCCTTTTTAAGAACCCTTAAGAATGAATAATATCTATTATCGATGGGTGTCCTATCTTTGGGTGTCCTTTTTTAAGTGGTTGGAGGACATGGGTTATACTTACGAGACTATGATCCTCTGATTGTTTATCAATTTTTAGATCAGGAAGGTTTTGCGCAAAAATATTATCGCAAAGGTATTTCGGCCCTTTCTTAATCGCAAGTCTTTGTTTAAATGATAATAGAAGTATGGGTATTGCTTTCGGTTTATTCTGTGCGCCGATTTTGTAATTCCAATAAAAAGAAACACACTCGAGGTTCTTTAAAACGAGAAAGCCAGCGCAGGGTGGCAGGGAATGATTCTGCATGTTCGCAAGTCCCTGTATCGTTAGGATATGACATAGAGCCGGAAGAGAAAAGCCCCAAGGGGTTCTCCATCGCCAAAGACGAACATGAGATTAATCGCAATCTAAAAATTAGTGCTGTCACTCTAGGGTTGGCGGCTATTCGACAGTTTGTTTATGCACCAATTGCGCCGGTTTATCTGGGGGTGTTTGCTTATCAAAACTGCGCTTTTTTTGACAGGACTGTCACTCGCCTAATAAAGGAGAAGAAGATTGGCTATGATGCTAATGTGTTGGTAATTCAAACTCTGGGTGTCGGGTTTAACCAGCACTTTATGGTGTCGTTAGCCGTATTCGTGTACTTTATTTCTGAGAAAGTAATTAGCCTGACGGAGTCTCAGTCACAAAAGTTAGTTGCGAATAGCTTTAAGGGGTTAAAAGAGAGTGTTTGGTGTTTGAAAGATGGTGCCGAAATTCAAATCAAGCTGAATGAGGTTCAGGTCGGTCATCTGGTGATTGTGGGTGCCGGAGAGGTAATTCCGGTAGATGGCTCTATTTGGTCGGGCAGCGGATTGCTGGACCAGCATACACTGACAGGTGAATCCCAATTGGCAGAAAAAGAAGCCGGGGATTTTGTTTTTGCCACAACGGTTCTGATGTCCGGCGCAATAGTGATTAAAACCGAAAAAACTGGAGAAGATACCACTGCAGCTAAGATCGATGAAATATTGAACCATTCTGTAGATTACAAATCTGCAATTCAGCAAAAAGGAGAACAATGGGCAGATTTGGGTGTCTTGCCTTTTTTTGGTCTTGCCGCCTTTGCAGCAGCCACTAGTGGAGTTTCGTCAGCGCTTGGCATATTAACTGCACATTTTGGTAGCCGAATTCGTATTCTCGCTCCTTTGGGAACACTGCGGTTCCTAAAAAAAGCGTCTAACCAAACCAGGGTATTTTGGTTAAAAGTGGGCTGACTCTTGAGACTCTGGTGGATGTCGATACCGTATTATTTGATAAAACGGGAACGTTGACGAATTCAGAGTTGTTAGTGGAAGAGGTGTTCTCCCATGAAGATTCTACGGAACAAATAATCGCTTATGCGGCGGCTGCTCAGGGAAACATGAGCCATCCGGTAGCGGAGGCGTTGACGCAAAAAGCCAGGGAACTGGGAGTGACGCTACCACAGCTCGATTCTTCAGAGTATCAGATTGGGTTTGGGGTTTCTGCAATGATTGACGGTGGATCCATTGAAGTGGGTAGCGAACGCTTTATGATGCTAAAAGGCATTGCGATTTCTGATGTCTTTACTCATGCGCTAGCGGAAGGTAATCGCCGCGGTCATTCCTTCGTAATGGTATCCCGGGATAAGCGGATATTGGGGATTATCGAATTGAGGTCTATGGTCAGAGATGAAGTTTCGGATTTAGTCGCCCAACTCCGGCTACATGGGGTCAAACAAATGGCCATTGTTTCCGGGGATCGTGAGGAAACCACTCGCTATTTGGCGAAACAGCTAGGGATGGATAACTACTTTCACAACGTATTGCCGGTGGAGAAAGCGGATATCGTGATGAGGCTTCAGCGGAAAGGGAAAAAGGTATGTTTTATTGGCGATGGGATAAATGATGCCATTGCAATGCGTACGGCGGATGTGTCTGTTTCTCTAGCAGGCGCCTCCAGTATCGCGACGGATGTCGCAGATGCGATATTGATGGATGGAGGACTGCATCACCTGGGGCAGTTGTTTTCTATTTCAAGGGAGCTGGATCATAATCTTAACCGCAGTTTAAAAATCCTGATGATTCCCGCCGCAGTTATTATTCCGGGAGCCATGTTGTTCTCCATTGGCTTTGGTAGTGCCCTTATGATTAAAAATATTGTATTCCTTGGTGGGTTGGGTAAAGTAGTGTGGCCGCTTTACAGAGATGCAAATATCGAGTCACACCAGGGAGAACCACTATCTCTAACTACGAATGCGATCTCACCGCCATCTCCTAACGGGATGGAAGCGATGGGGAATACTGACTCCGGAGAAAATGGCAAATTCATAGCGCGATCATCCGCACCGTTATAACGGAGTCTCGGGCTTGATGATGATTATTTTTAATCCCAATCTACTTCGCTCAGACTTTTCCAGGGGGCTGACTGATGTTTATTTTCTTCTCCAAAACAAGCCGTCCAGTGGCAAGTTTTTTGGGGCAGCGAATTTTTTAAAAAGGTGTATGACTCCAGCTAAGAGGCACTGGGAAAATGTTACGGTGAGTATCAGTTCGTTGAAAGATTTATCCCATGGGTTGGACGGGGATGAAATTATCCAGCGATTGATGGCGGTTAGATAATCAGATCAGTTCTTTCGGCAACAGCAGGAGGACGTAATTGGAATATCTACCTTTTCAAGGGCTGCTTGAAGTTTTTTTGTGATTTTTGGAAGGAGTTCGGACTCCCGTCTATATTTCAAGCATTCGGCTAGCCCGTGCAACGCCCAGACGTTGTCCACATGGTGGCTGCAGCGTTGATGGTTTGGGTTCATTCCGAGATCCGTGCGGTAGACGGCTTCAGCCTCCTCATAATGTTTTTGTTCAAGCAGTAATGCGCCAAGGGCATGCCTGGGTGGGTGCATCCAGGCCCAGGGTTCGCTGTAGTGAAGGTCGTCGTTGAGTTGGACGCTTTTGCGCAGATATTTATAGCCAGCTTCGTGATCCCCCTTATGGTATTCCAGTTCCCCATTTAACATATTTTCAGCGATGGCCAGTGTTTCGAGAGCGGGGTTATTGAAGAACTTGCGGCTGGTTGGTATCTGTTTCAGCGATTCGTAGAACCAGTTTCGTTGCTGTTCTGCCTCTTCAATCTGTCCAAGCGCTGCATAACTGACGCCTTTGGCGTAATGGTGCATGGAAGTGGAAACGCAATATAGAGCTGGAGTGTCCGGCATCGGTGAGTCGATGATTTTCTGCCACTTTCCGAAACGAACATAGACATGCATTTTCATGGAGTAATAGCCTTCCATTGTCATGGCAAGAAAGGGTTTTCCCGGAACCTCAAGAACGGCTTTCGTCAAGGTCTCGCACATTTCTTCTGCGGCAGCAGCGGCAGGGTGGAATTGCCCAAGAAACATACAGGTATACATCATGAGATGAAGGTCATGGCACCGGGCCGAGGTATAAAAATTGTAAGGTCCCGCATAGTCCAGATACATACGGTCTGCCCGTATTGCTTTTTCGCTGACGATCTTCGCGTCCTCATACAGTCCGCAAAGCACATAAATATGTCCGGGCATGTGATTCATGTGCCCAGCATCCGGGCAAAGTGTCCGTAGTGTGTGGGCCGAATCCAATGCTCGCTCCGGGGTAGGAGACATTTCCAGACAGTGGATGTGCAGATGCAAAATAGCAGGGTGTGCCGGTGTTTCGTCTGCTATGGTTTGTTCAATCGCCCTTTCCAGTACATCCAGACACTCTAGCGTGTCAGCGCCCGGGGGAGGGGTGTTCGATCTTACATCCCAAAGCTTCCAGGGAGTTCTCGTCATCATGGCCTCAACGAAAAGAGCTGCGACGTCCAGATCACTGGAAAACTGATTGTAGAGCGCCCTCATGGCATTGGCATAATCGTCGTCCCATTGGTCAAACTCTGACAGAGGGACACCCTGGGGTTTCTGGAACCGTTCCGCTAGCGCGTTAACTATGCCTGTTTCTATCTCCGTCGTGCCGTCCAATAGAGATTGTGCTTTAGTTATGTGGTCGAAACAAAACCGGGTGCAATGAGCGATTTCATCATCGGAGAAATCGAACCATGGCATATTATAAAAAGGACCTGCCCCATAGGCGATGCCCCAGTGGGCCATGGCTAAATGGGGATCAAATTCAAGTGCCTTTTGGAAACATTTTACCCCTTCTTCCTGATTGAATCCGAAACACCAATTCAGTCCCCGATTAAACCAAAGCTGCGCATCCGGTGAGCTAGTGGTTACTGTTCGGGTGTGTACACCTAGATCAAAATAGTCATTCATTGTGGATTGAGGGGGTGCCAGTTGGGAGTTCGGCTGGGATTTTAACCACTAACCCTAATTGGCGTATACTGTTGGCCCCGATCCGGTCTGTAATGCGATAACCAACATCCTCACTAACATGAAGATTACACAACTCGACATTTATGGATATGATCTCAGTTACCGTTACGGTAACTATGTCATGTCCGGCAACCAGGTTGTCTCCCATCTACCCTCCACCGTGGTAAGAGTGATGTCGGATGAAGGGATTGAAGGTTGGGGGGAAGTATGTCCCCTGGGGCCATTGTATCTGGCTTCCCATGGCTTGGGTGCTCGTGCTGGGCTGGAGCAAATCGGGCCGGCGCTCATTGGTGTTGATCCTACCAATCTGGCCGCCGTCCATCGGGCAATGGACGGCGCATTAAGGGGGCATGACTATGCCAGGAGTGCAGTGGACGTCGCCTGTTGGGACTTATTTGGAAAATCTTGTAATACCGATGTTGCCACTCTTTTAGGGGGACGATTGCAGGAGTCGTTTGCGCTTTATAAAGCGGTCCCCTTGGGTGAACCAGAACAGATGCAGGAGTATGTCATCGCCCGACGGGAAGAGGGTATTCACCGATTCCAGTTAAAAATTGGTGCTGATCCTTATGAAGATGCTAAACGGGTGCAGTACGTAGCCGATGTGATCCAAGAGAACGACTTTATCGTGGCAGATGCGAACGGAGGCTGGCGTCTTCAGGACGCAATGATCGCTGCCAGGTTATTGGAACCTCTTCAGCGGGTTTTCTTTGAAGAACCCTGCCGGACTCTGGAGGAGTGTCTCTATGTTCGCCAACATACTTCTCTACCCATGGTTCTTGATGAAGTGATTACGGATGTGAACACCATGATTCGGGCTTTTCATGGAGGAGGAATGGAGGCTGTCAATCTCAAGATATCTAAATTTGCCGGGTTAACCGGGGCTAAACTCGTTAGGGATATCGCTGACAAATTGGGCTTGCGAGTCACCATGGAAGACACGTGGGGTGGTGATTTGGTGACCGCTGCCGTAAGCCATCTGGCCGCTAGTACCAAAGCCGATCAGACTTTGACTGTTTCATTTATGAATGATTGGACTAATGAACATATCGCGAGTTATCAACCGCGCTCAGAAAACGGCATCGGCGCGGCGCCCCGGGGGCCGGGTCTCGGGGTTGAGGTTGATATTGACAGATTAGGAAAACCTTTGTTGAGTATCCGATAGGATCGATTAATGTAATCCCGTAGGCGCGATGGCTATTTTTCCAGGATATCAGATAACGCGTCTTTTAGATGCTCGTATTTAAAATTGTATCCTGCTTGAGAAATAGCCTCTGGATAGACCTGTTTGCCAGATAGTAGAAGTTCCTCTCCCATTTGCCCCATCAACATCTTGATGGCAGCAGCAGGCATGGTAAAAAAGGTAGGGCGATTGAGCACTTTACCCAGGGTGCATGTGAACTCCTGATTTGTCACTGCATTGGGGGCCGTGGCATTAATGGGGCCAGCAATAGGCTCAGTAATAGAGCCAGCAATAGGGCCGGTGCATCGGGAATGGGTGATGCAAAATAAAATGATATCAATTAGATCATTGAGATGGATCCAGGGCATCCAGTGTTTACCGTCACCTATTTTCCCTCCCAGCCCCAACTTAAATGGTAGCAGCATTTTTCCCAATGCTCCGCCCCTCTTTCCAAGGACAATGCCTGTTCTTAACAGACAGGTTCGAACTCCAAATGATTCAGCTCGGCGCGCTTTGGACTCCCAGTCCCGGCACAACATACTCGAAAAGCTATTATCTCCTTGTGCTCCTTCAACAATAGGGCCACTGTCTTTCCCAACACCATAATACCCTACGGCAGATCCGCTGATTAACACTTCTGGCTTGGTTCTAAGGGAAGAGAGGTAGTCGACAACGGCTTCAGTGGTATCAATGCGGCTGTTCCAAATTCGTTGTTTTTGCCTGGTGCGCCATGTTTTTTCGGCGATGGGTTCACCAGCGAGATTGATAACGGCATCAAATACATCGTTCTCGTTCAATTGGCTCAAGCTGGAAATACCGCTAAGGGGCCGGCTGATGAGGGTCGGGTCTCTGCTAAGTACTACCACATTATGCTGGTCTGCAACGAGTCGAGAACACAGCGCCGATCCGATAAAACCTGTCCCGCCGGTGATTAGTATGTTCATCTTTGTTTGACCAGCTTTTCTCATGAGGATCGATCTATCCTGGTGAAAGTGAAATTCCAGGCCAAAGCCTTACGGTTATTTTACTTGTATACTTTGTCCAGGTGTTCAGGAATGTGGTGGTGACAGAGAATGGCTGAAAGCAATCAATACGGCATCTTTCATTTCGTTGTCTTTCATTTCGGTGAATGTGCTGGGTGTTTGTTATCTGCAATCAAGACCCGTGTCGTTGAACCTTTTATTTTTCATGTTAACTTTTTCTTTATTGTTTATGAACATAGAGCAGGCAAATGCATTTCTCAGGCGTGAGTTTCCCCAGAATACAACCGTGGTTGAGGAGATTGGAAATGGAACCTGTGTGTTGAGACAATCGATTGGTCATCAACACCTGCGCCCCGGGGGAACCGTTTCTGGTCCTACCTTGATGGCGGTGGCGGACTGTGCCGTCTATGTAGTCCGTCCTGAAAAAAGGCGCGATGTCGTTAGCGATCATGCGTCATTTTCGACCTTCGGATCAGGACAACACCCAGACGACGATTAGCGGCGTCCCAAGGGGCTGACAACAGGCAATGGCGAGTAATGTTTGCTCTCCGCCGTTGGGTTTTTCAAACAAAAAGAAAGCGATCATCCACTTTCTCAAATTCCACGCGCAACCCGCCATCAGCAGATTGATACGGTCTCCTTCGGCTCCCTTCAGCCAGCTCCTCAATAAACGATGATCATGCTTCAAATGACCGATGATCGGTTCTATCGCACTTCGTTTGCGACACAGTATCCGTTTCTTCTGGCGTTGATAAGCATTGTCCCGTTTCAGCGGAGGACCCGGTAACAGCACCTCACAATCCACTTTATTCTTCGCTCCCCGATATCCCCGGTCAACCACCGCCAGCCTGATCGATGTCTCACGGTGGGTATGGGCTTCTGTCAGTGCTGCTTTCAGGGTCTTCGAATCATGATCATGTTCGTCATGACTCACCACCCCCACAATCACCTGTGACTCCTTCGTCGCCACCACTGACGCCTTGCGACCATACTCATACGCCTTGTGATCCTTCCCCTTGCCCACGCAGTACACAGCAGGATCATGCAGGGAGTAAACCTTGTTCCTGTCTTTGGGCTGTTGAGACAAAACACGTTCGTATAACGCAAAGTTCGCTTCCTGCGCCGTCAGAACATCGATCGGTAACTTCCGTTGGCATTCCCTGAGCAACACACCCGCAATGGTTCGTAATCGTTTCAACGCCTTGTTCGCCTTACGACGTCGTTTCACGTGACGGAAATGACGACATGCCAAACGAAGTGACCGCACTTCCTTTACGTACGTTCGTCGTTGTTGTATCCCGTGTAACTTCGACAGCTTGTTCAGGCGATTGATGATCCTTATCGCCAACTTGCTGTCTGTCGGGTACGTGATCGCCTTCTCCTGTACCGTGGTATCTACCAGTACTGTCTGCTCCTCTGCCAGCTTCCCATGCAGTTTTACCGACAGCGAAAAGATCTCCCTGACTCCCTCCGACCCAATCCGGTTGCGGAACTTCACCAGTTCCGTCGCATGGCACGGTACCTGCGTCTGGAAACTCACCTCACCACAGAACACCTGAAAGTACGGGTTCATCTTCCATTGATCCACCACCGATTCATCACTTAAGCTGTACAGCTGTTTGATCATCACCAATCCGCTCATCAACCGGATCGGTTTCGCGGCCCGCCCCTTCGCGCTGTAGTACTGGCTCAGGGAGGCTTCAAGCGATGACCAGTCAAGGGTATTGCCAAGGGCAATCAGGGGATGGGACGTATCCAGCTGATCAACGATGTTGAAGAAACTGAGTTGATCGTCATTCACCGGGCTGTCAGGTAGCATATATACCTCGTGTTCGACCAGAAACTGAACGCCAGTTTAACAATTCCGGTCGATTCAAACCAGGACTATATCCAGTTTATACTGGATATGTAGCCTTTTCGGGTTCTTCAGGGACGACTAACTAATCCCCATTAACTAATGGCTTTTAAATATCGATCAGCGTCCAAAGCTGCCATGCAACCGGTCCCTGCCGAGGTGACGGCTTGGCGATATACGTGATCCATAACGTCTCCCGCTGCAAAGACCCCGGGAATGCTAGTTTGAGTTGCGTCGCCTTTCGTTCCACCCAGGGTAATGAGATAGTTGTTTTCCATGTCCAATTGGTTTTGAAATAAACTTGTATTCGGAGAATGCCCGATGGCAATGAAAACCCCCATCAAACTGATGTCTTTTATGATGTCATCATGGGAGTGCTTTATCCTCATTCCGGTTACCCCACTTTCATCACCTAACACCTCATCCAGTTCGTGGTTCCATTCGATTTTTATATTTCCGCCGTTATCAACGGTCTTTGATAGCAGATGATCTATCAGAATAGCTTCCGCTCTAAGTTCATCCCGACGATGGACCAAAGTTACAGATGCCGCTAAATTGGATAAATACAGCGCTTCTTCTACGGCTGTATTGCCCCCACCGATTACAGCAACATCCTGATTTCGATAAAAGAAACCATCGCAGGTGGCACAGGCAGAAACCCCTTTTCCCTTAAACGCCTCTTCTGAGGGTAGACCAAGATATTTAGCGGATGCTCCGGTTGCGATAATCAATGCATCACAGGTGTATACCCCTCGGTCACCAACTAATGTAAACGGTTTCTTCCCTAATTGAGCTTCATTAATGTGATCAAAAATAATATTGGTGTCAAAACGTTCAGCATGTTTTTGCATTCTTTGCATTAATTCTGGACCCTGAACGCCGTCATTGTCTCCTGGCCAGTTGTCGACGTCAGTGGTTGTGATCAGCTGGCCACCCTGTTCAATCCCAGTGATAAGCACTGGATCCAGGTTTGCTCTTGCTGCATAGATTGCAGCGCTGTAACCGGCTGGACCGGAACCTAGAATGAGGAGGCGACAGTGTTTTGTTTCGGACATGGTGTTTCTAGTTAAAATTATGCGCAGGGGCATCTTATAACTGAAATTACATTTTTGATAAAGATCAAATCACCATATTTCGGCGGTTGATTGGAAATGGAACATTAAAGCCAAATTAAACGATCTGTTGACTAATGTTGTTAGCACAATTGTCGGGATATGAGTCACCATTTTAGCTGCCAGATCCGATAATATGAGAGCTATTGGATCTGTAGGAGATAATCCTTTCAGTGGTCCTATTCCTGGTCGCAGGCAGTGGCGATTTCGAGTACCATACCGGCTGGCTATATTTTAGAAAAATTGATTCAATGAGAAGTGTGACGAAGAAGCGGGTATTGGTAACAGGGGGCGCCGGATTTTTGGGGTCACATCTTTGTGATTACCTGTTAAAGGATAATTGTGACGTTTTATGTGTTGATAATCTTTTTACGGGTTCAAAGGAGAACATCGCCCGTTTATCTGGTAATCCGAATTTTGAATTCATGCGGCATGATGTGACTTTTCCTTTATATGTTGAAGTTGATGAAATCTATAACCTCGCTTGCCCTGCTTCGCCAATTCATTATCAGCACGATCCTGTACAAACTACCAAAACCGGTGTCCACGGAGCAATTAATATGCTCGGCCTGGCCGAGAGACTCAACGCCAGAATTTTACAAGCCTCCACCAGTGAAGTGTATGGCGATCCAGAGTGTCATCCCCAGAGGGAGGACTACTGGGGGCATGTAAATACAATTGGCCCAAGGGCCTGCTATGACGAAGGCAAACGTTGCGCTGAGACATTGTTTTTCGATTATTATCGCCAGTATGATCTGCGAATAAAAGTTGTTCGGATTTTTAATACCTATGGACCGAGAATGGATGCAGATGATGGTAGGGTAATATCGAATTTCATTATGCAAGCACTTCGTGGTGAACCCATTACGATTTATGGGGATGGTTCGCAGACCCGTTCCTTTTGTTTTTATGAAGACATGATTGACGCATTCGTCAAAACGATGAATACTTCAGAGGGGTTTACCGGGCCGGTAAATCTTGGTAATCCATCTGAGTTTACGATCAGGGAATTAGCTGAGAAGGTGATTCGAATGACCGGTTCATCATCGACTATTGGCTACCGGGATCTGCCGGCAGATGACCCTAAACAAAGATGTCCAGATATTTCGCTAGCGACTGATGCCCTTCGTTGGCAACCCCAGGTCATGTTGGATGAGGGATTAGAAAAAACCATCGAATGGTTTAAAAATGCCTATACCGTTTAAAGAAGAATCGGTATGTTTAGGGGCGTATTCTTTTTTGTACTAGTGGCTTCTGTTTCCAATCCCTTTTATCCCCAATCGCGTAAATCTGACAGGTTGTTTCTGAAGGTCTGTTGCTGAGATTTACTTTTCGATACTTTGATAATAGTTCATTAGTATTTCAGCCACCTCTGGTCGGGAAAACTCTGCAGGTGGTGCGATGCCGTTACTGAGCATTTCTCTTACTTTTGTGCCTGATAAAAGAACAAAATCGTCTTTTTCGTGATCAGGTGCCTCGCACATCATGACGACTTTATTGAGTTTTGTGGAGTAGGCAGTATGGTCCGCCCTAAAAATTTCGATCTCTAATGCATTTGGTGGAACATCGGTATCGAAAATAGACTGGGCATCAAAAGCACCATAGTAATCGCCAACACCCGCATGATCACGTCCGATGATGAAGTGGGTTGCCCCCATGTTCTGCCGAAAAACTGCATGGAGTACGGTTTCTCTTGGGCCGGCATACAACATATCAAAACCGTATCCGGTGATCATGACGCTATTAGGAGGAAAATAAATTTCCACCATTTTGCGAATTGAGGCATCCCTCACATCCGCTGGAATATCACCAGACTTTAGCTTTCCAAGTAACATATGGATAACACAGCCATCTGCACCGATTCGCTCCATGGCGATGCGGCACAATTCTTCGTGGGCGAGATGCATGGGGTTCCTGGTTTGAAAGGCCACAATCTTGTCCCAGCCACTGGATTCGATGTCTTCCCTAATTTGCACCGCTGTACGAAAGGTCTCTCCAAAATCTGTTTCAAAGTAGCTGAAATTCAATACTCTTATTGGTCCGGATAGTATGGTTTTTCCCTGGCTGTTAAATGCGGCGACGCCGGGGTGGGCTGGGTCGTCAGTGGCGTAGACCTGTTTTGAGATGGTTTTCATCTCGACATCAGTAAAGGACTCAATTTCCTCGAGTTCCATAACTGCAACGATTGGGTTGCCTTGCACATTTGGATCCTGTAAGGCAATTGTTGATCCAGCTTGTAAATGTTCCGCAGAATCAACCAGACACAGGACCGGAGTAGGCCAGAAAAGTCCTGATTGAGTGTGCATATTATCAGCGACGCTCAAAGCATCTGCTTTGTTCATATAACCTGTCAGGGGGTTAAAATATCCTGCACCGAGCATGACGGCATTGGCTGCTCCCGCTGAGCTCAATAGTACCGAAGGCAGTTGCCTGGCTCGCTCCACCAATGATGCTCTTTCTTCCGCATCGTTTACGAATAAGGGATTGAGTTTGAGTGAGCCGTGGGGGTTTATCATGGTTTAAAATACTGGAATTAATTAGTTATTAAGGGAGCTTCCTATTAGAAGTTCCCCAGAGTGTTGAACAAGGGTAGCGTAATCATACTGTCTGCGTCCCAAGTAGCTGGCGTTCGATCAGGAATGTGCACGCTTTTCGCTAATGGATTGGGCGAGTTGATCAATGATATTGCACGTGGTATCAAAATTGATGCATGCGTCTGTAATACTCTGCCCGTAGGTGGACGCGACGCCATTAACTACATCCTGCCTCCCCTCAACCAGGTGGCTTTCTATCATCACTCCAATGATTCTATTGTCTCCGGATGCGATCTGGCCAGCGACATCTGCTGCAACTAAAACCTGATTAGCCGGTATTTTTTTACTATTTGCGTGACTAAAATCAATCATAACTTGTGGCTTGAGCCCTGCATTGGAAAGTTTCTCGCAAGTTTCGTTGACATTTTCCTTTTGATAATTAGGTTCCTTCCCACCTCTTAAAATAATATGGCAATCCGGATTACCCGTGGTTGTGAATATGGCTGACTTTCCTTCTTTAGTAAGGGAAAGAAAATGATGGGAATGAGCAGCAGATCGAATGCCATCCACAGCGATATCAAGGTTACCATTGGTGCCATTTTTAAGCCCGACTGGGCAGGACAAACCGGATGTGACTTCGCGATGTACCTGGCTCTCCGTCGTGCGTGCTCCAATAGCCCCCCAGGCAATGAGGTCGGCAACGTACTGGGGTGTAATAATGTCGAGGTACTCAGTTCCAGCTGGCATCCCCATGGTATTAAGATCCAACAATAGCTTTCTTGCCGCTCTTAGCCCTTTATTTATATCATAGGTGTCGTTAAGATCAGGGTCATTAATCAAGCCCTTCCAACCGACTGTGGTACGAGGTTTTTCAAAATAAACCCTCATAACTATCAAAAGTTGATCGCGATACTTTTCTTTGAGAGGAAGAAGGCGTTCGGCATACTCTACCGCTGCTTTGGTGTCATGAATAGAACAAGGTCCGGTAACGACTAGTAAGCGGTCATCGCTGCCGGTCAGGATATTATGAATGTCTTGCCGTGTCTTGAGTGTTGTTGAAGCCGCCGATTCGTTGATGGGGAGTTCCTTGTTGATTTCTGCGGGGCTAATGACCTGCTCAATACTGGCTATTCTCAGATCATCTGTTATTGTTGTTATTGTCACGGGGTTTCCTGTCTATTGACGCAAAAGCGCTGATTGTACGGCTATCACCGCTCGGTGTTAAGTCAATGTCCCTAAAATATCCCTTTATTCTGCGTATGATATTCCCCACTATTCCTTATGACGATTGTGATGGTTCCTGAGCGTTGTAAGAAGTGGTATTCCTGCGATATTTCTATAAGACCTGGCATTGAAATCAATGTTTTTTACTATGATGAAATAACGGTCTTTTAGTGTTTATCTCTTTGACATCTAATTGCTAGTTAAGTCCCATTTTTGGGAAATTGTTTTTTGACGGTAGCCATATAAGAGTCTATAATCCAGCGGCTTTTTTGAAAGGTCGGGAATCTGCAACTCGGATACCCCCCCTACATAACCGCTTATCAGCTCCGAGGACATTATGGCTGTACAAAAAAACCGCAAAACACCCTCAAAAAGAGGTATGCGACGTTCACATGATGGCTTGAAAGAGTCCACATTATCCATCGATCCCATAACAGGAGAGCAACACCGCCGTCATCATGTAACAGCAGACGGTTACTATCGTGGTAAAAAAATGGTTGCAACTAAAGCTGACGATTGATTCCCATAACACTGGTAATCAGATTGATTATTAATCCGTTCAAGTTTGTGTTTTCATTTGGGTGGTATTGATTAGATGGTTACATTATCTATTGACGTTATGAGTGGTGATCATGGTCTAAGCATTACTATGCCTGCGGTTCTTGAAGTGATTCAGCATCACCAGGATGTGAAACTCATACTGGTTGGTAATGAATCTGAGATTTCGGAATATCTGAAAGATAGCGGTGAGGTTGAAACTCAGCGCTTGACCATTCATCACGCCTCTGAGGTGGTCGGAATGGCAGATTCTCCTGCAAATGCGCTTCGACAGAAAAAAGATTCCTCAATGAGGGTCGCGATTAACTTGGTAAAAAGCGATCAATCTGATGCCTGCGTTAGTGCGGGGAATACGGGGGCGTTGATGGCCACAGCGCGTTTTGTGTTAAAGACAATACCAGGTATCGATCGTCCGGCGATATGTGCGAGATTACCAAGGGGAAAAGGATGTACCTACATGTTGGATCTAGGGGCAAACATCGACTCTCCTGCGGCAATCCTATATCAATTTGGGCTGATGGGCTCACTTCTTCTGAAATGCCTTGATGGAAATGATTTTCCGACTATTGGATTGTTGAATATCGGTGTTGAAGAAATAAAGGGAAATACCACGATTAGGGACGCATCCGATATGTTCAAAAAAAGCCCACTGAATTACATCGGGTTTGTTGAGGCTGATGATATTTATATGGGTGATACGGATCTCATTGTTTGTGATGGCTTTGTTGGAAACGTAGCATTGAAGACATCAGAAGGCATTGCTCAAATGTTTATGGGCGCTACCAAAAAAGAATTTTCTCGCAATATCCTAACTAAAAGTGCTGGACTGCTTGCCAAGCCTGTACTGAATGCAATTAAAAATCGTCTTGATCATCGACGATATAACGGAGCCAGTTTCCTTGGATTAAAAGGAACAGTGGTTAAGTCTCATGGAAATACCGATGCGGTGGGTTTTAGATGTGCAATAGAGGTTGCGATTGAGGAAGCGAGAAGTAATTTAGTGAATCAAATCGAAAATGCGTTATCATCCTCCCTATCTTTAGCCTAGCATCCACTTTTATATATGACTTTTTCCCGTGTTATTGGTACCGGTAGTTATTTGCCTGAGAAAAGACTAACGAACTCAGATTTGGAGCGAATGGTCGATACTAATGATGAGTGGATACGTATAAGAACGGGTATCTGCGAGAGACGAATTGCTGCTGATGATCAGTTTACCTGCGATCTTGCGGAGCAGGCATCTTTGAAGGCCATTGAGGCCGCAGGGATTAACAATAGCGATATTGATTTAATTATTGTTGCAACCACTACTGCGGATCAGGTGTTTCCAAGTACGGCCTGCCTATTGCAGCATCGTTTGGGTATTGAGGGCCCTCCGGCATTTGATGTCCAAGCAGTCTGTGCGGGCTTTATGTTTGCCCTGGATGTGGCTGATAAATTCATAAAGACTGGCAGTGCACGTTGCGCTTTGGTGGTGGGGGCGGAGACGTTTTCAAGAATTATCGACTGGACGGACCGCCGTACCTGTATTCTTTTTGGAGATGGGGCGGGGGCCGTTGTTCTAAAAGCAGATAATGAGCCTGGGGTTTTATCCACGCACATACATAGTGACGGAAAATATAAGGATTTGCTTTGTGTCCCTGTAGGTGTGTCGAAAAACTATAACCTTGTTCATCAAGGGCAGGCCTACACTACCATGGAAGGGGGAGAGGTATTTCGTTGGGCGGTCACCGCTATGAGCGATATTATTGATGAAACACTGCTAGCAAACAATATGAGTAAAGAGGAAATTGACTGGCTTATACCGCATCAGGCCAATATTCGAATTATTAATGCAGTAGGAAAAAGAGCAAAAATTCCGTCAGAAAAAGTGATCGTAACAGTAGATCGACATGGGAATACATCGGCCGCTTCAGTGCCCTTGGCATTGGATGAAGCGGTTCGGGATGGGCGGATTAAACCCGGTGAGCATATTTTGCTTGAAGGTTTTGGAGGAGGGTTCTCCTGGGGTTCTGCACTAATAAGGATGTGAGAAATTTCTTCGTACTAATAACTGGTATTTATCTAATAAAAATACAAAAACAATAAAAATACAAACAATGAATCAGATTCTAAAAGATCAGGTGTGTCTGGTAACCGGTGCATCAAGGGGAATAGGTAAGGCGATCGCTTTAGCCATCGCTGGTGAGGGTGGTGGTGTTTTTGGTACAGCGACTACGGAATCCGGTGCTGAAAAAATTAGTGAATACCTGACATCTGTAGGGAATGCAGGTCAGGGGTTGCTGCTAAATGTTACCGATCCTGATTCGGTTGCCCAAAGTGTTTCGGCCATTGTCGAAAAAAGCGGTGCGCCAACAGTACTGGTTAACAATGCGGGGATTACTCGGGATAACCTCTTGATGAGAATGAAGGAGTCTGAATGGGATGACATCATGGAGACTAATCTGAAGTCTGTGTTCCGTTTAAGTAAAGCCTGTTTACTAGGAATGACCAAGGCGAGAACTGGACGAATCATTAATATTGCGTCAGTAGTTGGTGTAACGGGTAATGCAGGTCAATCTAATTATGCTGCCGCTAAAGCCGGTTTGATTGGCTTTTCTAAATCACTTGCCCAGGAGGTTGCTTCCCGGAACATCACCGTGAATACAGTGGCACCTGGTTTTATCGCGACAGATATGACGGACGCACTGGGCGATGATCAAAAGGAAGCGTTACTCAAACATATCCCATTGGCGAAAATGGGGACTCCTGAAGACATTGCTAACGCAGTTGTCTTTTTGGCCTCTTCTATGGGTGAATATATTACGGGTTCTACCATTCACGTGAATGGCGGAATGCACATGTCCTAAGCTGTTTTTTTGTTCTGCTAGGTTAATCGGGTTAATCGGTATTTTTATATCGTCTATCGGTAATACCATAGTCAAAAAAGATAAAAATTAAAGGAAAATTTATTGGACTTGGTAGGGGTGATTGTTTACTATCCATTTGTCCAAAAATAGCCGTTAAAGGTTCTGGGTAAGAACCATTTTCGATAGAGTGATATTATTGCTCTATTATCAAAAATCTCATCATCTGGAGGGTAAAACTCGAATGAGTACAATCGAAGAACGTGTAAAGAGGGTCGTTATTGAACAACTGGGTTGCCCAGAGGAAGCAGTTGTTCCAGAAGCTTCTTTCGTCGATGACCTTGGTGCTGATTCCCTGGATACGGTTGAATTAGTCATGGCATTGGAAGAAGAGTTTGACGCTGAGATTCCTGACGACGAGGCTGAAACGATTACCAGGGTACAAGACGCAGTGAAATACATTAAAGCACATGCGGATAACACGTAACAAAGGTAATATTGAGCAATATCGGCGAAGGGGGTTGTTGTAGAGCCGAAAAACTGTTTGTTATGACTTAGATAAGTAGGCAGCATCTGATGTTCTCAAAATCATCTTATGTTGTATATACTCGAACCGCTGCTCTTATTTCCCTGGGTGGCGGTTTTTTACTTTATGAGTCTCGGATTTAAGTTTTCACTAACAACAGTCCAAACTAACTTTTAGTTATGAGTTAAGAAATGAATAAGAGACGTGTAGTTGTTACCGGAATGAGTATGATCACTCCGGTTGGTGTTGGCCTCGATGCTTCCTGGTCTGCGATGGTTGAAGGTCAGTCTGGTATCGCCAGGATTAGCCATTTTGATGCTTCGAATGCTTCCACTAGCATTGCAGGAGAAGTCGAAGGTTTTGAGCCAGGCCAGTACATGCAAGAACGTGAAGCTAGAAGGATGGACCGTTTTATGCAATTGGGGATTGCAGCGGGAGTGGATGCGTTTAAAGACTCTGGAATGGACTCGGAAAAGCTCACAGAGGCGGAGGCAGAGAAAATTGGTGTTTATATGGGGTCTGGAATCGGCGGAATTACTGCTATTGAAACCAACACTGCCCTGTACGAAAAGAAAGCAGCGAGAAAAATTTCTCCCTTTTATATTCCTACTACTATCATCAATATGATCTCTGGTAACGTTTCCATTATGTTAGGTCTTAAAGGCCCTAATCTTTCAATGGTCACGGCGTGTAGTACGGGAACCCATGCTATCGGGGAGGCCAGTCGGCTCATCGAATATGGTGATGCTGATATTATGATCGCGGGCGGAGCCGAAGCACCAATTTCGCCAACTGCAATCGCTGGGTTCAGTGCTGCTCGTGCCCTAAGTAAACAAAACGATGAGCCAGAAAAAGCAAGCCGTCCATGGGACACAGGTCGAGATGGTTTTGTCATGGGTGAAGGTGCCGGTGCATTGGTTCTCGAAGAGTACGAGCATGCGAAGAAACGGGGAGCGAGAATTTATGCCGAGCTTTCGGGGTTCGGTATGAGTAGTGACGCCTATCACATTACCAGTCCGTCTCCAGGAGGAGAGGGTGCTGCCAGATGCATGTTGAATGCACTGCGTAATGCATCTATTGAGACTGATAGAGTGGATTACTTAAACGCCCATGGGACGTCGACTGGATTGGGTGATATTGCTGAAACCAAAGCGGTTAAAAAGGCATTTGGGGATCGAGCCTATGAGTTGGCGATTAGTTCCAATAAGTCCATGATCGGACATTTACTTGGGGCTGCTGGTGGTGTGGAGGCGGTAATGACAGTAATGTCGATTTATCACAAAACAGTTCCTCCAACTATCAACCTCGATGACCCTGATCCGGAGTGTGATTTGGATTATGTGCCCGCTGAAGCAAGGCAAAAAGATGTTAGGGTAGCGTTGAGTAACTCATTTGGGTTTGGTGGCGCCAATGGAACACTGGTTTTTAATCAGATCGACTAGACCTACCGACGAATTCATTGATTATCAATGTCGGTTGTTTGCTTAAGATGATGTTCTTTTTTAGGTAAATGACTCATCAAAATTCGGATTTCTCCAGCGAATGGCAGCTTTTTAAAGCTGCCATTCGCTTTTGGTTTCACATATTGTTAAAGTCTGCCTTTAAGGGGATCCTACATGGGATCTGTATAATAAATAAGTGACCTCAGGGGGCTTGCCGTTCTTCAAATATCTTAGTATGACGGTAGAGCCAAAGGGTCGTGTAGCAAACCAGGAGTCGTTAAGGAGTCGACTTCGACCCTCATCAAAACGCCATCGTTCTAAAAAGACAGCACTACTTCATTGATCACCATGATAGTTAAACCATTATACAAGGCACTGTTTTCAGCTTTTTTAGCTGTGGCATTGCTTTTGGCAATTACAGTAGGGTATTACCATCATTCGTTGGACCGTCTGCTTAAATTTAGTGATGAGACCTTTACGGTAGGTCGCGGAGAAACGTTAAACTCGATTACTGGACGTTTGCAAGATAAAGGAGTGATCGACGAGCCTTATACGCTGAAAATTAGGTCTCGATTAAGTGGGATTGATAAAAAGATACACGCAGGAGAATACCGACTCCATAAAAACGTTACAATTCGGAGTCTGCTTGATCAATTTGCCCGGGGAGAAGGGCAGGTTGAGTTTAAAGTGGTGATTATTGAGGGCTGGTCGTTCAAACAGATGCGCCAACTAATCGAAAGAGCTGAAAAACTAAAAAAAGTCACCATTGGGTGGGATGATCAGAAAATAATGGAGGAGTTGGGATACCCGGATTTACATCCAGAGGGACAATTTTACCCGGATACCTACTACTACAAGAGTGGAGATACGGATCTCTCAATCTACCTGGTCGCATTCAATCTGATGCAGAAAAAGCTTGATGAAGCCTGGAATAACCGAAGTGAAGGGATCATGATTGATTCCAGATATGATGCTTTGATCATGGCGTCGATTATTGAAAAAGAAACTCAATATCGACCTGAGCAGCCGACAATTTCTGGTGTTTTTGATAATCGACTGAGAAAAGGAATGAAGCTGCAGACTGATCCTACGGTAATTTATGGGTTAGGAGACAGTTTTAACGGAAATCTCACTCGAAAACATTTAAGGACTGATACGCCGTATAACACTTATACCCGATATGGCTTGACACCCACTCCGATCAGCTTACCCGGTTGGCAATCGTTGGATGCTGCGGTTAATCCTGCGAACACTGATGCTTACTATTTTGTTGCGAAGGGGGCTGGACAACACAAATTTTCTCGAACCTTAAGGGAGCACAATCGGGCAGTTCAAAAATACCTTCTGAGTAAATAACGTTTTTGATCAACAGACATGACGGGTTTTTTTATAACGGTGGAAGGTGGGGATGGTGCGGGGAAAACGACTCACCTTAAATTTATTCATGAGTGGTTGCAAAATCGTAAGGTGAAAGTGCTCCTCTCCCGGGAGCCAGGTGGAACGGAGATTGGTGAAAGTATCAGGGAGTTGTTGCTTCATGGGCGAAGGAGAATTACTGATGAAACTGAATTATTGCTTATGTTTGCGGCCAGAATGGAGAATATAGAGCAGTTGATTAGACCTGCGATAGCCAGAGGTGACTGTGTCCTTTGTGATCGATTCACGGATGCGTCCTACGCCTATCAGGGAGGAGGAAGAGGTATCAGCAATGTTCGTATCTCTCAGTTGGAGCAATGGGTTCATGGTGATTTGCAACCTGATCTAACCATTGTGCTCGATGTTCCCATTGAGACGGCGATGAAGCGAACTCTTGACCGCGGGGAAGCGTCAGATCGATTCGAACGGGAATCCAGGGATTTCAAAAATGCAGTGAGACAATCTTATATTGATCGAGCGGAACGATTTCCTGATCGTATAAAGGTGATCGATGCCTCTAAGAGCATCGAAGAGGTTGAATCCAGCGTTGAAACTGTTCTCCTCGATTTCTACACTGATTGGCAAATAGATAACGCTAAAACATAATGTTTATCTGGCACCAACAGGAATGGCAGCAGCTTACCTCCGTAAAATCATTGCACCATGGTTTAATGATTACTGGTTCAGGCGGCATTGGTAAACGAGAATTCTGTCTGTCGTTTGTAAAATATCTGCTATGCGACAATACTGGTTTGAAAACTGGAGAGGAGGGCTGTGACCAGTGTCAGAGCTGTGAATTGTTTAGAGCGGGCACCCATCCGGATTTTCACCTGATCACCAGCGAAGTTGAAAGCGCTCAGGCGAGAATATCGCTGATATCAGCGTATGGAGATCGATATCAGAATGTTCTGGCAAGAGATAAAAAAGCGAAACCAGGTAAAATTATTACCGTTGATCAGATCAGGCAGCTGATTAGGAATTTTTCTACGCAATCCCATATTTCCTCTCATAAGGTAGTACTAATCATGCCTGCGGATGCCATGAACACCAATGCTTCAAATGCGCTCTTGAAGCTTCTGGAAGAACCGCCGGGTAATTCGACGTTGATTTTAATGACGCCATCTCCAGGCTTTTTGCCTGCTACCATAAGGAGTCGGTGTATGGTGGTAAACCTTTCGAACCCCGGCAATCATGTTGCGCTGGAGTGGTTAAGTCAATTTATGGACCAGGATGCTGCTGAACTTTCGCTGGAGCTTGCCAACGGAGGACCGCTGAATGCCAAACTACTTTTCGATAACGGATTTCTTGAAACCCGGAGTCAGTATATGAATCAGCTGATCGATATGGTTTCTTCCAGAATTACACCCTTGGCATTGGCTATGGATTTAAGCAAGTCTGACTTGCCCGCTTTCCTTGATTGGTTCCAGGGTTTTATTTGTGAACTTATTACATGGCGTGTCAGCCACGTGGCACCTAAAAGGTTCGATGTAAGTGATCGGGTATGGTCTACTAAATCATTTTCTGTGGAAAAGCTCTATGGGTTGTACGACAGAATTGGTTTTTATCGTGGAATTGTGCGGGAGCCGATTAATGCTCAATTAGTAACTGAAGACCTGGTGTTAATGCTAAGGAGTGCGATTAGATGATAGGAATAAGTAGGTTGTTGCTATCTGGGCATCATCGAGTTGCTGCACAATCGCCGTTAGCAATCGATGATGGTTTGTCTGGGTTTCGAACTAAAAACCCAACGTGGAATAGGTTAAAAGAAAACAGGAAGGAAATACGTATGCAAAAGGATGAATTTAATCAGCAACAGAAGGTGTTTTTTAGGGGAAAATCTGACTACACCGCAGTTCCAACATTGGAAACAGAACCCCACAAGGAACCGATAACGTTGATATACCGAAACCGTAATGAACTCAAATCAGCTCATCTACCCTTCATCGATGATGGAGGGTTGTTCATTCCTACCCATGAATCATACACAATGGGGGAAGTAGTGTTAGTTAAGGTTGACTTACCTGACAATAATGAACCACTTGTCCTATCGGCCAGGGTTGTCTGGAAAATGCCCAGGGATTCTCAAAATGGAGCTCCCATGGGGGTTGGGGTCAACTTTCCAGGGAGTGCTGGAGCTGCGTTAGCCCACTGTATAAACGGACTGTTAAACGCGGACACTAAATAGTTACAATCTATCCTTTTTTGATATGCTACTCGTCGACTCACATTGCCATATTAACTTCGAAAAGCTAGCTAAAGACATGCCTGCAATGCTCGCTCGGGCTGCGGAAAACGATGTGCGATATATGCTTTGCGTTTGCGTTAATCTGGAGGATTATCCCCAAATAAAAAAGCTTGTCAGCGAGCAGGAAAATATTTTTTCTTCTGTGGGAGTGCATCCGCTGTATACCGAATGCCATGAACCTAAGGTAGAAGAACTGGTAGAACTAGCTGCTGATAAAAAGGTGGTCGCTATCGGGGAAACTGGTCTGGATTATTTTAAAGGTCGCAATCAAGAGGCTTCCACCGGTGAGCTGACAGATGACATGGAATGGCAGCGTAAACGTTTTAGGCGCCATATTGAAGCTTCGAGGATAACCGGAAAACCGCTTATCATCCATACTCGGGCAGCGGCGAACGATACAATGGATATTCTTGAGGAAATGGAAGCGGGGACTTCGGGAGGGGTGATGCATTGTTTTGCAGAGAACTGGGAAGTTGCGAAGCGAGCTTTAGATATTGGTTTTTATATTTCTTTTTCCGGTATAGTGACTTTTAGGAATGCAGACTCGCTTCGCGAGGTCGCAAAAAAAGTTCCATCAGATCGGTTTCTTATTGAAACAGATGCTCCTTATCTAGCGCCAGTACCCAAACGCGGTCAAACCAATGAGCCGGGTTTCGTGAGATACACGGCGGAAGCCATGGCGGAATTAAGAGGGGAGACCCTGGGAACAATTGCTGAACAGTCTACAAATAACTTTTTCGCGTTGTTTTCGTCTGCCGAAAGAGATACCAAAAGAGATAATATTGATATGAACCGATGCTATTCTTAAATGCCCTGGCAATGGGATATTTCCCCCATTAACTAACCTTCCGTATACGGGGTAATTGGGGGTATAGAGCAATAGGGATATAGAGCTCAATCATGGAACGCTTACACAGCTGGGGTGAAACCGGCTGGAGCCTGGCCAAATTCCCCTTCCTGGAACAAAAAACCGACAAGGTGTTGTTCGATCAACAATTGATTGCTAAGGTCGCTGGAGTTTAATTGGTATTCGTTAATGATCATTACCAATCGTTCTAACCATTGTTGCCAAGCGTCTTTGGAAACGTTTTCATAAATTCGTTGCCCTAGTTCTCCTGGATAAGGCGGTTTGTCCAGACCTTCTGCTTCACTACCCAATAAGCTACACTTTACGATTCGTGTCATGATTTTGTTCTTTGGTTACTTGAATATGGTTACAATGTCACTATATCAAATGATGCCTATCCGGGGAATTTCAACACCACAAAATTCGCTGTCTTATGTGACGTTGTAAACCGGTTATATACCGGATTGTATCCCGGGTTATGCCTTGGTTTTCGTCCTGGTTTTCTTCTTGACTTATATCTCGGATTGGCGATAGAAATTGAACTGGTAGAAAGGTATTATTTGTTCCAAATAGAATTTGATCAAGTGTCAGAAACTACTGATTTTGGAGAAGATGGGAAAGAGTCTTTACTTCCCGGTTTTACTGCCTTGGTTTTTACTTCTCCTAGGGTCTCCTGATTCTGCATCTACCAGACCATATCTACCAGACCATGAAGTGTTCAAATGATGAATTTATGCATGCGAGATTTATCTCTGAGAGAGAAGCAGCATGAATCAGGTTTCAAGAGAGCACAATAATTGTAAACTACAATAACCATACCATCTATCATGAACATGTATAGCCATACACTAACCGAGTCTGATTTAGTTGTAACTCAAAGTGCCGTCGAAAAAATTACCAGTCTTGTTAAAGACACAAGTGGTGAGGTTTCTGCGGTTCGAATCTATGTGGCCGGAGGAGGATGCTCTGGTATGAATTATGGGATGACTTTTACTGAAACAGAAGACTCTGTGGATAGTGTTATGTCCAATGATGAAGGCTTCAAGTTAGTGGTTGACCCCATTGCGCTTGGTTTTCTTGGCGGTGCCGAAGTTGATTACGTGGATGACGGAATAAATGCGTCTTTTGTTTTTAACAATGTTTTCCAGGCAGTCGGCGGTAGTGGGGCCTGCGGCGGATGTGGAGGCGCAGGTTAGTTCTTTTTATTGCCCCATTGTTGTTCTAAACAGATTTCGACATGTCAGACGAGAAGCACACAGATCAGCATGGCAGTGATACAGGAACCATTGTTGAAAAATCAAAACCGGCACTAAAGAAGCCCTCCCTTTATAAGGTTTTGCTACACAATGATGATTACACTCCAATGGAGTTCGTTGTTGTTCTGCTAATGCGGTTTTTCAATTTGACTCAGGAGAAGTCAGAAGCCATTATGATTCATATTCACACTAAAGGAGTGGGGGTATGTGGTGTATTCCCTAGGGAAATAGCAGAAACCAAGGTGCATTTGGTAATGGATTTCGCCAATAAGCACCAGCACCCCTTGCAATGCACGATGGAGAAAGAGTAATCCGACATGCTATCTGAACGACTGGAAATTGTTTTAGGCAGCGCCGTGACTACGGCGAGAACCGAAAGACATGAAATTATCACTGTTGAGCACTTGCTCTACGCATTGCTTAACGATAAAGAAGTTCGCAAGGTGCTGGTCGCCTGCGGAGGTGATATAGAACAACTACGGACGTCGTTATTGAGTTTTCTAAATAGGGATATCCCAGTTTTAGACGACGAATCTGAACGAGACCCTCAACCGGGCTCAGGGTTTCAACGAGTCCTCCAACGGGCCATTATGCATGTGCAAAGTTCCGGAAAAAAGGAAGTCGAGGGCCCCAATGTTCTGATCGCCCTGTTTGGAGAAAAGGAATCTTACGCTGTCTATTTTCTTAGCCAACAAGGGATTAGTCGATTTGATATTGTTAATTATGTTTCCCATGGCATCGCCAAAACACCTGAAGGAGATCGTCTACCGGCACCTCAGGACGAAGATGATATCGACGGTGAAGCGGAAAGCGAGCAAGAGGAGGGGCCGCTGGATACCTACACTATCAATCTTAATGAATTGGCACAGGAAGGTAAAATTGACCCCCTAATTGGGCGACAGAAAGAACTTGAAAGAACGGTTCAAATACTTTGCCGCCGACGTAAGAATAATCCGCTTTTCGTGGGCGAGGCCGGTGTAGGTAAAACGGCATTAGCTGAAGGTTTAGCTAGACGAATTGTACGCAATGAAGTACCTGAGGTCTTGAACGAGTGTACGATTTATTCATTGGACATGGGGGCGCTGCTCGCCGGTGCAAAATACCGGGGTGACTTCGAACAACGACTTAAAGCAGTGTTAAAGGCTCTTGACAAGGAGAATGATGCCATTTTATTTATTGATGAAATTCATACCATTATTGGCGCTGGTGCTGTTTCTGGTGGATCGCTGGATGCTTCGAATTTACTAAAACCCATGTTGGCATCGGGAGAATTGAAATGTATTGGCTCTACCACTTATCAGGAGTATCGAGGTATTTTCGAGAAGGACAGAGCGCTTTCCCGTCGTTTTCAAAAAATCGATGTGGTTGAACCTACAATTGATGAAGCGGTGGAGATTCTTCGAGGGCTAAGAAAGAAGTTTGAAGAGCACCACGACGTAAAGTATTCTCAACCAGCGCTAAGAACGGCAGTCGAACTCTCTGCGCGCTATCTCTCTGATAGAAAATTACCGGACACTGCTATTGATGTGATTGATGAGGCAGGCGCAAAAACTCGATTGAGTGATGCAAAAAACCGTAAAAAAACTATCGGTGTTAAGGAAATCGAGAGGATGATTGCGGATATCGCCAGGATCCCACCCAAGCATGTGTCAGCATCAGATTTGAAATCACTAAAAAACCTGGAAAGGGATCTGAAAATGGTGGTTTTTGGGCAGGATAATGCAATCTCCATGCTAGCATCTTCGATAAAAATGGCGAGATCCGGACTTGGGAACACGGAAAAACCCATCGCGTCCTTTTTATTTTCCGGACCAACAGGGGTTGGCAAGACAGAGGTAACCAAACAATTGGCGCATACTCTTGGAATCGAATTTATTCGATTTGACATGTCAGAGTACATGGAAAGGCACACCGTCTCACGTCTAATTGGTGCACCTCCAGGATACGTTGGCTTCGATCAGGGAGGTTTATTGACCGAAGCCATTAACAAGCATCCCCACTGCGTATTGCTGTTCGATGAAATAGAAAAGGCCCATCCGGACTTATTTAATATATTACTGCAAGTGATGGACTACGGCTCTTTAACGGACAACAATGGAAGAAAATCCGATTTTCGTAATGTCATTATTGTTATGACTACCAATGCAGGTGCTTCGGAAGCTGCTCGTGAGTCCATGGGATTTGTAGCACAGGACAACTCCTCTGATGATATGGAAGCGATCAAAAAAGCCTTCAGTCCAGAGTTTAGAAATCGACTCGATAATATCGTTCGTTTTGATGGCCTAAGTGAGAGAACCATTATTCATGTGGTGAAGAAGTTCATCATGGAGCTTGAACAACAACTATCAGAGAAACAGGTAACTTTAGACGTGGAGAAGTCAGCCCTGAACTGGCTTGCCGGGAAAGGCTACGATTCAGCCATGGGAGCCCGTCCTATGGCTCGGGTGATCCAGACGAATATTAAACAACCCCTTGCGGAGGAATTGCTATTTGGCAAACTTTCAAAGGGTGGGCATGTTGTTGTTAAAGTTCGAAGCGACGAACTGACATTTGATTTTCAATCCTAATTGAATGGGAATAGCCGGTCCATAGAAATTACGGGGAAGTATGTTTGGTGAAGGTGAGCTGTTCGCAGTAAGCAGAAAGCCGTAATTATGGAAAAGAGGTGTTCGTTCTACCCTTTTTTGTTTCCCGCAACGGTAATACACTGCGCTTTTCCATCGAGGTTTGCCGCTCTTCTCAATCTGCTCCCTCTAGGGTAGGGAGTATAAAAAACGGAAGTTCTTTGGCTATCATTCTTATGCAAGGTTCTGAATAACTTCTAATCCTTTGCTTCCTATGAGGTTTGTTATATTCCGCCTCATTACTAATACATTGAGGATAAGATATTGGGTGCTGTGTGTGTAATCGTGGGAGCGGGTGAAGGGCTTGGTCGGGCTTTGGCTGTAAAATTTGCCGCGGAAGGTTTTAATATTGCACTAATCGCCCGATCTGAATACCGTTGTGCTGGAACCATGGAGGCGGTTAGATGCTCGAGCAAGAAGGTGGATATTCAATTTTTTTATGCGGATGTCTTGAAACCGGAAACCGTGGAGTCATCGATTTCCGCTATTGTCGAGGCGATGGGTGAAATTGACGTTCTTATATACAATGTGAGAGGGGCTTTTAAAGCATGTGCGCCACTGGACATGTCTTATGCTGACCTTGGGGATAACTATCAGCTAGAAGTCATTGGTGCGTTTGCTGCGGCTAAATCAGTTCTACCCTCAATGATTAAACGCTCCCGTGGCAGTGTATTCTTCTCAAGCGCTACCGCGGCATTTAGGGGATCCGCTCACTACCCGCTGTATGCTATTGGTAAATTCGGCCTGCGTGGCTTGTCCCAAAGTCTCGCCAAAGCCTATGGGAAAGATGGGGTTCATATTGTGCATTTCAGGTTGGATTGCGATCTGGATGTTCCTATTATGGAGAAACTCTATGGAGACAGATACGACCCAACAAAACTCGCGGACCCTGAAGATGTGGCAAAAACGTATTGGTTGACTTATTTGCAACCCCGAGGGGCTTGGAGTAATGAGGTAGAAATACGACCGTCTAGTGAAACATGGACCTACTAAAACCTCACTTGTATTTAATAATCATGTAGATGAAACAATGACTTATAAACTATATTATGATCTGGGTAGCGCATCCATGGGAGTGAGAGTCATCCTTGAGGAAATAGGGGCGCCCTATGACATCATTCCATCAACCAAAGATAGAAGTTTACCTCGCTCTGCGAAACAAATGGCGATCAACCCTAATGGCTGGTTACCAGTTCTTACCTGGGACGATGGCGCTATGTACGAAGCCGCTGCAATGGCCGTATTTCTATGCGACCGTCACCCTGAAGCCAAACTTGCCCCTGGGATTAACGACCCTGAAAGAGGTGTATATCTACAGACCCTGGTTTATTTCTCCAACTCAGTACAGAATGCCTTCCAGCTCAATTACTATCCGGATCGCTTTGCAGATACACCTGACGATGAACCCTCCGCCCAACGACGGGGCATCAGAAGATTGCACGAAACCTGGCGTGTAATAAACGATCAAATCGGCTGTAATGAGTGGGTTCTGGGGGACCGATTCAGCTCGGTGGATATTTATCTTTTTATGTTGACCACTTGGCTAGACCAATCCAGAGGGCATCCTGGCACTGACCTTTTTCCAAACGTAAAACGAATCGCGGATACCGTGATGGCACGACCCAGTGTGCAATTTGTTTATAAAAACTGGATATCAGACCAAAAGAAAAGACAAGGCAAAAAGTGAGTTCTCTCTGGACATATTTGTAAACATCAATAAAGATGAGTATTCACAAATAGACTATGCCTCGGGTGAAATTATAGAAGTCTGTAGGGTGCAAGGCGCTTTGCTCATTGCACTCTACTTGTCTTGGTATCTCCTGAATATTTGACATAAAAAGCCCTTGAGAGTTTTACTCTACAAGGACTTTTGCGTGCTTCTGATACTCAGTAGCACTGATAGATGGTGGAGGTGGCGGGAATCGAACCCGCGTCCGTAGATCCTACACTCACCGGCTACTACATGCTTAGTCTGCGCTTTAAGTTAACCTCTCTGCCAGTAGGCTGACGGACTTACAGAGCGGCGAGTTCGATTGGTTTTAACCGTCAGATAACGAACAGATCTGACTAGCGAGCCTTTCTAATTTGACCTTTCAAACCCCAGCCGGAAGGCGAGCCAGGTGAAAGGACTAGCCGACTTAAGCGGCTAGTGCGTAGTTGTCGTCGTTGGCAACTGTTTTTGTGTAGCTGGATTTACGAGGAACTCTACACCTCGACATGCTCCGATGGCTTCGTGACCGACGTCGAAACCAGTCACCCCCATAGAACTGATTATTATAACAGGTATCTGTTTGGATGTTGCAGAAAGCTAAAACTCCAGGTAGGTCAGAGGTGGGCAACTGTTTTTTGATTGAGTGCTGGAATGGAGGTTGAGGGCTGGTGGGCTTTGTTTTTCTAACCCTGTTTCAACATACGATGTTTGTCTCGATCCCATTCTCTTTGTTTGATAGTTTCTCGTTTGTCGTATTGCTTTTTCCCTTTGGCTAGTGCGATCTTTGCCTTGGCTTTGCCTTTTTTCCAATAAAGGCTGAGGGCAACAATAGTATAACCTTCCCGTTCTGTGGCACCGATGAGTTTACTGATTTCCTTACGATGTAAAAGTAATTTTCTGTCGCGAGTAGGGGTAGCGACAATGTGGGTTGATGTCGATTGTAAGGGGGAAAAATGGGCGCCAATAAGAAAAACTTCTCCTCGGATAATGATCACATAACTTTCCTTAAGCTGGGCTCGACCCTCTCTAAGACTCTTTACTTCCCATCCTTGTAATGCCAGTCCGGCTTCGAATTGTTCCTCAATGGAATAATCAAAGGTCGCCTTGCGATTTTGAGCGATGGTGTTGGAGTCTGCTTTTTTCTTTTTACTTGCCATGGGTTGCTGGTGATAAAAACGCTATCCTGTCCTGCCAATTTGCTTCAAAGGGGAAATTATTGGTGCAAAAGAGCCGGGCTGGAAGAGATGTCTATGAGGCGAAATAGTCAACGCTAAAGTATAATCCAGAATTTTGATTTTGTCTGAAGAATCGTAATTTAAACCATGTATACGGTGCAACGCTCAGCCCTTGTCTTTCACAGTGCTGAAAATATGGCGATGCTGGTAAATGATGTTGATCGTTATGCCGAGTTTCTTCCCTGGTGTGGTGGCTCCAGGGTGCTGTCACGATCAGAAAACGAGATGACCGCCCAAATTACTATTGCTTTCAAGGGTATAAAAAAATCGTTTACTACCAGGAATCAGATTGTTGGAAGCGAACAGACGGTAGTGACTCTCGTGGATGGCCCATTTGAGTCTCTCTCGGGGGGATGGGTATTTAAAGCGCTGGAAGAAAATGCCTCCCGAATTTCTTTAGACCTGACGTTCACCTTTTCTAACCCATTGGTTGGAAATGTTGTTGGTCCCGTTTTCAGAACCATTGCAGATTCCATGGTCGAATCCTTTTGCGACCGTGCTGACCAGGTTTATGCTAAGAGAAAATGAGATGAGATTGGATATTGAAGTGGTATATGCCTTGCCTGAGCGTCAGGAAGTAATTTCGATTAAATGTGAAAATGGTACGAATATCGAGCAAGCCATTCTTCAGTCTGGAATTATTGATCTATTTTCTGAAATAGACTTGAGTGAAAACCAGATTGGCGTTCATGGGATGAAACAACCTCTGGATTATGAACTGTCCAACTTCGACCGAGTGGAAATATACCGACCACTCCAGCTTAGCCCTACGGAAGCTCGTCGTTTACGGGCTAAGTCTAAATCAAACTAACTATTTTTCAGTGCAGATTTTTGTTTTAGGTGATTTTTTTTGATCCATTTTTGTTAGCTCCGTTAATGTATTGATTGCAATATGGAGCCGTTATTGGTATAAACCTGGCCCGGAAAATCAGCCTTTAGAATCGTAGGTCTGATTTTCTGGTTTAAACAATAATTGATTCGAGTGAACATTGAATGGCAAGTAAAAAGAAACCTGAGCACCTGATACACGGAGTTAAGCCCTATAAGTCCAAAAAAGGAGAAGAATACATGGGCAAAGCTCAAAAAGGACACTTTGATGAAATTTTGCGAAACTGGTTAGCAGAGTTAACCACTGAAACTACCCGTACTGTGCTAAATATGCAGGACGATACAGCCAGCCATCCGGACCCTACTGATAGGGCGAGCCAGGAAACTGATATGACTCTGGAGCTTAGGGGACGTGACCGGGATCGTAAGTTGATTAAAAAGGTTGAAAGCGCAATCGCTTTGGTAGATTCAGATGATTTCGGATACTGTGAAAACTGTGGGGAAGAGATCGGGCTCAAGCGTTTGGAAGCTCGTCCTACCGCCACCTTATGTATCGATTGTAAGACGCTGGCCGAAATTAGAGAAAAGCAACTTTCCTGATTTCATAAAACCTCTAGCGAGGGTCCGCAATTGCTTCCCCCAGGCATTGAACCTGTAAAGGCTGTGGGAGGCACAAGATGCTCTTGAAGTCTGGTGTGGAATCAGGCTTCAAGAAAGGATCAGCCTATTGCCCAACTTACTGAGATCGTGGTTCTCCCATGGTTTTCGTGCTCCCCGAACCTGTTTTACAATTTATTCTTGCTGACGATAATTCCGTCTTCGTCGGCGTAGAGAAAATGACCTGTCTCGAAAAATGCACCAGCGAAATGAACGATCACGTCAATTTCACCTTTCCCTTCCTTTTGGCTCTTTAACGGAAAGGTACCGAGGGCTCTTACACCGATAGGCATTTGGTTGATGTCAGCACTGTCGCGAATTAATCCATTCATCACTACTCCGGACCAGCCATTATCTACCCCCATTTGTGCCAATACGTCTCCCAACATCGCACAGCGTTTTGATGCCCCAGCATCAACAACCAATACGGACCCATTACCGGGTAGCTCGAGCATTTGTCGAACCATCGAGTTGTCTTCATAGCACTTAACAGTTCTGATAGAACCGCTGAATCGTTTGTTGGCACCGAATGAACTAAATACAGGAGTGCAATATTGGATGTTGGTATGCTGGTCTGATAGGTCGGCTGTTTTCATGTTTCTTTGGTTGTAGCGTTCTTAATTTGAAATTTGTAATTCGGTATATCTATCGGGAAATTGATTGCAAAATCGTAAGGACTGCTTGTATGGAAAAATGTCGTGTCGCTTTTTGGCGATAATATCACTTTGTATTTTTTTCCAATAGGATGGTGACAACAAATCTCCGTGGTGTTTCAAAAATAACTCTCTGACCTTGGGATGGTTGATCACAAAGTGTTCGAATTGCTCGGGAAAGAAATCGTCTTCGCCAACGTGAAACCAGGGCTCCGACGACATTTCTTCTTCGGCAGATCGGGCCTGGGGGATTGCCCTTATTTTTACCTCGGTCATATGACAAATTTCGTCATAGTCATAGAAAATCACTCGTCCATGCCGAGTCACTCCAAAGTTCTTTAATAGCATGTCTCCGGGAAAGATATTCGCCGCAATCATTTCCTTTATCGCATTTCCATAGCTAATCACGCTTCCTCTAAGCATTTCGTCATCGGCATGATCAAGATAGATATTAAAGGGAACCATTTTACGTTCAATGTACAGGTGCCGAATGATGACAAAACCGTCTTCGATCGAAATACTCGAAGCAATGGTATTTTTTATTTCTTCGAGCAGATCGTCGGAAAAACGTTCAATGGGAAATGCGACATGGGAGAACTCAAGAGTATCGGCCATGCGACCAACCCGGTCGTGAACTTTTACCATTTGATATTTCTGTTTAACGGTTTCTCGATCTATTTGCTTGGGCGGCGCAAAATGATCCTTTATTACTTTAAAGACATAAGGATAAGACGGTAATGTAAAAACGGTCATGACCATTCCCTTTATCCCTGGGGCGATAATCAGTTTGTCATTTGAATGTTTCAGATGATGGAGAAACTCACGATAGAAAAGTGTCTTACCCTGTTTTTGGAATCCAATGGAAGTATAAATGTCTGCTCTTGTTCTGGTGGGGAGGATCTCCTCAAGAAAAGAAACCAGTCCAGCGGGCACTCGGGTGTTGACCATGAAGTACGCCCGGGTGAAACTAAAAATCAGGGCAATATCATCAGGTTCAGTAATAATGGTGTCTACGTAGAGTTTGAAATCGTCGGAAATAAGGATTGGAATAACAAATGGATGGGTCTGTAAACCAATTACTCCACGTCCTACAACATAGGCGGCCTTGTTTCGAAAGAAAAGAGCAGAAACCACTTCAAGGCGGCGATGGGGCAATGGTTTCTCATCGGATAGGGTGTAGGGTTCAAATTTCTTTACGACTAATTGGATATCCCGTTCAAGATTTGCCCAGGGCCGATTGAGGTTCAGGTTTTGAAATATTCGACGAAAGATATCCGACAAGGGCTGACTATCCGGGTAATAACTCGAGTATGCTGGATCATCCATATCGAGATGGTCTATGGCAGTACTGGGTTTGACAAAAATATGACGGTTGTTGAAATAACTGCGATCAAATAATCGACAAAATACTGAGTTATAAAAACTCTCCGCCAATTCAGGCTGTTTATGTTCATAAAGTGACCACATGAACCATCGTTTTACTTCCTGCCACAGATTTCGGTCGAAAACTGACAAATCGAAAGAGTTCTTTAAGTTTTCAATGGCTTCATCTACCCGGTTATCGTAGAAGTAGATGTGTTCTTTTCTCGCTTCCGTTTCTTCTTCCCAGTCTGCAGTTTCAAATCGTTGTTTTGCTAACTTGGTTATTCTCTGAAACAGATCATAATGATGGTTGAAGCCGTCGAGGATCGATTGAGCAATTTGTCTGGCGAGTTCTGAGTCCATAAAAATCGGTAAAAGTAAACTAGTAGTCCAGGGCGAGTGTGAATGGTCCGTCATTGAGTAACGTCACTTGCATATCCGCTCCGAACTTTCCGGTTTCAACCTGTGTGATACTGGATAGTCGGAGCTTTGATACGAAAAGATCAAAGCAGCAGCTCGCTGCATCTGGTGCCATGGCTGCACCGAAGTCAGGTCTTCGTCCTTTTTGGGCTTGTCCATATAGCGTGAATTGGGGAACGGCGAGTATCCCGCCGCCTACGTCCAATATAGAGTAGTCCAATTTCCCAATGCTATTAGGAAAGATGCGAAGGTGCAGAATTTTCTCAATAGACTTGTCGATTTTTTTATCGATGGAAACTAACGCGTCCATTTCGTCTTCTTTTCCAAACCCAATCAATAACATCAAACCCTGTTCTATGGCTCCAATCACGGTGTTCTCCACAGTGACTGAAGATCCCTTGACTCTTTGTAGAATAATTTTCATATAATGCAGCCACTGCATCCAGCGCGTACGTCGGGATTGATCTCCATCGTACGGATTTCCAACGAAAGAATAAAACCTCTCAATTTTTATGAGTGATCAGATGACTATAAAAAGAATACAAACCCAAACCAGAATGAGTCAGGCCGTTGTACATGGCAATACAGTATACACCGCAGGTCAAGTGGCACAAAGTGCTGGAGGAGAGTCTGTTGCGAATCAGACTGCTAATATCCTTGAACAGATCGACCAGCTATTGGCTGAGGCGGGGACCGATAAAGCCAAACTCATATCTGCCACGATATGGTTGAGTGACATTACTACATTTGGCGAAATGAACGAAGTATGGGATGCATGGGTCCCCGAGGGGCAGGCTCCCTGTCGAGCGTGTGTTGAGTCAAAATTGGCTTTACCAAAGTTTACTGTGGAAATTATGGTAATTGCCGCACTGGACTAATTACAGCACCGGGCTAAAAGAATAGGGGACAAAACCCTGTCCTTACCTGTATGGCAACGCTATCAATATCTAATGTCATGTTTGTATAGGAATAGATTCTCAACCTGAGTGTTGACAGGGTTTTGTTCTTCCACTGCGGAGATCGGTTGTCTATGGTGTTTACGTTTTTGCCAGTATCCGGATCAGCTCTTCTGTCTAGCGTTAGAATCCAGGCATTGCCCAAACATTCGAATTTAGAACGTAACATCAGGTTTTTATTGAGTGAACTTTTCGACAACGTTATAAAGCAGTTTTGAAATGTTGTTGTCACCATCATTATGCAGTAAGCTGCCGCAGAAAGTAATCGAGCCAGTCGCGAATAACAGTCCTCCAGACTCCAGCTTCTGGTATATCATATCGGCTCGTAACAATTTTTCGACGGGTTCTCCGGGCCAATTTGTAATGTGTGTTAATTGCTCCTCCGGAACGAGTACAAAAGAATCATCGTGCCCTTCTGAACTAGCCAGAATTTGAATGTCTTCATTGGAACCCAATCGATAGTCCACGCGATCAAGTTCAAATCCGGCAGCGCCCCCACCGCTGAGACCGAAGTCTCCAAGAATGTCATCATTAATGCCACTGAAAATCCAATCTGTATCGGTCTTCTTTAATGGTTTCATTGGATCATTACTGCCCTTTTGCCACGCCGGGATCTTGCTTCGGCGGTAATAGCTTCCCTTGAAGGTCCCTTGGGCAGAAAACCCAATACCTGCTATTTTCTGAGGAGGATAGCCATTACGTCGCCACAAGCCACCATAACTCCCATCGAATGCCTGATAATATTCACCAGGCTCCGCAGCCCAGGCACGAATGCCTCCTTCCCCTCGGCGGATTTCCAGCAGAGATGGATCTTCGTCATGCAGTGAAATTTTCCAATAAAAGCCATTGCCTCCGAGATACATAAAATTTCCGCCGCTGGACTGATATTGCTCAATGGCATCCAGTGTTTGTCGTGTGTGATATTCAGGGTGCGTGCCGGTGGTGACTGCAGCATAAGACTTAAGGGCATCAACGCCAGAATCATGTAGTTCCTGATCGGTGACGATATCGTATTCGATCCCTTTGGATTCAAGCCATGTAATGAGATGACTGTCTGCCTGAAAGTGTCTCAATCCGGAACAACCATCTTCACTAGCGCCAAAAGTAATATAACCAGGACGGATATTCATCAGTGGACGTTTGGCACTGGCGTGGCAAATTCCACTTCCGTCATGATGATTGTTGTAGGTTGATAATCCATACTCCTGGTTTACCGCCGGATTCCAGGGATAGGCATTCCATTGTTTTATGCGATCAATCCACGTTAGGTCGAAGTCGGGGCGCGCATGATTTCCGTAGACAGTGTAGGTGAATGTTGAAACCAACACGCAGAGTTTTGCCTTGGGTTGGTTAATACCGGGGCAGACGAAAAAGGGAATTTTATCAACTTGGTCGCCGCAACGGATTCTGGCCGCGTAAGTACCGGAAGGAAGGTCCGGTGGAATAATAAAACGGAAGTCTGTTTCTCCACTCAAAATCGTAAATGTCATCATCATGGAAATGAATGGCGCCGTATTGGTGAGGTGCGTGGCGCCAAGCCATTTCGGATCCATCCCAGCTAACTCCAGTCATGGCTCGGGTGGGAGAATTTACCAATTTTCCATGACAGCCATGGGGCCCTTGGTCCTGTATCCGACTGGTTGAAATGCCCTGGGAAAAGTCCCAGTGAAACACAGGTTTGGTTTTTAGAGCGGTTATTGGTTTCAGGAGTTGGTCTTCGTCCAGTTCTTCTTCAAAAATTATAGGAGATTCCAGTTTCCCATTGAAATGGTTTTGAGGTCGTGTTTGACTGTCGGCGGCAAAAGTGATGGAGTGCGGTTTAATGCCTGACATCTGCCAGTCCATGTCTTTGCTAACAGAATCACTCAGCCCAAAACCCAAAGTACTTTTCCATTCGCTAGATCCAATGGTGAGCTGGGAAGAATGTGCATCGTGTATTGGCCAGATTCGGTACCAATGACGAGTCTTCAGCAGCTCTTGATTGGTAACATGGCATTGGTGGGTGCCTTCCGTGAGGATACCCTCGACATATCCTTGCTCATTGATCGTCAACTCAATCTGAATATGTCCATTCGCAGAGCATAATGACAGTATATTTTGGCGTCCAATTCCAGGTGACGTTGGCCATATTATGGCTGTTAAGGTGAAAGTAGAAAGGTGTATGGATTTGTCTTTAACCTTTATGCGTCCATAAGAACCAGGATGAAAGGGTTGCACCCTGGACGGAAATGCCCCACCAAAATCTATTGGGACATCATGTTCTATCAGACCAGGACCTTCCGGATTTGGATCAGCGCAAATGACGCGAATAAGATCTGCTGAAAATGGGTGTTCAGAATCACTGCTGACTTTGAACTCGACGGTGTCCCCTGGACGAGCTGACAATCGATCGGTATATCCAATGAGAGGTATCAATTTTGGCCTGCGGTTTATTGGTTTAATATTGATGAGGAGATAAGAATTCTTCTTGGCTGATTCTCTTTCGAAGTGCGCTTTGGGCTCGATGACATCCGGGGTATCGGGTGAGAACTGGTGATATCTGGACATACCCGTCGTTTGAACATGCCGCTCGAATACCTCAGGGAAAGTTTAGTTGATAACCCGCCACAACGGTATTTGCTGGAAGCGTTAGAAACTCTTTGCCGCTTCTGCGAGTTTCGTCTGAACGGAGTCGCTGTACCACATATCCATGAACTGTCGATCCTTTTCTGCACGGTATTGGTCATAGGTATGTTTTATCGCAGCGGTTCGGTTCTCTTTTATTCCAGCAAAAGCCGGGCCGCAGTTCTGAGCCAATGGTAATAGCATTTCAAGCCCACGTTTTTCTACTTCCTCCATGGGTTGAACTTCGTCGATTAGTCCGCTGTTCAACATGGTTTCCATGTTAAAAAAATCGCCGCTGTAGATAATGTTGGTAGCGGTGCGATCTCCGACTATTTGACGGAGAACCAGATCCGTAGCGAATGGAATGGGAATACCCAATTTTATTTCATTAAGTCCAATTCTCTTTTTTCCCTCGGCGCCGACTCTAAAGTCCGTACAAAGCGCAAGCACCGCCCCCCTGCGATAGCATGGCCTCTCATTGCGCAAACGGTGGGGATAGGAAGGGTATAAAGATCAAAGAAAAGTCGATTGAATGTTGTCCAGAAATGACTGAACTCATTCCTATCTAGATGGATCAGATTGGGTAAATCGAAACCAATGGAAAAGAATTTTTCCCCGCCTGCCAATAACAAACCCTGGTACTCATCTCCCATGGACTTTTTTATCTGGCCGATGCGTTCTTCCAGTAGGTTCAACAAATTCAAATTGATGGGACTGGTTACTCCATTGTTCAAACGGAGAATGGCGATGTTCTCCTTTTTTTCTAATTGAATCATGATTGGCGTCACTTGAGTCTGCTTGTCTTACTATCTACCAGTAGTGAATGGCGTTGGTATATATATTCTGAATGTCGATCAGATTGGTTTCCTGGGGAGTATTGGCTATGGCACGTTTCTGTCTGGCAGAGGAGTCAGCCAGAGCGTTGACGTGGGCTTGCGTAAAACCCACTCCGCTCAATCCATTGGGCGCATTGGTTTTCTGCATTAAGTCGATGATTCTGTTGGCGATAATTTCGCCCGAATCATCAACGGTGCCACCTGGAAAGTCTGCGTCTAAAAATCGGGCTGCCTCCAAATGTCGCTCCGGGGCTCCTGCTGAAATATAACGGAATATTGCTGGTGCGCTAACGATGACGCTGAGCCCATGTGGTACAAAGGGAGATGATACATTGTATCCCGGTGTGGTTATATCGTTCATCAAATGGGTCACACCGTAGGACATTGCGTGGGGCAGGTGTGTTCCGGAATTACCAAAAGCCATTCCAGCTAGCGTTGCCCCCCACATCAACTGGTCTCTCGCTTCGTTATCCGTGCTATCGGCCACTCCTCGCACCAGATACTTTCCAACGATCTCCAATGCCTTACTGGCGGCAAGATCACTCCAGGGATTAGCTCCCTGGAGAAAGGTCCTTGCCGTGGGGGATTCAACTTTTTCCCATTTAGTGTAAGCTTTTGCGGTGTAACACTCGATGGCGTGACAGAGTAGATCAAAACCGGTTGATGCCACGACATTGGATGGCAGCGTATCGCAGACCGATGGATCTATCAGGGCTTCTATCGGAAGCAAATAGGGACTGCCAAGGACAAATTTGGTGTTAAGGGAGTTAATTCGAATCACAGACACCGACGTGCATTCTGAGCCGGTACCGGAGGTAGTAGGGCAAGCCAGATGCGGAAGAAGGGGGCCGGGAATAGGCTTTCCCAAGCCGATGGGGGGAGCAAAGTAGTCGGTAAAGTCGGATGGAAACAGTGCATATATCATGGCTGCTTTAGCAGTGTCCATTACGGACCCACCGCCGACGGATACGACTCCATCAAATTGACTACTGCTTAAAAACCGGGCTCCGTTAATAACCGATGTATCATCGGGTTCAATGCGTATTTCGCTGAAAGTGGCCACATCCATACCGTTTCGGATAAGAGAACGGCGAACAGTATTGACGTATTCACCGTCCTTAAGATGGTCGTCAGTGAATAACGCGACGTTCTTAATTCCTCTGGCTGCAAATCGGGCTCCTGCCTCGGTCAGACAACCACGGCCAAACGTCAGTTTTGGCATGGCGACGGTAAAGGTTTCCGCGCCATGCTCGCATGCTTCAAAATATTGGCATCCCATAATTACTTTGCTGGATTTATGCTATTTTTGTTTTACCTGATTCATCACCAATTCAAGTTGTGAGAACGAACACAACATTCGAATGGTCCTGCATATACTTAATTCACGTAGTCATTCACATAGTCATTCACGTACTCGATCCACCAAGCTGATTAAGGCCGATTAAGAGATGAACCAGGGGCCAGGATCAATGCATTCTACCTTAACCAGAAAGTGGATAAGAAGTATTATGCAAGAGAAGTATTGCAATGATGAAGCTTACAATGAGTTTTACCAGGAGTTTATTGGGAAATTGCCATGGATACCCTGGGTTGATGTTGGGCCTGGTTGGTTGGGAGTAGGGCTGCGAGAAGAAGTGAAAAGTAATGTTTGAGAGTGATTAAAGCAGGCACTGATCTACCGCATGCCGCCAACCCTTCAGGTTGCTCTTCCTCAGTTCATCTTGCATTTTTGGGGAAAATGAAACAGCGGGTCGCCACTGCTTTGACAAAGAATCAAGAGAATCAAATACGCCAACGTGGAGACCGGCGAGAAAACATACCCCCAATGCGGTGGTTTCCGTGGTTTCAGGACGGGTTACCTCTACGTTGAGGATATCAGCAAGGAATTGTAGCAGGTGGTGATTCACCGTCATTCCACCATCCACGCGAAGGTTGGTGAGTGGAGTCTGGCTATCGTGAAACATTGCATCAATCAGATCGTGGGTCTGGTAACAAACGGACTCTATGGCTGCACGAAAAAGATGGCCAGGGTGAGTGTTTCTCGTCAAGCCGTTAATTAGCCCTCTAACGTTGGGGTTCCAATAGGGAGCTCCAAGTCCGGTAAAGGCGGGGACAATATAGACACCTTCGTTGTTACAGAGAGAGTTTAAATGAGACTCCATTTCGTCCACGTCCTGGAATAGTCCCAGCTGGTCTCGCAACCACTGGACGGTGGTTCCCGCATTAAAAATTGACCCTTCCAGAGCGTAGGTGGTGGTTGAGTCCAGTTGGTAGGCGATAGTAGTCAATAAATCATGGTTTGACGCAATGGGTTTTTCGCCGGTGTTTAATATCATGAAACAGCCGGTTCCATAGGTACTCTTAGCCATTCCTGAATCAAAACAGGCCTGCCCGAATAACGCCGATTGTTGATCCCCGGCGACACCCCGAATTGGCACTTCAAGCCCAAAGATCGATTCGTGTATTTGTCCATAATCAGCAGCGCTATCAAGGACTTCCGGAAGTAGGGCTTGGGGAATATCGAAATAATCCAGTAGTGTTTGGCTCCATTGCTTTTCGTGGATATCGAATAACAGAGTGCGACTGGCATTGGTGGCATCCGTAAGATGCTTTGCTCCCTAGGTTAGTCGCCAGATTAAAAAAGTATCCACAGTGCCAAAGATGAGTTCACCGGCTAAGGCCCGGTCTCTCGCATTGTGTACATTATCCAGTATCCACTTTACTTTTGTGGCCGAAAAATAGGGGTCTAAACGAAGTCCTGTCTTCCTGATCGCAGACCCAAGAGATGGTTTCTGTTCCACATCTCGTTGATACGTCAGGCATTGATCGCTGGTTCGGCGATCCTGCCAAACGATAGCATTGTAAACGGGAGTTCCGGTCCTGCGGTCCCATACAAGCGTTGTTTCCCTTTGATTGGTGATCCCCGCAGAGATAATTTTACCGTGAGAAACTGATTGGGATACCACTTCGGTGCAGGCGCGTAAGGTGGTTTGCCAGATTTCTTCAGGGTCATGCTCTACCCAACCGTTGGCGGGGTAGAATTGCTCGAATGCATATTGAGCCGTGGCTACGGTTTCTCCCGATGAATTGAATACCATGGCTCGGGAACTGGTGGTTCCCTGATCTATCGCGAGAATCAGAGGTGTTTCACTCATCATAGGATTCCCCAGGAAGTGATAGCACTGACCATGGCATCAATTCAGAAATAGTGCAGAAATTTGTTTGAATTATGTCTGTACCAACCCAGTCTCGGGACTACGAAGTCACTGAGATCAGCGCATCGGCGAATGCATTGAGTTGCTCATCATTGCGCAAACCAGCGATATTAATGCGTCCACCCGCGACGGCGTATACGGCATGTTCATGCATCAATGCATTGGTTTGTTCTTCGCTCAGAACTAACAGTGAAAACATGCCTCGATGGTGTTCGATGAAGTCCCATCTTTCACTGTTGGTTTTTTCTCTGAGGACATCACTGGCCTGTTTTCGTAATGATAAAATACGATTACGCATTTCAGTTAATTCTGCTTCCCAGGATGCTCTGAGACTCGGTGTGTTCATGATCAGATTAACCAATCCGGCACCGTGGTCAGGTGGCATGGAATAAGAGCTTCGAGCGACAGTCAGAATGTTAGATCTGGCGAGGTCCGCTTCACCGGGGGTTTTTCCTACCATCAACGCACAGCCAACACGCTCCCGGTACAGTCCAAAATTCTTTGAACATGATGCGGCGATAACCATGGATTCGACCTTGTCCATTAGTGTTCGAATGCCCTGGGCATCCTGATCCAGAGAATTACCGAAGCCCTGGTAGGCGAGATCGACATAGGGAAAAAATCCGTTTTTGGCCGCAAGATCTGCCACTTCCTCCCATGCTGACGGGCTTAGCTCCGCGCCGCTGGGATTATGGCAACATCCATGTAATAGAACGATATCATTTTGGCCAAGCTGGCTGAGTTTGGACAGCATTTCATCTTCCTTGACAGTTTTTGTTTCCCGATTCAGATAAGGGTAGCTTTCAACGTTAAAACCGGCCTGGCGAAAAACTGGATAATGATTTCCCCATGTCGGATCACTGACCCAAATAGTACGTTCGCTGGCAATGCGAAACAACATATCAGAAAGAAGCCTTAGTGCTCCACATCCCCCAGGTGTTTGTACCGCCCTGATTCTGTCTTTACTGTCATGCTCGCCAAAAATGAGATCAATCATGGTTTGGTTAAAGTTTTCATCCCCTGCCAATCCAACATAGGCTTTTGTTGTCTGGGTTTCGTGGATTCTTGTTTCCGCCAAACGAACCGATTCCATAATAGGGGTATTTCCATCGTTGTCCTTGAATACCCCAATGCCAACGTCAATTTTATTTGGACGAGGATCTTTTTTGAAAAGACCGACTAGTTTAATAATCGGATCCTCTGGAGTAGGTTCGAATTTTGAAAACATATTTCTTATCCTGGCGAAGTTGATAGTACTGGTGAGGAATGCTGTGATCGGCTTTGAGAACGGTCGTCACCGGTTAACGAAAAATTCGTCGTCTAATGAATCAGACTTCCAGGAACATTATATCGTTACGATGTTGCATGGGTTGAGTTATCCTGGATTTGACAATAATGAACTTTTATTCAATTGTGCCCAGGTTGTCAACAACGATCCGTCCTAATAGGCCTGTTACTAAAATGAAACTGACTGTCCCGATGGATCGCCCTACCTCATTCGATGAAAGTCGATTCAGGGAGCCTCCCATTCGGAAGCCTTTGTGTAAGTCTGGGTAGTACAGACCTGAGCAAAATCGATTGGGATGAGGAGTGATCAATGTCAAGGCATGAAATCCTGGGGGTAGTCAGGAACAATGGCAGAGATACTAAGGGTTATTGCGAATTTTTTGTAACCCAGCTTTGTAACCCAGCTTTGTAACCCAGCTTTGTAACTTGGCCTTGTAACCTGGCTTTGTAATCCAGAAGTTGATTATTTTTCTTTTAAGATGACCATTCGCGACTTTTGTAAAGGCTCCCCAGGTTAAGATATGGCATGAAACCCGCCTCTTCCCCATCGCCTCGTGGCGAAACAAATGTCGAACTCGATACTATTCGCCCCAGGGTTTCTGCTCTGGGAATTCTCTTTACGATGGTGAGCATCGTCTGTTTCACGGTAATGGACGCCATGATTAAATGGATGGGGAGCACATATCCGGTGCAAGAACTCGTGTTCTTTCGCTGTGCAGCGGCTTTGTTTTTGGTCACTTTGATTGTTTGGAATCAGGGTGGGCTGAAAGGACTGGCCACGGCCAAACCGGGTTTACACCTGATGAGGTCGCTCCTTGGTCTCACTGCTATGGGATGTGCTTTTTATGGTTATACCGTTATGCCATTAGGCGAAGCAGCATCAATCTTCCATACCGCACCGTTGCTCGCTACCGCATTTTCGGTACCCATTTTGAGAGAAAAAGTGGGGGTGCATCGTTGGTCCTGCATTATCATTGGGTTGATCGGAGTGCTGATCATTATTAGGCCGGGTGGGGGTGTATTTAGCCAGGGTGCGGTGTTCATGTTCTCTGCGGCGGTTCTGGTTGCACTTACGACAAATATTATTCGAAAACTGAATACCCATAGTTCGGCAATTTGTATTACTTTTTATTTCACATTAAGCGGCACCATTGTTTCGTTGATAGCCTGCCTTATCATGGGTTGGATACCTCCCAAATCCACTGATTGGATTTGGTTAATTGGTATTGGGTTATTGGGCGGGCTTGGTCAGTACACCATGACGCTGAGCCTCAGATTTGGCGAAGTGGGACTGATTGCACCATTTCGCTATGTTTCCATTGTACTTGCTACATTGATTGGATTTTTTGTCTGGTCAGAGGTGCCAGATCTGATTTCTTTTATGGGAATGTCTATTATTATTCTCAGCGGCCTGTATGCAGTTTATCGGGAAACCCGAGTCAGGGTTATTCGATATTAGTGTGGGTCCCTGGTATTGCATTTATCCTGGGATATGGTCGCGATGGTAGACTAATTTTCTTCCTCACCCCAAGGGAAGTTTGTTTTAGAATAGTGGCCTATTCCCGGAAGCGATTCAAACGATAAACTAAGGTCGTAATACCATAAATCTGATACCGTAATTTCTGGGTCTGCGGCTCCCCTATTAAATTCCCTTATTAAGGGTTGTTCTTTTATTACCTTTTTTACCATCCTAATGAACACACAGTCTACGATCACAGAAAAATTACAGGCCCTGCGACCAGACCATCTTGAGGTTGTGAATGAAAGTAGTATGCATAACGTTCCTCCAGGTTCAGAATCCCATTTCAAGGTAACTATTGTGTCTTCGGAGTTTGCAGGAAAAATGCTTGTGGCAAGACATCGAATGATTAATCAGTGTTTGGCTGAAGAACTGTCTGGCGCGGTTCATGCTTTAGCATTACATACTATGACGCCGGATGAGTGGTTTGAGAAAGCAGGCCGATCTAATGATTCTCCTCCTTGTCTTGGTGGGGAGAAACCCTGACTTAATTGGTTGAAATGTGGCTCACTCATTGCAAGAGATCTTTTGGAAGCTGGCAATGACTGGTAAATGATTTTTCATGGAGGTGACTAATGTCATGGTGGGGTAAGGTTATTGGTGGAGCGTTAGGGCTTCTTATTGGTGGTCCTATTGGTGCCTTGTTGGGCGCATCGTTAGGACATAAGCTGGATTCGGAGTTCGCTGGTGCCGCTGATCGGTTTACTGCTTTTCCCGGAAATCAGGAACGTATCCAGGCGGCTTTTTTTACTGCAACATTTACCGTGATGGGACACGTTTCCAAAGCTGATGGACGGGTATCAGCCCATGAAATTTCCCTTGCGGAATCCGTAATGAGCCACATGCGGTTGGAAGACGCGCAAAGGAGAACGGCCATTGACCTGTTTAACAAAGGCAAGGAAAAGAATTTCGATGTAGACGCCGTGCTATTGCAGTTTAAACGGGAGTGTCGAGGAAGAACCACCGTCATGCAAATGTTTCTCGAAATTCAGATTCAGGCCGCATTGTCTGATGGTGATTTTGATCCTCGTGAAACTGTGGTGCTTGAAAACATCGCTTATGTACTCGGTTTTAGTCGGCAGCATTTGCAAAGTATCATTAACCGCATTCGGGGCGGAGGAGCAGTCAAATCGAGTGATAAACGCCTGGGGCTTTCTGATGCCTATCGAATTTTAGGGGTTACTGCGGATACACCAATGAGTGAGGTTAAAAAGGCTTATCGTCGATTACTCAGTCAAAATCATCCCGACAAGCTTGTCTCCAAAGGGTTGCCGGAAGAGATGATTAAGCTTGCCAATGAGAAAACCCATGAAATACGTGTGGCATGGAAGCGTATTCAGGACTCCGAAAAGTGACCCCCATTTTTTGGGTTGCTTAAGGAATATCCTGTTCTATTTTTACTACCGCTGGTAATAGAAACCCCACTATATTTCCTTTTCTATTCCTATTGTCTTTTACTGCTAATTCCTCGTTGGAAGACCAGCCAAGTGCATATTCACACACCTCTAATCAGATCGTTACCGCTCAGTGACGCTTGCCAGACTAATGTATGGTTAAAATTTGACGCTTTGCAGCCCTCTGGTTCATTCAAACTTCGCGGAATGAGCCATAAAGCCCTGATCGAAAAGCAGAAGGGTGCTCAAAAGTTTGTTAGTTCATCAGGGGGGAATGCGGGGTTGGCGGTCGCTTATGCAGGAATGGAGTTAGGTGTCTCAGTGTCTGTTTACGTGCCAGGAGGAACCAAAGCGGCCACTGTGGAGAAACTCAAGTTATGTGGCGCAAAGGTTGTGACAGTGGGTGAACATTGGGCTCAAGCTCATGAAGAAGCGGAAAAAGAGCTAGATGACCCGGCCGCGGTATATTTTCACCCCTTCGATGATCACCTGGTTTGGCAAGGTCACTCGACCCTTGTTGATGAAGTGATGGAAGATGGGCTTAGACCCGATCTTGTAATTTGCTCTGTAGGAGGAGGTGGTCTGTTGTGTGGTATGGTTTCGGGGCTCCAGAACCATGGCTTGCATTCAACCGGGTTGCTAGGGATTGAAACCGTGGGAGCGGACTCTTTATTTCAATCAAGTGTTCGTGGGAAACATGTCGAACTCGCGAAAATAACCTCGAGGGCAAGTTCTCTCGGAGCAGTGAAAGTATGTAAAAAAGCCTATGAGCTTCTGTCTAATCCATTGATTCACAGTGATATTGTGTTGGACTCTGATGCAGAGGAAGCCTGTCATAGGTTTTTGACGGACCATCGTATAAAAGTAGAACTTGCATGTGGCGCAGCACTGGCTGCTGTGTACACGCCTCACTACCTGGTGAAAAAGTGCGATAACGTTTTGGTGGTCGTATGTGGCGGAGTCAATGATTAACGCACCTCTATCGATGGTGGTTGGTGGGACTCACTGCTAGGCTTATTTTGTTATCCTGTTGGATATCGATTCGTATTGCAGGCTGGGTTATCAAGATTCCTTTTCCCCTTAACCCTCTGGAGTGCCAATTTGCCTGAGAACACCGTATTTCACTGAAAAATAAGTAGAAATAGACCTGAATTCACTTCCTAAATGTTGTATCATCGCGCCCGCTACGATAAACGGGTAAATTCAAGCCAAATTCAGAGCATTTTTTCTGCACTTTGTATCTGAAAAAGTCAAAACGGCTGATCAAATGTCACGTTAGTTTGTATCGAATATCATGCAGCTTACATGGTATTTGCGGAGTGACCAAATTTCGGTGGTTTGGTTATCATCAGTGATAATGCGCCATCCTGAAGCTACCTGGACAGACTTCTTCTTACAAGTGTATTGAAAAATGACAGATCTAACAAAATATCGAAATATAGGTATTTTTGCGCACGTTGACGCAGGAAAGACCACTACAACTGAACGTATCTTGAGTCTCACCGGTAAAATCCATAAGATCGGTGAAGTGCATGATGGAGAAGCCACGACGGACTTCATGGATCAGGAACGGGAAAGAGGAATCACCATCCAGTCAGCAGCTACCACTACTGTTTGGGATGATCACCGACTAAACATTATCGATACACCGGGTCACGTTGACTTCACCATCGAAGTTTATCGTTCGCTAAAAGTACTTGATGGCGGTGTCGGGGTTTTCTGCGGCTCCGGTGGCGTCGAGCCTCAATCGGAAACCAACTGGAGATATGCCAACGACTCTGAGGTTGCCCGTATCATTTTTGTCAACAAGCTTGATCGTTTGGGTGCCGACTTCTATCGCGTTGTCGATCAAATCAAAAATGTCTTGGGTGCAACTCCTTTGGTGATGGTTTTGCCAATGGGTATTGAGGATGATTTCTCAGGGGCAGTGGATCTGCTTACCCGTAAAGCCTGGGTCTGGGACGGCTCGGGTGATCCTATGAAATACCATATCGAAGATGTGCCTGCCGATATGGTGGATAAGGTTGAAGAATACCGTGAAGCCCTGATTGAAGCCGCGCTTGAGCAAGATGATGACGCGATGGAGAAATACCTTGAAGGGGAGGAACCCAGCATAGAGACCATTAAGGCCTGTATCCGTAAGGGGACTAATGAGCTAGCCTTTTTCCCCACTTACTGTGGCTCTGCTTTTAAAAATAAAGGTGTTCAGTTGGTGCTAAACGCGGTTGTCGATTACCTGCCTAGCCCCATTGAAGTTAAACCTCAGCCGGAAGTCGATCTTGAGGGTAATGAAACGGGTGAGTTTGCAATTGTTGATGCAGGGAAACCATTGCGTGCGCTGGCTTTCAAAATTATGGATGATCGATACGGTGCTTTGACTTTTATTCGTATTTATTCCGGTAAGCTGGAGAAAGGTTCTAATGTATTGAATACGTTTACAGGCAAGACGGAACGAATCGGCCGTATCGTCGAAATGCATGCGGATTCCCGGGAAGAATTGAACTCTGCACAGGCTGGCGATATCGTTGCGGTCCTGGGCATGAAAAACGTTCAGACTGGTCATACATTGTGTGATCCAAAAAATCCAGCGACTCTTGAGCCTATGGTATTCCCTGATCCTGTTATCTCTTTGGCAGTTGCACCCAAAGATAAAGCTGCTTCAGAGAAATTAGGTGTTGCTCTTGGTAAGATGATTGCTGAGGATCCATCCTTCAGGGTAATGACCGATGAAGAAAGCGGTGAGACTATTTTGATGGGAATGGGCGAGCTTCATTTGGATATTAAAGTGGATATTCTAAAACGAACGCACAATGTGGAAGTTGAAGTAGGTAAACCACAAGTAGCTTATCGTGAAACAATTACCAGTCGGGTTGAAGATACCTATACCCACAAGAAACAAACAGGTGGCTCTGGTCAGTTCGGTCGTATTGACTATGTGATTGAACCAGGTGAAGTTGGTTCGGGTTATGTGTTTGAATCCAAGGTAACAGGTGGTAACGTACCAAGAGAGTTCTGGCCTGCGATTGATAAGGGTTTCAGAGACTGCATGGATGTTGGCGTACTCGCCGGGTATCCCTGTGTGGATGTTAAGGTGACATTGATGGATGGTGCGTACCATGCGGTAGACTCCTCTGCGGTAGCATTCGAAATTGCGGCAAAAAGTGCATATCGGCAAACCATGGTGAAAGCGTCCCCTCAGCTCATGGAGCCAATTATGAAAGTGGATGTATTTACCCCTGATGCTCATGTTGGTGATGTGATCGGTGACTTGAATCGACGTCGGGGTATGATCAAATCCCAGGAATCCGGAGCCACTGGTGTTCGGGTGAATGGTGAGGTTCCGTTGGCCGAAATGTTTGGTTATATCGGGGATTTAAGAACCATGACCTCAGGTCGGGGACAATTCTCCATGGAGTTTTCTCACTATCTGCCATGTCCACGAAACATTGCGGATGTGGTTATTAAAGAGGTGGAAGATAGAAACGCCAAAAAATAATTAGGCGCAGAAAATCCATTTCAAAAAAGTCCGACCCCATAAGTGGGGTCGGACTTTTTTTGTGAAGCGAGATACCTGAAAAGAAGGGATGAAGGCGATCCAAAGACGGGTGACTTGCTCTGCTATTGAGTTTTTGATGCTTGTTGCATCGCTGTAACGTCGTCCATTGCTGCATTCTTGAGCAATAAGGAGTCAGCCCCTGAGATGACGAGCGAATGGCCGTTTTTATACAACCTGTCAGCGGGCCACCCGGGAATGGGTATGGTCCCCAATAGTTTTTTATTGCGAAGCACTGAATTTTCAATTTTCTCAAAGGTGTCAATAAAAACGGGGCGGTCGAATTGGTTGATGGCTCCCAATGAAGCGGACAAATCAGAAGGGCCGATAAGTATCATGTCGATTCCCTGGGTTTGTACAATTTCGTCAATCCTATCCACGGCTTCGCGACATTCAACTTGAGCGATGAGGAGGAAATCCTCTTCCATGAATCGGGCATAAGCCTCTACATCGTTTCCATGACGGGATGCACGAACCAATGAGGCGGCGGCTCCGCGAATGCCCTCAGGCCCGTATCGACAGGCACGCACTACTTCCTTTGCTTCTTCAGGGTTCCTGATATTGGGTATCATGATCCCTGCGGGGCCAATGTCCAGAACCCGTTTTATGTCCACAGTATCACTCGAACTGGTTCGGATAATGGGTTCGCAGTGATGTCGCTCAACTGCCTGCATCATCGAGATAGCATCCATAAGCGATCCGGGCCCATGTTCCAGATCAACAAACGCTGTATCGTATCCGCTCATTGCCATGATTTCCGACGCGATAGGATTGAACATTTCAATCCAGCAGCCGTTGAGTTTCTCTCCTGCCAGCAGGCGCTTTTTGATGGAAGTGTGGCTTTGCATTTAGGGTGGTTTCCTGTTCTATGAAATTTTGACTGAAAATACCCAGAGAGCATATTTTGATCGCTGAGGTTGAGTCAAATCTATTTTGTGACTATGGCTTTAATGGAGGGCTATAAAGAACCTCACAAAAGAGAATCTGAGGGGCAGTGTGCATTGCCGTGAACACACCAATGAAAATTGTGATTCATCGCACAATAAGTGGACGCATGGAATTAAAGTGAATAGACTCCACGGCCTTTCGGGAACATAACTGTCGGTATTCAATTTGTGAAAAAGCTGATCGCTCAGGAATGGCGCCTCCTACTCTTCGGGTTTCTTATGACGTTTTGGTCTGGTCCAGGTCAAACGTTTTTTATTTCACTCTTTGGCGGTCATATTCGTTCTGAGTTATCTCTGAGCCATGGAGAGTTTGGTGGAATTTATTCATTGGCGACATTACTCAGTGCATTGGTCCTGATTTGGAGTGGGAGTCTAATTGATCGCCTTGACCTGAAAAAATTCTCCATTGCGGCTGTATGTGGACTTGGAGTTGGATGCTTCATGATGTCATTGAGTGCCGGTTTGGTTTCGCTGTTTTTTGCGCTTTTTCTACTCAGGCAGATGGGGCAGGGACTAATGTATATGATTAGTTCAACTACCATGGTGCGGTATCTTCAGGAGAACCGAGGCAAGGCCAGTGCGCTGGCTGGCATGGGGTATGCGATGTCTGAGGCTATTATGCCTTTGATTATCGTCGTAATGTTGATGTGGGTAGGATGGAGAAGTAGCTGGCAGATCTTCGCGGTAATGATGATTGCTTCCATGGGATTGGCGATAGGGATTCTGCTTAGGCACCATCATGAAAGACATACCAGATATCTCTCCTCCCTTGGCAGCAATTCTAATGGAAACCATGGTCGTGATCGGCGTCAATGGACCCGTCCAGAGGTGCTTCAAGACAAATTATTTTATCTTTTCATGCCCGGTCTCATGTCACAACCTTTGCTGTTCACTGGTTTTATTTTCCACCAGGTGCATCTGGTCGAGGTAAAGCAGTGGTCTCTTGCCATGTGGGGTACCGCATTTTCCCTGTATGCCATTGTTTCGGTTCTGGCGAAGCTGGTGACGGGGTTTTGGGTTGATCGATATGGAGCCATAAGACTGGTGCCCATCATTGCTCTCCCCATGGCGCTAGGACTTCTCTTTCTTGCTCTTTCTTCCCATATAGCAGCGGGTATTGGTTTTTTGGTTTTGACGGGCATCACGGTAGGTTTTCAGACCACTGTCTCCGGACCCTTCTGGTCAGAGTTATATGGGACACAACACCTGGGTGCCATTAAGTCGTTGGCGTCGGCGACGATGGTGTTCATGTCAGCTGTCTCTCCGGTCGTTATCGGTTGGTTTATTGATAAAGGAACCTCCATGGAGACATTATTTTTATGGGGTAGTCTCTATATCTTTGCGACCTCTGCACTCGCATATGTTGCTTATCGACTTTGTTTGAGTGGCAGGAATGAATCAATTATCACTTGATAATTTTTTGCCTGGGGTTCGATAATGTTCGATGTTCAGGGAACGGCCTGGAGTAAATGCTGAAACCGCTTTTTATCTCTGTTTTTTATCCCTGTCCTGATTTCCTGCTTCGGTTCTTATTATTTTGACGGATTGTTGTTACCTTTCTTATTCTGCTCCTCGTTGTCATCCTGATCCTGCTCTTTGCATTCCATAAATACTTTCACGGTACAGGATTTGCATCGGTTTTTGTTGGCATGTTCGTATAGCGAGGCAATCGCAAGGTGTTTCTGATCAAAGAAGTAGTCGCTTCCGATGGTTTGGATAAATCCTCGTTTCTTCATGGTTGAAAATACAGTAGGTTTAAGCGCGACAAAATAGAGTCCCCCGCCAATTCTCTGAAGCCTTCTGGCCTCCCCGTGGAGCATTTCTTCTCCGTTCAGATCGACGAAGTTAATGCCGGACCCAATGATCAGAATATGTTTGATATTTTCGACTTCGATAATGCGATTTATCTTAGCCTGAATATGCGCAACAGAGCCGAAGTAAATTGACATATCAATACGGATGACTTTGATCTGGGGGCATTGCGGCGCTGGGTGTACCCGAATATCAAATAGACCCTGGCGACTATTTGCTTCGTCGTATCGAGGGGCTAAATCAACAATCTCCGGGGTGGACGTTCTGGCAAGAAAAATAATAATGGACAACATGACGCCCATGTAAATAGCAAACTCGAGTTCGATGAACAGCGTCGATAAAAACGTGGCTGCCAGAATGCTGGCTTCTGACCGACTATTGACGAGGATGTGTTTGATCTGCTTGAAATCAATTAAATTATAGGCAACCAGCAGAATCACACTGGCCATGGCTGCAACAGGAATATAAGCGGTAAGGGGAGCAACCAATAGCAAGATGATTAGTAGAAAAATAGCCGCGAAGATCGCTGATAACGGGGTGACTGCACCCGCGGTGTAGTTCACGCCAGATCGTGTGAAAGAGCCGGATCCTGCATAGCAGGAGAAAAAGCTGCCCACCACATTAGACAGGCCCTGGCCAATGAATTCCTGATTGGAGTCGATGCGCTGGCTGGATTTAGTGGCGATGGATTTGCTGATGGATACCGCCTCAATGAGCCCTAACAAGGCAACCGCGAAAGCCTCGGGGGCCAGTTTCTTTAAGACGGCAAAAGAGAAATCCGGCGCAGCAAAGACGGGAAGGTTGGAGGATATAGCACCAATTACCTCAATGCCTCGGTCCTCACCACCAATAACAAAACTGACGAAGCTACTAAAAACCAAAACTAACAGGAGATTCGGCACTCTCGGGAAGTATTTCTTAAGTACGATGGCCAGTGTGAGAGTCAACAAAGCAATAAATAGGATGAAAAAATTGGTGTCCCCAAGCTGGGTTGCAATGTCCATCCAGGTATGGAAAAAAGTTTCTCCATTTGGAATATACACCCCGAGCATGTTCTTTATCTGGCTGGTGGCGATGAGAATGGCAGCACCTGCAGTAAACCCCACTACGACTGTGTGCGAAACAAAGTTGACCAATACTCCAAGGCGAGCCAAACCGAAAGCAAGCTGATACACCCCAGTCAGAAATGTAATGGTGATGGCCAATGAGATGAACTCAGGAGTCCCTGGCACTGCATGCTGACTAACAGTGGATAGAATAACGATAGAGATAGCAGTGGTTGGACCGGATACAAGATGTCTGGAAGACCCAAACAACGCGGCGACAATGGGTGTGACCATTGCCGTATAAAGGCCATATTCCGGGGGAAGACCCGCAATGGTTGCGAACGCAATGCCTTGGGGCAGGACAATAATTGCGCCGGTGATCCCTGCGATTAAATCAGCTTTAACCGATTCTTTGGAGATGAATCGGATCCATGCCATAAACGGAAAAAGAGAATAAACCAACCCTTTCATTAAACCACGCACCAAATAAATGTGAAGAAAATAGCCCTGGCCGGATTCTATCAGCTTGCTGTTGTTTAAACAGTTACCTGAAGGTAATAATGGGTATGGATAGTCGGATTTTTACTGTTTGTTCCAAGTGGTTGGTTCCTTATGTAAACACTCAATTGGTCACTAGGGTCCGGTACAAGTAGCCTCACTTTTTGCTCAAATTGGGGGCAGGTAGATAGCGATATTACGCGATGGCGTTTGTCCCAAAATTCTCCTGGTGGTACCCGGAACTTTCTGATTTTTTAGCAGCTCAGAGTATCGGGCTACTTGTTGGAGTTAGTGTAGTCGATGTCTAACCTTCTAAATTTTGAGTAGAGGGTCGCCCTTGGAATATCCATTGACTTCGCGGTCTTTGAAGGATTGTTTCCTGATTTTGCATGTTTATATTGCACCAATATGCGTTCGATTTCATTCATTGATGATGCGTGAGAGTGCTCTTCCTGAGAGTATGCGCTAATGACCTGTTGTATTTCTCGGGATACTTTCTTTTCTAGTGAAAAAGGCAGGAATCGCCTTAGATCCGTTAGATGATCTCCTGATTTACCCGTCAGAGTGATTAGCACAAATACCGTTGTTGCGAGCGGTAATAAAATCATTGCATTACCATGTTTCCCCGCCGCTATCATGCTGCTGCTGCTGCAGCCTGTGAAAAATGGTGCCAGCAAAGATAAAAAAGTATACAGACATTGAATTTGTATTCTGGGATTATCCGTCCTGCAGTAGCCCACTACAGGTAGCGAAATGGAGAAAACAAGAACTGAAAGTGTGAAGATCTGAAATATCCAGTAATACGATCCAGAAACACGGGTTATGGCGTGATTGATGGGGCGGAATCCGGCGATAATAGTATCGGTAAAGATCACACACAAAATAATACATGTAGTGACATAGAGGACTGGACGAATGAATCTGGTGGTGACTTCGATGTCGGCGACATCAATGACATAGCTGACGGTATAGGCGAGAACGGCGATGGTACAGGCATAATAAAATCTAAGAGTGAGATCTGCGCTTGATCCGGCAAAAAAGTTAACAAATAACAAAAGCTCGAGAACATTCTGCATCGCCAGCGCGATGATCAGGTAAATGAAAGACTTTGACGTCGCCAGTTTTTTTCGAGCGAAGAAAATCACAAGCAGTTTGACGAGCAATGAAATGATAGCGGGGGCAATATACCAACCCATGTCTAACCTCTGTGGTTTATACATCTGGATTCCGATAGACCGGGTACCCAGGATAAATACTAAAAACGCTTCTAGAAATATTCTAGCGTAAAAAATTGCCGTAAGTCTCTATTATTTGCAATATTATCTTCTAATTCCTAACTATATCGTTGTTTTTGTTTTCTATTTCGGTAAACGAATCTGCGTCGAATTGGGACGTGTGCGGGTGCTGGGCTACTAGGCTGGTGGCTTATCATCAAGCCTTAAAGGTGCTAGGATAATCGCCTTTTTAATCTGTGGTTCTATTTCGATCTAGACTTGAGGGTGAAGAGCAATGGCGTCGACGGTGCAATCAATGGCTCACGTATCAGAAATGTGTGAAGACGAATGGCGGGTTAGAAAGGATCTGGCTGCCTGTTATAGATTGTTCGTCCACTTTGGGTGGACCGATTTGATATTTACACATTTGAGTGCGCGGGTACCTGGACATGACGATCAATATCTCATCAATCCTTATGGATTACTCTTTCAGGAAGTTACGGCATCAAATCTGATTAAGGTTGATTTTGGAGGTCGGGTGATTGAGGGAGACTTTCCCTACAATGATGCAGGGCACTCTATCCATACCGCTATTCTTAAGGCGAGACCAGATGTTAATGTAGTGTTGCACAGTCATACCCGAGCAGGGATTGCTGTTTCCGCAATGAAGCAGGGTATTCTACCTATCTCTCAGCATGCGAATGAAACTCTGGGGCTAATTTGTTATCACGATTACGATGTGGCAACCAATAATGATGAGGAATGTCGACGTTTGGGGGAAGATATTTCTGATAAGTGGTTAATGATAATGCGAAATCACGGTTTGCTCTCGGCGGGTCGATCAGTCGCGGAAGCTTTCTATTTTCTCTATGTGTTGGAAATTGCCTGTAAGGTACAAGTCGATATTATGGCTTCCGGAGCGGAGACGGTGGTGCCTAATCGAGAGGCTATTGAGCGACTAAGCGAAGACGGTTTGCCTTCGCCAGATGGTCCGAGTGATGCAGCGACTCGCTCCTGGGCGGCATTGTTGCGCATGCTGGATGAGAAGGAGCTTTCCTATGCGACCTGACCCATGAGCCTGATCTATTAGCCTCAACCATGAACCTGAACTATAAAACCTGATTTTGTTCTGGCAAGGCGCTCAATGAGAAGTAATGGTTGTTCTGCCGGGATAAATTGTTACCACCTTAAGTGAGACGTTAAGTTAGAGCGAGCCATATAAAATGCCGGAAATAGTGAATGTCAACAACCCTTGACCGAGACGTGCGATCCGGCGTGATCAATTCATCCTTCAGGTAAATTATTAGCAACTGTTCATTTTTTAGGAGAGAGATATGTCCAATATTGAATACCATTTTGAAAATAAGCGTGTGCTGGTAACCGGGGCAACTTCCGGTATGGGTGAAGCTATTGCATTAAGTTTCGCAAAATCCGGTGCCAAGGTGACCTTGACGGGTCGCAATGAACAAAAGGGAAGGTTACTAACTAATCAACTTGAAGCGAGAGGTCGTACGGCACACTTCATTAGTGGAGATATAACGGATAGGTTTTTTTGCGATCGACTGGTGCATGATTCCGTGGACAAGATGGATGGGTTGGATATTTTGGTAAATAGTGCTGGAGTTATTTTTCATGGTACCGTTGAAGAAACAACGGATGAGTGTTGGCTGGAAACCATGAACGTGAACGTTAATGGAATGTTTTTTGTTTGCCGCGCTGCGATGCCATATTTAAAACAGTCTTCGAGTGGTGTGGTGTTAAATATTGCATCTGATGCCGGGTTGACTGGTAGCCCGCATCTCACGGCTTATTGCGCGAGCAAGGGAGCGGTAATACAAATGTCTCGAGCAATGGCAAAAGATTACTCTCCCCATGTACGGGTAATTCCCATTTGCCCAGGAGATGTGGACACCCCGATGTTAAGAGGGGAGTTTGAGCAACGAGGGATAGATGTGCAAACCGGTTTGCAAGAGTCAGCCGAAGGCGTGCCGATGAAACGGGTGTGTGACGCTCAGGAGGTTGCGGATTTGGTACTGTATGCTGCTAGTGACTCGGTGACCTTTATGACAGGTTATCCACTAGTAGTCGATGGAGGGAGTCGGGCATGATCTCGGGCATGATTATGGTATCTCTTCTATCAACCAGATCACCTGGTAATAACCAGGAGGCATTCTGGTACAGTCAATTGCTTAAGCCAGTGGCTGGACTGATTTACCACGGTATATTCGACAACCGTTCTATTCGCTAGTGGAGATTCCCTGGAAGCGGCTAGAAAGTAATACGTTAATGGCGATGCTAGAGGAGATCGTTTCCCGTGATGGAACGGACTATGGTGAAAAAGAAATCTGCATGGAAACCAGGGTTAGGCAGCTCCTAAGACAAATCCAAAAAGGAGAAGCATTTTTGTATTGGGACGCGAATACAGAGTCTGCCAGCATCCTGGCTTATGAAGAACGATATATTCGTTCGGATAATCCTAAGGATTCGAGTCTCTAGTTTGGTTGTTTGGGTTCATCGAATTTGGCTTTTGCTGAGTAGTCAGCAGGCGAACGTAGTCACCGATGCGTTGAATATCCCTGATTTTCTTCGCTAACCTATTTGTTCTTCTGAGTCTGAATAGTTTTCCAATGGGATTTCCGATAAGGTCTTTCTCATGCTGATGATTGTTGCAATGATTGGAAGTTCTGTTCGAGGGAACCCAATGATTTGATGAGTCTACCAATATTGATGCGGCTATGGATATGTTTGATTTTTTTCAATCTACGACATTCTGCGACGCTATCATTATTGATCTATCCTCAAGGCATTTCCCTAGGGTTTCAGCATTGTTAGCCCGCTGTGGTTAAAACCCGGTCGTCCCCAGGAATGACCCCATCATAGTTTTGCCACGTTCTCCAATGATTAGGTATTCATCACCTCACCTCTGTATTTCAAGCAGATTCAATAGATTCATTAGTTTTGTTCATTGTTGAGTCATATAGCCCGCGTTTTAGAAGAAGAACAGTGGAAGTTGGAGTTTCACAAGTATTTTGAAAATTATAATGACAATAACTTTGTGTTGAGATGAAAGTTAAAATAAAATGACATATATGCTGTATTAGGTGACCAAAGGAATGTGTGCATATAGATACGGTTTATCTCTCAGGAATCAACTTTTGCTGGTCGTCTTTTGCTTTGATTGATCCAGCCTAAATTAGAGCAATAGAGCAATGTCCGTAAATCGAAACCTCATGGTTTGAGATGCAAAAAATATTGGCCCATGAATATGGCATACCTTCTAATCTTCTAATATGGTCAAGACTGAATTAATTTGAGCAATGCAAAATTCCAACCATACCGTTGATGTGATCCCTGATACGTTCAATGCTTTGGTGTTACAGAATTCCAAACGGGGTCCCGTAGTCACATTTTTTTGGTCAGCAGAAGCGGGGCCCTATATGATGCTGCTACCCAAACTGACGAAGCTGGTCGATGACTACGGTGGTAAGTTTTTATTAACCTTGCTTAATGCCACCGATCACAAACGTTTCGCAGTTGAGTTGGGCGTAACCAGCATCCCATCTGTTGGGATTTTCCCGAAAGGGCAATTAGTGGAAACCATTCAGGGAGTGTTCTCCGAGTCACAATTCCGTGATTCCCTTAATCACTATTTGCCCTCATTTTCCAAAGGAACAGTTTCCGCTAGAAGCAGTGGAGATGGTCCGCATGAAACATGGCGTCTGACATTAGATCGAGCTAAACAGTTACTCGGCCGTGGTCACTCGGAGTCCGCTTCAGAAGTCTTGGCTGCCTTACCTGAGGCGGCGATGTGTGATCCTGAGATTGAGTTACTCCAAACGCGGCTGGAATTGATTAATCTTGCACATGAGTTGTCTCATGCCCCGGATAAGAACGGGTTCAATGAACTAACCGGTATAGAGGCTTACCGTTCAGCTGCGATGTTTTTCATTAGAGATGACTACCACCGGGTTCGTCTTTTGCTGGAAAGAGTTATCCAGGGTGACGATGAAGAATTGTCAATAAGGGCGCAAAAAGCAAAATGGGCCGCGTTCGCATTTCTAGGCCCGGAACATGAGCTGTGTCATGGCGAAGACCCGCATATTGTTAAATTAAACGCCGAAGTATAGTCGCCGAATATAAGCGACGCTGAACCAGAGTATTCATCAGCAATAAGGAGTTCCCAATTCAATGATTGAGTCCCAATCGACGCTTAAGGCCTATTTCATGCTCGGGTTTACGACTTTGTGCTGGGGAGGGAATGCCATTTTTGGGCAGTTGGCAGTAGGGAATGTATCGCCCATGTTACTGGTAACGCTCAGATGGTTGGGTGCGCTTACTCTGTTATTGATCGTTGCCGGTAAACACCTGGAAAAAGACTGGCCAGCGTTGAGGGGAAATCTTCTTTTTCTGTTTGCCATGGGAGCAACCGGATTTACTATCTTTAATGTATTATTCTACGTTGCTGCATATTCCACTACAGCCCTGAATGTCGGAATTATCCAGGGAGCCATGCCGATGATCGTTTTGATCGGCATGTTTTTTTGCTATGGGAGTCGCATTACAGGGGTGCAGTTTCTTGGAGTATTGGTTGGCTTGGCTGGCGTTTGTGCTGTGGTGTCTCAAGGGGACTTTACCCGACTGTTGGCGCTGAGTGTAAATCACGGAGATCTTCTTATGCTGCTGGCATGCGTGTTTTATTCTGCTTATGCGGTGGGGCTGCGACGGGCGCCACAAGTGTCACCGTTCTCATTGTTCACGATAATGGCGGGCTCTGCTCTTCTGGTCTCCCTCTTTTTTAGTGTATATGAGTACTTTCAAGGTGGTTTGGAGTGGCCGACCATGCAAGGATGGGCAGTTGCCGGACTGATCACTTTTTTTCCATCTTTTTTGGCGCAACTATTTTTCATTCAAGGCGTTTCGATGATTGGTGCTGGCCGTGCCGGGGTTTTCGTCAATCTCGTCCCTGTTTTTGCCGCTATATTGGCGGTGGTTATATTGAAAGAGGACTTCCAGATTTATCATGCGGTATCACTATTTCTGGTATTGGCTGGAATTGCTCTATCCGAGATCGGAAAACCCAAGGGAACATCCTGATTTAAATACATGCTCCGGTCCCTGCTGAAAATACGACAGGGCTTATCCAACGAGAAATGCCCCTGAGTCCAAAGATGTGTTGCGTGGGTTTTTGTTTAGTCAGATAATTAAACTCTGTGGCGGTTAGCAGTTAGCTAGTGGATTCCCTTTTCGCTTCTTCATCTGAAAAGGGGGGTTACCTGTCACTCTAATACATACTCATTTTCAACAGTCGGATTATTAATAACCGAATGAACGTACTCGTTTTTGATATAGAAACCATCCCTGACACAAGGACTGGGAGTCGATTGTATAACCTCGAAGGCCTGAATGAAGACAGTATTGCGAAGGCAATGTTTGCCAAACGAATACAAAAAACTGGCGGATCTGATTTTCTTCCATTGTATCTTCATAGAGTCATTGCTATCTCTGCGGTGCTTCGTTCAGGCAACCAGATAAAAGTTTGGTCTTTAGGGACTGAGAGTTCATCGGAAAAAGAACTAATTTCACGTTTTTATGACGGGATTGATCGATTTTCTCCAACCCTCGTGAGCTGGAACGGTGGTGGGTTTGATTTGCCTGTGTTGCATTATCGATCGTTGTTACACGGCATCGATGCAAGACGATACTGGGATAACGGTGATGATGACAGGGAATTCAGATATAACAACTATTTAAGTCGATACCATTGGCGTCATGTTGATCTCATGGACATACTGGCGAGCTTCAACCTACGTGCTGCCGCCCCTTTGGATGAAGTGGCTGTAATGTTGGGCTTCCCAGGAAAACTAGGCATGAATGGAGGTGCGGTCTGGGATACCTATCTGGATGGCAATATAAAAGCGATTCGTAATTATTGCGAAACGGATGTACTGAATACCTATCTTGTATTTCTTCGCTGGGAGCTGGTGCGAGGCAATCTCAATCAGGAAAGCTATGAGCGTGAGTGCGAGTTAGTTCGGTCCTGGTTAACGGAGGCGAATCAGAGTCATTTTACCGAGTTCCTCGAAGCCTGGAATCTTGCCAGCGTGGATAGGGATGGCTGGGATGACGACAATGTCGAATAAACGTAGCCCAATGCCGAGTATTGAGGGATTGGTTGAAGATTTGTCCCATGATGGTAATGGAATTATCAAGATCGAAGGAAAGGTATATTTTGTTCCCGGAGTACTACCGGGAGAACGTGTATCATTTTTACCAAAAAAGAAACGACGGGGAAAGTTTGAAGGGGTCGTTGAATCCATCATTACTGCTTCAAGCAAGCGGATTACTTCAGAATGTGAGTATTTCGAAAGATGTGGAGGATGCTCTTTTCAACACCTGAAGCCGGATTCCCAGTTGCGAAATAAAGAGAAAATTCTATTCGATAACTTGCAGAGATTAGGTCGGGTGGAAGCAATGAGCCGCTTTGAGCCCATTCAGTCTGGGCTCTGGAAATATCGAAGAAAAGCCCGGCCTGGTATACGTTTTGTACCCAAAAAGAGAGGAATAATGGTTGGCTTCAGGGAGCCGGGAAGCTCTTATATTACGTCTTTGCAGCACTGTAAAGCGTTGGACAGCCGTATTTCGGTATTGTTACCTTCACTGCATGAATTGATCGAAAAACTGAGCCATAATGATCGAATTCCACAGATAGAAGTAGCGGCAGCGGATAATGCTGTAGCGCTGGTACTACGACATTTGGAGTCGCTGGATGAGCAGGATAAGGCGTTGATCAAAGACTATGCAAAACGCCATCAACTGCAGTTTTACTCTCAGAGTGGTGGCTTGAATACCATTACGCCGATTTGGCCAAATGTTCCAGAAAAATTGTATTACGAGCTTAAGAATTTTGGCCTGATGATGGAGTTTGGCCCAGTGGATTTCATTCAGGTAAATGGAGAGGTTAATCAGTTAATGATCGAGCAGGCTGTAAGTTCGTTGGAGTTAGAAGATGGAGATCGGGTTTTGGATATGTTTTGCGGTTTGGGAAATTTCACTTTGCCCATTGCCACGAAGGGTGTGGAAGTTTTGGGTATTGAAGGAGATGACGAGCTAGTGAAAAAAGGCCAATCCAATGCAATGCTAAATCAGCTTCCCAATGCTCAGTTTGCTAAAGCGAATCTACATGCTTCTGATCTTGAAAATGTATTGGATCATACTGTGATCCAAACCAGTGGGATCAATAAAATGCTTATCGACCCTCCGAGGTCCGGTGCTTTAGAAGTGATCAAGCAATTGATCCCAAAATTGCGGCCCGATATTCTGGTGTACGTGTCCTGTAATCCAGCAACCCTTGGGAGAGACGCGGAGGTGATGGTCCATGTAAATGGATACGTCCTGGATAAGGCGGGAGTGATCGATATGTTTCCACATACTGCCCATGTAGAGTCAATGGCAGTTTTTCGTCGGGTAAAAAATAGAATTCCATTTTGTTAGTAGGAAACTATCAGGCCACAACCCCCGATTTACGACTAGCGGATCACGATTACTCAACTCGAATTATTTAGCTAGTCGTTCCTGAAGAACCCGAAAAGGCTACATATACAGTATAAACTGGATATAGTCCTGGTTTGAATCGACCGGAATTGTTAAACTGGCGTTCAGTTTCTGGTCGAACACGAGGTATATATGCTACCTGACAGCCCGGTGAATGACGATCAACTCAGTTTCTTCAACATCGTTGATCAGCTGGATACGTCCCATCCCCTGATTGCCCTTGGCAATACCCTTGACTGGTCATCGCTTGAAGCCTCCCTGAGCCAGTACTACAGCGCGAAGGGGCGGGCCGCGAAACCGATCCGGTTGATGAGCGGATTGCTGATGATCAAACAGCTGTACAGCTTAAGTGATGAATCGGTGGTGGATCAATGGAAGATGAACCCGTACTTTCAGGTGTTCTGTGGTGAGGTGAGTTTCCAGACGCAGGTACCGTGCCATGCGACGGAACTGGTGAAGTTCCGCAACCGGATTGGGTCGGAGGGAGTCAGGGAGATCTTTTCGCTGTCGGTAAAACTGCATGGGAAGCTGGCAGAGGAGCGGACAGTACTGGTAGATACCACGGTACAGGAGAAGGCGATCACGTACCCGACAGACAGCAAGTTGGCGATAAGGATCATCAATCGCCTGAACAAGCTGTCGAAGTTACACGGGATACAACAACGACGAACGTACGTAAAGGAAGTGCGGTCACTTCGTTTGGCATGTCGTCATTTCCGTCACGTGAAACGACGTCGTAAGGCGAACAAGGCGTTGAAACGATTACGAACCATTGCGGGTGTGTTGCTCAGGGAATGCCAACGGAAGTTACCGATCGATGTTCTGACGGCGCAGGAAGCGAACTTTGCGTTATACGAACGTGTTTTGTCTCAACAGCCCAAAGACAGGAACAAGGTTTACTCCCTGCATGATCCTGCTGTGTACTGCGTGGGCAAGGGGAAGGATCACAAGGCGTATGAGTATGGTCGCAAGGCGTCAGTGGTGGCGACGAAGGAGTCACAGGTGATTGTGGGGGTGGTGAGTCATGACGAACATGATCATGATTCGAAGACCCTGAAAGCAGCACTGACAGAAGCCCATACCCACCGTGAGACATCGATCAGGCTGGCGGTGGTTGACCGGGGATATCGGGGAGCGAAGAATAAAGTGGATTGTGAGGTGCTGTTACCGGGTCCTCCGCTGAAACGGGACAATGCTTATCAACGCCAGAAGAAACGGATACTGTGTCGCAAACGAAGTGCGATAGAACCGATCATCGGTCATTTGAAGCATGATCATCGTTTATTGAGGAGCTGGCTGAAGGGAGCCGAAGGAGACCGTATCAATCTGCTGATGGCGGGTTGCGCGTGGAATTTGAGAAAGTGGATGATCGCTTTCTTTTTGTTTGAAAAACCCAACGGCGGAGAGCAAACATTACTCGCCATTGCCTGTTGTCAGCCCCTTGGGACGCCGCTAATCGTCGTCTGGGTGTTGTCCTGATCCGAAGGTCGAAAATGACGCATGATCGCTAACGACATCGCGCCTTTTTTCAGGACGGACTAGGTATTCAACTGTCTTCCTAGCCACGGAAAACCGCTATTAGCTCATGCCGAAGTCCAGAGCTACAATAGTAATAAATAGTCAACAAAAGGGAGCCTGAATTCAGGCTCCCTTTTTGTTTTTTCCGTCATAGAGATACGTCGGAGTAATGCATCAGATCAATTCATCAGAGTAGTGCATGGAAGTTTCTCCTCTGTATTTCATCTGTATAGTTAAGGGAACCAACAATTATTCGGTCAGTTCCGTGAATTCCCGGTATCTTCTGATGGCGATGGGTTTCTTGATACAGAATCAGTTTCCTTTTTAATATTTCCTGCTGCTTCTTTAACATTTCCTGATACCTCGGTTTTGACATTCCCTCGGTTGTCATTACTATTGTGGCCGGCTTTATGCTGGTGACTTCTGTTCCGATTGCCATTTTGGCTAGTATTGCCGGTGTTTCCAGGCTTGTTGGAACGATTATCTCCATTTTCTTGATTTCTACCGTCCGAAGATCGGTTGTTGCGATTATCAGGATTCGCGGTCTGAGTACCAGAAGATTTCGGTGAGGCTGCTTTTTCGGATTCCTGAGCCGAACAGTTATCTGATTGCTGCTGCCTTTGGGGGCGGTTGTTGTTCATGGAGGACAACTCAGAAACCTGTCTACCCCGTTTGGGAGGGTTCTGCCGTTTCGATGAGTTATTCGAGTTATTTTGGCCCTGAGAGTGGTCTTTATTCCCCGATTGATTCGAACGTGAGGATTGGTTCCGTCCATTACCGTTATCGGACTGTTGATTACCTTTGGTATTTTGGCCCTGCCTTTTATTCTGGTCTGCCTGATTAGCATGTTGACCACTACGACGTTGCTGTTGGTTGTTCCGGTTACGGTTTCTACCTCGGTTATTATTTTGATTGTTTCGCTGATTCTCACCCTGAGTGTGGTGACTATTGCGTCCTTTATTATTTCGATTTTTGGTGGTTCTGGGATTATCTTCTTTTACGTCAGACTCCCCAAAAAGAAAGAGTCTAATTCTCTTCCACAGACTTTGTCTCGGCGGTGATTTCTTCTCCTCCGATGGTTTCGGTTTCGGGCGTGTTGGTGGTGTGCTATGGGTAAGTTCGTCCAACTGTATCTTTGGCTTTTCAGCTTTGGCAGACTTGAGGTGTTCCATCACGTCCTCTTTTGTGTTCTCCAGTTCAGTAGTTTGTTTGTAGCTAGCGATACCACTTAGTTGATCCAGCTCTTCACTGCGAAGTCGTTTGATTTGATAATGCGGATTCAGTATTTCCGCCGAAGGAATGATGATTACTCGTGATGCTAATCTTGCTTCGAGTTGATTTAACTCGTGACGTTTTTCGTTTGTTAAATAAGTCGCTATGTCCAACGGCAGTATCGCCTGGATTGCTTCGGTGTTTTCCTTGAGGGCTTCATCTTCGATGACTCTTAGCAGGTTCAAAGCCGAAGAAACAACGCTCCGAATTGTTCCCATTCCTTCGCATCGGGGACAGCTGTGATAATTGGCATCGCTAATTGATGACCTCAGGCGCTGGCGAGACATTTCAAGTAATCCAAAGCGTGATATCTGACCAATTTGGACCCGGGCCCTATCAGGCTTCAATGCATCCTTTAATCGGCTTTCAACCAGTCGTTGATTTTTATTGATGGTCATATCAATCAGGTCAATGACAACCAGCCCTCCCAGGTCGCGAATACGTAACTGGCGAGCAACTTCATCTGCCGCCTCCAGGTTTGTCTGTAAAGCGGTTTCTTCGATGTCACTCCCTTTGGTAGCCCGAGCAGAGTTCACATCGATGGAAATCAATGCTTCAGTGTGGTCAATAACCAAAGATCCCCCAGACGGAAGGTTTACTTCCCGATTGAACGCGGATTCGATCTGATGTTCAATTTGGTACCTTGAGAACAAGGGAACATTATCTTTATAGCTTTTTAATCTGGAGAGATTGTGTGGCATTACCTGCGTCATAAAACGCTTCGCCCGCTCGAAAATTTCATCATCATCAATGATTATCTCTGAAATATCGGCGGCAAGGTGGTCCCTGATTGAACGCACAATCAGATTGCTTTCCTGATAGATAAGGTAAGGTGCTTTCAGACCTCTGGATGCTTCGCTAATGGTTTCCCATAGTTTTAGAAGAAAATCGAGATCCCACTGAAGCTCCTCTTCTGATCTGCCAATGCCGGCGGTACGAGCAATCAACGCATGCTCCTTACTAATTTCCAATCCATCGAGCGCCCTTTTAAGTTCTGTTCTTTCTTCTCCTGATATACGACGGGATATGCCGCCGCCTTTAGGATTGTTAGGCATCAGAACCAGAAACCTGCCCGCCAGGCTGACGAAAGTGGTTAGAGCAGCCCCTTTGGTCCCTCGTTCATCCTTGTCAACCTGCACCAGCATCTCCTGACCTTCTTTAATAACAGACTCTATCTTTATATTGGAAATAGAGGTCTTGGAATCGTAGTTAGTGAAGTAGGAACGGTAGATTTCCTTTAGTGGCAGAAAACCATGCTTGTCAGCACCATAATCGACAAAGCAGGCTTCAAGGCTAGGCTCCACTTTGGTGACAACCGCTTTGTAGATATTTCCTTTTTTCTCTGATCGAATTGCAGACTCAATATCAAGGTACACAAGCCTTTGTCCATCGACGATTGCAACACGTAGCTCTTCAGTATGAGTTGCATTAAATAACATTCTTTTCATCGTATTACCCTTGCACCGATTATCAGGGTCTGAAGTGACTCAAATAAATCAGATGCGATTTCGAAGGATATTTCCTTAAGCTCATGCTTTGAGCGGAATATCCAATAATAATTAGGGGAACGTTTGGGCTGGGGAGATAATGGAACAGGCTTTGTCCCTGATCAAGTGCAGTCTTCAGACATCTGGTTCTCTTTATTTTGAACTAATCCATTCAAAACAAAGTTAATCCTTGTTATTGTGATGTCCTAAATTTTTAGTAAAAAAGGCGTTACAAATTAACAATTTAGTTAACGATACCCAGAAAGTGGTTTAACTTTTCAAAATCAGGTGATTGATTCTATCGTCCGAAAATGAAAATACACCGTATTTTATACCCTGGAAATACCAGAGCCCTGGAAACATCAGGAAAAAGTGAAGCTAATACATTGCACATTGTTTCAAATGCAATGCATTATCGTCTTATCCTCCGCTATTGACGATTATTCTTCACCGTTGTCTGAAAGAATCGTTGTCCGAAAGACCATCGTTCGAAAGGCAGGGTCCATTTATTCGGCCTGCTTGCCTTCGGGTAGTCCCAAAAATTCGGGTCGAGTCTCGTTAACCTGTGGTTATTGTAAAATCCTGCACTTGCGTTAAACCGTGTGACATCCTTGAAGCTGGCTACCTTACGTTATTCGGCTTGCCATCAAAAACTGTATTGAATGTGCTCATATTTGATAATCCGATATGAACATGTGTCTTTCACGGAGTTTTGCGTCTGCCTGCGCTATTACAAAACCAATTTTTATTACTTTTTATTACTAATGTACTGTCTTATATCGTACCAGGGTCATTTTATTGACCACTATCTTTTAGGCTTGGGCGTTCTCCACCCGTATGAAATCACTAATTCGAATCGCTAATTCAAACAATGATTTCGAAAACTTTTCTTCTGCCGAAGGGTATAAATGTACATAATTCAGATTAAAACGGCTTGTTAATAAGCTCTATTTTGTAGGCTCTATCTATCATGAACATATTTATGCCATTAAAACTAAAGGCAAAAATACCAGGTCACCAAAAAATTGCCACACAAATTACTAATCAAATAAGATTTTCCCAATAAGGCTTTTTGAGGGAATGTGGCTAGCAGTAGTAAACCCACCATACTTCGGCACGCCGAATATATCAAGGCTATTAGGGGAGTGCAATAGGTTTTTGCTATACCTGGAGACTAAAACACTAGAGACTAGACACAGAGACTAAAGAAAATCAGATCGGTTAATTCAGAGCAATGGAATAGGGGGGCAGGGCGCGCCATCCATAAGCGGGGGCTGCTTCCTGTATCACCTGCTGCTGAAGCTGAAACTTTTTTGCTAATACATCAGGTAGGGCTTCGATTGTTTCAAAAAGAGGAAGCATCTCATATTCCGATCCTGCGCTCTTTTCCCCGCCAACAAAAACCGATCCGGATTTATCACAGAGCATGGAGAGTTCTTTTAGAAACCTCGCCTTTTTAGCGTAGAGAAATTTAACGGTATTTTCGTATGCCTCTGTATCGTCACAGGAAAAAGTGATACGGTTGTGAGGATCCACGCCGGTAGGATTAAGGTGTCCATACACCAATATTTCTCCATTGACTGACGAAGTATCAGCGAAATAGGTCGAGACAGCATCCACATAACGGGTGTTAATTTCCCACAAGCTTTGCGTAGTTGCTTCTACTGCGTCGGGGTTAATCCAAATGTTAGCATCGGTGTGTCCTTTATAGGAATACTTGCCTTTGGTTTTTTGGGTGCGGGCAGCGAAGGGGATTGCCTCACGTAATGCCCGCATCTGATCGGGGTCGTTGAAGACTTCCGTGTGTTCCAGATTAATCCCCGCAATGGTCATGACGTCAGCAGACTGATTATCGACCAGCATAAGCAGGAAATCTTCAATCCCTTGGTCACTATAGCCGTTGACGAAAATTAGACCGTCAGCATGGGCTGCATCGCATTTCTCAACCAGGTGCCTGGCTCTTCTGATTATCGGACTGTCGCCATGTTGGGAGAACAGAGGGTTCATCGATGAGGTGGTGACGTGTTCAAGCCCCAGAATTAAGTCGGTTTGACTAGCCGTGGTTTTCACCATGGAGCTATTGAGTTCAAGATACGTATGGGGTGAGAAATGCTCGAGCAGTGCTCCCAGGCCCGCCGGCGCATTATTAACGGGAATTGCGAAGGCAATTTCCGTACCAGGAAGCTGGTGAAATCGACATTTCACTGCGGTTACCAAACCGGTCCAACCATAAGTTCCTGCGTAAATTTTGAGATCATTTCCTGAAATAGCGGCAATGCTGTTGCCATCATGGAGTGAAATTTCATCAACGCTATCACTAAAATAACGCCTCTGGGGACCCATACCTCCGGTCATGAATGTGGCTCCCACCTGGGCATAGGTGTAGCTGGTTAGGTCTGCGCCCATGACTTTGAATTTCGGCCCGAGTGCGTCAGAGAGCCCCTGATTTAGTTGTCCCAGGGTAATTGCTGCCCCCGCATAGACTTCATTTTTATTTTCATTAATGATGATTTCATCCAATCCAACGGTTTTTATGTCCACGGTTTCCCCATAGGTAACCCGGGGTTCCATTGGAGAAAGAAGCTGTATACCTACCACTTTGCCATCCCCAGGGCGAGCTACTTGAAAAATACCGCTACCACCGGATTTCCCGCCCAGGGGTAACAGATAGACTTCTGGGCCATGGAGTTCCCTTATGTGATCGAGTGAAGCTGAGAGTTCGCCACCATTTATAGGGCCACGAAAGCTGTATGCGATATCATAGATGACTGGATTATTTTCACCGTCAACGGATAGTTCCTTAACCGGGTGGAGTTTCATCTGAGGCTTGGACTGATTTTTTCGACATGCTCTAACAAAGGGTTCCCTTAATTGTGCAAGGCAGATTTAGGAAAAGATAAGACTAAATCATACACGAATTCAAATTAACAACATGTAAAACCATGCTGCTAAACCGGGAGGTTGTCGTTATAATTTTTCGACATAAAACGACCTTATGGTTTTTTCAGTTGGGGTGATTTTTTTACGGTAATTCTTTATAGGGCAATTCCTTTAAATACTTAGCCATAATGGGATCGATCGTAAACAGAGGTTTTCAAAAAATAAAAGGTAATGCCATCCATTCGTTCGAATATCTTTGATTCTGGTTTTCAGATCAGGCCCTTTTGGTGGGACGCTTGTTCCCTTGGAGATCATGAGCCCTCCGACTTGCCCAGGGAAGTGCCCGTAGCAATTATTGGCGGTGGTTATGCCGGTTTGGCCGCCGCCATTGAGTTATATCGTCATGGCATTGCTTCCTGTGTCATTGAAAAAGAAGAACCCGGCTATGGTGCTTCCTCTCGCTCCGGGGGAATACTTGGTGGATGTGGCTCGGTCAAGTCACCGCTATTACAACCCGGAGGAATTAAACGGGATTTCCCGGAATTAATCCTTGGGGCCCGGGAGGGACTCGATTTGGTTCAGCAACTAATTCGTACCGAGGGTATTGAATGTGAGTGGAGAAAAAGTGGCATGTTCATTGGAGCTTGTTCTGCTGGCCATTTACGCCTTGCTAAAGCTAAGGCGGATTTGCTGAGTCAATATGGGAATATTGATGCAGTTTCAGTGGAAAAAGAATTTCAGAAGGAGTACATCGGCAGCGACTACTACCGGGGAGGAATGTTTTTTTCCAATGCGGGGCATTTGCATCCCGCGTTGTATCACCAGGGGTTATTAAATGCCTGTACGAAAAGACAGATTTCCATTTGCTCCCATACGGAATTAATAGATCTGAAGAAAACGAAAGCTGATTGGCAATTATCTACTACCCGTGGAGATTTAATGGCGAAAAACGTGATCGTCGCCACCAATGGTTACACTGGAAATATTACTCCTCAATTCAAGCGCAGGCTTATTCCACTGAAAGCCTATATGATTGCCACCGAAATTCTACCTGATGAGATAGCCGCTGATTTATCCCCCCAGAATAGTGCATGTGTTGAAAGCGCCAGAATCACGGCTTTCTATCGTCTGTCGGGGAAATACGGTAGACAGAGAATGGTTTTTGGGAGCCGGGTCAAGTGGAGTGATATTGGGCCCAGGGACATAGCCCCTTTGTTGTATCGACTGATGCTTAAGCGTTATCCTCAACTACGGGGTGTCAGGCTGACCCACGCCTGGGATGGCAAGGTTGCTTTAACCCTTGATGAACAGCTTCATAATGGAGAGATGGATGGACTTCACTATGCGCTGGGATGCAACGGGGCAGGTGTTGCAAACATGACTTACCTTGGAACCAAAGTGGCGACAAAGATTATCACTCAGTGTGACCGATGTAGCCCTTTCGACACAACCTTTCCTTCAAGCCGGTTTTATACCGGGGAAGAACGTTGGTTCATTCCTATTATCGGTCGCTATTTACAGTGTCGGGATTGGCTGGATCGGCGTTTTGGGTAAAAGGGTAGGCCTTGAGCCTGGCGAATTTTAGCGGTTGAATTCGACTGTGGCTTTAGACTTAGCGTGTTGTTGATACATCGGTTTTGCCCATATTGAAGGCATTTCAGACTAAAATTGTGACCATTGAGTGGTTCTGTGAGGCTTGTTAGCCACTCCGAATTAATCGCGAATTAATCGAGACCCCTCTTTTGAAAATAGAAATTCTTTGCACTGGTGATGAGATTCTTTCGGGTAAGACCGTCAACACCAACTACAGTTATATGGCTCGGAAGCTACAGGAAAACGGCTTTGATGTTCATTGGGGAACCGTAGTCGGTGACGACCGTGGCAGTCTTGAGGCTGCATTCAGGCAGGCTTCTGAAAGAGCCGATGTGGTTATTGTCAACGGTGGGCTCGGTCCAACGGTGGATGATCTCTCTCAGGAAACCGCTGCCCGAGCCGCTGGTGTCGAGCTTGAACTACGTGAGGAGTGGCTTGAACATATTCGAAGTTGGTATGAGTCCCGGGGGCGAACAATGCCTTCTAACAATGACAAGCAAGCCCTGCTCCCCCAGGGAGCGGAACTCATTGATAACCCGGTCGGAACAGCTTGTGGTTTTGCTGTCACTATCCAGCATGCTAGGTTTATGTTTCCCCCTGGCGTACCCATGGAGATGCAGCGGATGATGAAAGAGCAAATATTACCTAGGTTAATTGCAATGCGGGGAAGCAATGTGGTTACGAAGCTGAAACGTTTTCATACCTTTGGTGTGGGTGAGTCCCGGGCTGATATGTTGCTTGACGGTATCGAAGATATTGTTCCTGGTGGCTTGGTGAAACTGGGGTTTCAGTCCCACTTTCCTCAACTTGAAATAAAGCTAATGACTCAGGGAGAAAATAATGATGCCCTTGCCTCCAGGCTTGAGCCCGTTGTTGATGCGATGAGGCATCGGATTGGACACTATATAGTGTCTGAAGATGACGGTTCATTGGAAGGGGAAATTATTCGCGAGCTAAAACGCACTAATGGTTCCATCTCGGTGTTGGAAACCATGACAGGAGGGGCCGTGGCAGGTCGTTTGTCAGGTCACTTGGAAGGTCATTCAGAAGGGGCCACAGCGGACAATGAGCAACTGAAATGGGGCTTGATTGCGGCGAATCGAAAAGAGAGCTGTCATCTGGTTGAGTTAGAGACCAATCAGGCGCTCTCTGGTTCTGAATTGGTCGAGCAGTTGGCCACAATGCTGAAAACTAAAAGCGGTTCAGCTCATGGGATGGAGGTGCTGGCTCAATGGCAGGTTAATGGAGACTCAAATGAACATGGGGAGAATGAACATGGGGAGGCTTGTGCCGAGGTATTTATCGGAATCAGTTTCGATGGCGGATCTCAAAGCAGAAGCGCCCAATTTCCAGGCAGTGCCAAATGGATCAAATTAGGAATCACTGAATTGGCGCTGGATTGCCTACGCCGTTGCCTATTGGGGATACCCATTTACGAAAGAACGGATTTCGAACAGCATAACTGAGGCGGTTTGGTCGTAAGAATGTTATGTCAGAGATGACCCGGCTTGTGTCTTGCTCCATTACGGGCTCTACCGACTTTGTAGTCTTGTCGGACAATTAAGCAGATGTCGAAATGACGCTACGATGGCACATTCCTGTGCTCATCCATTAATCTAGCTCTTTCAACAAGCCACCTAAAGCAGTGATTCGTCTTCCTGATGTGTTCTGATATTTTCCAAACTAGCGCTGACCGCTGCTGGCGGATTGATATTTGTCTGGGAGAATAAGATCGTCTATTCAGTTGGTTTCTCAAACTTGCCAAACGCCTCCTTGAATTCTGGATGCCAGCGGGAAAGGGGTGGGCGATTCTGAATAACGTCCTGTGCGGACCATTGTAATCTGCGTCGATCTCGCTCAGGAGTGACTTCATTATCCGGGCAAAGCACATAAAAATCTCCCTCAGCCATTCTTTCAAGAAAGTAGTCAACGGTTTGTTCGCTGCTCCATGCAGCAGCGGGCTTCTCTGGCATAAAGGAAGCAATCATGTTGGTATAGGTAAAACCCGGAACGAACAAGTGAACGGAAATGGGAGCATCTGCCTCACGCAGTTCGTGGGCTAACATTTCACTCATGGCTTTAACTGCCGCTTTAGAGGTGTTGTAACCCGCGTTGCCTGGGGGGTTAGTAAAACCCTGCTTTGAACCCGTATTAATAACGACAGCAGGTCGATTAGCTTCGATCATATGGGGCAGGAACGCCTGAATGCAATTCAACACACCAAATAAATTGACGTTGATTAATTCACACCAGTTGTCAGTTTGGGTCCAGCTAGTACAAGGTCTGGCAATACCCGCATTGTTCATCAATACGGCGACTTCACCCACAGCAAATACGGTATCCGCTAGGACATTTACTGAATTAGCATCAGATACGTCTGTGGGAATCGCGATGACTTCGATACCTGGGCTTGCTGCACTACGCACTTCTTGCAGAGCACTGTTTAAGGCATCTCCGGATAAGTCCGCAAGAACCACGTGGAGCCCAGCTTGGGCAAAGCGCTTGGCCGCGACTCGGCCTATGCCATTAGCAGAACCTGTCACTACGGCGACGCCGCCTCGTTTAAGCGTTTCCTGATACATTGATTGTCCGATTGTTCGATTGTCCAGAATTACATCCAGAATTACAGGATTGTCCAGAATTACAGGTTGGTACGGATCTCATAGGTCCATCTGTTGTTTCACGCCACCAATAGTCGTGGTGGTGTCATCATTTGAGGCCTATCGCTGAATACCAGCAGTTTAACAGTCATAGCAGTAGAATCACTTAATGGAAACGAAAAAAGCGATTTGAACAGAACTGAAACGAATATCGCTGGCTTATCTGTTTTGCGGGCTGAGGCGCTGACGTTGTTTCAGTCTGTGGTTTATTCTCCTTTGGTTTGTTTAATTCTCCAATCAAATATCCAGAGCGATTAGCCTGTTGAGTGAGCATTACGTTGAGCGAGTAAGCGTATCTGATTTGGCGAATGCAGTCGGCATGAGCGTGTCTTCATTATCATCAACACTTTAAATCGGTAACCGTGACGACACCCTAAATAAAATAATGGCGGTCTCTAGCTTCCAGTTTGAATTGCGGTTGAGAAAATGCCAACCATCGGGTTTTAAATGGTGGTTTTGCTATCCCGCGCTTTTTTGATATTTCATTAGAATTGCAATTGAATTAGTAAAAAACTGTGTGTAAACTCCCGCGCTCTCGGCAGGCGCGTAGCTCAGTTGGTTAGAGCACCACCTTGACATGGTGGGGGTCGGTGGTTCGAATCCACTCGCGCCTACCAATGCTTTATGCCAATACGACGTTTCGCTGGTTTAGCCAGTGCCAGTGACCTCCCTGTAGTCATTCTTGAAGTAGTTCCTGGTATCAATTCTCGAATCAATGAGAAGCACTTTTACTTCTGTTCCTTGAACACTCCAAAAAAGTCGATCTGAATTTTCTCTTTAGAATTTTCCAGAATTTCTTTGGGCTGAATTCTTTCATGACCACTGTTTCGCTGGAAAAATCAAGTGACGTCTCCTAAAAATGGCGCTATTGTAAACAGTTTGAAATAGCGGTAAATTTCGCGGCTTGTGATATTGCTTCCACAGCCTTTGGTTCGACTGATTTCGCCACGTATATGTGACCTTTGAGCGATCACGTCTTTTAGGTTTAGCGATTGTAGGTATCCATTGAAATGAATAAACGACATATTCGTCTATTCACCTAACACGCGCCCTTTAGTGGTGGGCGCCACTGAAAAGACAGGAAAATGCCTGAAATAACTCTCCCAGATGGTTCCAAACGGAACTACGTTCACCCCATTTCTATTCTCGATATTGCCGCCGATATTGGTCCCGGGCTGGCAAAGGCAACGGTAGCCGGAAAGGTCGACGGGGAGTTGGTTGATGGATCTGATTTAATCCATGCTGATAGCGGTATTGTTATTCTGACCTCGAAGGACGAACAGGGTTTGGAGGTTGTTAGACATTCCTGTGCGCATCTGCTTGGACATGCGATTAAGCAAATGTGGCCAGAGTGTCAGATGGCCATTGGTCCCGTGATTGAAAATGGATTCTATTATGATATAGACCTTGATCACCGCATTTCGGATGAGGATCTGGAAGCGCTGGAAGGGAGGATGCTGGAACTGGCAAAAACGAACTATCCGGTAATCAAGAAGAAAGTTTCCTGGCAAGAGGCTTATGACACTTTTGCGGACCGGAACGAAGCCTACAAAATGGAAATCCTGGCAGATAATGTCGACAAGGATGACAAGCCGGGTTTGTATCATCATGAAGAATACGTTGATATGTGTCGGGGTCCCCATGTTCCGAATATGTCGTTTTGTCATCACTTTAAACTGATGAAAGTAGCGGGAGCCTATTGGCGCGGTGATGCAAAAAATAAGATGCTGCAACGGATTTATGGCACCGCCTGGCCAGATAAAAAGCAGCTTAAAAAATATTTGTTGAATTTGCAGGAGGCGGAGAAGCGGGACCATCGAAAGCTGGGCAAACAGCTTGATCTGTTCCATATGCAGGAAGAAGCTCCGGGAATGGTTTTCTGGCATGACAAGGGCTGGTCTATTTATCAGATTCTGGAGCAATATATGCGCACAGAACAGAAAGCCGGGGACTATCGGGAAATCAAGACACCGCAAGTGGTTGATTATTCCCTTTGGGAGAAGTCAGGTCATGCGGACAAGTTTGGTGATGATATGTTTTCGGTGGAGTCTGAGGGGCGAAATTTTGCCCTTAAACCAATGAACTGTCCCTGTCATGTGCAAGTGTTTAATCAGGGGCTGAAGAGCTATCGGGATTTACCGATGCGATTCTGTGAGTTTGGATCCTGCCACCGAAATGAGCTATCAGGCGCATTGCACGGGTTAATGCGAGTTCGTGGATTTGTGCAGGATGATGGGCATATTTTTTGTAGCGAGGATCAGATTCAATCTGAGGTGTCGGAATTTATCGACTTTCTCCACAGTGTTTACCATCATTTTGGCTTTACGGAGATTATTTATCGTTTGTCGACGCGACCGGAGAATCGGGTTGGCAGCGATGCGGATTGGGATAAATCTGAAGCGGCGTTGGCCAAAGCTCTGGATGATAAACAGCTTGAATGGCAAGAGTTACCAGGCGAAGGAGCATTTTATGGTCCTAAAATTGAATTTTCATTAAAAGACAGCATTGGCCGGGTTTGGCAATGTGGAACGATGCAGGTTGATTTTGCCATGCCTGGAAGGTTAGGGGCGCAATACGTGACCGAAGACGGTAGCAAACAGGTTCCGGTTATGTTGCATCGCGCTATTCTCGGATCTTTCGAACGTTTTATAGGTATTTTGATTGAGCATCATGAAGGCAGATTTCCTGCCTGGCTTGCACCGACCCAGGCGGTCTTAATGAATATTTCCGATAAACAGTCTAAATACACAATGCAAATGCAAGAAACCCTGAAAAAACAGGGTTTTCGCGTGGAATCCGACTTGAGAAACGAAAAGATCGGATTTAAAATTCGCGAGCATACTTTGCAGCGTATCCCGTTTCTTTTGGTTGTGGGTGATCGCGAAGTGGAAACCAACACCATCGCCGTCCGGGCTTCCAGTGGAGAAGACATGGGTTCGATGTCCGTTGAACAACTGACTGATTTGTTTCAGGGTTAGTTCAGTTAGAGTGGAACAACGTTTCAGACCAGCCAATTCCGTTGACGGGCTGGATTAACAGCGAATTTAAAGAGGGTTCAGAACATAGCCAAGCAAAAAGAGCAACGTATCAACGACCAGATTATCAGCGATCCAGTGAGAGTGATTGGAAGCGATGGGGATCAGTTGGGTATATTATCAATCAAGGCCGCGCTATTAGCAGCCTCCGAGGCTAATCTCGATCTGGTTGAGATTTCCCCAAATGCTGATCCGCCGGTTTGCCGGGTGATGGATTTCGGAAAATATCGTTATAACGAAAGCAAAAAGCGCCAGGAAGCGAAGAAAAAGCAAAAGCAGATAACGATGAAAGAAATCAAGTTTCGCCCTGGAACTGATGTGGGAGACTATAGCGTTAAGCTTCGTAAGCTCACTGAGTTTCTGGGGGATGGAAACAAGGTCAAGGTGACGATGCGATTTCGGGGTCGGGAAATGGCTCACCGTGAACTCGGTCTTGATGTCCTTAATAAGGTACAGGAAGATCTCGTCGAAATTGGGGTAGTTGAACAGTCTGCTACCATGGAAGGTCGTCAAATGGTAATGGTGTTGGGTCCCAAGCGAGCCTAGTCGACCCTGCTCTAGGGAAACCTGATTCAAACAACCCAGATTCAAAGTAATCCAGGTTAAAACAACCCCGGTTCAAATAATTCTGGCTCAAGGCCTGTTCTTAGAAATATCTGGTGATGTGGTATCACTTATTTTATTCCTGAATTTAGTGGTAGTTTTATCACCTTTTGAAGCCATTTCCGGTTAGAATCCGGGGCCGTTTACTTTTGGTGGAAGTGATTCGTTTCATTTTTTATCCAGATGTAGGCGTGATTTTTGTGGGGGCTTCTAATATTAGCCTTATATAGCAGCCTTTACTTTAAGGGCCTGATGTTAATCCTGAGATCAGCAAGAGGCTGATGCAGGAAGATTCATGAAGTAAAAGCGGAGTGTCAATAGTCGTCCGCGTTATGCTGAGAAGTAGTCCAAATCCAGAACTACCATCGCATTAGTTTTAAAGATTGTTTATTTAATTGCAGTCAGCAATGCCTTTATTAGTATGGCGTTAGCTGAACTGAATACTGGAGCAAAAAATGCCGAAATTAAAAACCAACCGAGGCGCCGCAAAGCGCTTCAAGCGGACTGCCTCTGGCAAGTTCAAGCGTTCGCAATCCCATCTGCGTCATATTCTGACCAAGAAGTCTACCAAGCGTAAGCGTCAGCTTCGTTCAGGTGCACTTATTCATGCATCAGACCAGGCTTCTGTGAAGCAACTGTTGCCATATAGCTAGAGGAATCAGATTATGCCACGCGTAAAAAGAGGCGTTACCGCCAAAGCCAGACACAAAAAAGTACTTAAACAGGCTAAAGGCTATCGAGGTGCTCGTAGTCGGATATACAAAGTTGCCAAGCAGGCCGTTGATAAAGCAGGTCAATATGCTTACCGGGACAGACGTCAACGAAAAAGACAGTTTAGGGCGCTTTGGATTACCCGAATTAATGCTGCTGCCCGTGAAAACGGATTATCTTACAGCCGTTTGATTGCAGGCCTTAATAAGGCTTCAATTGAATTGGATCGAAAGGTGCTTGCTGATCTGGCTGTGAACGACAAGGCGGCTTTCGCTGCTCTAGCGAACCAGGCTAAAGAATCACTGGTCGCCTGAACCTGAGGCGACTCGCTGTATGGATTAATTTTTGTCGTTCCATCAGTTCCATGATTCACTTGGATCGTTGCCAAAGAAGTTACTCTTATCGTTCTTAAGCTTATTGATTTTAGGCTTGCCGTATCTCCGGATAACTCCACTGGATAGATGAGAGTTGCAGCAAAAAGGGAAAGTCCAAACCTTTCCCTTTTTTGCATTTTGGATCGAGGGTTTTCAATGATCTACCAATTAACCAAATACCTTGTTCATCGATTGTGATGGAAATTGCGAATTCACTAAAAACGTTAAAAGAAGTTGCCCGGCAAATCATTGATGACGCTGCCTCTTTGGGCGACCTGGAGTCCTTACGGGTTCGTTATCTTGGTAAAAAGGGTGAAATTACCGCTCAGCTCAAGCAAATCGGGAGCCTATCCCATGATGAGCGCCGTTCCTTTGGGCAGCAGGTAAATACAGTAAAGGTTGAAATCCAGCAATGGTTAGACAGTCGCCATCAGATACTGGAAGCTGAAGCCGTATTGACCCAATTAGAAAATGAACGTATTGATGTCACCCAACCAGGACGTAAACGTTCTGCCGGCGCGCTCCATCCGGTAACTCGAACCCTTGAGCGAATGCAGTCGATTTTTGATCAGATCGGTTTTGACGTGGCCACTGGCCCAGAGATCGAAGATGATTATCATAACTTCGAAGCTTTGAACATTCCGGCAGACCACCCCGCCAGAGCGATGCATGATACGTTTTATGTAGATGACCATACGGTGCTCAGAACCCATACTTCTCCAGTTCAAATACGTTACATGCATAACAGCGAGCCACCGGTAAGGGTTATCGCCCCTGGTCGGGTCTATCGTTGTGATTCTGACGTGACCCATACGCCGATGTTCCATCAGTTAGAAGGTTTGGCTATCGATACCAATATTACTTTTGCTGATTTGAAAGGTGTGTTGATCTATTTTCTTAGGGAGTTTTTTGAAAAAGACCTAGGTGTGAGATTTCGACCGTCCTATTTTCCCTTCACCGAGCCGTCCGCAGAGGTGGATATTGCCTGTGTTTTTTGTGAAGGAAATGGTTGTCGTATTTGTAAACAAACCGGATGGCTGGAAATTCTGGGATGCGGAATGGTACATCCTGAAGTTTTCCGTCATGGCGGAATTGATGAGAAAAAGTTTACTGGCTATGCCTTTGGCCTTGGTGTTGAGCGTTTAACCATGCTGCGCTACGGAGTGAATGACCTTAGGTTATTCTTCGAAAACGATCTGGCATTCCTGCGCCAATTCTAGGGAGAGTATATTGTCATGAAAATTAGTGAATCGTGGTTAAAAGAATGGGTTTCCACCAGGTTGGATGCCAAAGCAATTGGTGATGAGCTCACTTCAGCAGGACTGGAAGTTGAAACTATCGAGTCAGCAGGACCATTGTTTAAAAAGAATTCAATTCTGGTAGGAAAGATATTAACCACGGAGCCTCATCCGCAAGCAGATCGTTTAAAAATCTGCCAGGTGGATGTAGGTAAGAAAAAACCTTTAGGTATTGTCTGTGGAGCCAGCAACGCTGCTAAAGGGATTAAAGTGCCCGTTGCATTGGTTAAGGCAAAAGTTGCTGGGATGGAAATAAAACGCAGTGAAATTCGTGGCATAGAGTCCCATGGTATGTTGTGTTCGGGGTCGGAGCTGGGCCTTGAGGATCAATCCAGCGGCCTATTGGTTCTGGATAATCATGCGCCAATTGGTGGCGAATTTCAGACCTATATGGACTTGCAGGATAAAGTGATTGAAGTTGACCTGACTCCCAACCGTGGAGACTGCTTAAGTATGTCTGGGATTGCTCGGGAAGTATCCGTTTTCACCGGAAGCAAACTTAAAGCCCAGAATATCAAAAAGGTATCCGCAAAAAACAAAATTGCGTTAAAGGTAGAGCTGCAGGCACCGGAATCCTGTCCAAGGTACGTTGGTAGGGCTATCAGTAATATCGACATGAGTGCACCAACTCCAAATTGGATGGCAGAACGAATCAGAAGAAGTGGGTCACGAAGTATCAATGCCATTGTGGATGTAACTAACTACGTTATGTTGGAGCTAGGTCAACCGATGCATGCCTTTGATCTCGATAGGATTCAGGATGGTATCGTGGTACGCATGGCGAAAAAGAACGAAAAGCTAAAACTATTGGATGGTAGCGATGTCGTTCTGGATAAGGATAATCTTGTGATTGCGGATCGGAAAAAAGCCATTGCATTGGCGGGCATCATGGGCGGCGATAATTCCGCGATCTCTGACGGTACTTCAAATATCTATCTTGAGGCTGCTTTTTTCTCTCCTTCAGCGATTATTGGTAAAGCAAGAAAATTCGGAATGCATACGGATGCCTCCCATCGTTTTGAAAGAGGAGTGGATAGTGAACTTCAGTTGGTTGCCATTGAGCGGGCAACCCAGTTGATTTTGTCTATTTGTGGCGGGGAGCCTGGCCCAGTGACACATGCGGTCGAGCGCAAGCAACTGCCCAGGAAAAAGAATATTCGTTTTGATAAGGACCAAATAGCCAGGATTCTTGGTGTTCAAATACCAACCAATACCACCACTGCTTTACTTAAGCGACTCGGAATGAAAGTCGATATGACTTCATCTGGTTGGAAGGTGGTACCACCAAGTTGGCGCTATGATATTGATGGGCAACATGATTTGGTCGAGGAGGTGGGACGATGTTATGGCATTGATAAAATCGAACCTCGAATGCCTCAGAGTGTGGCTAAAAATGGCCGCCATCCTGAAGCGCAAATTCAAGACTATGGGGTCAAGCAAAAACTCATAGAGCGAGGCTATTTCGAGGCGATCACCTATAGTTTTGTTGATCCAGCGAGCCAGCAGCAATTGTTTGGGAAGACCAAAAGCATCAAACTGGTAAACCCAATCTCCGACACTATGTCAGTCATGCGTCATAGTATGTGGCCGGGATTATTGGAGGCAGTGAAAAGCAATTTGAATCACCAGGAAACCGGAATTCGCCTTTTCGAAATAGGCAATGTCTTCAGTAAAGGCAGTAAAACAGCACCATACCGAGAAGTTAAAAAGTTGGCAGCAATGATTAGCGGCCCTATTGAATCAAAGCACTGGTCTGAAGATCAAAGAGAAGCTGACTTTTTTGACCTTAAAGGTGATCTTGAATCACTTCTCGAAATGAGCGGCATGAAAGCGCAGTTACACATAGGGCCTGGGAGTCACAACGCATTACACCCAGGTCAATGTGGGACCGTTCATCTGGGCCAAAAAGTAATAGGGCACATCGGAAAACTGCACCCCTCCCAACAAAAAGCATTGGATATCGGCCAACCCGTCTTTTTGTTTGAGTTAGACTTATCTCCGCTAGAAGTAGCGAATATTCCGAAATTCGCAGATATTTCCAAATTTCCGATGGTGCAAAGGGATTTATCTATACTGGTTGATAGAGAAATTGATGCACAAAAGTTGTTAGATCTGGTTAGGGAGACCGGAGGAAAGCTACTGAAAAAACTGGAACTTTTCGACGTTTATCAAGGCGAACATATTGAAAAAAATAAGAAAAGTTTCGCTTTCAGCTTGACCTTCCAATCGGAATCAAGCAATCTTACGTCCCCCGAAGTAGATTTGATCACTGAAAATGTGATCAATGCACTAAAAGAGCAGTATGGGGCGGCGCTGAGAACCTAGAAATTGAAGAGAACCAGTTAAAATGACGGTAACCAAGGCAGATTTAGGAAATACCCTTTTTGACGAAATGGGATTGAATAAGAGAGAAGCTAAGGAATTTGTCGAGCTCTTCTTCGAAAAAATCCGTCAGTCTCTCGAGAACGGCTCTTCAGTTAAGCTATCGGGGTTTGGTAGCTTTACCCTCAGAGATAAAACACCAAGACCTGGTCGAAACCCTAAAACCGGCGAGGAAGTTGCTATTTCCGCCAGGCGAGTCGTGACATTTAGATCAAGTCAGAAATTGAAGGACAGCGTACTCCACAACTCTTTTGAGCTGACGCAAAAACTGGGACGTAAACGCTCATGACCATGTTGGACCCCGGTGGGTTTGAATTACCACCGATTCCTACTAAACGTTATTTCACCATTGGTGAAGTAAGCAAGCTGTGCGTCGTAAAGCCCCATGTACTCCGTTATTGGGAACAGGAATTTCCCCAACTAAAGCCAGTAAAACGCCGGGGTAATCGTCGCTATTACCAGCGACACGAAGTCAAACTCATTCGAACTATTCGAAAATTACTTTATGTGGAAGGATTCACTATTAGTGGTGCCAGAACCCGGTTGGAGCAACTCTCTGCTGAGCAGGATACTGTGGTCGTCTCAAATACCTCAACGTCGGGACAGGAAGTCTCAAAAATGATCTCCCAACTTATTTCCGAACTAAATGAAGTGAGTGATATACTGACCTAGCGTCTGGTCTGGATATCAGCTTTGTATTGATTCGGATGTCGGCCTGAATAGTGATCAGTATATTTAAATATATTAACGCGATTGCAACTATTTCCCTTTACAATTTTTAACTGGTTGCATATATTCCCCTTCCATATTTTTCCCTCAGATCTAACTCAGATCGACAGTTTTCGGGGTGTAGCGCAGCCTGGTAGCGCACCGCAATGGGGTTGCGGTGGTCGGAGGTTCAAATCCTCTCACCCCGACCAATAAAATCAAGGCCCATTCCGGGACAGATAGGTAACACCTTATACTGAAGAGATGGGTAACACATTCGGCATGAAGGGATTATCTGCTGGTTGTACTTTGTTTTCGTCTTCGTCAAAGAATTCTAAGCCATACTTTGTCGCTGACCTCAGTAATGCCCACAGTTTGATCCGCAAATACAATACCTGGATTGATTTTTCGACTTCCGATGCAAATATGGCCGCACTTAAGTCACTCGAATGGACTTATCATGGAAAGGATAACCAGGCTCATCAGGGTGGTGACCTCTTTCTTTAACGTTAGTTGCATGCGTTCATGTCGTCCATTTTTTGTGGATTGCCCGGTTTGATGCGTTTGATATTGATACCTAATCGTAACCACCATATTGATAATTTACTCAATCCAAACAGTGCATTAGGCGCTGAGAAGGGTACGCCGTTATCAATTCGGATGGCATACGGTAATCCATATTCCTTAAATGCCTGTTCGAATACGGTAAACGCGGTAACGGCCCCGGTTGATCCCAATCCATCGCAAGCCAACAGATACACAGATACACAGATACCGAGAGTGATAACCCGTGATGGTAAGGGGGTAACAGTAACGCTTATTACCCAATTTAAACTCCCCTTTGTAGTCTGCACATCGCAAACCATTGCAACGCCTGGTATCATGTAGTGGCGTGTCTTTGGCCTTATAACGTCTTGGCCTACGCCGTTTCACCAACCCATGTTGCTCCAGTTCAGAATGAACGGTGCTTTTAACCGGGGGTAATACTGGGGGGATAATACTGGGACATGCCCGAATCAGTTTCTCACGGATCCTTGGTGCCCCCCAACCTGTCCTTTCCTTCCTTTATTTTTAAAATAGATCGTTCGATTTGGAAGGGAATTTGATTCCCTGGGCGTAGGGGTCGTTGGCTTCGATTAGCCAACCCTTCCAAACCACAGTCTTTAATATCGACTAAATATTTTATAGTGGGTTTTGCGTGAAATACCGAACTCACGACATACACTGGTCATTTGTTCACCGTCCAACAATCCTGCGATAAACTTCACTCTTTCATCCACCGGGTTACTCTCTTGCCAAGGCATTTTAAAACCTCCAAAGCCTTGAATGTGTAACCTATTTCTCCGGTATCTTCTGTTACCTATCTATCGAGTTATGCAGTATCGCTCTGGCAATGCTTGACTCGGGAGTTTCATTCTTCTATCATAAAAAATCGCTCGTCTATTGGCTGAAAAATATCCTTTATAAGTCAAGGACTATCGTACCGCATCCTGGCGGGTTCCAGGAAAGCACCAAAGAGAACGAGTGGCAACTTCAAATACAACAAACCACTTATCCGACAGAGCAAGCTATGTGGTTGTATTCGACCATATGATTCCACGCGACGCTCATCCGAAAAGGAAACTCACGCCCCGCCAGGGTACCGCACTATTTAATTCTAGAACCGCATTTCGACCCGCCGCTCCGACTGGTTCAACCCTGTCGACAGAGTGGGTTGAAGAGGCCACGTTCGCCTTGGCGAGGTACGACTACATTCTGCTGGAGGATTATTTCGGCCTGGATGAACCCGTTTTAGACCTGATACCGGCCGACCGCAGGATAATTGCTATGACCACGTCCAAAGTGGAGCATGACGGCGGACTTACCGTAACTCACATTCAGACGCTGATGAAAACGGAGGCTGCCCTTTACCAGGTTATTGTTCCGTCTGGCCTCGACGCGCTTCGACTATTCTTCGAATGTCGATCCAATGGTATTCCCACCGATGCGTTAACGATCTTCGCAGCATCGGAATCCCAGTTGTGGTCCCGGTTTGCATCTTTGGTGTTTGGCGCCAACACGATCACGGCCCATCCGACACCGAGTCATTTTGCATCGGTTCCGACACTAACAGGGAAGTTCGGTCCATTGCAGACGCTAGCAGGAGTCAGGATCTTTGGTATTACTGGAAATGGGGTGGAGCGATCACTTTCTCCCGCTGCCCATAACGCAGCCTACCAGGCGCTGGGGTATCCTGGGCTGTACTTGCCCTTCCCCTTGATGACGATATCAGAGCTCGAAGAGATTCTGGACGGGTTTAGCAGGTTGGGCTCGCCGCTTACAGGCTTAACCACGACCTCACCACTAAAAGAGGTAGTGAGCGAGCAGGCGGTTCCCAATAGGGAAATCGTCAACGAAACCCGCTCTGCGAATGTATTGCATGTTGGCGCCAGTGAGTGGCATTCGGATACCACCGATGATACTGGGCTGATTAGAATCCTTGAGGACTATTCGATTGAAGTAGCGGGGAAAAGGGTGTCGATTATGGGAGCGGGTGGTTCAGGCCGGGTTGCCACCGCTGCTTTGTTAACCTTGGGTGCTGATGTATCCGTCTACAACCGAGGCGAAACTCGGTTGAAGCTCGCGGCAGCGTGTTTATCAGCACCCTGTCTTCCCCTGAGCGCCTTTGATTCTATCGATGTGGATGTCATTGTAATATTCTATTCCCATAGGCAAGAACAACGAGGAGATACCATTTGACATCACCAGATTATCGCCTGGTACTGTTGTCATCGATTTTGGATATCGCAATATCCCGAATATTCTGACCCAGACGGCTCGTGATCTTGGCGCGATGGTGATTGATGGCACCATCATGCTGAAAATGCAATTGCTCACTCAGTTTAAAGCGTTGGTGGGGCAGAGCATGCCGCTGGAGGTGTTGGTTTCGGTAATGGAGGCGCATCATATGCATCCATCGGGTGAAACACCGATAGACAGCAGTCGGGCAGCGATCTATTTCTGAGGTAGCCAGTTAAGGTGAAGATATAAAAATATGTTGTCTCCAATATCAACAAGCGAGCAAGATTTATTGGGCCGGGTGAGGAATCTTGCCCAAGGCGTATTCCTGGAGCGAGCTGAATGCTACGACGAAGGTTTGGCGTTCCCGGCAGAGAATTTTGATGATCTGTTTTCTAACGGCTTGATGATGGTTCCGGTTTCGAGGAAGTGGGGTGGCCTCGAATGTGCTCCAGCGTATGGCAATGTCATTGGACTTTGGCGGATGACGGTCGAGATTGCTCAAGCAGACCTGTCCTTTTCGCGCTGTTGGGAAGGACACAACAACGCAATGTTGTTATTGGATGCGCTGGGTACGGATGAACAAAAGGAACGATGGTTCACCGATGTGGCGCAAAACGGGGCTAGATGGGCTGCCTGGAGTGGAGAGCCACAATCCAGGGTTCCCGGGCAGAAGCGAAAAGTCGGGACGACACTTGAAAAGGTAAGCGGAGGCTATATCGTCAGTGGCAATAAGGTATTTGCCACCAGCGCACCAGGAGCAAATTGGGCAATTTTATTGGTTAGTCAAGAAGGCCCCGGTGCGGCGCGAGACTCAAGAAATGGAGAAAACAGTTTAATGATGATGGCTTGTAATCTGTCGGATGCGACTGTAAGCTTTGACGATAAATGGTGGAATCCCATCGGAATGCGGTCGACAGTTTCGTATCAAGTGAATTTCGCTGATACCTTTATCCCTGATGAAAACGTGATTGGTGAGGTCGGTCAGTATATTCGAGATGGCTTCCAGGCCTATTTTACACCCCAATACGCTGCAAGCTTTTTTGGAGCAGCGTCGGGTGCGTTTGAGTCTGCGTTAATGTTTGTTCGGTCTCAGGGAAAACAATCCGATCCTTTCATCCAACAACATGTGGCGGCGATTCAAATGAACCTCGACACCCTCGATTTGTGGTTGCAGGATGTTGCAACGAAAGTCTCAGGTGCCGATAAAACCGCATCCCGAATCGCAGGGAGTAAGCTTAGATGGCTTGCGGAAACGTTGTCCGAGGACACCGTGAAGCGTTGTGTCAAGATGTGTGGCGCCCGAAGTCTGAACAAGCCCAGTCGGTTGGAGCGAGTCTATCGTGACCTTTCGATCTATACCTTGCATGACAATGCGGATCATATGTTGGCAAATGTGGGGCGCGAGCTGCTAGGAGAACCGACTCAGGATGCTTTCTTTGCAATAAAGACCTAAATTAAGCGATGACAAACAGAAAAATAGACACACGTGGTGTGATTGCCCCGATATGGTGGTTGGCGTTGGGATATTTTCTGTTTTACATTCCCTATAGCGCATTAGTAAAAGCGCTGTCTTCTGGCCTGCTTGAGCAAGCAGGTGTCATATCAAGCGCTATTGAGCATGTAGCAAGCCTTGAGTTTCTGCCAGCGGTCCTGGTGGGTACGGTGATTACCATGCCGCTCATTCTTTTTTGCCTCGGTTGGTTTAAGTACCTGAAAACTGTGACGGTTTGGGGTATTAAGCTTCCGCATTTCTCTCCGATGGCTGCATTATCGGGTGTGGCATTTGCGATCATTATTGCAACTACGACCTTGGCGTATACCTTTCACGGCGTATCAATTCTGTTTGCGCTGCTACTCATGCGCGGAGGGGTTCTGATTATGTCTCCCGTGCTCGATAAAGTGTTTATCAGGCCCGTAAAATGGTATTCGTGGTTGGGTTTTGGAAGTAGCATTATCGCGCTTGGCATAGCAATGATCCAGGCCTCAGAATTCGTTTTAACTGGGTTAGTATTTTTGAACCTTTGCGGATACCTGCTTGGGTATGCGTTTCGTCTTCAGGCGATGACCCAATGTGCCAAAGATGTAAGTGAGTCAGTCAATCGGCGATTTTTTGTTGAGGAGAACATCTCCGCCATGATGACGTTGTTGGCTGTGCCTGGTCTGATTGCGCTGCTTGGAATCGGTGCGCCAGGAGAAATGTTGCGAACCGGGTTCACTACCTTTTTCCTATCGGATCTGGTTTGGCCGGCATTGCTAATCGGTGTGCTGTACGGATGTCTTGGCGTTTTCGGTAGTTTGATCTATTTGAATCGAAGGGAGAACACATTCGCTATTCCGGTTAACCGTTGCTCTAGTTTGCTTTCAGGGGTTGTGGCCTCGGCTATTTTATTTTTCGCATTTGGAAATAACCCCATTAGCACTGTCCAGTTGATCAGTGTGGCTATTGTGATTATTGCCTTGATTCTGATGTCATTTTTCGACTCCCAACAACTTGGGGCTCAAGGCCTGCGGCAAAAGATCGTTCTGTTTATTTGTGACCACAATCAGGCGCGCGCTCCCATGGCGGCGGCAATCTGTAATGATTATCTCGAAAAAAAACCCAAACTTGATCTCGGATTTGGCCCCGCTAATGCCGTCACTTCTAAAAGTGCGGGTTTGCATGCGCCGAATACTGGGGGGATGAGTGCGGTTGCTGTATCTGTTTTGCAATCAATGGGGATTAAAGCGGATCGACATGTTCCAAGGCAGGTCACTGCCTCTGATTTACATCAATCTGACGTTGTGATTTGTATGACGGGATCACAACGCGATACGTTAATCGGTCGACATCCCTGGGTTGAAGAAAAGGTTGAGAATCTCGGTTTTACCGCAGCCCTTCATAAAGAGGACGCCAGTAGCGCTGACTCCCTCAAAGAGATCGGCGTGGCTCTGCGTGAACGAATCGTCGATTTTTTCGCTGACCGTTTTAGGGGAAATGCCCAGACGGCTGGGGAGTGATTTACCGGTTTGGTCGGGTTTTTTTAAGCCAAAACTCATGATAGAAACGAGTTTTTTGGATTTATCGGTGTATTTAAGCGAAGCACTGGTAATCAATAAAAAATGAGTATAAGATGCAAAATAATTTATTCACCAAGAACGAGGTCTTAGAATAATGGTTAGAAAACTGATAAACACAAGATCATTGTTGAAATATTGTTCCTTGTCTTTTCTGCTTTTGTGGGTCTCGTTGCCAGCTTACAGCAGTGAGCAGTGTTCTTGCGAGTGGACCATTTCTGCTGATGTTGTTGCACTGGATCAGGCTTACTACAACAACCGGATGGGTACATTTCAGCCAGAGGGGATGGTTTTTGCGTTGAAGAGTGATGTGGTCAGCAATTCCTCAAATACCACAGACTTAACGCCGGGCAATGTTATGCTGAGACCCGGTAAGCGGGCCAGACCGATCGTTCTTAGAGCGAATGTGGGGGATTGCCTGGAGGTGACTTTCACTAACTTGTTGGCAGAAAAGTCAGTGGCATCCACTAACCCGGTTCTTGGCACAGTTGAATCTCCCTATGACCCTAATGACCCGGCTTCGGCGCAATGGAAGCCTGATGAGTTCGCCCAGTTTCCCACCCGGGAATCAGGTATCCACGCAATGGGGATGCAGGTTTGCCCCGTTGGCTCAGATGACGCAATCTTATCTGATGGGAGTTGGGTTGGAGCCAACCCCAGCAGTTTGGAGTGTCCGATAGGCCAAGAAGGAGGTAGTGCGAATTGTTTGGTAGGGCCAGGGAAAATTAGAACTTACAAATTCTTCGCTGGGGGGGAAGGCACCTTCCTGCTCTATGATGCCGCTGCACCAATTGGGCAAGGCCCGGACTTCGGTGGTCATCCTATGCTGGGGACTGTTTGGTGCTGTAAACGTTCAACCCTATGGCGCACTTTGGTTTAGAAGTCAGGTTACCGCAGCTGATCTGAAACTGGCAACAATCAGGGCAAACAGATCTCGGTCAGCCTCATAATTGACTATGATGCAAAATATACCGATGGTCCGTTGAAAGGGCGGCCCATCCTCAAAATGTTGAATGATGAAAACCAGATTGTTCATACGGACTTAACCGCTATCATTACAGGACCAGGAAGGGGGAATTTCGATAATTCTGAGACAAATCCCGCCTACCCTGACAGAGGAAAGTCGTATCGGGAAATCACCGCGATTTACCATGATGACTATACAACTTCTCAGTCGTTTGACATCTTCGCTCGAGATACAAATGCGAATAAAGGATTGCAACAAGCGCTAACTGCTGGGCAGGATCTCTTCGGAATTAACTATGGTATGGGAGCGATCGGTGCACCCATTTGGGCGAACCGGATTGAAGTAGGCCCCAACTATGCTTGTGCTGCTTGTCGGTATGAGGAATTCTTTTTAAGTTCCTGGCCGCTCGGTGACCCGGCAATGATTGTCGATATTCCCGCTAACGCCACTAACGCAACTTCCAATGGTGAACCCGTTAAAGGCCCTAAAGCAACTCAAGCGTACTATCCTGATGATCCTTCCAATGTCTACCATTCCTATATTGGTGATCATACGAAGTATCGGATTTTGCATGCAGGCACAGACATCACCCATGTCCACCACCAGCATGCCCATCAGTGGCTTCACTCGCCTAATAGTCCAGACGGTAACTACCGAGATAGCCAGATGATTACCCCGGGTTCGGCATTCAATTTGGACTATGTCTATAATGGTAGCGGAAATAAAAACCATACCGTCGGCGACTCTATTTTCCATTGTCACTTTTATCCTCACTTCGCTCAGGGGATGTGGTCGCTGTGGCGGGTGCATGATACCTTTGAGGCGGGCACTAATCTCGATGAATCAGGAAAGCCTTTGACCGATGGTTGGAATCGTGTATTGCCAGACGGTGAAATCGTAACGGGAACTCCGACACCGGCGATTGTTCCCATTCCAAGCTACGCTATGGCGCCCATGCCGGCTAAAGTAAGGGTTTGTCCTGCCTATGGTGCTGAATCAGTGGCACAGCGTGTAGGCGAGAGCTGCCCCGCCGCACCAAGCGCTGACGCGACACCTGTTGGGCATATGGTGGTGGTCAGCGAGGAAGATCTCAAGGCTGGCAAAAACCCTGGATATCCCTTCTACATACCTGAGGTGTCGGGACACCGGGCGCCGCATCCACCGTTAGATTTTGCCTGTGCTGGTGGGGTTGAGACTGTCCATGAGAATGGGCTCGACATTCCAAGATGCATTGGCGAAGATTACCATGACGGTGGGTTACCTCGCCATGTAGTTCTGGCCGAAGAAGGCGATCTTTACGAGAAGCACAATCGATGGGACTTTACCAAAACCAACGACAGGCTCTTGGCCATTCAGCTCTCAGAAGAAGGCACGCTCCCGGAGCAAGCGGGTATGAAGGCCAATGCTCAGCGCATCCATCCCTCGTTCACGCCGGAAGGCAGCGCCGCTAACTTTATACTAAACGGGCAACAGCCTCAGCAAGGCGCGCCTTATGCCGATCCGGCTATTAACCTCGATGGGACTCCCATCCTGAAACCGGATGGCAGCAACAAACTGGTCTATAAAGCGGCTAACATCCAATTGGATGTTGTGTTTAACAAAAAAGGCTGGCACTTCCCCCAACAGCGTATGATCTCTCTTTGGGGTGACGTTCAACCCACCATTGACGGGAAGCGCAAGCCGGAGCCCTTCTTCTTCAGGGCCAATTCTTTCGATGTCGTGGAGTACTGGCATACGAATCTAATGCCAAACTATTACGATCTGGATGATTTCCAGGTACGTACTCCAACCGATGTATTGGGCCAACACATTCACTTGGTGAAGTTTGACGTTACCTCCTCGGATGGTGCGGCAAACGGTTTTAACTACGAGGACGGGACGTTTAGTCCACAAGAGGTGCAGGAGCAAGTCGGAGCGATCCAGAAAAACGGCGGATTGTATTCTCACGATGGCTCAAAGCAGAATCAACTAACGCTCAAGACGATTCCGTTCTTTGGGGAGGGGCCGCCTAATCAGGATGATCCCGAATATGGCAAGCCGCAATGGCTTGGTGCCCAGGCGACGATTCAGCGTTGGTATGCCGATCCGTTATGTAATGATACCGGTGCCCAAGGCGATTCGCCCTGTAAGCAGGATCCTGGTGTGAATACCGAAGATAGAACCATTCGCACCGTCTTCACCCATGACCACTTTGGACCGTCCACACACCAACAAGCCGGATTGTATGCTGGCCTGGTGATCGAACCATACGGTTCTGAGTGGAAGTTGGTTGATGGGACGAAAATGGGTGGTCGAGAGGTACCGGGTCCTGGTGGAGCTACGACCTCTGATGGTGGCCCAACCAAGTGGGAGGCGATGATTATTCCGCCCACTGCAAGCGGCCAGAAACCTTATCGAGAGTTCATGCTTGAGTTCCAGGACAAGACGCTGGCTTACACGGCAAGTAGTAAGAAAGAGAAAACTCCTTATCAGGAGTATGATAGTGAAGAACCACCCACCGATTACTGGGGATGGGCTGATCCAGATCACGTGGTCCGTGCACCACCAAATTTCGCTGTCAATAAAAACCCAGCTCCTAATCCCTATTTGGTCTCTACCAGTGAGAGTACGGGTAGTTGGTCGGTGAACTACACTAATGAGCCGCTCCCTTTTAGGGTGGCGAGTGCTGAGGCGGGACATCCCGAGCAATCTGACCTTGGTGAAGCCTTCGTTTCCATGACGCGTGCAGACGAGGCACTGAATGTGCAGCCCACCGCTGGCACGCCGATCAGTGAAGGTTCCCCATTTAAGTTCCCCCCACCTTTTGCAGGTGCTGAACCGACCGACCCTTATACGCCATTGCTTCGCGCATATCCAGGCGAGCAGGTACAGGTCAGAACCCTGGTGGGCGCACACGAGATGCCCCATGCATTCACGATGCATGGTTTAAACTGGCTATTCGAACCTGCGAACAGGAATTCGGGTTTTAGAAGTACTCAGGGTATGGGTATCTCTGAGTATTATGAGTTTATTTTCGAAGTACCGAGAGTGACTCAAGATACGGCAGAAGTTGCAGATACGACTGATTATCTCTATGCCCCTAGCTCAGGAGTAGACGGTGTGGAGTTCGGTAACTGGGGCATTCTGCGGTCATATAAAACCGAGCAGCATGACTTGCCACCGCTACCGCATCAACCCATCAATACCACGGCAGTTCCAGTGTGCCCCACTGGTGCGCCCAAGCGAAGTTTTGAGCTCGCAGCGGTTTATGCAGGCCCTAGCGGTACTACTGGAGTCTATGACCTCTTAAAGGAACCAATGCTCTACAATTCCCGAGGGAAGGCCGGCAAACCTGCTCAGAAAATCATTAATCGATACTCGATGATGTATGTTTACAATAATGATCTGGAAACCGTTGGCGATACCCTTCAACTAAAAGCTGATGCTCCCATCGAACCAGTCGTCATTCGGGCAAATGCAGGAGATTGCATCGAGGTTACGCTTCACAATAAGCTGCCAGATTTTCAGCTGAATCGGGGCTTGAGCGTTGGTGAGAATGCGTTCTGCGATAAAACTGATTCGACTTGTGCAGGTGTAACGTTACAAACCTCGAAGCAAGTGGGGCTTCATCCCCAACTGCTCACTCTGGATATGAATCAAAGCAACGGCGTCAATGTTGGTTCCAATCAGATTCAAACCGCAGATATCGGGGAGTCCGTCACGTATCAGTGGTATGCCGGTAATGTCGAATGTAATGAAGCTGCGGAATGTACCCATACACCGGTTGAGTTCGGGTCGGTTCCCCTCACCCCGGCAGATCCGCTGATGCAGCACAACTTCGGTATGATCGGTGCGCTGATTGTCGAGCCTGAAGGGGCGACCTGGACGGAGGATGTGAACACCCAGGCTCAGGCGACCGTGAAAGTTGGGGGTACCTCCTTCCGGGAGTTCGTTCTGATGCTTCAGGATGACGTCGCCGATCTGAAATACGGGGAGCTGGTTAATAACGGTAATACGGGTACTAAAAAGCCCACCAATGTTCAGGTTCCCAACTCCAGGTCCACTCAGGCAGTGAACTATCGCACGGAGCCGCTGGCCTATCGATATGGAGAGAGTAATTTCCTTACGTCGACGTCGATTGCCCAGGCATTATCAAACTCCCAGGTGTCGGGTGACCCCGAGACGCCAGTGTTTGCTGCCGCTGCGGGTGAGCCTGCGAGAATCCGGTTGTTGCACCCAGCGGGTCAAAACGATCAGTCGATGACTATTCACGGCCACTTATGGCAGGAACTTCCCTATACCGACAATTCAACCAGGATTGGGGACAATCCAGAGTCTGAATGGTTAGGTGGACGCACCAGCTTTGTCCCCAATTCATCATTCGAAGTGGTCATTGATTCGGCCGGTGGTGTTGCTGCTGCCAAGGGCGACTATCTATACCGTGCCTTTGTCGGTAAAGACTTTCAGAATGGTATCTGGGGTGTAATGCGAGTCGGTGATAAAGATGCCGATACAGTGACCATTACCCGTTTTGATGAGACCGGGGTATTTGATCGTAACACGGTTAACTTGGCCACTGGTCAAATGGCAGATACAGTGAAAGTTAGGCTTAAAGGTGAAGCCGAGGCTGTTGTTAAAGTAGATATGATGACGGGTAAGTGGGGGCTTAAAAAGGCAAATCCTCCTACAGAAGTGCTGGTCGTCTCGTCTCATGGTGGTAAAAAAGTAGCCAAAGGTTACACCGGTGCTCTTATTCGCCCAACAGATGCATCCAAAGCGAAGAACCCTAAAACGCACATCCCTCCTCGAATAAATGAAGAGCAGTTTAGGGCCAAGGCAAGGGTACATCCGCTTTAGTTAACGAAGTAAATCCCCTTCACTCCTTGGTGCGTAAGCACCAAGGAGTGAGTTACTTTTTAAAATACATTCCTGTTATATAATAACTTACGTGTGGTCGCTTGCCATTTTCAAGGTACTCGACTACGTCGCCTTTCTTCAATGAATGTAGATAACCCTTTCTAGTGGACTTCAAGAAACTTAGCTCAGACCAGCGGGAAGCGTTTCATCGCGACGGATTCCTGGTTGTACCTGGCGCGCTAGATCATCATTTTGTTGAGCGACTGGTCGAAGCTGGGGATGAATTTGCAGCGCCATTTCTCGGTAAGTTCGAGGTTTTGGATAAACCCTGGTATAACGATTTGGATTTTCGACCGGGGCTATTACAGAAAAAAGCATTTTTGGACCTTGTGTCCTATGCACCAACCGTCTCTTTGGTGGTCCAGTTGCTGAGTGAAAATATCCATCTCCATTCAACCGCTCTCACCTATAAGCGGCCAGAGAATCCGTCTTTCAAGGCATTTCGACGCGGATGGCATCGGGACCTACGGCTGCCCCGGGATCTCGGGCATGTCAACGTCCCAATGGCCGGGATCAAGATATGCTATTGCCTAAGTAATTTCGACGTAGCAGACTCGGGGATGACGATTCTGGCCCGAGGCAGTCATCGTCGGGATGAACCATTGGTCATTTCCAAAGATGGCATCGATCCGGAAGACTTTGAGGTTTGTGACCTTAACTTAAAGGCAGGAGATGCAGTACTGTTTCAAAACGGTATCTTTCATACAGCGACACCGAACCGCACGGATCGAGTCGCAAAGCGGATTATTTATGGTTATGCCTATCGATGGCTCAAACAGGAAATTTACCTTGACCCGCCTGATGCCCAACTTCTTCGCCAAGCTGATCCGGTCACCCGGCAGCTGATTGGGGGCTATAGAGATATCGATACCCGGCCCTGGGCCTTGCTTGAGTGGACTAAGAAGCACGATGTACGCTCTACCCCAGTACCCTGGTATATTGAAATATAGTGAGGTATAGTAATATTATGTCTATAAGCAATACGCGAGTTTTACCATCTCCACACTCGACGCTTCCTAATTTTTTGATCTAATGTCAAGTCTACGCTTTCATTGGATGCTCCCCAAAGGGGGAGAGATGACAGATCAGGAAACCTCGCGGGTATTGACCACAAACAAGACCTCATACGCTGGCGTACCGGACATGGAGAACTGGGTTCACTTCGCCAGGACGGCTGAGGAATGCGGCATCGAATCGTTGTTGCTCTCATTCGGTAATTATGAACCTGACACCCTGCACATCGCCTGCGCCCTTGGTAGAGAAACAACCTCGCTAAAATATATTGCGGCGTACCGCTTAGGCTTGATGCAGCCTACACTGTTTGTTCAGCAACTCAACACACTATCCCATCTTGTCGATGGCCGGGTTTCCGTGAATGTTATTGCCGGCAGTTCGCCCGCCGAACAGCGCGGTTATGGTGATTACCTGAATCACGATGAACGATACGATCGGGCGGAGGAATTTCTGGCGATTTGTCACCATTTCTGGCGTGATAGCAAGACAGCTTTCGATTACACGGGGCGATACCATTCGGTTGAGGGGGCGAGAATCCACACACCATTTTGTGATCATTTCCGATCGACACCGGAAATCTACGTTTCCGGTCACTCAGAGGGCGCAAAATCGCTTGCACTCAATGCGGGGACGTGCTGGTTACGCGTGATCGACTCGCCAGAGGCTTTGGCACCCCACATTGAAATTGCATCAGCGGGGGGAATCGAAGTGGGGCTCCGATTGAACGTCGTTTGCAGAGAAACCAAAGCAGAGGCGATTAGGGCCGCTCAAAGTCTACAGGCAGATGATGCTACTATAGAGCAGGTTCGACGCTTCTTACTGAAAAGCGATTCGAAAGTGTTTAAAGATTCGCTTTCTAACGCTGACGACTATGGATGGTTGACGGATTATTTGTGGGCAGGCCTGGTACCCAGCTATGGCCCCTCTGCCATTACGATTGTAGGCACTCCGGAAGAAGTTGCATCGGCGTTTTTTGAATACAAGGCAGTTGGTATTCACCAGTTTATCATCTCGGGATGGCCAAAAATTGACGAAATGAAAATCTTCGGATCCGAGGTGTTGCCAATTGTGAGAGCGAAAGAAAATGCTGTCTAACAATGTCGTTGTCATCCAGTTGGTAAACCACTATGCCCCATAAAATCCCCATTGCGACCAATGCTGCCCCACCGTCCGTGGGAACCCATACCCAGGCCATTCGGGTCGGAGATCTCGTATTTACGACCGGTCAAACGGGTCGTGATCTCAACGGTAAGCTTGCCGAGGGACTAGAGGCCCAAACCCGACAGATGTTGGCCAATCTTGAGGTGATACTGAATGCGGCCGGTTGCTCGTTGAGCGACATCGTGCGGGTTAACCTGATGATGGCCGATCTTAAAACCTTCAAGGCTATCGATCAAATCTATGCGGCCTGGCTCCCAGACAGAGCGACTTCCCCTCTACCCACGCGATCAGCACACGTGGCCGCGCAGTTGCCGGCAGGCGCGCTGGTCATGATGGATGTGATTGCTGCGTATCCGGGTGAATAGTGGGTGCTGCATATAATGAGGTAGTCGTATCGAAAGGGCTGGCAAGGGATTTGCTGCATGCGGTGTCAGCCTTGCCGAGATATGAGAACAAAGCATATTACGACCTGGCGTTACAGCAGGAAATTCATGATCACATCATGGATAGACACCTGGATGGGTTTGGCGCGTTGGTCAATGAGATTCGCGCTGCTTTGCGTCAGCGTCCTCATTGTGTGGTCGTGAAGGGGCTTGATTGGGATGAGAAAAATCGCCTTTTTGTGGGCTTAAATCGTGCTTTTGGTGATCTTGTGGCAGGTCCTTATGAGGCGCCTCGTGCTCAACTGGTTCACTACATTTATCCCGCTGCGGATCTGGCGGCATCGGGCAAAGTGAAATACGAAACGGAAAACCTCCATACGGATACCGCGGATTGGTTTGAGCCTGTCGCGCTGATTTCGATGGTGTGTGTCCGGCCAGATTCATCAGGCGGGGGGCGTTCCCAGATTCTTGACCACACTGATGTGAAAGAGCGGATCATGGATGGTTTGGGCGAGGAGGCATTAGAAGTGCTTCAGACATATCCTGTTCCCTGGCAAATTGCCCCCTATCTTGGTGGGGGAGTGAGTCGGCGAAAAATCATTGACGGGGAGAAACTATGCTGGCGCCGCTACACCATTGATATGGCGCTGGATTCTCTCGGTGAATCCCTCCCCGATGACCTGGTTGGGGTTTTAGACAGAGTAAATAGCGTCATCTCTCCGTCCCCGAGAGAATATTTAATGCAGGAGGGTGAGATTATGTTTCTGGACAACCACCGATCAATCCATGCCAGGTCGCCTATCAATACCGTCGATGGTTGCAACCGTCTGATGATACGCAGCTGGATACAAACCCACTAATTTCTCAGACTTGGACAGTCTGCCTAACTTCCTACCAGCATCCACAATTTGTCGGCATTTTCAACAATATAAGAGGGTACAGTGAGGACGACCTTATAGTTCCCTGGATTAGGGACATTCACCTGGGCTGAGTAAATCCCAGGGGATTGCTCGGCTAGCTCTGTATTCTTGACTGCCAGACAGGGGAATATAGCAATACCCCGACATTTTCCTGTCCAGTTAGGGCTTCCCCGGTCTGTGTGTCGGTGATCTTGAATTTGAGATCATAGGGCTGATTAGCGGTAGGAGCTGAACTGACCGTTTCAACGTTCACAAACGGGATGAGGGCGAGTGGCGCGGCGTCCGGTGAAGGCGCGATGCTGACATCGAAGCAATGAACGATCTGTGGTGCATCCAGATAGAAGATGACCTGATGTTCACCGGGTTTTTGTAATGTAACTGCGGTTTCGTACTGCCCCGGATTGATTTCTCTTAGATTTCGTTCTACTACCAGTACGGCCCGTGGTTCCTGGCCGTAGTTGTTGAACGTGCCCATCGGGGCCGCCATTCCCTCCTTATAGAAGTAGATCGCTTCGTCCCCCGGATTGGCGACGAGTACAGCGTAGTGTCCAGAAGCCTGGACGATGGCGTCTGCGCTGCTTGGCAAGCTCGTGTGTCCCAGAGGATGTTCTCCGCCGGGAAAATCGATGACCGAAACAGGACGGTTGGGGTCACTCAATTCCAACAGCGGAACAATGAGTACATCCTCGCTATTTCTATGGCGGATGTATGCATTTTCGTCTGTAAAAGTGATCTGGTCCGGTGCGTCCAGGACATAGGCGATTTTGATCAATCTGTTAGTTGAGACCTCTATGATCCCAACAGTATGTTCTATTGGGTTCGGGACGAAAGCAAACCGACCGTCTGGGGAAATTCGAACCTGTACAATACCCGGTTCCAATACGGGTGCATGGTCAAACAAAGTATGTGCTCGGCCGTCAAGGACAGCAACCCTGCCGTCCCCTTCATGGGCGATATAAGCTGACTGGGTGAGTTTTGAGTAGTCGATGGAAACAGGTCGTTGTCCGGTATCGAGTTCCTGTATTTCGGTAAGGGATCGAATATCAATGATGGAGACACTACCCGCTGATTCATTGGTTACAAAGACATATTTGTTATCGGTGCTGAAGGCAAGATCATGTTTTCCGGCACCGGTTGGAATCTGTTTGATGATCTGTTGTTTGGCAATGTCGTAAACAGTGACACCCGACTTTTCGGGATCATCTTCATAACTGGTGATCCATAAATAGGCTTCATCGGGTTGCAGCTCCAACCGATTAGGCGACTTCTCCACAGGTATCGATCTGACCACTGACCAATCGTTGGTGTCGATTACCATGATACTGTCGCTTTGGGGTTGTGAGACGTACAAATATCGATTTACTCCATCAAGGGTCCAGTCTTGACCGGGGCTGTCGAGTGGCACCATCGCGAGAAGTTTAGTGCCTCCAAATCCGAATAGAGGATCGACGACCGTAATTGTCGGCTCGGCATTCATGGCAACGACGTAAAACACGTTCATGTCGATTTCCGATTGGTCGAAGATGCTGCCCGAGAGATAGCGTCGCGCCCTCTCGGTGCACTGGGTCCCTTCAGGATAGCGGTTGGACAGATCTAGCCATGCCGCTGGGTTAGCGCCTCTCATAGCGCTTCCGCTGGTTGTATCTGACAACGAAAAACGGACAGTGACATTATGACCCGCGTGAAGGAAGTCCTCTTTAGCCCCTTCAGCAGACTCTATGTCAAGATCAATCCGAATGCCTGTGCGCTCGGTCGTAGCGTGGAAATCAGATGCGCTGCCAATAGGTACGATGACCCACAGGGACAACAGGAGAACAAACTGAAATCTACGAATGGTGCTCATTAGAGGCTGGACCTGATAGAGGCGAAATCCTTGTTGTCGATTTTGGTCAGGAGTATTGATAGAAAAATTCACGTGTTGAATATCCCATGCGTCCATCGGAAAAACGATTAAATCCGGCAATGGCAATAGCGCCTCCAACCGGTCTGATCTGCAAAGTGGCAGTTAGTGGGCCAAGTTGCCAACTTGCCAAAGCGGCAATGCTGGATTTGCCGGTTTCATCCAAACAGGCAAAAATATCTACCTGGGTTGTACCCCAATCGACCGCAGGTGCATCGGATGATAAAGGTGCGCCAAATGCCTGAGCGGTGATATTAGCACCTTCTTCGGAAATAAGGATGCGTTCAAGTCCTGGTGCGGCGATATCAGTGTTACGCCAGCGACCTAACAATGTGCTGACATCAGGGGGAGTGACAGCACCGCTATACCCAAACAAGCCAGTGTTCTGACTGGCGTTTTGAATAGGGGTCGCGTCTTTCAAATCAAGGGGATTTGAAAAAGCAAAAAATTCCCGAGAAAAATATCCCACTGTTCCATCAGCCGGGGTCTTAAAAGATGCAAGAACTAGAAGCCCAAGATTGAAATTACCCTGAAGGCGAATCTCTGATCCGTGTTGGTCATGTGCAACTGAGCTGATTGCGGTCAGCGCTGGACCATTAATGCCTCCGAAGCAGTTTACTGCATTAAATGAAACCGTTGATCCACCAGCTAGATGACACTCCAGCGACCACGACTCTTGTCCCTCAGTAACCTGAAGTGATGTCCACCCTTGGGCGGTTTCGGCTATGTTGATCCATTGTCCGGTTAGTGCACCAACCTCGACACTGACTATAGGAAGAAACTGATCGAGATTGCGAAACGAGGGCGATTTTGGTTCAGCATCAGACATATTATTTTAACTCCAATCCGACAAGCATCCTTCGCGATAAAAGAGTTCACGGGTTACGTAGTTGCTGCGACCGCTGTCGTCATTAAACCGGCTAAATAAGGTCACAGCCAGAATACCCTTATTCTGCCGGATCTGGAGTTCGCAACTGAAGTACTCGAAATCGAACATGATTAACGCGGCAGCACTGGGTACCCCATCCTCTTCCAGGCATTTAAACAGAGGACCGGTCGCACTCCCCCAATGAATTAACCCTGTCTCACCGACACCACTTACGGTAGCTTCCAGTAGGTTATCGGTTTGCTTTAAGCTGATTTGGGCTACGCCCTTTGTAGACGCATTCGTATTTATCCACTCGCCGCAAAGCATCTTTGCAGGCAAAGAAGTCTCTTGTAACAATCCTTCAATCTGGCAGAAAGAGCCTCCCAACGATGCGATCTGCGGTGTGAAATTGTTGCTGGTTTGCGCTAAAAACTCCCGAAAGAAAAAATTACGGTAGGTGTCAGTATCAGGATAGGCAACGTGGGCACCCACCACCATCACTCCGAGTTTCAGATTAGCTTGAATCATGGCAACACCGGAACCAAGGTCGCAGACGAAACTTACCCCAGTGAACTGGCTTGAGTTGACTGCGTTTGCGAAACGATGTTGAGTCCGATGGATTCCCCAATCGACAATCCCGTCGATCCCGTCGATCCCCGCCCCTAAAATATGGGCGTCAATTCCATCTGACGTTTCCGTAAAGATGATCTGGTCAATCCCCCGCGGCTCAGCTTCCGAGCTTTCCCATCTGCCGAGCAGGTCCTTAGCATTAATCCCAGGTGTCTCAGGTAAGTAAATGTCATCGCATAGGCGTAAGGAGTGAGTTGTTTCCATGGCGCGATTATACTATGATGAGTTCACCAATTTGTAGTTTTTAGGTCGACTAAGCGAACTTTCGGTATCAGTACTGGTGTAATCGGTCGAAATATCTTGATTCTGCATTCTGGGGATTTGGTGTGCCTAGCGGGGGCTCGATTTGAACTCACCTATCAGTCAGCGGGTGCCAGACCAAAAACGAAAAGATGCAATGGAGCAGGCATTTTTAATTTACGGAGTTGCGGTTTCGTCGTTTTACATCCACAATTAGTAACCAGGCTAAAATATGCCAAATAGCGGGCGAATGGTGTCTGAATGGAGTTTAGTTCGCCTTTTTTGTTCTTAGTGGCTGGACTGAGTCTGTCCAGCACCACGAGTGCAGTATATCCACCACAATATCAATTATTAGTCATGACCGATACAGCTCCGCGTGCATTTAACCGTCACATTTACGATGACCACAGAGAAAACGTATTTTACGGTACCGATGACGGGGCGCAAGACGGCTCGTTTAGTGAATTTACTGAGTTTGAACGTCACTACAATGACGTTGAGGAAAGCAGGAAAGATAATATTCACATGATTAGTGTTGTGGGCGGTCTTTACGGGCTCAACATGATCCCTCTTTGGAAGCCGTCCCGGATCACCTTTTTTGATATTAACCCAGCGGCAATCTCGTATCTGAAGGTAGTACTAAGAATGATTGATACGAGCGATAGTAAAGAGACTTTCTTACAAAGAATGGCGAATGGGGACTGCGAGACCTACGATGAACTGGAGCAGTTCGTGCTAGAAAATATTCAGATGCGATGCAAAGATGAGTTGCCCAGGAGCCGAGGATCATCCAAAAGAAGTTATGAGGAAAGCTGGACCAAAATGTTGGACCAATTTGAACTGACCAAGCAGATTCTCGCGCAGTCTGAAGTGGAAATTCGGACCGAACCGATGGAGAGTGAAAGCTTCAGCAGCACCATCTACCAGAAAAATAACTTGTGGATATATGCGTCAAATATTACTCAGTTTCACTTCTTCGACCTAACATTCAAAGATACATCTAACATTGTAATCGTTCAGATTATCCATCCTAATCAACCCCAACTATTGGATCTGGCACCGCTAGCGGGAGGCGAAGTCAAGTTGAACGTGAAAATCCCATTGCAAGCGACGAAAATTGGCTAGGGTCTGAGTGGCTCAGATGGATAACCGTCACCTCCTCTGCGAAGCTGAACTTCGGTGCTATGAGCAGTCGGGCTATATCCATTCGATTCCGATCCTGGATGCGCAAGAAGCCAACTACTACCGTAATTGTGTTGAGAAAGCCTGTCAGGCTTTTGGAAACAATGTGACCCGTTTCGATGGAGCTCACTTTTTCTTTGAATGGGCCTGGGCGTTGGCGACCCATTCCAGAATGCTCGATAGTTTGGAGCGACTACTCGGGCCTGATATCCTGCTCAAAAATACCCGTTTTTTCTGTAAATGGGGCAATACGACTTCTTTTGTCGGTTGGCATCAGGATGGCTTTACTGATCAACAGGGGGATGGGTTGATTCCAACTGTCTGGTTAGGTCTAACCCCTGCCACTATCGAAAATGGTTGTTTGCGGGTTATCCCTGGTTCCCATCGACTCGGATTAGTGCCACATCCTGAGCAATTCGATCAAAACAATCTCACCAAATCGGGTACCACAGCCCAGGTGGATACCGGTTCCTGGTTTGACGTTGTCATGAACGCTGGGGAAATGAGTATTCACCACCCCTTAACATTACATTCGTCGGGTCCAAATATAAGCGCTGGACCCCGAATTGGATTCTCAGCAAGTTACGCCACACCGCAATTGATCAGCAGTCGCTCACCAGTGGTATGGGCTCGCGGGGGGCACGATTTACCAGATTCCAATTTAACGTTCTCCGAAAGGCCAGAGCCATTGCCAATTGCTGAGGCGGCGGAGTTGTTTCAGAGAAACCTAAAGCCATGGGTCTCGATCACGAGGTCGGATTTTTAACTCTCAGTTGTCGGCTACCTCACAACAACTCGGCTGTAGCTAGAGACCGTGTGATCTTGCGAAACTAAAATAATGAATCTATGTGGAGCGATACTGCAATAACGGGGATAGATCTGCCGGACAAGACAATATGTCTGACATTTGACGATGGGCCAGGGGTCGGTTTCGACGAGAGTGTCAACGCCCTGTTCGAGTACGGTACGACTCGCTGAGTACCTCGCTGGTCAGCGAGTTCCGGGAACGTTTTTTGTTGTGGGTAAGTATGTAGATCGCCATCCAGGAGTAATTGATAGGGTGTCGGAACTAGGGCATTTGGTTGCCAATCATACCTATGATCACGTTTCGTTACCCGAATTTATATCCATCGGTGGTTCTGCCGCGGTCCAGGTTTCAAAAGCCACTACCCAGTTGATGGGATCGGCCGACGCCTCTCTCCCGATTTATTTCCGGGCACCATACGGGGCATGGTCGAGGGACGTTGCGAGGCAGCTCAATCAGGATTTTCTGCTTTCGTTGAACCATATAGGCCCCATTGGATGGGATATTTCACCAAACGATTGGCGGTTTTGGGTGGACGACATATCACTCGATACCGCTTTACAGCAATGTGTTGAATGTATTGAGGATGTCGGCCGCGGTATTGTGTTGATGCATGACAGCAATGCGGATGGCCTCGGCCTTGCGCGGAAGAATATGGCCTATATGTTGATCGAGGTTTTTCCTAATGTTCAGACCCCAGGGACTGTTCGGTGACAAAATAATCGAGAGGGTCTAATCCATGTTTTATAGAGAATCTGGGGATTTTAAAACATCCTACGCCTCCGATCAGCAGACGTTTCCTATTCGATTTGATCGTTGGGCAGTTGCCCTTTTATGTGGATTTGCTTTTCTGATAGTGCCATTCCTGATAAACGACTATTGGGAAAAGTCGGTTCTACTCCCCTTTTTGGTATGGGCAATGGCAGCACTGGGTCTAAACATTCTGACAGGATATTGTGGTCAGGTAAGTCTGGGGACCGGTGGGTTTATGGCAGTTGGTGCCTATGCTTCCTACAAATTAACGACCTCCTTTCCCGAGCTGAATTTATTCATTGTTATTCTTTTGTCTGGAGGGGTAACCGCTATGGTCGGAATCCTGTTTGGTTTGCCCAGTTTAAGAATCAAGGGTTTCTACCTAGCCGTGGCTACGCTGGCTGCGCAGTTTTTTCTGGTCTGGTTATTCAATAAAGTTCCGTGGTTTTATAACTACTCGGCATCGGGGATGATCACGGCGCCAGAGAGAACCATGTTTGGGATCGCAATCAGTGGCGCCAATTCACCACCATGGGCAACCTATCTGTTTTGCTTAACCATTGTTGTGGTGTTTGCACTCATTGCGAAAAACCTTACCCGGGGTCGAATTGGTCGCTCCTGGATGGCAATACGGGACATGGATATCGCAGCTGAAATTATCGGGGTAGCGCCGTTAAAAGCGAAACTGTCGGCGTTTGCTGTTAGCTCTTTTTACATTGGGGTCTCTGGGGCGATGTTTTTCATGGTTTACCTAGGGGCAGCCGAACCCACTGAAGCTTTCGGCATAGATAAATCTTTTCTTGTGTTGTTCATGATTATTATCGGTGGCCTGGGTTCCATTTTTGGATCATTCGTGGGTGCCGCGTTTATGACTTTGATGCCAGTACTTTTTAAAAATATCAATGGTTGGTGGGCTCGGTTGGCCCACTGATTTGGTATCCCACATTATCTTTATGTTGATAGGTGGGTTAATAATGTTTTTCTTGATTGTCGAGCCCCATGGTTTAGCTCAATTGTGGCGTGTGACAAAAGAGAAACTTCGACTTTGGCCGTTTCCACATTAATAAGGCTGAAATGCTCGTTTAAAGAGCAATAATATCAATGAGTTAATGATGATTTTGACATCGCAGAATTGGAGGGCTGATTCTATGTTAATTCAGCGCGGTCGGGTGAGTTGCTTTAAATTCACTGAAAATTGATCACGTAGTTGACTTGGTTGGTTTAAAAATACAATAAGCGAATCTGTAACAAACTTTATTCTCCGGGAGGAAAAATGAAACTAAATAAAATTACTGCCGTTGCTGTCGCCGCCACTATGGCATTAGGCGCCACAACGGTTTCGGCAGATCTGGTGTTTCCGTCACTTAGTTATCGAACGGGTCCCTATGCACCTAACGGCATTCCTTTTGCTGATGGGTATGCAGATTATTTCACTTTACTCAATGAAAGAGACGGTGGTATCGGCGGTGCCCCAATTCGTATGATTGAATGCGAAACTGGCTATAACACGGAAAAAGGAGTGGAGTGTTATGAATCCACCAAAGGTGAAGGCGCTTTGGTATATCAACCATTGTCAACGGGCATTACCTATCAGCTGATTCCCAAAGCAACCGCAGACGGTATTCCTGTCCACTCCATGGGCTATGGCCGAACTTCGGCGGCTAATGGCGCAGTTTTTAGTAATATCTTCAACTACCCAGGCACGTATTGGGATGCGGCGTCCATTATCGTCAAACACATCAATGACTAGGAAAATGGAGATCTTAACGGCAAGAAGATCGCATTGGTTTATCATAACTCTGCTTATGGGAAAGAACCTATCCGTACTCTGGAAGAGCTTTCTAAAAAGCACGGTTTCGAATTGTCGTTGCTAGCAGTTGACCATCCAGGTCAGGAACAGAAGTCCCAATGGCTTCAAATTCGACGTGAGCGTCCAGACTATGTCCTGATGTGGGGCTGGGGAGTCATGAACCAGGTGGCGATTCAGGAAGCAGCGAATATCCGATACCCAATGGATAAATTTATTGGTATCTGGTGGTCAGCTTCGGAAAACGACGTTATTCCTGCAGGTGATGCAGCAAACGGTTATAAAGCGGTTGCATTCCACGGCGTGGGTGGCGATTTTGGCGTGTACAATGACCTGAAGAAACATGTTGTGGATACGGGTAAAACGGCAGGCGATGGCTCTAATCTGGGCACCGTTCTTTATAACCGTGGTATGTATGCCGCAATGCTGGCGGCTGAAGCGGCAGCAACAGCCCAAAAGATTCATGGTGTTGCTGACATTACCTCGCAACAGATGCGTGATGGTATGGAAGCATTGAAAGTGGACCAGGCCCGTATGAAAGAATTGGGACTAGAGAATTTTGGTCCTGAGATCAACGTAAGCTGCGCCAATCACGGTGGACCTGGCTTGGGTGCGATTCAGCAATGGGATGCGTCTACTAAGAGCTGGTCGTTGATCACTGATTTTGTTGGTGCTGATCGTGAAGTCGTGGATGCGTTAATTGCCGAAGATTCAGCTGCATTCGCTGCGGAAAACAACATCACTCCGAGAGATTGTGGATAGAGTGGTGTCTATATTGTTTTGACAATCCTGTTCGGTAATGAATCCGAATTAGCATTATATATGAGTCAAAACCTTGGGGGGCGGCGAGCGCCGCCTCCCAATTCCATGAAGATACTTTTATCATTGTATTCGTTATGTCATCAGCCAAAAACATCGTACTGAGTATTAAAAACATCGAGGTTATTTACGATCACGTAATATTGGTGCTTAAAGGAGTTTCGTTAGATGTACCTGAGGGAGGTGTTGTGGCTCTTCTTGGAGCGAATGGCGCGGGCAAAACGACGACCATCAAGTCTATATCCAATATTCTTGGAACTGAAAGAGGCGAGGTTACCAAGGGGTCAATCGAGTTTATGGGAGAGAAGGTAGATAACCTCTCTCCAAACGAATTGGTAAAGCGTGGCGTTGTTCAGGTAATGGAAGGACGGCACTGCTTCGAGCATTTAACGGTCGAAGAAAATTTGCTTACTGGGGCGTACACGAGAAAAGAGGGACGTAAAGCAATTCAGGACGATCTTGAAATGGTTTATAGCTAGTCGTCCCTGAAGAACCCGAAAAGGCTACATATACAGTATAAACTGGATATAGTCCTGGTTTGAATCGACCGGAATTGTTAAACTGGCGTTCAGTTTCTGGTCGAACACGAGGTATATATGCTACCTGACAGCCCGGTGAATGACGATCAACTCAGTTTCTTCAACATCGTTGATCAGCTGGATACGTCCCATCCCCTGATTGCCCTTGGCAATACCCTTGACTGGTCATCGCTTGAAGCCTCCCTGAGCCAGTACTACAGCGCGAAGGGGCGGGCCGCGAAACCGATCCGGTTGATGAGCGGATTGCTGATGATCAAACAGCTGTACAGCTTAAGTGATGAATCGGTGGTGGATCAATGGAAGATGAACCCGTACTTTCAGGTGTTCTGTGGTGAGGTGAGTTTCCAGACGCAGGTACCGTGCCATGCGACGGAACTGGTGAAGTTCCGCAACCGGATTGGGTCGGAGGGAGTCAGGGAGATCTTTTCGCTGTCGGTAAAACTGCATGGGAAGCTGGCAGAGGAGCGGACAGTACTGGTAGATACCACGGTACAGGAGAAGGCGATCACGTACCCGACAGACAGCAAGTTGGCGATAAGGATCATCAATCGCCTGAACAAGCTGTCGAAGTTACACGGGATACAACAACGACGAACGTACGTAAAGGAAGTGCGGTCACTTCGTTTGGCATGTCGTCATTTCCGTCACGTGAAACGACGTCGTAAGGCGAACAAGGCGTTGAAACGATTACGAACCATTGCGGGTGTGTTGCTCAGGGAATGCCAACGGAAGTTACCGATCGATGTTCTGACGGCGCAGGAAGCGAACTTTGCGTTATACGAACGTGTTTTGTCTCAACAGCCCAAAGACAGGAACAAGGTTTACTCCCTGCATGATCCTGCTGTGTACTGCGTGGGCAAGGGGAAGGATCACAAGGCGTATGAGTATGGTCGCAAGGCGTCAGTGGTGGCGACGAAGGAGTCACAGGTGATTGTGGGGGTGGTGAGTCATGACGAACATGATCATGATTCGAAGACCCTGAAAGCAGCACTGACAGAAGCCCATACCCACCGTGAGACATCGATCAGGCTGGCGGTGGTTGACCGGGGATATCGGGGAGCGAAGAATAAAGTGGATTGTGAGGTGCTGTTACCGGGTCCTCCGCTGAAACGGGACAATGCTTATCAACGCCAGAAGAAACGGATACTGTGTCGCAAACGAAGTGCGATAGAACCGATCATCGGTCATTTGAAGCATGATCATCGTTTATTGAGGAGCTGGCTGAAGGGAGCCGAAGGAGACCGTATCAATCTGCTGATGGCGGGTTGCGCGTGGAATTTGAGAAAGTGGATGATCGCTTTCTTTTTGTTTGAAAAACCCAACGGCGGAGAGCAAACATTACTCGCCATTGCCTGTTGTCAGCCCCTTGGGACGCCGCTAATCGTCGTCTGGGTGTTGTCCTGATCCGAAGGTCGAAAATGACGCATGATCGCTAACGACATCGCGCCTTTTTTCAGGACGGACTAATTAGCTTGTAAAGTTCAATATATGAGCCTTTGAGCTCAAAGGTTTGCTTGTGATAGGCCTGTTCTTGATAGATTTGTTCTTGATCCGTCATTTTTTCTAAAGATCTGCCTGATACCTTTTTATCATGGACTCCTGTGACTCCTCATCATAATTTGAGCCGGTTTGATCGTTAATCATCCTTGCCATGGTCGGCAAACCGTTTCTAGAAATTTGGGCATCCATGGACCACAACCGGGAACGCATAAAGGCTTTCGCACAGTGTAGATACACTTCCAGAGGTTCCACGTCGATGACCGTTTTAGGCGGGTTTTTTTCTGTAGAAAACAGTCCAAGAAGATCAGGGTCATTGCTCACCACAGCGTTGCCGTTGACACGCAGTGTTTCATCTACACCAGGAATCATAAAAATCATTCCGACTCTGCCAGTTTCAATAATATTAGTTAAACCATCCAGCCGATTGTTTCCTTTGGAGTCAGGAATAAGCAGTCTTTTTTCGCTCAATATGGTAACAAAACCAGGTGCGCCACCCCGGGGTGAAGCATCGACTAGCCCTGTCTTACCATGGCTAGCAAGAATCATAAAAGGCGAAAGTTCGATAAATCGTCTACTGTGCTTTTCCAGGGACGACATCTGCTTCGCTACACTTCTTCCTTTTGGTTGCGCATAAATATCCCTTAATTGTTCCTTATTCTTTATGATCATTTTGTACCGGTTTCACAATTCTGAAATAATTTGATTAAACACTTCCCGCTTTTTCTACCACCAAAACCCTTGCTACACCCAAGGGATGAGCAACGTGTTCTGTTCCCACCGAAGCGAAGAAAATGTCTCCTATCTCAAGCAAACAAACGCGCTCCACATTACCTTCCCTGTAACGCATCTCAACCGACCCGCCCAGTACGACGAAAACTTCTTCCCCGTCATTGACATGCCACTTATAAGGTTCATCAGTCCAGTGCAAACGGGTAGTAACGCCGCCCATGTTCGCGATATCCAATGCGCCCCAGGCTCTGTCAGCTTCGAAGTCCTTACTGCGAATAATTTTCATTCCTGGGTTAGCGTCTATACACGATGGGCCGGGCTATTTTGATTTCAAAGTCACGGATTTCAAAATTGCGAAATTTTCCTTTCTCCTGCTTTCATCTGGATCCACCATGCACTCTACGGATCGTATATATTCAATATAGTGTTCTGGAAAACCGTTTTCTATTGCTCCTTCCAGAACGAAAGCTTTGTACCAGTCATAAGGCTTTAAGGATTGATCCAAACGGGTGGGATAGTAGGTAAAGGCATTTACTGGCCCATCGCCACTATTCACCACCACAGGTTTATCCACATAATCGTGGCCGGACCCCTCTATTTCATCAAGCAAGGGTTTTTCTGCACGATCCATTTCGTATAGAACGCCAAAAATAAACTCAGCCCCTTCCACCGCTTCGATCCCGCATTTCCCGGAACCGTCCCGTCCTGGCTTATCAAACGACAGCCTGTGGCTGGGAAGATAACCGATACCCATGTTCATGATAGATGGCGTTCTGGCATGCAATCTGGCAAACAGCAAATTCGAGCCATAGGCAAAATAGTAAACCTTCATATGATTTCTTTCCCTTCCATTATCTACTTGTTAGGAATGCTCTAAAAATCAGTGTGAATTTAGAAAAACGCCTGCAAACCCGTCTGCGCCCGCCCCAGAATTAGGGCATGGACATCATGGGTACCTTCATAGGTATTCACCGTCTCCAGATTGCACATGTGACGAATAACATGATACTCATCCGAAATACCATTTCCACCGTGCATGTCTCGTGCCACTCTTGCTATATCAAGCGCCTTGCCACAATTATTGCGTTTAATTAGGGAGATATTCTCAACCGCACAGGTGTCTTCATCCATAAGCCGGCCAATCCGCAAACAGGCTTGTAACCCCAGAGTAATTTCAGTTTGCATATCTGCCAATTTTTTCTGCACCAACTGGGTTTGAGCCAGAGGTCGATTGAACTGCTTGCGCTCCATCGTATAGTCTCTCGCCGCATGCCAACAAAACTCTGCCGCCCCGAGCACCCCCCAGGCAATTCCGAATCTCGCTTTTGTCAAGCAACCAAAAGGGCCTTTTAATCCGGACACATTGGGTAAAAGGTTCTCTTCGGGTACCAACACATTATCCAATACGATCTCCCCGGTAATGGATGCTCTAAGGCTCATTTTCCCTTCAATTTTTGGCGTACTGAAACCGTCCATTGCCCGCTCAACGATAAATCCCCGAATTGATCCATCCAGTTTGGCCCATACGATAGCGATATCTGCAATCGGAGAATTACTAATCCACATCTTGGCCCCATTTAGCAAATATCCCCCATCTACCTTCTCAGCGCGGGTTACCATACTTGCGGGATCGGAACCATGATCGGGTTCAGTTAAGCCGAAACAGCCAATCAGATTTCCTTTTGCCAGTTCAGGTAAAAAACGTTGCTTCTGTTCTTCGCTGCCATAAGCGTAAATGGGATACATCACCAAAGATGATTGCACGCTCATAGCCGAACGATAACCGCTATCCACACGTTCGACCTCCCTGGCAACAAGACCGTAGGAAACGTGATTTAGTCCAGCGCAACCATATTTTTCAGGTAACGTGCTGCCCAGCATTCCAAGATCACCAAATTGCTGCATGATTGCGGGATCGAAATGCTCTTTACGATTCGCCTGTACGATTCCGGGCATCAATGTGTCGTTGCAAAAATCCTTCACACTGTCACGAACAAGCCGCTCCTCTTCGCTAAGCTGTTCGTCGAAATTGAATGGGTCTTGCCACTGAAAAGGATAGGTTGCCATAGTAATAATTAAAATTCAGAAAAGATGTTGATAATAGTGAATTGCCTGATTATCTGCTCGGTGTATTTAGTCGTTCCTGAAGAACCCGAAAAGGCTACATATACAGTATAAACTGGATATAGTCCTGGTTTGAATCGACCGGAATTGTTAAACTGGCGTTCAGTTTCTGGTCGAACACGAGGTATATATGCTACCTGACAGCCCGGTGAATGACGATCAACTCAGTTTCTTCAACATCGTTGATCAGCTGGATACGTCCCATCCCCTGATTGCCCTTGGCAATACCCTTGACTGGTCATCGCTTGAAGCCTCCCTGAGCCAGTACTACAGCGCGAAGGGGCGGGCCGCGAAACCGATCCGGTTGATGAGCGGATTGCTGATGATCAAACAGCTGTACAGCTTAAGTGATGAATCGGTGGTGGATCAATGGCAGATGAACCCGTACTTTCAGGTGTTCTGTGGTGAGGTGAGTTTCCAGACGCAGGTACCGTGCCATGCGACGGAACTGGTGAAGTTACGCAACCGGATTGGGTCGGAGGGAGTCAGGGAGATCTTTTCGCTGTCGGTAAAACTGCATGGGAAGCTGGCAGAGGAGCGGACAGTACTGGTAGATACCACGGTACAGGAGAAGGCGATCACGTACCCGACAGACAGCAAGTTGGCGATAAGGATCATCAATCGCCCGAACAAGCTGTCGAAGTTACACGGGATACAACAACGACGAACGTACGTAAAGGAAGTGCGGTCACTTCGTTTGGCATGTCGTCATTTCCGTCACGTGAAACGACGTCGTAAGGCGAACAAGGCGTTGAAACGATTACGAACCATTGCGGGTGTGTTGCTCAGGGAATGCCAACGGAAGTTACCGATCGATGTTCTGACGGCGCAGGAAGCGAACTTTGCGTTATACGAACGTGTTTTGTCTCAACAGCCCAAAGACAGGAACAAGGTTTACTCCCTGCATGATCCTGCTGTGTACTGCGTGGGCAAGGGGAAGGATCACAAGGCGTATGAGTATGGTCGCAAGGCGTCAGTGGTGGCGACGAAGGAGTCACAGGTGATTGTGGGGGTGGTGAGTCATGACGAACATGATCATGATTCGAAGACCCTGAAAGCAGCACTGACAGAAGCCCATACCCACCGTGAGACATCGATCAGGCTGGCGGTGGTTGACCGGGGATATCGGGGAGCGAAGAATAAAGTGGAGTGTGAGGTGCTGTTACCGGGTCCTCCGCTGAAACGGGACAATGCTTATCAACGCCAGAAGAAACGGATACTGTGTCGCAAACGAAGTGCGATAGAACCGATCATCGGTCATTTGAAGCATGATCATCGTTTATTGAGGAGCTGGCTGAAGGGCGCCGAAGGAGACCGTATCAATCTGCTGATGGCGGGTTGCGCGTGGAATTTGAGAAAGTGGATGATCGCTTTCTTTTTGTTTGAAAAACCCAACGGCGGAGAGCAAACATTACTCGCCATTGCCTGTTGTCAGCCCCTTGGGACGCCGCTAATCGTCGTCTGGGTGTTGTCCTGATCCGAAGGTCGAAAATGACGCATGATCGCTAACGACATCGCGCCTTTTTTCAGGACGGACTATTTACACAACACACGATGAACTAAACAACTGGACTTAACAATCGATAGTCACTAACGATTTAACGACCACATTATTCACGATGTCCGGGTTCAGAAAACCCCAATGCCCCCATTAGCAGCAATGAGGCACCCGTGCCACCTAAGACCCACCCCAGGATAGGCATGGTTTTCATATCCTGGTGATCAGGCAATAATAATATACTCATCATCAACAAACCCAATCCAAATATCAATTGAATTGTTCTGGTTTGCTGCTTTTTCAGTTGTGTTCTTAATAAAGCGATTTCCTGATCCCGAGTCTCAAAAATCATTTCATTATTCTTCACCCTATACAGAAGCTGGTGGGTAATCGCTGGCAATTCGGGAGCCAACGTATACAGGTTCGGCAACTCCCGTTTCAACGTTTTAAGGGCAGCCCTGGGGCCGATCTGCTCATTCATCCACTTCTCAAGAAAAGGCTTCGCGGTATCCCAAAGATCCAGATCCGGGTACAATTGTCGCCCCAGGCCCTCAATGTTTAACAGCGTTTTTTGCAACAGTACCAATTGAGGCTGTACTGGCATTTGATAGCGGCGGGCCACCCGAAACAGGTCAATAAGAAAACTACCAAAAGAAATTTCGCTAATTGGTCTTGCGAAAATAGGCTCACAAACCGTTCTAATTGCTCCCTCAAAATCTTCCACATTGGTTTCCGGTGGCACCCACCCTGCTCGAATATGCGCATCCGCTACCCGATGGTAGTCGCGATTAAAAAACGCGAGCAGATTTTCGGCTAAATATCGTTTATCCGAAGTACTTAAGGTTCCCATAATTCCAAAATCAACCGCACGGTATTGGCCGTCGGGAGCCACGAAAATATTTCCAGGATGCATGTCTGCATGGAAAAAACCATGCTGGAAAGCCTGAGTAAAGAAGATTTCCACACCATCATGGGCGAGTTTGCACATATCAATGCCCGAGGCTTTAATCGTTTCAACATCCCGGATGGAAATCCCGTAAATCCTTTCCATTACCATCACATTTTGATGAGTATGTTCCCAGTAGATAGCGGGGACATAAATTAAATCAGAGTCCTCGAAGTTAATCTTCAGCTGACTGGCATTCGCAGCCTCACGCTTAAGATCGAATTCATCATGAATCGTTCTATGGTAGTCCTCCACCACCTCGATGGGTTTTAGCCGTTTCCCCTCGGACCAATAACGTTCAACCAATTCGGCCAGCGCATGGAGTAATCGCAAATCCTTTTCCACAATCTCCTCAATACCGGGTCTTAGCACTTTAACAACAACGTCGGTGCCATCCAGCAATTGTGCATAGTGAACCTGAGCCACCGACGCAGAAGCAGCCGGTTCTCGATCGAATTGGCTAAAGTGCTGATCAAGGGAATCACCAAAAGCCTCTTCAATGATTGATTTCGCTTCATCCCCAGGAAATGGTGGAACACGGTCCTGCAATCTGGTTAGCGAGCTGGCGATATCCATGGGCAGTAGGTCAGGGCGGGTAGACAAAACCTGCCCAAACTTGATGAATACAGGTCCAAGTTCCTCAAGTGCAAGGCAAAGACGTTCACCTCTTGGCAGATCACGTTTTGCCTTTCGACTACCCGGGATAAACCTGAAAAGAAAAACATAGGGCCGAAAGAAGCTGAGCTCGCCAATCATGTCATCCAGACTATACTTGACCAGAACCCGGGCGATGCGAAGGAGGTGGAAAAAATTCTTTATCACGTTAACTTATTCGTTGACCGCTACATTCCCTATCCACTATTTTGTGGATTTCGGACTCGAGCTTCCTCCAGTCTTCTGATACGTTGTTCAAGTCGATCCACATTCGATCGCAAATCGTGTACTCCATTTTCCATCCTTTCCATAGCGACCGGAGTAATCAACAGTTTTGCTTCCTCAGTGAGAAAATCTGCTACATTTTCGCTGGAGAGATCAATGGTTTCCCCAACCCACTCACCCGCGCGGCGAGCCGCATTTCCGGTTTTTCTTGCGGGGACATCACCAATGTATCTTGACAATAGCTCTTCCAGATCCAAATCAATTTGGCCCAGAACTTTTTGAAATGTCTGTCCGATGTCAGCATCTCCTTTCATGATTACCTGCCCATTCGATAGCACCCCGCTCTCGCTCCCTCCCATGCCCAATCTGGCAAATGCCGTTAGCGGTCCGGACAGCGTCACATCCGCTTCGCGGTCTGATTGTTCCTTAATACGAATCCCATCGCCATCGGGGATCAGAAATAGAACTATCTCAGGGGCAGTGATGTCCAAACAGAGTATTTTGTCCTCAAGGGATGCAATATTTCGCTTTGAATCAGGGTCAAGATCCATCAGGACGGTGGACACTCGATCAAGAAATGAGTACAAAAAACTCACTAGAGCCGATCCTCAACCATAATTTCTTGACCTTTGAATCACCACGAACTCTAACGCTAATACTTATATCCGAGATGCAGCGCCACAATACCACCACTCATGTTGTGGACCTTGACGTCATCAAACCCGGAGTTAAGCATCATCTGTTTCAACGTCTCCTGGTCAGGGTGTTTGCGGATCGACTCAACCAAATACTGATAACTCTCTTCGTCATTGGTTACTAATTTTCCAATCTTTGGAATAACATTAAAGGAATAAAGGTCATAAGCTTTATCCAACGCAGAAAAGACCGGCCGGGAAAACTCCAGCACCATTAAGCGGCCTCCTGGTTTCAATACCCGACACATCGATTTTAGCGCCTCCTCCTTACGGGTTACATTGCGCAAGCCGAAGGAAATGGATACACCGTGAAAACTCGCATCAGGAAAACATAACTTCTCTGCATCCGTCAGTACATAATCGATATTGCCAACAATCCCGCCATCAATCATATTGGATTTTCCTTCTGCCAACATCGCTCCATTGATATCAGTCAGCACAATCCTTCCTTTTTTACCCACCTGTTTTGCGAAAAGTCGGGCAAGATCACCACTTCCACCGGCCACATCCAGCACAGAGTCCCCGTCCCTGAGTCCACTTTGCGAAACCGCAAACCGCTTCCAAAGCCGATGCGCACCAAATGACATGAGATCATTCATCACATCATAGCGGGAAGCAACCGAACGGAAAACATCTCCAACGAGGCCTGCTTTCTCGTTTTCCTTGACATCACGAAAGCCGAAATGCGTCCTGCTATCAGACCCATGGCTCTGCTGAGAATGTTCGTTCATTGTCTTTTGATCCGAAGCCTTTGTTTGAGGATGGTCGTTCGTGAATGTGGCTTATAAAATGCGATGTAAAAGCCTATTTATGCATCCAGCTTTCGTACATGTCCGGCGTCTTTCAGACGAGACAGATATTGATCCCAGTTTTCCTTTTGATTCACGCCAAGGGCATAGAGGGTATCCCAAGAAAAAATACCACTGTTGTGGCCATCATCGAATCCTGGTTTTATTGCGTAGTTACCAACTGGTTCGATGGTATCAATGTTAACGGATTCCTTGCCTACCTGAAGCACTTCCTGTCCCGGCCCATGCCCTTGAACTTCAGCCGACGGGGAATGTACCCTTAGATACTCGCAGGTCATATCAAACGAACTACCGTCATCAAATGACACCGTTAATACTCTCATTCTGCGATTGAGGTTAATTTCTGTGGGGGTGTGTTTACTCATATTTAACTCTAACCATACTCCTGGGTGGATATTTTAGGCCAAATCAGCATTCGGTAGTGGGATTTTGTCTACGCAAATCGGGACTATCCTCAAAGAAAATAGAAAATCCCATACAGATGTCACCCCAGTGATGAACCAGCTAAAGAGCTTTCGCATAAGTCTGATCGAGTCAGATTGGGATGAAGTGAAAAAACAATAGACATGAGGTAAATGCAAAGCCGGGAATGGATTCCGGCATTCTATCCCGGACAGGGAAAGTTCTATCCGGCAATAATGCCCCCTATAACGGGAGATCAAATAAATAGTGTGAATGCTGAGAATATCCGAAAGGTTCTAGGAGCGGTTTAGCAAACCCTACCTAAAACACGCTGACAGAAGATCCTATACCCAATAATCCGTCGACGGTTTTGGCTACTTATCCAGCCAACGTGCAATCTGTTCGGCATAGTAAGTTAAAACCCCATCGCAACCAGCACGTTTAAAGCAATGCATGGTTTCCATCACGACTTCCTGCTCGTCAAGCCAGCCGTTGATGCAAGCAGCCTTTAACATGGAATACTCCCCGCTAACATGATAGGCAAAAGTCGGCATCCCGAAGGCCTTTTTCACTCTCCAAACGATATCAATATAAGGCATGCCAGGCTTAATCATGACCATGTCCGCTCCCTCGATGATATCAAGGGAAACCTCCCGAAGGGCTTCGTCCCCATTTGCTGGATCCATTTGATAACTATATTTATTACCACCACCGAGATTCGCGCTAGATCCCACTGCATCGCGAAAGGGTCCATAAAAACTGGATGCGTATTTTGCGGCATAGGACAAAATGCGAGTATTAATATGTCCCTGTCCCTCCAACGCACTTCTAATTGAGCCAATTCGCCCATCCATCATATCCGAAGGAGCAACCACATCCGCACCGGCATCCGCATGGGAAATGGCTTGCTTGACTAATACCTCAACGGTTTGTTCATTGACCACATAGCCAGATTCATCGATTAAGCCATCCTGTCCGTGGCTAGTGTAGGGATCCAGAGCGACATCCGTTATGACACCCAACTCAGGAACTGCGTCCTTTATTGCTTTAATTGTGCGCTGAACGAGGCCATTTGGATTCCAGGCTTCTTCCGCCCCATCTGATTTTGCATTTGCGGGCGTCACAGGGAACAGCACCACCGCAGGAATACCCAAGCGGTGATATTCCCTACATTTTCCGACCAGAATATCCGTACTGACCCGAGAGACGCCTGGCATGGAGGGAACCGCCTCCGTTTCCCCAACACCTTCCCTGACAAACACCGGCTGGATAAGATCATTAGTGGTGACCCCGTTTTCCCGCATCAATCGTCGACTAAAGCCGTCCCGACGCATTCGTCTGGGTCGGGCATGGGGAAATACCGCTTGCTCTGGATGATCAACCATGGCTGTTTTGCTAATTAGGTATCGATGGGTCTAACGGGCTTTAGTTTTTCCTACTTCGGTTTTTTTGATTTCGATTTTTTTGACCCCGACGTTTTTGTCACAGCTTTCTTTTTAGGAGACTTTTTTGTCGATGCCTGCTTTATAGCCACTTTCTTCGTAGAGGCTTTCTTTGCCGATGCCTTCTTAGCCACCGCTTTTTTTGTCGTGGCTTTTTTGGCCGATGTCTTCTTCACTGCCACTTTCTTCGTGGCGGCCTTTTTTGTAGAGACTTTCTTTGCTGAGGTTTTTTTCGCTACGATCTTTTTAGTAGTGGTCCCTTTATTAGTAGCTTTTTTAGTAGTAGCTTTTTTACTGGTGATTTTCTTTGCTGCTATTTTCTTCTGTACCACCTTCTTCTGTGTCGCCTTCTTCTGTACCACTTTTTTGGGGACAGCCTCCCTTATAGGCGTCTTTTTTTCCACTTCCTGTCTGGCTTCCTGTTTTATCCTCCCGCTTTTCTTTCCGCTTTTTTTTGTGGACTCATCCGAAGATTGCTGGACTTCGGCATTTTTCTTCGCACCAGCGGAAGAGGCTAATACAGCAGTTTCAGATTTTGTTTTTTTTACCGGTTTAGTACGACTTGACTGTGCTGTGATGCGATTTATTTGCCCTCCGGCAATGATAGTGGAATCGCCTTCATCGATGGATTCTGCTGCTGTCTCCAGTGTTTTTATCTCAAGAGGCCGGATCTCAATGTCGACAATATCACTTATTTTTTCATGAATTTCGGCGATATTGCCTTTTGCTGGCATATTCCGCAGTTTGTGTTGAGCTCGATAGTAAGTGATCAGTGGTGCCGTATTTTCATGGTAAATCGCGATCCTCACAGCCACGGTTTTCTCAGAGTCCCCTGATCGAGACACGAGTCTGCCACTACACACATCGCATTTGTTCCGAACTTTGGGGGTAGAAAAGTGCTTGTTATAGATTTGGCCACATTCCTCGCACCCGATCCTGCCAGTGATTCGTTTCACCAGGACTTCATCTTCCACACTGATATTTACCGCAACTTGCAGAGTTTTTCCCAAAAGTCCCAACAATGCATCAAGAGCCTGGGCCTGGGGAATACTCCTGGGATAACCATCGATAATAAAACCGCGCTTTGTATCCTTCTTTCGAAGCCGGTCCTCAAGCAATTTCAGGACCACCGCGTCATCCACTAACCTGCCGGCTTCCATATCCTCTCTAACGGACTTGTCCAACTGCTTATTAGCAGTGATTGCCTCCCTCAACAGATCTCCTGTTGAGATCTGTGGAACCCGATATCGATCAGCCAATAACTTGGCCTGCGTTCCTTTTCCAGAACCGGGTGCGCCTAAAAGTGCGATTCGCATAGCTTTTCGATCTCGATTACTTTTACTACGACAAATGGGGCGCAAAGACTAATCGTTGTTGCTCATAAGGTCAACCGCTCGTCCAAAGATTTTGCCAGGTATTAAACGTTCCAACAATGATAATTCAGGCTGTTGGACCCAGAAAATTAAACTCCTGGACCACGCTGATATAAATTTTTGGGTCGCTGATTTCAGAAAAAACACTTAACTATCATACTGTTTTAGCGTATTTAACCCAATTCACCTCTGGATCACCTCCGGCAAGAAACCATGGATTCAGAATGTTCTCTTTGTTGTATTCCAGTGGCTTTCCCATCACATCGACCATGCACCCTCCCGCCTCCACCAGCACACAATGGGCCGCGGCAGTGTCCCACTCCGAAGTTGGGCCAAGACGGGGATAGATGTCTGCTTCTCCTTCTGCAATCAGGCAAATTTTTAACGAACTGCCCATGCTCGCCACAGTCACCTGCCCCATGTCCTGCTCGAGTCTTTCCTGATATTTTTGAACATCCGGTCCGGCATGGGAGCGACTGGCAACCATGGTTACTCCCGCGGATTGGACTGATCTAACCGAAATAGGGCTTACATTACCGTTGGCCTGAGACCGAAATGCCCCTAATCCACGAGCGGCAAAATGGTTCACATTGCTTACCGGAGTGTGGACGACACCCAATACGGGAGATCCATTTTCGATTAAAGCAATATTAACCGTAAATTCACCGTTTCGTTTCACGAACTCTTTGGTTCCATCCAGCGGGTCAACAAGCCAGAATTTCTTCCAATCCCGTCTTTTTTCGACCACATCAGCTGAAGACTCTTCCGATAAAACCGGAATCTGGATCTCTAATTCACCCAAACGTCGTTCAATTAAACGGTGCGCCCGCTGATCTGCCATGGTGAGAGGGGAACCATCGCCCTTTGTTTCAACCTCAAATCCTTTTTCATACACATCCAGAATTTCCTTGCCTGCATCCACGGCGATATTAACAATTTCATTTAGTAGCGCTTCACTTAGAAATTCACTCATTCTTCTAACCTTTCAATCTTTCAGCCATTTCTTAACCAGGCACAATGCCAAAAGCACCCGGGGATCATTAATTTGATGATGATAGAGCAAATCGTCAATTTCATCGAACCTCCAGTTACTCTGTGCCAGTGGTTCAATTTCATCTCCTTGCAGCTTTTCAGGATAAAAATCTCTGGCAAAAAATAGATGCATCCTGAAATCACTGTAGTGAGGCACTCCATGCATTTCACGCACATAGGTTAGCTCATTCGCCCCCAGCCCCACTTCCTCTTTTAGCTCCCGCAATGCTGCCGCTTCGGGGCTTTCACCAAAATCAATGCGCCCTTTTACGAACCCTAATTCATATCTATCTGTACCAACAGCATATTCATGAACCATCAACAGCCCCTCATCTGTAATCGGTACAACCATTACAGCAGGCCCTGCGGTGGCAATGCGCTCAAAGGTAGCGCTTTTACCATTCGGAAACTGCAACTCCACACCCTCAATAGCGAGCAACTGACCTTTTGCAATGGTAGTGACGGACCTGATTTCCGGTTTTTGTTTCATAGCTGTTGTCGTTTTATAATCGGGCGCTAAGCTATCCCTTTAGCCGCGTATTTGCAACCCACCGAATCGATTAACTGGATTCGAATCGTTGAAACCATCGTGCTGCTGTCCGACTGCTAACTTCACTAGCCAAATTCCACTATCAACCTCACTGCTAATCTCGCCGCCAACCCCACTGCTAATCTCACTGCCAACCCCACCGTGAAAAAGCCGAATATTAACTGGAACGAAATCGACAATGTTATTTTAGACATGGATGGGACACTGCTCGATCTAAACTTTGACAATCAATTTTGGCTCCATCACGTTCCAGTTTGTCATGCGCGCCGCCATGGAATCAGCAAACAGGCATCTTTGGATATTATTTTGCCCCGAATGCAAAAAGTGCGAGGATCACTGGATTGGTATGACATCCATTATTGGTCCCGGGAACTGGGACTCGATATACTCACACTTAAGCAGGATTTGGTTAATCTAATCAAAATCCGCCCAGGGGTTCATGAATTTCTCAATGCACTCAGAGAACAAAACAAGACCGTTTGGCTCGCGACAAATGCACATCATGAGACGATCCCGGTCAAACTTGACCGCACAGATCTTTGGTCCTATTTTCACCAGATCATCTCTTCCAGCGAAGTAGGGTTCGCTAAGGAGTCTACGAATTTCTGGTATCACGTGAATAAGCGCCACCCGTTCAATCCCCAAAAAAGCGTCTTTATCGACGACAACCTAGCCGTCTTACGGGTTGCCAAACGATATGGAGTACGGCACCTGCTGGCCATTGGACGTCCGGATTTATCCGGCGAAGAATTGATACAAAATGAATTCCCAACCGTTGATCACTTTCATGAAATCACTCCTTTGCCCAATCGCCCATAATTTGATTTGATGAGATGGAAAAACAATCCCCTTTAGTAATTTATAACCACCATCTGAAAGGCAAGGCCCTAATTGAAGATACATCCCAGGCCGCGGCAATTGGTCGCCTTGATCGGATCTATTGGGAAGTTCAGGAAAGAAAAAGAAGTGGAACCGGAATATTCAATCGACTTTTTAAATCCAAACCACCTCCCATTAGAGGGTTGTACCTATGGGGAGGGGTTGGTACTGGCAAAACCCTGCTCATGGACATTTTTTTCGAGGCCCTTGGCAGCGATATCTGCCGAAGAGTGCATTTTCATCGCTTCATGCAAAATGTGCACGAACTAAAAACCGGGGTTAAAGACCAACAAAACCCCCTAAAGATCGTCGCCAGGCATTTCTCGAAACAACACCCGGTTTTATGTCTCGACGAATTCGCAGTTACCGATATCACCGATGCCATGATCCTCTCCGGACTTCTTGGCCATTTGTTCGAACAGGGCGTGGTACTAATCACCACATCCAATATAGAAATCAAGAACCTCTATCTCCATGGATTACAAAGAGATCGCTTCCAAAGCGCCATTCAACTGTTACTGGAAAACACTCAACAGATCAACGTGGATAGTGGACAGGATTATCGACAGCGGTATCTTCTTCAGGACGACATTTATCACTGCCCGCTAGGCCCCGAGGCCGACCAGGCCATGGATGCAGCATTCAAACAACTATCTGGCCTTTACGGAGAAAACGGAAAAGAAATCACTCTGTGTGGGAGAAGCGTAGAGATCATCGGCACAGGATCAGGGGTTATCTGGTTTGAATTTGAATCCCTGTGCCAGACTAATCGATCAAAAATGGACTACATCGAACTATCAAAACGCTTTCACACAATCCTGCTTGGCAACATCCCCATTCTCGATAAAAAAATGGACGATCCAACACGACGGCTTATAGAGCTCATTGATGAACTATATGACAGAGGCGTCAACCTGATTGTTTCCGCCGCCGAAAAGCCTGAAAAGCTTTATGTCGGCAACCGGTTAGCGATCCCGTTTAAAAGGACCGTTAGCAGACTTCAGGAAATGAGCTCTCCAGAATATCTCTCCAAACCTCATTTGCAATAAATCCAAAGCATACGGGAAATGAGGGAAGCGGACATCGTGGTTTTATCAGGCAATTAGCAATTTCACCCTTCTCAACTGAGCACCGGGAAATCTCTTCAACCCTTAATCTTCAGCCCTCAAAAAGTGTCCGTTTTGTGCGTTTTTGCACAGAAATTTATTTTAACTGCCTTTACCTTCTATTACGCCCTCTAAAAGCACCGGAAATAACACTCATGCAGAACATAAATGAAAAGCATGGTGCCAATAAGCTGGATCAGCGTTTTAGGCGTATCTGGTTTTACGGGGGTATTTAAAAAAAGCGGCCACAAAACGGCCATCCAATTAAGACATAACCAAACCAGGAGGTTACGCATGTCAAATCATAGACAAAATAATGGACAAAATAATGAACGGCGATCATCGAGGGTATCGCCGTTAAAACACCTACTCCAAATCCTCATTGTAGCCATTTCCTTTCCCTTTTTTTCCACTACCGCTCTAGCGGAAAAAATCAATTTGAACCTGGCCAATGCAGAAGTACTGCAATACATACCAGGTATTGGGCCGGACAAGTCCAGAAAAATCATCAAGGAAAGAGAAAAAGTAGGTCAATTTAGCGACATCGAACAACTACTTGCAATTCCGGGCATTGGGGAAAAAATACTTCAGGCTCTTATTCAATATGGATCATTGAACGAGGGAGTATCAACCCTAAGTGAAGAAATGAAAGAAAACTCTCCCAGCAACTGAAGTCGAAGTTAACGTTAAAGCAAGAATTGGATTAACACAAAAGTTTAAAAACGCCCCGAATTAGCTGGTCGAACCGAATACTCTACTGAACTGATTATTACTAAAGCAACTATTCAGGTTGTTGAGATTAAAGATCAATGACCGCTGTCCCACAATGGAATGGAATAATCAATTATCGATGCAATAATCAGCTCAGTAGAGATTCAGTAGAGATTGGGAAGCTTTCCATAATCTGATTACGTCTAATAAAACCACTAATCGATAAGCATGAGTATGCCTCGTTATACGGCCCTATTTATATATACCTAATGGGTCCTCCGGATCAATTCCATCCATAAACACTTTGCTTCTGTCACTGTCTGCTACCTGATACACCAACCCTAACCAATTGTTCACAATCGCTTTACCGGTATCTGACCACGTATTGTCAACAAGTTCTGTGATTTCAGCTTCCGGGAACATGTCGAGTTTTTCTGGATTACCGGACTCGGTTCCCAATTCTTTTTCAAAAACGGTTAATACGCTTTTCGCTCTGCTATCGAGATAACCCTCAGGATAGGGTGGATAGTCTTTTCGGGTTCCATCGACGAATCTATCCACTTCTCTACGGTATTCTTTAAGCAAACTGATAGCGTCATACTCCGGGTGGCCCTGGAAGAAAATGAATCGGAAACCATCCGGACTAACCCCCAGATGCAAATCTGACTCTGCGCTTTCTGCAAGAACTTTAAGGCCGTTCCTACGAAACTGCTCAGAGTTGACTTCGTAAACGTGAGAGTGCGGCGCATCAAACCGGGTGTTGATATTAGACGTTAGGGGGTGGGCTTCGGTCGTGAGCCTGTTCGAATAAACACCCCATCGTTTTCTTGGCAGGGGATAACGCTTTATTCCCCAAAGTTGCTGCACGATAGCATGGGTCGCGAGACAGGAGCACATCACCGAACAAACATTCTCTTTGGCCCAATGAACCACCTCTTCCAGCGGTTTCCAAAAAGGCTCCTGGGTAATATCAGGTTGAGCGGGATTAGCACCGGAGAGAATGAGCGCATCGAGGCCTTCCAGTTTTAATTCATCAAAAGAACGATAATATTTTTCAATATGCTCCTTCGCAGCCTCACCCCGGGGAATCTCTGGAAAAGTAAACGGATGAACATGAAACTGGGCGATTCGATTACAGGCTCCAACCATACGTAAAAACTGACGCTCCGTGGCCTGTAACGCCGCATCGGGCATCATATTCAGCAAACCAATATGCAGTTCTCTAATGTCCTGGCTTTTCGCGCGCCCTTCAGGCAAAACCTCCTGTCCTTCCTGGCGAAGTCGATTGAATGTCGGTAGTGCACTATTTGCGATGAGTGGCATTGTTAGCGGGTCTCCTGGGAATTATTTCTTCAATCAGCCTGGCGTAATCACATCCAAGGTAAGGTGAGGCTACCATACTGACTCCTAAAATTGACCCATAAAATCAATGGAAAAAACCTTACCATCACCCCCCTTTAAGTCTCTCTACCCTCTTTAACCGGTGTAGCAACTGGCGTACCAACTGATTGAATCTTCGGTCCGGGAAGGCCGGAGCTTGTGTTTATCTGTGCTTGTATGTATCTGTACTTGTATTTATCTGTAAATGCTGGAACCTGATCTTACAAAATTACTAACACTGAGCCACTTAACCTGCAATGAGCCTTTCAACCTGCATTCTAATCCCCGTTTCTACATCGGCCCAAAATTCATCAGCATCATCCCACCTGGCCAATGGCTGGCCATCTGTGGGTAAGGCAGTGTGATTGCCAATCTGGTATTCATGCCAGTCAGCGGTAGCACGGATAATCACTGGAATAACAATATTTTTATTATCTTCATATTGTTTTAGTGCAACCTCCATTTCATGGCTGAAGCAATAATCAGAAACGATAAAGCTAGAGCTGATAAGTAGCACAACAATATCGGCTGCTTCTAGTTGTTGTAGGATTTTGTCATGTACCTGCTCGCCGGCTAACAAATGACGATCATGCCAGGTGTCCAGTTGAGGAAATCTGCGTTTGATGGCGTTCAGACGTTTTTCGAGTTCTATTCGGTAAGACTCGTCTTCGTGGGCATAAGAAATAAACAATTTGACGGTTTTACTCACAGTGTCTTTTTCCTCTAACAGACTGTTGATATTGTCTTTCTCTTCAAATTCAGGCAGGGCGTCACACTCAGAGTCCGCACCTCTTTGCAGGTACTCCTGATAACAGCGGTGTGGGCTAACATCCCGTATCAGTTTACGCAGGGCGTAGAGGAGCTGTTCCGGCTGCTGACTACGCAAATGAAAGGTTAATTGTCCCTGATTGGACGCTTCGCGATTGTTATAGGTGCATTCCAACAGTAGTTTGCCGTCCTCGGTATGGCAAAAAATGCCGTTGCGCCATGCTGTACCATTGTAAGTCTCACCAATTCGGATAATGATACGATCAATAATACTACGATGTAGGAAAGCATATTCAACATCAAATTGCCAATCGTTGTCGGTGCTTTGCCAGACAGAAGCGATATCGGAATTTTCAGGCAGTAGGGCTGGGACCACAAACTTACGTTTTTCAAAGGGTATTTCGTGTTTACGATTGGTCTCATAACAAATACCGCAATTGCGCATGAAGTCGAGATAAATTTCCCGTTCAGTTTCATCGGCGTCTGGCCAGAAAACCTGTGTGATCAGACCATCAAACTGCCCCCCCCCCCATTCCTTCTAATCTTAGGCGGTGTTCTTTGGGATCGAATAGCTTGTAGACCGCTGTAATTGCCCAGTTCTGGTTGAGGATGATCTGATTTTTAAAGGCATCCTGACGGTAGAATACAATCCCCGTTTTATGCAAATAGTCCGCAAACCAGGCCGGATCGTTTATGCCTGCTTTGATACATAATTGTTTGAAATGTGCGAACGGAAGTTTCTTTTGTTGTTCTTTCTCCTTAAGTGTTTCCAGTGCGGTTTTTACCTGTAGCCATGAGGTGGGTAATGCCAGGCAGACTTTATGTTTCAGTTTGGCGATGACATCATTAAAAGCCCCATTCAGGATACCAAAGCGTTCGTACTTTTTTGCAGAGATTTTTAGATCTGCGAATATTTGTTGGTAGCCAGGTAAATCCTCTTTAAGTTCACCCGGCATTGAGGGCAGGCGGTCTGAGCGGTCAATCTGATTTTTGATCAGGACGATCTGGCTATTAGGTGCGAGGTCATGAATGGCTTCCAGCCAATAACTGACGGGGTGTCTGGTTTCATCCGGATGTTCTCCAGTTTCTTCTGCCCAAAGCAACAAATACAGACAATCATCAGATAAAAACAATCGATGAGTGGCGTGATAGATTTCCTGGCCACCGAAATCCCATAATTGCAGCGTGACAGGTTCAGTTTCGCCGTCCAGTGTTAGAGGAATATTCTTAAGCGTGATACCGTGGGTGGATTCAAAATCCTCATCCGGTGCGCGCCTGTTTTCCAGAGCGTAAGCCAACGTGGTTTTACCGACACGACCATTACCAACCAGTTGCACTTTAAGTTGATTGCATTGTTCCGTTCCGTTATCCAGGTCTAACCAGTAATTTCGGAGGCTTGTTGCACAATCTCCGAGTAAAACTTCTGATGGAATGCCATATATTGGATTAGTGTGGGTATATAGCGCAGCAAGTTGGTTTGTAATAATCAGCTTATAAAGTGGTGCCAGGTCGCTGATCTGGCTATCGCTACAGCGAAGGGACGTTAGTGCAGCTTGTTCAATTGCCTGTGGAATTTTTGTGCTTCTGTGCGGGGCTTTCGACGTAGCGATTGTAGGTGAAAACCAGGGATGAATTGAGTGATAGTTGTCATACCGAATTATCGGAAAAATGACAACTCAAAGCTCCTTGAATGCTACGCTGAACTGGCTTAACTTAGTGCCATTCGGGACAGACCACAATTATAGAATGTTGTTCTCACGCATGCGGAACTATTTTGTTAGAGTTAAACTAGCAGGAATGAGTTCACACTGAGCCAGAATTTAAATAAAGGGGAGATCAATGCCAGGAAGAGCAAGATTAGCGATGGGTGGTGTTCCGTGGCATATTATTCAACGAGGTAATAATCGATCTGCATGCTTTTTAATGATGCGGATTGCCATCGTTACCTGACTATCCTGTTTGATCCGTCCAAGGTGTCAATCAGCGAGTAAAATCACGCAAATGAGGTCAGCCACCGGGGACAAACATTACTTAATTCTGCTTAATTGTGGTCTGTCCACTTATGTGGACTTAAGTTTACGCGAAACATCTTAAGACCAATGGACTGTTTTTCCATCGCTCGTAAATCAAGGGGTTTTGTTTATCAGATATAGATACAACGATTGTTTGTTTATATTAAATTGACTTATATGATAAACAAATCCATACTCTTTGGTTCGTAAAAACAGATAGAGTTTAGCGATCAGTGGCATTATCGCCCTACATTCCAGAAGCACTCCCTTTATCCGGGTTAGATATAAAGAAGCTGATTTCCATCGTGGGGACGGCGAACGCTGCTTTGGCCCGGTATGATGGTTTGCTGCTGGGTTTGGTGAATCCAGCGATTATGCTATCGCCGCTAACGAACCAGGAGGCGGTACTGTCTTCCAAAATCGAAGGGACGCAGACAACGGTAGAAGAAGTCATGGGGCATGAAGCGGGAGATGAGTTCGATACTGAGAAAGAGAACGATATTCAGGAAATATTGAACTATAGGAGGGCGATGATTTTAGGACAGGAAGCGTTAGAGGATCGCCAACTTTCCTTACATCTCATTCAAAGCCTACATCAGCTGCTGATGACTAGTGTGCGAGGGGAAGATAAGAATCCCGGCGAGTTTAGAAAAGATCAGAATTGGATTGGTTCTCCTGGTTGTACTATCGAGGAGGCAACGTTTATTCCCCCTAGTCCTCTACAGTTACACGATCATCTGTTGGCTTGGCAATCATATATGGAAATCGGTGATTTTGACTCCATCGTCCAAACCGCCATTGTGCATGCTCAATTTGAGCTCTTGCATCCCTTTAAAGACGGTAACGGTCGGATTGGGCGGTTGTTGATTCCTTTGTTCCTTTACAGCAAAAAACAGCTATCCAGCCCGATGTTTTATCTCTCCGAATATCTAGAGCGCCATAGAGAAGAATACTATGCGCGGCTAGGAGGTATTTCTGAAAACAACGAATGGACCGAGTGGATCGTATTCTTCCTAAATGCAGTGACCGAACAGGCTCAGAAAAACATGGGTCGTTTACGATTTACCATAGACCTATACGACTATACGAAAAACCAGGTGAGAAAATTGACTCACTCTCCTCATAGCGCTCAAACGGTAGATACGCTGTTCGATAGACCGATTTTTACGATATCGGATTTCTCCAAAAGAGCGGATATCCCCAAGCCCACCTGCCACAAACTGATCAAACAACTTGAGGCAGAAGGGATTGTGCAAGTCATGAAACCCGGTGCAGGTCGTCGAGCAGCAATTTATATTTTTCCTGAACTACTCAACACATTGGAGGGACAGCAGGTTGTTTGAGTTTTACCCGTTGTGCATTTGGGAAAAGAAAAATAAAAAAGTAAGTTACTCATGTGGCGATAAGCCGTATATTGAGTGGATCACCACAATCTACGTCAATACCATGAGCAACTTACTCGATACTTATAACAAAATATTGCCCTTACTGCATTCATTGGAATCGGCGGATAACTACCTGAATCAGATCCGTGTACCGAAACTCAGCGACAAAGAATTGATCGCCCTTAATCTGAGTGCCGGGTTTCTCGGAATCGATTCAGAAAACCACCTGTTTCAGCTTCTTCCCAGTGAACTGGAAGGGAGGATAGAACGATCTGTGTATAACCGCCGAAGACGCCGATTGGCGGTCAAGATTGAACAGTTTCGCGGCACATTATCCAACCGCATTATTCCCAACGAGCAGTACCATATTGTCGACAGCATGCCGTTGCCTATCTGCCAGTTTTCGCGTGCGAGGCGATCTCGAATTTGCCGTCAGTTTGCCGAGTGCGCACCTGATTACGGGCATTGCGCAGCGCAAAAGATGACGTATTTTGGCTACAAATTACACGCCGTTTGTACGGTACAAGGTGTCTTTAAAGGATTCGACATCAGCCCGGCATCCACTCATGACATTCATTATCTCAATGATGTCAAAACACAATTCAGCCAGTGTGTATTGATCGGTGACCGAGGGTATATTTCTCGACAGTATCAGGATGATCTGTTTGAAGATAATGGGATCACTCTGGCCGTTCCCAAACGACGCAACCAGATCGACTATGCGCCTTATCCTCCGGTCTTGAGGAAAGCAAGGAAACGAATAGAAACGCTGTTTTCCCAATTGTGCGACCAGTTTCTGGTTAAGCGAAACTACGCTAAATCCTTTGAGGGGTTAGCCACAAGAGTTCTGTCGAAGTTGACTGCATTAACCCTGGTTCAATGGATTAATCAGGATCAGGGGAACAACATCAACAACCTCAAAATATCCATTGCCTAAATGCACAACGGGTGAGTTTTCTAAAATGAGTAGCAATAGAGTAGGAGCTAGCTAGATGCCGACGTTGGAATGGCTAGGTAAGAGTGAGGCGGTTCGGACAGCGCAGTCAGTGCCGCATCGGTTGCTCGAACCTGTCCCGGAATTGAGCTATGGTGATCTGGATACAGATAGTATGCTGATTCAAGGGGATAATCTGGAAGCGTTGAAGTCGTTGATTCCGCTGTATGCTGGGAAGGTGAAGTGTATTTTCATTGATCCCCCTTACAATACACGAAGTGCATTTGAGCACTATGACGACAATCTCGAGCATAGTAAATGGCTGAGCATGATATATCCGAGACTGGAGTTGTTGCGAGAGCTTTTGTCGGAGAATGGAAGTATATGGATTTCGATTGATGACCGCGAGGCTCATTATTTGAAGGTTATTTCCGATGACATTTTTGGTAGGAGCAATTTTATAAACGATTTAGCTTGGCGCGCTGCAGATTCTTCAAATAATGATGCGAAGCAGTTTTCCCTTGATCACAACTCAATTTTAGTCTACTCGAAAAGCATCGGATGGCTGTCGAATGCTCTCGAAAGAAAAGAGCAAGATAATTCTCACTACAAGAACCCAGATAATGATCTTAGGGGGCCTTGGTTTTCGGGAAATATTTCGTCACCAAATCCCCGAGAGAACCTTAAGTATCCTGTAGTAGCTCCAGATGGGAACGTGATTAGCAGTCCAACAAACGGATGGAGATGGAGTAGGGAGCGGATTAAGCAGTTAATTGATAGCAACGAAATAGTTTTCTCTCAGGAGAATAAGCGAATTATAAAAAAAACATATTTGTCAAATCAGAAAGGTCTGGCGCCATCAACTATATGGTCGGACGTACATGACACTGGTCACAATAGACAAGCCAAATAAGAACTTAAAAAGTTGTTTCCGGCTATTGAAACAGCTGAATTGTTTAAGACACCGAAGCCAGAGAGATTGGCGAGAAGAATATTGGAGATAAGTACTCTTCCTGGAGATTGGGTTTTAGACTCCTTCCTCGGCTCTGGTACAACCGCTGCCGTCGCCCACAAAATGAATCGCCGCTATATCGGTATAGAAATGGGCGATCACGCTGTTACACATTGCCAGCCTCGCCTTAAAAAAGTCGTTGATGGTGAGCAAGGTGGTATTTCCAAAACTGTGAATTGGCAAGGTGGAAGTGGGTTTCATTTCTACAAACTTGGGGTTCCGGTATATGACGAATATGGTGTGATCAACCAGGAAATTGATTTTAAAACCCTCGCTCAACATATCTGGTATCTGGAAACCCGACAACCACTGACACGTGCGATTGTTACTCCTTATCTGGGTGAACATAATGGTGTTGCGTATTACTTACTTTACAACGGAATTTTAGGAGATAAACGACCTCATGGGGGCAATGTCCTGACCAGTCCAGTATATGGGTTATTGAAGGCGTTCGATGGACCCAAGGTGGTCTACGGCGAGACGACACGAATGGGGCAGGCTCGGATGAAGGCGCTGAATATTTTGTTCAAACAAATCCCCTATGACGTTCGAGCACGCTGATGTTTCGTCTTAAAACCTATCAACAGCGGGCATTGGACGCCCTTAATCTGTTTTTGCAGGAGGCCCGGTTAGGCAAAGCTACTGCTGCCTTCGCATCAGTGCGTCGGTCTCTAGGTATTAATGATCCGCTCCCCTATCGACACTATAGCTTTGGCGAAACGCCCTATGTCTGCTTGCGTCTTCCAACGGGCGGCGGAAAAACGGTTTTAGCATCTCATACGATTAGAGTCGCGACACGAAGCTACTTGGAGCAGGAATTTCCTATGGTATTGTGGTTAGTACCCACGAAAACTATTCGACAACAGACGTTGGAGGCACTAAAACAATCAGGGCATCCATATCGCTTTGAGCTGGATAGAGCTTTTGATCATCAGGTTCGTATTTTGGATATCGATGAGGTCAACCAAATACGCCCTCAAGATATTGGGTCTAAGACGATTGTCGTGGTCAGTACCATGGCAAGTTTGCGAGTAACCGAAACTAACAAACGAAACGTGTATGCTTACCACGAAGATTTTGAGCCACATTTTGCGAAGGTAGATAAGAATGATTCAAGGCTTGAGCGAGTGAGCGAGGCGGATATACAGGAGAATGGATTGTCCGTGAGTGATGTTGGGAAGGTGAAATATTCTTTTACCAATTTGTTGGCGCTGAATAATCCACTGGTGATTGTTGATGAAGCCCATAATGCACGGACTTCATTAACTTTTGAGACCTTGCAACGGGTGCATCCGGCAGCAATCATCGAATTTACTGCGACTCCAGACATCAGCGCGACCTCAGCAAGCAATGTGTTGTTTCATGTGTCCGCATCGGAACTAAAAGCAGAGGAAATGATTAAGCTCCCGATTATGTTAACGGAACATGATCACTGGCAGGAAAGCGTTCGCGATGCGGTGTTGACCCAGAAAAAGCTCTTAACCGAGGCGCGAAAAGAATCGGAGTATATTCGCCCTATTGTGTTGTTTCAGGCTGAACCTAAAAACGGAACGGTTACTGTGGGGGTGTTGAAAAAATTCCTGCTAGAAGATTTGCAAATTAGAGAGGACGCCATCGCTATAGCGACAGGCTCACAAAGAGAACTGGACGGCATCAATCTGTTCGAGCGTAGTTGTCCGATTGAACACATTATTACTATAGAGGCATTGAAAGAGGGTTGGGATTGTTCATTTGCCTATGTTTTCTGCTCCGTAAAACCGGTTCGTTCCTCAAAAGACGCGGAACAATTGTTAGGGCGGGTTCTTAGAATGCCTTACGCTAAGAGACGGGAGCAAGAAGCGCTGAATCGTGCTTATGCGCATTTGTCCTCAAGCAGCTTCTCTCAGGCAGCCCAAGAACTGACTGACAAGTTGATCAGCATGGGGTTCGAAGCAGTGGAGCTTGCACCGAATATTCAACCTGGAAGCTCAGGCCAGCAAGATCTCTTTTTGCCGGGAGATCACGACCTGGATGAATACATCGCTGAGACGCCGTTGACGTTGGAGCTGCCTGGAACTGAGGCAATCCTCGAAGTCGCCGAAAAATTAAGTGATGATGTTTCAATTGAGGAACACGGAGAGGGGGTGAAAGTAGAAGTCAGAGGATTTGTTAATGATGATCGCTCCCGCTCTCTGGCTGGATTGTTGAAGGGTAAAGAAAAGAAATATGTAGCTGCGGTAATTGAGCAACATAACCTGCGCCTTACTTCAGCAAAATCACCAGCAGCTAGAGGGACAATATTCGCGCCGATTCCCCAGCTCTGTCTAATGATTCAAGATGAATTAGAGCTGCTGGAGAAAGGCAGTTATCTCAACCTATTCGAGTGGTCGTTACTCGATTACCCAATTGAACTCTCTCAGTTTCAGTTAAAAGAGTCCGCTACGACTTTCGAGGTGAATATTGAAGATAAGAAAGTTGCCTATCAGATCGCGGAAGAACGAGTGGTCTACAATTTGAATCTAGTTGATTCAGGCGTTTCGGAAAATAATTTGGTCAGATGGTTGGATCGAGAACTTCGACAACCGGATATCAGCCAGTCAGATCTGCTGGCCTACTTGCGAAAATTGGTAACCCACCTGACATAAGACAAAGGCTTTCCCTTGACCGGACTAATTCGTAGCCGGTTTATGCTTGCTAAATGTATTTCTAATCACATTAGTACTGTAAGGAAGAGGGCAGCGGAACGAGGATTTCAGGAAGTGGTTTTTCAGAATTCTGTTTCTATCGAAACGAGCCTTGAGCAGAAATTTGAGTTCTTTCCCGATGCCTACCCATCGAGGCCGCCGTATTATCAAGGCAGGTACAAATTCCAAAAACATTACTATCCAACGATAGAGGATCTTAAGAGCCAGGGCGAAGAATTTGAATGTGCTCAGACAATTGATCGTAATAGCCGAGTCAAACATTGGGTTCGCAATTTGGTGAATAGAGATAAAGCCTCTTTTTCTTTGCCGTTGGCCGGTCGAAATTTTTATCCTGATTTTGTTGTCGAACTTAATGATGGCAGAGTGTTAATAGTTGAGTATAAAGGCAATGTATATCGAACCAACGATGACTCGAGAGAGAAACATCTCATAGGAGAAAACTGGGCATTGCGGAGTTCGGGAAAGTGCTTGTTCCTGATGGCGGAGAAACAGAATCTAGAAGGTCTAGACGTTTACCAACAAATTGATAAGGCAATCTCTAACCCGTAGCTTGAGCAACCGCTGTCGGTGTGAGGATAAGTTCGATACAGCTATGCTTTGTTATGTAAAAGCGCAACGGACGTCCTCACTAATTTCTTGAAAAATAATAGTTAAACCTATGAGCATTGCTCCCATAATCCATTGGTCGTATTTCAGCGGGAACAAACTAGAACCAAAATCCGGAAAATGATCGCTTGTGGCAAATGGGAAAAGCTGGCCCTAAGAAGCCGTACAGGTTCTGGCCAGGCCGCTCAACCAAAGAATATCTATAACAGTTGCAGCACACAGGATTAGCAAAGAATCGATACTTGTTATCCTTTTTCGATAAACACACAATTAATATCGAACCTTGTATTTTTGCTTATCAGACCAAGTTCCAACATTTACAGTTTATCCATTGCCGTGGGATCAAATTTGGGATTCACTGACCAGATCGATAAAATCACTTTCTTCACGCACCTGAAATAGAGCAGTTGCTTCTACCATGTGACCATGACGTTCGGCGAGGGATTCATATTGGGACTTTCGATACTCAATAACCTTGGGAAATACCCATTGAACGAATTCGTCCGGGACCATGTCTTCGGTAGTTTTTAAATTATTGGTCTCAAGGTATTCGTTGAGATTTCGATCCAGAAACTTTTCTTCATAATAAAGGGGTTTTGGGCATTCTATGGATCGCCGGATAAGCGTATTTTCCATCGTCTCGCTTGCTCTTAAATACAAGACAACCGTTTTGGATGACAAGTCGCCCCAGCACTCACTTTCACTTAATCCGCAAATACTCCCACCTGCATCATTAAGAAAATGGGGATATCCATATATTTCTCTGGCTTTCACCATAAATGCACTAACGTCCCGCATCGCATTGACTTCTGCGACACGAAACAGACGTTGTCGATACTTAAATTCTTCCACACTGAGGCCACCCATCTCGGAATTCCCGATTTTTCCGATATAGTTACTAATGGGGTGTAGGTGTTCCAGAGTAATGTTATTACGAATATAAATTGAATCGCTACACAAAAGGTCACGTAAGAAGGGATGTTCCATCGCCTTTCTTTTGATTTCGTCGAGAATCGGTTCATCAAGATATCTGGTACCGATTCGATAATCCCCGGAATAATGAAACCATTTGTTGGTTGGTAGTCTTGAAGCAAGATGCGTTTTACCTACCCCGGACATACCCAGCAGTGTGACGGCTTTATTGGACCAGTCCTTGAATTGTTTACCGGGCTTTTTCATGAATAAAACTGAAGCAGAAAGGGAAGTTATTTTAGGTCGCGATTCTACATGAACACCAGTATCAAAATAATACCCAAAAAAAGCCGATAGATAACGAAGGGCATCAAGCCCACGCGATCAATAAATCGCAGAAAGTAATGGATACAAATGAATGCGAAGAGGGCGGATATCATGATAGCAAAAATCAATAGCGGTATATCAATCGAATTATTTCCCTGTCCAAGCAGCTTTCTCCCCTGCCAACCTCCCGCCAACAAAATCACCGGAATCGATAGCAGAAATGAGAATCGTGCTGCCGCTTCACGGGTCAACCCAACCGCCAGACCGGCAGAGATGGTAATTCCAGAACGCGAGGTTCCGGGAATTAGCGCAATGGCCTGGGCAAAACCAATAATGCAAACATCCCGCCAGCCCACTGAATGGATATCTCGTACACGTTTTCCGTATCGATCAGTCAGCCCAAGCACAATACCGAAAACAATGGTCGCGATAGCAATGGGAATGGGATTTCTAAATACATCATCGATCAAGCTTTCAAACAGCACTCCCGCCACTCCAACAAATACCGTGGCAAAACCGATGGCCCAGGCAAGCCGGCTATACACCGTAACCGGGCCTCCGAGAAGAGACCTGGCCCAATCTGTTACCAGCAGCAAAACCTCTTTTCGAAAATAAAACACAACCGCAATCAACGTTCCAACATGCACAGCAACATCAAACACAAGCCCCTGATCTTCCCAGCCTAATAAACTGGGAAGCAGTATAAGATGCCCCGAACTCGATATCGGTAGAAACTCGGTAAGCCCCTGGAGTATGGACAACCAGAACGTTTGTACCCAGTCACCAATGGCCTGATTATTGATAGCCTGATCACTGATAACTTGACTACTCATAGCCTGGCTCCATGGTCCTGTAGGGAGAATCCGGTTAGTTGATCCAAAGAACCTGCAGACAGCACCATCACTTTGAACAATTCTCCCATTTCGTGAGGTAGGGTTAGCATTTTTATTTGACGTGTTAATTCAAAGTATTTTTTTGAATCGGATGACAAACTATCCTGACGGGCAGCCAGATAATCGAGAATCCCCAATGAAAGCAAAAACCCACCCTGAGGAGAATAGCCACTGAGTGTTAGCCCCACTTCTTTTCCCGCTGCAGCGACGGCACTGAAATCGATGTGTGCCGTGATGTCCTGAAGTCCAGGATAAAAAAATGGATCACTGTGAGCCTGATGACGATAGTGACACATCAGCGTTCCTTCTTTGCGGTCGACGTGGTAGTACTCTCTCTCGGGGAAACCGTAATCGATCAATAACATCGCTCCCCTTTTGAGCTTCTCCCCCACTGAACGCACCCAGACTTCCGCCTGAATCCCTATTTCGCTTTGATAACCTACTGGCAACCGATGGGAGGACAATCGAGCCTGATACTCATCAGCAAGGGCATGATTGGATCTTTTCCATGTCAGGCCCTGCTCATCAATCCCAACGCCCATTTCCATCGCTTTACCATTTTCAACAATCTCAAAACGTTTAACCGGCAACGCGTCTAACAGCTCATTAGCAATTACCACCCCCTCGAAGCCAGATTCCGGCAATTGCGCTAGCCAGCTTACTTTGCATGCGTATTTCAGTCCAGAGCGATTGACTGCCTCTCTCTGGCGATGTTGTAGATCATCGCTGGTTTCGACAATCCAATATCGATCAATTCTCAAATCCTGCTTTTCCATTTGCCGTAGAATCCCTACGACCAGTTGTCCATCACCTGCACCAAACTCGATAATGATCCTCTCCCCTATCACGTTTTCGTCGTTTAGCTGCACCTTTTCACGGTTGCTGGAAAGCGTCGCGCTGCCGGGCTGTTTGCCTCCATGCTCAAGCTGCTGAAAGATTTCATCACATTGGCCCGCGAGTGCGAAAGCAAAAAAGTCACCCAACATTGGAGCCGTGACGAAATCACCGTCCTCTCCAAATTTTTGCATCCCCCCAGAATAGTACCCAAGATCCGGGGTATAAAGCGCCTGGTTCATAAAATGATCGAAACCGATCCAGCCCCGATTCTTTTCGATGTCGGCTTTAACGTCACAAATCAATTGATCAGAACGTTTTTGCAAAACAAGAGGTGGATCAGCTAACATGGGGTTAGAGAATAGGTGGTTTGGCGAAAAGATATTGCTTACGTTAAATGTTGAACTGAGCAATGAGATACCAGCCTCAAAAGTAAGCCCTGAAAATAAACCCTAAAAAATAAAGTCCGAAAGACGAGCCCGAAAGACGAGCTAGAACTATTGGATTCTGGCGTTTGAATCTAGTGCCAAATAATTTAGTGGCAAATAATGCCAAAGTCAGCCAGAATTTCGACCCGCTATTATAGTAAAAACAGGCAAGGAATACCCGAACCAGAATTTTCCGTTTTTCCGTTTGCCAATACGAATGCAAGACTAATACCAGATTCACTCCTTTGAATAACTTTGATAGACCTCAGCATGGGTGTACTTAAAAATAAAGTCATACTAATTACCGGCGCAGCAAAGCGAATTGGAGCATGTACTGCCCGTTTATTGCATGCCCAGGGAGCGAATCTCATTTTGCACTATGGCAACAGTGAAGAAGCAGCATTAAAGCTACAGGAAGAGCTATGCAACCAACGGGCTTCCTCCGTTCGATTGATAAAGGGCGACCTTGCACATATAAACAAAATCAAGATTTCAATCAGGCACACACTGGGTGAGCTGGGTCGACTGGATGCCTTGATCAATAATGCCTCCAGCTTCTTTCCAACTCCGATAGCATCCACCACGGAAGATCAGTGGCAAAAAATCTTCGACGCAAACCTAAAGGCTCCATTTTTCCTCGCTCAGACTACGGCACCCTACCTAAAAAAATCCAATGGCTCCATTATCAATATCGTCGATATTTATGCCCAGCGGCCTTTGCAGGATCATCCTGTTTATTCTGCATCCAAAGCCGGTTTGGCGTCATTGACTCAATCACTGGCAGCGGAACTTGGGCCAGAAATACGTGTCAATGGCGTTTCTCCTGGCGCTATTTTGTGGCCTGAATCCAATGCCGATGAAGTGGCTCAGCAGAGAATGATTTCCAGAACCCCTCTTAAGCGCGTTGGCGACCCGGGCGACATCGCCAACACCATTCTTTTTTTGCTCACCCAGGCACCGTTTATTACCGGACAAATCATCAATGTAGATGGTGGACGAACAGTCATTCCCTAGAGTCAATTGACGATCAATCCATCCACTGGTTGGGCAGGTTGATAGATTTATCCCAGAAATTAGCAAGAATCGACGGTCTCCATGGTCATGATTTCGGTAATGTCCTCGCTGCCCTCGCAATGAAGTACCTCGTTGAACAAACGCTCCATTGTCGCCAGCTCAATAATGCATTTCGGCCAGAGCTCGTCCTTAGTTGTTTGGCCGCGTCTCTCGCCGATCGCCATCAGTGTAAACAACCATTGTTGAGCGAGAAATAACCAATCTCTGGATTGCCAAGCTTTGCGACGGTCCACTATTATCCGGGTTACGCACCTTGACTTTGATAGTTTTTCATATCAATCTGCCTCACCTGGATTGATGCAGAGACTCCTAAACCATAATAAATGAAAACCCTTCCTGAATTTAAACTGGAAACCCATTTTTCAAAATGGGAATTCAAAGCGCAACACCACATGACGGCATCTGACGCCGAAAGCATGTCTTTACGGGACTTGTTGGCCATGGCCACTACGGAAGAACGAGAAGATTTTGAGGGGCTTTGGCTAGGATACACGGAAACATTCGGTGCGCCAGACCTCCGACAAACCATTTCGGAGCTTTATCAGCACAGGAGTAGCGATGACATATTGTGTTTTGCTGGGGCTAGCGAAGGAATTTTCGCAGCAAACACCGTCTTACTGAACCGCGATAGCCACGCCATTGTTATCACTCCAAACTACCAGTCTCACGAATCACTTCCACTGTCGGTCTGCGAGACCACTGGCATACCCCTTGACCCCAACGATAATTGGTCATTGGATATTGATCGAGTCGCCGCAGCTATTAAACCCAACACCCGATTGCTCACGATCAACTTTCCCCATAATCCAACCGGGGCAATCCTACCAAGGGATCGATTGGATAGCCTGGTATCCATCTGTCGTAAACATGGCATCTACATTCTGAGCGATGAAATCTTTAATGGACTCGGTCGAACAGGTACGGAACACCTGCCCTATGTCACGGACATCTACGAACGGGGGCTATCATTGAACGTTATGTCAAAGGCATACGGACTTCCGGGCTTACGTCTCGGGTGGATCGCTTCTGCCGACCGTGACATCCTTACCAATATGGAAAGAACAAAACATTATCTTTCTATCTGTAATTCAGCGCCAAGTGAGCGATTAACAAAAATCGCGATCAGAAACCGATCGCAGATTCTCGCGCGAAACTGTCGCATCATTGACGATAACCTGGTCAAACTGGACAGGTTTTTTTCAAAGCACAATGACCTGTTTGACTGGCAAGGTTCCGAGGGTTCCTGTATGGCGTTTCCACGATATAAGGGCAAAGATGGGGTGGAGCACTTCACCCAACAGTTAATCGAAAAAGCCGGTGTTTTATTGCTGCCATCCAGTGTCTATTCCTCTGCATTAGGGGATACTCCCATGGATCGGTTTCGCATAGGATTCGGGCGAATGGCAATGGATGAGGGGCTTCTAGCGATGGAAAATTATCTCGACCGCCCAAATTAGTAACGTTAATGTCCATGGCATTGATGGCGCTGATGGCATTAATAACAGAGCCATGAATCAGAGATATACACCGTAATCATGAACCACGATGATAGACCTACAATTGTTGTTGCGCCAACATCAACCTGGTTCAACCTTAACCATTGAGTACTTGGATAAAACATGAGTTTTGAATCTCTATGCGATGAAATTAGAGCCTGCAGCCTTTGCAAGGATAAGCTTCCCATGGGTCCAAACCCCGTTTTTCAGGCAAGCCCCCAATCAAGAATTCTAATCGCAGGTCAGGCGCCAGGCATTAGAGTCCATAAAACATCCATTCCCTTCAATGACCCCAGTGGTGACCGACTCAGAGAGTGGATGGGAATAGGAAAAGATACTTTTTATGATAAGGAACAAATTGCCATTGTCCCCATGGGTTTTTGCTATCCTGGCACAGCGGATAGAGGAGACCTTCCTCCCCTCCCGGAATGTTCACAAACCTAGCATGAACGGCTTCTACTGCACTTAACGGATATTCAGCTAGTTTTACCAATCGGCATTTATGCCCAGCGTTATTACCTGAAAAGCAGCAAAAAGAAAAATTTGACAGAGACGGTGAAGAACTGGGAAGAATACGCACCTGGCTCACTTCCCCTACCCCATCCAAGTCCCCGCAACAATATCTGGTTAAAGAAAAACCCATGGTTTGAAGCCTCAGTCATTCCCCATCTGCAACAATCCATTTCCCGAATATTGAAGCACTAGTCATTTGGCGGCCAAAAGGCACCGATAGACAACCCAAAGAAACTAGTAACTCTTTTCATAATAAACGCATCAAACGCCTAAATTAACGGCTGGCGATAGTATTTAGCATTGTGATTATTAAGCCTAAATCAATTAATCATTAATTTTTTCAATGCTTGAAATTGAAATATCCGGCTTTTTTGCCCTTGTTCGAGCACCTGATATACCTCACTATCCACCCTCGTTTTTTTTACCCGGAATTTATTGATGAACCGCTCTGAGCAAATACAGGCCCTAGAAAAAGACTGGCGAGAGAACCCTCGCTGGAAAGGTGTTAAACGCGACTACACCGCAGAAGATGTCGTGAGATTAAGAGGCTCGATCCAACCCGAATTGACCTATGCCCGTCGAGGCGCCGAAAAATTATTCGGCCTCGTTCATGGGGGCGCAAAAAAAGGTTATGTCAATTGCCTCGGAGCCTTGACTGCAGGGCAAGCTGTGCAACAGGCTAAAGCGGGAATTGAAGCCATTTATCTTTCTGGCTGGCAAGTCGCTGCGGACAATAACAGCTCGGAGACCATGTATCCTGACCAGTCATTATACGCTTATGACTCAGTCCCCACAGTCGTTCGCAGAATTAACAACTCCTTTGCCCGAGCAGACCAGATCCAATGGCATCGTGGAAAAGACGAAAGTGCAGAGGATTATATTGACTATTTCCTACCCATCGTTGCCGATGCGGAAGCCGGCTTTGGCGGCGTTCTAAATGCATTCGAATTGACCAAGAACATGGTCACCGCGGGTGCAGCGGGGATTCACTTTGAAGACCAGCTTGCTGCAGTTAAGAAATGTGGACACATGGGCGGCAAGGTTCTCATCCCAACCCAGGAAGCCATCCAAAAACTCGTTTCCGCCCGACTGGCCACAGACGTACTTGGAGTGCCAACGTTGATCCTCGCCCGAACAGACTCAGAAGCAGCAAACCTACTCACTTCTGATTTCGATGAGCGTGACCAACCTTTTCTTACCGGAGAGAGAACACAGGAAGGATTTTACCGCGTAAGAAATGGTCTGGAGCAGTCTATCTCCAGAGGCGTTTCCTATGCAGCCTATGCTGATCTAGTTTGGTGTGAAACTGGAACGCCAGACCTTGGCTTTGCGAAAGAATTCGCGGATGCAGTACGGGCTGCTCATCCAGGTCAACTACTGGCTTATAACTGCTCACCGTCTTTTAACTGGAAGAAAAACCTGGATGACAGCACCATCGCTAAATTCCAGGACGAACTTGCGGCAATGGGCTATACCTACCAATTTATCACCCTGGCCGGTATTCATAACATGTGGTACAACATGTACGAACTCGCCTATGACTATGCCCGTGGAGAGGGCATGCGTCATTACGTAAATAAGGTTCAGGAACCCGAGTTCGCCGCTGCTTCCAAAGGGTATACCTTCGTCGCCCACCAGCAGGAAGTAGGCGCAGGTTATTTTGACGATGTCACAACCACTATTCAGGGTGGCGCTTCCTCGGTAACCGCGCTCGCCGGTTCCACAGAAGAAGATCAGTTCTAGTTTACAAATATCGATCCTGTTTTATCGCTGAGAATGCTCCCCCCCAAGGGGACGCATTCGCCGAACGCACTGATCTACAGACAACCGACGAAAAACCGACAGAAAACCGAAACAACCAGCTTGACTTCCATTATCCCAGGCGATTGATATTTCTGATCTTCTCAGAGCTTTCTATGCAATTATCGGTGTTGTGATTATCGATGTCGTAATTGTCGGTGGCTAATCTTTTCTGGTTAATCTTTTCAGACATCTATAAAAGGATCGCCGATTGATCCGCTAGGCTCTGTAAACCAGCGTGGTCCGTCACTATCGATATAGGCATGATCTTCCAGCCTGACACCAAATTCTCCATAGCTGCATATCATGGGCTCCACAGAGAAACACATCCCTGGTGCCAAAGGTAATTCATTACCCTTAACAATATAAGGATGTTCGTGCACATCTAACCCTACGCCATGCCCAGTCCGATGCGGTAAACCAGGTGTTTGATATCCTGGGCCCAAACCAGCGGCCTCAATAACATCTCTGGCAGCAGCATCCGGCGCCGAGCAGAATGCGCCAATTTGAGCTGCATCAAAGGCCGCCTTCTGAGCAGCTTTTTCGATCTCCCAAATTTCCCTCTGACGTGAGTTTGGTTCACCAAAAACATAACTCCGGGTAATATCCGAATGATAGCCATGCATCGTCGCCCCGGTATCTATCAATACCATGTCATTTTCCGCGAGCTTTTGGGGATATGGGACACCGTGAGGATAAGCAGTTGCCTCACCAAACAAAACAATTTTGAACGTTGAGGACCCATCCATTCCGCAGGCGATATGGGCTTTATCTAGAAAGCCCTGTACCTCTCGTGTGTCCATTCCCTCATAGAGAATTCTGGCAGCAGATTGCTGTACCTGCAACGTAGTGGCCTTGGCAGCAGCTAGTAATTTCAGTTCCGCATTCGACTTAATTCGTCGACACGTGTTTATAAGCTCTTCTCCATTAGCTATTTCCAATTGCCCAGCCCCCTGCAAACGGCTCGCAGTAAAAAACGGGGTTTGGTGATCGATGGCCAACAGACAAGGTCGGTTCCTCGAAGTTTTTAGAACAGTTTTCGCTACCAGGGCCGTGGGGTCTTCATGCTCTTCCCAAAATGCAAAATCACCCTCGACCACTATTCCTGCACGGGTTTTTTCGGCTTCAAATTGAGGACATACATAGATCAGATCACCGCTTGAAGAAATAATTGCACCATGCAGACGTTCACTTCCATAACAGCGCATACCGGTGAAATATTGCAGGCTGGTTGTCGCATCAAGATACAACCCATCAATATTGGATCGATGCATTAGTTCTCGAACTTTTTCGATTCTGGATAGATACTCACCAACATCAATGGGCTCTACTTTAGATCGTAAAGAAGTAAAGCCTGCCAGCTCTTTCTCCACAGTGGAACCACCTATACCTAATGTCATTGCTTTTATTGTCATTACTCTAATTGTTTTCTCTTTTCAGAAACCTCTGCATGAGACTAAGCGAGGCAGTTCGGAAGGTTTAACGAATGATCTTCAGACTCTGATATTCAATTTTTTATATTCAGTGCTTAATATTTAGTGTTTTATATTCAATGTGCATATTATGTAGCGCTATTAATCTTTGTTGCAGGCAGGGCCTTTTTTTCACGAGAGAAATACACTGTAATAATGCCGGAAATTCTTCAAGAAGCTCGTCGCTGTCGATATGGGTGGCCCAATAAGTAATACACATATCAATCAGACTGTAGCGATCTCCAAGAAAATAAGGGGTTTCCGCCTGGAGCAGTGTATTAATCACAGAAAAACAATCAATACTATCCTGTAAGGATTTTTGTCTCATCCATTCGATATCTGACGGGTCGCGGACATAACGGTAGGGGTAAAAAAACCGCTTCAAAGCAGGTTCCAATTCTCCCGCCACATAAAAGTAACCACTCAGAAACCTGGCTCTATCTGGATCATTGGGCGATGGAACCAGATGGGTAAGCTGATGTCTTTCACAGAGATACAAATTAATCCCAGGAGTCTCATAAACAACCGTTCCCTCAGGAGTAATCATTGTCGGCACTTTACCCGTCGGACTTATCTCAAGGTATTCAGGGCTTAAGTGTTCCTTATTTACAATGTTAATATCTTCAAAATCATAGTCGATTCCTCCTTCGATAAAAACCATCTCCGTTAGTCGTGACCGCGTATAGTAACCGCCATAGAGTTTGTACTTGTTCATCATGCCTGCGCTATTGAAGCCATTTTATTGTGGATATTTGAACGACCGAGTGAATAGTGACGAAGACCTAAAAGTGGAAACCTAAAGATGGAAACAATGCCCTAGAAAAAAACGAAACAGCGCGTCTCCAGACTTTCCCTTGGCGGCGCACCATCATCTGCATTCGGATCATCAAAAGCGGTATGCAAGGTGAAACGCGCCCTGCCATCCGCTCTGGAATCAAAGGTCTTGAACAAAATGGCTTCATCCATCTGCATATCTGGAAAGTAGTACCAGCGATGTCCAGAATTATAAATGGCTAGCTGAATCTCCCCGATTCTTTCTTTGGACTTTCGTTGTATCGTCATAAGATCCTCTTGACTAACGCTAGTAGCATCACACATTGCCAAAGGATAATTCCTAATAGGGCCGTTTATTGATCTCCAGACATTCACTATGGAGAATGATCGATTTTCAACGGTGAACTCCACTCCGGAATTCTTATGCGGATAGAGGGTAAAGAAATCTTCCAACCGGCTTAGCCCGGATTTGGCAGTGTAATCATTATGGATCACCGACGCTGACTCTCTAATTCCTTTTTGTTGTTGTATTTTTTTCGATGAGCTTCGCCGAGTGTGATCGAAAATCTCGATTTGCTTCGCACCAGTCACCCCCAACAGCATTTGTTTTACCCTGGGCTCATAAACATCAACAATCTGCTCATCATCATAAAAATCATCAATTTGTGTAGGTAACTGTTGTAACTGAAATCCTTCAACGTCCAGGCTAAATTGGTGACCTGCCTTTCGACCATCCTCGATGAGTACGGCATGCTTAACATATTCACTGACATCTCTTGCAGGTGCTCCCCCGCCGACGGAAGGGACATAGGGTTTCAAATCCTGGCTATTTGGCTTCAGGTATTGAAGACTCACAAAGAGTTTTTTGTCTGTCTGATTCATTAACAATGTTCACATCTTCGGTAGGATGACACAGCAAAGATACGAATAGGAGAGGAAAGACAAATAGGGCAACCCGTCGTTGCAGTTCCCAGTTTAATTCTCAGTTTAATTCCGAGCCCAATTCCTGGTTCAGTTTCCTTAATGTCCGAGCAGTTTTCAGTCAATACCGAACAATCAATCTGTGAGGGAGTATTCAATACGGGAATCTCTAAGGGAATCTCTGGGTAAGTCTCAGCTAGCCAGGTTGGGATGAGAAAGGGTCAAATTAATGCACACACCCATAATAGCAGAGCTATTGCGAAGTTTTGCAACACTGACCTCTGACGTTGGTTATTTCTCGCTCAAAATAGCTGCACACGACTTATGCATCGGCTGCCAGGATAGAATACAGAAGCCCTTACACTTTATCTCTCCAAAAAGATGAACTCAATAGCCCTTGCTTCTTTAACCACTTTTGGTTCTGGCCTTCATCGCCCGGAGTGCGTTTTGGCAACCAGCCGCGGCATGCTTTATACCGCAGACTGGCGAGGAGGGGTTTATGCGATTAATCCACACGGTCAACAACACTTGTATCAGGCTGAAGATATCGACTTCGAAATACGGTCAAATGGTATCGCACTAATGCCGAACGGGGATTTTCTCATTGCCCATCTTGGTGAAACCAGGGGAGGATTATTTCAATTAACCAGAAAGGGACATTGTACCCCCCTTGTTAACCGAGTTAAATGGGTGTCCACTGGAACCCTCGAACTATCCCCACCTCGATCATCAGGGTCGAATCTGGTTAACCATCAGCACTCGCCAAATGCCCCGCTCACAGGGCTATCGTTCCGACGTTTCTGATGGATTTATAGTCCTGATTGACAGCGAAGGGTCGCGAATTGTGGCGGATGATATTGGATATACCAATGAATGTTGTGTCCACCCGAGTGGCGATAAGCTCTACGTAAACGAAACCTTTAGTCGTCGATTATCAAGCTATGATATCGCAACCAATGGGGATCTCAGTAATAAACGCACCATCGCTGAATTTGGTCATGGCACCTATCCTGATGGCTTAACCTTCGACCAGGCGGGAGGTATCTGGATCACCAGCATTATCAGCAACCGGGTTATTCGGGTTTCACCGGACGGTGAGCAATCCGTCATTCTCGAAGATGCAAACCCGGAAAAACTGGAGTGGATTGAACAGGCTTTTCTGAGTGGGTCTCTGGGACGAATCCACCTGGATAACAGCATTGGTACTCAACTTGGCAATATATCTAGTCTGGCATTCGGTGGTGACGACATGAAAACAGTCTACCTGGGCTGCCTGCTGCATGATCATGTCGTCACCTTTCGATCACCCATCCCAGGCTGGAAACCCACCCATTGGCAATACTCCATGGGAGTGTAAGCGCCATGACTGAACAACCCATTACTAGCCTTACATCAGAATCGGGAAACCCAAAGTCCGGGCAAAAGAAGCACACTCCCCGTATCGCCACCGTTGGCTGTGGCTACTTTAGCCAATATCACCATGAGGCCTGGTCGAGGCTTCCTGTGTACCATGTTGGTGTTTGTGACCACCAGAAACCCAGAGCGAACGCTTTTCAAAAGGAGTTTGGAGTAGAAGATGCTTTTGACAACTTCCAGGAGATGATGAGGCAGACCCAACCCGATCTGGTAGACATCATATTGCCCCCTGAACAGCACCTGGAACACATTCGTTTAGCCCTTGAAATCCGGGGCTCATGTGATTTGTCAAAAACCTTTTACGCAAAACATTGAACAGACTCGATCAGTGACCGAGCTGACAAAAACCACCGATCGTTTAGTCGTCGTGCATGAAAATTTCCGATTCCAACCCTGGTATCGAAAAATTAAGTCCCTTATACAAAATGGTTTAGTGGGGCAGATCTATCAGGTCCAGTTCAGGCTACGCCCTGGAGATGGCCAGGGAGCAGACGCCTATCTCGCTCGCCAACCCTATTTCCAAAAAATGCCGCGATTCCTGATCCAGGAAACGGGTATTCATTTTATCGATGTATTCCGATATCTCCTTGGAGAACCCCATTCACTGTTTGCCGATCTGTACCGCCTGAATCCCGCAATCAAAGGAGAGGATGCCGGCATCTTCTCTCTGGAATTCGACCATCGCCTCAGAGCAATATTCGACGGCAATAGATTAGCAGACCATCCTGCAAATAATCGCCGATTGACACTGGGAGAAATGCACATGGAAGGCGAAATTGGCTCTCTATTGTTAAATGGCGATGGGGAATTATTGTTCCGCCGACACGGAGAGAATGAATCCAGCCAAATTGAATTTGAGTTTCATGACAATGCCTTTGGTGGAGATTGCGTATATGAACTCCAAAAGCACGTTCTCACGTGCCTCAAAACAGGGACTACACCGGAAAACCTGGTTTCTGACTACCTAAAAAATCTCATTATTCAGGAATACATTTACCAATCCAGCTCCCAGGGAAAAAGACTGGAATTGCCCCGCTTCACATAACAAGCAACATATCCAGTTTGACCGTTTGGTTTTTATTTGCCTGATTCCATCCTGGGCTATTGTCGTAGTCAGGAAAAACACCGACAATTCCACGCCTCGACCAGACTGACAGTTTGATTTACAACACGACTCTTTCGCCCACTTAGTGACTTTCAGGATCCTCACTAATGCAAACCGACTTATCAGAAGATTAGATTCATGTTGATGTCGATGGGTTTTTTCAACACGGATCCCAGACTTTCTTATCAAACAGGAAAAAATGTTAAACAAACAACAACATTACATTGACGGCGCGTGGGTAGATTCCCTGGGGGGAGCTCCCATGGAAGTCATTAATCCTTCCAATGAAGCCCCCGTGGCCACCATTACATTGGGAAGTGAGACGGACACAAACACCGCCGTAGCCGCCGCCCGACGCGCCTTTGATGACTGGAGTATCACTGACAAAAACACCCGGATCGAACTACTTGAGAGATTGCGGTCCCAATACGAGGAGCGTGCTCCTCAAATGGCGGAAATGATTTCTCTGGAAATGGGAGCGCCCATGGCCTTATCCCAAACTGCGCAGGTCGGCGCAGGTCTGGGACATCTTAAAACCGCCATTCGGGAACTCAAGGGGTTTGAGTTCGAGCGGGGCCTGAATGAACGTTCTCCGAATGATCAAATTCATTATGAAGCCATTGGAGTCGCCGCATTAATCACGCCCTGGAACTGGCCCATGAACCAGGTGATTCTAAAAGTCGTACCCGCTTTGGCTGCAGGGTGTACAGTAATCCTTAAGCCGTCTGAAATTGCTCCCCTGTCATCGTTGTTACTAGCAGAGATGATTGATTCCGCAGGGTTTCCAGCGGGAGTGTTTAATCTCGTGAACGGTGACGGTATGGGAGTGGGAAGCCAGCTTTCTGCCCACCCTGATGTCGACATGGTGTCTTTCACTGGCTCCACCCGGGCTGGCATCGCAATTACTAAAGCCGCTGCGGATACCGTCAAGCGAGTAAGTCTGGAGTTAGGTGGCAAAGGTGCGAATATTATCTTTGCCGACGCGGATGAAAAAGCGGTAACACGAGGCGTTCGTCATTGCTTCAACAATACCGGCCAATCCTGCAATGCGCCCACTCGCATGCTGGTGGAGCGTAGTCTATACAATCAGGCCGTCGAAACTGCGGCGGCAGTTGCAGCGAAAACTGAAATCGGCGCTGCAGAACTTGAAGGTCGTCACATCGGACCAGTGGTCAGCGAAGCGCAATATAATAAGATTCAGGGGCTCATTAAGGCTGGAATCGATGAAGGCGCGCGATTAGTCGCAGGGGGCCTTGGAAAACCTGAAGGATTTGAAAGAGGATATTTTGTCAAACCCACTATTTTTGCCGATGTAAATAACGACATGGTGATCGCCCGGGAAGAAGTCTTTGGCCCAGTCCTCACTATTATTCCCTTCGACTCCGAAGAAGAGGCCATCCAAATCGCCAATGATACCCCCTACGGATTAACTAACTATCTGCAAACCCAGGACGCAGAACGTTTGAGAAGAGTAGCTCGGAAATTGCGTTCAGGGATGGTGGAAATTAATGGTCAACCACGCAGCTCTGGCTCTCCTTTTGGTGGCTATAAACAGTCTGGCAACGGGCGCGAAGGTGGCATCTGGGGCCTGGAAGACTTTTTGGAGGTTAAGGCCATTGGCGGTTGGCAGACCTAGGCTTCCTGGGTGGCTGGTGCTTAAACAACTGGTATTTGAAACGCTGGACCTGGCTTAGGCTGTGACTCAGTCTGGGCTCAGACTGGACTCAAATCCCTGTTGATCAAATAAGTTGATCACATAAGGAGGGTTGGAGGCGATAGCTCCAACCCTTCTACTCCCACAATACAATTGATATGGCCTAACTGATGTGGCCGGATTGATGACCCAGTCGATTCGTCCGTCTCTCCAGGTTCTCCAGACTCTCCCAGTGGGGCATTCCTACCTCCCAAAAAAGCAATCTAGCAACGCTATTAACCAAACCCATTCATCGGCATGCAAATTTTATTCTGCCAGGTTTTTTTCCAGAAATATTTCGATACGCTTAATTGAGTCCAAATGGGCATCCTGGTCGTATTTCAATAATCGTTTTTTCCCTAAAGCATCTTCAAGCAAATAGGGTATTTTTACCTGGGGATCATCAAAAGAGTGGTGGGCGTTGGGGTAGACAACCAACTCTAACGGTATACCCGAAACTGCATTCTTGCTGTGATCACTCAGACTCTCGCAGAGCTCAGCAGGAGTCCAGTTATCCGACTCTCCGATAAGAATTAGTAATGGAATTTCAAAGCTGCGATCCGTCATACACCAAGGGTAGAAAGTGGCTGCGGCTTTAAACTGTTGTTTAAATCTTGCCGATACTCCCGAGCGATTCACGGCATGGAGTACGGCGATTCCTCCATGGGACCAACCGATCACCCCGACCCTGTCTGGAATCACATACGCTTGAGACTGCAGAAAACTCAATCCGCCATAGGCATCCAATGCCCTTTGGGGAGGAGAAGTGACCCGGGCAAAATTATTGCAGACTCTCAACGTATTCCTCGGTCGAAAGCTGTCGATGGTTAATGTGACATAACCCAGCTCATTAAGGATTCCAGCCCATTGAAAATGAGGCGGTCGTATGCCTCCACACCCGTGCATCAAAATTACCGCGGGAAAAGGACCCTTACCCTCCGGCCGACCCAGATGTCCCCAAATCGGAAATAGGTCTGGGGAACTGTCCGAATCAGCCGCACTGCTCCCAAGAATCTCGGCATAACTCTTAAAATGAACTAATTCGAGCGGACCAGAGAATCCGGGATTAATCAGCACAACCGAAAACAGAATTACACCCAGCAGTTGAATCAGCAGTGGATTAGGCAACCATTTTAGCATTTTTTTCTTTTTCATCGTCCTGGTTGTATTGTATGGAAATAAAATTAAACTCTTACCTCTATCTTAACAAGGCCCGTCTGGAGGTCAGCTAGTACTTTATAACCATTTCATTGCCCAATCAAAGATCCAGGGCCAACCAGAATCACCACTCCAGAACCACCATTATGGCCTGGAAATTGCCGAAAATGATGCCGATCAAAATATGTCATAATTTCCTTCAACCTGTTTCGTGATATTCCACATGTCAGATACAATCTGAAAACTGAAAGAAAATAGACCGTTGCACTTAGTAGTTGAACCTAAGGGATAATACAAAAAACATTGAGCCATTAACCATGATAAACATGAAAAACAACCTGGCTGCCGTAGACATGCCCGGCAGAACGAATGCTGAAATGATGGAACGCCGCGAGAATGCGGTTGCCAGAGGGGTTGGGGCCATTCACCCTATTTTTGCGGAACGCGCTGAGAACTCCACTGTCTGGGATGTTGAAGGAAGGGAGTATATTGACTTTAGCGGCGGCATAGCTGTCCTGAATACCGGTCACATGCATCCAGAGATAAAAAAAGCAGTGACCCAGCAATTGGACGCCTTTTCCCATACCTGTTTCATGGTTCTCGCCTATGAAGGCTATGTGGAGTTATGCGAGAGATTGAACAATCTGGTACCCGGCGACTTCCCAAAGAAGACCGCCTTGTTTACGTCAGGCTCAGAAGCAGTAGAGAATGCCGTTAAAGTCGCCCGGGCCCACACGGGCCGAACCGGCGTTATTGCCTTTACCTCTGGTTATCATGGTCGCACCATGGCAACCCTGGCGCTCACTGGAAAAGTGTCCCCTTACAGTGCCGGGATGGGCATCATGTCTGGTGATGTTTTTCGGGCGGAATATCCCTGTGAACTCCATGGCACGAGTGAAGACGATGCAATTCAATCCATCGAACGAATTTTCAAAAATGATGCGGAGCCCACAGACATTGCTGCTATTCTTTTGGAGCCCGTTCAGGGGGAAGGAGGATTCTATGTCGCCTCACCCACTTTTATGCAACGTCTGCGTTCGTTGTGCGACCAACATGGTATTGTTTTAATTGCCGATGAAGTGCAAACCGGTGCAGGCCGAACAGGCACTTTTTTGCCATGGAACAAATGGGTGTATCAGCGGACGTCACTACTTTCGCCAAATCCATTGCTGGCGGATTTCCTCTATCGGGAATCACAGGCAAAGCTGAGATTATGGACTCCATCGCAGCCGGCGGATTAGGCGGAACCTATGGCGGTAGTCCTATTGCATGCGCTGCCGCGCTTGCGGTGCTGGATGTGTTCGAAAAAGAGAACCTGGTCGATCGCTCAAAGATAGTTGGCCAAAGGATGACAGACTGCTTAACTGCACTTTCGAAACGTCATGGCTGCATTGGCGACGTAAGAGGGCTGGGAGCCATGGTTGCTGCAGAGCTTTTTAGAGACAGTGAACACACCCAGCCTGACCCTGAGCTAACGGGTAAAATTATCACCCGAGCAAGAGAAAAAGGACTGATTTTGCTATCCTGTGGCACTTATGGAAATGTTGTTCGACTATTGGTGCCATTAACCGTGCCCGATGATCAGTTGGAAGAAGGTCTATCCATTATTGAACAGTGTTTCGACGAATTATGCGCTAGTTAGCCTCTTCGCTTTTTCTCAATTAACATTTTCCCCTGACGCCCCCGATCACAATATCGGGGGCTATATTTTAACCTGCCATTTTTTAGTTCCTGCTTTTTCGCCCAAACCCTATGCCTGACTCTTTATAGATACTCTGGGGCAGAGTCAGAAATACCGAACCAGAAATACAGAACCAGTAGCTTTTGGCAAGCCACATCGGCGATCCGCTCAACAATCTACGTCGGCAGACTACGATGCACCTGTAAAGCGGCGTGCTCTCCAGTTTTATAAGCTCCATTTACCGTGGACCATTCCAGCTTGCTACACGCTTCCCCCGCAAAATAAAGGCGCTCGGCTACGTCAGTTCCAAGGTGCTTTCGCATTGCAAACTTTCCTGGCTCAGCTGATGCATAAGACCCCTGAAATAGTGGGTCACTCGCCCACATTGTCATGTCGCCCTTTATGAAGTGTTTGTCTACACGGGAACCAAAAATTTTCCTCAACTCTCCCAGGGCAAAATCAATACCACCTGCTACCCCCTCATTTTCCAGCTCTCGGGCGAATTCACCCCCCACATCACACAGGGACAGATTGGAGCCTGAAATATTAACTAGCATTGACACACCACGGGGCGAAACAAACTCCCGTTGGTCTCCTTTGCCGGACTCTGGCGGGTAAATCACATAACCGTCTTCACCGATGCCAAAAAAATTCTCCCTGAACTGCAACGCGATGTGGTTATACACCCCCATTGATATATCGTGAAATGCCTCTTTTTTGCTAACCGGAAGGGGGGGATTAAAATTGATCCCATCACTCGCCAATACGCCATTTGAAACGGTAACAATGGTTTTTTTTGCCATGATATCCCCCTTGTCTGTTTCAACGACAACGCCAGACTTACCCCAACGAATCCCCGTCACGCTAGTATTCAGTTTAACCGGTACGGACGCCGTGCGATGTTCAACGATGGCTCCGAAACCCTCTCGGCAATACCAATCTTCTCCACCTTCACTATTCCACCAATCCAGACACGAAAACCGATCAAAGTCCTTTGCCATTTCATTAGGCCCTATATTCAGATGCACCAACTCATTCCATTTTCCAACATCTGGCACAACAGACGCCGGGCTAACGTCTTTTCCCATTCTCCCCGCTGCCCCAGTCGCACGATAAGTAGAGCGATAAGCTTTGTTATATTCCCGATACTCGTCCACAGTTGCTTCCCGCTTATCAATATATAGAATTTCTTTCGACGGTGATTTGTAAACGGAAAATCCATTGTTTTTTGCATAGCCCAGTAACGGATTGATACTCCCCTGATGCAACCAGTGAGCTCCACGATCATAAGGAACATTGAAGGTTTGTTTGTCCAGATTCACCCTTCCCCCTATGCGATTCGAGGCTTCCAGCAATATTACAGAACGCCCCATGGCCAACAACGTTTCAGTGGCAATCAACCCTGCCATGCCCGCACCCACGACCACGACATCAACTTCTGAAGTCCGAGCGTTAGTACGTATCCAGGGGAAACCACTTGTTAATGATCCCAGGGCAAAGATACCGGTCCTTTTGATAAACTGGCGGCGAGTGGTTGTTTTCATGATTCGTTCCAGACTAAATTTGTTCTATCATGCATGGAAATCCTATTCGGCACCATAAGCAAACAAAAACCAGCAGATCTGCCCCACAGACTAATCACAGCTCTCTAAACAGAACAAACCAATGAACCAGGCTGCACCTTTCGAGGTTTCTCCCCTTACCCCTTCGCTGGGTGCCGAGATAATGAATGTTGGACTATGGAACATGGACTCCTTTTTCGGTGAAATTTATCGATCGTTTCTCCGCTACAAAATCATCGTTATCAGAGATATGCCGATGAGTCATGATCAATTGTGTGAATTTAGCGCACGTTTTGGTGAGCTAATGGAATTACCCTATATCAAACCTGTCGAGGCTTATCCGAAAATCATTGCCGTGCAGAAGGAGGTCGATGAAACCGGCATGGGAGTTTTTGGTGGTGACTGGCATTCCGATTTCAGCTTTCTCGCCGCTCCCCCTAAGGCGTCAATCTTATATTCACATCAAATTCCTCCCTTGGGCGGAGATACTTTATGGGTAAATATGGAGTCTGCATATGGAGCATTACCAGTTAAACAAAAAAACTGGCTTGAAGGAAAATACGTTATTCATACCGGAGCACCTTATGGCGTGGCAAATGCTCCCGACATTGAAACCCAATTTCAGGGATCAATGACCATCACCAGAAATAACCCACAGGCTGATCGCGAAACCCGTCATCCTGCGGTATGTTGCCACCCAGAAACTGGTAACCTCGCTTTGTTCATTAATCCTACCTACACCACCCGGTTTTCAGACATGAGTAAAGCAGAAAGCGAACCCATTCTTCGTGAGTTGCTTTCTCATTGCACTCGCCCCGAATTTTCCTGTCGATTTCGCTGGACACCCAATACCCTGGTAATTTGGGACAATCGATCTACCATGCATTATGCTGTAAATGATTACGACGGATATCGACGGCTTATGTACAGAACCACGATTTCCGGTGAACCGCCGTTACCAGCGACATCATAAAATTTCCAATATACCCGCCATTGAAACCGCTAACTTGTCTCAGTCGAAACCAATGGAAATCAATGGAAATCAATGGAAACAAACGGAAACAGATGTATATGGACATGAAGCAGGCTCGTGTGAGCGCTCTGAAGGTTCCGTTTTCCGATCCTGGGCAAGTCGATTTTCGCTTTACCCAGAAAACCGACTTACCCACTACTGGTCCGAGACAAAAATGCCACGAGTCACACGCAGCATTCCTCGTTCTTAACAAAGATATCAAAAGAGAATCCTTTCGTTCCAGTGCTTCTATTGTCTTCATTTTGCAGTCTGCCTGGACTACCATTGATGTGCTTGACGATAAAATCCGGAATGTTATCCCGAGATGTTCCAATGTCTCTTAAAAGCTCATCTGGCAAACTTTTCAGTTCTTTCACCAATGCTCGATAATCCACCTGTTTTTTAATCGCTAAAAAAAGTTTCCTGGGGCCTCCACCAAACAACCTCCCAAAACCCTGATGACTTTTGTTCTCGGCGATTCGAAAATGTGTTAGATTTTTCATCATAAATTACCTTTTTTGAATTAATAGACAGATAATCACTCTCTGTGCTGTAAATTTATTAATTTAGAAGGCTTTTGACAAATGAGGTTTTATATCTTCAATATAGTTTTTCTTTAGTGATGTCTATTTCATTGCCCTCGTTAAATGCATTGCGCGCTTTCGAATGTGCCGGTAGGAACCTGAGCTTCTCCAGAGCCGCAGAAGAGCTGAATGTGACGCCGGCTGCGATTGGACATCAGATTCGGGTTCTGGAGGAGCGCCTTGAAGTTCAACTGTTTATTCGTCTGAATAGAGAGGTTCGGTTGACCCAGGCGGGTGAGGCTTTGTTGCCTGGCTTGCAGGATGTATTTTCCAGACTCACCCATGTGGTGACAGATTTTCGATACCGCAGTGATGACAGAATATTAGCCGTTAGCGTACCCGTCTCTTTTGCCCTTAAATGGCTAATACCAAGACTGGATCGATTCAAAACACTTCACCCGGATATCCATATCCGGATTGATTCAAATGATAAACTGGTAAATTTTGACCACGATAACATTGACGTTGGGATTCGATATGGTTGCGGCAGCTATCCGGGCCTGGATGTCAGCGCACTCTCGGACATCATTCGGCTATTTCCAGTTTGCAGCCCATCCCTGGCAAACAAAACCAGGCCGCTAAATGGCCCAGAGGACCTGTCACAATTTACCATTTTGAATCAACCCATCACTTCCGCCAACAGCATGTGGCCAGATTGGCAGTTATGGTTAAAAACCCTAGGTTATTCCGATGTCAAATTCAAGGATGAAATCCAATTCAACGCTAGCTCTACCGCTATTCAGGCAGCAATCCAGGGCTAGGGAGTAGCGCTGGCCGATGAGATTATCGTCAAAAGTGAACTTGAATCAGGGCAACTGATTATTCCATTCGATCTGTCTTATCCCCTTCCTTGCACATACTATATCGTTAGCCCTAAACATCTCTCCAACCATTCCCGGGTAATGGCTTTTAAAAACTGGGTTCTAGGAGAAATACGCACAGCCTTTTAATATCCTGCCGTATTGTAATCCTGGCTTAACTCTTCCCGGATTGATGCAAAGTATGTATTGCCTAATGGATAATGACTTCGTCCACGGTTTTGGGGTGCGAGGTAATCGCTTCATAGCCGCCTTCGGTAATAATGAAGCTATCACCAACCTGCGCCCTGAACGTGTCGGTGCTAACTGAACCGTCTACCGCGAACACCATATTGGGTTCCAAAATGGTTTTGTCACCAACAACTAATTGGGGCGCCTCCAGAAAACTAAACCCGGTTCCACGACCACATCGAAACGGATAATCATAACCTGCGGACTGAATCACCTCTGCATACGCCCCATGAACATCCTCCGCTGTTACGCCAGGACGAAGCACCTCCAGCGCAGCAGCCTGACTGTCTACCGCTACCTGATAGATCGCCTGCTGGGACCTGTCTTCAATTTCACCGAGCCAAAATGTGCGATCAAATCCGAGCTTGAATCGATGGAAGTTAGTCATTCCACAAAAACACAAGAACACGGGTTCACCGTATTGCATTCTGCGATTAGAGGCTCGATGGTGGGTTTTGATAATATCCTTACCAGATGCCATGATTTGCAGGAAATGAGTATTCGGTGACATTTCAGCATCACTGTAATGCCTGGCTAACAAATCAGCGGACTTCCGGGTCCCTGCCTGGGAAGTCGCTAATGCAACTTCGTATTCTGCGACGCCGTCTGCAATGGCATCCCGGCCAGCTAGCATCATGGCGTTTGCGACCTCGCCAGCATGCCGAGCGAGCTGCAATTCATAAGGGGATTTCACCATTCTCATTTTTGCAATCACGGGCATAATATCCACAATGCACCCCGCATCCGTAATCGAATCAATATAGGTTCGTACAAGGGGCGGCATCTTTTGGGGTTCAATGGCGACTTTAGATGCATTTTTTATCTGGGATGGCAGATGCTCCCTCCACTCATTCCCGGTACCATCATTCCACGCTTCGATCCGATCAACCCTAGCGTGTTCGACGGCAGAGTTCAAATCAATGGAAGGCGTAATCAATAGGTTTTTCCCCTCCCTGGGAACAACCAGGATAGTAGGTCGCCCAAACTCCATGTGAAGATAATCATAATATCCTGTGTAGTAATATACCGAGTCATCATCAGTAATCACCGCAACATCAATATCGAGCTCAATCAGTTTCTCTTTGAGCCTTTCAGCATTTTTTTCAAACATTTCCAACCCCAGGTTTTAAAATTATGGTGGGCAATTAATTATGGGGGCAGTATACCTATTTAAGTCACGAAAAATTATTTACACCATCACCCTCGCACCACAGAGTTGATTAGTCTTTACAATCGTGCACCCGGCTAATTGGGAACCAGGAAAATATGAAAAACTGGAAAATCTAACGATCACTGCGCTGTTATCCCGGCGTTACCGAAATCATTCACACAAAGCCGATAATTTTCTTGCTGGGTGACTACTTCCACTTTTACCATTAACCAATCTATAAAATAGACACAAGTCCTCAGAATAAACCAGTTCTCAAACGGAAAAACCTAACGAGTTGGGGTTTCACTTTGGTTGCTGCCAATTACTTTCCGTTTTGTGTGATACTGAACATGTATCAAAACAGATTCGTTGAAACTACATGACTAAATCCATTTACTCAGTCCGGATACTTTGTTTCGCCATCATGGCGTTTCTTATCATACGCACGGCTTCTGCGGAACCAACAACCGCAACCTTTGAAATCACATTCTCGAGCCTATGGAGTGACCAAACCCACCCGAAAGAATTTCCCCCAAACCCTCATTTCTCTGAGTTCACGGGTGTTATCCATAACGGGTTAGTTTCGTTCTGGACGCCAGGAATGTTGGCAACAGAAGGGGTCAAAAATGTGGCGGAACGAGGCAGAGAAGATAAATTTCTCGAAGAAACCAGCAGGGCAATCGAATCCGGAGCAGCGTCGTCTGGATTCGAAATAGATGGTTTCTATCAGGAAGAAACACCGTCGGTAAAAGTAGTCGTCTCTGCTAGCCACCAACATACTTTGCTGTCAGTTATTACCATGTTAGCTCCAAGTCCTGATTGGTTTACGGGAGTACATGATCTGGAACTACGCCCTTCAGGCGAGTGGATCACCTCCAAAGTGCTGCAGACTTACACTTATGACGCTGGCACAGATAGCGGATTGTCCTACGAGTCCCGCAATCAGCCGACTGAACCACCCGCGCCAATCACCCGAATCGAGGGGGAGCCTCTTGCTTACCAGGGGGAAGTTCGACCCACGCTGAACATCAGGATTGATCGTATCGATTAGAGACAGATTTTATGCCCGGTGCTGTTACTTATTGGTACCTTGAAAAGGAATTAGAATCCCAAAAAGTAATACGAATTCGCTCTCACGAGCACAAAAATAACAGGAACTGGCGTATGGGTAATCGAAGAAAAAGTCACCTCGAACCACGCCAGGGATTGATTTTATTTCCTGACTGGGACAACCTTGAGGTCGGGATTAACCACTTAGCTCGTAATAGAAACCATGAATCGACTCACCTCTTATTCAACACAAACTGAAACAGGTATGCGACAGTGGAGACATGATATCCATCGCCACCCAGAGTTGGCATTCGAGGAACATCGTACAGCTAATAAGGTAGCAGATTTGTTAAGGGAGTTTGGTATCGAAGTTCATACTGGTATTGGCAATACCGGCTTAGTGGGTGTGCTTAGGAAGGGAAACAGTGACCGGATGATTGGGCTACGGGCAGACATGGATGCACTAAAAATTCAGGAGCAAAACACTTTTGAGCATCGATCAGTGCATGAGGGCAAGATGCATGCTTGCGGGCATGACGGGCACACAGCAATGTTATTGGGCGCTGCGAAAGTATTGGCATCAGAGGTGGATTTCGATGGCACGGTAGTGTTTATTTTTCAGCCCGCAGAAGAACATGGTGAGGGTGCGCGGTCCATGATTAGCGACGGTTTATTCGAAAAGTTCCCAGTAAGTTCGGTATACGCGATTCATAACTTCCCGTCTTTGGAAACCGGGAAATTCGCTGTGCGGGCCGGTTCGATCATGGCCGCAGAGGACAACTTTGAAATCACCATTAGTGGCACTGGATGTCACGCTGCCATGCCCCACCTTGGAAAAGACCCCATTGTCATCGGATCGGAAATCGTCACCGCGATGCAATCGCTGGTTTCCCGTACTCTCAATCCCATGGACAATGCCGTGGTTTCCTTCACAGAATTTATCACCAACGGCACGATTAATGTCGTGCCCAGTCAGGTTATTCTTAAAGGCGACACCCGTTCGTTAACGGTTGAGGTTCAGCAACACATTGAAACAATCATGGAACGCATTGTGAGCGGCATTTGCGCCGCCCACGGAGCAAGCTACGAATTCAGGTACGTACGCAACTTTGTCCCTACAGTTAATACCCAGAACGAGGCAAACATTGCGTCCCGTGTCGCAGAAAAAGTGGTAGGCGCGGAAAATGTGGTTAGTGACAGTCGACCGGTCATGACCTCGGAAGACTTCGGCTATATGTTGCAGGCGAAACCAGGGGCCTATTTATTACTCGGCAACGGCGTGGAAGGCGTCGGTGGTTGTAGTTTACATAATCCGGCCTATGATTTTAACGATGAGATTCTGGGTATTGGCGCTGATTTTTGGGTGTCATTGGTGTCGTCAGAACTTGATGGAACTGACTAGTTTTGACAACAACCATTCTTTAGTTCGCAAAAAGAGGCATAGTTCGTCTCTGCAAATTTCGCTCATGGGAATTTAGACAGCAATACACAAGTACAAATACGTGAGCACAAATACGTGAGCACAAATATAAATACAACCAGAACACTCTCTTAGACCTGGAGCCCGGCCCAATTTTAAGCTATCGAATTTTGACTCAAAACGCGAAGATGTTCGGTGACAGATTCGGCAAGGGCGCCCAGGTCATATCCCCCTTCCAATACGGAAATCAAGCGACCATTACAACAAGAGTCGGCAAGCTCCATCATCATTTGGGTCATCCATCCATAACTCGATGTAGACAGCGCCATAGACCCCAATGGATCTGCCACATGGGCATCGAATCCCGCAGAGACAAGCACCATGTCGGGACTGAATGCCCGGGCTTTGGGCATAATCACCTCACGAAACGCCTCACGGTAATGCTGATCACCCATACCCGCACTCATTGGACAATTCAGGGTTGCTCCTTCTCCCTTTCCCATCCCCTGCTCTGAACGGCTCCCGGTTCCCGGATAGTGAGGAAATTGATGTAGGCTGATGTAAAACACGGAGGGGTCTGTGTCAAAAATATGCTGAGTACCATTGCCATGATGAACATCCCAATCCAGGATCAATATCCTTTCAAGCCCGTACTGATGTTGTAGATATCTAGCAGCAATTGCAATATTGTTAAATAAACAAAAGCCCATAGCCTGATCGGCTTCTGCATGATGACCCGGAGGTCGGATCATAGCGAAACCATTATCAACTTCTCCGGACATGATCTGGTCTGCAATCCCGAGTACTCCGCCAGCCGCTTGCACTGCTACGTCATAAGAGTCCAGACTCACCATAACATCTGGCGTATCAATATAATTTTCACCTCCACGACAAGCTGTCAGGATACGGTTTTCATAGAGATTTGAATGAACCTGATTGATCCAGACTGACTCTGCCACCCGGGCCTCCGCTTGTTTCAAGGCTCCATACCAGGGTTGCTGAAATAACAAATCATGGGCCGCCGTCAATCGGGCACTTCTCTCAGGATGTCCAGCGCCGGTGTCGTGATTCAGAAATAGGGGATTGTAGAGAAATGACGTTTGCATTCAGAAGACCTCTAATGGAATGGAAGGCGGACATGGTGAGTACAGCGAAATATGCGAGTGTAGATTCAAGAGTTATCTTTATTAACCTACACTAGTGAGCCGTATGTCGATGAACCGTATATCGATAAGCTACCTGTCAACGGACGTTATCGCCAAAAAAGGAATGAGTCAAATTCGGTCACGAAGAAGATAGCAAGTTATGATGTTGATTCCAACGCTGATCGAAGCATCAAAAATATTCAGATAATTTCTATTAGTCCAGTCGTTCCTAAACTCTTCGGAAAATTGCCTGCCGACAACCACACTCTGGACCGACTCTTTGCACAACCCTACCTGTTAGACCTTACCTGTTAGACCCACCAGCCCAATAAAATGTAATATACCTCAATGAACACTCCCGCCCACGTGATTTTTAGCTTATCGCTGCTCGGTCATGCAAGAGCGAGCCAATATGCCATAGCCATCGCGGTGGGGGCAGTGTTACCAGATCTTCTAATGGTTGTGTTTTATGGCTATCAAAAAATACTGGGCGTATCCGAGCAGACTATTTGGAATGAGAAGTACTTTCTGACCGAGTGGCAACACAGTTTCGATCTATTTAACTCCATTCCCATTTTAACCTTGCTGGCCATTGTGAGCTGGAAAACTCGCAAGCAAGTATGGTTTATGGTGTTCACAAGCATGGTGATTCATTGTTTGCTTGATTTACCTGTTCACCACGATGATGGACATCGGCATTTTTTCCCGCTTTCCGATTTTCGCTTTCAGAGCCCCATATCCTATTGGGACCCAAATCATTACGGTGGAATTGTATCGATTCTGGAAATACTACTGGTTCTTATCGGTGTCGCGTATTTATGGCGAGCGGAGTCAGGTTTCCAGCAAAACCTCCGACAAAAGACCCAACAGAGCATCCAGAATCGCCTAATTTCACCATCCCGCTTACAGATTGTGTTACTAATTGTATTGGTTATCTATAGTCTGTTTTTTCTGTTTGTTGTCAGAGTATGGATTGGTGCCAATTGATCCAGAACCGGTTGATGAATGTTTACGGAACTAAAGCTCCGGGGCCCCGACTAATTGAAACAATAAAAACGTTTTAACAGGAGGCAGCAGTGGTTAGTATTATTAAAAAGAAGAGTAGTAGGATCAGTGAAAACCTGGTAACCGATGAGAAACTCTATCGACAGAGAAGGCAGTTCCTGAAGACCGGCATCTTCAGCAGCGCGGGTCTATCACTAGCGACATATTTCCCCACTCTGGCAATGGCGGCGCTCTCCGAACTCCCGAATCGCATATCGAACGCACCCAGAACCCGAACCCTTGAAGAAGAACTAAATACCTTCGAAGAGATCACAACCTACAACAATTTCTATGAGTTGGGTACTGGAAAATCCGATCCAGTAGAAAACGCCAGTGCATTGATTACAGACCCATGGTCTGTGATGGTTGAAGGGGAGTGCGAAAGACCCGGGACCTACACACTCGAAGACATCCTCAAACCCCACGATCTGGAGGAACGGATATACCGCTTACGCTGTGTAGAAGCCTGGTCCATGGTGATTCCCTGGGTTGGCTTTCCATTGGCCGATCTAATTCAGCGCTTTAAACCTACCAGCAATGCCAAATACGTTGCATTTGAGACACTTTATGATGAAAGCAAACCCTTACCTGGTCAGAAAAGACAAAACCTCGCCTGGCCTTATCGGGAAGGACTAAGAATGGACGAAGCCATGAATCCGTTAACGTTAATGGCGGTTGGTTTGTACGGAAAGACCATGCCCAACCAAAACGGCGCACCCTTACGACTAGTCGTACCCTGGAAGTACGGATTCAAAAGCATCAAATCTATTGTAAAAATCGCTTTCGTTGAACAAGAACCTGCCACCAGCTGGAACATGGCCAACGCCCGGGAATATGGTTTTTATTCAAACGTAAACCCACAGGTCGATCATCGACGCTGGAGTCAAAAAAGAGAACGCCGTATTGGCGAATATTTCAAACGAGATACTCTCATGTTTAATGGCTATGAAGAAGAAGTTGCATATTTGTATGAAGGAATGGATCTGAGTAAAAACTACTAACCGAATATTGTTGATATCACTGTCTCTGATCACACTATCCCCAATCACATTTGGTTCTGCTTCGAAATGAAATCCCCAGGCAGTAAAAGTATCCGCTGGATCTACAAACCTCTGATCCACGTTTTAGCATTGCTACCCATGACCATAATGATAATTGGTTTGGTTAATCACTCACTGGGACCCAATCCTGCGGAAACCCTAAGCCACGTATCGGGAGAATGGGGATTGCGATTGTTATTGATTACGCTGGCAGTTACACCTCTCGCAAAGTTGACTCATTCTGGATGGATGATCAGTTTTAGAAGGTTATTAGGTCTATATTGTTTTTTTTACGTTTTTTCTCATTTCCTGATCTATCTGATATTGGACCTGTCTTTGGATTTCGGATTCCTCACCGAAGATATTATTGACCGCCCTTACATCACAGTCGGCTTTATCGGTTTTGTTGTTTTGTTGATGCTAGCTCTTACTTCTACCATTTCCATACGCCAGAGAATGGGTCGGAATTGGAACAGTCTTCATCAATTCATCTACCTCGCTGGCGTCCTTGGTATTTTGCACTTTTTGTGGATTACCAAGGCGGATGACACTGAGCCCATGATTTATGGCGTGATTTTCCTTATTCTGATGGGATGGAGAATAGGCAACAAATTACGGAAAAGACTTAGGTAACCAGTAATCTATTTTCGAATCTTTAACTCGAGGTTGTGTTGAAGCCTGCTTGAGCAGATAAATTTATCAGGTAGCTTTTGTCCAATCCAGACGTAATGAAGAGAAATAGTTGTCCTATAGCGGTGTATTCTCACTCTGGTAGGACGAAAAATAGTCACGAAATGCCGTAAAGCGGCGAATGCCAACAGCCTGTGGAAACAATTCAGGGGGAAATACTTCAACACTAACGGCATCAGAGACAGTTAACTGTAGCAAGTGATTTTCCAGGTTCACAGTAGTCGTTTTTGCGACCAGCTCAACGATGTGAATTCATAAAATGGCGACCATTGGTTTTCAATTCTATCCAAGCAACCGGAGAAGTCGCGATGAATATGCCTGATCTAATTAGTCCGTCCTGAAAAAAGGCGCGATGTCGTTAGCGATCATGCGTCATTTTCGACCTTCGGATCAGGACAACACCCAGACGACGATTAGCGGCGTCCCAAGGGGCTGACAACAGGCAATGGCGAGTAATGTTTGCTCTTCGCCGTTGGGTTTTTCAAACAAAAAGAAAGCGATCATCCACTTTCTCAAATTCCACGCGCAACCCGCCATCAGCAGATTGATACGGTCTCCTTCGGCTCCCTTCAGCCAGCTCCTCAATAAACGATGATCATGCTTCAAATGACCGATGATCGGTTCTATCGCACTTCGTTTGCGACACAGTATCCGTTTCTTCTGGCGTTGATAAGCATTGTCCCGTTTCAGCGGAGGACCCGGTAACAGCACCTCACAATCCACTTTATTCTTCGCTCCCCGATATCCCCGGTCAACCACCGCCAGCCTGATCGATGTCTCACGGTGGGTATGGGCTTCTGTCAGTGCTGCTTTCAGGGTCTTCGAATCATGATCATGTTCGTCATGACTCACCACCCCCACAATCACCTGTGACTCCTTCGTCGCCACCACTGACGCCTTGCGACCATACTCATACGCCTTGTGATCCTTCCCCTTGCCCACGCAGTACACAGCAGGATCATGCAGGGAGTAAACCTTGTTCCTGTCTTTGGGCTGTTGAGACAAAACACGTTCGTATAACGCAAAGTTCGCTTCCTGCGCCGTCAGAACATCGATCGGTAACTTCCGTTGGCATTCCCTGAGCAACACACCCGCAATGGTTCGTAATCGTTTCAACGCCTTGTTCGCCTTACGACGTCGTTTCACGTGACGGAAATGACGACATGCCAAACGAAGTGACCGCACTTCCTTTACGTACGTTCGTCGTTGTTGTATCCCGTGTAACTTCGACAGCTTGTTCAGGCGATTGATGATCCTTATCGCCAACTTGCTGTCTGTCGGGTACGTGATCGCCTTCTCCTGTACCGTGGTATCTACCAGTACTGTCTGCTCCTCTGCCAGCTTCCCATGCAGTTTTACCGACAGCGAAAAGATCTCCCTGACTCCCTCCGACCCAATCCGGTTGCGGAACTTCACCAGTTCCGTCGCATGGCACGGTACCTGCGTCTGGAAACTCACCTCACCACAGAACACCTGAAAGTACGGGTTCATCTTCCATTGATCCACCACCGATTCATCACTTAAGCTGTACAGCTGTTTGATCATCACCAATCCGCTCATCAACCGGATCGGTTTCGCGGCCCGCCCCTTCGCGCTGTAGTACTGGCTCAGGGAGGCTTCAAGCGATGACCAGTCAAGGGTATTGCCAAGGGCAATCAGGGGATGGGACGTATCCAGCTGATCAACGATGTTGAAGAAACTGAGTTGATCGTCATTCACCGGGCTGTCAGGTAGCATATATACCTCGTGTTCGACCAGAAACTGAACGCCAGTTTAACAATTCCGGTCGATTCAAACCAGGACTATATCCAGTTTATACTGGATATGTAGCCTTTTCGGGTTCTTCAGGGACGACTAATTACTATCCCCAATGGCGAAGAAGCCCACCCCACTTTTTCTATTGAAGAAATGGAACGTAGATTGCATCAACTGCGAAATGGAATGCAGGAGAACCACATTGACGTCTGTCTTTTCACGTCCTACCACAATATTAATTATTACGGTGATTTCCTCTATTGCGCATTTGGCCGATCATATGGATTAGTGGTAACCCATGAGGGACAGACATCGATCTCAGCCAATATCGATGGCGGTCAACCCTGGCGAAGAACCTATGGTGAGAACCTGATTTATACCGATTGGCAAAGGGATAACTACTATCGTGCAGTAAAGAGCCTTGTCAAAGACGGGCAAACCGTAGGTCTTGAGTTTGACCATGTGAATTTACAAAACATGGAAAAGCTAAAAACCGCATTACCTAACTGCCGATTTGTTGATATTTCAGAGATCTCCATGAAACTGCGAATGATCAAATCCGCAGAGGAAATCGCCCATATCACAAAAATGACCCGCATAGCGGATATTGGCGGAGCTGCTTGCGCTGAAGCCATTGGAGTTGGGGTTCCCGAACACGAAGTTGCGCTCCACTCTACCAGTACCATGGTGAGAGAAATTGCCAATACCTGGCCAGACGGGGAATTGCTGGACACCTGGACCTGGTTCCAGTCCGGAATCAACACCGACGGTGCTCACAATCCCGTGACCTCCAGAAAGATAGAAAGCGGCGATATTTTAAGTCTGAATTGCTTCCCCATGGTCGCAGGGTACTATGTTGCTTTGGAACGAACCTTATTCTGCAAATCCGTCAGCGATGAACACCTACGGCTTTGGGAAGTAAACTGCAAGGTCCATGATGCTGGTAAGGCATTGTTAAAGCCCGGCGCTCGATGTTGCGATATCGCCGATGAGCTCAATGAAATCTACGCCGAACACGATCTATTGAAATATCGAACCTTTGGCTATGGTCATTCGTTCGGAGTACTTTGTCACTACTATGGACGAGAGGCTGGACTAGAACTAAGAGAAGACATTGATACCGTGCTGACCCCCAACATGGTAGTTTCCATGGAACCCATGATTACCCTACCCGAAGGACTGCCCGGCGCAGGGGGTTATCGTGAACATGATATTCTCGTGATCACGGAAGACGGAAATCGTAATATCACCGGTTTTCCCTACGGACCGACATATAATATTATTGGTTAATGGCCCACCTTATTCGTGCCATAACCTTTTTTGGCGATAGATCACTAACCATGCTGTTTTGCCCGCATGTACATCAATTCGTAACGGGGAGGTTGTAAACGAGAGTATTTTAATAAGCATACTGTCCCCGGAATACCGCTATTTCGCATCTTTTTTGTGGCAAAAATCAACAGCATTGAATTCGCCTGGTCGAAACCAATGCTGTTACTCTAAGCAAAAAGAGAGAGACTTTATGCGAACACCAAATCCATCCATCGCTATCATCGGTATCGGCTGTCGCTTTCCCGGAAATGCGAATACTCCCGATGAGTTCTGGAATATGTTATGTGCTGGTGAGGATGGTATTGTCGAAGTTCCCCAAAACCGCTGGAGTACTCAGCGCTTTTACGACCCCAACCCTGCAAAGCCCGCAAAATGCTACGTTAAACACGGTGGTTACCTTCAGCAGTCCATCGAAGAAATGGATGCTCTATTTTTTGGTATTTCTCCCCGTGAAGCAGAGGCACTCGACCCTCAACAAAGACTGATTCTTGAGGTCACATGGGAGGCGCTTGAAGACGCTGGAGTGCTGGCAGCTGATCTCGCTGGAACCAATACCGGGGTTTTTATTGGTGGGTTTATGGTTGATCACCTCGCATCTCAGGCAGGTACCCTAAACAGGGAAATGATCAGTACTCACAGTGCAATCAGTTTCAGCCAGACACTATTGTCGGCCAGACTCTCGTTTACTCTGGATTTGAAGGGGCCATGCTTTACCGTGGATACCGCATGTTCCTCATCATTGGTTGCTGTCAATCAGGCCTGCGAGTCAATCCTGCATGGAGATTGTGATAAGGCATTGGTTGGTGGAGTAACGATCATGTATCGCGCCGAAACCCCGATGACTATGGCGAGAGGTCAGTTTCTATCCCAGGACGGAAGAAGCAAAAGCTTCGACTCCCGGGGAGACGGATACGGTCGTGGTGAAGGTGCTGGCATCGTGTTACTTAAACCTCTGGAACAGGCACTGGAAGATGGTGACCGGATTTATGCCACCATAGAGTCAACCGGAGTCAACCAGGATGGGCGCACTGACGCCATTACGGTCCCTAATCCCATCGCTCAACAGGAACTCATCCACAAGGTGATGAAGCAAGCTGATCTCGACCCCAATGATATTGCATTTATCGAAGCTCACGGTACCGGAACCGCCCTCGGGGACCCATTGGAATGCCAGGCATTGGGAGCGGCATTGGGTACTGTCTCGGATAATCCAATTTGGGTAGGTTCGGTAAAAGCCAACATTGGGCATCTTGAACCCGCCGCTGGAATTGCGGGACTCATCAAGGCCGCATTATCACTGTCCAATCAGGCGGTGCCGCCAGTTGCCAACCTGTCAATTCCTAATCCAAACATTGCTTTCGACGAACTCGGTATTCGACTTCCGAAGAAAGTAGAGTCTCTGGAATTTGTCTCAGGGGAATATGCATCGGTCAATTCTTTTGGTTATGGAGGAACCAACGCCCACGCTATTTTGAAGTACGCTCCCAGTATGAAAACTGACGAGGCTGTCAGGATCCAAACGGGAATAGATAAACCCGACACGCCCCTTTACTTTCTCCCTCTCTCCGCTCGCAGTGAAACGGCTCTACAGTCTCTTGCTGGGAGATACATCAACTTTTTCACAGATAATTTATCCGGTGAAAATGATTTGGATGACATCTGCTTTTCCGCGGCGACCCGTCGGGATCATCATCGAAATCGGCTAGCTCTGATCGCATCGAGCAGGGATGAGCTTTGCCGACAGCTAGCCGATTATGTTGAAAACAAGGGTGAATATCTGGTAACGGCCAAAGCTGCTGTAAACCCTCAGAACGCCATCTTCGTGATGACAGGCATGGGCTCGCAATGGTGGGGAATGGGGCAGGAACTTTTTAACACAGAAGCCGTGTTCCGCAGAATGGTTTTACGCTGTGACGAAATTTTCTCGGCGATATCGGGGTGGTCTATTCTTGATGAAATGCAGAAATCAGAGCTCGACTCGCAAATATCACAAACCCAAATTGCTCAACCCGCCAACTTCGTCCTTCAGGTCGCTTTGCATGATTTGTGGTTGTCCAAGGGGTTCAGACCAGCCGCCATCGTGGGGCACAGCGTGGGAGAAGTCAGTGCCGCATACGTTTCAGGCGTACTGAGCCTTGAAGATGCTCTATGTGTGAGTTACCACCGCAGTCGTTTACAACAAAAAGCCGCTGGGCGTGGTGGGATGTTGGCGGTAAACATCACCGCCGATGAGGCAGCACAGATGATACCTAAGCATGGAGAGGACAAAATCTCCATTGCCGCGATAAATAGTGAGTCTTCATTAACCTTGTCTGGTAATCGTTTTTCATTGGAGCAGATCGCTGATGAATTACAGCAACAGGGTATCTTCAATCGAATGCTGCAGGTTGAAGTTCCTTATCATAGCCCCGTAATGGAGGAATTGCGGGATGAGTTGATATCTGATTTGGAGCAGATCCAACCGAATCTTCCGTCTATTCCTCTGTACTCCACAGTAACCGGAAAGCGCGTGGAGGGAGTTTTATACGATGCTGAATACTGGTATCAAAACATTCGCCAACCCGTTTATTTCGCAGATGCAATAAACACTATCATTAACGATGGACATTTTCAGTTTTTGGAAATAGGGCCTCACCCGGTTCTGGGCTCATCGATTAATCAACTCCTACAGCAAAATAAACAACGGGGCCGGGTCATCCCGACCCTGAAACGGCAGTCGCCGGAGCAGCGCTATTTCTACCAGGCCCTTGGGGAGATGTTTTGTGCGGGAACAGTGCCCCAATGGTCTGATTTCTACCCCTTGAATACGCACCCCGCGGGACGGGACTACCGTTTTGTTCGCTTACCACTTTATCCATGGCAAAGACAACGTTATTGGGTTGAAAGCGAAACTTCTTTATTCGATCGGCTTGGTGATCCGTCTGATCACCCCATTCTCGGGCATCGGCAAAATACGCCAAACCCGGTTTGGCATCAAATGATAAATACCCAGTATCTTCCGTGGTTAGCGGATCACAAAGTGCAAAACCTGGTTATTTTACCGGGAGCGGGATATGTCGAAGTAGCCTTGCAATTACATAAGCGATATTTGAATTCAGAAACTCCCTGTAGAGTGGAAAACATAACACTACAGCGTGCGCTGGTGGTGGCGGATCTCGCGGAGCCTACATTACACACTGAATACGATAATCAAACCCAGCGCTTCCGTATCTTCAGTGGCACCGAAAATCGTAAACGCTGGGATCTGCACACTCAGGGGTATTTATCCCAATTGGCGCCGGAGCATGCAGGACCCATGAATCTGACGGATCGATTGGCCCAATGCACCGAAGCGCTGGAAGTTGAGTTATTTTATGCCCGCCTGGCAAGAAGCAGCCTTCAGTACGACACCGCCTTCAGAACGATACGGGAGATTCATCGCGGCGACAACCAGGTGCTGGTCAGGCTTGAACCCGCTTCAACCGTTGGCCTTGAAGATTACGCAGTGCATCCGGCTTTGCTGGACGGTGCATTCCAGTCTCTTATGGCCATCGTGGCCGAAGAGGATGAAAACAGCTTTATGCCCGTGAATATTGGGCGATTGGATTTCTTCGGTAGTCCAGGGGAAACCAGCTGGGCCCACGGCCGATTCACCCGACAGCACAATGACATGATCTTCGCCGATATCGATCTGGTAAATGAAGACGGGCAGGTTTTAATTCGTATACGGGATTTTGGCTGCCAGTCGGTTAGCAATAATCAATCTGACAATGACATCGACCAATGGATATACGAGATAGCATGGCAACCCAAAGAGGCCAGTTCGGAATACGAATTGCAAACCGGGCCATTATTATTATTCGCTGATCAGCGAGGGGTATGCGACTCCTTACGGCCTGAATTGAAAAATGCAGGAGTCGATAAAATAGTTTTCGCCTCTGTCGGCGATGAATTCAAGCAACTCGATATCGACCACTATCAGCTACGCCCCAGCAATGATGATGACATATTAATGCTATTGAGCGTTATTGATGTTAACCAGTTTAGTGGAATCGTTTATGCATGGGCGTTGGACCTCGATGAAAATCAGGACCCGGATGGAACGCTGGCAATAACAGCACTGCTCCATTGTTCCCGGCTAGTGATGGAAAAACTGGACAATGCCCAATTCGATTTCAGTGTCCACGTTCTTACCAGCGGTGCCCAAAGTCTGGCCCGGGAGTTCGTAAGTTGTGGACAGGCATCAGTGATTGGATTGGCACGAGTAATTGCCAACGAATACACGTTGCGTACCATTTCCATTGATATCGAGGGCAGTATCGATGGGCAACCACACGGGGCAAACTCAAACCTGATTGTCGAAGAAATACTCGGTCAGGATGATGAAAATGAAATCGCTATCTACGGTGGAAAACGTTATGTCTATCGGTTTAAACGATGGCAACGTGATGTAGAACTCCCGTCATTGGATTCGACGGGGCATACCAGGGATGAAATGCCATTTCGATTGCGACGAAAACAGGATTCCTATTTTTGGCAGCACTATCATTCAACCCCTCCCAAGGAAAATGAAATCCAGTTGCGTATTAAACAGCTGGCATTACCTAAGGGGTTCAAACCGGGGCAGTCTGCTCACATGGCACTGGTGGGTAAGGTACTTCAGAGCAATCATGCCAATTGGAAAAACGACCAAACCCTGATCTCACTTGGATTGGTTGATGACGTTAGTCGTGACCTCAACGTTTCCCCCGATACTCACCATCTGTTCGCACTCAACGGTGATCATCATGATCATGCAGTGGATGAACAACAAAATCACTGGATCTTTTGTGCCGAGAACCTGATTGATTTTGCCCGGGCGCTACATGTCATCGAAAATATCACCCGACTGGAAACGGGGCATTGGATATTGATCCACGCCAGCCTGGATGATAGTGACCTCGCCATGGTGCAAATCGCCCTCGAGAAAACTAACCAGGTGGTAGCAACTTATCGTGAACCATGGAAGCGGGATGCCATTCATAAGCTCGGAGTAAACCAACTAATTTGCCTTGAAGATAAAGATGTATTCAAGCAACTTGAGCAGATCAGACCGGAAGGATTCGATATCATTATCAACATACTAACCGGGGAGCCAGGACTAAAAACCCTGAAATTAGCCAAACCCTTTGGCCACGTTATCATGCCATGGAGTCAGCAGGACCCAGTCCCCATCTCATGTAGCAATTTGCAGATTGCCTTCCTTGATATGCATTTGATGTCGAGCCAACAGCCTGATCATTATCATCAATTGCTCCAACAGGTGCTGAATGGTTTTATCCGAAAGCGATGGACGCCCACATCAATTGATGTGTATACGAATGATCAGGTTGATGACGCCCTCGACTCCTGTCGAAATAAATCCATTGCACTGACAATGGAAACTGACCCAAAGACCAATCTTCTTCCTCCCCAGCAGCCCCAAATTCGATTCGAAGGTGGCAGTTATCTAATTACCGGAGGATTCGGTGGATTCGGTTTGAAACTTGCACAATGGCTGGTGAAACACGGTGCAACGCACCTGGTCATGGTCGGAAGAAGTGGAGCATCGAATGAGGTAGCCAAACAAACGGTGACTCTCCTTCGAGGCATGGGAGTAACAATCATGGAGGCTAAATGTGACATCGCTGATGAGCAAATGGTGATGGATTTGGTTAATAGAACCAGTCGGGAATTCCCCCCTTTAGCTGGTATCTTCCACACAGCAGCGGTACTTGACGATGCGATGTTAAACGACCTCACTGAACAACGACTTGACCGGGTCATGGGTCCCAAAGCCCGCGGAGCATGGTATTTGCATAAGTACACGGAATCATTGAAACTGGATCACTTTGTGCTCTTCTCCTCTTTATCTTCCATTGTTGGCAAGCCCGGCCAGGGTAATTATGTTGCGGCTAATGCTTACCTTGATCAGCTGGCACGTTATCGCAGGGCTCGAGGCCTAACTGCAATGTCGTTGAACTGGGGGGTGCTTGCGGACGTTGGTCTGACAGCAAATCAGGGACTCGAAGACCGGTTGGATAAATTAGGTATTGGCAGCTACACCCAGGATGAAGCCATGGAAATGCTCAATATTGCATTGAATGCCAACGATGAGCAAATGGCGCTGCTCAATATGGACTGGCAACTATTCAGCCAGGTTACCAATACGCCAAATAATAGCTTTGGACTACGCTATGAGCACTTGATTGATCCAGAGTGGCTAAAAAACGACACACCATTGCAACAACTTTATGACGAATTGGCTGCCCTTGATGCCAGCAAGCAACACGAACAACTCATGAAGCTGTTAAGCTCAGGCATCGCGACGGTCATGCGACTTCCCATTGATAGTCCGGATATGGATGTCTCACTCAATAACTTCGGGCTGGACTCTCTAATGGCCATAGAAATACAGACTATCATTGAAAAACAGACCGGAGTCGGTTTATCCGTACTTGAAATCATCCAGGATAATAGTATCGATTTGCTCTCCCATAAAATACAATCCCGACTTTCTGATCAATTAGCCAGGGAATAATGGCAGGATGAAGTTGAGTAGAAAGTTAAGCCGATGTATTTTTGTCAACACACTGCACCGGAGTCCTTGGTGGATCACTCTGGAAGCTGGGAGTTTTTACCTTTTTCCTCCAACCCATATACGGTATGATAATAAGATAAACCTGAGAAGACGATTAATCCAATTGGTTACGTGAATTTAAATCGCGGATTGAAGACATAGCTGTGAGGATTGATCACTTTAGGGGACGCTATATTTTTTTAAAAGCCTGACTTTATCGATGTCCCCTCGGCCATGTTTTTCGGGCCGATGTCTTTCGGGCAGACGTCCTCTGGCTGTCCAGAATCGCCCATCCTATTCACATATTTTTCCGAATACCGTGCAAAGAAGATCCCTGATAAACTCACTGCGCGCTTTTCATTTTAATCACGTCACTCACTCGATTGATATTATTAATCGAAACCATTGTCAGGGTTGGTGTTACCGCCGCTTCTTTCGCAAACGCACCATACGTTTGGATTTCTATCAGGATAATGTATTGATAGGACACGTGGAAAATGACCTGTATCGCGATGACCTAAAAGAGCATGGGCATCATCCAACGGGATTTTGTGGCTTTAAATTTGTATTTCCAGCCGAGTTTGAATTTCTCCCAGATCGACTGATTTCAATTTACACCAAAAGCATCAACAAACCGCTCTTTGAAATACCAACCAACGAAACTCCAAAAACGCTAGAAAAGGTATCTCGCCCCATCTTCTTTATGCACATCCCAAAAACGGCGGGCACCTCATTCAACAACCATGTTCAGCAATACTTTGACTAGGGAACCAGTATTACTCACATTGAAACCCGTCAGGATTTAGAATTTCAAAGTTCGCTGAACCAATATCAATATCTTTCAGGGCACCTTACTCTGGAGAAAATAAAAAACCGATTTGATCGCTTACAGGACATCGATCTCCACTGCATACTGAGAAAACCAATACAGCAATTGCATTCCCACCTGGCTTGGGTAAAAGGTATTCCGCTAGACCCAAATAGTGATTTTTTCAACAAGCATGATGCCGTCATAAAGGAGATGGCCACATGGTTATGCCAGAATGATCTCTCAGATCCTGACTTGCTTAGGCAATTTATAGAAGAGCTAGATGGTTTTCAATTTGACTTTTTCGATAATATCCAGACCCGTTATTTTCTCGACTACCGACCGGGTCGAGTAGAAAAAAAAGATCTGGATAGGGCCGTCAACAATCTTGTGTATTTCAAATCTCTGGGGCTGACAGAATCCTACGATCAGTACGTCAATCAGTTTTGCGAATTATACGGTTTACAAACCACTTCCACGGTGGCCAGACGTAACCCATCCAGAGTAACTGCATTATTCGACGTTACTTCGCCGGAAATTCAGGAGGCCTGCCAGCCGTTGATACAATACGATCAACAGCTATATAACCATGTTCTTGCTGGAGGATGAGCTCAAATAGGTACCGCCCCTGGCATTCGTTACTCGTACCGCATCTCAGCAATTCCAATGCACGACTCCCCTGCTCCGCAGTACAACAGATAAGTCTTACCGTCTTCTTCAAAAACACAAGGATCTCTTAGCCCATGGACTGGTCCTTCCGCGGCGCCGATGGAAGATCGTTCCATTGGCAGATCACCACCTTCCCAGGGTTTTTCTGGAGTAAGAACAATTTCCGGTTGCTGGACTTGCCACTTCGTCCAGTCTTCGTGCAAATTGACGATAGTTCGCCTAATCGTTTCCGGATAATCTCCAATACAGGAATAAAACAAATCCAGCTGATCACCCCGAAGTCGGGTAGCCACATGTCTAATGACCATACCCTCTGGTGTAACAGGAACTCCTTCGAATATATCGGGCCCCTGTTCGAATGGCCCAGACCAGGATTTTGCGCGCAGCAGTTTGCCACCCCAACCAATCGCATAAAAATAGTTGCCATAGTGAAATACGCGGAAATAGCAAATTCCTAAAATTGGTTCTTCAGCCCTGAAATCGATGCCATTGGATGACAACGCTAGCCGGGTTTTTTGTCTCCCATCATCCAGCATTCCGTGATAATACATACGGATAACACGTTGGCTATGATCAACGTGAACATCGGGAGAAGCGATATGCGCATACAAAAAATCACCATTATCTGGTGCTAACCATGCCTCACTTTCAGTTTCATTTTCTGCTTCCTCCTTTGATCGGATTCCCGGGGCTGCTGTTAAATCCTCAGCCACAAAACCAGAGTGTTCAACATCTAAAACTCCAGGTTCATAAACTCGCCATGGCCCCGTCAAGCTATCACCATAAGCCATTCGAATATAGCGACCTTCATGGTGGGCGAAATAAAGATAATAGCGCCCAAGGGGCTCTTCCAGCCAGTCTGGAACACGAATCAGTGAAGCACCGTTTATATTGCTCCCTATGTGATCGCTGAGTCCGCGATGGATGATAGGCTCATCAATCAGTCGTTTAATCCCAAGAGGCATGAATGATTTCTCCTAATAGAAAATTGCGTCATCGTATTTTTAGTAGGCACTACTCAATATCCATAACAAACTCACTGATATCACTAATCACGGTTTGTTCCCGTTCCGTCTGAGGAGAATGGCCACAGTCTTCGTATACCCTGATTACCACGGGACCCCGTGTCTGCTCCCGTAAAACCTCTAACTGCCTTATCGTCCCGTATTCGTCCTGGTTTCCCTGTAGGCACAATACGGGCATTGTGATCCCATCCAGAAAATCACAAATAGTCCAATTCCTAAATAGTGGATTCAGCCATACATCATTCCACCCCCAAAACGCATCATCAACCTGTTCGCCATGATATTTTTCCAAACGTTGACGAAGATCTGTGGTTTCAAATAAATGCCGTGCCGTTCTAATGCCGTCCAGGGACACGTCTTCAACAAAAAAGTGTGGCGCCAATAACACTAATCCACTCACTCTGGGTAAAAGAGCATTCCGGCCCTCCCTGACCACATCGCTACCAGCGTAGATTGAAATAATTGAAGCACCGTCCGAATGACCAAGCAGGATCACTTTTTCCAGGTTTAACTGCTCAAGTAGAACCGACAGATGCTCTGCCTCCCGGTGCATGTAGTCTACTGTTCGTGGCAACGCACAGCGATCCGATCTTCCATAACCAAAGCGGGAATAGCTGAAAACTCCCCATCCCGTTTTCTCTAATAACTTTTTTGGAAAATGTTTCCACAAGTCCACGCAACCCAGACCTTCGTGCAGCAGGATGAATGTCGGCTGGTCCGGGTCGCCTTCGATCCAGTGGTATTCCAACCTGCCCGACTGCCAGGGACTTTGGATTTCAATGAAGCCGCGATGGTCCAATGTGGTAGAAGCTCAGCTATCCGTCAACCAGATGTTATCAGGTTCCTTGAGTTTGAAACGTTGAATTTTCCCCGTTGCGGTTTTAGGCAAGTCGTCCACGAATACGATTTGTCTAGGGTACTTCCATTTTCCTACTTTCTCTTTGACCCAATCTTTTAGTTCTTCAAAAAGCCTATCGTCATGTTGGACTCCCTTCAAAACCACAAATGCCCTGGGTTTGGTTAGCCCGTCTTCATCCTCATAACCCACTACCGCTGCTTCCAAAACAGCATCATGGGCAATCAGAGCAGATTCCACTTCAAAGGGTGAAACCCAAATCCCGCTGACCTTGAACATGTCATCGGTTCGACCACAGTAGTAATAGTAACCTGCCGTATCCCGGGTGTACTTGTCACCGGTCCGCGTCCATTCGCCCTCAAATGTGGTGCGGCTTTTTTCTCTTTGGTTCCAGTAGCCGATAGCTGAAGAAGCACCTCTAACCAACAATTCACCAATTTCGTCTCCTGTGACCTCTTGCCCCTGCTCGTTGACCAGGCGCAAGTCGTATTCAGGTACTGCCTTGCCTGACGACCCATAGACTATGTCTTCTGGATGATTGGACAAAAAGATATGCAGCAATTCCGTCGAACCAACGCCGTCGATGATGTCCACGTTGAACATTTTCTGCCAGCGTACACCCACTTCTTTCGGCAAAGCCTCTCCCGCAGAAACGCATAATCTTAATTTTTCGGACGAAATCCCGGGACCACAATTCGGATAAGCCAACATGGCAGCATATAAGGTGGGTACTCCATAGAAAATAGTGGGTTGGTGTTGTTTTAGGGTGGCGAAAACCGTCTCGGGCGTGGGTCTCGTCGTCCACAAAATAGTGGTCGCTCCCACGGACATCGGAAAACTCAATGCATTACCAAGCCCGTAAGCGAAAAAGAACTTGGCTGCGGAAAACACCACATCATCTTTTTGAATACCTAATACACCCCGACCAAACAGGCGGGCGGTTTCCGCCAGACTGGTATGCACATGGGGCACACCCTTGGGCATTCCGGTTGACCCTGAGGAATAAAGCCAAAAAGCCACATCATCACAACAAGTATCCCCAGTCGCATTGCCGTTCACCGAGAACAGATCCGACTGGTTGGAAATCGTCCGTTTAAAATCAACGTGGCCCCGAGCATCGCCATCGAGAACAAACACGTGTTTCAAAAAAGGCAAATCAGACAAAATTGGTTCAACCACATCCAGCAGCGAAGCAGAAATAAACAAGGCTTTTGCCCGGGTATCCATATATAGCGATATTGATCAGTGCCTAGCAGGGTATTGAGAGCTGCGGGTACCACTCCTGCCCGAATTGCTCCCCAAAAAATCACTGGCCAGTCCACCGTATCGTGAGCCAATAATGCGATGCGGCTTTCCTGCTCAACCCCATAAGCCGACAATAGATTTGCCATTCTATGGGTATTGACACCAAGTTCGCCATAGGTGATCGAATGCTCGGGATCAACAAACGCCACTTTGTCCGCTACTTCGCTATCAAGATGACAATCAACAAAACCACACACCGCATTATACTGACGTGGATAAATCATGGAATGTTCTACCTAAGGGGGAAATTCAAAACTAAAATTTAGAACTAAAATTTAAAACAAAAAATCAATAATAGAGCCCAACTATACCTAGTTACGTAAAAAATTAGTCGTCCAACACATCAATCCTGTGTAGAAAAACCTCTCTCATTTTTGGCTCTACGGGGACGAATTCTTCCATAGAGAAGACCAAAAATAACTACTCCTCTCACAGAAGTGGCTATTATAAGGGCGCATGGCGTCTTGATTACACCATCAAATACCGAATCGAATTACAGAATCAGGCATCAAAAACTAGCAAATTCATTAACCCAATACCCGGTGTGGAGTTGGAGCGTTTGAACTTTACTACAAACCTGATTCTGGTTCTCTGGGAGTGATTATCCGTAAGAGGTAGCTCAAAACTGGAAGGGAGAATCCCCTCTTCCAATGACCAACTCCTAATCGTTTGCCAACCGTCAGTTGATTTGTTTGAAACTTGAATCTTTAGTTCCGATTTTCTGATATCTCCGGACCCTCCTCCCAATATGAACGAAAGCCGGGGTGCATTGTAATTCGACAGATCAAACTCTTGGGATGTCAGAGTTGAATTCACAGAGCCCTCCATATTATTAGACGATAGGCCAGAGAAAAACGCACATCCAATTTCTGAACTGGCAATATTTCCACTAATGTAATTCGGACAAAAATCACGCCACCTCCACTTTACATCTCTGCTTGCCGTGGAGTCATGAACCTTCCATTGACTCAGCCCTCGCAAACTGAAGCCCGCCAAAACCCCCATCTTTTTGAATCTTCGAGTCAACTTGCTTATCACTTTTCTGGCTGGACTGTTCGCCGCACTGTTTTGCAGGAAATGATTCGCACTGGAATAAGCAGCACTGAGGTCACCCAAAACGTTATATCCGATGGCCTTTGCCGCAAAAACCTCTATAACATCTACCCCTGACTTCTCCAATAACGTGGCCTCCCTCAACAAAGCCACGGCGTTCCTCTCACCATACAACCCTTTTCCCATGCTCGACGACCAACCATTCCGTGCTTTTTCCACGACACCTTTTACCCCAGCATTCAACCGGGAGGTCCATCCTTCTTCCAACACTGAAATAAAATCACCTTCCTTAATCCTATCTTCTGCTATGGATATCCACTGATCTGAGGGAATGTTCGCAACCAGATGGTCATCCATCGAGTTTTCCTTGACTACTTCTGACTGCGTTGAATTAGTAGCGGGCGTAATAGACCCAATGGGTGTTTCGGCGTTTTTTTGGTCGTCTCCCGGAGCCCTAAAAATGAACTCGCCTTCGTCTAATCCGATTTTCCGAATCTTCCCATATTGCGGTGTTTGTAAACCTGAATATCGATTTAGTCCGGATGAAAGATAAACCCCAAGCTCCGTACCAGTAATATAAGAGTCTTTTACCAGATCAGCCTCCCCATTAATTCCCTTTATCAGAAGAGGAATAAAGTCGCTAACCGCAGGAACTTCCTGATTCGCACTACCAGATGTAATAAACTGTCTTACTGGGCTATTAATATTTTGTGAGATAGCCCGAGGAACGAAGCCGCTTCTCACAGTAAAAATTGATCCTGAGAAACAACTATCAAATACGAAAAGAGCATGTTTCGCTTCTATCAACTGAGCCCAGGCATCTATAACCTGCATCGGCAATGCCTTGCTAATAAATGCACTTTCGTCACCATGGGGATGGGGAGCATCAACCGGCACAATATAGCCAACGGAATTCCCCATGGCGTTTTTTCTAGTGTATCCATGACCAGCAAATAAGAAAAATAGTCTGGCGTTTGGATTTAATCCACGTTTGGAAATAAAGCTCTCAAAAGCTATCTTTAGCTCCTCAGAAGTGGGGTCATTCACTCGTGTAATCTCAAACCCATGCTCCTTAAGTGCGACTTCCACACTATCTATCTCACTTGGAACATTATCGAGAATAGACCAACCATCTCTGTAATTGCTTGTACCGATCAGCAAAGCATGGCTTTCTTCATAGAGAGGCACTTCATTATTCGCAGCAACAGGGCCAAAGGAAACCACCCAAAAAGTGAAAATGGTGAAGAGAAGTACAAACATTGAAGCACCCTATCCGCTGTGGACTTAAACTAACTTCCAGATTGAGTATCTAGTAACAACTTCAATTCCGGCGCGTCTTCAGGCCCAAAAATTCGCACACCCTCTCCAGTAACTACCATAATTCGACCAACTCCAAGGCTCTCATCATTGGTAATGATGAGTTCTTCCTTCCTTGTATCAATGACTATTCCTCCTTGCGAAGAACCCTGATTTGCTGAAGAATCCTGATTAACCAAAAAAGCTACCTCTAGCAAATCAGCAACAACCAGCACTCCCTTTATAAGGTATTTCGAAAATCCTCTTGTATTGTCCTCTTTTGCATCACTCTTTGTTATTGCCAATTTTGTTTCAGTAATTTCCTCAATTTTCCTCGCTATTTCCTCTGAGGCCAACCACCTGACTTTCACAGATTTAACACTATCTATCTCAGATGCATAACTACACTTTGGAAATTGAGAAACAGAGAACATCACCAACAACACAATTAACTGCCTTACCTTGTCTAAATCAAAAAACATACCTGCATTTTCCTTTTGTATTTAAAAAAATATATCATTAATCCGTATTTAACTGCGTTGGTCGGTATAATACTCTTGATTACTAACTTTGGTATAGCCATTTTAGCCATGCTGAAAGTTGACACTACTAAAAAAAGGGAAAAAGGACATGAAACAAATACTTCTGGCACTTCTATTCACTTCTCTCAGCTCCTTCGTGAGCGCAGATTATCTCGCTTATTCGGTTTCTTCTTCAGGAAAGATACCTTTGCCTAAAAACCTGGATTTGGTCGAAGTCGAGTCTTTAGTCAATCTCGAATGGGGAGAATATCGAGGCCCTAAAGGTAGAGTAGGCATTTTACCCGTTGAGAATAATTCTGGAGGATCGACGTCAACCGTATTAAGCGGCTCTAACTCGGTGCGATATGATGTTAAAAACGGACGGGGGGTTCCCGTTGAAGGAATTGAAGCGATATTAATGAATACGATGAACGCTACAGGGCGCTTTCGACTTCTGGAAAGAACAGTATTGGATCAGGCATTAAAAGAACAGGATCTAGGAGCATCCGGAAGAATCAGCCAGCCATCAGCGGCGAAAATCGGTAAGCTTTTAGGTGCTGAGTACTTGCTACAGGCCGTAGTTACTAACTATGAGCGCGGAGTTAAACAATCCAGTAATGCATTGGGAGGATTAGTCTCCGGTGTTGTTGGTGGAAACGCGGGTGCACTATTGGGGGGGATTGGAATCAAAAAGCAGCGAGGGGTAATTGGAATGAATTTCCGACTTATTGATGCTGAAACCAGTGAAATTGTATTTAGTAACCAATCAGAGGTAACGTTAACCAATAAAGGGGTCACCTTCGCCGGCAGTGCAGTCGTTTCCAGCGGTGCCATGGGAGATTTTATTTCCAGCTACTCTCAAACCCCAATCGGAAAAGCCGTGATAGCGGCCTGCAACAAGGGCGTCTTCGAATTAGCAAAACAAATTGGTTCTAAATCTGCTTCCGGTACCATAATAAAAGCATCTCCTGGGAAAATATTCGTTAACCTGGGCGCAGGAAGTGTTAGCAAAGGAGAAACCCTGGTCGTGTTAAAAAAAGGAGAGGACTTGATTGATCCTGACACTGGACTGTCTCTCGGCGGAGAAATGGAACGGGTGGGTCGTATTCGAATACATAATGTACACGAGAAGTACTCCATAGGAGAAGAAGAAAATTTCGATGTTAGTAGGATTTCGAGAGGAGATGTAGTCCAGTCGATGAATACGGCAACAGGATTGAAGTTCGCAGAAAAATGGACCTCATCAAAAAAGCTAAAAAAGAAATTTAATAAGGAATCCCTGCGCAATCTTTTTAAAAAGAAACCCAAAGACTAAGCTCGCCAGGAATTTGAATTTTTCAATGGACTCAATAAAAGCCCGATTAGAGTGAATCTCGGGTTTAACCCCCTGAGTTGATTCAAATAACACACCAATCCATTATTTGTGAAACAGATCCTGCTATATTAACTGACATAGCAGGATCAGCCGGAAATTTCTTGCCATAGACCTTATTGATGAAACCGCATACTCGACAATTAATTCAAAAGAGTCTCGGCATAAGTTTTAGCAAGTTCAATTATTTTCGCTTAAGACAATTGTTCATGACTTCTCAGAGACTCCTGAGGATTAGCAGGAGAGATTGTTTGTAAATGTTGGGACTCGATCTGCTAACCCAAAAATCAGGGTTAGATATAATCGGACAATGGCCGTAGAATCCTCTTAAGAGTCATTCGCAAAAACCGAGAGAGTAGGTCATTAGGGCAGTAAGAAGTAATGCAGTAAGTACGACTTTCACTTCCCATTTGTAGTTTTTTGGCACCATGGTTAGAAGATCTCCATATCGACTTGTATGGGTCTAGGGCTTCCCTTTGGACCGCTATTCACCGCCGGAGTCGAAATAAGATTGCCAGAACAACCTGGGATCACTGAGTATGACCACTTTTCTGCTAACGGATAATTGTAAATGACCGATGGATTTGCTTATCATTTCGAATGGGATGTCGCTAAAGCAAAAAGTAATCGGCACAAACACGGGCTTTCCTTTGACGAAGCCGTCGCGGTTTTTAGTGATCCGCTGATGTTATCAATACCTGATATAGTACATAGCGAAACCGAAGAACGGTGGGTTACCTTGGGCATGAGTCAGAATAATCAACTCATTGTGGTCATCCATACTTTCGACGATAGTGGTATCGAGTCCGCGACGATTAGAATCATCTCCACGCGACCTGCCACAAAGCATGAGCGACGACAATACGAGAATGACCAATGAAATCAGAATATGACTTTTCTAAAGGGGAGCGAGGTAAGTTCTTTCGTGAAAGAGCTAGGCTGAATCTACCTGTTTACCTGGACCAGGAGATTCAAACATATCTACAAGAGCGGGCTCGATCTAAAGGGGTAGAAATCAACCAGCTTGTTAATGAAATGCTCAAACAAGATATCAAACTCATTGAAGCGGTTAAGTAACTGCCCACCGTCAGATTGAGTCAATCATGATGTAGGTCGAAACGCTGACAAATCTGGTGATTGGGTTTTATCTTTTTCATTTTCAAAATCGATAGAAAAGCGATGCCTCAAGTATCCTCAAAACAGCCATTTCGATGTCTAGCGATATGATAGACTTTGGGTCACAGCGACCTAGAGAATTGAAGTAAATAGAAATGACTAAACAATTAACTGCAATTATTGAGCGTGAGGATGACAGCTACGTGTCCCTATGCCCTGAATTGGATATAGCCAGCCAAGGCGATACAGTTAGTGAGGCTAGGCAGAACCTACAAGAGGCGTTAACACTTTTTTTCGAAACAGCCTCAAAAGAAGAAATAAATCAGCGATTACACTCTGAAATTTATATTACCCAAGTTGAAGTGGCTATTGGGTAGGCTGAAAAGATTTTCCGGAAAAGATGTCTGTAGAATCCTGGAGAGAAATGGATTTGAGTTAGTAAGGCAAAGAGGTAGTCATGCTGTAATGCAAAAACCAGGGAATCCGACGGTAACTGTTCCAGTTCCACTCCACAAGGAGATTAAGACAGGAACTTTGCAATCAATTATTCGGCAGTCAGGTATTAGCAGAAGTCTTTTCGAATAAGGCAGGAATGAAAGACTAAAGCATCCTCATCAGAGCCATTCCTCATAGCTAAAGAATTAGGGAAATAACTGATAGTATGACAGTGTTTCAGATAGATTGTTTTTAGAGCGAACAATCGTTCTAATTAGTCGGCCCTTAAAATAGGAGTTTAAATCGAGTCTCATGAAACTCAGCTTCTTAATCTATCTTCGTTCGGCGTAATGCGTTTCACTCTATTTTTAGTAAACCATGGAAAAACGCTACCAAGTATTTATTAGCTCCACATTCAAGGATCTCGAAGGAGCACGAATGGAAATTAGCAAAACCCTGCTGAGAGCGAATTGCTTTCCTGCGGGAATGGAGCTTTTCCCTGCGGCTGACGAAGAGCAGTTTGAGTACATTAAAAAAGTCGTAAGGCAGAGCGATTTCTATATCATTGTTTCTGCGGGAAAATACGGCACTATTTCCCCAAAGACAGGCCTCGGGTATACAGAAATGGAGTATGACTATGCAGTTGAAATCGGAATACCTGTAATTAGATTGCTCCACAGAGACCCTGTAAAACATCTTCCTAACGGCTTAGTTGAAAGTACTCCGGAGTCACGCGAGCTTTTGGAACGTTTCAGACAAAAGATGCAGACCGAAAAACTGGTGAATCATTGGATGGAATCGTCTGAATTGCCATCGCTCGCTCTTCTCAACTTGAACTATGTAATAAGCGCGTTCCCCACATCTGGTTGGTCCAAGTTTTCGAAAAAAATGCTACCAGATAGTTGTGTCGCCCAAGAATCTATCACATTGCTTGAAATAATCAGGGATAATGCGTCGTTGAAAATACACGAAATTTTGAATTTGGCTTCGGAGGAACTAGACATTGACATGAGAAACTTTCGCGCCAATAGAGAATTAAAAATTAGACTCGGAATTCTCATGAACTCCGGTCTAGTAGTTTTCAGATTAGACATGAAATACTACAGTGCGAGTTATGATGATTCTTACGAGTTTTGGCGATATGAGGCACGGAGTCTTCCTTGCAGGATTACCGAGTCTGGAAAAGAAGTCTTGAGGCAGAACGAAGGCCGTCTATCTAAATAGTGGACCTAGGCGTTTCATTCAAACTACTTCATTCCTTGAAGCACGAATGGATGTCATAAACCGATACGTAGCATGACAAATCGTTGCACCGGAAATGGTTCAGTCTACGACTTTCAAGCAGAGTGCGCTTCTGTTAAATTTATTTTGTTGTTTAACGTTTCTCGGTATTGTTTCGCCAGCCTCGTGAACTCGATCATTAATGACCGTTAAGGGCCAAAAACGCCTCGTCGCAAATGGAGCACACTTGATACCCGTACACAAAACGAGGTATCAATATGCAACCAACCAACCATTCGAATTTCACTCCATGGAACAAAGGCAAGCTGATAGGTCAGCGACCTGCTCTAAAACTTCAAGAAGTCTGGCAGATTAGAATTCGGCTTCAAATCTCTGGAATTCCTCAAGAGCTTGCTCTTTTTAATCTAGCGATAGACAGTAAGCTGAGGAGCTGTGATCTGGTCAGACTGAAAGTCAGCGATATTTCCAAAATGGGTTCCGTCTCTACCAGGGCAATGGTTTTACAGCGAAAAACACAAGTCCCCGTTCAGTTTGAAATCACACCGGGTACTCGTGATTTGTTGAACAATCACCTAAGGAAAAATGATCTTGCTCTAGGAGATTATCTGTTTAAGAGTCGATTGTCCGCATCGAACCATCTCTCAACCCGTCAGTATGCTCGAATTGCAAAACGATGGGTATCGGAGATTGGTCTCGATCCATCAGTCTATGCAACCCACTCAACGAGGAGAACTAAAGCGTCGTTGATCTATAAGCGAACGAAGAATCTCAGAGCGGTGCAGTTATTACTCGGCCACACCAAACTGGAAAGCACAGTTCGTTATCTCGGTGTCGAAGTGGATGATGCTCTGGAATTGGCGGAACAAACCGAAGTTTAACGATAGGCAAGTACCGACAACAAGGTTTATAATACCTGTTGTCGGCACCATACTCGAAACGGTCATCCGAGTGGCCAACGCATTTTGCAACTTAATCCACCATGCTGACGAGATTCTTCAAAAAATAAATGTCCGCTTTCCGGCTGAACAACGTAATGCTACGACAATGTAGGCCAGCGGCTTATGAACCTGTCGCGAATAACTCTTTTAAACGGTTGAAGGTTTCAATACGTTCTCGAGCCAGGCAGTCACTTCAACGATTCGGCGTAACTTAATTTGTTCTACATGAGTAAGTATCCACAGATCACGGGTAGGTGGATCTGGCATATCTTTCATAACTAAGCGTTGCAGGCCTTTGTGTCTCTCTGCGACCACATTGGGGAGTAAGGTTCGGCCAAGACCGTTTAACACAATCTCCAGTGCCGTTTCCGCATCATGGACTCTTACTCCGACTAGTTCGCTGGTTCGGCCTTTGGTAGCTCTGTTAATCCACTGCGCTTGTGGCATGTGTGCCAGGGTTTCATCATAAGTTATCCATGGGAGGCGCATGGCTTCACGATTTGAATGGTGTTGCAAGGCGTAGGCTGAATAATGGAGTTGTCCGATGCGCCGCGACTTGATATTAGTCCCCCCTGTGGTGGGCCGAGAAAGACGAACTGCAATGTCGGCTTCGCGATGTGTAAGGCTGAAATCGCGAGTGTCGGGGATAAGGTCTAGTCCTAGGTCAGGATGGGCATCTAACAAACTACCAACTTCGGGCGCCAGAAGGCGATTAATTACGATGGGAACCGATGTAAGACGAACCGTCCCCGCGCAACTATCTTTGTCTGATCCCAACATCTCGCCAATTAGCTCAACTTCATGTTCCATGGCCTCAATGTGGCTGATCAAAGCCTCACCAACTGAAGACAAACGTAGTGATCCGTCCGGTTGACGTCCGCAAAGTATCAAGCCTAGAGCCGTTTGCAATGCGGTTAGCCTGCGTGAGACGGTCGTGTCATCCACTCCGAGCAATTGAGCCGCACCTGACAGACTTCGCCCCCGTTTCAACGCGAGTAGGAAGCGAAGATCATTCCAATTATTAAACTGCATTATTGCAGAATAACACTGCAATAATACGCCTTCAATATGCATAACCGCAGATTTAGAATATGTGAAGTCAAAAACATGCTTCTTCCGCGCAACCTAAACAGGTAAAGACTATGGAATTACAACTCAATGGCCAAACTGCGCTGATTACGGGTGGTTCGAAGGGGATTGGTCTTGCAACGGCCAGAGCTTTTGCTGCGGAAGGCGTATCACTCCATCTTGCAGCTCGTGATCCTGGTGCACTGCAAAAAGCGAAACTCGAGATTCAGGATGACTATCAAGTTGAAGTTTCAATCTATGCCATCGATCTCGGCACAACCATTGGTTTGGAAGCGGTTGCTGCAGAATGCGGTGATGTGGATATCCTCGTGAACAATGCCGGAGCAATTGCTGCGGGATCGATTGGGGATATCGACGAAGAAACTTGGCGTGATGGCTGGGAGCTGAAGGTATTTGGCTATATAAATTTATCACGCCTGATTTATGCCAATATGACGAAACGAGGAAGCGGTGTGATTGTCAATGTCTGCGGCACTGCTGGTAATCAGCCGCCATCAGACCACCTCCCTGCTACAACTGCAAACTCGGCGCTTATTACGTTTACCCGAGCAATGGGGGGGTGCGAGTCTGGATCATGGTGTCCGGGTGGTCGGCATCAATCCAGGTGACATGGTAAATGAGCGTGGCGTTATGTTCTTGCGACGTTACGCGACCAAACACCTGGGTGACCCAGATCGTTGGGAGGAAATGACTCAGGACCTTCCTGGTGGACGAGCAGCGACGTCTGAAGATATGGCCAATACCATTGTATTCCTATCCAGCGCGCGTGCGGGTTACATTAGTGGAGAGGTATTAACGATCGACGGTGGTGTAAGCGCCAGACGCGCAGTCATCTAGTTTTCATAAATCCCATGTCACTATATGTACAACCTTTCGTCACGCAGTTTCTGTCGAAACGGGCATTCACATAATGAGGTTAAACAATCGCTCTTAAACACCCTGGAGTATTATTTTCGCGTTTGTGAACGGCAGTTTTGGGCCAACAGCGGACGGGCACTGTAAGGTGCGATCTGGGCTAGACTGTTAAATTCGTCAGATCAAGTCCAGGTTTTACAGACTGTTGTAGCGTCCACTATCTTAAAATCCACGTCTAATCCCTAGAAGATCGACACCGAGGCAGATCCTCACATTTTCTACTTTGTATATCGACACACAACTGAGCTCTCATATCTTCTGTCGTATATTTGGTTTTTCTCTGGTTCAGGGTTAGACTCTTTCCTGATCGTGCCTTAGATAACTCAAAGTAAGGGCTTTCTGAACCTGCTTGGGTTTTCTGGTTTCTCCTCATTACTCATCCATTGGAGCATCGCTATGAAAATAGAAACGAAAGCCATTCACTCCGGATTCAAATCCGATCCAACCACCAATGCGGTCGCGGTTCCAATCTATCAGACAGCCGCTTTCTCATTTGATGACACCCAACACGGCGCAGATTTATTCGATCTAAAAGTATTGGGAAATATTTACAGTCGAATCATGAATCCCACCAACGATGTACTCGAACAAAGGGTTGCAGATATGGAGGGTGGGGCAGCAGCATTAGCCCTTTCTTCGGGGCAGGCGGCAACAACCTATTCCCTCCTAACCATCGCAGAGGCGGGAGATAACTTTATCAGTATGTCGACATTGTATGGGGGAACTTATAACCTGTTTGCCCATACGCTGCCTCAACTCGGCATTGAAGCACGATTTGCAAACCCGGAAAACCTGGAAGACATGGCGAGTTTGTTCGACAGCAAAACCAAGGCTGTTTATTGCGAATCCATTGGAAATCCAGCGGGCAATGTGGTCGATCTGGAAAAGGTTGCGGAAATTGCCCATGCCCATGGAGTTCCTGTGATTGTGGATAATACCGTTCCCTCCCCTTATCTCTGTCAACCCTTTCAGTGGGGCTGCGATATCGTTGTGCACTCCTTAACAAAGTACATCGGCGGTCATGGAACACTCATCGGTGGAATGATTGTCGACTCGAACAACTTTGACTGGGTCGCGAATAAAGAAAAGTTCAATCGGTTAAACGAGCCCGACGTTTCCTATCATGGTGTGGTTTATACGGAAACCGGATTGCCACCTTATATTCTTCGCGCAAGAGTAGTGCCATTACGGAACATGGGAGCAGCCATGACACCCCATAACTCATTCCTGGCGTTACAGGGATTGGAAACCCTTCATTTGCGCATGGATCGCATTTGCGAAAACACCCTAACAGTTGCGAAACATCTTCAGCAGCATCCCAAAGTCAGCTCTGTCAGATACGCCGCTTTGGACGACAGCCCTCACAAGGCGCTGTTGGATAAATACACCGGTGGCCGGGGCTCTGGGGTCCTAAGTTTTGAGATAAACGGTGGCTCAACAGCAGGAGCCAATTTCATTGATGCACTTCAAATGATCACTCGATTAGTCAATATTGGTGATGCCAAATCATTGGCTTGTCATCCTGCTTCTACTACCCATCGGCAGCTTACCGATGAAGAACTCATTACATCTGGAGTTACCCGGGATCTGGTTCGTTTGTCCATCGGCATTGAAAATATCGAAGATATTATCGAGGATATTGATCAGGCGCTCGCGGCTGCGTAGAGATATTTTAGTCTTTCCTCGGGTGGCACATTGTTGAGCTCCAGTGTGCCACCCTATTAACAGGGCCACGTTATTAAAAAGATAGTCGTCAGGCAGAAATGTTGACGGTAGAGCTCCTCTCTCTTGTACTGGTTTATCCTGAACTGGAAGCAGATATTTTTAACACGATTAATTAACCCCCATGACCACCCCGATTATCAGACCCCGACGAAGTTTTATTTTTTCTCCCGGATTACGGCCTGATATGTTTCCCAAGGCATTGGCCTCAGGAACCGATATTGTTTGCATCGAACTGGAGGACGGGATTGCACCCAAGGACAAGGACGAAGCCAGGGAAAAAGCCTTGAAACTATTTGAAATGCCCCAGGCCGACGATGGTGTAGAGCGTATCGTGCGCATCAATAGTATGCGCGAGGCATTCGGTATTGCAGATGTGCAGGCCATCCTGGCAACAAACACTCCGCCACCCGCATTGATGATGCCGAAAGTTAGAACACCGGATGAAGTCGTTTTGTTGGACAACCTGCTCAGCGAACGAGGGCACTCCACCAGACTCCATATTATTATTGAAACCAACGCTGGACTTGAAGCAGCCTATGACATCGCCCATTGTAGCTCGCGGATAGATGCCCTGTTCTTTGGGGGTGTGGACATAGCGGCGGAGCTACGATGTCAAAATGCCTGGGAACCACTACTTTATGCGAGATCTCGAGTGGTCCATGCAGCGGCAGCGGCTGGACTGGATGTCATTGATGTCCCTTACCTGGACCTTGACGATCAGGATGGCATGATTGTTGCAGCCAAACAGGCAAAGTCCCTGGGGTTTTCAGGAAAGGGTTCCGTTCATCCGAAGCAAATTGCCGCACTCAACGAGGTTTTCACGCCAAACGAAGCCGAGATTATTCGTGCCAGAAGAATTATCAACACCTTCAAAGAAGCCGATACTGGTCTTGTGGTCATTGATGGAAAACTGATCGAAAAGCCGGTGCTGCGGGACATGCATCGCATTATCGCCATTGCCGAACGCATCGGAAAGTAACGTTTTCACACATGTCCACTTTAATACCTTAAAACAGAGAACAGACCATGGTCCTTCACGGGGATCTACTTTTTTGATTAAACTTTTGGCACCATGAAACAACGAATAAAGACCCGCTTTACTGAATTTTTTAACGTTTCCCACCCCATTATGCTTGCTCCCATGGACCAGATTTCAGGTGGAAATCTGGCTGCAGCGGTATCCAGGGCGGGAGGATTGGGAATGATTGGTGGAGGGTATGGTAATCGAGAGTGGCTAAAAACGGTTTTTTCCGAGACCCATGATGAATCCGTTGGGGTTGGGTTTATTACCTGGAGCCTTATGCGCCAACCTGAACTCGTTGATTTTTCCCTGGATCAGAAACCTGTGGCCTTTATGGTTTCATTCGGGGACTCGGAAATCCCGGTGGCAGCCGCAAAAGCCAGAAATATTCCCACTATCTGGCAGATACAAACATTGGACATGGCGAAACAGGCATTGGATGCAGGAGTTGATGTGCTTGTGGTGCAAGGCCAGGAAGCGGGCGGTCATGGCATGAGTCGTGGCCTGATTTCACTGCTACCAGCGGTTCGTGATTTGGCTGGAAAAGATCAGATTATCGTCGCAGCGGGAGGAATTGCTGATGGACGAGGATTAGCGGGTGCACTATCTCTTGGCGCCGATGGTGTGATGCCGGGCACTCGTTTCTGGGCCAGCAAGGAAGCTAATGGTAGCGATGCGGCAAAAGCCCAACTTGTAAAGGCCAGGGGAGACGATACTTTGCGCTCTAAAGTATTCGATATCGCCCGGGGAGTGGACTGGCCCTGGCATTTTACAGGGCGAGTGGTTGCCAATCAGTTTTCAAACCAATGGCATAATAATATCGATGAGTTACAACGGGATGTGGAGACCGAACAACAACGCTACCTCACTTCTCAAATGGACGACTTCAACATCCGAGTCGTGATCGGCGGCGAGTGTCTCGACAACATTCACTCCATCGATTCCGCAGAGACCATTATCAATAATATGGTTGACGAAGCAGCGAACATCCTGGAGCGTATGGTTAATTACCTCGTTCCATAGCTTTTTCACTAGCCGTTCGCTAGCCTTTTCACTATGGATTTGATCCTGAGTAAAAAGGTGATGGGATGTCGGATGTCCAGGCGCTAATGGGGAGTGCGTTTGATAATCCAGCCTACGCCAAAAAGAATAAGACCGCTGCCGATTATAAGTCCCGTGGTTAATTGATCATCGAGAATAAAAACGGCGCCTAATATCGCGAATATTGGAGAAAGTAGATAGAACGGCGCTATCAATCCAACCGGGTAGCGTTGCAAAAGAAAGAATAGCCCTGAATGAGCAATTATCGAGCTCATGATAGCGGTATAAAACAATGCAGACCAACCAACGATGGTTGATTCCTGCAATGTTTGCCAATGATTTTCTTCGAACACAAAAGACGTCAATAATAATACGGGTGCGCCCACCAGAGATACCCATCCGGTAATAGTCAGAGGGTGAACGTCACCAAGCTCCCGAATCTTGATCATGGCATAGGCAGCAAACGCGCAGGACACCGCCATCCAGAATAGCGCGGGCAAATCATCAAACGCTGCAGGATCAAAACCAATGATCCCAGCACCAATCATAGCAATCCCAATACCCGTAATTCGCTTTATGCCAATCTTTTCATTGAGCAAAATAACGCCAAGAATCACAGCAAAGGGCACCTCCAGTTTACCGAACACTGCGATGGATGCAACGTTCTCAGCCATGGCAACGGAAATGTAAAGAGTCAAGTACATTCCCACTCCCATAAGGAGACCAATTCTGAATAACGGAACAATCAACTGTTTGGGAACCCTTATAAAGGAGAAAAGAAACACTAACAGCAACAGAAATCGAATGCCGGTAAAAAAGACAGGCGGGAAATCCTGTAGGCCAAAACTAGCTGCAATGTACATTGACCCCCAAAGCAAATTAATAATTACCGCAATCGCGATATGAGGAATTGTCATTCGATTCAGAATTCTCGGTAGCTGACTTCGGCGTTGTCACATCTCGGGGAGCAAGCATCATACAACATATACTGGCAACATATGCTGGAATGACGGATGGGTGACAAACAACCTGGATTTGAAAAAAGACCCGTATTTGAAAAAAGCGAATGCCGTTACTCGTCAAGCCGCCCTAACGCTCATACCTGAGCGCCGAATACTACCCAAAAAGTGATAACGCTTAATATTGCTTACCACGGAGAACTAATATCAATGAGGCAGTGATTGGGGTCCCGGGTCAAAAAGCGACGTTGCCCATAAAACTCATTTCGAGGTGGCTGAATAATCTCCAACCCCATCTCAATTGCTTTTTTATACACGGCATCCACGTCCGATACCACAAATGTGACATACATTCCTGTGGGAGGCATTCCTCCGGGAGGGCTTTGGTACTGTTTCGGGACCAGGTTGTGATCCCGTTTAATGATTCCATATTGCACTTCCGAATTATCGGGAGCACAAAACTGTACGTACCAGTCGCTCTCGTAGTTAACACTAAAGCCCAGTAGCCCAACATAGAAGTCTCTACTACCCTCCAGGTCATCCGAGCAAATGTTCGTTATCATCCTCATTGGTTTATTTTCCGTCATCTACTAGCAACAGGTGTTTTAAAAAACTCAAACATTCCTGGATACTACCCCAAAAAGCAAGCATTAAAACCACCAACGCATACTCTTAAACCAAACTTGGTCATGGATGATCGATCTCCTATCTAATAGCTTTTACTATCTAGCCCTCCTCTCTCTTTCGGAATCAAGTAAAGTTCGTTTACGTTCCAATCCCCAACGATATCCGCCAAGACTTCCATCTCCCCGTAAGACCCGGTGACACGGAATCAATACACCAATTCGATTTCTTGCGCACGCTGATGCCACTGCCCGCACAGCCTTGGGTTTGCCGATCCGTTCAGCCAATTCACCATAACTCAGCACATCTCCTTCTCGAATACTTAACAGAAACTGCCAGACTTTCATCTGAAATGCGGTACCTCGCATATCAAGCGGCAGGTCAGGCCTGGGAGCACCTTCGCTGATATGCTGATTTAATGCTTCTGCCCAGGCATCAAGTTCCGGAGCATCCCTTGCAGGTGAAGCACTGATTTCTGCTTTGGGGAACTCGTCTTTCAGACTGGCAATCAGAGATTCTTTTGAATCGCCAAACTGTACAAAACAAATCCCCTTATCTGTCGCGGCCATGACGATAAAACCAAGCGCCGTTTTGCAGAACGCGAAGGTGATAACCTCACCGACCCCTCCCGCTCGATAGGCTTTGGGCGTCATACCTATATGCCGATTCGCTTCACCGTAGACGCGGCTAATGGAACCAAACCCCGATGAAAAAATTGCGTCAGTGATACCTTCGCCTTCTTTCAGGGATGACTTGAAGCGTCGCATTCGAATGGCGTCTTGATAGGCTTTAGGAGAAACACCGAACGCTTGTTTGAAAACTCTCTGTAATCTGGATGAAGAGAGTCCAACGATGGATGCCAGGCTCGCAAGAGTTAATTGTTCTTCAGCATGTTCCTCAATATGACGAGCGACGTTCACCAGTCGGGAAACTCGCTGATCCCCATTTCCCGGACGACAACGCTTACAGGGTCGGAACCCAGCCACGATAGCGGTTTCAAGACCAGGAAAGAACCTGATGTTCTCGGGTCGGGCAGGTCGAGAAGAACAGGAAGGTTGGCAGACTATGCCCGTTGTGATGACACCGTAGAAGAATTCACCGTCATAGGTCTTATCTCTCGCGGCTACCGCTTTTCGCATTGCTTGTTCTGATGGCATAACCATAATAACACCTGTTGTTGAATATAGACTGCTGCAATTTAATCTTACATCCTTATGCTCTTCCATCCGTTTATTGCTAGGCAATCCAAATTGTTCCCATTTAGACAGTGAATTAATATCAACTTTATTGGGTTTTATTAGAAATTGATTGGGGAGCATGAATCGGATGTTTTATATTTTGGTACGTCATTATGATCACTCCAACACACTCTAACAATGAGCATTCTTATGACCTCAAAACAAATACCGAGCATGGACCTGACTTTCGTTTTGCTGTTATTTGCATTAGCAACCGTTTGGGGAGGATCATTTTTCTTCGCTGAAGTAGCCTTAAGGGAAGTGCCACCTCTAACAGTAGCCCTACATCGAGTTATCTGGGCGGTACCCGCACTGTTTCTTGTTGTTGTGTGGCAGGGCATTCACATTCCAGGATCAATGAAAGCCTGGCTTTGCTACTTCGTAATGGGAGCATTAAATAATGCCATCCCCTTTTCCCTCATATTTTGGGGGCAAACAGAAATTGGAAGCGGGCTTGCTTCCATACTAAACAGCACAACCGCATTTTTTGGCGTGATTGTGGCAGGAATCTTTCTCGCCGATGAAGCTCTGACAACTCGTAAAATCATCGGTGCGGTATTTGGTGTACTCGGAGTGGCTGTAATTATGGGACTTGACTCGCTTACCCATTTTGACTTGAGTAATCTGGCTCAACTAGCCGTACTAGGCGCTGCATTATCCTACGCATTCGCAGGGGTTTGGGGAAGGCAGTTCCTATCAGGCTATTCTCCAATAGTGAATGCATTCGGGATGCTAGTAGCTAGTACCATTTTAATGATTCCCGTTGCGATCTTTACCGAAGGAGTACCTGTGTTGACATTATCGACAGAAGTTTGGGCCTCCCTCATTGCAGTTGCGATATTGTCAACTGCCATAGCCTACCTTCTGTATTTTAAGATTCTTGCGCGAGCCGGGTCAGCAAATCTTATGCTAGTCACACTTTTGATTCCACCTATAGCAGTCGGTCTCAGTGTGACATTCCTCAATGAAAATATGGGCAAAGAAGCATTGATCGGTTTTGGGCTAATTGCCATCGGCCTGCTCGTAACTGATGGAAGATTGCTAAACCGCGTTCGTCAATTGTAAGAGAAAACTCCCAACTAAAATTACTTCGACGACGGCCCGTTCACAACTCGGCCCGTACTCGCCCCATTAATAACGTCACCTATCTGGATTCTACCCATTCTCTGTCATTTAGTCATTCAATGATTATTTAGACATGACAAAACAGATCGATACCTTTATCACAGATAGCACAGAAAAATAGCGTTACTATTGGAAGCAAGAATGACAAAAGTGTGGTTTTTACCACATCAGAAAATAACAAAAAGAAGTATATTGAATTAATCAAAACCCTTCTTCCTCTCCAATCAATATTCGCTTAGGGACAAATAAAAAACACATGGAAGTTGTTTCAGAATTTCCATTCGTTTTAAAAGACAGGGCTACCCGTCGAAGTCTCTGCCTGGAAAGGTAGCGAAAATAATTACTTAATGGTGACTCGGATGTTATCGAGAAGATCTCAACACCCAATCGCTAAATTCAAGAATAGCAGCTCTAAAATGCACATAAGAAAAATATTTATATCTATACTTCTCCTATTCCCTCTTGTGCTTCAGGCACAAAATGGCAATGACTCTAAAACAGTGACCGTCGTTACTCCGATATACGACCAAAAAGTTTCGCTGCACATACCCTCAACCTGGAAACAGGGTTTCGAGGATTTGAAAGCTGATCACTATATGATCGAGTTTATTCCACAAAACGAAACCATTAAAAAATGGGAGAACATGATATCAGTCCAGGGCTTTAAGGGAATTGCCGCTAAATCCACACCGGAGAAATTTCTAAATCGTTTAGCTTCCCGCTTTCAAAACTTATGTGGAAAAAACCTGGTTTACCTTAAGGGAGGCAGCGGCCAAATCAGCGGCTTTGCAAGTTCTGCAGCCATAATCGGTTGTTCGAATGTTGAAGAAGATCATTCCACAGGCCTAAAAAAGGGACAAGGTGAATTAGGAATGTATTACGCAATCAGAGGGATGAATGATCTGTATCTGGTGCACAAAGCAATTCGCGGAGACAGTGCTAATGTGTCTCTAAATGGGGAAAATGTAGGAGATTTTATTACCCCAATACTGCCTATAAAACTCTGCAAAAAAGGAGGTCCCCGGACAGAGTGCTTAAACTAGTCGTCCAACCCGGCAGTCCGTTGAAATGGTGTGTCACGCTTCGCTAACAGGTAAAAACTGCGACTTAATCTGATGGCACAGAATTTAGAGTTCCAGATAATCTGATATTGGCTGTACCATCCTCGAAACGGTCATTCGACAAAGTTCTAATCCTAAAGTTACAACCTAGCTACGGGCGGAGTCTCACGCCCCCCTCCGTCTGAGCGAAGAGCTTTAACAACTTTTTCGAATTCCATTTCAAACAAGTCGTTATTCTTGTCCCAGCCTCTAAAATTCGCCGCAACACGGGACTTAATTTGTTCTTCCTTGCCACTGTTCCACCTCCCACTGAACAGATACCCATCCAAATCAAGAGGAATAAGAGATCGTACTTTCTCACCTCGATCTTTCATCAAACTGCGCTCCTTACTGAAAGCTGAATCAATTTCATTATCAACCCACCAACTTGTCAAAGAAGACTGTGAGCAACAGAGCAAGACTTTGTCCCATATTTTGATCCCTTGTTGAATTTGCTCATAAATATCATCCCCTGGGAGCATTTGATGATCATCAAGCCAACACCGTATTCCCCGCCCTTGAAGTTGATCATGTAACCGCTGCGCAAATTTTTTATCAGAATGATTGTAGCTAATGAAGCATGAATAAAACTCTATAGCTTGATTCATAATTGAGGGTAAATATTCTATCAGAGACTCAGGAAGCCCCATTCCGCGCATAAATGTGATTGGTAAAGGCCAGGGTTGCTCTATCGTCGAAACATCAATATATCCCTTTCCATTCCATCGAATTCGATCTAACCCCTTTGCTGCGCCTATGTTAGCACGTGAAATAGATATAGCTGACATAATCGATCCACTAAAATTGGTACTGTTTAAGTCAGAGCCTTCTAAGTCCATTCCGCTCAGATCTGTCCAACGAAAATCGGCATTAGCTAGGTCTGCTCCTCCAATGTATGCACCCTTAAAATTAGATCCAAAAGCATTTGCATTTCTTAGATTTACATCCCTCAGATTAGCTCCCCGGAAGTCGGTCCAACTTAAGTCTGCATTCTGTAAATTAGCCCCACCTCCAACAAGGGGCGTTCCCTCTTTAAGAACAAAAAAGCCCGACAGGTCTACCCTCGAGAGATCGACTTGAGATAGAGCGCCAAAATGCAAACCTGAACGCCTCAAATCATTACTCATGAAATGTACGGAGGATAAATCTCTTTCTGTTAAAGTGGGAAAGCTTATGACCTTACTAGCTTTCCATCTATTCCACGATTCAATATCGTCGGAGAGTATACAGTCCAATAGTCGTTCAAGATGATCTGGATTCGCCATGCTAGTGAAGTTTTTATTTGACGGAATGATATTTACCTAATTCAAGCGTTTATCTTGCACATGTTTCCTGAATTGACAACAACATTTGAGGAGCACGGCCGAGAACATCGGAATACCAGTGACCGAACCGTCAGAATGTTTGGCTGGGTAAACCGGTATACGCAACGGGAAATGGAGATCTGATGGCGGTACAGTAATACATCGTTTCTCAAGTGCAAAGTACAAACTGTCTTTTTAGGGCCATGCACTGCCCGTTGACTTTACTTTCCAATCGGGCAGAATGTACTCATAGCCGCCATTCGGTGACTCTCAATTTGGGCGTGACAACGTGTACTATCGCGCTCACTTTAAAGCGAGCCATAGAGTCAATGTTGTTGAAAGTATTGGAAATGGGGAGAATAGAAAAAGTGGATAATGAGACCAACGAACAAAGCGAGGGGGTCCTCGTATGCGAACCACTCCTGACCAAAGCCATTGAGTAGAAATGACTGGCACCAACCTCCCTATCGTGAATGATTGGTATGACACTACCCCCTTTCCAAACAATGTCACCAGAGTTTATGAAAAATATATTGACCAATATTGGTCAGGCAACATTTGGGTGATCGAGGGTTCTGAAGCCAGCTTGGTGGTCGATACTGGGTCTGGTATCGTATCGCCGATCCCGACAATTAAAGCGATTGTGAAAACACCACTAATAGCGGCCGCTTCATGCTACTACTACGATCATGCAGGAGGACTCAGCTACTTTGACCGGCAGTGCATTCATTCCCTTGACGCCAAGGCAATTTCTGACGCCTCAAACGATATGGGAGCAAGGAACCTAAACAAATTTGCTAAATTTACTGCGCTGCCCCATAGTGATTTCAAGTTGAGTTCATATCAGCCAAAAAGCACAAGCTCTTCCGAGCTACTCGAAGACGGATTTATGTTTGAATTGGGTAATCGAAGCATCGAGGTTCTGCATGTACCAGGCCGTACTCCTGGCAGTCTGGTATTTTGGGAAGAGAAGACCGGTTACTTATTTGGTGGCGAGACTCTGTTTATCGACCCATATCAGAATGATTTCCCACCCGAAGATGTGCAATCTTACGAAGACAGCCTGAGACATCTTAGTCATTTTCCGGTGTCAACCATCTTTGGCGGTCACTTTGAGCCATTTTCCAGAATGGAACTTATAGACTTAGTGGAGAGTGAAATTGGGCGCTATCACTAAGATTCACGTAACAAGCGCATGCACACGAACATAGTGACCGCGCAGCGGGCACTTTGCCGGTGATGCGGGGCGTTACCGACTGGCTGCTATGGGCCAACAGCGGACGGTCACTGTAAGGTGCGATTTGGTCTAAACTTCTCCAGTTAAATTCGTCAGATCAAGTCCAAGTTTTTACAAATAATTCCTGCGCGCTTTGCTGTTTTTCTTTGCCCTTGGTATCGAGCGTAAAGCCTGACTCTCCATAAGCGGGTTCTCTGGATTCCAGAATATTTCTTAATGCGACCATGGCTCGGGGGAATCCTTTTATGGGTCGTTTATCGCCCTGATTCATGACTCTTAGCATGTGCTCTTCTGGAGAGGCTTTTACCCAGATTGTATGAAAGTTTTCCAGCAAAATGCGGTAGGTAAGTGGGTCCGCGGTGATTCCTCCCGCAACGGCTAGGACGACTTTATCGCACTCCCTGATTACGTTTTCCAAACATCTTTGCTCCAACTCTGGATAGCCTGATTCGCCATCGAGAGAATAAATTCAAGTTGTTTGCGAGTCATTTTACACTCGGCGCGTGCCCGGCGAATGCGCCTCCCTAACTCGTTCAGGAATACCCCGGGAGGTTGATCGTCATATGAGCTACCCCTGGCGATCAATGTCAGCTCCTGGTCGCAACTACAAAACGGGAGGCTAATTCACGAGCCAACACTTCGACCCTGATTTCGCAGATAGTTTTCGATGTTCGCGCGCATATTTGGTGGTATGGGGATTGGTTTCATACGGGAGGCATCGACAAAAGCGGCGGTAGTTTTCACGCTAAAACAATGTTTCCCATTTTGATAGCCTTCAACTTGATGGGTTAGCGATGAGTGCCCTAACCGGGACACGAACACTCTCATTTCAAGGGGATAGCGTGTGGTTACGGGAAAGTGAAAATCACAGTTCAGTGAAACAAAAGGGGTTCCAATTCCCCGGTGGATATTGATATCGAACCAGTTGCTGGTCAGACAATACACATACCAATCTTCGATGGCAGTTAATGTCCATTCAGGAATTCTCGCTGTGTAAGCAATTTGAGCGGGATCACAGTCTCCCCACCCCACGGTGACATAAAACTGATGTGGTTCAAATTCATGGGGATGCACTGATTCCAGGTCAAGCAACTCCGTCGGTAATGGTTTTATTCCCTGGGGCATACCTATTGTCTTATTCGTATTATTTCTACCATCCTGGCCTCAGTCTACTGAATTTTTACGTATTCGAATTCACCGGGCATTTTGTTAATACCCGATTTTGGGGGTGCAATCCAGTTGGCGAATTTCCCAATCTCTGTCTGTAGCTTCATTAGAGAAGTGACGTAATCTGCATCTTCAGAAGAAGGAAGCCACTGATCTTTCTGTTCGGCGAAAGCCTGTTCCCCAATGATCATTCCGTCAGGATTTGTTCTCACCCTGGAAAATTCTCCGATATTACGATTAAAGGCTTCATGGGGTAAACGGAACTCGAAATCCACTGCATTTCTTGCGACCACTTTGTTCCAACGCCCGATGCCACCTGAGGTATCTCTCACGTAATCATTTCTTAAACGCATGTTCAATGCAGTAAGTGCAGGTTCGTCCACGATTTTTGGTTGTCCACCAATAAGCCTCAGTGTTGGATAAGTGTCATTTAACAACTGATGATCATCTTCAATCCGGTCTTCATGGAAGCGACCTTTTATCCCGGCGCTGTAGGCATTCGCCGCGTTGGTTGAGATTTCTGACCCAAATAGATCCAGGGATAGACTGTAATGCAGGTTTGCCTTCTTTTGCATAGTGGGAAGATCGATTACACCCAATGCTCGTACTGCCTCAATGTCGTATGGGTTTTCGATCCTCGCCTGATTCATCGCCTGACAGGTTCGCTCGATAATTCGACTAATGCCCGACTCTCCCACAAACATATGATGGGCTTCTTCCGTCAACATGAAGCGACAAGTCCTCGACAAGGGATCAAACCCTGACTGCGCCAGGCTTTCCAATTGCATTTTCCCGTCACGGTCGGTGAAATAGGTGAACATGAAAAATGAAAGCCAATCCGGCATTTCCTCATTAAACGCACCGAGCATTCTGGGTTTATCCTGATTACCCGAACGTCGTGTCAACAATTCATTGGACTCTTCTCGACCGTCAGCACCAAAGTATTTTTGCAATAGGTACACCATGGCCCACAGGTGCCTGGCTTCTTCAACATTAACCTGAAAAAGATTGCGCATATCATAAAGCGAGGGGGCGGTTTTGCCTAAAAAGCGTTGCTGCTCTACTGAGGCAGGTTCCGTGTCTCCCTGAATCACAACCAGCCGACGTAGCATACCTCGATATTCACCCGGAACCTCCTGCCAGGCAGGTTGCCCTTTGTGATCGCCAAAACCGATGACCCTATCGGGCACCTGAGGTGCGAGCAGCACTCCCCAGCGATATTCTGGCATTTTTATAAAACCGAATTTCGCCCAGCCATCTCGTTCCACACCCACTGCTGTGCGCAAATACACCATGGCATCCTGGAAGCCTTCAGGACCCATATTTCGCCACCAATCCAGATAACCGCCATGCCAACGCTCCAACGCCTTGAGAATACGCTTATCACCAGCTAAGTTGACGTTGTTTGGTATTGAAACACCGTAGTCAATTCCAGTACTTGCCTTATGTTGCATATTTTCAATCTCTGTCATCATTCCTGTTTTGGGTCATTTCAGGGTTGCCTATGTACCCCATCGTCCCGCCCACCGACAAGGGCCGGATGCAATTTCAGCTAAGTGAACCTTAAGTTCGATGGGGGTCAAATACTGCTTTTTTACCACTTCCGTAGCGCTTTAGTGCACCCTCTTCTCCCACGGCATTGGGGCGTTGAAAAATCCAGTTCTGCCACGCCGTTAGTCGTCCAAAGATTTTGGTTTCCATAGTCTCTGGCCCACCGAAACGCAAAATCGCCTCCATTCCGGTCATCGCATCGGGAGAAAAACTGGCTCGCTCTTCAATAAAAATCCGAATCTCGTCTTCCCAATCAATATCATCATACGTGAAGGTCACCAAACCGAGCTCATTGGCACGTTCAGCATTCAGGACTTCACCAACCAAAGGTCTTAGCACATTTAATTTCTCTGGCTCGCCGAGAAATCGGGTTTCCAACCGGGAGAGGCCATTAGCCATTTGATAGTGACCAAAATTCGCTTCTCCAAGGGTCAGGCCTGCCTCCACGCCAGGCTGGTCTTCAAACTCACCGTCGGCCATAAAAATCCGGTCTGATGCAAAGGCTAACTCAGCGAGGGTGCCTATAAAACAGCTATCGGGTTCTATTAGCGCAATCAGGGAACGGGATGTCAGATCAATGCGGCGCAGCACCCTGGCCCAGTTAAGAAGGATTTCCCGCACAAGCCAATGTTGCTGGTGCTGACTCAGGAAGTCATCATGCGCCATTGCCAATTTCCGGTCGCCCTGGGTCCTAAATTGCCAGATTCCAATTTCGGGTTCATTAAGACGCAGATGCAAAATCGCATCATCGAGTTCCCGGGCCACTCGGATTCCCCAATACTGATCACCCTCACTGATCATCCCTTCCATATCCAGAGGTGCATCCCGATCGCTAGCTGCAACTGAAATAGTAGCCAGTTTGGACTCTCGGTGAATATCTACCGTCACACTGGAGTATTGCAGAAAATCTACCTGTACTTCACGATGAAGGGCTCCCAGACGTATTCCCCGGCAAGAATTGAGCTCTTCTGGTCTATCAGACATTTCCTTGAATTGTTCAACCGTCTCAGTCAGACATTGCTCAAAACGGGAGTTCACAGCCAGTTGATCCACCAAACCCCAATCCACTGCTTTCTTTCCTTTTATCCCTTCTTCAACAGTACAAAGTACATCCGCGCGGTCCCTCCTTACCTTACGCTTATCGGTAACCCGAGTTAGCCCACCCGTACCCGGTAACACTCCAAGCAACGGAATTTCCGGTAAGGATACAGACGACGAACCATCGTCAGTCAGGATAATGTGGTCGCATGCCAAGGCCAGCTCATATCCTCCTCCCGCGCATGCCCCCTGAACAGCAGCAATATATTTTTGCCCCGAGAACCGACTGGCATCTTCCATGGCGTTACGGGTTTCATTGGTGAATTTACAGAAATTGACTTTGTGAACATGGCTTGAAGCAGCCAGCATTTTAATATTAGCACCGGCACAAAATACCCGGTCTTTACCGGAGCGCAATACCACTACCCTTACGCTGGGATATTCGAACCTAAGACGCTGAATTGCATCGTATAACTCGATATCTACACCCAAATCATAGGAGTTCAATTTTAATTCATAGCCGTTGAACAAGCCGCCATTCTCATCGACGTCCATAATCAGATTGGCTATCTCTCCTATTATCTCCATGCGCCAATGTCGATATTCGTCAGGACTGGTTTGAAAGTCAATTACCATCTTTTGTTAACTTATTAGAAGTGCGTTGTTCGATTTATATTGAATAACGGGAGCTAACTCAAGAAAAACCAGCACTAAATTTCATTTTATTGATAAAAAAATGAAATTTAGTGCACTTTCTATTTTCTTATCCTCAAGCTCTATTCATCGGAATCTACCCAAACCATTTTGGGTAATTCTATTTAAAGAGTTAGTCACCGAAGAATGTGAAGACTGGATATATAAAGATTGGGAAATAGAAAACCAGGTTTAATCAGACCCATTGGAAAATTCAACAATGGAAAATTCAACAATGGATTGGATAATTGGAAATGCACCTTTTTCCATTTCCAATATGATGTTAAAGTGGTTTAACCCCCCACAATCCACAAGGCGACTGGGTGTTCCCGCCTCGATCAGTTTTTCATGATACTCCTTAGCCTGCCTTCGGAACTCTCCGGTATCCTTTTCTGCAATGGCGATCAACACCGACTGGGAAAATGTTGACTCTGCAAACTGAGGGCTCAGTCTCCTCGCACGATCCTGATCGAGGAATAACGGTTCATTGATAGAGGTGTGGCAAATCGGCGTCAAATCGTAAATTCCGCTAATAAGGACGACCAAACCGACTCCTTGCATCAAGGGCTCATCCTGATACTGAGCCAACATATGCATCAGTAATTGTGCTCCGGCGCTGTGACCCGAAATGCTAATGTTGTCAGGATCAATTCCCAATTCGTTGCTATTTTGAACCAGATAAACCAAACACCGATGGCATTCATCAACCATCTGTTCAATATCAGCATCGGGAGCAAGGGTATAGTTCACGGCCACGAAAGTTACCCCTCTTTCCACCAATGGTTTTGCCATGGTTGCGGATTCCTTCTGTGATAACTCCTGCCAATAGCCTCCATGAATAAATAGATGCAAAGGCCGTTTTTTCGTTGACGAACCATTAGCATAAAATAGATCAAAAACCTGTTCATTTTCATCACCGTATCGAACATCACATAGACAGCGCAGGGACTCCCGGGCCCAGGCACTTTCATCCACATACCGCTGTACAAAAGGCGCATAGTCTCCGCCAATCGCACTGCTGGGAGAATAGGCAATCTCCAGTTGTTCCGGACTCATCTCACGATACAATGTCGTCATAACCTGAAAAATCATTTCTTATGAATATTAGCAAGCAAGATTGTATCGCATGGGATCAAGCCGACCCACTGAGAGATTACCGAAATCGTTTTATTATCGAGCCAGGACAAATTTATCTGGACGGAAACTCCCTCGGAGTTCTACCTGCACACACATCCAAAAAAATAGAAAACACCATCCAGTACGAATGGGGGGTTGACTTGATTAAAAGCTGGAATAAAGCGGGCTGGTTTGAATTGGCAGGGAAATTAGGTGATCGCATGGGAGAATTGGTTGGGGCGGCGCCAGACCAAATCGTCGTCTGTGACAATACAACTATCAACCTTTTCAAAGCAATTCATGGGGCTTTGGGCATTAATCGCCAGCGCAATAAAATCATCGCCCATAAAGGTGATTTCCCAACGGATCTTTATATCATTGAAGGAGCTGCAGCCAATGCTGGCCGGGAAATTCAAATTGAATTAGTCGAGGGCGAGACGACCATTTGTGATCATTTTTCTGATCAGGTCGCCGTGGCAATTTTATCTCATGTGAATTACAAAACCGGTGCGTTAATGGACATGGAAGAGATTACTCGTCGAGCCCATGCAGCCGGTGTTTTGGTAGTTTGGGATTTATGCCACAGCGCAGGAGCACTGGCCGTGGAATTGGATAAATGTCATGTCGATTTCGCCGTCGGGTGTTCCTATAAATATCTCAACGGTGGTCCTGGTGCTCCTGCATTTATCTACGCCGCGAAGCAACATCATGCAACGATGACACAACCGCTGAGCGGTTGGTGGTCCCACGCTAATCCATTTGATTTTTCTCATCAATATGTCCCGGCAAACGGCATAAAAAGAATGTTATCCGGAACCCAGCCCATTTTGTCACTCTGCGGGGTTAGCACTGGCCTGGATACATTTCACGGAATTCAAATGGATGAGGTTCGAAAAAAGTCCATGGCTTTATGCCAATTGTTTATTGATCTGGTTACACAACGATGCGGTAACTACGGGCTGGAGATTATCGACCCCATCCATGCGGAGCAAAGAGGTAGCCATGTCTCTGTGGCCTTTGAACAGGGTTACTCCGTGGTGCAGGCGATGATAGAACAGGGTGTCACGGGGGATTTCAGGGCACCGAACCTCATGCGATTTGGCTTTACACCCCTTTATATCGGCTATGAGCAGGTATGGAATGCGATTGAAGTCCTCGGAGATTGCCTACAACGAGAAGTATGGAAGGATGAAAAATATGATCGCAGATCTCTCGTTACCTAATAACGGTCTGGCCCTCGCAATCTGGTTTTGGGATTGCGGTGAGTCATTCTCCACTGGGTCAATCCGGTGGCGCTATTGGTAAGTGATCGCGACTTTCTAGGCGACTTCTCCGACCACCGCCTCACAATCCAGCAAAATCTGATTACTGATCACAAGTTCCATAGCGGTATTCATGTCGTCGGCATACCAGACATCCCCTTCGCTTCGAAAAGGAATCACGGATCTGATCGCAACTAACGCTGCGTTGGTTCCTTTTCCAAGGGGATAATCCTGTGCTATTTTTTCTACACTGGATAGAGCTTGAGCCGCGATCAGGGTCTCACCGGCAATCACCATTTCCAGATTGCGCACAATCATCGCCGCTTTTCGGGCGCACCAGGTTGAATTCGAAACATGGTCTTCTGCATTTCCTTTACCAGGAATCGAGTCTGTGGAGCCTGGCCCGGAAAGGGTTCGATTTTCCATTACCAGTGCAGACAAGGAACATTGCACAGTGGCATAGCCTGTATTCAAACCAGGCTTACCACTAGCAAGGTTTCTACCAAGCCCGCAACTCATGACAGGATCGATAAGTCGCGCCACCCGCCGTTCACTAATGGAAGACAGATCGGTCATGGCAATAGATAGCAGATCCATTGCCTGGGCGATATATTGGCCGTGAAAGTGTCCGCCTGATACTGCTCTGCGAATGCCTTTCTCTTCGACAATAAGGGGATTATCGGTGGCAGAATTGAGTTCTATTTCAATGATATTAACGGCATGTTTCACCAATTGGGCGGAATCAATCACAGCTAATGCAGCGATAGCTAACGACACCGTTGAGCCATTAATAAGTGCAGAAGCATCCTTGGACAACATCTTCATATCCGGTGGGAGACCACAATCAGCAATCGCCCTGGTAGCTGGAACCCTGACTCCCTCTTTGATCATAAATGCACCATCAAATCCGCACAAAGCACCTGCCATATGCGCTAGAGGGGCCAAGTCTCCAGAAGCGCCAACAGATCCCTGAGCGGGAATAGCAGGCACAAGATCATGATTCAGAAAATCAACAATACGATTCACAACATTCATCGAAACGCCAGAATAGTCTCCCATAAACGCGTTCAGGCGTAATAACAGAATTGCGCGAACCACGTCCTCTGGTAAATCAGATCCCACGCCAGTAGCATGAGCAAAAATAATATTATGCTGAAACTGAGCGATATCGCTCATTGAAATTCGTGTATTCTTGAATACCCCTACTCCGGTATTGAACGAATATATTAATGGAGCATCGTCATTCATCCAGCGAAACTCGATCATGGACCGCGTTGCCAGAAGTTTTTCTTTTACGTTGTCGGAAACCTGTATACGCTGTCTCTGTCTGGCGATGGCGGCGACATCATCCAACGTAAGTGGCACATCACCGAGAGTGAAATACTCCGCCATGACTAACGCATGAAATTCCTTACGTAATCCGCACCTAATCCTATTTTTTCAAAGTACTCCCGGTATTTCTTTATTCGGGTAAATACGTCGTCATACCCTGTCGAATTACCATCAGGATCGACATACATCAGGGCGCCAAAAATGGTAAACAGAGTGATCATTTTCTGACAATCATCCGGCACCGTTAATGTATGGGTTTCACCCGGGGGCTCAAAGATATAACTCCCTTCCTCAGCCACCCAGTCATGTTCCGGATAAAACCACCGTCCCTTAATCACATAGGCATGAACCGGCCCCGAATGTCGATGACGTTGCAAAATCCCAGAGCGAGTGACTTTGAGAATGTGAACGTAGTATCCCAGGGACGTGTTCAAGTGCAAGGGTCTGGACCAGGTATTAGGAGCAACCGGCACCCAAAGCCGTTCATCTTCGTCCAATGCCCTGGGGATAACCAGATCTTTTGGCATCCCCCATGGTTGTTCACCCCGATAAGGAGCAGCGGAATCATTATTCACTTTTGTATCCATAACAAAACCAGATGGGTAGTTAATATTCAATGCGGCTTTTCCCATGTCATTCATGTCACACTATCGCAAATGATAGGTGCTTGTGCGCATTGCGACTGCACAAGATGACATCAAACCAGAGAGAAGTATACGCTGAATTTGTCATTCCTGAGTGATTGCATCCATGATTGCTTACCTAATAAAAAAATCAAAACGGAAAGCAAACTGCTTGCATGGGACGCAATCCAGTTTGCACGTGGCTTTTTACGCTCCATACAAACTGAAACTGGATACGGAATACGGTAGAAGTCTGGCCTGAAGCTAATCTGGCCTAAAGTTAAGTAGACCCGATTGGTTTCGGTGAATCATGGAAGAGCTTTTCCCCTATCACTTCTATGCAGCGCTGTGCTTATTACTCCTAAGCAGACCAATCTGCAATCAGACATGATCACAGACTGAAAGGGTCAAACTGAGAGGGTCAGAGCGAGAAAATCAGGCCGAGAAAATCAGACTGAACTGTAATTCGGATACTAGCTGTAGCTGTAGTATTAGCGCTTGTGAAGTGAAATATCTGAAATTAGATCGCCAGGTACTTCAATCGCATGGCCTCATCATCCAGCACTGCCTGGGCACTGCCTGAGAATACCACTTCACCAGTATCCAGGATAACCGCCCGATCAGCAAGCTTAAGAGCTGCCACTGCATTTTGTTCAACAATAACTGTAGTAATACCCTGGCTTTTAATTTCCAGCAGGATTCGCTCGATCTCGTGTACGATCACCGGAGCCAGTCCTTCATAGGGCTCATCCAACAACAATAGCTTGATATCCCGTGCCAGTGCCCGTGCGACGGCCAGCATTTGTTGCTCACCACCCGAAAGGGTCGTTCCCTCCTGTTTACGTCGTTCAGCTAGCCTCGGGAAACTCTCATAGATCCGGTCCAGCGACCAACCTATAGGCTCCGCAACCTGGGCGAGGATTAAATTTTCTTCAACCGTCATACCGGGGATAATTCGTCGATCTTCCGGCACCAATTGAATGCCCATTCGGGAAGCTTCGAACCCTTTCTTATCATGGACTGATTCTCCGGCAAGGTAAATCTCCCCTTGCTTAAGCACAGGATTATCTGCACGAGCGATGGATTTCAGCGTGGAGGTTTTCCCGGCACCATTGCGTCCAAGTAACGCCAGGATCTGATTTTCTTCCAGGCTAAAAGAAACGCCCTGAACAATATAGGATTCACCGTAGTAGGAATGTATATCCTTAACGTTAAAAAAGCTGGATTCTTGGGTTTCCTGATTCATCTTTTGTGATTCTTCAATATTCTGGGGCTTTTAGCTTGCAACTGGAAATTGGCTGGGAGTTCCTGGGCCAGGTTATCCGCCAAGATAGGCTTCCTGCACAACGGCGCTGTTCTTTACTTCTTCCGGGGTGCCGTCCGCGATGATCCGACCTTCAGCTAAAACAGAAATTCTATCTGCCAAAGAGAAAACAACATGCATATCATGCTCGATGACTACCTTGGTCATGCCTCTTTCCTTGATTTTCTTAAGCAGATCAATGGTGCTATTGGTGTCGTGCCGAGACATGCCTGCGGTTGGTTCATCCAACAATAACAATCGGGGATGTTGAGACAGACACATGGCCAACTCTAAACGACGTTTATCTCCCCGGGACAAGCTGCCGGACATGTCCTTTGGGTTCAATCCAACGTCTTCGATAAGATGCATGGCTTCATCATAAGCACCTCTGCGCTGTTTCAGGCTCTTCATCGGATTAAAACGATAGCTACCGTCCCTCTTGGACAAAATGGGCACGATAACGTTATCAAGAACATTAAGCTCGGTGAAAATTTCTGGCGTCTGAAAAACCCGGGCAACACCGGCCTGATTAATTTCATGGGGGCTTTTTCCCGTTAGCTCCTCACCATCAAAAATCACAGCGCCACGATCCGGAATCAGACGACCAATACAAACATTAAGCAGGGTTGATTTTCCAGCACCATTAGGTCCAATAATGGCATGCGTCGTCCCCTCTTTAACGCTCAGGTCAATATCACTGAGCGCATGTAAGCCGCCAAAACTTTTGTGCACATCCGCAATATGCAAAACTGTATTATCAAGACTCATTGGAACCACTCTTCGCAGATGAACTTCGTTTGAAAAATCGATTATTGATTTTTTCCATGCCCTGGATGATACCCCCAGGTAGAAAGATGATGATAATCATGAACAGAACACCAAGGGTTAAATGCCAACCCTCACCAACGAATGGGCTCACTACCGTAACAACAAAATTCTCAAGCCCATCAGGCAGGAAGGCAAATAGTTCATGCAACGCCTTGTCGTTGAAAGCAGAGAAAATATTTTCGAAGTATTTAATTAAACCTGCTCCAAGAACAGGGCCAATTAGCGTGCCAACTCCGCCGAGGATCGTCATTAACACGACCTCTCCTGATGCTGTCCATTGCATACGTTCAGCACCGGCCAAAGGATCAGTTACGGCCATAAGCGATCCGGCGAGACCGGCATACATTCCCGAAATAACAAACGCAGTTATCATATAGGGGCGGGTATTGAAACCAGTGAACTTCATCCTTGTCTGGTTAGACTTAATGCCCTTTAAAACCAGGCCAAATGGCGAGCGGCTAATACGAAGTGCAATAAAAAATCCAAGAATCAGGATAAGCGCACAAAAATAAAACCCTGGATAACCACTCATTTTGACGCCGAATAAAACAGTTGATGGTAGTCCTTCCGGGGCTTGATCCAATAACATTGTATCGATAATCCTGGGATCATGATTGGTCAGCTGAAGACCGGTTTCACCATTCGTAATCGGTGTCAGGACAGAATAAGCCAGGTTATAAGACATCTGTGCAAAAGCCAAAGTCAAAATGGAAAAGTAAATTCCAGAGCGACGCAGGCTGACATAGCCAATCAGAAAGGCAAACAGCCCCGAGAACAAAACACCAAAAACCACCGCTGGCAACACATTCATCGTTAATAGCTTGAAGGACCAAACAGCAGCGTAAGACCCCACGCCCAGAAACGCGGCGTGCCCGAAAGATAAATAACCAGTCATACCAAACAGGATATTGTAGCCAATGGCAAAGAGACCAAAAATGGCAAATTTTTGTAGCAGGTCAGGATAACCAGCACCAATGGGGGCTAACCAGATTGGCATTGTCAAAACCACGGCGCTGAAAATCAGCACAATTGATAGTTCACTATCCGTAATCTTTTTAGGTAGCATGATTAATCCTCCATTACGCCTTTTCTGCCCATTAAGCCACGAGGCCTAACCAGCAGAATAATCACGGCAACCAAATAGATAATGATTTGGTCAATGCCGGGAAATATACTTTTTACTTCATTCATGGAAGCGAATGACTGCAGAATTCCTAACAGGAATCCAGCCGCGACTGCTCCGCCAAGGGAACCCATACCTCCTACTACCACCACCACAAAAGACAAAACCAGAAAATCCATGCCAATGTGGTAATCCGGAGGCAGAATAGGCGCATACATCACACCCGCGAGACCGGCAACAACCGCAGCCAGGCCGAATACAATGGTGAATTTTCTTTCTACATCAATTCCCATCAGATTGACCATATCCCGGTCATGCATACCCGCCCTTACGACCATGCCGAAAGTGGTGAACTGCAAAAACGCAAATACTGCTGCGAGGACTACCACGGAAAAGGAAAGATAAATGAGACGCCACCAGGGATAGACAATTGCGTCACTCAACCCCAATGCGCTACCAATTTTAGCGCTGCCTGAGACGATATCTGGGGCGGGAGTTGGAATTGGGTTCGCACCGAAATTGGCTTTTATTAACTCCTGAATGACAATAGCCAACCCAAAGGTGACAAGAATTTGTTCAGCATGGGTTCGCTTATAGAAGAAACGAATCAGCCCGCGCTCCATGCTTAAACCAATAAGCAACATTAAGGGAATTGCCGCAAGAATAGAGATAGGTACCGCATAATCAATGATGGTGGTTCCTATGTCCCCCCACCATATTTCCAGATAGGGTTGTTCCTTGTATGCATCAAAGAACGTAATACTTTCATCTTTTACTTTTTTGGAAAGGGTCAGTAGCGCCTGGATGCTGACAGCGCAAAAAGCACCGAGCATAAAAAGCGCGCCATGAGCGAAATTAACGATACCTAGCGTACCGAACGCCAATGTCAATCCAAGGGCAATGAGGGCATAGGCCCCGCCTTTGTCAAGACCATTGAGAATTTGTAGAAAAATAGCGTCCACGGATCAATTACTCTGATAATTTGTTGTAGGTATATGCATTTTAGTCTCTTTTTACGACATTAATTCCTGTCAACTCTGATATCTGGCTGATATCTGGTTGAACCCATATCCAACATCGAGACTCACAATAGGTAAACACTACTAATGTAGCGGGTGATCGAGACTGATTGCAACTAAATACCAGGAAGTATTATTGGATTGGGAGATTGCCAATGATCAAAAAACGGGCGCCTCTTCAGACGCCCGTTCCGTTACCCATCAAAAACTAGGCAGCGCCATTGTTACATGGACCGAGATCTCCACCAGCAAAAAACTCATTGTCTGGTGCGTATTCAACCTGAGCCCGTGGTGTCACTTCAACAACTTCAAGTACGTCAAATTGTGAAGATGGGTTTTCCTTTCCTTGTACAACCAAAACGTCTTTGAAACATTGGTGATCTTCTGCGCGATATTCAGTAGGACCATTACCCATACCATCGAACTTATGCCCCTCGAGTGCATTAACAACTTCACAAGGCATAAAAGTACCGGCACGTTCACAGGCATCTGCATATAACAGGGTTTGAACATAGCAGGTATGAGCAGCCTGTGATGGTGGGAAACCGTAAGCAGCGCCGAAAGATTTAACAAAAGCTTTACTGCCTTCATCCTGAAGAGACCAGTGCCAGTTAGTGGATCCGAAGATTCCCTGAACTGCTTCACCCGCGCCCTGAGCCATCAAACGTGAATAAAGAGGAACGATTATAACGAAATCTTTACCGTTTACACTCTTGTCACGAAGGCCAAACTGAACTGCCTGGGTCAGTGAGTTAATCATGTCTTTGCCGTAGTGGTTCAGAATTAGCGTGTCTGCACCAGAGTTCAATACCGGAGTGATGTACTGGCTGAAGTCCCCCGCACCCACTGGAGTTTTAACCGTGGTCTGGGTATTCCATCCGATATTCTCAGTAGACGCTTTAATGGATGCTTCCTGAGTCCAACCCCAGGTGTAGTCTGCAGTTAAGTGATAAGCGTTACGCTCGGTACCGTATGCTTTTTCCAATACTGGGCCGAGTGCCGCACCTGACATATAGCCATTGAAGAAATGGCGAAAGCCGTTACGGCGTTTGTCTTTACCGGTAGTATCGTTAGAGTGAGTCAAACCAGCCATGAAGATAACACCCGCTTCCTGACACAGACCCTGAACCGCAATCGCCACACCAGAAGAAGAACCACCAGTGATCATTACCGCACCGTCTTTCTCAATCATACGCTTGGCAGATGCACGAGCAGCGTCGGATTTGGTTTGGGTATCACCCGTGACATATTCGACTTTTTTGCCAAGGATGCCGTTGCCCTTAAGGGAAAGTGGCTGCATGGTGTTCATCATACCGCCGTCACCTTCACCATTTAAATGGCTAACGGCAAGCTGATAGGCGCGAAGTTCATCAGCACCTTCGTCAGCATAGGCTCCGGTTTGTGGCACGTTAAAACCCAGAGTGACGGAAGATGCATCACCGGGATCATTAAGATACCCGTCAGCGTATGCGTTACGAACGAAAAACATCGGAGCGGTACTAGCCATGCCCAGGGCAGCTGTACCTTTGAGCACACTCCGACGAGAGATATTAGTTTCTTTCAATTTCTATTCCTCGATGATGTTTATAAAGATGATGTTTATTAAAAACAGATAGTTTCATAGTGACATTAGTATGCCCCGACAGCCATCCGGCAATAAGCAATACCCAGGGCAACTGACAAAAAGCATAGTCCGCAGTAGTGTAAAGGGATATTGTTAATTTGAGCAATAACCCATTGTATTTATTAAAAATGATTTGTAAATTAAATCGATTATTGAAAATCGAATTGTAAATTATTAACAAATCGCTTAGGCTTTTGATACATTCCCCGGTAAACATTCCTCAGTAAATATTCCATGAAACCCACCGTTATTGGTATACGCATAAGAGAACAGAGAAAGCGCATCGGACTCACCCAGGCCGCCATGGCCCGGGAGCTGGGTATCTCTCCCGCCTATCTCAACCTCATTGAGTCCAATAAGCGAAGTGTGGGCGGCGGTCTGTTAAAACGTGTGGCTTCGATACTGGACGTGAATCTGCAAACCCTCAGTGGAGCAGCGGAACAAAGATTAAGTGATGACCTACGGGCACTTTCAGCCGACCCCTTATTCGATAATGTCGATCCAGGGGAGAATTTTGCTGAAGAAATCATCGCAAAACACCCGGAATGGGCGCGTATGATGCTGATCCTTTACCAGGCCTACCTTGACCGAAGTCGGGCATTATCTGTAATGAGTGATCGCCTAAACCGGGACACGCAGCTACAGACATCGGTGCATCGAATGTTGACTCACTTGACATCCATTCGATCAGTTTCTGAAATTCTAAATGACGCCGAAGAAATCGAAATCAATCAAAGACAACGATTTCATCAATTGCTACAAACCGAGAGCGTAGAACTCACCAATGTTGCCCAGGAGCTGGTTTCTTACTTCAGCACCCAAAAATCCACTAACCCCACTGCCGCGGTTGCCGAGAAAGTCGACGAGTTTATTATCAGTAGACAAAATTATTTCCCGGAACTCGAACGGGCATCCGAGGAATTATTAAAAGAGATTCACAATACCGGCAACAATGAGCTGGATGGCGCTCTCCAGGAGTTCCTCACGGAAAAACTCAAAATAGACATTCGCAACGAAACTATTTCAAAAGACAAAGGAGCCCGATACAAAAACCAGAGTCGGATGGACAAGGATAACAATACCTTGTTCTTTCTTGAGAACGCTCCTGTCATTACTCGCCGGTTTCAAATGATGAGGGTCGCGTCTGAAGTGGTCTGTAAACAGGCATTGGAAAAAATAGTCTCAGACCCAAGGCTGAGTTCTTTTGCAGCTAGGCATCAGGCGAAGCGAGCTCTCGCTTCCTATATCGCTAGCGCCGCACTTATGCCCTACGATTTTTTTATGGAAACCGCAGAAACCCACAGATATGACATCGATGTATTGCAGCAGAAATTTAATGCCGGCTACGAACAGGTCTGCCACCGACTGGTCACATTAAGAAAGCCTGGGGCTGAAGGAGTACCATTCGCTTTCATGCGAGCAGACCCTTCGGGCTATGTATCAAAGCGCTTTCCGCTGACCCGCTTTCCCTTGCCTCGATACGGTCATGTATGCCCGTTGTGGCCTATCTTTTCTACCTTCCAGTTTCCGGGAAAAATCGCTCGTAACATTGCGGAGTTTCCGAATGGCGATCGTTTTCTAATGATCTCCCGATCAGTAAGAAAACCTCCGATCACATTTCATGATCCCCCAGTATCTTTAGCAATCATGCTTGTCTGTGACATTATTCATGGAGACCGTCTGGTTTATTCCGAGGGGTTAGATTTCAAATCTCAAAAAAACCTATTGAGAGTCGGCCCTTCGTGCAATCAGTGTGCATATGCTGAATGTCAACATCGACAGGAAAGCCCCTGGACACTAATGGACAACGGACACTAAATGGATAACCGGGTAATAGATGATTCGTCGACAATCAAACTGGCAATGGTTATACACAATAGTCAAACAGAGAAACCGGAGCAATTATTACTACCCCTCCAAACCCAAAAAGGGTAAATTATCATTTTGGCCACCCAACCTTCTAATGCAACTTTGAACAAAACCGTCCTGATTGTTGAAGATGAACTTCATATCATCGAATCTCTTCGCTTCATTCTCCAACGAGCGGGTTACCTCGTGCATGAAGTGCATGATGGAAATGACGCTGTAAACTCCGTCAGAGCGCACATTCCGGATGTTATTGTTCTTGACCTTATGCTACCTAATAAAAATGGATTCGAAATTCTTAAGGAATTAAAAAGCGATCTTGCGTTGAGCAACACCCCGGTGCTAATGCTTACGGCCAAAGGCCAGCAGCAGGATAGAGCCAATGCAGAACAGCTTAAAGTTGACGCGTTTATTACAAAACCATTCTCCAATCAGGAGGTTTTAAGCTGCATAGACCATCTGTCAAAACGCTAAAAACTCTCCTTATCTCCTCTTGATTCAATGATTTTCAAAACCAAACCCAAGGCCACTGCTGCACTGATTCTTTGTTTGGGTACGCTCTTGATTTTTCCGCCAATAATATTGATTTTTAATAAACCTCTAACCCTATTGGGTATTCCTATTTCTGCGATCTATTTATTCAGCATCTGGTTAGTCGTGATTATTTGCAGCGCATTTTCTTCTCGCCATCTTCCCGACCCTAACGAATAATGCTAAGCGCCAATTTTGTTCTCGCAACGGCGCTGATTTATGTGTTGGTGCTTTTTTTGCTTGCCTTTGCTAGCGATCGACAATCCAGGAGAGGCGGAAATCGACTAATACGCTCCCCCCTGGTCTATACATTATCGCTATCGGTTTACTGCACCTCCTGGACGTTTTATGGTGCAGTTGGTTCAGCTGCAAGAAATGGACTGGAATTCGCCGCAATTTACCTCGGACCCACCCTGGTGTTTGTTGGCTGGTGGTTTTTTCTGCGAAAGCTGGTTCGCATTGGTCACACCTATCGCATCACCTCCATCGCAGACCTAATTTCTTCGCGCTTTGGCAAGAGTACCGGCCTGGCGATTCTGGTCACATGCATCGCAGTAATTAGCACAACGCCCTATATTGCATTACAGTTAAAAGCAGTAACTACCAGCTTTCAGGTCGTAAGTGGCATATCTGTTTTATCCCTAACAGACTCGACCATTGGCGGCACCAATACTGCTCTGTGGGTTGCCATCTCAATGGCACTATTTACGATTCTGTTTGGCACCCGGAATCTCGATGCAAACGAACACCATCCAGGGGTAGTCGCCGCAATTGCTTTTGAAGCCCTAGTCAAATTATTCGCGATTTTAGCCGTTGGGTTCTTTGTGGTGTTTAGCATGGCAGGTGGCATCAACCAGGTATTCGAGTATCCCGCAGCAACAGTATTACTTTATTCAGAACAGTCTTTCAGTTGGCGCTGGGTAAATCTGCTTCTACTGTCAGCCATTGCCATAATTTGCCTTCCTCGGCAGTTTCAGACAACCGTCGTCGAAAACTCCAACGAAAACCACCTTAAAACCGCATCATGGGCTTTTCCGCTTTATCTGTTTCTGATGAGCCTATTCGTTATCCCTATTGCTATCGCTGGGCTTTCCTTGTTACCTGAAGATGCGAATCCAGACATGTTTTTGCTGACGCTGCCCATCTCTGCTGGCCAGAATTCCCTTGCACTACTCGCATTTATTGGTGGCTTTTCTTCTGCCACATCCATGGTCATTGTGGCGAACATTGCACTTTCGATTATGATTTCAAACCATATCATTGTACCCCTGGCACTTAAAATACCCCTACTCAGACTCAATTCCAGGGGAGACATCAAATACCTATTGAGAACCAGTCGACGAATTTCCATCGGTGTGATTCTGTTTCTCGGTTACGTTTACTATCGAACCAGTGCCCAGTCAGATGCACTTGCCTCGATTGGGTTAATTGCTTTTGTTGGCGTTTCCCAATTTTGCCCAGCCATTATTGCCGGCATGTTTTGGCGAAACGCAACAGCCAAGGGTGTTACAGTTGGGATGTCCGCTGGCTTTTTGCTCTGGGCATACACCCTCTTTTTGCCGAGTCTCACTGGTTCTCCCGACGGCATCATTGCCCACTTTGTTGAACAGGGATTGTGGAGTATTGAAGCATTAAAACCCCAGGCTCTATTTGGGCTCACCAACATCGACCCACTGGTTCATGCGGTATTCTGGAGTTTAGGAACTAATATTTTCTGCCTGATAGTGGTTTCAGTTTGGTCCAACCAATCGCCGCTAGAGCAATTGCAAAGCGCACTTTTTGTCGATGTTTTCAGAAACCAGCCCGGAACTGAATCCCGAGTATTGCAGCGACGGGCAACAAGTCGGGATTTATATTGGTTAACCCAACGAATATTGGGATCGGCTCAGGCCCGGGATCTGTTTCAACAACTCTCCGATAACTACACTGACCACCATAGCCTTGATACGCCGGATCCAAGATTTATTGCTCATATTGAACGACACCTCGCGGGCAGCATCGGCGCCTCCACCGCCCGAACACTGGTGTCGCAAATTGCAACCGGCGAAACAATCAGTTTAGAGGAAATCATTAATCTGGTAGACGAAACCCAACAGGTGGTGGAATATAGCCATCGATTGGAAAAGCAGTCGGAAACACTCAAAAGCACAGCCAGGAAACTCACCCAGGCTAACGAACAGCTACAACAGATTGATTCCCAAAAGGATGAATTCCTAAGTCAGGTCAGCCATGAACTCCGAACACCAATGACGTCAATTAGGTCCATGGCGGAGATACTGCTAGACAGTAATAATATCGCAGATAAACAACGGGCTCATTTCAGTCGAATTATCTATGAAGAAAGCATACGTCTGACCCGGTTGCTCGATGAAATTCTAGAGATAAGCCGACTCGAACACGGAGAAATGGACATAAAACATGAACATCTTAATCCGGAAAAATGCATCAGCAGAGCCATTGAAACCTGTCTGGGCATTGCTCATAGAGGAGGAGTCTCACTGAATTGCGACGTCCCCACCACGACATCAACCATGATCGGAGACCCAGATCGCTTTCACCAGGTCATGATCAATCTACTAACCAATGCCATAAACTACAATACCGCTCAAAACCCCAGGGTAGAAGTAAGTTGTAGAATTAGTAAAAGCTACTACGAAGTTTATATTCAGGATAATGGGCCCGGCATCGAGGACAGGGAGTCAGTATTTGAGAAATTCTCCAGAGGCCCTAATGAGTCTTCACTGTATCGGGGATCAGGCCTTGGTTTATCGATTAGTCGACAACTGATGCATAAAATGCGAGGTTCCCTGGAATTAGTGGACGACTCTAATTGTGGAGCCTGCTTCCGATTGAAGATGCCCCTTGGTGTATAACCCTCCACTATACAGCAGCTCTATAATCCATAATGTTATAGTCCATAATGTCAGGTCTTTGAAGGCCGCCTCATTAAACGACCATCAGAGACTTCAGCTCAGGCAACAGGAAAACCGTAATCCCTTTCCACTTTACAAACGCGGGTTTTATAACTGGCGTACCGCTTTTCCTTTCCGAGTTTTTGAGCAATCTGGTGTTCAACGTCCGCTTTCCAGGCAAGTATGGATGCTTCATCTCGCCAATAAGACACCGTAATACCCAGACCTTCTCTAGCCGATTCGATACCGAGAAAGCCGTCCCGACAAGCTGCCAGCTGCTGCATTTTCTCTGCCATTTCACCATACCCTTTCAAGTCTGTCGTTTGCAGATTGGTAAAAATTACGGCGTAGTAAGGTGGTTTCGGGGTATTCGCGATCATATTTTCCCTATTCTAAATTGGTCAGAATCAGTGTAGGTATATTTTCGCCCATACCCAGCTTGATTCGCTTGAATTTTTGCTGAAACTCCCAGGATAAGTCTGTTACTGATTGGCCTTTAGGGCCACCAAACGATCTAGGCTTTCCTGGGACCACACTTCAAATGGATTGTAAAATTCCTCAAACGTTTTTTGCTCCTCATCCAGAGTAAGCCACTGCTGTTTGCTGCGAGTAAACACATGAACGACTGGTTTTACATTGCGAGTATCATCCAGGGTCCCAGCGCGCACAAATACAGACCCCTTCAATCCAACATAGTATTTGCTCCAAAGATCGGTAATGCAATGGGGACAGTAAAATATCTCATGCACATTACCGCTGCCACTTTTTGCTTTATAGGATGCTGGCATCTCACCCAACAAAGACAAATTTGAATCTTCCGTCCACATGTTCATCACAAATGCACTGCCGGATATACGCTGACAGTCGAGACAATGACAGGCCTGGATAAACATGGGATCCTCGGTCAGTTCATAACGAACCGCACCGCATAGACATCCACCCTGGCTATCCTTTAATGTATGTTTCATACTATTTTTGTTTCTATATCTGTTTCAGAACCCATTTTACAAAGCATCCTATGAAAGCAATCAGAAACCGACAACCTGTTTCAAAATAGTGCTATTGTGGAATAGCAGTTGATTGAAACGCTGAATCCTTATTCGCAAAATCCACAATCTTTTTGAGGTTTGGTCGCGAGTCGAGGGAGAAACGATTGCGAAACGACCCCCATTCCAAAAAGCAGGCCAAACGGATAACCCCATCCGTCAGTTCTGGTTCGCTATTGGCAACTACTGCATCCAACGCATCCAGGGCTGACTCCACCCGACCAGCCTGACGACCAAAATACTTTCCCTGGGTAACATCCAATCCATCATTCTGTAGTAAAAAGAGATTAATAGAAGCATCGATAGCGGTATTTGTCATACAGAACAAGTCATAGTCCTGAACATCGGGAAAAAAGGTATTTCCCGATTTTTCCCGAGCGTATTTTAAAATGGAACACGAATCTGTCAGATTCACATCTCCATCCTTTAAAAAAGGAACCTTCTTGGTTGGGGATTTCTCCCCGCTTACAGCTGCATCAATCTCAACTAGCTCCCAGTCCAGCCCACTCTGTATCAGCGCAATCCGACAATGCCTAACGAAAGGTGATGTAACGCTACCGTATAATTTCATATTTAAGTCCACCAAAGTTTCAAATCTGTTTTTTCCATCTTTTACTGAAATGTCGTTATAAAATGGAAATTCGAGGTAGTACTCTACTAAATTCCAGTGAAGATTTGTATCAATGCTTAAAACACAAAATCAATGTCTATCGCTGCCTTAAACCAAGAATCAACATCAACGTTGCCAATACGCACAGCCCAATAAATACCGAGCAGATGTATGAAAAAGAAAACCTGAGGTCTACCATAATGCCAATAAATACCGGCCCCAGAGCCGAAGCAAATACACTGATAGAACCAATAACAGATTTTATGCCGCCTAAATATACAGTGCCATATAACTCCGCCCATAGTGCGCTTAACCCGGCAAAGTGCAATCCGGATGTCATCCCTATTAATCCCATATAGGGGATAACCCATAAAGGGTTTTGCGCGGGAATCAATAGTGACAACGCCAGAATTAGTGGAACCAGATAGATTGGCACAATCCGGGTTGCTGTAAAACGATCAATCAAAGGGCCGGCAAGAAATAACGTTGTAATGCTCGAAATTGCGTATATCCAGTAGTTTCCTGTTACCCAGGCAGCGGACCAATGCTTCATTTCGGCCAAAGTAAGATGATGGAAAAATAACCCTGTCATGATGACAGAGGGAATAATGATCGCTGGTAATAGAAGATAGAAACGCCGTTCCGCAAACATCTGTCGCTGAGTTAACGATTTAACGCCTGTTGCCGAATGAATCCCGGTCTGATGAACCCTTATCTGATCCGGCGATTCCTGACCAACTCCAGCATCAGATCCCACAGCTCTTTTTTCATAACGAGCAGCAAACCCCTTAAGTGACCAAAGTGCTAATGGCAAAATAAAAACAAGACACAAAGCGACCAAAAGATAGGTTTCGCGCCATCCAAACATGGCGATGGATAACACGGCGAGAAAGGGTAATAACGCTTCCCCCATGGAGAAACCCATGGATGCAATGGCGATTCCTTTTCCTCTATTGTCATCAAGGTATCTGGAAATCGACGTAATTGCCGTGTGACTTGCCAGCCCCTGACCCGTTTGTCTTAACAAAAACACACCCAGCACCAACATAAAACTGGAGTACGTCTGACTAAAAATCAAACAGGAAATGGCCAAGCTGGCCAAGACTATGGTGACGTATTTTCTTAGATCGACAGAATCGAGGTATCGGCCAGTCCACAGCAAAATCACCGCACTGGCCAGGGTACCAAACAGGTAATAGCTACCCCATTCGGTATGGCTTAAATTGAAAACAAGCTGAATCTGGGGACCGAAAACACCAATGAAGTAGGTTTGTCCGGCGCTGGACGCAAATGCAACTAAAAAACCAAAGCCCAAAAAGCGGGCGTGGTTTTTAAAGAGCAAAATGTATTGACCGAAAAATGCAGTTGCCAATACCCGTAGATCCATTAACATTTCCGCTGCCGGAGAAGCTGCTCTTTCTACAATAACCTAATCCCCATAGGCCCTGGGCAAATAACAGCTCACTTCATTTTCGTCATATCCAATGACGTCAATTAGTCTACGTGCGCACTCCTGTATAGGCGCTCCTCTTTCCTTCCAGACTGGTACCCTCTTCATTAGTGTCTCTACTCGCTCTCTTGGCGTAATAATCCACGTATCCTGAGGAACTTCACCAAAATAGAAATCTGCACCACAAACCTCCATCGCCCTGGGCTTCATATACACAGCAAGATTAAGCACCCCATGCGCACCACTATCGCGCACATAACCGGAAAGAAACTTCATCGTCCCCCCACCATCACCGAGATCGTCGATGACCAACACCGTTTCACCAGTGATCGGAATTGAAATACCGTGTTGCACTAGCGGATTTTCATATCTCTCTCCCGGTCCCTTGTAAAGAGAAACACCAATGGTACCGAAATCGATTTTTGCGATACCGTTATCCCGGCCTTCTACAAGGTGATCATAAAGCAATACACCGGGCAATAGTCCACCCATGGTGACCATTAACGCCTTGCTAATTTGATCGTCGGTTCCGACATGATCCAATTGGTATTCGTGCACCTGTTTGGCTAAATCAAAACACGCTGCTGCCTCCACCCGATCAGGAATCAATAAGAAATTCAGCTCTTCTTCCGGTACGGCAACTCCTTCCGGCTGTCGCCAAAAATCCAGATCAATTGATTGCCGATAGGGATTGGTGTTATTCGAATAAGATGACATTTTTCTAATTTGGTTTGGTCAGAGACAACACAACAATAGAGGTCTTCATTTGGATCCAATGGGGCCGTTAGACCGAACCACTGCCCAAGGAATCAGGTTCTTAAAGATGTGTAAATTGATTAAGGGATGACGAAATTTGGTTCAGTAATTCATTTCGGTTAGTGTGATTCGAAGTGAACGATATAGCCGACGCATGGCCAGCAAAAATATTTGTACTTATTGTTTTAAATAGTAGTTTTTACCCATTTATTCTGCTGGAATAGACGTCTTCCCAGATTGATTAATCAGCTGACTGGATAATATCGAAAGCAGGCAATAGGCTACAAAACAATAAAAACCGTTTCCAGGAGTCGCCTGAAAAGACAGTAACCCACCCTCTTTCTGAACCGAATTCGCTGCAAGAAAGGCAACAAAAACGCCCACCACGAATACATCCGCCATCGACCACTTACTCACTGTCGCGGCAAATTCCCGCAAACGGCGCTTTGTGTTCTGATGGCTGACGAAGTAACCTGATATCATAATTAGTCCCTTGACTGCCGGAATAATGACACTGAAAACCATTATCAGGAAAGCGACCAATGTATGACCACTCTGATTTAATTCATCAATTGTTCCTATAATACTTCTTGTCTTTTGATAGGCTTCAACTGTTCTCGATATTTCCATATTCCCAACCAGAACGTCGACCAGGGAGATTATCATCTGTGGAGTTTCCGGATTCTGTTTGATTAAATCCTTGCCAATCTGCACCAGCTCCGCCTTTTCAACATAGCCCGTAATACTTAATAAGGGCTCGGTTAATCCAGGATACAACAGACCGTAACCAATTAATAACAAAAGAAGTCCTAATCTGTTTTTCATAGTATTGGGCATGATTCTTCCCTGTTAGCCTGAGAGTAAAAGCGCTTATTTTAGAACACTTTTGCGACCCATGAGAATGAAGTCATAAAATACGCCGTTGCTCTTAACCAGTGAGTATAATAGTCGGTTCGAATTCACCGAGGTTCGCAAAGTCTACCCATCGGAGCTACAGCATGACAGAAAATAACCATGAAAAAAGATAACAACGTCATTCAGGCAGTACAGGATGCCCTTAAACTGGATGGGGATCCGGAAAATATTAAGGAGTATTATGCAGGCTGGGCAGACCAATACGACCAGGAGCTAGAAAATGCATACCCCGGTCCGGAAATCATTGTCAAGGTCTTAATGGAGTCAATTGAAACTGTCTCAGCTAACGGTGACAGGTTTGAATCAGGCCCTGCCACCTTTCTACCCCATTCCGCCCAAATCATGGATGCGGGGTGTGGCACGGGAATGGTTGGTGGATTTTTAGCTCATCGGGGATATAAGTATATTGATGGCACAGATCTGTCCAGTGAAATGGTTGAACAGGCACAAAAACTCAATATCTACAGGGAACTCTGGGGCAATATTGACCTCACTCAGCCACCCGCTGATGATTGGCAACAAAAGTACGATATTGTGACCTGTTGCGGTGTATTTACATTGGGCCACGTACCCCCTGAAACACTGCACCAGCTTTTCTCCATCACCAAGCCAAATGGAATCGTGGTCACCAGCGTGAGAACATCATACTTCGACTCCCAGCCCTATGAACGAGTCAGCAGTGAGGCAGTAGCCAATCACCAGGTGAAACTCGTCGCACAACAAATGAACGCTCCTTATACCAGAGACAGTAATGCACACTACTTTACCTATCAGGTCACACCATCATAGTCACAAACCAAAGGAAGGAGCAGCTCTCATTTTTAATACCTGATTCCTTTGCTCGAAGCTACCAGCTCAGGATGTAATTCTCTATCCAGGCAGTTTTCACCCATGGACGCTATGCATCCAGCACGTTAACCCAAACCGAACCTGTAATCTGGGTCAAACAGAGTACCTTTTAGCGACAGCGACTCCCCCGAAAATTTCCCTACCATTTTTCGGGAGATGGGTTCGAGTGGTTAAACCAAAACTCCAACCCAGGGCATATCATGTCGATGTCTGGTCGAGACAGTTCCCTCAATAGGGAAACAATATTCAAATAATCTGAAACAAAAAAAGGGCGTTTAAAAAAACGCCCGAATAAACACCAATGGAGGAATGAAAATTTTCTATGCAGCTCGCTTAATTTCTGTCGCGGGTTTTTTTACCGCTTTATTATGAGAAATAGGAAACGCTGCGAAAGTACCTTTTTGATTCACCAAATCTGAAATTTGGTAACGTTCAATACCAATGTCTTTCAAGAAATTGTCAGACATCTGATTCAGCTGTTGAATCGCCTGTCTACGGTTGTTCCAGTCTTTCAACTGATCAACCATTCGTTTGACAAAACTCCTACGGAAACGCCCTTGAAAAACGTTTGATTTGTTCTCACTATTAACAGTATTACTCATGGTCAGTCCTCAGTTAAGAACGTTTAGGATAATCGTCAATAGGGTCAGAGCACCTATGTAAGCGGCTCCTACTTCGATAATGATTTTGTTCGCCATTTTTGTACTCTCTCTGAATAATTAGCAGACTTCTCTGCTGTCTAAGTCTAGCGGAATTTTGATTCAACCCCCCGCTTGCCATGGGTATAATATAGGGCTGCTGGCGCTTGAGAACAAACGATAGATTCTCATGTATAAATCATGGCTATTCACTATCCCCCCATTTCTGCATTAAGAGCGCTCGAAGCCGCGGCCAGGCATTTGAGCTATACCCGGGCAGCTGAAGAATTATTGGGTTTTAGGCTCTTTGAACGAAGGGGGCGTCGGCTGGTGTTGACCGAGTCCGGCCATGCCTTAGTACCCATTGTGCGGGACTTTTTAAGAAGACTGACTTCCACTTTGGAAGAGCTCAATGAAATGAAAGACAATAGCCCCTCAGCACTCCGGGTTACACTATTGCAGTCTTTTGCTTTTAAGTGGCTTGTTCATCGTCTTGGTGGTTTCAATCATCAGCATCCGGATATCGACGTGTGGATTTCCACCTCAGAGGAGTTAGTTGACTTTGATTCGGAAAACGCTGATGTTGGGATACGGCTTGGTTATGGAAACTGGAATAATCTCTACGAAGAGCTGCTCCTGACCGAGTACGTTTTTCCCGTCTGTAGCCCCCGTTTTCTTGAAGAGCATGGAACGCCGAAAAAACCCGAAGACCTGCTTGAATTGCCTCTTTTACGCAGGGGAACCATTGACATTCTCCCCCGGTGGAGGAGCTGGTTCAAGGATGCCGGAGTTGTTGTAAAAAAAATGCCTAAGGGAACCCAGTTCCCACAAACCAGTCTTGCGATTCAGGCCTCCATCGACGACCAGGGACTAGCACTCGCCCGCAGCGCCCACGTGCTGGATGACATAAAGGCGGGCCGATTAGTCAGGTTGTTTCCAGAAGTAAAGAGCAAGTCCAATGTTTCCTACTTCTTTGTTTGCACCATGGGGAGGGAAAATGAACCACAAATCCTTGCATTCCGGGAATGGTTGAGCCGCGAGTCCAAAAAATCTCAAAAAGAATTCGATGACATGCTTGACTAAATTCAGGAATCACTCTGTTAAAGCGACTGTCCGAAGACCTCCTTTAGTGTATTCGCGAACTCCAACTGACCCGGAGTCAGACTTCCTCCTTTAAAAAGCCGAATATCCGTTACTCCCAAATTCGGCAAATTCCAGCCCGCCGGAACAACCACCAACTCCGGTGGAATCATCCCCTCGGCAATGACAGTTATCCCCATACCCGCAATGACCGCAGCCTGTACGCTCATCGAACCATGAGCAGAAAAAGCAATGCGATAGTTGATACCCGATGTTTCAAATACGGACAGGATTAAGTCCCGATATATGCACCGTTGAGGGTGCAAAGCGAGAGGTATAGGATGGGTGGGATCGTATTTAAAATCAGGTGATGCAACCCAGCAGAGATTCTGGGTTGTAATCTGTTCTCCACCATAGTGTTCTGGGGGCACCGTCGCAATAACAAGGTGAAGCCGATCATCATCCACCATGTCAATGAGATCCCGGCATAATCGCATCGTCAAATCGATACTCACTTTGTCTCCCAAATCTTCCTGCTGGGCAAGAAAATGCTTGAACAGAGGCCTGGTTAAGTCTTCGGGCACACCAAGGCTGATTGTTTCCCGAGACTCTATCCGATGCGCTCTATTTAGCATTTTGTCATGGGCTTTTAATATCGCAATGGCCTCAGGCAGCAGCAATTTACCACTGGTTGTTAAAATAAGATGGTGATAGTTTCGATGAAAGAGGCGGGTCCCCAGGGTTTCTTCGAGTTTCTTTATTCGAAAAGACAGCGCGCCTGGGAACAATTCAGATTGTTTGCAGCATTTGAGAAGGATCCTAACTTTTCTGCGAGGATGAAGCTACGAAGGGAAGGGATATCAAGGTTCTGCATCATACTAAGACCAATCTTATTTATAGCAGCGACTAGTATATTCAGTTTTACTTAACATAAAAACTGGCATAACATTTAGTAGCAAACCTGTAAATCCTCAACCCACTACTGGAAGATATTGTGTCAGGACCAGAAAAAAAATTAACTCGTAGCGGCGGCCGGCACTCGAGACGCGCCCTTCGCTCTGGAAACCTGGAGGCGATGCTTCCGCAATTAAAAAGGAATTTACCACTCACAGAACCTCTGGATGGGGACCAGATCGCAAAAATTGATAGCGCTTCGATGGACATTCTGGAGGAGGTTGGTGTCATTTTTCGCGACCCTATCGCTCTTGAGGACTGGCGACAAGCTGGAGCTAATGTCGAAGGCGAACGGGTGAAGTTTGATCGATTTCACATCAGGGAGCTGATTAAATCTATTCCCTCGAACTTCACTTACCATGCCCGGAATCCGCAGAATAATGTCAAACTTGGCGGACCACATTCGATTTTTGTGCCCATGACGGGGGGGCCCTATCTCCGGGGTCTTGATGATGTGAGGAGGTATCCCACGCTGGATGATCTCGCCACTTTTCACAAGCTGTCACACATGCTTCCCGTATTGCATTCCTCTGCCCACCATATTGTGGAACCCATGGACCATGCGGTTCCCCATCGGCATTTACGTATTACTTATTCTTCCATGAAGTATTCCGACAAGACATTCATGGGGATGACGACTTCAGGTAAAAATGGCGAAGACGTAATGCGAATGTGCGAAATACTTTTCGGCAAGGAATTCCTGGAAGACCATCCAGTCACTACCGGCAACGTTAACGGCAATTCCCCTTTGGTCTGGGATGCGACGATGCTTGGGGCGTTAAGAGCCTTCGTTAAGCGCAATCAGCCAGTGTTATGTTCACCATTCGTACTCGGGGGGGCGAATACCCCAGCCTCCACGGTTCCGGCGGTGGTTCAACTAAATGCCGAAGCGCTTTCAGCGCTTGCCTATACCCAGGTCGTGCGCAAAGGGGCTCCAGCGATTTATGGACACTATTTGTCCACGGTTTCCATGCAGTCCGGTGCACCGATGGCTGGAACACCAGAAATTAGCCTCATGAACTTTATGATTGGTCAACTGGCCCGCCATTACGATATCCCCTGGCGGACTTCTAATACCCTTGGAGGGGCCAAGACGTTTGACGCCCAGGCAGGATATGAAAGTGCCACCACCCTAATGGCCGTTCTAATGTCAGGAGCAAATTACATCTGGCATTCCGCCGGTTGGAACGAAGCAGGTATGCATTGTTCCATTGCGAAGTTCATGGTGGATGCGGAACAGTGTGCCATGGGCTATCGAATGGCTGAAGGTCTTCGCTGGGATGATTTTGACGAAGCCCTGGCGGCAGTAAGGGACATTGGCCCAGGAGGCCATTACCTTGGGCATCAACATACCCAGGATAATTTCCAACGGGAATTTTTTATGCCAAAACTTTTCGATAATAATTCCATCGAACAATGGATAGCGGATGGGAGCAAGGACATTACCGAGCGGGCTCTGGCATATGCCAGACAGTTGTTAAGCGAATATCAGGAACCAAAACTCGACCCAGCCAGGGATGAAGAGCTTCTCGCTTTCATTGCCAAGCGTGAATCCGAAATTCCATCCGATGGAGGGCTGAACGAAACCCACTAGTGGAGGTCCAGCGAAACCATAGCCGAACTAACCTTCATCTTTTTACAATGAACTACAATCCCGTCAATTGTTTCAATGCAATTGACACCGTATTCTCCGCCAGGTTTTTCAGACACCCCTTCGGACAACTCCGGCTATGGCAACGATCACAATCAGGCACCCGAATCACGATATCACGATCACCCGATGGTCCCACCTTTTTTTCATCCGTAGGACCAAATAAGGCAATCACCGCAGTTTTCCTGGCACATGCCACATGCATCGGAAAGCTATCACCGGTTACCATACAACTTGCTCTTCCAGCCAATTCGGCGAATTCAATGAGATTTAGGCAGCCCGCTAAATTGACAATTTGATGTGGGGCTATTGTTGACAAAGCCTGATCAATAATCTTTTTTCGATCCGGCACACCGGTAAATACAATCAAGGCCTTTGCCGCTGTAGATTGAGCCAGTGTCACATATCTCTCAAGGGGCCAGTCCTTTGTAAGCCATCTTGAAAAAGGACTGAAAATAATCATAGGCCGATTACCGGGATTGATCTCCGCTAACAAGGTATCAATCTTCTTCCGCTCCAGTTTGCTGGCATTGAACTCCATAGAGGTATCTACAATTGGAATCCCGGCAACCGCCAAAACGTTATCCATTTCTTTAATGGCATGGCACTGTTTATTGCGAAACCCACTTATTCCCCACCAGTTTCCCTTAACAACTTTTTTTCTTGCATGGGCGAAATACAGAAAAAAAACAGATTTTGCCAGTCCCTGTAGATCGATGGCCAGGTCGAAACGGTGTTTACGTATTTCAGACAGCACATCAAACATATACCTCATCGCCCAAATTGGTCTGCGATAGCCCTGGGCTTTGACTCTATTTCGATCGATTAGGATAGTATGATCAACCCAGGGACTGTAACGGTAAATGTCCACCGAAGTAGTCGCCGTCATCAGATAGAGGTCACTGTCAGGATACGCCTGTTTAATTGAACGTATATGACCACTGGCGTGCAGTACATCTCCCAGGGATGTTTGCTTAATTACCAGAATTTTTTTTCTCTCAGACATCTCAGTCGCCCATATCCGCATTTATTTCATCGGACCCTGAATGTTCGAGAAAATCCTGGTAATTTCCATCTCGTTGCGCTAGCCATTGCAGATCATTCCAGTTATCGATATCCCGGAGGGTAGTTATACTGGTAAAACAAAGGGGTATTTTGCCCGCATTTTTTCTGACATTTCGTAGCACATTATCTTCACCCCATTGTACTCCGTAGAACAGGGCATCCTCGATGAGTCCCTCCTCGGCCGGATTCTTTTTGACTTGCTTCTTTTCGTTCATATTTAGACCAAGCAAATAGAACCCCCCGTCTTCGGCGGGCCCCACAACGTTTTGTCCTGATTTCAACAATTGGTAGGTTCTCTTGAGAATTTCAACATCGAAATGTGGCACATCGCATCCCATCACCACAGCCCCCCCTGATTCTGCTATTCCCTGGCGGAGCACGAACAGTAAACGCACTCCCAGATTCCCTGCACACTGGATTGAGGTTTCGAAATTATGACGTAGTGCCAATGCTTTGAAGGCTGGGTGCTGATCATCTGGCGTCACAGTTAGAATCACTCTACCGGGCCAATTTAGACATATCTTTTCAAGGGACTGTTCCAACATTCTTTGCGCCAGCGATGCAGACAACTCTGGCGTCAAAAAGGGAAACATTCTGGTTTTGACTCTACCCGGGACTGGTGCTTTTGCGAATAGATACAGTGGGATAGATTTACGTTGCTCCACTGTCATCGTATATGTCGATACATTAGCGCTAACTTTTCTGGTGAACGCCCGAGCCAAAACAGAAGTCGAAGTTTCCACATCAGCAGAATGGTTCTGAGCACGCCTGAATTAGACCATCTCCTCGCTGATGTGGTAACCGGGTCCCGAATAAGCGCTGGCTTCCCATGTTGGGCAAGCACTCTACTTATTGCGATGTCTTCCATCAGCGGAATCCTAGGAAAACCGTCGAGCTCCAGGAATAACTCACGTTTCACGAAAATCCCCTGGTCTCCGGTGGCAAGCCTTCTACAGCGAGAACGAAAGTTAATCATGGTTTCAATGAGGCGAAAAACCCATCCAGATTGATCGAAATTAACATCGAATCGCCCCCAAACTTTGCCATTCCTGATCGCAATATCGATCAAGCTGGAAGCCCTGGCCGGCAACCGGGTATCACAATGAAGAAACAACAACACCGACTGGGTTGCAGCTCGCGCACCCATGTTCATTTGTTGGGCCCGACCAGCCGTGTCGGAAAGCAACAGTTGACTACGATCCGACAGACCGGCTGTCTCAAGACATTCAACCAATTTCAACCTGCATGCAGGCTCATCACTTGCATCCACAAAAATGATCTCTACGATTCCAGATAGAGCTGCAAGATGGTTAACAAGAGACTCAATCTGTCTGTCTTCGTTATAAAGCGGAATAACAAGTGAAATCATTACCGATGAAAGTCGACGCCGGTTATTCTGATTATTCAGTGCATCAATTACCTTCCTTTGGAGGCAGCAATGCGCAAACGTAACGCATTCAGGCGAATGAAACCGGTTGCATCTGCCTGATTATAAGCCCCAGCGTCTTCCTCAAATGACGCAATTTTCTGGTCAAACAATGAATCAGCGCTCGACTGACGTCCCAGGATCTCAACATTGCCTTTATACAGCCGTAAACGAACGTCGCCGTTTACCGTAACCTGGGAGGCATCGATCATTTCCTGCATCATGCGTCTTTCAGGACTAAACCAGTAGCCCGTATAGATTAACTTTGCGTATCTTGGCATCAATTCATCTTTGAGATGGGCAACTTCCCGGTCCAACGTAATGGACTCGATCGCGCGGTGAGCCTTCAACATGATTGTGCCGGCCGGAGTTTCATAGCATCCTCTGGACTTCATACCCACGTATCGATTTTCTACAATGTCAGCCCGACCAACCCCATTTCTCGCACCAGCAGCGTTGAGATGGCTCATCACTTCACAGGGCGTCATTGCCACTCCATCGATGGCACAAATATCTCCTTTTTCGAAAGTTATCACCATTTCTTCAGGAGTATCCGGTGCGTCCATGGGGGAAACTGTCCATCCCCACATGTCTTCCCGGGGAGCACACCATGGATCTTCAAGTTCCTCTCCTTCGTATGAAATGTGCAACAGATTGGCGTCCATGGAATAGGGCGAACTCCCGTCTTTTTTCATCTCTATCTGGATGCCATTCGATTCGGCGTATTTCATCAGCTTTTCCCGAGAAGTCAGACCCCATTCCCGCCAGGGTGCGATGATTTTTATGTCCGGATTCAAAGCATAGGACGACAATTCGAATCGAACCTGATCATTTCCCTTTCCGGTTGCTCCGTGAGAGATCGCATCCGCACCTGTCTCTGCGGTAATTTTAACCAGATATTTCGCAATCAACGGGCGAGCTATCGAGGTTCCTAGCAGATACTCACCTTCATAGATAGTATTCGCCCGAAACATTGGAAACACATACTCTCGCGCAAACTCTTCCTGCAGATTTTCGATATAAATTTCCTTGATACCATAATCCTGCGCTTTCTTCCGTGCGGGCTCCAGCTCTTCCCCCTGACCGATGTCCGCGGTAAATGTCACCACTTCACATTGATACTCATCTTGTAGCCATTTCAAAATAATCGACGTGTCTAACCCACCAGAATACGCCAGTACTGCTTTCTTGATTCCAGACATCACACCTAAACCCAAATAGTGAAAACTCTGATTATATCATTCGCCGGTTTTTGGTTAGACAATATCGCCGCAGAATTACAGGAATATGTGTCGGTAGCAAACCCTAACCGAGGACTATTTCCAGTGCGTCAAGAATATTTCCCCAACCAACCCGATGGTTGTCACAACTTTCCTGATTCGGGAATTTTGTGTGGGTCAACGTGACCTTTGTTTTTTCCTCTTCAATCTTTTCAAAAAGAATGGAAACCATGCTCCCTTCTATTGAAAAGGGAGAGTTCCAGCTAAACTCAAGGCGAACTGGCCTTTCGATTTTCACATATTCACCATGATGAGGGATTTTCTTATCTCCCACATCCATGATGATTTCAAACCCACCCCCAGTACGGGGATCATTACTTACCTCGGGGCCAGGCATGCCTGGTTTCGGTAAGATAAAACGAGCCAGGGCTTCCGGATCGAGCCAGGCATCGAAGGTGGCTTCGGGGCTTGCGCTAATTATTTTGCTAACTTCAATGGTAAGTTCATTCATGCTTGTTTCCTATTTCGTTTTCAAGTTGTTCAAGGCTCAATAGCCAAACAGATTTCAATTTATTGAGCCACTTTTCGATCAAATCCACACCTTGGAGATTAGCGTTTATCCAGTGCTCTCTCCCCAGAGTTTTCCGTTCCACCAGTCCCGCTTTTTCCAGAATCTTTAAATGTTTGGAAACTCCATTCAGCGACATGTCATAGTATGACGCCAGATCCGTAACCCGACATGGGCCCTGTTGGCAGAGCTGGGTTAATAGCTCCCGCCGGGTAACATCACTGAGCGCCTTAAATGCATCCGTCAGGTCAAGCATCAACGTACCCAAACAAATCCGAATAAATGCGTGACGACTGTTTCTTTTTCATAAAATTCTATTTGCATATATTCAACCATATAGTTGAATATATATGGTTGATGATAAAAACGCAAGCGCGTTTGTTAACTTCAGACAGATAAACAGTCTGATGTCATTGGTGGTATTTTCAATGCGGTTTGAGTAGAATCCCTTTTTGAGCGCCAGAATCTGGCGCTTTTTTGTTTTTGGCTTCGTGTCGATTCTCGTTTTCACGAATCCTGCCTGTGGAATCATAACTATGCCTATTCGCCATTTTCTGGAACTGTCAGACCTGACATCTGATGAAGTCAGAGAACTTATTGCACGTGGAATTCAACTCAAGGCCCAGCGAAACCAGAACGAAACCGGTTCACTGATGAAAAACAAGACCGCCGTACTGATCTTCGAAAAATCATCCACTCGAACCCGGGTCTCCTTTGAAGCAGGAATCAATCAGTTAGGGGGAAGCGCTATTTTTATGACTTCGTCTGATTCCCAGCTTTCCAGGGGAGAGCCTATTGAGGACACAGCGAGGGTATTGTCCAGAATGGTGGACCTGATTATTATGCGCACCGGTTCTCATGAAAACCTGGTGAGGATGGCGGAACATGCTTCCATTCCCGTTGTAAACGCCTTATCCGACTTCAATCACCCCTGCCAGCAGCTCGCCGATATTCAAACATTTACGGAGCATCGAGGTGATCTTCGAGGGCACAAGGTAGCCTGGATAGGAGACGGGAACAATGTCTGTCATTCCTGGATGAATGCTGCAAAGTTGCTTGACTTTGAACTAGTTGTGGCAACACCGGAAGAATTTGAACCTGATGCTGATTTACTTGCCCATTGCGGCGATCACGTTACCTTAACCCGCCATCCCACAGATGCTGCGCAAAACTCCAGTCTCGTCGTCACAGACACCTGGACGGGTATGGGTCAGGAAACAGAAAAAGCAGAAAGGGAAAACGCATTTTCAGGTTTTTGTGTGGATCAGACTCTGATGTCCCTGGCTAATAAAGATGCCCTGTTCATGCATTGTCTGCCGGCCTACCGGGGTTATGAAGTCACGTCCGAAGTTATTGACGGGCCACAAAGTGTTGTGTGGGACGAGGCAGAAAACCGATTGCACGCGCAAAAAGCGCTAATGGAATTCCTCCTCTTACAAACTGATTCTCCGGAGTAACCCCAGAGAAATTCTGTTGGAGAGACTCATCGTCATTTGCTCTATACTTATTTGCTCTATACTTACCTGGAAGACTCATCTCCATTACGGTTGAAACCCCGGAAGAGCGATTTCTCTGATTCGAGAATGATATGATCCGTGGAAGTAGAATCAATTAGGTCATAGATGACCCATCTTTACAAATTACTCTGGGATATTCGCTCCAGGTCACCAACATTAAAACAGACACTGTCACCTGTTCTTTGATCTACGTTAATTCGATGAAAAAAATTCTCATTTTGTATTACAGCCGCCATGGATCTGTCGAGGCACTATCCCGGTATATTGCCCAGGGCGTAGAGAGTGTCGATCAGTGTGAGGCAGTATTACGCACCGTTCCCAGCGTTTCCACCGTCTGTGAAGCCACTGAAAAAGAAATACCTCCCAGTGGCGACATTTATGCATCAACGGATGATCTCTCGGATTGCGACGGACTCATACTTGGAAGCCCCACTCGTTTTGGCACAATCGCATCACCGTTAAAGTTCTTCTTCGATCGAACCGCGCCCCAATGGTTAGCAGGAGCATTGTGCGACAAACCCGGCGCTGTTTTTACTTCCTCTTCTTCCATGCACGGTGGACAGGAAAGTACATTACTCTCCATGATGCTGCCTCTTATTCACCATGGCATGGTTATCGTTGGGGTACCATTTAACGGAACCAATCACAGTCATACCTCAAGTGGGGGCACCCCGTATGGCGCAAGCCACGTTTCGGGGGCTGATAACCGCAGCGATATCACGACTGATGAAAAAGCTTTTGCGCAGATACTAGGTAGAAGAGTAGCGAACTGCGCACAAGCGCTGGGGAAACTCTAAAGATTAGAGAGGTTAGGGGAGGGGTTAGAATCAGAGGACTAGGGCAGAGGACTAGGGCAGAGGACTAGGGCAGAGGATTAGGGCCAGATAAATTATGCACTACGACTTCTCTTTGCCAGAGAACCACCAGGTCGTAGCCAATTTATAGCAGCGTTTTAATAAATGGAACGGTAATTTTTCGGTGCTCTGCCAAAGATGTTCTATCAATTCTCTCTAACAACGCAAATAGTGCGGAAGTATTCCGATCATAGTGAGTCATGATGAAGTCAACAACCCTGTCTTCCAAATCAAAACCCCGTTTTTGAGCCCGGAATTTTAGTGCAGCGACCTTGGCATCATCCGTGAGTTTTTGCAATGCAAACACTCCACCGCTCATTAGTCTCGACTGCAAATCCCGTAACTCAAAATTGATTGCTGCTGGTGGCAGTGTTCCGCTGACAATCATTGCACCCCATTGGCTCATTACTTTTTCATATAAAGAAAAAATCGCTTCCTGAGCTACCTGGTTTCCTACCAGATTTTGCACATCGTCGACACACACTAATGCACAGTCCTGAACCTGGCCCAAATCGAAAACCCGCCCCGAGCCCGGTTCAATTGGAAGATACAAATAGCCCTGACTTCTTAGCTCCAAGTGGTAGCAACAGGCGTTCAGCAAATGGGTCTTCCCACTTCCCTGTTCGCCCCAAAGATAGATAACGCGCTTAGCCCGGTTTCCATCCAATACACAAAAGAGTTCCTGCAGCAGCGCCTCATTTCCCTGACGGAAAAAACTGTTAAAGCTGGTTTCATCAGAAACCGAAAAAGGTAGTATGGCCTGTTCAACCATCAGGAAATGGATTATCCACCTTTTCCTGTTTAATCCCCCACAGCCAAACATACTGAACACCACTAACTACGGTGGTGATGAGTACTCCAAAAATTAGCACATCAACAAACATGGGAATGGTGAGCCAGTTTGCTTTTTCCACCAGGACAACAACCATGAGCGCGATTTGCAAAAATGTATTGATTTTACTGACATAGGTGGGCGTCATCTTGACATCGTTGCGAAGGGCGACCAATACCAAAAAACCAACCACGATCACAAGATCACGAAACATCACCACAATTAGCAACCAAAAAGGAATGTCCTGTAGTATTGCCAGCATGATATAAGCACTCGCAATCAACAGCTTGTCGGCAATAGGATCAAGAATCGCACCTAACTGTGATGCACAGTTAAACTTCTTTGCGATATAGCCATCAAGACCATCCGTGATCCCAGCAACAAAAAAAAGAATTAGGGCCAAATCATAACTACTGTCCCTTAACAAAAGCACTAGAGCTGGGCATATTGCGATACGCAGCATAGTGAGGATGTTGGGAACCTGAGATAGCAATGGAAAATCCGTTTATAAATCTGAGAGATGGATTATAGAGAAGAAATATGAGTAAGGCATCAACTGAAGCTCCCAACTAAATTCCATTAGACTGGCCTTTCGACCACTCCATATATTGAGCCAGGTTCCAAGGCATTTTAACTTGCCTAAGGATTTAGAGCAAAGTGGTTTTTGCAATATTTCGTGATGTCTGTTTGCGATCATAGCCCCGAAGATAAGCCGTGCGGTGTTCAGCTACCATACAGGACAGGTTGTTCTCCATCAGGCATAATCACGCCCTTTAACAATGAGATTCTGAAATAGCTGTGGACGATCAAAATCCAGATATACCCTCCCTGAGTTATCGCGACAGTGGCGTGGATATTAGCGCTGGAGATGAGTTGGTAAATCGCATTAAACCGTTGGTGAAACGAACCCATCGACCCGGCGTAATCGGGGGGCTGGGAGGGTTCGGCGCATTATTCGAATTACCTATCCACCGATTCAAACAACCCATACTTGTCTCAGGTACTGATGGAGTGGGTACCAAACTGACGCTCGCGGGAATGATGAATCGGCACGACACCATTGGTATTGATCTGGTAGCTATGTGTGTTAACGATATCATCGTCGCGGGTGCAGAGCCCCTATATTTTCTGGATTACTTTGCATCTGGAAAACTCCATGTTGAGCAGGCTGAAGCGGTGATTAAGGGTATTACGGATGGTTGTCTGCAGGCCGGGTGTGCGCTTAGCGGTGGAGAGACCGCTGAATTACCAGGCATGTACGACGACGGTGATTATGATTTGGCAGGATTCGCTGTTGGGGTTGTGGAAAAAGATCAGATGTTATCCCCGAGCAATGTTTCCAGAGGGGATGTCATACTCGGACTTGAATCATCTGGCCCCCACTCAAACGGGTACTCGTTAATTCGTAAGATAATCGCGCTACACCAGCCAGATCTACACCAGCCGTTTCTTTCGCAATCAACCAACAGCTCTAACCCGGCACTAGGTGATGCCTTAATGGAACCAACCCGGATTTACGTCAAATCCATACTCGCTCTACTGGCTGAGACCAGAGTATCAGCACTATGCCATGTTACTGGAGGTGGTTTGTTGGAAAATCTGCCCAGAGTTCTACCCACAGGAGTAAATGCCCGCATCACCTTATCGAACTGGCCCATGACTGATATATTTAAATGGCTACAGGAAAAAGGAAACATCGAACAAAACGAACTATTCAGAACTTTTAACTGCGGCATTGGAATGATAGTTTGCCTGCCTGAGACCCAAGTGGATCAAGCTGTCGATGTGCTTTCCCAGGAAGGAGAAAAAGTCCATATCCTCGGTCAAATAGCGAGCAGCGATCAACCTGACCAACCTCCAGTGGTTATATTTACCTAGAGGCGAAGGAGACTGTTAACATTTACCGTGAAATGCACTTTTGTGGCTATTTCCTGTCCTGATGGCACCACGAATTGTCCCAATAGAGGGTGACTACTCCTTGTCGTAATACCTGGCCAGGACAAAACCACCTCACTCAGGTAAACGTCAATACCCCCTTGGAGCCCCTGCAAGAAATCGAAATCCTTTTAACTTGAACACATTCAAAAAATATAAGACCCAAACGGCGAAGCAAGCTTATCCTCTGGATCTTGTTGTTCTAATTTCGGGGAGCGGTAGCAATCTTCAGGCAATCATCGATCACATCCAGGAAGGAAAACTCGATGCCCGAATATCTGCGGTGATTAGCGACAAAGAAGGGGCTTATGGATTAGTCCGGGCAAGAAATGCATCGATTCCAACGACCACCTGTTGTCTCCAGCATTTTTCTTCGAAACAGGAATACGAAAGAGAGCTGGCGAACCTGATATCGCAATACCAACCGGACCTGCTCGTACTGGCAGGTTTTATGAAAATACTCTCAGCGGATTTCATCGAAGGTTTTCCATCCCGGATACTAAATATTCATCCCTCGTTATTACCAAAGTTCAAAGGGCTAAGCACCCACCAACGGGCCATCAACGCTGGAGAGGTTAGCCATGGTGCTACCGTACACATTGTCACACCCGACCTTGATAGCGGCCCAATCGTCCTTCAATCCGAGGTCATTATCGATGACGATGATGATGCTGAAATACTGGGTAAAAAAGTACTTAAAAAAGAACACATGCTTTATTCACGTGCGATACAGTATTTTGCAGATAATCCAGGCATCCTGGGAAAAGGTACGACTTTCCCTATACAGACTTACATATCACCAGAATAAATTGGAACCGGGACCGCAGCATTGAAATGCGAGTCGGGTATACAGCGATAGCAAAAAACATAACAACTCACATGAACCACCTCAAACATCCTGGTCAAATCGTTATCCAATTCATCCTGGCAATTACTGTGACACTTCTGGGGGAAAGCGCGTTGGCCTTTGAGATAGATAGTCAGACGCTCCGATACTCTGTTGAGTATGCAAAGCAAAACGCCGGTGAACTTGAAGTTGTTATTCAGCACAATACAGATCAGGTCTCTATTACTACCATTAGCCACTTAAGCTTATTGGCGAGAATGTTTCTCACAGCACAGACCAGCACGTCTGTTTTCAACCTTAATGACGGTAACGTTGAATTGGAGAAAGGCCAGGACTATCTGAAAAAGGATGGATCACTGGTTCATAGTTTTACCATTGACCAGGGAACACAAACTATCAAATTCCTGAATGGAGAAACTGTCTCTATGGACCCCAGTCACTTATTGGATGCAGACAGTTTTCCCATTGGATTAATGAGTAGCGAAATTGAGATGCTAAAAGGCAAAATCGTCAGGGTAGTAAGTGGAAAGCGAACCCGGCTCTATCGATATCGCGCCCCGCAGCAAGAGACGGTGGATACCAGACGTGGAAAAGCTGAAACATGGAAAGTGACCTGGGAACGACTGGATAACCCTGAAAGTACCGTGACCTTTTGGCTAGATAGGGAAAACGGCCTGTTACCAATTAAAATTATTACTTCGAAAAAAGGCAGAAATACGCTACTCACCCTAACTCAATGAATAATTTCAGTTCCAATCCTTACATTCAATAAAGGCAATAAAGGGCGACTATCTCACAATAAATTGATCAATGACTGAATCCAAAACTTCCTCTTTGTAATCACTACTCACCACCGCTTTACCAATATCTTCAAGCAAAATCAGCTTTAGATTTCCGTCTTCCACTTTTTTGTCCAACTTCATCAACTCAAGCATTTTTTCTTTTGTCAGACCAGCAAAAGGTTCTACGGGTAGCGAGGCTCTCTTAATCAACGACTTCGTTCTTGCCAGAGATGCTTCGCTGAGCCAGCCCAATTGACGAGACATCTGAGCAGCCATAACCATCCCGATTGCAACGGCTTCTCCATGTAACCATTTTCCATATCCAAAACCCGCTTCAATGGCATGCCCAAAAGTGTGTCCCAGATTTAGCAATGCCCTAATACCGCTTTCATGCTCATCCTGTTCAACAATTCTTGCCTTATTGATACAGGAACGTTCAATAATATAGGCCAATGCTTCTGGCTGTTTCTTTATCACGAGCTCGATGTCCTGTTCCAGCCATTGAAAAAACTCAGGATCATTAATAAGACCGTACTTAATCACTTCAGCAACTCCAGAAGCAAACTGCCTATCATCCAGGGTCTGCAGACTACTCGTGTCTGCTATCACTCTCACCGGCTGATAAAAGGCACCGATCATGTTTTTACCCCGAGGGTGATTAACAGCAGTTTTTCCACCAACAGAGGAATCAACCTGGGAAAGCAATGTCGTGGGAATCTGAATGAAGGCGACCCCTCTTTGGTAACATGCTGCGGCAAATCCAACCATATCGCCAATCACACCACCCCCTAATGCAATTAGCGTTACCTTTCTATCGCATGGAATAGCTAACAGTTTGTCAAAGATGCCCTCTGCGGTCTGAAGAGTCTTGGTGTGCTCCCCATCGGATAAAATAATCTCAAAAACCTGTTTACCCTTTAGTGATTGTTTAACCTGGTCCAAAAATAGCGGCGCAATTCTGTCATTGGTAACAATTACAACCTGCTTACCTGAAACCCAGGGAGCTAATTCTTCAGACTGTTTGAGTAACCCATCTGCAATTCGAATTTGATAGCTCCGATTCCCCAGATCAATGTTGACTGTCTTCATGATTAACGAGCATCTGTTGAATTTTTTTTGCCATTTTTGCAGCCGATTCGGAATTAGCATCCACCACGATATCTGCAGCCTCTTTATACATCCCATCCCTCTCCTCTATTAACATCCGTATTTTTTCTTTCGGATTATCCGATTGAAGCAAAGGGCGTTTTCTACATCCCCTAAGCCTACTCCACAACAAGCCAAGTGATGCCCGCAGATAAATTACCAGACCGGATTCCCTCATCATAAGACGGTTTTCCTCACGAAGAACAATTCCTCCGCCAGTAGAAATCACCTTTCCTGACAATTCCGACACCTCTTTCAACAACGCGGATTCCCTATCACGAAAACCCGATTCTCCCTCAACTTCAAAAATGTAGGATATAGCGACACCTGTCCTGGTTTCCATCATTTGATCTGTATCGAGGAAATCACGCTCCATCAGATTTGACAGTTTTCGACCGACAGTGGTTTTACCCGCCCCCATCAAACCGACTAAGTATATGTTACCTTGCACTACTCACTTCTCTAGTTCTAGTTGAGTCAGATCCTGGAGACACCAACTGTATTCAATGAAATAATTGTCGCAAAAAACGGGAATTCCAGCACTCCGGATCAAAAAGCTATTGTACCTCCAAAGCGGAATCAATAATGCGTGGAGTGAGAAATATTAGTAACTCCGAACGGTTGTTTCTTTTCACTTTTTTACGAAACAACGCACCGAGATAGGGAATATCCCCGAGCACAGGAACTTTGGTAATACGATTGAAAGCTTCTTCTGTATATATGCCACCGATAACCACCGTTTCGCCATCATCCAACAACGTTTGAGTGTTAATGCGACGGGTATTTACTGTATCTGTATTTGCGGATACAAATGCATCATTGGTGATATCAACATCCAGAATAATATGATTGTCCGGCGTAATTTGAGGCAATACCGTCAAACTGAGCATCGCTTTTTGGCCTTGGGAGCTGGAAGTACCAAACGCCGTACCAAATGTTGTTAATCGCTCCTGGCCTTGCTCAATACTGGCCTTACGCTTATCGGTCGTCATAATTTTTGGATTCGCTAATACCCGGCCATTTCCCTCGGCCTGAAGCGCAGAAATTTCAAGATCCAACAGACTTAGGAAACCTGAACCCAGTTTCGCGAGAGTAAATGCATAAGACCCTGCAGCTTCTCCGCCAATAGCACTTGCCGGAAGGTTCACACTTAAAGCACTATCATTAGTATACGGATTAGCATTTTCTATTTTTCCACTTCCCGAAATTCCATTATTCGTGTTCTGCACAACGCTTCCGGGGACCCGGGTAAAGCCCAGTCTTGCACCAATATTCCTACTAAAATCTTCATACGCGGTAATAATTCGGGTTTCTATCTGAACCTGCCGAACCGGTATATCCAGTCTGGAAATCAGTCTTTTCAGTTCATCCAATTTGGTGGCTGTATCCTGGATAAGCAAGGAGTTGGTTCTCGAATCAACGGTGACGCTTCCTCTTGACGAAAGCAGGGAGTTTTTCTCAGTTTTGGTTTCGCTCACCGAAGTTGCTCCAAAAATGGACTGCTCAATGCCGGTTTGAACTGCTTTCACCGACTTTAGCATTGCAGCCATGTCTTCTGCTTTGGCGTAGCTAATTCCTATCAACTCGCTTGTCAGTGGTTCCAGTTCTGCTTTTGAATTAGTTAATTCCAGCGCTTGCCTTTCTTTGGCAACCATTTCTGCAGTAGGGGCAATCCATATGATTTTCCCTGATCGCCGCATTGACAACCCCCTGGTCTGCAATATCACCTCCAAAGCCTGATCCCAGGGCACTTCTTTCAAATTCAAAGAAAGCTCTCCCTCCACAGCATCGCTAGTCACAAGATTAAGATCGGTAAAATCTGCGATAATCTGCAACGCCTCCCTAACCGGGATCGAACCAAAATTCAGGGTAATTGGTGCTCCCACATACAGTGATTCATTTCTTACCTGAACCTCCCCTGTGCCAGACAACCCGGGACGAATTTCCACTCTCAGCCTCCTTGCTTCCTGGCTAGTCAGAATACTCACGGGTAGTCTCGTATGGACTTGCACTACCACCTCATTGTGATTTTCATCTATCTCAATCACAGAGACAGGTGTTGCGAAATCAATGACTTCTAACCGTGGCGCAACGGTGTTCGATAAGCCAGTATCAACAAAACGAATCATCACAACATCATCATCCATCACTATTTCCGCTTCCTGCGGAACCTTTAGGAAATCGATAAAAACCAATCCGGCTCCCTCCATACTCCGATGGAAATCTATGTTTTCAATCATATTTCCATCATTAGCACGAGTGGGGTGTTTATCTGATATCACGCTTCCCAGCGGCTGCAATTCGCCTTTCTCTTTTGCCCAGGCGGCAAACCCGGCAACGTGACATCCGATGAATGTCACGAACAACACCGAAAAACAAAGTAGCTTCCTGCTCCTCATCATCTTCATCCCTTAAAATAGATTTCATATTTCTCCAGTATCGAGCAAGCCCAGAAGATGAAGCTCCCCCAAGGAGAAACACCCGAATTTCCATTTACTTCCCCAACAAAACAGCTCAATAATCCTTAACCATGCTCAACTCGACATCTTTTCGGATCCATTGGCCCACCCTGTTTTTATGTGTCTCCTGTAAGGTTAGTGAACCTCTATTGATACGAATCACCTTCCCCTTGTTCCGACCAATGTAGTTACCTATAGACACTTTTATAGTTAATGCATCAGGGGTTCGAATTACACCCCACTGTTGATTCTTTTTTTCCAATAAACCAACCAGGGTCAGCGCTTTCAGATCATAGGTCTCCAGCTTCTCCAACGGACGTCTTTTACTTTCTTCGCTTACTATCTCGTTATTTTTCTTACGGATTTCAATTCTGGGGGTGACACGGTCCAAATCGAATATATCGATGGTATTTATATGACTGTGCTCCTTGTCATTGGTAGAGGATTTTTTAAGCCTTAGGCTTATTGAGCTTATTGGGCTTATCTGCTGTTTTTTAACAAGCTGACTACTGACCCAGTCCTCCAGACCATGTCGGGACTCCATCGGCGAACAACCGTACAATAATGAAACGACACTGGGCAATAAAACCAATCCAAACCATCGTACCCCGGAACTCCCTGGCATGGAGACCAGAGGCTTCATATACCCTCAATCTCCGCCATGCCGTTTGCCCTAAGTTTGTAACCATGTAATGTTGCCGTAATTGCCAAAGAGTTTTCAGATCGTTCGATGCTCATTTCCTCAACACTGATCAAAACTGCTTTTCTACTAATCTCATGAAGGAAGTCTGTGAACTGCAAGTAGACGCCCTCCCCATAAATAGATACTGGCCAGATTTCGTAAAACGTTTTTGTTACCTTTTTGTCTGGTTTTAGTTGACTAAAGATTAAACCGCTTTTCATTCCCTGTTCAGAAACGATACTCAGTATTTCAGATGAGCTTTGGGTCTGAGGAAAAATAGACAAAGCCAAATCGAGTTTCGATTCGGCTTTGTCCAATTGCTGTTTTTCATTTTGCAAAGCGAAAAATTCATCTTTTCTAACCAAAAAAGTGGCTCGTTTTTTTTGCTCCCGTAATAACAATCTTTCAAGTAGTTGTTTTTCTGGGGAGATGAACGCAAATTCTCCAACGAGCAAAACTCCAAGAGAAATCAAACAGACTACGAACCATCGAAACTTCCTTGGCCAACTCGACAAACGATCAAATTCAATTTCGCTCCATTTTCCAGAACTAAGCCTCATTGGCCTCGATAACGATTAGTTGGAATTCACTGATGGATTGCCCATTTTCTACCGCAGTATTAATCACTTCGAGACTCACATCTGAAAACCATTTTGACGACCGAAGATCGTGACCCAGACTGTAAACAGAAGCTGCCAATTTTGTTCGGCCTTTCAAAATCAACTTGCCATCAACCCTCGCGACACGATCATATGCCGTGCCAGCGGGTAATGTTCTGGCCAATTCACTCAGAGAATGATTCGTCTGTTTGTGCTTACTCCAGATTTTTTCCACTTCGAGCTCTCATTGCGGGATGTGCTTTCTTTCATCTAATGACTCCTTAAGCTCGATAATATTTTCCTCCAGTTCTTCAATTTGAGATACCAGAAAACTGTTTCTTTCAAACCGGCTCTGTTTTATTTGATTAAGGGATACAAAGCGCATCACAGTCGTTCCGATACACACTACTAGGATCAAAAAACTCACGACGATCAATCGTCTATCTTTTATTTTCGTTTCCAGATCTCTCCATGGCAATAAATTGACGCTATTCACCGCAGCCCCCTCAATGCCAAACCCGTTGCTACGCAGTACGTAAATGGGTCACTTGGGGTTCGTGTCTTATCCCTCCCTTCTCCCATTTCCATTTCCATTTCCATTGAATCGAAGGGGTTTAGCGAACTCGTTGGAATATTGAACTGATCACCGATGTTTTTCCCAAGGCCCGGCGTTCCGGCGTATTTTCCAGACAACCAGATTTTGTCAATTTTTCGGTGAATACCTGAGGAGAAAAATAGCCTTACAGATCGCCCTAACTCCTGTAAAAGATGACGGATATACTGTTCCGAGGTGTGAATTGAGATCCCAGAACCGGCTTCGGAGATGCCAGCGCTAATACCACCATGAAGTACCATTTCCCTTCCGTAAACAAATTCGTTTTCATACCAAACCAGCAAATAGGCGACGGATTCTCCACATTCGACCACGGCATGAGTTTTGTTCGTTATGTCACTATCACTTCGTCTTGAAGATTCAAACATTCGACGTAATGCATAAATATCAACATCGACGATATCCGCCACAAATCCACATTTTTTCACTTTTCGTACAACATCATCAACAATTGACCTTCGGCACAGACAAATTTCAATCAAATCCAGGGCCTGGGTATCGTGGGTAGCGGTCGAAAGTCCTTCTTCAATGATTGAATAATCGACACTTAATTCTTCATTCGCGTCGGGCATTATTCGTTGAACCTCAGCGTCAACAATTAGAGCAAGTTCTTCCTCGCTCAATCCTTTTTCTACCTCGAGTTGATTTGAGACAATGCTGGCAGACGGGATACAGACAACAATACAGTGATTACTGTACTTAGTCGTCCCTGAAGAACCCGAAAAGGCTACATATCCAGTATAAACTGGATATAGTCCTGGTTTGAATCGACCGGAATTGTTAAACTGGCGTTCAGTTTCTGGTCGAACACGAGGTATATATGCTACCTGACAGCCCGGTGAATGACGATCAACTCAGTTTCTTCAACATCGTTGATCAGCTGGATACGTCCCATCCCCTGATTGCCCTTGGCAATACCCTTGACTGGTCATCGCTTGAAGCCTCCCTGAGCCAGTACTACAGCGCGAAGGGGCGGGCCGCGAAACCGATCCGGTTGATGAGCGGATTGGTGATGATCAAACAGCTGTACAGCTTAAGTGATGAATCGGTGGTGGATCAATGGAAGATGAACCCGTACTTTCAGGTGTTCTGTGGTGAGGTGAGTTTCCAGACGCAGGTACCGTGCCATGCGACGGAACTGGTGAAGTTCCGCAACCGGATTGGGTCGGAGGGAGTCAGGGAGATCTTTTCGCTGTCGGTAAAACTGCATGGGAAGCTGGCAGAGGAGCAGACAGTACTGGTAGATACCACGGTACAGGAGAAGGCGATCACGTACCCGACAGACAGCAAGTTGGCGATAAGGATCATCAATCGCCTGAACAAGCTGTCGAAGTTACACGGGATACAACAACGACGAACGTACGTAAAGGAAGTGCGGTCACTTCGTTTGGCATGTCGTCATTTCCGTCACGTGAAACGACGTCGTAAGGCGAACAAGGCGTTGAAACGATTACGAACCATTGCGGGTGTGTTGCTCAGGGAATGCCAACGGAAGTTACCGATCGATGTTCTGACGGCGCAGGAAGCGAACTTTGCGTTATACGAACGTGTTTTGTCTCAACAGCCCAAAGACAGGAACAAGGTTTACTCCCTGCATGATCCTGCTGTGTACTGCGTGGGCAAGGGGAAGGATCACAAGGCGTATGAGTATGGTCGCAAGGCGTCAGTGGTGGCGACGAAGGAGTCACAGGTGATTGTGGGGGTGGTGAGTCATGACGAACATGATCATGATTCGAAGACCCTGAAAGCAGCACTGACAGAAGCCCATACCCACCGTGAGACATCGATCAGGCTGGCGGTGGTTGACCGGGGATATCGGGGAGCGAAGAATAAAGTGGATTGTGAGGTGCTGTTACCGGGTCCTCCGCTGAAACGGGACAATGCTTATCAACGCCAGAAGAAACGGATACTGTGTCGCAAACGAAGTGCGATAGAACCGATCATCGGTCATTTGAAGCATGATCATCGTTTATTGAGGAGCTGGCTGAAGGGAGCCGAAGGAGACCGTATCAATCTGCTGATGGCGGGTTGCGCGTGGAATTTGAGAAAGTGGATGATCGCTTTCTTTTTGTTTGAAAAACCCAACGGCGAAGAGCAAACATTACTCGCCATTGCCTGTTGTCAGCCCCTTGGGACGCCGCTAATCGTCGTCTGGGTGTTGTCCTGATCCGAAGGTCGAAAATGACGCATGATCGCTAACGACATCGCGCCTTTTTTCAGGACGGACTAATTAAAGGGCTGACCACAACATTCGGCTCAGATGGAACCCAACATCCTCTTTTTCGCCGCCTAAACATGGACGACGAGCTCTATTATCGTCTTGGCAGTATCATGACGAAACGGCGTGAGGTAGGTGACTCAGGATTACCCGCTGAAGATTTTGCGTTAATGTTAACGGTACCTTTCGCATTCTCTTCTGAGCAAATGGGCCCGATATTTAATGAGGCATTCAAGGAACGGGTCTTACAGATCCGAATGGAAAGCTCGGAACAGATGGTGAATGAGCTGGATGGATTATTCAAGGTCTTCGATCCTAGGCACTATATCCCCGTTATGACGGTTCTTGGTAATGCTATTTTTGGGCGTATTTCCCATATGGCCGGGGCTCGGGAAAAGTTAATTGAAGATATCGTGGTAGAGGTATTGACTGAGCGGGGTTTGAGGCGTTTGGCTGCACAGTCTATTTATGGCCTGGTGACAACCCAGGGAGGGGAAAACCTACCCACTGTTGTAAGAGAACGTGCTGCCTTTAGTCGAGCGGGCATTAAAAAACCCGATATTCTTATCCTGAACAATGCATTAGCCAGTCACGATAAGGATGCCCGCGCCCTAACCCGGGAACGAATTAGTCGGTTGATGCCCGATGCAACAAAGATCTTCATAGAAAATCAGTTTTACAATCCCGATAGTTATGATCTGCATATTGAGATTGTAGACGGACGAATCGATGGCGAAGCATCCTCCACAGAACCTCAGGACGCGGATGCCCGCCAGGATTTAAATCGGAAACTTGAAATGATTGCCCAGGCGGAATTGTTTTCGAGCCTCGACCGCAAACAACAACGACTGCTTGCTTTTAGTAGCCAGTGGTATAAAGCCAAAGCGGAGCAGACAATTTTCGCGGTTGGAGAGGAGGCAGATGCTGCCTATCTGTGTGTTAAGGGCCTCTCCGGATTGTTCTGGTCCATACCTGAAGAAGACAGTCGTCTGATTACTGAAGTGGCCCCGGGACGATTGATTGGGGACCTGGCGGTGATTGTCAACGATAAACGGCAACTGGATTTGATTGCGATAGAAGACAGTGTTTTTCTTCGAATTGGGGCCTCAGAGTTATTAGCCGTCATTGAAAATGATCCGATGGTTGCAGCCAGCTTATTGCGTTCAGTGTCGGGACACCTGACTAATGCCGCGGAAAATATTCGTGCGATCCGAGCCTTTGCCGCGGAGCGAGGAGTGGATTTCTCAGAATTTGAGGTGATCGATTGAAGTTAGAGCGAAAACATTTCACCAAAACCGGAATAGACTTTGTTATCGATAGAAAGCCTAAACCAATTTCGAGAAAAGTAAAAAGGGAATTTGCATTGCAGTGAGTACGCATCCAAAGAGCCCTTGCTTATGCATTTCGACCCGGGGTCCAGGAAATCAGGTGCAACACATAACTCCTACAATACATAGCTTCTATTAGTCGAAATTATCTATACCCTGTCAGTAACCTCCTTATAAAATCAGGTCTGATCTCTTAAATCCGACATCCTGAATCCACACTCCCTTAGCTAATAGATCGATACTAACGGGTTTCTGATCATAATTTCTGACTATAATAAGGAATTAATTTCGGTCGGTGAATTGAGGTGCCTCTGTACAAGCCTACGTGAGCCAGATTGTTTCTCGCTCAAGGTGGTGTCCGTAACTTTTGCAGAAGTTCTCCACGCCGATTAATAACTGGGCCAATTAACAACTGGAGATAATAATAATGACCGATATGCAATCGGATCCACCTACATTGGAACAGCCATTTCGTTTTTTCGATAACAGAGAGAAATATCTTCTTTTTGTTACAACCACTAGTGAGAAACCAGTTACCGCAGAACGAATTGGCCATGAGCTGGATTTTCTAAAACCATCTCCTCCTGCATTACGATTATTTGACGCTGGTGTGGGCAATGGCGCTGTTTTAAGTAGGGTGTTACGGGAGATGCATAATCGTTTCCCCACCGTTCCTTTCCTGGTTGTTGGTAAGGAGGTAAGCATGGAAGATACAAGGCTATGGCTGGAAACGCTGGCAGATCGATTTGCAGAGCATCCGCAAATGGTGGTTGTACTAACCAATTTATTCTATTCGGAAGCGCCCTGGCTGGAGCCAAACAACGAGCGTAATCAAGATAAACTCGAATGGCACGATGTTCCCCTCGCTGGCGCAAACGCCCATGAACTTGGACAGGATATTGGTAAGTTAGGGGAATTGTTAAACCATGGATGGCAGACTCGATCCAGCCCGGTAACGGGTAATCCTGTTTATATTAATCCTTCAGTACTGGTATTGTATAGGGAAGATCAGTCCTTTAATTTACATAATGTCATCCCAAAAAAGGCAGGTTCGACGCGAACTATGATTTGATTATTTCTGCACAACCCTACCGAAGCCGTACCAGTGCCGAGTTTAAAGTCGATAAGATTTTGGAGCCATTGGCCAAAGCGCTGAATGTAGACGGAAGAATGATAGTGATACAGTCGACGGGACATGATCCCGGTATGGAAATTATTCGGAAGGTCTGGCCACTAGAGGAACCGTTTGCTACCCCCAGACATTTATTGATCAATACGCTAAAAAAGGCATTATCGAACCAGTCCGATCGTCACTATACTATTGAGGGAGCGGGGGATGATCGAGCGTTATTTACTTATCATATGCATGCGCTCCCAGATGAAATAGGTAGCAATATCGGAACATCCACATTGCTAGCCGCCTGGAATGCCGCGGTTTATGTCGCACAGATCGAAGACGATCGCATGAATGAAGTACTGAAATTAGGAACCTATCTGGATGCCACACGCTCCGTATTGCAACGCCATGGCGGTCTATGGTTCCAGGACGAGTCGTTTGTGATTGTGCGAAGAAGTTAGCGATAGGGGTAAGAACCTGTCAGAGCCTCCATAAACCACGGGGGCTCGTAAGAGCAGAGAGAATGAAGAAAACCCGCTTCCTGAAAATTGTGGGCGTCGGGCAATGTGGTAGCGATTGAAACCATTAAGTCGTATTTCTGATACAGGATCTTCTGATCCCAGGTTCCAGGTCACCGGACTCTATGTCATCGGTTTCTCTACGGGGAATCAGGACCAGCGACTGGATTCCCTGATAGCAGAAATGCGACCCCATAATTTTTATGGGTTAACTATCGGTGGGAATTCAGTCAACGCGCCTCGGCTGAGAACATTTGAAATAGCTGCATTACGGACTTCTCAAAATCATAAGCAGGATTCCATTCCCAATCCTTTTTCGCTACCTCGTCGTCAATGGCACTCGGCCAACCACCGATCAACTCCTCCACACTGCCAATGATTTCATGACGGTATTCAAAACCCGGAAACCGTTTTCTTGCGGCATCAATAACCATGGTCGTAGAGAGACAATATGCATGCAAGCTATAGGCATGTTGGGTCAACGCATCCCGATCTGCTGCGGTGAATTGCACAATGCTATCCACCACATCATCAAGAAAAATGGTAGAAACGCTGATGTTGGCAGAAACGGGAAATACAAATGAAGACTGATTAAATGCTGCTCTCAGGGCATGGGAAGGATAAGCGGTTACTGCGGCTTTCGGTGCAAAGGGTGAAAGCACCAAAGGGAACCGCAGACAACGAAAATCCATGCCATGCTTTAATTTGAAATACACCCCCAACCGCTCCACTGCAATTTTTGTCACGCCATAGAGATTACTCGGCCACTGAGGAAAATCCTGGACCATGGGAGACTCTTCCACTTCTCCATAGGAGGCTAAAGTGCTGGCGAAGAAAAACCGACCCACCTTGAATTCCATGGCCAATTGCATGAGCTGAAATGAGGCAGAGGCATTCACTTCCCAGGCCATCTGAATATCTGCCTCAGAACTCCCGGAGAGTAAGGAAGCCAGATGGAAAATGGTATCAGGGCGATAGCGCTCCATTGTTTCCCGTAATAATCCGACATCTCGAACATCTCCTTGAACCACCACTTCGTTATCATCGCTCTGATCCATCACTCTCTGACTCGAACCTGTTCCAGGAATATCAAACTTGATCACCCGCACACCTTGCTCCTTGAGACGTTCCCCTACCAAACGCCCAAGATTTCCATTACCGCCGGTAATCAATGCCGTTCCCGGTTTACCTGTCATGTATTCAGCTCCTATTGGAATTAGTCAGAAAAATTCATCCTTCACGATGTTATCCGGAATCAATAAAAATGAACACCGATTCTAATGGCACTCTTGAATTCAGCTTACTTCTCGTTCCCCCACCCACGGGAAGATATGAATAATTACGACACTGACCCCGGGAGATAGGCCCCATAAGACAAACTATCCATCGCCGTCATACTCAATCTTCTCCCGCAATTTGGGGTTACTGATGATACCAACCACGTCCGCGGCCACAATCAGCAACACATAGGCAGCGGTGATAATTACCCCAATCCCCATCACCAATGCAACATCCTGATGAAGTACCGCATCCACCATTAACTGCCCCACACCAGGATAGACAAACACGATCTCCACAATAATCACCCCAGTTAATAAATTAGCGACCGCAAGTATGGCGATATTCGTCACCGGACCAATACAGGCAGGCATGACATGAAAAATCACAATACGCCAGGTACTCAGTCCTTTAAGGTGGGCCATTTCAATATGGGGTCGGGCGAGTATGGAAAGAATCGCGGCTCGAACAGGAATTAAAATAGTGGCGATGAACGCCAGCACTAAAGTCAAAACCGGAAGAACAATATGATAAAGCTGGGTCAGAGGGCCTGAATACAGTGGTGCCAATGCCATACTGGGAAACAGTGACAGCTTCACCGCCAACAAAGCCACAATGGCATAACCAGAAAGAAACTCAGGCACACAATAAATCATCATGGCCAAACTGGTGATACCCCGGTCGATGAAAGTTCCCCTCTTTAACGCCGCATAAACCCCCAGCACCAATGCAAGGGGAATACCCAATATAGCCGCCACAGCACCCAAGTAGAAAGTGTTCGCAAACCGCTCAAATAACAGAGGAGCGATTTCCCGTCCTCCCCCCGGGGAATACCCAAAATCCCCAACTATCATTTTTTTCAACCATAAAAAATACCGCTCATAGGCGGGACGGTCGAAACCTGTAAGTTGGGTATACTGGGCCAAAAAGGCATCACTTAAAGGCTCAATATCATGCACTAACTGATGAGCCCGAATCGTCGCAAAGTCTCCCGGCGACCATTCGATCAACAAAAAGAACACCAAACTGACACCCCCACAATGTCAACAACCCAGTTAGGAGTCTCCTGATAACGAGTTTCATCATCCCCATAGAGTAGTCAATTCTGGAGAAACCAACAAGTAGAACTCCAGATACAAGCCCGGGATGACCTCCATTGTTTGGACAGATTGCCCACACCAATTAGGTACCAATTTGGGACACCCATTATTCCTATCTCCAACTTCGGACACCCCTCATGATTTACAATTCATGAAATCACCAATTCAGGACACCCATATGTTTACCATTTATTATGCCCATAGCACTGCGGCTATTGCGCCTCAGATTTTATTGGAGGAATCGGGGGCCAATTATGAGTCCAGATGCATTGATTTCTCGAACAGGGATCAACAGTCTCCTGAATACCTTGCAATTAACCCTAAGGGTAGGGTGCCTGCGCTTATCACCCCCCGGGGAACATTGACTGAAGTTCCTGCACTTTTGGCGTATATCGCCCAAATCTATCCAGAAAAGAATCTGGAGCCAACGGATCCTTTTGAGTTTGCCGAAGCTCAGGAATTTAATGCCTATCTCTGTTCCACGGTACATGTTGCCCATGCCCATAAAATGCGGGGTTCGAGATGGTCCAATGATCCCTCCAGCCATGAGAGTATGAGAGCCAAGGTGGTGGAAAATCTCGAAGAATGTGCCCGGGTCATTGAGTCCCATTATTTCAAAGGTCCCTGGGTCATGGGAGAAAACTATTCCCTGTGTGATCCCTACCTTTATTTAATTAGTCGCTGGTTGGAGGGTGATGGTGTGGATATTGCACAGTTTCAAAAAATCAAAAATCATCGCGATAATATGCTAGCAAGACCTGCTACCCAGACAATCATTGCCTTACATGCCTGAGGGACAAATCGATTCCTGGAAAAAGCTTTTTGGGGGAGGCTTGATAATGCGCAGTGATGCGAACTAGAAATACTTTCGGTGGAAGATATTAGGACAGAAAAATTCATGGAATAGCCGTTTTAAAGTCGAACGGCTATTCGTCCAGACCGATCCCGTCAAATTGAGTCAACTCGCCATTAACCCAGATCCCTCATCAAACATTTCTGCCGGCTGGAGACCGTGTCTCGGTCTAAATAGCAATGCCTCATGTGCCGATCTCCAGTGGTTATGTCGAAGGCTGTACGGCCATGAAAAATTCGATAGTTATCCCAAATGAAAGCGTCCCCAGGTTGTAACTTGGTAGTAAGGGTATGTTCATCAGAAAAAATGAGATCAGCAAACTGCTTACGGCCACGATAATAACGGTCCAGCGTGGTCGGGGATAAAGGAGGAACCTGCTCAGTGCGATTAGAGAAACGCACCCGTTGAACATCACCTGCTTCATTCAATTCGATAAGCGGGCCGCTATCCTCCAGGATGGCGGAGTCCTCAGCGTGTCGGAAGTTGGGCGCGATGGTGGTTAATGCATCAAAAGCTTCCGGGGCAGATTTCCGTAACGCATCGGCAACACCAAACCCATCCACCATGATGGACTCCCCACCGTCGGCATTATTGCGTAAACACTGCATAAAAATGTACCCCGGCGCAGGCAAACGATAGGGGTTGTCTGCATGGGGCGCTAAAGAGCGGGCGGTCATGGTCAGATCATAGGGGTTAGGGATATTCCTGACATCCGCCAGGGTTCCCCAGTTCGTTTCCCGCATGGGACCTACACAGTCGCAGAGGGATTTAAGCGCATGAGCATCAATGGCCAATCCCTGAACATGCACGAAACCATATTTCGCTAATGTCCCCAAAGCAGACAATACCCTTGACTCGTCATTTTGTAGATCGGTGAGTTCATAAGTGGGATAGTCATCGAAACCCCTCCCCCAGAAAACTTTTGCACCAATCAGGTCATCCGGGCGGTGCTGCTCTGCACGATCACGCAACATTTTCACCGGAAAGTCACAGGAATGGCCATCCGAAAACATCAGATTCACGTTACCATTAGAATCGATTTGCGCTGAATCGATGGCAATATCCAGAGGGTGATCCGTTGCCTGGGGAATACGTGCACCGATGTTTTCATCCCGATATTCCGCATCCATGGAGTTTTCCCGCAACCATAACGGATGAAAAAGATAATGATAACTCTGCCCCCAGTAAACCATGAGCCCCCGGGGCTGAACGTCGAGGTGAATATCTAACATGTCGAGTCTCTACTTAGTGGTTCATAAATTACCCATTAAAACAAATAAACTTCGGCGTTTAGCGCCTGAGCATCGCCCATCTGATGGGTAGAGATAATGAGAGTGAGCTGATGTTTTGCTCTGAGTTGATTGATCAACTCTATAATCTGGGAACGCCGGGCCTGATCCAATGCGCTAAACGGTTCGTCGAGCAGCAAGATGGATTTATCGCAAAGCAGGCTGCGCGCCAGTCCACGAGCCAAGCCTACTCTCTGTTGTTGTCCGCCGGATAACTGGTCAGGTCGCCGATCACCAAAACCAGACAAGCCAACCGTTTCCAATGAGTGGTCAATCTGTTTTTTTTCGTCACTGGAGAGCTTTAAACCAGGGTGAATACCCAGAGCAATATTTTGCCATACGCTGAGATGTGGAAAAAGGTTATGTTGTTGAAAAAGATAACTAAGCGGTCGAGCATCTGGTCTTAAAGTCAATAGGCTTTGGGAGCCGAATCGAATATCGCCTCGATGCGGAGACAAAAAACCCGCGATTAAATCCAGCGTTGTGGTTTTGCCACATCCGCTTGGGCCCATCAGCGCCAACGCCCCTCCCGCTGCTAGCTCAAAATCCACGCTAATTGAAACTTCGGGATAGTCATATGCCACATGATCAAGTTTTAGCATTGTAATGTCCTTCTTTGCCGCCAATAAATCGTTCGATAATGACAAATATGATCAGACACAACAGGCATAAAACTACAGCCACCACCGCTGCCTGGTCGAGTCGATAGTTTCCGAGTAACCGGTAGATGAGTAATGGCAACGTGGATAGATTATCCGTACCAAACAGGGCTATCACTCCCATATCACCAATGGAAAGTGTGGTGGTCACCGCCAGCGCATAGCCCAGTGGCTTGCGCAATCCCGGCCAGAAAACCCACCGCCATTGATTCAGGCCGCTCATTCCTAAACCCTGACTCAACCGATCGAATCGTTGTTTTTGTTGGTGAACCGGTGGAATCAGGATTCTCAATGCAAAAGGCAGAATGAATAGGACGTTAATCCCAACTACCAGGGCCGGCCCAAGGGTACTGATATCCGTTGTGCTTCGAAATAGTAGAAAAAGACCTGTCCCCAAGGTAATTGGCGGCATGATAAGCGCCATCATACCAACCAGTTCAGGTATTACCGCGACGGACTGATACCGGGTATTCAGACGAAGGGTCGCCACCATTTGAGCGATAACCAGAGCGAATACGGTGGCTATGGTTCCTGCGACAAAAGCAATGAGCACGCTGGTTTCCAACGCTTTTAAAAATCCGGAATGGGCGAGGATCGCGAAACCCTTTCCATGCAGTACTTTTAGTACCACGGCTAAAAAAGGCGACAGTAAAAATAATGTGGCTATTAGAATAACTGCGATGTCCAATAAGCGAGGAACTATCAAACCAGGAACAGAGGAAGCACTGTCAATACTATCTCCGTCGGGGCGATAGAAGCCCGGACGGTGCTCGGATTGAAGTTTGACTCCGTTGGACGAAGAAAAAAATACAAAACCAAGTGCAACACATAGAACAATCTGAATAAGTGAAAGAGATACCGCAGTAGACAAATTAAAATCAAAACGCAAAGCCTGATAAATAGCCACCTCCAATGTGGTGGATTGAGGACCCCCGCCCAACGCCAACACGATCGCGAAACTGGTAAAACATAATAAAAACACGATTCCCGCCGCACCGGGAATTAACCCCCGAATAACGGGCCATTCGACCCGGGACACCAGATTAAAACCGGTCACACCCAAATGACTCGCAAGACGCCACTGATGTTGCGGGATTTCCATTAAGCCGTTAAGAAATAGTCGGGTCACCAGAGGAACATTGAAAAACAAATGGGCAATTAGAATTCCATTTAGTCCATAAAGATAATCCTGCCGGGGGAAACCCAGAACACCGAGAAAGTCATTTACCAATCCGCTTCGGCCATGTACGCCCACAATGCCAATGATGGCAACCATGGTCGGTACGATAAGCGAAATACTGGTGAGACGGAGGAGAATACTTCGGCCAAAAAAATGGGGGCGGCGATGCAAAGCCCGGGCAAGAGGAAAGGCAAAAAGCAGACTTAAAGATGTGGATAGCGCTGCTTGCCACAAAGTGAATTGGATGACGGATCGAATATAGGGCTTTTGAAGTTGATCAATGATCGCAATGCTTCCGGATTCAAAAATTAACCCCACGAAACCACCGATAACACTAATACCAACCAGCAATAGCACCATCGTACCCGGCATCAAATTGCCGATACTAGACGAATTGGAAAATCGATTAAAGACCGGGAAACACCCGGTCTTTCGGGTGGGCTTAATTCGTTTCGATTTGGCCGAGGAATCTATGCAGAAATCCTCATGGCTTAATTCGATAGCGCCTGATTGAACTCATCAATCCAACCGCCTTTGTTTTGCGAGATTTCCCCAGCATCCATCATCAGACTGATCGCAGGATTCACGAGCTTACCGAAGTCTTCAGGCAAACCCTCATCCAGGGAAACAACGGGGAACATCCAGTTTCCCATTGGAATAATAGACTGGAAATCCTGAGTCAGGATGAACTGCATAAAACGGTCCGCAAGCTCAGGGTTTGGTGCATTCTTGAGCTTTGCAGCGACCTCAATCTGCATACCATGACCATCACTGAAACTGGCAGCCTGGTACCTGGATTCACTCTCTGCGATCATGTGGTAAGCCGGTGACGTGGTGTAACTTAATACCATGTCAGCCTCCCCTTCCAAAAACATGCCATAGGCTTCGGACCAACCTTTGGTCACGGTCAGTATGCGGGGTTTTAGCTTCTGCCAGACTTCTGCGGCCCTGTCACCATAAACTGATTTCACCCAAAGCATTAGACCCAATCCTGGAGTACTGGATCCTGGATCCTGAATTACAATTTTAAGATCATTATCGGCTTCAACCAATTCATCAAAACTCCCAGGGGGATTGGGGTGGGTTTCGGTGTTATAGATAAAAGCGAAGTAACCGAAGTCGAAAGGAAGAAATTTTCCGTTGTCCCAGGAAATCGGTAAATTCAGCGATGACATGTCAACACCATGGGGAGCAATGAGCCCGGTATTTTCGGCATCAACGATCAGGCTGTTATCGAGACCTAATACAATATCGGCAGAGGACCCGGCTCCCTCTAATTGGACTCGACTAAGAATTCCGGTTGAACTATCAACAGAAACAAACTTCAGATCACATTCGCAGACCGCTTCGAAGGCTTGTTCAATTTTTGGTCCGGGACCCCATTCTGATGAAAACGAATCGTAGGTATAGACGTTGAGTGTGGGTTTGTTCTGGGCCAGGGCCTGAACACTAAACAGCAAAGAAAGTAAAACAAATAGTCGCATTGGAGAAAGCCTCTAAAAACGTTTAAGTCAATGCGGAGTGGTGAATTAACACGAGAGCGAAGAAACGGAGTTTCCCAACTAATGGTTAAGCGCTCAATCCCTCCGCCAGTATGACCTGGATCAGGTTCGACGGGTCGTCTTGAGTCACTACCCAAGCCTCTCAGCATGTGCACCCCGTTGAGTCGACCGCAATGATATCCGTTTACTCTCGGCAATACAAATCTGCTTCTTGAAAAACTACTTCCTGGTTTTATCTTGATCCAGAAGACCGCTGCCCCTACAGCAGCAGGAGTTAGGTTTTATTTGGATAATTGGACGTTATGCATCAGACTATGCATTCCATTTAAAACCCAGTGCATAAGGATTGGAAATGACTAGCATGAAAGCAGACCTGCCTCCCATGGACACCCTGGCAAGTTTTGAAGCAGCGGCTCGTTTGCAGAGTTTTACCCTCGCGGCAAAAGAACTGCATATCACTCAAGCGGCGGTGAGTAGACAAATGCGTTTATTGGAAGACAGTTTGAAGACGCCATTGTTTCATCGCGCCCATCGCTCCGTTAGTCTCACAACCCGAGGCAAAGAGTTTTATAGCACCATCACACTGGCATTAACTCACATCGCCAACGCCACCCGGTCCTTAAGGGACAATCCCAAGTCCCAACAAATCACCATTGTTGCAGACCAGTCCATTGCCTGGTTGTGGCTTATGCCGCGTTTGGCAAGATTTCGGGAATGTTTTCCTGGCGTCGATGTTCGATTGATCGTTTCCGACCACAAAGCCAACTATGTCGCGGATGATGTGGACATCGCCCTGACATTTGGGCCTGGTCATTGGCTAGGATTCAACCATATCCTGCTTTTTGAAGAAGAAATTTTTCCGGTTTGCAGTCCCGCTTATCTGCAGGAACGGCAAGATGTATTGGCTTACGAAGGAGCAGATTTGAATGACCTATTGAAAACAGGCACGTTGCTGGATCTCGAAGACGACCAATGGGGTTGGGTTAACTGGCAGGTGTGGATGACAGAAATGGGGCTATCCCATCTACCGACCAATAACGCAATCAATATCAATAATTATCCTCTGGTACTCGAAAGCGCCAGGAACGGCATGGGATTTGCTTTGGGGTGGAAACATCTGGTAGACGAATTGTTAGAAAAAGGGGAACTGGTTCGTCCCTTTGAACGCTATTACCGTTCGGATAAAGGCTATTATTTATTAACCCGGAAAATGGGTACCGCTAACGAGGGCATTACCGGGTTTAGGAATTGGGTTTGTAATCAATTTTCGCGCGGCTGACTTTTTGCTCAGAAAATGGGGAGGCTAACTCCTGAAAGCAATCACAGTTGATATGTATTTCCAGAGAGAAACGCGGAGATATGCGACCAGGCGTGTAGGCAATAACCGGGAAATGATGCACTATGAGGACCAATTTTCAACGAACAGGGAGTCATGGCAACAGGTCATAACCAAAAACGTTAATCGATGATTGGAGCTTCCATGGTCTCAACGTATAGCTTCTGAAAATGATGCACCGCATGTTCGCTTAACTCCGTGAGGCCATTATCAGTCACAAATCGACCCTGGTTATAGCCCCTGGAATGGAGGCCTTGCTGAACACTTTCACATAACGCCACGTCCTCAGGCTGCAACACATCTTTCTGATAAGCCATGGCTTCAGCCAATTGAGGAGTTGGTTCGGGATTTAACGTAAACCAGTCCTGATATTCAATGGTGTTTACCGCTCCGTTGGGAATCATCTGCAATGTGGAGATATTCGGTTCTCCTGGATAAACCCAAATAGTCAGATTAGGCCAAAGAAACCAACCGGCATAACCGAAATCAACATCGCCGGGTTTGAACTTAAACGCACTGTTGTCTGTGGTCCTGGCTTTACCAGAGCATTGGCTGGAATAAATTCCCCGGGTGATGGTGCGATAGGAGTTCATGTCAACCAGATCGACAAAATCCTTGTGGGCCGGATCACAGTGATAACACTCCAGGAAGTTATCGACCAGCACCTTCCAGTTTGATTCAACGTGATAGGTATCCCGTTGAGAAAAAACCAGATCATCGATCCTTGGGCAATAGTGACGAATCTCTGATTCAAGATCAACAGTCTGTTCACATAGCACAGCGTCCGGATCGAGATTTACGAAGATCATGCTGCAAAAAATTTCCACTCTTACCGGCTTGAGTGCAAAGTCGCATTTCCTGAAACCTGCCATTTCCTCCGTATTACGGGCGCTTTTTAGTTCTCCGTTATGACCATAGGCCCAGGCGTGATACGGACAGACAATAATATTGGAACGACCCGAGCCGCTTACCAGGGCGTGACCCCGATGTTGACAGACATTGTAAAACCCATTGATTTCCCCTTCCCGGGAACGAATAACGAACACGTTTTGGTCATGAACCTTCGTCGTCATGTATTCACCAGCCTTTGCGACCTGGCTTGTATGCCCTACAAACCACCAGCTTTTATAGAATACGGCAGATTTTTCTTTTTGATAAATGTCGACGTCGTGATAGTAGCGGGCGGGGATGGTGAACGATTTTTCTGGAGAAGCACTGAAATGCTGGTCGCCTGGACGCATTTTCATTACTGGCAAGGTCATTGAGTGATACCGATTCTGTTGTCTGAATTTGGCCATACCATATGCGCCTCAATACAGGGGGTCAAACAATGATTTCTGATGAATTAGGATAACCGTTGGTTATGGCAAAATAAAAACCAGGTACACCGACAGGAGCCTACCTGTCGGTGTCTTATAGAAACTTTGCAAACCCACTTGGACTGCCTGAAGATTAATCCAGGAAGCACTGTTCCAATCAAATGTCGCCGATTCCGGCATGAGCCTCCATTCCTCCCAAACGGGAAATTCAGGCAGCGGTGGTCGCTACTTCCCGGTTAGCTTCCCTGGTCGAAGTAGGACAGTTTTAAATTAATGAATCATGATAAGCCGCTATTAAGTCACTATAAAAATAGAAAACTAGTTCGATAGGGATTCCATGAAACGCTGTTTGATTTCCAGAGCCTTCAGTGGAATCTCAACACGCTGTTTGTCGTTACCTGCCTGTATCAGGTAATGAAGAAACAATGGTTTGTCCGCAATCAGTTGCGCCAGCTCTTTGGTAGAGTCGGTCATCCCTTTTCGATCAATACCCAATGCACTGGCAAACGCACTGAGGTTCATACCGGAAGAACTCAGGGTTGGTTGATTACCCGTTGATCCCCAACTCCCATTGTCCAGACATATGACGGTTAAATTAGCAGGTTTGTATGTCGCCAGATCAAACAACTGGTTAGGGTTAAAGAAAAAGGCACCATCACCATCAATCACATAAATGTGTCGATCTGGCACCTCCATCGCCAATCCAATTCCGACCTCTGTAGCCGCTCCCAAAGCGCCCAACATATAGAAGTTTTCCGCACGATCCTTACTGTTGTAAACCTCCTTGGATGGGAAGCCAATTTGCGAAAGCACAATGTCTTTGTCACCTACTTCCTGCATAATTTCTTCAATCGCTCCTTTACGAGTGAGTGTAGGCTGGCCGTCATAGCCCTGTGTCACATTGTTAACCGTATCGAAGTTTGGACTCCCGAAAACATGATAATCCGCACTGTTTGTCTCCCACAATTCCGGGGATAACAAATAGACTTTTACTTTTTCATTATTGAAACAGTCTTCCAGACTTTGTTCTAAATCAACGAGATCATCTGCAGATTTACAGATTGTGTATTCAACATCGACTGCCTGTAAAAGCGATTCTACTTTTTGTCCAAACAGAACCTGGGCTTCAATGGGTTCCTTATAATAACCACGCCAGGAGACAAAAATGGGCAGTGCAACCTGATACAACTTTTGCAAGGTATAAAGCTCAGTGATCAGATTTCCCAGTCCGGTGTTTTGAATAAACATTGCCGAGCGTTTCGCAGCCAGTGATCGACCGAAGCACAAACCAAGGCCAGCTGATTCCTTGGTGATATGCATAACGTCAATGCTCCCAGGCACCTGCTGCATCACTGCATTAAGCTTATTGCAAGGGTTGTATGCGACTTTGCTTACACCTATTTTCGATAAGGCTGCCCAGATTGTTTCCGCGTTAGTCATGATTGATCCCCATAGTTATTTCAGTTATTTCAAAATAAATTTACTGCCGTAAAATCGTTATTGTTTTGCAATAAATTCAATCAGATAAAGTTAATCAGATTTTTTTATCAGAATAGAAAAGTCAGACCACATTGGACATTTCCCATTGGTCTCAATTACAGAACGAAAATCAGAAGCAATAATACATTTTTTCTCACTAATTGTGTTTTTCGCCATTATGCCGCTAATGAAAAAAATATCTCAAACTCAGATCGGTTTGCTTTTGGATCAAGGACGAATCGATATAAGAGGTATAACAGGATCCAAAATGAAAGCGCTTTCATTATCAACATAAAAACTGACAAGGTCAAGCAGCAAAAATATCCGGGAAATTGAAATGCGCTGTTTTTCGCTATACGAAAATCATAGTCAACGCCCCTGACCGATGCCCAGAAAACCCGAAACCAGCGATCGCAATGTAACCATTGATGACATTGCCAAGGCAGCAAATGTTGGCATCGCCACAGTCTCACGGGCACTCAATCATCCAGAGCTTCTCAAAAAGGACACCCGGGAACTGGTACTGAAGATCGTGGATGAATTAGGATACATTCGCTCTGGTGCTGCAATGGCATTAGCGTCGAACCAGACATTTACTGTGGGCGCCATCATCCCAACTTTTAACAATGCAATTTTTGCCGCTAGCATGGCAGGATTTGAAAAGGGGCTGTCCAGGGAGGGCTACACCTTACTGGTAACGGTATCTAATTTTGACCCAAAACAGGAAATCAAGCAGCTGCGTAAATTGCTAGAAAGGGGGGGTAGATGCAATCTTACTAATCGGACTTGATCATCCTAAACAGGTTTTCGAGCTACTGCGGAGGTCTGGATGCTGCGTTGTGAGTATATTTGGCAGTTCCACCCAAGGTGAAATTCCAGGTATCGGATTCGATAATGCCCAGGCATCCAAAGCCATTGTGGCACACCTGGCCTCAATGGGGCATCGACGTATGGGAATGATCTCAGGCATCACAACAGATAATGATCGGGCAAGAGATCGAAAGAATGGCGTAATCAACGCATTACAGGACCATCGTTTTACCTACGATCCTGCTTTGTTCCTGGAATGTCACTACTCTCATCATCATGGTAGGGAAGCGCTGTCAACACTATTGGTTCAGGCTCAACCGCCTACGGCAATAATATGCGGCAACGATGTTCTCGCAATGGGGGCATTATTTGAAGCCAGTTCCAGAGGTATTGATGTTCCCGGGGAGCTGTCCATTACCGGTTTTGACAATCTCCCCATTACCGAACACTTAAGACCCTCCTTAACTACCATTGATGTCCCCTCAGAAGAAATGGGAATTGCCGCCGCCAGATCCATTACCGATAACCTCCGATTTGGAAAGGCAATTGAATCAAGGTTATTGCAGGCCAATCTTCTAATCCGGGAAACCACCGGAAAAATTGCCCCTTGATTTGCCCTTCCATCTTTTGTGTCTTCCGGGGTATCTACTAAGGAATCTCCTGAGCACGAATTTCACTGGTACTCTTATAGATACTCTTAGTGGAAGACTACCCCAGGTCCCTGGACTATCATTCCTCGGTTCCCCTGCCCGGATTATCGGATAATAAAGGGATTCGCTGCGGTAGCTTGCTGGGCGATCCAAACCGACTTGATCTGCAAGAATTCCTTAATCGATTCCTGACCACTTTCCCGCCCCTGACCGCTTCGCTTATAGCCGCCAAAAGGCGAAGTAAAGCTTACCGCCCGATAGGTATTGACCCACACTGTGCCAGCTTTTAGTTTTTCAGACATACGCAGAGCTCGACCGATGTCCCGGGTCCATACACCTGCGGCCAATCCGTAGACAATATCGTTTCCGATGTTGATAGCTTCTTCTTCGGTGTCAAATGGAATCACTGAGAGAATTGGGCCGAACACTTCCTCCTGGGCGATCCGCATGTCATTAGTCACATTGGTAAAAATAGTGGGCTCAACAAACCGACTTCCCCTGGCACCTTCACCAGTATAGGGTTTGCCACCGAGAATACAGGTCGCGCCATCTGCATGGGCCACATCGATGTAATCCAGAATTTTCTGGTATTGGGGTGGCGTCGTTACCGGCCCCACATGGGTATCCGTAGACATAGGATCACCAATCTTCGCCCCGGCTGCCACCTCAATCAATCGTTCGACAAAGGCATCATGGATCGAACGTTGCACCAGCAAACGGGAACCGGCGATACAGGTTTGTCCTGTTGCAGCAAAGATACCGGAGATGGCTCCCATGACTGCGGCTTCAAAATCAGCGTCCTCGAAAACAATATTCGGTGATTTCCCACCGAGCTCCAGTGTCACCGGCATGATCTTTCGAGCCGCACTTTCATAGATTTTCTGGCCCGCAATATCAGAGCCTGTGAACGCAATTTTAGCCACGTCAGGATGGTCAACCAAAGGTGCACCAGCTTCCAGCCCCATTCCGGAAATACAATTCACCACACCTGGGGGAATGCCCGCCTCGGTAATTAATTCCATGAACTCCAGCGTCGATGCCGATGCATACTCAGATGGTTTTATCACCGCGGTGTTCCCAGCAGCTAAAGCTGGAGCCAACTTCCATGCCAACAATAACAACGGGGAGTTCCATGCGGTGATCATGCCGATAACACCCAACGGTTCATAACGGGTAAAATTGAATATACCGGGTTTATCCGAAGGTAAAACTGCTCCTTCAACCTTGTCCGCCATACCACCGAAATAACGATACCATTCGGCAAGATATCGGGTTTGCACCCCCCATTTCCGCGATTAACTTTCCATTATCCCTGACTTCCAGCTCCCCTAATCGGCTGGCTTCGCGTTCAATAATTTCAGCCAGGCGCACTAATAACTTACCTCGTTGGGTTGGCCCCATGGCTCCCCATTCACCATCGAAAGCAGCCTTCGCAGAACTCACGGCACGGTCAACATCCAGAGCGTTCCCCCTGGGAATTTTCGCCCATGCTTCACCGGTATACGGGTTTTCAGTATCAAACCACTGCGCCGAAGCGGGGTTCACCCATTCACCATTGATATAGTGTTGATATGACTTCACATTCGGTTCCTCTTGATTTCTATCGTTAATTTTTCCAACACTGAAACAACGCTCCTGCAACGCCCATACCCATACACAGCAGCATTGAGCATCCTACTATTTTATGCCATTCCTTATGCTTCGAGAATTTTCCGCAAACAGAGAGCTTAAAAAAGCAAACTCCGGGCTATCGCTTCGACAACCTCATTCCTTCCTGGATACCTCTTTCGACATTGGCAAGTATGAGATATCCTAAGGCATTGGGCCTTATGGACTCGACATGGAGATTTACTATAAACACGCACTAAACACGTGCTATGGAAATTCAGCCCAGGAATCCGGTTAGGATCCAGCGCTGAACTTCGTCCCAAACCCGTTAACGTTTCCTGATTAAATATGAATATTGCAGATAGCGTCGCCGTAGTCACCGGGGCAACCGGTGGAATTGGCCTGGCCATTAGCGAAAAACTGGTGGCCCTGAATATCAGGGGCATTGCCATTGTAGATGTCTCGGATCAATGCGAAGTCGTCTCCCGCCTCCTTAACGAATCAGCGGGAAGACAAGTGGCATGTGCATTTCAGGGAGATGTCACCGATCCGGAATTTAGAAAATCCGTTTTTTCTACCATGGAGAGCGAGGTTGGCCTGGTTCAAATTTGTATTCCTGCCGCCGGCATTTTGCGCGACTCCATGGCGGTGAAAATAAAAAAACCACCACGAAGACAAAAAAGACTCTCCGATTAGCCCCGCAGAAAATGCCAACGAGACTGACCCGATTGACCATACGGAGCTCTATCCGGAGTCACTTTTTCGCCAGGTACTGGAAGTTAATCTGTTGCATCCAACCTACTGGGCCATGCAAACTATTGCCGGCATTGCAAACTACCGGGTAAATGAGGAACTGGGTTCGTGGCAAAGCCAGGAAGCAGTCCAGGGTGTCATCATCCTCATCGGATCTGTTTCGTCCAGGGGAAACCGGGGACAGGTTTCCTACTCCGCGGCCAAAGCAGGATTGAATGCGGTTTGCACTACCTTGAATGTAGAAGGCCTCTATCATGGTGTACAAACAAAAATCATTCATCCGGGTTTCGTTTCCACGCCAATGACTGACTCCATGCCGGATCAGTACTTTGAAGAAAAACTCAAACCATTGGTCGGCTTGGGCAGAATGATCGAGCCCACTGAGATCGCCGATGCCATTGTTTGCCTTATTGAAAACCCCATAATCAGCGGACAACTATGGGCTGATGCCAGTTTACGTCCCATGATCTAAGTTTGGAAAAAATAGTGAAAAAACCTGTATTAAACGATGATGAACTGGAAGCAGCGATCGAATCCATTCCCAGCCACCCAAATACTGGACAACCCTGGGCCGTGGTCAATGGAAAACTTCATAAGGAGTTTGTATTTGGAAATTTCATCGAAGCCTTTGGCTTTATGACCCAGTCCGCCCTGGAGGCGGAAAAAATGGATCATCATCCGGAGTGGTCAAACGTGTATAGGACCGTGGTAGTTGACCTGGTCACTCATTACAGCGATGGCATCACGGAGCTGGATATTGAGCTTGCCTGTCGAATGGAAAAACTCGGTAGATTCATTGATCAAAGGGCCACGAACCAGTGACGCCAAACATCCAGAGCGTCAACATCTGCGATACCGACAACGTTATGACCCGCACCATTCAAACGAATCCAGGTTGAATAACATCTCTTTTTTACGGCTACCTGAGCGCATCCGGGGGCTCATCAATGATGGCGCAACCATTGTCACTGCAACCCATCGATTAGCCCGGGAATACCGTCAACAATATGACCTGGCTCAGATGCACGAAGGTAAACTGGTCTGGGAAACTGTCGACATCCTTCCCCTTGGCGCCTGGGTAACCCGTTGTTGGCAAAGAGCCCGGGTTCACGACACTAATCCGGCCACGTTAATCGACGACTTACAGATCAACACCATTTGGGAGGAAATTATTCAGGACGACATCAATCGTTTTGCGGGAGATGATGAGCTGTTGTGGAACGTAAGCGCCACAGCGAAGGCCGCCATGGATGCGTGGAAGCTAGCAATGAATTGGGACATCCACCTCCGCAGTTGTGAAACATCATTCCAGGCAGACCATCAGAGCTTCGGCCGTTGGGCAAATCAGTTTAAACTGATTTGCAAAAAGAACAACTGGCTTGATTCACCTTCTCTTATCAACGAAATTCTGCGTATTGTGGAAGATAGCGTACCCTATCAGACCAACCACAAGATCGATCACCAGAGAAGCTTTTTATCGGAGCAGAAAGTTGCCTTTATCGGCTTTGATCGAATCACACCCCAACAGCAACGATTTATCGATCATCTAAATGGCGTGTCAGCGAAGCCCCCTCCCCAAAGTAACCGACAGGAAGAACCTAAAGACACTCCCTGGGAAGAAATCAGGGCCGTGGTTTTGGAAACCGAGCCACTACGTGGAGACAAACTCATGGAGGCGAGAGAGTACTCTGATGAGTATGAAGAATGGCTATCTGCCGCCCATTGGGCCAGAGAAAAACTGACACAGAACCCGGATCAACGAATTGCCATTGTTGTCCCAGACCTGAATCAATGTCGGGAAAAAATAGACCACGCCCTTAGCCAGATACTATGCCCGAATCAGCTCATTGAAGGTGGCGCTGCCAGTAATCGACCTTATCATCTTTCCCTTGGTCAACCCATTAGTGCATACCCTGTCATAAAGGCGGCAAACATTTTGCTACGATTAATGGTAAACCGGGTTTCACCCTATAACACGTTTGCCAGTTTGCTTCTCAGTCCATTTATTAGCGCTGCGAAAGACGAATTGTTTCGCCGCAGCCGATTGGAAATGTGGACACGCAGACAGCTCCCCTTTGAATGTACGCTAACCCAATTCATCCAGACTATCCGCCAGGCAGACGACTCAATGCATTGCCCGCAGCTCATCGAAACCCTAACCGGATTGCAGGAACTCCTATCCGCAACAGACCCGACACAAACTTTTTCATTTTGGGAAATAACTTTCCGAAAAAACCTGGAGCTGGCCGGTTGGCCCGGTCAGATAACGCTTAATAGTGATGAGTTTCAAACCGTAGACGCTTTTTTCGGACACCTTAAGGCATTGACCGCTATCGACGCTGTGGGAAACCACGTGACCGCAGGAAAAGCGTTAGCAATACTTGAACAACGTTTAGCTGAGCAGACTTTTCAACCTGAAACTGGTCATACTTCGCTAGAGGTGTTGGGGGTGTTGGAAGCAACAGGTATTCGATTTGATGCCATGTGGTTTGGTGGACTAACAGAAAAAAACTGGCCACCCCCTCTTCGCTCTTCCCCTTTTATTCCCCGATCTCAACAGGAGCTTGCTGGCTTCCATCAATCCGCGGTTACGCTGAATCGTGAATTTGCGAATACAGTACAAAACCGCCTGGTAAATGATTCCCAGGAAATTGTATTTAGCCGCCCCCGTTATGAGCAGGATCTTGCTTTGCAAGTCAGCCCGCTGTTCCCTTTAGAGTTGGTTGACGATACCCAATGGCGACCCCTTTCGCTCATTCAACAAATCTCTCACCTGGGAGTTAATGGAAATCTGGAAACCGTCACGGAATCTAGTGGTTTGCCCGTGTCCATGCATCAACTAAAAGGCGGCACCTCGATTATCCAGGACCAATCTCACTGTCCCTGGAGAGCATACTCCCGGCACCGTTTAGGCGCCCGGGAAGACAACCCTAATGCCCAGGGGTTGGATGCCATGAATCGAGGTTCCATCATTCACGGTGCCCTGGAACTGATGTGGCAAAACACCCGCTCCCTTGCCAATCTGCGCTCGATGACCGAAGAGGCTAGGCATCAGTTGGTGAATCGCAGTGTACACATTGCCAGCCAGCGTTTTGCGTTTATTAGTGGCTGCGGCCCTCAATTTCTCAAATCCCAAAGTGCATGGCTACAAAGAATTCTGAAAACCTGGTTGGAAGTCGAATTGAGTCGTACTGATAATTTCGACATTCTTGAACTTGAAAAAACCCAGATCCTGAAGCTTGGGGAGCTTGAACTGAGATTCAAAGTTGATCGCATTGACAGGCTTGAGGACGGATCTTTGGTATTAATTGACTATAAAACCGGCCACCCCATTTCACTCAACCAATGGATGGGCGAGCGCCCGGAGTCACCTCAGCTTCCACTTTATGCCATTGCTCAAATGGAACCCATCGAGGCAATAACCTTTGCCCATGTTAATAGCGGAAACACCGGCTACTATGGCGTCAGCCATGAAAGTAAGTTCCTCGGAACAACTGGTCAGGATAATAAACTCTCGCAGGATACGTCCCTCCGGCCAGCCAGCCGGATAGGCCCACTGGATAGTCACCGCACATTGAACAAACTCACTTCCGGGTGGGAAGAAATGTTAACAACGTGGTACCACAATCTCAATGCCCTGGCTGAACAGTTCGTCCAGGGAGATGCGAAAGTTGACCCTCTTAATGCCCTTACCTGTGCTCGATGTGATCTGCATTCCTTCTGCCGTATTCACGAAAAACAGGAAATGGCAGATCAGCAGGAACCCCTTGTGACTGGGGAGGTAAAATGACATCGCTTCCTATCGACAATGATCAACGAAGGGAAGCACTGAATCCTTCCCAATCCTATATCGTACAAGCTCCCGCAGGATCCGGCAAAACCGGATTATTGGTAAGGCGTTTTCTGTTGCTATTGTCCACAGTGGATCGCCCGGAAGAAATCCTTGCTATCACTTTCACACGCAAAGCTACTGCGGAGATGAAGGAGAGAATTCTTGATGCATTGATTGATGCCCGAAATCGCAATCTATCAACAGACCCAGACCCGGAACTGCACCAACTTGCTACTCGGGCCCTTGAAAACGATGCTCGCCAGGAATGGGAAATTATTAGCAATCCAGGAAGACTGAGAATCCAGACTATCGATGCTTTTTGCTATGAACTAATTCGACACATGCCATGGTCCTCCCGATTCGGTGCACCACCGGCGATTCTGGAAGATGCCGAAGAGCTCTATTTAACGGCGACCAAAAGAACACTGGATCACGTCGAATCACAATCCAGATGGGCAACCCATTGTGAAAGCTTATTACAACTGGTCGATACCAACTTCTCCCGGGCCCAGTATCTTTTACGCACCATGCTGATCAAACGGGATCGGTGGATGCGAGGTCTACCCCAGGGAACGCGCCAGGAGTTCGAATCCATGTGGGCGTCTGTCATCAACCAAAGTCTTATGGATGTATATAAAAGTATACCCAAGAGCATACAGCAGGAAATTGCAAAACTGGCGGACATTGCGGCAGGCCGCCTGACGGAGGCCGAACCAGCTCACCCACTCATTAGTTGTCTCGGAAACCCGGGATTTCCCCAACCTACTACTGAGTATTTGCCTTTATGGCGAGGAATCGCCAGTCTTTTGTTGACCAAAAAAGGAGATCTTAGGGTCTCCGTTACCAAAAACATTGGTTTCCCTCCTGACAATAAAGCCGCAAAAGAGCGAATGATATCCCTGCTAAAGAACATAAAAGAAATCCCTGGTATGGAATCCGCACTTGGCACTATTAGCTCCCTGCCAGAAGGGAATTTTACCGATCTTCAATGGGCAACCATTGAATCCCTGCTAGCGCTACTTCCATTGGCTGCTGCAGAGCTGAGACTGGTATTCAAGGAGAAGAATCAAACGGATTACGTGGAGTTAAACCAGCGGGCAGAAGCGGCACTTGGTAGCATTGAATCACCAACGGATCTCGCCTTGTCCTTTGACTATCGTCTCAAACATATCCTCGTGGACGAATTTCAGGACACGTCAAGAGCGCAGATTGATCTACTACTGAAACTCACAGCAGGATGGCAAAGCGACGACGGGCGTACGCTCTTCCTAGTAGGCGACCCCATGCAGTCAATCTATCGATTTCGAGAAGCCGAAGTCGGGCATTTTCTCGAAGTGCAGGAAAGGGGGCTTGGCGAAATCCACCCAATTCCCCTTCGATTACAGAGTAATTTTCGCTCAGCTCCCGCACTGATATCATGGTTTAACCAGACGTTTGAATCTGTTTTTCCCAGCAAAAATGACATCGTAAATAGTGCGGTAACATACAATCCAGCAACGCCTCACTGCCCCGTAGACCGTCTTTCCAAAGCCATATTGCATAGCGAAATAGACACTTCCCGGGAAGAAGAAGCTGAGAAAATTTGTGCATTAATTCAATCAGAAATAGCCGAACACCCCGAACAGACAATCGCAGTACTTGGGCGAAGCCGGACACATCTTACCCTGATCGCCGAGCAGTTAAGACAGGCTAACATCACTTTCCAGGCCACGGAAATGGATACCATGGTTCAACACTCAAGCATCCAGGATCTGGTGGCGCTGACCAGAGCTATCCTCCAACCGGCGGATCGCATCGCCTGGCTCTCCATTTTGCGCGCCCCCTGGTGTGGACTAACCTTGGACGATATTTCCCTGCTAGCGGGTGATGACCATGTTCTGACCATCCATGAGTTAATGGGACGAGAGCAGATAACCAGGAAACTGTCCCAGGAAGGCCAAATTCGACTACAAAAACTACTGATTGGGCTGGAACCGGGTCTAAAAAACCGGGGCCGAGTGAGTCTACGAAGTGCAGTAGAGTCAACCTGGCTTGCATTATCTGCCCCCAGTTTTGTGCCACCTGAGCAATTCGATGATTGTCGTTTATTTTTCGAATTGCTTGATAAACTGGAATCAGACACTGATTTCATTACTCCCGCCGTCCTGATCGATGCCGTGGCCCAACGATGGACCCAGCCCTCATTGGACGCACAGATTCAACTGCTTACTATTCATAAGGCCAAAGGCCTGGAATTCGATACCGTCGTTATCCCGGGTCTGGAACGCACACCTCGCAGCCCGGAGCGAGAGCTACTGCGTTGGGCCCGCCTACCTGGAGAACTGCTGATTGCATTACTTCCCGGAAGCGGTGAAGAAGACCGGTTTTACCAATTCCTGGGGGCACTGGATAAGTCCCATCAGCGTAATGAGTTATCGAGATTAATGTATGTCGCCTGCACCCGGGCAAGACGACGGTTACATTTGTTTGCAAATCTGGCCACAGCGAAAGACGGAAACATCCGATCTCCAGCGAGCTCGTCTCTGCTGCACCTGTTGTGGCCGGTATGGTCCAAACAACTCCCGCCCATGCCGCTTCAGCCAGCGCACTCCCAATCTACCTCACAGATGAGTAGCGATGGTATGCATGAACGGCGGCAAGCACCGAACCATGGCCGAGATGAGATCATTAGCGGGTCAGCATCGCATATCCCCTCTGATCCGGTTCAAACCCTGTCCCGTCTGCCTATAAGTTTTAGCCCAGCCACGCTACCAGACGACCTCACCGCGAGAAGCATTGCCGGGAGTATGGAAGAACAGGAAATTGAATATTCCTGGGCCAGCGATACAGCCAGAATTATCGGTCTCGCTATTCATCAGATGATGCAACAAATCGAGGACATTGGCTGGGAAACCTGGAAATTCAGAGACAACGATCTGATACTGTCATCCGCCGTGGTTGCACTAATGGAAAATGGCCTCAGTCCCAGGGATAAACAACATGGCATCGAACAAATTACACTGGCAATCAGAAATCTGAAAAATGACAAATGGGTAGAGTGGATTTTTTCCTCTTTACACCAACAGGCCAAATCAGAGTGGGCATTGACGACCCAACTCCATGGCAAGCTGTCTACTATCATTATGGATAGGACATTTATCGATCAGGAAGACACCCGATGGATCATTGATTTCAAATCAAGTCGCCATGACGACCCAGACATTGAGAACTTCATCGCCCAGGAGAAAACCCGATACCAACAACAGCTCAATAACTACGCCCGGGTACTCGATCAGTGGGAGAACCGAAGAATTCGGCTGGGGCTTTACTTTCCTTTATTAAAGGCCTGGACTGAATGGCCATCGCCCTATGGCGAGCCAGTTCAATCCACCCTCTTTCCAGGTGAAATATAACTGTACATTTCTTTTGCGATCATGACAAAATTCTGATTGTCTATCTCCTTTCGAGCAAATCACGATGCCTTCAGCCCCTGCTCTGCCCAACTCCGCCGACGTCGTCGTTATTGGCGGCGGAATTATTGGTTGTGCCACCGCATATTATCTGGGCAAACAGGGCATTAACGTCACGTTATGCGAAAAAGGCAGAGTCGCTGGAGAGCAATCAAGTCGAAATTGGGGTTTTATTCGTAAGCAGGGGCGGGATCCGGCTGAATTACCGCTAATGATTCATAGTCTGGAGCTTTGGGAAGAACTCGTTTCCCAAATGTCCGATGACGTGGGTTTTCACCGGGGCGGCACCCTGTATCTATCCGATGATGAAAAACGCTATCAGTCAAACCATGATTGGTTAGCTCTGTCCAGGGATTTCGATCTTGATACCCGTTTTCTCAGTTTGACAGAACTAAAGACCCTGATTCCATCTATCCAGGACCAAACCCGAGGGGCTTTGTTCACTCCTAGCGATGCCCGAGCGGAACCAGAAAAGGCTACCAGGGGAATTGCAGCACTAGCGGAAAAACAAGGTGCATCCGTTCTTGAAAATACCGCAGTCAGGGGCATTGATATCTCCGGGGGAAGGGTTAGCGGTGTTATTACTGAATCCGGCCGCATTACCACTTCTACAGTGGTTTGCGCCGGGGGTGCGTGGTCATCCTTTTTCCTGCGTCATCTCGATCTGGTTTTCCCCCAGCTAAAGGTCATTGGTTCAGTAATGTCCACTGCACCTGGACCCTTAGTGGCCCAACAATCCATTTGGAGCAACGGTCTTGGTCTACGACGACGTCATGATGGTGGATACAATATTGCCTTTGGGGGTAGCTTTGATTGCGAGATCACTCCGGATCATCTACGGTTTTTTCGGCAGTTCATCCCCGCCTATCGCGCCGGCAAAGAAGAAGTTTCCCTTCGATTCAATCGTCGTTTCATCAAGGAACTAATCCGACCAACAAAGCCCGACCTCGATAAGGTGTCGCCCTATGAGCAGGAACGAATCTTAAATCCAGCACCTAATCTGAAATTGTTGGCACGAGCGAGGGAAAGGTTATCACTCGTATTTCCCTCGTTAGAAAATATCCAAACCACCAACAACTGGGCTGGAATGATAGATGCAACGCCGGATGAACTCCCCGCTATCTGCGAAATCACCAGTGTGCCAGGGTTGATTCTTTCAAGCGGCTATAGTGGACATGGTTTCGGCATCGGACCTGGAGCAGGCAAAGTAACGGCGGAACTTGCCATGGGAAATAAACCCACAGTCAATCTGGACGCCTTTCAATTGGATCGTTTAGTCAAAATCTGAGATCCTCATCTGGTAAGAAAACACTGAAGTCGATCCAGCCTGGTAGCTACTCTAGCGATGTTTCCTGATCATCAACCACAGCCAGCTAATCGATCCCAGTCCTGCTACCAGCATAATGGCTGGAACCCAAATCATTCGAAACTCCATCTTCATTACATAAGCACCCCAACTGTTAAAAAAGCGATCAATGCCAATGGGAGAAACCGGCAGGGGCCTCCATTGCAAGAATGATCTTGCGTCATCAAACGGCCAAAAGAAAGCCACTCCGAGACCACCATAGGTCATGGAGTCGAGCACACCGTGGGACGCCATGCTAATGCCGAGGAAACAGAAAACGATTTTTCTGGATGTACCAAACCATGAAGACCAGTACATTGCCACCAGCCCACAAGCCACTGCAAAAAAAATGGAATGGGTGAAACCACGATGCCCATAACCCAACCAATATGACACCCCCAGCTCAAACCCAATAACGTCGAGGTCTGGCAGAATGGAGAAAAGACACCCCAATAACAACAACCGAAAAGGCACCACAGAACTTAGCATGGAGCCTCGAGTTTTCAGGAAGGGCCTCATTCCCATATTCAGTCCTAAACCAAGGGCGAGGGGAATAGCGGGATGGGTAAAAATCGTCGACATTTAAATTGGATTCAGCATTTTTTGTCAGGTCAAGAGCTCTCTGCTTACCCCAGTCATCAACCAGGATGAATCAGGGTCATCAGCCAAAAAGTCAATAAACGGATCAATAGACGGACCGATAAAAAGTTAAACACCAGGAAATCCGAATACGGCGAAACTGACCATTTGTTTGGTCAACGTATATCACCGTCAGTGAACACCTCCGTCACCAGATAGCTTTTCAAGAAATTGCTGCGGTACACTCTGGCAGAATCGCATTACGTGACGCTCATGGAGTGCGTTAAGACGACGAAAACCGGCAATGGTTCACGAAAAACAGGTCACTCGCTATTTCTTTCCGCTGATTTTCCGCTGAAAGGCTCATAGGAGCAGGACATAGTCCGGCGCTTAAAAAGGGAAAAACAAATAGTAATTTGGGAGTAGGAATACGAGTCTCGCTGCCTTCGCGTTATGCAATACGTTCAGAAAGATTGTCGAAACCGACAGTTTAATCAGGTACCACAAAAAGTCCGATAAGGCCCAAAGCTCTCCGGCGCAGGTTGTTCAAATATCTCATATCCTGGACGTCTTTCAAATGGGGATGACAACAACTCCAGCAAAACTTCAAAAGGGCCAAAATCCTGATGCCAGGTAGCGGCGTCCAATGCTTCTTCTACTTTGTGGTTGCGAGGAATGTAAATTGGATTTGTCTGATTCATCATCGCGATCTTCTGATTGATATCAACACTCTCCAGCGCAAGTCGGGATCGCCATCTTGTCAGCCAGTGATCCAGAGCATCCTCATTGGACAATAGAATACGAATCTTTCGATCATCCCCGAGCGCCGCATCAGAAAGACCACGAAATAGCAGAGTGTAGTCCGTGTTCTGCCCTTCCAATGCTTTCAGTAAATCTGTGTACAATTCCATATCCCCCTCCTTTTCCGTGATCAGCCCTAACTTGCTTCTCATGCCATCCAACCAGTTGGTGAAATAGGCGGACGAAAATCCGTTTAACACCTCTGTCGCTTTTGCCACTCCTCGATCTTCATCATCATCAATCAGGGGCAACAACGTATCGGCCAGTCGGGAAAGATTCCAAACCGCAATGGAGGGCTGGTTGACGTAGGTATATCGGCCCTGGACATCAATGGAACTAAACACCGTGGTGGGAGCATAGGTATCCATGAACGCACAAGGACCATAGTCGATGGTTTCGCCAGATATAGTGGAATTGTCAGTATTCATTACACCGTGAATAAACCCTAGCAGCATCCACTTTGCCACCAAAGCGGCCTGGGCCTGGCAGACTGCATTTAGAAAATGAAGATAACAATCTTCTGCATTCACCAAATCGGCATAGTGACGGGAAATGGCATAATCCGCAAGTTGACGCACTTTCTCTGTTTCCTGACGGGAAGAAAAAAACTCAAACGTCCCGACACGAATATGACTACTCGCGACTCGGGTTAAGATCGCACCAGGCAAGGAAGTCTCCCGTCTCACCCTCTCCCCAGTCATAACCGCGGCCAACGCTCTGGTAGTCGGCACCCCAAGCGCATGCATGGCTTCGCTTACCAAATATTCTCTCAAGACCGGCCCCAGTGCAGATTTACCATCTCCTCCCCGGGAAAATGGTGTTCTCCCTGATCCTTTTAATTGGATGTCGCGGCGTCGACCTTGCGTATCTACTACCTCTCCCAATAACATGGCACGTCCATCGCCTAACTGTGGATTAAAGCTACCAAACTGGTGTCCGGCATAAACCTGGGCCAAGGGGGCTGCGCCTGGAAACATGTCACTACCGGAGAACATCATGGCCGCAAACTCCTGATCCAGATTAGAAAAATCCATGCCCAACTCAGTGGCCAGCCCGTGATTTAACTGGATTACACTCGCCGCCGGCGCCTGCTCCCCTTGCCACGGCACATAGAACCCTTCAAGCTCCCGATGATAGGAATTGTCAAAACGAATATTCAGTGAATTACTCATAAGAGATTAAATGTGTGACGGCTATCCTGGATTCAAAGGCTAAAGATACAGGCTGAAGATAAATGCTAAAAATAAAGGCTATGGGTAAATGTTATGAACAAAGGCGAAAACCGTAATAGCAATGTAATGCCTCAATATCTTATTGGAGAAGTTGAGGTCTGGGTCTTTCGACACCCCAACCTATTAAGCGTTCATCCATGCAAACGTTAATTACCCTCAACCAGTATCGGGAACAACTATCAAGGACACACAATTGTTATACATCGGTTCGCTGCTCTGTGAGTTACGCCCAATACTGTGGTCAACTAACAGACGCCGCAAGTATGGGTTTATATTCGCCCGCTATAAATAGCGTCGGCTTCCACACTGTACGGCGCGCGTTTGAGTTTATTTGCAGGTTTATTTCCCCATAACCATCATTCAATTTTTGATAACAGACCAGGATTCACAACAAGGTTTCTGACACCATGAGCATGATCCTCATCAAATGTATTACCTGTACACCACTGGCCTACTGTGAGGATGTTAATCTTTGCCACCCTGGGACGAACGCTCCAGGAAACCTGAAATGGTGACCCCTTTTCATTGTAGCCAGGGCCGGTTGTGGATCCAGCGTATTGAATGGGCGTACCCGTATTGCTGGGGATGTTCAATGCCTGATGCAACCCATTTTTTACGCCATGTTTTGTAAGTTCTGCGAAATTAAGGGCAGCACTATCATTCACCAGTACATATACCTGAGTTTCTACACGAAGCTGGGGGTTTCCAATGGCTTCACTCAGGCACGAACCCAGGGTTGGTCCAGGAGTTACGTCTGCGGTTGAGTGAACGTAATGAACTTCAATGGTATCTCCTGGATACAGATCTCCGTGCTCGCTGGGGCAAATTTCTTTGGAGACAGGAGACAGCTCGTCAGCACTCAGTTTACCGGAGTACCTGAAGCCACTATGGTATCCGTGGCCGTCTCCGTTACCAGCATAATCAGTGAACTCTCCTCCCTTGTGTTCAGCATTTTTATGAAAATGGATATTGCAGAGATTCATGTCTTCATAGGCAGGGGCAGCACCAAACTTGCGGGCATTATTGCCAGCATTTGAGTCGATATCTCGAGGAGATTGGGGTCCAAAACCTTTACCCATGGTATTTTCTGCGAGCATCCCTCGCTGATCCTTAATCACCTGGTCAGCAACCGGGGAATCATTGGACAGGTTCGCAGCCTGCACAAATATCGGCAGCAGCGCAGCGGTTACAATGACGGCGATAGTTTTATTCTTCATTTTGGTATTTTCTTTATTTAAAGGGACGAATATAGAGCCTTGTCTCCACCATATTTTAGCCCTACTACATTGATAACTCCTACTAAAGCCAGAATCTGTTTGATTTATATCAACCAGATTCCCCACACCATCAGAGATACATTTTCACTAGAGCTATGATTATCAGATAGAGGGATTCTATTGTAGACCTCTATCGTTTTTTCGCCAATACCTGGCTACCTACCCGGAACAACAGGCGGTAATTCTGGAAATAGATTTCCACATTGATCTCCTATTCGACGATGGCCTTTCAATTCCCTGCGAAGCATGAAAAATATCCATTAAAGCACTTTCCGAAAATCTCAGATGTGCAGTAACTCAAGAGTTAAAGCTCCACCTAATTTGTTGCGATAAATGCCTCCTATCTTTTTCGACGATCAAAAGAATACTATTCAGGGTAGTAAATCTATAAACCAATCAGGGAATCAAGGTTCGACAATGATGGGCTCCCGGGGAATGTGGGAAATAATTTCCGGGGCATCATGGGTGATGATGGCCTGTTCCCCCACCGCCATCAGCAACCCGGTTTCGTGGTCGTTCAGAATCATGTGAGTAAAAAATGTCATGTTCTCTTCCAGCACTATTTCATTTCCTGGATAAATCATGGGCTGTTCCATCCAGGTTGGGGGCCATGTTGCTCCCATGGTATAACCGCAGGCGGTAAGCACCGTATTTTCAATACCGAAGTCTGCAGCGACTTGACGGTAGGTTTCATAGACATCACCCAGCGAAGTACCAGGTCGAAGAATGCGCTGCACCTCATCGATAGCCACGACACAAGCCCGATGCATTTTCAGATGCATGGGGTTGATCATTGAACCTGTTAGGGCAACACACATACTTGCTGCATGGTAATGCCGATAGCCAAGACCTAATTCCAGGGTCATTTGATCATTTTCCCTGATACAGGTTCTGCCCGTGGTATAACGAATGTTCATTGCCGACTCGCCGCTACCCATGGGGGGAATGTGTGCTGGTAGATCCGCATCCATATTGAACAACGTGTCATAAAAAGCGGCATAGACTTCTCCATCCATTACCCCTGGTCTCACCGCGGCCACAGCCTTGGACACCGCGACATCCAGTATTTCCCCGGCTTTTCGGATGTATTCAAGTTCCTGTTCGCTTTTGATTAAACGGAACATACGGATAAAATCATCCACGATAATCAGTTCACACCATCCTTCAAGGTTTTCCTGAATTTCCAAAAACAACCCTGGAGTTAATCCCATCGTATCCACCTGAATACCGACTCTTTTACCCTCCATTTTGTGAGATTTGAGCATGTCTTTTATGTGATCAGATCGCTTTTCATCCTGTCTGTCGTTAGAAATTCGAACATCCCGACAAATTGAACTATGGTTAACATTGCCAATGTCCGCGGGACGGGAAAGATGAGTCAACTCTCCATTTACACCGAGGAACATATTATGGAAGATACAGAAACCATCGGAATCAAAACCGCTCAGCCAATACATGTCTTCGATTTTAAATAGCAACAGCCCATCCAGACCCCGTTCAACCAATGCTTGTCGCACTTTGTTCTGACGGCCTTCAAACTCAGTGTTGCTAAAGTAAGTATAAGGTTGGTTCATGATTTATCCTGCTAATTGCAATAGTCTAAATGCCTGGCTCTGGTTCGATCTCAACGAAAAAATTATGCAGTAAAAGCCCTGCTAACTTTTCTATTGGTAACCAGGGAGCCCAGCACAACTTCGGTCGGTTCAGGTTGAGGTGAGAACTAACTAAAGTCAAGGGGCGAACCCTGTAATAGCCAGAAGCAATAAACGAGGGTAATAGCGAGGGTAATAGCGAGGGACATAGCAGACGCATTAGCAAAGCCATTGCGAAACCTCGTGACCCAGAAGTTGGCTACTTTTCGTTCAGGATGGATGTTCACGACTTTTGCAGAGACTCTCCAATTACTGGTCACGCTTATTCCTGATTTTGTAATCCCCGGTCTGACTTTACCGAAATCGAAACTCATCGAGTTTATCTCTTAGCTGCATCAGCCAATAGCTGGTTTGAACCCCTGCACGACCCACTGGACCACCGGCCCATTGCGGTCCGAAATGAAAAAAATCCCTCCATCGGTCATCACCGTCAGTTATCGCGCTGGCGACCAGACATCCCGCCATTGCCGTGGTGTTCAGTCCATGCCCTCCAAAAGCGGTAGCGACCCAGAGACCTGGTTGTAACTCACCAATGATGGGCATTTTATGCAAGGCGTATCCCATTAACCCAGACCAGTGATAGTCAATTCCTATATGCTTCAATGCCGGATAGGTTGCGCAAAACGTGTGTTTCATTTTTTTATCAAGACCATGAGGTGAGCGTTGGCGGGTTGTGATCTTGCCGCCCCAAAGTAACCGATTTTCGTCAATCAGGCGATAGTAGTCTCCAGCGCGTCGGGTATCCGCCACCGCACAGGAAATGAGAATTGGGCTGTCTTCAATTACCAGAGGCTCAGTCACCGCAATGTGAGTAGCCACCGGCAGTACCGCGGCGGCAATGGGCCTAACAAGCTCCCGATCATAGGCACTGGTACACAAAACCACGGTATTGCCATGGATCACGGCGTCGCCTACCCAGCATTTCCTGGTTTCCTTTGATGATTCAAGCCGACTAACTCTACTATATTCATGGATCTTTCCCCCCAATCGTTCTACTTCCAGCGCCAGTGCTCGAACATAGTTTAGTGGGTGAATATGAAAACCTTCCGGATCATAAAGTCCATCAAAATAACACTGACTTTTTAGCACTGAACGGGTTTTTTCCGGTTCCCATCTTTCCACAGCATGGTTACAATAATTTCTGAGGAAACCACATTCGTGTTCGAATTCTGCCGTTGCTAAATAGCGACTTACTCCGAGAACACCGTTGCCCATCATTAATCCTGGGTCTAATGACATGATTTGCTCACGCACGTACTCCACCCCCATTCGGGAATATCCATACAACGTCTTCGCCTTCTCCAGGCCAACGGATTTCACCAGGTTTCCGACCTCTTCAGCGAACCCCGCCATCACAAAACCACCGTTTCTTCCGGATGCCCCCCAGCCAACCCGTTTCCCTTCCAGTACTGTCACTGTTTTACCGGCACGCAGACATTCCAGAGCCGTCGTAAGCCCCGCGAGCCCTGCACCAATCACCACCACGTCCGTTTTCCTTGAACCTACGAAGGCTGTGCGAATACCGTGTTCATTCAGCGTATTGGCATACCAACTGTTGGGATAGTTCATATCGTAGTTCTCATATCAGCACCAAAGTGCCTTTTAGGGGCGATACGATTTCGGGTTTCACAGACAAGATTTTTCCTGCGAGTTGTCCCGCACAGTGATGTATAGCCTCTCCGCAAACAACCGAAAGACTCAATCACCAACCGTTTAGATACATCACAAACGGATAAATCCATGATCGAGTTGTTTTTCATGAGAAAGCCCTAATTGTTTGGGATAACCATGGCCAACGGCTAGCAGCCTCATTGTTAACCACCAGATAGGTGTTTCGATAAAACTCCGGCGCCCCGACTACGGCAAAGAGTTTTTCAGTCTTAAGTTGTGTTTCTATCAGCCGCTCCGGCAAATAACCAGATACCGGAAATTCCGTGGGTTGCTTTAACATGTAGTCCTTCGCCCACACCGCTGAACCGATGGTTAAGAACGGCGTATCACCATCCGGATAGGTGGCGGCATGACTTTTTCTGAATTCCTCGCCGCTGTCGATATAGATGTATCCGGGGTCCCAACGTTGCAACTTTCGCTTTACGGTCGAGACCAGGACCAACCGTTCCCGCCGAAGACGATACTCACTCCTGCTTGCGGTCAATGACGGGGTATAACATATCGCGGCATCGATTAGCCCAGAGCCAAGCCATCGATCCAGAGTCGACTGATCTCCGGACCAGGCCGATAGCGCCATATTTTTTCCGGAATGTTGAACGTATTGAAACAGGGGTTCACCAAAACCCGGCCACAAATCGCTATGGCAGCCTAAATTGAAAATCATTTCCACCATAGAAGGTAAAGCGGTTTCCTGTCTGGCTTGTCGCCAGATATCCACCATCAATTGGGCGTATCGCTCAAAACGAAAACCCGCCGAGGTTAACTCTGCACCAGATTTTCGACGATGAAAAAGCACCTGACCAATTTCATCTTCTAACCCATTTAGTCTTGCAGTGATCGTGGACTGGGTCACATTTAGCTGTTCGGCAGCGCGATTGAGTTGTCCCGTTTCAACGACGGCAAGGAAAGTCTGTATTTCAGATAAGTTCATTGCACCTGGTATTAGTGTAATCAGAGAGTAACCAGCCATAATCCAATTAGTATGATCCATTCATTGCTGATTAAATTTGATTATATCGAACTTAATGGTCAAAATATTTCGTTTGTTAACTTTTATGGCTTGATGCAAAATTGACTTTTTTAAACATCTCCCTAACAACTCATGGATTTCAGCATTCAGCTTTCGGCTTACTATCCTGATAAGGAATATGGAGGCGACCGCCTTTATCGTGACATGTTGGAGCAGGCTGTGATGGCTGATCGTATGGGCTATGACGCGGTCTCGATTACAGAACATCATTTGATCAACATTCTGATGATGCCCGCTCCACTGCAGTTCGCCGTAAAAATCGCTAGCCAAACCCAAAAGGTTAAAATCATCACTAGCGTTACCGTATTGCCTCTTCATGATATGCGCACCTATGCCGGAGAGGTGGTTTGTGCAGATATCTTTACCGATCACCGGTTATTGCTCGGCGTGGGTCGAGGAGCATTTGGGTTTGAAATGGATCGGCTGGGCGTTCCGCTGGATATTAGTCGGGAAAAATTCGACGAATCCCTGAACGTGCTGCAAGCGCTGCTAAGTGAGGAAGAAGTCTCCTGGGATGGGAAGTATTATCAATTTCCCCCGCTGACCATTATGCCCAGACCTGTATCAGAGATTCCCATTATGATGGGAGTATTGGTACCCGAAGCAATTTACCATTGCACCCTGCGAGGATTTCACATTCAGACCACACCATTATCCGGGAACCATCAATATATGCTGGATCAAATTGGGGCTTTTACCAAGGCCAAAAATGAACTGGGAGAAAAAGGGGATCATCTAACTTTATCCTTGTCCCGGGTGACGTTTCTCTCCAATAGCGCTGCTGATCGTAACCGTAAAATACAAATGGTCCACGACTATTACAGTCGATTTGATAATGTTTACACCGGACCAGGTATTGTGGAAAACGGCATGATCAAACCATTACCAAGAAATATGTCACTGGATGAAACCGCCGAAAATCTCACCATCTGCACACCGAGCGAGATGATCGACAAGCTGGGGCCCTACGCGGAAGCTGGAGTTGATCGGTTTATCATGAACATCAATTTCGGTGTTGAACAATCAGAAACACTTGATTCTATTCAGTGTTTTGCCGAAGAAGTCATGCCTCATTTCACCAACAAATCTTAAATCCCATTCGATCTCTCCAATAGGTGTCTCGGGAAACGAAAAATAATCCGTTAACTAAAATCAATCGGCTTTTGTTTTTGCGGCTTTTGTTTTTGGTTTCTCACTCTCTTTATTCTCGCCAAACAACCAGGCTTTGGATGAATCCGGACTGACGTGTAGTGTTGACGTTGGGAAGGCACATTCTGCGCCATGGGACTCGATAATCTCCAGTATCTTTAACAACACTTCCTGTTTTACCCGATGATATTCTGTCCAACTTTTTGTCACTGTAAAACAGTAAACAAAGAAGTCCAGTGAAGATGGCGCAAAGCTCGTAAAATTTACCACCGGCGTTTGACTGGAATCAATGCCCTCATTGCTAGATAGATAAGCGGTTACGTCTCCAATGATGTCATCCATTACCGTTGCGTCGTCGTAACGGATACCGATGGTTTCGTAGATCTGCCGCCCAGTTCGGCGATTTCCATTTTTAATGGTGATGGTAGAAAACACGGAATTAGGAATATACATCGGCTGACTATCGAAGCCTCGAATCATGGTAATTCTCCAACCAATCTTCTCCACTGAGCCAGCTATATCCCGATCAGGGGAGTGGATCCAATCCCCCACCGAAAAAGGGCGGTCCAAATAAACCATGAGTCCCCCAAAAAAGTTTGAGAGTAGATCCTTGGCCGCAAATCCGATTGCGATCCCCCCTACACCACCAAAAGTGAGTACGCCGGCCACACTGATTCCAACAGACTGTAGTGTGACCAGGGTCGCTACTATTATCACTGATAGTTTAAGCAACTTTGTGATTGCTTCCGCCGCCGTGTGGTCGAAGTGTTCTGACGTCTTCTTTTTACGTTGAATAAGCACATGTTGAAATTGATCAATAAAACGAACCAGAAACCAGGTAATTGAAAAAATGATTCCGACTTGTCTAACCACATTAACGTAAACCAGATAGTCACTATCCAAATCCCGCTGAATCAGATCCACTAAAACCGAGAACCCAACAATCCAAATGACCAACCTCACTGGAGGTCCTATTGACGTTACCAATACATTGTCCCAGGGATTAGCAGTCTTGTTGGCTTTGACACGAACTCTATTGAGAATGAGCCGACTCAAAACTGAGAGCACCAGTACAACTCCTATGACCACTAACGCTTTAATCATCCAGGAACTGGAATCGAAAATTGGTAACCACTCGTCAATCATACTCATTTAGAAAACTTCCTACTTTTGGAAACTCAGCATTAAGCTGAAGAAAGTCGTGTGAAGAGCATTTATCCAACGCCAGCCACACACCCATTCAAAAGCGTAAATATACAACCTATGAGCTGGGTTTGGCGAATGGTAGGGGCTTTAAGAGGGGCTTTTGAATGAGCATCAAATGGGTTTTGACCTCGCTACCGCTTCATTGCAACCGTCCATAGAACGTCATCCGGGCAGATTCGGAAAGAGCAATATTCGGTTCAGTGTTATAGGCAAGTACAACCAACATGCGAGTCATGTCGCCTTCTACTGGAGTGACCCGATGCATCGAGTTTCTACCCCGGAATAACACCAACGCCCCATCATCCATAGCAAGTCCCTGGGCTTCGACCTTACCATCAAGAATTTTCCCTGACAATTCATAGTTCATATCACCTCGGTCTGCATCCCTAACATCTTTTACGTATTCGAATCTGCCACCACTTAGGGGTTTTTGGATCATCAATGTGATAGCGAAAGATGAATTGTCAAAATGCCAACCCAGCTCCTGCCCCACACTCGCATAGTGAAGATTGATGGATGAGAGGGGGTCGGCATATTCATAGAGACTGGATTCACCCAACACTCTGCATAGAAACTGCCGAAACCCGTCCGCGTCATACAGTGTTCTTAGCGCAGACTCCATGGGAATCTGATCGGTAGTGATGCAACCCTTGGAAGAGATAACTTCCCGGTTTCTGGGATGAATAGCCGGGAAGCCCGGGGCTGTGGGTTTAAGATAGATATTGTGATTTGAGTCGGTGAAAAAAGCCAAATGCTGGTTCTTCTTTCCTTCCTGTTTTACCGCTTCAATAACCGGGAACTTGAGAAATTTCTCAAGTACTAACACTCCCTTTTCATTCAGCGTACCCTTGCATTGCTGCTGAAATTCAAGATTTTGAAAGGGATGGAGATCGACATTCACAATGTCTTCCAGGGACGTCTCTTCTATGGAACTCTTCATATTGCTCGCTTCATATCGCTCGTGGCGGGTAGGGTCTATTTGTCTGTCCGTGATTTTAACCAGATTAATCCCCGGTTTCCGGGTCTTCGTAATGTTGTATTACCAACTCTTAGGCAGCTACTGACGGTTGATACCTTGCCCCCAGATCATATCGGCTACTGGGATAAATCATGTCCACCGCAGTAACGACAGACCCCCGCTCCCAGGTTCGCCGCTTTAACCGCAAACAGGGTTCCGTCAACGGGATTATAAGATGAATAGCCATATAGTCGTCTGGCATAACTGCCTGTACGATATGTTCAAGTTCATCCGGACGAATCTGACTCACCAGGTAATCGGTCGAGGTGGTTTGGGTGAAATCCATATTTATGAACCCCGGCACCTTGTCAGGATTAACATAACGTAGCTCCATTTGAATCGGGACCTCGTCCTGATAATGGATAGTTTTCAGTTGAAATAATCTCGCCCCTGCCTTCACACCCATTCGCTCCGCCGCCTCCCCCTGGGCCGGTAACTCACACTGGGATAAGACCTCAGAGCGATGCACCTTCCCCTGGGATTTTATTTCTTCGGCAATGGAACGCAGCTCGATTAGGCTCGCCTGTCTGGGGGGTTCGGCGACAAACGTACCCAATCCATGGACTCGTTTTAATAGCCCCTCTGCGGTAAGTTCTCTTAAGGGCCGATTAATGGTCATACGGCTCGCCCCAAGCTCCATAGCCAACTGGTTTTCAGACGGAATCATGTAACCTGGCTGCCAATCCCCACTGAGAATCTGTCCCTTGATAGCATTCTTGATCTGTTGATACATTGGAACACTGGTGTCACCACAGAGTTCCATTTTTAATGTTTTCGCGCTCATCAACTCTTTAGTTGGCAATTTAGGCCTTTGTTAGCGATTTGGACCTTTGTTATAAATTTTGAATGGACTGACCCACCGATACTGTGGCTTTTCGAACCATCGACCTTCCATCCAGTTCACATATATTCCAGGTTCGCATATATAGGGGATTTTGAACATTAAATCACATCCCTCCTAACTTGTATATACATGTATAGTCTCTTATACTGAACCATTCGATGTTGAACTCTACCGTGACAGGAACAATTTGTGAAAATCTTGCATTTGAAATCAGCGTTACTGCCAGAGGGGTGGACAAGGAATGTGCAGATCAGCATTGATGGTAGCGGCAATATCGCAGAAATCAAAACCGGCGTTCCCGCTGCAAAGGAAGGCTGTCTTTTACCGGGAATCGCGAACCTGCATTCCCATGCCCATCAACGAGCCATGGCGGGGCTAGCAGAGAAAGCAGGGGATAGCAATGACAGCTTTTGGACCTGGCGAAAAACGATGTATGGCTTCCTGGATTCCATCAAACCTGAACAGCTAAACGCCATCGCAGCCCAGCTGTATTTGGAACTGCTGAAATCCGGTTACACCCGAGTCGCAGAGTTCCAATATTTACATCATCAAAAGGACGGAGCCCAACACGACAATGTTGCTGAAATGTCCTTACAGACGCTTGCTGCTGCCCGTAACGTCGGTCTTGGAATCACCAATCTACCGGTTCATTATCAATTTGGTGGCTTTGGTGGACTACCTACCTCGGATCAACAACGGCGATTTGCCAATAACCCGGAACAATTCCTGTCCATCGTTGAAAAACTACGGGAATCGGGGAAAGGCGATGATGATGTGGTAACCGGGATCGCTGCTCATTCCCTAAGAGCTGTTACCAAACAATCTTTCGGTGAAATACTAGGTGCTCTCAGCCAAAACGCGGGAATGCCTATTCATATCCATATCGCGGAACAGACCAGGGAAGTGGATGATTGCATTAGCTGGAGTGGTGCACGACCCGTTGAATACCTTTATCAGCACTTTGATGTAAACCCAAACTGGTGCCTGATTCATGCTACACACATGACATCAGACGAAACCCTTACCATGGCGAGAAGCGGAGCAGTTGCCGGTCTCTGCCCAACCACAGAGGGAAATTTGGGAGACGGTTTTTTTAATGCCACCCAATACCTTGAAGCAGGAGGGAAACTCGGTATCGGCTCCGACAGCCATATTTCAACGTCACCCACCGAAGAGCTACGTTGGTTTGAGTATGGCCAACGACTGATCCACCATTCCCGCAATCAGCTCTCCGGAGGATTTAACCGTAGTACAGGACGCAATCTATTTGACATCGTTGCATCGGGCGGAGCACAGGCTTGCGGTCATAATAGCGGTGCTATCGAAGTGGGCAAACGTGCTGACCTCGTCGTATTGGACACGGAACATTCTCTGCTTTGTGAGCGCCAGGAAGACGAACTACTAGATAGTTGGATTTTTTCCGGTAATGAGAATCCGGTTCGGGATGTTTATGTTGGCGGCAAACAGGTCATCGACAACGGACACCACATCAACGAAATCGAAATACGGCAACGATTTCGAGCAACCCTAAAAGCCCTACGACAAAACCAATGAACACGCTGAAAAAAACCTCTATAACATTGACCCCGGGGGAGCTAACCCTCGGAACACTGCGGGATGTTTACTTCAACGGCGTCGCTTTGGAGGTCTCCGACGCTACCTGGCAGCAGATTCATCAGGCCCAGGAACTGGTTCAGGAAAAAGTTAACGGCGGAGACATTGTGTATGGTGTGAATACGGGTTTCGGGAGATTAGCCCATAAGCATATTGAAAAAGATCTGTTGACTGAATTGCAACATAATCTGATTCTTTCCCACGCAACCGGAGTTGGCGAGTACCTTGATCCAGCCACCGTCCGTTTGATTCTGCTATTAAAGATAAACGGCCTGGCCAGGGGATTTTCAGGAGTACGACGGGAAATCATTGAACTACTGATCGCTATGCTGAATAACGACATGTTACCAGCCATTCCGGGAAAGGGGTCCGTTGGGGCATCCGGGGATCTGGCCCCCCTGGCACACCTCAGTCTACCTATCATTAATGAAGGAGTAGTTCATTTCAGGGGTGAGTCCATGAAGAGCGAACACGCTCTTCATCAGCTAGGATTGTCTCCTCTTCAATTAACGGCAAAAGAGGGGCTCGCCTTGCTGAACGGAACCCAGGTTTCCACAGCACTGGCACTAAAGGGACTGTTTGAGGTTGAGCAAAATCTTAACGCTGCCCTGGTGGCCGGCAGTTTGACGGTGGAAGCCGCTCTGGGCAGTCGCACCCCTTTTGATTCCCGGATTCAAAACGTAAGAGGACAACCCGGCCAAATTGAAGCAGCCAGCATTTATCGGCAACTACTCACACACAGCGAGATCGCTGACTCCCATGCCCAATGCAGTAAAGTACAGGATCCTTATTCTCTGCGCTGTCAGCCCCAGGTAATGGGTGCGTGCATGGACCAATTGCGCAACGCCGCCAGCATTATCGCCATTGAAGCGAATGCGGTTTCGGATAATCCGTTGATTTTTACTGCCCAGGGAGACATTTTGTCTGGAGGCAATTTCCACGCCCAGCCTATTGCGTTCGCTGCGGATAACATTGCCATTGCCATTGCTGAAATAGGTTCGATGTCGGAACGCCGCATGGCATTGTTATTGGATACCAACATGAGTGAATTGCCTGCTTTTCTGGTCGAGGATGCAGGTGTTAATAGTGGGTTTATGATCGCTCAAATTACTGCGGCGGCGCTGGTTAGTGAAAATAAAAGCCTCGCGCACCCAGCAAGCGTAGATAGCATTCCAACTTCCGCGAATCAGGAGGACCATGTAAGTATGGCCACCTTTGCCGCTCGTCGTTTAACTGACATGAACCTGAACACCCGCTATGTGGTAGCCATTGAATTATTGGCTGCATGTCAGGGCATCGAACTACGTCGGCCACTGAAATCAAATGAGACACTGGAATACTATTGGTCAGAAATCCGTAAAGTAGCCGCGTATTGGGATCATGACCGATACTTCCAACCTGATCTTGAAGCCATCTCTTTATTGATCAAAAATAACACCTTTGGGTCCTGGGCGACCCAGTATATCCACGGTGAGTAGGACCAGAGTGAGTACCAATCTGAGTACCGGGGCCAGAATGAGTACCAGGGTTTGTCATTCTATTTTCTACATCGTTGCATAAAATCGGATATGTAACCAAATATAAAATTAAATAATGTCTATTAGAGAAATTCTGCAAATCGGTCACCCGGTCTTATGTAGTCCGTCCTGAAAAAAGGCGCGATGTCGTTAGCGATCATGCGTCATTTTCGACCTTCGGATCAGGACAACACCCAGACGACGATTAGCGGCGTCCCAAGGGGCTGACAACAGGCAATGGCGAGTAATGTTTGCTCTCCGCCGTTGGGTTTTTCAAACAAAAAGAAAGCGATCATCCACTTTCTCAAATTCCACGCGCAACCCGCCATCAGCAGATTGATACGGTCTCCTTCGGCTCCCTTCAGCCAGCTCCTCAATAAACGATGATCATGCTTCAAATGACCGATGATCGGTTCTATCGCACTTCGTTTGCGACACAGTATCCGTTTCTTCTGGCGTTGATAAGCATTGTCCCGTTTCAGCGGAGGACCCGGTAACAGCACCTCACAATCCACTTTATTCTTCGCTCCCCGATATCCCCGGTCAACCACCGCCAGCCTGATCGATGTCTCACGGTGGGTATGGGCTTCTGTCAGTGCTGCTTTCAGGGTCTTCGAATCATGATCATGTTCGTCATGACTCACCACCCCCACAATCACCTGTGACTCCTTCGTCGCCACCACTGACGCCTTGCGACCATACTCATACGCCTTGTGATCCTTCCCCTTGCCCACGCAGTACACAGCAGGATCATGCAGGGAGTAAACCTTGTTCCTGTCTTTGGGCTGTTGAGACAAAACACGTTCGTATAACGCAAAGTTCGCTTCCTGCGCCGTCAGAACATCGATCGGTAACTTCCGTTGGCATTCCCTGAGCAACACACCCGCAATGGTTCGTAATCGTTTCAACGCCTTGTTCGCCTTACGACGTCGTTTCACGTGACGGAAATGACGACATGCCAAACGAAGTGACCGCACTTCCTTTACGTACGTTCGTCGTTGTTGTATCCCGTGTAACTTCGACAGCTTGTTCAGGCGATTGATGATCCTTATCGCCAACTTGCTGTCTGTCGGGTACGTGATCGCCTTCTCCTGTACCGTGGTATCTACCAGTACTGTCCGCTCCTCTGCCAGCTTCCCATGCAGTTTTACCGACAGCGAAAAGATCTCCCTGACTCCCTCCGACCCAATCCGGTTGCGGAACTTCACCAGTTCCGTCGCATGGCACGGTACCTGCGTCTGGAAACTCACCTCACCACAGAACACCTGAAAGTACGGGTTCATCTTCCATTGATCCACCACCGATTCATCACTTAAGCTGTACAGCTGTTTGATCATCAGCAATCCGCTCATCAACCGGATCGGTTTCGCGGCCCGCCCCTTCGCGCTGTAGTACTGGCTCAGGGAGGCTTCAAGCGATGACCAGTCAAGGGTATTGCCAAGGGCAATCAGGGGATGGGACGTATCCAGCTGATCAACGATGTTGAAGAAACTGAGTTGATCGTCATTCACCGGGCTGTCAGGTAGCATATATACCTCGTGTTCGACCAGAAACTGAACGCCAGTTTAACAATTCCGGTCGATTCAAACCAGGACTATATCCAGTTTATACTGTATATGTAGCCTTTTCGGGTTCTTCAGGAACGACTATCTACTCCTGCGAACCCAATTGATATCGCGAAGATTGGAACTCCGGAAGTGCAAAGCTGGATAGACGACATGATTGACACCATGCGGGACGCCAATGGTGCTGGCATCGCGGCTAACCAGGTTGGAATTCCTTATCGTCTGTTTATTATTGAGGTCGGAAATAATCCACGCTACCCGTATAAACCTACCGTTCCCCTAACCATAGCCATTAATCCTGAAATTGAATTCCTTACGGACGAAACATTTGAATCCAACGAGGGCTGTCTTTCAGTTCCCCAGATGCGAGCCATGGTAAATCGTCACGTTGAAATTCGTGCCTCCTACTATGACCGCGATGGAAATCACCAAACACAGGAAATAAGGGGTTACTCAGCCTGCACATGGCAGCATGAATACGACCACCTCGATGGAATTCTATTTCCTAACCGGGTTACGGATATGCATTCATTTTGCTCATGGTCAGTTTTCCAGCAATACCAACAACCGGAATTCGCAAAAACCGTTCGTGCATTGGTAGAAAAATGGGGAGCGTAGGGGGTGTGACGTTTGCCAGAGTGCGTCCCGGGTAGGGAATACCTAGAGTAATTTTGTCCTGACAGGAAGCGATGAAGAGCCACACCAATTATTAGTATACCCGTTCTATTAGGACGAATGACAACATCCACTATACCCAGGTCAGGTATTCAAACATGAGACTCGGCCCAGGCTTTATACGCGTCCTACCATTCTCTTCTGACTTATCTGGGTCCGATTAAAAAGGCCACACGAGTAAATTCCACCATCATCAGGCAGACAAATTGTCGGCAATGGGGTCCGGACAATAGGCACGGCGTTTACAGTTCAGACAATGGTCCCCTAGATACAGTTGATCGATCCAGTCACTGAGTTTTTTTATTTCCCCAGAATCGTCAAACAAAAACCCAGCTTCGAAGTTTCGTTTGTCCCTGTGTTTAGACCCCATTCCGGCACCGGTGAGATTCGGAGACCCGAGAAAGGCCAATTGACCATCGATGACGATGGCTTTTGTGTGAACCCTGGGACAGAGAATTCTTTCGAACAGCTCGTTGTTAATCAGGGCGCTGAATCGGTCGAAATCCTCCCTGAACCGGGGACCGGGCTCTTTAGCATGAATAAGACGAACGGAAACACCTTTTTCCACTAGCTCAGCCAGTAAACGCAAAAAAGGTTGAAAATCCCCTCCCCCCATGTCTACATACATGTCCTTGATATCTGCGGTGACAATCCACAGGTAGTGCCGGGCTTTGGGCACACTGCGTTGAATAACTTCGGTGTAAATCTCGCCGTTAAGAAGCAGCTTATGCATCACGGTCTGCCCAAAAATGCTATAGACACTGTAAATCTGCAGGAATCGACTAGCCACCACCTTGCTGCTGCCACAACGCATAACCACCATCCAGACTATAGGCTTCTGCGAATCCCTGTTCACCAAAATAGTTCGCCGCTCCCTGGCTCATGTTGCCGTGATAGCAGCAAACGACCAAAGGCGTAGAGTGATCTGCCGTGGAGACAAATTCTGAAACCGTTTCATTATCAAGATGGATGGCATTTTCAATATGCCCAGCATCAAAACTAGCTCGATCCCTGATATCAACCACATTAGCCTGACGATCCCGAATAAGGGTTTTTGCCTGATCAATATTTATACGTGCAAAACTCATGATATTACCAACAATGCCAGATTAGCCACGGATTATGGAGCCCAGTGATATCTGATTACAAATAGACTCTTCCCACATCAATTTTTTGTTACTCCCATAAAAATCACTGGAGTATCCTATCATCCCAACCAGACCATCCAACCAGACCACCCAAATAGACCATTCCAAATAGAGATTGTCGCAGTTTCTGCTGTCCCTGACTAAACCCTACTGCGGTGGAATTAGTACCAACTTGCCGGTGTATTTTTTTTCCAGAAAATCCGTTTGCGCCTGGCCGATATCTGCTAGAGAATAGGTTTTTGCTACTAATGGCTTAATCTCTCCAGCTTCCACGTATTTTACCAGGTTCTCAAACACGATATCTTCCTGAAAAGTGCAGCCAAAGAAACTTAAATCCTTTAAATATAGAGTCCGGACATCCAGCGTCACCATGGGTCCCGCGATGGCACCCGCGGTAACGTAACGACCACCCCGCCGAAGCACATCCAATAATTCGGTCCACTGATCTCCGGCAACGAGATCGACGACCACATCCACACTATCCCTTCCAAGAGCACCCACAATACTGGTTCCACGTTCAATGACCTTGTCCGCACCCACGGATTCGACTTCCGCCATCTTGTTTTTCCCAGCCAGGGCAATCACTTTTGCACCGCGACGTTTGCATAGTTGCACTGCAGCAGAACCAACACCACCGGATGCGCCGGTGATTAAAACTGTCTCCGCACCAATACCAGCACGATGCAACATCCCCTCTGCAGTAGAATAGGCGCAGGGCAATGACGCGAGTTCAGCATCGCTCCAATCACAGTCCACCCTGTGAGTTTCCCGGGCAGGGGCCTTTGTGTATTGAGCAAATGCACCATCGCATTCTGAACCAAAAGTCCAGCAATCATAAGGCTTATAGTCACAATAGGTGCGCAGCATATTTCTCACCAGCACCCGCTCACCGATCCTGCCCTGATCAACCCCACAGCCTACTGCCACAACATGTCCACAACAGTCCGCTCCCTGAATCCGGGGAAACACCAACGGCACCCCGGACCAACTACCATCATCATCTTCGGCATGATCAAAACCATCCTCACCACCGTCACTGGTAGCACTGGTTACGGATTTGGAGTACCAAGCGGTGCGGGTATTAACATCGGTATTATTGACCCCCGCAGCCGCTACTTTGATAAGTACTTCCCCATCGCCAGGGGCAGGCACTGGCACATCATGCCGATATTCAAGTTTTTCCAGCCCACCGTGACCGGTGAGTAAAACAGCAGACATTAAGTCAGGAATCATGGTCTGTTTTCTAAACTAAGTGAGTCAATAGAGGTGAGTAAATGAAGAAGCTAATCATGCCATACAAAATCGGCTAGGGTAGAGAATCATGCTACTTTTAGTTTATTTGCCACCCATTTGTGAAAATGGTGAGTGGGATTATCCATGACCGGAGAGAATACCCCTCCCTGGTAACCTGGAGACTGACGCCCCTGTTGCATTCCCTCAACCGCACTTACGTCTTCCTGAAAAACCACACGCCAAGACTCAAGTACCGAACTACGACAACCTTCATAGTGTGAATTTAGCGCCTCGTCCCCAACATAGTAGACGCGCAGATGTTCAATGGATCTGGATTCAGACTTCGGCTCGATAATCATGACAAAGGAATGGTCCGCCTGAAGTCCTAAAAGGACATTGGGATAGAAAGACACATATTCCGCTTCCTTTAGTCGATCCTCCGGCCACTCGGGAAAGGTTGGCAAACTAACTCCTGCATCATCCGACAGATTATAGGCCCAACTCCCCTGGCCACCAAATCGGTCTTCAATCATAATATCGTAGTGGTCTTCAAGTCGGGAGTAACGATTCAGATCCGGGTGGATAAACGGCAAATGATAGCTTTCACAGTAATTCTCCACCGCAAGCTTCCAATTGCTTTGTACTTCTACCGTCAATTTGCTCTGAGCACTGGAACTACGGAGATGGGAGAGTCCATTATTTCCCAGAAAGGCGCTCCATCTTTCTGTCAACGGCGCAATGTAGTCTTCAAATGACCCTGCATCTCCAGAAAGATTCACGAAAATTATATCCATCCAAACCGCGTGGGCCACAGGCTTGAGACCATGGTCAGCGCAATCGAAGCCCTCAGCAGAGTGATTATCCACCCCTCCGATATGAGGCGTGCTACGCAGATTCCCGGATAAGTCGTAAGACCATGAGTGATATGGGCAACGAAGTAATGACCCAACCTCGCGCTCTTCTTCGACAAGGAGCCGGCCACGATGACTACACACATTATGAAACACTTGTATCTGATCTTCCCTGGTGCGGGTAACAACCAAAGGAAGGCCCAGAAAATTGATGGGCTTAACATAACCGGGCTTTACCAGGTCACTGGCAAAACCAATACCTGCCCAGGTTTTGCCAATTACCGCCTCCCTTTCTAACGCCAGAAAATCCGCATCAACATAAGCCTGATTCGGGAGGCCCCTTGCCTGTCCAATGGGTTTTAAAACTGACTCTAGCGGAATAGAGATGGCACCGGATGTTTGATTTGTCACTGTATTAGCTCCTAAACAGAATATGCTCATTGTCTGTTGGTCTCACGGTCTACCCTATCAGTCTCATGGCATATCAATAGCATATCCATGGCAAGGCAGAATAGCACGCTATCGGACGCCTACCCGCAAGATTCATGATTGCGATATTGCGCTTAACCCCGCTTCTTGACAATATCCCAAATAATCGTTCAGACTTTACTTCAAGTAAACTCAAGGAGTTCAAAATGGCCCGGCGGCACTACCACCTCCCCTCCCTAACCTCTTTAAATACCTTTGAATCCTGCGCGCGACAGGTCAGTTTCAAGCTAGCATCCAGGGAACTTGGGGTGACCCTTGGTGCTGTTAGCCGTCAGATCAAACTATTGGAAGGGGAGCTCGATTGCAAATTGTTTATTCGCAATCAGCGGGGGGTGGAATTAACCCGGCAAGGCAGGGAACTGCAAAACAGTTTAAGTGCCAGTTTCTCCAACATCGCCAGTGTTTGTCGATCCATCGTCCTTCGAGGCTACCAGTCAGATGTCACTATCGCTGCTACCACCGCCTTCGCCTCTCTATGGTTAATGCCAAAACTTGGCGAATTTTGGGACACCCACAAAAATATCATCATCAACCACGCTATTTCTGATAACGCTAGCGATGTGGTGTATCAGCAAGCCGACCTACGAATTCGTTACGGTGCCGGCGAATGGCCCGGCGAAACCTCAACAATATTATTTAATGACATCATCTACCCGGTGTGCGGACAACGGTTTCTCGCAGGAAAGGAAATTTCGCATCCAGCCCAATTACTTGAATTCCCCTTGCTCCAGCTGGACGGACTCGACCCCCAATGGAGTACGTGGGATGACTGGATGACGCAATTGGGAATTGCAGGGCGAAAAACAAGTTTTAGGCGATTCACCAACTATCTCATCGCACTACAGGCAGCAGAAAATAATCAGGGAATATCACTAGGCTGGCATAGCCTGGTTGGGCCCCTGGTGGAAAGCGGCAAACTGGTCAGAATTGGTGAATGGAAAATTCCTGCACCGTGTGCTTTTTATTTAACCTGGGACACCCAGGGAAAACTGTCAGGAGATGCGAAATTGCTACAGCAATGGTTAATGGCTTTGTCACAAAATCCAGGGCACAGCAAACCAATTAGCAACAATGATTAACCAGGAACGCGAAACGAATGCCAACGAAAAAAGCCTTCATTGGTGTCGACGATAGAAATATCGCACCACCCCAATCAGACTAATCACAACCCAAAACCCCTCGATCAATACCGAGGCGAAGTTAAACTCGTAATACAGCGAAACCAGAATCAAACTGGCCCCTGCTCCATTGACCACAGAAAATGCCAGTCTTTCGCTATCAATGCGTCCTATTTGAATCAGAAAGTAGCAAAATAGAATCATTGCCACTCCCAAAGTTCCCAGCCAGTCGTACCAGGGTGTATTCAGTATGACATTCATGGGGAGCTCCCCATCCCCAACAACCAATAGGACACGAGATGCCTCCATGGGGGATTAGCCTTGATCACAGCGATACTCCGTTACTATTCCGTTTTCCAATAGATATACTACATCGTGGGGGTGAGCCGTGGACAGTATTGTTGAGTTATCAAGTCCCAGGTAATGCCCCCGCATTAGTCGACTGACCATGTCGTGGGTAATGACTACGTTAGTCACATCCGCTGCAAGACCACTCATCCAGGACGTTACTCGATCGTAGACCATCCCATAGCTCTCTCCGCCGTCGAAGATATAGTTCCAACGATCCTGATTACGAATTTTTCGTTGGCCTGGGTAACGCACATCGACATCTTCATTCGTCAGCCCCTCCCAATTGCCATAAGCGATTTCCATGATTTCGTCTGCAATTTCCAATGATTTCGCGGTCAAACCCAAAGCCGACTGGATGTATTTCGCACTATCCCTTGCACGTTTTAACGGACTACTGATCAGTCTCAGGTCAGTACAATGATTAACCTCACCAAACAGCGATTTCAACATTTTGGCATTGGCTTTCGCCTGTGCAATTCCTTTTCCGGTTAACTCGGAGTCGCTCTGTCCCTGTTTTCTTCCCTCGGTATTCCACTCTGTTTGGCCATGTCGAACCAAGTAAATGGACATTGCCATAAATCCGCAGTTAACCCGATATGAAAGAAAATCCAAAAACCATAATTAGCCTCTAGGAGTTCCCGGTCTGCCCAAACTCCACCATACGACGGATCGAGATCTCCGCTTTTTTACGAATATCTTCAGGGATCAGGATTTCGTTGTCGCTCCGGTCCAGCACATTGGAGAGACGTTGCAGGTCATTCATCTTCATCCAGGGGCATTGTGCACAACTTTCACAGGCAGCGGACTCCCCTGCGGTAGGAGCTTCAAGAAATGTTTTTCCCGGAGCAGCCTGTTTCATTTTATGGAAAATACCAGACTCAGTTGCAACGATAAACGTCTTTGCATCGGACTCCACCGCCGCATTAATGATCTGACTGGTAGAACCCACGACGTCGGCCAATTCCACCACGCTGGCAGGGGATTCGGGGTGTACCAGTACTTTGGCATCTGGATGTTGTTTTTTCAGGCTCTGCAATGCCACCGACTTAAATTCCTCATGAACAATACAGGAAGCCTGCCACAACAACATATCTGCTCCGGTTTGTTTTTGTACATAACCACCTAGAAACCGATCTGGCGCCCAAATGAATTTTTCTCCTTTTTCATGAAGATGTTTAATGACTTTCAACGCAATGGAGGAGGTCACTACCCAGTCTGCTCTCGCCTTAACTCCCGCACTTGTATTCGCGTAGACCACCACGGTTCGATCTGGATGCTGGTCGCAGAATTCGCTGAATTCCTTTTCCGGACAGGCCAGATCAAGTGAACATTCCGCTTCCGTTTCCACCATCAGGATACGTTTTTGGGGGCTTAGAATTTTGGCTGTTTCACCCATAAAACGGACTCCAGCCACAACCACGGTTTTCGCATCATGTTGATAACCAAATTTGGCCATCTCCAGCGAATCTGCCACGCATCCACCGGTCTCATCCGCCAATTCCTGCAACTCGTCATCAACATAGTAGTGAGCAACCAAAACCGCATCCTGTGCGATCAACTTACGCTTGATATCATCCTTCAAAACACGAAGTTGTTGTGCGTCAAGCTCTGGGTGTTTCACCGCCCACGCACGATCTGCTAACGTCTTGATTTTCGCTGTATAGGAAGCGGGGACCTGGGATTCGGTTTGTGACGCATTCATAATTAAGTCCAATGAAGTTAATTCAGTATATCCGCTGGGGGGCTGAAGCCTGTATGATATGTTGAAGCAACATATTGAAGTCCCCAGTAGCGTCTCTTTAGTTGATACCAGTTACGCCAGAATTCAAGTCAGATTTAAGCTCACAAATTCCTCCGATCACTGGGATTATTCGAAACTATGTTGAAGACAGGCTGTCTAGCGCTGGTAAGAATTTTTTGTTGAGATTTTTTTTACAAGAAGCTATTTTACTACCACTCGCCTCACTATTTCAGGATAAATACCATGCAATGGGTTCTACTTGGCATCATCGCTGTCGCACTAATTGTTATGTCCAGCCGCTATCCTAAAGTGGCCTTCAGCTTATTGGGGCTATTAATTGCAATTACAGCGGCACTTTTTTATTCCACCACGGACAGCGCCTTGCTGAATCGAAGCAAGATAGCGCTGTCTGATATTCGAATTCAAAATGCAGTTATGACTCCCGCCTATGCAGATAGTTATCGTTTCAATGCAAGACTGGTTAACAACAGCGAATCAGTTCCGCTAAAAGAAGTCACCATTAGTATCACCATGTACGACTGCGCCGATGACACCCAGCAAAGCTGCCAAACCATTGGCCAGGCCGAGGAACGAATCAATATCAACGTTCCGCCTACCCAGGCGAGGGACGTCGCCCGAACCGTTTCGTTTCATTCTGCCAGCCCAGAAGCCTTCGTTCGATGGGACTTCCAGGTCACGAAAACCCGCAGCTAACATTCCCGGTTAAACCCATCACTGCCCCTTATCGGCACCCTTGATTGAAAACAGAATACCCATCTAATTGGACACTTTTTATCTGGCCTTGTTGTCTGACCTTTTTTGTTTGACCCAATAACTCCTCAAACTACTACTATCATTTTAATTCTATCGGAATTCATTCATGCTCATATCCATCGCACTAATGTTACATATCCTTGCTGCTGTCATCTGGGTTGGAGGAATGTTTTTCGCTTACTGTCTGCTCCGACCGGCTCTGGGCACCACCGTTGACGGGCCGACACGGTTGACAATATGGGCAGAAACATTCAAAAAGTTCTTCCCCTGGGTTTGGCTCTGTATCATCATGCTAATCGCCACCGGTTTCTACATGATAAACCAGCTGGGCGGATTCTCAGCAATTGGCAACCATATCAACCTGATGGGAGGAATCGGTTTGCTGATGGCGCTAATCTTCAAATTTGTTTACCTCGCTCCTTTCCGCCATCTTTGCAGGGGAGTGGAAGAACAAAAGTGGGAAGTAGCAGCCTATGCTCTGGGCACCATCAGAAAACTGGTTCTCGTGAATCTTTGCCTCGGGATTTTGACCATTGTTTCAGCCACCGCACTAAGAGGATGGTGAGAAAATGGTAGCCCGATTGAAACGATTTCGTTTTTTTCCTTCTCACTTTCCCCCTCCCTGTTTTATTCCTCTAAGGGGAATGAGCCATTGCCGATTGTTTCCTGATTTTTGGTTGTTCTCGATTTTGTTGGCTACTTTATTGACTGGCGCGACCGACAATCTTTTCGCCGGGGAACCCACCCGTAATCCAGCCCCTGACCTGTCCCTTGAAGATAACCAGGGAGAAGTAGTCAGGCTTGAAGATTATCTGGATCAGGTAGTAATGGTCAGTTTCTGGGCAACCTGGTGCCCACCCTGCATCGAGGAATTTCCATCCCAGCAGAAGCTAAAAGAAGCCAATAAAAATCAGAACTTCGAAGTGTTGGCGGTGAATCTCGGACAAAGCAAATCCGACATTGACCATTTTCTATTCTCTTTGGAGTCCCCTGTGAATTTCCCAATTTTGTTGGACACCGACTCAGTAGCAGCAAAGGAGTGGAAGATTAGGGCTCTGCCAACCACAATTTTAATCGATAAAAATGGCAATGAGGTTTTTCGGGTCAACGGGCCACGAGACTGGAATGACCGGGAAAGCCGAGAAAAAATCTCTGCTCTGCTTAGGGAAAATAATAAAAAGGGATGAGCCGATCCAACCATTTCCCTAAACTATCCCCAGAGACTCCTTATCCGTTGATCGGCATCTATGGTGGAACTTTTGATCCTGTCCACTATGGACACATCAACCCCGTCTCATCAGTAGCGGAGCAATCAAATCTGAAAAGGGTATTGTTCATCCCCTCAGCGATCCCCCCCCATCGCCCCCAGCCTGTTGCCAGCGCGGAGGATCGGTTGAAAATGGCGCAGATCGCTGTTAGCGGGTATCCACGATTTCGCGTTGACGACCGGGAACTCAGACGTAATAACCCTTCCTACATGATCGATACGGTTCTATCGTTAAAAGCGGAAAACCCACATCAATACTATTGCCTGATTCTCGGCATGGATGCATTGTTAGGGCTTGAGAATTGGTACCAATGGGAAGCCTTATTTAACCATGTTCATTTCATCGTAATGCAACGGCCTGGCTGGTCCCAATCCACTCCTCTACCCGCTTGGTGGCAGGCCCGGGAAGCACGGACATTTAGTCAGCTTCAACAATCAAAGGCTGGTAGAATCCACCTCATCAAAACCGACCTCATTGATATCTCCGCGACGGAAATACGAAACCGGCTGAAAAGCGATAAGGATGTCAGCAAACTGATACCTCAAGGGGTTTATCAATATATTCGTAACAACCAATTGTATGAGTAGTAAAGCATGAGCGAAACCGACAAGATGGCCAGCAGTGCATCCGGAGTAATTCCACAGGAGTCAATCCGGATGCGCGACACCATTGTCAACGCATTGGAAGATGCCAAGGGCATGGATGTGCGTGTTCTGGATGTCCGGGAAATGACCGACGTAACCGATTACATGATCGTCGCCACGGGGACATCGGATCGCCACGTCAAAAGTCTGGCAGATCGCGTACTGGAATTTATGCATGCACAGGGTTGGCGACACCTCGGTGTCGAGGGACTTGAAGTCAAGGACTGGATCCTGGTTGATTTCGTCGATGTTGTGGCGCACGTTATGCGGGATTCCGCTCGAAAAAAGTACGATCTGGAAAGCCTTTGGGACAAAACTTTTGCAGAAGTGGCTAACTCTGACCATCAGCCTTCGGTTCGTGCCCCTCAATGAGCAACGGCTGAGCGCCATCGATTAGATAAACCATTCACCTTCCATCCTATTCCAATGTTGAACATTCACCTATTGGTTGTGGGGGAAAAAATGCCTCAATGGGTGGAACAGGGCTATAAAGAATACGAAAAACGGATTCGTGGTCGCGTAAAACTGCAACTTCTGGAAATTCCGACGCTAAAACGAGGCAAAAATGCCGATATCAAACGGATTATTCAACAGGAAGAGCAAAAAGTAATTAGTGCCATTCCCAGTGGCGCTCACATGATTGCATTGGACCGTATGGGAAAAACACTTTCCACCCTCGATATTTCTTCTCGCATGGATCAATGGCTAGGAGAGGGAAGGCCGATAGTTCTACTGGTAGGCGGGCCTGAGGGGTTTTCCCGAGCACTGCTGAACCAGGCCGATGAAGTCTGGTCTCTGTCCGCACTCACCTTCGCCCATCCCCTGGTTCGTGTGATGCTAGCGGAGCAAATCTACCGTTGTTATTCCATTCTGGAAGGACTACCTTATCATCGCTAGTAGCCAGGTACTTTGTCGCGATCCAAACCACTAACCAGTACTCAAAATGTAATGCTGAGCGAAAAGCCCAAACTGATTCTTGCTTCTCAATCCCCTCGAAGGCAATCCCTACTCAGACAGTTTGATATTCCTTTTGAGATTATTGTGGCTGATATTGATGAAACCCCATTTCGCGACGAACAACCGGATCAAATGACTCTGCGCCTCGCCAGAGAAAAGGCGTTGGCTGTGTTTAAGAAAGTCGGAGCAGATTATCGAGTACTTGGTGGCGATACCACGGTCACCATAAAAGGAACGATCCTTGGAAAACCCAGGAACCGCCAGCATGCCATTGAAATGCTAAAACGACTATCGGGCAATACCCACCTGGTGCATTCGGCTGTTGCCCTGGTCAACCAGGGAATCTGCCAAACCCGGTTGTGTTCCACTGCGGTCACCTTCTTCGAACTAACTGACAACCAGATTACCAGTTACTGTAACTCTCAGGATCCCTATGACAAAGCCGGTGCCTATGGTGTCCAAGGACACGCCGGACAGTTTGTTAAGCAACTTGAGGGTAGCTATAGTGGCGTCATGGGTTTACCCCTATGGGAAACTCATCAACTGCTGCATCAATTCCAGAGTAATATCACCGAAGACCTGAACTAGCCAGGGATTTACATCAGAAAAACAACAAACCATCCTGTTAGCCATCAGTCCATATCCAGATCTGTTCGGATATGACATATTGATCACCAAAGTCATCTGAAAAAAGTTTAAAAAGTAATTCCAGGGTTCCAGAATTTAGAAAAAAGCATGAATACCAGCACTCAAATGACCGAAGAGATATTGATCAATGTTACGCCCCAGGAAACCCGGGTAGCGATGCTTGAAAACGGCATGTTGCAGGAAGTATTTATTGAACGGGAAAAAAACAGGGAGATCACGGGAAATATTTACCTTGGCATCGTGGTACGAGTATTACCTGGGATGCAAGCGGCTTTTGTCGACATTGGTCTGGAGCGAACGGCCTTCCTTCATGCCAGAGACCTGATGGAACGACGGGATGAGACAAGTCAATTGCAGCAAAATGATCCCGCAGCCTCCATTGCTTCCCTGGTCCAGGAGGGACAACGAATCGTTGTACAAGTTGTAAAGGCACCACTTGGAACCAAAGGAGCACGTTTGACCACGCAAATTAGTATTCCGGCACGTAATATTGTGTATCTCCCCAATAGTGAATATACCGGTATCTCACAACGCATTAAAGAAACAACGGCACGGGAAAATCTCATAGAGAAACTGACTGAATTCCGTCATGAGCTCAACGCCAAAGGAGGCTTCATTATTCGAACCGCCGGAGAAAATGCCAGCGATGACGAGATGAAATCAGACATGGTATTTTTACTACGGATCTGGGAGCGAGTACTTGCCAGAAAAAAATCCAATAAAGCTCCTTTTCAAATTTATAGCAACCTTCCCCTTGCGATGCGCATAGTAAGAGATCTGGTGTGGCAAAATGTTGGGAAAATCCGAATTGATTCCAGGGAGACTCTTGATCAGGTAATGGAGTTTAGTCGAGACTTAATACCCGATCAAAGAATCGAACACTATCCCGGAGGTCGTCCTATTTTCGACCTTTATGGCGTTGAGGACGAAATTCAAAAAGCGCTTCAAAAACGGGTTCCTCTGAAATCTGGCGGATATCTCATCATTGACCAGACCGAAGCCATGACCACTATCGATATCAATACCGGCAGTTTCGTCGGCAAAAGGAATCTGGAAGAGACTATTTTCAAAACCAATCTGGAAGCTGCTACCGCACTGGCCCGACAGCTTCGGGTTAGAAACCTCGGCGGTATTATTATTGTCGATTTTATCGACATGGCGCAGGAGGAACATTGTGACCAGGTGATGCGTACCTTAAGTCGGGAATTGGAAAAGGACAGTACGAAAACCCAGGTCAGGGATATGACCTCTTTGGGACTGGTCGAGATAACCCGCAAGCGCACCAATGAAAATCTCGAACAGCTACTGACTGAGCCCTGTCCCTGTTGTTCGGGTCGCGGAATCCAAAAAACTCCGGAAACGGTCTGCTATGAAATATTCAGGGAAATTCTCAGAGAAGCAAGACAGTTTGATACAGATTCCTATTTGGTAGTCGCTTCCCAATCGGTGATCGAACGACTTCAGGAAGATGAATCTACTGGTATCGCTGATCTACAGGATTTTATCAAACGCAACATTCAACTTCAGGTTGAACCCACCTACCAACAGCAATATGATGTGGTACTCATGTAGTGCATTACGCAAGTTGTATTCGTCATTTTTATCTTTTGTTGTCTCTGGGCTACTGGGGCTGAGTCTCCTGGTCTCTAACCATTCTGTTGCATTACAACAACATATCGAGGTCATCACCCAAAACCAATGGCCCCAATATGTCAATGGAACCAATATACTTGCTCTCCCCCAGGCTTCCCGGATACTGGCGTTGTTTGAAGAAAATGACCAGGCATCCATTTTAATCCTATATCCGAGTACAGATATTGGTCAGAGCTGGGGACGGTCGCTGGCAAACTGGTTAGTCAGTTTCGGCATACCCAGCACCCATCTGCAAACCGCTCCATCCATTGATAATCTCAATCAGCTAGTGATTACGCTGACCCAGCAGGATTGAAGAAGGAGAAGAGGAGAAAGGCAGAAGAAAAGAAAAACCCGGGATGCCGGAGATACCCAACTCCCCGAATGTTTATTCCTCGAAGAGACTGGGATGAAAATAGAAATCCGGAGGGCTAGCCGTTAGCCGCTGCAATCAGGGGTTGGTCAAAATCCACTTCAGAATAAGTCTGCCAGTAATAATCCGCTTCCGCCGCGCTCATTTTTCCATAATAGGACATATAGACTTCAGACTGACGCAGCAGAAATGACTTGTGTTGTTGCTGCCACTGGGTAAAGCACCAGTCGGTCATTTCTGGCGCAGGCATAATTGCTTCGTCGAAAAAGCGAGCCTCCACATCGCCACTCGGAGAGCGGACAGTACATGGTCTTATTTGGTATTCCTCTCCTTCGAAAAAAATAATACGGTCGAGATGGGCCTGCTCCAACCCAGACAACAACTTCCCATTGGCCATGGCCTTTTCGTCTGAAACCAAAACCGGGTAGCTTTCATGGGGTAACGTGGCAACCCGGTAACCAGGAAATTCGGCATCTACCATGGATAAGCCTTCAATCTTCTCGCCCAGGACACAATTGATCACGTCCCAATCCATTAGGGAACCAAAACAAAACAGGGGTATGTTATTCATGAAGACACCTCCAAATCTGGGAGCTGGATTGTATGAAAAAAAAGAAAGAATGCAATCACTTTTGTGCTTCCCGGGGCCATTACTTTAAAACCGCAGAGCCAATGGCCTATCACCGGAAAACGCATATCGAGCACTACCCGAACGTTTGGCGAAATATAGGCAAACCGGCCCCGACTCATCTTATCCATGAGAAACGATCTATGAATACGAACATAAGTGATTTGTATTTGCTTAAGCCTCTTGAGACTGGTTAAAATTGGCGCTCAATTTTTCAATCAAACTCAATAGTTTTCAAAGGGGATCTTCATGAAAATCACTCAAATTATCGCAATTGCAGGTAGTCTTATGCTGACAAGCACCGTGTCTATCGCGGACGGCAAAACTGGCTATGAAGGTAAGTGTGCAGCATGCCATGGCTTTGGTGTTGCCGGCGCGCCGAAATTGGGAGACGCTGCAGCCTGGAAAGACCGTATCGCTCAAGGCAACGACACACTTTATGACAACGCGATCAATGGTTTTACTGGAGCTACCGGCGTAATGCCCCCCAAAGGTGGTTTTACCGCGCTTTCGGATGATGAAATAAAAGCCATTGTTGACTATATGGTATCTCAGTCCCAGTAAAGCATTGGATTAGTGTGGGCCATTCGGTATTAGCAAGCGATATTAGTGGCCGCTACTCATGGTCAGTACTCATGGCCAATAATCAATAATAATGAACTGACTCATCCAATCACGAAAGCCCGGTTAGCCGGGCTTTTTTGTGAATATACAAAACATCTTTCACGCTCCAAACGAACCGTATTTCCAGAAAAGTGGTTTCATCGACCCAGACCAGATTCAGCAACGTGATTGGTCGCTATGCACCCAGTCCAACCGGGGAATTGCATCTGGGCAACCTGCGTACCGCACTGACCGCCTGGCTTCAAATCCGATTGGTGAAGGGCACATTCATCCTTAGGATGGATGATCTGGACCAACCAAGGGTAAAAGAAAATGCAGCAGAAAAAATTATCCATGACCTTAAATGGCTAGGCCTTGACTGGGATTTAGGACCTGACAAACCACCCCAGGGTTCTTTTTCCGGTGACCCGGGTTTCGTTCAATCCCAAAGACACCATCACTACCAGCATGCATTCCAAACCTTGCTGGATCGTGGACAGCTATACCCCTGCGAATGCTCTCGCAAGGATATCGCCATCGCAGCCAGTGCACCCCATGGTCGAGATGGGGTGTTGGTATACCCGGGAACCTGCCGTCCAGCGGAACCTTATTTCCATTCTTCAAATCATGAACAGCGAAAAAGGAAGCGTAACTCCCATACCATTGAGCCGCATGCCATTGATCACATTGCCTGGCGATTTCGGGTTGAGCCCACCGAAATCAATATACTTTTTTTCGACGAAGTAATGGGGTCACAAAGCCAGAATCTGTATAAAGAGGTCGGTGATTTCGTCATAAAACGCAAGGATGGCTTGTTCGCCTATCAGTTAGCAAATGTGGTTGATGATGGATTAATGGGCATAACAGACGTGGTTCGCGGGGCGGACCTTATCGACTCCACCATTCGTCAAATTGCGCTTTTTGAATCCCTGGGATTCCCAACTCCGCGATTCTGGCATATCCCGTTACTGTATGATGAGCACAACCAGCCCATGTCAAAAAGGGATGGTTCTCAATCGCTGGGGCAGTGGCGAGGAGACATGGGTGAAAAACAACCAGAAACCATGGTCGGTCAATTGGCCTTTTCAATGGGATTGATTGATCGATGTGAGGCATTGTCGGCCAGGGAATTATTGAACAGCCTGACCCCTGAGGTTTTTCGGGAAAAACTCATTGCAGCGACCGCGACCACCTAACACCTTAAGAATCACTGGATCCTCCACCTGCCTGCGTTCCCCTCTTCCCATCTTATCCTCCAATTGATTATAATCACTGAAGATCAGCTTTGTTGCGGATAGAGTTAACCATAACTCTGAGAAGCCCGGAATCTCGCTGATCTATTTTCTCGGGGCGGGGTGTAAATCCCCACCGGCGGTAAGGATGAGCGAAAGCAATTCATCCAAGCCCGCGAGCGCTTTCCCTTTTTTCAAATGGGGAAAGGCCAGCAGATTCGGTGTAAATCCGAAGCCGACGGTTATAGTCCGGAAGGTAGAGAAACGTAGAAAATCAGCATTGGTATAGTCCATTGATATAATCGATTGGCATGGCCCACTGGCATGATCCATTAGATCCAGTCGATAGAGATAGTCGATTAAACGAAAAATGGTAAGCCTGAAAATGGCCCGCTGTTTCATTTTCTGGTCGACATACCCGGCTGGTCCTCTGTGCTTTCGCCCCTAACTATGGTTTCAGTTCAAAAACTTTACGGGGCTAATTGATGACGACACTCACTCACTGTCATTTACGTCAGGGCAAACGAATCGCCTTCATCCAGGCCAACTGGCACAAGAAAATTGTGGAACAGGGTCGATTGTCTTTTCAGGCTCAATTACTCGAAGCTGGTATCCATCCATCTCTCATCGATCTCCTTGACGTCCCGGGCAGTCTGGAAATTCCTCTGCAATGCAAATTACTGGCGAAAACAAATCAATATCAGGTTATTGTTGCTGCAGGTCTGATTGTCGACGGCGGAATTTATCGCCATGACTTTGTTGCGTCCACAGTACTGGATGGGATGATGCAGGTATCCTTACAAAGTGAGATTCCGGTCCTCTCCATGGTGTTGACGCCTCATCACTTTAATGACCAGTCTCATCATGAATTTTTCCATGACCATTTTAAAATTAAAGGAATGGAAGCGGCCAATGCCTGTATTCAGATGATTAACAACGAACACAAAATGGCAGAAATCTATCAGGTGGCCTAATTTGGCTTCCAGTGATTCGCTCCATGTTCGTCGGTCCCAACGCAAAAAAGGGCGCCTCGTTACTTACGATTAATTCTATCCACCCAGGCCATACCTAGTGCAGAAATGACAAATGTCAGATGGAGTAAGACATACCACATCAATTTGTTATCCTCGACCTGGTCCGCATTAACAAATTTCTGTAGTAGGTGAATGGAAGAGATGGCAACAATGGAGGCAGCTACCTTCTGTTTTAGGGATCCAGAGTCCAGTTTTCCGAGCCAGGATAGCTTCTCCACATCTTCATCAATGTCAATACGGGAAACAAAGTTCTCATAGCCACTAAACATCACCATTACCAGTAAACCGCCACTAGCGCCATGTCCACCATGGACAGAATTCCGAGCACCAGCTCTGACTCGCTTACGCTAAACACAATGGGTAAAAAGTGAAATACTTCCTGAAAGAACTTAAAGGCGAGGAGGACTAATGCCAGACTCAAGCCGAGATAAATCGGGGCCAACAGCCAACGACTTGCATAAAACATTTTTTCAACGATTCTTTCCATATCTATTTTTGCACCTTGGAGATAAAGTTATTTAGCGGCTGTATTCTAAATCATTTGGCAAGTTGTAATCTACGAAACACTTGCCGGTCAGGTTGTTGGCTCAAAATTAGGACGGAGGCACAGATTATGGTCTAAACTCTAGTCCTGGTTGCTAGCATCAACCATATTATCCAATAGCCCGATTAATATGAATTCTCGTTTACGTCCATGAAACTATTTGTCATTATTCTCATTACCCTGGTACTCCTGTTATGCATCTATTTTGTTCTGCTTTCCGCCACCGCAGATACACCGGAAAGAGGATTACACAATGGGGCCTTAAGGCCCTGCTCAAGCAAACCCAATTGCGTTACCAGCGAGGGTGGTGGCGCGAATTCAGCTAATCAGGAAATCACCCCTATTGCGTTTCCTGACCCACGGAAATGGGATTCCGTATCAACGATTGTTACCGCCCATGGGGGCATAGTAGTGCAACAGGAGAATCATTATCTAGCGGCAGAATACCGCAGTAGAATTTTTCGTTTCGTGGATGATTTGGAAATCAGATTTGACGAGGCAAACAAACAGTTGCAAGTGAAATCGGCCTCACGCTCAGGAACATCCGACCTGGGAGTAAATCGAAAACGAGTGGAGGCGCTTCGGGAATTAATTGCCACAATGGCACAATAGTAATGGACTTTTCGCCATCTGCTGGTCGTCGTAATAGGGCCTATCCAGGATTAAAGCCTCAGAATTAGGGCCCCAGGAGAGGAGTCATGAGACACCTGATCGGCTTTATTCTGACTTTCCTGATCCAACCTTTCCTGATCCTGTCTTTCTCCATTGCAAAGCCAGTGGAATCATAAAATTGAATCCGATGATAATCATCATTAAAGGATAGTCTTCAACCCGGGATTCTTCAGATAGAATATCCCATCCGGCGAACTGCGCGCCGAGGCCAAGAACAAAAATGGCGAATCCGATGACTCCTAACGCAATAAAAAACGCAGGTATCCCGCTACGACCGGCTGTATTGACGAAATCCTTCATTGACAATTCCTAAATTCTCTTAAATTGGTCTTAAATGAGAGAACCTCTGAACAGGTCTTTGAACAGGTCCTGGAATAAGTCTGAGCGAAATAGATTAGGGTTGCTTATTTCTCATCACTCAAGGTGACCGTTCACAACTTTTACAGAGATTTCTCGGGTACACTATTATACAGATTACGTTACGCTTTCCTAAAAGCCCCAAGCCTAAAAGTGCTAAGCCTAAAAGTCCCAGGAAATACTGGTTCCAATGAATATTAATCCCAATGTCGCAAACTGTTCCCCGGCTCCTATTGCAGAAGCCTAGTCATGGAGACTGGGCAGAGATAACAGCAATTTGCTTGATGTCTGCCAAGCCGTCCCGGCTTACCTTCCCCACCAATCGTTACTCGATCACCTCGGTCAGGCCATTACAGACGGGAAGGCTGCAACCTACACGGATATTTCCGGTATCGCACCACTTAGGGAATCCCTGGCAGGGGATATCAACTCCCGCTATCAATGCAATATTTCTGCCCAACATATTTCCATTACAGCTGGATGTAATCAGGGGTTCTGTTCCGCTATTGATACGCTTTGTGAACCTGGGGATGAGGTTATTGCAGCTCTGCCCTGCTACTTCAATCATGAGATGTGGTTTCGAATTCGGGGGATCAACGTGCAGTGGCTAGATTTCAACGAAGCTACCGCGGTCCCTCATCCGCAACAGGTAGCTCGCAAAATTTCATCTCGCACTAAAGCCATCGTCCTTGTTTCCCCCAACAATCCCACCGGCGCAATCTATTCACCCGAAGTACTTGGTGAATTTTATCGAATTGCGAAAAGTCATAACATCGCCCTGGTTGTTGATGAAACCTATCGCGACTTTATGGACCCAGACGCGCCGCCACATCACCTGTTCAATGAATCGGACTGGGAAACAAACTTTATTCACCTTTACAGCTTTTCCAAATCCTTCAGTCTTACCGGACATCGTGTTGGTGCAGTAGCTGCCGGCCCAAAGTTTCTGGCAGAAATGGGGAAAATCCAGGATTGTGTAGCTATCAGCGCACCGCATACCGGACAGATAGCTGCCTTATATGGTTTAAAAAATCTGATTGACTGGCGCACGGAAAACGGGCGAAAAATGACAGCAAGAGCTGTCGCGATCACCCAGGCATTCGACCATCCCGGGCTAGACTACCAGCTTATTTCTGCCGGAGCTTATTTTGCCTATATCGAACATCCATTTGATTCATCTTCCCATGCCGTGGCAAAACGATTGGCAGAAGAGTTTGATGTACTTTGCCTCCCCGGCACATACTTTGGGAAAGGCCAGGATCGATATCTGAGATTTGCATTCGCCAATCTTACCGAAAGTCATTTTCCTCGATTAATCGACCACCTTATTCAGAGCCAGATCTAGTATTACGACCTTAGTTTCTCATCGTTGGATTTGGAGGAAAACCTCATCGATCTGGTATCGACTTGACGTTATCTGAAGACCCGTTATCTAAAAAATGCCGCATACCACTGTTATGGCTAGTTTCTCATCATGCTCGTACCTGGGTATTTCTCGGTGAACAATTAACGGATGCGAACCCAATGTATGGAAGATCAACAGATAAAAAGATCAAGGCTGTCCGAAAAATCTCGGCGCGAAAAAATCCCGGCGACTCTCCCTCCGAAGATCAGGTAAGACTACAATATACTTTTTTTACAAAGCCTTCACTTTTCCACTGATACCCCATTCCCACGGGCACCATAAACGCGTCTCCCGCACTAAACTCGAATACCTTCCCATCACCGTTTATGATGGAACCGCTGCCTTCCAGAATATACATGAGTTCACTGCGATTAATGGGAGCGGGTATTCGCTGCATCGCTGTGCAGTCCCAAAGACCAACACCAAACCGGGCGGTCAGATCACTAAACACCCCAAGTTGATGCATGGTCGGCACACCACCAATAAACAACGATGAATCCTGTTGGGGAACTTCGGGCAGCGCCAGAGACAAATCCACGCGAATAGGTGAAACCGGATCGAGGTCCTCGGCTTTGGTTGTTGTATCATCGAAAATCACATAAAACTTTCTCAGGTATTCGGTTTGTTTCCAGCTACAGACACAACCTTTGGGAATAACAAAATTCTCTCCAGCAGAAAAGATCTCAGAATTGCCGTCTTGATCAACAATGGATACCGAGCCTTCAAGAATATGCATGAACTCGTTCACGCCATAAGGAGCCAATTTGGTCTCAAATGGGGTGCAATTCCAAACCCCGGCTGTAAGGGTTCCACTTCCCGCATCATCCACGGGAATATTGAGATATTCATGTCCTCGCTGAAGAGGCACTTCAGACACAAGCTCATCCCTGGGCATGGACTCCCACTCAGCCATACCGGTGTCTGATGGGCCATGGGGCTCAAATTTTAAAACAGTGAGATCAGGCATAATTCGATATTCCCGTTGATAGTAAAACCAATAGTGCGGCAACCTCCCCTTATGGATTTAGGGAATAAGAAACCTCACGATAGGCCGTTATTATAAAGTTCGACATAGGCACCATTCAGCGCCAATAGCTCTTCATGAGTACCGCTTTCGATAATCCGTCCTCCATCAAGCACCATGATCTTGTCCGCATTTTCGATAGTACTAAGTCGATGGGCGATAATAATACTGGTTCGGTCGCACATCAAATCGTTAATGGCCTGCTGAATCAGAACTTCCGACTTATTATCCAATGCAGAAGTTGCTTCGTCCAGAACCAGAATGGGAGCATCCTTAAGGAAAGCCCGGGCAATGGCAATGCGCTGTCTTTGTCCACCAGACAACATCAAACCAGACTCACCGATGGGCGTATTCAGGCCTTGTTCCTGTTGTTCGGCAAACTCCAGTACCTGGGCATGCTCCGCGGCAAATCGAATCTCCTCCTCAGTACAGTCCCGCAGCGAACCATAAGCAATGTTTTCAGCAATGGTTCCATTGAATAGCACGATATTCTGATTGACCAGCGCAATGTTGTCTCTAAGGCTTTCCAGTGACACTTCCTTAATCTCATTGCCATCGATCAATATGCTTCCTTCGTCAATATCGTAAAAACGCGCGACCAATGATGCCAGCGTGGATTTCCCGCTACCAGATCTTCCAACTAATGCGCATTTCTCCCCGGGTCTGATTTCAAAATTGATGTCTTTGAGCACCTTGGTATGAGCATCGATATAACTGAAGCCGACCTGATGGAATTTAATCTCACCACGACAGTCTCCCAGATCCACACTGCCAGTGTCTTCTTCCGGCGGTAGATCAAGAACGGTAAAAACACTGTTAGCAGCGGTAATTCCCTGCTGAATAATTGAATTAACCTGGGTAAGTTGCTGTATTGGCCTTGAGATAAAACCCGCTGCAGTAACGAATGAAACAAACTCGCCGGCGCTCATGGAAGTAAGCACTGAGGGTGTCATCGCGATTACAATCAAGGCGGCTAGCGTCAGGGCAAAAAGCACCTGGATCAGGGTGGAACTCAAATCATTCGCTACCACCAACTTCATTCGCTGGTTTCGATCATTGTTGATTACTTCATCAAATACCCCTCGTTCGTGTTCAGCTCCTGAGAATATTTTCACAATCTGATAACCACGCATGACCTCACTGGCTCTTTCTCCCACATTCGCCATGGCCCCCTGGATTCGATGACTGATTTTTCTGAATCGTTTGGTAACCGCCGCAATAATCAACGCCATAATGGGAGTTACGATCAAAAACAGACTGGACAGCATCCAATTAAGATAAAACATAAAAATCAACAGGCCAATAATCGTCAACCCACCCCGTATTACAATTCTCAATGCATTGGTCGATGCCGTGCCTACGTTTTCGACATTATAGATAAGTTTGGATAGCACTCCGCCAGAACTGGACTGCTCGTAATAACGGCATGGTAACTGCAGCAGATGACTAAACAGACTTCGACGTAGCTTGTTAATCAACCGTCTGGCAACATATTCCGTACTGTATGCCCCAATCAGCCCTCCTAGTCCCCGGGTCACAAAAATAAGGATGATCAAAGACGCCAAATACCAGTGCATGGAACTGTCCCGGGCTTCGATGCTATCCACTAGCTCTTTCATCCACCAGGCAAAAGCAGAATCGCAGGCAGCATAGATCGCAAAACCCAAAAAGCCCACCACAAGAAAGCGCACATCACCTTCCATATAACTTAGGAGACGACGATAAATTCTGGCCCCGCCGGTGGTTGGAATATTTTCTGTAAGCATATTAAACAAGAAAAAACGATCTGATCAGACAACTCAAAAAAGAATCACAAACGTCTGATTTTTTGGATCTCGACAATAGCAGAGTTTTGCATGAATAAGTCCTCGTTCCAAGATCAGGAATAAAGTAATCCAACACCGAAATAGCAGCAATACGATGTCTCCTGTGTTCCCATCATCAACAAGAAAATCGACCAAAGGAAAATCATCGGCATCCAGTGGTTATTCCTATCTCCAGGTCGCTGGATTATTGTAAGATTCCTTACCTGGAGAGCAATCTGACTTTATCATCCAACAGTGGAGCAGATTCTTCAACGGATCCGATACCCAAGAAAACGAATGCCTGCAATATACGTCTGAATCTCATTGAAGCCCATCGCCCCCCTTACCCTGCGGACACTGCTTAACCCGTTATCCTGGATCACGTTGATTGCACTTTCCATTGTGTGGTTGTTCAATCTTCTTCCCTATCCACTGAATATAAAAATTGGAAAATCATTTGGCCACCTTTTATACCTCACTGAAAAGCGCCGTAGCGCCATCGCCCGCAAAAACCTCGAATTGTGTTTTCCTGAACTGTCGGAGGCCGAACGAGAAAAAATCGCATTGTCCACATTCCGTAACTTTGGTGCCAGCATATTCGAAACGGCGATGAGCTGGTGGGAAAACCCAAAGAAATTGTCCCGCCGAGTTGAATACAAAGGCACGAAGCATCTGGAAAAAGCCCTGTCCCAAAATAGGGGAGTTTTATTACTAGGCGCACATTTTTCCCTCATTGACTTGCCCGGAATAGTTTTGAATCAGACCCATCCGGTTTACGCTATCTACAGAAATCAGACCAATAAGGTTTTCAACTATATTATGACCCGGGCGCGAAATCGAAACTTGGTCGGCATTATCCCCCACACTTCCATGCGCACTGCAGCGAAGATCATTAAACAGGGTAATATTGTTTGGTATGCCCCGGACCAGGACATGGGAATTGACCACTCTGTGTTTGCCAATTTCTTTGGGCATCCCGCAGCAACATTGATTTCAACCGGAAAACTGGTTCGTCTTACGGGCGCACCCATTGTCATGATGGTACCCTATCGAAAAGAGGACGATAGTGGATATATCATTGAATTCCTGGAGGGCCCAGATAACTTCCCCTCCGGAGACGATGTACAGGATGCAACCACCATCAATCAGTTACTGGAAAAAGGCATCCGTCGGGCACCTGATCAATACTACTGGTTCCACCGACGATTCAAAACCCAGCCAGACCAGGAGAAAGCCAGTATTTATCAATCATAAAAACAACAGGATGGATCACCGAGGGTCTACTAGAAGAAAATCAGCAGAAGAGAATCAGCAAATGTATTGATTGATTCCCTCTTCCGCGAAATCCCGGTTATTTTTTATTGTCTGTCCCAAGCGCTCCAGATTATCCCTATTAACTTTTCCTGTACTCGTTTTATGCCACATATGGATAACTGTGACCGCAAAACGTCCGCTAATTTTTTCCAGGCCTCGATTAATCAATCTGACCGTTAGGTCCGAATCTTCATAGCCCCAACCTTTATAACGTTCATCGAATCCATTCACCGCAAGGAAATCAGATTTAAAAAAACCAATATTGCAGGTTTTAACTCCTTTCCAGGGATGCAATTTAAATTTACGCAATCTGCCCAGTGGAATATGAAATAAAGCCCATCTTCGATTGATATGTTCTCGATAGAAATTAAAGGGTTTCCAATCACAAATTGGCAAATTGTTCTGTACTACCTCATTAGTAAACCTTTCAGTCAGCAAAACCCGGTTACCCGATACAAAATGTTTCTTCCTGGCAAGCTTCTTATGATTCTGGATGAAAGACCGACGCATAATGCAATCTCCATCAATGAAGACCAGATAATCGCCACTACTTGCAACCACAGCCTTGTTACGAATTTTTGACAACAGGAAACCATCATCAGGGTGCCAGATATGTTTGAGAGGACAGGGGAAACCCGATTGATAGCGTTCGATTAACGCTTTAGTTTCATCGGTGGAACCATCATCCGCAATAATGACCTCATCGGGTAGTTCTTTTTGATGGATCACCGAATCCAAAACCTGTCTCAGCGCAGAAGGCCAGTTATAAGTAGTAATAATAAGGCTTACTTTCACCGTCACGATTTATGCTCCTTTTTCACCTAATCCGAATTCGGCCAGCTTTGCATATTTGTAGTAGGTTCCTCCAGCATTAGCCACTGATAGCATAAAACCCTGCCGACCATCCAGAAAACCCAGTTTTAAAAGGTAGACACGAAAAAAGGTCCATCCACCTCTCGATATCGCTTTCAACAAAGAGGCGCTTTCTCCTCGCTCAAACTTCTCCCTGGCGGCCATAGAGGAATACAAATTCATTTTATTGATGGCCTGATCCAGATTCTCAACCGAGAGGTGCAACATTGCATGTTTAAAATGTCCTTTTTTTCCCGTCGTCACCACCCGTTCATGCACCAGATCGTTGGTAAATCTGGCTTCTTCCCGGCGAAACAAACGCAACACATAATCCGGATACCAACCACAATGTTTCATATAACGACCACAAAACCTTGACCTTCTGGGAATTTCATAAGCGGAAAGTTGGTCGCTCTCTGATTTTTCAATCACTGCGAGAATCTCATCTTTCAACGGCCCAGTTATTCGTTCATCTGCATCGACGGATAGGACCCATTCATGAGTAGCAAGACCCAGTGCGTGATTTTTCTGGGGTCCGAACCCTTTCCACTCCTGGTAAAACACTTTATCTGTGTATTCACGACAGATATCCATTGTGGCATCACTGCTACCGGAATCAACTACCACAATCTCATCTGCCCATGACACCGACTCCAGGCAGTCCCGGATTTTCTGCTCCTCATTTCTGGTAATGATAATCACAGATAACATGGATAGTTGTGGTCAATAAATTTTGTAAGCGATCCAGCCAAACGGAGTCTGGTTTTTCAATTCATGGCAAAACAGAGCGATGAAAACCACGGCAGTGTAAACGAGGAAACGCACCGGAATAGGATGCAATTAATGCAAGCGATAAAGAACCAAAAAGTTTCGCTCTAATTTCCGGGCATTGTAGTACAATTGCCCAGACGATTCATTATGACCGCAACAACAAATCATAATGGACTCTATCCTGTACATGTCCGCGCAAGCGGAAACCCATATTCTGAATAAATCTCTGAATAAACTATTGGGGCAAACCGCAATTGAAGGGATTGCTATGCCAGGTAAGTGATCGACAATATAACTCGATGAATCCACGAGATAAGAACAAGATATAGATGCAAAATCTTCTGAGCGCTTACCAAAAGAGCATTTATCACCCCATCATGGTTTTGATCTGTGGATTGATCGCGTTTTCCGTGATTGATGGTGGTCAGCCCTCTGCTTTACTCCTACTTCTGGCCTTACTTCCTCTAACACTTCAGAACGGCTTTTTTGTAAATGTGGGTAACAGAAAGTGGCTAGTAGCACTAATTTGCCCATTAGTGGTATCGATACCACTTTTTATCGGCAGCAAAACTGGAGAAGCCCTTGACGCCCCAGCACGCTATTTCGCCGCAGCGATATGCCTGATCGCCCTGTCAAAATACCCGATTAGAAGTGAGCTGATTCTGCGTTCTGCAAGTATCGGATCAATCATTACTCTGGTGTTCAAATTTGCCTTGCTTTCCGAGGCCAGAGTAGATTGGGGGGTGGGTATTCTCGAATCCGGTTATCTGGGTGTAGTCATGCTTGCCCTGTCTATTTCCCAGTACTACACAGATAAAGGTAAACTGGTCTGGCGCATTATTAGCGTACTTGGGATTATTTGCGCTCTGATCATTGTGGTTAAAACCGGCTCCAGGGGCACCTGGCCCGCCATTATTTTCGTCTGTCTAATGCATCTATTGCTGGTTCCCGTATCTGTGACAAAAAAGATAATGGCAATCTGCATTGGGGCGATCATTCTCATAATGTCGTTTCTTTATGTGCCATCCATTAGTCAGCGGGTCGATCTTTCCGTGCAGGAATTCAAAGCGTATTATTATGAGAACAACCATGCCACATCATTGGGATATCGACTGGATTTCTGGCATATCGCCGTCAGGGGGTTTATGGAAAGCCCCATATGGGGAGTGAGCTATGATCGACGAAGTGAAATAATGGATGAATTTATGGAACAATATCCCGAAAGTAAACACATCGGTAATGATGGTCGCAGCTCCTCTCACAATGAAATACTCAATGCCATGTCGAAAAAAGGATTGCTCGGCCTAGTCGGCATTTTGCTTCTCTACCTGGTTCCCCTGCAGTTTTTTATTCGTCATATGAAGCGGGAATGGGGATGGAAAATCCGCCGGGTAGCTGCTGCTGGGGTAGGGGTAGTGGCGACCATGGTCATATGCGGTTTGTCCGAAGCGCCACTGATGAATGTACGGGTTGCAACGACCTATGCCTTTGTTCTGATATTTTTGTTTCATGCCATCAACCACCTCATGACTCAACAGGGAGCAAAAATTGCGGCCACTGCTTCTGACCCACCCTCTGCACCACCTCAGAAAAACTAGTACGATGACTTGATCTGGGCATGAATCCACCCACCTCATCCCTTCATATTGTCAGAAACTTTGGACCCGTTGGCGGCATGGAGCGATATGTTTGGGAGCTAACCCATGCGCTACAGTCCCTGGGTCAAAACGTTGCGGTTATCTGCGAAGACTGTCTGGAGACCCCACATCCTGATATTCGAGTCACGCGGCTTGGAGTCCTCCGCCCCAAACCAAGGTGGTTATCCATGTTGCGATTTTCCCGCTCGGTAACATCTGCCATTCACCAAATGTCACTGGAAGATAATTGCGTCATCCACAGCCACGAAAGAACAGACGTTCATATGGTCACAAGCTTTCACGGCCCATCAATTTTAAGTCGAAAGAAAAACCTCTTCGACAAATTCTCTCCACGATTACGCACCTGGGAATTTCTGGAGAAACGGGAACTCTGCTCGCCAAAAGTTAACGCGATATTACCCAATTCAATGACCGTTTCTGATCAATTAGCAGCCCTTTATCCTGGTGTAATTGACCGAATGGAACCCCCTATGTATCCCGGGGTGTCATCCCATTTTCACCCCGGACCCAAACGCCCTGAAACAAAAACCATCGGCTTCATTGGTCGGGAATGGCGACGAAAAGGACTGGATTTTGCCGCTCGCATAGTTAGTCCGTCCTGAAAAAAGGCGCGATGTCGTTAGCGATCATGCGTCATTTTCGACCTTCGGATCAGGACAACACCCAGACGACGATTAGCGGCGTCCCAAGGGGCTGACAACAGGCAATGGCGAGTAATGTTTGCTCTTCGCCGTTGGGTTTTTCAAACAAAAAGAAAGCGATCATCCACTTTCTCAAATTCCACGCGCAACCCGCCATCAGCAGATTGATACGGTCTCCTTCGGCTCCCTTCAGCCAGCTCCTCAATAAACGATGATCATGCTTCAAATGACCGATGATCGGTTCTATCGCACTTCGTTTGCGACACAGTATCCGTTTCTTCTGGCGTTGATAAGCATTGTCCCGTTTCAGCGGAGGACCCGGTAACAGCACCTCACAATCCACTTTATTCTTCGCTCCCCGATATCCCCGGTCAACCACCGCCAGCCTGATCGATGTCTCACGGTGGGTATGGGCTTCTGTCAGTGCTGCTTTCAGGGTCTTCGAATCATGATCATGTTCGTCATGACTCACCACCCCCACAATCACCTGTGACTCCTTCGTCGCCACCACTGACGCCTTGCGACCATACTCATACGCCTTGTGATCCTTCCCCTTGCCCACGCAGTACACAGCAGGATCATGCAGGGAGTAAACCTTGTTCCTGTCTTTGGGCTGTTGAGACAAAACACGTTCGTATAACGCAAAGTTCGCTTCCTGCGCCGTCAGAACATCGATCGGTAACTTCCGTTGGCATTCCCTGAGCAACACACCCGCAATGGTTCGTAATCGTTTCAACGCCTTGTTCGCCTTACGACGTCGTTTCACGTGACGGAAATGACGACATGCCAAACGAAGTGACCGCACTTCCTTTACGTACGTTCGTCGTTGTTGTATCCCGTGTAACTTCGACAGCTTGTTCAGGCGATTGATGATCCTTATCGCCAACTTGCTGTCTGTCGGGTACGTGATCGCCTTCTCCTGTACCGTGGTATCTACCAGTACTGTCTGCTCCTCTGCCAGCTTCCCATGCAGTTTTACCGACAGCGAAAAGATCTCCCTGACTCCCTCCGACCCAATCCGGTTGCGGAACTTCACCAGTTCCGTCGCATGGCACGGTACCTGCGTCTGGAAACTCACCTCACCACAGAACACCTGAAAGTACGGGTTCATCTTCCATTGATCCACCACCGATTCATCACTTAAGCTGTACAGCTGTTTGATCATCACCAATCCGCTCATCAACCGGATCGGTTTCGCGGCCCGCCCCTTCGCGCTGTAGTACTGGCTCAGGGAGGCTTCAAGCGATGACCAGTCAAGGGTATTGCCAAGGGCAATCAGGGGATGGGACGTATCCAGCTGATCAACGATGTTGAAGAAACTGAGTTGATCGTCATTCACCGGGCTGTCAGGTAGCATATATACCTCGTGTTCGACCAGAAACTGAACGCCAGTTTAACAATTCCGGTCGATTCAAACCAGGACTATATCCAGTTTATACTGGATATGTAGCCTTTTCGGGTTCTTCAGGGACGACTAGTTAGCGAAATACGCAAACAGGACCCAGAAGTTAATTTCCATGTAGCGGGGTGTCCCAGGGAAGAAGTCAGCCATTTATTCAAAAACTGGGATAGTCAAGGCTACCATCTATCTGGCTGGTGTGAACCGGAAGAGTTTTATCGACAAATCGATTTACTGATACTGCCATCGAAAAACGAACCATTTGGCATGGTGGTAGCCGAAGCCAATGCCACCAACGTTCCGGTAGTGATATCCGAACAATGTGGCATCGCACCATTAATCAACCCACATCAGGGCACTGCGTTACCGCTGGATGAGGCTGCCATCTCCCAATGGATGCGGGAATGTAAAAGACTGATAAACTCCAGGGAAGACATACCGTCCCTTAATCTGACGTGGCCGAGCCTCGCCGAAAAACATATCTCCCTTTATACTCACCTGAATACTCACCTGACAACGCCCACCTGACCCATAATCCCGAGTCGGAAATCCCAGAGTCGAAACTAACGGTTTGGGAGTTTCAACTACAGCCGGGGATTAATTGGAGTTAAATCGGAAAAACCCAACACATCCTCAAATGCCCTAGCCCGAGCCAGCACACCCGCGTCATTTTTATGTGCAGACGCTAGCTGTAACCCTACCGGCAACCCATCCGAAGTCATACCACAGGGCATCGACAACGCCGGACAACACGCGGTAGTAAACGCGTAGGCAATAGACAGTCATTGATAATAATTGTCGAATCGATGCCCATCGCACTCTTCCACATAGCGCTGATCCAGCGAATAGGGAGGAACCACTGTGGCCGGCGTGATGATAAGTTCATAGTCCTGGAAAAACTTCGCAACCCGGGAGATTAACGCGGTACGCATGGTCTCTGCCCGAATTAGGTCTTTCACACTCAATGCCAATCCCTGTTCGGTGTTCCAGACGACATCCTGATTAAGCTCTGAAGCATGCTCATCCAGCAAATCCCCAAAAGACGCCCCATAGGAATAGGCCCGTAGAATATGAAAAATTTCATGTAGGTCGCTAAAGTCCGGCGCTACCTCCTCAACCACCACGCCAGCCTGTTCGATTTTCTTCGCAGCATTCTCCACGACCCTGGCAACTTCCGGATCGACCGGCGTGATGCCGAGATTCAAAGAGAAGGCGATTTTTTTGGCAACCCTTTATTCTGGATTGCGGCTCTGAATGATTGAGTAGGTGCTGCCATGGACATGGGGTTCAGAGGGTGATGACCCACCATGGCATCGAGGAATAGGGCGAGATCATCCACGTTTCTGGCCATGGGCCCGTTAGTGGACAAGGTGTCAAAGGATTCCCAACCCGGCGAAGCGGCGACCCGGCCAACGGTGGGTCTCAATCCAACAATGCCACAAAAACTGGCGGGGTTACGCAATGATCCCCCCATATCCGATCCATGGGCCAACCAGGCTGTACCGGTAGCGAGAGAAGCTGCGGCACCGCCGGATGAGCCCGCGACACTTAGGCGGTTGTTCCAGGGATTTCGGGTGGTCCCCAATACCTTGTTATAGGTATTTCCGCCGGTACCAAATTCTGGTGTATTCGACTTGGCATAGACTACGCCTCCTTGTCGTTCCAGATTTTCAACCAGAATATCCGACTGCTCTGGCACATGGTTCTCATAGAGTACTGACCCCATAGTGGTGCGAACACCGCTGACATCGGTCAAGTCTTTAATGGCGATGGGAAGTCCTGCCAATGGCGTCTCTTTTAACCATTCGCGATGCTGGCTATCCACATTGCGACGGGCGCGATCGAAACACAAGGTGGGCAATGCATTGACTTTCCCATCCACCGCTTCAATGCGATTTTCCAATGCATCCAGAAGTTCATAAGGAGATACTTTGCCTTCTTTTAGAAGGCCGACTGCGGAGGATGCTGATAATGCGATTAGCTCTGGAATTTCATTCCCTAAAGCTGCTCGAGTCTCTTTGTCTTCACTCATTTCATACTTGCCTTTAATACTTGTTTTAAATTATTTGGCAACAATGTCTCTACCAGAAACCTGGCCCGGGGCATTAGCCGAGGAACCAACGGGTTTTCTCAATGGACTTCAATCCTACAAACAAAAATGACCAGGTCGAAAACAAAAACATGACCAGCACCAATAAGTGGAACAGCTTTTCGAACAAGTACTCTCGCACATGGTAATACAGGATTCCTATCATCGGTAAAATTGGGGCGAGATAGCGGCCCTGGGCCTGAAACACCTGAATCCAGGACGCTAGCAGTGTCGCCACTACCAACAACACGACGCTTCCCACGGTAAGAGCAAACAGTCCATGGGTTGCCGGTGGACCATTGATCAAAATGGAAAAAAGCAACGTAAAAACCAGCCCCCAACCCAGCGCCGCAACCAGGGAATAGTAAGTTTTACTACCCAGATACTGGGTATAGCCATAGATACCGAACCCAGAACCAAAGGTCTTTGCACTCCATTTATCAGCTCCAATCAAACGATCAAGTGGAACGCCTCTTTCCCTGAGATATAAATACAGGTGCTTTTCCTCCAGCGGGGTACTGGGTTTGTACATCTCAAGGGCATATTTTTCCGCCATAGCCTCACGGGTTTCCTGGGGATCCGGTCCATTCACAGCAAAGTCCCAGGCCACACGAGCGCCATATATCGACAATCCAATTGTAACTAACACCCCCAGTCTCATCCAAAGTCGTCTTTGTTCGGGAAAATCACCGACCAGAATACGCCATATCAAATAACCTCCCAAAAAAAGAAGAAAAAAGTAATAGTTTTCCTTGAGCAGTAGTAATGTGCCGAATAACACACCAGGCACAATGGTCTTCCATGCCACTCCAAACTGAAATCCAGATCCAGCGGGAGCAGGATCGGTCAGAAATCGATTTAGCAGGCTCTGTTTCACTGCCACCTGATAGCTCATCATGACGGCGATAAACAGCGAGAAGCCATCGGAATTAGCATAACTGAACAGGTACCAAGCCTGAGGAGTAACAAGAAGAGGTAAAGTGAAGCACCGATAGGCGGTATACCTAAAAGACAATAGTAGAAGAGATAGCAACAACAAAATGCCGAATAAACGAGAACTCAATAAATTCGGCAACTGTAGAGGCTCAAGTAGTCTGACGAAGTAACCGGATAGTGGGTAGTAGAGTTGATAACTACCTAATCGGGAGCGCCCATAGTCACTAAAGGTTTTCGCCAATTCCGGGTCGCTCAGCGAAGGAGGCAGAAAATGACTGCTGTAGTAATTTAACGCCCGAAAATGTACCTTTTCATCCGGATGAACGTTAAACGACGTAATCGATGCCATGGCAATTACTAACACCAAAGCCACTAACAGACACACCGGAACGAATGCCAGATGATCAAACCGCCCCGGGCTAGCGAGCCGAAACATCACGGCCAAACCCAGAGAAAGCGCAAAAATCAATACAATATTCAATACAATATTAAAGAGGTAGCTGAAAGGAATATTTGTGGATTTTGAGTGATCGACCCTTAGCAGCAATTGGCTATCTAATCCATCCACATTTAGCACTAACCCATCCTCGTCATACCAGGATTCGCCAATATGTTGAATAATTTCAAGCCGCTGGAAGTCTGCCTCTGTACGTAAATCAATGGGTTCGTAGCCGGGTTGGGAAATATGAATCCGTTTTATTTTAACCATCGCCGGATCTTCCACAGGATCAATTCTGAAATGGTCAACCCCATTCAGATCGGGAAGAAAAAATTGGTGCTGAACAAACTCAGGATTGATTTTCGCCCGCCTTGAGTTTTGTTCGGTATATATCGGTGACGCCTCACCCCAATAAACTTTGAGGTTAGTGGTTTCGTTGTCAAAAGTCTGTATCTCGATTTCCATGTAGGAACGAAATACAAAAAAGTGGAGATAACAAAAACTCAGAATCGAACCAATAACCAGGGCGATAATCAGTGTCTCCAGCCGTGGTCTCATTGCCATGATTCCCTGATTATTCATAGATTATTCATTAGTTAGTTGTATGCATTATTTATATGCATTTCGCGGTGGATCAACATCTAGCCTAGGTGGACGTATTCATCGAGCAGTTACCCATCACCGTCTCATTCAGAGTAACGTCCCAGACAGAAACAATAACTATGGGATGAGCCAAATCGATATAGAAACAGAAATAGCAAAAAGTTTTTCCATTAGAATTTATTCCACACTTTACCAGGTCAGTATGGCTAGGAGCAGTACTGAATCAAGCTAATATCAGACCAGATCACGCCACGCCAGATTAGACCAGGTAATGGGATTCTACCGGACCCAATGGGGGAATATCGACACTCGCCGAGTTTTCTTTTCAGGAAGGCCTTCAATCCGAAACCTGAAATAACCTGTACATGATCACTTGTCGTTTGCTACCCCTGTTATGATAACAAACGAAAAAACGACAGGGTATCGAAGCCCCACAGTACGCGTTGTCTTGCTGGCCATCCGTACCATGCTATCCTGATTCGCCGTCTTTTAGCCCCAGAACATCATTGTACGCCCATTCGTTATACACATTTTTTCCTCTTAGACAGGCATCGACGACCTGATCCGGCGCAACATAATCCCAGGTATGAGTTTTACCCTGACCTAGAGCGCCGCGCAAAAACAGGCGGCGGCGCTGACTAAGAGAGACTTCTCTGGTCAATGATTCCATGTCCCATTGCGCATTGGCCAACTCCACCAAGCGACCATGAGCATCCGCATAGTTGGGATTACCAATAAGATTGGTCTGCTCATGGGGGGTCCCGGGCCAGATCAAACAATTGATCCGGATCAATTCCGCTAAAAATGTATTTCAGGGTCCCATGCCGGACCATTAAGACCGGTGACTCAGCACCTTCAGCGGTATTCTCCCCATATACCGTGTCGGACCAACTTTCCGTGTTTCCGTCCATCAGACTACATAAGCTTTCGCCATCAATGGGCTCTACCCGAACTCCTGAATTCCCTGATTTGTCACCCGCCATTTCCATCAGGGTAGGCAGCAAATCCACCAGGGAAACATTTTGACTAACCCGTCGGCCTGGCTTATCCGGAATACGAATGATGAGAGGAATACGTGCGGACGCCTCGAAAAAACTCTTCTTGTACCACATCCCCCGTTCTCCCAGCATGTCTCCATGGTCTGTGGTAAAAATCACCACGGTGTTCTTCTCAAGCCCGGTTTCCTTCAATACCCCGAGTAGTGCCCCAACCTGATCATCCACATAACTCACTGAACCATAGTAAGCATGTCGCGCCACTCGAATCTGTTCCTCGGTGGGCGTAAATGACTCCATACCATATTGCACCATCAATCGGCGACTATAGGGGTCCATCTCATCCATGGGAATAGAACCCACTACCGGCATATCAACCTTACTATGTTCATAGCGATCCCAGTGAACCTGGGAACATTGATAGGGATCGTGGGGGTGACTGAATGAGGCAACCAGCAAAAAGGGGCGTGTATCCAGAGAGTCCCGGAATTCAGCATTTTCACCACCAGGGCCTGCATATTTTTTCGCCAGATCGTAGAGTTTCCGTTTTGTGCGATGGCTAACTTCTTCGTCGTACTCCATTTGTACGTTACGAATACACACTCCTGCCCCGGCAAATGTCCGGGGATCGTTCGAGTGTTTTGGTTTTGCTTCGGTCCAGTCTCCTGTCCAATTGAAATCCGCCGGGTAGATATCCGTGGTTAGCCGTTCTTCAAAGCCATGGAGTTGATCGGCACCAACAAAATGCATTTTTCCCACAAGGCAGGTTTGATAATTCAATGCCCTTAGATAGTGGGCAAAAGTAGGGATGGAAGAAAGAAATTCCGCACCATTGTCATAGGCCCCAATGCGCGAGGCCAACTGTCCAGACATCATGGAAAAACGGGAAGGCGCGCACAAGGGAAAATTGGTATACGCTGAATCGAAAACCACACCGCTTCTCCCCAAAGCATCGAGATTGAGTGTATCCGCGACCTGACTGCCGTATGTTCCCAGCATGGAAGCGGTTAATTGGTCTACCTGGATAAACAAAATATTGGGAGATGGGTGAGCCATGGCAATGTCAATTCAGAAGAGTTAATCGGGTTATTGTTAAAATACCACAGCAACTCCCAAAGTGGACAGGGCAAACAGAAAGGCCAAACAGAAAGACCAAACAGGCAGGAAGCCGGGTTGGAGTCTTTGATAGTAATTGAAATGTAACCCGTTGTGATAATACTGATCCAATGAGAGCTATTCAGTAAGCGGAAAGGCATACCGGGGTATACCACCAACCCCGACACTAATCCGTCAGGATATCCAGGTCCAGAATCTGTTTCCAGGTTTCTTCTGGCACCGCAATCATCCCCCTTGACGCCATTTTACGTTCACGCTCCCTTTCTCCAGGAATCTCTACCTGGGTAAAGCCCGCCGCAGGAGGGCATCCACGACAGTCTTCCAGAATTTCTTCTGCGATACACTGCATGGCAGACGACTCCCGATAGACCGCCGTATTCAGGGTAATCATCAACCAGTTGCATTCCGTGGTTGCCGGACCCAACATGGCTTCTGCCATCAACTCCGCTACCAATGCCAACGAATATCCCTTGGCCCCTCCTGCCGGTAAAATGGCACCGCCGTTAAAATAGTCATCGGGGTCGATGCTGGGGTAGCCATTGTTATCGATAATCGCGTCTTCCGGTAATAAGGCACCGGCACTTTTTGCCGCATAGATCCAGCCACCGGCAATCTTTGCCGTGGCGAAATCCATGACAATGGGGCCTCGGTCTCCTCCGGGAATACCGATGCAATAAGGATTGGTTGGAAACACCGCCTGACGCCCTCCATGGGGCGCGACCTGTGGCCATTTTTTTCGATTCCCACCACCGATTATGATCATCATGCACCCCTGGTCCGCAGCCTGCTCCGCAAAGGCACCCAACCTCCCAGTGTGCCCAGTATTTCGAATGGCGATGGCGGAGATTCCATTTTCTTTCGCCAAACGACATCCTTCTTTAACACCCGTGTTCATGGACAAGATGCCGATGCCATGATTTCCGTCAATTTCATAGCTTCCCAGCGAACCCTGGCGAAACTGAGGACTCGCATCCGGGATCATGTCACCATCATTAAACTGCGCAACATACTGCAATATCCGCATGAGCCCATGGGATTCCACCCCACACAAACTGGCATCCACCAGATGTTCCGCAACCATACTAGCCGTTTTCCGCGGACAACCACAATAAGCCAATGCCCGGGTAGCCCTGCCTATGGCATCTACAGCGAGGATATCCAGACGCTTACCAGAAAAGTTCAGCTTGCTCATTTGATTAATGCTGTTTATGTACCAGATAGGGATACTAAATGGGAATACTAAATATGGACGCTAAATGTGGACACTAAATATGGAATGAGTGCACCATGCCATTGACGGATCATCGGGAACACGCAATAGGATCAGGTCATAGTCCCGGGGCTGTTTCAGGAACTATAAAGCTCTAAATTGTTTGATCACTCCATCGGTCATTTCCATGGTAGTGTGGGACCCGCCCAGGTCTTTAGTGACATAACCGGCGTTAAGCGCACCTTCTACCGCGGCCTCAATCCTTTTCGCACATTTCCCTTCGCCCGCGCTGTATTGCAGCATCATGGCCACGGATAAAATCGCGCCGACGGGATTAGCAATCCCCTGACCTTCAATATCTGGCGCACTGCAATGGACCGGCTCATAGATGGCGGGGCCTGATACGGGGCCTTGCTTTGGCAAATTAGGTAGACATGCCGAGGGCAGCATTCCAAGAGAACCTGCAATAGCCGCGGATTGATCGGAAAGCAGATCCCCAAACAGATTTTCCGCCAGGATCACATCAAAAGCAGTAGGATGACAACACATCTGGTAGATCGCGTTGTCAGTAAAGTAATGAACCAGCTCAACGTCCGGAAATTCTGATCGCCCAATTTCCTCCACCACCTCCCGCCACAACTTACAGGCCATAAACACATTGGATTTATCCACGGAAATGATGCGCCCATTGCGACGGCGGGCCACTTCAAATCCAACCCGGGCAAATCGTTCAATTTCTGAACTACTGTATTCATTTAGATCATAAGCGCGACGATCTCCCCCCGGGGCAATGTCCACTCCCCGGTTTTTAGTAAACATCGCGCCGCCACACAACTCTCGCATCACAATGATGTCCGCGCCTCGCACCCGGTCTGGTAGAAACGGTGTCCGACCCAATAAAGCCTCCCAGGCCCGGGAGTGACGAACACAAGCAAACACATCCAGCTCATGACGAAGTTTCATCAAGCCATCCTGCTCCTCCGGACCACCGTCAATCACAATATGGTCCCACCGGGGCCCACCCACAGCCCCAACCAATAATGCATCGCTGGCATGGGCTTTTTGCAGGGTTTCCGGCCGAATAAATGTCCCGTATTTCTCCCAGGCCGCTCCATGCAACAAATCCTCGCTAAGATCCACCTTCAAACCAATGGAACCAGCAGCAACCTCCAATACCCGAAGCGCCCCATCCACCACCTCCGGACCGATACCATCTCCGCCCAATGCAAGTACTTTCAGCGACATACCGCGACTCCCAATAATTAACTAATGGAATTGTTTACCATGGATAGGGCCTTGTAAACCAGTTTGTTAACCCGGTATTTACCGGGCTGGAAAAGCAGAAGCGACAATTCGGAAGTGAGCAACGGGGCACCGCAACGAAAAGGTGTTTGGATTAAAGGAAAGAAAAGGAACCCATAGCCCTATTAGTCGGGTGCATTTCCAAACCCTTAGCCTTTTTATTTCCTTTTAATATCAATAGGTTACAACCTCCTATATTTGCGAAAAAATCAGGCAAAAAAGTTAGCGATTTGGTCCGATCCATTACTGGACCATTTGACCGCTCTATTAGCGTAAAAACCGAACCAAAAATAGTCAAAAGCCCAACAGATAGATTGCAATATTTCGCAAATTTATGCCAGAGGCTTATCGAGCGGACCAATAAAAGGTTCATCCCGGGAATGATTTGGTGGTTGTCGTCTTCAACAAAATCGATTCCTAAAATTAGATCCCCAGGCTGCTAATTGGCGGATTGGAATTTCGGGACAGTATATCGGCTAAAATTGCGAATTAAAACCTCCCTTTGGGAATCGACTCATCGGGAGATAAGGGGTCAGGTAACGTTAACACGCCGAAGTCGTTATTCCGGGAGTTATTCCGTATAAGACATACCACGTTACCAGATACGGTTGTTGCTGGGATTTTAGATAATATTCGGGGTGAATAATATTTTGCAGTATCCGGTTTTAAACCGTATCAAATTGAAGGAGACCAGAAATGAGGACATCCGCGTTTCGACTTTGTTTCGATCCCCTTCCAGCGAAGCCTGTGGTACTAGTATCATTGCTCCACCACGTTATCGACTACCAATACATCCCTCTCTTACACTCTACCCTGCCGAGAGGCGACCTATTCGGAAATATCGTGGAAAGATAATTTGACCCAATGATTCGACCCAGTGATTTGACCCGGTGAAAAGGGAACAAAAAAGAATGAAAAAAGCACGGCTCGCAGTGGACATCGGCGGGACATTTACCGACACAGTCTTACAATATGGTGGTTGTGGAGAAGAAGAAATCCATGGCGGGGCGGGTAGTACCGGAACATTTATCTCCGTTAAAACTCCGACCACACCCCAGGACCCGGTTATGGGTGCGATGAAAGGAATCGGTCTGGTATTAAAGCAGTCCGGTTTATCTGCTGGGGACATTGGCGTATTTATCCACGGGACCACTCTGGCAACCAATACTCTCATTGAAAAAAAGGGAGCGACTGTGGCTACCGTCCTAACCGAAGGATTCCGGGACATTCTGGAAATTGGCTATGAACGACGTTATAACCAGGAAGATCTGTTTATCCAAAAACCGGACTTGCTGGTGCCCAGAGAACGTTGCCTGACCATTTCTGAGAGAACCACTGCCAGAGGGGAATTACTCATACCCCTGACGGACACCGACCTGAACCAGCTCGTAGACTCTATCCGTCAGGTGGAAGCGGAAAGTGTGGCGATCTGCCTGCTACATGCCTATGTTAATCCTTCCCACGAGCAAATAATTGCCGACCATTTGAACAAACATTGTGGCGATATTAGCGTTTCCATTTCTTCGGCGGTCAGCCCAGAAGCCAGAGAGTTTGATCGGTTAAGCACTACCGTCGCCAATGCCTATATTCGACCCCTGATGTCCTCTTATTTGAATCGGCTTTCATCCGAGCTAAATAACAGTGGTATGAACTGTCCCTTACTAATCATGACTTCCGCAGGAGGGATGACGACGCTGGATACCGCTTGTCGCTTTCCCATTCGCCCGGTGGAGTCCGGCCCTTCGGGAGGGGCTATCCTGGCGGCCAGAGTGGCCAGGGAATGCGATCTCGATAAGGTGCTGTCATTCGACATGGGAGGTACTACCGCAAAGTTCTGTCTGATTGATGATGGCAACCCCTTAACCACCCGGAACTTCGAAATTGCCCGGGCGGAACGATTCATGAAGGGCAGCGGCATGCCCGTGAGGATTCCCGCCATTGAATTGATCGAAATCGGCGCGGGGGGTGGCTCCATTGCGTCGGTGGATCATCTGCAACAAATCGCCATCGGCCCGGAAAGCCAGGGCTCCGAACCCGGCCCTGCCTGTTTTGGCCTGGGCGGAGATTTGGGGACGGTTACGGACGCCGATGCGGTACTGGGGCATCTGGATCCCGAGCAATTCGCCGACGGCCAACTCAACCTGAATATCGCCGCCGCCGCACAATCCATGCTCACTTCGGTGGGCAACCAACTGGGGTTGGGAGTGCAGGAGACCGCCCATGGCATCTCTCAAATGGTCGGGGAAAATATGGCGAATGCGGGCCGGGTGCATGCAGCGGAACGGGGTTCCGCCCTTGGGAGCCGGTCGATGATCGCCTTCGGCGGCAACGGCCCCCTTCATGCCACTCGAGTCGCACAAAAAATGGGAGTGGATGAAATCATCGTGCCCCAAAACCCGGGGGTCGGTTCGGCGGTAGGGTTTTTATTCGCCCCAGTTTCTTTTGAACTCGTGTCCAGCTTTTATACTCGACTTGAGGATTTCGATCTGCAGGGAGTTAATGCTCTGCTGCTGAATATGAGCGAACAGGCCAGACAGGTTGTGATGAACGGCGTATCGGAACAGGATCTGGGCGAGCATAACCAGAAGGAACAGAATCCGGAGGAACAGAACCCAGAAGAACGAAATCCGCAGAAAAATGAAAACACACAAAACGAGCCTGGCCATGGTCTGCTTGAAATGCGGATCGCCTTTATGCGTTATGCCGGACAGGGCCACGAAATTGAAGTTCCATTACCCAATCGCCCGCTTACCCTGGAGGACATGGCTGAGCTGAAAAGCCAATACGAAGACGCTTATTGCTTACAGTTCAAACGAGTCGTGCCGGGTATGAAAATCGAAATTATGAATTGGGCGGTGACTATTTCGAGCCCGGTCTCACCACCTGTTTCAGTTTCCAACGAACCCGATATTCCCATAGTTCCCGCTCCCTCCCATAGCCGACCTGTCTATTTCGGTCGCGATTTTGATGAGCAGGAAACCGGAGTTTACTCGCGCTCTGTTTTGCGACCTGGTCACTATATCCAGGGGCCGGCCATTATCACCGAAATGCAAACCTCTACTTTAGTCGAACCCGGCTTTGTTGCATGGATTGATCCTGGGCTGAATATTCGCCTGAAACGCAACCAGGAAAAGGTCGCCCAACCTGATCCAGGCAATCATCACTCCAATGAGGTGCGTAACAAACGAGACACTATAGATTTATACCCTTCTTCGGCATCGGCGGGAAATCTCAGTGATATCGCTCAAAATGCTCAAGCTCAATTCCAATCTCAGGCAGATATTAAACTGCAGCTAATGTGGAGCAGGTTATTGGCAGTGGTGGAAGAACAGGGGCAGGCGCTGATTCGCAGTGCGTTTAGCCTCATTGTTCGAGAGTGTGGCGATATTTCTGCGGGGCTATTTGATGTAAAAGGCAGTATGATGGCCCAGGCAGTAACCGGAACCCCCGGCCACATTAACACCATGGCCGAAGGGGTCAGGAATTTTATTGCGGCATTCCCGATTGACACAATGGACCCGGGAGACATTTACGTCACCAATGATCCCTGGCTGGCTGCGGGACACCTTAATGACTTCATGTTGGTACAGCCCATATTCAAACATGGCCACGTCATCGGCTTCTCATCCTGCACCTCCCATCTGGTGGATGTGGGCGGTCTTTGCATGGGGCCACAGGGCAGTGATATTTATGACGAAGGTATTCTGATTCCCCCCTGCTGTATTGTGCAATCCGGACAGATTAACGAATTATTGTTTGACATCATTAAGTCCAATTCCCGAGCTCCCATAGAAAATGAAGGCGATTTATATGCACTAATTGCATGCTGCGAGGTAGGGGTTGATCGACTGCTGGAGATGCTTGGGGATTATCAGGCAGATGACCTACAGGTCCTCTCTCACTACATTTTCGAGGTTTCCCGAAAGGCGTCGAGGGAGGCCATAAAGCGTATTCCTAATGGCATTTATGAAAACACATTGCTGCTTGACGGATATGAATCGGAGATCGTACTTAAGGGAAAGGTCACGGTGAATGATGAGCAAATTGAATTGGATCTTGAGGGCTCTTCTCCCTGTTCAAAATATGGCATTAATGTTCCACTGAATTATGCTGCGGCTTATTCGGTATTTGCCATTCGTTGTGTGGTTGCTGCCGGAGTGCCGAACAATGGCGGATCCCTGGAGCCATTCAAGGTGACTGCGCCGGAAAACTGTATTGTCAACGCCCTACACCCTACCCCGGTGGCCATGCGACATACCGTAGGGCAGTTGCTGCCAGACCTTGTTTTCGGCTGCTTACATCAGGCCCTACCTGGACAGGTATCCGCCGAAGGGGCTTCCTGCATGTATGACATTCCCATGCGAAATGCCCCCAATGCTGCTGACAATCAGTTCGCCATTGAGCTTGTGCATAATGGTGGTACCGGTGCCCGTCCCCAATCAGACGGGCTTTCTGCCACAGCCTATCCCAGCGGAGTCTGGGGTTCTCAGGTCGAGGTTACCGAAGCCACAGTGCCCATACATATCGCTCGCCGGGAACTACGGATCGATTCCGGAGGGCCCGGACAGTTTCGAGGAGGACTAGGTCAAACCATCGAATTCCGCTCATCCATCGACGCCCCCTTTCTGTTATTTCTGTCCCTGGACAGAATGCACCACCCCGCCAGAGGGCTGCAGGGAGGACTACCCGGTGCTGCCGGACAGGTTCGAGTATATTCGGTAGGTTCACAAGGGCGCTTACTGCCTGGTCGAGGAGAAGTTCTGGTGGAACCCAATGAGTCGGTGATCTTCGAGAGTCCAGGGGGCGGTGGCTTTGGCTCTCCCCAGGATCGACCGAAAAACGCCATCGAGACCGATGTGTTTCAAGGATTAGTCAGCCCCGAAAAAGCCCAGACTGATTATTACTTAACGTGTTACTTAACCAAGGCAGACAAGACCTGAATAATCCGACATGTCAGGCGAAACCCAGGCTCGAATATGGCTCATTGCAGCTGGGTTATTGCGTATGAGTCAATGCATCTGAATCAACACAACCAGGTCGCTAAATTTCGGCACCAATGAGGAATAAAATACCATGAACAACCTAGCTGTCGAAGCCACCGATAAAACCAGAAGTCCAGTGTATCCTTCCCGGGGTTTGGCAAGAATCGGTATCATCGTGCCAGTATCAAATACCAATCTGGAACCGGACATGGCACTGCTCCGACCGGAAGGAGTTTCCCTGCACTTCGCCCGGGCAGGGGGATATGATCTTGATCAGGTGCCTGATGGTGAACAAATGAGAAAATTCGCCCTGGCAACCCTGGACGATGTGGTTGACTCCATTAACGCCACCCAACCTGATGTCATCCTATATGGTTGTACCTCGGCAACTCTCGCCCATGGACCAAAATTTGATCAGGAATTCACCCAACGTATCCAGCAAAAAACCGGGGTTCCAACCATCACTGCGGCAGGGGCTTTAGTGGACTCCCTTAACGAACTGGGTGTTACAGACATTGCATTCAGCTCGCCCTATGTAGAGTCGTTAAATGCAGAAGCCATCCAATTTCTGGCTGACAGCGGCTTTAATACGGTTTCCAGTGCCTATGTGGGAAGCGACCTCGGTAACTATGGCCAAAGCGCATTAACACCGGACCAGGTTTTCGATCTGGGCGCTCGGGCAGATAGTCCAGACGCCCAGGCGATAGTGCTTTCCTGCACGGATATGCGAGCAGTGGAAATCATCGAACCCCTACAGGACACCCTAGGGAAACCCGTGGTTTGCAGCAATGGCGCGTTGATGCAATGGGCAAAAAAGCAGATTGACTGCTAGTTAGTTCCACCATCCGACTCCTAAAAACCTAAGGTAAAGGCACCGTTCTTACTAGTCCGGCGTATTTCTGAACCTAAATTGGGGATTTTCAGTCAACTCCCATTTTGTCTTAATACCCTATTAGTCGGGTGCATTTCCAAACCCTTAGCCTTTTTTATTTCCTTTTAATATCAACAGGTTACAACCTCCTATATTTGCGAAAAAGGCAGGCAAAAAAGTTAGCGATTTGGTCCGATCCATTATTGGACCATTTGACCGCTTTATTAGCGTAAAAACCGAACCAAAAATAGTCAAAAGCCCAGCAGATAGATTGCAGTATTTCGCAAATTTATGCCAGAAGCTTATTGAGCGGACCAATGAAAAGTTCATCCCGGGAATGATTTGGTGGTTATCGTCTTCAACAAAATCGGTTCCTAAAAACAGACCCCTGGTTGCCAATTAGCGGATTGGAATTTCGGGACAGTATATCGGCTAAAATTGCGAATTAAAACCTCCCTTTGGGAATCGACCCATCGGGAGATAAGGGATCAGGTAACGTTAACACGCCGAAGTCGTTATTCCGGGAATTATTCCGTATAAGACACACCGCGTTACCCGACATGATCATTGCTGGTATTGATCTGTAAATTAATGGACTGGCTCCGTCACCGTGTTACTATTCCTGAGCCCGGGCAATTACCGTCTTTTTTATCGCGCCCTGGGCAATTTTTGGAACTACCAATCCATTGAGAATTTCCAGTATGAATGACGAATCACATTATGTTCCACCCCAGGTTTGGCAATGGGAAGCCCAGAGCGGCGGCACCTGGGCGAGTATTAACCGCCCCATTGCCGGGGCAACCCATGAAAAACCCTTGCCCATTGGCAAACACCCTTTACAACTGTATTCACTGGCAACTCCCAATGGTGTCAAGGTCACTATTATGCTGGAAGAGTTGCTAGCCATGGGTTTTGCGGGAGCAGAGTACGACGCTCATCTGATTAAGATCCTGGAGGGTGATCAGTTTGGCAGCGGTTTTGTCAGCGCCAATCCAAATTCGAAAATCCCGGCACTTATGGATCACAGCACCCCAGAGCCCACCCGGGTATTTGAATCTGGATCAATTCTGTTGTACCTGGCGGAAAAATTTAATGCCCTTATTCCCACCACCCATAGGGAACGAACCGAGTGTCTCAGCTGGCTATTTTGGCAAATGGGAAGCGCGCCCTATCTCGGCGGAGGGTTTGGCCATTTTTATGCCTATGCACCCATTAAAATAGAATACTGCATCGACCGTTTCGCCATGGAAACAAAACGACAACTGGATGTATTGGATCAACACCAGGGAGACAGACAATACATGTGTGGTGATCAATACACCATCGCAGACATTGCCATTTGGCCCTGGTATGGAAACCTTATGTTTAATGCCCTTTATGATGCCGCGGAATTTCTCGACACAGATTCCTATAAAAACCTGAATCGATGGGCTCAATCAATCAAGGATCGCCCCCAGGTGGAACGGGGGCTAATGGTAAATCGAAATTGGGGAGAACCGGAGAAACAATTGCCGGAGCGGCATGACGCCTCGGACTTCGAACACCATAAGAACAAGTAGAATCAGGATTAAGTGGATCCAAATTTGGATCCACCGATTTACCCAGTAAGTTCTTTACAGAAAATCAACACAAAAAATCAATAAAGCCAGGCGTCACACAAGCCACGCTAGGCTCTTTGATGCTCCGCTCGCATATGTTGATTCACTTCTGCACTTTTCAAACGCGCGATTTTATTGCTTGGGGCCAATGGTTCATCGCTGAAAAAGTCGGGCAACTCATCGTCGTCTTCGGTAAACCCGGCCTGTTCATTGAATTGCCTTTCCAGAATCAGCGTCTCTCTTCCGATTTTCTCGAAATAAGACGGCTCAAGGTCGGCATCAAAACCGCCATTAATGGCATCAGCGATCAATTGCAGATTGGTGTCCGTCACTGATCGTCCAAAAACGCATAACCCCAGAGAATCCGCCACAGCGCTGTTAACCTGGGCGCGAAAACTGGCTTCAACCAGCTCTTCAACGGTTTTCCCTTCACAAGCGAAAGAGGGCAAGTTACCGGTTGTATGATCAGCACCCTGAGCGGTCACCATCATGGACACACCAGTAACTTCAACCACTCGAGGATCATAGGCGCTAATCGCCTGCTTTTTAATCACCGGCACCCGCTCAACACCATAGTGCTCCCCCACCCTGGCGGTCCCCTGAGCAAGAATTCGCCCTCTTTCGTTGCCGAGACGAATATCCTCCATGGCGTCCAGCATAAATGAGACATCACCAAACTCCCCTATTCCAGCATCCATAAGCACCGCCATCATCGCCCCGGTTTCAATGGTATCGACTCCAAGATCATTGGCGACTGCGTTAACTCTGGCAATATCATCGGGGTGTTCGAGGCCACAATTTGTGCCCATCAAACCAATGGTTTCATATTCCAACGGGGACACCATGTCATTACCTTCCTCATCCACATAGATGTTACTGCATTTAATCAGACAGCCCGGCATACAGGCATGGGAGGTCATCCCCCCTCGTTCGGTATTCAGGTCATGGATGTAATTTCCACCGACCATCAATGGGCCTCCTTTGGTGTCCACGGCGCCTGCGGTGAAATTGCGAACTGGTAAACCACCCAGGGTATTGGTTAAATCCCCAACCATGGCGGTGCCATGGCTGCTTAACGCTTTTACTGGATCGGACTCCCCCAGCTTTTTCCCATATTCCTTGACCCCGGTCATGACTTTTTTGCGGTCTTTCAGCGGTGGCATTTTGGCTTTATCCACGATGATGGCTTTGACTTTTTTCGAACCCATTACGGCACCAATTCCTCCCCGGGCGGAGAGTCGCACTGGCCTATTTTCATTGTCGCTGAATGAAATGCCCGCAATCAGTCCCTGATATTCAGCAGCGGGACCGCATAATCCAATGCTTACTTTTTCACCGTATTTTTCGTGTAGCATTTGAGCGACTTCGATATTTCCCTTGCCAAGATAAGGATCTGCGCTTTCAAATGTAATTTCTCCTTCTTTGGGAATATGAATGACAACCCATTCCTCGGACTGGCCATGGAGAGTAAAACCGAAAATACTGAGTTGTCCCAGGGCGAAGGCGAAAGTCCCTCCGGCATTGCTTTCCTTGATGCCGCCGGTTAGTGGGCTTTTTGCGCCCACACTTAAACGATTGGCATTGGAAAAATTGGTTCCGGCGAAAGGTCCCGCAGAGAAAATGAGTGGATTATCTGGCCCCAATGGATCTGCAGTTGCTGCTCCACATTCCAACAGGGTCTTTGCGATAAAGTACCGTCCAGCTACGGCGAGATCTGCACCCTCAAACTCCTTTGAAGCAATCTGTCGAGTGGATAAATTGATATCAAGATAACGTCTCATGCCGGTTTCCAGTGAAGAACAAAATAGGTTTGACAATATATCATGGAAGGTTCTTTTTTTGGAGAATGGACAAATGATGGCTGTGTTTCTGCTGCCATCTCCAGCCTTCTCATCCTTATTCCCATGCAGTGAATTTGCGGCATTACTCTGCGATGCGGGGCTGTGCTGGCCTGTGCTGATCTATGCTTATCTCCTGTGCTGATCTATAGAGCCGCTCCTCCTAATTCAGATCCTCCTGATTCAGATTTTCTTTCCCCCAGAATAGATCAATCTGGAAGAACATCGCTATACTGGGGCCGTATCAGATACGAATATAAAAATCGCTATTTGGTTTTGCGATCCACCTACACCACTATCCACCTACACAGGTGATACAGGCGATACAGACAGCAAGACAATGACAATCAAAAGTGAGACAGAGACAAATCAGACACAGGTTCGACAGGGAATTTTACTGGTTTTTACAGCCCTTTCTATCGGAGCCATTGTTAGCGCCATGATGAAGCTGTTGTCTACCGGAATCTCTCCATATCAAATTACCTGGTTCCGGTTTCTTGGATTTTCATTGATCATATTACCCATTGTCTGCATTCGATTGGGAGTCTCTTCACTGTGGGTTGCGAGACCTTATATGCAGGTCATCCGAGGTATCACCATGGCCGTGGCGACCACGACCTTTGTACTTGGGGCACATTCCATGGAACTTGCGGATGCGGTGGCGATTGTCTATGCCTATCCTTTTTTTCTGGTTTTGCTCGCCATCGTGTTTCTCAAGGAAAAAGTGAGTCTGACAGGCTGGATGGGAGTGATGGGGGGATTCGCCGGAGTGTTATTGGTCATGCGTCCCGAATTTGACACTCTCAATTTCGGCGCCCTTTTCGCATTATCCTGCGCCATTGTATTAAGCATTCAGATGACCCTGAATCGAAAGCTAGGCAGTATTTCCCACCCCTTTGTTACCTCAGCATGGGGCGCCGTAGTAGCGACGTTTCTATCATCGCTACTCATGCCCTTCGTTTGGGTGCCTATTGATTCCACTCAGTTATTTTGGATTAGCATTATGATTGTCTGCGGTACTTTCAATCAGATCCTCATCGTTTTTGCTTTTTCCAAAGCCCCCGCTTCGGTTCTGGCGCCATTTACCTACACAGAAATCGTTGTCTCCATTTTTGTTGGTTACCTGATGTTCGGTACCTGGCCAATCTGGATTTCCTGGATTGGTATTACTCTGATTATCATGAGCGGCATCATCGTAGCGAAATCCCAGCCTGCTGTGCGCCATCCACCCCAAAGACAGCCCAAAGTCTAATGGAAAAACCCGGCAGTTGTCGTATTTTCTACTCAGTCAAAGCCATGTCCCGGGAACCCTGGAACTCACCGCACAACACAACATAGCACAGGAAACCGAATTTTGACTTTGGAAAAAATCTGAAGGAACTTATTAATAGGGTTTGAATATTTTTTATTCTTTTCGTAGACCGGTGTTAACGAAGATTTAACCCGGAGTTAAAATGGACGTTATAAAATCAGTAAAATCAGTAAAATCATCATAGCCAGCCCAACACTCAGGTCGACCCCAAACACGAGAGCGAAGAATATGTCCGAAGAAATTGCGGTTAGCGTTAACGACCCACTGTTTCAACCGCTGGAGATTCGTAAAATCAGATTCCGCAACCGGATAATGTCCACCAGTCATGCCTGCGGCCTGGAGGAACAGGACGGGATGCCTGGAGAAACCTATCAGCGATACCATGTTGAAAAAGCCCGGGGTGGTTTGGGTTTGACTATGTTCGGCGGTTCCGCTTATATCGATGCCGATTCGACCTGGTCCAGTGGTCAACTGAATATGTCAACGGATCGGATCATTCCCTATCTACAGTCCTTTTCCCAACGGGTGCATGATGAAGGGGCTGCCATTATGATTCAGCTAACTCACTTGGGTCGACGGGGAGAAACCAATACCCAGAACTGGCTGCCGACCATTGCACCCTCCATGATTCGGGAAACAGGACATCGTAGCTTTCCCCGGGAAATGGATCTTAACGACATTCAAAGGGTGGTAAAAGCATTTGGCGACGGGGCAGAACGGGCGAAACTTGGGGGATTGGACGGCATGGAGACCATGGTTGGTGGTCATCTGATCGGGCAATTTCTATCTCCGATCACCAATCACCGAAATGATGAATTCGACGGATCCCTGGAGAATCGCTGCCGTTTCGGTCTGATGGTTCAACAGGAAATACGCCAACGAGTAGGAGATGACTTTCTTGTGGGGATGCGGTTCCCCATTGACGAAGCGGTTAAAGGTGGGCTGGGGTTTGATGACTGCGTTGAAATTGCCCTAATGTTCGAACGCTCCGGATTGATCGATTTCTTCAATGCCAATTACGGTCGGTTAGATACTGGGCTAAGCCTACTGACCGACTGCATGCCAGCGATTGCCTCTCCCATTGCCCCCTGGCTACAGGTTGCCGGCGCGTTCAAGAAGGAAGTGAACCTGCCCGTTTTTCATGCTGCGCGGATCACCGATCTCGCCACCGCCCGTTACGCCATCAAAGAAGGGCTATTGGACATGGTTGCCATGACCCGCGCCCATATCGCGGACCCTCATATCGTAAATAAAATCAAACGGGGGGAAGAAAACAGAATTCGGCCCTGTGTCGGTATGACCCACTGCATGGGATCAAATCGCCCAACCTGTTTGCACAATCCATCCACCGCCAGAGAAAACCACTGGCCTCAGCGCATTTTGCCATCGCCCCATGCTGGCAAAAAGGCCGTGGTCGTTGGTGCTGGCCCGGCGGGGTTGGAGGCGGCTCGTATTCTCGCTGAACGAGGACATGAGGTCACCGTCTTCGAGGCAGCAAACGAACCCGGCGGTCAACTACGTATGGCAGCTCGAACGGAATGGCGAAAAGACATTATGGGCATTATCGATTGGCGGGTTAATGAACTCGCCTTGCATAACATTGAAATCCAAACCAATCAACTCGCAGAGGTTTCAGATATATTGCCGCTTGAGCCAGATGTTATCATCATCGCCACTGGCGGATTACCGAATCTGGAGTGGTTAGAGGGTGCACAACATGCCACTTCGGTTTGGGATATTCTTTCAGGGAGTGAACCCCTTGGAGAAAGCGTCGTTGTTTATGATGGCACCGGTCGTCATCCCGGATTAAGCGCCGCCCAATTCGCCACTGATCGGGGCAAAAATACCCAGCTCGTCCTGTTGGATGATCGCCCTGGGGCCGAACTTGATTACGGCGAGTCTGTTATCTGGAGACGGGAACTGGCACAAAGGAATATGGTTCCTTTGGTGGAATATCGACTCTTATCAGTCCAGCCCCGGGGTTCTGAGCGACTCGGGCCAAAAGGGGGAGCTGAATCGGATCAGGCAGGTCATGCCGGAAAACTATCGGCACTTTTCGAGCAGGAACTCACCGGAAAACAGATCCTGTTACATGGGGATCAGATTGTTGTGGAACATGGCACTACACCAGCGGATGAGCTATATCATGCGCTTCGCCCATACGCCAGTAATGACGGCGAAACAGACATTGAAACCTTACTTCAAGGACGCCCTCAACCGGTCATTGGTAAAGACTCAGGAATGCAACTGTATCGAATTGGCGATGCCTGTTCCAGCCGCAATGTTGCCGCAGGAATGTTCGACGCGTTGCGTCTTTGTTCTGTGATCTGATAATCAGTGATGTATTGCTAGCAGAATATATCACTGCTTTCCGTGATGAAGATGGCCCCGTGATCGGAACGGCATCCACGGGCAGTACTGCTTTTGTCACATAGCTCCCGTAAAACGGGACTCAAAAAATAGATCAGCTTACTGTCGAGGTTTCTACTATCTGTTTTTTTTATTCACTTTTTTCGACATGCGCCTTAACCTGCCCGGTCTCCATATTGGCATAACCATAGGGGGCGGCCCCTTCGAGCATTTTCCAGAATTGTTCCACCCATTGCTTATCTGTCGATCCAGGTGATAAGTCAATGACCGCCTGGGCGTCGATCCAGTAATGATCATCTTCTGCAGGTTGGGAGATCGCCTCCAATTCGGAACGGTTTTCTCCCATCGTCCTGTCAACAATGGAAAAACCTTTCATCGAATCATGGTCCTGCAGAGACAGGTTTCCGCTTTCGTTAATCAATATATACATTATCACTCCTCAAAATTAACAATCCACCCAGGCTAAATGATTGCATTTCCTTATCCTGGTTTATTCGCCCCTAACGATTAGCACCGACCCAAAAGGTTTATCGCCCCTTAAATTCTGGTTTGCGTTTTTCGTTAAATGCCAGAACCCCTTCACGACGATCGCTGGTCGGTATGGTTCGATTATAGGCCTCTATTTCGAATACCAATCCATCGGATAACGACATCTGCAACCCTCTGTGAATCGCCTGCTTGGCCTGCTTAACGGCGACCGGAGCATTGCCAGCAATGCGCACTGCGGTTTTCAAGGCAGCGGGTAATAATTCCTCAAGGGAATAAACCGCGTTAACCAGCCCCCATTCATGAGCCTGTCGGGCATCGAATCGTTGGGCAGAAAGGATTAACTCCTTGGTACGACGCTCTCCCATGGCCCTTGCCAGAGTTTGGGTCCCGCCCGCACCTGGAATAATGCCCAGACTGGTTTCTGTTAATGCAAACCGGGCATGGTCCGCCGCATACACGAAATCCACCGCGGCAGTAAGCTCTACGCCGCCACCGAATGCTGCTCCATTGATCGCACCGATAATCGGGGTTGGGCAGTCTATGATCGCCCGCACCATTCTCTCGTAGGTAAGGTGTTGCTTATTCCAGACCTCGTCCGTCATACCATTGCGTTCTTTTAGATCTCCCCCGGCACAAAAAGCCCGCTCACCCGAACCAGTGATAACGATACAACGAATGTCCCCTGGGTCCATCGCCAACGCCTCGAAGAGCATGTATAAATCCGTCGCCATCCGGGTATTAAACGCGTTGGCCGCCTCTGGCCGATTCAAAGTAATTTTAAGCACGTACTCCGCCGGGGTTTCCAGTAGCAAAGTAGGGTATTTGTTTTCAGACATTAGTTGATTACGTCAATGACAATGTTGTCGGGTTTCTTTCCAGGAGCTGAATCTCAATAGGAACGAGGCATGCCAAGCACATGCTCCGCCAGGTAGCTGAGAATCAGGTTGGTGGATATGGGCGCTACCTGGTAAAGTCTGGCCTCACGATATTTGCGTTCGATATCATACTCTTCGGCGAATCCAAAGCCGCCGTGGGTCTGTAAACAGGCTTCGCCAGCAGCCCAGGACGCATCCGCCGCTAGCATCTTCGCCATATTCGCCTCTTCGCCGGGGTTTTCTCCGGCTTCGTATAGTCGAATGGCTTCGCGCAGCATCAGTTCTGCCGAACGCATTTGCGCATAGGCTTTGGCGATGGGGAATTGTACTCCCTGATTCTGGCCGATGGGCCGACCGAAAATGGATCTTTCGCTAGCATAGGCAGAGGCCTTTTCAATAAACCATTTGGCATCGCCGATACATTCCGACGCGATAAGAATCCGTTCCGCGTTCATCCCGGAAAGAATATAACGAAACCCCTTACCTTCCTCACCAATGAGGGACTCCTGGGGCACCGGCATGTCATCGAAAAAAACCTCCGTTGTGGCATGGTTCATCATGGTACGGATAGGGCGAATTGTGAGACTACCCTTGGGGCATTGTCCCATGTCGACTAGTAGAACAGACAGCCCATCGGTGCGTTTTTGCACCTGATCCCGCGGCATAGTCCGACACAATAGCAGCATCAAATCCGAGTACTCCGCCCGGGAAGTCCAGATTTTTTGACCATTAATGATAAAGTCATTTCCACGACGAACTGCGGTGGTGCGAAGTGCGGTGGTATCCGTTCCACTAGTGGGTTCCGTGACACCGAATGCCTGGAGTCTTAAATTTCCACTGGCGATACCCGGCAGATATTTTTCTTTTTGTGCGTCCGAGCCATGTCTTAACACGGTCCCCATGGTATACATTTGAGCATGACAGGCAGCGGCATTGCAGCCTTCGTGGTGGATGGTTTCCAGAATCGCCGCTCCAGCAGAAAGACTTAGGCCAGAACCTCCATATTCCTCGGGAATAAGCGCGCCGAGATAACCCGAATCCGTCAGCGCCTGAACAAACTCCTGGGGATAGGTCTGTTCACGATCACACTTCCGCCAATACTCTCCGGGGAAATCCGTACACAACTGTTTTACCCCGTCACGGATGTCCTGATGGTCAAGTTCGTAGTTCATGGTGTTATTGAGATTTAGCTTAAGGGTTTCAGGCCAGATACCTTGCAATGAAACGGAAAACCGTGCCGCCATCTCCCAGACGGCAGCCGCGGTAAATTCAAGGAGAGTATTACTCAACACAGGCGGGTCCGACAAGTCACTGATCAACTTCAGGTTACGGGAACCATGGCAAGGTTGGCAGGGAGTGAATAAATTTTCAACATTTAGCCCCAGAAAAATTCATTGTCACTTAGAATAGAAGCAGAGATTGTCATAAAATTAACCAACCACAACTCAAACTAATGGAGAATTCGATGAACATCCTGTCCATGCTTTTTCAATTGCCAGTCCGCCTTTTGGCTCTGATCTTTTCGGCATCCAGTCTACTATTTACCCCATCAGCGATAGCGCAAAACGATGAAATTCCAGCTGGCATTCAAGCTGATGAAATCCAGTGGTTCACACCACCGGCGGGCTTCGCCCAGGGTGCCGAAGGAGCCATGCTGGCTGGACCGCCCAATAAGGAGGGTTCCCTGTATACCATCAGAGTCAGACTCGAAAAAGGTGGAATCATCAACCCCCACCGCCACCCGGACAAAAGACAAATCACCATTCTAAGGGGAACACTTTATGCAGGGCGTGGCAGTAAAATCGCAGAACCCTATACCACCCAATACACGCCAGGCAGTTTTTTCGTGGTACCAGCAGATTATGTTCATTTTTCCTGGGCTAAAGACGGTGATGTCGTCTATCAGGAAACGGGTATAGGGCCAACGGCGAATGAATTGGTTGAAAGCGAATAATCACCTGGAAGTAAGTGCTGGAGAATGAGTGTCGGTATGCATTCCCACGGGAGACCGTGGGAACGAGGTAATGCCTGGCTTGCCTTACGGAATTTTTTGGGTTGGTCCGTACGGAGGGGCGGGCGAAATTGGCTTCTGGGGGGGAATGAGTGTCGGTATGCGTTTCCACGGGGGGCCGTGGGAACGCAGAGAGATTCGTCTCTGGTTTTATGGCTGCCTATTTTTGCTAAAATAATTCATCGCAGAATGGGCAATCGACGTACCCCATTCCTGAACAAAGTGCCCACCCTCTTCGATTACCATGAGCGGCGAAGCGCCTCGAATATCTTTCTGTAATCGTGTCATCACGGGCATACCAAGTACCGGGTCCGCTGCGCCAACTGCCATAAAACACTGACCAGTCCACTGAGTTCGAAGAAATTCCCTGGCACGAAGAGAGATCTCCGTTCCTTCCATCTGCGGCTCAATCATCAACATTTGAGGAAAGCGTCTAACGCCTGCTTTATAGGTTTCATCCACAAAGGGTGCGCCATAAGCCTAGGCCTCCTGGGCACTCAGCGTGGAGGTGCTTCTTTGCATTAGACTGACCACATCCAGATCCGGCCGGGAAGCACAATACGCTTTCCAGTCCGCAAAACCCTGGCTTGGTAGTTCACCCACCGCGAGGGTCGTATTCATCACAATCATTCGTTTGAATAAATCCGGAAACTCCATGGGCAGAGTCAAGCCAATTACTCCACCCCAGTCCTGACAAACCAGGGTGATATTTTCAAGCTCCAGGGCATGAATTATTTGCACTAAGTAATTTCGATGAAAATCAAAACCATAAACCAGATCATCCGTGGGTTTATCCGAGCGCCCAAACCCAAAAAAATCCGGGGCAATTACCCGGTTTCCACCTTGCCTAAAAACCTCGATCATCTTTCGATATAAATAAGACTAGGTAGGCTGGCCATGAAGACACAGATAGGTGTGGGCCGCATCGGTGGCTCCCTCATCGACGTAATGGGCTCTTAGGCCCTCGAATCCAGGCAGGTCCGAGAGATATTTGGGTACATAGTCGTAGCCTGGCAAACCCTGGAAACGGTCATCCGGCGTTCTCACTGATTTAATATTCATCGACTTAATATTCATCGCTACTTAGTCGTCCCTGAAGAACCCGAAAAGGCTACATATCCAGTATAAACTGGATATAGTCCTGGTTTGAATCGACCGGAATTGTTAAACTGGCGTTCAGTTTCTGGTCGAACACGAGGTATATATGCTACCTGACAGCCCGGTGAATGACGATCAACTCAGTTTCTTCAACATCGTTGATCAGCTGGATACGTCCCATCCCCTGATTGCCCTTGGCAATACCCTTGACTGGTCATCGCTTGAAGCCTCCCTGAGCCAGTACTACAGCGCGAAGGGGCGGGCCGCGAAACCGATCCGGTTGATGAGCGGATTGGTGATGATCAAACAGCTGTACAGCTTAAGTGATGAATCGGTGGTGGATCAATGGAAGATGAACCCGTACTTTCAGGTGTTCTGTGGTGAGGTGAGTTTCCAGACGCAGGTACCGTGCCATGCGACGGAACTGGTGAAGTTCCGCAACCGGATTGGGTCGGAGGGAGTCAGGGAGATCTTTTCGCTGTCGGTAAAACTGCATGGGAAGCTGGCAGAGGAGCAGACAGTACTGGTAGATACCACGGTACAGGAGAAGGCGATCACGTACCCGACAGACAGCAAGTTGGCGATAAGGATCATCAATCGCCTGAACAAGCTGTCGAAGTTACACGGGATACAACAACGACGAACGTACGTAAAGGAAGTGCGGTCACTTCGTTTGGCATGTCGTCATTTCCGTCACGTGAAACGACGTCGTAAGGCGAACAAGGCGTTGAAACGATTACGAACCATTGCGGGTGTGTTGCTCAGGGAATGCCAACGGAAGTTACCGATCGATGTTCTGACGGCGCAGGAAGCGAACTTTGCGTTATACGAACGTGTTTTGTCTCAACAGCCCAAAGACAGGAACAAGGTTTACTCCCTGTGTACTGCGTGGGCAAGGGGAAGGATCACAAGGCGTATGAGTATGGTCGCAAGGCGTCAGTGGTGGCGACGAAGGAGTCACAGGTGATTGTGGGGGTGGTGAGTCATGACGAACATGATCATGATTCGAAGACCCTGAAAGCAGCACTGACAGAAGCCCATACCCACCGTGAGACATCGATCAGGCTGGCGGTGGTTGACCGGGGATATCGGGGAGCGAAGAATAAAGTGGATTGTGAGGTGCTGTTACCGGGTCCTCCGCTGAAACGGGACAATGCTTATCAACGCCAGAAGAAACGGATACTGTGTCGCAAACGAAGTGCGATAGAACCGATCATCGGTCATTTGAAGCATGATCATCGTTTATTGAGGAGCTGGCTGAAGGGAGCCGAAGGAGACCGTATCAATCTGCTGATGGCGGGTTGCGCGTGGAATTTGAGAAAGTGGATGATCGCTTTCTTTTTGTTTGAAAAACCCAACGGCGGAGAGCAAACATTACTCGCCATTGCCTGTTGTCAGCCCCTTGGGACGCCGCTAATCGTCGTCTGGGTGTTGTCCTGATCCGAAGGTCGAAAATGACGCATGATCGCTAACGACATCGCGCCTTTTTTCAGGACGGACTACTTAACCGTTAGTTTGAAATGCCAGGATAGCATAATTCAGATCGGTGTAAAAAGAGCCGCTCGATGGAGCTCAATCAGGCAGTTCTTTTAACGGCAGCATTGAAGAAACACAAAACCCAGGGAGACAGATTATCCTTCTCGCAGACGGCAGTTTTTGCTAGAGTCCGTCTTTTAGCCCACCCGCTTTTCGAGGTAGCCCGTTTTTCTGGAACAACAGGCTTAATCTCAGGACTCTGGAGACAGCGACATGAGAACCGAGGACATTTTATCGACACCGTCAACGGTGTTGACACAGACGCAGCGAGAGTTCTTTTTCGAGCAAGGCTATCTGGCATTCCCCGACCTTATCAAGGCAGTGCAACTGGACGTTCTGCGACAAACAATGCACACCTCCATTGGCTTAAGTCGTGATATAACGGCTTCGAATCAGCAATTTGATCTTGAGGAAGGACACTGTGCATCAGACCCACGATTAAGACGGGTTGCCTATGTGGACGACATCGACAGCCGCTGCTGGGAGTTTTGTGCGAACTCGGTGGTAACGGACATCGCCAGGGATATTTTGGGACCTAACGTTCGCTTTAGAGACGCATTTATCAACTTTAAATGGGCCAACGCGGCGCTGGGGTTAAATGGCATCAGGACATCGCGTTTTATCCTCACACCAATACCAATACTTGCCAGTTCCTGCTTGCACTGGACGAGGTTAAAACAGAACAGGGCTCTCTTCAGGTCATTCCCCAAAGCCATCGAGGTCCCATTTATCATCATTATGATAAAGATTCCGTGTGGACGGGGTCCATTTGTGAAAAAGATCTAATAACAGCCGGGGTCTCGGACGCCATCCCAATCACTGGCCAGGCGGGCACCCTTTCCGTTCATCATAACCGCACCATTCACGGGTCTGCGCCAAATACAGGTAAACAGAGTCGACCCATGCTGGTAATCATCTATAGCTCAGCAGATGCAATACCCTATACTTCCGCGCCTTACCCCAGCTCTCACTATGGCGCGCTGGTTCGGGGAAAACAACCCGCATACGCGCACCACGAGGAGTTAGATATGCCGCTACCACCGGACTGGTCAGGCGGCTATACCTCTATCTTCACCCACCAGGAACCATTACTAAACAGATCATAAAAAATATTACCCATGTCAGATCAGAAAATTTCGAAAGGGACCCAGTGTATATGGGCAGGTGAGTCATCTTCGTTGATGCAGGGAGCGACTCAGGTTCCGGTGGTTCATAGTGTGGGATTCGGCTATAAGGATGTGGATGAGTGGCAACAGGTTGCGCTTGGTAAAAAGCCCGGTCATATTTATGGTCGTAATACCAATCCCACCGTTCATGCATTCGAGCAGAAGGTTCGACAGCTGGAAAATGCGGAAGGAGTCACCAGCGCATCCACGGGCATGGGCATTATCAGCAGTACTCTTTTTGCTTTGCTTTCACCGGGTCAACGAGTGGTTTCTGTCAAGGACACCTATGGTGGAACAAATGTGCTATTCGCGGAGTTTTTGCCAAAGTTTAATATCGACGTGATGTTATGTGAAACGGGTGACCACGAACAAATTGAGGCGGAAATTGCCAGGGGTTGCGATTTACTTTACCTTGAAAGCCCAACCAACCCAACCACCAAAGTAGTGGACATTGAACGTTTGTCCAAAGCAGGAAAACACGTCGATGCCATCGTGGTTGTTGACAATACCTTCGCAACCCCCATTAACCAGCATCCGCTGGAATTGGGCGCAGACCTGGTTCTGCATAGCGCTACCAAATTTCTGGGTGGGCATGCCGATGCTCTCGGTGGAGTTATCTGTGGCCCGCAGAACCTGATCGACAAAATTTATCACTATCGGGAAATCAACGGCGCAACCCTGCATCCCATGGCGGCCTATTTGTTACTCAGAGGAATGAAGACGCTGGAACTGCGAATACAACAGCAGAATCGAAATGCCATGCAGGTTGCACAATACCTTGAAAACCATGCCGCGGTTGAGCAGGTTTTTTATCCAGGACTCCCGTCCCATGACGGTCACCAAATTGCAAAACAGCAAATGGAAGGCTTTGGTGGCATGCTGAGTTTCATGCTTAAGGAGAACAGTTTCGATGCGGTTCGCCGTTTCGTACCACGACTTCAATACGCCCATGCCGCTGCCAACCTCGGTGCAGTTGAAACCACCATTGGACCACCCGCCACTACCAGTCATGTTGAATGTACTGCAGAGGAAAGAGCGGCCCTGGGGATTCCCGAAAGCCTCATCCGCTATTCCGCAGGAATTGAAAACGTGGATGATCTAATTAACGATCTTCGACAGGCGTTGCAACCCTTTGCCTAAGAGCTAACCAGTAGTTTGAATGACAACATAGCCTTATTAGCCCTATAAGAATTAACTCTGTAAGAATTGGTTCCGGACGGCCTCTTTGATCTGCTGTTCGGGTAAACATTATCGTTGCACAGCTCATTTAAACCCAAAAAGAAAAAACAATGCCCCCATTTAGCCGCGACGAATACCAGACCCGACTCCAGACTGTGAGAACGGGCATGGCAAAAAATAATCTCGATGCGCTGGTAATTGGCGATCCAGCTAACATGAACTGGTTAACCGGATTTGATGCGTGGTCATTTTATGTCCCGCAGATCATGCTTGTGCAGCATGACCAGGAACCAATCTGGATGGGAAGAAAAATGGATGCAGGTGCGGTGGCATTGACCACCTACCTGGAAGCACATTGTGTGATGCCCTATGGTGAAGATTATGTGCAACGAGAGGGGGTTCATCCTTCGGAAGTCATCGCAGGATTCTTGCGGGACCTGAATCTGAATGGAAAACGAATTGGCTATGAAAGTGACACTTACTTTTTTTCTCCCAGGTCTTTGGGCTGTTTGCAAAAAGGGCTTAACGAAGCCCAGTGGATAGACGCGGACCTGTTGGTGAACTGGTCTCGGGTCATCAAAAGTGATGCGGAGATCGAAGTGATGCGTCAAGCTTCCCGATTAGTAGAAGGCGCGATGGCAGTGGCTTATGAAAATATCGCTCCAGGAGTTCGACAATGTGACCTCATGTCTAAAATCGTCGCAGCACAGATCCAGGGCAATGACCAGTTTGGTGGTGATCTGACTGCTTTGTCCCCTCTCATCCTCGCCGGGAAAGCAGCTACCACCGCCCACCCGATGTGGACCGACGAAACCTTCGTTGATGGTCAGACCGTTGCCCTTGAACTGGGGGGAACCCGCAAAAGATACAATGCGGGACTCGCCAGAACTGTTCAGTTGGGTGCGGGACCGAAAAAAGTGTTTGAAACCGCTGATGCAGTTTGTGAGGGTCTGGATGCAGTGCTTGATGTCATAAAACCTGGGGTTCTAGCCGGTGACGTTCACCGGGCATGGCAAACTGTGCTGGACAAATATGGCCTGGTTAAAGACAGCAGAATTGGTTATAGCATTGGTGTCGGTTATTCACCGGATTGGGGAGAACACACCGTCAGTTTGAGGGCAGACGAAAAAACCGTGCTGGAAAAAAATATGGTTCTTCATGTGATGCTTGGGATGTGGCTCGATGATTGGGGCATGGAGATCAGCGAAACCGTGGCTGTAACCGATACAGCAGTGGAATGTTTGACCCAATTTCCAAGAGGCGTTCATGTAGTGGACCACTTAATGGGCTAGTAATGAGCCAAGAAGGGAATGAGCCAGGACACTCGCTCCAATAGGGGCTATTTCGAGATGTTGGCTTGAGATATTGGCTCAAGATATTGATTTGGGACATACAGTTCAGGATATGTAGATGAATCCCATGGAGATTTTATTTAGCCAAACAATGTAAAAATGGACGCAACAAAACCAGGCACAGAGAATCTTCGGTAGTTAAATTAGAGTAAAAAGTGTCGTCAATATTCGGAGAAGTAATCGATAAATCAGCAACACAGATTAACTGACAGACTCAATTTATTTCGTCCAACCCAATCGCTGCCCACCAGCAAGAAATAAATCGATCAATTCAATCATTCGGCTTTGACCAAATGAGCCCTCATGTCCGCCATGAACCACCGAAACAGGCAATTCTCGCAAACGCCTCAACGACTCCTCATAGATTTCAGTAGAGGAGTGATAGGCATCATCAATTAACCCACCATCATAGATAATGTCGCCACTAAATAGCGTCTTTTCTGCGGGATCATAAAGGGCAATAGATCCTGGCGAATGGCCCGGTAAATGTAAAACATGCAGGATTCGATCTCCCAAATCAATGATATCACCATCATCCAAATACCCGGTTAAGGGTGCCGGCTTGACCCGATATTCAGCAATATCAAATCCATCAAATGGATCTGTTTTGATGACTTCAGCGCTCACGAAATCGTCTGCCAACGTATTGCACCCAGTGGGATTAGCATAGATATTCGAGTCCCCAGGATGTCCCCAGTGATGCTCAAATTCATGGGCACCTCCCATGTGATCGAAATGTCCATGGCTGGAAATCGCCGTAACCGACTGATCACTAAACCTGGAAACAAAAGGTTTTAGTGGCACTAGCCCCATCCCGGAGTCAATCAGCAGGTCACGATGACGCCCCCTGATGTGCCAAATGTTACAGCGCATCCAGCTAGCAATGTGATTTTCATGAATGAGTGAAATATGTTCATCGATCCGGGTAACACTGAACCACTTATTAAACTCGTTCATGGGACTAAATGATTAAAGGGTTAAAAGAGATTCCGCAAAGACATAAAACCCCAGCGCGAAAAGAAGAATAAAAAATACACGCCTGAAAGCTGTCTCCGACAAGCTGTGCCTTATTTTCCTACCCAACAGCATACCCACACAAACCGGTATGACCGCAAACAGGGAGAGTAATCCTAATTGCTCCGAAAACAGATCATTGCCCGTCAATGCAATGCCAAGTACCACGGTAGATACGAAAAACAGCATCCCCATCGCCTGCACCAACTCATCCCTGGAGAAACCCATGGCCTGCAAATACATTACTCCTGGAACCACGAAGGAACCCGTTAGCCCGGTCACCATTCCATTGATCGCACCAAACAGAGGACCAACCCATCGCTGGGTATTGGCAGTGAGGACCAATTGAAATCCAGTCAGTCCCCCCAGGGCGTAAACCATTAGCAGCAAGCCAAGTAATGCGGACAGCCAGTGAACGTTAACCCCGGAAATAAGGGAAACTCCGATCCAGATAGTCATTGCGGCCACAGTTAAAAAGGGCCAGATTCTCCACAGAATCAATCGAAAATTCCCTCCAGTGATGGCCTGCCATAAGTTGGTAATAAGAGAGGGTATCACCAACAACACCATGGCTGAGGTAAGGTCGATTGTCACAGTCAATAGCGCCAGACTTACTGACGGCAAACCCAATCCTGCAATACCTTTCACGGTTCCAGCAATCAGGAACGTTATCATTACCAGTATTACTGTTATGGTGTATTGGTCCATCAAATAACGCTATCTGAAACGATAACGGAAAACAAGGTTGTCGATTCCGCAAATCCTAATTCATACAGAGCCAGAGCCAGAGCCAGAACCAGAACCTCCATCGGGTTCGCTGATTGAACAGCGCTGATCGAACAGGACAGCCATAACCAATTCCCTCTTTTACGCACAATTTTGTTCTCAAATTGTGTTTAAATTCTCCTTTCACTAATTGCTTTTACAAAACAAAGACATGTCAAACAGAGAAGTCATCAGCACAAAAAACGCACCCGGCGCCATCGGCCCTTATTCACAGGCAATCAGAGCTGGCAACACCGTCTATATCTCGGGCCAGATTCCACTGGATCCAGCAACCATGGAAGTCGTTGATTCATCTTTCGAAGCATCAGCCGAACAGGTGTTTAAGAACCTTGAGGCAGTGGCTAAGGCTTCCGGTGGGGAGTTGTCAGACGCGGTTAAAGTTAACATCTCAATGACTGACCTTGGGAATTTCGCCACGGTTAATGACGTTATGATGCGTTACTTTGACGAACCCTATCCAGCAAGAGCAGCCGTGGGTGTGGCATCACTTCCCAAAGGAGTTCAGGTAGAAGTCGAAGCTATTTTGGTGTTAAATCAATAATTCCTACCCCTGTCACTACCATTTCAAAACACCCATTACAGAAACTCGCTGGCGTTGGTCCCCAGCTCGCGGTAAAGCTTGAGAAACTGGGCATTCGAAAACCGGTAGATCTGCTATTCCACCTACCATACCGGTATCAGGACCGAACCAGGATTACCCCCATTGGTAGTTTGTCCCATAGTGGCGATTGCGTCATCCTGGGACAAATCGAGGCCGCGGACATTCGTTATGGTCGGCGTCGATCATTGCTGGTGAGTGTCAGCGACAACACAGGAAAACTGATACTTCGATTTTTTCACTTCAATCAAAGCCAACAACGTGCGCTAACCCGAGGTTCATGGATACAGTGTTTTGGCGAGACAAGAAGAGGTAGTCATTGTTTTGAAATGGTCCACCCTGAATATCGGGTTTTCCCATCGGAACCAAATCCTAATGTCGAATCATCACTGACTGCGGTTTATTCGACCACCGAAGGTATCGGCCCTACTCTGATTAGAAAATTGGTAGACCAGGCATTGGTCTCGGAACTACCGCATATTGAAGAGTTGCTACCCCGGGAGATACAGCAGCAATTCAATCTGATACCGCTGACCGATGCCATTATCAATACGCATAAGCCCTCACCGGATTCGGATACTACCGCCCTGATCGAAGGCATTCACCCGGCCCAACAACGACTGGCATTAGAGGAATTACTTTCCCATCATCTCGCCCTGTCCCAACTGAGACATCGAAGGGAAGTAGCCATTGCACCTGCGTTTTTTAGAGATAGCCACTCCTGGGCGAAGTTAATAAAGAACCTCGGTTTTAGTCTTACTAATGCTCAAAAACGGGTTATCCGGGAAATTTTTGACGACATCTCCGGATCCAGCCCAGGCTTGCGGCTGGTTCAGGGGGATGTGGGTTCAGGAAAAACCGTGGTTGCTTCTGCTGCCGCGCTATTGGCCATTGATAACGGATACCAGGTTGCCCTGATGGCGCCTACCGAGCTATTGGCGGAACAACATCGACTAACGTTTACCCGGTGGCTTGAGCCATTGGGAGTAACCGTCCAATGGTTAACTGGCAAGCTTGGTGCTGTAGAGCGAAGGGAGGCCATCAAAAATATCGCATCTGGCGGAGCGAATATTACCATTGGTACCCACGCCCTGTTTCAATCAGATGTTGTATTCCATCGATTGGGGTTAATCATTGTGGATGAACAACACCGATTTGGTGTCGATCAGCGTATGGCCCTAAGAAACAAAACCAGCCATACTAACAGCGCTAACGAAGAACAAAACCATACACACCTTGTTCCCCATCAACTCATTATGAGTGCTACCCCCATTCCTCGATCACTGGCAATGATTTTCTACGCTGATCTTGATGTGTCCAGTATCGACGAGCTTCCTCCTGGGAGAAAACCAGTAAAGACCATCGTTTTACCCAACACTCGCCGCGGTGAAGTTGCCTTACGAATTCGCCGCATTTGCGAAGGTGGGCAACAAGTCTACTGGGTTTGCCCGCTCATTGATGAGTCGGATAAATTACAGGCCCAGGCGGCGACTGAGACCTGCAAGGAATTACGAACTCAACTCCCTTCATTACGGATTGAGCTTATTCATGGTCGACTTAAAACCCGGGAAAAAGAACGGATTATGTCGGCTTTTAGCCAAGGTGATTTAGATGTACTGGTAGCGACCACCGTAATCGAGGTCGGGGTGGATGTACCCAATGCTAATTTAATGATAATCGAGAATGCGGAGAGGCTAGGGCTCGCCCAGCTTCATCAACTAAGAGGGAGGGTCGGCCGGGGTGCAGAGAAGGCAAGCTGCGTTCTAATGTACCAACCACCTTTGGGGAAACTAGCCAAAGAAAGACTTTCCATTATGCGAGACACTAACGATGGTTTTAAAATCGCCCAACAGGACCTGGAACAACGAGGCCCAGGCGAACTCCTTGGCACCCGACAAACCGGACTTCAACAGATGCAGGTAGCAGATCTCAGCAGAGATAAACACCTGCTTCCTACAATCGAAAAAATCGCAAGAATATTGATCGCAACCTATCCTGAATCCATCGATCCGATCATCGATCGATGGATTAAAAACAAAGAACAATACGCTAACGTTTGATGTATCCCTTAACCAACAAATCGAAGCATCTGTTTTTGAGTTGATCTTTGACTTCACGTTTGAACCTATTTCGATCGAGTCTCATTATCCAGACAGTCAAATGAACAAATATCACGCCTACCTCCAGTTAATGCGGATGGATAAACCCATCGGTGCATTCCTGTTACTTTGGCCAACACTATGGGCACTATGGTTAGCTGCCAATAGTCGCCCGGAGCCTGACATCATAGTGATTTTTATTATCGGGACGTTTCTTATGCGAGCCGCGGGTTGTGTGATCAATGACTATGCAGACAGAAACTTCGATCGCCATGTGGAGCGTACCCACATGCGCCCCCTTGTCACGGGAGAGGTATCCATCAAGGAAGCGTTTCTTCTGTTTGGGGTATTGTTGTTATTGGCTTTTCTACTCGTCTTATTACTCAATGATCTGACTATAAAGCTCTCTTTTTTTGGGGTGTTTATTGCCGCCTTATATCCCTTCGTTAAACGGGTCTCCCATCTTCCCCAAATGGTTTTAGGTATCGCATTTTCATGGGGAATACCCATGTCCTATACCGCGGTCACCCAGTCTCTTCCCCATGAGGCCTGGCTGGTTTTTGCAGCTAACTTTTGCTGGATCGTCGCCTATGACACCCAATATGCCATGGTTGATCGGGACGATGACCTTCGGATAGGGGTTAAGTCTACTGCTATTCTGTTTGGTAAATGGGACATCACCATTGTTGGTCTATTACAACTAACGACCCTTTTGTTGATGGCCTGGCTTGGTTGGCAAAAGGGTTTCAGCTGGCATTATTACCTGGGACTTGCGCTAGCCTGCGTTTTCGCTCTGTATCAACAGTACTTATGCAGGAATCGATCCAAAGAGGGTTGTTTTAAGGCCTTCCTGAACAACAACTGGTTCGGCGCCATGGTATTTTTCGGTATTGTGCTTGCCGTCCCGGGGTCTTCCTAGTACATCTTTGAGATTGAGGATAAGTCAGGACAAATCATAGCAAGTCTCGAATATCGATAAACGATCCACTATCAAATTTTTTCAACTCAGGCAGAATTGAGATAATCCGTGCGGCCGCTTCCGGGGCCGTGGGCATGGATCCACCCTGCCTGGCGTCTCTTAACTGCTGGAAAGAAGGGAATTCATTCGTATCGATATTGCCAGGATTGCTAATGAACTCCTGCATCGCCGTATCTACGAGACCCGGCGCCAAGGAAATAACATGGGTCGCAGAAAGCTCATGGGCATAAAGCTGGGCAAGCATGTTAAGTGCCGCTTTGGATAAAGAATAGCCGCTCCAACCCTTTCCTCCGTTAACGGCGGCACCGGAGGAGATCAGAATCAGTTGATCAACTTGCACCGGGTTTTGCAAAAACCAATCCATGATAATCTTGTTTGCCCAGACATTAACCGTCATGATACGTTCCAACTGCGCAACACTGGTATCACTCATACGGGAGATATCACCAAGAATTCCAGCATTCAGAATGGCAACGTCAATCGTTGTGGGCTCTTTTAAAAGCTCAGCCAGAGTACCAGGTATTGAGTTCAGGTCAAGCAGATCAAGCTTACTTTCATGCAGATAAGGAGATTTTGGCTCTTGGGGATGTCCGCGACGACTCACGCCATAGACATGCTGACCGGAACCCATAATTTGATTGGAAAGTGACAATCCAAGTCCGCTGCTTATACCCGTTATAAAGTAGGCCATATTGCTTCTGTTATTTAAGATTTTTCTTATTCTCTCACAAACCGGAGTTCCTATAGATCCAATAGTTTTGACGCATTTGGTCTGCGCATGCCCTGTGGATTAACATTATTGTAAACGGGATTTAACGGAACCAGCGAGAAGAACTGAAATCGGATACACTTCGGGAGGTTAGGGAAAAGATTTCAACTGTTGGCTATTTAGTCAGCAATCATTTTCTTATTGTTGATCTTTTTCTCAGGAAACCAGACGAAAAAGGAATCCTTTCATCCTGTCTGGTTATTATTCACAGTATGAACCGAAATGCAGGGGATAAAATAAATGATTCCTGAGACCAGCAATTAGCAAGGGAATAAGGCACGATTGATCATTGCATCATTAACAGTATGAATCTATCCGACCAGATCAAGTTTTGCAGTTCCTGTGGCTCCACAGTCGCTGTTGCTATTCCACAAGGGGATAATCGGCCACGGCATGTATGTAATCAGTGTGGGACCATTCACTACCAAAACCCCAAGGTTGTCGCTGGATGCATTCCTGTCTGGAAGGATAAAGTGCTTCTTTGTAAACGAGCTATTGAACCAAGACGAGGATATTGGACACTTCCCGCAGGTTTTATGGAAAATTCGGAAACTCTTGAGCAGGGCGCGATCAGGGAAACCTGGGAAGAGGCATGTGCGAAACCAGTCAACCCTTCTTTGTATGCGATTTACAGTCTACCGCGAATCAATCAGATATACGTTATGTTCCGTGCGGATATCCGCTCATCCGACGATTTTGGAATAGGAGAAGAAAGCCTTGAAGTCAAACTATTTACCCAGGATGAAATTCCCTGGGAGAACATGGCTTTTAAGGTGATTAGTCTCACTTTAGCCCGCTATTTCAAGGAATACAGGACAGGAAAATTTAACTTTGTTAACGACATTATTGATTGACCACCGGGCTTTTAAATAATCAGCCTTCTTTTTCTGATGTGGCAAAGAACAGACTGAATCTAATGATTTATTCTCAGTAACTCGATTTTCACAGTAACAGTCACACCTAACTCCTTGATATAAAACTCAATATTTTTTGCCGAATTCCTTTCTGAACCTTGTTTGATGCCATAAGTTATTCACAATCGTTCAATAGTTAACACATTTAATCCAGGTTACTGCCGATGCCTGGCTTGACATTTTAAAAAAACGCTTTAACTTATTGTTTTTAAATCATTTTATGAAATTGTCTATTTTTTAGGCAACCTTCTCAGAAACCCCTCTATAGCCCGTAAAATGGCCCGATTTCCCAGGTTATACACAAAGTTATCCACAGAATCTGTGAGTAAAAAATCCGCGTATCACATGAAAATCATTGTAAAACGCAAGAAGCATTAATGGCTAAAACAAATACCGTCGCTAAAAACCACGATCCCGTTGTTGTGCAAATAGCGGTGCCCGTGCCGTTGCGGCGATGTTTTGACTATACAACCAATGACGTAATAACCATTGGAAGCCGGATACTTGTTTCCTTTGGCAAGCGAAAACTTATGGGCATATTGGTCTCTTCGAATCCAACGACTATTCCAGTGCAAAAGCTAAAACCTGTGCTCTGTCATTTGGACGAAAGATCTGTTTTTTCGAACTCAATGTTCGAGCTCGTCCGTTGGTCAGCGCAGTACTACCACTGTCCTATTGGTGAAGCTTTTTCAACAGCATTACCAGCAAAACTGCGAACCCAGGATTCATATACCGACCCAACCGTAGAGCCTCACTATCGCATCATGCCAAACCTGAGCGACGAGCAGATAAACTCAAAACTCAGTCGCTCCCCAAAACAGAGAGAGGCCTGGGAGCTCCTTATGGGTTTTGCTCTAACTACCGGGTTGGTTGCTGGAGTAGAGCACAATTCATTGGACAACGGTTGCTGGGTGTCCCAGAGCGAGATCTTGCAATCTCTTCCAGGGTCTCAACCTGTTTTCAAAAGGCTCATTGAAAAACAACTGATTGAAATTCGGCAAAAACCTTCCTTCTGGACCCAACCCGGGGAAAAAAGCGATGACAGAGTAGTCCTAACCCCAGAACAACGATCTGCCACAAAAAAAATCATCGACAGCCAGGGTCAATTCGCCCCTTTTTTATTAAACGGAATTACTGGCAGTGGAAAAACAGAGGTATATCTGAATGCTGCGGAATACATGATCGAAAAAGGTCTTCAGGTACTTGTTCTGGTCCCTGAGATCTCACTCACCCCCCAATTGATAAATCGGTTCATGGCCCGATTGGGAAACCGGGTCTGCGCTGTTCATTCCAGTCTAACCGATCAAGAGCGCTATACAACATGGTGGAGAGCAAACCAAGGCGAAACGTCTGTTGTTCTTGGAACACGATCCGCTGTTTTTACCCCACTAAAGAATCCGGGCTTGATTATTATTGATGAAGAACATGATATTTCCTACAAACAGCAAGATGGATTTCGCTACCACGCCAGGGATGTCGCCATCAAAAGGGCAAGTATCGAGAATATCCCAATCGTACTCGGTTCGGCTACACCTTCAATGGAGTCGATCTACAACCAGGAAAATCACCGATATCAGTCTCTGGTTCTAACTCACAGAGCGGGTCAATCCTCCCTACCTGTTACTGATATGGTAGATCTCAAAACCCAGCCCATGCACGATGGGGTCTCCCTTTCCTTGTTTGAAGCCGTAAGGGATCGTATCCAACGACAGGAACAGTCCATCCTCTACATCAACCGCCGGGGGTTTGCTCCGGTCATTCAATGCGGACAGTGTGGCTGGCAAGCGCTATGCTCTCGTTGTGATTCACACCTCATTTATCACCAAACCACTCACAAGTTCCGTTGTCATCATTGTAATAGTCGTAAACCCAGCGAAAAAACCTGCCCAAAGTGCCAATCGATACTATTCTTCGCTGGCTTCGGCACCCAAAGGATTGAGGAAAGTCTCAGGAGTCGCTTCCCTGAAGCGCGCATTTCCCGACTGGATCGGGACGAGGTTACAACCCAGCGCAAACTGGAAGAAGAACTGGAAAAGATTGCACACCATCAGGTAGATATTATTATCGGCACCCAACTGATTACCAAGGGCCATGACTTTCCCAAAGTAACACTGGTTGGGGTGATCAATTCAGATCAGGGGTTGCACAGTATCGATTTTCGTTCTACAGAATATTTGTTTCAACAATTGGTCCAGGTTTCCGGTCGCGCCGGTAGGGGAGATCTGACAGGAAGAGTTCTTATCCAGACGGCCTATCCAGACAATACCTATCTGGATTTCATTAAGAACCAGGATTTCACCAGGTTTAGCCAGTACTGCCTCGGTGAACGCAAAGCTGCACAACTCCCCCCCTATAGCCACATCGCATTGTGGCGGTCGGAATCAACGAACGATGGAGATTCTTTACGATTTTTACAAAATGCCAAAGCTATCGGCGAAAAACTCATCATTCAAATGAAACTCGAGGGTATATCCGTTATGGATGCGGTTCACTCTCCCATGGAAAAACTGGCAGGCCGATATCGCGCGCAACTATTGGTGAGGAGTTCGATACGCCGTAACTTACATCTACTACTAAATCAATGGATTCACCAAATCGAACATAGCCGATCCGTTAATCGGGTAAGGTGGTCGTTAGATATCGACCCCATGGAAATGTTTTAGCGAGCAAAAGAAATGTCAGCTTTGATTTCGTTGTATCGCCATCAATGGGTATAATATTTGGATGACTGATACTCTTACCATTACCCAGCCAGATGACTGGCACTTACACGTTCGTAGCAGCGAGATGGCACAGTGCGTTATTCCATATACCGCGGCACAATTTGGCAGAGCATTAATCATGCCAAATCTCACCCCACCAGTAACCACTACGGCCCGGGCGCTACAATATCGGGAAGAAGTCCTGGAGTGCCTACCGGAAACATCCGGGTTTGACCCCAAAATGGCCATCTATTTGACCGACAGGACCCGTGTCGAAGATGTTCTGGAAGCAAGCCAATCGGAGCATGTACTGGGTTTTAAGCTCTATCCTGCCGGCGCAACCACCAACTCGGATTCCGGGGTTACAAAAATTACCCATTTAATGCCCATTTTTGAGTTAATGGCCGAGAAGGGAGTCGTGTTACAGGTACATGGTGAGGTGACCGATCCTCATGTTGATGTATTCGATCGGGAAGCGGTCTTTATCGAACAGGTATTGCATCCTCTACATAACGAAATCCCAGACCTAAAAATCGTACTTGAGCACATCACAACCCAACAGGGAGCAGAATTTGTTTCCCAAAGCGATCAAAATATCGGAGCCACCATTACTCCACAGCATCTGATGTACAACCGCAACGAGATTTTTCGCGGGGGAATACAACCTCATAAATATTGCCTACCCATCCTGAAAAGAGAAAAACATAGACAGGCACTTGTGGAAGCGGCCATTGGTGGGAATCCCTCTTTTTTCCTAGGAACAGACAGCGCACCACACACACGACAATCGAAAGAAAGCGCCTGTGGATGTGCCGGTATTTTCTCGGCCCATGCTGCAATGGAGTTTTATACCCATGTTTTCGAGAGTGCGGATGCCCTTGATAAACTGGAAGCATTCGCGAGCCATAACGGCGCAGGATTCTATGGCCTCCCAATAAACAAAAATAAAATCACCCTTAAAAGAACTGACCAGATCATACCCAACCAAATAGGAATCAAGGGTCTGCAAGTCCCCCAGGAAATTGTTCCTTTAATGGCAGGTGAAGTACTGAATTGGTCTGTGGTTCGCTAATACATCCAGATGATCTGGTTGCAAATTATTTGCGTGTGAAACAGACAACGTTGACGGGGAAATTGAAAAGAGCCATTCCAGGATAATATCCGGATTGCCCTTTAACCTGATTACCCTTTAATATGGGCCCTTCAATGTTGCCCCATCCTTAAGGTAACCACAGTCCGCTAGATCAGCTAGAGCTGATCTTCAGCAATAGTGACCTCAGCGTTTGCCCGCAGAAACTCACTGAACTGACGATAGTAACTCCCACCGTCCCGGTCCATTAACCTCTGCCGCAGACGAGCTTTGTGTTCTTCCGAAATGTCGTCGACACTGCCGAGATCTACATCTTCAACCATGTAGATTGCGTAATCACCATCGAATAAAACCACGCCCCCAATGCCCACAACCCCTTCCCCAGGAGCAGGATGCGAAAAAATAGCATCACCCACATTGAGCAATTCTGGTGATATATCAGTTCTTACCTCGGCCATTGTTAATGACTCAAGTTGCTGGTCCGAAAGAAAACCTCGCCAGTCATCAATTGAAGCGGAGGTTACAGTGATCCGTTCCACTAGCTCCTCACCCATTTGTTTGACTTTTTCCCTGGATCTCTGATCCTGTAACTCCTTTATGATATCCACCTTAACCTCCTCCAATGGAATGGGGCTCGCTGGCTCATGCTCTGCTTTTTGGACAGCAAATAGTTTGTCAAAGCCTACTTCTATGGCGGGACTCACTAGTCCTTCATTTATGACGTCTTCAGAAAACGCCACTCTTCGAATTTGAGAATCACTGGCAATCCCTTCTCCTTCCTCCTGGGTGAACCATTCACTGGATAGGATAGCAAGATCCAACTCGTCCGCAACGGTAGTCAGGTTTTCCGGATCCTCAAAAACGAGATTCTGAAATAACTCGCTAATCTCTGCGAATAAATTCTCAGCCTGTTGCTTCTTTGCTTCTTTAATAACCAACTCCTTTACCTCTTCGAAGGTTTGCTGGCGTTCCTCATGTAGCTCCGTTAATTTGATAATGTGAAACCCAAATCTGGATTCAATTAGACCTCTAACATCGCCAGCCTCCATGGAAAACACTGCGTCTTCAAATGGCTTCACCATCTGCCCTGGAGCAATGACACCCAGGTCACCTCCATTACTTCCTGAGCCCGTATCATCCGAGTACAGCGCGGCTAATTCACCAAAATCCTTATCACCCGTTGCCTGCTGTAATACGAGTTCAGCCGCGGCTTTAACATTAGCTTTTTCTTCGTCGCCAGCAGACTCTGCTACGCTGAAAAGGATATGACTCGCCCGACGACTTTCAGCCTGCCTAAAACGATCGCTAATTTGCTCATAGGTCACCATCAGTTCCGATTCAGTTGTCACGACAGTTTCTGCCAATGAATCAATACTGAGTTCGACGTAATTGACTTTGAGTCTTTCTTCAGTCTGGTAATCGTCGATATTTGTTTCGTAAAACTCAGCAACTTCACTGTCACTGACTTCGAATTCTGACGAGAACTTCTCTCCTGGAATCAGGACATATTCGGACTTTCGTTTTTGGGATTCCAAACTCAACAAATATTCGAATTCCTGTTCGTTCAAAAACCCGGAGCCAGCCACACCAGTTTGGAGCTGTCCGATCACACCCTGTTGGCGTTGGGTTGCTTCGAAGGACTGAGGTGAAAAGTTGTTCACACTTAGCAGCTGCAAATAAAGCTCCTCGCTGAACTGATCATCTTCGAGAAATGCCGGGTTAGTAGTGATCATTTTACTTAGTTGCTGATCAGATAGGCGATAGTTGTTCTCCTGGGTATAAGACTGGATCAATCTCTCGTTCACCAGACTATTCACCACTTGCTCTTTGATGCCCAGACTGTCCAGCAATGCCGGATCAAGCCCTCGGCCAAGTCGCTGGGCCAGTGATTGCCTCTGTCTTGATAACGCATCCTGGTACTCGTAGATGGAAATCTCACTATCGTTAACCGTTGCAATCGGAATCTCATTGACTCCTTCGAAGTAGGACTGTACTCCCCATAGTGCGAATGGAATCGTAATGAGCAATACGATCACCCACGCTATCCATCCAGTGGCACGATCTCGAATTTCAGTTAGCATAAAAACAACCCTGGTTCACTTTTTGTTTTTGTGGGGGCAGTGTCAGCAGCCCCTCTGGCATTACATACATATCCAACACATACGTTTCCTGTTCCTTATTTCCCATTTCTGGTATTTCCCTTTTCCGGGACAACACATTCCGGACACCGCATTTTCATAGAGTGCAACTTTTATGAAGCGTGAAATCTGGCTCCATATTCTCCACGAAGAATAGGCCGCCATAAACCCTGGATGCATAGTGAAGCGCTAGACTCGTATCCCTGCACCTCAGCGAAAACGGTCGGTATTATCTCAGAGTTTGCATTACTTTGGCAGGCAAAATCCAATACGAACTCTATCTATAACGTGTTTCCCCGGGATGCATCAAAAAGGATACATCAAAAGAGATGCATCGAATAAGGAAATTATGAGCAATTAGTGGTGAGGAAAAAAAATCCCCACTGACGTGAGGATAGATTTTTAACCCTTAAAGTAGTGGCGGAGCGGACGGGACTCGAACCCGCGACCCCCGGCGTGACAGGCCGGTATTCTAACCAACTGAACTACCGCTCCGTACTATCTAAAAAGTGGTGGGCGCTGCAGGGATCGAACCTGCGACCCTCGCCTTGTAAGGGCGATGCTCTCCCAGCTGAGCTAAGCGCCCTAGGAAGGGGCATTAGTTTACCTTATCTTTTAAACCTTTGCCAGCCTTAAACTTGGGAACACTGCTTGCAGCGATACTAATTGTTTCACCGGTTCGTGGGTTCCTACCGGTTCTCGCTGCCCTATGATTAACGGAAAAAGTGCCAAACCCGATTAAGGAAACCATGTCTCCATTAGCAAGAGCATTCGCCACAGAATCGAGCACTGCATCTACAGCATTAGCTGCATCTGATCTTGATAGATCAGCCTGATCTGCTACCGATTCAACTAATTCAGCTTTATTCATACCTTTGGTTTCCTCTTCTTTCTAGTTAACATAAAATTCGGGGCATATGACGACCTGAGAAACTCCTTCAGCCATTGACAACCGTACCCCAAAAAAAATTGAATCATTACTTCAATTCGGAACCCTGCCTACCAATTTGGTGAGCGGATCATAATAAAAAATCCATACCAAAAGCAACCGGATATTTCATTCAAATCAAAAGAATTTGACCTTCGATCAACGAGCAACCAATCACCAGGCAGACATCAATATTGGATTGAGCGTACTGGCCCGTTCATCGCATTAATCCGTCATGCTGTTCGATACTCTCATCTACTAACGAACATTATCGAACCGAAATACCGGCGGGAGAATAGACCAGATTCTTACCAACTACAAGCAGTATTCGGGTTAAGCCAACTCACTCCAGGTAGCACCAGGGAACAGAAAAAGGAGAATAAGTTTCTGACTAATTACCCAATCTCAATGCGCGGTAACCGCAGATCCCAAATTTTCTTCGTTAGCCACCTTGGCATCTTCACTCGTCTGAATTTGGCCTTGCTTGACTTTCGGCACAGCCTCCAAAGCGAGCTCGATAACTTCATCAATCCACTTAACAGGCTTGATTTCTATTTGCCCACGAATATTTTCAGGAACCTCTTCCAGATCCCGGATGTTTTCGTCCGGGATAATGGCAAATTTTACTCCGGCGCGATGTGCCGCTAATAACTTTTCTTTTAGCCCTCCGATGGCCAGAACTTCACCGCGCAATGTTATCTCTCCAGTCATCGCAACATCTGAAAGCACAGGAATTCCGACCAGTGAAGATACAATAGCCGTACACATTCCCACACCGGCGCTTGGTCCGTCTTTGGGGGTGGCTCCCTCTGGCACATGAATATGAATATCCTGCTTTTGGTAAAACTCCGGATCAATTCCCCATTGCACGCTCCTACTGCGAACAACACTGATAGCAGCGGTGATTGACTCCTGCATTACATCTCCAAGTTTACCGGTATAAACCTGCTTTCCTTTCCCCGGGAGCACGACGGATTCGATGGTCAACAATTCACCTCCCACCTCTGTCCAAGCCAATCCGGTAACCTGCCCGATCTTATTCTCCTTGTCGATCTCATTCCGCCTAAATCGCTTAACACCAAGAAACCTATCCAGGTTATCTGGTTCGACATCAATTTGTTTTAGGTCCTTATCGAGGAGCAGCTCCTTGACCACTTTTCGATATATACGGGATATTTCCCGTTCGAGGTTTCGCACACCTGCCTCTCTAGTGTAGGACGCGATAATTTCTTTCACTGCCTCTGCACTGATGCTCACCTCCTGTTCCTTCAGACCATTGTTCTTCAGTTGTTTGGGTAAGAGATAACGGTCTGCGATTTCACACTTTTCTTCTTCAGTGTATCCTGAGATCCGAATCACTTCCATCCTATCCAGCAACGGCCCTGGAATATTCAGAGTATTAGCCGTTGCAATGAACATCACATCGGAAAGATCATAATCAACTTCGAGATAGTGGTCGGAGAATGTATTGTTTTGCTCTGGATCCAAAACTTCCAACAACGCCGAAGAGGGATCGCCGCGGAAGTCCATGGACATCTTATCGATCTCGTCTAACATAAAAAGAGGATTTCTGGTTTTGACCTTGGCCATACTCTGGACGATTTTTCCGGGCATGGAACCAATATAGGTACGTCGATGACCCCTAATTTCAGACTCATCCCGAACCCCTCCCAGAGACATCCGAATGAATTTTCGGTTAGTTGCTCGAGCGATGGATTCACCCAAAGATGTTTTCCCCACGCCGGGCGGTCCAACCAGGCACAGTATGGCTGCCTTAGGCTTCTTCACTCTCCGCTGAACAGCAAGGTATTCCAGAATGCGATCCTTAACTTTCTCCAATCCATAGTGATCGTCGTCCAGTATTTTTTGCGCTTTTGGGAGGTCTTTCGATATGCGGCTTCGCTCAGTCCATGGCACCGACAGCAGCCAGTCAATATAATTTCTCACGACCGTAGCTTCCGCGGACATAGGAGACATCATCTTGAGCTTTTTTAGTTCTCCTTCGGCTTTATCAAGAGCCTCCCCAGGCATCCCGGCATCCGCAATTTTCTGGGCCAAATCATCCGTCTCGTTAGGAATGTCGTCCATTTCCCCGAGCTCCTTCTGTATCGCCTTCATTTGTTCATTCAGGTAATACTCCCTTTGACTTTTTTCCATCTGCTTCTTAACCCGGGTTCGGATTCTCTTCTCAACCTGCAAGAGATCAATCTCTGAATCCATAACACCGAGAATATGTTCCAATCTATCGCTTGGATTGGGTAACTCCAATATGACCTGCTTCTCTTCATTCTTGAGATTGAGATGGGCCGCAATGGTATCCGCCACCCGACTGGCGGATTCAATACCTCCTAATGAGGTCAGAATTTCCTGAGGTATTTTCGGGTTGAGCTTTACGTATTTTTCAAACTCGACTGTTACCGTACGAACGAGTATTTCAATTTCTTTCTCCTTTTCGTCTTCAACCAGATCTTCCATAATGCTAGCTTCACACATAAAGCAACCATTCTCATTTTCTGTTCCTTCCGAAAAATATAATGCTTTCGCCCTTTGCTCTCCTTCAACCAATACTTTTACCGTTCCATCTGGCATTTTTAGCATCTGCAATATTATGGCAATGGTACCGATTTGGTTAAGCTGCTCCGCTGAAGGATCATCTTCCGAGGCATCTTTTTGCGCCACCAGTAAAATACTCTTGTCAGCCTCCATGGCAAGCTCAAGAGCCTGAATCGATTTTGCCCTTCCGACGAACAATGGAATCACCATGTGGGGAAACACGACAACGTCCCGTAAAGGTAATACCGGCAATTCGATGGTTTTTAATTTTGACGAGCTCGTCATTCAAGACTCCATAAATATAGTGGATAATTTCCGCCCATATCAGTTTGGGGCAGACCAGCCTATTTCAAGGCAATATGGAAAAGTTAAGAGAGAATAGCATTGATGCTGTTGATAAACGAGTCCATACCCATTTCAGGTGTCCGGACCATCGTAAACAGGAAACCCAGTGAGAACACTGGGCCTGGACAAAAGAAATAAGACAAAAGAAATAAAACGAAAGGAATCGCGAAACTTTAGACTATGAGGCTGGACTCGAATTCACCGCCTTTTTAGCGGCTTCCTCTTCATAGATATAAAGCGGTCGAGACCCTTCTGAAATCACAGCACCATCGACAATGACTTTTTTGACATTATCTATGGAAGGTAATTCATACATTGTTTCAATTAGTGCATTTTCCATAATGGAGCGCAGCCCCCGAGCTCCTGATTTTCTATCCATGGCTTTTTTTGCAATTTGGTGGAGCGCATCATCACGAAACTCCAGCTCCACATCTTCGTAACGAAACAGTTCCTGATATTGCTTGGTCAACGCATTTCTGGGTTCTATCAAAATTCTAACCAAAGACTCTTCATCCAGTTGCTCTAGCATTGCCACCACAGGCAGTCGGCCGATGAACTCTGGGATTAGACCATACTTGACGAGATCTTCGGGTTCGAGTTGATCAAATAACTCACTGGATCGTTCCTCCGTAGATTGTGTTTTGATATCTGCACCAAAGCCAATGCCTGATTTTTCTGTACGCTCCTGCACCACCTTCTCCATACCCGCGAAAGCACCACCGCAAATAAAAAGAATATTTCGGGTATCAACCTGCAAAAACTCCTGTTGAGGATGTTTACGACCTCCTTGAGGTGGAATGGAAGCTACCGTTCCTTCTATTAGCTTTAGCAGAGCCTGCTGAACACCCTCACCAGATACGTCACGGGTGATGGATGGATTGTCAGACTTCCTCGAGATTTTATCGATCTCATCAATATAGACAATTCCCATCTCGGCTTTTTCCGTGTCGTAATCACATGTCTGCAACAGCTTTTGAATAATGTTCTCAACGTCCTCGCCAACGTATCCGGCCTCAGTCAACGTAGTTGCGTCAGCAATGGTGAAAGGTACTTTGAGCTGTTTGGCAAGGGTTTCGGCTAACAGGGTTTTCCCAGACCCAGTTGGGCCAATAAGCAAAATATTACTCTTGGAAATGTCGACTTCGGAATTACTTTCCTCGGTTTCAATCCGCTTATAGTGATTATAGACAGCCACAGAAAGTGTTTTCTTGGCTTTTTGTTGTCCGATTACATAATCATCAAGGATATGATGAATTTCCTGGGGGGTGGGAAAAGCTTCCCAGCGTTCATCGAGGCTAATTTCATCCGTGTTTTCTTCACGAATAATCTCGTTGCACAGATCAACACACTCATCACACACAAAGACGGAGGGACCCGCGATTAGCTTTCTAACTTCGTGCTGGCTTTTACCGCAAAATGAGCAGTATAAAAGCTTATCACCCTTTCCTGAATTTTCTTTTTCTGACATTACCAGATGCGCAACTTACAAACCGGCCATTAGAGTGCAGGCTTTGGGTTTTTTTTTCAAGCTTTTTTTGTGGATATCCCGGCCAAAGGAAAAGCGGAGACACTAGCCTCTTTTCGTGAGAACGGAATCGATCAGTCCATATTCCAGAGCATCCGTTGCGCTCATAAAGTTATCCCGATCCGTATCCAGCTTAATCTGGTCAATGGATTGGCCAGTGTGATTGGAGAGTATTTGATTCAAACGGTCTCTTATTCCCAGAATTTCCTTTGTATGAATCTCAATGTCCGTGGCCTGACCCTGGGAACCACCCAAAGGCTGATGAATCATCACTCTGGAATTCGGCAAACCATGACGCTTACCTTTTTCGCCACCAGCCAGAATGATAGCCCCCATACTTGCGGCCTGACCGATGCAAACCGTACTGACATCTGGTTTGATAAATTGCATGGTGTCATAAATGGCCATGCCCGCAGTCACAACCCCGCCCGGGCTATTTATATAGAGAGAAATATCTTTTTCCGGATTCCCGGACTCCAGAAAAAGCAATTGAGCGACGATAAGGTTCGCCATATGGTCTTCAACCTGTCCCACCAGGAAAATTACTCGCTCTTTAAGTAGACGAGAGTAAATATCGTAGGCTCGCTCGCCCCGTTCAGTGGACTCAACCACCATCGGAACTAGGCCAATATTCGAAATCTCTTGAGAATCGTTATTCTTCATTCGTCTACTTTGGGTTTCTTTACAGAGGGTCTTGTTCTAAAGACAGCGTCAGGCACCAGTTGGAGGAGCCATAAATTCCTCAAAGCTCGTTTGAACATCAGCCACATCCGCAGTTTCCAACATTGCCTCAACCACCTGCTCTTCCAAAACCATGGACTCAACCTGCTGCAATCGTTCCTGATCAGAGTAGTACCAATTAACGAAGCCTTCGGAGTCATCATAGCCACTCGCCATTTCTTCAATTCGACTTCGTACTTTGGCTCCATCCACCTTCATTTCCGCTTTTTCAATGATTTCCCGGGCGACCAGACCCAGAGTCACTCGCCTTTTGGCTTCATCGACATAATTGGAACGATCTACTTCCTGGTCCGGCATGCCCTGGCTTGCTAATTGATCCTTAACGGTTTTCACAGCTCTATCAATTTCATCTTCCATTAAAGCCTGAGGTATCTGAATAGGATTCCGCTCATATAAAGCAGTCATTACGTCATCTCGCAACGATGAACGTAACCGGGAGGACAGCTCACGCTTAAGACTGGTTTCGATTTCCCGACGCATCGATTCAATGCCACCTTCCTTGATACCCATTTTTTCTGCAAAAGCGTCATCCAGTTCAGGCAAGACCGGACTTTCAATCTTCTTGACTACCACACCAAACACAACATCCTTACCAGCAACATCGCTTCCTGGATAGTTTTCTGGAAAAGTGAACTCAATCTGCGTTTGAGAATCTTTGCTTACACCACGAAGTTCGCTGTCAAATTCTTTCAGCATCTGTCCATCCCCTAGAACAAACGGGAAATCCTCGGCACTGCCTCCATCAAAACTCTCACCCTCTATTTTTCCTTCGAAATCGATGGTGATTCGATCACCTTCTTCGGACGCCCCTTCCTTCTCTTCGAAATCAGCATTGCGTTTACGAATATCTTCGAGTGTCGTATCAACATCATCAGAAGTGACTTCGCATAGGGGTTTTTCTATTTTTTTCCCTTCAAGGGTCGCCGCTGGAATTTCGGGAAACAACTCAATCGTCGCCACATATTCGAGGTCTTTGCCAGATTCGTAGGGCGTTGGGTCAATAGAAACCAGTCCGGCAGGCATAATTTGCTCTTGCCCCAGCGCATCCCGATAGCTGGAATTGATTTTGTCAGAAATGACCTCGTGGGTGATTTGCGGCTCGTAACGCTGTTTAATCACATTTTTAGGGGCTTTCCCAGGACGGAATCCTGGAATACGCGCCTTCCTGGCGACATCGATTAAGCGACTATCAATTTCTTTATCAATTTCCGCATAGGGAACCGAAATTGATAGTTTGCGCTCAATGATACCAGACTCTTCAATTGAAACTTGCATTAATGAATTACCTCAGAATTCAAGAATTCAGATTGCCCGGCGTTATTTATTTGGGGCTTGTAGATGGTACGAAAGGAGAGACTCGAACTCTCACGGGTTACCCCACTGGAACCTAAATCCAGCGCGTCTACCAATTCCGCCACTTTCGCAAAATGCCATGATATCCTGATCCAACTATCGAGGACACCACAAAAACTGTACTTTAAACTAGCGACTCTTTATATCGAAAGAATATCGAAAAACCAATAGTCTCCGAGTTAAAACTAACTAACCAAAACTAACTAGTCAAAACCAACTAGTGCAATGCTATTTAGTGCCATCAAGGATAGTGAACCGCCCTGGTGACAACAAGACCCTAAAACCAAAACACCCCTAAAACCACAATGCCTTAACTTATGGCCTTAATTTATAGCAATACTTATGACAATCGCACAACGATAGTTATCAAATATAGCTATCAAACTATCAGCACCAAATTCAGCGAAGTGAATGGGGTGAACGATGGGACTCGAACCCACGACGACCGGAATCACAATCCGGGGCTCTACCAACTGAGCTACGCTCACCATAATTCAACTTCGGCGCCAAATGGCACGCCCGACAGGACTCGAACCTGTAACCTACGGCTTAGCTTACCTACTACGACTTTCGTCGCCCTCCGGCTGACTATCACTCAAGCCAACCAAAAGTTTGGGGTCTGGACTATATCTTCACCATTTCAGGTGGGGCACGTATAGTCTCTACGGATCCCCGTGACTCGCCTTATAAACCTGGCTTTCATGGGTTTCCTCGGTATTGCCATCGCCGTGATGCGTTAAGGTTTCACCGATACAGTGCCCTCCACTCCAATGGTTACTATTCCCATCGAAGGCTCCTCATTCTGCGACCAAACCAGGGGCAGGATAGAATAATCCATATCCTGATTTTTTCGCAGAGCTCAAAGGCCGTTGCTCTATCCAGTTGAGCTACGGGCGCAACGGACAAATACGGAAATTGGTCGGGGTAGAGAGATTCGAACTCCCGACATCCTGCTCCCAAAGCAGGCGCGCTACCAGACTGCGCTATACCCCGAGTATTTCCCCTGGAAAAAGGCATTATTTATAACTCAAGTTATGACTCAATCCAGTAATTTTCCTACCAAAGGTCAATTGTAACCACTTTCAAACACCAATGACACCAACCAATGGGGGGCGGAATATACGAATATTATTCGCCGAGGTCAACCGCTTAGGCAACAAACCTTAAAGCTACGTGTTAATTTGTCAGTTTGTGGGCTATAATTTTGGCTCTTATCAGTACCACAAAAACATGGAATTTTACGGGAGCTTGAAAACCAATCCAACGCCCCCATCTCCCCGCGATTATTAGCAATCATCAACCAGAGAAATGAAACAAGACTCTACAGTTCAAACTCATAGTTTTCAGACCGAGGTTCAGCAATTATTACAATTGATGATCCATTCACTTTATAGCAACAAAGAATTTTTTCTCCGGGAATTGATTTCCAATGCATCTGATGCTTGCGACAAACTTCGTTTTGTATCCCTGACAGACAGTGCATTACTGGAAGATGATGAACCCTTGGGTATCTGGGTAGAATTAAACCAAAAAGCGAAAACAATCTCGATCCGGGACAATGGCATTGGAATGACCGAACAGGAAGTCATCGACAACATTGGAACCATTGCCCGATCAGGCACCAAACGCTTCATGGAACAAATGAGCGATCAGCAAACAGATGACGACGATGGCAACTTTATTGGACAATTCGGGGTCGGTTTTTATTCCAGTTTCCTGGTATCAAAAAATGTCACCCTAACTACCCGAAAAGCCGGCACTCCGCAGAGCGAAGGAATCAAATGGACATCTGATGGCAGTGGTGAATACACCATCGAGAAAATTGATCGGCCCGAGCGAGGAACAGAAATCACCCTCAAACTAAACAAGGAAGACAAAGAGTATCTCGAAAACTTCAGAGTAAGAAGCATCATCTCTAAATACTCCGACCATATTTCCCTACCTATCCAGATGCCTAAAGAGCCCGAGCTGGATGAAGACGGGAAACCGAAATCTGATCAGGAGCAGGAATGGGAAGCAATCAACAAGGGATCTGCTCTTTGGGCCCGGGCAAAAAAGGAAATTTCAGATGAAGAACATAATACTTTCTATACCTCTTTGACCTACGACCCAGAACCACCGATGTCCGTTCTGCACAATCGTGTAGAAGGTAAGATGGAATACATCTCCCTATTTTATATTCCGTCGAAAGCGCCCTTTGACCTTTGGGATCGCGAGCAAAGACATGGAATCAAGCTATATGTCCGTCGTATCTTTATTTCCGATGACGCCAAGCAACTCATGCCCAACTACCTTCGTTTTGTCCGCGGGCTAGTGGATTCAGCGGATTTGCCTTTGAATGTCTCTCGGGAATTTTTGCAACAGAATCGGGAGATTGACAAGATTCGCACCGCGTCTGTAAAGAAAATTCTGAGCGAAATTGGCAAAATTGCCAAAAAGGACGCTGAAAAATACGCCACGCTCTGGAAAGAATACGGTCGAGTACTCAAAGAAGGATTGATTGAAGATATGGATAACAAGGACGCATTATCCAAATTACTTCGCTTCGCCTCGACCAATGTCGGAGATGAGGCACAAACAGTGTCTCTTGATGATTACATCGCCCGCATGCCAGAGAAACAAAAGGACATTTATTATGTAACCGCAGACAGCCATGCGGCTGCCAGTTCTTCACCTCATTTGGAAGTATTTCGGAAAAATGATATCGAAGTCCTTTTGTTGTCTGATCCGGTAGATGAATGGGTAGTTTCTCACCTCACTGAATACGAAGGCAAGAACCTCAAATCCATTGCGAAGGGCGATTTGGATCTCGATACGCTAAAAGACGCGGATGACAAGGAAGAGGAAGAAAAACGCAAGGAAACCATAAAACCAATGGTTGAGAAGTTTCAATCCATTCTAGCTGACCAGGCGAAAGAAGTTCGGATCTCCAATCGTTTGGTCGATTCGCCGTCTTGCCTGGTTGCTGACGCCCATGATCTTGGCGGTAACATGGAACGGATTCTACAGGCCATTGGTCAGGAGGCGCCTGTTGCAAAACCCATTCTTGAGATCAACCCAGATCACGAAATCGTCAAAAAAATTGACCTGGAAGGAGAATTAATTGAGGACTGGGCGCAGTTACTATTTGATCAGGCCGCGTTAGCAGAAGGAGTCTCCCTTAAAAATCCAGGCGAATTCGTTAAACGAATGAATAAGCTGTTAACCAATTAAACGGCTCGACCAAAGGGACCACTGGAACCAATGAGCAATACCTGGCAATAAATACAACACAATTGCCTGGTATTGCTGATATTGCGGCAATCGAGTCAGATTTAGAAGTTCAGATTAAATCACGATTCGGTCGCCGCAAAGTTCCAACTCCCCGAATCCGTTCTATCGTCCCGCTAATTCCTGATAGCGGAAACAATCCACCAGGTGATCATTTATCATGCCAGTAGCCTGCATAAAGGCATAGCAAATTGTACTTCCCACAAACGTAAATCCTCTTTTTTTCAGGTCTTTGCTTATTGCATCAGATAAGGGCGTATTGGCCGGAACCTGATCCCTCCCGGTCCAGCTATTCTGTATCACCTCCCCATCAACAAAGTCCCAAAAGTACTTATCCAGAGTGATTCCCTGATCCAGCATTTCCAGGTAGGCTCTTGCATTCTTGACAAATCCATTCACCTTCAACTTATTCCTTACTATCCCGGCATTTCCCAATAACTCATCAATTTTGTGTTGCTCATAGCGAGCAATTCTGTGAGCATCAAAATTATCAAAGGCCATTTGATAATTTTCTCTTTTCTTTAAAATTGTTATCCAGCTTAGACCCGCCTGCGCACCTTCAAGACATAGAAACTCAAATAACGCTCGCTCATCATGAAGGGGTGTACCCCATTCATTATCATGATACGACATATAAAGTTCGTCCTCACCACACCACCAACACCGCTTTTGCTCTGACATTCAATCGTTTCTCGATTATTCTTTAAAATAGTGACATTCTACGACAGGAAAAAAATTAACTCTTTTGGCATTTTTTACACTGTGGATTCGTCTAACCCGATTTTCCATCATTTTTCATTGTCGTTTGCGCATATTAAGATATTACGGCAATATCATCCCTAGCTCTGCCTTTCTGGCCTATACATCCCCATTCGCCAGCAACGATGACTGCCAGGAACATCAAACTTCCACCACCGTATCAGTGCGCCCCATTCTGGAGATTAACCAACATGTCGCAGAAACACGAAATATTTGAATATTCCACCAAATCACTCCGTCTTCAGTCCGAGCTCAATATTTTCATGGAAGAACATATCTATCCAAATGAAAAACACTATGCGGAGCAACTCGCTGCAGCTAGCAATCGATTCAGTGCGCTACCCCTCATGGACACACTGAAAGAAAAAGCCAGGGAAGCCGGCTTGTGGAATCTTTTCATACCCGAGACCTTTGCTGAATATAGCGACCACGGCGGTCTCAGCAATGTGGATTATCTGCCTCTCGCGGAAACAATGGGACGTGTACTTTGGTCTCCTGAGGTATTCAATTGTAATGCACCTGATACGGGAAACATGGAAGTATTCATGAGGTATGGGACGTCAGCCCAGCGGGAACAGTGGCTAATGCCCTTGCTTGAGGGGAGAATTCGATCCTGCTATGGGATGACTGAACCCCAGGTCGCATCCAGTGATGCAACCAACGTTGAGCTTTCCATTGTCAAAGATGAAAATGGATGGGTATTGAACGGACGGAAGTGGTATATCACCGGAGCGATGTATGAACGTACACAAATCATCATCGTTATGGGAAAAACAGACCCCATTAATCCAGATCGTCACAAGCAACAAACTCAGGTTCTGGTGCCGAAGAATACCCCGGGAGTCCATATTATTCGCAAGTTAACCACGCTGGGATACGATGATGCTCCAATTGGTCATGCCGAGATGATATTTGATAATGTTCGCGTCCCCCTGGAGAATGTGCTGCTAGGAGAAGGTAGAGGTTTCGAGATTGCCCAGGGGCGGCTTGGCCCAGGCCGAATGCATCATTGCATGCGACTCATTGGCGCGGCTCAACGGTCTCTTGAACTGGCTTGTCAACGGGCAACTACACGAAAAACCTTTGGAAGACTATTAAGCCAACACCAGTCAGTACGAGAGGACATCGCCAGAAGTTTTTCTGAAATTGAAATGGCGAGATTGTTAGTACTCAAGACCTGCCAGCGAATTGACCAGGTTGGTGCCCAGGCTGCAAGAGACATGATTGCGGCGAGTAAAACCAGTATTCCGTTGATGACACAGACCATTATCGACCGATGCATGCAAATACATGGTGCCGGGGGGTTAAGCGAAGACTATTTCATGGCTGAAGCATTTAACTACGCCAGACTCTGTCGCCAGGCTGATGGCCCTGACCAGGTACACCAGATGGCCTTGGGTAAACAGATTATCGAACGATTTTCTTCGTAAGCCTCATCATGCAAAAGGACCCGAAAACACTTGTCAGGTTAGGAGGCTATCTACAAGCCAACCTCTCTGGTTTCGACGAACTAAGGAATATTACGAAGTTTTCGGATGGACAGTCCAATCCGACCTATTTGATACAGGCCAAATCTGGCAAATATGTGCTGCGAAAACAACCCTCCGGAGTACTACTGAAATCTGCCCATGCAGTGGATCGGGAATTCCATGTCATTAGTGCACTAAAAAATACCAATGTCCCAGTACCTGACGCAATACACCTCTGCAAGGATAAGAGAATTCTCGGTAGCCTGTTTTACGTGATGAGCTTTGAACCAGGTCGAGTTTTCTGGAATCCATCCTTACCGGAATTAAACAACAAACAGAGGGCAATAGTGTACGACGAAATGAATCGTGTCCTGGCAGCCTTGCATGACGTCGATATTACCGCCGTCGGTTTGGCGGATTATGGGAAGCCTGGGAACTACTTTGAACGACAGATTAACCGGTGGACAAAACAGTACTGGGCTTGTGAAACCACCCCCATTGACGCAATGAATCAATTGATCAAATGGCTACCACAGAACTTACCCGGAGAAGATAGCAGGGTTAGTCTAATCCACGGAGACTTTCGAATAGACAATATCGTTTTCGAGTCTTCCTCAGTGAAAATCAGAGCATTGCTGGATTGGGAGTTGTCTACTCTGGGGCATCCTTATGCAGATCTGGCATATCAATGCATGCAATGGCGGCTTGCCACAGACGCGACCATCCCTGGGCTTGGCAACCTGGACAGAGAATCCATCGGCATTCCAGGGGAAGAGCAATATGTATCCCTTTACTGCAAAAGACGCGGCATCGCTGAGATTCCTGAGTGGAATTTTTATTTGGCCTTTAGCTTCTTTCGTTTTGCTGCCATATTACAGGGAGTATTAAAAAGGGCGATAGATGGAAACGCTTCGAGTAAAAAAGCATTTGAATATGGAGCAATGGCTCCAACATTAGCTGAGATGGCACTACCGCTTATTGAATAGACTTCCGCTATCTTCACTGACAGACATCAAACACTCAATGACGATCAATTGATGGCTAATTACCGCTCGAACCCCATTCCCAGAATCAGATGCCACGAAATGATCGAAAGCCCGCTGTAACGTCGGCAAATTTATTGTGCTTTATCGCCATGTTCATGTGGGCAATCGGGTTCCCGGCTGCTGATGTGCTCCTCCAAAGCTGGGGACCCATTTCCCTGATTTCCATTCGACAGGTTTTAGGCGTTATCCCACTTTTGCTGATATGGATATTGCTGGATGGGTGGCGACCGGTATTGCTGGCGCCATGGAGACGTGGATTAGGAATAGGAGGATTGGGTTTTGGAGTAGGAGCCATATTGCTTTTGGTCGGACAACAGCTCTCCGACCCTATCACTCCCGCTGTGGCCGCGGCCATGATGCCAGTGGCAGGAGCGATCCTCGAAGTTTTTTTTGACAATAGACGATTAACCCAAAGACTTATGCTGTCCATCACATTCGTTCTCCTTGGTGGATATCTTGCCACCGGAATGAAATCCGAACAGTCTGATTTTGGGCTCGGTGCATTGCTCTGCCTTCTGGCTGTGTTTTTATTTGCATGGGCCACAAGGATCACCACGCACCAGTTTCCTGGGCTCTCAACCATTGGCAAAACGACAATCACACTGGTAGGTGGTACGGTTTTTATATGGTTGACCTATGTTTTTTATTTCATTGGCGGTCTTTCAGGGGTTCAGATCGGGACAGTCAACCCACACAGTATTATTATGTTACTGGTTTTTTCCGTGGCCTCTTTGGGACTTGCCCAGTTTCTATGGATATGGGGAGCAAGTGGGTTCGGCATACTCATTGCATCGTTCCACATGAATGCTGTGCCCTTTTACGTAATGGTAGTGATGGTTGTTTTTTTTGGAGACGAGTGGAGCTGGCTGCAAACAGCTGGCGCGCTGCTGGTTGCGATTGGCGTGCTGCTTTCCCAGCAACCAAAACAGAAAAGAGTCAACGACCAATGACTTCGGAGTGATCATTGGCCAGACAAATGGCTAGACGAATGCCAAGACCAACGATAAGGCCAATAGAGACATCGCCGACAAGGACATTAACCTAAGTTTGACAAATGCGGCAAATCCAGAAATGGTAGTGGAAGTCCTGGCCATGCTGGCGAAATGAAACGCTATGGGTCAGGTATGAATCATGCTCCACTACCACCAACCGAGCCGGTTACCAACATTCCATCCACCTTGATAAAGCAGAAAACAACCGAACCCTATTAATAAAACAGCATTAAACCAGGCGAGTTTCCCTTTTGCAATTTTCGCTCCCTGACGTCCAATCATTCCCCATAGATAAACACCGCAATAAAAAAATGGCAGTCCAATAGTAAAGAACAACAAGACATCCAGTGTCAAATTACCCGTAAAATTCGCCGCAAGATATCCCGCAGGCAAGGTTAACCAAACCTTGGGATTGGTCCATGACACCAATACCATGGTTTGCCAGGTGAACCTGAATCCACTTCCCTTTGATGAAGAGTTTCTGATCACTTTGTAGGCAAGCCAGAATATAACCACCGCCCCAATAAAATAAAGACCAGTATACAGATCTGCATTGATGTGTCCCAAAGTACCAACTGAAAAACCAATCAACATATTGACCGGCAACCACGCGATCAATATGTAAATGGTATAGTTCTTATACAATTCGACGAAAGAAGTGGTCCTGGCAGCATCCATGGTGGCGATCCAAAAGGGCCCAATGGAGAACGCAAATGCGCTCCAGAATGTGATTGTAGCAATGGCAGATTCTTTCAATTTATATTCCTTGTTACGGAGGAACGGGATCAGATACCCTGCCTATTTTAGCAATATCAACCACCAGATTTATGAGAGAAAATTCATGGGTTTACAGCTGCCATCAGGAAGGCATTCGAAAAAGCGACCTCCCCCGAATGCGTAAGACCAAACATGAAATTATGTCCGAAAAGCTCATAGTAAGCTATTCGGAAAAATTGGAATATCGTTTGCTACTTCTCTACAAGTGTCATTTGGTTGCAATAGTGTTGCGGGGTCAGTATTTCGGATGAGGCATCACATATGAAAAGCTCCTCCAGAAAAAAGCTTCTGGGCGGCATTGCAGATGCTTTTTCGGATCGCAATTTTCGTATTCATTCAGTGGGAGCCATTGCGTCCTGGATTAGCTTTTTTGTCCAGATTGTGGCGGTCTCGTGGATGACCTGGGAAATTACCCAGTCAACAACCTGGCTGGCAATCATTGCTTTGCTGGACATCCTGCCAAATATTTTGTTGCTCCCATTAGGAGGGGCACTGGCCGATCGTTTTGATCGATACAAAATACTTCTAATACTCAATCCTCTTATGCTGATTCAGGCGTTGATACTCGCATTGCTTGGGTGGAGTGGCAGCTTGACCATCTGGAGTCTGGCCATACTCGTATTGGTTCATGGCCTTCTTCTCTCTTTTTATGTTCCGGCAATGCACGGTGTGTTGCCGCGCTTTATCGCTAAAACCCACCTCGCCTCAGCCATTGCCGTTAATTCTGCTTATACTCAGTTCGCAGTATTTGCCGGCCCCGCCATAGCAGGGTGGATTATTTCTTCCTATAGTATTGCTGTTGCATTCATCATTAATGTAGTCGGATATCTAATTTTGTTTGTAAGTCTTCTTTTCCTGAGAACCCCGCCGGACTACACCAAGCCCGAAACAAGCTCCCTCACGATTCGTCAGGATATCACCGAAGGGTTTTCGTATCTTAGAGGCCATCGAGGAATATTTTTGTTGCTTGTAATGACACTTTGGGCAGAAGTTATTGGTTCCGGGATTTACCATATGGCACCTGCATATTCAGCTGAGTTTCTGAATATGGGAGTTGAAGGAGTATCTTTGGTATTGGCATCATTCGGCATTGGCGCCACCATATCGGCATTGTGGCTGGCAAGGGGTGGAGCACACGTTGTTACACCCAACAACATACTATGGTCATTTCTGGCTTTTGGATTATCCATCGGTTTTCTATTTCTTTTTTCCGATGTTTATCTGATCGTTGTAGTATGTGTACTGGTTGGCATCGCTGGGGAAATTCAGCATACCGGTACGATGTCCCTGATCCAGCTCGTTGTTGATGAAAACAAACGAGGGCGGGTGATGGGCAATCTGTTCCTGCTACAACAGATTGCCGCAGGGATCGGAACCTATTTCATCGGCGCCATTGCATCTTCACATGGATTAGCAATACCCATGCTGGTCATGGTTTTCTGTTGCCTGCTGGCCTGGATCTTCATATTCACGCGACGTGAGGCTCTGGCTTCTGCTCTGGGTTCTGCCCTGGATCCTAACTCGGGAACCACTGCTGATTGATCGACCTAAAACACTTAAATTCTTCAGCATTGCTATGGTCTTATCGACTACTTGAAAATCGATCACACAACACCATATTTCGTGCTTTGCCCTCCTCGCGCTAAAAATGCCCCCAGCTCTTACCATAAACGATCTAAGAAAAACCTATGACAATGGTCATGTTGCCCTTAATGGGATAAACCTGACTGTAGAGACAGGAGATTTCTTTGCATTGTTGGGAAGAAATGGCGCAGGAAAATCAACCGCCATCGGGATTATTTCATCCATAGTCAATAAATCCGGCGGATCAGTTCAGATATTTGATGCAGATATTGACACAGATTTCAGCAAAGCAAAATCCTACCTCGGTATCGTGCCCCAGGAAATCAACTTCAGCGTTTTTGAAACTACCCGGCAAATCGTCGAAAATCAGGCAGGCTACTATGGCATCGGAAAAAAACTAGCCAGTGAAAGAACCGAACACTACCTTAGGCAGCTTGATTTATGGGAAAAAAGAGACCAGCCTTCACGAGCACTTTCCGGTGGGATGAAGCGAAGGTTGATGATTGCAAGAGCTCTCGTGCACCAACCCAGACTACTCATACTCGATGAGCCAACAGCAGGAGTAGATATTGAAATCCGACGCTCAATGTGGGATTTCCTCACTGAAATTAATGCTCAGGGAATCACCATCATTCTGACAACACATTATTTGGAAGAGGCGGAAAGCCTGTGTCGGAATATCGCAATTATCGAACAGGGAGAATTGGTGGAAAACACAAGTACAAGGAATCTACTGGCCAAGTTACAGCAAGAAATTTATGTGCTTGACCTTGTGACTGAGCTTGATACGCTCCCACCTGATCTTATGAATTCAGATACCCATTCATGGACAATGAGGAACAGCCTTACTCTGGAGGTAGCGGTACCAAAATCTGCGGGAGTAAATTCTATTTTCGAACAGCTTAATACTCAAAGCATTATGGTTTCAAGCATGCGCAACAAAACCAATCGATTAGAGAAACTCTTCCTCGACACGGTAGAAGGAACCAAAGCCTGATGACATCGCAACAAATCTGGATAGCTTATCTTACCATCGTTCGAAAAGAAGTCTCACGATTCTTAAGAATATGGCAACAGACCCTGCTGCCTCCCGTCATCACCACCTCTCTTTATTTTGTGATTTTCGGAAATTTAATCGGCCCTCGTATCGGTCAAACGAACGGACATAACTACATGGACTTCATTGTTCCGGGATTGATATTAATGTCCGTTATTTCCAGCTCCTATGCCAATGTGTCTTCTTCCTTTTTTAGTGCCAAGTTTCAGCGCTCCATCGAAGAAATTCAGGTGACGCCAACACCAAATAGCATTATTCTTTTAGGATACGTTACCGGGGGAATGGTACGGGGGATGCTGGTTGGAACGGTAGTTACGGTGGTGGCACTCTTTTTTAGCCGACTGGTTGTTCATAGCGCCCTGGTGATGATCAGTGTCATTATGCTGACTTCCCTGTTATTCGCATTGGGGGGATTTCTAAATGGCATATTTGCCAGAAAATTTGATGACGTGTCCATTGTTCCGAACTTTATATTGACGCCCCTAACTTATCTTGGAGGGGTGTTTTACTCAATCAAATTGTTACCCGATTTTTGGCAAAACGTCTCCCACATTAACCCAGTTCTTTATATGATAAACGCATTTCGATTTGGGTTTCTTGGAACATCCGATATCAGTTTATCCACCTCCTACTTACTGATTTCTACTTTCATCATCGTGCTATTCTCAGCGAACCTGAGACTCCTCAACAGTGGCTATGGTATTCGTCAATAGGTTGCGCCAGGCTTTGCGTCTCCCCTGTTTTAAAAATAGCCAGACCCACGCCCTATTTATTCACGCCCTATTTATTAATGTCTGATATCAATTGCTTTGTCTTACCCGTTTCTCTGGCACTTAGCAACTGGGACATTTTGGATTCAAGTTTTGTAACATCCGTAACGCGCACCTGACGCTTCACTGCCAGCAACGCCGCAGGATCCATACTAAACTCTCGCAAACCCAAGGCCAGCAAAACCCGAGTGTAACGAACGTCTCCCGCCATCTCCCCACACATGGACACAGGAATATTCGCTGATTTTCCCGCATCAATAGTCATTTTGATCAAACGTAACACAGACGGATGGAGCGGATCGTATAGATAGTTCACTTCGTCATCGATGCGGTCAATAGCGAGGGTATACTGAATAAGGTCATTGGTACCAATGGACAGAAAATCAAGTTTGTGAGCAAATAGATCCGCTGAAATCGCAGCGGCGGGGACCTCGATCATTCCACCAATGGGTAGATTATGATCATAGTCATGCCCTTGTTGATCAAGTTCACGTTTTACTTCATCGAGTAAAACATAAAGCTGATCAAGCTCCTCAGTATTGGATACCATTGGTATCATCATCCGTAACTTTCCAAAAGCAGAGGCCCGGTATATTGCTCTCAGTTGAGGTTTAAATAAACCAAGGTCATGGAGACACAGGCGTATTGCTCTTAATCCAAGTGCGGGATTCATTTTCATGGCATCATTTGAGCGCCCACCGTCTACCTGCTTGTCCGCGCCGAGATCTAACGTACGAATCGTCACCGGGCAACTGGCGCGTTTAAGTATTCTGCTATAAATCGTGAATTGCTCCTCCTCATCCGGCAACTGTTTCCGATTCATGTACAAAAACTCGGTGCGATACAAACCAACACTCATCGCCTTTTGGGAAAGGCTTTCTTCAATTTCCTCGGGAAGCTCAATATTCGACATCAACTGTATTTCGGTACCATCCAGCGTGATAGCTTCGGCTTCTCGCAGATCGTCCAGTTCCTGCACGCGGCGAAGAATCTTTTCCATTCGCTTTGCGTAACTCTCCAGGGCCTGCTCATCAGGATTGACGATAACCACTCCCCGCATGCCATCAATGATCAATAAATCGCCCGTTCGCAAATAGCAAATCGATCCATGCAAACCCACAATAGCAGGAATTTTCATACTTCGGGCCAGTATGGCAGTGTGTGAGATTGGCCCTCCCAGGTTCGTAATAAATGCACCTATTTTGTGCTTTTTAAGCTCAATGGTATCTCCTGGAGTTAAATCATTGGCGACAATAATTTCATCGTCGAACTTTCCTTCGGGTTGAGATACAAGCTCACTTTGCTCATTCAATAACTCCCCCAAAACCCGACCAATCACTTGTGCGATATCTGCCGACTTGCTACTTATATAAGGGTCATCTATGTCATTGAACAGTTGCGCAAGTTTCATCCCATGCTGCTGTAATGCGGCTTCCGCATTAATCCTTTGCTCACGAATAATTGTCTTGGGCTCCTGACTCAACATCGGATCTTCTGCCATCAGGATATGGGCGCCCAAAAACGCCCCAATCTCCTCGGCAGCATCATCCGAAAGCTGGGATTTTACTTTTCCTAGTGTTGTCTTCGCGCTCAAAAAGGCTTTTTCCAGCCTGGAGATCTCTTCGTCAACCAAATCAGTGCTGATCGGATAACGGGGCACATCCTGTCCCGGTCTGCTAATGATTCTAGCTCGTCCTATCGCAATACCTGTCCCTACACCATTTCCGTATAACGCAAGCATCAATCCTGCTCCTTCGGAAGACAGGTTTGTGGAACAGCTCGACTAGCAGAGGAAAAAAATACATTCATAACGTATTTTTAGACGGTTCCAGGAAAACGGCAACGGCCTGTCCAGTGTGACTCATTCTCCCTCGTCAAAATAATCGCCAAACATTTTGATGATTGCCTCACTCGCTGCGCTGGCATCCTCACCCTCTACATGCAAAGCTAAAATCGTTCCCTGAGTAGCAGCTAACATCAGCACCCCCATGATACTTTTTGCATCCACGCCCTGTTCTCCCTTGTAAAGGGTGATTTGGCTTGCATAGTTCGCACACAATTTAACCAATTTAGCGGCAGCCTTGGCATGCAGACCAAGTTTGTTAACCACCTCAACTTCCATTTCTATCTTCACTTGGAGAGCTCCCGATGGCGAACCTGAACATTAATCTGGCGTTTCGAAAAGAGATCACGTAGCCGCTCAGTGATGTAAACAGAGCGATGCTGTCCTCCAGTACAACCAATTGCAACAGTAATATAGCTACGATTTTCGCTGACGAATCCAGGTAACCATTTCTCCAGAAACCTAAAAATCTCGTCTCTCATTTCCCTAACGCTAGGCTTCGATTCAAGAAATTCCGCCACTGGAGAATCCAGTCCTGTCGATGCCCTGAGATCTGGCTCCCAATAGGGGTTAGGCAGACATCTAACGTCAAACACAAAATCAGCTTCCCGGGGAGAGCCGTGTTTAAAACCGAAAGACTCGATAAGAAATAACGGTCCAGAAGATAACCCCCCTCCGGCGAAATCTCGTATTAGCCCCCTCAGTTCATGGGGCGTGGTCTCCGTTGTATCAATAATTTTTTCCGCCCGATCATGAAGAGGTTGCAACAATTGACGTTCCAATCGTATTCCTTCAATCAGTGGCGTACGGGTATCTGTAAGTGGGTGTTTCCTGCGGGTTTCACTATATCGCCTAACCAGCTTGGACTCTTCGGCTTCCAGAAAAATAATACGGCAGCGTTTACCCTGGGATTCCAGCTCTGCCAACTTGGTATCCAATTGTTCGAGAAAATGCTGGTTACGGGAGTCGATCCCTACCGCGGCACCGGGAAAAGACTCTGTAGTCGTATCAATTCCCTGGGGCAAGCAATTCGTAAATTCAGGCAACAACACCGCAGGCAAGTTATCAATACAATAGAAGCCAATGTCTTCCAATGATTGTAACGCCACACTTTTTCCTGAGCCGGAAAGTCCACTTACAATGATTGTGTCGGAAGAGAATGCAGTCATACCCCAGTTTTCTTTTTCATTATTTCGTCATGTCGCAACAAAAACTCCTTACCACTATCCATTCCAGACATCCGAAGCAGGTGGTTTCGTACCGCTGCTTCAACCAACACCGCAAGATTTCTTCCGGGAGCAACCAACATGGTTAGGCAAGGCATCTGGATCCCCAAAATATCTCTCATTTCAAGACTTGGAGACAATCGATCTACTTTTTTTACTTCGGAATCTGTCGCTTCCTGCAAATCAATAATCAATTGCAAGCGATAGAAATCAAGTACCGCCGAAGGACCGAACATTTTGAGTATACTGATGATACCCAATCCCCGTATTTCAATGTAGCCTCTAAGCGTAGCCGGACACTCACCAACTAACTCATTTTGCTCACTTCTATATATGTCCACTGCATCATCTGCTACCAGTTGGTGTCCACGTTGAATCAAATCCATCGCCACTTCGCTTTTACCAACGCCACTAGAACCAGTAATCAATATACCTGTGTTCATCACTGCCAGGAATACGCCATGTTTCGTCTTACGCAAGGCGATTAGCTTTGGTAGATGGGACATTAGATAATCCACCACCTCTATCTCACCCACACTGGTCTTTACCAAGGCAATATTATATCTCTCACAAACAGCTACTAACGCTGGACTAGCTTCGCAGCCTGCACACAGAATGACAAGTGACACAATCTCTCCACGAAAAACGGCACACCCGCTTAGGGACTGTTCGGTCTGTGCATACATCCACTCCATCTCGCTAGCCGATACAATGGTAATGCAGGAGGCACGGAGTGGATTAAGATACCCTAACAGATGGATCGCATGGAGCTGTCTATCGATATGCCTGGTTGTTCTGACATACCACCTGACTCCAGCAAGACCTTCTACGATCAAATCAGGATGTATGGATTTCAGATCCTGACGGCTATTGTCCTGGCGACTATTCATCGCTGATACTGAAGTATAATCGCTAGATGGTTAGAAAGAGCTCGTACAATCCATCGGCGCAGTCAGCCTGTTTGAGTTTTTCGATGAACCCATCCTCCCCGAATCCGGTGGCCAACCTGGATAAAAGTTTGAGATGGGTTTCATTGGCATCAACCGGAACCAGAAGACAAATAGCCATCCAGACAGGTTGATCATCAATAGCGTCATAGTCAATGGCTTCTTTTAGCTTTACGGCCGCAATGATAGGAGTATCAATTCCCTCAAGGCGACCGTGTGGCAATGCAATTCCCTTACCCAACCCAGTACTTCCCAAACGCTCGCGATCGTTTAGCGTTTTAAATATGCAGTCGCACTCTGATACCGCGTCGCTATTATCAACTATGAGTTGAGCCAGCTCTTCGAACAACCTCTTTCGACTGGCAACACACAAATCCATGACAACGAACTGTCTGTAGAGATAATCAAGCGCGACGTCCGTCATAACGTTTCCGTTAAAGGTAGCTCTGTTTATTTCGGAACGGGACAGATCGGTAGAAATTTGAGTCATCCGGGTATTTGTTTTATCGAGTCTTGATCACGGTGGTGGTCGGATAATTTTTCCTTGTGTTTTATAACCTGGCTGTCCAATTTGTTAACCATGGCATCAATCGCTGAATACATATCATCAGATGTGCTGGAAGCGTGGATCTTAGCACCTTTTGCATTAATAGTGGCCTCGGCAATGTGCCTGGTTTTTTCTACGTGTAGCACCACATTTGTATTCGTAACGTGGTCAAAATGACGCGTGATTTTCTCTACTTTTTCCGATACGTGATAGTGCAGAGAATCAGTGATATCCATATGTTGACCAGTTATTGATATTTGCATAGTTATCTCCAGTTTTGTGACTCATGAATTAGCCGACAGACCAGACAGCTCTGCCAACGCGAATATTTTCGAAAAACAGATTTCATTTTTCATCGGAACACCTAAAACAAAGGTACTGAACTTCATTCTTACGGAAAGAGACCACTATCATATTCCCAAAGCAATTTTTAATAGAATGATTCAAAACAGTCCCGTTCCTGCCTCACAGTCAGCTCAATGATCAAATTCTAGCGAAAAAAAAAACCATGGACTTTATATGCTAGACTTATTGAGTTTGCATATAGTTCATCATGTTATTGAGCGCATCATTGGAAACGAGCTCTAGGTATAACGATTGAACAGGATAAGACTGGGAAAACCCTGACGCAGGAGCTCCTGGCACAGAAGAGCAAGGGATAGGGATGGAAATATAGATGGCACATCAAACACCTGGACCATAAACGAAAGATTCAGGAAAAGACTCAGGAAAAGATTCAGGGGAAAGGTTCTGGGAAAAAATTCAGAGAAAAACCCAGAAAAAGAAACAAACCAAAAGAACAAAGTGAGGTATGACAACCCTGCGACCCCGTTAGATTTTCACTCTGCTACAGTCGCAGCGAAGTTTTAAGGCTCCCTGAAAAAGGGAAAATCAAAGATGAAAATCCCTCCCCAAATACACCTCCTGAGCCTGTTCATCATTCATTATCTTCTCTGGTGAGCCCGATACAAGCACCTCTCCCTGGTGAAGAATATAAGCCCTATCACAAATACCCAGGGTTTCCCGGACGTTATGGTCAGTAATCAAAACACCAATGCCACGATTTTTTAGCACACCAATAATATGTTGAATATCCCTGACCGCAATGGGATCAACGCCAGCAAATGGCTCATCAAGCAAAATGAAAGCGGGCCCCAAGGCGAGCGCCCTGGCAATTTCAACCCGTCTCTGCTCCCCACCAGAAAGCATAATGGTCAAATTATCCTTGAGCCGATAAATACCGAATTCATGCATGAGCCCTTCACTGATTTCCTGCCTTTCTTCCCGAGTATAACGACCAGTTGCTTCAAGCACTGCAAGAATATTCTGTTCAGTGGTTAGCTTGCGAAAAACTGAATGCTCCTGGGGCAGATAGCCAATTCCTTTTCTCGCTCGTTCGTACATGGGTAGATTGGAGATGTCCTCGCCCTGCAACAGTATGGAACCCTCTGTTTGTCGAACCAAACCTATAATCATATTGAAGCTGGTTGTTTTACCAGCTCCATTTGCTCCCAATAAACCCACTACTTCATTGTCAGAAACGCTGATATTGACACCATTAACGATGGTGGATTGTTTATATTTTTTGACCAATCCCACGGCTGACAAGGTTTTCAACGTTGGACTCTCCTTAAGATTGGGTGACAGACCCCTGCTTCCACCATGGGCTATCCTTTTTTCTTTTTGCGAGGCTGGATCACCAGACTTGGACGACTGGCACCCTGGTCTGCATTGTCAGAATCATCACTCGATGCTTCACCGCTATCATTTTTCTTGGTGCCAGCAGTCTGGTTTCCACCTCCTTTGACTTTTTCGGTTACAAGATCATAGGTAATTAATCGACCGCTAATCTGAGTTCCACCCTGGCTGACCTTAGCCTGACTTCTGAGCACAACAACCTCTTCAATTTGATCCATGGTTATTTTTCTAGCGACCCCAATCACATCATCTTTGGAACCTTCCGGACGCTGCTTGAACCGGCTTGGGCTTCCAGTACAAACACCTTTGTCTAATCCACCTTCATCATTCAGGTGGGTAACCAGCTCATCACACTCGATGCGAATGCTGCCCTGTCGAAATACCACATTGCCCCGATAAATTCTTACCCCAGTACTCAGGTCGATCTCGAAATCATCGGCGTCCAGCATTGCCGGTTGTTCCGTATCGCTATCCAGCGCGAATACCGGTTGAATGATAACTGCGCTTAATATCAAAAATAAAAATCGATATAACATATTCATTAGCCTCTATCTTGATCCAGATGAATAACCATTTTCTTCGTAGACGCCACACCGCCTACACTATTATCGGATCCACCCTCGATGACACGTACATTACCGGTTAGCAAAACTGTACGTCGATTATTATAAAGCCATCCGGATTCCGCAGAAACACGACGAGCAGTTCCATCAGACTCGTATTGGATGATTATGGGGTTATCCAATAACACCCTATCCCCCACGGGATAATGAACCAATCGATCAGAAATAATTTCATAGCTTCGCCCCAGACTATCTATCCCCTGGGAGGTGAAATTTTCAACATAATAATCCGGATCATTTTTTTCGGACTCCGCAATTTCTTCATCCGAAGACTCCAGCAATCCGAACTGGAGCCAGGCAGATAATCCGGCCAGCAGCAGAAAAACAGAAATGAGCAGAATATTTTGCTTATTTTCCATAACTGTCTTTTATTTTCAATAAACTATTTTCGAAAAGCCAAACAAGCTAGATGACTCCAACCCGGAGTAGATCATAGGTATTTAATGCACCAATAACGAGACCATCCTCATTGACAACGAATACGCTATTGAGTGCATGCAATCCATACTGCGCGTGTTCCCTCATTAGCTTAACGATTTCTTCTGCCAACATGTCGTCCCGGATTGTTAATGGCTCCCGGCACATCAAATCAACTACGCCACTTTTGTATATGTCGATTCTATCATTCAATGTTCGTCGCAAATCACCATCGGTAAACATCCCCAGTAACCGACCGTCATCATCCACGACTCCTGCCATACCCAGTGATTTCGATGTCATTTCCAATAGCAACTCATGCATGGTTGCATTCTGTCCAACCAAAGGCAGTTCATCACCGCTATGCATAATATCTGATGCATATAATAATAACCGACGCCCCAGCGCACCGCCTGGGTGGGTTCGTGCAAAATCCTGGGCGGAAAATCCTCTTTGGCGCTGCACTACCACGGCTAACGCATCGCCCATCACCAGTGTTGCCGTGGTGCTTGCAGTGGGTGCGAGATTATGGGGGCAGGCTTCTTTGTCCACACTAACATCGAGAGATGCATCGCACAGACTTGCCAGTGTGGAGTTCATTTTTCCGGTCAACGCGATGGTCTGAACTCCGAGCCTTTTGACGATGGGAAGAATCGAAACAATTTCTACCGTCTCGCCGGAATTGGATATCATGATAACTAAATCTTTTGGGGTAATCATTCCTAGGTCACCGTGGCTAGCTTCCCCCGGATGCACAAAAAAGGAAGGTGTTCCGGTACTCGCTAGCGTAGCGGCGATTTTCCCCCCAATGTGCCCAGACTTACCCATGCCGATGACGACCACCCGACCCGGACATTCCAGAATCATTTGGCATGCTTTTTCAAATCGATAATCAAGACGGTCAGACAATGCAGATATCGCGGCAGTTTCGATCTCTATTACCGAGCGGGCATGATCAATAACTTGTAGGGGGGGCATATGTGAAGTGGAACGCTAGTGGTGTAGCAGAGTATATCAAATAGCCGATTAATCAGGTAAATAAGTTGGATCGGGTTTTCCAATCCACCATCTAGTAGTACCATAGGCGCTTTCGCTCTCTGGTACTTATAAAAATGGAAATATTGACTGCTGAAAACCTGATCAATCTGCTACTGTTGATATTGCTGCAGGCCGTGCTCGGATTCGACAACCTATTATACATTTCGCTGGAATCAAAGCGGGTTAAACCACATCAGCAAGCTTCCATTCGGCGTTTGGGCATTGCTTTAGCGGTTGCCCTTCGTATTGTTCTTCTATTAGTGGTCGTCAAAGTCCTCAGTCTTTTCAAAGACCCCTTTTTCTCCATCCAGCTTCCAGGAATCATCGAAGCCACCTTCAATCTGCATAGCCTGGTCGTTCTTGTTGGCGGTGTTTTCATCATCTATACCGCAATTAGTGAAATCACCCACATGTTGTTACTCGATGAACTTGGTCACACGAATAAAGAGAGTGCTTCTTTCGCCAAAACACTTTCATTAGTCGTCATCATGAACGTTGTTTTCTCGTTTGACTCCATTTTAAGCGCCATGGCGCTGACCGATGTCTTCGCGGTTATGGCGCTGGCAATCGTTATTGGTGGTTTGTTGATGATCTGGCTGTCCGATCATGTGGCCGAGTTTCTTGAGAAGAACCGCATGTATGAAGTCATCGGGCTATTTATACTTTTCATCGTTGGCATCATGCTGTTGGCTGATGGTGGTCACCTGTCTCATCTCAAAATCGCAGGACATGCCATCGAACCAATGAGCAAGTCCACCTTCTATTTTGTGATTGGGACCGTCGTTCTAGTGGAAATTGCCCAGGGGCGTTACCGTTCTAACCTACTCTTAAAGAAAGCAGCCCAACGGATGGCAAAATAGAACAGGGCGACCCTGTCCACCCTTTGGTCACCCCTGGGGCCGGGTTTAGTAACTTATTGATCGGTTACTTCTGTCCAGATTTCCGATTCCTATTCACATAAAAGGCAAAAGATCATGAACATTGACGATAAAACCCGAACAGAAATCGAAGCAGCAGTGTTTCGAAAAATGATCGCTCACTTTCAGACCCACCCCGAGGTACAGAACATCGATCTGATGAATTTGGGATATTTTTGTCGTAACTGTTTTTCGAAATGGTATGCCGGGGCTGCGAAAGAACACGACATAGATATTGATTACGATCAGGCACGTGAAATAATTTACGGTATGCCATTTAGTGAATACAAAACCCAATACCAGGAAAAAGTATCCGAAGAACAACTCGCAAAATTCGAAAAAAGCCAGTTAAAGGCAACTGAATAAGAAGAGACCGAATAAGGAGAGAATTGAAAGCAGACGAGTCACCAGCTACCCACAGCTACCACCCAGGACTGGGCTAACAGGCACTCCGCTAACAGTCACTTAACAGGCACTCCCCCTGGGCCTCCCTACCCTGGAACTCCTAGCCGTTGCGGATGGATGCGCTTACTGAATGCACTGTGTCCACAAGAGTTTTGACTCGATTGGGTTCAATTTGAGGGTGAATGCCATGCCCCAGATTAAATATGTGGCCGTTTGCCCCTCCTATTTCATTGAGAATTCTGGTGGCCTCCTGTTGTACTTTGGCATCTGAAGCGTATAAAACCGTGGGATCCATATTGCCCTGAAGTGCGGCCCTGTCGCCGATTCGCCTGTATGCATCGCACAGTGGTATGGTCCAATCCAGCCCGACCGCATCACAACCTGTATCTGCAATTTTCTCCAGCCACAGCCCTCCTCCTTTGGTAAACAGGGTAACAGGGATATCCCTGCTAATATCATCTGACTTTAATGCAGCCACAATTTGCGCCATATAACCCAAGGAAAAATCTGCATAATCCGGCGTGGAAAGAACACCTCCCCAGGTATCAAATAGCATTATCGATTGAACCCCTGCGGCGGCTTGCGCTTTAAGATAGTTGATAATTGCATCTGTATTTTTCTGTAACAATGCATGAGCCACGGCAGGTTGATCATGCATCATGGATTTGATCCGGCGGAAATCCTTACTCCCTCCCCCTTCCACCATGTAAGTCGCCAGCGTCCAGGGGCTGCCAGAAAAGCCGATGAGTGGTACAGCACCATGGAGCTCATGGCGAATCATTTTGACTGCGTCGGTCACATAAGCAAGGTCAGTGATAACGTCAACCTCGGGTAATCTTTCTACGTCCGTCGACGAACGAAGTGGTCTTGAAAAACGTGGCCCAATACCCTCGTTGAGGGTCAAACCCAGTCCCATGGCATCAGGGATCGTCAAAATGTCGGAAAAAAGAATGGCAGCATCCAACTCAAACCGTCTTAATGGCTGAAGGGTTACCTCGCAAGCCAGCTCTGGCGTTTTACAAAGAGTCAGAAAATCGCCAGCCTTGGCTCGGGTCTCCCGATATTCGGGTAAGTATCGTCCCGCCTGGCGCATTATCCAAACCGGGGTAGAGTCCACAGGCTCTCGGCGCAAGGCTCTGAGCAATCGATCATTTTTCAAGGTCATTGAGTTAGAGTGTCAAGGGCACGAGCAAAGGACAGATGATAACTTAAATCAGGGTCGTCGTATCCCACAGATAAGTAAAAGAACACATGATTTCCTATTTTAAGATTACCCCTATGACCCCTCGACGACCTTTTGAGTACGTAAATAGTGATCAACCACTTCAGCACATTGGCGACCTTCGTGAATTGCCCATACCACGAGGGATTGTCCACGACGCATGTCTCCTGCGGAAAAAACGCCGTGCAAACTGGTTTGGTATGCATTTACTCCTTGAGTTTGGGCTTTAACATTGCCTCTGTCGTCTTTTTCCACACCCAGAGCCTCCAGCAGATTCTCATGAACAGGGTGAACAAACCCCATGGCCAATGTCACCAGATCAGCTTTGAGTTGGAATTCAGATCCCTCTATTTCTTTCATCTCCCATTGGCCGTCCACGTTATCCCACGCAACCTTGATGCATTTAACAGCGCAGAGATTACCCAACCCATCATCAACAAACTCTTTTGTCATGACGTCCCACATCCGATCACAACCTTCTTCCTGGGAAGATGAAGTGCGCATTTTGTGTGGCCAGTTTGGCCACGTTAGCGCCTTGTCTTCTTTTTCGGGAGGTTGGGACAGGATTTCAATTTGAGTAACTGATTGGGCTTTTTGTCTCAAAGAGGTTCCAATACAGTCCGAACCCGTATCACCGCCGCCGATAACCACAACATGTTTTCCTTCTGCTGAAATGTATTCTTGATCAACAACAGTATTCGTTTGAACCTTTCGCGTATTGCTGCGCAGAAAATCCATAGCGAAATGAACCCCATTCAGAGAACGCCCCGGGACGGGCAGATCCCGCGGCTTTTCGGAACCGCCCGCGAGAATCACGGCATCGAAGTTTTCTAGCATCCACTCCACTGGAATGTCGACACCAATGTGAGTTCCACTATGAAACTTCACGCCTTCTGCCTTCATTTGAGCCATGCGACGATCGATTACTTTTTTGTCCAGTTTAAAATCTGGAATCCCATATCTCAGCAACCCACCGCTACGGAGCTGCTTTTCATACAGGGAGACAGTATGACCTGCCCGGGCAAGTTGCTGTGCGCACGCCAATCCCGCTGGTCCAGACCCGATCACCGCGGCCTTTTTTCCACTTCGGTGTTTCGGTATTTGAGGTTGAATCCAGCCCTCTTCCCATGCTCTTTCAACGATACTGTATTCGATCGTTTTGATGGTTACAGGATTATCATCAATATTTAGTGTGCAGGAAGCTTCACAGGGAGCCGGACATATTCTTCCGGTAAACTCCGGAAAATTATTCGTGGAATGAAGCACGGCGCTCGCAGTTTTCCAATCATCGCGATAAACCAGGTCATTCCAATCGGGAATAATATTATTAACCGGGCAACCCATGTGACAAAAAGGAATGCCACAATCCATGCAGCGGGCACCTTGTGCCCTGAGCTCACCATTAGTCAGAGGAATAACAAATTCATTAAAATGGAGTTTTCGACTTTCGACCGATTCATATTTCCGATCTTTGCGATCTATCTCGATAAACCCATTAACCTTACCCATGAATCACCTCTTTATTCTCCTCTAGAGACTGGGGTGCATCTAGTTTTGTTGCAGCACTCTCACGGCGTTGCTCCAATGCGTTTCGATAGTCTATTGGCATCACTTTGACGAACCGGGAACGATATTCAGACCAATGTTCCAGAATGGTTTTCGCGATTTCGCTATTCGTATAATGCTGATGCCGCTCGATATAATACTTAAGCCGCGCCTCATCCGAAGAAAGCATGTCTGTTAGGTCAACGATTTTTGAGTCTTCTTTAACCGACTCCAGTTCCACCATTTCCATATTACACCGACTCTCGAACTGACCGTCATCATCCAATATATAAGCAATTCCACCGGACATCCCCGCCGCAAAATTCCTGCCTGTAGATCCAAGACAAACCACAATACCACCTGTCATATATTCACAACCATGGTCCCCTACTCCTTCCACCACTGAGGCAGCACCCGAATTTCTAACACAAAATCTTTCTCCCGCCACACCATTAAAATAGGCCTCACCAGAAATTGAACCATACATCACAGTATTCCCAACGATGATATTTTTCCGAGGGTCACTAATACCGCTATTTTCTGACGGATAAACAGCAATTCTTCCTCCGGACAAACCCTTTCCAACATAATCGTTGGCCTCACCTTCCAACGAAATAGACACTCCTTTTGCCAGCCAGGCACCAAACGATTGCCCTGCCGTCCCATCCACCTTGATATGTATGGTGTCATCTGCCAAACCCTGATGACCGTGTTTTCTGACAACTTCTCCGGACAACATAGCACCAAAGGTACGATTCGCATTCGTGATGGATGTTTTGATTTGTACCGGGCTGCCAGTATCAATAGCGGATCTCGCCTGCTCAATCATTCTGTGATCCAGTGCCTTCTCCAAACCATGGTCCTGAAACTGAGTCTGGCGTATATCCACGCCGTCAGCTGCTTCTGGTTTCGCTAACATTGCTGAGAAATCCAATCCTCTTGCCTTCCATTGTTTAATCGCCTCTCGGGTTTTTAGGCGATCAACCTGGCCAATCATTTCGTTCACTGTTCTAAATCCCATTTTCGCCATAATTTGACGTAATTCCTCAGCGACGAAAAAGAAATAATTGATAACGTGTTCAGGCTGGCCTGTGAACTTCTTTCTTAATTCCGGATCCTGAGTCGCAACTCCTACCGGGCAGGTATTGAGATGGCACTTCCTCATCATGATACAACCCTGGACAATCAGTGGCGCCGTAGCAAACCCAAATTCATCTGCGCCCAACAATGCCCCAATCGCAACATCCCTACCCGTTCTCAAACCGCCATCTACCTGAACCGAGATCCGTCCCCGTAGATTATTCAACACCAATGTTTGGTGCGTTTCCGCAAGGTCAAGCTCCCAGGGAGACCCTGCGTGCTTGATAGATGTTAATGGGCTTGCCCCTGTGCCACCTTCATATCCAGAAATAGTGACGTGGTCTGCATGGGCTTTTGATACTCCCGCGGCCACCGTTCCCACCCCTACCTCGGATACCAACTTCACCGATATTCGCGCCCCCGGGTTAACATTCTTAAGATCATGAATCAGCTGAGCCAGATCCTCGATGGAATATATGTCATGGTGAGGCGGCGGAGATATTAGACCAACACCGGGAGTAGAGTGTCGAACAGACGCTATCTGTTCATTTACTTTATGCCCGGGTAGCTGTCCACCTTCGCCTGGTTTAGCACCTTGAGCCATTTTTATCTGCAAGTCATCGGCATTCACCAGGTATTCCGTCGTAACTCCGAAACGACCAGAGGCAACCTGTTTGATAGCTGAGCGCTGAGGGTTTCCTGAGCCATCCTTAAGCGGCTTGAACCGGGCTTCTTCTTCGCCACCTTCGCCGGTGTTGGAGCGGCCGCCGATGCGATTCATTGCCACTGCAAGGGTTGAATGCGCTTCATGGGAAATGGAACCAAAGGACATCGCCCCGGTGGCAAAACGTTTCACGATCTTTGATGCTGGCTCAACTTCTTCCAATGGAAGCGCAGTGTCTGCCCAATCAAACTCAAACAATCCTCGCAAATTGAGCAATTGCCTATCCTGTTGATCGACCAACTTCGAAAACTCGCCAAAAGTTTTACTATTGTTTGCTCTGGTCGCATGCTGGAGTTTCGTGATTGTCTCTGGATTCCATATGTGGGTTTCACCGTGTAAGCGAAAGGCATAATCTCCTCCTGCATCCAGCAAATCACGATACAGAGGACTATTTCCAAACGCATTGTCATGCCAGGAAAAGACGTCCATTGCAACATCTTCTAGCCCAACGCCACCGATTCTTGTTGTCGTACCTGTGAAATACCTGTCTACAAAGTCGTTGGAAAGCCCGACACAGTCAAAAATTTGGGCACCACAATAGGATTGGTAGGTGGAAATTCCCATTTTTGACATCACCTTTTTCAAACCCTTGTTGACGGCTTTAATGTAACGGGCCTGTGCTTCCTCGAAACCCAGCTCTTCGTCCACTTCTCGAATCAGGGAGTTCACACTATCGAATGCGAGATATGGGTTGATAGCCTCCGCACCATAGCCAGCTAATGTGGCGAAATGATGCACTTCCAGACAAGCTCCTGTTTCGATAACCAAACCAGACTCCGTACGCAACCCCTTCCTAATCAAATGGTGGTGAACCGCGGATGTTGCCAGCAATGCCGGGATTGCAATATTGTCGATGTCCATTCTACGATCAGAAAGAATCAAAATATTGAAGCCGCGCTGCAAGACCGCTCTTTCAGCCTTTTCGCAAAGCACCACCAGGGCATTTTCCATCCCCTTTATTCCATACTCTGCGGGATAACAGATATTCAGGGTATGGGTTCTAAATGCACCATTGGTATGGTCTTCGATCTGGCGCACCCTTTCTAGTTCATTGTTGGTTAATACAGGTTGAGGCACAGTCAGCCTCATTTCCTGACCACCATCACTTAGACCAAACAGGTTAGGGCGAGGTCCAATCAGAGATAGCAATGACATCACGAGTTCTTCCCGCATGGGATCGATTGGTGGATTAGTGACCTGGGCAAAGTTCTGCTTAAAATAATGCGACAGATGCTTTGCACGACTCGATAATACTGCCGGAGGGACATCTGTTCCCATGGATCCCGTCGCTTCAACCCCAAGAGCAATCATTGGTCTTAGCAGAAAAGTCAAATCTTCCCGTGTATACCCAAAAGCCTGCTGGGTCCGGAGCAACGTCTCTGGATCCGGGGACATCGCACCCACCGCCAAACGCAGAGAACTCAATTCAATTTGAGTTCGATTCAGCCACTCCTGGTAATTTTTTGCCTTGGACAAATCACTTTTGATCTCCTCATCTTCAATAATTCTCCCCTGATCAATGTCAATAAGAAACATCTTCCCTGGCTGGAGCCGCCATTTCTTTTTGATATTCTCCTCTGGAATATCCAACACTCCCATTTCCGACGCCATTAACACCATGTCATCTTTAGTAATCAAATACCTGGCGGGTCTTAGACCATTACGATCCAAAGTAGCACCAATCTGTTTCCCGTCTGTAAATGCAACCGCGGCAGGCCCATCCCAGGGTTCCATCAATGCCGCGTGATATTCATAAAAGGCCTTGCGCTCTGGGTCCATCAAGGGATTACCTGACCACGCTTCTGGAATTAACATCATCATCGCATGGGCCAGCGAATAGCCTCCCGCGACCAATAGCTCCAATGCGTTATCGAATGCGGCAGAATCGGATTGCCCTTCGGAGATTAGAGGCCAGACTTTATCCAGATCGCTACCCAGAACATCTGAGAACATTGTGCTCTTCCGTGCAGCCATCCAGTTGATGTTTCCACGTAACGTGTTAATTTCCCCATTATGAGCAATCATCCTGAATGGATGAGCCAACTCCCAGGTCGGAAAGGTATTCGTGGAAAAACGTTGATGCACTAGCGCCAGGGCGGAATCAACATCAGGACTCACTAAATCAGGATAGTAATCACCCACCTGGCCAGCAAGGAGCATACCTTTATAGTTCACCACCCTTGACGACAGGGTAGGAATGTAGAAGTCATCCTTTTCCTGTATATCCGATCCACTGATTCGCCTTTCGATCTGCTTTCGAATCACAAACAGCTTTCTTTCGAAACTATCCTGATCCGAAGCACTCCCCCCAGCGCCTATAAAAACCTGCCAAATAGCTGGCTCCGTTGGCAATACGCTATAGCTAAGGTTTTCATTATTTACTGGCACCTCCCGCCAGCCAATGACATTCTGTCCCTCGCCCAGGATATAGCGCTCTACAACTCCTTTTACTTCTGCTCTGGCCCCCCGGTCTTTGGGCATAAAGATCATTCCAACCGCGTATTTACCCATTTCTGGCAACTCAAAATCCAACGCCCTTCTGAAAAAAAGATCCGGAATTTGCAGCAGAATTCCCGCCCCATCTCCCGCCATGGGATCAGCACCTACTGCACCCCGATGTGTCAGGTTTTTTAGTATTTCCAATCCGTTTGCAACAATCTGGTGACTGCGGATTCCCTTAATGTTAGCAACGAAACCGACACCACATGCATCATGCTCATGTCTCGAATCATACAGACCAAATTTCGAATGATGTGGCACCGCTTTCTTCCTCCGTTAACGATGGGTCAAAAACAAAAATGGGTCACAGACAAATAGCCACAGACACCTGGATGTAAATAGACCCGACCCATGCAACAAAAAGTTCAGGGTCAAAATATTTTCTACAGATAAAAAAGCCCGCTAGTCAGTTATTGAGTTAGCGAGCACCAGAATATTGGTAGAGAATCTGTTCATAGTATTAACCAGAACAATACTCAGGCTATAAAGTATACCACCAAACTATATTCATAAAACCGTGGTGTGGGAACAATACCTATAAGCTTCACTTATTCAAGTCTATTTAAATCCTGCGCGATATATCTAATCAGCGAAAACCTGGATTCGGTCTACCTGTAAGCTAAAACGAAGCTCAATAAAATCTCACTTCTGGTTTTCTATTACTATATTTGGGGTAGTGTGAGGAGGGCCATTCTTTTTCGCCAGAATAGCCTTAAGTGAAGTCCCAGCATAGACGATTACTCTACATCGCGTTTTTCGGGGTTATCGCCGCAGGTATATTCCTAGTCGATGAGCAACTGACCATACGAAAAATGAATCGTTTTTGGGAAAACTGGAATTAGACTGGAACAGCTTAACTATCATCCTCATAGCCGCCATTCACCGATTCTCGCTTTAGGCGAACCATAACACCCAGGTAGTTGCATTGTTGTTTGTTAACAACATTAAGAATATGGATATCAGGAGCGCAAAACAGCGCGAGGGAGTTCTCGTATCCAACTGTTATGATGCACAAAAAATATCCAATAGAGGCAAAGATGTTTTATTACGTTATTGATGTTTTCTCAGATGAGTCATTTATGGGTAATCCTGTTGCTGTCGTTATCTGCGAAGAGCACTTATCTGATTGTCAAATGCAGCGGATGACTTCCTGGCTCAATTTGTCTGAAACAACATTTGTTAGCAATTTTCAAAGACAGGAAGGGCAATATAAAGTAAGGATTTTTTCTCCCAAAGGGGAGATGCCATTTGCTGGGCATCCAACGCTGGGGACCGCAATAGCCGTTCAAAAGCACTATAATTTTCAAGGAACAACGCTTAAGCAAGACTGTCTCGCTGGTCTGGTTGAGATTCGTTTTGGATCCGATAGTGGCAGCGTTTATCTGGTGTCGCCCAATCCCAGGCTGGAAGAAATTTCCGAGGCAAAAAAAGATCAATTTGCGAAAGCCCTGGGATTGGATGAACCCATTAAGATTGCCGCCAAAATAGATGCCGGCCCTATTTGGGTAACCGCATTGATCGACTCATCTGAAACGATTAAAAATCTCCAGCCGAACCAGTCCCTGGTAAAGTCGTTTTCCGATAGTCTGGAAGCGACCGGAGTCGTGATCGGTGCAGTTACATCTGATGGCAAAACTTACAAGGTTCGAACCTTTGCACCATCCGTTGGTGTCCCGGAGGACCCAGTTTGTGGAAGCGGCAACGTTGCTGTTGCATCTCTTCGATTGCAAAGTGGTCAGGCTCCAGAAAACTACGTGTCAGTACAAGGGCAAGAAGTGGGTAGGGATGGAGAGATTCAAATTGCCTACTTATCTTCAGGCCAAATTGAATTAGGTGGGAAAACCAATATCACGAGCCACGGAGAAATATTTCCCGGCAAAGGTGCGCGATAACAAACATATCCAATCGAACATGGGTACCACACTCCTTCGTTGATGACATCATATCATCGCTTAAGAAAAAACCTGGTCAGTGTAAGATAGCATCCGCATCCGGGTTGGGTATTTGCACCAGGCTAATCGAACCCAGGTCTTTACACTAATAGGCCAGCAATAGATCCAGTACAGTCACAATGACATCATGAGGAAACCGGTGAATGCCGCATTGCTTGGCGATAGACTCGGATCAACCTCCTGTTTCATCTCATTGACCAGTTGTCGAAAGCGCTTATAAAAATGCCAATCCGGCATAGGTTTGTAGTCCAGACCATCGAGCTCTAACTCTCGAATGATACCCTTAGCAGTCGTGGGTTTCACATAAACCTCTGTTAGAGGCTGAAAATAGGCGGGGCAAATTGATATCAGAGACCATTTAGCCAGTTTTCCAGTTTTCATAATATCCAGCACTGTTTCAAAACCCTGTTGTTCCCGATCATGCAATCGGGAAAAGAGTCCCTCGACCAAAAGCTCGCCTTCCAACACGCTTAAGCCGTTTATAAAACTTTTAAACTTCGGTTTTTCAAACATCGAGATCATGGAAGATCGACTGATTACCTTGACCAGGTTATTAAGAATAATATGGGGTTGCTCGAAATACTTTTCCTGAAACGCTTCCTGGGTAAGTTCGACCATCGCGTTCATTTTATGTTTTTTTGAAATCGCAACCATCTCAGGATCGGCGAAACCACCTGGGTAGCGAGACAGGAAGTCAGCTTCCATTTTTTTGAGTCTACTGAGATTCATCAACTTTTTCTCGCTGGACCTTTAATGGGATTCATCCATAGCGTTCATAGCAATCATAGTGTTCATAACAAGGGAGTCTTCGATTTGCGCACTTCCCTGTAGAAACCCACTATTGGTGGCTTTTTAGCTGATTTGCATAACGCATAATATTGCTTTGTGCATGTCCCTCAAAATTCGTTCGATAATAGTTGGTGTGATAAACATATTCTTTATCAAGCAAATGTTGCAAAAAGACCAACACCTGCTCTGTCACCGATTCCAGGGTAGCCGATTCTACCTGAACGAGTTCATCCATAACGGCCTTGCTATCGGCAACGTACATGTCCCAGGAACCTCCCAGATTGCTAAGGTCAATGTCGACCATGAGTTTTCCATCTTCACTAAAAGGGTTATCCCGAAAATAGGTATCCATAATAAGATTTGCAACGCGCTCGCGAACCGGATCCTTGAGGAAGCCCTCGCTACAGGAGAGAAACCAGTCCCGACTATTAGCCTCATTGTCACAAGCGCCAATGACATAAATACAATCATGAAACCATATCGCCAATTCTAATGAATCTGGGTCAGCAGCCTGTTCGCGACATTTGTCAAAGTAATGCAGACACCATTCGATGTGATTAAAATCATGGTAGCGTCGCCAGGGTTGATGATAAAGAGCCTCCAACTGATCAAACACATCCTGCCCAGCCCTTCTATTTTCAACCTCCATAGAAGACCTTTCGCTACATCGATGCCAAACATCAGCAAATCTGTTTTTTTTGCTATCCAAACTTTTTTCCGAAGGCCAGTCAGAAACCGATATTTACATAATTTCCAGTTATATCACACGCCAGCCAGGCATTCATCAAAATCATTTGATTGCAACATATCATTAACTAAAAACGAAACGGACCCCGGGCCTTCCGTCCAGCACAATTCTCTGATGGTAAAGCTGGATAAGCGGATCGTGGGGGTGATTGAGGAACAAGTCCTCAATTCGTTTGGTCGCAGAAGCATCACCAGACTCGATCGCCTTGTAAGCAGCAATATAGTCATCAAGGGATTCCAGAAACGGTGATTCCGTAGACAATGGCTCACAAACCTCGATAGTGTGGGATTTGCCTTTAACTATCACGTGTCCAACGGGTCTGGTTATTACTCCTATACACTGTCGCGCGGTTTCCCGGGAGACACAAATATACGTTCCAAGTTGCTTATTTAATGACTCCAGCCGGGCAGCGGTGTTAATTGTGTCACCATATGCGGTATAGACAAATCGGGTATTTCCACCAAAATTACCCACAACCGCATTGCCTGTGTGCACACCAATTCGGGTCGCAGAAAATCGCTTCCCCTCTTTTTCCAATTGCAGATTGAAAGTCTCGCTGAATCTGTTCATTTCCAAAGCACACTCGAACGCACATTGGGCGTGATTTTCAAGAGTGCTAGGGGCACCAAAAATAATATGCAGAGCATCACCAATAATTTTATCTATTGTGCCGTTGTGATTAATCGCAATTTTGCACATACCATCAAGATATCGATTAAGGACCTCCACCAACTGACTCGGATCAAGACTTTCTGAAAGCGATGTAAACCCTTCCAAATCAGTAAACAGTGAAGTCAACGTCCTACTTTCACCATCTAACCGAAGGTTTTCAGGATTGGCTACCAGATCCTCTACCAACTCTGGTGCAAGATAAAGGGAAAATGTATCGTGCAGCAGTTTTCTTTGCTGCTCCTCTTGCCAAAATTTTTTCAGCGTTAATACAAGAAAAATCACCCCCCCTGCCATAAAAGGGTAAGAAAAGTCGAACAGGACCAGATGGGACTTAAACAGCCACCAGGACAACGCAACCAACGTGGTCGACATTAGACCAATTACTACTATGCTGACACTAGCGGCAGCTCGGGCAACCAGCCAAATCATCATCAGGCAGGTAATTGCGGTTACCATTACTTCCGCCACATTGATGTAGTTGGGTCGATCCAGTGGTTTACCAAAAAGAGCGGATTCCAGCCACTGGGCCCAAACCTCCACCCCCGCTATCTGCTCATTCATTGGTGTTGGTCGAATATCCAATAGGCCGCTGGCCGAGGTTCCTATTAAAATCAAATGACCAGCCAGTGCCCCCGGCTCAACCTGTCCGTTTAGTAAATCCCTCGCAGAAAGATATCTACGATCATCATGCCGATTGAAATAAACCCATGTTAGACCGTTGGCGCTAGTGGGTATTTTTATCCCGCCTACCTCAAGGTGATCAATACCTGCATCATCTGACACAACATTAATGTCCTGGGTTTGCAAAGTGAGCCTTAACATCTCAACCCCAAGTGATGGGAAAATCTGGTCTCCGACTTTATGAAGAGTTGGGATTCTACGGATGATTCCATCCCGTTCAGGCAAAAGACTCAGTACACCGATACCCTTGGCAACCGCTTCTAAATCTGGAATATTCGGCACTACAACAGTGGCTTCAGGAATAAAGGAGGTTGCTTCAGCAGAGGAAAAATGCACATTGTAAGGTGCAGGAAATATGGTTTTCTCCAGGTCGGAGTTATCCGTTCTTTGCAACATTCTGCCAAGTACTATCGGTCCACTATCAACGCTATCGGCAAAAAGCTGATCATAGTCAGGAAGTTCAGCGAGGAATTGCACAAGCCTTTCATTCCCGTCACCATTTCGCTCCCAGGTCTTCGCGAGGCTTTGAGGAGAAACGCGATCATTTTCCGGAAAAATGAAGTCCACACCGATGACGGATGGATAATGTTCAATCAGACGATCAATAAGCTCAGCAAGCAATGATCTTGGCCAGGGCCACTGCCCAAACTCTTTCAGGCTCGACTCATCAATATCGATAATCGTGACGGGGAATCGGTCTGCATCCCGAGGTGAAAATCGCTGGTAAAAATCAAAAAGCGAAGACCGCATGATTTCAACAGCGGCAGGATCCCAGAAGCGAACACCAACAAGCACCACAGCTAGCAACAGGATGGCAATCCGTGATTTCACCGAATCAATTGCTCCTGAAGTTACTTTCCTGAACTGATTGACTACGAAGTTTCATAATCAACGATGCTTGATTCAAGATCCATTTCGCATAAGCTGCATACGTTAAGTGAGCGGTTAATCAATACCCCGGCCTCCTTCGTACGTATCACCCCGATGTTTCGCAAAACGGGCTGTCGATCCCACAAAACCCCATGTCTGTTTGACATTGAGGCAATGACGAATCGATACCGCACATACAGTCCTCATCCCCATCACATAGACAAAGGGAGTCGTTTCCGCAAGAATGACATAAAGCATCTCCATCACATTGAATACAACTGGCATCAGCATTGCAGGAAATGCACAAGGCATCACTATTGCACTGGATGCATAGTGAATCAGCGTTGCAGGAAACACATAAATCATCACCGCCACATTGGATACACAATGGGTCACCATTACAGGCGATACAGGTCTCATCTCCCGCGCACTGGGAACACAAAGGGTCTGACTGGCAATCATAACAACTTGCATCTCCATTACATTGCATGCAGGCCGGATCACCATCACACTGAATGCACAAAGGATCATCATTGCACAATGACAGCACATCGCCAAAATCGAACTGCTGCAGTAATGGAGCCTCCAGGGTAGACAGCGACTCATCCAATTCCTCGTCAGCCTCTCTGAAAATCTGTTCACTCATCTCTGGAGGAACATCAATGATGGAACACCCACCCGCCGTTCCATCACTTACACCCATCTTTCCGGCCCCAACCTCAGGAAGACCATCACAATCGAGCAATGTTGTTATCCCCTGTGTAACCCGGACAAAAAGCAGTCTTCCATTACTTAACGCATCCGCCACTGACTCCCTAAGAAGGCGATATTCCAGTTCACATTCCCGGTCATCAAGACAAAGCCAGACATCAAATCGCGTCCCCCGAACTCCGATTGAGCCAAGAGTAGTGTTGATACTAAAATTCTCCGGCTGGGTTTTGGCAACCTGTCCAGTCACCACCTTTAACCCCCCCTTAAGTAAATTCGTAAAAACCCGGGCGCTGTCCGTTTGGGCCTTCACTTCTTTTATTTCAAAACTGGTTCCAGGTTTAAGGGTAAAGCGGGTTTGATCGACCATCACCACTACAGCGAAATCTCTGGGACCCGTTACCAGCAAGTCTCCCTCGTAGATGGCACTACCTATCTCCAGAGTGCGATCATCACCATCCCCGGATTTTGCAATCACTTTTCCCACTACTACTTTGGTTTCGCCAACCGGTTCCCCTGCCCCAAGCGACGGTATGGTGTAAAACAATAAGAGCAGGGCAAAAAAGGCAATACGAACAGGAATCATTGATACAAACGCTTGATTAGTAAACATAAGAAATACGCACCCCTAATGTGTTACGACGACGATCCTGATCTAAATCGGAAAATCCAATTTCACTGGCTTTATAGGAGACTTCCATGGACACGTGCTTACCAATTCGGCGCAACAGCGCAACAGTCAGATTCTTAGTGTTAGCTGTTCGATTTCCAACACCGTTGAAGTCAGGGTAATTATCCTTTTGCAGTTCGGCCACCAGATTGAGTTTTACCTTCTTTGGTAATGCGAAACGCGAAAAAAGTTTGAACCCCTTAGATTCCCTATTCAAATTACGGTTAATGGACGTTACATCTCTATAATACGCACCGACACCAAGTTCGACCTTTCGATCCCTCACGAATATACTCTGATCCACTCCCAAAGAAGTTCTGTTCCTCTCGCTGCGTGACGTACTCATGTCAAGTTGACCGATATTCCAAAATCGACTTTTTCCTTTGGAGGCATACAAACCAGTAGAAGCATTGGGGCGAAATCGTATTTTTGTGGATAGATAAAAAAGCCAATCATCCGCATAAAGACTTCCATCGAGCTCAGATCTTCCATAACTCAGATTACCAAGATGTATGGCTGGCTTACCAAATAAAGTTGCCTGATTCTGCAAGCTGACTTTTGAGCTCCATCGTCTCAACATATCGTAAGTGGAAGTCGAATCACTTTGCTGGTTTGATTGATAAACCGAGGCACTCATTAATCCCGTCCAACGAGACTCCCGCAAAAAGTAGTAACTAGCTGACAAATAGGAGTTAGTCCGTGAACTGGCGGCGTTATTCGAAATTAATGTCGAATCTGAACTGATATCATCAACATATCCTACCGACGCATAGAAATTCCATTTTCTTGGCGCCCCGGGATTCACTGATTCGAATTGCTGTTTACCAATAGCATCAAGATAACTTTGCGCTAGCTTGGCATACTTTGAGTCATCAGCCAGCAACACAACTTCATTAAATTGTTCTTCAGCCAGCTCACCCTGTTGCAATTTGTAGTAGATCGTACCCAGGTGATAATGGCTCGATACCGGGTCCGTTGAAATCAACGTAAGCCCGATCAGGATTTCGATAGCCTGTTCATCCTCGCCTAATTTCTCCAGACAGATAGCCTGGTAGCGCCTTATGCGCAAATCCTGTGGGTGTTCTGAGGCAAGCTGATTAAAGCTCTCCAGTGCAGACTGATAATCCTTATCGAGGAATGCCCGGGCAGCACCCGTTTCCATGATATCCAGCGTCGCAGCAGGTGCATTGGCCGGTAGCAGCAGAATAAAAAACAACGTTACTATTTTCAATATATTACCCAATAGTGGCAACATGTAATTCAGTAAAAACATCTGCTTATCCGCACTCGGTGTCCTGGAAATTTGCTGTGGCATATAGACCAGGGGTTCATCGAAGAAAAAACCCTAAAAGATGCTCTTCACTTGATTGTCGAACACCCCGTATTAGTTTGACAGGGTTTAGTATGTATTACAAACAGCCACTCAGTGGCGAACTCTCAACTGTTTAACCAATACTTTTAACCAATACTAATGATAAATATACTGAAATGGCAATTTGATTTACAATGCCAATTCTCGCGAAACATATTTCACTCACCATTCTGGAGACCCTAAAAGCATGAGGTTTGGTAAGACACCCATTGCTTTACAGCAACTGCTACACCAGAAAGCGCAAACAATCGCCGCGGCCTTAGGCGTCACATTTATTACCGTTTTGCTGTTCATGCAAATTGGGTTTCGAGCTGGCTTTCTTGACACACTAACTGACTTACCTGCCTCTTTGGATGGAGATCTTTTTTTGCTCAGTTCGTCTTACGTTACTGCCCTTCGTCCACCGAAATTCAATCATCGTGGTTTGCATCATGCACTGGCTTTCGATGAAGTTGAGTCCATCAGTCCAGTTTATCTATCTTCGGCAACCATGAAGAATCCGGGCGGAGAACATAGTTTTCTTCGCAAGATTCAGGTCATAGGATTTCCCATAGGACAACACCCAATTCTCAACCTCTCTGGCACCCCCCTATCGACGGAAAAACTCACCCAGTCAAGGGCCTTGTTTATTGATGAACGGTCCCGCAAAGAATTTAGACCCCTTCTGGAAAAACTCAAAGCTGGCCAGAATCAGTCTACCGAAATTAGAACACCAGGTGGTCAGCATAATATTTCTCTTGTGGGAACATTTCCTCTGGGTGCGAATACTTCGACCAATTCCCATATGGCAACCAGCGACCTGACCTTTATGGAGCTATTTGCCCGTAAGCGCGAAGATATCAATATTGGGTTGATCAGACTAAAACCAGGAGCGAACCCCGAGGAAGTGGCTAAACAGCTCAATGAACACCTTCCTAAAGATGTTCTTGTCATGGAAAAAAACAGATTGCTGGCAAAGGAAAGATATCACTACGAGTTTCACTCTCCAATCGGTCTGATTTTTCGCTTTGGGCTGGGCGGTGCCATTGTGGTTGGAGTGGTCATTCTGTATCAAATTCTTTTTCAGATGCTGACCAAGTATTTACGGGATTACGCGACCATGAAGGCAATAGGGTTCAGTCAACATATGTTACGACTGATTGTGCTCAAAGAGGCACTCATTTTGGCTATCGTTGGATTCCTCCCCGGCTTGGCTGGCTCTCTTTATATCTACAGCTTTTTAACCAAGGCGACCAGTTTACGATTCAACATGTCTGCAGAGGTGGCTTTGGGCGTGCTGGCTTCGATCTGCCTAATTTGCCTGATCTCCGCTTTGCTTGCTATTCGAAAGTTAAGCGACGCCGATCCCGCCGACCTATTCGCCTGATTATGAATACGACCCAACAACCCGAAAGACTCGTAGAAATCGATAATCTGAACCATTTCTATCAGGACGCCGATCAGAAAAAGCAGGTTCTCTTCGATATCAGTCTTTCCATATACGCGGGTACCAATGTATTTCTCACTGGTTATTCAGGTTCTGGAAAGACCACGCTTATTTCTTTGATCGGTTGCTTACGAGGTGTTCAGGACGGCAGCGTAAAACTGCTGGGAGAAGAATTAAATGGTGCGAGTGAAAACAAACTCCGTGATATGCGACGCCAGATTGGTTATGTGTTTCAGCATTTTAATTTACTCGATTTCATGAGCATCCGGCAAAACGTACAACAAAGTCTGGAACTACAGTCCGATTTTTCACCCCGTAAAGCCCGACTTCGTGCTGAAGAAATGCTCGACATGGTTGGCCTTGGTGATCGGGTTAACGCCTATCCAAAAGCACTGTCTGGTGGCCAAAAACAAAGGGTTGCCATCGCAAGGGCGTTGGTACACAGGCCAAGACTTGTATTGGCGGACGAACCCACCGCCGCACTTGACACCAGCACCGGTCGGGAAGTGACCAATTTATTTCAGGCTCTTGCCAAACAGCAGCAATGCGCGGTCCTAGTCGTTACCCACAATCGGCGCGTGCTGGATGTTGCGGATGAAATTCTCCACATGGAAGACGGAAAACTCGGAACAGCAGTGGGCGAACAGCTATCTCTGGTTTTCCCAACCTTAAGCGACGAACAACTGAGGGATGTTGCCAATGAAACCCAACACCGAACCTACTATCCCGGTGACATTATTATTCACGAAGGAGATATCGCGAATGAATTCTTTCTGCTACTCCAGGGTCGGGTCGATGTCTCCCGGAGAGGTGCGGATGGAAAACCACACAAGCTGGCAGAACTGCATCAGCGGGGAGAGTACTTCGGTGAAATGGGATTGCTACAGGAAAACGCCACCCGAGTGGCGACAATCTCAGCAAGTGGTGATAAAGAAGTTGCTGTGCTAACCATACCAAAAGAAACTTTTGGAAAAATGACGAAAAACTCTCGACTCACCAAGGCATTAATCAAAGACGAAATGCAACAGCGGATCGAAGAAAACCTGCGAGGAAGTACCCCGCCCTAGCAGGATTCATACTAATAGGGATTTATGCAACGAGCGCTCATAAATACGATAGGTTTTGTAACGTTTCGCTCCGGAGGCCTCGGTTAACTTACGGGACGGTTTATTGTCTTCCCAGACCCAGGATAGTTCAGCCCTTCGATATCTTTTTTTGTTTCCCGCTCCGCCCTGCATCCCCAAATGCACTAGCGCTGGTCCCAGGGCGTAACTGGAATGCTGATATTCAGGTAAAACGCCCACCGCCAACACCCGGGCCTGCTCGACTTTCCTTCTATGCCACAAATATTTCAGTACTCCCCATGGGGTAAAACGACCATTAAGATACTTCAGCGCCCTGTTTACATCTGGCAACCCCATCCAGAAACCAATCATTTCCCCACCTTTCTCCGCAATGGGAAAGATATCCGGATCTGCGATACTCTTTAAGTCCCGCGCCGTAGCCAGAAACTCAGATTCACTTCTGGGGGTCGCGCTCCAGTTATCTGTAAAGCTATTGTTAAATACGGCATACATACTTCGACAATCCTGTTCAAACCCACCACCACTTAGTCGTATTGGACGAAACTTGATTCCCGCACCAAGAGCACGTCGGTACGCTCGCTCGAACCCAGGAGATAGCGCTGTCATGTCAAAATCATAGGCAAAGGCATCTCTGGCTTTTTTAAATCCGGCATTTTCCACTAAATCCATGTAGTAGGGTGGGTTATAGGGCATCATGAGACAGGGTGGAGAATCAAATCCATCGATCAAAAACAGGCAATTAATGTGAGTTGAAAGGTCGATGGGCCCTCGCAGCACCTCACAATCGTATTTTTTTAACCAGCTAGCAGCACATTCAAATAATGCATCACTGACGCCTTGCTGGTCTACGCATTCGAAATAACCAAATAATCCAATATTCCGATTTTCCTTTTTATTAAGACGAAAATTCGTGGCGGCAACAATTCGACCCACTACGTCATCACCTTTTAGAGCGATAAAAGCCTGAAAATCGCCATACGTTTTGAAATCGCTGTTAGGTGCTAACTGTTGGATAATCCCATTACGTATTGGGGGTACCCAGTTCTTGTCATTACCATAGATTCGCCCAGGCAAATCCAGAAATGCCCTCATGAGTGCCTTATTTGTAACCGCTTTTACCTGAATTTTCATCCCATGAGCAAAGAGTATTCAGGGAAGATTCGCTTTCTTCTGAAAGTACTCCCGGGTTTTAACCAGGGATTCAACCAAAGCACGTAACTCATTTAGGGTATGCAGGACATTTACCACAACTCTCAATCTGGGTTTTGCAATGAACCACACCGGAGAGACCCACATACCGCTGTGTTTCAGTAAATGAGCAGCAAATTCTTTGGGGCTAGTACTCTCGCCGACCAGCACGGGAACAACATTCGTGACTCCTAACGCCTCGAAACCATGCTCTTCAAGAAGGCCACGAAAAAAATGTGTCTTTTGTCTTAGGACTTCCGGAAGATGAGTATCAATTTCGAGCTGACGAATCGATGCAAGTGCCGCAGCCGCAGCCATCGGAGGCAAAGAAATGGTGCCGATAGAAGTCGGACAGGCATCCAGTAATTTTGTAAACGACTCGCTAAAGCAACTAATCGCGGCTCCCGCAGAAGCCCCAAATTTGGAGAAAGTAGTCAGGATCACAGGTTCAACCCCACGATCACGAATCTGTTGCGGCGTGATACCAAAATGTTGACAGATGCCGTGTCCGGTTTCTCCTAATGCTCCACTTGAGTGAGCTTCGTCCAGAATTAGCACTGTCCCGGGATAATGCTCCAGGGTCCTGAGTAACTCAGGTAGCGGAACAAAATCTCCATCCATGGAAAAAACCGCATCAGTGACAACAATAATACGATCTCCTGGCCTGGCGAATCGCTTCAGCTTACTCGCCAGGTTATCCATGTCAGCATGGCGATAGGCTTTGGTTCGGACTTTAGGGCTTTGTGTCAGCATTTTTCCGGAGCGATTATCAGCATTCACCACTGCAGATGTGATGCAACCATGGTTGCTGATATCCGTCAGAATCAGCGTTTCACGATCATTTTTAAAACCCGGAACGGGTATCGCCAGATGACAGAAACCATCCATCACTGCCTGTAGAGCCATCCACGCATTCAAAAACAAATAGGTATGAGGCAACCCCTTGAAGCGGGAAACCGCCTCCTCTAATTGTCTATGTAGGTCAATTCGTCCGCATAAGGTATGACAGGAGCTGTTGGTTGTTCCATACCGATCAATCGCATCTATTGAGGCCTGCCTAATAGCCGGATGTTGCGCAAAGCCAAGAATATCATTGTTGCCGAAATTGATTGCCTGATAATATTCGCCACTGTTTTCACATTCAACCTTGACATGATTTCCATTTTTTTCGTGGACAACATAGTGATTTGGATAGAGACCTTCTTCTTCCACCTTACGAATATAATTCTCAACAACCTGCATATTTATATCTAATTTTCAATCAAGTACACGTTGCGAATAAAAAACAAAATCTTTCCAAACACAAAACCGGTCATAAAAATATTCCTTAAAGGGCACTTACCCGAGGCGAAAATAACTATATCCACTATGAATCAAACAATTCTGCTCACCCTGACGCTGGAATGTTAATGTTGTTGATACCTGGTTCATTCTGTTCCATTCAGAAATGAAAATTAAATGCAATTTTCTTCTATGGATCGGTTTTGAACCAGTGACCTTTCAGCGACCTTAAATATTACGAGAGGAACTATTCAGATGCAATGCAACCATGGAAAACCGGGAAAGAAGTAGCTAGGATCGTATCACAACAATCCGCAACTCGACGACCTTTTGGAATGACAATACTCATCACTGGCGCAAACGGATTTACTGGCGCTCAAGTGGCAAAAACTGCTCTTCAATCCGGCATCCCGGTCCGAGGCTATGTCCGCGAGCAGAGTAATCTTGAGCGACTCAAAGGACTGAATATTAGCTTACACAAGGGAGACATCACGAGTGGAGATGATCTATATCGCGCGCTTAAAGGCGTGGAAACCGTTATCCATACTGCCGCCTATGTTGCGCTTGGCGTCGTAGATCAAACCGAAATGGCTAGAGTCAATATAGAAGGCACACGCGCAGTATTGCAGGCCTCCCTTGCCGCTGGAGTAAAACGATTTGTGCATTGCAGCACTATCGGAATTTTTGGTGATTCCCAGGGCCAGATATCAACGAAAAATTCCAACGAACCCAGATCGGCTTTTCTTCGGCCTATGACAGCAGCAAGTTCCATGCCCAGGAACTGGTTGACTCCTATTTGGAGAAAGGTCTGGAAGTAGTGAGTATTTTACCATCCGGCATTATGGGGAAAGGCGATCCACACTTCGGCCCTGTTTTCACCCGATTTCTTTCAGGAAAACTAAAAATCTGGGCCGGCGGTCAAAGATTAACCGGCATCGTGCACGTGGAGGATGTTGCTAAAGCACTATTATTAGCGACGAAAAATGGACGGCCCGGCGAAAAGTACATTGTTTCCGCTGGTGAACTACGCACAATCGATATGTTTTCCATATTAGCTGAGGGAAAACCCCTGACTCTCCCATTGGAAGCTCCAGAAGTGGTGGTTCGAACTATCGCATATCTGATGGAGTATCTATGCAGCGTTTTATCCATATCCCCTCCTTTGAATCGTGAGCTTGTTCACTATTTATATGATCGCTGTGTTAGAGTGGACGCTACAAAAGCGATATCAGAGCTCGATTGGCACCCTCTGACACCCGAGAAAACAGTTCGTTCACTCATTCCATGATCTTATCCAGGAACTCTCGTACTTACACCAAATATGCACGTTGCAGCCGTTGGTCACTGATCCTAATCGGCTTTTTTGCGCCGTTGGCTATAGCAGATCTCTCAGGAATCGCCTCATTGGGCTTCATCGAACCTGAAGACGGTATTTTCAACATCAGCGGCGCTGTCTCACCCCAAGGCAATACCGTTCAGGTGCTCTATGTGGAAGAGGGTGACGTCATTACATCGGGTCAGATCATTGCCATACTCAATAGTCACGACCGACTTCAAGCCGCTCTAAACCGTACCCAGGCGCAATTGGAGGTTCGAAAAGCTCGTCTTAGCCAACTACTTGCCGGTCCAAGAGCGGGACTTCTCGACGTACAACAAGCCAGAATCGAACAAATCAGAGCGCAAATATCGACTGCGAAAAAACGATGTGAGCGTTTCAAAACATTACGCGCCAACGGCACGGTGTCTGAATCTGCTCGAGAGGAAAGTTGCCTGGACATACGGACATTGCAACCCGGGTTAACGTTAGAACGCGCCAAAATGAAAGATCTCCAGGACATTCGGGATGTGGATACGCGGTATTACAGGCTGAAGTGGCCGATGCTCAGGCAGCCGTGGACCAGGCACAAAGCGACTATGAAAGAAGTCTCGTAAGATCACCCATTGACGGCCAAATTCTTCAGGTGCACACCCAGGCGGGAGAAAATGTTAAGACGGAAGGTATCGTGGGGATAGGTAAAACGAAGCAGATGTGGGTTAGAGCAGAAATTTATGAAACAGATATCTCCGATGTGAAACTGGGACAACAGGCGACTATCCGGGCAGAAGGTATTGGCACTGACCTTAGGGGTGAAGTTGCAAAAGTTGGTTTTCTGGTTGGTCGCAACCGGGTGGTAACTCTGGACCCAACAGCTAACCTCGACGCAAGAGTTGTGGAAGTGAAGATTCGTCTCGACCAAGAATCCAGTGATGCCGTCTCTTCACTAACCAATATGCAGGTCAGTGTGATCATCCAGCGGTAGCCCTTCCCAGCGGATAACAGGAGAGCGTCGATACTCGTTCAAGTGAAGCACAGGATATAAAAGTCAGATTTGTCCGCTACGAAACACTAACAGGGCCTTGCAGACTATTCGATTTTTTCCATATTTCCCTGAGAAGTATCCTGAGAAACATTTTGTGATTCCTCGTTTTAGCAATAAAAAAAGTTCTGCGGCAAGGTTTTGCCACAGCGCTGACTGCGCTGCTGATCTACCTCATCGTTCGTTATTTCAAACAAAACCCAGAGGCCCTGAATTCACTATCGAACCTCACCGGATTACATATCTCTTTAGGTATTTCCGTTGATCTTCTGATAGTCAGCTTGCTGTCGCTAAGGACCTATCTGGTGATGCGTCCATTTGCCAATGCACAGCTACGTTTTCGAAAATGGTTAAGGATCAGTATTATTGGACAGGGCCTCAACTTTCTAATTTCCCAAGCGGGAGACGTTTATCGCGCCAGGGCAGCCAAACAGCAGTTTGACCTTGCCTATGCGAATTA